>Ga0207422_1000002_pt1 | contig 2242730 bp, 1835 predicted proteins | sample MarCyaLeptolynsp_FD_187757 | JGI IMG/M metagenome (GOLD analysis project Ga0207422, IMG submission 187757) | Marine cyanobacterial communities from Panama - species 1 Leptolyngbya sp. (SPAdes) | ecosystem: Environmental > Aquatic > Marine > Unclassified | place: Panama: Panama City... | reverse complement strand
GATGTCGGCTCGTCACATCCTGGGGCTGGAGAAGGTCCCAAGGGTTGGGCTGTTCGCCCATTAAAGTGGCACGCGAGCTGGGTTCAGAACGTCGTGAGACAGTTCGGTCTCTATCTGTTGTGGGCGTTGGAAAATTGAGAGGATCTGACTCTAGTACGAGAGGACCGGGTTGGACGCACCTCTGGTGTATCTGTTGTCGCGCCAGCGGCACCGCAGAGTAGCTACGTGCGGAAGGGATAAGCGCTGAAAGCATCTAAGCGCGAAGCCTACCTCAAGATGAATTTTCCTTTAAGGGTCGTTATAGACGATGACGTTGATAGGTTGTAGGTGTAAAGGCAGTAATGTCAAAGCCGAGCAATACTAATTACCCGTAAGCTTTCTACTAAGGTTGTAACTCTTATTCTTAGTTTGTATTTTCTTTCTTTTTGATGTCATGATATACATCCGTCATTTGACGGATAATGATTTATGGTGATTATAGCATTGGGGTTCACCTCTTCCCATTTCGAACAGAGAAGTTAAGCCCAATCGCGCAGATGGTACTGGGAAACCGGGAGAGTATGTCATCGCCATTTTTTTTAACCCTGAAGTGAGTTTATCTCTACTTCAGGGTTTTTTTATGCCTCATAATTGATAAGCTGTTCCTAGATTGTAACTCTTAATTATTGATAATTCTTCCATTTCCTTCTCTCCAATACTTCAATTGAAATTATCTTTACACAATGCTTAAAAGACTAGGTCTTTTTATTTTGCTAATTAGTTGTCTAGTTCAACTATCAGCCCAAGAGTCTGAAGAAGATTCACTAGCCTTCTATGCCGCAAAGGAGAATGGTATGTTTACTGAATACTCCTCTATCGATTTTAGACCGGTCACATACACCCATCTATACAGACCATTAGGAAGACCGCGTTTACCCATGGCCAGATCATCCAATATTGGATTGCCATTGCACTTCTATAAGGTGATGCCGCAACGTTGGTCTTTGCATTACATTCAAGGAGGAAACCTGCCCTATATCTACACCAAGGATTCCATGAGGTATTTTGATGTTAGCAGACCAGTAACGGTATTGAATTATGAGAATGGTGAGAGCAGAGAACAGTACTTCTCTGTTTTTCATAGTCAGAATGCAGGAGAAGGTCTGAATATCACGTTTGAGTATGAAAGAATTACTTCTGATGGATTCTTTGTAAGGCAACTTACCAATCATACTCGCTTTTATTCTACCTACAATCTAAGATCTAGAAATCAAAGATTTGAATCTAGAGGTTACTTTGGAATTAGTCACTTAGAAGCACAAGAGAGTGGTGGGATCTTTGTAGACTCTGTCAATCAAGAAACAGATAATCCAGCCCTGCTGGGAATCAATCTTTTCAATGCCCAGAATAGAAATAGGGGCAGAGTATTGGGGACTAGAAATTCATACAAGGCCATTCACCTTAGCGAAGACTCCTCAAGCGGGTTCATTGCTGTTTTCCACGAATTCAATTGGGATAGAAGTTGGAGGAATTACGATGATATCATTGATCAATCCAATCCCTTTTATCAGAATTACTTCATTGATTCTACACAGACTGTAGATACTTCTAAAGCAGAAGTAATGAGACATACCTTCGGGCTTCAATTGGATGATAATATACAAATTGGATATAGCCTTAGTGAGTACAATTACTTTCAGAATTTCTTCTTGGATGATGATCTCTCTTCTCAACACTTCTTAGCAGCATGGCAGGATAGTATTTTGAGACATCAATTCAGAGCAAGATTCAAAAAAGGCATCTCCGGCTACCACGAAGAGGATTTCATGCTCAATGCTTCTGTTTCTGGAAGGATTAGCACTTTTCATTATAAGCTATTTCTAGATCTTGAAAATAATGTGGTCGACTACTTCACGATCAGGCATAGAACCAATCAACATTTCTTTAATAAGTCATTTGAGCCGACCACTTATTTCAATTCAGGGATAAGTCTCTTTGAGGAAATAACAGGAGTTGCAGTGAAAGCTCAACTTCAAAGTTTTGGCAATTATGTCTACTTTGATAAGAGTGGTGAGATACAACAAATCTCAAAAGACATTCAAGCCGTTTCAATTAGTCTCAACAAGGAGTTTGTCTTTTTGAGAAATTTCCATCTAATGAATAAGATACACTGGCAAGCTATTTCCAACGAAGATATTATTCCTTTGCCTTCTTTCTTTAGCTATCATTCATTGTATTACGACAATAAATTCTTTAAGAATTCATTGCACATGCAGCTGGGTTTTGATGCCTTTGTAATTTCTGAATATTCGGGTTATGCTTATTCTCCTGAACAAGCTCAATTTTATCTAAATCCCTCACAACAACGCTTGGGAAATATTCAGCAAGTGGATGTATTTGTCAATTTTGGAATTACCCAGAATGGACGATTTTTTATCAAGATGGAAAACTTGCTAGAACCAACTTATTCTCAGGCAAGCGAGAGGATCTATCAGTATCCAGTTCCAGGAAGAGCGCTGAAGTTTGGATTTAGTTGGAAGATGATCAATTAGAAATTGGAAGCTAGATGTTAGAAGCTAGAGTCTAGATATTAAAAATGGAATAATTTGAATCGATCTATTATCCATTCTAGCTTCCAGAATCTAGGTTCTAGGCTCTCAAAAAACGTAAGCCATGCTTATGTTTTTTGTTTCTTCTTTTTGGCTGCCGGGAACAACACATTGTTCAAGATCAATCTATAGCCCGGACTGTTGGGGTGAAGATTAAGGTCAGTAGGAGGATCACCTACATAGTGCTGATAATCTTCTGGATCATGACCGCCATAAAAAGTCCATGTTCCTTTGCCAAACTCACCGTGAATGTATCGCGCAGTTCCCATTGCTTTACTTTCTCCCATGATTAATACATCAGACTTAATGAATCTCTTATCGTAGGAGGTAGTCTGACCCATAAATCCATCTATAATAGAAGTGTGATTCTGACATAGCATGGTTGGAACAGGGTCCCATTTGGCTGAAAATTCGAAAAGGGTAAACTTATCTCTAAACTGAGGAGTGTTCGCATGGATATTGGTACCATCAATATTGGAGAATTCGTACTCCATTGGATTGGTCTTCAAAGTGAAATTTTCGAATGCGAAGGTATTCTCAAAATTCAATTTTGAGTTGTAATCAGCTGTGCTTCCATCTCCATCAAACATCTTTTCACATATGTCGATCTCAGATGCTGCTAAAGCAATGTCATATGAATCAGTTCCTGAACACATGGAGAAAAGAAATCCTCCTCCAGCAGTAAATTCTTTGATCTTTTGAGCTACACCCAATTTAAGGTCTGATACTTTAGAATACCCTAATTCATTAGCAGTTTGCTCATTTTGACGAACCTGCTCTCTGTACCAAGAATGATTTCGATAGTTGGCGTAAAACCTACCATATTGTCCTGTAAAGTCTTCGTGATGCAAATGCAACCAATCGTAAAGTGGAAGTTTTCCTTGGATGACCTCTTTGTCATAAACAATGTCATAAGGGATCTCCGCATACGTTAGCACCAAAGTCACAGCATCATCCCAAGGTTGCTTGCCATCGGGTGAATAAACAACCATTTTAGGGGCCTTTTGAAGTTTTACAACATCTGTATTGGACTCGGGATTAGATATCTCTCTTAGAATAGCAGAAGACCTAGCATCGGGAATCTTTTCGTAAGAGACACCCCTGATCAGTAACTCATCCTCAATAGGTTTGGCATATTTGACCATGAAACTGCCTCCTCTATAGTTCAACAACCAATCTACCTCTACGTCAGATGTCAATACCCAATAGGCAATTCCGTATGCCTTGAGATGATTCTTCTGACTCTCATCCATTGGGATCAAGAGATAGGAAGCCGATAAACTAATAGTAAGCAGTAAAAAGCAAAGTAAACTGATGGTGTGCTTCATACACCTATAAAATTAGGTATAATGAAGTGAATGAAAGCTCAAATTTTCTTAAAATGGTACATCCTCATCATCAAACTCATCATCGTCCATTTTTGAAGGACGTGTTATACTTCCTCCACTATCAAATTCATCATTTGGACTAATGCTGCTGAAAGGACTGCTTCCTTCATCGAATTGATGACTACTCAAGTCAGAGAACTTGGCAAGTTCTGAAGTAAACTTCAGCTGAACGTCTCCTACTGCACCGTTCCTGTGTTTTGCAATAATAATGTTTGCTACTCCTAGAGTAGAATTCCCATGTTCATCTTCTTCCAAGCCATAGTATTCTGGTCTATTGATGAACATAACCATGTCCGCATCTTGCTCAATAGACCCAGATTCTCTGAGATCCGAAAGCTGTGGTCTACGATCACCTCCTCTCGATTCAACTGCTCTACTTAACTGAGAGAGAGCTATAACTGGAATGTTCAATTCTTTTGCAATACTCTTCAAAGATCGAGAGATGGTACTGATCTCTTGCTCTCTGTTTCCCGTTTTAGATCCTTCACCTCCAGCAGTCATTAATTGAAGGTAATCTACCAACAAGAGTTGAATGTCATGTTGAGATTTTAACCTTCTAGCCTTGGCTCTCAACTCAAATATGGAGATTGCAGGGGTGTCATCAATGAATATTGGAGCTTCAGCTAGTCCGCCAATTTTTGCATGGATCTGTTCAACTTCATCATTTCTTAAACTACCACTTCTTAATTTGCTTGAGGAAAGTTCAGATTCAGATGAAATTAATCTGGTAACCAATTGTAAGGAAGACATTTCAAGTGAGAATACAGCTACTGCTTTGTTGAAGTCAACTGCTGCATTCCTGGCAAGAGTTAAGGCGAAAGCTGTCTTACCCATTGCAGGTCTAGCCGCTAGAATGATCAAATCTGAAGATTGCCATCCATTGGTCATTCTATCTAGGTCTGTAAAACCAGATGGAACTCCCACAACATGTCCTTCGTGATCCTTCGCTTGTTCGATCTGTTTGATCGCCGAACGGATCAAGGTCGACATGGAGTCGTAATTTTTTCGGATGTTTCCTTCAGTTACTTCAAAAAGACCACTTTCTGCTCTATCAAGTAAAGTGAAAACATCTGTCGTATCATCATAGGCGTCTCCAATGATCTCAGTGCTAATTCGAATTAGTTCTCTTTGAATGTATTTCTGAGCAATGATCCTTGCATGGAATTCTACATTGGCTGCAGAAGCAACTCGGTTGGTTAATTGAGTGATGTAATAAGGCCCTCCAACTACTTCTAAATCACCTTTTTGCTTCAAAGCATTGGTAATTGTTAATATGTCGATGGGTTCTGATTTTTGAAAAAGATCTTGAATGGTTAAAAAGATCTTTTGATGGCTCTCTTTGTAGAAACTCCTAGGTTGTAAGATATCAATGGCAGTATTTACTGCATCTCGCTCCAACATCATTGCTCCGAGTACCGCTTCTTCGAGGTCAACTGCTTGAGGCTGAACTCTACCATGCTCTAAACCAGCAAGTTGTATCGTCTTGTTGGTGCTGATCTGCCTAATTTTTTCGCTCTTCTTGTTTTGGTTATTCATACTTCCAAATGTAGTCCTTTTGCTATCTGAGAGGCTGTGTAAAAGTTTATTTTGAGCATATTTTTTTTCCGTTCAGCAATGAATGGAACTGATTGGAAAACTTATACTTTTTAAAATTAATAAACATCGACTTAACACGATATGAACAGTTTTTCAATATGTTATTAAGATTTGTGTGTATCAACAGATATCATTTTTTATTCTTTGCTTAACTTTAAGTTAATGAGGAGCATCGCACTGGTATTTTTATTCTTTTTGACAACTGTTTATTCTTGTAAAGAAGATTCAGATGATGTCTTTCCTACAATACTCATTTCATCACCATCTGAGAATGCAGAATACAGAGTACTCGAACCAGTTCCTTTGACTTTTACAGTTACAGACAATAAGAAGATTGAGAATGTAAGAGTATCCTTAACTGAGGTAGCTACAGGAAGATCTGTATTGAATTCTCTTTCATTCAATCCTTCAGGTAGCAGTTTTACGTTTGATCAAAATTATTCCCTTTCGGATAGTTTATTGAATACAGGAACTTATTCATTCAGAGTAGATGCCAGTGATGGGAGTAATTCTTCAACTTCTTTTGCAAGCATTTTTGTTAGAGGAATCAATAAGAGAAGTTTGGGAATAATAACAGCTCTGCAGAAACCTAATTCGGTGGAGTTTATTGAGATAGATAAGAATCAATCTCAACAATCTTTGTTCACCACTTCTTCTGGAAATGAATTGGGAATTGATAGTAGAAATCAACAACTCTGGTTCAGTAAACCCAAAGAGCAAAAAATAGCAGCTTTTGATCTTAAGGCCAATCGTATTCAGCTGGATGTTTTTCCAAACTCCAATGGTCAAGCGGATAGAATCCTAGATGCTGAGCTTGCTGTAGACAAGTATTATGTCAGTACTGATCGTGGAATTGTTCAAGCCTTTTCATCAAACTATCAGGATGTTTTTACTTACAACTCACCAACTGGATTTAGGGTAAATCAGCTATTTCCAGTTCCTTCTAGAATGATCGTAAAAGAGGCAGATCAGTTGGGAAACAATCAGAGTCTTTTCTACCTATTTTCAAATGGAGCAATTGAAACCAGAATACCTGAAAGTTCTGAAGTGGTGGGAATCTCCTACAAACAAACCGATCCAACAACAGCACATATGTTTGTAAATACTACCCTTGGTTTTGATGTGAGGTCTTTGGATCTAGAAACTGGGCTTTCATCATTCTTGGCTACAAAGAACAACATAGATTTAAGAGAAGTAATACGAATGAGAGATTTTGAATTCTTACTGATTACTGATTCTCAAGTCTACTTTTACAACCTATCAACATCTTTTCTAAGAGAGATCATTTCAGCATTCCCCAGTCCAAAAGTGGCCTACGACGAGGTAGATCGACAAATAATTATGGCGAGCGGGAATACCATAAGGGTGTATGATTCTCAACAATTGAGTTTGGTATATACCTTAGGTATGGCTTATCCAATTAATGATATAGCCATTCATTACAACAGATGATCGGTAGGATTATTTGCGGCGACTATCTTCAACTACGCCCATGTTGGAGAATTTCCTGATCCTGCTTGCTATTCTTTTTTCAGGGTCTACTTCCAATAGCATTTTCAAGTGCTTGGTAATTTCCTTCTTTACCAATTCATAAGCTTCTTCTGGTTCGGCATGTGCTCCACCAATTGGCTCTTTAATAACGCCATCGATCAGTTTGTTCTCTAGCATGTTCTCAGCAGTAAGTTTTAATGCTTCTGCTGCTTGCTCTTTGTAATCCCAGCTTCTCCAAAGAATAGATGAGCAGCTTTCAGGTGAGATCACAGAGTACCAAGTGTTCTCCATCATCAATACCTTATCACCCATTCCAATTCCCAAGGCTCCACCAGAGGCTCCTTCTCCAATAATGATCGATATAATAGGAACTTTTAAGGTGGACATCACCAAAAGATTTTTTGCAATGGCTTCTCCTTGTCCTCTTTCTTCTGCTTCTAATCCTGGAAATGCTCCTGGCGTGTCAATGAAAGTAACAACTGGAATATTGAATTTTTCTGCAAGTTGCATCAATCTCAACGCCTTTCTATATCCTTCAGGATTTGCCATCCCAAAGTTTCTGTATTGACGCATTTTGGTATTGATGCCTTTTTGCTGACCAATGAACATAACACTTTGTCCATCGATTGCACCTATACCGCCTACCATGGCCTTGTCGTCCTTTACATTTCTATCACCGTGAAGTTCAATAAAATCTCCACCAGTAATGTATTCTATATAGCTAAGAGTATATGGTCTGTCGGGATGTCGACTTGCTTGAACCCTTTGCCAAGAAGTAAGATTTCCATAAATCTCTTTTCTTGTTTCTTTGAGTTTCTTTTCAAGTGCTTTAGTTGTTTTTGATACATCTACTTTGCTCTTGTCTTCAAGATCTTTCGCTTGTTCTAATTGCTCAATGATCTCTTTGATAGGTTCCTCAAATTCCAGGTAATTCGGCATATTTCGGATTTTTAGAAGAGTCAAAAGTACAAATTATTGCTGCATGGACAAGTGCTGATCCTTTCTCTTGGACTATCTTTGAGGAATGCAATTCAAAGCAAATGCAAAGATCAACTTGGGGCTTTTTATAAAGTCAAAAAGACCAGACGGTTATCACGACTTGGAGAGCATCTTTGTTCCCATTGATTGGTGTGATGAGATCGAAATAACTGAGGCAAAAGGTTTCTCATTCGATAGCAGCGGAATAGAAATTCCAAATGATTCCAATAAGAATTTGATCGTTCAAGCATATGACCTATTGAACTATGAGTTCAACTTGCCAGCATTGAATATTCACTTGCAGAAGAATGTGCCTATTGGTGCTGGCTTAGGCGGTGGATCAGCAGATGCAGCCTTCAGCTTGAAAGCGCTGAACGAAGCATTTTTTCTTGGAATAGACCAGGAACGTTTGGAAGAGTTGGCTTTAGAATTGGGAAGTGATTGCCCTTTTTTCATTCAAAACAAGCCAGCTTTGGTCACTGGCAGAGGAGAGGTATTTGATTATAATATTGATTTAGATCTAAAAGGTTATAAGCTAATTGTAGTTGTTCCAGATATTCATATTAGCACTGCAAAGGCCTATTCAATGATAGAGCCAAATGATCAAAGAGAATCCTTAAGGGATCTATTAAAGCTGCCAATCAATGAATGGAAAAATAAGATCAGCAATGATTTTGAGACAGTTCTGTGCAAGGAGCATAAGGAACTGGATGACTTAAGAAATCTTCTGCTTGAATCAGATCCTATTTATAGCAGTATGAGTGGAAGTGGTGCTGCCTTTTTTGCTCTTTACAAGGGAATTGTACCAAATATAGAATTTCCAGAGAGCTATCGGATTTATCGACAAGAGTTTACTACTTAGGAGCTTTTTTCAATAGGTATAAAGCCAAGAAGCCATAAATGAAGTTGGGAATCCACATGGCAAGCATTGGATGTAAGCCTCCATTGGTAGCAAAGGTTTGAGAAACCTTCATAAAGAGGATAAAGGAAAAGCTTAATGCGAGGCCCAATCCCAGATGTAGGCCTATTCCACCGCGTACTTTTCGACTCGCAATAGCCACTCCAATGAAGGTCAAGATCACACTTGCAAAAGGAAATGCATAACGTTTGTACTTTTCAACTTCATAGAAGACTACCATCTTTGATCCTTTGAACTTCTCTTTCTCAATTTCCTTTTCCAGCTCAAAATAATCCAAACTTTCTACGTCTGAATCACGCCTCCTGAACTCTTCAGGTTTCATATTCAAGATGGTATCTTTATTTAGTCCCCTCCGAATTTTCTCCTGCATCCCATCGATTTCTCTCTCATAATAATTTTGAACGGTCCATAAATTCTTTGAGGTGTCCCATTTGATGAAATCAGACTGTAGTTTGTATTTTAACTTACCATCTTCATCAAACTGCTCCAAGCTAAATTTTATTCCTACATCAGTAAGACTTGAATAACTTTCCATGTAAGCATAGTTGTTTGGACTCAACTGTAAATGCAGATCTCTAGCAGCATTTTTGTAAGGATTGTCATCAATGTATGCCAATCTAAAATCAAGCCTTGCTTTGTTGGAGCTTGGAATTAGGAAGTTATTCAAATAGAAAGAAATAAATCCCAATAGAACGGCACAAAGTAGATAGGGAAATAGCATGCGCTTGAAAGAGATGCCACTCGCCAAGATGGCGACAATTTCAGTATTGTAGGCCATCTTTGAGGTGAAGAAGATCACCGAGATGAAAATGAATAAAGGGCTAAATAAGTTGGCAAAATAAGGGATGAAGTTCATGTAATAATCAAAGATCACCGCTTCTGTCGGGGCGTTCTTCTCTATGAATTCATCGACATTCTCAGAAAAATCAAATACAATTGAAATTGAAATGATCAAGGCGATCGAGAAAAAGAAAGTCCCTAAGAACTTACGTATGATATATAGATCTAACTTCTTCATGAACTACAATCGCTGACTAACTCGTTTTACCATTTGATCTTTCCAACTTCTAAATTCGCCCTCAATGATCTTTTGTCGAGCTTCTTTGACCAACCATAAATAAAAGGCCAAATTATGCAATGTCGCTATCTGTGCCCCAAGAATTTCCTTTGAGATGAGGAGATGTCTCAAATAAGCCTTGGTGTACAATTGATCTACAAAGCTATCACCTTCTTCATCGATAAGGCTCATATCGTCTTTCCACTTTTCATTTCTAAGGTTCAAAATACCATTCTTTGTAAAAAGCATTCCGTTCCTTGCATTCCTACTGGGCATTACACAATCAAACATATCTACTCCAAGTGCAATGTTCTCGAGTATATTGGCTGGAGTGCCAACTCCCATTAGGTATCTTGGTTTATCCTCTGGAAGTATATCACAAACCACTTCACACATGGCATACATTTCCTCCGCAGGTTCGCCAACAGATAATCCTCCAATTGCATTTCCTTCTCGGCCTTGTGCTGCTATGAATTCAGCCGACTTTTCTCTTAGATCCTTATATACACTTCCTTGTACAATCGGAAAAAGTGTTTGTGAATACCCGTACTTGCTTTCAGTGGTGTCAAATCGATCGCAGCATCTTTTCAACCAGCGATGTGTCATCTCCATTGATTGCTTGGCATAGGCATATTCACATGGATAAGGAGTACATTCATCAAAGGCCATTATGATATCAGCTCCTATTGTTCTTTGAATGTCCATTACATTTTCAGGAGTGAAGATCTGTTTTGAACCATCAATATGAGAAGAGAACTTTACTCCCTCTTCAGTAATTTTTCTTCGGTCTGCCAAGGAGTAGACTTGATAACCACCACTATCTGTTAAGATCGGTCGGTCCCAACTGTTGAATTGGTGTAATCCACCTGCTTTCTCAATGATATCTAGGCCTGGCCTTAAATAAAGATGATAGGTGTTGCCCAGAATGATCTGAGCTTCAATATCTTTTTTTAATTCTGTCTGATGAACAGCTTTAACACTTCCAGCGGTGCCAACGGGCATAAAGATGGGAGTTTCTATAGGTCCGTGATCTGTTGTAATAAGTCCAGCTCTCGCTTTACTATCCTTGTCTTTCTTGACTAGTTGAAACTCCATAATTGATAATTGCCAAAGTTAAGTAAAGCCAAGCAAAAGAAATTTAACTTTATGGCTTAGGGAATCATTCAGCTTATTTGGAATACCAGAGTCTATTTTTCTATTTGTTCATTCTTACTGGCATCATTCAATTTTGCTATTATATTTTCTTTCTATTGAGTTTTCCAAAGAGAAAAACTGAAGATGAGAATGAGGAATGGCAACCAGTGTCACTGATCATTGCTTTCAAGAATGAGCAAGAGCAGCTGAAAAAAAATCTACCCTTTATTCTAGAACAAGACTATCCAAACTTTGAACTTGTTCTTGTAAATGATCATTCGACTGATGCAAGCGCTCAATATTTAAAAGAGTTAGATCACCCAAGAATTAAAATCTTTGAACTTTCTACAAAGACAGGGAAAAAGGCTGCAGTTGAATTGGGTATAGCAAAATCAACTCATGAGCTTCTTCTTTTTACGGATGCAGATTGCATTCCAAGCAGCAAGCATTGGATCAAAAGAATGGTATCTCCTCTGCTGAAAGGGAAAGAGATCAGTTTGGGCTATGGAAAGTTGAGAAGGGGGCAAGGATTATTAGTACTTCTTCAACGATATGAAAACTGCATGAATAGTCTTCAGAATTTCAGTTTCGCCAATCGGTCTAGGGCTTACATGGCTGTGGGAAGAAACTTGGCTTACAAAAAAGTAGTTTACTCTAAAAGCACAGCATTTGACAGCTATTCTTCCATTAAGGGGGGAGACGATGATCTGATTGTTAACGAAATGAGTAAAGATCAGAATACAGCAGTGGTAATTGATCAAGATGCTCATACCATTTCTGAAGCGAGCACCAAGTGGAAGCAATATTATCATCAAAAAAGAAGGCACCTTGAAGCAGGAAAGCACTACAAAAAAAAGGATAGAAGCTGGTTGGCAATTTTGGGACTTTCTCAGTTAATCTTCAATCTATTGTTTATAACCCTTCTCCTTACTCATGATAAGCATCTGTTAATTATCGGAATCTTTGTATTGAAGGTATTGCTACAATTGGTCTCTTACAGAGGGCCTATGAAACAATTAGAAGAATTGGATTGGTGGTGGATAACTCCTGTTTTAGAAATGATCTACCTACCAATTATCAGCTATATTGGTCTTAGTCAGTACCTTTGGAAGGTAGATAGATGGAAGTAAATAAGAATTTATCTGATAAGGCGAAGAAAGACCTCGAATTAGTGAACAGAGCTAAATCGGGTGATCAAGCTGCTTACACGGCAATCATGGCACGTTATAGGGAGCCCATTTTCTATCTTGTAATGAAAATGATCCGCAACGAAAGTGATGCTGAAGATCTTTCAATTGAAGCATTTGAGAAGGCTTTTAAAAAACTTGATCAATATACCCCGCAGTATGCATTTAGCACATGGCTGTTTAGGATAGCCACCAATCACTGTATTGATTTTATTCGAAAGAAGAAGTTAAAAACAACTTCAATTGATGAAGCTATCGACGATGATAGAGGTGGCACCTATCAAATACAAGTTGAAGGAAAATCTAAAGATCCAGAGGAGAAATACATCGAGAAACAAAAGATCAATTTGATGAGGGAAATCGTGACTAAACTTGATGAGCCTTATCAAAGTCTAGTTGAAATGAGGTATTTCAAAGAGCTTTCATACGAAGAGATCGCCACAGAACGAGATATTCCATTAGGCACAGTAAAGGCCCAACTCTTCAGAGCGAGAGCCCTGCTTTCTGAATTGATCAGAAAAAGCAAGTCATCTATTTAAGTGCAAATCCTATTAAAATACTTCCCTGAGCTCACTAAAGAGCAACTGGAAAAATTCTCGGCTTTAGAGGAAGTCTATATGGATTGGAACCAGAGGATCAATGTGATTTCGAGAAAGGATACGGAGTTTTTCTATGAAAGACATGTATTGCACTCTTTGGGAATTGCCAAGGTTATAGATTTTAAAAAAGGAGCCAAAATTCTAGATGTGGGTACTGGTGGAGGTTTTCCTGGGATTCCTCTAGCCATTCTTTTCCCAGAAGCAGATTTTCATCTTGTGGATTCAATTGCGAAAAAGATCAAGGTTGTGAATGCTGTTAAGGATGAATTGGGATTGAAGAATGTGCTTGCTGAACAATCTAGGGCAGAAGAGATCAATCAACAATTTGATTTTATAGTAAGTCGCGCAGTAACTAGATTATCGAACTTCTTGCCTTGGATGAAAGGCAAATTGATCAAAGGACACAAAGCCAGCCTCCCAAACGGAATGCTCTTCTTGAAAGGGGGTGAACTAGATGAAGAGATCAAAGAAGTAAATAAGAAGATCAAAAGCTTTCCCTTGAACCACTTTTTTGAAGAAGATTTCTTCGAAACAAAGAAAGTGCTATATCTTCCTTCTTTTTGAGAACTATTTAGGCTTTGGATAGTTTCTATTCATAAGTTTGTTACAAATTTTACAACCATGATCAAAAGAACAATTTTAAGTGCCGCACTAATTGGCGGATTATTCATTAGCGCAAATGCGCAAGAACTTCCTGCACCTTCCCCTTATTCTGAGCTTACTCAAAGAGTTGGTTTGACTGATTTTACCATCATGTATTCAAGACCTGGTGTGAAGGATCGTACCATTTTTGGTGAGTTAGAAGCGTATGGAGAGGTTTGGAGAACTGGTGCAAATGCATCTACCAAAATAGAATTTTCAACCCCGGTTACTATTGCCGGTAATGAAATAGAAGCTGGTAAATATTCAATCTTTACCATTCCAGGCGAAGAGAGTTTCCAGTTTATTTTAAATTCTGATTTGAATGCAAGTGAGAATTCTTACGATGCTGAGAAGAACATCATGCAAGCAGAGATCAAAGCCCAGAAGATCGATAAGAGAGAAAGCATGCTTTTCTACTTTGATAATTTGAGAAATGAGTCTGCAACACTTGTTCTTGAATGGGAGAATGTTCATTTGAGTATCCCAATCCAAGTGAGTACGGATGAGCAAGCAATGATGAACATCGAGTCTAAGATGAAAGAATTAGAAGGAAACTTCAGAGCATACAACAGCAGCGCAAGATATTATCTAGATAACGATAAAGATCTAGAACAAGCACTTGCATGGTCTAAGAAGTCTGTGGAGATTGAAGAGAAATTTTGGAATGTATATAATTTAAGTTTGATCTATAACAAGATGGGAAATAAAAAAGAAGCATTAAAAGCTGCTAATAAATCCCTTGAGTTAGCGACTGAGGCCAATTATCAGCCTTATGTTAAGATGAACAAAGACAATATTGCTAAGTGGAGCAAGTAATATTGAATTAGAACATTAAAAAGAGGGAAGTTCTGCTTCCCTTTTCTTTTACATAAACATTTAACAACATGATCCATTTATTATCCCCAGCTAAGTCTTTGGATTTTGATAGTGATCTACCAACAAAAGATCACTCTGTTCCTCAAAATCTGGAGCATTCTCAAAAATTGATCAAAAAGCTAAAGACTCTATCGAAGAAGAAGCTGAGAGAAATGATGTCAATAAGTCAAGACTTGGCGAATGTCAATGCAGATAGATACCAAATGTGGGAAGGTGTAGATCAATTATCCGAACGAGGAAGACAAGCGATCTATGCATTCAAAGGAGATGTTTATTTGGGCCTACAAGCCTTAACAGAGTTTTCACCCTCCGATGTAGATTATGCCCAAGATCATTTGATCATTTTGTCTGGACTCTATGGAGTTCTTCGACCTAAAGATGTTATTGAACCTTACCGATTAGAGATGGGAACTCAGTTAAAAGTGGGTAGAAAGAAGAATCTCTATGAGTTTTGGGGAGATCAATTGACCAACACGATCAACGAAAGATTGGCAGATGGAAATGATGAAGTGCTAATCAATTTGGCATCGAACGAGTACTTCAAAGTTTTGGATCCTAAAAAGATCAAAGGGAAGGTAATTTCGCCTGAGTTCAAGGATGCAAAGAATGGACAGTACAAGTTCATGTCCTTTTATGGGAAGAAGGCAAGAGGATTGATGAGTAGGTTTATCATCAAGAATAGAATCAATGATCCTGCAGATCTGAAAGGCTTTGATTTAGAAGGATATCGTTATAATGTGGAACTTAGCTCTGATTCCAATCCTGTCTTTACTAGAGAAGAGAATCAAGCTGGATAATTATTGACATGACCAAGGATAAGAAAGCATCTAAAGTGAGAGACCATAATCCTATCGATAAGGATAAGATTACGGAGAATCCACACAATTTGCCTTATGCTCATAATGTAGGTAGCGCATTGATCTTTCCAGATGATAAGGACAGGATCAAGAACAAGGCAATGGCCGCGATGGTAGATCAAACCAATCGTCAGATGAAGCAGATCTACGATCAGTTAGAGTTGTTGGTCAACCAGGCAAACGAATTGAAGGAAAGGGTAGAAGTGTCTGAGCAGATCTACATGGCAGATATGGGTTTCAAACCCTTAACAGGTCATACCTATCATCTATATGAGCACGAGGGGAAGAAAGTTCTTTCTATGATCGGTCCAAATGAATGGGGGAATAAACCCAAATATGATAGCTATCTTGCTACTGCAAAATTATTGGGGGATCATACTTGGGAAGTGCTCAATAAGAGTGAAGACTAAGAGAAACCAACTATCAAACCACCAAATCCATGAGCCAATACAATTTAAAACAATTATTCGGCCTCATTACCATTGCTTCCATCATTTCATGCACTACTAGCGAGAAACCCAATATTGATGAGGAGCTTAGCATTCAAGGTGAAGCCCAAGGAACTACATATACGGTCAAGTATATTGGGCAGAGAATTGAGCAACTACCACAACAGTTGGATAGTTTACTTCTGAGTATAGATCGCTCACTTTCAACTTATGATAGTAGCTCTTTGATTAGCGCCTTTAACAGAGGTGATACTATAGTCCCTGATGAGATGTTCAAAGAAATGGTAGATCACTCAAGGTCTATCCACAAAGAGACCAAGGGCGCATTCGATCCAACAATAGGACCATTGATCAGAGCATGGGGTTGGGGTTTCTCCAAAGCTGAGGAAATGGACAGTGCAAAGGTGGATAGCTTGCTGCAAATAAGAGGTTTTGAGAAAGTTCAACTTGAAGATGGACTGGCCTATTTAACAGATACAAGAGCAGCTTTGAACTTCAATGCAATTGCACAAGGTTATTCTGTAGACCTGATGGCGGACTTTTTAGAGAGATATGAAATACATAATTATTATGTAGAATTGGGCGGAGAGATCAAAGTAAAAGGGGTAAAGCAAGATTCTTCTTTTTGGAGAATTGGAATAGACAAACCAGAGGAAGGGAACGAATCAAGAGACCTGATTGCCATTCTAGAATTGGAGAATAAGGCTATGGCTACTTCTGGAAACTATAGAAAGTTCTATGAGAAGGATGGGAAAAAGTATTCTCATACCATTGACCCCAACACAGGATATCCCGTTCAGCATAATTTGCTAAGCGCTACAGTTATTAGTGACAATTGCTACCGAGCAGATGCATTGGCAACTGCTTTCATGGTGATGGGACTTGAAAGTGCAGTCGAAGTCTTAGAGAGTAATAGTGTAGATCAAGCATTCTTGGTGTACACCAATGAAGATGGATCTTATGGATATTATATAAGTGAAGGGTTAAAAGAAAATCTTAGAAGAGAAGAGGTAAACTAGTCCTCCTTTTGACATTGCTCGTCTGGCATAGCTCCACAAAAACTGCAAGGAGCACCTTCCTCATTAAGCATAGGATTGTTACTAGCGCATGTTCCGGCAAACTTGCCATCCTTCTTTAATAGGATCTTCACGGCGATACCCATGAAGCCCAATGCTAACATACCAATTGCCAATAATGCTACTTTCATTTTTTTTCCTTTTGGGACACTGCAAATTTAAGAATTTACAGTCTTTATTAGGGAGTTTATAGCTGTTTTAATTGCCGCTGGGAATCAATTCGCCTGAGCCAAGATCATTGAACTCAATTGTAGGATTGCCTCTGTAGAATATATCTCCACTTCCCTCAATAGTGGCTTTAAGCAAGCTGTCTGATCGTACCTTTAGGCTGCCAGAATTTACATTGATGGCGAGAACGTCCTTTGCAATAAGATTGGACAGATCCATTCTTCCCAATCCATTTGTATAGGCTACCAATCGATTAGTAAAACCTCCGCATTGAAGATCTGAAGGACCAGTATGGGACTTCAGTTCTACATCAGGACAATCCAGTCTGATATCTATATTCCCACTTGCTTCCCACATGTTTAGAATGAACCAATCAGTCTTTAACATATTGGTGAACCTTAACTCACCAGATCCATAATAGGTAATCTCATTCAATTCTGGAGTACTTAGGTAAACATTGATGTCACGCTTGTAGGATCGAACCCAGTTGCATCGATTCTCATTTCTGATCTTCAATACGCCATTCTCTACCTTTGTCTTGATCAGTTTTTGTAGGTTCTCACCTGCTTCTACCTCCAGCTTTAATTCAGTTGAATAGCTAATGTAAAGGTTGATCCGATCATCGAGATCAATAGCTGTAAAAGAATCAATTGAACGAATTTTCTTGACGGTCTTTCCAGTAGATTTTACACAATCAAGCATGTTTTCTTTTTTGCAGGAAATCGTAGAGCAAATAAAAATGCCTAGGATGATTAGATATGTTGAATAGATCCTCATCTAAGACTATATTTTAAACCAAATAACAAATACTCAGCTCTGGCAAGATGTGTTTTTAAGGATACAAAAGCGCTGAGGTTCTTCCAAACTACATGCTGCCCATAGATCTCTTGATAAACATTCTTCAGTTCATCATCTTCTTTCTTAATGTAGAATCCAGCTTTAACACCACTGCTGAATTTTCCAAAATTCAATAAGTAGTTCATCGATAATCCGATTTGAAGATTTTCCCATCCTGAATCGATATAAATAGAGTCTTGAGCTAGTTTGCTTTTCTGAGCAGGATTGTAATAGAGATCCAATCCTCCACCCAAGTTGGATACTCTGCTTATTTCTTTTTCATATTCAAGACTAAATGCCGTTGCAACAAACTTTGGTCCTTCAACTGGGTAATTTTCGCTGATCCCATTGGCCAGTCTAAACTGAAAAAAGTCGGTTAGTTCTCTAGAGGAATTTTCATTTTGATTGATCAATTCAGGGTCCTTCCCAAATTGGTATACGATACCTAGCTCTGCACTTGGGAGATTAATTCCCAAATTGGGGTTTTTGAATCCGGTATTGCTAAAATGTGAGAAGTTAAGTCCCGTACTCAAATCCCACTGTTGATGAATTTTCCAGTGAAATTCTGACAGCACGCTAAAGAATAAGTTTAGATTACTTCCAATGGCTACATTTTTATGATTCTCCTCCAGATCAAACGGCTTTTCAATCCATCCAACTCCTACAGTTGTTCTGAGAAGAACAAATACATTCCCTTTCTGGGCAAGAATGAAAGAGTAATAAGGCGATAGTGAATAAGCATTTCCAAAATATTCATTCTTGTTGAACTGGAAATGTGAGAAGCTTGCCCCAGCATAAGGATTTCCTAAATTTTGATGCCATTCTTTGTTGCCATTCAGTCGCTTCTCAAATATCAATTCTGATTTGTTGAAATGCTGCTCACTTACATATTCCATGATCGTACTGTGAGTGATCATAAAGCCACCACCATACTTAAGCCCAATACGCCAAGGGGCATTTTGTTCCTGCGCATTAGAAAATGGTGAAAAGAATGCGAGGACTATAAAGAGTAGGAGGAGGGATCTCATACTACAAAAGTATTCAAGCCCTAGCTTTGATTGCTGCTATTATCGCCTACTTTTACAAAAAAAAAACTCCATGCAAGAAAAGCTTAAGGCCTTTGAAAGACTATTGAATATAATGGATGACCTGCGCGAAAAGTGTCCCTGGGATAAGAAGCAGACCATGGAAACACTCAGGCATTTGACGATCGAAGAGACCTATGAACTCTCAGATGCAATTATTGATGGTGATTTGAATGAAGTGAAGAAAGAGCTTGGTGACCTTATGTTGCATATGGTGTTCTATTCAAAAATAGGTCAAGAGAAGGGAGCTTTTGATGTTGCTGATGTATTGAATGCTATTTGTGAGAAATTAATCCATAGACATCCTCATATATATGGTGATGTTGAGGTGGCCGATGAGGAAGAAGTAAAAAGCAATTGGGAGAAGATCAAACTAAAAGAAGGAGGTGGTAAAAAATCAGTACTTGAAGGGGTGCCAACTTCTCTTCCTGCTTTAGTCAAAGCAATTCGAATCCAAGATAAGGCAAGGGGTGTTGGATTTGATTGGGACAATAAATCACAGGTCTATCAAAAAGTCTTGGAAGAATTATCTGAGTTGAAAGAAGAAGAGGATAGATCTGAAGGTCAAGATCAAAAGAAGATAGAGGCAGAGTTTGGTGATGTGCTCTTTTCACTTATCAATTATGCCCGATTCATTGGAGTTAATCCAGAGGATGCCTTGGAGCGTACCAACAAAAAATTCATCCAGCGATTTCAGTACCTTGAATCTGAATCAAAAAAAGATGGAAAGATTCTAGGAGAAATGAGCTTAGAGGAGATGGATCAATATTGGGAAAAGGCAAAATTGCTTTGATCACAAAAGAGTACAAAGGGCTAGTAGGGCGCCAAATAGCATAGGAAGAAGCTTCTTTAGCTTGATCTGATGCTCCTCATTACTTTCTAATAGAATAGTGGTTGATAGATGCAAAATGATCCCAGCAGAAATTGCTAAGATCTTTGAAAAGAGCTCTATGTCTAAAATCATCTCACTTCCCAGCCACATTCCCAATGGAGCAGATAAAGAGAAGAAGAGTATGCCTAGAACGATATAGATACGCTTCAATTGATAGCCAAGCAAGAAGCTTGCAAGAATGAATGAAATGGGTGCTTTATGAACCACTAAACCCAATAGCAAGGAATGATTGTGAGCTTCTCCTTCAAAATGCTCAATTGGAAGTGCTTCCAAGAAGGCATGCGTACACAAGCTTAGGAATACTAAGAAAGGAAAATGACCTAATCGATTATGATTTACGTGGGCATGCCCGTGTTCAATTCCTCCAGAAAAATAATCGAGTATTAATTGAAGGAAAAATCCCATCATTAAATATGCTCCTAAATAAGTTGCATCAGAAGCACTACTTCCCTTGAAAACTTCAGGCAGAATATGAATGAAGCATATGCTTAGTAGGAATGAACCGCTAAATGAAAGAACAGATTTAATTGACTTACTTGCAGAAAAACCCGGTAAGAAGATCAATAATCCACTAACTATACTAATTGCTATCAAAAGAGTATAACTCATGAATCCTGTGGTTTAGCGATCATAATTAGTCGATCTGAATTTTCAGAATTGAACTCATTCAAGGCGTAATCTCCAAAAATTTCAATGATCTCCATATTCAATTCGCTAAAATAGCTCTTGAAGTCCTTCAATGAGATATTCTTAACAAATTCTCTGTAGTGGTGCTCACGATCCTCTATTTGAAATTTAATGTCCTTTACTATAAAGCCATCTATCAACTGTTTTCTGATCTTGAATTCAATATCACCCCTTAGAATTAATTCCTCTGAAGGTAAGTTTTTCAAAGCATGATTTACGTTCAAATAGTCCAAGACAATTCGGCCGCCTTCATTCAAATGTTTTAAAAGACCTTTGAGAACCATTTTGTCTTCCTCATCCGATTTGAAATAACCAAAACTTGTGAATAGATTCAAAGTGAGGTCAAATTGCTCCTCCAGTTGAAGCTTTCTCATATCACCTCTAGTGAAACTCAAGCCTTCTTCTTCATGTCTTTTGGCATGGGCAATACTCTCTTCACTAAGATCCAATCCAATCACCGAGTATCCTAGCTGGTGAACTTGTAAAGCATGTCGTCCTTTTCCACATGCAAGGTCAAGTACTGTTGAGCCTTTCTTGAGATCCAGGTGATCAAACAGATTCTGAATAAAAGCTTCTGCTTCCTCTTCATTTCTGTGTTGATACAGTAAATGGTAATGATCAGAGTCAAACCATTCTGTAAACCAATTGTCGATCTTCTTGCTCACAAAGGATAGATAAAGAGTACAAAAGTATTGATAAAAGGGAGAAACGGAGCCATGAAGCAGTTTTGAAACAGTTCAAATAATTCTTTAAAATATTGTTTAATCAAACAATTTTATCTTATTTCGTAATTCTGAATGTTAAGTTCAGTGGAATAACCAATTAGCACGAAGTCGGTCAAATACCTAGGTATTTGCCTCAAGTCGAAATGGAAGTAAATATTTTCGATTTCTATAACAAGATGGAGAAAGATAATATCATGTTATCTTTCAAAGGTAGTGTTACTTCTGAGCTTCTAACCTCTGTATTACAGATTATGGAGTCGAAGATGGATCGATTGAACGAGCCATCTAAAGTGAAGAAGAAAGTCTACAACATCTTGGTTGAAGCACTGCAGAACCTTTATCATCATCTGGATAAACAACCAGACGATGCGGCTAAAGGATTCAATACAGTGATTTTCATGGTTGGAAAAGATGGAGATATGTATTCCATATTTACCGGTAATTACATTAGTAATGACAATGCCGATAAGTTGAAAGCCAAGTTAGATAAGATCAACGCATTGGATCCAGACGAATTGAAAGCCTATTACAAGGAGGTTCTGAACAATGGCATGATGTCTGATAAAGGCGGAGGCGGATTAGGAATGATTGACATTGCAAGGAAATCCGGCAAGAAGCTAGATTACGATTTTCAAAAGGTGGATGATAAACACTCTTTTTATAGTTTAAACATAAAAGTTGCCCAATAAAATATTAGTAAGAAGATGGAAAAATTAACGATTGAAGGAACCCCAAAAACCCCAACTATCAAGTTTGACCCTGAGGGAGGGAAATTGCTAATTCAAGGAAGATCTATTCCTGAGAATTCAATTGAGTTCTATAAGCCATTAGTTGATTCTTTAGAGGAATACTCTGGATCTGCTAAGGATAAGACTAACGTAGACATTGTTTTAGAATACTTTAATACGAGTTCGTCAAAGTGTATTCTAGACGTATTTAAGAAATTAGAGAAGATCAATTCTGATGGAAGTGAAGTTGTGATCAACTGGCACTACGAAGAAGATGATGAGGATATGCTTGAAGCTGGAGAAGATTATCAAGCGATCATCAACATTCCATTCAAAATGATCGAAATAGAAGAATAGAACAAATTACCTATTTACTAATATGGGAAAAGAGCCTCCAGTTTGGAGGCTTTTTTTTGTGCCTTCACTTCACAATGGATTGGAATCCTTGAAGTTATCAAGAGGGAATAGGAAGACCTTTCTAATATTTAGATGGCTTGAATATGCCTACAATGCTATCGATCAACCTGCGAAGGCCATCGTAATAGAGCGTAATTGCCAAGATCACTGAATAAAGCCAAAGTACCATAAGGTTGGCTGAGAAAGTCGTGATATGAGCTCCAAATAGCTTCTTGGAGGGGGCAAAGAAATGAGCTCTAAAGCCTTGAGGATCCTTATAGATAGGATTAGCCCTCTGTATCAATTGATTTTGCCACTCTACTATCTTTTCCAACTCATTCTTATTGGTGACTAGATTCTCCAAAGATTCATTGGTATACTTATTCTTCATTTCAACAAACTGCTCACGAGATTCTTCATCCTGATTCAACTCGATCAGTAGCTGATCTTTCTCATTGTTGTAGTAGTTATACTCTTGAATGTAATAGTCATTCAGCTCTTGAACATAATCTCTGAGCTTGCTTACTTGAGCTTCATCAATATCGTGCTTCTCTAATTCATTCATATCCTCTTCTGGATACTGTATCGCATCATTCCTACCATTCTCCTTTTTGATCTCATTAAAGAGCAACTCTTGTGCTTTCCTAGTTTCCTTTAATCGACCTCCTTCATTCATGTGATGATCAATGAAGTTGATTCTATCTTTCAATTCACTCAGCCAGAAGTTCTTTCTATAACTGGCAATCTTGATGTCTTTATCAATGTAATAGAATTGCTTATTGAAATCATTGCTTTTGAACTGATGTACAGCCAATGCTTCAAAAGCCCATTTAGAGGCCATGATCTCACCGGCAAAAGGAACACTTTCTTGAACTGTGATGATCGGATTTAACTTTTCGAACTTAACGATCACACCACTTAAGATCAACTGAGGAATGATCAGGAAAGGTATTAAAATATAGATGGTCACCGCTGAGTCAAAACTTGCAGAAATATTCAGGCCAAGCATATTGGCAAAGCAAGCTGCTGAGAATAATACTAGCCAATACTCGAAGTACATTCCTTTGATCTCTAGAATGGTATTACCAACCAATACAAAGGTTAAAATCTGGATTGCAGAAACTGCAAACATGATGGCTATCTTAGAAAATAAGTAGCTGCCCTTGCTAAGATTTAGGAATTTTTCCCTTTTCAATATCTTCCGATCCCTAATGATCTCCTCTGCACTAACCGTTAGTCCGAGGAATAGGGCAACGATCACACTCATAAAGATATATGCAGTAAGGTTTTCATTTTCCCTGAAAACATAACCAGTGCCTTGAGTAGCATCTGAATGAGAGTACTTGATTATAAAAGAAAGAATGAATCCCAAGATTGGCGCCTCTAAGAAGTTGATCAACAAATATTGTTTATTGGTCAACTTGGAAAGAACATCCCTAGTAATGAAGACTTTGAATTGTTTCCATACATGGGGGATCTTCAGATTCGTAATTGGCGGATTTCTTTGAGAATCGCGTCTTTCTGCTTCTAGCTGAAGGTTTTCTTTGAACTTCTTATACCATTCTTTTGGTGCAACCCGTCTATTATCAGTTTGATTACCATATTCATCCAAGATCTTGGATTCAATGATGTTAAAGATCTGTTCAGGATTTACATTACCACATTGGGGGCATTCACTTTCAGCTGCATTTGCTTGTTGCATTTGCAGTTTGAAATAAACGATGGCATCAACAGGATTACCGTTGTAGATCAAGTAACCACCCGTATCCAAAATGATCAATTTATCAAACATCTTAAATATGTCTGAAGATGGCTGGTGAATTACAACGAAGATCAGTTTACCTCTCAGCGTTAATTCCTTCAGCAAGTCCATGATGTTCTCAGAATCCCTTGAGGATAATCCCGAGGTAGGCTCATCAACAAACATGATAGAAGGCTCTCTGATCAATTCAAGAGCAATGTTTACCCTCTTTCTTTGTCCACCACTAATGGTTTTTTCCAAGGGGCTACCCACTTTCAGATTCTTGATCTCAAACAGACCTAAAGCGTGAAGTACTTTAAAAGTAAGTCTGATGATCTGTAGATCCGACATATCGCCAAAACACAATTTGGCATTGTAGAATATATTTTGAAAAACAGTGAGTTCTTCAATGAGAAGGTCATCTTGTGATACATATCCTATCACACCTTCTATTTTGTCTTTGTTCTCAGGATCGTGGATGTCAAATCCATTGATCATTACTGCTCCTGTGCTTGGCTCATAATTTCCATTGAGCACATTCAATAATGTCGATTTTCCAGCTCCACTGGCACCCATAATCCCAATTAGGTTGCCAGACTCTTCATTGATGGTCATTGGATGAAGACCAATGTTTCCATTCTTGAATCTGTAGGTGATCCTCTCTGACTTAAAGGTGGTTTTTTCAATTCCAGTATCCGCAAGGAAACTATTGATAACATCACTATAGTAAATAGGAGAGACCTTTGAACCCCTCAAGGAAGAACCCTGGGTTAATACATAGGTTTTTCTAGGATTGATCAGCTGACCATTCAATTGCAGTTCAGTAGTTCCAAAATACTTCATGAAAAGCGTGTTCACGCTTCTTATATGAAGTATCCTAACTTGTCCATTCAGACCTTCGGCTTGAATGTGATAATTAGGTCCTGGGTCATCTTCTTCTTGATTGATCAAAAGGATTGCATCCGTTCTGTTGATCTCATCCTTCTTAGCACTGACAAAGTCTTTGGCTAATTGATATTCTCCAGAGTTGATGTTAAAGGCGTCGGCAACTGTTTCTAAGAATTCCAGCGCCTGTTCTGTATCATTATCGTTTTGATAGATGAATTCCAATAACTGAACCAAAACATAGATCTTCTGCTTTTGGGTCAACTCTTTGTTGATCTCCATACAGATCTTCAAGACCTTTACAGAATTTAAAGAAGTTCTCTTTCTAGCTTTAAGGCCTTCTCTTTTCTTGTTTTGTTCGTTGTAGTAGCGATCGTAAACAAGTAGGTATTCGTCAACAAGCTCTTTGTTCAGTTGCTCGTCGAGGAATAATCGTACGAACTCTCTGGTATTTGAAACGTCGCGTCCAACATTTGCCACGATGGCAAATAGCTGCATCAGCGCTTTTAGTATCCGTTCACTCATTTACTAGAATTCAGTGTTGAAATTGCAATTAAGCCATGAAAGTAATAAAAAAAAGCCACGCATTTGCGTGGCTTTTTTTTAAGTTATGGTTTGAAGCCGACCAGCAGGACGGCGCAGCCCGAACTTGCTTTCAGCTCGTTTAAGTTTGCCTCGACAATGACATCCAAAGTCGATTCTACTTTGAAGTCCCAATAGGGGGCAACATCATATTCTTGATTGGAGAAGATCTCATTTCTCTGATCGTCATAGACTCTAAAGAAAAGATTTCCTTCAGTAAGTCCACTACATGCTCCAAAACGGTAGGTACTTCCACCATAAAGTGTCAAATGGAACTCCGCAGTTTGGTCTTCAACCAAAAGGGCTCTGTATTCTTGCCCGTCAGATAGATAATCTCTAGTGAAGTTCTGAGAACAAATGGTTGCAATAGTATCACACTGAGCTTGTACGTTAGTAGAAGCTAATCCAAAACCTAGTGTAATTGCGAATAATATTAAAACTCTTCTCATTCTTCTCTTATTTGATAATACTATTTCTAATCGATTCAACTTTTTCAGCAATGTCCATCAATTGTTGTGATGACATTTCTACGCTAGAAACACTTTTTATGATCGTCAATTTTTCTTCCACATTAGTTTCTGGTTCCTTGAACTCATAATTGAAAGTGATATCTGCATAAATATCTTTCAACTCATTCAATTGGTTAACAAGACTTTCAACTTCAGAGCTGTTGCTATGAGGGAGAAGTAATTTGATCAAGTTCTTGATGGTGATCTTTTGCTCGCCAATTCTATTTTTGATTGCTTGGTTGTCAGTGCTTTTTGCCAAATTGGTAGCAAAATGCAAGGTTTCAATCCAACCACCCGCAAGGATCAATACACTAAGATCGTTTTGCTTGTTGTTCTTTAAGTATTTATCAGCCGACTTAAAAGCATCCGAAACAAGTGCTAATAGTGAATCTTGATTTCCAATGTTGCTTTCAAATCTTTTCAACTGAGCCTCATTGTATAGTCCAGAAATTCCCAATTCAGAAGTTAGCTTCTTTGAAACGGCCATATAAGAAATAGCTTCTTGAGATTGATCATAGATTGTAGCATATCCAAGATCTGCACCATAAATTCCAAGATTCAATGCCTTTTGTTGAGTTGTAACATAGGCAGATGCATTGTCTGTACCATTCAACAAAGTAGATTGATAGCTCGTTCCAACCTCTTTCAATAAGAAGGCAGTTTGGATTGGAGAGGGTATACTAAACACTTTGCCCTCTATCTCAAATAAGTTGGAGGCTTTCTTTTCTTTTTTCTCCTTTTTATCGTCTTCTTTAGATTTCCTCTTTGGTTCCTCTGCACAGGAAACCATGATAGATACTGCAAGTAGACTGAGGATCAAGACCTTTGGTCTGAAATTCTTTTGAGCTACGTAGGAAGGAATCATCTTACGGCTGGATTTTAAAGTATTCTTCATGTTGGTCGGTAAAGATAGTTAAATATCAAAAATTTGACTCTTTTTCATTTGAATTGTTAAGAACCATAGAGAAAGCAAGCTAATAACAAACTCAATCAATGCTTTTTCCCAGTTCATAAATATAAGATCGCCTATTAGAAATAGTGTTGAATAAGCCATTATAATTGCACTTAACCAACACAAGGCAAGTCCTTTAATATTGCTCTTTCTTTCTGCAGATGAGTATGCTCCCCACCAACCATCTGGTTGAACCTTACTATAGAAATGACTCAAACATTCTTTACTTTCTGGAGCTGTTAAGAAGGTTACTATGATCCAACTAATACTACTGAGACCAACTGTAAATAGAAAGCTGTAAGGATGGTCTAATTCTAGAACATAGTTGCCAATACTGTATGCTACAAATGGAGCTAAGCTAGCTGTAATCTCACTCCAAGCATTGATTCTCCACCAATACCATCTTAAGATCAGCACCATTCCCAATCCAGCTCCACATTCTATCAAGAAGGTAGCAGCTCCATCAATGGTTTGCATTTGAGATCCTGCAATTAATGCAGCAACTACAATTAAAAATGTGAACCATCTTCCTTTCTGAACTAGATCCCTTTGGACGTCCTCTTCGCTTTCTCCTTCCCGAGCTTTTCTTAGAAACCTTTTGTAAAGGTCATTGGTCAAATAACTTGCTCCCCAATTCAATTGAGTAGATAAGGTACTCATGTAGGCAGATAAAAATGCAACCAATAAAAGTCCCTTCAATCCATCTGGTAAATGATCTCTCATGGCTAGGACAAATCCTTGGGAAGCATTTTCAAGGCTTAATTCAGGATACAGCACTAAAGCTGCCAAGCCTACAATGATCCATGGCCAAGGTCTTAAACAGTAATGGGCGATCTGAAAGAACAAGGTAGCATAAATGGCATCTTTTTCACTTTTAGCACTCATCATTCTCTGCGCAATATATCCTCCACCTCCTGGTTCAGCTCCTGGATACCAGCTAGCCCACCATTGAACCAGTCCAAAGGTTAAAAAGGATGCAATCCCAATACTGTAGGTTCCAATTGATTCTGCAACTCCAGCATCTCCAATTTTAGGGAAGAAGTTGAACCTCCAAGCTGGCAATTGAGATTTGAGCCCACTAATTCCTCCAACTTTCTCAGTGTTCAATACCACTATAGCTAAGATGATACAACCGATCATTGCTATGAAGAATTGTATAAAGTCGGTCATCGCAACCCCTGTAAGTCCTGCTAGAGAAGAATAGATCAATACGATGATCATGGCTGCAATGATGTAATAGATCACTTGATCTACAGGAATGTCGAAAAAGCTGATCAATATGGTTCCCAAAGCCGTGTTGACCCATCCGATGATCACAGCGTTGAGAAAAACACCCATATATACAGATTTGAAACCTCTTAAGAAGGCCGCGGCTTTTCCACTATACCTGAATTCAATGAATTCAAGCTCCGTTAAAATTTCAGCCCTACGCCAGAGTTTTGCAAAGAAAAAGGTGGTTAGCATTCCTCCGATCAGCATGTTCCACCAAAGCCAATTGCCAGAGATACCATGCTGAGCGATCTTTTCAGTCACCCACAAAGGAGTGTCTGCTGCAAATGTGGTAGCTACCATGGAAACACCAGCAATGTACCAGGGGAATTTTCTACCTCCTAAAAAGAAGTCGCTCAGACTTTTGGAAGCAGAATCCTTGAACCAAAAGCCAATTCCAATGGCAAGAGCTAAATATGCCACTATGATCACCCAATCAATTATTGCTAGCTCCATGCTACAAAAGGATTCATTTTCTTTTCAAAATGGGAAAGGGATAATAGAATGTTATCAACAAGGACTTGAAGGAAAGCTTTGCTCTGCTGAATCCTTACTTTTGGCAAATGAAGCATTACAAGAAAAGGGATAAAAAAGAGAAGAGAAGTATTAAGGAGTTGAAGCAAGGGAACTATTTTCCCATGGTGGCTACTTGTATGCAGAATCTGGAGGACCTTTTGGCAGATGAGCTACGAGACTTAGGAGCTCAAAAGATCCAAGTTCGAAAAAGAGCGGTGGAGTTTGAAGGAGATCTTAAACTACTCTATCAATGCAATATTTGGCTGAGAACTGCCTTGAAGGTTTTAGTGCCCATCTACTCTTACAGAGCAAGATACGATGATCAATTGTACAATCAGGCCAAGGCTTTTGAATGGGAAGGATTATTCCACGCAGATCGAAGTTTTTCCATAGATGCCGCGGTTCACTCTGAATACTTCAAACATTCTCAATACGCTTTACTCAAGCTGAAGGATGCCATTGTAGATCGATTCAGAGAGCAAGTAAATACACGACCCAATATTGAAAGAAGAGATGCCGATCTGAGAATCCATTTGCACATTCGATCGGATCAAGTGAATATCTCCATTGATGCTTCAGGAGATCCATTGTTCAAAAGAGGGTACAAACAAGAGCAGCACAAAGCGCCAATGAATGAATGCTTGGCTGCGGCAATGATCTTGAAAAGCGGATGGAAGGACGACCAAACTTTGTTGGATCCTATGTGCGGTTCTGGAACCATTGCGATAGAAGCCGCTTTGATCGCAGGAAATATTGCACCAAACTTGAATAGACAGCGTTTTGGATTTGAAGGCTGGTCCAATTATGATGGAAATTTATTGAGTGAAGTCCTAGAAGAAGCCAGAACCAAATCAAAGGAGATCAAGTCTAAGATCATTGCAAGAGATAAAGATGCAAGGAGCCTTCGCTTGGCAAGAGTGAACATCAACTCTTCAAGAATGAAGAAGTTCATAGAAGTTCAAGAAGGCGATTTCTTCAAAGCTGGAAAGCCCGATGAAAAAGGCATGATCATAGCAAATCCACCTTACGGAGAAAGGTTGGGTGAAGAAGAGAAAATGAAAGAATTCTATTCTGAAATAGGAACGAGACTGAAGCATGAGTATAGCGGCTGGAAAGCTTGCTTGATCTCTTCTGATATACAAGCCATGAAATTCATTGGACTAAAGCCCGATGAAAAACATCCGCTGATGAATGGCAAGTTGGAATGTCAGATGAGAAAGTATACTATGTTTGAAGGGAAGCGAAATGAGAATTTAGGATCCAAAATCTAGACTATTACATTCAATGCTATTTTGCAAATAGCTGATCCATATTTTTAAAGGACTTGAATTCCAAAGCATTGCCCGATGGATCGTTGAAGAACATAGTAGCTTGCTCACCTACCTCTCCTTCAAATCTGATATAAGGTTCTATTACAAACTCAATATTTTGAGTCTTTAATTTCTTAGCTAGTTTTTGAAATACCTCCCAATCTAATACCACTCCAAAATGAGGAACTGGAACATCATGCCCGTCTACCGGATTGTGTTTTACCTCCGTTTTGCTCTTTTCCACTTTGTGGAGGACCAATTGATGACCATAGAGATCAAAGTCAACCCAAGAAGTTGAACTTCTTCCTTCTTCGCATCCCAAGATAGAGCGGTAAAATTCTCTAGTTTTTTCCAAGTCCAATACAGGAATTGCCAGGTGAAAGGGATTAACTGTTTTCATATTCAATTGATTTATATTTCTTGTATCTTTCTTTTTGATTCTAGATACTGCAAAATATGAAATCAATCGCTGTTTTAACCTCAGGAGGTGATTCTCCAGGAATGAATGCGGCAATTCGCTCAGCCGCTCGGATTGCAATTAATGAGAACATGGATGTATGGGGAATATATCGAGGTTATGAAGGGCTTATCAATGGAGACATGAGGAAGTTGAATTCTTCAGATGTTTCAAATATCATTCAAAGGGGTGGAACCATACTGAAGAGTTCCAGATCAGAAAGATTCATGACGAAGGAGGGTAGAGTAGAAGCGGCAGCCAATCTGAAGGAAAGAGGAATAGAAGGATTAGTCGTAATAGGCGGTGATGGAAGCTTCAAAGGGGCGCAAGTTTTAGAAGAGGAACATGGGATCAGTTGTATTGGGATTCCAGGTACAATTGATAATGATCTCATTGGAACGGATTTTACACTAGGATTTGATACCGCAGTGAATACGGTGGTAGAAGCAGTTGATAAGATTAGAGATACGGCAGATGCTCACAACCGACTCTTTTTCATTGAGGTGATGGGGAAGGATGCAGGCTTCATCGCTTTGAGGTCAGGTATTTGTGTTGGGGCAGAAGCAATCTTGGTGCCGGAAACAGAAACCTATATTGATCAGTTGATCGAGAAATTGAATAGAGGCTGGAACAGACACAAGAGCAGCAGTATCATTATTGTAGCAGAAGGAGATGATGCAGGTGGGGCATATGAGGTAGCGGAGCAAGTGAAAGCCAAGTTTGATCACTATGAGACCAAAGTCACCGTTCTAGGTCATTTGCAAAGAGGTGGAAGCCCCACTGCCAATGATAGATTATTGGGAAGTAGATTGGGTCATGCTGCAGTCAAAGCCCTTAAATCAGGTTTGTCAGGAGAAATGGTTGGAGTAACCAACGATGATATTTCGTTCACTCCTTTCAAACAGGCCAACAAGCTTGAGCATCAGTTGAATTGGAGATTATTGGAGTTAGCCGAAATACTATCTCTGTAGAGAAAAGACTAAAAACGTATGACGTCAGCTCAAGAAACAGGAGATTTGCTAATAGTAACCTTTAAGCCCTAACCTTCTTTTGAAAACTCTCTTTGTAGATCTAATACTTCCACTGGCATTGCCCAAAACCTTTACTTATCGAGTGCCGAAAGATTGGAATGAATTGATCCAGGTCGGACAAAGAGTGATCGTTCAATTCGGTAAGGGGAGTAAGCAATATTCAGCGATTGTTAGAAGTATTCATGAGGAGCCACCAAAAGAATATCAAGCCAAATACATATTATCAATAGTAGATGAATTGCCCATAGTCACAAAATCTCAATTGCAGTTCTGGGAGTGGTTGTCTGATTATTATATGGCGGATATTGGAGAAGTAATGCTGGCAGCTTTACCTGCTGGACTTCGATTGGCCAGTGAAAGTAGGATACTATTGCATCCCGACTATCAAAATGTGGTCAATGAACTGTCAGACGATGAATTCCTTCTGATAGAAGCCTTGGAATTGAGAAATGTGTTGAAGTTGGAAGAGATTTCTCAAATTCTATCGGTCAAGCATGTACAGCCCAAGGTCAAAGCATTGATCGAGAAGAAGGCTGTAATGGTTGAAGAAGAGATCAAACTTCGCTTCAAGCCCAAGATGGTCGACTATGTCCGACTGCATTCTAGACTGGCTAATGAGGAACAGCTGCAAGAGGCATTCAATGATCTAGAAAGAGCACCCCGACAATTGGAGCTGCTGATGAATTACATACAGATCAGCCAGTTTTTCTCCAAAGATCGAACAGAGGTCAAAAAGATCGAGCTTCAAAAAAGGTCGAATGCTTCTTCTTCCCTTGTTAGTGAGTTGGTGAAGAAAGAGATCTTCGAAATCTATTCCATAGAGTCAGGACGACTTCAAAAAGGGGAGATTAGTAAGAAACAGAAAGAACTAAGTGAGGCTCAAGAGCAGTCACATCAAGAAGTCAAGCATGCCTTCTCTCAAAAGAAAACGGTTCTCTTGCACGGAGTTACCTCTTCAGGTAAAACGGAGATCTACATTCAATTGATTCAGGAATGCATCCAGAAAGGGAAGCAGGTTCTTTATTTACTACCGGAAATCGCCTTGACTACACAGATCGTTCAACGACTTCAAGCCATTTTTGGAGAAAAGATCGGAGTTTATCATTCTCGATTCAATGAGAATGAAAGGGTAGAGGTTTGGAATTCGGTATTGAAATTCAAGGCTGGGCATTATGAGGATTTTCAAGTGATCCTCGGAGCGAGATCCGCCATGTTTCTTCCTTTCCAAAATCTTGGCTTGGTGATCGTGGATGAGGAGCATGAAAGCACCTTCAAGCAATATGATCCTGCACCTAGATACCAAGCTAGAGATGCTGCCATCTATCTTGCTAGAATGCAAGAGGCGGATATACTATTGGGTTCGGCTACACCTTCTGTTGAAAGTTATTATCACGCTCAAAGTGGTAAGTATGCTTATGTAGAACTAAAGCAGAGATTTGGAAAAGTACAATTGCCAGAGATCTTAGTCGCAGACATAGCAGAATCTGCCAAAAGGAAAAAGATGAAATCTCATTTCTCTCCAGAGCTAATGAGCATGATGGAAGAAACATTAGAAGAGGGAAAGCAGATCATTCTTTTCCAGAATAGGAGAGGATATTCACCCATTTTGATTTGTGAGAGTTGTGGGAATTCTCCCCAATGCATCAATTGCGATATCAGTCTCACTTACCACAAATACAAAAAGGAGCTCAATTGTCATTATTGTGGTTACCACATACCCTTGCCTTCTACTTGTCCTTCCTGCGGAGACACCAACTTAAGAGTGAAGGGTTTTGGTACGGAGAAGATCGAAGAAGAGTTGGCCATATTCTTCCCAGAGAGAAAAATTCTCAGGATGGATTTGGATACCACAAGAGCCAAACAAGCCTATCATCAGATCATTACATCCTTTCAGGATGGGGAAGTAGATATTTTGGTTGGAACTCAAATGGTTACTAAAGGATTGGATTTTGAAAATGTGGGTTTGGTTGGAGTTTTAAATGCCGATAACATGCTTCATTTTCCCGATTTCAGATCATTTGAAAGGGCTTATCAACTCATGAGTCAGGTTGCAGGAAGAGCGGGAAGAAAAGGGAAAAGAGGCAAAGTGTTGATCCAATCCTATAATCCGGAACATCAAGTTATCCGACAAGTGATCGACCATGACTATGAGGGAATGTTCCGAAACGAGATGGTAGACCGACGGAACTTTAGGTATCCTCCTTTTTATCGATTAATCTCCTTGACTTTGAGGCACAGAGATAAAGCCAAAGTTGGTCAAGCGGCTGCTACATTAAGTGCTAATTTGAAGGCGGTATTTGGCGAAAGAGTTCTTGGACCTGAAGCCCCTGGGGTAGAAAGAGTCAGGACCTTCTATTTACAGCAGATCGTTTTGAAAGTAGAGAAAAAGGCGTCTTTGAATAAAAGCAAAGAAAGATTGAGAGAATTGCTCAATGACTTTCAAGCTTCTGATAGTTTTAAGAGCATTCGTGTTGCAATTGATGTGGACCCCTATTAAAATATGAAATGTGAAATTCAAAATGTGAAACCATTTCATCTTTCACATCTCTCATCTCTTATTTTAGAAAGCTTTAGCTTTCAATAATCCTTCTATGATAATTTACCTGACCTAAGTGATAGTTCAAATGTCCTTGTAGGTGTACGATCATTTGGAAAACGGTGTATGGCTCTTTGAAAACCTGGACTGGAAATGCCTGGTCAAAGGTAGATTTATCTAGTTTAGGGATGACTTCCTCTAAGGTCTGGATCGTAATATCAATTTCTTGAATGATCTCTTCTTTGGATACATCCTTTGCTGCAAATTCCAAATCGCGATTTCGGATGTAGTCAGTTCCACCTAAAACATGTCCAATGAAATGTTGAAGATTGCCACATAGATGCAAAGCGAGGTTACCAGCAGTATTTTTGATTTGACCTTCAAGTATCCAAAGATTGCTCTCATTTCGGTAACTCTCGATTTCCTTTTTGAGATTTAATAAGTCTCTTTTGTATAAAAATTGGAATGCTTCTTTCATGGTTTAGTTGCTACTGATCTTTTCCAAAAATAAATTGAGCCCTTTTACTTTATCGTCATCCAGATGATAGTCGATCGATTTTTCTAGATAAGCCAATAATTCATCTTGCTCTAAACCTTCGTAGGGATACTTTTCAATTGCCCCGATGAGGTCTCCTAAACCCAATTGCAGGGCTTGGTTAAATTCCTCTTCAAACTCTTTGCTCAACTCTTTCCTGCTCAACCAAACTGCAAAAACAAAAGGAAGATTTTGCCAATCGTACCATTCTCTGGAAAGATCATATTGATATTGAAATTTATTTTTCATTCCAAAGCAGCGATCACCGATAACAAGACCCGCGGTTCTTCCTTGAATCTTCTCTTCAAACCCTTCTTCTGCGACTAAAAAAGTAGGATTGATCTTCCAATATTCCCTGCAGAGAATTTGACAAAGTTGGACGGAGGTTCTGGATTGATAATCCAAATAAATGGCTTCAATATCTTCCAAAGGAACTTCTGAGAACAAAAGAACAGAACTTACTTCTCCAACTGCCCCAATGCAAAAGTCGGTCACTATAAAAGACTCTTCCATTTCAGGCAATACTGCTACAGGAACCAATCCCAAATCTACCTCCCCATTCATTAATTTGCGAGCACATTCAGAGGGAATGTCTCTTCCTAAATCAATTTGACCCATTAATGAATCAGATTGCTCGATACCATGGATAAATGGAATGGTGTTGAGGTAGGAAACGGCTGAGACTTTGATCTTATTTTGCATGAATACAAAGGTAAGGAGGAGAGCTCAATTCTTTAAGGAATTTGAAGATAGGGATCTTCTTTTTGTAAGATAGAAATGGAGGCGGCAACACTGCTGATGATTGCTAAAAAACTAGCAATGCTTACCCCAATGAAAGGGATTAAAAGCACCATTGCAAAGACAGCACCATTTCCAACCGCCAAGCCTTTGTTTCTTTTTACGAAGTCAATGCTTTCTCGAACTTTCATTTTTCTTCTTTCAGCCGTATAATCCATAAAGGAGAAGCCATAGAAATAAGAAGAGATCAAGAAAAGAATAGGTGCTGTTCCAAATCCTACAAAAGGGATAAAACTCAAGAAAAAGAGTAGGATGGTCAATCCAATTTCAATGGCAAAATTTCGGATGGCCAAAAGGATACCTCTCCACATGTCTTTGAGTAGTTGTATCCAAGAAAAAGGATAATCAGTTCCTAAGATTATGCTTTCTGTTTTCTCTGAGAGATAGGCTAGCAGGGGAGCCATGATGATCAAGATGAGGTATCCACCTATGAAGGCATAGATGAAAAAGAAGAGTATGCGCATGACCAACCAGATCAAAACTGAAAGGAAGCCACTGATCAAACTAGCGCCCCAAAAATCCCAGGAATCTGGATCCCACCATAATTCCAATCTTTCCCATAGAAGTTCATTAAGTATGCCCACCAAACTGAATCCACTGATCAGTAAAATAATGCTCAAGACCAGTGGGACTAGAAAAGCTTTTTGCAATTTATGCCGGAAGATAAAGTCCAATGCTTTGCCATAGCTACTTATGGCAATTTGAAAATCTTTGAGGATTGACATAATGTAAAAATACATTTAGAAGAACAAAATCATAAAGGAATATGGTACAAGTGGTTGAAAACAAAGGCTCAAATAGGGGATAAGAACAATGGTTTCATAGACCGTTCACTGAAAATTTTCAGCCATTCACTTTTTTTATTTTCCTAATTCACTGATTTAACATTTAGTTTCCTGCTCCTTCCATTAGTTTTGCAACTCAAAATACTTGTCAATGAAAAGATTGCTACTCAACTTTTGTCTACTCATCTCTACATCAACAGCATTTGCTCAGCTAAGTCCGAATGACTTTGTGTTTACGGTTCAAACTGATTTTCATTTGGTGGAACAGACCATTGTTCGTCCAAACTTTACAAACGATTCCAGTTACTTAATTCCCGTAGATACTAGCTTCAATTACTTATTTGATGTAGATTGGGACAATGATGGAGTGTTTGATGACTTTGCAGTTTCGGACTCAATCATTCATTCTTATCCTACGCCTGGAACTTATACCATTCGCATCAGAGGGCAGTATCCTAAAATTTCATTGGGAAATATTGGTACACACCATTATGATGGAGATCATAGAAAACTGGTATCCATTGATCAATGGGGAGGTCAAGTATGGGAAACTTTTGAAGGAGCTTTCTATGGTTGTTCTCAGTTGAACTCATTGCCCTCCGCAGCACCAATGTTGGACTCTGTTAAATCCATGTCTTCTGCGTTTGAAAACGCTACAAATTTTAATCAGTCTATCAATCATTGGGATGTGTCATCTATTCAAGATTTAAGTAAGGCATTTAAAAATGCTAGGAGCTTTAATCAACCCTTGGATCAATGGAACGTGTCCAATGTTCGAAATATGAGTGAAATGTTTGCACTTGCATATAGTTTTAATCAGTTGATAGATCAATGGGATGTATCCAATGTTACAGACATGTCCCACATGTTCTTAGCAGACACTAGCTACAATCAACCAATTAACAATTGGGATGTGTCTTCGGTAACCACTATGGAGAAGATGTTTGAAGATGCAAGAAAATTTGATCAAGCATTGAGCAGTTGGCAGACAACATCTGTTACGAATATGAACAGCACGTTTCGGGGGGCTGCATCCTTTGATCAAGCAATTAATAACTGGGATGTTTCTAATGTTACTGATATGTCTTATATGTTTCAGCGAGCTAGGTCTTTTAATCAACCTCTTGACAGCTGGAATACATCTAACGTAAGTAAATTTATTTATCAATTTTACATGGCCACATCTTATGATCAACCTATTAAGAATTGGAACTTGACAGGGACTTTTTCAGCGATTGATCCATTCTTTTCTATGTTAGACCACAGTGGAATGTCAAATGAAAGCTTTGATACTACCTTAATTACACTATACGTAGGAAGGCAATTCCAGGGTGGTCATTATAATTCTACTTTAGGAGCTCTGGGTATAAATCACTGTCCATCTTGGGCCTACGATTCATTGGTAAGAAAAGGATGGATAATTCAAGGAGTAGTACCCAATTGTGATACAACAGTATTTATAACAATTTGGAATACTGCAATTGCAGATAATAATTTGACAGATTTTAGGAGTATTGAATTATACTGTGATACTACATGCTCCTACAATTTTGATATTGATTGGGAGAGTGATGGCATTTATGATACTTTGGGAGTTACCTCTACCATTCAACATACTTATGATTTTGCAGGAATTTATACTGTAACAATTAGAGGGCAATTTCCCTGTTTTAAAGCAAAAGATCCAAGAGTAACATGGGTGTCTCAGATGCTTACTGATGATGAAAAGTTAATTGGAGTACCCCAATGGGGAGATCAAGTTTGGACAAGTTTAGAATATGCTCTTTCAGGAAGAACATACTTAAGTGTACTTGATAAAGAATCACCTATTCTAGATAGTATCACTTCATTAAAAGGATTATTTGCTGGCAGTAGACGAATTACTGAAGGTGGTGTGATAGATATAAGTTCTTGGGACGTTAGTAGAATTAAAGATTTTTCAAATATGTTTTACTATTATTTCGACTCGGTTCCCAGTATAGGCAATTGGGATGTCTCTTCAGCTACTAATATGGCCTCAATGTTTGAGAGAGCATGGATTGTGAATTTAAACTTAAGTAGTTGGGATGTATCCAAGGTTACCAATATGTCTAAAATGTTTTATGTATCAGGTTTCAATCAACCATTGAATAGTTGGGATGTTTCCAGTGTAACGGATATGTCACATATGCTTTCTTTTACTGCATTCAATCGTCCTTTGAATAATTGGAACGTATCTAATGTAACATATATGACTGGCATGTTTAGGTTTTCCAGTTTTGATCAACCTTTGGATTCTTGGGATGTATCCAACGTTAATGATATGGCTTTTATGTTTGTTGAAACCCCATTCAATCAGCCTCTCAATAATTGGAACGTTTCAAATGTAAAAGACATGACCGGTATGTTTGGGTACACAAAAAATTTCAATCAATCATTGGCCAATTGGAATGTTTCCAAGGTTGAAAGAATGAGGGAAATGTTCTATGGGACAGAAGCCTTCAATCAACCAATTGAAAGCTGGGACGTGTCTGCTGTTACTGACTTCTCTAGAATGTTTGCTTATTCTACAGTTTTTGATCAAAGTTTAAATCTTTGGAATACCTCCTCTGCGACTAATATGCGTGAGATGTTCCAAAGAGCTATGGCCTTCAATCAACCAATTGACAATTGGGATGTGTCTTCGGTAACCACAATGGAAAGGATGTTTGAAAGATGTAAATCTTTTGATCAAGCATTGCACCATTGGGATTATTCTTCCATCCTTAGGGGTGATGCCATGAGATTTATGTTGGATAGTTCAGCATTGTCAATTAGTAACTACGACAGTTTATTAATGCATTTGGCCAAAAATCATGATACGCTAGCTACCGAGCTAGGATCAGCTGGCTTGAAGTATTGCAATGGCTTTTTTGCGAGAGATACCTTGGTTCAATCAGGTTGGACTTTTAAGGGAGATGCAGTTGGATGCCTTATTCAAAGACCAGAGAGCGATTTTGTTTTTAGTATCAATACCAATAATCCAGGCTCATCGAACGATAGTAGTTTTGTATTGCACATTGATACCTCATTCAATTATTCTTATTCCATTGATTGGGACAACGATAGCATTTATGATACCCTCAATGTTCAATCTTCATTCTTGCATACATTTCCTGCACCTGGTTCCTATACCATCAGGATCAATGGGCAATTCCCTGCTTTGAACTTCAATGCTCCAAATAATCAGAAATCAAACAACAGCGATGAAGATAAGCTCATCACTGTAGAGCAATGGGGAGATCATCAATGGGAATCACTAGAGGGTGCATTCTTAGACTGTGATAGTCTTGAAGGTCTGCCAGCTGAAGCTCCAGACCTCAGCAGAATTACTTCCTTAGAAAGAATGTTCAAAGGCTCTTCCTTTGATCAATCAGTTGCAAATTGGGATGTTTCAGGAATACAAGATATGAGTGAAATGTTTGCATTTTCGACTTTTAATCAGCCATTGGATAGTTGGGATTTCTCATCCGTAACGAGTTTGGATGGTTTCCTTGATAGTTCAGCTCTTGTTGGACCTTTGTTTGATAGCTTGTTGTTTCATCTCTTCAACAACTATCCACTTCTTCAATTGGATGTGGGCTCAGCTGGTATGACATACTGCAAGGCTGATAGTATTCGAACTTTAATGATGAACAATGGGTGGACCTTCAATGGCTCCGTGAAAGACTGTTCCATTGGATTGAAAGAGCTTGAAAGGAAGGATAGTTTTAGCATGTTCCCCAATCCTACCAGTGGAACTATTTGGCTAAGAGGAGGGAAGGAAATAATAGGAGAGAGGCTCTTGATCATTGATCATTTGGGGAGACTGGTTATGGAATTAAGAATGACCCAAGAATTCAATGAAATAAATCTAGAAAGTTTGGAAAGCGGAGTCTACTATTTGAGATTGGGCAATGCCTCTCAAAAGTTAGTAATCAAATAAAAACCTTAATTAAATCCATCATTCATGAGACTATTTTTGACTCTATTAGTTTGTTCAGTTTACTTTGGCCTATTTGCTCAGATAAGCCCGAATGATTTCGTTTTTACGGTAAATACCACGAATCCCGGCCAATCCAATTCGAATCAGTTTATTTTCAGTTTTACAACTCCTGACTCAATTGATATAGACAAGGACAATGATGGTGTTTTTGATTATTTCGGGGTGACCAACTATACCCAAACTCTAAACTATTCTACCGGGGGAATCTACACAGTGAGAGTTCGTGGTCAAATTGATGCTATATCTTTCAACTCATTCATAACAGAGAGAGATAAGATAATTAGTGTTGATCAGTGGGGAAATAGCTCTTGGACCTTTGTTGACTTTGTTGAATGTGATAGTTTACTCTCACTTCCACTAGATACACCAGATTTTTCACGCTTAACACTATTGAGTTTTAGAGGTTGTGAAATGTTAAATTCTCCTGTGGATCATTTAGATGTGTCCAATCTTCAAAATCTGGATAGGATGTTTGAGGATATGCCACGATTTAATCAGCCGCTGAGCAGCTGGGATGTGTCGAATTCGATTTCAATGAATGAAATGTTTAAGAACTGCACTGCTTTCAATCAACCCATTAATAATTGGGATGTATCCAATGCAATTGGAATGGTCAGTATGTTTGAAGGGGCTACTTCTTTCAATCAACCTTTGAATATTTGGGATGTAGATTCAGTGAAGTACATTAGAGATATTTTCAAGGATGCTACTTCATTTAATCAAGCTTTGAACAATTGGGATGTTGCTAACGTGATCGATATTTGGGGAGCGTTTAGAAATGCTTCTTCCTTTGACCAAGACTTATCTTCTTGGCAATTCAATAGTTTGAATAGCAATGGTTTAGCTTGGTTTTTATCCTATTCTGGACTTTCCGTGACCAATTATGATCTCTTTTTATATCACCTGCACCAGAATTATTTGAATTATCAATACAATTGGTTGTCTGCTGAAGGATTGAAATATTGTCAAGCAGACTCTGTGCGTTCAATTTTGCAATCAGTCGGTTGGTTCATCACTGATGATAGTGTTGATTGCAATATAACATCACTAAAGGAAATAGCAGAAAATGAGCAGTTTTCATTTCGTCCAAATCCTGCCAATTCAATCCTTCAATTCGAGAATGCTTCAATAGGAGAATTGCTTCAGATCTTCAATCTTCAAGGTCAGTTGATCAAGGAAGAGTTTATTGTTCAGGCCAATTTCACTTTGGATCTCAGTCCCTATGAGAATGGGGTGTATTTGATTAGAGTAGGTGAGAGGATGGAGAAGGTGATGGTGCAGCACTAGTGCTGTTCAATTACAAATTACGGATTACGAATTGCAAATTGAACTCGTAATTCGTAATTGATCATTCGTAATTAAGCGCTTCTGCGCTTCAATTCTTCTGCTATCAACTTCAATTCCCTTCCTGTTTGACCCTTCACTGAAGTATTTTCTTGTGCTCTTCTAATTAGATAAGGCATTACTTCTTTAATAGGCCCATAGGGTACGTATTTAGCAACATTGTAATTGGCCTTCGCCAAATTAAAGCTGATGTGATCGCTCATACCCAACAATTGCGAGAAGTAAACTCTTTGGTCGTTATGGGCTATTCCCTTTTGATCCATGAGTTCAGCTAGCTTCCTACTGCTCTCTTCATTATGGGTTCCCGCACAAAGAGAGATGTCCTCCAAATGATCAATACAGTAGGCAATTGCCAAGTCATAATCTTTATCGGTTGATGCTTTGTCTGGCTGAATAGGTGAGGGGTAGCCCTTCTCATTGGCTTTTTCCCTTTCCTTCTCCATATAGGCGCCTCGTACCACCTTAATGCCGATCTTGAATCTTTCTTTTTGAGCTAGCTCATGAAGCTCTTTGATATAGGCCAAGCGATCGTGACGATACATTTGGGCTGTGTTGAACACAATGGCTTTTTCAGTATTGTGTTTACGCATCATTTGCAAGGCAATCTCATCGATGGCGTCTTGAATCCAACTTTCTTCTGCATCAATCATGACTGGAATTCCTACTTCAAAGGAACGCAGACAAATCTTTTCTATTCGCTGGTGGGCTCTTTGATAAGCTGCATTCTCCTTTTCATTGAGCTCTGTTTTTGAGTTCAACATTTCTAGCAGCCCAAAGCTCATTAGTCCTGTCACCTTGAAAACTGAAAATGGAATCATTTCATCTTCCTTCGCCTTTTCTATTGAACGTAGAAGCATGGCCTCCGTCTTGTCAAAGTCTTCTTCTTCATCCTTTCCTTCGGCAGAATAGTCCAGTATGGTTTTGACATTGTAATTGCCTATTTCACGAATTCGATCCTCCGAGCTTTCGATGCTTTCGCCCCCACAAAATTGTTGGAACACTGTAGCTCTTATCATGCCTTTGACAGGAAATCTTAGGAACATGGCAATTTGCAAACTGCCAATGGCCAACTTGTTCAACCAGCCAATCGAAATCAACTGAAAAACCAAGTATGCTCGCTTTAAGCGCGCATCTGATTTGTTCGCAAAAGCTATCTCAGTGTTGTTGAAATCAAGCATGCAGAGGAAACAAATTAAATAGCTGCGCTTTCTGTTGGCATTTCTCGGTCCAACTTCTTCACCAAGCCTTGAAGTACTTTTCCAGGTCCCACTTCAATGAATTCAGAGGCACCATCGGCAATCATTTGCTTCATGATCTGTGTCCATTTCACAGGAGCAGTCAATTGCTCGATCAAATTGCTTTTAATGCTATCTGGATCTGTAACGCCTATGGCAACTGTATTTTGATATACTGGACAAATAGGGGAGTTGATCACAGTCTCTTCTATCGCCTTGGCCAACTCTTCTCTTGCAGGTTGCATCAAAGGGGAGTGGAATGCTCCACCTACTGGAAGAGGCAATGCTCTTTTGGCTCCAGCCTCTTTTAATTTTTCACAAGCTTCATTCACAGCGTCAACACTACCAGAGATCACCAACTGTCCTGGACAATTGTAATTGGCTGGAACAACGATTCCCTCAATTTCTCCACAGATCCTTTCTACATTTTCATCTTCCATACCCAAAACAGCAGCCATGGTTGAAGGAACGGCTTCACAAGCTTTTTGCATGGCATTGGCTCTTTGAGCCACTAGCTTTAATCCATCTTGAAAGGTCATTGCTCCACAGGCTACCAAGGCAGAGAATTCTCCCAAAGAATGTCCAGCTGCCATAGCTGGTTGGAAATTGTCTTCGAGACTTTTCGCTAGAATTACAGAATGTAAAAAGATTGCAGGCTGTGTTACATTGGTTTGTTTCAACTCCTCAGGAGTACCTTCAAACATGATCTTTGAAATATCAAATCCCAAGATCTCATTGGCCATTTCAAAATGTCTTTTCGCTTCCATGGAAGAATCGTAAAGATCCTTGCCCATTCCGCTAAATTGAGCTCCCTGTCCTGGGAAAACGTATGCTTTCATATATTCTTTTAATTAAAAATGCCTGCCGAGCTTCAGCAGAGCGAAGTCATTATACGACAGGCAAATTAACAAATTTGTTTCCGATGCAAGAAGACCTTATCTGCGGTCTCCAAATAACCTCAATAGGAATAAGAAAAGGTTAACAAAGTCGAGATACAGTGTCAATGCTCCCATGATTGCAAGCTTATTTGCAGCTTCACCACCAAACTCTTCACCTGATCCAATTCTCTTTAATTTTTGAACATCATAGGCAGTTAGTCCTGTGAAGATCAATACACCAATACTGCTGATGATATAATCTATTGTTGCACTTCCCATGAACATGTTTACCAACATTGCAATGATCAATCCGATCAAGGCCATCATTAAGATCCCACCAAATTTGGTGAGGTCTTGCTGGGTAGTGTATCCCAAAACTGCCATACCTCCAAAAGTGGCCGCAGTAATAAAGAAGGTAGATGTAATGCTACTTGCTGTATAGGCCAAGAATATAAAGCTCAAACTCATCCCCATCACGGCTGAATAAGCGATGAACAATAGCAATAATGCAAATGAAGATAGTCTGTTGAATGAGACCGACATGGCAATCACAAATACCAATGGTGCAAACATGACAATCCATCCTAATCCTGTCATTCCACCCGTCTCAAAATTGATCAAGCTGCTCATCAAAGCCTCTGATCCTGCAAACCAATAGGAGATGACCCCAGTTATCGCCAAAGCACCTGCCATGTATGTGAATACATTGGCTAAGAAAGATTTGCTGGTAGCTTCCGACCTAGATTCACGGCTTAAGGTTTCGCTTTTAAAATTTTCCATTTTGTTCATGATTTAATTGTCATTTATAAATATTTTTTCGGGTACGGGTGCGAGTTCGGTGTGCGGATTTTAAGTCCGTCTTCCGTCTTCTGATTCCAAATTTAATCAGAAAACGTGCCTGAAAATGAATTCTGAAAAAATGTCAGTTTCTACACTAAATTGGCTGAGATCAGTTGAATGAACTCCTTTCTTGTAGAATCCTTTTCAAATGCACCTGTAAATGCAGAGGTGGTAGTCACCGAGTTTTGTTTCTGAATGCCTCGCATTTGCATGCAGAGGTGTTTGGCTTCCATTACAACAGCTACTCCTAATGGATTTAGGGTTTCTTGTATACAATCTTTGATCTGATCGGTCAATCTTTCTTGCACTTGCAACCTTCTAGAGAAAGCATCAACAACACGTGGAATTTTACTCAAACCAACTATCCAGCCATTTGGAATATAGGCTACATGAGCTTTACCAATGAAAGGAAGCATGTGATGCTCGCACATGGAGTAGATCTCAATGTCTTTTACGATCACCATTTGACTGTGATCTTCTTGGAACATGGCCGACTTTAAAATCTTTGCTGGATCAAGGTCGTATCCATGAGTAAGGAACTGCATGGCTTTGGCTACTCTCTCAGGAGTTTTTAAGAGACCTTCTCGATTTACATCTTCTCCTAATTCTGTGATAACCTCCTTGTAGTGTGAAGAGATCTTCTCGATCTTCTCTTCATTGTATTGATCTAGTCGTTCGTATCCTTCAAGATCGTCGTGATGGTGGTGATTGCTGTTGTTAGCCATAATATTCAACGTAATTGTTCTCCGTCTCCTGCAGCTTGATCTTGTGCAATTCTGCTCCCATCTTTTTGATCGGATCTGCCAATTGATTCCAAATGGCAATTGCAATGTTTTCAGTGGAGCTCATCAAACCCTCCATAAAGTCCACATCTAAATTCATGTTCTTATGGTCGATCTTTGAAATTACTCGTTCTTTGATCAAGTCACCGAGATCAGAAAGGTCAACAACAAATCCTGTAGAAGGTTCTGTTTCTCCTTTTACTGTCACATACAGTTCATAGTTATGACCGTGCCAGTTAGGGTTGGAGCATTTGCCGAAAACTTCATAATTCTTTTCATCGTCCCACTCGGCTTTGGCTAACTTATGTGCAGCGCTAAATCTTTCTCTTCTAGTAATGTAGCAAATTGGCATCTCTAAAATTTTGCCCGCAAAGATAAGCATAATTGAAAGGCGGGAAAGGATGAAGCAAATAGTCAAAGCAGGGAAGTAAGGAAATTGATTTTTAATCTCCTTCCTCCAACTTCCAACTTCCAACTTCCATCTTCCATCTTCCATCTTCCTTCCTCTATCACATCTTGCGACTTGTTTCATTTCTAACTAACTTTACTATCCTTTTTTAAAAACACCATCATGTCTAAGAATATAGCCGACTTGGAGCCTAAATCATTGTGGAGCAATTTTGCTGATCTGAATGCGGTTCCAAGGCCTTCAAAAGAAGAAGAGAGAGTAATTGAGTTCATCAAGGAATTTGGAGAGGGACTTGGTTTAGAAACGATTGTCGATAGGACGGGTAATGTTCTAATCAAGAAGGCCGCTTCTAAAGGAATGGAAGATCGAAAGAAGGTGATCATGCAGTCGCATTTAGATATGGTTCATCAGAAGAATGCTTCAACCAATTTCGACTTCGATACGGAAGGGATCAAGATGTTCATTGAAGACGATTGGGTGAAGGCAGAAGGAACTACACTGGGCGCAGATAACGGCATTGGCGTAGCTTCCATCATGGCCATCCTTCAATCTAAAGATATTCCTCACCCGGCAATTGAAGCACTCTTTACGATAGATGAGGAAACCGGCATGACTGGTGCTTTTGGTCTTCAACCTGGATTTTTGAGTGGCGATATATTGTTGAACTTGGACACTGAAGATGATGATGAATTGACGATTGGTTGTGCTGGTGGAGTGAACGTAACTGCCCATGGTTCATTTGAGCAAATGCCTTTGGAATCAAGCACCAAATGTTTCTACATTCAATTGAAAGGGTTGAATGGTGGTCATTCTGGAATGGATATTCACAAAGGACTTGGAAATGCCAATAAGCTAATGAACCGAATTTTAAACGAGATCTACAAGGATTTTGATCCTGATTTGGTTGAAATAGATGGTGGTGGGCTGAGAAATGCAATTCCCCGAGAATCTAGAGCAGTAATTGATACCACAGAATCAAAATGGTCGAGGATCTGTTCAAAGATTGATTTGGTTTTCGAAGAGATCAAAAAAGAATATGCTAGCACAGATCCAAACATCCAAATTGAATATGGTGAGAATGATAAATTGAGTTGGGGAGCAGACGCAGATACCGCAAGGAAGTTCATTGATGCAGTATATGCTATTCCAAATGGTATTTATAGAATGAGTCCTACCATGCCTGGTATGGTACAAACTTCGAATAACCTAGCAAAGGTTTCTTTCAAACAGGGAATGTACTCCTGCCTGTGCTTGTGCAGATCATCAGTAGATTCAGAGAAGATGGATGAAGTAGCGAGCATTAAAGCGGCCTTTAGTGGTTTGAATGCTAAAGTCGATGCGGATGGGTCTTATCCAGGATGGACTCCAGCTCCTCAATCTGAGATCGTGGATCTTATGAGTGAAATGTACAGAGAGATGTACAAAGAAGAGCCCAATGTAATGGCATGTCATGCCGGATTGGAATGTGGTATCATTGGAAGTCATTATCCTGATCTGGATATGGTATCATTTGGACCCAATATTCGCGGAGCGCACTCTCCTGATGAAAAAGTTCAAATCTCATCTGTTCAGAAATACTGGAACTACCTTCTAGCCGTGTTGAAAGAAATACCGGTTGGTGAAGTGGTAGCTGAAGAAGCATGAAAATTCTGATCGTTGCTGCAACGGACTTAGAATTGAATCCAATTCTAAGATCATTTTCAAAGCTTTCAAGAAACAAATTCGAATATGGAGGTCATCTCCTAGAGGTGCTTCAAACTGGTGTTGGTATGATGGCTACTTCCTATCATTTGGGAAGAACCCTTCATCATCACCAATATGATCTTGCACTCAATCTCGGTATTTGTGGAGCATTTGATCGTTCAATAGAATTATCAGAAGTAGTTCTAGTTGAATCTGATGTTGCTATTGAAGAGGGAGCAGAGGATGGTGAGGATTGGATCAGTTTAGAAGATATGGGACTCAGAGGAAAAGATGAGTTTCCTTATTCAAATGGCCTTCTAAAGGCAAGTGTTCCCAATCAATTGAAGGATGCACTGAATTATAAGAAAGTCAAAGCAATAAGCGTTAATAGAGTATTGGGAAATAGCTCCAGTATTCAAAAAATGCATTCGTATTATCCAGCTGAGATTGAAAGCATGGAAGGCGCAGCTGTCTTTTATTCTTGTTCTATGGCCAAGGTGGATTGTATTCAACTAAGAGCTGTTTCTAATTATGTTGAAAACAGAAACAAGGAAGAGTGGCAAATAGAAGAAGCACTCACTAACTTAGCTGATGCTACACTCAAATTATTAGAGAATGTCTAAGCGAAAGATCAAATTGGGAATTTCTCCCTGCCCGAATGATACATTTATTTTTCATGGATTAACTCATGGACTTTTTGACACCAAAGGATTTGAATTTGAAGTCGATCATTTGGACATTGAAGCTTTGAACAAAGTTGCAGAGGAGAAGACCTATGACGTGATCAAGCTTTCCTATGCTACTTTAGCCAACCAACTGGACAACTATCAGATCTTAAGAGCTGGTGGAGCCTTAGGAAAAGGTGTTGGGCCCTTGCTGATTGCAAAGGAAGATCTGAAAGAAGAAGAGATCGATGAGGCTTTGATCGCAATTCCTGGAGAACAAACCACAGCCAACTTCCTACTTAGCTTAGCCTATCCTAGAGCCACTCAGAAAAGAGAAGTTTTATTCTCAGACATAGAAGATTCGATCTTGAATGAAGAAGTAGATGCTGGTTTGATCATCCATGAGAACCGATTTACTTATCAAGAGAAAGGTCTGATCTCTTTAATGGATCTTGGTAACTATTGGGAAGAAGTTTCTTCTTCTTTGATTCCGTTGGGTGGAATTGCCATTCGAAGAGATCTTCCAGAGGAGGACAAGAAAGCTATCGATGAATTGTTGAGGAAAAGCGTAGAAACTGCATTTCAAGATCCTACTCTGTCGAGGGCTTATATCAAACAACATGCGGCTGAATTGGACGATCAGGTGATCGACCAACACATTGAGCTCTATGTCAATAAGTACAGCATAGATATTGGAGATGAAGGAGAAAAAGCAGTGAACTACTTCTTTGAAAAGGCTGAAGAGAAGGGGCTAATTGATGAGCTTATCCAACCTATATTTGTATCATGATCATTATAACAGGAGCAGCAGGATTTATTGGTAGCTATTTAGTTAGCGCCATGAACAATAAGGGATTCAAGGACTTGATCTTGGTAGATGAATTCAAGGATGCCGAGAAGATGAAGAACCTTGAAGGGAAGCAGTACTCAGAATTGATTGATCGAAATGAATTCATTCCTTGGTTGAAAAACAATGCTTCTGAAGTAGATTTTATTTTTCATATTGGAGCTAGAACAGATACTACTGAATTCGATGAGAAGATCTTTGAGCGACTCAATGTCAACTACAGCAAGGAGATCTGGAAGGTTTGTGCAAAAGAAAATATTGGCTTGGTGTATGCTTCTTCAGCAGCAACCTATGGTCTAGGGGAACTGGGCTATAAAGATAATCATGAGATCATCCAAAAGTTAGAGCCACTAAATCCTTATGGTAAATCCAAGAATGAATTTGATATTTGGGCTATTGAGCAATCATCCTCCGCTAAAGCTACGGATGATAATGTTTCGACTGCTCCGCCTTTTTGGTGTGGATTGAAGTTTTTCAATGTTTACGGTCCCAACGAATATCACAAAGGAAGAATGGCTTCTGTGATCTTTCATGCCTTTCATCAGATTGGCAAAACAGATAAAATGAAACTCTTCGCTTCTCATAATCCAGATTATAAAGACGGTGAGCAGATCAGAGATTTTATCTATGTGAAGGATTTGGTCAATGTTTGTATTTGGATGATGGAGAATCAACCCAATAACGGACTGTACAATCTAGGAACAGGAACAGCTCGTACTTTTAGAGATCTAACTGAAAGTACGTTTCGTGCAATGGGCAAGGAGCCACACATTGAGTTCATACCTACTCCTGAAGATATCAGAGACAAATATCAATACTACACAGAGGCAGATATGAGCAAGTTAAAAGCAGCTGGTTATCAGGAGGAGTTTACTTCTCTGGAAGATGGGGTGGAAGATTACGTAAAGAATTACCTGACTCTTTCAAGATATTTTTAAAACAAGTTGAGATCCTCGATTCGATCTTTTGATTGGCTATACAAAGCTATTTTCTTGGCACTGGCATTCATGTCGGTCTATTTCTTTCGTGAGCGACTATTTGTTGATTCCTCTTACATGATTTTTCAGACCATCAATAAGGGATGGTTTCATATAGAACATGGTCGACCTGTACACCTCATTACTCAAATTTTGCCTTTGATAGGGTATGTCTTTCATTTGCCATTGAAATTCCTACTGATTTTATACTCTTTAGGACAAGTGCTCTTTTTCTTTGGGATTTATTGGCTGCTGACTTCAGTATTGAAGAAGCCTGTTGCTGCCTTTGCTCTCTTAGGAGTGATTCTGGTAGGGCAAAAATGGCTGTATTTCATACCAATGTTAGAGATCGTTATGGGAGCAGTACTATCAATAGTAGTTCTCACATTAATGCGATCGGAAAAATGGAAGAATGATTTCTGGTTGATCGTCATCTTGATTTCTTATTGGCTGATTCTTAGCTCACATCCATTGAATTACTTGTTAGCAGCAGTCTTGATCGTTTATGATGTTTTGGATAGGGGATGGGAAAAGAAACTACACTATTCCATGATCACTTTCTTTCTTGCAGCACTGATCGTTGAGTATTTTGGACACGATGCTTATGAAGCACAAAAAGTAGTAAGCATAGAAGACTCTGGATTTCAAAATCTTTCTCAAGATGCATTTTTCGCTGATTCCTTTCTTTTTCTCTTGATAAGGTATTGGTTCGTGCTTTTGCTGGGAATCTATACAACTATTTCCTTTCTCCGATCTAGAAGAGTTCAATTGGCTTTAATATGGCCTGTTGTCTTTCTGCTGATCTACCTCGCAGCGGTTTACCGATGGGACATTAGAAATGATGATTGGTATACAGAGTTGATCTTTCAACCTTTGGTGAGTATCACTTTGATCCTATTCTCTTTTTCGATTTTGGATCATCTATCCAGTCAGCTGCAAAACAAATGGTTGAACTTCTTTGGATTGATCTTCGCAGGCTTTCTAGTATCCATTATTTACACTTCAGGTCCTATCAAGGATAGAACTGAGCAGCTGATCCATCTGACAGAGCAGGTGAAGAAACAGGATATTCAAAAGGCTAAGATTGATCTGGTGAACATTAGACGACCATTCAATAATTGGATGTGGTCTTCTCCTGTGGAAGCCCTTTTGATTTCGGCAATGGAAGCACCGACCAAAGTTGTTTCTATCATTACCCAAGATGAGTTGGAATTTAATTACAACAAGAGTAGATTGAATGAAGATAATTTTTTATTCAGACGATTCGATGTAATTGAATACGAGGACCTTAACTCGCGTTATTTTGAGTTTAAGAAGACTGCTTATGCCTCTTTGAATAGTGATCGAAATGTAGATGAGGTAAAGAGCATGGGAGATGCCATTAGCATCCGACCGGTCGGAGAAGATTCTATATTTAAAGTTCCTGCTAAGAGTGAGTCTTGGATTGATCTCATTATTGAGAATGGATCGGGAAAAGTTCTACCTTCTAGCAGTGAGACCCTTTTGTATCTAGCACCACATTGGTACAAGAACGATACTCTCTTCAATTGGGACGGACTGAGAACTCCTCTGGAGATCGATATTTTGCATGCACATCAGCAGAAAATACAAATTCAGGCTCCGGAAGAGAAGGGGATCTATGAGTTGCAATTTGATATTGTAAAGGAAAAGGAATACTGGTTGATGCTACAACCGAAGTATATCGTACAGGTTTACTAGACAAGCTTAATTAGAGCTTGCAAGGAAGTGCTTTCTAGCTTAGAATTAATTAATAATTAGTAATTAAGAATTAATAATGGGGTTAATTCTATGATCAAAGCTCCGCTTTGAGTGACTCTAGAAAGCCTCTGATCTTCTTTAAGCTTTTCAGCATTTCCACTTCGTCAAGACTTTCATCTTTCTTTTCTCGAAGCTTCTTTTTAGCACCTTCGAGGGTGTAACCCTTTTCTTTGACCAAGTGGTAGATCAAAGTCAAATTATCGATGTCTTTCTTGGTAAATAATCGATTGCCCTTCTTATTCTTCTTGGGCTTGATAATGCTGAACTCTTTTTCCCAGAAACGGATCAAAGATGCATTGACCTTGAACATTTCGCTCACTTCGCCAATGCTGTAATATAGCTTATTTGATTTATTAGACTCTGCCACAATTCAATTTTGCAGGGCCTAAGTTAGCTCAAAAAAATTAATCGAAAGACTGAGTAGGCTGAGAAGCAAATTCGATCATTTGCTCGTACTCTTCAGGGCTAAGATCGTTGAAATAAAAGTTGATAGGATTCACTTTTTGACCGTTCTTGATCACTTCATAGTGAAGGTGAGGGGCTACTGATGTTCCAGTATTACCTACAAATCCAATTACTTGACCTCTTTTTACTTCCTGGCCTCTTCTTACGTTGAATTTGCTCATGTGAGCATACAAGGTCTTGTATCCATAACCGTGATCAATGATCACATGATTTCCGTAACCTCTTCTACTTTTCTCTACATGAACTACCTTCCCTTGACCAGTAGCATAGATCTCAGTTCCCTTAACAGCTGAGAAATCCATGCCGCTGTGCATTTTTCTTCTCTTGTAAATAGGATGCACACGCATTCCATATCCTGAAGCCATTCTTTTCAGATCCTTATTCGAAACGGGTTGAATTGCTGGAATTGAGGCCAACATTTCTTCTTTTCTAACGGCCATGTCATGTACTTCATCAAATGATTTTGATTGAATGTACAATTGCTTGGTGATCTGATCTAACTTTTCAGCGCTTTCAATGATGAGTTGTGAATTTTTTGATCCTTCTAATTTCTTGTATCGATTAACCCCTCCAAATCCCGCTTCTCTGATTTCCTTTGCAATAGGCTCTGCCTCGAAGATGATACGATAGATCTCATCATCTCTTCTTTGTATATCGTTCATAACTGAAGTGACCTGATCCATGCGTTTGTCAAGCAGCTCATACTGCGACTTTAACTGACTATTTTCTTTCTTCAATAACTTCTCTTTTGGAGAATCAATGAACTTAGAAGCAGTAATATAGATCATGAACCCCATGAAAAGACTAGCAACTAGAAAGGTAGATACTCTGAAGAGTTTCTGCTTCCAGTCGAGCTCGATCTTCTCATAGCTCAGCGTTTTGGTATTAAAGCGATATTTTGTTTTAGCCAATTGCTTGTGCTTTGGTTACATTTGCCAACTAAAAATTAGCGGCGCAAAGTTAACTTTTTCATTGTCAACAACAATGGACAAATGTGCTTGCTTTTTGTTAAAATACGTTATATAATCGCTTAAGTTTTCAACAAGCATGACTTCAAAAGAGATCCGTCAGGCATTTTTTGACTTCTTCAAAGGCAAACAACACCAATTGGTTGATTCTGCGCCAATTGTAATGAAGAACGATCCTACATTGCTATTTACCAATGCTGGAATGAACCAGTTCAAGGATGCTTTTTTAGGCAATGCGCAACCGCCTTCAGCAAGGGTGGTAGACAGTCAAAAATGCCTTCGTGTTTCTGGAAAGCACAATGACTTGGAAGAAGTAGGGGTAGATACCTACCATCATACCATGTTCGAAATGCTAGGTAATTGGTCTTTTGGCGATTATTTCAAAGCAGAAACCATTCCTTGGGCATGGGAACTACTTACGGAAGTGTATAAGATCAATCCAGATCTGCTATATGTAACCATTTTTGAAGGTGACGAGAATGATGGTCTACCTGAAGATTCTGAAGCTTATGAAGCATGGAAGAAGATCGTTTCCGAAGATCGGATCATCAGGGCGAGCAAGAAAGATAATTTTTGGGAGATGGGTGCTACTGGCCCATGTGGTCCTTGTTCTGAGATCCATGTTGACTTAAGGACAGAGGAGGAAAGACGAAAGAAGGATGGTAAGGAACTGGTGAATCAGGATCATCCGGAAGTTGTGGAGATCTGGAACTTGGTATTCATGGAGTTCAATCGAATGGCAGATGGAAGTTTAAAGCCACTGCCTGCCAAGCATGTGGATACGGGAATGGGTCTTGAAAGACTTTGCATGGCCTTACAGGGGAAAAGGAGCAACTACGACTCAGATCTTTTCACTCCATTGATCGAGCAGCTAGAGAAGATATCATCCTTGAAATACACAGCAATCTTGGACGACAAGAAGGACATTGCTTTTCGAGTAATCGCCGATCACCTAAGGGCAGTTGCTTTTGCCATTGCAGATGGTCAATTACCTTCTAACACTGGAGCGGGATATGTGATTCGAAGGATTCTAAGAAGAGCCATTCGATATGGATATAGCTTTTTGGACCTGAAAGAGGCCTTTATTTTTCAATTGTTGCCTACTCTAAAAGCAATTCTGGGTGATAATTTCAACGAACTAGCAGCTCAAGAAGAGCTGATCTCTAAGGTGATTAAAGAAGAAGAGCAGTCTTTTCTGAGAACCCTGGAGAAGGGAATCCAATTGTTCGAGAATTACCAAGCAAGTGGAAGTACAGTGGAAGGAAAGTTTGCCTTTGAATTGTACGACACTTATGGTTTTCCAATTGATCTTACTTCCTTATTGGCATCTGAAAAAGGATGGTCAGTAGACATGAAGGCTTTTGAAAAATCCTTGCAAGAGCAAAAAGATAGATCAAGAGCTGCCTCTAAAAGTGATGCTGGAGATTGGCAAGAGATTGCACAAGGAGAGCATTCTCAATTCGTGGGTTATGATCAAACAGAAGCAAGCTCCAAGATCTTGAGTTATCGAAAAGTAGATCAAAAAGGAGGCTCCATTTATCAATTGGTTTTGGACGTAACTCCATTTTATGCAGAAGGCGGTGGACAAGTAGGTGATAAGGGTGTGTTGGAGAAGGACGGAGCAAAAATCCAAATTTTCGATACCAAGAAAGAGAACAATCAGTTTCTGCATTATACCAAAGAGATTCCGGAAGATCTAAGTGGAGAATGGAGCGCGAAAGTAAGTGGAGTAAGAGAGTCGACAAAGTCCAATCATACCGCTACCCATTTGTTGCATCATGCATTGAGAGCAATATTAGGAGATCATGTAGAGCAGAAAGGATCATTGGTGCATCCAGAATATCTGCGATTTGATTTTAGTCATTTCCAGAAGGTAAGTGATGAGGAGCTTCGTAAAATTGAAATGCTTGTCAATGCTCAGATAAGAGCCAACTATGAGTTAGAGGAGAATCGTGAGGAGAGCATGGAAAAGGCTATTGAAAGAGGAGCGATGGCTCTTTTTGGAGAAAAGTACGGAGACAAGGTAAGGACCATACAATTTGGTGATTCCATTGAGCTATGTGGAGGAACCCATGTGAGAGCAACAGGAGAGATCGGATTTTTTAAGATCATATCTGAGTCAGCAGTTGCTGCTGGTATAAGGAGGATTGAAGCCTTGAGCGGAACAAAAGCTGAAGAGCACATTTTGACTCAAGATCAGCTGTTGAACGAGATCAAAGCAGAATTAAAAAGTCCCAAGAATTTGCTTCAGGCCATTCAAAACTTGCAAACAGAGAAGAACAAGTTGAGCAAGGAGTTGGAGGCTCAGAAACAAAAAGAAGGGGCCAATGCTGCTAAAGAATTGGAGAAAAGGATTCAACAGTCGGGAGATCTTGAATACTTGATCGAGAAAGTGTCATTGGATGCAGGCAGCATCAAGCAGATCGCTTTTCAAATGAAAGCCAAACACAATCGATTATTTTTCTGTTTGGCATCAGATGCTGGTGATAAGCCAACATTGACTTTACTGATATCAGAAGAATTGGCGAAAGAAAAAGACTGGGATGCTTCCAAGATGATAAGAGATCTTGCTAAACACATTCAAGGTGGCGGCGGTGGACAGTTCTTTTTTGCCACAGCAGGAGGGAAGAAGGTAGCTGGAATTCAGGATGCGTTAGTGGATGCCAAGAAGCTAGTAGGAAATTGATTATTATTCCTTGAAAATCTTTTTTCTGAAGATTTCGCCTTTAACTTGAACTTCTACTAGGTATACCCCTGAGCTAAAGCCACTTAAATTTATTAGTTCTTTTGCTCGGATGGTTTGATCGATCAGTATTTTTCCGTGAAGATCAATAATTCTTATTCTGGATGATTCCTCTAAACCTCTGATCCGTATTTGATCTTTTGCAGGGTTTGGATACACAATCAGTTTGGAATGATCCCATTCACTTTCTGTAATCCCAATATTGACGTTGTACGGGCTTCCCCATGTTTCTGTTCCTTTTTGATAGTAGATCAATTTTTCATCTATAAATGGATTGAAGACTCCGCCATGTCTCCCATAGGTCCAGGTATTGCCTATCCCTTTTCCATAGCCGTAATACAATTGGTTGCCACTTGTAAAATAACAAGTGTTGATTGTGTCGTAATGCCAGCCAAAGCTTCCTTCAAAAGCAATTCTATGGTTAACAAGATTTGTAGGACCCATGTTGGAGATATATCCAGAAGAACCTTTGTGGTAGAGCATTTCACCAGCTACACCATCCATGATTATTTCATCTAAGTGTGTATGGTGAATAGTATCATAAGTTTGACTGCGATAATAGGTAACTGTAGGAGGAATGGTGGTTAGATCCACTGTTCTTGATTCGCCAATGGTATTGATTTCGTAGAATACAGTATCAGATTGCGGAGAATACCATTTATTTAATATCATGACATTGGTGTATATAGGCGGGCCAAAGGAGCCAGCAGACATGCTATAGTGAAATATATCACCCACATCATAATCGTATACTTCTCTTCTTGTTGGGATTTGGACGTCCAATTTGTAGGCCTTCTCAGTAGCTGAGGTATCTGGATAATTCAGCCAACTTTTAAAGTTTAAGAGTCCATAATTTTTGGAAACCATAATGGTGTCGTCAGATTCACTAGTTACTCGAAGCCATGATCCACCAATAAAGTCATACATCAATAGTGAAATATAGGCTACAGAATCAAGCCCTCTGTTGGGAATTTGAATAATATCCTTTCTATAGATATTAGCATAGATGGACGAATCATTAGCAAAATCGTAAAACTTCCAACTGTCATTGAGTATTCCGCTATGCTTGAAACGGATGGTATCAAGATTTCTATTGAAAAAATAAGTGAATTGCTGAGACTTCTGAATCTTTATTCCCTGTAGTGCGGGTCCTGCAGAATCACAACCAAAGGGTGTATGGACTTCAGGAATGGCTGGATAGGCATGAATAAGGGTATCAAAATTTGCTTGAATAGAAAAGGAGTCCGTGCGTAAACCAATTAGCTTAGGATAATTGGTAGTTAGATAGATTGCGGAAGTGTCTCCAAAATAGTGTGCCAATCTATCAGTATAAACAGCCTCGTAGAATTGAGCTTTGCAAAAGGAAACAGCAAAGAATAGAAAAAGCACAGTTAATGTTCTCATATCAATGGATATTGAACTACAGTACCGAAAAATGAAAGGGAATGGGTAAGTAGTAGTTGTTTCTCTATAAAGTTGATTTTGATTTCTTTAAAGGTAAGGATTTTGAAGAATCTTTCAATCCTACAATATTAGAATCCAAGAATCTTACAATTGATAATTGCTAATAAGGCTGTGGTTTGGTCCAGGATCTAGACTCCAGACTTCATACTCCATTTAGACAAATTGCTTTACATCTTTGTCAGAAATCTCCTCCTCTCCAAGAATGATCAAACGTTCGATCACATTTCTCAATTCACGAATGTTTCCTGTCCATTCCAAGGCTTGAAGGGCTTTGATGCCCTTATCAGAGATGCTTTTCTTTTGATGTCCTTGTTCTTGGGATAGCTTGTCTAAAAAGAATTCAGCCAATAATGGAATATCTTCTTTGCGATCGCGCAAGGCGGGAACTTCGATGAGGATCACACTTAATCGATGGTAGAGATCTTCTCTGAAATTACCTTCAGCGATCTCTTTCTTCAAGTCTTTGTTGGTAGCGGCAAGCACTCTAACATTCACTTTAATGTCCTTTTCACCGCCAACCCTGCTGATCCTATTTTCCTGTAAGGCTCTTAAAACTTTGGCTTGAGCAGATGCACTCATGTCGCCTATTTCATCTAAGAATAGAGTGCCTCCTTCTGCTTGTTCAAACTTTCCTTTCTTTTGTTTGATGGCTGAGGTAAAGGCACCTTTTTCATGTCCGAACAACTCAGATTCAATCAATTCAGAAGGAATAGCTGCGCAGTTGACTTCAATAAAAGGCGACTTTTTCCTTTCGGAGTTTTGGTGAAGATTCAAAGCAACTAATTCTTTTCCAGTACCATTTTCACCGGTGATCATCACCCGAGCATCAGTAGGGGATACCTTTTCGATCATCTCCTTGACAGCAAGAATGGCCTTGGACTCACCGATGATGTCGTTCAATTTACTTTTGTAGACCTTCTTTCTTAATTGTTTGGTTTCTGTTACTAATTCTTTCTTGTCAAGAGCATTTCTAACGGTAACTAGCAATCTATTGAGATCAAGGGGCTTGGAGATAAAATCAAATGCACCGCCTTTGACCGCAGCGACAGCCGTTTCAATATCACCATGACCTGATATCATAACAATGGGAACTTCTATGCTCTCTTCCTGGATCTTCTGCAAGACTTCCATGCCGTCCATTTTGGGCATTTTGATATCACAAAGAAGTAGGTCATAACTTCCCGCTTTGAGCATCTTCAATCCGCTTTCTCCATCCTCAGCACTGTCTACTTTGAATTTCTCATACTCCAAAACCTCTGTTAATGAAGTTCTGATCGGTCGGTCGTCATCGATAATTAGAATACTAGCCATGGATAAATTATTAGGAATTACAAATTACGAATTACGGATTGCGATATACAAGCAGGTCTGAAAAATATTTCCTTCAGGTCAAACAGTTCACATCGGGACTATCTATTTGATGCATCATCCTTTGCCGAATTCGAACTTCGCACTCGCTCGCGATCATGCAATAGAAAACTTATGCTTTGAATTCTGCTCATTTCTCTTCCTTCCTCCGTCTTCCATCTTCCTTCTTCCATCTTCCTTCTTAACTACGATAAAAGATCCACTTTCCGATCTCTTTTAGCTTAGGTTTCTTACCATACATCAGGATTCCCGTTCTGTATATTCTAGCGGCTAGCCAAGTAGTTCCCAAGAAACTCACGACTAAGATCAACATAGAGACGATCAGTTCCCAACTAGCTATTCCAAAAGGAACGCGAACCATCATGATGATCGGTGAAGTAAAAGGGATCATAGAAGCCCAAAACCCTAATGCACCATCGGGATTTTCGATCACCACTTGGGCAATGACAATGGAAAGAATCAATGGCATAGTGACCGGCAACATGAATTGTTGGGTGTCGGTCTCATTATCAACCGCTGAACCAATGGCTGCGAAGAGGGAGCCATAGAGCAAATAGCCACCTATGAAATAGAATAGGAAAACAGAGAGGACCAATGGGAAATTGATTCTGCTCAATTTCTTTTCAATTTTTTGGGCAACATTCAATTCAGTTGATTTTTCGCTGATCTGCTCACCAATTTCAGGATTGAATTGCTCCATTTGCTTCATTTGCTGGGTCTGCGCTGCTTGTAGGTCGTCCTTGAAAATGGTCATTGCACCACCGATTAATGCGGTACTTAGAACTACCCAAAGTAAGAATTGCGTTACCGCTACTAGAGCAATTCCAATGATCTTACCCATCATTAGTTGAAAGGGCTTTACAGAGGAGATGATTACTTCTACAATTCTGTTGGTCTTCTCTTCGATCACTCCTCTCATTACCTGAACTCCAAAAAGGAAGATGAAGAAATAGATAAATAGAGCCAATAATAATCCGACCAGCATGGCCATTTTCCCAGCTGTTTGCTCTGTTTCTCCACTTTCGTTCAATTTGTTTTCTACGATCTGTACATCCGGTCTTAAACCTCTGATCTGATCCAGGCTTAATTCGTATAGATCTTCCAATTTCTTGTTTTCTATAACCTCGGCAATTTGATCCTCCATATAATTGACTGAACTGCCTTTGGGCTGTTCTTTGAAAAAGAGCTGAACGGTTTTAGGAAGACTAACTACTACGCGTGGGATGTGCAAGATGGCAGTATATTCGCCTCCTTCATTCATCTCCTTTTGAGCGTCTGCCAAGCTTCTCATTTCATAACTAAATTCAATTTCTTCGGAGTTTTCGAGCTGATTGATAAACAATCCACTTTCATCAACTACCTCTACTTTTTGACTGTCCTTATCTTCACTAGCGAGCCAAGCTGGGACTATGACCAAACCTGCGATCAGAAGTGGCCCGACAATGCTCATGATGATAAAAGATTTTTTCTTTACTCTACTGAAGTACTCTCTTTGTATGATCAGACTAACTTTTTTCATTTCCTTATCTCTTAAGCATTTACAGTTTCTTCTTTACTACTTTCCACCTGTCGGATGAAAATATCATTCATGGATGGGATCTCTTCTGTCAATCCAAAGATTTCCACTTCTGGAACGATGGCTTTCAATAGATCATTTGGAGACTTATTATCGCTCAATTTTACCTTAGCTGTTGTATAGCCATTGACTTCCTCATGTTCTAATAATTTACAATTGGTCCACAGCGCATTTGTAAAGGCAATCATGTTTCCTTTGAACTGAATTTCATAGATGCCCTCTTTGAAATCCTCTTGGATCTGTCTTACTTCTCCACCTAGGATCTTCTTGGAATTGTTGATCAAAGCGATATGTTCACAGATCTCCTCAACAGAACCCATGTTGTGAGTAGATAGAATGATCGTTGCACCTTCTTCCTTCAATCGTAAGATCTCATTCTTTACCAGATTGGTGTTGATAGGGTCAAAGCCGCTAAATGGTTCATCTAGAATAAGCAATTTGGGTTCATGCAGCACAGTGACAATGAATTGTACCTTTTGGGCCATCCCTTTCGACAATTCTTCCACCTTCTTATTCCACCATTGAGAAATCTCAAATTTTTTGAACCATTCTTTTAGTCTGGATTTAGCCTCCGACTTCGACATACCTTTTAGCTGGGCTAGATAAATAGCCTGTTCACCAACTTCCATCTTTTTGTAAAGTCCTCTTTCTTCAGGAAGGTATCCAATGGATTCTACATGTGATTCTTTTAGCGGTTCTCCATCGAGTATGATCCTACCTTCATCAGGAGCCGTGATCTGATTGATGATACGAATGAGTGATGTTTTTCCGGCACCATTGGGGCCCAGGAGTCCAAATACACTCCCTTTGGGAACTTCGATACTAACACCATCCAAAGCTCTATGATTGGCATATTGCTTGACGATATTCTCTGCTTGAAGTATGTTGTCCATTCTTTAATTTCTTAACAAATATAAATGCTGGGCGAAAAAATACATGCCCAATTAAAAAGCTGAAAATTAAGTATTTGAAGGATTGATGCAGCGTTTTACCATTGGTGTATTGTCTATGCAATCTATAACCTTTTTTTACCGTCTAAAGACTATGTTAAGGAATGCTTCTTTAATTGTAAATCTTTCGATAATTTTCAGTCTTCAAAATCAATAACTAATGTTTATGAAAAAGTTAACTACTCTTTTGATGTTTGTTGCGGTTTTGGCCTTTTCAGCTAAAGCTCAATATTTCATCGTTGCACATCCAAATGCCGGAACAAATCCAGGTGGTTTGAATACGGACAGTGAATATCCAGTGGGTGGTGGTCTTCCAGGAGGATGGACTACAATTTTTACTGGTTCTACTAATACAGCGAATTCGCCTTCTTATACTGCAAGCAGGACTATTCCATTTGCATTCCAATTCAATGGTTCTGCAGTAACCAACTACAAGGTAAGTACCAATGGTATTGTAACTTTTGATGTTGCTGCTACTGCGAATCCTACTGCAACCAATACTACAATCCCTTCAGCTTCTTTGCCTGACAATTCTGTAGCTATTTGGGGTTTATATGCAGGTGGTGGCGGAGATTACATTGCTACTAAGACTTTTGGCACTGCGCCAAATCGTCAGCACTGGATCCACTTTAACTCTTATTCAACTGCAGGTGCAGGATGGAGTTATTGGTCAATTGTTTTAGAAGAAACTTCAAACAAGATCTACATCGTAGATCAAAGAACCAATACGGGGCCTTTGACTCTTACGCTTGGTGTTCAAGTGAACAATACAACTGCTTATCAAGTGATTGGATCACCAAACGTAACTACAGCAACTTCGAATGGTCCTACTCCAGCAGATAACTCTTATTGGGAGATCATTCCTGGAGTTCAGCCAGCTAATGATGCCTCAGTTTCTGCCATCACAGTTCCTAATCCTGTTTCTGGTGCAAATCCAATTTCAGTTTCTGGAAGTCTTATCAATTTAGGATCTGCTGCCTTGACTTCTGTAGAAGTTAATTGGTCAGAAGTTGGAAGTTCAGTTGTGAATACTGACACTTTGAGCTTTAATTTGCCATCAGGTGGTTCTACAACATTTAACCATTCAATCAACTGGTCTCCAACTCCATTAGGACAGTTCCACGATATTGAAGTGTGGACTTCTAATCCAAATGGAATGTTAGATGGAAATACTGCGAATGACTCTATGATGAGCAGTGTTTTTGTTAACCTTGGAAATACAGTTCAAAAGAATGCTCTTTTTGAGGAATTCACCACTACTTCTTGTGGTTGGTGTCCAGATGGTCACTTGATCATGGATCAAATTACTGCGACGAATCCAAATGTGATTCCAGTAGCTCTTCACTCTTGTTTCAATACAGATGGAATGAGTAATACTGAGTCTGTTACCATTTGTAATACTTTGGGAATCAATTCTGCTCCAACAGGTATGGTGGATAGAAAGCTATTCCCGGGTGAGCAAAATGTAGCCTTTGGTAGAGGTGGTAATGCTTGGGTAAACAGATGTAACTCACAGTCGGCTTTAGGTTCTGCTGCTGATGTAAACCTTTACGGTAATTACAACTCTGCAACTAGAAACTTGAACGTAACTGTTGATGTTAGTTTTGTTGATTATGTACTTCCTGGAGATATCAGAGTAAGCTTAATGCTTGTTGAGGATAGTGTAACTGGAGCTAATTCAACTCAGTTCAACCAGAGAAATTTCTACTCAGGTAACCCTAACTTTACAACTCATCCATTCTATAGCAGACCTGATCCAATCGTAGGATACAATCACAGACATGTATTGAGAGATATCCTTCCATCTACATGGGGAGATAACACTGTTATCCCAGGAACAATTGCTTTGAATACAAGCTATACTAGAAACTTTAACTTCAACCTACTTGCAGGTTACGATGTAACTAAATTGTATCTAGTTGGTGTTGTTTCTTACGTAGGAGGAAATAACTTGGATGGATATCAGATCATCAATGCCAAAGAAGTTAAGTTGAATAACTTAGTTACTGGTATTGAGGAGCAGAAAGATCTTGCTACTTCATTGAAGATCTATCCAAATCCATCTGACTTGCCATTTACAAATGTTCAGTTCAACCTAGAAGAGAACGCTTCAGTTCAAGCTAGAATCATGGACATTACAGGTAAGGTAGTTGCTACTCAAGATTTCGGAACCATGTCACAGGGTAATCAATTGATCCAATTGAATACTGATCGTTTAGAGAATGGTTTCTATTTTGTAAACCTTAATGTAGGTGATCAAGAGATCAGCAGAAAGATCTCGATCTTGAGATAAGAAAGATCATTATCTTATGAAAGAACCCTCGAATTCGTTCGAGGGTTTTTTTATGCCTTATTTTTAGCATCAATTTAGACTAATCTGTATCTTCATTTTTGAATGAGCACCACTTTTCTTGAAACTTCCATAGAGTTTATAAAAGGCGTTGGACCTAAGAGAGCAGAGCTTCTCTCTGAAGAATTAGGACTGAAGACCTTTGGTGATCTATTGATGCACTTCCCCTTCCGCTACGAAGACAGATCTAAGTTTTACAAGATCTCTGAGATTCACTCAGAATTGCCTTATGTGCAATTAAAAGGTCAGATCACCTTTATTGAGGAAATGGGCGATCGTTATAGAAAGAGATTGGTTGCTAAATTCAGGGATGATAGCGGAAGCATTGATCTCGTTTGGTTCAAAGGAGTGTCCTACTTTAAGAAGATCCTCAGAACGGATCAGAATTACATTCTGTTTGCCAAACCAAATGCATACAAGGGTCAGATCAATTTGGTTCATCCGGAATTACAAACCCTTGAAGAATACAAATCACAATTAAGCACTAAGATCAGCCCTGTATATCCTTCCACAGAAAAGTTAAGTAAACAGTCTCTAGGAGGCAGGCAACTGCAAAAGCTAAGTAGTGCACTACTTGCCAAGTCAAAGGGCAGAATACATGAAAACCTGTCGAAAGACATCCTTGAACGATATGCTCTTATGGATAGGGAGAAGGCCATATATACCATTCATTTTCCCACAAGTTCTGAAGAGTTGAAAGCAGCAAGATTTCGATTGAAGTTCGAAGAATTGTTTTTTATTCAGCTGGATCTGCTCAAGCTAAAGCTGGTAAAACTAGAAAGTAGCATAGGATTCAACTTTGACAAGGTAGGAGAATACCTGAACGGATTCTATACCCATCATTTGAGCTTTGAATTGACAAATGCTCAAAAAAGAGTATTGAAAGAGATTAGAAAAGATCTTGGAAGTGGTAAACAAATGAATCGTTTACTTCAAGGAGATGTTGGGAGCGGCAAGACGATTGTAGCAATCATGAGCATGTTAATAGCTTTAGACAATGGATTTCAATGTGCTTTGATGGCCCCAACCGAGATTCTAGCTACCCAGCATTATGAAAGCTTAAAAGAAATGCTTTCAGAGATGCAGATTGAATTTGCCTTGCTGACAGGATCTACACCTGCAGCTGAACGAAAAGAGATCCATGCCAAGCTTCAAGACGGAAGCATGCAGATCTTAATTGGAACGCATGCTCTGATCGAAGACAAGGTTAAATTCAAAAACTTGGGCCTTGCAGTGATTGATGAACAGCATCGTTTTGGCGTGGCTCAAAGAGCAAGATTGTGGAAGAAGAACACTCAACCACCCCATGTTTTGATCATGACCGCTACACCAATTCCTAGAACACTGGCAATGACCTTGTACGGAGATCTAGATGTTTCTACCATTGATGAACTTCCTCCTGGAAGGAAAGCGATCCAGACCATTCATTGGTTTGAAGGCAAACGCTTGAGACTATATGGTTTCATGGAAGAGGAGATAAAAAAAGGTCGACAGATCTACATCGTTTATCCTCTCATTGAGGAATCAGCAAAGATGGATTATGCCAATTTAGAAGAAGGCTATCAATTCATCTTCAAAAGATTTGCACCACCAAAATATAAAGTGTCTATTGTTCACGGAAGAATGCCGGCTGACAAGAAGAATTTTGAAATGGATCGCTTCGTCAGAGGGGAAACTGATATAATGGTTTCAACCACCGTAATAGAAGTGGGAGTGAATGTTCCAAACGCCTCCATAATGGTCATAGAAAGCGCAGAAAGGTTTGGTTTGTCTCAATTGCATCAATTAAGAGGAAGAGTGGGAAGAGGAGCTGAGCAGTCTTATTGTGTTCTCATGACAGGCAATAAGTTGAGCAACGATAGCAAATTGCGAATGCAAACCATGTGCGAAACCAATGATGGATTTAGAATTGCCGAAGTTGATCTTCAATTAAGAGGGCCAGGTGATTTGAGTGGAACTCAGCAGAGTGGATTGCCCATCAACTTAAAATTAACAGATCTATCAAGAGACGGAAAGATCATTAAACTAGCAAGAGAAGCAGCTCAAGAGTTATTGAACAAAGACCCAGAGTTGAAGTTAGAAGAGAACGCTTTCGTTATTTCATATTTAAAGTCGCAAAAGAAAGGTAAAACAGATTGGAGCAGAATAGCATAGAAATAAGTCAGAAGTACCTGTTGAAAGGACATCAGGGAGCCATTTACTCTTTGGCTCAAGGAGCAAATCCCTATGAGTTTTTCAGTGGAGGAGCAGATCGTAAACTGATCCAATGGAATTTAAAGACTGGAGAAGGCAAACTGCTGGCCAATGCAGGAGCTACCATAATGAGTATTCTTCTGCTATCGGAGCAAAATCTCCTCTTAATTGGTCAGACAGAAGGTGGAGTGCACTTGATCGATCTGGAAGCAAGAAAGGAGATCAAGCTCTTAAAGGGTCATGATTCTTACATCTTTGATATGATCTATATCAAGGAGAAAGAAGAATTGATCTTTAGCTGTGCCGACGGAAGTTTTTCAGTTTGGTCTGCAAAGACATTTGAGAGATTATTTTTCCATCAGTTGTCAGACAAGAAACTGCGAAAGTTGGACTATCACTCTGAAATGGGTTTGCTTGCTGTTAGCAGAGGAGACGATAAGTTGAGCTTGCTGAATATTTCGGACTACTCCTTAAACTCTGAAATCGAACACAATGCACCAATCAATGTAAGTAGATTTTCTGCAGATGGATCCTATTTGTTAATTGGAGACAAGATGGCTCATCTTAGTAAATTGAATTTGAAAAGCTTGCTCATCGAATCATCTGTGCCTGCTCATTATTGGGCCATATATGACATTGCCTTTTCTTCAGAAGGGAATCAATTTGCCACTGCTAGCCGAGATAAGATTGTCAAGATCTGGGACGCATCAAATTTTGAAGTGATCCAAAGGATAGAAGGAATGAAGCAGTCAGGGCATACCCATTCGGTCAACGCACTTCATTGGCCTATGACTGATTTATTAGTTAGTGCTGGAGATGATTCATCCATTAGAGTATGGGAGGTGAAAAGCTAGACTAAAAGCTAGAAGCTGCAAGGCCTTTTATTTATTTTTGCAGACTTAATGTCCAACGAATGAAAATTTCCTACAACTGGCTAAAAGAGTATATCGATACTGATCTACCTGCTGAACAAGTCTCTACTATTCTTACCGATATCGGACTTGAGGTAGAAGGATTGGAAAAGATCGAAAGTATCAAGGGAGGATTAAAGGGAGTAGTCATTGGAGAAGTCAAAGAGGTATCTGCTCATCCCAATGCAGATCGATTAAGGCTTACCAAGGTTGACGTTGGTCATGCTGATCTTCTTGATATTGTTTGTGGAGCGCCAAATGTAGCTCAAGGACAGAAAGTTTTAGTGGCTCTTGTTGGAACTACCATTTTCCTTAAGGACCAAGAATTAAAGATCAAGAAATCCAAGATTCGAGGTGAAGTCTCAGAAGGAATGCTTTGTGCGGAAGATGAGTTAGGATTAGGTAGCTCGCACGATGGAATTATGGTCTTGGATGCCAAGGCAGAGATCGGTCAGGATGCAGCTTCATATTTTAACATTGAAGAAGATCATGTGTTCGAAATAGGTCTCACTCCCAATCGGGTGGATGCAGCATCTCATTTTGGTGTAGCTAGAGATCTTGCTGTCTATTTGAACATGCAAGATGATGTGGAGCTGAATAAGCCTTCAGTTAAAGAGTTTAAGATCGACTCGACTGAAAAGAAAATTGAAGTAGAAGTGGTTGACACTGCAGCCTGTCCGAGATATTCAGGCTTGTGTTTTTCTGAAGTTGAGGTTAAAGAATCACCAGCTTGGTTGAAGAACAAGCTAGAGGCAATTGGTCTCAAGCCCATCAACAATGTGGTTGACATCACCAACTTTATTCTGCATGAGGTCGGACAACCTTTGCATGCCTTTGATGCAGATAAGATTGCTGGAAATAAGGTAATTGTCAAAAGTTTAAAAAAGGGTGCCAAGTTTACTACTCTAGATGAGATAGAAAGAAAACTCGAAGGTCATGAGCTGATGATCTGCAATGAGAAGGAAGGAATGTGTATTGCCGGTGTATTTGGTGGATTGCATTCAGGAGTAACAAGCAATACCACTTCTATATTTTTAGAGAGTGCATACTTCAATCCAGTTAGCATTAGGAAAACCGCAAAGCAACATACTTTGAATACCGATGCTTCATTTAGGTATGAGAGAGGTGCAGATCCTAATATTACGGTATATGCATTGAAGAGGGCTGCTCTTTTGTTCAAAGAGATCTGCGGGGCTAAGGTCAGTTCTGATATTATTGATATATATCCCAAAGCAATAGAAGATCACCTAGTAGAGTTGAGCTACGAAAATGTAGACCGATTGATCGGTAAGAACTTGCATCGCACTACGATCAAAGAGATCTTGGAGAATTTGGAGATCAAGATATTGAATGAAACTAAGAAAGGCTTGAGATTGCAGATACCTGCATATAGGGTAGATGTAACCAGAGAGGTTGATGTAATCGAAGAGATCTTGAGGATTTACGGTTTAAATAACATCCCCATGCCTTCAAGCATGAGAAGTTCCCTAGGGAGCTTGGCCGATCGCTCTATTTTGAAAGCGGAAGAGAAGATTGCCAATTATTTATCTTCCAACTCATACAGGGAGATCTTGAATAATTCTTTGAGTAATCCAGACCTTTTTCAAGATCGTTCCACTCTTGTCAATATTCTAAACCCTTTAAGCAAGGAGTTGGAAGTGATGAGACAATCAATGCTTTTTGGAGGACTATCAGCTATTTCCTGGAATTTGAATAGGAAAAGAGGAAATCTAAGTCTCTATGAATTTGGTAAAGTCTATACTAGAAGTAAAGGTGGAGAGTATCAGGAAGAAAGAAAACTTGCCATTTGGTTGTGTGGAAAACGTTCTGAAGAAAGTTGGAGGTCCAATGAAGAGAATATTGATTTCTATGATCTGAAGCAGATCGTTTTTGAGATTCTTGAATCTCTTGGTATTGAAAGATTTAAGGGAAAGGACTTAGAGGATGATCAATTTGATTATGGATTGAAAGTGATCAAAGGAAGTATGCATTTGGCAAGTTTTGGAAAGGTATCTCAAAAGATCTTGAAAGCCCAAGATATTGATGCGGAGGTTTTTTATGCAGATCTAAATTGGGATCAGATCTTGAAGCATCTTCCTAAAGATAACATCCAGTTTTCGGCCATCACCAAATTTCCTTCTGTTCGAAGAGACCTTGCATTGTTGATCAATAGTGATGTTAGCTTTGAAAGGGTCAAACAACTATCAAAACAAACAGAGACCAAATATTTAAAAGAGATCAATCTGTTTGATGTTTATGAAGGGAAGAATTTAGCTGAGGGCAAAAAGTCCTACGGAGTTAGTTTCACATTTCAAGATCAGGAGAAGACCCTGACTGACAAACAAGTAGATAGTATCATGGATCGCTTGATCCAGGGCTTCCAAAAGGAGTTAGGAGCGGAATTGCGCTAGCTTACTCACTTATTCATTCATTCATCATACCGTCTAGAAGATCTCTATCGACTAGGTTTGGCACAGTTACCTTGAGTTGAGGCTCCATTTCCATTGCTCTCTTGATGGCATAGATGGCTCCTTCATTTCTAGCCCAATTTCTTCTGGCAATTCCATTGTTTACATCCCAGAAAAGCATGGACTTCAATCTGCGATCAGCATCTTCAGATCCGTCGAGCATCATTCCGAAACCACCGTTCATGACTTCACCCCAGCCAACGCCACCTCCATTGTGGATAGAAACCCATGTTGCTCCTCTGAATGAATCTCCAATAACATTGTGAATGGCCATGTCTGCGGTGAATTGAGAGCCATCGTAAATGTTAGAAGTTTCACGATAAGGAGAATCAGTTCCTGAAACATCGTGATGGTCCCTTCCGAGTATCACTGGAGCGGAGATTCTACCTTCATTGATTGCTTTGTTGAAAGCCTCAGCGATTTTAATTCTCCCTTCTGAATCTGCATAGAGAATCCTAGCTTGAGAACCAACTACGAGTTTGTTCTCCTCTGCTTGTCTGATCCATTTTAGATTGTCCTCAATTTGCTGTTTGATCTCAGCAGGGGCTTCATTGGCCATAGCTTCAAGCACCTCTGTTGCAATCTTATCCGTTTCACTTAGGTCTTTAGGATCATTGGATGCACATACCCATCTAAAAGGTCCGAACCCAAAATCGAAACACATTGGGCCCATGATGTCCTGCACATAGGATGGATATTTGAACTTATCTCCGTCCATGATATCTGCTCCAGCGCGACTAGCCTCCAGAAGGAATGCATTACCATAATCGAAGAAGTACATGCCATTTTCACACAGTCGGTTTACCGCATTTACATGTCTTCTCAGAGTTTCTTTCACTGCTTCCTTGAACTTTTCAGGCTCTTCAGCCATCATTCTATTGGATTCTTCGAATGAATATCCAACAGGGTAATATCCACCAGCCCAAGGATTGTGTAAAGAAGTTTGATCAGATCCAATTTCAACTTTCCAATTCTCATCTGCCAAGCGTTCCCATAGGTCAACAATATTGCCTTGATAGGCCAATGACACCGCTTCTTTGTTCTGCTGAGCTTCTTTTGTTCTACTAAGTAGTTGGTCCAAGTCATCATAAACTTCATCTACCCAATCTTGAGAATGTCTTGTATGAGTGGCCTTTGGATTGACTTCTGCTGTTATGCTAACTGCTCCAGCGATCTTTGCAGCCTTTGGTTGAGCACCAGACATACCTCCTAAACCAGCTGTTATAAAAAGCTTTCCTCCTAGATCAGACAAGCCTATTTTTCTTCCTGCATTTAAGACAGTGATGGTAGTTCCATGAACGATTCCTTGTGGACCAATGTACATGAATGAGCCAGCAGTCATCTGACCGTATTGAGTTACACCAAGTGCATTGAATTTTTCCCAATCATCTGGCTTAGAGTAATTGGGGATCATCATTCCATTGGTCACGACAACCCGCGGTGCGTCTTTGTGAGATGGGAATAAGCCCATTGGATGGCCAGAATACAAAACCAAGGTTTGCTCATCAGTCATCTCCGCTAAATATTTCATGCATAGTCGGTACTGAGCCCAGTTCTGGAAAACAGCTCCATTTCCTCCGTAGGTGATCAATTCATGAGGGTGCTGAGCTACTGCATAATCTAAATTATTCGAAAGCATGAGCATGATTCCAGCAGCCTGTTTCGAACGATGTGGGAACTCATTCAAGTGTTTGGCCTTTATCTCATAATCAGGGCGATAACGATACATGTAGATCCTTCCAAAATCAATTAGCTCCTGATAGAATTCACTGGCTAATTCTCGATGCTGATCAGCAGGAAAGTATCGTAATGCATTTTCTATGGCTAGCTTCTTTTCCTTTGGACTTAAAATCTCCTTTCGCTTCGGAGCATGATTTATGGACGGGTCATAGGCTTTTGCAGCCGGAATTTTGGAAGGGATACCCTCCAAGATCTGTTCTTTAAAACTCATTGTTATTCAGATGTGTCCTTTTAGAACTCTTATGTTTAGTTAATAATTAGTAATTAAGAATTAACAATATAATGAGTCCTCTGGTTGTCTAGATTGAACTATAAAGCAAAAATAGTTGATACAGCTTGAAGAGTGCTAATTATACTTTCTTTTTTGTTGTATTGATAATGGCTGTTAGTAATTTGATGACTTCTTGATTTAGCTCATAAAGTTGATTGAAGGATATCTCATCTATTAATTCAGAATCTCTTAATAGCTTAATCCAATACAAGGATTCTCTAGCTTCCTTATAAGAGATCTTTAATTTATGAAGAAAGTCTTTGGTACTACTTCCACCTAATGCCTCTTCAATGTTTGCTCCAATAGATGTTGTAGAACGAATTAATTGCTTTGATAAAATGAATTCATTCCTACTTCGAAGAATTTGTCCTATTCTAATTCCTGCCAAGGCAAATTCATAACTTTTTTGTTGAACTATATTATTTCCCATCACTGTTTTTATTGAAGGTACAACCTTTTAGAGGATGTAACAATCAAAATATCAGCTAATGGAGTGAATTGAGCTAGCCCTAGATATTAATTGCTAATTATTAATTCTTGATTAATCAGCAGAGCAGATTTTATGTCCTATTCTTCCTATTATTAAAACCATATGGACAATGTTTACAACCATTCTTGCAACAATATCCTCTCTTAAGATGGTATTTTTCGGTAAATACAATGTATCCGTCTTTACTTAAGTAATAGTCGTCTTTATCGTACTTGTCTTGTATGGAAAATCCATCTAGGCTCATCGGCAACAAAGTTAACTATTCCAACAGCTTAATCTTATTTTTGATCTCCCGTGGATCATAATTTGCCAAGTCCAGTTCAAGAACTTCAGATCAAAGAGTTAAATGCTCAAGGGTCTCGACTATTTATAAAACGAGATGATCTGATCCATGATGAAATATCTGGTAACAAGTGGAGAAAGTTGAAATACAATCTTGAGTTGGCTGAGCGTGTTGGTGCCAAGAGGATATTAACTTTTGGAGGAGCTTTTTCGAATCACATAGCAGCAACAGCAGCCTTAGTTCCATTGACCAAAATAGAGATCCATGCTTTTATCAAAGGAGAGGAGTTAAATGAAAACTCAAATCCGACACTTAAGAAAGCATCAGATCATGGGTTGAAATTGCATTTTATTGACAGAGAAAAATATTCTCATTACAAGAGAGTAACATCAGCTGATCAGATAAGTACTGAATGGGAGGGAGCTTATCTCATTCCAGAAGGAGGAGCTAATGAAGAAGGAGTAAAAGGATGTGAGCATATATTGAAAGAAATGGATCAAACTTTTGATTATGTATGTGTTGCAGCTGGCACGGGTACTACAGCAGCTGGAATGTTGAGAAGCCTTCAGAAAGGCGAATTGATAGTCTTTCCTGCATTGAAAGGTGGAGAATTCTTGAGAGACGATATCCTTTCTTGGCAAATTGATAAAAGTGAAAAGAGTAGAGTCTTATCTCTAGTCACCAAATATCATTTTGGAGGCTATGCTAAAGTTCCAAAAGACTTGATTGCATTCACACGTAAAGTCAAGTCTGATCATCAATTGCCTTTAGACTATGTCTACACTTCAAAGGCATTCTATGGCATGATCCAAATGATCCGATCAGCTGAGTTTAAAAGCAATTCCAATATCCTCTTTTACCATAGCGGTGGATTGCAAGGAAACGAGTTCTTTGAGGCTCAATATTAGAAGTCGGCTGTTAATATCTTGTTCATTCCCTTCTGTGCAGCACAATATTGCTCGTTAAATTTGATTGATACTTTATTAACAATTGTTGAAAATGAGGTTAGTCGGATTTTTCTTAAGCCTAATGGTTCCCATCACACTTCTTGCTCAACCTGCAAAAGGGCAGATGACTCAGGCGGAATATATTGAAGAATTTAAGGACGATGCTATTCGAGAAATGAACAGAAGCGGTGTTCCTGCCAGTATTACATTGGCCCAGGGAATTTTAGAATCTGGAAATGGAAATAGCCCTTTAGCAAGAATAGCCAACAACCATTTTGGGATCAAATGCCACTCTGATTGGAAGGGAGAAACATACATTCAGGATGATGATAAGAAAGATGAGTGCTTTAGGAAGTACAATGATCCCTTGGAATCTTTCGAAGATCACTCAGATTTTTTGAAGAAATCAAGGTATGCAGATCTATTTGAATTAAAGATCACCGATTATAAGGGTTGGGCACATGGATTAAAAAAGGCAGGATATGCGACCAATCCCAAGTATCCAAAATTGTTGATCGATATTATTGAAAGAAACAATCTTGACCAATACGATGATCCTAAGATGGCCAAAAAAATGGAGCAAGAAGCTCCCTTAAAAAAGCCATCAACTACTAGCGTTCCAGTTGTGGCATCCAAGAGAAGCTCTTCTCAACATCAAGTGAGACTGCATGAGAACAACATCAAATTTGTTGAGGTTCAAGCTGGGGAGAGCATAGAAGATCTGGCAGAAGAGTTCAATATGGGATTATGGCAGTTTTACAAATACAATGACTTAGATAGAGTAGAAAGAGTGCCTCAAGATGGGATCATCTACTTGCAACCAAAAAGAGGCAAGGCAAAAGCAGACTTTCATACCGTTAAGGAAGGAGAAAGTATGTGGCAAATCTCTCAAGAGTATGGAATTAAGTTGAAGAAGCTCTACAAGAAGAACAGAATGCTAGAAGGGGAGGAGCCTAATCCAGGGACAAAACTTTATTTGCGAAAAAAGAAACCTTGATCTAATCTAGGGTTCATTTCTAATTACCATTTCCACCCTACTGTAGCAGTAACCAGATGATCGGTTCTTGTGATGTTCGCTTGATATGGAGCCCCATCATAGAATTGGTCAATATAATCCATCTGACTCATTGCATAAGACAAGTCTAGATTGAAATTCTTTACTCTGAACCCTCCTCCAATGGAGTAAGTTCTTCTGCTTTCATCAGGGTTTCCAAATGTATTGTTTGAGTAGGGATTACCCTCGTATCTAAATCCTGCTCTTACAACAAAAGGATCAAATCTTAATTCTGTGCCAAATCTAAAATTATGGGTGCCCGTTAGATTGTTTCTGATCTCTTCGTTAGCAAATGAGAAATCGAAGGGATCGTATTTTGCATCGTCAAAGGTTGCATTGGAAAAGTCTACATACTCATAATCGAAGTTGAACAATGCCTGCCTTCCATAGATATAAGCTATGCTGGCATTGTAGCGCATTGGTGTCCTAATTTTGTAATTGTAAGACGACTCGACGATGTCTGAGGTAATGGATTCGACATAGTAGAACCTGCTGGTAGACTGCACAGTATATTCTTCATTGATGGTAAAATAGGTAGGAGAATGAATTGCACCGCCAACTCTAAAAGCATTGTTGAAACGATAAATAAATCCGAATTTGAAATTGAATCCCGTACCTCTAGCAAGTAGATTAGTTCTTTCTTGATATTCGGTTATGTCAAAATCAGGATCTGGAGCTCCGTCATAATTGTATTGCTCGGTTCTAGTAATTTCCTCTTCATATCTTAAGCCTTGAACTCCAATGTTTGCCCCTAAATAAAGTTTGTCTTGATAGTTCCCACCAAAGCTCGCATAGGTCTCAGATTGTCTCCCGCTTACTTCAACTTCCTTGCTTTGATCTATGCTTTCTTCATCTATGAAAAAACGATCATAGTATAATTCACCATTCCCATCTTGAAAAAGGTCTATACCGAAGGTTTGAAAAGCCTGAGCTGGACCAAAAGGCAATACTTCATAATTTTCTAATGATTCAGCTGTAGGGAAAAGCTGGTTCAATTGCTGAACATAAGGATCTAAGAAAGATGAACTTTCTGTGTTGTTCCCTCTAAACACATAATCTGCGCGGAAATTATTGATCCTGCTATGTCCTATGCCAAAAGAATAATTCTTCCATCCATTCGCATCTCCTTTGTAATTGCTTACAAAGCCAATGTTTGGAATGTTGAAGTTAACTGCATTGTCATTGAAGCTTCTGCCATCAAAAGATGTATTCTGATCGGCAGTGAGCAAAGCAGTAGAAAAGGTGAACTCCGAATTTCTGTAAACTCCAATAGATGCAGGGTTAATAAGAATAGAACTCATTTCTCCTCCTAGAGCCCCAAAGGAGCCTCCCATTGCATTGAATCTTGCACTTCCTTGATAATTCATTCGAGAGTACCTTAAGGCATCCGTGCTATTCTGTGAATAGGAGAATCCTGCAAAGAGGCTCAAGCTGATATAGAGCAGTAGTTTTTTCATAATTACCTCCTTGATCTAGTTGATGTTCTTGATCTAGAAGGTGAGCTAGATCTGCTCGGAGATCCTCCACCCATTGACCTACTTGGACTGTATGAGGGCGTCGAATTATAGGAAGGTCTACTTCTATTCAAGTTATTACTTGGCGGCGTTGAATAAGAAGGCCTGCTTTGATAATTCGGCTGACTCTGTGTATTGATCGGTCTTCTAGAATTATAACTATCATTTGAATAAGGTCTACTTTGAGTAGTTCTAGGAGTATTCATCGGAGTAGATTGAGAAGGCTGCCTACTTGGACTTGCACTACTTCTACTAGTACCACTCGGTTGCAAAGTTGCATTAGGAGTAACAGCAGAAGGGGTTCTACTAGATGGTGTTCTTCCAGAAGTAGTTGAACTCGGTCTACTATAAGTTTCAGGAGTCTTATTCGTACTATACCTGCTAGGGGTTCTTGAGCGAGTGCTTTGCCTCAAACTTTCATTGGGGTTGGTACTCGCGGGAGAAGCAACTCTAGCATTTTGATTTTCTGTTCCCTGCAATCGATAATTATTATTCGGTGTAGTTGCAGAAGGTCTTGTCCTTTCCCTTGGTTCTGTGAATGCTCTAGACCCATTGCTGCCTCTTGGTGTATTAATATAACGTCTACCATTAGATCCATAGTCACCTCCGCCATGATAATAGCCATCATTGTAGCCATGATAATAGCCATGATTGTATCCAGCCCAATAAGGATCGCATCCCCATCCATAGCCCCATCCATAACCGTATGAAGGCGCCCAAGGGTTCCAAGGGTTATAACCATACATTGGTCTCCATGGATTGTAATAAGGATTAGAATATCCCCAAGCGGCATAACCAAAGCCTATGCCTATTCCTACGTTCCATCCACTCCATGAATTCCATCCTAATGTTAATCCTGCTGAGGGAACGAATGGGTCATAAAAGTTGTAATTAGCATACATATTGGGCCCATAGAAGAAAGGATCATTCGTATAGGCTACTCTTGCACTTAAATAAGGATCATAACTATTGAAAGATTGAACAGGAGTATTCAAATTCCTGACGGTCTCCGCATATTCTGGATCATAGTATTCTACATCTCCATCAGAGGAATTGTTGTTGATGATCACTGTCTGATTATTCCCACTATTATAAGGGGTGTTGTTCGCAGAATGCTCAGCCTCAGTATATCTATTTTGATACATTCCTTGAGAAGAAGAGCTGTACTCATCATTGTTGTATCGGTTTGGATAGGAATTGTCGTATTGTATATTGTCGGTTTTGTTCAATTCTGCAGAAGGATCCTTTTCAACTTGTTTTATTGGATCGGTCGCTGGATCGTAGTAAACATCATCATATGCGTAAGGTTGGTGGGCAGTAGAACATGCAGCAAGATAGATTGCCGATAGACTTAACAAACTTATTTGGAGTATTCTTTTCATGCTTCTAAGTTTTGCCCCCTGAATAATCATCTATTAAATGATACTTTTGCTTCGGAGAATTTTCATCATATAAACAAAATCTATACCACAATGGCGAAAGGCTTTCCAAGTAGAGAAGAAGATTACTCACAATGGTATAACGAAATCGTAAGCAGGGCGGACCTTGCAGAGCATTCTGCGGTGCGTGGATGCATGGTAATTAAGCCTTACGGATTTTCCATTTGGGAGAAAATGCAAGCAGAATTGGACCGAATGTTCAAAGAAACAGGTCATACCAATGCCTATTTCCCGCTTTTTGTTCCTAAAAGTTTGTTTGAAGCAGAAGAGAAGAATGCCGAAGGATTTGCAAAAGAATGTGCGGTAGTTACTCACTACAGGTTAAAGACAGATGATAAGGAGAAAGGCAAGCTAGTTGTAGATGAGAACGCTAAATTGGAGGAAGAGCTAATAGTTCGCCCAACATCTGAGGCCATCATCTGGAAAACCTATAAAAATTGGATACAATCTTATAGAGATCTTCCAATTTTGGTGAATCAATGGGCCAATGTAGTTAGATGGGAGATGAGAACAAGGCTGTTTCTTAGAACTGCTGAATTCTTGTGGCAAGAAGGCCATACAGCTCATGAGACGAAAGAAGAAGCGCTGGAGGAAACCAAGATGATCTTGGATGTTTATGCTGATTTTGCTGAGAATCACATGGCCATGCCGGTGATCAAAGGAGTAAAAAGTGATAGCGAACGATTTGCTGGTGCAGAAGAAACCTATTGTATCGAGGCCATGATGCAAGATGGCAAAGCATTGCAAGCGGGAACCTCCCATTTCCTGGGACAGAATTTTGCCAAAGCTTTTGATGTAAAGTTCACCTCTAAAGAAGGAAAGCAAGAATACGTTTGGGCTTCATCTTGGGGAGTAAGTACTCGCTTAATGGGTGCTTTGATCATGACCCACTCAGATGATAATGGATTAGTTCTACCACCTAAACTAGCGCCACATCAGGTGGCGATGATCCCAATTTATAAAGGGGATGAACAAAGAGAGCAAGTGGTAGCTGAATTGAAGAAGCTAAAGACGCAGTTAGAAGCCATGGGTATTCGTGTGAAATTGGATGATCGCGACACTCATAAGCCTGGTTGGAAGTTTGCTGAATATGAATTCAAAGGAGTTCCAGTTCGATTGGCAATGGGAATGAGGGATCTAGAAAATGGTACCATTGAGGTAGCAAGAAGAGATACCTTAGAGAAAAAAGTATTGGATCTTCATGACCTTCCAAACAAGGTAGAGCACATGTTGGAGAACATCCAAGAAAACTTATATACAAGAGCTGTAGATAGAAGAGAGGAGAACACACATTCTGTTGAGACCTACGATGAATTCAAGAAAGTTTTGGAAGAGAAAGGTGGATTCATTTATGCTCATTGGGATGGTACAGCAGAAACTGAAGAGAAAATAAAACAAGAAACAAAAGCCACCATTCGTTGTATTCCTTTGGAGAAAGGTGAAGAAGGAGTATGCATGTTCAGTGGGAAACCTTCTCAGCAAAAAGTGATCTTCGCAAAAGCCTATTAATATGAAACAAAGCAGTGATGATTTTCAGAAGATAATTGGAGAAGTCAAGAACAAGGCTTGTCTCAAACAATTGATCTATAGAAATACACTGAAGAGTTTCAAGCAATTTAAAATGATTGCTCAAGAAATGATCACTGCATTGCAAGCTGAAGCAGTTGATCTTGCTGATGATGTTACCCTTGATTTCAATGAAAAGAGCGCTTTTGAATTTGAGGTGAAGATTGGAGGAGATATACTCTTGATCTACATGCACACCAACGTTCATGCATTTGAGAACAATCATCCCATGTGGAAGACTTCCTATGTAAGGGAGAATAACGATCGCAACTATTGTGGTGTGATCTATATTTATAATTTCCTTGCAGATTCATTCAAATACAATAGAGTGAATGACATAGGGCACATGATTGGTAGGGTATTTATCAATAAAGACCAGCATTTCTTTGTGGAAGGTAGAAGGCAATTGAACTTCTTGTTCAATGATTTTATCAATCAGAAGATCGAGTTGAAATACATTCAGTCTATCTTGGAACAAGCCATACTTTATTCGATGTCTTTTGATCTTACAGTACCTCCTTACAAACAGAGTCAATTCATTAGTGTAGGAGAGGTTTTACAAGATTCTTCAACCATGCGTATCAAAACCGCGAAGAGACTAGGATTCAAGTTTAGTTTCGACGATGAAGACTAAGGCTTGAAAAGCTGAAAAAATATCTCAAAAAAATCTTTTATCTATTCTGATTTTTCTATTACATTTGCACTCCAATTTTTTGGAAAGAACATACGGTCCGTTCGTCTAGGGGTTAGGACGCCAGGTTTTCATCCTGGTAACAGGGGTTCGATTCCCCTACGGACTGCAAGAAAATTTAGTTAGATGGCGAATCATAAATCAGCGTTAAAAAGGATCAGGCAGATCAAGAAAAGAAATCTGCACAATCGTTACTATGCGAAGACTACTCGTAATGCGATTGCAACCTTGAGAGAGACTACAGATAAAAAAGAAGCAACTGCTCAGTTGCCAAAGGTGATCTCTATGATCGATCGTTTGGCGAAGAGAAACATCATCCATGATAAAAAGGCTTCTAACTTAAAATCAAAATTGAGCAAGCACGTGAATGCTTTGTAATTGATTTACCAGAAAAAAGAAAAGCCCGACGATCTTCGTCGGGCTTTTTTTATGATCTCTTTTTAAGCTTTACTGCTTGATCACCTTTCTCAAGAGACTTTCATCTTCTCCTTCTATACTCAGGTAATAAATCCCCTTGGATAGATCGTTTAGATTAAGCGTCTCTGTACTATAAGTATTCATACCATCTCTTCTCTTTACAATTTGTCCCATGGAGTTTCTAAGGATCCAAGAATATCTAGTGCCTTGATAACTGATGTTCAATTGATCATTGGCAGGATTAGGGTATAGACTAAATGGGTGCAGTACTTGCTCCTCCAAAGAGGTGGAAGAATTGTCAATGGTGAAATAATATTCAACTCCATCTCCAAAGTCTGGATTGAAGTTCTTCAATACTCCAAAATTGGTGTCTTCGATTCTGAAATAACCATTTCCAGCATTGTTTGCAAAGAAGGATAAACCATCATCGCCATTATCGTATAATCTTAATTGATAACAACCATCAACCAAATTGATCACGTTTCCAGTCGTTGAATTAGTAGGGAAGGTATTTCTTGTAAAAGCTACTGTACCTTGACTATTTACAATAGTGATCCTGTTTTCTTGCGGCCTTAGATTGGTTTTAATGATCAATCTAAAGGTAGAGGGCAAGGTATCAGGCATTGCGAAATTGCTGTGATACACATTGTTGTGGATGTACTGATCTGTGCCATTGTTTACGCCAGTGATTGTTGCGGTCATGATGTTGTTCGGCAAGTTGGCTGAAGCCCAAAAGGTTGCCGGAACTGGGATACTCACATTGGTTTGAGCCATGAATGGAAGATTTCCAGACCAGCTAAAAGAGAATGCGCTACCGCCATTGATCCTCAGATCAATATTAGCTGCAGTAAGGTTGGCAGAACCAGTGTTGCGTATGATCACTACAGGATTAAAACAACTGGGGTTCTTTCTTCCAAATTCTGTCTGATCATTTGGTCTTAAGATATTTTCAATCCTTGCGTCATTGGTGAAATTAGGTGCATCGTACTGGACCAATTGAGTAGAGACGATATAATTAGAGGTTCCTGTAGCATTGCTGACGTTGTAATCAAGGTTGACACTTTGGTTTCCTTGAGCCAAATTGCTGATATCGTATTCTGCAACGTCTGTTGCCATTCCAGGACACCAACCTGCTCTATCATATACCCAGGTGCCTCCTTGTGGGTAAACCGGATTCTCTGCACATTCCTTCCAAACAGTTCTGTTGAATGAAGTTGTAGTATTTGCTGTAATCGTGTGGGTTCTTTGAATAAACTCCCCTTGTTGACCGTGACCGGTTATAGCAGATCTGATCTTGAATATTCTAGCAGAAGTATCCAAGGGCACATTTCTAGGGGCAAAGTAGGTGTTGTTGTTGATCGAGGAGTAAGGCCTTTGGTCTACCTTCCAAACCTCCTGAATGCTCTTTACATTGGCTGGAGGGGTTCCAACAATGAAATAGAATTGAATGTCCATTTCCTCCTGCCATTGGCCTCCTCTTTCCATGGTCATTCTTCTATTGCCCTGAAGAACGGGAAGGAAATCAGTTACATCAAAATACCAGTATTTCCCATTAGGACCCAAATCTAGATTGATTCCGTAAGGAGTCACAAATGACATGATCTCTACTTTCTGAGGGTTTCTTTGATAGTAGTTCAAAGAAGATTGAACCAAAGTGTCTAATGAAGTAGAGATACTGCTACTCAAGAGGTTTCCATTGAGGTCGTAGTTCTCATTGAGCTTTGGGTAGTAGTTCAACACTTGTCTGTCAATGCTATCCGTTAAGGTAGTACCCTGTCTGGGTACAATGCTTCTTTCTTCAACGATTATTGGTGCTTGAGCAATGGAGTCAGTAATGGTATCATTGGATACAGTTAAATTATAGGTTCCTTGGTATAGATTGGCTACTAAACCATCAGCCGACCTAAAATCCTTGAACAATTCGACTCTTCCAATTTCTTTGAAGCTATTGGTTGATTGAAAAGTCGCATCCCTTTGATTTCCACTTCTATCGAATATGGTAGAAGAAACAGTATCAATAGGATAGGAGAGCTGTAAGAAAGGCATATAAGGGTGTGGAGCCTCTGCTCTTCGATACATCCAATCTTTAATTGTTCCTGAAATCAATGCTGCTGACCATATGCGTACTTGATCGATCTCCCCATCGAAATAACGATTGTGAAAGCCTTTGGATATCTGCAATGGAAGTGACAGAACTGTATTCATCTGAATGCTGCTAATTGAGCTGACAGTTTCAAGGTTACCATCAACATAGAGTGCCACATTATTTAAAGATGAGCCAGAGAAAGTGTAAGCTACATGATGCCATTTGCCATCATCAACTGGAGTAGATCCAATGATGTAGCCACCATTGATCTCGAGACGGATCAATCCTGAGCCTGTTATAACTCTAAAAGATTGTTTTCCTCCAGTCACGTTGGATCCCCAAGATGTGATCTCACCTCCTGAAGTAGTTTTGATCCAGGCTTCAACAGTTCTCGAATTGTTACCATTGATCACCTGATAACTATTTGCCTCTATATAATTATTTGGGAAAAGATGAAGCGAATGATCGTTCTTGGAGATCATGGAACTTCCGTTGGCATATTTCTGCAAGTCTAGAGAGGCATTATTCCCGTTTCCTTGATAGCTGATCTCAATCAAAATATCAGAGGTTCCATTCCAAATAAGCGGACTATGGAACTGTATTCTATTTCCTCCTTGATTAAAAGTATAGTCGCGATAATATACTTCTTGGAAGCCTCTGGTGCTATTGGTGTCTAAAGGTGAGAATGGAGAAGAAGTTACTTGTTTCATTCCTATCCTCATGTACTTGATAGGAACAGAGGAGGAAGTGTTTGAAAATAGTTCAATGGCGTCGATAGTGCCGGCCAATAATCCTCCATTGCTCAATTCAGATGCAGTATAGTGAAGAATTACCTTGCCATTAGAGGCTCTACTATCTATAATGTTGCTTGTTCCTGACTGAGAACCTATTGAAGACGTGTCTTCCATGGTGATGGAATTCAGTTGAACGTTCTTCTGAATGCTAGGAATGAATTTATAAGTAGGGGAGATGCTATAAACAGAATCGGAGCTTGAAGGAGTGATCTGATAACGATCAATGGTCCTTGCCAAAGAGTCTGCTAGCATTGGGTTGTGTATATATGTATTACAAGAATAATCCCATTCTCCACATCCTAAATTTCTATTGGTACCACTAGATACCAACCCACCTTTACACCTCATGGCATATCGCATGATCACTTTTTCGTAACCAATACTGGGACTGGGGAAGTTGACAGTTGTATCTCTGTTGTTGCTTGAATACTGCCAAGACTGTACATGAATAGTATCTCCAGGTGCTTGAGCATTTATAAATGCTGGACTAAGAATTAATATGGCTGTAATTAAAGAGTAAAGCTTTCTCATGGATCTAGTGATTAGACCATAAAAATACAACTCTCCAATGGAAATTAGTGGAATGTATTTAGAAGTCTATATTCGCTTGAATACTAAGTGCTTTGCTGTCTAGGTTAAAGCAAACCAAATTTCCTTGACCTTCTATTTTGTGGTTAACACAGCCATTATCGATGTAAATCTTTCTCTTATTGTTAGATATCCTCTTCAATATCTTTTTTAGACTTTGGGGTCTGTGACCTACGATAACTTTCTTCTCTCCAAGTAATTTCTTATCTACTTTGAAATTATTGATAAAGAGCATGGGTCTTGCTAGATCAAAGGGTTGGTCAGATTCAAAATCGAAACCGGCATGTACCAAGAAATAATCTTCCAATTCTATATAGTGAAAGGATTCTGCTAATACTTGGTGGTATTTTTCTTTGATGATCCTCTTGTCAAATAAATTGGCGGTATTGGTTGCTCTTATCAAGCGCTTGGTGTGCTTTGGCTTTTTTTCTAGGGTGTCTAGAATTGCTTGCTCATGATTCCCCCTCAGATAATATACATTGAATCCCCTTTGCTTCATTTCTATGATCTCATCGAGAATAGCAGCAGAATCAGGACCTCTATTCACTGCATCACCCAAAATGAAAAGATGATCTTTCTTTTTAAGAGCAATTTGATCCAAAAGGGCATTGAAAGTCTTGTAGCAGCCATGAATGTCGCTTATGGCAAAGCGTCTTGATGCATTCTTCTTTGAATTTGAAAGAATAAGCTTTCGAACTTCAGACATGAATACTACTATCAGTTGTTAGGTGATAGCACGAATTTATCTTGAATATTTGTTTTGGGGCCAATTATCTTGATAAGATATACACCACTTTTCAACGAAGGTAGATCCAAACTGATCAAACGAGCTCGACTTGCTTGGGCTGCGATCTGATCTTCGAGAACCAATCGAGCATTCAGGTCATAGATCTGAACCACCAATGCTTCACTTGTTCCTTCTAGGAAAAGGTTGATTTGATCCGTTGCCGGATTTGGAAAGATCCTGAGATCAGCTTTAGATCTTTGCTCATCTAATCCAATAGGTAAATTGTTGTAGATAGATAAGGCTGAATCTGCTGCTGCTAGCAATTCAGTGTAATTATCGGCGACTAAATAGGCATAACTCAAACTAATACTGCTATCCTTTGCTAAGTCGAAAGGACCAATGGAAATGGCATCGATAATATCTTCTCCGGTCGACCTGTGAAAGCCGGCACTGTCTCTTGAGCTGCTGAGTACTTGAAACTTTTCAGCAGTGCTAAATCCACCTGTTGGATCTACGCCACCTTCTCCTCCGTTGGTGTTGTCCAATGCGTAATGATTGGTCAGCTCTGGGTGACTTAACACTTGCATTCCAATGTAAAGGGAAGAATCAGTAGAGAAGGAGACTCCCATCTTTCTGCTACTATCATAGAATATTTTGTTATTAGCATAATTGATAATGTCCCAGTCAGCGATCATTCCAGCATACAAAGCATTCAGTGAAGTACCACTGGTGTTGGTGATCACATAATTGAATACAGCCAAATTCTCAGAATAAGTATCATCATATAGATAGGTGTTTTGATCGATCTTTATTCTAGGGTTGGGATTCAGTTGAGAATCATCAAAAGATCCACTTGCTGATTCAAAAGCTCTTGCATCTGATCTCTTTACCAAGTAATCAATGCTTGAAAAATCTTTCACATTTCCAGCGTTTCCTCTAAATGCATCAGCAACATAAGTGGAGGAATTTCCCACCATGAAGCTCGACTCCCACAAATGAGAAGATGGAAATTTGTAGCTAAATCCTGAAAATATGCTTCTGTTATCTAAATCTGGGTATCCAATTTCTCCCTGATTGCCCAAGGTCATGAGTATGGTTCCATTGGATAGATTGACGAATCTATTATTGACCACCAGACTGAAGAATTGTGTTTTGGAATAACTGCCTGCTGTAATTTCTAATTTGAATTCCAATCTGGTGTTGAGGTCTATTTGAGAGTTAATGATGAAAATGAAAGGGTCGTTGGTAGAGTTGTAACGATCCAATGAATTAATGGCGGGCAAGCTGATCTGATTCTTTGTTGTAGTTGTTGAATTGGTTAGCTCTGTTAGCTTGGCTGTGCCTGAAGAAGCATTCTTCAAATAATTGGCGAACTCTCCACTAATGAACAAGGAGTCTCCACTGAGGATGAATTCTTCTGGATCTTTTCCAAATGCTATTTTTTCAAAGCGTATTCCTGGTTTATTAGTGTCTGCTAGTGCATTGAGAAAATCTACTCTTCCAGGACCCATTTTACCTACGTATTTAGGGTCATTGGAGGCTTCTATATTAATAGCTGAGTTGATCAACCTTTCCTCGATCTGACGGTTGGAGTATCCTGGTTTCTGAGACTTGATGAGAGCTGCAGCTGCTGCAATTACAGGAGAAGCCATGGAAGTACCTCCATTTCTACCGTAGTTATCTCCTGCATAGGTGGTCCACATTCTCTCTCCTGGAGCAAAGATGTCGAGCCAATAACCGAAGTTTGAACTTCTTTTAACAATGTCGCCTGTGTCAATTGCTCCAACGGCAATGGCATTCTCATAGGCTGCAGGATAAAATCTGTCTTCTATGCCATCAGGATCAGGAGTGTTAAAAGGGCCATTGCCCGCTCCACAAATGACCAGTGCTCCTCTATTGATGCTGGCATAATTGACAATGTCCCTGCCAAAATCTGAGTAATTGTAGCTTCCCCAAGAGCAATTGATGATGCTGGCTCCTTGATCTGCAGCATAAACAATGCTTGAATAAGCTCCAACTAAAATTCCATTAGGGTTATCTATCTTGACGGTCATGATCCTGGTGTTGAATCCACAGCCTGAGATACCTGTTGTATTGTCAGTAGAGGCAGAAGCTATGCCAGCAACATTGGTCCCATGATTTGCGCCTGCATGCGTTTCAGGATTCACATCATTGTCATTCATCGCCACATCCCAACCATAGTAATTGTCAATGTATCCATCGGCATCATCATCAATACCGTTGATAGGATCATCTAGGTTCTTGTAAAGATCTTTCTGAAGATCTTCATGATCGGTATCTGTGCCTGTATCTGTGATCGCTATAAAAACATTGGTATCTCCTTGTTCGATGTCCCAGGCTTCAAAAATCCGCACCGCACTCAAATACCATTGGGTGTAATTAAGTGTGTCGTTTGCTTGATAGGTCAAGTGATTAACAACTTCTTCCTCTGCATAAGCAATGTGTGGGTCTTTTTTTAGCTGCAAGAGAATCTTTCCTTTATCAGATGAAGGTGGGATCTTCAATTTATATATGCTACTGATATCGACCATTCCTTGCTCTAAATTCTTTTGGCTCATTGGAGAATGATTGGGAAACACCTTCTCAATATGTAGGCCTTCACCTTCAATGAATTCTTGAATAGATGGGACAGAAGTATTGCTCTTTTGGCTCTTCCATCTGTATTCGTTCTTCAATTTGAAAATGATCTTGTCAGATTGAGCAAAAGCAGAATTGCTTAGGAGAATGACGCCTAGTATTAGAAAAATTAAATGTCTTACCACTTGATGATCTTTTCTCTTTCAACAGTATTGGAGGTCTTTAGTTGCAGAAAGTAGACCCCTTTTTCATAATGACCCATTTGCAAGTTGAAAAGTTGCCCCTGATCCAGATCTCTTAGTTGTTCGAGCAATCTGCCGTTCTGATCATAAAGCTGGATCTCATGAAGGCTTTCATATGCCTTTATGCTCAATACTTCTTCTGTTGGATTCGGAAAAATCAAAAATGTAGGGGTGACCGTCTCTTCCAAATAGGTAGCTACATAATTGATAGTATCTGAATAGGCACTGCAGCCATTATTACCGATCAATTCTGCATGATAACTTCCTGTATTAGTTGCTACGTGAATAGAGTCAAAGCTTCCAAGTATAAGTGTATTGTTAAAATACCATCTGAAGGTTCCCGCTTGCTGAATAATCAGACTATCATTTCGCTGTATGATGCTCGGCTTTGAAGGAGAGGGTTTGAAAATAATATTAACCGTATCAGAAACTGAAGAACAAGCACCATTATTTACTTCTACATATATGCTATCTGTTCTCGTTATTTTAACAATGGCAGTTGTGTCTCCTGTACTCCAAGAGTAGGAGGAATAGCTATTGGTTGTAATAAAGGCCGTATCGCCATCGCAATAGTCTGGCAAAGGCATAATGATAGGCGGTTGAAATACATTCTGACTTAAGTAAGCCATTGCATCTGCCTTACCATTGCCCCATTTCGGACTAGGAGCGGAAGAAGAGAATGCATCCAATCTTCTAGTTTGGATTAGGTCATTCTTGATCTTCGCATGATCTGAATTAGGACACTGCTGTAAATACAAGGCTACCATTCCTGCTACAGTTGGTGCAGCCATTGAAGTTCCTCCATTTCTCATGTGCATACTGTCCTGCGCTATTCTTGATGGAGATGAGTTGATCACTGTCGCCATAGTAGCAAGTCTTCCTGCTGAGAACATATAATCGCCAGCTGAACTAATGTCTGGCTTCAGATATCCTCTTCTATTGGGGCCTAAGCTTGAATTGGGACTTATTTCTCCTGGAGTAACATTTACATTTCTGGCTGTTCCACTTACATCAATATATGTGCTTCTATTGATATAGTTCCCTACAGTAATAACAGAAGGTAAACAGGTAAAGCTGCTCACCATTGATTGAAGTGAGTCTGATCGAACATACTTCTGTATGGGAGGAAACTGCTGAACAGTTGGTAAATTATTTCGAATAATATCAGAAGTTCCAGTGATGTTCAAAGCAGACCAGATATCGATCTTTCCTTGTCCAGCACTTTCCAAGCGAAATCGGTACTGGTTCGAATCAGGTTGGGGCATTGCGACTTCCATGAAGTACCTTCCTTGGCTCACTTCAGCATATGTATACACATAAGCCAATAGCTGATTGCTATGACTCATAATTGAGTCTAAATAGACAACATTCAAGCGGTTTTGAATGGAATCAAAAGCAGTTCTACCTCTGAACTCATAGTTCCCTCCAGCTATTCGATCTGCTCCAAAAGCAAACTTTAGATCTTTCATATCCGCAGTATCGCCCCACATTTGATAGTAAACTCCTCCTTGTCCACCATACAAAGCAGCCTCGTATTCTATCCAACTGAAAACGGTGTCTTGATTAGCTTGGTGCTGAAGATGGAAATTAAATTGTCCAGCATTTCCAGCTGCGGCTACAAGAGCTCTTCCATTTTTGGCTTTGATCAATTGGTCGATCATCCTCGCGGCAATGTCTTCACCATCGTGTGACCCTAAATAAGTGCCAATACTCGCATTGATAACACAAGGCATTCCCAAGCTGTCAGCCTTGCTGTAAATGTAGTCGACTGCTTCAGCAACAGTTTGAAGCCAGTTGTTGGCCGAGAAATCGGTGGCCACAGAAATGATATTCACTTCAGGGGCTACTCCTTTGAAATTTCCTGTAGCATTGGCATTGGATGCTGCGGCACCTGTGACCATAGATCCATGTCCAAATTCAGCAGGATTATCATCGTGCGTAGAGCTATTGTTATTAATGGAAGTTGAATCCCATTCAACCCCATAAGTATAGTTTCCCGGCTTTCTATTTGGATCGTATGCAACTCTTTGATCCCAAACATATAGGATCCTTGTATTTCCTAAGGAATCTTGAAAATCTGGATGATCTAATTCTATTCCAGAGTCGATTACTCCCAAGACTACTCCCTTCCCATTGTATTTTTTGCGTAAAGGAGAACTCATCTGATGTACCAAGTTTGCTCTAGTTTGAATGAGCATAGTGTCGCTCATGAAATGAGCTGGTGCTTTGCTAAATTCAATTCTTTCAAGAGCATCACTTTTTGAAAAATTGATCACTTGGTTCGAAGGTATTTCCAAGGAATACAGTTTTCCCAATTGCAATCTAACATGCCCACCCAACCTTTCTACTTCTCCTTTTAACTCATTCTCATCTCCTTCAGCGAGCAGCGGAACCATCTCATTGGCTTCAACTGACTCCAAATGAAAGAAAAGTTCAAGACCGATCTTTGTCTCTTGTGCTTGACCAATGAAAGGAAGTGTCAAGAGGATCAGGAATTGTATAAATGACTTCAACTTATAGTTCATCATAGTGAGGAATGTCTTTCAAGAAATCTATTTGCCCATTGTTAAAATTAACATGAGCACAATAATGTTCTAATCCATTACTAACCAATAGATACGGTAATTTCATTTGAATGTTATATCTACCTATTTGTTCAAAAACGGATTGGTTGATCTTTACTTCTGGCGCTTTGCATTCTGCCATTAGCAATGCCTTTCCATTTTTATCATAAACGAGAACATCCATTCGCTTTTGAAGTCCGTTGAGTTTTAATCCCTTTTCAACGGCGATCAAATTTTTGGGATAACCCTTTACAGCGATCAAAAATTGTATCAAATGTTGCCTCACCCATTCTTCAGGGGTCAACACAAAAAAACGTCTCCTGATCTCGTCGAAAATTTTTGTTTTTTTGTCTTCCTCTTTGATTTGAAAAGGATAAATTGGAAGATTTAGAGGCTGCATATTAAAACAAAAATAAGGAGAGAAGGTGAAATTCGATCAAATCATGTCAGAGCTTCAGCAGAAGAAGTTCCATCCCATCTATTTTCTCAGTGGAGAGGAGGAGTACTTCATTGATGCGATCTCTGATTTTATTGAGAAGAATGTCTTGGATGAAGCGGAGAAGGAGTTTAATCAGACCATTATTTATGGGCGTGATACTGACATGTTGAGCATAGAAGGGGAGGTCAAGCGCTTTCCCATGATGGCCAGCCATAATGTCGTGATCATCAAAGAGGCTCAAAGTTTAAAGAAATGGGAAATGCTTCTAAATTATATTGAGAATCCATCCCCAACTACCATTCTTGTAATTTGTCATAAACACAAGAAGCCAGATGGAAGGAACAAGGGCATCAAGGCCTTTAAGAAGAATGCAGTCTACTTTGAGTCCAAAGCCTTGTATGAGAATCAGATCGCTTCTTGGATCGAGCAGAGAGTAACTAGTTTGGGATATCGAATACATCCGAAAGCCTCGCAAATGTTGCTGGAATTTCTAGGTACAGATCTAAGTAAGATCAGTAATGAGATCGGGAAGTTGGTCATTAATCTAGAGAAAGGAAGCGAGATCGATGCCAAGATCATAGAAGAGAATATAGGGATCAGCAAGGATTATAATGCCTTTGAATTGAATAATGCTCTTGGTTCAAAAGACATTCTCAAAGCCAATAGGATCATACAGTATTTTGGAAAGAACGAAGGCTCCTATCCAATTCCCGCAATTTTGCCAGTTGTTTATCGATTCTTTTCACAATTACTTCTTTTCAAAAGTTTGCCAGCGGGGAATCCAAAAGTAGCTGCCTCTAAAATGGGTATCAATCCCTATTTCTTAAAAGATTATCAATCGGCAGCGAGGAATTACAATCAAAAAAAGATCGCCAAGATCATGTCTGCACTGAGAAAGGCCGACCTCAGAAGCAAGGGAGTTGGGGTAAGTAAATTGCCCAATTATCAAATTCTTCAAGAATTGATCTATGAAATTTTACACTGATCAGGCCACATTTCTCGAACAATTTCCGTCCAAATAAATTTACATGTAGAATCTATCGGCTTTGGATATATTTGCCGATTCAATATTTCATATGCTGATCAAAAGAATATTTCTCTCTTTAGCCTTCTTAACCATCTCATTAGTAGCCTTTTCTCAATCAGGATCTGTTAGGGGATTTGTATACATGAATGAAACTGGTGAACCTGCTATTTACATCAACGTCATTCTAAAGGGTACCACTTATGGAACCACGACAGACGATAATGGATTTTTTAACTTGACCAAAGTTCCCTTGGGAAATTATGAGGTGATTGCTACCTCCATTGGATATGATACCGCGAGGGCTAATGTAAGTTTAGAGAAAGCCAATCAGATACAGGATTTCAAATTGTTCATTTCAGAATCTACTGTTGAGCTAGAAACGGTAACTATTTCTGCAGAGAAGCAGGAGGCGCAGACCAATGTAAAGATGTCGGTTACAAAGCTTACTCCCAAAGAGATTCAGAAGATGCCTGCCATTGGTGGAGATCCTGATCTGGCTCAGTATTTACAAGTGCTTCCTGGAGTAGTATTTACTGGTGATCAAGGTGGTCAATTGTACATTCGTGGAGGGTCGCCCATTCAAAATAAGGTCTTATTAGATGGAATGATCATCTACAACCCTTTCCACTCCATTGGATTGTTTTCCGTTTTTGATACCGATATTCTTCGAACAGCTGATGTTTACACTGGTGGTTTCGGTGCTGAGTATGGCGGTAGGATATCCTCTATAATGGATATCAAAACGAGAGATGGGAACAAACAAAGGATCTCTGGGAAAGTGGGTGCTACTACCTTTGGGGCGGATGTGCTTTTAGAAGGTCCGATATCTAAGCCCAAAACTCAAGGAGGTGGAAGCAAATCTTTTATTCTTTCGGCAAAGACCTCATACATGGATCAGGCATCTGAAAGTATCTACGATTATATTGATGAGCCTGGACTGCCTTATAACTTCACCGATCTTTATGGAAAAGTCTCCTTTAATGGTAGCAATGGTAGCAAGGTGAACTTCTTTGGATTCAATTACAGAGATGAGGTTGATTATCCAAATGTGGCTGCTTTTGAATGGGATCAGTACGGTGCTGGAACCAACTTCGTTTTGATTCCAGCGAGGTCTACCACATTAATTGATGGGGTTATTGCTTATACGAGTTATGAGACTTCAGCAGTAGAAACTGAAGAAACTGCAGCAGCGAGAGACAGAAGGAGTTTGATCAATGGATTCAATGCGGGGATGAACTTTACCAACTTCAACGGAGATAATGAATCGAAGTTTGGATTCTCGATCTTGGGATTTACCACAGATTTCCAGTTTACCAATAGTGTAGATCAGATCATCCAACAAAGAGAGAATACAACTGAGATCGCAGGTTATTTACAATACAAGTTCAACTTTGGCAAATTGGTAGTTGAGCCTAGTTTTAGAGTTCATTACTATGCTTCATTAAGCACATTTTCACCTGAGCCAAGACTGGGATTCAAATACAACGTAACGGATAATTTTAGATTAAAAGGTGCTGGTGGATTCTACTCTCAGAACTTATTGAGTGCTACCTCTGATAGAGATGTTGTGAATCTTTTCTACGGATTCCTATCAGGTCCTGACAATCTACAAGATGAATTGACCAATGAAGATGGATCAGTTACTGCACTGGATGATCAACTGCAAAAAGCAAGACATGCCATCTTTGGTTTTGAGTATGATATCACTAGAAACTTCAATATCAATGTTGAAGGATACTATAAGTGGTTTACTCAGTTGACTAATGTCAATAGAAATAAATTATACGAAGACAATACGGCAAATGCAGATCAGCCTGATGAATTGAAAAAGGATTACATCGTTGAGACAGGGGATGCTTATGGTATCGATTTTACATTCAAGTACGACAGGAGAAATTGGAGTTTGTACGCGGTTTATTCATGGGCAAAGGTGACCAGATGGGATGGTATCCAAACTTATTATCCTGTATTTGACAGAAGACACAATGTAAACTTGGTAGGATCCTACACTTTTGGCAAGGATCTATTATGGACGGTGGATGCAAGATGGAACTTGGGTTCAGGTTTCCCACTTACTCAAACTACTGGTTTTTACGAATTGCTAACTTTCCAAGGAGCACTTGATCAGTCTTATGTTAGTCAGAACGGGGAGCTGGGAATACGATATGGAGAATTGAATGAAGGTAGATTGCCTTTCTATCATCGCTTTGATCTTTCACTGAAGAGAAAGTTCGTGATCTCTCAGCGTTCAACCATTGATGCAACAGTGAGTGTGACCAATGTTTACAACAGAGAGAACATCTTCTACGTCAATAGAGTAACAGCTGAAAGAGTCAACCAATTGCCTATTCTTCCATCGGTTGGAGTAAGCTGGACTTTTTAAGCGCTGAAAAGTTTTTTACCATTGCTTATTGTCTTAATTTTGGGCTCAGTTTTTTACTAAAAACTGTAGCAATTTCATGCCCGATTCGAAAACGAAGTACATTTTTGTAACAGGTGGAGTTACATCATCTCTAGGTAAAGGTATCATTTCGGCCTCTCTGGCTAAATTGCTCCAAGCTAGAGGTCATTCCGTTACCATTCAGAAGTTGGATCCATACATCAATGTTGATCCAGGAACCTTGAATCCATATGAGCATGGTGAATGCTATGTTACAGAAGATGGAGCAGAAACTGATCTAGATCTTGGACATTATGAAAGATATTTAGACAGCCCTACCTCTCAGGCAAATAATGTTACTACAGGTAGGATCTATCAGCATGTGATCAACAAGGAAAGAGAAGGAGCTTTCCTTGGGAAGACGGTTCAAGTCATTCCCCACATTACAGATGAGATCAAGAGAAGAATTAGATTACTTGGTAAAACAGGTAAATACGATATCGTAATTACGGAGATTGGAGGTACGGTTGGTGATATTGAATCTCTACCTTATATCGAAGCCGTTCGACAATTGAAATGGGATCCTGAAGTGGATTGTATTGTTATTCACTTGACTTTGGTTCCTTACCTCTCTACTTCAGGTGAATTGAAAACCAAACCTACTCAGCACTCTGTTAAGATGTTGCAAGAGTCAGGTGTTCAAGCTGATGTTTTAGTGCTCCGTACTGAGCAACCTATTCCTGAAGAAGTGAAGAAGAAGGTTGCTCTGTTTTGCAACATATCAGAGGATGCAGTGATCGAATCTGCCAATGCAGAAACCATCTATGAGGTTCCTGTGCTGATGCAAGAAGAGAAGTTGGATCAGGTAGTCATGAAGAAATTGGGTCTGCCGATAGAGAAGGAACCAGATATTAAAGAGTGGAAGGCTTTCTTGAACCGATTGAAGAATCCAAAGAAGAGTATCAATATTGGTCTCATTGGTAAGTACATTGAGTTGAAAGATTCTTATATCTCTATTCATGAAGCATTGATCCATGCAGGGGCAAAGAACGATACTGCAGTGAATGTTGAATGGATCCATTCAGAATCATTGGAAAAGGAAAATGTCGCTGATATTTTAGGCGGATTGGATGGAATACTTGTTGCACCTGGATTTGGTGAAAGAGGAATAGAAGGAAAGATCGTGGCAGCTGAATATGCTCGAACTCAAAAGATCCCATTCTTGGGAATTTGCTTGGGAATGCAAACAGCAGTGATTGAATACGCTAGAAATGTTCTTGGACTAATGGGAGCTCATACTACTGAAATCGATGAGAACTGTCCAGACCCTGTGATCTATTTGATGGAGGCTCAAAAAGCGGTGACCGACAAAGGCGGTACTATGAGATTAGGAGCTTATGAATGCAAGATCAGCCCAGACAGCAAAGCAGCAAGTGCTTATGGTAAAGAGCTGATCACAGAAAGGCATCGCCATCGTTTTGAGTTCAATAATGACTACTTAGAAAGATTCCGCGAAAAAGGAATGATCGCCTCAGGATTGAATCCGGCTGGAGGAATGGTTGAGATCGTTGAGATTGAAGATCATCCTTGGTTTGTAGGGGTTCAGTTTCACCCAGAATACAGCAGCACCGTCTTGAACCCTCATCCCTTGTTTGTTGAGTTCGTAGGCGCAGTTATCAAAGAAAATCACCGAGAACTTGCGGTGAAGGAGAATTAGTTAGATGGATAAGAATACGTTTATTGGCCTGTTACTCATAATGGGCATTATCATTGGATTTAGCATTTACAATGCCCCTTCTGAAGAAGAAGTAGCGAGGCAAAAATGGCTAAGAGATTCAATAGAAAGAGCAAAGAGTGTAAACATTCCTCAAGAGGAGGAGATCAGTTCTGAAGTTGAAGCATCTGCTGTAACAGAAGAATTAGGAGAAGTAAATGAAACTATCACTGCAGATAGTTCTGTTCAATTCAATTACAATGGCGATTCTGCTAGAGTAGAAGAATTGAGGAGATTGTATGGTCCACTTGCTGCTGCAGCTGATAAAGAAGCTAGATCCTTAGTAGTTGAGAATGAATTGATGCAAATCCACTTCAACTCCAAAGGGGGAAAGATAGAGAAGGTGATTCTGAATGATTACCAAACCTATGAAGGAGAAGAATTGGTATTGTTTGATTCTTCATCTTCCTTCAATCTGAACTTCTTTACCAGAGATAATAAAAATATCTACACAGATGAGCTGGTCTTTGATACCGACGCTTCAGACATGAGCATCAGTGGAGAAGGAACGAAGAACATCAGCTTCAAATTAGATGCTGGAATGGGTAGGTATCTAGAAATGATCTACACCATTACAGGCAACTCATATCTAATTGATCTTGACATCAATTTGATCGATATGGATCAAGTGGTGGACATGCGTTCAGGAGAAATGTATTTGAACTGGATGGTCAATGCTCCAGATCAAGAGAAGACTTTGAAGAATCAAAGAGATGCTGCTACTATTTACTACAAATACAAAGGAGAAGATATTGATTATCTCACTGCTACCTCCGATGAAAAAGAGGAGTACGAAGCAAGTGTAGAGTGGGTATCATTCAAACAGCAGTTTTTCAATACTACTTTAATTGGTGACGAGCCTTTTGATAAAGCAAGAGCCTTCGCCCAAACAGAAACAGATGAAGGTTCATCTGACTATGTAAAGAAGATGTCTACCTCATTGACTCTTCCTTTAAGTGGAGCTAAAGTAGAGAAGTACGGTATGTCACTCTATTTCGGTCCTAACAAGTACTATGTACTGAAGCAGTTCGATATCAGCCTGGAGCAGATCATTGATCTTGGTTGGGGAATTTTTGGATGGGTGAACCGCTTTGCAGTGATTCCGGTGTTCTATTATTTGGGGAGTTTCAATTGGAATTACGGGATCATTATATTGATTTTGACCATTCTTCTAAAATTGGTTCTTTCGCCAATTACCTATAAGACTTATATGTCTGGCGCCAAGATGAGGGTTCTGAAGCCAGAGATCAATGAGATCAATAAGAAGTATGAGTCTGATGCCATGAAAAAGCAGCAGGCCATGATGGATCTTTACCGACAAACAGGAGTGAATCCTTTGAGTGGTTGTATTCCATTGCTCATCCAGATGCCGATTCTGATCGCCATGTTCAGATTCTTCCCAGCATCTATAGAGTTAAGACAACAAAGTTTTTTGTGGGCAGACGATCTGTCTACTTACGATTCCATTTATACATTCCCTGATGGTTTCAGCATCCCATTCTATGGTGACCACATTTCGTTGTTCACTTTGTTAATGGCTATATCCATTACCCTCTACACCAAGTTGAACTCCTCCATGAGCGCAGGAATGGCACAAGAAGGGGCAATGGCAGCCCAGATGAAGATCATGATGTACATCATGCCGATCATGATGTTATTCTTCTTCAACAACTATTCTTCAGGACTTTCTTACTATTATTTCTTAGCCAATATCATCTCAATTGGACAGACCTTTTTGATCAGAAAGGTATTCATCAATGAGAAGGCCATTCGCGCTAAGATCGAGAGCAATAAGAAGAATCCGAAGAAGAAGAAAAAGTCGGGTTTTGCCAAGCGAATGGAAGAAATGGCCAAGCAACAGCAGCAGAACCAAAGAAGAAAATAAGCTAGATAAAGATCTTAGCTTTTACTTTTCTGCCTTCAATTATATTTTCTTTTCGCCTTATTTCTGCCTTTAATGGTAGAAGATAGCAAGATTGTTTGGAATCATACCAGATGGCTGTGTCCCATTCTGTACTGCCAATAGAAGCTTTGGCTTTTAATCTTCCCCAACCTTCTTCCAATTCTTTGAAGTGTTCTCTGATCTCTTTGGAAATGTCTTTCGGAAGACTAATGAAATACCAGGCTCCCTTGCCTTGGTACTGCCAAGCTTTGGCTTGAAAAGAATATTCTACTGCATGAAAATTCATTAGAGTAGATTCAAGATCCATTCTGGTGGATTAACTAGATAGATCAGAAGAAACAACGCAATTGCACCTCCAGACCGGAAGGCCAATTCACCAATTTTACCATCTAATTCGATAAAGCCAGGAATTAAAGCACCAATGCATGCAGCTCCCAATCCTAGGACCACTCTATAGGAATGCATGACAGATGAATTTGGCTCTCCAAAAATTATAGGAAGAGTTACACCAGCTGCAACGAAAAGAATTCCTAAGGCAATAAATGTTTTCTCTAATGTTTTCATTCTTGTTTCTTTTGGTTGAAGATCAAAATTCTATTTCATTCCACCAAATGGCACGAACTATGATTGAATTATCCATCTTTGTAAAAACGCATTATGAGATCATCCCTTATCCTAATCCTATTTTTAGCACTCATCTTTGCTTGCAAGTCCAAGCAAAAGGCAAGTGAGAATGCTAATGTGTCATCTGAAGAAACTGTTGAAGAAGTAGTTGAGAATACTCAAGAAGAGCAATCTGTAAAGAAGAAAGTAGCTATTGATCTGCCTTCAGAAGCAGTTGCAAGAATACAACGCACAGCTTGCTTTGGACGTTGTCCAATTTATGTGTTGACCGTCTACAAAGATGGAACAGTGATCTACAATGCAGAGAAGTGGGTAGATAAAGAAGGAACATTTCAAGCAAAGGCTTCTACTGAGCTTTTTCAGAAATTGTTGAAGAAGGCAGAGGAGATCGGTTATTTCTCTCTGGACGATCTCTATGATTCAGATGGGGTAACAGATTTGCCCTCTACAATCACAACAATTAGAAGTGAAGAAGATTTGAAGCAGATCGTGAATCGCTATCAGGGACCTGAAAAACTAGCTGATTTCGAGCAGTATTTTGACAGTCTCTATCTTTCATTGGAGTGGTCTGAACAAGACACAGAATAGAAGGTTGATAAAGGAGAGAAGGAGAGAGTGAGATAGAGAGAGTGAGGGAAAGAGAGAAAGCGAGAGTGAGGTAGAGAGATAGCGAGAAAGAGAGAGTGAGAAAGAGAAAGGAATAGATTAAATTAAATAAGATGAAGACCATTAAGATTATTGCATTTGCATGTGTAGGACTACTATTGTTTGGATGTGGATCAAGCAATACTGAGGAAAAGAAGGCGAGTTTCGAGGAATTGGCCAATGAGGAAGAGTTTAGAGAGAAGCATGATGAACCAAGAGAAGATGCCGATTCAGATCATTCTGGCAGCATGACCGAATTATCAATAGAAGGGGCTCCTTCAGCAAATGCTTACGTTCATATGAATGAGGAGAGCAATATTTATCTATTGTTATTTCACGAGTGGTGGGGTTTGAATGATTACATCAAAGCAGAGGCAGATGCTTGGCATGAGAAATTGAATGGAGCCAATGTGATTGCCTTGGATCTATATGATGGGAAAGTTGCTACTGAGAGAGATAGTGCACAGAAGTACATGCAATCAGCTGATCAAGATAGGATCTATCAGATCATTGATGCAGCATTGGCAAGCATTCCCGAGAATGCAAGAATAGGAACCATGGGATGGTGCTTTGGAGGGGGATGGTCCTTGAAAGGATCTATTGCTGCTGGAGAAAGGGCAGAGGCCTGCGTTATGTATTATGGTATGCCAGTAACAGAAGTGGATGAATTGAAAAAACTAGAAGCTGATGTCTTGTTTATTTATGGGACGAAAGACAAATGGATCAATGAAGAGGTGGCCAATCAATTTGCAGAGAACATGAAGATGACCGATGAGGATGTGATCATCAAGGCCTTTGATGCAGATCATGCATTTGCCAACCCAACACAAGAAAGATATAATGAAGGGGCTGCTGCTGAGGCGAATGCAATAGCCTTAGAATTCTTGAAGAATGAACTTCTATCAGATGATGATCTAGAGGAAGAGAAAGATCTAGATAAGAGTGAGGACTAATTTAGGCCTTATAATCTAGGCTTAATCTTCAGTTTCCTTTAGGAGATTCTTGATGTCCTTGTTGTCGCCATAGATCACCATGATATCATTCTCTTCCAGCACAGTCTTTGGCGATGCCACTCCCTGTACTTGAATTTCCTCAGTATTAATGCCCAGCATGTTTCTAGTTTGAGACTTCTTGATCGTTGTTAGGACCACTACATTGTGTCTTCTTCTAAATCCAACTTCCTGAAGGGTCTGACCTACATACTTCTTAGGTACAGCGACTTCAACAATCGAAAATTGTCCGCTGAGTTCAAAGGAATCAACTACTCCTTTCATGCACAATTTCTTGGCCCAGCGTTCAGCAGTTTCTTCTTCGGGATGAACGATCTCATCAACTCCTATGGCCTCCAGGACGGTTTCGTGTAATGGTGTAATGGCTCTGCTGATCAATCGTTTGACATTGAGATTTTTAAGAACTGCCGTCGTCATGATATTGGCTCCTTGATCTTCTCCAATGGCAACGATCACCACATCGGTATCCTTCAGGGGTAATCCTGAGACGGTGAACTGATCTGTTGAGTCCAAGCAAACGGTGTGCGACATCTTGTCTTTCAGATCGTCTACCTTGTCCATGTTCACATCCACGCCAATGACTTCATTTCCTTGTTCCGTTAGCTTTTGCCCTAATGAGGATCCGAAGTTTCCAAGTCCAAATATTATGTATTTCATTTTCTTAGTTGATTAAGATCTCGTCTTGAGAATACCTATAATGCTTTCTTTTTTCTTTAGGGGTCATTGCAATGAGCAAAGATAGCATGCTAACCCTTCCAGTGAACATCAAAGAGATCAACACAAATTTACTTGCTTCACTTAGATCTGCAGTAATTCCAAGGCTTAATCCAACAGTGCTGTATGCAGAAAAACACTCAAAAGCAACATCGATCAATTTCTTATCCGAGTCAAAGAAAGCAATCATAAAAACTCCAACTCCAATAGCAATAAGTGAAAGAGAAATAATGGCAAAGGCCCTTCTTACTGATATGTCTGCTATTTCTCTTCTAAAAAGCTCAATTCGCTCTTTTCCTTGTGCGAGGTTCCAAAAGTTCAAAGTGGCAATCGCAAAAGTGGATGTTTTAATACCACCTCCAGTAGAGGCAGGTGATGCCCCAACCCACATCAGAAGGAAGATCAACATGATGGTTGAAAAGTTCAAGCTTGAAATATCAACAGTATGAAATCCAGCCGTTCTTGGTGTTGCAGCAGAGAAAATAGAAGTAATGATCTTTCCGAAGAAGTCGTGTTCTGCCAAGGAGTTGTTGTATTCAAAAAGCATGAAGATCGTTGACCCCAAGATCAATAAGGTGAAGGTGGTGATCAGTACAATTCTGCTATTTAAATTCACAACCCAAGGAGTTACAGTTTGCTCTCTACTAGGACCACTTATCATTGGAAATATCCTGTTCTTGATAAGGTATTTGACATAGTTGAATAGATTGAAAACGATGGGGAATCCCAATCCTCCTATTACAAACAATGCTAGAATAATGGATTGTAGACCGTAATTAAACCTAAATCCAGTTTCAGCCAAGCTATCTTGAAGTGTAGAGAAGCCAGCATTACAAAATGCAGAGATAGAATGGAAGATGGCAAAGAAGCCTTTGTCTAGATAAGAGTATATCTCCTTACTATCCAAACTAAGGAAGATCAATACCGCTCCAATTGCTTCTAGGGTAAAGGTGACCAATATGATCTTCTTCAAAGTACTGAAGACCTCACCTAATTTATTAGAGCTTGTAAGGTCGCTTAAGACCAATTGGTTCTCATAAGTAGAACCACCGCTAAAGAAATAGCTGAAATAACTTGCAAAGGTCATGATCCCGATCCCTCCGATCTGTATCAACACCAAAATGACCGACTTTCCAAAGAGGGTGAAATACGCTCCAGTGTCTACTACGATCAAACCTGTAACACAAACCGCAGAAGTAGAAGTGAATAGAGCATCAAGAAAACTGATTCCGTTGTGTGTGGCGTTGGGCAATGACAATAAGGCTGTTCCCAGTAAGATGATCAACATGAAGCTCATGACAAAGAATTGAGCGGGATTAAAAAGTGTTCTGTTGAAATTGATCCTTAAAGCAGACACTTCTCTTATGAAGACCAAGAAGAGGGCAGCATACTTGAAGAAGATAGGGCGGAAGTAAGAAAGGAATTCGCTGCCCTTAAAAAGGTGGAATTCATTCAAGAGTACGATCAAGAAGAATGAGATACTCAGGAAATCAAAATAGATCGTTTTTCTGAACTGTGGCTTTCCTCTGGCGATGTATCTACTAACGGTAGAGAAGATTCCAACCGATAAAGTGATTACATAAAGATCATAGAGAAACTCCTGAAAAAAGGGAGTTTGATCGAAACCGAAATCGTAAATGATGGCCAGCAGGGTAAAGAGACCCAAAAGTGCCGGTATCTTTCTCAATAACTTCCTCAGCATGTACTGCTTGTTCTAGTGCTGCTTTCTTGAAGCGAATTCATAGGCAAGATTAGGACTTATTTCATAAATAGAATGCTCCTTAAACGAACAAAGGCCGCACTCCGAAGAATACGACCTTTGGTCTACTAACCAATAACGAATGTTTATTTCATTGCACCCACCTTGAACTTCACGGTGAAGTTGTCATAGATCATTTTATCTCCAAGATCTTCGAAGAATTGACCTGATCCATATTTGATATCGAATTTCGTTCTGTCGATCTCAGTTTCTCCAATAGCTACCAACTTATCTCCGTCCATTTTCACTGTAGCAGGAATCTCCACTTTTTCAGTTTTGTCCTTGATGGTCAAATTGCCATGGATGTGGTATTTCTCACCACCTTTTGATTCTACTTTTGTGATCTCTAACTTTGATTTTGGGTACTTCTCAACAGCAAAGAAATCTGGTGACATCAAGTGTCCTTTCAATTTACCGTTGGTTTCTTCGTCTTTGATGTCAAGAACAGCAATTGTTCCCATATCGATCCAAAGGGTACCACCTGAGATCATACCGTCTTTTACCATTACTTCACCTTCTTGCACATTGATTGTTCCGTTGTGCTCTCCAGTTACTTTCTTACCGATCCACTCGATCTTTGATGTTTTCTTACTTACCTTGTAAGTTGTGCCTTCGTTTCCTGCAAATACTGATGCACTAATAACTAGGGCAGTAGCTAATGTTAATAATCTTTTCATGTTTCTAGATTTAGGTTTAATTAATTTTTTACAAATGTATGTAGATACATATAATGTCGAAACATGAATAAGTTAAAAATGTTTAACGAATTCAAATATTTTTTTTGAATTCTTTGTCGAATGGATATAATCTATTGATAATCAATGTATTCCCACTCCTTTATTTCTTCAAATTTTTTGAAGCTTTCGCGGGTCGCCGGGTGAGTAAGTAGACTTTCTACCTCTATTTCTGGAAGTTCTTCTTCTAAAAGACCTTGTTGGACGAAGATAAAATTGAATCCCATTTCGTTGGCCCCAACCAAACGATATCCTTTCTTATTTCCTAGCTTTTTCATTGCTGTCGGTGAGGCACCGTGATAGGAGGGATGCTTTCCGGGATATACATAATTAGGGTCATAAGGAACTACAACATTGTTCATTCCGAAGATTACATGGGTTTCGATCATTACCACCTGTGCTTGAACTTGTTCCAATGCCTCCCAAATCCAAAAATCATTGCCATCGATATCAATGGATAGGAATCCGATATCGCCTTTGTATCCAGCCTTCTGAATTAACTCATTGATGTTTTCCCTTTTCACCATTGCATGTAGAAACTTGGGAGGAGAGTACCATGGGTGTGGATATTTGGAATAAAAATGCCTTCCCCTCTTTATGCTTTTAAGGTTCCCATCAATGAACAAGCCCTGCCAATCGAAATTGAAATATAAATTAGCAGAATTGCTGTTGATTCCATCGTCTGATCCTATCTCTATGAAGGTCTTGTTATTCATACCCAAGAGAGAGAAGATGTATAGAAGTTTACCATCTTCTTCAAATTGAGAGAATACTCTGAATCCACAATCGTTGAAAGCTGGCAAGTCACCTTGTTTATGCTTGTCTCTATAATAATGATAAAGCTGTGTTTGTGAGATCTGAACGGAAGGATTGAATCGCTGTCTCAGCTTTGCAATTAGAAAATGCTTCTTGAGGAAGTTCTTGATCATGCTTGGTTTTCTAGGCTAAAAGTACTCAACTCTTCTTTTCGAGCAAGGCTTGTAATTCAAACATCTCATCCCTTAATCGAGCAGCTTCCATAAAGTCCAATTCCTTGGCAGCTTTTTCCATGTTCCTTTTGGTCTTTTGTATAGCCTTTGACAATTGATCCTTGTTCATATATCCTATTACCGGATCAGCTGCAATACTGGCCTCCTTCTCATCAATGTATTGCTCTGTTCGTTTGCTTCCATCGGCTACTTTGGTTTGAGATAGGATCGAGATCTTTTCCTTTTTCAAAGCTTGAGGAGTAATTCCGTGCTTCTCATTGTAAGTGATCTGTTTCTCTCTTCTTCTTTCAGTTTCATCAATGGTTCTTTGCATGGAGCCCGTGATCTCGTCTGCATAGAAGATCACTCTTCCATTGATGTTCCTTGCAGCTCTTCCTGCAGTTTGTGTCAAGGATCTCCCAGATCTAAGGAAACCTTCTTTGTCTGCATCCATTACAGCTACCAAAGAAACTTCCGGTAAGTCCAATCCCTCTCGGAGAAGATTCACCCCCACCAATACATCAAAGTTTCCCAATCTTAGATCCCTAAGGATCTCCACTCTTTCAAGAGTGTCTACATCGGAGTGAATGTACCGACATTTGATGCTGTGCTTGGTGAAATATTTGGTCAATTCTTCGGCCATTCTTTTGGTCAAGGTTGTTACCAAAACTCTTTCATCTCTCTCCGTCCTTTGAGCGATCTCTTCCATCAGATCATCTACTTGATTGAGGGTAGGCCTTACATCTATTGGGGGGTCTAACAATCCTGTGGGACGTATAACTTGTTCCACCAGTACTCCCTCAGATTCTCGCAACTCATAGTCTGCAGGAGTTGCGCTCACATAGATAGTTTGATTTCTCAATGCTTCCCATTCCTCAAACTTCAAGGGGCGATTGTCCAAAGCGGCTGGAAGTCTAAATCCGTACTCGACGAGATTGGTCTTTCTAGATCTATCTCCACCGTACATTGCATTTACTTGTGAAACAGTAACATGGCTTTCATCCACCACCAGTAGATAATCATCTGGGAAGTAGTCCATCAAGCAAAATGGTCGAGTGCCTGGTGCTCGCTGATCGAAATACCTTGAGTAATTTTCAATCCCAGAACAATAACCCAGTTCTTTCATCATTTCAAGATCATAAAGGGTCCTTTCTTCCAATCTCTTTGCTTCCAATGGCTTGCCGATCTCTTTGAAATACTCTACTTGTTTTACCATGTCCTGTTGGATCTCCCAAATGGCCTCGTTCATTCGGTCCTTGGTGGTTACAAAGATGTTGGCAGGATAAATGTTCAAGCTTTCAAAGACTTCAATGCTCTTTCCATTCGTAGGGTCAAAGGATCTTATATCATCGATCTCATCTCCAAAGAAACTAATCCTATAAGCAATGTCTGCGTATGCCGGGAATATATCAACCGTATCTCCTTTTACCCTGAATTTTCCTCTTACAAATTCTGTTGAGCTTCTTGAATAAAGGGCAGAAACGAATTGATGCAATAATTTATTCCTACTGATCAGTTGTCCTTTCTCAATATGCGTAACATTCTGCTTGAAGTCAGAAGGATTTGAAATACCATAGATGCATGAAACAGAGGATACAACGATCACGTCTCTTCTTCCTGAAAGTAGAGCCGAAGTGGCACTCAATCGCAACTTTTCAATCTCATCGTTTATTGATAGGTCTTTCTCAATGTAGGTGTCGCTTCCAGGTATGTATGCTTCTGGTTGATAATAATCGTAGTAAGAGACAAAGTACTCTACTGAATTATTGGGGAAGAACTGCTTGAATTCACCATATAACTGGGCAGCCAAAGTCTTGTTGTGAGAAAGAACCAAGGTAGGTTTTTGAGTCTGTTGGATTACATTGGCAATGGTAAAGGTCTTGCCAGATCCAGTTACTCCTAAAAGTGTTTGTGCCTGATCACCGGCATTCAATCCTTCTACCAATTCCTTAATGGCTTGAGGTTGATCTCCAGTTGGTTGATAATTTGATTCTAATTGCAGTTTCATTCTTTGCCTTTCAAATATAGTCGCTTTTGATGCTTTTCATTTCCTCCCATTTCCAGAATTTCTTGGCTTGAATTCCATCATAAGTATGGCTGAGGAAATCAAGTACAAACCCTTTGAATCTTTCTATCTGGATGGATGATGAATATACTTCTCTCTCCAAGGGATTTGCATAGCGTTCTGCTTTGCTCAAATGGTCTTTTTCCAATCTTAAAATGGGACCTGTATCTGTAATTTGATCCACTTTCCAGACATATGAAGATTCCTCTTCTTGATTCAGTTTCTCCGCGAGTGGTCGGAGGTCAATGCGAGGCAAACTAGGTCGAGATGCTAGATCGATCCATGTGGTATACTTGAATTCCAGTTCATAGCCATTGTTGGGGTAGATGCTGCCTACCAAATCAAATCCTTCTGATTCTGAGAACAAGGCATAATAATGTCCCCTTTCTTCTGCATGCAAGAAGAGCAAGCCCAATTCTAAATGATATTCTCTATCGCTTATCTGCGAAAGGCTTTTGTAAACCTCTTTATACTCTTCTATCCAATCCGATCGATAGTTCTCAGTATTCATTAAAACATCTCCAAACTCCTTCAAAAAGTAATCGAACTTATGTTCACATTCTTCGATCTCATCTTTCTCCTCGAAGGGTCGATAGAATTTATCCTTTTCTAGCTTGTTCATCCAACAGCATAATTTCAAGGCATGTTCCGCAGCAGGATTCTTGGGGTCGAATTCTCTAAAATCTCCAATCCTTGCCATTTCTATGAGTACTTCTTTGAACTCCATTGCCAAAGCAGGCGAGAACAATGCAAAAACACCTACAAATCCATCGATGTCAAAGTGAGTTGCAGAAATATTCCGAATCTCTAAACCTTCCAAGCCTTGTTCTATAGCATTCAGTACAATTTCACCACTGGTATCTGCTGCAATTGATTCATGAATATTGGCCCCTTTCCAATGAGAAAGTACCAAAGCTTGAGGGTGAAGGCCATCTACTACGATCACTTCCTGGTCTCCAATCTTGTGAAAAGGTAGAAAATGCTTTGCTCCATTCATCATAGAAGACAAAAATAAGCGGGATAATTCTCTATTTTAGCTACGAATTCCAATTTGTAATTATGATCAAGAAGATAAAAAGTTTACTCATCGCCTTCCTTATTCTTTTCTCCCATTTATCCATTGCAAAAGAGGGAATGTGGATCCCTTTGTTGCTGAAAAGTATAGAGGGTGATATGCAGTCTATGGGATTGAAGCTGACGGCAGAAGATATCTATAGTATTAATCAATCTAGCTTGAAGGATGCAGTCATTTCCTTCGGTGGTTTTTGTACAGGGGAAATTATTTCCGATAAAGGATTGATCCTTACCAATCACCATTGTGGTTATGGTCAAATCCAGTACCATTCATCAGTTGAGAATGATTACTTAACGAATGGCTATTGGGCCATGAGTCATTCTGAAGAATTAAAGAACCCAGGATTAACTGCCACCTTCATTGTTCGAATGGAAGATGTGACCGAATCAGTTTTGGCAGATTTGGATACACTATCAAATGAAGAAAGAGCGAAAGTCATCGATGAACGCATTAAGTCATTGACGAAGGAAGCAACTGAAGGAACTCACTACACGGCTTATATCCGACCATTCTATTATGGTAATGAGTATTATATGTTCATTACAGAGACCTTTAAAGATGTTCGATTAGTAGGAGCTCCCCCTTCAGCTATTGGAAAGTTTGGTGGAGATACTGACAATTGGATGTGGCCAAGACATACGGGCGACTTTAGTTTGTTCAGAATCTATGCAGACAAGGACAACAAGCCTGCAGAATATTCTGAGGAAAATGTTCCTTACCAACCAAAGCACTTTCTTCCCATTTCAGCTACTGGAGTGAAGGAGGGTGATTTCACCATGGTGTTTGGTTTTCCAGGAAGGACTCAAGAGTATCTCACATCAGCTGCAATCAAGCAAACAAAAGATGTAATCAATCCAGCTAAGATCGAAATTAGAGAGAAGGCACTGGAGATTATGGATGGTCAAATGAAAGCTTCAGATAAGGTGCGAATCCAGTACGCTTCCAAGTACGCAAGGATAGCTAATTACTGGAAGAAATGGATTGGTGAGAACAAAGGTTTAGAAGCTTCAGGAGCCATTGCCAAGAAGATCGATGAAGAGAATGAATTCAAAAAAGCGGTAAGTGGTGATGTGAAATATGAAGGTCTGATTGAAGCATTGGCCAACGAGTATATGGACTTTGAGAAGTACAATTTGGCAAGAAGCTATTTCGTTGAAATTCCTTATCGTAAAGTAGAGATCTTTTATCTCGCTTCTCGATTTAGAAAATGGTTTGACTCAGAAGAAGAAAAGGAACCAAGTCCTGAGGATATTGATAAGATGGCCAATTATGTGCGTGATTTTTTCAAAGATTATGATCAGAAAACGGACCAATTAATGGCATCTACACTGCTCAAGAAATACCGATCTGAAGTCCCTTCAGAGTTTACTCCAGAAGATTTTTTAGCAGATGATGCTGCAATAGATAAGCTCCTGAACTCAATGTATAAATCTTCGGCCTTTTCAAATGAGGAGGAGCTACTTAAGTATTTGGAGGCTGATTGGGGCAAGATCCAGAAATTACAAAAAGACCCAGCTTATCTGCACATGAAACAGTTCTTCAGTATCTATAACGATCAAATTCGACCCGAGTACAGTCGATTGTCTGCAAGGATTGATTCCATGAGTGGATTGTATGTTGAAGGTTTGCGAAAGTACGTTCCAGGGAAGTATTACCCAGATGCTAATTCCACTTTGAGATTGGCATATGGTCAAGTTGAAGGATATTCTTTGGATAATGGAGCACGATCTTCTTTTTTCACTACTGCAGATGAGATCAAGGAAAAATATCAGCCAGGTCATGCAGATTTTGATCTTCCGGAGAGATTGTTGGAATTGATAGAAAATGGAGACTACGGTTCTTATGCGGATGAAGACGGTACACTTCATGTCTGTTTCATTGCCTCTAATCACACCACAGGAGGGAACTCAGGAAGTCCGGTAATTAACGGGAATGGCGAATTGATTGGATTGAACTTTGATCGAAATTGGGAAGGAACCATGAGTGATATCAATTATGATGTCCAGTTCTGTCGGAACATCTCGGTAGATATTCGTTACGTCTTATTCGTAGTCGACAAGTTTGCAGGTGCAAATCATTTGATCGATGAGATGGAGATCAGAGGGTTGGAGGAATAAAGAACAAAACAAAAAAGCATATGAATTCTAAGGAAGAAATTGTCAAAGACTGGTTGCCACGATATACAGGAACCCCCCTTTCCGATTTTGGGGACTATGTGCTTTTGACCAATTTCTCCCTTTATTTGGATTTGTTCTCAGAGGAATACGGCTGCGAGATCAAAGGCATTGACAAACCCATGCAGACCGCTTCAGCTAACGGGATCACCATTATTAATTTTGGAATTGGAAGTGCCAATGCTGCCACAATTATGGATCTTCTATCTGCTGTAGAACCTAAAGCAGTGCTGTTTTTGGGAAAATGCGGAGGATTAAAAAGAAAGACCCAAATTGGAGACATGATCCTACCCATTGCTGCAATAAGAGGGGAGGGGAGCAGTGATGATTATTTGCCACCAGAAGTACCCGCACTACCATCCTTTAGATTACAGCGTTCTGTCTCTTCCATGATCAAAAAGCACGAACTGGATTATTGGACAGGAACAGTATACACCACCAACCGCAGGGTGTGGGAACACGATGAAGAGTTCAAGGAGTATTTAAGAGAAATTAGAGCCATGGCCATCGACATGGAAACAGCTACGATCTTCTCTGTGGGCTTTGTCAACGAGATTCCCCATGGAGCTTTGCTATTGGTTTCCGACAATCCAATGATCCCAGAAGGGGTCAAGACTTCAGCGAGTGATAAGCAAGTCAGTAGCAACTTTGTGAATGCACACCTTCAGATTGGCATAGATGCCCTTCTCGAATTGAAGGATTCGGGAGAATCAGTGAAGCATTTGCGCTACGAAGAAGAATGAGAATTCAAATGATCAAATGAAAAAGGCTATAATTGATTAGAAGTTCGCCTTCAGTCCAAGATTAAAAGCTCTTGGCATTCCTGGCCTTAATCCTGCAGGTCTCCTTGCCACCATGTATACTTGATCACTCAAATTGGTTGCACTTCCAAATAAGGAAATATTCTTGTGCATATTGTAACTAGCACTAGCATCAACAACAAAGTAATCATCGGTTCTTTCTTCTTGCTTGATTTCTCCTTGACCAGGAGCAGTTCTCATCTCATCCATGTATCTTCCGCTAAGACTAATACTGAATTTGTGATGCTCCAGTGCCAGTATAACCGCTAATTGATTGTGTGCTAGGTATGGAAATTCATCTCCCGCGGCTACCGTTCCCCAACCGTCGAAATCACTATCAAAATCATTCTGGAAAATAGCATCTGTATAAGTGTAAGCTATCGTTAATGGCAAACTGAATGGACTTTGTTGATCAAAGGCCAAGAGGTCATAAGTCAATTGGAACTCTAATCCTTTGGTTTCAACTTCACCTCCATTGTAAAGATCACCAGAGCCTGCTCCCCCTGAAGCTTCTAGATCTGTACCAAGAAGGTTGCTGTAATCATTCAAGAAAAGGACAGCCTGAGCAGAAAGGGCATTCTTAGAATAACGAGTACCCAATTCGTAATTGATACTTTCTTCTGGCTTGGTTTCTTCTCTTGAGCCAGGAGGTGCAAATCCCTTATGTACACCTGCAAAAGAGCTCAGATGTCGGTTGAATTGATAATCTATACCAATTCCTGGAATGAATACTTCTACTGTATTACTTCTTTCAGAAAGATCAATACCTGTTCGATCAGGGTCGTCCTTACCGTAATCTTTTCTAGCCAATTCAATGTGCTCATGTCTGATTCCTGGGATGGCAGTTAGATTTCCAATTTTCAATTTGTATTGTAAATAGGTAGCTAAAGCTTCTGCTGTTTCTACTCTATTGCTTTCTGTACCGCCAACTCCTGCTTTCGTTAACTCCATCACTCCATTGTCCATGGCATATTCATCCACCCATTGAAAACGATCGATCTCATCTTGATGATAACGAATTCCCAATTGTGCTTGATGATTTACTTTTCCAGTTTTAAAATTGAAATTGAAGGCAGTTTGTATCCCTTGTGCATAATAGGAACGATTATTAGCTTTCACAAAGAGTGCATCCTCATTGGTACTAGTGCTACCAGTTAATATGTCATAAGCATCGTTATAGTCACTTGGGTTTTCCAACAAACTTGCAATACTTGTTTTGTTGCCACTGCTGTCTTTCACCTTGTCTAGTTTGTACCAGTTTCGTTTGAAATCACTGCGGTAGGCGGTAGTGGTTACATTGATGAATTCGGAAAGTTGGGCGAAATGAGTCAAAGAGTACTGTGATTGCTCTGTGTTCATTTGATCTACTTGTGATGCAGCATATCTTCTGTAAGGAGCATCCTCGAAATCTTCTTGGCTGAGGCCAAGATAGGTTTCATTGGAGGTCTCTATGCTCTGACCAATCTTGAAAGTGAGAGATTGATAAATTTTAGCTTCAGCATTCGTATTGATCCTAACTTTGGCGAGATAATCCTGCTTGTCAAAACCTGTATTTCCACCACCATCTAGATCTTTAAAGCCATCAGAACCATATTGAAAGGTTTCTACCATGTATCCCACATTTTTATGAGAGTTGCCGACAAAAGCATGAAGATTTCTTCCTCCATAGCTTCCTCCGATCAAGTTAACTCTACCTCCAAACTCATTGGGGATTTGTGTAGAGATCAGATTGATCGCTCCTCCTGTAGTGTATGGGCCGTATTTGATCTGACTGCTTCCTTTTAAAATCTCGACGCCTTGCATTCTACCGATGGTAGGGAAGTAGTATGCTGCTGGTGCAGCATAAGGAGCTGGTGCCATTAGTATACCATCTTCCATGACTGTTATTTTTGAACTTCTCTCTACTCCAGTACCTCGAAGTCCGATGTTGGGTCTGAGTCCAAATCCATCTTCTTCTTGGATGTTTACGCCAGGAACGGCTCGCAAAGTTCGATTGACATCAGTATAGCTAAAACGCTCCATTTCTTTTGGAGAGATGTAGTTTACTGATCCAGGAATGTCTTTGATACCCGTATTCCCTTGGGTCATGATGGTGACTTCTGGAAGCATGGAGACCGATTCCACCAAAGTGAAATTGGATTTCAAGACCTGGCCATCGCTCAAATTGATCTCTTTCTTTTGACTGATGTAGCCAATAGAAGAAGCAACCAAGGTATAGTTTCCTGCAGGGATATCTTTTATGGAGTAGTTTCCATTTCCATTGCTGGCTGCACCAAAGCTGGTTCCTTCCAAGTAAATGGATACTCCAGGAAGGGTATTGATGCTATCCGATTGTAGAATATTTCCTTCGATGCTTGCATTTTGAGCAAAGCCACTGTTGATGCTAAAAAGTAGAACGGAAAGTCCAATTATTGCGCTTCTCATTTGAATGATCTTTGTATCGGTTTTTAAAAATCGAGGCAAAAATCTTATTTAGAATGAGTCTAAACAATACCCTATAGAGGGTAATTTTACTTTAAAAAGGAGGGCTGATTTACCAAATATTGTAAAAACCCCAATAGCCGAATGCTACTATTAGAGCTAAATAGATGGCATTACTGCTGATCAGTAATGTTTTTGAGATCGTATCGATATTCTTGACCTTCAAATACTTGATGTTGAAAAAGCTAAAAGGTAGAATGATCAAAAGCAAGAGGAAAGGTAAGTATGAAGATAAAGTGATCAACTTAGAGCTTGAATGAACAAAAGGAGCGTCAAAATAAAAGATGTACTTGTTGGTGACCAAGACAGCAAGGTAAGCTGTAAGAAGAAGGTTGATCAGGGCAATGAAAATACTAGTCTTCTTTGCAGTGCCATCTCTTGATCTGACCCACAAGACCACTAATATCAATGATATAAGTGTCAGAAAACCTCCTAGAAGAACCATTGCAATCCTGAGATTTGGAAGGTTAAAAGGAGTAATGTAGGCTTTCAATTGTTCAAATTCTGGATTTTGTGGAAATAAGTCGGGAGCATTCAATGAATGATCTCCTTTTGCCAATTCATCTTTTAGATCAAAAAGCACGCTCTTCTCAAAATCATGATAGAAGTAAAGTGTCACTGTTTTTTCTTTGGTGTCCCAAATGGAGGTGAGCAGGGTTCCATCTCCATTTCGTTCCCTGCATACATGCATGGTATCCGAGAGTTCCCGAAAGAAATTTGGGGATGAATTAGGATTGTGATATTTCAAAAAATCCGTTCCATTTCGATAGCGTTCTATATTCCGCGCACTCTCGGAAGTAGTGATGGAAGGACAAAAATTGGATAAGACGTAATTGGGATCATCTCCTTCGATCAAATGATAGGGCTCTACTACCAAATACTTTCCACTGCTATCAATGTAGATAAACACATCTTCAAAAAAGTAGCTGTGATCATAGGAATTAATGAAGTTTTTGACCTCCTCAATGCTTGAACATTGGTGAAGAATGCCACTTAAATAGTCAACTTCATTTTTAACTTTCTTTCGGTCCTTGAATGGATTCTCCTGCTTGGGATAATAAGCAGCTAAGCGAGAAAAGCTCAATCCAGCCATATTCATCCCAGATTGAGGCGCTGTTCTGCCGTCAGAAACAATTCGCGATCCAGTAAATGCAATTCCAAACTCTCCCTTTTTAGTCGCATTTTTAAACCAAATGCTTGAGGTAGTCCTCCAAGCATCTTCATTGCATCCAACAACAGTCTTGCCTTTGTGAGTGACTTTGTACATACTACAGGCAATTACCTCGGGCATAGAAATAAAGAGCACAAGAATGCATATCCAACTAAGGCTAGCTAATTTCCAATTCATCTCCAACTAACGCTTAAGTTCAAAGATTATTTGCACCACTTAGTTCTTCTCATCTAATGAGATAGTCTTCTCAAGACTTTCTAAATGTTGTTTATATGCTTCAATCCGTGAATGTGCAGTCCCATCAATTAATAATATTACCGCCATCATTGCAATTGTAGAGATAGCACTGGCTCTCCAAATTGCTTTATCCATGAAGATGATGATTAAAGCACAAGCGATAATAATGCATGGAATTACTTTGAAGACAATGGTTTGGTACTCCTTTAAGGTTCTCTCAATTCTTTCATTTTCAGACTTAACAAATGCTGCCATATCTTTATTTGCAGCAAGTTCGAATTGAGTTATTCTACTTTTGTTGGTATAGAACAAACCCAGACCAATGATCAGCAATAAAAGCCCTGTAGTAAAAGTTGGAATGATATAAGCTCTAGCTATTTCCGTCTTTCCTAATTGCCAAAAACCTACGCTTCCAATCAAAAACAACAATCCAAATAATATGAAAAATCTGGTTGAGAATACCTCCGCTTTGGCCCAATCAGTAGCTGCATTTAGGATTTCCATTGTCTAAGTTTTACGAGATTATTGTACTAAAGCTTTAAAAATAACTATTGAAAATGGAAGACCAATAAGGGGATTAGCAAAAGTTCCTATATTCTACTTACTGGAATGCTTGTTCAACCAATCCGTTGCCAAAATCCAAAGTGGACTTCTTCTTTTACTGAAGAATTTCATATGCCCGATGTCTTTGAAGCCATACTCATCAGGAATCACAGTTTTGATCTCTGCCTTGATCTTTGGAAAGACCTCGATCATATCATTAACAGTCTCTGTATTGGCAATGCTATCGTCACTTGCATGTACCCAAAGTGAGTCCAATTCCAATTGATGGTAGTAGTGTTCTTTGATCTTGGTATCTAGATCGACTTTCACATAACCTTTGTGACTGCACCAGCGCGACCATTCTTTGCCTACTTCTTTTGGCAAGGGCTCACCCATTCCTACCCACTGTGATTTGGTGTGTCCAAAGAGCAAATTATTGAAGGGGATATAAATTCTCAAAAAGAAGTAAGACATGATCTTGAAGGGATATTTAGCATAGTGCAAACTGCCAGAGGAACTTCCAAAATTGAAGATGGATTTTAATTCCTGTGCATTTTCCATCAAGCCTACCAACTGTCCGCCTGCACTGTGACCTATCAAGTGATAGTCAACATTTGGATATCGATCTTTTAATACTTCCAAAGCAGCGGTCATGTCTTGCTTTCCCCAATTCCTCAAGGAGGGATTTCCTTCATTAATACCTCCTTGCTTGGATTCGGCAATGCCTCGATTGTCGAAGGTTAAAGTAGAGAATCCGTTTTCGGCAAGATGCTTAGCAAAAGCTGCATAGAACTGTCTCTTTATCCCAGTAGCAGGACCAATCATTACTGCTGCTTTTGATTCTTCTGCATGGAATAGAGTAGCAGCAAGATTTATTTGATCCTGACAAGTAATTTGTACCTCTTGTTCTTGCATTCAATAAAAGATGATCAAGGTCTAGACCAAAAGATTTGCCTTTACTTGGCTATAGATTCAAGGTATTCTTTTGCCCTTTCAACATTGGGCTTCTTACTCTCATAAAAGCGATAGAATGCAAGCTTTTTGTGCACCCCAAAAACGGAACATTTGTTTTCTCCAAAGAAATAGTTCAAAACCTCTTCAACATCATCAGAGGTATTGACATGTTCGTTTTTAAAGAGTTCGCCATAATCCAAACCGTGCTTGAGTTTGAATTCCAAACCGGTCGTCAGTTTCCAACCCAAAGTCCACATGATGGTGCCCTCATTGGGAATGCTGGTCCTTAAAGAGCCTTCTGGATTTAATAGTAAACAGGATTTTGCAACTACCTTCGGCAAGTCGGTGATGTGCTCAAAAGTGGCTACAGAGGTGATTCTATCATATCGATTGGAAAGATCTACTTCATCTATGTCGGCGTAGATGTTTTTGACTTTTCCTAAATGGGGAGAATTGATGTACAATTCTTTCCAAGGTTCAATCACATCGTAGTGAGAAGACTCTTCATAGTCCATCTGATTAAGGGTTCCCGCCCCAATCTCTAAAGTCTTCTTGTCGTGAACAGCAGGAACATCAGCGCATACTTTCTTGTGGAGCCATTGTTCCATTTTTTGTGAAAGGCCAGACGCAGGGGTAGCCCCATCTCGGTTTAAACGGTATTGTTCTCTATAAACTTTTTCAAATTCCTCTGATAAGGGAATTCTCTCCTTGGGGTAATTTTCAAACATCTTATTTGTTCCTTACGTTCGGTTCTAATTCTTAAAGACGGTTCAAAGATAGATTATTCAATTGCTTATTTCTTCTAAATGTAGACTTGATCCTGTCATTTGCCAATGAGCCAAAGAAATAGGAATATTTCCAATGCTATTGAGTGTGTCAAAGAACTCTCTCAATTCAAATTCTTTATTACCTAATTCTTGAATTCTAGCATAATCTGCCATTGCATTTTCAAGCAAGTACTTACCTGTAATATAGCTGGTTCCATAGCCAGGTTGTCGCATGTATAGATGCTGCTCGAATAGTAACAACATCTTCTCGGTCTTCATCCATCCTCTAGGAGTGTATTCACTGTGAATGCCACCGGCTTCTTCCATGCTCATTTCATTTGCATGGGCGTAGAGTGAACCTAATCCTCTAGCTGCACGTTGAGCGATCATGATGTAAACGATCTCTTTAGTTCTAGGACTATCATCGTATAGACCAGCTTGCATGAACATCTCTTCAACAGCAGTGGCAGTTCCCTCGTTTCGCGAATCAAAAATGTTGTACAATAGTGGTCCTCTTCTGATCTCACTCTGGTGAGGCTCATTGTCCATCCTTGCCAATTCAAACCAATGATAAAAATGAGAGTATAACGGTCGTGGATCATAATGCTGTCCAATGGAGAAGAAATTGCGTTCCTCAGCTGCTTTGTAAGAGCCTAAATGCTCGCGCAATGCTGGATCAAAGTAATCTTTAACCGTAACGATCTCTTGCTGATCCAAGAAATTGATCAGGCTTTTTGCGGCTTCGTCGGCTAGCTGATCAAAAGCTTCAGGAGAATCTACTGCTACTAGTTCTTGTAGTTCTCTATTGCGATGCTCTTCTAGTTTGAGAGAAGACCAAGCTCTTGCTAATTCTCTTTTTAGGATCATGACCTCATCTTCCCAGCTGAGAGGCACTAGGTGTACGTTTTGCATGTACCAGCTGTAATTCTCTTTCCCAATTCCAGACGGACCAGTTTTGGAGGCCGATTCAGCTTCCAGCCATGATGCAAAATCATTGATAGACCCAATAGCTTCATCTATTAATTGTATAAGCTCCTCATCGGAGGAAACACCTTCTTTTTCTTTCAATTTCTCAAGACTAACGACTTGGTATTGGATACTTCTAATTCCTGCAATCCATAATTCTTTGGCATTAGCGGTCAAGTTTTTCTTCGCTTGCTCATTGAGAGGAGCAATGACTTTTAAATCGGCCAGCAGACTTTCTCGTTCTTCAACAGATAATGGAAATTCATAGGTCCACAATTCAGTGGTTGCATGATGGGTTGGACCTTCGTGAGCGGGAACATCACTTCTATAGGTCCAAACTGATTTGTAGAAAGCCGGATCCCGCACCCATGGTTTTAAAATTCGATGATTGAAATCATAGCCGTTCATTTCTGCCCAAACGATCATCCAATCCACTTTTTGGTCTACCGGCCAACCAGACGTGTCAATGGACTTTAAACTGGCTTGCAACTCTTGGAATTGAGGCCAACGACTTTCAAAGCTTTCTGCCGTATAATCAGGTGCTCCATGAAGTAGGGGAGGCTCTTCGAATTCTCTCCATTCTCCAAATAAGGCAACGAGATCCTTATAATCATTGGAGCTTGTCATACTATCAGCTGATGGCTGAGTGTCTGTTACAGAATTGCTTTGGCAAGCAAGTAAAAAACAAGTCAAAAAAGAACATAGTAGTTGGAACCTCATAATAGCTGCTTGAAGATTTGAATATAAAAATAGGCATTGCGAAATATAGAATGGAGAGCTAGCACTATTGATTTTATCTTAATTTCAAGTTCTTTAATTGTACGATGTAACTTTTTCTTCCCCAAGGGTACCTACTATCAGAAAAAGCCACAATGCAGCTAGACCAAGAAACATTTTTAGAACTATACAAGCCTGTGCACGACTCATTTGCGCGCTTTTGTCATGCCAAGGCTTATGGTTTGGTTGAGCCTGAAGATCTTATTTCAGAATCAATTACTTGTGCATTGGAACGCTTTCATACTCTCAAAAATGAAAAGGCCTTCTTGAGCTTTCTGTTTTCAATTGCGAGCAATATTGTTCACAAGCAAAACCGTCGCTTGAAGTTCAGAGTCGATCAAAGTGAGGATCATATGAACAGAACTTCTTCTAACCTAGAAGGAGATGACTTGACTGATGTGAGATTACTTTATCAAGCTCTTTCTCAATTGCCAAAAGTAGTAGAAGAGGCTTTGATCCTTTTTGAGATCAGTGGTTTTTCCATTAAGGAGGTAGCCGAAATTCAGAATTCTGGAGAGTCAGCAGTAAAACAGCGACTCAAAAGGGGAAGAATGAAACTCGCAAAGCTTTTAGGTGCTGAAGAGCTAAGCAAAGAGCCAAGCGGGAAACGGTCTGCTTATTTAATGACTTTTTTAAGCTTTTAAACCATGAGCAAAAGACCTTTAAACGATTATTTTGAAAAGGCTAGGAAACTGCCTTTGGCAACATCATATGCGTCAATTGAGAAGCTGGTGAGTTTAAAAGGAGTATCAATGGCTCCACCTAAAAAATGGTGGTGGAACCTCAACACCCTAATCATCATGTCTACAATTGCAAGCCTTATCGCCTTAACAAGTATTTACGCATTGATTCCATCCAACACTCCACAATACGAGAGCAGAATGGTTGAACCATTGCTTGTTGAAGAAAGAACAGAAACTCTTATTGCTCCAAATTTCTTCAGTGTAAGAAATGAGGAAAGAACTGCACCCATAGAGAATAAGTACGAGGTGGTTGAAAAGAACGACCTCATTGCCAATAACGACCCCATCTGGGAGAATGCTGACCAACCCATTGTTATGGAAGAGATGGAAGTTGATAGCAGTTTCTTTGAGAAAGAGCCAGAAGCAGAAGAATTGCCCGAGACTTCGACTACATCTGAACCTCTGAGAATTGATAGCACTCAAACTAGTTCGGATAGCTATGAAGGAGGAAAAAAGAATCTTCAAAAGAATCTTTCTGCAGAAGGAGTGAAGACTTTCAAACTCAAAAACTCAAAGGGCGACATCAATATTCATGCTTGGGACAAAAATGAAATTGAGATTCAAGTAGAGGCGAAGATCAAGACCAAGAAGAAGGAGAATCAAAACATTGCCCTAGAAGATTTTGAATTGGAGCTTGTTAATTCTGGAGGAATAGTAGAAGTTGAAAGCAATTGGGAAGATATTTTCAGTTGCATGTGTTCAGGAGATAGCAAGAAAGATCAAATCAAGACAGAAAATGGAGATAGAATTAAAGTGAAAGAATTGAATTTGGCGTATGATGTATACCTCCCTAATAGCATTGCTCTTGAATTATCCAATAGCTATGCTGGGATTAGTATGCCCGATTGGAATGCGGATTTGAATGTAAGAGTTTTTCATGCTGACTTGAATGGAGGTAATGTGCAAGACCTAGAAGTCTCCAATAGCTATGGGAAGATCAATTTGGGAGATTTTCAAAAGGTCAATGGAAAACTTTTCCAAGCTGAAATGACTCTCGGAAATGGAGATGCAGTAGACCTAAGCGCCAATTATTCCACCTTGAATGTAGGTCAGGTAAAGACAACCGACTTGGCGGCATTCCAAAGCAATGCTTCCTTCAAAGGAATTTCTGATCGACTGTCAACCAACTTTAGGTACGGCAAATTGAGCATAGAGCAGGCCATGAAGGAAGCAGTAATAAAAGCTTTCCAATCAAAAGTATATGCTGATAATATCGATAAGCTGAATGCCAATTTCTCTTACAGCAGGTTAGAGGCAAAGGATGTTGTTGAATTCAGGATCGAGAATGCTTTTCAATCGAACATAGAATTGAACAGAGTGGGAGAGGTGAGTGGAAGCTTGAGATATACGCCCTTTAAAATGGTCAGTTTGAATGAACTTTTAGACCTATCTACCTTCCAGGGAAGGCTGAGCATTGATGAGGTAAATCCTCAGTTCAGAGAGTTGAAGTTGGATTCTAGATACACTGATCTAGATCTAAAAATAGGAGAGAATAGTAGCTACAAAATGCGATTGGTAAGCAACTATACCAGTCTTAATATACCGGACTTTGAGAACTCTGTAAGCAGTTTGGGGTCCAGCAGAAAAGAGATTAACACTGTACACAATCCCAAAGGAGAGAGCGAGGTGATCTCTGCTATGGATCTAAGCCTGTTTCAGGGAAGTTTGAAGTTGGAGAACTAGAAAGTATCTCTAAATTACTCTACTATACCCAAGTAAAAGCTTAGCAATCCTAAGGTATTGAAGAAGCCATGGACCATTACCATGAACCACAGATCATATTTGCGGAAGTAAAAAATAGTGGCAAGTATCGCTCCTGTGGTACCTGCTACTAATTGACCGGTGATGCCTTGCTGAATGTGCATATACCCAAAGAAGCTATTAAAAAGTAGGATGTTGATGAGGAGACTGAGTTTGCTCTCTCCAAAAAATTTGATGAATTGTCGCATGAAATAGCCCCTGAAGATGATTTCCTCTCCAAATGCAGCTGTGGCCCAAACCAATAGTAACCAGATGATGGTAAGCTTAAGATTTCCTTCCAACTGACGCATGCTCGAATAATCAATGGCTAAGCCGGTCAACATTTCATAAAAGGGAACGATAGCGAACACATAGAAGGCAAAAAGTCCAAAAGCAGTCAAGGGAGCTATCAATAGAAGATTTTTTGCTTTGAATCTAGCACTTTGGAAACCCAATTCGCTAAATGCCTTACCCTTGTATTCTATGTAGTTTGCCAAGAAGATAATAAGGGAAATGATGATGTTCTCAATTGGCGTCCTTGTAACGGGACCAAACCACATAAAGCAAATAATGGCCGTGGTAATTAGGGGAATGAGTATTTGACGAAGGTTTATCTTTTTCATACTTCTATGATTTTATCAAGCCATATTTTTTGGTCTGGTAATTAGAATTGCACTTAAATTCTTGCTTGGAAGGTATACAAATCGTAATAACGACCCTCTTTTGCAATTAGCTCTTCATGCGATCCTCTTTCTTCAATTCTACCATTTTCTATGACCAAGATCTGATTGGCTTGTTTGATAGTACTTAATCGGTGGGCTATAACAAAGGTGGTTCTTCCTTTCATCAGTTTTGCTAAACTTTTTTGAATGAGCGCTTCACTTTCATTGTCCAAATTTGAAGTGGCTTCATCTAGAATAATAATTTTAGGATCTGCTAGGATTGCTCTGGCAATTGCAATGCGCTGTCGTTGTCCACCTGATAACTTTACCCCTCTTTCCCCAATCCATGTTTCAAGTCCTTCTTCAAAGCGATCTGTAAATTCATTGACGTAAGCCGCTTGAATAGCTTCCTGCAACTGCTCTTCACTTGCGTTGGGTCTTGGAAATAGTATATTCTCTCGAATACTACCTTCGAAAAGAAATTCATCTTGCAGTACCACCCCCAAGTTTTTTCGATAACTACTGAGTTTTATTTTTGAAAGATCTTCTTCATCAATGGTGATTTTTCCAGATTCAGGGTTGAGAAAAGTAGCCACCAATCCAGCGATGGTCGATTTACCTGAACCTGAGCTTCCCACCAAGGCAGTTACCGATCCACTAGCAGCTTCAAAGCTCACATTGTGCAAAACCTCCTTTCCCTCCTGGTAAGAGAAAGACACATCTTGAAAGGAAATATTTCCTTTTAACTCTCCTAGCTCAATGGTTCTATCATTTTCCTCCTCTTCAGGAGTCATGTTCATTAGTTCCTCAGTGCGGTCTAAACCCGCCAAGGCTTCCGTCAACTGACTGCCTATATTGCTCATTTGCACAATTGGGGCGATCATGAATCCAAGAAGGAGAGTGAAGGAAAGGAAATCTCCTACTGTGAGTTCTCCCATCATGATCTGATATCCACCAATTCCCATGATGCCTGTAGAAGCCATGCCGAGTAAGAATGCAGAGGAGCTGGTCATGAGAGCAGTGGCTGTTAGACTCTTTTTTACATTCTGAAATAATCGATCGACTCCTTTTTCAAATGTTTTGTTTTCCTGCTCTTCAGAGTTGAATGCTTTGATCACTCGAACACCAGCCAAGGTTTCAGTTAATCTTCCTGTTACTTCTGCATTGATCACTCCTCGCTTTCTAAAAACCGGTCGGATGTATTTAAATGCTTTGAGAGCTATGAATCCAAAAACAGCAACGGGAATCAACACAAACATAGTCATGGATAAGCTGATATTGATTAGCAATATCAAGGAGATAATGGCCGTAATAGTGCCTCCTACCATTTGAACCAATCCTGTTCCTATCAAATTTCTAACCCCTTCAACATCTGTCATGATTCTTGAAACCAAGGCTCCTGATTTGGTGCTATCGAAGAAGCTGATGGGAAGAGAAAGCACTTTTCGTTGAACTTGAGCTCTCAGCTCGGAAATGAGAAATTGAGCTTGAACACTCAGGATTCTGGTCAATAAGAAGGAAGTAATGGCCTGCACCAATATAGCGGATCCAACAATGAGCAAAAGGATCTTTAATTGCTCATAGTCTTTATTGGGAATGACTTCATCTAGAAGGGCCTTGCTTTTCCATGGAAGTACTAAACTGGCTAATCTGCTAATCACGATCAGGACCAATCCAATGAAAACTAGATTTCTTCTTGGCCAAATGATAGTTTTAAAGGCAGTGACAAGATTTACTTTGGATTTATTGGTCTCCTTTGCTGATAGTTCTTTCATTCCACGAAATTAGTTCTTTGATGAAGAATGACATACTAGAGAAGTAGGATAGACTTTTTACACTATTTTTAAGAAAAAAAAAGAATGTACATACAAAGAAGGTTTCCCTTTAAGAGTGTATTGATCTGGACCAAAAGGGAGCTGATATTTTTTATCGTTTTGTCCTCCATTTTTACCATTCTATATGAATTGGTCGGAATCAAATGGCTGCAAGTTCCCTTAACCCCAGTAGGTTTGATTGGTACTGCGGTGGCCTTTATGGTGGGATTTCAAAACAATGCCGCCTACGATAGAATTTGGGAAGCTCGTAAAATTTGGGGTGGAATTGTCAATGCTTCAAGATCATTGATCATTACGGTCAAAGACAGTTTTTATTTGCATCATCCAGATGCAACAAAAGAGGAAGCTCAAAACCTTAAGGTGATTACTCACCGTCATGTTGCATGGTTGAGTGCCCTTAGATATGCTATGAGAACCAAGAAGCCTTGGGAGGCCAGTTATGAGAGCATACATGAAAAAGAAACTTTTGCCTATCATGTTCCTGAAAGCACAACACCATTGGAGCAGGAGTTAAAACCACATTTATCTTCAGAGGAGTTAGACTATGTAATGGCAAGAGATAACAAGCCAAATGCATTGATCAGTTTGCAATCTCAACATCTAAGAAGGCTTGCAGATGAGGACAAACTTTGGGATTTCAGCTTTTTGAATTTGCAGCAGATCTTACAAGAATTGACAGCATTGCAGGGGAAATCAGAACGCATAAAGAACTTTCCTTATCCCAAACAATACGGAAGTATTGGCTATCATTTTGTTCATATTTTCATGTGGCTACTTCCCATGGCAATCATTCCATCATTTGCGAGCATGGGCTTAAAAATAGGCGAAACGCACCCATGGATAGGTGCCTATTTTGTTTGGTTTAACATCCCCTTTACGGTCATAGTTATTTGGATATTCAATACTATGCTTCGAATCGGATTGGCGGGGGAAAATCCATTTGAAGGTTCACCCAATGATGTGCCCATCTCCAATATTTCAAGAGGCATTACGAGAGATATCTTACAGATCATTGATGAGGAAGAAGAAAAGATTCCGCCACCCTTTGAAAATATCAACCATATTCAGATGTGATTCCTTAGTCTTGGAGAATTTTAAAGATACGTCCAATACTTACTTCAGATAAGTTCCATTCGTATCCGGCAAAGTCGGTTGTATTGATAAATTGCACCACTACCGCATCCATTCCTTCATTGTATTCAGCAAGACTTTGATATCCCACAACCAATCCACCATGATCATACTCATAGGGGTAGAGTTCCTGCTCTCCTTCGTCAAATACAGATCCATCATTCAGCGCTCGTAAAAAGATGCCTACATCCTCTGCAGTAGCCAACATGCCGTACTCACGTGCCTTAAAATCTTCGTCATATCCAACATAATATCCACTCATCACATCCTCCAAGTCTACTTCTGTAATAGAGAAGAAGGTGTTCTTTAAATTCAATGGAACTAAAATATTCTCCCTGATGTATTCTTGATGGCTGGTTCCAGCGACATTATCAATGATCTGTCGCAATAAAAGATAATTGGTATTGGAATATTCATAGCCTTGGTCGGGCTCGAAACTAGCCGGTAGATCCAAAGCAAAATCAAGAGCATTTTGACCATTTCCCTGTTCATCAAGCCAGTAGGCAGGATTATCCGTGTAATTAGGAATACCAGAACGGTGCTGAACCATCATTCTTAATGTGATCTGCTCAGCATATTCGATTCTGCCTACTAGTTCTGGAAAGTAATCGGCGAGGGTTTCATCCAGGGACAATCTCTGTTCATGAGCAAGTTTGGTAATGGCTACCGCAGCATAGAGTTTGCTAATGCTGGCTATCTTGAATAAAGAGTTTGGATCCGCTGGTATCTTTTTATCTCGATCCTTCCAACCCGCAGCATAGTATGCAGGGGGCTTACCAGCTTCATCTATATAAACAATGATACCTTCAAACCCATGATCCAAAGTTTCTTCCAACTGCTCTTGCACCGTATCGGGTAAGGGTAAGATCCAGGCCTTGACAATGATCCATGGAACAAAGTACAAAGAGATTGCAGTTCCAAGGAACAAGACAATCCTGAATATTTGTTTTCCTTTATTCTTGCCCATTCGAATCTATATATTGAATTTAAAGATAGAGAATATGAATGAAGTCAATTAGGAATTAATTATTAATGGATTCAATCAATAGAATAACTCACCATTCAATAACCACATCTCTTCTGCCAAGCATGCTTGGAATGATCCAAGTTCCTTCATTGCTGCCAATTTTAGAATTGGAGTTATAAAAACAAATTAAAACAGTGTATTCCTCTTGAGCTAGGCTAGAAGCAGCAGCAAGTTGATTGCGCTCTTCAGTAGTCAGCTTCTTGCAATTTCGATTCACAAACTCCTGCATGGCTAACTGAAATTCATCCTGTGAAAGTGTTATTGATGTTTCTGGAGGATAGCACTCATGTTCTAAGCCAGGAAAAGTAGAATACAGTTGACTTGAATGATCAGTATTTACTTGCAGTGTGTTTAGAGCATCAAAAGCAGCATTTTGCTCTGCTGAGAGCTCTGAAATGTTTGAATACTTCGAAGCTTGATGATAGATGATATTTACTTGCTCTTGCTTCTTTTCATTAAAAGGAGTACAGGAAATAAGGAAGCAAAAAAAGATGGAAAGCAAGAGGATCAATTTCATCATTACAGCTATATGAGAAAATTAAAAGTTAACAATTAATAATTAACAGCTAGGAATTGACAATTGCTTCGGAGGTTATAGTTTGAAGATTAAAGATCAAAAAAAAGCCCCAGGATATTCCCGAGGCTCTTCATTTTATCTAGATTCTAGAATCATAATTCCAGCATCTTATTTCACAATCGTCATTTCATCGATCAAATGCTTTGCTCCAGCATACTTGTCAATTATGAAAAGGGTGTAGCGAATGTCTACGCCGATTGTTCTTTGCAATTCAGTTTCAAATGCAATATCACCACTCATGGCTTCCCAGTTTCCATCAAATGCCGTTCCGATCAATTCTCCGTTTCCATTGATCATAGGAGAGCCTGAATTACCACCAGTAATGTCGTTGTTGGTGATGAAATTGACGATCAATTCGCCATTCTCATCGGCATACTGACCGTAATCTTTGGCTTCGATCAAAGATTTCAACTTCTCAGGAACTACAAATTCATGATTGTTTGGATCTTCTTTTTCCAAAATACCGTTAGCCGTTGTAATGTGACTATACTTCACAGCATCTCTAGGTACATAATCACCCACCTTACCGTAAGTAACTCTCATAGTAGAGTTAGCGTCAGGAGCAATGCTCTTGTCTTTGTTCATTTCCAACCATCCTTTAACGAATAGTCTTTCAGAACGAGCTAACATATCCTCTTTCTCACCAATGGTAGGTCTCACTTCTTCGTAGTAGTGATTCAATACCTCATTCATGATGGTGTAAATTGGGTCCTTATCAATTGTCTTCGCTTTAGGAGCCTTCAAGAAATTAGCGGTAGCTTCTTTGTCTGCAAAGATGGTCTTTGCAAATACATCCGCTGCCATCTTGTTGTAATCTCCCTTGTAAGAATTGATCATTTCCTTCACTTTAGCAGGCTGACTTTCAGATGGAATGTCTTTGTGATACACCTCCATCATCGCTGCAAATACTCTTTGATCAATTGCTTTGCTGTAATCCTTATAGTGATCGTGTCCGTTTTTCAACTTCTCGACTTCTTTGTCGATGGCTTCTTGATCCTTATCGTCAGCTTCCATCAAACCTTTCAACTTAGAGAACCTTCTAGAATAAGCAATGGCCTCAATTCTAAAGATGGCTTCGTTCAAATAGATTCTCAATCTATTTACATCCTTCAACTCTGAATAGCCTTTGTCGAATCCTTCGAGAACACCAGCGTACAATTCCTTTCTGCTGTCATCTTCATCCACCCACTTTTGGAAGGCATCTTCTTGAGCTTTCTTCTTATCGTATACTTTCAATCTCTTCAATCCAGCACTCTGTCCTTTGAAGTACTTCCAATAGTTCGAGATAGAAGCATGCTTAGATGCATAAGCAATTCTAGTTCCTTCGTCCTTGGCCATTTCATCTTCGTAAATGTCCAATACCTTTCTTCTCAACTTTACATATGATGGCTGTCTTGTTTCTAACTCATAAGTAATTCCCGCTGAGGTCAAGAAACGATCTGTACTTCCAGGGTAACCAAAGATCATGGAGAAATCTCCTTGATTCACACCTTTCAAAGAAACTGGCAAGTGATGCTTTGGCTTGTATGGAACATTGTCTTCAGAATAAGCTGCAGGTTTGTTGTCCTTGTCTGCATATACTCTGAATAGCGTAAAGTCACCAGTGTGTCTTGGCCACATCCAGTTGTCGGTATCTCCACCGTATTTTCCAACTGATGAAGGAGGAGCCCCTACCAATCTTACATCTTGATAAGTTTCATATACAAAAAGGAAGAACTGATTTCCGTTGAAAAAGCTTTTCACAACTACATCGTAATCACTATCTCCTTTCTCTTGCTTCTCCAAAGAGTCAGAGATCATTTTGATCGTCTTTCTCCTTTCATCCAAGCTCATTTCTTCATTCAATTCGGAACTGATTGCTTCAGTTACGTCTTTCATGTTAACCAAGAATGAAACGGAGAACCCAGCTGGAAGCTCGTCCTCTTTCTTCATGGCCCAGAAACCATCGTCCAAATAATTATGCTCTTCAGTACTGTGCTGTTGGATTACTCCAAATCCACAGTGGTGGTTGGTCAACATTAATCCCTGATCTGAGATCATTTCTCCAGTACAGAATCCACGGCCCAATCTTACGATGGCGTCTTTCAAACTGGAGTTGTTTACCGAATATATTTCTTCTGCGGTTAGTTTCAATCCTTGCTTCTGCATGTCAGCGTAGTTCAGTCGCTTGACAAACATGGGCAACCACATCCCTTCATCTGCTCTAACAGGAGCAAAGGCAAGCATAAAGCTTGCTATCAATAATACTATCTTCTTCATTTTATTAGATTACAGTTAAACGAACCCAAAAGTAGCGTTTCTTCTTTATTTGTTAAAAAATGTTAGCTGAGCGGAATTCTGGAAGGATTAACGGCTTATTCGTAAACCTTTTCTCCTTTGTTGAGCCATACGCCCCACATCTTACTGTAGGCGTGAACCTGTTTAGTTTCTTGGTTCTTTTCATCCACTACGGCATGTTCTTGGTTTACCCATTCAAATATCCCGCCATAGAGGTTTTTTACATTGGTGAATCCATTGGATTTTAGTTTTTCTGCTACCTTTTCACTTCGGTATCCAACAGAACAGTATACGATCAAAGGAGTGTCTTTTGGTAATTCTTTAACTGCAGAAAGATCCAGCTGATCGTATCCAACCCATTTGGCATTCTCTATATGGCTTACTTCGTATTCTCTTTCCTCTCTGCTATCAATAAATACAGCCTTACTCTCCTGCGAAGCAGATTCGACATTTACTCTTTCCACACTATTGGATAGCATGCCTTTCAACATCAGATCATATGCTTTGTTGTTCACGTCTTGTCCCATACTTGTTGTAATGGATAGGATGGTAAATCCAATCCCCAAAATAGTTCTATTCATAATAATTCGACAAATCTAAGGTCCAATCGTAATCCTTGTACTCAATTTCCAAGCCAGAGTCTTTTTTTAACACTTCATATTGGATCAAGGTTTTTCGAATCCCACTGGATCCGCCAAAATCTCCTCTGAACCAAGAGAAGAGGGGAGTAGTGTGCACCACCTTTTCCTCCAGATCTACCTCTGATTCCTTGTTCAAGAAATACTTTGCAACCTCATTGACCTTGCTGTTGTAATTCTCTTCAGTGTAAATAGCAATCGGTGGACAAGATCTGGCTCCACAGTTCAAGGCAAAGTGAATTCGTGGATCGGTTTTGGACAAGCGAAATTTTGATTCAAAAGCCGGAGCAAAAGGATTTTGAACATAGCCCAATGAAAGTTTCCAGGTAGATGCTCTAAGAATCCCATGTTCAATGTCATCAAAGCTCAATAATTGACCTGCAATCTTTATTCTTTCCTTGGAGAAAAAGCTCGATCTGTCTTCATACAATTGGGGTTCTTCTTTTAATAAGATTTGGATGTAGGCATTGTAGATATTGATCCAGAATACTTGCTTTTTAACAGGCGTACTCAACTGTTGGTGGAGATCATCCTCCTTTAGGGATGATAAAGCTATTTGACCTAGCTCCGTGTTCTTGTTTTGCTTGACCATTAGAAGCAGATCAACAGACAATTCAATTGCATCCTTGGATTCAATAGCTTGCGCAATGCTACTAGTGGGTGCAAAACACTGAAGGATTAGACTTAGTATCGATGAAAGTATAATGTACTTCATCCTTATTTCTATTTGGGCGTTAATCCGAAAGAAGCTCTGATCCGAAAAATTTCTTTCATGACCGTCTGTAGCTCATCAAATTCCTCTTTGTTCTTTCGCAACTTCATCAATCTATAAGTAGAACGTAAATAGTGAGTATGTTCTCTAAACCACAAATAGAAGCGCAAACTTTGGTAGGCCAAGACAGGGTAGAGCAAAGCAATCCAATGAAATTCGATCAAATAAAGTAAGATGCTCAAATGAAGAATGATCCACAGCAGAGTATTTACTACAATTCTCACAGAAGCATAGAACTCTTCAAGCTTGACTGTTTTGTCGGTGATCCATTTTCCCAATGCAAATGGAATCACGTTCAATGCCAAGGAAACTAAGGCGAGAGGAGATAAGCAAAACCAAAGCAAGAATTGGGATAGATCAACTCCTTTGTTCACTTTCAATTTTCTAAAATTCAAGCGGTATTTCTCTAGGATTTGTTTGGCCTTTTTGCAATCATCCATTAATCTACTTGCTTGAATGGGATGTAGTTCCTGCATCTTTCGCAAGGTCTTGGCAATTAGAATTTTACGAGAAAGGGAATTTTCCTTGAAGCTGCTATCCATTTCGCTAATTGCTCTAAACTCAGTTTCATTGATCGGATCAACTTCTATGGTATGAGCTTGTAGTTCTTTGAAGATATCTTGATTCAAATCCCTGATGGCATTGTGCGGATGGGAAAATCCATCCAACCAAGATTTGTCGACACTGATGTTCTCTCCATTTGCGATTAAGACCTTTGTTCGAAATTCTTTTGGTCGATCGTAATTCAGCCCTACTGTGGCCACTTGCATTTTGCCTAATGGGTTTTCCTTGAAATATTGCAAGATGATCCTTCCCAATCCTTTTTTCAAGGGTCTGAGCTTCATGTCCATGACGCTAATTCCTTCTACGAAAATGAGAATGGCTCCTCCTTCTGATAAGATCCTTGAACTCTCATCAAAAGTTTGCTGATTGTTTCCCAGTTTATCCTTCCCTTCTTGCCGACGGTAGATGGGGATTAGATTGAGTTTTCTTAAGATAAAATTAGACCAGCCTTTGCTAAAGACATCAGAGCGGGCTAAGAAATGCATTGGTCGATCGATCAAGCAGGCCAAAATGATCGCATCCAAAAAGGAGTTGGGATGATTGGCAGCAATCAGTAAGGGTCCTTTTTTGGGAATCTTCTGTAGATCGGCCTTCACTTGTAAATAGTGAACATCAAGGCTTCTACGCATTAACCACTGAAGTACTTTGTAAAGGATCATTTTAATTGATAGTAGTCAAAGTTAGCATCCTCATAATTCACGATCTCTACATTGTCGATCAGAGTTGAAGATTTTTCAGGGTTCCAAAAATAGATCAATAGATCATCTGTAGGTAAAACATTTAATGGCAGTTGATAAACAAAAAGCATCTGATACCAGCTAGATTTCTGATAATAATGCTTGACATCAAATCCCCTCCAATCAATATTCTCTCCTTCTCTGTCAATCGCAACAACAAGCTTTATTTTACAACTATCTTCCGATCGAAGTTTTGCTGAAATATTGATCCAATCTGGCTTTTCTCCAAATACATCCTCGACTTTTGAGCGATAGGTAAGAGCAAATTCATCCGACTCGCTGATCTTAAATCCACTTGGCTGACTGAAGTACAAACTATCTTCTATCAAATGTTCTCCTATGGACCATTGATCGTTGCCTAATTGGGCTTGGCTGAAAAAAGAGCTAGTTCTTTTCTCATCTGAATCCGTTAGAGAACTACCCAGTAATAACACATCTGAATTAAAATAGCGATGATGCTCAATAACTCTAGGATATTTCAACCTTGCTAATTCATAAACTTCTTCCGGTATAGGAAGATTGGCAAATCCCAAAGCAATAAAATTGGCACTTGATTTTTCAATTAATTCTGAAGCCTTTCTCAGTTGAGCGAAGTCTTCAAATAGGTCAATCTCTTCTTGTAAATCAGTACCTGATTGTCGGTAGAAATAATCTATATAATCAACACTGTTGGAGTTGCTGAAAACCAATAGATCATCGCCTTTTTCTTCTTTCCAATCCATGAGATGATTTGCTACATCCCTGAAATTTCCAAAGGGTTTTGGCCCCAAGATCTGAGCATCTAAGAAGAGTGTTCCCAACACAAACAGAAGCAATCCAATGGAGTAGAATCGGAAAATCCCTGTCTCTTCTTGAAAGAAAGAAAAGAGGAATATGATGAAGAAAGGAAAACTAAAGAACAATGCGGAGAACTGAAGTACAGGGTCAACCTTGATACTGTAATAATAGCCTACTAGAAAACTGATCAGAAATATCAAGGCTATCGGAAAGCTTTTCCAAGAGGGCATTTTCCCTTTGCTAGACCAAATTCCAACAATTGGAGCAGCAAAAATGATGCAGACCAATATAATAGAGTCGTTCAAGCTGTATTGAAAGAACTCCCACAAAAAATTCTCCTGAGGTGGGGGAAGCCAACCCAATCCTTTTCTACCAAATTGATGCAGACTGATCTTTAAATGTGGTGAGAAGATCAAGAGTGATAGTACACCGGCCAATAAATAATCCAGCCAAGCCTTTCGATCTCTTTTGATCATTGGGAAACCCACTAAAAAGATCAGTAATATGCTCAATGCTAAGAAGTAATGGGTCATGGCACCCAAGGCGGCAAAGACTGCAGTAAGTAGCATCCATTTTCTACTTGGCTCTTTGATCAATTTGATCCAGCAATAACTAAAGAGCATAAGGATCAAACTTCCAATTGCATAGGGTCTTGCAAGTTGTCCGTAGATAACAAATAGTTGGGTTAGGGAAAGAACTGTGACAGATGCTAGTGCAACTGCTTTGTTGTGTAGTTCACAGACGAACTTGTAGGCAAAATAGAGAAAGAAAATACTGAAGATCACATAGGGAAACCTTACTGCAACAGGACTGTCGCCAAAGAGATTCATCCAGAAGTAAATAAAAGTCTCATTCAATGCCGGATGTACATCCGTTTGGACCCCTTCCTGGATCATCTGTGAAAAGCTATCGTACTTTGCTCTGAAGATGGTACTCAGTTCATCATTGAATAAGGACCACTTGTTGAAGTCATAAATTCGAATGAGAGATCCGAGTAGAATGCTGATCAAGGCCAGCCAAGAGAATTGTTTGCTAGAGTTAGAATTCACCTCTTTGTCTACTGGTTTCGCTTAGGATGATCGCAGTGGAAGCTGCAACGTTTAGAGAGTCTGTCTTTCCTTTCATAGGTATCAGCACCATTTCATTCAATTCCTTTACAATGGTAGAATTGATACCGTCATATTCTGAGCCCATAACAATGGCAGTGGGTACTTTGTAGTCTACTTCATAGATGTTCTTTTCACCTTTTTCGCTACAACCCACCAATTGCAAACCGTAAGAGCTCAAGGATCTGCATACTTCTGCAAGGTCTCTTTCTCTGGAAATATTCATGTTCAAGAGTGCACCAGAAGAACGTTTGATGGCCTCTTCATTGATCTGGGCTGAGCCTTTGACTGGTATGATGATCAGATCTACTCCAAGGCATTCTGCACTTCTGCAAATGGCTCCGAAATTACCCACGTCACTTACTCTGTCTAATACTAAAACCAAAGGGACATGGCCTTTCTCAAAACAAGAGTTCAAGACTTCTTCAAAGGGTTGAAATTCAATGGGCGAAAGAAAGGCTACTACTCCTTGATGGTTCTTTTTATACAAATGATTTAGACGTCCCAAGGGTAGGTTTTGAGAGCTGATCTTATAACTCTTTAAGAGTTTGCGAAGCTCTGTGATGTTCGGTCCCTTTAAGTCGGATTGAATGAAAACCTTATCTATTGCTTTCTTTGCTTTGATTGCTTCCATTACTGGATGCATTCCATAGATGTAATCTTGTCTGCTCATGAATTTACTCTTCCTTGTCTCCAATCGTCAACCGCTCGGTACCAATTGCTCTTGAAATCTTCGTCTCTTACCAAGACGTAAATATTGTTGCTTTCTTCTGTTCTAATTTTTCTAAAGGTAAACTTCACCGATAGAATGTTATTGTCTTCACCGTAGGTCCATACTTCTTTGTGAATGTCTTTATAGATGGATGTTGGCTGACCATATACAATGAAAATGATTCCCCTATCTGTCTTCCAGCCCTCCTTGTAAGAGCTAAAATTCAAATTGGCGATCTCTACCCTAGAGTAATACTCCCTGATCAAGCTTTTAGCTGTGTTTTCATCCTTTCCGATCTTCAACCAAAAATTGTCGATTTCCTTCTTCTGGTTAACGGCATTCTTTACTTTTTTGAACTCTGAAGTAGTGCTAATGTAACGAATGGGATCAACCATTTTGTCCAATTTATTGACGTAGGGAAAATCCTCTTTGAAACGGAAGAAATGCAATCGCACCAATGTTGTATCAGTGGGGATCAATCTATTGATGTTGGCAATGCCACTGATCATGGTACTGTCTTTTAAATTGACAGCAGAACGATACTTGAAATTCAGCTCTTCTCCTTTTGATTTGACAATGAAGGGGGGAGGGGTCATTTTAAAATTATGATTCAAACTATCCAGCTCATAACGTTCTTCTTGAATAAGCGGGCTTTTGATCACTGTCACATTAGCATCGCTCAATACAATTGAATTGTATACGATTTCTCCGTCTTGCTTCAATAGATAGAATTCCTCATTTCCGTTTTCTCTCTTGTCAAATAGATATTCGTAAACCGTATTCAGATCCTTGTACTCATCTCTAAAATAGAGTCTCATCCTGTAGACCTTTCCCAAGGGCAAATAGGTAGTTGCAGCTCCTTCTAAAAGATCATTTGTAGTTCCTTCGCCATGATCAATAAAAGCCAAGGTTGTACTGTCGATCAATTTGTCTTTGGCCTCATAATCGAAAATTCTATAACGCATGAGGATCCTGCTAGTAAGATGGGTGTCATTTCTCAGTTTTCCATAAAGCACATCCTTGCTATGAATTCTGAAGTACAACCTACTGCTATCTGCAGAATGATGGAAGATCTTGACTTGCGGTGTGATGAGTTCTTGCTCAGGATTATACAGATAGGTATAATCGGTTTGATTGGTTCTACTCGATGAATAGCAACCAAGAATAATGGCCAGGCCTACAATGAAAATGTATGGAAGAGCTCTTTTCATGACTAATCCTTTTCAGCTCTGAATTCAGGAGGAAGTTCTTTCTTGGAGGTTGCACCTAATTCTTTGATCTTTTCTATCCTTCCAACAATATTTCCCTTTCCTTCTTTTAGCTTGTTAAAAGCACCTTCATAGGCTTCTCTTGCTGAATGTAGCCCGCGATCGATCTTCGACATATCATCTAGAAAGCCAACAAATTTATCGTAAAGCGCCCCTGCTTTATCTTGGATCTCTTGAACGTTTTTAGTGAATTTCTCATTCTTCCAAACAGATGCAATGGTTCTTAGAGTTGCCAAAAGAGTGGTTGGGCTAACAATCACCACTTTTTTCTCCCAGGCATAGGCATACAAGGAAGAATCTCCTTGAATAGCCAAACTGAATGCTGGCTCAATAGGCATGAATAGTAGGACAAAATCGGGAGTGTTTAGTTTTTTACTGCTTGAATAGTTCTTTTCACTCAGTTGGGAAACATGGTTCTTCACACTTGCAATATGCAGTTTCAATTGCTTTTCCTTTTCAGCATCGTCATCAGCCGCTATGTAATTGTCATAGGCCACTAAAGAAACCTTTGAATCAATGATCAAATGCTTTTCATCGGGAAGAAGGATCACCACATCAGGCTGTATTCTTTTGCCTTCCGTATTGGTGTCTGAATGTTGTGTTTTGTATTCTTCGCCTTCGATCAATCCAGAGCTTTCCAGTATCCTTTCTAGGATTACTTCACCCCAATTTCCTCTTGTCTTACTTTCTCCTTTTAGAGCTGTGGTCAAGTTTTGAGCTTGCTCGTTCAAGGTCTTGTTCAGTTCAAGGAGATTCTTGAGCTCCGTTTTTAGGGTAATTCGCTCTTCGTTCTCATGCTGGTACTTTTTCTCTACAGATTCCTCAAAACTTTTGATCTTTTCCTTGAGCGGTTTTAAGATCTGATCTAGCTCTTTCTGATGTACTTCCGAGAAATCTTTGGTATTGTCTTTCAAAATTTGGTTGGCCACCAATTTGAATTCTTTGGTGAATTGCTCTTGCAATTCTGATAGTCGAGCTTCCTCTTCTTTGAGTTTCTCTTCCATCTTTTTGAGCTCGGTTTGAGTAGAAGCCAATTCAGAACTAAGCCGCACCCTCTCGTCGCTTAATTCTTTTTCTCTTTCCTCTTGATTCCTGAACTCCTTCTTCGCGTCCTCTAGTCGTTGTTCTAGGTGCTCGTTCTTTGCTCTCAATTGGATCAATTCCTCTTGTTGAGTGCCATCTATAGACTCACCAGAACTGGATTTTTTTCTATTGATAAGGCTCAAGAGTAAGAATCCAATGATTCCGCCGAGTATGGATATGATGATCGTAGTATATTCCATTTATACCTGCTAAATTATCAATTAAAGAGTTCAGGAAGAGCGGTCATTTCTAGAAGATGTTGACAAAACCAAAATGGATCTTAGCTACTCTCAGATCAAATGCATTTCCTCTTTCTCTTCCCACTGCATAGTTAAAAGAAAAGATTCCAGCTTTGGTCTCAAAATTGATCCCAGCGCCGACACCAATTGGTGTATCTCGATCATATCCAGCCACTGTTTCACTTTCATAGAATCCTCCATCAGAAAACAATGCAAAGTAAGAGTTCCTTTCAAGTATGAATCTGTATTCCAGAGTCATAAAACTATATAGGGATGCGGTCATGGATTCTTCATCAAATCCCCTGAGGATCTTCAGTCCGCCAAATCTCAAGAGTTCGTTTTCGTAAACGTTTTCAGAATAAAGCCCTGCCGATTTATTCCCTAGTAGAATGGTGCTTCTACCGCCAATGGGAATGAAATAATTGATGGTGAATTTTCCGTTGTATTGAGTGGTATTGAGTTTTACATCATCGTATAGATTGGGGTTTTCTTCTTCTAGCGCATTGATCTTTTCCAATCTTTTTTGCCCAACTGCACCATCGAGTTCAATACCAATTCCTCTTCGCGGATTGTATAGGTAATTGAAATTTTGAAAGCTATAACCCAGACCAAATAAATTGATCTTGACATCCCCAAGGGCCAATTCTGAAATACCACTGCTGTTCAATCCTTTTCTTGAAAGAAGACTAGAGGTTTTTCGTTCCACATAAAGACGAATGAATTCAGAAGCGCTTCTCGCATAACTTACTCCAATTCTATTCGTCAGATCAATGAAAGTGGTGTCCCTTCTAAATAATTTGAAATAATAATCTACACCAAACTGAGACTGAAAGATGTAAGGGTAGGAGAGGTCCAATTGTAAATCCTGAGAATTCCCCTTTAGTTTTCGCCAATTAAAGCCAATCTTTTCACCTCTATTAAAGGCATTGATCAATAGGAGATCAATATCACCGGTAAATTCGATCTTACCTGTTTCTTCTTCTGTCAATAGTCCCAGTATCCCATCGAATCTACTTGCTTTTTTCTTTTTGGGATAGATGAGCACATTTACACCTTCTTCAAAGAATCTAACTTCATGTTGTCTTTCTTCTTCTAGGAATGGAACCTCAGTCATTCTTGTTTTGATCTCTTGGATCCTACTCTCGTTGTATGGGTGTCCTTCCTTAATATTTAAGTAAGCCTTTAAATAGGTTTCATTCAATCTTGATTCGCTTTCTATATTGACGCTATCTATTTTGTAAAACTTTCCTCGATCAACATATAATGAAGCACTGATCTGCCTGCTACTGTCTATCTCAATACTATCCAACTTCACACTGGCAAATGGATATCCGTTGTTTTCAAAGTATTCTATACTTCTTTGATACAACTTTCTCAATTGTTTGGCATTGAAATTCCGGTTCATGAACAATCGACCATTCAAGTCGATCTGACTGATCTCAAAATCATTGAGATTCCCCGAACGCAAATGCACCCATTTGTATTCCTTTCCCTGATGAATGAATACTTGAAATCTTCTTCCTTGGAGTTTTATTGAATCGATCATGGCCTCTAAATAGGCAGAGGCATGCAATTGAACGATCAATTCATTGGCCATCAATTCCCCTTCAACACTATCATTGATGTATTTGGGATGCTCTAGATCAATGCCTGAGATCCCTTCAATTTCTACCACCAGCCTTTGACCAAATATTAGTTGGCTGCAGAAGAGGAATGATATGATGAGAAGATACCTCATAGAACGAATAACAATCTCAAGTCTATTTTATTTTATCTCCCAATTGATCTCTTTCTGTCCCATGCCTTTGAGTATCTCATTGGCTTTGGAGAAATGCCTACTTCCAAAAAAGCCGCGATGTGCTGATAGGGGACTCGGGTGCACACTTTCCAATACATGATGTTTTTTGGTATCGATCAAGCTTTTCTTTTTCCTAGCATTAGAGCCCCAAAGAAGAAATACGATCCCTTCACGATGTTCGCTCAGTGCTGAAATACTTGCATCAGTGAATTTTTCCCATCCAATCTTTGAATGCGATAAGGGAGAAGCTTCCCGCACGCTCAAATAAGTGTTGAGCAAGAATACTCCTTGCGAAGCCCAATGACTTAAATCGCTTTTGGACGATATGGGTAGATCTAGATCTGTTTTTAACTCTTTAAGGATGTTTTTCAAGGAAGGAGGTTGGGGAATGCCATTGGGTACTGAAAAACAAAGCCCGTGTGCCTGCCCATTTCCATGATAGGGATCTTGGCCGAGAATAACCACCTTGACCTTCTGGAAAGGAGTGAGGTTGTAAGCGTTAAAGAGATGCGTTTTTGGTGGATACACCCTGAATTGATCATACTCAGCAAGCAGCTTTCTTTTCAAATCTAAAAAGTAATCTGATTGAAATTCATTCATGAGCTGCTCTTTCCAGCCTGCTTCTATTTGCGGATTAACCTTCATTGACTACAATTCTTTCTTGGGCTTATCAATATATTGTTGTTAACAAAAATGATATTATTCAATTGAAAACGTACCCTTTTGGGTACATTTGTCGTAGAGTTAGAAAAAACACACAATGAAAAAGTTATCTGTTATCCTGGCCTTGACATTTATCTTAGCTTCTCTTTTCGCATGTAAGTCACATCAGAGATGTGCTGCATATAGCAAGGCGGATATAGAGAATACTCAGAAGCCCTGCTAGATGAATTGGATATCCCTTCGTTCAGAGGGAGATCTAGACCAGCTCATCAAAGACTCAGAATCCCAAGTACAGGCTATTTTCAAACATTCCACGCGCTGCAGCATCAGTAGTATTGCAAGGCATCGGCTGGAATCAGATTGGCAAGATAAGTTGCCTCAAATCCCCATTCATTATTTGGATCTTATTCAATACAGAGAGTTGAGTAATGAGATTGCCAAGAGATTTGGAGTAAGGCATGAATCTCCTCAATTGATATTGGTCCAAAATGGCAAAGTGTTATTCCACAATTCCCATTTGGCAATTTCATCCAAATCAGCTGCTAAGCGTATTGAAAACTAAGTTCCTGCTGGATAGATTCGGCAAGACTAAGTGCAACGGGGCAATTCCGTCCTTCTTCTTCGAGGTACGCACGTTCTTCAAGAGGTATTGGAACGTCATAAATGATCTCAACTTTGAGTTTTGCTACCATTCTGGGATTGGAAGCCATCGACTTATTGACTTGGAAGCTGGGATTTCCAATATCTATGCCTTTAACTCTTGCTCTAATGCCAATAATAGTTAGTATACAAGAAGCTAATGAAGCTGCTAGTAGATCTGTTGGAGAAAAGAACTTTCCCTCTCCGTGATTGTCTTTAGGAGCATCGGTGTGTATGATGATATTCGAAGGGTGAGATAATTCGCAACGCAAGTTTCCGTTATATGTACCGTTGATCTTAGTCATATTAGGCTAATTTGGCTTTTATTAATTTTGTTGTAAAGGTAAGGTCTTGAAAAGACTATTAGTTGCATTTGTATTCTCTCTAGCCATCTCCTCCCTGTATGCTCAGGAAACCATATTCGAGGAGACAACTACTATATACGCCAATGAAACCTCTGGTGGAATTGGAATGCATACTAATGGCTTCATGGGTACTTTCAGAACTGGCAGGTACTTGACTGGATTTACAAAGAGGATTTATGAAATAGAAATTGGAAATATCAAACATCCAAAAGAGATCAAAAGCATTAATCCGTTTGAGAATGATGTAAGAGGATATGTATTTGGGAAGCTCAATTACTTCTATTTTATTCGTCCGAGCATTGGTTATCATAAAGTGTTTATACCCAAGCAATCCATTAGAGGTGTGTCTGTAACCTATGTGGTTCATGGAGGTTTGTCTTTAGGACTCGCCAAGCCAGTTTATTTGAACATCCAAGAAGATGAGGTGGGTACTGGAAATAAGATCATTGTAAGAAGAAGATATGATCCGGAAGAACACGATCAAGGTGATATCTATGGAAGAGCTTCCTTCTTAAATGGCATGGATGAGATCAGATTGTATCCAGGATTGTTCGGAAAATTTGGTTTTCACTTTGATTACGGTCAAAGAAGAGAAGCTTTGAGGTCAATTGAAGTAGGAATAAAGACCGATGTTTACATGCAAGAAATCCCTCTGATGGCCTTTACTGACAACAGTTCTTACTTCTTGAATCTCTACCTTGAGATCTTTTTTGGACAAAGAAAGGTGGAGTAGGCAACAATTTCGCTCTTAGGATTGTCTACTATTCGATTTACATTTTTTTAATATTGGTTTCTCAATTTAATATAATTCGTAAATTGTGGAGCTTTACTGTAGTTAACTAAAAATACCTATCTATATGAATGTCAAGAAGTTTACTCTTTTTGCACTACCTATTTTTGTAGTTGGATTTTCAGCATTTACTCTTTTTGAAAAAGCTGAATCAAGATATTTCCCAAGAGAGACTCAGTTGAACAGAGCTGCAAGCTTGTCAACTCACTATGAAGAGTTCATGCATATGTTAAAGGCCAACAGAGAAACTGGTCGCATTGATTATGCTGATATCGCTAGGGCGAAAGCTCACATTGATAGAATGAGTTCTCAGAAGTCATTAAATATTGGCTGGGCTTTTAAAGGTCCCGACAATATTGGAGGTAGAACACGTGCATTGATCATTGACAGAAATAATCCTGATCATATTTTAGCTGCTGGTGTATCTGGTGGTTTGTTTGAATCTTTTGATGGAGCAACCAGCTGGACTCCATATGATACAGATTATAAAGTTTCTACCATTTCTTGTATTGCACAGGATGCTGCAGGTGATTTTTACATTGGAACAGGAAGCCACTTTGAAGGAACTACCAGAGATCCATTTATCTCTAACTCAACTCAAAGATCAAGTTCATTCATGGGTTCAGGGGTATACAAGTTAACAGGTTCTGGAACTTATGAGCTAGTTGTTGGTCCAGACACCAATCAGAATCCAAACTTTGGATTGGATTATGCTACAGTTGGAAACATTGTTGCGGATCCTAACATTCCAGGAAAAATATATGTTGCAGCGAATCATGGTTTTAGAATCTTGACCAAGGACGGAACGGGCTGGAAAGACACTACTACCATTGCTTATGATCAAAAGTGTTTGGATGTAAATATTGAAGGAAGTAGCGTTTTAGTAACCTTTAAAGACAACACAGCTCCTCCATATGACTCTGCTAGAGTTTATGCATCTACAGACAATATGCAAAATTGGACGATGACACAATTCAATGCAGGACGTATTGAAGCGGCAATTGCTCCAACTGCAAACAATGTAATGTACTTATCTGCTGCAACAGCAGGAGGGTGTTTGCATAACATTTACAGATCTAGTGATGGTGGACAAACTTGGGGAATCATTGGCCCTGGAGGATCTCAATCATTTGATATGTTCGCTAACATTGGAATTAATTGCCAGGGTTATTGGGATAATCTTCTAGCCGTTTCTCCATATGATGAAGGAAAAATATTTGTTGGGGGAGTAATTCTTTACAGCTGGACTCAAAGTTCAGTTGACCCTGCTCCGCCGAATGGTTCTTGGAGAAGAATTGATGTAACAGCTGATAGATACGACCTAGGTGGATTTTTAGATCCGCGATATGTGCATGCTGATAAGCATACTATGGTATTCCACCCTACTAGAAGAAACATAGCATACATTGCTACGGATGGTGGTGTAACTCGCTCTGATAATATTGAAGATCCTCAACCATTCTTTCAAGCGTCAAACGCAAACTTTGGAGTTACTCAGTTCTATTATATAGGAGTTAATAGCAATGGCGTTGTTCTTGGTGGAACACAGGATAATGGATCTAATTTGATGGGCTTGAAATACAACCAGGATCTTTCAGGTTTACAAGTACTTGGCGGTGATGGATTCGGTTCTGAACTTTCAACCATCAATACTCAGATCGGTGTTGCATCATTGTATTTCAACAGATTTGTAAGGATCCAAGGAATTGGTACTACTTTGGGTAATACCAATATTTCTAGAGCAGATATTATTAGCAACAATGCATTCTTTGGTGGACTTTGTAATGGAATTGGATGTTTAGGTCCTTTCAATACTGTGATTGAATTGTGGGAATCTTATGATCATGTAGCCTCTCGTGATACAGTAGAGGTGATCTATGAAAGAGTTTCTTTACCACCTCTTCCAAGTGATTCTGTAATTATTTTCGAAGGAAATAACAATGATTATCCTCAGAGAGGAGTATTAGCTGATCAGGATACATTCCCAATTGATACCGTTTATGCAGGCTCAAGAGATGTGACTTATACTTATGAGGAAGGAAAAAACAATTATGTAGTAGCAAACCACGATACCATCTTCATCGACAAAACTCAGAATCTGATTTATGTCAAGAGAAGAGGTCAGGCAGATACTTCAATTTCTCCTTATACTGTAGGTTCAACTTATAGCTTCAGTAATGTAATTTCTGATCCTTATCAAACTTCAATTGAAGTAGAGTTTGAAAATTCATTTGTGGTGACGATTCCAAATTCAGTGTTCAGGTATCGTTTGAAATTCCACGATAAAGTTCAGTCAATTCTTGCTTCTGCAAACTGGGCTGGATTGACCAATACGGTTGACCCATCAGAAAGAAACATTATCATAACAAGAGATCTATTGAAGAATACTCCTGATATCAAGTGGTTCAATATTGCTGGAAGACTTTCAACACCAGATCCAATTCAACCGAATAATACGGTCTTGTGTATGGAATTCTCAAGAGATGGAGACGTACTATTTGCGGGAACTTCTAATGGAGATGTATTTAGAATCTCTGGAATTAATCATGTACACGATGATACTACTACTGAATCAGTAGGTGGTAACTTGTATTCTATCCAGACCGGAATTTTGGCTGGAAAATGTAGAAGAATTGGAAGGTTTACCCAAAGAGCGGTTACAGGACTTAGCGTTGATCCTAATGATGCAAACAATGTGATAGTAGTTCTAGGTAACTATGGAAGTGATAGATCAATTGCTAGAACAACTTTTGCATTGACTGCAACTGACCCAGGTTCTACATTTGAGTTCATTAATGGTTCAGGTAGCACAGCATTGCCGCCAGTTCCAGCTTACAGTGTATTGATCGACAAGAACAGTAAGGATACTGTGTTCATTGGAACAGAAATGGGAGTATTTGTTGCTCAAAATGCATTCTCAGCAGCTGGTAGCTCAGTTGTGTGGAGTGAGCAAAATTTCGGTCCTCCTCCATTTGGTGGAATGGGAAGAACACCTGTATTCGATTTGAAGCAGATTTACTTCAGCCAAACACTTCGTGCAGTTCCTGATACTACATTCTATTTTGAGGGCGGAGAAAAGAAGATCCAATATCCAATTAAAGTGAAGTACGATACCATTTGGTTTGAGAATGAAGGAAAGATCTATGCTGGTACACACGGTAGAGGTGTCTTTGTTAATGATCAGTTCGTATCTGTGAATGAATTGAGTAAAATGGAGGATGATGTAGACAATCACTTCGAAAGTGGTTTGAAGATCTATCCTAACCCAGTTCGTGATATTGCTAAGATCGAGTACCAATTGGCTTCAAGAGCTGATGTTAGAGTTCAGATCTATAGCTTGAACGGAAGATTGATCATGGACAATCAATACTCGAATCAATCAGAAGGTACCAATACCTTGCAGTTGAACCTGACTGATCTGAGTAACGGAACTTACGTTATCAGAGCAATCAGTGGAGACAAAGTTGCTTCGAATAAATTGCTTCTATACAAGTAGAAATAACTTATAGATCATAAAATAAAAAAGGACTGTTAATAACAGTCCTTTTTTATTTATAACTTCTTCCTTTTGGGCTTTCGAGATCACCCTTTGTAAAGTATCTTCGCTCATCAAAAATACATCTCTATGCCCAAGGATACTAGCATCAAACATACGCTCATTATAGGCAGTGGACCTATAGTTATTGGTCAGGCTTGTGAATTCGATTACTCAGGCTCCCAAGCATCCAGATCTCTAAGAGAGGAAGGAATCAAAGTCACCTTGATCAATTCAAATCCGGCAACGATCATGACCGATCCAGTGATTGCCGATAACATCTATTTAGAGCCACTAGAGCCAGAATCGATCGAGAAGATTCTACAAGAGCATCCAGACATTGATACGGTACTTCCAACCATGGGAGGACAGACTGCCTTGAACTTAGCTATCAAGTGTGATGAGATCGGGATCTGGGAGAAGTACAAGACCCGAATGATCGGCGTGGATATCGATGCGATCAATATTACAGAGGACAGAGAAGAGTTTAGGAAATTGATGGTAGAGATCGGTGTTGGAGTTGCTCCATCAAAGATTGCCAACTCCTTCCTAGAAGGAAAGAATTTTGCACAAGAAATAGGTTTTCCATTAGTTATTAGACCTTCTTACACATTGGGAGGATCTGGTGCATCATTTGTTCATACAGCTGAAGAGTTCGACAAGAAATTAACTCGCGGATTGCATGCTAGTCCAATCCATGAGGTGATGATCGACAAGGCTGTATTGGGTTGGAAAGAATACGAATTGGAGTTGCTCAGAGATTCCAATGACAATGTGATCATCATCTGTTCTATTGAGAACATGGATCCTATGGGAATCCACACAGGAGATTCGATCACTGTAGCTCCTGCAATGACCTTGTCTGATACAACTTATCAGAAGATGAGAGATATGGCCATTCACATGATGCGTTCCATTGGAGATTTTGCAGGTGGATGTAATGTGCAGTTTGCGGTTAGTAATGATGAGAAAGAAGAGATCATTGCCATTGAGATCAATCCTAGAGTTTCTAGATCATCTGCTTTGGCGTCTAAAGCAACCGGTTATCCTATTGCAAAGATTGCAGCAAAATTGGCGATTGGTTACCATCTTAATGAATTGACCAACCAGATCACCGGAACCACTTCAGCTTACTTTGAGCCAACCTTGGATTATGTGATCGTTAAGATCCCTAGATGGAACTTTGATAAGTTCGATTCTCCTGAGAAGACCCTAGGCCTTCAAATGAAGTCGGTTGGAGAGGTAATGGGAATTGGAAGATCCTTCCAAGAAGCCTTACAAAAAGCTTGTCAATCGTTGGAGATCAAAAGAAATGGTCTAGGTGCAGATGGGAAAGAGCTCACAGATCAAGACAAGATCTTGGATAGTTTGAAGAATCCTTCATGGAACCGACTGTTCCACCTTTATGATGCGATCAAATTGGGTATTCCAATTAACACCATTTTTAAAGCTACCTTGATCGATCCATGGTTCCTGAGACAGATCGAAGAATTGATCAATCTTGAGAAGGAGATCCAAAAGTTCAATTTGAAGACCTTACCAAAGGACCTTCTACTAGAGGCAAAACAAAAAGGATATGCAGATCGACAGATTGCACACGTTCTCAGTTGCCTTGAATCAGAGGTATATACCAAAAGGAATGAGCTGGGAATAAAGAGAGTATATAAATTGGTGGATACTTGTGCAGCTGAGTTCGAAGCTCAGACGCCTTATTACTACAGTACTTTTGAAGAAGAAAATGAATCAGAAGTAAGTGATAGAGAAAAGATCATTGTCTTGGGTTCTGGGCCAAACAGAATTGGACAAGGGATAGAATTTGATTACTGCTGTGTTCACGGTATTCTAGCGGCAAAAGAGTGCGGCTATGAAACGATCATGATCAACTGTAATCCAGAAACGGTCTCTACCGACTTTGATACCGCAGATAAATTATATTTCGAGCCGGTATTTTGGGAGCACATTTACGACATTATTCTGCACGAGAAGCCCAAAGGTGTCATCGTTCAGTTGGGTGGTCAAACTGCTCTTAAACTTGCGGAGAAACTTCATAGATATGGTATTGAGATCATAGGAACAAGCTTCGAAGCACTTGATCTTGCAGAAGACAGAGGAAGCTTTTCTGATCTTTTGAAAGAGAATGAAATTCCATATCCATTGTATGGTTCGATTGAGACTGCTGATGAAGCAATCGAATTGAGCAGAGAACTAGGGTTCCCTCTTTTGGTTAGACCATCTTATGTTCTCGGTGGACAAAGCATGAAGATTGTTATCAACGAAACAGAATTAGAGCAACATGTAGTCAACATTTTGAAGGATTTACCTGGCAACAAGATCCTTCTAGATCATTTCTTATCTGGAGCTATTGAAGCGGAAGCAGATGCCATTTGTGATGGAGAGGATGTCTACATTATTGGTATTATGGAACACATTGAGCCTGCTGGAATACATTCAGGAGACTCTTATGCAGTTTTACCGGCCTTTGACTTGTCTGACAACGTACTTACTCAGATCAGAGAGTATACCAAGAAGATTGCTGTAGCCTTGAAAACCAAAGGCTTGATCAATATTCAATTTGCGGTCAAAGACGAGAAAGTATACATCATTGAAGCAAATCCAAGGGCTTCTAGAACCGTTCCGTTTATTTCTAAAGCATACAAGGAGCCTTATGTGAATTACGCAACTAAGGTTATGTTGGGTGAAAAGAAGTTGAAGGATTTCAAAATGAATCCTATTGAGAAAGGTTATGCTATCAAGATCCCAGTATTCTCATTTGATAAGTTCCCGAATGTGAACAAGGAATTAGGACCTGAGATGAAATCTACTGGAGAGGCGATCCGTTTCATCGACGATTTAAAAGATAAATTCTTCAGAGAAGTTTATTCAGAGAGAAACCTTTACCTTAGTAAGTAAGAATGGTTGTTCAAGCCGGTTTTATTTCGCTTATGAGAACTTTGTTGATCATAGCGGCAATATTCTTTGGTGCAAGATTATTTGTCCGTTATATTATCCCTTTTTTTCTAGGAAGATTTCTTAGGAAACAACAGGAGAAGTTCTACGGTCAGCAAGCTGGCACTCCATATAACCGCGATGATGAAGGAACCGTTCGCGTGAAGACCAAGGGTCAATCTTCAAGAAAGAAAGACGATCTTGGCGAATACGTAGATTACGAAGATATTGACGAAAGCAAATAGAATTATGTCTAAGATCTCCTTAAAATCTTTATTACCATACCTGTCAGCAGTATTGCTCTTTGCTGGAATTGCAATGGTTTACTTTTATCCAGTTCTTCAAGGGTATCGAGTAAAAACCATCGATATTACTCAGCATAAAGGAATGTCGCAAGAAGTTAGGGCGCACAAAGAGGCTTTTGATGAAGAACCACTTTGGGTGGGAAATATGTTTGGAGGAATGCCGGCCTACCAAGTGTCTACTGTACGATACAGTGGTAATATTCTCGATGGTTTGCACAAGATGATGACTTTGGGCTTTCCTTACCCTATTGGAGTTCTCTTCTTGTATTTGATTGGTTTTTATATTCTTCTACTCTCCATGAAGATAGACCCATGGCTATCAATAATTGGAGCTATTGCTTTTGCCTTTTCTTCCTATTTCATCATCATTATAGATGCTGGACACACCTCCAAGGCTTTTGCAATTGCATACATGCCACCATTGTTGGGAGGGATCATTTCCATCTTGAGGGGAAGATTATTGGTTGGAGCCTTACTTACTTCTGTCTTCATGGGATTGGAATTGTATGCCAATCACTTGCAGATCACCTATTATTTAATGTTTGTCATCTTGATCGTTGGATTGGTAGAAATGATCAATATGATAAAAGAAGGCAAGGTGGCTGATTTTGCGAAGAGAGCGGCAATAGTTGTGGTAGCGGTCCTCTTAGGGGTAATGCCTAATCTGGGTAACATTCTTTTGACCTACGAGTACTCTAAAGCCTCCACAAGAAGTCCATCAGAATTAACGATTAATCCAGATGGCACATCAAACGAAAATATAAAGAGCACAGGTCTTGATAAGGATTATATAACTAGATGGAGTTATGGAATGCAAGAAAGTTTCTCCCTGATGCTACCCAATGTTAAAGGCGGTGCTTCTGGAGCGATCATTGGAGATCAAGAAGAGGTAGAGCGATTGAGAAGGGAAGACCCGGCATTCTTCAATTTTATGGTAGAGCAGTACCAGAAAGAAAGATTCATCATCAATACCTATTGGGGGAATCAACCTTTTACTTCTGGTCCGGTATATCTAGGTATTATCATTTGTTTCCTAGCCTTCTTGGCCTTGTTCTATATCAAAGACCCTTTGGTGATAGGATTGGGGTTAGCTGCTTTGTTTGCGTTGATGCTCTCATGGGGAAAGAATCTCATGGGCTTCTCTGAGTTCTTCATTGATCATTTCCCAATGTACAACAAGTTTAGAGCAGTATCTATGACATTGGTACTAGTTGAGCTGGTAGTTCCAATTTTGGCCATCTTGTTCTTAAGCAAGTTAGTGACAGACAAGGAATTGATCAATGCCAATAGAAAAAGATTTTTCATCATTAGCGGAAGTTTTGTAGGACTTCTTTTACTGTTCTACATCATGCCAGATACCTTCTTTGATTTCTTAAGTGATAGAGACAAAGAGCAAATGACTAAATTGGTAGCTGCGCAAGGGGGACAAACCAATAACATCTATGCCAATTTTGAAAAGGTTGAGTCCATTAGAATAGGGGTATTTAGGTCTGATATATTAAGTGTATTAAAGTATTTGATCCTAGCCATAGGCTTGATCCTTTTGTATGCGTATGATAAGGTAAACAAGAAAGTATTGCTTGCTGGTATTGGAACATTAGTTCTGGTAGATCTTTGGTTGGTCGATAAGCAATTCTTGAACAATGAAGAGAAGGCAGGAGCAAGAAGTTCTTCTCCTGACCGCTACTTAGCCTATGAAAAGTTAACTGCTCAAACTGCACCATATCAAGCTTCTTCTGTAGATTATGCAATACTTCAAACAGAAATGCGTGAGAATCCGGCATTGCGCTCTTTGATAACAGAGGCAGAAAACAATGCCAAGGCAAAAGCTAGAAGGGCTGATGCAGGGGAATTAGAGAAGGCAAGGTTCAATACATTGATGCGAAATACGCATTACAGAGTCTTCAATACTGCTCAAAAAATGGATGAAGATGCCAAAACAGCCTACTTCCACAAAACCTTAGGAGGTTATCATGGAGCCAAGATGAAGAAGTACCAAGAATTGATCGACTTCAAATTGGGAATTGAGCACTACCAATTGAGGCAGGCATTTACACAGGGTGGTGAGCGAATGGTTAAGTCACTGTTACCTCAAATGACTGTAGCTAACATGTTGAATGCCAAGTATGTAATTGGTCTTCAACAAACAGGAGATCGAATGGCAGAAACCTTGATTCGAAACGATCTTGCATTGGGAAATGCATGGTTTGTATCTGATTATCAGATCGTCAATTCAGCAGATGAAGAGATCATTGCAATTAGAGAATTCGATCCATCAAGTACGGTGATCATAAGAGAAGAAGACAAGGCATATGTAGAGAATTTAAAAAAAGGAAGTGGATTCATTCGATTAGAATCTTATTTACCTAATCAGCTGGTCTATACTTACCAAAGTAATGCAGATCAATTGGTTGTCTTCTCTGAGATCTTTTATGACAAAGGATGGAATGCCTATATCAATGGAAATCCAGTACCTCATATCAAGGTCAATTATATCTTGAGAGGAATGAAGGTTCCAGCAGGTGAGGGAGAGATCGTCTTTAAGTTTGAGCCAAGCACTTACAGCATTGGTAAGGCAAGTACCTGGATCAGTTCTGTACTCATCCTTCTTCTTATCTTGGGTGTTGGTTACAAAGAGTTGTTTGCTAAGTCGGAGGAATGAAAAAAGTATTGATCATTGTTTATTACTGGCCACCCAGCGGTGGAGCAGGAGTACAACGATGGTTGAAGTTCACCAAGTACCTGCCAGAATTCGGTTGGAAGCCGATCATTTACACTCCAGATAATCCCGATTTTTCTTTGAAGGATGAAAGCTTGTTAAAGGAAGTTCATCCTGAAGTAGAGGTAATAAAAAAGCCAATTTGGGAGCCCTATGGTCTTTACAGAAGGCTCTTTTCAAAGAAGGATGACAAGGAATTGTCGACCGGGATCAAGGATCAAAAGAGTCAAGGGGGAAAATTGGCGAATTGGATCAGAGGAAATCTTTTCATCCCAGACCCAAAAGTCTACTGGTGCAAACCTTCGGTAAAGTTCTTGACCCAATATCTAGATAAGAATCCCGTAGATGCAATTATTAGTAGTGGAACTCCTCACTCCATGCATTTGATTGCTCTAGACTTAAAAAGAAAGTTCAATTTGCCTTGGATTGCAGATTTTAGGGATCCATGGACAGAACTAGATATATTAAAGGATTATCAGATCCTTCCCTCAAGAATGAAGAAGTATCGTGCATACGAGAAAGAAGTTCTTGTTTCTGCAGATCTTGCCTTGACTACTTCTAAGGTCTGGGCAGAGGACTTCAAAAGATTAGGTGCAAGAAAGGCTGAATGCATCACCAATGGCTTTGATGAAACTGATTTTGATATGAAAGTTGATCCCTACAATGAATGGGTTATGTCTCATTTTGGATTACTCAATCATCTTAGGAATCCTGAACATTTATGGACAGCCATTGAAGAGTTATTGTCGGAAAGGGAAGATTTTGCTGAAAAATTTAGATTACATCTAGGAGGGACCATCGACAAAGATCTACTGCAGAAACTTCAGCAATTCCCTTTGCTTTCTCGAAGGCTAAAGGTGTTCCCTTACCTTAGTCACGAAGAGGTCATCAAGGAGTATCTAAAATCTAGGGTTTTACTTCTTCTCCTCTTTAATTCAGAAAGCGGTAAAGGCAACATTCCAGGTAAATTGTTCGAGTATTTGGCGAGCAATAAGCCAATTCTGGCTTTTGGTCCAGAAGAAGGAGATTCCTCGGATATTGTTACAAATAGCAAAGGTGTATTCTTAAAATATGCCAATGACAATAAAGAAACTATCAAAAAAAGCTTACTTGGCACCTTTAGGGATGACATGGCAGACCATAGTAGTGCAAAAGAGTTCAGTAGAGAACAGCTAACCAAAAAGCTTGCTACTCTATTGGAAGAGCTTGTTTAGAGTCATCATCTACTTGCTTTTTAAGTTGAGCATGTAGCACATGCAACAATCCCGGTAATGATATGATCCAAAAGATAAATTCATCCAACAAATGTCCTTGAAGCCCCATCAAAGCAAAAATGCTTGCAAAGGAGATCAATCCCCCTAAGAATTCCTTCTTCCATGCTAAGATCAATCCAACACAAGTCATTATTGGAAAACAGAAGAACATCAGCATCTCTACTGGATCTGTAAATCCGCCACTTTGGTTTTCTACTTCACCAAATAGATCTTCAATGATGTGAGCGCCAAGGAAGAACAATACAAATCCTAAAATGAGTGCATTGCTGATCCTTGAACTATAAAATAGTGTTTTGATTAGAACTTTATTTTTTCCCATGACCTTTCGTTTTTATTCAAGATCAAAGATAGAGGGGGCATAGAGTGAGATTCATTGACTTAAGTTAAGAAGTGCCAGAAGCTGATCTTTTTCTGATTCGGCTAAGTGATTCTGGCTTGACACCCACATAGGAAGCAATAAGGTACTGTGGGATCCTTTGTGCTAGATCTGAATATTCCTTGATGAATTTCTCGTAGCGACTTTCATGATCGTGCATGTAGATCGAGAGCAATTGGCCTACCATTACATCGAAGCGATGTTCCACAATGATTCGACCCAGTAAATTTCCGTTCTCTGCTTGATCAAAGATCTGTTGAAGCTTTTCAAAGGAAACACACAATAGCTCGCAATCTTCAATAGCTTGTATGTTTTGCATGGATGCTGCCTTGTGTCTAAAGCTTTGATAATCACCTATGAATTCACCTTCCTTGGTAAATTCAAATGTAGATTCTTCTTCATTCTTATGTACAAAATATCTAACCAATCCAGAGTTGATAAAGGCAATCTGCTTGGCAATTTTTCCTTCTCTTAGAAAGTATTCCCCTTTTTTCAACTGCTTTAGCTGAAAGGAGTCCAAGATCATTTCCCTTTCTGATTCAGAGAGTTGTACAATAGACTGTAAGGTTTGTAAGAGTTGATCAAACATGCTTTGAAAGCTACAAAAAGTATGAGAGAATAGAAATCTTGGATAAAGTGAAAAGTCCCTACTTTTTCAGTTTTCCTCTTTTGAGTATCCCAAACATTTGATCAGTCAACTTGATCAGATCCACAGAAGTCTTTAATTGATAGTGGATGAATAAATAAGTGCTAATGATCAAGATACTCTTGTACGCAATGCTAAGAACTGGATTCTCAAGGGAAGGTAAATAGGAAGATAGGAGGTATATCCCAATAGCTATTATTAGAGCGATCAAGGTCTTCTTGCTAAATGGCTGAATTCCCAATTTAAAGTAGACGATGATATACTTGATCACATTGAATAGGAATATAGAAATGGCTGTAGCCAAGGCGGCACCACTAATTCCGTACAAAGGAATCAGAATCTCATTGTTGATGATGGCCACAACAATCAAGAACAACATGATCACTATGTTCCACTTGTAGAAGTCAGACATGAGTATGATCTCATTGTTTACTCCAGTTGCCATATCAAACAGGACTGCTAGTCCTATGAAAAGCACCACATATTTTCCTTCTGCATAGATCTCGGAATTGGGAATCAAGAGAAATAGATCGTCAATGTTGATCCAAACACAGATCAATAACAAGCTTCCAATGATCAATTGTATCAAGGAGGATTTAGAATACAATTCCTCGACTTCATCCAATCTATCTTCCTTCATTGCTTTTCCAATTACAGGGAGTGATATCAAATTCAAGGAGCGCTTGGGCATCTCTATTGCCAAACCAATGTATAATGCGATGGTAAATATTCCAGTATTAGCAAGATCCAACTTAGAGGCAATCATCCAACTATCGATCTTAGTAACGATCATACCAGCAAAGCCACTCAAGATGATATAGGATCCGTAGATCAAAGATTCTTTGATTAACTTTTTGTCTAGTGACTTGATACTCCAAACGATCTTGATAAAGTGCAATTGTCTCAAGTAGAGCAGAACCAGGATCAAATTCAATCCAAATACAGTTACTAAGCCTATTACCAAGTAATCCAGCTCGAATTGATACATGGAATAGGTGATGACAAGTGCAAAGAGCAGTATGCGGAAAACAACCTCCTTAAAAAACTTGGGCATGGTAATCCTAAACTGAGCTCTGGAAAAAGTGTCGGCAACGTTCCTTCCAGCCAGAATGAATGAAAGAGGAACCAACCAGATCAAATAATCTACGATCAAGGGTGAATTGTCCGCAAAATTTTCGATCACTAGGTCTCTACAAATGAACAAGAGCAGCATAGAGAAGAGGTAACCCAAGAAAGGGATCAGCATGATGAAATAGACAAATGCTCCTTTCTTCTCTTCGTCATCTTTTACGTAGGGATAGTATTTTAGAATGATCCCATTCACGCCCATTTGTGCAAGCGGAGCAATGATCAAAGAAATGTTGGTCAACAAGGTGATAAGACCAATCTCTTCTGCTTCTAGAAATGCTGGATACAACCAAAGCGTATTGATCGCACCCAATAGAACCCCTATGTATGTTACAATAGAGGTTTTTATGGTTTGACGCTTGATGATTCCCATCTTAGCTCAATTCTTGAAGTATCTTTCTTACCATTTGGTAATCGACATTCTCTACTGTGGGAAGATTCATTCCCTTTTCAGAAATGATCTTGGCATTCTTATTAGAGAAGGCGTACTCTTGATAGATCGGCATATCGGATAGACAATAGAAAAAGGGTCTTACATCGATATTATTAGCACGTAGAAGCTCACTTATTTCTTCTTTGCGATCGCTTAGACAAGAAACCAACCATACTACCTTTTTTCGATCGCTGAATTCTTTTTGCCATTCAATGAGACCAAGATCGTCCAAATGCTTTTTGTAGTTTTCTTCGATTCCTCCTTTCATAGCGATCAACTGATCGATCTTCTCCAACTGAGCGCAGCCTATTGCGGCTTGCAAATTGGTCATTCGATAATTGTATCCGATCTCTTCGTGCCAATACTTCTTCTCACGACTCATACCATGATCCCTTAACTGGCGCATCTTGTCATCCAATTCCGAAGAGTTGGTCAAACACATTCCTCCTTCTCCTGTAGTAATGATCTTGTTCGCAAAGAAAGAAAAGGTCGCAATGTCGCCAAAACTCCCGATCCTTTGACCCTTGAATTCAGCTCCGTGAGCTTCAGCACAATCTTCAATAACCTTTAGATCATGCTCTTTGGCCAAAGCCATGATCCCTTCCATATCGCAAGCTTGTCCGTAGACATGTACTGGAATGATTGCTTTGGTATTTGGTCCTATGGCTTTTTTGATCTCTTCTACGGAGATGGTCCAATCATCAATATTTACATCTACCAGAACAGGAGTAGCATGTGCAAGTAAAACTGCATTGATGGTGGCAGCAAAGGTTAGATCGGGAATGATCACTTCATCTCCCTCTCCAATACCAAGTGCTTTTAATGCCAAGTGAATTGCCACAGTTCCATTACTTACAGCAACACCGTGATTAGTGCCTATATAATTGGAAAAACCTTCTTCGAATTGATCAATGTATTTTCCTCTACTGCTGATCCAAGTAGAAGTGAAGGCATCCATCAGATAGCGATATTCTGTATTGTCTAAGCTAGGCTCAGCAATAGGGGTAAAGCGCGTTTGATGGCGGTATACGAAGTAATCTACCATGAATCCTTCATCATCAACAATAGGAATGATTCGAATCCTCTTACTCGTCTTGCTCAAGAGCTTCTCAATGCTCTCTCCTTGTTTTGCAACTACATACTCACCAAAATCTTCTTTGGAGAGATTGTCTGACATTGTTTTTCCTTTGAGCAGAAGTCGCCTGAAGTCACCGTCTGTGACAATGCCACAAAGTTTGTCATGATCATCTAATATAAAAGCGGTACCAGCAGGTTCATGATCAATTGCTTTTACCAATTCCCTTAAGCTACTGTTGTATTTACATGATGAATCTTTCATAAAAGTCCGCTAATTAGCTGATGTGTTCTTTTGATCTTATCCATCTCCACATAGGTTTCTAGTGTAATGGTTTTGGAACTAAGGTCAAAGCTCTGCAAAGATTGAAAAATATCTGATTCCTCGGTCAATTCCCAATTCAGATCTGCCTGACCGTCATTGCCGGAAAGGTGAATGTAATCCGTACCATCTATGAGATTCGCAACTTCATTTTGGAAATTCAAACCCAATACTGTAGAGCTGACTCTTAAGTGAGCTAGGTCCAATAAATAACCTATTCCTGTATCTGAGCGTGCCTCCTCAAGATTGCTGCTGTGAGTGAAGAAGAAAGGGTCCTTTTCTTGGAACTCTGTATAATTCGCTAAAGAGAGAACGTTATTCTCAATGTAGAGCTTCACATCTTGAGCTGCAATTTCGATCAAGCTTCTTAGATAGGAATGAAACTGATCAAGTGCCTGCTTGCGGTCAAACAATTCTCTATTACTGATCTTCTTGCCAATCTGATCAAGCGGAATATTGATCAAGAATCCCGCATGAAAAGCAAATTGATCGGCTCCTAGTTTTTGAGAAAGCTCAATAGCTCTTTTGCAATGCTCAAAACTCATGATAGCCACATCCTCTTCCAAAGAGGCTAGATTTAGCACAAATGGGACTTCAGGAGGAGGGAAGTAATTGTGACATAAATAAGAGATTCCAAACTCTTCTTTAAGCCTTAAAAGATCATTCTCTAATTCACTGTAAGGTTCAGTACCGCCAGAAAGCTCAATGTTCTTGAAGCCTTCATTGGCCAAGATTCTCACTGAATCTGCTATCGTTTTGGCCTTTACACAAGATGAGGATACATAGATCATCTAGGATACTGATTAGATATTATGATGGTTTAAATAGATTCTCATTCTTCTAACTATTCGATCTCAATTATTTCGTTAGCTGAATAGTCTTTAGTAGCTATTTTTCCCAAAAGTTCCTTGTATTGTATTGGAGAGATTCCTCTTCCACCGGTTCTTTTGGCAGCAATATTTTCCAAACTGAACTTTTCTCCTTTTTTGATCTCTGTTTTACTGACCAAGCATTTCTGAAGTGACTTTCTTGTGGCACTTTCAGACTCGGTAGGCTCTTTGATCCCTTTGCCCAAATACTTTTCTATTCTTCTTACTTCGTCTACTAGCTCTTTCAATTCTTGCGGATCTAAGGAAGCTCGATGGTCGGGACCTGATGCATCCTTGTCTAAGGTAAAATGCTTTTCAATCATGCACGCACCCATTGGTACAGCATAAGGTGCTGCTCCGGTACCTACAGAATGATCTGAGTATCCCAAAAGAACATCGAACTCTTTTTTGTAGGTGTTCAATACATTCAAATTTGCCTCATGATCTTCGATAGGATAATTGGCCGTGCATTGCATCAAGATCACATTTTGATTGAATTCGTGAATCTCCTCCAAAGCTGCTCTCACTTCATCCAGATATGACATTCCCGTTGAAAGAAATATGGGCTTCTGAGTTTCAGCTATCTTTCTTAGGAAGGGCAAATTGGTAGTATCAGTTGAAGCGACTTTGTAGCTGCTCAATCCAACTTCTTCCAATTCGATTAGACTTTTTTCATCGAAAGGAGTAATGATGAGTAGGATGTTCTTTTGCTTGCAATAATCTTTCAATTTGTAATACTGCTCCTTCTGCAATTCCAGTTTACGAAGCATGTCTGCCTGACTTTCTTCTTCTGATGTAGTTTTGGTTTGATATGGTGCTTTCTCAACATCCTCGATGATGAGCTCGGAGGTGCGAAAAGCTTGAAATTTCACTGCATCTGCACCAGCCTCAACAGCTACATCAATGAGTTTTCTGGCAAGATCCATGTCTCCACCGTGATTCACTCCAGCTTCAGCAATGATAAAGCAAGGATGATCAGAGGAGATCACCCTATCTTCTATTTCAATTTGTTTCTTGAACTTCATTATTGAAGGTCCTCCAATTTTAAGTTCTCATATTGAGAAATGTCTCTCTTCAATTTCTTTCCCTCCATTTTTGGAAACTCAGTAGGAGGGATGCCTACCTCATTGTTTCTGCTGAAGAAGATGTCTTTTCTTTGTAGCACTTCACCTTCTTTGAGATCTCTTTTGGCAATGATGCTTTTCTTTTGGAATTTTCTATACTTCAGCTCAGACTCAGTGAAAGGTTTTGGCTCTTTATCTCCATAGGCTGTATGAGCCAATTTGAGATCACTGACCAATTTCTTAAACTCAGCAGGTTCTAAGGCAGCTTGATAATCCAGTCCTTTCTTAGAACGATCCAATGCAATGTGTTTTTCAATTACGTTCGCTCCTAGTCCAACGGCAATGAGGTCTACCATCTTTCCAAATTGATTTTCTCCATCAACATGATCGTGATAGCCAACTGGAATGTTGAATTCGTCCTGCAATAGTTGGATCCTTGAGATATTGAGGTCTTCGATTTGTGTAGGAAAATTTTGAACTCCGTGCATCAGTACTACCGACTTAGCTCCATTGCTAGTGGCGGTTTTTAATCCCGCCCTTATTTCATCCAAGGTAGAGGCTCCTGTTCCTAAGGTAAAAGGTATACCAGATGCTGCTACCGCTTCTACTACCTCTGGATTAGAAAGATCTGCAGAATTGAGCTTGATCCCATCTACTTTCAATTTAACCGCTAGTTGAACAGATGGGGTATCATAGGTACATGCCCAAACATCAATTCCAATTTCTCTGGCGTAATTATTCAGTTCCGTCCATTCTTCCTCTGAAAAAGCGATCTTATCCAAGGTAGGGTAGAGGTCATTTACCGGTGTTACCACATGACCCATATTGAAAAATTGCAATTGAGTAGCATCAGCGCCTGCCTCTTTAGAGGCCTTGATCAAGTCCTTTGCATCTTGGAAATTGCCATTATGTGCACAGGCCATCTCCGCAATAACGTATGCAGGATTTCCTTTGCCTATTGACTTTCCAGCAATTTTTATTTCTTTCTCTAGTTGTTCGAGCATTTATAGATCATTGTCATTTAGGATCCCTTCGATCTTACTTCTTTCCTCAGCAGTAGTTTGCTTCATTGGCTTTCTTTCTGTGCCATTCATATGGCCCTTGATTGATAGAATGGCTTTCAAGGATGGATGCCAGCCAAAAGGTACTAGCTTCTGAAAAAGTGGAATTTCTATGTTGTTTACGATTCCATAGGCCTTTTCATAGTTCTTGGCTTGCATGGCTTCAAAAAAGTCGTTCTCTACCTCCGCTTTAAAATTTCCTATTCCGCCAAGGAATGCATTTGCGCCCGACCAATAATCTCGCAAGTACCTGCTCATTCCTCCACCGGCACCAATGATGACAGCTTTGTCGGCTAGTTCTCTGACCACATTACCGCTGTATGCCATATCTAAAGCTTCTTCTTTGAGCCCAACTACATTGGGTATGTCAAGTAATTTATGAAGAGTAGAAATTGGATACTGTACCGTTCCTCCACCCAGTCCATTTCGCATGGGCATCTCGTGGATCAACACTCCAATTCCAGCTGCATCGCTGATCTTTCCAAAGAAGTCTAAAAGGTATTCGTCACCATAATATCTTTCAGGATAATATGCCAAATAGAGGTCGGCACCAATTTCTCTGCTGTGTTCTGCAAACTCAACAGCTTCAGCTTGTCTGCCAAAAGGAGGGTTTGCAACAATTGTCTTTATTCTTCCAGCAGCGGCCTTAACTACCGTTTCGTTGACTGCTTTTATCTCTTCTTTGGTCAAGAGGTTGTATCGAGAAGTTCCAACGGTTGTCATCACATTCTTGATGCCACTATCGGCTAAGAATTTGACATACTTGGAGAGAGAATCATGATCTACTGATTCGTCTTCATTGAAAGGGGTTGGAAGAGGAATAACAGTTCCTCGGATCTCGTCTATGTATCTATTGTTCATTGATTATTTCTTTTGCGATGATCTCTGCAATTTTAAATTGATAAGGGTAATCGATATCGTATGAACGAATCGCAGGCATGATATGGTGCATCATCCGCCTGTTAAAAAATGTTTTTTTCTCGAGAAAGCCTTGCATGCTTGCAATGTATACGGCTCCATTGGGATGGTATTTCTTCTCCTTGTTCTGAGAGCGAGTAACTTCATAACCAGAAGGATCTACCATTTCTACGATCTCGTTATTGAGCTTGAGGGCAAATTCAGTTGGGAAATCGTATTCCGTTACTCCAATTAAAAACTGATAGTTTTCTTGAGAGCTGAGTTTCTCAAATGCCTCACGCACATCTTGAGCAGTTCTAAAAGGACAAGTTGGTAGAAGAGCAGCTACATAATCATAGGTGTCCTGGATCTGGTTTCTTTGGATGTATTCATTAACCACCTCAACTTTAGTCACCCTGTCGCCAGCCATTTCTTTTGGCCTTACATCTATCTCTGCGCCATGCTTCCTTGCAATCTCCATGATCTCTTGATCTTCAGTAGACACCACTACTTTGTCGAAAACCCCTGATTCCAATGCAGCATCGATGGTGTAGGCCATTAAAGGTTTGCCATTCAATGGTAGGATGTTTTTTCGAGGTATACGCTTCGAGCCTCCTCTAGCAGGTATGATGCAAATGCAACTATTATTTTTCATGCAAATTAGGCTTTGCCGCTGATGAGATCAGAGATGCTGTAAATATATCTTGATGGGTTGAGCAAGGACTCGTTGAACCATTGCTTTGACAATAGATCTGGAGAGTACTTGGGCATTGGATCTTGTCGTGAATGAGCTCTCATGATCTTTCTATTTTTCCCAGCTTCTACTCTTCCCGCTCTGTGATAAGTATCAGTGGTGAATACGATCAATGACCCAGCTTTTGCAACCATGGGTACTGCATTTTGCAATTCTTCTGGAAGCTGTCTATTGGGCAGTTTGGAGATCTTCTTTCCTCTTTTCCTGTAGAATTCCATGATCGATTGAGCCAAGAGATGTGATCCAGGAACAGCTTCAAAGGCACCATTGCTTTCATCAATGTCGTTCAAGTAAAGGAAGAATTTCAAGGTAGAGAGCTTGTCGTAGTGCAATTCATTTAGAGCATTCACCTTCTCATGCTCATCTTTAGCAACATAGATCTCGTGATTGAAATGATTGGGTGTCCCCAAATAACGATCAGCTACTTTCCTCATGAATTCCATATTGAATACTTCTGAAGTCTTCGGGAAAGTAATTGCGTCTAGATCGTTGAATTCTATTCTTCTTGCTACCCCTTGTGGATAGTCGAGCTTGCTGATATAATTATTTTCAGTAGCAAGGATTTGATCGTACTCTTGGAGCAAAGAATTCAGACTATCTTCGTCCAAGAAATTCTCAAGGATCAGTACTCCTTCTTCCGCCAATTTTTCTAGGGTTGGTTCAATGCTTTCAAATCCCTTGTAATTCATTCTCAATTTGTCCATAGACATTTCTTCTTTATCCCAACAAAGATAATACCTAAAGGGCATTCAAAGCCACTGAAAAATGCAATTCTGCTTATATTTGAAAATATTAACTTTTTAGCCCTACTATGAAGAAAATATTACTCATTTCCTTTCTATTTCATTTTGCTGTCCTTGTGTATGCTCAGAATTGGACAGAATTAAGATCTCAAAGCCAACATCCTGTTGAAAGAGCTAATTCTGTTGGGTTTAGCAACGGTAGTATTGGCTTTATAGCATTAGGGAATACTCCAACGGGTACACATTTCGATGATTGTTGGAGTTATAGCCCAAGTCAAGGCAGTTGGACGAGAGTAGCTGATTTTCCAGGAGTTGGTAGAAAGAATGCCATTGTATTTTCAATAGATTCTTTTGCCTTTGTTGGCGCTGGTGCTGTTGGTGCATCTACCATTAGTGATATGTACAAGTACAATATGAACACAGATACTTGGACAGCTATTTCTAATTATCCTGGTGATGGAAAAAGATTAGCTTTTCAGGCTGTAAGCAATGGAAAAGCATATGTTGGAGGTGGGTTTGCATCGATACAGAGAAATGACTTTTATGAGTACAATCCTAATACCGATCAGTGGAGGCAATTAGCAGATCTTCCTTTTGGACGAAGGGCAAGCGGAGTATCTTTTAGCATTGGAGATACAGTTTACTTTGGTCTTGGTTATCACAACTCGAATGACTTCAATGATTTCTGGGCCTATAGTGTGCTAGATTCTACTTGGACTCAAAAAGCCAATTATTCAGGCGTTGGTAGAATTAGAGCTAATGTTACAATAGTGAATGACAAGGCAGTAGTTGGGGGAGGTTTCGAATTGGGAACAACCACCTATTTGCCAGATTATCATGCTTATGACCCCTCAACCGGCCAATGGACAGCTGTTAGTTCTCCTATAATGCCGGCAAGAGCTGCATTTTCGACTTTTTCAATTGGGTCTGCAGGCTACATCTTTAGTGGATCAGTTACTACTTCTAGCTATGAGAACGATTTATGGAAGTTGAGTGATGCGAATGGTATTCGATTTGACGAGGTAGCATTCTTAACACCAAGAGCAAATCCAGCAGGATTCTCAAATGGAACTTATGGTTTTGTTGGATTGGGTAATTCCTCATTGGGAGGATTGCATTACAAAGATCTATGGAAATTTGAACCAGTATCTAATACATGGCAACAAATGGCCGACTTTCCCGCTGATGGTAGAAAAAATGCAATGGCATTTAGTATTGATTCATTTGCCTATGTTGGGGCAGGAACAACCGGCATAACTCAGAAAAGGGATATGTATCGTTACAATATGAACTCGGATCGTTGGGATACGCTTGCTAATTATCCAGGTCAGGGAATGCGCTTGGTATTTCATGCAGCTTGTCATGGAAAGGCATATGTTGGAGGTGGTTTGACCGACATAAATACCATTCCTAACTTTTTCAATGATTTTTATGAATATGACCCAAATACTGATAATTGGAATCTTTTAGGTGTATTGCCTTTTAGTGGACGTTCAAGTGGAGTATCATTTACTATCAATGATACCATCTACTTTGGATTGGGTTACGATGGAAACGTAGCGAAGAATGATTTATGGGCTTATAGTATCAACGATTCTACTTGGACTCAGAAAGCCTCATTTCCTGGCTTGGCAAGATTAAGGGCAATGGCTTTTGTTATTAATGACAGGGCAATAGTAGGAGGAGGGTTTCGTGCCAACTCTGCTTATACCAATGACTATTATCAGTATGATCCAAATGCAAACCAATGGGTTTTAATGCCTTCGTTTGGTGGAGCCAATAGAGCTGCTGCAGCTTCATTCAACATTGCAAATAATGGCTACTTATTCGGAGGAGCAAATTCTTCAAATATTTACTTGAACGACCTATGGGAGTTTCGTGGCATCATTACTAGTTTAGAAAGGATTCAAACTAAGAATGAATCTTTCTTCATCTTTCCAAATCCATCAGAAGGGATATTGCAGATAGAAGTTAATGAAGTGGGTGATTTTTTCTTGTATGATTTAAAAGGCAAGGAAGTATATAGATCTAGAATTGATCAATCGACCATTTTGGATCTCTCCTTTCTTTCAAAAGGAAGCTATGTTTATCAATTCGTAAACGAATCATCCTTGAATAGAGGAAAGTTGATCATTGCCAAATAGCTTGTAAAATTTACAGCAATTAATATGCAGTTAATGTTTCATTCCTATCTTGGGAATGATCTAAATTATATTTATGAAAACAATAGTGCTTTTCATCTCTCTTTTTAGCTTTCAGATTATCAACGCTCAGATCTGGACTGATAGAACGAATCAATACCCCGATGAGAGAAAGAACGTCGATGGCTTTTCCAATGGCACCCATGGATTTATTATGCTAGGAACTACTGCAAGTGATGCCGGTTATTTTGATTGTTGGAAGTATGATCCTAGATCTAATACATGGTCACAACAAAGTGATTTTCCAGGAGATGCAAAGAGAAATACCTTTGCTTTTTCTATTGATTCTTTTGCTTATATAGGCGCAGGGACAACGGGTTCAGTTGAACGCTCTAACTTTTACAGATACAATATGAACTCTGATCACTGGGATACTTTAGCAAGCTATCCCGGCTTAGGAAAAAGAAATGCATTCAGTGCTTCAGTGGGGGATAAAGCCTATGTAGGAGGTGGATATAGCGGAACAAGTTCTAGGAATGATTTTTACGAGTATAATGCAGCTACAGATAGTTGGAGAGCTCTTCCAAATCTTCCTTTTGGAGCCAGATCAGGGGGTATTTCATTCAGCATAGCTGATACCATCTATTTTGGAATGGGTTTCAATGGATCCAATGATTTCAATGACCTCTGGGCTTACAGTATCAACGATTCAACTTGGAGACAAAAAGCATCTTTGTTGGGTATTCCAAGAGCCCATTGCAATGCTTTGGTATTGAGCGGAAAAGCTGTTGTGGGTGGAGGATATGCAATTGGAACAAGCACTAATTTGTCAGACTACTACCTCTATGATCCAGCACAGAATCAATGGACTAGCTTGAATGGTTTTGCAAATGATGCGAGGATCACAGCTGCTAGCTTTACAATTGGAAATCATGCCTATATTTTTGGAGGCGCACCTACATGGACAACCGTGGATGCAGAGCTCTGGGAATTGACCCTGAATGGCAACAACGACTCATGGCAGCAGATGACTACAGGTAATCCATCTCCAAGGGCAAATGGGGTTGGCTTTAGCAATTCTACCCATGGATTTTTATGTTTGGGTAATAATGATTCTGGAGATCTAAAAGATTGCTGGAAATTTGATCCTAACAATTTTCAATGGCAAAGAGTAACTGACTTTCCAGGAGTAGCTCGAAAGAATGCTGTAGGAGTAGCAATTGATAGTATTGCTTATGTTGGAATGGGATTTTCTAATGGCACTCTGAGAAGGGATTTTTACAGTTATAATACCCTACAAGATCGCTGGGACACCTTGGCCAATTATCCTGGAGCAGGAAGAAGAAATCCATTTATTGGGTCAGCTAATGGCAAGATTTACGTTGGAGGTGGGATGTCTTCAAGCAGTCAGCACAATGACTTTTACGAATACAATCCGATAACAGACAGTTGGAGGCAATTGAGCAATTTGCCATTTGGCAATAGGTCTACGGGAGTCTATTTCTCTATTGGAGATACTATTTATTTTGGAATGGGTTTTAGAGGTAGCTCTTCTTTCAATGATCTATGGGCTTATAGTGCGATTGATTCTAACTGGACTCAGAAACCATCCATCACAGGTGCTCCACGATTGGGATCAGAAGCTTTTGTTCATTTCAATACAGCAATAGTAGGAGGTGGTTTCCTTTTTGGGACCAGTACAGACTTAGCTGATTACTACGAATACGATCAGAGTACGGGTAATTGGAGACCAATAATAGGCTTTTCAGCCGGTCAGAGGTCTACAGCGGCCTCTTTTACCTTGAGTGCTAGCTCCTACATTACATCTGGCAGGGACAATGCAAATAGTCGTTTTCTAAATGATATTTGGCAGTATACAACTGTTCTATCTTCTTTGGATGATAGAAATGACGCAGTAGAGGAAGGAATTCTTATTTATCCCAATCCAACAAAAGGTGAATTGCTTCTTGATGTTAAAGGCGATTATCAGTTCCAATTGTTTGATCTGAGCGGAAGAAGAGTGTTGAACCTCCAATTAAGAGGTAGGAGTAATTTAAATCTTCAAGAATTAAAGAACGGTACTTATATCTATTCCATTGAAACCAATAGCTCGGTTAAAAGAGGTAAACTAGTTGTACACTAATGAATCACAGCCTAATCTAAAATGTATTTTGAATACTAGATGAAGAGAATTGCTTCCTATTTATTGATAATTATTTTCTTTTTATCATCTAGCCTTGTTGGGCAAACATGGATTCAGAAGCTTCCTGCGGCCAAGAAACCAGCCGAGCGCTTTGATGCGGTAGCATTTTCAAATGGAAACTTTGGATTTATTGCTACAGGTAATGAATTCCCAAGCCTAAAAGATACCTGGAGATATGATCCATCACAAAGATCATGGACTCAAGTTTCCGATTTTACCGGGACAGCGAGATATCAATCTTTTGCATTTACAGTTGATTCTTTTGCATATCTAGGAGCTGGAACCAATAATTCAGTTGAGTTTAATGACTTCTACAGTTATAATATGAACAACGATACTTGGACTCTTCAAGGAGTTTATCCAGGAACTGGAAGGAGACATTGCTTTGCAGCTTCTACCAATGGAAAAGGATATGTAGGTGGAGGGAGAACGGGTATGTTTGGATCCTTTACAATTTACGATGATTTTTATGAGTACGATCCCGTCTTAAATAGTTGGATTTCCCTTGCAAACTTTCCATTTGGAAATAGATCAAATGGCATCTCTTTTTCTTATGCGGATACCATCTATTTTGGTTTGGGAAGAAATGGGAATGTACTATATAATGATCTCTGGGCATACAGTATCAATGATTCAACATGGACTCAGAAAGCTAATTTCCCAGGCTTAGCTCGTGAGGATGCAATTGCTGTTCATAGGAATGGTGAGATTTTAGTTGGTGGGGGACAATCTAATATACAAGTACACAATACATTGGAGGATTTTTATGCTTACAATCCCGTCACTAATCAATGGACTGCTGCTGCATCCTTGACCTCCCGTTCATATCATTCATCGGTTAGTTTTAGTTTGCAGAACGAAGCCTATATTTTTGGAGGAAGAAGGATCTACAATATCTGGGAAGATGAGCTTTATAAATATTCCTCAGATTATTGGGTGAAAATTGATTCCACTCCAAACCATAGAGAGGGAGTTCTAGGCTTTTCCCATTCCGATGCAGGATACATAATTGGAGGCCAAAGTCCTTTTGGTCATCCTTACAAGGATCTTTGGAAATACGATGCCCAAAGCAATGAATGGACTAACTTAAGAGGGTATCCTGGTAATCCAGGAGTTAATGGAATAGTATTCACAATTGATTCATTTGCCTACGCTGGCTTGGGCAGAACATGGGGGTGGCATTCCAAAGAATTTTATCGCTACAGCATAGCTCATGATCGGTGGGATAGCTTGCCAGATTATCCAGGCAGCGGTAGTTTCCACATATTCTACGCCTCTACCAATGGCAAGGCTTACGTTGGTGGAGGTGCAGCAAGATCCCATTCAACAGGATTTTCTTATCACCAAGATTTTTATGAATACGACCCTGTAACTGATACTTGGAGAGCTCTTCCAAATCTACCTTTTGGAAAAAGATGGGGAGGAATATCTTTTGCTGTTGCAGACACCGTTTATTTTGGTTTTGGTCTCAATGACACCAACGTTTATCAGAATGATCTATGGGCTTATAGTGTAAAGGATTCGACTTGGAGCCAGAAAAGCTCTTTGACAAGAGGCAATTCAAGGCAGTTTGTTCAAGCAGTTGGTCATCAGGTGATAGTAGGAGGAGGGGTAGGTAATCCCTTTGTTAGGGAGTACCACGAATACGATGCTCGATTGGATCAATGGACTTTCATTGGAAACTTCCCTGCTTTGGCAAGGCAAGTATCTGCTTCTTTTCAGATCAAAGGCAATGTATACTTATTTGGAGGAGCAGGTAACGGTGGCTACCTCAACAGGTTTGGTGACCTATGGGAGTACAATGGCTTATACACTTCAGACCTTAAAACAAACCAAACCGTGAAGAATAATTCTGTCTTTCCAAATCCAACAAATGGAGAGCTATATGTTAGTGTAAAAGAAGTATCTAACTTCTATTTATATGACCTCAGTGGAAAGAGAGTAGCTAACTATCGTATCAATGAGAGTTCTAACTTGAATTTAAGTCGACTTGATCCAGGAACCTATCTCTATACCATAGAGACCAATAATTCAGTAGAAAGGGGTAAACTTGTGCTTTCAAAGTAAAGCCCAATCCACTAATCCATGGCAACATTTCTAGGAAAAACAATCAATGGCGTTCTTAACAAATTGGGGATGCATCTTGTAAAGGAAGACAATGTCACTTTCCATCGCTATTGGAACAAACAGCAGTATTTGGAGAAGTCTGAGTTCAAGTACATTCTTTCTCTTTATGATGTATACAAGAAGATCGCTAAGGTTCCAGGTCATGTTGTAGAATTGGGAGTTGCCTACGGTAGAAATACCATCATCTTCTCTCATCTAATCAATATGACCAATGAAAACGATGTTCGAAAGTATTACGGTTTCGACACCTTTGATGGCTTTACAGACGAGAGTTTGGAGAACAGCCAGCAATTGTCAAAGCATTCTTGGAAAGGCATATCTGTATCTGAAGTAGAGAAGAGAATAAAATCCACCATTAAGAACAAGCCTTATAAATTGGTCAAAGGAGACATCAATGAGAGCATTCCTCAGTTTCTAAAGGAGAATCCAAATTTTAAAGCTGCTTTGGTCTATGTAGATTGTAATGCCTATGAACCTGCGATAAGAGCTTTGGAAAATCTTAAACCACATATGTCGCCTGGTGCCATTGTTTGTATCGATGAGAAACGACAAGGTGGAGAGACCAAAGCCTTGATCGAGTTTTGTGAAAAGAATGGTTTGCAGTTCCAAAAGGACGACCATGCCTTTTCTATTCCTGCCTACACAGAGATGAAGTAAATTTGCAAGGATGTCTGTATTAAGGAAGCTTCTTAATAGTATACTTCCGAAGAAGAATTCGGACTTGCTGATCGAAGATCAGATCATTGTTTTCGGTGATAGTCACTCCCGTGCATTTTCTTTCAATCCCAACTTCATGCCTTTCTTTATTGGAGCTGGAAAGGAGAATAACTTTATCAATGATGAGAATGCAAAGAGAGTAGAAGGTAGTCTTCGTAAGGCATTGAGTGGATTGGATGGTAAGAAAGTGATGTTTTGCTTTGGAGAGCCTGATACCAGACATTATTTGGGCTTGGGTTGGTATCCTTGGGAGGGCAAACGTTTGTTTGAATTGGACGATTTTAGGCCATCAATAGATGAATCTGTTAAGCGTTATTCAAAGATGATCAAAAACTTAAGGAAGGATTTCTCTAATGAGATGCTAGTCTTTAATGCAACTCCTTCTACTCGTTCTGATCAAAATGAAATCACTGACTATTTCAATGCAGGCATGAAGAAGGCTTGTGAAAGTATTCAAGGAGTTCTATTTATAGATATTAATTCAAAGATCTATGTAGATACAGAAGAATTGATCGATCAGCAGTATTATTCAGACACGGTTCACCTCAATAATAAGATCCAAATATTAGTGGAAGATTTTCTTCTAGGTAAAGGAGTGATTAATCAGAGAGGCTATGACAGTGAACTAAAGTTCAGTCATAAAAAAGTACAGTCGAAATACGAGTACAACGAGCAATTTGGTTGTTATGTGCTGAAATAAACAGCAGTTATTCTTTTTCCAATGCTCTATTCAATTGCTTTTTCTTTCTCCTAGAGTCGAAGATGAAATAGACCATTACACTAATGACAATTGCAACTAAGGCAAGCAAGATCATGATGTACCTTCTTTGCTCTTGCTCTTTCAATAGGCGTTTTTCTCTTTCTTGGAGCATGAGCTCTTTTTGCTTTACTTCATAGGCAATGGCAAGATCGGCAATGTCTTTGCTCATTTGCTCTTCGTAGAGGATCTTTCGGTGATGAGCTTCGATGTTGTCATACCTCAAAAAATTCATCGAATCTCCTTTGACTTCATAGGCCATCTTAATACCCCAATAGGTGTCAGCGTAGATCTGATGATCCATATCACATTCCTGCAGAATATTGATAACGATCTTGAAATAATGCAAGGCAGAGTCGGATTCATTTCTTCTTAGGTAGTAACTCCCTAGGTTTTTCACTGCATTTGCAAGATAGATGTCCTTTTGATCGATCCAGAGATTAATGGATTGTTTGTAATAGGCAAGGGCTTCATTGAGATATCCTGTCCTTTCATAAATATTGCCCAATTCATTTAAGGATGTAGCTTGATCATTCTCAAATCCAAATTGTGTTGAGATCTCCAATGAAAGCTCCGAGAGTGCAATTGCCGTATCGGTATATCCTTGATCCAAACGGTAATCGTAATGCTGAGGTGTTTCGTTGTAAACTGCAGCTGCTCTATGAAAGAATCTACTTAGTAGTTGAGGGTCTTTGATCTTAATATTTTGATTTAGTTTCCGAATGAGAAAGAGTGCTCTTTCATACATTCGATTCTTCCTATAAAGCTCTATCAACTGAGTATTGGCCTTGAAATTCAGATAATCAGATTCAAGCTTGTCTGCAATATTCAAAGCGGTTTGTAAGGAACTAAATGCGGTATCCTGGTCTTCTAGGATGGAGCATACTACTGCATATCCAATGTGCCAATCTGCTAATAATGAGTCTTCATCTTCCTTGAACTCCTTTCTCGCTTCCTCTAGATAACTCTTTGCAAGGATGTATCGGGTCTCATTCAATAGCGACCGCAGGCTATCAGGGTCATATCTTTCTGCTTGAATAGTAAAGCAGGAGATTCCCATTAAGAACAAAAGAAACAGCTTGAATAGATTGTTCTTCATCTGATTAAGTGAGGAGGAAAAATAAGACTAAAACAAATACCAATTTCAGTACGAAAACAAAGACGGAATGTTTGAGGCTATAGTTGATCGATCGCATCCATGATCCTATTGCAGACTAGTCCGTCGATCTTGAATGCTCTTTCTTCTATGAATTTTTCCTTTTTTAAAGCATTAATGGATCTTTTTCCATCCAATACTTCTTTGCAGCTAGCAAGAAGGGCTTCTCCATCTAAAACTTGATGTGCTATACCACTTTTGATGTAAGATTGATAGTCTCTTTGCAAGTAATCCATACTAATCACTTCCTTATCAAAGTAGATAGCTTCCAGACCAACGGTGCTGTAATAGGTGATCAAAATTTTGGAACTGGCCAATAAGAAGTACAATTCTCCCTCATAAACACTTAAGTTAGGGTATTGACTACCTTTTGCAAGCTCTCTGTATTTCTGTATTTCTGATTCATTGGGATGAGGTTTGATCACCAGCTCATAATCAGCTAAATGCTTGCACAAGCGAAGAAAATCAGCCAGCTGACTTTCTTTAAGCTCTTGATCAGCAGGAGGCATCGGCTGGGTGGCATATACAATTAGTTTGCGTTCTTTGATGCGGTCTTTCAACTGTGGAATTGAATCTGTCCGCATATGTCCCACAACTTTTAAACTACTGGCAGGAAAATGATTTTTCAAAAGCTCATCCCTATTAAAACTTCCCCTAAGCAAATTTAGCTCTGGCCAGGGTTGAAAATTCTTATCACTCTCGTTGAAGCGATAAGCAATGTTCCCTTTACTGATGGCCCCATGCTGTATGGCAATTCTCTTAATCTGATTGCTTCTAGCAACATTGAATAGGGTGCTGTTTTGGAGAGAGTGTTCATCAATAGCAATGATCTTCTTTAAATTGAGCTTGGAGAATAGGATCTCGCTAGCAGCTTCTCTCCAAATCGCTAGTTTGAGCGTCTTTTTTAAGCTTAATAAGTAATTCAAAAGAACTCTTTGATTTGCATTGATTGCAGGAGATTGCAACGATCTTTGAATCTCCTCAAAACTCTTTTCCAATTGCTGATTCAGCTTTCTTCTTTTACTTGATATGAAAGCAAGTAGGAGGTAAGGTTCAAAGTATATACTCTTTCTGCCGTAGGCATTTGGACGAAGGTAGTCTGTGATGGATAATTTGTGATTTGCTTCTAGACTTGGAGGTCTAAGCTGTGTAAGGTATTGATAGTTGCTATCTGAGAGGCTTGCGTCTATTAGATCTTGTAAATGTGGATCTCCTTTTTTGATTCTACCACTTCTTGACTCAATTACATCTTGAACCAAGTATGGATTGGCAATGATCAAATTTGGAGCGGCTGTTCTTTTGATCATATTTCGGATCAAGCCGAGCTTCGCCCTCCAGAAGAATAGAAAAATGTACTTCAATAGATAGCTCAAAGATAGATTGCTTTTTTTGACCAACTTGCTTGGAATGTAATTGCAATCTTTTTCAATGAGATATTGAAGAGGCTCCGAGTGAGCATACAGATCTACCTTGCCGTTAAAGCCTATTTTATTCAAATAAATATTGATCCGCTCAGCAGTAATAAAGCTGATCCTACTTCTTTGGAACAAGCTGAATCGAACATAATACCAGAGACTGTGATCCCCCAGCTTTAATATCTCTGCAATACTTCTTGATGAATCAAGAGCTTCATGACCAAAGTTGATGATCCTCTCAATATGTTTTTCGGAAAGGTCAGATGAAAGATTGGGAATGTATATTGCTCTTTCTCTTAGATCATTATTGTTGATCCATTTTTTTTCAAGAGTGTATATGGGATCATTCGATCTGCCAAGGATCTTTTCTTCTTCTACAGTTAGTCTCCTACAAACCAAGACTATATTTAGAGGCTGCTCATCTTTCATTTTCGAGCCTTGTCTATTTCTTCTTCAACTCTCTCTATTGAACCTGCTTGTTGAATACTTGCATTCAATTCAAAGCCTATCAGAAGTACAAATGAATTGAAATAGATCAAAAGCATTAGAATAATAATAGTTCCAATAGAACCGTAGATCTTGTTGTAATTGGCAAAATTGTCGACATAAAAGCCAAATGCCAAAGAGACTATAATTACCAATATAGTTGCCAGGGTAGAACCAGCAGAGAAGAATCTCCACTTCATTTTTCTATTTCCTCCAAGGTAGAAGAATGAAGAGATCCCAAAGAAGCACAAGGCCGCTATGATGATCCATTTACCTGCCATTAATAGAATAGAGGAGGTACTTCCTTCTTCCAATATGAAATTGACCATGTATTCACTGATCAATATCGCAGCAATGGCAATGATCACAAGCGTTGTTAGGATGAACAACATAAGAATTGAGATCAATCTTGTTTGGAATATATTCCTCTTAAAACTGGTGTTGTAGCTTTCCATGAATGCATTCTGCATACCGTCAAACCCGCTAGTGGCCAAATAGAGTGCAAATAAAAATCCAAACGAAAGAAGACCTCCATCTGCATTGGTGATCAGGTTTACCAATGATTCATTCAAGAACTCATAACCCTGTTCCGGTAAAACTTCATCAAGGATCTCCAACAACTCTGCCCTGAAGTTCTCAATAGGGATATAGGGAATCAAGGTCAATAGAAAAATAATGGTAGGAAAAATGGCTAAGAAGAATTTGAAGGCCATAGACGAAGCCTTTAATTCCAGCGCACCTTCTACCAAGCCCTTGAAAAAGAATTTAGCTACATAGTAGATCGGTAAACCATCAAATCCGGGAAGAATGATCTTTTTGGAGATAAAGATCCCTTTACGAACTATGGCAAGATTCCTCATTTTATGTACAAGGCCTTCAGACATTATATTGCTTTTAGACTTAAGTCTAGACTATTGATCTGATGCGTCAATGCTCCTACACTAATATAATCTACACCACAAATGGCATAATCTCTTATCGTAGCTTCTGTAATACCTCCGGATGCTTCCGTTTCTGCTTGATCCCCAATTCTTCGAACAGCCTCTTTGAGATCTTCATAGTTGAAATTATCGAGCATGATCCTGTCTACATGATCTGCCGCTAATATTTCATCAACCTCCTTTAGGTCTCGTGCTTCTACCTCGATCTTAATATTGATGCCTACATCTTTTTGATAAGCATGACATTTTTCGATGGCTTCCTTGATTCCTCCTGCATAATCAATGTGATTGTCTTTGATCATCATCATATCGTACAAGCCAAATCGATGGTTTTCCGCACCTCCGATTTCAACTGCACGCTTCTCAAATATTCTGTTATTGGGAGTGGTTTTTCTGCTATCTAGGATCTTGCATTTGGTGCCTTCAACCAATTTAACAAGTCGCTTGGTGTGTGTTGCAATCCCACTCATCCTCTGTAGAAAGTTCAGAGCTAGTCGTTCAGCTTTTAGGATGGAAGCAGAAGAACCTTCAATGGTAAAGGCAATTTGACCTACTTCAATATCATCGCCATCGTTTAGAGATTGATTGAATTGTAGTTGAGGGTCGATCTGACGAAAGACTTCTCTAGCAATTTCCATTCCCGCCAACACTCCTTTCTCTTTAACCAATAAATGCGCCTTTCCTCGAGCTTTGGCAGGGATACAAGCATTGGTAGTATGATCTCCATCAGCAATATCTTCTTCAATTGCCAAACTGATCAATTCTTCTATTTTGGACATACTTATTCTTCTTCGATGCGAAGTTCGATAATTTGCATCACACCCTCTACACTATTGTAAAGAAGATAGGTGCGATAACTGCCACTTTCGGTCTGGAGTTTTCCAATGTGAAACATGGATTTCTGTTTGGATCCACCTTCGTGCTTCATTTCGTATTGGGTAGTGGCATTTGCAGAGAAGAACTTACTCAAGATCACTTTGGCTTGGTCCTTTTGATAGATTCCACTATTACCGGGAATATTCATGTCAATTGAACTATCAAAGTGTGATGAGAGGGTAGAGGCGTCTCCCTTCATAAAGCAGTTGCTGATCTTTTCAGCATCTTGTGCAGTCAAGGAGATACTTAGAAAAAGTAGTAGTGGTAGCAATAGATATCTCATACTTAAAAGTAGTTATTTTTTAAAATATCAGATGAAAACATCAATGATCATTTACTTTCTTTGTTTCGATGAAAGTTCAACTCTATTGTATTGGTAAGACATCTTCTTCTGCTATTGATTCATTAGTAGTAGATTACGAGGCTAGATTAAAGCATTATGTCAAGTTTGAAGTGAGCTATCTGGAATTGCCTAAGAAAACAAAAGCCAATTCAGAAGAAGAGCTCAAGCTATTGGAAGGAGAGATGTTGTTATCGAAAATAGATAATTCTACTCGATTGGTTCTTTTAGATGAAGCTGGAAAGAGTATGAGCTCCAAGCGCTTTGCAAGCTTGTTGCAATCTGAGATGAACAGAGGATTGAAAATCCTTACTTTTTGCATTGGAGGAGCCTATGGTTTCAGTCAGGAAGTATATTCAAGAGCAGATCTTAAGGTATCATTGTCTGAGATGACCTTTACCCATCAAATGGTTCGACTTTTCTTTACAGAACAATTGTATAGAGCAATGACTATCTTAAAAGGAGAGAAATATCATCATTGATCTGCTGAAGCGCGCAATTGCCATTGCCAGGCCGATCTAACAATATCATTAAGATCCCTTTTCGGTGTCCAACCCAATATTTTTTGTGCTTTTTCATTGGAAGCATAGATCTTTTCTACATCTCCGCTTCTTCTATCGCCGATCTCATAAGTGAGCTGAACTGAATTCGCTTCTTCAAATGTTTGCAATACTTCTAGAGTAGTATTTCCTTTTCCACTTCCAAGATTGAAGATGTCGTAATTATCCTTCATCTCATTCAGATGTTCGTAGGCCAATACGTGAGCCTCTGCGATATCTGAGACATGAATATAATCGCGTATGCAGCTTCCATCTCTCGTATCATAATCGTCCCCAAAAACGGTGATCTTATCTCTCAATCCAGCAGCTTGTTGAGCTAGGATAGGAACCAGATTGTTGGGTCTAATGGTCATTTCCTCTCCAGTTAAGCCGCTTTCGTGAGCACCTGCAGGATTGAAGTAACGAAGCGAAATGGCATTGAAATCTTTGTTTATCAGGGCATTGTTTTCAATGATCATTTCTCCAATCTGCTTAGTAAGTCCATAGGGTGATTCAGCCTTGCCAAAAGGAGATTCTTCTATTACCGGTAAGCTTTCAGGATTCCCATACACAGTACAGGAGCTAGAAAAGATGAGTTTCTTCACTCCAAACTTCTCTGAGGCATCGATTAGGTTGATCAATGAATTTACATTGTTTCTATAGTAGAGGGCTGGGTCCTCCATTGATTCTGGAACCGATTTCAAGGCTGCAAAGTGAATGATCCCCTCAATTTCATACTTCTCAAAGAGTTTCATCACTTCAGATCGAATAGAAAGGTCACAATCTTCACTTAAGATCTCCTTGCCAGTGATCCGTTTGATCCTATTGTACGATTCCCGATTGGAATTGAGAAAGTTATCAGCCGATAGAATGTTCTTATATCCCTTTTCGATGAGTGCAATAATGGTATTAGACCCTATATATCCAGCTCCGCCACTTACTAGTATCATGCTTACTTATAATGCCTCAAATGTACCGTTTCTTCTAAATTTGTATTAATATTGCAGCAATCCTATTGAATTTTTTAGAATGTCAGATAAATTAAAGTTTGCCATTGTTGGCTCAGGAAGAATCGGAAGAAGACATGCAGCCATGGTTCAGCTGAACGAGGGTGCAGAATTGGTAGCAATGATAGATTCAGATGAGTCTCTAGAGGCAGAATTGACAGAGGAATTCAAAGTCCCTTACTTTTCAGATATCGAGTCTTTCTTCAATGCGGGCATTGAGGTGGATGTAGTTAATGTTTGTACTCCAAACTATCTTCATGCCTCTCAGTCAATTTATGCTTTAGAGCACGATTGTCATGTAGTTGTAGAAAAGCCAATGGCTTTGAACAAGGCCGATGCAGAGAGAGTCATTCACACTTCTTTGCAACACAACAAGCAAGTATTTTGTGTCATGCAAAATAGATACAGTCCTCCTGCTAAATGGCTCAAAGAAGTGGTCACATCAGGTGTTTTAGGCGATATCTATATGGTGAAGGTAAACTGCTTCTGGAACAGGGATAGTGACTATTACAAGGGAGGAGATCCTGACTACTGGAAAGGAAAGAAAGAAAAAGATGGTGGAACCTTGTTTACTCAATTCAGCCACTTCTTGGATACCATGTTCTGGTTAATGGGAGACATCAAGAATATTAAGGCAAGTTTTTACGATTTCAACCATCAGGAAACCACAGAATTCGAGGATTCTGGATTGGTTCAGTTTGATTTCTTGAATGGAGGTGCAGGAAGCTTGAATTATTCCACTTCTGTTTACGGACAGAACATGGAGAGCAGTATCACGATCATTGCTGAAAAAGGTGCGATCAAAGTAGGTGGTCAATACATGAACGATGTAGAGTACTGCCATATTGAAAATTATGAAATGCCTGAGCTGGAAGATACTTTGCCACCAAACGACTATGGGAAATACAAAGGATCTGCTGCAAATCACCAATTTGTAATTCAGAATGTGGTGAACACGCTCAATAAGAAGGAAGTGGTCACTACCAACAGTTTGGAAGGACTTAAGGTCGTTGAGATCATTGAAAATATTTACGCTCAGCAAGGCTAGGTCTTCTTTTTTTAGTATTATTGCATTGTCCCTCTTCTAAGGGAATTCTCTTTTCTCTAGAATTTTCTATTTGTAATCATTGAATTCTCGTTTCTCCTATTCCATCTATATCAATTACAATCTCATTAATATTTCATGTACGATATTTTACAATTAAACCAGAAGACGGTTTCCGACCTTAAGGAGATCGCTAAAGAGCTGGATATCAAGAAGTACCAAAAACTTAAAAAAGAGGATTTGATCTATACGATCCTCGACCAGCAAGCCATTAACCCTAAGAAAGCCGAGGCTGACAAGAAACCAAAAGCAGCTAATCCAAAGGCTGATAAGAAAGACTCTGCTCCAAAAGCTTCATCCGATAATGGCAGTGCAGATAGTGGTGAAAAGAAAGTAGCCTATCCAAAGAAGCCTGCCTCTGAAAGAACGGTAAGACAAAGAATTGAAGGCGAGAAGAAGGTAGCTGAAGAAAGAAAAGATCAACCAAAAAGGGAAAATAAGCCTCAGCAAGAGAATAAAGCTCAAAACGATAATAGACCTCAGAACGATAACAGGCCCCAGGGCGATAATCGACAGCAGGCTAATAGGAATCAGCAAAATCAAAGAAATCAGGAGAATGCTCCTAAAGAGGAAAAGAAAAAGGAGTTTGATTTTGATGGGATCATAAGCAGTGAAGGTGTACTAGAGATGATGCCTGATGGTTATGGATTTTTAAGGTCTTCTGATTACAACTATTTGAATTCACCTGATGATGTTTATGTTTCTCAATCTCAGATCAAATTATTTGGTTTGAAGACCGGAGATACCGTTAGAGGTACAGTTAGACCACCAAAAGAAGGTGAAAAGTATTTCCCTCTGATCAAGCTGGAAGAGATCAACGGAAGAGCTCCAGATTTTATTAGAGATCGTGTTCCTTTCGATTATCTTACACCACTATTCCCTTATGAGAAGTTCAGTCTTACTGGACACAAGGACGAATCACTATCAACTAGGGTGATTGATCTATTTACTCCAATTGGGAAAGGACAAAGGGGCTTGATCGTGGCACAGCCAAAAACAGGTAAAACTACTTTGCTGAAGGAAGTGGCCAATTCCATTGCTGCCAATCATCCTGAAGTTTATTTGATCATTCTACTGATCGATGAACGTCCTGAAGAGGTAACAGATATGGCTAGAAGCGTAAATGCAGAAGTCATTGCTTCTACTTTTGATGAGCCAGCAGAAAGACATGTAAAAATTGCAAACATTGTTCTTGAGAAAGCAAAGAGAATGACCGAATGTGGTCATGATGTAGTAATCCTTCTGGATTCTATCACAAGGTTAGCAAGAGCATACAATACTGTTTCGCCAGCTTCTGGTAAGGTATTGTCAGGTGGTGTTGATGCCAACGCCCTTCACAAGCCAAAAAGGTTCTTTGGTGCAGCCAGAAAGATCGAGAACGGAGGTTCTTTGACCATTTTGGCAACTGCCTTAACTGAAACTGGATCCAAAATGGATGAAGTGATCTTTGAGGAGTTCAAGGGAACTGGTAATATGGAGCTTCAGCTTGACCGTAAGATCTCGAATAGAAGAATCTATCCTGCTATTGATATTGTTTCTTCTTCAACGCGTAAGGAAGATCTATTGCTAGGAAAAGACATCACTCAAAGGATGTGGATCCTTAGAAATCACATAGCTGATATGAATCCGGTAGAAGCTATGGACTTCTTGAAAGATAGAATGACCAAGACCAAAGACAATGAGGAATTCCTCATCTCAATGAATGGATAAGCTATTGTTCAAGAATAGAAGATCGATATTGGCCAGCATGCTGGCCATTTCTATTTCATTTAAATTGGCAGTCTATTTCAATGGATTGCAATCCACCACTTTCGATAATGTTGGCAGATTTGCCAATATATTCATTCTGATGACTGGGGTTTTCTTTGCCATTCGACTATTTAAAGGTCAGTCGGAGAAGGCAACGGCATATCTAGATGATTTTAAATCGGGAATGCGTATTGCTGCTCTTTATGCCATTTGCATGGCAGCATTTCTTTATGCCTATTATGAGTTCATTGATCCAAATTATTTCGGAGAATTGAAACTGACCAAAGAGAATTTAGAGCAATCTGTGGAAATGCAGAAAAAGATCAAGGAAGGAGCTGAGTTTGTTCGTTCAGCCTATTTTAATAGTACGATCAGCTTGATCGGTTTTCTTGTTCTTGGGAGTTTCTACTCAGCGATAATTGCCTACCTAGTGAGAAAGTTCAGTGGATTCAATCACTTATGATCCAAGGAGTTCTTCTCCAAATTCATTCAAGGATACTCCATCAAAATTTCCAGAAGTCATTAGTAACACTATGCTGTTATCAAGAGCTTGATTTCTGAGGTGATCTGTCAATAGTCCTGAGTCATTATAGACTGCAATTTGTGAAGGTGAGAAGGCATTCTCGACTTCTTCTTTGCTGATGGATTCTAATCCTTTGTGCTCAATGGTATGTGGATTAAAATAAACAATGGCCTCATCTGCATCATTCATACTACCACTGTATTCAGATAAGAACTCTTTGTTCAAACTGCTGAAGGTATGAAGCTCCACACAGGCAATGATCTTCTTATTAGGAAATTGTTTTCTTACCGCTTCGCAGGTAGCCTTTAGCTTAGAAGGTGCATGAGCAAAATCTTTGTAAACTCTGCTTCCAGCATTTTCAGCGATCAGCTCCATTCTTCTTGCAGCTCCTTTAAAGCTTGTTATTGATTCATAGAAATCTTCCTTTGAAATTCCCAAGCTCATGCAAGCGTGAAAGGCAGCATTGAGATTTTGAAGATTGTGCTCACCAAATATTAGAAGTGGATATTCATTATCGTCATCTACTAGTATGCTTATCCCATCTTCAATTCGATAATCATGTTCCTTGTAAGGAAGCATCATAACACTTTCCTTAGCATTGTTTAGAAGTGCCTTGATCTCTTTGTCTTCTTGATAATAGATCAAACTTCCGTTCTCCTGAATGCTTTCAATGAACAAGCCAAATTGCTCGCAGTATTCTTCAAATGTTGGAAATACATTGATGTGGTCCCAAGCAATGCCACTAATGGTTGCAATGTGGGGTTTGTACCACAAGAATTTTGGTCTTCGATCTATTGGAGAGGAGAGGTACTCATCGCCTTCAATTACCATCAAAGGAGCATCACTCAGTTTTACCATGGTATGGAATCCTTCTAATTGAGCTCCTACTAAGTAATCCGTTTCTATGTCCAGCTTTTGTAAAACATGAAGGATCATAGCGGTGATCGAGGTTTTACCATGACTTCCACCCACTACTATTCTCTTTTTGTCTTTGCTTTGCTCGTAGATGAATTCTGGATAAGAAACAAGCTTTAATCCAAGCTCTTGAGCTCGCAAGAGTTCAGGATTGTCCTTTTTGGCATGCATCCCCAGGATCACCACATCAAGATCTGAGTTGATCCTCGAGGCATCCCATCCCATTTGGGTAGGTAGTAAACCTGCCTCATCTAATCTACTTTTTGATGGTTCAAAGATCTCATCATCTGAACCGCTAACTTGATACCCCTTTTGATGCAAGGCCATAGCGAGGTTGTGCATTGCACTTCCTCCTATGGCAATCAGATGAATTCTCATAGGATCTTAACGGTATGCAGTCTCTGATTTAGGGGCAGAATTTTTCTTCTTATAGATCTCATCATTTCTAAACTGCCAAGACATTGAAATGTACATGATGTTTGAACTAGAGTATCTTCTCAGGTCTCTAATTTTGTTGTTAGGATCCTTGTAATCGTGATTCAAGAAATCTGTAAAGTAGTATTTGAATTTTACATTGTATCCACCGGGGAATTGAAAACCTAAGAATCCAGCTGTAACGAAGGTGTTTGTTTGATCGCCAAACCATTCGTCGTACTTGGTTTTAGAGCCTGATCTATTGTGTGAATCCCAATACTTCTCTTTGTAGGCAAATTGCAATTCTACTTCACCACCAATAAAGATGTAGGAGTGGTTCTCGAATGATCCTAGTTTCAATGCAATGGGCAATCCTAGGTTGTAGGATCTTCTCAAGATCTTGTAGTCCTGGATGTTGCCATCAGAATCTAGCAAGCGTTCATTACTGGTCAATCCTACATTCCTGATCGCCAAACCAGTATAAAGTCCAAACCTATCGTTGAAATCCATGTGCATGTTGTAGCCCAAGTGGAAAAACATGGTGAATCTCATCGGACTATTCAATTGTTCTTCCAATGGATTTTCTTCTTCGTACTCGCTTGTGAAGCCAATTTCTCCCCATTGGAACAATAACTCTCCACTTGTGGTGGAGTACACTTTTGTTTGTGCAAAAGAGCTGCTGGAGATCAATAGGGTAGCAATTAACAGATAGTAGACCTTTCTCATTTTATCGTTTTTTATTTCTGATATCCCAAAGATGAGGATATTATCTTCAATTTCTTATAAAAATCAGGCCTTGATTTCATTTAATATTTAGAATATTGCATTCAAATTGAAGAGATGAAAGTTGGAATCATAAGAGAAGGCAAAGTTCCTGTAGATAAAAGAGTTGCGTTCAATCCTGAACAGTGCAGCTTGATCGAAGCAAACTATCCAGAAGTTGATCTATTGGTGCAGCGAAGTGAGATCAGAGCTTATACAGATGAAGAGTATGAAATAGAGGGCTTGGAGTTGAGCAATTCATTGCAAGAAGCCGAGCTGATATTTGGGGTAAAGGAAGTAGAGATCAAGGATCTATTGCCCAACAAAACCTATTTCTTCTTTTCACATACCATTAAGAAGCAGGAATACAATCGAGAGCTTTTGAGAATGGTCTTGGAAAGGAAGATTCGCTTGATCGATTATGAATGCCTTCGCAAGAAGAACGGGAATAGGATATTGGGTTTTGGACGCTATGCGGGAATTGTAGGTGCATACAACGCTTTCTTGACCTATGGACACAGAAGTGGAAATTACCAACTTAAGCCTGCAAATCAATGCAAGGATCGAGCGGAGATGGAGTCTGAATTGAAAAAAGTGACCCTTCCTAGAGGGTTCAAGATCGTGATCACTGGCTTGGGCAGAGTTGCTGGAGGAGCGCGTGAGATATTGGAAAAATTAGATCTGTTGGAAGTAGATCCAAAAGCTTTTCTTGATCAAGAGAATGAAGGTCCACATTTTGCTCAATTAACCGTTGAAGATTATTTCAAGAAATCCAATGGTGAAGATTTCTCTAGAAGAGAAGTATATGATCATCCAGAAAGATTTGAAAGTGACTTCTTCAAATATGCACGAACTGCTGATATGTTCATTCCTTGCCATTATTGGGACGACAGAGGTCCTGGGATCATCTCTAAGGAGGAATTAGCCCATCAAGATTTTAACTTGCAGGTGATTGCAGATATTAGCTGTGATATAGCCGATCCAATTGCATCAACTTTAAGGCCTTCAACTATTGCGGATCCTATCTATGAAGTAGATAAGAAGAGTGGGGAAGAGGTGGCTGTTTCTTCAGCTAAGACGGTAAGTGTAATGGCAGTTGATAATCTTCCATGTGAGCTTCCTAGAGAGGCTTCAACTGATTTTGGAGAGGCGCTATTGGAGTATATTCTACCTTGTCTTTTTAGAGAAGACCCCGACCAAGTGATCGAAAGGGCAACCATAGCGAAAGATGGAGATTTAACTCCAGACTATGAGTATTTAAGAGATTATGTAGAAGGAAAGTAGAGGGGCAATTACGAATTACAAATTGCGAATTACGAATTACGAATTGCAAATGTTCAATTGTAATTTCTAGACTTCCTTTAAAAGCTCAGCTGTTTCAAACCTTCAATTGTTTGATGAGGGTCAGATGATCCAAATACATAACTACCTGCTACCAGTACATCAGCTCCATGCTCGATCAATTTTGCAGCGTTCTTATCGCTTACTCCACCATCAATCTCAATTAAAGTATCTGTTCCATGTGTAACGATGATCTCCTTTAATTCGCTGATTTTTCGATAGGTATTTTCGATATAGGATTGTCCACCAAATCCTGGATTAACAGACATCAGGCAAACGATGTCAATTTCAGAGATCGTGTCCTTTAGCAAATGAACGGGAGTGTGTGGGTTCAATGCCACACCAGTTTTCATGCCCTCTTCTTTGATGGCTTGCAATGTTCTGTGCAGATGAGTACAAGCTTCGTAATGAACCGTTAAATGATCAGCACCTGCATTTTTGAAGTCCTTGATGTATTTGTCTGGCTCTACGATCATCAAATGCACATCAAAAGGTTTGGTAGCCTTTGGTTTGATTGCTTTGATAATTGGCATTCCAAACGAAATGTTCGGAACAAACACACCATCCATTACATCAATATGATACCAATCAGCAACTGAGTTGTTGATCAGTTCACAATCTGCTTGAAGATTGGAAAAATCTGCGGAGAGGATGGAGGGGGCAACTAGGTGAGCCATTTTTTCCGCAAAAATAATCTTTTGATTTATCCTAAATAGGTTTTTAGGACTTCACATTTGCCATTGATCTTTAATCGCCTTACAGCTTTCTCTTTGATCTGACGAACTCTTTCTCTTGTAAGGTTAAATATCGTCCCGATCTCCTCAAGACTTCTCTGTGGCCTTCCATTCAATCCAAAAAACATGCGAATTACTTCCGCTTCTCTTTTAGGAAGAGAGATCAACATGGATTCGATCTCTGAGCGAAGTGATTCATTCACCAACTCCTTATCCGGATCTGGGGTATCTTCATTGCTCATCAACTCGTACATATTGCTGCTGTCTTCATCTGAAGAAATAGGAGCATCCATAGAAACATGCCTGCGACTGTTTTTCATGGAGATCTTAACATCTATTTCTGGAAGATCCAATAGGTCTGCTATCTCATGCTCTTGAGGCTCACGCTCGTATTCTTGTTCCAATTCATTGAAAGCTCTTCTTACTTTGTTGATTGCGCCTATCTTATTCAAAGGCAGTCTTACAATTCTAGATTGTTCAGCTAGAGCTTGAAGGATCGATTGTCGGATCCACCAAACGGCATAAGAAATGAATTTGAATCCTCTGGTCTCATCAAATCGCTGTGCGGCTTTAATGAGGCCGAGATTTCCCTCATTGATCAGGTCGGGTAAACTAAGCCCCTGGTTTTGGTATTGTTTTGATACTGATACTACAAATCGAAGATTTGCTTTGGTAAGTTTTTCTAAGGCTTTTGTGTCTCCTTGTTTGATCCTCCTTGCTAGTTCTACTTCTTCTTCTGCGGTGATCAGATCAACGCGACCTATCTCTTGGAGGTAGCGATCAAGTGAGACAGTTTGCCGATTAGTGATACTCTTACTGATCTTGAGTTGTCTCATATTCCCTATGAATTGGTTAGTAAAATTGGTTAGTAATTAAAGACTTGGTAGATAAGTCCTTATAAAAATAGAGAAAAAATAGCTACAGATGTGGAAATTTATTTATAGCTAATCTAAATAGGAGGGGTTTTGGGGATCAATCTGAAAGTGAAAGATTTAGTTAATCCATTGATTCAGAACTCACTTCGCTTTATCAATTCCCCTTTTTTATAAGATTCTCTGATCACTAACTTTCCTGTGGGATTATAATACTTCCATTTACCTTTTTTATATGCTCCATCATAAAGTCCTTCAGACTGAATCGTTCTATCTGGGTAATACTCAGTGCAGTACTGAGCATTTTCTCCATTAGTCATGGTTTTGTATTGATAAATCAATGTGTCGTTCAAGAAAAATTTTGAAATATATGGGTCGAATGGTTCAACTAAGTAATTATCCTGATCAATTCTAAAGATATCTGATCCGCTCATTCTTTTAATCCTTGTCTTTATTATATCTACACCAGCATATTCTGTATAAATAAATCTCTTTTCTAATTTTCTACAATAAGCTACCAAATACTTATTTCTTATGATTTCAAATACTTGGATGCTATCTATGTAAAAATCAGTTAAGCCTTCATAGGTTCCTGACAATGATTGATTGACATAAGGAGGGCCGAAAGTTATCAGTTCATATTGGTAATGAAAAAACTTGCTACTATCGGAGTTTTCTCTTAAGAGTCTAAGTTGGTTTTTACGAGCCCATAAAAATATTCTTAGGTAATCTAGGTATTCCTCTTTACTTATACCTTCAGGAAATTGAATTTGAACATAGGGATAATCAAATTGATGATAAGTAGTGACCTTATAGCAAAGATCATTATCCCATTTCATCTCTCGTTCTCGAACTCCATGTTCACAATAGAACACCCAATTTCCTGTCAGCTTACCATTTTCATAGTTACCTTGCTGCTTTAGCTGTCCATTAGGATGCCACTCTTTCCATTCACCATCTCTCAGCCCATTCTTTAAATTGCCCTTGATTTTTAAACTATCATTTGGATATTTTTCGATAACATTTTGTGTTGTGCCATCTATGCAAATCAAGCAACTCAAAAACACAAATAGGACTCTTATCAATGGATATGAATATTTCATTTAGTTAGGTTGATAACTCCAAAATAAAAAGCCTTGTTGGAATTTCCAACAAGGCTTTTTATTTAATTCTGATCTTATTTCTTAGTTCTGTTGTTCCGGTTTGGGTAACAATGCCTTTCTAGACAATTTGAACTTTTTCGTTTTTGGATCAATGGCTACCAATTTTACTTCAATTGTATCACCTTCTTTGAGCTCATCTTCCACTTTTTCTACTCTTTTGTGAGCAATCTCAGAAATGTGCAACAATCCGTCTTGACCAGGCAAGATCTCAACGAATGCTCCAAAGGCAACAATTGATTTAACCTTTCCACTGTAAGTCTCTCCAACCTCAGGAACAGCAGTAATTGCTTTGATTCTTGCTACTGCCTCATCTGAACCTTGCTGGTCAGTAGAAACAATATCGATCACTCCTTGATTGTCTACTTCCTCTAATACAATAGTAGTTCCAGTTTCTTCTTGAAGCGCCTGAATGATCTTACCACCTGGTCCGATCACAGCTCCGATCATGTCCTTAGGAATTGTCATTTGGACAATTCTTGGAGCATTTGGCTTGTAGTTATCTCTAGCTGCATCAATGGTCTTGTTCATTTCACCCAAGATGTGCATTCTACCGCCGTTAGCTTGGTGCAAGGCTTCTTTCAATACTTTGAATGAAAGACCGCTGATCTTGATGTCCATTTGACATGCTGTAATACCGTCTTTGGTTCCTGCTACTTTAAAGTCCATATCACCTAAGAAATCTTCGTCTCCTAGAATGTCAGACAATACAGCATAGCTGTCGTCCTTACCACTGATCAATCCCATGGCAATTCCAGAAACTGCTTTTGGCATTTTCACACCTGCATCCATCAAAGCCAAAGAGCCTGCACATACAGTAGCCATTGAAGATGATCCATTAGACTCAAGGATATCTGATACTACTCTTACAGTATATGGATTCTCAACTCCAATTGGGATCATTGGCTTCAACGCTCTCATAGCTAGGTTACCATGACCAACTTCTCTTCTTCCAGGACCTCTATTTGGTCTTGCCTCTCCAGTAGAGAATGATGGGAAGTTATAGTGAAGGATGAATTTATCAGAACCAACGATCACAGCACCGTCGACTCTTTGCTCATCCATCTTACTTCCTAGAGTAACTGATGTCAAAGACTGAGTTTCACCTCTTGTGAATACTGCAGAACCGTGAGATCCTGGTAAGTACTCTACCTCAGACCAAATTGGTCTTACTTCGTCAAGGCTTCTTCCGTCCAATCTTTTTCTTTCGTTCAAAACGCAATCTCTTACTGCTTCTTTTTGAACGCTTTTGAAATACTGAGCTAGTAAGAACGAGTTCTCACTGATTTCTTCTTCACTCAAAGTAGCAAGGAATTCATCTTTAACTGCTTTGAATCGGGATCCTCTCTCGTGCTTGTCAGCTATTCCATCTTTTGCAATGGCGTAGCATCTATCGTAAGCAAAGTCTTTGATCTTGTTCAATAGATCTTCGTTGCTCTTCTCGTGATTGTATTCTCTCTTAGGATTCGCAGTTGGAACTTTAGCAGCAAGATCTAACTGAGCCTGACATTGTTTTTGGATCTCCTTGTGAGCAGTTTCAATTGCCTCAAGCATTTCTTCTTCTGAAACTTCTTTCATCTCACCCTCAACCATAACAACGCTGTCCATGGTACCAGCAACCATCAAGTCGATGTCTGCATCTTCCAATTGGTCTAGATTAGGATTGATTGCCCAATCTCCATTGATTCTTGCAACTCTTACTTCTGAAGTAGGTCCATTGAAAGGAATGTCTGAAACTGCGATTGCTGCAGAAGCTGCCAAACACGCAAGAGCATCTGGAAGTACATTCTCTTCGGCAGAGATCAATGAGATCTGAAGCTGAGTCTCAGCGTGATAATCAGATGGGAACAGAGGTCTTAGTGCTCTATCAACCAATCTTGATACAAGAATTTCGTTGTCTGAAGGTCTTGATTCTCTTTTTAAGAATCCTCCTGGAAATTTTCCAATTGCTGAAAACTTCTCTCTGTAGTCTACCATTAATGGTAAGAAGTCAACATCTTCGTTGGCATCCTTAACGGATACGATTGTGGCAAGCAACATGGTCTTGCCCATTTTTAATACGATGGATCCATCTGCTTGCTTCGCTAATTTTCCTGTTTCTAGTTCGATGGTTCTTCCATCTGGAAGTGAAATACTGTGTGTTATTCCTTGTTGTGACATTTTTTTCTAAATCTAATTAAAAGAAAAGGGGGACTGTTTTTCAAATGTCCCCCCTCTAAATGAAATGTTATATTGTTTGCTCCAAAGAGCCCTGATGCTTACTTTCTGATTCCAAGCTCCTTGATCAGCTCTCTGTACTTTAAGATGTCTTTGTTCTTTAAGTAATCTAGTAATCTTCTTCTCTTACCAACCAAAGTAACCAAAGCTTTCTCCGTTGCGAAGTCTTTTTGGTTCTCTTTCAAATGAAGAGTCAAGTGGTTGATCCTTTCAGTGAAAAGTGCGATTTGAGCTTCAGTTGCTCCGCTGTCCATCTTACCTTTTCCGTACTTTTCAAAGATGGCTTGTTTCTTTTCTGATGTTAAGGTCATGTTCTATTATTCTTACTGTAAATTTTGAGGCTGCAAATGTAGGAAAATTTCTTAAATCTTACACTACTTTTTTAGCATTCTCAATATTTGTGACAATTTGCCTTTCAGATCTTTACGTTCTACTATAAAATCTAAGAATCCATGATCTAGAAGGAACTCTGATCTTTGGAATCCCTCTGGCAAATCCTTGCCAATTGTTTCCTTGATCACTCTAGGTCCTGCAAATCCGATCAAAGCTTTGGGTTCCGCAAAATTAAAGTCGCCCAGCATGGCAAATGAAGCGGTAACTCCACCGGTAGTTGGGTCAGTCAATAAGGAGAGATAAGGAATCTTTGCTTCTGCAAGCTGAGCCAACTTTGCCGATGTCTTAGCCATTTGCATGAGAGAAAAGGCTGCTTCCATCATTCTAGCTCCTCCCGACTTAGAGATCATAAGGAATGGAATCTCATTCTTTAGACAATAGTCAATCGATCTGGCGATCTTTTCTCCAACCACTGAGCCCATTGAACCTCCAATGAATGAAAAGTCCATCGCCGCTACCATCAATTTTTGTCCGTCTACATTTCCATGAGCTGTTCTAACTGCATCTTTCAGACGTGTTTTTTCTTGACTTGCCTTGATCCTCTTGGTGTACTCCTTGGTGTCCTTGAAATTCAGTGGGTCTGAAGAGCTTAGATTCTTATTGATCTCAGAGTACTTTCCGCCGTCAAAAATGATGTTGAAATATACTTCAGAACCAACCTTTTCATGATGCCCACATTCTGGACATACATAAAGATTCTCAGTATGGTCTTCTTGAGGGATCACATGGTTGCACTCAGGGCACTTGTACCACAATCCTTCTGGAGTCTCTTTCTTTTCCTGAGTGGGAGTTAAAATCCCGTCTTTAATCCTTTTAAACCAACCCATATTAAATAACTAGTGTCTAAAATTAGCAAATGCTTACCTCATCGGCAAGATAGACATCTTGAATGGCGTTCAATAGCTCAATTCCTTCTTCCATTGGACGCTGGAATGCTTTTCTTCCTGAAATCAACCCATGGCCACCAGCTCTCTTATTAATGACAGCTGTAGTCACTGCATCACTTAGGTCTGATGCTCCAGAGGATGCTCCTCCTGAATTGATCAAACCAGCTCTTCCCATATAACAGTTAGCTACTTGGTATCTACATAAATCTATAGGATGGTCCGTACTCAGCTCTGAGTATACTTTTGGATGTGTCTTTCCGAAATTGATAGCTGTGTAACCTCCATTCAATGTTGGAAGCTTTTGCTTGATAATGTCAGCTTGAATGGTCACTCCCAAATGATTGGCTTGAGCAGTGATATCCGTTGCAGTATGATAGTCTACTCCGTCTTTCTTGAAATCACTATTTCTCAAATAACACCAAAGAATGGTAGCCATTCCCAATTCATGAGCTCTTTCAAATGCTTCAGCGATCTCTACGATCTGTCTATTGCTATCGTCAGAACCAAAATAAATGGTCGCACCTACAGCAGTCGCCCCTAAATTCCAAGCTTCATCAACAGATCCGAATGAGATCTGAGAGAAGGTATTTGGATAGGTGAGGAGCTCGTTGTGATTCAACTTTACAATGAAAGGAATCTTGTGTGCATATTTTCTTGAAGTTGCAGCTAACACACCAAAAGTGGATGCAACGGCATTACAGCCACCTTCTAAAGCCAGTTTTACAATGTTTTCTGGATCAAAGTAGATGGGGTTGGGTGCAAATGATGCACCAGCTGAATGCTCGATCCCCTGATCTACAGGAAGGATTGAAACATATCCTGAATTACCCAAACGACCACTACCATAAATAGCTTGTAGGCTTCTCAATACTTGAGGTGATCTATTGGTGTCAATGAATACACGCTCAATAAAATCCGGTCCAGGCAAGTGAAGTAGGTCCTTGCTAATGGTTTTGCATTCGTGATTCAAAAGATGGTCGCTCTCCGACCCTAAAAGTTCTTCTATTCTTGTTATTGACATCTTATTTGATGGTTAAAAAAGCGAGGACAAAGCTAACAATTTTATATGGCCCGTAAAGAATGAAAAAAGAGATAATCAACACTCTAGAATGGATAACCAATTCCGAAGTTCAAATTGGTTCTATCCCAGTACAATTTGAGCAATGAAGGATCTGGTTTTCCTGGATCCTTGAATGGGGCAGCAAAGTCAAAACGAAGGATGAAAAAGGAGAAGTTGAGTCGCAATCCTGCTCCAACTCCAATGGCTGTTCCATCCCAAATTCTTCCAACTTCAAACAAGGTCTCCTCTGGAGCATCTTTAATCTTGTAATTCCAAATATTACCCATGTCTATGAAACCCGCTCCTTCAAATACATCAGTAATTGGGAAACGGTATTCAAAGTTGGCTTGTAAGCTCATATTACCGATCTGATCAATGCTGGTTTCAGAAGACTCCGGCAATGTTCCTGGTCCCAAGTCTCTCGCCAGCCATGCTCGTATTCCATTAGCGCCACCTGCATAGAAACTCTTTTCAAATGGCAAGGCAATACTATTTCCATAGGGCATCCCCAATCCTGCAGAGAAACGGTACACCATCGTATTGTATAGAAATCGATTGTAGTATCTGAAGTCAATATCCGATCGAATGTATTGAGCATATCGAATACCGGCAATATTCTCAGAGCCATCGTCATTCGTTTCAAGATCTACACCATTGGTAATCAATGAAAGAAAGTTTCCCGCTGGTTCTACATTGAATCGGAAGAAGTATTCATTTTTAATCTTATCGTCCAACTGGGTATTGACGATGAAACTATAATTACTTGCCAAGATCAAATTGTCGGTGTAGGAGTTTCTTAGGAAAGGATTGTCGATCTCTTCCAAGGCTTCATCAAATTCCGCACTTCTATCGAGCTTGATGTAAGAGAAGTCAAACGGACTTACCATATGCGTTTTTGTCACGGTCTCATTCCAGGCGTATGACATATATGTATTGGTAATGTTCCTGCTGAAATCAGGTCTTCTCTGATAGTTGTAGGATACACTGAATGTAGTACTTGGTCTGCTCCTCGGGGAAAACTTATCCATATCTATAGGCAAAAGGAATCGAGGTATTCGAAGACTGATCTCTGGACCAAACTCAATGGTGTTGAAGGGGAGAAGATCATCAACTACTCTTTCATCTTCTTGATCGGTCAACAATTGCTGTGCTTCAATACCACCACTCAAACGCACTTGCAATAGTTCTGCACCTTTAAAAGTGTTTCTGTTCTGCACCGAGATGTCTCCATTGATACCGAGGTTCCCACCATTGTTAGTTCCTTCTGTTACAAATGTATAAGCTTTTTGCTTCCGAGGGTTGAGATCAATGAAGGCTATCAGATTCCTGCCTTCGGTCTCATAATCGTATTCGTATTTGATACTCACATAAGAGAATACTCCCAGAGAGGAGAGTTGACGATAAGTAGCTTCTTGGTCTCTTAGCCTGAAAATATTACCAGGTCGAATAAATATAGCTCGACTAATTACTTTGTATCGAAACAATTGCTCACCGATCTCAGTGAAGATCAGTTCATCAAGAATGGTAGTGTCTGAATTGGTGCTTCTGGCGGTTCTTTCATCAAAATCCATTCGAACATAGACCTTGCTGATGTAATAGATCTCATGAGGACTTTCTAAAAGAGAGTCACTTCCTCCAACTGCTTCTTCTTTGTTTTTGATAGTCAAGGTCAAGTTGGCCGATTTTTCCCTTTCAGAAGTATCTGCTTTGTAGACTACAAATTCTCTTGAGAAATCGTAGTAGCCCTCGTTCTTCATCAACTCCTCGATCCTCACTCTCTCTTTTTTCATGCTTTCCAAGTCGAATGCCTTGTTCACTCCAAGAGGAGATTTATTAATGCTCTCTTTATAAAGCTGATCCATTCTAGGAATTGGAATTTCATAATCCATCTTGGCAATGGAGTAGCGGGGTCCTTTGTCTACTTGATATTTAACAACTGCATTCTTTTTGGTGATGTTAGTTTCAAATCCTACTCGATTCTCATAATAGCCTCTATTATCTAGGTAGGTTTTCATTACCTCAGTACTCTCTGAATGCAATAGGGAATCGTACACCACTGGAGCTTCTCCAATCTTCTCCTTTAGTTTGCTGTCTTCTTTGTTGTAGTAGAGATTGTATACACCGAGATAGATCTTGAAGAGACCCAATAATTTTCTATTGGGCTTTTGTTTGCTCAAGGAATAAAGGTCTTCTTGAAACTTCTTGTCTTTCTTGTGCTTGAAGGTAATGCGCTTCAATAAGCGCTGATCTTCCTCTAATCTTCTTGCAGGTCCGCATGAAGAAAGAGCACCCAATAGGAGCAATCCAACAGTCAATTGACCTAAGCTAAGGCCACAATACTTCCTTTTTAAGGGAATTTTCATTCTTTTGCGAAGTTAGCATTTAGAGAAATGTATAGTAACAGAGAAGAAAAATTAATTCGTTCTCTTCAAAAGAAGAAATTTAGACAAGCAGAAGGTCTCTTTGTATTGGAAGGATCCAAACTATTGAGCGAGGCTTTGAAAAGCAATGTTGAATTGCTTGCGGTCTATTATACATCTTCCAATGAAGATGCCTTTAATTGGGAAGAGTTGGGAGGGGAGTTGATCAGTGATCGACAAATGGAAAAGATCTCTTCCTTGAAAACAGCGCCAGGAATTCTAGCAACTGTTAAGATTCCTCAAGCTCAATTAGAAGACTCTAGATTGATCCTATACTTGGAAGGTATTTCAGACCCAGGAAATATGGGGACCATCATTCGAACTGCAGAAGGTTTTGGAATTGATCAGATCATTCTATCTGCAGATTGCGTAGAGCTATTCTCTCCAAAAGTAGTTCAAGCGAGCATGGGCTCCTTGTTTAGAATGAAGTTCCATTATTCCGATCTCTCAACTTTGAAAGGCAGCCTAGGTGGAAAGTATCAATTCTATGCTGCAGACATGGATGGGGAAGAACATTATACTGCGCAACTCAAGCTTCCGGCTGTTTTGATCTTAGGAAGTGAATCACATGGGGTCTCGGATGAAGCTAAGGAAGATGATGTCAACTCATTGAGCATTCCAATTTCTGAGAAGCTAGAATCCTTGAATGTAAGCATTGCAAATGCTATCATTCTTTCAGAATTCAAGAGGAGATCTTTGATCTAACTGCTCGAGCAACTTTAATTCCATCCATGGCGGCAGAAACAATACCGCCTGCATATCCTGCGCCTTCACCACTAGGGTATAGATTTATCACTTCAGTATGGTTGAGTTGAATTGGATCCCTAGGAATCTTTATGGGAGAAGAAGTTCTACTTTCTACTCCAACCACATTGGCTTCCTCTGTAAGGTATCCTCTCATCTTTTTACCAAAGAATCGAAAAGCTTCTTGTAGACTTTTATGGACTATAGAAGGTAGGATTTCATTCAGTGGAAATTCTTGAATACCAGGGAAGTAGGAGCAAGGGGCTAAAGAATTGGATTGACGAGAATGAACGAAATCAGTTAGTCGCTGTGCAGGTGCAAGCTGACCATTGCTTGGATGTTCATTGACCGAACGGAAGGCCGCTTTTTCAATACTAGATTGGAAGTTCATTGCAGCCAATGCTCCCTTTGAATTATATGCTTGCCAATCTATTTCATTGACTTCTACCACCATTCCAGAATTGGCAAAGGGATTATTTCTTTTGGAGGGCGACCAGCCATTGGTAACGATCTCAGCAGGTGCTGTGGCACAAGCGGCAATAATACCTCCAGGACACATGCAGAACGAATAAACACCTTTTTCACCCACTTGCTGTACCAAGCGATAAGAGGCAGGAGGGAGGTACTCCGAATGACCCTTTCCATATTGAATTTGGTTGATCAATTCTTGTGGATGTTCCACCCTAACCCCCAAGGCAAACGGTTTGGCTTCAATCTTAATTTGCTGCTGGTAGAGTAGTTCGAATACATCTCTAGCAGAATGTCCAGTAGCCAAAATGAGATTGTTGACCTTGATATTTTGAGAATTAACCTGTATCGTGGAAATGGAGTCGCCTTCTTTTTGAAGATCCTCCAACTTGCTTTCAAAATGGATCTCACCGCCACAAGCCAAAATGTATTCTCGAATGTTTTCAATCAATTGAGGAAGCTTGTTCGTTCCTATGTGCGGATGAGCATCGATCAGGATATCTTCTTTGGCTCCAAATTGAACAAGGGTTTGTAAGATCAACTCAACATCACCTCTTTTCTTGGATCTAGTATAGAGCTTTCCATCGGAATAGGTTCCAGCACCGCCTTCTCCAAAACAGTAGTTGGAGTCGGGATTGACGATCTGTTCTTTGTTCAATTGGGCTAGATCCCTTCTTCTTTCTCGAATCTTTTTCCCCCTTTCAAAGATTACAGGCTTAAGTCCGTTCTTGATCAACTCAAGTGCACAAAAAAGTCCAGCAGGGCCAGCTCCTATGATATGTACCTCCTCCGCTTTTGAAATATCTAAAGCCTTATATGGAGCTTCGAAACTTCCTAATTCTTCAGTTGTGCTGTAAGCAATTCTTAAATTGAAGACTGCATTCTTTGAACGGGCATCCAAAGACCTTTTGAGCAATTGAACCGATTTGAGATCAGAAGTAGAAATGCCCGTTTCTTTGCTGCATAATTCAAAAAGATTTTCTTTTCCGTGCAGCTCATCTTCCAATGAATGGGCTGTTTCAGGCCTAACTCTTATGTTGATCGTCTTCGACATTGAAGCCGTAAAGATAATTTAAGCTTGGCTTCACAATACTCTTGTTAACTTTGATTCTTCTAATTCACTCTAATAGAGCTCTATGAGATCAGTTGTATATTCTATTTGTCTTAGCCTTTGCTTTCTCATTTTATCTTCTTCTGCAAGTGCGCAATCACTTGATACCATTAAGGTGATGAGTTACAACCTATTGAATTATAGAAACAATACCATCAGTGGATGTTCCAATACCAACAATTCACCCACGGGAAAAGAAACAAATCTCAATACCATTATCAGTCATGTTTTGCCAGAGATTTTGGTAGTGAATGAGGTGGGTACTAGTGATCCAGCTGCTACATTTAGATTGGTGAGTGGTGCATTGAACCAAAGCGGAAGAAACTATTATGGCTTTAGCAATATGCAAAAGGGCCAAAGGCAAAACATCAATTCTTCCAGTACTGGAAATCTCATCTATTGGGATACAAGGGTGCTCGAATTACAAAGCAGTCAATACATAGAGTTTGATCCTCAAAACAGAGCATTGGTGAGAGTGATCGATCATTTCAGATTGTATTACAAAGACCCCAATCTATCAGTCCATGGAGATACCATCTTCTTGAATGTTTTTGCAGCTCATTTGAAGGCGGGAAATACCACTTCGGATAGGAATGAAAGAGGCTGGGCAACCGATGCGATCATGGCCTATCTGGATAGTAATAATATCGATGGTAATAATATACTTACTGGCGACTTGAATCTATACAGAGCTTCCGAGACTGCCTATCAGAATTTATTGAGCTATTCTGTCAACTCGTTGAGGTTTTTTGACCCGATCAATGTCGCGGGAAATTGGTCGAACAACAGTCCTTTTGCAATTGTACACACTCAATCTACAAGAACTACTGGTGGCTGTGGAGCAGGAGGTGGAATGGACGATCGATTTGATTTTATTTTGGCTTCTTCTGCAATAATGAATGGCACTGACAGCTTAAAGTACATCAGTGGTACTTATGAAGCAGTTGGTCAGGATGGTTTGCGATTCAATGGCTCGGTAAATGGTTCCCCCACGAATAATTCAGCGCCAACTAATGTGGTCAATGCACTTGCAAGCTTGAGTGATCACCTGCCCGTTGTGATGGACATGGAAGTTCGACTTCCTAGCTCTACTGGAATATATGAGGAAGTGGATGATTTGAAGTTCAGCTTTAACAACCCAGTAGAGGATATGCTCTATTTAAAATTGGCTTCAAAAGAAATTGCAAGATCGCTTCAGATCATCGATATGACTGGGAAGATCATCATAGAAAAACAGCTATTGAATTCTCAAAATATTGTACTAGATTGCAGCGATTTAAAGAAGGGAATGTACTTTGTAAAAGTGCTTGGCAATAGCAACACTTTTTCTCTTCAAAAATTAATAAAGATTTAACATTGAATCGGAAGGAATAGTATACCGAATTTCGATTTTTGTATTGCCAAATCTTCCAGTCAAGGCACCTATTCTGAACTGAAACAAGATCGGGATCGATAAACGGCGGACTGATTATTTAATCAACTGTGTGATCGATAATGAGATTTATCTTGTTAGGTATTCTTTTCTCTCCATTCTTCCTTCTTAAAGGACAAACCTCCTTTGAAGAAAAGGTCACAACAGCATCAAACGTAAGATTAGCCGTAACCAATCTTGGCACTTTTGGCAATGCATTTAGAGGATATCGAGATGGAACTTCTAAAGAATCTTGTGAGTATCCAGCAGGATCTGGTATAGAACACTTATTTGAATCGGGTATTTGGGTTGGTGGATTGCAAGATGGAACCAGGGTTTCTGTTTCAACTGCTGCCATTGATGCTCCTCAGGGATATAGAACAGGTAATGCAGGATTTGAGTTTACTGCTGAGGTAGGAAGTGGTCTGGATGAAAAATCTTCACTTAGAGATAGTCCTTACTACACACCTGAAGCAGTAAGTCAGCAAGATTATGTGGCTACATTCTCGGATAAGAACTTGATCATACCCGGAACGAACACTCCTATTGTCAATCATTTGAACCCGCTGTTCGTTCAGGTGAATTTAAAGACCTACAATTTCAATTTCTCCTTCAGTGATTTTGTGGTTTTTGTCGACATGGAGATCATCAATCTTGGAAATCAAGGAACCGACAACTTGATTGATAGCTTGCATTTTGGCCTATGGGCAAATACAGTGGTGAGGAATATCAATGTAACTCCACCTGGTTCAGGAGGAGCAGCTTTCTACAATAAGGGAGGAAATGGATATGATACCAGCTTGCACATGGCCTATTGTTATGATTACTCTGGAGATGTAGGATTTACTAATACATACGTTTCTCAGAAGTTCTTAGGAGCTGAAGATAAGTTTGGATTCCATCACCCTGAATTGGATTCTACTTTCAATTCAAATTACAATGTGTGGCAATTCAACAATCCAGGTACGGGAATTTTCCAAGCACCCTTGGGCGATAATCAAAGATTTCAAAAGCTTTCTCGTGGAGTAGAAGATGATCCATGCTGGAGAGTCGATAATAATTGCGGTGGCGGAACCTTCCCAGATCAATTGAACTTTGAGGGAAATAGATCTGATCTGGTTTCTGTTGGACCTTTCAGAGATTTCAGAAGAGGAGATACCATTAAAGTAGCCTATGCATTCGTTCTTGCTCCTAAATTGGATGATGGGAGTTCATACACAGCCAATACTCCAGAGCAACGAGCACAGTTGACTGCCCATGCTTCAAGAGCACAAACGGCATACAATGGAGAGGATGTTAATTTCAATGGCATTCTTGATGAGGGAGAAGACAAAGATCAAAATGGAGTGATCACAAGATTCATTTTGCCAGCTCCACCAGACATTCCAAAGACCAGAGTAGAAACAACGGAAGGAAAGATCGATATCTATTGGACTGACAATGCTGAAGAGTCAGTGGATCCCATTACAAGGATCAAGGATTTTGAAGGCTATAGGATCTACCTTTCTAAATTGGGATTTGATGTAGTAGGAGTTCCCAATATTCTCGAAGACTTGGTTCAGGTAGCCGAGTATGATATTGCCAACAATGGTTTTGCAAATGAAATTGGCTTGGAGAAGATCGTTTTGGAAGAACCGGTCACTTTTGAAGGAGATACCAATTTCTACAGATACAAGTACACCATTGAAAACATCTTGAACGGATGGCAGTATGCAGTAGCTGTTTCAGCTTTTGATCAAGGTAACGAAGATCAAAACTTATTGCCATTAGAGTCCTCCTTATTGGCCAATAACTTTAGAGTTTTCCCAGGTGTGAACAGCAATTCAGATATCGAAAAAGATGCTCCCTATGCTTATCCTAATCCATACTATTTTGGAGCCTCATGGGAAGGGAAAAGTAATTTTCAAGAGCAGAGCAGGAAGCTCATCTTCGCTAATTTGCCCAAGAGATGCTACATAAGAATATTCACGCCCGCAGGAGATTTGATCGATGAGATCTATCATGATCAGGATTACAAAGGAGAAGACATTCGTTGGTTTGAAACCTTTGGAGCAGAAGATACCGAAGACAATGTATTCTCTGGAGGAGAACATGCATGGGATCTTTTATCATCATACACTCAGATTATAAGTAGAGGGGTGTACGTATTTGCAGTGGAAGATTTAGATACCGGCGTGATCAAGAAAGGAAAATTTACAATATTGAAATAAAGAATAAATACTTACTTAACTCAAATTCAGTCACTTTGCTTAATTGAATATATAAACCTTAAACTTTAACCCAAACAAATTATCATTATGAAAAAAGTTTTACTCTCGGTCTTTGGATTTTTTGCAGCGGTTGCGCTATCCGCTCAAACATATCCATATGTAGACATAAACCAGATCGGTTTTGTAAATCCTCAGGCTTTGCAGAACTGTGTCGACACCTCTGCTTACTTGAATGACACGGTAAGAACAAGAGGTATTGTAGTAGTAGATGGAAACCTTTCAGAAGTTGCATCAAGTTCTGTTGCTGGTGGAAGTAGACCATTTATTTCAATTGTAGATACAGCTTACAGCGGTGGTCCTGTTGGTCCATGGCAAAGTATCGTTGTAATGGGTGTTTTCAATAACTCACCTGTTTCGGATATTGAAAATGCTGTTGCTGGAGATATCTTGGACATGACAGTGCGAGTAACTGCATTTAATGGATTGATCCAATTAACTCCTATCAGTGCTACAGCAGTTACTTTGGTTGGTTTTACCAATGCACCTCAGTTCAGAACGATCAGTGCTGGTGATATCCAAGATCAGAATAGATTGAATATTTTACCTACTGGTGAGCAGTGGGAAGGTGCATATGTTGAGCTCCAGAACATGACTGTTAGTTCTGTTAGTATTTTCAGTGGTGGAACAAGATGTGAGTTCACCGTTCAAGATGCTAATGGTAATCAAGTATTGGTTGCAGATAGATACTTGCCAATGCGAGTCAACGGAGTACCTACTGTAAACCCAAATTCTCCAGATACTGCTGGATCTTTAATTCCTCCATCTAATGGAACAGTATACAACTACATCAGAGGATTGATCTTCCAAGATGAGAACGGTTGTGCTGGTGGTGGATCATTTGCCGGTGGTTACGAATTGAATCCATTTGATTCAACTCATTTCGATAAGGCAGCGTCTCCTGCGAACATCACAAATGTGGATAGAAACCCAGTTACACCAAATGCGTCTCAGTCGGTTACTGTAACTGCAGACATCATTGATAATGACGGTATTGTAACAGGTGCAACTTTGTTCTATACTTCAGATCTTACTGCTCCAGCTAACCTTTTCCAATCAGTAAGCATGGTAAACACTAGTGGAAGTATTTATTCTGCTACTATTCCTGCTTTTCCATTGGATTCAGTTGTGAGATACTACATTGAAGCAACCGATGATAGCGCAAATGTGACTGTTAGCCCAGGAACTGGATATCATTTCTACACGGTAAGACCAAATGGAACTACCATCATGGATATTCAGTATGTATTGGACGTTGCTGATAACGAATCAGCTCTTGTTGGAGATACAGTAACTGTAACAGGTATTGTTACAGCTTCTTATCAGTCTGGAGATCTAGGTTACCTATACATTCAAGATCCAACAGCTACTCAGTATGCTGGTATCTTTGTTGAAGGTGGACCAGTAGCCGTATTTGGTTTTAACAGAGGAGATGAGGTAACTGTTTCAGGTATTGTTGCAGAGCAGTTTGGATTTACCAAGCTTCAAGCTCTTACTGCAGTGGCTACTTCAAATACAGGAACGATTAATCCAGTTGTTCTAGATCCTTCTGATACTTCTTTTACTGGTTCCAATAGAGTTAATCTAGAGCCTTATGAAAGTATGCTTGTGAGATTTGAGAATCCTGCTCCTGCTGGCCAGGTTTGGGTGATCAATCCAAATCTTGGATTTGGTGAGTACACGATTGGTTCTGGTCAGAATGCTACTACTGACTTTAGAGTTCTAGCTGGAAGACAGCAAGGTACTTCTGCTCAATCTTCTTTGGATGTTTCTTACATCTCAGATACAGCTGCATATGGAGCCAACTTGAACGTTACACCTATTCAGGTGACTGCTAATACTACTATGGATTACTTGGAAGGAATGATGTATTATTCATTCTCTAACTTCAAGCTTACTCCTAGAAATAACAGTGACTTTGGAAATATTGCAGTTTCTATTGCAGAATTGTACAAAGCTCCTGAGTTCGAAATTGGAATGTATCCTAACCCAGCTAATGACAGGGTTTACATTCAGATCGATGAGAGTCTAGAGTTTGATCAATTGGATATTGAAGTATTTGATATCAATGGTAAGAGAGTGATCTTCAATCAAACGGTCACTACTAGTACTTCTTTAAACCTAGATGGTTTGGACAAAGGAGTTTACTTGGTGAAAATGACAACTAGAGGAGAAGTTGTTAAGTCATCTAAATTGATCGTAGAGTAATAATTTGTTTTGATTGGGAGCGCAATATCATTGCGCTCCCATTTCTTTTCCAAGTTGAGAATTTCATTATTATCCATATTTGTTTTCATTGCACTGCTCTTCTTTGCCTGCAGAGAAGAAGGTGATCTGAAACCCAATTCCCCACCAGAAACAGTGTTTTCTATTGAAGAGATCAATGTTACTGGAGATATGCGATTGAACAGTATCGTTAGATTGAGCTGGTACGGTAGCGATCCAGATGGATATGTTAAAGCTTATGAGATCTCACAAGATCAAGTGAATTGGACATCAACTACTTCGCAAGATTCAACTTTTCGTTTTTCAATCTCGGCTAATTCTGATACCGTCGATATTGACCTATACGTTCGGTCAATAGATGACGATGATGTCAAGGACCCCACACCGGCCTATTTAAGAATACCTATAAAAAATACACCTCCAGTTGCTAAGTTCTCTGAAGATCTGGTGATTCCAGATTCGGCTTTCTTAGTAGCAACTACAGAATGGAGTGCAACAGACCTTGACGGCGTTGAAACGATCACTGACGTTTATTTGAGCATCAATGGAAAAACCTGGTATCCATTGAATAAAACGGAAAAAGTGATCAGCATCGTTCCTGCAGATTTCAATGCTACTGATACTACCAATGCTTTCATTTACTATGGTAGCAGAACTACACCTGCTGCAGAGACCATTGAAGGATTGGTTTTAAATGACACCAACAAGCTTTATATTAAAGCAGTTGATCAAGCTGGAGCTGAAAGTATCATCGATACTTCTTCTACATTTTACATGAGAACCAAGCAGAATGACCTCCTTGTAGTGGGAGGTGTAGCTGCTGCTCATGATGATTACAAAGCCCTATTGAATGCTCCAACAGTCAACCTAGACTATGACTTTCTGAACCTTACTGTTGGCAATGGAATCTATCAACCTGCATTGTGGAATATTACATTCAGACTGCAGTTGTCTTTTTACGATAAGCTTTTCTTTTACTCTGATGAGACTACCTTCATCAATCCTTATACCAATTTGAGGTTGATGCTATTGGAGTTTGCAGCATCTTCTCTTCAAGAGTATGCCAATTCTGGAGGTAAATACTTGATTTCCACTTCCTTTGATTGGGATACCAATATCGAAGGTTTTAGAGGAGTATTGCCCATTGAATCTGTTTCACAGAAGAATTACGGAGATGCAAGACTCTACCAAGACTCATCCATATTACCAGAGAATACGACTTACCCAACATTAAGTGCATCTGCATTTGCATTAACCGGAGTAGGAGTGTTCAATATTGATTCAAACGATACAGAGGTCTTTTATCAAGGACAGATATCAGATCGACCAGTCTCGGGCAATAGGTTCCCAGAATGGCCAGACACAAAAATTGTAGCTTCTGCGAGGAGAAGTGCAGGAAAACTCAATCAGATCTTCTTCACCATGCAATTGTATGAGTTGGATGGTGACCAAGTGGCTTTGGAGTCATTGTTTGACGAGATCTTTAATGTAGAGTTCAATTAAACTGAATGAAGAGAATAGTTTCCATATTGATCCTGCTGTTTACTGTCCAGATTGCCTTTGGTCAAAAGACCGGTAGTATAAAAGGACAAGTAAAGGATGCTGAGTCGGGTGAAACACTAATTGGTGCTACTGTAGTGATCGTTGGTACTTACAAAGGGGTGAGTACAGATCTAGATGGTAGATTCTACTTTGATGATGTGAAAAGTGGAGACTACTCCATTAAATTCAGCTACATTGGTTATACCGAGAAGATCTACAATGGAATTAGGATCAAAGCAGGAGAAGAAACTGTATTGGATGCAAGCCTTTCTTTGAATACACAAGACCTTGAAACGGTTGAAATCGTTGGAGAAAGGAACTTGGTGAACCTGGAGTCTGCAAAATCAGAAGTTTCCATTAGCCAAAAGGAAATCTCAGAAATGAATGTTCGTGATGTTCAAGAGATTGCTGCCATGCAAAGTGGTATTAGCAGAACTCCCGATGGACTCCAGATCAGAGGAGCACGTGTGTACGAAACCAAATATTTGATTGATGGAATTAGTGCACAGGATCCATTGGCAGGAACTGGATTTGGTGTTGAAGTAGCATCCAGCTCTATCGGTAAATTAGATATCATAACAGGTGGTGTAGGTGCAGAGTACGGAGATGGTTCTTCTGGAGTGATCTCTACTACTATCCGAGAAGGAGGAGATGAATTTCAGATGACCGGTAGTTGGCAAAGAGATAATTTGGGATTCAATACCCATGATGCTGATTCATGGAATACAGATATTGTAGAACTTTCAGCAGGAGGTCCTATGCCTGGAACGAAGAAGAAAATGAACTTCTTTGTCAACTTTACAGCAAATCTCACTGATACCTATTTTGGTGAAGAGGCAGAGCAGCTGAATAGTTCCTTGTTTTCCAATGATGGTTATATCGGAGAGAATTTCTATTTCCCATTTCCTTCAAGAAGCTGGGCACCACGTCAAGATAACCGTTGGACCAATACCATCAAGCTCTCCTATGAACTGCCAAAAGGAAGTAAGATCTCCTTAACGAATCAGCACAGTTTAAACATCAATCAAAATACAAGAACGCTGCAGATCGTTGGTTTTGACGCAATCCTTCAACCGGGTTATCAGTTTGAAAGAAGCTTGAATCTGGACAATGCAACGACCTATACCCATCACTCCAATTTGACTGTTCTCAACTACAGTAAACTATTGAACGATCAATGGGTGATCAAAACATCTTTGGGAAGGCTCTTTACGAACCTTAGGGCTGATGCAAATGGAAGACCCTTTAGAGAAGAAACCATTGATCAGATCTATGATGAACAATCCATTGTAACGGATCCGGTTAGTATTTTCAATCCAAATGATCCTGTAGTATTTGTCTTACCAGGTCCTGGATTAGTCAATAACGGGGGTATCTCGCCAGTATGGCATGATCACTATGCCAGAGAGTATACCATCAATGCTAGGGCGAGTAGATATTCCAAATCGCAAAAGAACACCTTGACCTTTGGTTTTGAGCACATCATGAAAGAGTACCAATGGGTAGATGTTTCCAGTCCGTGGATCGGGGCACCCATCAAGATCGATTCGGTAACAACATCTCCATCAACTAGTGTTGGGTCTTCTAATGATATATGGGCAGTGAAACCATTCAACGGAGCATTGTTCGTTTCCGATGAGATCAGCTATCGTGGGATTATTGCTACCCTAGGTCTTAGATTTAGCTATTGGGCTCCTGGAAAGTTTGCAGATAATGCAGTAGACGATCCCAACTCTCCTGTAATTCAACAAGTGAGAACTGACTATGAGAACAATACTGTAGAGTTGTTTGGATACAATATGAAGGCAAGATTACTTCCTTCGATCAATGTTTCTTTCCCAGTTACAGAAAACAATGTGCTGTATTTCAATTACAGCCACAAGATGAGATTACCTCATCCACGATTTGTCTATGCTGGTCTTGATCCAGTCTATCAAGATCGTTCCTTCTTATCCAATCTAGGTAATCCAGATATTAATCCTGAGGTGAATATTTCTTACGAAGTAGGATACAAGACTCAGATCACAAAAGATATAGGATTAACACTTGCTGCTTTCAACAACAACAGGTTTGACTACATCGTGCAGAGAAGGGTGATCGTTGAGGATCAAACAGGTAGACCTGTTACCAAAAGAATGTACATCAACCAGGATTATGCGAGGATCTTTGGAGTAGAAGGAGGGGTATCCTGGAGATTTGCAAGATACTATCGAGTTTTTGTGAATGCTACCTATCAGGTTGCAAGAGGAAAATCCAATTCTGCTAGAGAGTCTGGCTTGCAGATCGAGCAGAATGGAGCGGTATCCTTAACAACAGAGCAATATTTGGCATTTGATAGACCGTGGGACATTACAGTTGGATTTGTGTTCAATACTGACAGTACTTTCAAGATCAAAGGAAAAGCTCTTTCTGGTATCAATGTATTCCTGTCTGTTGGATACCAAAGTGGTTTCAGATACACTCCTTACGAGCAAGATGGAACCAATGTATTGGGAAGACCATTGTTCGTAAGATTGGATGATCAATACCTTCAAGAGATTTCCAAGCCATGGATCACCTCCAACTTGAAGATTAGCAAAACATTCATGTTTAGCTCCAAGGCGGGATTGACCTTCAGTGTTGAAGTTAGAAACTTATTGAATTGGAAGAATGGTCAGATCATCAATCCAATTACTGGAGCAGCTTATGAAGAGGGAGATGATGTTCCAAACGATTGGAGAGATCCAAGATATGTCGGTCCGTTTGAAACGGGTACTCCGCCAGATGATCCATCACGATACCTTCAACCAAGACAAATTTTATACGGTGTAGCCTTTAGATTCTAGAATGAAGAAGTCGATCTACATATCATTGATTTTTGTCTTCACCGCAATAGGTGCGAAGGCACAGTTGATTCCAAACTTTGGAGGACAAAGAGCGGGCTTATCAACTTTGTCGTTTTTGAAGAATGATATCAATCCTAGGTCTGCGGCTCTTTCAGGTGCCAGTGTAGCTTTGGATGCAGATCCATTCTCGCTGTATACAAACCCTGCTGCTGCGGCTGATTTAAGAAGCTTTAGTGCTGCCATCAGTAATCATACCGTTGGAGCTGGAATTCAGCAATCCTATGCGTCTGCTACAATTCCAAGAAAGAAAAGAGAGGCAGCATTTGGATTGTCTTTGAACATGCTCAATAGTGGGGCCATGGATGTAAGAACTGAGTTCCAACCTCAGGGTACAGGAGAGAAATTCTACGTTACCAATTTGGCTGCGGGTTTTACTTATGCTCAGAAGCTTTCTGATATGTTCTCGGCTGGAATTACGGTGAAATACATTTACGAGCAAATTGCAGATTTTAATAATTCTACGGCTGCAGCTGATGTTAGCTTTTTGTACAAGACAGATTTCAAAGACCTTCGCTTTGCGGTTATGGTTCAAAATTTTGGAGGAAGTTCTTCCATTGATGGGGGAGATATAAAATCTACCTTCAATAGACCAGATCCTTATGATGCAGAGAATTATTCAGTTCCGACCGTATTTAAACTTGGAGCCACTATGGTTCCATGGAAATCAGAAACTCAGTCATTATTGGTGAGTGCTCAATTGAATCACCCAAACGACAATGCAGAGAATTATCGTTTTGGAGTAGAATATGAGTACCTCAAGCTATTGTATTTGAGAGCTGGATATGTATTGAATTTAGACGGACAAAGTCTACCTACTTTTGGATTGGGAATCAGACACAGACTGTTAGGAAATCCAATGCACATAGGATATGGAGTTAATCCAACCGACTTCTTGGGATTGAAGCACACAGTAGGAATTTCCTTTACCATAAAATCGAATGAGCGTGAATAAGCTTACTTCAAATATCAAATGGTTCTTGATGAGCTTGCTTTCTCTATTGATGATGAGCTCCTGTGAAGATTATTTCGGAGAAGAAACGGACCTAAGCTTTATAGAAGTTCCCACTCAATCTTTTAGAGAGGTGGCTTATGTTCCTGTTCAACCGATACTTGATCAGTTCATGAGTCCTTCTGATATGATCGCTGGTTTTGATGAGTTACTCTATGTAGTTGATAGTGCAACTCAGGAGGTGATAGCTTTGGATGAATCTGGTAGAGAAATTGGAAGAAAGTTCATAAGAGGAGCAAAGGCAATTGCTCAAGATAGAAGTCTAGACTTATTAGTGATTGGCTTGAAAGACACCTTAGGAGCTGAAAGAAGCTGTATCTATCGACTGAAAATGAATACATCATCCGGTTATGGCTTGCAGTATTCTACCATTACGAACGAAGTAGTTCATCCTTTCTATTTCAAGTCTTCTGTCATCAGTAGAGATGCGGAAGTGAAGTTCAATAGGATCTCTGTCATGTTCGACAATACCTACTATGTGACCAGAACAGGTCCGAGTAACAATCCAATTCAATCTGGCGGACCAGACGACAATGTATTGCTATTCAATTCTAGCGATAACTTCATAACGCCAGTCGTTATATCCAATAGCTCAGGTGCGATCTTCGTTGATTATTTCAATGAGCCTTTTGGCTTGACCTCATTGGCGAAAACTCCGCAGCTTTCAGTTGATCAAAGAAGAGATTTTTTATTCACTTCCCTTGATCCGAATGGTGTATTGAAAGTTCAGTGGATCGTGAATCAAGAGAGCGTTGATGGAAGTTCCTTTTTGCCAAAAACAGATTGGAGCAATGATACTTCACAGGCGGATGACTTTATTAATGTGCCATTCAAATTCAAAAAACCAGTAGGAGTGGAGTTTACCGGCGACGGTAGCAATTACATTTTTGTGGTAGATAGGGCTACTGATTCTCTTTATCAATTTACTTCCAATGGTTTGGAGGGAGTAAGACCACCTCCTGCATCAGGTCAGACCAAGTATGTAAAGACTTCTTTCGGGGGCAGAGGCAATGGCCCAACTCAGTTCAATTTGCCATCAGCAGTTGCTTACAAGGATGAGATCGTTTATGTTGCTGATCAAGGAAATGGCAGGATCCTGAGATTCAAGCTTACCCTGGATATTAGATAGATATATAGGAGAAGCTGGATGCGAGATGCTAGAAGCTAGATGATTTAATTTTTAGAAGTATTCCGACCTTCGTCCTTCTTCCTCCCTCAACTATCCCTCAAATAGGAAGGTGATGAACATCATCTTGGGTACGATCTTCTCAATTGGATTGGAAAGTTCCGTATTATCAGGAACCAGCGCATCGTCAAGGGTGTATGACATCTTTAGCTCAATGGCGAATTTGAAGTAAGGCAGGAAGAAATCAGTACCCACACCAACCTCTGCGGCAGTGGTGTTCCTTTTAAGTTTAATGATCGATTCTGCTATGTCTTCATTAGCAACATCCTCATTGGAGGCCAGATCAATGGAATATTTAAATCCTCCAATGAAATAAGCAGCGAAGTTATTGAGTCGCGCTGAACGGTATTTCAAAAGGATTGGAAAGTCGAGATATGTTGACTCAATAATACGTTCTACTTTATCTTGTTCCCCTTCACGATTGATGAAATAGAAATCCATATTTCTCTGCCCAAATACAAGGGTAGGGACAAAGCGAATTCCAAAATATTTGTGCAGGTGGATTTCAGAGACAATACCCAAGTTAAATCCACTCTGACTGATCACATCGATCTTGGTGATGGAGTCATTTAGACCATTGGGCCTTCTGTGGAGATTAAAATCGCCAGAATTGATACCTAGAGAGAAGCCAAAATGAACCCATTTGGTATCAAACTTTTGCAAGTTCTCTACCTTGGGTTTTTGAGCCATTGCTGTCGTAGCAAACAAGCACAAAAGGATCAATATTGACTTCCTTAGTATCATGAGGACACAAACGTAAGCTTTTAGTCTTTTATTTTTCTAGCTTGATAAATAGATGCAATACCAAAGAAGAGAGGATAAGTCTTTAGTACCTCATAGTTGAGTCCATTTAAAATGTTCTCAAAATCTTCACCTTCAGGAAATGCATCTACCGATTCTGGAAGATAGGTGTAGGCCGAACTATCTTTAGAGATCATCTTTCCAATAAAAGGAAGGATATTGTGAAAATAGAAATTATAGATCTGCTTAATTGGGAATGCCTTGGGTTTAGAAAACTCAATGATGACAAGCTTTGAGTTGGGACGCATCACCCTTCTGATCTCAGATAATCCTTTCTCAAGATTCTCGAAATTCCTCACACCAAATGCTACAGTGACGGCATCAAAACTATTGGCTTCAAATGGGATCTCTTCTGAGTCGCCGTATCTCATTTCTATTAGATCGGCTTTACCCAGCTTTTGCATTTTTTGTCTACCGATCTCAAGCATTCCTTCGCTAATATCAATACCGGTAATCTCTTCCGGCTTCAGCTTGCTAGCTGCTATAGCAAAATCGCCTGTACCTGTGGCAACATCCAAGATTCTTTTGGGTTGATCTTCTTCAAGCAATGAAACTGCCTTTTTTCTCCACCTTTTATCAATTCCCATGGAAAGCAAGTGATTCAGAAAATCATATCGCTTTGAGATATTGTCGAACATCTCTGCTACTTGCTCTTTCTTACCGCCTTCTTTTTCCTTGTACGGAATTACTTTTTCGCTCATCATCAGGATTTACTACTGCAAAGAAACTAAAAGGGAAATTGTTCTGCTTGGAATCAATTTTCTTGATATACACCCTCATCAGAATGGATCACTGTAAATAATCTGCTCCATCTGATCTTATTGAACCACGACCTATTTGGATCAAGTGAAAGCCATATAAATACTGCCTTCCCAACAATATGGTCTTCTGGAACGAAGCCCCAGAACCTACTATCTTGAGAATTGTGACGGTTATCTCCCATCATCCAGTAATAATTCATTTGAATGGTATAGCTGTTGGTCTCTTCTCCATTGATGAAGATCTTTCCATCTTTCACTTTCATATCATTTCCTTCATAAACTCTGATGATCCTATCGTACATAGGCAGATTTTCAAGAGTTAAACTGACTTCTTGTCCTGCATATGGAATTTTGATAGGTCCAAAGTTGTCTTCTGTCCAAGCTGTAGTATCGGTATTAGGGAAAATTGGATTCTTGTAATTCTCATGACTTTGATAGAACCCAATTGGTTTTGACTTTCTTTCCACCTTTTCTACTTGAGGAAGAGCTTCGATGTAGGCTAGATTCTCTGAAGTAAGATTCATCTCAAAGATCCCATTCATTGGGGTCATTCGCACCTCAGTGATGTCTCTTTCCAAGAGCTGGTCTTTGTTGAATCCTTTTCCGTCAGTCTTTACGAAATAAGAATATTGCAATCCCTCTGAAACGAAGGCTGCTTCTCCATTTACAAAGAGGTCTGCATTCTTGATCTGGATCTTATCCCCTGGTAAACCAACACATCTTTTGATGTAATTTTCACGCTTGTCAACTGGTCGGTCGATGATATCGAACTTTTGCCAGAGCATCTTTCTGCCATAATCCCGCACCATCTGGTAATACACTTGATCTTGATGCTGCACAACAACAGTATCACCAGCAGGGAAGTTAAATACCACGGCTTCATTGCGTTTTACGTCCTGGAATTTTGGAAGTCTAGCATAAGGCAATTGTATCAATTCAGAATAAGACTTCACTTTTTCTGTAAACCACATAGTGTGGTGAGCAAAGGGAAAGAAAATAGGGGTGTTGGGTATTCTACTACCATAATTGACCTTGCTGACAAATAAGAAGTCACCAACCATCAAATTCTTCTCCATTGACGATGTAGGAATGGTGAATGCTTCAATGTAAATAGCTCTGATGATGGTTGCTAGTATCACGGCAAAGGAAATAGCATCTGCCCATTCTCTGTTCCTGGGTTTCTGATAAGAATCCATGAATTCATATCCCTTCCATTCAAATTCAGAGTTGACTCCGATGTAGGTTAAGTAGAAAGGAGTGAATACAACTGCCAGTGTATGCTCCCAGAAACTCACAATTCCCATGTGCTTCAATAGCTCAACGATGATACCTACCCAAGAAATGAACCCTATGAAAGGAATGTAGTAAACCACCATCCACCAGATGGGGCGACGGATCAATTTAACAGCTTCATAAGTTCCGTAGAAGGGAACAAGGATCTTCCATCCTGCAAGGCCAGCCTTCTGAAAGATCAGATAGAGGCCAATATGCGATAAGATAAAATAAGAGATCAATACAATGATCAGTGCAGTCATACTTAGATATTTAAAACGTCTTTCATTTGGTAGATTCCGCTCTTTCCATGGATATACTCAGCCGCTAAGACTGCACCTAATGCGAAACCTTTTCTATTCTTTGCTTTATGAGAAATAGAAATCTCATCAATATCGGAGCTATACTCGATTATATGTGTTCCTGGAACCTCAGCTTCTCTTTCAGATAGGATAGCAAGAGTAGAAGGGTCTTGTGGAACATCATTTTCCCACTGCTTATAGCCAGAATGCTTTTCAATGATCCCTTCCGCAAGTGTAATAGCAGTGCCTGAAGGACTGTCTAACTTTTGAAGATGGTGAATTTCTGTGATCATTGATCGATAATCTTTCTGAGGCTCCATCATTGCAGCAAGCTTCTTGTTCAGTTCGAAGAAGATGTTCACTCCAACGCTAAAATTTGTCGCTGCTAATAGTGCAGTATCATTGGCTTTGACCAAATCGGATACAGCATCATATTCGTCATACCAGCCTGTTGTTCCAACCACAATAGGAGTCTTTGCTTCAACGCACATTTTGATATTGGAAACGGCATTCTCCGGTCGACTGAATTCAATGGCTACATCTGAACTTTCTAGATCCTTTGAGCTAATAGATCCGCTGTTACTGCTATCTACCTTTAGGCTAATTTCATGACCTCTCTCCAAAGCAATACTTTCAATTGCTTTTCCCATCTTTCCATATCCTATGATCGCGATCTTCATAACCTTTGCCCTTCAAAAATAACTTTATCTATCGTATAACAAGCCTCAAAAGCGCGAAGGCGCTGGCTTTTTACCAATTTTTAACGAAAAGGTGAGAGAGGGGATGGGTTGCATTTGAAAAGGACTGAATTGAATGTCTGGTTTGAAGGTAGCAGAAAGATCATCAGTTACATTGAAGTAATAGAGATGAGCATCAACCGCGGCATCAACCACATTCAGAACGTATGCAATTCCCGTAAGTACATAAAGAAGATCCCTATTTCCCCGATGGTAATCGATCAATGATTGCAAATTGTCATCGGTATAGACCCCTTGATATTTGTCGTCTACTGTGTTGGGATCCTCATCAATTCTAGCCAAGTAGGCGTCTTTGTATTCATTGAAGAGCTGATCTTGCTGTCGGGCAAAGTAAAAGGCTGAACCAATAGCAGCATAGATCAATGGAATCTTCCAATATTTCTTGTTGTAGGCCTGTCCTAATCCTGGTACCACCATTGACATCAAGGTTGCCTTGGTCGGAGAATGGGGAGGAACACTATCTATGTAGACGGTATCCGCAACTTGCGCCTTCATAGCTGTAGCTAAGCAAGCACAGATCAATAAAAGAAGAAGGCGTTTCATTATTATGACTTCAATGATTGAAGGATATGAGCCAATTGCTCATCAGAATCAAAAGGGATCACGATCTTTCCTTTGTCAACATCACTTCTTTGCAATCTAACTTGCACCTGAAGAAGATCGGAAAGCTCAGATTTTAATTTTTTATCGGTTAATGAGAGTGGAAGACTCTTCTTTGGACTCGAAGCATTGCTCTTGGCTTTCTTCTCTCTACTGATCTCTTCAGTCTTTCTAACAGAAAGTTGCTCTTCAATGATCTGATTAAAGATCCTCAGTTGTTCAGACGGATCTTCAAGATTGATCAATGCTCTTGCATGTCCCATGCTCAAGTGCTTATCTCTGATCCCATTTTGGATCTCTGCAGGTAGCTTTAGCAATCTCAAGTAATTGCTGATGGTACTTCTTTTCTTTCCAACCCTTTTGCTTAGCTCATCTTGTGTTAGCTTGCATTCGTCGATCAGTCTTTGGTAGGAGATCGCTACTTCAATAGCATCAAGATTGGATCTTTGAATGTTTTCTACCAAAGCCATTTCCAACATACTTTGGTCGTTGGCCACCCTCACGTAAGCTGGAATACTATCTAGACCGGCTAATTGTGATGCTCTGAATCTTCTTTCTCCTGAGATGAGTTGGTATTTGTCATAACCCAACTTTCGAAGTGTGATGGGTTGAATGATACCCAGTTCTTTAATGGATTGTGAAAGCTCATTTAGCTCTTCTTCCTCGAACTTGGTTCTTGGCTGAAAAGGGTTGGCTTCAATATTCTTGACGGGAATTTCAGAAATGGACCCAACAGTTCCGCTTCCTTGAGCAGATCCTTTTTGGGTTACATCGGTACGTTCATCTTCTAAAAGGGCGCTTAATCCTCTACCCAGTGCAGGTTTCTTCATCTTTCTTCAACATCAATTACCTTCTCCGATTCGTTAAATTGGGTCAAATTATTCTTCTGGAGAATTTCACGTGCTAAGTTAAGATAATTTACTGCGCCTTTGCAGCTTGCATCGTGCATGATGATGGTTTCGCCATGGCTTGGCGCTTCACCCAAACGGGTGTTTCTTTGAATGATGGTATCAAAGACCATTTGCTGAAAATGGGTCTTCACTTCTTCAACTACCTGATTCGATAATCTCAAACGAATATCGTACATGGTGAGCAGCAATCCTTCAATACTCAATTCAGGATTCAACCTGGATTGAACGATTTTGATGGTATTCAGCAATTTGCCCAAACCTTCTAGAGCGAAGTACTCGCACTGAACTGGAATGATGACAGAGTCTGAAGCTGTCAATGAATTCAAGGTGATCAATCCAAGAGAAGGCGAGCAGTCTATGATGATGAAGTCATAATCGTCTCTTACTTTGTTCAATGCAGAACGCATCATCTTTTCTCTGCTTGGCATGCTGATCATTTCTATCTCAGCACCAACAAGATCTATATGCGCTGGTAACAAGTAAAGATTTGGAGAATTCGTCTCAAGAATGATGTCTTTTGGCTCGATCTCGTTGACAATGCACTCATAAATGCTTGTCTTTACATTGCGAGGATCGATGCCTACACCTGAAGTGGCATTAGCTTGTGGGTCTGCATCTACCAGTAGTACCTTCCTCTCCAATACGCCCAATGCCGCTGCTAAATTTATTGCCGTGGTTGTTTTACCAACTCCTCCTTTTTGATTTGCTACTGATATAATTTTACCCATCTACGCTTGTTTAGTTCTTCTGGCTTTGCTTTTGATCTTAGCTGGAAACCTTATGTGACTAAGGCTGTTTCAATTGATAATAATCTGTTCCTTTGCAATCGGATGCAAAATGCGCCGCTTGTTAAAAGTACATTTAATAGTGCTCTTACAACCTGAGTTTAGAGCCATTTTTTTAAACAAAATTTTGTTGATAGGGCTATGATCACCATTATATCAGCAACCAAGCGTGTTGGAAATTTAAGCTCTGTTTTTGCGAGAAAATGCGCAGAGATTTTAGAAGAGAGAGGAGAGGAAATCAATTTATTCGAGTTGGACGATCTGTCTGATCAGATCTCCCTGGATTCTTTGTATGACTTTGATAATTCATCATTTACAGCCATCGCTAAAGAATACATTGTACCTGCAGATAAGTTCCTCTTTATTGTTCCCGAATACAATGGAAGTATTCCTGGGATCTTGAAATTGTTTATCGATGCCATTGAGCCTAAGAACTACCATGGAAAGAAGGCCGCATTGGTTGGAGTGTCTGCTGGAAGAGCAGGAAACCTCAGGGGAATGGATCATCTGGCCGACATCTTGAACTATCTACAAGTTGCGGTTATGCCCCAAAAGCTTCCCATTTCCAAGATCTATGATCTGGTATCCAATGAAACAGTAGTGGATAATGAAACCTTGAATGAGCTGAACAAGCAGATGGAAATGCTGATCAAATTTTAAGTATGCCTCGATTCTTCTTAAATCTTTCTTACAATGGTGCCCAGTTTCACGGATGGCAAAAGCAAAACAATGCCGTCACGGTGCAAGAAACTATCGAAGAGGCATTGAGTACTTTGTTTCAAGAGAAGACAGAGATCGTTGGTGCCGGAAGAACTGACACCGGTGTACATGCTAGGGAAATGGTAGCTCATTTTGAAGTAGAGAAAGAATTTGATGAAGATCAGCTAGTTTATCAGCTCAATAGTTTGGTGGGTTCAGAAATTGCAATTCATAAGTTGAGAAGAGTAAGTAAAGATGCTCATGCTCGTTTCGATGCAAGTGGAAGAACCTATCATTACCATTTGCTGAAAAAAAAGGATCCATTTTTAAAGGACTTGGCTTATCATCATTTTAAAGAGTTGGACTTTTACAATATGAACCTGGCTGCTAAGTTTCTTTTAGGGCAGCAAGATTTTTCATCCTTTAGCAGGTCCAATACACAGACAAAAACCAATATTTGCACTATTGAATTGGCAGAGTGGAAGGAAATGGAAGATCAGTGGGTTTTCGAGATAAAAGCAGATCGTTTCCTCCGAAACATGGTTAGAGCAATAGTTGGGACATTGATTGAAATTGGTGAAGGGAAAAGAGAAGTGGAAGAATTGAAAGAGATCATCGAGAAGAAGGACAGAGGATTTGCTGGTGTATCTGCTCCTGCACATGGATTGTATTTGCAACAAATTGATTATTCTGATTCAATCTATTTGGATTGATTCATTTGAAAGGAAGTAAATGAGCGAAGTAAGCGGAAAAGCATGGGATACGGCCCTTTTAAAAAGGGTAATGAGGTATGTTGGCCCATACAAGCTTACCTTCTATTTTACTGGCTTTTTAGTGGTGGTCTTAGCTGTGATGGCTCCATTGCGCCCATGGCTGATCCAACACATAGTGGATGTAAAGATCCCTGAGGGTGACTCTTCTGGAGTATGGAACATAACCATGATCCTCATTGGATTAATGGTAATTGAAGCGGTCATCCAATTCTATCAAACCTATTTGGCCAATTGGCTAGGACAAACCATCATTAAAGATCTTAGGGTACAGCTCTACGAGCATATTCTATCTTTCAGACTCAAGTATTTTGATAATACTGCCATTGGAACATTGGTGACAAGAACGGTTTCGGATATTGAGACCATTGCCAATATTTTCTCACAAGGAGTATTGGTCATTTTCGGAGATATCTTGAAGTTGATCGCAGTGATTGCTTTCATGTTCTATACAGATTGGTTGCTGACTTTGATCAGTTTGATCCCAATTCCCCTCCTCATCATTGCCACGATGATCTTCAAGAAGGTGATCAAGAAAGCCTTTCAAGAAGTACGTACTCAAGTTTCAAAGCTCAATGCCTTTGTTCAAGAAAGGGTAACGGGAATGAAGATCATTCAGATCTTCAATAGAGAAGAAGTGGAGAAGTCGCGCTTTGAGGAAATGAACAAACTGCATCGAAACGCTCATATTAAAACCGTTTGGGCCTATAGTATATTCTTCCCAGTGGTTGAATTGCTTTCTGCTGGCTCCTTGGCATTGTTGGTATGGTGGGGAACTAAAGGGGTTCTATCGGGATACACCACCTTGGGGAATCTTTTTGCTTTTATCCTGTACATCTATATGTTGTATCGACCTATCCGACAATTGGCAGATCGCTTCAACACCCTACAATTGGGTATGGTGAGTTCTGAACGTGTTTTCAAAGTGTTAGATACTAAGAGCAGCATTGAGAATCCAGGCAATTACTTGGTTGATGATCTGAGAGGAGAGATCGAATTCAAAGATGTTTCCTTTGCATACATTGATGAGGAGTATGTGTTAAAGAACATTAGCTTCAAAGTAAAGGCTGGTGAAACCATCGCTTTTGTTGGAGCTACTGGTTCGGGTAAAACTTCTTCGATCAATTTACTTGGACGCTTTTACGAGTTTCAAAAGGGAGATATTCTCATTGATGGAGTTTCGATCAGGAACTATGAATTGAATTCTCTGAGAGGACATATGGCTGTTGTTCTTCAAGATGTATTTCTATTCTCAGATAGCATTTACAACAACATTACCCTCAACAATCCCAACATTACAGAAGAAGAAGTGATCGAGGCTGCTAAAGCAGTTGGAGCTCATGATTTCATCAGCAAGCTTCCCGGTGCCTATCACTATGATGTAAAAGAGCGAGGAGGGATGCTCTCTGTTGGACAAAGACAATTGATCTCTTTCATTAGAGCCTATGTGCACAATCCGAGTATTCTTATTCTCGATGAGGCTACTTCCTCCATTGATACGGAATCGGAGGAGTTGATCCAAAAGGCAACCGATATTTTGACCGATGGAAGAACATCTATTGTTATTGCCCACAGATTGTCTACCATTCAAAAGGCAGATAAGATCATTGTCTTAGAGAAAGGAGAGATCATAGAAGAAGGTAGCCATCAAGAACTCTTGGACAAAGACGGGCACTACAGGAAGCTATTTGAGCTTCAATTCAGCGCTGAAGAGGCTTAATGCTCTGGAACTACCAGAACCGGAAGCTTCGAATGCATCAAGGCTTTTCTAGAATCACTGATGTTAAACAATCGTTCCCAAAAAGATTGTTTGTGCCTGATCAATACCAATAAAGCTTGTTTATCAGTGGTAGCTGCTTCCAGTCCAGCTTCAAAATCGGTAGAAAACTTCTCTGTGAGTTCGATCTGAACATCTTCGAAATGCTTTTTAACCTCATTCCAATTCTGTAATGGTTGATCTTCTTCCATACGTATGTGAATCAGATTGATGGGAAGATGATGTTTGAGCGCGTATTTCTTAATGGAATCAGCAACCTCTGCTTGCATGGGTTTTCCGTCATAAGTTACGATCAGTTCTTTGATCGACTTGTACTGATGTTCCTCTGGAATGGCATAGAGAGGTCTGCGAAGAGCACCCATTAATCTCACCGTATTGGATCCGATCAAGACTTCTTTCAATCCTGAAGCCCCCTTGGTACCCATGACCACACAATCTGCTTGCATATCGTTGGCCACTGCATTAACTTGATCAGCTAGGTCTCCTTGAAGTACTTTACTGATAAGCTGTGGCGACTTACCACTATATCTTTCTTCTAGTTTGGCCATCAATTCAGTCATATCAGATTCAGCCTGCTTTTGCATTTCTTCCAACAAATAGAACAATCCACTTTGTCCGCCTTGTGGAATTTGAAATGCATGAACGATGGTGTACTTGCAGTCAGAGTCGCCCAATTTATGAACTGCAAAATCAATTGCATGAATTGAGTTTTCAGAAAAATCTGTAGGTAGAATGATGCTTTTCATATCAGTAAATTTGTGAATACCAATTTGCGAATTATCTGTTAAAAAAACTATGATTTCTATCAGTTTTGAGCTTATTTAGAAAAAAAACACAGAGTAAATAAAATGTTAAAGGACTACCTAGAAAGATTCCGATTGAATTTTGAGAATGAATTGGTCAATGAGATCGAAAAGGAAGGAAGGATCAAACAATTCAAAGAAGGTGAAGTAATCATTCAGGCTGGTCAGATCATTCGATCCATTCCGATACTACTTGAAGGCTTGATCAGAATATATAGGATCGATGAAAATGGAGATGAGCTGCTGATGTATTATTTAGGCGAGGGAGAGACTTGCGCCATGACCTTGAACTGTTGTTTGGGACAAAAAAGAAGTGAAGTAGAAGCCGAAGCGGAAGCGGACAGTACCATTCTATTCATTCCCGTTGAGAAGATGGAGCAGTGGAATCAGAATTACCCCAATTGGAGAAATTTCGTTTTAGAATCCTATCAAGAAAGGATGATGGAATTGATCACTACCATTGATAAGATCGCCTTCATGAAATTGGATGAACGCTTGATCGATTATCTAGAACAAGAGGCTTCTTTGAATGAACAAAGGGAGATCAGGAAAACACACAAGGAAATTGCCAGGGCTTTGAACTCTTCAAGAGTCGTGATATCAAGGCTTTTAAAGAAATTGGAGAACGAAGGTAGTCTTCGATTAGAAAGAAATAGGATCTATTATAAAGAAGTGTAACCAGAGTTGCATTCAGGCGATTGGATCCTGCCTAAATTTGCATGCAAAATGGAAATAGTAGGGTACATAGCAGCGATGATCATCGGATTGGTTCTAGGACTGATCGGAGGAGGTGGGTCCATTCTTACGGTTCCCGTTTTTGTTTACTTGTTGGGTATTGACCCTGTTCATGCAACTGCATACTCCCTTTTTGTAGTAGGCCTAACTGCTCTTACTGGTGCTTTTAGGAATATGAAGAAGAAGTTGATCGATTTCAAAGTGGCGATCTTCTTTTCCATTCCAGCTTTCATTGCGGTCTATTTAGCAAGAAAGTTTGTCATTCCCGCTTTGCCAGAAGATCTTTTTTCCATTGGAAGTTATGTGATCACCAGAGACTTTGGTATCATGATCTTTTTTGCCATGATCATGCTTTTGGCAGCAGTTTCTATGATCAGAGACAAAAGAAAGGAAGAAGGTGAAAAAAAGTCAGATGTCAAGTTCAAGGAGTTGTGGATCGTTGTGGAAGGCCTAGTAGTAGGGTTTTTGACGGGTATTGTTGGTGCTGGAGGAGGTTTTCTAATTATCCCTGCTCTTGTCTTATTGGCAGGTTTACCCATGAAAACTGCCGTGGCAACATCTTTGTTGATCATAGCAGTAAAGTCCTTGATCGGATTTTTAGGAGACATTCAAAACTTAAGTATTGATTGGATGTTCCTCTTGAAGTTCTCTGCTTTCTCTATCATCGGGATCTTCTTGGGAATTAAGCTCAATCAATACATAGAAGGAAAGAAATTAAAGAAAGCATTTGGCTGGTTTGTACTTTTAATGGCCGCATTCATTGTGTACAAAGAAGTAGCTAGCTGAGAAGAATTGAATATAATTTTAGAATAAGATGAAAATAGAACAGATTTATACGGGATGTTTGGCTCAAGGAGCTTATTACATCGAAAGTGATGGCGAAGTTGCTATCATTGATCCATTGAGAGAGGTTGCTCCTTACATCAAGAGAGCAGAGGAGAATGGCGCAAAGATCAAATACATCTTTGAAACTCACTTTCACGCTGATTTTGTGAGTGGTCATTTAAGTTTGGCCAAGCAAACGGGCGCAGATATTATATATGGACCTACGGCAAATCCTTCATTTGATTCGATCGTTGCAGAGGATGGACAAGAGTTTCAATTGGGAAAGATCAAATTCAGAGTATTGCACACTCCAGGACATACCATGGAAAGCTCTACCTATCTTTTGATCGATGAGAATGGAAAGGATCATGCAATTTTCACAGGTGATACTCTATTCTTAGGAGATGTAGGTCGTCCAGATTTGGCTCAGAAAGCTGCTAGCATGACGCAAGAGGAACTAGCTGGCTTATTGTACGATAGTTTGAGAAGCAAAATCATGCCTTTAGCTGATGAGGTGATCGTATATCCTGCTCACGGAGCTGGTTCGGCATGTGGAAAGAACATGATGAAAGAGACCGTAGATACTTTGGGCAATCAGAAGGAAATGAACTACGCCTTAAGAGAAATGAGCAAAGAGCAATTCATTGAAGAAGTCACTGATGGATTATTGCCTCCGCCTGCTTACTTCCCGATGAATGTGAAAATGAACAAAGAAGGATACGAAGACATCGATGAGGTATTGGACAGAGGAGAGACTGCTCTTTCTCCAGAAGCTTTTGAAGTAGCTGCTAATGAAACAGGCGCAATCGTACTAGATGTGAGAAATGAAGATGAGTTCGTTAAAGGACACATCCCAAGATCCATCTTTATTGGATTGGACGGAACCTTCGCTCCTTGGGTAGGCGCCATGATCAAAGATGTAGAGCAGCCTATTCTTATTGTTACTCCAGAAGGAAGAGAGACTGAGACGGTTACTAGACTTTCAAGAGTTGGATTTGACAAGACATATGGATTCTTGAAAGGTGGAGTAGATGCTTGGAAAGCTGCTGGAAAGGAAGTAGATAGCATTGAGTCGATCTCTGCTGAGGAATTTGCAAAGAGGAATGAAGAGAATGCGCTGAAGGTTTTCGATGTGAGAAAATGTTCTGAGTACGATACTTCACACTTGGTTGATGCAGAAAATACTCCATTGGACTACTTGAACGATCATTTGGCAGAATTCCCTAATGAAGATCAATTCTACTTGCATTGTTTAGGTGGTTATAGATCAGTGATCGCTGCTTCAATACTGAAGAGTAGAGGATTCCACAACTTGGTGAACATTGAGGGTGGATTCGATAAATTAAAAGTGACAGAGGGTCTTGAAACTGAACCTACTCCTGCGCAAACTGCATAATATTTTCTAGAGGAAATTTTCATGGATATATATGGTACTTGGCCCTGGTACATATCAGGGCCCTTAATTTCTCTTGTCATGTTTTTACTGCTCATGATGGGAAAAAGGTTTGGAATGTCGTCGAATCTCAGGACTCTTTGCACCATTTGTGGTGCTGCAAAAAGAGCCAACTTTTTTGACATCAATTGGAAGGATTATCGTTGGAACCTAGTGGTTGCCTTCGGGGTTTTGATCGGTGGATTCATTGCCAACCACTATCTTACTCCAGAGAATACAGTCGTTTTAGAAGAAGGGGTTGTAGAAAGCCTAAGAGAGAAGGGGTTTGAAAGCGTTAACACCGCTTATCTACCGACCGAGCTCTTTGGTTTAGAAAACATGAGTGATCCTAAAACTTTATTGGTTTTGATCATTGCTGGACTGCTAATTGGTTTTGGTAGTAGGTACGCTGGAGGATGTACATCTGGGCATGCTATTTCAGGCTTGAGTGCATTGCAATTGCCTTCCTTATTAGCAGTTGTAGGTTTTTTTATAGGCGGACTAGTCATGGTTCATTTGATCTTTCCACTAATATATTAATTGAAGATGAGAGGTATAGGGTTTTTATTGATCGGGATATTCTTTGGAATCATCTTATTCAAATCAGAAGCGGCATCTTGGTTCAGAATCTATGAGATGTTCAATTTTGCCAGCTTTCATATGTATGGCATTATTGGAATGGCAGTAGCCCTTGGGGTAGTGGTCATTCAATTGATCAAGAAGTTTGGTTTAAAATCATTTTATGGTGTGCCTATCATCATTGAGGACAAAGAAAAGTCGATCAAGCGATATTTGATAGGTGGAGTGCTCTTTGGAATGGGATGGGGGCTTGCTGGAGCTTGTCCGGGTCCTCTGTTCGTCTTGCTAGGTGCGGGATTCTATCCCATATTAATCGTTTTGCTTTCAGCTATATTGGGGACTTTCCTTTATGGCCTCTTGAAAGACAAACTACCGCATTGATAAAACAAAAAAGGGAAGCAGTGCTTCCCTTTTTTGTTTCGTTTTGATGGAGATTATTCTACTCCGTGCATCAAATTCTTCAGTGGTTTGTTAAGCACAGCAATTAGAACCGCCATTGCAATCAATACATATCCAATGGTAGAGAATATGTCTGTGTACTTGGCCAATCCTTCTGCTAAACTCAAGCTTTCTCCACCGTCACCATGACCTCCAGTCATTGCAGCGATCATACCACCGAGGTAATTACCAATGGCAAAGCTCAAGAACCATGCACCCATCGATGTTCCTGAGAAACTTTGAGGTGATAGTTTGGTCACCATAGATAGTCCAATCGGTGATAGGAATAATTCACCCGTTGTATGTAACATGTACAAGAAGAACAAGGTCATCAATGGAACCTGGAAGCTATCGTTCACGAACTGCAATCCTAGTAGTGTAACCAAGAATCCCAATCCTAACTGTAAGATCCCTAAAGAGAACTTCATAGGAATACTTGGGTTCTTACCCATTTTGGATAGCTTGATCCACATCCAGGAGAACAATGAACCAAAGGTGATGATGAAGAATGGGTTGAAGAACTGCGTCATGGACGCAGGCATCTCCCAACCAAAGATCATTCTATCAACATTTCTATCGGCGAATAGAGTTAGCGATGTTCCCGCTTGCTCAAAACAAGCCCAGAATACAGAGTTGATCACCATAAAGATGATCAAGGCTACCATACGATCTCTCCAGATAGGAGTAGTGTTGTTCAATTTTCTATCTTCTGACCCACCGGCCATGATCATAGAGATGGCGATGTAAACGAATAGTCCGAATAGCAATGGCTTCATCAAGTTGTTGTATGCAATAAGGAAATAACATACAGGTATAAGTGCTAGAGAGCCGATGGTAATTACATGTGCCATGCTCAAAGGACCCGCGACTTTCTTATTCCCTGCTTCAGTGATGTCCAATCCTGCAGCAGCAGAATATTTAGCACGATTAAAATGGAAGATGGCAAAACCCGCCAGCATACCAAAACCGGCCAGTCCAAATCCGTATTTGAAACCGTAAGTCTCACCGACATAGGCAACAAGGGTAGTAGCTAGTAAGGCACCAATGTTAATTCCAATATAGAAGATGGTAAATCCTGAATCTCTTCTAGGATCTCCTTCTTTGTATAGCTTTCCTACAATAGTGGAGATGTTTGCCTTGAAATAACCATTACCAATGATCAAAGCTCCCATACCAATCAAAAGGGTGTTCTCTGTTCCTCCCAAGATCATGAATTCCCCAATGGCCATTAAAACAGCTCCTAGTAATACTGCATAACGATAGCCCAAGAACTTATCGGCCATTCTTCCTCCCAAGATGGGGGCTGCATAGATCAAGCCGGTGTAGGCTCCATAGATAAGGGAAGCTTCCGCATCTCCCTTCATTAAAGATTTGACCAAATAGAGGGTTAATAAGGTCCTCATTCCATAATAACAGAACCTTTCCCACATTTCTGAGAAGAACAGGGTCATTAATCCTTCTGGATGCCCTGCTGCTAGTCCTTTTGACTTCGTAGTATCGCTCATTTTTAAATTAATTTGGTGTTAAATATAGATGATTAGCCCGAGAATTAAAGATTCTCTAAGATGAAATCCGTCATCTTTTGATACAAATGATAACGTGTGTTTCCTCCGTAGATACCGTGGTTCTTATCGGGATAGATGAATAGGTCGAATTGCTTGTCTGCATTTACCAATGCCTCGATCATTTCTGTAGTGTTTTGAAAATGGACGTTGTCATCGGCAGTTCCGTGTACCAAGAGGTACTTTCCTTCCAATTTCTCAACATGGTTGATCGGTGAGTTGTCATCATATCCATCAGGATTCTCCTGTGGAGTTTGCATGTATCGTTCTGTATAAATTGAGTCGTAGAACCTCCAATTGGTCACTGGAGCAACAGCAATGGCCATTTTGAATTGCTCCGCACCTTTGAGCAAACATAATGAGGACATATAGCCTCCATAACTCCATCCTTGTATGCCTATTCGATCACCGTCTACATAAGGAAGTCCAGCAAAGTACTTTGCAGATTCGATCAAGTCTATTGTTTCGTACTTGCCCAACTGCTTGTAGGTGACCTTTTTGAAGTCGGTACCTCTTGCACCAGATCCTCGCACATCAACTGAGACTACAATGATTCCTTTTTGAGCTAGCATTTGATGCCAGAAATAGTTGGAGCCACCCCAGCTATCTTGTACTGTTTGGTAGCCAGGTCCACCATAGATGGTGACAAAAACTGGATACTTCTTTGACTCGTCAAAGTCTGCAGGTTTGATCATCCAAGCGTTGAACTCTTGACCATTTTCAGCTTTGAAATTGAAGAAGGTTTTTTGACTCATCACATATTCAGATAGCTGTTGCTTGAGTTTGTCATTGTCTTTCAAGACCCTGATCTCTTTTCCCGTTGAATTGTGAAGACTGATTCGATATGGTGTATTTGCGTCACTGTGGTAGTTCAGAAAATAGTCGAAGGATTTACTGTAAGATGCATTGTTCTGTCCTTTCAACTGACTCAGCTTTTCCTTTTTTCCATCCTTCATATTCACTCTGTAAAGATGTCTTTCAATAGGGTGATCTTCTGCCGATTGGAAATACACCCAACCATCCTTGTCATTGGCACCATAGTATTTAGTAACTGGCCATTCGCCTTTGGTCAATTGCTTTTTCAATTTACCGTCCATGCTGTGCAGGTAAATGTGACGGAAGCCGCTCTTTTCACTAAGAATAATGAAGTCCTTGCCCTCATTTTGAAAGTAAATGTGGAAAGGCATTTCAATGTAAGTGTCGCTTTCTTCCGTATAGATCACCTTGCTCTTAGCAGTTGTTGCATCCACTAGGTTGATGTCTGCTTTTGATTGATGTCTATTGGAAGAGATCACGATCAATTCTTCTGCTACATCGTTCCACTTGATCAAGGTGATGTACTCATAATCATTGCTTAGTTCTACTTTTTTGTCTTCAGCTTTCTCTAGATCGTAAAGTCGAATTTCCACCTTGGCATTTTCTTCTCCAGCCTTTGGATACTTGAAACGCTCGTGATCAGGGTAAAGTCCGGTGTACATTTTCATGTCCCATTGTTTCACTGCAGTTTCATCAAATCGATAGTAAGCCAATCTTTTTCCGTCAGATGACCAGGCAAAGGCTTGCGATAATTCCAGTTCCTCTTCATACACCCAATCCGAAGCTCCATTGATGATCTTGTTCTTCTCACCATCAGAAGTAACTTCAATGGTTTTGGAATTCGCTAGATCCTTATAGTAAAGATTGTTGTCGCGAACATAGGCTACTTTGCTAGCTGCAGGGGAGAAGTCGGCATACATTTGTTTCCCATTGGCATCTAACTCCTCAATTTCCTTGCTTTTTAGATCGTAGATAAAGTAATTGGCTTTGGTAGATCTTCTGTAGATGCTTTCTACATCAGAACCGATCAACACTTTCTTCTCATCCGATGAGAATTCATAGGTCTGCATGCCAATTTCCTTCTCATCCAGAACCAGATCTTCTGCTTTGATCAATGCTTCAACAAATTCACCGGTCTTGTAGCTGTATTTCGACAGTTGCATTCCTTCTTCCTTTCTTTCTAGAACGGTATAGTGAAGTCCGTCTTTCATACTTCTCAAACCACTGACGTATTCCGTTTTGAAGGTTCTGTTTCGCCAAATGTCGGCTAGGCTTATTTCTTTTTTATCTTCGTTCTCTGGAGAGTTGTTGGCTGCAAATCCAATGCTGCTAGCCATTACAATTGCAAGTGTCAAACTTGCTCTTCGATAGAAATTTTTCATGGAGTATATACTGTGAAATAAAAGATTGCCCAAGATACCAAAAAAGGTCAAATTTGAGGTATGCAGAAAGAGAAGGCTTATAAGCGAATTGAAGCGACTGACATTCATTTCTTTGAAGGTTTTTTGAGTTCAGAGCAGCTCATACAAAATGAGGACCAAAGAAGAGAATACGATCATGATTATACAGAAGACCTGCATTTTCTTCCTGAATTGGTCATTATTCCCAAAGAGACAGGGGAAGTATCTAAGATCGCGGCCTACTGCAACGAGCATCAGATTCCTCTTACCGTAAGAGGTGCTGGTACAGGTTTGAGCGGGGGAGCCTTGGCGGTGCATGGAGGAGTGATCTTGAGCATGCACAAGATGAATCGTCTGATTCATATTGATCATGAGAATTTTCAAGCCACTGTAGAGCCTGGAATGATCACACAAGAGTTTCAAGAAACGCTAGCCAAAGAAGGATTGTATTATCCTCCAGATCCTGCTAGCAGAGGGAGTTGTTTTATCGGCGGCAATTTGGCAGAAAATAGCGGCGGACCAAGAGCAGTGAAGTATGGGGTGACCAAAGATTTTGTCTTGAATTTGGAAGTGGTTTTAGCAGATGGCAGTATTATTTGGACGGGTGCTAATGTTTTGAAAAATGCCACGGGTTTGAATTTAACCCAATTGATGATCGGTTCGGAAGGAACTTTAGGAATCATAACCAAAGTAGTCTTCCGATTGTTGGCCCTTCCCAAATACGATCGATTGTTATTGGCGCCTTTTAGAAAAGCAGAGGACGCCTGCGCCATAGTGGCGAAAATTTTCCATTTGGGAATTACACCTTCAGCCCTTGAATTCATGGAAAGAGATGCCTTAGACTTTGCCCAGAAATATGTTCCTGGAATTGAGGTGAAGATAGAGGACGACATTCAGGCGCACTTGCTCATTGAGCTGGATGGCAATGATCCCGATCAAATTAATAAGGAAGCGGAGCGCTTGTATGAGCTGCTGGAGAGCTATGATTGTGGGGAAATTCTCTATGCAGAAGCAGAGGCAGAGAAAGAGCGACTTTGGAAATTGAGAAGAAGCTTGGGTGAAGCGGTCAAAGTAAACTCCATCTACAAAGAAGAAGATACGGTGGTCAAAAGGGCAGAGCTTCCACAATTGCTAAAAGGGGTGAAGGCCATTGGCAAAGAATATGGCTTTCGATCAGTTTGCTACGGACATGCAGGGGATGGAAATTTGCATGTGAATATTCTCAAAGGTGAGCTTTCAGATGAATTTTGGGATAACGGCTTACAAGAACCCATTCGTAAGATCTTTGAATTGTGCAAAGAGCTAGGAGGGACCATTTCTGGAGAACACGGAATTGGATGGGTTCAAAAAGAGTTTATGGATGTCGTATTCTCCGAGAAAGAGATTGCATTGCAAAAACAGATCAAAGAAGTCTTTGACCCTCATCACATCTTGAATCCAGGAAAGGTATTTGTTTGATCTGGAATCTAGAAGCTAGATGCTAGAACTTAGATTCCAAACTCCAAACTCCAAACTCCAAACTTCAAACTCCGAATTCTAGGTCCTAGATCTATGATCTAGAATTTATACCGCAGCAATCTCGTCCGACTTGTACTCTCCAGCTTCCAGCTTCCCCTTTACTTTCGAGAAGGTTTCAATAGTATACTTCACATCCTCCATGGTATGCATAGCTGTTGGGATCAATCGTAGGATGATCATTCCTTTTGGTATCACCGGATATACTACGATAGAGCAGAAGAGATCGTGATTCTCTCTTAAATCTAAGGTCAAGTTAGTTGCTTCTCCCAGTCCGCCTTGTAGTACTACCGGAGTAACTTGAGAATTGGTAGTTCCAATGCTGAATCCAGCATCTTTCAAACCGTTTTGCAATCCGTTTGCCACCTTCCACAATTGTTCTCTTAACTCAGGCATTTCTTGGATCATCTTCAATCTCTTTCTAGCACTAACTACTAGTGGCATAGGTAGAGATTTTGCGAAGATCTGTGAACGGGTATTGTATCTCAAATACTCAATGATGTTTTCATCACCGGCAATAAAGGCTCCAATACTTGCAAATGCTTTTGCAAAGGTTCCGAAGTAGATATCGATCTCGTCTTGTACACCTTGCTCTTCACCAGTACCAGCACCTGTAGGTCCCATGGTTCCAATACCATGAGCATCATCAACGAATAATCTGAAATTAAATTTCTTTTTAAGCTCAACGATCTCTTTCAATCTTCCCTGGTTTCCAGACATTCCGAAAACTCCCTCCGTGATCACCAAAATGGCACCATCTTGCTCTTCTGCAAGTTTGGTAGCTCTTTCAAGCTGCTTCTCTAGGTTTTCAATGTCGTTGTGCTTGTAGACATACCTTTTTCCTTGATGCAAACGAACACCATCAATGATACAAGCATGAGACTCCGCATCGTAAACGATCACATCGTTTCTATCCACCAAAGCATCAATGGCCGACATACATCCTTGATAACCGAAGTTCAATAGAATTGAATCTTGCTTGTGTACGAACTCAGCTAATTCTTTTTCTAGCTTTTCATGCATGATGGTATTTCCAGACATCATTCTGGCACCCATCGGGTAGGCAAGTCCCCATTTCTTAGAAGCTTTTGCATCGGTTTTTCTGATCTCAGGATGATTTCCCAATCCTAAGTAGTTGTTCAAACTCCATTGCAAAACCTCCTTACCTCTAAAGGTCATTCGGTTGTTGATCTCACCTTCAAGCTTAGGGAAGGTAAAGTATCCATGACTTTCTTTTGCGTGCTTTCCGAGTGGTCCCGGATTTGCCTCAATCTTGTCAAAAAGGTCTTTCATCTATTGAATGCTAAAAAACAAGCAGCAAAGGTAGTTTTTATTAATTGCATCGCAAAAAAAGAAGTCCTTGCTAATTTTCAACATCGAGTAGAAAGTACTATAAGTTAAATTGCAGCTAGAAAGTAGAAGGGGCGCAACATTGCGCCCCCATGAAATTGCGTGTTTAGTTCTTGCCCAGCATGAGGATCTCATTGATAATCACCTCTGTGATGTACTTTTTCTGACCCTCTTTGTTCTCGTACGAACGACTGTTCAATTTACCTTCCACGGCAATCTCACTACCTTTCTTTAAATACTTTTCAGCAAGCTCTGCCGTCTTGCCCCAAGCAACCAGATTGTGCCATTGTGTATTTTCCACTTTCTCGCCATCCTGATTGTAATATCGATCGTTGGTGGCAATGGAAAATTTTGCCATGGTCTTTCCGCTTTCTAATTGTTTGACATCAGGATCGTTTCCCAGATTCCCGATCAGCTGCACTTTGTTTCTGATTGTATTCATCTCAATAAAGGTTTTGATTAAACTCCTATCAAAGATGAAACGAGCTAGGGGAATTAGTCGTGTTATAAACAGATATAAACGTTTTTACACGGATGTTAGATGTTGGAAGCTGGATGCTAGAATCTAGATGTTGGAGTTAGGAATGGTGAATATGAAATTTGAAAGATCAAAGTTGAGAAGCAATACGTTTCATATTTCTCATCTCATCTTGCACATTTGCCCTGAAGCTTAAAGGTCGTAGAAGTTCATCCTTCCTCTTCCGTCCTTCCACATAACCTAATAACCTACCAACCTAAAAACCTAAAAACCTACTAACCTAACAACCTTCTCCTCCCATCAAACACCCACCTTGTCCTTCAGCTTGGTTTTCTTGCCAGCGTTTTCCTCTACGTATTCAATGATCTTGGTGGCAACATCTACTCCTGTACATTCTTCGATGCCCTTTAAACCGGGAGAAGAATTGACTTCCAAGATGAGCGGACCTCTTTCCGACTGCAACATGTCAACGCCGGCAATGCTCAAGCCCATTGCAGCTGCTGCCTTCACTGCAGCGGCCCTTTCAGAGCGCTTGAGTTTGATCTCCTGACTAGTGCCACCTCGGTGCAAGTTGGATCTAAATTCTCCTTCCTTGCCTTGACGTTTCATGGCACCTACAACTTTCCCATTGACCACAAAGGCTCGAATGTCAGCTCCTCCAGCTTCTTTGATGAACTCCTGGACCAAAATGTTGGTATTCATGCCCATAAAGGCCTCAATTACTGATTTGGCCGCCTTTTGAGTCTCTGCCAATACTACTCCTAAACCTTGCGTTCCTTCCAATACTTTGATGATCAAAGGGGCTCCGCCCACCGTACGAATCAAGTGAGGTACATCCTTGGGATGCTTGGCGAAAGCCGTTTTAGGAATCCCCAAATGCTCTCTCGACATGATCTGAATGCTTCTCAGCTTGTCTCGGGAACGTGTCAGGGCTACCGATTTAACCGTAGAGAAGATCTTCATCATTTCAAACTGACGAATAATGGATGCACCATAAAAGGTTACCGAAGCTCCTATTCGAGGAATGATCGCATTGATCCCTTCGATCTTTTCATTTCCATAATAGACTGCTGGGGTTCTACTCTCGTTGACGATGTAACATTTGGTGTGATCGATCACGAGCATTTCATGTCCTCTTGCTTCTCCAGCCTCCTTTAAACGAGAGGTAGAGTAAAGGTTGGGATTCCTAGAAAGGATGGCAATCTTCATAATTCAATAATTCTAATCAATAAATCTATAACTTTTAATCACACTCACACTCACACTCACTCCGTACCCGCACTCGTACTCGTACTCACACTCACACTCACACAAATCATGAAGCGAGCTTCGCTCTGCTTCTATGACCATACTCTCACTCTTACTCACACTGATCCCTCATTCTTCCCTAACTTCTCCTTCGCTACGTCTACCAAAAATCCATTCTTCAAAACCTTTCTGCCTACCAATACAGGAAACTTCATTTTTCCACGATCGGTCAAGCTTACATGGGTCTTCCGCTTCTTACCACCCAAAACAATGCTGGTTTTGATGATGAAGCGCTTTTCTATTCTTCCATTGCTGCTTCTCACATTCTTGCGGTAGAACTTGGAAGTGGCAAAGATTAGATCGTTGAATCGTGGATCTCCTGGATCTAGCAGCTCAAAATGCAATACTTCCTTTCCGTCCAATGTTTTGACCCAAATCTTATGCGCATGAATAGCAGTTGAATAAGCCCCTGTATCTATCTTGGCCTCAATGCCGAAGAGGTTCAATTCAGGAAAGTCAACGATCTCGTTCCTGCCTACAATTGTTTTTGCTTTCTTACTCATCTTTCAAATAGCGTATCAAGAATAAGAAATATTCGAGCTATTTTAGAGGATTCATTATAGAAATTCACAAATTTGTCCTTCCAAAATTTAGAATATGTCAGACGATAAGAAGGTGATCTTTTCCATGGTCAATGTGACCAAGTCCTTGAACTCTGGAAAATCAATACTCAAGAACATCTATCTCTCTTTTTTCTACGGTGCCAAGATCGGGATCATTGGCCTCAACGGATCGGGTAAGTCTACCTTGCTGAAGATCATTGCGGGTGAAGATGAATCTTACCAAGGAGATGTAGTCTTCTCCGATGGATACACAGTAGGGATGATGCCTCAGGAGCCTGTCTTGGATGAGAATAAGACAGTGAAGGAAATTGTTGAAGAAGGCGTGTCTGAAACGGTAGAAGTGCTGAAGGCCTATGAGGCAGTCAATGAAAAATTTGCCGATCCAGAGGTGCTCTCCAATCCGGATGCAATGGAGAAATTGATGGGAGAGCAAGCCAAGTTGCAAGAGCAAATCGATGCGCTCAATGCTTGGGAGATCGATACCAAATTGGAAAGAGCAATGGACGCCCTGCGTTGTCCTCCTGCTGATGCCAAAGTGGCGAACCTATCAGGTGGTGAAAGAAGAAGGGTAGCTCTTTGTAGATTGCTATTGAAAGAACCAGACATATTACTACTCGATGAGCCTACCAACCACTTGGATGCCGAATCGGTTTTCTGGTTGGAGCAACACTTGCAGCAATACAAGGGGACGGTGATTGCCGTGACGCACGACCGTTATTTCTTGGACAATGTAGCGGGTTGGATCTTGGAATTGGATCGAGGCGAGGGAATTCCTTTCGAAGGGAACTATACTTCTTGGTTGGATCAGAAGTCCAAGCGTTTGAAACAAGAAGAGAAGCAAGAGAGCAAGAGAAGAAAGAACTTGGAGAAGGAATTGGAATGGTCTAGAATGGCTCCCAAAGCCAGACGCAGCAAGTCAAAGGCTCGTTTGAATAACTATGAAAAACTGCTTTCAGAAGGCGGAAAAGAAGCCATCCAACAGTTGGAGATTCCTATTCCATCTGGTCCTCGTTTAGGAAATGAGGTAATTGAAGCAGAGCAGGTCAACAAAGGATTTGACGATCGATTGTTGATGGAGAATTTGAACTTTAAATTGCCTCCTGCAGGGATTGTTGGAGTGATTGGTCCAAACGGGGTAGGGAAAACCACCCTCTTCAAAATGATCATGGGGGAAGAAACTCCAGATGCAGGAGCTTTCAAAGTAGGCTCTACTGTGGAGATCGGCTACGTAGATCAAACTCACAAGGCCATGGATCCGAATAAGACAGTCTATGAGGTTGTTTCTGGAGGTAACGAACAGATGGAGATCGGTGGAAAGATCGTGAACTCCAGAGCTTATTTGTCACGATTCAACTTTGCTGGTGGCGATCAGAACAAAAAGGTTGGAGTGCTTTCTGGTGGAGAGCGAAACCGACTGCATTTGGCCATGACACTAAAGACAGAGGCCAACGTATTGCTTCTGGATGAGCCTACCAACGATATTGATGTAAACACTTTGAGAGCCTTGGAAGAAGGGATAGAGAACTTTGCAGGCTGTGCAGTAGTCATCTCCCACGACCGTTGGTTCTTGGATAGGATATGTACACACATCTTGGCTTTTGAAGGAGATGCTCAAGTATATTTCTTTGAAGGAGGATTTACCGAATACGAAGAGAATAGAAGAAAGAGATTAGGTGACGAAATCACCAAATTCAAGTATCGAAAACTGGTCAAGTAGTAGGAATGAAGATAGGAACACCTAAGGGAATGCGTGATTTTTCGCCACAACAAATGGCGAAGAGGAATTTCATTTTCAATACCATAGAGAAGCATTTCAAGCGTTTTGGCTTTGAACAGATCGAGACTCCTACCATGGAGAATCGAGAAACCCTGACCGGAAAGTATGGGGAAGAGGGCGATCGATTGATCTTCAATGTACTTCGCTCAGGAGATTACTTAGGGAAGGTCCAAGGAGATATTGCTTCTAAAGATGCTTCTTCCTTGACCAATGACATTGCCGACAAGGCATTGCGCTATGATTTAACTGTTCCCTTTGCTCGTTATGTGGTACAACATCAAAACGAGATAGCTTTTCCTTTCCGTCGGTACCAGATTCAACCGGTGTGGCGTGCCGACCGACCTCAAAAAGGTCGTTATCGTGAATTCTATCAATGCGATGCCGATATTATCGGCTCTGACAGCCTCTTGAACGAGGTAGATTTGATCCTTCTGTTTGATCGTGTTCTTTCTGAATTGGGTCTCCAAGATTTCACCATTAAGTTCAATCATCGAAAGCTATTGAATGGATTGGCAGAGATGATCGGTCGACCGGAAATGTTGATTGATATCACGGTTGCAATCGATAAACTCGACAAGATCGGAGAGGAAAAAGTAAAGGCAGAATTGGCCGATAGGGGACTGAATTCTGAAGAAATTAACAAACTTCAACCATTATTTGAGTTGAAAGGAGATAATGATTTGGTTATTAATTCTTTAAGATCAATTTTAGAAGGCACTGAAAGTGGTCAAAAAGGCATTGCTGAAGTCGAAGAATTACTTTCACTATTGGAGAATACCAATTTGAAGAAAGCCAAACTTCAGCTGGATCTTTCACTGGCTAGAGGATTGAATTATTATACCGGTTGCATCTTTGAAGTAGCGAGCAACGAGATGCAAATGGGAAGCATTTGTGGAGGTGGTCGTTACGATGATCTAACGGGTATTTTTGGTCTTCCAAATATGAGTGGAGTGGGAATCTCCTTTGGTGCTGATCGTATTTACGATGTATTGGAGCATTTGGGTCTATTTCCAGAAAACATAGAAGTTCAAACCCAGATCCTATTGAGCAATTTTGGAACAGAGGAAGCCAAGCATGCTTTGGGAGTGCTACAGGAATTGAGAGAAGCTGGTATGGCTGCAGAATTGTATCCAGATGCAGCCAAACTGGGCAAGCAGTTCAAGTATGCCGATCAGAAGAGGATTCCTTATGTCTTGCTCATTGGTGCGGAAGAAATGAAAAGTGGATCGTATCAGTTAAAGAATTTAGAATCTGGAGACCAAAGTTCCTTGTCGATAGAAGAAGTAATAGATAAACTAAAGTAAGCTCTGTGGACCTCTGAGCTACTCTGTGAACCTCTGTGTAATAACTGGTTCCACAGAGAGGCACAGGGAAGCACAGGGAAGCACAGATTTTTTTTATGTCAACAACCTACCAAATCACCCTCAACTCCTGGTCACTAGAGGACATCGACCAGATCATCAAAGAAGACCAACATCTTAGCCTGGGTCAAGACTGCATTGAAAAGGTCGAAGCCAATAGAGCTTATCTTGATGAGAAGATCCAGCAATCGGAGAAGCCCATTTATGGAGTAAATACAGGTTTTGGGTCCTTATGTGATACGGAGATATCCAAAGATCAATTGGCCCAACTGCAAGTGAACTTAGTTCGTTCTCACGCTTGCGGAATGGGAGAGGAAGTTCCATCGGAGATTGTACGCTTGATGATCTTGCTCAAGATCAAAGGTCTGTCTTTGGGTCATTCTGGAATTGCATTGAGCACTCTAGAACGATTAGTGGAGATGTACAACGAAGGAGTATACCCAGTCATCTATCAGCTGGGTTCCTTAGGAGCATCTGGCGATTTGGCACCTTTGGCTCATCTTTCCTTGCCTTTGTTTGGTGAGGGGGAAGTGAACTATAAAGGAGAAAAAAGAGATGCCTCGGAAGTATTGAATCAATTGGGATGGGATAAGATCCAATTGACCTCCAAAGAAGGCTTGGCATTGCTCAACGGAACCCAGTTCATGAGTGCCTACGCGGTTCATTCTCTCTTAAGATTGGATCATTTGAGCAAAATGGGCGATCTGACAGCCGCTTGTAGCATTGATGCTTATCACGGAAGCTTAAAACCTTTTCACGAGCTTATTCAGCAAGTGAGACCCCATCAGGGACAAATAGACACGGCAAAGGATATTTCAACTATACTAGGAGACTCAGAGATCCAGAAGGTGGAGAAGCCTTATGTTCAGGATCCTTATTGTTTGAGATGCATTCCTCAAGTGCATGGTGCGAGCAAAGATGCCATTGCCCATGCGAGAAGAGTAGTAGAAATCGAAATCAATTCGGTAACCGACAATCCCACGGTATTTCCGGAAGCCGATGAAGTCATCTCTGCAGGTAATTTCCACGGACAACATTTGGCTTTGGTCTTGGACTTCTTGGCCATCGCCGTTGCTGAGTTGGGAAGTATATCGGAAAGAAGGGTATACAAATTGGTCAGCGGAACCAGGGGCCTTCCGGCCTTTTTGGTCAAAGAGCCGGGATTGAATTCCGGATTCATGATTGTCCAATACGCTGCTGCCTCTGCCGTAAGCCAGAACAAGCAATTGGCCACACCAGCTTCAGTTGACACCATTGATTCTTCCAATGGACAAGAGGATCACGTTTCTATGGGTGCCAATGCGGCAACCAAGCTCAAAAGAGTGATCGACAATTACGAAAGCGTTTTGGGAGTAGAACTCATGACTGCCATGCAAGCCCTGGACTTTAGAGAAAACGAGAGCAGCGAGAGAATCGAGCAGTTGAGAAAAGAGTACAGAGCAGTGGTGCCGTTTATTGAGGAAGATCTGTACTTGCATCCACTCCTAAAGAAGAGCAGGGAGTTTGTAAGTAATTCCTAAAGTCCTTAAAAGGCTTCAGTAACCATCAGATAGAAAGCATCTTGCCCTCTTCCAAATCCATAGTCTAGGCGAATGTTCAATCGTTCTTTGCGATTGATGGCGAAACGAAGACCTCCTCCATAGCTGTACTTCAAATATTCCATGCCTAGTTGATTGGGCTCGGCAAATACATCTCCAATGCCAACAAATGCCACAGCTCCCAATCGCTTGTAAAGAGGAAATCGATATTCTGTTTGTCCGGCAATAAAGTGTTGATCTCTGTAACGGTTTCTTGCATAACCGCGCAATATATCATCATTGCCTACCTTGGAAAGATCTAGAAAGGGAACGGAACCAAAATTGAACTGTGCCGTCATATTGGTCGCTAGAACATGTCCTTTGGATAACTGATGGTAAGTGTTGTAAACCGCTTCTAAATTGACAAAGTCGAAAGTACTGCCCAGTTCTGGTAAAAAGAAGTAGGCAGAAAATTGAGCATATTGGCCTTCAAAGGCGTTCACTACATTGTCTCTAGAGTCGAAGGTCACTACTGATCCAATTGCAGATCCAATTCCTCCACGAGCCCCTTCGACTTCGTTCATGGCCAGACTTCCTTCGGGATCTTCAAAACTGAAATTGTATTCGTTTTCATAGAGGAAATCAAAACCGGCGAAGGTGTGTTCGCCCACTCGCTTCATAAACAAGGCCTTTATGCTGTAGAAATCATAGGCATATTTTTCTCGGTCTTCTTCCTTGCTGTCGTTTCCAATGCCGTAATAAGAATCGGGGAAATTTCTAAAGCGGAGATCTCCTTTGAACAACCATTTTTCCTGATCGGTGAAGATGTTCCAGTTGCTCCATACATCCAACTGTTTGTTCTGGGTGTAGTCGGCCAATAGTCGAACGTAGGATAAACGGGTAAGATGAACCTTGGCTCCTTCTAGGTTCTTGGCAGTATTAAAATAATAGACTCCAGCAGCGCCATAGGCAAATCTTGTATCAGGAGTATAATAAAAGAGGGGAAGAAGAAAGAATCCGTTCTTTTTGCTCAAGCTATCCTCAGCGCTGAAGAGGTACTTGACAGAACGCTGAAAAATATTGGATTTCTCTTCCTTGGCACTGTCCGTTTGGGCCTTTATAGAGTAAAGTCCTGTGCCTAGAAAGATCAAAAAAAGGAGAATTCGCTTCATACAAACAAGGTTCCATCATTTTCCGATGAACCATTTATCAAAGCTAATTCTAAATAGCCCAATGAAAGATCAATTTTCTTCCCCTGGCATGGGGGTGATCATGATATGTGCTCGATGCGTACCCGGATCCATGATCCATGGATGATTGGAAGCTACAGGCTGAATAGGAAGGCCAGTAGTTTCTGGAGTAGCAAAAGGCAAGTAAACTACATAGCGATACTGTGCACCTCTTACTTCATAGATCTCAGGCATGTACTCTTGATCTGGTCCGTAGTAGAGGTGGAGGGTGGCACCAGCATCACCCATCTTTAATTCTCCCGATTCAATTTCCGCTCCTCGAATCTTGAAGATCTCTTCTCGGTTTTTTCCTTCTGCTTTTAGCTCTCTCCCTCTGGCCATAAAAGGCTCCAAACTCTTGTGGTAGCAGGCAGCATTAAATCCTGCTTTTTTTAGATCGTCGACCAACACGATGAATTCATTACTTCCTTCTTTAAAGGTCACCCATTCGCCTTGCATATTGTAACCCATGACCGAACAATCATCTCTGCTTTCTTTGGGAGCAGCGAGCAAGGCAGTGGCCACGAGCGCTTCATCAGAGTCGATGGCCTTCCATGCAATGAATTCTTCTGAAGTGGCTTCTTGAACTACCTCAACTTCGGTGGTTTCTTTTTTGGTTTCAGTGGGAGCGCAAGCGCTAATGAAAGCTGCAAATGCTAGGAGGGGAAGGGTCTTTTTCATGATGAAGGATTTTGGTGAAGATAAGGAATGTTAAATATGAAATACGAAAGATCAAATATGAAAAATTTACCGTTTCATATTTCTCATTTCATATTTTCAATAAGCTTGGTTTTCTTCTCATTACTCATCCCAAACTTTGGTTCAGGCCACTGTAGCTGCTCGAAATAGGCAATGGTTTCTTCTAGGCTTCTCTCAAAGTTGGATGGGGCGAAATCAAGCTCCTTTTTGATCTTTGAAGGATCGTAGGTAAAATAATCACAGTCCAACCAAAGGGGCAAGTCCATCCATTCCGCTACTTGCTCTTGATGCAAGAAAGAAGCAGATGCATTGAATTCTTCGCTTTCACTCTTTAGTAGTTTTCTTCCTGCATTGGTGATCATGGAGATAGAGGCTGTAGGATGACTAATCAAATTGTAGGCATCTGAAGGCTGTTTGGTGTTCAAGCTATCGACCAGAACTTTTACCAGATCATGAACATAGGTCAGCGAAAAAGGGCTCGTTCCATCTCCAGGAAGTAAGAGCGGATAATTCTTCTTCAATTGATACAACCAATAGTAAAAGCGATCTGTGGAATCATATGGACCATACACCAAGGCAGGTCGGAAGATGCTGTAAGGAATTCCGCTTTCTTTTAAGATCCTTTCCGCTTCTGCTTTTCGATTTCCATAGCTTGAATTGTCAGGATCTATTGCTTGTTCTGGAGTGCATACGAGTAGAGGGGCTTCTTCATTCCTTAGTAACATTTTCAAAGCATCATTGTCGTAGACCGAGCAGGTAGAGATGAATAGATATCGTTTTAGATGGCTATTGATCCCTTGAACGATCTTTTCCATCGAGCCGGGAAAATAGCAGGAACAATCAATGACATAATCCCAGTCTTTATTGAAGATCTTTTGGATATCCTCACTTTCCCGATCACCTTTGATCAATTGGAGTTCTGGAAATAGCTGGCTATTTCGAATTCCACGATTAAAGAGGGTGATCTCATATCGATTGGTCCTTAGCAGACTCTCCACGAGATTCCGACCGATAAAATGAGTACCTCCTAAAACGAGAATCTTTTCCATAACTAAAATTTGAAATATGAAAGATCAAATATGAAAAGCACATCGTTTCATATTTTTCATTTCTCAGTTAGTATATTCCTTCAATCTCTTTCTTCATTCTATCCATTGCATTATTCTCCTTGATTTTTGCTTTGTAGTAATTCGCTTGTTCTAAGTCATTCAAGCCAAAATAAGTCCAGTTCTTGATGATGTACTGATCGATCTTTCTGTATTCTTCATCTTCCATTTTAAGAAAATGCTTTTTTGAGAAGCGCAAATACTGCATGATCTCTTCCTGCTTTATCTTCAGTTCATCCAAAGAGACCTTATAGTCCATATTGTTAATAAAGTCCAATGATCTGTTGTAACAATAGGCAGCAATAAAGAAGTTTCTTTTATTGTCTGTAGAATCCAATTTCATCACTTCTTCGACTTTTGATTGAAAAGTTTCAGAGCTATCCTGCTCGATAAACCAATCATAGGATTGGGCAAATAAGGTGGTTGAAGCAAGGAAGAGTAATAGTGTGGTTAGTAGTTGTTTCATTGTTGGTTTTTTGTGAAGATAAGGAATGTAGTTATGAAATGTGAAAGTTCAAATATGAAACGAACCCCGTTTCGACATTCTCATCTCACATTTTCGTCCCTGTGTCTCCCCTGTGCTTCCCCGTGAACCTCTGTGACACTATCAAAATTTTTTGGTCCACAGGGTCGCTACGCTAACACAGAGCAGGCCCAGAGAACCTCAGAGACATTCTTAGCTTATTGACCTTATGATTTCCCTCCATTTAATAGCAGATAGATCGAAAAAGCCATTTCTCCAAATATGCTTGGAATGGCCACTGCTGCTAAGAATAGATCTGCATGCTCTTGATAGTTGTCAAAAGTAAAATGAGCTACTGTATCCAGTATGTACATAATTCCAGCAAGGAACAAGAAGAGCGCGATGAATTTTGGTTTCTGAAGAATGCGAGAGAGCAAGATCAGGTGAATGCCAAAGAAGAACAGTCCAATTAGCCAGATGGTATTGAATATGTCCAACTGATGATGAATTTCCTCCGCTGTATTCAATTCCAGAACAAAGGGTAGAGCAAAGACCGCCACGCCCATGATGGCCGCATGCATCATCCGAAACAGATTACTCAAACTGCTCAGTGGATTCTCTTCAAAGAGCTTTTGCAAGGCCCATGCTACCACTACATCAAACACCACGGTGATCAAAAAGGCCACGATGCCTGCTTTGACCATTCCCGCCGAATCTTGGACGGTTGCTACTGGATCTAAAGTGAGGCCTTCCAGCATCACAAAATTGGCAAAGATGGCGGCAAAGAAAATGATCAAATAACTAATGCCCGCAGTGAGGGCAAGCTTTCTTGGGGTCATAGCAAGTTCAATTTTTTCTTCAAATATCCATGAATTTCAATTACACACGAACACCAATGACACAAACATCATCCAACTGTTCCAGATCGCCTTTCCAATCCTCAAAGGCTTTGTCGACTGATGCCATCTGCTCTTCCATGCTTTCTTTTTGAATGGAGAGGAGCAATCTTTTTAAATTGAGCGACTTGAATTTTTTTCCTTTCTCTCCTCCAAACTGATCCACATATCCATCGGAGAAGATGTAAAAACTATCTCCTGCTTTCAACTCTAGGGTGTGGGTAGTATAGGGAAGGGGCTCGTCAAATTTGCCAATGGGTTGTTTGTTGGCTTTGATTTCTTCCACTTCTTCTGAATCTTTTCGAATGACCCACAACGGATTGTGCGCTCCTGCATACTGCAGTTGAGTACCTTTTAAACGACAGAGTGCTACGTCCATGCCGTCCTTTACCTCTTCTTCTGATTTCTCAAATTCAGCAATGACCAATTCCCTGGTTTGATCCAAGATCTTGCCCGGTTCTGTCAATCCATATTCTCTGACCGAACGGTTCAGTCCATTGTTACAGATTACTGATACCATAGCTCCAGGTACTCCATGACCGGTGCAATCTGCTGCAGCAAACAAGACACCTTCTTCCTTTTTGAGGGGCTCCAACCAATAGAAATCACCTGCGACTATGTCCTTGGGTTTGTAGAGTACGAAAGAGTCTCGTAGTTTTTCTTTCACTAACTTACTGGGCGGAAGAATGGCCGATTGGATCCGCTTTGCATAATTGATAGAATCCAAAATCTCGGTGTTCTTTTCTTCCAGTTCATCGTAGGCCTGATCAACGATCTGTTTTTGTTCTTCAATGATGTCTTTTTGCTTGCTGGTGAGACGGAAACGATTGAAGATAAAGGCCGCAAATACCAAGGCCAATCCCAGTCCGCCAAATAGCGCATAGCGTTGGGTTTTTTCTTGCTCCAGCTTGGCTTCTTGGGCGGCGAGCTGTGCGTCGGTGACCTTTTTTTCTTCAGCTGCTCTGACACTATCGGCTGCTGCTTGCTTTTCATAGGTGTATTTGTACTGCTGACGAATCAACTCCTTTTGGTTGGCTTCGCTTTGAAGGCTGTCTTCCGATTGTATGTAGAGCTCATAAGTCTTCAATGCCTGATTGTACTGCCCGGCATCCCGATAGTATTGATAGACATCCTTGGCGACATCGCTGATGATCTTGAGGTTGCCCGATTCATTGGCAATTTGCATGGCCTCCTTTCCCAATTCCAAGGCTTTGGAAGTCTTGCCTTCATCACTATAGATGGCAGCAATGTTGTTCAGTGAATTTGCTCGATCACCCAAAATGCTTTGTTGCTTGAAGAGCTCCACCGCTTTGTATTGGTATTCAATCGCTTTATCAACTTGGCCGTTTCGATAGTAGGCATTGGCGATGTTTCCAATGGATCTTCCCAAACCAATGTAATCACCAATTTCCTCTTTGATGGCTGCACTCTCTTCAAAGTAGAAGATGGCACTGTCTACATCACCTCTGGCAAAATGTATGTTTCCAATGTTGTTGAGGGCGCTGGCAATTCCTGATTGATGTCCTGCTTCTAAGCTCTGCCGCAGACTTTGACGGATGTATTTCTCAGCCATTTCCATATCACCTCCCATGGCGTAGAGTATGCCCATGTTGTTAAGGGTAGAGACGATCATTTTTGTGTTCCCATTGGCCTCGCGAATCTTCAGGGCCTTGCTGTAGTATTGTATGGCCGTAGCTTGATCTCCCTGATTGGCATAGATGATCCCCATATTGTTGAGTGAAATGCCAATGCCTTCATGGTCTTGGATCTTTTCCCGGATTTTCAGTGCTTTTTCATTGAGCTCAATTCCTTTCTCTAGCTTGTCGATGTCTTTATAGAGAACCCCTAGATCGGATAGCACATTGGCCTCGTTCTTTTGATCTTCAAGTTCTACACAAAGAGCAATGGCCGCCTCATAAACAGGAATGGCTTCATAGCTTCTGCCGTTGCGTTTGAGCACTTTGGCTTTGGCTCTTAAGGCTCTTATTTGGTATTTCCCTTCCTTCTTGGCTTGTGCTTCTTGATACAAGAGATCAGAATAGAAGATGGCAGAGTCTGGATTTTTTGAGGCATGAACTTCTTGGATCAGTTCGTAGAGTGCTTGAAAACGACTGCTATCAGATAGACTTTGGTTTTCCCAGACTCCTCTTAAGGAATCTGCATTCTGAGCGTGAGTGGAAAAAGAGAAGAATAGTAGGAGGTAGGCAATTTGCTTCATTGCCTGAAAAATAGGGAAATATTGCTATTTAACAAGTTGAAATATCAATCCTTAGGTTTTTTGTCAAGAGGGAAGCAATGAAGATGATCAGGTAGCTGAAGCCGACGATGAAGGCTATATTCCTAGGAGTCATGCTTTACATATTTTGAGGCTTAAATATCAGACTAGTTTTATTGAACAACGTCTTGTATATGCCCCGTGCCAGCTAGCCGCAAACCTGAAATATACAAAACATTAGTTTATTTAAAACTACTCATTTTTTGTGCATAAGCAGCTGGGATGGGGTATATGCGGTGTTGTGCTTTCGTTGTTTAATTCTTATTATTATCTACAGATGAATCAATATACTCAATAGACTTTAAAGTCTTTCTTTCTATCAAAACTGCTATTCTTCTCGTGAAAGGCATTAATATTATAGCAATTAGAATATTGAAAAATAAATGTGCATATGCAACCTGATATGCTAGAATATTTGTTAAGTTTTGAACTAGAATTACAAAAAGCGATGCTAATGGTAAATAAATTATAACGCCTATTGCATTGAATATTAAATTTGCAAATGCTGTTCTTTTGGCTGCTTGTTTTAATTTTATCGCAGCAATATATGCAGTGCTAGTGGTTCCAATATTTGATCCTACTATAATAGCAATAGCACCACCGAGTCCTAAAACTCCACTATCACAAAGAATTATTGCCAATCCAATTGTTACTGAACTCGATTGACATATAGCTGTTACTAATGCACCTATTAATACCCCAATAATAGGTGTTGTTGCATATGAAAGCATCAATTCCATGGCTGGACTGTCTTTTATGGGTCCAAGATTTTCACTAATTAAATCTAAACTGAAAAGAATTAATCCTAGATAAAATACCGGTTTTGAAAACATTGCCAGCCTTCCTTTAAAGTAACCTAGTATGAAACCTAAAGCAATTAATGAAATCCCCAAAGCTTCAATTTTAAGTGATACCAGCCATGCTGTTATTGTAGTTCCAATATTACTGCCTAATAGTATCGGTAAAGAGTTACTAAAAGTAATAACACCACTATCCACAATACTTATTACTATCGCGACTACTGCACTACTTGACTGTACGAGTGCAGTCGCAAAAAAACCAAAAAACAAACCTTTTAATTTATTTTGGGTGAGGTTCCCTATTGCCGATTTAAGACTTTCACCAACATATTTTAAAAATTTTTCAGAAAAGCTTTCAAGACTATGGGTAAATAATCCTATTGCTGCAACTACCGAGACTAAAACTTCCAACCAATCCATATTTTAAATTAATTTTGAGTAATCTTAGTATTTAGTTGTCTCAAGAGGTTTATAATTGATTAGTGATTTGTTATAATGAAGCACAACGTTTTGGCTAAGCTGCGTTTTAATGCAGTTTAGGTTTTGTTAGCCATTGTTCTTATTTATTTCCTTTCCTATATCTTCTAACAACTCTTCGACCATTTTTTTTAATTCTTCCATTTTATACAAGTTCTGGGCTTGATTAGACCTCGATTGGTACAAATACATTCGATACAGCCTCATTTCTTCTCCATTCGAATCAAAGAGCCATTTGTATTTTAAGACATCGAAAGCGCTGCCCAGCGCCATTCTGTCTGCATTAATTTCAATAAGGAAATCACATTTTCTATAAGTATTATCTATGTTATCCCAATTTGAAACATTATAAAGGTGTTCTCTCTTCGCTCGTGTATAATAATTCAGAATCTTGGTCTTTAGCTCTTTAGAATCAATTCTGAATAAATTTCCCGTACTTTTGAGTTGTTCGTATATGCTTGTTTCAGTGTTGATTAATGGCTGTCCGGAGTTTACAGGAATTGATAAAATTGAATCTGCAAGCGAGGCAGTCATTTCTTTGTAGGTGAGAAAAAGAGCCTTTTCACTATTAGTTACAGCTTGTGCTAAGTTGATACCATTTTTATCATAGATTGGCTCAGAGTTGATGAGCATGTCTAAGCGTATTAAGTCCTTGTTAAGATCTTCAGATAGAGCTTTTAAATGCTCAACTTTTTCATGCTTAAGCTTTGAATCATTGTTTAGCTTATTCAATTGAATTGCAATCAAAATCCCGATAACTACTAAAACTATCTCGCCGATAGCATACTTTGTGTAGTTGACAAGCTTTCCATTGAAAATCATTTTTAGCCTTATTCTGTTGAAAAACTTCATTTTGTGTTAATTATGGCTAACGGCCTTGGCTATGGCACGTAGTGTCGTAGCGAGGCCGAGTAATTTGAGTTCAAGATACGAAGAGCTGAGCGGAGACACTATGGGCTATAGCCGTTGTTGTGGCTAGTTTTTTATTTTTTTATCTGTCCCATCCATCTATTAAGTAGGACTTTTCAGTTAGTTTCTTTTCTGTTCCGTCCATTGCAGACTTAAACCAAAGTTCAAATCTTGCTGGATAGAATTTTTCAAAAGTTCCTTCGTCAATAACTGTTCTACCCGTAAAAACCTTGTAGTCATCAGTTAAATCAGTAACAGCATTCTTGGTTCTATTTGTCAGTTTCCACTCTGATAGTCTTTCATTCCTAGTAATCTCAAAAGCCTTAATGTAGATTTCGCCCTTCTCGGTCGGTTTATGCCACATATAAAAATCATATCCGCCATAACCTGTTCCAATGATTTCAACTTTTTCAGAGTCAATTTTTAAGGACTTTAGCGAATCAATCTGTTGATTACTTAAATATTCAAGCGGCTTTTGATAATTTTCTCCTTCTGGGATTTCAATGTTGTAGAATTTGCTGTCCTGCCACGAATAATACCAAATAGAACCAAAGAAAAGCCCTACAGCAAGTAGAACTAAAAATCCTACAGATATCAATATTATTTTTAGGATTTTCATTTTTTCAAATTAGCCACAACTAGTGGTTAAAGACAGTGAAAGTTAGGATAACCATATTTTAAAATGATTATCCAACATTTGTTTAACCAGCTCTAAGGTATGGTAAATATCAATAACTCTTGGTTAAACATTCCTATCTCAATAGTAGGCCTCATTATTTTCTAATATTTATATTCATTCAATCAAGCCCTCCAAAAACTCATCCAGTCCGTTCAATCGCCAGTAGTTGAGTGTTTTTTCTCCGGCGGCTACTAGCTTTCTGATATTGTCTGGAGAGGCGTCGGTCATATCGGAGGAGTAGTCCCTGAATTCTTTATCCCATTCATTTCTATTAATATCAGAAATCCCGTACCCGGACCCGTACCCGTACCCGGACTCTTGCTTATACCTTGGTACATCCAGTCTGAAATAAGAAGTTTGATCCTCATCCATTAGTGTGTTGTATATCTCCTGCATCTGAAAATCAACCGTATCGGTAGCTCCGTCCATCATGATGTTGGGGATGTTCTTGGCCCATTTTAACAAGCCCCATTTGCTGCTTTCTTCTTTGCCCTGCAATTCAAATCCACCTCCACCGGTTCCCAAAGAGAGGATCTGCATTTGGGAGGCTGTGGGTTTGTCGATCCTCCTGTTCTCAAAATGAAAATTCCTGGCCTCTGCATAGGCACACATCACCGGATTGTTGGCAAAAACTCCTCCGTCCAAGTTGATCATATGAACGGGATGCCAATCGTCTCGGGCATCTGGCGCTATGTTTCGGATCTCTGCAGGGGGGAAGTAGGTGGGTGCGGCGGAGGTTGAGCGAAGGACATCACGCAAATAGAATTCCCTCCGGTCCGCATCCTCCCGACTGGTAAAGAAGTAGGCTGATTTGTTTTCCATATTGTAGGTAGTGATCAAACAGGGTCGAATCAACTCCGAGATCATAGTGTCTTCGAAGTATTCCTCAAAGAGTTCCTCGATCCTGTTCGGGCTATAAACAGCAGCATTGCTCAATCCCCACAACCTTCTCCAATTGCCTCTCTTGGAAGCATTGAAAATGGAAAAGCCTTCTTTCACATAGAAGTCCAGCGCATCTTCTGCTTTGTATCGAGGTCGGTTGACTTGCAGAGGGTCGGGAGCTAACAGAATGCCTGTCAAGATCCCTCCAGTACTGCTGCCAGCTATCATGTCGAAATGATCACACAGTCGGCTGCCTGGTGCCTTCTCTGCCAGATAACGCTCGATGTACTTCAAACTAACGGCAGGAATGATCCCTCGGATCCCTCCACCGTCAATGGACAATATGCGTACTTTCTTTTTCGTCAAAAGATGTAAGTCTTATCGTTTAGTAAAAGATTCAAGCTCTACATGCACTTGATCCTGTTTACAATTGGATGGCTCCCTTTTTTGAATCATTCCAGGATTCTAAGATTCCAGGATTCTAGGATTCTAGGATTCCATCATTAATTACTTACATCTGGTAATCAATTGGTTGGATAAAGGTAGGGAGGTGTTTTCTCAATAAAATACCTGAAAATGAGTATTTTTTTATTGGAAAGATTTTTTATAGAAGCTAGAGGATGGAAGAAGGAAGAAGGAAGATGGAAGAGATATGAAAGATAGGATATAAAATATGAAACGGAATGCATCTCATATTTGAACTTTCATATTTCGTATTTAAACATCCCAGATCCTAGATCCCAGATCTCTGTTTCCAAAAATCAATCGGCCGGAAGAAAGATCATGGAGATCCCTCAACCGGCCGCACTGAAACTACTAACCAAATCTTAAATTATCTGCTCACGGTACCCATTGGATTGGTGGCCAATGCATTGTTCATCATATTGTACAATGTTCTGTCGCTTGCCATGCTAGGCACTTGTCCTACTAGCGGCTTCAAGATAAATGGAGCGGTGCTGTTGTCTGGAACCGGCTCAATGGAAATAACAATGGTTCCGCTGCTCAAGTCTGTTGGGAAACTCAATCCAGCTGGTGCATTCATCAAAAAGTCTTCTCCTGGGTAAGGAGGTCCTGCTGCTGCAGTTCCACTGAATGGTGCTGAATTGTCCCTCATATCTTCGGCAGAGAAAGTTCCTGTGCTCACGGGAATTCCATTGATCACAGCCCAACCTTCGTAGATCCATCCGTTTGGAAGACTTGGCAAACTCAAGCTGGCCGTTCCATTCGCTGGATCCAAGAACCAAACTCCGCTATTCTCATCGGTGGTTGCACTTCCATCAGTAGGAGTCGCCAACATGTATCCACCCGTGCTAGCGGTAAAGTCATCACCCAAAGCAGCCGAATGACTTACACTTGCTGAAGCACTTCTGCCGCTGAAATCACCTGCTAAAATGTGAACGTCTGAAGGTGCTGGATCAGTATCTGGATTCGGCTCTATGGTCAGAACGTAAGTTGTTGCTTTGCTCAACTGAGCTGGATCTACAGTAAAATTAGTTTCGCTTAGATTTCCATTAGCATCCACATCAAATAGTCCTGCAGATACTGGTGCGCCATCCACGATGATCCAATTCTCATAACGATAGTTACTGTCCAGATCCTCCAATCCTTGAAGATCGAGTCTTAGATTGTTATTCGTTGTTGGGGTATTTGTATTGCTGCTGCTAGAGCTTGTTGGGTTGTCGTCATCGTCATCGCTACAAGCAAAGAAAGTAGTTGAGAAGGCGATAAGTACAAGAGGTATGTATCGATTGATTTTCATGATTCTAAAATTTTAGAATTTGTATAATTGATTTAGTGATTTAGTTTTTCCAATTCTGGAGCGGCAGGGAAGTCCACCTCAAATCCAGTCAGGTTGTGGATATAATTGCTAATGATCTTGTCGCCGATCACCATGATGATGTCAATTAGATTAGCTTCAGTATAGCCTACTCCAAACAGATTGGATTTGGCAGTTTCACTAGCGCGACCTCTGTTTTCAAGAGTTGATTTAACAAAAGAGGCCAAGACATGTACTTTCTGATCAAAATAGGCTTCTCCCATTCTGATCTGAAGGATCTGCTCATCGGTGAAGCCATTCATCTTTCCAATTGCCGTGTGTGCAGCTAAGCAATAAGCACATTCATTGTGCTGACTTACCACTAGATTAATTACTTCTCTTTCTTTAGCTCTAAGAGTTGATTTTCTATTTTGTAGTGCGAGGTAATCGCCTAATGCGGTTTCGTTTTTCGCATAGTAAGCGTAAAGGTTAGGTACAAAACCCAATGAGTCTTTTAGGTTGTCAAAGATGACTTGATTGCTTTCAGATACTTCTCCTCTGGTGGGAACTTCAAAATTTTGCATTGTATATGATTTAGGTTCTTTAAAAAATTTACAATGCAAATTTGCGAGGGATACTATGGAGCTTCTTTGTTCGTTTTTCCTCAGCTGTTGGCAATTTTTCCTTTGCCCTTCATTTTCTTGTATTCAGTGGGGGATACGCCGTCTTGATTCTTAAAGAAACGGCTAAAGGCCTGGATATCGGAGAAGCCCAATTCAAAGGCAATCTCTGAGGCCGATTTGTCGGTGTAGACCAAGAGTCGGTGAGCTTCTACAATTCTTCTGTCTTGAATGAATTGTAAGGGAGAGCGAGTGCCGATCTTCTTGAAGAGATTGGTCAAACTTTTGGGGGTGATGTGAAGCAGTTCTGCATATTCCTGTACGCTGTGCTTTTCACGAAAGTGTTGATCAACCAAGAAATTGTAGTCTCGCACCATTTGAACGCTATTTCCCAATTGGTCAAAGTTTTCCTGCTCTTTGTAGAAACGAGTGCAAAGAATGAGAATTCGTTTGAGCAGCATTTGCAGCATTTCTTGCTGGAACTTATCGGCAGCTTGCATTTCATTTTCCAAGACCGACCAAACAGCATCCAAGGTGACCACATCCTTTGCCTTGAGATGAATGGCAGGAACAGTGGCTGCTCCGTAGAATAGGATGCCGCGACAACTTACTTCGCTATCGTGTAAGAGCACACAGTAGAATGCTTTGTTCCATCGAAGGACTTTCACATTCACCTCGGCGAGGGCTTCTATCTTGGTGAATTCTGTGGTACAGATGAGATCGTTTACCTGGAAATTGTATTCCACCCCATCAATGAGCATGGGATTATTGTCTTCTTGAAACCAATAGAGGGAGAGTTCTCCGGCTTTTGATTTCTTGATGAATTCTCGATTTTGATTGCCTATGTGAAGGCATTCGAAGTACTCATCAGAAGGACCAATAAATTTCATAGACCCAATATTAAGAGCCTGCAGAATTAGTTCAAAATCAATTGATTAAAATCAACGGAAGTGACAATAAACGACATTGAATCTCCTACGCTTTATAAGCTTCGGATATTGAAAATATGAAATAGGAGATGTGAAATATGAAATGGAATGCGTTTCATATTTGAACTTTCATATTTGGTATTTAAACATCCCAGTTCCCAGATCCCAGCATCTAACTTCCAGCCTCTAGCTTCTAGCCTCCAACCTTCAATATCCTACTCCAGGATTAGCTTTTCAACCGCCGACTTATCAGAGCCTTCTAGTCTTAAAAAATAGGTTCCCTTGGCGAAGTGATCAAGATCAAGTTCCATCACATCTTTTCTAAGAATGGATTCTCTTAGCATTTCCTTGCCTTGAAGATCATAGATTATGAGCATTTCCCAAGATCCACCTTGAAGGTCGATGAATAGTTTGCCCTTGGTGGGGTTAGGATGCATGCTAATTCTTTCGCTTAACTTGTTTTCATCTATTGAAACAGAAGTAATGGAGACACATCTAGAGGTATCAATACATCCATTTTGTGTTACCTCTACTGCATAGTTTCCATTTTCAGTAGCAACAAACGATTGTCCAGTCTCACCACTAATAGCTATGAAGTTACTATCACAATCCAACCATTGATAAGCTGCTCCAGCTAGATTTGCAGTGGCCGTTGTATGAAGCTTGCTTACTGCGGTATCAACAGTATTGATGGTTAGATTAATTGTAATAATGCTATCGCATCCTGCTTGTGTAGGAATAGTATCATTGTACATCCCACTTGCATTATAAGTATAGTTGCCACTAGGAGAAGTATAATTGAAACAGGCGGTTTCAGTGAGCGTGGAAGTTTGATTGTTGTTGATGGTCAAGTTAATGGTGACAATACTATCACATCCTGCCGCATTGGGAATCGTATCTAGATAGGTTGCGCTAGTCGTATAGTTGTAACGACCACTTGGCGATGTGTATGACTCACAAGCCGCAGGAGAAATGGTGCTAGTAGAATTAGAACAAAGCTGGTACACTCTTACATGACCTGTATTGGAAAATGGGCTTTTGTTGAATGTAGCACTAATGGCAACAGTAGACGTATCTGGCATGACTATGTCTTTTCCTGATCGATCAAATGCTGCTTCTCCATCTATATCATTTCCTAATTGAATCCACGAATTTCCATTCCACTTATAAACCCTCACATGACCTGCATCTGTTCCGTTTCCATCATTTTGTTCAGCTCCTATAGCTACGGTATTTGGATCTGCCATACTTACTGAAGTGCCCGACTTATCATTAGCTGCTTCTCCATCAATGTCAGCACCTCTTTGCATCCAAGTTGTTCCATTCCAATCGTAAACTCGGACATGACCCGCATCTGTGCCGTTGTCACTATTGTTTGGTGCTCCTATTGCTATGGAATTGGCGTTTGCCATACTGATTGACCTGCCAGATTGATCTGAGAAATTCTCCCCACTTATTGCGCTTCCTTTTTGAATCCATGCAGTCCCATTCCAAGAATATACATATGTATTTCCATTTCCTCCGGTTGATCTTCCGTAAGCAACTGTGTTTGCATCAGGCATTGATAAAGAACTCATTAAGCCTACACCAGTATTTATGTTATTGCCTTTTTGAATCCATGCAGTACCATTCCAGTTAAAAATAGTTACATTACCGCCACGGTTGGTTGCTACTACATCCTCATTGGGCATTTCAATGTAATATCCTGTAAAGTCATTTGCAGCTAAGCCTAGAATATCGCTTCCTTTTTGTACCCAAGCAGACCCCGACCAACTATAAACTTGTACCTTTCCAAGGAAGGAAGTTGTATAGATACACCCTACTGCTACCGTATTATTATTTCCCATAGCGGTAGCTGTTCCACATTCTTCACCAGTCATGCCATCTAGATCACCTCCTTTTTGAACCCATGAACCTCCCGTTAGTGAAAAAACTCTTACATGTCCTGCATCATTTCCACCATCATCGTTATCAGGTGCACCAATTGAAACTGTAGAAATATCAGGCATATCAATTGAAAAACCTGAATTGTTACCTGCAAACTCCCCATCAATATCTTGTCCGATCTGAATCTGAGCATTCAAGACTATGGCTTGGAAAATGAGGATGGCTGTAAAAGAAAGTAGACGTAAAGTATTCATTATATTTAGTTTGAGAGCTAAAATATAAAACAGGGAGAATAATCCAAATACTCAAAAACTGGTATTCTTCTTATGAGAGTTGAAGGTTGAAGACCCGCGAATAAGAGCAAGCTCTATTCAGGGCAAGCGGAAGATGGAGAAGGAGATATGAAATATGAGATATGAAACGGAATGCGTTTCATATTTGAACTTTCATATTTGGTATTTAAACATCCCAGATCCCAGATCCCAGATTCCAGATTCCAGATTCCAATTCCAGATCCCAGATCTCAGTTCCCAGATCCCAGATTCCAGCCTCTAGCTTCTAATACCTATACGCTACTGCATTGATATTCATTCCAGCGCCGACTGAAGCGAGCAAGACAAGATCGTTGGCATGCAGTTCGTGATTTCCTTCAATGGTACCTTTTCGAATCTGGTCGAGTAGGGTAGGGACGGTTGCGACGGAACTATTGCCCAGCTTATGAATACTCATGGGCATAATGTCTTCAGGGATGTTTCTTTCCTTATAGAGTCGAAACAAACGCTTGATGATCTCATGATCCATTTTCTCATTGGCCTGATGGATCAAGATCTTTTTGATATCGTGGATGTCAAGCCCTGCTTTATCCAAACAAGTCTTCATGGCTTGAGGAACTTTCGTCAAGGCAAATTCATAGATCTTTCGACCTTGCATTTTGATGTAACGAACTTTGGGATCGGATTCCAAGGTGTTGCTCTTCCCCAAATAGAGGTAATAGGCCTCTTCTTCGGTCCAGCTTCCGGCCTCAATGCTCAAGATTCCTCTTTCGTGATCTTCTTCTTTTTCCTCCAATATGCAAGCAGCAGCGCCATCGGCAAAGATCATGGAATCCCTATCATGCATGTCTAGCACTCTTGAAAGGGTTTCTGTAGCAATGACCAAACACCTCTTGGCCATTCCAGAACGAATAAAGCTGTGAGCTTGGATGACACCTTGAATCCAGCCAGGACAGCCAAAGAGTACATCGTAGGCCACACAAGTGGGAGATTTGATATCCAATTGATGTTTGATCCTAGCAGCCAAGCTGGGAAGTACGTCGGTCTGGATGGTCGATTTTTTAACATCACCAAAATTGTGGGCCACAATGATCTGATCAATACTTTCTGGATCTATTCCCGCATCTTCTATGGCTTTTTTGGCAGCAATGGCTCCAATATCAGAAGCCATTTAATTGGCATCTACATACCTTCTTTCTTGGATTCCGGTGATGGCCTTGAACTTTTCTGCGATCTCCTCATGTGAGCTTTCAAAGGCTTTTCCGCCTTCATCGTAGAACTTGTTCTGGGCAAAATCTTGGTTGGTAACGGCATTGGTAGGAATATAGCTTCCAGTGCCGGAGATGATTACATTCTTAAAAGACATAGCTTGGTTATGGTGTTATTTACCAAAAGTATGCAATTCTACTCTAGAATGTAGTGGGATGTATGTGGAAATATGAAATTTGAGATGTGAAAATCGAAACGGAATGCATTTGGAATTTGATCTTTCACATTTCGTATTTAAACATTCTAGGTCCCAGATCCCAGATCTCAGTTCCTAGGTCCTAGCCCCAGGACTCCAGCTTCTAGACTCTAGTATCTAGCTTCTAAAGATCAAGAGCCTAGCTCTTAATCTTTCCCCAGATCTTCAAAACTTATGTCTGAAAATGCTTTTGCAGTCTCAGTCTCGCTGTCAGGGGCGGGAGTTGCTTCTGCTGTGCTAGCATTATCAGTAGTTGAATCTGAACTAGATTCGTATTCGGCCTCCATTTCGCTTCTTGGAGTTGCTTCTTCGCCTCCGTTCAATTCTTTGATCTTCTCTAAAGTAGCGTTGAGATGATCGGTGAATTCTGCGAAATCCTCTGGATACAAGAACAATTTGTGCTTCTCGTAATAGAACTTGCCGTTGTCGTTATTGAAACGTCTTTTGCTTTCTGTGATCGTCAGATAGAGGTCTTCTGACTTGGTTGATTTTACATCGAAAAAATAGGTTCGATTGCCTGCTCTTAGTGATTGGGAATATACGTCATCTGCTCTTTTCTTAGAGCCATCTTTCTCATTTCCGTCCATTAGATAGTAGTTTTATGTCAATAAGCTTTCAGTTGTATTATTATCTAAACAAACTTAACTAAAAAATAAACTCGATTTCATTTTGCTAGGCGACGCTTCGCTGATCTTCCAATAACTGCTTCTGGAAAGTATCGTAATAAACCCCTTCTTTCTCTAGGAGTTGAGCATGACTTCCTTCTTCAATGATCTCTCCTTCTTCCAATACTATGATGTGATCGGCATGTTTTACAGAAGAGATTCGGTGACTGATAATGATGGAGGTGCGATCGTTCATGATGCGCTTCAAGGCACTCAAAATTTTCTCTTCAGTTTCTGTATCCACCGCTGAAAGACAATCGTCGAAGATCAAAATTTGCGGTCGGTCTATAATGGCTCTGGCAATGGAAATCCTTTGTTTTTGTCCTCCGGATAGAGTAATACCTCTTTCCCCTAGAATGGTCTCGTATCCCAAACTAAAATCGACAATGTTATCATGAATTGCCGCATCTTTAGCAGCTTCCTCGATCCGCTCCAAAGGAACATCTCTGTCTTTCAATCCAAAGGAAATGTTGTTCTTGATCGAATCGGAGAATAAGAAGACTTCTTGAGGAACGTAACCGATGTTTTCTCTCAAGGAGTTCAAATTGATCTCTTCGATCTTTTTGTCATCGATCTTTACTTCCCCAGAACTTGGATCATACAATCTTCCAATCAAATCGGCGATGGTACTTTTTCCAGATCCTGTTCTTCCAACAATGGCCAAGGTTTGCCCAGGCTTTACTTGGAAGTTGATGTTTTTCAAGGCCACGGTTCCCGATTCAGGATAGGTGAAGGACACCCCATTAAAATCAATAGCTCCTTTGATCTCTGTAGGCTCATCGGTTGGACTTTTGATCTCAGGCTCTGTATGCAAGAATTCATTGATCCTAGTTTGAGAAGCTGCAGCACGCTGTACCAAAGAAGTTACCCAACCCAATGCTGTCACTGGCCATGTAAGCAAATTCACATAGATGATAAACTCGGCAATGTTTCCTGCACTGATCTCATTGTTGATGGTCTTCAAACCACCGATGTAAATGGTCAAGATGGTACTCAATCCGATCAACATCATCATGATGGGGAAGAAGAAAGCCTCTAATTTGACCAAGATCAAATTTTTGTCCTTGTAGCTTTCTGCTTCTTTCTTCAAGGTATCGTTCATGTACTTTTCCTTCACAAAAGATTTGATGATGCGAATGCCCGAGAAGCTTTCTTGAGAGAAAGTTGATAATTGAGAAAGCTGTTCTTGCACTCTCTCGCTCTTCATATTGATCTGATTACTTACATAGTAGATCAGTATACTCAAGACAGGAAGAGGAGCCAGTGAGTAAAGGGTCAGTTCCACATCTATGCTCAACATCACCGTGATAACAAGAACGAAACGAGTTACTAGATTGGTGGTGTACATGATCCCTGGTCCCAAATACATGCGCACCCGACTCACATCCTCTGAGATCCTGTTCATGATGTCACCGGTGTTGTTCCGCTTGTAGAACGACATGCTCAATACTTGATAATGATCGTAGATCTCGTTCTTTAGGTCGTATTCGATCAATCGCGACATGATGATCACGGTTTGTCGGGTGAAGAAGGTGAAAATTCCTTGAAGTAAAGCCATCAACAAGACCAAGCCTGCAAAGAACAAGAGAGCTTCGCCCAGCTCCATGCCTTCTATCCATTGTCCAAAAAAACCTTCTTCAGGCATCAATTCTTCCTCTGAAGTACTCTTCTCAGTAGTGCCTTCAAATTGTTTGAGTTCATCCGATTGTGCTACCACATCAAAGGCTTCTCTGATCAATTGTGCAGGAAAGATGGCAAAGATGTTAGAGATCGCCACGAACAGAATTCCAGCAATGAGTCGCACCCTGTATTTGTACAAGTATTTGTTAAGATATTTTAATGATGCTATTCCCTTCAAAATCGGTTTCTACATTCTATTTTTTATGGATATTTTTGCACTCCGTTTACGAGGCCCATCAGAGGTCACAAAAATAGGATAAACAATACTGTTATTTAATTAAACAATCAGATATGAGTGAGGTTTTAGACCCAGTGAAGGAAAGTTTAGATGTAAATCCGGTAATTTATAAGATGGCGGAATACGATCATGAGCAAGTAGTTTTTTGCCAAGATCAAGCGAGTGGATTGAAAGCGATCATCGCGATCCACAATACCACATTAGGACCTGCTTTAGGTGGAACGAGAATGTGGATGTACGACAATGAAGTACAAGCATTGAACGATGTATTGAGATTATCGAGAGGAATGACCTTCAAAGCGTCTATTTCCGGCCTGAACCTAGGAGGTGGCAAGGCAGTGATCATAGGAGATTCATACACACAAAAGACAGAAGCATTATTTAGAAGATTTGGAAAATTCGTCAACAGCTTGAATGGTAAGTACATTACCGCAGAAGATGTTGGAGTGAGTCCAAAGGAAATGGAATATGTAAACATGGAAACCAATCATGTGACTGGTCTTCCAGAAAGTAGAGGTGGTAGTGGAGATCCTTCTCCAGTTACTGCTTACGGTGTTTACATGGGAATGAAAGCTGCTGCTAAGACTCAGTGGGGAAATGATTCACTAACGGGCAAGAAGGTATTGGTGCAAGGTGTTGGTCATGTAGGACAAACTTTGGTAGACTACCTTTCTAAAGAGAAAGCTCAAGTGATCCTTTGCGATATCAACGCAGATAGAGTGAATCAGATCGCTAAGAACTATGGAGCTTCCGTCGTAGACAATGAAGATATTTTTAGCACCGACATGGACATCTATGCTCCATGCGCATTGGGAGCTACTTTGAACGATCACAGCATTGAGCAATTGAAGTGTGAGATCGTTGCTGGTGCGGCAAACAATCAGTTGGCTGATGAGAATGTTCACGGAAAGATGTTGCAAGAGAAAGGGATCCTTTACGCTCCTGATTTCTTGATCAATGCTGGTGGACTGATCAATGTTTACAGAGAAGTGGCTGGCATTAGCAGAGAGAAAGCAATGGAGCAAGCAGAGAACATCTACAACACTACTTTGGGAATCTTTGAAATGGCTTCAAAAGAAAGCATCACTACGCACAGTGCTGCACTTCAGATCGCTAAGAAGAGGATCGAAGATGTTGCCAAATTAAAAACCTCTCTCTAAGAAGATCCGATGCTCAATCGAAGGTTACTTCGTATAAAGGTCATGCAGACCCTTTACGGTTTCTTCCAGTCTGAAGATGCCGATCAAGTGAAGGAAGAGAAGAATTTGCTCCTGAGCATTGACCGTATCTACGACCTTTATCTTTATTATCTCTGTTTGCCTCTTGAATTGGCAAGGGTAGCGGAAATACAGATGGAGGAAGCACGCAACAAGGTAATGCCTAGTCGAGAAGATCTGGATCCGAACAGGAAATGGGTAGATAGCTATTTGATCAAAGCCTTGGAGAGCAATGGTGAGCTTAAGAAGTTGTTGAACGATCGCAAGATCAGCTGGTCGGCAGAAAATGAGCTCTTGCACAAGATCTGGAAGAAGATCAAGATCTCAGAAGGCTATCAAGCATTCTTGAACAAGGAAGACAATCACCCTGCTGCACATCGTAAGTTCATGGAGAAGTTGTACGGTGAATTCGTAGTGGACAATGATGATCTTTACTCCATTTTTCAAGAGATAAGCATCTACTGGGACTATGAAGACAACGACTTTGCAGTGCAAATGGCGATGAGGTACTTCTCTAAGATCAAGTCGGAAGAGAACTACAAATCCATTCCACCTAAGTACAAGGATCCTGAAGAGGATGAAGATTTCGTGAAAAGCCTTTTCAAGAAGTGTGTGAAACACAACAAAGAGATCTCTGAGTGGATTGATGCAAAGACCAAGAATTGGGAAGTAGACCGAATTGCTACTATGGATGTCTTGCTTATGAAAATGGCCATAGTTGAGTTCTTGCATTTCTCATCCATTCCAGTAAAGGTGAGCATGAATGAGTATATTGAGATCTCTAAATTGTTCAGTACACCAAAGAGCAAAGTGTTCATCAATGGAGTGTTGGACAAATTATTGAAGGAATTCAACGATCAAAATTTGATCAAGAAAAAGGGCAGAGGCTTGATGCAATAATTTAGCAGAAAGAATAAAGATTGATTAATAATAAAATTTCGATGAAAAAGACAGCAAAGCTATCAGTGAAGAGCCTTCTAATTGGAGGTATAGTGGTACTAAGTTCATGTATGAGTGGAGGCCAAGAAGGTGAAATGTCAACGGATATGATCAACGATCCTGCTACGGCAGCTGCTGCGGCTGAAGAGGAAGTAGGTGATATGCCGGCCATTGAGTTTGAAGAGAATGTGATCGATTTTGGAGAGATCTCTCAAGGAGAAAAGGTAAAGCGTACCTTCCAATTCAAGAATGTGGGCAAAACAGATCTGATTATCTCAGATGCAAAGGGAAGTTGTGGATGTACAGTGCCAAGATGGCCCAAGCAGCCTATTCGTCCTGGACAAGAAGGCGTGATCGAGGTCTTGTTCGATAGTAATGGAAAGATGGGTAGACAACATAAAACCGTTACCATCATTGCGAATACCAAACCAAATACTACGGTTATTGCTCTGAAAGGAGATGTATTGACTGCAGAACAATAGGAGAGAAGACGGAAGACTGAAGACGGAAGATCCGCGAATCAGAGCAAGCTCTATTCGGGGCAAGCGGAAGAAGGAATAAAAAAATTTGAAGAAAAACTGAATATTAAAATACAAATACAATAAAATGACTTTACTAAACATACTTCTAATGGCTCCAGCAGATGGAGAAGGTGGTATCATGTCTTTCTTGCCATTGATCTTGATCATCATTGTTTTTTACTTCTTCATGATCAGACCTCAGTTGAAAAAGCAAAAGGAACAGAAGCAATTCAGAGAGAGCTTGGCAAATGGAGATAAAGTGGTAACCATTGGAGGGATTCACGGAAAGATCGCTGAATTGAAAGAGAATACAGTGGTAATTGATCTGGGAAACAACCAAAGGATCACCGTTGAGAAGTCGGCCATCTCTTCAGATTTCAGCGCTACCGAAGGACTCCAGTCCAACAACAAATAATTCGTATTTTTCGAAGAAAGTAGCTCTCTGTGTTAAACAATTTCAGAAGTTTCTTTCTCGAAGAGAACCAAGGCAAGATCAAGCTCAGTCAAAGAGCGATGATCTTTCTATTTTGCCTTTTGATCTCTTCTTTCTTTTGGCTGCTGTCAGCCCTTTCAAAGGAGTACAACACTTCATTGTACATGCCTTTGGAGTACAAGGAACTATCGGGTTCATTCGTCCTTACTGAAGATCCTCCTTCTCAAGTCATGGTAGAGGTTCGTGGAACGGGCTTTGAATTGCTTGGTGAGCAATGGTCGTTGAGTAGAAATCCACTGGACTTGAATCTTGGAAGAGCCAAGTCTACTGGCAATAACAATAGGTATTACATTCCCACCATAGAGCTGCGAACCCGACTAATCAGGAATTTAAATCCCAATCTCACCTTAAGGTACATTAGTCCGGATACACTTTATTTTAAAACGGAGATCCGTTTCCGAAAGAAGGTAGTCATAGTTCCTGAGATTGCAATTGAATTTGAAAGTGGCTACAACATGAGAAGTTTGCCCATTCTCGAACCTGATTCTGTTTGGATCACCGGTCCAGCTTCCTTTATTGATACAGTTCAAGCCATTCATACAGAGGAGTTGATCTTGGAAAACCTAAAAGACACATTGGATCAAGAGTTGGCGCTGATTCCCTTTGAGCAAAAAGGGGTAAGTACAGAACCGAAGAAAGTGCAACTGATCTTACCGGTAGAGAAGTTCACTGAGAAAGAGCTGATGATCCATCTACATCAGATCAATGAATACGATGACCGAGAACTGAAGACTTTCCCAGATGAGATCAAGGCCAATTTCTTGGTTCCATTAAGTAAGTTTGAATACTTGGATACCACGGTGGTGAAAGCAGAAGTTGTTTTTCGAGAAGAGGATCTAGAAAAGAACCGATTGAAGATCGAATTGCATGGAGTGCCGCCTTACGCCAAGCTTTTGAAGATGGACAAAGAAGAAGTTGAATTCATAATCAGATAGATCATAATGCTAAGGATAGGAGTAACAGGAGGAATTGGAAGTGGCAAATCTACCGTTTGCAATATCTTGATGAACCTGGGTGTTCCGGTTTTCTATTCAGACTTAGCAGGAAGGAAGATCTTGAACGATGATGAAGAAGTCAAAGCAGAAGTCAGAAAGGCTTTTGGGAGTGATATGTTCAACGCAGATGGCTCCTTAGACCGACATAGAATGGCCAATTTGGTCTTTAACGATCCAAAGGCATTGAGCGAACTGAATGAGATCATTCATCCAAAAGTGAAAGAAGCCTTTGAAGAATGGGCGTTGGAGAATGAGAAGTCGCCTTATGTGGTGAAAGAAGCTGCCATCTTATTTGAAAGTGGTTCCTACTATGATCTAGATAAAGTGGTGAATGTCTTTGCTCCAAAAGAGAATCGTATCAAGCGGGTGATGAAACGAGATGGAGTAGATGAGGAAGCAGTTCGCAAAAGAATGCGTTTTCAGTACACTGATGAAGAGCGAAATGATTTGGCAGATTTCATCATTATGAACGAGGAAGACATTGATCTTCTTCCACAAGTGATGGAGTTGCATGAGATACTCCTGAACGAGAAAAAGAAATGGTAAAGGTTCTCACAGCCGAACAGATCCGAGCCGCGGATCAATACACCATACAAAATGAGCCCATCAGTTCATTGGATCTTATGGAAAGGGCGGCCAACCGACTCTTTGATCATATCCTACAAGCTTATCCAAAACAGACCCATTTTAGCATCTTTTGCGGAGTAGGGAACAATGGTGGTGATGGATTGGTGCTAGCGCGATTGCTTCAAGAGCATGGACATGAGCTTGAGCTTTTCATTATTGAGTTCAGCAAGAATTATTCAGCAGATTTTAGATCGAATCTCGAAAGATTGGAGATAGAACCGATCATGCTGACTGATGAGAATCACGAGTTCAAATTGAAGAAAGACTCTGTCTTGATCGATGCCATATTTGGTACAGGACTGAGTAGGTCAGTAGAGGGATTTACCGCTAAAGTGATCAATGAGATCAATGGGTATCCCAACAGCTGCATAGCTGTAGATATGCCTTCTGGTTTATTTGCTGAAGAGAACCCAGAATTGGATAAACGATCCATTATAAAGGCAGATAAAACCCTGAGCTTTCAATTTCCAAAGTATTGCTTCTTTCATCCTTCTTGTGGGGAGTACATTGGCGTATGGGAGATCATTGATATTGCCTTGCATCAAGACTACATTGAGAAGGTAGAGACTCCTTTCTTCTATTTTACCAAGATAGATGCGAAGTCGGTCTCCAAGAAAAGAAGTTTGTACGCTCACAAAGGACAGCAAGGTAGAGCTTTTATGTTGCTGGGGAGTAAAGGGAAAATGGGTGCAGCTTTGCTATCTTCCAATGCTTGCCTGAGAAGTGGAGTAGGATTACTGACCGTTCAAATTCCAGAGGCAGGATATACAGTCATGCAATCGGAATTGCCTGAGGCCATGGTGGTTTGTGATCGTGAGAACGATCATTTGAGCGAGTTGATCACCGATGTGAATTTCAATGCATTGGGAATTGGTCCTGGAATCGGTACAAAGGAAGCAACTCAAAACCTATTGAAGCTATTGATCCAGCAGTTGTCAAGCCCAATGGTGCTGGATGCAGATGCCTTGAACATACTTTCTGAGAACAAAACTTGGATCTCTTTCCTGCCAAAAGGAAGCATTCTTACTCCGCATCCTCTGGAATTCAAAAGACTGGTGGGAGAATGGAAGAACGATACTGAGAAATTAGAAATGCAAAAGAGCTTTAGCGTAAAGAATGGCTTGTATGTGGTGCTTAAAGGTCATCATAGCAGTATTTCATGCCCAGATGGAAGGATATACTTCAATTCAACGGGTAATCCTGGAATGGCGACTGCAGGAAGCGGTGATGTACTTACTGGTATCATTACCTCCTTTTTAGCACAAGGCTATGGTTCAGAGCAAGCTGCCTTATTAGGAGTATTTATGCATGGACTCGCTGGAGATCTAGCAGCTTCAGAATTATCTGAAGAAGCCATGATCGCAGGAGATATCATCAACTACCTGGGAAAAGCCTTTAAAGAAATCGGGAGTTAGATCTACTAGTTGATCCACTTTTTAAATCCAACCTTCAAATTCCAGTTGGTAAGAGGATCCTCATCATTGTGACCGTTCAAAATGTATTGGTACTGACTGCCAATTTGAATATTGCTCAAACCTCCAGTAGCGATCTCAATACCTGCTTCAGGAGAAAAGGTAAATCTCCAATCGTCGTCTTGAATGGTTACCAATCCTACCCAAGTCTCTTGGTTTACATAGGCAGTTCCCAAAGCCAATCCTCCAAAAAGATGAACCCAAGAATCAAAGCTAGGAGCGTAGTAATACCTCATGGTTGCCTGTAATGGAACAATGTGTGTATACTTCCAGATCTTTGCACTAATGGCTACACCTACATTTTCATTTTCAAAAGTATAGGTAGCGCGTTCATCGGTTTGATTGAAAAGTCGGTAACCAGCGCTAAAACCTACGGAAAGGTTGTCAATGATGAAGATATCATATTCTAAGTTGAATCCTCTCCATGAAGTTTCATCGATAAAGTCCTTGAAATCTCCACTAGGGAAACCAATGCTGTAATTGATTCCAAAAAGCTGATCTCCTTCGCCATATACTTCTGCTACTCCGCTTTCTTGTGCGTTGAGGGTATTGAATCCGATCAATCCCAAAACCATTGCTGCTATTCTAATGTGCTTTTTCATTATAGATCAGATTTTAAGTAAGGTGATTGTTCGAATGCTTGATTGATGTCAATTCTCAGTCTATTTCTGATATCGGCATTGTCGGTTATTCCAACAACTCCTCTAACTGCTGCATTCCATCTAACTGTAAACTGATCGGAAACATCAGGATTGAAGTTCTTCTGGTCGATCAATTCTATTAATAATGTACCCACTTCGTACTCTGTTACATAAGTAATTGGATACCAAGGATAGTAGTAGCCGTAGCCAGGATAACCCCACCAATAGCCTGCTCCATACCATCCGCCTGGGTAGCCCCACCAGTAACCTGGATAACCACCACCTGAGATTACCATGTTCGAAACGGTAAGTGCTCCAGCATTGATGATCAGATCGGCATCAGCAGGATTCTCCACTTTATCGTAGTTTCTTGCCTGCATGTTGGAGTTGATCAAATCAATGATGTATTGGCTATTTCTAACCGGTTCTCTATCATCTGGACCGTCTTGACTAAAGGAGATCTGTCTTACAGAATCTACAATTGCATAGGTTTTGAATGTTCCAAAATCTATGGTTCTATCGTAATAGGTAATGACTGCATCGTACTCATCAACCCGAGCATCATCGTCTGGGTAAAGATTACAAGCCGATAGAAAGAGAAGACTTGCTAGAAGAGTGTAGAATACAGATACTTTCGTTCGTATCATTGATTGTTGCTTTGAGACAAAACTAAGGAAATTAATAATCGAGTTCTCCGATCCCTTGTCGCAAGACTTCAGGCTCACCAGAAGTTAGATCAACGATGGTAGATGCTTCGTTATTACCATAACCAGCATCGATCACCATATCGACCTTATCGGCATACTTCTCATGGATCAACTCTGGATCAGTAGTGTATTCGATCACCTCGTCATCATCGTGAATGGATGTAGAGATGATCGGGCCATCCAATTTACCAACGATCTTCCTGCAGATATCGTGATCTGGAATCCTGATCCCCAAGGTTCTTTTCTTATTTCTAAAGAGTTTGGGAATGGAGTTGTTGGCTTCCAGAATAAAGGTGAAGGGTCCGGGAAGATTTCGTTTCAATAACTTGAATGTTGCCGTATCAAACTGCCTGGTATATTCAGAAATGTGACTGAGATCGTAGAAAACAAAGGAGAAATCGGCCTTTTCTGGCTTGATGCCTTTTAGTTTGGCCACTCTCTCAATTCCGCTTCTGCTGTTGATGTCACAACCCAATGCATAAACCGTATCGGTAGGGTAGATCACCACTCCACCATCTTTGATGCATTCCGTAACCTTTTTAAGGTCTTTGGGGTTGGTATGTTCTGAATAGAGCTTGAGAAGCATTTTACTATTGGTTCATTTTGTGATCGGCCAAGAATTTCTCCAAGCCAATATCTGTCAATGGATGATTGAGCAAAGCTGTAATAGCGCTCAATGGTCCGGTCATTACATCAGCGCCGATCTTAGCACACTCTATGATGTGCATAGGATGACGAATGGAGGCAGCTAAGATCTCAGTATCAAAAAGATAGTTGTCAAAGATCACTCTGATCTCAGCGATAAGAGCAAGACCATCGGTTGAGATATCGTCCAATCTACCCAAGAAAGGGGAGATGTAGGTGGCACCAGCCTTCGCAGCCAATAAAGCTTGACCAGGGCTAAAGATCAAGGTGCAATTAGTTCGGATACCTTTGCTAGAAAAGTATTTGATCGCTTTTACACCGTCTTTGATCATGGGCACTTTTACAACGATTTGCTCGTGCAATTCAGCCAATGCTTCTCCTTCTTTGATGATCCCATCGTAATCTGTAGCGATCACTTCAGCGCTCACATCACCATCCACTACATTACAAATGTCGATGTAGTGTTGCTTCACTTTAGCATCTCCACTAATGCCTTCTTTGGCCATTAGGGATGGATTGGTAGTTACACCGTCTAGGATTCCTAAGTCTTGAGCCTCTTTGATCTGATCTAGATTGGCGGTATCAATAAAGAATTTCATTGTTTTTGGTACTGATTTTTGAGGTTATAAATGTTCGTCTAATGTACTTCGCTAGTCCTTGATACACAAGTGAAAATGGAAGATTTAACGAAAAGTTTTCAATAAAAAATGGGTAAGCTACTTGCATCGCACCGCTACAACCACCTACCCTTGCTATCTTCCGATCCTGGGGGATTCAGTAGGAGCTGGTCGTACAAGACTTACCCGAGGCAAAATTAAACATTCCTTCAACTTCCTTCAAATTATGTTAAAGAATATTCCACCTTGGCAATAGCTTTAATATATTTGTTTCTGATCAAAAAATGAACCCTATGGAAGCTCAACAACCCTCGAAAATGAAAAGTGCACTGAATTTTGGTGCTGTTCTAGGACTGATCTTAATGATCATCTCCTTGATAATCTATGTATTTGAATTGTACGATGCCAACAAGTGGTTGAGCTGGGTATCTATGCTGATCCTAGTAGCTGGATTGGTGATGGGCATCAGAAACTTTAGAGATAAAGAGAATGGAGGATTCATTTCATACGGTGGTGCAGTTGGCTATGGAACATTGGTAGCACTTTTTGCAGGTATCATTACCTCTGTCTTCACATATGTTTATTTGGGTTACATAGACGATGGATTCGTGCATCATCAATTGATGGTTCAAGAAGACGAAATGTACAATCAGGGGATGCCTGAAGAGCAAATAGAAGTGGCGATGGAATGGACTGAGAAATTCATGGCTCCTGGTGTTCTAGCCGTTATGGGTGTATTTATGAATACTTTGATCGGTTTCATTATCTCATTGATCGCTGCAGCCTTCTTGAAGAACGAGCCAGAAAACTTTGAAGACACTCCATAATTTGGAACAGAATATCTTGATTTCCGTTGTCATTCCTCAATTGAATGAGGAAGAGTCTCTCCCTGAATTGCATTCTTGGATCAAGAAAGTAATGGATGCCAATTCCTATACTTATGAAGTGATCTTTATAGACGATGGTAGCACGGATAGTTCATGGAAGGTCATTGAACAGCTAAAGGATAAAGATCCTTGTGTAAGAGGAATAAAGTTCAGAAGGAATTATGGCAAGTCGGCCGCTTTGAACATTGGTTTTGAAGAAGCAAAAGGCGAGGTGGTAATTACTATGGATGCTGATCTTCAGGATTCTCCAGATGAAATTCCCGATTTGGTCAAGATGATCAAAGAAGATGGATATGATCTAGTATCCGGATGGAAAAAGAAACGCTATGACCCAATATCCAAGACCATCCCAACCAAGTTGTTCAATTGGGCTACTCGTAAAATGACTGGAATTCATCTCCACGATTTCAATTGCGGATTAAAAGCCTATAAGAGCGAGGTCATTAAGAATATTGAAGTATATGGAGAGATGCATCGCTATATTCCTGCTATTGCTAAATGGTCTGGCTTTACCAATATTGGGGAGAAGGTAGTACAGCATCAAGAAAGAAAATACGGTACCACCAAATTTGGATTGGAGCGTTTCATCAATGGTTTCTTAGATCTACTTTCCATCAACTTTGTAGGGAAGTTCGGAAAGAAGCCCATGCATTTTTTCGGGACTTTTGGAACCTTGGTCTTTTTGATTGGATTAGTGATGTTCGTTTACATTGGAGGCGAGAAGCTGTATTATCTGCAACAAGGAGTAAAGGCCAGATTGATCACTGAAATTCCTCATTTCTACGTAGCCTTAATAGCTATGGTAATAGGTACCATGCTTTTCCTATCGGGATTCTTAGCCGAGATGGTTGCTAGAAATTCTCCAAATAGAAATAACTACAAGGTAGAGTCTAGGTTGTAGGTTAGTAGGTTAAGTGGAAGGACGGAAGAAGAAGGATGAAGTTCTACGACCTATAAGCTTCAGAGCAAATGTGAAATATGAGTTGAGAAATATGAAACGTATTGCTTCTCATCTTTGATCTTTCAAATTTCATATTTACCACCTCAGATTCCAGATTCCAGGTCTCAATTCCCAGACTCCAGCATCTAGCTTCCATCTTCCAATCTATGCTTTCAAAATTGCCTTCGCATAATTCTCCCAACTCAATTGGTCGGTTTTTGCTGCGACATTCTCTCCAGGAAGGGGATGATCCAAGAAACGAATCATTTGCTCTGCCATGGAATCAATATCCTCAGCTTCTGCTAAGTAGCCGTTAAATCCATCTTCGATGGTTTCTGGGAAGTGACCGACTTTGGTAGCTAAGATAGGCAGTTTGAAATTGTAGCTCAATGATTCTATTCCCGATGGAGTTGCGTACTCATAGTAAAGCACCACAGCTTCACTTAATTGGAAGTATTTGTTGACGTCTTCGTTCGGAATGAATTCGTTCACTACCATCGTATCTTCATTCAATCCCAACTGTTCGATCAATTCTAGAGGTCTGTACTCTCTTTCATCATCACTCTTTTTAAGAAACATCTTCTTCGCCAATCCAAAAGTGGCATTCTTGATCTTAGTAGAGAGTTTGGAGTTGTCTAGTGTAGCCCAAAAAGACTCACCACAGATCAATAAACTAACGTTATTCCTTTCTTTTCTGACCTTGTCAAAAGCTTGGATCACATGGTGTAATCCCTTGTACTTGCGGATGAATCCAAAGAACAAGAAAACATGCTTTTTAAGTCCATGCTCTTTCTTGAAGGCCTCCACATCAAATGTTGGGTCAGGTTTAAAAAGATCATAGATGGGATGATAGAGCTTGATCACGGAACCTTTTTCCTTAGTACTCCGCTCTCCATCTTCTGTTAATTTGAACTCTTTGTTAGGATACAATTCCTCGAGTTCTTTGGCCGTCTTCAAGGCGTGAACTATATAAGTATCTGCATGAGAAATGCCGATCTTGGTAAAAAGTCGGTCGAGTGAACTGTTCTCTTTTTGGATCACAAAATGCAGATCAAAGATCACTTCAATGTCTTGATGTTTGCTCAATTTCTTGGCGATCCATCCCAAGGGAAGCCCCTGAACAGCAATAGACCATTGGAAAATTACCTTTTCAGGCTTCAGGGATACAATGTAGTTGTAGGTCTGTCTCCAACTATAAGGATTGTTGTAGTTGGTGATGTATTTAACTTGAATTTGACTGTCTTCTAAGAAGTCAGTGCCGGAGCTTTTGTCTACAAATTCTCTCGGTATGATCGCTGGATATTGCTGAGTCCAGCTAACGATGTGTACTTCGGTATTCTCCTCTTTCTCAAGAGATTTTGCAAGAGAAGTATTGTAGTTGGAAATCCCTCCTTTGAATTTAGGACCCGGTCCGAAGCAAACTATCCTTCTCATTTTCTAGAAGATCTGTTTCTTATTTCTTGTTTTGAAGAGCTCTTTCATAAACTCTTCTCATTCCTTCTCTGATAGAGATCTTAGGTTCCCAACCCAAATTCTCTTTCACCCAATCCATATTGCAATACCTAGAGTGAACACCTACAGGCTTATCTAGTAGAGGTTTGATCTCTGGCTTATAACCTGCAAAGTCAGTGAAGATGTCGATCAGATCCAAGAAAGTGGTCAATTGCCCTTGACCGATGTTAATAGCTCTGCCGTCCTTGATGTGGTCCATTGCAAGCAAGGTGCAATCCAAAACATCGTCAATGTGCACGAAATCTCTACCTTGTTTTCCGCTTCCCCATACTTCAAAAGGATTCTCTTTGTTTGCTGCTCTAGCGGCAATAGCTGGAACAGGGTAGGTGAGGTCTTGATCTTCGCCATAACCTGAGAAAGGACGAATACAGGTGACAGAAACACCGTAGTATTTTGCAGCAATATGAGCTAGATATTCACCTGTTAATTTAGACCAGCCATAAGTCATGTCTGGTTGGCCCATTTTTGCAAAATCAATATCACTCTCTTTCAATGCGATCGCATAAGTATCTGTTTGTAGATCTACTGGATAGGCCGCTGAAGAACTCGGATAAAGAACTCTTTCTGGCTTGTGTCTGCACACCCAGTAGAAGAATTCGGCATCAATGGATAGATCTAGAGCTACCATCATCGGATCTCCATCGATCTTGGCCCTTCCACCAACTATGGCGGCAAAATGGAATACATCTGCGAATTTGTCGAAATCTATTCCCAGTTCCTTCTGGAAATAATCGTCCTTGCTGTTCAATTCGTGCAAGGTATTTCTAAAATCATCCTCTATGTAAATCAATCTCTCGTCTTCACCATAGAATGTAGCTTTACCAGCTGTTCTATTCTCTTCTAATCCCAGCCAATCTCTTGGATGAATTCCTACCGATAGGTCATCTATAAAGATGATTCTATCCTCTGTGTTGTTCTTTAATCGGTTGACCATATTACGGCCAACAAAACCGCATCCTCCAGAAACTAAATGTGTTTTCTTCATAGAAAAATGAAAAAATATTTGTCATATTAAATAAGGCCTGCGAATTTCGTCATAATATCAGCTATAAACAATATTGCCTTGCAACAATGAAACGATCTTTTCTGAAAAATATGATATCAGCTGATTGGACTTTATTTCTAGACAGAGATGGAGTGATCAACAAACGCCTCATGGGTGATTATGTTAAGAATACTGAAGAGTTTGAATTCTTACCCGGAGTATTGGATGCCCTAAAGGGTTTCAAGCCCATTTTCAATCGAATTGTTGTGGTGACGAACCAGCAGGGAATAGGCAAGGGGATCATGAGTGAAGAGGATCTTGCTTTGGTCCATGATCATATGCTTGAAGCCATTGAATCAATAGGGGCAAGGATCGATAAGGTATATCATTGTCCTGAACTAGCTGAAAAGAATGCGGCTTGTAGAAAGCCAAACATCGGAATGGCAGAACAAGCTGTTGATGATTTCCCAGAAATAGACTTTACTAAGTCAATAATGGTAGGCGATTCAATCTCTGATCTAGAGTTTGGCAAAAATGCGGGAATGAAAACGGTTTACATCCATGATTCTTCCAACACAGAAGAATTAGCAGATGAGATCTTTGAAAGCTTACAAGCCTTCTATCAATCCATTGCCTAAGGAGTGAATTGAAGCTCAAATTCAAGAACTACCTTAGGATCTACCTTCATCATCCCGAACATGGCAGTGGGTGCTTCTATCCCATATTCTTCCATTTGAATGGGGTGAGAGCCTTTTAAAGTGAATAAGCTTTCACTTTCTTCTAATTGACCAATGATCTTCACCTCTTTCTCAGAATTGGCAATCTTTAGTTTTCCCGAAGCAACAATTTGAGAGTTGGATGAATAGCTGATCGAGTTACTTTCAAAGCTGATCTGAGGATATTTTTCACTCAAAAGTGCTTCCCAAGCATTTTCATCCATCTTGTCCTTCCCACTTTTCAATTGCTCAGAATTGCAGATCAATTTGATGTAAGTCAACTTTTCATCTGTCCATTGATGCTCGATCTGGTAATCTTCCAATTGCATTTCCCATTCGTGCATGGAGGAGTCACCTTTTACTAGAATGCTGCTTTTTTCTTTTTGAAGCTCTGGGCTAGATAAGAATAATAAGAGGGGGAGTAGGTAGTTAAATAAAAGCATGATCTATCAAACTTGATATCCGGCTAAGGTCACATCGTCCAATTGTTCTTGATCACCTTTCCAATCGTTGAAGAATTTGTTGACTTCATTCTTCTGTGATTTGGCGTCTTTGGCTCCGATGCTCAGTAAATGATCCTTCATTCTTCGTTTCATCAGCTTCTTGCCGTCTTTGCCTCCAAACTGTGAATAGAATCCATCTGTAAAGAGATAGATGTTATCTCCAACGTTGATGGTCATTTTATGATTCTTGAATGGCATGGTCTTGAAGTTGTATCCAACATGCTGTCTAGTTCCTTTGACCTCAATAGCTTGATCATTTCTGATCAACAATAATGGTTGGTTTCCACCGGAGAACTGCAGCTCTTCTTTAGCTGGATTGATCAAACAAAGAGAAATGTTCATGGCATCGTATACATACTCTGTTCTATCGAACTTAAACAGTGATAGAATTCGATTTCTCACGTACTCCAATGCATCTGCTGGAGTTTGTACTTCTTTGGAAAGGAATGCTTCTTTCAAGAGACTGTTACACAAGAAGCTCAACATTCCAGCTGGAACACCGTTTCCAGTACAATCTGCCACGGCCATAATGACCAGCTCTTCTCCTTGAGCATTTTCCATTCTTTCAACGATGAAGAAATCACCACTGATGTTCTCACGTGGTTGGAAGAAGACAAATAGTCCTGGTAACTGCTTCTTACTTTTCTGCAATTCTAGCAACATGTTCTCTTGCATGCTTTCCGCATAACTAAGACTTCTGCCAATCTCTTCCGATTGTCTTCTTATGATCTCTCTAGACTGCATATTTTGAGAGATATCTCTCATCACCCCTGAGAAGAGAGTATAGTCTCCATCCTCATCCTTGATTGGGAATGCTTTTTCATTGACCCATTTTTCCTCATCCCCAACTATGATCCGGAAATCAATATTTGCCGGACCAGATTTTTTCAAATTACCGATCACTTTATGAACCTCTTCTAGATCGTCAGGATGCACAAAAGTGTCGTCTAGAGATCCACCATTGTAAAAGAAGTCAGGTTCCACATTCAAGAGTTCCTTACAACTATGACTAACGTATTCGTACTTATTCTCCTTCATGTTCCACAGGAAGAAGAAGTCGTTGATACTTTCAGTGATCAACTGAAGTTGAGATTCTGTTTGATCCAGGCTCTTTTTGGTTTCTACTTCTTCTGTGATGTTTCGCATGAAGAGCTGAAGATGACTGATCTTTTCCTCTATTCTTGTATCTGAAATGATGGCCTCTACATTCACCATTTCACCATTCTTGTTCTTCAATTGAAGGAGAAGTTTCTTACTTGGGTTTCCTTTTGAAGCTTCAATGGTCTTGATCTTCTGCTTTAATTTCTTCTTCTCATCTGCATTCAATAGGTCAAAGAAGTTAAGACTGTCCAGATCGTCATCTCCATAGCCCAACTGATTCTCCCAGCTTCTATTGATGTAACGGATCTTTCCTTCCTTATCCATGCTGTGGATCATCTCAGAGGTGTTCTCAAAGAGCTCGCGATAGCTAGCTTCTCTTCTCTGCAGTTCCATTTCATCTTTTCTTCTTTGATCGATGTCTCTTACGATTCCTTGAAATCCGATGATGTGCTTGGAATTGGTAGGAGAGGGGAGCATCTTTACAATCTGACCCACCCAGATGGATTCACCATTGCCCTTAACAGCCTTGAATTCTAAATAGGTTTCTGGTATCTTTTGTTGGAATTGATGCGCATAAAAGGCTGCAACTCTTTCCTTTTCATCATCGTGGATGAATTTGGAGAAATGATGATTGATCAGATCTCGATATTGATAACCCATCTGCACTCTTGCTGCATCATTCACGAAGGTGCAATTGCCAAAAATATCTGTAGTGTATATGATATCAGTCGCATTATCTAGGATATTCTCATGCTCTTGTTCCTTCTGTTTTTCCTTTGTTATATCACGTGATACGCCCATTGAACCTAGCACATTCCCATCTTTGTCATATACAAGATTGGCAGACAAGTAGGAAACAAAGTGCCTACCATCCTTGGTTTGATTGATCACTTCTCCATTGAACTTCCCATCTCTCTCAAGTGTAGCAGTTACCTTGTTGAGATCGGACTTTGACTTGTAGAGACAATCGAACTTTTCACCGATGATCTCTTCTGCACTATATCCAAAAAGAGATTCCGAAGCTTTGTTAAATTCAGTGATCACACCATCAATGTCGGATATAATGATACAATTCTGTGCCTGGTGAAAGATCAGGAAGTTTCGTTGCTGACTCTTTTCTAATTTCAATTTTACTTGAAGACTTAGGTAGCTCATGTAAATCAAGCCTAGAGAAAGCAAACAGGCAATGATCAACATGGAGAAGGTGTAGGACCAATAATTGTCCAGTTGGATGGATAATTTAGCTAACTCAACTCTATCTGAATCTATTATGGAGTTCGTATACTGGATCAGTTTGGAGAGCTTTCTTTGAATGGGCTCAATATCAACTGCTCTGGCACGATCTGCCATTACCTTGATCTCAAGCACCATATCTGTCAAGCTATCCATTCGATCAGAATCAAGTGTTTGACTTGCTATCTCATCATAGGCATTACTTAACTTCTCCCAATGGGGTATATTCCCTTCAGTAATGGATGCATAAACATCAAAGGAAGATCGCTGGATGTCGTTCAATAATCGAATATCTCCAGCAAACCGAGAAACTTTATTCTCTAACTGATCAACTGAAATGATCAAGAAGGCACTTGCAAGCATGAACGAAATAGCTACAATGCTTGCCAATACAAGATTCTTCTTATTCGAGATGAGTTGGTCGAGTGTCATTGGTTAGTAGAAATATTCATCACCTAATTTAGCAATTCATAATTAGGCGTACAAAAGATTCTGTAATTCAGTGCTTTATTGTCCCTCAGCTTCTTCCATTGTCGAACCAAAATCTACATCTGCTTTTAGGTTCCACAATACAAAGCTCCATACATCTGCCCACTCTTCAATGGTCTTGGATGTTGGCTTTCCAGCCCCATGACCTGCATCTACATCCACTCTGATCAAGACCGGATTATCTCCTTGGTGTTTGGCCTGCAATTCAGAAATAAATTTGAACGAATGAGCTGGTACCACTCTGTCATCGTGATCTGCTGTAACCACCATGGTCGCAGGATAGGAAGTTCCTTCTTTCACATTGTGAAGTGGGGAATAGCCATATAAATACTCAAAGCTCTCTTTGCTCTCCTCACTGCTCATGTATTCTCCAGCCCAAGCCCAGCCGATTGTGAACTTATGATATCTTAACATGTCCAAGACTCCAACTCCAGGAATGGAAACTGCCATTAGATCTGGTCTCTGCGTCATTACGGCGCCTGCAAGGAGACCACCATTGGATCTTCCGTGAACAGCTAATTTCTCTGAAGATGTGTAGTTGTTAGCGATCAAATGCTCTGCCGCTCCAATGAAATCATCAAATACATTCTGCTTGTTCATTCTCCATCCCGCCTGGTGCCAATCTTCTCCATACTCAGATCCACCTCTTAGATTGACCACTGCATAAATTCCTCCTTGCTCAAGAAATACCGTGTTTACAACAGAGAAACGAGGAGTAATGCTGATGTTGAATCCACCATATCCATATAGGAAGGTAGGATTATTTCCATCTTTCTTGATTCCTTTCTTGTGTGTAATGAACATAGGAACTTCAGTTCCATCTTTGCTTTTGAAGAATACTTGCTCCGTAACATAATCAGCAGTATTGAAATCTGTCTGAGGTTTAAAGTATTCTTCAGAGCTTTTGCTTTCTAGATCATATTTGAAGATCGTAGTGGGGTAAGTGAAAGAAGAGAATGAATAGAAGGCTACATTCTTTTCTTTGCTTCCATTGAAAGAGGCAATCCCAATGCCTGGAAGCTCTAAATCGTATTCATACTTACCTTCCATGTCATAAACTTCAAGCTTGCTTTGAACGTCTTTCATATAAGAAGCAACAATCTTTCCGCCAGCCAAATCAACTCCTCGGAGCACATATTCCTTCTCTGGAATGAAATCTTTCCATTGATCTTGAGCGGGATTGTTGATGTCAACAGTCACGATCTTGTTATTCGGAGCTTCAAAATTGGTCATCACTAGGAATTGACCATCGCCCATATGATCGATTACATAATTGTCTGTTTCATAACCTACAACAGACTCGATGAAATCGCCATCACTTTCTAAACTCTTGAAGCTTAAACTGTTTCCATTGGTAGATTCAGAAGTAGAGAGATAAAGGTATTTTTCATCGTCTGTAACTCCAACTCCCGCATTTCTTTGTGGATGTTCTGCATCTTGGTAGATCAATTGGTCATCTGCTTGATTGCTACCCAATTGATGGTAGTATACTTTGTGATTCTCATTTTTCGCAGAGTAATCTTTTCCTTCTACAGGTGCATCATATGCGCTATAATAAAAACCATTTCCTTCCCAGTTGATTCCGCTGAACTTTACCCATTGAACAGAATCAGCTAGCTTTTCACCGCTTTCCATGTCCTTAACATAAATGGTAACCCAATCTGAACCTGCTCTAGAAACTCCGTATGCCATGTATTTTGCATCCTTTGAAAAGCCCATTCCATTGATGCTTGCTGTTCCATCAGAAGAAAGTTGGTTTGGATCTAATAAAACTTCTGCGTCCTGATCCAGTCCTTTCATATAGTAAAGAACACTTTGATTTTGGATCCCATCATTCTTGTAATAGAAATAGTAATCTCCTTTGTTGAAGGGTGTTCCTACTTTTTCATAGTTCCAAAGCTTTGTCAATCTTTCTTTTACTTGATCTCTGTATGGAATTTGTTCTAAATAAGAGAAGGTGACATCATTCTGTGCCTTCACCCAAGCTCCAGTTTCAGCTGAAGTGTCATTCTCCAACCATCTGTAAGGGTCTGCTACTTGAGTTCCGAAGTAATCGTCAACTACACTGTCTTTTTTGACTTCTGGATAAGCTTGTAGGCTGATCTCTGTTCTAGGTTCATTGCTTGAACTATTGGAATTATCACCTCCATTCTGACATGCAAATAAGGCAGAAATGGCTGATAGAAATAAAATTTTTCTCATTGCTCTATATTTAGGAGTTCAAACATAATAAATTTGAATGCGAAATCTATCTTAATCTCTTATCCCCATGAAAAACAAAGTCTTAGTTCTTGTCTCTCTATTTTTTCTCATTGCTTGCGGCTCATCTAATGATGAGAAGAAAGCAGATAATAAAGTGCTTAGTTTTTCCAATTTTGATGAGATGAAATCTGAGTTCATTGAGGATCTATGGAAGTTGAATCCAATTTGGGCTTCTTACGAAGGTTATCATAAGTACGATGATCAATTGCCTATTCCTAATGCCGAAAGAAGAAAGGCCCAGCTTGACTTCGCATCCAAATGGGATCAGCAACTTCAAACGGTTGATGAGGGTAGTTTGGCGAACAATGATCGGATAGATTATCGCTTGATGGAAGACTACATCGAAGAGATTGCCTTCAATATCAATGAATACAGATCTTATGAATGGAACCCTGCGTCCTATAATCTAGGCGGCACATTCTTTCAAGTACTGAACTACAGACAATCCTCTTTGGAGGAAAGAATGAATGCTTTGAATTCTAAATTGGATCATGTTCCAGCATATTATGCAGCGGCAAAAGAGAATATTGATAGGCCTACTAAGATTCATACCGAATTGGCAATAGCTCAATTGAAGGGCTCTATTGGTGTTTTCGAAGGAAACCTTATTGATTCTTTAGTGAAGAGCAAGGTAGATGTTGCCATAAAAGAAAGTATTACAAAGAAGGTAGAGGTAGCTGTGGTTTCCATCAATGACTATATTGAGTTTCTTGAAGAGCTATATGAAACATTAGATTCTACCAACAGCAGATCTTTTAGAATTGGAAAGGAACTCTTTGAAAAGAAGTTTGCCTATGACATCCAATCATCATTTACTGCAGAGGAGATCTTTGAGATCGCGGTTGAAGAGAAGTCCATTTTGCATGAGAATATGGCTCGAGTTGCTGATCTGTTATGGGAAGATTATTTTCCCGGACAAGAAAGACCAGGAAGGAACTTAGATCTAATTAGAATGGTTATTGATGAAGCATCCAAGGATCATGTACATCGAGATTCATTCATCACTGCAATTCGTCAACAGATTCCGCAGCTTGAAGAATTCATCAGACAGAATGACCTCTTGGATCTTGATCCAGACAAGCCACTAGTCGTCAGAGAAACTCCAAAGTACATGCAAGGTTTTGCCGGAGCATCCATATCTGCTCCTGGTCCTTACGATAAAGATGCTGAAACCTATTACAATGTAACTCCATTGGATCACTATTCAGAAGAGGAGGCTGAGAGCTATTTGAGAGAGTACAATACCTACGTTCTGCAGATATTGAATATACACGAGGCCATTCCAGGGCATTATACCCAATTGGTTTATGCCAATGAATCTCCCAGTTTGATCAAGAATATTTTGGGGAATGGTGCCATGATTGAAGGATGGGCAGTATACACTGAAAAGATGATGCTCGAGGCTGGATATGGAGGAGATCAAATGGAAATGGGATTGATGTATTACAAATGGAATTTGAGAACGGTTTGCAATACCATTCTGGACTATGGAGTGCATATCAATAATTTCACTGAGGAAGATGCAATGCAATTGCTCATGAAGGAAGCTTTTCAAGAACAAGCAGAGGCAACTGGAAAATGGAGGAGAGCTAGACTTTCTCAAGTGCAATTGTGCAGTTATTTCACTGGATATCATGAAATTAGACAGCTAAGAGATAAAATAATGGAATTGGATGGAGATCAATTTAGTTTGAAGGAATTTCACAAAGAATTCTTGAGTTACGGAAGCGCTCCAGTTAAATACATTGCAGAGCTGATGTTGGAAGCTAGAGAAGGAAAGATGGGCAGCTAAACGAGATAATTTATAACCAAATCGAAAGAAAGTACGTAAAAAAAGCCATGGTTCGCTACTTATCTGCTATCGTATTGTTCTTCACTATGATAAGCGGAACCCATGCACAATGCTTTCAAGTATTGGATGGCAATGGGGTTCTGAGCAATAACCCCTATTTTATAAATTGTGGTCCTGGGACTTACACCATATTCATACAGACTGATCTTGCTTTGGGTCCCTATACCATTGATTGGGGAGATGGCTCTCCTGTAAGCAATGGTGCTGCATTGATCCCCCCGGCATTTGTGACCCATACCTATGCAGCTACAACTGATACATTTAACATTGTTATCACAGAACCTGGAACAGGATGTGTGATCAATGGGGTAGTGGTGATGGAAAGGAATCCATTGGCCTCGATCCAATTGCCCGCAGGAGACGACAACTTTGGTTGTACACCTATTCAATTTCGATTTGTAAATAGTAGTACCCAAATCTCTCAAACTACCACTTTTGAGTGGGATTTTGGAGATGGAACACCCGTTCAAATATTTGACAATACCAACTTAGGAGATACTGTACTTCATACCTATTTGCCTGGTTTGGGAACTCAATCCTGTGATCTTCAGGTAACATTAACGGCCACTAACTATTGTGGCCAGTCTAGTAACACCTTCTTTCCGTTGAAAGTATGGGATGTGGATGACGCTAATATTGCAGCTTCAGCGGCATTGTTGTGTTATCCTGATACGGTAGTTCAATACACCAATCAAACGGTTAGAAACTGCTTTGCAGAAGGAAATCAAACACAGCGTTTTGAGTTGTGGAATTTTGGTAACTATTGGGGAACAGGCTCAGATTCCATTATTGGATGGCGACCATGGAATCCGCCCATTACTCTTCCACCACCTATTGCGTACCCAGGTATTGGAACATATACGGTGATGCTAGTAGATAGTAGCTTTTGTGGATTGGATACCGCCATGTTTACAGTTACTATTACTGCTCCTCCAACAGCAGTTATTACTTCAAACAAAGACACCATTTGTGAAGGGGAATCGGTTACCTTCAGTAATGCCTCTTTTGGTGGGGCCAACCAATTTGAATGGGACTTTGATCAGGGAGCTGGATTCCAGAATTTGAATGCAGCACCTAAGACTAGGACCTACAATACAGCGGGCGACTATACCATTCGATTAGCGGTTGGTGTTGCAGGGGCAAATGGTTGCGCAGATACTGCAGAAGTGAGTATTCATGTGAACCCGAGTCCAGCTGCAGCTTTTAACTTCGACAATAACAATTTCTGTGATACCATGACGGTGAATTTCACCGACAACTCTGCTGGAACCATCATTGATTGGCAATGGGATTTTGCCAATGGTAATACTTTCAATGGACAGAATCCTCCTTCTCAGTTCTATAATGCACCAGGCATTTACAATGTTAAACTAGTAACTACGAACGTTAGCGGCTGTCAGGATTCCATCATCCAAGCTGTGAGAGTAAGAGAGTTTCCCAATGCCGATTTTACTGTTAGTTCAGTTTGTTTGAACCTTCCTGCCAATTTCATGGATCAATCAACCTTTACGCTTGATCCTATTGTTGCCTACAAATGGTATTTTGGCGACGGAGATAGCAGTGTACAACAGAACCCTACTCACATCTACGGAACAGCTGGAGCATTTCAAGTGACCTTGATAGTCGATAATGGCTTTTGCATGGATACCACTCAGCAAAGTTTTGTGGTAGAAGTTCCACCAGATCCATTGTTCTTACCCGATACTTCTGAAGGTTGTTCACCTCTTGCAGTGACCTTTGCCAACTTTTCTTCTGTAAATGCTGTTGATTTTCAATGGAATTTTGGTGATGGTAGTGCAATAGATACTGCGAGAAGCCCTTCTCATGTATTCAATAACAACTCTGCTTTAGATACTAACTTCTATGTAAGTCTGATCACGAGAACAGCATTTGGTTGTATAGATACTGCATTTGATACGATATCAGTCTACCCAGTGCCACAGCCTTCCTTTACTTCAGACGCAGTAGTTGATTGTGGACCTCTGACAGTGAATTTTACCAATACAACCTTAGGTGATAGTTTGAATTTTATTTGGGACTTTGGGGATGGGAGTCCTCTAAACACTCAGAGAAATCCGACTCACATCTTCCAGAATCAGACCCTCTTTATCAATAATTACGATGTTCAGTTAGTGGTCTTTTCTGCTAATGGATGTACGGATACTACGGTGCAGACCCTTACAGTTTATCCGGAGCCTAATTTTACATTTAGTATTGTGCCAGATTCGGGTTGTTCACCTCTTAGTGTTACTTTCCCATCGGTGGTTGGAGCAGTAAGCTATCAATGGGATTTTGGAGATGGAAGTACGGCAGCAGGACCAACCCCTACTCATTTATTTGTGAACAATACCACCAATAATCAAACTTTTACGGTTCGATTGATCGCGCAAAATAGCTTTGGATGTTTGGATACAAATTTTGGATCGGTATTGGTCTTTCCCAATCCGACTTCTGATTTCACTATTGATACCAATCTAGGTTGTCAACCGCTTCCCATCACCATCACCAACCTCTCTCAAGGAGCTAACAATTACTTCTGGGATTTTGGGGATGGAACCAATTCTACCTCTGCTTCTGCAACTTTTGTGAAGACTTACACCAACTTGGCGGGTACAGCTGCCTTCAATAGTTTGGAGCTGATCACAGAAACCAATGATGGATGTAGAGATACCTTAGTGAGACAAGTACAAGTTCATCCCTACATTGAAGCAGCATTCATATCAGATAGTGTTGGTTGTACTCCTTATCAAGTTGGATTCTTGAACCAATCAATTGGTGCATCTGCTTATTTCTGGGACTTTGATGACAACACATCTTCAACAGGGATCAGTCCATCGCATACCTTTATCAATGCAACTACGGTGAATAGAAATTTTGATGCGGAATTGATTGCCACCTCTCCACAAGGGTGTTTGGATACGGCTAATAAGAATATCTTGGTCTATCCCAAGCCGCAAGCCATTTTTACAGCCTCTGACTCAGATGCTTGTCATCCTGTGACAATTACCTTCACCAACAGTTCAGTTATCTCAGATTCATGTGTGTGGAGGTTTGGAGATGGTACGGATAGTATTTCTTGCTTACCTAACATTCAGCATTTGTATGAGAATACTACTTCCTTCTTACCCATCAATTATCAAAGTCAGTTGTATGTGTTCACTGATGAAGGGTGTAGAGACACCTTTCAACGAACCATTACTGTGTATCCTAGAGTCATAGCCGACTTTAGTTCAGATACAGCAGGATGTAGTCCATTGACAGTCAACTTTAGGAATCAATCTATAGCAGGACAGAATTTCATTTGGACCTATGGCGATGGTGCTAGCTCTACCCAGTCGGATCCTACTCACATATTTACCAATAGTGGACAGATCGATACTGTCTTTACCACCCAATTGAAAGTGATCTCTCAATATGGATGTGCTGACAGCACTGTTGAAGATATTCTTGTATTTCCAAAGCCAACCGCTGATTTTGTGGTGGATGTTAATCAAGGCTGTCAGCCTCTTCCAGTTACTTTTAGTAACCAATCCTTTATTAGGGATAGTTGTTTCTGGGATTTTGGAGATGGGGGAGCAACTACAGATTGTGCCAACATTATTAATCATACATACAGCAATCTCACTTCTTTACTCCCGGTAGATTATACAGCAAGTTTAAAGATCATTACCAACAGAGGATGTACCGATGAATTTAGCAGGGTCATCAACGTAAGTCCGCAAGTTATCGCCGATTTCTCAATTGATGCAGATACATGTTCTCCGGTTGACGCCACCTTTAGAAGTCAGTCGTTTGGGGCCACTCAATACAATTGGACATTCGGTGACGGAGGAATAGCAAGTGGTATGATCACGACGAACCGTTATATTAATACTGGTTCTGTAGATGTCAATTATCAAGTAAGAATGATCGCTACTTCTTTGTATCAATGTAGCGATACAGCTTTTGGTAGAGTATTGGTACGACCTACACCCATACCAGACTTCGATCTGAATCCAATGCAGCAAAAGTTTCCTGCAGCAACCATCAATGTAAACAATACTACCAATGCGGGGAACTGGTCCTTTGCCTGGGATTTTGGAGATTCTACAAGCTCAACTCTGGTTAATCCCCCAGATCATACTTATTCTACATGGGGAGATTATGTGGTAAAACTTGTAGCTAGCTCTCCATTCTGTTCGGATAGTATTTCTAAGATCGCTAGGATCATTGTTCCAGATCCGATTGCAGATTTTACAGATTCTGCTTCTGGTTGTGAACCCTTAGAGGTGCAGTTTCAAAGCAATAGTCAGTATGCCAGAACTTATAATTGGGATTTTGGTGATGGAGCTAGTTCGAACTCTCCAGACCCAACGCATACTTACTTTAAAGAAGGCGTTTATAGTGTTACTTTGACAGTTGAAGGATTTGAAGCAGGTCTTTTCGATGTAGAGCAGAAGACAGATTACGTATACGTTTATAAGACACCGCGTGCTTCTTTTTTCAATAATAAGAACGAGGTATTCATACCGAATGATCCTGTGGTATTCTCGAATACTTCCTTTGATGGGGATTCTTATCTATGGGATTTTGGTGATGGGAATACTTCCACAGAAGAAAGTCCAACCTACTTCTATCAAGAAGAAGGTGAATTTGAGGTGATGTTGATCGCTTCTTCCAATTTTGGATGTGCAGACACCTTCCTACTTCCCAATACCATTTTTGCTCAGCTGAAAGGGGAGATCAGAGTTCCTAATGCTTTCACGCCTAATCCGAATGGGCCAAATGATGGAAGGATCAATCCTGCCTCTAGTGCAGAATTGAATGATATATTCTATGCCAAAATGAATGGCGTATTGCAGTATGAACTGAACATATTCAATAAATGGGGAGAGCTTCTCTTTGTGAGTAATGATCAGAATATAGGATGGAATGGATACTATCGCGGCGAGTTGTGTCAGCAAGATGTGTATGTTTGGAAAATTAAAGCAGAATTTGCCGATGGCAGGGAAGTTGTCAAAGTAGGTGATCTAATGTTATTGAGATAATGAGAAAGTATATTGCATTATTAATAGTTTGTTTGAGCATTTTGACGGGTCAGTTGCAGGCCCAATTCAAGTCTTATGATAAGGAGCAGAAGAACCAATTTTTGGAAGCGGAGTCGTTCTTTCAGTATGGTGACTACTTGAGTGCTCTGAAGATCTACGAAAAATTAGAACCTGCAAGTGAAAACTTTCCTGAGTTCCATTACTACATGGGAACTTCTTATTTCAACCTCAAGAGATTTTCAGAGTCGAAAGAACATCTGGAAATAGGAAGTGAGTACAACAAAGATGCATTGTATAGATTGGCAAAAGTGCAGTTGCACAACAAAGATCTAAGAGGAGCTAGGAAAACATTAATGACCTATGATACTCTGCTGAGCAGTTTAAAAGAGCCAGCTTATACAAAGGATGATGTAGAGTACATGATGAATAAGATCTACACTGCGGCTGAGTTGATGAGAAATCCTGATGTGGTGAATATCATTAATCTAGGGCCGAATGTTAACTCTAAAGATGCGGAGTACGGTCCTTTGATCAGTTCAGATGAAACAATATTGATCTATACCGCAAGAAGAATCTCGGAAAACAATGGGATGGATCCAACAGGTCAGCCTTTTGAAGACATCTATTACTGCAATAGAAATGACAAAGGAAATTGGTCAGAAGGACAACTGATCCCTGGTGAAGTAAACACACCTAAACATGATGCTGCAGTTGGTTTGTCACCTGGAGGAGATCGATTGTTCATTTATCGTTCACACGAGAATAACGTTGGAGGAGACATTTACGAAACGGATCTGAGGGACGATAAATGGACCATCCCCATTCGCATGCCGGATGAGATCAATAACATGCAAACCATAGAGCCAAGTGCCTCGCTTTCATTGGACGGAAGAACTTTTTATTTCTCATCCAATAGAGATGGAGGATATGGTGGTTTTGATATCTACAGAGTGGTGATGTTGCCCAACGGAAAATGGAGTGAGCCAACCAATTTGGGTCCGAATGTGAATACCAAATACAATGACGATGGGCCATTCATACATCCAGATGGCAAGACCCTCTATTTTAGTTCAGAAGGACATAAGAACATGGGAGGATATGATATCTTCAAATCTGTCTTGGAAGATGAGGCTTGGAGTAAGCCGGTTAATTTGGGCTTCCCAACCAATACCACCAAAGATGATGTATACTATGTGATCTCAGCCAATGAGCAGCATGCCTATTATTCTTCTGACAAAGAAGGTGGCTTTGGAGATCAAGACATATACAAGATCGATTATCTAGAAAGAAGCCTAAGATCTTCGGTAATTAGAGGTACAGTGGTTGATGGAATGGGAAAACCATTGAGAGCTGATATTTCTGTAGTTGAGATCGAATCTGGAGAACTAAGTGGAGTATATGTTTCCAATGAAAAAGATGGGGAGTTCATCTTCTTGGTTAATCCTAATGTACTTTATGAAGTACTGATCGAGCATCCCGATTATCCTGAATTCTACGAAGATGTAGAGTACACTATTAACGACCTATTGGAGCCTCAGAAAAGGAAGTTTGTATTGGAGTAATAAATATGAAAAAACTGCTAATAGCCGCGACTATTTGCCTTTTTCAGATGAATCTGGCGGCTCAGGATATGCAGTTTTCGCAGTTTTATGCTGCACCTCTCTACATTAATCCCGCTTTTACTGGATCAACCATACAGCATCGATTGATCATGAATTACAGGAATCAATGGCCCAGCATTCCTGGTGCTTTTCAGGCTTATCATGCTACTTATGAATACAACGCAAGTAAGCTCAATAGTGGCTTTGGATTGATCTTCAATAGGGAAGAAGCTGGTTCATTTGGATTGACGACTGACCTATTAGCTCTAAGCTATGCCTACAGATTCAGGATCAACAGGAAAACAGCATTGCAAACCGGATTGAAAATGGCTTATGCATTTAGAGGCATTGACTACGATAAGTTAGTTTTCAATGATCAATTGGAGAGTAATAGCTCTACTACAGCAGATCAAGATGCCTTCCAGAATGAAACAGTTAGCTATCCGGATATCAGTTGGGGATTGCTTTTGTATGGGGAGAATTACTGGATTGGTTCATCGATCAATCATATCAATGAACCCAATCAGAGCCTGGTAGATGATCTAAGCGAGTCCATAGTGCCAATGAAGTTTACTGCTCAAGCTGGGTACCGTTTTCAATTGGCTGGGACACCGACTAGTAGGCTGAACAAAAAGGAGGTCTTTACGGCGGTCCATTACAAAAGTCAAGGCAAGTTTGATCAATTGGATATTGGAGCCTATTACAGCCATAGTCCCTTTGTGTTTGGCTTTTGGTACAGAGGATTATTAGGAAAATCGTATGCTCCTGGATACACGAATAACGATGCCATTATTGCATTGGTAGGACTAACCATTCCGAATAGAAACTTTAGAATTGGTTACAGCTATGATATTACTGCTTCAAGGCTGAGCTCAGATGCAGGAGGAGCTCATGAGATTTCTATCATCTATGAAGCGGCTAGTAAGAGAGAAAAACGAAAAAACAGGAGATTCTTGGTTCCTTGTGCTAAGTTTTAATCTTCTTTCTTAGGTTCAGTCTCTTCCACCACTTTTTCCTTCTTGGGTTTTTTATGATCGTGATGCGAAGTTGCTAATAGCAAGGCGTATGGTTTTAATCCATCAATATGTTTAAGGATGATTTGGGTGATTCCCAACATGGGGATAGCAATGATCATTCCTATGATTCCCCATACAGCTCCACCAACAAGAAGACCAATGATCGCAGCTAGAGGGTTTACGTTCACCTTTGATCCAATGATGTTGGGTGTAATGAAGTTTCCTTCTAAGAATTGAACAAAGCCAAATACAGCAACAACCCCTAAGGGATAAAGCAATGAGTCTTTAGTGATCAATGCTACTGTTATAGGCAAAAGAGCTCCCAATACAATTCCAATGTATGGGATTACCGTTAAGATGGCTGACAGAATTCCCATGAAGAGTGCATAGTCAATGCCAAGAATGGCTAAACCTAGCGTATTCAGTGTAGCAATTATGGAAATGACAATGAGTAGACCACTCATGTAGCTAAATACCATTCCTTGAATCTCTTTGATCACATCGTTCATATCGTTTCCGCTGCTATTGGCCATTAGCAACAAGAATTTCTTGAAGTTGCTCTTGTAGTAGATCATGAAGAACACATAGATCGGTACAATAGAAATAAAAGTTAAAAAGCTTGAAGTAGCGCTCAGAGCATCAGTGAAGAAAGAGCTTCCGCTCGAAATGAATTTATCGGTGTTCTGCTTGACCAACTCCAGCTGTTCCTTATAAGAGAAGCCAGTTAGTTCAGTAAAGTAGACGGCTAAATTATCTAGAAAGGCTTTGAACCTATTGGTGAGATCCGGTAGATCTGATATCAGATTCTTCGATTGGACACTTACAAAGTATACACCAATTGTCATGATGATCATGATGGCAATCATAACCAGAATAATAGCCAGAACCTTATTTACTTTCCAGTTGACCAGCTTGTTGACAATTGGATTGAGAATAATTGCAAGGAAAATGCTAAAGACAATTGGAATTAGGATGTTGCTTGCCTCCGTTAAAGCATAAAAGAATAGGATGGCAGTTAAAAGGAACTTCCAGATTCCGTCTAAGTTAAAGCTTGTATGCTTGCTCATTTTAGAAGGATTTCGATAAAAGTAAGCTATTTCGTTATTTCTTGAAGAAGGTTGCTATTAACAATTTCACCAGGGTAGAGGTGATCTTTCCTTTGGGCTTCAATAGTTTGTGAACTAAAAAGTTGCCAACCATCGGCTTGACAATTGATGGGATGATTGATTTTATTCCTTCTGAGGTATCCAATCCATCGGGAATATAATGGTTTTTCAATCTTTCAAACTCAAACTCGATCCTAGCCTGTCGGACTTCAAGATCATTTCTGAGTTCCAACTTGGCCATTCTTAGACTTTGGACATTACTCACCCTTTTCTTCATAGTAATGGTCTATTTTATTGATCAGCAGATTCTGTAGAGGGATTTGAACCATTTTCTTGAATCGTAAGCCAATTATCAGCATTACCAGCAGATAAAATGCGCTAACAAGAGCAAAGCCCAACCAGTTGCTTCCCATTAGATCGCCTAGCCAAAACCCTAAGAACAGTCCAAGACTCATCAAGAACAAGAGAAAAATGGCAATCAGTATTCCCAAACCTAATACATAAGAAAGGATATAGGTGGAGTGATCCATTGCCTCCAATCGATAAAGCTCGAGTTTACTCTCGATGTAGAGCTTCAATTGTTTCTTTAGCTCTTTGAAACTTTCAGATGTTTCCATAGGAAAATGCTATAGTTCTTCTGCTTTATCAATGATCTCTTTGCCGAGATCTTCTAGTTTTTCCTTGCCTTTTTTGGCTATTTGATCTACACTTTCAGATAGGTCGTTCTTTAGATCCTTTGCTTTTTCTTTGAGCTCATCCATGGTTTCATCGTCCATATGTGGAGCTAATAAGAAACCAACAACGGCACCTGCTGCGGCACCTAAGATTGCCGCAAGTATGATCTTATTGTTATTATCCATCTCCTTTGATATTGAATTTGCTTTCTATTATGCAAGTTAGTAAGAAGTGCTTGATCTTCAATGGAACTGTTGAAATATCTAACGATCTATTTCCACCATTCAGGATTAACTTGATTAAAATTGCAAGATGTTCTCCTCTTTTAATAGATCCTTTTTTTCTCTCTTGATTCTTGCTTTACTGACTCTTTTGTCATGTCAAAGTAGTACGGATTATGAAGGAAAAAAGATCCTGCGAATGAATATTCCAGAGGGCTTGAGTTCACTAGATCCTGCCTATGCTCGTACTCTAGAAAATGTGAATATTACCAAGCAACTGTTCGACGGATTAGTCGATCTTGATGCAGATTTGAACATAGTTCCTTCTGTTGCTGAAAAATGGGAGATCCTTGAGGAGGGAATACTGTATCGTTTTCATTTGAGAAAAGATGTAAGATTCCATAGTTCTAAAATTTTTGGAGCTGATTCTACCAGATCAGTCACAGCGCATGATTTTGTTTACTCCTTTGATCGATTAGTAAACAAAAAGATCTTGTCGCCAGGCAAATGGGTCTTGAATTACGTTCAAAGACAAGAAGACGGTTCCTTGGATATTAAGGCTGTAGATGAACATACACTAGAGATTAGACTTCAGCAGAGTTTTCCTCCTTTCTTAGGAATTCTTAGCATGCAGTATTGTTCTGTTGTTCCTCGAGAAGCTTTTGAAACCGCTTCTTATGATTTCCTAAAACATCCAATTGGAACAGGAGCATTTCAATTCAAGTATTGGAAGGAAGGTGGGAAATTGATCTTGCTAAAGAACCAAGATTACTTTCAGAGCACAGAAGAGAACCCAATTCCCAAAATTGATGCAGTAGCCGTTTCATTTATTAGAGATCAAGAAGTGGTGTTCTTGAAATTCCTAAAAGGGGAGTTGGATTTCATCTCAGGACTTAAGGGAAGCTATAAAGATGAGCTATTGACTTCAACTGGAGAGCTGAGAGAGAAATACCTTGTAGACATTAACTTTTCCAAGTTTCCTTATTTGAATACTGAGTATCTCGGATTTCAAATGGAGATTAAGGGAGATATTCCGAATTATTTGAACAGTCTAGATCTAAGGAGGGCTATCAACTTTGCAATAGATCGCAAAAAAATGATGAAGTTTTTGAGGAATGATATAGGCTATCCAGCTAATTCAGGATTCATACCTCGAGGGCTTCCCCCATTTGATGAGAATGCCAACTATGGCTACAAGTACAATAAAGATTCTGTAGAATTTTATTTGAACAGATTTCAAGAAAGCTATGCTGTTAATTTACTTCAGGAGAAGATCATACTTGGAACTACCTCTGAATATTTAGACATCTGCGAATATGTTCAACACCAACTGGAAGAGTTTGGAATAGGTGTTCGGATCGAAGTAAACCAGGCAGCTACCGCTAATGAAATGATTGCTTTTGGAAAGATCCCATTCTTTAGAAAATCCTGGATAGCGGATTATCCTGAGGCTGAAAACTACCTCTCTCTCTTTATCTCTACAAACTTCTCGCCCTCGGGGCCCAATTACACTCATTTTCAAGACAGCACTTATGATGATCTCTTTCAAAAATCCTTGCTAATGACCAATGATAGTTTGAGAAAGATCGCCTATAGAAAGTTAGATAGTTTATTGATGTCAAAAGCTCCGATAGTACCCTTATTCTATGATCAACAAGTTCATTTTAAGTCGACCTTGGTATCTAATTTCACGGTGAACCCTATGAGTCATTTGATGTTGAAGTATGTGGATAAACAAGTTGAAGAAGATCCCAAGTCGAATTGAATCGTTTGCTAGATAAATATTTTAAGAATTCAGCCCGGAACAGTAGGATAGTTCTCTTATTGATGAGCATCCTTTTGTTGTTTTTAGCATACAATGCTTCTCAGCTTAAATTCGATTATGATTTCGAGAAGTTCTTTCCTGAGGAGAATGAAGACTTGCGGTTCTATCAGGCCTACAGGCAAAGCTTTGAAAACGACAATGACTTTATTCTCATTGCGGTTAAAAGCAAGAAGGGACTTTTAGACCCTGACTTTTTAAAAGATGTAGAGAGCTTCTCAAATTCTTTAAGAGCCCTTCCACATATCAGAGAATTGATCAGTCCTTTGGATCTAAAAAAGCTTAGCATACGTCCCGGAAGCATCGTTCCAATGCAAAGAGCTTACCTATCACCAGAGCGTAGCTCATATTCAAAGAAGGATTCTTTGCTTTTGACCGATCCAAACGAACCCATTTCTTCATTCTTGAGCTTTGAAGACAATTCTCTGGTTCTCATCTTAAAGAACATTCAGATGATCTCCAAGAAGAAGTCGGATGAGCTGGCCATTCGGATGAACCAATTAAGAGAGAACCATCCATTTTCCGAAGTCTATATGATAGGGAAAATTTTAGGCCAGAAAAGCTATATAGATATACTCAAGAGAGAATTCTTGACCTTCATGATCATCTCTATCATCATCGTTATCATTCTGTTGTGGATGTCATACAGATCCTTATGGGGAATAGCCATTCCATTGATGACGGTTCTTTTAGCGATCATTGGAAGTTTAGGGATCATGCAGCTTAGCGGTACCTACTTGAACATGATGACTACTCTTTTACCAGTGATCATGTTGGTGGTCGGTATGTCTGATGTAGTCCATTTGATCTCAAAGTATGTAGAGGAGTTGAAAAAGGGCAATAGCAAGATCCCTGCGCTCAAATTCATGGTGAAAAGAGTGGGAATGGCAACCCTCCTTACTTCTCTTACTACTGCACTTGGCTTTATTACTCTTATTGGAGTAAAGATGAAACCGGTTCAATCCTTTGGAGTTTTTACTGCAGTAGGAGTAGTACTTGCTTTCATATTAGCCATTGCATTCATTACTTCGATTTTTGTGCTGGTTCCAGTTCCTAAAATAAGTTATCAAAGAACATACAAGATAGAGTGGGAAGAGAAACTAGCTAGCTTGTTCAATTTTCTATTGAAGCATCGTATAAAAGTGATCTCTATTTATTTACTAATTAGTGTTTTGGCCTTATTTGGAGCCTCAAGGGTTAAATTCGATTACTTTTTGATGCAAGATCTAGGAAAAGATCATCCTTTGATGGTTGAGGGTAGATATTTTGAGCAGTTTGGAGGAATTAGACCATTTGAAATGGCTATTCTGCCTAAGAATGAGCTAAAGATCACCGATCATGAAGTGATGCTGGAAATGGAGAAGATCGTAGCCTACTTGTCTTCGGATATGAAAGTAGAACAAATTGTCAGTCCAGTTTATCCGATTCAGTACTTCAATAAAACCCTACGAGGAGATAAGAAGGAGTATTTCAAAATACCTGCTTCAAAAAAGAGATATGAGTATTTGCTGGACAATGTCATGGGATCAGATTTGGCAAAAGACCTTACAGAGCTTATGGATGAGGAGAGAAATATCGCTCGAATCTTCGGAAGGATGGTAGATCCAGGTAGTATGGCGATGTTGGAAAGGCAAGCAAAACTAGAGGAGTTCTTTGAAGCTAATATTGATGAAAATTTGATCCAATATCAATTAACGGGGACTCCTGTTATCATAGATAAAGGAGGTAGACAGATCTCACGAACCATTATTCTGGGATTGTTGACTGCATTTGCACTGATAGCCTTATCAATGGGAATACTCTTCCGGTCCGTTAAAATGGCATTTCTATCCTTGGTTCCAAATGTATTTCCTATATTACTAACTGCAGGTTTCATTGGATTTGCCAATATTGATCTGAACATGACTACCGCTATTGTATTTACTATTGCCTTTGGGATCGCGGTTGATGATACCATTCACTTTTTAAGTAGATACCATCAGGAATTAAAAGCAGGCAGAAGTAACTTTCTTGCAGTAAGACGCACTTTTATCTCAACTGGGAAGGCCATAGTGCTAACTACCATCATTCTTCTAGGTGGCTTCGTAAGTTTGCTCTTTTCAGACTTCCAAAGTACTTTCTACATTGGCTTATTTGTAAGCATGACTCTGATTTTTGCCTTGATCACTGATCTGAGTCTCCTGCCCTTGCTGCTTTTAAAGAAAGAGAAGAAGGCCTAATTGTCCTTTCTAAGAAAGTAGATCAAGCCCAACCATACTAGCAAGCTGAAGATCGCAGCATATCCCGCAAATTCTTTGCTATTGGTGGAAAAGTAGCTCACCAAGATGATCAACAAAAGAACCAATGCCACCCCAACTCTAATTTGATCTTTTCGATACATGCTGCGAAGGTATTTCAACTATCTTTACTTTTCTATATTAGTGCAAAGAGTTTTTATATGAATATCATCTTGTTTGATAGTGGAAGAAAGAACCTACTTCCTCTCAGTTATACTCGTCCAATAGCAGAATTCAGATGTGGAATTCTCAGTTTGAAAGAGAAATGGAGCCAAAGATCAAGCGGAAGTAAGCTATCATTTTTAACTGAAGATTACTTGTCCAAAAAGTACGAGACCACCTATAGCAATGACAACTATTATGTAGAGGGAAATGTACTAGCTGATGATCAGCTTGCTGAAGATTTGAAAAAGTTAGAAGTAGATCAAGAATTGGTCGACAAGAACGGATATAGAATTGCCTTTAGATCTGCAGAAAAACTTGGATTTGACGAAATTGGATCTTGGTCCTCAAGTAGTACATTGAGTCTTGATTATGAGTGTATTAGATTGGTTTATCTGTGGAATATATTTAGCTATAATGGACAGCAGATCGAGAATGATTTTGAGCTATTAACCAAGGGCAGGGAAAGTCAGAAGATCGATCTATCAAATACAGTGTTTGGAGACAGGATATTCTTGGAGGAAGGTGCTAAGGTTAGAGCGTCAATATTGAACTCTGAGAGCGGTCCTATTTATGTAGGAAAGAATGCGGAGATCATGGAAGGCTCTGTTGTAAGAGGAGGACTGGCCATGTGCGAAAGCTCAGCCCTTAAATTAGCAGCAAAAGTCTACGGCCCAACTACCATTGGTCCTCATTCAAAAGTAGGAGGAGAAGTAAACAATTCAGTAATCTTTGGTTATTCTAACAAAGGACACGATGGGTTTCTGGGAAATTCAGTCCTTGGAGAATGGTGTAATCTTGGAGCAGATACCAATGTGAGTAATTTGAAGAATAATTACGCTCATATAAAGGTTTGGAACTACGAGAAAGGAGGATTTTTGGACAGCGGACTTCAGTTTTGTGGTTTGATGATGGGAGATCATTCTAAGGCGGGAATCAATACCATGTTCAATACTGCTACTGTTGTGGGTGTAAGTGCCAACGTTTTTGGCGGTGGATTTCCAAGAAATTTCATACCGTCCTTCTCATGGGGTGGAGCTGAAAAATGGACTCACTTTAGATTGAGCAAGGCCTTAGAAGTTGCTGAAAAGATGATGGAAAGAAGAAAGCTACCCTTGAGTCAGCTTGACATTGATATACTGCAACACATTGAAGAAGTTTCTAAAGATTACAGGAACTTCTAGACTTCACACTGACAGATAAGCAGCTTTATGCTTTGGCACAGCTCTTGAAACTAGAGCGTTTGTCTTGATATATGGATGAATTTCATTCAATCCTGACATTTTGACCAAATAGAGATACTATGAAATTTGAAGACTTAAGCTTGGTAGGAGTTATAGACGATGAGACGGAATTCATTCCTTTGATGACCTCAGAGGATGAAGAGGTGATGAACCAGGAAGAAACTCCTGAAGTGCTTCCAATTCTTCCGTTAAGAAATACAGTTCTATTCCCAGGTGTAGTTATACCAATTACAGTTGGAAGAGATAAATCGATCAAACTCATCCAGGATGCGAATAAAGGAGATAAGACCATTGGCGTGATCTCTCAAAGAGATGATATGATCGAAGAGCCTAATCAAGAGCATTTATACAATGTTGGTACGGTGGCCAGGATCTTAAAGATGTTCAGAATGCCCGATGGAAATACCACGGTCATTATTCAAGGAAAGAAGAGATTCAATTTGATAGAGTTCATTGACACTGATCCCTACATCAAAGCAAGGATCTCAGCCTATGAGGTTAGCAAAACTCCAAAGGATGAAAAGTTCAATGCCTTGGTTTCTTCAATCAAAGACCTTGCACTGAGAATCATTGAACAGTCTCCAAATATCCCTACTGAGGCATCCTTTGCCATTAAGAATATTGAAAGTAGTTCCTTCTTGATCAACTTCATTGCCTCTAATATGAATGCAGAAGTGAAAGAGAAGCAAGAACTCTTGGAAGAGACCAACATCAAGAAAAGAGCTGAACTCCTCTTTCAACACATCAATCAGGAGTTAAAGATGCTGGAGTTGAAGAATGATATCCAGTCGAAGGTTAAGACAGATATAGACAAGCAACAGAAAGAGTACTTTTTGAACCAGCAAATGAAGTTGATCCAAGAAGAGCTTGGAGGAAGTCCTCAAGAACAGGAGATCAAGGAGTTTGAAAAAAGAGCAGCCAAGAAGAAATGGCCCAAAGAAACCAAAGAGAGGTTTGAGAAGGAGTTATCAAAGCTGCAAAGGATCAATTCAGCCTCTGCGGAATATTCTGTGCAATCCAACTACATTGAAACCTTATTGGATCTTCCTTGGGAAGAATACTCCAAAGATAATTTTGATCTGAAAAGGGCAAAAAAGATATTGGATAGAGATCACTTTGGTTTGGATGAAGTCAAGGAGAGGATCATTGAACACTTAGCTGTGTTGAAATTGAAGGGGAATATGAAATCTCCAATCCTTTGTTTGTATGGCCCTCCTGGAGTAGGGAAGACCTCCTTAGGGAAGTCCATTGCTGATGCGTTAGGGAGAAAGTACGTAAGAATGTCCTTAGGTGGATTAAGAGATGAAGCAGAAATCAGAGGGCATCGTAAAACCTATATAGGAGCCATGCCGGGAAGGATCTTGCAGAACTTAAAGAAGGCAGAGACCTCTAATCCCGTTTTTGTGCTGGATGAAATAGATAAGATCGGCAATGATTTTCACGGAGATCCATCCTCTGCGATGCTAGAGGTACTTGACCCAGAGCAAAATGACGCCTTCAATGATAATTTCATTGAATTGGACTATGATCTGTCAAACGTGCTGTTCATTGCAACTGCCAATAATCTAGGAACTATCCAACCAGCCTTAAGAGATAGGATGGAGATCATTGAGATCAATGGTTATACCTTGGAAGAGAAAGTGCAAATTGCGAAGAAACATCTCATTCCAAAACTGATCAGAGACAATGGTTTAAAGAAAGAACAGATCCAGATCAACAACGCTGAGATCGTAAAGGTATGCGAGGAGTATACAAGAGAGTCGGGAGTAAGAAGTCTAGAAAAGAGATTGGCGAAGATCGTTCGATATGCTGCTAAATCCATTGCCATGGAAGAGGAGTATCAGGCAGAGATCAATACTGAATTGGTTGAGAAGATCCTAGGGCCAGGACATTCTAAAGATAAGTATCAAGGAAATGATGTTGCCGGTGTGGTAACAGGTTTAGCTTGGACTCAAGTGGGTGGCGATATATTGTTCATTGAAGTGAGTTTGAGCAAAGGAAAAGGCAAACTAACCCTTACTGGAAATCTAGGTGATGTGATGAAGGAGTCTGCCATGATCGCCTTGGAATACATTAGAGCACATGCCGATGAGTTTGGAATAGAGATCGATTCATTTGAAAATTTGAATGTTCATATCCATGTTCCAGAGGGAGCAACTCCAAAAGATGGTCCGTCTGCAGGTATTAGCATGCTTACAGCATTGGTTTCAGCTTTCACAAAGAGAAGGGTGAAGAAAAATTTAGCCATGACTGGAGAGATCACACTAAGAGGAAGAGTACTTGCAGTAGGGGGTATCAAAGAAAAGATCCTTGCGGCAAAAAGGGCTGGAATCAAAGAGATCATTTTGTCAAAGGACAACAAAAAGGATGTAGACCAGATCAAAGCGCAGTACTTGAAAGGGCTTCAATTTACCTATGTGGAAGAAATGGGTGATGTCTTGCAGCATGCATTGTTGCAAGCCAAAGCAAAGAAGTGATCTATTTAGTTCTTAGCAGTTCTAATTGACCTTCTCTCTTGCGGCTTTCATTTTTCAAAGCCTTTTCCCAATCACCGTAAAGAGGGTTGGGTAGTATAATGAACTTCTCACCAAATTGAGTTTTGAATTGATCTTGAACCCTATTCTTACGAGCTTTTACTCCCATATTTGTTTCAAAGCTTTCGTCAAAATCAGCTAAGTTATCTCCAATAAGCAAAACGATCTCGTAAGAATCAATGCGTTCTCTTCTGTCTTTTTTGCTTGTACCATTGTCTAGGAAAATTTCATTATCAGAAACTTCAACACCATTTTTTGATAGGTTATTGAAAGTGTATTTGAGATGCTTATCATCTCTGTTGCTAATGAAATAGTATTTGACTGAATTATCCCTTAAGAAATTTAGAAAGTCTAGGGCACCAGGAACCATTTTGGCATTTTCTTTCTTTACCCATTCTTCCCAGCTCTCACTCTTGAATTTTTCCCCATTCAATACAAGTGAAGCGTTGTAGGGCGAATTGTCAAGAATGGTTTCGTCTAGATCCATAACTACGGCAATTGGTTTAGTAGTATTTCTATCCAAACTGCCATTTTTATACATCTGCACCCTTTGTTTTGCTATTCCAAAGGCCTGATAGCACAATGCCTCATATTCAGCAGAGGTCTGATGCCAAAGAATGGCTGATTCACCTGGATGTACGCCAGAACTGCTACTTGTACTAGAAGTGGTAGAGCAAGAAGAAAAGATGATGCTGATAAGTACAACAGGAATAAAGGATAACCGTTTTATCATGGTATTATCTGTATGCTATTTTTGCTGATCGAAGATAGCGAAAATACTCCCAATACCTCTTCTTGCAAACTGCCGTTCACATCTTTGATATTGCTTCTGATATTAGCAGGAGGTGTAGAGAAGAGGCCTTGGTTGTTTGCTTGAATAGTCACTTGATCAAGAAACTCATAAACATCTCCATTTAGACTTAATAGCTCTACTTCACAAAGGTCGCCCGATTGAAATGGATCATCGTCATTGGTTATAGCTGCTCTCAATGGGAGAATGAATACAAATCCATCAGCTCCTTCACCTCCAAATGCGGCATCTTCTGACAAAATTAGTGCTGCTGGATTGTTTAGGCTAGGATCATCCAATACATACCTTGTGTCTAATCCATTCTTATAAGATCGAATCCAATAATAGTCTTTTCTTCCAAAGAAATCCTGTGCCCAGAATTGAGCATAATAACCTTCTTCTGAGCCCAATTCTGCTTCTTCAAACTCAAAGCTCATGCTATCAATTGTCGGGACAGGGTTAAGGGTTGAAATAGCAGTATAAACCTTTCCATCGTGTATCAATTGCAGGCTATAATTAAAACCAATACTATCCATAGGCCCAGAAGCCCCAGTTTTCGGATTGTAATTGTAATTACCATTTCCTTGATCAGCGAAATTGAATTCTTTCCCATTGGGTCCAAAGACTTTCACTGAAGCTCCTGATTCTCCTCTTGCTGGTTCATTGAGGAAATAGGGCGCCGACATTGTTAAACGAACAGTCTGAATGCCAGAGTCATTGGTAAGAAATGCATCTACTACTAATTGATTGGGTCTTTCATCTAGATCCACATCAATAACATCTTCACAAGAACTCAGCGCAACTGCCCCAAGAAATAGAAGACTAAACCATCTGAAATTGATTCTCTTTTTCATTAGAATTTGAAATTATAGGATACAGCCGGCACAAAACTTCCAACAACGGAATATCTGATGGCATTGGTTTGATTTGGATTGTTCTCATCTTGCTCGAAGAAGATGGAGAACGGATTTCTTCTGCTATATACGTTATACACTGAGAATACCCATTCGCCTTGCCATCTTCTTTCCTTGTTCTTCTTTGGAGTCAAAGTAGCGGAAAGATCTAATCGATGGTAAGCTGGGATCCTGTAGTTATTTCTTGATTGATCAAAGTTATGTGGAACTACAATTCCTTGAATCTCATATCTATTGGTAGGGAAGGTAGCAGGGGTTCCTGTTGAGTATACAAAGTTGGCTGAGAAGCTCCATTTCTCATTCAACTGATATGAACCAACAACACTAAGGTTGTGCAGTCTATCAAATCTACTAGGATACCATTCTCCTCGATTAATTCCTTCAACCTTTCTTTCCGATCGTGATAGTGTATAACTCACCCAACCTGTAAGTGGACCTTGATTCTTCTTTACAAACAACTCTAATCCATAAGCTCTTCCATCTCCACTCAATAAGTCGCCTTCTAGCTCATTGTTAAAGAAGATATCTGCATTGTCAATGTAGTCAACTTGATTCTGGAAGTCCTTCACAAAGATCTCTGCTGATGCTTCGAAAGCATTGTTTTTGAAGTTTCTGAAATAACCAACGGCAACTTGATCAGCAATTTGAGGCTTGAGGTTGTTGGTGGTAGGTAACCACAAATCAACTGGAGTTGAAGCAACAGTATTGGAAATCAAATGAAGATATTGAGACATCCTGTTGTAGCTAGCCTTGATAGAGCTTGTTTCAGTTAAGCTGTAGTTGATAGAGATCCTTGGCTCAAAATTGTTGTATGATGCAATGGATTCATTCTTGTCAAAATCTTCTTCTGCGATTAGTGTTTTTCTTAGACCGGGAATAGTGTCGTTGTAGGTTTGCTTCGTTCCTTCTCCTAGGTAAGAGAAATGAGACCATCTCAGTCCGTATAGCAACTTTATTCTTGCTCCTACCTTTTGTTCATTCTGGATGTACAATCCATTTTCAATGGCAAATTTTTCAGGCTGACTAATGTCATTGGTTCTACCATCACTTGCAAACTTGGCCTCTGCAGGTTTGAAGTCGTAATAGATGGATTGTCCTCCGAATCTCAGTGTATTCTTATTGTTTAAGTAATAAGAGAAGTCGGGCTTTAAGCTGTAACTCACCACAGAAGAACTCCATTCAAAATCATCATTAGGATCATCTTCTTCTACTCCAAATGCATAGTCGTAATCACTATAGAAACCAGTTAGGTTCATGAATAATCGGTCGTTGAAAATGTGATTCCAACGTGCTGTTGCGGTTGCATTTCCCCAATTAAATAGAAAGCCAGACCCAAATACATCTCTTCCAAAGTATCCGGAAAGGAAAAATCTGTTCTTCTCGTTCATGCTCCAATTCACCTTAGCAGTCAGATCATAGAAATAGAATCTACTTCCGGTTAGATCATCATTCAAGAAGGGCTTTGCAAGAATGTCAGCATAGGATCGTCTACCTGCAATAAGAAAGGAAGCTTTGTCTTTTTTGATCGGACCTTCAAGAGAAAGTCGGCTAAAGATTACTCCAACACCACCTGAGCCTTCAAATTTCTTCTGGTTTCCTTCCTTCATTCGAATATCGAGGATCGACGATAATCTACCTCCATATTCTGGAGCAATTCCTCCTTTTACAAGTCTTACATTCTTTACTGCATCTGGATTGAAAACTGAAAAGAAACCAAACAAGTGAGAAGAATTGTAAACAGGTGCCTCGTCAAGCAATACCAAGTTCTGATCAATTCCGCCACCTCTTACATTAAAGCCAGTACTTCCTTCGCCAACCGTGCTAACTCCTGGAAGTAGAAGAACACTTTTCACTACATCAGCTTCTCCCAAGAGAGCAGGAATTTTCTTAATGGTTTTCGAATCGATCTTGTTAACACTCATCTCAACGCTCTCAACATTCTGGTTGGCAGCTTCTCCAACTACCTCAACAGTTTCAAGCTCATTGACCTTTTCTTCCAATTCAATGCTCAATTGCATATCGCCAGTCAATTCAACTTCCTTAACTAGATCTCCATATCCCAAATAGGAATAGCGTATGCTGTATTTTCCAGCTGGCAAGCTCAAAGCATAGTAGCCATATACATTCGTACTTACCCCAGTTGCAAGACTTGGAATTGCCACAGTAGCTCCAATGAGCTCTTCGCCACTAGAAGAGGATTTTACATATCCACTAATGGTATACTTCTCTTGAGAAAATGCTGAGAATGAAATGATTAAAAGGAGAAAGAGTAGGTTTCGCATCACAAAATAATAGGCCGCAAAAGTACTATATAAAACAACTTTTGCTGCCCAAAAAATACAGCTGAGGATAAAAAATGTTCTAAGCGGTAATCTTTGGGGATGAAAGACTTAGATCTTTTTTGCTCGGTCCATTTGACGTTTCTGATCCTTCTCCTTTAGTTTCTCTCTTTTGTCTTGAAGCTTCTTACCCTTAGCCAAGGCGATCTTCAATTTTGCAATGCCCTTTTTGTTAATGTATAATGAGAGAGGTACAATGGTTAAACCGACATCCTTTTTGGCCTTTTGGAGCTTTTTGATCTCATTCTTATGTAGCAGGAGCTTTCGAGGGCGGGTCATATGATGATTGTCGAAGCTTGCCTCAGAATAGGGAGTTATGTTGATGTTGAATACAAATAATTCACCATCATTGAAAGCACAATAACCTTCCTTGATGCTTGCTTTTCCTTGTCGGATGGATTTGATCTCAGTTCCTTTCAAAACCATTCCAGCTTCATACTCATCCAAGATCTCGTATTCAAAATAAGCCTTCTTATTTCTTACGCTGATCTCTTTTTTGAATTCCTCTCCCATGCGGCAAATTTAACCATTGCAAGATGCAATTGGTGCGTCTAGAAGTACTTTACATTCTGGCTATTCGATGAATTATTCAAATGGCGTTGCAAAATGGTAGATAGATCTTGATCGTCATAAGTTGCTGAAAGCAATGAACGAGCTTCTTTGATCGACTTGACCTCTTTTTTGATAGGAACTGTAGCAAAGCCTTTTAATCTTCCTTTTTCAACAAGAATGATGGCTTTTTCCTTTTCTCCATTGTCTTCAAGAAGATAGGTGTTCTTTTGAGTGAATCGCTCATCAATTGCTTTTAAGACCCTTTGGTTATAGGATTCTGGACTTTCCTCTCCAGTACAAGCTCCCTTACATTCCGTTTCTTCAATGTAATTGCATTTGCCGCTAGATAGAGGTTGAAGTCCTGCTAAACGTGGGCAAAGCTCATAATCAAATACCAAATCTTTGAGATTGGAATTGCAATCTTCCAAGTATCTATAACTGATCAATGGTTTCTCATACTTACCACATTTCCCAACTGCCAAACGCAGATATCCTCTTTGATCTGTATACTGGAATATTCCATAATTCAACGTGAATCTCTTTAACGATCTATTGTATCGAGGCCAATGCTTCTTGATCTCAATAGCCTCTTTGAGATCTAATAGAATGGGATTGGGAACTAGTTTGAAATCAATGCCATGAATGTTTCTAGAAAAATAGTGCTTGGATCTGCTGTTGGAGTTTCCTGAAAAATGGGAATGAACCCTTTTCTTGATATTCTTAGCTTGACCAATATAAACCACTTTGGATCTTGCATCCTTGAAGTAATACAGTCCTTGTTCTTCTGGTAAGGCAAGGAATTCGCTCTTGGGAAGGTTGGGAGGTAAGAGCGCTTCTAAAGACTGAGGCTTTAAAGAATTTGTAATAACGTCTGCTTTGTCTTTTTCTAATAGTAGATGAAAGAGAAGGGTGGTGGCTTCTGCATCTCCAAATGCTCTGTGTCTGTTCAGTAAAGGAATCCTGAGATCAGCGCATAGCCTTCCTAGACTGTAAGATGCTTTTCCCTTGATGATCTGTCTGCTTAAACGAACGGTGCACAGCTTCTTTCTCCGGTAACTTTTACCCAATCGTTGAAATTCTGAACGAAAGAAGGAATAATCAAAATTGACATTGTGGGCTACAAAGACTGAATCTTTGGTAAAGGCATCGATTTTATCAGCAATCTCAGAAAATTGAGGTGCATCTGAAACCATCTGATCAGTGATCCCGGTCAAGCGACTAATATGTGGAGGGATAGGACGGGAAGGATTGACCAGACTACTGAAAGAATCAATGATCTGTTTGCCATCTGTTTTAAAAATGGCAACTTCAGTCACTCTGCTTCTAGCAGCGCTTCCTCCAGTAGTTTCAACGTCAATAATGCAATACACCTTTCAAATATACGAGCAGAAGTCAACAAAAAAGCCCCATCCTAATCAATAGAATGGGGCTCTTAATAAGTTGGATTATATTAAGCAGTCACCTCTGCATTTGGAGCAGCAGATAAAATTTCTTCATTTGCACCTTCTGCAAATGTTTCAAAATTATCAACGAATGCTTGCGCTAATTTTTGCGCTTTCTTGTCGTAGGCCGACTTGTCCTTCCAAGTATTCTTAGGATCTAGGATCTCGTCTGGAACATCAGGACATTCAGTAGGCATGGCCAATCCGAATACCTCATGCTCCTTGTAAGAAACTTGATCTAGTTTACCTTCAAGAGCAGCCGTAATCATATTTCTAGTGTAAGAAAGCTTGATTCTTGAACCTTCACCGTACTCACCACCAGACCAGCCAGTGTTGATCAACCAAACGTTCACATTCTCCTTGTTCATTTTATCACCAAGCATTTCAGCATACTTAGTTGGATGCAATGGCATGAATGGTGCACCGAAACAAGCAGAAAATGCCACTTGAGGTTCAGTAATTCCAGCTTCTGTACCTGCAACTTTTGCGGTATAACCAGAAATGAAGTGATACATGGCTTGTGCAGCATTCAATTTAGAGATTGGAGGCAATACACCGTATGCATCACAAGTCAGGAAGAAGATATTCTTAGGACTTCCGCCTTTAAGGCCTTCTTGAATGTTGTCAATGTGCTCAATTGGATAACTTACCCTTGTATTCTCAGTCTTTTCTGAATCGGTATAATCTACCTCAGAAGTATTTTCTTTGAATCCAATATTTTCCAATAGGGCTCCAAACTTGATCGCGTGATAGATCTGAGGTTCTCTTTCTTCACTCAAGTCGATGGTCTTAGCATAGCATCCACCTTCAAAATTGAATACCGAGTCATCGTCCCAACCGTGCTCGTCATCTCCAATCAACTTTCTATTTGGATCAGACGATAGGGTAGTCTTACCAGTTCCAGATAATCCAAAGAATACTGCTGTATCTCCAGATTCTCCAACATTGGCAGAGCAATGCATTGATAACACATTCTTCTGATGTGGAAGAATGTAGTTCAAAGCTGAGAAAATTCCTTTTTTGATCTCACCAGTATAACCAGTTCCACCAATCAAGATGATCTTCTTGCTAAAGTTCAGGATTGCAAAATTGTGTTGCCTTGTTCCGTCAACCTCCGGATCTGCATGAAAGCCGGGAGCACAGATCACGTTCCATTCAGCATCAAAACTTTTGATCTCCTCCAAACTTGGTCGGATGAACATATTGTTGGCAAATAAACTTGAGTAAGGGAATTCAGTGACTACCCTTACATTCATTCTATACTTCTCTGATGAACATACGAAAGCATCTCTGACATAAACCTCCTTACCAGAAAGGTAAGAAGTGACTCTATTATAGAGCAGGTCGAATTTGTCAGCATCAAATTTCTTGTTGATCGGACCCCACCAGACTCCGTCTCTGGTAATGTCGTCTTCTACAATAAATCTGTCTTGAGGTGATCTTCCAGTAAATTCACCGGTGTCGATGGCTAATGCACCAGTGTTTGTGAGAACACCCTCTCCTTTGATTATACTCTCTTCAATTAGTTCAGCAGGTTCTAGGTTCCAATAGGCATTTGATACATTGCCTAGGCCCAAAGCAGAAATCGAAGCGTTCTCCGCTTTTTTTCCGTACTCATTCATAAGTTGTTATTGATTTTTATAGGGAAATTCAGGAAAGAATATCTGTTTTCTTCTTTTATAATTTCTTAAGACAAAGGTAACCGTGATTTTATAAATAGGCTTTTTCAATTGTGTTTTTTTTCAACAGTCTTCTTCTATAAATTAATTGCTGAGCATCAATGCGTTTGCTATTAATTGTTTTATTTGTCGCATATTACATTGCCTCTTTTTTAAACAGATGAAGTAGTAGAGTTGGAGCTTCAAAAAAAATCGATCAGAAGTCAGGTTGGATGGATAGGGTTAGGTAATCTTATCAATGCAGTGGTCAATGTGCTTTTAGTCCCATATTTAGCAAGGGCTTTAAGTGTTGAGCTATACGGTACTTATGGGCAGGTATTAATGCTTTTGGGCATTGCTAACGTATTCTTTGCCTTCGGTTTATCCAAGATCGTATTTCAAGAATTGAATGAACCAGAGTCGCAGAGTACAGGCGGAAGCGTATTGTATGCTACCCTCATTCTCGGATTTTTTGGCTCCTTGATCTTTCTTTTCTTTTCTGACCTTTTAGCTTCCTTTTTTGACAACCCACATCTTTCACCTCTGATAAGAATCTATGGGTTTTCTCTTCTCTTTACATTGGTTTCAGAGCTTTTAAGGAGCGTTCTCACTCATTATTACAGGAGTAATAAGATCGCCGTAGCCGCCATGCTGCATAATTTTTTGAGAGTAGGAATCATTTTTTATTCCATCCATTATTTAGAAAGCATTACTTATTTGTTCATTGGCCTTTTGATTCTTGAAGTTTTGAATGCCTTGTATTTGTTCTTTAGTGTTCCAAAAGGACAGCTCTTGGGAAGAATAAAGATTGGAAAGATCAAAGAGAACCTTTACAAAGGATTTCCCTTGGCTTTATCTGGTGCGGCTACAATTCTTTTGGTGCAGACCGATGGAGTAATGATCAGTAGAATGCTAGGAACTGAGAAATATGCAATCTATAGAATGGGAGCAATTCCTATCCCTTTTCTTTTTATAGTCTTTTCTTCTGTTATAAGGGTTACTTTGTCAGAGGTCAATAAACTATATGCAGATAAGAAGCTAGAGGCATTAATTGTCCTAAAAAAGAAGTCAAGTGCAGCCATTGCATACATAAGCTATCCTCCCTTGATCTTTTTTCTAGTTTTCGCTGAACCATTCATCGGCTTTTATTTGGGGGAGAAATACGCTGCGAGTATCGTGATCTTTATGATCTACAATCTTCTCCTTTTTCTTAGGATCAATGATTTCAGAGATATTCTAATTGCCGCGGCAAAAACAAAAGAGATCTTTTACATAGATCTTGTCATATTGGTGTTCAATGCAATTATGAACTATATATTGATCAGACTATTAGGAATCAAAGGGGCGGCAATTGCCTCCATTAGTTCCTACTTTTTACTATCGGCCATTTTACAATACAGAACAACAAGCTTTTTAAAAATCCCTTTCTTCTCTTTTTTCAATACAAGAAAGATGTTCAAGATCCTTGTATTGTGCCTTCCATTAGCATTGCTAACCTTTTTACTTTACAACTCATTTGCTAGTATCCCAATGCTTGGTGTTTCAGGAACTCTTTACATAGTTTTGTCGTACTGGTTGCTTTTAAGATTTAAGGTGATCGAATATGACACGCTCATGCATTATTCTGAGAACATTAGCATATTAAAACCAATGCGATACATCATTAGCAAACTGAAATGAACAACTTCCCGAGATTTATTTTTGTTGGAGGGGCTGGAAGGTCAGGGACAACTCTAGTTCAAAAGCTGTTGTTGTCTCACCCTCAAGTAGATGGAGGTGCTGAGTTCTTTTTTACGAAAGACATATTACAGCTTCACAAGAACATGTATGAAAGTTCAGTGAGAGCCAATATGAGCCAATACTATACTGAAGAACAATTGAAGAATAGGATCATTGAATTCTATCAAAGTTTCTTTCAGAATTTTTCAAATCCTAGCATTAAGTTCATCTCAGAGAAAACACCTTCAAACATAGAGGTTGCTGACTTATTACTAGATCTTTTTGAAGATGCGATCTTTATTAATGTCTATAGAGATGGCAGGGCAGTAGTGAATTCTCATTTGCAAGTGAAGCAAAGGGGAAAGACCCAAGGGAAGAATTTAACAGAAATAGGTAGCAAGCGAACTTCTAGGTATTGGAGTAACTGCATTCAGCTGGCAGGTAAAACAAGGAACAACCATCCTCAGCGATTCTTTGACTTGAAGTATGAAGATCTATTGGATGATCCGATGAGTAGCTTTAAGGAGATTTTCGATTATCTAGGATTAGAAGGTCATGATGTTCTGAAGGACCCTGAAAAGATGGCTCAAGATAAAGCTGATAACAAGGTTCACATCAATGAGATCTGGTATACCAAGGAAATGTATGAGAAGGGCATAGACAAGAGCAGATTAGAATTATGGAAGAAAGAGATGTCGAGCTGGAGCATTTTGATCTCAAATTCTGTCATGTACAAGGAATTGCGTAGTCTGGGCTATCCTATTTCTAGTCTCTATTCTCCCTTTTATACCCTATTCGATTTTCTTTCCAATTGGAAAGAGAGGGTTAAAGATTGGTGGTTGATCAAACCCTTTGTACTCTTAAAGAGAAAGCTTATCTAATGTGTGGTATCGCTGGAGCTATTGATTTCTATGGAAGTAAAGTAGATAAAGCTTTGCTTCAAAAAATGAATTCTAGCCTTTTACATCGTGGACCTGATGCTGAAGGTTATTGGCTCAATGAAAAGGAGAACGTAGGCCTGGCTCATCGAAGACTTTCCATTATAGACCTTTCTGCTCAAGGCAATCAACCCATGCATTTTGATGGTGGTAAGTATGTGATTTCCTACAATGGAGAGCTATACAATTACATAGAATTAAAAGAAAGTCTGATCAAGAAAGGCTATACTTTCAAAACTGAAACAGACACAGAAGTCATACTTGCCATGTATGCTGAATACGGTTCAGCTTGTCTTTCGCACTTTGATGGGATGTTTGCATTCGCAATTTGGGATGAGAACAAACAGCAGTTGTTTTGCGCAAGAGATCGTTTCGGTGAAAAACCATTCTATTATTTCAAGGATGAAAACAGATTGCTTTTTGCATCAGAAATAAAAGCATTGTGGAGTGCCGGAATTCAGAAGAATGTAACGGAAGAGGCAATATTCAGGTATTTGATGTTTGGTGTTACCAACTCTGGTGAGCAAACAGGGGATAGTTTCTTCAAAGGGATAAAGAAGTTACCACCGGCTCATTCAATGACCATTCAATTGAATGGGGAGTTGAGCATTCAAAAGTATTGGGAACTCAAAATTGAACGTAGGGCAAATATTAGTGTTGAAGAAGGAGGTATTCAACTGCTAGAGCTATTGAAAGATTCAGTGCGCAAAAGACTGAGGAGTGATGTGCCAGTTGGTAGTAGTCTTTCCGGAGGACTTGATTCAACGACCATTGTTTACTTGATGGATGAAATTCTCAAAAAACAAGGAGCAAAGGTGAATACATTCACTATTCGGTATCCTGGATTTGATAGAGACGAGGGAAAGTATGTTGATCAGATCGATCAAGATATTGAGATCCAAAGGAATGATGTATTTCCTTCGGATGAAGAGATCTCTTCTGATTTTGAGCAATTGCAATTCATTCAAGATGAACCATTTGGGAGCTTTAGTATTAGTTCTCAGAACAGAGTATACAAGGCCGCGAGAGATCAAGGAGTTAAAGTAATGCTGGATGGTCAAGGGGCAGATGAGATCCTGGCAGGATATACCAGAGATCGTGCTTTCTATTACAGAGACCTCAGGAAGACAAATAAATCGCTCTACAAGTCGGAGATGAATTCCTATTCAGAATTGTATGGACAAGAATTCCAAGAGCAAGCCTGGTTGAAAAGAACAATTGACCGACTCCCGATCTCCTCCAAGAAATTGAGAAAAGGGGTGCAATCCATTAGAAAGGATGATTCATCTTTCTTCTTGGGGATCCATCCTGAAATGGTGAAGAAGTACAAACACATAGATAACCCTATTACACCACCCAACTCTTTTAGAGATACTCTTTTGTTTAGTATTCAAGAGAAAGGATTAACTGAATTGTTGAGGTATGCCGATAGGAATTCTATGAATTACTCAGTTGAGGTTCGTCTGCCTTTTTTGTCACATCAATTGGTGGAATTCCTATTTAGTTTACCAGATGAATTTTTGATCCAAAATGCATGGACCAAATACATTCTAAGGCAATCAGTACAAAGCATTTTGCCTAAGTCCATTTGTTGGAGAAGTGATAAGATTGGATTTGATGCACCCCAAGATCAGCTGTTTTCTACTCAGTACTTCCAATCGACCTTAAAAGATTCAATTCAATTTCTTCAGAAGAATGGAATCATAGCACAGGAGAATTCCCATTTGAATTGGAATTATGTGATGCTAGCTTATTATCTAAGATAGAGCCTTAGCTCAGAGATTCAATCAGAATAGAACCAATGTTCTCCAGTTTGTGATGCTGGATGAACCACTCATTGCTAGTTTTCTCATCAATTGTCTGCTTGGAATTGACAAGGCTTGATATGACCTCTTCCAGCTGATTGACATCTGAAGAGACTATAGGGCAGTTCTTGTCCAAGTGAGACTTCAATTCTTCATCAATATAGCAGATCACTTTGCATTGACTCAATACCGCTTCGATTGATTGGGCACCATACCATCCAATAATCATTTGATCAATTACTATATCGGCCTCCTGGTAAAGTTGGAACAATTGATACCTACTTACAGGATAAGTGGTGCCTGAATCAAGGTTCAATTGCTTCGCATTGATGTATTCAAAATCAATCTTCCCTTTTAACTTTTCTATGGTTTCGTCAATATGTTTGCTTCCCTTGATCTCTGAATTAGATGGGGCATGAAGGATCTTTACTTTGTCGCTTTTGAAGAAGCTATCTTTATTCGAAGCAAGCTTTAATTCACTTAAAAACTTCTCATCATCCAGAACCAAAGGGAAGTATTGGGCAGATGGACACAATTCTAAAAGGTCTGGGGTAGAGACAAATATTTGATCCGCGTATTTTTCGGCATCTGCAATCAACTTCTTTTGCCAAGCTTTGCTTTTTTCCCTCCCTGGCGGATCCAAAAGGTAGTCATTGATGTGATTGGCTTTCCACCGAATAAAATCAGGATCTCGAATGTCTGAACCTACAAAATGGAAAATGACCTTCTTCCCGAGTATTTTATAGATCCTTAATTCCATTGGTCGAAGCTTTCGAGTCAATAGGGTTTCTCCAGATAAGAAGTAAAAGTGACTGTATCTAAAAAGAGATCTTATAAAGATCCAAAAGGCTAGGAACCATTGAATGAGGCTAGGGTAGGAAGGAAAATTATATTGATAGGTATATTTTGCTTTGTACTGACTGTCGGGAACCTTGTACTTGACAAAAGATTCGATCTTGATCTTTTCTTTAAAATGGTCTTGAAGATAACTGCTGTATAGAGGAATCCTCCATCCTATGTCTACAGCTGCAAAAAGTAATTTTATCTTCATCGATCAAGCCAATTCAAGAATTATTTCCGATCCAATATTAAGAAGGATTATTCAATCCTCTTGCAGACTAAGAGTTTGCTTATCAAGAAAGAATAATGATGCAAGTAGATGCATATTTAATGGTTCAACGTAATATTGAAGTCTAGATTCTAGCAAGTGAAAGTCGTCTACATCATATCGAAAGTTTCAAAGGCAGTCGCATTTGAATGGATCTCAGAAGAGCTTCCCAAAAAGGGAGTTGAACTGGAGTTCATTCTCCTTGGAGAAAATGAAAGAACAGAGCTAAAGGAGTTTTTAGATAGCAAAGGAATTGAGAATCACTTTCTGAAATTAAGTTCGAAGAAGTACTACCCAAATGTACTTTTGCGCTTATTACAACTCTTAAGGACTTCAAAAGCTAATGCAGTTCACACTCATCTTTTTGATGCTTCTTTATTGGGTTTAATGGCCGCTAGAATTGCTGGAATTAAGAATAGGATCTATACCAGGCATCATGCTACCTATCATCATGATTATTTCCCCAAAATGGTGAAGTTCGATAAGCTGATCAATAGGATAGCTACACAGATTGTAGCGATAAGTCCTAATGTAAAGAATGTTCTTGTTAATAGGGAGAATGTGCAAGTCGAAAAAATCCGTACCATTTACCATGGTTTTGATTTACAGAGATTCGAGCATCCTCATGAAGAGAATGTACAGCAATTAAAAGCTAAATACAATCCCAACAAGAAGGGACCAGTTATAGCTTGTATCTCCAGATACCTTGAACTGAAAGGGATCGATCATGTAATTAAGGCTTTTGCTCAATTACTGCAAGATTACCCCAATGCTTACTTATTACTGTTCAATGCAGGAGGACCTTATGAGAAAGAGATCAAGAGTGAGCTAGCACAAATAGATCCCCAATCATATTTGGAGATTGCTTTTGAGAGCGATGTTTTTTCCATATACCATTTAATGGATGTCTTTGTGCATGTTCCAATTGGGCCGAATATTGAAGCATTTGGTCAGACTTATGTTGAGGCATTGGCAGCGGGAATTCCATCTGTCTTTACTATGTCAGGAATTGCTCCTGAGTTTATCAAGCACAATGAGAATGCTTTGGTTGTCGATTATAGCGATCATAAACAGATCTATGATTCGATCAAGAGAATACTTTCCGAAAAGGAATTGAAGGATAGACTGATCAGTAATGGCCAATCGAGTCTAGAGGTATTTTCTCTAAACCATTTCATTAATTCTTTGGAGGATCTTTACAAGAATGAATCCAATACATTTGCTTAAGATTATACTATCTAGATGAGTAAGACTCCATTCTTTACAGTCGTTGTTCCCTCATACAATAGAGCAGATCTGATCTTAGAGACTTTAGAAACAGTGTTTCAGCAAGAGTTTCAAAATTTTGAGATCATCGTTGTAGACAATTGCTCTACAGATAATACTGTTGAGGTTTTGAAACCTCTTCAAGAACAGGGCAAGATCAAGCTGATCGTAAATGAAAAGAACTTGGAAAGGTCTAGATCTAGGAATGTTGGATTTGAGGCAGCGAATGGAGAATTTTTAACCTTGTTGGACTCCGATGACTTCATGTATCCCAATAATTTAAAAAAAGCTTATGAGTTTATTCAAAGGGAAGCTGAGGCTAAATTCATTCATAATTATTATGAATTGGTAGATCAGAGTCGCAAGCCGATCTATCAATATGATTTTCCAAAGAAAAAGGATCAGATCAAGCAATTGGCAAGAGGAAACTTCTTGTCTTGCATTGGGGTGTTTTTGGCAAAAGAGATCTATCAAAATTTCAAGTTCAACGAAGATGAAAATGTCTTGGGATCTGAAGATTGGGAAATGTGGATCAGGATCAGAGCAAGTTATCCTTTGCACGTTATTCCAGAGATCTTGAGTGCCATACGAGAGCATCCTGGAAGATCAATAGGCTCTTACAGTGTTGATTCTGTGATAGAGCGCAAGTATTACATCATCGATCAATTGATGAAGAATGATTCTGTGAAAAGGGTTTTTGGTCCATATGAGAACGAGATGCGCGCATCTGCAAATGTATTTACGGCAATTATGGCCAATGATGCCAAGCAATTTTCAGTAGCCAGAAAATATTTAAAGAGAGCGTTGAAGATCAATGGATCATTGCTTTTCAACTTTCATTTTTGGAGAGTATGTAGAAAAAGTCTTTTTGGATAAGCTATATGCTCTCATGGCTTTCTCTTTCGTGCCAATGTAGTAGATGATAGAAAGTGCTGCGCAATAATAAGGGATGCAAGGAACCTTATATCTAGAGAGTGCTCCAAAGTTGTAGGATGTAAAGCCCACAACGATCCCAAAGGTCAAAGCAAAGATCAAGAAGGCTCTTACATTGATGTCTTGGACCGCGATCTTCAGTGTTTTGAATAATCCAACTTTAAAGATCACATAAAGAGTGATGATCAAAAGGATACTGGATTCAAAACTCTCCAAGGCCATAGCTGCATTCCTAACTTCAAAAGGCAGTGGCCTAAAAAAGGTTACGAATATACTTTGAGGAGCTTTGCTTATAACTCCTGATAAGCTGAACTCTACCTCACCTAGTGTATATCCCGATTGATCTCTAGTTTCTGCTAAGTAGGTGTGCCATTCATGGAATCCAACTGCAATAGATTCAACATTCTCTAAGGAATACTTTCCAGCCTGTGATGAAATGGTCTGGAAAACCAAGAATGAAGCGCCTATGATAATGGTAAGTAGGATAGGAGTAGTGACATACCGAAGAGTCTTACTCTGTATTTTGTTAACCGTATTCGAGTGATACCAGATCAATATCGCAGGTAAGAAAAGATAAAGTAGATAGGGTTTTAGTCCTAGAATAGTATAGGTTCCCAAAATGATCATGCTCAAACCCCATACATACTTTCCTTTGGTGAGGATCCTATAGACACTGTAAAAGATCAATCCAAGTGCAAATAGTGTAAATGTATCTTTTAGTATTCCAGATGTCCATATTCCAGCAGTTGGGAAGAACAATACTCCAATTGCCAATTGTTTGTGCAAGATGGGGTAGAGCTTGTACATGGTTTTGAAGATAAGCCATATGCCTGCAGCAGAGAACATTGATATCAAGATCGTCGTACTAGTAAAGTAATTGAAAGAGAGCAGGGTAAAGGGAGTTGTTAGTCTAGCTTGAAATAGTGTGGCACTATCCCTAAATGACCCTACTATAAAATACTGCGGTGAGTAGATCATTTTCTTGAAACTTTCCAATGGTCCAAAGAGATAATTCAATGTTTCCTCTGGATGATCTATGATCGCATTGGCAATGAATTTGGATCCTGCAAAATACAAGAAGGTATCCCCACCACGATAAACATACATATGGATCAACACAAATACATAAGCGCAAACGATCTTGAAGACCATGAATGGCACCATGTACCGCATGTAATACTCATTGTTATTCTTCCGAATGTAGTAGGCTATAAAGATTCCTATTGATGCATAGATTAAGCTCAATAAGACGTCTAGAATATGTAGTTTTTCTAATAACATGCTTCAATTCCATTGCAAATAACCGAAATATTATAAGCACTACTTAATAAGTATTTTTGTAAGATGCGACATTCCTTATTTGCATTACTTCTGTTTTTCATTAGTTTGACGGCATTCTCGCAGGGCCCCGAGCTGACTTTTCCAAAAAATGGACAGACTCTAAATGGAGTGCAAATTTTCAGTTGGAATAAGGACACTGATGTAATGCTCTATCGAGTGAGAATAGGGAGAGATGCCACGCTATCTGATGTTCTGATCGATACCGAAAATAATAGGGTTGCAATTGATCTAGATACTCTTCCCCTAGGAATCCTTTATTGGGAAGTAATCACTTATAAGTTTTTTTCACCCTTTGATACTAGTGCCATGGGTAGCTTTAGGAATTTTAACCCAAAAGCTATAGATAGTCTTAATCTATGGTTGAGAGCAGATACAGGCTTGACCATGAATGGAAACAAGGTGCAAAGCTGGCAAGATCTAAGTGATTCACTCTTGTTCATCAATCAAACATTTACAAGTCGTCAGCCTATTTTAGTTGATAGTGCTTTGAATAACTATCCTGTTCTAAGATTTGATAGTACAGATGATGAAATGAGAATTCCAATTGTTTTGGAAGGTTCTAACTATTCAATTAGTGCGGTATACAATCTTCGGGAGAATAAAAACAGAACCATTCGATTATTTGATGGCTCGAATAACTGGTTAATTGGTCCTTTTGGAAGTACATACAGAACTTATAATGGTGCATATACTTTAGGGAAACCGGTCATCCAATACCAATACCTACTTCAAACGGGATATGTTGCAGACGACACCCTCCACAATTACATCAACGGTGTCTATTACGATGAGAACAGAGAGAGTTATCCAGCGGGGAATGTACTTTGGATCTCACACAATGGCTTGAATGGAGATCTAGCTGAGGTTGTTATTGTCAACGGTACAATGCAAGACTCTGTTCGAGAACAAATCGATCAGTATTTGATGGATAAATACGCTCCGCCAGTTAATCTTGGAAATGATACAATCATCTGTTCCTTCCCAGTTTCTATTTCCAATGAATTGGATTATGCACTGCAGTACAATTGGAGCAATGGTGATACTACTGCAAGCACCGTGATTGATTCAGCTGGATTGTACTATTTGACCATTACAGATCAGTTTGAAAGAATTAGCGTTGATTCAATGAATTTTATATTGGACACAGTTAATTACCAGGCAAACTTTGGATTTGCAGATACGATCATCTGTAAAGGGGATGAATTTGTTTTCAATGCCGGTGAAGAACGTTATTCATATCAATGGAGTACAGGAGATACAACTAATGTAGTGCGCTTTGATTCTGCTGCAATCTATACTTTAAGCCTAACGAACTGCCTGAACATTACCAGTGTAGATAGTTTTGAATTGATATTGAATCAGCCTGTCTTCTCCTTGGGCCCAGATACGGTTGTTTGCTATGATGTACCTTATACCTTACAATCAGATTCCAACTTTACTAATGTGTCCTATAGTTGGTCGAATGGCAGTAGCAATCCAACTATCATCCCAGATAGTACAAAAAGCTATCAATTGAAGGTTACAGATACCTACGGTTGCTCATTCATTGACTCCGCGCATGTAACGATGGATTCAAGTTTATATGGACTAAGTCTAGGACCAGATACAAGTCTTTGTGAAGGAAATTATTTGCAATTGACAGGTGATACTAGTTTCATCACTTCTTATCAGTGGGGATCTGGAAATACTTCAAGCAGAGAATTAATTGATACTGCTGGAACCTATACTTTAGTTGTAAATAGCAGTAGATGTTCTTTCTCAGATGCAGCAATCATATCAATTAAAGGATTGGCGCCTATAGCTGATTTTTCAAGTAATTTCTATTGCTTTGGCGATTCTGTTTCATTCCTCAGCCAATCTTCTGCTCCAGCCAACGATAGTTTGGTTGCTTACAATTGGGATTTCAATAGTTTGGGAAGCTCTATTGATAAGGATCCTTTTTATGTATTCCCTGATACGGGTATTCAAACTGTTGTTCTAAGGGTGACTACTGATAAAGGATGTGAAGATTCAAGAAGTAGAATGATCGATATTCAATCTTTGCCTAAACCTGATTTCAACTACATTGGAAGTTGTTCTAAAAGGCCAATTCAGTTCAACTCCTCTAGTACTATTGATGAAGGGAGCATAGTTGCCTATTTGTGGGACTTCTCAAATGGATTAAGGTCTACTTTAGAAAACCCGATTGCCAACTTTGACACATTAGGATCTTATCCAGTGAAATTGATTGCAACCTCAGATCAAGCTTGTGTTGATTCTGTAGAGTACACACTTGCCATCAATCCTTCGGCGGTGCTTTCTTTTGCAGTTAGCAATCAATGTTTTGGTGATTCTACCCTTTTACAAAGTACCTTGGATCTTGCCTCTGGAAGTGTTGCTAATTATGATTGGTTTACCAATAATCAACAGATTAGTGACTCGATAGCAAAGATCAAATACTTGAACCAAGGTAAACAGCAAGTGATCCTTAGGGTAACCACAGATCAAAATTGCCAAACAATTTTAAGAGACTCTGTTGAAATCTATGAGCAACCAATCGCTGATTTTACAGTTGAGAATATCTGTGAAGGAACTAACTTTCAAGCAGTGGATCAAAGCATTTCTGTTCAAGATCAGATCACTTCTCACCGCTATATCATTTCAATGGGAAGTTATTCTGATACTTCCAATAGTACAGATCCTAGCTTAATTCCGAATGGACTCGGAGATCATATGATCAACCTAAAAATTACAACCAACAATGGTTGTAGTGATAGCATTGCAAAGAACGCAAGAGTAAACGCAAATCCTATTGCCAATTTCTCAATCGTGAATGATGGTTCTGGAGCTCCCTATACCTTAGAAGTGGTCAATAGCAGTTCTGGTGCAGAACAATACAACTGGGAATCGGGGAATGGATCTACTTCCTCGATGGAAGAGCCTTCTTTTGTTTATGCTGATTCAGGTTCTTATCAACTTAGGCTTGTTGCCATTAGTGATTCTTCTTGTACAGACACCATTACTAAAGACCTTCGAGTGCTTCCCTATTTCTTAGATGCTTCCATTGAAGATGCACAATTGATAAAAGACCTTGATGGATCCTACAAGATCAGAATGCGTTTTGCCAACAATGGGAATAATAAGATCGATAAGATGGTATTGAGGATAGAAGCAGAAAATCAATTTAGTTTAGGGGAAGCTGTCAACAAGGATCTATACAAAGGAAGTTCCTTGGTACATACCTTAAGTACTTTCTTGCCTGCAAGTGGTAATAATGCCTCATTCATTTGTTTCACACTTGAATCGGTCAATGGGGTGAAGGACGATGTAAATACCAATGACCAACTTTGCATCTCTGCTTTACCGAACAAATTGTACTTAAGCGCTTACCCAAATCCAGTGCAAGAATGGTTAACAGTTGATTTTGTTCTTTTGAACGCAGGTAAACTCTCATTGAATCTTTATGATAGCAAAGGAAACTTGGTCAACAACCAGATCAACGACCAGTTCCTAGATGAAGGCTACCATCAAAAGAAATTGAATCTCTTTGGATTGAAATCGGGACTCTATATTTTGAGATTTAGTTTTGAGGGATTTGAAGAAGAGATGAAAATAGTCAAGCATTGATGAAGAGAATCGTATTTGCAAGCCAAAATGAAAATAAGGTTGAGGAGATCAGAAGGCAGTTGCAAAACAGTTTAGAAATTCTTTCTCTAAACGACATTGGGCATACAGAAGAGTTAGCAGAAGATCAAGATGATCTAAAAGGAAATGCTTTGCAAAAGGCAAGATTCGTAAAAGAGAATCTTGGATACGATTGCTTTGCTGACGATACAGGACTGGAAATCTTTGCCTTAGGTGGTGAACCTGGAGTACGTTCTGCTAGATATGCTGGTGAAGAGAAGGATGCAAACGCCAATATGGAGAAAGTTCTAGATCTAATGCAAGATAAAGATGATCGGCGCGCTTCTTTCAAAACGGTAATAGCATTAATCTTAGGAGGCAAAGAGTACTTGTTTGAAGGTGTATGTGAAGGAACTATTATTCGCGAAAAGAGGGGAGAGAAAGGATTTGGTTATGACCCGATTTTTGTTCCAAAATCAACCAACACAAGCTTTGCGGAAATGTCTTTTGAAGAAAAGGCTGAAATCGGTCATCGAGGAAAGGCAATTGATCAGCTGATCAGTTTTCTCAATGAACTCTAAAGCCTAAATTTGCGGCTAAATTTATTTGAGAATGAAAGCAGTAATGAGCACAGAAAAAGGAGACATGACCATAGAGTTCTATGAGAATGATGCTCCTAAAACGGTTGAGAACTTTGTAAAGTTATCGAAGAAGGGATTCTACGACGGATTGACCTTTCACAGAGTGATACCAGACTTTGTAGTACAGGGAGGTTGTCCAGACGGAACTGGTGCTGGCGGACCGGGATATTCTATCGATTGTGAGTTAGATGGTGATAATCAGTATCACGACAGAGGTGTTCTTTCTATGGCTCATGCAGGAAGAAATACTGGTGGTTCTCAATTTTTTATCTGTCACAGTAGAACCAACACAGCTCATCTTGATAGGAATCATACTTGTTTTGGAAAGGTAATTGAAGGAGTAGATGTGATCGATGATATCAGAATGGGAGATAAGATCAATAAAATAGAAATACTAGAGGATTAAAAGATACATTATGAGTTTTGAGATAGAAGGTAAGTTAATAGAGAAGTTTGATACCCAAAAGATCAGCGATTCGTTCAGAAAAAGAGAATTTGTGATCGAGACTGCTGAAGAAGGTGGAGGTAGAGTTTTTACTGAGCAGATCAAGTTTCAGTTGATCCAAGACAAATGTGATCTGATCGATCCATTATCCATCGATTCAAGAGTGAAAGTTAACTTTAATCTGAAGGGAAGAAAGTGGGAGAAAGAAGGAAGAGTAAATTATTTCACCAACCTAGATGCCTGGAGAGTAGAGGCAGTAGGAGGTGAGCAAGCTCCTCCCGCTCCAGAACCACCGGTAAGCTCATTCAGTGCAGCTGATCTCGATGGAGAAGACGAGGACGATCTTCCATTCTAATCCATATCAATGGATTCCTTAACTCAGATAGTTCTAGGCGGAGCTGTAGGAGAAGCTGTTTTAGGAAAAAAGGTAGGTAACAAAGCAATTCTTTGGGGTGCCATAGCTGGCACTATTCCTGACCTTGATACCTTGCCAGGCCAGTTCATGGATACGGTCGATAGACTAAGTATTCACAGAGGCTTCAGTCATTCAATAATATTTGCAGTACTATTAGCGCCCCTTCTTGCTCTCTTAATTAGTAAGATATACAAGAAGAAGGAAGCCAGTTGGTGGGAATGGACTCAATTGTTCTTTTGGGGCTTGTTTACTCATCCTTTATTAGACATTTTTACTACATGGGGAACCCAATTGCTTTGGCCTTTGGATTGGAGAATTGCCCTCCACTCAATTTTTGTAATCGACCCTCTGTATACTTTACCTTTCTTGTTGTGCCTGCTAGTAGTTCTATTTCTAAAGCGATCCAATCCCATTCGATCCAAGATCAATCGTCTAGGACTTTATCTTAGTTCTGCTTATTTACTTTGGAGTATTGGGGTTAAACTATATGTGAATAGCAGATTAGAAGACTATCTAGAAGAAAGAGGGATTGATTATCTATCGTATCAAAGCAGGCCAAGCCCGTTGAATACAGTACTATGGACCTTTAATATTGAGCAAGAGGATCAATTTCTGATCTGTTATTACTCTCTATTTGACGAGAAAATGGAATTGAAAATGATTTCGGTACCCATACAAGATGAACTGCTTTTGGACTACAGAAATCATCCAGATATTGAACAATTGATCTTTCTAACGAAGGGTTATTATACCATTGAAGCTGTTGATGGGGGAGTGAGAATGAATGATCTGAGATTTGGATTAATCGATGGATTAGATTCATCTTCCAAAGAATTTGTCTTCAGCTATCAGATCCAGAGAGAAGATGGTAAATTGAAAATAGATCAAGTGAGAAGGTCCTTCAACGGTATGGAAGATGTCCTCATGAAATTATGGGATAGAATGAAAGGGATCAAGTCTGTTTGAATCCAGATCTAATAAACCTTCCAAAGGATTCCCGACCTTCTTTGGAGCCTATTGATTTTAATACATTCCACAGTTTAGGCTCCTCTTTGTTCTCATCATCAATTTCCTTCTGAATGTTTCTTCCTTCCAGGGCTTTTCCTAAGATCTCTTGATCGCTTCTCCCACCAATGCCTTGATCCTTGACCAAAGAGTCTGCAATTTCAAATCTTCTCTTTGCTTTTTCTTCATATCCTAGCTTTTCTTCTAACAAGCCGAGGTTGTTGTAAGCAACTGCATCTTCAGGATCCAGCTCTATGGCCTTTTGATAATCTTCAATCGCTTTCTTGGTCATGCCAGCATGGCCAAGGATGTATGCTCTGCTTGAATATCGATATGGTTTTAGAGGTTCTAGCTCTACCGCCTTATTCATATCTTTTATTGCAGCTTCGATATTTCCCAAGTGAAAATGAACTACGCCTCTTTCACTGATGTAAGAAGCTTCTTGAGGGTATTGTTTGACTAGACTTTCAAATAGCTGCATTGCTTCCTCATATTTTGAGGATTTCAATAGCTCAATGCCATGCTCATACTTTTTCTCCTGTTCCATATTGCTACAACTGCTTCAATACGCTTTTGTTCAACGGTACAAAGTTAAGATTCAATTCACTGATTTTATTAATGATAAGTCTCTGTAAGAACACTTCTCATGATTAAATTTGTGAAGTGGAAAATTCCAATATGAATATCCCCGAGAGCAATAAGAAAAGAATTGTGATCATTGGGGGAGGTTTCGCAGGATTACACCTAGCAAAAGGCTTAAAGGGGAGCAGCTTTCAAATAGTGATGCTCGACAAGAACAATTTCCACACCTTTCAACCCTTGTTGTATCAAGTTGCTACTGCTGGTCTTGAACCAGACTCTATTGCCTATCCTTTGAGAAAACTTTTCAAAGGAAGTATGGATTTCTACTTTCGATTGGCAGAAGTCCAGGAAGTTGTTCCAGATCAGAATCTTCTAAGAACGAATATTGGTGATTTGAATTATGATTATTTGATCGTTGCAACAGGGACTACCACCAATTTTTTTGGGAACAAGGAACTCGAGGAGAATTCCATGAGCATGAAGAGTGTATCAGAAGCGTTGGACCTTCGATCACTTTTGCTTCAGAATTTCGAAAAAGCCCTCCTTACTTCAAGTATTCAAGAAAGAGAAGCTCTAATGAGCATTGCTATTGTTGGAGCCGGTCCAACGGGAGTAGAACTAGCAGGAGCTTTGGCAGAATTGAAAAAGCATGTGCTTCCTTCTGATTATCCTGATCTTGAAGTGGATAGAATGCAAGTGCAATTGATTGAGATGTCTGATCGAGTATTGCCTCCAATGTCAAATTCAGCATCTAAGAAGGCATTGAAATATCTTCAAGAGCTCGGAGTAGAGGTGATACTTGGAGAAGCGGTAGAATCATACAGCGATCATACAATTGATTTGCGATCAAAGAAGAAGCTATATGCAGGTATGCTTATATGGGCTGCTGGAGTGAGAGGGAATTTGCTCAATGGAATCTCAGAATCATCTTCTGAGAGAAGTCGATATAAGGTTGATCGCTATCACAAAATTGAAGGCTATGATAACATCATGGCTATTGGGGATATAGGAGTCATGAAAACAGAACTATTTCCCGACGGATTGCCCATGTTGGCTCCTGTTGCTAATCAACAAGGCAGTCATTTGGCTAGCTTGTTCAAGAAAGGAATGGACACTAGCAAGCTATCACCATTTGAATACAAAGACAAAGGGGTAATGGCAACTGTTGGAAGAAATAGGGCAGTGGCCGACTTGAATCAATTGAAGTTTGGGGGGTTGATGGCCTGGTTAGTATGGATGTTCGTCCATCTCTTATCCTTAGTTGGATTTAGAAATCGACTAATAACCTTTTTCAATTGGTCTTACAATTACTTCAACTTTGACAAGGGAATTAGATTGATCATCAGAAAGTACGAAAGGTGATATTACCTTCTTCTACCTCTTTTAGGAGCACTAGCTTCACTTAAGTTCCAAAGTTTCATCTCATCATCCATTGTAATTCCGCTAAGGATCTCAATATTGATTCCGTCTGAAAGACCAGTTTCCACATATCTCTTCTCAAATTGCTGATCCTCTGTTTGAACTTCAACATAGGCTGTATCTCCATCAAACTGAAGTAAAGCTTCAGAAATAGCTAGAACGCTATCTCTTCTATCCAATACGATATCTGCATTGGCACTGTAACCGGCTCTTATGAACTGACCCTCTTTTAGTTTTACCGCAGCTTTGATCTCAAATTGAATGGCTCCATCTTCTTCAATTCCTTTTGGAGATATGTATTCTAGCACTGCATCAAAGGTTTCATCTTCTATTGCTCCGATTTTAAGAATCAGATTCATTCCCTCTCGGATCTTTCCAACTTCAGATTCATCGACCTTCCCTTCAAAAACAAGATCAGACATATCAGCTACGGAAGCAATCGTAGTCCCTTCGTTCATAGTATTAGCCTCAATCACAGAATTACCCTCTTCAATAGGAACATCGAGTATCATTCCTTGAATAGTAGATCTGATCAATCTGTTGGTTTGAGCTCTATTCTTGCTTGTCTCACCCATTTTTACAAGGTCAAGGTTGTCTTGAGCAGCTTGATATTCTTCTTGAGCAGTCTTGTAGGCAATGTCAAATCTTTGGTAGTCCGCATCTGCAATGACCTTTTGATCCAATAGTTGCTTGTTCCTATCCAAATCTAGCTTCGCATTCTCCAAAGCAATCTTTGCTTGTCTCAATCTGTTTTCAGCATTGTTCAGACTAACCATGTTCGGGATGATCTTCACCAAGGCGATCTTATCGTTCTTGTTAACTTCTACACCCGCTTCAATATAGATTTCATCAATGATTCCAGAAACCTGAGGTTTGATCTCGATCTCCTTTCTAGGAACTACAGATCCTGTTGCAACTGTTTTCTTGATGATATTGGTTTTCATGGCCTGTGTAGTTTGAAAAACAACAGGCTTTTCTTCTGATTTTGCATAGAGAAAATAGATGGTTCCAATGAACAAACCAAGTAGTAATACAATTCCTAAGATTTTTAAGACCTTCTTCATTTGATTATCATTTATTCTGCCCTTAGGGCTTCAATAGGTTTAATTTTTACTGCTTTTCTCGCTGGGATCAATCCTGCCAAAGCCCCAGAGAATACCAATAACGTCAATGCTGTAAGAGCAATTTTTAGATCAATGGTGGGATTGGTAAACATTGAGTCACCTTGTGCTTCTCCCATTAAATTGGAGATCAATTCGGTGATTCCAACACCGAAAAGAAGACCAAAATATCCTGCTAGAGAAGTCAGAACAATTGCCTCAAGCATGATCTGAACAACAATGGAGGAAGGGGTAGCTCCAATGGCTCTTCTAACACCAATTTCTTTAGTTCTCTCTTTGACCACGATCAACATGATATTACTCACGCCGATGATCCCTGCAATTAAAGTTCCAGTTCCAACCACCCAGATCAAGGTGGCTATACCTGTAAATAATCCTTGGATCTGATCAAATTCTTCCTGCGCATTGAATGAGCCAAAAGCTCTATCATCTTCGGGTGCTACCTTATGTCTTCTCTTTAGTACATCAACGATCTTTTCTTCTACTTCTGTGGCTGTATGACCTTCTTTGGCAGTGACAGCAAGCCATCCAACAATGTTTCCGTAGTTAAAGGCCTTCTGAAAAGTAGAAAAGGGTATGAAAAGGGTTTGGGAATCTCGTTCTCCTTGATTTCCCGTCTTCTTAGTCTTCCAGACTCCAACCACTTTAAAATATACCCCATTGATCTTAATGTTCTTATTGATGGGGTCTATGTTCTCGCCAAATAGAACATCTCTTACGTTGGTGCCAATGATGGCAACTTTCCGCTTATCATCTATATCTAGTTTATTGATGAACCTCCCTTGAATGATGTTCATTGGGTTGATGTTCTCAATTTGAGGATAATCTCCCATCACACTAAAGCTACCGGCTTTTGTGCCAAAAGAGACATTGTTGCCCCCTCTAAATCCTCTTAATTGATTCCTAGGAGCTAGGTCTTGGATCTCACTGACCTCATTCATGATCACTGGAATGTCCTCATTCTTCATATTGAACCATCTGCCTTCTGGCAGCCCAGCATAAGGAATTGAGGTACTTCTTGTCCAGATGAATACAGAGTTGGTAGCCATATCGCCAAAGTTCTTTGTAACTCCATTTTCCAATCCATTCCCAGACCCCAACATGATAATCAACATGAATATTCCCCAGAATACACCAAAGGCAGTTAAGGAAGTCCTTAACTTGTTTTTCTTCATGGTGTTGAAGATCTCACTCCATCTGTCAGAATCAAATATGCTCATCATTCATCTCTTAATGCAACGATAGGTTTAATGGCTGCAGCTTTTCTTGCTGGGATCAATCCTGCAATAGTGCCAGCAGCAACTAAGATCAGAGTTGCGCTAATGGCAACTTGAAAGTTTACTTCTGGATTTTTGAAGAATTCTGAATCAGGGGGCACAAAACTGGCTGCTAATTCAACCAAGCCAACGCCGAGAACCAATCCAATGTAGCCAGATACAGACGTGATCAGAACAGATTCCATGATGATCAAGCTAATGATCGACATAGGAGTAGCTCCCAATGCTTTTCGAACTCCTATTTCTTTAGTTCTCTCTTTGACCACGATCATCATGATATTGCTGATTCCTACAATACCTGCAATAATGGTCATGATACCAATGATCCAAATGAAGATCCTAATTCCTTGAAAAAGGTTTTGAAATTGCAGGAATCCTTCAATGTTATTCCAAAATCGAATGGCACGCTCATCTTCGGGATCAAAGTTGTGAGCTTCAGCCATTTTTTGAGTGATCAGATCAACCATGGCTTGGCTCTCTTCAACTCCTGCATCTTCTGCAAGATTTACCATGAACATGTTAATCCTATCTCCACCCTGATAGATCTTCTGAGCTGTTGAAATGGGTAAATACAATACTTCTTGCTCATTTTCTCCTCCTTCATCCTCAAAGATCCCAATCACCTTAAAAGGTACTCCACTAACTTCAATGTATTTTCCAATGGCTTCTTCATCTTTGAACAAGGCCTCTTTTACCAAGGTGCCTATGGAGGCTACTTTTCTATATTCCTGAATGTCTGTTTCATTGATAAAACGTCCTTTTATGGTCAGTGTCTTTTCAATGAATTGATGGCCAGGATGAACCGTTCTAATTCCAAAGGTCCCGCTCTCATCTTTGTAGCTTACTGTGTTATTCCACAGATAAAAACGACCACTACTTTCCATTACTCCTGGAAGACGTTCGCTCACCAATTCATAATCTGAATTATCAAATTGAACAAACCTTCCGGGCTTCATTCCTTTGTATGGCATTGAGGTCTGCCCACTAAATACCCAGATACTGTTGGTTGCCGTATCTCTGAAGGTGTTCTTTACACCATTTTGAAGTCCAGTTCCTGATCCCAATAAGACGATTAGCATAAATATTCCCCACGCTACAGAAAAGCCTGTGAGAAAAGTTCGCAGCTTGTTCTTAGAAATCGTGTTGAATATTTCCTGCCATTTGTCTCTGTCAAACATGGGTAGGAGTATTTTGAGTAATTATCTGACCATCTTTTAACCTGATTACACGATCAGTTTTATCAGCTATATCGTTCTCATGAGTGACAATTACAACCGTAATTCCTTCACCATTGATAGTTCTCATTAGTTCCATTACTTCATATGAAGTTTTAGAATCTAGCGCACCAGTTGGTTCGTCTGCCAAAAGAACTTTGGGCTTTGTGATCAATGCTCTAGCGATGGCAACTCTTTGTTTTTGTCCTCCTGACAGCTCACTTGGCATGTGTTCTGCCCAATCTGCCAGTCCTACCTTATCCAAATACTCCAAGGCCATCTGATTTCGTTCTTTCCTTTTCACCTTCTGATAGTAGAGTGGGAGCGCAACATTCTCCATCGCATTCTTGAAGGAGATCAGATTGAACGATTGAAATACAAAGCCTAGAAATCGATTCCGATATTGTGCAGCTTTGGTTTCACTAAGATCTTTGATCAGTTTATTGTCGAGCTTGTAAATGCCATCGTCATAATTGTCAAGCATTCCAATGATGTTCAGTAGAGTTGATTTCCCAGAACCAGAGGAACCCATGATAGATACCATTTCGCCTTCTTTGACTTCCATATCAATCCCTTTCAGAACATGAAGTTTGTTCTTTCCAACCTGATATGATTTATGGATATTTTCTAGGTAAATCACTATCTCGTAAAGATAACTGAATATAGTAGATGAGTAATCAACACTTTATGGGCGGTATATATTAGGGATGACCGACTTAATTATTGAATAGTGTTGCAGAAATTGGATGATGATCGGATAACTTTTCGGGGTGGGTAGTATATCGCTCAGATCTCAATTTTTTATCGTGAAATAGATAGTCTATTCGAAAGGAGGGGAATTTTCCAATGTATGTTAGTCCGAGACCAGATCCACTTTCTATATAGGCGTCACTCAATCCATTGCCAATTACTTCATAAGCGTAAGATGCTGGTGTATCATTGAAGTCACCACATACAATAGTTGGGTAGGGAGAATCTGCAATGCTCTTGGCAATAGAGTCGGCCTGTGATTCTCTTCTAATGAACCCGCCTTTGAGCTTGCTGAAAACCATCAATTCATCCTCGAAATCTTTAGAATATTCGTTCTGATTTACCTTTTCAAGAGCCTTGTAATCATGCTTGTTCAATTTAATAGAGGCTAAATGGGCATTGTATACTCTATATATTTTAGTCCCGATCTTCACATCGGTGTACGAACAGGCATTGTCTCCATCCACTTTAAAGTTGACAGAGCCTTTTCCAACAATTGGATATTTAGAGAATGTGATCAAACCATAAGAATTGACAATTGGATTATTCTCTACTTGCTGGTGGTTGGTCACATAGAAATGATAATTCTTTGCATTGAGAAACTTAACCAGAGTATCCAAGGTCTCAAACTTATAACGTGGGTCGGGTTTGTTGGCATGAAAGAATTCTTGAAGACAGAGAATATCAGGTTGTTCCTCATTGAGAAAATCAAAGATCTTGTTACGAGTAGAACGCTCTTCAGACCACATGTAAAGATCAAAAACCCTCACATTGAAACTCATGAGCTTGATCCCTTCTTCTTTAACTGCTGGTGGATTAATGCGAACTTGAAGGTATCTTGGAACAGATTTATAACCAAGGATCAAAATGAGTAGTGGCAGAAGGAATCTTTTATCGGCAAGTAGAATCCAGCAAAAAAGAAACAAAAGATTGAGCGCAAAGAGATAGGGGAGAGCCAAGCCAAAAAATGCTATTGGCCAAAAGATAGAAGGTCTAATAAAGGGAGATACATAAGACAGTAGCAATGCAATTGCCGCTATCAAATTTAGAAAGAATAAAAGCCTGGGAATGAATTTAAACCTCTTCAAAACGGCGGCAAAATACTAAAAATAAGAGGCTTTAATCTTTATTTAATTTTAAGGAATGCCCCATTTTATCCTTCTTGGTTTGAAGGTACAATTCATTGTGGCTATTGGATTCGATCTCAAGAGGGATATTGTCAACGATCTCTAGACCATAACCGATGAGTCCTGTTCTTTTCTTGGGATTATTACTCATCAATTTCATTTTGCTTACACCCAAGTCCCTTAAGATCTGTGCTCCAATCCCGTAATCTCTAGCATCCATCTTGAATCCCAACTTGAGATTTGCTTCAACAGTGTCTAATCCCTCTTCTTGTAGTTTGTATGCTTTGAGCTTGTTCAGCAAGCCAATTCCTCTTCCTTCTTGATTCATGTATACAATTACACCCCTTCCTTCTTCCTCGATTTTTTTCATTGCTTCATGAAGTTGTGGGCCACAATCGCATCTACAAGAACCAAATATGTCTCCTGTCATACAAGAAGAATGAACCCTAACAAGGATCTCATCATCTTTTCCCCAATTTCCTTTTACCAAAGCCAGGTGTTCTTGTCCTGTGGTCGTCTGCTTGTAGTGGATCAAATTGAAGTTTCCGAATTCTGTTGGAAGTTGAACTTCTACTTGTTTCTCTATCAATGTTTCAGTTCTCATTCTATAGGCAATGAGATCTTTGATAGTGACTAATTTGAGTTCAAATTTTTCAGCGATCTTCTTGAGCTCAGGAAGACGCGCCATGCTACCATCCTCATTCATGATCTCTACGATCACACCTGCAGGCTGCATTCCAGCTAATCTTGCAAAATCTATTGCAGCTTCAGTATGTCCTGCTCTTCGTAAAACACCACCACCTTTGGCTCTTAGAGGAAATATGTGTCCTGGTTTTCCCAATTCTTGAGCTTTGGTATTAGGATCCACCAAGGCCTTCACTGTTTTGGCTCTGTCACCCGCAGATATTCCAGTGGAAGTTCCATGCCCAATAAGATCAACAGACACTGTAAATGGAGTCTCGTAGGCGGCAGTATTTTGATCTACCATCATTTCAAGACCTAGCTCATCGCATCGTTCTTCTACTAAGGGAGCACAGATAAGCCCTCTGCCATGAGTTGCCATGAAGTTGATCACTTGCGGATTTACCTTCTCAGCAGCTACAACAAAGTCTCCCTCATTTTCCCTGTCTTCATCATCAACAACAATGATAATCTCTCCGTTCCTAATGGCTTCAATAGCCTCTTCGATTGTATTCAGTTCCATTACAAGATTTGTATGCAAAATTATCAAATAAGACTAGCTAAGAGCTTATTTGTTCTCATTATTGCAGGAAAATGATCTGATTAGATAACTTCTAGCTCTGATGCTTTGATCCATCCACCATTTCCGTTGGGTAGTCTAATCTCATACCATTCTCCACTTTTGTCTCGAATGCTAACCTTACTTCCTTCATGAAGCACAAATAAACGTGAACTTCCTTCGGATGGAGAACTGCTAATATCAACAGTAGGAGACATAATGATGGCAAATTCTTCTTTATTCAATGATTGAAAATGACTTTCGCTGATCATCCAAGAGATGATAGCTAAAGCAAAGGCTACAATTCCGCTGTAAAAGGAAAGCTTCCTGATCTTTGAGTCTTTGAAGAAGAAATAGATCGCTAGGCCTCCTATTCCGAACAAGATGAAAAGAATGATGAAACTAGTCCAACTAGCAAGGGAGAAGGAATGGGTGATTGCTTTCCACCACCTGTAAAAGAACAATTCTGGAGGAGTTTCGATCTTGTCGATGGTTCTTGAATTGGCATATTTTAAATTATGCGCAGCATCTTCATTAGAAGGATTTACTTTTAATGCCTTCTCATAATGCAAAATGGCAGGGGCAATCTCGTTTGTTCTAAAATATGCATTGCCTAAATTGTAATGTAGATCATCAGAAATGTATCCTTCTTGAAGTAATTGATTGTACTGTTCAATTGCCTCTTCAAAATTCTTTTCTTCATAGGAGAGGTTAGCTGCTTGGAATCGTTCCAAGGCAGTTTGACCACTTAAGGATGAGGTAAGCAGTAAGAATGCGATCAATATGTTCCAATAGTGTTTCATCATCCTATAGATTCTGTTTCTTCAATGATTCGCTTGGCGCTTTCATACAAAGTATTTGGGTCTACTGCAGAAGAAGCGCCAAATCTTGCCATCTCAGCTTGTTCAATACTTTCATCGATAAGTTGTACCAGATCTTCATTCGCTTGTCTATTTCTCAATCTGCTGATCAGTTCTTCTTTTGACAGCTCTGCAGTACTCATGTTGAACTTATCTGCAAAGTATCCATACAATGCAATAGAGATTTCTTCGTAAAAGTTAGACAGTTCAGATCTATCCAGGAATTGTTTAGCCTTAGACATGCGCTTCACAGCAATTTTCTTGGCCTTTCCTCTTCTTAAGCCAACAGTATCAGCTTGTTGATCCTTGTACTTGCGAGATATAAAATAAAGTCCAATCAAAAGCAATAGTAATCCAGCAATGATTAAATAGAAGCTCGCCGAGCCATAAAATTGATCTTCAGGATTAAGAAGCACAAGATGATTGAGATGAATATATCTAATGTCTTCTTCCAATAATTCTACCTCTTCCTTCCTGTCGGCCGGGTTGTAAACTACATTTTCCTCTTCAGCTCCTCTTGCAACTCTAATAACAATAGAGTCGGTTTGAATGGTCTTGTATTTTCCGCTGCTTGGGTCAAAATAGGTAAATACATATGGGTCAATAATGAAATTTCCTGAGTGTCTAGGAATGATCAGATAGTTAAAGATCTTCTTCCCTGCTGATCCGCCCAGTGAGTTCTTGTACTTATTCTCAGTTTCTGGATCGTAGACTTCAAGATCTGGAGGGAAGTTAAGTTGGGGGGCTGCAATTAATGGAAGGTTTCCCTCTCCACTTATTTCAATTTTGAGGTCAATTGCCTCATTGGCCTTTAAGTCTGTTTTGTTGGAGCTGAGTTTAGCATTGAACTTTCCTACGGCACCAGCATATTCTCCATTTCCTCGATAAGTAGGCAGGGCTTTAATGTTTACCTTGATAGGCTTACTTGCAAGAATGACCTCTCTATTTTCATAGGAGCCAAACATGGATTCAAAGACCGATCTAGATCTCCGACTACGTACCTGAACGATTGCCTTCATCTCCAATGGGTCGATCAGCAGTTCTCCTGCTCGTTGAGGATACAAGAGTGTTTGTTTCAAATTGGCTACTTGATAGACTTCACCATCAATGTACTCTGTAGACAATTGAATCTGATCGTATACAGACCTGATATCATGTGACCAAAAACCATTGAGTTCTGGTAGATCTTCCAGGTTAATGGTGCTCAGGTTGAGTTTTGAGTAAAGTTTGAAAGTAGCAGTAAGTTTTTCTCCAACATAAGCTGTTCTCTTATCAACAAAGGCCTTGATATAAACATAATCACTTAATTCATTGCCGCTATTCTTTCTCTGATTTTGACGTTGATTTTGCGCATTTGAACTATTGCTATTTGCATCTACTACCTCAATATCTAAAGCTTCTGTTTTGATCTCTTTGCCATCCACTACAATAATTGCAGGATCTATGGTGAATTTTCCTTTCTTGGTTGCCTGAAGGATGTAGCTAATGGAAAATGAGCGACTCATTTGTCCATTGATGTACTGCATGCTACTACTTTGGTTAGGACCTGAAAGCATGCGGAAATTGGAAAAGGAGGGAGGCGTGAAGTTGCCACCACCTGAATTTACCGTAAAGGTGACTTTGAATCTTTGTCCTACTTCTACTACCTTATGACTAAGACTGGCCTTGAAGCTCACTGCACTTGCCATTAACTGACAAGCAAACAGGCTAATGAATATGAAACTGATCCACTTTTTCATTACCAATCTTTTTCAATTTCTACCTTCACTGCTTTGCCCTTCTTCTTTTTCAGTTTCTCTTGTACCTCTTTTTCCTTGTTGTTCAAAGCCTCCAAGATCCTTTCGGCATCTTCTCTAGAAACCTGTTGCTGCTGTTGTTGCTGCTGCTGTTGTCGTTCGTCTTGCTGCTGCTCTTCTTCTTGCTGTTGCTGCTGATCTTGCTGCTCTTCTTCTTGATCCTGCTGATCCTGCTGATCTTGCTCTTGTTGGTCTTGTTGTTCTTCTTGATCTTGCTGCTCTTGATCCTGCTGTTGCTCTTGTTGCTGTTGTTGCTCTTGTAGGAGTTTCTGAGCATAAGCTAAGTTGTATCTGCTCTCTTCATCTTTAGGATTATGCAATAGCGCTTGTTTATATGACTCAATGCACTTTTCAAGTTCTTGTTGCTTGAATAAAGAATTCCCAAGATTGTGATATGCCTTGGCCTTTGTCTCATTATCTTCCGCTCTCTCAGCAGCCATCTTGAAGTAGTTGGTGGCGTCTTCATATTTACCTTGTCGGTAATAGGAATTACCCATATTGTAAAAGCCTTCTATGGGGATCTCTTCCGCACTTAAACTCTTTCTGTATTCACTAATTGCTTCTTCAAAACTGTTTTCAAGATACAAGCCATTGCCATCTCTAACATTCTGCAATGCAGATTGACCTACAGATATTAGAGGGCTAAGACCCAAGCAAATCAATGTTATATGTATTAGAGAGAATCTCATTCTTCAAAAAGTTTAATCTTTTCTACCCATTTGCCTTTCTTCTCACCCATGATCAAAAACAGAATATAAAATAAGAAGGATGCTGCCAGAAAAAACTGGAATCGATCTTCATAATCTGTATAGACTTGACTTTCAAATTCACTTTTCTCTAATCCACTCAATTGGTCGAGGATCCTTTCAAATCCAACAGATGCATTGGTTGCTCTGATGTAACTTCCATTTCCAAGCCCTGAGATCTCTCTCAGCATTTCTTCGTTGAGGCTACTTACCACGGTATTTCCATCAGCATCTTGTCGAAATCCAATTTGGCGCCCATTCTTAAAGATTGGAATTGGAGCTCCCATTGGGGTTCCCATACCTATTGTGAATACTTTAATTCCTTTATTCGCTGCACTTCTAGCAGCTTCTATTGCATCATCCTCATGATTTTCTCCATCTGTAACAACGATCAATGCCTTATTTCCTCCCTCTTCGAAGTTGAACGATTCTTCTGCTAGTTCAATCGCTGCTCCTATTGCAGTTCCTTGGGTAGGCACAATATCTGTATCAACCATGTTCAAGAAAAGTTTGGCAGCTGCATAATCAGTTGTAATCGGTAATTGGGTGTATGCTTGTCCGGCGAATACAATGATTCCTATTCGGTCTGAATGTAACTCTTCTAGAAGCTGAAGCATTGCTCTTTTAGCTCTTTCAAGTCTGTTGGGTGAAAGGTCTTCCGCTTTCATACTATTGGAAACATCCAATGCGATCATCAGGTCTATGCCTTCTCTTTTAACTTCCTCTAGCTTGGTTCCTATTTGTGGATTGGCTATTCCAAGAACCAAAAAGAAGAAGGCGAATAAGAAAAGGACAAAGCGCCATCGGTACTTGTTTTCTGAGTAGCGCGGGATCAATTGTAGCATCAATCTCGACTCAGCAAATCGAGCTCTTGCTTTCTTTCTCCATTTCATTAAAGCCCACCACATGACCATCATTAGCGGAATTAACGCCAACAACCACAAAGCCCAATCATGTTCTATTCTGTACATCAATTTATACTTTTTAGTAGGGTGTGATTCAAACTAAATTGAAGAAAGAAAAAGATGGCCGCTGCCAAAGCAAAAGGCAAGAACTCTTCTTTTTTCTTTCTGTATTCCGTTACTTCAATTTTTGATTTCTCCAATTGATCGATCTCTTCATAGATGGCTTCAAGGCTCCTGTTGTTGGTAGCTCTAAAATACCTTCCACCAGTCATCTGAGCGATCTTTTCTAGCGTCTCTTCATCGATCTTAACTTCTACCTTCTGATAGGAAGTAGTACCAAAAACAGTTTTAAAAGGGTAGGGGGCCATTCCATTGGTACCTAGACCAATGGTGTAAACACGAACTCCAAATTCTCTAGCTATTTCAGCTGCAGTTAAAGGAGGAATTGATCCTTTGGTATTGAATCCATCGGTAAGTAATATCACCACTCTGCTTTTTGCATCACTCTCTCTTAATCGGTTTACAGAGGTGGCTAGGCCCATTCCAATGGCAGTTCCGTCTTCTACCATTCCATTTTTGACATCCTTGAACAAGTTTTTAAGAACGGCATGATCTGTAGTTAGTGGCGCTTGGGTAAAGCTCTCGCCACTAAATGTCACCAGACCAATTCTGTCATTTGGTCTGCCTCCAATAAACTCCATAGCAACATCTTTCGAAGCTTCAAGCCTATTGGGTTTCAGGTCTTCTGCTAGCATACTGCCCGAAATATCCATTGTGATCACAATGTCTATACCTTCAGTGGTAACATCTTGCCAGCTTAGGGATGATTGTGGTCTGGCTAAGGCAACTACGAGTGCAGTCAGTCCCAAAAGACTGAATGCAAAGGGCAGGTGTCTTGCTTTGATCTTAAGGTCAGCAGAGGAGGAGGGTAAAAACTTAAAGGTAGATAGCCTTATGGAAGCTTTTCTTTTTCTCAATCTAAGAATGTATGCCAAGATCAATAGCGGTATGATCGCAAATAGAACGAACAACTCAGGATTTGAAAATTGTATGTTATTCCACCAACTACTCATCTTCTTGCTCCTTTTGAATTAGTTGTGGATCTTCTTCTACGATCACTTTGGTCTCTTCAATGAATTGATAGGAGAATTTCATTGCAGCTTCATTCTCAGAAGAAGATGGTTGCTGTTTTGCAAACTTTGCAAGGTCAGAAAGCTGCAACTGATCAATTAGTTTCAAGTGCAAGCTCTCTTTTGTTTCCTTGTGATACTTCAGTAAGAGGTCAATTTCGTCAGTTGTCTTTTCCAGGGCAGAGATTTGGTACCTGTTCTCCAAATACTCTCGAATGATATGAGACAAAGAGGTGTGATATTCATTGATCTTTCCATTTTGCCAAAGACTAGCCTCTTCCAACTGCTTCAATTGCCTTATTGCAACAACATCTGCTTCCTCTTTTGGAACGAATACTTGTTCTTCAACCTTTTCTTTTTGGAGTTTTTTGTAAATGAAAATGCCTGCAATGATCAATGCGATCAAGAGGATAATGCCTCCAATGTAGTATTTGTGTACCAAGATCCAATCCCAGAGAGAGAAAGGAACTTCAATGATTCCCTTTATGTCCTTAATGTCTGCTTCTGCTTGTAAGTCAACAGATGTGACTTCTAATAGCTCAGCTTCGGAATTAAAGATTTCATCACCTACCTTGAAGGTAAAAGGAGGTATTGGGTGGTATCCGCTATCCCAAGAAGTTATTGTAATGGTCTGGGATAAGATCCGAATACTGATGTCGTTCTCATCATAGGATGTATCGATTTCTGAGATCTTGACAATTTCGATCTTACCACTAATGGTATCCATTAATGAAGGGAAGCTCACCACCTTTCCATCAGCAGTACTTCGCAATTCAAGTTCAATGGTAGTTTGTTCTCCGATCTTGATCTGCTTGTCCATAAGAACAGCGGTTGCTTCTTGAGATCTCAATTGAAAACCGAAAGAGATCAATAGTGCGATTAAAATATGTAATCTTCTCAAAATCATCTCCTTGACTCTCTTCTTTTGAATAAATTCATTAAAGGTGTGACATAAGATTCATTCGTGGAGATCTTGCAATGATCAACACCGCTTCTTCTCATTGAATTGAGAATGTAATCTTGTTGTTTTAGAGCTTCTGATCTATAGAGTTTGCGATTTTCTTTTGATGAAGTGTCCATCCATCTGATCTCACCACTTTCAGCATCGTAGAGTTGAATCAATCCAACATTTGGCATTTCTTCTTCTCTCGGATCCTGTATCTGCAGCGCTACCAAATCGTGTTTTTTGTTCACGATCTTCAATTCATCTTCAAAACCTTCATCAATAAAGTCAGAAATCAAGAATGCGGTAGACCTCTTCTTGATTGCTCTGCTGAAATATTTTAAGGCTTCTTTGATGTTGGTGCCTTTATTCTCTGGCTCAAAATCAAGTAATTCTCTAATGATCATTAGAATGTGACTCTTTCCCTTCTTTGGTGGAATGAATTTCTCTACCTGATCACTGAAGAACAATACACCGACTTTGTCATTGTTGTTGATCGCGGAAAAGGCCAAAACGGCACAAATCTCTGTTACAAGCTCTTGTTTGAATTGTTTGCTACTTCCAAAATCTTTTGAACCACTGACATCAACTAGCAGCATTACAGTCATTTCCCTTTCTTCTTCAAAGACTTTGACATAAGGATGGTTGAAACGGGCAGTAACATTCCAATCGATGGTTCTGATCTCATCACCGATCTGATAATCACGAACCTCGCTAAAAGCCATTCCCCTTCCTTTGAAAGCAGAATGATATTCGCCTGAGAAGATTTGATTGGATAAACCTCGACTCTTGATCTCGATCTTTCGAACCTTCTTCAGCAGTTCTTGTGTATTTTGATTACTGCTAGCCAATTTTTATCAATGCTTAAGGTACTTCAACTGCATTCAAGATATCATTGATGATATCTTCGGAAGTTATGTTTTCGGCTTCCGCTTCGTAGCTTAAGCCAATTCTATGTCTCAATACATCTTTGGCAATTGCTCTTACATCTTCGGGAATTACATATCCTCTTCTCTTGATAAAGGCATAGGCTTTAGATGCGAGTGCTAAACTGATACTTGCCCTTGGTGATCCTCCAAAATTGATAAGGTCCTTTAATTTGGCCAATCCATAATCCTCAGGATTTCTGCTAGCAAATACAATGTCTACAATGTATTGCTCTATCTTTTCATCCATGTAGACCTCCTTAACAACCTCTCTAGCCTTAATGATGTCAGCGGGCTTTAGGATCTGTTTAGCTTTAGGCATTCCATCCTTCGCTAGGTTTTGACGAATAATCTTTCTCTCTTCCTCTTTTTTCGGATAGTCCAATACCACCTTAAGCATGAATCGATCTACTTGAGCTTCCGGTAAAGGGTAGGTTCCTTCTTGTTCAACTGGGTTTTGAGTGGCAAGTACTAAAAATGGTTTGGGAAGCTCGAAAGTATTCTCTCCGATTGTCACTTGTTTTTCCTGCATTGCTTCCAGCAGGGCAGATTGAACTTTGGCGGGAGCTCTATTGATCTCATCTGCCAAGATAAAATTGGCGAAGATGGGTCCCTTTTTGATCGAGAATTCCTCTTTCTTTTGAGAATAGATCATGGTACCTATCAAATCGGCAGGTAATAGATCTGGTGTAAATTGAATTCTGCTGAAGTCGGCCTTGATCGAGCTAGCAAGTGTATTGATGGCCAATGTTTTTGCCAAGCCTGGAACACCTTCTAGGAGGATATGGCCATCAGATAGTAGTCCAACCATTAGGCGTTCTACCATGTGTTTTTGTCCAACGATCACCTTGTCCATCTCCATGTTCAGGAGATCTACAAAGGAGCTTTCAGATTTAATTCTTTCATTCAAGGCCTTGATGTCATTTTCGCCTTGATTTATACTTGTATTTTCAGATGAAATTGGTGTTTGCTGTTCTGCGTCCATTCTTTCTCTAATTTTGGAATACAAACTTAATTAGCCCTTAGAGCCATAAGAAAAGTAGCGCTGTTAATTATTGTTAACTATCACTCATAAGTTTTGTTAATCTATGATCAAGACATTTTTTACATCTGATAAGGATCTATTTCAAGAAGCGAGAAACATTCGCGAGATTGTATTTGTAATTGAACAGGAAGTAGCTGAGGAAGAGGAGTTTGATGAGTTTGAAGACCTCAGTAAGCACTTTTTAATCTTCGATGGAGACAAGTCGATTGGAACTGCCCGCTGGAGGCATATTGCCGATAAGATCAAGCTGGAAAGATTTGCCATTTTAAAAGAGTACAGAAATTTAGGATGGGGAGAAAAGATCTTAAAGGCAGTTTTGGAAGAAGTTTTGCCTATCGGAAAGGATATTTACTTGCATGCCCAATTAAGAGCGATACCATTTTATGAAAGACAAGGCTTTAAAAAGGTAGGAGAGATGTTTTCAGAATGTAATATCGATCATTATAAGATGGTTATTGAGCAGAATGAAAATGTATAGTAAAACTTTGTTGGATTTAAATTGTACTAAACAATATGAATAAAGCAACTTTTGGATCGGGCTGTTTCTGGTGTTCAGAAGCCATCTACAAACAATTAAATGGAGTCTCAAAGGTCACATCAGGCTATATGGGAGGAGGAATTTCCAATCCTACATATAAAGAAGTCTGCAGCGGACTTACAGGTCATGCTGAAGTGGTGCAAATCGACTTTGATCCAGCAGAGATTTCATACGAGGAATTGTTGCGGATATTTTGGAATACTCATGATCCAACTACCTTGAACAGACAGGGTAATGATGTTGGAACTCAATATCGCTCAGTTGTTTTCTATCACGATGAGGAGCAGAAAGAGCTCGCAGAAAAGTTCAAGGAGTCATTAGATGCTTCTGGAGCCTTTGACCAACCTATTGTTACAGAAATTTCTGAAGCTCCAAGCTTTTATGCTGCGGAAGATTATCATCAAAATTATTTTGAAAACAATCCAGAGCAGGCCTACTGTCAAGCAGTCGTGAGGCCAAAGGTCGAGAAGTTTGAAAAGGTCTTTGCCGATAAGATCAATTAAAGCTTAGCCGCTGCAAGAGCTCTTTCTGCTTGTTGAAGATGCCGTTCTTGATGCGCGATCACAAATTTCAATGTACTTCCCAGGTTCATTTTGATCAATGGAATGGTCAGTTTGCAATTGTTCTTGTTGAGATTAAAGCTTTTAGCAGCATCTAGGACTTTTAACCAATCTTCTTGGTAGGAGATAAAGTTTTCTAAGCTGCCGCTATTTGCTTCTTGCTGAGTTGGATTCTTGCTTTTGAATGTTTTCATCTTCTTTATACTGCCATCCTCTTTTGGAAGCATGTCTAAATAAAATTTATTGCCAAAATAGCCTGCTTTGAATTCCAATTCCTGATAGTTTGTTCCCTTTTTTGAAGCACTCTTTAACTTGCTGCCAATTGAATTTGTATAGAACTCAGAATATCGATTCAAATGCTCCAAGCATTGCAGCACATTCCAGCTGTTGGGGTCTGGCGATGTTGATAGAAGCTTAGATTCTTCTTCTTGGAAACTATAAACTCTTTCCAATTGATTGATGATTAATTCCTTTAACTCTGAAATGACTTCTGATTGTTTCATCTTTTTTTGAGGCAAAGTTGTGTTCTTCTTGCTTGCTGAATCTTGATTGAGATCAAGATTTCGGATTCATCAAACGACTTAATGTTTCAGGGCTCATTCTCAAATATGCCGCAATGTATTTATGAGGAACCTCCTGAAACAATTGTGGACTTCGCTTTTGTATTCTTTCCAGTCTGCTTCTTGGATCTTGAAGCATCAAGTCTTCCTCACGTTCAATCAGTCCGACTATGAGTTGCTCTAACAATTGATTGTATTCTAAAAGGATAGATTGATCACTGTGGATGTATTCTTCGAAATTCTTTTTTGAGCATTGTAAAACCACTGAGCTGCGCATGGCTTCAAGATACATCTCACCTTTCTTTCCAGTAAAATAGGAGGAGAGAGAAGTAAAAATTGATCCTTTGTATCCAAATCGAATAGTGAACTCATTTTCTTCAACAAAAGAATAAGCCCTTATTGCTCCTTCTTTGATATAATAGATGTATCGTTCAACTTCCCCAGCCCTTGAAAGAAGTTCTCCTCTTTTTAAATGGAGTTCTTTCCATTCAAGTAAACTACTGTCCAGCGCTGCTGATATCATGTTTGCGAATGTAGTGATCTAAAGTAGTATAGAGTATGTATAAAAAAATATTAATTAATGCATTGAAAATATAAATTAAACATTATGAATATTGAATCGTTTAGCTTCTACATTTGTCAAAAATTTTATCAATGAACACAATAGTCTACGCAAAAGGTGACGGTATCGGTCCAGAGATCATGAATGCAGCTCTTAAAGTTTTAAAAGCTGCCAAAGTTGATCTTCAGTTCGAAGAAATCGTTATCGGTGAAAAAGCATATCTAAATGGAAACATGAATGGTATTGCGCCTGAGAGTTGGAATAAAATCTTAGAGCATAAGATCTTGTTCAAAGCTCCAATTACCACACCTCAAGGGGGAGGGTATAAGAGTTTGAATGTAACCTTGAGAAAAACTCTTGGACTTTTTGCAAATGTTAGACCTTGTAAAGGAATGGCTCCTTTTGTTGCGACCAAGCACCCTGAGATGGATGTGGTTGTGATCAGGGAGAACGAAGAAGACCTTTACGCTGGAATTGAGCATCAGCAAACCTCCGAAGTAGTGCAGTGCTTGAAGTTGATTACACGCCCTGGATCTGAGAAAATTGTACGCTATGCATTTGAATATGCAAGAGCTTATGGAAGAAAGAAGGTAAGCTGTTTTGTTAAGGACAACATCATGAAGCAGACAGATGGTTTGTTCCACAAGGTGTTCAATGAAATTGCCGCTGAATATCCAGAGATTGAAAGCGATCACATCATTATTGATATTGGAGCTGCAAGAATTGCAGATACTCCGGAAATGTTTGATGTGGTAGTAATGCCAAATCTATATGGAGATGTAATATCGGATATCACTGCCCAATTAAGTGGTTCTGTTGGACTGGCAGGTTCGTCAAATATTGGTCAAAAATGCTCCATGTTTGAGGCAATTCACGGTTCTGCTCCTGATATCGCAGGGAAGAATATTGCCAATCCATCTGCATTGATCAATGCTTCGGTAATGATGTTGAATCATTTGGGAAAATCTGAATCCGCTGAGTTGATTCAAAACGCCTGGTTAAAGACCATTGAAGACGGAATACATACCGCTGATATCTATCATGAGGGTAGTGTTAAAAAAGCGGGCACAGATGAATTTGCAGATGCAGTAATAGAAAGATTAGGTCAGAAGCCAACAGTCTTGAGTCCTGTAGAATTTAGCGATTTGAAGCCAATTCAATTGCCTGATTACAAGCGTGATCTGGAGAAAAGAGAGAAGAAGCAATTGGTTGGGGTGGATGTGTTTATCGATCACCCCTCATTCAAGCCTGAGGAGTTGGCAGAAGTTTTGTCGGAGTACAATGATGAGAAGTTGAATCTAAGCATGATCACCAATAGAGGAGTGAAAGTGTGGCCTAATGGATTTGATGAGACTTTTTGCACTGATCATTGGAGATGTAGGTTCGATCAAGCAAACGGCAGAGCTGTTGAATCCAAGGATGTTGCAGAATTGTTAGTCCGCTTGGCAGAAGGTAAAATGGATGCAATTAAGACTGAAAACTTATACACCTTTAATGGCGAAAGGGGATATTCTTTAGGTCAGGGACAGGGTTAAAAATATAAAGATTGGTTGTTGTGTTAGGGGTCCTCTCGTAATGGGAGGGCCTTTACTATTTATAGTTCTCGAACCAAGAGAATCGTTCATCAATAATTCTCGATTTATTTTCTTCTAAGAATTCTTTGAATGCCTCAGCAGCAGGGGAAAACTTTTTGTTCTCTAGCCAGATCAAATTCCACTCAGTAGTGATGGGCAATTGCTTTAAAGGAATAATGTGTAGGTCTCCATTCTGAAGTTCATTCTTGATGCCGATCAATGGCATGATGTAGTATCCTAAGCCTGCTATTACAGCTTGTTTAACTGCTTCATTAGAGGTAAGTTCGATCTCCTTTTGGATCTTCAACTGGTTCTTTTCTATGAACTCTTGCATGGCTGCTCTTGTGGCGCTTCCTTTCTCCCTGAAGATGAGCGTTAGTTTTTCAAGATCCTTGCTGTCGATATGTTTTCCCTTTTCTGATAGTTGTTTGTTTCCGACTAAGAATAGTTTATTCTGAAGAAGTTCTATTCGTTCTATTTTTAGATTGTCAGGAAGGACAGAAACCATTGCGAAGTCTACTTCGTTGTTTTCAAGACTCTCAATAACTCTTGTTTTATTGGTCACGTCCATTTTAAGATCTATCCCTTTGTGTTCGTTCAAGAATTCTGAAATAAAATAGGGGGTGACGTATTTGGCAGTGGAGGCGATGGTGAATTTGATCCTTCCAGTAATATATCCTTTGTGAGCTAGCGACTTGTGCTTCATGTCGTAGGCTTCGCTGATGATCTTATCAGCAGATTCTGCAATTTCCCTCCCAAAATCTGTTACGTAAAGTTTTCTCCCAATTACCTCTGTTAGGGGTACATCAAACTGCTCTTGAAGATTTTTAAGTTGGATAGAAACGGCAGGTTGACTCAGATGAAGTTCTTTGGCTGCCTTGGAAATGCTTTCCATTTGGACAATCTTTCTAAAGATCCTCAGCTGGTTAAGAGTATAATTCATGTATCATAGATTTTATTTATAGTAAAGATATTAAATATAAATAAAATATTATCTAATTATTGAGATAAGGCCAATACTTTTGTCAAAAAAAACAATGGCAGAATTAGCTATCGACTTACAAACCATCAAATTAATTGATGGAACCTACAGCGCAAAAGACGCTGCTGAGATCCTTTACTCTGTTTTGGATGATAAGATCAAATTTCACAACATTCAAATCACTTCTTGTTTAGAGAGAAATCAAGGTGAATTGGAGCATTCTAGAACTAGACTTCAAGAATTGAAGAAAGAAAGAGAAAAGATTGCTGAATTGATCAGTGAGGCCAAAGAGAACAATCTGAGCTTGCGCTTATCCTCACAAATTCAAGTAGATTTCGAATAGTAGCCACTTCAAGTGGCTTTTTTTATATCCCAATAGTTAGAAGGACTGCATAGGTCTTCAGATATGCCTATGCCTAAATCAAAACCATTCTATGGATCTTCATTTGTTGATCGACAACATCACAAATCCTGCTCTGTTGTTTTTCTTTTTAGGTTTGATCGCAGTTCAATTAAAGAGCGATCTACAAATCCCCGAGAATTCTTCTAAGTTCATCTCCCTCTATTTGCTTTTTTCTATTGGATTCAAAGGCGGACAAGAGCTATCCCATTCTGACTTTGATAATGAAGTGTGGTTTGCTCTGATTGCAGGTTTGTTATTGGCCATTAGTGTTCCTCTGTATACTTTCTTCATTTTGAAAAGAAAGCTGTCCGTTGAGAATTCTGGAGCCATTGCTGCTTCCTATGGATCTGTTAGTGCTGTAACCTTCATAACCGCTATTTCATTTCTCAACTTTGAAAACATTGACTACGGCGGACATATGGTAGCCGTTATGGCTTTTATGGAGGCTCCTTCAATCATTGTCGGAATGGCATTGATCTACTTATTTGCAGGAAAGAAAAATGGGTCAATGGGTTTTGGCCAGATTCTCAAGCATTCTTTTACCAATGGTAGTGTGATGCTTATTCTGGGAAGTTTAGCGATAGGTTTCATTGCCAATGAGGAACAGGCTGCTGGTATTGAACCATTTACCACCGATATTTTCAAGGGATTCTTAGCGATCTTCTTATTGGATATGGGAATCGCCTCATCAAAAGGTCTAAATACTTTCTTCAAGCAAGGCTGGTTTACATTTTGGTTTGCGATTGTAATACCGGTGATCAATGGGAGCTTCATGGCTTTTATCAGTGGAATGTTTCTGGATCATGATGGAAACCGATTTTTGATCTCAATCCTTGCAGCATCTGCATCTTATATTGCAGTTCCAGCTGCAATGAGGATGGTGGTTCCTAAAGCCAATCCAGCACTGTATATACCTATGGCATTGGCAGTTACCTTTCCATTTAACATTACCTTGGGAATGCCTATTTATCTTTATATCATCCAGATTTTTCCCTAATTAACATGCTTTAAGACTCATTAACATTCCTTCTTTGGGAGTTTGTATAAATTTGAAGTGTGAAACTGATTAAGAACATAATTCCTTATGTATTTCTCTTTAGCCTATTATTGAGTTCTACAGGGATATCTGTTTACAAACATTACTGTGGAGATTTTCTTGCTTCTTTCTCCTTTTACACTCCAGCTGATGATTGTTCTCCTGATGGAGATGAGAGTTGTGAGGAGAAAGGAAAAGATTGCTGTGATGATGAGACAGAGTATTTTACAGCAGACATTGATCTAGTTAAGCAAGAGGTGCAAGACTTTCATTTTGTTCCCAACTTCTTTTTGGTTTCTAATGTTTCAGAAACTGAAGAGGAAATAGAAGAGTTAAGTTGGATCTGTGCAGAGCTTAAAGAGCCACCAATCAATGGTCCTCCTAGATATATAAAGAACTCCCAGCTTACTTATTACGGATAGTTTGATTGATTTTCTATCCGAACTTACTATTTCTAAAAATTTAAAAAATCAATCATGAAAAATCTAATATTAATAGGAATGTGCATCCTTTTTGCACATTCGGTATCAGCTCAAGCTGATAAAAAAGTCACTGAAACTACTTTTTGGGTTGACGGTGTATGTGAAATGTGCAAGAACCGCATTGAAGGTGCAGTGATGCGAACCAATGGAGTGAAACTCGCTAACTGGGATGTCAATACCCATGAACTAACGGTAGTGTACAAAAATTCCAAGACTTCCGATGAGGAATTGCACCAGGTAGTGAATAGTGTAGGTCATGATACCAAGCTTCAAAAGGCGAGCGATGAGACCTATGAAAAAATCCACCCTTGCTGCAAATACAGAGATGAAGAGGTGATGGAGGAACATAACGAGAAGTAAGACCGAGGGTCTAAATCTATAGATTATGTTTCGATTCATCTTAGTGGTATTGCTACTGCAATGCTTGAACTCTTTTGGACAAGATTATGTCCAAGGAGTAGTCTTCTCTGAAGATCAAAAAGGCAGATTAAAACCAGTCTCCTTCGCAAATGTGTATTGGTTGGGAACGAATTACGGTACCACAACCGATTCCAATGGTGTATTTAATTTGGCTATTCATTCTAGCTCCAGAAAACTGGTTACTTCATTTGTGGGTTACCAGTCGGATACTTTATTGATAGAAGACTTATCTGCAACCATAACTGTTCAATTGTCAAACGCTGTAAGTCTGAATACAGTTCAGATAGAGGCGAAGCGAAAAAGTACAGAGATGTCGTTTATCAATCCGTTGAAAATGGAGAATATGTCTGAAAGGGAGCTTTTCAAAGCAGCGTGTTGCAACCTTTCAGAAAGCTTTGAAACGAATCCTTCGGTCGATGTACATTTTGCAGATGCTGTTAGCGGTAACCGCCAAATCAGTATGCTGGGTTTGGCTGGTCCTTATACTTTGATCAATAGAGAGAACATGCCTGGTGTTCGTGGATTAGGCAATGCTTTTGGATTGACCTTTATTCCAGGAACTTGGATCGAATCTATCCAGTTGACAAATGGAATCGGTTCTGTGGTGAATGGATATGAAAGCATAGCAGGTCAAATCAACTTTGAGTTAAGAAAGCCAGAGGCAAAGGAAGAAGTGTTCTTGAATCTGTTTGCCAATCAAGGTGGTAGGATGGAGGCTAACTTGATCATCAATCAACAACTTTCCGAGGGATGGTCTACAAGTTTGTTGATGCATGGAAATACCAGACCTTTTGAGCAAGATGCTAATTCGGATGGATTCAGAGATTTCCCTCTTCAAGACCAGGTCAACTTAATGAATAGATGGAAATACAGTAAGGGAAAGAGTCTGCGATTACAATTTGGGATACATTATCTCCAAGATGAAAAAACAGGAGGAGAGACTGATCAACGAAAAGATGACTTGGCAGAATTGGGAAGAGAAGGACTCTATCGTTTAAACATCAATACGGAGAAGCTAGAAATTTTCTCCAAAACAGGTTTTGTTTTTCCAGGCTTCAAATACAGAAGTATGGGATTGCAATTATCTGCCAGCGGTATTGATCAAAGATCCAACTATGGTTTAAGAGATTATGATGCACAACAACGAAGCCTCTATGCGAATTACATTTATCAGTCCATTATTGGAACTACTTTCCACAAGTTCAAGACGGGCTTGAGTTATTTGCAAGATGAGTACAATGAAGAGTTGGATGCAATATCTTTTTCAAGAATTGAAAGAGTTCCAGGCGCCTTTTTTGAGTACAGCTTTGAGCCATCTGCTAATTTTACTCTTGTAGCTGGATTGCGTTACGACCAGCACAATATCTTCGGTGGGTTCTTTACTCCGAGACTAAATCTTCGCTATGCTTTAGACGAGTTTACTGTTGCTAGACTAGTAGCTGGAAGCGGACAAAGAACAGCCAATCCAATTGCAGAGCAGCAATCACTCTTAGCTAGTTCTAGAAGCCTTTATTTTAATGGAACTAATTCGGACTACCCATTTGGGATTCCCATGGAGAAAGCTTGGAATATTGGTGTTAACCTGACCAGGAATTTTACCTTGGATTATAGAGAAGGTTATGTGGGAATTGATCTTTATAGAACAGAGTTTACTGATCAATTAGTTGTTGACAGGGATGAGGGAGCAGATCGAGTTCTTTTCTACAATTTAGAAGGTGAAAGCTATGCAAACAATGTGCAATTAGAATTGAGCTATGAATTGATCAAGTTTTTAGATATGCGAGCAGCTTATCGTTTTACAGAAGTAAGAACTACTTATCAATCGGGTCTGAGACAAAGACCATTCATTCCGAAACATCGTTTCTTCGTCAATTTAGGCTATTCAACTGCTAGACAGTTGAATGATGCACAGTGGACTTTTGATCTAACCACTCAATGGTATGGAGAGCAGCGAATTCCAACTACTGAAGGGAATTCTTCGGCAAACCAGAGAGCCATGCAATCTCCTTCCTATTTTCTGTTGAACGGACAAGTTTCCAGGGTCTTTAATAGGGTGTGGACGGCATATATTGGGGTAGAAAACATTTTAAATTATCGTCAGGATGACCCAATTATATCTGCTGACAATCCTTTTGGGAATCAGTTTGATGCTTCGATGGTTTGGGGGCCTATCTTTGGAAGAATGGCCTATATTGGAGTTAGAATGCGGTTAAAAAAGAACCCAGATGAAGATTAAGCACTAATTGCTAGCAATTCTTGTATTTATCGTGAAGTCCTTTTCCTTCAAGGATCATTGGAATGGATTTTTCTAATCGAGACATACGGGTTTTTTCTTGCTTAGCTGATCCAATATGATCGGCATACTCCCTTTGTTTTCCAGGACTTAATTGACCGAAGGATTGTTTTAGTTGTTTATCAGCCTTTAAAGCATCAGCTAATTCATTGGAAAGATTTAGCTTCTTTTCACTACGATCTGGAAGAATTTCTCTTCCATTCTTTTGATTGTCTATAGCCTCTAGAATATAATTTTTGACCAGCTTTTCATCAATGGGATCCTTTTCGTAAAATCTCCATTGACGAAGTGCTTTCGTTTTCCCATCTTGGGCATTCTCCAATACTTGGGATTGATCCTTTAGAAAAACTCCCTGGAAGAACCACAATCCAACATATGATTTGAATGCACCCATTCCTACTACATTCTTGCTTCCAAATCCATATACAGGAGCACCCCATTTGATATTTTCCTCTAGATCGGTTTCCTGTAAAATTGCTCTTAAGGTTTCCAATTGAGATTTCCAGCTAGAATGTTTTAAAATGAATTCTTCTACTGAGGCCATACTATTTGGTTTTAGGGTTGATCTCAAAAATAGGAAATAGATAAGAAGTTGAAGTTGTGTTTAAATGAAGACGGAGGAGGGAGGAAGAAGGACGAATCACGGAAGAGGTGAAAGTTTAAAAGTTTTCATTTTTGGTTTCAGTATATTCAATCCCCAACTTCCAACCTTCAACCTCCAACCTCCAACTTGCGTCCTCCGTCTTCCGTCCTCCGTCCCTCCCTTTGACTTATCAACAAGCTAATTCCAATGAATTCAGACATCTAGACTCATCTTGTTCACTTATTAACAAGCACATTTTGCAAGCTATCCTTTTGCATAACTTTATATGCCCCAAAGTCTGTTTTTATGCCCGATTTTTCGCATTTACATGTACATAGTCAATTCTCTCTTTTAGATGGTGCAGCTCCAATCACTGCCATGATGGAGAAAGCACAGAGAGACGGGATGAAAGCAGTTGCACTAACCGATCACGGAAATATGTTTGGTGCTTTCAAATTTGTGGCTGAGGCGCAAAAGTTTGGAATCACTCCAGTTATTGGATGTGAGTTTTACATGGTAGAGGACCGTCACAAGAAAGAGTTTACTGGAGGAAAGAGAGACAAACGCTACCACCAGTTACTGCTGGCCAAGAATCAAAAGGGTTATGAGAACTTATCGAAGCTTTGTTCATTAGGATATATCGAGGGTCTTTATTCAAAGTATCCAAGAATAGACATGGAGCTTTTGAAGCAATACAAGGAAGGTCTTATTGCCACTACTTGTTGCATTGCTTCTGTTATTCAGCAGGCGATCCTTTTCAAAGGGGAAGAAGAGGCAGAGAAAACATTCAAAGAATGGCACGATCTATTTGGTGATGATTACTACATAGAACTCCAGAGACATGGATTGGATGAGATTGATGGTACGGGAAAAACACAGGAGGATGTGAATCAGATCCTGATGAAATGGTCCAAGAAGTACGATGTCCCCATGATCGCAACTAACGATTCGCATTATGTGGATGAAGAAGATTGGACGGCGCACGATATCTTGCTTTGTATCAATACTGGAGATAAGATCAGCACTCCAAAAGGTGATGGAAAGGGGTTTCGCTTTGGATTTCCCAATAGCAATTTCTATTTCAAAACTCAGGCAGAGATGTTGGAGCTATTCAAGGACGTTCCTGAGGCTATTGACAACACCAATCTGATCGTAGATAAGATTACTCCTCCCAATCTAAAAAGAGACATTCTCTTGCCTAATTATTCTTTACCTACAGAGTTTAAGGATCAGAATGATTATTTGAGGTTTTTGACCTTTGAAGGAGCGAGAAGACGCTATGGGGAGATTACTGCAGAGATCGAAGAAAGACTCAATTTTGAATTGAAGATCATCGCCGATATGGGATTCCCTGGATACTTCTTGATTGTTCAGGACTTTACCACAGTTGCAAGGCAAATAGGAGTGGCGGTAGGGCCTGGTAGAGGCTCTGCTGCAGGCTCAGCGGTAGCTTACGCAATAGGAATTACCAATATTGATCCAATAAAATACAGCTTGCTCTTTGAAAGGTTCTTGAATCCTGAGCGGGTAAGTATGCCAGATATTGACATTGATTTTGATGACGATGGAAGGTCTAAGATCATTGATTATGTCGTAGATAAATACGGCAAGAACCAAGTAGCTCAGATCATTACCTATGGATCCATGGCAGCCAAATCCTCCATCAGAGATGTTGGGAGAGTACTGGATTTACCATTGCCTGAAGTAGATAAAGTAGCGAAGATGGTCCCAAATGCCAGTTTAGGAACCATATTCGATAGTGAAGAAAAGGTGTTGAAGAGCAAATTCAATGCAGATGAGTATTCTCAAGTTAGTGAGTTGAGAAAGCTAGCTGGTAAAGATGATCTGACTGCCCAAACGTTGAATCAGGCAAAAACCTTAGAAGGTTCTGTAAGGAATACCGGGGTGCATGCATGTGGAATTATCATATCGCCAGACGATATCACTAATTATGTTCCAGTTTGTACTTCTAAAGAATCTGATCTTCTGTTGACTCAGTTTGACAATAAAGTAGTGGAAGATGCTGGTCTTCTGAAGATGGATTTCTTGGGATTAAAGACCTTAACGATCATTCGTGATGCCATAGCCTTGGTGGAAGAGAATCACGGTATCAAGATAGATCCAGATGAAATTCCCTTGGATGATGAGAAAACCTATCAACTTTATCAAAGAGGAGAGACCAATGGAACCTTCCAGTTTGAATCTGCAGGAATGCAGAAGCACTTGAAGAACCTTCAACCTAACAATATTGAGGATCTAATTGCAATGAACGCCTTGTATCGTCCAGGTCCCATGCAGTTCATTGATCTATTCGTCGCAAGGAAACACGGAAAGGAAAAAGTGGAGTATCCACACGATCTCTTGAGTGAGATCCTTGAGAACACCTATGGGATCATGGTCTACCAGGAACAGATCATGCAAGCTGCACAGATCATGGCAGGTTATAGTCTTGGTGAAGCGGACATTCTTCGACGAGCAATGGGTAAGAAGAAGATGGACGTCATGAAGGAGCAGAAGGTCAAATTCGTAGAAGGCGCGGAGAAGCTTCACCAGGTCGACAATAAGAAGGCGGAAGAGGTCTTTGATATCATGTTAAAGTTTGCAGAGTATGGATTCAACCGCTCACATTCTGCCGCATATTCTGTAGTTGCATTCCAAACAGGATATCTAAAGGCAAACTATCCTGCAGAATATATGGCTGCCGTTTTGACCAACAATATGAACGACATAAAGAAGGTGACTTTCTTTATGGAGGAATGTCGTAGAATGGGCATTAAGGTATTAGGTCCAGATATCAATGAAAGTGCTTATAAGTTTACGGTCAACAAGAACGGGGAGATCAGATTTGGAATTGGTGCTCTTAAAGGAGTTGGAGAAGGAGCCGTTGAAGCAATCGTCGTGCAAAGAAAAGAAGGTGGCCCATATACCTCGATCTTTGATCTTACGAAACGAATTGACCTTAGAGCAGCCAATAAAAAGACTTTTGAAAGCCTTGCATTAGCAGGAGCATTTGATTCATTAGGAGAGGTTCATAGGGCCCAATACTTTCATCAAGAAAATAATGATGCCCCATTTCTTGAAAAGGCTTTGAGATATGGAGCTAGCTTCCAAGAACAAGAAAATTCTTCTCAAGCATCCTTATTTGGCGGCGAGACAGCGGTAGAGATTCCCGAGCCAATAATTCCACCATGTGAGGAATGGGGGAGAATGGAGAAACTCTCTAAAGAGAAAGAAGTAGTAGGAATTTACTTATCAGGTCATCCTCTTGATGATTTTAGATTTGAATTAAAGCATTATTGCAATGCTAGGATCAGAGACTTACAAGACCTTGATTCGTTGCTGAAGAGAGGAGAACTTAGAATGGCGGGTATAGTTACTGAGGCTCAACACAGAGTTTCCAAGAATGGAAAGCCTTATGGGGTTCTCACAGTAGAAGGCTATGAAGAAACATACCGCTTCATGCTATTCAGCGATGACTACATCAAGTTCAAGAGTTATTTAAGTCTTGGTTGGTTCTTATTTATAAGAGGACAAGTTCAAACTAGGGCTTGGAATGATGAATTGGAGTTTAAGATCCAGGGAATGGAATTGCTGTCAGATGTAAGAGAAAAACTGACTTCCTGTCTTAGTTTGAAATTTGACTATGAGAAGGTAAATGATCAGTTCATCGATTCATTAAAGATCCTAGAGAAAGAAAAAGCAGGTAAATGCAAACTGGAGATTACCCTGTTGGATAAAAGTAAGAAGCAGACAGTTGAAATGAAATCGAGAAGTATGAATATCAAATTAACCAATGAACTGATCGATACCTTGGACAGAATGCCAGAAGTAGAGTATTCTATAAAATAGTGACAGAATGACTGAAAATTATTCTGGTAGGGTTTATGTAAAGTAGTTATCAAATGCACAGAGATAAGATAGAAAAGTCCTCTGGCTGCTTTTTTGAAAAGAGAATTAAATCGAATATTGTAACATAATTAAATAGTAGAGTAAAATGGCTTTAGAATTAACAGACGCAAACTTTGAAGAGCAAGTAATCAATTCAGATAAACCTGTAATGGTTGATTTCTGGGCAGAGTGGTGTGGACCTTGTAGAATGGTTGGACCAGTTGTAGAAGAGATGCACAATGAGTATGAAGGCAAAGCTGTAGTGGGAAAAGTAAATGTTGACCACAATCCTGCAGTATCTGCAAAATACGGTATCAGAAACATCCCAACAGTATTGTTCTTTAAGAATGGAGAAGTAGTAGATAAGCAAGTTGGTGCAGCACCAAAATCTGCATATTCTGAGAAGTTAGAAGCTCAGATGGCTTAAGCCACTTCGAACCCAAATAAATCAGCTGTTCTTCTTAATTTAGAGGAACAGCTTTTTTATGCTTAAAATTGACAAATGCCTCTTATAGACCCCAAAGAAGTACATGCTTATTCCCATCTCGAACTATTTGCAAAACAAGTAGTTGAGGGATTCATAACTGGCTTGCACAAATCTCCTTTTCATGGCTTTTCTGTTGAGTTTGCTGAGCATAGACTATACAATACAGGAGAGTCGACGAGACATTTGGACTGGAAACTTTATGCCAAGACAGATAAGCTGTTTGTAAAGAGGTACGAGGAAGAAACCAATTTGCGTTGTAGAATCATCATTGATATTTCTTCTTCAATGAATTTTCCTGAGCCTATAGAGAAGGAGGGAACCAACAATAAGCTAGAATTTTCAATCTATGCAGCTGCTGCCTTGATCGAACTTTTAAAGAAGCAAAGAGATGCTTATGGCTTGAGCTTGTTTAGCGAAGAGATCGATCTGCATACTGAAGCGAAATCGAATCCATTACATCAACGTTTGATGTATAACTATTTGGATGAGCTATTGAATGCTGAGCAAAAGACAAAAAAGACATCAGCGGTAGATGCGCTTCATCAGATCTCAGATATGATCCATCGTAGGTCATTGGTGATCATCTTCAGCGATATGATGGATAATTCTGACAGGGAAGATGAATTACTTTCTGCACTTCAGCATTTGAAGCACAATAAACATGAAGTAATTCTATTCCATGTGCTGGACAAAAGAACTGAACTGGATTTTGAACTAGAGAATAGACCCTATCGCTTTGTTGACTTAGAAAGCGGAGAAGAGGTAAAAGTAAATCCTACTGAAGTTAGAGAAGCCTATCAGGAAGCAGCAAAGAAAAGGGAAGTTGAGCTCCGTTTAAAATGTGGTCAATATGGAATAGAATTCCTGACTGCGGATGTAGCCAAGAGCTACCATCAGATTTTACTTCCCTTCCTCTTGAAGAGGAAAAAGCTTTATTGATTTAGCATCTAAGGAATAAAAAAAGGGAGCAAAAATGCTCCCTTTTTTTCTTTAAATAAAGAAATATCTTAATGATGATCAGCAGTCATTGATGATCCTAGCTCTTGGTCAAACAAATAAAGACTAGAGGTATCGCTACCGATCATTTCCAATTTATCAATGATGGTTCGAGCAAGACTTTCTTCTTCCATCTGCTCAGAAATATACCATTGCATAAAATTGTTTGTCAAATGATCATTCTCTTTCAAACAAGCGGTAATGATGTTGTTGATCGATTCAGTTACTAAGATTTCATGTTCCAAAATACTCTTGAACACTTCCATCAAACTTTTGAATTCTTTCTCTGGAGCTTTAAGTGCTGGAACAATTGCTTGACTTCCTCTTTCATTTAAGAACTTCATCAGTTTTAGCATGTGTTCTCTTTCCTCATCAGAATGAGCAAACAAGAACTGAGCTGCACCATTGTACCCATTCACATCTGCCCAATTGGCCATGGATAAATACACCTGAGAGGAAGAGGCCTCTTTCAATACTTGGTCTTGTAATAGCTTTTCTATATTCTTTGATAACATAAGGTCTAGTTTTTTGTAAAAGTATCTAATAATCTAACAAGGAGGTAGGAGGATAGTTTTAGATTTTTCTACTTGTATGGAAGTCTCTCCAATAGATGTTCCATAGCTTCCAATCTTGCCTCTGCCTTTTTGTTAGCGTCTATAATTCTCCATGGAGATTTATCAGTATGGGTTTGATTGAACATCTTCTCTTTGTATTCAGTATAGTCATCCCAAAGCTCTTGTGCCTTTTCATCTACTTCAGACATCTTCCATCGTTTCAACGGACTGCCTTTAATATCTGCGAATCTCCTCGCTTGTTCTTCTTTTGAGATGGAGAAGTAGAACTTGATCAAATGAGTTCCAGATTCAATGAGCATCTTCTCGAATTCATTGACTGTCGACATGAACTGATTGTATTCCTCTTGAGTACAAAAGCCATTAACAGGTTCAACAACGGCTCTGTTGTACCAGCTTCTATCAAAGAACACGATTTCACCAGGTTTGGGAAACTGATTGATGTATCGTTGCATGAACCATTGTTGTCTTTCATCTTCTGTAGGTATATCTAATGCAACAATGCGAAAATGTCTGGGATTGATGTGCTCTGTGATCCTTCTAATGGCGCCACCTTTTCCAGCAGCATCTCTTCCTTCAAATACTACGATTACCTTTTGTGAACTCTCGATGACCCAATTTTGCAATTTGATCAATTCCTCTTGTCTTTTTTTGATCTCCAAGGCATTCTTTGCTTCATAAAGTGCCTTAGAGAGGTTGACCTTTCTACTTCTCAATAGTGCATACAATCCTACTTTGCTATTTAGGACCTCGAGATCTTCTTTGCCTAATGTTTTTATTTCCTCTTCTATCATTGTCTATCAATTATCAATTTGAATCACACTTCTATGGTATCTCATAATCACATTAGGATCAGGGAATATTTGGGCATTTGCTTCTGACTTCCCGTCATAATCAAATTGAGATAGGACATAGCGCATGCTCTCTAAACGGGCTATTTTCTTGTCGTTGGTCTTAACAATGATCCAGGGACTAAAATTGGTGTGGGTCTTACTAAACATTTGTTCCTTGTAGTGTGTGTAATCGTCCCATAATTCCTGGCCTTTCATATCAATTGGGCTGAATTTCCATTTCTTTAATGGATTGTTCAAGCGCGATTCAAAACGAGATTTTTGAGTCTCTTTAGAAATGGAGAACCAAAACTTGATCAATTTTAAATTATCCTCGTAAAGTAAATGCTCAAATTCAGGCACTTGTACCATGAATTGATCGTATTGCTCTGGTGTACAAAAGCCCATGACGGGCTCTACTACAGCTCGATTGTACCAACTTCTGTCAAAGAATACCAGCTCGCCAGGGTTGGGTAATACTTTAATGTACCTCCTGAAGTACCATTGACCTTTCTCTACATTCGTTGGTTTTGTAAGAGCAACTACTCGGGAGCTTCGAGGATTCAAATGTTCTTTGAATCGTTTGATGGAACCTCCTTTCCCAGAAGCATCTCTTCCTTCAAAGAGAATTGCAACTCTCATTTTATTCTTTGCAATCCACTTTTGCAATTTCACCAGTTCAGTTTGCAATCTTCGGAGTTCAGCTTCGTATTCCAGCTTTCGAATAATGGGTTTAATAGGAATGTTATTGCTCTTTGCAATTTTGATCAAATCCTTTCTTCTCTCTGCAGAAAGCAATTGTTCAGCCGTGAAGGCCGTGTCATTGGACATAGTCTACTTTTTAGTTCTCTGAAATATAGAAAGTAAATCTAGATACACCATGGATTTTCCACCATGATAAATATCATGTACTGCATGTAATACTAAATATAGAGCTCCATGCGGATGTTGCATCTTTCATAAGGAGTATCCTTAGGAACAGGGATCTCTTTAAAGCCAACTTTGTTGTAGAGTGTGATTGCTGGAGTAAGTTTTCGATTAGAATCTAAGAATAGTCGCTCTATTCCCAATTCAGCAGCATGATGAATACAAGCATACATTAACTTTTGTCCTATCCTTTTTCCCTTATGAGCTTCAGTTACAGCCATTTTAGATAGCTCGAAGCCTTCCTCATTTCGATTGATGAGAGCAACTGTACCTACAACTTCTTCATTGATCAAAGCGAAATAAATATGTCCACCAGGACCAAGAATGTATTGATGTGGATTGGTCAGAACTTCACGATCATAATCCTCTATGTAAAAGTACTTCTCCAACCATTCAAAATTGAGTTGGGTAAAGTTCTCCTTGTATATTGGAGCATAAGGAATGATACGAATTTCAGCTGCCAATTTATTCTGCTTTAATAAACTTTTTATTGATTATTCCTTCCTTTGATTCAATCGTGAAGAAGTAAATCCCATCTTTCAATTCTGCGATATTAATTCCATCGTCGACAGAAGAATTATAGGTTCCTTCCAAGATGAGCTTTCCTTGAATGTCTCTGATCTGATATCTATCACTGATATAAGATTTATTCAACCCAAGATATAACTTGTTTTGAGCTGGATTGGGAAAGATGCTCAACTTATTGAGCTCTTGCTCATTCAAGGAAAGGGCAATTATGTTGATTGATCTGCTAAGAGTATCGGCTTTACCACATTTGATGGCAATTAACCTTAAGGTGAAATTGCCTAGATTTCTATAATTGTGAACTGGATTAGCCATTGTAGAGGTAGTTCCATCTCCAAAATCCCAATGGAGTGAATCATAATGCTGAGAATTATTGGTTAAATAGACACGATTGGAAACGATTGAATCAGTGAAATTGGCTTTGACCTTGTTCGCAAAGTTCCAACGCTCTAGACTATCATAGACAATGATCTTAGCTGCATTTCGTATGGTGTCAGCAATAGCTGGATTCAAATTGAAATTCCAGCTAATATTAGCTGGATCTTTCTTGAAGATCATGGTGTAGAATGAACAAGCAGCTGCGTAGGAACCAGCAGCCGAAGGATGAGAGTTATCTGCGGTATAGAGATCAATATTCGGACTTGTAGATCTCAAATGTCTCCAGATTGCACCAACTGGTGAAACCAATGCATTGTTCGTATCTGCCATATACAAATAGGTGGCTCTAATGGCGCTATCCATTCCTAAATAAGTGCACACCCAAGGAACAAACTGACAATTGACAGCATCTCCATTCTTCCTTCCCCATGTCATGTAGAATAGGGGTTGGGCACATTCGTTTGCTGAACGAATGCTATCACATAAGGATTTAGCATGTGGAAAAACTTGTGCCTGCATTTGAGCTTGAGACCAAGAGGTTTCTTGACTTTGAGCTTGAAGAGTGACAAAATCCCAGTTGTTTGCCTTCATCTTAGTGAGGCTAGTAGCATTGCTGCTGTGATTCAAGAATCGAGCTCCCCCTGGTGTATTCGAATCATAGATTAGACTATCACCTGTGTTGCTGGCCATATTACTCACCATATTCGGTAAGTTATTGAAGCCGGTATAGCTATTTCCCAAGAAGAGTACTTTTTTGACTTGCTGAGCCACAAGAGAATTGAAGGTGAAGGCGATAAGAAAATAGAGTAATGTTCTTTTCATGATAGCCACAAAGATAGTTAAGCTCTTTTTCCTGAATGAATCCCTTTGCTATGCTGTCGCATAGCTGGTCTTTTTTATTCTAACATGTTGTTAAGGGTAATGCAGGATTGCTTTTGCCATCCTTTCATCTCCGAGCTCAGAATGAATCTCTTTACTATGCTGTCGCATAGCTGGTCTTTTTTATTCTAACATGTTGTTAAGGGTAATGCAGGATTGCTTTTGCCATTCTTTCGTCTCCGAGCTCAGAATGAATCCCTTTGCTATGCTGTCGCATAGCTGGTCTTTTATTGAATTCTGACATATGCTATTTAGCAGGATTGCTTTGCCATCCTTTCGTCTCCGAGGTCAGAATGAATCCCTTTACTATGCTGTCGCATAGCTGGTCTTTTATTGAATTCTGACATATGCTATTTAGCAGGATTGCTTTTGCCATCCTTTCATCTCCGAGGTCAGAATGAATCTCTTTGCTATGCTGTCGCATAGCTGGTCTTTTTTATTTCCGACTGCTTAAATGCAAGCTTTACGCAGCCTAAAATAAAAAATCCCTCAAGCATTGCTTGAGGGATTCATTTTCTAGTGATCGAGACAGGATTCGAACCTGTGACCGTCTGCTTAGAAGTAAGTAAACATAGCATTGCACTTGATTTCTCTTTACTTCTTTTACTTGATTGTCAAGTTATTATATTTAATGCTTTTCCTATTGATTTCTCTTTTTTACCCTTTTTAGAACCAAAAATGTTACCTAATTGGGACCTGAATTGAGAGAAGAACAGATTAGATTATATCAATTTGTAAATCAACTATATTTATCTACTTTATTACTTAAAATATCTTGCTGAAGATCAGCATATTGTATGTAATATATACTGAGATTTAACTATAAAATTATGTCTTTTAGGTTTGCTTTTTCCTATGAGAAGTTTATTCAAATTCAAATTTTTGATGCCATCTACTGGTTTTTGAGTAGAGGTAAATACTCATAAATGAGTATTCAACAAAAAAACAGTAGTTGTTTCTTTATACAATTCCAATGCTATAGCACTGGGATATGTAATTTGATCTTTTTGAAATAGTCACACCATCACTAATTCAAAGGTTTGAAACTAATATGATTGTTACTAACCTTAAATATTGATGGCATGAAAAACTTGATATTTTACCAACTATTATTCTCTTTCATTCTTTTATTAGTTAGTCTAAACGTTAAAGCGCAAGTATCTGGTGATACAACTTTATGTGAAGGAGAAAGCTCAACGTATTTAACTACAATAAATGCTAACAGTTATACCTGGAATATTACTGGTTCAATTTCTTTTGCATCTAATAATAAAGAGGTTACTGTAGTTTGGGGATCTGCAGGCATAGGAATAGTCCAATTACTAGCTTATGATAATAATGGAATAGAGATTGGGAATTATAGTTACTATGTCAATATAAATCCAAGTCCAAGTGCCACATTTACTCCTAACTTTTATACAAGTTGTCTGAGTAGCTCTGAGCCATCTGGAGATAGCTGTTATTCCGCTTGTGTTAGTCAGCCAATGAGATACACTGCTCCAGTGGATTCAAGCACTACCTATTCTTGGTCTGTGATAGGAAGTACAAATTGGATTAATATTTCACCCAATGAGATTGAAGTTATTTGGCCTACTGTTGGTATACATCGGATAGAATTATCAGCGCTCTCACAAGAAGGATGCATTAGCTATTATGAAAAATGCATCCAGGTACTTGATATTCCAACTTCAAAAATTGGAGTAGGCTCTCAATTAGCTGGTGATTCTATTACTATTTGTCAAGGAAGTGAACTTTACTTTACTGATCTCTCAGAAGAGCATTCAACTGTTCTTTGGAATTTTGGTAATGGTAACTATTCATCAAAGTTTAATGAAACCACTTCTTATAATTCTGCTGGTTATTATGATGTTATATTGTCAGTTAGAAATCAATGTGGGTGTTTTGATAGAGATACTTTATCTGTTTATGTAGAAGGCAGTACTGGTCCAGATATTATTTGCCCTGCTGTAGTATGTTCTGGAGATACAGTTAGTTATTCCACAAGCTCAATTTGTTCTAGTTTCATCTGGAGTGTAAAGAATGGTGAGATAATAGGAGATTCCACTGGATCAAGCGTAGATGTAGTTTGGAATAAGCATCTAGGATACATTAGTTTAAGTGATTTTGGATGCCAAGGTGGATGTACAGAACCTACAACCAAGAAAATAGCTGTACTTGCTGATTCCATTCCTATATATGGAGATATTAATGTGTGTAAAACTAATGTTTACACATATTGGGTAGAGCCTATACCTGGTAGCATTTATTCTTGGTCCATTGATCCTTCTTTAGGAACTATCAATGAAGCTAGAGAGTATGAAGTTGATGTTCAACTTTCTGGAAATTCTGGAAGCTTATATTTAAGCTACTCTAATCCAATTTTAGGGTGTTCTGGTTCTACTTATTTAGAAATAGAAACAAAACCAATTCTTAGTGTTGATTATCAGGATAGATATTGTAAAAATGATCAATCTCTTTTTGTGTCTTCTCTTCCTGTTAATTGGAATCTAAAAAATGATATAGACTCAACACTTATTTCAAGTTCGGAAAGTACTGAGCTGCAAATTAATTGGAGTAATTATCAATCTGGATATTATACTATTGAGGCTCTAGGAGGCTCATCATATTGTAATGACTTTAATTTTACATTTCAGCTCTTAGATTCTGTACCTGCTCCTGATACTATCTATGGTGAAAAATTAATCTGTAATGGGAATGCCTATCAATATAGTGTAAAACCTTTAGCAGAACATGCTGTAGAGTGGCTGATCACTGGAGGTACGCCTGGAGCTACCTCCGGTAATCCAATCACAATTAATTGGGATTCTACAGCATCTAGTTATGAAATAAAAGCTGCCTACAGACAAATCTCTGAACCAAATTGTTTGTCTAGCTATCGAATAAAGTCAGTAAGTAAGAATAGCACAACAAACAAACAAATATTGGGCCTAGATTCTGCTTGTGGATCGGATACTGTAACCTATTACTTAAACTTTATTTCTGATAATGTACGATGGGAAATCATTCCTTCAACTGCTGGAACAATTATAACTGATAGGTTCTTAGATACGGTTAAAGTAGTATATGATGCATCCAGCTCCCAAACTTCATCTATTAAAGCAATAGGTACCTTATGCAATGTGGATTTTTCAATTTTGAAAAACATCTACTCAAAAGGATTTAATATTCCATCTTTGGTAATCTCAGATTCACTTCCATGCCAAGGTTCAAAGGTCACTTTTAGTACAAATGTATCATCACCACTATGGAATATTGGAGGTGTCATGTATAACTCTGCTTCTCCTGAAGTGACATTGGATAGTATTGGAACTTTTAATATTCAAGTAAGTGGTCTTTTTTATGGACCACAGCAATGCTCGGTAGAATTGAGCAATGTTGGTAAAGTATCTGTAAGAAGTAATCCAAAGGCTACTATAGCTGCAAGAGATTCCAATGATTGTGGTGTTCCTGTATCTACAATTCTTCTAAATGCAGGACTGCAGGGAACATCAAACACAGGAAACACTTATACATGGAATAAGAATGGTCAGTTTTATAGTTCAAATAGCCAAATTTCAATTCCACCAGGAGTTAATTCCATAGGAACCTATTCAGTAATAATTCAGGGTAATAATGGATGTATTGATAGTACAACATACATAGTCAGTGATAGCTGCATTGGGGGTGGTTGTCATGCACTGAAAAATGACACAATCACTTGGCCATCAGATACTATATATAGTTATGATTCGACTACAAATACCTATTCTATTGACTCTATTATTTACAGTCAAACTACTGAGGTTAATTCAGTAACATTATTCTTTAAGGATATTGGTTGTCACTCTTATGAATTAGATTCAATTGCAACAATTGGCTGTACTCTTCTTCCTAATATTTCAATTTATAAGGGAAGTAGTGGAATTAATGAAATTCCCAATAATAGCCCTTATGGTATTGGCTTTAAGATAAATCGGGTAGGCACAACAACATTAGGATTTCAAGGTCAAGTTATTAATACTGTACCTTTTTCTCCTCCAGGAAACCATAATCTAAGCAATATTGATACACTCTGTTTTGATATTTTGATTGACTTCGATGCAGATGTAATCCCCAATTTTAATATTGCGTTAAATAATTGTGGCAATGGATTATATCAATATAAACTGAATAATACCTCAAGTTATGTAGGATCCACTCCAATTAGTTTTGTTTGGGACTTTGGTACAACCTATATTTTAGATACAAATCAATACGATCCAATTCTATCATACCACTTTGGTTCAAAAACTATTTCATTAACTGATACGATTTCTGGTTGCTCCATTTCAAAAAGCATTGATGTCCCACAACCAACCGTTGCATCTATTAATATTCCTTCAAGTGTCTGTCAGCAAGAGCCAATTACTTTAGGGAACCTTTCTAATGGAGATATAGTAAACTATAAATGGGTAGTTGGATCAAAGACTTCATATGAATATCAACCTACAATTTCATTTGAACATCAATCCGGTAATCGCACTATTAACTACAATCAATTTGTTAATCTATACATTGTAGATAAGTTTGGTTGTAAAGACACAGCATCTCAAGCTATTGGTGTAAAAGGAAATTTGTTTTCAGGAGAGATCTTTCCAAACTCAAACATATCTTTTTGTATAGGTGACAGCATAAGTCTTCAACATTTTAATCTTCCCCCAAACACTAATACTCCAATATCATATTTATGGTCTACAAATGAATCAAGCGCCATATTACAAGCGAAGAGTACAGGTTATTATTCTGTAAACCTTAAAGATGTATATGGTTGTAGATTTAATACTAAACCAGTAAATGTAGAGGTAAAACATTCTGCTTCTCCAGCCATTGTTGGGAAAGAAACTTATTGCCCAAATGAATCTGTAAAGCTAGAAACACACAATTTTCCTAAACTAGGTGTTAAATGGTTTAAGGATAGTGTTTTTACAGGTGAAACTGGTGCTGTATATAAAGAGAAGCTTAATCCAGGTTTATACCAATTTTATATTGAATTTAGTGACAGTAGCACAGGTTGTAACACAGTCTCCTCTTTCCATACTGTTGAAGTCTTAAGTGTTCCACCATCACCAAATATAAGTGCCAATGCATTACCTGTTTGTGAGAACCAGAATATTCAATTAACTGCAAACTTATCAGGACAACAGTTTTATTGGAATACAGGAGAGTTTGGTAATTCTATTACTGCATACTCCGCAGATTCATATGAAGCATTTTATATAAATTCATCTGGTTGTGTTGGTAAAGACACTTTAACTGTACACCCACTACCTGATTTCTCGAATTTTATGGTAGGGTGCTATTGCATACCACTAGGAAATACTGACAGTTTGTTGGGGATCCCAAATATGTTCTCTTATCAATGGAAATTATTTGACTCTACCATTTCAGCTCCTATTGGAACTAGTAAAAATATACTTCCTGATATAGGGTCATATTCACTTATAGCTGAATCTAATGAGGGTTGTATAGATTCTCTTGGAACAATTGATATTACAAAAGGTGGATGCAATGATTGTACTGTGAATTTGATCGATGTTGAGCTAAACTGCCTACAAATTAATCCTGATAGTTTAGTCTATTCATTCTCAATTGAACTTAGTTTTCAAGGCGATTCTCTTTTTGATTATAATACCAACTTGTCTGCTCTTTTAGGATCATTGCCTTTGAGTATATCAGGAATATCGACAACAACTATAAATGATACAACACAATATGTTACTGGAATATTGATCATTGACTCAATTGGACCATCTGATACAATTTGCTTTAGCATAATTGCTAGCAATCCAGGTGTAAGTTGTTCAGATCAGATTTGTATACCTAGACCTCCTATATGTGATCTATCTGCAGACTTTACTATAGATATAAACCCATATAGCTGTTCAATATCCCTTGAAAGCAACAACTATCTAAATGATTGTTTAGACAGCTTAACATCAATCCATTCATGGACTTTAACACAAGACTCTATAACTCTCATAGACTCAGGACATAGTGTAATCTTTAGCAATTTGGTTAATGACTCCGCAACAATATGTTATACATACAAGGTGTTTAACCCATATGATTCTACATATTGTGAAAAGGATACTTGTAGAATTATATTAATTCCAGATTGTAGTTGTCAAAACAATTGTAGTAATCAAATAAGTAATGTAGAATATATTGAATTAGATGATGATTCATGTCTTTACACGATCAAATTTGAGGTAGAAAATACATTGAACCAAGATATTTCTATTAACCATATTGCAACTTTAGATGGACAGATTCTTTCATACCAATCGACTTTTGGAGGTTTTGGGACAAGTGCATTCTTGCTTAATTTCTTAGCAGACTCTTCTTTTAATGGAGGTCAAGCATGTTTTGATGTCTACTTAAAAATAGATGGAGTAGATTGTTGCACTACAATTTGTGTTAACTTGCCTAGCTGTTCTTGTGATCTGGGTCTCTCTTCACTAGTAGTTGGATGCAATGGTCCAAATGGTAGTCCAGGTCAACTTCAGTTTTCCTTTGGAGCATTATTAACAGCTGCATCTGGGTTCAATTATAATACAACCTTAAAAGTTTATTACAATAGTTCTCTGATGAATATTCAAAATTGGAGTCCATCAGTAATAGATAGTGGATCACATATAGTCTCTGGATTAGTTGACATAATAAATCCAGTATTCGGAGATAGTGTGTGTTTTGAATTAGAGGCTGAATTTGAAGGTAGAAGCTGTATTGAGTCCTTGTGTATACCATTGCCAGATGATACATGCTTTTCTACGCCATCTTTTACTTATTCTATTGATTCAGTCACATGTGCTCTTACACTAACTGATAATTCAATTATAGATTCTTGTACCCATGTGATAAATTCAAACTATAAATGGGATATATCATGGGGTACAGGAGGAAAGAATACTACAGGGAAGAGTGTCACTCTAAGTGGATTGCCTCCTGGATTTGCTGTCGTATGTCATGAAGTATTAGGCTTAAACTTTTACAATAATTTTGACTGTCATCCTCAAGTATGTGATACAATAGAAATTCCCAACTGTCTCGGTGCCTCATCTTGTCAAGGATTCTCAGTGATTAATCAAGAGCAAGTTGAGATAATAAGTGCTTCAGAGCCTTGTGAAATTTCAATTTCCTTTGAATTATGGAATCCAGAGAACACCAATTTTTCAATTGCTGGGATCAGTTCAAGCAATGGTTTTGTAACGAGTTATTCAAATACTGGAGGCACCAATAAAAATTCTGAGTATAGTCTAGATTTTGAGGCCTTTGAATCATTTGAAGGGGGGGAGGTTTGCTTTAGTATTTTTCTTTTAATAGAAGGAGAAGTTTGTATAGTGTCATTCTGTATTGAACTTAGTTGTGAAGAAGTTGAAGAAAGCAATCTGATGAGAAAAGGATTATCCCAAGGGATAGTTGATCAACAAGCAGAATGGCAAGTTTTCCCAAATCCTGCAACAAACTCTCTAAGTATAGACTATCACTTAGGTTCTTCTCGACTTACAACTATTGAAATTCTTTCAAATACTGGTGTTATATTGCTTGAAGAAGTATCTAATTTTAAGAATGGGAGTTTGAGTCTAGATATTGGCCATATTAGTTCTGGGACATATTTCTTGAGATTAACCAATGATATTGAAACCAAGGTGAAGAAATTTAGTATACTAAAATGATGGTAATGAGGCAATTATTAATAATTCTTCTTTCTTTTCAATTTGTTAGTTCTAGTGCTCAACAAGGTGTACTATGGGCTAAAATCCATGGTGATGATATTAGCAGTTTTCCTGAAAGAGTAATTGATCTTGAAACTGATGGAAAGGGGAATGTGTATGTTGGAGGTCATCTGAATACTCAATTTGTTAGAGATTCTAACGGTAATGTTATTCCTAGTATCAAGTATCCTGGTCAAGACAGTTTATACAATAATGGAGGAAAAGATGCTTGGGTCACTAGTTATACTAAAGAAGGAGATCATAGATGGACAAAATATGCTGGGAGTGGAACTGATGATGAATATTATGCGATAGAAGTCTCTCAGAATGGTGATGTTTTTGTTTCAGGATTTATATGGGATTCGCAAATCAGACCTCCTCGAAATTTTGATGGTCAGCTTTTAGGATCTGATGGAGTTGGTGCATTTATATCAAAATTAGATTCAGATGGCAACTTAATTTGGCATCAAAATTTTGGAGGTGATACAGTATTCAATTCATTTTATTTGATGTACAATGCCTATGTAATTGACATTAAACTAAATTCAAATAATACTATCAGTTGTTTTATAGAGGGTGGAGGACCAGTATTAAACTTCTATCAAAAATTATTTGATAGAGATTCACTGGAGTTAGGCATTCATGAAGTCATATTCGATGATAGAGGTAACTATTTAAAATCAAATTCTTATCCATTTCCTGTTTATGATAAGCTTCCTAGAATCTTTGATATAAGAAAAGAAAGTGGCAAGGTTATTATGTCTGGGGTAATTGAAAGGGATACAGCAATAGTTGGCAATGATACACTATTAAGAAATGGATTTGATGATGCATTGCTCATTTGTTTTGATACAAATACAAATTATCAGTGGTCTTTTAATAGCAGTAATTACTTTGATCAGTTTTTGGATCTTGATATTTCAGGGGATAGTATTTTGGTAAGTGGGCACTTTGATCTATTTGCTTCAGATACAGTTAATTATGATACAATTAGCTACATTTCAAGCCCTAATAATAATCAAGCAGCTTCTATTTTCATTTTTGATATAAATACAGGGGGGATACTTGGAATGCAACCATCAAGAAGTAGAGGTTTTGGGACAAGTGTAAATGCTGGAGGAATTGCAGTTTCTAATCAGTTCATGGCAATTGGAGGTTTGTTTCCAGGAGAATTGACATTCTCTGGTACTTCCAACTACATAACTGCCATAGATAATTGTACTAACTGTACAAACTTCGATGTGTTTTTTGCTGTATTTCAAAGGAATGGCAGCTTTTTCTTGGAGGATGTAATTTATTCTTCAGGTAATTCCGGTGAAGGTATCAATGCATTACACATTGTTGATAGCACATTATATATCGCAGGCCTAATAGGGGATTCTGTTTTAATCCCTAATGTGGATACACTTTATGCCAGAGGAGACAATGATGCATTTGTTGCTTCTTACAGATTGAGCTTCACTACATCCATTCAAGAAAATCCAAAGATCATTAAGGCTAGTAATGGAATATTAGCATATCCCAATCCAACAGAAGGCAACATTAGACTACTTGGTGAGTCCTTGGGTGAAATTGCCTATTTATATAGCATTTCAGGTCAATTAATAAGGGAATATAGAGTAAGTACCAAGCTAACCAACCAAGCAGTTAATCTGAATGATTTGAATACTGGAATCTACATGCTTATCATACCAGGATCAAGTGGTACCCAGCAACTAAAAATTATCAAACAATAAAAAAGAGGGCAAAAGCCCTCTTTTTATTTTATAAACCAATCATAGTTGCTTTGACCTTGCAGACTCATTGAAATTCCTTTAACCAACGAATGAGCATTGACATTCCTCTCTAGAGCATTATCAATATAACTTGACTTGCTTGCATTAGTCAATAAGTTATAAAGCCTCCATAGGCTTAAACCTCCAGTTTTTACCCTACCAAAATCCTTGGAATTATAGAACTCCTTAGCTATGCTGTTGAATTGATTGTCTGTCATCAAAATTTGAGGTAAATCTTTTTTTACCTCAATAGGAACATGACTATACATCCTCAGCTTCCCTAAAAGAGTTGCGAACTGCTTTTCAGTGATATGATGATTCTCCAAACTTTCATAGAAGTGACTTGAACTTGAAGAATCAAAATCTCCCACTAGTTGACTAATCTTGGATTTTAAATCAAGTAGATTGTCAGATTTCAATTCTGAGGCAAATCCATCTGTAGAGATGCACAAGTTCAAACACACCATATTTTGAAATCCCACAAAAAACTTAAACTTCTCTATTCCCTTTTTAGAATGAAGGTTCTCATGATTATAGGCTCTCACTCCTCCAATGGCTAAAGAAAGTTCATTTCCACCAACTTTCTCCTTAATCTCAGGAATCCTAGCCACCCATGCCATTCTTTCATAATAGAGCGTCTTTTGATGCTCTTGAAGCTCATTTGCAGGAAGATTAATGGCATCTGGAGTTCTTCCCTTGATCTGATGAGAAACTCTGATCTGAGGCATCTCTATCTTTACCCCAAGTACTTCCTTGGCTGCTCTTAATCCAGTTTCAATAAACTGATTATGAGAGATGGTCACTTCATTGTCTTTAGCAAATACCGGCACTATACAATTCCTTTTTAATTTTTCTAGGTGAATGGGTTTGGTATTGGCTTTCATAAAGGCTCTATCATCTCCTTTAGGAGCTTCAGTTACCTTGTTTGACTGTAGCCTTATTTCAGGTTTTTTATCACCCTCAGATCCATTCTGAGAGCTATTCTTCAATAGTAGTTCCATTGCTTGTATAGTTTTGATTTTGTAACTGATTTTTCTTCTGCTTGAATGCTAAGAGTAATTCTTCCCTTACATCAGGATAAGATCTGTAGAGTCTTTTTAATTCTTCTTCAGAACTACATTCATTGATCTTTTTTAGGACCTTATCATTGGAAGTCCCTGAATTGCACCACTGAAGGATCTTCTTTCCTGTCTCTTCTGAGATTTTAAATTCTGGAGCACTTGAAAATAGATTGGTTCTGTCTTTAGAGGATCTTGCAAAGTGCTTTGAATCCACATCAAAGACAATGGTAAATTCATAATCAACACCATCTCTTTGAATGGCCTTTAATCCAACTTTCTCAGGGACATATTTACCATCTTTTTGATTGAGGACATAGTCTTGCTTTGTTCTCATGGTGGATATAAAATGAACAGGCGATTGTAGGATCTTGTCAATGAATGCCTTTTGGCGCGGTGTCACCTTTCCCCAGTTGGTGAATGAGTTCCCTTGCAGAGAAGAATGAAAGTCCAATAGATAGTCCCAGCAATGACTTATGGAGTCAATGATGATAACCTCCATGCCTGAATTGATGCATTCATCTATAGCCTTGATATATCTTTCTGGGCTATAAGGAGGATCTAGAGTTAGAACGTTATACCCACCTATGTGAGCATAGAGATCTGCTGACCCATTTTCTGTATCAATGATGGCTACTTTTTCTAAACTTCCTTGAAGTCCTTTAGCTAAGAGTAATGCCCCGTAGGTTTTACCTGCACCTGCAGATCCTTGAATGGCTAATTTGATCTTAGCCTGTTTTCTAAGTGATTTTCTTAACTGCATAAGTTTTGATGTTTAATTGTTAATATTTATGATGAATAAAAAAGGCTGACATTGCTGTCACCCAAAAGAATTGTAAATTGTATCCCAACTAAAATTTACACCTATGGGATGGGAATATGATGGTGATGAAGATGCATTTTGGGCTTATGCCAATGCTAACTCCCCAAAAGAGGAAAATTATCCTGAACCTGAGTATGATTACTTGGATAGTTCTTTTTTGGACAAATTTTATACTTGCCTTAGAATTTATTTGAATGGTGGTCAAGAAGACCTAGATAGATATAATAGGATACCTTACCTCAAGAAAAATGGAGAAGTAGAATTAATATTAAACTATTTGAAAGAATACTCATACTTTCTTCATTTTGACGATGATTATAACAAAATTTGGGATCAAACATACAAAGATGATTGGTTAAGCTACATCCAGAATAAGTATTCTAGGTCTGAATATAGTAAGATTGATGAGATTATTGGGATAAGAAATGAACTCAGAAAAAGAATATACTATTATTTCGATCTGTTTCATCTTAAGGATTCATATCCAGCTTATGGAGATTATGATATAAACAAAATGAAGGGAGATTTTAATTATCAAATTAAACTAAACCACAAGCATCTCAGGAATGAGCCATCTATGGCAATCAAGGTTTTGACTCTTGCTTATGGAAGCAAAAATGGTAAACCTTTTGTTGATTCATTTAATAAGTATACATCACCAGAAGAAAGAATTGAGAGAGTTGCAACTAAACTTCATTGTGAGAGCTCCTTTAGATACAACATTGATGGAGAATTAAGAGCTCATTTTAAAGATGGTTCCTCATTTATTGTATCACCAATTAAGTTCATTGATCCAATTAAGAAAGCTGAACTAATTGATGTATATGAAAGAAAGGATAACTCAAGATCACTCAAACAATTTCTTCTTGATGAAATTGATGATGGTTGGAAGGAAGCAGAAGCTCTTTTTGAATCTTTATTTGGTGATCTAACTTTTAGAGTTTATCATAGAAAACAATTTCTAGTGGACTTTCCTATTACTTCAATTAGGGAACAGATGGAAGCTGATTCCTATTTTAAGTTGTGTATTGAAGTAAATATGGGAAGATATACAGATATTGATGGAAAAAAGAAACTAAAAGAGATTAAAGAGAATGAAACTTTAGACAGTTTCTTACTAAGAAGTAAGAAGTTACTTGAAAAAGTTCAAGAAGATTCTACTTCTTAGCTTAAACTGTTTTACTGAATACCAAGCTTTATAATCTCCCTAATTTTTGAATCTCCTGATCCAGCACCTCCAAATCAAAAGCCTTCAGGTATTCCATAGTGACTTTTACAGAAGAATGTCCCATGATCTCTGAGATCAATTCAATAGAAGTCCCACTTTGCTTCAGAAGAGAAGCCATTGAGTGTCTAGAGACATAACTGGAAATATTGGGTTTGACTCCAGCTAGCTTGGCAATCTCCTTTAGCTTTTGATTATACCTTTTTAGGTAATTATCCCTTCTGTGGAAGATCTGTTTTTCGCTTAAGCCATCTTCTAAGATTATAGGAAATACATAAAAAATGCTATGACCTGGAAAGTCTTTGTATTTATCAATAATCTTTAATGCAGAACTACTGAGTTCAAGATCAAAAGCTCTCCCTGTTTTACTTCTGATATATCTCAATCTTCCTTCATGGATATCATCCCATTTGAGCTTCATCATATCAATGAAATTGATCCCTGCACAATAGAAAGAGAACATGAAGAGGTCATGAGCAATCTGAAGCTGTGGGTGATCTGATAGATCTACTTGCTTGATCCTTTTGAACTCTTCCAGGTTCAGTGCTCTCTTCTGAGGATTTGACTTGAACTTGGAGACCTTGAACCTTTCAAAGGGATAAGCAGACCTATCCATGTGATCTCTCTCAATTGCTTTGTTGATCATGGCTCTTAAGGTTCTGAATCTTACTGAGAGCCCTCCATCATGATGGCCAGTGCCTCTCAAATAAGCTTCCCATTTTTGCATGAACTCCACATTGAGTCTTGAGAATGGAATCTCCTTGCCATAGAAGTCTACTAGTTTCTTGATGGTGCCTTTATAGGTCTTGGCATTTTTGAGTTTTCTAGCCTCTATAAGCTCAGCTTCCAACTCCTTGAAGAAATCTATGGCATTGGAATATGATCTCCTTTTGATCCCTCTAAACTTCTCTTCAAATTCAAGTAGGGACAAGTCATCTCCACTCAGTCTTGCTTCAAGTAGAATGTCATTTGCTTTCTTTTTGAATCGATCAAGGATGAGATTTGGATCCTTGTGCTTTTTGACAAAGGATTGGGAGTCTTCATCCCAATCCTCTTTTTGACAATACATCTTTAAGGAGATGATTTTCTTGACCCCATATTTAGAGGTTGATAGTACTACCGGATATCTACCATCTGATAATGGCTTTTTCCTAAGTATGAAACTAGCTTTCATAATTGCCTCCTTTTTGTGTTTTGTGATTTTCAATGGAGGGACTTATTCCATTATTATATATAGTGGAAATTGTCCCTATTGATTCTTCAGCAGGATCACCATGAAGGAGCTGTAAAAACTTAGCTTCAAGCCCTTTCTTCAGCTTTTCCTTTATGGTTAGTAAACCTTTTTCATCCAGAAGGATTATTGCTGCATTTTTATGATTTCTTTTGGCTTCTTTTTGAGTCCGTTTAAAGGATCTCCAATACATTGGATTTAGATAATTGAACAGATCCTTCTTCCACGAAATTCTTCCATCAGGAGCTACAGGGTCTACAATCATTAGCTTATCAAATCGTTTTATGAATAGCTGAAAGAGACCTTCAATGAATGCTTTATTCTTTAGATGTTCTAGATGATAAATGCCTAGGTTAGCAAATTCTTTCTTGCTAATCATTTTCAGTTCAATTCGAATGATTGATTTGTCTTTTAGTTTGAACTGGGAGCTTTTATCATACACCTTTATAGAGTACTGAGATCTCATGAACTCTTTCATATAGCCGCTATCGTCATAGGTTTTCTCAGTTGGTAGTACATTCCAATCATAGAAGTGAAAGCAATCTTTGATCAAGTCTTTCACTGAATATTTTAATTCTAGTTCTGTGATATCTAAGTTGAATCCTATCTCTAAACGTGTGATATGAAAATCACTCATAAATGGATATTGGATTAAAAATCTATCAATGGTTTGACAGACATCATTGAAGTAAAAGTCATTCCAGTTTTGAGCTCCTCTACCGGCTTTCTTGTTCCAATATTTGTGAAATGAGCCAAAAGCATAAGCTTGTTTTTCATTTGCTTTAAAAGTGTAACCATCTTGGATTCCAGTGATCGGATAATTATTCTTTTGGGATATCAAGTCAGCATACATATAGGATTGACTAAAATTATTTTCCTGAATGCACCTGATCATCTCTTTCTGTTTAGCTCCAGAGTGGAGTCTTACTAAATCAATCATGATAAGCCTCCTTTCTCTTTTTGTAGGCTCAACTGATGAGTCTCAAAGACATTCTCAGCAGTTTCTAGATGTCCAGACTCAATCCATTGATGTAGTTCCTCTCTTTTAAAATAGATCTTCTTTCCACCTGGTTTATAGAATGGGATCTCTCGTTTAGAGGTTTTTTTGTGCAGACATGACTTGGAAATGTCCAAATAGTCGGCAGCTTCCTCTATTGATAAATATGTTTTTGTATTCAGGTTAACTTCCTGAAATAGCTCTAATAGAGCTTCTTTTGTTGTTTGGATATTCTCCATAACTTTTAAAAATTATGGAGTGGCCACTCCGATTAAACAATAAATTATTGGACAAAGGAATGACCGAAGTCAAGGAGAATACCTTGTCAATAGCTAGACAGTAAAGCTTGTATAGGTATTTGTTATGCTTCTTTTAGAGAAGAAATGATAGAATCAATTCTAGGTTTTTGAGCTGAAGTAGTAGAGTATGAACTGGCTTTAGATTGCCTTATGTTCTTAAACTCTTTGCTTTCCATATCTCTAAAGACATACTTTACCTTTTTATTGATGTCATAATGGGTGGATTTAGGTAAGAATCCATTGTCAATCAATTGTTCTAAGAAATAAAAGAGAGACACTTTGCTGGTTGAGCCATTCTTTGATTGAACGAGCCAATGGATACCATTTTCAACCTCACCACCAGAGAAGGCTGAAATAAATTCTTTCTCCTCACAGGATATAATTGAAGGAGCACTAATTAGTTCATTATAAAGCAGTTGAGTTAACTCTTCTGCAGTCCTATTTAAAGGACTAATCAGTTCAAATGAATGGACTTGTTTTGTCTCAGTCTGGCTAGATGTCTTCAATGCTATACAAGCCTCAAATTCTTTTATGAGACTCTTTGTAAATTCAAACTTGTTGTTTGAATGAGTCTTTAGGTAATTCAGATTCTTATCCAGATAAGTCTTGTATTTAGTTGTGTCAGAGCTCTTGCCAAGTCTTTTTAGAAAACCACTAGCAATTGCCTTTTTGGTTTGATTGATCTCATCTTCGTAGCGATCTCTTATAACCTGCTCAAAATAAACTGTGTGAAGATCACCTAACTCCTTAGGATGATACTCTGTGTTTTTAAAGCGATAGTAATCGTTTGTTTCTTCTAGGATACTAGATACTGAATTATAGAGAAGATCAGGGTTTTGTTTACCCCAATCATTATCTGGAACAAAGGCACCTCGATCTTCAAGGATCTTCTCATCAAAATACTGCACCCAGAACTCAAAAGGATTCTCTTCCATTGTATCCATTACTCAAACATAGAGAAGTTGCCCCTTTTTTATGCAATATTGAATGTTATGTTCTCTAATTTTTACAATTAGAAAGGATAATCTTTGGATGTTAAAAGCTATAATTTATAGAGTTAGATAAGGTTCAAACCTCTATAAAACTGGCAAAATGACACCAAATGGGTAGAAGAGAATCTCCTGTATCTATTTTAAAAAAAGAAAACCCATCTGCAATACACAGACAGGTTTTAGATCTAGGCATCAACTAATCCGTTAACAGAAAATGCATTGATATCTGCCTGAACCTTTTCAGGGATCTGTTCAAGCTCTTCTTCAGATCCAACATAATTGTAGGTATGATGCAAGGTGATTTCTTCACCAGTTTCCTCTATTACATATGAATAAGGATCACATTTAACTTTTACAATGGAACCTGGAAGCGATCCTCCAATAAGCTCCTCACAAGAAGCCTTGTCAAAGGTGGTTGGCATTGAAACTTTCCTACGTGTTGCATAGGACTTAGAGGTCTCTTTAGACTGAACGATTTCTACATCTCCTAATAATTCTAGGACATAGAAAGTTTCTCCATCAGCACTTGTTCGCTGATGGTAATTTTTAATTGTTACCATGATAGTTTAAATTAAATGAATACTTCCAACAAGAAGATGGGCTCAAGCTCTTTCAGCTATCACCTTGAAAATGACCTTTGTTCCCTTATCTTGAAGGCGGGGGTGTTTTTCCCTCAAGATTATAGGCGGGGGCCTTGTTATGTTATGAAAGGTCCCGGAGGTAGATTACATTTAGACTTTTAGTAGAATTTATCCTTTGTGTAAGCCTTTGATTCTTGGAATTTTGATCCAGCAGCATACTGTTTATGTAACACTTCAAGATTTTTAAAAACATGAGCAGGCATGCTAGGATGAGTTACAAAATCGAACGAAGTAATAGCTTCTTCAATAGAAATAAATATGCCTGGAAAATTCAACGGTTCATCAAAGGAAGCCACATACCTAAATTCCTTCTCGAAGTCAAAAGACTGGTTCTTCCTAAAATACCGAGACTTTAATTCACTCATGGTAAGATAAGGTTCTTGTGAATGATACTTCCAATAATGTACTTTACCATAGATAAGTCTTTCAGGGATAATGGAATAGTTTGACTTATTTAGCATCAAGTCATGGATGTTTTTCTCTGAAATTTTTAAGGCCACGCCATTCTGGTCTGCATATAAGTCCCACATAGCTTGGGACTCGTAGTTTTCAGATTTAAATAAGCAAACTCCTGCTGCATATTTTTGAGACTCTTCAAGGTCATTTCTTATTTCAGCTATTTTAAGATTCCTTTCTTTTGTTATCCTCACTCTCTCTTCATACGGAATGTTTTTATTTATGCCTTCTGGAGTTTTAGGAATTGGTAAATGAAATGCTGCATCTTGGATTTGAACTTGAGTAGCTCCTTCTAGTGGATCTTTAAACTTATCAAACCTAGATAAGAAGATTCTCTTGTTAATTATTAGGTCTAGGAATTTGTCAATAGACATATACCTCCAAAAGAATCTGTCTTCAGAGGGCTGATATTCATTGTGTTCGTTATGTTCAATTCTCATATTCAATCGTTTTAATGCTATACAATAGATTACACCAATTCTATATTATTTTCATTCCATCATGTTGAAATATAAGAGTATAATAATACATCCTTCTTTTTAACAGCAACTACTCAGAAATAGGTATTTCTTTTTCGCTCCATCCTATGTAAATTGTGGGCATATTTTATACAAAAAAAATATAGATGACAGGAGAACAGCTTAAAGCTCTAGAAGATAGATTATGGAAGGCCGCAGACGATTTAAGAGCCAATAGTAAACTTACAGCAACAGAATATTCATTCCCTGTCTTGGGGATCATATTCCTAAGACATGCTCACAATCGATTTGTAGCCGCAAAGGAAGAAATAGAAAAAACCCTACCTGTGCACCCAACAAAAGGAAGGAGAGCAATGAGTAAGAATGATTTTTTGGCAGCTAAAGCAATCTTCTTGCCTGAGGATTCTAGATGGGATAACATTGTTGAATTACCTGATAGCAGTGATTTAGGTGAATACCTCAATGAAGCTATGCGAAATATTGAGGCTGAGTATGAAGATTTATTAGGTGTATTGCCAAAGAGTTATAATCTCTTTGAAAAGGATCTTCTTCAGCGGCTAATAAGAATATTCAATGATGAGGCATTAGATCATATGCCAGGTGATGCTTTTGGGCAGATCTATGAATATTTTTTGAACAAGTTTGCCATGAGTGGAGCTCAGGAAGGTGGAGAGTTCTTCACGCCTCCTTCACTTGTAAAAACCATTGTAAACATTATTGAACCAGATCACGGTATTGTGTTTGATCCTGCTGTTGGTAGTGCAGGTATGTTCGTACAAACTGCTCATTTTATAGAGGAAGAAGGGTTTGAAGCCTCTAATAAAGTTACCTTTTACGGTCAGGAGAAAACAGATACCAATACCAAACTAGCCAAAATGAATATGGCTGTTCATGGATTGGATGGAGATATCGTTCAAGGGAATACTTTCTATGATGACAAGCATGACTTAGTTGGTAAATGCGACTTTGTGATGGCCAATCCTCCATTTAATGTGGATGGTGTAGATAAAAGCAAAGACAGTGTTAAGAATGATGCACGTTTGCCATTTGGGCTTCCTAATAATGACAATGCTAATTATTTATGGATACAGTATTTCTACAGTTATTTAAATGAAAAAGGACGAGCTGGTTTTGTTATGGCTTCTTCAGGATCTGATGCTGGACATAGTGAAAAGCTTATACGTAAAGAAATTATAGATACAGGAGCAGTTGATGTTATGGTGTCCATTGGGAATAAGTTCTTCTATAGTGTAAGCCTTCCTTGTTCATTGTGGTTCTTTGATCGAGCTAAGGAACAGGATGATGTTCGTAAGGATCAGGTATTGATGCTTGATCTTAGAAATGTCTATAGAAAAGTTTCTTCTAAAATTCATGATTTCACTCAAGAACATTTAGATAATATCCACGCTATTGTTGGCCTATATAGAGGCGATAGTACACTTTACAATAAGCTTCTAGAAGAATATAAAGGAGAGGGAAAAGAAAGTGAATTAGAATGGCTAACAAGTCGTTTCCCTAAAAGTGAGTATCAAGATGTATTGGGACTCTGCAAAGTGGTTAACCGAGCTGAAATTGCTGAGAATGATTATAGTTTAACGCCAGGAAGATATGTTGGAGTTGAAGATCAAATTGATCATGACTTTGACTACAAAACTGAAATGGGAATTATAAAGGAAGAGCTAAAAGAATTGAATGCTGAGGCTAATGAATTGGCAGAACAAATTCAGACCAATTTAGAAGAACTAGGTCTATGAGTTGGCAGAAATTAAACTTTGGAGAAATCGTGGATAAGATTGTTGGAGGTGGAACACCTTCAAAAAGTAAATCAGAGTATTGGGGTGGAGATATTTATTGGGCGACAGTTAAAGATATGACTGAAGGTAGGTACAAGTTATCAAAAACTCAAGATATGATCTCTCAAGATGGACTTGATAATAGTTCTTCAAATCTTATACCCAAAGGCACTCTTATAATTGCAACAAGGATGGGTTTAGGAAGAGCTTTTATTAATTCTGTTCCGATGGCTATAAATCAGGATTTGAAAGCAATATATCCAAACACAGAATGCGTTGATAATGATTTTTTGCTATGGAATTATATAAGTAAAGCATCTCTCATTGAGAATATGGGTAATGGGGCTACGGTTAAAGGGATTAGACTGGAACAATTAAAATCTATAGAGATTGAGCTTCCGTCATTGAAAACCCAAAAGCGAATAGCAGGCATCTTATCTGCCTATGATGATCTTATAGAGAATAACCTCAAGCGAATCAAACTTTTGGAACAAGCAGCTCAAAACATCTATAAAGAGTGGTTTGTGAACTTTCGTTTTCCTGGGTATGAATTTACTCCTATAAATGAAGAAACTGGGCTTCCTGAAGGCTGGGAAAGACTAAGATGTAATGATGTAATGGAAATTATGAGTGGAGGGACACCTAAAACTAATAATGCAGAATACTGGGAAGGCAATATTCAATTTTTCACTCCAAAAGATGCTAGTAATTCAGCATATACGAATGGAACAATTAAAAAAATTTCACAGACTGGCCTAAATAAATGCAACTCAAAATTATATCCTAAAGACACAGTATTTATAACAGCCCGGGGTACTGTAGGGAAAATAAATTTAGCAGATCAAGCCATGGCAATGAATCAGTCCTGTTATGCATTGAAAGGTAAAAATGATGTAACTCCCTATTTCTTGTACAATTCATTAATGACGATTATTAAATCAATTAAAGGCATGACAGGAGGAGGTGTTTTTGATACCATAGTAGTTGATACATTCAAGCATCTTAAAATTCAATTACCCACTAAGGAGTTAATTATTCAATTTGAAAATAAAGTAACAGCTTTCTATGGTTTAAGTTTATTACTTCTTAAACAAAACCAAAAACTCAAAGCAGCAAGAGACATCTTATTACCGCGTTTAATGAATCAAACGATTGAAGTATGATTTGGTTCCTAATTCAGATAGATAATGAATAGATGAGAATATGAGTTGGGAAAATAAAAACTTTAAAGAACTTGGGTTTCTAGGCAGAGGGAAATCAAGGCATCGTCCAAGAAATGATGAAAGCCTTTATGGTGGCAAGTATCCATTGGTTCAAACAGGCGATGTTAAAGCCGCAAATTTCTTCCTAAAAGAATATTCTCAAACATATAATGAAAAAGGATTGGCTCAAAGCAAATTATGGGAGCCAAATACATTGTGCATTACTATAGCTGCAAATATTGCTGAAACAGCAATATTAGGAATGAGAGCTTGTTTTCCTGATAGCATCATTGGATTTATTGCTGACGAAGAAGAATCAGATGTAAGATTTATTAAATACTTTTTTGATATCTACAAAGAAAGGATGCAACGTATTTCACAAGGTGCGACTCAAGATAATTTAAGTCTTGAAAAGCTTTTAACCTTTGAAGTTCCTACACCACCTCTCCAAACCCAAAAACGAATAGCAGACATCTTATCCGCCTATGATGATCTAATAGAAAACAACCTCAAACGGATCAAGCTTTTGGAACAAGCAGCTCAAAACATCTATAAAGAGTGGTTTGTGAACTTTCGTTTTCCTGGACATGAATCTACTACAATTAATGAAGAAACAGGGCTTCCTGAAGGGTGGGAAAAGAAAAGTTTAGGAGAAATTCTTTCAAAGTTGGAAAGTGGCAGTAGACCTAAAGGAGGGATTAACAAATCGTTAAAAGTGGGAATCCCTAGTATAGGCGCAGAAAGTGTAAGAGAACTTGGGTATTTTGATTTTAGCAAAACTAAATATGTTGAGAAAGACTTCTTCATAAAGATGAAGAAAGGAATACTAGAAGATAAAGATATCCTAGTATATAAAGATGGGGCATATATCGGGAGATCTACATTATTTCAAGACAACTTCCCATTTGAACAATGTTCTATAAATGAGCATATTTTTTTAATTCATGCAAAAGAGGAAGAACTTCAATATTATCTTTATTTCACTTTACATTCGGATGTATATTTTGAGATGATGCAGAATCTAAATTCAAATGCAGCTCAACCTGGTATAAATCAAAAAAAGATCAAAACACTTCAAATAAATATTCCATCTAATGAGCTACTATTAAGATTTGATTCTTTCTCTGAATCATCTGTAAAACAGATATACAAACTAGCTAGAAAGAACTTCGAATTGAAGAAAGCAAGAGACATCTTATTGCCCCGCTTAATGAATAGAACTATAGAGGTTTAAGATGAAAGGAAGAAAGGAGTTTACTAAGTGGGAGGCAGATGAAATCATGCATTTGATCGAAGAAAAAGTAAAGGCCTCAAGTGATAAACAGATTAGCATTCGAAATAAAATAAGAAGGCTTGGATTCTATGCTTCTGATTTTGGTTTAAGTGGAGGTTATACATCAAATGATTTTAAAAACTGTGTTACGATAACCGCAAACTCAACTTCAGATTCTGATCAAACAGGCTCAAGCATCAACAAATCAAGAAGAATTAAAAGATCAAGGAAGGATAGTGACGAGAATTATGTATTAGACATTTGTGATGAGATCTTAAACCTTCAAAGTAGTCGTCAACATCGTTTTTCTTTTTTGCTCGGTGATGCAGGCACCAAACTTCCAGTAGATTCCTATTATGAATCAAAAAACCTTGTTGTAGAATATAGAGAACTACAGCATACTGAACCTGTTTTGCATTTTGATAAACCAGATGTTATGACTGCTAGTGGAGTTTCAAGAGGTGAACAACGAAAGATCTATGACCAAAGACGAAGAGAAGTGCTTCCGAAATTTGGGATTAAATTGGTAGAAATTTCTTATTCAGATTTTGAGTATGACTCTAAAAAACGGATTGTAAGAAATAGAATAAATGATACTACAATCATTAAAAAATTATTGAGTTAAGCAATGAGTAAAGGCTATTCAGAAGACCAGCTAATAGAGCAACCTTGCATGGAGATTTTTCAAGAATTATCTTGGGAAACTGCCAATGTATTTGAGGGTGAGACTTTTGGTAAAAATGGTACTTTGGGTAGAGATAGTGAAGCAGATGTTATTCTAAAGACTCGATTTTTTGATGCGATCAAACAACTAAACCCTAACCTTCCTCATAAGGCATATGACTTAGCCTATGAATCCATCAATAGTAATGATGCTACTAGAGACCTAGCAGATATCAACTTTGAAAAATATAACTTCTTAAAAGACGGTATCCCAGTAAATTACAAAGACGACAAAGGAGAAATTGTCCGTAATAAAAAGGTCAAGGTCTTTGATTTTGACAATCCAGAGAACAACAATTTTATAGCCGTTCAGCAGCTATGGATGGAAGGCAAATCCAAAAGAAGAAAACGTCCAGACGTAGTTGGTTTTGTCAATGGTTTGCCTCTTGTATTTATTGAGCTAAAAGGAATCAACGTAAAGCTTCGTTCAGCCTATGAAAAGAACCTAAGCGATTATAAGAACACCATACCTAGAATGTTTCATTGCAATGCCTTTGTGATTCTAAGTAATGGCATGGAAAGTAAGATTGGATCGATCAGTTCCAAATATGAGCACTTTCATGATTGGAAGCGTATCTCTGAAGAAGAAGAAGGTGTTGTCAGTTTAGATAAAATCATAAAAGGTACTTGTGAAAAAGGAAGGCTATTGGACCTTTTTGAGAACTTCATTTTGTTTGATACCTCTGTGGGGTCAGTTGCAAAACTTGTTGCCAGAAACCATCAATTCATTGGTGTTAATAAAGCTATCGATCACTTTCAAGAGACAAGACAAAAGGCAAAAGATGGCGTAATCTCAATAGGAGATTCTCAAAAACTAGGAGTCTTTTGGCATACTCAAGGATCCGGAAAAAGCTACTCGATGGTCTTTTTGTGCCAAAAGATATTAAGAGTGCTTGGAGGCGGATATACATTCCTATTAGTAACAGATAGAAATGAATTGGATAAGCAGATCTATGCAACCTTTGCAGGTGTAGGCGCTGTGAAGGATAAATCAGCTAGAGCAACGAGTGGAGAAAACTTAAAAGAGCTCTTAAAAACAGATAAGCGATATTTATTCTCCATCATCCACAAGTTCAACTTCGATGAACAAATAACAGACAGAGACAACATCATTGTGATCTCTGATGAGGCTCATAGAACCCAAGGTGGATCCTTGGCAATGAATTTAAGAAAGGCATTACCTAATGCTTCATTTATAGGATTTACAGGCACTCCACTTTTTAAAGATGATGAATTAACCAAAAGAATATTTGGGGATTATGTATCCAAATATGACTTTAAACGATCTATTCAAGACGGTGCAACAGTTCCGCTCTATTATGAAAATAGAGGGGAGAAATTACAGTTGGACAATCCTAAAATAAATCAAGAAATAAGAGAGGCTATTGAAGCCCAGGAGTTAGACAGTGATCAAGAGTATAAGCTCAAAAAACTCTTTGCTAGAGATTACCCAATTCTAACTTCAGAAAAAAGACTAAAGTCTATTGCTAGGGATGTAGTTGAACACTTCAACTCACGTGGCTATAAAGGAAAGGCCATGTTTGTGGCAATAGACAAGGTAACTGCTGTTAGAATGTATGATTACATTTCTGAAGCTTGGGATGAATATTTAGAAGAAGAGCAAAGGGCTATCAATCGTGTTAAAGATGAGCAAGAAAAGCTAAATAGACAGCGAGCTTGGGATTGGTCTAAAGAAACTGAGCTAGCTGTAGTTGTTAGTCATGAACAGAATGAAATTGAAAAATTTGAGGCATGGGGCTTAGATATAGAGCCTCATCGACTAAAAATGAACACTTCTGACTTAGAGAAGGATTTTAAGAACGAAGATCATCCATTTAGGTTTGCAATAGTTTGTGCCATGTGGATTACAGGCTTTGATGTAAAGAGTCTGTCTACCATGTACATTGATAAGCCTTTAAAGTCTCATACACTCATGCAAACCATTGCAAGAGCGAATAGAGTGCACAAGGAAAAGAACAATGGTCTTATTGTAGACTATATAGAGACCTATAAGGCATTACTTGAAGCTTTGGCTATATATGGTGACTCTGGCAGTAAAGGTGGCTTAGAAGAAGATCTAGAAGCTCCAGTGAAACCTCTGGATGAATTAATAGATGAGCTAGACCAAGCTGTAAAAGCGACCAAAGAGTTTCTAGTGGATGAATGTAAATTCAACTTATCAGAGATAATTGATGCTGAAGATAACTTGATCAAGATAAAGCACATCCAAGAGGGCTATAATGCAATCTGCAGCACAGATGAAACCAAAACTAAGTTTGGAGTTTTAGCCAGAGAGCTATTTAAAAAGTACAAAGCCTTAATGCCTGAGAAGTCAGTATATGAGTATCAACCTCAAAGAGATGCCATCAATGCGCTCTATCAAATGATTAATGCTAAGATTGATGGTGCTGATATAACGCACATTGTTAAGGAGGTTCAAGATGTAGTCAATAGGTCTATAGAGAGCTTAAATGTTGAGCTAGAGAAAATTGAAGGCCATGGACAAAGAATAGATATAAGCGGTCTTGACTTTCAAAAGATTGAAGCAGAGTTTCTAAAAGTAAAGGAGAACCAAAATGTTGCCGTTCAGTCAGTAAAAGATAAAGTGGCGAAAAAGCTTAATCGACTACTTGATCAGAATCCCCTGAGAATAGATTTCTTTGAGCGTTATCAAGAAATAATTGAAGATTATAATCGCGGTAAAGAGTACCGATCTATCAAAGAAATATTTGATGAATTAGTCATCTTATTAGGAGAATTGTCCGAAGAAAGTAAGAGAGCAGAAAGAGAAAACTTATCTGAAGATGAGCTTACTGTTTTTGATATGCTAATGAAAGACAAGAAGATTTCAGATAAAGAGAAGGCTGAAGTAAAGAATGCAGCTAAGGAATTATTAGAACGATTAAAGGAGAATGAGTTTAAGGTGCAGCATTGGTCTGAAAAAATCCAAACATCTTCTGCAGTAAGAAAAGTAATTGAAGACTATTTGTTTGAGAAATTACCATCCCCTTCTTATGATGATGATATCTCATTGAAAGCAGACGTTTTATTCAATGACTTTAAAGAAAGATATGCTGATTATGTAGATGAAGCAGCATAGAAAGACTAACCTAAAGTAGTTTAATCCAATAAATTATGGACGCAGGAAAGAAGTTAATCAACGATATATTCAATGGGAACAGAGTTCTGGAGATCCCATTTTTTCAAAGGTCCTATGTTTGGGATGAACCTCAGTGGGAAAGAATGCTAGACGATATGGAAATGGTATCTATTTTAAACTCTCCCTATTTCCTTGGTTCTGTTATCTTAAAACAGCTACCAACAGAAACCTCTAATTCGGTTGGAGATAAAAGAACCTTAATTGATGGCCAACAAAGGTTGACAACTTTGAACATATTCTTTAAAGTTCTCGCATTAAAACTAGATCAGAACTTAAGTTTTGACAGAACTTTTAGATTGTATAATAATGAGCTTGCTCTATGGCACAATCACAATGATATCAAAGCATTTGAAAGAGTATTAAACTTAGAAGAGCTTGTAGCCTTTGAAGGAGAAGACAATATTTCAAGAGCGTATACTTACTTTTTGAAAAATCTAGATCCAAGTAAGATTGACAAACAGAAAGTATTGAATAATATCATGTTTGTAGGAATCGACCTAGATTCTAATGAAGATGAGCAGCAAATATTTGACACCATTAATTCTCTTGGTGTTAGGTTAACTACTGCTGAACTATTAAAGAACCATTTCTTTGACCGAGATGACTTATCAGAGTATAATATATATTGGAAGGATGTATTCGAGAAAGATAAGGAGATAAAGGCTTTTTGGGATAAAGAAGTTACTACAGGAAGAATTAAAAGAACGTTCATTGACTTGTTTTTTTATTCATACTTGCAGATCAAGATCCAAGACAAGGCTCTCAAAATAAAGACTGATCATAAAATAGCTTACTCAAAAGTTGAATCTCTTTTTGAATCCTATAAGAGCCTGATTAAAAATTATGGCATCAGTCAATCAGATCTTCTATTTGAAATTAAAGAATATGCCATCCTCTTCAAGGAATTTTTTAAACTTGATGTGATTGATCAGGAACTAACCAATAAGTCAGGAGTGCAGCGAATCTTGGCAATAATCTTTGGACTAGAGACGACCACACTAATACCATATTTGCTTTTCATTTTGAAACATGTAGATGATGTTCATCAACGAGGATCTTTATTAGGCTTTCTAGAGTCTTATATAATGAGGAGAATCGTTGTTGGAGCTACAACAAGAGATTACAATAGATTATTTACTGACAGACTTATCTATAACGAGATCTTGACCAAAGAAGAATTGAAAGAGTATTTGCAAAAACAAGACACCAAAGTAAATTTCTTCCCAAAGGACGATGAACTAGAAAAAGGATTTCATGAGTCAGTTTTGACAAATAAACAAGCCGCTGGAGTATTATACTTGATTGAATCAAAAATTAGAGATCAAAGAAAGCATGGAACCCAACTCTTAGGAATGAGTAGATATAGCTTGGAACATTTAATGCCAAAAAAATGGGTTAATAACTGGCCTTCTCTTTCTTCACCTGAAGCAATCGAAAATAGGAATAGGAAACTAAAGACCATAGGTAATCTTGCTATCATCACACAGTCTTTAAATTCCTCAATAAGAGATTCTGATTGGAAGACTAAAAAAGAAGGTCGTGAATATAAGTACGGCTTAAATCATTATTCATCAGGAATTGAGACTTTGTCACCATACCTAGCAGAAGATGATTGGAATGAGGAGAAAATAGAAGAAAGAGCTGATTTTTTGTATGAAAAGGCAAGAGAAATTTGGTCAATTAATCTTTAGTTCGAATAAATGATCCTGCTCAATATTATTTATTGCCAATACATCATGGCATTTGGTGAAAAAGAATAATAAATTAAAATCCTGTAGCTAGAAAAACTCACAAGTTTTTATGGATCTAGACTCCTTCAATAAAAAATATAGATCATTTCCTAAACTAGGATACAAAGAAGTATATAATGATATACTTAATATCGTAATAGGTCTACCTCAAGTAATTCAAGAATTAGACAATATTGCTATAGAGAGAATACGATTCTCAGATACAAATAAGAGACATTCAAATATTTCAGAAATATCATATGCTCCTGAAGAGTATATAAAGAAACATGGAAGGAATAACACAAGAAACCAAAGTGTATTCTATGGGTCTTTGTTAAAGTCAATTGATGATCTTGAAGCACGTATAGCTGTAATTGCTGAGGCTAATTCAGAACTTAGATTGAATAGTGGACCAATGTCGTTCAAAAAATATTGTACCATAGGAAGATGGATTATTCATAAACCAATACGAGTCATCATCTTTCCATTCATAAAAGAAGCCTATTCTTCTTTTCCTGACCTTGAAGTTGCTGCTCAGAGTTTTTCTAATACTATAAAAGAGCATAAAGATTTTGAAGAAATATTAGCCTTTCACAAATTAGTATCCAAATATTATGCATTTAAAGCTCAAGTGGAAGATGACTACATATTCACTTCAGCGTTCTTTAATGTGTTTACAAATAATTTTAATATTGATGGCATTGCATATCCAAGTACTAGAATTGAATATTCTGCTACTAATTTGGCTTTGCACAAGAAGGCAAGTCCACATATAAAATGTCTAGAAGTTGAGCACTACAAGTTTGAAATGCAAGGCAAAGATGTGTTTGTTGAGCAATTAGCAAAATCAATAACTGTTGAGGATAATGGAGATATAATTGATTGGCTTGAATTAGGAGAATAAGAATCTTGAACAAATAAACTGTGACCTATTTGTGACCCAAAGAAAAAGGGTTACAGAAATAAATCTATAACCCTTTGATTTTCATAGTGATCGAGACAGGATTCGAACCTGTGACCGTCTGCTTAGAAGGCAGATGCTCTATCCAGCTGAGCTACTCGACCAGTTCTGTATTTAAAACAAAAGCCCTCCGCCGTTTGGAGGAAGGCTTTTGCGGTCCGGACGAGACTCGAACTCGCGACCCCCTGCGTGACAGGCAGGTATTCTAACCAACTGAACTACCGGACCAAACTCTTTTAGAACTCTCCGTACATCTATTTGAACGGGTCGGCAAATTTATAACTTTTTTTAAATTGAATGATGATTATCTTAATATTTTAGATGAAAAATTAGAGGAGATTTTTTAGTTGCTTCCTTAATCAATGCATTACAATGTCTAGATATTTCTTTATAATTGGAGTCTTCTTGGTTTTTGGCTCCTGTCAAGAGGAGGATAAAACTGACCCATGTTTTATAAGACCAGGAGTTGAAGGTACTACTAGACCTGGGTTGTCTGCTTCAGATCCATTAGAGGTAACTGATTCTTCAGCTGTATTAATTGGTAGTATTGGTCCACCAACTTGTGAGAGATCCATAATGACAAATCAAGGTTTAGTATGGAGTAATGAGGCAAATCCTGATACATCTGACAATTTAGTGAGAACTACTCCAGGTGGAATATATTACATTCTAAGTGATTTAGATTCAAATACTACTTATTATTATAGAACCTTTGGTGTAGTTCATACTTCTATTCTATATAGTAATGAGATTGCCTTTAGTACCTTACCTTAACTATTGTTTTCTTTAGATAGAGATATTCCTCTAATTTCATTCGCAGCTAACCATGCAGTTGTCCAAGCTGCTTGGAAGTTAAAACCGCCTGTTAGTCCATCTACATTGATTACTTCTCCGCAGAAGAAAAGATTGGGAAGTAGTTTGCTTTCCATGCTCTTCATCTTGATCTCTTTAAGATCAACCCCACCTGCGGTTACAAATTCTTCTTTAAAGGTTGTTTTTCCTTCTGCTTGATATCGGTCGGATGTAAGGATAGATTGAAGATCTACTAATTGTTGTTTGTTAAGATCTGCCCAATTCTGATCTTCTCTAATATTTGCTCTTTCTAACAGGTAGCTCCAGAATCGCTTGCTGAATTCTTCTGGTTTAACCAGGCTCACTCGCTTATTGGCATAAGATCGTCGAGCATCTTCAATAAAATTCTCGCCAGAACTAAGCCATTCAACTTCAAATTCAAAATTGTAGTTCTTTTCATGAAGGAATTGGGCTGCTCGGGCAGATAGTTTTAAGATGGCGGGACCACTCATTCCCCAATGAGTAAAAAGAACAGGACCGTAAGCTTCTTCTTGACTTCCTAATATTTTTACATTGGCATGCTGTGATAATCCCATCAACCGATTGCTAGTATGTTTGGGCAAGTTAAAGGTGAAGAGAGAGGGGATTGGGGAATGAATGCTATGGCCCAATGCTTTGATCCATTCATAATGCTTTGATTTGGAATTTCCACCGCAAGCAATAATTAAGTAGTCAGCCTGAATGGATTGTCCATCCTTTAATTGTATGTGAAAAGAACCATCGTTTTGAACTTCTATGACTTCTGTAGAAGTCCATACACTGATTCCCTTATCCTTAGATTCATTTAGGAAGCAGTCAATAATGGTTTGAGAAGAATCCGATACAGGGAACATTCTACCATCTTCTTCAACCTTCAGTTCTATTCCTCTCTCATTGAACCATTCTATGGTATCTGAGGTATAAAAGCGGTGAAATGGACCTAAAAGCTCTTTTTCTCCTCTTGGGTAGTTTTTGCTCAATTCCCTTTGCTCAAAACAAGCATGGGTTACATTGCATCTTCCGCCACCACTTACTTTTACCTTGCTAAGCAGTTTATTGGTTTTCTCCAAAATTAAGATGTCATTCCCATTCATTTCTTGAGCAAGATTCAGAGCAGCAAAGAATCCTGAAGCTCCTCCACCAATGATGACTACCTTTTTTTTCATAGGATTGTAAAATTAGATGAATCACTTGATCAATGTAACCTAGGTATCAAAAGAATGAATAGAATTGAACTTTATTTGCAGTATGACAGATTCTAAGCTTCCAATGGCAATATTGCTATGCCTCACTTTGGGTTTGGCTCCATTTTTCCCAGAACCACACCTATAGGGTAAAATAAAATGGATTGTGGGTGGGGCAGAAGGGATGGGAATCATGGATTGGTTCGATCTAGTCTTGCATGGCTCTCCTTGGTTGTATTTGGGGTTTTTATTGTTTAAGAGAATTCGACATTTAAGTAATTAGTTATAGAACTTCTTTTTCTACTTTTTGGTGGGCAAATTGTCCTGTTCATTTTCTTTTGCGTGAAAAGAAAACGAACCAAAAGAAATATTCTCTTTTCTTTTTGGGCAGCCAAAAAGAAACAAAAAACTGCCGGCGGTTTTTCGGCCACCCATAGTATTCTCAGAAGCTAATTTTTGTGGAACATGAAGGCACAAAAATTGGACGCTTCTTTCAAAGCATGGGTACCCGGCCTACAAAACCAAAGCCGGAATATTCTGGAATTGTTACTTAATCACGCTCTTTGCGGGATAGATTTGGCATCACAAAGAATTATTGGATGAACTTATTGCCAAAGGCTGTAAGTTTCCTTAATCCTTCATTTTACCAATGATCTTCTTATAAAGTGGACTACACTCCTCAAGTAAGGGAATCAATTGCTGAGGAAAAGGATCTGACTTTGGAGAATAAGCTTGAAATCCGGTGGATTTGTGAACATTTTCGTACCAGTATTTAGCCCATACACCATCTTCTTCTCTTGCACCAGCTTTCCAACTCAACATCTTCTGATCCCAAGGAATGTCAAGATGATTGCAAAGCTTTTTTAATTCCTTTTCTGGATCCATTAAGATCTTTTTTGAGTCTAATACCCAATAGTCGATATCATTCTCTTCGTAGTATTCTATGAGTTCCAAATGTGCAGCATATCCTACATCCTGCATCTTGGGATTTTCAATCTCCTTGGCGAAGGAGGGTAACATTTCTTTTGGATCCCTAGTAAGAATCAAATTGAAACAATCCCTCATAAAATCTTTATTTAAATCCAAGAGATGATGAGTCATTTGCTTGAAGAAGAGAACGGGTTTTGAAGATTCTTCCATCATGTTTTTGATGACTTGCTTGCCATCTATTTCCATACTTTTCAATACTTCCATTGAGCCAGGATGATAACAGCTGGCTTGAGAGTTTTTAAGGTAATGCGCATAAAGAGGCTCGTCAAATACTTTGGTGTCTTCTCTTTGAGCAAAGGAATACATGAGTGCTGTAGAAACATTTCTAGGGCCTGACCACAATTGAATTCTTTTGAAACTGCTCATTTTCCTGCTACTGATTTTTCAAGGAGATCTTCATAAAGACTCTGTAGTCTATCGGTCAAATCTCCTTTGCTTCCTTCACTAATTTCTTTTCCGTCGATACTTATCACTGGAGTGACTCCGCCAAATGTACCCGTAACGAAAGCTTCATCTGCACCATAGGTATCGTAGAGAGAAAAGTTCTTTTCCAAGATTGGAATTCCATTCTCCTCGCAGATGCGAATGATATTTGAACGAGTAATTCCATTCATGCAATATTGACCAGTAGATGTCCATACCTCCTCATTTTTTATCATGAAGAAATTCGTGGAATTGCAAGTAGCCACAAATCCATGTGGATCCAACATCAATGCTTCATCTGCTCCTGCTTCAAGGGCCTGCATTAAGGCTTGAACCTCATGTAGCTTGGAGTGACAATTCAAACGGGGATCCAAATAGTCAGGGGCTCCTCTTCTAAAGGTGCTGGTGAACAAGCGAATACCTTGTTCTTTGGTGATGGTAGAAGCTTTTTTATGTTCTGCGATGATGACTAAATTCGGACCAGAGACTGTCAATCTTGGATCTTGTGAAGGTGTTTTCTTGATCCCTCTTGTCAACATAATGCGAATGTGGACTTGATCTTCCATTTGATTGACTGCGACTACCTTTTGGACTTTTTCTAGTAGCTGGTCTCTACTAAAGGGGATAGCAATTCCTACCACCTTTGCTGCTTGCCACAAACGGTCGAAGTGCTGATTTATAAAAGAATATTTTCCGTGATGCAGCCGAATGCCTTCCCAAACACCATCTCCAACTAGATAACCGCTATCAAACACAGAGATTTTCGCTTCATTACGATCATATAGGACATCATTGATCATGATCTTCACTTGCTCGTTCCTGGGATCTTCTATTGCATTGTGCGTGCCTGTGTTCATATTCCAAAGGTATTATAGTAATTGGATTAGCGAATTTTTTCAATCTAGAATACTGGAATACTAGAATCCTAGTATCCTAGAATCATTCAATTGAATTACTATTTGTAATTGAAATTATATCTATTTCTCATGGTTTTTTGAATGCTCCCAATTAGTTTAAGCAGTTCTTCTGACTTTAGAAGTAAATCTTCTCCTAGTGACTGATCTATTAAATCCAATCTTATTAGAAGTCTAAGCCAATATTTAGACTCTCTAGCTTCTTTATAAGCTATCGTAAGTTTGTAATAGAAGTCCTTCTTGCTATTTCCACCGGCTGCTTCTTCAATGTTTGCTCCTATTGATGTAGCAGATCTAATTAATTGTCTACTCAAGTCAAACTCTCTATGTTCTAATCGTATTTCAAGACAGGCTTTTGATACTAAATAAGCAAAATCAAAACTCTTTTCAATCAGCGGATTTGAAGTATTCATTATAAGAAGTTATAACATTATCACAAAGCGCCCAATTCAAGGATTCTTAGATTCTCGGATTCCAGGATTTAATATTAAATTCGTTACCCATTCATTCTAAATCTTATGAAAAAGCTAATTGCCCTATCTATAATTATTTCATCTATGAGCATTGACACTAACGCGCAAGAGAGTTTAACCTTTCAGAAACCATCTAAAGAGATCTTGGATCTGGTAGATGTGAAACTAGCTCCCTATGTATTGATGGATGATCAAAAACAGAACATGATCATGGTATACAGAGATGCTTATCAGTCCATCTCTGATCTTTCCAAAGAAGAAATGCGTCTAGGTGGCTTGCGCATTGACCCAAAGACAAATATTGGGAGTCGAACTACCTATTACAACAATGTGAAAGTGTCTACTGTGGATGATACGGCACAGTATGAAGTTGAAGGAATGCCTGAAAATCCTCGTCTTAGCAATTTCATTTGGTCGCCAGATCAATCCATGTTGGCGATGACCAATACGGTAGAAGAAGGAGTGGAGCTTTGGGTATTGGACCTTTCTAAAAGAAAAGTCATGCGTTTAACAGAGCCGGTCATCAATGCAAATTTGGGTGATCCAGTTAACTGGTTCAAAGATGGAAAGAGCTTATTGGTAAAATACGTTCCATCTGATCGAAAGGAGTTGATCAATACCGAAGAAGCTATTCCTACCGGTCCTACTATTTCTGTTAATGATGGAAAGAAAGCACAAAACAGGACCTATCAAGATCTATTGAAGAATCCTAATGATGAGCACAACTTTGAGCAACTATCTCGCTCTGAACTCAAGAAAGTAGATTTGGAAGGGAAGGTAACTGATTGGATGCCTGCAGCCATGTATCGAGAGGTTACTTTTTCACCTGATGGAGAGTATGTATTGCTTGCAGAAATGAAAAGGCCTTTCTCCTACATTGTAACGTACTATAGATTCCCAACCGACTATACCGTCTATAGCAAAGATGCGAAAGAGGTAAAAGTGATTGAAACTGTTCCTCTCACAGAAGAGTTGCCACAAGGATTCATGGCTGCTAGAAAAGGAAAAAGGAGCATTGGTTGGAGAGCTGATGCAGCAGCTACTATACATTACGTAGCTGCTTTAGATGAAGGAGATCCTGAAAAAGAAGTGGAGAAGAGAGATGAGTTCTTCTTGTGGGATGCGCCCTTCAAAAAGGATCCACGTTCAGTCATCAAATTGAACAATCGATTTGCTGGTATGGATTGGGGGAAAGAAGACTTAGCAATCATTTATGATTATTGGTGGAACAATAGAAACTTAAAAACCTATCTGATCGATCCATCAAAAACGGATCAAGAAGGGACCATTATCAACGATCGCAACTACCAAGATCAGTATTCAGATCCAGGTGATTTTGTAACAGAGAGAAATGAGTACGGCAGATCTGTGATGATGATCAATGACAATAAGGCCTACTTATTGGGAAGAGGATATACCGAAGAAGGCCAGTTTCCATTTCTGGACGAATATGATCTAGAGGCTAAGACTACAAAGCGACTTTATCAGTCGGAATACACCGATAAGTTGGAGAATTTGAGAGACTTTGAAGCCGATAAGAACCGCTTGATGGTTCGTATAGAATCGCCAACGGAGTATCCCAATTACTACTTCAGAGATCTGGGAAAAGAAGGGGATGAGCAATTGGATCAATTGACTGATTTTGCCAATCCATTTAAAGCCATGGAAGCAGTTCAGAAAGAGGTGATCCATTACAAACGAGACGATGGATTGGATTTGACAGGTACACTATACCTTCCTGCAGGCTACGACAAGGAGAAGAAAGAAAAGATGCCGATGATCTTGTGGGCTTACCCAAGAGAATTCAAGGACAAAAGCAGTGCTGGTCAGAATACTCAAAATCCAAATGAGTTCATTTACCCTTATTACGGCTCTCCAGTTTACTGGGCAATGAAAGGATATGTGATCTTGGATGATGCTACTTTTCCAATTGTAGGAGAAGGTGATGAGGAGCCCAATGATAGCTTTAGGAAGCAATTGGTAGCCAATGCAAAAGCTGCAATTGATGCGGTTGATGAATTGGGATACATTGATCGAAATAAGGTGGCTGTTGGTGGTCATTCTTACGGTGCATTTATGGTTGCTAACCTTCTTTCTCATTCTGATCTCTTTGCTGCAGGAATTGCTCGAAGTGGAGCTTACAATAGAACCTTGACTCCATTTGGATTCCAAAGTGAAGAGAGACATTATTGGGATGCGCCTGAGGTATATTACACCATGTCGCCTTTCATGCATGCCGATAAGATGAAGACACCTTTGTTATTGGTTCATGGAGAAGCGGACAATAACTCGGGAACTTACCCCATGCAATCAGAACGTTATTTCAATGCTTTGAAAGGGCTTGGAGCAACCGTCCGTTTGGTCATTCTTCCAAAGGAAAGTCATGGTTACCGCGCAAAAGAGAGTATTCTTCACCTGCTTTGGGAACAAGACATGTGGTTGGAGAAGTATGTAAAAGAAGGAGGAAGGACGGATGAGGAAGAAGAGTAATAGTATTGATTCTGCCATCTAGAATCTGAGAATAAGAGAATTATGGCAAAGAGGTTCATTTCTCTTTTTTCTTTTCTTTTTTATCTAACTCTGATCTTAATAGGACTTCAAGCATCTTGTCAAGTAGAGGGATCCAATAGTTCCAAATCTTCTGAAACAATCAATGGTGTTTGCTTGGTTGCACCGAGGGAAGCATCCATGCTCTCTGAGCTGCACAAAATTGAAAGAATTAGTCCGTCTCATGTAGCTGTTATTCCATATGCATTTCAAAGGCAAGGAGAAAGTAGAGTGAATTATTCTGTAAAGAACCCTTACTGGTGGGGAGAAGGAGTAGAAGGTGCAAGAGAAACCATTCAGCAATTAAAAGCATTGGGTTATAAAATCATGTTAAAACCTCATGTGTGGGTGGTGGGTGAAGGATGGCCAGGAGATTTTGATCCTACAAAAAGAGTAGAAGAGAAGCGTGTTGAAATGGAATGGTCAATATGGGAAGACTCTTACAGAGATTATATCATCAAGATCACTGAATTAGCTATCTCTGAGGATGTAGAATTATATTGTATCGGAACTGAATACCGCCAAGCAGTTATAAAGCGACCCAAGTTTTGGAAAGAATTGATCTCAGAAGTAAGATCTACTTATAAAGGCAAGTTAGTCTATGCAAGCAATTGGGACAACTACCAAAACATTCCCTTTTGGGAAGAATTAGACTATGTAGGCATTGATGCTTACTTCCCACTCTCTGAAAGTGAAGTGCCAAAGGTTGAAGAACTAACTGCTGCCTGGGGAGTAATAAAGACAGATATACTAAGATTGGCAGATAGTTGCAAGAAGCCAATTCTTTTTACGGAATATGGTTACAGAAGCATACCTTATACTGCTAGGGGAGATTGGAAGAATCAGGAAATTACGGACTTGAACCAAAGAGCACAGAGTAATGCCTATCAAGCTTTGTACAATGTTTGGTGGAACGAACCAAGTTTTGCTGGCGGATTTCTCTGGAAATGGCATCCAGCAGATTCAATGTATCAGAAGAAAGCAAAAGCAAGGTTTACTCCTCAAGGAAAAGAGGTAGAAAAAGTCATTCACAGCACTTATAGCGGAGATAATTGATGACTATTCGCTCTATTGTATATTCCTGCTAATATAAAACCTAATTTAGCGGCTTAATTATATTAAATATTACTATGGCAAAAGGAACAGTTAAGTTCTTTAACGAAACAAAAGGTTTCGGATTTATTAAAGATGAAGATTCAAATGAAGAGTACTTCGTTCATGTTACAGGACTTCTTGATGAAGTGAAAGAAAATGATACGGTAGAGTTTGAATTGAAAGAAGGTAAAAAAGGAATGAATGCAGTAAACGTTAAAGTCGTTTAGAACACAGCATAAAATTTTGACCAAGCCCTTGTCATTGAAGACAGGGGCTTTTTTTATTAAAAGAAGAAGGAAGAAAGGCTAAATGAAAAGAGAAAAGCGTTTCATGTTTGATCTTTCACATTTCACATTTACTTTTTCAAACTCCAGACTCCATCCTTCAAACTTACAGCCTATCAGTAACAAGCTTATAGGTCGGATCCTCAAGTACGTTCACATCAATGATCTTCTCAGCATTGGAAAGCAGCTGTCTACAATCTTCACTTAAATGTCTCAAATGAACCTTCTTGCCTGCCTTCTGATATCGTTCAGTAAGTTTATTTAGAGCTTCTATTGCCGACATATCGACAACTCTACTTTCAGCAAAATCGATGATCACTTCCTCTGGATCATTTTGAACATCAAATTTATCGTTGAAAACACTGATGGATCCAAAGAACAATGGACCGTATATTTCATAGTGTTTGATTCCATTTTCATCCGTGTGCTTTCTCGCTCTAATTCTTTTGGCATTGTCCCAAGCAAAAACCAATGCTGAGATAACAACCCCTATCAAAACAGCCATTGCTAGATTGTGAAGCACTGCTGTTACAAGAGTAACAACGAGCATCACGAAAATATCCGACTTCGGCATTTTGTTGAAAGTCCTCAAACTGGCCCATTCAAATGTTCCTATGGAAACCATAATCATTAATCCAGTTAAGGCAGCTATGGGCATTTTTTCAATAACAGGAGCTCCGAACATAATGAAAACTAAGAGCATGACAGAAGCAACTATTCCTGAAAGTCGGGCTCTAGCGCCTGAGGATATGTTGATCAATGATTGCCCAATCATCGCACAACCACCCATACCTGAAAATAAGCCTGATAAAAAGTTGGCAATTCCTTGAGCTACTGCTTCTTTATTGCCTCTACCTCTTGTTTCAGTGATCTCATCAATAATATTCAAGGTTAGTAGGCTTTCGATCAAACCAACTCCAGCCACAATAGAAGCATAGGGAAAGATAATGATCAAGGTCTCCAGTTCAAATGGAACAGAAGGGATATGAAAAGGAGGGAAGCCCCCTTGTATGGAGGCGATATCTCCAACAGTTTTGGTTTCAATTCCAAAGAAGAATACCAATGCAAAGATGCTCAGGATGGAGAATAAGGATGCAGGAATGGCTTTGCTGATCTTTGGTAATCCCCAAATTAGAAGCATACTTAAGAGCACTAATCCGAGCATTAAATAGAACTGCTCTCCTTGCATCCAATTGCCTGTTTCATCTTTGAAACTAACCAGTTGTGACATGAATATAACAACCGCTAATCCATTAACAAATCCAAAGATGACCGATTGGGGAACCAACCGAATAAATTTACCCAACCTCAAAAATCCAGCTCCCATTTGGATCAAACCAGCTAGAATTACAGTGGCAAAAACATATTCCAGTCCATAATCTTTCACCAAGCTAACCAAAACGATCGCAACAGCTCCTGTAGCTCCAGATATCATTCCAGGTCTTCCTCCAAGCACAGAGGTAACTAAACCCATCACAAAAGCGGCATACAATCCAGTTAGGGGAGAGAGGCCGGCAATTAGGGCAAAAGCAACTGCCTCTGGAACAAGAGCTAATGCTACTGTTAAGCCAGAGAGAATCTCGTTTTTGTAATTGACCTTTTGCGAAAGATCAAATAGGTTGAATATTCTTTTCATTGTTGGTTTTGATAAAAAAAAGACCCCATCTTTCGACAGGGTCTCGAGTTTTTCGATACTAGATCTTTTTTACTTCAAAGAGTCAACGATTGCTTTGAAAGCTTGCGCATCGTTCATTGCTAAATCGGCCAATACCTTTCTGTTCAATTCGATATTGTTCTTAGCAACTTTACCCATAAAAGTAGAATAAGACATTCCGTGCTCTCTAGCAGCAGCATTGATTCTTTGGATCCAAAGGGCTCTAAAGTTTCTTTTCTTCTGCTTTCTGCCTTGGTATGCATACTGCATTCCTTTTTCAACGGCATTCTTAGCAACGGTGTGTACGTTCTTTCTTCTTCCGAAGTATCCTTTTGCTTCTTTAAGGACCTTCTTTCTTCTAGCCTTCGCGGCTACTGAGTTTACTGATCTTGGCATTTTCTTTTCGTTTTTTGGAGTATCGCGGTCTACTCTAATTTGACACTTTCGGCGATAATCCGGGTTTTACATTTAATTTACGATAACCTGAATCGATCTTACTTCATTGCAAGCTGCTGCTTGATGTTGGCTTCATCTGCTGGATGTACCAGAGTAGCCTGTGTCAAGTTTCGCTTACGCTTGGTTTCTTTCTTGGTCAAAATGTGACTTTTGAAAGCATGCTTACGCTTGATCTTTCCAGATCCAGTGATTTTGAATCTCTTCTTCGCACTGGAGATGGTTTTCATTTTTGGCATTATTACTATTTTAATTAATTATATAAGCATCAATCCTTAGCTTCCTTCTTTGAGAGCTTCAGATTGAAGTTTTCTATTTTTTCTTTTTGGGTGCAAGCATCATGATCATCCTTTTGCCCTCTAACTTTGGCATGGATTCAACAGTTGCTAGTTCTTCCAAGGCTTGAGCCAACTTCAATAACAAGATCTCTCCTTTGTCTTTAAAAAGGATAGATCTTCCTTTGAAGAATACGTATGCTTTTACCTTCGCACCTTCTTCAATGAACTTTTCGGCATGCTTCAACTTGAAGTTGAAATCATGATCATCCGTATTAGGACCAAAGCGAATCTCCTTCACTACTACCTTCTGCGCTTTAGCCTTCATCTCCTTTTGTTTCTTCTTTTGATCGTAAAGAAACTTCTTGTAGTCGATGATCTTACAAACCGGTGGATCAGCCTTTGGAGAGATCTCTACTAGGTCTAAACCTTCGTTTTCTGCCAATTCCAAGGCCTTGTGTAGAGGATAAACTCCTTGTTCTACATTTTCGCCTACTATTCTGACTTTTTCCGCTTCGATCTTTCCATTGATCTTGTGCGGATCTTCTCTTCTTTGAAATCTACGTGGTCTGTACGGTCTTGCTATTGCTTGGTCCTCCTATTTTATTTATCTGCGCCCATGGCGCTATCAATTTCTTTCTTTATAAAATCAGCGAATTCGGCCACTTTCATGCTTCCTTTGTCACCTTTTCCGTGTTCACGCACCGAAACTGTACCGTTTTCTACCTCTTTTTCGCCAATGATCAACATGTATGGAACCTTAGATACTTCTGCATCTCGTATCTTTTTGCCCACTTTTTCGCTGCGCTCATCAACGAATCCGCGAATATCGTAATTATTTAGCAGTTTTAAAACCTCCTTACAATTTTCATTGTACTTATCACTCAAGGGTAAAATTGCAATCTGTTCTGGACTTAACCACAATGGGAAATTTCCACCGCTATGTTCTATCAATAAAGCAACAAATCGCTCCATAGATCCAAAAGGCGCTCTGTGGATCATTACCGGTCGATGACGTTGATCATCACTACCAATGTACTCCAATTCAAATCGCTCTGGAAGGTTGTAATCTACTTGAATGGTTCCCAATTGCCACTTTCTGCCAATGGCATCCTTGACCATAAAGTCTAGCTTGGGCCCGTAAAAAGCAGCCTCATTATATTCTACTACAGTTTTTAAGTTCTTGTCTGAGGCTGCATTGATGATTGCTTGTTCGGCCTTTTCCCAATTCTCATCGCTTCCAATGTACTTGCTTCGATCCTCTTGATCTCTCAATGATATCTGTGCAGTGAATTCAGCAAAATCAAGTGCTTCGAATACGTATAGGACAAGATCTATTACTTTCTTAAATTCTTCTTCTACTTGCTCCGGAGTACAAAATATGTGCGCATCGTCTTGAGTAAATCCTCTCACTCTTGTTAAGCCATGCAATTCTCCACTTTGCTCGTATCGATAAACCGTTCCAAACTCTGCAAACCTCAATGGTAAATCCTTGTAGGAGCGAGGTTCAGATTTGTAGATCTCACAATGATGCGGACAGTTCATGGGTTTCAACAAGAATTCTTCATTCTCCGATGGAGTCTTGATGGGTTGGAATGAATCCTCTCCATATTTTTCATAGTGTCCGGAAGTAACATAGAGTTCTTTAGAACCAATATGAGGACTAACAACTGGTTGATAGCCAGCTTTTACTTGAGCTTTTCTCATGAAATTCTCCAGGCGCTCTCTTAAAATGGTTCCTTTTGGAAGCCAAAGGGGCAATCCTTGTCCAACTTTCTGACTGAATGTGAACAAACCTAATTCTTTACCTAGTTTTCTATGATCCCTTTTCTTTGCTTCCTCCAAAAGCTCTAAATACTCACTTAGTTCTTTTTGTTTGGGGAAAGTAATTCCGTAGATCCGAGTCAATTGTTTGTTCTTCTCATCGCCTCTCCAGTATGCACCGGCAACTGCCATTAATTTAATGGCTTTTATAACTCCAGTATTTGGAATATGAGGTCCTCTGCAGAGATCAGTGAAATTGCCTTGATGGTAAAAGGTGATGCTTCCATCTTCCAATTCCGAGATCAACTCCAATTTGTATTCATCTCCCTTTTTCTGAAAGTAGGAGAGGGCTTCAGCCTTGCTGACTTCTTCTCTTTTGTAATCGTTCTTTTGTCGAGCTAACTCCTGCATCTTCTTTTCGATCTTCGGTAGCTCGGCTTCAGTAATAGGCTTGTCTCCATTGTCTACATCATAGTAGAAACCATTTTCAATAGGAGGTCCTATCCCAAACTTGATCCCTGGATATAGTTCTTCTAGCGCTTCAGCTAATAAGTGAGCAGAAGAATGCCAAAAGGTATTCTTGCCATCGTCGTCGTTCCAAGTTAGCAACTGCAGTTCTGTGTCTTCTTCTAAAGGTCGAAAAGCATCACGAACTTCTCCATTTACTCTTGCTGCTAATACATTTCGAGCTAATCCTTCACTAATGCTTTTGGCAACATCCATTGGGGTAGTGCCTTTATCATAGCTTTTTTTTGAACCGTCGGCTAATTGTACTTCGATCATTTGGAAAATTTAAGGCTGCAAAGATAATAGCTTTGCAAAGATGATGGCATAAAAAAAGGGCATCTCTCGACGCCCTTTTTTAGATTTTATTATTGCTTAGAGCGATATGATCTGTTGTCTAAGAGAATTAATTCTTCCTTTCAGATCTTCTAGTTCAGCATCCGTAAGGGTTGCATCACTAAGACTCATGTCTGAATTGTCCAATTGAACAATACTCTCATAGCTATTGAAAGCATTATCAATGTCTTCCAATCCTGTGATCATGAATTCGAGGTCCAAACTAGGATCGTTCTGATACTTCAAAGCTTTGATCACATTTTCAAGAATAGTGATCTGCTCCAACAGTCTTGCAGTTATATGCTCGTTGGTTCCACTATTTGCACCTAGGTACATTCCTTCTACCCATGCAGCAGAAAAGAAAATAGCTTCTTTTGATTTTTCAGCGTTCTCTTCCAAATACTCATCGGTTCTTCTTTTGATCACCGTAAGAATTCTCAAAACAGTATCTTGATTTCCAATGTTCTTCTCGAAACTCTCAACCAATTTGCCTGTTCCAAAAATGCTTGGCATTCCATTGGCATCAGCCAAGGTTTTCACTGCATTCATATAGTCGATAGACAATTGCTGCTGATCATTCAAGACAGCGTAGGCAAGATCTGCTGAGTAAACTCCAAAGTTCAAATACTTTGCAGTTTTAGTATTGTAGTTATCTAGATTTGAAGGAGGATTAGCAAGATCGCTCTCAAACTCTAGTCCAGCTCTGTTAAAGATAGCTGCAATTTGAATAGGAGAGGGAAGCATGAACGAAAAGTCTTCATCCATTTCTTCGGTAGTAGTTTCCTCCATTGCCGCTTCTTCCTCTTGATGAGCAGCTTCATTATCGTGTGATTTCTTTGGTTCTTCTGCACAAGAGCTGATCAATACTCCACCAATTAATAGAAGACCAAGATATTTGTTAATTGCTTTCATTTTGTATTCCTAAAGAATGATTGATTAGTATTATTCGCCAGCTTCTTCTGACTCTTTCTCTGTAATGAATGTCAATTGGTATCCTAGGATAAATACAAGACATCCGCCTTCTTTTTCTCCTTTAGCAGCTGGGATCATATAATTGACGTAGAGTTTCTTAGATTTTTTTGGTTCGAATGAGATGATGTCATCATCCATTCCTTCAGAAGAGAAGATTGCAGTTCTTCCTGAGTGCTCTTTGTCTTTGTCGAAGATCTTGATCTCAACATTTTTAGGCAAATCAGAACGATTGAAAACCATTCTGTATTTCTCTCCTTTGAACAATGGAACTTCGATCTCTTTTCTTGCAGGCTTGTAATCATACGTAATGATGCTCACCTTAGAAGATGAATAATAGAAGGGATTCAATTCAGAAATTCCTGCTTTCTTCAAGGCTTTTGAATCGCACTCAACACTTTCTTCATTGTAGATCTTCTTAGGAAGATCTCCTGAGGTGGTAGTAAGAGTTAGCGCAGCCAACAGTAGGTAGATACCAATTTTCTTCATAGACTTATTATGATTTGGGCGCTAAGATAACAATATTTGGCTATTGATATGGATTCTACATCAATAGAAAGAATTAAGGTGGTAAGGTTCATAAATCCTTTATAAATGCTCCTTAAGGAAGTCTTCCATGGCCCTATAGAAATCAAATCGATTTTCTTCATTTGAAAAACCATGTCCCTCATTGTCCTTGACCATATACTCAATCTCAATTCCCCGCTTTCTCATAGCTTCTACCATTTGATCTGATTCTGATTTCTTCACTCTAGGGTCATTAGCTCCTTGAGCAATAAGCAATGGTGCATTGATCAAATCTGCATTCAATGCAGGCGAATACTTGTGAAGCATTTCTTTGTCTTTCTCTGGATGACCCACCATTTCATAGAGCATCTCTAAATAGTTCTCCCAATAAGGTGGAATGGTTTCCATGAAAGTGAATAAATTGGATACTCCCACATAATCGATACCACACTTATAGACTTCTGGATGATAGGCCAATCCAGCTAAAGTTGCGTATCCTCCATAGGATCCGCCATATATGGCTACACGATCTTTATCGACTATTCCTTGCTCGATCAACCAATTCACTCCATCTGTCAGGTCATCTTGCATACTTTGACCCCATTGTTTGAATGAAGCTTCTAAAAATTCTCGACCGTAGCCAGTGGAACCTCTGAAATTGACCTGCAAAACAGCATATCCTCGGTTGCATAAGAACTGAACTTCAGAGTTGAAGCCCCAATGATCTCTTGCCCATGGTCCACCATGTGGATTCACCACCAATGGCAGCTTCTTTTGAATCGATTGAGCTGGTAAGCTTAAATATCCATTCATTTTCATCCCATCTCTGCTGGAAAAGTGAATAGGCTTCATCTCAGCCATTTCCTCCTCTTTGAACCAGGGGCTGATGTCTACCAACTTCTTTAATTCTTTGCTGGCCAGATCAAAATGATAATAGGAGCCTTTGGTTTTATCGTTGTATGTTCTAATGATGAATTGATCTTCATTTTTTGTTGAATCTGCTATCCCAACTTGATAGGAGCTCAGGTTAGTCTCCAATTCTTCGTACCACTCTTTTACATTCTCATCAACAAAGTGTCTATGGGTCTTATCAGTGACATAACTGTAATAGCTCAGTTTTTTATTCTTCTTAGAATAGGTAATGCTAGAGATGTCAACTTCATCATGAGAGAATAAAAGTTCTTCTTTCAGACTATTAGGGTCAAAGATCACTGCTGCTGCTTTGTCTCTTCCAATGTTTGATATGGAGAAGAGTTTTTTATTATCAAAAGTGAAGAACTGAGGACTCATGCTTTCCTTGAAATTGGTGGTTAGGATAAGCTTGAACTCTTCCTCTTCTGATTCTCTGTATAAGAGTGAAGTGTTTACCCCATCAGTGGCAATGGCCACTCTTAATTTTCCTTCATGATCGCACATCCAAGCACTTATGTTTCCCGGGTTCTCTGCCAGTAATTCTAGATTGCCATTTTGAATATTTAAGCGATAAGGATCATGAATCCGAGGATCTCTTTTGTTCAAGCCTACAATAATGTAGTCTTCTTGCTCTTCTAGATCATCGATCAGATGAGTTTGTACATTTTCAAACTCAGTCAATGGTCTTTCATTTGAGCCATCGAGGTCAATTCCGTAAAGAGAGTAATTCTCATCTCCACCAATGTCTTTTAAGTACAGAATTCGTGAATTGCTTGCCCAAGTGTAGCCAGCAATATCTCTTTCCTCCACTGATGTAATCCTGTTCGATGTTTGAGAGCCCATCTTTTGAACGAATATGTTCATCCTATTTTTATATGGAGCCATGAAGGAATAATGTTTGCCATCGGGTGAGATCTGAAAGGCCGACTTATCTGGATTCTTGAAAAAGTCTTCTAATGGGATGAGTGAATTTGACATATAATCTTAAACAGTTGGAGTGATTTTTGGTTGAATTGTCAAATGTAGGAAAGCAGAATCAGCATTTGATCAAATTACCACTTGTGTATTTATACTGATTAGAATATTGTGTTTTCTTAATTTCGAGCCCATTAAAATTTTACTATGAAACGAGCTTTTCTATCAACTCTATTTTCTTTTCTAATCCTAGCTAGCTATGCTCAAAATGGCTATTGGCAGCAGCATATTGAATACACTATGGACATTACCATGAATGTTGTTGACAACCAGTTTCAAGGAAAGCAGAAGGTCAAATACACCAATAACTCACCAGACACCTTGAATAGAGTTTACTTTCATTTGTATTTCAATGCATTCCAGCCTGGAAGTATGATGGATGCAAGATCAAGAAGTATAGAAGATCCAGATCGAAGAGTAAGTCAAAGAATTAAAAACCTAAAAGAGGACCAGATCGGATATCAAAAGATTTCCTCTTTAATGCAAGATGGCAAAGAGTTAAAGTATGAGACAAGTGGAACCATTTTAGAAGTAGAATTAAGTGAAGCAATATTACCTGGTCAATCAACTGTTTTTGATATGGTATATGATGCACAAGTTCCCATTCAAATTAGAAGATCTGGTAGAGATAATCGAGAAGGTATCAGATATTCTATGACACAGTGGTATCCTAAAATGGTGGAGTATGATATTGAAGGTTGGCATCCTAACCCATACATTGGCAGGGAGTTTCACGGTGTTTGGGGGAGTTTTGATGTAACCATCCATATTGACCAAACTTATATGATTGGAGCGACAGGATATCTTCAAAACGCTTCTGAGATAGGGATGGGTTATGTTGGAGCAGCAGATCAGGCTGAAGAAGCAGAGCAGGTTCAGGTAGATAAGTTAAATTCATGGCACTTCGTGGCTCCAATGGTACACGATTTTGCATGGGTAGCAGATCCTGATTTTACTCATACAACTACAGAGCTAGAGAATGGTACTGTTTTACACTTTCTATTTCAAAAGGATTCAAATACAACCAATTGGGATTCTTTGCCAAAGTATGCTAAGAAGACCTTTGAGATCATGAATGAAAACTTTGGACTTTATCCCTACAAGCAATACACAGTTGCTCAAGGAGGTGATGGAGGAATGGAATACCCGATGATTACCTTAATTACTGGAGAGAGGAGTATGAAGAGTTTAGTTGGTGTTACTGTTCATGAAGCTCTTCATTCCTGGTATCAACACCTTTTAGGAACAAATGAAGCCCAGTATGCGTGGATGGATGAAGGTTTTACCACTTATGCTTCTGAATATGTGATGAGTCAGCTCTTTGAAAAGTACACTCCTTACAAAGGCAGTTACGCCTCTTACTATCGCTTGGTAGCATCGGGTAAGCAAGAACCACTAACTACCCATGCCGATCATTTTCATACGAATAGAGCCTATGGTGTTGCAGCATATTCAATGGGGTCCATATTCTTACATCAATTGTCTTATGTCATAGGACAAGACCATCTTATGCATGGAATGAGAAGATATTTTAATGAGTGGAATCAGAAACATCCAACTCCTAATGATTTCATTCGCATCATGGAAAAAGTTTCAGATATGGAATTGGGCTGGTATCTAGAGCAATGGGTAGAAACCACTAACACCATTGATTATGGTATCAGTTACGTAGGCGAAAACGACAAGCAAACGACTATTAGATTAGAAAGGATCGGAAGAATGCCAATGCCACTTGATATAGAAGTGAGGTTAAAGGATGGTAAAAGCAAATATTACAACATTCCATTGAGGATCATGAGAGGGGCAAAAGAGGCTGAGAAAGGGATGGATGATTACACTGTAGTGGAAGATTGGCCTTGGACTTTTCCTCAGTACGAGCTAAACATTGATGTAGACATGGATGATATAGAAAGTATTGAGATTGACCCATCTAGAAGGATGGCAGATATAGATCGCTCCAATAATGTATATCCTCCAGAATCTGATGTCATCTTCAAATCCAATTAGGAAGCGTAAATTTGCAAAATGAGAAGTAAGCTCAATAAGCTTTTAGGAGTTTTCCTTTTCTTCTGTTTTTCTATTACGCTCATCCCATTTGAGAGTTTTCACCACCACGATTGGGAAAGCGAGATCTGTAATGAAGATGAAGCTCATATCACAATGCACTCAATTGATTGTGAACTAGCAGATTTCTTCATTAGCAAGGTCTTTAAAAGAGACACTTTTCAATTCAGTTCCTTTGAGGTCTTATTAAATACTTTAGAGGATAACTTTTATAGTTCTGTATTTCCAAAACTTACCGAATTACTGAAGGTAAGGGGTCCCCCGGAATTAACTTGACGGTAATTGTCCCGATTTTCAAGTTAATTTTTTTCAATGCTAAGAATCCTATTGGGTCTCTTTTTGCTCTCTTCATTTCATATTATAAATGGACAGTCAAATTGCGATCTGCGTTTATATGGCTTCATCAGCGATGAGCATGATGGAAGTGAATTAGCTTATGCAAACCTGATATTGATCGATTCATCCAACAATCAAATTGTTACTGGATCAGATGTGAATGGGAAGTATGAGATGGGATCACTTTGTCCTGGTGCTTATCAAATGGTGATCACCCATATAGGATGTAAAGCAGATACCATTTCATTTAAGCTGAGTAGCGATCTGAAATTTGATCATCAGCTAGAGCACCATTGGAAAGAATTAGAGGAAGTTGAGGTACAATCAGCACAAACTGTCTACAAAGAGCAAGATCTTTCAGAAGAAAGTATCGATAGGAATAGAGGAGAGAACATGGCAGAGATGATCAAATCCCTTCCTGGTGTTAATACATTCAAAACAGGTTCTAACATATCTAAACCCATGATTGGAGGCTTTACTTCCAATAGAGTACAGATCGTTAATCAAGGCGTACAGCACATCAACCAAAATTGGGGAGATGAGCATGCACCTGAGATAGATCCATTCGCCTATGTGAATTATAAGGTCATCAAAGGGGCTGGAGCTTTGAAATATGGTGGTGGTGCAATAGGAGGAATTGTTCTTCTAGATCCCAAACCAATGAGAAGTGAAAATGGGATAGGAGGTATGATCAATGGGGTGTATGCTAGTAACAATAGAATGTATTCACCATCATTGCTATTGGAAGGAAATCATCTATTCTTGCCAAAGTTTTCTTGGAGAGCTCAAGCATCGTATAAGCGATCGGGAAATATTCAAAGTCCGGATTATTATCAAGATAATACGGGAGTGGAAGAAGAGAATTTTTCCTATGCCTTGCAATGGTTAGAGGAAAGTTGGAAAGCGAATGTGAGTTATAGTCTCAATAAGTCTACCATTGGGATCTTTAGAGGAGCCCATATAGGAAATCTTACTGATCTCCGGAATATATTAGAAAGTGGAGAGCCGAGAGATGAATATACTCAGGGCTTTTCTTACGATATAGATAGACCCTATCAATTGATCACACATGAGCTTTTCAAACTTGGTCTGACCAAGTACTTTAAGAGTTCAAAACTTGATCTACAGTTTAGCAGACAGTTTAATATCAGAGAAGAGTTTGATAAGGATCTGCCAAGAAATGATGCATTGGCTGCATTGAACTTGCCAGAGTTTTCCTTAAGTCTTGAGAGTTATCATACCAATCTCAATTACGAAGTAAAATTAGATGAATTCCTTTTCGATCTTGGAGGAGGAATGCTGATGAAGGACAATACCGTCAACAGTTTTGTGGATTTCATACCTGATTATCAGTCGGTGCAATACCATTTATTTGGAGTAGGCCAATGGCAAAGGGGTCCTTGGAATATTGAAACAGCACTTAGAATTGATCTCACTGAAATGGACGTTGATAAATACATTCAGAGAGAATTGGTTTCAAGTGCGCATGATTACGAAGCTTTTTCAGCAAATATTGGAGTGAGCAGAAATTTGCATAAGAACTCGATCATTAGATTAAGTTTTAACTATGCGGAGAGAGCCCCTGCAATTAATGAACTCTATAGTGAAGGATTACATCATGGCTCTGCAAGCCTTGAGTACGGTGATCCCGATCTAAAGAAAGAGAAAGCTAGTAGCATTCGATTGGGCTTCGATCAAAGTTCAGAACGATTTAAGATGAACCTTGATTTGTATGCACAGTGGATCAATGATTTCATTTATTTGGAGCCAGATGGGATTGACCTGAATATTAGAGGAGCCTTTCCTAGGTATCAATGGAAGAATACAGAAGCATTCTTAAGAGGAATGGATCTAATGCTCCAATTCAACATTTCAGAGCCGTTGAAGATATCACAGAAAAGTAGTTTGTTGCTGGCAAATCAAGGAAGTGATTATCTAGTGAATATGCCTGCCAATAGAATAGAGCATACACTTGATTATACTTTCCAAAAAGCTAGATTGAATTTCTACTTCGGTCATTTATATGTTGCCAAGCAAGATAGATATGACGAAGAGGTAGAAATTGTCGAACCACCAGATGCATATCAGTTATTGCACATAGGAGGTATGAAAGAAATAGATCTTAGCGATAAGATCAAAGGTAAAATAGGACTGAGAATAAATAACCTTCTCAATACATCTTACAGAGATTATCTGAACAGATTCAGATTTTATGCAGATGAGATGGGAAGAGACATTAGACTAACATTAGAATTAAAATTTTAAAATCAACAAAAATGAATTCACTTATTAAAAAGATAATCCTAGTATTTTTTGCAATTGGAACCTTTACAGCTTGTACAGATGATGATGATGATAGCGTATCAAAAAGCGGAACAAGCAATGTTACTCCGGATGAAATGGAGTTAATTACAACAGTACAAGTAATGGCTACTGATACATCTAATAATTCCGTTATGACCTTTGAATGGAAGGATACGGATGGAGATGGTGGAAACGCTCCTGTTATTGATACCATTCGATTGAATCCCAATCAAATGTATCCGGTATCAATGAAGTTTTTAGATGAGTCAGACCCAAATGATGTTGAGGACATCACAGTTGAGATCAGTACTGAAGACGATGAGCACTTGATATGCTTTGAGTCTATGAATGCCAGTGCAATCACAATTACTAGAACTGATTCTGATGGAACTTATGAGATTGGTTTAACTAGCGAATGGTTGACCAATGCTCCAGTGATCACATCGCTTAAAGTAACTCTAAAGCACCAACCAGATATAAAAGATGGTACTTGCGCTCCAGGTGAGGCAGACGTTGAGATATCATATCCACTTTATATTCAGTAATCTAGAGGATCTAGAAGGACAGAAATCATATTTCTGTCCTTCTTGTTAACTTTGTATTAATGAAATTGAATAGAAGAAGTCTCTTTTCCATCCTTACCATCTTACTTATTGGATTTACAATTATCTCTTGTGAAAAAGAGGATGAAGAGGAAGAGACAGTTTTTCCCGCTACAGATCTTGGTCCAGTTGAGGTGAATAGGGTCAGGTTGATTTTTAGTACTGAGTTTAACAACATCAAAACCGTTGAGGATACAGCAGAAATTTACGATCCTGATGGGATGGGAGGGAATGCACCAATCATTCTTGACTCCTTGATCATAAGAAGAGTTAACTCTGCAAACGCTGCTCAGTTTTACGTTGGCGATATTCAACTTTTGAATGGGGAATCAGATGTAACTAGCACAGTAAGGTCAAATGACGAAGACTTTATAGTGTGTTATCGTAGTTTTAATACTGATGAACTAAACCTAAGACTTAGAGACAAGGACTCAGATGGTATTACTCTTGGTTTGGGTACCGAATGGAATACTAAAGTTGCTAATACCTCTGGAAGAGGGATAATTAGAGTCACAGTGAATTATCAACCTCTGCGGAAAAATGGTTTGTGTGATGCAGGGATTAGAAAGTTTGATTACAATATACCTTATCGATTGAAGTAATATGAAGAATCTAAGAAAGATCATCAGTCTGTTTAGTATACTGACTTTTCTATTTGCTTTAGGGTCAGTTTATTCGTGTAGCAAGGACAAAAGAAGGGCTACTCGTGTTCATTCTAAGAAGGGCATGGGCAATACTAAAGATAAGAACAGACACGTTTGGGGTAAGTAACTCTTATCTTTTTTTCTCGTAAGCTCATACATGAGCAAAAAGAATATTCTACAACTTATTACCGCCCTTTTTGTGGCATCATTTCTTTTGTCTTCTTGTGCAAGCAATCAAAAGGGGATGAAAGTGAAGTCGACCAATAAGATGTACAAAGGCAAAGATATATAGCTCTTACTGGATCAAGAGCTTTTCAACTGCCATTAGTCCATCTCTGTCCCTTATCTCAAGAATGTACATGCCATTTCTGAGAGAAGATGGTATAATGAATTGGGTAGATTCTTCCCTCAATACAACTCTACCTTGAATATCAATGAGTTGAATATCTAGATCTTCTTTCGATTGTAGATCTAAGCTTAGCCTATCTCCGCTTCTTATTGGATTAGGGAAAAGTTTTACTTGCTTTTCAATATGGTTCTCCACTAAGTAAGTTGAAGTATCATTGACACAGAACTGTATGGTTTTTTGTGATCCTGTAAAGTTGGCCTCATAAAGAAGAGTGTCTCCATAAGGGCCAGTGATCAGCACATAACCTCTTCCCCAGAAATTGCTAGTAAAACCGTCTCCTTGCGTATCATATAGATTGAAGTTGAAACAGCCTTCGTACAAACATAAATTATAGTCATAAGTGTATCCACTTGTATCTGGAGCAATCACGTACGGACCTCCCTTGTGCAAAATAAAGGAGCTTCCAGTATCTTGAATATTCCAGCTGGTTTCATCACCATATTCATCTGTATTGATCCTCAAGTGAACATAAAGAGGATCTAGATTGGTTAGGATCTTTTTAATGATAGAATTATTCAAAGTGTCTTGATCGCTAGGGTTGATGACCAATCTCAGGTTGAAAATTGTATCATTAGACGTTAGCGGAAGCAAGGGAAGCTGTTGTGAAGCTATCTCATCGGTCTTTATGATTCCGTTCCAGCTTATGGAGTTCGAATACTGATAATTGGTTCCATACTCTATAGTCACCTGAGTGAGGCTATCGTTTCCAACATTCATGAATTTTACATCAATTTGAATAGCACTATCACAGGTGAAACCGGGTACTCCTCCTAAATAGCTCAATTCAACATCATGATTATTGGATTTAGGATGAGGATCGAAACCATCAATGAATAAGGTATTTGTAGTATCTGGGTCAAGCCACGCTTGCAGCTGTTCATTGACGGCCGAACTATAGCCATAACTCAAAGAAAGTTTTCCGAAATAATCATCAAGATCTCTAGCACAATTAGCAGATCCACCTTCTAATTGTCCTACTATTCTTTTGTTTTGATCGAAGAGAGCAGAGCCAGATGAGCCACCTTCTGTGGTGCCAACATTCCAGCTACCAATGCGCCAATGAGTATTATTATTAGGAGGGGAATAAGCTGAACTTGTTGCAGTGTCATAATCTTGCGAAAACTTCATAATATCTCCATTAGGATGATGCATGGTTGTAGAAGTCACTGGAGCTTGCCCTGAAGCATCCCAGCCAGCATAGTAGACATTGTAAGATGCTGGTGGCTTAGTTGATAGCTCATAAAGCTCAAAATCAGAGAATGCATTGCTAGCTCTTAGAAATGCACCACTGATGCTCTTGTTGAGATTTCCATCTGCACTAATTTGACAATTTGGAGAGCTATTCTCATAGCCAAAAACAAAAATTGAATTGTTATCCGTTGGACAGTGCTCTGCAGTTAAAATATATGGAGTAGAGTCTTCTCGAACATTGTTGATCAAGGTGCCCGAACATCTTCTGCTATTATCGGACAGTAAAATCATTACAACAGACCTCTTCAAGTCTTGCCATATATCTACTTCAGGACAGTTCACATTTACATTACAGCTCCCTGAACTATTAAAACCTCTCTTGCTTTTTGAATATAGTTCTTTGTATCCATGAACAACTTGACTGATCTGGAACTTTAATTGCTTCTCTGATCCTTTTGGCACATATACCTCGATCAAAATAGAAGAGCCTGTAACAGGACGAGTTGAGAATTGTCCGTCAACCTTATTATTGTGTTCTCCTAAAGCACCAATAATGTCTTTGCTGTCTTGACTTTTTATGTAAGCCCTTGAACCACTTGGAAGGTGAAAGTTGTTGAAGTTAAGATTGATTGATTTGGCTTCTTTTGACTCAAGGATCAGTTGATACTGTGTCCAACTTTGACCGTAATTGATCGATCCATCCTTTATGATATCGATCTCAACTTCTCTTACTATACCAAAACGTGGTGGTATTCTCTTATCAAGAGCATCCAAAGAATCTTCAAATAATACCGATTTTAGGTCTATTCCATCAAAAGCAATCTGCGGAATAGCGGACTTCTCAGCTTTGCTCAATTTCATACTAGGAACAGCCAGATCTACAACTACTTGAGATCTAACTGAGGCCAGTTGAAACAGGAATAACAGAAGGAATAGGTACTTTTTCATTAATCTTGAAACACTAAATTAGAGATATTGATCAGAGCATATGCTAATTGAAAGAAACAATCTTCAATATACAGGAGCCGAACACAAAGTCTCCCTGTATGACGTAATTTATCCGGAGAGTGGTGCAAATCTTCCATTGGTGCTTTTTTGCCATGGATTCAAAGGTTTTAAAGATTGGGGGCATTTCCCATTATTATGTAGAACGATCTCAGAAGCCGGTTATGTTGTGGTTAAGCTAAATTTTTCACACAATGGTATAGGAAAAGAGAATGTAGAGGAGTTTACTGAGCTGGAAGCCTTTTCTGAAAATAACTATTTGAAGGAGCTTGATGATCTCGATGGTATCATTGAGGAGTTGAAGAAGGATCCGGCCCTTGTTTCAGTTGCAAATATGAACAGTATCCATTTAGTTGGTCATAGCAGAGGGGGGAGCATTTCTATCTTGAAGGCATCCAAAGATAAAAGAATCAAAAGCGTTGTATCCTGGGCTGCAGTTGCCGACTTGCATGAACGACTTGGCAAACAAGATGAAATTGAAGATTGGAGAAGGGAAGGAGTTAGGATCATACCCAATGCGCGCACAGGTCAAAACATGCCTGTGAAGTACCAATTTGTTGAGGTTCTGCTTGAAAACAAAAAGACATTGAGCGTTGAAAGAGCAGCCAAGAAGCTTGCTAAACCATTTCTTGTTGTTCATGGAGAGAATGATCCAACGGTAGGCTTGGAACATGCCTATGCACTTCAAGTCTGGAATCCAAAAGCTGAATTGGTCACCATTGATAATGCAGATCATGTTTTCAATGGAAAGCATCCCTACACCGACAAGAAATTGCCTTTCGAATCAGATCAATTGGTCAGTGCAACAATAAATTTTCTAAAGAATCAATAATTAAAGACTTAGAAAGGCATCCTAGCCTTGGGAGCTGCTTCTAACTTTCCAAACTGCTCTTTCTGGAGATCGTAATGGCCTGCCATTGCAATCATTGCCGCATTGTCTGTGCAGTATTCAAACTTTGGAATGTGCACTGTCCAACCATCTGATTCTTTATCTTTTAATCGTTTTCTGAGTCCTGAGTTAGCAGAAACACCTCCTGCAATAGCCACCTCCTTTATACCACTGTCTTTTACAAGCTTCTCAAGCTTGAAGAATAGAGCATCTAGAATGTGCTTCTGTATTGAGGCACAAAGGTTTTTGATCTCTTTTTCAATGAATTCAGGGTCCTTTTCTACTTCTTTTCTCAGGTAATACAAGACTGAAGTTTTAAATCCACTGAAACTGAAATCGTAATCTTTCACTTTCCCTATGTTGAATTCATGAGCTCTTGGATCTCCTTCAGAGGCATATTTATCTATAATTGGTCCGCTTGGGTAAGGCAAGCCCAACATTTTACCTGCCTTGTCAAAAGCTTCTCCTGCTGCATCGTCTATGGTTTGACCTATGATTTCAATATCAAGTGGATCATTTACTTTGAGTAATTGAGTATGTCCGCCACTTACGGTTAAACAGATGAAAGGAAAATTGGGTGTAGACTCATTATCATCGATCATATGAGCAAGAATATGAGCCTTCATATGATGTACTTCTATAAGAGGTTTATCTAATGCTAGACTTAGTCCTTTTGCAAAGGAGCTACCAACAAGAAGTGAGCCCATTAAGCCAGGACCCCTGGTATAGGCGATCGCATCAATATCAGAGGGAGAGATTTCTGCCTTTTTAAGCGCAACAGTAAGTGCTGGTACAATATTCTGCTGGTGAGCCCTAGAAGCCAATTCAGGTACTACACCGCCATATTCAGCATGTACTTTCTGATTGGATACTATATTGGCGAGAATTTTGTGATCTTGTAATACTGCAATTGAAGTATCGTCGCAAGAAGATTCTATTCCCAAAATGATCGCTTTGTCCTTCATTCTTCAGATTTTGCAGAATTTTGAATGACAAAATTACATCTATTAAGAAAGTCCTTAAAATAGCATCTCAATTTCTATTGATTTTATGGATCATTCTAATTGGTCTATGGACTTTTCTTCAATTGGAATCTGTTCAAACCTATTTGGCTCAGAAAGCTGCCTCATTTCTTAGTGAAGAGCTACATACAGAGATTAGCATTGAGAAGTTAAGATTAAAGCTCTTAAAGACAGTAGAGCTGGAGTCTTTGATTGTGGAAGACCAAAGAGGAGATACTTTAGCGGCTATTGGCTCATTGCAATTTAAATTGTTGTCTCTTTCTCTTGAAGAAGAGCAAGTTGCACTAGATCTTGCATTGGATAGATCAGTTGTAAAATTGATCAGATACAAAGAAGACTCAGTATTCAATCACCAATTCGTCATTGATTACTTTAAGTCTGATCAAGAGAGTGAGCCTTCTAGTTTTTTGTTTAGTTCTGAGCTAATTGAAGTTTCAAATTCAAGGTTTAGCCTGCATGATCATCATAAACAAGACAGTACAGATAGAATCAATTATGCCCACATGGATCTTAGCCATATCAATCTTTTGGCTAAAGATTTTGAACTGAAAGGTGCTTATATCAACACCAAATTGAAAGATCTAACACTTAGAACGGAAGATGAGTTTGTGTTGGACTGCTTTAGCGCTGATGTAAGTATAGAGCCTGAGTTATTAAGTCTGCAGTCGCTCAAAGTTCAAACATTTGGTACAGAGTTATATGCCGATATAAGCTTAACCGCCAATAGCTTCAAGAGTTATAAGAATTTTGAAGAGGAAGTCCATATCTCTGCAAACTTTAAAAATGCATTAATAGAACTTTCTGATATAGCTTATTTCGTTCCACAAATGACTACGATTTCCAATCAAGTGTTGTTAGATGGGAAATTCAAGGGAACAGTGAGCAACCTTAGCTCAGAAGAATTTGAACTTCATTTGAACAAGAATACATTTCTCGCTGGTGAGTTTGATATAAGAGGATTACCGAAGATTGATGAAACCTTTATCTTCTTCAATGCAGATCAAGTTCATTCCAATGCCAAGGGAATTGAAAATTTACCTTTTGATTCGTTCAAAGAAAATTTTAAGATCAAGTCGCCGAAAGGAATAGACCAATTAGGGAACATTGATTTTAAAGGAAATTTTGCGGGATTTATCTCCGACTTTGTTGCTTACGGTACCTTTCAGACGGCATTGGGCTCATTTAGCAGTGATATTTCACTTAGTCAAGAAAATTCTAGTGGGACTTACCAAGGATCATTGAGTACCAAAAATTTTGACCTAGGATCCCTTTTGGAGAATCGCAATCTTGGAAAGATCGCTTTCAATGTAGAATTGGATGGGCAAGGCTTTACTGTGGATGCTATAGAAGCAAAGGCTAGTGGAGAAGTAAATTACCTTGATTTTAAAGAGTATAGATATAATAACATCAGTCTTAATGGTGAATTCTCTTCTAAAAAGTTCATCGGAAAACTGGAGGTGAAGGATGAAAATTTAAAACTAAACTTCGAAGGAAAGATCAATGCTGATACCACTGTACTAGCATCTGATTTTAAGCTCAGGGTAGATGAAGCAAAGTTGGCCCAGTTGAATCTATTCAATCAAAAAGATAGCTTAACAAATCTGACCTTCAAGGCAGATTTTAATCTATTGGGAAGTCAATTAGAGGAGATGGATGGAAAGGTCTATTTCGACAGTCTACATTATGTAGATAACGATCTAGATTATAAAACAGATAGTGTGTTCTTAGAGGCCAAAGCTCTCGAAAAGGGAAGGGATGTATACTTTACTTCTTCCTTTATGGATGCTAGTATTTATGGTCAATTCAGATTGATACAATTGGGACATTTGATCAAGCAAGATATCTTAAGGCAGATCCCAAATGAAGTAGTGGAAATCAAAGAGATAGATCCTCAGGATTTTGAGTATGAGGTCTTGATCAAGAATTTCAAACCGATAACTGACATATTTATTCCCGATCTAAGAGTTGATTCCTCTACCTTTATCAATGGTACATTCAATAATGAGATCAATGTCAATACACTTCAAGTAAAGAGTCCCCGCATTTCCTACAAGAAGTTTAGATTAAAGAACATGATTCTTACCGCAGGATCCAATCCGGATGGAGTGTCATTGGCAGTTAATTCAAGAATGTTCAGCTTTAGCAATAGTATTGGCCTTAGTGATTATCATTTAAGTGCCTCCCTTGAAAAAGGCTTAGGTAAAGTGAATACAAGTTGGGAAGGGATCAATGACAGTTATGAAAATGGTCAGTTTCAGATAGAAGCCCAAGTTGACTCTTTTGATGTGATGAGTTTTGAATTCAAAGATTCATTTTTCTATTTGAATGACTCTCTATGGAAGGTTCAAGGAAATAACAAGGCCAAGTTCAGAAACAAAGAAGTTAGCATAGACAGTATTGCATTGGCAAGTAAGGCTCAGGGCATTTTATTAGATGGAAGGATCAGCCGAAATCCAAATGACTCAATGAAACTTCTGTTGAACAATTTCGACCTTGCTTATATCAACTCTTTTATTCAAGAGGAAGATCTAAAGTTAGAGGGTAGGGTAAAAGGAAGAGCAGCTTTAAGAGATGCCTTTGGCGATAGGATCATCATATCGGATATTGAAGCGGAGCACCTTAAAGTCAACGATCTAAATATTGGGGTTGCTTCCTTTGAAAGCTATTGGCTAAAAGATTCTACAGGAATAGTAGTTAATTCATACATAGGGCCTAGGAAGAACCCACTGTTGAAGTTGAATGGTACACTACAGCCAAAAGCTACTCTGAACAAATTGGATTTTGATGTTCACTTGAATCAACTGCCAATTGAACTTGGAGAGTCTTTTATAGATCATATTCTTTCAGATCTTGAAGGTCATCTTGACGGAAAGATATCAGTCAAGGGATCTGCAAAAGAACCTGTTCTCATGGGTGATATTAATCTAGTTGATGCAAGATTCAAAGTCAACTATTTGAATACCTATTACAAGATCAGTCACAAGGTGATGATAAGACCAGATTACATTGGTTTTGACCTCATGCAGATAGTGGATGAAAAAGGGTCTCCAGCAATTGCTACTGGTACAGTCTTTCATGAGAATTACCAAAATTTCAATATCGATATAGGTATGGAAATGAAGAATTTCATTGGAATGAATACTTCTAAGAAAGACAATGAACTCTTCTACGGAAAAGGAATTGTTAGTGGGTGGTCCAATATATCTGGATTTGCAGATCAATTGATCTTTGAAATGAACTTAACTGCGAAGGAAGGAACAGATATGAAGATCCCAATTAAAGATGATGTAAATGTCTCTACTAATGAATTCTTGGTCTTTACCAATAGTCCAAAGTTCAAAGAAGACAGTAGTATTCAGATCGACCTTAGTGGAATTTCCTTGGACTTTGAGCTAAATGTAGAACCAGAAGCAAAAACAACCATCATTTTTGATGAATCTATAGGTGATGTTATTACTGCAAAAGGAAAAGGGACCATTAAAATGGAGATCAATACCCTAGGGAACTTCAATATGTTTGGTCAGTATGAATTGACGGAAGGAGAATACCTCTTTACCCTTCAGAATATCGTAAACAAGAAATTTAAGTTATCGGCTGGTTCCAAGATGATGTGGGATGGAGATCCCTATGAGGCACGACTGGATATACAAGCAATATATAATCTAAGGGCCTCATTGTATAGCTTGATGCCAGAAGACTCCACCGGTAGATATAGAAGAAGAGTGCCAGTAGAACTCTACCTAAACCTTGGTGGTTATCTTTTGAACCCAGATATTCAGTTTGATATTAAGATCCCATCTGCAGATGAGCTGGTTCAATCTAGACTTGAAAGTGTACTCTATGTGAATCAGAATAATGTTAACGAGCAGGAATTGAATCAACAAGTATTTGGACTGCTATTGTTGGGGAGATTCATGCCTCCATCCACAGGTGCAAGTAATAACACTGCAAGTAGGGGGGCGCCTGGCATGAACAACGGATATGAATTGCTCTCCAATCAGCTCAGTAATTGGCTCTCTGCCATGTCCAATGAATTTGATGTGGGTGTTTCTTATCGGCCTGCAGATGATTATGCTGAAGAGGAATTGGATGTCTCCTTAACCACTGAGCTTTTGGATGATCGTTTGATCTTGGATGGCACTTTTGGTTATGTTTCTGATCGAGAAATTAATAGTGATGGAAATGCTTCTAATTTCATTGGAGAATTCATGGTAGAATACAAATTGAAAAGAGATGGAAAATTGAGAGTAAGGGGCTTCAATAGATCCAATGACTATGATCCATTACAGATCAATAGTTTATATACTCAAGGAGTAGGTCTTTTTTACCAAGAAGAATATGATAGTTTTTCTGAGGTTTGGAGGAAGTACTTTAAAAAGTCCAAGAGCAAGGAAGACCCTGTAAACTGACATTGAATGTCGAACGTTGAGCTTACAGTCATCATTCCTACCTTCAATGAAGAGGAGAACCTTCCCATCTTATTGAATCAATTAGCACAGATCAAGCTCAAGCTAGAGATTTTGATCATTGATGGGGGCTCTACAGATGATACATTAGAAAAGGCTAAAGAATTCAATACAATCATACACAAGACGAAAAAGGGGCGAGGCAATCAGCTATTTGAAGGAGGCAAGCTGGCAAAAGCTAACTACCTTTTGTTCTTGCACGCTGATAATCATTTTAAGGATCCTACTTCTTTGGACTTTGAACTGCTAATAGAAAGACGAGTTCAATTAGCCTCCTTCAAAATAATGTTCGCTTCTAAAAATTGCTTTCTTCGAATGAACGCCTTTTTTAGTCGATTTCACCAAGCTGCCTTTTATTTCGGAGATCAAGGATTATGGGTGTCGAAAGATTTATATGAAAATGCCGGTGCTTATGACCCCTTAGATAAAGTCTTGGAGGATCAAATATTCTACAGAAAACTAGTGCGTATCCAAAAGGCAATTAAACTTCCTCAAACAATTGTAGTTAATTCATGCAAGTATCAAAAGATAGGGGCATTGAAGCTGCAATTATTTTATTACAAACTATGGATCAAATATAGACTAGGCTATAGCAGGGAGAGACTAGAGAGATCGTATTCTGAGTTTTTCAGAAAATCTAGCTTAAAAACCTAGTCGGTATTTAATGAGGTAAAGTCTTCTGCTTATGCTTAGGATGCTGAGAACAACGAGGAAATTGAGAATAGTGATCAACATATAATCAATCACTGATGAGCTGATTAGATCTATCCTTTCGTTTAGGAAATAGGTTGCAAGAAAGGCTATAATGATCATCAAAGCAGCTAGCACTCGCTTCCAGGTGATAACATGAAAAACAGGGAAATTTCTTCTTTGTACAATAAAGATCACTGCCATGTTCAATCCTAGTGTGCTTGCTAATTGCCAATAAGTAAGATATGCAGCAAAAGGAAGGGCGAGCCAAGGTAACCAAAAGAAACTCAAGGAAAAACTATCGTGAGTCTGTAGCTTCAAGTATCTGCTCCTAACGATGAATAAAAGGCTTAAGGAGGTGACAATTATTCCCAATGCAATTCCCCCTAAAAGATCTCCTAAGAAGCTCTGAGCTAAGTACAAAGAAGAAACAGCACTCAGAAGGATCATTACTACTGATAAGTTCAAGATCCACCTTTTCTTAAATAATAATAAGAAACTCATCCAGAAAGCCACTTGTACAGCCATGCTTCCAGCAGGAAACCCGTTAGCAGTTTGACTGATCTCACCCAAGGAAACTGAAGGGTCAATCAATAGGGGAGTGTCGAAGTTGAATTGAGATTGCAATAGAAAGGAAAAGAAAGCAGTCCAAGCCACAATGTTCAGCATTACCAAACCTTTCTTCAGATCAAGTCCAAAGGCAATACTCAAGCACAATGACATGATCACGGGACTCAAACCTAGGTAAGAGACTAAGGCCATAATGCCATAAATGAAAGGATGATCCAATCCTTGCAGGAAGTGAATTATCTCAATATTGAACATGACTTGTTATAGATAGAAACTGCTTATTACAAAGATAGAAAAGATTAAGCTGGCAATTCCATTCGTAGTAAAGAAGGCAAGGTTTACTTTGCTTAGATCATCTGATTTTACCAGTGTATGCTGGTAAAAGAGCAGTACTATAAAGACGAATGAACCTAGCCAATAGATCCAACTAGCTTCGGCTTGATAAGCGGCCCAGATCATGAAAAATGCGGTAATTCCATGGAATAACTCTGAAAGCCTCAGACTGGCCTTTGTCCCAATGGCCACTGGAATGGAATGCAGATTCATGGATCTGTCGAAATCTTCATCTTGTAGAGCATAGATCAAATCAAAGCCGGCTACCCAAAAGAGTACGGCAAATGAATAGTACAAGGGCAACCAAGCAAATTCAGCAGTTACTGCCAAATAAGCTCCAATTGGTGCCAAGGACAATCCGAGACCTAGTATCAAATGACAGAGTGCAGTGAATCTTTTTGTAAGGCTGTATGCTAAAATGACAACTAGTGCTATTGGAGAAAGATAAAAGCACAACTCATTGATGAAATAGGTGGTAAGGACAAATAAGATAGAATTGATGATGACAAATAACAATGCGGATCTCGGACTTACTAAACCTCTGGGAATTTCGCGAACATTTGCCGTTCGTTCATTCTTCGCATCAATATCTCTGTCAATATACCTATTGAAGGCCATGGCAGCGCTTCTAGCGAATACCATGCATAGAATTACTTTCAAAAGAAGGACCCAATCAAACTGAAATACCGAATATTCCAAAGCAAGAAAGTAACCTACCAATGCAAAAGGAAGTGCAAAAAGAGTATGGCTAAATTTTACTAGTGAAAGAAAATTCTTGATCGGTGAGTTCTTCATCTTAGAAAATAAAAATCCGCATGCTATTGGATAACATGCGGATCAACAAAAAAGATCATTTTATAAATGGATCACTTCGTCATAAGCAGCGGCAGTTGCTTCCATCACCGCTTCACTCATAGTAGGGTGGGGATGCACTGTTTTTAAGATCTCATGACCAGTAGTTTCCAATTTTCTCGCTGCTACTATTTCAGCGATCATTTCAGTTACATTCGCACCAATCATATGTGCTCCTAGGAGTTCTCCGTATTTAGCATCGTAAATTACTTTGACAAAACCATCTTTGTGTCCTGCAGCAGATGCTTTTCCTGATGCAGAAAATGGGAATTTACCAACCTTCAGTTCGTAGCCAGCTTCTTTTGCAGCTTTCTCAGTATAACCTACAGAAGCAATCTCAGGAGAGCAGTATGTACATCCTGGGATGTTATTGTAGTCAAGGGGCTGAGGATTCTCTCCTGCAATCTTTTCTACACAGATTATTCCTTCTGCAGAGGCAACATGTGCCAAGGCTTGACCAGGAACACAATCACCTATTGCGTAGTATCCATCTACATTCGTCTTGTAAAAGTCATCTACAACGATCTTGCCTTTCTCAGTTTTGATGCCCACAGCTTCCAAGCCAATGTTTTCTATATTGGCAGTGACTCCAACGGCTGATAGAACAACATCACATTCAATTACTTCTTCACCTTTCTTTGTTTTAACAGTTACCTTGCAATCTTTCCCTTTAGTGTCAACCTTGGTAACTTCAGCGTTGGTCATGATCTTCATGCCACTCTTTTTGAATGATCTTCCCAATTGAGCTGAAACCTCTTCATCTTCAACTGGAACAATGTTAGACATGTATTCAACAACTGTTACTTCTACACCCATAGCATTGTAGAGATAGGCAAACTCAACTCCAATTGCACCTGAACCTACAACAACCATTTTCTTAGGCATCTTCTCTAATGTCATGGCTTTTCTATAGCCAATGATCTTTTCACCATCTTGAGGTAGGTTAGGAAGTTCACGAGATCTAGCACCAGTAGCAATAATGATGTGTTTTGCGCTCACATCTTTCGTCTTGCCATCTTCAGACTTTACGCTGATCTTTTTGCCTGCCTTCACAGTGCCAGTTCCATTGATTACTTCGATCTTGTTCTTCTTCATTAAGAATTCGATCCCTTTGCTCATGCCATTGGCAACATCTCTACTTCTTTTGATTACAGAATTGAAGTTGACATTGCTATCTTTCACTTCGATGCCGTAATCTTCTGCATGCTTGATGTATTCAAAAACATTGGCACTTTTCAATAATGCTTTTGTAGGGATACATCCCCAGTTCAAGCATATTCCGCCTAATGATTCTCTTTCAATGATTGCTGTTTTCAAACCTAATTGTGCAGCTCTGATGGCAGCTACATATCCTCCTGGACCACTACCTAAAACTATTACATCAAAATCCATTTATTTCCTTTCTATATATGAGTAATTCTAAATTGCTGTTTTGCGACTGCGAAGATAGTAAAAAGCCCTTTCTTCAGAAAAATGAACTGAGCTAGAAAGATCAAAGATTTTATTGCATTTTTAATGGATAAATTAAGGGGGTAAATAGTGCTCTAAATCCTTAATAGAACTACATTTGCGCTCTAATTTTAAATAAGCTATCCAAGCGATTAATAGCAAGGTAGAATGGAAACTGTACAAATGACGAACGAAGAATTACTAGAGAGAAGAAAAAATGCAGTAGCTGCAGGAGTTGGAGTGTTTAATACTGCCACTGTAGACAGAGCTGAAGGAGCGATGATCTATGATAACAATGGGAATGAATTGATCGATTTTGCCGCAGGAATTGGAGTAGTGAACTCAGGACATTGTCCTCCAGTTGTTGTTGAAGCAATCAAGAAACAAGCAGAACGATTTATACACACTAGCTTCAATGTAGTTACCTATGAACCTTACATTGAGCTTTGTGAAAAGTTGAATGAGCTTTTTCCCCATGCCGAGGAAACTAAAACCATGTTGGTAAGTACTGGGGCTGAGGCAGTTGAAAATGCTATCAAGATCGCAAAGCAAGCAACCAATAGATCTGCTGTATTGTGTTATTCAGGTGCTTTTCATGGTAGAACCATGATGGCAATGACCTTGACCTCTAGGACTTCCTATTCATCCAATTGTGGACCCTTTGCTCCTGAAGTATACAGGATCAATTATCCAAGTATCTATCTCTATGGACAAGGAATGAGCGAGGATGATTTCGTTGAGCAGGAGTTGAGAAAGCTAAAAGAGTTCTTTAAGACGAATGTAAGAGCAGAAGATCTTGCGGCGATTATCATAGAGTTGGTTCAAGGTGAAGGAGGGTTTCATATTGCTCCCGTAAAATATGTTGAAGGATTAAGAAGGATTTGTGATGAGTATGGAATCTGTTTGATCTTTGATGAAGTGCAAACAGGATTTGGAAGAACTGCTGCTTGGGGCGCAATGGATCATTACACTGTAAAGCCAGATATTTCAACTTGGGCAAAAGCCATGGGAGCTGGAATGCCAATTGCATCGATCATTGGGAAGAAAGAAGTGATGGATGCTGCCGCTGCAGGAACGATTGGTGGAACCTATATTGGTAATCCAATTTCTTGCGCTGCCTCTTTGGCCAATATCAAATACATGGAGGATATTGATCTGAATAAAAAGGCTGCTCATGTGGGCAGTGTTATTATGGATCGATTTAGAAGAATGCAAGACAATATCCCAGCTATTGGCGATGTAAGAGGTCTAGGTGCAATGTGTGCTATGGAGTTGGTTAAGGATAAGGATCCAAATCAACCAGATGCAGAATTGTGTGCAGCTTTGATAAAAGCTTGCGCAAAAAGAAATTTGGTAGTGATCAGCGCAGGTGTAAACAAGAATGTTCTCCGAATTCTATCTCCATTGGTTATTACAGATGAGCAACTGAACCGAGGCTTGGATATCATTGAGGAAGAATTAACTATATTAGTTCAAAAGGAGCAAGTATGAAGCCATTTTCAATAGGCGGAATTCAGATGCACGTTTCCGCTGCTCACAGTAATATTCCCCTAATGAAGCACAAGATCGAAGTCATGGCTTCGGTTTATCCTTGGGTACAAATGATCATGTGCAGCGAATTGTGTGCTTATGGACCCTTGATCCATCATGCAATGGAATTTCCCAACTCATCAGAGGAGGAGTTTCAAGCGTTAGCAAAGAAGTATAAGATATGGTTGATTCCTGGCTCTATGTTTCAAAAGAAGAATGGGAAGATCTACAATACTGCAACAGTGATCAATCCTGAAGGAGAAATCGTTGGTCGTTATGACAAGATGTTTCCATTCTATCCATATGAAGTTGGGGTGACTGGAGGAGACGAATTCTTCTTCTTTGATGTACCGGATGTTGGTCGATTTGGATTGAGCATTTGCTATGATATGTGGTTTCCAGAAACTTCTAGAACCCTTGCTGTAAATGGAGTTGATGTCATTTTGCATCCAACCTTGACCGGTACTATTGATAGAGATATTGAATTGGCAATGGCCCAAGCTACAGCAGCATCCAATCAATGTTATGTCTTTGACATCAATGGATTGGGTGATGGTGGAACCGGTAGGTCCATTGTGTGTGGCCCTGACGGTAGAGTTCTTTATAAGGCGAGCACAGGTCCTGAATTGATACCGATTGAATTGGACCTAGACAGGGTAAAAAGGAGCAGGGAAGAAGGATTGTTGAGACTTGGTCAACCGCTTAAGAGCTTTAGAGATAGAAATGTAGACTTTGATATTTATTCAAAAGATAAAAGGCATCCTTATTTAGATGAACTAGGTGAATTGAGCAAACCTCAAAGATTCAATCAAATTGAAGCCATTATGGAGGAAAGCATTGAAGACCCAACGGCTAGTGGTAAGGAGGATGTTCCAAAATAATTGTATTTTGATTCCATCTAAGCAATGAAAACCCCAGCAAAAAAGAAACGCCCAAGTAGTTTTATCAGTTGGTTCGAGATTCCAGCAACGAATTTTGAAAGAGCAGTTCAATTCTACGATCAGATCTTTGGTATGCAATTGGAAACCAATGAAATGAGTGGTTATAGTATGGCCTTTTTTCCAGCCGATTCTTTGGTGGGAGGTGCCATAATTTGCGGAGAGGGATCTATTCCAAGTCAGAATGGTCCTTTGATCTATCTAAATGGAGGGGATGATCTCAATGAAGTATTATTGAAAGTAGAAGAAGCAGGTGGTAAGGTGATCCTAAGCAAGCAAAAGATCAACGATGAGAACGGTTATTTCGCTCTCTTCATCGACTCCGAAGGGAATAAAATGGCATTACATTCCAACAATTGAAGATGAGGAAGATCAGTAAACAAACCCAATTCAAGGCAAAGCATTATTTCAATATTGCTCAGTACCGCTCTGACTTGTGGAATAACCTCCGACAGGCTTCTATTCAATTGGCCAAGAATGGAAGCGCTCAGAGTAAGACTGCATACAAGCAAAAGTTGGTTGATTCAGTTGAGTCGCTTCGATTAATTGAAAAGTACTTTGCTTATCCAGGTGTGGATTTCCTTCAAAGAATAGAGGAGATGCACGAGCAAAAAGATTACTCTGCTCTGAATTTCAAGGTCAATGATATTGTTAGGTCTTTGATTGGTGAATCTTACAGAAACGATAGAAGTGCAGCTGAAGACGAGGAGAAAAGAAAGCTTTTATTGTCTGAAATACCAGATAAAGTTGAGAAGAGGCAGAATTACTTCGAGGTAGTTTTTGTTGACGATCTAGTTCCGGATGATAAAGAGATACTACTGGATAAATTTGAAGCAATAAGCGAGGCAAATGAGCAGTTTACCTATGATGTTATCCTATTGTCAAGTTTTCAAGATGCATTGATCGCGCTGCTTTTTAATCCGAACATTCAGGCAATGGTGATTCGCTCTGGAATACCCTATGATTCTGCAGAAGATCTTAGCGGCATCAAATCTTTTATAAGCAGCTTAGATGCTCTAAAAGTTAAGAAGGATGCCAGAGTTGACTTGGGTCATTCGTTGGGGGAGGTGATCAATATTCTACGTCCTGAGATCGATCTGTTCTACATTTCTGATCTGGCTGTATCTCAATTGGACCATAAGACTCTTACTTGTTTCAACAGGATCTTCTATAGAACAGAAGACTTGCAGGAGATACACCTAAGTATCTTATTTGCTATACGTGAGAGATTTGAAACGCCCTTCTTTTCCGCATTAATGGATTATTCGCGCAAGCCAACAGGAGTTTTTCATGCAATGCCTATTTCTAGAGGAAATTCAATCTTTAGGTCGCAATGGCTTCATGATTTCGGTGAGTTCTACGGGCGGAATATTTTCTTAGCTGAGACATCGGCTACTACCGGAGGATTGGATTCTTTGTTGCAGCCAACCGGTCCATTAAAAAGAGCGCAAGAGAAGGCGTCTGATGCTTATGGATCTCAAAAAACATTCTTTGTAACTAATGGGACATCAACAGCTAACAAGATTGTACTTCAAGCATTGGTTGAGCCTGAAGATCTGGTGTTGATCGATAGGGATTGTCACAAATCTCATCATTATGGATTGGTACTTTCTGGTGCTTTGCCAGTGTATCTAGATTCATATCCAGTTCCTGAATATTCCATGTATGGAGCTGTTCCTTTAGAGGAGATAAAGAAGAAGCTACTGGCATTGAAGAAGGCGGGAAGATTGGATCGAGTAAAAATGCTTTTGTTGACCAATTGCACCTTTGATGGCATTGTATACAATGTGAAAAAGGTAATGGAGGAAGTATTGGCGATCAAACCAGACATGATCTTCCTTTGGGATGAAGCATGGTTTGCCTTTGCTGGATTTACTCCTGTGTACAAGCAAAGAACGGGGATGTTCGTTGCAAGGCAATTGGCCAATAAGTACAAGAGCGATTCATACAGAAAGAAATTTGAGGAGAACAAGAAGTTAGATAAGCCAGAAATAATGGTAGATCCTGATAAGGTGAAGATCAGAGTATACGCTACTCAATCAACCCACAAGACCTTATCATCACTTCGACAAGGGTCAATGATCCATATCTACGATGAGCTATTTAGATCAAGGGTAGAAGATCCTTTCTTAGAGGCTTATAAAACGCATACATCGACTTCTCCCAACTATCAAATTCTGGCATCCTTAGATGCTGGAAGGAGACAAGTACAGTTTGAGGGATATGAAATGGTCGAGAAATCAATTGAGATGGCCATGGTGTTGCGTTCAAAGATCAGGACCCACCCGCGTTTAAAGAAATACTTTGATATTCTAACGGTCAAGAACAATATCCCTAAAGAGTATAGGAAATCTGGAATTACCGAGTATTTCAATCCTGATACTGGATGGTACAGGATGGAAGAAGCTTGGTCTGAAGATGAGTTCGTCTTGGACCCAACTAAGATCAACCTCTATATTGGAAAGACGGGTGTTGATGGAGACACCTTCAAGAACCAATACTTGATGGATAAGTTTGGTATTCAGATCAACAAGACTTCTAGGAATACTGTACTGTTCATGACGAATATAGGTACTACTAGGTCTTCAGTAGCATACTTGATCTCAGTGCTATTGAAAATAGCCGATCAATTGGATGAGGAGAGAGAAGCAATGAGTGCCGCTCAAATGAAGATATTGGATAAGAACATCCAATCATTGACCAAAGAGCCTCCTCCGCTTCCCGACTTTAGTAGGTTTCACCCTTCATTTCAAGCTGTTCCAGGAGTTCCTGGGGGGAATATACGCGAAGCCTATTTCCTAGCATACGACGAAGGTAAATGTGAATACATCAGAAGAACTGAATGCAAGGAGGCAATGGAAAACGGAAGAGAGATTGTTTCCGCATCCTTTGTGATCCCTTATCCACCTGGATTTCCAATACTTGTCCCAGGTCAAGTCTTGAGTGAAGAGATATTGGAATTCTTTATCAAATTGGATGTAAAGGAAATTCATGGATACAGAGATGAATTGGGTATCAGAGTATTTACAGATGCTGCCTTGAACAGGAAGAAAACCGCAACCGCAATGATGGGAGCGAAGAGAAAGTGAGATAAGAAAGAGAGAAAGAGAAAGAGAGAATATAACTACTAAGCACAGATAATATCATGGCTAAAAAGAAAGCAGTCAAAAAGAAAAAAGAGGAAGTCCTTCGTGGGATCTCAGAGATAAGAAGGTTCTTTTACCGAAATGAGACTCCCATCTACTTCATCAGCGCAACCAATTTCAATTTGTTGGGTGCAGATGAATGGGTTCGTAAATTCAGATTCATTTGTTATATAGAATGTTTTGATGGTCTTCATCCAAACGTCTTTTCACCTCAAGAGGAATTGCCTCATGAAGAGTTTGGAAGCATTGAAGACATCAACAACTACTTGCTAGAGCACAAAGAAGTTGTGGAATACATCAAAAGCAGAGGGAAAGGAGGGAAGGCTCTTTTTCTAATGTTCGATGAAAGAACAGAGAAGTTGGCCAAGAAGCATGGATTGGAAGTTTGCTTTCCATCCGCCAAGATGAGGAACTTTATGGACAACAAGGTGAATACCAATAGAATTGCTGAGAAGGCGGGTGTTCCTTGTGTTCCTTATGTGCTTTCTAAAGTCAAGAGTTTTGATCATTTGAGAGAAGTTTCTGCTCATTTGGGGAAAGAGTTGGTAATCCAATTACCCTTTGGCGACTCTGGTCATACCACTTTCTTTATCAACAATGAAGAGGATTGGAAAAAGCACAAAGACGAGATCGTTGCTGAGAAAGAAGTAAAGATCATGAAGCGAATTGATTGTCGTGGTGCAGCCATTGAAGCATGTGTTACTCGTCATGGAACCATCGTTGCTCCTCTGATGACTGAATTGGTTGGATTCAAAGAATTAACTCCCTACAAAGGTGGTTGGTGTGGTAATGAGATCTACGCTGATGCCTTTAGCAGGAGAATACGTCAAAAAGCGAAAAGGTATACTCGTCAATTCGGAGATCAGTTGAGAAAAGAGGGATACAAAGGTTATTTTGAATTGGATTTCTTGATTGATCAAAAAACCAAAGAAATCTATCTGGGGGAATTGAATCCTAGGATCACCGGGGCAAGCTCTATCACCAATCACGCAGTATTTGCATTGGCAGATGCTCCCTTGTTTTTGTTCCACTTGCTAGAGTGGATGGATCAGCCTTATAAGATCTCTGTAAACGCAATCAATGCTAGATGGTCAAGAGCAGAGAACATCGACGATTGGAGTCAATTGGTGATCAAATACACCAAAGACGATGTCAAGAAGGTGAGCAAGGCTCCTAAATCTGGAATTTGGAGAATGGAGCCGGATGGAAAGATCATTTACGATAGGATGGATACCCACAGAAGGGCTATTGAAAACGAGAATGAAGCATTTTTCTTAAGAATCAGCAGAGAAGGAGATTACCTATACGAAGGAGCTGATATGGGAATTCTGGTTATGCGGGGTAGACTAATGACAGACGACTTCAACTTGAAAGACAGAGCTAAGAAATGGATCACTGCCTTAAAAGGTCAATACCAAAGTGTTGAACCATCTAATGCTGATCTTGCGCAAAAAGAAGCTGAGATTGGTGGCTTCAAAATGATGTAGAATGCTCATATCCCTAAAGAGTGTAAGCGAAGATAAACCTGGCGAGAAGTGGAAGAAACGCTTTGAGAAGTCGTGGCCTTTTTACAGGCATTGGTTCTTGTCTGAAGGTCATATGGCTCGACCAGGATATTTGAGCTGTTTGGAAGAGCTGGAAGAACACATGCCAGAGCTTATTCCTACCTATGAGAAGATTTGTGAACTTGCAGGAGGAGGCGATCTCGCAGCTAGATATCTATCGCTTTACGATCCTCCACCATTCATGAGTGGTTGTACTCAGGTAGCATGGAACAAGCATCCTTATTCATTGATCAGGAATTACGATTACAATCCCAAGTGGTTTGAGGGCAATCTCTTCAAGACCAATTGGTTGAAGCCTGTAATAGGAATGTCTGACTGCAATTGGGGATTATTGGATGGAATGAATGTTGACGGTTTGGCCATTTCTCTCACATTTGGTGGAAGGAAGATCACCGGTCATGGTTTTGGAATTCCCTTGGTGATGAGATATGTCTTAGAAACTTGCAAAGACACGCCTGAAGCTGTTTCTACTCTTTTAAGATTGCCCGTTCACATGTCTTATAACGTAACCATCTTGGATATAAAAGGAAATTACAAGACGGTATACCTTACGCCAGACAAAGGTCCTCATGTTGACATAGAAAGAGTGGCAACCAATCATCAACAAGATATTGAATGGTTGGAGTATGCGGAGCTAACTGCTACAAGGGAGAGAAAACATTTTTTAGATCATTTGGTAAGTGATGAAAACCTAAGCAGAGATGATGTAAAGCATAAGTTCTTGCATCCTCCATTGTACAACAAAGACATTCAAAAATCATTTGTGACCTTGTACGGAATGATGTATGATCTTGAAGATTTAAGTGCTACGGTCTTTTGGCCCGGAAAGGAGTTGAAGCAAAGCTTTGATGAGTTTACAGAATGCAGAGAGATGATCAATATTAGCAAGCCAAATCTGGGCGAATTGGTTAGATAACAAATCAATTACGAATAACAAACTAAGAATTACGAATAGAATTGATGGAGATTTATAGAAGAGCAAATCTAGTTGCTGGCAAATGGCAAGTAGAAGGAAGCGGAGATGCTTTAAAAGTGTTGCATAAGTATACGGGAGAGGAAATTGCAAGTATTCCTCAAGCTACTGAGCAGCAAATGGAAGAAGCAATAGTTGCTGCAAATGCTGCTTTTAAGACTACAAAGAGCTGGTCTGCTGGAAAGAAAATGCAAATGATGCAGAAGCTCTATGATAAGCTAGAAGAGCAAAAAGAGAAATTTGTCGACCTCATTATTGAGGAAGGAGGAAAACCTCGTTGGTATGCCGAAAATGAGATCTCTAGATGCTTGACGACCCTAGAATTAGGTCTAGAGGAAGCAATCCGGCTCTCAGGAGAAATGGTGCCCATTGATTTCAATAATGGAGAAGGAAAAACTGCATTTACTCTTAGGGAACCAATTGGAGTGATTGCCTGCATTACACCCTTTAATTTCCCATTAAACTTAGTCATGCATAAGGTGGCTCCTGCTTTGGCTACTGGCTGCACCGTTGTGGTTAAACCCGCACCTCAAGCTCCTTTGAGTTGCTTGGCTTTTGCCAAATTGTTCGAAGAAGTGGGTTATCCAGCAGGAGTGATCAATGTTCTTTGTTGTGACATCCCTGTTGCAGAGAAGTTAGTCAGAGACGAGAGAGTAGCTAAATTGTCCTTTACCGGAAGTGATAAAGTAGGTTGGTATTTAAAGAGCATAGCTGGTAAAAAGAAGGTTACTCTAGAATTAGGAGGCAATGCTGCTATTTTGGTTGATAAGGATTCAAATATTGATGAGATAGTGGATCTAATTGCACTAGGATCTTTTCTATATGCAGGACAGATATGTATTTCAACTCAAAGAATATTTGTTCACCAAGAGATCTATGATGATTTTGAAGCCCAGTTCATTCAGGCGACTCAGCGTTTAAAAGTTGGTGATCCAAATGATGGAGATACTAGGGTAGGGCCAGTCATAGATGCAGGTCATTTGTCAAGAATTGAAGATTGGGTGAAAGAGTCTGAAGAGCAAGGCGCAAGAGTTCTTCTTGGTGGAGGAATTCAAAGCAAGGAGAATAATCTATTTGAGCCAACCATCATCACAGATACTTCATCCTCCATGAAAGTGTGCTCCGAAGAGATCTTTGGTCCAGTAGCTACCTTGGAGAAAGTGGAGTCCTTCCAAGCTGGAATAGCTGCATTGAACGACTCCAAGTACGGCTTACAAGCAGGAGTATTCACCAACAGTATGCAAAACTTCAAGACGGCAGTTAAAGAGCTAGAAGTAGGAGGGGTAATGATGAATAACATCCCAGGATTTAGGATCGACAATATGCCCTATGGTGGGGTGAAAGATTCTGGCTTGGGAAGAGAAGGATTGAAGTACGCCATGGAAGAGATGACAGAAGCCAAGTTGGTGATATTCTAGTCTGCTGAATTTCTCCTTCTAGCGGTGGTCATGCCCATCCCAAATAGTTCCAAAGAATTATCGATCTTGAATTGAGATGCTGATAGCAAGGGCTCTCCTATTGCTTTGAGAGCATTTGCTTCATTGGTTTTGACCCTTTTGATCGCTGGGTCAATAGGGTAAGCATTCATCTTCTTATGATCATAGGGTTCTAATAGATTAGTTGCCGCTGCCAAAGGAGTTTCACTATTCAGCCATTCCTTGTAATGCTTTTCCTCTAAGATCACTGGCATTCGATGATGCGGTATCTTTTGCATCAATTGGTTGGGCCTTGTAGTAATAATTGCAAAAGAGGAAAAGATTTCTCCTGTCTCCTTGTTGGTCCATTCATCATAGATCCCAGCCAATGCAAATGGCCTGGCCTTGTTTTCCATATAAACCAAATGCGGTTGGTCTAGCTTTTCTTTAGTAGTTCCTTCTATAAATGCATCTGCAGGAACCAAACATCTTTTAGAGCGAATGGCATGTCTAAAGAATGGTTTCTTGATAATGCCTTTTGCTCCATGATAATTGGGATCGTTTTCCTTATTGTGATCTCCTTCAGCTCTTGCGTTGATCACATAGGTAGGTTTCTTGGCCCAAAAAGGAGTGAAGCCAAAGTGATAGAGCTGTAGCTCATCTGGTTTCTCTGAAGTAATGATGGGCGCCTTTTGACCGGCTGCGATATTATAATTTGCGGCAAAGTCAAAGGAAGCTTGCACTTGGAACTTAGAAGCGATCTCTTCTACCTTGGAAACTATGACATATCTTCCACACATATTAATTAGTAATTAATAATTAGGAATTGAAGGTACAATATTCTAAATATCCTAGCTAATTGATCCATTTATGCAACTTGGGCTACATTTTCAATGGGCGCATTCTATTTCATGAAGAAAATGGATCTCCTTATTTTCTGATCAACTTGATTGTTTTCTGCTCTTCTAATGAGTTTACAGTTAGAAAATAGATTCCTGAATTTTCAGGCAATTCTATTCTTGTAGTCTTTAGTTTGTTAAAAAATTTGCTAGAAATTAACCTACCTGAAAGGTCCCTAAGTTCAAGGCTTACACTATTGAGTGAATTTGAAAGTTGAAGCTGTGTATTATCTTCAGTTGGATTAGGATAAATCCGGTAAGAAAGAGTAGGTGATGCCTTTTGATTTGATAAGTCAGTTGTCATCTGACTCAACTTCTGAATGAACATATCAACTCCACCTGCAGTAGGCCAAATATATATATTGTTGCTAGGATCCAAATCAATATTTCCTAGGTACATGCCTGAAGTGTATACTTTGTTGTTCTTGTCAACTTCAATATCGTATGCCTCATCTTGGTAGAGTCCTCCGTAAGTAGTTACCCATGCTAAATTTCCAAGGCTATCAAACTTTTGAATAAATACATCATATCCATTCGAAGTGGAGATAGAGGTGTTGGCTCCTGGGTCAAGGTCAACAGTTCCTGCATAAGTTCCTGTTATGTAAAAATTTCCAAAAGCATCAATATCACTGCCCAAAACACTAATAGTTGTTGAAGTTGATCCGACGCTTTTACCCCAAATGAAACTACCCGAAGGACTCATTTTTTGGACGTACAAACTGGGTTGAAAGCTTTGATGTGAAAAATATGAATGCCCAGTTCCAGGATCTAAATCAATTGAATCTCTGTACCAACCAGTAGAATAGATATTCCCACCAGCATCTACATTTATGGCACTTCCTCCATTATTCTCTGTTCCATGAAATGCTCTTACCCACAGGAAGTTGCCTAATGAATCTAGTTTTTCAACAAAAGAACTATTGTAGAATCCATTTGGAACTTGACTTGAAGTAAGATTGAATGAAGAGAAAGGTGAAGGGTCAAAGTCAGCATTACCAATAAAACTACCGGTGGTAAATATATTCTCATCACTATCTAAAGCCATTTTTGAAGTACTAATGGACCCTTGTCCACCAAAACTTTTTGCCCATTTAATAACTCCATTTTGATCCATTCTGATTATGAAAGCTGATGGAGCACTAGTGGGTGAGCTATGTGCATTTATTCCTGGGCCTGGATCAAAGTCAACTGTGCCGAAGAAATTTCCATAGATAAATAGATCTCCCGATTTCCCAATAACTATAGAGCTGGGACCTAATCTTGCGCTACTGCTGCCAATGGTTTTTACCCAAATAAGATTTCCAGAAGAATCCAGTTTATGAACAAATAAATCAAAGACTCCATTAGAAGAAATTGTCGTACTGCTAGTCCCTGGATCAAAATCTACGGTCCCTGAGAATGATCCTATCGAATAGACGTTACTGTTACTATCTATTTTTAAATCAACAATTGTCTCATCTTCTGTGCTATTTCCAATAGTTCTAACCCATTTAAAATTCCCAGATGCGTCAAGTTTTTGGATAAAAGCATTTGCATCAAAATTTGAACCCGTTGAGGCATTAGTGACACCTGTTCCTGGATTAAAATCAACTGTCCCTTCGAAAGTTCCTCCAATATATAGATTTCCTAAGTGATCAGTTTCTAGAGTTCTAGAGTATTCATCAGCTGTACCTCCAACAACCTTTCCCCATTCAAGTGATTGAGAAAATAAGAAGCTAGAAACAAATAAAGAGAAACTTAAGACTAAAATTCTAAAAGCTATCTGAGTAGATTTATTTCTCATAATGCTTTCAATTTAAGAATAAAATAGAAACTAATACCATAAAGAGTATAAAAAAAAGTAAACGGTTGCAAAAAGAAAGTAAGCGGTATTGAAAAAAAAGAGTTGTACTCAACTAAATACTGAATCCATTAAAAATCAACGGTCAAGACGCAGACATCATCGATCTGTTCTTCTTTTCCTCTCCATGCGTTAAAAGCAGACTTGAGTTCAGTTCTCCAGGCAGGGCTTTTTTTGCCTTGATTCTCTAATAGCAGCTCTTTGAATTGAGAGTATTTGAACTTCTTGCCTTTGGGTCCGCCAAACTGATCGGCATATCCATCTGAAAAGAGTACAATGGAGTCTCCTTGCTGCAACTTAATGGTATGGGTTTGAAAAGGGGAAGTGTTGTCAAAATATCCTATGGGTTGCTTGTCTCCCTTGATCTCATTTAATTCTCCATTCTGAATATGATAGAGGGGATTGTAAGCTCCTGCAAATTGCAATTCTGATTTTTTATCCCAGACACAAAGGGCAATGTCCATTCCATCGCTCACCTTGATCTTATCGTTGCTAAAAGTTTCTATTACCAATTCTCTCAGCTTGTCCAGTATCTTTCCAGCATCTCTTAAATTGAATTCCTGGATACATCTGTTGAGAGAGTTGTAACCCAGTACACTTACCATGGCTCCGGGTACCCCATGACCTGTGCAATCTGCTACAGCAAAATAGACATGGTTCTCTGTTTCCTTCATCCAATAGAAATCTCCACTTACAATGTCTTTGGGTAGAAATAGAATGTCTGAATTTGGGAGTGCAGAGCTCAGTTCTTCATCAGTAGGGAGTATGGCATCTTGAAGCCTTTGAGCGTAATTGATGCTATTCAAGATTTCCTCATTCTGGGTGCTCAATTGAGTATTTTTCTGCTGTATCTCTTTGGTTCTTTCTGCAACCTCAATTTCTAGCTTCTCAGTTTGTTGACTCTTTAATTCATTGATCTCCTCCAACTGTTTTACCACCGATTCTTGGGCAGCCATCTTATCCAATTGGGTCTTTCTATATCTACCTGCCATGGCAATGGATAGGAAGATCATTTCAGAAGCAGAGCCCAGCTTAAGAGAGTTGCTTGCTAGGAATTCAGAGTGGATCAAATCTACATTAGCAAGGATAAACAAAGTAGAACTCACGGTCAACGCGAGGAAGGCCAAGAGAATAGGCAATTCAAGTTTCTTGTCTTTACGAGCTTTCATTACAATGCCCAAAAGAATAAAGAGCACTGCTAAAAAGGACAAGGCGTTGAGTATTGGATAGGTGATCGAATAAAAGATACCGCTGCTCAAACAGACCAATAAACTGATCACAACTAGAAAGATAAAAACTTTATAAACGGCATTATACTTTTTAAATCCTTCAGAAAAATCTAGGAATTGTTGAACATACAGAAGCATTCCTAACATGGCAAGAGATGCAAATATTAATATGGCATGATTGGCGAGCCATGGATTTTCTCTCCAGAAAAATTGATAGGCCAATCCGTCTAAGGAAAATTGAAAGATGGCCAATGCAAAGACATAACTTACGAAATAGAGGTAGAGTTTCTCCCTTAATGCAATTCCAAACAAAGAATACAGTATGATAACCAGAATGAAGAGTCCATAATATAGACCGATATAGAAATTCTCTTTGGAAACAAATTGGGTAAATTCATAAATGACCCAGAACTTGATAGGAAGTTTTAAGATTTCGCCATCACTTTCTGTTTCTATGATCAAGATTTTTTTAGAATGAGCTGGGAACTGATGAGGGAAGACAAATCTTCGGTGTTCGTACTCTCGATGGTCGAATGGAAAGATATCACCTGATTCATGTAGATAATCTAAACTTCCATCTTCATTGTAAACATAAAGCCTGACGACATTGGTCAAAGGTCTAGCCAATTCGATATAATAAGTGAGCTTCTCATCTGTTGGATTCTCTACTTTTAGCTTCATCCAGTAGGTAGAGCGCGTAAAATCCATGTATGGAATTTCAGCATCTGAAGAAAAATACTCAGCTTGTATAGCGCTATCTTTTAGTATTTGCTCTACAGTAAATAAATGTTCAGGGTCTTCTAGAATTTTTGCATGCGGAGCCAAATGCTGAAAGCTGGATATCTTAGATATATCCACAAATTCTTCTTGTCCTTGACTTTTAAAAACAAAGCAGAACAAGCTAAACAAAAGTATGAGGTAGCGGTTTGAAATCATGTAGATACAGTCCTTACGTTTGGTAGACGACTAAGTTTTCTTTTTTAAAGGAAATTAACCTTTTAGATTCCAATAATTTAGGATGAGTAGTTTAATTTTATAAGATGCTCGGATTTCGATTTGATGAACACATAGCGACTGAAGAAGACGAAAGCATTTACGACAAGCTTTTGAAGATCTTTTTGGAACTCATGACATACACTTCAGGTGATTTTGAAGAGAGTTTTCGTTGGTTGAAAGAGTTGGATGATGAATACGGCATCACTACTCCAGAATATACCTTAGAAGATTTTAGAAAAGATCTAGAGGAAAGAAGTATCATCAAGCAGAACAAGGATGGGGACAATGTCTTGAGTGATAAAGGTGAGCAGATGATCCGAAAGAATGCGCTGGAACAGATCTTCGGAAAGTTGAAAAGAGGACAAACAGGAAACCATCGAACCCCTTTCGCTGGTGGAAAGGAAGAAGAGACAGCAGAGTTGCGACCTTTCCAGTTTGGAGATAGACCGGAGCAAATCTCATTGACAGAATCATTCCGGAACGCACAGATCAACCATGGCATTGATGAGTTCAAAATCACTGAACAAGACCTGGAGATTAAAGAAAGCTTTCATCAAAGTAGGATGTCGACTGTTCTCATGATCGACATTTCTCATTCCATGATACTATATGGTGAAGATAGGATCACACCTGCCAAGAAAGTGGCCATGGCCATGGCAGAGATGATCACAAGGAAGTATCCAAAGGATAGCTTAGATATAGTTGTGTTTGGAAATGACGCATGGGAAGTGAAGATCAAGGATTTGCCCTACTTATCGGTTGGACCCTATCACACTAATACAGTTGCTGGATTGGAATTGGCTATGGATCTATTGAGAAGAAGAAGAAATCCCAACCGACAGATCTTTATGATCACGGATGGGAAGCCAACCTGCATCATTGAGAATGGAGAATACTACCAGAATAGTTGGGGGCATGATCCTAAGATCATCAACAGGACCATGAATTTGGCAAGACAATGCCGGAAGTTAAAGATCCCAATTACGACATTCATGATCGCTCAGGATCCTTATTTGCAGCAATTTGTAGAAGATTTTACAGAAGCAAATCAAGGAAAAGCTTTCTATGCGGGATTGAAAGGGCTTGGTGAGTTCGTTTTTAGGGATTATGAAAAGAACAAAAGAAGGAGAATGTAACATTTAATGATATATGAAAATTGAGAAGATAAAAACACTAGGAGATCTTACAAAGGCTGGTTATCAATCAAAATCGGTAAAGGACGAACTCCGAGATAATCTAATCCTTAAACTAAAGAAAGGAGAAGAGGTGTTCCCCGGCATTTATGGTTATGAGGACTCTGTAATTCCAGATTTAGAAAGAGCCATATTGTCCAAGCACAATATCAACTTGTTGGGATTGAGAGGACAGGCAAAAACCAAGATTGCTAGATTGTTAACGAACCTCTTGGATGAGTACATCCCAATTGTCGAAGGCTCAGAAGTTAATGATGACCCCTTGCAACCGCTGTCTGCATTTGCAAGAGAACTAATTGAGGAGAAAAAAGATAAAACACCAATTGCTTGGGTACATCGGAAGGATAGATATGTAGAAAAGCTAGCTACTCCAGATGTAAGTATTGCAGATTTGATAGGGGATGTTGATCCGATCAAGGCTGCTAATCAGAAGTTATCCTATGCAGACGAACGAGTCATCCATTTTGGATTGATCCCCAGGGCAAATCGAGGAATCTTTGTGATCAATGAGCTACCAGACCTACAAGCAAGGATTCAAGTAGCTCTATTCAACATATTGCAAGAAGGGGATATTCAGATAAGAGGATTTCAGTTCCGTTTCCCGCTAGATGTTCAGTTTGTATTTACCGCAAATCCTGAGGATTATACCAATAGAGGTAGCATTATAACGCCATTAAAAGACAGGATTCAAAGTCAGATCATGACCCATTATCCTAAAAGTATAGAATTGGCAAAGGAGATCACCTTTAAAGAGGCTCGTCTCAGTAAAGCGCAGGATGACAGTATAAAAGTTCCTGAAATCGTTAAAGATCTGTTGGAACAGATCAGTATTGAAGCCAGACAAAGTGAATACGTAGATGAAAAATCAGGTGTTTCTGCTCGCTTAAGTATTTCTGCTTATGAAACCATGTTAAGCTCGGCAGAAAGAAGACTCTTGCTTAATTCTGAAAAGAATACCACCATCCGACTTTCCGATCTAATGTCGGTTGTTCCGGCAATTATCGGTAAGATAGAAATGGTATATGAAGGAGAGCAGGAGGGAGCAGTAAATGTCAGTCATGCGCTCATCCGTTCAGCCATCCGTACACAATCACTTTCCTTTTTTCCCGAGCTGAAGGATCTGAAAAAGGGAGTAGGAGAACACATGGCTATCTATCAAAGGGTCATCGATTGGTTTGGTTCCAATCGACTGGATCTATTGAATGATATAAGTGATAAGAACTATCAAAGCAAGTTAGATTCTATTGACGGGCTGAAAGATATTGTCGAGAAGAAGTTTTCCAACCTTCCTAAGGATGGAAAGTATTTGATGATGGAATACTTGTTGCATGCTATGGCAGAGTATTCTCACTTGAGTAAGAAACAATTAGAAAAAAGCTATCAGTTTGGAGATTTATTGTCTTCATTCTTTACAGCAGAAAATTAGAACATGATGAAAAAAAGATTGATCGTATTAGCAAGCGTATTGTTATCAAGCTCTCTTTGGGCATGCAATCCAGCTCCTAAAGAAGTTGCAGCCAAAACTGAAATTCAGCGAGAAGGACTGTTGACTGCTTATTTTGCTTCCGGCTGTTTTTGGTGTGTAGAAGCCGTGTTTCAAAGCGTGGAAGGAGTGGTGGATGCTGTTTCAGGTTATTCTGGTGGATCTGAAGAAGGTCCAACTTACCAAGAAGTTAGCGCTGGAAGAACTACTCATGCTGAAGCCGTTCAAGTGTTTTACGATCCTGATAAAGTAGATTTTAAAACTTTAGTCGTGGTATTTTTTGGTTCTCATGATCCCACCACTTTAAATAGACAAGGTCCAGATAGGGGAGCACAGTATAGATCAATTGCTTTCTATGAGAATGAGCAAGAAAAGAAGATCATTGAAGAATATATTACCAAACTCAATGAAGAAGGCACATATAGTGCTCCAATAGTTACGGAAGTGAAGGAGTTTGATGCTTTTTATGAAGCAGAGGAATATCATCAAGAATACGAACGATTACATCCTGATAATCCTTATGTCAGGAATGTATCCATTCCAAGATTGAGAAAATTTCAAGAGAAATATCCTGAACTATTAAAAAGCGGGCACTAAAGTTTAGCGAGTTTCTTCAATATTCCTTTTCCTCGGGAATGGATTCCCGGCTTTTCGCTGTTTTCCATATTCAAGTAGATGGCCGCTTGCAGTTCAGGTCCTAACTCTGGAAAGTCAACACAGATATTGTATGCTACCAGCATGCAAAATGCTTTAACGGCAACTGTTTCATCTTCTTCATACAGTCTCTCTAGGCAATAATCGAAAACCTTTGCTTTGTATTTTGATGGAACTTCCATGAATTGCAGAATTCTAACTGTATTCCTTCTGATTGCTACATCAGGGTCATTCTCAAGTAAGTTATTTATAAGTTCTTTTCGATACAGCTTAACGAGATCTGGATGTTCATCATAGCATGCAGAAAGGACCATTGCAGCTCTCTGTGACACCCTGTATTCCTCTCCTAGGAAGAGATCAAGTAGAATTCTAAATCGATCGTGATCTTCGCCGATGTATTCCTTTATTCGATTGCTATTTTCTTTGGAGTGCTCTAACAGCAATTGATCTCTAATGTCCATTATTGACCCGCTTGTAATTGTTTTGCTCTATTGAAATAATAGTTAGCCTGCTGCTGATTGCCCAAGTTTTGATAGCTAATGCCTACCATTTGATAATAGGTAGGTTCGTTCGGTTTTAAGGCTATTGCTTTGTTAAAATAGGTGATAGAACCCATGTAATCACCTAAAGTCCCTAGAGTTGAAGCATAGTTGGCGAGAGCATCAACAAAATTGGGCTTGTACTTTAAAGCCAGTTCAAAAGATTGTTTCGCCTCATCATATCTCTGCATTTGAAACAAGAGGGTTCCCCGATTGGATAAGGCAGTTACATTTTGAGGATTGAATTGAATGGCTTTTTGATAGTCGGCCAGTGCTAGCTCTTTGTTGTTTAATCTATAAAAGGCAAGTCCTCTTTGACCGTATGCATCTGAATAGGTGGGGAGGATCTCTAAAGACTTGGTAAATGCATTGATAGATTCATTTAGAAGTCTTGTCTTTTCTGCCGGATCTTTCTCATTGACAGCTTTCTCTTTCATCAATCCCAATCCATAATAGTAATGACAGCGAGCCGATTGATCACAGTTAACTACATCAGTTGAATACAAGCTGAAGTTGTTCTTCCAAGCCATATTCCTATCAATGGTTTTAAAGCCGTAAAGAAGAACTATAGATGAGCTTAGCCCTAGCATAATGATCGACTTCTTTGCTTGGTCTAGTCTCAAATCCTCTATTTGCAATTTAGATAGCTGAAGAATCCCATAAGCTAGGGCTATGCTAAATCCAATGGAGGGGATGAAAAGCAATCTTTCTCCGAATGAGGTCCCAATAGTGATGAAGAGATTGGAATAGAGGGAGATTCCAATTAGGTAAACTCCAATGCCAAAACTAAGAATGGGTCTACTTTTCCTCAGATTGAAAAAGAAATAGATCAAGGCAGCGTAGATCAGGAAAGAAAGCCACACTTTCCAGTCTCCAAAGTCGGTCAAGGTGATCTGATGCATGGAATAGTCGTTCATCAAAGGATGAGGGAAAATGATCTTTTGAAGGTATAGACCCAAGATCTTGATTGCTGTAGCTAGCTTAATCGCTGGGTTTGGGGCTGCCATCAACAAGTTATCGATCTTCGCAATGGTCTTGTCACCACTGAAACTTCCCAATACAGAAATTCGCATCAATAGGAAGATGAGGAAAGGGGGGATGGTCCACCAGCATTTCTTGATGGCTTCAAAAAGCTTCATATCTCTATACAACCAAAGACTTAAGGGGATAATTCCTAAGAAAAGAACCGTACTCTCTTTGGAAAGAAAGCCTAACCAAAGAAGCGCCATGGCCAATATGAGCTTTAACTTCTTCCCATTTTCCATGTAATTGAAGAAGAGTAGCGCACTTCCCAATCCAAAGCAAAGAACCAAGATATCGTCTACGCTTTTTATATTGGCAACTACCTCTGTATGGATAGGGTGACTGATGAAAAATACAGTGGATAAAAAGCTGATAAACAAATATTTATCTCCAAATAATTGATGCATAAATTTAAATAGGAGGAAGCCCGATAAGGCATACAGCAGTAGGTTGCAGAAATGAGCCAACGCAGGTCCGTCTGGCGAGATTTCCCATTGCAAAGCAAACAAGCTAAGACTTAAGGGCCTGTATAAATTGGCTTGTACATACCCATAGCCATATCTATAATGGGTTTTAAAGATCTCTCCAATCCCATCAAGTCCCTTTTTAACAACAAAATTTTCCTTGATAACGGAGAAGTCGTCCAGAACATAGTCATGGCCGATAGTGTTGATGTAGAGCAATGCCGATAAGGCAATTACAACGATTGAATAAGTTTTTACTTGCGACTTCATCCTTACCTACAATAATACTGAATAAGTTATTCCTATTCAGTTGTTGAATCTTTAAGCCCACTTAACGTAGTTTTTACTTTTATTCCTTATTATCTTTACACCCAATTATGGCAGCTATTAAACCGATACGATTCCAAAACTCTGAACAGGCCGATTTTGTTAAGGTCTTGAGAAAGAGAGTTGATAATTATTTCAAAACCAATAAGCTGAGGAAAACAGGTGGCTTATCTCTTAAAGTGAAGGCTGTAGTCATGCTTTCTATTTACACAGTTCCTTACTTCTTAATGCTATTTGGTGTGGTTACTAATTTGTGGGCCATGCTAGGGCTCTGTGTGATCATGGGCTTGGGAATGGCTGGAATTGGCTTTTCTGTGATGCATGATGCAAATCACGGAAGTTTTTCAAGCAAGAAATGGTTGAATAAGTTTTTGGGCTTCTCCATCAATTTCTTGGGTGGGAATGTAAATAATTGGAAGGCTCAACATAATTTGCTTCATCATTCATACACCAACATTGAAGGTTATGATGAAGACATTGATCCAGGCGGATTGCTGAGATTTTCACCTCATGCAGAAAAGAAGAAATTTCATCGCTTTCAGTTCATTTATGCATGGTTTTTCTATGGATTAATGACCATTGCTTGGACATTCAAGAAAGATTTCATTGATGTATACAGATATGAGAAGCTAGGCTTACTAAAACAGTTAAAAACGAATGCTAAACGAGAGTTTTGGCTAATTCTTGGCACTAGAGTTTTCTACTTTATCTACATGTTAGTTGTGCCAATGCTTTTGATTGAAGCAAGTTGGTGGCAGATCCTTATTGGATTCTTCACAGTTCACTATGTAGCAGGATTTGTATTGGCAATAATTTTTCAGTTGGCACATGTAATGGAGGACACTGATTTCCCTATGCCAGAAGAGGGTAGTGTTAGTAATCAATGGGCGGTACATCAATTGCAGACCACACTGAATTTTGCTAGAGAGAACAAGATCTTATCTTGGTTCATTGGAGGATTGAATTTTCAAGTGGAACACCACTTATTTCCTAATATCTCTCACGTTCATTATCCAAAGATTGCCCCAATCGTAGAATCAACTGCCAGGGAGTTTGGATATCCTTACTTTGTAGAGAATTCTTTTAGGAAAGCAGTTTCTTCACATGCAAGAATGCTGTATCAATTAGGCAGATAATTGCTACTTCTTCTCGAGTGTAATTTTTAGATCGATGAGATTTGGTTCGCTATTGCTGACTACTGTTAGTGTTAGCTCAAGTTCTCCATCCATCTCAGTTGTATCAATTTCCACTCTGATCTTTCCTTCTTCATTCGCTTCTAATTGGGAAGGGTATTCGATCTGAGCACATTCACAATTGATCATGATATTGTAGATCTCTAAAGGACTACCTCCAGTGTTCTTGATGATGAAAGATCTATTGACATTGTCAGCAATTACTTCACCTAGTTGGTAAGCTTTACTATTGAATTCAATTTGGGGTGTGGAGTAACCTTCTTGACTATCAAACTTCTTTAGTTCTCCATTCTGCTTGCTAACCGCAATCAACTCGATCTTACGTTGCATTGCTGCTTGAGGACTATATACAGCCATGATCTTATCCTCCTCAAGACTTTGGTCGCTAAAGGCAAATTCTCCAAATGGAACTTTCTTGATCTTCAAAGAACCTCCATTTTCGGCACTCCCATTCAAATAGGGGAGTATTGCTCCATTTGAATACTCTTTGAAGTAATTTACCAAGCTCTCAATTCGTCTAAGCGTTAGGTATAGGTTGTAATCTGCTGCGGAAACACTACTTGCAAATCCTTTGATGCTCAATTCGATCTGATTGCCATCTTGTAGAGACCTCAGTAGAAGAGGAGTGAAGAATTCCAAATCTGCAATGCCATTCGCCAGTTCATCTTCAAAGAAAGATTCTAATTCTAGTTCAATTTCCTCATCCTTTACATACTGAGTACGTTCAGAGATTTTGCTCAGGTATTCTTCTTTCATTCCCATATAATCCGCAGCTAGATGAAGATAGTTTTCATTGGTAGTACTATCCTTCGAATTGGGATCGGGAATGTCATTGTGGAAGAATAGGTCTAATGGAAGATATTTATTGAGTGTAATGATATCGGGAACAATCGTGTCTTTTTCAAGCTCTTGCATTTCATCTAATAATGAAGGCTCTGAGTAAGAAGAGAAATAAAGATCGTTGCAACAGTAGTTGACTGAATGATCATTGCTTCTATTTGAAGTCAATATAGCTTGATCTCCAGAGCGACTAAAATAGTAGTCGTCTGCTGTCGAATTGTAGGGCTTACCTAGATTTTCAGCCTCTTTAAAGTCGCTGATCCAGCCTGAAGTCTTGAAAATATCATATCCTCCAAAGCCATTGTGCCAATCAGAACTAAAATAGATCCATCCTTCTTGATAATAAGGGGTGATCTCATTGCCTGGGCTGTTGATATTGCTTCCTAGATTAATAGGCTCATCATAGCCAAATTTTTTCTTTTCAGAGATCCAAAGATCCAAGCCACCAAATCCTTTCGGCCGGTCGGAGCAAAAGATCAAATATTCTTTCCCTTTGAATTCAAGGACTTCTGCTTGTGTATTGTTGTAGCTTGGAAAGTTGATGTTCTTGTTCAGAGCTACTGGATCTTTTAGCTGATTATTCACAAGTTTAGCTTTCCAAATCTCACATTGATAATTCGTATCACATACACTGAAGTATGCAGAGCTTCCATCTAAGGACAAGGTAAGATTGGCTAGGTGCCTGTCTTTAAAATTTAGTGTAGAAGAGATTTCTACTGCTTCTCCTCTTTCATTGAGGTTGGCATAATAGATTCGATTGAAATAATGCTGATCTTCAACTGTCCCATCTTCTTTGATACTATCAGCTCTCAATGAACTAAAATATAAATGTCCTTCAATGATCCTTGCCCCAAATTCAGAAGCATCAGTATTGAATTGAGGATCAAAAGGATTTAGGCTGACCTCTTGATTTTGTTTTTGCTTCATGGACCATTGATTGGCCTTTTTGCTTTGAGAGATCTTTTTATACATATAGCTATTTCGATCTGAGCGATAGGGAAGGATGGCCTTGCTGTAATACCTTCTTGCCTTTTTGTACTCGCCAGAATTGCGATACGACTCTGCCAATAAGTAGTAGATGTCTGGATAATTCTCACCGCGATCTATCAAGCTTGCTTTGTATAAATACCTTGAGGCAAGCTTCATATTCATGAGGTCCATCAGGCTCTTGGAGTAATGATAGAGCACATTAGCGTCAGAAGAATCAACATCCATTGCTCTCTTGTACACTTTGTTTGCTCCTAAATAGTCTCCCTTTTTGTAATATTCATGTCCAACCTCTAAGATTTGCTCAGTATTCTGGGCAAAAGCAAAGCTGATCATCAACATCAGGAATAGAAGTATAGCTGATCTTCTCATAGGAATTTTGGACATTTTTTATAATTCCTAACTGAAGGTTTGAACTGCTGGAATATATAGGTCACTGCAATTTCTAATCCGCCTCTTTGATTGGATGCAACATCCAATGAAGATATATTGATGTCATAGCTAAGGCCAAAATGCCACTGGTTGTAATCCATGCCAGCAGATGGAATGATCGCATCATCAGTTCGCCACCACAATCCTAGGTAGAGATTTCGTTTGTAGTAAGAACTATTACTCATGTAGTAGCGGAAATTGGTGCCCAAGACCAATTCATTGAATTCTCCTTGACTGCTATAAAGCAATGCAGGGAGGATATCTAGTTTTTCAGTCAGATACTGTTCACTTTCAATAAATAGGGTACTTCTTAGGTCCAAGGGTTCTGCATCTCCTTCAAAACTCTGATCTGCTTGATTGAGATTGAAAAAAGAGATACCCATTTCAAATTCCCTTCTAGTATCCATCAAGTACTCAACTGAAAGTCCGGCATTTAGGGCAAAATTGGTAAGTGTATTGTTCGAGAAATTTTCACCGTTCGAGAGCTGAGAATTGAATTGTCCTCCTTGGAACTGATTGTCGAAACTAAAGGCATTGTAATTGATGGATCTGCTATTGATGCCTGTCTGAATACCTCCTTTTAAAGCCCATGTAGAGTCGTAATTCAAAGGATGTATGTACGAGATGTTTAATAAAAACATGCTTGACTGAAGATCACCAACTCCAGCCTTATCGTTGGATACTACAAAGCCTAAATTCAAATTTGGAACTGCATTGATCAAATGGCGAGCATCTCCTGCAAAAGAGAAGGTTTGATAGGGTTCACTGATCGACGACCATTGATTTCTAAAATTGCCATTGACTCGATAATCGCCATTGAAACTGCCACCAAGAGCAGGATTTAAATTCAAATAAGACCTATTGAACTGGGAAAAATGAATATCCTGAGCATTGATGAATGCTGGAAGCAAGAGCAGGAAAAGAATGATCTTCCATTTCATCATTTGATCAGTGTAATATTTCCTTTGGTTGAAAAATCTTGACCGTCAAAACATCTAGCCCTAAGATGATATACAAAAACTCCTGGATCTGCTGCCTTTCCTTTGTAGTTGCCGTCCCATCCTAGATCAAATGAAGTAGTCTTAAATACTTCTTCTCCCCATCTATTGTATAGCACCAATTCAAAGGATTCGATCACTTCACCTCTTACATAGAGAACATCATTTTCTCCATCTCCATTAGGGGTGAAGGCCGATGGAACAAAAATGTCTGGCAATGAGCAATTGATCTCAAATATGCCGATCCTTTTCATTGCTATAACTTCACATCCAGTCTGCTCATCCGTTATGGTTACATAAACTGTGCTTGATTCGGGAAAAGTTCCAGTAGGACTAGAAGAAAAGGGGTCATTGAAGTATTGAGATGGCGACCATTGATAAGTCAAGTCATTCAAGTTTCTATTGGTGGTGAAATTGATCGATTGTCCTTTGTAAACCGTATCCGCTGAAGAATTGATCGTAGCATCATCAAATCGGGGAATGCTTACTTCAACAGTTGCCATCGCTGAATCCCTACATTGATTTTGATCGATCACTCTAAGCCAAAAATCTACATTATTCGAAGGAGAAATTTCAATGGTAGAAGTGCCCTGTCCACTGATGACCTCTGAAGTTGGACTCCAACTGTAATTAGGTGGTGGTGAATCGGTGGTTACGTTGGCCATAAGACTAATGGTATCTTCAAAACAGATGGCCTCAAAGTCATCTAAATCAATATCAATTGAACTTACATCAACCACCATAAATGAGTCAGCATCACAGATTCCATTCACTGCTTGATAATAATAAGTAGTTGTTGCATTTGGATTAACAGTCACAGAACTGTCATTGGGATTGTTTATGGGGTTTTGAAAATTAGAGTCCAATGACCAAAAGAAGGATTGGCCTGTATTGTCGTGAAGAATGGTCAAGGAAATATCTTCTCCTTCGCAAACGGCTGTATCATTCAAATACTGGAGCTCTACACCTTGATATACTAAGATTGGTCTAGGTACAGAGTCTTTGATACTGCAACGATCGTTGTAACCTACAAGAGCAACGTTGAAAAGCCCTGCTGTATTAAAGTTTACAATCGGAGTAGGATCGGAATTGGTGCTTGTTCCATCACCCAAATAAATTCTAAAACTATCGGCATTAACTATAGTAGTTGATAATTCTTGTGAGAAAGGGGTACAGGATTCGTCTGGTAATTCCTCCAATTCTAATTGAAATGGAACGATTTCAACTCTCACTTCATCATCCGCAGCACAGAAATTATTGCTCACTTTCACAAAAAAGGTGTCAATTCCCGCTTGTTGAATATTAATGCTCGCATCTGAAGGATAGTTGTTTAAAGTATCTGAAAACAGGCTATCTGAACTCCACAAGTATCTGCTAATACCTGTTCCAGAGGCATTTTGAACTAATACAAGAGTATCTTGCCTGCAAGCCAAAGTATCTGGAATTGAGTTCAAGCTTATATCATTGATAAATACTACCAAAGGAAGACTTGTTGTATCTCTGGCCTTACAAGCGAAATTCTCTACCTCCAATGTAATATCATAATTTCCAGGAGTATTGTACTGAATAAGAGGAGATTGATCCGTAGAATCCTTCTGTCCATTATCAAAATCCCAAACAAAACGATCAATATTATTGAAGGCTGCTGTCATAGCAACACTTGATCTTTCGCAAATGGTATCTTCCTGCAAGGCGGCCGCATAATTGATTGGGAAGTGGTCTACTAATACAGTGTCTAGTTTCTCACAAGCATTGGTAATGTCATTTCCAACTTTTAGATAGAGCGTGTCTATTCCGTTTTGCAATACCAAGTAAAAGCTTTCGTCAAGAGATACTGTGTCTGAAAAATCTGGAAGTCTTGACCAATGATAGAAGTTGGCCGTAGGACTTGCTCCGGCTGTAATTAATAGTGAATCACCAAAGCAAACTACTGTGTCTTGAGTAGGCTGCAGACTAATGTCATCTGGACGGATCTCAATGGTGATCTTACTACTATCGTCTAAGAGACAAATGGTATCGGTGATTTCTTGAAATATGGTGTAAATCCCAGGGCTATTGAATACCAATATGGTATCTCCGTTGGGCAGTGGACCGTTAAATATGTTCCCGAAAAAGTTCCAGTTGTACTGATCCGCTCTAAAGCTCTCATCCTTAATTCTTATTTGAACTGTATCCCCAGGAGCTAGACATCTTTCCTTTGCACTAACACTGAATCCCGCTTTTGGAGAAAGGCTCATGTCGAACTTCAACAAAGCATTGCTACACCTATTCTGTGTTTGAACCAAATTGGTGAAAGAATGTACTCCAACTGATTGAGCAGGGGCATAGTTGTTTCTAAATCCACCACAATCTGCACAAAGTGATTGATAAACCACTCCATCTTTGTCAAATCGAGAGGTTCCTCCGTCAACATGATCTCGGTTGTTGTTTCCAAAGAAGGTGGCATAATAGACGCGATCTGCATCACGGTTCAATACATAGAAATAGAAATCTTGATTGTCAGTAGTTTTTCTAAAAGCATCTGGAGTAATGGGCATAGAATCACTCAAGAACATGGGTCCTTCACCGCTATTCAAGTTTCCGCCCCAACCTGCAGCAAATACATTCTGACAACGGTCGACCAAAAATGCGGTGGGTGAAATGTTCGGAGTACCAGTCCCCATGCCATCTCCAAAAGTCATTGAGAAAATGGCTGAGTCCAATTGGCGATTTAGCTTCACTATGAATTGTCCAGCCCCCGTATCTGCTTCAAATCCAGGAATATCATCTACTTTTTTCAATGGGAAAGTGCCGCTTGTTGTTTGCCCAAGCGCGTATATATTTTGGAAACGGTCAAACTCTACAAAGAATACTTGATCGTATCCTGAGGTTCCTAAGAAGGTTGTATTCTCAACAGTAATTCCGTCACTTGATATGACAGATACAAATCCTTCTGATCGCCCTCCTGAGGACGTTGGTTTATAAGAATTAGTATTGGCAGGAAAATCAGCATGACTGCTTGTGCCGCCACCTACGAGGATCATATTGTCATCCAATACTTTAATGGAATAAATTGCATCATGGCCGGAACCTCCTAGATATCTACTCCATATCAAGGAATCCAAAGAATTTGTGAATTTTCCAATCAGTCCATCTTGTGCTCCAGAAATGCTATTGGTGCTAGCTGTAAGGTTAGCACTTCTTGTAGAGGAAGCTATGATGCAGTTTCCTTGCTTGTCGACAATGATCTCGCCACGGTGGGAGTCCCCATAATTATACAAGAGTGTATCATAGGGAAGATTGCCAGAATTTACCGGAGAATTCAATCCATCTATTCCATTGCCTCCAAAAAATGTAGATCCAAGTAATGAACTTCCGCTACTGTCTAGTTTAGAAACAACGATGTCTGCTCCTCCAGAAAACAAATAGTTGGTTTCTGTTCTAATATTGCTAGACCCATCAAATAAAGTGTCGTGCGCATTGGTAGTGGTAGGGTAGTTTGCAGAAGAAGTAGCTCCTAGAAAGAAGAGATTCATGGAGTCATTGCTATCGTCAATAACCATACTGTGAATGCTTTCTATCCCATTTCCTCCAATATAGGTTCCATAGATTAATTGTTTTCCATCGGCTGAAAATTTACTGATTGCTATATCTACATTTCCTCCAGAAAAAGTTCTACTATAAGCTCCAGGTGTGGTAGCGTAGCCTGGGCCAAACACTGTGCCCCCAGTATATCCATTTCCAAGACTATCATCTGTTGCAGTCATCCCAAAATTAGCTTGAAGGGTTCCAGTATAAGTAAAGTAGATGACCTCTGGATCAAGTATTAATGGAAGATCCGTTCTGTACCCTTCTGGAAAGTCATAGCTAACGGTTCTGTTCCTTAGTGAGAAATTACAAGCCACTTCAACTTTCTCGCCATCAATCACTTGATAGGCAAATGGCTCCATGGTGCTGATCTCTCCAAGCTCGTGTTTGATCACCAATTTTCCTTCTGAGATCTCAAGATCAACTCCGCCATCATATTTGAACTTGATCTGATCAGGCGAAGAACCAGCACTAATGTGGAAATCGTATTTCAGATTTCCATTGTATAAATAATACTCCAAGTCAATTCCAGGGTAGAGTTCGTTGTAGACTAATCTTTTATAGTCTTTAACTCCTTTTGCCCATTTGGATGGATCATTCCCTAATAAGAAGTTGTGGTGATAGTTTGAAGCATTTAGTTTTTCGTGTTCAATGCTTTCTTGAGCGCCAATGAATTCAACATTGAAATTGTGGTGTAGGTATTTTTTCCCAAAAGGATCACCATCGTGTGTGTGAAGATCTGGGAGTTCAGCAAATTGATAATGAAGGCCTTTTCTCTCAAAAAAGAGTAGGCCGCCATCCAAGTATCTCATGCCAACTACTTTCTCGGGCCACTGACCTCTGTTCTCTCTAAATAGATAGTCAGTTGAGCCACTTTGATCAGTTGCTTGAAGAATGGTGAAGAAGCAGGAGAATAAACAAAAAAGAAAAAATCTACCCAATCTAATATGCTCTTTCAGTAAAGTTAACCAAAGCTTGAGAAAGTTATATTTTTATAGACGAAGAGAAGTGTACTTTAGTGGCCTTCTTGACAATACTTATTTTTAATCTACTTAATGCAAGAATTTGCCCTTATTGCTGATAGTGGCTCCACCAAGACAGATTGGAGGTTGGTTTCTGCTTCAGATCTTGTGATCACTTTGGAAGGAATTGGACTGAATCCTGATTTTCATTCCCTCGAATCAATTGTCAAGGAATTCAATCGTTTGCTTTCTCAATTTGATGGTATAGTTCCTACAGAGATCTATTTTTATGGCTCAGGTGCATCTTCACCATCACGAAAGGCTCCGCTTGAAAAAGCTTTCAATCAACTATTTCCTAATGCCAAGATTTTGGTAGAACATGATCTGATGGGAGCTTCTATAGCGGCTCATGGAGATCAAGAAGGTCTAGTAGGAATTCTTGGTACGGGAAGTAATTGTTGCCACTTTAATGGAAAGATGATCGTAAAAGAGTTTAGAAGTGGTGGTTTCATTTTGAGTGATGAAGGTGGAGGAGTAGAAGTCGGGAAGATGATCTTGAAGGCATTTATAGAAGATTATTTGGACCAAGATCTTAGGGAAGATTTTATAAATACATACAACTTGGATGTAGATAAAATACTTCATGCTATGTACAAAGAATCAAGGCCCAATACATTTATCGCCTCCTTCAGTCGTTTTGCCAAGACCCATGAGACTCATCCTCAGATTGCAGAAATGATCAGAAAGAATTTTGATAATTTCTTCCTTAATAAGGTCTGCAGATTCGATAATTTCCTGAATCTTGAGCTTGCTGTGGTTGGCTCAATGGCTCAGCATTTTGAGCAACAATTGAGAGAGTCAGCTGATCGCTTCAATGTGAGTTTGGGTAAGATCGTCATGCGTCCCATTGATGAGATCGTGAAATTTCATCAATCTAGGCTTGGATCAGGAAAATAGTGGGCTTCTTTTTTAGATCTGGGAGCTGCTTGGCTGTTTTCCAATCTTTGATCTTTTGAGAAATAACCAGCTCTTCATTCGTTGTGAGTTGAGAAGCAATACAAAGTTTTATTTCTGAAGAGAGCTGTTTGATCAAATCCGTGAGCAAGCCTTGGTTCCGATAAGGAGTCTCCATAAAGATCTCTGTGCTATGGTTCTTGATCGACTTTTGCTCCAAAGCTTTGATCTCTTTAATGCGATCTTGAGCTTCAATGGGTAGATAACCATGAAAACTAAAGTTCTGACCATTCATGCCACTGGCCATGAGGGCAAGAAAGACAGAGGAGGGGCCAACCAAAGGAATCACAGGGATTTGCAATCGATGAGCTAGTTGAACAAGCTGATTTCCTGGATCTGCAATACCTGGACAACCTGCATCGGAGATCATTCCGATGGAATGGCCATTCTTAAAAATGCTTTCCAGTTCAACTAGACTATCTGCTGCATTCTTTTTGCTGTGGATAATGAACTGACTAGAATCGATCTTGTGTTTCAGTCCCCATCTTACGAAATACCTTCTGCTGACTTTTAGATTTTCTACTGCAAAATGATCCAACTCTTCAATTGCTGAAGAAATTCGGTGACCCATATCCTTTTCTGGGGACTCAAAGTCGCCTAGGGTATTGGGTATAAGATACAGTTTTGGCTTACTCACTTTTTATTTGCTCAATCAAGACATCGCAGGCAGAATCGAGTAAATGGTATACGTTCTCAAATCCCTCTTCACCTCCATAATAAGGGTCAGGGACCGACATGTTTGAACCTTCATGAGTAAGGTTCAAGATCATTTCTACTTTCTGATTGTCGCTTTTGTCTCTGCTTAACCTAACGATGTTCTCATAGTTGGAGAAATCCATGGCGAAGATCCTGTCGAACTGATCAAAGTCTTCTCTTTCAAACTGTCTTCCTCTATACGAACTGATATCAATTCCTTTCTCCTTGCTTTTTTGTACCGCTCGATGGTCAGGGGGGTCACCTATATGGTAATCTGAAGTGCCAGCAGAATCAACAGTCACTTTGTTTTCTAATCCTTCTTGAAGAAGCTTCTGTTCAAGCACACCTTGAGCCATTGGAGAACGACAGATATTGCCTAAACAGACCATTAATACCTTCATGTGATCTAATTTAAAAAGGATGAAAAGTTATTCAGCCAATAGAATTATTGAATACTGATCTTCTTCTCTAAGTCCGTAATGTAACCTCTGAATCGTTTGTCGGTATCAATCAGATTGTTCACAGTCTTGCATGCGTGCAAAACAGTAGCGTGATCCTTCCCTCCACAATGCATACCAATGTTAGCCAAGCTAGATTTGGTCATCTTCTTCGCAAAGAACATGGCAATTTGCCTTGCTTGAACAACTTCTCTCTTTCTTGTTTTAGACTTCAGAAGCTCGATAGGAAGATCGAAATAATCACAAACAACCTTTTGAATGTAATCGATAGAAACTTCACGTGCAGTATTCTTGACAAACTTGTCGATCATTTGCTTCGCTAGCTCTAATGTGATTGCTTTCTTGTTCAAAGACGACTGAGCCAATAGAGAGATCAAAGCACCTTCCAACTCTCTAATGTTGGTGGTGATGCTGTAAGCTAGATATTCAACTACTTCTTTAGGCAATTCTAGACCTTCATTGTACATCTTGGTCTCAAGGATAGCGATCCTAGTTTCCAATCCTGGGTTTTGAAGATCTGCAGATAATCCCCACTTGAATCTGGACAGAAGTCTTTGTTCCATTCCTTGAAGTTCAACTGGAGCCTTATCAGAAGTAAGGATCAATTGCTTCCCAGTCTGATGCAAATGGTTGAAAATGTGGAAGAAAACATCTTGAGTTTTCTCCTTTCCACTAAAGAATTGTACATCATCAATGATCAGCACATCCATCATTTGATAAAAATGGATGAAATCATTTTGATTGTTGTTTCTAACTGCATCAATAAACTGATGCGTAAATTTTTCTGATGAGACGTAAAGAACTGTCTTATTTGGGTGATTGTTCTTGATCTCTATTCCAATAGAATGGGCTAGGTGGGTCTTACCCAGTCCAACACCACCATATATTAATAAGGGATTGAAGGCGGTGCCACCAGGATTCTTAGCCACTGCATAACCAGCTGATCTAGCCAAACGGTTGCAGTCTCCTTCTATAAAATTATCAAAGGAATAATTTGGATTTAGTTGTGAATCAATGTTCACTTTTTTCAATCCAGGAATAATAAATGGATTCTTAATTCCTTTTTCTCCATTCACATCAATGGGAACGGAAACGGGTTCATTCTTTAAAGCCTGACGATTAGTGGTAGGTATCTTGACAGTATATGGCTTGGGACTGTGAAGATTGTTCTCCATAATGATACTATACTCCAACTTCCCTTCATTCCCTAATTCTTTCTTGATGGTTTTCTTCAATAAAGAGATGTAATGTTCTTCGAGCCACTCATAGAAAAACTGAGATGGAACTTGAATGGTAAGAACATTATTAGAAAGCTTAATCGGAGTAATCGGCTCGAACCAGGTTTTGTAACTTTGAAGGCTAACATTGTCTTTGATAACAGACAAACAATTTTCCCAAACTTGGTTAAAGTCTTTACTCATTCTTAACGATTTAGTTAGTTTCTTGATTGCGATAACTTACAGAAATAGCTTTCAAAATGCAAGAAAAAATCAACAATATTTTTCAGTTTTTTTCTGAATGGGCCTTCCAAAGATTGGTGGCGTATATTGCTGATATTCAACGAATTGTGGTTAGCCTTATTCCCTGTGTATCGCCAGACAAATATTTGAAGAAAAAAGTGAAATAAAAAATGATTTGTCACTTGATTTTTAAAAAAAATATTACATAATATAATTTTAACATTGGAAGTCAGAATTCAATAAAGCTATGATAGAAGAGTCGATCAAATTGAGAGTTAGATATGCCGAAACCGACCAGATGGGTTTCGTTTATTATGGTAACTATGCTGAGTATCTGGAGATTGGAAGAGTAGCTGCCATGAAGAAGGCAGGTGTATCTTATCGAAGATTAGAAGAAGAGGGAATAGGTCTTCCAGTGAGAGACATGAAGATCAAATATTTAAGAGCCGCTTTGTACGATGATGAGATCGAAGTGATCACAAAGATCAAGGAGATGCCCGATAGATTGATCGTTTTCGAATATGAGATCAAAAGGGGAGAGGAGCTCTTGGTAGAAGCGGAGACTACTTTGTTCTTTATGGATAAGGAAAGTAAAAAAGTGATCAGGATCCCTCAGGATATGAAAGATCAGCTAAAGCCTTTTTTCAGTTGAGAGAATTTCTTTCTCTTTCTAAAAAAGTGTTCCCAAACAATACTACCATTATATATAGCAGTAAGATTAGGATCGTTCATCTTGCTTTTTGAAGTCCGACTTTTATAAAAAGCGATATGCGCTTTGGGAATAGACAAAGCATGACTCCATCCATTGTCCATGATGAGTTTTACAAATGCAAGCGCATCCAAGCTCATTCTTATAAATAGCTTCAATGTTGTATAACCAGAACGATCATTCTTCTTTAAGGTGATGAGACTATTTCTAAAGTTCAAAAAGGTCTTTCTAGGATTGCCACTGTTCATGGTTCCTCCTCCCAAATGATAAACGGTGCTTGTTGCACAATAGTAAACCTTGTACCCAATATTCTTTGCGCGCCAGCAAAGATCAATCTCTTCCATGTGAGCAAAGTACCTTTCGTCAAATCCACCTAGATCCTGAAATGTTTGATTCTTTATGAACATACATGCACCGCTTGCCCAAAAGATCTCTTTGTTCTCTGAGTATTGACCTTCATCTTTCTCCATCTGCTGGAAGATCCTCCCTTGACAGAAGGGGTATCCTAAGTAATCAATGAATCCTCCTGCAGCACCTGCATATTCAAATTCATCCTTTTGAGTATGTGCAAGCAGCTTGGGTTGAGCAATACAAATGCTTTCATCTGAATTCATTAGATCAAGCACAGGACTGATCCAATTTGAGGTCACTTCTACATCTGAATTGAGCAGAACCAAGTATTTTTCTTTGATGCTTTTCAATCCGTCATTGTACCCTTTGGCATAACCGCCATTTTCCTGATTAATGATCAATTTGACTGTCGGGAAATCCTTTTTGATCAAGTCTACTGAATCATCTGTAGAAGCATTGTCAATGACATAGATGTTTGCTTGATCAGAATGAGCTACAACAGAGGGCAGATAGGTCTTTAAATGATCATATCCATTCCAATTCAATATGGCAACAGCAAGCTCTTTATCCATCCGCTAATAGCTCTAATGCCGACAAATCTAAGCAAAGAATGCAATAGCTCTATCGAGGATTATCATAGAGGTCTTTTGCCTCTTCCTGAATAGTAACGTTGTTGGGATTCTCAATGGTAGTGTTGTACGGACCATTGTCTTTGTATAAATTTTGCTCCCAATTTGGATTGTTGATCTCTCCACGTACATTGGAATGCAAAACTTGATATCCGAGCATTTCCATACTTGGACTGTAGAATACAAATCTTCTATTCACTTGACCGTCTAATTTATAGTACTGCCAAATACTATATGGATAGGTGTCTCTCTGGTAAGGAACGTTTTGCATGGCGCTAGGAGGACCATATTGCAAATAAACCCTTCCTCTTTCTGTCTGATATCCTTTGATGTTTCCATATCCAAACAGTTCATCAACCTTTTCAACTTCTTTTTTATAATCGAACCAAGCTTGAGCAGGATTCAAGAGATCTCTTTCTTTCCAGAAATTCAGGAAATATTGCTGCATCATTTTCAGATCTCCGTAGTTGACTTGATTCTTTGCATATTGGATCTCATCACCTGAAGAGATAGGAGCTAGGCATCTAATGTATTCAGCTAGCTCTTCTTTGTTGGTCAAGGAGTCAACAAAGGTATTTTCAGTTCTTATTGCAGAATAATTCTTTAGCCCTGGATTGGATCGATGGAATTCAGTGGATCTACTAGCGATGACTTCATTCTCTCTATTCTTAACATTTACTGATAATTCGTATTTCCCTGTAGGAAGATCATTGAGATTAAAAGATTGAATGATGGGAATTACCGGAGCAGATTTCATTCTCTTAAACGACCTAAGATTAGCAATGATGGCTCCATCATTTGGACTGATCACACTGTACTCCAATAAGAAGTCTTGATTCTCTCCCAATGATTTGTCAGAATTGTAGATCTCAAAATAGAAATACAGATCGTTTTGATCCAATCCGTAAAAATGGGTGAAACTTGGGAAGATGTCGTATCCGTTCTTATCGAAGATGGAACTTTCATTTGCTGCAACTACAGCAGTAGATAGCTGCACCTCTGAGACAGAAGCCGATTCCTTATTAAAATTAACCGTTCTCATTTGGTCACTACTTTCAACACTTCTTCCACTCACAAGATCTCTTGCAATTAATGTGTAGGTGTAATCTCCGTTGGGAATGCTGATCCTTTTAAGATCTACTAGATCTAGCTTCTTGTCGCCAGAATTATAAACTGGGCTATTCAATCTAAATTTTTCAAAGGCCACTACCTTTTCACCTTCTTCTATTAAATAGGTGATCTCAACGCTTGCTTGCTCGTGCAAGCTATCTTCAGAAGAGTAGAAGAGAGAATTACCATTGATGGAAAGATAAAATTCTACAAAGGGCTGATCTTGATCTGAAAGATAAAAAACGGAATAGTCTAAGACTAGATTAATATTGGCCTTAGTGGCTGAAATTGTGAGACTTAGAAAAAGAAAAAGTGAGAGAATACGCTTCATACCTTCGAAATTACGCATGTAAGACACTATAAAATAAATTTTCGCTTCAAAAAAGAGAACATATTTTTAATTGCTTTATTACTTTTGCAGAGGAGAAATGGCAGAGCGGTTGAATGCACCGGTCTTGAAAACCGGCATACCGAGAGGTATCGGGGGTTCGAATCCCTCTTTCTCCGCAAGAAAAGCCAACGAGAGATCGTTGGCTTTTTTCATTTCAAGACGAACCAAGCTTGCTTGAGTGAGTGGAGAAATAAAAAAGACAGAAATCGCTCCAAGCGATTTGTTGGCTTTTCCTGCGTAGAATTTTGGATTCACCGCTTCATTAATTCTAAGTATCATTGCCCTTGATGAGCATTTCCAAGCACATACCTGCATCTTCATTCGTCATAGCTATCTTAATGGCAATGAGTTCTCATCTTCTTGCACAAGAGGAGAAAGAGATGAAGTTCTTGAATAATAAGGTGTACTATCAAATTTCTTCTTCTCAGGCAGGAATAAAAACTATGAACACCAGCAGCAATTCTGGACTTTCTGGTGGATTACTTGATATGGATGAGGGTTTGTTACACGAGTTCGGATATGAACGCATTATAGCACCATTTACTGCAGTATCGATCAGTTATCAATTCTGCAATTTTGACATTAGCGATGCCATTAAAGGAAATTTATCAAGAGTGGATGTTCCAGATCTAGAATTGAACTACCAGTTTGATAAGTATCAATTTGATGCAATCATGTTGGACTTCTTGTTCTTTCTAGAAATAAATAATGGAGTTGTGATCTATATGAAGATGGGAGTGGGATCTGCAAGTTTTCAAGTAGGGGAGTATCAAAAAATTGAAAGATCATCTACAGTCAATAGGACTACTACTCAATACAAATCAAATCAAGTTCACAATGCCATGTACAGAATAGGTCTTGGCGGTACAGTTGGTCTTTATAAAAACCTAGGTCTTGCCCTTGAGGTGAGCTATGGAGGAGCTAATTTTAAAGGGGTAGATACTCAGACGGTAGTCACTGATGACAATACAGGGATAGATACTTCAGAAAGCTATTCTCGACAAACAGTTATCTATCGGGCAACGAATTTCTCAGTAGGCTTGAACTACAATTTTTAGGTCTTAACGAATTGCTTTTTTAAACCTGTAGTAATGAATAAATCAAGCAAATATCTTTCTCTTCTTCTCAGTTTTCTTTTGATTGCCTCCTGCAGTAATGATAAGCAGCGAGAGGAAAAACAGCCAATTGTTAAGATCATAGGTGCCATGAAAGAAGTGATGTGGAAAGGTCAATTACAATCTCAAATAGATCTTGATACCATCACCAACAGAAAAGGATTGATCGGCTTGGGACCAGAAAGTTATTTAAGAGGGGAGATCATGATCCTAGATGGAGAGTCTTACGTTTCTAGAGTAGAGAAGGATAGTAGTTTAAAGGTTGAAAGAAGCTTTGATCTTGGCGCTCCTTTCTTCGTTTATAGCAACGTTCTAGCATGGAGTGAAATGAAGGTACCTGCTGATATCAAGTCCATATCTGATTTTGAGAAGTGGATGCAGTCCCTAGACATAGACCTATCTAAACCAATGGCTTTCAAAATAGAAGGGAGTATAGATTCAGCGATCATACATGCTCAAAATCTTGCTCCAGGAACAACTGTGTCTTCGCCAAAGGAAGCTCATCAAGGCCAGGTGAATTACAACTTATCAAATTCAGATGTCCAGATAGCAGGATTTTTTAGCAGGGAGCATCAGGGAATTTTCACACATCATGATTCTTTTGTCCATCTGCATTTGATCACAAAAGACAAAAGCATAATGGGACATTTGGACAAGGTCTCATTCAAAGAAGTAGTACTCTTTGTTCCAGAGACTTGATCCTTCCAATGGAAGCTTTCTAGAGGCTTAAGAATGATCAGTATTCATTAATATTGCGGAGATGAAAAAACTCTTCAAATCCATTTATTCTGCGATCCCATTCAAGAAGCAGTTGTTCACATTACTGAAGTCGGTTTACAAGCCCTCCAAAAGTCTATATCAGCATCTTCATTTCAAAGGAATATTTAAGGTAAAGATCAATAATGAGAGCTCCTTCAAAGTGAAGCACTATGGTCACCAAGTGGAGAATGAGATCTTTTGGAATGGACTTTTCAATGGTTGGGAGAAAGTCTCCTTGCAGATTTGGGCAGAACTATGCTCAAATGCAGAGGAGATCATTGATGTGGGAGCCAATACAGGTATTTATGCCCTTATTGCAAAAGCAGTAAGACCCAATGCAAGAGTAATTGCCATTGAGCCTGTAAAAAGGGTTTGTGATAAGCTCAGGAGGAACATAGAACTGAATGAATTCGATATTCTTCCTCTAGAGAAGGCCATGTCCAATTACACTGGCAAAGCCACTATCTATGATAAGGACACAGATCATACTTATTCAGTAACCGTTAATAAGGACCTCAGTTCTGATAAGGAAAGTTCTCTAGCAGTTGAAATAGATACCATTAGGTTTGAAGAAGTAGTTGAGAAAGAAGGCTTGAGTAAAGTAGATTTAATGAAGATCGATGTGGAAACTCATGAAGCTGAAGCATTAGAAGGAATGGGCAAATACCTCAATGAATTTCAACCCACTATGCTCATTGAGATCCTCAATGATGAAGTGGCTAATGCCATTCACCAGTTGATCAAGGACATTGATTATGTCTACTATGTTATTGATGAGAATAGTGGAGTAAAGAAAGTAGATAGTCTTAGGAAAAGCGACTATTTCAATTTCTTGATCTGCAAGCAAGAAGTGGCAGATTCACTAAGTGTTCTCAAAGCTTTCGAAAAGAGTTATTCATCTTAAATGAGTTCTTCTTCATCAAATAAGATCTACTTCAAAAACCTAGATGGAATCCGCTACATTGCTGCAATGATGGTTTTTCTTCAGCATGTGGTTTTGACGACCTTTATCTTGGTATTGGAACCTGGTTCTGTGGCAGACAGAATGGTGCGAATCTTCTTTAATGGTGGAACAGGGGTGTCCATCTTTTTTGTTTTAAGTGGCTTCTTGATCACCTACTTGATCATCACAGAAAAGAATGTATCAGGGACGGTCAATGTGAAGAACTTTTACCTGAGAAGGTTTTTAAGGATATGGCCTCTATACTTTGCCGTTATTCTCTTCTCTTTTGGTATTTACCCGCTGTTAAAAGAAATCTTTTGGGTAAACAATCCGCTTGGTTCTAATATTTGGTACCATTTGACCTTTCTCAGCAATTTTGATGTGATCAATATTGAGCACAATTGTGACGGTCTAGCTGCCATGTCTCAAAACATTACATGGTCCGTTTCCATTGAAGAGCAGTTCTATCTCTTTTGGCCATTGATCTTCCTCTTGCCTATAAGAGTGCTTCCCTATGTTTTTTCATTGATCATATTGATGTCTCTTGGTTTTCGTATCGTTAATGTAGATGATCCACCAATACTGTATTTTCACACTTTTGCCGTACTGCTGGATCTTGTAGTTGGAGGTTTCTTTGCTTGGGTTGCAATTAATTGGAGAAGGGCAAAATCATTTTTTGAGAATAGCAGTACCGTATTTTATATGATCATTGTTTTCTTGTTCATTGCAGTCCAGTATTGGTCTACTGAATTTGTCTTTGGAGAATACTATCCTGCATTTGAAAGACTCATTACTGCAATTTTGTTTGGATCATTCATAAGTGCACAAGCAATGACCAAGAAGAGCTCCTTCTTTAATCTTGGCAATAGCAAATACATGACTAAATGGGGGCAGAAGACATACGGCATATACTTGTTACATCCTATAGCAACTACCGTGACCTATGCATTCTTAGAATATTTTGGAGTAGAGGTTCCTGGATCCTTTGTCAAGGGCTTACTGATAGCCGCATTTGTTTATGGCCTTACCTTTTTCATTAGTTGGTTGAGCTACACTTATTACGAGGCCTTTTTCTTGAAGATCAAGAAAAGGTTCCAGTACATCAAAAGTTGGAAATGATCATGCCTTTAAGATTTATTTCAACTTCATTTCACCCCTTCAAGCTGATTGTACTCATCACTTTTCTTTTTCATTTTGCTTCATGCATATCATTAAAAGAGGATAATAATGTAGATGAGAGTGTTCCTGCCACAAAGCAAGAAGTTGCTTATATAAAGGTTTTAGGGACCATTCAGGATGCTGGATTTCCCCATATTGGATGCAAGAAAGCTTGCTGCTGGGATGGCTATTCTCAAAGAGAAGAGGATAGAAGAGTAGTTTCTTTGGGCTTGGTAGATAGTTTGGAAGAGAAGATGTTTCTATTCGAAGCAACACCAGATATTAGTACTCAGATCAAAGAGTTACAGTTGGATGCAGAGGAGAATAGAATGCCCGACGGAATATTCCTTTCTCATGCTCATATTGGTCATTATAGCGGATTGATGTACCTTGGAAAGGAAGCTATTGATGCAGACTCTGTTACTGTTTTTGCAATGCCCAGAATGTATGATTTTCTAAGCAAGAACGGACCATGGGATCAGCTGGTCAAGCGAAAGAACATTCAATTGAGTTTGATCAAAGAAGACAGTAGTATTAAGTTAAGCTCCAACTTATCAGTCCAGCCCATCTTAGTTCCCCATAGAGATGAGTATTCAGAAACAGTAGGCTTTCTTATTGAAGGTCCATCGAAGAAGGCTTTATTCATTCCAGACATTGACAAATGGTCCAAATGGGAAAGAAATATTGTAGACTTGATTGAATCAGTAGATTATGCCTTCTTGGACGCTACCTTTTTTAGTGGAGAAGAAGTGGGATACAGAGATATCTCAGAGATCCCTCATCCCTTTGTAATTGAAAGTATGGAATTGTTTGATAGTTGGTCTAGAGAAGATCGCTCAAAGATCATTTTTATTCATTTCAATCATACAAATCCATTGATAGATAAGTACAGTGAGGAGTATGATCTCTTGGTCAAAGCTGGATATCAAGTAGCCAAAAGATCTTCGGAGTACTCTTTATAATTCTTGTTTTGCATTGTAAAATGAAGCTATTTTCTCCCGCATTCATCAAGTATATTTGCCCTGCATGAAAGTGGAGAAACCAGCTGCCTTGTTCATGACCATTGATGGACTTACAGATCCTTTAGGTCAATCTCAAGTCTTACCGTATTTAGTAGGATTGAGCAATAGCTATGACATAACGATCATCAGCTTCGAGAAAGAGGAGAATTACAAGAAGAACAAGTCGATCATTGAGGAAATTGTCCAAAAGCATCAAATCAATTGGGAATGGAATAGCTTCAAATCTGGCATACCGATCTATTCCCAGTTCTCCAATTTCTTTGCACTCTATAAAACTGCTAAAAAGGTCTCCAAGGAGAAAGATCTGAAGATCATTCACGCTCGTTCATTAGTACCTGCGATTATTGGTTCGCGTTTAAAGAAGACCATCCATGCGAAGCTACTTTTTGATATGAGAGGATTCTGGGCTGATGAAAGAGTAGAAGGCAAGATATGGTCATTGCAAAATCCAATCTTTAAACGGATTTACAAGTATTTCAAGAAGCAAGAAGCAATCCTTATGGAAAGTGCTGATCATTTGATCACACTTACAGAAAATGCGAAGCGCTTCATTCAAGAAAACTATCCAAAGGCTCCACCTATTGAAGTGATCCCCTGTTGCGTCAATACAGAGAAATTTTACTTTCCAAGGGATGTGAACAAAGGAAAGGAGCTGAAGAGAAGTTTAAAGATCAATGAGTCTGCATTTGTACTGCTTTATTTGGGCTCTTTGGGAACAAGGTATAAGCTGAATGAAATGTTTGCTTTCTTCAAAGAGTTGAAACAATTGAATAATGAAGCGATCTTTTTGATCGTGAGTAGAACTGATACAGAATATATACATCAAAAAGCACGAGAGGAAGAAGTAGAAGTTGATGATCTGATCATCACTCATGCCGCGTCTACAGAAGTTCCTGACTACATTAGTTTGGCCAATGCGTCGATCTTCTTTATAGAAACAGGCTATACATCAAAGGCTGTTTCTCCTACTAAGAAAGCAGAGGCCTTGATCATGGGAAAACCCATCGTTGCCAATAGTGGAATTGGAGATACTGATGAATTTATCTTGAACAATGAGCTGGGTGTTCTGATAAAAGACTATTCCAAAGAATCTCTAAAAGAAGGAGCCAAGAGCTTACTGGAGGCAAATTTTAAAGCTGATAAATTGCGAAATTTCGCCTTGGAAAATCTATCGTTACAAAGAGCTCTGACTTCGTATTCAGGGGTTTATCATAAGTTATTGAGTTAAGCTTGAAGAAGAAGATACTTATAATCGCCAATCATCGACCAGGAAGATCCCCTTCTCAAAGATTTCGCTTTGAGCAGTATTTGGACCATCTTAAAGCCAATTCATTTGAGATTGAATTCTCTTATTTGATTGATGAAAAGGACGATAAGATCTTGTATACAGAGGGGAAAGTACTTGCCAAGGCTAGATTGGCTCATAAGGCATTTAGGAAGAGAAAGAAAGATCTAAAAAGAGCCAAGGATTTTGATATCATTTTCATTCATAGGGAAGCCTTTTTAACGGCCGGAGTATACTTTGAGAGGAAGTTGAAGAATTCTGGTGCCAAGATCATTTTCGATTTTGATGATGCAATCTGGTTGCCTAATGTTTCCTATACCAATAAACGTTTAAAAGGGTTAAAAGGTCCTCAGAAAACGTCTAGGATCATTGCAATGGCAGACATGGTCTTTGCTGGTAATAGCTACTTGGCAGAATATTCCTCAAAATTCAATAAGAATGTGAAAGTGGTTCCTACCACCATTGATACGGCTTATCACCAGAATTTGCGTCAAAAGAATGATAGTCCGATCACCATCGGATGGACGGGCTCTCATACTACATTGAAATATTTGTTCTACTTAGAAGGAGTGTTCAAGCAATTAAAGGACAAGTACAAGGAAAAGATCAAGTTTCAGATCATTTGTGATCATCCATGGCAAGCAGAGGGGATTGATTATGATTTTGTGAAGTGGAACAAAGGAAGAGAGATAGAGCAGTTGAATCAAATAGATATTGGAGTCATGCCCTTGGAGGATGATGAGTGGGCAAAGGGAAAATGCGCATTCAAAGCCTTACAATACATGGCCATCGCTATACCTTCAGTAATTTCTCCTGTAGGAGTCAATCTTGAGATCATTGAAGAGGGAGTGAATGGCTACACTGCAAAGACGGAGGCTGAATGGTTTGATCATTTATCAGCATTGATTGAAAGTGAGGAATTGAGGCGAAAAATAGGAGAGAAGGCAAGAGAATTCATAGTCAATCACTTCTCAGTAGAAGCAAATAAAGAAAGATATTTAGGATACTTTAATGAAGTTCTGTCATTATAAGCATCTTTGCATTTTGATAGAGAAATTTAACACAAATGAAGAAGTTAGCATTAGATAATATTCACCGAGAGTCTGGAGCAAAAATGGTCCCTTTTGCGGGCTATGAAATGCCTTTGCAGTATACCTCACTGAAAGAAGAGCATATCGCGGTTAGAGAGGCGGTTGGAATGTTTGATGTTTCTCATATGGGAGAATTCATATTGAGAGGAGAAAAAGCCTTGGATCTTATCCAATTGATCAGTTCTAATGATGCGTCGAAGCTGGTAAAAGGCAAAATTCAATATTCATGCATGCCCAATGGAGAAGGCGGAATTGTAGACGATCTATTGATCTATTGTTTGGATGAAAAGACCTATATGCTGGTTGTTAATGCTTCCAACATGGAGAAAGATTGGAATTGGATCCAAAAACACAATGATATGGGTGTTGAGATGGAAGACATTTCTGACAGAACGTGTTTATTGGCCGTGCAAGGACCTAAAGCTATTGAGGCATTGAGCAGCTTAACAAGTATAGACTTAGAAGGAATGAAGTATTACACCTTTGAGAAAGGGTTGTTTGCCGATACAGAAAATGTATTGGTTTCAGCAACTGGATACACTGGATCTGGTGGATTTGAACTCTATTTTGATAATGTACATGCTGAGAAGATCTGGTCGGAGATCGTTAGAGTTGGTCAGGAATACGGATTGAAGCCAGCGGGATTAGGTGCAAGGGATACTTTGAGATTAGAGAAAGGATTTTGTCTTTATGGCAATGATATTGATGATACTACCTCGCCTCTTGAAGCTGGCTTAGGATGGATCACAAAATTTAGCAAAGACTTCATTGATTCCGAGCGACTTCAGAATCAGAAGGAAGAAGGGATCACTAGGAAATTGGTCGGATTCACAATGGTAGAGAGAGGAATTCCAAGAAAAGACTATCCGATTTTAGATGCTGAAGGGAATCAGATCGGTCATGTAACTTCAGGTACATCTTCTCCATCCTTGAACGAAGGGATTGGAATGGGTTATGTTCAAAAAGAGCATTCTGCCTTGGACAATGAGATCTTTATTGAGATCCGTTCAAAATCGGTGAAAGCACAAATCAAGAAAATGCCATTGCTATAAATGGAAACATTTGAGCTACCACATCAGAGGAGGTTAGAGGTTTGTATTTCTCCTGCTTTATTTCCCGTCTATTATCAGTCGAAAGATTGTGTGGTGGTAGTGATCGATATTTTTAGAGCTACTTCAGCTATTTGTACTGCATTTGAGCATGGAGTTCGCTCCGTGATCCCCGTTGCATCCCTAGAAGAAGCGCATGAGTACAAACAAAAAGGATATATAGTAGCCGCAGAAAGGAATGGTGAGATCGTTGAAGGATTTGATCTAGGAAATTCGCCATTTTCATACATGAATCCACAACTGAAAGGAAAGGATGTAGTATTGACTACAACCAATGGGACAAAAGCGATTGAGAGAGCGAAAACAGCAGATAAGATCATCATCGGTTCTTTCTTGAATATTTCTGCAGTGGTTGATTTCTTGAATAGAGAGAACAAGAACGTCATCTTATTATGTGCTGGATGGAAGGATCGCTTTAATATGGAAGATACCTTATTCGCGGGGGCGGTAGTCTCGAAACTAAAAGAGAATCCAATATTTACAGGATTGGCAGATTCATCTTTGGCTGCACTAGATCTGTATGAAAGTGCAAAGTCGGATATGAATGCATACCTATCAGGAAGCTCACACAGAAGAAGGCTTCAGAAATTAGACCTAGAAAAGGACATTGATTATTGTTTGCAGATGGATATAAGCGACAAAGTCCCTACCTTTAAGGGAAATGCATTAAGCTTATAAGCAAAGGCATATGAAAATTGCAGTCCTCCGACTGCTCATCCTGACATTACTTTCTTTAACATTCATTTCTTGGGGTTTCTATGGACATAGAAAGATCAATCGCTATGCGGTTTATCTGCTCCCTCCAGAAATGATAGGGTTCTATAAGAAGCATATAGATTACATCACACAACATGCTATAGATCCTGACAAGAGAAGGTATATAGTTGAAAGTGAAGCAGTCAAGCATTACATAGATCTAGATCACTATCCCTATCAACGAGAGCTTGTGTTTGATTCAATACCCATGAGATGGCAAGAAGCAAAAGATAAATTCTCGCAAGATACGCTTATGACCTATGGGGTATTGCCCTGGAATATTAATTGGGTGCATCAAAGATTAACGAAGGCATTTCAAGAAAAGAGACCAAAGAAGATCTTATCACTTTCAGCTGATCTTGGTCATTACATAGCAGATGCACATGTTCCACTGCATACCACTGAAAATTATAATGGACAGCTAAGCGATCAAGTGGGAATACATGCATTGTGGGAGTCAAGAATTCCAGAGCTAGAAGGGGAGGGCTATGACCTTCTCCTAGCAAAAGCATATTATATTAATAACCCTTTGGAAGAGTGCTGGCAGATCATTCAAGAAAGTCATTACCTGGTAGATTCTGTATTGCATTTAGAGAAGGTAAGCACTTTGGAAGTAGGCGAGGCAAGAAAATATTCAATGGTGAAAAGAGGATCCGTCCTTTCAAAAAACTATTCAGACTTTTTTGTTTCGGAATATTCACTTAAGATGAGTGGAATGGTTGAAGAACGAATGCAACTAGCAATAAGGAGGGTAGCTGCATTTTGGTTTACAGCCTGGATCAATGCTGGTCAGCCGGATATTTCAGATCTTAGGATCAACGATCGAGTGCTACAAAGAGATAGCTTGAAAAATGATACAGTTAAGAAAGTAAAGAATAGGAGAAAACACGAGTGATAGCGATCAAAAGAACTTTGCTTTCCCCTGGTTGATGATCCCATACACCTTGCCTTTCAAGGTTTTTCCAAAAAAGGGTGAGTTTTTAGATTTGGATACCACCATCTCTTTGGAGAATTCGAATTCTTCATTGGGGTCAAACAAAGTAAGATCAGCTTTTTGTCCTTCTTTGATCCCCGACCTATCTAGTTTCAAAACCTCTGAAGGTCCGTCGGTGAATAGACTAATGATCTGATCGATGCTCATATGCTTTTCAAGAGCTGTAATGGCTGCTGGTACAGCTGTTTGAAGATTGATCATGCCAAATTCGGCCAAGTCAAATTCTTTCTTTTTTGCATCGAGATCTTCAGGCATGTGATTACTACAAAGAGCATCAACATCTCCTTTCTTAACCCTTGAGATCAGGTTTTTAACTTCTTGCTTCTCTCTTAATGGGGGTAGGCTCTTGAACCTAGTATCATAACCTCTGATCTCTTCATCTGTAAGCAATAGTTGATAGGAGGCTAGATCACAGCTAATGTTCAAGCCTTTCTTCTTAGCTGCTGCGATCATTTCAATACTTTTTGCAGAACTTAAAGTGCTGTGATGAAGCCTTCCTCCCGTATACTCCAAAAGATAAAGATCCCTTTGAACCATCAGCTCTTCAGAGAGCTTAGGGATTCCCTTTAATCCTAAATGGGTGCTTTCTTCGCCTTCATTCATGACTCCCTTTGGAGAAATATCAGATTGATAGGGGAAGTTCACCACCAATGCATCCATACTTCTTGAGTAGAGTAGTGCATTTTTAAGAAGATTCGGATTCTTTATGCTTCTCCTGTCATCATTAAATCCAATAGCGCCAGCCTTAGATAGGTCATAATATTCTGAAATTTCTTCTCCTTCTGCATTCTTTGACAAGCTAGCATAGGGTAGGGTTTTTACCGGACTGTTTGTGCTAGATTTATTTAGATAATCGATCTGCGCTTTGGAATCTCTTACTGGATGAGTGAGAGCAGATACACAAACTGTTGTAAATCCTCCATTTGCAGCAGCATTCAAGGCCGATTCAATATCTTCTTTTTGTTCGAATCCTGGATCTTGAAAATTGGCGAGTAAATCGATCCATCCACGACTTACGCAAAGCCCCTTCTTTTCTACTTCCTTAGCGTTTGTGGTATTCTTAATATTACTTCCAATTTTCTCTATCGTTCCATTGTTGATCAAAATATCAACAGACTTCCCATTTTTAGAATGATTTTGATCTACTAGAGTAACAGCTTTAAGTAATATTTTCATGCCATTTATTTGAATATCCTCAGTAATAATATTTCAACCGCCATGAACAGTAGGGCTAAGATGATAAAATATTTCCAAAGTGGTTTTCCTTGTTCTGTATTCTTTATTGCTTGAGACAATGCTTCTGCCTGTTCTTTGTAGGTATTGACAACTGCCTTGCCTTGCTTAATGAACTCTTCCATTTCAACTTCATCAACAATACTAAAGTCAGATTCATCTCTACTGTAGTTCAATGAGATCATCCCCAAATTCTCACCTTCTCTGATCAATTGGTAATGCCCTGCTTTCTTGATCTGATTGTTCAGTCGAATATTAAGTCCGCCATTGGAATACTCCTGCTGTGGAATGAGGTCGATGCCTTTTCCGACTATATGCACAGGACTTTCAACAGCATTGATCTTATCCAATTGAATCAGGGGGGCATTCAAGTAATGGTATAGTCTTTCCTTTTCTTGGGAATACAATGCCATGTTGTAAAAAGTAGGTACGAATATGGCATGTCTGCCCATTGTATTGTTTTCATTCATCAAGGAACTAGTGAAGAGATAAAGCTGTCCTTCGCCTATTGAATACTTTCTCAATAAAGGTGTTCCATCTTTAAATTCTATCAGATCTTCTTTGATGCGGTCATAATTTTCAGAGATCAACCATTGACTCTCAAGCATCGGTAGATCAATATTCTTGGGAATACTTTCGAAGACACCTTCGTATATCTGAGAATTTTGATTGAGTTTTCCCACTTCTCTTTTTCCTTCTTGTAGATCTAGAAGTTGGGTAGTTCTTAACTTTCTTAGAAATTCATTGATCGTTTCAGAACTCTTATCAGATGGGATCAAGATCAAGTCTCCTCCCTTATTGATGTATTCTATGAATGAGTTAATCGTACCGCTGCTTAGCATACTCAACTCATCTAGAATAATTGTAGAAGCTTGATCCAATTCCGTGTAATTGATCTCATTGGGAACCATCATAGAGTACTCAAAAAGAGAATCGTCTGAGAAAAGGGCAGTGACATATCGATTGGCTTCCTCCTCGTAAATATGTTGAACATTGATCTTGTTCTTCAAACTATAATGAAAGAACAAAGTATCATCATAGGTAATTGGATAGTCTTTTATTACCATCCTACCTTCTTGCTGCGTCTTTGATCCCGATTGGAAGTTCAACGCAGCCAGGAGAGTATCATTTCTATCAAATTCAATGGTAAGTGGAACTTTTAGTTGATCGCCTAAAAAAAGTTTAATGGGGATCTTTACTTTATCTGAGTTACCATGCCTAATGACCTTTGCTTGAAGGTTTTCTGTCTGTTCTGGTAGGTGAAATGGCTTCTCAAATTGAAGATCCTGAAGACTAAGATTGTCATTTCCAGCTGCATCAAGAAGAACTAGATTCAATTTAGATTGAATACTATCAATGGATTCAAGATCGAAGTTGCTTCTCTGAAAATCAGAGATCAGATACATCTCTATTTGATCGATTTCATCTTTATCTGACTCTTGAAATCTATTAATGATCTGACTTAGACTTTTGTTCCGATAGTCAATTTCAATACTTTGTATCTTCTCTATTGCTGCTTCTTTATTCAACCATACAGAAAGGTCTGATTCAAAGGAGTTGCTAAGGAGCTGAAATCTATCTGCGGCAGAGTAGGAGTTAATAATGGTGTAAACTCTCTGTTTCCCTTCATCAAAGAGACTTCCTCTTTTAGCTAAGGCTTCCATGGAAAAGGAGTTGTCAAGGTAGATCTGAACTCCTTTCTTTCCCATTTTTTGCTCCTCTTCTCCTTCCTTGAAGTAGGGTTGAGCAAAGGCTAGAACAAGACAGCTAAGCAATAGCATTCTGCTTAGCAATACCAGCAAATGCTTTATCCGAGAAGTAGATCTGCTCCTTTGTTTTATTTCTTTGAGAAAGCTAACATCTGGGAAATAGATGGTCTTGAATCTCTTGAAATTGAAAAGGTGAATGATGATCGGAAGTGCCAGAACAAGAAGGGCATAAAGGAATTCCGGATAGATAAAATTCATCGAGGCCAAATTACGAATATTGATCTATTAAGTTATTAACTATGGTTTTATTGGGAAGTATATTTTTCTATTTTTAGGCATTATCAATTTTTAATAAAGTATTTATGAAGAAGACAGTTTTATACACCCTTACAGCAATTATCCTAAGCACACAAACCGGATGCTTTGGTTCTTTTGGATTGATCAAAACCTTATATCAATGGAACGATAGCGTGAGCGATAACAAATTCGTGAAGTCGATTATCACTTGGGCTATGATTATTATTCCAATTTATGGAATCGCAGGTTTCTTGGATTTTGTGATCTTCAACTTGATCGAGTTTTGGTCTGGATCTAATCCAATTGCTATGAAGGAAGGTGAAGTGGAAACACAAATGGCTACTATCAAAGGGCAAGATTATTTGATCACTGCTACTAAAAACCAATTCAAGTTCGATAAGATCACTGAAGAAGGAGCTGAAGAAATTGCATTGTTGAGATACAATGAAGAGGAAAAGATCTGGTCTTATGTGAAAGGAGAAGAAGTAATTGAGTTGGTTCAAGTAAATGAAGACGACTTGACCTATTTCACAAAAGAGGGTGAGTTGACAGTACCAATGAGCACTGTTTTACCTATGCAAGAAGAGCTTGCATCAAATTAATCTGAAAAAGATTGGATAATTCATTGGGTAGTTTTTTCTTTGGCACAGATATTGAAATGTGCTTAAAAAATTAAAAACTACCCAATGAAAAATCACAAGATATTTTACGCTGTTGCCATCGCAGCATTACCACTATTTGCTTGTAAGAGCACCAAACAAGTTACTCGAGTTGATGAAAGCTCAGTAATAGATCTAAGTGGAAGATGGAATGATACCGACTCAAGATTAGTAGCCGAAGAAATGGTAAGCGATATGCTTGCTAGACCTTGGTTAGAAGAATTTGAGAAAGGTATGGGTCGACGCCCAGTGGTAATCGTTGGACTTGTTAGGAACAAAAGTCACGAGCACATTGCCACAGATACATACATTAAAGACATAGAGAAAGCCATCCTAAATTCGGGAAAGGTTAGATTGGTTCAAGCTGGAGAAGCAAGAGAGGAGCTACGAAAAGAAAGAGCTGATCAAAATGAATTTGCTACTGCAGCTACTGCAGCTAAATGGGGAAAGGAACTAGGGGCAGACTTTATGCTTCAGGGATTAGTGAACTCAATTGTAGATTCAAATAGCAAACAAAAACTAGTTTATTATCAAACAGACCTTGATCTAGTCAATCTTGAAACCAATGAGAAGGTATGGATCGGAGACAAGAAGATCAAGAAGGTAGTAGAATAGTAAGAAATGCTTAAAAATATTAATATCGTCAGCGGCTTTGGTCTACTGACGATATTTTTTCTCTTTTCCTGCGCTACCTATTATCAGACAAGGGTCAAATTCCAAAGAGATTTTGAGAACGGCAATATCGAAGCAGCTCAAAAGTTTCTGAAACACCATACCAAAGAATCTGAAAAGAAGGACCGACTTCTATATTACATGGATAGAGGGGTTGTTGAGCAAATGCTCGGTAATTACGATACGAGTAATTACTTCTTTGAGCAAGCTTATTACTACAGCCAAGACTTTAGAAGAAGTCTCAGTGCTGACTTGGCCAGTATGGTTTCCAATCCAATGGTAAAGCCTTATAAGGGTGAAGACTATGAGATTGTCATGATCCATTACTACAAGACCATGAACTACATTCAATTGGGTAGATACGATGATGCACTGATCGAAGTGAGAAGGATCAATATTCATCTCAATCAACAAAGTGATAAGTACGAAGGGAAGAAGTTCAGGTATAAAGAAGATGCTTTTGCTCATTTGCTAATGGGAACCATTTACGAAGCAAAGGCAGATTACAATAACGCTTTTATAGCTTATAGAAACTCCTACAATGTTTACAAGGAAGTTTATGGAGAGTTTGGTGTGGAAGCTCCATTGCAGCTAAAGAAAGACATCTTGAGAACTGCCTATTTAACAGGATTCCAGCAAGAAGTCCAGTGGTACGAGAAAGAGTTTGAACTTCAAACGGAAATCCCAGGCAAAGATCAAGCTAGTGTAGTCTTCTTTTGGATGAATGGCCTGGTTCCTGTAAAAGGAGAGTTTAGCATGAACCTCTACAATACGGGAGGAGGACAAGGTGGATTTGTATTTGCAGACGATCAAAGTGGGGTTTCTTTCCCAGTAATCGTTTCTACTCAAGATGATCAGAACAATGTGTCAGACCTTAAAGTAGTTAGATTGGCTTTGCCAAAGTTCAATAGGAGGGATCCTTTGACCCATTCGGCCTCATTGATCCACGAATCCAATTCTTACGATCTTCAAGAAGCTGAGAATGTGAGTGCGATCGCTATAGCCAATTTGGAAGACAGGATTTTAAAGGACATTGCTATTTCCATTGGTAGGTTGGTCATAAAGCAAGCTGCTGAAGAAGCTGCAAGACAAGAAGACGAAGGTATTGGAGCTGCAATTTCAGTTTTAAACGCCATGACAGAAAAAGCGGATACTAGAAATTGGCAAACTCTTCCCAATAAGATCTACTATCAAAGAGTTTATCTAGAAGCTGGAGAACAGAATTTAGATCTGGTAACAAGGATCGATACATCTGCAGATACATCAAGATTTAACTTCCAATTAAGAGAAAGAGAAACGGTCTTTCAGACCTATCATTCCTTGGCCAGCACCAATGTAATCTATTAGATAATGCCGATTGTGCAGCATAGAGTATCGAATCCTCCTAAAGGAAAAGCATTATTGGTCTTCGATGGTGATTGTGGATTTTGCAGGTATTGGCTGGTCAAATGGAAGAAGATCAGTAGTGATCATTTTGACTACAAGCCCTTCCAAGAAGTAGCTGGTAATTACAAAGAAATTCCCTTGGCTGAATTCAAAAGCGCTGTTCAATTGATCTTGCCAAATGGAAATGTAATGAGTGGTGCTGAAGTAGCTTATTACACTTACTATGTAAACGGTAGTATTCCTTTCTTATACAACTATTACTCCAAATGGAAGATCTTTAAAATACTAAGTGACTCTATCTATTCTTGGGTTGCAAAGAATAGAGAGTTTGCATTTAGATTGACCAGACTGATCTTTGGTAAAGACCCTTATAAGAACTCAAGTAGGAGAGTTATTGCAATACTATTTGTGTTCTTTAGTCTAATGTTCTTAGGCATAGCCAGTATCTAGCTGCAGTGATCAATTTAGCTGCTTTCGACAATTTGCTGAGGTCTTGATCCCAGTATTTTGGAAAAAGTGAGAGAGCTAAATAGGTAAAGCGGTAGATCGCCTTCATGATCAATAAATTATTGTGATAGTGCCTTCAGTTGTAACAGGGCCTTTTAAGTGTTCATTGAACTTTGCACTCTTTGCTGCAGTTACCGCCTTTGCATACAAATATGCACTAGAAGTTGTTGAGCCTGATGCTCCAGCTTCAGCAGTCCGTACATTTCCATAACGATCTACTGTGATCTTTACCACCACGGTACCCTTGTCTTGTGTTCCTATGGAAACTCTTGGTTTCTTCACCATTTCCCGATCAACGATCTTGTATTTTACAGTGAATCCATCAGCCACCAAAGATATCTCGCTAATATCTTCATTGTAAACTCCATCATAGGGTACATATTCTTTGAAGAAGACAGAGCTGACTTCTTTCATGGGAACCGTCTTTTCTTTCCCTTCTACAAAAATGGTCCATACATCGTGCTCAAGTCCTAAAACTACTCCATCAATCTTTTCACCCGAATTCAAAACCAAGGTGTGTTGGGAATAAGTGTGAAGGGAAAGGATGGTTATTAATAATAAGAACAGTGCTCTCATGATTTTTTATTTCAAAGTTATAGAGCAGCATTAGTGAAAATTGTGGCATTTGAACTTACTATCAACAGAAGGTTCTTAATTAGAAGCTTTTAACATTAATTGACTTGAACAAAAGGAAATACTCCTCTTATTAGTAGTAATTTTGCCCGATGCTTAAAAAGCTATACAGCCTATCATTCTTACTTCTAATTCTTGTATTCTTTGCATGTAGCGACTACAATAGAATACTGAAGAGTCCTAATCCAGAACTCAAGTACAACAAAGGAATAGAGTTGTACAATGAGGAAGATTATTCAAGAGCCTTGCCTTTGTTAGAAGAATTGGTTCCCTTGTACAGAGGAACTGAGAAAGGAAAGAGAGTATACTACCTTTATTGTTATACCAATTATTACCTTGGATATAGAATAGCTGCAGCTTACCATTTCAAGCAATTTTCTAATACTTATCCGCATAGTGATGAAGCTCAGGATGCTTTATTTATGGCAGCTTATTGTAATTACTTGGAATCACCAATACCCAGTTTGGATCAAGAGCCAACTTATACTGCATTAGAGGAATTACAGCTTTTTGCGAATACTTATCCAGAAAGTCCGCTAATTGATTCAGCGAACTCTTTAGTTGATGAGCTAAGGTCTAAGTTAGAAACCAAAGCCTATGATAATGCCAGCCAGTATTACAAGATCAGGAGATACAAGGCAGCCATTGTTGCTTTGAATAACTTTCAGGAAGAGTATCCACTTTCTGTATACTCCGAACAGGTGAAGCTAAAGATCTTGAAATCCTATTATTATTTGGCGATCAATAGTGTAGAAGAAAAGAAGGAAGAACGCTTTGATGAAGGAATAGAGGCATATTATGATTTTATTGATAATTTTGCTTCCGGAAAATACGTCAACGAAGCAGAAGACTATTATGCAAGATTGACGAAAGAAAGAGAAAAATTCATTCAGGAAAAAAAGGAAAGTGATGAACTATAAAGATATCGATGCTGCTGATACAACTATTACTAGAGATCTGAACAAATGGGAAGATGTTTCTAGCAATACCTACGAAGCAATTGTTGTTGCTTCAAAAAGAGCAAACCAAATCGGTTTGAAAATGAAAGAGGAGCTCAATTCTAAGTTAGCTGAGTTTGCCACTACAACTGATAACTTGGATGAAGTATTTGAGAACAGAGAGCAGATCGAGATCTCAAAATTCTACGAAAGTCTTCCAAAGCCTACTGCAATTTCTCTTTCAGAGTTGACCAAAGGCGAGACTTACTTCAGAAATCCTGAAGAGGATAAGGAAGAAGAGTAATCCACTCAATATGTTAAGAGGTAAGCGCGTTCTACTGGGCATATCTGCAGGTATTGCCGCTTATAAAACCCCTTTAATCGTTAGAGAGCTGATCAAAGCTGGAGCTGAGGTGCAAGTTGTGATGACCCCAGCGACGCTTGATTTTGTTACACCGCTGACTTTAGCCACCCTTTCAAAGAATCCTGTTTTTCATCAGTATTTTGACGATGAAAGTGGGGAATGGAATAATCATGTTGAATTGGCCAAATGGGCTGATATCTTTCTAATTGCTCCTGCCACTGCCAATACTATTGGAAAGATGGCTGGTGGGCTATGCGACAATCTTCTCTTAGCTTGCTATTTTTCAATGCCAGACCTTTCAAAGGTATATTTTGCTCCTGCAATGGACTTAGACATGTTCAAACACGAGCAGAATCAGGAGAACATCAAGAAATTACAGTCTTTCGGAAATAAACTGATCGATGCAGAACACGGAGAGCTAGCCAGCGGCCTGGAAGGAAAGGGCAGAATGGCAGAGGTTTCTAATATCATTAAAGCATTGCAAGGAGATCAATCGGGCCCATTACAGGGCAAAAAGGTAGTAATCACTGCTGGACCTACTTTTGAGGAGATCGATCCAGTTAGATACATTGGCAATTACAGCAGTGGTAAAATGGGCTATTCCCTTGCTGAGGCCATGAGAAATGAGGGAGCAGAAGTAGTTTTAGTAAGCGGTCCCACACATTTGGATTCACCAAGAGGAGTTGAGCTGGTAAAAGTAATTTCAGCTAAAGAAATGTTCGATGAGGTTATATCTCGTCAAGAAGATGCTGATGTATTGATCATGGCAGCTGCTGTTGCTGATTTCAAACCTTCAGAACGCGCTGATCAGAAGATCAAGAAAGGAAATGAAGGAATGAATATTCAACTAGAACCTAATCCAGATATCCTTGCTCATCTAGGTACAAAAAAAGGAAAAGGACAATTGGTGGTTGGATTTGCTTTGGAAACCGAGAATGAAGTCGAAAATGCGAAGAAGAAACTGCAAAAGAAGAATGCAGATATGATCATCCTGAATTCTATGAAGGATGAAGGTGCTGGATTTGGTCACGATACCAACAAAGTAACTATCTTAGACAAGGACAATAATCAATGGACCTCTGAGTTAAAATCTAAGCGCGAAATTGCCAAGGATATCGTGTCAAAAATTGGAGAGCAGATCAAGTGAAAAAAGAACTCATATTTCTCATTTTAGTATTCCTAGTCAATTCTATAGTTGCCCAAGAGCTGAACTGTGTGGTAAGTGTTAATGCGCGACAGTTAGAAGGGAGCGAGAGAACCATGTTCGAGAACATGCAAAAGGCTATTTTCCAGTTGGTAAATGGCACAAAATGGACGAATGATGAGTTCAAAGTTGAGGAAAGGATCGATTGCAGTATACTGATCAACCTAGAAGAAAGGACTGGCGCCAATGAATACAGAGGCAATATACAGGTACAAGCTTCTCGACCCATTTTCAATACTTCATATAAAAGCCCCATCTTCAATGTGAGGGATGAAGATTTCACATTTCTATACAACCAGTTCGAACCACTTTTATACAATGAAGGAAACTACAGTGGTGAACTTACTACGGTAATTGCCTTCTATGTTTATATGATCTTGGGATATGATTACGATAGTTATTCACCAGAAGGAGGGACAAGGCATTTTCAACAAGCCCAAAGAATTGTAGCCAATGCTCAAAGTTCTCCCTATGAAGGCTGGCAAGCATTCCAAAGTCAGAGCAATAGGTACTGGTTGGTGGAAAACTTGATGAGTGCAAGATTCAAGCCCATGCGACAAATGTTCTACACTTATCACCGACAAGGATTTGATCTAATGTCGGAGAATGTGCAAAGGGCAAGGAACAATATTACCACTAGCTTGAAAGCACTACGACCAATTCACAGTGTCTTTCCTTCGTCCTACAATATGCAAGTGTTGTTCAACGCAAAAATGCAAGAAGTAGTCAATTTATATTCTCAAGCTTCTGAACAAGAAAGAACTGAGATTTCAGAGCTTCTTATTACGATCGATCCCGGTAATGCAAATAATTACGAGAAGATCAGAAAAAGCAAGTAAAAGAGTTTTTTCTTATTCCCTTTCCATTTAATTTTAGGCTGTGCTAAAACACCTCTATATCCGAAATTTTGTATTGATCGATGAACTTGAGATCAATTTTGACTCGGGTTTGAGTGTGATCACTGGTGAGACTGGTGCAGGAAAGTCTATACTCCTAGGAGCATTGTCCTTATTGAAAGGAAAAAGAGCAGATCTTGTTGGTATTAAAGATCAATCGGTCAAGTCGATCATTGAAGCTCGAATTGATGTGAGTAAATACCGTCTTCGCAAGCAATTTGAGAAGGAAGACTTGGATTATCAGGAGGAAGCCATTTTTAGAAGAGAATTAAGTCCCCAAGGAAAATCAAGAGCATTTATCAACGATACTCCGGTTCGATTGGAGCAAATGCAAAAGTTGGGGGAATTGCTTTTTGATATTCATTCACAGCATCAAAGTATGCAGCTAAACGATCGATCGTTTCGCTTATTGATCATTGATGAAGTAGCTAATACGCGAAGAGAGCTGGAGGAATACAAGCAGAAATTCACGAAGCTAAAACAGATCCAGTCTCAATTGGACGAGCTGAAAGAAAAAGCAAGGCAAGCCATTCAAGAAGAAGATTATTTGCAGTTCCAATTCGAAGAGTTGAATACCTTGAATGTCCAAAATGGAGAAGAAGAGGGATTGGAAAATGAACATCAGCTTCTTTCCAATGGGGAACAGATCATTCAGCTAGCGGAACAGCTCAATGCAATACTAGATCAAGAAGACAATGCTGTTTTAAGTCAATTGCATACGGCTGAACAAAGCTTAGATGAGTTGGCTAGATTGAATCCAGCAATGAAAGAATTGGCCGATCGTTTGAGATCTGCGTATTTGGAATTGCGCGATATCAATTCTGATATCGAGGGATTTAAGGATGACTTTGATTTTGATTCTTCTCGTTTGCAGTTTCTAGAAGAAAGAATGGGAGAGATCCACAGATTAAAGAACAAGCATGGCTTTGAATCTGCTGATGAGTTGATCAATTATAAAGAGCAGCTCGAATCAAAACTGCTTTCCATCGGTAATTTCTCCTCCGATATAGATGGATTAGAAAAGGAATTGACTGCGATAAGCATTGAGCTGAAAAAAATAGCGCTTGAACTTAGTGTGAAAAGAAAAAGCTGTTTTCAAAAGCTTGAAGAATCAATTAGCAATACACTAACAAAATTGGGAATGCCCAATGCTCAATTCAAAGTTCAACATACGGAAGTTGAATTGGGAAAGGAAGGGATTGATCAGATCGACTTCATATTCTCAGCCAATGCAGGAGTAGCCCTTCAGGAAGTTCATAAGATCGCTTCAGGTGGAGAGCTTTCCAGGATCATGTTAGCTATCAAGAAAGAATTGGCCACTAACAAACAAATGCCAGCTTTGCTTTTTGACGAGATCGATACGGGAGTGTCAGGTGAAGTGGCAGATCAGTTGGGCAACATTTTAAAAGAAATGGGAGAGAAGCATCAATTGATATCCATCACTCATTTGCCTCAATTGGCAGCCAAAGGAAGACATCATTACTACGTCTTCAAACAAAAGGATGAAAATGGATACACTCACACACTGGTCAAGCGATTAACCGAAAATGAAAGGGTAGAAGAGCTTGCTAAAATGTTAAGTGGAGAGAAGGTTAGTGAAGCTGCAATGAATAACGCAAAAGATTTATTAGCCCAGTAATTCTGAAATAATATCTTTGTTCTAATATCAAAATACAACCGATGTCAAATAATCTACTAAAAGGGAAAAGAGGAATCATATTTGGAGCCCTCAACGAACAATCAATAGCATGGAAAGTAGCTGAAAGAGCACATGAACAAGGAGCTCAGTTTGTGTTGACCAATGCTCCAATTGCTATGAGAATGGGAGAGATCCAAAAACTAGCGGAGAAGTGTGGAAATGCTGAAATAATTCCAGCTGACGCTACATCAACAGAAGACTTAGAAGCATTGATCAGTGGTGCAATGGAAAAAATGGGAGGGAAGCTAGATTTTATTCTCCATTCCATCGGAATGTCGCCGAATGTGAGAAAAGGAAAGGCTTATGATGATACCAACTACGACTGGTTTCATAAAACCCTGGATGTTTCAGCCTTGTCTCTTCACAAGACCCTACAATCGGCTAAGAAATTAGATGCGATGAACGAATGGGGCTCAGTAGTGGCATTGACTTACATTGCGGCTCAAAGGATCTTTCCAGATTACAACGACATGGCCGATGCCAAATCATTGTTGGAATCAATTACTAGAAGTTTTGGTTACCACTACGGTGTTGAAAAGAAAGTAAGAGTTAATACGATCTCTCAGTCTCCAACTCCAACCACTGCAGGTTCTGGAGTAAGTGGCTTCGACGCTTTCATCAATTATGCTGCAGATATGAGCCCATTGGGAAATGCTACTGCAGATGATTGCGCTAATTACTGCATTAGTTTGTTCAGTGACTTGACAAAGTACGTAACCATGCAAAATCTTTTTCACGATGGCGGATTCTCAATGACTGGAGTCTCCAAGAAGGTGATGGATCGTTTTATGTAGAACTAGATCGATATTATAATGAATTAGGGGACTATTGGTCCCCTTTTCTATTTAGCAAGCAATGCTGAAAACAACTCACTCAAGATTTACTCAAAAATGGAAGCTACTTCTCCTTTTGGCTGTTGCTTTCTTACTTGCTTTCAATTCTTGGGGAACTGAGAGGGATAGCATTGGTTACGGTCATTTTAGAATGTTGCGGGTGAAGCAGGAAAACGACCTCTATCAGTATTGGTATCAATCTGATAAAGACTTCACCAATGGCTTTCATGTAGAATTATTTCATGAGGTTTTCGATAACAAAGTATCAGATTTTGCATTGATAGGCTTTAAGAGGAATGCATTCAATGACTTCTCTTTATGTATTGGTCAAGACCTTTTTACACCAGAGGATATCGATCTGGAAGAAGTAGACTCTACTGACAGGCCCTATGCAGCTTTGCTCTATTTGACCTATGCCAAGTTCTCCAATGATTTCTTCAAAGGAAGACAGCTAAATTCTAATTTCTATATTGGAATTAGCGGAGAATACGCATTTGGTGAAGATGCACAGAATGGCATTCATGAGATCATAGACAACAAACCTGCACTAGGATGGGGCAATCAAATAGGAAGTAGTTTGATGCTAGATTATGATCTTAGGTACAAGCAATTGTTGCCTTTGAATACTTCAGTCTTTGAATCCAACTTCTTTACCAAAGCTCATGTTGGAACCATTTATAACTATTTTGAGCTGGGTTTTGATTTTAAGATCGGTCATTATACCGACTCCTACTTGAATGATAGAGGAGTGGGAAGTACAAAGAACAAGATCCAATTGAGGGAGTCAGATTTTAAGAAATTGAGTCGAGCTAAACTTCAAATGATTCCCAATAGGATCCGAAAGAAAGGCATTCAAGAACAATTGGATTATCTCAATGATCGCTTGAACCGGAATTTTCAATTCTATTTCCAGTTTGGAGGGCTAGTATCTTATAACCTATATGATGGAACTTCTGAGGGAAGCTTGATCTCTTTCTCTAAGAACGTTTATGAATTAGAGGGGGAGGATCTTAATTCATTCTTGTATCAGGGATACTATGGATTTTCAATGCAGTACAATCGAGTAGTCTTGAGCTACTACCGTTTCCTTTCTAACAACATCAAAGAGGAGGGAGCATTGTTTGGTTTTGGAGAGATCACCTTTTCCTACAGCTTTTAATAGGAGCAATAAAAAAGCCCCAATTTGGGGCTTTTAACTATTCTTCTGATTCTTCAGTGTTCTCCTCTGGAAGCTCTTTCGGCTTGTCCTTGCTGGCAACCGCTTTCTTCTTCTTGACAATATCGATCTTGATGTTCTCTTTCTTCTTGTCCATCTTGATACTGATCATGTCTCCATCGTCTAGTTTAGACTGAATGATCTCTTCAGCTAGAGGATCTTCAATGAACTTTTGAATTGCTCTACTTAGCGGTCTTGCGCCATAATCAGCATCATAACCCTTTTCTGCAATGAAGTTCTTTGCTGGATCAGAGATCTCAACAGTGAAGCCCATTTCAGTAGTTCTAGAATACAATCCTTCCAGCTCGATATCGATGATCTTCTTGATGTCCTCTTGACTCAAGCTATTGAATACCATGATGTCATCAATTCTATTCAAGAATTCAGGAGCAAAAGCTTTTTTCAAGGCAGACTGAATGACTCCTTTAGCATTGTCTGTAGCACTTTCCTTTCTTGCTTGTGTGCTGAATCCAACTCCTTGACCAAAGTCTTTCAATTGTCTAGCTCCAATATTGGAGGTCATGATAATGATCGTATTCTTAAAGCTGATCTTTCTTCCCAAGCTGTCAGTGATCTGACCATCGTCAAGGATCTGGAGCAATAAGTTGAATACATCTGGATGAGCTTTCTCGATCTCATCCAATAGAATAACAGAGTAGGGGTGTCTTCTTACCTTTTCGGTTAACTGCCCACCTTCTTCATAACCAATGTAGCCCGGAGGTGCACCGATCAATCTACTTACAGCAAACTTCTCCATGTACTCACTCATATCAATTCTGATCAATGAGTCGTCATTGTCGAAAAGATGTCTAGCCAATACTTTAGCTAATTGAGTCTTTCCAACACCTGTTGGCCCTAGGAAAATAAATGAACCAATTGGTTTGTTAGGATCTTTCAATCCCGCTCTATTTCTCTGAATGGCTTTCACAACCTTTCTGATCGCTTCGTCCTGGCCAATTACCTTGTCGTGGATGTCGTCATACATCTTCACGAGCTTCTTGCCTTCTTTCTGAGCAACTCTTTGAACTGGAATGCCCGTCATCATTGCTACAACTTCCGCTACATTGTCTTCTGAAACGGTTTCTCTGTGACTCTTGGTCTCTTCTTCCCAAGCCAATTTTGCTTCTTCCAACTGCTCGCTTAGCTGTCTTTCGGTATCTCTGAGCTTCGCAGCTTCTTCGTACTTCTGACTTCTAACTACTTTATTCTTCTCGACTTTGATGTCTTCTATCTTGTTCTCAATATCAATGATGTTCTGAGGAACCTTGATATTGGTGATGTGCACTCTTGATCCAGCTTCATCCAAAGCGTCAATTGCCTTATCTGGCAAGTGTCTGTCACTCATATAACGATTGGTCAAGTGAACACAAGCTTCAATAGCTTCCGGCGTATAATTGACATTGTGATGTTCCTCGTAACGGTCTTTGATATTGTTGAGGATCTGAACAGTTTCTTCAACAGAAGTAGGCTCTACCAAGACTTTTTGGAATCTTCTCTCCAAAGCACCGTCCTTTTCAATATGTTGTCTGTGCTCATCTAGAGTAGTGGCTCCGATGCATTGGATCTCACCCCTCGCTAATGCAGGTTTGAACATATTTGATGCATCCAATGAACCTGAGGCTCCACCGGCTCCAATGATGGTGTGGATCTCGTCAATGAATAAGATGATGTCTGGAGATTTCTCCAATTCGTTCATCACCGCTTTCATTCTTTCTTCAAACTGACCTCTGTATTTTGTTCCTGCTACTAATGAGGCGAGATCAAGCGTTACAATTCGCTTATCAAACAATACCCTTGAAACTTTCTTCTGAACAATTCTCAAGGCCAATCCCTCGGCAATGGCAGATTTACCAACGCCTGGCTCCCCAATAAGAATAGGGTTGTTTTTCTTTCTTCTACTTAATATCTGACTAACCCTTTCAATTTCTTTCTCTCTTCCAACAATAGGATCTAGCTTGTCTTCCTCAGCCAGAGCAGTAAGATCCCTACCGAAATTATCCAGGACAGGTGTTTTGGACTTTGAATCAGCGGCTTTACTTCCAGAGCTTCGACCTCCGCCTCCGCTGCCTCCCATATAAGAAGATGAATCATCGTCATCGTCGTTGGTAGGATTGCCAGGAAGTTCTGATTTTGTTCTAGGTTTATTGCTCAAAATGCTTTCAAGTTCTTCTTTAACTGAATCGTAGTGAATATCCTGCTCCTCAAGTGCTTGCGTTGCAATGTTATTTGAATCTTTAAGTATAGAGAGCAATAGGTGTTCTGTGCCTATTAAACTTTGATTGAAAAGCTTTGCTTCTAGATAGGTGATCTTCAATACTCTTTCGGCTTGCTTTACCAAAGGAATATTGGATAGTTGGCTCAAAGAATTGTTCCCCGATTTGGTAGAGCTTTCGATCTTTCTTCTCAATTCGTTCAAGTCTGCACCCAAAGAATTGAGTATTTGAATTCCTACTCCTTGCCCTTCTCTGATCATTCCCAGGAGAAGGTGCTCTATTCCGATGTAATCGTGCCCAAGCCTCAAAGCCTCTTCACGACTGTAAGTGATCACATCTTTGACTCTTTGTGAAAAATTGGACTCCATATAATTCTCCTCTTTATATTAAAACGTTTGATCAGGCCAATTGGTTGTTTCCAAGGTAGGAAATTTGATTAAAAATAAGCCTATATCAAAATTATTTTTTCATCAATAGGCAAATACGATTCCACATTGCTCTTATCAACAAAATTTTGTGGAAAATTAGGTGCTAAATCAGGTCTGAAAGCCTTTATTTATAGGTATTTTCGAAAAGTATTCGGAGTGGCCTTCCGCTGCTCCTTTTTGTATTAACAATACTGTAATTATGTCAGACGGAGAGAAAATTATCAAAATTAATATTGAGGAGGAGATGAAGTCTGCTTACATCGACTATTCCATGTCGGTTATTGTAAGTAGAGCCTTGCCAGATGTTAGAGATGGATTAAAGCCAGTTCACAGGAGAATCTTGTATGGAATGCAAGACCTGGGAATCCTATCGAACAGACCTTATAAGAAATCTGCAAGGATCGTTGGGGAGGTGCTCGGTAAGTATCACCCACATGGGGATACAGCGGTGTATGACTCCATGGTGCGTATGGCTCAGCCTTGGTCGCTGAGATACATGCTGGTTGATGGTCAAGGTAACTTTGGTTCCGTTGATGGGGACAGTCCTGCAGCTATGAGGTATACTGAGGCGAGATTGAGAAAGCTCTCAGAGGAAATGTTGGCAGACATTGACAAAGAGACAGTTGATTTCCGATTGAACTTTGATGACTCTTTACAAGAACCTACTGTTCTTCCTACTAGAGTTCCTCAATTGTTGGTGAATGGAGCTTCGGGTATTGCAGTAGGTATGGCGACCAATATGGCGCCTCACAACCTTTCTGAGGTAATCGATGGTACCATTGCATACATTGATAACAATGATATAGAGATAGAAGGATTAATGGAGCATATCAAGGCTCCTGACTTCCCAACAGGAGGTACGATATACGGTTACGAAGGAGTAAAAGAAGCTTTTGAAACCGGAAAGGGAAGAGTAGTAATGAGAGCCAAGGCTGAGATCGAAACTACTAATTCTGGAAAGGAAAGGATCATCGTAACAGAGATTCCTTACCTAGTAAACAAAGCTGATCTGATCAAGAAAACAGCAGATCTTGTCAATGATAAGAAGATAGAGGGTATTTCTGATATCAATGATGAATCAGATAGGAATGGAATGAGGATCGTTTACGATCTTAAAAGGGATGCCATTACCAATGTAGTATTGAACAACCTTTTCAAATACACTGCTCTTCAAACTAGTTTCTCAGTCAACAACATTGCCCTGGTGAAGGGAAGACCAATGATGTTGAACTTAAAAGACCTGATTAGAAACTTCGTTGATTTCAGACACGAAGTAGTAACCAGGAGAACGGAGTATGAGCTGAAGAAGGCGAAAGAGAAAGCACATGTTCTAGAAGGATTGATCATTGCCATTGATAATTTGGATGAAGTGATCGAACTGATTAGATCTAGCAGAACTCCTGAAGATGCAAAGAACGGTTTGATAGAAAAGTTCAAGCTTTCGGAAATTCAAGCAAAAGCAATTCTAGACTTAAGACTTCAGAAGTTAACTGGTCTTGAGAGAGATAAATTGAAGGAAGAGCATGCTGAGTTGATGAAATTGATCAAGCATTTGGAAGACATCCTAGGAAACGAGCAAATGCGAATGGACATCATCAAAGATGAATTGAGAGAGATCAAAGACAAATACGGTGATGAAAGAAGATCATTGATCGAATATTCAGCTGAAGACTTCAGCATAGAAGATATGATCCCAGACGAGGAAGTGGTTGTAACCATTTCTCATCTTGGTTATATCAAGAGAACTCAGCTTTCTGAATACAGACGTCAGGGAAGAGGTGGAACAGGATCCAGAGGAAGCTCAACGAGAGATGAAGACTTCTTGGATCAGTTGTTTGTGGCTACCACTCACAACTATCTATTGATCTTCACTGAGAAAGGAAAGTGTTTCTGGATGAGAGTGTTTGAAGTTCCTGAAGGTACTAAGACATCTAAAGGAAGAGCTATTCAAAATCTCATCAGTATTGAGCCAGATGATAATGTGAAAGCATACATCTGTGTGAAGGATCTTACCGATCAAGATTACATCAACAACAACTACATAGTAATGTGTACCAAGAAAGGTACCATTAAGAAGACTAGCTTAGAAGCATATTCTCGACCAAGATCTAACGGTATCAATGCAATTACCATTAGAGAGGGAGATCAGTTGTTAGAAGCAAAATTGACCAATGGCACAGATGAATTGATGCTAGCGGTTCAAAGCGGAAGAGCTATTCGCTTCAACGAAAGTAAGGTTCGTCCGATGGGAAGAAATGCCGCTGGTGTGAGAGGTATTACCTTGGCTAGCGACAAAGATGAAGTGGTTGGGATGATCACTGTAAGAGAGCCAGAAGTGGAAACGGTACTTGTAGTTTCTGAAAAGGGTTACGGTAAGCGTTCTTTCTTGAATGATCCGGAAGACGGCTCTGAGAATTACCGCGTCACCAATAGAGGTGGTAAAGGGGTGAAAACTCTGAACGTTACCGATAAAACGGGAAGTTTGATCGCTATTAAGAATGTAACGGACGAAAATGATCTGATGATCATTAATCGATCTGGTGTGATCATACGAATTGCTGTGGCAGAATTGAGAGTTATGGGACGTGCAACTCAGGGTGTAAAATTGATCAACTTGAAGAATAATGATTCAATTGCTGCAGTAGCTAAGGTTGCTGTTGAAGAAGAGGATGAGGAAAACCTTGAGGAAATGGAGAATTCGGCAGAAAATGATGGGGAAAACAAGCCTGAAAATGAAGGAGGAAATAAGCCAGAAAATGAAGATGGCAAAGAGTTTGATAATGCCGAAGGTGAAAACTAATTTTGTACAAATTATTAAGATGAAAAATACAAGATCAATAATAGCTGCTATTGCTATCCTTAGCGTTTCATTTGCTTCTGCTCAAAAGGCAAAGGTGGTAAGCGCTTACAACTACAATAAAGCTTACGAAAGAGATAAGGATTGTAGCGACCTAAAGAAAGGGATCGAGTCAATTCAAAGTGCTACGAAGGACGAAAAGACTAGATCCTGGGCCAAGACTTGGTATTATGGAGGAAATCTCTATTTCAATGCTGCCTTGACCAAAGATGCAGAATGTGCTGCTCAATTTGAAGATGCATTGGACAATACCTTGACCTTCTACATCAATGCGATGAAGTACAATATCAAGACTGAAGGTGCAAGTGAGATCGATGTGGATACAGACGAAGGGATGACCAAATTGATCGGAATGATCTACAATAAGGATACAGACTTTGAAGATCCTACCTATATGAGAGACATCATGGGGCAGAAGTTTCCTTATTTGGCCAACGCTTTTATCAATACAGGAGTTGAAGCATTTCAAGTAGAAGATTATAAGAAAGCAAAAGACCTTTCAGAGAAATCGGTTGGAGTAAATGCGTTAATGGGAAGATTTGATTCACTAGGAATGTACAATGCAGCCTTAGCTGCTGAAAGATTAGAGATGTACGATGAGGCTATTCTTTATTACACGGTTCTTACTTCTGTAGGATATGGTGGACCAGAACTGTACTTGTACATGGCATCTATCCATGATAGAAATGGTGATAGCACCAAAATGCTTGAAGCAATTCAAAATGGTAGAAAGGCCTTCCCAGAAGATCCTAACTTGATCACAGAAGAGTTGAGTTATTTGATCACTACCGGTCAAACTGAAGAAGCATTGAAAAATTTTGATGCTGCGATTGCCGCAGATCCTACCAATCCTTCCTTGTATTACAACAGAGGAATCATCTTTGATGAATTAAAAGAGGCAGATAAAGCTGCAGCTGATTATAGCAAAGCGCTAGAAGTTGACCCAACTTTCTTTGATGCGGCCTATAACTTAGGAGCAATGTATTACAATATGGGAGTTGAGTGGAACAACAAAGCGAGTTCTTATGGATTGAATGAAACTGCCAAATACAAAGAGGCGACTACAAAGGCCAATGAGTACTTCGCAAAAGCAAGACCAGCTTTGGAGAAAGCTCATGAGCTAGATGAAACAGATCAGCCAACCATGGCATCTTTGGTAAAGATCTACGCGATCATTGGAGAAGATGATCTGTACGTGAAAATGAAAAAGAAATTGCAAGGAAATTAATCCTTCGAACATTCAAGAAAACCTCGACTTCAGTCGGGGTTTTTTTATGCCTCTATCTCGCTTAACTCTAAGGAGAAATTAATTTTTTGTTAAGTGTATTTTTTTTTAAATTTGGAAGACCATCACGAAGAGTTTGCATGGAGTGGATGAATTCTTACTGAGAAAGACGTTTTCACCATATAAAGTTTTGATTAATAATTGTCCATGCAAACGATTAACCCCGATCTAGGTCGGGGTTTTTTCATGATTTTTTTGAAACAGAAGACTATTCTTGCTGTTCTATTCTTTGTAGACTAAATTCGTTTAAAATTTAAGCCATGAACCAATTCAACGAACCATCATTCGATCCTTCCAAAGCAAGACCTTTCATATTGATCGGAATTGCCGTAGTTATTCTAATTGTAGTACTAGCCAATATCTTTGTAATACTTCAGCCTACAGAGAGAGGAGTAGTGTTTAAGAAATACACCAGTGGACTGGATGTTGAGAATGTGAGAGGGGAGGGTTTGAACATCATTGCCCCATGGAACGACTTGATCGTCTTTCAGATCGCTGAGCAATAAATTGAAGAAACCATGGATGTATTGTCTAGAGATGGGCTTTCCATCAATATTGATGTTTCCTTGCGTTTTAGACCTTCTCCAGAAGAAATTGGATATCTATATCGATCATTTAGAAAAAGCTATATAGAAAGCCTGATTCGTCCTGAACTAAGGTCTGCAGTTCGACAAGTGATTGGACAGTATACTCCAGAAGAGTTGTATGCTTCAAAAAGACAAGAGATAGAAACCAAGATAGAAGAGAAAACAAGAGACATCTTGAAGACGAATCACATCGAGCTCAAGGCATTGCTGTTTAGATCCATTAAATTGCCTGAAACCATCAAGCAATCAATTGAGCAAAAGCTAGCTGCAGAGCAAGAAGCACAGAAATACGATTATTTGATCGAGAAAGAGAAGAAAGAGGCAGAGAGAAGAAGAATTGATGCAGAAGGTAAAGCAGCTGCCAATAGGATCTTAAGTGCAAGTATTACTACGAATATCCTCAAGGAAAAGGGAATTTCTGCTACAGAAGAATTAGCAAAGTCAAACAACTCCAAGATCATTGTGATAGGAGGTGGGGATGACGGATTGCCCATCATCTTGAACTCAGATAAATAGATAAAAGGGGAGAGCTCTTCTAGAGAGAAGAACCGTCGTTCACATAAGTGAGGATGGGAACCAGTACTTGAGTTCTGTCCCATTTGAAAACTAGATTCACATCATAGAGAAACTCTATGGTGAACTGTTCTACTTCTTCATTCAGATCTGCAACAGGAACATTGATCCTCACCACATCGAACAAGGGATCTCTGCTTGCCTCATTGTCGAAATTCACACCCCAATTGTACATTTTAGAATTGAGAATGATGGTCCATTGCGTTTGCTGAGGAATGGTCCAAAGGGTGTATTTTCCCGCCTTTAGAGTTTGACCGCCAAAGGTGATGTCCTTGTTACACATGAAAGTAGTTGCCTCATTTGCTCCAGTTCTCCACACTTTACCGTAGGGAACCAATCCTCCAAAGATCTCTCTTCCTTTCTTATACGGTCTGTTGTAGAAGACTTCCATAGTTACGTCCGTGCCCTCATAGACAATGGTTTGTTCAGGACTAGCTTGTTTGGTGAAATATGTCAATATTTTAAAACCACCAATTCCCAGCACCGCTAGGATTACAACAACAATGATTGACCACTTAAGAATTTTCATAAGGCTTAGTATTATTTGCCAAATGTATCCTTTTCAATAAAAAACCCCGACATCGTCGAGGTTTTATTTTAATGCTTGGCTTAGGATTTCATCACCTTTTTGATCTCTTCTTCCAATGGTTTTCTAAACACAACTTCATCATCGAAGACATCCATCACTACTACATCTCCTACACTTACTCTGCCAGCTAGTAAGTCTTTCGAAAGCTGATTCAAAACCTTTCTTTGAATGACCCTTTTGATGGGTCTTGCTCCAAACTGCGGATCGTATCCAATTTCTGCTAAATACTGCACTACATCATCAGATATGGAGAGTTCGATCTGATTCTTAGCAGCCATTTTAACTACATTCTGTAATTGAATTCCAACAATCTCTTTTACATCTTCTTTGTTCAAAGGAGTAAACATGATCGTTTCATCAATTCTGTTCAAGAATTCAGGTCGAATGGTCTTTCTAAGTAGACCAAATAGTTCTAGCTTAGTTGATTCCATTACTGCTTCCATGTTCTTTCCATCCAACTCTTCAAAACTCTGCTGAATGATCTCAGATCCAAGGTTCGAAGTCATGATGATGATGGTGTTCTTAAAATTGACCACTCTTCCTTTGTTATCGGTGAGTCTCCCATCATCCAACACCTGCAAAAGAATGTTGAATACGTCTGGATGCGCCTTCTCGATCTCATCGAGCAATACTACTGAATAGGGCTTTCTTCTTACCGCTTCAGTCAATTGCCCTCCTTCATCATAACCAACATATCCTGGAGGTGCTCCAACCAATCTAGAAACTGCATGTCTTTCCTGGTATTCACTCATGTCAATCCTAGTCATTGCATTTTCATCGTTGAAAAGGTATTCACTCAATGATTTGGCCAATTCGGTTTTACCAACTCCTGTGGTACCTAGGAATATGAATGAACCAATGGGTTTCTTTTCATCTTGCATTCCAGCCCTGCTTCTGCGGATCGCATCAGAGACCGCTTCGATCGCCTCCTCTTGTCCAACCACTCTTTTGTGCAACTCATCTTCTAAGTACAACAACTTCTCTCTCTCAGATTGCAACATTTTACTGATTGGAATACCCGTCCATCTACTCACAACGTCAGCGATCTCTTCTGCATCCACTTCTTCTTTGATCAAGGTAGATTTCTCTTTAACGCTTGCTAGTTTTGTTTTTAACGAGCTAAGCTGAGTTTCTTCTTCCTTGATCTTTCCGTAGCGGATCTCCGCTACTTTATCATACTGTCCAGCTCTTTCTGCTTGTTCTGCCTCGTATTTGAGCTGTTCTATATTTTCTTTGGCCTTTTGAATTCCTTCAACGATCTCTCTTTCTGCTTGCCACTTGGCATTCAGGCTTTTTCTTTTTTCATCTAGATTGGCGATCTCTTCATTCAATACCTTCAATTTAGCGGTATCTTTCTCTCTCTTGATCGCTTCTCTTTCGATCTCCAATTGCATGACCTTTCTATCCAATTCATCCAACTCTTGAGGCTTTGAGTTGATCTCCATGCGCAGTTTAGAGGCAGCTTCATCAATTAAATCAATGGCTTTGTCTGGTAAAAACCTATCGGTGATGTATCGCTGTGATAGTTCCACTGCAGAGATAATTGCCTCGTCCTTGATCTGTACCTTGTGATGTGTTTCGTATTTCTCCTTGATCCCTCTCAAGATAGAAATGGCATCATCTGCATTGGGCTCGTCGATCAACACCTTTTGGAACCTTCTTTCCAAAGCTTTGTCCTTCTCGAAATACTTTTGGTACTCGTTAAGGGTAGTAGCTCCAATGGCTCTCAATTCACCTCTTGCCAATGCAGGCTTGAGGATGTTTGCTGCATCCATAGCACCTTCACCGCCACCAGCACCAACCAAAGTGTGGATCTCGTCAATGAAGAGCACGATGTCGCCATCTGCACTAACTACTTCTTTCACTACGGATTTTAATCGTTCCTCAAATTCACCTTTGAATTTTGCTCCAGCTACTAATGCGCCCATGTCTAATGAGTAGATCTGCTTGCTTTTGAGGTTCTCTGGAACGTCTCCTGCAATGATCCTGTGAGCTAATCCTTCGGCAATAGCCGTTTTACCAACACCTGGTTCACCAATTAGAATGGGGTTGTTCTTTGTTCTCCTAGATAGTATTTGTAATACTCTTCTAATTTCCTCATCCCTTCCAATTACTGGATCCAATTTGTTCTCATTGGCCATCTGGTTGAGATTGTTAGCATACTTACTCAAGGCATTGTAGGTATCTTCTGCAGTTTGAGAGGTTACATTTTCACCTTTCCTCAATTCTTTGATCGCAGCGATCATTTCCTTCTCATTGACACCGCTATCTTTCATCATTTGAGCGATCTGATCCCCACTCTTCAATATCCCTAATAGCAAGTGCTCGATGGATACAAACTCATCGTTGAATTCTTTCAAGTATTTATTGGCATGAGCAAGACTCTCTGTAGCCTTCTTAGAAAGGTACTGATCTGCTCCACTAACGCTTGGATAGGATTTTAAAGTACTGTCCAAAGTTTGCTTGAAGAGTGGAAGGTTAACTCCTAATTTGTTCATGATAAAAGGAGTGACGTTCTCATCTACTTCCATGATGGCCTTTAGCAAATGTCCATTTTCAATGGCTTGATGCTGATCTGCCATCGCCAGTTGCTGTGCTTGTTGCACTGCCTCCTGTGATTTTATGGTATAATTCTTAAAGTTCATCTTATCTATGTTTGGTTCATTATTTCAGATTGGATGAGCAATTATCAAATTATCGTCCAATTGCTTTTAGGGCTATATTTCGGCTAAAATGGCAGGAAATAGGCAAAAAATGAGGAAAAAGCTGCCGAAATGGCTTATTTATTGCCGAATAATGAGCTTGTGGTAGCTTTCTTCTGAGTTGAAAAGTTCAAGAATATAACTCCCTTTTGATAGTTCACTCAGCTCTATCTGCTGACGAAGAACACCTTCTTTAATTAATTCAGATTGCAGATTGTAGATTCGAAAGGAGCTGTAGTTATGATCAGGACTAATTCTTATCCAATCATCAAATGGATTGGGGAAGATCCCTATTTCTCGCTCTCTCGTTTTTTCAGTCTCTACTATACTGGTCAGCACATCATTCTTGGCCAAGATCCAACCTTCAGGATCAAAGGTGATGGAATCTAGATCTTGTTTTATCACCAAATTGAACTGATCACCAGAGAATCTAGGATCCACTACAATGCTGCTGTCCCAGTTGCCTGCGTGTAATTGAAAGGGTAGAGGAATGTTGAAAAAGTAGACCGAGGGATCCGATGGTAATTGCTCGATCTTGAATTTGAACAAACTATCTTCCTGTGACCATGTAGTAGTGTAGATTGGGTATCCTTTACCTTGAACCCAGTCTTTGAAGAATTCATCTAGCTTCTTTTGAGAGCTGGATTCTAGATGTCTTTTTAGATCGGATGTTTTTGCAAAACCATAGGATAAGGCTGGATCTTCTATGTAATTTTTTACCCCAGCAAAGAAGGCTGAATCCCCACAGACCCAGCGAAGCATATGCAAAATACTTGCACCTTTTTGATAAACTACTTGATTGAATAGCTCTGAAACGGAGGTGTCTATTCTAATGAGGGCTTGATCTGGATACTGAAAGGAGATCTGTTTCCAAATATTCAATACTACTGGCCAATAGATGGAGTCGTGTACGGAATTGAATTCATAAGTGAGACCGGTCAAATAGGTAGCAAAACCCTCATTTAACCACAAATCTTCCCATGTTCCACAAGTTACTTTATCTCCAAACCATTGATGAGCAAGTTCGTGGGCAATCAATTCGCCTCCGTATCCTCCCATAAAACTCATGGTTTGGTGTTCCATGCCACCTCCTCTGGTGAAAGAGGCATGTCCGTACTTTTCCTTCATAAAAGGATACTCTCCAAAAAGTGAATCGAACAAGTTTATCCATTCCTCTAAGGGGTCGTTCGATTGTTGCAGAGTTTCATTTTGAAAGAGATAATGCTCTATGAGTAAGCTATCATTTCCAACCTGATAATGTTCTTCAATGAATTGATAATTCGCCACCGCAACTGCAATCAAATAGGTGGCAATGGGATAATTGCTTTTGTAACGATAAGTGTGACGATTGCCAACTGTATCTATCCCGCTTCTCAATCCATTGGTTGCTACTTTGTACTGCAAAGGGGTAGTAACATTGATCTTGATGGAATCTGCCTTATCAAAGAGGTCGTCTTTGCAAGGAAACCATTCCGATGCTCCATAAGGTTGTGAAAGGGTCCAGATCATAGTGTCTCCAGCTGTGATGGTGTCTTGTGTGAAATTTCCCAAGCCGCCTGAGCTTGGACTACCTTGATAATGGATCTTGATGGAATCAAAAGAGTTTGGAGAAAGGGCAGAGGGCAAATCAATTTGAATGATCCTACCATCATGCTGATGATTCAATCTTGTAGTTTGATAGATAACAGAATCCACACTCAATGAATCCGAAAGAAGAGCTTGAAAATTCTTTAAGCTATCCGCTTCTACCTTAAAATGGATACTTACAGATCCGGAGATGTAGTTCACTCCAGGATCCAAGTTGAGATCCAATTGATAGGAGTGAACGTCATAACCATTAATAGCAGGGAGGGACTTTAGCTTCCTGAATGTCTCATACTTGGCCGATTCTAGCTCTGGCAGTTTGCAGGCATTGAAGGTTTGAGCTTGAACACTAATGGTGAAGAGCAGCAATGAAAGGAGGGTAAAGAAGAATCTTGTGTGTGAAGTGCGAGCTAGGAGGTACGAAGGATAGCAAATGTTTTTAATCTCCCATCTTAGCTTCTCGCTTCTATCATTTCGATTCCAATTAGTAGACCACAATCTTCTCCCTAATTCCCTTAGCAGGCACTCTAAGTATATAAACTCCTTTCTCAGCATTCAGATCAATTACTTCTCTATTGCCTTTAAAATTAGCTCTTTTTAGAGTTTTTCCGCTCAGGTCTATGATCTCATAGGTCTCTCCAAGCAATTGATTGGGTAAGTCAATTCTAAAGCTTCCTTGATTGGGGTTAGGGAAGATGGAGAGAGATGGAGAATTGGAAAAAGTGTGTTGAGATTCAATGTTTGTAGCTAGAGGATCGAATATGCGGAATGCATCAAGAGCAGTTCCACTTCTACTAGGGGTGGTTAAATTGACATCCACTCCATAGAATCGAAACTTAATTAGCATTCCCGAGTAGCTGCTTAAATCAATAGTTGATCTTATCCAAGGAGATTGTGGATTAGCAATAACAGTATCAATTCTATCAATTTCCACCCATGTTCCCATTGAATCGATTTCAAGTATAAGGTCTCCAATAGCCCAAGCGACACTTGTGTATCGAGCAACTGAATATTCTAGTTGCAAGTTCAAGGAATTGGGCAGATCAAAACAAGGTGTTTGTAGGAAGCTAGTATCCCCAACTGTAGTAGGTGAGGGGCGGTCTAAGTAGATAAAAGAGGAACCTTGATATGGAAAGCTAGGACCTCTAGAAGGCAAGTGGTAAGGCGAACAAAAATTTGAATCCAGAACGATCCATTTTGGTGAGGCCAAATCATCTAAATGCCATCCTTCACTTTCATTGAACAATTCAGGAATGCCTCCAATTCCGTCATAGCAAAATTCGTAAAGGTTTTCAAAGCCCTGATAATAAGGGAATTGGTTGATTTTATATACGATGTCTTTTGATAGCGAATCTCTTATAATATCCCCATTGTAAAAAAGATTTGATATTACTTTGAATTGAATATCTCCTGAAAAATTGATGTTTGGTCGTAAGCTGAAAGTAAATACTGTATCAACCAGAGAAGAACCTAAGTCTCTAGAGAAATATTCAGTAGTTAAGGCTACGCCATTCATAAAAAGCTCAAAACTTAAACTATCCTTGTCTATAAAGCTGCTATCTTTTTTTAAAACACGTAAACTTATTTGAGCATTACCACTTTGAGGACATCTTGAACTATCAATTGTAAATTCGGAAATATTAGTTAATGGTATTACTCCAAAGGTGTCAATGCGCACATCATCAATGGCCATATCACTCCGAAAGCTATTACCACCAGTTTCTCTACCTCTAAATCTAAATTTTATAGATCTCCCTAAATATTGATCCAAAGAAATCTCTCTATATCGCCAAGGGTCCGAGCCCGAAGTCTGTTGTTGACCGATAATTCGGTCTACAAGAACCCATTGCCCAGCGTCGTAGATATCCAGATATAGTGTCCCCATGCTGGAACCATACATGTGGTAAGCGAAACTCAATAATAACCCAGAATCTGTACCCAATTGAATACAAGGACTTTCAATTACCGGATCTATGGTAAAAGTTGAAGAAGTTTCGAGAAATACAAAGTTACCACCTGTAGCATCTTGATCAGGTCCAGTATTATTTGAAGCAGTACCATTATTAGCAACAAGCCATGTATAAGGAGGATTCAAGTTTCTTGTCCAACCTTGACCAAGTGATCCAGCCACTATCATGCTATCAAAGTTTTGTGCAAAGGGTACGGACAAATTATTTGCTGAAGAATTTGTTAGTTGAATGTTAAGCGTATCATTTGAAAATAGACTGTCCCTAGGAGTTGATGCCCAAACTTTTAGGTCGATCAAACTCAAATTGGTGAAATTGTAGGGTTGCGAGAATGTAAATACTCTGTTTGATCCAGGAAGCAAAGCTTGTTGCAGAGAATCAACATAGATTAAGCCTCCATTAATTTGATAGTACAACTTAGAAGCACCAATGCTATCAATACCATTATTTTCAATTTCAATAACTATTGGTTCCTCACCGAGCCCACACAGCAAGTTATTAGTTGGATAACTAACTCTTTTAACGGCCAGATCGGTAGAATCTAGGTCAGTGACTTGGAAATTGTCAACTCCAACACCTTCAAACTGAGTACTACCATCTGAGCTCAAGACAAATCTGAATCTAATGGTAGAGTTTGGAATTAGGTTATCCATTGTGACGGAGGTCTCCGTCCAATTTGAATCTGAACCAGACCAAAAGCTGTTACTAGCATACCAGTTTAAGGATGAATAAGAGGAATTATTAATAAGCTTTGAGAATGTTATTCCTCCATCTGTTGAATATTCCATCCAAGCTCTATCAAAAGCTGTTTCTATAATGTAAGTGAGATCAAAACTTATTCTAATAGCAGAAGTTAACGAACCAAGCAAAATACAAGGTGTGTTAAGATAGGAAAGCTCGCTTGCATTATAATCGCCTGATAAATTGGAAACAGCTGCCTTAGTGCCGGCTGCTGCTGTATCTATAATAGAATTATTTGGAATTCCAATTTGCCAAGATGAGTTAGTTCCATTGGAAGTCCAATCGATATTGTTGCCTTCAAAGTCTTCAAAATAAGGAAGGGTGTAATTACCTGCTCCTGTTGCAATTGTGCTTAGAGTGTCATTTTGGAGATTCTGATCAGCAATTAAGGCGGAAAATACTTTCAGTTGATTGTTTCCAGCCTGATAATTGATGAGATTAGGAAAGGTAAATGTGTCTGTTTCTTGAGAAGTTAAGCTATCAGTGTAAGTAGCTGTCACCGGGTTTCCATTATTTAGAATATAGCCGAGCTGGAAATTACCTTGAATCAAACTTCCAGAATTTTTAACAACAACACTCAAACTATCGGAACTACTGCAGCTTAGTGATGAGGGCTCGATATAGGTGATACTTAAATCTTTGTCTAATGGCGACCAAATTTCAACATTGTCAATTCCTGCGTACCACCCCCAATCTTCTCCATCATAATAAGAGAAGCGGACTCTACAATTACTGTTCTTGTATGCAGAGATATCAATTTGTGCATGGGGAAATCCATTTGCACAAGAAGCTAGCATATAATGGCCACAATCATCATTACTTCTTGAAAACACTCTATTCCAATTGGAGCCATCAAAGACATCTACAAAGAAGGAGTCGGCAATGCCTAGAAATTCTTTAAAGTTGTAATCAAAGTCTAAGAGGGTTACTGGATCATTGGAATTATCAAATGCAGAAGTTTCGATAGCTGCAACGGAGTCTATAGAGCTAGATCCTAGAACATCATCGTCAAAGAAAGCGAAGGCGGTACCATCTATGTTTTGAATACCACTGGAGAATGAAGCAGGTCCAGAAGTTCCATCTATTCCTACTTGCCAGCTATTATTGGCATTTGACAGTGTAGTGGTCCATCCAGTTGGAACTAGGGTGTCGTTAAAGTTGGCTGATATATGAATATTTTGGGCTAATAGCTGACTAGGTAGCAATTGGATCAGCAGAAGGAATACTAGAATTCGCATGTATTGTTCTTTTACAATCGAAAAAGGATGATGGCTCTTGTTGAAAATTAAGTGTATTATATCAATTAAATATTGAATACAAAGATCCAGATTAATAGATAACTATTTTCTGTCTAATTCCTCTGGTAGGAACGCTTAGTATATAAATCCCCTTCTCTGCATTTAGCTCTATTTCTTGCTTGGAATTATTGAAGATTAGAATCTTCCGTTTAAATTTAACGAATTAAGAAACACTTTTCAAAGCAATACACATGCATATTATAGATGAAGATCAGAATTGGAATTACGCTGGATTTTGGATCCGCTTTGTAGCCTATTTGATTGATGGACTAGTTATTTTCTTCCTTTTCACCATACTTCTGACCATATTTACGGGTGATCCCTTCTATCAATACCGTCTACAACCTATGGACTTTGGAGGTGATTATTGGTCCTTGATCTTTTCCAATTGGATCCTCAATATCATGTATTATGCAGGATTAGAAAGCTCATCCAAACAAGCTACTTTGGGCAAGATGGTTTTGGGAATTAAGGTGATCAACAAAAGGGGAGAGCGACTAAGTCCTTTGAATGCCATAGGTCGTTATCTGGGAAAGATACTGTCTGCTTTGATCTTGCTGATTGGATTCATTATGGCTGGCTTTGATAGGAAGAAGCAAGCCCTGCACGATAAGTTGGCTGAAACCTATGTGGTTTATGGTAATTAGTAATTAGCAATTAATAATTGGTAATTGTGCTGCTTCGTTTCTTTTGAACTAAGCTATATGCCCATACCATGCAGAACAAGATTCCTGCTACGGTTGCCATAGCACCGGCAATTGAACCATTGATCAATACCGCCAAATAATACCCTCCAACAGAACTCAAGCTTGCAAAAAGAGCCGTTAGCCAAAGCATGTCTTTCAGTTTGTTGGTGATCAGATAAGCCGTTGCAGGTGGTACGATCAGGAATGCAACAACCAAGATAGCACCGACAGATTCAAATGAGATGACCGTTGTTAAGGAAACGGAGCTCATCAATAAATAATGCCAGAAGCCTACGCTTATTCCTAGTGCAGAGGCATATTCTTCATTGAAGGTGGTAATGAAAAGTCCTCGGTGTCCTCTATAAATGATCAAGAGGATCACCAAGAGCATGCCTGAAGCGATCCACAAGGTCCTTGGGCCTAAATTGATATCTCCCCAGAAAAGAAGATCCAAAGGGACGTATGCAATCTCACCGTACAATACACAATCTTGATCCAAGTCGACTTGCCCAGCAAAGAGTGAGATCAAGATGATCCCAATGGCAAACAACCAAGTAAAAGTAATTCCAATGGAAGCATCTACTTGAAGCTTGGCCTTCTTATAAAAGAGTTCAATGATCAATGTGGTAACTACTCCCAAAGCTGCAGCTCCTAGTAACATTGGTATGCTTCCTCTTGAACCAGAGAAGAGGTAAGCCAGCACAATGCCTGGAAGCACAGCATGTGAGATTGCATCACCCACCATGGCCATTTTCCTCAGTACTAAAAATGCACCGAGTAAGCCACAACTTATGGCTATCAAACTACCGCTCAATATGATCCACAAAGCTTCCATTATTCTGTAGGGTAAGGGATTTTACTGCTGTGAGGATCTATACTTGGACGATCTAATTCTTTCTCCAAGAGCGATTCGATCTCAGGAGTAATTATGTGCTCAATGGCTTCTGCGTCATTATGTACATGATCTGGTTCCAACTTCAAGCGTTGGTTCAAGTAAAGCTCCCAAAGTCTGTGCAGTCGTACAATTCGACTAGCTTCTTTAAATCCCGCCTTGGTAATGAACCAACTATCTCCTTTCTTTCTTAGGAGGTTGTTTTTCTTGAGCATCTGTAGACCTTTTTTCAATTCAGGCTCCATGAACCTTTTGCTTTCCAGAAGCTCCTTTTCTGATCTTTGTATTTCAAAGTCTCCCTTCTTTTCGCCCAAATGATAAAAAAGCTTCAAGATATTTTCTGTTAGGATCTTGTCTCTGTTCTGCCAATTCAGCTTGAGTTTAGAAAAGACTCCTCTTTTGGGGGCAAACCATATGGAGCCAATCGTTAAAATAGACAAGGCCATTACTACCCAAGGACCAGTGGGCATGGACGGAGCTATATAGCTGATGTAAGATCCTACCAAGCCAGAAAAAGCTCCAAATGCAGAAGCAATGATGATCATGACCCCCAATCTATCCGACCAATATCTCGCACCCGATGCTGGAGTGATGAGTAGTGCAGCCATGAGAACTACACCTACAGCTTGTATGCCCACCGCAACAGCTAATATGGTAATGGTGGAGAGTAGGAATTCAAGAAATTTTACTGGTAAGCCAATTACCTTGGCATAATCCGGATTGAAACTGACCAGTTTGAATTCTTTGAATAAGAGCGCAACAATTGCGATCAAGCAAATGCCGATCCCGCTGAATATCATGACATCGTCCTGGGTCAAAGAGGCAGCTTTTCCAAATAAGAACTTATCCAAACCAGCTTGAGCTGCATTGCCACTATGCTGGATCATGGTCAATAATAGAATACCTGCTCCAAAGAATACGGATAAGACTATACCAATTGCCGCATCATTCTTAAGCTTCGTTGTTCTGCTGATTCCATCGATCATCAACAAAGAGATCCAACCAGAGATAATGGCTCCGACAATTAATAGTAATGGGTCTTTGGTACCGCTAATGATGAATGATAGACAAACGCCAGGTAGAATGGAATGGGCAATAGCATCACCTACCAATGCTCTCTTTCTCAAGAAGGAGAAAGTCCCCACCATAGCAGCCGTTGCACCCAGGATCATGGTGCCAAGCACAACGAACCTAACGTTGGGATCAGAGAAGCTGAAGAATTCTAGACTGGAGTTCACTTTTCTTATTTTTTCTCTCGAATAGGGAAGTCTTTTTCTCTTACCAATTCACCCACTTTACTCAGTACGTTCAACTTACCTCCGTAAGCTTCTTGAAGCAACTCTTCATTGAAGATCTCATCTTTGGGTCCTGCAGCTACCATTCTGGTATTGAGCAAAACGATCCAATCGAAGTAGGCCTTAGCCGTTTGAAGATCGTGATGAACTACTACTACGGTTTTTCCTTTGTTTTTCATCTCTTGAAAAAGATCAAGAATGGCTTCTTCTGTAGCGGCATCAACCCCTACAAAAGGTTCGTCCATGATGTAGAGATCGGCTCCCTGTGCTAGGGATCTTGCAATGAATACCCTCTGCTGCTGCCCTCCAGAAAGTTGATTGATCTGTCGGTTGCTGTATTCAAGCATGTTCACTTTTTCAAGTGCTTCCGCGGCTAGATCCTTGTCCTTTTGAGTGATCCTTTTGAAGAGATTCGAAGATCGATACCTGCCCATGAGTACCACATCCATTACAGAAGCGGGGAAATCCCAATCAACTGACTCCCTCTGGGGAACGTAGCTTACACTTTCTCTTACTTCTTCAAGATCCTTGTCGAAAAGCTTTACATATCCACTGCTTGGCTTTACCAAACCCATAATGGCTTTCAGTAGAGTTGTTTTCCCTGAACCATTGGGGCCAATGATGCCTATGATCTGACCTTTGGGTAGTTCAAAATCTACATTCCATAGAACAGGCCTGCGATTATAGCTTACCGTTAAGTTGTGTGTTTCAATGGAAGATTTTTTCATTTGAGTGCTTTTACGATGGTATTCACATTGTAATTCACCATTCCAATATATTCTCCTTCTGCAGTTCCTTCTTGTCCCATGGCATCGCTGTACAAGGTTCCTCCAATATCGATGGTGTGACCCCTTTTCTCACAGCCCTCAACAACCGCCTTTAGAGATCGGTCTGAAACAGAACTTTCAACAAACACAGCTTGTATCTTCTTGTCGGTGATGTAGCTTACAAGATCACTCACATCCTTCAAACCGTATTCAGATAGGGTGGAGATTCCCTGTAATCCTCTGACTTCAATATTGTAAGCCCGACCGAAATATCCAAAGGCATCATGAGCAGTGATCATAACTCTCTTTGAAGAATCGATCTTGGCAATTTCTTCCGAAACCCATAGATCCAACTCTTTTAATTTATTGGAGTAGGAGAGTGTGTTCTTTAAAATCGCATCCTTATTAAAGCCTTGAACTGTAGATATCTGCACACCCAAATGCTCTACAACTTCAGCCCATAGAGCTACATCAAACCAAAGATGTGGGTCAAATGCTCCTTGAAAATCGGCACTTTGAATGAGTTCGCTTTTTTTGATCCCGTCTGCTGCGACGATAATCCTCTTTCGATTCTCAAGTTTTTCAAAGATTTCGCCCATTTTCCCTTCCAAATGCAGTCCATTGTATATGATGATATCTGCATTGCTTAACTCTTTGAGGTCTCCTTGTGTCGCTTTATATAGATGAGGGTCAACTCCAGGACCCATCAATCCTATTACCTGAGCCTCTTCACCGACAATATTATGTACGGCATCAGCCAACATCCCCGTAGTACAGACAATCTTGACCGACTCTTTTTCTTGGTTTTCAGAGCTTGATTGGGTCTGACAGGATAAGAATCCAAAACACAAAGCCCAAAGGCCTATAAAAAATAATGATCTATTCATTTTTCCTTCTTGATTAATAAGTTATCTGCAACACCTTTGGAAACAGTTACTTTTTTGTTGTTATCAAAGAGAAGTTCAACAGAGCCATCATAATCTACCTTGCTTAATAGTTGACATTCATCTCCCAGCTTGATTTCTAAGCTTTTAAGGTGATTGAAGAAGGAGGTGCCATGGTCTTTTACACCTAGTATGACTGCTTTCTCGCCTTCTTCAAGATCGGAAAGACTCAAGCTCAAAGCAGGAGGGAAGTTGCCATTTTGGTCTGGAATGGGATCTCCATGTGGATCCCTCCCTGGATTGCCAAGAAAATCATCCAACCTGTTGGTTAGTTCAGGAGATTGAATGTGTTCAAGTTGCTCAGCAAGCTCATGTACCTCCGACCAATTGAATTTTAATTTCTTGTAGAGAAAATACTCCCAAAGACGATGTTTTCTAATGACGGCTATTGCGGTTTGTTTTCCTTGCTCAGTGAGGTTTGCTGCTTTGTATTTCTTATAGCTTACCAAGCCCTTGTCGCATAATTTTTTCAACATGGAAGTGACAGAAGATGCTTTGGTGGTTAATCTTTCGGCAATAGCATTGGTGCTGGCAGCGCCATCATCTTTACTGTTGAGAATGTAGATGGCTTTCAAATAATTTTCTTCGCTTAATGAAGGCATTTACTATATTTGCCGCAAATATAATTACATTAATCTAAAATTAAATTTAGACACAACTAAAAAATATGAAAAAGTTACTTGTTCTTCTCCTTTCCTTGATGTCATACCAACTTTATTCACAGGAGATTATAACTGATCGACCAGATCAAACAGAATCGCCCATTGCTGTATCTCCTGGAATTCTACAAGTAGAAACAGGATTCTTGTTTCAGCGTGCTGAAGCGGAGAATGGGACTTCTATTCGAAGAAGTGTTTATCCGACCAATCTATTTAGAATTGGCTTGGCCAAGAATTTAGAATTAAGATTGGTCAATGAGATCTCTACCTATAAGGTTGATATTGTTGAAGGGACTGAAATCGATGAAGAGAGAGATCTTGAAGAAGGGGAGAATGAATTCTCTGGCACGGAGGACTTGCAAATTGGTTTTAAGTATCAATTGACTTCTTCTGAGAGCAAAGTAGTGATGGGTTTGATGGGGCATTTGTACGTGCCAACAGGGGCAAAGGCAGTGTCTATCAATGATTATGGTGTGATGGGAAGATTGAATGTTGCCTATGATTTTGATGATAGAAGAGGTATTAGCGCCAACTTTGGCTATTTCAATTCTGACTTGGATTGGAAAGATGCAGATCAGAAAAGACAAATTGGAGCCTTTACCTATACTTTGGCATATGGTCAATCACTAGGGGATAGGATAGGGGTGTACATAGAAGCTTACGGTGATTATGTAGAGTTTGAAGATTGGTTGAATAGTATGGATGCAGGATTTACCTATTTGCTTCGTGATAATGTTCAATTGGACTATTCTTTTGGTTGGGGATTGGACTATACTATGAACTATCATTCCATTGGAATTAGCTTTTACTTGCCAACCAAGTAAATTACAGAAGTAAACAATTTACAAAATTATATGGGGCGATATTCAATGGATGTCGCCTCTTTTTGTATACAAATGGCTACAACTAATTCGTGTAATTAAATAATTAATTGTTATATATTGGATATCAATTAGTTAAGTATGCTTACTTAAATTTAACTTGCAATTATTATCTCAGTATTTATCAGCTATATTTGAAAATTTACAGATGTAAATTGCTGTAAACTTATTTCTTGTTTACTTTTGTATACAATTAAGATGTTTACATATATAAACAGTGTATTTTGGAGTTACAAGAGCGATTTAGATACATAATGAAACTCAATAATTTGAGTGCATCGGCATTTGCTGATGAGATCGGAGTGCAGCGATCTTCTATCTCACATATACTATCTGGTAGAAATAAACCAAGCCTTGAATTCATTCAAAAAGTATTGAACCGATTCCCTAAAGTAGATGCTACTTGGTTGATTAATGGAGTTACTTCTGTTGAAAGTGATAAGATCCTTCCGGAGAAAGAAAATTCCTTAATGGAGGAGAATAGTAGTAAATCAGTTGAAGTTTCTACTAGTAAGCAAGCTGCAATTGCTCCTTCTGCCTCCCAGGAATTAACAGCTAAAAGGATCAGTAGAATCTTGGTATTCTATGATGATCAATCCTTTGAGGAGTTCAATCCTTCTTAATATCTTTTTATCTCTAGATAGAGAATTTGACTTACCTTTGTAGCCCATGCTATACAAGGGTTTAATTCGTCCGATACTATTTTCTCTCTCTGCTGAAACGGCACATCACACCACCTTTTCTTTGTTCAAGACCCTTATGAAGATCCCTTTCGCAAGGTCAATAAGTAAAGGTTTATATACCGTAGATTCCAAACATCTTAAAAGAAGTGTATTTGGCATTGATTTTCCGAGTCCTGTAGGTTTAGCAGCGGGCTTTGATAAAGATGCCAAGTTGTTCAATGAGTTGGCTTGCTTGGGGTTTGGATTCATCGAGATAGGAACTTTAACTCCTAAGCCACAGGCCGGCAATCCAAGGCCTAGATTATTTAGGCTGAAAAATGATCGAGCATTGATCAATAGAATGGGTTTCAACAATGAGGGGGTAAAGGCAGCTGTTGAAAGATTGAAAAAGAAATCCCCTCAGTTGATCATAGGCGGTAATATTGGCAAGAACAAGATCACCCCAAATGAAGAGGCTTTGAAGGACTATCTCCACTGCTTTCAAGAGCTTTACCCAGTGGTCGATTATTTTGTGGTGAATGTCAGCTCACCCAATACTCCAAATCTCAGAGAGTTACAAGAAAAGGAGCCCCTCAAAAAGCTCTTGCTTAGCCTGATGGAGGAGAATCACAGGCAAGCAAAGAAAAAGCCCATCCTTCTAAAGATTGCACCTGATCTTAGCGATGATCAGTTGAACGATATTGTAGAGATCACTAAAGAAACTAAGATCGATGGCTTGATCGCCACCAATACCACCATCAGCAGAAATGGTCTAGGTGCCAGCACTTCTGAGATTGAAGAAATAGGTGCAGGAGGATTGAGTGGAAAGCCCCTTCGAAAAAGATCAACAGAAGTGATTTCTTTCTTGCATGAGAGATTGGGTAAAGAGTTTCCTATTATAGGAGTAGGAGGCATTCATTCTCCAAAAGATGCAATTGAAAAGCTGAAAGCGGGTGCCAGCCTAGTGCAGGTATACACTGGCTTTGTTTACGAAGGACCTTCTTTTGTGAAGAAGATCAACAAAGCTCTCATTAAAGAGTTATCATAGTATGGTCAAGATAATTGAATGCCCCAGAGATGCAATGCAAGGTTTGAAGGACTTCATTCCAACAGATCAAAAGATTGAATATATCAATCAATTGTTGAAGGTTGGCTTTGATACCTTGGATTTTGGTTCTTTTGTTTCACCAAAGGCAATTCCTCAATTGGCTGATACATCAAAGGTTTTGAAGAATTTGGACCTGAGTCAAAGCAATTCTAAACTCTTGGCCATCATCGCCAATAAAAGGGGAGCTCAGAATGCAGTAGAGTTTGAACAGATCTCTTATTTGGGTTATCCTTTTTCTGTTTCAGAGACCTTTCAGCAAAGGAATACCAATGCTAGCATTGATGAGTCATTAAAGAGGGTAGAAGAGATCCAAGAGCTTTGTTTGAAGTCGGGCAAGAAAATGGTATTGTATCTTTCTATGGCCTTTGGCAATCCCTATGGCGACCCATTTCACGAAGATGTAGTTGCTCAATGGATCGAGCGTTTGATGCAATTTGAGATAGGAATTTATGCCCTAAGTGATACCATTGGCGTTTCTGAAAAGAACATTATTCGCAGACTATTCACAACCGTTGTCAGAGAGTTTCCAAAGGTTGAAATTGGAGCTCATTTTCACACCACACCAGAGCAATGGGAAGAAAAGGTGAAAGCGGCTTATGAGAGTGGTTGCAATAGATTTGATGGGGCTATCGCAGGCTATGGAGGTTGTCCAATGGCTGATGATGAGCTCACCGGTAACATGCCTACCGAAAAATTACTTGAGTTCTTCAAGAGGGAAGAAGGAGTGACAAAACTAGACTTAGAGGCATTCAGGGAGGCTCAAGCAATGGCCTCGAGGCTATTTCCTCAATAGAATCATTTATTAGTCTTTCCTTCGTATAGCTTTGTAAACTCCGAGTCAACGGCTTCCCATAATTCTATTTTCTGATTTTCAGGCCCTTTGATGTGTAAGAACTTCCCATATTCGTATTCAGCAATTTCGTCTAATATCTCAACGCCATTTTCTTCCAATTGAACTTTTAAGGCTTCTAGATCATTTACTCTATAATTGATCATATAATCGTTGGTGGAAGGTTCAAAATACTTGGTGTCGTCTTGAAAAGGACTCCATTGAAGGTAGGATTTCTTATCGGGTTCATCAGAACTTCTCGATTCAAAAAGGGCTCCATATTGATCCGTGATCATCCCGAGGTTTTTTGAATACCAATCCTTTACTTTAGCCGGGTCCTTGCACTTGAAGAAGACGCCACCTATGCCTATTGCTCTTGCTTTGCTCATGCTTTTTAATTTCTTCTAAAATTAAGATAATCAGCGACTAATAGCCTTAATTTGGCGCTTTCTTATTCTGGAGATGAAGAAATCATTGCTATTTATTTTTGTTACTGTCTTGGTAGATGTGATCGGTATTGGAATCATCATACCAGTGCTGCCCTCCTTGATCGAAAGTTTACAAGGAGAGGGATTGAGTGAGGCTTCTAAAATAGGAGGTTGGTTGATCTTTTCATACGCCATCATGCAATTCTTTTGCGCTCCATTGCTCGGTACCTTAAGTGATAAATTTGGGAGGAAGCCCGTTCTGCTCATTGCTCTTTTTGGTCTGGGAGTAGATTATCTATTTCACGCCTATGCACCCACTATTGCTTGGTTGTTTGTAGGAAGGGTATTTGCAGGTATGTGCGGAGCCAGTATAACAGTTGCAACTGCTTATATAGCTGATGTGAGTAAGCCCGAGAACAAATCGGTCAATTTTGGTTTGATCGGTGCCGCATTTGGATTAGGATTTATTGTAGGGCCGGTAATTGGAGGATTATCTGCAAAAGTCAGCCTGCAATTGCCTTTCTTGATTGCGGCAGGATTGACCTTGATCAACTTTCTTTATGGCTGGATCATTCTTCCTGAATCTCTTCCAGTAGAGAAAAGAAGGGTAGTTAGCTTGAAGAAGGCCAATCCGATCGGTTCTTTTCACCTGCTTAGAAAGTCACCTGTAGTTGCTGGTTTGGCAATTGCATTTTTTCTCCTCTACATTGCAGCCCACTCAGTTCAATCTACTTGGACCTTCTACAGCATGTACAAATTTGATTGGGACGAGAGCATGGTAGGATATTCCATAGGATTTGTAGGTATCGTTGTAGCTATTGTGCAAGGAGTTTTGGTAAAACACACAGTAAAGTGGTTTGGAGAAAGGAATACGGTCTTAATTGGCTTTGTTATGTGGTTTTCCGGATTGGTTTTATTTGCTTTGGCCACCAATCAAGTGTTGTTCTTCCTTTTTATTATTCCTTATTGTTTGGGTGGAATTGCCAGTCCTACATTACAAGGGATCATCTCCAATCAGTTTTCCGATCAAGAGCAAGGGAAATTACAAGGTGCGATGACTTCTCTAATGTCCCTAACCGCCATCATAGGGCCAGTAGTAATGACCAGTATTTTTGCTTATTTTACTAGTGAGAAGACCTCTATTGATTTGCCAGGAGCTCCTTTTCTATTGGGGGCATTGATGGTAGGTATCTCTTTGTTTATTAGTTTGAATAGTTTAAAGAAGAAAGAGGCTGTTGCTGAATGATGGACCTAAGCTAATAGTCCAATACTTAGACTAATAATGGAATAGGTGAGGAAGCAAAACATGATTCCCAATGGAGCGGAGAGCCATCTTCCTGTTTGATTGCCCTTTACTTCCATGATGAATTCCTCCATTAAAAAGCTGGTAAGGTATTGAGCTGAAAGAAGCAAAAGAAAGCTAATTGCTAAAAAAGGAATCAATAGTTGTTCGGCGATTATTCCCGAGACACCTAGCCATAACATCAAGATAGTTCCAACAGCTGCAGTACTGCTGTATATGAAGAAGCGAAATGGTGGATTCTTGATGTTCACATAAGGTGAACGTATCTCTTAGAGCTAAATTGTATCGTCCTGCCAAATTTTCCAAGACTCTTCAGCTTGCTTTCTCAACATGTCCAAACCGTTCTTGATCTTGGCCCCCTGTATGCTTGCCAGCTTTAGCAATTTGCTTCGTGATGGATTGTAAACCAAATCAAACACAAAGTGTCTAGAATCAATGAGTTCGTAAGGAATGGGAATCATCTCATCGGTATTTGGGTAGGTGCCAAGAGGAGTACAATTGATTAGTAATTGTCGCTCTTTTATTATTTCTTTATCCAGCTCTTTGTAGAGAATACCATTCTTGATTTTGGTTCGACTAACTACCAAAAAAGGGATGTCAAGTTGTTTAAGACTGTATTGAATGGCTTTGGAAGAACCTCCACTACCAAAAACCAATGCTTCTTGGATGTTTTGAAGATCCCAGGATTGAAGACTGTCGGTAAATCCCAAATAATCGGTATTGAACCCTTTGGATTTGCCGTCGGGATAGATTTTAATGGTATTTACAGAATTGATCTCTTTGGTGGCGATGTCTAAGTCATCCAAAAATGAAATGACCTGCTCTTTATAAGGGATGGTGACATTGAATCCAATACCGTTAGTTTGGTTAAGAAAAGTCTCAATTTCAGTATGATCTTGAAGCTCATAATTATCGTATTCACAATTACTTATGCCTTCTGATAGAAACTTATTATTGAAGTATTCTTTTGAGAAAGAGTGGGAAAGACTTTTCCCGATCAGACCGTATTTGCGCAGGTTCATTTTGCCTTTTTCTTTGCTAGGGATTCAAAAAGAACAATAAGTGCAAATCCAAAAAACGCTAAGAAAATTGAAGTGATCAGCTGAGGATCTTCTGGAAAGTCGAAAGGCAGTACATTCTTATCCAGTACAGATACTTTTTCACCGTGCCTATCTAAACCCCATTCCAAAGTGATTTTCCAAGGCCAGATCTTATTAAGTGAACCTAGCATGAATCCGCTCAAGATCGCAATGGTTAGATCGTGATACCTTCTCAACATCCATGAAAGCACATGACTAAATGAAATCAAACCAGTGATACAGCCTGCACCGAAAAAGGCAATGGTTTTGATGTCAAAATCAGATAGAGATTCTATGATGTAGGCGTATTTCCCTAGAAGAACTAGTATAAAAGCTCCAGATATCCCTGGGAGGATCATGGCGCAAATTGCAACAGCTCCTGACAGAAAAATAAACCATGGAGCAATCGAACTTTCTGTGGGACTAATGCTTGTCAGGTAATAGATCAAAACTGCCCCAGCTAAAAAGGAGAGGATGTTCATGATGTTCCATTTGCTAATGATCTTGGCAACGTAATAGGTAGAAGCTAAGATCAAACCAAAAAAGAAAGACCAGAGAAGAATCGGATGTTCGTTCAAAGCATACTTGATGAACTGCACCAGACTAACGAGGCTAAGTGCAATGCCACTGAATAGTGCAAGAAGAAAATCTCCATTGATGTGCTTCCAGCAAGCAATAAGGCCCTTTTTACGAAGTACATTGAGCGCAGAGCTCATAGATTTCAAAGAGTTGATAAACTCTTCATAGATTCCGCTGATCAAAGCAATGGTGCCCCCAGAAACTCCAGGAACTATATCTGCAGCTCCCATGGCCATTCCCTTCAGAACAATGCTGGTGTATTCTTTCCTTGATCTAGGCATGACTTTCCATATAGGCAACCAAACCACCTTTTAGATAAGAAACATCCTTCTCAGCGAATTCTTTTTGCAAATGATAAGCAATTGCTTGAGCTCTATTGCCGCTTCTACAGCAAACAACGATCTCAGGATAATCTAATAATTCATCCAGTCTAGACATCACTTCTGCCATCGGAATGTGCAGGGACTTAAGGTGGAAGTCCTCGTATTCATACTCTTCTCGAATGTCTAGGAGAACAACAGATTCTTTATTAATCAGACTATCTATGCTGCTAGCCTCAACTTCTTTTACATTCATGATCTATTCTTCAATCTTCTTTTTGGCGATCTCTTCTGGCAAGAAATCGTGAAAAGTGTCACCTCTCAACCCAATTCGCAGAGTTTCTAAGGGGATTACTTCATCGTGACTTATATTTCCAAGGTTTACGTTACTTCCAAACTGTTTGATAAACCATACTTGTTGGCCTTTGATAGGAGCTTCCCAAAGTATGTTCTCTACCTTGACCTTTGCAATGATCTTATTCACCAAGGCAACATGAGCAGTACCATTTGGTCTATAAATTCCTACATTTCCGCTTTCACGCGCTTCAGCAATTACTTTCCAGCTTCCAGCTTCTAATTCTGATTGCATCATATTGATCCACTTGTTTGGACTGATCAATATTCCCTCTTCCTTGGATCCTACTTCAGATAGTACTCTAAAATCCTTGCTAAGATCGGTGATATACTTTCGCTTTAGTTCATGATCCATCTCAATAGATCCATCAGAGACTTCAGCAGTCCCTAACTTTAATTTATCAAGGAGTCTTTTATAATCCTCATACATTCCACGAACTACAAAGGCTTCAAATAAGGTTCCGCCCAAATAGCAGGAGAGTCCTGCAGAATGGAAGATCTCGATCTTTCTCTCAAGATCTTTGGTAATGTAAGAAGTTCCAAACCCAAGCTTTACAAGATCTGTGTATTCACTACATGAATCGACAAAGTTCTCAGCCTGTCTCCAGCTTAAGCCTTTATCCATCATCATAGTGAGACCTGAATTCCTTGGCTTCTCAGTTCTCTCTGGAATATAAGGGAGATCAAAATTCATTAGCGTTCCTTATAAAACTCGATCAGCTCAATAACTTGGGGATTGTACTTTGCTTCTTCATAGACATTGAATAGCTCATCCAATTCACCATAGAATTCTTTGAGAGCTGTATCCAAATAGAAAAGTGCATTGATCAAATCACCTAGCTTGAATAAGAAGGCGACAAAGTTATACAATAAGCGTGCATTCTTAGTTTGACTTTGCACACCCTGGCAATAAAAATCCATAGCAGATTCAGTATCACCACTTTTTTCATACAGGCTGCAGATGTCAATGATCACATCTGGGTTGTATTCATCTAACTCGTAAACTTTTAGATAGGAGTTCAAGGCTTCTTCTTCAAACCCAAGCTGTAATTGTACATCTCCTAAAAGATAGAAGTAGTCTGGATTCAATTCGTCCAATTCAATTGCCTTCTTGATGTAAGAGAGGCTATCTAGGAATCGATCTAGTTCAAAGTAGCAAGAACCAACTCCTAACCATGCATCAGCTAGAAACTCATCGAATTCTGATGCTTTTCTATAGAATGCAATGGCTTTGGAATACTTTTCAAGCTTTTCATAACATTCACCGATGTAGTAATAACTCAATGCGTCTTCTACATCAAACTGAAGCGTTTCTTTAAAGCATTCCAAGGCCTTTTCGTGTAGATCTTGTTGTGAAAAGCAATGCGCTTTATTGAAGTAGGCAGAGGAGAAGTCTTCCTTGATGGCTATGGCATAATCATAACAATCAATTGCTTTCTCCACCAAATTCATCTTTCCATAAGTGATCCCCAGATTGAACCATGCAATGTGTGAGTATGGGTGCTTGTCTAAGAATTCCTCGAAATATTTTTTTCCTGCCTCTAAGTCTTTTATAATGTCAAAACAAAAACCCAATTCGTAGAGAGCAGTTTCGTTTTCAGGATTTAGCTGCAAAGCTTCTTTTAAGAAATTGATGGCTTCTGAATGCTTCTCGACATTCTCGCTTTCAAAGGCCAATTGTAAAAGAATGTCTTCTTTTTCTCCATTATCTGCATACTGCAGAGCTTTCTTGTAATTCTCAATTGCTCGATCAGAATTTCTCAACTGACTAAATATAGAAGCCTTGGTATAGAACAATTCAATATCAAAGGGCTCAAGAGATTCAGCTAGATTTAGATATTTAAGTGCTTCCTGAGGTTTATGAATAGAAACGTAAAGCTGTGCGCAGCTTACCAACAAGCTGGCTGTTTTAGGATGTTGCTGAAGTGCATAATCACATACTTCTAAGGCTTTTGTAGTCTCATTCTTACTGCTGTAGTAATCTATGAGATCTTCAAACTCATCTACATCAAAAAAAAGCGCAGTTTTTGCGCTCAACATTTCTTCAAATTTTTTGACAATAGCCATCTCTGGGGATTGTTCAGGAGTAGCTCCGAATTCATTTTCCATAGGGTAGGCGATAATGGTGCTCTAACAAAGTTTGAAAATTTTAAAGCGCTGCAAAGGTCGTCTCACTATTCTTATTCACAAAGAAATTAACAGATTATAATTAACGTCAATCTTCATAATTTTGTGTGCCAAAATAATTGTTATGACATTGATCAAGTCCATTTCTGGAATACGCGGAACCATAGGAGGTAAGAGCGGAGATAATCTTAGTCCTGAGGATATAGTAAAGTTTGCCTCGGCCTATGGAAGCTGGTTGATGAAAAACAACAAGGACCAAAAGCTTAAAGTAGTGATTGGAAGAGATGCTCGAATAAGTGGTCCTATGCTGAGTCAGTTGGTTCAAGCAACTTTAATTGGATTGGGAATAGATGTAATAGACCTTGGATTGTCGACCACTCCAACAGTTGAGCTAGCCGTTCCAATGGAAGGTGCACATGGAGGAATAATACTTACTGCGAGTCATAATCCAAAACAATGGAATGCTCTTAAATTGCTCAATCAGAAGGGAGAGTTCATCTCTGCTGCCGATGGCAAGGAATTGCTGGAGATCGCAGAAGGAGGTGATATCACTTATGCGGAAGTGGATGATCTTGGAAGCATAAGTCAGAACGATCAATACTTGCAAAAGCACATTGATCATATTCTCTCATTGGAGTTGGTCAATCCTGAAAACATTAGAAAAGCTGAATTGAGCATTGCCGTAGATTGTGTGAATTCAACTGGTGGTATTTTCTTGCCAGCTGTTCTTAAAGCGCTTGGCGTAAAAGAAGTTCATGAGCTTTATTGCGAACCGAATGGAGAATTTCCACACAATCCAGAACCATTGAAAGAACATTTAACTGAGATCTCCAAAGTGGTAAAAGAAAAGAATGCAGATCTTGGAATGGTGGTTGATCCAGATGTAGATCGATTAGCCATGATCACCGAAGAAGGAGAGATGTTTGGTGAAGAATATACCTTAGTGGCCGTTGCTGATTTTGTACTTAGCAAGAACAAGGGCCCAGCCGTGAGTAACTTATCTTCAAGTAGAGCCTTGAGAGATGTTTGCGAGAAACACGGAACTGAATATTTTGCCTCCGCTGTTGGTGAAGTGAACGTGGTGGAAAAGATGAAAGAAAAGCATGCTGTAATTGGCGGAGAGGGCAATGGTGGTGTGATCTATCCAGATTCTCATTATGGGAGAGATGCCTTAGTTGGAGCAGCTTTATTCCTTTCAAAATTGGCAGAGTACAAGCTAGCAACAAATGGCAGCTGTGCTGACCTCAAGGCAGAATATACAAGCTATCATATCTCTAAGAACAAGATCCAATTAGAAGCTGGAATGGATGTAGATGAGATCCTACGTCAGATGGAGAAGAGATATGAGCAATATCAGATCAATACCATTGATGGTTTAAAGATCGATTTTGATAAGGAATGGGTTCATTTGAGAAAATCAAATACGGAGCCTATCATTAGAATATACTCTGAAAGTAAATCTGAATCTACTGCTAATGAATTGGCAGAAAAGATCATTGACGATATCAGAAGCATCATTAACGAATAGTCAAAGCTCATGAATGTTTATTTAGACAATGCGGCAACTACTCCAATGGATCCACAAGTAGTGGAGGCCATGATCCCAATATTAAAGGAGAACTATGGCAATCCTTCATCCATTCATACAGATGGAAGAATAGCAAGATCTACCATTGAAAAGGCGAGGAAGCAGATCGCTCTGACTTTCAAGGCAAGTCCTGCAGAGATCTTTTTCACTTCCGGTGGAACTGAGGCCGACAATATGATCTTGAGGTGCAGTGTAGATGATTTAGGAGTGAAACACATCATCACTTCTGCTATAGAACATCATGCTGTATTGCATACTGCTGAGGAACTTGCTAAAGAAGGAAAGGTAAAATTGAGCTTGGTTAAGCTAGATGAAATAGGAAGAGTTGATCTAGCTGATCTTGAACGCTTGCTGCAGGAAGATGGTCCAACCCTCGTAAGCTTGATGCATGCTAACAACGAGATTGGAAATCTCTTGCCTCTGAAAGAAGTAGGTGAGCTTTGTAAGAAGCACAATGCCTATTTCCATTCAGATACTGTTCAAACCATGGGACATTATGAATTTGATTTTTCTGATCTGAACATAGATTTCGCTACTTGTTCCGCTCATAAATTTCACGGGCCCAAAGGAATAGGATTTCTATATGTTAGAAATACTGCTACTCTTAACCCAATGATCACAGGAGGAGCTCAGGAAAGCAATATGAGAGCGGGTACGGAAAATATCTACGGTATAGTTGGTCTGGCTAAAGCCATAGAACTTGCCTACGAAGGATTAGAAGAACATCATGCTCATATACAATCTTTAAAAGATCATATGATCAATGAATTAAAGAAGGGCATCCCTGGAGTTGCTTTCAATGGAAATAGTGAGAGTAAAGATTCATTGTATACGGTTTTGAATGTTTGCTTGCCTTCATCAGAAATGGATGAGATGTTTCTTTATCATCTAGATATTGAAGGAATCAGTGCGTCAGGGGGGAGTGCTTGCTCTTCAGGTTCAAATACTGGATCGCATGTACTTAGGACCATTGGATCACCGATGGACAGACCTTCAATTCGGTTCTCTTTTGGAAAATTTAACCAGAAGGAGGATATAGATAAAGCAGTTGCAGTACTTACAAAAGTTTTCTCCAAAGATTGATGATAGTTACTATTCTTGGAAGCGGTACCTCACAGGGAGTTCCAGTCATTGCATGTGAATGTGAGGTCTGCAGCTCCATAGATCCAAGAGATAATAGGACAAGGTCTTCTGCTTTAATCGAGCTAGATGGTCAAACCATAGTAATTGATACAGGTCCTGACTTTAGAACCCAAATGCTCAGGGAAAAGGTAAAGGATCTGGATGCCGTAGTTTTTACTCATGAGCACAAAGATCATTTGGCTGGTTTGGACGATATCAGGGCATTCAACTTTAAGAAAGGAGGAAAGGCCATGGAGGTTTTTGCTTCAGAGCAAGTACAAGAGGCTTTGAAACGAGAATATGCATATGTATTTGCCGATTCAAAATACCCTGGTGTACCGGAAGTAAAGTTAAATACCATCGACAATTCTGAATTTAAGGTAGGAGCTACCATGATTCAGCCGATCGAGGTAATGCACTACAAACTGCCGGTTTTGGCTTTTCGGATCAAGGACTTTGCCTATGTAACAGATGCAAATTATATTTCTCCTGAAGAAAAGGCCAAACTCAAAGGCTTAAAGGTCTTAGTACTCAATGCATTGAGACAATCCAAACACATTTCCCATTTCAATTTGGAGGAAGCAATCGCGCTTGCTCAGGAACTAGGAGCGGAAAAGACCTATTTAACTCACATTAGCCATCTAATGGGAAGACACAAGGACGTTTCTCCCATGCTGCCTGAAAATGTGGAGTTGGCTTATGATGGTCTCCGATTCGAGCTGGATTAATCAGTGAATTGGATCTTGGCGATTGACCTTCCTATTCTCAAGACATAATTACCCGCAGATAAATTACCCCTGTACAGTCGCAAATGATCTCCAAAGTTCATCAGTTTGGCATCAATGGATCTACCTTGCAAATCCATCAATTGATAGTCATTTGAATTCAAGACGTTTTTTAAATCCGTTCCCTCAATGGTAACATATTCCACTGCAGGATTGGGATAAACATTGAAATCATTCAAGGAAGAGATACCTTCTTCAAGATCAGTTGTAATAGGGGCTACTTCTACGCCCATTGCAAAATCTTCAGTGTCTCCACTTCTATAAGGCGCCCATGCACCAAAAAGAACTTCATAAGATCGATTTGAAGCTGGAGTTTCTATCACTCTTCCTATGGCTATGCCATTGCCTCCCATTAACCATAATAGATAAACCCCACCACTAGGTATTACGATATTTTGAGCTATCAAGGGGTGACTATAATACTGATTAGTTAGAATGGAGCTTGATGGGATAAAACTAGAGTCTAGAATCGTTCCTCTTGCTCCTTGCCTTCCATTGTCGTCGTATAGAATAGAGTGGAAGCCAACTGCTGGAGTTCCCAAATTGGTAATATAAAAGTTAGAGCTGATCACCCTTGCAGGATAGTACGGAGGTTCATAATAACACGCAATTCCTCCGTTACCGCCAGACCAAGAGATGCTGAAAATAGACCCACTCCGATCGGTGTAGTCTAAGAAATTAGTAGCAAGAGTAGTGTCCAGAACGATTAACCTGACCGATTGTGAATCATTAACAATAACATTGTCGTTGGGCACTCTGCTCACATGTCCTCTAAGGTCATAACGATCTGCAGTCAACAATTTAATTTGAGATGAAAAATTGATCAAGGTATCTGATCCTGCATTTATTCCATTGACCAATACACTTCCACTATCCAATCGGAGTCCTATGGGGTCGTATATGTTGTATCCTACATAAAAGCTGCTGCTGATATTTTGGTTTCCCACGTTCTTGATCTTGATCTGGGGAGCATAATTTTGACCAACTACTTTGAAAAAGCCGCCATTCTGATCGTTCTCTACCCAATCAATACTTAAGTCAGTCAAGGGAGCCACGATAGTTGGGTAATAGTATTTTACCGAGGTATTTGGAGTTGGAAAAGTAGATCCTCTGAAATATTGAAGTCCGTCGGCACCAGTTCCATTTTCTATTCCAATGCTCACAAAGTTGTTGATGTATACTGGATCTGGTAATCCTACTTGCTTCTTATAATTGAAAGTAATGGAGGAGTCTCGTTTGTTCAGGATCACCTGAAAAGTATTGTCGCCCGCGTATTGATTCGTATTGTTTACCCAAAACGGAACTGCTTCCCAAGTCACACAAATGGTATCTCCTTGATTGTAATAATAACATCGACCTGGGTTGGTGCTAGCTCCACTAAACGTGAGGTCTGTTAGCATTGGAGCGATAAAGTTGTTTGGTCCCCCTAAGGTTGGTATTGCAGGGAAAGTTGCACCTGCAGAAGCGATGTTAACAGGGTTGAATGCGATGTATCCATTGGAACCAATGTATAGTGAAGTGGGACTGGTTCCGTAGTAGGAGAATCCAGATATTCCGAATGGCCCTACAAAGTTATCATCTGCTAATCCTGATACGGAAGTGCCAATAGTACTTATGTCGAACCATTGATAGTTTGGTCCATTGGAGACCGTATGATTTCTGTATATATATCCAAAGGTATCTGGACCACCAGTTGCAACTTGAGCTATTGAAAAAGTGGGGCTTAGTAAGATGAGAAGAGAAAGGAGGGTAGTAGAAAATTTTTTCATGACTCTTAATTTGCTTTTAAAGTTAAAAAATTATGATCACAAATCAATCGTATATCCCTTTCGTCAAAAGCAATCGCCTTTTGTGTATGTAAGGCCGATAGCTAGTATATAATTTGTATTTTCGAAGCCGTTCAAAAATCAAAATCAGAAAAATGAGAAAAATTGTTGCCTTAATATCGGCCTCAGTCCTTTATCTCTCTGCCTATTCGCAAGAGATGTCAAAGATTGAGTTTGTAGAATATGACCTAGACAATGGTTTGCATGTGATCTTGCATGAAGACCATTCAACACCTATAGTTGCTGTATCTGTTCTTTACCACGTAGGATCCAAGAATGAAGATCCAGAAAGAACTGGATTTGCGCACTTTTTTGAGCATTTGCTCTTTGAAGGATCAGAAAATGTAGATAGAGGAGAATTCTTCAAGATCGTTCAGGGGAATGGCGGTGTATTGAATGCCAATACTTCTTTCGATAGAACTTTCTATTATGAAGTGCTTCCGTCCAATCAGCTAAAATTGGGATTGTGGTTGGAATCTGAAAGAATGCTGCATGCCAAGATCGATCAGGAAGGAGTTGAAACTCAAAGAGGCGTAGTGAAAGAAGAGATGAAGCAACGTTACGACAATACGCCTTATGGTACAGTATTGCCTGAGATGTTCAGTAGAGCATTTGTAGAACATCCTTATCGTTGGGTTCCTATAGGATCTGCTGAATACATCAATAAGGCTAATTTGGAAGAGTTCATGGAGTTCTATGAGACATTCTACGTTCCTAACAATGCTACATTGTCGATTGCTGGTGATATCTCAATTGATGAAACGAAGAAGTTGATCAATGATTATTTCTCTGATATTCCAAAAGGAACCAAAGATATTCCTCGTCCTTCTGAAGTAGAACCAAAGAAAACGGCAGAGGTAAGAGATACTGTTTATGACAATATTCAATTGCCTGGTGTGATCATGGGATACCACACGCCTGCTCAAGGAGAAGATGACTTCTACGCAATGAGCATGTTGGCTCAATATCTTTCTCAAGGTGAAAGTTCAAGATTCAATAAAGTGATCAAGAATGAAAAGGAGAAAGCGCTTTTTGTAGGAGCTTTCCCACTTCCAACAGAAGATCCAGGTTTGGCTTTGATGTTCGGGATTACCAATATGGGAGTTGCTCCAGATGATCTTGAGTCTGCTATGGATGAAGAGATCGATCTAGTGAAGAACGACCTGATCTCAGAAGAAGAATTCAAGAAACTAAGAAACCAGGTTGAGAATGATTTTATCTCTGGTAATGGAACTGTTAGAGGTATTGCTGAAAACTTGGCCAACTACCATGTATACTTTGGTGATGCAAATTTGATCAATACAGAGATCGACAGGTATATGAAGGTTACTCGTGAAGATATCAAAGCAGTAGCTAGTAAATACTTGAACAAGGAAAATAGGGTTGTGCTCTATTATTTACCGAAGGCTCAACAAGCAAATTAAGATCAAAAAGCATTTAAGAAAAACAGATAGAAAATGAAAAGAATTATCATAATAGCGTTTGTACTGATGGGATTCACGGTAAATGCGCAAGTAGATAGAAGTAAGATGCCGGAGGCGGGTCCTGCTCCAAAGATCGAGTTGGGAGAGATCCAGTCGTTCACCATGGACAATGGAATGAAAGTCTTCGTTGTAGAAAATCACAAATTACCTAGAGTGACTTATTCTATGGTTTTGGACATTGATCCTTTTACAGAAGGAGATAAAGTTGGAATGGCTGATCTTGCTGGAGACTTGATCTCAAAAGGAACCAATTCAAAGACCAAAGATGAGTTGAACTTTGAAGTAGATTTCATTGGTGCAAGTTTTGGTACCTCGGCAACATCCATGTTTGGAAGGTCCTTAACAAAGCATCAAAACAAGCTTCTAGAGATCATGTCTGATGTGGCCATGAACCCTGCAATGAAGCAAGAGGAGTTAGATAAGCTCAAGAAGCAGTACATCTCAGGAATACAAACGGAGAAAGATGATCCGGACGCTATTTCTAGGAATGTGAGAAGAGTATTGCTATATGGGAAAGATCATCCTTATGGTGAGATCACAACAGAAGAAAGTTTGGAAAACGTAACTCTTGAAGATGTAAACAACTACTACCAAACTTATTGGAGACCAAACGTAGCATACATGGCTGTTGTTGGTGATGTTAAGATGAAGGAAGTGAAATCCATGCTAGAGAAATACTTTGGCAAATGGGAGAAGAAAGAAGTTCCTACTCATGAATATGAGATGCCTAAGCAGTCTGAAGGAATGCAAATAGCATTTGTAAATAAGCCTGGAGCTGTACAATCAGTAATTACAGTTGCAAATACAATCGATCTTAAGCCAGGAGGTGAGGATGCAGTTGCATCAGCTGTGACCAATGGTATTCTTGGTGGCGGATTCGTTTCAAAGTTGAACTTGAACCTTAGAGAGGCTCATTCCTATACTTATGGTGCTAGATCTTCTATTAGCTCAGATGAGCTAGTAGGAAACTTCAATGCTTCTGCAAAAGTTAGAAATGAAGTAACTGATAGCGCATTGGTTGAAATGATGAAAGAGATCAATGCAATGAGAGATGGCAGTGTTACAGAAGATGAGCTAAACACCATCAAGAACTATAGAACAGGGATCTTCGCATATAGCTTAGAGAATCCTCAAACCAAAGCCAATTTTGCGATCAATATTCAGAGATACAACATGCCTGAAGATTATTATGCTACCTATTTGAAGAGATTGTCTGAGGTAGGACTTGATGATGTGAAGTCTATTTCTCAGAAGTATATTCAGCCAGATAAAGGTTTTATGCTGGTTGTAGGTAATCAAGAAGAAGTAGCTGAGAAAGTAAAGGCTTTGAGCCCAAATGGCAAGATCTCTTTCTATGATTCCTATGGTAATCCTGCAGAAGAGACTTCTATGAAGGCAGTTTCAGGAGACGTAACAGCAGAATCAGTAGTAAATAACTACATTGAGGCTGTTGGAGGCAAAGAGGCCATAGAAGGAATTAAAACCGTTAAAATGGTTTATGGAGCTGAAATGGGAGGTCAAAAAATGGAAATGAAAGTGGTCTCACAATCACCTGACAAATACTTGCAAGAAATGAGCATGGGAGGAGGAGCAATGATTGTTCAGAAACAAGTTGTGAATGGCGACAAAGGAAAGCAGAGTGGAATGCAAGGAGCCAAGGATCTTAGTGAAGAAGAAGTAAAGGATCTTTTGGAAGAAATGAATCCAATTCCCGAGATCAATTTCCTAGGAGAAGACTATGAATTGGAGTTGAAAGGAATTGATAAGAAGAACGATCAAGATGTGTATGTCTTGAAGATCATGAAGTCCAATGGCGATGAGCAAACCAATTATTATTCTACAGAGACAGGATTGTTAGTTTCTTCTGTGAAGATGGTGGATACGCCTCAAGGAAAAATGCCAGATGAAACTGGATTTGGTGACTACAAAGATGTAAACGGAGTAAAGATTCCACACAACATCATTGTATCAGCAGGTCCTAGAAAACTCACCTTTGTACTAACAGAAGCAGAGGTGAATGGTAAACTAGACAAAGGACTATTTTCTTTGGATTAGAACAATCAAATGATTTCCGAAGCCCGATTCTAATGAGTCGGGCTTTTTTTATTTAAAGTCGGGAAGTTCTTCAAGCCTTGCATAGGGATAGCTTGCTACTTGCTTGGGAATATGATATCTATTCAATCCCGAAATACAGGCGATATCTGCCTTATTTAGATCAATCTGACCATTCTCTTCAAGGCTTTCTTTTTCCAGGTAAATGCTTTTGATCTCCCCAACCACAAGGATAGTATCGTTCGATTGGATTGGGATTTCCTCTTTTAATTCCATTCCAACCTTAATGGTGCTTTCCTTCACAAAAGGTGCAGGGAAATCATCAAGAAACACCTTTTCGATCTTGCATAGGTCGAATTCAGAAACTTCTTTTTCGAATTTAGCAGATGTATAGTGTGCCCTTTGGATCAATTCCCTGTTGATATGGTTGATGGTGTAGTATCCGTTTGCTCGGATGTTTTCCAAAGTATCTCTCCTCAAGGTATTTGGCCTCATGATAAACCCAAGAAAAGGAGGATTGGAACCTAAGTGGATCACTGAACTGAAGATGGCAAGATTATTTTGTTGTTCAGATCGACTCCCTATGAGGTTGGCAGATTTGTATCCACTGATAGAGTTGATCAGGTTGAGACGAAATACTTTGTCCCAACTCTCAATGTCTTTCTGAGTGTATTTTAAAATTTCCATATGCAATTCTTTCTAAAATGAAAAAGCCCAAACCATAGAAGGTTTGGGCTTTAGAATGATTTTTATCTATACTAGTTAGGCAACATTACCTTATCGATAGCATGTATTACACCATTTGTTCCCTGTACATCAGTAACAATGATATTTACATCTTGTCCGCTTGTTGTACCTAATTTAGGTGAACCCATTAGGTCTACAGTTAGACTATCTCCTTGCAAGGTTGCTACTTTCATTCCTTGACTCAAGTTCTTAGCTTGTGCATTCACTCCACTTACTACATGGTAAGTCAACACGCTAGAAAGCAAGTTAGGATCAATATCACTAATCGTGTTCCAAGTAGTATCCATGTCTAACAATGCTTGAAAAGCATCATTGGTAGGTGCGAATACGGTGAATGGACCAGGACCAGAAAGAGTAGTTGCAAAAGTGAAATTGTTAGATGTTAAGGCTGCCACAAGAGAAGAAAAACGTTCATCGCTAGATGCTAGTTGAACGATGTTTTGTGGCATGATTACTTTATCAATTACATGCACAACTCCATTGGTAGCTTCAATATTGGCTGCAGATGCATTAACATTTGCATCATTGTTCAATCTTATTCCACCTGTAACGTCAATTTCTATTACAGTATTCTCATTGTTTGGAGCTCCTGAATTCAACGTTACGGCATACATATCATCTGTTAGGTCAGCCGCTCTTTTAACCTTTCCAAGTACATGATACTTCAGTACTCCATCAAGAGTTGCAGAATCAATATCACTGATTCTATTCCACATCGTATTGGTACCTAATAATGCAACGAAGGCATCATTAGTTGGTGCGAAAACAGTAAATGTTCCGCTAGATTGGAAGGTAGGAACCAATCCAACTTCAGATAGTGCCACTACTAAACTATCGGTAATTCCACTAGTTTGAGCGATTTCTGCAATGTTTTGCGTAGGCGCTGGTGTATTGGTTGAACTTGAACTTGTTGTTGTTGTAGGTTCATCATCATCGTCGTCACTACAACCAATGAATAATAGGCCAGCTGCAAATAGCAAGGTGAATAATAAATTGAACTTTTTCATTTTAAGATAATTTTAATGGTTTAACGCTATCTTAACATGTCTGTTTAAGTTTTGTTTAAAAATTTTTAAAAAAAATTAAACAAACTAAAACTTCACTACTGTTCGTCCCTTGCTATTTCCTTGTAACATTTGATCAATACTCGCATTCAATTGGTCTAGGGAAATAATGCTCTTAAGTGCATCGATGTTTTTTAGCTTCCATTCATTTGCCAGTAATTCCCAGATTTTTAATCGAATACTTCTAGGAGTTTCGGCAGTTTCTATGCCCAATACATTCACTCCATTCAGAATAAATGGATATACGGTGGTATTTAAATTTGGAGATTGAACCAGGCCACAGACTGCAATACTTCCGTTTCTTCCACAAGCCTTAATGCATGTGGCAAGAGTGTTGTCACCCACGGTATCAATTGCACCTGCCCATTGATACCTCAATAATGGCCTTCCACTTTTATCGTCAACCTCTTTTCTATCAATGATCTCATCAGCCCCCAAAGAGTGTAAGTATTCGTGCTCTGATTCTTTTCCTGTTGATGCAATTACTTCGTATCCATTTTGATGAAGCAATTTGACTGCCATGCTTCCAACTCCTCCTGTGGATCCAGTGACCAATACTTTTCCCATTTTTGGTTCTTGACCATTCTGTTCCATCTTGAATAAGGAGAGGGCAGCGGTGAAAGCACCTGTGCCTAAGATCATGCTTTCTTCAAGACTCATATTCTTTGGCAAATGAACTGGCCAACTAGCAGGCACCCTGATGTACTCCTGAAAACCACCAGATGTATTCATCCCAAAATCATAAGAAGTGACGATGACTTCATCTCCTTCCTTAAATTCATTTGTACTGGATGCTACAACAATACCTGCAGCATCAACACCTGGCACATGGGGGTAATTTTTGGTGATTCCTTTATGACCAGAAGCAGATAAGGCATCCTTGTAATTCAAGGCAGCATATTTGACCTTGATCAAAACTTCATGTGCTGGTAGGTCGGCAACCTTCTTAGTTTCAATCGCACGACTAAATGAGCCGTCTTCCATTTCCCTTACTATAAAGGCCTTGTATTCTAATTCTTCCATTAGTCAAATACTATTAAGTGATAGTTGTCTATGTACAGTTTTGATCCTTTAGGGTTCCAAAAGTAGACCTTCAACTCTGAGTTTTCATCTATATACTTTGACGGTACCCTTCTTTGAATACTAATCTTTTGCCATTGATCAAGAGAGTTGATCTCTGACTCAAGATAGACCGGAAAGTAGTAAGATCCAGCTGCAAGAATGTATTGCATTCCAATGAGTGAATCTGTAGGGTAGAGATCAAAGTTCATAGCGATCCTCAGGTCTTTTTCCTTGGAATGCGTTTTCAATGGAAGGGAAGTGGTCAAAGTGAAGATATTGTTGCTATCGATCATTAAACTGTTGCCTCTTGAATCAATGTCTTTGGCAAGCATTGCATTTACAATAGTGAGGCTATCATCAGAAGGTGATTCAAAATTATCATAGAGTTGATAGATCAGATTCTCGAAAAATTGAGCCGAACTGCTGCTTCTTGATCTTTTATAAAATGATAGTTCACCATTGCTTCCCATCCACTTTAAGTGCTTTGCAATAGCAGGGTAATCAAAGTAAGAATCACTGATCTTGAAGCTATCTAAAAGCAAAGCATAATCAAAGGACCTATTGAGCATTGATTGAGCGCTTTTCTTACCGCTATTTAAGCTAGTGTATCCTCTATTCTTAAAGAGGGTAAAAGGGATGTTTGTAGAACTGATATCAAAGAAAGCCAATGTATCTTCTTCCTGAATGCCCCATCTAGCTTTATCATCTACTGCTCTTTCATAAACTCCATAGGTGTAGAATGAGCGACCGTTGGTTTCGGCTGCGTATCGCTCTTCTAAGATGCTTGCTGCATGACTAAAAGATCCAACAACAATGATCAATGAAAGACATGAGATTGTTACATACCATTTAGCAGGAATATTGATGATGGAAAAAGCCAGTAAGAGACCAACTACAAAGACAGGTAAAAAGCTATCGATATAATAATAGTCATGGTCAATGAACTGCAGTCCCATTAAAAAGAAATAGACTAGGACTCCTGTTAAAGATATCAAGCCCAAATACTTCAACTGTTTAAAGTGTGAATTCTCTTTTAGATCATTTTTGTTGACAATAGATCCAAAAACTACCAAGCCCAATAAAGCCCAGTGAAAAGGACCAATTATTTCACCAGCCCATCGATCGGATACAGCAGAGAAAATACTCTTGAACTCTTCCCAAGAATTGGGATATCTGAACTGACTGAGGAACATATTCCCATATTCATCGGCAAGTTTTTGGTTGTATCTAAAGTAGATGAAGACAAGAATGATCCCCAATAAAGGCAAAGCCAGTTCCAGTAAATTAAATTTTTTAGATCTCAATGAAGAATAAATTCTTTCGAGAATAAGCGCAAATAGGAAGATTGTAAATGGAATCCTTGATAAGGCCGCTAAGGAAAAGAATAGAACTCCCAGAGCATAACTTTTACTTCTTTCAGATTTAAAATAGTTCACCAAGAAGTAAAGACCAATGCAAAAGTTGGCAAAGGAAGGTATGGAGGGAAGGAAACCATTGATGTAATAGGCATAAAAGGGTAAAGTGAGAATACTTGCTACCAATAAAATGCTTTTGAGACCTGAGCGATTCAATACATAAGAAGTTCTGTAGAGGAAGAACAATCCCAAGAAGGCATAAAGAAGGTTGTACCAACGAAAGCTGGAAACAATATTGATCCCAGATACCTTGGATACAAAGGCAATTAAATACTCATGAATGGGGAAGTCTACTTGAGTGATCCCATCCTTGGTTAACAAATTATAGGTTGATGGATGAAAGAGATCAAAATCATTCTCTTGGAATCTCATCGCAATGGCCAATCGGTCTGATTGTGTCCATGAATGAACATGGGCTGGATAAAGGTTCATGCTGTCAGAAAAAAGGTAAAAGAAGCCAAAGACCAATAGAAAGATCAGCAGTAAGGTGTAAGGTAAGTTTTGGGAGATCTTGTTCATAAATCATCAATCAGCGAAGGCATGTACCTGCTTCGCATAGAAAACAAACTTATTAAAAGCCTTGAAACAATCTTCTTTTTCAATTACAGAAAGAATTAACAGTACTTTTGCCGCCCAAAATCGATGGAATGGACATAAGGAATATTGCAATTATCGCTCACGTAGACCATGGTAAAACAACCTTGGTTGACAAGATGTTACTAGCGGCTAAATTATTTGGTGAGCATGAAACTCCAGGTGAGCTTATTATGGATAACAATGATCTGGAGAAGGAAAGAGGCATTACCATTCTTTCTAAGAACGTTTCCGTCAATTATAAGGATACCAAGATCAATATTATTGATACTCCAGGCCACGCCGATTTTGGAGGAGAGGTAGAAAGAGTATTGAACATGACAGATGGTGTTCTTCTTTTGGTGGATGCTTTTGAAGGCCCTATGCCTCAAACAAGATTCGTACTTCAAAAGGCAATTGAACTTGGATTGAAGCCAATTGTAGTGATCAATAAAGTAGACAAGGAAAACTGTACTCCGGATATCGCTCAGGAGAAAGTGTTTGACCTCATGTTCAATTTGGGAGCAACTGAAGAGCAATTGGATTTTCCAACGGTGTTTGGATCCGCGAAGCAAGGGTGGATGAGCGATGATTATCAAAAGCCTGGAGAAGATATTAGCCCATTATTTGAAGCGATCATTAAGCATATTCCCGCTCCTGAAAAAAGAGAAGGAACTCCTCAGATGTTGATCACCTCGCTTGACTATTCATCTTATACAGGTAGAATAGCTATTGGTAGATTACACAGAGGAAACTTGAAGATAAAACAAGATATCAGCTTGGTAAAGCGCGACGGCAGTATCTCTAAGCAAAGGATCAAAGAGCTTTACTTGTTTGAAGGATTGGGCAAGAAAAAGGTTGAAGAAGTTCATAATGGAGACATCTGCGCAGTAATGGGAATTGAAAACTTTGAAATTGGTGATACTATAGCAGATCTTGAGAATCCTGAGGCATTGCAATCCATCAGGATCGATGAACCTACAATGAGTATGCTTTTCACCATTAACGATTCTCCTTTCTTTGGAAAAGAAGGAAAGTACGTGACCTCTAGACATATTAAAGAGCGTCTAGACAAAGAATTGGAAAAGAATTTGGCTTTAAGAGTGGAAGAAGCTGGTGGACCGGATTCGTTTCGTGTTTTCGGAAGAGGTGTTCTTCACCTTTCAGTGCTTATTGAAAGCATGAGAAGAGAAGGTTATGAGCTGCAAATTGGCCAGCCCCAAGTGATATTGAAAGAGATCGAAGGACAAAAACACGAGCCGGTTGAAGAATTGACTATAGACCTCCCAGAAACTGTTAGCGGTAAGGCAATTGAGTTAGTAAATCAAAGAAAAGGTGAAATGTTGAGCATGGAGCCGAAGGGAGAAAGGGTAGTGCTGGAGTTTGACATTCCATCAAGAGGAATAATAGGATTGAGAAATCAATTGTTAACTGCAACAGCTGGTGAAGCAATCATGTCTCATCGATTCAAGGAATATCAAGCATTCAAAGGTGAAATGCAAGAAAGACAGAATGGTTCATTGATCTCAATGGAGAACGGGAAAGCCATCCCTTATTCTTTGAATAACCTTCAAGATAGAGGCAAGTTCTTTGTAGACCCGAATGAGGAGATCTATACGGGACAAGTGATTGGAGAGAATACTAGGGCAGGTGACTTGGTGGTGAATGTAACAAAGACCAAGAAGTTAACCAATATGAGATCTGCAGGAGCAGACGATAAATTAAAGTTGGCACCAGCGATCAAATTCTCCTTAGAAGAAGCATTGGAATACATTCAAGCCGATGAGTACGTAGAGGTTACTCCAAATTCAATTAGAGTAAGAAAGGTTCTATTGAATGAACACGATCGAAAAAGAGCGGCAAAAGTATAAGATCGGTCTTATTTTAGCAGAGTGAAGTTAAAGATCTCTGTTATATCCATTCTTTCTTTCGCATTATTTGCTTGTATAAGCTACAACAAGGAAGGTCTTGATAATCTTGATAATGAAGTAAGAGTCATTGCGCATGCTGGCTCTGGCTTTGCCAGTTGGATCCCCTTTAATCCATACCCAGCCAACAGTCTCACATCTATTGTAAAATCTCTGGAAGAAGGTGCTACTGGGGTAGAAGTAGATGTTCACATGACTGCAGACAAGCAGTTCATACTCTATCATGACAAGAAGTTGGATTCAAAATCTGCTGCTATTGGATGTTTGTCCGATATGGATCTTGAAGAGCTTCAGAAAGTAGATTATAAATTGGGATTTCCTTTTGATTGGTTCCAAGAGGAAAAACTCATTAGTTTAAATACATTATTGGATGAATTATCAGCCAGAGGTTCTAAGCATGAATTGCACTTGGACCTAAGAATTCACTCTGAATGTCATGATACCAATTGGGACAAGATGTGGGAAGGCGTTCTACTAACCCATTTAGACGACCTACTATCAAAGTCGGCTTACCCCAAAGACAAGATCTATCTTATTACCTATTCAAGAGCAATGATTTTGCATGCCAGAGAGTTGAACTTACCTTATCATCTCAATTTCGAAATTATTGATGCTACTGAAGAGGACATTCCTTGGCTGCTTGAAAATTCCGTCCAATCCGTAACCATCAAACCAGCATTGCTAACTCCCGAAATAAGCAAAGAGCTTCATCAAAAAGGAATTGAAGTGATCACTTTTGGAGCAAGAAGTAAAAGTGGAAACAAAAAGTTATTGGAATTGAACCCCGATGTGATCCAAACCAACAATGTAAATGCTTTAAGAGAGCTCTTAGAGTAATGAGATCATTAAACAGAAAGTAATTCCTGTCTTTGTTCAGCTATCTTATCGTTCTCCAAATAATCATCATAGCTCATCAACTTGTCAAGCATTCCTGAAGGACCAATTTCAATGATCCTATTGGCTACTGTTTGTGTGAAAGTATGATCGTGAGAAGTAAATAGAAGATTGCCTTTAAAATCAATTAAAGAGTTATTTAGAGCAGTTATTGACTCGAGATCCAAATGATTGGTAGGATCATCCAATATCAATAGATTTCCTTCAGCCATGATCATCTTTGAGATCATACAACGCATTTTCTCTCCTCCAGATAATACAGCGGCGCTTTTCAAGACTTCTTCCCCAGAAAAGAGCATCTTTCCAAGGAATCCTCTCAAAAATATTTCATCCTTTTCTTGATCACCGTTGGTAAACTGAGATAACCAATCAACAAGATTGCTTTTTGTTTGAAAGAATTCTGAATGATCTGTTGGTAAGTAAGCCGTTTGAATGGTTTGTCCAAACTCAAAACTTCCGCTACTGGCATTCAATTTCCCATTCAATATCTCAAAAAAGGCAGTGATGGCTCTAGGTTCTCCTACAAAAGCCACTTTGTCTCCTTTGTTGAGTACAAAGTTCAATTTGGAAAAAAGCTTTGTCCCCTCTGGAGTTGTATAGGATAGATCGTCTACTTTAAGTATCTGATTTCCTACTTCTCTTTCCATTTTCCAAATAATTCCAGGGTATCTTCTTGAAGATGGTTGGATCTCATTGACATTGATCTTGTCAAGTAATTTCTTTCTGCTGGTAGCTTGCTTTGATTTTGCAGCATTGGCGCTAAAACGAGCGATAAAGTCTTCCAACTCTTTCTTCTTGGCCTCTGCTTTTTTGTTAGCATTTTGTCTTTGCCTTAAGGCCAATTGAGATGACTCATACCAGAAAGTATAGTTACCCGAGAAGGTGGTAAGTTTCCCAAAATCAATGTCTACGATATGGGTGCATACTGTATCTAAGAAGTGTCTGTCGTGCGAAACTACAATTACCGTATTCTTGAAATCCAACAAGAAATCCTCTAACCAGCTAATGGTTTTAACATCTAAATCATTGGTAGGCTCATCAAGTATGAGGATATCAGGATTACCAAATAGTGCTTGAGCCAAGAGAACTCTCACTTTTTGATTGGCACTCATCTCACTCATTAATTGATAATGATCAGATTCAACTATTCCCAAACCACTTAAAAGAGAGGCGGCATCAGACTCTGCATTCCAGCCTTCCATTTCGGCGAACTCGGCTTCCAATTCAGACGCTTTTATCCCATCTTCTTCGGAGAAATCTTCTTTGGCATAGAGAGCATCCTTTTCCTTCATGATCTCCCATAATCTCTTGTGCCCAGTTATTACCGCATCAAGAACTGTAAACTCATCAAAGGCGTAGTGATCCTGACTCAATACGGCCATACGCTTGCCAGGTTCCATATGGATCTTTCCGGAATTGGGATTTACATCCCCAGAGAGGATCTTTAAGAAGGTTGATTTTCCAGCACCGTTGGCACCGATAACTCCATAACAATTGTCGCCATGGAACTTGATGTTTACTTCATCAAATAATACCCTTTTCCCAAATTGAAGTGATACGTTTTGAGCCTCTATCATATGCGGTTTTTTGAGGCCGCAAAAGTAGGAATTTTTATAGCTTTTGCCACTATTGGCCTTCGCCCAAGAAGAAGCTTACCCTAATTCCAAAGTCGGAGTATTCATCATCTATGAACGAAGCGTAGGCTTTGACATCTAGCATTAGTAGAATTTGGGAAAGGCCATAACTTACTTCATAGAAATTGAGCTCTTGCTCTGTATACAAATAGGAGATGCCAATTTCTTCTTTCCAATTCGTTCTATTGAGCAAGGGCAGATACTTTAAGAGGATAAAATTATTCCTCAAGGAAGTATGTGCCTGAACGTAATAGTCGGAACTATTAAAGCCGTAGTAGGGAAGGAGGGCAAAAGAATTGATCTCCGAACTAAAGTTGAATTCAAATGGATTTACATTGAAGGCCTGATAGTCTGCAAAATACAATTGGTTCTTGTTGAGGAACTTTCCATATTCTAGCTTGTAAGTGATGCGATCGATCAAGCGATAAGAGAAACTTCTTTGAATACCTGCTTTGATCAAAGAAAATTGAACATCTGAGTCGAAAAGATCAGGAACACCCTGTCTGTAAGAAACCCAATACCTCGGTTTGGAAGAATTGTATTTGATCTTCTTACCTCTGGAATATCTATAGCGTCTCTTCTCTTGATAAAAGATCGATGCTTCGACAATACCACTTTGATGTGAACTGATGATCTCAGGATCTAAGAATACTTGATAGTTTTCAGGAGTATTGTCCGAATATTCCTTGTCCTTTACCAAGCTAATGTCTTGATCTGAATTGTTTTCCAATCGTTCTCTTTCATTGTATTGAACGGCAATTTCGAATTCTACGCTGTTTCCAAAGTCTCTGCTGTGCTTTAGCTCAATGTAATTCCTTTGATAGAATTTGGGGAAATTTTCAAGAAAGAATAAAGAAGCTATGGTATTCACAGCAGGGTCCATAGATTCAGCTCCATTGAAATCAGTAGTCATGCTACCACCTTTCAAGCTCAGTAAAGAAGAATTCTCTTTATTGAATTGGTATTTAAAAATACCTTCTCCCAGAACTCGATCCCTAGAAAACGCATAGCCCAAAGTAGGCTCAAAAAAGTAGTATTTACCCTCCTTCTTATTCTTCTCAATTGATCCAATGACTTTGGTGATGGTATATCCATCTACCGTGTTAAAATAACCTCCAACACCGGCTAAAATTCCTTTTGGTCTAAGGATCAATGCCTTGTTTTCTGTCTTTAATCTTCCATTGAAGAAGAATATATCACCAACTATGCTTCTTTCTTTATTGACGATGGTGTCGCCATCATCGACCTTTTTAATTGAGTCTGCTTTCACATAGATCTTTTTGTCCTCTTCAGTGAGTGGAATTTCTCGATCAACCTCCCACAAACTATCATTCTTTGACAATGCGCTGTCTTCATATATAACTTCTCTTTGGTCTATGATTTCAAGATTCTCAGTTGTATCTGCCTTTGCTTCTTCTTCCGCTTGTTGCTTTTTGATAAGCTTGACCAGTTTCAAGCTTTCCATTTTAGTAAGCTTCTCTTTTTGGATCAACTCATTGATCTTCTCCTCTCTCTTTTCTGATCTGCTTAACTCTTCTTTGGCTTTCTGAGGAGCTTCTTCTTTTTCTGCAACTTCAGGTGCTTCTTCCATTTGATATCGAACTGCTTTCTGCAATTCGATCTTTTCTTTGATCTCTTGATCAATCTTTGGATCTGTTGTGACTTCCACCTCCTTAATAGCAGCCAAGTATCTAAAATCTACCTTCAAGCCAAGAATTGAGATATTACCATCAATTTGGTGATGCATTGGGAACCATACATTTTCATTTACTTCTTGATAGATCTGTTTGTACTGAACATCGCTATTGGGCGACTTAAAGGCAACATCTACTTTATTGACATTCCACAATTGGTCGTTGATGTAGATCTCACCTTTCATCAGATCGCTACCTTTTCTTCGAGGAATTACCTTTATTCTGTGAACCAATCTCTCTTCTTCATACAAAGAAGCCAGGTACTCGAATTTGTAGACAGAAAAAGAACTCCTGCTTAAAGGGTTGATGATTCCTGATCCTCCGAGATCATAGAAATCCAAGTTTACAAAGTTGGAACCCATCATACTTGAATCTGGAACAGCTGATTTTTGAGCTATGATTCTTTCTTTGACCTTTCCGCCCTTCTGATAACTATACTCGGCCAATGTTTCAAGAATGTATCCTGCATCGAGATCTTTTTTATCCTCTTCATCCATAAGTTTCTCAAATAGCCAAGGAATGTCTTTCACTTCAAAGGAAGTCCTCGCATAGAGATTTGCCTTAAATGCTTCTCTTTGCTTCTTGTAATATTCTGCCATTGCCATTGACTTTCTTATTACGTTATAGGCAGGATCTTCAGAATTTGGGTCGATCTCTACCTCATCCAATGCAATGGCAATGGTTCGTAGACTTACGTTTAGCTCTTGTTCGCTCTTAGTGACTGATAGATCAACTACTTTCCTCTCATAGCTGAGACTTTGAAACATCACTTTGTAATTTCCAGTAGGTATGCTGATCTGGAATTCACCTTCTTCATTAGCCATGCTGCTCTTTTGTAAACTCTCTATGTAGATCGCACCAAAAGGAACAGCCTCGCCATTTTCATTGCTGATCTTTCCGTAGACTTTACTTAATTCTTGAGCCTCAACATTGAGAATCGAAACGATTATTGTAAAAAATAAGAAGAGAATTCTTTGGTAATTCATTTCTGTTAAATTGAATATTGAAGCATCTTTTGCATGATCACTAAGTCTAGCCAAACATCATTCTTAAAAGCAACAGAAGGAATTCTACCTCTTTCCACAAATCCAAGTTTTGAATGAAAATTGATACTTCCCTTATTGGCTGAATCTATTCCTCCAATCATCGAGTGATATTCTTGATCGATTGCTCTTTCAATCAACAATTCCATCAATCTTTTTCCTATTCCTTTTGAGATAGAAGATTGGTTAAGATACACAGAGTGTTCAACAGTGCAATCATATGCTTCCCATCGTCTAAACTGACCAAAGGTTGAGAAACCTAGCAGAAGGTTAGGTTGAGATTCAGATTCAGCAACAATAATAGGGAAGTTGCGATCTACTTTCTCATCCCACCATTTTTTCATGTATGAAGCGTCTCTAGCCTGCTTGTCATAAATATCATTGGAGTGCGTAATGTAGAAATTGAAGAGTCTCTGAATCTCCTGTACGTCATTAATAGTAGCATCTCTGTATGTAATTGGCTTATCCATAGAGGGTTGCTAAAATAAGAAGGCTTTCATAATAAATGAGGCTTTTATCAGAGACGATCGAAAAGTGTAGAAGTTACATCTTAATTCAATCTTCTTGATGTGGACTGATCATCGCAAGAGGGTAAAGGTGCCTTTGACTACCTTGGTTTCAGAATTCTCTGTGGTGTAATCTACCAAATAGAAATATTGACCATCTGAGATCTTGTTCTCATTGCTTCTTCCGTCCCATTGAAAACTAACCTTGTTGGTTTGGAATACTACTTTGCCAAATCGATTGAATATCTTGATCTCAAAGGTCTGATACTCACAATTTATCTCTTCAAATCTCAATAGATCATTGATTCCGTCACCATTTGGTGTAATCACATTAGGCAGAGAAAGAGTACAATCGCAATCCTTCAGTTTTATCATGATGGAGTCATTGAATACACAATGCTGATTTGTAGTTTCTACTGTATACTTACCGCTATCTAGCACAGTATAATCTGCTCCTTGGGATCCATCTTGCCAAATATGAGTACCATTTGGTGGAGAAACATTCAAGACTAGCTCTTCGTCCTCACAGATCTCTTCTTCTGTTGAAATGATCCTAGGCTTTTGAATTCCTCCAACAACAATAGTATCTCTTCCAACGCAAATACCATTGAATGACTCTACCGAGTAAGTTGAATCTTTTAAACCACTAGCAATAAATGTAGACTGAGTACTTCCATCATGCCATCTGTATGAGCTGCTATGAATGTCAGATGCATCTAATACCAATTGCACACCTTCACAGAGATTGGTGTCTTGACCTAAATTTGGTCTAGGGGCAAAAGTGCTATTATAACTGACCACTATTGTGTCGGTATAAGTACAAGGCCCAAAACTTGCTGTAAGCCAATATTTTCCTGCTTGCTTAACAACGAATGTGCTTGCGGAACTTCCGTCTTGCCATAAATAGTTATAATTGGTAAGTCCAGGGCTTCTTAAGATCAAACTGTCATTCAAACAAAGTGTAGTATCTATTCCTAGATCGAAAAGTTGAAAATCTAGATAGGATAGGGTAATACTATCCACTTCTTCGCAATTTCCAGCAGTAACGGTAACAATATAGAGTTGATCATTCTTAATGTATCTCTGGGCAGAAGTGGAGTTGTCATTCCATAAGTAAGAAGTTCCCCAGTTCACAGTTGCATCAATTAAGATGGAATCAAATGGACAAATGCTTGTGTCATTTCCCAAGTTCAATTCGCTAGGATCATAATTGTTGTATGTGATGTTGATGGTGTCAGTTTCAATGCACTTTCCTTCAAAAACATCTACCCAGTACTTCCCAGCAGAATTAACTAAAAAGCTTTCATCTGTTGAATTGTCCTGCCATCTGTAGGTAAATAAGGAATTAAAAGGAGGAAATAGTCTTAAGGTGTCAGATGGACAAAGAAGGGTATCTGGACCTAGATCAAATGATGATAATACTTGTCCGCTAACTCTAATGGAATCTACAAAACTGCAGACACCATCGGATATGGTTACTAGATAGTCTCCTGCTTGGCTTACCAACAAAAGAGGATTGGTGCTATTGTCGTTCCATAAATAGGAGGTAGCGCCCAATGCAGTAGCATCCAGTAGTATGCTTTGTCCGTTGCACAAAGTAGAGTCTGTTCCCAGGTTAGAAAGACTTTCATCAAAATTAGAAACAGAGACTATGATGGTATCAGTTTCTTTACAATTTCCGATCTCTACATCTAGCCAGTATTTTCCCGGACTATTGACAACTAGGCTGTCTGCATCAGAAGAATTACTCCAACTATAACTATAGCCTGCTAGGCTAGGGCCACGAAGAATTAAATTGTCGGTAGCACAGATGGTAGTATCTGCGCCCAAGTCAAAGGGGTCTAGTCTATTGAAGATCAGATCAATACTATCTTGATAAGTACAATTTCCAATGGTGACAGTAACCTTATACAGATTGGTGGTTGATACGGTGATCTGAGGACTGCTTGATGAATTCGACCACAAATAGGAGGTAGCACCTGTAGCCGTAGCATCTAATAAAATGGATTGTCCTAAGCAAAGTGAAGTGTCATTTCCAAGATCGATCATGGGATCTATTGTTTTGTCTAAGAATAGACTATCCACCTGAACACAAAATGCTGATGTAGTCGTTAGACTATACCAAGCAGAATCATTTGCTACAATGCTTGGATTGGTGGAATTATCCTGCCAAAGAAAGGTTGTCGTTGGTGAATTAGGGATATTGGATACCAATATTAAACTATCATTACTGCACACAATGGTGTCATTTCCAATATTCAATTTTGGTTCGTAAGCAACAATGATGGTATCTCTTAATAAACAACCTATTGTATCAATTGCGCTGACCCAATACAATCCAGCGGTATCGACAAGCAATGAATTTCCAGTACTGCTATCGCTCCATAAGAAATTCGTAAAAGTTCCAGCTGGGTTCAATACTAAACTGGTATTTGGACATAGAACGGTATCATTTCCTAAGAATAAGCCATCGGCGTAATCAATAAGAATGCTATCTCTGCTTATACATCCAATAGCATCAGTAACTTCTACCCAATACAAGCCTGGAGATCCAACCGTCAAAATAGAGTCAGTGCTATTGTCTTGCCACAGGTAGGTGGAATTGGCTTTGCTAGCATCTAATACAATTTGATCAGAAGGGCATAGAGTAGTATCGTTTCCGAGATCTGTCCCTTGAGTAAATCCAATGAATTCATTACGAATATTATCAATGGCCATACAAACATTTACCGGAGTGCTTCCTACATGTGTAACATCAAAAAGAATATGGGTGTAGTCGTTGGAGGGAACAAAGGAAATAGTATAGCTTCTCCATACTCCATGGGTGATAGCAGGTGATATGTAAACCAGCTCATTTCTTCTGCAAAGTGAATCGCCTAGCCAAACTCTAAATCTACCTGGGTTACAGCTTAATAAGCCAGTAAAATAGGTGGGCACATACCTCAGGTCAATGTCAAAAGAATAACAGCTATTTGCTGAGAGAGTGTCAGGTAATGTTTGCCCCAATCTCTCCTCAATACCGGGAAGTGAGTTTACCATTCCCACGCAAGTATTTCCATTAGAAGGAGCCACAAAAGGTCCTCCCATATTGGGAGGTAAGACATCTGGAGTTCCTCCGCAAATAAACCACTGAGGAGGAGCTGAATTGTTGGCCGATGGACCTTCAAATGAAGGATTGTTGAAGATTACTTGTCCAAAAGATCTCAATGCGATCATTTGAAGGCATATAAAAATCAATAGGAGAAGTAGATTAAATCTCCTATTCTGACCAATAAAACAGTCAGCTATGTGCAAATAGATCCTTCTTAATAGCTTCACAGTGCAGTTGAACAGTTAATTCTTAAACGTTTTGAATAAGGGTTGCGTTGCTTAACAAAAGTAACTGACAATAAATGCCAATGTTTTGATAACTAAATTATCTTTGAACGTAAATATGTTGGAATGAATTTTCATACTAGAAAATGGGTCAAGCCAGAGGACTTGAATCCGAACAATAATCTTTTTGGAGGAAGATTACTTCAATGGATCGACGAAGAAGCAGCTCTCTACACAATGATCCAATTGGAAAACAAGAAGATTGCTACCAAATTTATGTCGGAGATCAATTTTATTAGCTCGGCTAAACAAGGTGATATTGTTGAATTAGGTATACAAGTTGAGAACTTTGGTAGAACCTCAATTACTCTTTCTTGTGTTGCCAGAAATAAGATGACACGGAAGAATATTTTGACCATTGACAACATTACCATGGTCAACCTCGGTCCAGATGGAAGGCCAGCTCCACACGGTAAGACAGAGGTGGAGTACGTTAAGGATAGACTTAATGAAGAAAGTGAATAATAATTAAGATCAGAACCAGTTTAAATTTATATAGAATGACAGCTTTGAAAAGAATGTTTCTTTTTTCTCTCGCCTTGGCCTTTTCCATGGACTTATTGGCATGGGGACAAACAGGCCATAGGGCAATCGCACAAATTGCTATTAATCATTTGGATAAAAAGACCAAGAAGGAGCTCTATGAGATTATGGGGCATGAAAGTTTAGTAGAAGTATCTACTTGGATGGACAACATTAGAAGCGACTCTACTTGGGATCACGCTAAGACTTGGCATTATGTAACCATTCCTGATGGGGAAACTTATGCAAGCTCTGAGAAAGAGGAAAAGGGAGATGTAGTGGAAGCAATTGCTAGAATGAAACTAATTATCAAAGATGAAACGAAGAGCAAGGAAGAACGCCGAAATGCCGTAGCCATGCTGGTTCATTTAATTGGAGATATTCATCAACCATTGCATGTTGGAAATGGAACTGATCGAGGAGGCAACAATGTCAAGATTAAATGGTTTTATGATAAATCCAATTTGCATCGCATTTGGGACAGTGGTATGATCGATTCAAAGCAGTTCAGTTATTCAGAATTGGCCAAACTGGTTGATCATCCACATGAACAAGCAATTGCACAATTGGATAATACAGATGTAAACGTTTGGATCAAGGAGGCGATGGACCTTCGCCCTCAAGTTTACGACCTTACCAATGAAGAGTATCTATCTTATGAATACATGTATAAGAATTGGGATACTGTGAAAGAACAAATTGAAAAAGCAGGTAGAAGACTTGCTGCTGTGTTAAACGAAGTATTAGCTAGTTAAAATGATAGAATCAAGAAGGTTGAAAAAAGTAAAACAATTCAGATACATTGGCATTACAGAGGCCATTTCATTCTTGATCCTTCTTGGAGTTGCTATGCCATTAAAATACATTTATGACATGCCTGAAGCGGTCAAGTTCTTTGGTTGGGCCCATGGCGTCTTGTTCATAGCTTATGTAACTCAATTGCTCTATTTGGCAATTAAATTAAGTTGGGGTATAGAAAGGGTAAGCATGTATTTTGTCGCAGCTCTCTTGCCCTTTGCACCTTTCTTCGTTGAAAGAAGATTGAAGGAAGAATATCGTTAAGTCAAAGTAGGGATGCCAGCCATTTTTGAGCGATCAAAGACTTGGCATCTTCAAAATCATAGGAAAGGAATTCTTCTTCAGTCATTTGGATGACTTCAATCTCTTCATTCTCTTCATCTAGTCCTCCTCCCGAGGAGATCATATTTCCTGCTTCAACATAAAATAAACTCATTCTTTCTGTTATTGGTCCAGGGGTTGGATAGAATTCGTGAATAAGCTTCAGACTCTTCGTCTCAAATCCAACCTCTTCTAAAACCTCTCTTTTCACTGTTTCTTCAATATCATCGTCTTTGGATTCGATCTTACCAGCCACTATTTCTACCAATGGCTTTTCAGGTCCTAACCTGAATTGTTTCACTAGAAAGACCTTCTTGTTGGGTACATCATGAACTAATGCCGCGATGCTATTCGGTGTTTCAAACTGTTCTCGTTCAATAGTTTGATTCAATGAAGTCTTTAGTTTTACAAGCTGTAAATGGTAATGACCTTTGAATATGGTACTCTTTTCAAGAATTTTCATTGATTTGTAGTTTGATTTTTAATTGCACTATAGAATGAATTTTGACGAGATCAGGCCGTATAGAAACGACGAAGTAAAGGAAAAGATCAGAAACCTTCTAGGGGAAGAGCAATTTGCACAAATTGTTCAGTATGTACTACCTGAAACACCTTTTGAAGCAATTAAGGCATCCATGTTGGAAATGAATTCGATCAAGGAATTCCAATCGAATATCATTGTGCCCCTTGTCGAGAAGTTAGTTTCTAAAACTACAAATGGCTTAAGTGTAGATGGCTTAGAGAATATAAAGGAAGGCGAATCGTATCTATTTGTATCGACACATCGAGATATTGTTCTAGATTCTGCTTTTATGAACTATATCCTACTCACCAATGGATTTGAGACAGCCGAAATAGCAATTGGGGATAATTTGATGAAAATTCCTTGGGTGGTTGACCTTGTAAAGTTGAACAAAAGCTTCATCGTTAAAAGAGATGTTCCTAAGGATCAGAAAGTTGATGCGAGTATGCAATTATCAGCATATATCAATTATACCGTTAAAGACAGTAAGGAATCCATATGGATCGCCCAAAGATCTGGGAGAAGTAAGGATGGGAATGATAGAACAAATCCAAGCCTCATTAAGATGTTTAATTTAATGGCAGGAGGGGATGATGTATTTGAGAATTTAAAATCACTGAATATTGTACCTGTTGCAATCTCTTATGAATACAACCCTTGTGATGTGCTTACTATACCTGAGTTATTGACGGTTGAGAAAGGGGAGAAATATGAAAAAGCCCCTATGGAAGATATGATCCATATGGGAAGAGGTATAGAAGGCGATAAAGGCAAGGTTGTAGTAAGCTTTGGAAAACCAATGAATTCTGTAATTGATGAGCTTTCGGGCTTAAAGAATAGGAATGAGATCATTGGTCTACTTGCTGAGAAAATGGATGATCAAATCCATCACATTTATCACTTGATGCCTACCAATTATATCGCATGGGATCTGTTGAATAGCAGTGATCAATTCTCTACTGAGTACTCCGAAGAAGAGAAATCTTCCTTCATCAATTATATGGAGAATAGACTGAAAGAGGTAGAAGGGGAGAAGAGTGAAGTGGAGAGGATCTTTTTGACTGGTTATGCAAACCCAGTGACCAATTCATTAAACTAAAGAATTGACTCCCAATCCAAACAAGGAGAAATCGTATTTGACTGGGTCCTCTTTCGAATAGAGTTTTAAATTAGAAGTCAATTCTTCTACCGACTTCCAATCATTTTGTTTGCGGCTTAATAAACCGAGCTTTCTGGCTGTATTGCCAGTATGAACATCCAATGGGATCATTAGATCTGAACTCTGGATCTTATTCCAAATTCCGAAATCAACCCCCTGTTCATCTTTTCTAACCATCCATCTTAGGAACATATTGATCCTCTTGGCTGAAGAGCCCTTCAAAGGATCTGCCAAATGCTTTTCTGTTCTTTTGAGGTGTTCAAGGTTAAAGAATGCAGTTTTGAAGTTTGAAATGCGTTCCTTCATGTCCTTGCCATTCAGGAAGATGACTTCTAGACTATCATGTTTCCTATAAATTGCTTTTAAGGCATGGATGAAATACAAGAGATCATCCGAATTAAAGGTTCTGTGCACAAATCCTTCAAATCTTTTGAGGTCGCTCTCTTGATGTTTTAAAATGAATTCATAGGGAGCATTGTCCATTAAGAGCATCATCTTCTTCGCATTATTGATGATGGTCTTTCTTTGTCCCCAAGCAATGATGGCCGATAAAAATCCACTGATCTCTATATCTTGATTTAAGGAGAATGAATGGGGAATTAGAATTGGATCTTCCTCGATGAATTCCAATTGATTAAAGCGCAAATAATTCTCTTCTAAAAGATCAAAAAGCTTTGGACTATGTTTAACTTTAACAGGCATGGAAAAGGAAGATTTCAGGAGATTGAAACTCTCGCAAAAGTATGATTTGATCAAAAAGAACGGAAAGTTCTTGGCGAAAAGAAAGCATGGAGGTTTCTTGATCGACCTTTATGGCTATTCATCTTATTATGTTGAAGTCTGGAAGCCGGTTGGGATCAATTTGATCCAATGGATCGAAGTGGTAAATAGAGATGAGATCCTCGATTCTTATTTGCAAGATTTTAAGATAGATCTTTAACTACCCTCCAACTCTTTTGACTTGGAAGCCTTCTTTTTTCAATACTTCCATTACTTTTTCTCTTTTTTCTCCTTGAATAAGAATTTCTCCATCCTTTACGCTGCCGCCAACTCCACATGCAGACTTTAGCTTTTTCGAAAGATCTTTGAGATCATCTGAAGATCCTATGTACCCTTTTACTAGAGTAGCTACTTTACCACCTCTGTGTTTCTTCTCAATATGAACTTCTAATGTTTGTTCATTAGGGTCTAAATAAGCATCCTCATTACTTTCATATTCTGGCTCATAATCTGGATTGGTAGAATAGGAAAAGCTTTTGTTGTTTGATTTTCTTGACATGTGCACAAAGTTTAAGAAATCATTTTATTAGACTATGTGAAGTCGATTATTATTTTACCTTTGCACCGTTGTTGGTTCTGCATCCAATTATGGATCAGATGAAAAGGGAATCCGATGAAATTTCGGAACTGTACCCGCAGCTGTAAGCTCCAATAACTCTTTTTCACACTACGCCACTCTATTGTAGGGGAAGGCTGAAAAAGGGGGAGTAAGTCAGAAGACCTGCCAGTAACTTATAGCTTTCGGGATAAAAGCGAAGTTTTAGACCCCCTTTGGATTCTAAGCCTTTGTTTGCCCGGTTTAATTAATTTATTGTTTTACAATGCAATTAAACCTTTGGGACATACGATCAACCAAATCGCTCCTCTGTTTAATTGCGCCTAAAAATCTTATCAAATGAAGAAGATTTTCCTTTTTGGCGCTGTTCTGACCTATTTCAGTTCATTTGCCCAACAAACTATTATTGTTAACGGTGGCCAGTTTGGCAACCAACAAGAGAACGTCAATGTAGTTCTCTACGATGGTTTCAATAACACTTACTCAACTATTGACACCATTCAGACTCAATCGGTTCAAGAAATTATCATAGACGGTTTCTGGGCTTATGTTGCAGCACAAGATTCAATAGTGAAATACAATTTGTCTAGCATGACTAGGATTGCTGCAGCAGGATTTAATGCTCCGAGTACAAAGGCATTGGCATTCTGGAATGGAGAATTGTTGGTTGGAAATTGGTATGGACAAGGCAGTCACAACCTATACATCTATGACGCTGCAAATTTGACTTTGCTTGATTCTATTGCAGCATTTGACAAGGGTGCTAAATCCATATTGATCAAAAATGGAATTGCATTTATTACACAGAATGCATCGAATTCAAATTTCCAAGACACACTTGGAACAATCATTCGATTTGACATCGCTAATAGAACCATTACCGATACCATTTCAGTTGCTGGTTACACTGGAGATTTTGGTGAGTTGATCGAGAATGCTTCAGGAACTGGCTTTTATGCATTTAATTCAGCTTGGAATACGGTTACTTCTGTAGACTATTCAACATTGGCTGCAACTAATTCTACCTTTCCATTGAATTTGAATGTGAGTGCTAAATCTCATTGGTCAATTGATGATGACACTTTGTTTGCTCGATTTGGTGATGGAATTGGTGCAATTGATCTCAATAACCTTGCTATTATTGATTCAAATATTGTCGATACTGTAGTTACCGCCTTTACTTATGATACTGTGCATCACACATTCTTTGTGACTCAAACTAATTTCTTTAGCTACAATTTGGGTAAGGAGTATGATCGACAAGGAAATAAGACTGCAGATTTTACTGTGGGCTATTCTCCTGAAGTGATCCGATCTTTCTATGGTGGTACATTGAATGTCACAGAATCAATGAAAGAGCTGCCTGCTATGGAGTTATATCCTAATCCGGTTTCAGACTTTGCTATCATTAAGTCTGATTCAAGAGCTAGGCTTCAGATATATAACACTGCTGGAAAACTACTTCTTGAAAGTTCAAAGCAAGAAGGAGAGTTTAGGCTTGATCTTAGTCAATTAGCAAAGGGTAGCTATATCCTTGTACATGAAAGTATGAATGAGCAAAGTTCAAAGATCTTCATCAAACATTGATAAAGAGCATATTACATATAATCCTGTTTTTTGGTTCCTTGTCCTTATTTGGACAAGGGCCATATGCAGGGCCTGTTGGAACTGCTAATACAGATGCAATTCATCTAGACTCTTCAATTATTTCTGGATGGGCCAACTCTTGCAGTATCACTAGAGGGTGGCAAAATGCAGCAGATACTTCATTGGGAAAAGCTACTGTTGGAGATAGTTCTTTAGCGCTTGGAAAAGCTTTAAATAATGGAGTGGTTTCTTTAGGAGATGGAGGAGTTGCAATAGTGGGTTTCGACGGACTTATTTATGATGGCCCTGGTCCCGATTTTGCAATCTTTGAGAATGCTTTCTCAGAAACCTTTTTAGAATTGGCTTTTGTAGAAGTTAGCTCTGATGGTGTTCATTACTTTAGATTCCCTTCTGTTTCATTGACAGATACAAGCAGGCAAGTTGGAGGATTTGATACTGCAGGCGTGAAAGCCAGTAATATTCACAATCTTGCTGGGAAGTACATAGTGGGTTATGGAACTCCTTTTGATTTGAGTGATCTCCCAGCTGATTCTCTTTTGGATGCCCAAGCGATTAGTCATGTTAGAATAATTGATGTAGTTGGAAGTATGGCAAATTCTCTCGCTCGAAGAGATAAGAATGGCCATAAAATCAATGATCCTTTTCCAACACCATTTCCTTCATCAGGTTTTGATCTAGATGCAGTAGGTGCTATCCATATGAAAGCGGTTGGCTTGAAGGAGAATTCTTATTTCGGCAATAAGTCGGTGAGTATATATCCTAATCCTGCTCAGGACCAATTGTTTATCTCTGGTGTCGATCAAGAAATAATTGATTTTGAGATCTACTCCATCGATGGAGTTTTAAGACATAAGGGAAGGTCTACAAATGGATATATAGATCTAACAAGCTTGAATAAAGGACAATACATCCTGAGGTTGATTGGGCAAGATGACTCTCAGTCCAAAGCATTCTTCAAATTGTGAAACACCTCGATAAATACACGGTATTGAGATGTTGTCTTCTATGCTTTCTAATGTATGGATCCTCAGCAATTCAACTCAAAGCGCAAGACACTATAAAGATCAGAGAGGTATTTATTAATCCTGATGATGAATGCCTGGAAGAGACTCATCAACAGTCAATAGATTCAGCAAGAATTCAAGAATACTATAATAAAGACCTTGGCTCTGCATTGCAAAAGCATACTCACGCTTTTGTGAAATCTTACGGGATTGGAAGTTTAGCTACAGTATCTTTAAGAGGAAGTGGAAGTAATCATACTAATCTCAACTGGAATGGGACCAATTTGAATAGTTCGTCAAATGGGGTTGTAGATTTTTCATTGATTCCTACCTTTTTTACAGAAGATGTATCTGTGAATTACGGTCAATCCAGCTTGCAATATGGAGCTGGTGGTATTGGAGGTGCTGTAGAGATGAAGAACAAGATTGACTTTAACTCCAATGAAAAATTGAGCATTCAACAGGAATTAGGCAGTTTCAATTATCATTCTTCGGCATTTAAACTCAGGTTGGGTCAAGGGAAATGGAGATCAGTAAGTAAGTTGCTTTTCAGAGCTTCAGAAAATGATTTTGAATACTCCGATATTAGTGAAGAAGGAGCTCCAAGAAAGGAGATCAAGAATGCCGCATTGTCTCAAAAGGGAATCCTGCAATCCTTTCACTACCTGCCAAAGGTCAATCAAAGAATGGATCTTCATATTTGGTATTTTGATTCCGAAAGAGAATTGCCCAATCTAATGACATTAAGAGATTTGGAAGAATCTCAATACGATGAAAATTTTAGAACGCAATTGAATTTTGAGCATTATAAGGATCAAACTCAACTTAGTTTTAACAGTACTTTCCTTCAAGACAATATCATCTATCGGAATAATCAGTTGGAAGAGAATAGCACTAGTGTAAATCGTAGCATTCGCAATTACGCAAAGGCCAAATTTGAATGGAAGCAGTATGTCCTAAAATTTAGATTGGATGCTGATTTTGATCAAAGTATTCAGAAGTCGCTAGAAGATGAAACTGTAGAAAGGAGCAGGCAAGCTTTATTTACACAACTAGATCGCTCAATTGCCAAGAGTATGAATATTGGGCTTGCTGCAAGACAAGAAGTAGTAGTAAGTCAATACTTTTTATTGCCGCAAATAAGATGGGATCTATTTGCCAAGAATAGATCGATCAATTATTGGGTCTTGTTGGGGAAGAACATGAAGTATCCCAGTTTGAATGATCTATATTGGTCGGTGGGAGGTAATAAAGAGCTTAAAGCAGAAGAGAGTAACAGCATAGAATTGGGTCAACTTTATCGATTCAAAATTGCTGATATTCATCAATTTCAGCTCAAGTTGAACATGTTCTATTCCTATATTGAGAATTATATTCAATGGGCTCCAACTGAATTTGGATATTGGAGGGCAGAGAATTTGAAGGAAGTAGAAAGTAAGGGTATTGAGTTGGATCTTTCTTATCAAAACCATACTGGATCCATCAAGCAGAAATATAGCTTCCTTTACAATTATGTCAATAGTATCAATATGACTAAGGGTGCTAATGATGATGCTTCCTATAGAAAACAATTAATCTATGTGCCTGAGCATCAATATGACCTAAATGCAAATTGGCAATATCGAAGCTACTCTTTGAACGTCAACTGGCAGTTTGTAAGTGCTCGCTATTTGCTGACTGACAATACCGACTTTCTTCCTTATTACGAACTAGTGGATATTAGTTTTGATAAACAATGGAGAATCAATGGAGATCAAATTTCATTGGGCTTCGCAGTACGGAATCTACTTGATTCTGATTATCAAACAATCCAATGGAGGCCAATGCCCGGAAGGAATTTTATGATCCATTTAAAATACAGTTTTGGATCATGAGAATTTTAGGATTTTTTATTTGCTGCTTACTGTTGTTTTCTTGTCGTAAAGAAAAAGATACTGATATTCAAACCATTGAGAATGGAAGATCGAGGGTGGTTATTCTCAATGAAGGGAATTTTAGATCTGCAAATGCAAGCATTGATGTGTACTATCCAGACAACCATGAGCTTCAAGACAATATCTTTTATTCAAATAACGATTTCAGACCTTTAGGTGACGTTGCACAGTCGATGATCAAGCTAAATGGGGAGTATTGGGTGGTGATCAATAATTCAAACAAGATTGAAATTTTAGATCCAGTTACTTTTCAATCTAAGGGGAAAATGACTGGATTTAATTCCCCAAGATATGTGCTGCCGATCAGTGAAAATAAGGCCTATGTGAGTGATCTTTATGAGAATAAGATCTACATCGTTGATCCATTGAATAGAAATCATTTAAGTAGCATAGATTGTGGTTCTAGGTCGGAGGAAATGTTGCTCTACGATGGTAAGGCATTTGTTTGCATGCCTGATTTGGGAAAAGTCTTAGTCTATGATGTTGCAACTGATTCCTTGATAAGATCTATTAATACAGGAGAGTTTCCACATGCCATTGAAATTGATTCCAAGCAACAGATCTGGGTGGCATACTCAGGAGGATTCAATGGCACTTTTCCAGGGCTTCATAAGATCGATCCGCTTAGCTTAGAGATTAAAAAGGATCTGAGATGGAATGATGCTTCAAAAAGTATTGGAGATATTGCTATGAATCGAGAAAGAAACCAGATCTATTATGTGATGGATGATTTATTCGTACTGAATATTGAGGATTCTGTACTTGCTAGTAGCCCTTTAATTGATAATGATGGAAGGAATTTTTATTCAATGGCTACGGATCCTAATACAGGGGACATCTATCTTGCAGATGCCATCGACTATCAGCAAAAAGGAAATATTTACCGTTATTCCGTTTCAGGAGCCCTGATTCATCAGTTCAAGAGTGGATTAATTCCCGGATTCTTTTATTTTGATCAATAGTATGGATCTTAGTCCTCAAAGAATAGTTTGTCTTACAGAAGAAAGTACTGAATTGATCTACCTATTAGGTGAGGAAGATCGAATTGTTGGGATATCTGGATTTACTGTTCGACCAGAAAAAGCAAGGAAGGAAAAGCCAAAAGTCTCATTATTTACAGAAGCTAGCATTCAAAAGATATTGGATCTCAAGCCCGATCTGGTTATTGGTTTCTCTGATATACAAGCAGACATTGCACAGGAGCTGATCAAGCAAGGAGTTACTGTCTGGATCAACAATCATAGAAGCATCCTTGAGATCAAGCGGATGATCTTTCAATTGGGAAGCATATTGGGCAAAGTAGAGGAGGCACAGTTGCTACTTGCTCAGTATGATAAGAGGATAACTGAAATCCAGAAGCAAGTTAGTCTATATCCAATCCGACCAAGAGTTTATTTTGAAGAATGGTATGACCCATTGATCACGGGAATTCAATGGGTAAGCGAAATCATTGAGCTTGCTGGTGGAATTGATGTTTATGAAAGCAATCGCTATTCCTCCTTGGCAAAGGACCGTATTGTTGAACATCAAGAAGAAATTATTGAGAAGAATCCAGACATTATTCTTGCTTCTTGGTGTGGAAAGATGTTTAAGAAGAAGAAGTTAATTGCAAGAGAAGGTTGGGAAAGGATCAAAGCGGTTCAGAATGATGAGATCCATGAGATCGACTCTGCCATTATTCTTCAACCGGGTCCTGCAGCGCTAAGCAATGGATTGGAGGCAATTCACAGTATAATTGACAAGTGGGTCAAAGCAAATTAATGAGCAAAACATTCTTGAATTGGAGCAGTGGTAAAGATTCTTCCTTGACCTTGCATGAATTGATCAAAAAAGGAAGTCCGCCAGATCTTTTGTTTACTGTTATTAATAAAGAAACCCAAAGAGTAGGCTTGCACGGCTTGAGGAGGGAGTTGGTTGAAAGACAGGCAAATGCAATTGGGATTCCTTTAAGGATTGTAGAGCTTTCGGAGAGTTTGGATCATGAAGCCTATAATCAGTTGATGTTCAATGAATGCAGCCAATTGGTAAAAGAAGGATTCAGTACTTCCATTTTTGGTGATATCTTTTTAGAAGATCTCAGAGCCTACAGAGAGAAAGAATTGAAAAAAGTCGGCCTACAAGCTGAATTTCCACTTTGGAAGAAAGACACTTCAAAATTGCTACAATACTTCATAGATGAAGGATTTAAAGCTTGTATCGTTGCTGCAAACACACAATTTTTCGATCCAATGCAGCTGGGCTGTGACTTGGATCAAATTTTCTTGGATAATTTGCCCGAGCAAGTGGATCCATGCGGTGAGAATGGTGAGTTTCACAGCTTTTGCTATGACGGTCCAATATTTGAAGCTTCGTTGTCGTTCAGCCAAGGGGAAAAAGTAATTAAAACCTATCCAAATCCTAGTCGTACTAGTGATTCTGAAGAGATAAAGTTTTGCTTTATAGAATTATACTAACCCTAAATGAAAGACTTCAAGAATTCTAGCTTGAAAATTTTCTTCTATTGTTTCATTGGATTATTGACAAATTCATCAATTGCTCAAAATTGGGAATTAGTTTTGGAAGTGTCGATTCAATCGAATGGTAAAGCATTAGAAAATGGATCAATAATTGTCCTTGATGAGGATTCAGTTGAAGAAATTTTTTTCACCTCTAAAGAAGGTAGAGTAGATCTTCACTTAAAACCAGACAATCACTACAAACTTATTTTCACTGGTGAATCTATGGTTGATAAGAGGCTTGAAGTTAGTACTTACAATGTGCCAAAAGGGAAAATAGTTGGAAAAGAATATTTCTTGGTCGGAATTGATCTATTTAAGAGAAAAATGGGTACGAATGTTGATGTTCTTGAATACCCCATTGGCTACATATTCTATAACTCATTAATTGGAGGGTTTGATAGTAAAGTTGATGCAAATATCAATAAGAAGTAGATATTCTTGATTTTAACAATCTAGTATTGAAATTCAATAGTTTCCAATTTATTTATATGAGCACTGCTTTTACGATATTTGTTATTCTGCAAGAGATGGTAAAAAAGGCAGCATACATCATTTTTCTACTACTTGGGCTTATTCTATTTGCTCCAACTTCTTATGCCCAAGAATGGAAGCTAACCATGGAAATGGTCGTGACCAATGATGGTAAGAAAATGCCTGGAGCATTTATCGAGGTCAGAAAGAACGGTTCCTTGCAAACTACATTGCGAACAGATGATAGAGGAAATGTAGATATCGTAATGGATCCTGATGCCAATTACGAAATCACTTTTACCGGCTCTGGAATGATCAAAAAGAAGATCGCAGTTGATACCAGAGGTGTTCCAGCTGGAGAGATCAAAGGTCAAACCTATTTCACTGGAGAGGTTGATATTTTCCCAAAAGTGGATGGATTGAATCTAAAGATATTAGATGAACCTATTGGGAAATTGAAATACGATCCGGAGTATGGAGGTTTTGACGCGGATGCAGAGTACACAAGAAGAAGAAAGGCAGCCATTGATCAATTGACCGCTGATTATCAAAAGCAAAAGGCGAACGAAGCAAAGATGGCCGCTCAGAAGCAGAAAGAATATGATGCTGCTATTAAATTAGCCGATAGGGCATTTGCTGCAGAACAATGGGAGGCAGCAGAAGCAGAGTATAAGAAGGCAGCTTCGATCTTACCAGAGGAGACTTATCCCTCCTTTCAATTGGCAGAGCTAGAAACGAAATTGATCAAGTTGCGAGAAACCAATGCCAAGTATGATGAAGCAATCAAAATGGCAGATGATGCTTTCGCTACTAAGGATTATCAAAAAGCGATGGCTGAATACAAGAGAGCTAGCTCTTACAAGCCAGACGAATCCTATCCAAAAGACAAGGCAAAGGAAGCTCAAGGATTACTTGCTACTGCATTAAAAAATGATCAAGATTACCTTGCTGCTATTGAAAAAGGAGACAATGCGCTCAAGATCAATGATCTAAACACAGCAAAGGCAGCTTTTGAAGAAGCGGCTTCTGTTAAACCTGATGAAAGTTATCCAAAGAACAAGCTTGCAGAGATCAATGATATATTAGGGAAAAAGGAAGCCAAGGAGGCCGAATACCAAGCTGCGATCAAAGCAGCTGACGATGCTTTGGCTGCAAAGGATTATGGAACTGCTAAAAGCAGCTACGAAAAGGCCTTACAAGTAAAGCCAACTGAGTCTTATCCGCAGGATCAAATTGCTAAGGTGACTGAGTTGATAGCAGCTGCAGCACAAAGAGACCAAAACTATCTTGCCGCTGTTGAAAAAGGAGATAATGCATTGCAGCAGAACGACTTACAAACAGCACTTACAGCTTTTAATGAGGCTAAAGGGATCAAGCCTGAGGAAGAGTATCCTTCCAATAAGATCAAGGAGATCAATGATTTGATCGCTAAGAATGAGGCTGCTGAGAAAGAGTATCAGGACAAGATCAAAGAAGCTGATAAGTTATTGGCAAGTAAATCCTATGAAGAAGCTAAAACAGCCTATTCTGCTGCTTCAACATTGAAACCGACTGAAGCTTATCCAAAAGAAAAAATAGGGGAGATAGATGGAATTCTGGCAGACCAAGCAAAGAAAGAAGAGGAATACAATAGCACTATAGCAGCAGCTGATAAGGCCTTTGAGGCTAAAGATTTTGCTACGGCAAAGGATTCATACACTGCTGCATCTCAGATCAAACCTGATGAAAAGTATCCGCAAGATCGTTTGGCAGAGATCGGAACCATCATGGTGAGTATGGAGAAAGAGCAAGCTGCTTATGACAAAGCGATTGCCAATGGTGATGAGGCTTTTGCAGCCAAAGATCTAGCTGCATCCAAGAAGTTTTTCGAAGAAGCATTGACTATCAAAGCAGGGGAAGCTTATCCTGAAAGTAAGCTGAAAGAAATTGCAGATATCATTGCCAAGCAAGAAGAGCAAGAGAAGGCCTATGCTGATGCAATTGCTGCCGCTGATGCTTCTATGAAGGAGGAGAAATTAGAAGAAGCAAAAGCTCAGTATACAAAAGCCTTGGAGATCAAAGCAGAAGAATCTTATCCAAAAGAACAGATCAATAAGATCGATGGAATGTTGGCCAATGCTGCTCAATTGGAAGAAGAATACAAGGCAGCTATAGAAAAAGCCGACCAGGCATTTTCTTCCCAAGACTTTTCAGGAGCTATTGCAGCTTATAAAGAAGCATTGGATAAGAAGCCAAATGAGGCTTATCCTGCAGAAAAAATCTCCGAAGCTGAAGGATTGATCAAAGCAGCTGAAGAGAAGGAAGCACAATATGCCGAGGCCATCAAGGTGGCAGATAAAGCTTTTCAAGCTGAAAACTTTGAAGAAGCAAAGAAATCTTATGAAGCTGCCCTGACATTTAAAGAGGATCAATATCCAAAAGATCAGATTGTAGCAGCAGATGCTAAACTAGCTGCTTTAGCTGCAGAGGCTGAAGCAGCTGAAAAGCTAGAAGCAGATTATCAAGCTGCCATTAGTGAAGGGGAATCTAAAATGGGCGCGGAGGATTATGCTGCGGCTTTAGTTGCTTTTAAAACTGCTTCTGAACTGAAGCCCAATGAGAAATTGCCAAAGGATAAGATAGTTGAAGTAGAAAGCAAGCAAAAAGAATTAGCTGATAAGAAAGCGGAAGAAGAACGACTAGCTGCTTTGCAAAAGGAATATGATGCAAAGATCGCTGATGCAGATAAGGCGTATAATGCGAAGAACTATCAAGATGCTAGAACAGCTTATCAAGAAGCTTCGGCTCTTAAGTCGGATGAGTCTTATCCTCAAGAAAGGGTAGAAGAGATCAATGGCATTCTTGCTGATGCAGTAGAACAAGATGAATTGTATCAAAAAGCCATTGCTGATGCTGATAAACTGATGGAAAAAGAGCAGCTAGAAGAGGCTAAGCTAAAGTATCAGGAGGCTAGTTCAATCAAAAGCGCTGAGAGTTACCCAAAGGATAAGATCGTTGAAATTGATGGAAAATTAGCTGCATTGGCTGCTGCTGCTGAAGAAGTGCGCTTGAAAAAAGAACAAGAAGACGCCAAAAGAAAAGAATTTGATGATCTTTTGATTGCTGGGGATGAGCTTGCTGGACAAGCAGAATACAATCAGGCAATAGGAAAATACGAAGCTGCTCTTGCTCTTTACGATGAGCAAACTCCCAAAGACAAGATCGAGGAGATGAGAGGCAAGATTGCTGAAAGGGATGCGCAAATGGCAGCTGCTGAGAAAGCAGAATTAGAGGAGAAGTATAATGCACTAGTTGCAGATGCAGATGCTTTGTTCAATTCTGAAGACTATGCAGGTGCTACTGCTAAATACAAAGAGGCATTAGCAGTGAAGGATGATCAATATCCAAAGGACCAATTAGCTGCTATTGATGGTAAACAAGCTGAAAGAGCACAAGCGGAAGAGTCAGCCAAGAAAGAGGCTGAATACCAAGCATTGGTCGCTGAAGCAGATGCGCTATTAGAAACTCAAAAGCTTGATGATGCAGAAGCTAAATACAAGGCTGCATTGGCAGTAGTGGATAAACAATATCCAAAAGACCAATTGAGCAAGATTGCTGATCGAAAAAAAGAGTTGGCCAACAAACAAGCTCAATTAGCTGCAGCTGCTGAATTGGAAGAAAATTATAGCAGAGTGATCACCGCTGCTGATTTTGCATTCCAATCAAAGGATTACAAGGAAGCACTAAGCAAATATCAAGAAGCCATTAGCATCAAAGAAGGGGATCCACATCCAACTGAAAGAATAGAATTAATAAATAGCATTCTAGCAGAAGAGCAGGCGAAGGGTCAAAAAGAAGCTGAGTACCAAAGTGCAATTGCAGCTGGAGATGCTGCCATGGGAAGTGAAAATTACGAGCAAGCTAAATCAGAGTATCAAAAAGCCTTGAGCATAAAGGCAAATGAGAGCTATCCTCAAGATCAAATTGCTAAGGCAGATCAGTTCTTAGCTCAATTAGCTGCTCAGAATGAAGAATTAAGATTGAAGAGGGAAAGAGAAGCCCAGAATGAGGCAGCCTATCAAACTGCAGTAGCTGAGGGAGATAAATTGGTTTCTGAAAAGAAGTACGAAGAAGCGATTAATAAATATGAACTGGCAATGGGTCTCAAGCCAGGCAAAACTTACCCAGCGGAACAGATCCAAAAGGTTAGAATGCTACAAGAAAATGATGAATTAGAGGCTAAGAGAAGAGCAAAAGAAGCTGAAGATCGCGAAAAACGTTATCTAGAGATTATTACCTCAGCGAATACATCTTTTGATGCAAAGGATTATGCTTTTGCAAAGCGAGAATATGAAGCTGCTCTTTCAATGAAACCCGGAGAATCATTCCCTAAAGCAAGAATCAAGGAGATAGAGTCCATCTTAAGAGGACAACAAGAGGAAGAGAAAAAAGAGGTAGTTGCTGATGAGCCAATCAAGATCCAAACAGGAGCTAAGGCAAGTATTACTGGTGATGCAGAAGCTGAAATTGATAGGATCTACAAAGAGATGTGGGCGAAGAAAGATGCCGAAAAGAATGCTCTATTAGAAGAGAAGCATGAAACAGTGAAAAAACTAAGAGAAGAAGACAATGAGAGAGAGAACTCTAAACGATTAAATGCCATAGAGCAAATTGAGAATATCTCTATTAGTATGACCGAGCAGCGACAGACTGCAGATGAATTGCATTTGCAGAATTACGAGACGGTCCAAAACAATACTGAGTCGATCCGAGATAAAGAATTAGAATTGACAAAAGGTTCGGAAAGGAAGAGAAATGAAACCATGATGGAAAAAGAACGATCTCTAGAAAATATTGAAGAGTTCAATAGAGATAGAGGAACGGAGATCGTTGAGGGTAAGAAAGAGATGGTTGAAGAAGACTATGAAGAACAAGAAGACTTTAGAAAAGAACTAATGGGTGTTCAGCAAAGGAATATTGAATCTTTGGATGAGGATTTTGTTCAGCAAGATGAAGACATTAGAGAATTCAATAGAGATAGGATAGATGTTAACTGGACCGAAAATTCTAAAGTGATTGAGCAAACTCAGACTGATGTAAGAGAGTTTAGACAGGAGAAGAACGATGATTACATGGAAGGATATGAGAAGGTAAAAGAGAAGACTGAGGATCACGAAGAGTTTATTGATGGAAATAATGAAAGCTCTCTGGATAAGCGCATGAACGAGCAGGAAAAGATCAATGACATTGCTACTGATGAGCGTCAGAAGAGAATGGATGGAAATGATCTAAATTCAGATAATTACATTGAGATTGTAGAAAAGACCGAGGCTCTTAAGGATGAACAATTGAGTAATGACGAAGAATCAGAGAACAGAAGGCAAGAGCATCTTAACAAAGAATACTACGAAGGTGAAGACAAGCCAAGACAAGATCCAGAGTCTGCCAATTTCCCACAAGGAGTAAGCGAGAAGATCATCGAGAATGACAATGGAAGTACTACCATTAGAAGAACAGTGGTGGAAGGTACTGAGACCAATGTTTACGAGAAGACACTATATCCATACGGAGGGGTATTCTATACTAAGAATGGCAGCAACATCACAAAAGAAGCTTGGGATAGCGAAAGTAAATAATCGGCAATGAGAGGCTTTCATTTTCTTATCGGCATTGCTGCTTTTCTAGTTTTACTCATTACTTCATGCAATTCAAAGTCTCCAAACAGAGAAAGTCAAGATCTACAAGGATTTGAACTCTTCTACCAAAGTGATCAATTTGCTATTTTGGAGAAAAAAGGACAATTCCTTCTGGAAGTCAAACAGACATACAAGGGTAGTAGCAAGAAAGATCAGTACCTATTGTATCCTAAAGATGAGGCGCATGACAGCTTAGAAGGGATTACTCACTATGTTCCTTATCCCATCACTTCCATAGCCATTAGTTCTGCTACACATTTAGGCTATCTAGAAGCATTAGGTATGAGTGATCAAATAGACGCTGCTACCAATCTTTCACTATTCTATTCAGATAATTTCCAGAGAAGAATAAAGGATCAAGAAGTAGTTTCAATAGGAGCATCTCAGTTCGATGAAGAGAAGCTCATTCAATTGGATCCTGATGTTTCCTTTACATATGCTTTAAATGAAGGCGCCTACAATAAGATCGAAGACTTAAGGAAGAGCGGGAATACCATGATCATTATCAATGAGTACTTAGAGTCAGACCCAATTGATAAAGCTGCTTGGCTACGTTTTTTTGCATGCTTTTTTGGTGGAGATAAGTTGAATAGATCGGTATCATATCTCAATTCAATTGAAGAGCAATACAATAGTATTAAAGGCCTAATGAGGAATGCTAAGGATAGACCAAAGGTGATGATGGGCTTTCCTTGGAAAGGGACTTGGTTTGTAAGTGGCGGAGACTCCTATCAAGCGATATTTTTCAGGGATGCAGGTGCTGATTATATTTGGAAAGATCATAGAGAAGAGGGGAGCATTCCTTTGGACTTAGAAGTTGTTTTGAGTGAAGCATTGGATGCAGAGATCTGGATCAATCCAGGCAATAAGCTTAGTGTTGATCAAATATTGGAAAACGACAATCGTTTCAGTGAATTCCCAGTGGTATCCAATAAGATGATCTATAGCAATTACAAGAGATCAAATGATTCTGGAGCCAATGATTATTGGGAGAAAGGTGTAGTACGTCCAGACCTGCTTTTAAAGGACCTTGCAGTTATCTTCCATCCAGAACTCATAAAAGATCATGAACTATTCTTTTATCAGAATCTAAAAGACTTTGAGAATGAATAGACCATTCCTACCTATACTTCTACTTTTTGGTCTACTGATCTTACTTTCTATAGCAGATCTTTTGATTGGCTCAGTTCAGATCAACGTCTCTAGTCTAGTGGACTATTTGGCTGGAAATGAACTTTCTAAGTCAGATTATTTGATCATACACCATTCGAGGTTCCCAAAGACCTTGACAGCAATACTTTGCGGATCAGCACTCTCTGTTGCAGGCCTCCAAATGCAAACACTTTTCAGGAATCCACTTGCCGGACCATATATTCTTGGAATTAGTAGTGGTGCGGGTTTGGGTGTAGCTTTATTGCTAATGGGTAGTACAGCATTTGGATTTACATTGATCAGTGATTGGAGTTTGGCTTTGTCTGCTTTTGTTGGAGCATTTGGCATTTTACTCATTCTCTTTTTCCTCTCATTCAAGGTGAGGGACGTTATGACCCTTTTGATATTAGGGATACTCATTGGTGCTGTTGCAACTGCATTGATCGGGATCTTGCAGTTCTTTTCAAATGATTTTCAGATCAAGTCTTTTGTGATCTGGAGTCTAGGTAGCTTGGATTCAATTTCCTATTCAAAGCTGAACATCATGAGCATCTTATGCTTTATAGCCATTGCAATGAGTTTTTTGTCTTCAAAAGGCTTGAATACTCTATTGATGGGGGAGCAGTTTGCCAAAAGCATAGGAGTGAAGATTGTTCAATTGAGGCTGTTGATCATAGTTTCAACAGGAATTCTTGCAGGAACCATAACTGCTTTTTGTGGGCCCATCGGATTTATTGGAATTATAGTTCCTCATCTCGCCAGAATCATTTTTAGAACAACTGATCACTTCTGGTTGACTCCGATCTGCATACTCATGGGAAGTTCGGTTCTATTGTTTTCAGATATACTTAGCCATTTGATCGGAGGTGAATTAGCATTGCCTATCAATTCAATTACTGCTTTGATCGGAATTCCCATTATTATTTGGATCCTTTTGAGTAGAAGAAATATTTCAAGTTCATTTTAAACTCTGATGTTAAGCCTAAAGAACATAAGGATCTCCTACGAAGCAAGTACTTCCTTACTTCAACTTGATGAGTTAAGCATTAAAAAAGGCGAGTTAGTCGCTCTTTTAGGCTTGAACGGTAGTGGAAAGTCAAGTTTAATTAGGACCATTAGCAGAATCGATAAGCTTACAAGTGGAGAAGTTTGGGTAGATCAAAAGGATATAAACTCTTATTCTTCAAAAGAACTTGCAAAGGTATTGTCCTTGGTCTTAACTGATTCTCCTTTTCCCAGGATCATGTCATTGGAAGAGTTTGTTGCCTTTGGTAGGTACCCTTTTACAAATTGGCTTGGCAAGCAATCAAATGATGATCTCGATAAAGTTGAGAAGGCAATACAATTCTGCGGACTGGAGCATTTGAGAACTAAAGATATGGGTGATCTGAGTGATGGGGAGAGACAAAGGGCAAGGATTGCAAGGACATTGACCCAAGATACTGACTTAGTTATATTGGATGAACCAACTACCCATCTTGATAGTGTGAATACCTCTAAGGTTTTAAAGCTTCTGAAGAAGGAGGCAAAGGAATTGAATAAATCAATTCTCTACTCTTCTCACAAGGTATTAGAAAGCCTTCAGCTTGCAGATAAATTGTGGATCATTCACCAGGGAAAGCTAATTGAATTGAAAGCAGAAGAATTCCTATTGGCAAAGGAGATTCAAAAAGAAATTTTGGGCGATTATTTGGAGTTAGACAAAGAGAATGAAAGCTTAAAGATGAAGATTCAGATCAACCAGGAGTAGAGCTTTCATTGGTGCCCAATCTCTTCTTTCTTCTTTTCTGTTCTTTCTTGTACGCCTTACTGGATCTTTTATTCATTTTTTCATAATCCTCCCTTAATTCTTGACTTGGAGGCTTGTTCTTTTTCATTCCCTTTTTGTCGACCCCTTTAAAGCCTTTATAAGGATTGCATGAGCCTAGGATTAAGGAGAATAATATAAAAAGAGTGTATAGAGACTTAATCTTCATATTCTTGAGCCAATATAGAAATATCCTCAATTAATTGATCAACACTTTCTTCAGAGGTTCCATCGTAAAACCCTCTAATTCTCTTCTCCTTATCTACCAATATGAAGTTCTCTGTATGAATAAAATCATTAACACCACCGTCACCTTCTGTAGTGGCAGCGAAATAAGACTTTCGAGCTAGGTCATAGATGACTTTTTTATTACCTGTTAAGAATACCCATTTAGTGGGGCTTGCCTCATAGAGCTCAGCATATGCTTTCAGCGTTTCTGCAGAGTCAACTTCTGGCTGAACAGTATGAGAAACGATCATAAAATCTTCATCCTCCATATAAGCAGCTTGTACTCTTTGAAGTTGCGCACTCATATTAGGACAGATGGTTGGGCAAGTCGTGAAGAAAAAGTCGCTCACATAATACTTGCCATCAAGCTGGCTTTGATCAAAGATCTCTTCGTCCTGATCTATTAGCTCAAAAGAAGCAATCCTGTGCTTTACTCGTTCATCTCTCAAACTTTCATCAACCAACTCTGGATTGATCATTACTGGAGTGTAGACTGGTAGACTCCTGTTTCCTTTGATCATTTGATAGGCAAAGCCAATTCCCACACAAAGTAGAAGGAATGGAACAATGATCGCCAGTTTATTCTTCATTTTCTAAGATATTAGCTGATCAATTGAGCTTTTCTTTGGAATCCTTGGAATAATAGTACTCTAGCATTCTCTCCAAGGATTCTACCGTCATTTTCTTTGATAAGATCTTTTTGTTCTCGTCTAGAAGATAGGTCTGTGGTGTGCTGTATACATCATATAGACCTCTGAAATTACTTCTAAAATCTCCGCCATCTGATCCATTGATCCAATCTAAATTGTGTTTGTTAATGAACTTGATCCACTCTTCATTCTCAAATTCATTCCCAACGGCAAATACCTCGAGGCCTTTATCCCGGTACTTGTCGTACAGCACTTTTAGTTTTGGAGTAGCCTCTTTGCAATGTCCACAATCAGGAGACCAGATGTAAACCACAGTGTATTTGGACTTGACTTCGTAAAGTTGTAAGAACTTCTTCATTGCAGTGTCCTTGACTATGATGTTAGGAGCTTTCTTCCCGATCAGCAAAGGATCCAATGCGTTCGCTCTTTCAACTAATTTCTTCAAATTTTGATCGGAGAACCAATCTGGCCTTTTCCTAATGAAGTATTCTTTAGCAAGATGGACAAAGACTGCATCCATTCCCATGATCTGAGAACGCTCATATTTGGACGTCAAATAGGAAAGGGTGTATTTATAAGTAGTGAGATTGTTCTCTAAATTCCCCAAGATATAATCAACAGATTTGATAATGGAATCTGCATCCTGAAGAGTAAGCTTCTCAATGTAGTAATCGATCTTTTCCTGGAAGGTAGATGTTCTTAACAAACGTTCATCATCCCAGGCGAAATTATCAAAGAAGTGTGCCTTGAAGTATTTGAATCCAAATGTGCTATCAGCATCCTCAGGAGCTTCTGGTACTGTGGGATATTCCAATGCATATATGAAATTACTGGTAAAAGAGCCTGGATGCTCTTTGTGCAAATTGGCAATAAAGGTCTTCACATCCTTGTCCAATCCTTTGATCTTTGATTGATAAGAAGCAATAGCTGCTGAGTCGCCACTGAGATCCTGAATCTTTCTTCTATACATTCTAACCTCATCATTCTTCAAATCGAGGTACTTTAGATAATCAAAGAAGATCTCGTTTTCTGGACTTCCTTTTACCTTCATGTGTGGGATCAAAGCATTTGTATCTGATTGAAAACTGATCCTTTGCTCATTGACCAGAAAATCAAATACTTTTTTGTCTTTGATCAGAACTGAATACATCCCATGCTCCAAGGTATCTTTTTCAGAGCTAAAGGTGAATTTCCCATCTTTATCAACAGTTGTTGTATCTCTATAAAACTGACCTGCTCCATAGAAATATGACATGTAAGCTATGGTATCTGGAAAGCCTTTTATCTGGATTTTAATCTCATATCCTTGAGACATTGCTCTAGAAGGGTATAATGAAAGGATAGAAAGGGAGATTATCGCTAAAATAAAAGGCTTAAGAAGTCTTTTTCTCATACTAAATGGTTTCACAAACAAAAGTAAGTTATAAAGCTGCATAGATTAGTTAATGCTTGTTAATGCAGACGTAAATACTTTTGAATAATTGCCTCTTCATAACAATTTAGTAACGCAATCGTTTTACTATTGTAGTACTTTGGCAAAGTGGAAATTTTAACTTGGACATTCGTCATTCTTATCATACTAATTGGAATCCTCGCTGGCTTCCTTTTTAGTATTTATTTCTTGCAGGAAAAGATGATCTTTTCTCCCATTCGATTGCCGAGAGATTATAACTTTCCATTTGAGAATACAGAGGAAATGTTCTTTCAAGTTGAAGATGGAATTGATCTGAATTGTCTACTGTTCAAGAGTAAACAGAGTAAAGGTCTCATCTTTTATATTCATGGAAACGCTGATAATTTACGCTATTGGGGCGATTTCGCTCCATTCTTTATTGATAGAGGCTACGATGTTTTCATGTATGATTTCCGTGGATTTGGAAAGAGTAGGGGAAAGATCAGAAATGAAAGGACCATGCAAAGGGACAATAAGATCCTTTATCAGCGAATGGTAGAGCTCTATGGTGAAGAGAATATCATTGTATATGGTTTTTCAATTGGCACCGGATTAGCTGCTCGATTGGCCAATAGAAATAGCCCTAAAATGCTTGTTCTAGAAGCACCTTATGACAATTTTATCAGTTTAATCAAGTTCCACAAAGCCTATTTGCCAGCCAGTTGGATCACCAAGTATCATTTTAGGATCAACAAATATTTAGAGCAAATCAATTGTCCTACTCACATCTTCCATGGAACGGAAGATAGAAAGGTTCCTTATTACTTGGGTGAAAGATTAAGAGGCTTGAATGAAAATGTAAGTTTTCACACGGTAAATGATGCTACCCATTCAGATATGCAATCCATGGCCTATTATCAGAGAAAAATGGATGAATTACTCACTTAAGACCTTCTTCCCTTTGAATTCAGAGGTGAAGTGGAAGTCAATATCTGGATAATTATCTTTCGTGATCTGCAGTATTCCAGGAGTTTGCGCTAGGAATACCAAATGCTTGTCCTTATCCCATACGATGTAGTTCGACTTCAAGCGGATGAATTCTTCCAACATTTGCTCATTCTCTGAAGTGAACCAGCATGCTTTGTAGAAGTTAAGAGGGTGGAAGCTCACAGAAGCATTGTATTCGTGTTTCAGTCTGTATTGGATCACCTCGAATTGAAGTTCACCCACTGTGCCAATGTATTTTTTATTGCCCATTCTAGCAGTAAAAAGCTGTGCTACACCTTCCTCGGTCAATTGGTGAATTCCCTTCTCCAATTGTTTGCTTTTCATAGGGTCATCATTGACCACCTCTTTGAAGATCTCAGGAGAAAAGCTTGGTATGCCTTGAAAAGTAAAATCTTCTCCTTCGGTTAGGGTATCTCCGATCTTGAAGTTGCCGGTATCATACAAGCCTATAACGTCACCCGGAAAGGCTTCTTCGATCAAACTCTTATCCTTTGCCATGAAGGAGGTAGGATTACTAAATCTCAGATCCTTGTCTAGGCGAACATGGTGAAAGAATTTATTTCTTTCAAACTTTCCGCTACAGACTCTCAGGAAGGCAATTCTATCTCTGTGGTTGGGGTCAAGATTAGCATGGATCTTAAAAATGAATCCGCTGAACTTTTCTTTCTCAGGACCAACTTCTCCATGATCCGTCTCTCTAGCTTTGGGAGCTGGAGCAATTTGGACAAATTCATCGAGCATCTCATTGATACCAAAGTTATTCACTGCTGAACCAAAAAAGACAGGAGCTAATTTTCCATTTAAATATTCTTCAGATTCTAAAGGATCGTAAACACCCTCAATCAATTCAACATCCTCTCTCAATTGATCTGCTTCATTTCCAAGAAGCTCATCCAATTCAGGATTGCTTAAGTCATCATATGTTTTGACCTCGTCTGAAACTTTGGTTTTGGAAGATTCGAAGAGATTGAGACTTTTCTTTTCAAGATTATATACACCTTTAAAAGTTGCACCAATCCCTATAGGCCAACTCATGGGTCTAACCTTTAATTGAAGCTTTTCTTCCAATTCATCCAGCAAATCAAATGGATCCCTACCTTCCAAATCAAGCTTATTGATGAAAACGATCACAGGAGTATCTCTCATCCTGCAGACTTCCATTAATTTCTCGGTTTGAGTTTCTACACCTTTCACGCAATCAATGACCAAGATCACACTATCTACCGCTGTAAGTGTTCGATAGGTGTCTTCAGCAAAGTCCTTGTGACCAGGAGTATCTAGCAAATTGATCAATTTGTCTTGGTATTCAAAACCCATTACTGAGGTAGCAACAGAGATTCCTCTTTGTTTCTCGATCTCCATGAAGTCAGAGGTAGCCGTTTTCTTGATCTTGTTGTTCTTAACAGCACCTGCAGTCTGAATTGCACCACCAAAAAGCAAAAACTTCTCTGTAAGAGTCGTTTTACCGGCATCTGGGTGGGAAATAATGGCGAAGGTCTTCCTTCTATTGATCTCTTCTTTGAGTTTCATAGGATCTCTGCAAATTGAAACCTGCAAAGGTAGGAATTTGATGATGCTAATTTTGAAGAATAATCTTCTTACTTAAGACATCCTTTCCATTGGTAATCTTTAAAAGATAAACCCCATTTTTAAGGGCTACTGGAATGCTTAAAGTTTCCTGACTAAATTCATGAGTAAATACAAGTTGACCTGAAAGATTAAAGATTTTGAGATACTTGTGTCCGCTGAGAATAGTTGATAGCTCTATATAATTGTTTACTGCAGGATTTTTGATTAATAGCATCTTCCGACTTTCAATTTCTTCAGAAATGGAACTAACTCCCCCAAGACTGACTTGCATAGAAACAGAGCAATAATTTGAATCAATTAACAATGCATCATACATCCCAGGGCATAAACTGTCAAAAAAGCCTGTGGTGGAGATATACCATTGAGCGTTAGAATGTCTTAAAAGCCTAAACAAATATGGAGGCTGACCATTTTGTCCACTCAATTGAATTGAATTTAGGCAATTGTTTGAAGTCTGTATGATTGAATCTTCAAACACAAAGGGTGTAGGACCCATTATATCGTAATACAAAGTATCTCTATTATTAAGTGAGTCAACTAAGCAAAATCTATAGTATCCATAAGGCCAAAAACCTTGATAGTAATACCAAAAGAAATTAGTATCTGGAAACCATCCATTTCCTATATTTCTTTCCATCACTTCTAAAATTAAAGAGGCACTATCTAAACTAGACTTATAGAAGTCTGGGTTTAAACAACCAACACCGTTAGGGCAGTTGGAGGCAATAGCTGTATCTTTTGCGCAAGGTGGACCATATCCCGGCTGTATCCACATTAATTCATTCAGTGTAAATCCATAGTCTTTTGCCCATAACTCAATCTCAGGAAAATTCATATCCTCTAAATAGTCGTAATTGCTCTCCTGACTGATCCTTTTTGCAAGGCCAGAATGACCACTATGTATAATGAGATATCCCACAGCACAGGCTGTGCCGAAATCATCTATGAAGTAAGGAGTTCTTTTAGAATGATAGGTGTTTTTTGGAAAGACACCATCGTTAGAGTAGGTTTTCAATACTTTCAACAACTTCTGTCTATTCTTGATCTGATTGTCATTGTAATCTTTCAATTCCACCCTAGATAAGGAGTCGATCACAAAGTTCAAATGAAATTGGATCAAACTTTTATCATCAGCAACAGTTATTGAACTTGCTATTTTTTCATTCTCTGGAACACCTTTCCAATATTTATTCAGCTTAACCAAATTATTCTCCGAAGAAAATATTGAGAAGTTGAGACTTAAGCAAAGGAGAAAGCTTATTGTTTTCATAGTCCAGTATTTCTTTAAAATTAAGTCAATAATTAGCTCAACTGCAAATATTTAGTGATTGTTGAATAATTAAGCGAAGCAAGTCACTATCAAACCTTTTATTGTGGGTATTTTTGCAACTCTGATTATGAGTGATTCAGCCAAAGATTTTGACCTTACAGAAATAGAAGAAAGCGAAGACGGAAAGGAGCTGTATCCCTTCCAAACAGAAGCTATTCAAAAGATCTCTGATAAGTTAAGAGAGCTCAAGGACAACCATAATATTCTTTTCCAATTGCCCACTGGTGGGGGGAAGACAGTAATCTTCTCTGAGATTGCAAGAAGGTACATTTTAGCAACCGGTAAGAAAGTATTGATCCTTACGCATAGGATCGAATTGTGCAAGCAAACGTCTAAAATGCTGACCGACTTTGGTGTTCATAACAAGATCATCAATAGTCAAGTAAAAGAATTGCCAGATCAAAACGACTACATGTGTTTTGTTGCCATGGTAGAGACCTTGAACAATAGATTGCAAGACGATAAGATCAGTTTGCACAACATTGGACTTGTGATCGTTGATGAAGCCCACTACAATAGTTTTAGAAAGCTCTTCAAATACTTCGAAGAAGTTAATATTCTTGGAGTAACGGCAACACCATTAAGTTCTAGCATTAAGCTACCAATGAACGAAAACTACCAGGAGTTGGTGATCGGTGAAAGCATCAAGAGCTTGGTAGACAAAGGATTTTTAGCCAAGGCCACCACTTATAGCTACAATGTTAGACTAGATTCTTTGAAGATTGGAATCAATGGTGATTATACCGTCAAGTCTTCAGAACAGCTGTATGGAAATTATCACATGCAAGAAAAGCTGCTGAGGGCTTATGAAGAGAAAGCATACAACACAAAGACCCTAATCTTCAACAACGGTATCATCACTTCTTATGGTGTATATGATACCTTTAAGAATGCGGGATATGAGATCAAACATTTGGATCATCATGCAGGAGAAACAGAGAGGAAGGACATTCTAAAATGGTTCAAAGAAACACCAAATGCTATTCTTACATCAGTGGGTATCCTAACAACTGGATTTGACGAACCAACTGTAGAAACAATTATTCTCAATAGAGCCACTAGGTCCTTAAGTCTTTATCATCAAATGATCGGAAGAGGGTCTAGGATCTTGCCTAGCAAGGATAAGTTTACGGTAATTGATCTTGGCAACAATCTTCATCGATTTGGATTGTGGGATTCACCAGTAGATTGGTATCACATCTTTATTTCTCCTCATCAATATTACGATGATCTGAAATCAGATGATCTTATTGAACGACAATTTATCTATGAAATGCCCGATGAGATCAAAGAAAAGTTCATCAAAACAGAGGACATTACCTTCGATGTAAAAGAAGAGTATAAGAAGATCATGCAAAGGGGAGAGCATTCTAAAAAAGTCATAGCCGCATCAATTCAACAACATGCCAAAATGTGCATGGAGAATGCAGAAGATATGTGGGATGCCTTGGATCTTGCAGAGCTTCTACAAGACGATATTCAAGATAGGATCAAACACTACTCTTATTGTACCATTAAGACCACCAAGAACTATTTGGTCTGGTTAGAGGAAGACTATAGAAGAAGGCTGAATACAGCGATCCGACAAGAGTTTGTTAAAAAGGAGATCTAATTCCTTTTATTGCATGCTTAATTTCTCTGCAAGAATTTCTTTCGAATTACTCAAGCGCATCAAATAAATGGATGCTCCTAAATTACTTAGGTCAACCGCAGCAACATTGGATGAAACTCTATCTTCGATCAACAACTTCCCATTTAGATCGAAAATTTGAAGCTGCAAAACAGTTTTACTCTCATTGTAAATAGTTAGTTGCCTGTTGTTGACTTGCCACATCAATTGATCTTTCAACTGCGCATCTTCTATGCCTACTAAGGTCTCTGCAAGAGCAACACTGAAGGCTGTGCTTTGAACAGAACCATTGTATTTGATGGTGGAATCTCTAGGGCTGTAAACATAGTAACGTGGAGTTACATTGTTGATGAACACCCTGTTTAAGTCAGGGAATGTAAAAATGCTATTCCAGGAATAATTGGTTTTCCATTGCAGTGTTTTCTGACAAGGAGGGTTGAAATTGACTGAACCATATTTATGGGTCATAGCTCCCCAAACTGCGACTTTTGTTTGATTCTGGCTAGCCCATGTCTGAAGAGCTCCAGCTTGATTCTGACATACTATACAATCAACACCTTTATGAGCTATGATCAGTGCTTTCCCAGTTCCTAAGGTTGCTTGAATATTTTCCGTTTGATTATTGCAATCAGTGAATGATCCTGTTAAAGGTTGAGCCGTAATAGCTAATGAAAAAAAGGAAAAGAAGAGTGTTACTAGTGTTTTCATGAGGTAAAATTATATCTCTAGGCAATGATTCACTGTCACTTATAAGACAATCACTCAGAGTATTTGGTTGGCTGATGATTTGATTTTAGCTATTTTTCATTTGTGAAAATCAAGAAAGAACTGGATGGGGAATGCCTCAATTGTGGAGCCACTCTGCAAGTTGACGATCATTTTTGTCCTAGATGTGGTCAAAAAGTAGATCGCAATGACCTTCGGTTAAGGGCCGTATTTTCCGAGTTCATTGAAAACTATCTTTCCTTGGACTCAAGATTGGGAAAGACCTTGATCCCTTTTTTCTTTAAGCCTGGATATCTTTCTGAACAGTTCATTAATGGGGTGAGAAGGAACTATGCCAATCCTTTTCGTCTTTACATTTTTACCTCGATCTTTTTCTTCTTTTGCTTCAATTCTTACCTAAAGAATACCGAATCTGACAATGATTCAATAATTGAAATAGAAAATGAGAAGCTTAGAGATTTTGATGATCTAAGCACTACAGATAGGCTCATCTTGAACAAGTCTCTCAAACCTGAAATCATTGAAACTCTAAACAATTCCGACAATCAAACATTTGCTGATGCAATTACTAGTCAACGGACCTTAGAGCAACAACGCATCATTAATTTATTAGGAGATTCTAGCTTAGCTGCCTTGGCATTGAATACTGACAGTATCTTGAATGAGAATGAGTTGGGAGTATCATGGAATAGCGATGCAGAGGGCTTGAACATCGATTTTAATTTTGATGAATTAGCTCCTTACCGTTTTGATAAGAACTACACTGATGATATGCTATATGATTCTTTGGTGCAATCAAGAAAGGTAGAACCAATGGAAGAATTACTAACACGTAGAGCTATCAAATTATACAGAGCAGACCCAGATAGTCTGTCAAGACATATTTTGGGCAATCTATCCCTAGCTATGTTTGTGTTAATTCCTTTGTATGCCTTCTTTGTAAGATTGTTATACTGGAGAAGAAACAAATACTATGTAGCTCATCTAATTCACACCATATACTTACAGAGTTTTGCTTTCTTCATTTTTGGGGGATTGCTGCTTTGCGCCACTTTTGTAGACTTCAGTGATGATACACTTTTCCTGCTATTTAGGATCCTTGCTTTTGTATTCTTGATCTACTTCATAGCATCCTTTAGGAGAATTTATAAGCAGGCTTGGATAAAATTGCTTTTCAAATCAATTTTACTCATTGGTATCTATCAATTCTTAGCTGCTATAGTGTTTTTAGGAGAGATAGTTATTTCAGCTTTGATGTTTTGACCAGAAAGATCAAAAGCACATTCGCAGATGATTATTCTCAGAGCTGGAATGTGCTTTTTATGGTTAGTACATCATTATTTACGGGATATTTATACAATGGTTTCCCTTCGCTTTAAGTCGGAAAAAGAATCCTACTTTTGCAGCTCATTAATATCCCCACCAACATTTGAAAACATTTAAAGATCTTGGGCTTTCAACAGCTCTGTTGAAAAGGCTTGATCAAATTGGCTTTGAGAAGCCTACACCTATTCAGGAGCAAGCCATTCCAATTTTACTTTCTGAAGGAAAGAAAGATTTCATAGGACTAGCACAAACAGGAACTGGTAAAACAGCTGCTTTTGGACTTCCATTGATCGAGAAGATCGATACCAACTCTAATAGCGTACAAGCCCTGATACTTTCTCCTACAAGAGAATTAGGTCAACAGACCGCAAAACAAATGGTGGAGTTCAGCAAAAGTCTGAAAGACCTTAAAGTTGAAGTGGTTTATGGCGGTGCAGCTATAAGCAATCAGATCAAAGCTCTTAAGAATCCTACACATGTTGTTGTAGCAACTCCAGGTAGACTCTTGGATCTGATCAGAAGAAAGGCCATTTCACTAGCAGATGTGAAGCAGGTTGTACTAGATGAAGCGGATGAAATGCTCAATATGGGATTTCAAGAGGATATTGATCAGATTCTTGCAACAATAGATGTAGAATACAGCTTGTGGCTATTCTCCGCTACAATGCCTTCTGGAATCAGGAAGATCATCAAATCTTATATGAAGGATCCAGAGGAAGTAAGTGTAAAAGGGAAGGAGGAAACCAATAAAGATATTTCTCACCAGTATATTGTTACTACTAATGATCATAAGGTTCCCGCATTAAAGCGCTTCTTAAGTATCAATAGTGAGATGAAAGCAATCTTGTTCTGTAGAACCAAATGGGAGACACAGAAGATTGCAGATCAGTTAAATAAAGAAGGATTTAATGTTGAAGCATTGCACGGTGACCTATCTCAGGCACAGAGAGATGCAGCGATGAATCGATTCAAGTCCAAGAAAGTCCAATTACTTTGTGCTACTGATGTAGCAGCAAGAGGTTTAGATGTGGATGACCTTACCCATGTTCTTCATCATAAGTTACCCGATCAACTAGAAGCGTACACACACAGGAGTGGAAGAACCGGCAGGGCAGGGAAGAAGGGTATTTCTATCGCTTTCATTAATAATAGAGAAGGTCGCAGGATCAGTGAGTTAGAAAAGAAGCTAAAGATCCAATTTGAGAAGAAAGAAGTTCCATCACAAGAAGAAGTTGAGTTGGGTAGTCTCCAAAATTGGGCAAGCAGAATAGTTGCCATAGAAGAAGGAGGAGAGGCTTTTCAAATGTATCAAAAGGTAAAAGGATATTTTGAAGCTTTGAGTAAAGAGGAATTGATTACTAAGCTTATACACAAAGAGTTAGGTCATTTAAATAAATCCAAAGAAGTAAACCTCAATCAAGAAATTGGAGGGAAAGAAAAGAAGGACAAAAGAGACCGTGATAGAAGAGATGACCGAAAAGAGAATGGCAAAGGAGGGAAGTTGGTCTATGAAATGAACATTGGATTCTCTGATGGACTGAATAAAAGAGATTTTCTTCAGTTTTTGGTTGACATGAGTGGTATCAACCGAAAAGAGATCGGCGATATTAAGTTAAGTGAGCAAAGAGCAGTATTCGAGGTGATGGGAAATCCAAGGAACTTTGAATCTGGCTTTGGCAATATTTTCCTGGAGGATGGGAAAAGACTTCAATTAAAACTCTTAAGTCGACAGAGTGCTAAGAGTGATTCTTCATCCTCAAGAAGACGTCCTAACGACAAAGGTGGAAGGAGAAAGGGTGGAAATAGTGGAAGAAGATCTGATAGAAGCTCTGGAATGAGGAAGCGAAGAAGAAACTGACTTCCCATACGCTCTATTGCAAATCACCTTCAAATGCCTTATCCTTGTGTAAACCAAAACATTACACAAGATGAATGATTCTACTAAGGCACCAAAATGGTTCATGGTTGTCGCAATTTTAGCTTTGATCTGGAATATAATGGGCGTTATGGCTTATTTGGGTCAGGCCATGGCAGGACCAGATATGCTTGCTCAAATGCCAGAAGAGCAACGATTAATGATCGAAAATAGACCAGCATGGGCAACAGGCGCATTTGCAATTGCGGTGTGGGGAGGCTTAATAGGCTGTATTCTACTACTCATCAAGAAGGCCTCATCTTATATGATCTTTATAGTTTCCTTGATCGGTGTGATTATTCAAATGACATACAACTTGTTCATAGCTGAAAGCACAATGGATTATGGTCCTGGAGCAATTGTCATGACTCTTATGATTCCCTTGATATCTATTTACTTGATCTATATTGCCAAGCGGGGAAAAACAGAAGGTTGGCTGAATTAATTAGTAGATAATAATTAGAAATTAATAATTGAGCTTAGTATGCCAATTACTAATTATGAACTATTAATTATTACTTGTTAAAGCCATACCTACTAGTTTACAAATAGAAGTATAGTCCCAATCCCAGCCATTCTATTCTCTCTTCTTCGAATTGAGAATAGGGAAGATGACCAGTATAGTATTCTAAGACGATCCTTATTGGTTCGACTTTGCTAGATGCATAAAACGCTCTACCTGCCCCTGCTTTTAAAGAAGGGGAAAAGTCGGTCTCTTGATGCCCTTTGGAAAATGCACCAAAGGTCCAGCCCCATTTTTTGCCTGCTCCTTTTAAATTGGCATCAAATCCCAAATGATAGGAAAAGGGCAAGCGAAGACTATTAGGGCGTATTACTGCTCCAGCACCTGCATAGGTTCTGATATTATTATTTAATTCTCTGAAATAGGTGAATTCTAACTGTTCGTAGTTCACCTTGTTCTCAGAATACTTGTTGATCTCATTTCTAATAATGTAATCGTCTCCAAGGTGAGATGATACATGGAAAAAGCGTAGTCTGTAGGTGTTCTGGGCATTCTTTCTAGCATATGAAAAGGCCAATTTGTAATCTACATTGAGCATGTTCCGTTGCTGTTTTCCATCTACTTGCTGCCATTGAAACTGGGTAAATACTCCCATTTCACCGAAGATTTCCCAACCTTTCTCTTTGGATTCAGCCTTGGAGACAATTGACTGAGAGCCACCAACTCCAAATGGTAAATACTGATTTTCAGTCATGTTCTGATTCAGCAATCCATTGATCGATCCGAACATTTGAATTTCATTTGGATCCAAGAACATTGCAGTATTGGTAAATCTTGCACCCATCCATGAGGATTGGCTAAACAACAGATGAACGCAGTGGACTAGTAGGACAAGAAGGCAAAATCTCATGATTCAAAATTGAAATTCTAAAGATTGTTAAACTTAAAGCATTTCAGAATAGAAATAATTTGTCCGAGGCAACTATTTCTATCTTCGAAGGATTATAGAGTTAAAGAGCACTGATTTTGAAGACATTGATCTTGAGCGAAGAGAATTTAATAAAGCATTGCATCAAAGGAGATCGCAAGGCCCAAGAAACGCTATATGATCGATTCTACAATGAGCTCTATGCCATTGGAAAGAGGTACTTGGTTGATCAGCAGGATACTGAAGATGCAATCATTCAGGCCTTTGTGAAAATCTTCAATGGATTAGATAAGTTCAAATACCAAGGGGAAGGAAGCTTAGGTCGTTGGATCAGGACCATTTTAATCAATGAGTCCATCAAACAGTTGAATAGGAGAAAGGCCATTCAGTTTGATCTTTCACTAGAGCACATTCAATTGGAGTCGGAATCTGCAAATGGCTTGGAACAAATGCAAGCAGAAGATCTTTTGAGAATGATAGAACAGATGCCAACGGGGTATCGAATGGTCTTCAATCTTTATGTAATTGAAGGTTATTCCCATCGAGAAATTGCAAAAGCATTGAATATAAGTGAGAATACATCAAAGACTCAGTTGATGAAAGCTAGGAGGACATTGATGATTCGTTTGAAAAAAGAAAGAAATTATGGAGTACAGTGAATTTGATCGTTTGATCAAGGAGAAAATTGAAGGAGGAAAGCTCCTTCATGAGAAAGAAGCGGAACGTTCCAAGTTATATGTCTGGAGAAGGATACAGGAATCATTGGGATCTTCTTCAAGCAGAAATAGATGGTATTACTTGGCTGCAGCTTGCATACTGTTATTGATTGCCTTTGGAATAGGAAATTATCAATACTCAGGGATCAACTATCGATCTGAGTTCTCCGAATTGAGAAAAGAACTAGAGGGCTTGAAAGAATCTCAGCAAGAACAAACAAAAATTCTACTAGCGAAAGAGAGGGAGGTTCAAGAATTGCAAAGTGAAATAGATACATTATCGAAAGAATTGAACTCATCTACCAAGTTGGCCGAGTCACAGAATCAAATTGTAAGAACAATTTATCAAAGGGATACAGTCTATTTGCAAAGAGTAGAGTACATTGAAGTACCAAAGGATTCGACTGAGATATTTGAGATTGAGGAGTCCAATGAGTCGATCGTTGAAGAAATCAAGGGAAAGCAGAAAGACAAGGAGCAGGACGAAGCACTTATTTTCCCATCCTACAGTGGTCAAGGAAAAAAAGACAAGCAAGAAACAAGCATGACCATCAAGCTTACTACATTTTAAATCCAAGCAAATACTAGAGATATGAAAACCATCCACATCAGAATATTCATCTCCATTTTACTTTTGATTCCTAAAGTCTCAAAGGCTCAGAAGATAAGTGATACCGTTAACGTTTATATCGACAATCGATTAGAAATGAAATTGGTATTGGAAGATTATGAGTTGTTGAAGATCGATAGTGTGAGAATGGCTACTGAACAGAAACTAAAACAGTTTCAATCGGCCATGGGCACCATTGGTAAAAACCTATCGATAGAGAAAGCAGAGCTAATTAGTATTTCTGAAAAAGAGGAGATAACAGTAAGAGAAGACATTCAGAAAGAAGTTTATCTATTAAAAGATGGAGAATTAAAGAATAGCGGTGTAAGGGATCAAGCCGTATTAAAGACAAAGGATGTAGAGATTTATTTAACTGCAGTAGATCTAAGTAAGGCCATTGATTTGAACATGGAAAGCTGTTTGCAACAAATGGTAGATAGTTTGCCAGCGAAATCAAGATTCTCAAGATCACTGTATTTCGAATGCAAGGATGGGAAAGTGACTTATATCGAGGATAAAACAGAGTCACTTACCAATGGGGACGTACTGGAGTTGAGCTTAGGAGGAGGTGCCAATTTGTACAAAGGATACTGGCTGGGAGAAATCTCATTTCGGATGGATTTTAGATTCTTTACGAAGAATGTGCTAACAAGCAATCCATATCTTTCTGCGAATCTATTGTATGATTTCAGGGACATAAATCGTGTTAAGATGAATACATTCTTGAATTTGGGTTATAGCTGGGACAGAAGCAGAGGAAACGATAAAGAGAATCTATTCGGTGTGGAAGTTGGATATCTAATTGACCGAAATGGTGATTTATTTGAAGAGAACACCAGCAGGATCGGAATTAATTGGTCACCAATAAAGGGTGTAGTGGTCAGTCCACAGATGTATATTATTGGAGGATTCGAAAAAGTACAACCTGGAATGAGAATAGGATTGGGCTTTTAGAGTCCCGTATTTATAATCAAAAGGGAGTATGTTAACTAATATGCTCCCTTTGTTAAATAATATCTATTTAACATAATATTAATTATAGGGCATTTATATATATTACAAATATTGAGTATGTTGCTATATAACAATGAGTTATAAAATATTGTAGAGAGATTAATCCTATCTAATAATGTAGATAGTTCCTTTGTATTGCTTCTTCTCTAGTCTCATTTCTTCCAATGTGAAATAAGAATAATTTGCAATCACATAATACATCCCAGCTGGTAATTGTTTATCTGCAATTCTACCATCCCAAACGAAGTCTTTGTTATTGGTATGAAAAACCTTTTTGCCCCAGCGGTCAAATATTGAAAGGCTAATTTTTTCAATGTGCTGATGCTTGATTCTCAAGCAATCGTTAATACCGTCTTGGTTGGGCGTAAAAACATTAGGAATGCTAATTTGCGGAATGCATTCATTTGCTTCCACAAAAGTCAAGAATATGGAATCCGTTTCGGTACAGAAACCGTTATCAACTATTACCTTATAAAATCCATCCTCAGATACTTGAATCTCCCTGCTAATTTCTCCTGTACTCCAGACATATGTACTTGATGGATTACCTGCATCTAAAGTGATCGAGTCTTTTCCACAAACAGTCTTCGACTTTTCATCAAATATGAATGGCTTTTCTACGTGAACTATGTTCAAAGTATCTGATGCATTGCAAAATGGACCATTGAATACCTTAAGTATAAACATACCATCCTCATTAGTTTTTATGTCAATACTTGTGTCGGCAGTATTCCATGAATACTTAGTTACATTATTCAATTGAGGACTAATTGTTACAGTATCCTTCTCACATACTGTTGTGTCCATTCCAAGGAAAACAGTGGGTTTCTGGACTTCCTTTATTTCAATGGTATCTCTAAAGACCCTACCGCAATTGGTAACTCTTACTGAATAGGTCCCAGCATTCTTGATCCATAGCTGATTTGATTCTGCTCCATTGGACCAGCTAACATCATCATTCGCCTTTAGATTAGGCGCAAGAAGAAGTGAATCGCCCGAGCAAAGGCTTGTGTCCTCTCCTAGCGTTATTCTGTTGGGCTCATCGCTGAATTTTGTAATCAAAGCTTCTTCGTTCCCATTCACCGTATAGCTTGAATCTCCATCATAGGTTTTTAGCGAGTAATTAGAATAATTAGAAACCAAATAAAGAAGGTTGTTTTGATCCAAAACTGTTCTGCTTTGTAAGGAAGTTTCGATCTCAATCTGATCAACACTAATTAATTCACCATCAGGGCGATATATAGCTAAAAATTGGCTGTTTTTTTGTGGTGAGACTAAATATTGTTCTCCAACAGTAGACTCTATTCTTAAGCTATCTTTGAATACCCCACTAATGTAGATGTTTCCATTGGTGCCAACATTCATAGATAGGCTCCTCACATTGCTGGAAGAAGACAAGGTTCTCATCCAAATCAGATCCCCATTTTTATTTACTCTACTTAAGTAAGCATCGTATTCTCCTAATGATCGGATCACATGCGATTGATTATTCTTTAATACAGAAAGTGAATCATTGTATCTACCTGATAAATAGAGCTGATTATTAGGGGCGTTCTTAACGTTTCTTGATAATGCATTTTGTGAGCCTACATAATGAGTGTATCCAATAAAATTCCTTGAGGAATCCAAGCTAATGGTCAAGCCATCGTATCTAAAATTTCTAGATTGAAGATTCTGGACACCTCCATTCACATCAAAATTAATCCCTCCAAAAAAATGGAAGGCTGCAGTAACTTGGTCATTATTTGTAACAATATCTGCGGCAAATATTTGAAAGCCAGGTCCTCTTATCTGATAGACCCAATCCAAATCACCATTAGGAAACATTTTGATTATTCCACCATCTATTCCAGTGGGAGTAAAAAACAAACTTTCTGTTAAGCTTGGATTAAGGTCTACCGGATTATTAGAGAATCCACCGGAAAAGACAAAAGCAGTATAAATATTATCTTCAGAATCTACAGTCACCCTAGGACTATACATTCCAGGAGACCCCCCTAGCCTACCTACATCTAGCAATTCGCCATTTGCGTTCAGCTTTACTATATAGATTGCATTACCGCCTTGTGTGCTTACTGAAAATGTAGTGGATGAAGGATCAAAATCAGTACTTGCTGAAAATGTCCCCACTATGATCAATTCACCTTTTGAATTCAGAGCCATGGAAGCTGGATCTGTATTAGATGTGCCAAAGAATTGTTTAGCCCATAAGAGAGCTCCACAAGAGTCGATCTTAACTATAAAAGTCTCCCCAAAGCTTTTGTCGATCAGAGTATCCTTTCCATTGGTAGAATTGATGTACAAAGTATCATAGAATTCTCCTGCAGCATAATGGTTTCCATCCAAATCGATAGTCATTGCTTTAATGGTAAATCTGTCGGAAGTACTCAGATGAGTCAACCAATCTGACTTCATGGCATGTAAATCCATACCACTGAGCAATAAAAGAAGGAATATTACAAACGACTGATTCATAGATGTCTATCAAATTTACTATTTGTATGCTCAAGCATACTCTATGACATTTATTCTTGGCTTGAAACATTGCCGTAATAGTCAATATCAACATATAATGCGCAAAGTCTCTTTCATTTAAAATTAGATTAAAATTGAGTCCCCTGGTGAGCTTAGAATTGGAAAGCTGAATAGATACACTTATACCAAATCTAGGATATTCGTTTTTTTCAATTAGATTTGAAACAAACTAACTGTTCTTGAATCGACTTACTCTTTTCCTTCTACTGACCATCTCGCACCATCTCCTCCTAGCACAAAGAGATTCAACAATCCAATCAACGGATCCGCTTAAAAATTCCAAGATCGGCGAGATCATGAAGAAAGCTGAATCACACTTCTATTTATTTGGTCATGATAAGAATCATACACATACTGTAAGTCCAGATACAAATAGAAAGAGTGCTTACAGTTCTTATAAGGACACAGTAGTCTCTAGAAGAAATAAATCCCTAAAAAAGTATAGCTCAGGTTTGATTGAGGCCAATTTTAAGGAATTGGAGATGCTAAAGTTTTATGATGCTGTTGCATATATGAATGGTGTTCAGTTTTCAGTTATTGGAGATCTTAAAATGAAGGGCTCTGCTAGCATTGAAAGCTTTTCAATGGACTACATTGTAGATGAAGTCTCCTATCAAAATGGCATCGTTGCTGTTAAAGAGCAAAATAGATACATCCTTTATGCAAAAGGAGCAGAAGATATTTCTTTAGATAAGTTAGTCGTTTACCATTACAAACCAAGGTATACCAAGGCAGTAGATCTGGAAAAAAATAGTTCATTTTTATCATTGAAATCTACCTTGAACGCTGTTCCTGCTTTCAATGAAATAGTGATCAAAGGTGAATTGGCTGATGTGAAGGAAGCCATTAGTAGTTTGCGCATGCTTGACCGTCCAGCAGAAAAAGTTTCCATTGAGCTATTAGTTGTAGAATACCGTCATGGAAATAACTTTCAATGGAGATATGATGTCACCTCTGGTTCTGCAGGTAGAATTAGTGATGGAACCATCTCCCCTGGCCTAGGAGCGATTGGTGGTACTTACAACTTTGTAAGTCAACTATCTCCGAGCTTCAAAGTGAACTTACAAGCTCTGGTTGAAGAAGAAAATGCTAACGTGGTGACCAACCCACACATTATGGCAGTAAACAATGAGAATGCAGAAATAAACATCAAAGAAACCCAATACATACGCCTACAACAATCTGGGATCAATGGTATTTCAACTAATTTACAACAGATAGATGCCAGCCTTGACCTAATTGTAAATGCAAACATATTGAGCGATCAATTGATCAGTCTAGATCTTACCGCTAACAATATAGAGTTCTCCCCTACTAGTACAGAAGACAATATTCAAACACAAGGCAATAAGATCCAAACGAAGGTAATTGCAAGAAACGGTGAAACATTGATTATTGGAGGACTCATCAAGGCTGCTGACTTTACAGGTGATGGTGGATACCCTGTATTGAGAAAAATTCCATTGATTGGATTGTTGTTCAAACGTAAATTAACGCGAAGTGAATACGTTGAAACGGTAATCTACATTACTCCATATATGTATCCGATTGTTAATAAAGACAATAAAAATGTAGCTATTCAGGCAGATGAGATTCAAGACAAATTGGACAAGAAGGGCGCTAAGGAAGAAAAAAAGGACATAAAAAAAATATTCTAGTATGAATTCAATGTTTAGAAACCTTCTTTTGTTGTTACTTATAGCTTCCCTCACTTATTCTTGTAAAGAATCAATCTTTGGCCCTAATTCTGGCAACATTGATGGAACAATTTATGATGATTTTGGTCGACCGGTAAGGTCAGTATTATTGACCACTATTGTTTTGGATTCTAATTTTAGTTCAATTTCAACCTCTTCTGATGACAATGGAGCTTATCAACTTTTGGAAGTTCCATTAGGAACTGTTCAAATTCAAACAAAATTAAAGGGCTATAGAGACGATATTAAATCGGTTCATATCACTCAAGATGAGAATAAGGGGCGTTTGGATTTTAAGCTTATTGGGGCTCCTGAGATTTTATCCACCATCCTAGATAAAGATTCTGCTAGCAAACAGAACAATGATACCTTGCGAATTTCTTTATCTACTATTGATTTGTACAATAGTGATAATGCTAGTTACGATCTAGATATTTCAGGAATTGTGAAAGATGAAAACAAAACAGTCGTGAAAATCTATGACTTACAATCTCAAAATTCTCAGCAAAATCAGTTATTTGAGATTGATATCTTGGCAACAGAATTAGCAGTCGGCAAGTATACCATTGATTTTATCGCATATGACGAGGATAATCTACAGAGTCCTCAAAAGTCGGTGGAGTTTTCAATAAGCAACTGATCAACAAACTAAATCTACTACCATGAAAGTCAAAGTAAATTTATTGCTTTGTCTTGCAATGACCTTAGTATTGGGTACTGCAAGATCACAATCAAACACGAATCCTCCTATTCCTGACTTTGAGTTTAGCGAGAAAATCTCATCTGATCATTTTACAGTCAGCGCTGATACGCGAACATCAGATCCTAGTAATGGAAAAGTAGTTGGGACTGTAAATTTAGATTTTCAAGTTTCATCATTAGGTTCAATTGGTTTTGCTGCAATTGGAACATGGAGTCAAGCCACAAAAGAATGGACATTCATTCTTGATACTACTGTTAATACTCCACTTGATAAATACGGTTTCAAAAATGGAACGCTTATTAAAACCAATAAGGGTTGGCAACTAAGTGGCGATTTAAATATGGCCACCCTTAAATATCTATCAGATAATCAATCCAACTCCTCTGAAGCGATAAGTCAAGCAGCTCATTTTATTTGGCTTGAAGGAACAGTAGATATATTACTGAAAGAAAAGAGCATGTCAATCTCATACGGCCCTGCATCCTTATTGATCAAAGACACACTTGAGTTTCAATTCAATTCTCAAAATAAGGAATGGATCCCCAAGGTGATTGCCGAGTTTAAGTTGCTTGGTCAATCGCAGATTGGTAGCTTGAGCATGATTAACGGAAAAGTTCAATACGAAGCAAAGCAAGGATCTTTAACAAAACCTACAGTACTTCAAAATATTGGAAGTCTCACATTTACAAGATTTTCAGCCAGTTTAGGCAAGGAAGCAACTGTAGACGCAAACGCAATTATTTCTACTTCCGGAGCTATGAACTCCTTGATAGACAAAAGTTTTTCTGCCAATGTAAGTGGGAATCCTGGGAATCTTACAATTAAAGCATTAAAGAAGAGTGAGATCCCAAGCATTTCACTAGGAAGTAATATTCAACTTGAAATGTGGCCTATCTCCATCAATGAGAAGAATACTTCGCCAGAGGGATCAACTGTATCTGCTTCCAATAATAGTAATAGTAGTAAGCATGAGTTCTCCTGGGATGTCACTTCTTCATTGAATTTAGGGACGAAAAGTCTTAGCTCTAATCTAGTAGTTGAAAAGGATACTATAAAAATTAAAGATCTAAGTCTTGTTGATCAACTGCCAAAGTTGGATCTCACACTAAAAAAAACCACAAATTCGGGAAATGGATCATGGGATTTGATTTTAAATCAAAAGCTTCAATCATCTGACATAAATCCTTTATTAAAAGGTTTAGGTCTGCCAAATATTCAAGGGAATAACTCTATTCCAATCAATGGCTTTGTTTCTTCAGAGGCAATAGAAATAAGCTTTCAAGAAACACCATCCTTGCCCGCTTGGCTTCCAGATTGGGTAAGTGGTAGCGTCAACGCATTTACTTTAACCCATCAGTTCTCAGACAATAAGTCAGTAATCGATTTCCTGCTTTTAGATGTTCCATTGGATAAAATTCCAGGAATGCCTCAAGGTTCTAAGGCAAACTTTTCTTGTATAGCAGGTCAAGGAGTCATAGCGCCCAGCATGACACCAACTAGTTCTGAAGGATGGTACAAGAAAGTATGGAAAGATCTTGGTAGTTCTACAGGGCAAAAGTTCAATTGGTTAAGCAATCATGGCAATGGGGAAGAAATGGGATTTGCAATGGGATTTGCCGATACTTCTGTTCAATTCAATTCCACTACTCTAAATGGGGCTTCTTTCTCGCATTTTGCAATAGGTGGTTCTTCTACTGGCTGGGAAGTTTTAGGAAAAACTAAATACGTGACTGGGCTCGATCAGAGTATACCGATCAATAAACTGATCCCTCCTACCCTTCTTCTCTTTTTCTCATACGATGGCAGTGAATTTATTGCAAAAGACAATTTTGGAAAGTCCTATGATGCAATTCCAGATTTTGGAATTAGCATGGACACACTTGAGTTGTCTTATGGAGCCAATAAACAGTGGGTTTTCACTGCAAAAAGTAAACTAGACCTCTTTGGTGTAGACTTACCAGGAAAAGTAATTCTTCCAAAAGGGGGTGATCCTTCATTTCAACCCACCTTCCCTTCAGGAGGACTTAATTTAAGTTTTGGAGCATTGAGTCCTGTCTTTAAAACATTAGTATTACAACTCGGAGAGGACTATAGTGCGAATGGAACTGCAGTTATCAAGAAGAGTAATAATAATTTTATATCTAGCAGCTTATCTAATGATTTGAACTTGGAGTTCAGTCTTTCTAAGTCCAATGGATGGACATTTCATTCCTCTCAACAAAGCACACCTATTATTCTTGCAAACATTGGTAAAGGTAGCTTCGAGATAGACAGTCTAGGTATTTCAGAGAACAGTAACAAAGAAAAAGTTATAGGTGGCAAAGGAGCCTTCACTTTTAATGGAGGATCAAAAATGAAAGCCACATATGTTGTTGCTTCTGACTCTACACACTTTATAATGGATGAATTTGAGCCTGTGGCAGGTGTTAAAATGAAAGCACAAGCTAGTATTACTGGCGTAGGTAGTTCAAAAACATACTCTGGTTCAGTATCTGGAGATATCAGTAATGAAGATATGAGGGCATTGCTAAATAATTTTAATTTACAAGCAAAACCATCTAACCAACCAATAACTACTTCTGTAGGGGGATCATTTAGTTCCAATGGAGACTTGGATCTTTATTTTATAAATATTCCAGCACTGAATGGTGTAGCTGTAGAGCCGATCATGACTTTAGGTGCAATTGACACCCTTACCTTTAAGCAAAAGGCTGGAACAAAAAGCTTTCATTTAGCGAGTCATTTGGGAATTGATCATTTAGCGCCTTTAGATGAGAACAATAAAGGAGGATTAAAGGCTATTCTGACATTAACAAAGCCGGCTACAACTGGAGCATCTAATATTATTGACATACGCCTAAAAGAAGAAATTAGCTTCAATCTAGATATAGGTAGAATGACCTTCCACTCTTATGACTGTCATTTTGAAGAAAAATGGACTATTGATGGTAAAGCTACATTGGATCAATTGCCTGCATATGCAAATAGTGCAATGGATTTAATGAATGTGAAGAATTCTTTTGGTCTGGATATCAGTTATTCAAATGATGCTTTCAATATTGTTGGAGACATCTATAATAAGAATGGACAAAAAAGTCCTGGTTTGCAATTTGATGTTATTCCAGGGACAGCAGTTGCCAATTTAGCTTCTGTAATTTTAGCTAAGGATTCTGCAGGGATTGACTTTGGTATGATCAGTTCTGTTTCTATAAATAATCAACAGTTTCCAGGGAAAGTAAGCTTGAATCCTAGTGCCCAAAGTGTTGACTTCAAGCCAGAAGCTTCTGTATCTGTTGGATTTACTTTGGATTTTAAAGAAGCTGGAGCCTTAAGAGTTGGAGGGATGGTTTTTTCTGTTGGTTCAAAAATTAGTGTCTCAGCTGATACAGTGAAGGTTACTGCTGGCAATCCAAAGCATTTCTTCTGGAAAGATATTGTAAAGTCAGATCATCTAATGGGAGATTTTTCCGCAAATAATGAAGGAGAGATCATTGTAAGTATGCAACTTCCTAATGGAGGAATTAAAGAGAGCATGCAATTGGGAAGTAAAAAAGTAAATGTTGGAACTGCTAACTTCACTATTACTGAAGTTACTTTTTCTACCAATGGAGTGATTGGCGGGAAAGGAGAAGTAGATATCAATCAATCGGACTTTGATGTACAAATACTGCCAGGTCCGACCTTCTCAATCACGCCCAAAGGAGCTAATGAATTGGCCATTCCCACAATTTATGTAGGAAAAGATGCCACAGAAACAGAATTCAATTTTAATTCAAGTAGTCGCTTTCTTCTTGCAACAAATGCTATAGGAATTGAAACCTTGACTTTTGATCATATTGATTTCAAGGCCAACAATGTTAAGGATACCTCCAAGAAGTTCTTTGAACTAAGATTCGACACTTTGGTATTCTATATGGATGGTCCTGGCTTAATGTTCTTTGATTTGTTTGATGGATATGTCAATATTGCTGGATTAGACGGTGAATTAAAAATGAGTTTACCAGATCCTTTAAGTCCTCAATCAACTGAAGCATTTAAGGAGACCTTAGAAAAGGTTGTCCTTGGAGGTGATTTCGCTCATAATATTAGTAACCTAAATGCTCCAGCATTCAAGTTGATTGAAGGGCACATAAAAGTCCCCGATTTTTTTGGAGGTGGCCAAATTGCATTAGCACCTGCTGATTATGAAATCAAACAGTTAGGACCTTTCTTTGAAGTGCTCGACAACGAAATGCAAAATGATATTAAGATTGGAGAATCCTTTATTCAGCAAGCAATTAGCGAAGCCATAAATGAGGCAACTAGTCCTCATCAGTTCAAGGTTTTTGGAGCAACGATCAATAGCAATTTAAGCTATTCCTATCAACATGGACTTTCTTACACCTTTAACTTTAATGGCCAAACAATGGCAAATGGTCATGCAAAATTGACTGCAGATTTTAGTTCTACACTTTCAAAGGAGGATTTTAGTGTTAAGGCAGATGGAAGTATTCAGCTTAAAACTGCTGGCACATGGCATTCTGGTAGTTCTTGCAGCTTTGTACTTACTCAAACAGAATTGTCATTTAAGGGAAACATCTTTACAGAGGGAAAGCTAAGCGGCAGTCTAAATAGTAGTGGATTCTCAGGCAAGGCATCATTTGATGATGTATATCATTTAGACGGACATGTAAGTCTTTCTCCTTCTGGGTTTTCAGGAAGCATTGGATTGCAGGAGAATCATCATTATTTAGTTAAACTAGATGTGAATTCTCATGGAGATCTATCGGTTAGTGGACATACGCACATAAACCCCAGTGTTAATGTGACAGGTTGTAATGTGGTGGATTTCTATTTTGATTATGACTTATCCTACAACATTCCATCTGGACATGCATCATTTTCAGCAAGTATATATCCACATGGGAAGGGTATTTGTGGACATTCTTTCTCCAAGTTTGATGTCACTTTCAAAGATGATCATGTTTGGGGTGATTTCAAGGCTGGAGATAGCTACCATTTCCATTATTCATTTCACAAATCAGGATCCAGCAACAGATACCTTAAGAATACAACTTGGAACAAGACCTTTAGTCTGTAGAGAAAGGCATTTCTCTTATAACCAGCAAGGCAATCAAAATGTAATTGCTCTACATAATCGTTTTAAGCGGATGGATTAGATTATTGGGGAGGGTAATCAAGCTTTCAATTAACTCTATTCCCGTTAGGTCTGGCATTTCAACATCAAGGAATAAGAGATCAACAGCTTCCTCTTCAATTGATTTTAGAGCTTTAAGGCCACTGTCAAATACTCCTACAACTTCTAATTGTTCTATCTTATCACAATGACGCAGAATGATCTTTCTTGCCATCTCATCATCGTCTATGATCATGCACTTGAGAATGCTCATCTATTTCATACTTAAAGAAGTGGATACAATAATGCCAATTTATGAATAAGTAGATGAACTTCTTTTAATTAACTCTTTTCATATGAAATACTTCTGTTTTACTACCTTCTTTGGTTTTCATGTTCAAATGAATCTCCATGCTATCTGGTTCGAAATACTGAAACTTTAAGCCCTTGAGCTCAATTGTTTTTTCATCATAACGGATCATTTCAAATCTTACCATTTCCTCTTTATCTTCCCAACTGTGCAAATCCGAGTTGAAATGCTTTAATCTCAATCCAGACTTATCTAAAAGCAAGATCTCGTAAAAATTTACACTTCCATCTGCATTGAGGTGACGATACACACCTGTCATACTTCCATCTTTAGCTGGCAGTGTCCAACTTTCATCTGAAAAACCGCCAAATCCATCACCAGTCCAGCTGCCCGAAAGCCATTGATAGGTTGGTGCTTCTTGAGCATTTATATCTGAGATACACATTCCCAATAAGGTTAAAAGGAGAAATACACTATACTTCATATCAAAAGGTTTAGATGGAGGATACAGACTATTGAACAATATAAAAAAATCAAGCTAAATAGTTTGCTGTCAGCAACTATTGGAGACTATTCAGTACATCTTGGGTCTTTGATAGACTATGGGAATCAATCTTCCAATGATCAGGCATCCATCCTTTTAAGAATCTGATGAAGTCAGCCTAGGCCACATCATACAAGCTTCTCCATTCCTGCTCCAATTGGTCAAATTCAACTTCTTTGCCATTTTGCTTTATTGCTTTTTCAAGCTCTGAGAAATAATGGTTCAATAATTCACTTTCTCTGCTCTGCCAGTTACTTTCAGAAGGACAACTACTAAGGAAATATGCGAGATCTACCATACCACAACCACCTCCAACGTATTGGAAATCTACAGCTGCAACTCTTTGACTATCCATAGAAAAACAAAAGTTGGCCAATTTTGCATCGCCATGAATGATTGTTTTGTAGGATGAGTTTATAAGAATCTTGGCAATTTGAATTGCATGTTTTTTCAATGGGCCAGTTTCCATTCTTTCCCATTCTTCTGGGCGACTATCTAGCTGCCAATAGCTACCTTTATCCCAAAGACCGTGAGGGAACTCATTCAAATAATTTGCATGAAAGCTAGCCAACCAGCACAAGACATTCATGATCTCTTCAAGATCTGGAACTTCTATTCTTTTTGAAAAACCAGACTCATCAAGATCTTCTAGAATGATGTATTGTTGATTGCCTAATTCCTTAGCTGCGTACAATTTTGGCACTCTGCATTGTTCATTGCACCTACCAGCCCAGTTCTTATACCAATAAGATTCAATAGCATATGATTTGATCTTTCGTTGGTGAGAGATGGAAGTGTTCCAACCCCTAGGATGTTCTTTTCCAAGAGATAGATCAATACTCTTTACTATAAGTGAATTAATATCGGCACCCTGCACTTTGTAGCGCGAAAGCTGACCGTAACCGCTCCATAATTCTTGAATTATTTCATACAACTCTAGGGAGCTTGCATTTAACCGAGTTAGTACATCTGTTTTGATGTATTTCTCCATTAGAGATCTCTACAGCTACCGCAGAATTGATTGTTACTGCAATTGCTAACACACCAAGAGGCAGCTTGAGTGCTTGTTCCACAATATGTGAATGTCCTATTGAATGTGTCTAATGGAAATAAACAGGTGCATATTTTACATATTGGAGCAATTCTTACTGTTTCTGAGTAATTCTTAACATTTCCCGCACGTCTGATAGACAAGCTAACAGTATAGTTACCTGTATCTGCATAGGTATGACTCACTATAGAATCCATAGAGCTATTTCCATCACCAAAATCCCAACTTAATTGATCATTAGCTCTATAACAATTACTTGAAAATGTAACTGTTTCATTCATAATATTCTGAACTATACAGTCTTCCTTGGCAACACTTTGACTACTTGTAGAAGTAGAACTGGAGTCGTCGCTATCTTTTTCACAAGCAATGAAGGCAATGATCAAAGAGCAAGAAAGTACAAAGGCAATAAATCTAAATCTCATAATATTTGTTTAAGTATCAAGTTTAATGATTCTGAAGCAAATCAGGCCATTTGACCTTCTTTAAATTGGTTCGACTATTGATTTGGTTCATAAATGTAATTTAGACAAATGACAAGGATCTTTTTTATATTCCTTCTCCTTTCCCCTTTTCTTTCTTTTTCCCAAGAGTACGAACCTTGGGAAGAAGATGCAGATACCAGTAGATTCTTTATTGGAATCAACATTGGAGCCTATTTTCCCAATCACAATACGGCTGATCTTTATACAGGTCGACCAGATGTTACTTCTTTTGGTATAGAACACATCTTTGAACAGCCATTCAACAGACAAGTATTTGATGATTACTTCGGCGCACCTTATGAGATAGTAGAATATACTTTTGAACCCAGATATACTACATCTGCTGTTGTAGGTATGCATTTTCAGTATCAACTAGACTCAGATATCTCTTTCTTTTTGGATTTCAATACCGTTCAATTAGATTTTGAGCAATTCTTTACTGTTCAAGTAGATGATCCTACCAATCAAATGCCAGGACCTACTTTAGAAAGATTGCCTGTTATAGGTGAAGAGAATCGCTTCTTGTTGAATGTAGGAACACAAATCCACTATTTTCAAGGAGAAACCTCAAGTGGGTACCTTGAGCTCTTTGGACATTTTAACAACATTCAAGTGCAATCCAATTACATTGTAATAGATGGTATCGAGTATAATATTTTCCATGACAATCCTACGGATCCAAATCTTCAACCAGGTGGCAACGGCTGGGGTGGTGGAATGGGTACTGGATTCCGCTTCCTTTTAGGTCAACGTGTTTGGGTAGACATGAACTATCATCTAACTTATGCTGAAGTAAATTTAAGCGAGACTATTAGTGAGAATGGCTTGCAGAACACTTTAATGGTAAGAGGACTATGGGCTTTTTGATCAATAGAAAACCACTGTAGAAGAGTATCTATCTTCCCTTGTCTCAATCACTAAGAAGTAATTACCAGCTGGTAAATTTGGATCCAATTCGATCTTAGTAGCTTGATTAAGATTTTCATCAGTCATCTCCATTGAGTATACCGTTGTTCCATCAGAACGAAGTAAACGTATGCTTTCAACGCCCTCATTAAATTGCTTAGATGAGAATCTGACATTCAATTCTCTTTCACTACTTGGATTTGGGAATAACAAGAATTGCTCTGAACTTCCTTTTAAATTATGAATTACCTCTAATGGAAAGTCCTCACTGCTGCCATCATAATCGAATTGAGTCAAACGATAGTAAGAAACTCCTTGATAAGGAAAATGATCTGTTGCAGAGTAAGACTGCTTCTCAAGAATTGTTCCTGCCCCTTCTACCCTAGTCACCAATTCGAATGTCTTGCCATCTCTAGTCTTCTCTATCAAGAAATATTCGTTATTGATCTCGGTGGCTGTTTGCCATGAGAGTTCCACTTTCCCATTGATCAAATCAGCTGAAAAATCAATAAGCTCAATTGGTAATGGTGAACTTACATTGTCCATTGCGTAGGCATCACTAAAAGTAGATTGAGAGGTCCAGCTGACAGTATTGGTAGCAGTATTTACGCTGCCACCCTCTATCCAGGAACCACCAGAATACTTTGCACCTACAAAATTATTCTCATCACCAAAAATATCCCCGTTCAGATAAGTATAGGACATATCATAACTAATGGTTCCGGTAATTCCAGTTGGTGTAAATGACCAATAGCGTAAGAGGTAATCAACAGCATCAACTCGATTAGGGTGACCTGAATCGGTAACGCTAAATCTCATGTTTGCCGATGCTAATGTTGCAGATGAAAGTTGAAAAACAAATGGGGTGTAGTTTGAAGCATCTCCAAGATGAATGGTTCTGCTAGAAGCATCTACCGATGGATAGCCTACTCTAAATGCGCCACCATTGGTGGTTCTAAAATAACTTGCTGCGCCAGCACCAGAAAGAGACAAGTAGGAGTTAATTACCGCATCATTGCCATCGCAGAGAACATTTCCACTTGTCATGGTCATCACATTAGTAGTTAGAATCTCATCATTCAAGATGACCACACCTCCAGCTTTGTTGATGGTTAGATCGTAGAACGTTTCTCCACCACTAACATCTATATTTTGATCTCCACCTCCATCAAAAGTGAATTCACAATTATTCTGCAAAAGACCATTTGCTCCATTGTCATTTCGGTAGTCACCAGCTAAATTGATATCAATTTGAATGGTTTGATCTGTTTCCAATCTTCCAGATGTGATCGTAAGACTTCCATTGATGTCTAGATCAGAATCAAAGCGGACTTCTCTATTGTTATTGGTTTTGGCTAAAACTAGATTAAAGAAAACCAAGTCTCCTCCATCATAACTAACCGTTCTTGTTTGATTTCCGTCAAACTGAACCGTTCCGTTATTTGGATTGAAAGTGGCTGGAGCATCATGATCAAAATTATCTTCAATAAAGAGAGTTCCACTTGGAGCAGTAAAAGCTCCCGTTCCGTTTAGAGTAAAATTGTCTTGAACATCTACTATACCAGTTGAGCCGTTAAAACTTCCACCTGATTGTATATAATCATCATCTACTTGTATTTCTCCTGCTCCAGCATTAAGAGTTCCAGCTACAACCGATAAATTTCCTTCTAGTCGAAGCACGCCACTAGCAGGACCTCCAACAGTCGCATTAGCGTCATCCACGATCATTTCAGGGATAATAGCAGCGTCCAATGTAAAACTTCTCACACCTCCATTGGTCACGTCTAACTGACCCGTACCACCGCTAAACAAGCCTCCACTAGTTGAGATCGTTCCTTGAACTTCCACCCTACCAGTTAAGATCTCACCATTCTGCAGATAGAGTAATCCTGTTGTGATCATGTCTTGATCGGAGATAGTAAGATTATCATTACCTCCCGTCATGTTCACAGTTACATTGCCAAAAGTGGTAGTTGCATCCAGATCAACTGTGATGTTATTGTTTCTATTGAAAACTATTGTACCTCCTAATGAATTGAATGTGCTTGTTGCAGAAACATAAAAATTATTACCTAAGGCGTTATACGTTCCAGTTGTGGCATTGTATGCTCCATTATTCAATGCATAGGTTCCATTAACCGTGTAGTCGTTGGCTGCTCCATTGAAGGTTCCACCATCTTGTTGGTAGTTTCCTGTAACTGTAAAATCACTCGTTCTTGCAGTTAGTACTCCTAGATCTACATCAAGATTTCCTCCAATTGTAAAGGTCTCTCCTATTTCATCAGGCAATCGAACCGTAGCATTTGCGTCATTCACTTGTAAAGGTGGAATGGTGGTTGTTCCCTCTGTAAATGAAATGGTTCTTACTCCACCATTAGTAACATGTAATACCGCACTTCCACCACTAAAAACTCCTCCAGTGGCATCCATTGTACCTCTAATTTCAGTCTCTTCAGTAGAATTTCTATTCAATTGGCCATCTACCATTAATAGATTACCATCGATGATCATATCAGCACCGGAAAGCACTAAATTATCTCGATTCCCATTATTGTTAGTCAAATTGATTTCTACATTATTCAAAGTAAGATCTGCCCCCATGGATAACGTTTGACTATTGTTCCTTTGAAATTGTATGGTTCCACCATTATTACTGAAGTTTCCAACGGCAGCAGCATTTAAGGTAAAAGAGGCCCCAGTAAAATCCAGATTGCCTGAACAAGCTGTAAAAATTCCGTCAGATACGCTCAATAGGTCATTTAGATCCATATTTCCGGTACTTCCATTGAATACTGAAGCAGCTCCTGTTTGATTGAATGCCTGTGCGGTGAAAGTTCCTGAAGAGACAGCGGTTAAGCTACCTGTACCGCTCAGGTTAATGTCATCGTTAATATTCACATCTCCAGCACCAAAATCTATACTTCCACCTGTTTGATTGATATCATCACCAACATTAACTACATCAGCCCCACCAGTATAAGAACCTCCAGTAATATTAATATCTGTGCCAATTGTAATGGTTCCAGCAGAGCTTGAAGTGAAACTTGCAGTATTGGTTAGATTTAAACTGGTTGAGATATTCACATCTCCAGCACCTGCTGAGAAAGTTCCGCCAGATTGAGAAAATGAACTATTCAAATCAATTTCTCCAGTACCTCCTGTAAAGGACCCAGCTGATTGAACATAAGTACTACTTACTTCAAACTCACCAGAAGTTTGTGTAATAACTCCTCCACTCTGATCAAAGGTATTGTTGACCAACAATCGATCGGCTTGAATATTCAAGTTACCATTGTCCACATCAAGATCACCTTCTATGGTCAGGGTATTTCCACCTGTATTAGATATGTTGACAGTTGCGTTTGCATCATTTAGTTGAAAGGCGGGCATTTCTGCAGTAGCTGTTAAAGTAAACGATCTTACTCCTCCACCACTTACTACAATATTTCCATTTCCGCCATCAAAAGTGGTGCTATTGGTAATGACCCCAGCTACTTGAATTGTGCCTGTATTGATCTCTCCATCAACCAGATTCAAAGTTCCAGAAGTACCAATGATCATATCACCTGCTATAATGACCAAATTATCTCGGTTATTACCCCCATTGGTGAGGTTTACAGTTACATTATTGAAAGTTGTTGCTGCACCTAAATTTACGTTGGGTGAAGAGGTGACATTTCTATCGTAAACGATGGTTCCTGAATTGGCATCAAAGGCAGCACAAGCTGCAGCATTCTTTGTCCAATTTCCTCCACTGTAAGTAAAAGTGCCACTAGTAGAAGTAAATGCCCCATCAGTAACTGAGAAAGTATTATTAAAGTCCATATCGCCTGATGAACCATCAAAGGAGGAAGTTGCATCTGTTTGAGTGTAGGTAGTTCCCAAAGAGAATGTCCCTGAAGAATTCGCAGTAAAAGATCCTGTCCCAGACAAAACCATTGATCCTGCAATATCTATGCCCCCTGCACCTGCATTGAAAGTTCCTCCAGATTGATCAAAGTTTCCGTTCATATCTATTACATCTGCTCCACCGGTGTAAGAGCCAGCAGTAATGGTTACGTTTCCTCCAATAGTAATAGTTCCTGAACTAGTTGAAGTAAAAGCCGCTGTTCCACTTAATGAGAAGGTTGAAGTAATATCAATATTGGAGCTGCCAGCTGAAAAGCTTCCTGCCGACTGACTAAAAGTGCTATTGAAATCCAATATCCCTGAACCTCCAGTAAAGTTCCCGCCAGATTGAGAAAATGTGCCATTAACTTGAATTTCTCCTGTATTTTGAGTCAAGGTACCACCTGTTTGGCTGTAGTTGGAATTCACCAATAACTGATCTGCAAGAACAACAGCATTTCCATTGTCTATAGTTAGGTCACCCTCAATGGTTAAAATATTTGCTCCAGAGTTGGGAAAGTTTAATGTAGCATTGGCATCGTTTAGTCTTATGGCCGGCATTTCTGCTGTGCTTGTCAAGCTGATGAATCGAAATCCTCCTCCAGTAATATGAATCGATCCTGTACCTCCATCAAAGGACGTTGTATTGGTTATTTGACCGGCAACTTGAATAGTACCTGTATTAATTTCTCCATCAGTCAATGTGAGTGTGCCCGAGGACCCAACAACTATATCATTTCCAGCAATTTCTAAATTATCCCTTCCACCGTTTCCAGAAGTAAGATTCACTGTTACATTATTGAAATTGGTATTTGCTCCGAGAGTTATCGTTGGACTACTATTCGTATTTCTATCAAATATTACAGTTCCTCCATTTGCTGTAAAAGCAGCACTAGCAGCGGCATTCATATCCCAAGTGGTTCCTGAGAAATTAAAGTTCGAACTACTAGCAGTAAAGGATCCATCATTAACTGTAAGGTTATCATTCAAATCAATGGCCCCTGCTCCACCGGTGAAGGTAGATGTTGCATCAGATTGAGTAAAAGGATCATTCATAGTAAAAGTTCCAGAACTGTTTGCTGTAAAATCGGCAGTTCCTGAAAGACTAACTGCTCCCGTTATATCAATATTTCCAGCTCCGGCGTCAAAGGTCCCTGCAGATTGAGTGAAGGTGGAATTCATATCAATTACATCAGCTCCACCAGTGTAAGATCCTCCAGTAATGCTCACTGTATTTGAAAAAAGAATTGTTCCAGAGGTTGTAGAAGTAAATGCCGCTGTACCTCCTAAACTAAATGCTCCAGCAATGTCAAAATTTCCAGATCCAGCGGTGAATGTTCCAACAGATTGGGTGAAAGATCCATTGAAATCCATAGCGGCTGTCCCACCTGTAAAAGAAGGTGTTCCACTTGTTTGAGAAAAATCTCCAGATACCGTAAGCTCACCTAAGGAAGTTGCCGTGAAAGCAGCGGTACCAGAAAGGTCCATGGTAGAATTAATTGTAATCTCTCCGTTGTCTCCAACAAAAGATCCTCCAGCCATGGATAAAAGACCTTCAATTACCAATGAATTACCTATTGTTGGGCCATTGATGGTACAAGTAGCACCTGCTTGAACTATAATTCCTGGTGCAGAACCTCCTGCCCCAAAGTTAGAAGTAGATGAGTTTCCCGAAGTGAAAGAGATTCTTCCTCCTGCATTTGCCCCATCAAATCCAGCGTCAAGAGTAACTACCGCGCCTACTTCAATAATTCCGGTTTGGATCCTACCATTACTCAAATCTAAATTGTTAGAAGCTATCAAATTGCTATTGCTGATGATCAGGTCATCGTTATTCCCCATTGCTAGATCAACATTGAACAAGCTAATGGAAGAAGAAAGATCAATTGTTTCATCATTACCACTATTGAAGATCACAGTTCCATTTTGATGATTAACTGTACCTGCAGTGTAGGTCAAAGAACCGGCAAAATTTGTTGTTCCAGTTGAAAAGTTAAATGTTCCACCATTAATAGTTATCTCTTCATCTATATCTAGGCTAGCATTTCCTGTTCCTGTAGATCCATGTCCGTTAAATGTTCCATTATCTAATAATATATCTCCTTCAAATCTCAAGGCACCTGATGTAGGACAATCAACTACAGCTCCAGCATTATTAAGATGGATCCCTAACATAGCTCCAGTGGAAAGAGAGACCGTTGCTGCTGATCCAAGATATAGTGCAGCATCTCCTCCATCATATGTGCTATTATGAGTAACTGTTGATTGAGGCTCTAATACTCCAGTATTAAAGTTTCCATTCGTCAATGTAAGGGTTCCAGTAGTGATTAAGGTATCACCTGAAGCGATGGTCATTATTCTATTCCCACCACTCTTATTTATAGTGAGATTATTAAAGGTATGTGTAGTTTGAACATCAATTGTTCCATTTTCTCCTGACAGAATACTCGTACCAGTAGTGGTAAAAGTACCTGATGCTCCTACGGTGATACTTCTTTGATAGTCGACGGAGTTTCCTTGATCATCAATAGTTCCATTTGTCAAAATGATCGGACCTTCAATTACTGTTAAATTGCCAATATTCACCGTCGCTCCAGCATCTGTTAACTCTAAACCATTCATTCTAATACTAGCTGGCACACCTACAGTTCTTGTGTGATCGATCAGCAATACAGAGGTTCCCCCATCAAAAGTAGAAGCTATATTCAAACTAACAGATCCATCATTCAATCTCAATTTACCTGGATTGTTTATATCCGCTGAATTAAACTCACCATTGGTCAAGGTTAGGTCATTAGTGATGGTGATCACATCATTCGCACCAATAGCAACTCGTCGGTTGTTATTTCCCTTCGCAATCTCGAGATCATATAGAGATAAGGTGGAATTGATATCAAAGCTATTGTTGTTGGTTCCACCGTCAAAGAGCACGGTACCACTGTTGTTATTAAAAGTTACTGCTCCAGTTATATCAAAGTCGGTTGCACACCTTAATTCATTAGAAGTTGCTGTGAAGGTTCCAGCACTAAGGGTCAATGCCCCATTGATATCGATGTAGGAATCACCTCCACTAAATGTTCCACCATTTTGTGTGAAATCAGCTGCAACATCTATTGTAGTTCCAGTATTCTGAGTGACTGTTCCTGCATAACTTGCTGCTATGGTAATGCTATTAACACTTGCATTGACATCAATAGCACAATTGGTTGTGCTAGTTGCATCAAAAACAACATCATCTGCTGCGCCTGGTATTCCTCCACTCCAATTTCCAGCATCATTCCAAATTCCTGTAGCGTTTCCATTGGTCCAAGTATTTTGTCCATATCCATTATTAACCAAAAGAAAAACAGAGAATAATAATACGGTAAGTTGGTGGATTATTTTCATAATTTACATCATCACAATAAGAAAGAATTTCGAAGTTAACACCTATGCCTTACACTTCAAATATTTACCCGTTGATATTTAAACAGTTAGCCTTTAATATCTCTTCAGATTAGGAATGATTTATCTACGTTTAAGAAGCCATATTGTTTCAATTCTAATTTGTTTATTCTTGAAGCTTGAAAACGATGAATAATTATCGCTTCCCTTTTGCTATCATGACTGCTCTATTCTTTATGTTGGGGCTCATAACAGTGCTTGTAGATTCTCTTATTCCCAGACTAAGAGAAATATTTGAACTCACATACTTTCAAGCAGGATTGGTGCAATTTGCTTTCTTTATTGCCTATGGATTGATCTCCATTCCGTCTGGAGCCTTACTACATCGAATTGGTTATAAGAAAGGTGTAATTGTTGGTCTTCTAACTATGGGGTTTGGATGCTTTCTATTCTATCCCGCTGCAGCATTGAGAGAGTTTCCCATTTTTATGCTTGCCTATTTTACTCTAGCATCTGGAATGACCATACTTCAAGTAGCCATCAATCCCTATGTGACCGTCTTAGGACCATCTAATGGTGCTGCAAGTAGATTGAATTTAGCACAAGCATTCAATTCATTGGGGACTGCAATTGCACCAGCACTTGGGGCAATTTTCATTCTCAGTGATACCATTAAGAGCGCTAATGAACTTGAAGTTCTCAATGAGGCTGAGAAAGCTTTGTACTTGAACAATGAAGCAACTGCAGTTCAATCACCTTTTATCATACTTGCCTCTACCCTTGTAGTTCTAGCCATTCTTGTAATGCTTGCATACTTACCTAAGATCCTTGGAAGTGATAGTCAAGGAAGCTATAAGGAAGTATTGAAGAATAGAAAACTAGCCATGGGGGCAGTTGGTATTTTCGTCTATGTTGGAAGTGAGGTGACCATAGGCAGCTACTTGGTAAACTACTTTCAATCAATGGATCTTTCTGGACAAATATTGCAATCTGAATCATTGACCTCCTTTGTCGAGTTCATTCACAAAGAGGAAGCTAATAAGATCGACAAGAAAGGAGTTGTTGCTACCTTCGTTATGCTATACTGGTCTGGGGCTATGATCGGCAGGTTCCTTGGCTCCTATTTAAGTAGAATTGTCAAACCCAATTTATTGCTTAGCATTTTTGCTTCTGGGGCAATCCTTATGATATTATTTTCCATGAGCACCCAAGGCTTAATAGCTATGTATTCTATACTTGCAGTTGGATTGTTCAATTCGATCATGTTCCCTACTATTTTCAGCATTGCAATTGAAGATTTAGGAGAAATGAAAGCAGAGGGATCTGGTGTATTATGCACTGCTATTGCTGGAGGAGCATTCATTCCACCACTTTATGGCTTCTTTGTTGACCTCTCTTCCTTCAAGTGGGCATTCATCCTGTTGTTATTTTGCTACGGATTCATCTACCTTTATGGCAGAAGATCAGCGAAAGCAACTGCATGAAACATCTATTATTTTATTTTTCTATAGCCCTCTTACTAAGCTGCAGCAATCATCAAGAAAAGAACTACGCTGCCCTAGTTGACCCATTTATTGGAACTGGCGGTCATGGCCACACTTATCCAGGAGCATCTTCTCCATTTGGTTTTGTACAATTAAGTCCTGATAGTCGATTAGAAGGATGGGATGGATGTGGTGGATACCATTACACTGATACAGTTATTTATGGATTTTCTCATACCCATTTAAGCGGAACAGGAGTTTCAGACTATGGAGACATCCTTTTGATGCCAAGTCCAAAGTTTGAATTCAACAATGGATATGGAATTCATCCAGATAGCGGCTATGGATCTACATTCCAACACAAAAATGAAAGTGCTCAGGCTGGCTTCTATCAAGTAATGCTTGATGAAGGCGAAATCCAAGTGGATCTAACTGCAAAAGAAAGGTCTGGAATGCATAGATATATCTACGGACAGCGTGAATCAGAGCAATACCTTATTCTTGACTTACAGCACAGAGATCAATTGTTAGACTATTCGATCGAGCCAAATGAAAATAGACAGATCAAAGGAAGGAGAATCTCAAAAGCGTGGGCTCAAGAACAACATCTATATTACTTCATTGAACTTTCTGAAGAGTTTGATAAGATTGATTTCAATGCTGATAGCAGCAAAGCAATATTTACTTTCAATGGCCTTGATTCCCTCTTGATCAAAATAGGTATCTCCGCAGTAGATGTTGAAGGAGCTGAGAAGAACCTTCATGAGGAAATACCTCATTGGTCCTTTGAAAAAGTTAGAAAAGAGGTTCAGGAGCAATGGAACAAAAGATTATCTCGGATTGAAGTTGATATGCCCAATGACTCTGATGAAGTAATCTTCTACACCGCCTTGTATCATTCATTGTTGAACCCAAATATATTCAACGATATAGACGGTCGATATAGGTCTACTGATCTAGAGATTCACCAAAGCAATGGTTTTGAGCCTCACACTATCTTCTCATTATGGGATACCTACCGTGCTACTCACCCGCTGTTTACAATTATTGAGCAACAGAAAACCGTCGACTTTATTAATACATTCTTAGATCATTACAAGAATGGAGGGAAACTACCCGTATGGGAACTAGCTGCGAATTATACTGGCTGCATGATAGGCTACCATGCTGTTCCTGTAATTGTTGATGCATATATGAAGGGAATTAGAGATTTTGACACTCAATTAGCATTAGAAGCAATGGTCTCTACAGCAAGAGCAAATGAGCTTGGAAAGAAAGAATTCGCAGAATACGGATACATGTCAATGGATCAAGAACATGAATCTGTTTCCAAAAACTTAGAATATGCCTACGATGACTGGTGCATTGCCATTTATGCAAAAGAATTAGGTCAAACTGACATTTATAAGGAATTCCTTCAGAGAGCACAGAATTACAAGAACATCTTCGATCCTCAACACCGATTCATGAGAGCAAAACGAAATCAGCAGTTTACAGAACCATTTGACCCAAGGGAAGTCAATTTCAATTTTACAGAAGCAAATTCCTGGCAATACAGCTTTTATGTTCCTCAAGACATCAATGGATTAATGGCCATGCATGGTGGAAAAGAAGCTTTTTCAAGCAAACTAGATTCTCTCTTTAATGCAAATAATAAGACTTCTGGAAGGCATCAGGTAGACATTACAGGATTAGTAGGTCAGTATGCACATGGAAATGAGCCCAGTCACCACATGGCCTATTTGTATAACTATGCTGATCAATCCTTCAAAAGTCAGTTAATGGCTAGAAAACTACTTGATGAGATGTATACCTCTAAGCCTGATGGACTGATAGGAAATGAGGATTGTGGGCAAATGTCATCATGGTATGTCTTATCTTCAATGGGTTTCTATCCTGTTACTCCAGGAAGCAGTCAGTATTCCATTGGGTCTCCACTAATAAAGAAAGCTACTATTCACTTAGAGAATGGAAATGAATTTACGGTCCAGGCTATCAACAACAATGAAGAGAATGTCTTTATTCAAAAGCTTAGCTTGAACGGTGTTCCTTTGCATCGCTCTTACTTGGAACATGAGGAAATACTATCCGGTGGAGAATTGATATTTGAAATGGGCTCTCAAGCCAACGATAAGTTATTTGACGAATCTGCTTCAAGCAGTATCAATGAAGAATTGATTACAGCTGTACCTTTCATAATTGCTGATGGACAGATCTTTTCAGATTCCCTATTGATCAAATTATCTCATCCGCAAAGTGAAGTTGAGATCCAATATGCTCTCAATGACGAAAGCTATGTATCCTATGAAGAGCCTTTTTACATCTATGATAATTCTGACCTGAGAATAAAGGCAAAAGCAAAAGGTGCATATGAAAGTAAAGAAGGTAAGGCGATATTCTACAAGCTGATCAAGAACAAAACAGTAAGCTATAATTATCCTTACAATCCTCAGTACTCCGCTGGAGGAAAAGATGGCTTAGTTGATTTGATAAGAGGAGGTGAAGATTTCAGAACTGGATACTGGCAAGGTTTCCAAGGACAAGATGTAGAGATCACGATAGTGCTTGATAATGCTGAAGAGATTAGCGGTATTTCAGCAGGCTTTCTACAGGATATTAACTCCTGGATCTGGATGCCACAAGAAGTGGAATTTATGATTTCAAAAGATGGTGTTCATTATGAATCCAAAGGAATCCGAAAGAATCAAATACCTTTTGACCAATATGGAGTATTCCTTCAGGAACTAAAATTAGATTTTGCACCTGTATTAGTTCAATCAGTGAAATTGAAGGCAAAACAATTTGGAACTATACCTGATTGGCATCTTGGTAAAGGAGGAGAATCATTCATTTTTATAGATGAAGTCATCATCCAATAAAAAAACCCGGAAGATCCGGGCTTTTATAAGTGTTGGGTGAAGTACTATTGGACCAATATCTTTTTGATCACCTTTTCATCACCTTGTCTTAGTTGCAAGAAGTAGATTCCTGAATTCAAATCAATTATATCTATTTCTAATCTTCCCTTAGTGTAATTCAGAGAAACAGATTGCTCTTTCCCAGTAATATCAAATAGCTGCACTTGCATCTGCTCTTCCTCTGATGATAATTGATCAACAAAGATCTTTTCTGATGCCGGGTTAGGATATACTTCAATTTGTGCAAGATTATACTCAGCTAAAGCAGTCACATTGCAAGTAGCAACGTTCAAAGTGCCTCCAGAGATAGTATTTATCAACACACCGTCTAAAAATGCAGATGCTGAAATATTGTAATTACCTGGAGCAAGTCCGCTAATACCAAAACTAGTAACAGGATAGGAAATCGCTCCTGCACAAATTGGGGAGCTTCTGCAAGATACTGAGAGGTCAATTGTATTTCCAGTGACTTGAAATGATCCTGGACCTACAGTAAAATTGATACATCCCATATAGGCTGTAACATCTATATTGACATTTGTACAACTATCTGGATTTGTGGTTAGAACCGTTACGGTATTGGCAGTAAATAATTGAGCCTTTAGCAAAAGCGGCAAGCAAAAAATAAAAAGTAGTAGGGCTTTTTTCATGAGAATTGGTTTGGTTTGAGAGTGTAAAGTTAGTGAGATTTTCAATAATAAGGGCAGATTCAGAAACACTGACAATTATCATATTATCTGAGCTAGAGGGCATCTTAACTTAGCTTTTTCTTAATTAATGAAGTAATCAATTCATATGAAGGCAATTAGTCAACTAAGAGATCAAAAAGAATTTACTCTTGATCCCAAAAAAGCAACGGTAGAAGATATCATTAATATGATCAAGGAGAATGGATTGGTTATTCTACCAAATTTTCTTTCAAAGGTAGAATTGGAACTTTTTGATGAAGAATTCGAGAAGTTGGTAAAAGCAAAAGGAAGAGGCTTGAAAACCTTTCCTCTAGAAAAAGGAGAAGGTGTAGGTATTACAAGAACAAAGTTAAGAGAGAAGGACTTTCCTTCTACAGCAGAGTTCTTTGATCGTCCGTTCATGCACAAGATTGTTGAAAGCTACGTCCACCCTACTGCCAAGCTGAACTCTAAGATCTATGTCGTCAGAGATGTGGTTGGCACCACGACTTATGCAAACGATCTGCATTTTGATGTTCAAAAATGTTTAAAGTTCTTCCTGTATATCAATGATGTAAGTGCAAACAATGGTGCTTTTGAGTATGCTGCAGGCACTCATAAATGGGTAGAAGAACTCAGAAGATCAGATAGAGCGAAAGAAATTACTTTTGAAAACAGAGAATTATCCAGAGAACTGCCCTATGAGGAAGATCATGTGATCTCATTGGAAGCTCCTGCAGGCACTTTATTCCTTTTTGATACAGATATGTTCCACAGAACTGGTACAACTAGCATGGGAGAGAGAAAGATTATGAGAGGTCACACGTACTTTGACGAAGTGAAAGATCAAGATCCCATTTTCAGAAAAACAATTAAATAATAGAAGCTAATTAGGGGTTCTACATTACTTCTTTCTTCATCTCTTCCTCAATGAGGTAAAGGATAACAAAGCATTGATCAATAAACTGTCTAACTTTCTTTTCTTGACCGATCAGTCTTGTTCTTGGATCTATGTCGCCCAGTTTCACTTTCAACTCAGATACCTGCCCTCTTAAAGCTGGATAATTTACAGATTGGAATTCAAAGAACTTTCTCAAGAGTCTTCTACCAGCTTGATTAAAGTAATGAGATGCCATTCTTTGATTTCCCTTCATTAAGTTCATATCGTTGATCAAATCCTTCTCATAAACTGCTCCTGAATCTGAATCCATTACTCTATTAAGGTTATCATTAACCTCTTCCATGATGTTGGATATACTAATTCCACTGGCATAATTGGTATTCTGAACTATGCTTGCATACAGATTCTGTAACTGAGGACTAAGCTCCAACAATTCCAAACTATCAAACTTTAAATAGGCAATCTGTCTGTGCATTTCTTCATTCTCAATAATAGAATAAGAAGAATCTGCATTGGATTGATCCGACTCAGTTTGAGACGAGCGATCACAAGAGATCAATAAGGGAAATGCCACTGAAAGGATCAATAATCTAAAAAGCTTCATGTTCAAAATATTTGCTACAAAAATATCAAAGTGAAAGCAATCATATTAGAAGTACATTCTTTGCTTTTCCTTGGGTCTTACAACTGGTGTTGAGGGCACATATTCTATATTTCGGTATTCCAGATTCCCTTTAGGACTAATTTGCAGCAAAACAGACTGATAAGGTTTGAACTCGATGTTCTCCTTGATGGTGTGACCGCTGTAATTGAACTGGAGTTCTAGGAACTGACTTGATTCCATTAATGATTGTCCAGAATAAATTGGATACAAGAGATCTTTTGATTTCAACTGCGCTAAGAATATCAATATGGAGCCATCGTCTTGCACTCTCGCCCAATATGCTGGCAAACTATCTCCTTCAATCAAAGGATGCAAGCTTTCAACACCTTCCTTCACATTAGGAAGTGAAAGCATTTCCTCGATCATGCCATTGAATCGTTCATCTTTTATTCTGCCAGCTTGTTTTGGATTCCCCTTCCAAATTACATTTAAGCCTTGAAGTGATAATTCATATATCCTACTTAATGACCTAATATCCAAATATTTGACACCTATATAAAGTGCATCAAATTTTAGCTCCCCAACCAATAAACACCCGTCTTTTACCCTTGCACTATCCAAAAATTCTCTATTGATCCACAAGGGATGATTTCCTGCTAATTCCACAGGTGGATCTACATATCTAAGTTCATATTCTCCCCAAACCCATACCCTTTGTCTTTCTTTAGGATAAGCACCTTTCATGACGCCATCTTCATAGGGAAGATATACCGCAACATTGCTGTAGGTTTTTCCTTTTCGCATTGCGGAGGAAACTTTTTGGATGTAGTCATTGAAAATTGATAGCTCCTTCTCTAAACTACCACCAGGACCAAAGTAGGTGGTTGCAAAGAAGTCAATGCTATCTACTCCGCTTGGATTGTAGGGAAATCCATGATAAAAATGTTGGTTTACCCCATTGGCAAACATGGCATCTGCAACCATTTTCAAATCAGCTGTCTGCTCTTCTCTTAGGTAGGTAGCTGGAAAGCCATACATGCAAGTAAAACTTTCCGATGACACTATATTCTTTGATGCCAAAGCTGCTGAAGAACTGACAATTCTCGAATAATTGGGATTGTTCAACATACTCTCAGTTTCAGGAATATCAACTAAAGCATAAGTACTCATAACATCAGTTGGAGATGCAAGGCACTGAACCCTTGAATAAGCCCCTAGTTCTCTGCATTTACTCACATAAGGCCTATAGAAGCCTTCCACAACCAATTCCTCTAGAAGTAACATGTAATCGTATCTAACATCTGGAAAAGAATCTAATCCCTTCTCCATGAATGGAATAATATCATATGAAAATCTTTCTTTGAACTTCTCTTCAAATCCATCCGTCCATATCTTATTAGTGGAATTCAATTTGATCTCCCAAGAGTCTGTAAACAAGGATGACTTCGATCCTTTCAATGCCCCTTTCAAAGCCTTTGAAATTGGGTCCGAAAAGGCATTAAAGGCATTGCTATCTAGATGGTTAATTACCAAAAAAGTGTCTGGCCAAGCCCAGGAGAAGGTCAATAGTTGCTGAAAACTACTATCTCCGTATATCTTGGTACCAAGAGCTTTGTCAATATCTGGTGAAGCAACAGGCCAAGCACTGCCAAAAGTAAAATCACAATGTACTCCAATGGAATCTGCATATAACTTTGTAAACTCCACCATCTTTACCCATTCCGGACTCAACCACTCTTGAGCAGTAGTATCAACTGGATAATGTCTGTTGTATTTCCTTTGGTACATCCTCTGATATCTGTGTAGTGGATAAACCCATGCTATCTCCACCGCCCCAAAATTTTTAGATTTTAGCCAATCCAATTGATAGCGAATATCTTCTGCTTTGATCTCTGTTGCAAACCACCACCATCTCACTCCGGGCTTAGCATCTGCGTAAGGAGTTACTTCTACTACATCATCAATACTTCTTTCTTCAAGAGAACCACATCCTGTGAGGATAAAAAGAATAAATAGGCTGCTACAAAATCTAATCATTGAAGTAAAAATAGTAATTGGATTAGCTAATGACTAGATAAATTCTAATTCAATAATTTCACATTGTGAAGAAAACCCTACTCACTTTTTCAATACTGCTTCTAGGCTTCGGCATTGGTTGGATCTTCTCATACTTGAGATTACCTCATTTATCCCTTGATTCCTCTTTCTTATTAGGTGCTATTCTTTCAGCGCTCTTGATCATTATTATTCAGTTGTTAGGAAAGCGCTATCGACTAAAAGGAATAAATTCATTGATCCTCTTATTATTAGCTCTCGTTTTGATTTACACGATCGACTATTACTCTGAATTGAAAAGAATAGAGAATTCAGAAGAACTTACCGCTAGAATGAAGGAGATTGAAGAAAAGCAGTTACTCATCACCTCCCAGGAAAAGACCAATCAGTTCTTTATGGTTAATCAACTGATCAATGAAATTCAAAGCAGTGAATATGAAGATAGTCTTGACACCAGAATGATTGCTAGCATTATCAATCTGAGTCAAGTTCTTCAACCCATCAGAGGATATCCAATTGGAGAATCAGATGTTCCATTTTTAAGTCCCGGAAGAGGTCATTTGCTTCTCTCTTTGATGAGCCTGAACTTGGATAGTCTATCTTGGAAAAAGATTGTAAAAAATTCAGATTTCAGCTATTCAGATCTAAGAGCTCTTAAGCTAAGATCTGCAAACTGGTCAGGAATCAATATTGAAGGATCTAGTTTAAACTCAACTGATTTGGTAGGGGTGAATCTCAGAAATGCAAGAATGAGTAATCTGCAAGCAAGAGATGTTGAAATCATAAGATCTGATCTAAGTTCCGCAGATATGATCAACTCTAATCTAAATTGGGCCAGAATTAAAAAGTCAAACCTTCAAAACACCAAACTAAGTGGTTGCTCCTTGATCAATAGCAGTTTTTCTGAAGTAAATATGAAAGATGTATACTTCTGGCATGCCAACCTAAAAGGAGCCAATGTCAGTAATAGCGATATGAGAGTTGCAGATCTCTGGACTACAAATTTTGATAGTGCTAGCTTTAGCAAGGTAGACTTTTCTTATGCTAGATTTACTGATACTAAATTTCTCGATACTAAGTTAGACTCAGTTAATGTGCATTTTACTGCAGCACCAATCGACTGGTTTGAATATGCAAAGAGAAATAGAGTAATTGGATTAAGCTCAATTGAATCAGAATATGTGATTCAATCCGACTCTTCCAAACGATTTCCCGTACAGAAGTACTTCTTAAAGAGGAAGGATTAGACTCCTATACCTTCCAAGCGAACTAAGTTTAGTTTGGCTGTGAATTTCTGTATGATTTCATCCTCTTTCTTAAATGGTTTCATAGCTATGCGAAATGCATATCCATAGTACTCTTGAAGGTCATTCAAATAATTGGTGAGTAGTTTTTCATCCCAAACTGTATTCTGGTCAATTCTATATTTCTCAGCAAGCTTCTTCCCTATCTCTTGACCTATTTCGTTGTTGACCAAGTCTACATAATTGTCCACTGGATTCTTATTTGGGTCATTCAATTGACTATCAGTAAATACCCCATGGACCAATTCAGGCATATTATCAAGCTCGTGAAGGTCTGCAATAAAATCAGCCACTTCCTCTGAGTACAAGCTGGTGATCATTGCCTGTGCTGTAATGTGGTTAAAAGTGTTTAAGTACCCTTTCTCACCAGCATCTTTGCTAGTAGCATAGGCCATTGCTGTATCTACTATTAGACTAGAAGAAGCACGTTTTGCTAGATCATAAAAAGCCACATCCCCCACTCCAAATAGATCATACCTTCGTCTAGCCAAGGTATATATCTCTTTTAGATCATATCTATGAGCAATAGCGTATGGAGAATTCACCAAGATGGAAAGCTTTTCAAATACATTCCCCTTTTTTGCCTTAAGAATATCGTTTTGACTTACTCCTTTGGATAGAGATCCAACAATTGACTTTCCTTGAATGCAATAGCTAAATATAACCCTATCATTCTCTTTATTAGGAGCATTGCTTTCAGTCCCTTTGTAGTATTTAATCTGCACTATCTGCTTTAATGAATCAAGGTTAGGAATTCTGCTTGCCAATAGTGCATTGGGTGAATGGGCGTTATTCTTTTCATCACATCTCAATGCAATTTTCTCAGAATCAGTTGGCGGACCACAGGCAATAATCGCTTGTAATAGCAGGATCGATATGAATTTGATAATACGCATTGAACTAACAATTTTATGCAAAAAGGAAAGGAGGTTTCATAATTATTGAGCAATTTTAGTGAATGCAGCAACGGCTAACAATACTATTCCTTCTTATTAGCATACAACTCTTTAGTATTGATTGTTTCTCTCAATCCCATTATATCTCCTCCTTTGGTGCAAAGGGAGATGGAATTACCAATAACAGCAGAATCATTCAAAATGCAATTGATAGTCTTCACCATTTGGGCGGAGGACAATTGATATTCAAAGAAGGAACCTATCTAAGTGGAAGTATAGAATTAAAGTCGGGAGTTCATTTGGTTCTCGAAGCAAATAGCAAAATACTTGGCAGCAGCCATCCAGATGACTACCATGCCTTAGATCGTTGGCCAGCTTTGATCTTAGCAAATGATGCCAAGAACATTGGAATTAGTGGTTCAGGAATAATTGATGGAGATGGAGCCGAATTAGCCTTGAGAATAGATAGTTTGTTCTATGAGGGTCAAATAGATAGTTCTGATTATAATTTTCTTGATAAGCGACCAAAGGCTAGTATTCGTCCTCAATTAATAGAGCTGGTCAACTGCAAGGATATTTCAATTAAAGGGATAAGACTGGAGCAAGCTGCTTCATGGGTACAGTCTTATTTTAGATGTGAAAGATTAGTCATAGACAGCATTCATGTAGAAAGCGATACCTATTGGAACAATGACGGGATCGACATCATTGATTGCAAGAATGTCCGCATCACCAATTCGTACTTTAATTCCTCTGACGATGGAATCTGTTTAAAGTCCTATAATCTAGGTTATAAGGGGCCTCAGAATAACAGAGTGATGTGCGATAGTATTTATGTGGCGAATTGTACCATTCGTTCAAGTGCAAGTGCTTTCAAGATAGGAACCTCTTCGTATTGGGGCTTTAAGAATATCTTAGTTGAGAACATTCAAGTGTTTGATACCTATCGATCTGCAATAGCATTAGAATCTGTTCATAATGGGGCAATTGAGAATGTTAGAATTAGGAATGTGGTTGCCAGAAATACTGGAAATGCACTATTCGTTCGATTGGGAGGTATACCTACTTCTGATAGAAAAGGGTATTTCAAGAACGTAATTATTGAAAATATCGATGTGGAGATCGCAAAAGATATTCCAGACAAGGATTACGAGATCCGAGGACCTTCTCTACCCTACTTTCACAATATATTTCCTTCATCCATAACTGGAGTTAAAGACAACCACTTGAGCGGACTCAACTTAAAGAATATCAAAATACAATTCCCAGGCGGTGGAAATAAAGCATATGCAAATCTGCCTTTAGATGGTCTTGATAGGATACCTGAATATCCTACTAAGTATCCTGAATTCTCAATGTTTGGAGAACTACCTGCTTGGGGATTTTACATACGAAATGCAGAAGGTCTTGAATTAGACCATGTCATGTTGGAGTTAAAAGAGACTGATTACCGACCTGCTGTGGTTCTAGATAATACTGAGGATCTCAAATTACTCATTGCCGTTTTTGGTGACGACAAAAAGACTCAGATCTACAAAAAAGGTGTAGGAACTATACAAAAGAAGGATTAGGATAATACTGATTCTATTTCCTCCAACTCAAGACCTTTGGTCTCAGGCATCGACTTATACACCCAAAGCAATTGTAAGACCATACAAAATGCAAAGAATCCAAATACTCCCACTGCTGTATAATTTAGAAACAAGATGGGTATTAAGGAAGGTATTAAAGCTGCCAATATCCAATGTACTGATGATCCAAAAGCTTGACCTGCAGACCTTAAGGCTGTTGGAAATAATTCAGCCATAAATACCCAGATCACAGTCCCTTGACCTATTGCATGAGAGGCTATAAAAAAGAGAAGAAACATTAATATTAATGAAGCATCCATTGAGTTATAGAATGCCATGGCCACACCAACAAGCGAAAATATATATCCAATTGAACCGATGTATAAAAGCTGTTTTCTGCCATACTTATCGATCAATGACATTCCAATTATTGTAAAAACCAGGTTTACCAAACCGATCCACACTCCTCCTAAGAAAGCATTGGACTTTTCCAAGCCAGCCAGTTCAAAGATCCTTGGAGCGTAATAAAGTATGGCATTTATTCCAGAAAATTGATTGAATAGTGCAATCATTAAGACCAATAACAATGATCTTCTATACTTCTTATGAAAGATAGTTTCGACTTCACTGTTGGATTTTGCCTTATTGATGGAATCAATATCAAGATCTAATTGAAATCTTTCTTTCAAAATTCTAGCTTCCTCGATCCTACCCTTAAGTAAAAGCCACCGAGGACTCTGAGGAATTCTAAACACCAATATCAAGAATAGAATTGCTGGCAGTGTTTCTACTCCTAGCATCCATCTCCATGCATTTGGGCCTATGTCATTCAATAGATAGTTGGAGAGCATTGCAAGCAATACACCTAGTACAATGCTGAACTGATACAAAGCAACCAATTGACCCCTTTGGTTAGAAGCAGATATCTCTGAGATATAGGCTGGAGCTGCAATCGTTGATGCTCCAATGCCCAAACCACCAATCAACCTGAATAAAGCAAAAACAAACGGTCCAGTTGCCATCGCTGATCCAATCGCAGATATAAAGTATAGAACAGCAATCCAAATAAGGCTCTGTTTCCTCCCTATTCTTTTTACGGGAATACCTCCAAACAAGGCTCCAATTACTGTTCCCCAGAGAGCAATCCCCATCACTACAAAACCATGAAACAATTCTGAAGAGTCCCAAATCAACTGAAGTTGTTGATCAGCTCCTGAAATAACTACTGTGTCAAAACCAAAGAGAACTCCTGATAAGGCGACAATTGCTGATAACTTAAGAACATCATTAGTCTTCATTTATCAGACTTTTAAGAACTGAAACAAGCTCATCAACATCTTCTTTCTTGGTATAGATCGCTGCAGACAATCGTATTGCATCTAGATCATTCTCATAAATGTATCTCAGATAGAAGTTGTGCTCTTTGTCCAAATCTGTCACTACCTTCTGGTTGTTCAGGTTTTTAAATCTAAACGTATGAATACAAGAACGATGCTCCTTAGCAGTTGCAGAAAGATGCTCTATCTGCGGTAGCTCACCCAGGCCATTGATAAAATGATCTATCAAAGAGACCCCATGTTCTCTAGTTGATTTAACATCCAACTCTTGAATAACATCAATCGCTGCTCCAAATCCATGAACTAAAGAAGCATTCCTGGTGCCATACTCTTCTCTATTGGCTGTTGATCTATACTCTAGTAGTGAAGCATTTAAATCGAATTTACTATCGGTATAAGCCCCTACAAATGGGGGAATGATCTTATCTATTATCTTATTATTGATAAATATGAATCCACTTCCTTTTGGTCCAAAAAGCCATTTGTGTCCACTTGAAATGTAAAAGTCTGGATCCAAGTCCTCCAGATCAATTTGAATATTTCCTGCAGCTTGGGCTCCATCAACGACGGTATAGATCCCTATTGATCTGCAGAATTGAATGATCTCTTTGGCAGGCAAGACCATTCCTGTGGTGCACAATACATGCGAGAATGAAACAACCTTAGTACGTTCGTTAATTGCTTCTTTGAATCTTTCTAGATTGTTCTTACCGGATAGGTTTAATTCAATCGATGATAAATCAATTGCATTTTCCTTTTTAAGTGAGATCCAAGGAGCTGCTCCTCCTACATGTTCATGCTTAGTGATCAGTACATGATCTCCTTTCTGCAGTTGAAGACTTTTAGCAGCTATGTTCATCCCCTCAGTGCAGTTTCTAGTAAGAGCAAGTTGGTCTGGAGTGGTATTCAACCAATTGGCAAGCTTTTCATGCACTTCTTTGAAGAGCCACCTGCCATCTCTGCCCTTTTCTTCGAGATCCGTTAAGGAAGAACAGATAGCATCTACTATCCTATTACTAGCTAAGCCCAGGCTGGCAGTATTCAAATATTTTTTGTTGCCTTTGTATAGAAACTGAATATCTTCTTGATCGGCAAAATTCAGCTTGTCCTTCTTACTGAGTGCAATTAAGGACGGACTAATGGAGAGCGCAGATGCTCCCAACAAACTCTTTTTAAGGAAGCTCCTTCTTGTTGACATGCTTCTAATTTCAATAAAGATATTAAAGCAGCATGATTATTAAACTAAAAAAGAGGATGATTTCTCATCCCCTTTTTGCGCTGAACTAAAGAGAGTAAATTTTAGCCCTACTTACTCACTATAACCTTCTCTGAGAATCTTTCACCATTCGAATACACATTCAAATAGTAAATACCTTGTGTTAAACCACTCAAATCAATTTGCTGATTTGTATTGATATTTACTTCAGTGTACACCAATTGGCCTAATGAATTCATTAGCTCAATTCTCGTAATTGAAGAAGGGTCTTTTAATTGAATGTTCAATAAGTCTGTTGCTGGGTTCGGATAGATCAAATAGGAAGGACGGTCATTTCCAAGATCTATGATACCCGTTACAGAACCTCTGAACTCAATATAATCTACATAATACGTTTTACCTGCACCACTTGTACCAAAGTCGTAGAAGATTGACATCTTATCATACACTTGGCTATAATTGATAGGTGCAGTTCCAGATGAGTGGTTCAAGAAGTCGAATGATAGGGTATCCCATGCATTCGCAACAGTAGTTGTTACATCTGTTTCAACACTTTTAGTTGGATCTGCAGCTTCTTCCACTTTCAACTTAACTACGATTCCAGTATCTGGTGAGTAAACTCTCGCTCTAATAACTGTTGCACTTGGAGTAAATGGAATGGCAGCAGCTAGATTGTTTCCAAAAGAAACTCCAGCCCAAACTTGAGCACCATTTGTTTTTACAGATTTTAGAACATTGTTTCCTGAGTTCATTGGATCAACATCTAAGTTAGATGCGTTACCTCCAAAGTCGATCGTACTATAGTCTACGTTATTTGTATCATCCCACGTAATAGGCAACTGCATAGCGCTTTTTGCAGGAGGAGTAACATACTCTACATAATCAACATAATAGATCTTACCACTTCCAGCAACTCCAAAATCATAGAAGATAGAAGCTTTATTGTAAGTAGTTGTAAAGTTGATAGGGGCAGTTCCTGTAACATGATTGCTAAAATCAAAGGTCAAAGTATCCCATGCATTTGCAACAGTAGTAAATGCATCTGTCTCAACACTCTTCGTTCCATCATTAGCATCTTCTACTTTCAAACGAACTGCTATTCCTGTGTCAGGTGAGTAAACCACAGCTCTCATTGTTGTGTAACCTGCACTGAATGGGATTGGAGTAGCAAGAGCAGCTCCCAATGAAGTTCCTGCCCATACTTGTGATCCATTGGTTTTGGTACTCATCAATACATTATTGCTTGAGTTCATTGGATCTACTGCCAATCCTGATGCATTTCCACCAAAATCAAATACAGTATAATCAACATTATTTGTGTCGTCCCAAGTAATTGGAAGATCGATCTGCGCCAAGTTTGGAGCAGCTTGATAATCTATATAATCTACGTAATAGGTCTTTCCAGCTCCACCAACACCAAAATCATAGAAGATTGACATCTTGTCGTAAGTATTGGTAAAATTGATCGCCGCAGTTCCCATGGCATGATTAGACATATCAAAATACAAGGTGTCCCATGCATTTGCCATAGTAGTAGTAGCTTCTGTCTCTACAGAAATTGCAGGATTAGTAGCGTCTTCTACCTTAAGTCTAACAGCAATACCAGTATCTGGAGAATAAACTACAGCTCTAATAGTTGTATAACCAGGTGAGAAAGGAATAGCTTGAGCTAGGTTGTTACCGAAAGTAGTACCTCCCCAAACTTGAGCACCATTGGTCTTAATGGATTGCATAACAAGGTTACTAGCGTTATTAGGGTCAGCAGCTAACATTGAAGCATTACCACCAAAATCGATCACAGTGTAATCAGTAGTGGCAGTATCATCCCAGGTAATAGGTAAGCTTATTGGAGCCTTATTACTTGATGGTGTAAATTCTACATAGTCAAGATAAAAGTCATCTCCCATACCAGCAACACCAAAGTCAAAGAATATTGCAATCTTATCATATATACTGTTGTAATTAATAGCTGGAGTTCCACTTACATGATTCGTAAAATCGAAAACTAAAGTATCCCATCCATTTGCTACTGTTGTAACAGCATCTGTCTCCACACTAACGCTCGCATTGGATTCATTCTCAACTTTGAGTCTGATCACCATACCAGTGTCTGGAGCATACACTACTGCCCTCATTATTGCATTTCCAAAGGTGAAAGGAACTGGATTAGCCAAAGAGTCATTTCCCAAAACAACCCCAGCCCATACTTGAGCACCAACTGGCTTGTTAACCTTTAATACTATGTTACTCATGTTCATTGGATCAGCTGCTAGATAAGCTGTATCGTCACCAAATCCAATAACTGAATAGTCAACGTTCATTGTATCATCCCAAGTAATCGGAAGATCGATCTGAGATTTTTGCGCCCATATTGCTGAAATAGAGCATGTTAAGATAAGAGAGAGTAGTAATTTTTTCATGGTTCTATGATTTTATACAGACAATGTTACAAAGAAATAGTAAAATAAACTATAAGTACCTCAATTTTTTTTCCACTTTCTTGTAAAATGTTTTCTATAAAACAAAAAAAATCTCCTGATAACCACTTCAGGAGATTTTAAAAAATGGGCTATATGCCCAACCACTATTGAAAAACTCTTACATAATCCACATACATTCTTTGAGGGAATACAGTTGTACCATCTGGATTGCCAGGAAGTGTTCCACCTACTGCTACGTTGAAGATAAAAAAGTGCTTTTGGTGAAATTCACTCATATCAGCTGGAGTAATGTCCAACACATGAAATCTCTGATCATCAAAATACCATTCGATCTTCTGACTATCCCAAATAATAGAGTAAACATGGAACTCATAGCTTAGCTTGCCTCCATTAGTTAATCTGGTAGTTCCTCCGAAGTCCGACTTAACACCATTGCCATTTTCCCAATGAGCAGTTCCCAGAACTACATCGTCACCTTTATTGGTACTACCTAATCCACCGGCCATTTCCATGATATCAATCTCTCCGCACTTGGGCCAACCTACAGAAGTTATATCGCTTCCAAGCATCCACAATGCTGGCCACATTCCTTGACCTTCTGGCATTGCTGCTCTTATATCGATTCTTCCATATTGAAAGCTTTCTTTTCCTTGAGTTTTGATTCGAGATGAAGTATAGTTATAGTTGTTGAAGAACTCTGCCCTAGCTTCTATAGTAAGGTATCCTCCACTAACTGAGGTATTTGCTTCGGTATAATACTGAAGTTCATTATTTCCCCAACCATTGTTATTTCCAATCTCATAGGTCCAATCCGTTTGATCCAGTTCAGTTCCATCAAATTCATCTTGCCAAACCAAAGTGTAATTGGGATAAGTCAATGGTGTAGTATAACCCGTTGTTGGAATTCCAGTTGGAGGACCACTATTCGTGTCAGATGCAATTGAAATCGTTTTGCTGAGTTCAGAGAAGATCTCAGTTGTTGCATTTGCTCGAACACTTACAAGGTGATCACCTGGCTCTGTGTATATATAAGTTGCTGTTCCATCTTCAGACTCTCTGTAATGTTTTTTTCCATTCTCGTGAAAGATGAATGTGTAGAAATTTACATTGTCTGCTGAGGCAGTAGCATTAATGACAAATCTATCGGCAGTGTCATTAGTTGCTTCAAATGTTTTAATAGATGGTACCACTATAGGAAAGTCTTGGGAATCGTCCTCACAACTGATCCAAACAAGGGATACAAGTGATAAAAGTACAAGGCTTACCTTCCAATTTATAATTCTAAAATGATTCATTTTATCCATTATTTTTGTTCTATTTCGTCGATATAATACTTACCAGCGTTAGGTCTATTCCATCCAGGGAACAATACCAATTTGTCGTACAAATCAGAATCTGCACTGCTAAATCCTACTGAAACTTCTACCCATGTAAAAGCTACAGGAATAGCAACTTTCTTCTCGACAAATGCATTGCTATTGGCTTGATCTTCAAGCTTAACCAAAATGCTGTCCCCAAAATTTGGGCTCCAAACTTTCAGGGCTATATTGGTGTCATTTGAAAAATTTAGTTTTCCATTTAGATTGACAGAAATTCCAGCCCATGGTTCAAAACCATGATCTGTTTCCAGAACCTTTTCACTGAAATTAATTCCCCTCTTGTCTGGATTGGTAATAACTGTATCAGTACTTCCTCCAAAGGATTCAAAATCTGGAGGACTGGACTCAAAATCTATAGGTAATCCTGCTCCACCGGGGTTTCCTCCCCCTCCGCCACCTCCGGTGCCACCACCGCCGGTATTGATATATCCTTCAGGAATCAATCTAATGTACCAAGTTAGTGCACCATCCTTGGTGTCTAACTGTCGCATAAACAACTCATTCTCAGTGAATTTAATTACACTATAGGATGAAACACCAGTGTAATAACCAATAAATGACCCTCCACTTACGGTGATGATCGTATCGTCGGCAGTTTCTTCAATACTCCAACTAACATCAAGTTGATCTGGAAATGGAGCGATATAATCCGAAACAGGCGACATAACAGCTCCCGGGAATGCATCCTTGTGTTGCGCATTCACATAAACATTTCCATTGGTAATCATATCATAACGAAAACCATTGATATTGAATCGGTAACGATCATCATAGAATCCTGCTCCTTGCTTTTCCAAAGCGTTAGCTGCATAATACTCCGGATATTCTCCCGCAGCACCTATTGGCTCTGGACCTACACCAAAATGGGCAGTGTTCATTGAATCTATGACCCAAGCTTTTCCGTTGAGGCTATCAATTCCACCCGTTAGCATAGTGTAAAGTGGATTTGCCAATAAAGTAGGATCATCATTTGCAATTACCACCTCCTGCTTACTTTCTGCTCTACCACCTTTGGCAAAAATGGTGAGTGTAACGGTGTAAGTACCTTTAGCAGGATAAATACCTGTAGCTGTTATTCCTTCTCCTGAAGTTTTGTTTCCAAAATCCCAGTGTGCAATTACATTGGGGCTATTGGCCGTAAAAATTAAAATATTGGGGGTAGTTGAGCTCTCAGTAAATGTAAAGCCAGCCTCAGATGCAGAAGGAGGTGATCCTAATTCTGGAGTTTCATCCTTGCATGCATAAAAGGCAGTTATAAGTATAACTAAAGTAACACCTACTCTATTTTTGATCAAATTCATCTTCATAATAAGTGTGTATTAATATCCTGTGTTTTGTGTCCAATTTCCACCTGCCAATGATATTTCAACCTGTGGAATTGGGAATAGTTCATTTTTACCGGAGGTGAATCCTTGAATTTTGGATGCAGCTTGACCCGTTCTAACCAAATCAAAAAAGCGATGACCTTCACCAGAAAGCTCATACCTTCTTTCATCCCAAATGTCGTTGGTCAATTGACTGCCACTGCTTGTTAGATCAGCAACACCTGCTCTTGCTCTCACTTGATTAACATATAGTAGAGCTTGTCCATCATTCCCATTTCTATTGTGCGCTTCAGCAGCCATTAATAGAACATCCGCATAGCGAATAACTTTGTAATTCACTGGACTTGTAAGATCGTTGTCAGGTAATCCTAATTCAACTTTTCTTTTGATGTATTTGTTGTTGTAATAACCAGTATGGCCTCCAGCTCCCACAGCATAACCAATTGAAGGATCATTTTGCTTAGCTATAAAGGCATCTATATCCAGTACAGAAGCATCTCTTCTAACAGAATCATCAGCTGCAAAGGAATTATAAAGATCAGGAGTAGGCAGATTGTAACTGTTGCCATCGCCATACAAGGGACCGTTGTATTGTCTGATTCCATGGAAACCTGGAGCAGCATTTCCTTCCAAGCAGATCAGGCAATCATAGCTACCTCCTTCCAATCCTGAATATTCAACATCCAAAATTGTTTCAGAGTGTCCTTCATTACTCACTGCAAACATTCTCGTGAAATCTGGGATCAAAGCGTACTGATTACTATTGATCACTCGATCTAATGTGATCGCAGCATCTGCCATTTTACCTTGATACAGGTACACTTTGCCTAATAGGGAAAGAGCAGCACCTCTTCCAACTTTGCCTTTTACTGGATCTTTCCATTCAAGAAGTGAGCTTGCAGTAATAAGATCTGCTTCTATTTGAGTATAGACCACACTAGCACTAGACCGATCAATATCTTTTACTTCTTCTGTTCCCAATCTCTCGTCAATGATCAGAGGCACAGCTCCAAAGAACTTGACCAATTGGAAATAATAATAAGCTCTCAAGAAATAGGTTTGACCAATGATCTTGCCTTTTCCTTCAAAATCGATCTTGTCTTTGTTCTCTAGAATGAAATTACATCTGGTGATTCCCGCATAGTTCCATCTGAAAACATTTCTCAATTCTTCATTCACTGCTCCATGTGACATAGCATCGATCTCGTGCAATCCTTTGGTGTCTACAAAGCTCTCACCACCAGCGATTGAATTATCTGAGGCAATTTCTCCGATCCAAACATGTAAGAAAGATCCTTGCATAAGGTCATAGGCTCCGATCAAAGCCAATTCATATTGATCTGGAGTATTGAAATAGTTTTCAGCATCTTGAGTGAACTCAGGTTCAACATCTAGATATTTCTCGCACCCACTTAGTATTAGAAGGATGAGAACTAGACTTAGACTTATCTTGTTGTATTCTCCTTTCATTTTCTTAAAATTTAAAGTTAAATCCACCCATATAAACTCTTGCTTGAGGATAGAATCCATAATCTACCCCTGCAGCAAGGGGTCCTCCAATGGAACCAATCTCAGGATCATAACCTTGATAGCCTGTGATGGTTAATAGGTTGTTAACTGCTACATAGAATCGAATTGATTTTGCTCTGATCTTTTCTCCAATTGATACAGGGATGGTATAACCAAGCTGGATATTCTTCACCCTTAAGAAAGAACCATCTTCCACATAAAAATCTGAGAATTCAGTATTTCTATTGGCATCATTGGATTGCCTAGGAACTTCATCTGAAGTTCCAGGGCCTACCCAACGATCTATTACATAGTCTAATTGGTTAGCATATGGTTGTGATCTTTCAAAATTCCTTATGATCTCCTGACCTACTGCTGCAAAAAGCATAGTAGAAAAGTCGAACTGCTTGTACTTTACAAAAAGATTCAATCCAAAAGTGAAATCAGGAATTGGGGAACCGAGCATTTTCTTATCTGAATTATCATTGAAGTTGATCACCCCATCTCCGTTTTGATCTACATACTTGATATCTCCTGGTTTTGCTCCTGGCTGCTTAACAGACGAATTATCGATCTCTGCTTGACTTTGCCATACACCATCTGTTTCCAAACCATGGAAGTATCCAATTGGGAATCCTTTCTCAAATCTGGTTGCAATGTTTCCTCCTACACCAAATGCTGCTCCTGGGATAAACTCTACACCTTCAGGTGTGCTGGTTACCTCATTGTGCAAGTAGGTCATGTTGAAGTTAACATTGAAGGATAGTTCCTTTCTCGGATCAGTTGAATAACCTAACTCTAACTCTACCCCTCTATTTACTACATCTCCTGCATTCACAAAAGGAGACTGTCCGCCAGGACCAGCTGTTCCAAGCAAACCTGAAACTTCTGGTTGAAAGAGTAGATCCTTTGTTGTCTTAGAGAAATAGTTAGTTGTAACGGTAAAAGCTTCGCCAAATGTCAAGTCCAATCCAATGTTGAACTGACTGGTGCTCTCCCACCTTAGGTCTGGGTTAGATGCTCTACCAATAGCTACTCCAGTAGTAATCACATCATTAAATACATAAACACCTTCACCGTTCAACTGAGCTCTGTAAGCAAAGTTTTGGATCTGATCATTCCCTGAAATACCATAACTCACTCTCAACTTAGCAAATGTGATAGGCTTGACCTTAAAGAAGCTCTCTTCTGAGAAAACCCAAGCTCCTGAAAAAGTAGGGAAGTAACCAAAACGATTATTAGGTCCAAATTTTGAGGATCCGTCCCTTCTAATAATAAACGAAGCCAAGTACCTTCCTTTATATCCATATTCTCCTCTTAAGAACACAGAAGCTAACCTTTCTTCAAAGTTGAAAGAACCTGTATTGTTTAGAAATCCTCCTGGAGCTAAGTTTGCAGAGATATCGGCAAACTCTACTGAATTTCCAGGTATGTTGTATGCAGTTCCATTCAATTGATCTCCTTCTCTTTTAAATAAGGATACACCAAAGGTTCCTTTTACAGAATGGTCTTCATTAAAGATCTGATTATAGTTCAAGAAACTCTCCCCGGTTATATCTAGGTAAGTAGTTCTAGACTCAAATACACTTGCTCCACGCTCCAAAAAGACGCTGTCTGCTATTTCTACTTCTGTAGGATTCAAGCTTTCGTCTGCCGCAGTATTCTGGGCCTTTCCAGGACCATACCATACTAGAGGACTAAAATTCTTGAAATCAACGATGGAATAACTATAACTGAGTCTGTTGGTCAAGGTGAAACGATCATTGATCTTGTATTCCAATTCTTCTTTTCCAACGATCTTGTTGACAATAGCATTGTTGTGCGTATTCTCGATCTGAGCAACAGGATTAATGATATCGCTCACCTCCTCTAAATAGGAATAATTCCCATTTGGCTGTCGCACTGCTTCAGTAGGGAAAGCATTGATGGTATTATATAGTACTGAACCAATACCATTTTCAGGTAAGGTCTTTCTTTCTTCATGAGTGTACAATATGATACTGGTAAGTTTGAATTTATCATTCAATTGATTTCCATAATTCAATCGTGCCGTATATCTATTGAAATTAGATTTATCTCCTCCTACAATCCCATCTTGATCGAAGTATGAAACACCTGCATTATAGGTTGATTTCTTAGTACCTCCCTTGACAGACAGATTGTAACTCTGCATCCAAGCATCTTGAAAGATCTCATCTTGCCAATCAGTACCTTCTCCTAAAGCTGTATTTTCAAATGGAATAGGCTGACCAGCTGTTCCAAATATTTCATTCTTAATAGTAGCATATTCTGTTGCGTTCAACAGATCAAGTCTTCTTGCTGTTTGCTGCAAACCAACATAACCTCCAAATTCAACTTCAGGTGGCATGTCTTTCACTCCATCCTTCAACTCTATAAGAATAACTCCATTTGCCGCTCTTACACCATAAATACCAGCTGTTGCATCTTTTAATACGTTAACTGATTTGATATCTCCTGGGTTAAGTGCATTCAGACCTTCTGAATCATATACTACACCGTCTACCAAAATCAACGGATCATTGTCTCCAAATGTAGAGAGTCCTCTAATCCTAGTACTGGCATTACCCCCTGGTGAACCTGAGTTGGTATTGATATTCACACCAGAGATCTGACCTTGTAATGCCTGATCCATTCTAGGAATGTTAAGCTTCTCAATATTTTCTCCTTTGACTTTAGAGGTTGCACCTGTCACTTCCTTTTTTGAAGTTGTACCATAACCAATTACCACAACCTCTTCCAGTAATTCAGATTCCACTTCCATGTTCACGTCTACACTAGAACGGCCTGCTACCGGTATTTCTTGATTACTGTAACCAAGGAAAGAAATTACAAGTACTGCATCTGCAGTATTGCTTACAGTAATTTCAAATTTCCCATCTATGTCAGTAGAAACACCATTACTGGTACCTTTCTCAATAACATTTGCGCCGGGAATCGTCATTCCATTTTCATCCTTTACTACACCACTTACTTTTCCCTCTTGAGCAAAAACCGATGAAGAAAAGAAGGTTAGAATGGTGAGAAAGAATCCTATTTTTGCCAATTTATTCATATAATTAACTTGTAATGAGGCGATTAACTATAGTTATAGTCTTTTTTACCATTTCAATATTAAATCATTAATTTTAAAGTTGCAAGACCGCAGGATAATTTTTTTAATAGGAATTGAACAATCGAATAACAATAACTTAACCTAAAGCCTTGATTAACCTTCCCTTATATGGTTTTATATTTGGGATCAATAGAAAGTCTTGAGATCAATATTAAAATCGCAAAGGGAAGCAAGCTAATAAACCAACCAAATAATCTCTTTAATAACTATGGATAGAGACGACTCAAATACAATTGAAAAAGTCATAGGTCATCAGTTTGGTGCCTTCTACAAAATCCCAATGGATAAGTTCTTTCAGTTTGCACTTTCAGTAGACTGTGTAATTTTTGGATTTCATGGAGACTCATTAAAGGTCCTCGTAATTGAAAGGGGTACAGAGCCACACAAGGGCAAAAATGCATTGCCCGGAGATTTGGTCTATCCTGCAGAAGATATGAACGAAGCCGCCATAAGGGTGTTAAAAGATTTAACCGGTCTGGAAGAAGTATACATGACTCAATCCAAATCCTATGGACAAGTCGACAGGCACCCTATAGGAAGGGTTATTACTGTTGGTTACTATTCATTAATTAGCGTTGACCGCTACTCTCCCCTGGCCAATTCTTGGGCGGATAATGTTTACTGGATCGATGTGAACGAACTTCCTGAATTGGCATTCGACCATAAAGCGATCATTGAAGATGCACTCGCTCAATTAAGAGAAAGAGTTAGGCTACAACCTATCGGCTTCGAATTACTACCCAAGTACTTTACCTTGGGAGAAATGCAGAAACTATATGAAGCACTTTTGGATACCAAGTTTGATAAAGCCAATTTCAGAAAAAAGATACTCAGCATGAACCTTTTGAAGGATTCCAACAAGCTTCAAACCGCTGTTTCGCATCGCCCTGCTCGACTATTTTCGTTTGATAATGATGCTTATAAACGACTTTTAGAAAAGGGATATAGCTTTGAGCTATAAGCACTTAACCCTCTTCCTTCTTAACTAAACTCTCCTCTGCAAAAGACAATTTTGGCTTACTTATTGTATTTTTCACTTTAAGTAGATTATATTTGTCTCCAATGAAAAGAGCAGAGAAAAGTGATATTGAAGATTTTGATCTAATCATCTTTGGAGGTGATGGAGATCTTTCCATGAGAAAGATATATCCGGCCTTATACTACAGATTGGAAGAAGATCAAATTAGCTCTGATAGTAGAATATTAGCACTTTCCAGAAGTCAAAACGATGTAGCACAGTTCAAGAAAGAGCTGAATACTCAACTTAGGAAGTACATCCCTACTCCATCTGACAAGGTAATTGATGAGCTCATTGGCATGATCTATTTACTAAAGGTAGACATTGCAGAAGATGAGTCAAGCAATGCCTTTGTAAAGTGGTTCAAATCGAAACCTAACTCTACTCGTGTATTCTATCTAGCAACTCCCGCTTCAGCCTATGGTGATATCTGTTCTTATCTCCATCATCACTCATTGATCAGTTCTGATACAAGAGTTGTTATGGAAAAACCAATCGGATATGACCTGAACAGTTCTGAGGAGATCAACGATGCTGTAGCAAAATATCTCGATGAAAAACAGATCTATAGAATTGATCACTATCTAGGTAAGGAAACTGTGCAGAACCTAATGGTCTTGCGCTTTGCCAATAATATTTTTGAAAGTTCATGGAATTCTAAAGAGATCGACAATATTCAGATCACGGTGTCAGAATCTATCGGTGTGGGAACAAGAGGTGGATTCTATGACAAATACGGCGCATTGAGAGATATGGTGCAGAATCACTTGCTTCAGTTGCTATGTCTGATTGCAATGGAAGCTCCAAATGAATTGAATGCAGATCAAGTAAGGAATGAAAAATTAAAAGTGCTTAAAGCACTACGTCCATTCAACAAAAGAACCATAAAAACCGATGTTGTAAGAGGTCAATATACCAGAGGTCGATCCAAAGAAGAAAGTTTACCCTCTTACCTAGAGGAGATTGAGAAATTCGATTCTGATACAGAGACTTTTGTAGCCCTTAAAACCTACATCGATAACTGGCGTTGGGGAGGTGTTCCAATCTATTTAAGAACTGGAAAAAGAATGGCCCACCGATATTCTGAGATCGTTATCAATTTCAAGAATGTACCCCACAATGTATTTCCAGATAAGAAAGACATTGAAAATAATAGACTAACGATTCGACTTCAACCTGAAGAGGGAATAGAATTAAGACAGATGGTCAAAACTCCCGGTCCTGGAGGTTATAGATACAAACCTTATTCACTAGAGCTTGATTATGCTGATCATTTTGAAGATCGATTTCCAGATGCATATGAAAGATTACTAATGGATGTAATAAGAGGAAATCAAACTCTATTTATGAGAAGAGATGAAGTAAAAGCATCTTGGGAATGGGCAGAATCAATTTTGAATCATTGGAGTTCTGAAAAAGTACAAAATGTACTCTATGAAGCAGGATCGTGGGGTCCTGGAGATCAGATCATGAACAATGGCAACAAATGGGCTGAATCTAGATATATCAAAGAAGAATTCTAATGAGAAGTAGATTGGAAATAGAAGAAGAGCTTGCTTCCAAAGTAGGGTTGTTGCTTGAAGAAGAGATCAATCAAAATGGTTCTGCAAGCCTTTTGGTATCAGGAGGAAGTACGCCTAAGGGCTTCTTTTCTTCCCTTTCTATAAAGGATATACAGTGGGAGAAGGTAAGCATCAGCCTCGTAGATGAAAGATTTCTGCCTGACGGTTGTTCTGATCAAAACGGAACAATGGTAAAGAAGTATTTACTCCGCAACAATGCGAGAAAGGCACAATTCTACCCAATGGTTTTAAATCCTACAGATCTCAATGCAAATCTTGAAGAATTCAAGAGCAGCATCAAAGAACTTTCAAAGCCTTTCACGGTAGTGGTCCTTGGAATGGGCGAAGACGGCCACACTGCTTCCTTTTTTCCAGACTCACTAGAGCTTAAGGAAGTAATGAGTTCCAACAATCAGGAAAGAGTAATGACGGTAAGTACGGATAGCTCTCCCTATCCAAGAATAACGTTCACTTACAAGGAATTGATCAATGCAAAACACCTGTTCTTGCATTTTTATGGGGAGAAGAAGGAAGAGATCTTGAACAAGGCGAAAGTCGAAAAAGGATTCCTTCCCTACCCGATCCAAATGTTCGTTAATGATCCGAACAAGTCAATAGAAATTTTTAGCAATCCTTAAGTAAATATGAACAAGACAATAAGAGAAGTTACAGATAGGATCAAAGAAAGATCAGCCTCAAGCAGAAAGGAATATATAGAGCTCATTGAGAATTCAAAGAAATCAATGGTCAATAGAGGTGGATTAGCTTGTGGAAACTTAGCTCATGCCTTTGCTGCATGCTCAGATGATGAAAAAGTTAGTTTGAGTGGAGAATCTAAACCAAATCTAGCCATACTGACAGCATACAATGATATGCTCAGTGCTCATAAGACCTATGAAGATTATCCTAAAAGACTGAGAGCATACGCCCAAGAGAATGGTGGTGTAGCCCAAGTTGCTTCAGCTGTTCCTGCAATGTGTGACGGTGTTACACAAGGTCAATTGGGAATGGAGTTATCTCTATTCAGTAGAGATGTCATTGCCATGTCTGCTGCAGTTGGCTTATCCCACCAAATGTTTGATGGAGGCTTGTGCCTAGGAATCTGTGACAAGATCGTTCCTGGCTTGATGATGGCTTCCCTCCGATTTGGACATCTTCCATTCATATTTGTACCAGGCGGACCAATGGAAACTGGTATCAGTAATGAAGAAAAAGCGGAATGGAGAAGAAAATTCGCCGCTGGAGAAATTGGAAGAAAAGAGCTTCTTAAAGCAGAGTCAGCTTCTTATCATTCAGCAGGGACTTGTACTTTTTATGGTACTGCCAATAGCAACCAGATGCTGATGGAGATCATGGGCGTTCATTTGCCTGGATCCTCTTTTGTGAATCCCGGTACTGAACTAAGAGAAGCACTCAATGAGTTGGCAGTAAAAAGACTATTGAAGATTACTCCTCAAGCAGATGAATACACTCCACTTTCTGAAATAATTACTGTGGAAAGCATCGTTAATGCAATAGTTGGACTTTCTGCTACAGGAGGCTCTACCAATCATACCATTCATCTGAATGCGATTGCAAAAGCAGCAGGCATCATCATTAATTGGGATGATTTCAACGACATCTCCAATGCTGTTCCATTGTTATGTAGAGTTTATCCAAACGGCTCAGCTGATATCAATCATTTTCATGCAGCTGGTGGTATGGGCTATTTGATCAAAACATTGAGAAAAGGCGGATATCTTAACGAGAATGTAAAAACGGTTTATGGTGAAGGATTAGAAGCCTACACCAAAGAGCCATACTTGGATAATGGCGAGCTAAGATTTAGAGATACTCCTGATGATTCCTTAGATACTGATGTGATTAGATCGTTCGAGAATCCTTTTGATGAAACTGGAGGACTAAGACTTCTTCAAGGTAATCTTGGAAGGTCAATGATAAAAGTCTCCTCAGTAAAAAAGGAGAATAGGTATGTAAAAGCAGTGGCACGTGTCTTTGATCAACAAGATGATGTAATTGAAGCATTCAAAAAGAAGGAACTCAATAAAGATATAGTGGTGGTGGTTAAAGATCAAGGTGCCCATAGTATTGGAATGCCAGAGCTTCACAAACTCACTCCTACTCTAACCTTACTTCAAAATCAAGGCTATAAAGTTGCATTGGTTACAGATGGAAGAATGTCTGGGGCCTCAGGAAAAGTTCCAGCTGCGATTCATCTTAGCCCTGAATCATTGAAGGGAGGAATCTTAGCAAAGATCCAAGATGGAGATATCATTGAATTGGATGCGAATAATGGCACCCTAAATGTGATGGATCTTGAAAAGGTCCAAGAAAGAGAAATAGTTTACAAGGAAGATCCTCTCTCATTTGGAATGGGTAGAGAGCTTTTCAATAAAATCCGACCATTGGTAGGACAAAGCGAGGAAGGAGCCTCATTCATTGTATAAAGATGGGAGTTCAGAATTCTATAAAAGACAAATTGACGGGACATCAAATGATTCCTGTCGTTAGCTTCAATGAGGGAGATGACCCATTGGGCTTAATGAATCACCTCATTGATCTTGGAATTTCTTGTATGGAAGTCACCTTGCGTTCTGATTATTCAATGGATGCAATAGAACTTTTAAATAAAAATAAAGCAGATGATTTTCTAATCGGAGCAGGCACTGTAATCTCTTCTGATCAGATTGACCAGCTTGCAAAGATGGAAGTTGACTTTATGGTTTCTCCAGCATACACCCCTGAATTGATCAATGCCTTTGATTCAAGTGGGATTGCATACTTGCCAGGAGTAGCTACCCCAAGAGATATTGTTGAGGCAATTCAGCTTGGACTTCGTCATTTGAAGTTCTTTCCCGCCAATTTATATGGTGGAGTTGCCGCATTAAAAACTTACGCACAGGTTTTTCCTCAAATAGAGTTTTGCCCTACTGGAGGAATTGATGAAGTAAGTAGTAAAGATTATTTAGAAATTAAGAATGTATTCGCCGTAGGCGGATCCTGGTTTCAAAAAAACTATCAAACCAAACGATAAATTAGATAAAGCTATGCTAGCAATTGCAGAAAGTGGTTCTACAAAAACAGAATGGGTCCTACTGAACAATGAAAACGAAGTGTTCAAAAGGATCAAAACGATTGGATTCAATCCAGATTTTCACAGTCAAGAAGATGTTTTGAATGAATTGAATTCACATGCAAAAGAATTCATTGATCCAAAACTAATTTCTAGATTGTATTTCTATGGAGCTGGATGTTCTAGCGATCGATTAAGAAAGGTAATTCATTCAGGATTAAGTGAATTCTTTACAGAGGCCAATATATCCGTTGATCATGACTTAGCAGCTGCAGCTTATTCTCTGTACCAAGACCGTCCTATTGTGGCTTGTATCTTGGGAACTGGATCCAATTCTTGCTTTTTTGATGGAAAAGAGATCCATGAGAAAGTTCCTGCACTAGGTTTTTTATTAGGTGATGAAGGAGGCGGAGGCTATTTTGGCAAGCAACTTCTTCGTGCATACTTCTACAGACTGCTTCCTGATTTCATTGCAGATGATTTCTACAGCACTTATCAAATTAATTGGGAGGATGCGAGGAAACGTTTGTATAAATCAGACGACGCAAATGTGTACGCTGCATCATTCACTCCTTTTCTCGCAAAACATTCTGAAGATCCCTTTATTCATAAGATCTTGGAAGATGGATTTCAACAGTTTGTAGATGTAAACGTGAAGTGTTTTGATCTTCCTGCTGGCACTACTGTGAATTTTGTGGGGAGTGTATCTTATTACTTCAGAGACCAAATTGCCACATTGCTCGAAAGAAATGGCTTGCAATTGGGAAAAGTGATCAAAAGTCCGATCGATGAGCTTGTTCAGTTTCATTGTCGCTCTGCATATGCTATCAATTCATCAACCAATGGATCGGCTTAATATCCATTTTGACAACAGATACCTATTATTACTCTTTGTAGTAATTCTTTTTAGCATGTGTTCCAATCCTGCAGATCATAATTCTACAGAAAATTACAAGCTTCCTTCTGCGGAGGAGATTCTAGGCAACACAAAATATCCTGCAATTGCTTACGGAAGTTTTAGAAGCATAAGTAGAGATACGGTTCCCAGCATCGCTGATCTAAAAGAAGACCTTTTGATCATGCAAGCAATGGGTATTAAGGTGATCAGAACGTATCATTCAAAAATTCATTTAGACACAGAAAGATTGTTGGAGGCTATTGATCAATTGCGATCAGAAGAGAAGGATTTTGAAATGTATGTGATGCTTGGTGTTTGGATCGAATGTAAAGATCCTTGGTCAGAGAAGCCAGATCATGAGATGCCTCACTATGAGCAGAATGAATTGGAGATTAGCTCAGCCTTAGAATTGACTAAAAAGTATCCTGCTATCATAAGGATCATTGCAGTTGGAAATGAAGCTATGGTGCACTGGGCTCCCTATCATGTTAATCCAAGCATCATATTAGAAGGAGTCAAAAGATTTCAGTCGGCGAAAGACAGCTCTTTGATTCCATCCGATATCTGGATCACAAGCTCAGACAATTTTGCATCTTGGGGAGGTGAAGATGCCTATAAGAGAAATTCCTTGACCAAATTGATCAATGCAGTAGATTACATATCCCTTCACACTTACCCTTTCCACGATACACATTACAATCCAGATTTCTGGCCCATTCATAATAATGATTCACTTTTTGATGAAGAACTAATAGAAATCGCTATGGATTCTGCGTTCAACAGAGCTGTGAGTCAATACCATTTGGTGCAAGACTACCTTAAAGAATTACAGATTCGAAAAGCGATTCACATTGGGGAGACCGGTTGGGCTAGCTACGACAATGATTTTTATGGAAATAAGGGAAGTCGTGCGGCTGATGAACTGAAACAAGCTTACTATTACAAGAAGATCACTTCTTGGGCCAATGAAAATCAAATCAGTTGTTTTTATTTTGAAGCTTTTGATGAGCCTTGGAAATCAAAGCATCCCGATGGATCTGAGAATCATTTTGGCTTGATCAATATCAATGGAGAACTTAAATACTCTCTATGGGATATTTATGATCAAGGGGCTTTTGAAGGATTAATGAGAGGTGGAAAAGAACTAGTTAAAACTCACGGTGGCTCTAAAGAATCACTGTTATCATCTATACAAGACGAATACTAATACCATGGAAAAGAAATACTCAAAAAAGTATGTCCTTACCTCTATTGCAATTATCGTTGCTCTGGGTGGATTATTAATGGGCTTTGATGCATCGGTCATTTCCGGCGTAGTAAAGTTCATTGAAATAGAATTTAATTTGACCAAGCTTGAACTTGGGTGGTCAGTGGCTTCACTTACATTGACAGCAACTTTAGCAATGTTCATCTCCGGTCCATTAAGTGATAAAATAGGAAGAAGAACAGTTTTACGATATGCAGCGATACTTTACGCTATATCAGCAGTAGGATCTGCTTTAGCCCCAGATTTCTTTTGGTTGGTTATTGCTAGAATGATCGGTGGATTTGGTGTAGGTGCTTCTCTGATTCTAGCACCGATGTACATTGCAGAAATGGCTCCTGCTGAATTAAGAGGTAGATTGGTCTCCTTCAACCAATTGAACATTGTGATTGGTATCTCCCTGGCCTTCTTTACCAATTATTTGATACTTCACTATGGAACCTCTGGAGAATCTTGGGCTCAAAGTTTAGGGCTGGACAAGCACAATTGGCGTTGGATGCTAGGAATAGAAGCGGTGCCTGCCATACTTTACTTTCTGGGTTTGTTCTTTGTACCGAGAAGCCCACGTTGGTTGATCTTAAAAGGCAAGTTTGAAGAAGCCAAAAAGGTCATGGTTCGATTAACCTCTCCCTCCGAAGCAGAAGAATCATTAGAAGGAATCTTAAAGAAAAATGCAGAAGATGAGTTCAAAGGAACTTTCAAAGAACTTTTCCGAAAGGAAATGAAGTTGGTATTAACCATTGGTGTGGTAATGGCAGTGCTTCAGCAGATCACAGGGATCAACTCTGTTTTCTTTTATGCTCCAATGATCTTTGAACAAGCTGGCATAGGAACCGATGCTTCATTTGTTCAAGCCATATTTGTAGGATTAGTTAATCTGGTTTTCACCATACTCGCCATTCTTTTCATCGATAAACTTGGAAGAAAACCCTTATTATCAATTGGAGTTGCTGGGATAGCCATTTGTATGTTCACAATCAGTTATGAATTCAATTCAGCTAACTACAAGATCGAAAAAGAGCAATTGGAATTGATCCTTGATGCAGAATATAGTCAAGTGGATGATGGCTTCTTTGACAGCTCCTATGAGAACGAGGAATCATTAATGACTGCTCTAGCGACTATCAGTAGTCAAGATAATCTATCTGAAAAGAAAGAAGATATTTTAAAATCAGCCATCCAGCTGAATCCTATTATTATTTTGATTGCCATCTTGGGATTTGTGGCCTCCTTTGCAATATCTATAGGTCCAGTCATGTGGGTGCTATTTTCAGAACTCTTCCCAAATAAGATCAGAGGAATTGCAATTTCCTTCGTTGGATTGGTCAATTCTGCGGTAAGTTTTATTGTTCAGTGGATTTTCCCATGGGAATTAGAGCATCTTGGATCTGATTTAACCTTCTTGATCTATGGCTTGTTTGCATTAGCAGGTTTGGCATTCATATTAAAATACATCCCTGAAACCAAGGGCAAAAGCCTTGAAGAAATTGAAACTCAATTAGTAAAGTAATGAAACGAACATTTATTCTGCTGTGCATTTCCAGCTTGTGCTTCACCGCCTGTGATACTCCACAAAAAGTAAATGAAGACGTTAGTCTAAAAAAAGATAAAATCCTCTCTGATGGTACTATCTCTTACAGCTTTTCCGAGCCATCAACAGAAATGGAATTTCAAATCAATGTAGCTGAAACTGGTAGATACAGAATCAAAATTTTTGGAAGCTGGGAAGATGAACCGATTTGGTTAGAGGACTATATTGAGAATAAGGATGAACGAACCTATGATATTACAGGCAAACAAACAATGACAGCCGAGGGATACTCCCTTGCAGATGGATCACCACTTCAAGCTGGGGAACATCAATTGAGACTCCACAATCCAAGTTCAAGTGATATTGATAGCATACACTTTCAGATCATACAATCTCATACAGAAACGAGCGAGTTTTACACTCAATCCATGCAAGGCGAAGAATGGCATTTGGTTTGGTCTGATGAGTTTAATTACGAAGGTCTGCCAGACAATTCCAAATGGAATTATAATATTGGCAATTGGGGTTGGGGAAATAACGAATTGCAGACATACACACTCAAAAACATCAATAATGCAAGCGTAAAGGATGGAAACTTAACCATCAGAGCGCTCAAAGATGAGGATGGAAATTGGACTTCTGCTCGTTTAACTACCCAAGGAAGAGCAGCATTTACCTACGGAAAAATTGAATTCAGAGCTAAAGTACCTACAGGCAGGGGAAGCTGGGCCGCTGGATGGTTGTTAGGCGATTCATACAAAGATGAGATCTCATGGCCTTACTGCGGTGAAATTGACGTTTTGGAGTGTGTTGGATTTGAAATTGACAATGCAACAGGAGATGGAATCAATCATGCGACTTGTCACACTAGAAAATACTATTTCAAGCAAGGAAATCAGATCGGAAGTGAGATCAATGTTAAGGATATGGAAAATAGCTTTCATACCTATGGTATAGAGTGGGATTCGCTTGAAGTTCGAGCTTATTTGGACGATGAACATTTCTTTACTTATGATAAGAACCAAGACGAGTTAGAATGGCCTTTTCATCAGCCTCATAATATCATAGTAAATCTTGCCTTTGGCGGAGGCTGGGGAGGTGCACAAGGAATTGACAGCAGCCTTACTCAACAAGAATATGTCCTGGATTACATTCGAGTATACGAGAAAAGATGAAATGGTTCCATGCATTTATAATTGGATCATTCTTGATCTCTTGCCAGCATAAAGAAGGAAATACAGCTAAATTGGAAGTATACCAAAGCTCAGCTGCTGGAGACCTGTTTAAAAAGGTCCCTACTCCCCTTTCTAATGAGTCTGCCACGGTTGAGATCAAAATAGATTCAACTAATAAACTACAAACTATTCTAGGATTTGGTGGAGCATTCACTGAATCATCCGCCCACTTGTTTCAACAACTGAGCAAGGAGAATCAAAAGAAATTAATCGAGGCATACTTTGGTGATGAAGGAGCAGCTTACTCAATTTGCAGAACTCACATTAACTCCTGCGACTTCTCCTTAGATTATTACGACTACCTCAATGGTGAGGAAGATAGCACGCTTAGCAATTTCAATTTAGAAGAAGATCTTGAAGATGTGATCCCTTTTATAAGGGCAGCACAGAAAGGCTCAACAAATGGTTTTAAAATAATCGCTTCTCCTTGGACTGCTCCTCCTTGGATGAAAGACAACAATTCTTGGGAGGGCGGAAAGCTCTTAGAAGAGCACTATTCCACTTGGGCCAATTATTTCATCAAGTACCTGAAAGCTTACGAAGATGAAGGAATCCCAATTTGGGGAATAACAGTTGAGAATGAGCCTTTGGGAAACAATGAGAATTGGGAAAGCATGCATTTCTCTCCAGAGGAAATGTATGAATTTGTCAAGGAAGAATTAGGTCCAAAAATGAGAGATCATTTTCCTGAGAAAAAGATCCTCATGTATGATCAAAACCGAGGAGAAGAATTGATCGAATGGAGCAATGTTGTTTATAAAGATGAGGAACTAGCACCTTACGTAGACGGAATGGCTATACATTGGTATTCTAGTACGGTTGATCCAATGACTGAGTCCATTGACTATACCCACGATTTGGCTCCTGAGAAATTAATTATTCAGTCGGAAGCCTGCATAGATAACGATGTTCCTGTATGGAAAGATGACCAATGGTACTGGAGCAAAGAAGCTACAGATTGGGGTTTTGAATGGGCAAAAGATGAAAACAAATACTTGCATCCAAAGTATGTTCCAGTATACCGATACGCCTCAGACATTATAGCCACTTTGAATCATTGGACCAATGCATGGATCGATTGGAACATGATCTTAGATCGTCAAGGAGGGCCCAATCATGCTGAAAATTGGTGCATTGCTCCAGTTATAGTAGATGTTGAAGCGGATGAAGTTTACTTCACTCCTCTTTACTATACAGTCAAGCATTTTAGTCGCTATATTAAAGAAGGTGCTCAAAGAATCGATATGCATTTATCGAATGAAAGCATCATGGCTACTGCAGTTCAAAATGCAGATGGAAGTATAGTCGTAATATTATTGAACCAAGAAGAAGAATTGAAGAATGTTGGTTTAGCATGGTCAGCAGAGAAAAGATCGGTCATTTCTATGCCTCCTTCCTCCATTCAAACTATTCTAATCAATTGAATCATCGATGGATAAAAAAGTCTATTTAGGTAAGCAAGAATTGAACTTCAAAAAAAATGAAGTGAAAGGTTTCTATACGGAATTGGATGGTGAAGACTATTTCAAGATCGAGAATTTCGATCAAATGAGACCCTTCTTTATGACCATTGTAAGTTCAACTGATCATTGGTTATTCATTTCTTCTTACGGAGCTCTTTCAGCTGGTAGAGGTAATTCTGATCGATCGATCTTCCCATACTACACGGACGATAAGATCATCGACTCACAAGGCATTACTGGAAGCAAGAGTATTCTAAGAATTCATTTAGATGATAAAATTTACCTCTGGGAGCCATTTGCTTGGAAAGGAATAGAAGCATATGATGTAAGTAGATCCATCTACAAGAACCGAGAAGGAAGCAGAATCATTTTTGAAGAGATCAATCATGATCTGGGTTTGTGTTTTCGATATGGATGGATGTTTACTGAAGAGTATGGAATTGTAAAGCGCTCGGAGATCTTCAACCAGAGTGAAGATTCTGTTATGATTGAGATCTTGGATGGAGCTACTAATATTCTCCCCTATGGGGTTGATAGCAAGCTTCAGAATGAAAGAAGTACACTGGTAGATGCCTACAAGCGATCAGAATTAGATAGTTCTTCTAATCTTGCCATCTATTCTCTTAGCTCAAAGATCATTGATACTGCCGAACCAAGTGAATCTTTAAGAGCCAATTCTACTTGGTCATGCGGCATTGAAGTTTCGGACATTCTCTTATCAGACCTTCAGTTGGCTGATTTTATTGCAGATGGAAAAGTGCTTCAAGAAACTGACATCAAAGCCGAGAAAGGAGCCTTCTTTTTGAGAGCAGAACTGAATCTCGAAAAAGACTCCAGCAGAAGATGGTACACCGTTTTTGAGGTAGGACAAGATATTAATAGTCTTGAGAGATTAAAGAAGGATCTAAATGATCGAGCTTCTGTTTTCAAAAAAATTGAATCTGGAATTAGTGAGGACAAAGCATCTTTGAGAAGGAAGATAGGATTGGCAGATGGTATTCAATTATCCAATGACCGATTGAGTACAGGAAGGCATTTCTCCAATGTTCTCTTCAACATTATGAGAGGTGGGAATTTCGATGATCAATATACCATTGATACAGCCGATTTCATCTCTCATGTCAAAAACCTGAACAGGGAGGTATTTAAACAATACCAAAATATTCTTGACGCACTTCCCAAGAGTGTTTCTTACCATCAGTTGCGACATTTTATTGAGGCGTCTGGGCAAGAGCAATTTTTGAGATATTTCCTTGAATACTTACCGTTGACCTTTAGCAGAAGACACGGTGATCCCAGTAGACCATGGAATCATTTCTCCATTGAACTAAAGGATGAAAAAGGAAACAAGCTGAGAAACTTTGAAGGAAATTGGCGTGATATCTTCCAGAACTGGGAAGCATTATTATTTAGCTACCCTGAATTTGCACCGGCCATGATAACTAAGTTTTCCAATGCTTCTACTATTGATGGATACAATCCTTATCGTATCTCTCGAGAGGGAATTGATTGGGAAATTGAAGAGCCAGACGATCCCTGGTCTTACATCGGCTATTGGGGAGATCATCAGGTAATTTATTTAACCAAGTTCTTAGAGTTCTCCTTTGACCACCATCCTAGAAGATTGAACGAATTATTGGAGAGTGAAATATTTACTTATGCAAACGTTCCTTACCGTATCAAAGGCTATGACTCCATTTTAAGTGATCCAAAAGACACCATAGTTTACGATAGGTCATTGGCAGATGAGATTGGCTTAAGAGTGGAGAAAATCGGAGCTGAAGGCAAAATGGTAGTCAATCGTTTTGGAGAACTCGAAAAGGTGAATCTCACTGAGAAACTATTGGTAAGTCTATTGACCAAACTCTACAATTTCGTCCCTGATGGAGGAATCTGGTTGAATACCCAACGACCAGAATGGAATGATGCGAATAATGCACTGGTAGGAAATGGACTTTCAATGGTTACCCTCTACTATTTGAGGAGGATGTTGAAATTCTTAGGCAAGCTGTTCGAAGAGAACAGAGGTCAGCAATACACGATCAACAAAGCAGTTATCGACTTAATGGAAGCCTTAAGAAAAGGTTTTGAACGACATGAATCCAGCTTGGAAAAAGGATTTAACAAAGTTAGCAGACGCGATTTTATGGATGACTTCGGAATTGCTGGAGAACATTTCAGAACCACAGCATATGCAGGCTTTACAGGTGATAAACGTACTATCGGAGTAGATCGACTCATTTCTTTCTTTGAGCTGGCCAATAAATATTTAGAAGTTTCGATTGATGGAAACAAAAGAGAGGATCAGCTCTTCCATTCTTACAATTTGATTGATATCCAAGAAGGAACTGCCTCCGTCAGTCCACTATATGAAATGCTGGAAGGACAAGTTGCTGCACTGAGTTCAAAGTATTTGGATCAAAACACTACCGTTGAGCTGTGTGCAGCATTGAAGAGTAGTAAAATGTTCCGACCAGATCAATACAGCTATATGCTTTATCCAGATCGAGAGTTGGATGGATTTTTATCAAAGAATACCATTGAGCCTTCCATCATTAAGAAATCAGACTTATTGTCCTTAATGCAGAAAAATGGAACCAAGGATATTGTTGAGATGGACATAAACGGTAAGCTCCATTTCAATGCTAACTTCAAGAATGAAAGAGATCTATTGAATGCTCTGAACAACTTGGATGATCTAGTAGAAAGAAAGCTTGCATTGAAGGAGATAGAGTTATGGAAAGAATGTTTTGAACATGTATTTGATCACCATTCTTTCACAGGAAGATCTGGCACTTTCTTTGGCTATGAAGGATTGGGTAGTATCTATTGGCATATGGTCTCCAAATTGTTGCTGTCTATTCAAGAAAATATTACTCGCGCTTACAAAGAGCAATGGGAAGAATGGGCCATTGATCGATTGATTGAACATTATTATGAGATCAGAGCAGGAATTGGAATCAATAAATCACCTGATCTCTACGGCGCATTCCCAACCGACGCCTATTCACATACGCCAAAGGGCTCTGGGGCAAAGCAACCGGGAATGACAGGACAAGTGAAGGAAGACATCATCAACAGATGGGTAGAGTTAGGTCTTGAGATTAAAGAAGGACGCATTTATTTAGATCCAAAGCTGCTGAGAAAAGATGAATTTCTTTCTGAAACAGCTCAATTGTCCTATTATGATGTCAATGGAAAGCGATTAGAACTAAATGTTGATGCGAATGGGATGGCATTTACCTATTGTCAGATTCCAATCGAATATCGTATCTCTGATCAAAAGAATCTCATCTTGGAGTTTGCAGATGGTAATACCAAAGAAAATGATGAATTGGTGATCAATAAATTAGACTCCAAGAGTATTTTTCAAAGAGATGGGAAGATCATTGGATTGAAAGTCTATTTTGAGGAATCCGATTTGATCTAAAGATCGTTGATATCCTCTTTTTTTCGATTGCGCAATTTTTTAAGCGCTTGTCTATTCCAATAAAAATAGAACTTAAGTTGGTATACATAATCGGAAACGATCAAGTCTTCTCCTGGCTCAAACCTTGACCTCTGGAGATTATACACCCCTTCTATTCTGTATTTATCTAGCATTCTATAGCCCAATCCAAAACCTGTTCTATTGGTATTCCTAAAGAATTCATCTACTTCATCAATTAAGGGGATAAAGATCTCTGTATAGGCAGTCATGTAAAGACTTTCATCATCATCAATATAATAGAATTCCCAAACTCCTTTTATTCTATATCGAAATCTCAATTCAAAACTATTGACGATGACATCAGAAGATTCTGCGCTAAAAAAAGACAATCTTTCTTCTAGTCGAAAATAATGTTGTAAGTGAAACTTTAGAGTTGAAGGCCAATTGATCCTAAAGCCTTGCCAGGGTCTAAATTCTGCCCTATTTCCGTCTTTACTGAATATGAAAAAGTTACCAATCCCTCCATGTACCTGGTAAAGTGGATTTGGTCGGTAACGAACAGAGGGCCTAAAGTAAACCCGATCCCAATCAGCAGTGAGAGCAGTTCGATAGCCCAAGTCTCCAAAGTACTCCCATTGTTCATTGATCTGATAATGGGGGTAGATGTCAAACCAAAGTTGATGCTCTTCTTCTGTTTGAGTCTGTGCTTGAATTGAAAAGGGATATCCCAGCAAAATAAAAGCAAAAATGAATCCCAACGACTGGATCAATATCCTACTGAATTGCTTATACTGGAACACCTTACAAAAATCCTAATTGTTTTAGATAGTATTTTCAGAAAATAAATGCAATTTTATAGCTATCTTAAAGAAGCTATTGCAATGAAATTCAACTACTTATATTTTATTACAATTGGATTGTTCTTCCTATCATGCGAATCAACTGAAGTAAAGCAAGTCGAAACTGAAGCAGATCCTTTGCCCTCATGGAATGATGGAGAACTAAAAGAATTGATTATTCAATTTGTAGAGAAAACAACAGATATCCAAAGCAATGACTATGTTGACATTGAAAACAGGATTGCCACATTTGACAACGATGGGACTTTATGGTCGGAGCAACCTCTTTATTTTCAATTGGCCTTTGCAATTGATCGGATCAAGGAAATGGCAGTAGATCATCCTGAATGGAATGAAGAAGAACCATTTAGATCTTTGCTTGAAAACGACATGGATAGTCTGAAAAAGCAGGGAGTGCAAGCTATCATGAAGATTGTCACTACTACTCACGCAGGAATGACTACAGAAGAGTTTACTCAGTTGGTCAAGGACTGGACTACGGAATCGAAACATCCTCGATTTGACAGAGCCTACACCGACTTAATTTACCAACCCATGCTAGAATTGCTCGATTATTTAAGGGACCATAATTACAGGACCTATATCATTTCCGGCGGTGGAATGGATTTCATGAGAGCTTGGACCTATGATGCTTATAAGATCCCAAGTGATCAAGTGTTTGGAAGCACTATCAAAACCAAGTTTGATTATAATGATGGAATGCCTGTAATTCGAAGATTAGCAGAGATCGATTTCATTGATGACAAAGAAGGTAAACCAGTGGGTATTCACAGATTCATTGGTAAACGCCCGATCTTTGCTGCAGGTAATTCAGATGGAGATCTTCAAATGGTACAATGGGCCACTTCTGGTGAAGGGCCTAGGTTTGGACTGTTCATTCATCACACCGATGGAGAAAGAGAATATGCCTATGATCGAAATTCCGCAATTGGTCATTTTGACAAGGCATGGGATGAGGCACTCGACAAAGGATGGTCTATCGTTGATATGAAGAATGATTGGAAGGTCATCTACCCTTTTGAGCTAAAAGAATAGTTTGTTTTTTTATCACAAATATCATTCTTGACTAAGATTTTTCTTCTTGGTATGAAATAACATTCTTAGTTTTGTCATCCTTCAAAGGAGAGGTGGCTGAGTGGCTGAAAGCGGCACCCTGCTAAGGTGTTATACCCTTACGGGTATCGGGGGTTCGAATCCCCCTCTCTCCGCACTTTTCAATTTACTTCATGGTTTCAGAGGGTGGTGAGAACACCCGATACAATCATTGATGTCGGTTCGACACGAGGAGACTCCCATGGAGTTGACAATTGATGAGACCAGCAGGTCGAATAATCCCCCTCTCTCCGCACTTTTCAATTTACTTCATGGTTTCAGAGGGTGGTGAGAACACCCGATACAATTATTTATATCGGTTCGACATGAGGAGACTCCCTTGGTGTTGACGATTGATGAGACCAGCAGGTCGAATAATCCCCCTCTCTCCGCACTTTTCAATTTAATTCATGGTTCTCAGAGGGTGGTGAGAACACCCGATACAATCATTGATGTCGGCTCGACATGAGGAGACTCCCTTGAAGTTGACGATTGATGAGACCAGCAGGTCGAATAATCCCCCTCTCTCTCCGCACTTTTCTAAGCTATTTAAATGATCTTCTTGGCATTCTGATTTTTGGGATAGAATTCTATCTTTGGAATCTTACAAGCTCATGCGAAAGACCCTCTCATTTATATTACTATGCCTGATCATCGCGACCTTTGCTTTTTGGGTCTTCTTGCCCAATTTGATAATCAATTATGTTGAGGAGAATGATCTAGAATTAATAGGAAGAGAAGTTTCCATTGGCGATCTCAACTTCAGTGTATTGGATGGTTCTGTTGAACTTAATTCTTTCCAGCTTTATGAAAAAGAGTCAGATACTGCCTTCTTTCATTTTGATAAACTAAACCTAAAACTTAAAGTATGGAGCTTGCTCTCAAAAGAAGTCCATCTAGAATCATTTTCCCTTGAAGATTGGGAAGTAAGAGTGATACAGAAAGGTAATCGTTTCAACTTTGATGATCTAATTTCCAATGGACAATCTGACGAGGATGTTTCAACAAAAGATGTTCAGGATCCATGGCATTTCTATCTAAGTAATATTGAACTTGAAGAAGGCAGAGTCCACTATCGAAGTATTCTCAATCCTTTAGTAATACTAGATTCTATCCATTTTTCCCTACCTTATTTCAGCGACACTTCAACATCATTCTCCTCCTCTGCTCAATTCAATCTAAGTTCAGGCGGGAATCTCCATGCGAATACAGTTGTCAATTATTTGGATAGTAGCTTTCAACTTGGTCTTGGTATTAATGATGTCAACTTAAAGATCATCCATCCATACATGAGACCTGTGATTCATTTTCAGGATCTGAACGGAATGTTTGCTTCCAACCTAAGCTTTCAAGGAAGTCTGAGCAATTCTAATGAGCTTGACCTGAGTGGGGATATCATGGTAACCAATTTTAACCTTATAGATCCAAACTCAGACACCGTATTGGAGCTTGATGAATTTAGATTAAGCATTGATACCGTTCAGTTTGATGAAGCAGTCTATAAACTTGATTCTATTTATTTACACGGACTAGATGGAATGATAGAGCTTTCTGATAGCAGCAATACTTTTAGCAATCTTGTCAATAAGAACAACTTGAGTGGGAATAGCACTGATCTGAGTGATGATGAAGTTGTTGAGTATGAAAACCCATTCCTCATCTTATTCAATCATATTAAAGGGATTGTACAGTCTTATGATAAGTCTAGCTACCGGCTCAATCATTTCTCTTTTGATGAAGCAGAATTTCAAGTAACCGATTTTTCTACCAATGTCAATGATTTCCATTATACAGTGAGTGATCTTGAAATGTCTGCTGAAGGATTGAGATCCAAGAATGAAAGTATGCTGATCAATTTTTCTGGTGTACTTGATGAGTCAGGCAAATTTTACGGCTACATAAGACCCTACACACAAAATCCAAAAGATTTTGATCTGGAGCTAGATATTGAAGGCAGCGATTTAAGCCCATTTGCTGCTTATACAATTGATTATGTCAATCTTCCAATAGAAAGTGGCTGGATGGAATACGATATGGACATTGAAGTCAAAGATCAGTATTTAACAAGCTCTAATGTTATAGAAGTAAATGAAATGCATTGGGGAAAGAAAAGTGAAACAAAGCCAGTCTATCGACTCCCTATTAAGCTTGCTACTTCCCTCTTGAAAGATAAAGATGGGAAGATCATTATCGATGTTCCTGTTCAGGGCAACTTAGATGATCCTAAGTTTAAGATGAGTAAAGTATTCTGGATGGTAATTAAAAACTTGATCATCAAAGCTGCAAATGCTCCTTTAGAGATTCTCTCAAACATATTTGATTTCAAGCCGAAAGAAGTAAAAGAGATTAGATACGAGCACCTTGCTAGAAAGATCTCTAAAAAGAATCAGAAGAAGGTTGATAAATTGATTAAAGTACTAGATAAGAAGCAGGATCTCAACATTGATTTTGTTAGGGTTACCAAAGTCTATTATGAATTAGAAGAGTATGCTCTTAATGAGATGAAATATCGATTCTTATATCCGGATACAGAGGTGCCAGAGATAGGATTTGTTAAGAGTGAAACCTACCAGGAGTTGCTTCACTTTGATGAGAAGGATAGCAGTTTCAATGCATTCATATATAATCAATTGGAAACTGGCAATAAGAATATATCACTTCGAGCAGCCTGCTTAGAATTAGTTGGTGAAGAAATAGCATCGAAAAAAATGGACCGACTTGGGAATTATAGAAAACAAGATATCATCGATTATTTTCAAAGCTCTAATATTGATTCAACACGATTAAGGTTTTCAGTTTTACCTCCCGATTCACTAACTAGTCATGGCTCTGAGCATATCTATAGAGTCGACTTTTGGACAGAATAAAATCTTGGAAAAACACTACTTTCAAACAAAGAATTAATAGTATATTTGCCGTCCAAATTTCGGGGTGTAGCGTAGCCCGGTCATCGCGCCTGCTTTGGGAGCAGGAGGTCGCAGGTTCGAATCCTGCCACCCCGACAAACAAAAGCCACAGAGAGTTCTGTGGCTTTTTTTGTTGAAAGAGGTCCAAGCTCACTTGAGACCGACTGAAAACATAAAAAAGACATGCTGCGAAGCAGTTGTGGCTTTTGTTTGGATCTACCCTATCCAGGATGGAACGAGTGAAACGAGTTCAATCTCTTTTTAATCCTGGAATCCATTAATCCGAGAATGATACAATTGATGAAGGCTGCAAAGCAGCTGTGGCTTTTGTTTGGTTCTACCCTTTAATGTTTACTGTTAATTGGCAATTCCTAATGAACAGATTCATTTCTAGCTATATTTGTTTACGACAAGCTTAAAACATGCAAAAGGTTCACAATATTTCTCGCCTGTTACTTCTTCTTATCGTCTTATTAGGCTATTCATGCGTGCAGAAGACAGATAACAGTGCGAAAGATCCAACCATCAAGATCAGAGAAGCTGCAGAGCCTTCCTCCATCAATCCTTTCTTTATTAGAGATGAGATCGGTTATTACTTAGCCGGACAGATCTTTCAGCCACTTTTGGCTGTAGATTATCAATCGGAGGAATTGGTTGGAGTATTGGCAGAAGGAAGACCTATGATTAGTTCAACGGAAGACTGGAAAATGGTTATTGAGTACCGATTAAGGGAGAATGTACGCTTCAATGATGGCAGTCCATTAAGTATTAAAGACATCCTCTACTCCATCAAGTCAAGCATTTGTCCTTTGGTTAATCCTTACTTCAGTAACTATTATCAATTCATTGACAGTGTAGCTATTGATGCTAGGGATAGTAATGTATTTAGGTTCTATTCCAATGAAACCTACTTCTTATCTGAATATACTTCAGGCGACTACTATATACTATCAGAAGAACAATTCGATCCAGATCATTTGCTCAGGAAATTTAATCTAAATGAGTTGAAACAGATCACTAAAGAAGCCGACAATGAAGAATTGGCAGCATATGCATCATTTATTGAATCCATCAATTTCAAAGACAGTTTGCAACCAATTGGATCTGGAGCTTATCAATTGAAAGAATGGCGCAATGGAGAGAAGATCAGTCTTGTTCCAGTGCAGGAATGGTGGGGAAATGAGCTAGAGGAGAAAAACACCTACTTGGCATCTAATTCCAATGAAATTGATTTTTACTTTATTGAGGATGCTATCACAGCCATTAATGCCCTAAAGAACCGAGAATTAGACCTTATGAGAAGCATCCCCGCTTCTCGGTACAAGGATCTATCTGAGAATGCTGATTTTGCTAAGAATTTTGATCTAAAAGAAGCAAGCAAGCTAGGATTTCAATACTTGGGGTTCAACATGAGAAAAGAAGAGACAAGCAAGCTAGAGCTTAGAAAAGCGATTGCTTTTTCACTACCTCAAGATGATATCATTGATAAGCTATACTATGGCTACGCCAAGAATTCATGCAGCATGCTTGATTATGAAGAAACTCATCTTCAGCTATTTAACAAATACACCTTCTCTGAAGACTCAGCCCGCTATTACTTGCAACAATACAAGTCAAAGTATGGAAATGAAGAGATCTCTTTGACCTACGCTTACAATTCTGGTAATGATAGCAGAGAAGCTACAGCTTTGATCTTGAAGGAGTCATTATCAAAGCTAGGCATAGAGCTAAATATAGAACAGTATGAATGGACTGTTTACTTAAAGAAGTTGAGAGCTGGAGAGTTTGACTTATTCATGAATGGAACGGTTACTTCGACAATTACTCCTGATTTGAGTAATTCATTCCATTCTAATTCTATCAACGGAGGTAGGAATTACTCTGCTTTCAACAATCCCAAAGGTGATAGTCTTCTCAATGCAATTGCTGAAGAATTGGACCAAGAAAAGAGAGAAAAATTATTTGTGGAATTTGAATTGTTGGTCAATCGAGAAATACCAATTCTGATCCTAATGAAACCTTTGGAACTAATGGCCTACTCTAAAAATCTAAAAAATGCTCAGGCCTATCGGTTAAGGCCTAATTACTGGGTAGCAGAAATGAGCAAATAATAGCAAATGAATTACTTCCTAAAACGCATATTGCTATTCATCCCTACTCTCTTTGTAATCTCATTGATCATATTTTCTATTTCCTCAACAAGTCCTGAAGAGACTTTATTCGCCCAAGATGAAAATTTGGGCAAAGGAACAAACACAGATTTTGTAAGTCTTGAAAAAAGGCTGAGCTCATTGAGGAATTCCTTGGGAATCAATAAGCCTTTTTTCTACTTAAGTGTACAAAGACATAGTTTAAGTGATACTTTGTGCAACATTCATATTGAGGATATTAAAAAATCAATTTCCTCTTGGTCATTTAGCATCGCATCATGGAAATCAACTCATGAAGTATATCAAAAGATAAAGACTGAGATCAGGACGAATCAAGACCCCATCATTCGAGAAAAGCTCACTGAGCTCTTGTACAATTCTGATTGGATGGAAGTATGTTCAAAATTGAAGCAGTTAGGTTTTGATCATTTCATACCTACTCAAACTGGCAATCCAGTGAACAATTATTTACCAACTGTCCAATGGCATGGATCAGATAATCAATATCATCATTGGATCAGCTCTATTATTCGATTAGATTTAGGCAGATCCCTTATTAGCAAAGAGAATATCAGCAGTGTGCTTCAAAGAGCAATTGGCTGGACTCTGGGATTGAGCCTTAGCTCTCTACTCCTATCCATATTAATTGCAATTCCACTTGCAGTAAGTGCATCGAGAAATATTGGAGGAAAACTGGATCGTTTTTGCTCTAATTTATTCTTTTCCTTCTACTCCTTACCTACTTTTTGGATAGCCAGTTTGCTTTTGATCTATTTCGCTTCTACCGAAAATCTTCAATGGTTTCCTTCATTTGGTGTAGGAGAAATAAATGAGAATATGAGTTGGTTCGAGATCCTGAACATTCGAATATCTCACTTGGCATTGCCATTGATATGTTGGACCTATGGTTCAATAGCGTTCATTTATCGTCAGATGAGATCCAAACTGATCGAGAACATGTCAAAAGATTATGTTCTAACTGCAAAAGCAAAGGGATTGAGCATGGAAAAGATAAGTTGGAAACACGTTTTTAAGAATAGCAGCTTCCCTTTGATAACGATATTGGGCGCAAGCTTGCCAGCATTGATTGGTGGATCATTTGTGATAGAATCGATCTTTTCAATTCCAGGAATGGGAAAGTTGACATTAGATGCCTTCTTGCAAAGGGATTATCCATTGATTCATAGCATTAGCCTTATCGCATGCTTCCTCACTATATTAGGAATCTTCTTAGCTGATCTGGCCTACCACTATGCAGATCCTAGAATCAAATACGCAAAAGACAATGTTCAGTAGTTCGAAGAACATATCTAATCAACTGAAGGAGTTGAGGATCAGTAAGTGGATATTGATCACATGGCTATTGATCTCTGTCTTTGGGCCACTATTTACTCATGAAGCTGGGAATGGATTCTTTCCCAGTATATTTCCATATGATCCAAGCAATATTGACCTAGATAATGCAAGAGCAGTCGGTCCTTTTGAAGAGCAAAATACGGATGGACTCTACACAAGGCACTGGCTAGGAACAGACGAAATAGGTAGAGATGTTTTATCTCAATTGATCCATGGGAGCAGAACCGCGATCATTGTAGGATTCTGTTCAGTTTTGATAGCTGGATTTATTGGTATTCTTTTAGGTGCTATTCCCGCCTATTTAGGAGATCGTTCTATTAGAATGGAAAGTCGCTCATTTAGGCTAGCTCTAGGCTATTCTATGGCTTACATCATCTACTTTTTCTTTGTATTTCCTTGGAAGCATGCCTCTTTATGGATGATCATTCCTTTTACAATAGCGAGCAGTCTACTTGTTCTTCTTTGGAAAAGAGGTATTAAGACTGATCACGCAGGAATCTATTTACCTTTTGATCTAATTGCAGGAAGATTGATCGAGGCAATGGAATCATTACCAATACTTTTCATCATCATTTCCTTGTCGGCAGTGATCAAGCCCTCCATTTGGGGAATAGTTTTGATCATTGGAGTCAGCAATTGGGCGACGATTGCAAGATATGCCCGAGCTGAAACACTAAAAGTAAAAAACATGCCCTATGTGGAGTCTGCAAGGGCCATAGGCGCAAGTAAACTAGAAATTATTAGACATCATATACTTCCCAATGCCTTAGGGCCAGTTTTAGTAACAATGGCATTTGGTGTTGCATCAGCCATCTTGATTGAGGCAACCTTATCCTTCTTAGGGATAGGAATTGGCGTGGAGGAAGCAAGCTGGGGTAGTATGATGGCTGAGGCTCGCAAGACCCCTGAAGCCTGGTGGTTGGCGATATTTCCCGGATTGGCAATCTTCCTTGTAGTATATAGTTGCAATAAGCTAGGAGAACTATTCAATAAGGATCATTCAGGATACTCCACCCGAACATGATAAATGCTCATTAACTTCTTCTTGAAGATCTTTCTGATCTTCGTCAAGTCGCTAAAAGTTATATTCGACATCACAAATTGATCCTCTGAGATTTGTCGGTCAATGATCTGATTTACCAATCTCTCTATTCCTTCTCCATCATACGACTGTAAGCTTCTAGAAGCTGCTTCCACTGAGTCTGCCATCATTAGAATGGCAGTTTCCTTTGAATACGGAATGGGTCCTGGATATCTGAACTTGCTCTCATCGATCTCTTCATCTGGATGTGCTTCCTTATACATTTTATAGAAGAACTCCGGTCTTGTGGTTCCATGATGGGTTCTAATAAAATCTATTATAATATCAGGCAGCTTATACCTTCTAGCCATCTCTACTCCCCTGATCACATGATCAATGATGATGGCTGCACTCTCATCTGGATCTAGGTCTTCATGAGGGTTATAATCAGAGTTTTGATTCTCTATGAAAAAATTGGGGGAATTCATTTTTCCAATGTCATGATATAGTGCACCCGTTCTAACCAATAACGCATTACCTCCAATAGCTCGAATGGCTTCTTCTGCTAGATTTGCTACTTGCAATGAGTGTTGGAATGTTCCAGGAGCTTTTAGATTTAACTTTCTCAATAACTTGCTATTGGTGTCAGAAAGCTCCATCAGACTAACATCGGACACAAATCCAAAGATCTTCTCGAAAATAAATACCAATGGATAGGTAAACAATGTCAACAATGCACTCAAAAGGAACCAACCTAAGAACTTCCAATTTGTGTCCAGAATACTTCCTTCCTGAATCAATCCAATAGCGAGATATACAACTGAATATACCCCAAATATGATCAGAGCAGAAACGAAGAGTTGCGAGCGTTTTCTAAGGTTCAATACACTAAAAAGGGTTAAAATACCTGCCATCATTTGAATGATAATAAACTCATACGGATTTGGAGCAATGAAGCCTACTATCAGTATTGCAACTAGGTATGTAAAAAGAGCAACCCTTAGATCAAAGAAGGTTCTTATAATCAAGGGAAGCATGCAGAATGGCACAATGTAGAGTTGTAAACTTTCACTGTCAATAGCGTACTTCGATGCTAGCACATACAATATGATCAGGAGCAATAGAAATGTGATCTTCAGATCACTCCTTATGATCTCTTTGCGGTAATGCAACAAGAACAAAGCAAGGGACAAGATCATCAGCGCCACCAACAAAGCCTGTCCCAACAGGATCCATTCAGTGCTAGAAGCACTTCCAACTTCTGACTCAAACTCCTTCTTCAGTGAAAGCAAGATCTGATAACGTTGGTCATTCAAGATATCTCCTTTTGCTATGACCCTTTCACCTCTTTGGATCATTCCAGAACTGGGTGAAATTTTCCCTAATTCCAGTTCTAGAAAATGATCATTCGTTTCTTGATCGTAAGAAACATTTCTCTTCAGACTCTCTTCCAAACAATTCAGGACCAACTCTTTCTCTGCTTCATTCATTTCAGAGATCTGAGCTTGTACAAATTCAAAAGCGCTTTGAACAGTATATACTTCCGATAATTCAGTAGGAGAAGCTATGTTATTCTTCAGGATTTGGATCTGAAAGTCTTCTTTCTTTCCCTCAATGAGTGGATGTAGCTCTATTAGACCTAGAGAATAGATGCTATCAATAAGACCAAGTCCTAGTTGATAGTACTCTTCCTTCCTTTCTGTGTCAAGAGATTCATTGAGCTCAGAAGAGTTGCTTATTAGCAAATTCCATTCTCTTTCAAACATGGATTGATAGTCTACTCTAACCTCCTCAACGATCTTATTGCTTTCAAAGAAATATACAGGCTGAGAGCTTCGAATACCATTCTTTTCTTCCTCTAATGCATCTTCAGATTTATAGATCGGGAAATCAAAATCGGCGATCAAGTCTTCATGAGGCCATGGCTTCCCTTTTTGAAACTCATATTTGAACTTCCCTTCTCTTGGGAATACAAATACAATGATGACAACCGCTGTCAGAAATAAGAAGAACTTGAATATCTGATGGTGATAATTCCTTAGGAATTCTATGAGCTTCAACATATTGTGCGAATAGCTTGCTAATGTAATAAAAAGCAAGACGACGAGCCATCTCTCATTCTAATTATCCAAATAGCAAATCGCTTCGCTTTTGGTTAATTTTGCAGCAAACAAAATCGATAAAATGAGAGAAGTATATATAGTAGCAGCCAAAAGAACACCCATGGGAAGCTTCAATGGCAGTCTATCAAATATCCCAGCTCCTAAACTTGGAGCAGTTGCCATTAAAGGAGCAATCGACAGCATTGGTCTTGATAAGGCCGAAGTTCAAGAGGTATTTATGGGGAACGTGATCCAGGCTAACGTAGGACAAGCACCTGCAAGACAGGCAGCTATATTTTCTGGACTGAACGAAAATGTACCTTGTACTACTGTGAACAAAGTATGTGCATCAGGAATGAAAGCAGTGATGTTGGGCGCTCAATCGATCATGTTAGGAGATAATGATGTTGTGGTTGCTGGTGGTATGGAAAACATGTCTTTGGCACCTTTTTATCTTGACAAGGCCAGAACAGGATATAAATACGGGAATGGACAGTTGATCGATGGTTTGACAAAAGATGGATTGATCGATGTTTATCACAATTACCCTATGGGAAATGCTGCAGAATTATGTGCAAAAGAGTGCAACATTAGCAGAGAGGAACAAGATGAGTTCGCCATTGAGTCTTACAAAAGGTCTGCAGCCTCTTGGGAAGCAGGAAAATTCAATGATGAGATTGTTCCAGTAGAGATTCCACAGAGAAAGGGAGATCCAATTCTATTCAAGGAAGATGAGGAGTACAAGAATGTAATGTTTGAAAAGATCCCAAATCTTAGACCGGTATTTGACAAGGAAGGGACTGTAACTGCTGCAAATGCTTCTACCATCAATGATGGAGCTTCTGCATTGGTTCTTATGAGCAAAGAAAAGATGGAGTCTTTGGGTCTAAGTCCCTTGGCAAAGATCATTTCCTTTGCAGACGCAGCTCAAGCCCCAGAGTGGTTTACCACTGCTCCAGCCAAAGCATTGCCAAGAGCAGCTGAAAAGGCAGGTGTTAATTTGAAAGATCTAGATGCAGTAGAATTGAATGAAGCGTTCTCTGTAGTAGGAATAGCCAATACTCAACAATTGGATCTTGATCCAGCAAAAGTGAATATCAATGGTGGAGCAGTTTCATTGGGTCATCCATTGGGAAATTCTGGATCGAGAATCCTTGTAACCTTGATCAATGTTCTAAAACAGAACGACGGAAAACTTGGTGGCGCTGGAATTTGTAATGGAGGTGGCGGTGCATCTGCTATGATCTTGGAAAACTGCTAATACTAGTAGTCCCTGATGAAATACGGCATTTGTCATCTAAGTGTAGTCCCCTGCAGAGCTGAAGCTGCTGATAGCAGTGAGCAGGTAACTCAACTTCTTTTTGGAGAACTCTTGAAGGTCTATGAAAAGAAATCAAGTTGGTATAGAGTGAAATTACACAATGATGGATATGAATGCTGGATCGATGAAAAGCAATTCAGATTCATTAGTCAGAAGCAATACGATTCCATTGCTGAAAGCAAAGCTCCGATCTTAAATGACCTTGCAGAACTAGTAAGTAGCTCAGATAAGGGAGAAAGAATGAGCATCTTAATTGGCAGTCAATTAAGTGGCTACAACCAAGAGAAGAAGTTGTTGGACTTTGGAGTTGAGCAGTTCCATTTTGAAGGAGAGGCCGATGAGAAATTAAATATCCATCAAAAGGACAGACTGAAAGACAACGCTCTATTGCTGCTAAATTCTCCATATCAATGGGGAGGCAGAACTCCATTTGGGATAGATTGCTCAGGTTTTGTTCAATTGGTTTATAAATTGAACGGGATCCAGCTGCCTAGGGATGCTTCGCAACAAGCAAAAATGGGGCAAGCCTTATCATTTATTGAAGAAGCAGAAGAAGGAGATCTTGCTTTCTTTGACAATGAAGAAGGAAAGATCACTCATGTTGGAATTTTATTGGACGGAAATAGAATTATTCATGCTTCTGGAAAAGTTAGGATTGATAAATTGGATCATCAGGGTATCTTTAACACCGAATTAAATGATTACACTCATCGATTGAGGTTGATCAGTAAAATAATTTAAATGCGGCCTGAATTTTGTTATAGGTCGAATAGTAATTGAACAATAATTTTAAAAATGAAAAAACTTATCAACTCGTTTCTACTAGCCCTACTAAGCTTCACATTCATTAATTGCAATGCTCAAGGAGATCTTGCAGATGGATTGTATGCAGAGATAAACACTACAAAAGGAAGAATCCTCATCAAGCTAACTCCTGAAAAGACTCCACTAACTGTTGCCAATTTTGTAGGCTTGGCTGAAGGGAAAATTTCAAATAACGCTAAAAAAGATGGTGAACCTTATTATGACGGATTGAAATTCCATAGAGTTATCAAGGATTTTATGATCCAAGGTGGTGATCCTACTGGAACAGGATCAGGTGGACCAGGCTATTCTTTCAAAGATGAATTCGACCCATCTCTGAAACACGATAGAGCAGGAACTCTTTCCATGGCCAATGCTGGCCCTGCTACCAATGGAAGTCAATTCTTTATCACACACAAAGAAACTCCTTGGTTAAACGGCAAGCACAGTGTATTTGGCTATGTTGTGGAAGGACAAGGAACGGTTGACTTGATCGAGCAAAACGATGTTATGAAATCGATCAAGATCATTAGAGTTGGAGAAAAAGCTGAAAAATTTGACGCTGCAAAGACTTTCGAAGATTTGAAATAAATGATTCAAAAACAATGATAAAAAGCCTCGAGAAATCGGGGCTTTTTTTATTCCTACTTGATGAGCTTATTCTCGAGTGCATACTTTACTAATCCGGCTATTCCTTTCACATCCAGTTTAAATAGAAGATTCTTTCTATGTGACTCAACGGTATGTGTGGAAATGAATAATTTTTCAGCAATCTCTTTTGTTGTACACTCTTGAACAATCAGCTTTAAGACATCCAATTCTCTTTCGGTGAGTTTTACCTCTTCCCTGCTATTCTCAGACTTCATAGCTTTCATAGCATTGCTCATGATCTTTTGACTGAAAAAATTTTCTCCCTGCATTAAGGTCCTAATCGCCTCTTCTATCTCTTCACCTTTTGAATTCTTCAATAAGAATCCATCTGCACCCGCATTCATTGCCTTCTTGGTATGCTCAAGCTGATCATGCATGCTCAGTATCAAAACTTTTGTATTTGGGTATCTCTCCTTTACCATAGTAGTTGCTTCGATTCCGTCCATTACTGGCATACTTATGTCCATCAAAATGACATCTACTTCCTTCTTGGACAAAAGATCTACCAAGTCAATACCATCGATCGCTTCCCCAACGACATCGATATCTTGTATGGGGTCAACAATTGATCGAAGTCCATCAATTACTAAAGGGTGATCATCTACAATTGCAATCTTAATCATGTATTCAAAGGTAATTCTAATTGAAAGCTACTTCCTCCTTTGGCAGAAGAATCTATATACATCTGAGCTCCTAAAGTCTTCGCTCTTTCTTGGATACTCTTTAAACCCAGTCCTTTCTCTGCTTCAGCAATTGAAGGATCAAAACCAACACCATTGTCTTCAAGAGTGAGACTAAAAGCATCTTCTCGGAATGTAATATCTAGGTTAATCTTTGTTGCTCTAGAATGCTTTAACATATTATTTAGGATCTCCTGACAGATCTTGTAAATCTCTTTTTCTGATTGAGGATCAAGGGATTTCTTTAAGCCATGTGTATGATAATTGACCGATAGCTCATCACTAAGCTGATCCAGATCATTACAAAGCTGAGTTAAGGCAATGTTTAAGCCAAAGGAAGAAAGAGATACATTGTCAAGATCATGTGAAATTCTTCTTACTTCTTCAACAGTAGAGTCAATCATTTGATCTAATCCTTTCATCCCGTTCTCATTACTATTCTTCAAAGCTGAAGTGAATTTGAATTTTAAGGCCGAAAGCATACTCCCAACTTGATCGTGCAAGTCCCTAGAAATTCTTTTCCGCTCCTTTTCCTGGCCGGACAATAAGGCATTGTATAGCTTGAGTTCTTGTTCCCCTAGGAGCAGATCAACTTTCTTTTGTGACAACTCTTTTTCACTCCTCTCAATCTTAAGATTCTGGCGATATCGATTAATCAATAGAAACAAGGCAAGTACAGCTGATATCGAGATGGCAAGGATCAAATTTCTCAGTAGCGAATCCTTTTCTGCTTGGGCATTTAACAAAGCTATCTTCTGCTCCTTCTTTTCCGTTTCATAGACAGTTCGGTACTCTGCAATCGATGAAATCTTCTCAGCATCTAGTATTGAGTCTTTTAAGACTAGCATACTTTCTTGAAGTTTTGAGGCTTTTTCATGCTTACCAGATGATAAATAGATCTCCACCAAAGAACTCATGCACTCATAGGTCTGATCAAAATCATTGTACTCATTTAGCACCAACAATGCATTCTGAAGGTATAACACAGCTGAATCTAGTTCATTCTTAGCTCTAAAACACAAGGCCGTATTGTACTGAGTTATTGCCTTTTTATACTCCAGATTATTAACTGAATAATGATCTAATACAATTCTATAATAGAACAATGCGAGATCGTATTGCTCCAATTCAGTATAGCATAGTGCTAGATTGTTGCAATTATTGATCATACTTTGAAGGTCTCCTACTTCTTGATCCAAGAGATAGGCATTCTTGTATTTAATAACTGCTTTGCTTATAGAATCTGAATAGTAATAATAAACTCCCCAACTTTGTTCAATCAATGATTTACTCTCAATTTCATTTACTATCTCCAATAATTCTTCAGCTTTTTCTATTCGGTATCTAGCCTCAGTCAAATCATCATAGTTCATTAATATTTTGGCCATTGCAATATTGAGAAGCAATTGAGGTTTCTCTGCTGAATACTTGTCCAGCAATCTAAGGCCATCAGTAAAGAATACAAAAGCGGAATCTGCTCTTCCAACAGAATAGTAGGATTTTGCAATTAGCTCAATTACTCCCACCGAGCTCACATAATCTCCCATCTGGATTCTGAGCTCAAAAGACCTTTTAAACTGAGGTATGGCCTTCTGAAACTTTCCAGATTGAAAGTAGATATTTCCCAGTCTGAAACTTGCATAGGAAATCTTCAAACTGTCATTATCTAATTCACCTTCCTTTAGAAGTTCATTACTCAATACAAAGGCAGAATCAGGATCACTTTCTTCTAAAGCAATAATCTCATATAGTCTCTCAATTAATTCCTCATTTGCCTTTAGCTTACAATCAAATGAGAATAGAACTAGAAATAAAACAACAAGAGAACGCATCTAGGAACTAGGAGAGTTGAAATGTAGCGTCACACTTATATCCTCCATTCTCAGTTGGAATCTGAGTTGTAGTTCCTCCTAGTTGTACATTCTCATACTCGGCATTAACATCAGATCTTAAAACTGCAATTGATGCCCTATTTACTTCTGTTTCAGGAGGGTTTTCGTCTAATGTATTCTCACAGAGAATGGTTGTTGGGTACATAGGATCCAAATGAATAGATAAATTCCTCTTGAACTTGGAAGTATTCAGATTCATGATCATTATAAAGTAGGTGAGAGTCTCTGTCCCATTATTACTGTATGTAGAGCTAGCTACCTTTACTCTAGGGGAATTGATTGTTTCCAAGGTTTTATCTAAATGGGTAGGATTAGATGTTGTAACCGTCCCTTTCTTCTTCTTGCTACTATCCGCCAAATTGACAACTTCAACTTCATTTGGAACAAAAAAGTCTTTATCATTAATAGTTGATCCAGGCTTCAAATGGGGCATGAAGATTGGCAAAATGAATGTTTTGATGTCATTCTCCGAATTAGGCTGCCCATTGGTATATTCATATGAATAATTCAACTTTTTATTCTCATAATCTATTGAACTTAGTTCAAAATTGATATTGCCTCCCTCATCCGGTTTTTGTATCTGTATTACAGTTAAAACATAATTGATCTCTTCTTCTGTATTTCCATCCGCTTTTATGAAGCATGTTCCTACCTTATGAGGTACTACTGCAGGGTTAGTATTTGACATCTTTTGACTATTTAGTTTAATTTTTCCGAACATACATCAATTATTGCATAACAACAATACTGTCTGCAGCTAACTGATCATTTTGATTGAATTCTGATACGACAGAAGTGGAGATCTCTCCTCCCATCTCGACAAGACTTATCTTATAGGTAACTAAGTCATTAGTATTTTCAAATAAGTCCAATTCGTATTCTTGAGAAACAGTTGAGTATCCTTTTGCTTTTACGATATCAATAATCTCAAAACTTTGATTACTCAACTTTCTTTCAATAATGAAGCATGATGTATTTACTTCTTTGTTTGTATTCCAGTACAATGTTCTTGTCTCATCTTCTACTTCATACCTTAATTCCAATTCAGTTTGATTGGAGTTCAGATTTTGAGAATATGCATTTAGACTTAAAATGATTGTTAAAATAGTTGTTAGAGATTTCATGTCATTGAGTTTTAAATTATGACACAAAGATTCTTTACGGGTAGACCATAACACTTACTAGTATTGGCCAAATTGAGCTCCCTGAAATCAGGGATATGTAATCTGAATTAATTGAGACTTTCGATCCTTCTAACAGTCTCATTGAAGTTCTCCAAGGAGATAGCGAGCTCAGAATTGAGCTTTATCAGGTTGCTTTTGTATGAATCCTTAACCTCTTTTAATTCCTCTGCAAAGGAGAACAGGATGTTATTCATTTGCTGCATATTGTTAATCTTGGCTCTAAACTTCCTGATCCTGGCATCAATGAACAATAGACGTTTTCTTCCTTCTAACAATGCCGACAATTGACCTTTGCCAGAGTTGTATCTATCTGCAGCATCATTGTAGCTCTTGTTTAGCGCATGGCATTCAGCTGAAAAGGCATTGATCCTTTCAATTATGACTTCATTGAATTCCTGGATATCCTGATTCAGGGCCTTTATATTATCACTGATGCTTGCTGGATCTTCCTTTCCTACCAAGCCTCCCTCAATATCAGAAGCTAAATTCATCTGATTCTTTGACCTGAGGCGTAAACTATCAATTAATCCAATAGTTTCTCTGTATAGCTCGTTCAAGCGTGTCTGAGCACCCTTGGCCTGTACGATTATCTGATCGAAATCTATTTCTCTTTCGGTCTTCATCAGCTTGTCAATCTGCTTCTAAATATAAGCAATTGTTAGAAGAGCTGAAAGAGTAATACAGCATAAATATAGAATCTAAGGATCCTAAATGAGCTATACAACAAGAAGGTTTTATAGGGGTATCGCAAGGTTCCAGCTGCCATGCATACAGGTGAAAATGGCAAGGGAAACAAAGCAGCAATGATCAGTATAAGTCCCCCCCACTTCGAAATATCTTCAATATACTTGAGTAGTCTCTTCTCAATGAATGACTCGATCTTCCTCAAATGTGATAAGCGCCCCCCTAAGAAATAGGAAATGATTCCACCCACATAAGAGAGAACGGCTAAAAGAGTAACATGCAAGAATGGAAGTTGTAGGTCTTGTGTCCATAATATAAATAGATCCGGAGGTAGAATTCCCATTATTGATTCCGATAGAAGAAATACTCCATAGATCAAATTGGGTGTCAACTCATGGATCCTATCAGCAAGATCATCCACCAAAGCTGGAAACAGTTGTTGGAAAGAGTATATAGATGCTATGAATACAACAAGAGTTAATAATAACTTGTAGATGTTCTTTCCAAGTAGCTTTATCAATCCTTCTTCCTTCTTCCTAGAATAATATTCTTTCCAATCTCTTTTTTTCATTTGATTTGAACTCTTGGAATGCAAAGTTGTTGACTATTTTCCGCTTTGGTATAAGTCAAGACAAAATTGTGTAAACAACTTTAATAAGTAGCTGTTGCACTATAAGTATCCAAAAGAATATGTACGCTGTATTTCCTTTAAATATTGTAGTTCTTCCTGAAGAATGTGTTGCTCTTCATCTCTTTGAACCTCGGTATCGTCAGTTATTCAAAGATCATAAGGAAGGGCAAGAATTTGTTATACTCAATCAAGCCAAAGGCAAGAGATCAGAGTATGGCACTCTAGTATACATTGATAAGATTGTCAATGAGTTTCCAGATGAGACCGTAGATGTAATTGTAAAAGGGAATTCAATTGTCAAGATCAATGAGTTTTTTGACCTATATCCAGGGAAATTATATTCTGGAGTTGAACTAGATATCCTCGAGCTAGACAATACGGCATCTGAAGACCTACAGGAAGAGTTTGAAAAATATCTTCAGTCCATTAATAAAAGAATGATCAAGGATCAGAATCATTCTTTATTCTACATCGCAAATCGATTAGAGTTAGACACGCCGACCAAGAAAGAGTTAGTTCAACTCCACAACAGCACGAAGATCAATTCTTTTTTGCTCAATCAGATCAAACTGATTGAAAAGATCAAAGAGCAGGAAGATCTATTGGACATGAACTTCCATCTGAATTAGACCCTAGTAGGTATTTGCAGATAACATTACAAGCGTGCAAGCTTCAATGGCTTCGATCTTATTCTCTTCAAGCGCTTCTACTAGATCTGGGTTGAAAGTACCAGGATTGAGTATAACTCGACTAGGTTTTAGATCGATGATGTAATCTTTATAGTGGGATTGATTCTGTGGACCTACATACAAGCTTACGGTATCTACATTATCTACTTTTACCATTTCCGTTTGTATCTCAAGTCCTGAAATCTCTCCTTTTCTCTTTCCAACTGCCACTACCTCATGACCGTGCTTAACCAATCTTTCAACGGCTAAATAAGAGTATCTACTGGTATTTGGACTTGCTCCAATCACTACCGTCTTTTTTGATCTAGAATTCATTTGGCAAACTTAATGGATTGAATAATTTCGTTCTGTCATTTAAAAGTCAAACACCCTTATGTCAAAAAAGATCATTTTACTCGGTTCTGGAGAATTAGGTAGAGAATTTACAATCAGTGCACAACGATATGGAAACTTCGTAGTAGCAGTAGATAAGTATGAAAATGCACCAGCAATGCAGGTGGCCGATGATTTTGAAGTCATTGATATGTTGAACGGGGATGAATTGGAAAGAATTGTAAGGAAACACGATGCAGACATTATAATTCCTGAGATCGAGGCAATTAGAACTGAAAAACTATTTGAATTTGAGAAAGATGGAATTCAAGTAGTGCCCTCTGCTAAGGCTGTCAATTTCACTATGGATCGACAGGCCATTCGAGATCTTGCCGCTAATGAACTGGGCTTAAGAACAGCAGCTTTCTCCTATGCTTCATCTTTGAGTGAAATGAAAGATGCTGTGAACTCAATAGGACTACCAGCAGTGGTAAAACCCTTGATGTCATCTTCAGGTAAGGGACAGTCAGTAGTTCATTCAGAAGATGAAATAGAAAAAGCCTGGACCTATGCTTGTGAAGGATCAAGAGGTGACAAGATGAAGGTTATTGTTGAGGAGTTCATTCATTTCCATTCAGAGATAACACTATTGACGGTTACTCAGAAGAATGGCCCTACCCTATTTTGTCCTCCTATTGGTCATCGTCAAGAAAGAGGAGATTATCAAGAAAGTTGGCAACCATCTTTGATCGATCCAGACCATCTAAGGAAAGCGGAAGAAATGGCTGAACAGATTACCGCAAACTTAGAAGGTGCTGGACTTTGGGGAGTCGAATTCTTTTTGACCGAAAAAGAGGTGATCTTTTCAGAATTATCTCCAAGACCGCATGATACCGGAATGGTAACTCTTGCCAATACACAGAATTTCAACGAATTTGAACTTCACCTAAGAGCAGTGCTTGGGCTAGACATACCAGAAATCCAACTAAGAGCTCATGGAGCAAATGCCGTCATTCTTGCTGAAAAGGATTCTAATACTGCACCCTTGTTCAGTGGACTAGAAGAAGTGGCTAAGATCAAAGACACTGACTTTAGGATCTTCGGGAAACCTAGCACACGTCCATACAGAAGAATGGGAATTGTACTTTGCTATGGTCCGTTAGGATCTTCTGTTGATGAACTTCGATCAAAGGCAAAAGAAAATGCTGCTAAAGTAAAGGTAGACTAAGCATTCTCAAGGAATTTCTTGACTAGTTCAAATAGTCATTTTTTAATTTAAAATTGGGCTTAATATCAATACTTTTGCAGCCTCATTTAAACCAAAGAAGAATGTCAGGAAACTTAACTTTTACAATGATCAAGCCCGATGCAGTAGAAAAAAACTATATCGGTGCAATTTTGAATAAGATCAACGAAGCTGGATTTACCATCAAAGCAATGAAATACACTCGTTTGAGTGCTGATGCAGCTGGTAGTTTTTATGAAGTTCATAAGGAACGACCATTTTACGGTGAACTAGTTGATTATATGTCATCAGGTCCTATTGTAGCTGCAATTCTTGAAAAGGACAATGCAGTTGCCGATTTCAGAACATTGATCGGTGCTACTAATCCAGAAGAAGCGGCAGAAGGAACCATCAGAAAACTTTATGCTGAATCTATTTCTGCGAATGCAATTCACGGATCTGATAGTGATGAGAATGCTCAAATTGAAGGTAACTTCTTCTTCTCTTCTTTAGAGAGATTCTAGGAGCATCATGTCAAAGATTCCTCTTGAATTCTATCTTCAAGAAGATGTAGTAAAGCTCAGCCAACAATTACTTGGAAAACTTATCTGCACCAAAATAGATGGAACTGTCTGCAAAGCAATAATTACTGAAACTGAAGCTTATGCAGGAAAAGAGGACAAGGCTTCGCATGCCTATGGAGGCAGGCGAACCAAAAGAACAGAAATAATGTATGCCAAAGGCGGGATATCTTATGTATATCTATGCTACGGCATACATTTTCTTTTTAATATCGTTAGCAACCAAATTGACATCCCTCATGCAATTCTTATAAGAGCTATTCATCCTCTTATTGGATCAAAAGAAATGCTAGAAAGAAGAAAGTTGAAAGTTCATACAGACAGTAGCTTCAACGGCCCAGCTAAAGTCACTCAGGCTTTGGGCATTAGATTGGATCATAATGGGATCCAACTCAATGGCAATTCAATTTGGCTTGAAAACCATACTATTCAAGTAGAAGAAGAGGAAATAGAAAGCGGACCAAGAATTGGAATTGACTATGCTGAAGAAGATGCACTCCTTCCCTATAGGTTTGTATTGAAGAAAGAACTAAAAAAGTTTGACGATTGATCTAAAATCCTATTTTTGTTTAGACATCGACCAGAATTTTGATGAACAGTCAGGATAAGCCAAGAGTAGTCACCTCATTCGAAAAGATAGGAACTGATCTTCAAGAACAGATCAAGTTAGAATACCCCTACGGATTTAGTCAACACCTTATTAGTTTCAACAACAAGGAGGGTGAAAGACAAAGTGCCTTGAGATTTGAGACAGAAGAAAAGATCTATTTGATAAAAATGACCAAGATCATCGCGGAACAGATCATCGATGATGATGACGATTATGATGATGATGGCAATCTTACTGATGATGCAAAAGAGGAGTATGAAGAGAAGTATGACTCTGATGATATTGATGATACAGATGCTTGATCTTTGTGATCAATCTTAGTCAAACCCAATCTTTCTAATGCATGAGAATAGTATTTCTCGGAACTCCAGAATTTGCTGCCCACTCCTTAAAGGTTTTACACGAAGCCAATAAAAATATAGTTGGTGTTATTACTGCACCAGATAGGAAGGCCGGACGAGGTCAAAATTTACAGAGCTCTGCAGTTAAAGAATATGCAGTAGAACATGGAATTCCCTGCTTACAGCCAACTAACTTAAAAGATCCAGATTTCTTAAAAACGCTTTCTGAACTAAGGGCAGAACTTCAAATTGTAGTGGCTTTTCGAATGCTTCCAGAAGTAGTTTGGAACATGCCCAAATTTGGCACAATGAATCTACATGCTTCGCTCCTTCCTTACTACAGAGGTGCAGCGCCCATCAATTGGGCAATCATCAATGGAGAATCAAAAACTGGAATAACTACTTTCTTGCTAAAGCATGAGATCGATACAGGAGAGGTTTTATCTCAAGAAGAAGTTGTCATAGATGCTCAAGAAAATGCAGGAAGCCTGCATGATAAACTAATGCAGAGAGGAGCTCAATTATTGCTCAATAGTACAAATCAGATTGAATCTGGTGAATTCAAAACCATTCCCCAATCAGAGCTAATTCCAGACAGCATCAGTTTAGATGAACTACCTCATGCTCCAAAGATATTCAGGGAAGATTGCAAGATCGATTGGAGTAAGGAGGTCAATTCCATAGATCAATTGATCAGAGGCCTATCGCCCTACCCTGCTGCCTGGACTCAACTAAAAAGAAAGAAGGATGGTAAATTGGTCAACTTAAAGATCTATTCAGCTCAAGCAATTAAGAAGAAGGGCACCACATCTTCCTTCTTTTATAGATCAGATAACAAGCTCCTTATTGAAGCTGCTGATGGTTATCTAGAGTTGAATCAGTTGCAGATCGAAGGAAAGAAGAAAATGAACATTGCTGATTTTTTAAATGGAATCAATCTTGAAGAATATGAAGAAGATGTTTACTAGAAGCTTATGCACTTTCTTTTTTATAGCAATTGCACTATCCATGCAAGCTCAAGACAAGAATATTCAAGTTGAAAAGTTGTATACCGATCAGTTATGTAGCTCCTTCAAAATTATGATTAGAGATAGTGTACGCTTACATTATCACACAGACCATACCGAGAATATATTTGTGAATAAGGGCACTGCTAGAATGCAGCTTGATACTAGCTACTTTGAAATAAAAAAAGGAGATCACTTCACCATCCCCAAAGGAACAAAACATGCAGTTTGGGTCAGCTCATCAGAAGCTCTTGAAGTAATTTCGATCCAATCACCAGAATTCAAAGGCAAAGACAGGCATTTTATCAATGAGTAAGAAAAAGGTCATTTACTTTTGGATCACAAGCCTATTGGTTTCGCTACTAGCTTGGCCACCAGCTATCTTCAATCTATTGATCTTGGTAGCTTACGTGCCGATTCTAATTGTTAGCATCAAGACTAAAAGTCTACGACAATTAGTCATCACCCTCTACAGCTTCTATTACATACTAGTACTTATAAAGACTACCGGTCTATTGGGAGAAGGTCATTTTACCTATGGGTTGGTCTTGGCCTTGTTTGTACTTCCTATCTTATGGATGATGCCAATATTGGCATTGAACTATTTAAGCAAGAAGGGATATCTCTTGATCGGTATTCTCCTATTTCCTTTCTTGTATTTGATCAATGAGTATTGGCAATATTTCTGGGATCTATCCTTCATAGCCTATCATCTATCATTCTCCCTTGGCGAAAATTGGTTGTTCAATTCCATCTACCCGTTGACTGGAGTTCTTGGAATGAGTTTCATCATCATTTCTTTCAATTCTGTATTAGCCTATTTATATGTGTTTACAACAGACAATGGATTGATCAAAAAGAAATTCCTTCATCTAGGTTTTTTAATAGTTGTGTTGATCGGTCTGCCTTTTTCACTGATCCCAATTGAAAAAAAGGGAGGTAATAAAGAAGCAATGGAAATGGAAGTTGCCATCTTCTCTCCTAGAACAGAGGACAGAGATTTTTTGAATGAGGATTTTGACAAACAAATTGAATTCCTCATTCAAAGCATTGATAAAGATGAAGTAAACAATTTAGATCTCATTATTGGACCAGAAGCTTACTTGAGCGATTTGAACGACAATCCCTTGTTTACCAACACTATTGATCAGAATGAAGCAATTCTTAAGCTAAAAGAAATATGCAAACGAAGGAATACATCTTTGTTGATAGGTGCCATTTTAGTGGAGCTAATCAAAAGCGATGACTTCCCAAGTAGTTCGGCAAAGCTAAAGCAGGATGATATCTACTATGAGATATACAATGGAGCGCTATTAATAAGTGGTGATAAGGCTGTTCAGTGGAGAACCAAGCAGATCCTATTGCCATTTGTAGAAAAAATTCCTTTTCATCCATACATTAACTATTTGTCTGAAAGAATCTCATTTATTCCAAGAATGAACAATACTTATGGTGTGAAGAACGATGTAAGCCCATTTAAGGTGAACGATGTACGAATTGTTACTTCCATTTGCTACGAAGGACTTTATCCTTTGCAATTGGCTGAAAAGGTAAATGCTCAAACCGCTGATCTTCAAATCATTTTGAGCAACGATTGGACCATTGACCCACCTACTGTTTCACAATATGAAACATATTGTCATGCGGTTGGCAAAGGAACGGGAATCTCCAGTATACTGGTTAATATGAATGAAAAAACGGTTTATCTGCACAAAGATGGCTGGACTAACAGATTTGAAAATTATCCCTTGAGTGTGAAAAGAATTCAATTGAATTAAAAAACAACTCCATATTTCAGCTAAATTTGTAACTAAACACCACTAAAACCTGTATAAGGTTTAGATTTTTATGGACTCTCAACTACACCAACTAAGGAATCTTTGCATCTTATTTGCTCTGTTTCTTCTATTTATAGGCAATGATGCCTATGCTGGGAAGAATTATACTTGGGATGGAAGTACAGACTCTAGCTGGACGGTAGCTTCTAATTGGACTGCTGGCGGTGGAGCTCCTGCTGATCCATCTAGTGGAACCCAAGCAGATTATCAAATCAATGGAACTTATACCAATGCCCCAGTAATTTCTAGCACGCCCACAGGTTTTAACATGAGAGACTGTGGTATAAGCGGTGGTTCTTTGGTTCAGATGCGAGGAGGGACAGTCAATTTTACTAGAGATGTTGCAATTTCAGGAGGGTCTGACCTTGTTATTACAGGTGGAACCATGAACATAGCTGGGAATCTGTACATCTTTGACGGTGGAACTACCATTACTGTGAATGGAGGAGATTTGAATGTGACCGGAGATATTCTCATGGGGAACAATGGAGGACAAACAGAAGGAAGCAATGGTGTTACATCAATCACTTTGAGTAGTGGATCCATCTCATGCGCTAATCTTGCCTATGATAATTCTACAGGTGATACTCATGGAGTAACTGTGTCCGGAGGAACATTCACCATAAGTGGCGATATAAGGTCTGATGGTGAAGATGTAAACATGACCATCAATAATTCTTCGGCCATTGTTGATGTTGGAGATGATATTACCATGACAGGTGGTGGAGATCTTTTAACTATGAGTGATGGTATTCTGAGATTAAGAGGAGATTGGAACAACAGTGGAACTACCAATCTAACCGGAGGTTCGGTGCGTTTTGAAGGAACTACTTCATCCAATATTACCAATGCAAGTGGTGGAGAGACCTTTTATTTTATGTCCGTCAATAAATCGCTTGGAGGAGTGAATCTCAATGACTCCATTATTATTGATTTTAGAATGGCGCTTTTAAGTGGAGTTGTTACTACGAATGGAAATTCTGTGACTTTTGTCGATGATGCATCACCAAGTATCTTTAGTTCATCGAGCTATATTGATGGTCCAATTAATAAAATAGGCAACGAGATCTTTGTATTTCCAACTGGTGATGGGATCTTCTACAATCCTATAGAGTTAAGTACTACTCCAAATACTAGCGCTGATATGTACAGAGCAGAGTATTTTATTGGAAGTCCTGATGGCCTCTACCCCATTGCTAACCGTGAAGGAGGATTAGCTACTGTTAGTCAAGTAGAATATTGGACCTTAGATAGATTAATAGGTACTTCTGCTGAGAAAGTCACTTTGTATTGGAATGCTGGTAGTTTAGTAGGTAATCTAACAGATCTAAGAGTACTAAGATGGGATGCTGGTGACAGTGAGTGGAAAAACGAAGGAAATGGTGGTACAACAGGTACGACTTCTTCTGGAGATATTGAAAGTGCTGCAGCAATTACAGACTTTAGTCCATTTACCTTAGGGTCAACTACTATAAACAACCCACTTCCGGTTGAACTATTGAGCTTTAATGCAAAAGCAATTGGCTCAGATGTAGTCGTTAGTTGGACAACTGCTGCTGAGATCAACAACAATCGCTTTGAGATCATTAAAACTGTTGACGGTATAGAATTTGAAACCATAGCAGTTGTAGAGTCTAAAGCTGAGGGTGGCAATTCTACCGAAACTCTATACTACTCTTTACATGATCCTATTGACTTTGATCATTCGGCTTATTACAGATTGGTCCAAATAGATCACGATGGTACTAGAAAAGAATATCCATTCTTAGCTGTACATCTAAATGGACAAAGAATTTCAGTAACTGAAGAGAATGCTCACATTTATCCAAATCCAGTCTTAGAAGAAGAGTTCACACTACAGATCAATACGGATAAAGAGATTGACATCTATCTTTTCAATTTAAAAGGTCAATCAATACAGATCTCTCAGTCTAAACTCAATGAGAACTCATACAGAGTTGAATTGAACGAAAAAGTAGAAAGTGGTATCTACTTTGTCAATCTAATTGAAAGGTCAACTTCTCAACTTATTTCTAGCGAGAAGCTTATTATTCAGTAATTCTTCAGGAAAGCCAATAACTACGGGATAAGTAGACCAAAGTGGACAGCTTTATTAACATTCCGTCATACTTTTCAACAAATACGGGTGATTTTCCTTGAATTCCTTGCACCGCTTGACTTTTACTCTATATTTGTACTCGCTTCATATGAAGTATTAAACTAATTCATTAACCAAAAATTCAAAAAGATGAACAAAGCAGAATTAATTGATTCAATTGCAGATGGTGCTAACCTTTCAAAAGCTGACGCTAAAAGAGCTTTAGATGCATTTCTAGATTCTACAGGTAGTGCACTAAAAAAAGGTGACAAAGTTGCCCTAGTTGGATTTGGTACTTTCTCTGTATCTAAAAGAGCTGCTCGTAAAGGAAGAAATCCTCAAACCGGTAAAGAAATTAATATTGCTGCTAAGAATGTAGTGAAGTTCAAAGCTGGTAGCGAACTTTCTAACAAGGTTAAGTAAGTAATAACTACAAAATCAACGAAAAGCCTTTCCAATTTGGGAAGGCTTTTTTATTTGCTATAATTTCACATTTGCTCCTCATCTTCATTTTTCTATATTTGTTTGAAACCAATTGATTTAACATATAATTTCATCATATACTTATGGGAAAAGGAGATATAAAAACTAAGAAAGGAAAGATCAGAGCAGGCTCTTATGGAAAAAGCAGGCCAAAGAAAAGACCAAGTACTGCACCAGTTACAGCAAAGAAAACTACAAAGGCTAAGAAGACTGCTACTAAGGCGAAAACTACAGCTACCAAAGCAAAGCCAAAGACAGCAGCAAAAAAAACAACTGCCAAAAAATAGGATACAATAGTTTACAAACAAAAAAGGCTGCTTGAACAGGCAGCCTTTTTTATTGAATATATGAGGACAAACTATTTATACTTGGCTGCTAGCTCTTTTGCTTTGGGTATAAATTCTCGAATCTCCTTGATCCTAGTTTCATCACTAGGGTGAGTGCTTAAAAACTCTGGAGGAGCAGCTCCCCCCTTTTGTGCAGACATTCTTCCCCAAAAGTCAATTGCATCTTCTGGATTATATCCTGCCATGATCATGAATACCAAACCCATCTTGTCAGCTTCAGATTCATGCTCTCTTGAGTACTTGAGCATGCCTAACTGAGAACCAGCCCCATAAGCTGCCATGAATAGTCCCTGAGCAGCTTCAGGTTGTTCCTGCATTGCTACTGCCAAACCCATTCCTCCGAATTGCTGAATCAAGCCCTGGCTCATTCTTTCATTTCCATGTCTAGCAACAGCATGAGCGATCTCGTGACCCATAACTGTAGCAATACCTCCTGTTCCATCACATACTGGAAGAATTCCAGTGTAAAACATCACCTTTCCTCCTGGCATACACCAAGCATTCAATACATCCTGATCTGCAACGTTGAATTCCCAGCTAAACTCTTTCAATCTATCCTTCATATGATTAGACTGCATGAACTTAGTTACAGCGGCTGCTATATTATCTCCAATTTCCCTTACTTCTTTTACTCGCGGATCTGAATCAGGAAGTAAGTTCTCCGTTTTCTTTACTTCCTCATATTGGCTTAATGCCATCCCATTTAATTCGCTACTAGAAATCAAATTCACCTGCTTTCTACCAGTAATTGGAACAGTTGCACATTGCGACAAGAATGCCGCTAGGAATAGGATTGCAATTCCTTTCTTCATCATAGATATAAAATTTTATTACTTAATCTCAGCTGTAAGTTGCTGTTGTTGCAAAGCGATCATTAAAGGCTCTAATCGATCCTTCCCTCCTTCTTTCACAACACATTTTCCATTGTAATGAACAATATAAGCACACTGTTCAGCTTGAGTAGTAGTATGGTCACAGATACTTACAAGACAATCGATGACATGATCAAAAGTGTTCACATTATCATTCCATAAGATCAGTTGGGCAGCCTCAGTTAAGCTTTCCTTCTCTACGGTCTCATTCTGTTTTTGTGTATCCATAAGACATTAATTTTGGTTTAGAATTCTTGCAGCTTCATTCACTGAGATTCTTCTACCATTGTAATACACAACGACAAAAGCATCTGCAATATTGGATGAAATATTGTTCTTGTGATTCTCTGCTTGTTCTAGACTCTGGAAGATACCACTGTTGTATCTGATCAGGCCTGTAGGCAACTCTAATGCATTTACATCTTCCAAACCAGCAAACGTACCCTCCTTCACTTTCTTAGAATAAACTCCTATCTGAACAGTGAAGAACAGTTCATCAATAGTAGCTGCATTCTTTACATCTTCTCCAAGATCTGCAGTTCTCGATGGAACAGTATTCGTATTCGAAGATGGTGTTGTTCCAGAAGGTGTAGAACTGGTTCTACTTTGATCATTAGTAGCAGAAGAAGAAGATTGAGCAAGGGCTCCTGCATTACTTCTAGCAGATCTAATGCTAATTCGTTCTCCGTTTCTAAACACAACTACAAAAGCATCTTTGTATCCAAAATTTCTAATCTCATCTCTTGCTCCAACTGCCTCTCTCTCATTGTTGAATAAACCAGCCGTATATCTTGTGATTCCATTAGGTCCAGGTTCTGATGTTAAAGGTGCAAAACCTTTGAAAAGATCTTGAGGAATAGGATTTCTAAATGCTCCTACTTGAACTTTATAAACCAAGCCATCCGGAAGCTCTACTAGTGAAGGAATAGGCTTAGATTCATCATAAGCAGATTCATTTAAGCCTAGTTTAATAAATATCGGCTCATCAACAGTTCTTGGCATTCTATCAATATTAGCTAAACTAGCAGGGCGTCTAGGCGCAGAACGAATGATCTTCTCAGGATTAACGGTTCCATCATCCAATACCTCTTCAGTACTTCTTTCGTTTGCAGCTTCTGTCCCGCCATCATTTGCAGAAGGAGACTTGCGCGTGCTTACGGGAATTGGAGGACTCAGATTTAGTTCTCCTTGATTTCCAGTACTAGAAGATGTGTTATTGCTAGTTGAAGGTGTAGCTCCTCCATCATTTCCATCAATGATGTTTGAGGAAGAAGTATTAGACGATACTGGTCTTGCACCTCCATCGGCAAGCTGAGAATTTGTACTTGCACTGCTAATCTCTGTCTGAGCAGCGTAATCAGAGTAGTCAAGATCTGTAGATGTAATGTCTACTTCTTGATTCACCAGGTAAATGATCTCTGCTTGTTGAACAGCACTTAAGCTAGCAATTGATCCTCTCATTTTATCTTCAGAGCTTGCCACTAGATAATTCTTAACTCGAATGATCTTGTTCAAGGAATCGATACTATCGTCGATCTTGTCAGCTTTCAACTGGATCACCTGAGCTTGTTTGATCCTTCTCTCCTTCTCTGAAGCATCATCCGTTTCTGCAGCAGATGCCAAGATAACTTGCGCTTCCTTATCTAGCTGAAATTGCTTTTTTCTTAGTTCTACTGCTTTGTCATACTCAACTCTTGCAGCCATTCTCAACTGCTGGTTGTCTTTTGCCAAGGCAGAGAAGGTTTGATACTCTTTTGATTCAAGAACTACATTCTTTCTTTCATCGTCCACATTTACTGTATCCAACTCATAACTCTGAGTAAAGATCAAGGCTGGTTTCAACACTCCTACATCAGCAGGTACTGCCTCAAAGCCAGTATTGATCTGTTCTTCTCGTTCATAATAAACAGCTGCTTTAGCTCTCAACTGGTTTGCACTATCCTGCTTGGCCTCGTACAAACTCATTAAACTATCTCTTGTAGGACCAATATCCTCAACTTCTGCGCTTTTTCTCAATCTCTCTGCATCTGCTTCAATGGCTTCAGCATTGACAATTATTGCATCAGCCTCTTGCTTTGCAACGGCAGCATCTTCAATTGCTAATATATCCGGATCAGTAATTGTCTGGATCTGAGCATTTCTGTAACTCGGTGCAGTAGAAGTGCTAGCTGCCAATTCAGCTTCTGTATCTACCAACTTCAGTGATTCCAATGCTTGTCTTTGCTTATTCAATGCAAGCATCTCCATATCATAAGCTTTCTGAAGCTTCACTCTTTTATTATTAGCCGAAGTAGCAGCTTCTGACTCAGACCTAATTACTTGAGCATTGTTGAAATAGGTTTCAGCTTCATCTTGCAAAAGTATTGCAATGTCTAGACTGTTTGATTCAATCTCTGAATCATCATATTCATTCAGATTATTTAAGATCGAAGCATTCTTATAATACTCTTGCTGATTAACATTAGCCACATCTTCCATGGCTTGAAGCTGCAATCTCTCTGATGCTTTATCATATTCGTTTACGTCTTCAAATGCTTGTCTTCTTTCTTCAACTGTAGGCAATGTATATGCAGCTGCTCTTGCAGCGTCTGCTTTAGTGTTGAACTCTTTTGCCTGATACAATGAGGTCTTTACCGACTTCAATGCCGGACTAGCATCACTAGAGCTGTAAGTATAACCCTTGTCAAACTTAAATGCATCCAAACCCTGTGGATATGGTGAATTTGCTTCCACATCTTCTATATTGCTAGGTTCTAAGGCAGCTATTAGCTCATCCGTTCTGGAAGATCCAGCATCTTGAGATTGAGCAGGCAATACTGAAGTTGGGGTTGATCCAGTAGACCCGTCTACTGCATTTCTATTATTAGAGGAAACAGGATCAGAAGTTGAAGTAGTGTTCGCTGCTGCTATTCCACCAGATTCTGCCGCTATAGCAGATCGGAGTTGCTGTTGCTCACTCTGTTTGGAGACGATCTCTCGACTGATCTGATTGATCTCATCTTGTACAGTTTCCCTCTCTGATTGGTCATTGATCTTAGTAAGATTCGTTCTTCTTAACTCTGCTTGTTGATCCAACTCACTGATCCATTGATCATATAGCTCGATCTTTCTAGCATTGATCAGATCTTGATCTGGAAGACTTTCTGCCTGGTTCATATCTGCCAAGTACTCCTGATCAAGACTGGCAACAGATTTCATTTCAGCTCCATCTAAAGAAACCGCTCCTCTGCTTGAAGAACTAGATGAAGTCGTAGAGCCACCAGCATCCGCCATTTCGGAGATCCCAGAGCTAATGAACTCTCCCCCAACATACAATTGTGAAGGTGATAAATAATCTTTATTCTCAGCAGATGCTGCAGAGTAGGCCAATTGATCATTGTCTCTATAAGTCTTAAGATCCGTAATCAACTCCTCTCTATCTGTCGTAGATGGCATGTTCTGTTCTGCAGATGAAGAACTAACTTGAGCAATCTCTGTAGAAACTGCTGCAACTTCTTCCTTCTCTAGATTCAAAGCAGCTAACTCAGTTTCTTTCTCTGCAACTTTTATACTAGTATTCCTTAATTGAAATTGAAGATCCTCTCTATCAAGCTTCAACTCATCCAATTGACTTTGAACAGCCTCATCAGTTGTTCCTGATTCATTGGATTCAGCAATTTGATTTTCTAAGGCTGTGATCGAAGAATCAATTCTGCTGCTCTCTGCTTGTAATCCACCCAGCTTCCCTTTTTCCTCTTCTAAGGTCGAACTTTCTGTGGCTATTGCTTTGCTCAATAGCTCTTGATAGTCCTGAAGGTAATCAGAGGCAGAGCTAATTGAATTACTTTGAGATTCATAAGTAGAAATAGACCTTTCAGCATTTTGATAGTCTGCTTCCTGAATACTTGATTCTATGCCTGACTTCTGTGACGACAGATCGTTTTTCACTCCATCAATTGCATTTGAACGAGCTTCAAGCTTCTGGGCTAATGCTGCACGTATTGCAGCTCTACTTGCTAGTTCTCTAGCTTCAGCAGTCTTTGGGTCAATAGTTTGATCCGATACATTAGATTCATCATTGGCTATAGTACTAGATGCATCAGCAGCATCTGAAGAAGATGATGATAATTCTCCACTTTCTGACAACCCCTCATCTTCATTGCTTGAAGCTTGATCAGAAGTCAATTTAGATTTCTCGCTAGGATTTATACCTGCATCTGCATACGCTTGATCTGCTTGGGCCTTTAGATCTATTGCTTTTTGATAGGTATAAGCAGTTTGTGCATTGAGCTCAGCAGATTTTGAATCCATTGAATTCTCCAAATCGCTCACTCTCTTGTTCAAGTTCTGTTCTTTTTGCTGATCAACCGCCGCTGCTCCAGCAACCGCTCCACCAGCTACAATTGGTACAGAGGTAGATGGATTCAATCCTCCATTACTACTACTAGATTGATTTGCATTATTTCCCCCTGACTGATTTGAGTTATTTGCGTCTTGATTAGAAGAGCCATTGTCTGCTAGTTGTTCTTCAGTTCCCGAAGTAGAGCTAGTAGTTGTTCTATCTTGTGACCTTGCTTGGGCATTCTCCGCAACTGAAGATTGCTCTGCTGCTTGCCTGCTGTTCAGTTCAGCAAGAGCCTCTTCTGAGAAATTAATATCTAGCAATGCTTTTTGTCTTAATGTAGTCGAGCTAATGCTTGGCCCACCAGAGCTTGATTGAGCCATAGTTCCATCAAAGATGTTCTTGATCACCAATTGCTGAGCTTCCCCTTGGCCTACTAATCTCAGTTCTTGTCCTAGTACTTCAAATACATCTTGATGTGGAATCTCCACTTCACCAGTATGAATAGGATCATCCGCAGTAGTTTCTACGTTGAAACGATAAAGACCTCCATTGGAGGCAATCTCAATTTGATAGTTCCCATCCTTGTCAGTATCATAAATACCAATCGTTTCCTGAGATTTGGAATCTATCACTGTAATCTTTGCTTTCTTGAGGTCTGGATTATTCTCAGCAATGAACTTTCCTTTGATCACAGAAAGCTCTGCAGGAGCTTTCTCGACCATTACCTTATAAACCGTCACATTATCGGCTTCATTAGCTCTACTAGAGGCAAAATAGGCCAATACCTTGTTCTTGTCGGTTATAAACAATATGTCATCATCAACTGAACTAAATGCAAAATCTAGATTAACAGGAGCTTTCCATTGACCTGTGCTTTGATCAAATACACTAACAAAGAGGTCATATCCACCCATACTGCTGTGTCCTTTGGAAGCAAAGTACAATGTTCTCCCATCTGGGTGAATGAACGGATAATTCTCATCGTAAGGTGTATTGATGGAAGAGCCCAAATTCACAGGTTCTGACCATGATCTATTTCCAAGCTTCACTGTTTTGAAAATATCTCTTCCGTTCTCTCCTTTCTTTCCATAGGATGAAAAATATACCTCAGAAGCATTGGTTGGCAAGTAAATGACCGACTTCTCTCCTACCTTTTGGTCGTACTTGGTCATGAACTCCTCTGGCTTCACGATCACCTTCCCGTCTATTCCTTCTAATTCATAGATCCTAAAGAAGTCTTTTCTTGATATAGTCTGCTTGTCTAAGACTTGAACTTCATTGAGCTTTGATAGCAATTGATTGCCATTCTTAGCCATTTCTATCTGTCTCTCCACCTTGAACTCATCGATCAATTCCTTACCAGCTTTCTGCTTGAATCTGCTATAATACTTAACTGCGTCAGCAAAATTGTAATTCAGGTGATGGGCTTTACCAAGGAAATAATAAGCTAATGGTTCTACTTGACTGCTTTTTGAAATGGCAAACTTCAAATACTTCAGAGGCTTTTCCCTGTCAGCACTAGCCTCCAATAAGGTTGCCCCATATTTGTAATTGTAATTTGGATCCTGAGGATAGAGCGAAAGAAGTTGAGCAAACAAAGGCGATGCCTCTACTAACTTCCTTTCTTCAAAAAGTTTGAGCGCCTGCTCCTTAAGCTCCTCTTCAGATTTAAAATCATTCTGAGAGAAAGCCGTGCTAAATAGCATAAATGATGCTACTAAAGCAATAATTGATTTAGCCATCATTTTCAAGTAATTATATTCCGGCTCACTCTACAAATATTGTTAGATAATGAGCGGAATAGATGGTGTTTGGTCTTTTTCATTAACAATATAATGTGAAAAGCAATACTACTCCTTATTGCCTTTCCTAAGTCTATCTATTAAAACTCATTTTCAAAATCTCTTTTGAAACTTCTTCTTTCATTCGCCGATCCATACATAAATGTAAATGGCTCCTCCCCTTTTTGATGTGAGTATTTCCTCTTGTCTTTCTTCAATTCTTGTATCTGAGTATTGAAGTCGGCATTGGATGAAACCGCCTTCATCAAGCCTCTTCTATAAGTAAAATAGTACCAGTTGTCTTTATCGATCTCAATGTATATATCAATAATGTCGCCACTTCTCTTCTTGGTGATCATTATTCCGCCCTCTACGTATTTGTTTACCTCTTCTTTATTGATGTTCGTGATTCCCAGTTTTCCAAATGACTTATATGTGTTGGTCTCTTCATTCCATTTGAATTTCACATCATTGAAAACTATCCTCTTGTTCAACTCATCAGGTAGTCTCTTGATCTTCCCATTCAAGCTGAGCTGAGTAATGATCTCATCTGCCTGATCTACTCCAATAACCTCCCGCAAGCCTTTCTCATAGGTTTTTCTATTGAAATTGACAGGCTCTAGGTTGATGTTTTCATTGATATTATCTGCCATCTTCTTGATCAATCCATCATCAAAGAAGAAGTCTATGGTCATCATGAGGTCAATTACGACACTATTGTCTATTTGGTTGTGTACAACGTTTCCTGCTCCATTGAACTTCAGATTACCGGTCCTAGCTCCAATGTCAACTAAACCTTCACCAAAGACTTTGCAAGCACTTGGATCAAGACTCAAATAGTTTCCAGCCAAGGAGTTCTGATTGATCTTCTCCTTAAAAGAGATTCGATATTCACCACTTTGCGCATGATAAGTAAGATAGCCGTAAGCAGGCAACACATTGATATCACTATAATTCTCCCTTTTGGTCATGAATCCAGAATAGAAAAAGATAGAATCAATATTCAAATTGATACTTGAGGTTAAAAAGGCCCCGGAAGTATCCTTCATTCCCGTATCTACCGGTATGTATACTTGTTGAGGATCTATTTCCGATTCAAATTTGATCCAAGGTCTATTCAAACGCTCACAATCGTGGTTGATTCGGGTTGCTCCATCAAAGACCAGGAATTCTCGTCCCGCATAGAGTTTCACCCCTCCTTCAAAGGTAAATTGAGGACTCAAAGTGAAAGTGATGGTATCAGAGATAAGTCCATTACCAATGGTTTGCCCAGTAGTATCCACACTAATACTACTCAGATAAATGGTTTGCACTTGTTTGTCTACATCAACATAATCAATGTATCCAGAAGAAGCATAGTCTTTCCTTCCGAAGATATTGGTATTGGCATTGTAGATCTTATGGTACTCTGTCACACTGTTTGCAACGATCTCAGAGTTGAGCAATGGATCCATTTTCGCCTTCTTTTTGATGGTCACATCTCCTGAATCGGGATAGATCCTGGCATCTGCAGAATTGATATACACTACATTCTTAGCCTTGATCACATGTCTCCTAGAATCATAGGTTGCAACTGGAGCGTAGAAGAACAGACTGTCTTGCTCTGGATTGATGGATATGAACTTAGACCCTTCAAGATTCACATCAGCAGCCACAGCCTTTGCAGTAGAACTGGTCAACTCAATACTTCCATTATCCATGTACCATTTGAATTCTTCCATGAAGCAGATGTATTGATTCAGTGGGAACTCAATTGGATCGGTCTTACCATTGGCTTTGAACTCTGCAAAGCGACCTTTGTAATCAACATGCGCATTTACATTCTTCGTCTTCAAAGCAAAGGCTCCTGCAGCTGGATCTCTCAACTGGAAGTCGGATGTATCCGCATCAAAGGTGTTAAACTTAAAGACGAACTGATCCGATGCAAGGTCCGCTCTTTCAAAGTGATAGATGCCATCACCTTCATATGATTCTGGACTGATGGAGGTAGTTCCTTCAAAGAGGGATCTACCGTCATAAAATGCCATTCCAGTATCTGTAGTTGTTGCATAGAGCACATCATTATAAGGCAACCAACGCATGTCTGTTCTCACCGCTTTAACTGGAGGATATTCAATCTCTTCTTGTTGTTCCTCTACAAAATACTGATCGGCATTGGTCCTCATTGAATCTGGATAGAAAATGAAATCCTTTGATAAGGTGGTAGATGCAATGTATTCTAGTGTTCCGTCTCCTCTTAGACCATCATGACTCAATCGGATCTCATTATAAAACTGACCCTTACCTCCGTATGTAGGATATCCATCGGTAGGTGTATTCCTTATAAATCCTAAAGAAAAGTCCTTCTGCAGTGTAAGCTGCTCATCAAACTCAGGAAAAATACCCGCAGATGTAAAGGTTCCATCAAAACGTAATCCTTCGTTATTAAAGTTATCCAGACTATCAATGGTAAAGGGTTCAAGGGTAAAGTAGAAGTTACTTCGCTTGTATACCCCATTGAGAACCTCTTTCTTATCGTAGAAGACATAACTCTGATCAAAGGAGTTAAAAATTGGATACTGGGGGTAGTCCTTCAATCCCGATTTATTAAATGGGTCATCCACCAAAAGATCTCCGTTCACCCCTTCAATAACCGTTCTAACAGGTTTCAATATAGGTCTACCCTCCCTATCTGTCTCTTCGCTGACTGCCTTGATCTGCAGTGAATCCACATTACTGAGATTGACTTTGAAACTCTCGTATTCGAAACTAAAATCCTGCCCGTAAAAGTCCAATCTACCTGCTTTCACCTGTCCTCCAAATTCAAAGAACATGTCTTTCTTCATCTTGATCTGACCATTGGATGGTAGAATCACCACCTGTTGAGAATCACTCACTACAATTCCCTGGATGCCATTGATGGTAAGGTCATAGTTCAATAGATTGATCTTTCCATTATACACTCCATCAATGTCAGAATAGATACTGATCACATCATAATCTTTCTTTCTTGCAAAGGCTTGTGTATAATCTATCAACTTCTCATCGACATACATGAGGTCCTTTTCAAAATCGAAGTCTACAAAACCCATACTTGCTAGATCCATGGTCAGGTTCTTGGCTCCATTGTGATCCATCCCCATGGCATATCCCACTTCTTTGATCGATAGAGTTGTTCCATGAACGTCTACCAAGTTCTTGACGGCGTTCAAGGGGTGTTGTCTAGCATTCCCCCCTATCTTACGATACAATTCTTCCTTGAAGAAATTTTCTGAAGTAAAGAAGGCATCGGTCTTTGTTCCTCCCAAAAGGTTGGTTAGTTCTAGAATGGGTTCATTGGTTTTCCAATTCAATACTTCAAAATCCATTTCAATGTTGTGATAGCTATTTGAATAGGGTGCTGAAGAAAGTCCCTTACCTTCTTTGTAAAGGGTAACTAGCTTTTTATCTTGAAGGTATTTGAAATTCAAACCAGGGTGAGAAATGGAGTCTTTACCAAAATAGATGCGCACAAAAGCATTGGTAGAAACAATACGGTCGGTTCTGATCGAGAAGTTTTCCGAGCCAGTTCTTAAGAATACCGTATCGGAAGTAATGAATTCAATGATCGCCTTATTGTCCCTATCCCCTTTTCCCAAAAGCTTTGAACCAACCATTGCAAATCCACCATCAAAATTTACCCCTGGGAATAAATTATCAATTCGAATCCTTTTGTCATAGGAATCAAAACGGGGGTAAGTGGCCTTTTCCGCAGTCATATTGGCCAATAATTTGTCTTCAAGTCGGCCAACTAAGGGAGCATCCAGATAAAACGAGTTCTCAAATGTTACTGAATCAGCCTTGTACTCAGACCTACGTGTATCGATCTTATAATTCCTTAGTTCAGCAAAGACTTCATCATCCAAAAGTCCAGCCTTTTGCCAAGTGACCGTTCCTCCTTGTCCCACCCAAATCTTCTCAGTTGGATAGTAGGCTCCTTTGGTACTAAAGATCTTCATACTATCTCTTTTGGCGTAGCAGACTAGATCCAATTTCTCAAAACTGATCTTTGGTAAGCTATCAAATCCAAAGCGATAGTCGTTGTTCGAAGAAGACCAAATGGTAGATGCTGAATAATACATGGCATTCTCTCGAAATAGATCATTACAGAATTCCAGAAAACTGGTGAAGTTCTTCTTCTTCCTCTCTTCCAAAAGCTTTAAAAGTATTGACTCCCAAGCGGCATAACTCTCCTCTGTTTGATTCTCATCAACAACGAATGAGCCCACAGTAAAGAGAAAGTTTCTAAAGTCTGGGAAGGCTCTGAGTTTCTTCTTGAGCATCTTATTGGTGATGGTATACACCCCTTGACGTTGTCTTTCAGTAAAATAGCCACCGTACCACACTGCCTCAAATTGCTTCATGAAGTCTTTACCTTCTTTCCTAGCATTGACTAGAAAAACCTCCATGGTTTCAAAGAATTCAATGGAATCCGAAGGAAATGAGGTAGGAGCCTGTGAATATGCCTTCTGATTAAAGCATAACAACATCAGAGTGATAAAGACTGTGGCTAGAAATCCCCTCATTGCTTTGGTTGTAGATTTATAAATAAACTGAATTTGCTCTACTTATCAAAAGCTATTCCAATCTAAATATCAACCTTTTTCTGTGAGTTGATAACGAACTGCCATCCACTCTTCATTCTCTATCTCTTTTATTTTTAGGAGATTATGTGATAGACAATGGGCAGACACCTCATTCTCATCGTTTCTGTAGAAGCCAGAAAGCAGAAGAAAAGCATCTTCTTTTAGCAATTCGCTATACATCTTCATTTGATCCAGCAAGACATTCTTATTGATGTTGGCCAATACAATATCGAATTTTCTTCCTTTGAGTTCTGAAAGAGGTAAAGAGCCTAGCAAAGCGAGATTATCTGCCGTATTGTTGCGTTCAAAGTTTTCTTGCATGTTCTCATATGCCCAGTCTTCAATATCAGTAGCAATTACCTCAGATGCACCCATTTTTCTAGCTAGAATTGCCAATATCCCTGTTCCGCTGCCTAAATCTAGGACTGATTTCCCCATCAGATCCATCTCACGCATCAAAAGGATCATGTTCTGAGTAGTGGCATGATGTCCAGTGCCAAAAGACATTTTTGGCTCTATTTCAAGCACAAATTGGAATCCATCTTTCGATTCATGAAATGGTGCTCTTACATAACAAAAATCTTCGATCGCCAGCGGAGGAAAATTCTTCTCCCATTCTTCATTCCAATTGACTTTTTGCAATTTCTGATCTTGGATCAGTTTGAATGGAATATCTAATTGATGAATACTAGTCAGCAAGCTATCATCGTAGGAGTTCTCTTCTACATAAGCTTTTAGAATTGGCGGTTCTTCTTGAAAACTATCAAATCCCAATTCGGATAATTGGGCCAATAGTATCGGCAGATAGATCTCTGGATCTGCTAGTTCAAAAACGAGTTCCCTATGCTCCAAATCAAAGTAAATTATAGATTGCAACAAAAGAAGATGCGTCTAGAGATGCACCGCCAATTAGGCCTCCATCAACATCTTCTTTCGAAAAAAGCTCCTCTGCATTGTCAGGTTTGCAGCTCCCCCCGTATAGAATGGATAATGATTGAGCTGAAGATGACCCATACTGTTCCTCTACTTTTGATCGAATGAAAGCATGCATGTCTTGTGCTTGATCCGAAGTTGCTGTTTTACCTGTTCCAATGGCCCACACTGGTTCGTAAGCAATGATCAGTTTAGAGAATTCATCTGCAGATAGTTCAAAGATCACTTTCAATTGTTCTTCGATCACCTCATACTCCCTTTCTGATTCTCTTTCTTCCAATGATTCGCCAATGCAAAAAATGGGCGATATGTTAGAAAGAAGTAATTGCTTCACCTTGGCTAGTAATTCATCCTCAGATTCATTTTGATAAATCCTTCTTTCTGAATGACCTACCAAGCAATATTCTACATCTATGGACTTCAACATGGAGCAAGAAACTTCACCAGTATAAGCGCCATTCGCTTCATGGTGGACATTCTGTGCACCCAATTCAAGGCCACTTGTTCCAATGAGCTTCTTTGTTTCTGATAAGTGAGTGAAAGGAGGAATAAGAATCAAGTGATTCCCTTCTTTTTGATTGAAATTCCTCAATATCCCTTCGGTCAATGATTTTCCCTCTGGAAGATCTTTATTCATCTTCCAATTACCGGCAACGATTTTCTTCCGCATCTAATTTGGTTTGGTTTATTTGATCCTCAATCTAGGATCGAGGAATCCGTATGCTATATCAACTAGAATATTTATGATCACAAAGATAATAGCGATAATCAATACAGCACCCATTACAATGGGTAGATCGTATTTCTCAAGAGCGTTGACTATTTCCCAGCCTATGCCCTTCCATGAAAAAATGATCTCTACAAATACAGCACCAGCCATTAGGCTTGCAAACATGCCAGAAAGAGCTGTAACTACAGGATTCATAGCATTTTTTAAACTGTGTTTCCACAAGGTAGTTTTAAAGGCCAAACCTTTTGCTTTAGCAGTCCTAACATAGTCCATTGAAAGAACTTCTATGAGTGAATTCCTACTCAATTGCAATACAACTGCCAAGGGTCTAATTCCAAGGGTTAATGCCGGAAGGATCAGATTTGACCATTGAATGTACTCTCCCCTCCCCAGATCATCCACTTCATATAAACTTCCACTCATATTCAAGCCTGTAAAATCTGCTAAGACAAAGCCAAATATCCAAGCGAAGATCACACCGATAAAAAAGGAGGGCAAAGCCATACCAGATGTGGCAATTAACAAGAGGGCTCTATCAATCCATGTATTCTGATACAAAGCAGCGATGGTGCCTAAAAAGATCCCCAGGAATGCCGCAAGAATGATTGATGCTATGGCTAAGACTGCAGTTTCCGGTAGACTTTCGAAAAGGATCTCAGAAACATCCTTTCTACTCTGATACGACCTTCTCAGATAGGGTTTTTTCAGCAGAAGAATCGATTGATCTGATTCATAGATGCCGAATCCTTTGTATTTTGATTGGTCGTAGTAATAGGGAGAGCTCTCTGATTTTAGATGATAAGAAATGGGTGAAAGATCATTAAGATACAGCAAATATTGGTAGCTAATGGACCTGTTCAATCCAAGCTCCTCTCTGATCTCATCAATTGCCTCTTGATCTGCTCGCTGCCCCAACATCATCCTAGCTGGATCGCCAGGCAAGACATTGAAAATAAAAAAAACCAAACTAACCACCCCCAACAGTACTACAGCACCGTAAAGTAGTCGTCTTATGATGAATGAAAACAACTTATTTCAGTTGATTGATGGTTGGAAGCTCGTTGTAATGCCACTTTCCTATGACCGTTCCCCTTTCCATATAAATTATTCCAGGGTTGGACCTAACAATGGTCTTCAAGACGATCCCATCAGTCGTATAGAACTGCATGGGCAAGTTGTACTTTTGGATCAAAGCATCATTTTCCTCTACTGAAGCGGCTGAAAGTCCAATGGTTACAATGTCATTGTTTGACCCATCAATGGCTAGTTTTCCAATGTCTTCCCAAACAGACTCCTCTGCAGTGCTGAGATCATATGAAATGACCATGATCACTTTTTCAATTTCCAAGAATATATCGGTCATGTCACTACCAGAGGCAGAGATAATGGTGAAATCTGTGATCTTAGGTAGTTCGCCTTGAAGTACTAATTTATTCTCTGTATTTACCCATTCCCAATCTTTGTTCTCCCACAACTTAGCAGCAGTAAATTCTGCAGTAGTGAAATCTTTCTCCTCCCCTGTTTTTATATTCTTATAGGTCAAGATGTTCTCATAGACTGGCTCTTGAGCTCCTGGAGGTAAAACCATCTGGGCTGGTAAGTTCTTACCTACTGCATATGGTCTAAAATCTTTGAAAGGCAAGTATTCTATGGCCCAAACTCCAATGATCAAACTCAAGACCGCTGAGACCCATGTGGACGATGGCGCCGCTAGTTTTGTTATTCTGCTGAACTTGAGAACTACATTGATTCCCAATGCCCCCAACATGAAATAAAGAGGCAAGTACCAGTCGAGCATGTACGAAAGCAAGAACATGTTCAAGGCTGATATGGCGAAATAGATCAGATCAAAATTCCTGTCCGGAAACGGGATGATCTTGTTTCTGTTAAAGAACAAGAACAGTATAAAGACTAGTAGAATAAGGTCCTTTATAAATGAATCCCAGGGAGTAAGTGGAATTGCATCACCAAAACAACCACACGATCTAACAATCTCGAATACTGCTGAAGCAAAAGTCAATATGGTGAAGAAAACGATCATGATCAACAGCTTCCAAGTGGTAAGCTTCATCCTGTAACCCACCAAAACAGCAATTCCTAGAACAATTTCTGCAATGCAAATTCCAGTAGCTAGTGGAACTAAGATTGCATGAAGCCAGTCCCATCCCATTCCAAATTCAATGAAGTATTCTTCCAATTTGTATGAAAATCCCAATGGATCGTTCAATTTCACTAATCCACTAAAAACAAAGAGGTTTCCAACAACCAGTCTTGAAATATGCAGTATTGTTCTCATATACTTCTAAAGTTCTTCTAGGTTAAAAATGTTCTACAATTATGCTTCTTCCAATTGGATCAATGCAAATACGGCATAATTGATCATGTCTAAATAGTTTGCATCCAGTCCTTCGGAAATAATGGTCTTTCCATCATTCTCTTCGATCTGTTTGATCCTTAATAGTTTTTGCAAGATCATATCCGTCAAAGAAGAGGTCCTCATTTCTCTCCAAGCTTCATCGTAATCATGATTCTTGTTCTCCATCAATGACTTCGCCTTGTTGACGTATTCATTGTAGGTATTCATCATTTCCTCCTGACTGAGATCTGAATCTTCAGTATATCCTTTCTCCAGTTGAACCAAAGCCATCACGCAGTAATTGACAATTCCTTTGTACTCAGATGACACACCTTCTTCCACTTTGCTGTACCCCTTCTCTTCGAGGCTTCTAATTCTTTTCGCTTTGATGTACAATTGATCGGTTAAGGAACTCGACCTCAAGATCCTCCATGCAGTGCCATAATCCTTCATCTTTTTCTCAAAAATTTCTCTACACTCTGCAACAGCTCTATCATATTGTTCGGAGGTCTTTCCCATGCTTTATCTTACTTTTGGATGATGGTTTATAAGGCGAAAATAACCTTTTTCGGATGAAAATTTCCTTAAATATCAATGGCAGATTAATGCAATGGGAGAAGCCTATTGTAATGGGCATTTTGAATTTAACCCCTGATTCCTTCTACGATGGAGGGGCCTACTCTTCTGATAGTTTGGTTTTAGCTCAAGCAGAAAAAATGCTAAATGATGGAGCTACTATTATCGATGTTGGCGGATTTAGCAGTCGACCTGGTGCAAAAATGATCGAGGAAGAAGAAGAGATCAAAAGAATAGCTGCATCTGTTTCAGCGATCTGCAAAGAGTTCAATGATGCTCTTATATCCATTGACACTTACAGGAAGAATGTAGCAGAGATCTGCATTGACCATGGTGCTTCTATGATCAACGATATTTCCGGAGGATTGTGGGATAAGGACCTTCCCCCTTTCCTATCCTCACAACAGATACCCTACATTATTATGCACATGCAAGGTGAGCCTGAGAGCATGCAAAAATCGCCCACTTATGAAGAGGTGACCAAAGAGATCTATCTGTGGTTCTCAAAAAGATTGACCTATTTGGATTCCCTAGGAATCAATGACATCATCATTGACCCTGGCTTTGGCTTTGGTAAGAGTCTCGAGCACAATTATCAACTCCTCAAAAATCTTGATCATTTTAAGCATTTAGAAAGACCAATATTAGTTGGAATCTCTAGGAAGGGTCTGATCCAAAAGGTAATTGATCAAGATGCTTCATCTTCTCTAAACGGCACAACTGCAGCACATACGATTGCGCTGCTAAAAGGGGCCAATCTCTTGAGGGTGCATGATGTAAAAGAGGCCAAAGAAGCCATAGAGATTGTTGACTATTATCAAAAGCAGTAATATTGTTGACATGATCAATTCACTCCCATTTGCATTTATTAGTCTAAGATGGCTTGATGTACTTGACATCTTCTTAGTAGCTGTATTGATCTATCAGTTGTACAAGCTGGTAAAAGGAACAGTGGCCATTCGGATCTTTCTTGGAATTCTTGCTATTTACCTCCTATGGAAATTGGTCTCTGCCCTAAGCATGGAGCTACTTTCTGAGATATTGGGACAATTTATCGGAGTTGGTGTCTTGGCCTTGATCATAGTGTTTCAGCAAGAGATCAGAAGGTTCTTACTCATTGTTGGTTCTCAAAGCCCTTTTGCTGGTGCTGGTTTGGTAAATAAGATCGTAAACTGGTCGAAGGCGAACACTGAAGAAGAAGAGCTAGACATTAATGCCATTATTCGAGCATGTTACAATATGTCGAGGAGTAAAACAGGTGCTCTAATTGTTATTGCAACCGATACTGAACTTAAGTTTCATACCAGTACTGGCGATCAGATAGACGCCAAGCTTAGCGCAGCACTTTTAGAATCCATTTTCTTCAAGAATAGCCCTTTACACGATGGTGGAGCCATTATACATAAGAACAAGATCGTTGCAGCTAGGTGTATACTACCTATCTCAGACAATCCTAAAATACCATCTAGTTTAGGACTAAGACATCGAGCAGCAGTTGGCTTAACAGAAAGCACCACAGCCATAGCCATTGTTATCTCAGAGGAAAATGGAACCATTTCCCTAGCTTCTGGTGGAAAATTAAAAAATGGAATTAGCAGTGAAGAACTCGGTGAAGAGATCAAAGCTGCTATGAAAAAGGATCAAGCTCCTTCTTGAGCCTTTCGAATACTATCTTGTCTTTCGAACTCTTCAATTAATTGTTCTGGAGTCTTCCCCATGTTCTGGATGGAATACTTAGCATCATCTGCCATGGCATGTCCCGGATACAACAAGATGAACTCTTCGTATACTTCTTTTGCTTGTTCGTAGTCTCTTGCTTGATTCTCCAGGACAAATGCTCTTAGGAACATTGCATAAGGTCTTTTTTCATAATCTGGATAGTCGTCATAGACTTTAGCAAAGTATTTGATGGCTTGAATGGTGTGGTTCAAACTCATGGCCAGTTCTGCCGCCTTGAACATTCTATCAGCAGAGTTAGCTCTATTTGGAAAATTAACGGCATAGATAAAATAAGCTTCCATAAGATCTGCCGCTTTTTGACTGTCTATTCCACTTTCATCTGTATTGAGCACTTTCTCTCTCTTAACGATCTCCGCTTCTAGATTATCCATACTCATTTTGTCCAATGCTATGTAAGTACTTTCTGTTTCATTGGCATTATTGTTTTCGCTTGAAGAGCAAGAAGTAAATACAATGCTTACACTTAATCCTAAAATGAATAATAGATTTTTCATACTGCTAATTTGGTTTAAAATTACTTTGGAAACTTCATACGATAAGACACCTTAACGTTTCCTTTTGATATATTGTTGAGTTTACCTTTTAATAATCTTCTTTTTAAGGGACTAATGTGATCGGTAAACAAGATCCCTTCAATATGATCATACTCATGTTGAATAATTCTAGCGGCAATTCCCTCATAGACTTCTTCTTTCAAATTGAAATCTTCATCCATATACTCAATGGTGATCTTTGGCTGTCGGTTCACATTTTCTCTAACACCAGGAATACTTAAACAGCCTTCATTGAACGCCCACTCATCACCCTCTTCTTCAACAATGATAGGATTGATAAAGGTCTTCTTGAAGCCTTCTAAAGTCGGATCATCTTCTGCAAAAGGAGAAGCATCCACAATGAACAATCTTATGGATTTGCCGATTTGCGGTGCTGCAAGTCCAACCCCTTCAGCCTTGTACATGGTCTCGTACATGTTTTCGATCAGCTCGCCTAGAAAAGGATAATCTTCCTCGATCTCTTCTGCCTCCTTCTTCAAGACAGGGTCACCGTATGCAACAATTGGTAAAATCATGGCGCAAAAGTAATGAGTTGAATTAAAATAACACAGTCAAATGAGGCAGTTGAAGAGCAATAAAAAATCCTAAATGATTAATTTTGTATTCCATTTTTTAATTTCCAGAACATGAGTGAAGTAGCAGACAAAGCAACTAAGACAAGCGGTTCAATGAGCAAGGAAGAGTTCAGACAAAGTGTACTTGAGGATTATCGCTTGGTGAATGTCAGCAGAGAAACTTCATTATTGGGCAGAAGAGAGGTCCTTACTGGGAAAGCAAAATTTGGAATTTTTGGAGATGGCAAGGAAGTACCTCAGATTGCAATGTCTAAGTTCTTCCAAAATGGAGATTTTAGATCCGGCTATTATCGCGATCAAACATTCATGATGGCTATCGGAGCTTTGAACGTTGAAAGCTTTTTTGCTCAGCTCTATGCACATCCAGATATTGATAAAGAGCCCGCATCAGGAGGAAGATCCATGAACGGTCACTTTGCAACAAGATCTTTGGATGAAAATGGAGATTGGAAGAAGCTAACAGAAATGAAGAATTCTTCAGCCGACATCTCTCCTACTGCTGGACAAATGCCTAGGCTACTTGGATTGGCACAAGCTTCAAAAGTTTACAGGAATAATGACTTACTAAAAGAACATACCTACTTTAGCAATGCTGGAAATGAAGTTGCTTTTGGAACCATTGGCGACTCTTCTACTTCTGAAGGATTATTTTGGGAGACCATCAATGCTGCAGGTGTTCTTCAAGTACCAATCGTCATGTCTGTATGGGACGATGGACATGGAATTTCGGTCCCTAAGAAGTATCAAACTACCAAAGAAAGCATTTCTGAAGTATTGAGCGGATTCCAAAGAGAGGAAGGTGGAAAGAACGGATACGAGATCCTGAAAGTTAAGGCATGGAACTATCCCGCATTGATCGAGACTTATGAGAAGGCGGTTAAGATCGCCCGAGAAGAACACGTTCCTGTTTTGATCCACGTTGAAGAAGTTACTCAACCTCAAGGCCACTCCACTTCTGGATCGCATGAAAGATACAAATCCAAAGAGCGACTAGAATGGGAGACTGAATTTGATTGTATCCGAAAAATGGGTGAATGGATCGTTGAGAACAAGCTTGCTACAGCAGAAGAATTAGAAGAGATCCAAAAAGAAGCCAAAAAGACAGTTAGAGAAGGTAAAAAAGCAGCTTGGGATGAATTTGTTGCAGATGTGATGACTGAAAAGAATCAAGCAGTTGAGTTGATCGAAGCTTTGAATACTCAAATGGGCGATGGTTCCCTAGATACTGAGATAGCTAAATTGAAGGGATTAAACGAGCCAATTCGCAAGGATCTTCTTCATGCTGTTCGTAAATCCATTCGATCAAGCAGGAATAATGCTTCTGACGCAAGAACCAATTTGATCAATTGGTACGAGAGTATACAAGAATTAAATAGCAGAAAATACAGTAGTCACCTTTACTCAGAATCAAGCTTATCCCCTCTTCAAACAACAGAAATTCTTCCTGAATATTCTGAGGATGCGGAAGAAGTTGATGGAAGGGTTGTTTTGAGAGATAACTTTGATAAACTCCTTGAAAAATATCCTGAGGCCCTGATTTTCGGTGAAGATTCAGGAAAGATCGGAGACGTGAATCAAGGATTGGAAGGTCTGCAAGAGAAGTATGGCGAATTGAGAGTGAGCGATACTGGAATTAGAGAAGCAACTATTGCAGGACAAGGCATCGGCATGGCCATGAGAGGCTTGAGACCAATTGCTGAAATTCAGTACTTGGATTATCTATTGTATGCTCTGCAAATCATGAGCGATGATCTTGCAACCGTTCATTACCGTTCTGCTGGAGGTCAAAAAGCTCCTTTGATAGTGAGGACTAGAGGACACCGACTAGAGGGAATTTGGCATTCTGGATCACCAATGGGTGTGATCATTAACTCCTTAAAAGGAATACATGTTTGCGTTCCAAGGAACTTGACAGACGCAGCTGGATTCTACAATACACTTCTTGCAGGGGATGATCCCGCATTGATCATTGAACCTTTGAATGCTTATCGTTCAAAAGAAAGAATGCCTTCCAATCTTGGAGAATTCAAATTAGCCTTGGGTATCCCTAATGTTGTAAAAGAAGGAGCTGATATTACCATGGTAAGCTACGGTTCTACTTGTAACATCGCTGAGCAAGCCTTGGAAGAATTAGGACAGATGGGCATTGATGTAGAATTGATCGATCTAAGAACGCTGATGCCATTTGATAAAGAACACTCCATCGTAGAGTCATTGAAAAAGACCAATAAACTATTGGTAGTAGATGAAGATGTGAATGGTGGCGCTTCGGCCTTTATTCTTCAACAGATCTTAGAAGAGCAAGGCGGATACTATCATCTGGATGTTGAGCCTAGAACCCTGTCTGCAAAAGACCATCGACCAGCCTATGGAACAGATGGCGATTATTTCTCAAAGCCAAGTATCGATGATATCATTGATGCAGCTTACAATTTGATGAGAGATGTAGATCCAGAGAATTTTCCCTCATTATATTGAACTAGGGAAAACTCAAAAGCTCTCCCCTCCTGCCTTCCCCGGTAGTGGGAAAAGATCCAATCCCATGGTTTTGGTTAACAAAACTGCAATGAAGATGAGGATGGATATGAATATCACCACCAAGAGGTAACTTAAAAGGAATGAAAGGAGATATTTGAAGAGTGAGACAAAGTAATTTTCCTCAAAAGTTGATTTGTACACATATGCCATGATCAGCACATTGGATAGCATACTCAGCCAAATCATTACTCCTGCTGAATGAAAAATGTACTGCAATAAGGTAATGATCACTCCAACAGCAGTAGTCAATGCAAAGCCATACGAATTCACCACCATGTGCTCGGTGAAATTGTATTTCTTCTTCCTGTAAAACAAAAGACTAAGTAGCGCAATTACAGGCACATTTGCCATAATGACGAAGTTCAAATACTTCTTCATGACGGCATTGGTCTTCTCTTGAATGGCACGTTGAGACTCTGAATATTCCATACTATCAATGATCTCTGCTGTTTGCTCATCAAAGGTGCCTAGGAAGATTACGAACAGTGTACTGATGGTGGCCCAAACGAACAAGATCCTGAATGGATGCATGTATCGAACTGTCACCCCATTGAGAACATTCCTAATAACAAATCCAGGATTCACCAATAATTCTCTAGTGGTATACATGAATCCGTGGTCTAAGTTGAAAATGGAATTCAGCAACCAAGCCACGCTATCTTTCAAATTAAAACGCTTGTTGATCACTTTCTGACCACAATTGGGGCAATAATTACCCTCAAAATCATTCTTACAGTTCTTACAATTGATCATATCTAAAAACTAAAAGTGTGGATAGCTGTTAAGGTCAGGGGTGCTAACTCACTACAGTTGAAGCTGTTTCAAATAAAAGAAAAATCTCGCTTCAAATCGAACAAAAATCAAATTTGATAGTTTTATTTTCATTATTAATAGTATTACTATTATATTTGCACTGTTAAATATTGGTTATGTTAGATATAGTATCATCTATTCACATACAGCTAAATGATAGCATGTATATTAAAGATCCGGAAAGCAGTGAGTTGGGCAAAAGGATCATTGGCGGAAGTATTGATCTGATCCATGAGATCGGTTTTGAGCAATTCACCTTCCGAAAACTTTCACAAACAATCAGTAGCACTGAGGCATCAATCTATCGCTACTTTGAAAGCAAGCATAAATTGCTACTCTATTTAACCGCCTGGTACTGGTCGTTCATGGAGTGCCAATTGGCATTTCTAACAACCAATGTAGAAGACCCAAATGATCGTCTAGATAGGGCAATCAGGCTCATAACAAGTGTTGCAAGTGATGAAGAGTTCTATCGTGTTTTCAATTTGGGAAAGATCACCCAGATCGTGAACTACGAATCAATGAAGAGCTATTTGATCAAAGAGGTGGATGAAGTAAACAAAGATGGGGCCTTCATTCCTTATAAGAAATTCGTGGAAATGATCTCCGATATCATAGAAGAGATCAACCCAGCTTATCCTTATCCACATATGCTGGTTTCAACTGCTATTGAAGGAGCTCATTTACAAAGGTTTTTTGGAGAGCATTTACCAAGATTAACCGATGTGAAGAAGGGTGAGGATTATCTCTATGATTTCTATAAAGACATAATTATCAAAGCAATAAAGAAGTAAGATGAACCTAATTGACAGCGCGAAGATCACTCCACTGGATCGATTTTGGAGATTGCTGAAGCCAGACTCTTCAGAGATCAAGAACGTGTATACCTATGCGATCTTTAGAGGATTGGTAAACTTAAGTCTTCCACTTGGGATCCAGGCCATCATTAACTTGATCCAAGGGGGTAGATTCAGTACCTCTTGGTTGATCTTGGTTGCCCTAGTATCAGCTGGAACAGCATTGACCGGACTACTGCAGATCTATCAATTGAGGATCGTGGAGAACTTACAGCAAAAGATATTTGCTAAAGCTGCTTTTGAATTTGCCTTCAGAGTTCCAAGGATAAAAATGGATCAGCTTTACAAGGAATACGCTCCTGAATTAATGAATCGATTCTTTGATATCATTAGTATCCAGAAAGGACTGTCCAAGATCTTGATCGATTTTACTGCGGCCATCTTGCAAATTGCATTTGGATTAATACTGCTCTCCTTCTACCATCCATTCTTCATCTTGTTCAGTTTTCTATTGGTGATCTTATTGTATTTGATCTTCCGATTCACAGCGCAAAAAGGACTTGAAACGAGTTTAGAGGAGTCGAAAAACAAATACAAAACCGTTCATTGGTTAGAGGAGATCGCTAGAACCAATACCACTTTCAAACTGAGTGGAAGTACGCCGCTACCGCTAAAGGTGATGGACGAAAATGTGAGCAACTATCTCACTTCAAGAGAAAATCACTTTAACATATTGATCCGACAATTCTCCTTGATGGTTGGCTTCAAAGTATTGATCACAATAGGGCTCTTGGCAATTGGTGGATTGCTGGTAATGGAGCAATTGATGAACATCGGTCAGTTCGTTGCGGCGGAGATCATCATCCTCTTGGTTCTTGGCTCAGTAGAAAACCTAATTAAGAGTTTAGAGACCATTTACGATGTCCTTACAGGATTGGAGAAAGTTGGTCAAGTAACTGATCTAGAATTAGAGAATCGACAAGGGCTGGATGTGGAAGTAGAATGTACTTCTGATGGAATGGATGTTGAGATCGTTGATCTTACCTTCTCCTACCCTGGTCAAAGAGATAAGATCCTAACTAATCTATCACTTGACTTTAGTAGAGGTGAATTTGTGGTGATCGTTGGTCCAGCTGGATCGGGAAAAAGTACCTTGATGAGATTACTCGCCGGTTTGTACGACCATTACGATGGACAGATCATCTACGACGAAATCAACAAAGAAAGTTTTTCCGCAGAATCTCTACGCTCCGCCATTGGAGACTTCCTCTCCCAAGAAGAGCTCTTCCAAGGAACTGTACTTGAAAATCTGACCATGGGTAAACCCGTCAGCATTGATCGTGTAAAGGAAGTGATCAGAGAGATTCATCTTACAGGATTCATCAACAAACTTCCAAAAGGTTTTGACACCAGTTTGGACCCACAAGGAAGTGGATTAGCAGATAGTACAGTGCAGAAGCTATTGATCGCAAGAGCTATAATCAACGAACCAAAACTACTGGTCATCGAAGACAATATGCGCGCTTTGGACGAAGGTCAAAAGAAAGATATCATTGATTACTTGAGCATGAAAGAGAATAAATGGACGACTGTGATCGCCTCAAAAGATCCTATGGTTATGGAAAAGGCAGATCGCGTGATCGAATTAGTCGACGGTCGTGTTGCATTCAATGGAAGCGCAGATATATACAAAGAAGTAAAAGGGAAATAGATGTTAAACATTAGTCAAAATAGCATAAATGAGGACTTCAAGCAAGAGGAATTTAGATCCTTAAGACTTGTCAACTCTAAGATCTCAGGCAAGGTCTTCAAGAAGATCATGAGCTACTCTTTTGGTATAGGATTGGTCTTCATGTTCTTACCTTGGACACAGAACATTCGAGGAGATGGATACATTACTACCTTGGATCCAAAACAAAGGCCACAAACCATTCATTCAGTAATTGCTGGAAGAATTGAAAAGTGGTACGTAAATGAAGGAGATTCGGTAAATAAGGGCGACACTATTGTTTATATCACAGAAGTGAAGGACCAATATTTTGATCCACAGCTTCTGAATAGAACGCAAGCTCAGCTAAATGCGAAAACTTCATCTGTTGAATCATATGAGGAGAAGATCAATGCCTTGAAGAGGCAAATTGAGCTGAAACAGCAAAACAGGGAGTTGAAGTTCCAGCAGAACACCAATAAACTTCAACAGGCTAAATTCAAGTATACCAGTGATAGCATGGACTTCAAAGCTGCTGAGATCAATTACGAGATTGCTGTGAAGCAGTATGAAAGGATTGAGGCCATGTATCAAGATGGATTGAGATCCTTGACCGATACAGAGAATAGAAAGAACAAAATGCAAGAGGCCAAGGCCAAGTTGATCTCTGCAGAGAATAAGTTCTTGAGCAGTAAGAATGAAGTGATCAATGCAAGAGTAGAGATCAACTCAACTGATGCTTCTTATAGAGATCAGATCTCCAAAGCAGAATCTGACCTATATGCTGCTATGTCGGCCAAATTCGATACAGAAACAGAAGTGAATAAATTGAGCAATCAACTTTCTAACTACGAAGTGAGAAGCTCATATTACTACATTACTGCTCCTCAAGATGGTCAGATCACACGTGCATTGCAAGTAGGTCTTGGTGAAACCATCAAGGAAGGCACTCCCCTAGTGAGTATTATGCCTAGCAATTCACAATTGACCGTAGCCATGTATGTTGAGCCAATAGATCTGCCTCTTGTGCAGAATGGAGAGCATGTGAGGATCCAATTTGATGGATGGCCTGCCATTGTCTTCTCTGGATGGCCCAATACTTCTTATGGAACCTATGGAGGCCTAGTAGTTGCCATAGATAAATTCATTAGTGATAATGGGAAGTTTAGAGTATTGGTTGCACCTGATCCGGAAGATCATCCTTGGCCAGATGCACTGAGAATTGGTGGTGGAACCAACAATATGCTCTTGCTCAACGATGTACCAGTGTGGTATGAGGTATGGCGACAAGTCAATGGATTCCCACCGGAGTTCTACAAGATCAACAAAACCAATCCAAAAAACCTGATCGAAAAGAAAGTCTAAAAATGAGAACGGTATTTCTACTTTTCTTGATGGTCTATTCCATATCAACGATTGGACAAGACCAAGATTCGTCCATCCATATTGATGAAACTCTAGACTACACCACCTTTATGGAGTTGGTCAAGAATCATCATCCTTTGGCAATGAATGCTCAGCTACAATCAGACTTGGGAGAAATGAACCTCAGAGCCAATAGAGGTGGATTCGACCCTAAACTCTACGCTGATGTTTCGCAGAAGTATTTTGACGAACTGCAATACTACTCTCACCAAGAAGGAGGAATTGTTGTGCCTACTTGGTTGGGAATTGAAGTAGAAAGTGGCTATCAGAACAACGATGGAACTTATCTGAATCCAGAGGAGTTTGTTCCGGATGACGGATTATGGTGGGCTGGTTTGTCTGTACCTATTGGAAGAGACCTCTTCATAGATTCCAGAAGGGCTGCATTGAGAAAGGCTCAACTGTATCAAAAAGGAACAGTTATCGAGCGTAGATTGATGCTCAATGATCTTTTGGTAGAAGCTGGACAAGCCTATTGGGATTGGTTTGCCTCCTACAATGCATTTCGAGTGCTGGATGAAGCTGTTCAGGTAGTGCAAACCAGGTATGACAACACCCTGATTGGAGCGAAACTGGGCGAGCAAGCGAACATTGACACCGTAGAATCAAAGATCCAATTGTTCAACAGAAAAGCCAAGTATCAAGAGGCTCGTGCAAAGTATTTGAATACTCAAGTACTGCTTAGCACCTTTTTGTGGGATAAAGGACAAATTCCGCTGGTACTTAGAAGTGATGTTCGACCACCGGAGATCTTGAACATGGACCCAGTTCCCTCTTCTACCATATATGAAGATAGTTTGTTGAACAATCACCCCATGCTGCAATACAATCGATTGAAGATCGATCAATTGGAAATTGATAGGCGATTAAAAGCTGAGCAGATCAAGCCCAAGTTAGATCTCAAGTATAGAGCACTACAAACAGCATGGGAATACGATCGAGAAGGTGCTGGTATTCTCAATGACAATTATAGTTGGGGATTGAGTTTTAGCTTCCCGATCCTGATCAGAAAAGAGCGCGGAGAGTTGCAAAAGATGAAGATCATGTTGCAGCAATCAGAGAACGAGTTCTTCAGCAAACGTCAGGAGCTTCAATTCAAGTTGAGAAAAGCGATCAATGATTGGGACGCTTCTGCTCGACAAGCAGAGTTGTATCGAGATGCTAGTTTGGATTATCAACGACTATTAGAAGCAGAGCAACGACTTTTTAATGTTGGAGAAAGCTCAGTATTCATGGTCAATAGCCGGGAACTGGGGTACATTAGTGCTCAGTTGAATTGGATCAAATCCATGGCCGATAATCGTATCTCTGAATTGGATACCTATTACATGTTGGGAATCCTATCAGATCGATAAGATTTTCGTTTTTCCATTCAGAAAACCATTGTATATTTGCAGCCCTAAAAATGGAGCTTCTTTCATGGAAGCTTGAAGATGGCGAGGTAGCTCAGATGGTTAGAGCGTCGGATTCATAACCCGGAGGTCGGCAGTTCGATTCTGCTCCTCGCTACACAAAAGCTGCAGAGAAATCTGCGGCTTTTTTTATTGCGCATCTCATCTCTCACATCAATCTTCTAGCTTCTATCTTCCAATTTCCTCTTCCCAACGATCTGCAAGATCTGCTGCAGCCTTTTGATATTGGCCTAGGGCTGCCAAGTAATTCCTGTAAAGCAACAGATAGAAATTGGCTACTTTGTTTCTGTAGATCGGATCTTTGGCCATATAGTCAAAGAAATCATCAGTCCTTACACCCATTACCCAATAGGCATACCATTGATGATTGTCCTTCCAATCATTCAAATTCCCTTTAACATCTTCTTTCAGAAGCTCTACCATTAACTCAAGAGTAGGAATACTTTGTTCGTAAAAGAATTTGGTATCATGGATCAAAGAGTCCTTAGGGGTGATGTAGGAACTTTTCCAATCTTTTAGCAAGATATATCCATTTTGAGAAGGCACAAATGGAGCAATGTTGCTGATCAAATACCCGCAACGGTTGCATTTTTTTAAAGAGTCTATCGTATAGGATCCGTTGATGATTCCCAAATAATCTCGATGCAATGGCTCATAGCCTTCAACGATCAATCTCACATCTGCAGTATCCCTTCGAAGATCATCAATGATCTGCTCTCCTATTTGATCGATCTGTTTGAGCTCGTCTTGTTCTTGGTACCATCCCTTGATGTACAAAGCAATCAGAATACCGATCACCACAAGGATGATCTCTCCAAAAGCATAACGCATGTAACGGCCAAAACCGCCTGATGAATGACTCATGATCTTATTTCTTTCTTTAAAAAAGGCATCTTATTCGAAAGCAGAAAGTTATAGATAATTGTCAATTGGAACTAAATCCACTTTTTAGCAGCTAAAAGAAGAAATGATAATGCTTGCATTAGACTTATTGCTTTGGATAAATTCACTATCTTGCAGCATCTTATAGTAGTACTATGGCTGGTAAGATTGAATACAATATGGAATTTGTGGTGAAGGCATCGCCAAAAATGCTATTCAAGTTCCTCTCAACACCATCGGGTCTTTCAGAGTGGTTTGCAGACAATGTGAACTCAAGAGGGAAGGGATACTCTTTCTTTTGGGATGAATCAGAAGAAACTGCAACTGTATTGAGCAAGAAAACAGATCAACACATTCGATTCAGATGGGATGAAGAAGATGATGACGATGCCTATTTTGAGTTTAGGATCGTTACAGATGATCTTACGAATGATGTTTCATTGTTGGTAACTGATTTTGCAGAAGAAGACGAAATAGAAGAAGCTAAACTACTCTGGGAAAGCCAGATAAACAGCTTGCTTCACGCAATTGGTTCTTAACATTTTCTCACAATTCAAGAAATCGCCTTTACGTACTTTTGCAGAAAGCCTTTTGATTGAAGACTTCCTCTAAATTCATACTTAAATCATTTGCCCAGCCATTCCTGGCTACATTCTTTATTTCCCTATTCGTATTGCTAATGCAATTCTTGTGGAAATATATCGATGACATTGTTGGCAAAGGATTAGAATGGACTGTAATTCTCAAACTCCTTACCTATGTGTCTGCGAGCTTGGTTCCCATGGCTCTTCCCCTAGCGATTCTTCTATCTTCATTGATGACTTTTGGTAATCTCGGAGAGCATTACGAATTAGTGGCTTTTAAATCTGCCGGCATCTCTTTGAAAAGGGTACTAAGACCATTGGCCGTCTTGGTTATGTTATTGAGTATTGTAGCCTATCTATTCTCTAACTATTGGCTTCCCATAGCCAATCTCAAGAGCAAGTCTCTGCTCTATGATGTGAAGAAACAAAAGCCCACCATGGACATCCGTCCTGGTATCTTTTCAGATGGCTTGGACAATTTTTCCATCAAAGTGAAGGACAAGAAAGTTATTGAGGAAGTAGAACACCTCTATGATGTTATGATCTATGATCATCGTACTCCTGGCAATCGTTCTGTTACTGTTGCTGAGGAAGGCATAATGACCATCAGCGAGAACAAGAGGTTTCTAGTATTGCGGCTATTCAATGGAGAAAATTACGATGAGAACTTCAAGCGGAAGAACAATAATCAGTACCCAATGGCCAGAACCAAATTCAAAGAGAATGTAATTCGCTTTGACCTGGCACAGTTCAATTTGAACAGAACGGATGAAGAGCTCTTCAAGAGCAACTACAAAATGCTGAACATGGATCAACTGTCGAGTGCTATTGACACTTTGAGTACCATGCGAAATCAACATTTTGACCAATTCCAAGATGGAATGATCAAATCGTATTACAAGTTCAACTCTCTTCCTGAACAGGTAGACCCAAATATTTTTGCCGCTTTTCAACCCGATATTGATACGCTCTATAACTCTTTAAACATCAATCAAAAGAGGCAGATCTATGCCACTGCAGGAAACATGGCAAGGAACTCCAAATCAAGATTGAATAGCATGGTATCAGACCTATATAGTCGTGATAAATTCATTCGGTACCACAAGATCTATTGGCATAAGAAATTGACCCTTTCATTTGCATGCTTCATCCTCTTCCTGATCGGTGCTCCACTGGGTGCCATCATTAGAAAGGGAGGCTTGGGAATGCCGATAGTGATATCTGTTGTATTCTTTCTCATCTTCCATATGGTAAGCATTACAGGAGAGAAAATGGCCAAAGAAGGTGCTATCCCCGTAGAAAATGGAATGTGGATGGCCAGTGCAATTCTTCTTCCCATTGGACTGTTCTTTACTTACAAGGCAACATCAGACTCTTCCTTCTTTAGATTGGATAACTACTTGCATCCGATCAAAAAGTTATTCAAGAAGAAAGACAAGAAACTAGCAGCAGAATGAGGATAGGAGTTTTACTTTCAAGGTTCCCCTACCCTTTGGAGAAAGGCGATAAATTAAGAGCCTATCACCAACTCAGAGAACTTTCTAAGAAACACGAGATCTATTTATGTGCCTTACATCTAGGAAAGGTTAAAGAGTCGGACCTCGAGCAATTGAGATCTATCTGCAAGGAGATCAAATTGATAAGACTCACCCGACTAAGTATCATCTTTAATCTTTTTTACAGCCTAATATTCAGTAAGTTACCTTTGCAAGTAGCCTATTTTTTTCATAGAAATAAGAAGAAAAAGGTCATCCAATTTTTCGATGATATGAAGATCGATCATCTGTATTGTCAGTTGATCAGAATTGCAGAGTATGTGAAGGATTATGATAAGGTGCCAAAGACTCTTGACTACATGGATGCTCTCTCTAGAGGAATGATGAGAAGATTGGATGTATCTCCTTTCTATTTGAAACCATTTATTAGAATTGAGACGACACGATTAAAGAGATACGAGCATTTCATATTCTCTGCCTTTGATCATACTACCATTATCTCGGAGCAAGATAGAGACTTCATTGTCCATGCGGAGAATGAAAATATAGCGATCATCAGAAACGGTGTTGACCAGGAATTCTTTCATCCCGTTAAGAATGCAGAAAAGAAGTTCGAACTCCTTTTCACAGGAAATATGTCCTATCCACCCAATGTAGATACTGCAGAATACCTTTGTCAGCAAGTGATGCCTAAACTGAAGGAATATCAAGCAGACATTAAATTGGTAATTGCTGGTGCAAATCCATCTGCCAGAGTAAAGAACTTGAAAAGTGAGAATGTGGAAATAACGGGCTGGGTAGATGATATTAGAGAATACTATGCTGCAGCTAAGATCTTTGTCGCTCCCTTAAAAATTGGCAGTGGATTACAAAACAAGCTTTTGGAAGCCATGGCAATGAAACTTCCTTGCATTACCTCTCCCCTGGCAAATAATGCCTTGAAAGCAGTTCATGAGGAAAGCATCTTAATTGGAAAAGATCCCGAGCAGATATTTGAGCAGATAAAAGATTTGTTAGAAGATCAAGAAAAAGCTGATCAACTTGCTGAGAACGGCTATCAGTTTGTCTGTCAGAACTATAATTGGGGAAGCAGCACAGAACGATTAGAAGCCTTATTTTTGGCCTCAAATTAAGCACATGGACCATCTTAGAGAACTGATAGAAGAAGCTTGGGAAGATCGATCTAAATTGAACGACCCAAATGTTGTAAATGCCATTGAGAAAGTCATTGAGCACATAGATCTTGGCGAATTGCGTTGCGCTGAGCCAACTGATGACGGTTGGCAGGTGAACGAATGGGTAAAGAAGGCAGTAGTTCTGTATTTCCCTATTAGAAAGATGGAAACCATTGAAGTAGGTCCATTTGAATTTCACGACAAGATGGCCTTGAAAAAAGACTATGCTTCAAAAGGAGTTCGTGTTGTACCTCATGCCATAGCTAGATATGGTGCTTATGTATCTTCTGGAGTCATCATGATGCCCAGTTATGTGAACATTGGTGCCTATGTAGATGAAGGAAGCATGGTAGACACCTGGGCAACAGTAGGCAGCTGTGCTCAAATTGGAAAAGATGTTCATTTAAGTGGTGGCGTTGGAATTGGAGGAGTCTTAGAGCCTCTTCAAGCGGCACCTGTCATCGTAGAAGATGGTTGTTTCATAGGCTCACGTTGCATTGTAGTAGAAGGTGTTCATTTGGAGAAAGAAGTCGTTCTTGGAGCTAACGTTGTACTTACAAAATCTACCAAAATCATTGATGTAAGCGGTGAAGAGAAGAAAGAATACAGAGGAAGAGTCCCTGCCAGATCAGTGGTTATCCCCGGATCTTATACCAAACAGTTTCCAGCAGGAGAATTTCAAGTACCTTGTGCTCTAATTATTGGAAAAAGGAAAGAAAGTACCGACCTAAAGACTTCCCTGAACCAAGTCCTTCGAGACTTTGAAGTTGCGGTTTAGCATTTATGGACCGAATACTGATCATACAAACCGCTTTTATTGGAGATGTAATACTCAGCACTCCAATCATTGAAAAGCTTCATCAGTATTACCCTGAATCCAAGATCGATTTTTTAGCACGAAAAGGAAATGAAGGATTGCTAAAGGGTCACCCTCATTTAAATTCTGTTTTCACCTGGAAGAAAAACAAGAACAAGTACACCAACTTGATCAAGCTCATTTATTTGATCAGAAGTAAGGAGTATGATTTGGTGATAAATGTACAGCGATTTGCTGCCTCTGGTTTACTAACGGCACTTTCCAAAGCCAAGGTGACTGTAGGTTTTTCCAAGAACCCTTTCTCTTTTGCCTTCAGCAAGAAAATTGGCCACCGTTTGATCGGTCAGCATGAAACTAGCAGAAATCTTTCCTTGATCAAAGACCTGACTGATGCGGATTATGTACGACCAAAACTGTACCCGCAAAAAGAGGATTATGAGGCCATGAAGAAGTTTCAGCAAGCGCCTTATTTGGTCATTGCTCCTACTTCGGTTTGGAAGACCAAAGAATATCCTATGGACAAATGGGTGGAACTGATCCTTGCTCAAGATGAAGAATGGAACATCTATTTAATCGGTGGGCCAGCTGACTTTAGTGTTTGTGAAGAGATCATCGGGCATACTGAAAAGAAGAACATTTTCAACCTTGCGGGAAAATTGAGCTTTTTAGAATCAGTCGCTTTGATAGAAAAAGCCAAGGTTACCTATGTGAATGATTCTGCTCCAATGCACATGGCTTCTGCTGTCAATGCAAAGACCAATGCAGTATTCTGTTCTACTATTCCTTCTTTTGGTTTTGGACCACTTGGAGATCACTCAAAGGTGATACAAACTGAAAAGAAACTCCCTTGTAGGCCTTGTGGATTACACGGAAAGAAGAAATGTCCATTGAGTCATTTCGACTGTGCTTATACCATTCAAAAGGAACAGTTCGACATTCCTTCCTTCAAGGAATTGTTCCAATAAAAAAAGTCCGACTCTACATAGAACCGGACTTCTTTCGTGAATTTCTTACTTCTTACTTGACAGGCAAGAAAGAATAGTTTGCACCGTAGAACATCATTTGATCTACAAAGCTTTCAGGATATTCGATCGTTACATCAATGATCTTATCTCCTTCCATTACTGGCTTCAACATTGGATTGATAAACCCTCCATATGGAGCAATGTCAAGCTCAGCATATCTTTCTAATACTTCTTTATGAAGTTCAGGATCAACCTTTACTCCATAACTTTCTACAAGATTCTGACCTGCTTCAAAATCTCCTTCTGATTTGATCCTTTGTAGTTCTCTCAATTGCATTCCAAAGATCTCTTTCAGTTTTTCGTAATCATTGATCACAAAGTAGCTTTTACCATCTCTCTTGTTCATCACGATCACACTGTCCTTCATTCCTTCTTCGTAAGCCCATTTGGCGATCATTTGTCTGTTTCTCATATGAGCTTCTTCTACTTGCTCACCCGGTTTCAATCTTTTCAATTGAAGCATCATTCCGTTCTTGATGTAGTCATCATAAGCTGTTTTTCCAGCATCTAATGATTCAATCAAGCCCATGTCAACCAGTTTTTGATCGTGCAAGAAATACAGAGCTACAAGATCAGCTCTTCCTTCCTCTAAGGTGGATGCATAGTTCTTAAGGGTTTCTTTGGTAGTTCCTACTCCATCATTGACTTTCCCAGATGCGTGTCCAATCACTTCGTGAAGATCGGTGTGCAAAAGGTCTGCTACACCACCATATGCTTTAGATCGATCAATTTCTTCTTGTGACCAAGCAAACTCCTCTAAAGAGCTTTTACCCTCCTTTGAAGACATTTCATAAGCATGAACAATGTTACCTAGGCTAACGCTTTTGGATCCATGCTCCTGACGCACCCAGTTGTTGTTTGGTAAATTGATACCAATTGGTGTTGAAGGAGAAGCATCTCCAGATTCCACCACCACAGTGATCACTTTTCCAGTAATTCCAGTTACATTCTCTTTCTTATGCTCGTCCATGATTGGTGAGTTGTCTTCAAACCATTGAGCCTCTTTACTTACCGCATTGATCCTTTTGGTTGCTTCCATATCTTTGAATGAAACCACTGACTCAAAAGAACCTTTGTAGCTCAAAGGATCGTTGTAAACTTCAATGAATCCATTCACTACATCCACCAATGAATTGGTATCAGCTACCCAAGCAATATTATATGCATCCCAGTCTGTCACGTCTCCGCTTTTGTAGTAAGCAACCAATCTGTCTAGCGTAAGCTTTTGCTCGGCATTCTCTGCAACTGAAGAAGCTTTCTCCAACCAGTAAACTATCTTTTCAATGGCTTCTGTGTAAAGTCCACCAACCATATAGGTTTGTGCCACCACTTCCCCATCTTGCTTCATGAGTCTTGTATTCAAACCATACTCAGGTTGATTTCCATCTACCTTCTCAATGCTTGCATTGTAGGCTTCTACCTCTGCTTGAGTAAGATCAGCAGAATAGAAATTCACTGCAGATGTTGCTACGATATCGGCATCAGCATCAAGATTCACTTTCTTAGGTGCCACTTCAGGATTGAAGATCACTTCTGTAAGCTCCTCGATCAATTGCTCTTTGGACATACCCTCCAATAGCGGTAACTGGCCTTCTTCAACTGATCCAACAGCCTCAGCAAAGAATTCTTCACTGAATTCTGGTTGGAACTTCATATTTGAATAATGATGGTGAATACCGTTGGAGAACCAGAATCTCTTCACATATTCCATGAACTTGGGATACTCCTCCATAGAGCTCAGTTGTTCTTCATTGGCTACTACTGCTTCAAAGGTCTTTCTCAATTGCAAATTGTAACGGAAATTCTGATCGTACATGATGTCTCTACCAGATAAGGCAGCCTCATATAGGTAGTAAAGTAATTCTTTCTGTTGCAGACTCAGCTCATCAAATCCTGGGACTTGATAGCGAATTACCCTTAGATCAGCAAAACGATCTGCTGTGTATTTAAAATCTGATGAATGTTCCTGATGCTGGTCTTGAGCATTCTCAGAATCATTTGTCTTAGGTTCAGTACCGCAAGCTGCCAAAAAGAAAAGAGCAGTTCCGGCGATCAATAATTGTTTCTTCATGATAATTTTATTGGAAAGCAGCGAAGATAAGGCTTTCAAAGAATCTATTGCTTTCTACTCAGAAGTATTTTTCTCGAGAAAATCTTTCAAATCCTCCTTCTCTACTTCGTCCCAATGATCTTCATAATTGTAGAGCATATCGTTGATCATATTGCGGTCTGGAAGAATACGAGCAGTGAAAAGTTCTTTTTCAACTTTATTGATTTGGATCTTGTATTCTAAAAACTCATTTTCACTGAGGATCTCAAAATAACTTTGACCGTTCTTGTACTTTCTATATTGTGGAAAATCCATGCTGTAAAAATGGGATTTGTTAAAATTTCGTTAAGTAAATTTAGAAATTCAGATTAACATCTATTTTCGTTATTATGAAACGATCATACATCCGATTGATCATCTTCTTTGCTGCCTTTACTGTGATTGGAATATTCAGCTTCCAGATCTTTTGGGTAAGTAAAGCATTCAACCTTCAGCAAAGACAATTTGACGAAAGAGTACATGTCGCCTTGACCAATGTGGTGGAAGAAATCCAAAGATTGAACAACGATTCATCAGACCTGTATGAGCCTGTCAAGCAGATTACTAGTAACTACTATCTGGCTTCTACCAATGACACCCTTCACCCTTTTGTTTTGGAGCAATTGCTGAGAAAAGAATTGGAGTCAAGAAATTTAGAAACTGATTTTGAATATGTGGTTTACGATTGCTTTACCGACTCAATAATACTCGGGCGATCAGTTGACCTAGAAGCCGAAGCCAAAAGTTTGGTATACAGAACTTCCAACAATGCCAAGTGGAACAAAGCCTCTCATTATTTTGGCGTATACTTTCCAGACAAAGTATTATTTGTTGTGAAAGACATGAATATTTGGGTGGTATCTACCATCTTTCTACTCTTGGTAATCATCTTCTTTAGCTATACCATTTGGGTGATCATGAAGCAAAAAAGATTGTCAGAAATCAGAACTGATTTCATTAACAACATGACCCATGAGCTCAAGACACCGATCTCTACCATCTCTCTTTCCACCGAAGCATTAAGCAATCCAAACATTGGAAAAGATCCCCAACGACTAAATAATTATGCTAGGATCATCAAGGAAGAATCAGAGAGACTGAAAAATCAAGTTGATAAGGTCTTACAAATGGCCACCCTAGATAAAAGAAGAGTTGAGCTGAAGAAAGAGAAAGTAGACATTCATGATGTGATCGAGAAAACGGTAACCGGTTTCAATTTGATCCTGAAGGCTAATGAAGGAGAGATCCAGCTTGACTTGCAAGCAACTAATCCTATTGTTTGGGGCGATCCTGTTCATCTCACCAATATACTCTTCAATTTGATCGACAATGCAATTAAGTATTCAGACAAGCGTCCAGTGATCTTGATCGCTACTAGTGATCACAAAGGAGGATTATATTTAAGAGTAAGGGACAACGGTATAGGAATGAGCCGTGAAGAGCAAAAGCACGTATTTGAAAAATTCTATCGAGTTCCAACAGGAGATAAACACGATGTAAAAGGCTTTGGTATTGGCTTGAACTATGTCTTGAAAATGGTAAAACAGCATCACGGTCGCATTCAATTGCGTTCTGAACCAAGGTCGGGATCTACATTTAGAATCTTCTTACCCCAACACAAACATGGAAAGAAGTACTCATAAACTACTGTTGGTAGAAGACGATCTGAATCTTGGATTTGTTATCAAAGACCAATTAGAATCTCATGAATTTGTTGTGGATTGGGCTACCAAAGGCAGAGATGGCTTGAAAAAAGCATTGAGCAATGATTATGATCTAGCCATTCTTGATGTAATGCTACCCGAACTTGGAGGATTTGAATTAGCCGAAGAGATTGTTGATGGAAAACCAGAATTATCATTCATGTTCCTAACCGCCAAGTCCATGCTTGACGACAAGGTCAAAGGCTTAAAGCTTGGGAAAGATTATCTCACTAAACCCTTTGAATTTGAAGAGCTCCTGCAGAGACTTAGGAATATGATGATGAACTCTGATAAGAAGGAGAAAGTATCCGAAGTTCAATTTGAGATTGGTTCTTATCATTTCGACTACATCAATCAGTACTTAGAGAAAGATGGAGACCGACAGAAACTCACCAAAAAAGAGGCAGATCTACTGAGATTACTTGCCATGAATGAAAATGAGGTAATGAACAGAGAACAAGCCCTAAAAGCCATTTGGGGGAGCGATGATTACTTCAATGGAAGAAGCATGGATGTCTTTATCTCTAAACTTCGCAAATACTTGAAAAAGGATGAGCACATACAGATCTTGAACGTGCACGGTGTAGGATTTAAGCTTATTACTAATTACTAAGAAGTAGGTCTAGGTATTGGAGTTTGGAGTTTGGAAGAGTAAATATGAAATGTGAAAGATCAAATATGAAACGCTATTCTTTTTTCATATAACTTTCTTCTCTCTTCCTTCTTCCTTCTTCCTTCTTCCTTCTTCCTTCTTCCTTCGTCCTTCGTCCTTCGTCCTTCGTCCTTCATTATACCCCTTTCTCAGGATATTTACCAGTCTTGCTTCTGTAAAATCTTTTCATCTCCTCAATCTGACCGTCTACATCTCCATTGGGAATAATCGTTGGGCCAATACCTGCTTCTTTGTTCTTGTAATCTAAGAATCCACATAGAATAGGCACATTAGCAGCATCTGCTATGTAGTAAAATCCTTTCTTCCACTCTTTTGCTTTGGATCTAGTACCTTCTGGAGTAACCAGAATGCAGATCTCCTCATGATCCTCAATAATATCTGCCATTCTACTTACCATTCCAGTCTTGGTAGATCTGTCAATAGGGATTCCCCCCATAGCCTTTAAGATAGGTCCTAGAGGAAAGAAGAACAGTTCCTTTTTAATGGTATATCTCATGGGAATATTTAGCATGTAAAAGGCAGCCCTGGCATACATGAAATCCCAATTACTGGTATGTGGCGCAGCAGTCATCACCATCTTCCTATACTGAGTCCCTTCAGTTACCAGCTTCCATCCAGTGATCCAGAAAATAAATCGAGAGATAAGCTTCATTTGACAAATGTAGTTAATCGGTTATAAGAAGTTTAATATTTTGATTTTCAGGCCCATGGTCTTATGGAATTATTGTTATAACTTCATAAGAGTGATGGTAAAATTCTCCTCTTCTTCATTCGAACGAGGACTGATGCTCCTTTGTTCGTTCCTTTCGATTCAGATTGCTTTTGCACAGCAAATTGCAAGCTTTGGATCTACTTCTTTAGCACTTTCTCAGGCAGATCTCTTTGTGATAAATGCATGGTCTCAAAATACCAATCCCTCGTATCTCCAACAACTCAAAGAATTCAGATTTGGTGCTTCTAGCTTTTCTCCTCTTGGCTTAGAAGAAATAGGATCCAATAACATTGCTTTCTCTTATCCTATCAAGCAATCTGCTATTGGTGCAAGTCTCAGTCAATTCGGATATCAGGATTATAGCGAAGAAGAATATTCCCTTTGCTATTCACAATCACTAAGTCCCAATTATGCCATGGGAATTCAACTTCGCTACAAGATGTTAAGGATCAACGATTATTATGGCTCCAACAACAATCTGATCCTCAGACTTGGAATGAACACCAAGCTGAGTGATCATTTCCAATTGGCTGCAGTTATCGACAACCCTACTCAGGCAACAAAGGATAAAGAACAAAATGAGCTTTATCCTCAGAACTACAGAATTGGCTTAAAGTACTTGATCAGTCGAGAACTCTACATCAATACTGTACTCAGCAAAGAGCCCTATTATTCATCTTCCATTGCAGTAGGCATGTCTTATCAAATGAACAATGGAGTTCAATTGGATCTAGGACATTCACTGCGTCCATTCAAGCTTTCTTTCGGAGCTCAACTTCCTCTTAAAAATTTAAAGATTGGAATGGCAAGTAGCTTTCATCCTCAATTGGGCTTTGCCCCTCTTCTTTCATTATCCTATACATCAAAGGGAGAAGTGAAATGAAGAGTTTGATTACTTTCCTATTTATTGTACTGACAAATTGCTTATCTGCCCAATCCAAGAAAGACCTAGATCCTGAAGCAGTCCGACTAATCATTGAAGAGAGAATTGATTTTCTGAGTGCTGAGCAGAAGGATGCGAGAGCTGATTATCAGGATGTTTTCCAACAGTTGGAATACTATTTCTATCACCCATTGAACTTGAATAATGCCAAGGAAGATGACCTTAGAGGAATGGGCCTATTAAACGAACTGCAAATTAATGAGCTCTTAGATCATCGAACAAGACATGGCAATCTTTTAGCAATAGAGGAACTTCAAAGTCTTCAAACTTTTAATCTGAACTCAATCAAGATGATCCGACCATTTTGCATGGTGTCCAAGGAAGAGTTATTTCAACCTTCAATTGGAAGCATAAAACAAGAAGGTAGATCTCAATTACTACTGAGAAGTGCTAGCCTACTAGAGAAGAGGGTTCCCAACAATTACCTAGGACCAATGTGGAATTTATATGCTAGGTATCGGTTTCAATATTATCAAAGGTTGAGCATTGGACTAACTGCTGAAAAAGATGCGGGGGAGGCTTTCTTTAAGAAAGAACAAAAGACAGGCTTTGATTTTTACTCTGCCCATTTCTTTGCAAGAGACTTGGGCAAGATCAAACAACTAGCTTTGGGTGATTATCATGTTCAGTTTGGACAAGGTCTTACTTTTTGGACGGGCAATGCAATGGCAAATGGACTAGGAATCGGATCTTTAAAAAGAAACGCCAGGGGAATTCTCCCCTATACATCGGTTCAAGAAGATCGCTTTTTAAGAGGAGTTGCTTTGTGCACTCAGTTAGAGAACTTCCAAATTAGCACATTCCTTTCTCAGAATAAGATAGATGGCAACTTGATCTACGATCCAAATAGTGAAAGCCAAAAGATCAGCTCATTCTATGGCAGTGGTTTGCATAGAAATAAGTCTGAGCTGGAGAAGAAAGATCAAATTTCAGAAAGGATCATGGGTGCAAACCTTCAGTACAAGAAGAAATCTCTTCATATTGGGCTTACTTCTGCTTTTAGGGCATTCAATTATAAAATTGCACCAAATGAACGACTGTACAGGAAATTTGATCAAAGCCATCATCGACAGATCAATGCAGGTATTGATTACAATTTTCATTTAAAGAACTCTATTCTATTCGGAGAGATCGGTAGAAGCTGGAACAATGCTTTTGCTTATTTGAATGGGATTCTTTGGGTACCGAATAAACGTTTATCGCTTGGAGCTCTCTATCGACGATATGATGAAAGATTTTCTACAATTCATAGTAATGCACTTTCTGTCAGTTCAAGAACAAGCAATGAAGAAAGCATCGTACTTCAATTGGAAGTATTACTCTCTAGAAATATCTCATTAAGATCCTCAAGTAGTTTTCATAAATTCAATTGGTTAAGGTACCGGGTGAACGGACCTTCTAAAGAAATGGAAAGATCTGTTCAATTGGATTATCAAATAAGCAAGAATCTATTGGTATATATAAGAAGCAGGGAGCAACATAGAGCAAAGAATTCAGATATGGATACAAGGGTTATGAAGGGATTGAATAATGAAATAACAAGATCATATAGAATTCATCTATCCTATCAACTAAATGAATTGGTCAGGATCCAAAGCAGACTAGAATGGAAATACATTAAAAGCCAAGAGAATTTAGAGAAAGGGATGCTTGCCTATCAAGATCTTAACATTAAGTTGAAAGAACTTCCACTAAACCTGACTGTTAGGTTTAGTATATTTGATACAGATAGTTATCTCTCCAGGATCTATGCCTATGAGAACGATCTATTGTACTCTTTCTCAATACTTCCTAATTATGGTGTAGGCAGCAAGTACTATTTACTTGTTAAATGGAAGTTGAAGAAAGGGTTCGATCTCTGGATAAGATTTGACCGGATTTCTTATCTCGATAGAGATTCAATAGGTAGTGTCATGGATGAGATTCTAGATAACAAACGTTCGCAAATCAAATCTCAATTGAGATTTACTTTTTAAAGATGACAATAAAACCGAGTACGAAACCCTCGCTGTACTTGATCAATCTCCTTGTATTCATTGGATTGGGGATTCATTTTATACTGTTGAACGACAAGTTCTACACCTCACTCCTATTCTTTAATGCATTGGTCAATCTAATTGCATTCTTTCAGATCCCTCAAAAGGTGAGCAACCAGAGTATTTTTTTAAATTTCTTTAACGGCTTATTGCTGTTGATTACAGTCTATACCTATAGTGAGCACAACATTCAAAGTATGCTACTGATAACCAGCTTGCTAGCGGCAACATATTTGATCGCTTCCTTCCGCCAATATTACTTGAGAGCCGCCTACAGGAAGCACAAGAAAAGGAGACAGAAGAAGTTCAAATAGCTTCCCCCATTTTTATTCCCATTTTGGCAATTTCCTTCCAGAAGTCTGGAAAGCTTTTTCTTACTACCTCAGAATCATCAAAATCAAGACATTGATAAGTAGTGGTAAGTGGAGCTATGCTCATGGCTATTCTATGATCATCATGACTAGAGATCTTGAAACAGTCCACTCCCCTATGAATAGTTTTAATGGAAAGCTTCAATTGATCAGTTTCTTCTTCCCAAATTAAATCAGCTAGCTTAGATAATTCTGCTCTTAAGGCTTCAAGTCGATTGCTTTCCTTTAGCCTTAGACTAGCAACTCCTTTGATCTTAACTGAAGGTAGCAAGTAAGCCGCTGCAACAGCAAATGGAAGAACTAGATCGGGTTGCCCTTTTAGATCAATTGTCAAGGGGACTGCATCGTAGGATTGTCTAGAAAGAATTACACCATCCTTTGTGTAGTCTGTGTCTACTCCTAAGTACTCGAAGATATCAGCACAGTAACTATCTCCTTGAAGACTATCTTCTTGAAGTCCGTGGATCTTAATTGTACTGATGGATGATAGAGCAAAAGTTTGGTAAATAAATGCAGCTGAAGACCAATCAGCTTCTACCTTAATCTTCTTTTTTAAGTGGTATTCTCCTTCCCATACTTTAATGGTTTCCCCATCCATTTCCCATTCAATGCCCGCCTTTCTCATTAGTTGTAGGCTCATCTTTATATAGGGCTTAGATGTAGGATCAAGTAGTTCCATTTTCAAACCACCATTGATGTATGGTGCAATCAGTAGCAATGCTGTAACAAACTGAGAACTCTTGGAAGCATCCACTTTTAGTTTCTTCTTCTTCAGTTTGCTTCCTTTGATCTGAATGGGTGGATATCCTTCCTTTCCGAGAAATTCGATCTTGGCTCCCAATTCCTTCAATGAATCTACCAATGGACCAATAGGTCGCTCTCTCATTCTAGCATTACCATCTAGCATTACTTCCTTGCCTTTCTGGCTTGAAAAGAATGCCGTTAAAAAGCGAATAACAGTTCCCGCATTGGAGACATCCAACTCTTTTTCTTTTGAGCTCAGGAGCTTTTGCATCAAGACAGAGTCTTCTGCTTCTGAAATATTTGTGATATTCAAGTCCGATTTACTCAGAGCATTCATGATCAGCAATCGATTGCTAATACTCTTGGAAGAAGGCAATTCAATTGCTTCATCACTACTCTTTCTTGTATTGAATAGTCTAATACTCATTTAGATAATACTCGAGTGAAGATCTTATTTGCTCTTCATTCAACTCTTGATCATATACAGCATCTCCGATGTCCTTCAAGAGTACAGCAAGTATCTTAGCTCCTTTGTTCTTCTTATCGTTCTTGGTATAGCTAATGATCACGCTTATCTCCTCTTTAGTAAAGCTTAGCTTCCCGTAGACTTCTTTGAACAAATTTGCAATATCAGCCAATTTGGATTTTGGGAAGTCAAGCATTTGAACCGATAGATAAGCTTCACAAATTATACCAGCGGCTATTGCAAAACCATGAGGAATACTCCTATTTCTTCTTAAAAAATGGCTTTCAATAGCATGTCCAATAGTATGGCCAAAATTCAAGATCTTACGAGTATTTGCTTCGTATGGATCCTGTTCAACTACTTCCTGTTTTAGATTGGCAGCACTTCTAATTAACTCTTCCTGGATATTGGCATTACTACTAGATCTTAAATTAGTCCAGAGGATGGCATCCTTGATCAAGGCATGCTTGTATACTTCTGCCATCCCACTCTTGATTTCCATCTCGGGCAGAGTTTGAAGAAAATTAATGTCAAGAAACAGAGCCCTTGGTTGAACAAAGCTTCCTATTTGGTTTTTGCTACTGTCTAGATCAATTCCATTCTTTCCTCCAATTGCGGCATCTACCATAGCTAAGAGCGAAGTTGGAATGTTAACAAAATCGATCCCTCTCTTGAAAAGAGAAGCAGCAAATGCTCCCAGATCTGTGATCATACCCCCGCCTAAGTTGAGAAGAAGTCCTTTTCTATCTACCCCAAAGGAGTTCAATTCCCGCCAGATCATCATTGCAGAATCCATGACCTTCTGTTCCTCTCCCGCTTTCACACAAATCAATTTCCATTCAATGTCATGAGCTAATAATTGGGGCTCCAAAAGTGGAAAACAATGCTCAGCAGTATTGGAGTCGCAAAGTACGGTCAAAGAGCTGTAATCATTGGAATTCCAGAAATCTACAAAAGCCAATTCTCTCTTTTGAACTGAGATAAGAGTGGGAAAGATCATCGCATTTCTGCTCATGGAATCAAAGCTACACAAGAAATTGTGTTTCTATTCTTCTTTGCTGAAATTGGCAGAATGAAAAAGATCGGATTGATCTCAGATACACACTCTTTTCTTCACCCCAGAGTAAAGCATCATTTCAAGGACTGTGATGAGGTATGGCATGCTGGTGATTTTGGAAGCATAGAATTGATTGATGAATTGGAAGCATTCAAACCGCTGAGAGCTGTCTATGGGAACATCGACGGACATGAGATCAGGAAACGTTACCCAAAGAACAATCGTTTTGAACTAGAAGGAACTGATGTTTGGATCACCCACATTGGAGGTTATCCAGGACGTTATGATAGAAGGGTTTACGAAGAGATCCAAAGAAATCCGCCTGATATCTTTATCTCAGGTCATTCACACATTCTCAAAGCCATGCCCGATAAGAAGTTGGGATTACTCCACCTGAATCCAGGTGCTGCTGGCAAGGTGGGATTTCACCAAGTCATGAGTATCATGCGATTTGAACTTTCCGAAGGGAAAGCAAGTAATCTTGAGGTGATCGAGTTGGAAAAAAGAATTTGATTATCTGATTCTATCAGCAGCCCTAACCAAGGCTTCATCTTTTTTGATTCCTCTTATGGCCAAATAGATGAAGATCATAGGAATCAAGCTCAAGTAGGTTCCTATGCCGTACTCAATGATAATTCCTTCTGTATTTCCAATGGATTTAGCCGCTTCATCGATCAAAAAGAAGATCAATGCTACTAGAATAACTTGAACGAATAAATTCAATTGAGAGAGCTTGATCTGCAATTGTCGCTTCTTGAACATCAAAATCACAATAAGACTGATCAACATACTGAAGAAACAAACCACCATTAAAGAGGTAGAACTGTATGTTAGTTCTCCAGCTTCTGAACTCATTCCTCCTAGTTGAAAGGTATAAGCACTATCTTCCCAGTTAAGCACTGCCAGGCTCACTCCAAAGAGCAATCCATTCTGCAACATGCCAATCAATAAGTAAAGGGTTTGTATTCTCTGCCACATAATTCAAGATTTTAGCTATTTGCAAAGAAACAAAGAATATCAAAGAGATTTTTTCGTTTTTTGTACTCTCATGAACAAAGCTAAAAAAGCATTTCAGCAATTATCTCAGGAACTGGAGAATGCCCTGCCCTTCAGCTTGCACTACAATTGGTGGGAAGAAGTGATCACTTCTGACTGGGAAGTTGCTGTACTGCAAGATGGCAACGAGATCAAGGCAGTATGGCCTTATCTAGAAAGGAAAAAAGGACCGTGGAAAATGCTTTGTCAGCCGGCTTTCACTCCATATGGCGGACCTATTTTCAATTATCCAGCAGACCAAAAAAGAGAAAGAAAATACAGCTGGGAATACAAGGTGATAGAAGAATTGATCGAGGAATTGGGAGACTACTCTGAATTGTTGATCAATTGCAGAATGAGCTTACACAACACCCTTCCTTTCATCTGGGCAGGATTTGAGGACAAGAAAAAGTATACTTATTTATTGTCCTTAGAACAGGAGGAAGAAAGTATTTGGAATGGCTTTCGAGAAAACATTCGTCGGCAGATCAGAAAGGCCGAAAAAGAGGTAAAAATCTCTGTTAGCGACGATCCAGCCCAAATGGGAAAGCTCTTAAAAGAAAGCTTTGAAGGCCATGAAGACCCCTATCCCATTGAAGATGAAGGAATCTACCAAAGGATCTACAACTATTTAAAAAAGTACGATTGCGGTCAGTTCTTGCAAGCAATAGATGAGTCTGGAGAGATCCATGCCATGATGGTTTGGATCCATGATGATCATTCAGCCTATTATCTCATTGGAGGATCAGCCAGCAAACACAAGAATTCTGGAGCCATGAGTCTTTTGATGCATGAGGCCATCAAGCAGAGCAAAAAGCTCAACCTCAAGCATTTCAATTTTGAGGGAAGCATGGTCCCTTCTGTAGAAAAGTATCTTCGTGGATTTGGAGGAGAATTAAGCCCTTACTCTTGTTTGATTCACAATAGATCCAGCAGCTTAAAGGTCTTGAGAAAATTGAAAGGATGATTTAAAAGTGAGATAGGAATGCTCAAAGTTGAAATACTTTCTATTCTAACCTTCACATCTCATATTTCATATTTTAGTTTTCTTTCTCGAAGCCGTACTCTCTTTCCACTCTAGCAATTCTGCTGATGTATCGTTCGTACCAGTCTTTCCTACCTTTTGCCTTTGCAATTTGATGGTCGGTATTGTGCTTCCATTTCTGTATAGCATCTAAGTCCTTCCAATACGAAACGGTTATCTCTTCCTTATCGCCAGCACTTTCCAATCCCAAAAAGCCCTCCTCTTTCTCGGCCAACTCCCTCATCAATGCAGAAGTTTCTTCATAGCCCTCCAACTCATCTGTAGCCACTGCAGTGAAGATGACTGCATAATAAGGTGGTTTAGGGGTTTTTGCGAGCATGGTATTTGTCTAATTTATGAATAGAATTAATATTAAGAGTGCGGGTGCGAGTGCGGGTGCGAGTGCGGGTGCGGGAGTGGAGTAACAATAAATTTATCTCGCTTCCAACATCTCAACTCAATCATCCTATTTCGCGTAGTTCACTGCTCTCCTTTCACGGATCACTGTTACTTTCACTTGTCCAGGATAGGTCATCTCCGTTTGGATCTTCTGGGCGATATTGAAAGAAATCTTATCGGCTTCATCATCACTGATCTTCTCTGATTGAACGATCACTCTCAGTTCTCTTCCAGCTTGTATCGCATAGGCCTTTTCAACCCCTTGCTGCGACATGCCTAGATTTTCTAGCTCTTTGATACGATTGATGTAAGATTCAACGATTTCTCTTCTAGCTCCTGGTCGCGCTCCAGATACAGCATCGCAAACTTGAACGATTGGAGAGATCAATGAGGTCATCTCAATTTCATCGTGGTGGGCTCCAATGGCGTTGCAGACTTCTCCTTTCTCCTTGTATTTCTCTGCCAGTTTCATTCCCAATAGTGCGTGTGGTAATTCTGGCTCATCATCTGGTACTTTACCAATATCATGTAACAATCCAGCTCGCTTGGCCAGCTTAGGATTCAATCCAAGTTCAGAAGCCATGGTAGCACATAGATTGGCTACTTCCCTGGAGTGCTGCAATAGGTTTTGCCCATAAGAAGAACGATACTTCATTCTTCCTACCATTCTCAATAGCTCTGGATGTAATCCGTGAATACCAAGATCAATACAGGTCTTTTTACCCACATCTACGATCTCATCTTCCAACTGCTTTCTCACCTTCTTCACCACCTCTTCAATTCTGGCTGGGTGGATTCTGCCATCAGTAACCAATTGGTGCAGTGCCAATCGGGCGGTTTCTCTACGTACCGGATCAAAGCAAGAAAGAATGATGGCCTCTGGGGTGTCATCAACAATGATCTCAACTCCTGTGGCTGCTTCAAGAGCACGTATGTTTCTACCTTCCCTTCCAATGATCCTTCCTTTCATATCATCAGAATCGATGTTGAACACAGAAACAGAATTTTCAATGGCCTGCTCAGTAGCAACCCTTTGAATGGTTTGGATCACGACTTTTCTCGCTTCCTTGTTGGCGTTGATCTTGGCTTCTTCAACGGTGTCTTTGATGTGAGCCATGGCCTCGGTCTTGGCTTCTTCCTTCAGCACTTCTACCAATTGTGATTTTGCTTCCTCTGCAGAAAGACCAGCCGACTTCTCAAGCATTTCAACCTGCTTTCTAAGGTTCTTCTCTAACTCAGATTGCTTTTGCTCTGCCACCTCCAACTTGCGATCCATGTCCTGATGCTTGGATTTCAAGTCCTTCTCTCTTTTGTTGTTGTCGTGAAGTTTGTTGTTGAGGGAGCCCTCTTTTTGTTTGATCCTATTTTCGGCATCAGACATTTTACGTTCGCGGCTGGCGATGACTTTTTCGTGCTCTTCCTTCAATTGCAAGAATTTCTCCTTAGCTTGTAGGATCTTGTCTTTCTTTACCACCTCTGCCTCTGCTTTGGCTTCCTCTATAATAGTGTTGGCTTGTTTCTTATTCTTCGACTTGCTGATCTGCAATGCCGCCAAGACTCCCCCGCCTATTCCGATGATCAATCCGATCAGTATACTCAATACGTCCATGCTGTCATTTTAAAACATAAAAAACCCGTACAAATTGTTGGTCTGAGTAAACCCCTTTTTCAAAGGATTAGGGCTTTCCGAATGATTCAAACTTCCGACGTCTTTCAGCTTGGTGGCAGCGAAAAATCCTCCCGAAGAATCGGGACTAAGTAAGGCCTGTTTTCATCATTTCTAAGTCAAACCCATAGTTTAAATAACGTTGAGTTTACCAAACATAACAATATGCACGGGCAGGTAATACAGTCTCTCAACTGCTTTACTTTTGCTTTTATTTAAAGAACGTTACAGGTTATTAGAGATCAACTCCTCTAATCCAGTCAGTCGAGCAGCAAACTGCTCATCATCGACCAGGCTCTTGCCTTCTATGTCGAGGGCCTGGGTTGCGAACTGCAATGCACACATGGCTAATAGATCCTGTCTATCTTTCACCGCATAGCTTTGTTCGTACTCTTTGATCCTCTCGTTGATCAAATTCACTGCCTTTCGAATCCCCTCTTCTTCTGAGACCTTCACCTTCATGGGATAGATCCTATTGGCAATATTGACCTTTATCGATAATTCCTTCTCGGACACTTTACTGATTTAGTTGAGCGATACACTTATCCACCTCCCGCACAATTTCGTTGATCTTCAACTTGATCTCGCGATTGTCGTCCTCATCACTTTTGCCGGCAATTCGCAGGATCTTGTTTTTCTCCGTCAACTCATCTAATTCTTTCGACTTCTCAGCTAGCTCATTTTCTAGCTGCCTTAGTCGGTCCTTCGTTTCTGAAAGCTCTGTCCCCAACTCCTTCTTCTTTCCGATCAATTGCTTTAGCTTGCTCTCAATAGCCTCTAAAGTCCCTGAAAAATTTGTCATTCGACTGTGCCTTTAAAAACGAGATCTTCTATACAAAGCTAACAAAATTTTGACCTTAGCCAAGTCTCAGAGAAATAAAATAATTCTTCCTTATTTGCTTGCACCTTAGCTACTTTTGGTTCGACATTTGCAGCTTTTCTTTGCATGCGGAAATACCTTTTTCTCCTTCTTTTATTCACTCATTTGCAACTCCTTGCACAGAAGGCGAATGACTACCCACAAGACTATTTCCGTTCTCCCTTGGATATACCACTTTTCTTAAGCGGAAACTTTGGAGAATTGCGATCCAATCATTTTCACGCAGGATTGGATATCAAAACTCAAGGGGTTCAAGGAAAAAAGATCTATGCCGTTGCTGAAGGATATGTAAGTCGGATCAAAGTCTCTCCCTATGGATATGGAAAAGCCATTTATGTTACCCATCCCAATGGATACACATCGGTTTATGGACACCTGAAGAAGTATAGCGATAAGATCGAAAAGCGGGTGAAAGAAGAACAGTATGAAAGGGAACGTTTCGATATTCAGATCTTCCCAGCTCCTTTCAGCATTCCAGTTGAAAAAGGCGAGATCATTGCCTATTCTGGCAACAGTGGAGGCTCTGGAGGACCGCATCTTCATTTTGAGATCCGCAAAACGGCTTCCGAACACCCTTATAACCCACTCTTCTTCGGTTTTGACATTCAAGACAATGTCAAACCTCAGATCTACAAAATTGCCATCTATCCCATTGGCGAAGAATCCTACCTCAACGGTTCCAATAAAATGAAGGTCTACAATGCAAGAGGAGCGAATGGCAAGTACTACCTAGAAAGCAAGTACTCCATTTTTGCCAAGGGCAAGTTTGGAATTGGGATCATGGCTGTAGATAGAATGAATGGTACTGGTAACAAATACGGTTTGCACAATATGCAATTGTATTTTGATGATCAGATGATCTTTGAGCAACAAATCGATGAATTTGCCTTTCACGAAGGTCGATACATCAACTCTCACATCGATTATGCACTTTATGCAAGAAGAAAGAATCGATTTCAGAAAAGCTTCATCGACCCTGGAAACAAGTTACGGATCTATAAGAATGTAAAAGAAAACGGGATCATAGAGATCACGGACAGCAGCAAGCATAGTCTGAAGTACCTGCTGAGTGATCTATACGGCAATGAATCGAGTATAGAATTTACGATAGAAGGCAAAGACACCCAACCCCAGAAGAGACCTTCCAGTCTTCGCTCCGGTGAAGTTATCTACATGGCATATGATCGTTCTCATAGCTTTATCAAAGATGAAGTATTGGTCAGGATCCCAAAAGGATTACTCTACGATGACCTCTATTTTGAATACCGCAAGGAAAAAGCTACTGAAAAGACCATCAGCCCCATATATTGGCTTCACAATCCCTATACTCCTCTTCATTCTCATATGAATGTATCTATCAAGATGAACAGAATAGAAGCGGAATTGAAGAAGTATGCGCTGATCGTTAGTACTACCGATGGAAAATCCTGGTACGCTGAAGGTGGCAAATGGCAAGGCGATAATTTAGGAGTAAGAACAAGAAGCTTTGGAGGCTATGCAGTAGCCATAGATAGCATTCCACCTAGCATCCGGCCTATCAATATCTTCAATGGAGCCAATATGAGCGGGAAATGGTCCATACAGTACAAGATCAAAGACAATCTAGCGGGCATTAGCTCTTACAGGGCTGAAGTAGATGGCAAATGGATCTTGATGGAATACGATGCGAAGAACGATTTGCTTACCCACTATTTCGATGGAAGTATCGAGAAAGGAGAACACGAGATCGTACTAAAAGTAAAAGACAGTAGAGGAAATCTCAAAGAACACCGAGCAAGCTTCAGACGTTAACATAATCTAACATCCGGCACAGCTTTATCTGTTTATCTTTGAAGTATGAAGTATTTCTCGCTCCTTTTCATTTTTTTGATTGCCCTTGGCAGCGACTCTTTTTCCCAAGAAATTGAAGATACTGATCTCATTCAGTTTTCAGGAGTTACCATCAGTCGAGATAGCCTATTCCCTGTTCCCTTTGCGACCATTTTGGTCAAGAATGACAATAGAGGAACTACTTCCGATTACTATGGATACTTCAGCTTTGTGGTAATGAAGGGAGACACACTAATCTTCAGTTCTATAGGATACAAGGATGTGGAGTTTGTGGTGGAGGATACACTTCAAGGAAATCGTTACTCTCTCATTCAAACCATGCCAAGAGATACGGTAGAACTTCAAACGGTCAACATTTACCCTTGGCCAACCTTCGAGCAATTTGAAGAAGCGTTTTTAAATGTGCAGATCCCAGATGATGATCTAGAACGTGCTAGAAGAAACCTTGACCCTAGTATCATGAGAAAGCGCATGGAAGAAATGCCAATGACTGCTAGCATGAACTTCAAATGGCAAAATCAGCAGCGTTATAATGCGGTTTACTATGCTGGTCAGTCGCGCATCAACAACCTCAGCAACCTTTTCAATCCTATTGCCTGGGCAAAATTCATAGAAGCCTGGAAGAATGGAGATTTTGAGAAAAGAGATGAGTAGAAGGGAAATGGAAAATGTGAAATATGAGATGAGAAATGAGAAACGTACTACTTTTCATATTTGATCTTTCACATTTCATATTTAATGCTCCAATATCTAGCATCTAACCTCCAGCATCTAGCTTCTCATTTAAATCCAGTCTTTCCACCAATAATAAGCGATGGCGGCATATTCACGAGCGACGATGATCTCGTATTGCAGATAGCTCCAAAGATTATAACGCAGGTTCAAGTTTTGCACCTCATCTTCTTGGTCCTTCTTTTTGCCCTTTAGCTTTTCCTCATCAGAAGGAACCTCAAATCCTGCTCTCCCTCCTACCTGTTCAAAGCCCACCTTTCGAAAAGAATGCAAAGCTCGGTACATGTGTTCCGGAGAACTAATAATCAAAACTGAAGAAGAATGCGGAATCATTTTGGAGACTTGTACGGCTTGGGTCCGTGTATTGTACCCCCAGGGCTCAAAAAGGATTCTATTGCTATCAATTCCTTTCAGGACCAGCTCTTCTGCCATTAGATTGATCTGTCTTAAGCTGTCCTTTTCTCCTTTGTTATAAGGCAAGGCAATGATCACCTTCGCTGAGCTATCTTCCATTGCTGCTTCTGCTCCATGATACAAACGCATCAATCCTTGAGGGGAAGGCATTCCATCACCTCCCATGATCACAATGTAATCTGGCTGTGTAGTTAATGTATCCTTTCGAACTGCTAGACCGTGATAGGCGTAGTAAGGTGTATCAGTAAAAGCCAAAAAGATCATGATCAGGAAAATGGCTCCCAAGCTTGATAAGAGATAGATGAAGATCTTCTTGAACAACTTCATGGCAGAATTGAAAATGAAAGTTACGAAGGAAAGAGGAAGATAGTTGAAATATGAAATGCGAAAGATCATCTCATTATAATTCTAGCCCTTTATCTTTCAATCTAATATTCTCCTCCCTTTCTCCTTATCTCATTCTCTCCCTTCCTCCTTCCTCCTTCCTCCTTCCTAAAAATCTACCTGTTTTCAGTGATTTTGTGATCTCAAAAAACTCTTTATCTTGTGAAAACTAACTACTAAGGATGCGCCACTACCTCTTGCTACTACTACTTTGGAGCCTATCTTCCACAGTCTCAGCTCAATACTATGAAGTTTACCACATAACAGAAAGTGACGGACTGCTTAACGACAATGTATACAGTCTCTATCAGGATAGCATTTCTGGCGTTTTGTTTGCCGCACACCCGAGTGGAATTTCTCGAATATATGGCCGACATATAGAGACCATTCCCATTGCTGAGAACAAATCTTCCAGCGACATCTACCCTTTTGAATACATCAAAGGAGAAATGTTCTATCATCAATACAAGATCCTAGCTGATGAGTACGAGCGCATTGATCTTCCCGACAAGAACATTGCCATCCAGATTACCCATACTGAAACAGAGATCGACACCTTGCCGGTTGAAGTAGATGCCTACAGAGATTCTAGAGGCCACTATTGGCTGAACGTTGAAACAGAAGAAGGAGATTTTGAATTGATGAAGATCATAGGAGATGATACCATCGCCATGGAGTTGGACTTTCAACATCGATCTGTTTTCACTGCCTACTTTGATGGTGCTTATCAAGTCTTTGATGTGGCTACCATTATGGAGGAAGACGAGCACGGACATATGTGGATGCAAACGGAAGAGGGATACATGGTCATGTTTGATACTACAGGTCAAAATCCAATAGTCACCTCAATCAAGGTGCCTAATTTTTGGGACGTACACGATATGGGCGATGGATGTATTCTCATCTCTTCATACGCAGATCCAGAGCATCCCAATGGATTCTACATCTTTCAAGATGAAGAATTGATAAAATTCATTGAAACGGAACGCATTCCTCGCTTCTTCAAGGGTCCAAAAGGGAGCGCATATATCGCAGACAAAGGCAAACTATTCAAATACACTCACGAGGGATTGCGCTTTATCCTTGAGCTGGACTATATACAAGACATTCAATTCGACAAGGAAGGCAAGGAATACATCTGGGAAGAAGCTCAAAACTATACTTCCCATTTTATCCAACGCTACAAAGGGAACATGAAGACCATCTATTCTAGCATGGATGTCAATTACGATATGAAGGTGAGTCCCAATGGAATTATCTGGATCGCTTCTAATGTGGGCTTGATCGAGATCACTCCTAGTTCTACTTCTTATAGCTCCTACCCTTTTGCAAGTGAAGAAAGTCCAAGAGCCTTCTATTATACTGGCAACAATAAGCATGGTTTGAACTTTTATGATGCTGTTCCTTTTCTAGCCTATGGAGATGATAAGAGATTTGAAGTTCAAGCTGACCTTTTCCAGGCATTCATTAGTGATAATGGATTCTTCTATGGACACTTCTTGAATTTGGATCATGACATGAAGGATCTAGAAGAGACCTTTTATTCAATTGATACCAATGGGGTATTGAGACAACTTCCAATGGAAGGTCTAGATCCCTATGATTACCGCTTGAATAATGACTACTACGGTGATCTATACAAGGATCAATTCTTCCTGAACAGCAATCTTGGAGCTTACAAATACAATGGCAATGGATTCACCAAATACCCCGTGCCTCTTGAGCCCACAGAAAAACACAAATTAGAGTTGGCATTTGGATCCGGCTCCTTTCAACTTTTTAACTTGGTAGAGAACCACTTGGACTTCAAGCGAAAGAAGGTGGTGGCTTCAAAAATATTCAACTACGAAACTTCCACCTTCGAAGATCCTAACTGGGACATAGATCCCTATATGTTGATCAGGTATTATGGAGGAATCGGCAAGAATTTCATGGGTAAGGTCTCCCAAGAGAATAAGGTAATGAGCCGTTACAATGGGAAGAGCAGCATCATTGATATTCCCATTTCCCAAGTCAATGACAGCCTGATCACCTCCATCTTCAACAAAGATCTTTGGTTGGAGGATCCAATCGTGGATCAAAACAATGTCTACTACTTTCCCGCTGCCATTCATGGACTGCTGATCTTCTTACCAGAAAAGAATGAGTTCATTCAATTGAGTGAGAAAGATGGCTTATTGAGCAATGACCTTGAGAATTTATTCTTTAATCCAGATTCAACAGAGCTCTACATGAGCAGTTATCAAGGCTTGCAATCTGTACCCATCAATGAACTCGTTGATGGAAAGATCAGCAATGCCCATTCTTGGTTGAGAAATGAAGGCATGAAAGAATTGGGCAGGCCTCAGTGGATCAATGATTCGGTATTGGTCATGCACAAAGAGAAAGGCTACATACGTTTGAATCTCGCAGAGAAGAAAGTACAAAAGCCCAATCTGATCATACAGTCGATCGAGATCTTCAACAAGCACGTAGATTGGAATGAATTCGAGGCAGAATGGAAAGAAGAAGGATTGTTCTCCTTCCCCACGCATTTTGTTCTACCCAGTCATCAAAACCACTTGACCTTTGAATTTCAGGGAGTGGATCACTTTGCCACCAATCCCATGAAGTACACTTATCAGTTGGTGGGTTTGGATCAAGAATCCATCATCTCTGAATACGGATCGGTGAGTTACCAGAACTTACCAAGTGGTGAGTATACCTTTATGGTAGTTGCCACCAATGATTCTGGCTCTGACAGCAGGCACATCGAGATCAAATTTCAGATCCTCAAGCCTTTTTACGAAGAAGCATGGTTCATCTTCTTATGTGTTGTGAGTTTCGGTCTCATCTTGTACACACTCTATTACGCCCGAATTAGAGCATTAAAACACCAAGAAGAAGTCCTCAAGCAAATGGTAAAAGAAAAGACTGTAGAGCTAGAAGACGAGAAGAACTTTGCCCTAGAGCAGAAGGCGATCATTGAGGAAAAGAACCGGGAGATCATGGACAGTATTGTCTACTCCAAGAAGCTCCAAGATGCCATCCTCCCTCCACTGGATGCTATTAAGGAAGCACTACCAAGAAGCTTTGTCTTCTTCAATCCAAAAGATGTAGTGAGTGGAGACTTCTATTGGTTTGAACGCAATGAGGACACCATTTTTCTAGCTTGTGCTGATTGCACTGGTCATGGAGTACCCGGTGCGATGGTAAGCCTGGTTTGTGCCAATGCTTTGAATCGATGTGTCAATGAATTCAAGATCCACGATCCAGCGAAGATCTTGAATACAGCAAGGAAATTGGTTATACGAACCTTTGCTAAGAGTGGAGAAGGCATGAAAGATGGCATGGACATTTCCCTATGTGCCATTAAGGGTGATCAATTGACCTTTGCAGGAGCTTACAATCCGGCTTGGATCGTTCGCAACAAAGCAGAAGCAATCCCAGAGCACGAGCGAATCATCGAATTAGAATCCAATGATTCACACAAGATCGTTCAAGTCAAAGCCGACAAGCAGCCGGTGGCTTTGTTTGATGAAATGAAGGACTTCAACTCTACTCAGCTTGAATTAAAGGATGGGGATACCGTTTATCTCTTCTCTGACGGCTTTTCTGATCAATTTGGTGGTGCAACAGGCAAAAAGCTCAAAGCGCCTAATTTTAGAAAGCTACTACTCTCTTACCATTCCTTTGACATGAAGAGTCAAAGAGAAAAACTGGCCATGGCCTTTGAAGAGTGGAAAGGACAATTGGAGCAGATCGATGACGTCTGTGTCATTGGAGTAAGGATCTAATCAATTACTAGCACCCAATAAATGGATTCCTAATTAATCAAATTATCTCTTAAATACCTTGAGGAAGCTACTCTCCCCCCTTTCATTTTCTATAAAGACCAAATAGAGTCCTGATTTACCATTGAGCTCAATCTGCTTATTGGCTTCTCCATGAATGACCTTGTTGTAGATCTCTCGCCCATTAACATCAAAAATGCGCACAGTTGATTCAATTTCAGGTCGATCGAAATAGATATGAAAGCTTTTTCTGAAAAGTGTTGGGCAAACCCTAAACTGATCTGAGTTGTATTTAACCTCTTCTATATCTTGAATGATCAAGACATAGCACATGGAGGTGTCTTTGCAAGAGCCTTCGGTCAATTCTACTGCATACTGTCCACTTACTTGCCCTACAAAGGTTCTATTGGTGTCACCTGGTATGGGCAAACCGCTGTTGCAGCTTATCCATTGATAAAAATCAGCAGTAGAGTCATTCGCTGTTAATATGTTATTGTTCTGCGTAAGCGAGGTATCAAGATCATGGTTTACAGCAGCATTTCCCACCACCCAATTCGACAAGCCCACTGATTGTAAGCTGAAGTTCTTGAGGATGGCATCGTTTGTATTTGCCGAATAATCAATGGCAATTGTGTCTGAGGTATTGATCCCGTTGGGAGTTCCTTCTTCTAATTTATAATATGCTACCAAATTACTGGGAGTACTGCAGTAAGAAGTAAACATGCTGTTTCTTATTTGGCCTGTTGTTAGAGCAATGTCCCAGATCTTGATCTCGTCCATTTCACCATCAAAAAAGTTCACATTGTCGATCCTTTTACCAATAGTGATTGGAATACTGCTTGAAGTGTTGGTGGGCACTGTGAAGTTCCTAGCAGTATCTAATGCTCCATCGATGTACAAAGAAGCCTTCAAAGTAGCTTGGTGATCATAAACTATTGCTACATGGTGCCAATTACCATCATTGATACGACCGTTGCTGTTGAATCCGTTCCCACCCAATTCTATTCTAATTCTACCGTTTTGAATGGTATTGAAGGTAAATCGAGATCCATTGGGAGACATACTGCCCCAATTGACCAAAACTTGTTGAGTATTAACCGTACTTGAGGTCTTGATCCAACATTCTACCGTTCTATTCGAACTTCCCAACGGGCCAGCATTTGCAGCAACTAAGCAATCATCCGAGCCATCAAAGGAAATCCCAACTTGTGCATTGGTTTCAAAAAGAAAACAGATTGAAAAAATTACAGAGAGAAGGAGTTGGGCAGTAGTGCTTCGCATGACTGGATAGGTTTGGTGGTTATTCAAAGATAGAAATAGTAGGAAAATATGAAATGGGAAGTTCTTGTGGTGTACTTTCACATTCCATCATTCCCCCTTAAATTTGAGTATGAAACAATCTATAGCTATTCCATTTCTAAAAAGGCTGGCTATTCTCACCCTTTTGATCAGTCCAATCATCTTATTAGCTCAAGATCAGAGAGGAATGAATATTCCAGGAGAAAATGCAGGGGACCAATCTGGAACTAGCGTTAGCATGCCAGACATTAATACAATTGCCATAGGGGCCCCAATAAATAATGGAGCAGCGGGTCAAAGCGGACATGCAAGGGTGTATCAATGGGACGGTTCTAATTGGATTCAAAAGGGGCAAGATTTAAACGGCCAAAATATCATTGATCGAGCTGGCGCTTCCGTTTGCATGCCCACCTCCAACACCATTGCTATTGGAGGTACAGGGAACGGACGAGTTTGGATATACGAATGGTACAATGCAACATGGAACTTAAAAGGAAGCAGAATTAACAGTAGTAACATCAATGATGAATTTGGCTATTCTCTAGATATGCCCACTACGACTACCATTGGTGTTGGCGCTCCCAATACTTCGCAACGATTCAGCAATGCTGGTTTAGCAAGGGTTTATTTCTTCCAAAGTCAGATTTGGAGAAGAAAAGGCATTGATTTTCAAGGTGATTCTGCAGATGATTTTTTTGGACAAGCTATAGCGATGGGCAACATTCATACTGTAGCCATTGGTGCACCCCAAGGAAACAATAGTTCAATCAATAAGCCAGGCTACGTAAAGATCTATGCATGGAACGGTACAAGATGGAATCAAAAAGGATCAACATTAGTTGGAGAAAGTTCTGGCGATCGGTTTGGATCTTCCCTTAGCATGCCTGATGAAAACACTCTAGCTGTTGGAGCCCCATTGAATAGCGGTGGTGGATCCCTCAACGGTCATGTGCGCGTATTTCGTTGGAACGGTAACGCTTGGATACAAAAAGGTGGTGATATTGATGGGACAGATTTTGGTGGTAGATTGGGAAGTTCCGTGTCCATGTCAGACTCAAATCTTTTAGCAGTGTCTGCTCCCATTGCAGATGGAGATACCACCCAATCAGGCGTAGTGAAAATGTATTATTGGAATGGAAACAATTGGATCCAAAAAGGAGCAAGTATATCCGGAGATATGTCATTTGATCGATCAGGGGAATCCATTTCAATGGTAGATGGAACCGTAGGAATAGGGTCAAGGTATGCAGATGATGCTGGCTTATTATCTGGACACGCTCGAGTATACGATAGTTGCAGTATCCAACTAGATACTGGATTGATCTTCAACCTCCCTCCTGCCTTAACTTCTCTTCAATCAGGTGCTCTATACCAATGGTTGGATTGCAACAACGGATACGTTGAAATTCCTGGAGAAACAAATCAGTCTTATTTTCCGTCAAGCAATGGAAGCTATGCAGTGAGAATTAGTTTAGGAAATTGCGTTGATACATCAGCATGTTATTTGGTGAATTCAGTATCACTCTTTGAATTAAATGCGTCATCTAAGCTCAAAGTCTATCCAAATCCATTCAAAGATCAGCTTCAGGTGCAACTGAATACTTCTGAAAAGATCAATGTTCTTGAAATTAAGAACCTATTAGGTGAGATCATTTATCGTGAGGAAGGGATTAACAGCCCCATCTTTGAACTCAATTTTGATGCAAGTAATGGACTCTACTTCTTAGAGCTGGTTGATTCTAAAGGAGAAAAGTATATTCAGAAGATCATCAAGAAGTAAGTAGAAAAAAACAATCGCTGCCTTGATTAAACTCCTGCTAACCAGCTGTTTTGTACAGGGACTTCCCAATTGCCTTCCATCTCTCCTTTTGTAGCTACCAGATTATTGAAGATAATGGTATCATCGTTCAATTCTCCCGACTCCATCTTCTCGCGCAGTTCGTGCATTGGCAAAGTATTGATTGTGTTGTTGGAAGAACGAAAGGCAATGTTCATTCGATCAAAAAGATCTATTCCAAATGCCTTCTCTACCTCTTTCATGAAATGAACAGAAGAATCAATCGAGCAACCTGAAGCTTTCACCTGATCCTCATCAGCAAAAAGAACAATAAAGCGATCGTAAAAAACTTCCATAGCAGCTTGTAATGCAGTTCCATGAGTAGCCCAATTGTCAATGAAACGCTTTCCAGCATCCTTGATTTGGTCTACTTCTTCTTTTTGAAGTTCTCTAGAGGATTGATAGATCCAGATTCTTGATGAATCAGGAAGTTCTTTGTAATTCATTTTTCAAAGTTATCATGATACTTTTCCTTTTTCAACTTTTTAAAAGCTAAATAATTTGTTCATTTTCTTTTGTGGGTTATTCACTTTTCTTTTTGGGCAGCCAAAAACGAACCAAAAAATTCAAGTGCCATTTCTCTTTGTTCTTTTTACCTTGCCTTGCCTTGCCTTCAGGTTAGCCTTTGCGCCTCCGCTTAAGCTTCAGCGGCACGCGGGTGGCGGCCGAAGGAAACAAAAACGAACCAAAAAGTTCAAGAGTCATCTATGCTTCCATGCTCTCTGTCCCAATGCTAGAAATTCTATGAAAGTAGTTCTGCATTCGCAGAAGACGACAAGCGCCTTTCATGAATTTCAAAGCATTTGTCCATTCACAGCTTACGCCGGCCCGCTGATGACTCCTGCTCGCGCTCATAATCCCGCTATAGGCGGGATACGCTTTTAGCGCCAGAATAGAAAGACAATAAGTGGAAATTCAGCGTAGCGCCACTTTTTGGCTTGCGGTTTCTTTTGTTTTCAAAAGAAAATTCCTCGATAAAAGCCGTGCTTTCTTTTGGTTCGTTTTCTTTTCACGTAAAAGAAAATGAACAAGGCTTTTGCCCACCAAAAAGTAGAAAAGAAAAATTACCTTAGTTTTAATTCAAACTAAACCCTATGAAGCATTTACTACTCATCATAGCAACCATCTTTACCCTAGTTGCCTGCACTGAAAACAAAGAAGTTAAGATCACCAAGGTGATCGAAAAGGTCGAAGAGCCTATTGTAGGCTATGATTCATTGAAAGCTCAAGAATACGGAGCGGATGATTACGGCATGAAAACCTATGTGATGGCCTTTTTGAAAAGGGGTCCCAACCGACCAACTGACTCGGCCAAATCTGCAGAACTCATGAGCGCACACCTAGCCAACATCGGTAGATTGGCTGAAGAAGGTAAGTTAGTTCTCGCAGGACCATTCTATGGAGATGGCGACTTAAGAGGCATCTACATCTTCGATACCGACAATCTGGATTCCGCCCGAGCCTTTACCAACTCCGACCCAGCTATTCAACATGGTAGTTTAGAAATGGAGCTGATACAATGGTATGGTTCAGCCGCACTGATGGCCGTGAACGACATCCACAGCAGTTTGGGGAAGGAAGAAATTTAATGGTTTAATCCAGTAATTAGGAATTGAACAATTGGCAATTACTACATTGTTCCATTAAAATTTTCAATTGATGGATTCCTAATTGTTGGATTCCTAATTGTTGGATTCCTAATTGTTGGATTCCTAATTATTGGATTCCCAATTAACTATAGTCCTTTCGCTTGCGCTACTAGCTCGGCTAGATCGTATACTTTGATGGAATCTTCTTTCTCCTTGTTCTTCACACCATCTGTCATCATGGTCATGCAGAAGGGGCAACCTACAGCAACAACGTCTGGTTGAACCTCTTCAACATCGTCCATACGCTCTATATTGACTTCTTTGTTGCCCTTTTCAGCTTCTTTGAACATTTGTGCTCCACCAGCACCACAACAAAGGCCATTGGTTCTGCAACGCTTCATTTCGACCAATTCTCCGTCCAATTGCTCAATTAAGGCTCTAGGAGCTTCGTACTCACCATTTCCCCTGCCGAGGTAGCAAGGATCGTGAAAAGTGATCTTCTTGCCCTTAAAATCGCCTCCTTCTACTGTTAGCTTCCCTTCATTGATCAATGATTGCAAGAACTGAGAATGATGTAATACCTCGTAATTACCACCCAATGATGGATATTCATTCTTCAAGGTGTTAAAACAGTGAGGACAAGTGGTAACGATCTTCTTGATCTCATATCCGTTGAGTACTTGAATATTTCCCATTGCCTGCATCTGAAAGAGGAATTCGTTACCAGCTCTCTTGGCTGGATCCCCAGTGCAGCTCTCTTCTGTACCCAAAATAGCATACTTGATCCCAATCTCATTCAAGATCTTTACAAATGCCCTTGAGATCTTCTTTGCTCTATCGTCAAAACTTCCTGCACATCCCACCCAGAAAAGGATATCAGGCGACTCCCCTTTGGCCATTAGATCGGCCATGGTGTTAACATTCAATTCATTACTCATAATTCCTATCCGTTATCAATTCGTAATTGCCAATTCGTAATTCGTAATTGATTAATTATTTCTTAAATACTTCTATACTCACGCTTTCCTTCACCAGCTCCGTGAACTTCCCATCGTAACGGGTTGCTCTCACAATGTGATTATCGATCCAGTGATAATTTCCTCCTCTCGGCTTCCCCATCAAAAGTCCATGGTAATTGAAACCATGCTTGTCTAGCCAAGTTTCAGTCACCTCTCTATGTTCTTCTATTCTAGAGGTAAAGAAGGTGATAATATGTCCTTCCTCAAACCATTTATTAATGGTTACCAAAGCATCGGGATAAAGCTCTGCATCTACCATTCTTTCTGGCTCCTCATTGGGTATATCATCGCAGATGGTTCCATCAATGTCGATCAAAAAGTTCTTTCTATTTTCTGGCAATACAGGAGATATGTTCTTTCCATCTACTTCTACATCCTGCAGTTCTGAATCAAAATTATTGATGTGCTTCATTCAGCTCTATTTTTCTAGTTTATCCTTTCTTAGCTTTCGTTGGTCCAATCGGCTCTTGCAGTTTGTGCAAATTGCCAAGGAGCACCGTTATTCTCAACATTTGTCAGCATTCCAGTGAGTTCCTGAGGAATTTTTGATTCCTCCATTACCAAACTTCTTCTCATTTCCATGATAATGTTTACTGGATTGATCTCAACCGGGCAGGCCTCTACACAGGCATTACAAGTAGTGCAAGCCCATAACTCTTCCTCCAAAATGTAATCGCCCAGCAAGCTCTTGCCATCTTCTCCTGGCTTTTGGCCTTTGTCGACCGCTTTCCCTACCTCTTCTAATCGATCTCTGGTATCCATCATGATCTTTCTTGGAGATAGAAGTTTGCCAGTCTGCGCTGCAGGACATTGTTGGGTACATCTACCGCATTCTGTACAGCTGTATGCATCCATCAAGCTCTTCCAAGTCAAATCAGTAACGTCCTTGGCTCCAAATCGCTCAGGAACTGCTCCTTCTTCTGGTTCAGGTGGAGTTGCATAAGGATCTGCATTGGGATCGAACATCATCTCTACTTCCTTCTTTACCGCCTCCATATTGTTGAACTCACCTTTGGGCTGTAGCTTGGAATAATAGACATTTGGAAAAGCCAAAATAATGTGGAAATGCTTGGAGTAAGGCAGGTAATTCAAGAAGAGCAAAATGCCTACGATATGAAACCACCAACCTCCTCTTTCTATGATAATTAGCATCTCTGTGCTAAAGTTTTCATATAAGGGCAAAAAGAGCATAGTTGAGACTGGATACATACCCGCTTCCACATAGTGTTCTACCCCTCTAGTTTGCAGGATATAATCTGCTGCATTCATCTTTAAGAAGGCAAACATCAGACAGACTTCAACGATCAAAATAATGTTGGCGTCAGTCTTGGGCCATCCGATCATTTCTCTGAACCCAAATCGTTTGATGTGCATTACATTTCTCCTAATTAAGAAGACTACACAGGCAACAAGTACCAACAAAGCCAAAACCTCAAAAGAGGCGATCAAGATATCGTACAAGCCTCCCAAAGGCAATGCTAATACTCTATGGGTTCCAAAGATGCCATCGATGATGATCTCTAGGACTTCGATATTGATGATCACAAATCCTAGATAAACCAATATGTGCAAGATCCCAGAAATGGGCTTTTTGACCATTTTCGACTGACCAATGGCGATCATGAACATCTTGTTCCATCTTTCTCCCTTTCGGTCACTGATGTCTAAGTCCTTTCCTAAAAGTATGTTTCTTCGAATCTTTCGAATGTTCACTGTAAACCAAGCGACCATTGCAATGAAGAAAGCGATAAAGATGATGTTTGATAATCCCATATTCCAGAAGCTAAAGGCAAGAGATTAGGCTCCTTGCCTATTGTAAAACTAAAATACTAAGGAAGGGGAATTGTTCTAAAGAAACGAAAGATGTTTTGTCAACAGTATTGTATTTAGAAAGAATCTAAATAAGATGGCTATTGGAAGACTCCAATTTCTAATTCCTAATTGTCAATTTCTAATTGATTACTGGTCTTGCGGTTGCACCACGTCCTTCTGCTTATCCTTTCTTCCAAAGATAGAGAAGTGTACATAACGCTCAGGATTGAGTCGCATGTCCAATAGGAGCTTGTCTAGATCTTCTGCCGAAGCTTCTAGATTACGATATAGAGTATCATTGTTCAACAACATCCCCATAGAGCCTTCTCCTTGGTTCACTTTAGTAGTGATCTCTGCTAACTGTCGCATGGCCAAGGCTGCATTTTCAACCGTTTCCTTCAAATTAGCACCGGCCAATGAATCAGTGATGGCCTCTACATTCTCCAAGGTATTGTTCAAGGTCTCATTGTTCCTAGCTAAGTTTCTAGTGATCTGCTGAACGTTGTAAATGATGTTCTTCAAGTTTTCCTGCTCTTCTTCTACCACCCCATCAATTCTACCCATGGTGCGATTGAAGATCTTCAATGAATGTCGAATACTACTGAAGCTAGAATCAAGGTCTTCTCTAGCTTCTTCATTGAAAATACTAGAAACAATGATGATCGCTGAATCTACTGTATTCAAAAGGTCCTCTGCTTTTTTCTTCAATGGAGCAATTTCCTGGTTCACTACCTCAGTCAAGGTAGCCTCTACCTCCGATCGAAGGGTATCTCCATTGGGAGAATAAACAGATGCTTTCCCCAATTTCAAATCAATTGCCTTGGATCCTAGAATATCCAAACTGACGATCTTGGCCCTAGAATCTTCTGGGATCTGTAATTCTTCTTCAGTAATGGAAAATTTCACCAAGAGCATGCCCGTTTGTCCTGGCAAGAAGCTAACTGATTCTACCTGTCCTACTTTGAATCCATTAACCGTTACTGGATTAGAAGGTGCCAGTCGGTCTACATGATCATAAACGGCATAGTAAGAGCGATCTTGTGAGAAGATATTATGGCCCTTAAGGAAATTGGCACCCCAAAATAGAAGGGAGATCGCGAGCAACATCACGAATCCGATCTTTACCTCTTTTTTGATCTTCATTCAGGCGAATTTAGTTAATATCTTTCTTCAACAATTTCACAGCCTCTCCAACAGCAATGCGTTTTCCATTGTAGAATGCAATGATAAATGCATCTTCAAATCCCTTCTCTCTCACTTCTTCCTGCAGCTTATTGGCCGACTCCCAGCTATTCTCTTTTCCATAAGTGTATCTGAACAGTCCGCCAGCTTCATAATACTCTACGCCACTCAAGCCATTAAAGTTGGCTGGCTCAGGCTTTAACTCTTGTGTGGTAGTAGCCAATTGCACTTTGAAAACCAATCCTTCTTCCAATACTCTTTTCTTGGAATTCTCCTTCTTTCCTTCCTTGGCAGTTTCAACCTTTACTGGCTCATCTACTTGAACTTCTGTTTCTTTCTTTTCAGCAGAGGCATCTTCGATCACGATCTCTTTGGATTTGCCCTCCAACTCCACCTTGTAATCTCTAAAGGCCCTAAAGATGGCGGAAGCCATATAATCTTGACCGATCTCAGAGTTCAAGAATTTTTCTTCGTTCTGATTGGTTAAAAAGCCTGTTTCAATCAAAACAGAAGGCATGGTTGTTTGATGCAATACTAAGAATGGAGCCATTTTTACTCCTCTATCCTTTCTACCCACTCTTTCTCTGAACTGCTGCTGTACCATTTGAGCAAACATGATGCTTTGGCCTTGATAGGCAGACTGCATAATGGTCATGGCGATATAGGATTCAGGAGAATTAGGATCAAAGTTTTCGTAGCGCTCTTCGTAATTGTCTTCTAATAGAATGACAGCATTTTCTCGCTTCGCAGCCTTCAAATTGGTTTCATTCTTGGCGTTACCCATTACATAGGTTTCTGTTCCAAAAGCCGATGCTGAGGCGGAGTTTGCATGAATACAGATGAACAAATCAGCATGATTCTCATTGGCTACATGCGCTCTTTCATCCAATTCCAAGAAAACATCTGTTTTTCTAGTGTAGATCACATTTAGATCTGGAAACTTATCCTCTAAGTAAGCACCCAATTTTAAAGAGATGGAAAGCGCAATGTCCTTCTCATTTGAAAAGGATCCATGACATCCAGGATCATCTCCTCCATGCCCTGCATCAATGACCACTGTGTTCAGTTGACCAAAGAATTCTTCCTCGTTTTCTTGCGAAAACAACAAGACTGGACTCATTAGGAGAATCCAAAAGAATGTTAACAGGCGCACCTTCATCTTCATTGAGCCGTTTCTATCTAGAATAATTGATTAGCTTTGAAGCCTCTTAGCAAGGCCGTGTTTTATACAAAAATAGTATTATAGATTGCCGCTGATTCCTTCTCAAATACGGTTTTTCATCCGCTTGTTGTTAATAACTCCATTGCTCAGCATACAGCTGCATGCACAAGAATTGAACCACAATGTGGAGTCGGGAAATGATTCGATCGCTCCATCGGTACGCTTATCAATGGACTCGCTCAATTCTCTTCAAGATACCACATTGAAAGAAAGCTTGTTTTCCCTTGTTGATTCCACTTCAACCGACAGCCTGAATGCCGATAGTTTGAGCAATGATTCTATGGCTCAAGCCAATTCACATATTTCACCGGACGCCATCACAGAAAAGGTAGAATATGTTGCGCAGGATTCCATAAGGATCGACATGAGGGATGAGAAGGTATATCTGTACGAAGATGCGCAAGTAAATTACACCAACATTCAGCTAAACGCTGATTATATCTTAGTCGACATGCCCAACAGCATGGTAACGGCCAATGGAGTCCCTGATTCAAGCGGACAATTGGCGGGTCTGCCCATCTTCAAAGAAGGAGCCCAGATGTATGAAGCTGGCAAAATGACCTACAACTTTGAGACGCAGAAAGGAAAGATACAGACGGTAAAAACCCAAGAAGGCGATGGATATATTCAAGGTAGAGAGGTAAAAAAGACCTCAGATGACATCATGTACGTTCGAAACGGTTTCTACACCACTTGTGCATTGGATAGCCCTCATTTTAAATTGGCGACTTCCAAACTCAAGATCATTCCCAACTCGAAGATCGTTACAGGTCCGACGATTATGAAGATCGACAATGTACCTACTCCTCTGGCCTTGCCCTTTGGTTTCTTTCCAAACAAAAAAGGAAGAGCATCAGGCGTGATCATCCCTACTTATGGTGATTCACGTGAATTGGGATTCTTCTTTAGAGATGGCGGTTACTATTGGGGCGTGAACGACTATGTAGACATGGCTATTACTGGAGACATCTATACGCTAGGTAGCTGGGCCTTGAGAATGAGAAATCGATACAAGTATCGCTATCACTACAACGGTAATATGGATTTTAGCTATTTCAATAGGAAGAATTCCTTTGAAGGATTTCCAGATTACACGGAAACCAAAGAGTTTTTTATTCGCTGGAATCATGCGCAGGATCCGAAAGCACGACCAGGCTCCAACTTCGCTGCCAATGTGAACATTGGATCAAGACAAAACTTCCAGAACAACTTAAACTCCTTTGATCAAGACTATCTGACCAATACCTTCCAGTCTTCGATCTCATACAGTAACAGCTTCCCTGGAAGACCGTTCAATATGACAGTAAGTGCAAGACACAATCAGAATACGCAAACTGGTGCCTTTAACCTAAACTTGCCCGACTTCTCTTTCAACGTAAGTAGACAGTACCCTTTCAAGAACATGGGTAAGATTGGGAACGAATGGTGGCGTGGGGCTTATAAGAACTTTGGACTGACCTATACTTCTACGGCAACCAACCAATTGACTACCAATGACACACTACTGGCCATCAACAACTTTGACATGTTGCGTGAAGACTTTAGAAATGGTGCTCGTCATTCGATTCCAATTGCTACCTCTTTCAAACTTTTCAAGCACTTTAATATGAACCCTTCGGTAAACTATTCCGAAGTCTGGGCTTTAAAAACCTTTGAGCAGAATTATGTAGACAGCTTGAACCAAGTAGTAAGAGACACTACAGTTGGTTTCCAAAGAGCTGGCTCCTACAATTTCAACGCTGCATTGACCACCAAGGTCTATGGAATGTTCCAATTCAAAGGCAAAAAAGGAGTTCAGGCCATTCGACATGTAATGACTCCATCGGTTTCATTCAATTATCAGCCAGAAATTACCACTGGAAACAAGAGCTACATTGATGGAAATGGACAAAAACGAGAATACAACATCTTTGATGGAACGGTTTATGGAAGTCCTGCACGACAAGAAAGTGGGAGAGTCGGGCTGAGCTTGCTGAACAATATTGAAATGAAGGTGAGGTCCAAAAATGACTCTACTGGTGTTAAGAAGGTGACCATCTTTGAAAACTTGGGCTTTTCTACTAGCTACGACCTTAGTGTAGACTCCCTGAACTGGGCGCCCATCTCAGCCAATGCGAGAACCAGACTTGGTCAATTCTTCACCTTGCAATTGAGCGGAATCTTGGATCCCTATGCAGTAGATACAGCTACCGGTATTCGTATCAATGAGAGCAACTATGATATCAATGGCAAGCTTCTGAGATTAACTTCTGCCAACATCGCAATGAACTTCCGACTTCAAGGAGGAAAGAAACAAAGAGGTGGCGGAAGAGTCCAGGAAAGCAGAGGAGATTACCAAAGTAATTTGGGAACAGTAGCCCAATTGGAAGAGATCAACGAGCATCCAGAGCGCTACATCGATTTTAATGTTCCTTGGAGTTTGAATGTGAACTACAACATCCGCTATTCCAAGCCCAATCAAGAAGAACTGATTACGCAAACCCTAAACTTCAGCGGAGATGTTTCGGTGACAGAGAATTGGAAGATCGGCTTCAATTCAGGTTGGGATATGGAAAGGAACGACTTCACCTACACCTCATTGAACATCCACAGAGATCTGCATTGCTGGCAATTGGACATCAACTGGATCCCCTTCGGACCAAGACAATCCTATATGATTACTTTGAATGTGAAGGCTCCGGTTCTTCAGGATTTGAAACTTAATAGACGACGTGACTACTTCGACGTAATTCAGTAAGATCCTTTTTCGCCAAATGGCTTCAAAGGACGATGGGGATTATTTTGATGTTATTCAGTAGTGTTCATTTTTGCCTTGCCTTCAGGCTAGCCTTTGCGCCTCCGCTTAAGCTTCAGCGGCACGCTGGTGGCGGCCTAAGGAAGCAAAAAGAACCAAAAAGTTCAAGGCTGTGCCTAGATCTCTTGAATTGCTCAGCTACATTCCGCTATCTAACCTTTCCTCTTGTTCATTTTTGTCTTGAAACAAAAACGAACCAAAAAATTCAAGAGTCATTTATGCTTCCACGCTCTCTGTCCCAATGCAAGAAATTCTATGAAAGTAGTTCTGCATTCGCAGAAAACGACAAGCGCCTTTCAAGAATTTCATAGCATTCGTCCATTCACAGCCACCGCCGGCCCGCTGATGACTCCTTCCTGCGCTCTGAATCCCGCCAAGCGGGATATGGTTGGTATCACAGAGAATTGTTGATGGAGCGAATTGAAGACTTAGTGAAGAGAAAAGCTCCAAGCTTGTCTTGGAGATCATTCGGCCTCACTTAGACTTCAAGAGTGGAGACAAGAATTCACTGTGGCCTGGGCTTTTTGCTCTACTTTTTGCCCACCAAAAAGTAGAAAACAGAATAAACAATAAGTTACTTTTATAGAATGAAGAAATTTCAATCTTTACTTGTAGTAATCGCCATTAGCATTACACTAATAAACTGTTCCAAGGATGAGGAGAATCAAGAATCTCCTGCGACTAGCAGTACTGCAAGCCCTGCTGGAATACTAGACGAGATCGACCAGCGAAACTTTAAAATGGGATTTAGCACTTGGCCCTATGCCGCTACTTTGGGTGCACAAGACAGCACTTATGCTTTCCTCGCTGCGGAAGGTGACATCTATTCAGAGCACATAGACGATAAGATCCCATGGTCTGCTTGGATGAACAGCACTGCCCTACCCAACGACTTCATCAACAACATTCAAGGAAGAAAGAATAGAAAGATCGCTGGCAATGAGCTCTTTCTTTCCGTCAGTTTATTGAACATAGGAAGAGATAATTTAGCAGAGGATTTCAACGGACAGAGTCCTACATATGATTCCCTGAACCAGCAAAGCATAGAAGACGCCTACGTAGCTCATCTCAATTACATCATCAACGAGCTACAGCCCGACCACATGATCATCTCCATTGAGGCCAATGAACTATTGGTAAATAGTCCACAGTTATGGGAGCCTTACAAGAAATTGATGACTGAGGTTCGCAGACGCATCAAATCTGCCCATCCTTCATTGCCCCTCTCGGAATCCATGACCCTGCACAATTGGTTCAGACATTCAACTACTGATAGTGCTGGCTTTGTAGCCGAGATTAGAAATTACGTCAATAACAATTTGGACTTTGCTGCCATTAGCTTCTACCCTTTCTTCAAAGGCTTGGAAAGCAAAACTGATTATCAAGAGGCTTTCGATTTCTTGCATGCTCAGACAACTAAGAAGATTGCTTTTTCAGAAACCACACAGATCGCTGAAGATTTGATCGTTTCTGGATTGAGTCTGAACATTCCTTCCAATCATACCAAACACAAAGAGTATTTAGAAACCCTACTCCTCAATGCTTACAGACAAGACTACGAATTCGTAATCTGGTGGGCCTATAAAGATTACGATGCTCTTTGGCAGACCTTCCCTGCCAATGTCAAGGACTTGGGCCAATTGTGGCGAGATACAGGACTGCTAGACGAAAACGGCACCGATCGACCAGCGCTTGCGGTATGGAGAAGCATTTATAATAGATGAACTTTAGAATCTTAGAAGAAAATGTGAGATATGAGATATGAAATGTGAAACGCAAAGCTTTTCATATTTGAACTTTCATATTTACTATCCGGATTCCAACTTCTAGCTTCTAGCTTCCAAAAAAAATCTACTTCTTAATAAACTTGAATCGCTTCTTCTCGTCGATCTGAATGAAATAGAGTCCACTTTGCAGAGATCCAATTTGGATCAACTCCCCTTCCGATACAATTCCTCGCTGCTGCTCTTGTCCGCCGATATTATAGATAACATACTCTCTATTCTTTCCGATTGCTTCCAGATAAAACGATTCTTGAGCAGGGTTAGGATAGAGTTTTACTTTATTTAAAGTGGATTCTTCCAATCCAAGTGGAGCTGGAGAAGAAAAGGCTATTTCTGCGAATCCAGCACCTCCAAAGCTACTGCCGTGAGTACTGAAGATCTTCATTCGAATATAAGAAGCCATTATTCCTGAAAAAGCAAAGGTTTCAGGACCTGAAGTGTCTGTAAATACCTCTAAAAAATTGGTTGGGGCACCCGGAATCAATGTGTACATATTTCCGTTGGTTGAATAATAAAAGTTGACTGAATCTACACCTGTGTCAGTAGAGGGACCGCCATTGTTCTGATTCCAAAAAGAGATTCCATTGATCATGTATGAAGCACCTAAAACAAAATCAATCTGCCCCGTATCACTAGTAAATACAACACTGTTCTGAGGTACAGTGGGTAAATGCATGGCGGTTAGACTTGGCCAAGCCATCATTCCCTGACCGTCAATGGTTCTGTCTAGTATTGTTGCAAAAGCAGGAATCATATTGGTACTTGCAGAAGTCGGTATAACTGGAAACTGTGCATTGGCTCCTATGCTAATGCAAATAAAGAGCGTAAGTAAGAAGGTAGTAGTAGTTCTCATTTTTCTTATTATTAATGGATTAGGATTTGGTTAAAGATAGAAATTTTAAGGTAGACGGATGGTTAGACGGGAGATATGAAATGTGAAATGTGAAATGTGAAATGTGAAATGTGAAATGTGAAATGTGAAATGTGAGATGTGAGATGTGAAATGTGAAATGTGAGATGTGAGATATGAAATGTGAGATATGAAATGTGAAACGCAAAGTTTTCATATTTGAACTTTCATATTTCATATTTACCATCCAGACTCCAATTTCAAAAACATACTGTTTCCTATATGAAGTGTCAATAAAACATATAAATTAGTTTAATTAAATAATAAGCAATACTCCAATGAAGCCTTCTACTTTTGCTCGAATATTAAATTTTATTCGAATGGATTCTAATGCATATTCGCTCAACAACCTACTTCTCCCCATAGCGCTTTTTTCATTGATCTTGATCCACTCTTGTGCCAAGCAGGCAGAATCGGCAGCTAGAGAGGAGGCAACTGCAACCGCTAGCGGACCTTTCTTTACTGGGCCCAACAGCTTGATCGCCGAACAAAGAGTGAACTTGACCGATCTCATTGAAGGAGTTCCATTGAATGCAGAAAAACTGCAATCTGTTTCCTTGGAAAAGGTGCAAGTTAATCTAAGAGCCATAGACAGCTTGGACTTTAGCTATTTCAACAATGCTTCCCTTTCCATTGTCAGCTCTGATCTAGAGATGATCTCCATTGCCACACTCAATCCTATTGAGACCGATGGGCAAAGCATCTCCTTGACTGCCAGCCAGGAAGCGGATCTATCCGATTATTTCAAAGCCGAATCATATAGTTTGGTTTTGGATCTCGGACTAAATGAAGATCTTTATCAAGATGAGCTTGGTGCGAACATTTTACTCGACTTAAGCATTACTTACACAGAATAAAGCTCACTAACTAAAACCAAAAAGAACACCATTAGCCATGAAAAAAATCCTACTCAGCATATTTATCAGTGCATTTACTCTCTTCCAACTATCTGCTCAGGATTCTAATGAAGCTGACCGATTAGTAGGGGTTTGGGAGCCTTCTCACGGCAAGGCCAAGATCAAGATCGATAAGATCGGTGAGAAGTATTACGGAAAGATCGTCTGGTTAAAGATCCCCATCGATCCTGATACAGAGAAGCCAAAAGTAGACAAGAACAATCCCGATGAGAAATTGAGAACTACTCCCCTCTTGGGATATAGAATCTTAAAAGATTTTACTTACAAAGGAGATGACGAATGGGAAGAAGGAACCATTTACGATCCAGAGAACGGGAACACCTACAACTGCATCATTAAAATGTCTGATGAAAACACGCTCGACATTCGCGGATACATTGGTATCTCTACCTTCGGAAGAACCGATGTTTGGAAGAGATTGAAAATGCCTCCTAGAAAGAAGAAGAAATAAAAGAGAAGCTGGAAGCTAGATGCTAGATGTTAGAGAGTGGAAGTTAGAAGCAAGAAAATAGATTACAGAATCTGAGATGTTAAGAATTCAAGAGCTAAAAAGAATGAAAAAGATAGAATTGAAATTCTGTGTTTTCTTTTTAATGGCACTCAGTGCTTCAACTGTTCTTGCTCAAACAGATTCCACAGAAGATTACGAAGACTACAGCATCTACGAGAACATGGACTTTGCAGATGAGGGCACAAAACGTTTCGCATCGGTAAAGGTGAGTGGCAAAAGTCCAGACAAACTCATCTCCATAGGCTACGATTACCAAGGAGCCTACAATATAGATGCCGCCGCTTTTGGTCAATTTGCAGAATCATCAGAGCGGGTAAACTCCACTCAGGGCTTTCGTTTTGGGGCCAACATTCCAGTGATTTCCAAAAACAGCATCATTGTACAGGCGGGTTTTATTTATTGGAACGTCAACTACGATTTCGAGAATAGTGGAGAATTGACCCACCCTCTCCATCAAACTTTGAATGAGAATGGACTGAACATTATGGGTTTAGCTGCTACCATATACAAACCCTTGAATGAAACTACTTTTCTAATGAGTAGGATTGCAGGAACCATGGGTGGAGATTACAATATGTCTGACTTGCAGGCCATGAAATACAATCGTTATGCAGTGGCGGTCTTGTGGGGAAAGCGCCCTACCGATTACAAACAATGGGCCTTGGGTATTTCACAGACCTATAGAGGTGGAGAATTCAACTTTGTGCCTGTCATCTTATACAACTGGACATCCACCAATAGAAAATGGGGTGCAGAAACCCTCTTCCCTGCTCGCGGAGACGTTCGCTACAACTTCAATCCTCGTAGCATGCTCTTCTTCGGATTTGACTTGGAAGGAACTTCCCTGCGGCTGGGCAACGAAGGGGAATTGGACGAGCCCTTCAACGATCTGGAATTGAGAAGATCAGAATTGCGTTTCCGATTCAAATACGAGCGACAAATCACCGGATTCTTATGGGTATCTGCCAAAGCAGGCTACCGTTACAACTGGAACTTCAATGTGGATAGAGTTCCCGGTGGCAAAGACTTCTTTAGAGGATTCTTCGGCGATCAAGAATACGTGATGGAAAACGAGATCGAGAATCCACTCTTCTTCAACATCAGCATCAATCTGGTTAGCCCTTAAATCAATTACGAATCCAATAATTGGGAATCCAACAATTAGGAATCCAACAATTAGAAATAGATCCCTACAACAATTCGTAATTGATAATTCGTAATTGATGCAATTAATCATTCTGCTATTTTTACAGCATGACAAGATCCATTGCCTATAAGCTTATTCTTATCCTCCTAAGCATTCTATTGTTAGTTCACCTGTTGATCTTAGCTCAGCTTCTTCCCTATGAGCATTTCTGGGGCGGTCGACTCACAAGTTTGGAGGAGATGTATGTCTTCGAAAGCAGCGCTGTATTGGTTACTATACTCATGATCTCCACTTTCTATGCTCAGTATCGCTTACACAAAATAGAAAAAAGCAATAAAGTTCTCAGGGTGCTGCTCTGGATCTTTTTTGCATATTATCTTTTGAACACCATCGGCAACTTAATGGCAGTGAGCATCTGGGAAAAGATCTTGGGAACTGCCTTTACCCTCACAATGGCAGGATTGACGTGGAAGGTGCTGATGGAAAAAGAATAAATGCAGCTTAAGAATTGAATGCAAAGAATAATTAATGGTTAAAAATTAATAATTGATATCAAAGCTTAGCACATTATAGAATTCGTAATTCGTAATTTCCAATTCGTAATTAAATCCCCGTGTCTGCCAAGAAAATCCTCTTCCCCCTATTCTCCTTATTCCTGATCTATCAGTCGTGGAATTTATGCATGCAGTTAATGAAGCAAGCTCCCGACAACATTAACATATGGGAGGGCTTGATCTATGCTTGGCTACTTACCCTTTTTATTACCGGAATCTTTGCAATAACAGGCTTTGCCTACCCCACTTCCCATTTATTAGGCGAGAGCTACTATCGAGTGGATGATCCAGAACGATTGAAAAAATACTATCGCTGGTTGGGGGTGAAGTACTTTCGAACCTTTCTCATGATCTTCTTCTGGGGCAGAGAAAAGAACCGCAAAAAGTACTTCGATGGTAGTCGCGAGGGTTTGGAAAACCTCGACTATCAAAGTCGCCAGTCGGAATTTGGACATTTGGCTGCCTTGGTTATTATCGATATAGTCTGTGTTCTCTTTTTGATCAAAGGGCATTGGTGGCTATTGATCTTCTGCATCCTCTTCAACCTTTTTGGTAACTTCTATCCGGTGATTCTACAGCGCATGCATCGGGCAAGGATCCAACGGATCCAATCCAATTACGAATTAGAAATTGACAATTGGGAATTGAATATGCATTCCAATTAGGATTGTTGGTTATCTTGTCAATCAATCAAAATTTATATGAATTCAAGACTGTTACTACTTTTTGGCCTAATTATCTTATTCTTTTTTCCTATTCAGAATGTTCATTCTCAGCAATTTAACTTGAACTGGGCTTATGAATTTGGAGGAGGCTGGTATGATTACCCCTCTTCAGTCCATTATGATTCTCAAGGTAATATCTACCTAACTGGGCAGTTTAGTTCACAAATTGATTTTGATCCAGGACCAAATACTCATAATTTACAAGCTAGTGGCAGCAATGATGGTTTTATTCTAAAACTAGATACTAGTGGCAATTTTGTATGGGCTGTTAATATCGGAGGGTCAATTGATGAAGATGGAATCAATAATATGGCCATAGATGCTCAAGGTAATCTATATATCACCGGGCACTTTTTTGGATTAGCAGATTTTAACCCCGCACCTGGCCCTAATAATTATGATACATTAACTGGAAGCACAGGTTTTGGTAGACCTGATGGATTTCTTTTAAAATTAGATCATAATGGCAATTTTAGATGGGTAAGGCATTTTAAAAGCGGAAATCTTGTCCTCCCTACCAAATTGAAAATGGGTTTGAACAATGATCTTTTCTTCACATTAACATACAGGGATTCAGTAATTCTTGATCCAATTTCGTCCAATAATTCGTTAAAGACTCGTGGTCCTTACATAGATGAACAGCTTATTGTTGTAATGGATTCGTCTGGCAATTTAAAAAATTACAAGGTCATGAATGAAACTACTTTGGGACGAATAAGTGACTTTGCACTTAGCTCTACTGGTCAATTGTATTGTGTAGGATATTTTCGAGATTCAATCGACTTAAACCCCGACACATCAAATAGATTGATGGTCTATTCAAATGGAGGAAATGACTTCTTTCTTCAAGAACTTGATACTGCATTGAATTTTATTTCCGGTAAGAGCTTTGGAGGAAGTGGTGATGATTATGGCGCCTCTATAAGCCTAGATGTTAACTCAAATCTATATTTGACTGGACATTTCAGCGATTCTGTAGATTTTGACCCAAATGGAGGTCAAGTGATCCATTCCAAGGGCGGAAAAGATGCTTTCATTCAAAAATTAAACAGCAACGGTCAATTACTTTGGGTAGCTAATTCTGGAGGACCAAACGACGATGGTATAACCGAAGTTTCAATAAACTCTCAGAATCAAGTTTTTTGGTCAGGTTATATGTCTGATTCTATACAATTATTGAACTCTAACCTTAATAAAACCATTCGAAGCCTCGGAATGCAAGATACATATCTAGGAGTAATAGATAGTAGTGGAACGATATTGAATATCCAAAATATCGGTTGTTCACAGAATGACTATGGAACTTACATAGTTGAAAACAATGGTAGCTTATTCATAGCAGGTTATTTCAGGGGTAATTGTGATTTTGATCCAGGAATTGGAACGACCAATATCAATTCAGTCTATTACGATGATATTTACTTGCTAAAAATGCAACTCTCTCCTATGATTACTTCTTTGTCAACTCGAACGAAAGAAACTTCATTAAAAGCCTACCCTAACCCTTTTCAGGAGCAATTAACTATAGAATTAGAAAAAGAAGAGGAAATTCTATTATTTCAATTATTTGATTTGCAAGGCAAGGAAGTTTTTAATGCTCAATTAAGAGATGTGAAATCATTTCATTTAAATATTGAAATCCCTAATGGCAGTTACATTGGAAGGTTGGAATTGAAGGATGAAGTAATTACCGTCCCCTTGATCAAACAATGATTTCAAGCTTGATTTCATTAATTCTCAAAACAAAAAGTAAACAACAGCTTCAGAAACTTCCTTGAAGCAATTTGTAATTCTTAATTGATTCTATCTACTCACCACCAACTTCTCCACCACTTCATCGTAGCGAATAAAATACAGTCCTTCGCTTAGATCGCTTAGATCTACTTCTTGGGATTTGCTCGACAATCTCAGATCACGAAGGATCTTACCGCTTAGATCAAGGATCTGTACCCTTGTTCCATTGGGCTTTGGAGTAGTAATGTTCAACAGCCCTACTGTTGGATTGGGGTAGATTGAGAGCTGTTCTAGCTTTTGGTACTCTTCCAGTGCAGTGATGGTCGAGAATTGAAAGACTCTTGCATGACCTGCAAAGGTGGCAGTGGTACTGTTAAAAGGAGCACCGATAGCAACATAATTAGAATCGGGCATGCAAACCGACCAACCCGACTGATCTCCAGCTGCCATGCCATCGATATCCGAACCTTTCTGTGCCCAAGAAGTTCCGATCCAACGAAAGACTCTTGCATGTCCTGATGCATTTCCATTTCCATCGTTTGCAAATCCACCCACGGCGACTGTATAAGGATCGGGCATGCTCACAGAGGTGCCGAAGAGATCTCCGCTAGCTTCTCCATCGAGGTCTCCTCCTATTTGTGCCCAAGTGGTACCCGACCATTTGAAGATCCTTACATGTCCACTATTGTAGCTCGAATGCTGTCCTGCATCATTGTATTTAGCTCCAATAGCAATGGTATTGCTGTCGGGCATACTAATGGCTTCACCAAAACGATCCTGCGCTGATTCTCCGATGATGTCTTGTCCTTTTTGGACCCAAGCACTACCGTTCCATTGATACACCCGAACGGTTCCATTGGTGGTGTATCCACTAAAGGCCACTGTATTAGGATCGGGCATAGAAACCGCATATCCTGTTAAGCCCATGCCGGTGCCACCGAGGATATCTTGTCCCTTTTGAACCCATCCACGTCCTCCCCATTCCATGACTCGCACGTAGCCTGGCCCTGATCTGCTCAAATCACTTTGAGTGGCTCCGATAGCCACGGTATTCAGATCGGGCATGCTCACTGCATGACCAAAATAATCCCGAACGGTATCTCCTTCGATATCTTGTCCTCTCTGCGTCCAACGATTGGTAGACGACCAGCGATAAATGCGTACATGTCCAGCTTGTGTGCCATTTCCATCGTTGTATTTAGCTCCAATTGCAATGGTTCGATCATCCGGCATACTGATAGCGGTTCCTGAACGGTCACCATAGGCCTCTCCATTCAGGTCAATTCCCCTTTGTGTCCAAACCCCACGACTCAGTCGGTACACGCGTACATGCCCTCTATTGCTAACCAGATCATCGTTCCATTCTGCTCCTACTGCTATAGTTATAGGATCAGGCATGCTGATAGCCCTCCCCGACTCATCGTAAATGGCTTCTCCATTCAGGTCTTGACCTAATTGGCTCCATTGGGCGGAAAGGGTGATGGGGAGTAAAAAGTAAAGAGTAAAGAGTAAAAAGTTATTCTTCATTGTACTTTCTAACAGTAGCGGTATAAAGTTACGAAGCCCGGATGGTGAATTACAAATTACGAATGAACAATTACAAATAAAGGTTACCTAGGTTTGTAGGTTTCTAGGTTATTAGGTTTTTAGACTTGAAGAAGATGTTATAGGAAGATGACAAGAAATACTCAAAGTACTAGAGGGAATAAATCTTCAATAACTCTCATTTGAATCGCTGAATCTATTTGTAATTCATAATTCGTAATTCGTAATTGATCAAACTATTTCCACACTTCCAATTTGAACCCATTAGCATAGGAACCAGTCATTTTTAAGGCGGAATCCAATTCCAGATCAACCGACAAACTCATACTACTAGGGCTACTTCCTCTTAAAGTGACTGAACCGCCAGTTATGGCGTAATTGCCAGTACTTCTATCCCAAATATTTTCCGCATAAAAGCCGTCCATCAAGACATCTCTTCCAAGGAAGTTATCTACAACCACAGTACCGGTAGAATCTCTTAAGTCCTCTCGAAAAGTAAAGGTCCCTCCTCTCACTTGCTCACCTGGGTATATCAAATAGAAAGTCAGGCCTTTTCTCGCATCTTGGAGTTGAGCATAGCGCTCTATGTCTAAAATGGTGTCTTTATAAGGGCTAAATCCAAGATCGTTCAGACTGATGTGTAAGTTGGAGTACACTATTCCATCATAGGTATTTTTGTTCAAATCAATGATTAATCCATCGCGCATTACGATCTCCTCTCCTTGAAATGAAAGACTAGGTAGTGATACTTCATCCTCGCTTTTCTTATCGCAAGACAAAAAGCCCAATATGCCTACGGTTATTAAAGAATGTAGTAGGTATTTTTTCATCTGCCGCAATATACACATCAATCGACAAGGTGCTTGGCCAAATCAATTAATTGTAAATATGGAAGCTATAAGGGGATGTTATGGGAGGGTTGTGTAAAGAGATGCTTTAGTAAAGAATTATTGATTTACATTAGTCTTAAATTTATATAGATGAGTAACAGGTTAAATACTATAGTTTCTGAGGCTACTCAAGAATTTAGGACCCAGATTCTGACTCAAGTTAATGCCGGTACAAGGCAGATCAAAGTACCAGGTGGATTTAAAGATGTTAACATCCCATCTCAGAAAAACTTACTTAGCTCATTAAACTCTGTTTGCCCATCAAACAAACCTTCTGAAACAAAAGACTTATTAGTTAGCCATTATAATGAATTAAAATCTTATATCTCAATTACAAGTAGTCCCCAAGCTTTTAAAACAGCCTGGGATTTAAAATCATCAAAGATAAATTCATTGGACCTAGAAAGTATCACTTCACTTGGGGGGCAAATTATACCTATGAATGAGAATTCAAGGGTTCTTCGATATGAGCAGCAAGGGGCACTATTCGGACAACAGAAAAGATTTATTCTAGGAGTTAGACATTCTGAAGGAAATTATGACGATGAACTTGATGACCTAGGTAGATTCTCTTATCAGCCACCTAATAATGTGAGTGGGATGATGAGATACCGATTTTTGCAGTTTTTATCAAATCAGCTAAATATTGATCTTATTCTATTAGTCATTATGTGGTTTAAGTATGATATTGGAGACCATATTAATCATATATTCTTACTAGCACCAGCAAAAGTCATTGACTATAAAAAAGATATAAAAGATTTTAATAAATCCCTCCATCATCCAATCAATTTACAACTAATTCAAAGAACTGAGGCCTTCTCAAAAGTTGGGCTACTTAATGCTCTTAATTTAGATAATTCAGAATTAGAATCACGGAGTGAATTAAACCTTCAACTTGCCAGAGAATTCTCCTATGACAAGCTTCCTAGTCCTAAAAAGGGAGGTCTTATTAAAAAGTGGGCACAACAGACTAATAAAAAATGTCCTGGTTCAATATGCGGTGAAATTGCTTTTTCTGAGCTCGCTCTCAATCAAATAGCTTTCGGACACATAATTTCTCAAAAATGGAGTTTAGCCTTTCCACACTTGCAAAACAAAAAGGATCATCCAGATAATTTATATCTAACTTGTAATCGATGTAATTCTCAATTGTTAGATTATTTTCCGGATAACCAGCTAAGAAATAGAATCCTAAAAAGAGGAACCATTGGTGATTGGTTGAGAAGTAATGAAAAAAATATTCGAGCATTAAGTAACTAGTAATCAATGGGTAAGAAAATTACAATTTACATGATTGATGGAACAGAATATGGACCAAGAACAGCCGAAATAGGAAATTGGTCAGGAAAAGCAGTGTATGCGACACGTTCCACTATTGAAAAGATTCTAAAACGAGCCGAACTAGATAATCCTGGAATCTATTGCCTAAAATCAGAACCTACAAATAACATTTATCAGGAGAGGGTCTATATTGGAGAAGCTGAAAAGCTTGGTTTAAGATTAAAACAGCATTTATCAGATCCGAGAAAAGACTTTAAGGAGATCGTAGCTTTTATAAGCAAAGATGATTTATTAACTAAATCTCATATCAAATATTTGGAATCAAGAATAATTGAAGAAGCATTTACTGGAAAGACTTCAGAAATTGCAAATGGCAGCAGACCAAATATTCCTGCTCTTCCAGAAGCAGATATAGATGATATGGAATATTTTCTTGAACAAATTAAACTGATCTTGCCTATTATGGGATTCAGATTTATGATTTCATCAGTAATTAAAAAATTAGATGTATTCAATAACACTCAAATTAAGACAGACTATTTCCAGATAAAAACCAGAAGTTTTGATGCAATAATGTATGAATCAGATCAAGGCTTCATTGTAAAAAAAGGATCTGAAGCTAAAAAGACACTTTCAAAATCAATAACTGAGAATTACAAAAATTTAAGAATGAAATTAATTGATTCTGGCTCCTTAGTAGAATCTAGGTCAAAGCTTGTATTTTCAGAAGATACAATATTCTCTAGTCTAAGTGCAGCGTCAAATATGGTATTGGGCAGACAATCTGCTGGACCGTTAGAATGGATTGATTCCGAAGGAAAACCCTATAAAGAAAGGGAAGATATGCGGAATAACAATAACTAATTCTCAAAGAGATAAAAATCACCATTTATTCCTATCCAGGTACAGTCTCTACCTTCTATTCGTATATGATAGGTAGAGAATAATGAATAATCAGTTCTTTCAACATCTAGATTAAAAATCCATGCTGAAGGAGCAGCAAATAGTTTTAAGAAAGTTCTGGTAACAAAATCTTCATTCTCTGCATTTATTTTTATCTCTTTCTTTATATAATTCTTAAAATCAGCTTGTGTAGGATTGGTTCTAATTAGAATAACAGACAAAAACAAGCTAAATATAAATATCAATAAAGCGATATTTAAAGACAAACTCAGACTTAGTAAAACATTTCTATTTGACATAATTGATTGGTTTAACACAATTTAGACAATCTGCATGCCATTTTAAAATGATCCAATTAAAATCTACCTTTATTTAAGATAATTTATGATAAAATGAAAATTCTACTTCAATTAGCTTGTATTTATATCCTTCTCATTGGCTGTGATTATGGAAAAAGCTCTTCAGAAAATAGCTCTAAGACTTCTTTAGAGATTAAGAAGAGCAATCAGCCTACTCCAGTGGCAACCTTTGAAAGAAATCTAAACATCTTTGTCCTTATGTCAAATGATTCAACTATTCAATTGACATTTAGCCAAACTGATAGTTTACCATTAATAATTCCTAATAAGCCTTACGTAGTATTTGTCAGAGAAAATATTATCAGCGGAATGTCTAGCAAATCTTTAATGCTTGTCAATATTTTTAGTCTAAAAGAGTCAATAGTAACTGATAAAAAACCCTTTCCTAATCAAGAAGACTCTTATAAATTAATGGAAATTAAACAACCAATGATTATGGATAATGGAGAATCTGTAATGTTTATTACTGACAAGTATGCAAAGGCTAGCCAACTTGTTAAAGTAAATATCTCTTCAGGTGAATGGACTGATAAATTCACGGCAGAATGGTATAAACCATTCAATATGGGACATTTTAAGAATCACTATTTAGTTGGCCAAAGCATTATTAGAGAAAATGGTTATGGAATTTACTACAGTCTTGTAGATGATTCAGGAAATGTTATAAAGCAATTTAAGAATAAAGAAAGTATGAAAGATTTTGAGGAGCAACTCTCTAAAAAAGACTTTAATTAAAATAAGTATAAAATTGAATCGAACTCAAACCCCCAAAAAATATAGCTTAGTCCTTGAATACTTCTGGGACAAGTACAAAATTCAAAAGCAATATACTCCTCAAGCTTCGAATGATGAAGTTTACCAAATGCTTATACGCAGCCCTCTAAAGTCTCCACTCAACAAAGGAGAATCTGCTGAATCTAGAGAGTTGATAGTAACCGGTTTTGAGCTTTGGAAAGAAGATCTAAATATGAACTTTCTTCACTTATATTTTCTAGATAGAAGCTTAAAGGATTTTTTAATTAAGACAAAGTTAACTGACAGTTTAGATGATTTACGGGAGCACCTTTACAATGATGGGAAAAGCAAAGAAGTAGTCTATACAAGAACAGGAGGAAAAGAGAACTGCATTACATATTCATATGGAATTCATATACCAAGTGAAAAAAATGGTTATGGTTTTATGTTGCAATTATTTGAAGATTCTAGAATAGAACTTTTCTTTTGTCATGGAGATAAATTTGGTATGCACTCTAGCAGCCTATATAATCAATACAATAATAGTAAGGATCCTAAGTATAGAAGACTATCTGAAGTATTTCGCCTTGCTATCAATACCCTAGCATACATAAAGTGTTTTCCTGACTGCATTAAAGAAGGTCCACCAAGTCTTATTCTAAATAACTTATCTGATATCAATAAAGGGAGTTTGACCCTAGGTTTGTCCGATAAGGTCACTCACAATAACAAAACCAATTCTTCAAAAACACCTCATTTCAGACAAGGACATTTTAGAGTTCTGAAATCAGATTATTACAAAGAAGCTAGAGGGCAAGTGATTTTTGTTGAATCTACAATGGTAAAAGGTCGAGCAAAATCCATCTCAAAAAGCAAGAGATTAGGCGACTTTAGTTAAATGCTGAATAATGATTCCTTTCCCCCACCTCTCCTTCTGGGAGCAACAAAGCTATTTGGAAGATATCGATCTGCTGATCATCGGTTCGGGGATCGTGGGTTTGAGCACGGCCATCCATTTGAAGCAAGCCCGTCCCCATCAAAAAATAGTGGTACTGGAAAGGGGTTATATACCCACTGGGGCGAGTACAAAGAATGCGGGATTTGCTTGTCTTGGCAGTCCGTCGGAGATTCTATCTGACTTGAAGTCAAATGATCAAAGGAAGATTGAATTGAGGAAGGAGGAAGGAGATGGGAGCGGGTGCGAGTCCGAGAGTGAGAACGGGCACGAGAAACAGCACTCCAACGCCGTACACGCACACGAAACAGATGACCTTCCTGTGTGGATTACCTACAAAAAACGATTCGACGGATTGAACTACCTGCGTGAACTTTTGGGCGACGAAGCCATCGATTATCGTGAAGAAGGCTCCTACGAGCTATTCCGAGATTCGGATCGGAAGAAATACCGAGATTGCCTGGAAGCATTGCCCCAACTCAATGAGCAAATCGAAAAGATCACCGGCGTCAAAGACAATTTCCAAGAAGATCTCTCCATTATTGAATCATCAGGCATGAAAGGCTTTTGCGGTGCCATCAGCATCAAAGCCGAAGGGATGATAAACACTGGGAAACTTATGACTAGCTTGATAAGCAAAGCTGCTTCATTGGGGGTAATGATTTTGAATGGAATAAATGTAGAAGATGGAAGTTGGAAGATGGAAGCTAGAGATTCTCGGATTTCAGGATTCTCAGATTCCAGGCTTGAACTAACTACAAACTACGGCTTTATCTCTGCCTCCAAAATCGCCATTTGTACTAACGGTTTAGCTTCCCAACTCCTAGACCTTGACGTCAACCCAGCACGAGCGCAAGTAGTCGTCACTTCTCCCCTCCCTAATCTACCTTTTAAAGGAACCTATCATTTGGACGAGGGTTATTACTACTTTCGAAACATTGGCAATCGAATCCTCTTAGGTGGAGGGCGCAACTTGGACTTTGAAGCAGAAGAAACCGACGAACTCAACACCTCCGATCAGATCATCAACCACCTCTCCTCACTCCTAGAAACTCACATCCTACCTCATCAGTCCTTCACCATCGATTATCATTGGGCAGGCACCATGGGCGTTGGATCTACCAAAGCTCCAATCATCAGAGAAGTAGCACCGAATCTATACTGCGGCGTGCGCTTGGGAGGCATGGGTGTGGCCATTGGAAGTTTGGTTGGAAAGGAATTAGCGGAGATGATGACGGAGGACGGATGACGGCCAACGAATAAGAGCAAGCTCTATTCGTGGCAAGCGAAGGACGCGGGTGAAGGTTGAAGGTTGGAGATTGGAAGCTGGATGATTGAGGCCAGAAAACTGGGATCTGGGATCTGGGAACTGGAATCTGGGATCTGGGATCTGGATTGTAAATATGAAAGATAAAACGCATTTAGTTTCATATCTAGTCATTCTCCTTCTCTCGTTTTCTCGTTTTCTCGTTTTCTCGTTTTCTCGTTTTCTCCTTCAACTTCAAATTTCAATCTCCGAAGCTCACAGAGAGAAGGAGGTCTAACCTAATAACCTAAAAACCTAAAAACCTAATATCCTTCTCTTAAAAAAACTTCTCTAACTTAGTGCCTGCGCGAAAAACAATGAGAACTCTACTACCTTCTTTCTTGCTATTCCTTGCTACTGCATGCATCTATTTGATGCCTAGCAACTTACAGGCTCAGGGTTATTATGGGAGCGACTTCCAAGCGGCCATGAGAGAGATCAAGGGCATACTAAATGATGCCAACAATAGCACTGAAGTCAAGGCAAAGGCCATCATGGATCGCGGTAGGGCTTTCAACCGCAAGAAGAAATACAAAGAGGCAGATTCTATCTTTGCCATCGCCTATCAATACGGACTAGAAAACACCAAGAACCTCTATTTCCACAAAGCCAAGGCCAACGGCAACTTCTTCCTGGATGAAAAGAAGAAAAAACCTCTCAAGTTCAAATCCAGAGAGCGACTCAAAGCCATGGACCTCTATGTGAAGTCGTTCAAAACTTCTGCTGAAGACTACAAAAAGATCGGTAGAGAGAACCTCCAAAAGCTGGAAAATGTCACCAAAGACGATATCTACGAGCTCCTAGGCTACAATCCCAAGATCCCCAAAAATGAAAAGAACCTTGAATTGGCTTCTAGTCTGACGGATCTTTACATCGACTATTACCCCAAGGCCTTCCCTTATGAGTTCAAGAACCGTAAAAAGGAACTGAACGAGAACTTGAGGAATTTCTACCTCTCCATCGCTTCGGGTTATCGAAAGCTGATGAATGAGCGAAAAGATGAGACTTACCAGACTCGTATCAACGGACAGCTCTACAAGGTAAGCTATGCCAAGAAGTACTACGATCTGGCCATGAAGTATGCAGATAAAGCACTCGCGCTCGACATCTACAATATGAAGGCCAAGAACTTCATCTCCGAGCTACGCAACAGCTATGGTAGGATTGAGTCAGATAAAAAGAGCCAGCAACTCATTGTACAGGAACAGAAGTTTGAAAGCTCACAAGCTGAGCTCTCTTCCGTTAAAGGAGAATTGGAGCGAGAAAAAATGATCCTCGACTCCCTCATGGCTTCCAAAGATCAATTGATCCAAGAAGTAAAAGAAGAGCACGCCAAGCTGCAAGAGACTAGTAAGCTCATGGACGAATACAAGGAAGAGTTAGGAGCAACTTCCGTCCTACTGGAAAATCAAAAGCTCATCAATGTGATCATCAGCATAGTGCTCATCATTATCCTGGTGCTTGCTGTATTCGCAGTTAGAGGCTTCCGCATGCAGCGCAAGCAGAACAAGATTATTGAGAAGAATCGAAACGAGATCCACCAGCAGCACATTGAGATCACCGACTCCATTGCCTACGCCAAGCGGATTCAATCGGCTATCATGCCTTCCATGAACATGATCAAGGAGCATTTGCCAGAGTCCTTCATCTTCTACGAGCCAAAAGATGTGGTGGCGGGAGATTTCTATTGGTTGTCGCAACCAGCTGGTAAAGGAAAATCAAAGACGGTTTATATTGCCGCGGCAGATTGTACCGGTCATGGTGTACCTGGCGCCATGGTTTCTGTAGTATGTAATTCTGCATTGAACCGCTCGGTAAATGAGTTTGGATTGACCAAACCAGGTGAAATCCTTACCAAAACCAGAGAGCTGGTGATTGAAGAGTTTGCAAAATCGGGTGAGGCCGTAAGAGACGGTATGGACATCGCCTTCTGTGCCATTACCGGCGACCAACTGGAATATGCTGGAGCCAATAACCCTCTTTGGATCATTCGCAAGGAGGCTCAGGAAGTTGAAGCCATCTCTGCTCACAAACAAGCCATTGGGTTGGCTCAAAAGATCACCGACTTTCCGACTGAAGTTATCCAACTCCAAAAAGGCGATAGCTTTTACATCTTCTCCGACGGTTTTGCTGATCAGTTTGGTGGAGAGAAAGGCAAGAAACTCAAAGCCACCCAATTCCGCGAACTGCTCCTCAGCATCCAAGACCAAAGCATGGAAGAGCAATTGCAATCGGTTTCTAGACACTTCTATTCCTGGAAAGGAAACCTCGATCAGATTGATGATGTTTGTGTGATAGGGGTTAGAGTATAATTCATTCTAAATTTCTCTTTGCTCAATCATGCTCTGTTCATTTTCTTTTGTGGGATATTCTCTTTTATTTTTGGGCAGCCAAAACGAACCAAGAAATTCAAGAGTCAATTCTCTTTGTTCTTTTTACCTTGCCTTGCCTTCAGGTTAGCCTTTCGGCGGCCGAAGGAAGCAAAAAGAACCAAAAAGTTCAAGGCTGTGCCTAGATCTCTTGAATTACTCAGCTACATTACACTATCTCACCCCAACTCGCAAACGCCATTTATCCCAAACATTCAGGAATGGCTGTGCTCAAACAAGGGTTCGATTACGCTTCATTTTAGCTGCTAATTCTACCAGATCTAGCCAAGGCCATTTCAATCCCGCCTTCAGCGGGATAAGGTTGGCATCACAGAGAATTTTTAATGGAGCGAATTGAAGACTTAGTGAAGAGAAAAGCTACAAGCTTGCCTTGGAGATCATTCGGCCTCAATTAGTCTTCAAGAGTGGAGACAATAATTCTCTGTGGCCTGGGCTTTTTGCTCTACTTTTTGCCCACCAAAAAGTAGAAAAGAGAATATTTCTTTTGCTTCGTTTTCTTTTCCCATAAAAGAAAATGAACGGATAAAAAGTTAATTTTCAATCATGATAAAAAAGATATTCTTCACTGCATTAGCAGTAACAAGCCTACTACTAAGTAATAATCTCCAAAGTCAAGAAAGCACTTGGCCCAAGGAAATCACCAAAGGCGACTACATCATCCTGATCTACTCCCCTGAAAACATGGAGTATGTAGATCTTCGATTGAAGTCGAATTCTGCGGTTTCAGTGAAGAAAGGCGAAGAAGGCAAACCGACTTTTGGAATGATGTGGACCACCACTATTCTGGACGTTGATCGCAGTTCAAAAATGGCCAGTATGGCTTCTATCAAGGTAGATGAAGTGCGCTTTCCCGATGAGGTGAGTGAAGAACAAAAGCAAGCCTTCAAAGACCTGATTGAAAGTGAGGTACCTCAATGGGATTTTGAGTTTCCTCTGCAAGAGTTGATCGACTCTCTAACAGTGGTGAGTAGCTATGAAGAAGAACTCAACAACGATCCTCCAGACATCCTCTTCACTACCAAACCTTCCGTACTCATCATCACCGATGGAGAGCCCAAATTCAAAGAAGCAGAGAACGGCTACGAAGTCATCATTAACTCCTCCACCTTTATTGCCAAGGAAAGCAAAAGCAATACTTACTATTTAAAAGGAGGCCCGTTTTGGTACCAAGCAGATGCGGCCAAAGGTCCGTGGATGGCCGTAGACAAAGTACCCGAATCACTATCGGCTTTGATCAAAGAAACAGAATTGGATGTGGATGAAGCGGATCAAACTGCCACTCCCCCCTTCATTGTCATGGCTGAGAAGCCCTCTGAACTGATCGTGAGTGAAGGTGACTTGAGCTTTGCGCCTCTAGCGGGCACAAGCCTATTGTATGTCGACAATAGCGAATCAGACCTTTTCATGAACATCGTAGATCAACACTACTATTTATTGATCTCTGGTAGGTGGTTTCACTCCTCCTCTATTGATGGAACATGGGAATACATTGCCTCTGAGAAACTTCCAGAAGATTTCAAAAGCATCCCTGCCGATGGAGCTAAAGGAGATGTACTGGTGAGCGTAGCGGGAACGGATCAAGCTAGAGATGCCCTCTACGATGCACAGATCCCTCAAACGGCTGCAGTAAAGAAAGACACCAAGGCGGAAGAAGTCAAATACAATGGAGAACCTGAATTCCAAAAGATCAAAGGTTTGGATCTGGAGTATGCAGTGAATACAGAAAGCTCGGTATTAAAAGATGGGAATACCTACTTCTTGTGCGACAATGCAATATGGTTTCAATCGAACAGCCCAAATGGACCTTGGGTAGTATCAGAAGAGCGACCAGAAGAAGTGGATAAGATCCCAGCAGATAATCCGCAGTACAACACCAAATACGTTTACATCTACGAGACATCACCTACCGTGGTGTATGTTGGATATACTCCTGGCTATTATGGTAGTTATGTATATGGAGGTACCGTGGTATACGGAACTGGATTCTATTACAATCCTTGGTATGCGGGCTACTACTATCACCGACCATATTCCTATGGCTTTTCAGTGCGCTACAATTCTGTAACCGGTTGGAGCTTTGGCTTTAGCTTTGGGTCACCCTATGGATGGTATGGTCATGGCTATTGGGGAGTACACTATCATTGGGGACCCCCCTATTATCGCCCACCCTATTACCGTGCAGGATACCGCCCCGTTCCGGCACATCCTATTTACAGAGGACACAGAGATGGAGTAAATCGATACCAACGACCCTCCAATCCACCGCAGCGACCAACAAATCCAAGCACACGACCTTCACGTCCAAGTACCCAACCGGTAAACCCTGGAAGACCCTCCACTAGACCAGGACAACCGAGCACCAGACCGAGCAGACCGAGTACTCAACCGGCAACAAGACCAGCGAATCCACCTGCTTATCAAAGGCCTTCTAATCCATCAACGAGACCTGCAAACCCACCGGCTTACCAGCGACCATCGCAACCTTCTCAAAGGCCTAGCACACAACCTGCTACAAGGCCTCCTTATGGAGGAGGTGGAAACTACGGTGGATCCAGACCAAGCACCAGACCTTCCGCTCCCGCTCAGCGTCCGGCCGCTAGACCTGCCTCAAGACCCATGGCCCGACCTGCAGGAGGAGGTGGAATGAGAAGAAGGTAAACGAGATGTTGGATGTTGGATGTTGGATGTTGGAAGTTAGATGTGAGATGTGAAAGTTGAAACGATTGACTAATACATTGGAATGGGTCCTTCAAAATAAGCTGTACGTCTTATGCTATCTTGATATATGACATCAAATTCAAGTTTATAGTCCCCATTGTTAAGCCTCTCAATCTTAGAAGTTCCAGAAACCGATCCAGTAGAAGCAGCACCGATCAAGCTACCATTTCGTGGAAAGATATGAATTGAAACGAAAAATGAATCAGGGTAATTGGTGCTATCAACATTGAGAATATTGAATTGACCTAAGGGGATTTCGCTGGTATCTAAATCTGCAAAATAGCCATAGCTTAAAAAACTAGCCGTAGAATCAATGATTAAGGAGTCGTTCCTATAAGCAAGGGGTTTGTCACTAAAGTAGATGAACCTAAGCGCCACAGCAGCCACAGTTGGCCCAAGAAATACACTATCAGCAGTTCGTATAAACTGAATAACATTGGGAATAGGAAAGCGAGTGCTATCGTTCTGATTGGTCAGAAAGTTATTCGATGAAATGCTGCTGTTGTTAGTACTACTAATCGAAGTTGTTGTCGTAATGGGTGAAGAATCGTCATCATCGCAAGCAATAAGAAGTCCTATCAAGCCAAAGACTAGTAAAGTGTTCTTGAGTGCTTGCTTCATGGCTGATCATTCAATGCTCCTTGCAGAAGGACTCGGACTTCTGTAGAATCTTGCGAAAAGGTTTGACTCTCCAATTTATAGGTATTGTTACCAAGGGATTCAAATTTTGTCGAGCCAGTTTCTGCTGTGTAGTTTGCTGCTCCAGTTTTGGGAAAAGTTACAAAGAACCAAGAAACGTCGGTCCTAGAGGTATCAGTTTCAGGTGATATCGGAAATGTTCCAAGAAGTGAGCTAGAGACATCTTTACTAAAAATATAAGTGTAACAAGCAACAGTTGCAGTTGAATCAAAATCTGGATTTCCACCTTGTCTTACAAGTGGCTTGTCGCTAAATAAGATTAATCGTGAAACTCTATAAGGGGCAAATTCAAAATTTCCACTTGTATCAGACTCTATTACTTGCATAGCGCTATTAAGCGGATATCTTACCCCATCAAAAATTAAATAGCCAGAAGTAGCTGTACTATTAGAATTGTTGCTATTCTCCTCAGTAGGAGTTGTGGGTGAGGTATCGTCCTTGCCGCAGGCAAAAAGAAGACAAATGATGCCTAGAGCAAGCAAAGTAGTCTTGAAAAATGGTTTCATGGTCAATTAATTGGTGCTTCAAAATACCAATTTTAACCTAAATGAAAAATCGAAAGGATCTAGCATCTAAGTTCCATCCTCACTTCCTTCTCATCCAGTCCAAGGCCTTCTGGTTGAAGAGCTGATGCTTTTCGATGTTCACAATGTGACCGGATTTGGGAATGATCTCCAATTGAGCTAGGGTTTGTCGCGCCGAGAAGCGCTTGGCCGCATCTAGAAAAACATAATCCTCTTCCCCACTCACGGCCAACAATGGGAACTTCAATCCGTTCAAATGAAAGCTCTTGGTCATGCTGGAGAACTCTCGATACAATCCAATCCACCTTCTGTAGGCAGCCGGACTCAATTTCTTGGCCTGTTTGATGAAGATCATTCGTGCCTCCTGATGATTCTTCTTGGGCATAATGATTAGTGAGAAGATCCAATAACTCCAACGGAATGGCATGACATAGCTTAAGAAGGCTGCAGAACGGGCAAAGAGAATCATCATTCTGCTCACATCAAATATTCCTCCAGCAACGACTGCTTTTTCTATGATCTCTGGTCGGAGTTCAGCGATCTTTTGAATGATCAAAGAGCCCATGGACAAGGCCATGAAGTGTGCTGATGGTATCCTTAACTCATCCAACAATTTCAATACGTCTTGCGCAATTAGCTCAAATGAATAGGGTCGGATGGAATCATTCACCTGAACAGACTCCCCATGATCTCGCAGATCAATGAGTAAAAGGTTGTAATGCGATTTAAAGGCCTCTCTCTGGTGCTTCCAAGTTTTGATATTGCCTCCGGCACCATGCAAGAACACGATCCATTGATCATGATAATTGTATTCTACCTCGTAATTCATTCGCATGATAAGAAGACCATTGAAGCTTTAAAATGTTTTGCAAAACTACATGATTCACAAGAGGATAACTATTAAAAAATGCAGCTCTAAAAATAAATGAGAAGCTCTATCGTTTTGGTTTACTTTGCACACCAAACCAAACTCTATGCGCCACTTTTGGCTCACTACAGTTATTCTTCTTTTCAGCTTAAGTCTTTATAGTCAGGAGCTTACACAAAACATCCGCGGAACCGTCATTGACCGTGAATCTGAATCACCCTTGATCGGAGCCACCGTTCAATTACTCAACTTCAATCCTCCCAAAGGGGCTACCACCGATTTGAATGGTCAGTTTATCTTGGAAGATGTTCCCGTTGGTCGACAGCAATTGAGGATCTCTTATTTGGGTTACGAACAAATGGTACTACCCAATGTCATGGTAGGATCGGCAAAGGAAGTCATCCTCAACATTCCCCTTCAAGAAAGCTATATTCTAATGGAAGAAGTCGTGGTCTCTGCTGAAAACCCCAAGGAAAGAGCCAACAACGAAATGGCTACGGTGAGTTCTCGCTCCTTCTCTACCGATGAAACTTCTCGCTATGCCGCATCTATTGATGATCCTTCGAGAATGGCACTCAGCTTTGCAGGAGTTTCTACCTCAGATGATCTGTCGAACGAGATCGTAATTCGTGGTAATTCCCCTCTGGGAATGCTTTGGCGACTGAACGGGGTGGAGATTCCCTCTCCCAATCACTTTAGTTCCAACGGTGCCAGTAGCGGTGGAGTAAGTGCTTTGAGTGTAAACATGTTGGGCAACTCCGATTTCTTCACTGGGGCTTTTCCAGCAGAATACGGCAATGCCACCTCTGGGGTATTTGATGTGAATCTGAGAAACGGGAACAACCGCGAAAGAGAATATGTATTCCAGGTGGGTTTCTTAGGAACCGATGTGGCCTTGGAGGGACCCATCAAAGAAGACTACAACGGTTCTTATTTGGTAAACTACCGCTACTCAACCCTCAGCATGCTTAATGCAATAGGAGCCATTGACACTGATGGAGAAGATAATTTATTCCAAGATCTATCCTTTCAAATCAACTTGCCCACTGAAAAGAACGGAATCTTCAAGATATTTGGTTTGGGAGGATTGAGCTCAGCTACCGGAGATGCAGATCGGGATTCGGTCAAGGCCAATCCAACAGAAGAATACGAGGACTTTGAATTCATCTCCAATTTTGGCGTGATCGGATTGGATCACAAATACTTTATCAGCAATCGAAGCTATTTTCAAACTACCATTTCAGCCAGCCGACAAAAAATTGGCTTCAAAGAAGATCTGATCAATCCCTTCTCTCTGAGTGCTACCAGAAGATACGAAGACGAATTCATCAATGATGCTATTCGCTATGCCACTACGGTGAATCACAAGTTCAACAACCGACATATTCTCAAGAGTGGGTACATCCTCTCTCATTTGAAGTACCAGCAGTTTGCTGAAGGAGAGGATCAAGATGGAGTCTTCAGAAAGTTCATCGAATCTGAAGGGGCTACAAATACCATTCAACTGTTTTCTCAATACAAGTACAGAATGACGGAGAAGTGGACCTTGAATACGGGTATCCACTACTTCTTCTTGGGATTGAACCGAAACTATTCATTGGAACCCCGATTGGGATTGCAGTATCAGATCAACGATATCCAATCAGTAAGCTTTGGCTTTGGCCTGCATTCAAGAATGGCTCCTTTGAGTGTATACAACACCATCACCATTGATGATGAGGGCAATCAGGGTTTGGGCAACAAAGACTTGGAATTGGGCAAGGCATTGCATTATGTGCTGGGCTACGACCGACAGCTTTCTGAGCAGGTGCGATTGAAAATAGAAGCTTATTATCAGCAACTCTACAATGTATTGGTCTACGATGATCCAAACACCAGCTTCTCTGCCGTCAATGCAAACGATAGCTATTCTACAAGGATCCTATCCGACAATGGAACTGCTACCAATTACGGATTTGAAGTCACCCTAGAGAAATTCTTCAACAAGGGATATTACTATCTATTTACTGCTTCTATTTATGAGTCGCTCTACCAAATGCCAGACGGAAGAGAATTTGATAGTCGCTACAATCAGTACTACAACTTCACACTCTTAGGAGGTAAAGAATGGCAGGTGGGTAAGAAAGACAAGAACATCTTCGGAGCCAACTTAAGACTCTTGTATGGTGGAGGCAACCGCTACCGACCTATTGATCTGCCCCAATCTAGAATAGAACAGGAAACGGTGCGCTTTGATAATGTAGGCTTTTCAGAGATTGGTCCTGATTATTATCGCTTGGATCTATCGAGCAGCTATCGAATTAATTTGAACAAACTGGCCCATGTGATTTCTTTGCAGATTCAAAATGTAACGGGAAGACTGAATGTATTCACCTACGAATACAACAAGAACAACGATCAAATTGAAGCAGATACTCAGTTTGGATTGATTCCGGTTTTGATGTATAGAATTGAATTCTAATCTTTCTAAGGGAGTAACAAAGAAGAATCTCCATAGCTGAGGAATCGAAAATCGTTCTGCAAAGCATAGTTGTACACTTTCCTCCAATCCTCTCCGATCAAAGCAGCTACTAATGAAAGAAGTGTGCTGTGCGGTTGATGGAAGTTAGTAATGAGTCCGTCGATCACTTTCCATTGGTAGCTGGGCATGATGAAGAGTGAAGAGTGGAAATCTATATTGGAAGTTGGAAGTTGGAAGCTGGAGCTTAGGTGTTTTTGAAGTAGATGAAAAGCTTCTTCCTTACTCAAAGTCCCTTCCAAATTATAAGCTTCCTCTTGTTCCAAGGAAAGTCTTTCCGTCTTCCATCCTTCTTCCTTCTTCAATTTGGCAGCCAACCAATACAAACTCTCCAAACTTCTCAAGCTAGTAGTACCAACTGGAATGATGGGTCCTTTGGCATTTGCGAGTTGTTCTAAGGCCTCCTTGCTCACCACAATTCGTTCGGAATGCATGTCGTGGTCTACCAACTTCTCCGCTTTTACTTGTCGGAAGGTACCGGCTCCCACATAAAGGGTTAGGTAAACCAATTGATGTCCCGCCTCTTCCAGGGCTTTCAATTGTTCTGGAACAAAGTGCAAGCCGGCAGTTGGAGCAGCAACGGCACCTTCTGTTTCTGCATAAACCGTTTGATACGTTTCTTCATCCTTCTCCTCTGCCTCTCGATTCAGATAAGGAGGCAAGGGAATTTGGCCTACTTCGTCCAGTATCTCAGAAAACTCAATTCCTCCCTCCCAATCGAATTGAATGATCACCTCTTGTTCTCTTCTTTCTATTAAACGACATCTGAGTTTTGTACTAGCAATGGATAATTTGAGAACATCCTTCTCCTTGAAGCGCTTCAGATTGCCCACCATGCATTGCCACTGACAACTTTGAGTAGATCCCAAAGCTTGCTCTACGGTACTTTCATAAGGCTCCAAACAGAACACCTCGATCTTTGCACCGGTTTCTTTTTGGAATTGCAAACGGGCAGAAAGGACTTTGGTGTTGTTGAAGACCAAGACCGAATTCTTGGGAAGATGAGTAGCCAAATTGGAAAATACATCCTTCTCGATCTTGCCTTGATCATAGCACAAAAGCTGGGATTGATTGCGATTGGTTAAGGGATATTTTGCAATTCTCTCTTCCGGCAAATCGTAGGCGAAATCAGATGCTTGAAGGTTTTCTCGATTCATTGTCGCAAAAATACTGCAAGAGTTTAAAAGGAAAACTCGCTCCTAAGGAATCTTCTAGCTTCTAGCTTTTATTTAACCATCCTAATCTCTTGAAATTGCTCCGGATGTTCCTTGGGGAAGATCTTTAGCAAATACATCCCTTTGGATAAAAGCGAAGCATTCAGTTGATGGAAGAAGCCTTTAGCATTCTCTTCTAGCAATAATTGGCCGGTAGAATTGTATACTTGGATGGTAATTTCATTTGCCGTACCCTCCCACTCTAGATTCAATTTATCTTCTACTGGATTAGGATACGCTTCCAAAAATTTGAAAGGACGCGTCTCTTCTATCCCAGAATAAATATAACTGAATGCCTGAGAGGTATTCTCACATCCCAAGCTATCGATGATGGTCACAGTATAATTGCCATTTCGCGGGGGATTGATTGTATCCATTGTACTGCCCACCAGTAAATTTTGATTAAAATACCATTTGTAGGAATAGTTACCAGGGGGAGTCGCCCTCAAGGCAATTGTATTGATTTGAACAATAACCGGCTGTGGAACGCCAAAACATCCAATGGTATTGAAGACCGTATTGGTAACGATTGCAGGGTTCCCATCAAAATAGATGTCTGCAGTATTTTCTATTCTTGTTTTGGGAACTAAAGTGGCTTTGGGATAAATACTGTACCTGACAAATCCATGACTCAAAGGCTCATTGGTAGTACTATCCAACAAATATATGTTGGGGAAGTTAAAGCTGATTTCACCACCCCCGCTAATCTCAGTATATACATTGTGGCTGCTACTGATCAATTGGAACGTAGAAAGATCTAGATCTGAATCCAACTGATCTCGAATAGTAACATTATAGGCTGTATCATTTCCTGTATTTTGAAAGCGAATGAGGTACTCAAGTTCTTGTCCTCTTTGAATGGTTCCCAAAGAGTCTGATCCAATTGGGTTCACTGCCTTGTCGTTGGGATCATAAGAACAACGCAATATCTGGCTCAAGGTATCATAGGAATTTACTCCAGCAGGTCCTAGAAGAGTTTCCCAGGCGTGCATGTACGAAACCAAAGTATCTCCAAGGATGGATGGACCAGGCATTTGAACTTGTAATTGTATTCTTTTCTCCTCAAAGAAATCAACACTATCCAGTGTCCAATATAAGGTGTTTCCAACAATAGAATCCTGTGGAATGCTGGAACTGATGAATTGAATGGAGTCATCCAATTGTAAGCTTATCGTTACATCTGGCCTAGTGGTTCCGAGATTGGTGAGATTTACCCACATGCTTCTCACAGAATTACATCGAGCCCTAGAGCCACTCAAAGAGGCTTGCAAATGTGTCAACAGTACAGATGGATAGAATCCAAAATCCAAATTAAATCTAGATGGATTGCTGTTAGTTAAGTTGATTGTATAAGTAGATGAGTCGGTAGTTAAACCCCAATGAGGCGGATAAACTGGGGAGACCACATGTGTTCCTGAATCTGTAAAAAAGCCATACCTACTGGCTGATGTCATTACTCTTGCTCCATCTGAAAGGAGTTCAACGCCAACAAAGGCCAAACCACCTTCATTGAAGTCTTTGACCTTATTCTGATTCGCATCATAATATAGGTCGCCATAAAATTGGTAAGGACTATTGATCAAATTTCTGTGCAAATAGATATCTCCATTATTGATTGAATAGAAATCAACTACTTGGTCATTGTTAGCATCCGCTATGCCAATGGGTTCGCTATGAATGACCCCCATCAAACTATTGGCATAGAAATTACCATTTGCTTGACCTCCTTTCCAATAGAGTATGTTGTTCTTGAATGATATCACATCCTGATATCCATCCTTATTCAAATCGGAAACAGCAATCACATACTCATTTCCAGTAGTTAGATTCTGGGTAACAAATGAAGGAGTGTCATTCTCGGTGTAACGTACTCCTCTCATCAAAATATCAAGATCCATATCGCCATCCAGATCATTGACCATGTAATTGTTGGTTGCCAAATTGGAGAGAGGAAGTGGAGTTCCGTAGCTATTATTTCCAAGACCCTTTTGATAGTCCACTCCATTGTGATCACTTACGAGCATGTCTGGGATGGTATCTTGATCGATGTCGACAATAATAGGTGCTGCATATCCCACAGAAGAAGGAATGTTGGTTCTAGTCCAAGAGGTAGCACTTCCATTGTTATTCCTAAAAGTCAAAGCAGATTGAAAGAGGCCGAATAGATCCCCGACGGAAAAATCCAGATCATTGTCGCCATCCATATCCATTATCTTGGCTTGTGGATCTTGGGAGTCAATGATTGAATAGTTGAAGACATTCACTCCAGCTAGCATTCCATTTCCTTGATTATTGCGATACACCCTCCAGCGGATCTCTCTGTTAAAGACATTCTCCATTTCACAACTCAGCAGATCGGGAAAGCCGTCTCCATTGAAATCGGCCCAGTAGAATCGATGTACATAACCAGAATTTCGAAAAGGTCGAGTCAAATAAACAGCCGGATCATAAGAAGAGCCGTTGTTCCTGACAAAAAATATACTATCAGGAGTCGATGAATTAAAGTCGTTGTTGACATATACAATGTCCTGTAATCCGTCATTATCGAAGTCGACTATTTGAGCTTTTACATTGTTACCAGCAATGCTATAGATCAATTTTGATCCAAGTTGTGCCTGAAGACTGAGACTGAAGAGAAGGAAAACTGGGGCTAACAGATATCGCATCATTCTATAATTGGGTTAGTAGGCATTTAAATTACGAAGAAAGAGAGAGTTACTGACACAAGACGAACGAATATGTAATAAAGTGGCCTTGCTTTTTTAAACTTCAACCTCCAACCTCCATCTTCTAGTCTCTAGCCTCTAGCTTCCAGCTTCCAATCAAAATATACTCATAATTGGGTATAGCAATTCACCCCCCGACTTCTCACCTTTGGGATGCTGAATAATCTACCTACACCATGAAAACAACAGTAAACGCCCTTTGCAAGCTAACGCTCTTTGTCTTGCTACTTCCCTTCTACTCCAATCTTCATTCACAAAAGATCGAACGATTGGGTTTGATCAGTGAATTGAGTTATATGAAAGCAAATGCTGAGCAATTGGCCTTGAGAGTCTTGAATAGTGATGAATTGATCGAAAGTGATATTATTCGTTTCACCAACGAATACAATCAATTGAAGAACAGCCTGGACCAAGCCATTTTACAACTATCGGCTGATATGAAGCGAAAAAACAGCATCAAGTATTACAGAAGGATCGACAAGTTCCTTTTTCAGTATGAGATCAACGACATTACTCCCACCGAAGTACGACCCATGAAAGTATGTAGGTATTTAGGAGCCATTAAAAACAGTGATGCCCAATTTCAAAAACTAATGAGTTTCAAGATCAGTGGAGACGATGAGCACGATCCTAAAGAACTATTATCTATGAAAGGTTTTCTACCAGCAGCTGCTAGCTTGGCTGAACTAACAGCCATTGCATCCTTAATCAATGAATCAATTTACAAAGCAGCAGAAAGAAGAGAAAAGAAAGTAGAACAAATTTCCAAGCTACTGAATGAACAAAGACTAAAAGACGTACAGCAGTTGATCATCAAAAATAGCGAATCCAAGCAGGAGGATATTGCTAGAAGATAGGTTGGTAGGTTGAAAGGCTAAGAGGTTGGTAGGTTAATGGTTAGCCAACCTAAAAACCTGTAAACCTAAAAACCTAGTAACCTAAAAACCTGCTAACCTAACAAAGATTTACCTACCTTTAAATTCTCTATTCTTCCTGCAATTAAATCAATTCTTCTTCTTACTTTTGCCGTCCCGAATTTTTCGGGAGTAATCTACGATTGCTCAGAGTAGCAGTTGTTCATTGTTAAACTTTAATTATTTATTATGCCTACGAAAATTAGATTACAGAGACATGGTAAGAAGCGTTACGCTTATTTTCATGTAGTAATTGCGGACAGTCGTGCCCCACGAGATGGGAAGTTTATTGAAAAGATAGGTACGTACAATCCTAACACTAACCCAGCAATGATCGATATTAAATTCGATCGCGCATTGGACTGGGTAAAGAAAGGAGCTCAGCCAACTGATACAGTTAGAGCTCTATTGTCATACAAAGGAGTGATCTACAAGAATCACTTGGATAGAGGAGTATTGAAAGGTGCTTTTTCTCAAGAAGAAGCTGACAAGCGCTTTGAAGAGTGGTTGAAAGCCAAAGAAGAGAAGATCCAAGCGAAGAAAGATCGATTGGCTTCAGAAGCCGTTGAAGCTGAGAAAAAAGCTTTAGAAGGCGAGAAAGAAGCTAACAAGAAGAAAGCCGATGCTATCGCTGCTAAGGTTTCTGAATTAGCTGGAGAAGCTGCTGCTGCTGTTGAAGGAGCTGTTGATGCTGCTGCTGAAGCTATTGAAGGAGCTGCAGAAAATGTTGCAGAAGCTACTGCTGATGCTGTTGAGGCTGCTGCTGAAGTTGCTGAAGAGGTAAAAGAAGCGGTAGAAGAAAAAGTAGAAGAAGCCAAAGAAGTTGCTGCTGAAGTTGCTAACAAGGTAGAGGAGAAAGTAGAAGAAGTAAAAGAAGCAGTAGAAGATAAAGTCGAAGAAGTAAAAGAGGCTGCTGCTGAGGTAGCTGCTGAAGTTGCAGAAAAGGCTGAAGAGATCGCTGAGAAAGTAGAAGAGAAAACTGAAGAAGCAGCAGAAGCAGTAAAAGAAACTGCTAAGAAAGCTGTTGAAGCGGTGAAAGAAGCTATTTCTGGCGATGAAAAGGAAGATGCTACTGAGGCGAAAGCTGAAGAAGGCGAAGCTGATAAAGAAGCTTAAATTCCTTGTGCTATTATGCACATCGATCAGACTTTCTACTTAGGATATATTTCTAAGACCATAGGTAACAAAGGGGAGCTTGCATTCAAATTGGATGTAGACTCCCCTTCTTCGTATGCCTCAATGGATGCAGTGCTATTGCAGATCATGCCCAATGATCAAAGCCTGGTCCCCTACTTTGTGCAAAACTCCAAACTGCAAGGCTCTAATATTCTTAGAGTGAAATTGGAAGGAGTTGAAGATCCCCAAATGGCCAAAAGCTTGGTGGGAAAATCCCTCTTCCTTCCAATCGATCTCTTACCTCCGTTGAGCGGAAATCAATTTTATTTCCACGAGATCATTGGATTTGAAGTCATTGACGATGAAAAAGGAAGTTTGGGAAAAGTAGAAAAAGTCCTTGAGTATCCTCAATCCAACTTACTTTCTATTCTTCAAGAAGAGAAAGAGATCTTGATCCCGATCAATGATGACACCATTATTTCCCTAGATCGAGAGAACAGCAAAATTCAAGTCAAAGCCCCAGAGGGGTTGATTGATTTATACCTATCCTAAATGTGAAATGAGAAAGTCGAAATATGAAATGAAGACAGTAAGCTTTCATATTTCATATTTCATCTCTCATATTTAATTTTTAAGTGTCTGTATTCCAATTCCAACAATTTATCATCAAACAGGCTGATTCAGCCATGAAGGTAGGCACCGATGCAGTAATTCTCGGATCTTCTACCCCACTTTCCACCTCCATTAAATCGATTTTAGACATTGGATCTGGAACCGGGGTTCTATCGCTCATGATGGCTCAACGAGCGACTAAGACACAGATTACTGCCATAGAAATCGATGAAGCTGCAGCTGAAGAATCATACTATAATTTCAAGAACTCCCCCTTCTCCAACCGACTTCGATCCTTACATACAAGTCTGGATTCCTATCTCTCTATGTCAAGCTCAACATTTGATTTGATCGTTTGTAACCCTCCTTTCTTTGAAGACAGTCAGGCTGAAGGAAGCAGAAAAAAAGCACGGGACTCAAAAACTCTTCCTGCAGAGGAACTATTTAAGGCTGTCAACCAATTATTAAAGAACGAAGGACAGTTTAGTTTAATTACACCTTATCTCGATGAAGAAAAGATCATAAAGATTGCCAGCCAACAAGATCTCTACCCATTTCAAGTCTTAAGAGTGAGAGGTAGAAAGAAATCCAAGATCGTACGCTCTGTCCTTCACTTTAAAAGAGGATCTCAAAACCTAGTGTCTAATGAACTGTTTATAGAGCTATATAATCGACATGAGTATTCTAATGAATATCTGAAGTTGGTTGAGGACTTTCTTTATTTGAAGAAGTGAGGTAGATACGAAAGATGAAATATCAAATATCAAATGTGAAAAGGAAACTTAGAGCTTGTATTTTGAAGAGATAGAAGAAAAAATCGACACCAATTGATTGGCTTCTCTTTCTAGTTCTTTGATCTTTTCTTTCTTCCCATAAGAAAACTCTTCAAGAAGCTCTAACCAAAAGGCACTCTCATCTGCCTCTTCAATCACAATTCCCAATTTTGCTATAAACTCTTTCCTAGACCTTCCTCGAAATGCAGATCTTGTATTGGCACCTACTGACATCCCACTCCTCAATAGTTGTTTGGCAATTTCATAACTGACAAAATCCTTATCTATACTCTTCAATAATTGAGCTACTTCCATTGAAAATTTCTTTGTTCTATATTTCAAATCAACACTGCTCAATCTTTACTTTTACTTGAAGTTACAAACTTTATTTTGAACATTTTCCATTCTATTTAGCTTTCATATTTCAAATCTCACATTTCATATTTCATACAAAACTTATGACTTACGATTCGACAATAGAACTTATCAAAAGCCGCAGATCCCTTTATCCTGCTCAGATGGACGAAGAGAAGAGAATTCTCGATGAAGATATTTGGAAGCTTTTGGAACTGGCCAATTATGCTCCTAACCACAAGCTGACCGAGCCCTGGAGGTTCATTGTCTTTTCCCCAGAGAAGGTCAATGAATTTTACGACGGAATTCTTCAAGTTAGTGCAAATTGGATGAGCGTGGATGAGGTAGGCAAGCTAAGCAAGAAACTAGAAGAAAGAAGAAGCAAAGTGTCTCACATTGCAGTCATTGTTAGCAATAGAGATGACGATGAAAGAGTACCCGAACAAGAAGAAGAATATGCTACTGCCTGTGCTGTTCAAAACATGCTATTGGGCATGAATTCCTTAAACATCATCGGCTATTGGGGTACTGGCAAAGCAGCTTTCAGCAGAGAAATGCATCAATTCTTAGGGCTTTCTGATCGAGAGAAATGCCTGGGTTGGTTGCAATTGGGAGTTCCAAAAGTACTTCCACCCGACAGCACAAGAAGGACTCCAGGAGATATTCGCGAAAAGGTGATTTGGAAATAAGATATTCAATTACGAATTACAAATTAGGAATTTGCAATGATGAGCACGCAACAGAAGCAAGAAGAAGCCATCCAGCATTTTATTCAAGGGCTGAATGAACATTTGCCTCTAGATCAGCATGAAGTTCAAGCTTTAGAAGCCAATTTAACCACCATTGAATGTCCAAAGGACCACTACTTGCTCAAAGCAGATGAAATCTCTCAAAACTTCTATTTTGTTCTCAAAGGCAGTGTGAGATTGTATTATATCAAAGACGGACAAGAAAAGACTGCTTTCTTCTATACCGAGAATGAATTTGTCAGTTCCTATCAAAGCTTTATCAAGCAATTTCCCGCAGACCACTATCTTCAATGTTCAGAAGATAGCAACTTGGTCAAGATCAGCAAAGAGGCTTCCAATCAACTTTTACTTTCTTCTCCTAAGTTCTCACAGATCGCCATGATGATCATGGAGAACGAAATGGGTACTTATCAAAGCATCATTTCTTCCTTCATCTGTCTAACAGCAGAAGAACGCTACAGCGATCTGCTTCAGAAGAAGCCTGAATTGCTTCAACGCTTCCCCCAACACCAACTGGCAACCTATTTAGGAGTTAGTCCTGAAACCTTAAGCAGGATCAGAAAAAGGATTTCTCAAAAGTGATTTCTTGACGAACGTCAATGCGTTGCAAAGCGTAACTGGTCAACTTTGTCTAAAAAAAATGAAGAATAAATTGATCCTAGCCACAGTCGTCGGCACTGCATTACCGAATATTTTCGTTCTGCAAGAATCCTTTCAAAGCGGAAACTACATGCTTTATGCAAGACCTTTGGAAACCATGTCAAAGATGTTTGAGAACCCCACAGTAGCTGCCTTCAGCACCGATCTTTTGGTCTTGGTCATCTTCTTTATGATCTGGTCGTTTTACGAAGCAAGGAAATTGAACATCAAACAATTGTATCTCTGCTGGATCTACACCTTTATTCTGGGATTAGCAGGAGGACTTCCCCTCTTTCTCTATTTCCGAGGAAAGGCAAGTGAGGAATCTAAAGCCAATTAGCAATTTCTAATTGCCCTTTATATTTACCCAAGCATTCCTTCGAGCATATTCCCAACAAAATAGCTCAAGACTGCAGCAGTAGCTCCTAAAAAGAGGGTTTCAAGCACCGAACGGATGCGTGAGGTTTCATTCACGTATGATTTTAACCAGCCTATTCCAATGAAAGCCAAAGAGGTAAGCAATATACTGGTACCAAAGAGCTCTCTGGAAGATACTTCTTCTATGGCTACTTCTGATGAGTAATCCCACACATAGGCAATTAAGGGAATTAAGCCCACTACTACAAATGAAATAAAGGTCATGAAGCCCATCATGAAGGGCGACTTCTCTTCTTTGGTCATGTTGAGCTCTTCTTTCATCATCACATCCACCCATCTGTCCTTATCAGCGGTGATCACATCTACTACCTTTTCCAAAAGTTCACCTTCAAATCCCTTGGCCGCATAGATCTCACGGATCTCCTCCCGCTCTTTCTCTGGCAAATTGTCCACTTCCCAATACTCGATCCGTTGATGCTTGTGAAAGGCTTCCAACTCCGACTTATTGGATAGATAGCTACCCACCGACATGGCGAAGCCATCGGCGATCAAATTGGCAAAACCCAAAATGATGATCACGGATGAATCTAAGCTTGCTCCTGCAGCACCTGCAACTACAGCAAAAGTGGTAACACTGCCATCGATACCGCCATAGACAAACTCACCGATGTAGTCTTGCCACTTGGCCTTCCATCCTGAAAAGGAATGCAAGGAATCTTCTTGATGTTCGAAAGACATAGGACGAAGATAAATGAGAAATATGAAATACGAAATATGAAAAAGTAGAGGCGAATTGAGACCAAAGCGACTACTTCAACTCTCTAACTTCCCGCTTCTAGCTTCTAGCTTCTAGCTTCCAATTTAGAATATTCTATTCAGATCGCGTTTCAGTGCTTCTATAGCGACTTCTGTATAGCTTCTTTCAGTTTTGGAAACCAATTCCAAGATGAACTGAGAGAGTTCAAGACCGCTGGCATTGTCGTTCAGTTGATCTGCGCAACTATTGATCACTCGTTTGGTCTCTTCTTTGGCCTGCATGACCATTTTCCAGGTAGGAGAAGAGATGTACAATTGCTGAGCCATGTTGTGCTCGTATTCTCCTCTTATCACTTCCAGCATGCTGTTTTGCAATTGCTTGGCCGACATGCCTTGGCGGTGCATGCGCATTACCATATTGCTCAAATTGATGCGCTCTAGGTAAAGCACCATACGTTCGTAGGCTTGCAGACGCATTGGCGTCACCAATTCTTGATTGTCAGATTTGTACTTCAACTCTACTTTTCTCAGCTCACTTTCTAAAAAGTTCTGCATGACAAAGTAGACACCCACGAACACAATGGCTGCAGGTAGAATGTATTTCAAGATCTCTAAAGCAACTTCCATAATTTCTTTCTCTGTTTTCAAACTACAAGATCGATCGAAAATTGTAGTTGGGTCAAAGATAAGGGAACTAATATTTTTAATTTGAGAAGGAGTTGAGAAGAATAATTGCTCAAAAGCTTCTAGCTCAAATAGTCAAGTCAATTCAGTCAATTACTATATTTGTTTCCTATCTTCGATTTCAATGAACAAACTCTCGAACCGAATCAACAATCTCTCTGAATCTGCCACCATTGCAATGGCTCAGAGAAGCAGAGAATTAAAGGCACAGGGCCTAGATGTGATCTCCTTGAGCTTAGGAGAACCCGATTTTCACACACCTGACTTCATCAAGCAAGCTGCCAAAGAAGCAATTGATGAAAATTTTACAACCTACACCCCTGTTCCTGGTTATTTGGATCTAAGAGAGGCCATTGTCAACAAGTTCAAGCGCGACAATGGCTTGGACTACAATGTGAATCAGATCGTAGTTTCTACAGGAGCCAAGCAATCCATTGCCAATGTTGCTCTTTGTTTGATCAACCCCGGAGATGAAGTGATCTTACCTGCACCCTATTGGGTCAGTTATGCAGAGATCGCTAAAATGGCGGAAGGAACAGTAAAAGTGATCGATTCTACTATTGAGAACGATTTTAAGATCACCGCGGAGCAATTGAGAAATGCTTTAAGCGACAAGAGCAGGTTAATGGTATTTAGTTCTCCTTGTAATCCTACGGGATCTATTTATACCAAAGAAGAACTAGCTTCCCTTGCAGAGGTGATTGCAGAACATGAAGATCTATACGTGATCTCAGATGAGATTTATGAATACATCAATTTCGAGGGGAATCACTACAGTCTGGCGCAATTTGATCAGGTGAAAGATCAAGTCATCACTGTTAATGGACTTTCGAAAGGATTTGCCATGACCGGATGGCGATTGGGATACATTGGGGCTCCTGAGTGGATTGCGAAGGCCTGTAACAAAATGCAAGGTCAGTTTACCTCTGGAACTTGCAGCATTACCCAAAGAGCAGCCATAGCAGCGCTAAAAGCAGATCCAATGGCAGCCACAGAAGAAATGAGGAAAGCTTTCTTAGGAAGAAGAGATCTAGTAGTAGAAGGATTGAGAAAGATCGATGGGGTTCAAGTAAACCTTCCCCCTGGTGCCTTTTATGTTTTCCCTGACATTTCAGCATTCTTCGGCAAATCTTATGAAGGAGAAAAGATCAACAACGCTCATGACCTGAGTATGTATTTGTTGAACGAAGCTCTAGTAGCTACCGTTGGAGGTGAAGCATTTGGTAGTCCCAATTGCCTTAGGATCTCTTATGCTACCTCAGAGGAGAACCTGAACAAAGCAATAGATAGAATCACCAAAGCACTATCTCAACTATCATGAAGATCCGTCCAGCCGCACTGAATCAAATGTTTGAAGACTTCAATAGTCAGCGTATACTGATCATTGGAGACGTAATGGTTGATAGCTATTATTGGGGAAGCGTAGACCGCATCTCACCCGAAGCCCCTGTTCCTATTGTTGCGGTGAGCAAACAAGAATCAAGAATGGGCGGTGCTGCGAATGTAGCCTTGAACATACAATCCATGGGAGCTACTCCCATCCTATGCTCGGTGATCGGCGAAGACATTGATGGAGAGGAATTCATTGAATTGCTTGAAGCAAGAGGAATGAGTAGCGAAGGAATACTCAGAGCTAAAGGTCGTACTACCACCAAGAAATCAAGAGTGATTGGGAACAATCATCAAATGCTCCGTATTGATTCAGAGCAGATCGATCCCATAGACTCAACCCTATCCAATCAGTTTTTTAAGCAAGTATCTGGAATCATTGATAATCAAAAGATCGATTGCGTGATCTTTGAAGATTACGACAAAGGTGTCATCACCTCTTCCTTGATCAAAAAGGTGGTGAAATTGTGTAATTCGAAGAAGATACCCACCACTGTGGATCCCAAGAAAAGAAACTTCAGCGATTACAAAGATGTCACCCTTTTCAAGCCCAATTTGAAAGAACTCAAGGAGGGGATGAAACTGGATCTAGATCATCATGATCGAGCACAATTGGAAGCTGCAATTGATAAATTAGAATCGAAATTAGGTAATAAGAATACACTTATAACATTATCTGAATCAGGTGTTTATATTCATACACCTAAAGCTAAACATCACATAAGAGCTCATCGCCGAGATATAGTGGATGTTTCCGGCGCTGGTGACACAGTGATCAGTATTGCTTCCCTCTGTTTGGCCTTGGGACTTTCACCGAGGATCATTGCTGAATTATCCAATCTAGCAGGAGGTTTGGTCTGTGAAAATGTAGGAGTAGTTCCGATCAACAAAGAAGACCTAAGAGAAGAAGCCCTCAAACTGTTCTTAAAGTAAACTCCACTATTCGTAATTGATAAATTCTAATTCGTAATTGATCACCTTTCATGCTTCTCCTCTCGACTTCCTACCTAGCTTCAGTTGCTCACTATCATCTCATTTTAAAGCAGGGAGAATATCAAATTGAAGCAAAGGAGCACTTTGTTAAGCAATCTCAGCGAAATAGAACTACAATTCTGGGGGCCAATGGAGCATTGAACTTATCCATACCACTGCAGAAATACAGCAACAAAGACAAAACAGAGGAAATAAAGATCTCCTATTCGGAGGACTGGCAAACCCTTCATTGGCGGTCGTTTGAGGCAGCTTATGGCAATACTGCTTATTTTGAATTCTACGAAGATGAACTAAGGCCCTTTTACAAGAATTCAGATATAGAACTTCTGATCGATTTCAATTCTCAATTGGAAGATGTAGTTCTGGACCTGATGAAAATAAAGAGAGATAGGAGCTATTCGAAAGAATATACTGAGCAAGAAGTGGATTGGCGCAGCTTACTCTCCCCTAAGAATCAAAAGCTAAAGCAGCAGTCTTACTTCCCTACTTATCATCAAGTATTCAGCGATCAGCATGGCTTTCAACCTAATTTGAGCATCGTTGATCTGCTTTTTAATTTGGGTCCGCATGCTGCAAACTATCTGAAGGAAGTAAAGCTTCTTCAATAGGTGATGAACTGGCCTCCTTCACTTTGAAAAATTCTACTTGTGCATACCTCCTATCTTCCTCAGTAGTTTTGAAATAAATACTGATCGTGTGCATCCCTCTGCTCAAGTCTGATATATCCAAGTAACAAAGCAAACCCTCTTGATTGGTTCTTTGCTTGTAGTGATAGTAATAGTCTGCATCATATCGCTCTTCATCAATCTGCAATCCATAGAAACTAGTAAGGCATTGCATTTTCACTGAGTCTTCATAAATGCCCTCTATACTCATCAGAGAATCGTAATTACAGGCTTCAACGATCCATTTCTCCTGCACTGCAGAGTTCATCACCAAGAACACCTTTAAAACATCTCCATCGATCACATCTGAAGGAAGGTGGATCCATTTAGAGGGGTTGTCTCCCATCAGATTATCATAATGTCCATGATACATCTGAAAACGATCGTCATCAATGTCAGAAATGATCAGTGTATTGAAGATCTGATTATCTCTTCGAATGTTTTCTGCGGCAAATGCCGAAATGACCACGAATAAAGTCATGGCAATACCTACTTTCCACTTTTTGTGATTACTGATAAATCCATAGTAGATGTTCCTATACAAGGGTGAAAGAGTGAGAACACTCATGAGCTTGTAGATGGGATAATAGATCTTGGATACATAAGGGATCCTTTTGATCACCCCCAATCCAATGAAATCTATCAAATAAAAGAGCGCAATCCATCCTAAAACAAGGTCGGCCCAACTATCTACATGGTTGATGGCATTGGGATAGAGCTCTATCAAAAAGAAGATGAAAGCAACCACCACCAACAAAAAGAAAAAGGCTCCAAGGGTACACATGAAGATGAGGAAACTGGCTGCAAAGACTGAGCTACAGACCTTCTCTAGCTTCAATATACTCTGAGTATAATCGCTGTTCTTTTGCAAGACCTTCTTGAACTTCTCCTGATAGTTTAATTGCTCAATGTTCACCCCATCTCGGTATACATAGCTGAGTCCGACAAATGCCACCCAGACCGATCGCAAGATCAGATGAATTGTAAATCCAGCAATCAACCAATAATTGGCTGTGAGCAGGACCGCAAATAAAAGTTCATCTGCCGTACCGTTAGAAAATGCATTGATAGAAAAGCTATCGAGGTACTTCTGAAAATGACGGATCAGAGGTGGAAACTGGACCAAACCAAAGAGAACGATTCCCGAGATCAAAATCTCAGGCTCCCAGCTTTGCTCTTGTATCCTCTTCAACCAGCCCAATTGGCTGTAGTTGGAATTGTCTTGATCCTTTTCTGTTTTTACTTGTTCCATCAGCTAGTAGCTTGATATAATCGAGCCTAAAAGTATTAATTCTGAAGAACTCAGTGAAAATCAATACCAAAGAGCAAAATGTATTTTGAGTATTGCAGTTCTTCTCTTTAATTTAGGAGCAAATCCCATGCTCGAATTTGGGAGATAGCTGAACAAAAGAATCTAAAGAAAGAATGGCCAAGAAGATTGACCTTGAAGAGAGCAAAAACGAAGACAGTATACGTTTACAGATCTCAGAACTGAAGAAGAAAGCTGCCAAGATCCATTTGGGTGGTGGAAAGTCCAAGATAGAGAAACAGCATGCTAAGGGCAAAATGACTGCTCGTGAGCGCATTGACTACTTACTGGACAGTCCTAAGGATAGCATTGAAGTAGGAACCTTTGTTGGTGAAGGCATGTACGAAGAATACGGAGGCTGCCCTTCTGGAGGCTGTGTGATCAAGATAGGTCATGTAAGCGGAAAGATTTGTATTGTAGTAGCAAATGATGCTACTGTTAAAGCAGGTGCATGGTTCCCCATCACCGCTAAAAAGAACCTTAGAGCTCAGGAAATATCCATTGAGAATAGATTGCCCATCATCTACTTAGTGGATAGCGCCGGAGTATTCCTTCCAATGCAAGATGAGATCTTTCCCGACAAAGAGCATTTTGGAAGGATCTTTAGAAACAATGCAGTCATGTCTTCCATGGGAATTACTCAAATTGCTGCAGTAATGGGTAGCTGTGTGGCTGGAGGAGCTTACTTGCCTATCATGAGCGACGAAGCGCTGATCGTAGACAAAACAGGATCTATATTTCTAGCTGGCTCTTATTTGGTAAAGGCCGCCATTGGAGAAAACATCGACAATGAAACCCTGGGCGGAGCAACCACCCATTGTGAAATTTCTGGAGTGACCGACTACAAAAGCAAAGACGATGCGGACTGCCTCACCACCATCAAGGAGATCATGGACAAGATCGGAGATGTTGATCAAGCAGGTTACAATCGCAAGGAAGCAATAGAGCCTGCAGCTGAGGCCAAAGATCTTTATTTGAAGATCCCTTATGACAGAAATCAACAATACGATGCAAAGGACCTCATCAAGGGCTTGGTCGATGAGAGTAAGTTCACGGAGTACAAAGCTGAATACGGCAAGACCATTGTCTGCGCCTACGCTAGAATTGATGGTTGGTCGGTGGGGATCGTAGCCAATCAAAGAAAATTGGTTCGTACCAAAAAAGGAGAAACGCAATTTGGTGGAGTGATCTATTCAGATTCTGCCGATAAAGCTGCTCGTTTTATCATGAATTGCAATCAAAAGAAGATCCCTCTAGTCTTTCTACAAGATGTGAGTGGTTTCATGGTTGGATCAAAATCAGAGCATGGAGGAATCATCAAGGATGGTGCAAAAATGGTCAATGCCATGGCCAATTCAGTAGTACCCAAGTTTACTGTGATCGTTGGGAATAGCTATGGTGCAGGAAATTATGCCATGTGCGGCAAGGCTTATGATCCTAGATTAATTGTTGCTTGGCCTACAGCCAACGTAGCTGTGATGTCAGGTGCTTCAGCAGCCAAAACCCTCTTGCAGATCAAAGTGGCTACCATGGAAGCCAAAGGAGAAAAGATCACGGAAGAGGCTAAAAATGAATTACTAAAAGAGATCACGGAACGCTACGACAAGCAAACTTCTCCCTACTATGCTGCCTCAAGGCTTTGGGTAGATGAAGTAATAGATCCGATGGATACTCGCAAATGGATCTCATTGGGCATTGAGGCCGCCAACGGAGCTCCTCAAGAAAAGGAGTATCGCGTTGGCGTTATCCAAACATAGGATAAATGTGAAAGTCGAAATATGAAAGATGAAATGACATCCAATACTTTTCACATCTCATATTTCATATTTTCATTCTAAACAAGAATCGGATCATTGCCTTAATTTGATGGTACCATGACTTTTTTCATCCTCTTCCTCTCAGGCATATTTGCCTATGTAGTATCGACACTATCTGGAGGTGGAGGAGCTTTGATCATGCTACCCATCGTAGGATTTTATTTAGGACCTCAAGTAGTTGCTCCGGTAGTCAATCTAGGCAATATGATCGGAAGACCAGCCCGACTGTACCTCTTCTGGAAGCACATCAATTGGAACATCGTTCTCTATTACGTACCCTCTGCAATAGTTGGAGCCATCATAGGAGGCTGGGTATTTGTAGAGCTTGAAGCCGACTGGATCCAGATCTTATTGGGGGTCTTTTTGATCAGCACCGTCTTTCAATACCGCTTTGGAAAGAAGAAATCATCCTTTCCGATGAAAATGATCTACTTCTTCCCTCTTGGACTTCTGGTGAGTTTCATTTCTACCTTATTTGGAGCCACAGGAGCAGTCATGAATCCCTTCTACCTCAACATTGGCTTGATCAAAGAAGAATTGATTGCTACCAAAACAGCCAACTCCTTTTTTGCGGGAATTGCACAGCTAGGATCATATGCATTCTTGGGAGCTCTGCAGGGCGAACTATGGCTCTACGGAGGCATGATTGGTTTGGGAGCAGTTATAGGCAATATCTATGGCAAGAAACTCTTGAGCAAGATGAGTGATGAAGGCTTTAGGAAATTTGTGATCCTATTGATGATGATCAGCGGGATAGTTATGATCTTGAGAAGTATTTGACCCAATGCTTATTTCAAATACCGATACATTCTTCTCTCGAAGCCCTTGGTGGTATTTCCAGTATTGATATCTGTTTCTAGATTGATCTGTTCTTGATACACCAGTCCTACTCCAGAAGCATACACTTCTCTTTCGTACTCTCTTCCGATCAAGCTCAAGATGTCTTTCTGAAGCACAGTGATGGTACTATCATATGCATTGCCCTTGATGCTGAATGATTGATGCAAGCTTTCGTAACGATAAGTGATCTCTTCTCCATTGTTCAAGGAGTTGACGTTCCACCTACTTTCAAGCAAAGGAGGAAATACCAATGGAACAAAAGAGATGCTGTTCTTCTTCAACTCATAACGATAAGTTCCACGATGCTTTTCATCAATTCGGATCTGTCTCCAACTAGCGCTATCATTCAGACGGGTATAAACAGCAACTCTAAATATGCTCCTTCCACTTAGGTCAGTGCTTTGCTCTTGAATTACCTCTCGAATAAAATAGACCGTAGTATCGATATTGCCGGTGAAATCATCGTAGGTGATAGAATCGATCTTGAAGACCGCCTCTTGGCCTACGGTTAAGGGCAGATAGGTGTAGCCTTCAAAATTAGCTGGGAGTTCTTCCTTATCGTCCTTTGCACAAGAAACAACAACAAGCACTACCGCCAATATGAAAACTACTTTCTTCAAATTCATCATGTACTTATGAATCCACCTCCCAAAAGGTCGTTCCCTTCATAGAATACAGCCGATTGTCCAGGGGCAATGCCTTTTACCTCTGCAAAGAAATCTACTTCGATCTCCCCTTCAGGATTAACGCTCAATTGCGACATGGTTCCTTTGTCTTTGTACCTCACCTTGGTCAAGATATCTTGATCTTCAGGCAGGTGATCATACTTCACAAAGTTGGGCTTGCGTACCTTCATCTGACTGCGCTTCAAATCGTCTTTCTGTCCCAAGACCACTGTATTGTCTGCAGGATTGATCCTGATCACATACATGGGCTCGCCCATGGCAATACCCAGACCTTTCCTCTGTCCTACTGTGTAGAAAGGATATCCTTCGTGTTTGCCCAATACATTTCCTTGGAGATCAATAAAATCCCCTCCTGCTACCTTCTCTTCAAGACCTTCTACTCTTCTTTTCAAAAATCCTCGGTAGTCGTTATCCGGCACAAAACAGATCTCATAGCTCTCTGCCTTCTTTGCTAGCTCTTGATGCCCTCTATCAAAGGCCATTTGTCTGATCTCTTGCTTGGTGTATTTTCCCAATGGGAATATCGTTCTGGCCAAAGCCTCCTGGGTCAATCCCCATAGAACATAAGATTGATCCTTGTTCTCATCTTTCCCTTTGGATACTACATAGCGACCATTCTCCTGCCTTACATTGGCATAATGTCCCGTTGCGATGAATTCACAACCCAATTGGTCTGCCCTTCTCAGCAATGCATCCCATTTGATATGGGTGTTGCACAACACGCATGGATTAGGCGTACGACCTGCTATGTATTCATCGACGAAATTGTCAATGATAAAATCTCCAAACTCTTCGCGGATATCTATGATCATGTGATGAAAGCCGTAGTTCACCGCCAAGATCCTAGCATCATTGATATCGTCCAGACTGCAGCATCCTGTAGTTTTACGACTTCCTCCAGAACTGGCATAATCCCACGTTTTCATGGTTACACCAATCACCTCATAGCCTTCTTCGTGCAAAAGCATGGCAGTAACCGAACTGTCGATCCCGCCACTCATTGCAACCAATACTTTTCCTTTCTTAGTCATACTTGATCTTCCCTCTTATATCTTCAAACTCCAAATAGTCCTTTCTGTTCTCTTTGTGCTTGGTTTGATCGTAGTTTAACGAATCTTTGTCGTCTGGGTTCAACAAAGTCCCATTATCATATCGATACAATTTGATCACATTTTCATTCTCATTGTAGATGAGCCATTTGCCATCACGCAGATTTTGCTTGTACTCCCCTTCTTGTTCTTTCTTGCCCTCTTTGGAATAAAAGGTCACTTGTCCGTGTAAAGCTCCCTCTAGAAAGAAAGCATCTTGATGCATTTGACCATTCTCGAAATAGGTTTTAAACGGACCGTCCTGGATCCCATTGGCATAATGCATTTCTTCAGAGATCACCCCGGTTGGATAGTAAATGATCCAACGGCCGTTCTTTTGACCATCCTTGTAAGCACCTCTTTCAACAGGCACACTGCTTTCTCCATAGGACATCCACATGCCTTCCTTCTTTTGATCTACATAATGCCCTTTGGCCAAAGTATCTCCGGTGGAGTAGAAATGCATGGCCAAGGCCTTGTTTGCTACATCTTTATCATAGATCAGAATGCTTTTGATCTTGCCGTCTTCAAAGTAGTAGTAGAAAGTATCTACTGGAAGGTCATTCTTGAACTGACCCACATAGCGAAGTTGCCCTTGTGGATAGAATCCTTTCCAAGCGCCAAACTTCAATCCATTGGCATCTTTCTGATTCCACTCATTGTTGGCTTGCGAAAAGAGTCCATGGCTTAAGAAAAGCAGCAAACAAAAACTTAAAAATCCCTTGATCTTCATAGCAATGCAAAATTAGTCATATTGAATTAGCTAGCTATCCAATTCCATACCACTTATACTCCATTTCGAAATGAATATTGTATAAATTGCAAGCATCATAGGAATCAATGAAAGATAGCTTCTTACAACAACTTGCATCTTGGCTTCTCGAAAAGTATGAGGGGAAGTTTGATGAATTGGTATTGATCCTACCGAGTAGAAGAGCTAGGATATTCTTGATTGAAGCCTTCAAACAAAAAGTTCAGAAAGCCAGCTGGCTTCCCAGAATCCTCAGCATGGAGGATTTTATAGCCGAAATAAGCGATATCAGCTTGGTAGATCAATTGGACCTCCTATTTGAATTCTATCAAGTCTATAAAAAGTTAGAAGGATCAAAAGCAGATGGAATTGATGAGTTCATGTCTTGGGCCAATGTTTTGTTGTATGATTTCAATGAGATCGACAGGAATTTGATCAATGCTCAGGAACTCTTCTCTTTTCTAAATGCTACTAAAGCACTAGAGAACTGGACTCCAGAAGGAGAAGATCTTACCGATTACCAAAAGAAGTATTTGAACTTTTGGGAGAAGTTTCATCACTACTATCTGAGTCTTAATGAATTGCTTGATGAGAAAGGGATCGCCTATCAAGGAAAGCTGTACAAAGAAGCCATTGATCGAATAGATCAAAAAGGAGAAGAATTACTGAATTCCAAGCAGTATGTCTTTGCAGGGTTCAATGCCTTGACCCCCGCGGAGCGTCAGCTGATCGAGAAGATCAAAGAACACAGAGAGTTGGAAATGATTTGGGATGCCGATGAGTATTATATGAAAGATGGCAGTCAGGAAGCAGGTCATTTTCTGCGAGCTGCAGCTGAGAAATCGGATGAATTCAACTGGATTGGAAATTCACTTGCTCAAGGAGAAAAGCAGATTAGGACCTATGGATTGCCAGGCGATGTTGGTCAGGCCAAATTATTGGCAGAACTACTAGATCAAAACATCAGCAGCTCTGAAGAGATCGACCCCATGGACAAAGCGATCATTCTTGCTGATGAGAATCTATTGCTACCGGTATTGGAAAGCTTGCCAGAAAAAGTGAGCCCCTTGAACATCACCATGGGTTATCCAGTCAATCAGTCTAGCTTTTATCAGTTCTTCCTCAGCTACATCCAATTGTTTAGAAAGAAAGAGGAAGAGCATGCGAGCTTCTACCACAAGGAATTGTTCACCTTTTTGGAAAGCTCCATTCTAAGCCTTTTGTTTCCAGAGAACAAGCAAGTTGTAAGATCGCTTAGGGAGAGGAATCAGCTATATTACTCCAGGAACAATACCATTGCCGTTCTTCCTGAAGAATTGAGCTTCTTGTTTGGCAAAGAAAGTCTGCTTCAGAGAATACAAGAATTAATTGACCGACTCAAAAACAGCGGTCAGTTAAAGGATCTAGAGTTGGAGATCCTATATCACTTTCACAAGTTGTTCAATCGTTTGTCTGAAGTAAACCGACAGATTCCCATGAATGCCGAGGCATTGAACTCTATTTATAGACAACACATTTCCAAATCCTCCCTCTCATTTGTAGGAGAGCCATTGAATGGCTTACAGCTTATGGGTGTATTGGAGAGCCGGACCTTGGATTTCAAGGAAGTCTATATCTGCAGTTTGAATGAAGGCATCTTACCTTCTGGTAAAAGTCAAAATTCATTGATCCCTTTTGACATCAAGAAAAAGTTCGATCTTCCTACTCACCGAGAAAAGGATGCCATTTTCTCCTACCATTTTTACAGAATACTTCAAAGGGCAGAAAAAGTACATCTGATCTACAGCAGCAGTATGGAAGGGATCAAAGGTGCTGAAAGAAGTCGCTTTATTGAGCAATTGCTGTATGAAATGCCTATCAAGAATCCCAAGATAGACATACAGGAGGTGAAGGTGCACAGTCCACAAAAGACCATTGAGAATCCCAAGGTGGTGATTGAAAAGGATGCAGCAATCCTCCAAAAGATCAAAGAGAAGATTGCCAATGGACTCTCCCCTTCTTCTATCAATACCTATATGAGTTGTCCCTTGGATTTTTATTACAAATACATCCTTGGACTTAAAGAAGACGAACGCTCCGACCCGGAGGATGGCATTGAAGATAGTCTTTTTGGGACCCTCTTGCACGATGCCTTGGAAGAGCTCTACAAAGAATACGAAGGAGAATTGATCAATGAAAGCCATCTCAATCAAATAGAGAAAGGCATTCAAGCCTCACTTGAGAATGCTTTCAGAAAGAACGGTATAGAGGATTGGACAGGTGGACAGTTGCACTTAGTATTTGAAGTATGCCTCTCTTATTTAAAGAACTTCTTCAGTTGGGAAAAGAAAAGAGCAGCAGTTGCACCCATTCATATCATAGAATTAGAAGCAGAACACCATTGGGAAGGTCAAGTTCAATTGCAGAGTGGAGAGAGCATTGATTTGAAACTTAAGGGGAAAGTTGATCGTCTAGAAGAGTACCAAGGAGTAAAGAATGTAATCGATTACAAAAGTGGCAAAGTCGAGAGCAAGAACTTGAATGCCAAAACGGTAGAGGCGATCCTGAAGAAGGAGGACAATCAATATGGAAAGCAGATCCAATTGATGATCTATCAGCTCTTGTACGAGTCGGAAAGTGAAGATCCTTCAAAATATAGTGCAGGTATCATCAGTTTTAGATCCTTGAATGAAGGAATATGGAAGATGAATGAATTGGAAACGGGCGACGCAATGGAACTATTATCTCTTCTACTTTCAGAGATGTTGGATGAAAATATTCCATTTCAACACCAAACAAAATCCAAGTATTGTAAATTCTGCAGAGATTTGTAAAAAGAAAGGCCCTCAAAAAAATGAGGGCCCTAGGGAATAGTTGTAAGATATCTACCACAAAGTCTTACACCACATAGACGGAGGTAAATTAAAAATAGTTGCCTCGATAGGTCTGAATTTTAATAAATGATGAAAAAGGTCATATTTTTCGCTTACTTGCTAGCTTTCAGCGCAATGGGTTTTTCACAATCCTTTTCAAAATGTCATTTTGATGAGTATTTGAATGCCTCTTTGCAGTCTGCTGAATTTGCAAAAAAGCATGCAGAGTTTGAGAAAAAACTGAGCACTTCCTCCTTTCAAAAGTCGGAGACCGTTTTTATCATACCGGTTGTTTTCCATGTGATCTACAAAAACAGCACGGAAAATATATCTGACAATCAGATCTACAGTCAATTGGCCATACTCAATGAAGATTACCGCAAACTCAATGCTGACACTTCACTCGTTGTACTAGGATTCTCAACTGCAGATGTTCGAATTGAATTCTGTTTGGCACAAAGAGATCCACAAGGCAATGTTTCAACGGGTATCAATAGGATTTCCACCAATATTGACAACATTGGAACCAGTGAGCAATACTATGTGATCCAACCCGCTTGGGACAGGACTAGTTATTTGAACATTTGGGTCGGTGATTATGGAACAGACAATCTAGGCAATAACATCTTGGGTAAGGCAAGTCCGCCTTCAGAACCCAACGCCAACAAAGATGGAGTGATCATTAACCACATAGCCTTTGGCACCTCAGGTAGCGCACAATCTCCTTACAACCAAGGAAGAACAACGGTTCATGAAATAGGTCATTGGTTGGGATTGTATCATCCATGGGGAATTAACTCTGTAAGTTGCGCAGAGGATGATCTGGTAGCCGACACCCCCAATCAAGGAAGAATCTATTTTGGTTGCCCCACCAATCCCAGATCTACTTGTGGAAGTGATGATATGTTGAGCAATTTCATGGGCTATGTAGACGATCGTTGCATGGGAAATTTTACAGAAGGTCAAAAAACAAGGATGCGAAATAGTTTTGTAAGTGTAAGGTCCAATATCCTATTGTCTAAAGCTTGTTTGGCAGTTGGATTGGATGAGAATGCACAACAATTGGATCTATCTGTATTTCCCAACCCAGCAAATGAGAGCGTGACGCTTGAATTTGGTCAATCCTTCAGTAATTCATTGCGAATCCAACTCTATGATATCCGTGGCAGAGAAGTTCTTAAACTGCGCCCGGATCAATTGAGCGATAAGAAGATCCAGCTCAACACCTCTGGTTTAGAGAGCGGATTGTACCTCTTAAAAGTCCAAGATGGAAAAGACTTTTTCAGAAGTAAGCTTACCGTGCAACACTAAAGCAAATGGGGTGTTATCTTTGCAGCGAGATTTAGAAGATGAATAAAGAACTTTTAGCAAAAATGGATTTGAGCGATGATCTAAGATCAATTGCTCAAAAAGTGATCGATCAAGAGAGAATTACTGTAGAAGAAGGAATTACTCTCTTTGAGAAAGGAGATTTGAACTTTCTAGGTGGCCTTGCCAACGGCATCAGAGAAAGGATTCACGGTGATGCCACTTATTTCAACAAGAACTTCCACATAGAACCAACAAACATTTGTGTGTTTGACTGTAAGTTCTGTGCCTATTCTAAGCTACTCCGACAGAAAGGAGATTACGATGCCTGGGAGTTGAGCGAAGAAGAGATCTACGACATCATTCGAAGCTACGAGGGCAAAGAAGTAACTGAAGTTCACATTGTGGGTGGTGTACATCCCAAGATGGGACTGCAGTATTTTGCCAATCTGATCAAGAACATCAAGGAGATCCGTCCGGAATTGCATGTAAAGGCTTTTACTGCCGTTGAATTGGAGTACATGTGCAGAAAGGCCAAGGTATCTTATAAGGAAGGATTGCAGATTTTGAAAGATCACGGACAGAATTCACTTCCCGGTGGAGGTGCAGAGATCTTTGCAGAGCCTATTCGCGAGCAGATCTGTAAGGATAAATGTTCGTCCGACCAATGGTTGGAAATTCATCAGGCGGCTCATGAAATTGGCATGCCATCCAATGCTACCATATTATATGGTCATATTGAATCCTTTGCCGATCGAATTGATCATATGAATCGATTGAGGGAGCTTCAAGACAAAACTGGAGGATTTAACACCTTCATTCCCTTGAAGTACAGAAAAGGCAACAATCAAATGTCGGATGTGGGAGAAGTCACTGCCATTGAAGACCTGAAGATGTATGCTGTAGCAAGGATCTTCATGGACAATTTCAAGCATCTGAAGGCCTACTGGCCAATGATCGGAAGAGAAACTGCTCAATTGACTTTGGCTTATGGTGTCAATGACATTGATGGAACCATCGACGATTCAACGAAGATCTATTCCATGGCAGGTGCAGAAGAGCAGAATCCAAACATGACGACTCAGGAGATCGTTGAATTGATCAAGCAAGTGGGAAGAAAGCCCATGGAGAGAGACAGCGTTTACAATGTCTTGAAAGACTATTCTGGATCAGAAGCTTTTGCAGCAACGGTCTGATTCTTCTTTCTCCGCAATCGCTGATTGAGGAATTCCACAAACAAGGAAAAGGCCAAAGAGAAATATATGTAGCCTTTGGGTACATGCACGTGAAAGCCGTCTAATAGCAGCAGGGTTCCGATCATGATCAAAAAGGCCAATGCCAGCATTTTAACCGTTGGATTCCTATTGACAAAGGAGCTGACTTTCTCAGCAAAGATCAACATCACCAACAGAGCAATCACCACTGCCAGGATCATGATCAAGATCTGATCAGAGAGTCCTACAGCAGTAAGTATGGAGTCGAAGGAGAAAACAATGTCCAGTAATACGATCTGGAAGATGGCCTTTTGAACCGTGAGTTTCGCCTTTGAGCTTCTCAGCTTTTCTTCCTCCTCCCCTTCTATCTTCTCGTGGATCTCAGAAGTAGACTTGGCCAAGAGGAACAATCCTCCCGCAATCAAGATCAGATCTCTCCAACTCAGATCGAATTCCATGATGCTGACAATGGGATCTGTCAAATGAACGATCCAAGAAATTGCCAAGAGCAATAAAACCCTCATGATGATGGCCAGGATCAATCCCAAGCTCCTCGCCTTCTTTTGAGATTCCTGTGGCAATCTGTCTGAGACAATGGAGATAAAGATGATGTTATCGATCCCGAGAACGATCTCAAGAAAAGTCAAAGTAAAGAGTGAAATCCATGTTTCTGAGAGCAAAAAGATCTCCATTTGTTAGTCGATTTTTAGGGTTTGTTCCAGGATGCTACAAATGTCTAAAAAATTTATTATACCGTTAATCCCTGTTTTTCAACCACTTATCAATAAATATGAAAATATTTTAGTACTATGTATTGCATAGTAATATCTTTTGTATATATCTTTGTCATGCAAATTATTATATAAATGAAAACTCTAACAACAATTTTAACTGCTTTAGTAATACAGATGAGTGTATTTGGAGCAGGACCTGGTAAAGGGGCAGCAGAGATCTACGAGATGCTCGAAGAAAAATGTCCTTCTACATTCACCATGAGTGTAAACAAAGATTTTGAAGACCTATTCGATATGGACATCGATATGAATGGAAAAGAGAAATGGGTCAAAGGCGACTTTAAAAGAGGGAAGCTTCTAGTGGTAAAAAATGAAGAGGCCGAACTCGACGACATCCTCAAAGAATTCAAAAAGAGAGATTATTCTCAGATCAAAGTGGAAGATGAGGAAGATGAAGACGGAGATCCAGATGAGCTTTATATGATGGTTGACCAAAAAGGCGATCATTTGAACGAGGTGCATTTTGTGATCAAAGGAGAAGAAAACATTGTGATGCTCTCTATCTATGGGGACATCCATATAGAAAAGAAATAAGAAAAAATCAGCTATATGAAAATAGAAAACACCAAAGCGCAGATGAGAAAGGGAGTGCTAGAATTTTGCATCCTTTCCATACTACAAGCCGATGAAGCTTACCCTTCAGAGATCATCGAAAGATTGAAGGAAGCCAAGTTGATCGTAGTGGAAGGAACGCTCTACCCCCTACTCACGCGATTGAAGAATGCAGGACTACTCACCTATCGATGGGAAGAATCAAAAAGCGGTCCACCTAGAAAGTATTACTCACTCACTCAGGTAGGACAAGAATTCCTAAAAGAACTAGATCTAACATGGAAAGAACTAGTAAACGCAGTAGACCTAACAAGAAAAAAGAAAAATACAAAAGCATAAACCTAATACAATGAACAAGACAGTAACAGCAAACATCAGCGGGGTTGTATTCCATATAGAATCAACGGCATACGACCAGTTGCACGGCTACCTCAATACCATACGCACCTACTTTAAGGATGCTGAGGGAAAAGATGAGATCATGGCTGATATTGAAGCCAGGATCGCAGAACTCCTGAAAGAGCACTTAGACGAAGGAAAAGAGGTAATCACTATGGAGAATGTAAAGCAAGTGATCTCAGTAATGGGAGAACCAGAGCAATACATGGACGAAGCCGATCATGAAGACATGAAGAGCGAACCTACGAGCGGTACAAAAAGTCGCCAAAAGGAAGCTTTCTACAGCAAGAAACTTTACAGGGATCCAGATGACAATGTATTGGGTGGAGTATGTTCCGGTATTGGATACTACTTTGGAGTAGACCGCATCTGGTTCAGAGCAGCCTTCTTGATCGCTCTATTTGGATTTGGAACTGGAATACTTCTTTACTTGATCTTGTGGATTATCATTCCAGCGGCCAAGACCACTGCAGAGAAGTTAGAAATGAAAGGCGAGCCGGTGAACGTAGATAGTATCGGCAACGCCATCAAGGACGAGTTCGGAAACTTTAAAAAAAAAGTAAGTGGTGATGAGGCTGCCAGATATGGCACCAAAGCACAGAACGCCTTTTACAGGTTCTTTGATTTCTTAGGCAAGATCTTGATCTTCTTCTTGAAGTTCATCATCAAATTCATTGCGGTAATCCTTGTGATTACAGCATTGGGAGGCCTGATAACCTTCTTGGCAGTAATTGTTGGCGGACCATTTAATCTATCGATCAACAATGAAACGATAGAGCATTACTGGATGACCGATTTTTCAGATCTGTTCTTTGCCTCAGACTTTATTTACTCGATTGGATTGCTAGGATTGATCCTGGTATCTATCATCCCTCTATTGGGACTGTTGTACGGAGGTATCAAGATCCTATTTGATGTTCCAAAAACCAATAGAGCCGTTGGCCTGACTGCACTTTCACTATGGGCAATTGGAGTGATCTTGTTAGTGATTGCTGGAACCAATACTGCAAGTCAGTACTCTACCAAGCAAGTGATCGATGAAGAGATTGAGTTATTGGAAATGGGAAGCGACACCTTGATCCTTTCTTCCATGAACGATAGTTATACTACTTCTGGCAGATACACGGACGAGGTATTCATTGAAGATGGAAAGATCTTTTCGAACGACCTTGAAGTGGATGTGGTGAGAAGCAAGAATGAAAAAGTGAGATTGGTGGTAGAGAAAAGTTCGAAAGGTCCTAACCGAAGAGAAGCCGGTGATAGAGCGGAAAATGTGATCTACACTTACGAGCTAGACAGCAATCAATTGAGCATCTCTCCTTTCATTGAAATGCCATTGGGAGATAAATATAGAGATCAAGAGGTTGAAATAAGCATCGCTTTACCAGTTGGTGTGTCTATATACTTGGATCCCTCTTCCAGAGATATCATTTACGACATCAAAAATGTAACGAATACATACGATGGAAAAATGATGGGACACACCTGGTTGATGACCGAAAAAGGCTTGGAATGCACAGATTGTGCATGGTTGGAGAAAAGGTTGGACTCAGAGGAAGAGTTGATGGAGCGAGCAGAGAGATTGAGAAGAGAAGCGGAGATCCAAGCTGAGAAAGCCGCTGAAATGGAGAGAAAGGCCGAAGAAATGAGAAGAAGTCTGGAAGAAAGTAACTAATTGTCAACTTGTCCGTCATACTTAGGAATAATGAAACGATTAAAGAAAATAGCAATTATGGGTTTGGGTCTTTTGGCCATCGCCTTCCTTCTGGGAACACAACTGGGAGGAAATGGCGGAAACGCAAAAGACATGGAAGCTGCTGAAGGAAGCTCACCATCAACTTCCTACCAATACCATTTGCAGATCTTCCATGCCTTCTAGGCCAGGAAAGCAAGCCAATTATAATTAACCAAACTATAAAAAGAACCTTCCAAAATCCTCGCAACTACAGTTAAACAATTTATTCATACAAGAAATAGAGGATTTCATCCCGGCTTCGGCCGGGATTCTTTTTTTACCCTACTAGGTTTAAAAATGGCTTGTAAAACGGGAGGCTCTCGCCTCCCGCCCCTGACAGCTTTGATTAACAATTGGAGAAGAAGTTATTCAGCCAATGAAGCCATAAATTGTTCTTCTCGGATTAACCAATTCAAAGATGGCAGGGTTCTATATTCTTGACAAAGAAAAAAATGTCCCAATAGGAGGCAAAAGTGAGCTTACTCTATATTAGATAAATCCTTAACCCTCTGAATATCAGCAAGATAATTATTCGAATTTTGAGGCTTATTAGCTTTTCTATAAGGCTCAAAATGAGGTAGATAGGCCTTATTATTTGCTTTTGAATCAAACCAATCATGAAAAAGTATCAACTCTGGTGAATTTGGCTCCCATCGCACAGAACCAGAAGTTTGACGAAGAGAGTCAATTTTATTCTTTAACACCTCTGATACCTCAATAAAATCAAAGTTCTTTTTGTTCAAACACTCAATAATTGAGAAAATCAATTTATCTCTTTCTTTGATCTCTGCTTTCTGCTCCCACCTTTGTATGTACTTCTTGAAACTTTGAATTTGCATTTCTACATCAATATATTGCTTGCGCTCAATCTGACAAATGATCCTCATGATTGAAAGCCAAACCCTCCAACCTTCTTTATCCTTTTCAAGTTCAAAATGCATTGACAAGACCCTCCAGCAAGCATCAAAATTGTTTTGAGTAAAATAAAGCATAGCTTGATAATAGTTAAACTTGCTTTCATAAAATGGAAAAGAACTTAAACTATTTAGGGATAGAACTTCATCTAACTTACCTTTTGCATTTACATAGTCTAGAGAGAATAACTGTGACCTTGTAATAAAATCAGCAGTCGATATATATGACAATGAATCTTTATCCTGAAAACTTGAACACAAATCTCCAAACTCAATAGCAGAGGAAAAATCAAGATAACAAAGCTGATTGTGAGCCAAGTAAGACAATGCCTGAGAAACTCTATTTCTTGAGCATAGATGTTTATTAGTTAAGAGTAGATCCAACATTTTCATTCCGATCTCATAGCCATACTCATACCTATGGTAAACTATTGCCTCTTCCATTTGGATCAAATAGAGATTCATTAGGACTCTTCTTGATCCTGATAATTTATAGCTAAGATTTATTTGCTTTAATGAAGATTTCAATACACTTTGCAGATCAGTATAACCTTTGTTTAAAGCCTGAGCCATGTAGTATTCATAAGCATTGGTAGAATTTCTGATAGCTCGATTGTGTCTTTCTGTAATTCTAATTTCATCCAATACCTCATTTAAACCCTGAGATTGAACATTAATGAAGAGAACATCTAGCTTCATTTGCAAATAGATAAGCAACTCAGAATATAATTCATAAATTCGAGCTTGTTCAATATTCTTATCAATCATTTCAGATGACTCCTTGAAATTTCCATTCTTTCTTATCATCATTATGAATGGAATATCCTTTAATAGTCTAAACTTCTCCTTAAATAATTCTGACCCCCGTAAAGTATCTTTTAATACCTCTTCTTGAATTGTTGATTCCTTTAGGATTTTAAGAATCTTACCTAGTTCACTATTTAGCTTTTTTTCTGAATTATTTGAAAACCTACTTACTAATGCATTATAATTTGACCCATTACCCCTAATAAATTTTACAATCTCTTTTCTTAGAATAATCGTTCTTTTATTTCCGTAAATGTTTAAAGATCTAAGTAATGCTTTGTATTCATATGATGATAGTTTGAATATTATTTCTGAAACCTTATAGAAATTATTTATTCTCAAAACTCAATTGCTAACTGCTTGGAAACAGGTTGATTATCAGTATTTAAGTTAGGCTTTTTATTTGACTTCTTCTGTATTTTTCTGTACAAATCATAATTAGGTATATACTTTTTATTCTCAACCTTATTCAAAAACCAATCATGGAATAGAATTAATTCTGGAGATTTTGGATTCCAGGAAAATGTACCAGATGATTCTCTCAGTTTCTCAATGGTATCAGAAGAACTCTTAGAAGTAGTATTAAAGTCATAATCATTCTTATCAAGATCTAATAAAATTTTTAGAACTAATTTCTCCCTTTCACCAATAGAATACTTTTTATCAGTTCTTTCAATATATTTTCTAAAACTTTCTACATCATAATCGATTAGCTTAAGTTTTAGGAGTTCAATTTCACAAAGAATTCTCATAATACGGATCCATACATTCCAACCCTCCTTATCTTTCTCTATTTCTGTCATATTATTAAGTAGAATTGACGCATCCCTATACTCTTGATTAACAAAGTATATCATTGCCTTATGATAAAATAGCTTACTCCTATGAAATGGATATTTCTTTAAAATTGAAAGTTTTTCTAACTCCTCTAGCTCTTTAAGGGCTTTTACTGAATCTCCGTTAAAAAAGTATGCTGTTGAAAGAAAATCTAACGCTAATACATAGTTAATAGACTTGAATGATTTAAGAGTTTCTTTTGCGCTCAATCCAAAACCTATAGCAGAATTAAATCTCAGTGCCGAAATTTCATTATCTGACAAATTAAAATAAACATATCCTATTCTAATTTTCGAATAGATAACAGGATTTTCTTTTAGTGCATTTACAAATTGCTTTCCAACTTTAAGACCATAGTCGTATTCCTTTGATATGAAGCCATACTCCATCTTTAAGAGATACATGTAATTAGAAATATTGGCAGATTTAGTGAATTCAACATATTTCTCTAATTCTGCTATTCTAGATTTAAGCTCTACCTTCTTATCTTGAAACTTTCCCTTAAAAGAAATCTCTGCAAAATATGTCCGATAAATATCTTTTGATTTTCTTAAGAGTTCTCTGCATTCCTCATAGAATAAAATATCTTTAGAAATCTTATCATATTGCTTCAGTCCATCCTTAGAGAATACTATTGCCTGTTTTAATAGAAGAGTTTCTATTAACTCATCATATAGCTCGAATTTGATAGAAGTTCTAATGATCCAATCAAAATTTTTAAGCGCATAATTTGTAAGGCCTCGTCCTTGAAGAATTGAAGACTGAATAATTAGTTTACGAATAATAAATCTATTCTTAAATACAACCGAATAACCGCTTCTACGAGAAAGATTTATATCAAGAATCAAAGATTCTTCGACTCTTTTTAAGGTTCTACTAATAAGTTGATTGTAACTTTTAAGAGTATTATCAGGACATACTAGTTTTTTTAATCTATCATACTGTATATCAGCATCTTTTAATATAACTTTGAAAACTCGTAACATTCTTGAAGGAGTCTTCGTATGATAGCTTTCAAAGGCTGTCAAATGTTTCTTTGCTAACACTATCTCCTCTTTTTTTAGGCAGGTGATTAGTTCTTTTAAATCTTGGAGTTTTTTCTTACTCATATCATTTAAATGAGGAATCAAATATAAGCTCCAAGTAAGGCTATACAAAGCTTTCGTCAGTAACATATTATTTTTTATGTACTTTTAGTTGACGATAAACATTCAAAAATGTCCTAATTAACGGCAAACTTCAACTCTAAGTTTGTCGCAGTTTCAATTAATTATTTAATAAAGATGACAGCTTTAATAACTATTCTAATTTCACTATTAGGTTACGGAACCCCTTCTGATTACGCTAATTACACAGAAGATCAACTTCAAACTGAGATCACTTTAGCTCAGCAAGAAGCAGATGGTGGAGCAGGAACTTTCGACGACGCTAACTGATACCAGACTAAAATCTTGGACTAGGATTTTAGTTAACAATTAGGTCAACAACAAGCACCTTTTAGCTGAAGAATTTCTAGTCAATCTATTCTCCTGTATATCAGGTTAATAGGATACTTAAATCCAATTTTTTAACACAATTACTTTGAGGATATAGGGCGAATATTGTCCTATATATAGATAAAGTACGCTCCTACTTTTACATCGTAAATCAAAACAAACGGTGTAAATGAAGGCAGTTAGTAACATAGTAGGACATCTGGAGGAGAAGGCAGCTCTTGAGATCAGAGCGCTCTTAGAGAGAGACCAGACCTATTCAGAGATCAGCGTGATGATCTTTGATACCTACAGAGAAGGCAGCGAGTTGGAGCCAGTGATGGAGGCCCACAAGCTAGACGCCAAATCCTTTAAGATCTTCGAAAGAATTATTTATTTGACCATTCTTCGCTATTTCGAATTGGAAGACAATTCAATGAAGGATGTTCTTACTACCACAATTTTCTACGCTCTAAACGGCAACTGCCAAAAAGAGAATTCAGACAGAATTAAAGAATTGGAAGGATACTTCCATTCCATGAAGCGCTACGAGATTGAAGAAGATGCTTCTTCCTTATTATCAGAGCTTTACTTGCTAAGTCAAGGAAGTCAACTGGAAACTGTTTATCGTCATCTTTATTTAAAATACAAGGAGCTTGACTCTTTGATCTCTGAAGCACTTCTTCTGTTTGAAAATATCAATGAGGGAATTGCCCAATATTTGGTGACTGCCAACTATACCTATATTAAGGATATAATAGGTGAGTACAAATCACTTCGCAACCTGGCTTATTCTAACTCTGATTCTAAGAACATCAATTGCTTGATGAACTTGGCCAAATTGAACCTGATCATTATTACCGGTCAAGATCAACTCCTAAAAGAAAGCAAGCACAGCATTGAAGAGTTGTTGTTCATCTCTAAGAATCAAATAGATGGTTTGGAATTCGGAATGAAGAGATTTTACCTTCATAACATTCACTCACAGATCTCTGCTCTTTATCAGATCCAAATGAACGAATTGGAAATTGCAGCAGACATCATGGACCAAGTATCCTTGAAAGGAATGGAAGAGGCATTCAACTTCAAATTCCCTAAGTGCATCTTTAAAGACATAAGAAACAGAGTGTTAGAGCACAAGTTTCAAAAGAGAAATCAGTCAATTTTTAATCAAAACTCACTAAAAACTAGATTCATGGAAGTACAGCATAATTTGAAATTAGCTGTAAGTGCAGATCTACTCCCTAGGAACCCTTATTCACATCTGGTAAATTAATTGGTTATTCTGGTTCCTAGTTCGCAAGCCGGTGGTTGATGGTGTACCACCGGCTTTTTTTATGCCTATTTCAAAGGGATCGACTTGAAGTTCTTGACGCCGTCTGGCATTCCCAAGCCCAGATGATTCGCCAAGGATGGAATGATATCAGTAATGGAGTAAGCTTCATTGCTCTCTCCTAGCCCTACTCCTTTTCCGTAGATCAAGAGTGGAACATGAGTATCGTAATTATAAGGAGATTCATGTCCTGAGCCAACCGCCCAAAAGCTGTTCCAATTGGGCTTCTCAATGATCACCAGATCACCAGATTCATCGGCATGATAACCTCTAGCGGTCATTGGGATCAAATAATCTTCTGAATCTGCATAGCCAGGTAAATACACATTGGCCACTCCCTCCTGTGCTTTTAAGAAATGATACGACAATTCCATTACATCTTCTCTTTCATATCCTTCCTCTTCTCTCTCCACCAAAAGGCTTTGATCAAAGTAAATATTCAAATTGGAGTTAGCCTTGATCCAATCTTCCTCTCCCAATAAACTATCCAAATGGCCATCCAATTTTTTCTGAATGCCTTTCATGCTCAAATGACCTGAAGGAACTCCCATTTCTTTTAAGTGCTCTCTGTTCACAGCAGCTCCATGATCTGAAGTGAGAAACAATAAATAATTGCCGCCTAATTCCTGATCCAAATAAGTCAACAAGTCTGCAAGGATCTGATCCAGCTTGATATACACATCCATCACTTCTCTGCTTCTCACCCCAAATTGATGGCCTATATAATCAGTTGAAGAGAAACTTATGGATAGAAAATCCATGTGCTCGTCTTTGCCAATTGCCTTTTCTTTGATCAACTCCTTGGCAAAATCTGCCAGGATCTCATTCCCCTGAGGAGTTTGCTTGATCAGATCTGCTCCGTACTTTTCAAAAGCGAGCTTGAAATCATAGGGGAACTCAGCCTTTCCTCCTTCTGTATAGGGTCTTTCTATGGCTCTATTGTCTGCCAGATCAGCATAGGCTTCTTCTTTGGCGCTTAGCTTCCACCCTTTTGCGAGGTAATTCTTATATACATCCTTCTTATTGAAGGCTTTTAGCCAGCCTTCTTCTTCAGTGGTATAATAAGCTGAAGTGACAAATCCTCCCTGCTTGCCTTCGAACCAATAAGCCCCATCTGCTGTATGTCCAGCCGGTAAGATGGCTCCTCTATCCTTTAATGAGATTCCATACACCTTCGCCTGAGGGTCCATTAGTTTCATTTCATCTGCAAGGGTATTCACCTGCATGCGCGCTGGTGAAAAGGCAGGCTCTTTTCCCTCCTCTTCGGTCTTCACGCAATACACATAGTCTGATGCTGCTCTGGAATACCAATTATTACCTACAATCCCATGCACTGAAGGAGTGGTGCCCGTAAAGATGGAAGCGTGTCCCGGTGCCGTTTTGGTGGGTTTGTAATTGTAATTGGTATTCTTGAAGTTCTTGCCTTCTTCCATTAACCTCTTCAATCCATTCTCACCATAATGTTCTTTGAAGCGAAGCAGGTAATCGTAGCGCATTTGATCAACAACAATTCCGATCACGGCTTTTGGTGATTCATTTTCCTGAGCATTTGTAGAAATACTCAGTATCAAGAGAAAGGAAGTCAACAAACTAAAGATTCTCATGAGGCGGGAATTTTGAGATTAACAAATAGATGGTCAACATGCCCATCCCTACACTTAGAAACAAATTCAAAAAGAACTGCCAATACATGCCTTGTCGCATCAACTGCAAGCTCTCCAAACTAAAGGTTGAAAAGGTGCTCAAGCCCCCACAAAAGCCAACCATCAGAAACAATACTACGGTTGTGGAGAATATTTCATCCTTGCTTTTTAAAAGATAGATCACCAATCCCAGAATCAAGCAAGCGATCATATTGGAAACAAAGGTTGCCAAGGGCAAGCTCTTGCCCCATTCTGTAATCACACTTTTGGAGATCAAAAAGCGCAGAACGCTTCCCAATCCTCCGCCTAAAAAAACCATGAGAACAGCTTTAAACATGCTCTGCCATTTTTTCTTTGAAGATATTGATCATTGCGAAATAAACAAGATAGGCCAAAACAATTCCAAAGATGGCTCCCGCAAGGATATCAGTTGGATAGTGCACTGCTAAATACACCCGACTAAAACTCACCAAACTGGCCCAAAGCAACATCCAAAGCAAGGCCTTTCTATTCAGCACCAAGCCCATAAAGGCCGCTAAAGCAAAGCTATTGGAAGCATGGCTACTGATGAAACCGTATTTCCCTCCGCATTTGTTGTTCACCAATTGAAGTAGCTCTCCAATCTCTAAATTGTGACAAGGGCGATACCGCTCAAAAACTTCTTTGAATAGTTTGACCGAGAGCTGATCACTTAAAGTAATGAGTACCGCAACAGATACTAAGATGATCCAAATTTTAGAACCGTATTTCTTGTAAAGAAAATACAGCAAGACGAAATACAGCGCAATCCATTCTATCTTGCCAGAAACCCACCACATGATCTGGTCAAGCAAAGGTGTGTGAAGCTCATTCACCCATAGTACCAAGGAACGATCTAAAGCTTCAATCCATTCCATGGGTATTCAATTTTTTCCAGATCAGATCCTTCAATCGATCAATGTTCTCTCCACTTACCGAAGAAATAAACATAAAATCCAGATCGCTCTCTTCTTCTTGAATGGCTTGCTTCAGTTCATCGTCCAGCATATCGCTCTTGGTCACTGCCAAGATCCTATCCTTGTCCAACAACTCTGGATTGTGCGCCTTTAACTCTTTTAGGAGAATTTGATACTCGGCTTTGATGTCATCTGCATCTGCAGGTACCATGAACAACAAAAGCGAATTCCTTTCAATATGTCTGAGAAACCTCAAGCCCAATCCTTTTCCTTCGCTGGCACCTTCAATGATACCTGGTATATCGGCCATGACAAATGAACGGTGATCCCTGTACTGAACCATTCCCAAATTGGGCACCAAGGTAGTAAAGGGATAATTGGCTATTTCTGGCTTGGCGGCTGATACTACCGAAAGCAAGGTTGATTTTCCAGCATTGGGAAAGCCCACCAAACCAACGTCTGCAAGAACCTTCAATTCAAGGATCTTCCAGCTGTCTCTACCATCTTCTCCGGGCTGAGCATATCGAGGGGTTTGATTGGTAGATGATTTGAAATTCGTATTTCCCAATCCGCCTCTTCCTCCTTCTTGAAGAATGTAGGTTTGTCCGTCTTCCAAGATCTCTACTTCCACTTCTCCACTTTCATCATCTCTTGCCACTGTTCCAATGGGAACTTCAATGATCTGATCCTCTCCTTGTTTGCCCGATGATTGATTGGCTCCACCGTTCTCTCCTGCTCCGGCAATGATGTGTTTTCTGTACTTCAAGTGAAGCAAGGTCCACAGCTGACTATTTCCTTTGAGGATGATGTGTCCTCCCCTTCCTCCATCGCCTCCATCAGGTCCGCCTTTTGCAGTTAAGCGGTCTCGATGAAGATGTGCTGAACCAGATCCTCCTCTACCGGAACGACAGTTTACTTTAACGTAGTCTATGAAATTATTATCGGCCATCTTGGCGGCAAAGGTATCTATATTCAGAGAGAGGAGAATAGCATTTAAAAGTTCATCTAAAAATCAAGTAGAATTATCTGTAAATCAGAGGCTTTGGTCTAATAAATTTTCATGCCGTCAAAGCTTTAATTAACTTAACAGTATTCGTAATGGTAAAACTGTTTGACAAGTGATTTTGGTAGACCAAATAAAGGTGCTATTGGTCGAAAATTCTGAGGCCGATGCTATTCAAATTGGAGAGTTACTTTCTTCCTCCAACAACTATGAATGCGACATTTTCCACAGTTCTAGTTTGAAGGAAGCACAAAAGATTCTCAAATCAGAGAAGATCGATATCACCCTCTTGAATCTTGTACTTCCCGACAGTTATGGCGTGCATACTTTCAATGATCTTTTTCACGCTTATCCAGACATGCCCTTTATTATACTAACTGAATTGGACGATACCTTCATTGGTGCCAATGCGGTGAAGTTAGGGGCACAGGATTATCTAATGAAAAACGACTTGACGGTATCCATGCTCAACAGGTCCATTACCTATGCCATTGAGCGAAAGCACATTGAAGAAAAACTAAGGCATAGTGAGGAGAAGTACCGAGAGCTCTTCCTCCGCTCTAAAGATGCGATCTATATGTCGACCTTGGAGGGAGAATTCATCGACATCAACCCTGCGGGCTTGTCCTTGTTTGGCTATGAGGAGCAAGATCTAACGGTAATGAGGGTAAGAGACCTCTATGTGAATGAAGAAGATCGGGAGCGACTCATGCATTTCCTCATGGAAGATGGAGAGGTGAAAGATTATGAAGTCCGACTAAAAAAGAAGAACGGCGAAGAGTTGAACTGCATGTTGAGCACCATCGTTGTGAAGCAAAAGAATGGAGAATTAGTCGGCTTTCAGGGAATCATCAAGGACATTACCTTGAGAAAACGCGCTGAAGAAGCTTTGATCAAGAGTTTGAGAGAATTGGATTTCGCCAACCGTGAGCTTCAAGATCTCAACGTAAATCTAGAAGAGAAAGTAGCGGAGCGCACTACTGAATTGATCAAGGAAAAAGAAGTGGTGGAACACCAGCACAAGGAGATCAAGGAGAGTATCAACTATGCCAAGAGAATTCAGGCTTCCATTCTACCTCCTATGAGCAAGGTGAAGGAAAAACTTCAAGACTCCTTTATCTATTATGAGCCCAAAGACATTGTAAGTGGTGACTTCTATTGGTTTGAGAACAGTGATTCCAAATCTCTATTTTCTGTGGTAGATTGTACAGGACACGGAGTTCCCGGAGCATTTATGTCGATCATTGGATATACTCAATTGAATGAGATCGTTTCCGACCAGAAGATCACCGATCCTGGAGTGATCCTCAGGGAATTAGACAAGAGAGTTAGAACTGCCTTGAATCAAAAGAAAGGAGATGATGTGAACAGCAAGGATGGAATGGAAATGGGCATCATCACCATCAACAAAGAAAGCAATCGATTGGAGTTTGCAGGAGCAATGAGACCGCTCTTCTACGTGCGCGACTCTGAATTACACATCATTAAAGGCGACAAATTTGCCATTGGTGGAGTTTCTCAACAAAAGAAAAGTTTTACGACACACAGTGTCAACATCAAGCCAGGTGATTGTTTCTACCTGTTCTCCGATGGTTATCCAGATCAATTCGGTGGACCGAATGGTAAGAAGTTCATGACCAAGAACGTAGGCCAAATGCTGCAAAAAATTGCTCACCTACCTATGGCAGAGCAAGGTAGTATTGTAAAATCGACTATTGGCGATTGGATGTGCAAAGAAGAACAGATCGATGATATTCTGATCTCCGGAGTAAAATTCTAGATCCAGAAGGTGAAAGTTCTCTTCTAGCTTAAACTTCGTCTATCTTTTCAATTAGTCTTCCGAAGACATCTTCAATAGAACCAACTCCTTCAATAGAATTGTACTTGTCTTGGGCGTTGTAATAGTCCTTAAGAGGAGCCGTTTTTTTGTTGTAGGTAAGAATTCGATTGAAGATCACTGATTCATTCTTATCGTCTTCTCTCCCACTCTCTCTTCCTCTTTGAACAATTCGAGCTACGAGCTCATCGTCATCTACTTCTAGTGATAACATCAGATCAATAGCAGTTCCGTGCTTTTGAAGCAGCTGATCCAGTGCACTGGCCTGCTCTGTAGTTCGCGGAAATCCGTCGAAAATGAATCCAGCAGCATTGGCATACTCCTTCAGACAATTGCCGATCATATCGATCACTACTTCATCTGGAACCAATTCTCCCTTGTCCATGAATTCCTTGGCCATCATACCGAGCTCTGTTTGGTTCTGTATCTCGTTACGAAGAATATCACCCGTTGAGAGGTGTACCAAATTGTATTTCTCTTTTAGCTTGTGAGCTTGTGTTCCTTTACCGGCACCTGGAGGGCCAAACAATACTAGATTCAACATATTTTCATCAATATTTTTCGAATGCTCTTCTGACAATACATAGAGCTCGTTTAGGTTTCTGCCCAATCCATCGTAGTCGAGTCCATAACCCACTACAAAATCGGGCTTTATTTCTTTAGCAACAAACTTGATCGGAATATCCTTCTGATAGACCTCTGGCTTAAAAAGCAAGGTAGCGATCTCTATGGATGCAGCACCCATACCATTCACATTCTCTAAAATGGCTTCGATGGTGTTGCCAGTATCTACTATATCTTCCAAGATGATCACATGACGATCCTTGATCTGCTGATCCAATCCCAATAGTTGTCTTACCTCACCACTGCTCTTTGTGCCTTGATAGGAAGCTACCTTTACAAAAGATATTTCGCATTCAAAATCGATCTCTTTCAAAAGGTCGGAGGCAAACTGATAGCAGCCATTGAGTACTCCCAAGAAAATAGGGTTCTTGCCATTGTAATCAAGTGTGATCTCTCTGGCAAGGCGGGAAATTTCAGTCCGGATCTCGTTTTCGGATAGATAAGGCTTGAATACCTTGTCGTGAATCTTAATCCTCTTCAATTGCTTTTAATTGGCGTTTGAGGTTGACAAATGTAGCAATTATTCATGGCCTCGTCGGTTTAATAGAATTATATTTGTGCTCCCATTTAGAAGCCCATATAAATGCGAAATATTCATCACGAAAGTTTTAAAATAGGCATGCTCGGCGGAGGTCAGTTGGGCAGAATGAGCCTTCAAGAAGCTTATAATCTCAACTTGCACATCTCGATCCTAGATCCAACGGAAAATGCTCCTTGTAGAGCATTGACAGAAGATTTTGTACATGGAGATTTTAAGGATTTTGACACGGTCTACAATTTTGGTAAGGACAAGGATGTCGTGACCATTGAATTTGAAGATGTGAATTCCGATGCTTTGGCCAAACTGGAGGAAGAGGGAGTATTGGTCTATCCGCAGCCTAAGATCTTAAAGCTGATCCAGGACAAGGGCTTGCAAAAGCAATTTTATCAAGAGAATGGTTTGCCTACTTCTCCTTTTGAATTGATCGAAAGCAAGGAAGATATTGCCAACTCCAATCTAAATTTTCCTGTATTCCAAAAATTGAGAACTTCTGGCTATGATGGATATGGTGTTCAAAAAGTAGATAGCAAGGATAGTTTGGATCAAGTAATGGATGGACCTTCGGTTTTGGAGGAAGGTGTAGATATGCAAACTGAGCTTTCTGTGATCATAGCGAGGAATGCAAATGGAGAGATCAAAAACTTCCCGCTGGTAGAAATGGCCTTTAATCCAAAAGCCAATATGGTTGAATTCTTGTTCTCCCCTGCTTCAGTTAGCAAAGAGATCGAAGAAAAGGCCTATGAATTAGCACATCAATTGATGAACAAGCTCGAGATGGTTGGGCTTTTGGCCATTGAGATGTTCTTGAGCAAGGATGGAGAATTGATGATCAATGAAATAGCTCCCAGAGCTCACAACAGCGGACATCACAGCATTGAAGGAAATTATACTTCACAGTTCGGGCAACATTTAAGAGCTATTTTGAATCTACCCTTGGGAAGAACGGACATTAGAGAAGCAGCAGTAATGGTGAACCTACTTGGAGCCGAAGGACATACAGGAGAAGCCGTTTACGAAGGCATGGAAGAAGTTTTAAAGATGGATGGTGTGTATCCACATCTGTATGGAAAAAGCACGGTGAAGCCTTTTAGAAAAATGGGGCACATCACCATCATTGACAAAGATGTTGAATCTGCAAAAACGAAAGCGAGAAAGGTGAAGGAGATGGTAAGGGTCATCAGTAAATAGTCTCAACACAATCACAGAAAAAAAGTACCTTGTAGCTCACAAAACGAACAAAGATTATGAAAGTAGGAATCATCATGGGCAGTCTATCTGACCTCAATGTAATGCAAGAAGCGATCGACTTTTTAAAGGAAAAAGAAGTTGCTTTTGAAACGGAGATCGTTTCTGCTCATAGAACACCAGAAAAAATGATGAAATATGCCAGTTCAGCTCGTGAGAGAGGATTGAGCGTGATCATTGCCGGTGCTGGTGGAGCTGCACATCTTCCTGGTATGGTAGCTTCTAACACTTCTCTTCCTGTGATTGGTGTTCCTATTAAATCTAGCAATTCTATTGATGGATGGGATTCTGTGCTTTCTATTCTACAGATGCCAAAAGGTGTTCCCGTCGCAACAGTGGCCTTGGACGGAGCCATGAATGCAGCAATTCTTGCATGGCAAATCATTGGCAGTTCTAATGCTGCACATGCTGAGAAGATCGATGATTACAAAGAGTACCTCAAATACAAGGTAGCTCAAATGAACAAAGAGCTCAAGGGTGAATAAACTAAGGGCCATATGGCTCTTTTTTCTTCCTCATCTCTTGATCGCTCAAGCAGATTACGTTCCTCCTTCAGACATTACTAAATTCAGCAACAGAGCATACATTGGGATCAGTGGAGGACCATCTTTTCCTTTTGGTGCATTCGAGAATAGCGAACTCGCTATTGAAGAGGGAGGTTATGCACAAACAGGCTACTCCATTAATCTTGATTATGCCTACAGATTCTACAAGAATCTGATCGTTGCTGGACAGTATACCCGAGTCAACAATCAATTGGACGAAGAAGCCTTAAGAAAGTCGGGCAGATTGATCTGCTCTACTTGTAATCCACTTCCAACTTTTGGTGAAGTCAATACCACAGCCTATGAGCTCAATGCATTCTTTGCGGGCATTGGCGTGATCAAAGAGCAATCCAACCTCAGTTTTCAGATGCAATTCATGATCGGCTATGCCAATATGTTCAGTCCTCAAGTAGAATTGAAAGGCCCTAATGACCTTTTGACGGTACAGTCTAATGAAGGAAGCAATTTGGCTTATGGGGTGGCTACAGGCTTGAGAATACATTTGACCGATCAATTGGATCTCAGTACCATTGGCAATTTCATTCTGTTCCAAGCAGATTTTGATCAAGTAGTGGAATTCAATGGTATTAAAGAGATCAAAACAACTGCACAACGTTATCAAGTATTCAATCTTAGTTTTGGACTAGGCTATCGATTCATAAAGAAAGAAGATGAACCAGAATATCAGCTCAAGTATTGAAAAGGCTCATTCTTTGATCCAAAATGACATTCATCGCACTCCTGTGATGAGTTCCACTGCATTGAATCAACTGCTTGATGCGGAGATTTCTTTCAAATGCGAAAATCTACAGAAGATCGGGGCTTTCAAGATGAGAGGAGCCAGTCATTTCATTCATCAATTACTAAAGGAGAAGGATCAAAATGGATTAAAGGTGGTGACCCATTCTTCTGGAAACCATGCTCAAGCAGTTGCCTTAGCTGCCAAAAGAAATGGGATCAAGGCGTTTATTGTCATGCCTTCCAATGCTCCTAAGGTAAAAGTAAATGGTGTAAAAGAATACGATGGAGAAGTAGTCTTTTGTGAACCTACACTCGCTGCAAGGGAATCCAATATGGAGCTAATTCGCCAGAAAGAAGGGGCCATCTTCATTCCTCCTTATGATCATGAACACATTATTCTAGGACAAGCAACAGCAGCAAAGGAATTATTTGAAGAAGTTGAGACATTGGATTACCTCTTAGCGCCAGTGGGTGGTGGTGGATTATTGGCTGGAAGCTCATTGTCTGCAGCCGCTTTTTCGCAAAACACCAAGGTTATAGGATGTGAACCTATAGCAGCAAATGATGCTTTCGAATCATTTAGAAGCAAAGAATGGACTCCCTCTGTTGATCCAAACACTTTAGCTGATGGTCTTAAAACCTCATTGGGGAAGTTGAACTTTGAAATCATATTGGAACATGTCAATGATATCATCTGCTGCAGTGAAAGCAGTATGATCAAGGCCATGAGAATGATCTGGGAGCGCATGAAGATCGTTGTTGAACCTTCTGCCGCAGTTCCCCTGGCATGCATGCTAGAACACCCCCAAATTTTCAAGGGGAAAAAAGTGGGCATCATTCTGAGTGGAGGTAACATTGATCTGCAGAATTTCTTTGATCATTTGAACGCTCAGATCTCCTCTTGATCGCGGATCAACTGGATGAACTCTCCCTCCTCTCGATAACCTAAATCATAACAGAAGTAGCTCTTTCTTCCTTTCATTCTCTTGCTGTGAGTGTAGTAGGAGAAATTATATCCTTCTCTTTTTAATTGTATTTTGGAGATCATAGGAGTCTGCAAATGAGCATTGATCAATCTTCTATTTTTCCTGAGTATGCTGTTGATGGAATAAACGAGTCTCTTCTCTTCGGCCAATCGTCCATTGTGAAAATTGCTTCTGCAAGCATCATCGCAAAACAATTTATCACTGCGTCCAAAGAGTTCAGAACCACAATCTTTGCATCTCCTCATACTATTAAGTTAGAAAGAATCTAGAAGTGTTGCAAATACAGAAGCCTAGTTTACTTCTTGGCTCTAGGATGAAATTGAATGATGGCATCCTTGAGAAACTGTCGGTCAATGTGAGTGTAGATCTCAGTAGTAGTGATCGATTCGTGACCCAACATTTCTTGGACGGCTCTCAGATCTGCCCCACCTTCTACCAAATGAGTGGCAAATGAATGTCTGAATGTATGCGGACTAATGTTCTTAGTGATTCCAGCTTTCTTAGCAAGATCTTTCACAATATTGAAGATCATCACTCTAGACAAGGCAGCCCCTCTCCTATTCAGGAAAAGAATATCCTCTGCATCTGGTTTCACTTCTTGATGATTTCTGCTATGTTCTAGATAAAAGCCGATGTATTTGATTGCAGAAGCTCCTATGGGAATCAATCTCTCTTTTCCACCTTTTCCTTCTACCCTTACAAAGCCTTCATCAAATAGGATGTAGGATAGTTTCAGTCCAACCAATTCTGATACCCTTAATCCACAGCTGTAGAGCGTCTCGATCATGGCTCTATTCCTTTCTCCTTCTGCTTTACTCAGATCGATCTGAGCGATCATCTCGTCTATTTCTGGGATGGACAATACCTCTGGAAGCTTCATCCCGATCTTCGGTGAGTCGATCAGATCAGTAGGATTGTGCTGCACTACACCTTCCAAATTCAAATAATCATAGAAGGCTTTGATCCCAGAGAGTAATCTAGCTTGTGTCCTTGCCGATATTCCAAGGTCGGAAAGATGATTGATAAATGCTCGGATGTCCTTTTCGTTGAGTTGAGAAGGAGAAGGATCCTTCTCTTCCATTTCCAGGAAGGTGATCAGTTTTTCAACATCTCTACCATAGGCATCAACAGAATGTTGTGACAAGGATCTTTCGAGTTTAAGAAAAGCCTGAAATCCTTTGCTATAGTTCCTCAACTTCATTGCTACAAATGTATACTTTTGAAGAAGCAGATGTCATTGAAACGCATACATATCATCAACGGTCCTAATTTGAACTTATTGGGTAGCAGAGAGCCAGAGATCTATGGCTCTAAGAGCTTTGAAGATTATTTAGAGGAGCTGAGAAGCATGCATTTAGGAGTTGAGATCACTTATTTTCAATCGAATGTTGAAGGTGAGATCATCAATCAATTACAAGAATTAGGGACAAGTAATGAGCCCATCTTACTAAATGCAGGAGGCTACACGCATACTTCAGTAGCCATTGCCGATGCCATTGCAGCCATTGCAAGTCCTGTTGTGGAAGTTCATATTTCTCAACCGGCAGCGAGAGAAGAAGAAAGACATCTATCGTTAATTGCAAAGTATTGCCTGGGAAGTATCTCCGGACTGGGCTTGAACTCATATCATTTAGGAATCAATTATTTTAAAGATCATCATGAAAAGAATTAGCCTCATTACCTTAATCCTGCTACTAAGTATTTCTGCGCAAGCTCAATTGGGCAAGCAGTTCCCTGATATTCCCGTGGTGGACTTGAACGAGAAAGCGATCAATATCCCCAATGACTCCAAGGGGAAATTTACTTTGGTGGGAGTTGCTTTCTCCGAAGATGCCCAAAGAGATCTTTACAGCTGGAGTCAGCCCGTTTTTAATATGTTCATGGATGATAACAATTTGAATTCAATGGTATATGACCCCAATGTATTCTTGATCTTAATGTTTACTGGCGTGAATCAGGTTGCTTACAATAAGGCAAGAGAGCAGATCAAAGCTGGTACCGAGGAGAGTTTAAATGACAATGTGGTCATGTACAAGGGAAAAATGGAAGATTACCGCAAGACCTTGGATATGAAGAAAAGAAAGACCCCGCACTTCTTTGTTTTGGACAAGGAAGGAAAGATCATCTATGAAACAGAAGGCAGATACAGCAAAGAGAAGATCGAAGAAGTAGCAAAACTCATTGAAGAATAGTCATGAAGAAGATCATTACAACAGAAAGTGCTCCTGCTCCTATAGGGCCTTATAGTCAAGCAGTTCTTGCTGGAAATACACTTTTCACCTCTGGGCAGATCGCTATTGACCCTGCGAGTGGAGAAATGGTAGACAGCAATGTGGAGGCAGAGACCTTGCAAGTGATGAAGAATTTAGAAGCTGTATTGGCAGCCGCAGACTTAAAGTTCGAAAATGTGGTGAAGAGCAGTATCTTCTTGAAGGACATGGATGATTTTCAGAAAGTGAATGGCATTTATGCAGAGTACTTCCAGGAAGATCAAGCTCCAGCTAGAGAGACGGTTCAAGTAGCTTGTTTGCCCAAAAATGTAAGGGTAGAGATTTCTATGATCGCGGTGAAGTCTTAATCCTTAAGATTTCAACCAAGCCTTCCAATTGTTTTCTTGTTCCTTGCTCAACTTCGTGAGCCTCTTGACTTGATAATCTGCAAAATAGATCTTTCCATCTGATTGGATCTTTGCCTTTTTCTCTGTTCCCACTGAACTGGTTAAGCTAAGAGACAATTCACCATCAAAGAATTTGCACCATTCCCCGATCTTGCCTTTGGCCTCCACTCCATTGATCTGATCAATTCGATCGTCTACAGATAAACCTGCTTTCTCTGCTGGGGAATCTGGATGGATCATGATGATCCTATCCTCCTTATCACAAACGAATCCCAAATGGCTTTCATGATAATTTGATCGTTCTTTTTTGATCAATTCTAGGCCTAAGTACTTTAATGAAGTTTTTAATCTAGGAAGGAAAGCCTCGCTGCCGTTCACATATTTCTTAAAAAAGGAATTCAATTTCTTCCCAGCAAAGCATTCAACCGTTTGCTGATAGTCCTTCTCGGATACACCCTTTCCTTTCAAATAGATATCCTTGTAGAAGGATCTCATCACATCATCAAAAGAGAATTTATTCTTGTTCGCTTTCCGAATCTCTACATCCAACATAAAAGTGATCAATGCCCCTTCGGTATAGATCGATGATTTTCGATTGGGTACCCCCTTCTCGTAACCGTCTAACCAAGTATCAAAAGAAGATTCTGCCACAGAAAGATTCCTCACTCCCGGATTATTGAAATGACGATTCATGAGCTGATCAAATGTCTTTAGAAAAGAGGCCTCATCAAAAACGCTGGAACGATAGAGCATAATGTCTCCATACCAGGTGGTTGCCCCTTCTGCCAAATAGCCCAATTTGCTGTAGTTTTCTTTGCTAAAATCATAAGGGAGCATTTCAACAGGTCGGATCCTTTTGACGTTCCAGGCGTGAAAGAGTTCGTGAGAACTTACTCCCAAGAGTTCATCATAAGATCCATTCTTTTCTAAGACATCATAGGAAGGACCCAGAGATATAACTGTAGAATTCTCATGCTCTACGCCATGGTAGGCTCTGCTATTCTGTATTTGGAAGAGGAAATGGTACTCTTTGAATGGAAAGCCATTGAACAGCTTTCCTTGTTCAGCGCTAAAAGCAGTAAAGTCTTTGATCAACTTCTTAAAATCTCCTTTGATCAAACCCTGGAACCAAATATAAAAAGTGGTTCCCTTGATCTTGTAGATGTGCTTCTGAAGACTAGCTGAAGCTATGAAAGGCGAATCTGCTAACTCATCAAAATTCTTTGCTTTCATTTTGTGCTTGGAAGTCTTTTCCATGGAACAAGCGAGATCGTACGATTTGGGTAACTTTAAACTGATCTCACAAGCTTCATCTTCCCTTCCTATCATCATCAGACAACAATTGACGGGATTCACATACAATTGATTTTCATCCAGATAGGTGCTTCCAGCATTGAGCTCAAAAGCAAAGTAATTGTAGCGAACAATTAGCATCTTACTCTTCCCTGTTTTGACTTCCCATTGATCTTTTGTCAACTTCTTGGAGCTAAGTTGCTCACCTTTTTCATTGTATGCCTCCCACTTTTGGATGTTCTTTGCAAAATTCCCCAACTCGTATCTTCCTGGTCTCCATGCAGGAAGTTGAAGTTGAACAGTTTCTTCATTTTTAACATCAACTTCAAATTGTATGTCTAGGTAATGAGTGTTGGGATTGGAGTAAGAAAAGTGGTACTTCATGCTGTCTATTCTGAGCCCCTAAATTTAGCGATTGTATGCAGAGAAAATAAATGATCCATTGATTCTTCTCACTTCTACAGTCTAGCTTCTTGCATCCTTTTTCTATTTACATTTGAGACATGAAGCTATTGGTCGATTTTTTTAGATTGGTAAGGTTCCCCAATTTGGTGGTGATTGCCTTGACCCAATACGCCATTCGCTTTGGGATCATTTATCCCTTTTTGCAACAGGCTGAATTGGACCTCTATCTTTCAGAGAAGACCTTTGGAGCTCTGGTATTGGCCACCGTTCTAATTGCCGCAGCAGGTTACATCATCAACGATTACTTCGACATCAAGCTGGACTATCTGAACAAGCCCAAACAGATGATCGTGGGCAAAAGGATCAAGCGTCGTTGGGCCATGGTACTTCACATTTTGTTCAATGCAATTGGGTTGCTCTTAGCTACTTATGTTGCTTTAAGCATTGAACATCCTTGGTTGATCCTCTTCCAATTGATCTCCGCAGCGCTATTGTGGTTTTACTCGGTCAACTTTAAGAAGCAAGTATTCATTGGAAATCTCATCATTGCAGCTTTGACTGCTTTGGTTCCCTTCACTGCTGGCTATTATGAAGTGGCAGTTATGTTCGACCATCTTCCAGAGCTAACCGGTTTTCCAGAAGATGATCAGATCATCAAAAACTTAGGATCGCTCTTGTTCAGCATTAAATACTTGCTTTATTGGGTGATAGGTTACAGTGCTTTTGCTTTTCTACTCACCATCATTCGCGAGATCATCAAAGACATTGAGGATATTGAAGGAGATGAAGCCTTCAATTGCAAAACATTACCCATTGTATTTGGAATTCCTCTTGCAAAAAAGGTAGCCATTGGAGTAGCCGCTTTTACCCTTCTCTGTCTAGCTTTCTTGGAATACATTCAGATCTTGGGTAGTGATTGGGTGTCCTTTGCCTACTTCCTATTACTATTGAGTCTGCCTTTGGTTTGGATCATTCTTAAGATTTGGAAGGCAGAGAAAAAGAAACACTATTTCATCATTAGTCAAGCTATTAAGATCCTCATGCTCCTAGGAGTTCTGTATACATCCTTGATCTATTTGTATTGATTTGAACTTCCCTCTTAAATACCGATTAATCTTAGGTTCTCAATCACCTAGAAGAAAAGACCTATTAGCTCAATTGGGCTACGAATTTGAACAAAGATCCCTCCACGCTGATGAAAGCTACCCGGAGGATTTGCGTCCCAAAGAAGTTGCAGAATATTTAAGTAGGAAAAAAGCAAGCGCAGGAATAGAAGAGCTCAAAGAAGATGAACTATTGATCACTTCTGACACTACCGTTGTATTGGGGAAAAAGATCCTCAACAAAGCGAGTGACAAGGAGGAGGCTGCTAAAATGCTGCGATCTTTATCGGGAAAGAAACATCAGGTGATCACTGGAGTTTGTTTGACTAGCAAGGAAAAAGCTATTAGCTTTTCGGTGAAGACAACTGTATACTTCAAGAAATTGGATAAAAGTGAGATCGATTACTACATCGAAAATTATCAACCTTTTGATAAGGCAGGTGCTTATGGCATTCAAGAGTGGATCGGCATGATCGGTGTAAAGAAGATCAAGGGTTCTTACTTCAATGTGATGGGATTGCCTTTAAAGGCGCTCTATGAGCATTTGAGGGACTTTTGAACCTACTTACTTTCTATCCAAATAAGACTGCAAGATCAAGGTAGCACTAATCTTATCAATGTTCCCCTTCTCCCTTCTTTGTTTTTTGGTAGATCCAGCTTGGATCATACTGTCCAAAGCCAATTTTGATGTAAAGCTTTCATCCTGTCTTTCGACCTTGATTTGTGGATAGCGCTTCTTGATGAAATTAATAAAGGGAAGAATGCTCTTTTCAACTGAAGAAGCTTCTCCACTAAAACGAGTAGCTTCTCCAATCACTACGCATTCAATCTCCTCCTTGCTGAACAATTCGTTTAAATAATCATGTATCTTACCCGTCTCAACCGTTTCCAATGCAGAAGCGATGATCTGCAATGGATCGGTTATGGCCAATCCACAGCGCTTTACACCGTAATCTATTGCCAGGACTTTAGCCATTCGAAAATAGATCGTTGAAACGGAAGGACTCTTTGAACCTAGGACCTCTTTCTGTTGATTGTAAAGTAATGATCTCATTATCTGCATCGTGTTCCATGAACAGATAAAAATCTTCCTCTAATGCGCGATCTAGAAAGCTCTTCTTCTCTTTCAAAGTCAATAGTGGTCGAACATCATATCCCATTACATAGGCCAGTGGAACATGCCCAGCAGAAGGCAAAAGATCAGCCATAAAGGCCATTTTCTTGCCTTGGTAATCGATGATGGGGATCATCTGTTGTTCCGTATGCCCATCGGCATAAAAGATCTCAAACCAATCAAAATCTTCTTCCTCCACAAATTTGAGCTGTCCGAATTCCTGCATGGGCAAGATATTCTCCTTTAATAAAGATGCTTTTTCTCGATCGTTAGGCACTGTAGCCCATTGCCAATGCTTCTTATTGGACCAATAAGTGGCATTCTTAAAAGTGGGTTCGTATTTGGTTCTATCCTTGTTCCATTTGATTCCTCCTCCACAATGATCGAAGTGCAAATGAGTAAGGAATACATCGGTAATGTCATCGGGATGAAAACCATGGGACCTCAATGAAGATTCCAGACTATCGTCTCCATGCAAATAGTAGTAGCTAAAAAACTTCTCCGATTGCTTCTCTCCCATTCCATTATCGATCAGCATCAAGCGATCTCCTTTTTCGATGAGCATGCATCTCAAAGCCCAGGAGCACATATTATTGCTATCGGCTGGATTGGTTCGCTGCCAAATGGATTTAGGAACCACTCCGAACATGGCACCTCCATCTAGCTTAAAGTTTCCTGTATTGATAGGATATATTTTCATGATCCTTGATTCTATAAATATCTTTCTTCTAGCACACTGACATGATGCATTTCATGACCAATGATCACATATCCCAATTGCTCCGGTCTAAAGTCGTATCCATTGGCCTTCCCTACCTTTGAAAGCATATCCTGATCCATTGAACTAAAAAGATCAATGGTACTCGCTCTCAATCTTTTCAACTCTTCTAAGAGCGCTTTGACCGTTCTATGATCTCCTTTGCTTTCCAATGCATAGCTATCATGATCAAAGCCTGGAATATTGTTATTCTCACCTCTTGCTATTGCCAATGCTCGATAGGAAAGGATCCTTTCTACATCGATCAAATGTTGCAAGACCGTCTTGATACTCCACTTCCCTTCTTCATAAGAATAATTCCCTTTCTCTTCAGAGATCATCACCAATGATTTAAGTGATTCAGATAAGCTGAATGAAAATAGATCTATTAATTCCCCATTGGGAATCTTCTCGATGTAAGCCTGATAAAAGGAAGGATAGCCAGTACTGTCCATATTTTGATAGTTGATTAATTATTGTTTCTTTGGGATCCTAACCATTAGCAAAGCGCATGATTTCCTCTACTTCACCCAAAGTCTCAAAAATACATTATTCTCTACTCATCCTCTTTAGTAGCATTTGCCTCTTTGGCTTTTCAAATCCTTATGGAAAGAATGCTGTTAACCTAAATCCCAAATCCATTCAAGATAAAAATTATCAATGGACAGAGGCGAAGGCAGAGGGCACTTATGAAAAGAGAACTCCAGTAGAAGACCAGTGGTTCTCGCAGTATACTCCCAAAAAACCTGGATACATAAGAAAAACGGATGGATCTTTTGAAGCAGGAGATCTCGAGATCAGATACAGATACAATCAAGCATCTGAAGAGAAAGTAAGGAATAGTGAAGGAAACAAGGTGCCTCACCCCGACGGTTGGAAAGGGATCTCTGATATCTACCTAACCGTAGATGGAGAGAAACAAAGCTATAAGCTGAATGAGATCAAGCAATACGGTTATCAGTTCACTGCGGAGGAATGGGCAAAATCAGAAAGCAGCAATCCCTTACAACAATTCAATAATGCCACATTATTTTTTAAAGATGGAAACAGTTTGGACGGTAAAGTGCGTTTTGAAGAAAGCAAGAACTCATTTGAATTAAACAAGTACTCCGTTGCCTTTTATCTAGGTGAAGAGTTTGATTTTGTATTGCCATATCCCTCTTCAGAATTAATCGCTGCAAATGTTCAAACTGCTGGATCAGATCTCTACTTGGATCGTTTCAACTCCTATTTGATCGAGGCTCCGCTCTATTACAAAGCATTTAGCAATCGATTCAAAGAATACAAGCTAGATCCTCCTATATCTTGCACCTTGGTAGATGATAATGGACAAGAAATAAAGGGTGAAGTGTTCTTCGACAAGGGAAAGAAAAAGAAGAAAGCATATTTCTTCAATGCAGAGCACAATCAATTGATGAACTTGAAAAAGAATTCATTTTCTGTACTAAGAGGGACTGTAGATGGAAAGGAACATTACATCAATTACTTTGAAGGTAAGTTCATGAGTTTAGCTGAGATCAGAGAAAACCTCAACAAGAAAGAATTACTCTTTCCAGGGGAGATCTTTCTGGAAGATGGCAAGTCTGTAAAAGGAGAAGTGTATTTCTTGCGCATGCAAAATGTGGTGAAATCTTATCGCTTCATAAAAGGCTTTAGCATGATCCCAGAGGGCAAGAATTATTTCCAACGATTTGACAATGGGAACATCGATTATGTGCTTGTCAAAGAAGCTGGGCAAGAAAAGACTTATTTACAAGTAGGAGATTATTACGAGGATCAAGATCATTTTGTAGAAAGCTTAAAAAATTCCAACTCCCCCGATCCATTTAGAAATCTAAGGGATGGTTATCTAATGATGGAAAGCGATCAAAAGATCGTAGGCAAAATAGCTGCTTCTCCACCTTCTACCATCTATTTCTTAGGAGATGATGGTATTCCGGTTAAATACAAAGCCAACGAAAAAAAGCTCATTTACTATGTGCAGGAGTTCAAAGGAGTGAAATACAAATTCGTTGGACTACAAAAGCGATCTACACTGCTTAACAATCCTCATATCTTCCAAAAGATAGAAGCTCCCTGGGAGAAATATAGCTATTACAAAAATCCCTATCCCACACATATCAGAAAAGGCATGACCAATTTTGCAGCTGGAGCCGCTACGGTTGCTAGCAATGAAATTCAAGAAGAAATGGCCTATCATGGTGCTAAAGAAGCGGCAAGGCAAGAAATGAAAGAAAGTGGGAATGCGCTCAATGCATCTAGAGAAGCGGATCGTGCTTATAGAGATATCAGGAATACCCAAATGATCGAGGTGGATGAGAATCCAGATGGTGGAATCTTCTTTGATGAGTATGTGGTCTTTGAGAACCAAGGAGATGACATCTTTATCATTTACCAAAAAAACGATGAAGCAGAACTCAACAAACTACTGGGGCGATGCAAGGACTTTCAAACCCTTCCCGAAAAAAGACGAAAGCGTTTGACCAAGGTAGAGTTCATCAAAGAGTCAGTCAACTACCTCAACACTTGTGAATAATCTAAAGGAATTTAATTCCCAGATAGTAAAAGCTAAAACAAAACAAAAAAGCAAGGCCAAAATAGGCGATCCCATAGTCTAGCTTGGACCATACATGCTCTTTTGAATTTCTTGCCGCAATCAAGATCAACAGTGCCAGCAAAGGAGCAGTGAGAAAAGATATACTCGTTGCAAAGTCTACCATTTGCTTCATATTATCCAATTGAAAGATCAAAACAAACAATGCCCCTAGAATAGTGATCAGCAAAAGAAGATTGTAAAAAGAGGAGGCCTTCTCCAACTTTGGATATTGTAAACTGATCGCTTTTCTTAAAACTCTTGGATAAGCATCCAAAACTGTTAATGTTGTAGAGAACATGCAGGTAAAAGCTGCAATGGCAACTATTAGGAAGGACCAATCACCCAAAGTGCTGGTGTACATATTGATGATCTGTCCAGCGAAAACAGCTCCAGAAGAGGACAGTTCAGTACCGCTACCTCCTAAGATCATGGCACCCAAAGCCACAAAGGCAGCTGCAAGAAAGGTTGTTCCCCAATATCCCACCTTAAAATCAAAGTCGCTCTCTTTCTTTCCTTTGACTTGATTTGCATCCAACTGATCTGCTAGAGTCCACTCAGAATGCCAGATAGAGATATCCAGTGGGGCTGGCATCCATCCCACCAAGGCAATCAAGAAAAATATGTCGGCATTCTCAGAGAGATCAAAATCATGATGTACGGCTATGCTAGCAGCAGATGAGAAAAAGGAGGCAATTAATGTAATGACGGTAGTAAGGGTCAAGAGAATGATCACCATCTTCATGATGCGATCCAACAGATGATATCTACCCACAAGAAGAAGTAGTCCGCATAGAGTGAGTATAACTGCTGAGATCTGCCAAAGAGGAAGCTGCCATCCAAAAATGGAAGCAAGCACAGAGGCCGTTATCAAAGTTACCGCAGCCTGAACGGCAAACATGGTTCCAATTGTCACCAAATAAAACAAGGCCATTGACCATTTACCTTGCAGATAAAAGGCATCTAGAATGCTCTTTTTATTTGCCGCAGCGTATAGAGGACCTGCTTTAAAGAAAGGATACTTGATCAAATTGGCGGCAATCACTACAATGACCATTAAAATTCCATAGGAAGCTCCCGCTCTTGTTGATTGCACCAAATGGGAAACTCCAACAGCTGCTCCTGCATAAAGCAAACCAGGACCTAATCGATTGAGAATGGATTTCAAATCAAATAAGATAATCAGAGAGCGGTAAGTCCACATCTCCTAACAAGGAAGAGACCTTCTAAACCCTACCGATCTTCTTGCTAAACTCTACATTGAGTTTTTCTAGATCAGCTTGAATGGAGTTAAAGTGTTCTTTCACTTCTCTCCTATTCTTGTTCAAAGGGTAATTTGCCACTCTATTGATCAGCTCGAACCTTCTGTCTACGATCTCGTCAATGACTGCTTCCATAGCTTTCAGTTCTTTTTGGTCTGCTTCTAAGGTTTGATAGTAAGCATCCTCGATCAAACGATTGGTGTGTTCCTTGATCTGTTTTTTCAACTCTCTTTTATTGGGCATAGTAATTCTCTTGAGTGCTCTAAAATAAGAATAATACTTACTTAATCATTCCCTTCTTTCTATGTGTAACTTTGCAATCCTTTGTATTCCATAGTCGACATAGAAGCTACGGGCGGTAATAGTAAGATCGGTAGGATCACAGAAATTGCTATTTACAAATTTGATGGTGATAAGATCGTTGAAGAATTCAGCAGTTTGGTCAATCCTCAAAGAGACATACCGCCTTATGTGCAAAAGCTTACCGGAATCAGTAATAAAATGGCTTCCAAAGCTCCAATCTTCAAAGAGATCGCTGATGAAGTGGACAGGATCACCAGAAACAGCTGCTTTGTGGCCCACAATGTAAAATTTGATTATAGCTTCTTCCAAATGGAATTTGCCGGCATAGGTCAAGAATACAAAAGAGAAAGGCTCTGCACCCTTCAGCTGAGTGAATCATTGATCCCAGAAGCTCCAGCTTATGGCTTGGGAAAGCTCTGCGATTCCTTGGGAATTCCGATAGAAGAGAGACATCGAGCACAGGGTGATGCCAAAGCAACTGTTCAGTTGTTTCAACATTTGTTGCATCTTGATCGTTCTATGGACTACAGCAAGATCAGTAAGTACAGAAGAAAAGCTTGATGGAAGAACCCAAGTCCAACTCAAAATTCATTCTCTGGTTGAAAAGACTAGGCTGGGCAGGATTTTTCTTCTTCTTGATCAAAGGCTTGATCTGGCTGGCCATCTTTTACGGAGCAGCCAATTTGATCTCCTGTTAAAGCAATTTATTGCTTGATCATCTTCTTGGAGATCATCTCTCCTTCTACCGTTCTAATCTGAATGAAATACATTCCACTCTCCAAATTAGAAGGCAAATTCAATCTTGTAGATCTGTTTTGGATCCTTGCTCTTTGGATCAATCTCAAAGAAGCATCAAACAGTTGATAGGATTCCAAATTAGCTGCTGAAGAACTGATATAGATCTCGTTCTCAAAAGGATTAGGATATACCGTGATCTCTTCTTTCAGATCAAGTTCATCCAGCCCAATGTACTCCCCTTCTGAAACAAAAAAGTGGTCAATTGCAGCTTCAAGTATGTGCTGATCTCCACGATCAGACACCTCAAATTGTATGCGATCCAAGGCTCCTTTGTCCATGTAGTTGGAAACCTTGATGTTGTGAAGATCCCATCTTCCTGAGACACCTCTATTTGCAACAGTATCAATGATTTGAACATTTCCAGCGGTATCTATCAATGAGATCAATAGTTGATCATTTGGCTGATCTCCACCATTGTAGAACCAACTATAGAATACCAAATAAGGCTCGATGTAGGATCGAAGGTCAAAAGATGGTGAGGTCAATATAGTAGTTGAGTCAACATCGTAAAGATCAGCACTTCCCAAACCGTTACCAGTAACTATTGCTTTGCTTCCACAATCGGATCCAACATCAGCCCCTGGATTGGCGACAAAGAAACGATCTACCGTTCCAATTGGAACTGCTATTGTCCATGCTCCAGCCTGCTCATTTCCACTCACCGTCCATCCTAGATCTACTTCAAAGAAGTCTTCATCTTTCTTGCTCAAAATGTACAGATTGGTATCGTTGTCGCAATTGTAGATGAGAGAATCAAAGCACTTGTTCTCATATCCCCAACCTCCTATTCTGAGATCGTACATACCATAATCCAAACCGGCAAATTTGACTCTGCCATTTGCATCTGAAACTAAACTAGCAATGGTATCTTCATTCTCAATTGAGCTAACAATGTTATTCAACTTCCTCTGTGATTGATCAATGAATGAATTGACCAATCCAGCGGTAGAATCTTGTAATAAGACCGACAATCTTTTGGTTCTTCCAGGGATCAATTCAACGCTATCCATATCTGCATAGAAACCATTTACCTCAACCTTGAGTGAATATGTGCCATTTAGCACGGTACCAAACTCAGCAAGACCAACTAGATTGGTTAAGCTCGTATCGTTGCCATTCAATATCACCCTTGCTTGATTGATCCTGTTTCCATCGCAATCATTCACAAATACTTCCAGAAAAGAGGCTCTTTGATAATTAGGTCTTAGAACGAACAATCCCTCTTGCATGTCTGTGGCAAGCAATAATCCGGATGGAAGAAAGGGATAAGCTCCCCAATTTCCAAAGAATCCATTTCCGCTAAAATCTGGAGAGGTGTCGAAGTAACCAACTTCTACCAGATTATTCGGATTACTGGCATCTACTATTGTCACACCCGCTGTGTAATAAGAAGTCACCAAGAAGTCTCTCCAAACGTGGGTATTGTGTGGAATTACATCTGTGGTATTTCTAGTTCGAATCTGGTCTGTTTCAATAGGGAGTGCCGGATTAGTTATATCATATGCGGTAATAGGAGCACCACTTACCTCATCAGTGGTAAAAATGTGATCTCCATTATCAGACAACCATGCATTGTGGGTAAAAGAAAAAGGAGTTGTAACACTACCAATCAATACTGGATTGGCTTTGTCTCTAACATCCATGATCAATAGCTTACCATCGTTCACAGCTCCAGCATACATGGTATCATTTCTTACATATCCATCGTGCAAATACAAAGAATCATAGTTGCCTAACTCTCTAGGGCTTTCAGGATCTGTGTATAGATCTAGAAAGATGGTTCCTGCAGAATTGGGAAGCCTATTGTTAGATCCAAAGATGTATGCCACACCACTTGAGTCGATCCAAAGATTGTGTGCCTTTCTCAATGGGTAAGTATCTCCTAAATAAGATCCCACCTTTCTCACTGGGCCTGGTAAATTGTTAAGATCATAAATTTCTAATCCTAAATTTTCCTCATTTACTACATAGGCATAACCGTTCCAAGTTTTCACATCTCTCCAAAGTGATGCTACAGATGTATCAGAGTACACCAAATCAGGTTGCTGCGGGTTCAATAGTGAAATAACAGAAAATCCGTCTCCTCTGCAGACCAATGCATATTCTGTTCCATTGGAATCAACATGTCCCCATACCTCATTGGTATTAACGATTCGTGGATTACTAAACTTATAGTTGGATACTGAATCTATGTTCAGTCTTGCTTGTGAATACAGAGTTGAAATAGAACAACTCAATAAAAGCAATGTGAAAAAGGACTTCATTTTAAACATCTTACAAAGATACTTGAAAAGAAATCCTCTTTTATGTCAGCTGTTAGAAGAAATAAGAGATATTGATCAGTGCATTGGTATTAACCAAGATCTCCGTTTTGGTAATCGTGTCGTCTGATGTGTTGAAGTCAGAGACAGAACTTCCGTTGATTGGAGTTGTAATGGTATTATCGGAAGTAGTTCCTCCTATGCTAGAGTATTGAAATACCAAACCCAACTCTGTTCCCAAACTAAATCTTTTCGCAAGGAAGTAGTTCAATCCTGCTCCTGCAACGATGCCTAAACCAAAGCCACCATCTTTTTTAATGGTTCTCTCTACTTTGCCAACACCTGCATTGCTGGTCACTTCTCCATTCACTTCAATATTCTCCTTACCGATAAAGGTCAAGTTCAATTGACCAAAGATGTAAGGGTCCAATCTATTGGAGCTTTCCATGTGTTTTTCGATACCAGCTGAAATGTTCAAAGAATAACTCCTGTTGGAAGAATCAGCAGTAACCAAGGTCAATCCAAGACTATCTGCTATTTCTTGCTTGTAATTTCTCAAACTAACTCCCAATCCTAATCTAAGTACTAGATCATCTTCAAGGTAATATCTTACGAAAAGGATATTATCACCCAATTGGGATGAAGGTGAGGATAATTCAATGTTATCGATCAAACCAGATAAAAGAATAGTGGTTCCCACATCTCCTTTCTTAGGAAAGAACTCATGCGATTGATAGACCGCTTCTTTTTCAGTTGATTTTGTAGTAGTTGAACTATCTTCTTGTGCTTGTGCAAATGAAAATGCCAAGAATAGAAGAGCGAGAATAGTGCTTTTTGACCTCATGCCAATTGGTATTAATTGATGTCAAAAAAACAGAATATATTGGAACTTATTGCTTAGCTGCTGAAAGATTTGTTCTCCAACATGGGAACAAAGCTAAAGTTGCCATACTTTTCTTCCTTCACAGTCCCATCTTCAAGCTTTGTTAGTCGGAGCATCTGCTGACTTTCCCCACTGCCCAATGGAATAACGAGGAAGCCTCCCACTTTGAGTTGTTCTATCAGCTTCTCTGGAATACGAGGGGCGGCAGCTGTGATCAGGATCTTATCGAATGGAGCAAAAGTGGGCAAGCCTTCAAAGCCATCTCCAAAGAAGAATTTTCCTTTGTAAGATAAATCAGAAAGTTTCTGCTTGGACTTTTGGTGCAAGGATCGATGCCTTTCTATACTAAAGACCTTCGCTCCCATCTCAATCAGGACGGCTGCTTGATACCCACTACCCGTTCCTATCTCAAGTATTTTGTCTCCTTTATTCACCTCAAGTAGTTGGGATTGAAAAGCTACCGTATAAGGCTGTGAGATGGTTTGATCTGAACCAATGGGAAATGCCTGATCTCTATAAGCGAAGTTGACAAAGGCATTGTCCATGAAAAGATGTCTTGGAATTGCATTGATGGCTCTCAAGACCTCTTCATTATCTATTCCCTTTGCTCTGATTTCCTCTACTAACTTCTTGCGTAGTCCTTTGTGCCTATATGTATCGATCATTAGTAACAAAGGAACGAAAGTATCTTGTTGAACAACTCAACCGCATGCTTGTCTTTTTCAATAATTAAATGTTGACAATGCAATGCATCCTTTGCTTCTAATTGCAAAGACATGGGTTTACATTTGAAAAAAAATCAAAATGCTGAAAATAGGTGTTCTTGGAGCCGGTCATCTCGGTAAGATCCATATCAAATGCATCAAAGAAATTGAGGATTACGAATTGGTAGGATTTTACGACCCAAGTCATGAGGCTGCTGCAAAAGCTGAAGAAGAGTACGGTGTGAAAGCCTATGCCGATATGGACGAGTTGATCGATGCTTGTGATGTGATTGACATTGTTACTCCAACTCTTTCTCACTATGAGTGTGCAGTTAAATCCATTAGAAGTTCTAAACACATCTTCATCGAGAAACCGATCACCAATACAGTAGATGAAGCCAAACATTTGATTACTCTTGCAGAAGAGGCGAATGTCAAAGTTCAAGTAGGACATGTTGAGCGTTACAATCCTGCCTTTACTGCCGCCAGGTCATACATTCAGCACCCCATGTTCATTGAGACCCATCGATTGGCACAATTCAATCCAAGAGGAACAGATGTTTCTGTGATCTTGGACCTTATGATCCACGATCTTGATATTGTTCTCAGTATTGTTAAGAGCAATGTAAGAAGGATCAGTGCTAGTGGAGTTGCGGTAGTAAGTGACACTCCAGATATTACCAATGCAAGAATTGAGTTTGATAACGGTTGTGTAGCCAACCTTACTGCAAGTAGGATCTCACTAAAGAACATGAGAAAGACAAGGATCTTTCAAAAGGACGCCTATGTATCGATTGATTTCCTAGACAAAGAAGCCGAGGTTGTTCGCATGTCGAACGTAGAAGGAGAGCCAGATCCCCTTTCTGTTACCATTGACCTTGGCGAAGGAAAGGGCGTAAAAGAGATCTACTTTGAAAAGCCGAATGTAGAAGCGAACAATGCCATCAAAGATGAGCTAGCCGCTTTTGCAACTGCCATTAATTTGGACCAAAATCCCGAAGTAACCATTCACGATGGATACAATGCTTTGGACATTGCTCACAAAATCATAGAAAAACTAGATTTTGCGACAGAAAATTTAGTCTAGAACAATAAAAGGTATTTCTTTGCGTTGCAATTCCTGATCAACCAATTGATGAAGCATACCTATTCCCTAGCCTTAATCAGCTTGCTTCTCTTATTTCTCTCTTGCGACGATGAGGAACTTGAGGCAACTGTACCTGCTTATTTGAAGATCGATGAGATCAATTTCAAAGTCAATGACGAGAGTGTTGAAGGACGCAGTACGAGTTCAAATATTCCAGACGCTTGGGTTTTTGTTAATGATCAATTGATCGGCGCTTTTGAGTTGCCTGCCCTGATCCCAATTCTGCAGACAGGTAATGTTAATGTAAAAGTTAGGGGCGGAATATTTAACAACGGATTGTCCAACCAAAGAGTGGTCTATCCCTTCTACGAATTCTTTGTCATGGATACACTGCTTGAGAAAGAAGTGATCTACGAACCTAAAGTCAACGTTTTTTATAAAGAGCTTACCGTTTTTAATACAGAATGGGGACGAGAAGATTTTGAAAGAGGTAATTCCTTTTTAAAAGGCCCCAACAGCACAATTGGCATTGTTCCAACTGACAATCCTCAGAAGGTATTTGAAGGAGATAGATCTGGGGCATTGACCCTTCCTTCGGGAACTACCTTCGCAGAGTCGATGTCGCCCAATCTGATCAATGTACCTAGATTGGGAACGGCTGTTTATTTGGAGTTCGACTACAAAACCACACATGATATTGCCATCAGCATTTACGCTACAGACAGGAACAATATCCGTTCTCAATTCTCTGTGGTCAATTTCAGACCTACTGGAGATTGGAAAAAAGTATATGTTGATTTTAGTCGAGTATTTGCAACCTTGTTTGATGCGCAGTACTACAATATTGCTTTTGGAATGGTGAAGCCCTCTGGTGAAGAAGGGGAATTTTTGATCGACAATGTTAAATTCATTCACTTCTGATGGGCGGTAAAATGAACAAGAGAAGGCAAACCATTCTCTACATCGCACTTGACTTCTTAGCAGCAGCGCTGGCCTGGTTTCTATTCTTCCGCTTTAGAAAGGTTTATTTGGAACCCAGCCGTTTTGGCTATGAAATCCCAATAGAGTATGATCAGAATTTTATTCTTGGGCTGACTTTGATCCCAACAGCTTGGATCCTTTTATATGCTTCTACTGGATTCTATAAGAATGTTTATCGCAAGTCGCGTTTGAACGAATTGATCCAAACCTTCATTACTTCGGTTCTAGGATGTACACTGCTCTTCTTCATCTTCATTCTCGATGATGCGATCAATACCTATAGAGATTACTATTTATCGTATTTGTACATCTGCTTCTTTCACTTTTTTATCACCTACTTCTTCCGATTCATATTGACCAATAGAACGGTGAAGAGAGTTCAAAGCAGGGAAATTGGCTTCAACACCATCATCATTGGGTCCAACGAAAAAGCACTGGCACTCTTTCAAGAAATTGAAACGGAGAAAAAGTCCTACGGTAATAAGTTCATTGGCTTCATTACCGTAAATCAAAACAACGATTACATCTTGGATCAACACCTGCCCATGTTGGGGAATTATGTAGTTCTAAGGCAAATGATCATTGAGCATGAAGTGGAGGAGGCAATTATTGCCATTGAATCTTCAGAGCACCAAAAGTTAGAAGCGATCTTGGCTCATCTTGAAGGATTAAAAGTGATCATCAAGGTAATTCCAGATATGTATGATATCATGTCAGGTTCTGTTAAAATGAGTACCATTTTTGGTGCTCCTCTTATCATCATTAACAGGGAGATCATGCCTCCATGGCAACAGACCATTAAGCGATTGATCGATATCTCTGCCTCCCTTTTTGTATTGATCATCTTCTTCCCTGTATTCTTAGTGGTAGGGTTGATCGTGAAGTTCACCTCACCTGGACCTATCATTTTTGCTCAAGAAAGAATAGGAATTCATGGGAAACCCTTCAATATTTTCAAGTTCAGATCCATGTATATCGATGCCGAAAGACATGGACCAGCCTTATCAAGCGAGAAGGATCCTAGGATCACCAAATTTGGCCTCTTCATGAGGAAGACCAGACTGGATGAAATTCCTCAATTCTTCAATGTTTTGATCGGAGACATGTCCTTGGTGGGTCCAAGACCCGAGCGACAGTATTACATTGATAAGATCGTTGAGAAAGCCTCTCACTACAATCACTTACTGAAAGTAAGACCTGGCATCACCTCTTGGGGTCAAGTCAAATATGGCTATGCTGAAAATGTAGATCAAATGGTAGAGCGACTCAAATACGACATCCTCTACATTGAAAACATGTCACTTTACGTAGATGCAAAGATCTTGATCTACACTATACTTATAGTCTTGAAAGGAAGCGGAAAGTAGATTATCCGAATTCTAAATATGAAATATGAAAGATCAAATATGAGAAGTAACTTCTTTCATATTTCTCATCTCATATTTCATATTTACATGAAGTTAATAGCATGTAGATGATCATCTTCAATCTTCCGTCCTTCCTTCTTCGTCCTCTACTTAAAATTATCAGCTACAACCAGATCCTTGCTACCAGGCGTGTACTTGTAGAATCCTTCGCCGCTCTTCACTCCTAACTTCTTAGCAGTTACCATATTTACAAGTAGCGGACAAGGAGCATATTTTGGATTACCAAAACCTTCATAAAGTACTTCCAAGATAGAAAGACATACATCTAATCCGATGAAGTCGGCCAATTGCAATGGTCCCATTGGATGTGCCATTCCTAGCTTCATCACTGTATCGATCTCTTCAACACCTGCCACTCCTTCATACAATGAATAGATGGCCTCGTTGATCATTGGCATCAAGATCCTGTTGGCAATAAATCCAGGATAATCATTTACCTCTACTGGTACTTTGTTCAAATTCTTTGAAGTATCCATGATCAGCTTGGTGATCTCATCAGATGTGGCATAGCCTCTAATGATCTCTACCAATTTCATTACTGGAACTGGGTTCATAAAGTGCATACCGATTACTTTTTCCGGTCTGTTTGTTACAGCAGCAATTTTGGTAATACTGATCGATGAAGTATTCGTCGCTAAGATGGTCTTCTCATCGCAAATCTCATCCAGCTGTCTGAAGATATCCAGTTTGATGGATACATTCTCAGTAGCAGCCTCCACAACAAGGTCAACACCTTTCACTCCTTCTGCAATGGCTGTGTAGGTATTCAAATTATTGAGAGTAGCGTTCTTATCATCCTCTGAGATCCTCTCCTTGGCCACCATTCTATCCAAGTTCTTTCCAATGGTTTGCAAAGCTCTATCCAGAGCATCTTGAGAAAGGTCGATCAGGTTCACTTGATATCCAAACTGAGCAAATACATGGGCTATTCCATTTCCCATTGTTCCCGCACCAATTACAGCTACATTCTTCATTTTCTGAGATTTTATAAATGAGCTGCAAAAATAAAGTCTTGTCTTTGGAATCTAGAATAAAAAGAGAAAATTAATTGGAGCTTGAAATTATATCTTCCTCTCCCGCTTGACATATTCCAGCTCTCCCCTTTCAATTCGTTGAACAATTTCTTCAATCAAAATATCCTCCCCTTCAGGATCGTACTCCAATTTGAGATTAGAGCCAAATAATCTAGCTAGAGACTGCCATATAAATGCTGAGAAAGACCCTCTCAGCTGTTTGATCAAATCATAAGAAGTATTTCCCGTTTCTCGATCGATCAATTTTACCAGTATTATTCCCTGTTTGATGGTGAGCTTTTTCAACTCTCCGCTGAATTCTTCTTTTAGTTCTCCTTCCACTTTCTTGAGGTACTTCTTCCTAGCATAGTCGGTCTTGAAGGTTTGAAGGGTATCGTCGAAGTCTCTCAGCATTTCTCCGGCGATCTTGGCATAAGGATAGACCTTCACTACGTATCGTTGCAATCTCCCATACCGCCTTTCCTCTCTTTTGGTTTTGAAAACCCGAGGCGCATAAATGGGAACTTCTTCCATCTCAAAGAAGGGCAATGTATCTCCTTCATGGACAGTTGTTTTCACCACAATGGATGTATCCTGTGGATTTTGAGCATGAAGCTCGTTCAGCAGGAGAAATACCAAGCAGGAGAAGATATATTTGATGCACTTCTTATTCACGAAATATAAAATTAGCCAAAATCATGCCCTAAGCGTTGGAGAAGCAGATCGCTGCTTAATTTTGTTGAACAATTGAGAACAATGAAAGAAAGTCTAGATACTGCAAGTAAATACATCAAAGAAGGCGGAGTGATCCTTTGCCCTACAGATACCATTTATGGATTGTCTTGTGATGCAAAGGATCTGGATGCAATTGAGAGGATTAGAGAGATCAAGGGTCGTGACCAAAGCAAATCATTCATTGTGTTGGTCAATTCTGATAGATTGTTCAATCAATGTACAGCTGAAATTCCAGAAGTAGCTTGGGATCTAATTGACAATGCTGATTCTCCTTTGACCTTGGTGGTACCCGCTAGTAATTTTCTTCCAGAGATCCTTCGTCCCAATCAAATGGTGGCTGTAAGATTTGTCAAAGGTGGATTCATTGGAGAATTGCTCAATAAGGTAAATCGACCCATAGTATCAACTTCAGCAAATCTATCTGGACAAGATTCTCCGAAGACATTTTCAGACATTCATGAAAAGATCAAGAATGAAGTTGATTTTGTAGTGGATCCAGAACACGATAATAGCGATAGGAACAAGGCTTCAAAGATCATTCTACTCAAGGAGAATGGAGAGGTTCAGATACTTCGCAAATAAGAGATTATCGTAAGTTTGCAAAAAGCTTTTTCCTTGCTTCAACACCTAGAACATCCTGTCTTTAAGATCGTAGCAGAAGCCGCCTCTGAACTGCAATTCGAAACCTACACCATAGGTGGATATGTAAGAGATTGCCTATTGGGAAGAGCCAGCAAGGACATTGATATTGTCTGCGTGGGAAATGGAATAGAGCTAGCTCAATTAGTGGCTGAGAAATTGGGTAAAAAGTCCAAGGTGAATGTGTTCAAGAACTTTGGAACTGCCATGATCAAGAATGGAGATTGGGAAATTGAATTTGTAGGTGCTAGAAAGGAATCTTATCAAAGAAATTCTAGAAAACCCATCGTTGAAGATGGGAGCTTAGAAGACGATCAAAAAAGAAGAGATTTCACTATCAATGCCATGGCAATCAGTCTGAATGAAGCCAATTATGGAGAATTGGTTGATCCCTTCGAGGGATTAAAGGATCTGGATGCTAAATTGCTCCGAACTCCTTTAGAGCCCTCTCAAACGTATTCTGACGATCCTTTGAGAATGATGAGGGCAATTCGCTTTGCTAGTCAATTGGACTTTGAGATCCACGCTGATTCATTAACTGCTATAACAAAGGAAAAAGAGAGGATCAAGATCGTTTCACAAGAGAGGATCATTGATGAGATGAATAAGATCATCCTGAGCAAGGTCCCATCCAAGGGATTCAAGCTACTTTATGATTGTGGTCTCCTTCATATCATATTTCCAGAAATGACTCAATTGCAGGGAGTTGATACAAAGAATGGATTGGCGCACAAAGACAATTTCTATCATACCTTAGAGGTGCTCGATAACATTTCACTGCTTACAGATGACCTTTGGTTGAGATGGGCAGCTATCATGCACGACATTGCAAAGCCAGCTACCAAAAGATTTGATCCTAAAGTTGGATGGACCTTTCACGGTCATGAAGACAGAGGAGCTAGAATGGTACCTAAGATCTTTAAGAAATTAAAGCTTCCATTGGATCAGAAAATGAAATACGTGCAAAAATTGGTGCGACTTCATTTACGACCCATTGCATTGGTTAAAGAAACGGTCACTGATTCTGCAGTAAGAAGATTGCTGTTTGAGGCTGGTGAAGATATTGAGGACCTGATGAAGCTTTGTTCTGCCGACATAACCACCAAGAATCCCAAAAAACAAAAGCGCTACGCAAAGAATTTTGAGTTGGTTCAAGTCAAGCTAAAGGAAGTAGAAGAAAAAGACCGATTGAGAAATTGGCAACCGCCTATTTCAGGAGAAGAGATCATGGAATATTTTTCACTGAAACCTTCCAAAGAAGTTGGTCAGATCAAAACAGCCATTCGAGAAGCTATTCTGGATGGTGAAATAGAAAACAAAAGAGAAGAAGCCTGGAGTAAGATGATTGAAGAAGGGAAGAAATTGGGCTTGGAGGCTAAATAGCTTTGGAAGGTGCTAATTTGTTTTATCTTTAATGGATCTTTTCTGAGATTCTAGAGCAACAAAGATTATAAATGACATATTTGATCAAGGTTTTATGGACAGGTGAAGACATCATCTATCGAGATCTAAAGGCAAGCGAGGAGCACAATCTTTTGGATTTGCATCATGCTATATTGAAAGCATTTGATCTGAATGCCGATCAAATGGCGGGCTTTACCAAGATCGATGAAGATCTTCAGATTGAGGTAGACTATCAACTGGAAGCCTTTGATGAGAATAGCAGTTTGATGGAAGAAGTCCAGCTCAAAGAAGTGATCAAAGAAGAAGGAGATATACTGGACTATACCTATGATTTTCTAAATGAGATCCGTTTTAGCATAGAAGTGATAGAAGTCCTGGAAGACAAGGTGAAAGAGATAAGCATTGAGAAAGCCCATGGAAAGCTCTCGAAGGATTTGTTAGAAGCAGCAGATCCGGGAGATGCACAAAGCATTTTGATCCAAGCCATGCTGGGAGATGAAAATCTAGAGGACCCAGATGGCGATCTATTCGACAATGAAGATTTTGAATCTTTAGATGACCTTGACGATCTATATTGATCAAGTATGTCTAAGAAGTATTTAATTGCAATAATTGGCCCCACTGCTGTTGGAAAAACAAGCATGGCCATTGAACTAGCTAAGGAATTCAAGACTGAGATCCTATCTGCAGATTCCAGACAGTTCTTTCAAGAGATCAGCATTGGAACTGCAAAGCCAACAAAAGAAGAGCAACTTTCTGCCAAGCATCATTTCATAGATCATCTTTCCATTCAAGAAGAATACAATGCCAGTAAGTTCGAGAAGGAAGCATTACAATTCTTAGAGAGCTTCTTTGAAAATCACGATCAGATCATACTTTGTGGAGGATCTGGAATGTATGTCAATGCACTTCTTGATGGCTTTGATGAAGATCTTCCATCTGCCGATCCAAAGATTCGAGAAGAATTACTAAAAATGCTAGAAACTGAAGGAATTGAAGCCTTACAGAATGAATTGAAGGAATTGGATCCGGAATTCTATCAAGAGGTTGATCTTGCCAATAGCAAGCGATTGATGCGAGCAATAGAGATCTGCAGAATGAGTCCTATCCCCTATTCCCAATTGAGAAAAGGACGAAAAAAGCAGAGAGCATTTGAAGTGATCAAGATCGGTTTGGAAATGGAAAGAGAAGAACTTTATGATCGAATCAATCAGCGAGTGGATATGATGATGGAAGAAGGATTAGTGGAAGAAGCTAGATCGGTTTACTCTTATAAAGGGCATAATGCGCTAAAAACGGTAGGATATTCCGAATTATTCGATCATTTTGAAGGAAAATGGAGCATAGAGGAAGCTGTAGAGAAGATCAAGATCAATAGCAGACGGTACGCAAAAAGGCAATTCACTTGGTTTAGAAGAGATAATGAGATAAAATGGTTTGCTGCGAATCAAAAAAAGGAAATCATTCAATATATTCGCAATAGATTTGAGTAGAGTTGAAGAAATAAAGAAAATGCTGAAAACTGATCCGAAGGATAGTTTTCTCACTTATGCATTGGCACTGGAATACGAAAAGGAAGGAAAGACCAAGGATTCCATCCGAATCATTGAAGAGTTGATGGTAGAAGATCCAGACTATATTGGCGCCTACTACAAACTAGGACAACTTTACGAAGGGCAAGATAATCTTGATAAAGCACGATCTATTTATCATACTGGCATCAAGCTAGCCGATCAGCAGAAAGACAACAAAGCCAAAGGTGAACTCGAAGAAGCGCTTTGGTTGATCGAAGAAGAACAATAATAGCAAGAAGAAGAGAGCTCTAGAGAAGAAGAAATAGAGATCCTTAATCAGACCCACCACTACTTCAAGCATCAACAATTACTTTTCTTTTAAAAAAAATAAAGATTTGCTCAACAAATCTCTTAATTGATTGTCTTATGACCAGACCTAAGAGATTTAGGTTTGGTTTGGTTGGGGCCCGTTGCTTGCTTTTGCAGCAGCGGGCTTTTACTTTATGGCTGATATTCAGATAGAGGTATCATTTTCAAGACCTTGTACTGTCTTCCTTCATCTACTTGATATTCGTCTTTCTCCAAATCATTCAAGACTTGCAAAGCTTCTACGTATCTAGCATTTGACTCTTTTAGATACTCCAATTTCCCTTCCTCTCTTAAATCCAATTCCAGATAGTTCCAATCTGAGATCTCGTCCCATTCGAAGAGTCGCAGGGATGAAATGGCTTCTTGAATATTCTCATTGGATTTGTTGATCGGATGGATGGCAACAATTCGGATCATGACACCGGATATGGAATTCTTCACCCAGATGATCTCTCCATTGAGGTCGGGATACTTCACCCGGCTTTGTTCTAGGGAGGCTTTGTAGGCTTCCAATCCGTTGATCCTCAACTTTCCTTCATCTAGCACCGTGACGTTGTTCAGTTGAGAGAGTTCCAATTGTGCAGTCATCTCGGGTTGGTTGGTCAAAGAATCTATCATGATGATGATCGATGATTTACCATCAGATGATACTGCCGTAAGTGAACTGTTGCTACTGTTTAGATTAAAATCTTCTGGAAATTTCATGTAAAATCGAGAACGAAGATGTACTACTTCATTTCCATTGATCAAGGCCTTTCTTGGATTCTGTCCAAAGAGCAGGCCGTCTTGGGCCATGATGTTGGAACCACTTTTAATTTCTGTGGGACTAATACCTTTCTGTGATAAAAGATCATTCAAGTATTTGGCTCTCTCAGTAGTCATGGGATGGTCGTTGAACCAACTTTTCTTATCCTTTACTTGATAAGCTGTTTCTGAAAATGCTTCTAGTTTCTCCAAAGCATGGATCAATTTATAAGGATCATATCCAGCTCTATAGGCAAGGTCAGCTCCCAATTTGTCAGCATCTCTTTCCTGAGATCTGCTGTAAGCAGAAAGAGCAAGATCAGAAGTAAGCTCAATTGGGATGTTCAATATATCTCCCACTTCGGAATAGGTGATCAGTCCGATAATATTGGCAGGAATTTCTAAGATGGCTGGCAGTATGGAAGCACGATTCGTTTTAGAAGCATGCTTTTCTGTTACATGTGAGATCTCGTGGGCTAGAACACCAGCTAATTCATCATCACTGCTCACCAAGGCCAGTAATCCTCTTGTGACAAAAACATAGCCTCCTGCAGTAGCAAAAGCATTCAAATCTTCTTGATCAGTAATGAAGTATTGAAATTTGTATCCGCCTTCCAATTGCTCTTCAAGACGCTTTCCAATTCCCTCTACCCAGGCTTGTAGCTCTTCATCTAGATAATAGCCATAGGTCTCTTCCATAAGCTGATAGACCTGCAGGCCCATCTTCTGTTCCTTTAAACTGTATTGTGATTTAAGTGGCAAAAATGCCAAGCTTGCCATGAAAAAAAGCAGCAATGATCTTCCCATTTTGTCGATTCTGTTAAAACATGATAAAAATAATATCTATTCGAAGAGAATTTTCGTCTTTTGAATACTAAACACAATACCAATGAAAAATCTACTATTCCTTTCTTCAGTGATCCTCTTGAGTTCTGTTAGCGGAATTGCTCAAGAGAACAAGAACAACTACAAAAAATACATCGGTAAGGCCGATAGTTTATACAAAGCCAAGGAATATGCATCCGCAGCTAGAAGCTATTACAAGGGTTTTTTGGAAATTAATGGGAAAGCCTATGCAACAGACCGCTACAATGCTGCATGCTCCTACTCTCTTGCAAAGATCAATGACAGTGCGTTTTACCACTTGAATTACATGGCCGATAAGTCTTCAGATTATCTCTATGATTCTTACAAGCATGTGATGAAAGGAGATTCCGATTTGGACGAGATTCGAAAAGACGAACGATGGGAGGCATTCAGCCAGCGGATGGATTCTATTAAAAGCGCAAAGGAAAAGGATCTGAATATGGAGTTGGTAGAAATGTTAGACCCCATTTATGAAAAGGATCAAGGGATACGAAAAGAGTACCGTGAAATGGCTGAAAAGCATAACAATGACGATCCAGAAATGAAAGCATTTTACAAAAAATGGAGAGCCGTTGATTCTACCAATGAAGTAGCCATTACGCAATTTTTGGACGAACACGGTTGGCTGGGTGCCAATGTCATAGGCTCGAAAGGAAATTCTACTCTCTTTTTGGTCATTCAGCATTCTCCTTTAGAAACTCAAGAAAAGTACTTACCCATGATGCAAGATGCTGTGAAAAAGGGTAATGCCAGAGGATCCAGCTTGGCATTATTGGAAGACCGAATCAATTTGAGAAACCAAAGACATCAAGTATACGGCAGTCAGATTGGTACTTTACCAGAAACAGGAGAGAATGTAGTTCAGCCCCTTGCTGATCCTGATCGAGTAGACATGAGAAGGAAAGAAGTAGGCTTGGGTCCTATTAGTGAATATGCCAGTCGTTTTGGAATCAAATGGGACTTGGAAGCCTACAAGAAAAGACTACCAGAACTAGAGGCTATTTATTTCGGCAAGAAAGCGGAAAACGAAGATTAAAAAGCAATCAAAGTTGAAATTCTACCGTGGAATTTTTATAACTTTGTCGCCCTTCGCGGAAGAGCTATATTCTAGCTTGGAAGCCAAATGGTGGTTGTAGTTCAGCTGGTTAGAACGCCTGATTGTGGTTCAGGAGGTCGTGGGTTCGAATCCCATCTTCCACCCAAAAGCAAAAGCTCGATACGAAAGTATCGGGCTTTTTTATTTTAAGTGAACCAAGCTCGCTTGAGTGAGCATTAAAATGAAAAAGACCAGGCCGCGCTGAAGGCGTGGCGAGCTTTTGCATTTGAGGCCGCTCTCTGCGGATGGGCGGAGTGCAACGACGCCAACCCACTTACAGCAAAGGTTTGAGCAAGGAAGAAAAACAAAAAAACAAACGAACAAAGCGAGTGAGCTTTTGCTTTTGAAGTCACCCCTCCAGGGATCGCGCAGCAATCCAGAATGAAAAGCAAAAAGTTAAAAGTGAGCTTAAGTAAAACGAGCAAAGCGAGTGAGCTTTTGCTTTTGGATCTCTCCCTCAAGGGATCACCGAACGAAGTGATGTAATCGCAAACAGTTTACCTTACTAACACCTTTTCATTTTGGATCCTTCCGTTCTTTAGCCGCGCCCGAATAAAATATAATCCTGGAATTGGAGGAATGGATAGATGATCATCTTCTAGTTCAAACTCAACTAAACTGCCTTTTGCATCAAATACTCTTATGAAATCAATTAGTTGAGGATTTTTTATAACTAAGTCCCCCATAGTTGGATTCGGATATATCGATATCTTTTCAGAAGGTAAGTTTAGTTCATTAAGATTAGTCAGGATGTCATGATCCCAATGAAGAGCATACAGTCGATTGGTTTTGGAGTGGTACTGCAATTCGATAATATTATCATTACTGTCGTTCAGATGCGGAAAGGGTATAGTAGAAATAAAATTTCCGCCATTTGTTCCCATTTGAATATTAAATATTCTTGAATTCCCACTGGTATCTATGCCCCAAATTGAATAAGAATTGAGAGAAGTATCATAATAATTCTCATAGGGATAAATCCCTCTAAGAATTGATAAATTGGATATAAACGTTCTAGCTCCTGATGATTTACTGATTTGTACAAAGCTCAAATTGCTTTGAGAATTATCCCAAAACAATGCATGGATCAGTCCATTCGAATCAAGTTGAAAATTGCTGACACTATCAAATGTATCTAATGCTGGATAAAGAGAACTGCTCTTTACAAAACCAGAATCGGCATCCAAAACATATAATCGCTTTTGGTAGTTACTATCCAGCCCACTAAAAATGTATTCTCGACTCTGCTGATCTAGAACACATGTGGTATAATCAAAACGACTCAGCCCAATAATAGAATTAATGGGCATAATTGTTCCAGTAGTACGATTAATTTCTGCGAGAGTATAACTTAGAAGAGTTTGACTAAAATGCATTCCAATTATTTTGGAGGCTGCCTCATAATAGAATGGACTGTGAACATTATCTGAAAGACCACTTGTGTTAGGGTAATATGGATTGCTAATTACGTTTCCGGAGTTGAGATCAACCGTAAACAATCTATTCCTTAACGAAAATCCATCCCATGCTTCAAAAGTAAAGTAGGAAGAATCCGTGTTGATGACTGAAGTCCCTATTTCAATAAATTTAGCGCCTGGAATGCTATCGATCTTAATGTGACTCCCATTTGATTTATCAATTTCCACTATAAACTCTGATTGTGCTTTCAATTGAAAAAATGACATCGGAAAAACAAATAGAAAGATCAAAAATCCAATTCTCATTTTAGTGTAGTTCGTATTAACAAGAAGTACTTTAGGAAAGATACAAAATCTCACTATAAAGTTGCATTCCCCTCCCCCACTCAGCTGACCAAATTCACCATCCATAAATCTCTTATTCAACTCAAACTAAATTCATTGTGAGGTTTTGATCATCCACTAACTTAGATGTTCATTTAAATCCAATCCAATGAAAAAGGCATTACTATTCGTATCTATTTTATCTTCTTCCTTCCTGCTTTCAGCACAGGAAGCTGAAGTAAAAGGAAATCCAGAATTGGTTTCCTCTGATGAAGAATTAAAAGCACTGGCAGCCAAAGAGACGGGCGACTATACCTACAGTGTAAAAGACTATTTCAAACGCCCCGACCAATTCTCTTTTCAGTTCTCTCCAGACGGACAATACGTCTCCTACAAGCAAAGAGATGAGAATGGAAAGAGTCATGTTTATATCAAAAACACAGAAAACGATAAGATCAGCATGGTGATCGAAGAAAAGGAAGAATTGATCAGAGGATACTTCTGGGCCAATCCTTCTCGATTGGTCTATAACATGGACAAGGGTGGAAATGAGAATTATCATCTCTTTGCGGTGGATATTGATGGGAAGAATCAAGTGGAATTGACTCCTTTTGATGGAGTTCGTGTGAGCATTTTGAGCTCTTTGAAAGACGATAAGGATCATATGATCATTTCCATGAACAAGAACAATCCGCAGATCTTCGAGCCTTACAAGATCAATATTAAAACGTCTGAGATCGAGCAGCTCTTTACAAATGATGATCCAGCCAATCCAATTAGCGGTTACGATTTTGACAAGGACGGAAATCTAAGGGCTTACACCAAACAACAGAATGGAACCGAGTATAGCCTTTACTACCAGACTGACAAGGGCGGAGATTTTGAGAAAGTGATCACCACTACTTGGCAAGACAATTTCTACATCATCGGCTTTGATTACACAACTGAAAATCCCCACGATGCTTTTGTGATGAGCAATTTAGAAAGCAATACCGATGAGATACTATTGTACGATCTATCTAAAAAGAGCAGCATCAAAAAGGTGTTCTCCAATGAGACTTTTGATGTTGGAGGCATGAGCAGATCACGCAAAAGAAATTATGAAACTGATTACTACTATTACAATGGAGAGAAGTACCACATTCAACCGGTTAGCAAGACAGCTAAGGAGCTAGAGGCCAAGTTTAAGAAGCAATTTGGAGAAAAGGACTTTTACATTTCTAGTAAAACGGATGAAGAGGATAAGTATTTGATCTACGTGACCAGCGATAGATTGTACGGTAAGTATTTCACCTACAACACCAAAACTGACGCCTTCAAGGAGGTGATCGATCTGATGCCACAGCTGAAAGAGTCAGATATGGCAGAAATGCGTTCCATTCAATTCAAAACAAGAGATGGATTGACGGTTTATGCCTATCTCACTATACCAAACATTGCTAAAGATGGTAAGAAAGTTCCGATGATCGTCAATCCGCACGGAGGACCGTATGGACCGAGAGACAGTTGGGGATTTAATCCAGAAACACAGCTGTTTGCCAGCAGAGGGTATGCTACTTTGCAGGTGAATTACAGAGGTTCCGGAGGATATGGAAAGGAGTTCTACTTGGCGGGCTCTAAGCAGATCGGCAGGAAGATGTTGGACGATCTGGAGGATGCTGTGGCTCATGTTAAAACCATGGGAATCATTGACGAAAACAAGATTGCTATTTATGGAGGCAGTTATGGAGGATTGGCCACTTTGGGAAGTTTGGTAAAAACTCCTGAGCTCTATACTTGTGGGGTGGATTATGTGGGTGTTTCCAATCTGTTTACTTTCTTCAAATCCTTCCCTCCTTATTGGAAGCCTTATTTGAAACAAGTTTATGAGCAGTGGTATGATGAGAATGACCCAGAGGACCAAAAGATCATGAAAGAAGTATCCCCTGCCCTCAACGTTGACAAAATGACCAAGCCTTTATTCGTGGTACAAGGCGCCAATGATCCTAGGGTGAACATTGATGAATCTGATCAAGTGGTAGAGAATTTACGTTCTAGAGGTATTGACACTCCTTATATGGTCAAGTACGATGAAGGTCATGGCTTTGGTAAGGAGCCAAACCGCATTGAGCTTTATGAGTGCATGATGGGATTCTTTGCCATGCATCTCAAGTAGAATTTTTATAAGATCCTTCTTAGCAATGGGCTAATGCAATGAATGTAAGCATTCGTTAAATTAGTCCATTGTTTTTTCAATAAATCAATAGAAGATGATTGTCGCCCTTGCCCAAATAGAACCTTTTAAGGGAGATATCTCTAGAAATATTGAGCTTCATACACATTGGATCAAAAAATCATATGAAGCTGGTGCTGATTGGATCTTCTTTCCCGAACTATCCTTGAGTGGATATGAGCCTGAGATGGCAAAAGAATTGGCCTTGGAAGCCAATGACTCCCTTTTCTCTGTATTTCAGGACTTGAGTGATCAAGGAAATATAGGCATTGGATTGGGATTCCCTTTAAAAGCAAATGAAGGGATCAAGATCAGCATGAAGTTCTTTCGCCCCAATCAAGAAGCACTACTCTACTCCAAGCAATTGCTCCATGAGGATGAAGAAGCCTTTTTTGTTGCAGGACATTCGCATTTAATTGTTGAATCCAATGGATTGAAATTTGCTCCTTCCATTTGTTACGAAAGCATGCAAGAGCAGCATCTTCAAGAAGTGAGTTTAATGGACATTGATCTTTATGTAGCCTCTGTAGCAAAAGATAGGAGCAGTCTTGAAAGGACATATAACTATTATCCAAAAGTCGCTTCTAAATATAAGCTCCCCATTTTAATGGTGAACAGCATTGGCCCTTGCGACAATCTAGTAGCAGCTGGAGGTTCAGGAGCTTGGAATTCAAAAGGTGAGCTAATGGTGAGTTTGAATGAAGAGGAACATGGGGTGCTCTTAATTGATACTCATCATTTGTAGGCAAGAAATATTATAGCAAGAAGGCAGCAAAGTTGAATTGAATACGTCTTAATATTGCATCATTCAAAAGTTATGAGAAGACTGATCACCATACCCCTTCTATTGTTGGTTTTGGCTACATACGGACAAGCCCAAGAAGACAATTCAGAAAAGAACAGTTCTAATGTTAGCAAGAACGATTTTGAGTGGAAAACCCATAAGTTCTTCTTTCGATTGGGATTTAGCACTGCTCGAGGAGATTATAGTTCTACTGAACCTAGAGATGATGCAGGTTTCGCAGATGTAGGACGAAATATTGAATTTGGATATGAGGTACGCATCAATGAGAACTTTGGGATCATGATGAGGTATTCCAATATGAGACATGGTATTGAGGAGGGAGAATATGCCAATGAAATCAACAATCAATTGATCGCTGCTACGAACATGACCGATTTCAGTTCTCGAGCAAGTTTTGACAATTACCGATTCAACAACTTCTTGGTCTCCCCCCGACTTTACAATCGCATTGGGAAAAATTCTTATTTCCTCATCACACCAACTATTGGATTTTCAAGTATGGTTATTGGTCAATTACAAGTTACTTCCTTCAACGATCAATTCACCATTGTTGCAGTTCAGGAAGAAACTAATGCCGAGCAAGCCTTTATGTATGGAATTGCTGGAGGCTTTTCATTCCGCACCAGCAAATTCATCAGCATCAATCTATTTGCCGAGTACTTAGAAGCTGAATTTGATAACATTTTTGCCTCAGCAACGGCTACTGCTACTGTTGCATCTTTAGGTGCAAGCAATAGAACTAGCTCAACAGCAATCTACGATCAGAAAGTTCAAATGTTGAATTTTGGGATAGAGATCGGTTACAATTTTTAAAAGCTAAATGAACGAAAGAAATCAATTCCCGGCTCTCATCATTCGTGTTCAAGCGACCTTTATCGATCTGTTTACGCTCTTTGGAATTGGATTTTTGATTTCATTATTCGAACCATCTATCGAGGTAAAGAAGATTATTTATACTACCCTCTTCTTACTCTATGACCCCTTGTGCGTAAGTATTCTAGGAAATACTCTAGGACATAAAATGCTGGGTATTGTTGTAAAAAAGAAAGCTCAGCCATCGGAAAATATTTCTTTTTTCAATGCTTTGATCCGATTCTTTCTTAAAGCGGTTCTAGGTTGGATCTCCTTGATCACCGTAAGTTCTGATTCCATGAAAAGAGCCTTACACGATATCGCAGCAGGCTCCATAGTTATGTTTAGAGCTAAAAAGACCTAATAGTTCTATTATTGTACTCTTGTACAAATAACATCTCCCACTTTGGTTTTCATCTCAATGGATATCAAATTTCCATTTTGATAATGATACAAGGTGCTATTTCCATCAGGGGTTTCAACTTCAAAAGAATGCTCTTCAATTTTATTTATATTGATAAATCCTGTATGCATGTTTGAGAATACCACTTGGTGATCCATAGGCTCTTTAAAGTACATATCAACTATACAATAATTGATCGCTCCCTCCATTGAGGTGATCTTATTATTCTTTTCAATCTTGTACTTCTTGTTATCCACTTTTTCAACATGTGAAACAATATCTTCACTACCCCTATTTGAATGTCGATAGCATTTACTGATCATTAGACTTCCGTTCTTTTTGATCAGTTCTATTTCTGATTCAACGTGCACAGAAAATGCCAAAATACTTACATCTGTATTGGTAGTTAAGTCAAACAACTCTTTATCACCTTCAGTCTTTTTTAGAGCATATATATGTCCTATTGACTTACCCTTGAATTCTACATTGAATGTATGTTTAACAACTTGTGCATGACTCCCTAATTGAATTAGCACTATCAATAAGCAGCTTAATAAAGATTTCATGATTCAATTATTTATCCATTGCACAGCGGAAGCCCAAATGACCCATACCAGTATCTCGGGTATTTCTCATTCTTCTTGCTACTCTGTAGCCACTGCAATAGCTGTCACTACATAAATAAGATCCTCCTCTTAAGACAAACTTTTCTCCATAGGGATCACCTGGATCGTAGGACACTTTGGGACCCGTGGGATCAACTGAAGTTAAGATGTTTTCATCCTTATACGCCCAATGATGGTATTTGTCAGAACACCACTCCCAAACGTTTCCAGCCATATCATATAAGCCGTATCCATTTGCTGGATAAGATCGGATGGGAGCCGTGTGGTAAAATCCATCTTCCTCACTATTTCTAAAAGGGAAAGTTCCTTGCCAGAAATTGGCCTTGTCCATCGACTCAGAAGCTCCTTCATTTCCCCAAGGATATTTTGGATCGTCCAAACCACCCATGGCCGCCCACTCCCATTCTGCTTCAGTTGGTAAACGCTTTCCGACCCATTGGGCATAAGCCAAAGCATCATCGTAGCAAATGTGAACTACGGGGTGATCCATGATATCTTCAATACTACTACCAGGTCCAAAAGGCTGTTGCCAATTGGCTCCTATGGTCCATTCCCACCATTGAGTAAGATCTCTTAAATCAACGGGGCCTTCCGTTGCTTTAAACACCAAGGATCCTGCCTTTAAAACAGAGTCCGCTGGTCTCGGAGTTTCTGGTGGTAAATTTTTACTCAAATCGTTCCAATCTACATCTCTCTCGGCCACTGTTAGATATCCAGTAGCTTCTACAAATTCCATGAACTGAGCATTGGTTACCTCGTTGATGTCCATATAAAAAGAAGAAACTTTCACCTGGTGTCTTGGAAACTCATCGGGTTCACCTTGATCTGATTTCGCTCCCATGCTAAACTCCCCTGCAGGAATTAAGACCATTCCTTCTGTGGAAGCCGTTTTTTTCTTTGAACTAACTTCTTCCTTGTCTTGAGACTTTATAAAAGCTTCCTTGGCTTGTTCTTTCTTTTCAGAAGAGCTGCAAGCTATGAGCAATGAAAAAAGTCCGAGAATAGTTGTCCGTAGAATGTTTCTAATCATTTCAGAAGTAAAAGGGATAAAGGTAAGGAGGAACTACTCTTGTTTTTCAGTAGAATCGGGAATACTAATGGATATCCTATCTATCCAGAAAGGAACAACTACTTGTTTTGGACGATTCACATGCTCATCATGAAGATGACTATACTCATCTTTGACAGTGATAGTTACCAAGTGCTCGCCATTTTCAAAATCCGATAAATCCATCATCGCCGTCACACCAATATCAAAATTCGTCTTAGAAGCTGAATACCATCTGAGATCCTGAGTAATCCCATCAATGCGCACTTCTATGATCTCTGAGAAATATCGATTTTCAAACTCAACTGCTGTAGCTTCGATCAAAACATCATTCACTTTGTCATATCGGACATAAACTTCTTGATAATTGCCACTAACCACTTTAGACCCCAAGCCAAATGGTCTAGATTTTCCATCCTCCCAATTATCCATATAATGCAAATCTGCAACAGTGCTATACATAAAATCATATTCTGCAGAGAGCTTGGCCCTTTGCCAACGATAATCTCTGTCGTCCAATACATTTGGCCAATGCTGTACTTTGTAGAGGGAAGAGTAGGCATTCAAAATGGCTATGACTGAGAAGACGATTGCTCCCATAACAAAGCGCCACTTCTTGATATTAGTACTGAAAAGGGAAAGAGATTTCTGATAAACTGGTCGAAAACTCAGGAAATCATAGAATTTGAAAGGTAGGTAAGTGATGTAAGAAAGAAGTGGAATCCTTCTCAACAAACCAAAGCTTATCAAGTCTAAAATGTAGATAAGCATGAGATTAATAGTGACCCCATAACTACTTTCTGCTATATCACTACCCCATACTATTTCAATTAACAAGGCAAGTAGGACTGAAAAGACAGTGATCACAATCAAACCAAATAAAGCAAAAGCAGAAATGATCGACATGTACATGACCAAGCCACAATTCTTATCGACTCTAACGATTTGTTCTCGGAGGTCTTTACTTCCTGTATTGATGAACTGAAATGGCTTCTTCCAAGCTAATCTCTCTTCCCGAATACCTTCTGGAAACACATAATTGATGCAGATCAATGACAACCAATAGCCCCTTAGAATTAAATGTAGACTAAAACCCAATGTGAGAACTTTCAATCCTATCATTCCAACGATCATGACTAGTCCCGCTCCAGGAACATGATTGGTCACACGAATTGATTGAATCCAATCAATGTAGAAATCAGAGAGTTGAAAAAGAGAAAAGATGGCACCTCCAGAGATCAAGAGTTCCAATTCCCAAGAATTCTCTTGCAAGTTTTTCAACCAGTTCGGCAATCTACCTTCTTGTTGACCATTCTCCATGCCTTAAAGATTTGACTTTTTTTCGATTAATGGAAATCCATTGAGAGAAACAAAATCCATTGGCTGGGTGTAAGTTTGTAGAATGAGCAGTATGCAAGAGATCAAGGTTGATGGGATGGATTGCGCCAATTGTGCAATGGGCGTTCGTAAGGGTCTTGAAAAGCTAGGCCTTGAGAAAGTCAATGTCGATTTTGCTTCTGGAGAAGTCAACTTTCTGAATAGCAAAGAGATCGCCTCAAGATCGATCGAGAAGCAAATTGAAAAGTTGGGCTATTCAGTTCGATCAGAAGAAGAAGCAATTAATTCTAGTTCATGGAGTAAGATCGAAAAGAAATTCTATTTCTGTCTGCTCTTTACCTTGCCCCTCTTCTCTCACATGTTCTTGCCTTTTGAGTTTTTACATAATCCCTTGGTTCAATTTACCTTATCTATTCCTGTGATGATCGTTGGATTACTTCATTTTGGAAAAAGTGCTTTTTATTCCATCCGGAATGGGGTACCTAATATGGATGTTTTGATCTTCATTGGATCTAGTTCTGCATTCATATACAGCTTGATCGGAACTTTCTATTTCAACTCTAATGCGGAACATTATCTCTTCTATGAGACAGCTGCTACCATCATCACCCTTGTTCTTTTGGGCAATGTATTGGAGCATCGCTCAGTAAATAAAACCACTTCAGCTATTGGAGATTTGACCAAGCTTCAAAATCCTCAAGCACGTAGAATCTTAGTCGATGGTCAGATAGAACTCATTGATGCTAGTGAATTGCAACTGAGTGATATTGTTCAGTTGAATCAAGGAGATCGAGTTCCCGCAGACGGAAAAGTATATTCTGGTGATGCTTATTTCGATGAATCCATGTTGACTGGGGAGAGCGATCAGATCCACAAGTTCAAAGGAGATCGCCTCATTGGTGGAACCATCCTAAGCGAAGGGAATCTGCAGATGATCGTGAATCGAATTGGAGAGGATACAGTTTTATCAAAGATCATTGACTTGGTGAAGAAAGCCAGAGCAGATAAACCTGATATTCAGCGATTGGGAGATAAGGTCAGCGGCATTTTTGTTCCAGTAGTTGTAGGAATAGCTATATTGACCTTTCTAGGATGGATGCTCTTTACGGAGGTCGCCTTTTCAGAAGCATTGATGAACGCCATAGCCGTATTGGTAATTTCTTGTCCTTGTGCCATGGGATTAGCAACCCCCACAGCAGTAATGGTTGGATTGGGCAGAGCTGCGAAAGAGGGCATATTGATCAAAGGAGGACAAACCATAGAAGAATTTGCCAAGATCAATGCCATTGTATTTGACAAAACTGGTACGCTTACCAAGGGAAAATTGAAATTGAGCAAAGTGCATTTGTTCAGTGATCTAAGAAAAGAGAAGATCCACAGTATCATTTACTCCATGGAGCAGTTCTCCTCTCACCCTATTGCCAAGTCATTGATCGCAGAATTAAAGGAAAAAGGTACTTCCTCTATTCCGATGCTCGATATCAAAGAAGAAAAGGGAAAAGGAATGAGCGCGAAAGACATGAATGGCTTTGAATACCAACTGGGATCTAAAGATTGGATCGCTAAAGAGCAAGCTAGCGAATACCAACTCTACTTGTCAAGAAATGGAGAATTGATAGCAGGAATCGAGTTGGTTGATGAAACACGAACAGGAGCGAAAGAATGCATTGAGAACTTTAAGAATGAAGAGATTGATGTCCATCTTTTAAGTGGCGACAGAAGATCAAAGGTTGCTCAATTAGCCATTGAAATAGGTATTGAGAACTACAAAGGAGAACAACTACCCGAAGACAAGATCAAACAGCTAGAATCAATTAGCAAAAGGTCCGTAGTTGCAATGGTTGGTGATGGAATCAATGACGCACCGGCATTGAGCAAGGCTGATGTTGGAATATCCTTGAGTGATGCCAGTGAAATTGCGATGCAATCTGCTCAAGTTATCCTATTAAAGTCCAATGACCTAGGGATTGTATTTAAAGCCTTCCGGATTAGTCAGCATACTCTTCTCACGATCAAACAAAATCTTTTCTGGGCTTTCTTTTACAATGTACTGGCCATTCCTCTTGCTGCCTTGGGCTTTCTCAACCCAATGATAGCAGCTTTATCAATGGCCTTTTCCGATGTGATCGTGATCGGGAATTCATTAAGGTTGAGATACAAAAAGATCTAGAAATTAATGCGAACCGCTTCTCCTGTCAGGAGTCCTGGTTGAAAATTGGGAATTTCAGTCCCATTGATAGCAATACTTACTGTATTCGGTCCAGAAGTACCCTCGTTCAACGCAAATACAACTAGATCGTTTGCTCCAAGCCTTAGCAAGGAAGTTGAAAAATTAAAATCTGTACCTGCGTTCAATAAAGTATGGTTCTCAATGATCCATTGCCCATTGAGATAAACAGATACTATGTCTCCGTCTTCAGCTGCATTGTCCCATAGTCTTATAGTGAATACCGACTGATTTCGTGGTATGTTCACTTGATTCTGGTTCACATTGTATGTTGATGGATCCAGGATGGCACATGGATTATTGATTCTGATCTGTAATTTATTACTTGATACTTCCAACTCATTTTGTGTCTTGAAGTCTAAAATAATATGACTCAAAATTGCGGCATCGGCATTGGAGAAACTGGCTTCAAATTCATAGTTGGCATTGTCATTTCCAATCGTAATCTCTTCTCTTGGAACTATTGAATTAAAGGAAAGAGCCGTTAGTCTTCCATTATTATTCTGATAAAATTCAGGTTCATTAATAAGCCGGAATAGGCAATCCGGACTTTTATTGAAGTCGAAATTCACTCGAGCTCTGATCTTGGTGGAGTCAGAACATGGATCCTCAATTAACTGATAAAAGGGAGTAGAGATCTTAAAACGCTTGCACTCATCCTGTTCAATCCTAATGTCAATGTCCTTATCCGTGCAGGAAGCTAAGATCAAGCCAATCAAGATCAATGCGATATTTCTTCTCCTCATCATCTTACTCTTTGACCTTAATTTGTAATGTGCCGCTTTTCTTCATGTTGGATTGAAGAATGATCCGGTGCTTTTTTACTCCATCATCTACCCAAAGAGCGGCAGTATTTGGTTTGATATCTCCCAAGTTCAAAGCATGTAGCACAAAAGTGTTCACCCCTTCTAATAGCTCAACTTCCATCTCATATTTCTCTTTGGTCAAGGAGTGATCTTCCAAGATCCATTTGTTGTTCAGCATCAAGGAAACCCTATCCCCATCTACAGTTTGATGATCCCAAATAGATATTATCACCTTCTTACTCTTCACCTTGATCCTATCAGTGATCACTTGTTCTCGGTCCATGGCTGGTGGGGAAACTACTGTATCTTCTTTCTTGGATACATCAATGGCAATCTTATCCAGATCCAGTTTCTTCACCTTCTCCTTCTTGTTAAAATGCAGCAATCTAAAATCATAACGCAGACTGAGGCTGATGGAGTTCCCATTGGAACTCAATTGATCTGAACTCAATTCATCTCCTCCATTGTTGGTGACTGAATAACTGCTTTGATAAGCCTCTGACTGGCCGATGTTATATCGAAGTCCAATGCTCAATAAGTTTCCTTTGTAGAACTTCTGCTGAAAGCCGATCTCTGGAATGAAAGAATAATTATTCTCTTCGAAGGCTGTGGTGTATTCCAAGTTTCGATCAATGTTCAAGCTACTAATATTAATACTACTCGTTTCACTTGCACTACCACCTCCGTAATTTTGAAAAGAAACAGCCAACTTCCCATACAAGTAAGAATCAGTCTTCCCAATCTTGTAGCTGGTAGAGACTGCAAAAAAGTAATTCCAATAGTAATAACTATTGTTGATGTCGATCGAAAAATCTTCTACTTCTCTACTAAAATCTTCATCGCCCAATCGGGCTCTTCCCCAATGTTGTCCAATTCCTGTCTCTATTGTAAATAGATCAAAGAATCTAATACCGAGGTTGATCTGTCCGCCAAGAGTGGGTGAATAAGCTTTTTGAACCAATACATTATTGCTGAATTCGGAACCGCTAAGAACTCCTGCATCCAATTCACCTCCAACATACAATTCAGCTTGAGACCATGCAGCTAAAGGAAAGCTTGTGGTAATTAGTAGTAGATATAGGATCTTCCTGAAGCAGTGCATGGAAGTGTAAAAGTGAGCAGAAATTTGATTTATCCAATTCCTAACTCGTAATTCGTAGTTCTATTTGAAGAATGAATTATTCACGATCAGATATCATTGAATACTACGAGCAATGCGAAAATGCCTATCGTGATGCTTGGGGAATGGATCACAACAAACAATTGAATCTTGGTCTTTGGGAAAAAGGGACTAAGAATCTCGGTCAAGCCTTGTTCAATTTGAATGAAAGGATTGGCGAATTAGCTGAGTTAAATGAAGACTCAATGGTCCTTGATGCAGGATGTGGAGTTGGAGGAACAGCCATTCATTTGGCCAAAAAATACGGATGTAGAGTAAAAGGGATCAGCATTACCGAGCGACAAATAGAATTGGCAAAGAATAACGCCGCAGATGCAGCTGTTGGAGATCTAGTTGAATTTGAAGTCATGGATTTTTGCAATACGACTTTCAAAGATGAAAGCTTTGATGTGATCATTGGAATGGAAAGCATCGTCTATGCCGAGCCTAAAACTGATTTTCTGAAAGAAGCTCATCGATTGTTGAAGGAGGATGGACGATTGGTATTGGCCGAGAATCTGCAAGGGAAAGCAACCCTAGATAAAAAGGAAGATGAGATCCTATACCTGAAAGGATTCAACGGTTGCAAGGTAAAATCCTTGGATACTGAAGAACAGTATAGAAGAAATTTAAATGAGCTTGGATTTAAGAGAATAAGCTGTGAAGATAAAAGTAAGGAGGTCCGACCTTCTATCTTGCGATTGAGAAGATTCTATTATGCTGCCTGGGCTTATAACAAATGGCATCGCTTGATCGGCAAGCCATTTAGTGCCACTCAAGAAGCGAATACCACCATGTGCTACTACTTACTAAGTGGCTTGGACAAAGGACTTTGGAAGTACGGTTTGATCAAAGCAGTAAAGGAAATATAATATTGCTCAATTACTGGATTCCAGGATTTAAGGATTATAGGATTCAATAAATCAATTTCTTAGTGAAATGAAAAAAATAGACTATCAACCATTTAAAGAGCTCAAAATCATTGAGTTGGCTTCCGTTTTAGCCGGACCTTCTGTAGGAATGTTCTTTGCTGAATTGGGAGCAAGAGTCATTAAGATAGAGAATCCAAATATTGGAGGAGATGTTACTCGTTCCTGGAAACTGGCTAGCGAAGATCCTTCCCACCCCTACTCTGCCTACTATTCAAGTGTAAATTGGGGGAAGGAAGTTTGGATGATGGACCTCAAGAATAAAGAAGATCACCAGCGATTGATTGCTGAATTAGCTGACAGTGATATTGTGATCTCGAACTTGCGCCCCTCCTCTGCTAAAAAATTAGGACTGAACGCTGAAACTCTTCAAAAACTCTATCCTAATCTTATTTATGGTGAGATTTTGGGCTTTAGGGGCAAGAAACGCTTGGCCTATGATGTGGTTCTTCAGGCTGAATGTGGATATGTTTCCATGAATGGTTCAGCCCTCGGCGAAGAAATTAAATGGCCACTGGCCATTATAGATGTGTTTGCGGCCCATCAACTGAAAGAAGGATTATTGTTAGCCTTATTGGAGAAGGAAAGAAGTGGACGTGCAGCACATGTCAGTACCAGTTTATTTGAAGCTGGAGTGAGCAGTCTGACCAATCAAGCTACCAATTGGCTGATGGCCAATCACATTCCCAAACCCATAGGAAGTCTCCACCCCAACATTGCACCTTATGGTGAAACATTTAGTTGTAAAGATGGCAAGAAGATCATTTTAGCGGTTGGCAACGACCTTCAGTTCAAATGTCTTTGTGAATCGCTTGGATTAGAAGAATTAATCCATGACGAACGTTTTAGCGATAATCAATCAAGGGTTAAAAACAGAACAGAGCTTCATCAAATACTCTCCAAAGGATTTCAACAAGAAGATCGAGCAGCATTAATGGATACTCTTTTGAATGCTTCAGTTCCAGCAGGCTCACTCAGAAATGTAAAAGAAGTTTTTGAACTTGAAGAGTCTGAAAACATGCTCCTAGAAGAAGAGAAAGAAGGGAAAAAGCTGACCACAGTGAGTTCAAATGCCTTTCAATTGAAATTCAGAAGCTGAACTTAGATCAATTGGCAACTACTATCTTTTTGACTTCACCCTTATAACTCAGATAGTAGATTCCCTGATTCCAGTCAGATGTCTGAACAAGAGTATTTCTTTCACTAATTGTTTGTCTCATGACTTCTTTCCCATGCAGGTCATAGATAATTAGAAACTCATCTTCATTGAAGTTAGAAGTCTTGAAAAAGAAGTGATCAGTTGTTGGATTTGGATACACTTTAAAGTTAGATTGCTGTGCATTCAATTCATCAATTCCAATAATGAAGATGTATACGCAATTTGAAGTATCAGAACATACTCCATTATCGACAATTAGCTTGTAAGAGCCAGTTGTGTCAGGTTTGTAACCTCTTCTGGTAGCAGCACTGATCACACTATCCCCGTCGCAGCTATACCACTGATACGAAGCTTGGGGATGATCCTCGAAGGCAAAAAGCGAATCGCCAGTATTGACAATCCTCAAGTCAAGATCGCGAATCTCTAAATCCAAGATAATTGTTGAATCACATCCTATGCTATTGGTCAAGACATCGGTATACATTCCAGTCTTGGTATAGGTATTTCCATTCTGTGCCCAGGTATAGGAAACACAGGCAGTTGCACTCTCAGTGCTTGAGGTAGAACTATTGATGGTGAGATCTAAAGTGACTACAGAATCGCATCCTATTGAGTTGGTTAGGTTAAAGGTTGCTGTATTGTTATTGCTGAAGTAAGTAATTCCGTCTATCCAGACCAAAGAATCACAGGCTACTTGAACATCCATAGCCGAAGTAGGCTGATTAATTGTGAGGTCCAATTGATAGTATGCAGTATCACAACCTATAGAGTTTCTCAATGTATCAAAATAATTACCGCTCGTAGTATATGTAAGTCCACTCCTATCCCAAAAGAAACTGCCACAAGACGTTTGGGTTTGAGCTATAGTATCTTTAGAAATAGTATCTAAGACAGTTACTGTAGCCATAGCGCTATCTCCTTGGAAATGAAGCCAAACAGTGTTTACACCAATTTCGCTGCAATCATAAAAAAGTTGATTCATGATTGACAAATCAGTATCCTTTGCTATAAAAATGAAGCCTCCGCAATTATCTGAAGAACCGTTATTTATGTCACTCACAGTAATTGATCCAGCACCAAAACGGTTTAAGAAAATAGTATCATCCTTCGTAATAATTGTCGGAGGGATGGTGTCTAGAACAGTTACTGTTGCAGCTGCAGTATCTCTATTACCATCCGCATCTATAGCAATCAATCTAACTGTATTGGCACCGATATCCGTGCAATCCAAATTTCCATTCAATACCTGTAAATTGGCAATAGAGCAATTGTCATTACTTCCATTGTCAATATCAGAAGGAATTACAGTTACTTGTCCTGCAGGATCCAAATAAACCGAAGCATTCTGGGTAATTGCAGTAGGCGGGGTAATATCATTTGAATTGATGATCGCAAGATCGGTAGCGGTGCATCCCTGGAAATCAGTAACGGTTACATCGTAGAGCCCAAAACCTACATTGGTCAAGAAAGCCGATGTGCTTGAATTGCTCCAAGCATAAGTATAAGGAGGGGTGCCCCCACTGGCTTGCACCGTTGCACCACCATCTGTACTATTGAAGCAACTTGCATTGCTATCTAATTGAACAGTAGTAGTGATAGCGCTTGGTTGATTGATGATTACAGAATCTACTACCGTTGCACCTAAATTATCACTAAGGGTTAGGGTATAAGTTCCTGCAGCTAGATTGGTCAAACTTTGAGTATTGGCAGTATTGCTCCAATTGTATGTATAAGGAGAAGTTCCACCACTGGGCATTGCATTGGCTGAACCATCGTTTGAGCCGTTGCAGCTAAGATCTACCTTCAATATTGTAACTGAAAGCTGACCATAAGATTGATTAAATAGAAAAAACAGGCCAATAAAGAAAAGAAGGGGTAGCCAACCTCTTGATCTGAGCAAAGATGTCATAGTTAAACAATTGAACCATCTAAAAATGCTTCTTTTTTCGGAGAATATCAATTAAGATACAGGCTTTTAAGCAATTCTAGGTATTAATACTCTTAAAACAAGGCAATTAGGAATCCAACTCCCTATTGATCAATTTCATCAATCTATCTGCCTCCTTTGCATTGAGTCGCATACCGAAAGGAATCACTTTTCCATTGACGGTGAAAGCCAATTGTTCGCCGCCAATTACCCAATAGGAGTCGGCAAAAGCTCTGGTAAATGAAGTTCCTTCGTCTGAAATGGTTCTTACCTTGTTCATCAGATCTTTTCTATAGGGTTTTAAAATCCCTCTGTTGTAATATGTTCTACCATATTGGATTTCCTCTTCTCCAATAAAGATCTGTTCTTCTCCACCTCTTCTCCATCTCCAAGCTTTGACCACCATGTATTCAAAATAGACCCAGAAAGCAGCGAAGATCAATATCATTCGTCGCAACTCATTATCTTCAGAAATAAATACCTGAGAAAAGATCGCCAAGCCACAGAGGGTCCATGCCAATAGCCAAACATCTAACATCTTTTGTTTGGATTGATCGTAGAATGAGCGGATCTTGATCAATTTTCCTCCCTCTACTTTCTCTTCTGAAATGCGCTTCATAGGATAAATTTCAGACAAAGGTAAGGGAAGAATTTGCCCGTGGTACGGATTTTGTAAATTTGGAAAATTCAAAACCCAATCAGCAAAATACGCTACATGAAAAAGTTCGCATTAATTCTCTTATCAAGCTTCTTGTTTTTAGGCCTTTCAGCACAACCAGAAGATAAAAAAATTGCCAAGATAGCCTTTGAAATGGTGGATGGTGAATACGAAGATGCTGCCTACAAGGCATCCAAACTTTTAGAAGATCCTGAATACAGAAGAAATGGTTGGGCATATTATTACTTGGCTCAATCCTATTTCGAGATCTCAAAGAAGATCGAGCTTCAAGAGAAGTATCCCAAGGCCATCAAAGAGTCGTTGAAAGCCACCTACAAGATGGCTAAATACAAGGACAAGACCGATGAGAACATGGAAGTGTATCAAGAAAGTGAAGAGTTCAGAATGAAACTCAAAGATTCTGTGATCACTATCTCGGAGATTTATTACGACAATGAGAATCCAAGGAAGGCAGCCTACTACTTGGGCAAGATCGTCAAGTTCGATGAGGACGACTATGCGGTTTGGTTGATGAAAGGAGTATATGAGATCAAGTCTAGAAACATTGGTGAAGGAGTTAAAAGTATTCTTCTGGCAATGGATAGCTTGAACGAGGATTATGTTCCAGATGAAGTATCTGCCCAAACTTTGGTTGATGCTTTAGAAGAGTATGCCATGATCATTCAAAGTGGAGAATACGATCAGTACTTCTCTGCCTACAAATTTGAGCCTACCCAAAAAGATGTTGATGAGGCCATGGCCATGAAGGAAGACTTTAAAAAGTACATCAGAGGAGAGGTGGTTGATAAGGATGAACGTAAAAAAGAATCTGAAACCATTTTCAAAACCTTCCGCTCAGTGGAGGAGGATGAAGATGATGACGAATAGTTTTTTCGATTAAAGATTATTTATAGAAGGCTCGGATGAATTCCGAGCCTTTTATTTTGGTTTTGGATTGGCACAGTGCATCCTGATCAATTTCTTTCGCCTATACAGAAGTATTCTCTTTTCTACTTTTTGGTGGGCAAATTGTCCTGTTCATTTTCTTTTGCGTGAAAAGAAAACGAACCAAAAGAAAGCACGGCTTTTATCGAGGAATTTTCTTTGGTAAGCCTTTTCTGACAGAACTGACCCCTCTAGATCAAAAGAAACCGCAAGCCAAAAAGTGGCGCTGCGCTGGATTTCCACTTATTTGTCTTTCTATTCTAGCGCTAAAAGCGTATCCCGCCTTTAGCGGGATTAATTGGCCTTGGCTAGATCTGGTAGAATTACCAGCTCAAATGAAGTTCGATCGAACCCTTGTTTGAGCACAGCCATTCCCGACTTGTTCGGGACTAATGGCGTTTGCGAGTTGGGGTGAGATAGCGGAATGTAGCTGAGTAATTCAAGAGATCTAGGCACAGCCTTGATTTTTGCATCACTTTGTATCCTTCGGCCGCCACCCGCGTGCCGCTGAAGCTTAAGCGGAGGCGCAAAGGCTAGCCTGAGGGCAAGGCAAGACAAAGTGATAGAAAGAAAAATTCTTTTAAACCTCTAAGATCAAAAACTCTTTAGTTGGAACTTCCATCTTCTCCAAGAGTTCTGGAACCAACTGATCTCCTTTGATCAATAGCAATTCGATCATGCTCTCTCTCCTCTCTTGAAGAGAACCATTGGGTGCTATTTCTGCAAGTAAGGATTTGATCTTGTTAACTTGAACCTCATTCTTTCTTCTTTGGGAGCGGATCAACTTATCTTTTAATGCTTCCAGCCACTTTTGGAGTCTGACTTCCTGAGCTTCCACATGTGGACCTAAGCTTGCATCTTCCTTTAGGCTTTTCTTCTTTAGTCCTTCCCATAGGTCATGAAAGTCAGAGATCTCTTTCTTGATGAGCAATTCTTCGCTACTTTGATCTGTAACCCAGCTTTTTACTAGATCTCCTTCTCTTTCAAACAGCTGTTGCCAGTCCAACTGAAGTTCATTGACAATAGCCGACTCTTTTTCTTTAAGATATACTATGGAGTTCCTCAAAAGAAGCACAGGAAAATCCAATTTGAACTCATCAAAATTTGCTTTCAATTGCAACCAATAGGCGATCTCTCCTCCTCCACCGATATAGGCGACATTGGGAAGGATCTTCTCTTGATACATCGGTCTCATCAATACATTCGGACTGAAACGCTCTGGATGCTCTTCTAATTCAGCAATTAGATCCTGGTCCAAGATCTTTTTCTTTGAATCAACTAGAATGTAGTCTTTGCCATCAAACTCAATTCGTTCACGACCTTCATTGAGGTAGAAGAGATTGATCTTTCTCGGATTTACTTGAATCTTATAGGACTTTCCGAGAGCTTCACTCTGATGATTCACTGATGATTCAGTTGAAAACTGACTCAATTCCTTTCTAAACTCAGGTATAAAGCTTCTTTTCAATTCTGGATCATCTCCATCTATTATCACCAATCCTTCATCTCCAAACAATTGATGATAAAGCGTTCGACAAGAATTGGCATACTTATCTTGTTTCAAATAACTATTGGTGAATAGCTGTATGACCTTCTCTGCATTCCCGCTGTAATTAGCAAGTTCAGACTTTAATTGATCTAGTATGGATCCCAGTCCTTCATTGTCCAATCTTCCAACAGCACCTTTACTATCTCTATTCCACTGATACTTCTCCCCTTTAAAATAGAAGTGATCTACTTCTTCAAAATCATGGTCCTCCGTTGCCATCCAAAAGACCGGAATAAAATTGAAATCTTGCTGTTGCTCGTTCAACACCCTAGTCAACTTGATCACACTGAGGATCTTGTACAATGAATACAAGGGACCACCCATCAAATTCAATTGATGACCAGTAGTAATGGTTAATGAATTCTCCTCTCTTAAAAGTTCAATGTTTGTTGCTGTAAGCTTGCTCTTCTTAAGATCAATACCTCCTTCATCATACTGTGACAGTAATCGATCTGCTAGTAATCCTCTTTGTTCAGGCTCAAATTGACGAGCATTGGCAGCTTCTAAAATGCCTTCAATGCTAGGAGAATATCGATAAAAGTCTTTCAGAGAATTTTTCTGATCCAGATAATCCAGGATCAAGGAAGAAAATTTATTGGTGGAACGAAAGGGGATTCCAGAAACCTTCATTATTGCTCCACAATTTCGCCAAAAAGATCGAAATGCTCTGCTCTGTGGATCTTCACCATGGCAAAATCTCCAAGTCGCACATATGCATCATCAGGAACCAATACTTCATTGTCTACTTCAGGAGAGTCAAATTCCGTTCTTCCAACCCAATAACCGTTCTCCTTTCTATCAAATAAGACCTTGAAGGTCTTTCCAACTTTTTCTTGATTCAGATCAAAGGAGATATCACTCTGAATATCCATGATGCGATCTGCCCTTTCTTGCTTGACCTCTTCTGGAACATCATCTGTCAGTTGATAGGCATGTGTGTTCTCTTCGTGTGAATAAGTAAAGATCCCCAAGCGATCAAATCGCATCTCTCTTACCCATTCTTCCATCTCTTTGAAATCCTCTTCGGTCTCTCCTGGGTAGCCAGCGATCAAGGTGGTTCTGATCGCCATATTTGGAACTTTCTCTCTGAATTGCTGAATGAGCTCCGTGGTTTTCTCCTTGGTGGTTCCTCTTCTCATCGACTTCAAGATCGAAGTAGAAATGTGTTGAAGTGGGATATCAATGTAATTGCAAACTTTTGGTTCTTCTTTGATCACATCCAATACATCCATTGGAAAACCTGTTGGAAAGGCATAGTGTAAACGGATCCATTCTATTCCTTCCACTTTTACTAACTCTTTAAGAAGAGTTGCTAGCTTTCTCTCTTTGTAGAGATCCAAACCATAATAAGTCAAGTCTTGAGCGATCAAGATCAACTCTTTTACTCCTTGAGCTGCTAATTGCTTGGCATGAGCCACCAATTCTTCTATTGGTGTTGATCTATGGCCACCCCTCATTAAAGGGATCGCACAAAATGAACAAGGTCGATCACAACCTTCCGCGATCTTGAAATAAGCATAATGAGCCGGAGTGGTAATCAAACGCTCGCCTACTAGTTCTTTCTTGTAGTCTGCTTTGAGGGTTTTTAGCAGTCTTGGTAACTCTCTAGTTCCAAAAAAGGCATCGACCTCTTCAATCTCTTGCTCTAATTCTTCTCTATACCTTTCTGATAAGCAACCCGTCACATATAGCTTCTCCAATAAGCCATTCTTTTTGGCTGCTGCAAAATTGAGGATGGTATCAATTGACTCTTGTTTTGCATTATCAATGAATCCGCAGGTATTCACAATAACGATCTCAGAGTCATCTTGCTTGCTTTCGTGCTCTACTTCGAACTCGTTAGCCTTCAACTGAGACATCATCACTTCAGAGTCAAAGAGATTCTTTGAGCAACCCAATGTGACTACATTCACCTTATTCTTGCGAAGTGACTTGGTCTTCATCCTTTACTTACTAAATAAGCTATCTACGAACTCCTTTCTATTGAATACCTGTAGATCTTCCATTCCTTCTCCTACCCCAATGTATTTGACTGGGATCTTGAATTGATCAGAAATACCGATGACCACTCCGCCTTTTGCAGTGCCGTCTAATTTGGTCAAGGCAAGAGCATTTACCTCTGTAGCTGCTGTAAACTGCTTTGCTTGTTCAAAGGCGTTCTGACCTGTAGAACCGTCCAATACCAATAAGATCTCATGAGGTGCATTGGGTATTACCTTTTGCATTACCTTTTTGATCTTGCTTAATTCGTTCATCAAATTCACTTTGTTGTGCAATCTCCCCGCGGTATCGATAATAGCAACATCTGCGTTCTTTGATACTGCCGATTGCAATGTGTCAAAAGCAACTGATGCTGGATCTGCATTCATACCTTGACTAACAATTGGAACTCCAACTCGTTCAGACCAAATGGTCAGTTGGTCTACTGCTGCAGCTCTAAAAGTATCAGAAGCTCCAAGTACTACGGATTTACCCATTTGCTTCAACTGATAGGCCAGTTTACCAATGGTTGTAGTCTTCCCAACTCCATTGACTCCTACAACCATAATGACGTAAGGCTCATTCTGCACTGGGATCTGGAGTTGCTCGTAATCGGAGGTATTATTCTCTTCCAATAGAGAAGCGATCTCATCTCTGAGAATGCCGTCCAGTTCAGAAGTGCTGACATACTTATCTTCCGCAACTCTCTCTTCAATTCGCTCGATGATCTTCAAAGTGGTATTTACACCCACATCAGAAGTGATCAATACTTCTTCTAGATCATCTAATACCTCATCATCTACCTTGCTCTTTCCAACAACTGCACGACTGAGCTTCCCAAAGAAACTTTCCTTGGTTTTACTCAAACCTTCGTCTAGCTTTTCTTTCTTCTCTTTTGAGAAAATATTAAAAATGCCCATGATTTACTGCATAAAAAAGGCTTCTCTCAATTTGAAAGAAGCCTTTACGAATATCTTAATTTCACTTATTTCTTTTCGAAAAAATCCTTCACTTTCTCGTTAGGAACCATCTCTTCTTTAAAAGAATAAGCACCGTTTTTCTCTGACTTCACCATTTTGATCACTTTGGTGTAAGCCTTTCCTGCTCCGGTTTGTAGGGTTGCAACTGTCTTCTTAGCCATTTCTTCCTAGTTTATTTGATCTCTTTGTGTACAGTGTACTTCTTCAAGATCGGATTGTATTTCTTCAACTCCATTCTATCTGGAGTGTTCTTTCTGTTCTTGGTAGTGATATACCTTGAAGTACCTGGCATTCCACTGTCTTTGTGCTCAGTACATTCTAAGATTACCTGAATGCGATTACCTTTTCCTTTTTTCGCCATTTTTCCTCTCTTAATTTACGGGACGGCAAATTTAACTAAAATTTCCCTATCCACTTCAGCTTTTTTGGAATAATTTATCTGCTCTATTTCGACCTTTCATTATGCATGAACTCTTCGATCTCATTGCTCTTTCTAGGAGAACAAGCTGATAGATTTACTGGCCCCTTCTCTGTGATCAAAATATCATCTTCAATACGCACACCTATGTTCCACCATTTGGGATCACAATCCGAGCCTTCTGCAATATAGATTCCTGGCTCAACGGTTATGACTTGTCCTGCTTTCAATGGTCCGTAAAGTCCTGGATCATGTACATCCAGACCCAAATAGTGAGAAGTACCGTGCATGAAATAATTTCTTACTTCGGAAGGGTCTTTTACAATACCCAACTCTTTTAATCCTTGATACACCACTTTGCTTGCAGTCATATGAGGAAGCCAAAAGCTATTGCCTTCTTTAGCGCTATCAATACCAGCTGACTGCGCTTCATATACAATATCATAGATCAATTTTTCCTCCTTGGAGAATTTTCCTGAAGGCGGAATGGTACGAGTAACATCTGCAGTATATCCATGGTATTCTGCCCCTACATCGGATAGTAGAAGTCCGCCATTAATGAGTGGTCTTCTATTATTGGTATAATGCAAGATGCAAGAATTCTCGCCACTTCCTTGAATGGATGGGAATCCTGGATACTCCGCTCCTTCTCTTTTGAATACATACTCGATGATGGCTTCCGTTTGATACTCCTTCATATCCTCATTGATTTGCTTCATCAATTCGTTCTGTGCTTCACAGGTGATCTGAATGGCCTTCTCCAATAACTTCATCTCTTCTGGATGCTTTTTCTGTCTCAAACTGGCCATCATTTTTCCCAAATGCTTCTCAGCAACTTCTGAAGGCTCTCCTAGCTTCTCATTAAAGAATTGATACAAACCATCTATGTATCTAGAACTCTGAGCATTCAATCCTTCCAAGGCTTCAGGAGTAATGAAATATACTCTCTTTAGATCTTCAAATCCAGGATCAAAGTATTGGAAATCATCGGTGAGCATGACTTTGTTTACTTGCAAGGCCTCTTTAGCACCTTCTGCACCCAAGCGACGTCCGTTCCAAACTTCTGCAGAGGGGTCTCTAGGCTGTACGAACAAGACTTCATTGCTTGAATCTTTTCCAAAGCCTTGTTTTTCTTTGTAAATGATCAGCATGCCATTTGGCTCCCCGTAGCCACTTAAATAATAGAAATTAGGGTCTTGATGGTATTCATAGTAAACATCATTGGACCTTTTTCTTTCTGGAGAAGAGAAGAATACAGCCGCTGTGCTATCTGGAAGCAATGATCTTAAAGAATCGCGCATGGCAGCATGAAATGAAGCAGGTAAGTAATCTTCATCGTAAGAATAATACTGATTCACTTCCTTCTTCAAATCCAGCTCAGACTCTTCCTGAGCTACAAGAATCAAAGGAGAAGCAAGGACTAGGAGGAACAAAACTGAAATATTTCGCATGCTACAAAGATAAGGGTGGTTGTACTTCATTGACTGCCATGCATAAGTGATTTTCACCTATTATCATTTTTAATATTTTTAAAGAAAATTCAAAATCATGAACAAATCTCTACTATCCATCATCTCCTTTTCTCTTTTACTACTCTTCGTTGTAGCCTGTGAAAAAGATGATGATGAAGTTAAATCTACCAGCTCTACCAATAATTCCAGTACTAACAACAATTCTGCAGCTTGCCTTCAGCTGGATACGCTCCTCAATAATTTTGGAGGCAAGACTCTGTATATGAGCTCGAATATTTTTGTTCCTGTAAGTAACCCTGCTCCCAACCCAGTAAGCGGAATCTGTCTATTGGACGATACTATAAAAATTGAACTGGGAACATTTGGCGACAACAATCATCAATTCAGTAGAAACAACTTACAACTCTGCAGCTGGAATGATGGTTTAAGCGGTGTATTTTCCTTTGCCGAATGCATTAATGGTGAACTAAAAGTTGGAAGAGGTCCTGCCAATGCTTACTACACCATTTCTAATATGACGGATACAAGCTTAACCATTACCTATTTAGATACCGTCCAAAACGCTGCTTATAATTTTAGCGAAGCTTGGGAGGTGTTGAAGTAGAAAATCAAGCTATTACATTCTCTCTTGCATAGTCAACTAAAACAAAAGCCCCGATAATTAAACATTACCGGGGCTTCTTATATCTGTTAGCATATACTATTAGATCAAGCCTTTCGCTTTGGATTCTTTCAAACAAGCAGTTAAACCCTTCTTGTTGATGTTTCTGATTCCAGCAGCTGAAACTTTCAAAGTAACCCACGAATCGTTATCTGGGTTATAAAATTTTCTAGTGAACAAATTCGGCTCAAAAGTCCTTCTTGTTCTTCTTTTTGAGTGTGACACATTGTTTCCTGTGATCACTTTCTTCCCGGTTATCTGACAAATCTTAGACATGACTTATTTCCTCAAAATTTAGGAGCGCAAAATAAAGACTTTTTTTCATTTTGCACAAGGCAAAGATGCAAATAATTTGTAGCTTTAGAAAGCCAGTAGAAATCAACATTAGGACTACCTTCGCAGAAAAAGAACAATGATCCGAATTCTCTTCATAATTGCTCTATGCTTTACTAGCCTTTCCACCAAGGCGCAATCTTGGATAAATCTAAAAACCACTGAGGAAGTGAAGGTCTTTTACAAATTGAAGAAAGACAATAGCGGCAAAGAGGAAATTAGAATCAAAATGATCAATCAATCCAAATCTAATTTGAATGTAGATCTAGAGATTGGGTTCTACGATGCTGGTGTATTAGATCAAAGAGCTGAGATCAATGACTGTTTGAAGAAGGGACTCTTCAACAATCTCTTTAGAATTGGCCACATGATCAATTCCAAAACTCAAGAGTCTGACGGAAAATTTTCTCATTACCAGATCCAATTAATGGACTTAAAAACAGAAAAAGTTGACAAGTGTGAAGTCATGGAGCCCTAACATATTAGACATCCCAGTTGCTGTAGCAGGACTTGCAGTAGCAGCTCAGTTGATGATCAAGCTACCAGATGAAGTATCAGTTGCTCCAATCACCGGACAAAGTCTCGCCATCTTATTGATCGCAGAATTGATTGATTGGAAAAAGGGAAGCATAAGTGTTCTTCTCTACTTGATCCTTGGTGGCCTTGGCTTGCCCTTTTTTGCCGATTTTGAATCAGGCTGGTCTACCTTGACTGGTGGGTCAGCTGGTTATTTTATCGGATTTCTCCTTGCAGTAGGTATCGTTGGAGCCTGGTCTGACCGTTCCAGTAAAAGTACACTATCAACAAGTGGCAGAGCCTTAGTAGCAACATTAGTCATACTACTTTGTGGATTTATAGGACTATTGAGATTCCTTTCTCCCGCAGAGGCCTTTTCAAAAGGAATTCTCCCATTTCTTCCCGGCGCATTGATCAAATGGTTTCTTGCAGTGGTCTTATTAGCCCTGGTAAGGAGATTCATGAAGTTGATGAGCGATCTAAAAAGTGAACAGCTTTAACTGGAAAAAAATCCAGTGAAAGGCAATATTCCGACCAGACTTCCATTACTTTAGGCTATCTAATGACCTAGCATGTCTTCCAGCCCTCTAAATATTCTATTTCTACCCAAATGGTACCCTCATGAGGCAGATCCTTTTGATGGGAATTTCATTGAGAATTATGCGCATGCGATCAAAAGAATTGCCAATCTAACTGTTCTCTTCGTCCACTCTGATCCAAGAAACGATGAAGATTTTCGATTTGAAGAAACAGACAATGAAGGAATTCGGGAGATGCGAGTATTTTTCAAGAAAGCAAGAAGTCCAATTGCTCCCTTAAATAGAGTTATTAATCTCTTGCGCTACATCAAGGCACAAAGATTGGGCTATCAAAGACTATTTCAAGAAAAAGCTCCTGACCTAGTGCATGTGCATGTATTAGCAAGATCTAGTTTTTTGGCGCTTCATTTACTCAAGAAAAGAATTCCCTTCGTGATCTCTGAGCATTGGTCAGGTTATTTGCCTGAAAGTGCTGCTTTGAAGAATAGCGGTAAATCAGTCTTCTATAGAATGATTGGAAAAAAGGCTAAGGGCATTCATACCGTTACAAATCATCTTGCAGTTGCAATGAGAAATCACGGGATAGATAATCATTATCACGTAATTCCCAATGTTGTAAAAGAAGATCTATTCAGACCAATGGCTGCGGAGGAATCGGAAAAAATCAAGATCCTATATGTAGGCAACATCTTACAATCACCAAAAAGGATCTTTGATACTATTAAAGCCTTTGCGGAGATCAAACTAAAAAGACAGGATTTTCAATTGGACATTTATGGTGAGGGGAATGAGCTTGATAAAATGCAAGCTTTGATCACAAAACTGAAACTCGATCAACACATATTTTATTGTGGCACTACAGATCGAGCTGGAATTGCAATGGAGATGGCTAAAGCTGACTTTCTATTTCTGAATAGTGAGTTTGAAAATCAACCTTGTGTGATCAATGAATCTCTTTGCTGTGGAACAGCAGTCGTGGTTCCAAATATAGAAGGGATCCTGGAATTCATGGATGATGATTTTGGCTTGACCTTTCAAAGGTCTGATGAAGATGCTTTTATCTCTAGCATCCTACAAATGATGGACACCCACGAGGATTACAAGAAGGAACTTATAAGAGATAAAGCGATCAAAAGGTTTGGAGAAGAGGCAATTGCTCAGGAGTTCTTATCCTTTTATCAGAAAGCAATCAAGGAATGATCTCTAACGTCATCAATACATTTGGGAGCAAGATCCTCATAGCCCTGATCAGCTTTGCAATTCTGAGCTTGAATGCCCATTTTCTAGGTCCCAGTGGCTTAGGTACTATTGGATTGATCGTACTTGGAATCACTATTTCCCAATTGGCAGCCAACTTGATCAATGGCAGTATCATATATTTCAGCAGCAGGATCAGTAGAGGAAATTTATTGTTGATCTCCTATTTATGGTCGATCGTCTCTATAAGTCTGCTCTATTTCATTAACCAATGGGTTGGATTTTTCGAAGTCAATTATTCTTTCCACATCTATCTCCTATCCTTGTTACAAGCATTCATTAGTATTCATCTGTACATTCTATTGGGAGATGAAAAGGTAAAAAGGTTCAACCTCTTTAGCCTATTACAATCTTTGATCAATATTCTATTCCTTCTCCTCGCCTATTTTGTACTTGAAGAAATTGAGGTTTTCAGTTTTGTGAAAGCACTCTACCTATCCTATGGAATTGTATTTCTTTTTAGTGGATTAAGCATTTTGAAAAAATTAGATCTCAGACCATCTCTTCTGTCGAGCGACTTTCAACAGTGCATTCGCTATGGATTTTTCATACAAGCAGCCAACACCTTTCAATTGCTGAATTACAGATTGAGTTATTTTATTCTGGATGCATATAGCGGCAGAGCTGCCTTGGGAATGTATACGGCCTCCATACAGCTATCTGAAGCATTGCTAATTCCCGGTAGAAGCATTGCCACGGTGCAGTATGCAAGAATCTCTACAAAAGACAATGATCAATATGCTCAGAGGATCACTTTCTTATTCATGAAAATCTCCTTCCTTGTTACTTTAATTGGAAGTATTGTTCTTCTCAGCTTGCCCACTTCAGTTTATGAACTGTTTCTAGGAGAGGCCTTCTCTCAAGTGAAACTATTGATCATTTGCATGGGATTGGGATTGATTGCTTTGTCTTCTGAGATCATACTGTCTCATTATTTTTCTGGAACAGGAAGACAAGAGGTGAATAGCACCTCTTCTGCTATTGGTTTAGCAGTAACCATCATTTCTGCATTTATTCTTATTCCGAAATATGCAGCAGTTGGAGCAGCAATTAGTACTGCTCTCTCTTATTGCAGCATGTTCTTGTTCCTATTCATTAAAATGAACTTCCAGAAAGGAGTGAGTGCAATTCAGTTCCTTCCAAGCAAAGAGGATGTTCAATTACTGAGAAGAGTTTTGAAGTTTTAAGGATGGAGGTTGAAGATTAAAACAATCCATCCAAATTTTTAACTCCCATTGGACGGCTAGCAACGAATCCTTCCCCATAATCTGCTCCAATGTATCTTCCCATCATGGCCATTCTGCCTTCTAAAAACTCAAAAAAGTTTTCTACTGCTATTGGAGATTCTGGTTCAGTAGAGTTCGGATCATAGAACTGTGAAGAAAATGCTTTGATAGCTTCGATCTTCTTGTCCTTGAACTCACTAATGTCGATTACGAAATCTGGCTTTATAAAGTAGTCTTGGATGTAATGATAAACGGCTTCGGGTCTCCAAGCATCCTGACTCTTTCCATCTAAGCTGGTCTCAATTCTTCTCAGCCCGCTGTAAAAACATGCATCGGCAATTAACTTGCTACCCCTGCCGTGATCTGGATGGCGATCTGTTATGGCATTGGCTAAAACTATGCTTGGCTGATACTTACGGATCATCTGGACGATCTTGAGAATATTCTCTTCTGAGTTTTGAAAGAATCCATCTTTCATCCCCAGATTTTCACGAGCACTTAAGCCCAAAATTTCAGAAGCTTTGGCAGCTTCTTTCATCCTCAATTCAGCTGAACCTCTCGTTCCTAGTTCACCTCTGGTTAGATCTACTATCCCTACCTTTTTTCCGCTGCTTGCCTCCTTTAGCAAAGTACCTGCAGCACTTAATTCAACATCATCGGGGTGAGCGCCTATGGCTAATATATCTAGCTTCATACAGATTGGTTGGTTGGTTTAAGAAATATAAAGATCAAAAGCTTACTTACCTTCTATCCAAGCGATGACTTCTTCGCTAGCTGGACTTTCTTGAGGATTGATCTTCATAACGTACTTTCCGTCTTCATCGATCAGAAACTTCTGGAAATTCCATCCTACTTCTGCATCCTCTACTCCATTTTTTTCTTTATTGGTCAAGAATTGATAAACGGGATGCATATCATCTCCCTTTACTGAGATCTTAGACATCATAGGAAAACTTACTCCATAATTCTTCTGACAAAAACTCATGATCTCTTCATTGGATCCAGGCTCTTGCCCTGCAAAGTTATTTGCTGGAAAACCGATGATCACAAAATCTTCTCCTCCATAATTCTTATACAATTCTTCTAACACTTCATATTGAGGAGTAAGACCACATTTAGAGGCAGTATTTACTACCATCACTTTCTTTCCTTTTAGACTTGACAAAGCGTAGTCCTCACCACTTATGTCTTTTACTGTAAAATCGTGTAAACTCATTTCTTGTGCATTTGCGTTAATGGCAAAAAACAATAGTAGTCCTGCCGTCAATAGTTTCCTTGCTATCTTCATTTTGTATAATTTCAGAGCGAATGTAATGGAATCAATACACTTTTACTCCAAAAAGGTTCAATTCCAATCTTTTCTCAACCATCTATGTTCTTAAATTTGTGCTATTCTTGAATACATGATATCGAGTATCTACCAATTACTTAAAAAAGAACTGATTAGTGAATTTCGCTACAAGATCAGTTTGAATTCTATCTTTCTGTACTTGGTTTCCACCATTTTCATCATTTATCTAGTATTCTATCAGATCGAAGATCTTAAAAGCTGGGTGGCCATCTTCTGGATCGTTTTGGTTTTTGCTTCACTGAATGCTAGCATGAATTCCTTCAGACACGAAAGCGGAAGACAGTTTTATTACTATTATGGATTGGTAAAAGCCGGGCCACTGATCCTGTCAAAATTGATATTCAATAGTTTCTTGATGCTGATCATTTCTCTATTGTCTTTTGCATTACTCAGTCTCCTCATAGGTAATCCAATCGAAAATATATCGCTCTTCATAAGCATATTGATCTTAGGAAGTATGGGCTTGTCTGCAATACTGACCTTAGTTGCAGCCATCGCCTCTAAAACCTCACAGAATTCAAGTCTTACTGCAATATTAGCTTTCCCAATACTACTGCCAACACTATTGATCTCCATCAAAGCGAGCATACTTAGTGGATTGGGATTTGGAATGGAAGAATGTGGAACTTATTTGCTCTCCTTGGGGCTCATATACCTCATCATTTTGACCTTATCATTGATATTATTTCCCTACCTTTGGAGAAGCTAATTTCTTTACTAATATCATAGCTAACTAACTCATTTTCAATGAGAAACTGGTGGAAAGCCCTGACAGTAATTCTTCTAATTTATTTGGTAATTGGAGGATTCTTGATCGATGTCCCAAGACAGGTGATTCTTTATGAAAGTATTCGGAATCTCTATTTCCATGTTCCGATGTGGTTTAGCATGATTTTTCTCTTTTTACTATCTGTAATTTACAGTGTTAAGAATCTAAGCAATGGAAATTTACAAGATGACCACAAGGCTGTTGAACTGGTCAATGTGGGCATCATATTTGGCATTTTGGGAACCTTGACCGGAAGTCTCTGGGCAAAGTTCACTTGGGGTGCATGGTGGACCAACGATGTCAAGCTAAATGGATCTGCCATTACCATGCTGGTCTATTTTGCCTACTTGATTCTGAGAGGCTCTTTGGAAGAGGAGGAGAAAAGAGCTAGGATATCTGCTGTCTACAATATTTTTGCATTTGTTTTATTGATCGTATTCATTGGCATACTGCCAAGAATGACGGATTCATTGCATCCAGGAAATGGCGGAAATCCGGGTTTCAATAATTACGACCTTGATGATAATATGAAATTGGTTTTTTATCCTGCAGTTATAGGCTGGATCCTGCTTGGCTTATGGATCTACAGTCTTAGAATAAGGATGAGGAATATTCAAAATAAATTGCTCTCATGAAATATCTATTCAGTCTATTCTTACTCTTTAATACATTAATTCTGAATGCTCAAGAGATCGAAATGGCCGATCAAATGAGAGAAAGTGGAAAGATCTACGTAGTGGTTGGAGTACTTTTGATCATTTTGCTGGGCTTGTTGTTTTATTTGATCAGCATAGACAGGAAGCTCTCGAAGCTTGAAAAAGAAATCAAAGAAAAGTCTTAATCAATAAGAAATGAAAAAGACACACATAATAGGGATCATTGTTATAGCCGTGGCGATTGGAGTGATACTTTCTATGGTTACGGATGCTGCGACCTATGCTGATTTCTCAGTTGCTCAATCCTCTCCTGGAGACCAATTTCAAGTGGTTGGAGAATTGAACAAGGATAAGGAGATTGAATATTCTCCTCAAACTGATGCCAATAGCTTCTCCTTCTATATGATGGATCAGAAAGGAAATGAAAAGAAAGTTGTTTTCAACGGAGCCAAACCCCAGGATTTTGAGAGATCGGAGCAAGTGGTCATCACTGGCACCTTTGAAGGCGAAGAATTCCATGCAGACAAGATCCTCATGAAATGTCCATCCAAATACAACGATGGTAGTAGCGATGGATTAACAGAAATAAGGGCAGAAGAATAGAGGATGATCGAATATGTAGGCGAAAAGCTCTGGGCAGCGAATTTAGGAGAGCTATTGGTAATCACTTCTGTAGTTTCAGCTCTCCTCTCCTCGATCTATTACATCAAGGGAGCTTCACTTGAATTAGAAGATAAAAGCTGGAGAAAGCTTGGAAGATTATTTTTCAGAATTCATTCAATTTCATTTATTGGATTGATCGGACTTCTGTTTCACCTGATCTACACCAATTCCTTTGAATTCTATTATGTATGGAGGCATTCTTCTTCCACCATGCCCATGAAGTACATCATATCTTCTTTCTGGGAAGGACAAGAAGGTAGCACCATGCTTTGGGGATTTTGGAATGCTCTCTTGGGCAATGTACTCATCTATACTACAAGAAAATGGGAAGGGGCTGTGATGGCAGTTTACGGTTCCGTTCAGTTCTTTTTGAGCGCCATGTTGATCGGCATTTATGTGTTTGACCTCCAAGTAGGGAGCAATCCATTCATATTGCTTAGAGAACATCCTGACATGATCAATTTGCCATTTGTCTCCAATCCAAATTATCTGGAATTCGTTGAGGGAAATGGATTGAATCCTCTCCTGCAAAACTATTGGATGACCATCCACCCTCCTACTGTCTTCTTCGGATTTGCCACTACAATGGTTCCATTTGCCTATGCGATTGGAGGACTTTGGCAAAAGAAAGACAGGGCATGGATAGAACCTGCTTTACCATGGACCTATTTTGGGATAGGAATTTTAGGCTTGGGTATCCTGATGGGTGGAGCTTGGGCCTATGAAGCTTTGAGTTTTGGAGGATTTTGGGCTTGGGATCCTGTTGAAAATTCTTCCTTGGTTCCATGGTTAATCCTTGTTGGAGCTGGGCACTTGATGCTGATCAATCGAAACAAAGAGAGATCGATGTTCTCTGCATTCACTTTGAGCTTATTGGCCTTTTTAACCGTTGTGTATTCTACCTATCTAACCAAAAGTGGGATCTTGGGCGAAACCTCTGTTCACTCCTTTGCAGATGGTCTACCCGGTCAATTGATCATATTCTTGTTGTTTTACTTCTTCTTGTCGCTGCTTTTGTTATTTACCAGAGGTTGGAAGTATTTGAAAAGAAGTGAGGACGATGCCTTTTGGTCCAGGGAATTTTGGATCTTCTTGGGTTCTTTGGTATTGGTAATATCGGCATTCCAAATTACCGTTTCAACCTCAATTCCTGTATTCAATGAGTTATTTGGAACCAATTTGGCACCACCCGCAGAGCCTATAGAGCATTACAATTCATGGCAACTGCCTCTTGCAATTATCATCTCTGTATTTCTTGCAGTTTCTCAATTCCTAAAATACAAGTCGACCGATCCTAAAAAGCTTCTTAAAGACCTAACACCCTCACTGATCCTTGGCTTTTTATTGAGCATGCTGTTCGCCTACCTCTTGGAGATAAAGGCTCTTTTCTTGGATATTCTATTGTTCACTTCTCTCTTTGCAGCTTTGGCGAATCTAGATTACTTCATTAGGATCATCAAAGGAAAAGTAAAGAAAGGTGGCGCTGCCATTGCTCATATGGGATTTGCCCTGATCATCTTGGGCTCTTTGCTTTCTGCTGGAAATAAGAAGATCATTTCGAAGAACAGATCTCCGGTTAACATCAATTTTGAGGATAATAAGAATGCCAATCAAGAGAATGTAATGCTAATGGTTGGCGATACTGTCTTGATGGAACCATATTATGTGACGTATACTCAGAGAAGAGTTGAGGATCGTTATGTTTATTATGATATGGACTACCTGAAGGTAAATTCTTCAGGTAAGTATGAAAAACAGTTTAGCTTAAATCCCTTTGTTCAGCTCAATGAGCAAATGGGAAATGTACCTGAACCTTCAACCAAGCATTTTTGGAACAAGGATATTTTCACCCACATCACATATGCTGATCTAGAAAATTTAGATTCAGCAAGCCAAAACAGATATGGCGAGCCAGACACATTGAAGCTACAAATTGGCGATTCGATCTTCAGCAGCAATGCAGTGATCGTCATTGAGAATTTTGAGAGAGAGATCAACAAAGACAGTCTTCAACTTACAGAAGAGGATATCGCATTGGGCTTGAACATTTCGGCCAAGAATCTGAAGAATGAAAGGTACTCTGCCAATCCTTACATGGTAATCCGCGGGAATAGGGTTTTTGGTATTGAAGATGAAATTGAAGAGTTTGGCATCAAGTTCAATTTCACAGGAATTGATCCTGATTCTGAAAAACTTACGATATTGCTGAGTGAAAAGAATGCCAATGCAGGTGGCTTTGTGATCATGCAGGCCATAGTATTTCCCTATATCAATGTGTTGTGGATTGGGTGCATCGTCATGGTGATTGGAAGTCTTCTGGCCGTAATTCAAAGAGCTAGAACACAAAAAGCTAAATAATGAATGTCAAGGATCACATTAGAAGAATAAGTCTGGTTGGTGCTGGAAATGTTGGATACAACTTTGGTCTAGCCTTCAAGCAGGCAGGTTATTTGATCCATGAGGTTTATTCTAGAAGTGAGAAAACTGCAAAAAGTCTAAGTGATCGACTGAACTGCAATTCAATTACCTCCTTAGAGGATTTGGATCCAAGCGCCGATCTATACGTTATTGCAGTTAACGATGATGCACTTCCGATGGTATTGGACGAATTCACTTTCAAAGACAAATTGATCGTTCACACCTCTGGAGCTACCTCAATTGAAATATTCAGTTCTAGAGCATTCGAAAACTATGGCATCTTTTATCCTGTGCAATCATTCTCAAAAGAAGATACTGAAAGCCTGGCCCCTATTCCAATTTGCGTAGAGGCCGAGAAGAAGGAGAACAAAGAACTGCTAATGAGTTTCGCACGCTCTTTGAGCATGAAGGTTTATGACTTGGATTCTGAAAAAAGAAAAGCTCTTCATGTAGCGGCTGTATTTGCGAATAATTTTAGCAACCATATGTATGCGATTGCAGAGGAAATATTGGCAGAAGATCAGATAGATTTTGAGATCATCAGGCCTCTTATTGAGACTACGGCAAGCAAGATCAAAGTTAAACGACCCGCAGACATACAAACTGGACCAGCGGTAAGAAATGATCAAAAGATCATAAAAAAGCATTTGGCTCATCTGGAAAAACATTCCAATTACCAGAAGCTCTATCAAGAGATCACTGATAGCATCATTAGAAAGCAAAAAGAGAATGGATAATCTTCAAGCAAAATTAAGAGAGATCAGCACCTTCATCTTCGATGTAGACGGTGTGTTGACTGATGGTTCTGTGATCACTCTTCCAGACGGAGATCAGGTAAGAAGAATGAACATCAAGGATGGTTATGCACTTCAACACGCCGTAAAGAAAGGATATCACATCATTATCATCAGCGGAGGAACATCTGAGAGTGTTAGATTGAGGCTAAATGGTTTGGGAATTGAGGATGTATATCTAGCTTCTAAGAATAAGATGAGCGTCTACGAAGAAGTATGTAAGAAATACGAACTTAAAAGTGAAGAAATCCTATACATGGGAGATGATATTCCCGATTATAAGCTCATGAGTATAGTAGGTTTTGCAGCTTGTCCAAAAGATGCAGCAGATGAGATCAAATCAATTTGCAAATACATATCACCTTACAAAGGCGGTGAAGGATGTGTAAGAGAAATGATTGAGCAAGTTTTAAAACTTAAAGGACATTGGTTTGATCAAGACAGTCATGAGTGGTAAAGGGATGGTCAAATTAATTTACAGCCTTTTAGTTCTGTTCTTCTTGTTTTCTTGCTCTGAGAAAATCGAAGAAGAAGCAAGAGAGCATATAAGCAGAGTGAAATTCTCAAGTTTTCAAGAACAACTAAGCAATGCTCAAAGCTTGGAAGAAAGTCAGCGATTAGATAGTATGATCTTCTCCAAAATTGAAGAGGCAAGTATTGGACGTTATCTGCCTCAATTATTTGGAATGGATGAGAATAGGAATCAACTAATCATCGACACTTCTTTCAATAAACCTTGTTTACTAGTTCTCTATTCTCCTTTTTGCGGATGGAATTCTGTTGATCTAGCGAATGAACTTCCAATGGTTGTTGAACCTAAAAGTCAAGAATTTGAAGTGGTGGTGCTTCTATTCCTCGAAAGTAGACCAGAATTGAACATCCCTTCTGATTTTTATAAAGTTCAGATCGAACAGTTGAGATACTTGTACCCAAAGTCTTATTTGATCAATGGAAAAGAAGCTAGTAAACTCAATATGTATGCATTGCCTTCACGATACTACTTCAATGAACAGGGAAAACTCATTCAACTGAAAAAAGGCAAGGTCAGTACGAATAGGATGAAGAATGAATTAGAGGAATTCAGATCCAAACTAGCCGATCAATAACTCTCAGATAAATGCATTCTTATCGGTCTATTATTCAGATTCTAAGTGCTCTATTCCTATTAGTGGCATTTGGAACAGCCTGCAACGAATGCAAGGATGTGGAATGTTTGAATGGAGGTAGTTGTGAAGATGGTGAATGTGTATGTATTGGCTTTTACACCGGTGATCGTTGTCAAGTAGAACCTAGAAATGAAGTCAAAGATTATGCAGTTCGATTCACAAGTGTTCAGCTTTTAGATTTTCCTGATCTAAACAATAATAGAACTTGGGACGACTCAACTTGTCTTGGATTGGAACCAGATATCTATTTAACCGTTGAGGATGGATCTGGAGTAATTTTCACTTCAGATCTGATCATAGATGCCAAGTCAGATACCAATTATACTTTGACGGGAAGCATCCCCTTTGATTCAGACGATGCCTACTCTACTTTCATTATAAGAATATATGATAGGGATGATGGAAGTTGTGGAAACGATGATTATATGACAGGAATGCAAAGAAAATTGTACGATAGTAACAATCAGTTTCAACAAGCCCTAGACTTCTCCAATACCTCTGTAGGCTTTAGAGTTCGGATGTCAGCGAAGTATTAGAATAAAAATATTTCACTTTTATATTTGTATGTACAAACATTTATATATATTTGCACCGTGGGAGCATGTAATGCTAAATATTGTAATTGTCTTTACTACAGCGCAAGTGCTTTAGCAAGGTTTATGAGCAAGAAAGCCGATGAGCATTTTGCTGTAACCGGTCTATCTTCTTCGTATGCACTAGTATTGATGTCGGTATACGATACCAAGGGTATCTCTCCTGGCGAAATAGCTGAAGAAGTGCAATTGATGCCAAGCACCGTTACTCGTTTTCTTGACAAAATGGAAATGAAGGGTTTGATCAAAAGAGAGCAATGTGGAAGGAACATGCATGTAAAGATCACAGAAGAGGGAAAATCGTTGATCCCAAAGGTGAAAAAAGCATGGAAAGCTTTATTTGAAGATTATACTCAACTGATTGGTGAGAAAGAAACAAAAGAATTAACTGAGAACATCAATAATGCAATGGCACGTTTGGATTGATTTTTTTTGAAGAATTCCATTTGTATGTACAAGCATTAATCTATTGTAAAATGAACATTAAAAAAGAAACATTTAATCACTTATATATTAACCTAAATTAAAACTAAGAACATGAGTAAAGTAATTGTAACTGGCGCCAGCGGAGGATTTGGAGCCTTAACCGTAAGATCACTATTGGCCAATGGACACAAGGTTGCTGCAGCCATGAGAAATGTGAATTCTAAAAACAAAGAGATCGCAGATGAACTTTCTGGGATTGGCGCAGAGATCGTTGAATTGGACGTGACCAATGACGATAGTGTAAATAATGCGATCCAAATTGCCATAGATAAAATGGGAGGACTGGATGTAGTAGTCAACAATGCCGGAGTTGGCGTAATTGGTATTCAAGAATTATTCACCATTGAAGACATTAAGAAATTGTACGAAGTAAATGTATTTGGAGTACAAAGAGTCATCAGAGCAGCATTGCCACATCTGAGAGCTCAAGGATCTGGACTATTGGTAACCGTATCTAGTCTTCTTGGAAGAATGAACTTGCCATTCTATGGTCCATACAACTCTTCAAAGTGGGCAGTTGAATCCATTGCTGAAAGCTATAGAATAGAATTGTCAGGCTTGGGAATTGATTCTGTAATTGTTGAGCCAGGTGGATTTCCAACTACTTTCTTTGGTAGTTTGATTCAACCTTCTGATGCAGCCAAAGCAGATGAATATGGAGATCTTAAAGATGGTCCGCAACATCTGTTCGACAGCTTCGAAGGGGCATTGGCCAATAATGAAGCTCAGAACCCTCAATTGGTAGCTGATGCGATCGTAAATCTTGTAGAAACTCCAGATGGTGAAAGACCATTGAGAACGGTAGTAGACAAAATGGGTATGGGCGATGCATTGAAACCATACAATGATACTATTGACCAGATCACTGAAGGGATCTTTACCAACTTTGGAATGGAAGGAATGCTAAAATTGAATGTAAAAGCAACAAGTTAGTAGCTGCGAAACCCGGTTCTTCAATTGACTTTGAAAGCCGGGTTTTTATTTCCATTTTTACACAACAACCTATAATAAATAAACATGTACGTAAAGCGTAATTATGGCTTTTGGATGACCTTATGGTGGTCAAAATGGCCTCTTATTCTTGGATCACTTTATTCCTACCTAATTTACTTAGGAGTATATTTTACTGACTTTGAGATCATGATTCCTTGGCAGCCAATTAGTGTAATTGGCATAGCTGTGGCATTTTACTTGGGCTTCAAAAACAATTCGTCTTATGATAGAACTTGGGAGGCAAGAAAGATATGGGGAGCAATTGTCAATGATAGTAGATCCTATGCAGCTGCTGTCATCTCCTTTGTTCGAGGTCCTAAGCAAGACGAGTATAGAAAAGAATTGATATACAGGCATATTGCTTGGATGACTGCACTTCGCTACCAACTGAGATTGAGTAGAGAGTGGGAACATACCGATCTACGAGTAAATGGAAAGTTTGTAGCGACGGTTTGTGAAGCATTCTTTGATCAATTAGATAAGAAACTAGAGAAGCTTATTCCAACAGATGAACTGATGAAGATGCAAGGAAAGACCAATTATGCTACTCAGCTATTGAGAAAACAAGCAGAACGAATGGAAGATATCAAGGCTGAAGGTTATTACGACGATTTCCGTCACATGGAATTGCATCAATTGATGGTAAGACATTATGACAATCAAGGAAAGTCAGAGAGGATCAAGAACTTCCCCTTTCCAAGACAATATGCTTCTACAGCCCTTTGGTTAACGATTGTATTTGCTGCCTTGATGCCCTTTGGATTGTTGGATATATTCGACAAGGTAGAACAACCTATAATGTTTTGGACAGCTCCTTTGATCAATGGATTGTTGATCTGGGTATTCTTCTTGATGGAAAAGATCGGGGACTATTCAGAGAATCCATTTGAAGGAACCTACAATGATGTTCCCATTACCTCAATATCTGTTGGTATTGAGATCGACTTGAGGGAAATGCTCAATGAGCCCCAAGAACTGATCCCAGAACCGATCAAGGCTGAGGAAGGATTCTTATTATAAAAAAAGAGGAAGCAGTTGCTTCCTCTTTTTTTTATCCTATTTCTTTCACCTTTGCAGCAATCTTGGCAGCCAGCTGCTCGCTAACGGGCCACAAGGGCAATCTTAGGTAATCATCACAAATGCCCTTTGACTTTAATGCTGATTTTATTCCTCCGGGATTTCCTTCTGCAAATAGCAGATTGATGAATTCCAATAAGAGGTAATGCTTAGTTCTTGCAGTTACTAAATCGCCAGATCGCACAGAGCTTACCATCTCAGAAAATTGCTTTGGATAGGCATTGGCTACTACGGAAATGACTCCTACTCCACCGCATGCTGTAATTGCCAAAGTCAAAGCATCCTCTCCAGAGATCATCATAAACTCATCAGGCTTTTTTTCAATGATCTCCATCACTTGATCCATATCTGCTGAAGCTTCTTTGATGGCTATGATCTTATCAAAATCTCTGGCCAAACGCAAAGTGGTATCAGTACTTATATTAGAGGCTGTTCTTCCTGGAACATTATACAGTATGATGGGCAAAGGAGATACTGCTGCCAATGCTTTGTAATGCTGATAGATCCCTTCTTGAGTAGGCTTGTTATAATAAGGACTCGCAGATAGAATGGCTGAAACTCCTTCCAATTCAGCAGACTGAATATTTTCTATTACAGCAGCGGTATTGTTTCCTCCTATTCCCAATACAATAGGTAATTGGCCATCATTGACCTCTTTTACCTTCCTCAAGACTTCCTTCTTCTCATCCGAATTCAGAGTTGCTGATTCACCAGTTGTTCCTTGAACAACCAAATAATCTGCACCATTGTCAATTAGATGTTTTGTCAATGAGCTCAACCCATTGTAATCAACATTTCCATTTCCATCAAAGGGTGTAACCATTGCAACCCCTACTCCTTCTAATGATTTCATTTTCCTTAGTTTTTTCTATTGATCATGTTCAAATAATGCTTGCATTGCTCCTGCAATGCAATAATACTTTGTTCCTTGGTACCTAGAAGCAGATCGCATGCTTCTTTTTGATAACCCTGGTCACCGCCCACTTTGAAACTTGCTTTTGAAAGTTTTGAGATCCATTCCAATGGAAAACTTCCCTCCAAGTTGAAGTCGATCAAAAGATCAAAATCCGTTTGCATCAACTTTGACAAGCGCGTGCTAGTCGGAACTTTCATCCAGTTGGTTTCTTCCTTTGAGAAATAAAAATAGCTCAATTCTTCTACCGGAATCTTGTCTTCTTCCTTGATCTTCTTCTGAATGAAGGCCAAAGTGCTTGTTTTGACTCCTTCTTCCTTTAAAAAGCGAGCAAAATCTCTTATTTCCGTCTCTCTCCGCTCATCAGTATAGTTGTACAACAAGATAGCTGACTTTGCAGTGCTCAGATTATGTACCTGAATCTTGCGTTTTCTTTTCGCAAACTTTCTTCTCAAGAAAAAATCTCGCAGATTACTGATCATGTTCTTACTTGATATGAAGTTTTTGAACGAGGTCTTTACCCATCTTCTGGTTCAACATGTCTATCAATTTTGTTTTTGCAAAACTTAGCTCTTGCCTAAGAGGAGCTGAATCAAGTTCCACGTACAAATTCCCTTCTCTAAAATAAATGTTTCTAGTATGCTTAGCGATCATTGCTCCAACTACCTCTTCCCAGCACTTTAAAAGTTTTACTTCGTCGAGCTTTGGACCTAGACCATATGATCTAAGCATCTTATCTATGAGCTCTCTTAATGGAGTATCTTCAGACATCTTTCACCTCCCCTTTCTCTACTTCAAAAGCCTTGAACTCGGTCTTCAACTCCTCGAATAATCGCGGCAATCGATCCAGATGAGTATCGCTGATAAAGACTTGACCAAACCAATCTTTTCTCACTATCTCCATTAATCTCGCAACTCGAGCCTCATCCAATTTATCATAAATATCATCCAATAATAGAATTGGAGGAATTTGTTTTTCTTCTTTTAAGAATTCAGCCTGAGCTAATTTTAAAGCCAATAAGAATGTTTTCTGTTGACCTTGAGAGCCAAACTTTTTCAGAGGCATTCCTTCAATACTAAACTGAAGATCATCTTTATGGACTCCAGCTGAAGAATGAGTCAATCTTCTATCCTTCTCTCTTCTATCTTTCAGTAATTCGGCAAAATCACTCTCATCAAGCTGACTACTATATTTGAGCTCAACTGTCTCCTTTTGCTCTGAGATAAACTCATAGTTCTTTCTGAACAAGGGCAAGAATTTTTCAATGAACAATTTTCTGGCCTCGTATACTGGAGTTCCGTGCTTGATCAATTGCTCATCCCAAAGCTCCAAGGAAGCTTCATCAAACCTTCGAATTTCCATGAACTTTTTAAGCAACCTATTTCGCTGAGACAGCGCACGATTGTATTGAATTAACTCTTCTAAGTACTTTTTATCATACTGAGAAATGATTAAATCTAGAAAACGCCTTCTTAGCTCACTGCCTTCATTGATCAGATCAGAATCTGAAGGAGATATCATCACCAAAGGAACTAATCCTATGTGCTCAGATAGCTTTTCGTATTGCCTTTTGTTTCTTTTGAATTGCTTCTTCTGGCCTTTCTTTAATCCACAGTAAACTTTTTCATTCTCTTCTTTTCTTACAAAATCTCCTTCAACAACAAAAAATCCTTGTTCGTGCTTGATCAATTGGCTGTCAGATGGATTGAAAAAGCTCTTGCAAAAAGCCAGGTAAAATATTGCATCCAATAGATTGGTTTTCCCACTTCCATTAGGTCCTAAAAAGCAATTGATCTCTGTAGAGAAATCAAGTTTTGCCTCTTCGTAATTCTTAAAGTTTAAAATGGATAACTTACTTAGATACATGGGAGGACAAAAGTAAGTAAAGGAGGGCAGTGAACATATTGATTTAAGAAATGGAAGACTGCTAAAAAAACCTTATTTTTGCCCACTTCAAAAATTGCGCTAAATGTCTAAGAAAACAGACCAAAAAGACGAAGTAATCGTCGATGTTGAAGAGGTTTACAGTAAAACGGAAGCCTTTGTCGAGGAAAACAAGAATATCCTAACAATCGTAGTTGCTGCAATTGCAGTGATCGTAGGAGGTTATTTTGCCTATCAATCATTTTACCTGACTCCTTTACAAACGGAAGCTCAAGAAGAGATGTTCATGGCAGAAAAGTACTTCGGACAAGACTCAATGAATTTGGCCATCTATGGTGATGGAATCTATCCAGGCTTTTTAGAGATTGCAGACGAATACAGTGGCACAAAGGCAGGAAATCTTGCTCATTACTACTTGGGTGTCGCATATTTGAGAACTGGTCAATATGAGGCTGCAATTGAGTCACTAGAAGACTTTAGCTCTGAAGATGCAATGATCGGTAACATTGCCTTGGGAGCAACAGGTGATGCTTATATGGAATTGGGCGACTACAACAAGGCTGCTTCTTATTATATGAAGGCTGCTGAGAGAAAAGAGAACGACTTCTCTACTCCTATTTATTTAATGAAAGCTGCTCAAACACATGAGCTATTGGGTGACTACAACAAAGCTGTAGAGATCTACAAAGAGCTTAAAAAGGATTATAAAAATTCTCCTCAAGCTACTGAAGTAGATAAATACATTGCTAGAGCTGAGGCCTTCATTCAGTAATAATGGCTACTGCCAATCAAAATCTTTCTGATCACGATCCCAATAAAGTTCCCAATGCCAAGGGAATGAAAATTTCTATTGTGGTAGCTGAATGGAATTCAGAGATCACAGAAAACCTTAAAAGTGGTGCAGTTGCAACTTTGATCAAGTTTGGAGTAATTCCAGAAGACATCCAAGTTGAATATGTACCTGGAAGCTATGAGCTTCCTATGGGAGCTCAGTACTTCTTGGAATCAACAGAATGCGATGCTGTAATCTGCTTGGGTTGTGTTATTCAAGGCGAAACAAAGCATTTTGATTTTGTTTGCGAAGCAGTTTCACAAGGAATAAAAGACGTTAGCTTAAAGTACAATACCCCCGTCATCTTTGGTGTGCTTACTGATAATTCCATAGAACAAAGTAGAGCACGTTCTGGAGGAAAATTGGGGAATAAAGGAGATGAAGCTGCTGTGACTGCTATCAAAATGGTGGCCTTGAAGCAGAGGCTGGCTTAACCAAGCAATCTCCTATTGATCAATCTTTGTTTTTACCTGGTCCCATGACTTGATCTGCCAAATGGTGGTCACCGTGCTGAAATGAGTTCCATCCTTTCCTTTCAACTCAATTTTACAGTGTACTTCTACTTTCCCATCTCGCTCAACAGGATCTAAAACTTTTGATTTCAAGACCTCCTCACTCATTCCAAAGCTGGCAATAGCATCTGCTTTTGCTTGATAATGATATACTGCATTCAACTCCTTCATGATGATCCGATACTTCTTCATTCCCAATCTATGAAGCAACCATAAGCCACTTGAATACTCAGCTGCAGTTGTTTGAGCGCATGCATGAAGCCCTTTGATATGATTGAGATTACTTTTTTTATAAGGCAATAGGACCTTTACTTCCTCTTTGTTGATCTTAAGCACTTTTAGATTATGAGGTTTATTAAACGGTATTACCCTGTGCAAGATAAAATTGAGTCTCCATCTTGCGAAAGAGGAAGTTGAAAAGCTTTCAATAAGTGAATTGAGGTTCATGTTCTAAAGATAAGGATTTAGGCAAAGGATTCTGCTGTGCAGTTCTATTGATATTCAGCCTTATTCCTTAGGCTCTGCCATTTAATAAGGTTACTTTTGCCCTTCATTTAAAAAAGAAAGTATGTCTGTAGCAAAGAAAGGCGACAAAGTAAAGGTTCACTACACGGGGAAATTGAAAGATGATACTGTGTTTGACAGTTCTAGAGAAAGAGAACCATTGGAATTTACAGTAGGATCTGGCCAAATGATCAAAGGATTTGACCTTGCGGTTGAAGGAATGAAGGTTGGCGAGAATAAACAAGTAGAAATTCCAAGTGCAGAAGCCTATGGAGAAAGAAGTCCTGAGGCAATGATCGAAGTTGAAAAGACACAACTTCCTCCGAATATGGAGCCTGAAAAAGGAATGCAACTAGAAGCCACTAGTCAAGATGGTAGAAGACAGGTCTTGATCATTGAGGAAGTGAAAGAAACTACTGTAGTTTTGGACGCGAATCACCCTTTGGCTGGAAAAGAGTTGATCTTTGATATTGAGCTAGTAGAAGTAGCTTAATTTCTATTTAAAAAAAGAAGCAAGAGGATTGGTTCCATTCCTCTTGCTTTTTCATTTTAAGAATCCTCCCCATTAGAATCTTCGGGATGATTTGCTTTGTACCTGCCCTGTTTCTTTAGGGCATTGACGATGATCCATTCCAATTGACCGTTGGTGCTCCTGAACTCATCTGCAGCCCACTTCTCAACTTGCTGTAAGACCTTTGGATCTAATCGTAATGCGAATGCTTTCTTCTTCGCCATGGACACCTCCTATCTGATCTTCTCCATCAAGACAACAATCGAGCCTTGATCAGAAGCAATTGAAATAGCTTTCCAGCCTTCAAGAGTTAGTGAGTTGATCTTTTCCTCAAACTTAGTTGTAGATTCAAAGACTCCTTTTTTGATGATCTTGTATCTATCCATGATTAATGATTTAAGGTTCCAGTATTGATGACTGGAGAAGCATCCTTATCTGCGCATAGAACTGTCATCAAATTGCTAACCATTGCAGCCTTCTTCTCTTCATCTAATTCAATTACTTCTCTTTTCTTCAACTGAGCAATTGCCTCTTCTACCATCCACACTGCACCTTCTACAATCTTCATCCTTGCTGCTACAATTGCTGTTGCTTGCTGTCTTCGAAGCATCGCTGAAGCAATCTCAGAAGCGTAAGCCAAGTATCCGATTCTAGCTTCAAGAACTTCAATCCCAGCAATCTCCAATCTTTCTGCAACTTCTTTCTCCATGTTCTCATTCACCTCATTCATTCCGGATCTCAAGGTGACCTCTTTCTCATCATCATCAAAATTGTCATAGGCATACATTCCCGCCAATTTTCTAACTGCTGCGTCTGTTTGAACCCTAACGAAGTTTTCATAAATATCAACTTCAAATGCAGCTTTATACGTATTCTTGACTCTCCAGACAAGGATTACCGAAATATTGATGGGGTTTCCGAGCTTATCATTTACTTTCAAACGCTCAGAATCAAAGTTTCTAGCCCTAAGGGATATGCTCTTCCTAACGTAAAAAGGATTTACCCAGTAAAACCCATGCTGTTTTACTGTCCCCTTGTACTCACCAAATAAGGTTAACACTCTTGATCCATTTGGATACAAAAAGAAGAATCCAATGCAAAGAAACAAGGTGAAAAGTATGGCTACGGCAAACCATGGATTCTTTGTAATAACTATTCCAACAATTGATAATGTCAGCATGGCCAATATGACCAGCAACATCAAATAACCCGATATGGGTTTGATCTCTTTCTCTTGATTCATGTTTTTTATATTAATATCATTTTGATATCACAATAATACATAGAATATTTTATTCCTGCAAATCATTTTTAGAAACTATCTTTGATGAAGTATTTCGGATCAAAAATTCACATAATATACACTATTACTTTAATTAAAAGTATTTATATATCTGATTTATAGTATTATAAAATGAAATTAAAACTCTCTAAAAATCAACTAGAATTACTCCAAAACAAAGATTTTATCGATCAAAAGAACAGGGTCTTCGAGAGGATTTTCAATTGTTTTGAAGAAGAAGGCAAACGACTTCAAGGAGCTTATTCTTCCCAAATCTCAGAGAGTGAATCCGCAAAAATTAGTCGAGGAGAGAATCATGCTGGCTACCCCTATATGGTTTTGGATTATCCTCGAATTTTTAGCCAAGAAGATATCTTTGCTTTTCGTTGGATCTTCTGGTGGGGGAACTCTATTTCCTCTACCCTTCATTTAAAAGGCAACTATTTAAGCAAACATCATCATCACTTAAAGTCGCTACTTATTGGATTGATTGATCAAGACTTTGACTTCTATCTTTCAACTCAAGGTGATGAATGGAGTCACAATTTGATGAGCCCGGATTATGCAAAGGTCGAATCTCTTTCAGATATCAATCAAATTGATATTGAGAATTGTTCATTTCTTAAGATAGCACTCTCTTATCCTCTATCGGATTTAAATAACTTAGAGCAGTGGATGAGAATATCTGAAGAAGCACTATTAAAACCCTTTGCATGAATCAAATAGACCTAAGTAAGTTCAGGCACCATATCGAGTTAAACGTTCGTTTCATGGACTTAGATGCCTTGCAACATGTTAACAATGCTAGATACTTAAACTTCCTTGAAGAAAGTAGGCTAGCCTACTCACAGGATATTCTAGACATGTTCAACGAACTTCACGAGTTAAATGTGGTGGTTGCTAGAATAGAGATCGACTTTATGAAACCCATCACCTACAACGAAAAAGTAATCATCTATACTCGGGTTCCGAAAATTGGAAGTAAAAGCTTTCTCTTTGAAAGCGTGATCTGTGCTAAGCGTGGAGATAAGATCATACCTTCTGCCCATGCCTTTCAAACCTTAGTAGCCTTTGACCCTAAAAGCCAGCAAAGTATCGAACTACCCGATGAATTGCGACAAAAAGTTGAGAATTTCGAGTCGGGACATTGATTTGGAACTTACGAAAGAGTTTCTATCTTTAAAGAGTGAAGTATCGATATCTCACATATCAAGAACTAACTGTAGTTGAGGATGATTTCTCAAATTATCTTTATGATCACGGCTTTAACCAGTATGAATGGAAGGTGCTACAAGATCAGAATTCAGACCAAGCACTTTCTTTATTGGAAGACTATAGTGATTTGATATTTGACCGCTTGGTGCAAAATGTGGAATATCTTGAATATCGTTCTGACAAGCAATTGAGAGCAATTGAAGTCCACAAAGACCATATGGTTTCGATCGGAATTCAAATACCAGAGAAATCGAACATTGATCTCACTGATATTTCCAGCCTTAGTGAAATTGAAGAGAGCGAGGAGCAACCCTACCGTTGCTTTAAGGAAGTAACTCCATACAATACTGATCGGGACCATGAAGTCTTTGATCTGATCGAATCAGGTTGTTATGTTGTGGATTCTTCTGTCTTTGAGCAATTAAGCCTATTAAGACTTGCCTTTCAAAACTAAGATGAATTCTTAGCTCTCATATCGATCTTTCTTTCTTAAGTATTCTAACTGCTTCAATACATCCAACTCTTTTATTCCAAATAACTTCTCTACTTCTTTGATCAATTCCTCATTTTCGAAATAATGATCCCTTAGATGGTGAATGAACTTCAATAACCTAAAAGGAGTGAACCATTGGAGAAACCTGTCTTCGAAAGCATACCAGTCCCTACTTTGCTGGATCATTCCCAACCATTTCTTCTCCCATTCAATTGGATCTAGGAAGGTATTCCATTCTTCTCCAAATTCAGGTAGCTCAGGATAAGAATTCTTGATCTTATTAATCAGATCTTTAAGTAGTTGAAATGATTTGAAGGAATAAGTATAGTGCAAATCCTTCCTTTTTTCTTGATGATCTAGAATGGCCCTGCCTGTTCCAAAGGGGACACGATCTGAAATTCTTGGTGAAGGATAAACAGTGGTAGTAGTGATCTCAGATAATTTTTTCTTGATCAAATACTTCTGAAGAAAATAAAAATCCTCTCCTGCTTTCTTCTTGTTCATCCCCCCTTCTTTAGCATACTCGCTGGCTCTTACAAGCATTGAGGAACCTACAGTATACCGGTCATAAGGTATTCCACAGTAATTCATGGCCCATTTGAAATACCTCAAATGAAGTTCATAATAAGCAATTGCTTCATAGATCTCCTTTTCATGCTCAGTGCCATTCAAAGGATGTTCAAATTGGATACTAGCTGCCTTGATGTCTGAATTCAAGAGAAAGTCTTCTTCTATGACTGTAAAGTAATTCTCAGAAACAGTACAATCTGCGTCAAGACAAACAATTGCAGCTTCAGGATTATTGAGCTCAAGTGCCCTTCTAGCTGCCTCATCCATACCGATCTTTCTTGCAATACCAACACCTGCTTCAGCTGGATCTAGATCATGCTCAATTAAGACTTGAACATCAAATGAAAGCTCATTGCGAGCAATCCATGCCCCTAACTCCTCAATTTGGGCTAGATTCTTCGAAATAGCAGAATGATCATCTCTTGATGCATTGAATAACAGGATCAATTCAACTTTAGACTTGGCTTTCTTGCAAGCTTGCAAAGACTCCATGCAGTTGATCAGTAATTCTTCCTTGTAAGCAGGAACTACAATAAAGATTCCAGTATCCTGAGCGGGTACATCAGAGATCAATTGATCTCTAAGCGAGAACTTTTGCAGATATTTCTCAAGGGATCTTAAGGAAAGAGTCTTTTCTTCTGCCATTCTCCATCTTCTAGATCATAAATAATTCGATCGTGAAGCCTACTTGGCCTTCCTTGCCAAAATTCGTAGTAGTATGGCTTAGCAAGGTATCCGCCCCAAAAGTCGGGCCTAGTAACTTCCTTGCCTTCAAACTCCTTTGAAAGTCTTTCGACTTCAGCTTCTAAATGGGCTCTACTTTCCAGCTGATTGCTTTGCTTAGAGGCCCATGCTCCTATTCTACTCTCACGTGGTCGTGACATGAAATACTCATCAGACTCCTTCTCGTTGAGCTTCTCAACCTTCACTTTGATCCTTAATTGTCGGTCGAGATCTGCCCAAAAGAAATTGATAGCCGCTTGAGAATGCTTCGCCAATTCTTGACCTTTCTGACTTCCATAATTGGTGAAAAATTGAAGTCCATCTTCATACATATCCCTCAGCAGAAGAATTCTACTATCTACCTCACCATTGGAAAAAGTAGACAAAGTAAAAGCGTTAGCATCTTTGATCTCAGCCTCCAGGGCTTGATCCATCCATAGCCTAAATAACTCCAAAGGATTAGCTGGACAATTTGCTTCACTCAATTCAATATTTGCAAAGTCTCTTCTTAGGTTCTTTACCTTATCTCTAGTTTCCTTCATTGCTTGCAATTAGATCCTTATTCAAATATAGTTTTGCCTTTTCATAAACTTCATCTACTTCAATGCTTTTCATACAAACATTGTCATGACAAGGTGAAAAGCGGTGATTGTATACATTAACGCAGGGGGAGCATGCCAAGTTTTTGTAGATCACATCCACTTTATCACTTAGAGGTGCATAAAGATAGGGAGATTCAGGACCAAAAAGGACCAATATTTGAGTGCTAAATAGAGAAGCAAAGTGAGCAGGGCCACTATCATTAGTGATCAAGAGGTCAGCCAATTCGTACAAGGCCATTAAATCAGGGAAAGTGGTCTTGCCCGCAAGATTTAAAGAGCTACTCAAGCTAAACTCATCCATGATCCGCTCAATAGCCTCCTTCTCTTTTTCAATTCCAGTAAAAAGAATTTGAATATCAGGATCAAGTTGATTGATCTTCTTCGCCAGCTCACCAAACTTATGAGACTCCCATTTGCGCAATGGGAGCATGTCTCCTGCATTTGGATTGAGTATCAATATACTTCTACCCCTATCAAGTCCCAGAGAGCTCGCTACTCTTTCCAAAGCATTCTCATCAATGCTCAAACTGGGATGTTCTACCTTCAAACTATTTGAGGGTATCTTCAACAAAGGATCTTTACTTGCTTTTTCTTGAGCTGCCCTAACCATGAGGAGATAGTATTTGGATACGTGCAAGTAAGGATTGTAGATCAGTCGATGGTTGATTAAATTACCTCTATAAGGCTGCTCCCCTTTAAAACTATGCAATCCCACTCTAGTTGTAGCACCTATCATGAAGGCAAAGATTGCAGAGGCTCTAGAAAAGAATTCTAGATCTATACAAGCATTAATTCCTACACTTCTTAATTTTTGGATGGCTCTCATTGAATCCAGCAAGAAATGCCATAGACCATCCTGTCTTATTTCAATGATATTCTCTTCATCCAGAACATCCAACTGATCCAAAATGAATCTATTCTCCTTGAACACCAAGAAATACACATTTTCTTTACTGTATTTCTCAACGCTGTATTTTAAGGCAGAATAAGCCAATACACTTGCGCCCTGCTCAATTAGCTTAATAAAGGCGATCTTCTTGACCTCTACTTCTCTTCTTGGCAAAAGCGAATTCAATAGACTCAAGAAGAAACAGAGGGGCACCCCAATCTTCCTATCCATCCATTTGATCGTTGTTGCCTTCATCAATTATTCAAGAGTTGAAGATTATTCCTGGTATTTATATCCTGAGGATTTAATTGAAGGGCTTTCTGATAGTACTGCCGAGCCAATTCTCTATTCCCCTTATTGTGTTCCACTGCTCCTAAATTGGCATAAGCGTTTGCAAAGTTTGGATTCAACTCTAATGCCCTTTTAAAATATTGTTCGGCTTGCTCAAAGTCGGATCTCTGAAAATAGATCACACCCAAATTATTGAGTCCGTTCATATGATTTGGACTGATCTTTACCACCTTCTCGTATGCCAATCTCGCTTTCTCTTGATTACCTAGATTGTTGTAGGTAACTCCTAAATTGTACAAGGCATCAGCATTGTCGTTATATAGCTTTATACTCTCTAGGTAATATTCTTTAGCCTTGAGCAGGTTCTGTTCTCTTTCTCGAGGATTTTGTGCTGACTCTCCCCTTACCCTGTAAACTGAAGCTAATGCTGATACTGCTCTTGAGTTGTTAGGTGTTGCTTCAACTCCAGAAATGAACAAGCTTTCATTTGATTCCCATTCTGCATTTCTACTTATGGTTTTGGCAGCCATTGGAATCAAAAGGATTGCTGTTAGCATTGGAATTGCGTACTTTCTTCTTCTATTCGCATATTTCTTATCAAGATCTTGAATCAATACCACCAAGAAAAAGCAAAAAGCGATGGATGGAAAGAAGAGAAATCTTTCTCCAAGTGTAGAGCCAATTAGAATAAAGAAGTTGGAAACCACTGAAAAAGAGATCAAAAAGAAAAGTAGACTCCAGGCATACTTATTCTTGGTTCGAATTCCTAATACTGCTAGAACTATTCCTGTCAAAAGCAGGACGGCGGTCAAGATCACCCATGGATAGTTGAACCCTACTATTTGAAAGTGAGGATAGGAATAATCCCAACTCAATGGATGAGGAAAGACCAACAATTTTAGATAATTCCCAAAGATCAAAATATTGGTAGCTAATCGATTAGCGAAAGTCGGTGCTCCAGCTAGAGTATTATTGATCACACTCATATCATCTGCAAATGTGATATCGTCCAGAACCATTTGTCGAATGAACATATAGAGTGCGAACACTCCAAACAGAGGCAAACTCAGTTGGATCAGTCTTTTCATATCAACTTCTCGAAAAAAGTAAATGGTGATAGGGATCAGAAGGATCAAACTAACTGCCATCTCTTTCGATAAGAGTGCTAGAAAGAAGAAAAGAAGGCTATACCATCGATATTTGGATTCTTTCAGATCAAAGAATTTCAAGCTGTAGAATAATGCCGATACGGCAAATATGGCATGAAGCAATTCATCACGACCTTTTATATTGGCTATTACTTCTGTATGAATTGGATGGAAGGAATAAATCAAAGCGATCCAAAATGCCAACCAATGAGTTTCTTCAGGTAAAAGCTGAACAAATAGCCTGTAGATCAAAAGAACCAAAAGGGCATAGTAGAGGATATTTAAAAAGTGATGAGCAGATGCGTTGTTCCCAAAAAGGCTTTTATCAATCGCATAGTTGATCAAAACCAGAGGACGGTACGACTGATCATTCCTCTGATTAAAACCATAAAGAAATCCATGAGATAAGATGTCATCTATGCCACTTACCCCCTCTTGAACAAACTGATTCTTGAGAAAAACAACATCATCGTCCAATACAAAGTCGTTGTTCAAGGTATTTGAGTAAAGAAAGATCGAGCTAATTGCCAATAGCAATAGAGGCCACTTGTGAATAGTATAGAATGATTCTTTTGTCATTTGCCGAGAAAGAAAGTAAAAGCTCGTAAAGCTATTTTGAAAATTGAAATTAAGAAAGCCTATTCATAGTGAATAACATTTCTCCTAAATATTCATTGAATTTCAAAAAGCTTGCTACATTTATTCGACTAATGGAATTCGATCCTTTTAAATATCAAATCTCTCAGTTAAATGAGCTAAGCCCAAAGAAGGGAAGAGTCTTGATCTCTGAACCTTTCATGTTGGACGAGTATTTTAAACGATCTGTTGTATTCTTGACCGAGCACAATGAAGAAGGAAGTGTAGGATTTGTCCTCAACAAGATCTTAGATGTTCAGCTTGATGAATTGATCAATGACTTTCCAAATTTTAACACCGAAGTCCACATGGGTGGACCAGTTCAATCGAGCAATCTTTACTATCTACACAATAAGGGTAATCTCATAGATGATAGCATCAAAGTCATGGAAGGGGTTTATTGGAATGGCAGCTTTGAAAAACTGAAAGAAGGGATCAAAGATGGAAGGATCCAAGAAGAAGATGTCATATTCTTCCTAGGATATTCTGGATGGGAACATGAGCAACTAGAAAATGAGATCAAAGAGAATTCCTGGTTGGTAAAGGAAATAAATGCGGATTTGCTTTTTGAGAGGTCTGAAGAAGATCTATGGAAAAGAATACTTAAGTCGTCCGGATCTAGAATTGCCAGACTTGCTGATTACCCAGAGGATCCTAATTTGAATTGATCAAATCCTAGCTTTAGGAGTTGTTAGAACTTTTTCTAATTGACAATGAATTTTATGCTTGGACTTTCTTTTCCTCCTTCGATCTTTATAATATAAGATCCAGATGGCAATTTTACTTGATCGAGCAGGTCTAGTCTAATTCTTTGGTCTTCTCTAACTCTTAGATCAAGGGTATAATACAATTTTGATGAAAGATCGTACACTTTAATAGCTAACTTATTCTCTTGATTTGAGTTAATGTCTAAATACAGCTGTTCACCGTTAGTTGGATTTGGATAGACCTTAGCTTTAAAACTTTGCCCGTCAAAATTAACTACCCTTATCATCTCATGAAAGATCTCAAACTTCCCATCATAATCAAACTGACTTAATCGATAATAATTCAATCCATTCGCAGGATTTGGATCAATTGCCTCATAGTTCAGCTTCTGTAAACTGTTTCCTGCACCTTCAACTTCAATGAGCTGTTTCCAGAGTTTACCATCTTGAGATTTTTCAATAAGAAAGTACTCATTGTTGATCTCTGTTTCAGTTTCCCAAACTAGCTTTACTTCACTTTCCAAACTATAGGCATCAAAGCTCAACAATCTAATAGGCAAGCTTACCTCATCGTCTGTATCTCTAAAGTCATACTCCCCATCTCCATCATTATCAGGTGTATTAGATACTGCTCCATTGTTATCTGTATCAAACAGATCTACTAAGCCATCATTGTCGGTATCATAATAATCTCCACTATCTGGATCAAGAAAATTAGGAAGACCGTCAGAATCGTCATCTTCTAACCAATCAGGAATATTGTCTGCATCTGCATCATTTGAATTATCATAGTAAGTTGGATCACCACCAGCAATAGCAAAAGAATTAGCTCTAGCTCTCATATCATTTAAGGCATCGCCATCTCCATCATCATCAAATCCTTCAGTCCAATCAAGAAAACCATCACCATCTGAATCATTATCCAAATAATCAGAACTTCCAAATCCTTCATGGTTGCTCAAACTGATTGCAGTTCCTCCATTGTCAGAATCGTATTGATTATCCCAGCCATCGCCGTCTGAGTCGGCTCCTAGAGGAGCAGAAAAAGAAATGGTTGTCTGTGCTTCTACATTATCAGTAATTCCATCATTGTCGGAATCTTGATCTAAGAAGTTTTGAAGACCATCACCGTCAACATCTGTAATAGGAAGTGGTGACCCAGAATTGTCATTATCAAAAGTATTATCAAGGCCATCTCCATCTGTGTCACTTGGGCTATCAACTTTTCCATCTCCATTTGTGTCAACTCCTCCCGCTTCTACTATGTCCGCTATGCCGTCACCATCAGAATCTGCATCCAATCTGTTTTCATTACCATCTCCATCCTTGTCTCCATCAGAAAGTGCAGTTCCACCATTGTCTGTATCAAATACATTGGAAATTCCGTCACCATCATCATCAGATGGATCATCAACTCTACCATCTCCATCAGTATCAATTCCGCCCGCTTCTTGAAGATCAGGAATACCATCATTATCTGCATCTAGATCAATATGATTGGGTACACCATCTCCATCAAAATCAAATACATCTGGAATTCCATCCCCATTGGAATCTGTATAATTAGTTGTACTGCCATCTCCTCCATTCCCATCATCTGAAGTATCTTCAAAATTTAGAGTCCCATCACCATCTTCATCTCCTATTGGATTGTTGCTGTCATTCCCTTCATCTGTATCCAATATACCGTCATTGTCATCATCTGCGTCTAAGGAATTAGCAATACCATCATCATCAGAATCAATGTCACAAACAGGAACTAAAACGCCTATTGCATCAATTTCAAAATCTGTTGAACTGGAAGAATTTTCTAATCTAAATCTCAGGTATTGGAAATCAAACTGAGAAGTAATAGTATCTGCAATAAGACTAGTAGAATTGGTACTTGGATTGACCAATCGACCATTGAACACAGTATTGTCATCAGATTCAGCAAGTACAATTTCTGCAGTTCCTGTTTGGCTAGCAGCCTCTCTCCATGTAATCACATACCTATAGCCAGCTGGGTATATTTGCTCAAAATCAATCACATATTCATCGCCATTTGAGTTAAACAACCCTACTGCACCATCAGGGTTACCAGTAATATTTGCTTCATTGGTTAAGCCTGTCTCTGCATCCTCTATTCCAGTATAGTCATCATTATAAGAAGTGCGAATAAATCCAATTCCACACTCATCACCATCAAATTCTAAATAATCGAGAATTCCACTACCATCACCATCTGTAGTTTCCGATGCAGTAGGGATTCCATCTGCATCATCGTCACTATCTCGATAATCAATTTCGCCATCTCCATCAAAATCCTGTAGAACCACGGAGGATGCACAGACAGAAAAAGAAGTAGTTGTTTCAATTACAAGTTTGGGGTCTACTTCTGCAGTTCGTCTTGCTCCTGCCGGTCCAGTAATTATAAAGACCATATTATTTCCATTCTTCCATGAAGATTGATCTACAATTTCTTGGACCAATGTTGTCAAATCTGGTGTTTGTTGATTCACTCCTGCTTCTCCAATTGTATTCCAATCAGCGGGAGACCATGAAACTGCTGCTGATGTAGTTGTAGATCTTCCAGAGACATCATTCACAGTATTAGTAAATGAGGTAGCAGAGCTACTTAGCTCACCTTCAATAGAAAGTGTAATGGCACCAGTTCTTACCTCATCTGCTTCAAATTGAATATAGGCTGATGTTACGACCTGACCTTGATCAAGGGTTATACCAGGAAATAATACTCCAACTGTTTGATTGGTTCCTCCATCATTAGGCAATTCTAAATCAGAACTTCCCAAATCAATTGATCCATCAGAATTATCTTCTTCCGAATAATCGCCTGAAGTAAACTCTAAAGTTGGAGCTGCATCAAATGGTGTATTGATTATGAGTAATGGGTCTGTTTCAGCTGTTCTTCTATTTCCAGATGGTCCAGTAAAAATCAATACCAAGCTATTGCCATTTGCCCAAGCCCCTTGATTAACAATTTCTTGAATAATCGAAGAAATATCAACAGTTTTCTGGTCTATACCATTTTCATTCAATTGATCCCAATCGTTTGGAGACCACAATACATTCGCTGTAGTTCTAGTCCTGCCAGACACATCATTTGTAGTTGTAGAAAAAGCTGCAGCATTGGTTGCCAACTCCCCTTCAATAACAATATTCAACTCTCCACTGCTAACCTCATCAGCTTCAAACTGCACAAAAGCGGACGTAATCGTTTGACCTTGATCTATATCTACATTCCCAAATCGAATCCCAACAGTTTGATTCTCATCTTCATTTACCAATTCTAAGTCGCTGCTTCCAAGATCAATTGATCCATCTGAATTGTCTTCCTCTGCATAATCATTTACAGAAGAGTAAACTGTTTGCTCTCCACAATTATCATCAAAGGCATCATCCAAACCATTTCCATCAGCATCTATTCCAGACAGGGCAACATCGGCAGAACCATCTGCGTCAGAGTCATTCGCTTCTATGAGATCATTAATACCATCGTTATCGGAGTCTGAATCTAGATAATCTGGGATATCATCAGAATCCCTATCATAAGGAATAATTGGATTGGAAAAAGTTGAGACATCCCAAAAGTCAATGATCCCATCTGAATCAGTATCAATTAAGAGAGATGGAAATCCATAATTTGCTGTACTATAACCTTCTCTAGTGTCATCAATACCATCAGAATCTGAATCGATGTCGATATAATTTGGAAGATTGGTCAAGGCATTCGAATTCTCAAATGTCTCATCTGTATTGGGAATAGCTAATGGAGAAGATTCTATGCGATCATCCAGGCCATTGTTGTCTGAATCCAAAAGTCCGTCTACTTGTCCGTCAGAATCAGAATCCTCTCCTCCGGCTTCAATTATGTCTAGAATTCCATCATTGTCTGAATCTAAATCTAAATAATCTGGATTTCCATCATTATCGGAATCGGGATTGACCGAAACCATTACACCACTTCCTGCTGCTGTCTCTCTGCTATCAATGATACCATTTCCATCAGTATCAGCTCCTGAAACATTACCTTCAGTTGAAGAATAGCCCATTGGTGCTATTCCTCTATTAGCTTCTATTGCATCAGGAATGCCGTCATCATCTGAATCCCGGTCTCTATAATTTGGGATACCATCATCATCAAAATCTTCAATTCCTTCAACACTATCAAGAATACCATCATTATCTGAATCAAGATCACAGCTATCCAGAACAGCATCCAAATCAGAATTATTAGCCCCTTCAAAGAAATTTGGTAAGCCATCCCCATCACAATCAGGCCCAGTTCCTATACCAAAATCATTATTTGCATCTACCTCAGCAAAATTCACCCCATCAGTGAAAATAGCTGATTCAATATTGTCTGTAGTCAATGCAGAACTGGCTGGGTAAGATGAAAATTCAGTTGATACTAAAAGATTGGCTGTAGAGGCGTAATAAAATACATAGTCACCATTTGCATCTGTAGTGGTAGTTTGTATTCTTGTATCTTCGGGATCAATTAGTCCGTCAGAGTTATTATCAATATATAGATATACGGTCACCCCCTGCACACCTGATTCTCCTCCATCAAGCACTGCATCTAGATCATCATCATTATAAACTGTACCACTAACAGTATTTGCATCTGCAACTAATGCTGCGAAAGCTTCTACATCTCCTCCGGCCAAGGTCAATTGATTTGTAGTGGCCCCAGTAGTTAAATTGATCTCACTAACTCTATTAACATCTCCTTCTGAACCGTATAAAGTTCCATCATTGTGAAAAGCTAAGCCCTCAATATCATCTTCACCAATAGCAGCAACTATAGAATAAGCAGCTGTATACTTATTGATCTCGATCAAATTGTCATTTGTTCCTCCATCATTATTGGAGGCATACATTCTTCCAGTAATGGGAGAAACGGCTAAATCATCAATATCTACATTAATCCCAGGTCCTGTAACCACGATATAGTCCACACCAGATCCAAAAGCACTTCTTATAATCTGTCCAGTATTAGGATCAATCTGAAAAATCAAGTCATTTGGACTGTTTCTCTGGGCGGCCCAAATTATAAAGGTTTGCCCGTCAACCATCATCGCATCAACATCATCGATGTCTTGCAGACCCAAAGCACCATTCATCTGACCTGCTGCATCAATATCAGATATAGCAGTATACGCTCCTGTAGTTAAATTCAATGATCCAAATTCACCACCATTTGCTGCAAAAAGTTGATTAGCTCCTGGAATAGGATAGTAAGCTATTGCTTCAATATTTCCAACACCAGTACCTCCTATATTGGTAACTACTCCAGTTCCCCGATCAATCGAATAAAGAGTATTGTTCCCATCGGCAACAAAATAAAAGAGGTCTGGATCTCCAGCAAATATTGACTTTATTCCGATCAACAGGAACAAAGCAAACATTAGAAGTTTCTTAAACACTATGACAATCTAGTTTTATGCATAAAAACGATTGACAATAATACGTTTAAGAATCGAATAAGTTCCACCTAAATTCAACTACTTATCAAATTGAAAAACAATTCATTAGGAAGATTATCACAAAGCTTTAAGTTGCGAGATAATTCTCTTGGAAAAAGAATTAAAAAAGCGTCTTTTTTTATAAGAAGCTACCCATGATACTCCGTTCACAGCATTGGTCAAAAAGATCTCATCTGAATCCTCTAAATCGTTTGGAAAAAGAACCTTCTCCACAAGTTGGTGATCAAATTTTGAGACCATGCCTTTAACGTAAGCTCTCATCACTCCATTCAAACATCCAGAGCTCAATGGTGGAGTATACACTTTCTTTCCTTTGACCAAGAATAGATTAGAAGAACAAGCTTCAACGAGTTCTCCTCTGTCATTTAAAAGTATCAACTCGTCTGCTTTGCTTTCCTTCCGTTCAATAGAAGCTAAAATATAAGGATGAGATCCAATCAATTTCATCGAAGAATAAGGAGTTGGATAGATCAAAGAATCTTTAGCGATATCTATTGATAGTCCTTTTTTATTCAGTTCAAAGGCAGGACTACCTTCTTCTACCTCTATTAGGTAAGTCGGTCTATTTTCAATGGGCTCGTACTTCCCTGCCCCACTTCTGAATACCGTCAATCGAATTCTTGCTCCTTGAGTCATTGAATTGATCTTTAAGGTTTCCAGAATTGCAGATTCTATGCCTTTGTAGAAATCATTTTCCGTCTTGATCCTTAGAGCATCCAAACTAGCTTTGAGCCTATCAAGGTGCATGGATAGCAGAGGAACTTTTGGGCCAACACTTCTCATGCTTTCAAATACTCCGTCCCCATATAGGAAGGCTCTATTAGCTCCCATAAATGGAACGTTTGTTCGAAAGAACTCTCCTTGAAAGCAAAGAAATTTAGCCGGCATAGAACTCCCTGTTTAAAAGGGCAAAAGTCTCCATAATTGACCAAAGAATGAACCAATGGATTCAGGTGCAGCCAGAAAAGTGAATAGTACTCCGTAAATCGCTCCCCAGAAATGTGCATCATGATTGATATGATCGCCTCCTTGCTTTCCTTTGTAATAGGAATACACCAAATAAGCTATAGCCCAAAGAATTCCAGGAAAACATAGAAATGGCAAGCCATACAAACACAATTCAGTTCCAGGCTGAAAGATGACTGAAGAGAATAGTACGGCAGAAACAGCTCCAGATGCGCCTACTGAATGATAATGAGGGTCATCTTTGTGTTTCTTAAAAGTAGGGATCACAGCAAATCCTACGCCTCCAACATACAACAAGAGGTAGTAAAAGGTGCCTTTTGCTCCTGCATAGGCTTCAAAATAGGCTTGAGTAACATCACCAAAAATGAATAACACAAACATATTGATGAGCAAATGCCACCAATCTGCATGTAATAGCGAATGACTAAGAAATCGATACCACTCCTTATTCCTTTCAACAGCATATGGAGCAAAATCAAGTTTGTAAAAGAGTTCTGGTCTATTGAATGCCGGAATGGAAACAATTAAGGTGGCTGCAATGATCAATATTGTGATCGACATATCTAGAATAATTCCATTTGCGATTCCATTGAATCTTCTTCGTCTTTACTCACTGACTTTTTTCCATCCTTACCCTCCTTGGTAGCGGGCTTTTCTTTGGTTTCTGTTTCTTCAACTGCCTCTTTATTGCTTTCGCTCACTTCAGCTACCTCCTGCGGTTCATTCGCCTCTTCAACTTCTTCATTAGCAGAAGCATTTTCTAATTCTTGACTATTGGCCGCCTCAAACTCTTCAAGACTAATTTTTAGAAATCCTGCAGCTGCCTCATTAGTAAGTCGATCCACAGATTTCACTTTGTTATAGCTCAATTTATTTCCCAATGCTTTCATTCCCTTTACAGAGATAAAGTCCTTCAAATTGATGATCTCATTGGGCTTGGCTTCTTTACCACGTGGTTTGACAAAAGATAGCTCTATAACAGTAATTGGATCGGTAGATACCAATTCCAAATAACTCTCTTCATGATCGGACAAGAATAGGGTCTTTTTATCTGTATCATCCACCAAAAACCTCTTTACATAAAAGTCCTTCTTGTCTCCTTCAAAATAAATGGCAGTAAGCGGTTTTTCCGGAATCCATTTCTCTACTGAGATCAAGTCTTCATCAAAATGAGTATTCACTGCTGTACCCACTAATCTATAATGACCAGATTGAGTAATGGTTAGGATCTTATCTTCTGCACTAAAAGACCCCAACAACTCTCCTCTTCCCTCATAATTGATCTTTTGAACGCTATCATCAAACCAGATCTTTCTAGCGCTGAGAGTTGATGTTCCTTCTTCCTTGAGTTTGATCTTGCTCACAACGTGCTTGGTAAGGATGTTCCCTCTAGCCCCTCTTCCTTTTATGGCTAATTCCGCAAAATCCTGATCAAATTTTAGCTTCTTCAGTTTTGCTTTAGCTCTAAGCAATACTTGCACTACCTCAGCTTCACCATTAGGGTTTGCAGAGAAGTAGAGCACTTTTGACCCCTTGTTTCCGGCGGTAAGATCATATTCTTTATCTCTAGTGATAGAAGTAACGGAAAACCTTTTCATCAAGCTGTATCCCGTCTTACCGTCCTTGTAGATCATGTTATAGGTGGTGCGATTATCGCCTTTCTTCCATACTGCAGTATGTATAATGTTCTTACCTACAAAGGCTTTGGATTGTATCTTCTGCACCTGCATGATCCCATCTTCTCTGAAGATGATGATGTCATCTATATCGGAGCAATCACAAACGAACTCAGACTCAGTCTTCTTGAGACCATAACCAATAAAGCCCTCGGCACTGTTTACGTATAACTTAGCATTTGCAACAGCAACTTTTGCAGCATCAATGTTCTCAAATGATTTGATCTCCGTTCTTCGTTCTCTTCCTTTACCATGCTTCTCCTTGATCTTTTTGAAGTAAGCAATCGCATAGTCTACCAAGTGCTCAAGGTCATACTTGATTTGCTCAAGTTCCTCTTCGATTCTCTTGATCAACTCATCAGCTTTGAAACTATCGAACTTAGAAATGCGCTTGATCTTGATTTCCGTCAATCGCGCAACATCCTCATCGGTAACCTCTCTCAACAAATGCTTGATATGAGGTTTTAATCCTTTATGGATCGTTGCGATGATATCTTCCCAAGTTTCACACTCCTCAATATCGCGGTAAATTCTCTTTTCTATGAAGATCTTTTCCAAAGAAGCAAAATGCCATTGTTCTTCAAGCTCGCCCTTTCTAATTTCTAATTCTTTCTGAAGCAGATCCTTGGTATGCTCTGTGCAGATCCCGAGGATTTCATTGACGCTTAAGAATTTAGGCTTCTCATCCTCGATCACACAAGAGTTAGGTGAAATAGATAATTCACAATCTGTGAATGCGTAGAGCGCACTTATTGTCTTATCTGGAGAAACATTAGATGGAAGATGAACAAGTATTTCTACGTTCTCTGCAGTATTGTCTTCGATCTTCCTGATCTTGATCTTTCCTTTGTCGTTGGCCTTTAGAATAGAGTCAATCAGATTGGAGGTAGTAGTGCCATAAGGAATCTCCGTGATCATCAAGGTTTTCTTGTCGAGCATATTGATCCTTGCTCTAACTCTTATTCTCCCCCCTCTTAGTCCTTCATTGTAATTGCTAAAATCTGCCATTCCTCCCGTGAGGAAATCAGGTAGAATGTTTGGTTTCCTTCCTTTCAGGATCTTGATAGAAGCATCGATCAACTCATTGAAGTTATGAGGTAAGATCTTACAAGCCAATCCAACTGCAATACCTTCCACTCCCTGAGCTAATAATAAAGGAAACTTCATTGGGAGTGTCACAGGTTCTTTTCCCCTGCCATCATAAGATGAAGCCCATTCTGTAGTCTTGCTGTTAAATGCAACATCAAGGGCAAACTTTGAAAGTCGGACTTCAATGTATCGAGGAGCAGCTGCTCTGTCTCCTGTTAGAATATTTCCCCAGTTCCCTTGTGTATCAAGAAGGAGCTCTTTTTGGCCCAGCTGAACCATTGCATCACCAATAGATGCATCACCATGAGGATGATACTTCATGGTATTACCAATCACATTCGCTACTTTATGATAACGACCATCATCCAGCTCCTTTAAGGAATGTAAAATTCTTCTTTGTACAGGCTTTAAACCGTCCTTAACGTGAGGAACAGCTCTTTCAAGAATAACATAGGAGGCATAATCCAGGAACCACTCGTTGTACATTCCCGAGACCTGGATTACATTTTCTAGTTCACCAGAATCAGTCTCATCCATCTCGAGACTTTCATCTTGGTTCTCTTGTTCTTGATCCTTTGGATCTTCTTCTCTCTCTTTCTTTTCCTCTTTGTCCTTAGCCATTTATCTATCACGCAGCAGCATCATCCACAAGATCTTGCTCTATTTTCAAATTCTCAATTATAAATTCTTGTCGATCTGGAGTATTCTTACCCATGTAGAATTTTAACAGATCGTTTACAGATTCCTTTCCGATCACAACTGGCTCAAGGCGCATATCTTCTCCAATGAAATGCTTGAATTCATCGGGAGAAATTTCTCCTAATCCTTTGAATCTTGTGATCTCTGGCTTTCCTTTTAACTTATCCAATGCTTCAACTCTTTCTTGATTGTTGTAGCAGTAAAAAGTTTCTTTCTTATCCCTAACCCTGAACAGTGGAGTGGCAAGAATATACAAATGCCCATTCTTCACTAAATCGGGAAAAAACTGCAAAAAGAAGGTAATCAGCAGAAGTCGAATGTGCATACCATCAACGTCTGCATCCGTAGCCAAAACCACCTTATTATACCTGAGATCATCCAAGCCATCTTCAATATTCAAAGCTGCTTGAAGTAGATTGAACTCTTCATTCTCATAAACGATCTTTTTGGTCAGGCCATATGAATTCAAGGGTTTTCCCTTCAAACTAAATACCGCTTGAGAATTTACGTTCCTCACTTTGGTGATAGAACCAGAAGCCGAATCTCCCTCTGTAATGAATAGGGTCGATTCTTCCTTCCCGTCTTTGGTATCATTATAATGAATCCTGCAATCTCTTAACTTCTTGTTGTGAAGGCTTACTTCCTTTGCTCTTTTTCTAGCTAATTTCTTAATCCCAGCTAGGTCCTTTCGCTCTCTTTCCGACTGCAAGATCTTCCTTTGGATAGCCTCGGCAATTTCTTGATTCTTATGAAGGAAATTATCGAGATGCTTTTTCAGAAAATCGATCATGAATGACCTCATCGATGGACCGTCAGGACCTACATCTGTACTTCCGAGCTTCGTTTTGGTTTGGGATTCAAAAACAGGTTCCATCACCTTGACACTAACAGCTGCTACTATCGAAGATCTAATATCTACGGCATCATAATCCTTTTGAAAGAATTCACGGATCGTTTTTACATAAGCTTCTCTGAACGCTCCTTGGTGTGTACCTCCTTGAGTAGTATGTTGACCATTTACGAAGGAATAATACTCTTCTCCATAGGAATTGGTGTGCGTGATAGCTACCTCAATATCTTCATCTTCTATATGGATGATAGGATATAGCGGAGTATCAGACATGTTCTTTTCCAAAAGATCATACAGGCCTTTTTCAGAATAGAACTTCTCTCCATTGAAAATGATCGTTAAGCCCCTATTCAAATAGACATAATTCCAAAGCATTCTTTCTACATGCTGGCTTCGATACTGAAAGTTGTGAAAGATCTCTTCATCAGGAGTAAAGATGATCTTTGTTCCCTTTCTTCGACTGCTCTTTTCTACTGGATCGTCTTCAGTTAACTCCCCTCTTGAAAACTCAGCTACTTTGGTTTGCTCGTCTCTGGTGGACTCAATTCTAAAATGAGTAGACAATGCATTGACCGCTTTGGTACCCACACCATTTAGTCCAACTGATTTTTTGAATGCCTTAGAATCGTATTTCCCTCCGGTGTTTATTTTGGATACTACATCTACAACCTTGCCCAAGGGAACACCTCTACCATAATCTCTCACCTTCACTGTTCTGTCCTTGATGGAAACTTCAATGGTTCTGCCATTACCCATAACAAACTCATCGATAGAGTTATCAATCACCTCTTTCAACAAAACATAGATCCCGTCATCGTAAGCAGAACCATCACCCAGCTTACCAATGTACATACCGGGTCGCATACGAATATGCTCCTTCCAATCGAGTGAGCGAATATTGTCTTCGGTATATTGAACTTCTTCTGCCATAAATTCTTCTTGAAGCATCTAAAGTAATTAAAGACTATGGTGAATAAACCTATTCTGCAGTCGACTTTTCAACATAGGTTTTAACAGCAAGAGAGCATTTTTAATGCGATACTTCATATCTTTATTTAGGACACAATAAATAAAAAATACATGATTCAAGTAGCTGAATATCTGTATCTTAACCCGGCTGTCTTGTATTTATTCAGAATATAATGTTAATACAGTTGTATATTAGGGGGGTCAATTCTCGCTTTTATTGCGATTTTTGAGATATTGGAGATAAACCATACTAATTTGAACTACTACTTGCAGATCTCATAAATACTGATGTCGAGAAAGATTCATAAAACACCATTCAAAGGTCTTTTTCTGGCTCTGAGTATCAGCATGCTTTTCTGCCTTCTTATTGGCAATCAGGAGAGTTATGGCCAAGCTCGAATAGAGTATAGGATCAAGGCGGGTTATTTAAATAACTTCCGTAACTATATCGAATGGCCAGAGAGCGCCTTGGCCAATCTAGATACTTTCAAGATCGGAGTTATCAAAAACCAAGAGTTTTCTGAGATCGTGAGTAAAACCATGGCCAACAAAACACATGGTCCCAATAAAATACCAATCAAGGTAATCTCTTTAGACAACCTCACAAGAGCATCAGAACTCCAGATCCTTTATGCAGAAGCAGAATCGGGCTACTTGGCTGTTGAACTCTTGAATTCTATCGGCACCAAACCTATTCTCCTCGTAACGGAGAACTATGAGTTCGGTACCACCATGATTAACTTCATCATCAATAACTCCAAGCTTCAATATGAGGCGAATGTAGTTCGAATTGAGACCAATGGATTGATCATCAACAATGCCTTATTGGAAAGAGCTATCCAATCTGAGGAAGAAGAGGGTTTCCAGAAGATGATCCGTCAGCTTAGGGCCAAGCTCAACAAGTCGGAAGACATCAATGCTGAACAAACGCAAAAGATCGAAAAGCTCAATGAGGACATTCAAAAGAAAGAAGCTTCGATTCGACAAAAAGAAGCATACCTGGATAGCATTCAAGTAACGATTGAGTTGCAGAAGAAGTATTCAGAAGACATGAGAGCCAAGTTGGACTCTAATGCTCAACAAATCCTCGAAAAGGAAAGAGCACTGAAGGAGAACGATTCCAAATTGACCAAACAAATGATCGAGTTGGAAAAGGCCAAAAAGAACTTCCAAGAGATCGAACGCGACATGAGTGTTACCATGAAGTCCTTGGAAAACCAAAAGACCTTTACCACCATCGCCATACTTGTATCCCTATTGGTTGCGATGTTGTTGATCGTTGCTTATCGTTCTTCTGTTAAGCAAAGAAGACAGGCGGTAATCATCAACAGACAGAAAGAGGAGGCGGAGATCCAGAGGGATGAGATCCAAACTCAGCACTTGCAATTGGCCGATAAGAACAAAGAGATCACAGATTCGATCACTTATGCCAAAAGAATACAAGATGCCATGCTCCCTCCTACTGAGATCTTCAGAGAGCATCTTGAAAAGAGCTTTATCTTCTACCTTCCAAAAGATATTGTTGCCGGTGATTTCTACTGGATGGAAAAAACGAAAGACAAAGTGATCTTTGCAGCTGCAGATTGTACGGGTCACGGTGTTCCTGGTGCAATTGTCAGTGTTATTTGCAGTAATGCATTGAACAGATCTGTAAGGGAATTCAAATTAACCAAGCCGTCGGAAATTTTAGATCAGACACTTGAGATAGTACTTGCTAAGTTTGATTCCTCCGATGATGAAGTAAAGGATGGGATGGATATTGCTTTGTGTTCTTACGATCCCAAGACGCATGAGATTGAATTTACTGGAGCTAATAATCCTCTCTGGGTGGTAAGAAAGGGAGGAAAAGAAGTAGAAGAGTACAAAGCAGATAAGCAGCCTATTGGTAAGTACTTGAAACACGTTCCATTTACCAATCACAAAACCAAATTGAACAAAGGTGATTCCATCTATGTATTCAGTGATGGTTATGCCGACCAATTTGGTGGAGAAATGGGTAAAAAGTTCAGATCTCTTCATTTCAAGGAACTACTTGTTTCTATCCAAGAACACGATATGAAAACTCAAAAGAAGCTAGTTGAAAAAGCATTCTTCGGTTGGAAAGGAAAGTTGGATCAATTGGATGACATCTGTGTGATTGGCTTCAGGGTATAACTTAGCAAAGTGAAGAAAAGACTTTCCCTAAGCGATCTCTTCTTAATCTTATTTTCATTTCTCTCTATCTTCATCTTGCTCTATTTCAACGGGACTGGACTAGAAGCTGATAGCTACCACCATCATTTGATCGCGCGCTTTGCACCTATTCATCCTGAGTTGTATTTGGATCATTGGGGCAAGCCATTGTACACCTTGATCAGTTCACCTTTTGCCCAATTTGGGATCAATGGAAGTAAGGTCTTCAATGTCTTGTGTAGCCTTTTGAGCTTCTATCTTGCCTATAGAATATTAAAACACTTGAAGATAGAGCTTGCTGCTTGGGTCATTCCTATTGCATTTCTTATTCCTCTCAGTTTTCAGATCAATTTCAGCTCTTTCACAGAACCGCTATTTGCTTTGCTTCTTCTCCTTTCTATCTTTTTAATCCTCAAGGATAGAAAACGATCTGGAGCAATTCTACTTTCATTTCTACCCTTGGTCAGATCCGAAGGATTGATCTTCTTGATTGTATTTGCGCTTTACTTCCTACTCATCAAAGAAAAAAGACTATTGATCTATTTATTAGTTGGACAAATACTCTTTGATTTACTAGGTGCGGTATTCTTAGGCAGGAGTTTGTTGTGGATCTGGACGGAGATTCCTTATGCCAACCTAGATAGTCCTTATGGAAGCGGCAAGCTCACTCATTTTGTAGAACAGCTGTTTTACATCCTTGGGCCTGTATTTACCGCTCTGTTCTGTTTATCGCTTCTTATGAACTTATGGTTGAACAGGTCCTATAAAAAGGAGTCTTACCTATTCTTGATCCTCTTTCTATCCTTCTTTCTATTTCATTCTTTGAGTTGGTACCTGGGATTATTCAACTCCTTAGGATTAAAAAGAGTTTTTGGAGCCATACTGCCCATCATGGCAATAATAATGGTGATTGGCTTGGAACAACTAGTAGGAAGAATAATCAACCCTAGCATCAGGAAGTCAATAATGGGGCTGATTTGCATAACTACGGCTGCTTTGTTGTTTAGCAAAGGTCCTGCTGGAATAAATTGGGAAAGAGAAATGAACCTAAGTCCCCCACAGGAATTAGCCCTGGAGGTATGCGAATACATTGAAAAGGAAAAAATTATTTACGGAAGAGTGATCTTCGCAGATAGATTTCTTTTTGAAGGATTGAATACTGACCCTTACGATCCTAACCAATTTCTTCTTCTACAAGAAGAAAACTATGAAAAGCTCCAAGAGAACGATCTGGTAATATGGGACAACTGGCATGCAGTAGTTGATTTTGGAGTGAATGAAAACAATCTCACTCCCCTTGGATTTAAAAAGGTGAAAGAGTTGGTTAGAGAAGAGAAAAGTAGAACAGTGAAATTTGTACTCTATTCAAAAAGATAGAGAGCTAGACATTGAATTTAAAGTGCATTACATCTCCATCTTGAACGATGTATTCCTTTCCTTCCATGCTCATCTTACCAGCTTCTTTTGCTGCTTGCTCTGAGCCGAGTTCAATCCAATCTTGAAATTTGATCACCTCTGCCTTGATAAAGCCTTTCTCAAAATCCGTATGTATTACTCCAGCAGCCTGAGGTGCAGTCATCCCTTTTCTGATGGTCCAAGCTCTAACCTCTTTCTTACCTGCCGTCAGATAAGTTTGAAGATCCAATAAACGGTAAGCGGCCTTTATTAATTTGTTTACACCAGGTTCGTCCAAGCCAGCATCTTCCAAAAACATTTGCCTTTCTTCTGCATCCTCCAATTCGGCTATATCAGCCTCTAAACCTGCAGCTACTTTTAACACCACAGCTCCTTCATCTTTTACTGCATCTTTCACAGCCAACACATGCACATTATCTTCTGACAATCCTGCTTCATCAACATTGCACAGATACAAGACCGGTTTATCTGTTAATAGGAACAGATCTTTTACCACTTCTTTATCATCTTCATTTAGCTGAATGGACCTTGCAGCCTTGCCATCTTCAAAATGTGCTCTATACTTGTTTAGATTCTCTACGGCCTTGATGGCTTCTTTATCGCCAGTTTTTGCAGCCCTATTCAATTTCTCTAGCTTCTTTTCAACTGCCTCTAAGTCTTTTAAGATCAATTCATAATCAATGGTCTCTTTATCCCTGACTGGGTCGACAGAACCGTCCACATGAACTACATTGGGGTCATCAAAGCATCTAAGTACATGTATGATTGCATCTGTTTCTCGAATATTTCCCAGAAACTTATTACCAAGGCCCTCGCCCTTACTAGCTCCTTTAACCAAGCCGGCAATATCAACAATATCTATAGTTGTAGGAACCACATTCTCCGGTTCTATCAAATCAGATAGTTTATTCAATCGTTCATCTGGCACAGTGATCACACCAATATTTGGTTCAATGGTGCAAAATGGAAAGTTGGCCGATTGAGCTTTTGCATTCGACAAACAATTAAATAGAGTAGACTTACCTACGTTCGGTAATCCAACAATTCCACACTTTAATCCCATAGCTTGAATTTAGGCCGACAAAGGTATTCATTCTGAGTACTTTTTCCTTCTAGAATATCTTATTAAATTTTATCAACATGTCATTTCTAGTGCTGTTGATTTAAACTACATTTGAGGCTTAGATCATCTCAAGCCAATGCCTGAAATCCAAGAACTGCAAAGAATTGCATCCCAAGTAAGAAGAGATATTGTTCGAATGGTACACGGAGCTGCATCTGGTCATCCAGGAGGCTCATTAGGTTGTGCAGATTTCTTCACCGCTTTATACTTCGAAATACTCAATCACAACACAAATTTTTCCATGCAAGGAGATGGAGAAGACTTGTTCTTTCTCTCCAATGGACACATCTCTCCAGTTTGGTATAGTGTGCTAGCGCGAAGCGGCTATTTCCCCGTTGATGAGCTTGCGAGCTTTAGAAAGATTGATACAAGACTTCAAGGCCACCCAACTACTCATGAAGGATTGCCTGGTGTGAGAGTAGCCAGTGGTTCATTGGGTCAAGGTTTATCAGTTGCTGCAGGAGCAGCAATGGCTAAAAAGTTGGATGGAGACCAGCATTTAGTTTACTCTCTTCATGGAGATGGAGAACTTCAAGAGGGACAAATTTGGGAAGCGGTCATGTTTGCAGCCCATAACAAGATCGACAATCTTATTGCAACTGTTGATTGGAACAATCGACAAATTGATGGTGATGTAGAAGACATCATGGCTTTAGGCGATCTCAGAGCAAAGTTTGAATCCTTTGGTTGGATCGTTATGGAGATGGAGGGAAATGATATGGCCAGCGTAGTCAGCACTCTTAAATCGGCCAAAGAACAATCTGGTAAATCTAAACCTGTAGTGATCCTGATGAAAACCGAAATGGGTCAAGGAGTAGATTTTATGATGGGTTCACATAAATGGCATGGAGTTGCACCGAACGATGAGCAAAAGGACAATGCCCTCTCCCAATTGGAAGAAACTTTAGGAGATTACTAAAAAGGAATGGTTATTGAATTCAAGAGCAAGATTTTCAATTATAGAATTCATGAGATCATTTAAATTAATTGTTCTTCTTACTTTGTTTACCACTGCCCTAGCCTTCAACAGCAAGGCCCAGGGAGAAGCTCAGAAAACCAGAATATTATTTGTATTGGATGGCTCTCAAAGCATGTACGCCAGATGGGAGAACGGACAAAAGATGCAAATAGCTACACGACTATTGAGAAAGTTGGTTGATAGCTTAGAATCTGCAAAGAATGTTGAATTGGCTTTAAGAGCTTATGGACATCAGTCAAGCGTTACTCCTTCAGGTAGAAATTGCAAAGACACCAAATTGGAAGTTCCATTCGGTGCAAAGAATCACAGTATGATCAAGGAAAGGCTGCAAACCATTCGGCCCAAAGGAACTACATTGATTGCATATTCTTTGGAGCAAGCAGCCTACGATTTTCCCTCTTGCTCGAATTGTAGAAATGTCATCATCTTAATCACCGATGGAATCGAAGAATGCGATGGTGATCCTTGTGCAGTTTCCTTGGCATTGCAGAAAAAAGGAGTCATCCTTAAACCCTTCGTCATTGGCCTTGGATTGGATCCATCGGTCATGGATGCCTTCAAATGCGTTGGAAACTTTTATGACGCAAGAGATGAAGCTACCTTTAAGCAAGTATTGGGGATAGTCATCTCTCAGGCATTGAACAATACAACTACACAAGTGAATCTTTTGGATGAGTTGAACAATCCAACGGAGACCAATGTACCTATGACCTTCTACGATCATTTTTCAGGTCAAGTGCGCTATAATTTTGTACATACCATGGACAGCAGGGGAAATCCAGATACCATCCCTATTGATCCCCTTGGCACCTATGATCTTACCGTGCATACCATTCCAAGAGTAGAAAAGAAAGACATCGAAATCATTCCGGGAAAGCACAATACCATTGCAGTCGACGCAGCGCAAGGAGATCTTGAATTAAAGATGGGCGGTTATAATGAATACAAGGATCTGAAAGTATTGGTTAGGGAGAAGGGTAAAAACGAAATTTTGGTAGTTCAGGATTTTGAACAAAAACAACGCTACTTAACCGGTTATTACGACCTAGAGATCTTAACCCTGCCAAGAACTTTAGTAACAGATGTGAATATTGCTCAAAGCAGAACCACTACGGTAGAGATCCCTCAAGCAGGTATTGTTACTGTAAGCATACCCAACAAAGGAATTGGAAGTATTTTTTTAGAAGATGGAGATCAATTGAAATGGGTTTGTAATCTCTCGGAATTAAATACAAGGGAAAGTTTTGTATTACAGCCAGGATATTATCGGGTAGTATACAGACCCTTGAATGCGAAACAAAGTATCTATACGAAGGAAGCGAGCTTCCAGATCACCTCAGGACAAAACACACAAGTAAAACTATAGTAAAGATGTCAAAACTCAGCTACACAGAAATGAAGGATACCCGCTCTGGATTCGGAGATGGACTATTGGAATTGGGAAAAAAGAATCCTAAGGTAGTAGCCCTCTGCGCTGATCTTACAGGCTCTCTAAAGATGAATGCCTTCGCAGACGAATTTCCAGAGAGGTTTATTCAAGCGGGTATTGCAGAAGCAAATATGATGGGTGTAGCTGCCGGACTTGCCATTGGAGGCAAGATTCCATTTACAGGCACCTTTGCCAACTTTTCAACTGGAAGAGTTTACGACCAGATAAGACAGTCCATTGCCTACAGTGGTAAGAACGTAAAAATATGTGCTTCTCATGCTGGATTGACCTTGGGTGAAGATGGTGCTACTCATCAGATCCTTGAAGATGTGGGAATGATGAAAATGCTTCCGGGAATGACGGTTATCAATCCTTGTGATTACAATCAAACCAAAGCTGCTACCATTGCAATAGCAGAACATGAAGGACCAGTCTATTTGCGTTTTGGAAGACCAAAATGGCCTGTATTCACAGATCCAGATCAAAAGTTTGAAATCGGAAAAGCGGTCAAGATGAAAGATGGCAGCGATGTAAGCTTATTTGCCACCGGTCATTGTGTATGGGAAAGTCTTAAGGCTGCAGAAATTCTTGAAGAAGAAGGTGTACATGTCGAAGTAATAAATATTCATACCATTAAACCATTGGATGAAAGTGCTGTCTTAGAATCAGTTCGAAAAACAAAAAGGGCAGTTTGTGCAGAAGAGCATCAGATCAATGGCGGACTAGGTGAAAGTGTCGCTTCTTTATTAGCGAGAGAATATCCTGCACCGATGGAATTTGTAGGAGTTAACGATCAATTCGGTGAAAGTGGAAAACCAAGTGAGCTACTAGAAAAGTACGGTCTAAGCTCTGAATCTATTGCAAACAAGATAAGAGAGCTGATCAAGAGAAGCTAAGCTCAAAATATGCTGCCCTACAGGATTAATTGATTTGAATTGAAAGATAGGGAGCTCTTACGGTTATTCTTTATAGAAGGCAAAAGGAATTCGGCCTTCAGACTGATCATTCAAACATATTCTGAGCGCTTATATTGGCCAATTAGGCGAATAGTGCTTGATCATGATGATGCTGATGATGTACTTCAGAACACCTTCATTAAGATCTATCAAAAACTCGGCAGTTTTGAAGAGAAGTCATCCCTATTTTCTTGGATGTATAGGATTGCTATCAATGAAGCTTTGAACTTTCTTAAACAGAATAAGAAACGACAGTTTAGTGATCCCGTTCAATTTGCGGAAGAACTTAGCTCAGACCCTTATTTTGATGGAGACGAAGCCTATCAGAAACTATTGTATGCTATCTCCCAGCTTCCAGAGAAACAATCTCTTGTATTTCAACTGAAATACTTTGATAATCTCAAGTATGAGGAGATTGCTGAAATGCTTGGTGGAACGGTTGGTTCTTTAAAGGCTTCCTATCATCATGCAGTGAAGAAGATCGAAAAAGAAATACTTGATAATTAAACCTTTTCAATTTTTATCCATCTAACTATTGAACAGCAGATCAAAATGAGCGAGCTAAAAAAAATAAAACAACAAAAAGCCTTTAAGGTCCCAGAGAATTATTTCTCTGTTCTGGAAGACAAGGTGATGGATCGAATAGAACCAAAAGAAGAGGTTCAAAAGATCAACTGGTTCGATCGTATAGTTTATCAATTGCAATTGAGATTTAGTATTCCAACAGCAATGGTAGCAGGATTGGCACTCATTATCATCTACATCAACCTAGATCAAGAAAAAGAGAAAATGATCTTTAGTGATGCAGAGATCAAAAACTACTTGATTGAAGAATACGATGATCAAGTAGAAGAAGAACTATTGGCCATGAACTTTCAAGAAGCTGAAGCGAACTATGAAATGAGCGATGAAGATATCATTGAGTTCCTTGCAGAAGAAGAAGTTGATCTAGAAATTATTGAAGAATTTTTACCCTAAACCATAAAACTAAATAAGATGAAAGAAATGAAGAGGATAGGATTTTTGATGCTTGCCATCACCTTAAGCATAGCAACCTTTGCACAAAGTGATGAAGCTCAGGAAAGAAGAGAACTAATGGAGTCTATCAAGCAAGATTACATCATGGAAAGAATGGAACTGTCTGAAGAAGAATCTAAAAAAATGACAGAGCTGAGCAATGACTTTAGAGAGAAGATGAAAGAACAGAGAATTGCTGACCAAAAAGAAATGAAAGAACTACGAGCCAAAATGAGAAGTAAGAAAGAGTCTGAAGAAGAGCTGACTGAAGAAGAAGCCAGAATGGCACTGACTAAAAAATTACAGATGGAAGAAAAAAGGATCCGTCTTGAAAAAGACTATACTGAAGCAATGATCGATGCAATCTCTGCCAAGAAGACTGTGGAGTATAAGAAATTGGAAAAAGAGTTCAAGAGAGAATTACTCGAGATGTTGAAGGATGAAGAGAAATCGCATCAGATGAAAAAGGAGCTAATGCATAGAAGGCAAATGGAAAGGAAGGAAATGAATAGATCGAGGAGACATAAAGAAATTGAAGAGTAAAAAAATTTTTTAGTTAAACAATTCAATGAAAGCCTTCTGACGAAGGCTTTTCTTTTTTGCTTCGCTAAATTTGTCCTGTGAAGAATGCACAAGACATTTTCAAGCAACATCTTGCCCAAACTACGGAAGAAGCCCTATCTATTGAAGTTGAAAGAGCCGAGGGTTGTTTTCTTTATGACCCTAATGGCAAAGCTTATTTAGATCTAATTGCAGGAATTGGAGTAAGTGCTTTGGGCCATGGTCATCCACGGATCAAAGAATGCTTAAAAAAACAGATCGACAAGCATCTGCATGTCATGGTCTATGGAGAAGTCGTTCAATCCAGTCAGAATGAACTTGCCGAGGAACTCCTTGAATGTCTTCCAGCTGAATTGGATAGTTTTTACTTTGTTAATTCAGGTACTGAAGCCAATGAGGCCGCAATGAAATTGGCTAAAAGAGCTAGCTCAAGATCCAAGATCATCAGTTTTGTTGGAAGCTATCATGGCAGCACCCATGGATCATTAAGCTTGAGTTATGGAGAACACAGAAAGCAGGTCTTTCGTCCCCTTTTACCCGGAATTGAGTTCATTCATTTGAATGACTACCAAGATCTTAATCAAATTGATGATCAAACGGCAGCTGTTTTTTTAGAAACCATTCAAGGTGATGCAGGCGTAAGAGTAGCTCAAAAAGAGTATTTAGTAGCCCTTCGAAATAGATGTGACGAGACAGGAACTCTTTTGATTCTCGATGAGATCCAGTGCGGAATGGGTAGAAGTGGCAAGATGTGGGCCTTTGAGCATGCAGGAATTGTTCCAGATATCATCACTATGGGAAAAGCTCTGGGAGGTGGTCTTCCTATTGGTGCATTGGCCTGTTCTTCAGAATTGATGGCACTATTTAGTAAAGAGCCTAAATTGGGTCATATTACCACTTTTGGTGGACATCCACTGATCTGCGCTGCAGCAGCTGAAGGATTGAGGATCATCAAAGAAGAAAACTTATTAGCGGATGTAGAGAAAAAAGGGCAATTGTTCAAAGAGCTATTGGTTCATCCTAAGATCAAAGAGGTGAGGCAAAAAGGACTTATGCTTGCCGTAGAATGCATCGATGAAGAGATTGTCTCTAATGTCATTTTAAATGGAATTGAAAAAGGAGTATTGCTTTTCTGGTTTTTGTCTACACCAAATGCATTTAGGATCTCTCCCCCACTGACCATCTCAGAGAAAGAGATCAGATTAGCCTGCTCAAGGATCATTGAACTTTTGGATGAATCCTAGTCATTCCCAAGATGTTTGGAATATTTAGAATATCTTCGTGTATTCCAAAATCAAAATATACAATCATGAAAAATTTAGCTTTAGCATTCATCGGAACACTCCTGATTTGCTTACCAACTTTTGCGCAAGAAAAAAGAGCCAGTCCAGCAAGAAGTGCTGAAATGAGATGGGGAGACCTTAGTTTGAAAATCAATTACAGCAGTCCTTCAGTAAAAGGAAGAACCATCTTTGGTGAGTTGGAGCCTTGGGGAAAAGTATGGAGAGCTGGAGCAAATGAAGCTACTACCATGGAATTAAGCAAGGATGCCATGATCAATGGTGAAAAGCTTGCAGCGGGAAAATATGCTTTCTTCATTATTCCGAATGAAGGATCAGAATGGGTTTTGATCTTCAACAAAGTACATGAACAATGGGGAGCCTATAAGTACGATAAAGGACAAGATGCTTTAAGGATCAATGTAAGTCCAGAACAAATTGACAATGTAGAGTCTTTAACATACAGGATCAGTGATGCTGGCGAAGTAAATATGGAATGGTCTACAACGAGAGTAGGATTTACCATCAAATAAGAAAGACACAGAAGTACATAAGGCCGGCACAATTTGTGTCGGCTTTTTTGCAATAAGTTATATGACATTTAAAGAACTCGGTTTAGGAGAGCAGATCCTTCAAGGTTTAGACGCAATGAATTTCATTGAGCCTACTCCTGTTCAAGAACAATCCATTCCTTTGATCATGGAAGGAAAGGACATCATATCAGTTGCACAAACAGGAACTGGAAAAACAGCTGCCTATTTACTACCCATCTTAGATAGTATCATAAAGACCGGAGGTGGGAAGACAGCCTGTTTGATCATTGCTCCTACTAGAGAGCTCGCTATGCAAATAGATCAGCAGGTAGAAGGATTCTCTTACTTTACTGGAGCTTCATCCATAGCAATTTACGGTGGAGGAAGTGGATCTTCCTTTGAAGCGGAGAAAACTGCATTAAAAGATGGAGCAGACATTATTGTTGCCACCCCGGGCAGATTGCTTTCTCATTTGAATATGAAGTATGTGAACATCTCTGGCTTGGATCATTTTATTCTTGACGAAGCAGATAGAATGTTGGACATGGGATTTGCAGATGATATCAAGAGAATTGCTGAATTCTTGCCGAAGAAAAGACAAAACATCATGTTCTCTGCTACCATGCCACCCAAAATCAGGAAGTTGGCAAAAGATGTTATGGTCAATCCTGCCGAGGTCAACATTGCTATTTCCAAAACAGCTGAAGGAATCTTGCAAGCTGCCCATCTGGCATATGACGGTCAAAAGATCGCTCTTTTGAAATACCTTTTGAAGGATAAGGAGGAGCTGAATAGCATTATTGTATTTACCTCTAGAAAGAGTACAGTAAAAGATATAGTTCGGGATCTAAGAAAACAAAATATGGATGCAGATGGCATCTCATCCGACCTTGATCAAGATCAAAGAGAAGAGGTACTCCGAAGATTCAAGAACAAAAGATTAAGGATATTGGTCGCTACAGATATCATTTCAAGAGGCATAGACATAGATTCTATAGATCTAGTATTGAACTATGATGTTCCTTCTGATCCTGAAGATTATGTACACAGAGTAGGAAGAACCGCAAGGGCAAAAACTACTGGAGTAGCTCTTACTTTCATTGATGAAGCTGGGATGCGAGACTTCAACAAGATCGAACAATTGATCGGCAAAAGCGTTCCAAAGATCCCTAATCCAGAGGACATTGGATCCGGCCCAGAATACCGACAAGTTTCCTCAGGGAAAAAGCACTTCAAAAAGGGCAATAGGAACTTCAAAAAGGGCGGAAATTATAGATCCAAAAAGAGATAGCATGAAAGAGGAATTAAAGAAAAAGCTAAGTCCAGAGCAATACAGGATCTTAGTTGAAAAGGGAACTGAAAGACCATTCACCGGAGAATATCTCGACAATAAAGATAAGGGAGTCTATAGCTGTGCTGCCTGCGAAACTCCATTGTTTGATTCCAATACCAAGTTTGATTCAGGTTCTGGTTGGCCAAGTTTTTATGATGTAGTAGATGGAGGAAATGTTGAACTCATTGAGGACAAATCTCATGGAATGCATCGGATTGAAGTAGTATGTGCGAATTGCGGTGGACATTTAGGGCATGTCTTCAATGATGGCCCGCAAGAAGAAACTGGTCTGAGATATTGCATCAACTCTGCTAGCTTGGATTTTAAAGAGCAATAAAGAGCTTTAGACTTTGCTCTTGCTCACCAAATACCTTTCCCCTTCTTCAGCTATATAGCTCTCTGGAAATATTGATCTAGACTCCTTTAGAAAGCCGTCTCGATTTTTGTAGCGATTCGAGAAGTGCCCTAGTAATAATTTGCCAACTCCTGCCAAGTTTGCAATCCTTGCAGCGTCCTTCGCTGTTGAATGAAAGGTTTTATTTGCCCTTTCTCTGTCTTTCTCTTGAAAGGTAGACTCATGATAGAGCAGATCAACATTGTTAATTAGCTGAAGAAGATCTTCGTGATAAGCAGTATCTGAGCAATAAGCGTAGCTAGCAGGAGGATCTGGAGGACTACTTAACTTATCATTAGCGATCCGTACTCCTTCCTCGTTAATATAATCCTCACCCATACTAATGGCTTTTCTGGCATAGTTGGGAACTTGATTCTCCTCCAGAGCTTTTGGATCTAGTTTTCTAGGCTTCTCCTTTTCCAGAAAAAGAAAACCAAAGCATGGGATCCTGTGCTTTAATGGAAGGGTTTTCACTTTTACGAACTGATCTTCGTGTATCCATTCATTTGCCTTTTCAATAGGATGAAAGAGCATTTCATAAGATAAATGACTACCGGCATTTCTAAACTGGATACGAATGATCTCTTCCAAGCCTTTGGGCCCATGAATATGCAGCTCTTTAGTTCTTCCTAATAAGTGCAATGTGGACATGAGTCCTACAAGACCGAAGAAATGATCACCGTGAAGATGGGAAATAAAAATGTGATTGATCCTTTGAACCCTTACCTTTCTCCTCCGAAGTTCAATCTGAGTTCCTTCGCCACAATCAATAAGATAAAGCTCACTCTCCGTTTCAATCAATTGAGCACTTTGATTGCTACTTAAGGTTGGAAGGGCTGAACCACTTCCCAAAACCAATACGTGAAAAGACATTAATTCAGATTCTCATCAAAACCACCCAAGCCTCTTTCCAGTTCATCCATGAAAAGAAAGTCTACCGCTTCTTCGTAAGTAGGGGTTATATTGAGAACATTAGATAATTGAGAGATCTCGATCAATTTGCTCACTGCTGATTGCAAATTGCAAATGACCAAACATCCATTTTTCTCCTTGCAAATACGATTTGCCACTAGGATCACACTTAAACCTGAAGAATCGCAATAAGAAGAGGCTTCTAGATCAATGATAATGTTCTTCACGCCTTGACTGTTCATCAACACTAATTCGGTCTTAAGATCAGGAGCAATACGCGCAGTAAACTTCTCCTCCTTAAGGGTGATCAAGGTAAAATTATCTTTCTTCTCTATTTCGTAGGCCGAGTTACTCATGCTAGAAGTGTGAACTCAAATATAAAAATTAATAATCAACTAGTTATTGGATGCTAAAAGATATAGTACAGCCATTCTTATGGCTACTCCATTCTCCACTTGATTCAGAATGATCGAATGTCCTGAATCTGCAATCTCAGATGCTATCTCCACTCCCCTATTAATTGGTCCAGGATGCATGATCAGGGGCACTTGCTTCAACTTATCCAGATTCTCTCTTTTCAAGCCATAGAGCTCATGATATTCTCTGAGAGAAGGAAATAGTGGAACTGAAGTATCCTCTTTTGAAGATTGTCGCTCCAATTGAATTCGAAGCATCATGGCAACATCACACCAATTCAAGGTTTCGTTCAAGTCAAAGCTCTTTTTCACTCCTAAACTTTCGATGTACTTAGGCATTAAGGTAGGTGGGCCGCAGACTGTAACTTCTGCTCCAAGCTTTTGCAGACAGAATATATTCGATAGTGCCACTCTGGAGTGTAGAATATCTCCAATGATTGCCACCTTTTTTCCCTTTAGATCTCCAAGTTTCTCTCTCATACTGTATGCATCTAACAAAGCCTGAGTAGGGTGCTCATGAGCCCCATCACCCGCATTCACGATCTTGGCGTCAATGTGCTTGGATAAGAAGATCCCTGCCCCTGGGTGTGGATGCCTCATTACGATCATATCCACTTTCATTGCCAAGATATTGTTGACCGTATCTATTAAGGTCTCTCCTTTAGACACTGAAGAGGCCGCTGCAGAGAAATTGATCACATCTGCCGAGAGTCTTTTCTCGGCCAGTTCAAAAGAGAGTTTTGTTCTGGTTGAGTTTTCGAAAAATAGATTGGCAATGGTTATATCTCTTAAAGAAGGAACTTTCTTAATGGGTCTGTTGATCACTTCCTTGAAATTATCCGCAGTAGAAAAGATCAATTCTATGTCTTCCTTCTTTAGATCCTTGATCCCAAGCAAATGATTTGTCGAAAGTTCTCCCATTCTATGATTTATCTCCAATTAAGATTACTTCGTTTTTTCCTTCTGTTTCTTCCCATTTAGCTTCCACTCGCTCACTTTGAAGAGAGTCCACTTTGGTGCCCACATAATTAGGTTCTATCGGTAAATGTCTGCTGTACCTTCTATCTACCAACACTAGCAACTCAACTAGATCTGGCCTTCCATAAGCCAACATTGCGTCCAGCCCAGCTCTAATGGTCCTTCCTGTGAATAATACATCATCAATGAGCACGACCTTTTTCCCTTCAATTATGAAGTCTATATCTGTTTTATTTGGTATCAAAGGATTGTCTCTTCTCCTAAAATCATCTCTAAAGAAAGTGGTATCAAGAGAACCCAACTGAATGTGCTCAACACCTAATATTTCTTGTAGATTCTTGTGAATTCTTTTGGCCAAGAACATACCTCTAGGCTGAAGGCCAATTAATACAGAATTCGAGAAGTCGTCATGATTTTCAATGAGTTGAAAGCACAGCCTTTTGATACTGAGATCCAATTGAGTACTGTCGAGAATCAGGCGTTTGCTCTTCATTGGGATAGTGCAAATATACTTTATTCGCTTTGAATCTGTTCAATTCTTCAATTTTTGATACTTGAAGAATGATCATAAACGATCTTCCATTCCCCTTCAATTTGCTTCCAAAGAAGTGTATAATAACCTTTCAGAGTATCCGATTCTCGCTCCAGGACCCATTTCCCTAGTACTTGAATGCTTTCCTTTCCGACTTCTTCTTGTCTCAAATTATCGAAGATGAGCTTCCCCATCTTTTCTTTTGAAGGATAGGCTTTCTTATACCTTTCCAAAGTTGTTTTCCATCCATATTGGGGACCACTTCCACCAACGAATAATAGGGAATCTGAATTCCAATAAGCGGCCATAAATCCTTCTATATCTCCTTGATTCCATGCCATTTCTTGCTCTTTCATCAATTTATTGATCTTTTTGGAAGCATCTGATTGAGCAAAATTGATAATTGGGATCAAAGTCAATAAAACGAGGGAGATTGGATGCTTATTCATAAACTGGAATTTCTAGTGGAAAGAACTCATTGAAGTCTTTTACTCCTTGAATAAGGTCATTCATTTTCTTTCGCTTGGTTCTTTCATAACGATGTTCTAAGATGGGCTCTTCTTGCATGAATGGCTTTAATTGCTCATCTGTCAAGGCATATGTCTCCCCTGTTCTCACATCCAAGAACAAATGCTGTAGGCTTTTAGAATATTGGGTTACGGGAAAGCCAAACGCATCCATAGTTTGAAAGCTTGTGACCAATATAGCCGAAAAGTGGCTGAGTGTTCCTACATTGATTATTCTCCAATAAGCTTCGTCATAAGAGATGTAAATATTATCCGCCAAACAGAAGCCCCAGATCTTTGAGGGATCTACCATGATCATATCTGTATTTGTATCGCTTTCGATGTACAGATCAGAACCCACCTTTTCAATTCTACCCTGATAAGAAGGGGTATTTTTTCTGAACTCATCGATCTCAACATAAATACCCTCCTCAAAATCAAATCCGAGTCGATATTCTTCCATACGAACGTCATCTATCTGACCAAACAACTGGAATGATGGCAATAAGATCATTAAGAGTAAGTTCTTAAGTAAATTGGTCATAATGAGGATTGGTGAACTAAAGTGATTCAGTACTTCAAGAATACAAAACATTGGCCATTCTTTAGATGTTTAAAAAGATATTATGATAATACGTTCAATTAGTCTTCTTCTATTTTTAGGAATTTGCATGATTTCTTGCGCTCAAAAAGAAGAAGTAAACTCCAATATGAGTTATAAGATCGAAAAGAGCGAAGAGGAGTGGCGAGCTCAATTGACAGATCTAGAATACGAAGTACTTAGAGAAGAAGGTACAGAAAGAGCATTTACAGGAGAATACGTAGACTGGAAGGAAAAAGGAACCTTTCACTGCAAAGCCTGCAATAATCCTCTTTTCTCATCCGAAACAAAGTTCAAATCAGGCACAGGTTGGCCCAGTTTTTACAATTATTTGAATGACAGTAGTGTCATAGAAGTTCCAGATAATAAATACGGCTGGAACAGAACCGAGGTAGAATGCAAGCGTTGTGGTTCACACCTTGGACATGTATTTGAAGATGGGCCTGAACCTACGGGTCTTCGCTACTGCATAAATTCTGTTTCATTGCAATTCTCGGAAGAGTAATTATCTATCTTTAAGGCGTGAAACAAAAAGAAAGATCACTTGCCTTCTTTGGAGCCATGTTATTGGCATTTGGAGTCTCCTTATTAGATATGGAGAATCCTTCATTTGACAACAATACCAAGGAATACATCGCCATGATAGGAGGAGCCATCTTCCTCTTGATCTTTTATGTCAATCGATTCAGAGATCGCAAATCCCACTAACATAGAACAACATTCAACTGATGTTCTTATTATAGGCTCTGGTCTTGCTGGAATGCAAGTATTGAATGCGATTCACAAACGATCTGAATTGAATCATTTGAGCGTCCTGCTGATCGACCCGCTTAAAACTCATAATAAAACGTGGTGTTTTTGGGAAGAGGGAAAAGGGCAATGGGAAGAGCTGATTCACAAACAATGGACCTCAGGAGATTTCATTGCCTCCAGTGAAAAATTGGATTTGCAAATGGATCAATATTCCTACAAAATGATTCGTTCTACCGATTTTTTAGAGCATTTCCATCAGTTGATCGAGAAGAATGATCGATTTGAATTGATCAAGACTACTATCTCTGAACTCGAAATTGAAAAAGGCATAGCAATTGGAGATGGAGTGCAAATCAAGGCAAAATACATCTTCGATAGCAGGTTTGACTTGGATGAAATCAAGCTAAGTGATGAACCTAGCGTACTTCAGCATTTCAAGGGTTGGTTCATTCGTTCCTCAGAAGATGTATTTGAGCCAGAGAAGTTCACGATGATGGACTTCAGCTTTTCTCTTGAAGATGAGTGTTCATTCATCTACCTACTCCCCTTTTCCAAAAATGAAGCTTTGGTTGAATTTACCTACTTCAGTCCACAGCTTGCCGAAGACGAAACTTATGATCGCTTGATCAAAGAGTATCTTGATGCAAGATTGGATGGAATATCCTACGATCTTATCGATACAGAAAAAGGGATCATCCCCATGAGTACCCATAATTTTCAAGCAAAGAATTCAGGAAATTACTGCCGAATAGGAACTGCTGGAGGCTGGGTAAAATCTTCATCTGGCTATTCTTTTAAAATGGCTGAGAAGAAGTCGAAGGTCATCGCCCAAAATCTTATTGACGGCAGTATATTAAACAAGGGGCTATTTGAGAAACGATTCCGATTCTACGATAAAATATTCCTCAATATCCTTGAAAATGAGAATGCTCTTGGCAATCAGTTGTTTCAAGAAATGTATCAAAACAACAAGGCAAGTAAGATCTTTAGATTCCTTGATGAAGACAGTACGCTAAAGGAAGAATTGAAGATCATTTCTAGTTTCAAATCATCTCCCTTCTTAAAAGCTTTTAGAAGAGAATTTTTATAGATCATATTTCATCCTAATGATCGTATTGCTTAGCTTATATGCATGAGCAATGACAAGAATATCATCAAAGGCAGAGGAACACAGAATCATTCTCACAATGTATTTCACCAAGAGAATTATGTAAGAGAATTTGAAGAAGGCTTAGATCTTGAAGAAGAAATTGCTGCCTCTACCCAATTGATCGAAGTATTTCCCAAGAGCATAGTAAATCGTGTAGATAGTCCTGATCTAGGATTGAACTACAGCATGAACCCTTATCAAGGATGTGAGCATGGATGCATTTATTGCTATGCGAGAAATTCACATATGAATTGGGGTTATAATCCAGGAATTGATTTTGAAAGCAAACTATTGTACAAACCTAAAGCCGCTCAATTACTAGAAAAGTTCTTCAATAAAAGATCTTGGGATGCTTCTCCAATAATGCTATCCGGCAATACAGATTGCTATCAACCCATAGAAAGGAAATTAAAGATCAGTCGGTCCATCATAGAAGTGTTCTCAAGATATAAGAATCCCTTGGGAATCATTACCAAAAACTACCTCGTTTGCAGAGATATTGATCTATTGAGTGAAATGTCAAAGGATGATCTAGTTCATGTATTCATCAGTATTACCAGTTTGAATGAAGAATTGAGAAGGGTAATGGAGCCTAGAACTTCTAGTTCAAAAATGAGACTCAAGGCTGTGGAGGAATTGAGCAAGGCCAATATTCCTGTAGGAGTAATGATGGCTCCAATCATACCTGGATTGAATAGTCATGAAATACCGATGATCGCTAAATCAGCAGCAAATGCAGGAGCCAGAACTATGAGGCATACTGTGGTCCGACTCAATGGATCCATAGCTCCTCTCTTTAAAAATTGGTTGGAGAAACATTTTCCCAATCATTATCAAAAGGTCATCCATCAAATAGAAAGTATGCACGGTGGCAATCTTAACGACTCCGACTTTAGTAGAAGGATCAAAGGTGATGGAAGAATCTCTGAAATGATCAAACAAATGGTCAAGCAAAGTGGCTCACGATATTTTAAAGGAAAAGATATTCCACAATTGAACCGTGAGTTGTTCAGGCGACCTGGAGAAAGTTTGAGAATTCCGGGATTCTAATTTTTCTTGAAATCCAAATTGTGAAAGTGAAAATCGGGATTGGGAAGATCGATCTTGAATCCTTTGACTTTGGCATTGGCGTCTACCTCAAAGGTTACAAATCCATCTGGCAAGAATTTGTCCTTGAACCTAATACGGTAGGTATTTTGTTGCCAGTGCTCCATGCTAGAGCTAAAAATAGATTCTGCAGGTAGTAATTTGATCGACAATTCTCCTTTGTGATCCTCAATTACTGCTTTACCATATACCTGATCTTCATATTCTCCTACCAATTCTTTTGTCGGGATATTTGCTTTTCCCTTTCCTCTCATGGAAGTTCTTTCTTCTTTCTTTTTCTCCAGATAAGCTTGATATCTCTTTGAGAATCCCAAATAAGTTGCGGCCCAATCTCTTTCGCTATCCTCTGCTGAAAATTCATCAATTGAAGAATTCATCAAAGCAGAAGGCAAGGAAGTCTCCCCATTTGATAAAATGATCCCTCCTATTCCTTCATTTGGCAGGATGAAGATCTTAGAAATATAACCAGGCAATCCTCCACCATGATAAGCCACTTTAGTAGATCCATAATTCATAACAAACCAACCCAATGCATAGCCTTTGAAGTTTACTCCATTACTCCTATCGAAAGATGATGGAGGAATTGGGGTATGCAGTTCAAGAAGCTTCCTATGGGTGTTGAGAGAAAGCAAGGTGTCATTCTTGTAGATACCATTGTTCAACCACATTTTGATCCAATTGGATAGATCTACTACATTCGAACTAATTGCAGCAGCTCCACCAGAATTATCATAGGATCTGATCTCATCTAGCATGCCTTTGGTATGAGGCAATGCTTTGTTTTTTTCTTGCTTAAAACCTTCAAATGTTGCATAGGAATGACTCATCTCAAGAGGATTGAAAAATCGCTTCTTCATGAATTCTTCCCAACTCATACCACTCACCTCTTCAACTACTTCCCCCGCAATTAAAAACATGATATTTTGATATCCATACTTGGTTCGCATGTCATAGGAGAGATCATACTTCTCAAATCTTTCAATTATCTCCTCCCTTGAATAGGTCGTACCATACCAAAGTAAATCTCCATCAAATGTGTTGAATCCACTTCTATGACAGAGTAGATCTTCAACGGTCAATTGTGAAGCAACATACTCATCACTCAAATTAAATGAAGGAATGTGCTGACTCACTCGATCGTTCCAATTCAATTTGCCTTCATCTACTAGCATCCCAATGGCAGCTGCAGTAAATGCCTTGCTAAGGGATGCAATTGCAAAGACGGCATTTACATCCATTTCTTCCTTGCTTTCTTTACTCTTTACACCATATGCTTTCTGGAAGGCTATTTCTCCATCTTTCACAATCGCTATACTCAAGCCAGGAAGCTCAAAGCTGTCGACCGCATTTGCAATGTATTGATCAAATTCATCATGTGATTCTTGTCCATTCAAGAGGAAACTTCCCATTAGTATCCCCAGCATTAAAAATGCTTTCATAGCTGTTCTACTTATTCTTTTCATCTAAATATAATTTGTTGTAATCAAAGCTGCTATCCAAACATCAATAGGCTCCTGAATACTTTCTTATGAACCATTCTATAGCCAATAAGAATAGTAAAATAAAAAAGATCCATTTTAAATTGATGATGTCTTCCACATCTTCAGAAGTATAGCTTAATGAACGGATATCTGACCTAGCATTCAATTCATCAGTAAAGCTTTTAGCATCTAGATTGTAAATTACTTCACCTCCAGATTTTTGAGCTATTTGATACAATATGTTATGATCAGCCACAGTCTGAACACTTTCTATCATGATCTCTTGGATTCGAAAGTTGCCTCGTTCTTCCAATTTTTGACCATTGTAATCAGTGTAGGCTCTAAAAGAATAATTTCCAACTTTCATACCAGCTAGATCTAAAAAATAGGCATTGGAAGAGCGATTGAACTGATAATTGAACTCATTTCCATCCTCATCGCTAATCACCATATAAGCATCGGGATCATTGATGGGGTCGTATGCCTTATTGAAAAGCTGGAGGTCAAAACGCATCTTCTCGTTCTCCATGAGCTCTTTCTGATAGCTAATACGGAAGTAGCTCTTATCTGCTTTCACAGACAAATACTGTATGACCTTGCTGATCAACTGATCAAACTGCTTGTGATTCCCGGTGCTCATGAATGAATTCATTCGCCATCTCCACAAGCCTTCTCCTACAAAAACACCCTCTTTCCTTTGCTCCAGTTGAACGAATGATAGCATGGGAAACTTAGTTGGCACATTGCCGATCTGTTGCCTGAACAGAACGAAAGATTGATCTGCCTTTTTGTAGGTAGCTTGGGGAACTTTCAAAGGTGGAAAGCTTTTCAAACTTGCTGCGAGCTCATCATCTATCTTAAAAAGAGGAAATGCTTGATCGTACAAAGCATAGACCTCATTCATGCTTCTTGTTGGGTTGCTTGCTTGAATTGCCGAACCCAAAGAGTTCAAATAAGCCCAATCAGTAGATTGATCGGTGAAGAAAAGAATCGGAAGATTCGACTTTCTTGCTCCGCTTATCAATTCATCAGTAAGGGCAGATCTTCTGGACAACAATCCATGAGCCAAGATCAGATCATAGGATTTTAAATCTTTGTTCCACTTATCGATCTGTACGATCTCTAGCTTATAATTTTCGCTAAAAGAGATCGCCTTTTTCAATGCGGCAATATCCGGATGAGGGCTTTGGTAGGCAATCAAGATCTTCTGACGACTATCCAATACATCGATGTAAATGTTTCGGTAATTGTTTTCCTTAACATTCTCATCTTGCAAAGGCACGATCTGCACTTGGTAAGTTTGCAAACCGCTCTCCTCAGCAGTGATCACAAAGTCTATTTCCTTGTATTCAGAATTTGATTCTAGACTGATCTCTTTCTCTTCTATGACTTTCCCAGCTTTTAGAAGCCTGACCTTTGTCTCCTGTCCATTTGCTTTTAAAGCCTTGTATTCCACTCTGATCGGAAATTGATTTCCAAGAAAAGCGATCTTGTTGTGAATGACATTGCTTATCAAAAGATCTTTTCTCTGATTGGTATCTCCAAGAGCAAGAGAATAGATCGGGAAGGGCAAATTGGCCGAGGCGTAAATAGGGTTCATTCCTCGGTTGAATATCCCATCACTGATCATCAACATAGCGCCCACATTCCTATTCTCATAGCGATTTTGCAATTCACTGAAGAGTTGTTCGAAATTGCTATATCTATCAGTGAATTCTAAAGATTCGGCAGTACTGAACTTTTCACCAAATGAATAATGCTCTACTTGATAGTTGCCACCCAGCTCTTGTTTCAATGCATTGATTTCCTGAAGAAGTTCATTTTTTACGAAACTGGAATCTTCTGAAAGAACCATTGATGCAGAATTATCTTGAGCAATGATTATGATCGGCTCAGCTATACTTCTACTGATGTACTTAACTAGTGGTGATAATAACAATATTGCCAGAAGACTAGCAGATACAAACCGAATACTCGCTAAGAATATGATTAGTGGTTTCGCTAACTCTACTAACCTCTTGTCTCTTCTGTACAATGCAAAAGAGAATACAAAGCCGACCAATAAACATATAATTACCAGCCATGGAGAATATGGAAAGATCAATTCCAATCCGATCTATTATTTAAAGAAGATTATGGTTCAGAAAAGCTTTATCAAGTAAGCATGCCTCCGCAAACATTCAAAGTTTGACCGGTAACATAGGCAGAAAGGTCAGAAGCTAAGAATAGTACTGCATTTGCAACATCCTCTGGGTCTCCTGGTCGGTTAAGAGGCACTGATTTCAACCATTCTTTCATCACATCATCTCCTAGTTCACCTGTCATTTCAGTTCCAATAAAGCCAGGAGCAATTGCATTGCAACGAATATTTCTACTTCCCAACTCTTGGGCTATGGATTTGGTAAATCCAATGATCCCTGCTTTTGAAGCTGCATAATTTGATTGTCCGGCATTTCCTCTTACTCCAACAACCGAACTCATATTAATGATAGAACCAGATCGCTGCTTCAGCATAGTTCTCTGGACATGCTTTGTTATGTTGAAGACCGATTTCAAATTAGTGGTCATGATCTCATCCCATTGCTCTTCGCTCATTCTCATCAAGAGATTATCTCTTGTAATACCAGCATTATTAACAACTACATCGATCTGACCAAAATCTTCGAGAATATTATTGATCAATTCCTCTGATGCATTGTAATCAGATGCATCTGATTGGTAGCCTTTGGCATCTTGACCTAAAGCTTTGAGTTCATCTTCAACAACTTTCGCCTTCTCAGCAGATGACATATAAGTAAATGCTACCTTGGCTCCTTGCTCAGCAAGCTTTAGAGCTACTCCTTTTCCAATACCACGGCTACCTCCTGTAACAAGGGCAACCTTTCCTTCCAATAATTTCATATTTCCTTGATTTTGCTCAAAGATAGCAGTAATCAATTACGAATCATGAAATAAGAATAAGGAATTAAGAATTCTGAAAAATAAAGTAGACTGAGAGTGTAAAAAGCTTCTAAAAAGACTTTCCAAAAGCAATATTGAAACTGAATGTATCAAAAGCATCCAGCCTATCGTTATATGTTACACCCGGACTAATATCCCACTCATTAGGTAATCTGATCTCATAGCTAAGATTAAAGATCAAGAGATCAAAGCTCTCATTCGTTTCAAACTCTCTCCCATATCCCGCACTTAAAATGATTTCCTCAGTCAATCTTCTTACAACCAAAAGACCTGCCACTAAAGGATACTCTCTTTTTAGACTCAACTCATCTTTGTAATCAACAAAGTAAGTGACCAATTCTACTTCAAAATTGAGCATGATGGCCCATTTTTCGTTCAATCTTCTTTCCGCTTCTAAGCCCCATGCAGGAATGATAGCTCTTTGATTGGATTCTTCTTCAGGTACATGCGAATTAATGGTAGCGATGGCTACTCTATATCGGGGCTCCAACTCTTTTTCTTCTGATGCTTCTTGAGCATGAGTTAGAACAAATGAAAAGAAAAGAAAAATACTTAATACGGTTCTCATGCGAATGGCCTAAGATTCAATATTAAGTATTTATCTCTTGTTAAGCTTCGTCAAAGGATCTTCCAACGCTTGCCCAATTACCTCCATTATAAACTTCAGTAAGACCTGCTGCTTCAAGTTCTCTTTGTGCAGATCCACTTCTAGCTCCACTCATGCAGCAAGTAATGATTGGTCGATTCTCTTTCTTGAGTTCATTTACCTTTGAAGAAATCTGATCCAACGGAATGTTCACTGCACCTTCATAATGTCCAGACTGGAACTCTCCAACACTTCTTACATCCAAGATCATGGCATTTTTTCCCTTTAGATCACTGTAATCTAAAGTTGGACCAAAACCCATTGCTGTTTTAAAAATATTCAACATCTCAATTAATTTTTAGACAAAATTAGAGCTAGACTAAATCTTGAAAGGCAACTAGTGTTACATTAAGGCATGAAGGTTTAATTTTGTCAAAAAAGGAGAATTATGTTCGGCAATATGATGGGCAAACTGCAGGAAATGCAGAAGAAATCTGAAGAGATCAAGAAAAGGCTAGATACAATTAGTGTTCAAGGTGAAGCAGAGAATGGTTTAGTAAAGGTGATCTCAAACGGAAATAGAAAGATCAGCTCAATTAGTATCAATGAAGAATTGATCAAATCTGGAGACAAAGAGCAAATTGAGGATCTATGCATTCTTGCTATGAATAGAGCTTTGGAAAATGCCGAAAAGGTTTACGAAGCAGAGATGAAAGATGTAGCAAAAGGAATGCTACCGGGAATGTAATTATCGAGATTACTGATGAATCCCAATTTTCAGACCCACATTGTATCGAGGTAAGTCCGGCAAATCACTTTTGGGTGTAAAAAGATCGGAGAATCGATATCGAGCGTAGAAAATAAATCGATTAAATCCCAATCTGGCCATCGCTCCATAATTGAAGTCTTCTGTGTACTTCAAACCCAAACTAATGGTTTTACTCTGTGAGGTTCCAGGAATCTTGTCTTTCTCTACCGTCTGGTGTTTGATCCTGTAGTTCCAACCTGCATATACCCCCAAGTCAAGGAAGGTTCCAGTGGAATGATATCGGTTCCTGAACTTGAATCTTTGAAATGGAGCTAACTCTATCCGATTAAAAACCAACTTTTCCGTTTTGTGCTGTACTTTATTTGGGACGATCTTAGAAGAGTCCTGCTTCATATGGTAAGAACTGTATTGATAGGCTGCATCAAATCCCAATTCATACCATCGGTTAATTCTCCATTTCGACAACCATCCCAAAGTAAATGTAGAAGAGCTTCCTGCAATGATCTTTGCGCTGTCTCCTTCTGAATCTCCTACTATGAATCCATAGCCAATAAAAATATGACCATAGCGATCCAAATTGGGTCCCCTCTTCTTTAGGGTCAACTCTTCAATGTCTCTTCCGTACTTGTCTTTCTTTTCCTTTTTTACCTTTTTACTGCTGGTGCTATCTGTTTGAGCAAAGGAATTAGTAGATTGAATTATCAATGCAAGAAGGATAAGAAGGAAGAGGAATCCCTTATTTTTACTCTTGAACAGCATAAGGCGAAAATACAAACAATAAATGATGATCGATCTTAGAAGCGATACCGTTACCCAGCCCACTCTTGAAATGAAAGAAGCAATGAACCAAGCACCTCTGGGAGATGATGTGCTAGGAGATGATCCAAGTATCATTGCTTTGGAAAAGAAAGCAGCTGAACGTTTTGGAAAAGAAGCTGCACTTTTTTGCCCTTCAGGCACCATGACCAATCAAATTGCCATAAAGGTGCATAGTAATGCTCCGGGTGAAGTAATCTGCAGTGATCTTGCTCATATCTATTGGTATGAAGGAGGAGGAATCATGTTCAATTCTGGTTTGTCTGTCAAATTAATGCATGGTGACAGTGGAAGGTTCACTGCTGATATGGTTGAAAAGGCCATCAATGTTGATGATGTTCATTTCCCAGAAACCCAACTAGTGGCATTGGAAAATACATGCAATAAAGGTGGAGGATGCATTTGGGACCAAAAGGAAGTAGAGAAGATTTCAGATTTATGCTCTGCAAAGAACATTCCCCTGCACTTAGATGGAGCAAGGATGTACAACGCCATTGTGGCTCTTGGAATGGATGAGAAGGAATTTGCTGCGCCTTATGACAGCATTTCACTTTGCTTGTCAAAAGGATTAGGCTGTCCAGTTGGATCTCTCTTAATAGGTTCTAGAGATTTCATTCACAAAGCCAGAAGGATCCGGAAAGTATTGGGAGGAGGAATGAGACAGGCAGGATTACTTGCTGCTGCGGGTAGTTATGCCTTGGACCATCATGTTGATAGGTTGAAGATAGATCATGAAAATGCCAAGAGATTGGCTGCAGAACTAGAAAATAAGTCCTTCATTAAATCGATTGCAGCCGTTGAAAGCAACATATTGATCTTTGATCTAGAAGATAGTTACCTCTCAGATGATTTCCTCAGAGACCTTGAGAATAAGAATGTAAGTGCTGTGGGTATGGGTCCTCAAAAAATTCGATTTGTCACCCATTTGGATATGGAAAATCAAACGGACGAGCTTCTTGAAGCCATCAAGTCATTGTGAATAAGGAGTAATTTCTAATTGTCAATTAAAGAATTCCTAATGGCTTTTTAGATTCCTACTTCAATTTCCACCTCATATCCTCCATACTTGCGGATATTGATCACAATGCCTCCTTCAAATATCCAATATTGCGCCTTTATGCCTACGAGCTTTCCTTCTAGGATTGGCTGTTTGTCAAGATTATGACTCTTCACTTTTGAAGGATATTCCAAAACTGGATAATTGATCTCATATACCTCATCATCGCTGCTGTCAAACTGATTGTACTGATTGTCCATCAATTCTTGCATCTTGTTCTTCGTCTCAAGAACTTCAAGCTCAGGGGCCAATTCATTCTTTAGCATACTTTGCCAAGCTGTTTTATCAGTAAAGTATTGTTTTAAGTCAGTCTCGATCATTCCCGCCTCATAGCGATTGGAAGTTTCTGCCAACTTCACTGCTTTCCATGCTCCTTGATCAATCCATCTTGATGGAACATTGGTGGCTCGGGTAACCCCTACTTTTGCTTTAGCAGTCACAGCTAGATAAACCACATGAGGTTGATTGTGGTGCTTCTCCTCCCATTCTGGATCCCTTCCTTCTCCTAAATGGGCCCTGCATAATTCTGGACGGATGATACATTCTGCATTTTGGGGTGCATCGCGAAAGCAAGGAAAACAAAAGCCTTGATTGAAGGATTTGGAAGTTTTCCTTCCACAATTGACACAATAGATATTACCAGTAAACTCCATTCGAAGATGCTTTCCGATCCATTGATTGACCTCGTGCTTTGTGTCGCCTAAGCTCAAATAATACTTGACTGGGTCAGCATATTCTACTTGCATTTTGGCTAATGTTCCTTTCGTCGTCATTCTTAATTGCGAATTACTTTATTTTGTTTCTGTGAGTTTTTCCTTCAAAGACATCAAATTTCAGCAAAGCATTTGGATATTCATCCTTTCTGGCTTTTTGCTCTATGGTAACACCCTAGGTCATGATTTTGCTTTGGATGATGCTATTGTTATTCAAGACAACCAATTCACAAAAAAAGGATTTGCTGGGATCTGGGATCAATTGAGCAATGATCAGTTTGTAGGATTCTATGGACAGAAGAAAGAATTGGTTTCTGGAGGTAGGTACAGGCCTCTGTCAATGGTTCTCTTCAACATAGAGTATGCTCTTGTAGGAAGCAGCCCCTGGTTCTATCATTTGCTCAATGTATTGTTTTACATATTGAGCGGCATTCTTCTCTACAAAGCCTTAAGCATGCTATTTAAGGATAGATACAGCACTCAATGGATCTCTTTGCCTCTTCTTGCAGCTTTATTGTGGTTCTATCATCCTATTCACACAGAAGTAGTAGCTAACATCAAAGGAAGAGATGAAATCATCGCCTTTGTTTTTGAGCTCTTGACATTGATCTTATTGCTTCAGTATTTGGATAAAAAGAATCAACGCTCATTGCTGTTGATTCCCTTGGTATTCTTTTTGGCTTTGTTATCCAAAGAGAATGCTATTACTTGGCTAGCAATTTTTCCTATTGCAGTTTATATTTTTCGCAAAGATCAACTGAAGCAAAGTTTCTTGCCAATGGCCTTGTTCTTTTCCTCTTCAGTGATCTGGTTCGCTATCAGGTACCAAGTAGTTGGTGGAGGAATCAGCAATGTTGCCGATAACTTAATGAACGATCCATTCTTAGAGTCAAGCACTTCTCAGAAGTATGCGACTATCGTCTATACTCTTGGAAAGTACTTGCAACTCTTGGTATTTCCGCATCCTTTGACCTATGATTATTACCCCAAGCACATCCCAATTACCAATTGGCAGGATCCATTGGTTCTATTGAGTCTTATTGCTTATTTAGGTATGATCTTTTTGACTGGATGGGGAATTCTTAAGAGAAAGTTATACGGATTTTGTATTGCCATCTTTTTGATCACATTGAGCATTGCTTCCAATTTGATCTTTCCCATTGGAGCCTTTATGAACGAACGATTCATTTATGTTTCTTCTCTGGGATTTGCAATTCTATTGGCCTATTTCTTGCTGATCTATTGGCCAGAAAAAAGAGGAGGATGGAGGAAACAACAAACTCTGATCAAAGGACTTTTAGCCGTAGTTGTCATTCTCTATTCTGTTAAGACCATTAGCAGAAACATGGTCTGGAAAGACAATCTTACTTTGGCATTGAATGATGCCAACATCTCTATCAATGGAGCGAAGAGCAATGTAATGGCGGGTGGATTGCTAAGTGAAGAGGCTGCAAAAGAAAATAACCTTGCCAAAAAACAACAAATGCTTTTGGAGGCACAAAGCTATCTGCAAAGAGCAATTACTGTTTACCCCGATTATATAGACGCCTTGATCTTAATGGGCAATCTTCAATGGGAATTAAAAAAGGATATTGCTTATGCACTGCCTTATTACATGCGCATCCTCAATTTGAACAACCAACACCAGAGAACTTGGCAGAACATTTTTGTCGTCATGGAAGCTCATAAGAATGTAGATGAAAGAATTGCAGCCTATATGAAACTGCTTTCCTACAACTATCGACAGGCAGAAATCTATTTATACATCGGAAGAGCATACGGAAGAGAAAAGGGAGATCTAAATAGTTCTATTCAGATGATGGAAAGAGGACTAGAACTTGATCCACAGAATTTCGATATTCTGAGTAATCTTGGAACGGCATATGGTCTTCAGAAGGATTATCCTAAGGCCATTGATGTATTGTTAAGAGCTATTGAGATCAAACCAAATGTTGCCAAAATATACATTGACCTGGGATTGAGTTATTACTTTAGCGGTGATAGTGAAAGTGCCAAAAATGCATTCGATAAAGCAAAGCAAATCGATCCTACTATCAACAGAGAACAATATCCCGCATAAACCATTAATTATAGAACTACTAAATCAAAATACGATGAAAAACAAACTACTACTCCTAGCCTTTATATCTCTCGGATTGATCTTAGTTCAATCTTGTGAGAAAGACGATGATGATAACAACAACTCTACAAGTTCAACCAACACTAATTCTACACCCGCTCCTGGTACAGGTGGCGGGGCAGGTACAGGAGGTGGAACTGGTAGCGGAGGTATCCCTCAAAATTCAATGAAAGCCACCTTTGATGGAGTGACTACAAGCTTCCCAACTGTTACTGGCACCATGTCTACTACTGGGAGTACCATTATTATTACCGGCTTAAGCGCAAATACATATCCACAGCTTACCATCAGTATTGCTGATTCAATCATGAAAGACACATTTAATTATCCTATCATGCCTGGAGAACCTTATGTGTTATACAATACCGATGCTAACACTTCTTACTATCCTGAAAGGGGGGAATTCATCTTGAGAACCATTGACACCACTAGAAAATTGGTAAATGGAAGATTCAATATAACCTTGAAGAATTTTAATAACCCCAATGATTCTATTGAATTGACAGACGGACAATTCAACAAATTTTACAATTAAGAGAAGTCACATTGAAGATGAAAAAGACGCTATTTCTTAGCCTGATCCTTTTAGTTGGAACTCAACTTTCAGCCCAAAGAAAGCTCGAAAGCTCTGCTGACATCCTTCAAGAGATGCACAAATTGAAAGTGCTTGGCAATGTCCTATACCTAGCTGCGCATCCAGATGATGAAAATACACGCTTAATAGCTTGGCTAGAAAATGAAAAGATGGTCAGAACCGCTTATCTCTCATTAACGAGAGGAGATGGTGGACAAAATTTGATCGGCACTGAGAAAGGAGATGCTTTGGGTGTTCTAAGAACCCAAGAGCTTCTAGAGGCTAGAAATGAAGATGGCGGAGAGCAATTCTTCACAAGAGCCAAGGACTTTGGCTATTCTAAAAATCCAGAGGAAACATTTGAGAAATGGAACAAGGAGAAGGTATTGGAAGACGTCGTTTGGGTGATCAGGAAATTTCAACCTGATGTGATCGTTACCCGCTTTCCATCAGATGGAAGAGGAGGACACGGTCACCATACGGCTTCAGCCATGCTAGCAGAAGAAGCTTTTGATCTCTCAGCCGATCCGAACTATGCTCCAGATCAATTGAAGCAAGTAGACACTTGGCAAGTTAAGCGACTGCTTTGGAACACCTCTGTATGGTGGGATAGACAACTACCTGAAAAAGCAGCAAAAGCAGAAGATTATATCAAAATTGATATTGGCGATTACAATTCAAGAATGGGTCTCTCCTACTCGGAAATAGCTTCTGATGCACGATCACAGCACAAGAGTCAAGGGTTTGGATCAGCAAGAGCTAGAGGAACCAATTTGGAATACCTCAAGCACACCAAAGGTGATCAAGCAAAAGACGACCTATTTCAAGACATTGACCTCAGCTGGAAGAGATTGGAGAATGGAGAGAAAGTGGAGACGAAGATCAAATCTCTTATAGCTGCTTATGATATGAACGATCCTTCTAAAAGTGTTCCTGCCTTAACTGAATTACACCAAATGATCCTCGATATGGAGTCCAATGTGTTGAGGGATCAAAAATTAAATGAAGTAGAGCGATTGATACTTAGCTGCTCTGGCACTTATTTGGAAGCATTGGCCACCGATTATTTGGTTTCTAAGGATCGGTTAAAGATCAATGCAAAAGTTGTTGTGCGATCAGATGTGCCAATCAAACTGAAATCTATCAATGGATTGGATACAGAGATTACTATCGACTCAATGCTTCCTGAAAATGTGCTGAAGAGCTATGAATTGACCATTCCAGAAAAGTATTTCAGCAGCGTTGGACATCCCTACTGGTTGAACGACAGTTATGACGAAGCAATTTTCTTTGATCCCATGATGAGAGGAGCTCCTAAAAACAAGGACTTGTATTTAAGCTATCATATGGAGATCAATGGAAAAGCCATGGTTTTTCATCAAATGCTCGATTACAAATGGGTAGATCGTGCAAAGGGGGAACTTCACCGAGATGTGATCTCTGCTCCTGAATTCACCTTAAGTGCCAAAGAAGAATCCTTTCTATTCACCTCTCAAGAGGCTCAGAAAGTCAGCATGATCATCGAGGCTTTTCGCTCTAATCTAAAAGGAGAAATTGAAATTGAGCTACCTGATGGATGGACTTCAACTCCTTCCAAGCTGTCCTATGATCTTCAAGAGAAGGGAGAGCAAAAGAGTCTTGAATTTGAATTGACACCTCCAAAGAAAAGTTCCAGTGGAATGATCAAATTCAAGCAAAATGGCGAAGCCATCAGGTCCATTCAAAGAATTGATTATGATCACATTCGTCCGCAGATCCTCTTCTCAAAGTCAGAGATCAACATCACCAAATTTGATTTGGCAGAGCCAGCTCAGAGAATAGCCTATATTGAAGGTAGCGGTGATCTTGTGGATGAGAATCTCAGACAAGTGGGATATACAGTTGATCATTTTACCGCCAACGACATTCTAACAGCTGATCTTTCTTCCTATCAATCCATCATAGTAGGGATCAGAGCATACAATGTTGAAGAGAACATGAAGAGTGTCAATCAAGTATTGAATGATTTTGCAAAGAATGGAGGAACTGTCATCGTACAGTACAATACCTCAAGAGGTTTGAAATCTGATGAAATTGGCCCCTACCCAATACAATTATCAAGAAATAGAGTGACCGATGAATATGCGAAGGCAACACTTCTAGATGAAAAGCATCCCGTCTTTCAGCAGCCCAATCAATTGACAGAAGCTGATTTTGAAAATTGGGTACAAGAAAGAGGTTTGTATTTTGTTGGTGTTTGGGGAGAAGAATATCAAGCACTTATCTCCTGGAACGACAAAGGTGAGAGTCCTCAAAAAGGTGCCTTAATCGTTGCAGATTATGGGGAAGGTAAATTTATTTACACAGGAATATCGTTCTTTAGACAACTTCCAGCTGGAGTTCCAGGTGCCTACAGATTATTCGCCAACCTAATTGCTTACGGACAATAATACAAATGCTATGAGTGATCAAAGAGAGGATATCAACGATGGTCCACCATTCTTCAGCAATTGGAAGGGATTGTATGTTTTTGTTCTACTTTTTGAATTAGTGCTCATCTTCTTGTTTATAGCAATCACCAATTACTTTGGAATATGAGTAGTTTGGGATGGATTGATTGGACCGTTTTATTGGGCACTTTGTTTTTCATTGTTGCCTATGGTGTCTGGAAAAGTAGAGGAAGCAAGAATATCAAGGGATATTTATTGGGTGATCGCTCTTCCAATTGGTGGACCATTGGTCTTTCTGTCATGGCCACACAAGCTTCAGCCATCACCTTTCTTTCAACTCCAGGACAAGCTTATTTAGAGGGAATGGGCTTTGTTCAGTTCTATTTTGGATTGCCATTGGCCATGGTGATCATTTCAGCAGTCTTCATTCCCCTTTATTATCGGTTAAAAGTGTACACTGCCTATGAGTTTTTAGAGCAACGCTTCAACAATGAAACTCGATTGCTCACTGCATCCCTATTTCTATTGCAAAGAGGATTGGCAGCGGGGATCACCATTTATGCTCCAGCTATTATTCTATCACAAATTGTAGGATGGAGTCTGAATTTCACCATCTTCTTTATAGGGATCCTTGTAATCATTTATACGGTTTCTGGAGGTACCAAAGCGGTGAGTCAAACACACAAACAGCAAATGGCCGTGATCTTTTTGGGCATGTTCATCGCTGCTGGATTCTTGATCTATTTCATAGGAGAGCAGATAGGCTTCTCTAAAGGAATTAGCTTGGCTGGAAGTATGGGCAAGATGGAAGTAATTGATTGGAACTTTGATCCATCAAGCCGCTACAACATCTGGTCGGGAATCATTGGTGGCTTATTCTTGCAACTGAGTTACTTTGGAACGGACCAATCACAGGTTCAACGATATTTGGGTGGAAGATCCATTAAAGAGAGTCGCTTGGGATTGATGTTCAATGCCCTTTTGAAGATACCCATGCAATTCTTCATTCTATTTGTCGGTGTACTAGTCTTCTTGTTCTATCAGTTTGTATTGCCACCACTCCACTTCAACCAGGCCAATGTTGATAAAGTGAAGTCATCTGAATACGCTGTTGAATATGCTGAATTGGAGAAGCAACATGCTCAGATACATGAAGAAAAGAAACAACTCATCCTCAATGGAGAATTCAATCGGGAGATCAATCAATTGGCTAAGGAGGAATTGGAGTTGATGCAAGATGGAAAAGATCTGATCAAGAAAGCAGATCCAGTGGCAGAAACCCAAGATGACGATTACATCTTCATCACTTATGTGATCGACTATTTACCCATAGGTATAGTAGGCCTTTTGCTGGCTGTGATCTTCTCAGCTGCCATGTCTTCTACCTCAGCAGAATTAAATGCCCTTGCCTCCACTGCTACAGTAGACATCTACAAAAGGAATTTAAAGAAGGATGGAAACGATCAGCACTATTTGAGAAGCTCCAAGTGGTTTACCTTCCTTTTTGGAGTATTTGCAATTGCCTTTGCAGCTTTGGCCTCCTTGTTCGACAACTTGATTGAAGCAGTAAATATCTTAGGGTCTCTATTCTATGGAACCATTCTTGGGGTTTTCTTGGTGGCTTTCTTCTTTAAAAAGGTCGGAGGAAGATCTGTATTTGTAGCGGCCATCATTTCTCAATTGATCATCATTGTATTATACACGATGAATCGAATGGAAATGATCAACATTGCCTATCTATGGTACAATTTGATCGCCCCTGCTATGGTGATCGTATTCAGCATTATTGGTCAGACTTTCCTATCTTCGGAGAAAGCAAGAACTAATGATTAGAATGCAAAACAGACCGAAATTGGTCATTGAAAAAGATAGAATAGATCATATACTCTTAGGCTTAGGGTGGATTGGCTGGATCTTTTTGGCTTTGCTACCCATCTTCTATTATTCTGAATTGCCCGCAGAAATCCCAAGGCATTATGGATTAGACGGACAAGCCGATGCTTGGGATGACAAGGGTATGATCTGGTCATTGCCTACCATAGGAAGCATCCTGTTCTTTGGCCTAATGGTATTGAGAAGATTTCCCCATTTGTTCAATTATCCTGTGGAGATCACAGAGGCAAATGCTTACCGGCATTACAAATCGGCTGCTAGATTGATGACCGTCTTGAACACTGTTATCATTCTAAGTTTTGCTTACATCACTTTTGCTACCATACAAAGTGGAATGGGAAGCATGCCAGGCCTTGGCTCTTGGTTCCTGCCGATCTTCCTGCTTTTGATATTTGGAGCCATTGCTCTTTATTTATACAAGACTCTGGCTAAAGGAGATCAGAAGCAATAAGGAGCTTCAAACCTACCATTTACTGATACCGGAATTTGAGCTCCAGGAGTTGTATAAAGATCAACCATTCCTTTTATTGTCTTATTGCTTGTGTCAATCTCGGTGATCTTCAGGCCGCATTGAATATTATAAGCACTGAACTCAGTAGTATCGTAAGTGCAGTTCACATAGTATTGCTGTCTTGAGAAATCACCGTATTCAAAGAGTCCAAGAGTGTCTGCAATACGAAGATGGAATCTAGGAAACTGCCTATTATCCGAATTGCAACTATCAGCTCCCGAAGATCCATAAAAGAATAGATCAAACCTATCGGAGAAAGTCTGGGAAGTCAACGAATGGTCTAATTGCCATGTATTACTTCCAACTGTACCTTGAAGTTCCTGATCTAGATACTCAAACCTACCAATGTCTCTGCATGCTTTAACGTTTACTCGCCCTTCTATCAAGTTATTATAGGCAGCAATGAAATTGTTGTTTTCATCCGAAGTTTCAGTTTCATATTTATAGTAAACATAAAAGGTCATGCTTCCTCTTCCATTGGTATCCACTTCTTCTACTTCAACATATCCTTCCTCCTTAACAAAACTCATCCATTCCACCCCATTGGCAAAAGGTCCATAGGGTTCAGCTAAATATGGGAAATTGAAATTGTTTTTAGACTCTATCGGATAAATTCCTTTTGCAGGTGGGATAAAAAACCACATCACTGGAGTAAACTTTGGTTCATCATAATAAGTACATGGACTCACTATGAGAGAATCGAAAAGCTTCACTTGAATATAAGTGATGTCTTTTGATTGCATGTTTAGATCATAATCGTATCTAACAAAATCTGTCTTCATGCTTTGGATCGTAAAGTTTTGACCGTGATGCATCCCTTGTAATTCCTGATCTTTCTTCGCTGGAAAACCGTTATTCACAGTATTATTAGATGATGTTGAAGATGATTGTGGATCATCCGAATCTTTCTCACAGGAGAGCAAGAAAACAATAGAAAATAGAATAAGCAATAGTCTTTTCATAGGTAGTAGCTTTCTTCAAATATAAAAAAGCTATAAAACCCAGCAAACAGCTAATTAAGTAGGACCAGCTTAAGCAGACAACTAATAACAATAATGCACTTCGAAACGTCCCTGAAGCTCGATAGGCTTATTGTTAAATTGACGACTAGCAGAAGAATATGCATCAAGAATAGCTCGAACCTTATTGTTCACCTTATCTACACTTTCTACTCTCAATTTTACTGTCATAGGAAATTCTGTAGAGTCTGATGAAATTTCAGAAGTTTTAAATATCCCATTGTAAACGATGGGCTGATCACCAACAGTCAATTCATCCGTTTGATTCGCAGTAAAAAAAATCAATCTGGGATAAGTATCATAATTAAAATTCACACAATTAGAATCTTTGGAAGTTGAATATAGAGCAAATGTGGTTACATGATTTGTATTCTCATAACTGGCTAAACCAGAAGTAAAATCCCAATTCACTCCATCATAATTTCCTCTTAAAGGATGCTCTTTAAAAAAGCTCTTTTCATTAGTTCTACAGAAATTTTCCTCTACCCATCCTTCTATCTGGTTATAATAAGTATAAGGTGGTGTAGATGACCTGAAGCGGACGTTCAATGAAACATACATCTTTATGTAGTTGTAATAGATCGTATCCAACTCTGTTATTTGAATGAAACCCGTTCTTTCGTCTTCATAGGGATCAAAATGGATAATACTATCTCCCTTATATTGGGCTTTGAAGCCCAATTCGTTATTGTTGTAAAAATCATGTCGTCCTAATTTCAGAGGAAGAGGATCCAATATAATATAGGGAGATGTAGTAGGAGAAAAAATGTTATAGCAAGGGTTGAAATCAAGAGAATCATACAACCAAGTTTGAGCTCTTTCTAATCGGCCATAAACAAATACCAAATCAGATCTAGAATTTTTGTATTCCCAATCCTTGTTAAAGAGTTGCCCTTGAAGGGGTTTCAGTTGATTATTCTGAGAATCTGTGCTAGTTATTGGGTCATCTGAACTTTTCTCACAGGCTATAAAAATCATGAGTAAGGCCAAAGAGAATACAAATCGCATCATGAAAAAGTCGTTTCGTCAAATATACTTAGACCCACTTAAAAGCTCCTATCTATAATTCTTCTTTATTAGACAATTGACTACTTTTGAAACAAAGAATGCCAGCCATGAAAAACTTACTTGTTGCCCTCGATCTCAATAATCCAAAGCATACAGAAACTGTCATTGATCACACGATTAGCTTAGGAAAATCCTTTGGTGCTAAGTGTTGGTTGATCCACATTGCTCAGCCCGATCCAGAGTTTGTAGGTTTTGAAGTTGGTCCGCAATACATCCGTGATGAGATTGCAGAAGAATTGAGAGGAGAACACAGACAAATCCAAAGAATTGCCGATCAGATCAAAGAGGCGGGATTGGATTGCGACGGACTATTGGTGCAAGGTCCAACAGAAGAATTGATCTTGGAAGAGATCAAAAAATTGAACATTGATCTTTTGGTCCTGGGAAATAAGAAGAAAGGCTTCTTCCAAGAAGTATTTGTGGGTAGTGTCACTGGAGATCTGATCAAGGATGTGGCCATTCCTGTTTATTTGATCCCACTTCCAAAAGAATAATCACTCTTTTTAAACCTTTTCAGGCATTGCTTGTCTAAAGAGGGAGTTCTAAGAAATGAAGAGATCATTACTTCTCCTTTTGATCTGCACGAGCTTTTTGTTTGCTTCTGCTCAAAGAGGAAGCGGCCAAAGAGGTGGCGCTGCTAGAGGAGGATTTATCGGTATTTCAGGAAAGCTGGTTGATGAAAACGATGCAGCCATTCCCTTTGCCAATGTTGTAGTCTACAATGTAGCGGATTCTTCTATTGTAAAAGGAGGTACTACCGATATGGAAGGTAGATTTCGTATTCCCTTAAGCAATGGTACTTATCATGTGCTATTTTCATTTCTGTCCTATGAGAACCAATCCAAGTCAAACATTGAAATAAATGGTCGACCTCAAATGTTGGGGCGCATTATAATGAGCCCGGATTCCAAAGTATTGGATGAAGTAGAGATCAGTGCTGCTCGATCTCAAATGGAATTGAAATTGGACAAAAGAGTTTTCAATATTGAAAAGAACTTGGCTAATGCAGGAGCCAATGCAGCTGAGATCTTGGATAATTTACCTTCTGTTCAGGTGGATGTTGAGGGAAATGTTTCGCTAAGAGGAAGTCAAAACGTGAGGATATTGGTAGATGGAAAGCCCTCTACCCTAACTGGTACTAGTACAGCCGATGTACTCAGACAATTCCAAGGCAATATGATCGATCGTGTGGAAGTCATCACCAATCCATCTGCGCGTTACGATGCGGAGGGAGAAGTGGGAATCATCAACATCGTTCTGAAAAAAGAAAAGAGAAATGGATTTAACGGTTCTGTGGAAGCTGTAGCTGGATATCCAGAAAACTACCGAGCTTCCTTCAACCTGAACTACAGAAGCAAGAAGACCAACTTCTTCACTTCTTATGGAGGGGCCTACAGAAGGTCTCCCGGATTTGGAGACACCTATCAAACCTTCGACAATGGAGATACTTCCTACATCTATACCAGCGAGAGTGAAAGAGAAAGAGGTGGCATTTCCCAGAATTTTAGATTGGGAGCTGATTATTATATTAATCCACGTAATACTTTGACCTTATCGGGCTTCTACAGCTATGATGATGAGTTGAATCTTGCCTCAATTGAATATCGTGACCTCTACTCCAATAGCGAATTGTACCGATTGGTGGTTAGAGACGATGAAGAGGAAGAAACCGGACAAAATTTGGAAGGTTCCATCAGTTATGTGAGGAAGTATGAAAAAGAAGACCAAAAATTAACAGCAGATGTTCAGTTAAGTGTAAGCGATGATTTAGAAGAATCTGATATCACCGAAACCAACTCTTTGAGTTCCTACACTCTCATGCAACAAACCAGCAATCGCGAAGCCAATCAGACCATTTTGGCACAAACTGACTATACTCATCCAGTTGGCGACAATGGATTATTTGAAACTGGGATTAGGACTACCTTACGAACTATTCGAAACGAGTATTATGTTCTCCAAAGCGATTCTGCTACAGGAGATTTTCAAATCTTGGAACGATTCAACAATGATTTCATTTATGATGAAAACATCTATGCCGCTTACTTAATGTTTGGCAATGAGGTAGGAGCCTTCTCTTATCAATTGGGACTTAGAGGTGAATACACGGATATAGCTACAGAACTTCGATTGACCAATGAAAGTAATTCTTGGGAGTATTTCAACCTCTTCCCTTCGGCTCATTTTACATACGAATTGCAGAGTAAGGATAATTTTCAGATCAGCTACAGTAGAAGGATCAATCGACCTCGATACCGTTTCTTGATGCCTTTTCAAACTTTTAGTGATCCGAGAAATTTGTGGAGAGGAAATCCTGATCTACAGCCTGAATTCACTGACTCTTACGAATTGGGCTATTTGAAATACTTCCCGAAAGGATCCTTGTTCTCTTCCATCTACTATCGCTACAGAACAGATGTGATAGCACGAATAACGGTGGCAGACGATCAAGGCTTTACAGAGAGAAAACCGGTGAACTTGGCAACGGAAAACAACTTTGGATTTGAGTTTACTGCTAGCTATGATTTTTCCAAGAAGTTCAATTTGAATGCTTCGGTAAACATATTCAGATCCATTATTGATGGAGAATACCAAGGAACGGTCTTGGAGAATGATGTAGTGACTATGAATTCTAACCTCATGGCAAAAATGGAGGTCCTTCCAAAAGTAGATTTTCAAGTAAACGCTCGTTATTCCGCTCCACAAAGAACACCTCAAGGTAGAAGGAAATCCATTTACTCCATTGATCTCTCCATGGCCAAGGATATCATGGGTGGAAAAGGCACCCTCGTAGCTAGTGTAAGGGATGTCTTGAACTCAAGAGTAAGAAGATCTATCGTAGAAACTGACGAGCTGTATAGTGAGTCAGATTTCCAATGGAGAGCACGTCAATTTCTCTTGACTTTCAGCTACCGAATCAATCAACGCAAAAGACGAGCTGGTGGTATGCGCGGCAGTATGGGTGGAGGTGATGATTTCTAAATTCCTGTTTTTCAAAGGAATAGAGAGTAAATATATCTCAGCCAACAGCTTGACAATCTGAGTTTAAATGCTTACTTTCGCGCTCTTATATGCGCCACTTTCAAACCATTTCATTTTACACCCTTGGCTGCAAGCTAAACTTCTCTGAAACTTCAGGAATTGCTAGACTTTTTCAAGAAAAAGGCTATGCGAGGATCGATTTTCAAGAGGGAGCAGACATTGTTGTGATCAATACTTGTTCAGTAACTGATCAAGCCGACAAGAAATGTAGAAACATAGTGAAGCAAGCAAGAAGGCTCAATGAAGATGCCTTTATTGCAGTAATTGGCTGTTATGCTCAATTGAAGCCAGAAGAGATCCTCAATATTGATGGAGTTAATTTGGTATTGGGCGCATCTGAAAAGTTTACTCTTTTAGAAAAGGTCGAAGAATGGCAATCGGAGCGTTTCCTTCCTCGCATGGAAGTTTCACCGATCAAAGATGCCAAAACCTTCTACCCTAGCTATTCCATTGGCGACCGAACTCGATCTTTCTTAAAAGTTCAAGATGGTTGCGATTACTTCTGCTCCTTCTGCACTATTCCATTGGCAAGAGGTAGAAGCAGATCAAACAGCATTGCAGCTACTTTAGAACAAGCTAAAGAAGTAGCAAAAACAGAGGTAAAAGAAGTTGTGCTTACCGGAGTTAACATCGGCGACTTTGGCAAAGGTAGTGATGAAGACTTCTTAGGACTCATCAAAGAATTGGATCAAGTAGAAGGAATAGAACGTTTTCGCATCTCTTCCATAGAACCCAATCTTTTGAGCAATGAGATCATTGAATTTGTAGCTCAAAGCAAAAGATTTGTTCCTCACTTTCACATTCCACTTCAATCTGGAGATGATCAAGTCTTGAGCGCAATGCGAAGAAAGTATGACACTTCTCTCTACACTGATCGAATCAATAAGATCAAATTCCTAATGCCGGATGCATGTATTGGTGTTGATGTGATCTGTGGATATCCTGAAGAAGACGAAGAAAGCTTTTTAAGAACCTATGAGTACTTGAATCAGCTTGACATCTCTTATCTGCATGTATTCACCTATTCAGAACGACCAAATACGGTTGCCTTCAGAAGAGAAGACCAAATACCAATGGAAATCAGAAGAGAAAGAAGCAAACAGCTACAGATCCTTTCTGAGAAGAAAAGAAGACATTTTTACAATACACAATTAGGAAAGACTTTCACCGTTCTCTTCGAGAGTGGTGATCAAACAAGTGGAATGAAAGGTTTCACTGAAAATTATATTAAAATCCAAACCAGAGAATATCATCCTGAAATGCTGAATCAACTAAAACAAGTTGAGACTTTGTCGGTTACATCTGATAATGAAGTAAATGCAGCGATTTCAATGGATGAATTGATCCCTGCTTAGAGCAGAAGTAAATAGATTGAATTATGGGAAGACCATCGACAAAACCAAAGAAGCTGAAAGACGGATTCTACCTTGAAGTAAAAAATCAAGGAGCTAAATCAGGTATTAAGATTCGCAGAGACACTTTTGAAGAAATGATGCTCGCGAAAAAGAACTTTGAAAGAACCAAAGAAGTTAAAGTTCTTGGAGAAGTAGTTGACGATACTTTTGTTGACGAAAAAGCAAAAGGCAAAAAGAAGAAGGCGAAAGCCAGCTAAATTCCTTCTGAGCTCTATTGAAACAATAGAGCTCCTTTATACCCTACTTATAAGCTTAAGCGCACTGCTTAAGCTTCGTCCCAGTTGATTTTTACTCCTGGAGTCTTTGGGTGACCTATGCAGGTCAATACATATCCTTGATCTATTTCATCTTGACCTAGACCAAAGTTGTTATCCATCTCAACTTCACCGCTAATCACCTTGGCTTTGCAAGTAGTGCAAACTCCCGAATGACAAGAAAAAGGAGGATCTATACCTATTCTCTCTGCCCCTTCTAAGATTGTTTCGGTCTCGGCCAATTCAATGGAATGCTCTTCATCGTCCAATACAACGACGATGTCTCGCGCAGATGCAGAAGTTACTACCGTAGTTTCTTCAGAATCAGCAACTGGTGCTGTAAAATATTCGATGTGGATCTCCTCTTGAGGCAATCCAGATTCTAGTAATCCTTCTTTTGCAGCAGTGATCATCCCTTCAGGTCCGCAGATATAATAATCTGCCATCCCAGCTTGTGCATTCCCAACCAAACTCTTCACTCTTTCTTTATCTAATCGCTCTCCATTGCTACTGAGGAAGTTCATGATCATGAATTTTTCTGAATGAGCAGCTCTTAATTCTTCTAGCTCTTTCTTAAAAATGATCTCCTCTTCTGATCTATTTCCATAGAATAGGTAAACTCTTGGTCCGCCATTGGCCAAATAACTCTTCAGAATTGAAATGATGGGTGTAATTCCACTTCCTGCCGCAAATAGGATCAAGGCCTTATTTGGATTCTTCAAAGTGAAGTTTCCATCGGCTTCCATCACCTCCATTTTATCACCTACAGCCAATGAATCATATAGAAAAGTTGACATTTTTCCATTGGTCACTTTCTTTGAAGTCACCTTCAATATCTCTTCTTGTGGAATGGAAGAGATCGAATAGGACCTTCTTACTTCTTCCCCATTAATACTTTGCTTAAGAGTCAAATATTGACCAGGGACAAATTCAAATGCCTCTTTCTTTTCATTGGGAACATCAAAGATGATCGATATTGCATCTTTTGTTTCTTTGATGAGCTCTTTTACTGGTAGTTGATGAAATTGACTAGCCATTGATTATTGCTGTGTTTTAGTTTGATTTTTTATAACAAGAAATTTGGATGAGGGTTCAAATTGGAACTAGATCTTCAAATGCTCCAATACAGCCTCTTCAATTTGAGATTCTATGTCCTCATAATCCCTTTTCTGAAAGGATGTTCCGGTGATCTTTTCAAACAATTCGATGTAGCGATCTGAGACTTTACTTACAAACTCATCGGGCATGTCTGGAATAGACTGTCCTTCAAGACCTTGAAATCCGTTCTCGATCAACCATTCCCTAACAAACTCTTTGCTCAATTGTCTTTGCTTCTCTCCTTTCTCTTGAAGTTCTTGATAGGTGTCTTTGTAGAAATAGCGAGAGGAATCTGGAGTGTGGATTTCATCGATCAAATGGATCTCCCCTTCTCTTTTGCCAAACTCGTATTTTGTATCTACTAGGATCAATCCCCTTTCAGCTGCTATTTCAGTACCTCTTTGGAACAATGCCCTACTATAGGCTTCAAGTTGTTCGTATTCTGCTTGATCAACAATCCCTTGAGCAATGATCTCTTCTCTGCTGATGTCCTCGTCATGACCCTCTGCTGCTTTGGTAGTAGGTGTTAAGATGGGCTCTGGAAATGCATCATTCTCCTTCATACCTTCTGGCATGCTTACACCACAGATGAGTCTTTTTCCATCTCTGTATTCTCTCCAAGCATGTCCGCTTAGATAGCCTCTCACAACCATCTCAACTTTGTAAGGCTCGCAATTCAAGCCGATCGTAATGTGAGGATCAGGCGAAGACTCCACCCAAGTAGGCAAAATATCTGAACAGGCCTTTAAGAAGAAAGAAGCGATCTGGTTCAATACCTGTCCCTTGTAAGGAATAGCCCTTGGCAAAATGTGGTCAAAAGCAGAGATACGATCGCTTGCCACCATAACCAATTGATCATTACCCAAGGTATATACATCCCTTACTTTACCATGATAAACCTTTTTCTGACCTGGAAAACTAAAATCCGTTCCTTTTAATGCTTGCTCCATTTAATGTTCTAAAAATCTATTCTGAAATCTTGTTCTTTTCTTCCATATCATAGGCATCTATGATCTTCTTCACCAAGGGGTGACGAATTACATCCCTGCCATCAAAATGCACAAATCCAATTCCCTTGGTGCTCTTTAAGATCTGCATCGCTTGTAGCAGTCCAGAAGGGGTATTTCTTGGAAGATCTATCTGTGAAGCATCACCTGTCACACAAAACTTTGCATTCTTTCCCATTCTGGTCAGGAACATTTTGAATTGCGATCGAGAAGCATTCTGCGCTTCATCCAAGATCACAAAAGCATTGTCTAAAGTTCTACCCCTCATATAAGCCAATGGTGCAATCTGAACAATTCCGTTTTCCACATATTCATTCAGCTTTTCCGCTGGAAACATATCATGCAGCGCATCGTAAAGTGGCTGCAAATAAGGGTCTAGTTTTTCTTTTACATCTCCAGGCAGAAATCCCAAGCTTTCGCCAGCTTCAACAGCCGGTCTACAAAGTATGATCTTTCTTACTTCCTTATTCTTCAAAGCCTTTGCAGCCAATGCAACAGCTGTATATGTCTTACCAGTTCCTGCTGGTCCTAGGGCAAACACCATGTCGTGTTTTTGAACGCTTTCTACCAACTTTCTTTGGTTGAAAGTACGGGCCTTTATTACTAATCCGTGATTACCGTAAAAGAGCACTTCATCTTTTCCTTGCATTTGCTCCTTAAGATCTTCTAACTCTTTGCTTTTTTCTTCCAATAGTCGCTCTATATTATTCTCCGATAGTTCCTTGAATTTTTGCAGATGAGTGATCAATAATTGCAGCTTGGTTTCAAAGAGATCGATGCTGCTTTTTTCTCCTATGGCCTTGATCTTTCTACCCCTACTGATCAACTTTAGATCTGGAAATCGGCTTCTGATCAATTTCAGATTCTTATCATTCACACCAAAAAGTTCTACCGGATCAACTCTGGATATCTCAATGGTTTTTTCTGACAAATTCCTTTTATTTTCGGGGTTTATACTGCAAATTGCCGTACGAAATTATTACTATTTTTGATGGCATCAAACAATTGATCATCATTCCGCAAAAACACTGATGGCTATCATTACACTTACTACTGATCTAGGCCTCAAAGACCATTATGTTGGGGTGGTGAAAGGAAGCATCCTTCGTCAGTGTCCTGAAGCTACCATCGTGGACATCTCTCACCTCATTCCTCCCTACGACATCATGGAAGCCGCTTTTACTTTGCGCAATGCCTTCAAGGATTTTCCAGAGGGAAGTATACACATCGTAGGAGTCAATCCAGAAATTGAAGTGGACAGTGATCATTTGATCGTTGCCTATCAGGGTCATTACTTCATTGGTGCAGATAATGGACTATTTTCCTTGATCCTCGATGAGCCTGCGGATGAGATCTATGAACTGAACATCAACCCCACCGAGGAAGATTTGACTTTCCCGACCAAGGATGTCTTCGCCAAAGCAGCTTGTCATATTGCAATGGGAGGAACTCCAGCCATGATTGGTAAACAAGTAGATGAGTTCAAACAAAGAATGCCTTTCCAAGCAGTTTCTCAAGACAATGTGATCAAGGGCATTGTGATCCATATTGATCATTATGGAAATGTAATCACCAATGTAGAGGAAACCTTATTCAAAGCCTTTGGAAGAGGTAGGGATTTTACCATAGAATTTAGAGGTGGACATTACGATATTAAACAAATGAGCAAGGCGTACAGTGATATGCCAGAAGGAGAGAAATTGGCCATCTTTGGTTCATCGGGACTGCTAGAGATCTCCATCAATAAGGGCGATGCTGCTCAGCTATTGGGAATGAAAAAGTCGGATACCATTAGAATTGTCTTCCATGATCGTTAGAGTTGTCAAAATGCATTTCCGAACAGAAGAGATCGATACCTTCAAATCACTATTTGAAGGTATTAAATTAAAGATCAGATCCTTTCCTGGAGTGCAACATCTGGAATGCATTCAAGATGTCAAGAATCCGGAGATCTTCTTTACCTATTCACATTGGGAATCGGAGGAGGATCTTGAAAACTACCGCAATTCAGAGCTTTTCAAATCTACTTGGGCCAAAACCAAGATCTTGTTTCAAGAGAAAGCACAAGCCTGGAGCACACAAACCATTTATCGATCTGAATGAGACCAAAAGTCTCCATTCTCATGCCAGTAAAGAATGCCGAAAGGTATTTAGACGACTGCTTGAATTCCATCCATCAGCAAGACTTTAAAAATTGGGAATTGATCGCCATCGATGATCATTCAGAAGACCAAAGCAAAAGTATTCTTCAAGAATGGTCGGAGAAAGACGCTCGGATAATCTTCCACGACAATCTAGGAAAGGGAATCATAGAGGCATTGAGATTTGCCTACTCAAAAAGCAAGGGGGACTTGATACACCGGATGGATGCTGATGATCTGATGCCCATTCACAAACTGGAAACTCTGGTGCAATTGTTAACTCAACATGGGAAAGGCCATGTAGCAACTGGAAAGGTTAAATATTTTGCGGAAGGAGGAGTAAGTGATGGATATTTGAAATACGAGCAATGGCTGAATGATCTGGTAGACCATCAGAATCATTGGGATCAATTGTATCAAGAATGCGTAATTGCTTCCCCTTGTTGGTTGATTCACCGAGAGGATTTGGATGGTTGTGGCGCCTTTGAGCCCAATGACTATCCGGAAGATTACGATCTAGTCTTTCGCTTCTATCAGCATCAATTAAAGATCTGCACAACAGATCAGCTGCTCCATTTATGGAGAGATCATTCAGAGAGGACCAGCAGAAATCATGTTCATTATCAAGCTAACTCCTTCTTTGCTCTGAAGCTGAAGTATTTCTTTCAATTGGATCGAGATCCAAAAAGACCTTTGGTCATTTGGGGAGCGGGTCCCAAGGGAAAGCGGTTGGCCAAAATGTTGAAAGAAAAAGGGGAGGCATTTGAGTGGATCAGCAACAACCCCAACAAACACGGAAAGGACATTTATGGGAAGATCATGCAATCTTACAAAGCCATTGTTCAGCAGAATAATCCTCAGTTGATCATTACGGTGGCACAGAGAAATGCAAAAAAGGAGATCTTAAGTTTCTTGCACGAGAATGGTTTGAAAGAAAAAGAGGACTTTTGGTTTTTCAGATGATGAGGACGGAGGACGGAAGACGAAGGATGAAAAGAGATCAGTTAGTCTGCTCGTACTGGCACACGGACCCGCACCCGCACCCGCTAAATTTAAAACAATGAAGAGTATCGCTGTATTTTGTGCTTCAAGTGATGGAAATGACCCCATTTATCTTGAAAAAGCCTTTGAAGTAGGAAAGATCTTAGGAGAAAAAGGCTATCGAATTGTATATGGCGGTGCTGGAGTTGGATCCATGGGAGCAGTTGCGAGAGGAGGTTTGGAAGCAGGTGCAGAAGTCATAGGGGTTCTCCCCCATTTTCTAAGCAGCAAGGAGATTGCCATGGAAGGATTGAGCGACTTGATCCTAGTGGAAAACATGCACGAGCGGAAATTGAGAATGAATGAGCTTTCAAACGGAAGCATTAGTTTACCTGGTGGTTTTGGAACTTTGGAAGAATTCTTTGAGATCATCACCTGGGGACAATTGGGCTTACACATTAAACCTTCCGCTATTCTCAATATCAATAGCTATTATGATCCTTTGATTGCTCAGTTTGATGTTATGTTAAAGAGTGGACTTTTGCAGAAGAAATTTCATGAAATGCTCTTAATTGAGTCGGATTTGAATCTTTTGCTAGAAAGAATGGAAGCTTATGAGCATCCAGTGGTGCATCGCTGGTTGGATAGAGACGAAGTCTAAATTTTTCTCAGGGCTGAGCAACAAATGGCAAGCTTCTTGCGTCTATGATGCATGACGATTCTAAGAAACAGAATACTCTATTTGTTGATAACTGGCACCAGCCTTTTGATCTACATACTATCGTTCTAGTTTCGAAAATAGGTTAGTACATGAATTCGTTATTTGGTTAGACTTTAAAGGGCACATGCAAAGGCAAGCATTTGCCCTTTTTTGCTGGCAGTCTGTCAAGAAGTCATTTTTCCCATCTCGGAATACTATTTGTTGCTATTCAATAGCATTGATGCTTAATGGCTAACTTTGCAGCAGTTCTTTGATTTATAGAAGTGGGAAGCTAGAAGCTTGAAGCTAGATAATTACTATCTAGAATCCAGACTATAGATCCCAAATTCTTATTTCATCCATTATAGTATGAGTTAGAGTTCGAGCAAGAGAGGGCTTCCTCAATTCTCAAAACTCTCCCTCAAACTGAATCGGGGCCGACCGGTTTCGACAGCAAGATGAGTGAGTAAGTAAGCAAGTCGAGCGTTGAGTGAGTAGCTCGTTAATCACAACACTAAATTCGCTAAATGGCGACAATAACTATGCGCTTGCAGCCTAGTATCCGATAGGAACTACGCCTAATTATGGGGTCAGAACCTCATAACAAGCTATCTCGCAGGGGTTCCACTCATTAATACCCTGAGTTCGAGGTATCAGAATGATGAGTTAGTCAGTTGTAAGCTTTGGACAATTGATGAAAATTAAAAAGCTAAGCTAGGATTAGGGTGTTCATTCCCGGGTCCTAGTCGAAAAGCAATAATGAACTAAGCTTGTAGAAAGTTTATTGATTCCTTGTTTGGACGAGGGTTCGACTCCCTCCGGCTCCACCTTCGCCCTCCGTAGCTTTAATTCTTAAAGCGCAGGAGGGCATTTTTATTTCTATTTAAATCTAAATACTTCTTTTCAATCCGGGCTTCGGCGGACACCGTCCACTATTCTTTTTTCAATTGATCTTTGTATCTTATAGAGAAAATGCATTATGTCTACCTCTTAAGATGTTCAGATAGAAAAATTTATACCGGTTGCACTTCTAATTTAGAATCCAGGTTGAATAGACATTTAAAAGGACTAGTAAGTTACACATCCAAACGATTACCAGTAGAATTAATATCATACACTGCCTTTCACAATAAATACAAGGCATATGCTTTCGAGAAGTACCTTAAATCTGGCTCTGGTAGAGCATTTGCAAATAAAAGACTGATATAAAGATGATGCTGCAGAGTAGCGCAGTTTTGATTTTCTGATCTGGAAAGGAGGGCGAGCCGCGACTCTCGGGAGCGGCACTCCCCCGATATCAACTTCAAGAAGGACATTCACCCCCAAAGCAAGTCAGATTTATTTTGTCCTATCCTTACTGGAAGCTATTTTTGGAACTGAACAAGCACCCTAGACCATGTTTCGACTCTTTAGAAAAATCAGGAAGAATCTTTTAGAAAGAAATGATCTGCTGAAGTATCTCTACTATGTAATTGGAGAGATCTCATTGGTTGTTCTAGGTATTTTAATTGCCTTTCAAATTGACAATTGGAAAAAGGAAGAGCTGATCAACAACAGGATGAATCAGATATACAAATCGCTTAAAAAGGAGCTAAGGGAAGATCTGGATAGAGCGATAATGATCGACTCGGTATATACTACTAGAAGAAAGCAAGTCAAAGAGATCGTTAGAAACGGGATTAGTAGAGAAGAATTTTTAGAGCAACCCAACTTCTATTTTAACTTGCCTTTGCGATCACATACCCTTGGCATTTCTACCAAAGCATATAACAACCTCATCTTAAACATCGACAATGTACCTCCTGAACTAGATACCTTGGTAATCTTACTCAATAAAATTCATGTTAATGTCTCAAAGATGAATACCAAATACGACCAAAGTTTGAATGATTTCACCTTTCGAGTGATGGAGGATTGGTCGAAATCTCATGAGTGGTATTATCAAATGAGGAATAAACAAGAGCCCAGTGAAGAGGCCATTGACTATTTTATAAACGATTGGAGATATCTTAATCTTTTAGAAGAGTACAAAGACTACTTATACAATGCGAATATAGCTTGTAGAAATCTTAAGGAACTAAATCCAATCTGCATTCAGCTAATAGTGGACTTTGAGAATAAAAGAAAACAATGACTAGAGAAGAACATTTGAAATTTTGTAAGGTCTGTCAAAACAAGGCCTTTGATCGAGAAAAAGGAATCATTTGCAGTCTTACAGGTAATATTGCCGATTTTGAAGATAGCTGTGCATCATTTCAAGAAAATACTGAAATAGCAGCAAAAGAAGAAGAAAATAAGGGCACGCATGGTATGGAAGCTCAAATGGCTTCCATGGAAAAGCGACTCATCAACTTCATCATTGATTTTATTTGTTACGGTCTTTTTAGTCTGTTTATGGGAATCATGATGGGCATCATGATTGGAATTTTCTACCCTGAATGGTTGGACCATATTCCGGAAAACAACCGACTTTTTGACTATGTCCTTGGAGTCACAATGGGTCTTATCTATTATGGATTCCTTGAGTTTCTAACAGGAAAAACCATAGGGAAATACATTACCAAAACAAAAGTGGTGACTGTTGAAGGAGAACAGGCTGATCTTAAAACTTGCTTATTCCGTTCTTTGTGTCGTTTCATCCCATTTGAGCCATTTACCTTTTTATTTGGAGGAAATACAGGATTGCACGATAAACTTTCCAAGACATTGGTCATTGATGATGTGAAGTAGCAGAGATAATACACATCAATATATGAAAGCACTTTCATATATTTGCTATTTCATAGAATAAATCAAGCATGCACAATACACTAAATAGGATTGGATACCTTGCAACTGCTAGTCGATTCAAAAGAATAAGCGAGCATCTTCAACAAGATGGAGACAAGATTTATCAGCAGAAAAATATTCGCTTTAAAGCAAGCTGGTTTTCTGTTTACTATGTTCTTGCCAAAGCAGAAATCTCCCTTACTGTATTAGAAATATCTCAACAAATTGATTTCACGCACATAACGGTCAAGAACGTCTTGTCAGAATTGAGTAGAGAAAAGTTAGTGGTGATTAAAGAAAATCCAAAAGACAAACGATCAAAATTAGTTGCTTTAAGTACAAAAGGTAGAAACCTATTGAGCCAGTTAGAACCAATTTGGCTATCATTTTCGAAGGCACTTCAAGAGTTGTTTCAAAGAGGTAATCCAGATATGTTAAATATCTTAAATCGGTTAGACTATGAGATTAAAAACAAGCCTATCCATAAACGAATTGATGTAATAGAGAATGATAAAGTTAGCATCCTTGATTATAAGCCAAGCCATAAAGGGAAATTCACGAATCTTACTAAACCTTGGTTATTAGAAGTCTTAGGTGGCCAACTAGAAGTAGATGACCAGCATACTTTGGGAAATCCAGAAGACGCATATTTAACAACTGGTGGTTTCATCTTTTTTGCAAAATACAAAGACCAAATTGCTGGATGTGTGGCATTAAAGCGTTTGGATGAAAACAGTTTTGAATTTGCCAAACTATTTGTGGATCCGAATTTTAGAAAACTTGGGATTGCTACTAAGTTGATTGAACGTTGCATCAGTCGTTGCATGGAAAATGAAGCCAAAGAACTCTGGTTGCAAACAACTATGAGTATGCCGCAAGCACATCAACTATATTATAAACTTGGTTTTCAAGATCAATCTGCACCTAAACAAATGGAAGTATTAGCTAGAACAGAAAAAATAATGAGCCTTTCCTTCTAGTATTGAAAATACCTCCTATCTCCATTAATCGAAAATTGAAATATTTGATTGATTATTTTCTATCTTAGAGCTTCATTCACTCAAAACATATTCTACATGAAACTTCCCATTGCATTACTTACCGTATGTGCAACCCTATTAGTGAGTTGCAACCAATCGGCAGAAAAAGCAAATTCTGCTACAAGCAGCACCACTAGCTCAGGTCTTGATAGAACTGTTTTACCTATTCAACCTCCACAAATGGCAACCATCACAGAAATGGATGCTCGAAATGTTGAAAAGCCGGAGCATTTTGAAATAAAAGCTCCTGAAGGTGCGCCTAATGTGGTAGTAGTGCTGATCGATGATATTGGATTTGGTGCAACGAGTGCCTTTGGTGGAGCAATCAATACACCTACTTTTGACCGTTTAGCCAACAATGGATTAAGATACAATCGTTTTCACACAACTGCTTTGTGCTCACCTACCAGAGCCTCACTCTTATCGGGAAGAAATCATCACAATGTAAATGTGGGATCGGTAATGGAAATTGCAACCGGCTTTCCTGGCAACCAAGGAATTCGTCCGGATAATGCCAAATACATCGCTGAAACACTTCGTCAGAATGGATACAGCACAGCAGCATTTGGAAAATGGCATGAAACGGCTACTTGGGAAGTTTCTGTTTCTGGTCCTTACTTCCGTTGGCCAACCAATTCAGGATTTGATAAGTTCTATGGTTTTATTGGAGGAGAAACCAATCAATGGGATCCTGTGATCTTTGACGGAGTTACTAGAGTACCTAAGAAAGAAAGTGAAGAGTATCACTTTACTACAGACATGACCAACGAGGCCATCAAGTGGGTGAAGCATCAACAAGCCATGACACCAGACAAGCCTTTCATGATCTATTATGCTACTGGTGCTACTCATGCACCTCATCATGCACCAAAAGAATGGATCGAGAAGTACAAAGGGAAATTTGATGGTGGATGGTTGAAATTAAGAGAGGAAACCTTTGCACGTCAAAAAGAAATGGGAATTATTCCTGAGAATGCTCAATTAGCCCCAATGCCAGATGATATTAAGGATTGGGAGAGTCTATCGGATGATGAAAAACAACTTTTTGCCTTACAGATGGAAACCTTTGCTGGATTTGCAGAACATACTGACAATGAAGTGGGCCGATTGGTAGATGCAATTGATGATGTAAATGCTTTGGACAATACGCTATTCGTTTACATTATGGGTGATAATGGTTCCAGTGCAGAAGGTGGATTGGAAGGAACATTCAATGAGCTGGTGCACTTGAATGGAATTTTCGATGAAGAAACAGTTGAAAGTATGTTGGAGCATGCCGATGATTGGGGCGGACCAAATTCTTTCCCTCATATGAGTGCAGCTTGGGCTGTAGCAACAGATGCTCCTTTCAAATGGACCAAGCAAATGGCGGCTGATTTTGGAGGAACCAGAAACGGAATGGTCATGCACTGGCCTGATGGATTTAATTCCAAAGGGGAAATTCGTTCTCAGTTTCATCATGTGAACGATGTTGCACCTACCATTCTTGAAGCGACCAATATTCCAGCTCCAAAATCTATCAATGGCGTAGCCCAAATACCAATGGATGGAGTGAGCATGCTTTATTCTACAGACAATGCAGAAGCTGCTGATCAACATACTACTCAGTATTTTGAGATGTTTGGCAATAGAGCCATTTATCACGACGGTTGGATGGCAAGAGTGGTTCATATGGTTCCTTGGGTGGGTAAACCAGAAGAAAGCTTGCAAGAAGAAGAATGGGAGTTGTACAATGTGGAAGAAGATTTCAGCTTGACCAACAATCTTGCTGCTGATATGCCTGAAAAGGTGAAAGAGATGATGGATCTATTTGAGAAAGAAGCCATCAAAAATCATGCATACCCAATTGACGATCGTTTGTACGAAAGATTCAATGCGGCAATAGCGGGAAGACCTGACCTAATGGGAGAACGCAAGACCTTAACCTTGGCTGATGGCATGGTAGGAATGCTAGAAAATACTTTTTTGAATGTAAAGAACAGATCCAAGAGCATTGATGCAACTGTTAGCTTAGAAGGGAATGACAAAGGAATCATTCTTTGTCAAGGTGGTAAGTTTGGTGGATGGGCCTTGTACATGGACAATGGCAAGCCAGCATATACTTACAATTATTTCGGATTGGAAAGGTACACGGTAAGTTCTGATAAGGTTATAAGCGATAAGGAAGCCAACATTAAATTGGAGTTTTCATATGATGGTGGAGGCACCGGAAAAGGAGGAACTGCAACTATCTATGTAAACGGCGAGAAAGTTGCGGAAGGTAGAATAGAGAAAACACAGCCTGCTGTATTCTCCGCAGATGAAACGGCAGATGTTGGCATGGACGACGCTACACAAGTAGCTGATCTTGTATTTAATAGTGTTCGTGATTCTGAATTTACGGGCTTTGTTGAGACAGTAACGATATCCATTTCAGAGTAAAAGTCTAGTTAAAATAACATTCATTGACTTTAAGCAAGTCTTTCAAATTGAGCAAAATAGTTTATCAATTATTAGGGTCACTATTGATTTTACTCGTCTTTTTTAATTCCTGTAAAAAAGATGATAAGGAAGAACCTGTGGAATTGAAATGGAAGACTTTATCCTTAAAAACTCCCTATTACATAGATGACATGTCTTTCTACAAAGACAGTGTAGGTGTAGCAGCAATATTTGACAAAATATTGATCACAAGAGATGGTGGTGAAAGCTGGGAGGAAAAAACACTCAATGTTGATGAAGGTATTCGGCAGTGTTTTGTCTTGGATGATCGCAATTTCTATATTTCTAAAAGCTTCATGCTAGATGACCGTTTCTATAGATCTAGAGATGGTGGCTCAACCTTTACAGAATTTGATGACTTCAGACTCAGCTCCTATTATGGAATTCATTTTTTTGATACTACCAAAGGAATAATATTTTCTTATGGTGGAGTATCTATTACCAATAATGGAGGAAAGGATTGGGTTGGAAGAATCTCCGGCAATTTGTCTACTGTTAAATCAGTTGCCTCAGATAGTGTTGTTTATATTGCTGGCGAAGATGATGATGGAAATGGACTTGGGGCTATGTATAAGACCAAAGACCAAGGTGAAAGTTGGGTGCCAGTAAACCTACCATCTATCATTACAAGTTCTATCATTGAGGATATTGATTTTCTTAACGAGAATAAAGGATACATCTCAACCAGAGATCATAGAATTTTTACCACAGATGATGGAGGATCTAGTTGGACTTTCTTATACCAGCATACAAATCCAATCCTAGACATGATTTTCCGCAATCAGGACGTAGGTTATTTTTCAAGTGGTTATGATATTTATGAAACAACTGATGGAGGGAGAAATTGGCGATTAGAATCAAAATTAGGAGTCATTATTTATCGTTTGTATAAATCTGAGAACCACATCTTTGCCAGTGCTTTATCCGGAGAGCTCTTTAAGTATTGAAATTGGAGAGTCAAGATTTGGAAGGGTTGAACAGAATCATATATCCACTCCCAACCAATCCAAAACGTTTTTGTGCCAGATCTCCTTTCCTTCTTGTTCGCTTAGTATGCCTTTCTCCACTGCATAATCCACTACCCTACCTGGATAAGAAGATCCAACCCCTTCCATTTCTCCCAATGGATAGGGATCGTCTAAGGCCATAATGATCTGACTTGCTCCTACCCTTTTCTTCAATAGTTCTAGCGTATAGGAATCATGCACCAAGGTGTCAAAATACATATTCTTGTGACCCAATGTTTTCCTTGGATCATGAAGTCCTTCAAAGATGTCAGGACGACCATCAAAACCCTGAATTCTTCTACCATAGTTGGCAATTCCTAGCATTCCGCCATGAGCAAAACTGGTACGGATATTTGGATATATATTGGGCAAGTTTCTCAAGGTATACAAATGAATCGTATCGGCGCATTGAGCCATCATCCAAACCAGATGGAACCTCCAATACTGATTCTTCAAGGCCACCATCTTGTCTCCATCATATGGATGGATCTGTACCGCCAATCCATACTCGTTGGCCAACTCATAGATAGGATCTACATCCGCCTCAGCTACCGACAACCACTCCCCTTCCGCATTTAGAAAATGCGTAGGCAAACAAAGCATTCGCAGTCCTAGCTCCTTTACACAACGCTCCATTTCTTTGAGCGCCTGATCAATGTATAAGGGTTGAACTACAAAGCCACAAGTAAACTTATCTGGATACTCCTTCTGAATGGAAGCATTGAAATCATTCTGGAAGCGAATGGCATCTGCCGTGTCTTGCTCTTCCCATCCATTGCAATACAACTGCGAAAGACAAAGCATGACCCCATGATCAATTTGAAACTGATCCATCCATTCTAACTTCTCCTTCAAGAAAAAACTTGGATCGGTAATGGGCCTAGACCAATTCCCTTGTCTCATAAATTGCTTATCCTCATCAATCCAGAAAAGCTTCTTGTCCTTCATGAATTGAGGAATCTGAGATGGTTCTGGAAGTATATGTCCGTGTCCGTTAATTCGCATTCGTTTCCCTTTCGATCAATCTTCCTTCCAATCCTTACGACTAGGTGTATAAGGAATGTTCTTGCTATCTAATTTTGACTCTAGAGCTTGCACACCAGCCTTGTAATCATCCAATTGCTTCCTAATGGATGAGTATTCCTCTTTGGCCAACTCAAACTGCTCTTTATTAGTAGTGGTTGGATCTGATGTAGAATACCAAGTATTCCATACAATATTCTCAACTCTGTAAGCAGTACCAGGAACAGTCTCTACATCTCGTCTCGACTTGTGGAAATCGCCCCACATTTCAATTCGAACATCATGCGAAGTTCCTTCCAGTGACTTTACTTCGGTCATCCAAGCCAAGTCAGCTCCTGGAAAGCTTTGGATAGCTTCTTTGATGTGCTTCAATCGACCGTCCAATTCACTTTGCTCTTTTCCACTTCCTTGAATCCTTCTACGAAGCTCTTGCACTTCCTTCTTAAAAGCAATATTTGAAGCTGTTTGTCGGTCCAATGAAGAATTCTCCAATGGCACCACTTCAAATTCTGTAGGTGCTACCATCTGAGTTAGTACACCATTATCTGACTGCCACAACTCAACTGTATACTTACCAGGCAATGCTAAGGGACCTTCATTCGGGCTGCTGTACCTGCCTACTTTTGCTTTTTTAATTTTTATAGGAGTGGTTGGAGGATATCTTAGATTCCAGTTGACTCTCTGAATTCCCTTACCAGCATTCTTCTTGATCTTTCTAACTTCATTGCCTTGATCATCCTTCACTACAAAGAGTAGATAAGCTTTCTCATAGTTATCTTCAGCAACGAAATCTTCATAGCTAGGGTAATCGATGTCCACTCCATCCTTCTTGGCTTTCTTCTCTTTCTCCTGTCTCATCTCCTTCGGAGATTTTGGTTTCTCCTTGAGAAAGTAGGTAAAGGTGGCTCCAAACTCAGGATTAGGCGCAGCATACATAGAAGCACCTTGGCTTCCTACGCCACGAAGACCTAATGGATTGGACTCCACATATGTCAATGCCTTCTTAATTGGAAAGATTTGAGCATCCTTCTTCATATCTTCTTCCTTCAAATTTCTCAGTGAACTGTAATCGTCCAGCACATAGAATCCTCTTCCAAAAGTTCCCAAAACTAGGTCGTTCTCTCTCTTTTGAATGGCCATGTCGCGAATGGCAATGGTAGGCAAACCAGCGCCTAACTTCACCCAATTCTTACCGCCGCTCACACTCACGAAGCAACCAAACTCAGTTCCAGCAAAAAGCAAATTGGGATCTACATGATCTTCTGCAATAGAGTATACACTTCCTCTCTCTGGTAAATCATTCTGAACGGCAACCCAACTGTTTCCTCGATCGGAGCTCTTCAGTAAATAAGGCTTAAAGTCTCCTTTCTTATGATTATTAAAGGCAGCGTAAACTACATTCTTATCATGCTGAGATGCCCAAAGCATATTGACATAAGTCATTTTCGGCACTCCAGGGAATGCTTCTTTCTTACTCCAAGAGGCTCCCCCATCTTCAGATACTTGAATTAAACCATCATCAGTTCCGGCATAAAGAAGATTGGCATCTACAGGAGATTGATCAAAGGCAACAATGTTACCATATATGGTGGTCGATTTATTCTTCATCACCACATCAGGAGATTGTACTTCACCCATGACCTTCAATTTATTTCGATCAATTTGTCTTGTTAGATCTGGTGAAATGGCTTTCCAGCTATTTCCTCGATCTTCTGTCTTAAATACTTTGTTGGCGCAGAAGAATAATGTCTTTGGATCGTGAGGTGAGACCAACAAGGGTGAATCCCAATTCCAACGAAATGCTGCTTCTCCTTTACCAGGCTGTGGTTTAATACCAATTCTTTCCCCCGACTGACGGTCGTAACGAACCAATCCGCCGTACTGCCATTGAGCATAAATGATATTTGGATTAGTGGGGTCTACTTGGGTCTCATAACCGTCTCCACCAACGGTGATGTACCAATCTGAGTTCAAGATTCCCGCATTGTTTAAAGTCCTGGATGGACCCGCTTGGGAGTTGTTATCCTGAGTTCCGCCAAATACGTTGTAGAAAGGCTCATCGTAATCAATGGATACCTTATAGAACTGAGTAATCGGTAGATTGGCTTTGTATTCCCAGGTTTTAGCATGATCGTATGTTTCATACACCCCACCATCGCAACCAACAATCCAATGATCGGTATTTGTGGGGTTGATCCAAATACAGTGATTATCTACATGCTTGTTGGTTTCACCGGTTCTCACGAACTTCTTTCCACCATCTTCTGTATGGTGCAACCAAGTATCCATGCTGAACACTTTATCAGCATCATGAGGATCACAGATAATTTCCTGGTAATAATTGCCTGAAGTCTTGTACTTGCTTTGCTTCACCCAACTAGCTCCCTTATTGTTGGAGCGATAGAAACCGTAAGCATCACCTTCTGCCTCAACAATGGCATAGACCACATTGGGGTCTGCTGGTGAAACGGCTAAACCAACTCTCCCCATTTTTCCGCTCGGCAAACCAGCTTTGGATTCTTCCCAATTCTCACCTCCATCAGTGCTTTTGTAAACCGCACTTTCAGCTCCACCTCCAATGTAGGTAAATACATGTCGTCTTCTCTGATGAGCTGCCACATAAAGAACATCTGGGTTAGTTGGATCCATGACCAAGTCAGCTGCGCCGGTCTTGTCGGAAACAAAATGGATTCTCTCCCAATTCTCTCCTCCATCTACTGATTTGTAAACGCCTCTGTCTCCTCCATCTGACCATAATGGTCCATAAGCTGCTACGTAGACTACATCCGAATTTCTTGGATCGACAATGATCTTAGAGATGTGCTCCGATTCTTTCAATCCCATATTCTTCCATGTCTTGCCGGCATCTGTAGACTTATAAACTCCATCTCCATAGGCTACCGATCTTTGGTTGTTGTTTTCTCCAGTTCCTAACCAAATAGTCGTTGATTGATTGGGATCAATGGTAATACATCCTGTAGAATACGATCCATACTTGTCGAAAATAGGCTGATAGCTGACGCCATGATTTGTGGTCTTCCAGACTCCACCGGAAGCAATTGCCAAATAGTATTCATTGTAATTGTTTGGATTGACCGCTATGTCAGCCACTCTTCCAGAGGTTAAAGCAGGACCAATGTTTCGAAATTTCAGGCCGCTTAACTGACTGGATTTTAACCAGTACTTGCTTTCGTTCTCTCCTTCTTTACCATCAACTGCTAAAACAGTTGGGATTGAAAAAAGAAATACAAATGCAAATAGTAAAAATTTATTGAGTCTCATAGATGAAGTAATTAGTTCTAAAAATTTAGGAGTCTAAAAATAGAATTAAAATGACTCCACATCAATAGCAAAAGGAAAGAACCATTTGGCATCATTCGAGGTTAAGTGAAGGATTGCGGATATTAAGAAGATTTTAAGACCTTCGCAGCTTCTCAAATTATTGCCAAATGTTCAAGAAAAACTACCAAGCTACACTCCTTTGCCTAGTTGCAAGTATGATCTCTACTGCTTTGATTGCTCAAAGAAGTCCTGAGAGCATCAATAAGAACGCATTTCGACAAATGTATCAGGAGTTCTCTACTCCCAACGTATACAGAGCGGCAAATGGAGCTCCTGGGCACCGTTATTATCAGCAGAAGGCGAACTACAAGATGAAAGTTCGCATTGATGATGAAAAGCAGAAACTATACGGTGAAGAAATCATCACCTACATCAACAATTCACCAGATCAATTGGACTATTTGTGGTTGCAATTGGATCAAAACAGGAGAGCAAGAACTTCAGATAGCTACAAAATAGCCACAACAGAGATCAGTGAGAAGAAAACTTCTTTCGCTGAGATCAAAAGCTTGCACAATGATTTTGATGGTGGCTTTAAGATCGAATCGGTAACAGATGCTTCAGGCAAATCCATTGACTATATCGTGAATAAAACCATGATGCGGATTGATCTCAAAAGTCCATTGGCTCCAAAGGGAACTTACACCTTCAAGGTAAAATGGTGGTACAACATCAATGATCGAGCAAAGATTGGCGGTCGTTCGGGTTTGGAGTATTTCCCAGAAGAAGACAACTACCTCTACACCATTGCTCAGTTCTTTCCTAGAATGTGTGTTTACAATGATGTAGAAGGATGGCAGAACAAACAATTCTTAGGTAGAGGAGAATTCACTCTACCCTTTGGTGACTATGAGGTAGAGATCACCGTTCCTTCCGATCATTTGGTTTCCGCCACAGGAGTATTACAAAATGCATCATCGGTTTTGAGCTCTGAACAACAGAATAGATTGAAAAAAGCAAGAACTTCCACAGAAGATCCAGTTTTCATAGTAACCGAAGAAGAAGCTAGGGAGAACGAAAAAGAAAAAGCTAGTGGCGAGAAAACTTGGAAGTTCAAGGCATCGAATGTACGCGACTTTGGATTTGCATCTTCAAGAAAATTTATTTGGGATGCAATGGCCGTTAAGTTTGGAGATCGCACCGTGATGGCCATGTCCATGTATCCAAAAGAAGGAAATCCATTGTGGGAAAGATACAGCACCAGAGTGGTAGCTCACACCATGAAGGTTTATTCAAAATACACCTTTGATTATCCCTATCCTGTAGCATGGTCCATCCACACCAATCGAATTGGAATGGAGTATCCCATGATTTGTTTCAATGGTGGTAGACCCGAAAAGGATGGAACTTATAGCAAGTCTACCAAATACGGAATGATTGGTGTGATCATTCATGAAGTAGGACATAACTACTTTCCAATGATCGTGAATAGTGATGAAAGACAATGGACATGGATGGACGAAGGCTTGAATACCTTTTTACAATACCTGACTGAGCAGGAATGGGAAAGAGATTATCCTTCACGAAGAGGTCCGGCCTACAAAATTGTAGATTATATGAAGGGAGACAAGAGCAACATTACTCCCATCATGACCAATTCTGAGAGCATTTATCAATTTGGAAACAACGCCTACGGAAAACCGGCTACTGCTCTAAATATTTTGCGCGAAACTATTTTGGGAAGAGAATTATTTGATTATGCTTTTAAGAAGTACTCACAGCGATGGATGTTCAAACACCCTACTCCAGAAGACTTTTTCCGCACCATGGAAGATGCTTCTGGTGTTGATTTGGATTGGTTTTGGAGAGGCTGGTTCTACGGAACCGATCATGTAGATCTAGCCATCAAAGAGATGAAATGGTATAAGGTAGACACAAAGGATCCAACCGTTGAAAAAGCAGCAAAGAAAACATCAGATGAGGCAAAAGCAGAACACATAGGAGTGAGCAGAAACCGAGAGGAGATCGAAGAAACTTATGCCGACAAGGTTCCGAGCATGTTGGACTTTTACAACAAATACGACCCATATGAGGTGTCGGTTCTGGATGAAAAAGAATACGAGAAGTTCAAGAAGAAATGGGAAGAAGATGAATTGGCCATTCTAAATTCAGATGACAACTATTACGAAGTGACCTTCGTGAATGAAGGAGGATTGGTTATGCCATTAATTCTTCAATTTACTTACACTGATGGAAGTTCAGAGCGCATGTACATCCCTGCTGAGATCTGGCGATTCAACCATCATGAAGTCAAAAAGGTATTCTTAACACAGAAAGAGTTTGCCTCAATCAGCATAGATCCAAACTTGGAAACTGCAGATGTGGATCTATCTGATAATCATTGGCCAAGAATTGCACAGCCAACCAGATTCCAGGTCTATAAGAAAGAGAAAAAGAAGGAAAATCTGATGCAACGCGATCAGCGAATCAAGGAATTAGAATCTAAAGAAGAAGAATAATGCGAATAATTGGAGCTCTACTCTTAAGTCTGAGTCTATTCTTGCTATCATGGAAACATGAATATCATGTATCCATCAGCCAGATCGACTACAATACAGCATCCTCTACTCTTCAAGTATCTATGAAGCTACACGATGAAGATGTAGAACTATTATTGGATAAAAACTTAGAGACGGTAAGTACTTTGGAAAAGGATCTTGAGCGCAGGGAGGTCGAGGAATTTTTGGTAAAGTACATTCACACTTCCTTTCAATTGTTGGACAATGGATCAGAGATTGAACTCAAGTTCATTGGCAAGGAAATGGAAGAAGGTGATCTTTGGATGTATTTTGAATCAACTGAGTTTACTGAAATGAAAGAGCTGGAAGTTAAGAACACCCTTTTTCTAGAGCTATTTCACGATCAATCGAATTTGGTTCACTATTCAAAGGACAATCAAATTGTTCTTAGCGCAGTATTGAACAAGCAAAAGAGATCTCACCAATTCATTCTTGAATAAATACAATTAAGAATTCTTAATTGCTAATTCCTAATTTACTCTTACCAACTCCAGCCAAAGCCAGTCGTAAAGACGTAATCCGTTTCCTTTCCAGCCTCTGCAGGTCGGTTATCATAGTTCACCGTGAAACCAGCTCTAATGTAGAAATCATCTATAAAGAGGTCGTCATACATCGCATCAAAACGCAAATCTGCTCTAATACGACCAGGATCTACATCCTCAGGAGCAACAACTGTTGGATAAACAGTTAGATTGGTAAAAAGGCTTAGATCTCCAATATCGTAGAGGTTCAATTCCGTACCAATGTAAGCTTCAAAAGATTGTCTGCTTGGAGCAGTGGTATCTGATAAGGTTTCTTCATTGAAGACAGGAGAAAATACCTCGATGTTATATGCTCCTCCTATTCCAAATCCCCAATAAGATTTGTTGGTATGGATCACATAATTACCGATACCCAATCTAGCAGTGGTCCTCAACTCGATCGACTGTTCCGTGTTAGACAGTAATGTGACATCTGCACTGGTATACCAATCTTTGGGTAAGAAATAACGATATCCCAGGCCTGCATCATTCCTTTGAATGTCCTCAACATTGTCTTGAGTTGTGATCAAGGTGTTGTAGTAAGCATTACCCGACCAAAGATCCGCCAAATAACTCATTCGAAAATTCGAGTTCAACTGTTGTTGATTATTGGCTTTGGTTAGGGAGTAACCAAAGTCTATACTAGCAGACAAGCGACTTAGAAAACTATCGTCCAAACTGTTGATATAAACAACCTCCTCTATACTTACCGTTATGTCTGAACCATCTTCATTGTTTATGAGCACTTTCCCTTCACCTGCAGACTGAAAAGTTCCTGTAATTCTTTGACCGTCAGAAATAGAAATTAGAAAACGCTGTTTGGCTTTGATCTCTTTGATCTTGTCCCATTCGATCTTGAAATCCGAGTCAGAGTAAGGAGTTTCAATCTGTAAGACCCCTCGATCCATGCTCTTGATCTCTCCAACAATGACATTGCCATTGTTCAACAAGAGACTATCGTTCTGTGTAAAACTGATTAATGGAATGGTTAGTAGGATAGCAATGAGTAATGATCTGATCATCTGTTTTGAGTTTTTAAGGCTCAAAGATATTGAATGAGGATGTTTTCTAAATATTTACTGGGCTAAAACTCGTAGTAAACTGTTAGCTCAAATGAGACATTACCATTTAGATCAATGATAAAGCTAGTTGGAAATCCAGACCTAGATGCAGAATAAGGATCAAAATTTACACTGCCCATGTAATCAGGAGCATTGGAACTAGGATTCCCATCGTAATCGTACAAAGCAATCTCATGATCAGAATCTACTTCGGAAAGTCTTATCCTAGAAGCTGGTGAGTAAACATTATCCGCAGAAAGAAGAGCATTTGAAATTGCCGTTGATCCATCTTGTTCATGAACCAATGTTGCTCCCCGAAATATTCTGATCCATAGATCTGGTCTTCCAGTGCTCGTATTGTCCCATGCATTCCCATTATTGGTTTCGGGAAACTTCAAAATCTTGATATCGGTAATCAAAACTGCCTTTGGTGCTACCTCTGTAAGACAATCTGAACCTGTGTATCCTTTGTTACAACGACAACTCCCATCGAAGCAAACACCATTTGTACAAGAAATTCCTTCACATGGATCTGGTGGTTTGGTATCTTCCGCTTCGCAGGCATAAAAGAAAATTGAGATCATAAAGACAAAGGAGATCTTTGCCCAATTATTAAGTGTTGTAGATGATGTATGCATGAGAAGAGAAAGAGTTTAATATGAGATTATTGGCCTAAATGTATAACAATATCTTAAAACTCCCATGGACATTAATCTTTCCTCCTACCACTTATCCTAAGTTATTGCACTTCCCATCCTAAGTATTCTATCTTCGCTAAAAAAATGAAAGCAGCGATCTATACGAAATATGGACCTCCATCTGTCTTGAAGGTTCAAGAAATAGACAAACCTAGCCCAAAAGAAAACGAAGTGCTGATCAAGATCCATACAGCTACTGTTACTTCAGGAGATGCTAGGTTAAGAGCTTCAGACTTCCCCCCATTATTTTGGTTACCTGCTCGCTTGATCTTTGGTTTGTTTGCGCCAAAAAAGAAAATGCTAGGTCATGAATTGGCTGGAGTTGTAGAAGCAATCGGAGGCAAAGTAGATCGTTTCAAAGTAGGAGATCATGTGTTCGGAACAACCACCATGCAACCAACTGGTTCTTATGCTGAGTACATCTGTTTGCCGCAAGAATGGAAAAGTGGAGTGCTAAGCAAGAAACCCGATCAACTAAGCTTCAAAGAGGCAGCTGCTTTGCCAGTAGGTGCAATGACTGCCATGTTCTTATTAGATAAAGCCAATCTTAAAGAAGGACAAGAAGTTCTGGTTTACGGAGCATCTGGCAGTGTAGGAAGTTTTGCTATTCAACTGGCAAAAATACAAGGTGCTAGAGTTACAGCAGTTTGTAGTGAAAAGAACTTTCATATGGTTCAAAGCTTGGGTGCAGATGAAGTAATCAACTATCGAGAAGAAGATTATAGTGAGTCTAAAAATACTTATGACATTGTTTTTGACGCCGTTGGAAAGAGCAATAAATCGACTGCAAAAAAAGTCTTAAAACAAGGGGGCTCCTTTGTTTCTATCAATATGTTGACCAAAGAAATACTTGAAGATCTTGAGAAGATAGGTAATCTAGCAGCTGAAGGAAAGCTAAAATCTTTCATTGATAAATCCTTTAGCTTGGAAGAGATCGTTCAAGCTCATGAATATGTAGATAGCAAAAGAAAAAGGGGTAATATTATCTTGGATATTGCAGACTAATTAAAGTACATCTTTCTGTATAGGATGGTAGAATTAGCTATTTCAAGTTCCATAGTAGTTGAACTTGTAAAGCCGATATACCATAACTCTTTATCTAATACAATCTGATTCATCAAAGTATCATTTGGCAAATACCATTTGCCATTAATTGAACTTGCTCCTTCTCCGCGAACATAGACGCTGTCGTTCCTAAAATCGAATTTCACAGGAGGATCTATTTCTCTTATCCTGCCACCAAAATTATCGCGGTAAAAGAACCAATCCTTGGCAATCAAAAGCTCTTTTCCACTAAGATCAGATCTATTTACAGGTGTTAGAGGAACAGAGTCGTCTTCTTCATCTTTGCAAGAAAGAACAGACAATCCCACACAAAGAAGAACAAATAGCAATCTGAACTTTTGAAGCTGTTTCATCTTCACAAAGATACATTGAGTGAATTATACAAAATAAAAAAAGCTCCATTCCAATGGAGCTTTCTTAATAAAAACTAATGATAGCTATTGAGCAGCCATTTCCAACAGAGCTCTGGCGTTGTCAATCATTCGATAGGATGCCCAAATGGTCATTACTCCCGCCATGATCAACATGGATTTAGCAAGCGCGAAAATCTTGTTCTCATTGGTCTTGTAATTCTTAAAGGTATAAAAGGGCAAGAACAAGAATACCAAGATCGATAATCCACCATAGTAGAGCATGAAGAAGCCCGGCCAATGCATGAACTTGAATAAAGTGGCCAAACTCAAGAGAATGCCTGCAACATAACCACTAATGGTCGCTGCTTTTTGGATGGCGTTGCTTTGACTCTTTAGGTCAAAAAACATCATGGCTGGGAAGACTACAAAAGCTGCCAAGGTAAATCCTGCTGCCAACAAGAATCCAGCCCCGAGATAATGACCCATTTTAAATAAGATCCCCATCATTACAAAGATGGCGGTTAGGATGGCAATAATGCCAACTGCTTTTTTCATTTTGTTTAATTTTAAGGTTAATAAATGGAATGTAGCCTCTTGGATTTCCGACAAATGTGAGAGGCCAAATTCTTGAGTGGACAATGAAAGGGATTCATCGAATTCCAAACCATTGTCCATTTTTTGTTCCACCATACAGCAAATATGGTCGAGCAAGTCCAATTGAAGAGATTCATAGCTTACCCCATGGCTCAACAATAGATCAAATATTGAATCTACCTGATTTTGCTTAAGCTGTGCCATATCCTGGCTGAAGATTGGGTTCAAATATGTGTTTCATCGTTGACATGAAGTCGATGAATTCTTCAACTAATTCTTTGGTTTTCTCCACCCCACTAGGCGTGAGTGCGTAATACTTTCTGATCCGTTTACCAATATTTTCCTTTTCAGTAAAGACTACTCCTTCTGCTTCTAATTTGTGCAGCAGAGGATAAAGAGCTCCTTCAGTGATCTGGATCTTATTGGCCGTTAATTCTTTTACGGATTGAGTGATCTCATAACCATACATTCTTTTATTCTCTTGTAGGAGCTTAAGAATGATTGGTTTGAGAGTGCCTTTGATAATTTCTTTTGAATACATAGGACAAATATACATATATTTCTTATACATAAGTATTTTATGTATTAAAATATTTTTAGATTACCTTCGAGAATCAATTATGGCATTTGACAATTACCTAGCAGATCGCATTAGAAGGATCATGCAAGATAGAAATGCTCATTTCTTCGATAAGAAGATGATGGGCGGATTAGTTTTCATGGTCAATGAAAAGATGTGTGTAGGCATCCACATTGACAAGCATTCTCAAGAAAGCCTGTTGATGGCTAGGATTGGTCAGGAAGCCTATGAAAAAGAAATTCACAAAGATGAATGTCTTCCGATGGATTTTACCGGACGACCCATGAAAGGATACATCTTCATCAAGGAAGAGGGTATTGATATGGAAGAAGATCTGGAGTATTGGATCGATCTGGCTTTGGAATTCAATAGAAGTCTTTAGTTCAGGACTAGTTGACCACCATTTTTAATTCCTTTTGGAATGATTGACCTTTCAATCGAATAATGTATACTCCTTTAGGAAGAGCGTTATCCCAATGAATCTCTTTGACACTGTTTTCATTATCTGTCCACTCATAGAGCTCTGAGTACAACAATTTAGCATGCATATCCAATATCTCTAGTTGATAGGTTCCAGCTTCAAGATTAATTGCATTGAAAAACATCATCAATCCTTGATTTGGATTTGGATAAACTGTAAGTCGTGTTAGATCTCCTGCTTCAAACACAAGCAGCTTAGGAGGAAATAGCTCGTATTTTCCATCGAAATCTGTTTGTCGCAATCGATAATAGTTTGCTCCTACTAAAGGTTCTTCATCTAATAGCTGATAAGATATTCTTTCATAGCTTGTTCCAGCCCCATGAACCGTACCAATGGACTTGTATAACTTTCCATCTGCAGAACGCTCAATAGTGAAATAATTGTTGTTGACCTCTGATGCAGTTACCCACTGGACAAGAGAATTACCGCCCACTTTTGACAGCTCAAAAGATAGAAGATCAATCGGTAAGGATATCTCATCATCCGTATCTCGGAAATCGTACTCACCATCTCCATCTCCATCAGGAGTTGCAGAGGCTACACCGAAATTATCCGTATCAAACAGATCTACTAGTCCGTCGTTATCCGTGTCTTGGTACAATGCATTGTCTGGATCTAAGAAATTAGGGACATTGTCTGCATCTGTGTCTTCTAACCAATCTGGGATACCATCAGCATCTCCATCGTCAGAATTTACATAATAAAGAGGATTGCCTGCAGCAGTTTCAAAAGCTGTTGCTCTGCTTATGAAATCATCTAAAGCATCACCAGAATTATTATCATCAAAACCTTCAGTCCAGTCGAACAATCCATCTCCATCACTATCTGTATCGGTATAATCTGGATTACCTGCACTTTCATTATTGCTCAATGTAATTGCCGTGCCCCCATTGTCTGGGTCATAGGAGTCATCCAATCCATCCTCATCTGTGTCTGTTCCTGATGGAGCAGTAAATCCAAGAGTGGTTTGAGCTTCTACATTGTCCGTAATTCCATCAGAATCTGAATCAACATCAAAAAAGTTTTTGAAACCGTCACCATCGGTATCTGCTTCTGTTAAGGCAGTTCCTCCATCATCACTATCGAAGGTATCAGCCCATCCATCCCCATCGGTATCTGTTGCATCATCAACTATCCCATCTCCATTGGCATCAGTTCCACCTGCTTCTACCAAATCGGGAATTCCATCGTTGTCACTATCTAGGTCATTGCTATTGGGTATGCCATCATTATCCGAATCACATCCGCTAAAAATGGCTGTAATTACAACTAGACCGTTTCCTCCAGCAACTCCATTGTTGTTTCCTCCTTCTCCAACTCCTGCAACATAATCTGCATCTCCAGTATTGGGTGGAGTTTGAACATTTCCAGCAGTAGTTGTTCCAGAACCCAATGGATTGATGTATCCAGAGCCACCACCACCTCCTCCTTCATCAGAAGATGCAATTGAACCAGAACTACCTCCATAATAGCCTCCCCCACCAGCAGAACCATTCTCAATGGCATCTCCACCCAGTAGAAAGCTTCCAGCAGTTCCATTTCCTCCTCCACCGGCAGACTGAGTTCCTCCTTGCCCATTAATGGCTGTATTGGCATCGGTAGCTGCCCCTCCAGTAGTTCCGCCACCTTCACCGGCATTGGTGCCAGCATTTGAAAAGGCAGGCATAGATCCTCCACCTCCTGCAATTGCAATCAAATCGTTTACACTTACTGATCCTGGAGTAACTAAGGTCATGTAACTAATCGCAGACATTCCTCCACCAGAACCATAATTTCTGAGAGCAGAATTAAATACTGAAGAAAAGCCTGCTCCACCATTTCCATAGGTAACCGATCCGGTGGTAGAATTCCCGCCTTCACCAACGGTAACAATCAAAGAATTGCTTGTAAGATCAGATACTGCAATGCTGATTGAAGTATAGCCTCCAGCACCTCCAACACCTCTGCCCGATTGTTGATCTCCTCTACCACCAGCTCCCCAAAGTTTGGCACTGATCTCAGTTGCGGCTACTGGTACTGTATAATTCTGATCCGATCCACTGAAAGTGAAAGTGGTACTAACTGCTGGTCCCCCACATTCGTTCTCATCTAAAATACCATCATTGTCATCATCAGTATCTAAGGCATCTACAACACCATCACCGTCATTGTCCTCAATCTCTCTCCAATCTCTTTCTGGAGTAGCCGTATTGTCGTCATTGGGGAAAGAAGATGATGATTGACCATTGTTAGTGACATTTGTAGTAGCATTGGGTCCTACCACATTATCGTAGTTGTCATCCAATCCGTCTGTATCTGTATCAGTCCCGGCTGGGCTTGTATCTGCGGCTCCATCGTTATCTGTATCATAAGCCTCAATTGCATCGCTTACTCCATCATCGTCTGAATCAGTATCAAGGTAGTCTGGAGTATCATCACCATCAGAGTCAACAGGAATGGAAAAAGAATTTCCATTGTCTGGATCAAAAGCATCGTCTGCACCGTTGTTGTTCGCATCAGATCCGCTTGGTGATGTCAAAGTACCAGATGCTTGGGCCTCTATGATGTCAATGATCCCATCCCCATCTGAATCAATATCGACTGTATTGACATATCCATCCCCATCGGTATCAGGGATCGTTAGGGCTGTTCCTCCATTATCACTATCAAAAGTATCTGCCCATCCATCACCGTCTGTATCAGTTGCATTATCTACCTTTCCATCTCCATTGGAATCTGTTCCACCTGCCTCGACTATATCAGGAATACCGTCATTATCACTGTCCAAGTCGAAAGTATTGTCGATCCCATCATTGTCCGTATCGCAGCTATTCACAGTGACCTCAATCACTACTAATCCGTTTCCACCATTCACTCCTCCACTGTTTCCTCCTGTACCAACTCCTGCCACATAATCTGCATCCCCTGTATTGGGAGGTGTCTGGTTGGTACCAGCTGTAGTGGTACTTGAAGTTGCCGCTGGTGGCACATATCCTGAACCTCCTCCGCCTAAGCCTTCATTTCCACTAGAGACATATCCTGATCCACCTCCATAGTATCCACCCCCTCCGGCTCCGCCGTCAGTTACAGCATTACCTCCTTGAAGATAACTACCTGCATTACCTCCACTACTTGTTCCTCCCGCAACTTGAGTACCACCTCCACCAGTAGTAGGCTGAGAATCTGAACCAGCTACCCCAGTAGTTCCCCCACCAGGACCAGCTTGAGAACCAGCGTTTGTAAAAGCAGCAGCGGTTCCACCTCCACCGGCTATTGCAACTAGATCAGCATCCGTTAGTGAACCGGGTGTTGCTAAAGTAGTATAAGTGATGGCCGACATACCCCCTCCTGCACCGTAATTTCTTCCTCCTCCAGATAATCCAGCTCCTCCATTTCCGTAAGTAACTGAGCCAGTAGATGAATTCCCTCCTTCTCCAACGGTTACTATCAAACTAGTGCTGGTTAAAGAACTTACAGCAATAGAAAATTCCGTATATCCTCCTGCACCTCCAGGCCCTCTGCCAGAGGTTTCGTCACCTCTTCCTCCTGCTCCCCAAATTTTTGCGCTTAAGGTCGATGAGCCTGCTGGAACATTATAATTCTGATCAGAACCTGTAAAGGTGAAGACCGTTTTTTGATTGGCTCCTCCGCATTCATCAGTATCCAAGATTCCATCATTGTCATCGTCATCATCAGCAGAATCAATAATTCCATCTCCATCATTATCAGCAATTGAAGCAGCAATTACAACCGTAACCTCAGCAGTATCTACTCCACCACCCTCGTTGGTAATAATGTAGAAATAGGTATCAGTTCCATTAGTAGCTGCAGGAGGTGTGTAGACTACATAGTCATCGGTTGGGTCAGAAGGAGTGCCATTGTTATTTACACTCACTGTTCCACCTAGACTAGTATTCCCATTGGTTGCTCCTGCATTGGATCCTACTGATGTAAGTGTTACAGAATCTCCATCCAATGGACTGAAATCATCCACACCTTGGGTCAATACAAATTGATTCTGAGCAGTATTGGTAAGGGTATTATAACTATCATCCAGGGCAAAAGGTGGAATGACTGCAGTATTGGTTCCTGTTGCTAAGTTGGTTCCAGAGCAATCGTTTGCGGAAACATTCCTCCAAATAGTAATGTCATCATCCAATTGAGCAACTGTAGCTCCTCCAGAAAAATTAACAGTACTGCTTCCTCCATCACCACCAATTCTGATGTTTCCTGTTCCATACATAGAACAGTCTGTACCTTCAAAATTCACATCATCAGACACCACATAGCAGAGCAGATTATCCAAGAAGACTCTTGCACTATCTTCTAATTCCCAATCATCAGAAATAAAGGCAAAGGAGTTCAAACCTCCTATGAAAATACTTTGTCCGATGCAGCGAAATTCATATGGAGTATGAGAATTGGGATCTACAGTCTCTGAAGCATCCAAGGTAAAAAAGCTACCATTGTTCCTCATGATCCCATTTCCTGCTAAAACAAAACCATTGACGTTATTTCCAACTCTGCTTTCTAAAGTGTCGTTCTCATTGATCGTCAATTCACCACTAAAGGTGAAATTTGAACCGTTATTGGTTGACACGATGATCACATGATGATCTATGGTGACAATATCCGTAGCAGATGGATAATCAATTCCTTCAGTACCACCTGCCCCTCCTCCTAAGGTCCAAGTAGAAGCATCGTCCCAATTACCATCTTGAACAGAGGTAAAAGAAGTTTGGGCAATTGCACTAAAGCTCATCGCAATAAATGCAATGAAACTTGTCATTTTCAAAATGGAGGTTATATGGGATTTTCTGTAAGACAAAGACTTGGCTTTCAGGAAAATATTAACCTACAAAATAACGAATAAGTTCATTTGCTAGCTAGTATAATTCCTATAAAAAGTTCGATGAATAATAATTTTCAATAGACTGACCTACAAAATGAATCGATTAAACTTTTTCCAATTGCTGATATATATCATATTTAGCAAGTCCTAGTCCAACTAATTTTAAAGTATAAACTAAATACAAATTATGGGTCAACTTATTGAATTAAATCAAGGTGAGATCAAGGTAAAATTTGATTCTCCAACAAGAGGTAAAGTAACTTTTAAAGAACTAGGCATCAATGACGAGCAATTGATTCTAGAAGGAGGATTTCTGAGATTGTCTTTTGATCTAGAGGGAATTGGTGAACACCACTACTTCGCTGTACCAACCGTAGAAATATCCTATCGTGAGAATTGTGCAGAAACACACTGGCAATGTGATTTCAATGAAGAAACCATTTTGGACAAGGTAGATCATCATGGACATTCTACAGTTCTCCTATTCAACAGAAAGAGATTGGCTGAGCTAGAACACCATCACAAGAATAAATTGGTGATCCATGCAGAATTCCCAGAAAAAGTCCATCTATTAGCAGAAGATTCTTACATCAACCTATTCAAGTAAATTAATAAGTCAAAGGGGAAATCCCCTTTGACTTATTTTTTCTCTAGAAGTCGAAGTCTGAATCAGTAGTGCAACATGGCGTAGTTGAAGATGCACACGATACGGAGCAGGACTTCCCTCCAGCTCCAGCTGAACAAGATGTGGCTCCCGCACCGCCTGAAGTGCAATTGGTTGGAAAGGAATCAAACCACCCAAAGCATTTGCATGCAATATTTGGGTAGTAGTCATCCTTGTCTAATTTCCAACCCCTAGCTCCATTATTTATGATCAATCCCATATCCATTGAAGCTGCATAATTAACGCTACCTATTCCTATCACACCGTTTGTAAAAGAATAATACAAAGTATTGGAAGCACTTTCCAGTACCAAAGAATCGGATGTACTACTCAAATAGGCTTCGGTAATTATAGAAGGAATTTGAATTGAGTGCTCCTCCTCTAGATTTAGAAAGAACACTTCTTGATCCGCAGCATCGTGAATTACCAAAATTGATTCATCCTCTTGATATAGATGAGACTCAATATTGATGGTCTTTTGAATCTTGCTTTCCTTATTGATTGGAATCTCAGTTTCATTGGATCTATTCTCTACAGATCTTATAGTGCTTGACTCTTCTTTCTCACATGCAGAAGTTCCAATCATCAATAGAGAAAGAACCGTGACTAATAATCTTTTCATTGTATAAAGGTTTTTTGGAATCCCATTTCGAAGGATTCAGTTAAACATTATACTCAAGTATTTATCCGGATAGAAAATGAGTAATTGAAAGTCAAAGGTTTAAATTGGTCTTGTACTTAGCTAAGAAAAAAGCGGAGCAATAGCAGCATAAAAAGCCAGCAGAAAGCTATAAAAAATGAAATATAATTCTGATATTCAGACAAATAAAAAGACAAGTAAGTAGTAGAAACTAATACTTATCTCAAAGTAGATCCCTTTACATAAGGTGCCCTTGCATCGATTAAATCTTGTTCCAATGAAGGTATTCTATCATTGGCGATCCTGTCCAATTCATTACGAAGTTCTTTCAATTGCTTCTGAGCTATTTCAAGGCTTTTTTGGTGAGTTGGTGTGGGACCGTATGAACTCATTCTAGTTCCCATAGCTGCAACAGATATCCTTCGACCAATAGTAGGTAACGACTTCTCACCCACTTGATTTCGCAATGGATCACCATTCAACTTTTTACTCATCAATTGAAGTTCAGTATCTAATTGATGTAATCTTTTATCCAAGTCGCCAGGCGCAGTTCTACTTCTATCCAAGGCAATTTTCATCATCTTTAACTTCTCCTGATTTTGCCTGAGGACAGAATTAGTTGCACTGATCAATAGATTTGCATCCTCAAGCTCCCTCCAAAAGGAAGCAGTTTGATCCATAGATGAGCCTTCCAATGATCCCTTTCTCAATCGATTAACCTTAAATTCCTGAGATCCTAATTCAGCAATTTCCCCATCTACCATCTTAACAAGAGTAGCGGTATACTTCCCAGGGGATACCATTAATCCTTTAGGTGCATCATTTGGATCTTTTGGCAAATTGGTAGAACGTATTGCATCTGTAAATGGATAGGTTAAATCCCAACTCACTCTGTGAATTCCCTTCTTGGAAGGAACGTTCAACCTTCTTACTACATCTCCATTTACATCCTTGATTACCAATACTATAGATGGCTTCTGCTGAAGCTTCTCTTTTTCTAATTCCTCCCAACCTGGAAACTCAATATCCGAGTCTTTCTTCGACTTCTCTTCTTCCTTTCTGATCTCCTCTAGCGATTTATAATCTTCTGATAAATAATAAGTGATCACCGCTCCAAAATCGGGATTAGGAGCTACAAAATGAGATGCTCCTTGAGAGCCTTTTCCTCCAAAACTCAAAACAGGTCTTGGTATATACCACCAGGCATCCTTAATTGAGAAAATGTGTCCTTCTTTCTCCAAACTCTCATTGGATATTTCCCTTAAGGGACTGTAGTTATCCAAAACATAAAAACCCCTGCCAAATGAAGCTCCAACCAGATCATTTTCTCTTTTCTGAATAGCTAGATCTCTAAAAGAAATTGTAGGAAGACCTCCTTTGAGTTGATACCAATTCTGGCCTCCATTCAATGAAGTATAGATCCCAAATTCTGTAGCTAGGAAGAAGAGTTCTTTCTTTTCATGATCTTGCACCATTCTCCAAACCAAGGTTTTATCTGGAAGCCCTTTGGTTATTTTTGTCCATGAGTTCCCTTTATCTGTACTCTTATAGAAATAAGGCTTATAGTCTCCGAACTTATGATTATCCAGGCAGACATACACAGTATTCTCATCATTTAGATCTGCTTTTATATCGTTTACAAAAGCTGTTTTAGGAGCTCCTAATGCTGAAACAGCTATTTTTCTCCAGCTGGAACCATTGTTCTCACTTACTTGGATCAAGCCATCATCTGTTCCAGCATAGATCAATCCTTCCTTTACCGGAGATTCTGCTAAAGAAGTAATGGTACTGTAATTGGACATAGCATAGATATCCCAAGCATTGTCCCAACTTTGCTTCTTACCCATGATGGGTAATTCAATACGTTCTAGATCCATGGTCAGATCAGGAGATATCGCTTTCCAACTGTCTCCCCTATCAGTAGATTTCCAAACACGTTGAGAGGCAAAGAATAAGGTTTTAGGATCATGTGGACTAACTAAAATTGGCGCATCCCAATTGAATCTTTCCACTGGATCCCCTTCTTCAGGTTGCGGTTGAATGTAAACGATCTCACCAGTAGTCTTGTCGACTCTTGTTAAATTCCCCTGTTGCCATTCGGCATACACTATATCTGGATTTCCAGGTTCAGTTGCCGGTTGATGTCCGTCTCCAAATAGCACTACATACCAATCGGAATTCATTATCCCATGCACATTATCAGTTCTCGATGGCCCTCCTTGAGTGTTATTGTCTTGAGTTCCACCATAAATGTTATAGAAAGGTTCAGCATCATCTACTGCTACCTTGTAATACTGTGTCAATGGCAAATTGGCCATGTATCTCCAATTCTGACCTAGATCAAATGATTCATACAAACCACCGTCGCAACCCACCAACAAATAATTGCGGTCATCTTTTCTAAAAGCAATGGCATGATTGTCACTGTGCTTGTGCTTCTCCGGCATTCTATTAAATGTCTTTCCACCATCTTCACTCACTTGTGCGCGCACGTCCATGAGATAAAGTCGATCGAACTGATGTGGTGAAGCGTACAATTCTTGGTAATAATGTGGACCTGTTGCTCCCGAAACTGTAGAGGACATTTTTTTCCAACTTATTCCATGATCCTCACTGCGATACACTTCTCCTTTCCTTCTATCCATTTCAATAGCAGCATAAAGAACATTTGATTTTATAGGACTAATGGCCAAACCAATTTTCCCAAGATTTCCTTTGGGCAATCCATTCTTCAACAGTACCCAAGTAGCTCCACCATCAGTGCTCTTGTGAAGTCCCGTTCCTGGTCCACCACCCATATATGCAGCAACGGTTCGATGTCTGTCCCAAGTAGCCGCATAGATCACATTAGGATCATTAGGATCCATCGCAATATCTGTAACACCTGTCCATTTATCATTGCCCAAAGTTCTGATCCAATTCTCACCACCATCTTCTGTCATATAGAACCCTCTTTCTCCTCCGCTCGTCCACAATGGTCCTTGCACCGCAACGTAAACAACATCTGAATTCTCCGGATGTACAATGATCTTAGAGATGTGCTCAGATTTTGCTAGCCCCATATTCTTCCAAGAGCTTCCTCCATCATTACTCTTGTAGATCCCATCACCAAAGCTTATGTGCCTTCCACCTACATTCTCACCAGTTCCAACCCAAACTGTTGTTGGTTGATTGGGGTCAATGGTAACACAGCCAATACTGTACACTTTTTGTTTGTCGAAAACAGGCTCCCAAGTAATTCCACTATTCTTAGTTCTCCATACTCCTCCAGAACCCACTGCGATGAACCATACATTCTCATTCTCAGGATGAATAGCTATGTCTGCTATCCTACCCGACATGAATGCAGGTCCTAAACTTCTAAATTTAAAAGCTGAAAGAGTTGTATCTGAAACACTGCTTACTTGAGCACTTAAGTTAAAGCAGATAAAAACAAAAAGAATTGCGATGGATTTTCTTAGCATGATAAGTGATTTTGAATAGTACCTCTTTAGAACACAAGGATAAGAAATTGGTTGCCAAATGACGAAATACAATATTATAAGCGGAGAAAAGTTCCATCTATATTTGAACTGATCAAAAATTCATTCTAAATGGAATCATCATTATCCTATCCAATTGGGAAATACATACCAAATCGATCTCCTAATCCAAATAAACTTCAGCAATGGATCAAGGACATTAGCACTTTCCCATCAGAGGTTGAAAAATTAGCAAATGGGCTTTCTGCAGTAGAGTTAAATTGGAAATATCGACCTAAGGGTTGGTCTCTCAAGCAAGTCATCCATCATTGTGCCGATAGTCACATCAATAGTATCATGCGATTCAAGCTTTGTTTAACAGAAGATAAACCAAGCATTCGACCCTATTTCGAAGATCGTTGGGCTGAATTGGCAGATTCAAAAGATGATAATGTGAATGCTTCTATTCAACTTTTAAAAGGCTTGCATCATAGATGGACCTTACTTTTAGAAAGTCTTAGCAAAGAAGATCTAGAAAAAGAGTTCATGCATCCTGAGCACGGGAAGACTTTTAATATAGCCGAAACGATAGGGAATTATGCATGGCATTGCAATCACCATTTGATGCATATGAAGAATGCCTTGGCATCAAAAGGAAGGTATAACTAAACCTTCATCTTCTTCCAACTTCCCCTCTTGAATAGCCAGAGGGTAAACAGTCCAACTAAAGTCTCCGAGAGGAAGACGGCCCAGAAAACTCCGGAGTGTTGCCAATCTAATTCTAAGGCCAAGTAGTAAGATAGAGGTATTTGGATCAACCAAAAGAAGACTACATTGATCAATGTAGGGGTTCGAGTATCTCCTGAGCCATTGAATGCTTGGACGGATACCATCCACCAACCGTATACAAAGTAAGAATAAGAGAGAATACGAACCCATTCAGCCCCAATACTGACCACCATTTCATCTTGTGTGAATATCCTCATCAAGTCTTCGTTGAAAGTAAAATAAAGAATGGAGACAATCACTAAATAGATCATGTTGTAAAATCCGATCATCCAGACCGATTTCTCTGCACGTTCCGCATCTCCAGCCCCCAAATTCTGTCCTACTAGAGTGGCAGCAGCATTGGAAAGTCCCCAAGCGGGCATAAGTGTAAACATCATCAATCTGATCACGGTAGTAGAAGCTGCAACGGCTTCACTTCCAATATCTGCAAGGATTCTCATCAAGAAGATCCAAGAGGTCATGGCAATGATCATTTGACCTATTCCACCCAAAGATGTTTTGATAATGTTCAACATTATTTTGGCATCCCAATAAAGCTGAGAAAGTCTCACTTTGATGTGTTTCCCACCTTTCAACAAGGCATACAACTGAATTAACACTCCCACGCCTCTACCAACATTGGTAGCTATCGCGGCTCCTTCCACCCCCATTCCTTCAAACGAGCCCCATCCAAGGATTAAGATGGGGTCCAAAATGATATTGATCCCATTGGAGATCCACAACACCCTCATTGCAATAGCAGCATCTCCAGCACCTCTAAAGATGGCATTGATCACGAAGATGAGCATGATCACTAGGTTTCCTCCAAGCATCCATTGGGTGTAGTGAAACCCATGTTCTAACACCCATGGGTCTGCTCCCATTAATTCCAATAGTTCTTTGGAGTAGAAGATTCCAGCAATGGCAAATGGCAAAGAAGCCAACAAGCCAAGGATGATGGATTGGACGGCAACACCTCCTGCCTCTTCTTTCTTTTTCTCTCCTACCCTTCTTGCAACAATGGCAGTCACGGCCATCGACAATCCCATGGCAATCGAATAAAGTAGGAAGAGATAAGTCTCAGTTAATCCCACTGCTGCAACCGCAGAAGGACCTAACTTGCTAACAAAGTAAATATCAACCACTGCAAAGGTCGATTCCATTACAAGTTCCAAGATCATAGGAACTGCCAAAAGGAAAATAGCATTCTTCAGACTGATTTGGGTATAATCAGCCTCAGTACCCTTCAGGGCATCTTTCAATTTAGACCAAATGCTGGGTTTGTTGAGATTTTCGGTTGGCATGGACCAACAATATTAGCCCATTTATTGGAAAGCCTTGATATTCAAGCAGTAAAAAATTGCAGAGCTAGATATTGTTCTGCAGATGAAGGTTCTCTCGATTGATCAATGATTGCTTGATGTGCTCTTTCTCTCGTGTAATATCATAGATCAACTGATTGTTGGTCTTTGATTTATTACCATAAGCCAAAGTAATATTCACGGAATCAATGATCTGAATGTAATTGTTGTACTCATCTTCCAATCGGAAATTCTCAAGATCAATGTCCTCCATCTTGAAATTGTACTTCTCAGCCAATGCCTTTAATACTTTTAGTTTGTTGTAAGTATTAGAAACATCAAAAGTGGCAAAGCCAATAATTAATTGATCTTCAATGAAATGCAATTCAAATCGGGAACGAAGCGAACCGATCAATTTTTTATAAAAAAGGATTGAATGATTCTGAGTTCTACTCTTCTCCAAGTAATAGTTGTACTTACCCAATTTAGCTACCACTTGACTCATAGGTGAATTGATGTCCACCTTATTATTGAATAGAATTCGCTGATTGGTCTTTAAAACATTCTCAGATTCTACGAAAATACTGGACGCAATCTTATTGAGAAATCCATTCTCCGTGGTAACGGAATCATAGTATTCGTTCTTCGACAAATAATAGTCGATATTCTTTTTGATGAACCTTGTAAGCATTGTTTCTGAGTAGACGAGTTCAAATACGAATGTAAGTGCTTCTAACTTGCTTTTGGTCAATTAGTTCTCTCAATTTCCTAAAATTTCGACCACCTTTCATTTTTAATCGATGAATCAATCTATTTGATGAATCAAGCTAAGTTCAAAATCAGGATAAGTTCTCAAAAAAAGAGCTTATTCATCTTGATTAAAGCCTTAATTTCACCCTTGGTTTGGCTATCGATAATCTAAGACAATTGCATATCATTAGAGGCCTAGCAGCATTGTATGTTGCTGTAGGACATGCCAAGGTGGTATTTTGGTCGGGTGGACAAGAGTATCTCAAAGCATATCCCATTTCTTCTTGGAGTATATTAGACTATATCAGTTTCGGAATTGACATGATGTCCAGTGCAGCGCAAGAATTTGTAATTGTATTCTTTGTTCTTTCAGGCTTCTTTATTGCATTTTCCTTTGAAAAGAATAAGTGGAAAACGAAAGAATTCATATTAAATCGATTGGTGAGAATTTCACCTCCCTATTTAGCATCTGTACTCTTATCCATCGCTGTATTCTTGTTCATCGGTCAATTGTTTCCTGAGGTATTCACCATGGACTCAAGCAAACCTATCATCAAGAGAATGTCTCAATCCTATCAAGAACTAAACATAGAGGCTTTCTTATTATCCCTTCTTTATTTGCCAAAAGAAGATTTTATCGCAGGAAATCTCGCTTACTGGTCGCTCTTGCCCGAATGGATCTATTATTTGATAGTACCTCTTCTTTTAATAAAAAGACGCATTGCGCTGCTTTTTTTCAGCCTTGCTTTTTTTGCAAATTTGATTGCAGATTGGCAGTTTGAGAATCATTTGCTGCGATTTGTATTCTACTATGGCTTCTACTTCTTCTTTGGAATGGAGGTTTACTCATGGATCACTCAAAAGAATTGGAAAAAATGGTTACCCAAGCGATGGCTGAGTTATAGTATTTGCCTCCTTCTTATGTTTGCAACTATCCTATTGGGAGCTATTCCAGAAGGCAAAATTGGTAGGTTTGACTCTGCATCCTTGCTCTTTGCAGCAGCCTTTAGTGTTTGGTCGATGATGAGCTTACTTAAATACCCTCTTTCTGGAAAATTATACCAATTGGGAGTATTTCTAGGTGATATAAGCTATTCATTGTACGTATTCCACCTTCCCATCTATTATCTAATTTATGCCTTCTGCATTCATTACTTTGAGACCGAATTATATTACGATAGAATTTATTGGCTAATGCTTCCAATTGCGATCTTTGGATCTTACTTAGCCTATCTGTTGATTGAAAAAAGAAGTCTACAATACATTAAAAAATTAAAATCAAAAAGATGAACTACATTGACCTAGCTAGTCTAAATGATCGTTTGCCCCAATTGAAAGAAGAGTTCAACTCCAAAAAGCCATTTCGCTATTTGATGTTCGATCAATTCTTTCCTGAAGCTATAGCAGAAAAGATTCTAGATTCTTACCCTACTATTACTGATGGAATGTGGGATGGTGTCACCTACTTAGACCAGAAAAACAAATTTCAAAAAACAGAATTTGAGAAAGATTCTGTCTTGGAGAAAGTGTTCCAAGATTTTAATTCAGCTGAATTTCTGAAATGGTTGAACCAGCTTACAGATATCGAGGAGGATCTGATTGGTGATGAAGATCTATTTGGAGGAGGATTGCATCAATCGATCAACGGAGCATTCTTGAACGTACATGTGGATTATAACATTCACCCCAAAACAAAGTACCATCGAAGACTCAATGTACTAGTTTATATGAACAAGGATTGGAAAGATGAGTACGAAGGTCATTTAGAATTGTGGGATCTCAGCGGAGATGACAAAAAGCAAATTGGGAAATATGCTCCTCTATTCAACCGATGCGTGATCTTTGAAACCAATGAAATTTCATTCCACGGGCATCCAAAACCGCTTAATACTCCAGAAGGTATAAATAGAAAGTCATTGGCTACGTATTACTACACCAAAACAAGGCCAGACAATGAGATAGCCGACGAACACAACACCATCTATGTGAATACAGAAGGAGTGTCTGGAAGCCTCAAAAGGTTCAATTCTGGAGTAAAAGCCTTTTTAGAGCGTATCAACAAGAACTAGAGTTAAGATGAAAGCCATCCACACTAAATATGATGTAGCAGAATCCATGGAATTTCCAGGTGTACTCACCTTGAAAGTTCTATTAACTGGAGAACAAACCAATGGCGCTTGGGCCATTTTTGAAGATATCGTTAAACCTGGGATTGGAGCACCTTTGCACATTCATCATGAACAGGATGAAACTTTCTTCTTCTTGAAAGGGCAATTTCAAGTGCACATTGATGGTGAAATTCATGAAATGAGCGAAGGAGATGTCGCTCTTATTCCAAAAGGAACTGTTCACGCCTTCAAAAATGTTGGGGAACAGGAAGGGGTCATTCGCTATGCATTCTCTCCAGCGCAGAACATCGAAGAAATGTTTCGATCTTTTTACAAAGCATCTTTGGAAGGAGGATTAAGTGATGAAGAGATGAATGCTATTGCTCTCAAGCACGGTCAAGAAATTGTAGGTCCACCCTTCTAATTTCAATATTTTCTTCTCCATGAAGAATTGCTTAGCTTTAAGCCCATACTTCAACAATCATGAAAAAGTCTACTTTCCTACTTTTTGCTGCGGGCCTTCTTTTTGCCTGTGGCGGAGATCCACAACAAAATAGCTCATCTGAAGATTCACAAGATCAGTCTGCATCGAGCTCAGAATCCCAAGCTTATCCAACAGAAGTCTATTTCGGCGACACCCACCTTCATACTGAACTATCGATGGATGCAGGGTCATTTGGAAATCGATTGGGTCTTGACGAAGCTTATAAATTTGCCAAAGGGGAGCAAGTAACTAGTTCTACTGGGATCACAGCTAAATTATCCCGGCCTTTGGATTTTATAGTTGTTGCAGACCATACCGACGGTATGGGATTGTTTCAAGCCATGATGAATGGAGATGAATGGGTAATGAAGTTCGATCAAGGGAAAAGATGGCACGATCTTATCAATAATGGTGATGGAGCTACAGCTGCTATCGAATTGATCAAAAACTTTTCTCAAGGCACAATTGAATTTGATGTTAACAATCCCGAACTTCAAGGAAGTGTATGGAAAGAGATCGTTGATGCAGCTGAACGACACAACGATCCAGGCAACTTTACAGCCTTAATTGGTTATGAGTGGACTTCTTTGATCAAAGGAAATAACCTTCATAGGGTGGTAGTCTACAGAGATGGAGGTGATAAAGCGATCCAGAAAATTCCAGCGAATACCAATGCTGGTAAGACTCCAGATCCAGAATACCTCTGGGATTACCTAACCGACTATGAATTAAAAACAGGTGGAAAGGCCTTAGCAATACCTCACAATGGAAATCTATCCAATGGGATCATGTTTGCTGAAAGCAGAGTAAATGGCGAGCCATACGATGAGTGGTATGTGAAAGAAAGAGCAAAATGGGAACCCTTATACGAAGTAACCCAGATCAAAGGAGATGGTGAAGCTCATCCTTTCTTATCTCCTAACGACGAATTCGCAGATTTTGAGAATTGGGATTATGGAAACTTAGATCTAAGTGCTACTAAAACCAATGAAATGTTGGAAGGTGAATATGGCAGATCTGCTTTGAAATTAGGACTTAAGTTGAAAAACCAATTTGGGACCAATCCATATAAGTTCGGCATGATTGGATCCACTGATTCACATACTTCTTTAGCTACTGCAGACGACAATAATTTCTTTGGTAAGGCTGTAAACGTTGAAGGTGGAAAAGATCGATGGGAGCATGTATTTGTTCCAGGTGATGAAGTGAGCATCCTAACATGGCAAACCGTTGCTTCTGGATATGCAGCAGTTTGGGCTCAGGAGAACACTAGAGAGTCCATTTTTGATGCGATGATGCGGAAAGAAACATACGCTACCACTGGACCAAGAATGAAAGTTCGATTCTTTGGCGGCTATGACTTCACTGATGCAGATCTTGAAGGAGATTGGGTAAAAACTGGTTATGAAAAAGGTATTCCTATGGGTGGAGATCTTGCTAAAAGTACGGAAGCACCATCATTTATTGTTCATGCTAGCATGGACCCTGAAGGAGGCAGCCTGGATCGAATTCAAATCATCAAAGGCTGGGTCAAAGAAGATGGAACCATGGGAGAGCAAGTGTATGATCTAGCTTGGTCTGGAGAAAGACAGATGGATGACCAGGGGAAAGTCCCCGCTGTTGAGAACACAGTCAATCTAGAAAATGCAACATGGGATAATTCTGTAGGTTCAACTGAATTGATGAAAGTGTGGACCGATCCTGAATTTGATCCTACACATGAAGCCTTCTATTACGTTAGAGTAATAGAAATACCTACACCAAGGTGGACCTTATACGATAAAGTACGTCTTGGGGCTGAACTAAGCGAGGAGGTAACTTTAACGGCTCAACAAAGAGCCTACACCTCTCCTATTTGGTATTCTCCTAAGTAGTCTTAAATATGAAAAACTCTTTTCTCAAAGAGCCATTGATCCATTTTATTTTGATCGGGGCTGGACTTTTCCTGCTCTTTAGTCTAGTATCAGAAGAAGAAAGGGATTATCAAATTATTATAGATGAATATGATCTCAACCAGGTTGTTTCCAAATGGAAACTGCAATGGCAAAGGGATCCAACAGAGGCTGAATTAAAGGGATTGATGGACTCTTATATCAAGCAAGAAATTCTCTACAAAGAAGCTTTAGCGCTTAATCTAGATCATAATGACGAGATCATCAAAAGAAGAATGGCTCAAAAAATGAAATTCCTAACAGAAGATCTAATGAGCGGTTTTGAGATCAATGAAAAGGAGCTAAATGAATACTACGAGCAGAACAGAGAGAAATACAAAAAAGAGGACTTCTATTCTTTTGAACAGGTCTATTTCAGTCCTGATGTAAGAGAAGATCCTTATTCTGATGCTATAAAAGAAAAAGGAGAGGATAAGCCCAAAGGAGACCCTTCCAGCTTAAAGCATGAATACAAAGGAGTAACACTTTATGATATAAGAAGAGAATTAGGCAAAAATTTCATTGATAGTTTGATACAACTGGAAGTGAATAAGACCAAATGGCAAGGGCCAATTTCTTCAGGACTTGGTGTTCATTTGATTCAACTTTATCACAAAGAGTTGGGTTCCTATCCCAAACTTGAAGAGGTAAAACAGAAGGTTGAAGAAGACTACCTATATGATTACGAACAAGCTTTCAATGAGCAGCTGATGGAGCAACTTTTAAAAAAGTATGAGGTCGTATTTGATCTTGAAAATGATACCCTCTTTTCAGAATGAGAGCATTTGTATTTGCCATCTTCTTGATTCTCTCATCACTTTCACTTCACTCCCATGAAGTAAGACCAGCCTATCTCGGAATTACCCAAATGAACGACAGCAGCTACCAAGTTCTTTGGAAAATTCCCGCAATGGGAAATAAAACACCCAAACTCTACCCCATCCTACCTGAAAGCTGGTCAAACACAGATGAAAAAGCAGATCTATTGTTCAATGCCGCGAAAAGACAATGGACATTTATTAGTAATGAGAGCATAAAAGGAAAAACCATTCGTATTCAAGGTATTGAAACCACCTTGATCGATGTGTTGATCAACATTGAGCTAACTAATGGAGAACAATATACCGCCCTTCTCCAAGCAGATCAACCTTTCTACACCATACCAAAGGAAAGCAGTAAAATGGATGTCAGCCTGACTTATTTACTCTTGGGAATCGATCATATTCTATTGGGAATTGATCATTTGCTCTTTGTCTTGGCTTTGGTCTTTGTTACGAATGGTAAATGGAGGATCATCAAAACGATTACTGCCTTTACTTTATCTCATAGCATCACTCTTACCTTATCTGCATTAGAATTGGTTCAAATACCTATTCCTCCGGTAGAGGCTGTTATTGCTTTGAGCATTGTTTTCTTAGCTAAAGAGATCATTGCCCATCAAAGTGGTGGAGAATCTTTAACCTATCGATACCCTTGGGTAGTAGCATTTGTATTTGGATTGCTACATGGCTTTGGATTTGCCTCAGCCTTGAGTGAAACTGGTTTACCACAAGTTAACCTACCTTACGCACTTGGCTTTTTCAATCTTGGCGTGGAATTAGGTCAATTGATCTTCTTGGGAATCATCGCTCTAGTTGCGATGCAATTGCAGAAACTTATTAGCAAGCTTGCAATGAAAAAGCTGAGTCTATATACCACCTATGCAATTGGCAGTGTGGCCTCTTTTTGGCTGATCGAAAGAGTTGTAGGGTTCTTTTGACCTTACTTCTTGATCAATTTCTTAATGACTCTTTCTTCACCACTTCTCCACTCTAAAAAGTACATGGAAGAAGGAAGTCCATCTAAACTGATCTGTTGTGAACCTTTGGAAGTGAATGAGCCCTCTCTTACTATCTTGCCCAGTTGATCATAGATGTAAAAATTGATTCTTTTCTCTTGATTTAATTGAATGTATAGAATCTCCTCAACTGGATTAGGGTAAAATTGAATGGCGTCTTGGAAGGACCTATCTTCAATATTGGTAAGCAATCCGCTGATCAATCGAATATCACCGGTGTTGAAGTCAGAAATGAACAGACTATCTCCCCCTCTACTTGCCAAGATCCCATTTGGGCCATTGAACCGAGCAGAAGAAACAGGACCATTGTTATTACCTACGGTACTCCCACTTAATAAGATCACACTGTCTTGAAAATTAGGATCGATCTTGTAGATCTGGTGAGATTGAAATGCCGTTCCATAGAGAAAGCCATTGGCATGAGTGATAAAACCTAAAGATGTACTTGAAAAACCGGGAACTCTAGCAATATAGATCAGTCTTCCACTGTCTACTTTAAAAATCTTACGATCTGTAAAATTTCCCACATAAAGAGTACTATCAGCTCCATAGCAAAGTCCAACTGGACCACTTAAGGGATAGCCAGCAAACATAGGCGGTAGAACAGTTCCATCCGGCGCCAATTTTCTCACCCTATGACCGGTATACTGAGTAATGATCATGGTATCTGAATCAATGGATTTAATGATTCCTGAAGGATTGCCTACCACTATTGTATCGATGCGATTACCAGCCGTGTCAACTTTGTAGATTCTATTTCCAATATTGTCGACGATGTAGAGTTCATCGCGTGAATTGAAGGCCAATCCGTTAGGAGTGTTGTAACCCGAAGAGAAAATACTTGCTGTTCCATTGGGAGTGATCTTGTAAACCCTTGATCCCATATAATGAGAGCCATATAAATTGCCATGCTTGTCTTGAACCATGGCATCATCAATTTGAAAACTAGCAGAAGAATAAAAAGTACTTACATACTGAGCACTCAATGCAGAGTAAAAAGAAAAAAGGATAAAGAATAAGGTTCTCATTTGGTTGGATTTTGACTTAGAAGACCAAGCTTAATCTGAAACCGTCCACCGAGATTGAAAAATTAATTGAAATCACTATTATTGCTCATGACAATCCATTTCGAATACCATGAGTAAGATCGAATATTTCCTATTGATCCCAGCCATTATTTATGGTGTGGCCATTGTTGACCTATTAAAGATCTTTCAGCACAAGAAAAAGTATTGGGAAGTCACCCTCTGGGGGGTAGTCCTATTGGAAGCCATTATTCTTAATTGGGTGGAACTCTTCAACAAGCTGGATAACTTTATCAATAGCAACATCAATTTCGTCATACTCATTGTTCAGTCGATACTCATCGCTCAATTAGCTGCCGTCTTGACTCCCGAGGACAAGGATCATGATGCAGAACATTACTTCCACAAAGAACGAAAACTCCTATTCCTCATAGGAATATGCATTGTTCTGGTGAATACGGTTTCTGAATTTTTTGTCTTTGATGATCATCGTTTTTGGCAACGCATGCTCAACTTGCCGCTTTTTACTGCCTGCTATTTTATTGATAGCAAATGGCTTAGAACTTCGGTAGCGGTTTTCCTTTTCTCTTTAGGTGCTGTTTATCTTTTCATATAGCTACTCTAAAAGGATCATAAATCTATCCTATTAGTGATTTAAGTTTGTAACTTACACCGCATGTTAATTGCACTATTTACACTATTATTTACAGTATTCTTGAGTGGTCCAGAGCAGATTTTCATAGCTCCAGATGTTGAAAAGGGTATTAAAAAACACATTGAAGACAAGGATCGAAAATCGAAGCTTCTTAAGGATCTAAAAGAGGGTAAAAATCTCATTCAAGACTTTAAAAAAGAACATACAAAGCTTACAAAAGAGTTGGAGAAAGAGATCCTCTCGAAAGACTTCTCTAACGAAAGAGTAGAGTTACTATTGGATTCAGGACTAAGCATGTGGAAGAGTCATCATGCCAAATTTGTGGAAGGAAGGATAGCTTTTCAGAATGCCTTGGATACAACTGAATGGAACAAAATCATTAAGAAAGCAAGCTTCCCATCCGATAAGAATCTGAAGAAGGAGGATAAGAACAATTCAAAAAAGAAGGCAGCATTCAATGAGTCGATCAACAAGACCAAAAGAATGATAACGGAACAAATTGCAATTGATAACAATAGAGAGAAAGCTTTAAAAGCATTTGACCCTTTTGCTGAGAAGTATGAAAAGTTGATTGATATGGAACTTGAATTGAACTATAGAAACCATGAGATTCTACGAAATAAGAATACTAGCCAAGAAGAGCTCCAAGAATTCTATGATCAACAATTACATATTAGAAAAGAATTATTCAATGCATTGTACGATCTGATTACCGCATTGAAAGACAATACTACAGATAAAGAATGGATGAAGATGAAGAAGGACATTGCAAAAATGATCAAGGAGCGAAGAAATGAATAAGGATGTTTTAGATATCTATCAAAATGCAATATCAAAATGCCCAGAGATAGAGCGAAAAGGAAAATCTGTTCCTTACACTTCATCCAATGGTCACATGTTCTCATTTATTAACAAGGATGGTGATCTTGGAATTAGATTTTCCAAAGAGAGACAGCAAGAATATTTCAATAAGTATAATACGAGCTATTTCCATTCACATGGAGCCAAGATGAACGGATATATTCAAATTACAAACTCTATGTTGGAAGATCAAGATCTTATAGTGGAACTCTTGCTTGAAAGCTATAATTATGTAAATAGCTTAAAGCCTAAATAAACAATATCAATTAGAATTATCTAACATGAAAGACTATATCAAAAAGACCATTATTGGAGGTCTTCTGTTTTTGGTTCCATTGAGTGTGGTAGGTTATATTATCTATCGACTTTTAGCCGTTTTCTACAAGTTTGCCCTTGTAGTGGATAAGATCATCCCTATCAAAACTGTTGCTGGTATAGCCACTGCAAATATTCTTGCAATTTTGATCTTGTTATTGGTTTGTTTTCTTTTTGGACTGATAGCCACTTCCCAAAAGATCAAATTCTTCCAGAATGTTGTTGAGAGAAACTTCCTTTTAAAGATTCCTGGCTACATCTTCTTCAAGGCCTATACCAAGGGAATGGAAAACCAAGAAAACAGTTCTCATGAATTGGATCCTGTTCTGGTACATTTTGATGACAACTCTCAATTGGGATTTCTTATTGAAGAGTTTCCCGATGGACTTTCGTCCGTATTCTTACCTGGATCTCCCAATCCATGGTCGGGCAATGTGATCTATGTGAGTTTTGACCGCATTCAACAACTAGACATTAGCACTCGTCAAGCCATTCAGCATTTGCAGCGTGCAGGTAAAGAAGCTGCATTTATCAATCAAAAAATAGAATCTAAATAGAAGCGCTTATCTTCGCTTTAATTTCAAACTGAATAGCATGGCTTTAAGAGATGTATTTAGAATCAAGAACATTCTTAAGTTCTCGGCAGGTATCATCGCCACTTTTATGGCATTACTGACTTGCGGTGTGGTAGTACTTGGAGCAAAACAAGGTACAAAGGCCTTCTTTACTCTTTTGAAATATTTGAGAACAAGCGATCCTGAACTGCACGTTGGGATTCAGATACTTGACACATTAGATATTTTCCTAATAGCCATTGTTTTCTTAATCTTCACTGTTGGAATTGTGCAACTATTCATCAAACACGATAACAAAGACTATTTAGATTCTGTACCTGATTGGTTGATCATTCACAACCTGTCAGATCTCAAGTTTCTATTGATGCAGACCATTATTGCTACTCTTTTTATCTACTGCATCTCTGTTCTTGCCGAGAGCGATGAAAGGCCTTTGGAAGAATGGTTGATCGTCCCTGCAGTCATACTCATGCTTTCCATTTCATTGGCCGTATTGATGCTTGCCGAGGCAAAAGCTCATCCTAAAAAAAATCATCACAAGAAGGATCAGTCAAAGGAAATTGAAGAGAAGTAAACATTATCTCTTTCGTTCTGTTTCTACTCTAGATCAATTGGTTAAGATCAACACTCTCCATTGGTAAAGTTTTAATGAAACAGTTAGAACAACACTAATGGGTTATTCCCAGAGGGCTATCGAGAGATAGCCCTTTTTGTTTGTTTCTTGTTCATTTTCTCTTACGTGATTATACTCCTTTCTTTTTGGGCAGCCAAAAAGAAACAAAAAACTGCCGGCGGTTTTTCGGCCACCCATTGTCTTCTTAGAAGCTAATTTTGTGGAACATGAAGGCACAAAAATTTGATGCTTCTTTCAAAGCATGGGTACCCGGCCTACAAAACCAAAGCCGGAATATTTTGGTATTGTTACCTAATCCCGCTCTAAGCGGGATAGAATTTGCCTTGGCTAGATCTGGTAGAATTAGCAGCTAAAATGAAGCGCAATCGAACCCTTGTTTTAGTACAGCCATTCCCGACTTGTTCGGGATAAATGGCGTTTGCGAGTTGGGGTGAGATAGTGGAATGTAGCTGAGTAATTCAAGAGATCTAGGCACAGCCTTGATTTTTGCATCACTTTGTGTCAAGACAAAGTGATAGAGAGAAAAATTATTTACCAATAAGCCAATATAATCCAAAGTTGTAAGATGGTTCTGCCAAGATAAACTGACCGGAAAAAGCTCCAAAATAAGAAACTGATACTCCCATTTTCTTTCCGATTCTGTAAGCTACCTCAGGACCGATCGAAAAGAACTCCATATTATTGGAAAAGATCCCATTACCTGCGCTGGGCAATGCATCACCATTCATGAACGATTGTACAGAAGATACTTTCATGGCTAATAGCCATCTGTCTGATGGTATATAGCCAATTTCAGCCAATACCCTCCACTCTTCTGAAAATCCTTTGGTTCTTAAATTAATACCTGCTCCAAGGTTTCCATACCATTTCTTTGCAAAGGAGTGACCCATTTCAGCACTGATCAAGGTATTGAACTCTCCGTCGCCAGTTTGCAGCACCCCCGATTCACCCCCTTCAGAATTCCCAGAAGGAATCCCAAAGAGAACAGAAGCTGAAAATACAGTTCGTGTATTCTGCTTGATCCCATACTTGAATCCCAAATTGGCATCGCCTATTGCATTCAATTCATCTCCTGGAACGATCAATCCACTTGAATAAATGGCCTTGTTCAAAGTATTTCTGCTAAAGAATGGGAAATAAGCAACCATATCAACCTTGTTACCTAATCCATATTCCAAGTAAGCAGAGGTTTGGTAAATCCCCACAGTAATGATATCAATCACTTCTCCATTGCCGTTGTAAAACTGATTGCCGTGAATAGCAGATTGATTGATCTTGAGATATCCTTTGTTCTTTCCTTGCAACCATCCTCCTGCATTGGCTTCAAATGCTAGAACAACTAATAGTATGTAGATGCAAATTTTCTTCATCTCAATTCAATCTTGCTGAACCAAATGCAGCATTAGCTGATTTGCACCAGATCAACACATAGTCGTAATCATTCAGAAGGATGTTTGCGGGTAATTGAACTGTAAAATCCCCATTTAATTGATTCAATGTTCCAATTTCTACTCCAGCGCTTACAGAATTACTTAAATGGATATACAAGGCTGGCCCGGGTTGACAATTGAAGTTGGTAAATGCCAATTCAAAATTATTCCCAGCTGATGGTCGTACTTCTACATTCCCACTAACACTATATCCGTTTTCATTTTGAAAGCTGCCACTTCTTCTTCCAGTCAATCCATTGACAATGGCAATTGGACTAATTGCACTAAAAACTCCTGAAGCATTCGCAGTAATGTTAGATGAACCCGCTTTCAGGGCTGTGGCCAAACCATTGTTGTTAATTCTTAGCACCGTACTATCCGAAGAGCTCCATTCAACTGTTTCATTCATCAAGTCTCCAAAACCATTCCTTACCTCAGCTTCATAAAGAAACTGATCTCCAACATTGATCTTAGCTGTATCCTTGATAATGGTTATGGTTGCCACAGCCGAAGAATCTTCGATCACGTTTAGTAATAAAGCAAAACTTTGAATTCCGTTTGCACTAGCAGTTATGAAACTCTGTCCTTTTTGAAGTCCTCTAACTAATCCATTCGCATCGATAGATGCAACAGAGGGGATAGAGCTGGTCCAGCTAATGGCAGCATTCTGTGGCATATTATCCGAGTCATAATAGGTGGCAGTAAGCTGAAGACTATCGTTGACAAAAGTGAAACTCTTGGGTGAATTGATCTCCACCCTCTCAATGGAATAAACGATTACACTTTGAGATGCTGTCAAACCTCCTGAAATTGCATAGATCTGACTGAAACCATTGCTTAAACCAGTTGCTTTGCCATTACCATCCAACTGAACAATTGAAGAATTTTCAGAACTCCAACTGATGGATTGATCAGTAGCAAAGCCAAATCCATTAAAGTAGGTGGCCGTGTATTGCCTGGAAGATCCTACGAGGATACTATCTAAACTAGACGAACTTCCAAAGATCACTACTCTGGGACTTTGTGTAGGTTCCACTTCTATAAAATCCTCTCCAACACATGAGTAGATCAGGACTAAAAGAGCAAAGGCAAACGGTTTTAATATCCTTTTTATCACTTTGTAAAAGTATCTAAGTTGCAATAAATGAAGGGTCCTTTGAATGACAAACGAATTTCTTTCTAAAGAGTTTTATTTAAAGGAGTTATGCTCTAAACAACTGATCGAGTTTGTATATTTGGGAGTTCATCTAAAATGCTCAACATGAAAATCCTAAGAAAATTTATCTTACCTCTTTTTGCAATGACAGCCATTTTGATTGCCTGCGGTCCACAAGGTGAATCAAAAAGTGCGATGAGCGAAGAGGAAAAACAATTTGAAAAGTACGGCCAGGTCTTCAAGGGGAAGATCGCTGAAAAGTACGAAGACTCTGAACAATGGTGGCCGGAGAAGAAACGACCTAAAAAAGGATCACCCAACGTGATCATCTTCTTATTGGATGATACAGGTTTTGGTCAAATTGGAAGTTTTGGAGGATTGATCAAGACCCCAAACATTGATCGATTGGCAGAAAATGGATTGAGATTTAATAATTTTCATACAACTGCATTATGCTCTCCTTCTAGAGCGACCTTGATGGCAGGAAGAAACCCACACAAGATCGGCTTGGGTAGTCATGCATTGACGGCAATGGGTTTCCCAGGCTATAATGCAATTGTACCTCCTTCAGCCAAATCTGTTGCCAACTATCTGCAGGAAGAAGGATACGTAAACTATTCACTTGGAAAGTGGGATCATACTCCGCTCTATGAAGTTTCGCAAGTTGGACCATTTCACAGATGGCCAAGTGATGAAGGATTTGATCATGGATACAATTTTATGTCGGCTGATGTACACCAGTTCATCCCAGTAATGTGGAATGACCATACACCAGAACCGTACAAAAAAACAAAACATTTAGATGCCGACTTGGCCGATAAAGCAATACAATGGATCACTGGTCATAAATCTTTGGATCCGGATCTTCCATTTATGATGCTATGGGCTTCTGGTTCTATGCACTCCCCTCATCATGCACCAGATGATTATCTCGATAGATACAAAGGAAAGTTCGACATGGGATGGGACAAAGCTAGAGAAGAGATCATTGCTCGTCAGAAAGAGCTGGGTATTGTCCCAGAGAACACAGAACTTTCAGCGAGAATTGATGAAATTCCTGCATGGGATAGCTTGAATGATGATGAGAAAAAACTATACGCTCGTCAAATGGAAGTATTTGCAGCTCAGTTAGAGCATGTAGATTTCCAAATTGGAAGAATCATAGACAATCTAGAACGCATTGATGAATTGGACAATACATTGATATTTGTCACTTCCGACAACGGTGCTTCTGGTGAAGGTGGACTAGCAGGAACTTTCAATGAAACTTATGTGCTGAACGGTATGCAAACTCCTTTCGATGCCAACATGAGAAACTATGAAAGATGGGGTCAATGGGATACATATCCTCATTATCATGCAGGTTGGGCAATGGCTGGAAACACTCCTTTCAAATACTTCAAGCAATCTGAACACAGAGGTGGACAAGCAGACCATTTGGTAGTGCACTGGCCTGATGGCATCAATGCCAAGGGTGAAGTAAGACATCAATACCATCATATCTCTGATATTGCTCCAACCATTATGGAAGCTGCAGGAGTTGAAAGACCAGATGAATATCATGGCATCAAGCAACAACCATTTACCGGCGTTCCAATGAATTATGCGTTTGACAATGCAGAAGCTCCTAATGCTAAAAAGGTACAGTATTATGAGATGTTTGGTAACAGAGCCATTTGGGCAGATGGTTGGAAAGCCGTTACACTTCACGGTAATAGAATGCCTTGGGAAACCAATGTGGTTATTCCTTTTGAAGATGACAAATGGGAATTGTACCATGTAGCGGAAGACTTTTCAGAAAGCAATGATCTTGCAGAAGAGAATCCAGAAAAGCTAGAAGAGTTGAAGGAGTTATTCCATCAAGAAGCAATGGCCAACAATGTTTATCCATTGTATGATGATATGATCAAGCGATTGAACGATGTGAACAAAGTTCTTTTCGGAGATCAGAAAGAGTTTGTCTACTTCGCACCTGGAGCAATTAGAATTGCCGAGAAAGCTTCTGCACCTGTTAAAGGAAGATCTCATACCATCGTTACCAAGGTTGACCTAAAAGGCGATGAGGAAGGTGTAATCGTTTCATGCGGTGGAATGACTGGTGGATATAGTATGTATGTTAAGAAAGGTAAACTTCACTTTGATTACAACTTCTTAGATGGGGTGCATTATCACCTTACTTCTGACAAGCTTCCTCAAGGAGAAACAGAATTGAAGTTCGAGTTTGAATTGGATCGTTCTAAATTGGATGGAACCTTCAAGCCTTGGTCAGGAGATGGAAGACTCTATGTAAATGGTGAGAAGCAAGACGAGATGTACTTCGATGCCATGCACATCAGTACTTATTCTCTAGCGGAGACATTTGATGTAGGGATGGACCTAGGAACTCAGGTAGATCCTAATTACGAAGGAAGTCCATTTGAATATACTGGGGTAATAGATCGAGTAACGATTACCTTAACCGACTAATAAGAAAAGTCTTCAAAGAAAAAGCTCAAGGGAATCCTTGAGCTTTTTTATTTGTCTTTGCTGAATCCGTAAAGATTCTGACCTACAAAATCTTGTGGGAAATTCTCGTCTCCTTTGAAGCCAAGCTTAGTATGTCCATCTTCATTGGGCACGTGGGCAGTCTTAAAAATATAATCCCATATGCTCAAGCTAATGCCATAGTTGATGCCATACCTTCCCTCTGGAAGTGAGTAAGCATGATGATGCAAGTGCATAACAGGATTATTAAACAGATACTTGAAAGGACCGTATGTCAACTTTATGTTGGAATGATTTAAATGACCAATAGCAATAGCAGTAAAATGCACAATATAGGCCTGTTCAGGCTCAAATCCTCCTAAGATCATCACCACCAAAGTTTTTAATGGCAAGTAAAGTACATTCTCCATCCAGTGGTATCGCAAGTGAGCAGCAAAGCCCATCTCCTTTACAGAGTGGTGGACCTTATGAAAGTTCCACAAGAAAGGAATCCTGTGAAGCATCACATGGGTAAACCACTGAACAAAATCGAGCATGATGAAAAAGATCAATAACTCCAGCCAGATGGGATACTCAGATATATCAAACAGAGCTAAACTATCTATTGTGAGCCCAAAAGAGCTTAAGAATAGTCCTACCAATTTATAAATACCACTTACGAATATGGTGAAGATGAAAAAGTTAAAGAACATGTAAAAGCCGTCCAGCCAAAAGTCCTTACGTATTAACTTTTGATCCTTTCTCCAAGGAAAGGCCATTTCCAATACCCATGCTATTAGTGAGATGGCTATCAAGCCCCAAAAATAATTGCTGTACCAGGGCACATTGAAAGTGATCGAGTCCCAAGTCCATTGAGCACTCCCTTTCATCGCTTCCCAAAATATGTTCAGATATTCCTTCATCTTTTCTAATAACAAAGATAGATAGGAAGAAGTTTAGGCAATGTAACTGCAGTTACATTGAAGTGAATGATTAAAAAATGAACAAAAATCGGCTCTTTTCCACTCCTCATAATTTATCAAACCTTATTAGGAGATTTCACTATCTTCACTACTTAAAATCAATTGACTATGGAACCGGCATTCGTTTTACTCATTATTCTCATTCTCCTTGTATTCTTCTCTCTTTTCATTGTGAAGCAGCAATCAGCTGCCATCATAGAGACATTTGGAAAATTTAGCTCAGTTAGAAATTCTGGATTGCATTTTAAGATCCCAGTCATTCAACGAATTGCAGGCAGACTGAGTTTAAAGATCACACAATTGGATGTAATCGTTGAAACCAAAACACTGGACGATGTATTTGTAAAATTGAAGGTTTCAGTACAATACAAGGTCATCAACGACAAGGTATATGAGGCCTTCTATAAATTGGACTATCCTCAAGACCAGATTACCTCCTATGTATTTGATGTGGTAAGAGCTGAGGTCCCTAAAATGAAATTAGATGATGTGTTTGTAAAGAAAGATGACATTGCTATTGCTGTAAAGTCAGAACTGAATGACGCAATGGTGGAGTATGGATACGACATTATCAAGACCTTGGTCACAGATATTGATCCAGATGCACAAGTAAAAGCTGCTATGAACCGAATCAACGCCTCAGAAAGAGAAAAGATTGCCGCTCAATTTGAAGGAGATGCAGCAAGAATTCTTATCGTTGAGAAAGCAAAAGCTGAAGCCGAAAGCAAACGACTTCAAGGTCAAGGAATTGCCGATCAAAGACGAGAGATTGCTAGAGGATTAGAAGAGTCCGTTGAAGTATTGAACAAAGTAGGAATCAACTCTCAAGAGGCTTCGGCATTGATCGTTGTCACCCAGCATTACGACACCTTGCAATCCATCGGTGAAGAAACCGATACCAATTTGATTCTTCTGCCCAACTCACCACAGGCTGGCAGCGATATGCTTAACAATATGGTGGCTAGCTTTACCGCAAGCAACCAAATTGGTGAAGCCATGAAGGAATCCAAGAAACGGAAAGGTGGAACTAGCAGTGAAAGCAAGTAGAATAATCTCTAATACAGGCTCATGATAAAGTATAATCCGAAGGATTGGTTTGGCTTGATCTTCCAATTCCACAAGAGTGATACCCTACGTCAAATGATCTGGGTATTGCTTCTATTCGCCGCCTATACAACCGTTTTGGTATGGGCTGAGAATCAATTTCCCGATATGCATTACTTCTCCAAAACCATTACCATTCATTCCTTATTAGGGTTTGTAATTGGTCTGTTGCTAGTATTCCGGACCAATACCGCCTACGACAAATGGTGGGAAGGAAGGATCCATTGGGGCGCCTTGGTCAACTACACTAGAAGTTTCGCTATGAAGATCAAAGCCTATGTAGACGACAAAGAAGACGACAAGGAATTTGCAGTGAGTATATCCAATTTTGTCATTGCTTTGAAGGAACATCTGAGAGAAGGAACTAAGATTGAAGAATTGGCAGATGGAGGATTAGAAGACATTGAAAAACTAAAGCAGGCAGAGCATGCACCAAACATGATCGTCTTGAAGATGCACGAAAAAGTACAAGAATATCATAGAGATGGTAAGATCAATGGGGAGCAGTTGATCAATCTGAACAAGGACTTAGAATCTTTCATGAATATTTTGGGAGCTTGTGAACGAATTCGATTTACTCCTATCCCCTATTCTTACATCATGTTTCTAAAGAAATTCATTTTTACCTATACCCTTACTTTGCCATTGGGACTTTCTTATGACTTCAACTATTGGACGGTTCCAATTGCCACTTTTGTGCTATATATATTTGGTAGCTTGGAGCTTTTAGCAGAAGAAATTGAAGAGCCTTTTGGCTTGGATAACAATGATATTTCAACCAATGAACTTTCTGAGAAGATCAAGAAGAATGTTTATGAGATCCTGGTTTAGAATCAACTTTTTATTCATCTGCTCCTTCTCGATCATTCTCTTTTCTTGTGAGCGTCCAAAACCCCCATTTAACGAGTGGTATCAGGAGAAAGAAGGCAATTTAGTTGTTTCAGGATCTTCATTTACTGAAACTGCAACCTTCTACTCTACCGATTTGATGATCGATACAATTTATCGTTCCATGCAAGGTCCATTTGAGATCAAACCAATTGCTATTGATCCCAACTCAGAAGAATTGCTTTGGATCACAGGCTATGAAAGTAAGGTTCTACAGGCTGAAAGCAATGTGACCTTAGGACCTGCATTCATGTGCCATAACAATCTTGATTATGGAAAGGCAGAACAATTGCCATGGCAATTGAAAACTTCCGGAGCAAATCATCGCATTTTCACCTTGAGTCAGGGACAAAGCAAGATTCAATTTCCAGAAGGATTTGGCATTCCCATCCCTGCCAATCAGAGTTTAAACATGGTGTCTCAGGTATTGAACCATCATCGTCCAGAGCTTTTTATCAATACAAAGCACCAATCTGAATTGAAGTACCTCCGTGAGTCTGAGATTGATGGAGAAATGAAAGCCTTGTACCAACAGGCAGTCTTTGTTACAAAGCAATTATCTGGAGCAGAAGGTGATCATGGGATGCCATTGAGTTGTCTTCCATACCACGATCACGAAGACTCTCCAAAGGAGGCGGATGTTGATCATGATTGTTCTATAGAATATTCAAGGGAAGCAGATTACAATCCCTATCAAGACAAATATGGCAGAAAGTTTACCGGTCATTGGGTGATACCTTATGGGCCGGATACCTTACGGACCAATGTTAGCAAAATGATGGACCTCGATGATAGCAGCAGAATCCATCTTATCTCAGTTCATTTACACCCTTATGCAGAAGCACTTGAATTGTGGGACCTTAGCTCCAACCAATTGATCTATGAGGCCAGTTTTCAGAAAGACAGCATGAATTTTGGCTTCAAAGAGATTGATTATTTCAGTAGCAAAGAAGGGATTCCCGTTTATGCTGATCATCAATACGAACTCGTAAGCGCCTATGATTGCACTGATAGCTTGAACGAGCACACTGCCATGGCAGTAATGTATTTGTACTTGTCAGAATAAAACAAAAAACCCGATCCTTCTTAAAGGATCGGGTTTTAATCTATGGGAATAAGCTAGCTTATTTATCTCCGCCTTTTTCCATTTCGTCTTTAAGACTTGCCAAAGCATCAAGATCACCCAATGTAGTTTTCTCTTGTTTGCTCTTCATGTCTTTCATGACTTTCTGAGTAGCTTTCTGCTCAGCTTTCGCTTTGTTTCTCTTCACCGACTTCTCTTCATATTCTAGATCCTTATAGATCTGAGTATGGGAAACAACGATCTTTCTGGCGTTCTTGTTGAACTCCATTACTTTAAAATCTAGTTCCTCGTCTTTGTCGGCCATGCTACCGCTCTCCTTTTGAAGATTTCTCTTACTAGCAAAAGCTTCAACACCATAAGGCATAATCACTGTAGCACCTTTATTGGTTACTTCAGAGATGGTTCCTTTGTGAATACTTCCAATTTCAAATACTGATTCGAACGTATCCCATGGGTTTTCTTCCAATTGCTTGTATCCAAGACTCAATCTTCTGTTGTCTTTGTCGATCTCCAAGATCACCACTTCCATATCTTCACCTACAGAGGTTACTTCTTTTGGATGATTGATCTTCTTAGACCAACTTAGGTCAGAAATGTGAACCAAGCCGTCAACACCTTCTTCAAGCTCAACGAAAACACCAAAATCAGAGATATTGGTCACTTTTCCTTTGTGCTTAGAGTCAACTGGGAACTTCGTTTCGATTCCTTCCCATGGATCTGGAGTCAATTGTTTTACTCCTAGAGACATTTTTCTTTCTTCTCTATCAAGAGTTAAGATCTGCGCTTCAACTTCGTCTCCAACATTAAAGAATGCTTGAGCAGGCTGAAGATGATTTGACCAAGAGATCTCAGAAACGTGAATCAATCCTTCAACACCTGGCTGGATCTCAACAAAAGCACCATAGTCTGCAACTACAACTACTTTTCCTTTCACCTTATCACCAACTTGAAGTTTATCATCTAGTTTATCCCATGGATGACCTTCTAGTTGCTTCATACCTAGTGCAATTCTCTTCTTCTCATCATCGAAGTCAAGGATTACAACTTTCACTTTCTCATCCAATTGAACAACTTCTTCTGGATGATTTACTCTACCCCAACTTAGATCAGTAATGTGAACCAATCCATCTACTCCACCTAGGTCAATAAATACACCATAAGAAGTAATGTTCTTCACAGTACCTTCTAGTACTTGTCCTTTCTCCAACTGAGAAATGATCTCTTTCTTCTGAACTTCAAGCTCAGCTTCGATCAATGCTTTATGAGAAACTACAACATTCTTGAATTCTTTGTTGATCTTCACCACTTTGAATTCCATGGTTTTGTCAACATATACATCGTAATCTCTAATTGGCTTCACATCAATTTGAGAACCAGGTAAGAATGCTTCGATTCCAAATACATCAACGATCAATCCACCTTTCGTTCTGCACTTCACATGACCTTTGATCACTTCTTGAGTGTTCAAGGCATCATTTACTCTATCCCAAGCTCTTAAAGCTCTCGCTTTCTTGTGAGAAAGAACTAACTGACCGTTCTTGTCTTCTTGAGATTCGATGAATACTTCAACAGAATCACCGATCTTAAGATCTTCCTTGTATCTCAATTCTGATTTAGAGATTACTCCATCAGACTTGTATCCAATATTTACAACTACTTCTCTAGGAGTAATACTTACAACCACTCCATCGATCACATCTTGCTCCTCAATAGAAGTCAAGGTGTCGTTGTACATTTTTTCTAGTTTATCATGCTCTTCAGAAGAGTAAACCTCATCGAGCTTTCCAACTGAATCCCAATTGAAATCTTTTCTAAACTGCTCCAATTCCTTCTTACGCTCTTCAGGAGATTGAGTAGTTTTTGTTTCAGCTTTCTCTGCAACAACTGCTTCTTCTTTTACTTCAACAGCCTCTGCTTTTGGACTTTCTTTCTCTGCTTTTTTAGCAGTAGTCTTTGCCTTAGGTGCTGCTTTTTTAGCTGCGGTCTTTGGCTTAGCTTCTTCAGCTGCCTCAGTTTTAGTAGTTGCTTTTGTGCTTGTTTTGGCCTTGGATTCAGTGGCCTTTTTGGTAGTAGCAGCTTTCTTTGCTGCTGGCTTTTTTGCTGCTGCTTCTTTCTTATCAGCAGTCTTTTCTTTTGACTCAGCCATATAATGACTTTGTTTGTATTTCGTTTTCTGGGCCGATATTAAAACGAAAGTGATTAAAAATGCCCTAAACATCGGCGATAGGGCTTCTCAAAAAGAGGGCGCAAATATAGGAATTTTTATCCAATCTACGACAGCTAAATGATTCCCAATTTTTCAGTCCAATTCCTGCAACATCTTGTGAACTTCAATGTTTAATTTTGAACCAGATCAATTATGAAACAATTCGACATACCAGTATTCTATCGATCGTCCTTTATTAGTGAGATCAAGAATAAGCGAAAAATAACAGATCCTAGAAAGAAGGATTTTACACCTAGCCTTATTGATTTTGGAGGTGTCCAATTCTTGATTGCCCGGCATTTTGGATTTTGCTATGGTGTAGAGAATGCTATTGAAATAGCCTACAAGGCCGTTGAAGAAAACCCAGGGAAAACCATCTACTTACTCAGTCAGATGATCCATAATCCTGCGGTCAACAATGACCTACGATCAAAGGGTATTCGATTCATCATGGATACTCAGGGCAATCAATTCATCCCCTGGGACGAAGTCAAGGAGGAAGATATCGTGATCATTCCTGCATTTGGAACAACCTTGGAAACCATGGAAATCCTTCGCGATAAGGGAATAGAAATTCAACAATACGATACTACTTGTCCGTTTGTGACCAAAGTATGGAAGCAGTCAGACAAACTAGGTTCAAAAGGATATACAGTTATCATTCATGGCAAACCACGTCATGAAGAAACAAGAGCTACCTTCTCTCATTCCTCTGAGAATGCCAAGTCAATTGTTGTGAGAGATATGAAAGAATCTATCATATTGAGTCAGTTCATTCTTGGAGAGCTTCCAATAACAGAATTCACTTCTCATTTCGGGGAGCAATGCAGTGAGGGCTTTGACCCTGAAAATGACCTTCAAAAGGTTGGAGTGGTCAATCAAACTACTATGCTGGCTTCTGAAACCCAAGGAATTGCCGATTTTTTCAAAGGGGTAATGATCAAAAAGTACGGTGAGGATAATATCAATGAGCACTTTGCTGATAGCAGAGACACTTTGTGTTATGCAACCAATGATAATCAGCAGGCCACCTATGGATTGTTGGAAGAAGATGCTGATCTTGCCATTGTTGTAGGAGGTTTCAATTCCTCAAATACTTCTCATTTGGTTGAATTATGTGAGCAAAAGCTACCCACATTTTTTATTTCTTCAGAAGAGGAGATCATTTCAGACCAATTGATCCGACACTTTGATTACCATAGAAAGATCATGCTGAGTACCAAAGATTTTCTTGGTGATAAAAGACCAGTAAAGATCATTCTTACATCCGGTGCTTCTTGTCCAGATGCTGTAGTAGATAGAGTATTGGATAAATTATTGACCTTTTTTGATACTAACAAGACCAAAGAAGAGATCTTAGAGTCTTTGTAAGACCTGCCTTACTTCTTAAGATCTTCGATAAGATCAAGAACGAAAAGCAGCTGTTCTTCCTGATCTAGCTTAGAATTGTCTAAGATCACAGCATCTTCTGCTTGAGTCAAAGGATTCTCCTTTCTATTGGTGTCGTTATAATCTCGCAAGCGAATATTTTCCTCGACTTCTTCCAAGGTTATCTCCTCCCCTTTTGCACTTAATTCCATGAACCTTCTTTCAGCCCGAATATCTGGATCTGCGGTCATAAAGATCTTTAATTCTGCATCTGGGAATACTTTGGTACCAATGTCTCTTCCATCCATGACAAGACCCTTGTGCAAACCAGCCTTTCTCTGAAGCTCTATCATTCGTTCTCGGATGGTTTTGATCTGTGCCACCTCACTTACTTTCTCCGATACTTCCTTTCCCCTTATTTCATTCTCCACATTCTCTCCATTCAGAAAGGTTTCTGATATGCCCTTGTCTTCTATCCAGACAAACTGAATATCAATTTGGTCTAAGATCTCTTTGATCTCTTTGGGTGCAAGATCCTCTATTGGAATGTTGTGTCTGAGAATGTAGAGACTCACTGCTCTGTACATGGCCCCTGTGTCCATGTAAACATAACCCAACCTTTTCGCAAGAGCCTTGGCAATGGTACTCTTACCACAAGAAGAGTATCCGTCTATGGCAATGATGATGGGATCCATGAAGCGAATTTAATTGATAAAATCCGATAGTCGAGTAGATATAGAGAAGGTATTTGTAGAGCCAGCTTGATGGTATGCAGATCTTGCATAACTCAAATGGAATTTAGAGATCCTCAATCCAAGTCCAAAACTCAATCCCACTGTACCTAACTCTTCATCTATTCTCAATTCCCTTCTTCTGAAATAATTGTAGCCCACTCTAATATTGAAATTCTCAGTGATCAAGAATTCAGCATTAAAGATCAGATGTCTTTTAAGATTCTCGAAAAGCTCATTCTCATTATCCTCCTCTGGTGGCTCATCAGACAGCAATGAAGTATTGTCCTCTTCTTCAAGCGGATTATCATAATTCAAGTCCCATTGCTGTAAATGCTGGAAGATCACCCCCACTCTTAAAGGAACTTTTTTAAATCGCTTTGAAAATCCCAATTGCATTTCGAAAGGAAGGTCTTCTCGGTTATTGGCTTCGGTATAATAAGTGATCTGTCTTCCCATGTTTTTTGCAACCAATGCAAGAGTAACTTCTCTCTTCTTGGAATAATAAGTAAGACCCAGATCTGCAGCTAATCCAAATGATTGGTAATCGTATAATGAAGAATAGATCCCTTTTAAATTGGCACCAATTGAAAAATTAGTATCAATTGGATATGCGTAGCCAATTACATAGGCATACTCCCCTGCTCTGAAACTTCCGATATCATTTCCGGCAATATCCGTCTCTTCAAAACTTCCATAGTCAATGTAATGAACTGCCGCATTGAAAGTACCAATGCTATCAAAATGCTTGGTAAAACTTGCAAAGCCGGTATTCACATCAGATAAATAATCTGTGTAGGTCATTGAAAGTTTATAATCCATTTCCTCGTTCAACAAAGAAGGATTGTCATAGGCTAGAAATGGATCGTTGTCCTTTACTGCTATCTGATTACCCCCAAGGGCCGCAACTCTTGCAGAGCTATTGAGCTTGAGAAAGCTGTAGGTAGAATTCCCACCGATCTGAGCTTGTAATAAACTGATCGATCCGAAGAAAAAGAGAAATGGGAATAATTGCTTCATGTCCAAGATTCTAAAGTACGCGAAACTCTGGTATTTATTGTATTTGAAATTCCATTTTATTCAAGACGAAAAATAAGTGAAGAAGGTCTATCTTCGTATATCAAATAATTACAATGAAGAAATTACTCAAGCTAACATTCTTAATGCTCATAGGTTTTGTAGTTCAATCCCAAAACATTGAGCTAAGCGGACTTTATGGCTATCAATTTGCCACCAAGATCGATTACTATGGTGGATACTTAAAAATGGAGGATGCCAGCTCTTACTCTATCTCCGCAGGATACAATACTGGAACCAATATGATCTTCCAGTTGAATTACTATAGAAATTCATCGGACATTAGGATCAGAGATATCACCTTTTCGCCTAATGAAGAAAGGATTGCAACAGCAAATCTTGATTGGTTCTCGATTGGTGCTGCTAGAACTACCAACGATGGCCCTTATTATGGATATATAGGAGGTGGACTAGGATTACTGGTCACAACACCTACTGATATCAATACAGACCTATTGGAAAGGAATATTGGAGACAAAACCAATTTCTACTTTGAATTCAAATTAGGAGGTACAGCAATGTTCAATGAAAGAATAGGCTTTAGGGCTCAGGCATTGCTTCAGTGTCCTGTAGATTACGCTGGAGTTTACTTCGGCTATGGAACTGGTGGGCCTTCTTCTGGAGTAAGTTTGAATAGTACCGTGGTACTATTTTCTCTGCAAGGAGGACTGGTTTTCACCATCCCTCAATAGAAATTCATGGAAACAAAAAAAGCCTCATCAATTGATGAGGCTTTTTTCATTTATCAATTCTCTTATTTGATCATCACACCAGTAGCAACGAAGGTAGTAGATACCTCAGGCTCTGTGATCGCAGCGATCTCTTCTTCAGAAGCTCCACCATCTTCAGCATAATGTCTCAAATCATCAACTGAGGTTGTGTCTCTCATAGCAACACCTTCCATTACAATCTCTTTTCCTCCAATATCCATTGGAACAAAGAAACCATAGTCTTTGAAAGTAACTCTCATAAGACTTCCGTCTGCAGTCTCTACCTTCATCCAACAACCTTTCTTCTGACAGCACTCTTTCGCAACAGTTGTTACTTTCATAGATACGCTATCATTTCTTTCCATTTGAGCAGCTAGGTCAGCCATTGTCATAGCTCCTTCCGCGTCAATAACTTCACCAAAGTGAGTTGAATCAACCATGATGTCTTCAGCCTCAGCAGCTTCTTCCACAGCAGTAGTGTCTGCAGTTGCTTCAGTTTCATTTGTACTTTCTGCTTTAGGACCACATGCCCAAACTGAGAAAGCAACAATAGTTAGTAAGAATATCTTCTTCATTTTCTAATAATTAGTGGGATAATAAAGCGCAAAATTAATTCTTTTCCTCTATTTGGAGAGAATTACGAATTCCGTTCTTCTATTTTTTGCTCTTCCATCTGAAGTCTTGTTCGAAGCAATTGGTTTGCTCTCTCCAAATCCATTGGATTCTAATCTAGAGGGAGATATGCCTTCAAGGATCAAATAGTTCATAACAGCTTTTGCACGATTAGTGGAAAGATCCAAGTTGCTTTGCTCATCTCCTACGTCATCTGTATGTCCTTGAATCGCGACTCTCACAGATGGATTTTCCTCTAAGAATACAATGAATTCGTTCAGGATATTCACTACATAATCCTTTAGCTCGTATGAATCTGTATCAAAGTTGATGTTATTGATCCTGTAGGTCTCGCCTTCTTCAATAGGATTGAATTCCATTGCTTCTACCCGTTTGGGTTTGCCGATCACATCCTCTGATGAATTGATGTATTGGGAAGTAAAAGCATATCCTTCTTTCTTGGCCATCATAAGAACATCTTCACTCTCTTTCGCAGATATAACTGCTACATATTCTCCGCTACTCTCATCGACAACTCCCTCTACAACCTGATTGGTTGCCATGTTCTTTAGCTCTATGCTCATTCCTTTAGCTGCATCAGGATCCTTGCTCTCAACACTTCCTTTTACGAAGATCACTTCTTCAGGCCTTGCTTCTTCCGGAAGGTCGAAGTAATAGATATCCAATCCTTCCTTTCCAAGGTCTGAAGAGAAATATCCGTACTTACCATCCGTGCTGACCATAAAGCCATGCTCATCCTCCTCTGTATTAATCGGCACCCCTAGATTTACTGGTGTTTCAAACTTCCCAAACTCATTCATTTTGGTGAAAAAGATATCTTGACCTCCAACGCCAGGATGTCCATCAGATGAAAAGTAAAGGGTATAACTATCGGAATGCATAAAGGGCGACTTTTCATTTCCTGAAGTATTAATGGTTGGACCTAGATTCACTGGGTCACTCCATTTGCCATTAGGAAGTCTGTCAACCTTATAAAGGTCCATACCACCTAAGTTGTCTTTACCTCTTGCACTTGAGAAGTAGAGCGTTTTATTGTTAGCAGAGATAGATGGTTGACCTTCCCAAGTTAGTCTCCCATTGATATTTTCTCCAATGCTCTTTAAATCAGTCCAACTACCATTCTTGAATTCAGAAAAATAGATATCTCCATTGGAGAACAATCTTCCATCTCTGGTTGGTTCTTGGTTAACTATGGTGATAAAAAGCAATTTGTTATCTACTGATATGGTAGTTCCTCCTTGATAGGCCCCCTGATTGAAGGGCTCGGGTAATGGAATCCCTGCTGAATAAGTCCCATCGTATTTCTTCCTACTTTGGATCAGTAATTCCCTCTCTGTCTTGCCTACAACACTTTTACTGTCCTCATAGACCCTTCTCGTAAAGAATAAAAACTGATTGTCTGGAGATAGCATTGGAAGGTATTCATCATCAGAGGTTGATGCCCCACTTACTTTTTTGGGTTCAAAAGGGACTGGATTCTTAAATATTTCCTGGTATTGATCAACTCTAGCTAACATCTGCCTTGCTTCTTTCATTTCAGACTGACCTTTGTCTTTCGCCAAACTAGTATACTCCTTCAAATAAGGATGAGCTCGGTCGTACTTCTGCAAATTGAAATATTGTTTGGCCAGCCAAAAGGAAGCTTCATAATTTCGGTATGAAGCACAGGCAACTTGAGTTTTTGAATAATACTTTAAAGCGAGGCCTTTGGACTGCTGAGATTGGTCTCTCTTGGTATTGAGATATGCAAGTACCGATAAGGCTTCTGCGTATGAGGGATCGATCTTAACTGCTTCTACAAGATTCTGGTAGGCATCTTTTCCTCTGAACTTGTATTGCGCAGCTTTATCAAAAAGCTTCTTGGCCTTCTTATTAGGAGTAGGACAATCTTGAGAGTATGCTTGAGTGGTGATCGTTAGAATTAATACCAAACACACCCAAGAACGAAGATCTGAAAGTCTATTAATCAAGCCCAAATTCTTATTCTGCTACAAAAAGTGCAAAGGAAATAAAATCAATGCTTATTTACCGAAGAGTCCTTTTAACTTTTTCTTAGCTTCTTCTTCTAATTTTTTCTGAGCCTCTTTCTTCTGCTTTTCAAGCTCCTTTTTTGCTTGTTCTTCAAGCTCTTTCTTCTTTTTATCAGCTTCTTCCTTCGCCTGTCTTTCTAATTCTTTCTTTTTCTCTTCAAGCATCTGCTTTGCCTGATCTTCAATTGCCTTCTTTGCATTATTTGAAGAAGAAGAAAAATCAGTTTTGATCTTAGGATCGTCTACTGGACCTTCCATGATCACACCAATACTAATGGTTTCGGCAACATTGATATCAACGCCTTTCGCGGAAGCTTGTGATAGTAATCCATCCAATGCTGAATTGGCCTGACTTCCAAATTCCTTACGAGGTATTTCAAAATCAAAAGTGTAATGAACGGTTTGGTCAAAACCATTGTACCCACTGATCGTTACCTTGCTTTCTCCAACATTAATATCAAAAGGCTCCACAAAAACCTTTCCTCCAGTAATGGAGTAGATCACATCAACATCGTTCAAAGCCAATGGATTCAATTTGTCGTATTTGATAGCCTTAGCAATCTTCTTGAATGGCTTGAAATCCTCAATCTTTACTCCATGTGTCTGTAATTTCCCATTGCCGTTGAAACTATCGTAGATGGGTTCCATCTTACTATCTAGATCTCCTTCAATTTTCAAGGATGTAGAATACTTCCCTTTGCTATTCTTTATAATGGGTGCAAGTTGCTGAACACTATTGAACTTATCTGAAGTTTCTTGGACATCAAACTTTAGGATGTTCATTGAAAAATCGAAGCTTGGTCTCAAGCTATCAGTAGTCTCATAAAAACCACTCATTTTCATGCTTCCCTCAAGCAGATCCATTTGAGTATTGTTCATACTCAGTTTTTCATCCTTTAGTTGAATACTTCCTTTGATGTTCTCTATTTCCAGATTGTCATAGATCAACTTTTGAATGCTTGCATTGGTTGTAAAATCAATATTCTTAGGTAATAAGACTGCCTCCATAGGCTCTTCTTCTCCTGCTTCAGATGATTCTTCTGTCTCTACTTCTTCTGCTTCAGGATCAATACCTGCTAGTTCATTGATATCCATCAATGTTGAACTAATATCTAGTTTGCCGTGAAGTACTGCTTGATCGCTCAAAGCATAGCCGATAAAATTTTCCAATTTTCCCTTTGCTTGGATATCACTATTTCCAAGCTTCATGTTCAGGTCGGTTAAATCTGCAAAAGCAGGTGAAAAATTCATTTTTACATGTTCTACATGAACAGGATAATCCAATGAATCGGTTGCGTAATGTAATTTATTTACTTCCAGATCTCCAGTAGCCTTAAAGGCTCCATAGTCTTCTTTTTCAAGAGCAGAAAGCCTTCCTTCAAGGTTCATCTTTGCATCAATAATCCCAGCGAGCTCATCCCCTTCTTCTAAAGGAATTACATCCTTCACATTGTCAATAATGATCTTGCCTGTCATCGAAGATCGAATGAATGGATCCGATATGGGCTCACTCATGAACAAGCTTAAAACAAATGGATTGCCTGCCATATTGAATGAGAAATTACTCACATCAACAATGGTATGGTCTAAATCACCGTCTGCGCTTTCAATTTGAGCATTGATATTGATCTCTTCAACTGACTTTGGAAGATCGGGATATTTAAACATCCCATTGGCTACCTCCAAATTCACTGCAAAAGCTGGATAGGTTGAATCGATATAACTTCCCTTTACATAACCATCCAAAGCAAGAGTTCCCGAGGTTTCAACTCCTTCAAGATCCTTGCTAAACTCAGCTGGAATCATGGATAAAAACTCTCTAAATGCAGTTTCACTTGCTGCATAAGTTAGATCCATATCAATAGATTCCTCTGGCATTGCAAGCCAACCGTTGAATGCCAAGGGCAATTCATTGACCCTTAAGGTATTGTTTAGAAAACTGAATTTCATACTTTCAAGATCCATCTCTAAGCCCGCATCTAATTTGATGACCGCATCTCTGATATAACCACTTCCATCGTAATAAAAGTCAAGATCATCAATACTTGCAGTAAGGTCAAGATTGGTATGGGTAGCAGAAAGGTCTCCACTAATGATAGAATTAAATCCATGCATTCCCATGCTCATTGGCATACTTAGATCTTCGTATACAAAGTTGACATTTGAGATGCTGATCTCATCTAGATCCATTTTGAAAGTTGAAGTTTCACTAGTCTCTTCTTCCACTTCTTCTACTGCTGTGCTGTCTGTAATCGCAATGTCCCAATTGGCTCTTCCATCTTGCAGGACTTTTAAATGAACATTCGCATCAAGCAAGGCAATTCTCTTCAGTTGAATGTTCTCCCCTTTGATCACCGACATCAGATCGATCACAAGGTCCAGTTCTTTGATCTCTGCTAATGTTATCTCTTCGAATTCACCAACTCCTTTTACTTGGAGGTCTTCCATACTCAAAAAGAAATCTGGAAACGACTTGATCAGGCTTAGATCAATATCTCCAAAATCAACTTCGGCCTTAACTGCCTTATTGGTTTCTTCTTTTGCCAGAGCAATAATGTCATCCTTGAAAATGACTGGCAAAACAAAGAGAGATGCAATGATGAGAACTATCAGGACTCCAAGTACTTTCAATAAGGTTTTCATGGTTGAATTTCTTTGTTTATTTAACTCTTTATAAACTTAATTATTTTTCTATCGGATGAGGTATTAATTCATTCTCCGTAAATGCCACAGTTGTAGCTACAGTAGCATCTCCTGTAATATTGACAACCGTTCTGCACATGTCTAATGGTCGGTCTACCGCGAAGATCAAACTGATACCTTCTAAGGGTACGCCAACTGAACCCAAAACAATTGCCAACATGATGATACCAGCTCCGGGAACAGCAGCTGAACCAATTGAAGCCAAAGTAGCAGTAAGAACTATTGTCAACTGTTCTGATACACCAAGATCCATACCATAAACTTGAGCAATGAAAACAGCAGCCACTGCTTGATAGCAGCTAGTTCCATCCATATTGATGGTAGCACCCAGAGGGAGTACAAAACTGGCCACCTTATTGGACACTCCAAGCTTCTCTTCACACCTCTCCATTGTTAGAGGGAGAGTAGCAGCAGAAGAACTAGTTGAGAAGGCCAATAGCTGAGCTGGAGCTATTCCCTTGAAGAATTCTTTGTAACTGAATCCGGCAATGAGTTTCAGGATCAGTGGATAAACCAAGAAAGTAAGAATAGCCAGACCAATTAAAACGGTAATTGAATACATGGCCAATCCTTTCAAAATATCGATTGCAGCTGCAGGGTCATCACCTGCCAACTCTACCATGATGTTACCTAAGAGAGCGAAGACTCCTATTGGAGCAAAATACATGATGATATCTACCATCTTGAGGATCACCTCATTGGCCCCATTGAAAAACTCTTTAACCCCTTCCACCTTACTAGCATCGGGAGCAATGATCATGGCAATACCAAACATCAATGCAAAGAATATGACCTGAAGCATGTTCCTATTATTGGAGGATGAATAGAAAATATTGGCAGGTACCATATCTACCAAGAACTGTAATGGACCACTCTCCTTTTGTGCCATTGCCTTTTCTTCGGTTGATTTGACTTTGGCTTCGTTCTTAATGACCATTTCTTTCCTCACCTCTTCAGAAAAGCTATTTCCAGGCTTGATCAAATTCACTGACAGCAATCCAATGGTAACCGCAAGAACCGTAGTAACCAAATAAATACCAATGGTTTTGCCTCCCATGGAGGAAAGCTGAGCAATGTCCTTTAATCCTGAAATTCCATTGATCAATGAGATCAATACCAAGGGGACAGCAATCATCTTCAGCATATTGATAAAGATCTTTCCCCAAGGAGCGATCCAATCTGCTGTAAAATCTTGCCAGCCTGCATTAGCTGCAAGTAATCCGTATAATAATCCCAAGAAAAGGCCAATGATAATTTGCCAGTGAAGAGCCAGTTTTTTCATAAGAAAGCTTTGAGAATCGAAATTACAAAACCACAGCTGAGAAAACGATAAAGGCAAGGAAAAAGAGTCATTAGATCTGCATTGGGCTATATCTGTAATAATTAAGCTAATTTTAAGCAAGTCTGAAATATCTGCACACTCAACAACTCATGATTCATAAACTACTATTTACGATCTTCTTATTCAGTTCAATATTAGCATCTGGACAAAATTGCAATGGAATCTTTCTTATTGATTCTCTAGATGATCATACCTTATGGACTTCTGCAGGACTTAGGCTTACGCCTGGCTCTGCCAATCCTCCTGGTGATCTAAGAGTTAATTCTACACAAAAGAGAATCCAATTCTCTGCCTTCAAGGCGCGACAGACCTACAGAATTCAAAGACCATTAGGATGTAAGCTAGATTCAAATGATCAGTGGACAGCCGAGTTTCAATTTATTAATAATGCCACTGCATTCAATGAATATGCCGCCTTATTTATTTTAACTGAAGATACTACTCATTGGATGAGTGATGTTCCCGCTAGTTCATTGTCAGATTATAATAAGAATGATGCAATAGCCTTTGTCCTAAAGGATTCATCTAAATTAAGTGGACAGCTTCAAGCAATGCAAGCATTTATAGTATCAAAGAAGGACAGCATCCTAAATAATCAGCAATCCGTAGCAATAGATATAGCAAGAGGTGTAAATTTCTACGCAAGAGTTCAGAGAATCAACACTTCAACAATATCTTTAAGTGTTTTTGATGATTCTTTAAGAACCAACCACCTTGTCAACTCACCCCTTTTGGTACAGATAGACTCCAGTATAGGAAACTTGCGCTATTTACAACTTGCTACATTAAGCGGACCTACTGGCTTTCGATCAAGCAATATTTTCACCTACAACTACAAGATATACAAGGGCTTTCCAACAGGACAACTGTCTTTTGAAAATGATCACCAAAGACCATTTCAGCTCGCTCCAAATCCTGCATCTGATTTCGTTAGAATCAAGTCTTCAAGCAATCTATCTTATTCAGTAAGACTGATTTCTTCAATGGGTATAGAGCTAAGATTTACAGAAAATTCGGATGGAAGTGAAAGTCAATTCGACCTGCAAGGCCTTGATCAAGGTCTTTACTTCTTAGAAATCAGAAGCGGGAACGAGAGAGTTGTCGAAAAACTCATTATTAATTAAGAATATGAGTTTAAAAATGCTAGAATGGAAAATCAGAGTTTAGAGCCTCTTGCTCGCAACATATGATCAACAAGAACCAATGCTGTCATTGCTGTAACAATTGGCACTGCCCTTGGCAAAACAGTTACATCATGTCTTCCTCTTCCAGAAACCGTAATGGAATTACCTTCTTTATCAATTGACTCTTGATCTTTCATAATGGTAGCAACCGGTTTAAAAGCAGTCCGAAAGTAGATCGATTCTCCATTGCTGATTCCACCTTGAATTCCACCTGAAAAATTACTCTTGGTGCTGATCTTACCTTCATTCCATTCAAAGGAATCATTGTGAGCAGACCCTCTCATCTCAGAAGCACAGAACCCTGAACCGTACTCAAAACCCTTCACTGCATTGATGCTCATCATTGCTTTTGCCAAGTCTGCATGTAATTTGTCAAATACAGGTTCTCCCCATCCTGCAGGAACTCCATATACAATGCTTTGAATACAACCCCCTAAAGTGTCTCCTTCCTCTGCCGTTCTCTTGATCAACTCCTTCATCTGAGCTTCCACTTCACCATCTGGACAACGGATCTCTGAATCTTCAATCCTACTGAGATCCAACTCATCAAACTCTTTGAGCAATTGTACATTTCCTATTTGCTGAACATAGGAATGAATTTGAACTCCAACTTGCTTAAGTATAAGTTGAGCTATGGCTCCTCCTACAATCCTGCAAGCAGTCTCTCTGGCAGAAGCTCTGCCTCCTCCCCTATAATCCCTTATTCCATACTTTGCCTCATAAACATAGTCGGCATGGGAAGGGCGATAGCTGTCTTTTATGTGGGAGTAATCTTTGGAGCGAGCATCCTTGTTTTGAATTACAAAGCCAATTGGGGTACCCGTAGTTTGCCCTTCAAATACACCTGAAAGAATTTCTACTTTGTCCTCTTCTGAGCGCTGTGTAGTAAATTCAGATTGACCAGGTCTTCTTTTGTCGAGCTCAGCTTGAATAAATTCAACATCCAGCTTTAATCCCGCAGGACAACCGTCGATCATACCGCCTATTGCCACTCCATGTGATTCTCCAAATGTGTGCAATTGAAAGAGTTTTCCAAAGGTATTTCCAGCCATGAAGCGAAGGTAATTATAATTGAAGATGCATGCTAGCTGCATGAATGCATCCCCTATTCAATTCTTAAATATTTTATAGCTCTGATCTTAGTTCTCAGAATTAGCACTTATTTTAGTCATAGAATTATATACCACATGCTAATAAAGAACATCAAAGGACTCCTACAAGTTCGGAATTCAGACTCTCCGATAAAAGGGGAGGAACTGGATCGTCTACCTCATCTAGAGCATGCCTACCTGCTGATCAAGGAAGGGAAAATTGCTGAATATGGAACCATGGATCACGTACCAACAGTAAGTGACAGGGTGGAAGTCATTGATGCGGATGGAAAGTATGTTTTGCCAGCTTGGGTTGATTCCCATACTCATTTGGTCTTTGCCAAAAGTCGGGAAGAAGAATTTGAAATGAGGATCAAGGGAAGATCCTATGAAGAAATAGCCAAGGCTGGTGGTGGAATCTTGAATTCTGCTGAAAAGCTGAGAATCACGTCTGAAGACGAATTATTTGAACAGGCCAAAGAGAGATTGGATGCAGTCATCAAGATGGGTACTGGAGCCATTGAGATCAAAAGTGGATATGGATTAGAGACAGGAGCTGAGTTAAAAATGCTCCGAGTTATTAAAAGACTGAAAGAACATTCACCCATTCCTATAAAAGCAACTTTCTTAGGAGCTCATGCCTTCCCCAAGCAATATCGCGCTGACCATGAAGGATACATCAATGAGATCATTGATGAAATGCTGCCCAAGATCCAACAAGAGGAGTTAGCAGATTACATAGACGCTTTTTGTGAGGCAGTTGCATTCTCTGCAGAAGAGACTCGACAGATCGTACAAGCTGGAAAAAAGTACGGTTTAAAAGCGAAGATTCACACCAATCAATTCAATTCCATGGGTGGAATTGAATGTTGCATCGAAGAAGGCGCCCTATCTGTTGATCATCTTGAAGTTGTAAATGATGAAGAGGCAAAAATGCTTGGAGATTCTGATATTATATCAACTCTCCTACCCTCTGCTCCATTCTTCTTAAGTGACCCATATCAACCAGCAAGAAAGCTTATAGATGCCGGAGCTGCAGTGGCCTTAGCTTCAGATTTCAATCCAGGCTCTTCTCCCTCAGCCAATATGAATTTCGTAGTGTCCTTGGCTTGCATCAAGCTGGGCATGAGCCCAGAAGAAGCAATCAATGCAGCGACTATCAATGGAGCATTTGCATTGGAGATGCAAGGCGAATTGGGTCAAATAAAAGAAGGGGCATTGGCCAACTTGATCATTACTGAAAAGATCAATTCACCAGCCTTCATCCCCTACTCCTTTGGAAGATCTTCCATTGAACAGGTGATCATTAACGGAAAAGTATATCATCATGCCTCTTAAACTCATTGAACCTTCAGATGTTGAATCATTGACCAATTCCAGAGCTGGAGAGGTAAAGTTGGGAGAAACCGTTCATTTAGGCGCAGAGATCATATTAGAGGAGCTCAAATCTATTCCAGCCCAATTTGTGCTTTTTGGGGTGAAAGAAGATGCAGGCCCAAGAGCCAATCATGGTAAAGCTGGAGCAAGATCTGCTTGGGAGTATTTTTTACCTGCACTAGTGAATGTTCAAGACAACGACTTCCTATCTGGTGATTCAGTATTGCTGCTAGGAGAGCTGGATTACACAAATGAGATTGAGCATGAATCAAATGATATTGAAACTCTTAAAAGCTTAGTCGAAAAGATCGACAAAGAAGTAAGTGAACTGGTTGAACTAATTGTTAAGGCCGGAAAGATCCCCATTCTAGTTGGCGGCGGTCACAACAATAGTTACGGACTCCTAAAAGGTGCATCAAAAGCATTGAACAAAGCAATCAATTGCATCAATCTTGATCCACATGCAGACTACCGTGATCTAGAAGGCAGACATTCTGGAAATGGATTTAGTTATGCAAAAAACGAAGGATATTTGGATCAATACTACATCTGTGGTCTTCATCAAAGCTACAATTCACAGAGTATGCTCCAAAAACTTCACGATTCAGAGGATATTTCATACAGCACTTTTGATGCAGCAATCATTCAAAGAAGGAGCACATTAAAAGAAAGCATCAGCAAGGGGGTTTCTTTTGTTTCCAATTCACAATTTGGGATCGAATTGGATTGTGATAGTATTCAGCAATTTCCAGTTTCTGCCAAGACTTCAAGCGGAGTCTCTCCCAATCAAGCTAGAATGTTCACTTATTCCATGGGTGCACAAACGAATGCCATCTACTTTCATTTGACTGAAGCCGCACCTGTTTTGGCGGGTGAAGGAGCTCCTATTTGGGGGAAGCTCATGGCTTATCTAGTGACAGACTTCATGAAGGCTAAACTAAGCATGATCACAAACTCTTAATTCAAAGCATTGGCAGATATCATAGAATGCATAACCAATTTCTCCGAAGGAGCCAATAAAGCAACCCTAAAGGATATAGCAAGCTCCATCGAAAGCATTGAAGGTGTCAAGCTCTTGCATCAAGATAGCGGTATTGCTGCCAATAGAACCGTCTTCACTTTTGCTGGCCCCTCTGATCAAGTATTGGAAGCCGCATTTAGAGCAGCTGAAGTTGCTGCTGCAAAAATTGATATGCGTGCTCATCAAGGAAAACATCCGAGAATTGGTGCTTTGGATGTTTGCCCATTCGTTCCGATCAAAGGAATCACCTATGCAGAGTTAGATGAGAAGGTGAAAAACTTTGCCTCAAGGCTGAATACTGAATTGGCTATCCCTGTATTCTTATATGAGGAGTCTGCAAGCAATGATGAGAGGAAGAATTTAGCCAATCATAGAAAAGGAGGTTATGAAGCCTTGGAAAGAAGAATGAACTCAGGAGAATGGAAGGCCGATTTTGGAACTGAATTCAATCCCAAGACAGGAGGAACTGTTTGCGGAGTAAGACCATTCTTAGTTGCCTACAACATTAACCTAACTACAAAAGACCTTTCCATTGCCAAAAGAATAGCTTACTCTATTCGTGCATCTGGTTGGCCAGAAGGTGTAAAAGAACCTACAAATCCGCTATCACCAAAATTAGAAGCTGTTAAGGCAATTGGCTGGTACATCTCTGACTTTGACAAGGTCCAAGTTTCAATCAATCTCGCCAATTATCACATCACTCCCTTATGGAAGGTATTTGAGAATTGTAAGAAGTTGGCAAAGGAGTATGGAACTGAAGTTACAGGCTCGGAACTCATTGGCTTAATTCCTTTGGATGCCATACTTCCTTGTGGAGAATTTTATCACAATGACTCAAAAAGTGCAACGAAAGAGGATCTAATCTCGTTTTCTATAAAGGGACTTGGCCTCAATGATATAGAAGAATTCATTGCAGAAGAAAGAATCCTCGAATACCTACTTTAATAATGGGACGAGATGAGCAAGGGAGAGAATAAGCAAAAGAAAAAAGACCCCCGCCAATGGTGGGAGAAGATGGTCTATTTCTTTCCCCTTCAATTGCTCTTTGTTCATCTTAAAAAAAGTCAACAGCTTCTCGTTTTTTGGATCTTTCTATTCCTTGTTCTATTCCAAATGATCGGAGAGAAATACGGTATCCCCTATCTTTTCCTTGCACCGGAATATTTAGGAGATCTCAGTATTTGGAGCTATGCCATCTTTGGTTTTGCCTTAGGAGGTTTTGTTATGGCCTTCAATATCGCAAGTTATATCATGAACGGTTTCCGATTTCCCTTCTTGGCAACCTTGGCAAAACCTTTTCTCAAATATTGTATCAACAATTCTTTCATTCCACTCCTGTATATAAGCTGTTTTGTGATTCTCTCGGCCAATTTCCTTTTGAAGAACGAAGGATTTGCAAGGGAGGATGTAGTATTGCGAGAGCTAGGATTCCTAGGTGGATACTTCTTATTCATTACGCTCTCCTTGGGTTATTTCATGATGACCAATAAAGATTTTGAAAAGCTTTTTGGAAAAGAGTTGGGGCATGTTCTAAGCTCAGATAGCAAGAATGGTGGTCCTGCAAAGATCCTTTTGCAAAAAGATTCTAAGGAGTGGTATGAAAAGCAAATGTTTGACAAGGCTTGGCGAGTAGATACCTACATAGGATCCTACTTCCAATTCAAGCTGACCCGCTCCTATCACCATTATGATAGAAGCATGCTTACTCAAGTTTTTAGACAAAATCATATCAATGCTTCATTTTTTGAGATACTGGTGATCATTTCCATTTTGTTACTAGGAATTTTTAGAGAAAACCAGCTTTTCATTATTCCAGCAGCTGCTACTTTCTTCCTTTTGCTCACCATGATCCTAATGGCTGTATCAGCTCTTAGAAGCTGGATCAGAGGCTGGACGGTAGTTGTCTTGGTTGGGATCTTCCTACTCTTGAACTATGCAACTAAGCATGAGAATTTTTACTACTACAATCATCTTTACGGATTGGATTACAGCTCAACTGTAAAATATCCTCCATTGGAAGATGATGATACAGAAGCATTGAAGAAAATTGAGAATGATCTCAATGAGCATCAAGAATTACTCACAAAGTGGAGCGCAAAAAACTTCAATGAGAAAAAGAAGCCTAAGGCAATATTTATTGCCTGTAGCGGTGGGGGATCAAGAGCAGCGCTATGGTCTTTCTTAAGTCTTCAACACCTGGACAGCTTAACCAAGGGAAAGCTGATGGATCATTCAGTAATGATCACTGGTTCTTCAGGAGGAATGATCGGAGCAAGTTACTACAGAGAATTATGCCTAAGAGGATTGAAAGGTGAATCCATAGACCCCTATTCAGAAGAATATAGATGGGATATGTCCAAAGATCTTCTCAATCCAGTAGTTTTCAATCTAGCGATCAATGACATCTTTATCAGAACCAAAAGATTCGAGTACGATGGAGAGCGTTATTGGCAAGATCGAGGATATATATTTGAAGAAACCCTCAATAGTTATTCCAGGGGACTCATGGATCAGAGAATGGGAGACTATGCAGCTGATGAGATGAATGCACTAGTTCCTTTCATGATCTTCTCCCCTTCTATAATGAATGACAGTAGAAGAATGCTAGTTTCTAATATGCCTTTGTCTTTTATGACCAATAGGCCCCTGGTGCAGAACAACCGAGAAGAGAATGTCGAGTTCAAATCATTGTTCAAAGAAAATAAAACGGATAGTGTAAGATTTTTGAGTGTTCTAAGGATGAACGCCACCTTCCCATACATCATGCCTTTGGTAAATATGCCAACAGAACCTGGAATTGAAGTATTTGACTCAGGTTTAAGAGATAATTATGGGATCAAAACCAGTACTAGTTACATTTTCCATTTAAGGAAATGGCTGAAGGAAAATACATCTGGGATTATCATTTTACAGTTGAGGAATGGAAGATTAGATCGAGAAAATCAAAAGATAGAAAGCAGAGGCATTGCAGAAAATTTAGGCTCGCCTCTAGGTAGTTTGTATGGAAATTTCTTTCAAGTCCAAGACTTCAATAATGATGAGCTTATCGATTATACCAAAGAATGGTATGAGGGTCCAGTTGACTTGGTAAGCTTTGAATTGCATCGAGATGAAAAGCAAAAGATATCCTTGAGTTGGCACCTCACTTCCAGGGAGAAGGAACTGATATTAGTTTCCCTATTTACCAACCACAATCAAAAGGAAGCTGCGAAGCTCCAAAAGCTACTGGAATAAGTAGAAAGGCCATTCATATAGCTAGTCAACCGTTCAAGTATTCGTCCATATTCTAGGCAACGAATACTGATAGGATCTGTCTATCTATTATGGAATTGACATCTATCAAACGGTTTTCGCTTTATCTCTTGCTCTTCTTGTTCATTCTTTCTTGTGAAGAAGATGATGATCAGGAATTCTTTGCTCCAACAGCTGTCAACATTGCTCAAATTGATGATACGCTCATTCTCAACCCAAGTGGTTACTCTCCATTGAGTGCGAGGCTGATCAGAAACTATCCTGTAGCCGTTAATCTTGAAATTTGGATCAAGGACATCAATTCCGGCGCCTTTGAACTATTGAAACGATACAGTCGATATGAAAGAAGATTTGACATACCCATTTTAGGATTGTTCCCGAATCATAAAAACATACTTAAAATTAGCGCCATTAATGCTCAACAGAAAGTAGTGACGGAAGAAGACTTTGAGATAGAGACTTCTCCTCTTCCTATTGGGATGCCAGAGATCATAATCAAAAAAGATCTAGGAAATCTAAAGAGCAGTGGAATGAATCTTTTGAGCTATTGGGGAATCAGAAACCCTCAAATGCCATTGATATTTGATGAAGACGGAAGGATCCGCTGGTATTTAGACTATAGAAATCACCCAGAACTTGCCAGTCTTAGTTATGACAATGGCTTGGAGCGGCTATATAATGGGAACTTCTATTTCGGCGATAAATCATCCGATAAGATCTATGAAGTCGACATGTATGGTGAAGTCATCAATAGCTGGTTTTTGCCAGGGCATGAATTTCATCACAATGTAAGTGAAAGATCCAATGGCAACTTTTTAGTAACTACTACTAAGATTGGAGACACACATGACAATGGAATTGCAGTTGTTGAAGATTGGGTGATAGAAATTGCAAGGTCAAATGGTATGATCATTAGGGAATGGGACCTCAAAGAGTCATTGGATGAATACCGGACTTCATGGAGAGATGATCTTGTAAATCCACCAATAGATTGGTTTCATGGAAATGCAGTTATTGAAGGGAAAGACCAAAATAGCATGATCGCTTCTGGAAGAACTCAAGGAATCGTAAAGTTCAATATGAGCAATCAACCATTGTGGATTTTAAGTACTCACAATGGCTGGGGAGTGAACAGAGATAGTGTAGACTTGAACCAATTCTTATTACAACCATTAGATGCGGCATCTACTCCAATACTAGATACAAACGTTTTGAATGGGCATACCAATCATCCTGATTTTGAATGGGCATGGTACCCTCATGCTCCAGAATACTTGCCTAATGGAGATCTATTGATCTTTGATAATGGTGACAATAGAAATTATAGTCCTAGTCAAGAATATAGTAGAGCTGTCATTTTTAGAATTGACGAACAAAATCGAACCATACAGCAGATCTGGACCTATGGCAAATCAAGAGGCAAAGAAACTTATGGCCAGTATGTTTCTGATGTAGATTATTTGGCCGACAAAGACAACATATTATTTAGTCCAGGATTTGGTACCGAAAATGATGGTAAGATTGGAGGAAGAATTGTAGAAATAGATTACACTTCGAAACAAGTAGTATTTGAAGCAATTATCAATAACCCTCCTGGTTCGTTTGTTTGTTTCCATAGAGCAGAACGACTGTCATTGTATCCCTGATTTAAGCTTCAATTGGGTAATTTGGTAGAATGAAAAAGCTTCTATTCTCCATCATTCTATCTATCTTCTCTATTCTATGTGTGGCTCAAAATAGTTTGGACCGAGAAAAGCTCGTCGATTCATTATCTAGAGATTATCGATTTGATAAGGTCATTGAGCTTCTTCAGAATGCAGAGGACCTCAATGGGAAGGAAAAACTACTATTGGCTCAGGCTCAATATAGGACGGGGAAATTCTTCGATGCTTTGGAAAGCTACCAAGATCTCTACGCAAAAGACAGCAGTTATTCTTTCCTTTTGCAGCAAGCTAGGATCTATGATAAACTGTCCCAAAAAGACACTGCTTTGTACCTCTACTATGAATTGGCGGAAAGTGTTGGTGACAATGCTTATTACTGGAAAATAGCGGCTGCCTCAGCTGAAAAACTTGGAAGGATGGACATTGCCTTGAAATGCTATTTTCAATCCTATGAGCTTGATCAAAATGATGTAGAGACGGTATACGAATATACAGGCTTGTTGATCAAGTTAGAATCCTATAAAAATGCAGATTCAATTCTTCAAAAGGCAATACTTTCCTATCCTAGATCCATTCCTTTGAAGAGACAGCGCCTTGTGACCCTCTATCGACTGAAAAAATATGATCTAGTGGTAGATCTTTCTGAAGAATTATTCTCTTTGAACGACAGTAATCTATTGAATCAGAAGATTGCTGGACTTGCAAATTATCATTCCAAAGAATACAACAGAAGTATTGCTCTTTTAGAGAATGTAATTGAGGTAGATAAAGAATCTGATTTTCTTCACTATTACCTCGGACTAGCCTACAGGGAATCAGGTGATGCTGAGAAAGCAAGCTATTATTTAGAACGGTCCATTGACCTAGCAGTTTCAGACAATTTACCCAATTACTACACTCAGCTTGCAGTGAGCTATGAGGAAGCTGGCCAGACTTCAAAGGCAATACAGGCCTATCAGATCGCCTATAAGAAGACCAAGGATAAGGTTTTGCTTTATCACCTAGCCAGGAACTATGATATTCTGTACAAGGACAAAAAAGTAGCCATGAGTTATTATCAGAAATATCTTGACGAAAAGGATACGGCCAATGAGTACCTGATGAACTATTCCAAGCATCGTATTCAGGAGTTGAAAGCTGCAGTACATTTTGAGAAAGACACCCTCTAAGTATTTCCTTTTTGTTCGAGGGCTGTGATCATCATTTGTTAATTTTGAGCCCTATTCATTCAATGCTTTTTCTCTATGCTTTGCATCAATCACATCTCAACTGATCCCTACTTTAACATTGCCACTGATGAATACATCTTCAAGCATATTAAGGAGGATTGCTTCATGCTTTGGAGAAATGACAATGCAATAATTGTTGGTAAGCATCAAAATACCCTTGCAGAGATCAATGTAGAATACGTCAAGGAGAAAGGAATCAAAGTAGTCAGGAGATTATCTGGTGGAGGGGCGGTCTATCACGATCTGGGAAATCTGAATTTTAGTTTTACCAAGACGGGAGAGAATACAGAGATGGTCGACTTTGAAAAATATACCCTTCCGATAATTGAAGTGCTTCAGAAACTAGGGGTTGATGCAAAATTTGAAGGAAGAAATGATCTGACGATCGGAGGTAAGAAATTCTCTGGAAATGCTGAACACGTTTTCAAGAACAAGGTACTTCACCACGGCACCATTTTGTATTCATCAGAGATGAAAGACGTAAGTGGAGCTTTGAAGATCAACCCATTGAAATACAAGGACAGAGCAGTAAAATCTATCCCTAAGAGAGTTACCAATGTAAGTGAGCACCTTAAGGACCCACTGAGTCTTGAAGATTTTACCCAACTGATCATGGATCATATCTTGGCAACTCATTCCGATGCAAGAATGTATGAATTCACCGATGAGGACCTAGCAAATATTCAAAAGATCAGGGATGAGAAATACTCAAAATGGGAATGGAACTTTGGTCATTCACCCAAATACAATTTTCAGCAAGGAGTCAGAACAAAGGGTGGCACCTTAGAAATGAACCTCTCGGTTGACAAAGGAATCATTAAGGCTGCGAAGATCTACGGCGACTTCTTTGGAACAAAGGACATTGAAGAGTTTGAAGAATTGCTCATTGGCTCTAAACATGAGGAAAATGCCATTCGTGAAAAATTAAAAGGGGTGGAAATTAGCGCCTATTTTCACAATTTAGATCAAGAAGACCTTATCTCCGCCCTCTTCTAGGAAAAGCATAGATAAAAAGATTACTCTTCTTTAATTTTTAGATCAATTAGCAGTGATTTCATCTGCGATTCACTATCTTAGTTGAACCAACTAATATCTACAGCATGGAATTAAAGAAGATCGACAATACCAACATCTATGAATTTGAGATAAGTGGAAAGATCACAGAAGAAGAATTAGATAATCTTTATCTCGCTTTTACACAATTCAAAGAGAACAATGAGAAGGTAAATCTACTGGGCAAAATAGATCAAATTCCATCATTTGATGTATTTCAAAACCTCAGCAAGATTGTAAAGATGAAATTGGCTTCGCTTAAGGTGATCCATAAGTACGCCATACTTACCGACCGCGAATTAATTGAAAATCTTGCCCCAATAGGAAACTTCTTTAGTCCTTCCATTCAAGTAAAAACTTTTGAAAGCGACGAAAGAGAGGATGCGATCAATTGGCTCAATGAGAAGAATGTAAATGAATATGATCCTGATGAATACTTGACAGGTATCGATATTAAAAAAATAGATGCCTCTACCTATGAGATCGATATAGCAGGAAGTGAGATAGACCATGCTTCCATGGCAGCCCTCCATCAAATATTGGATCAACATCCTGAAGGCGAAAACATTAAACTACTAATGAAGCTTTCGAGATTCCCTTCTATTGATAGCTTCAGCACCTTGATTGAAGGAATTAAACTCGACTTCCGTTTTTTTGGAAGGCTATCAAAATATGCTATTGTCTCTGATCTAAAATGGATTGAAGGCTATTCAAAAATTGGAGATTATATGACTCCAGGAATTGAGGTAAAAGCTTTTAGCACCGATGAACTTTCAGAGGCAAGAGAATGGTTAGGAAAAGATGATTGAGTTTAATTATCATTTCGGACTATTTTCCTTTTAACTCAATTTATATACAACTTTCCTGAAAATGTATAATTGGTCTTGACTGCCAATGAATTAGCTTTGAAGAAACTTTCAAAGAAGAAAAAATGTCAAATGTTCTAATTACAGGCTCCACTGGAATGATCGGAAAGGGAGTTTTGATCGAGTGCATTGAAGATCCCAGTATTCAAAAGGTCACTTTGATCAATCGATCTCCCATTGATATTAAGCATCCAAAAATTCATGAGATCCTTCTTAAGGATTTCCAAGAACTGGACACTATTAAAAAAGATCTAGGGGGCATTGACGCTTGCTTCCACATTATGGGAGTATCTGCTATTGGATTGAGTGAAGAATCTTATTCAAAACTCACCTATGATATTACTGCCAAGCTTGCTGACATTATGTATGAAATCAACCCAGAAATGACCTTTATTTATGTTTCTGGAACAGGAACAGACAGTAGTGAAAAAGGGAGCATTATGTGGGCCAGGGTTAAGGGAAGAGCTGAAAATCATGTCCTAAAGAAAGGATTTAATAAAGCACTCATGTTCCGACCTGGTGCTATTATTCCAGAGAAAGGAACTAGATCAAAAGTTAGAGCATATCGAATCATTTATGCTCTCATTAGGCCTTTCTTCCCCCTCATGAAAAAATCAAACAAGATCACGACTACCACCAAAATAGGACGTGCAATGATTCATAGTTTAAGTGAAAAGTTGGAAGAAGTCTACTTTGAAAATCCAGAGATCAATCTCTTAGCCGAAGAAAGATCCTCAAGCTGAAAATGTATACAAGCTTTTTGAAAATGTATACTTTATAGAAATATAATCACCAGACATTTGCACTGATAATCAAATCAATATGAGCGAATTATTCAGAATAGAATCCATTGGTCAAATACATGAGTTCTTAGGATTAGACAAACCCAAGCATCCATTGGTATCTGTTGTTTATCCGCACAGACAAGAACCTAAAAAGAAAATAAGTGGGATGAAGATTGTTTCAGAGCTGTACAGCATTAGTTTCAAATCTGGAATTGAAGGAACCCTGAATTATGGCAGAACCACTTATGATTTTGAAGAGGGAACCATGGTTTATATTGCTCCTGGTCAAGTAATCGAATACGAAGGAAACGACCCAATTGAATTAGAGAATGATAGCTGGATGCTTGTTTTTCATCCAGATTTGATCAGAAAGGCCGAATTGGGCAAAAAGATTGGTCAATACTCCTTTTTCAATTACGATTCGAACGAAGCATTGCATATTTCCGACAAAGAGAAGAAGTCTATGGAGGAAATCATTGGTAAGATCCAAGATGAGTACGATCAAAACATTGACCGGCACAGTCAAGAATTGATCGTTGCTAACATCAAGCTTCTACTTGATTACAGTTTGAGATTCTTCGATAGACAGTTTTACACCAGAACCAACATTCACCAAGACATGGTAAGTGTATTTGAAAGAAAGCTCAAAGATTACTTTACATCTGACCTATTGGCTCAAAATGGTATTCCGACCGTCAGCTATTTTGGAAAAGAAATGGGTTATTCTCCTTACTACCTCAGTGATCTTCTTAAGAAAGAAACGGGAAAGAATATTCGTGATCACATTCATCATGAACTCATAGAACAGGCAAAAAATCAATTGTTGAACTCCAACAAGTCAATCAGCGAGATTGCTTATGATTTGGGATTTGAATACCCTCAACATCTGAGTAAGATCTTTAAGAACAAGACCGGCTTTAGCCCAGGTCAATATAGAAATTCAATCAACTAAAAATGAAAAAGGTAATTCTAGTAACCGGTGCTTCAAGCGGCATTGGAAAAGCAACAGCACAAAAATTAATTGGCGAAGGACATATTGTATATGGCGCTGCCAGAAGGATCGACAAGATGAAAGATCTTGAAGAAGCTGGTGGACATGCTATTCAATTAGATGTAACCAGTGATTCAGATATCTCAACAGGAATCAAAAAGATCATAGAAGAACAAGGAAGAATAGATGTTTTGGTCAATAATGCGGGCTATGCGGTTTATGGTCCAGTTGAAAATGTAAGCATAGAAGATGCAAGACGTCAGTTTGATGTAAACATCTTTGGATTAGCAAGAATTACTCAAGAGGTGATTCCATTCATGAGGCAGCAAAAATCAGGCAAGATCATCAACATATCTTCTGTAGGTGGAAAGATATACACCCCTTTTGGAGCCTGGTATCACGCAACAAAACATGCTTTAGAAGGTTGGAGCGATTGCTTAAGACTTGAATTGAAAGACTTTGGTATTGATGTAGTGATCATTGAACCAGGAATTATCAAAACTGAGTTTGGGGATGTGATGTATGAACCAATGATGGAAAGAGCAAAGAGCGGCCCATATTCAGAAACTACCAAGCTACTTGCAGAGGCTACTAAGAGTTCATACGACAAACCAGGGCAGTCTTCTCCTCCATCTGTCATAGCAGAAACCATTTCTAAAGCCATCAAAGCAGAGAAACCAAAAACAAGGTATGCTGCAGGAAAACTAGCCAAACCATTGTTATTTATGCGCAAATGGATCAGTGATAGAGCATTTGATAAACTATTGATGAGACAGATCAACTCACTAAGAAAATGAAACTTTTAAAAATGGCAGGTCTAATTATTGGATCAGTAGTCGCACTGCTCATCCTTGCTACGGTATTGGTATTGAATTTAGCTCCACAATTTGGTAAAACGTATTCCAAAGAGCAACAAAAAACCTTTGAAGAGCTATCGAATTTTGAAGATGGAAAATTCAAGAACATCAGTTATACTTCAATGGATCTTGAGTTTTCAAAGGTTATAAAAGAAACTTTCAAAAAAGATCCTAGTCGCAGACCATCTTCAGATATTTTACCGAATAGCTTGGATTCATTGGAGATCGTTCAAAGAAGTGGCAATGGCACTTACATTAGTTGGTTAGGCCATTCTGCTTTCCTCTTGGAAATAGATGGTAAAAAGATCTTGATAGACCCTATGTTGGGAGATGTTCCTGCTCCATTTTCCTTTGCAGGACCATCTCGTTATTCTTCAGAATTGGCCATTGAGATCGAGAAACTACCAGAAATCGATATTCTTATCATTTCCCATGATCATTATGATCATCTGGATCATGGCTCTATTTTAAAGTTGAAGGACAAAGTAGAGTTGTTCCTTGTGCCTTTGGGAGTAGGGAGACATTTAGAATATTGGGGCGTACAAAAGAACAAGATCCATGAAATGAACTGGTGGGATCAGAAAGAAGTAGCAGGCATAGAGTTGGTCTTTACTCCGGCAAGGCATTTTTCTGGAAGGGGAATATTGGACAGGAACAAAACACTTTGGGGCTCCTGGGTGATCAATGGAAAGAATCAAAAGATCTATTTCAGTGGTGATGGAGGTTATGATACACACTTCAAAGAAATCGGCGAAAAGTATGGACCATTTGATCTAGCATTGATGGAATGTGGCCAATACAATGAGCAATGGGGGGAGATCCATATGATGCCGGAAGAGACTGCAATTGCTGCTAAAGATGTAAGATCTCAGGTCTTCATGCCCATACATTGGGGATCCTTTACCTTGGCTTATCATTCATGGACCGACCCAGTTGTGAGAGCTTCTAGAAAAGCTCAAGAAATCGGCATCCAGATCACCACTCCATTCCTTGGAGAAACCATCCACTTAGAATCGGGTAGCTACCCTCAGAAGAATTGGTGGGAGGACTATTGAGAATAATTAATCGAATACTTATTTTTAAATTGTTCCTCTTATAATCTAACCAAATGAGTAGATTGAAGCCGATATTACTTTCATTTATCTTATTACTGTCTAGCGTTTCTCTAAAAGCCCAAGATAATGTACCTGATGGATGGATTAAGGCAGGTTCAACTCCAAAAGCATATGAAGTTGGAATAGATGAAAAAGTAAAATTTAGAAAGAATCAATCTGCATATATTAAATCCAATAGTAGTTCTGGTTTTGGCACATTGATGCAAAAATTCGTTGCCAGAGAATATTTAGGAGAGAAGATAAGATTGACTGGATACATTAAAACAGAAGATGTAAAAAAATGGGCTGGAATTTGGCTAAGGGTAGATGCAAAGGATGGGAAAAAAACTCTTTCGTTTGATAACATGCAAGACCGACCTATTAAAGGAACAACAGATTGGGCCGCTTACCAAATTGTTTTAGAAGTCCCCAAAGGAAGTGGATGGATAAGTTATGGTGCTTTGCTCAATGGGAATGGTAAACTTTGGGTAGATGAGCTAAGTATTGAAATTGTAGATTCTAGTGTAAAGAGCACTGAGATAATTCACCAACGTCCTTACAATACTGATTTTGAGTTTTAACAATTAACTCAATCACAGTCAGTGTTTTTCTTAATACTGTATCTTTAAGGCTATCAATCGAATAGCATGTTGGTTTCTAGTGGAATCAGTTTTGAAAATATGATTCAGCGGTAAGCAGATCGTAAATCAATACCCTTCTTGCACCCAAGCTTTGAAATTGATCTAAAAGAGATGTTGGATGAAAATACTTTCCAGCACCTCTTCAACCAAAAGGTTTTATATTGCTTTAGCTATGAAATTCAGAGAGATCACAACGGATCGAATGTTCTTGAGAGAGATCACTCCAGCAGTCTTGCAATACTTGCATGAGGAAGCTCCTGAATCCGAGTTAATGGAGATCTTGGGAATCCAAACTGATGAAGATCTCATCAAGGAGAAGAAACGGTACAAGAATGGACGTTGGACATTCAACAAGCACTTTAGCTACTTCCAAATGATACTTCAAAATGAAGATCGGATAATTGGATGGTGTGGATATCATACTTGGTACCTTGACCATAATAGAGCAGAATTGGGCTATGAACTATATGATGAAAAGGATAGAGAAAAGGGCTTGATGTCTGAAGCAATTATTCCAATAATCGATTTTGGATTTGAAAATTTGAACCTTCACAGGATTGAAGCTTTAGTTGGACCAAGCAATTCAGCTTCATTGAAGATCTTAAATCGTTTGGGTTTTAAAAAAGAAGGTCATCTAAAAGAACATTATAAGCGAAATGGAAAATGGGAAGACTCTTTAGTTTACGCTTTATTCAGATAAAATGCAGGGATTACCAATTGAAACAGAAAGATTGATCTTGCGAGAGATCATGGATGAAGATGCCGATGGATTGTTCCTCTTGGATTCAGACCCAAGAGTACACGAATTTTTAGGCAAGAATCCATTAAAAGAAAAAGAAGAAGTCTATGGTAGATTGAAATATATCAAAGACCAATACAAGAACTTCGGGATGGGCAGACTGGCAATGATCGAAAAGTCGACTGGCGATTTCATGGGTTGGACTGGAATAAAAATGGAGCCCATAGAGACCAACGGCTACAAAGACTACTATGACCTTGGATACAGGATGATCCCAAAGTTTTGGGGAAAAGGCTATGCAACGGAAAGTGCAATTGCTTCTGTTCGATATGGATTTGAAGTCCTAGGTTTGAAAAAAATCAATGGAGCTGCCCATTATCAAAACATAGGATCTAATAAGGTTTTGATGAACTCAGGTTTGAAATTTGTAGAAGACTTTATCTATGATGGAGCAAAGCACAATTGGTACGAATTAAATTTTAAGGATTGGAAGCATGAGAATACATAATGCGATCTATGGGGCCTTGATAGTGGCCATATCTACTCTTATGGCCTGTAGGATCAGTGTTCAGAAATCCTATACGAAAGGGAACATTGCCCAAAGCGAAGTCAATCATGAAATACCGATCATCACCTCCAATAATCTGATCATTGTTCCATTGGAGATCAATGGCAAAGAGTATAATTTCCTATTTGATACGGGAGCACCAACAAGTATCTCCTTTGAAATCCAAGAAGAATTTGATTTTAAGAAAGTCAGTCAAGGAACCATTAGAGATACAGATCGCAACAAGAGGAAAGTGAATTATGTGAGAGTAGATCAAATGCGAATGGGAGGACTTGACTTTGAAAATTTCACCGCCTTTGTAGCAGACTTTGACGCCAATGCAGTGCTTGCTTGTCTTGATATTGACGGCATTGTTGGTTCGAATATGATGTACAAGTACAATTGGTTGATCGATAGAAAAGAAAAGAAGATGCTGGTGACAAACAATGCCCTAACCTACAACAAGGATGAGGATTTTATCATCCCCTTCAAAGCTGACCAGCAATACAACATGAAAATAGTTGCAAAAATCGGTAGGGCTTCTGTTACCAATATTTCTGTTGACTACGGCTCCAATGGAAGTCTTACTTTGCCCACCAATGCTTATCACAAAGTTAAAAATGCTGGAATCATTGATTCAGCCTATACTTTAATTGGAAGTCAACAGAGTGGACTATTTGGAAAAGCCCTGGAATTCAAGAGGGAACTAGGGAGTACTGACTCATTACTTTTGGGAGATCTGGAATTGCCAACCGTTGGAGTGAAGCAAGGAAATTCTGCCTTGCTGGGCACCAAAATCCTCTTCAATTATAAAGTTGGTTTGGATTGGCAGAATAGACGAGTGATCCTTCAGTCCTATGAAGAACAAAAGTTTAGTCTGGAAACCTTTGGAATAATATTCGGAAAAGATAGCGAAGGAAAGCTGATTCAACTTGCTTGCGTTGAAAATGGGGATGCTTACCAAAAAGGATTGCGGAATGGTTATAGAATTATTGAAATAAATGACCTAAACACCGAAGGTGAAAGTGGATTCTGCCAATTTATTGAGCTAGTAAACCAATCACCAAAATATCTAAAGATCACTTATTTGGATTCAACCAAGCAAGAAATTGAAGTAGAGATCGATAAATTCAATTACAAGCCTTAAAATGGAAGAATCAATAACTACCTGCCCACTTACTAACATCATCATTCTTTACGGTATCATTAGCGTTCTAGTAGCTTTGCTATTGCGATTCCTTAAACCGAAGTCTCCAAATTGGATCTATGGATATAGAAGCCGACGGTCAATGGCAAGCCAGGAGGCATGGGATCATGCACAACAATTTGCTTCTAAGCTAAGCCTCCAATATGGATTGGCAAGCATGGCTTTTTCTAGCATAGGATTCATTTGGCATACTCCAGAAAACTGGGGAATAGGTATTGGTCTAATCTGGATCGTAGGAGTTTCAATTCTGCTCATCTACAAAGTTGAAAGCGAGTTAAAAAGAAAATTTGGCTCGAATTAAATCATACACATGAATTTCATCAAGCGCTTAGCAACGGTAAGGATCCTCTTAACATTCTTCCTTTTTTTCAATTTACAGACCTCCTATGCTCAAGAAAATGGGCTCAACAAAGCAAAAATGGATAGTTTATTCATTCTCATCGATGAAGGGGATCGAGGAATGGGGAGTATCTCTATCTTTTCTCAGGGACAAGAAGTCTATTCGAAGAGTATTGGATATGCGGATGTAGAAAAAGAACTCAAAGCAGATCATTCCACTTTGTACCGAATTGGGTCAATTTCCAAGATGTTTACGGCCTCCATTTGTATGAAAATGGTTGAAGAGAAGAAGCTTTCTTTGAATTCTAAGCTATCCAAATACTTTCCTGATGTTCAAAACGCAAAAAAGATCAGCATTGAATTGATGCTAAAGCACCGAAGTGGTATTTTCAATATTACCAACTCTGATGACTATTTTGACTGGATGGAAAATGAGATCAGCAAGGAAGAGATGCTAAAAAAAATCGCAAGTAAAGAGCCTTCATTTGAGCCAGACAAAAAAGCAGGATATTCCAATTCCAATTATATCCTATTGACCTATATACTGGAAGAAGTTGGAGGAATGCCTTTTCCAGAGCTTGTACAAGAGTACGTCTGCAAACCTTGTGGCCTTGAGCTTAGCAAGTATGGTGATCCAATCAATACATCTAAAAATGAAGCGCAATCTTATGAGTATGCAAATCAATGGAAGCAATCGACTGAAACGCACCCTTCTGTTCCTCTTGGGGCTGGAGGAATTGTATCTACCCCGACCGAACTAAATCAATTCTTGAATTGTCTATTCCAAGGAAAAATTGTTTCCTCTGAAAACGTTGAGCTGATGATGCAAGTGGAAAATAATTTTGGAATTGGAATGTTCACCGTACCCTTCTACGATAAGAAAGCTTATGGGCATACTGGAGGTGTAGATGGCTTTGTATCCAATGCTTTTTACTTTCCTGACGATTCTGTTTCCATTGCCTATACCTCTAATGGAACAAGAACCCCAGTAAATAACATCATGCTTGGTGCTTTGAGTATTTATTATAACAAAGATTATACACTACCTGAGTATAAAGAGTCAGTGGTGATTGATGCAAAAGAACTGGATCAATATTTGGGAGTATACTCTTCCCCCACTTTTCCATTAAAAATTACCATCAGTAGAGAAGAAAATGTGCTCTATGCCCAAGCAACATCACAACCAAAGTTTATCCTAGAAGCACTAGGAAATCACGAGTTTCAATATGAAACTGCCGCATTAAAAATGACTTTTCAACCGGAAAACAATGTGATGATCTTCAAACAGATGGGCTTCAGCTATGAATTGAAAAAGGAATAGAATAGTATTTGGACTTTTTCAGAAAGTTTATTGTATTCCGTATCTTCAAATTTGAAGTATGATTGAAAGTCAGATCATAGAATTCAAAGGGCTTCCTTTATTTCAAAGAGCCAAGTTCTCTCCACCAGAACTCATGCAAGGAGAGATAAAAGACTTTGCCTGCTTCTTTTACATGGTAAAAGGTGCCATGGCGAGTTTTGACAGTCGAGGACTACATAAGATTGGTAAAAAAGAAGCCATCATGAAGAGTTGTGGCAACTACATTCAAAACTATCTCTCAGAAGATAATTCAGAAGAATGCGAAGCAATAGCCATTTACTTGTATCCTGATCTACTAAAAGAGATCTACAAAGATCAAGTGCCGGAATTCATAAGCAATTCTGAAGTTCAAGCTCCCAAAAAATTCATTGGCAATCAGCTCATTGAGCAGTACATGAATGGGCTTTCCATTTTCTTTGAAGAAATGGAGGAAGTGGATGAGGAATTGGGTGTACTAAAGCTAAAAGAATTGATCATGATCCTTCTTCGGTCAGAACAGTATTTAGACATTCAAAAATTTCTTTCAGAGATCTTTTCGCCGGTCAATCTGAAGTTAAAAGAAGCTATTCAAAACAACCTTTTCAATCCACTGGATATCAAACAACTAGCATTTCTTTGCAACATGAGTCTTTCTACTTTCAAAAGGGAATTCAAAAAGGTTTTTGACGATACTCCGGCGCACTACATTAAAGTGAAAAGATTGGAAAGAGCTGCATCAGAATTGCTATGCTCAGAAGAGAGCATCTCTTCAATAGCTTATGATTCAGGCTTTCAAGATGTTTCTACCTTCTCAAGCATCTTCAAAGATCAATATGGGTCTTCACCAAGAGAATATCGATCAAAACTAGCTGAACCTTCCTAGAAAAAGATTGAACGTTTAGAGAAAATCCTCTAGATCAAGTGGATAGACCTTTGTTTCATCAATTCAAAATAAAAAAGATGAAACAGATCATTCTATCACTAATTGCATTATTAACTCTAAATTTTTCAATCATGGCACAAAAAGGATTTGAACTTAAAAAAGAAATTATCATCGATGTTTCCTCTGAAGAACTTTGGGAAATGGTTGGACCAGGCTTCGTAGACGTCTACAAATGGTCATCCAATGTTGATCACGCATCTGGAAGTGGAAAACCAGAATTCGAAGGTGCAGTGTGCAGCCAAAGGTCTTGTGATGTAAATGTAAAAGGTTTTAACAAGATCAGTGAACGACTCACCAACTACGATCAAGAACAAATGACCCTTGCATATGCAGTTGAAGAGGGAATGCCAGGATTCGTAACCAAAGCAGAAAATCAGTGGACCGTAATTCCAATTGATGCTTCTCACTCTAAACTTGTCATGGCAGCGGCATTTGAAAGCAAAGGAATCATGGGTGCATTGACCAAGGGCATGATGAAAAAGAAGATGTCCGAAACCTTGGACACCGTACTTCAGGATGCAAAGATCTATGCTGAAACTGGACAAATATCACCAGCTAAGAGAGAACGCATTGAAGAGATCAAAAGGAAGCAAAAGATAGCTGCCTAATCTTCCTAAAAAGACAATTTGAAATGGATTGTCTTTTTTAATTAGACTATTCATCGTAATATTGCAATGTAATTATGGGAATAACTAAAACAGATCTATTTACAGAACGTCAGAATCAACTGGCCACTGTTGCAAAAGGCTTGGCACATCCTGCAAGAATTGCCATCATTGACCATTTGTTGCAGAGTAAATCATGCATTAATAGTGACCTTGTTGGTGAGTTGGGTTTAGCTCAAGCTACCATTAGTCAGCACCTACGAGAACTCAAGGAATTGGGAATTATCAAAGGAACTGTTGAAGGAGTGAGCATGTGCTATTGCATTGATCATGAACGATGGTTGGCCATTAAAAAAGATTTCACTCTCTTTTTTGAGAGCTTTCAAATGGACTCAGACCCAAACTGTTGCTAGATCAACATAAAATATTAGAAAATGAGATTATCAGAATTCAAAGACATCCTACAAGAGGTAGAAGAACTCAAGTTCAAAGTTGAAAATGGGGAGCAAGTACCTTCCCACTTTCATATCACAGAGGTAGGTAATGTAGATAAACACTTCATTGATTGTGGTGGAACCATAAGAAAGGAAAGCAAGATTAGTTTCCAATTGTATACTGCCAATGATTTTGATCATCGCCTGGAATCAGAGAAACTCTTATCGATCGTTGAGCTATCGGAAAAACAATTGCAGTTGCAGGATCATTCCATTGAGGTAGAATATCAAAACAACTCCATCGGAAAGTACGAATTGGAGTTTGATGGTGATGCCTTCATATTGAAAAACACACATACCGATTGCCTAGCAAAAGACAATTGTGGAATACCGGAAAAAAAGACCACAAGACCTCTCAGCTCATTGAATAAAGAGGCATGCTGTGGCCCAGAATCCAACTGTTGCTAGCATATGACTCCACTTATCGAAAGGATTAGCTCCCTGAGTATTGAAGAGAGCAGATTGGTTGTTCTTGATCAACTGACTGAATACTTGATCCAAAAATCAAATGCACTAGAAGCAATTCACCTCAATTTTATTTGTACTCACAATTCTAGAAGATCACAATTCGCTCAATTTTGGTCGGCTTTCTTTTGTGATCAATACAGTTTAGATGTAAAGAATTATTCAGGAGGCACTGAAGTAACTGCCTGTCATCCAAATGTGGTGCATTGTCTTAAGACACTAGGATTTGAACACCTACCTATTGATATAGGGCAAAAAAATCCTATTTACAAGTATGATCTTGGAGCTGAAAATGAGATTGAACTGTATTCCAAACTTCATACAGACGCTATTCAAAAGGGTTCTTCTTTCGCAGCTCTCATGTGTTGTTCTGAAGCAGGAGAAAGTTGTCCATTCGTGGCTGGAACTGAGATTCGACTTTCTCTCAACTACACCGATCCAAAATGGTCCGACCAAAGCAATGAAGCAGAACAAGCATATCTAGATTGTTGCTTTACAATAGCATCTGAAATGCAGTATGTCTACTCCAAATTCAATGAATTAAAGGATTGAAAAAACTAGGATTTCTCAATAAATATTTAACCCTTTGGATCTTTATAGCAATGGCCATAGGACTTGCTCTAGGACATTACTATCCCCCAATTGCCGGTAGAATCAATGCAATGAGTTCTGGGAGCACCAATATTCCCATTGCCATAGGGTTGATCTTGATGATGTATCCTCCCTTGGCAAAAGTCAATTATAGATTGCTTCCAAAGGTGATGAAAGACCTGAAAACCTTGTCAGTATCCATCTTTCTAAACTGGCTGATCGGTCCTATTCTCATGTTTGCATTAGCGATCCTATTTCTTAAAGATCATCCAGAATACATGATTGGTTTGATCTTGATTGGCTTAGCAAGATGTATTGCAATGGTATTGGTCTGGAATGATCTAGCAGATGGAAGTAAGGAATACGGAGCAGCATTGGTAGCATTGAACAGTATATTTCAAGTATTCGCCTACTCTTTCTATGCTTGGTTATTCATCAGCTTTATTCCGCCGATGATAGGTCTTGAGGGAAGTGCGATTCAAATATCCATCCAATCAATTGCAGAGAGCGTTGCTATCTACCTGGGAATTCCCTTCTTAGCAGGCCTTTTAAGTAGAGAGATCTTGCCAAGGATCAAAGGAAATAACTGGTATGAGGAAGTTTTTCTTCCTGCAATTGGATCCATCACCCTCATAGCATTGCTATTTACAATTGTCCTTATGTTTTCCTTAAAAGGAAATATGATCATTGAAATACCCAAGGATGTGGTGCTCATTGCCATTCCTCTTCTACTCTACTTCTCCATCATGTTCCTTCTTGGATTTTTACTAAGCATGTTTAGTGGCAATACTTATGATAAGACAGCTGCCATAGCATTTACTGCTGCAGGTAATAATTTCGAATTGGCAATTGCTGTTGCCATAGCAGTTTATGGGTTGAACTCAGGAGTGGCTTTCACTGCGGTTATTGGTCCACTTATAGAAGTGCCAGCATTGATCTTGTTAGTTCGATATTCCTTCTATCTCAAGAAGAAGTATTTTGATCAGTAAGACAATAGGTCTTCAATCATTCCTTGAAGTTTTTTCTTAGCAAGAAAACTTTCTTCGAGATTTGGACTAAAAGGAACTGGAGTGTCCATAGAACCCAACCTCTTCACTGGAGCATCTAAATACTCAAAGCAATTCTCAGCTATAGAAGAGGCGATCTCTCCACCTATTCCACCAAATTGCGTGTCTTCATGGAGCACCAATACTCTTCCACATTTCTTGGCCGAAGCGTAAATACTTTCCCAATCTATAGGAACTAGAGTTCTGAGATCAAGGACATCAGCGTTCAGATTCATTTCATCGACAATCTCTTTCGCCCAATGAACTCCCATTCCATAAGTAACAATGGAAATTTGCTCTCCTTCATTTACCAAAGCTGCCTTCCCAAAAGGTAGATTGTAATAAGCAGTAGGAACATTACTACTTAAGCTTCTATAAAGGGCTTTGTGCTCAAAAAACATGACTGGATTTGGATCTTCAAAAGCAGTAAGTAGCAATCCTTTCGCATCATAAGGATTGGATGGATAAGCTACTTTTAGGCCAGGTACATGCGTAAACCAAGCCTCGTTGCTCTGTGAATGAAATGGACCTGCAGCCACACCAGCTCCCGTTGGCATTCGAACAACCACATCTGCATTTTGCCCCCAACGATAATGTATCTTAGCTAGATTATTGACGATTTGATTGAAACCTTCTGAAACGAAGTCTGCAAATTGCATTTCCACCATCGACTTGTAGCCCTTGATAGATAGTCCCAATGCAGATCCCACTATTGCTGCTTCACAAAGAGGTGTATTCCTTACTCTTTCTTTACCATACTTGGCCAAAAAGCCTTCTGTTGCCTTGAAAACACCCCCATAATCAGCAATATCTTGTCCCATTAAGATCAATTGCTCATGCTTTTGCATTGCTTGATCCATCGCTTCCTGAACGGCATCGATCATTCGGATCTCTCTAGACTCCTCCCCTGCTTCTTGGGCTACAAAATCAAAAGGAGCATAAACATCTTCCAATTCTTCTTCTTCATTTGCAATGATCTCTTCCTCGGCATAGGCCTCCTTGAGTGAACTATCAATATCATTCTTTATTTCCTCTCTGATACTTGCATCCAACTCATCAGTAAGTAGAAAGAGATTTCTTAAAAAATGCTCAAAATTCACAACTGGATCCTTTTGTGCCCAATGATCCATTAACTCTTGAGGTACATACTTTGTACCAGATGCCTCCTCATGTCCTCTCATTCTGAAGGTCATGCATTCTAGAATAATTGGACGAGGATTTTCTCGAACCGACTGCGCTAATTCTTTAACAGTATGGTAAACCGCTAAAAGATCGTTTCCTTCTACTTGTCTTGCTTCAATGCCATAACCAATTCCTTTGTCAATAAATTGCTTGCATCTAAACTGTTCATTAGAAGGTGTACTTAAACCATAACCATTGTTCTCGATCACAAAAATCACAGGTAGATCCCAAACTGCTGCAACATTCAAAGACTCATGAAAGTCACCTTCTGATGCTCCTCCATCTCCTGTAAACACCAAACTACATTTCCCAGACCCTTGAAGTTTTTCAGCAAGTCCAATGCCATCAGCAACTCCCATTTGAGATCCAAGATGCGAGATCATACCGACAATATGATGCTCGTTGGATCCAAAATGAAAGGAACGATCTCTCCCCTTGGTAAATCCACTAGCTTTCCCTTGAAACTGAGTAAATAATTTTTTAAGCGGAATACCTCTCCCGGTAAATACACCCAAATTCCTATGCATTGGAAGAATGTATTCATCATTATTAAGTGCTTGTACAGCTCCAACTGAAACAGCTTCTTGTCCAATACCCGAAAACCATTTAGAGATCTTTCCTTGCCTTAATTGCAGCAACATCTTCTCCTCGATCATCCTCGGCTTGAGAATGGCCTTATAAAGATCGATCAATTCTTGATCTGTACTGTTCTTTCTGTCGTATTTAAACATTTTTAAGGCTGGATTCAAAAGGTTGTGGCGAGCAAAGATATCTGAAAATAGCTAACTTTGAATCCCCTAGAAAACATTTATCAACAGTAGGAATATGCAAGAAATTTTAATTGGAATTATAGGCCTTGCAGCAGTCTTCTTTCTTTACAAATCTATAAGAAAGTCAATGACTGATCACAACTGTGATGATTGCTCAATCGCAGAAGCAAAAAAGCGCAGTTAGATCTTACTGCTATTCATATTTACTTCACTTCAAATTAGCTCCTAAATAAGTTACCTTTGTCATCGTGCAAGCGGTCTTCAAAATCTATCGGGCTTTTTTCAGCAAAGTGCTGATAGCGCTTCTTCTCTTTACTATTTGCCGCATCCTTTTCTACGCATTCAACTATCGATATTTCAATGAACTGGATAGCACGCTTTGGCTAGGAGGCCTTAGATATGATTGGATGACCATTTCAATCCTCTACATGCCTTTTGCTTTGGCTTTTCTCTTCTTTCACAGGAAGCAATACATCGCAGAAGTCTTGTTTCAATTAAGTACCATACTTGCTGTACTTGCCAACACTTTGGATCTTGAGTATTTCAAGTTCACTTTCAAAAGAACCACGTCAGATCTCTTTACAACCAAAGGAATAGGATCTGATATTAGTTCTCTTGCTCCTCAATTTCTTACTGATTATTGGTATTTGCTACTCATTGCCATCCTCTTGATCTGGGGCACTTTTAAATTGTATAGTCTCAGCAGGAAAGAAGAACTTCCCAAACTAAAGTTCATTCCCTATCTCTTATTTGCTTTACCTACGGTATTCATTTGGGGAGTTGGGTTTCGAGGAGGTTTTCAATACAAGCCATTGTCGGTCATGCAAGCAAGCCAGTACACCAAGGCCGCAAACATTCCTTTAGTTGTCAACACTCCTTTTACTTTAATAAAGACCTTCAATAAAAAAGCCTTGGAACCTAAAAGATATTTTGATTCCAAAGAAGAATTAAACGCGCTTTTTAATCCTATCAGGGCTTATGAAACAGACACTGCCTCAATGGATTCACTGGGAAGGAAAGAGAATGTGGTGCTGTTTATTTTGGAAAGTTTTTCTAAAGAATACATTGGAGCCTTAAGTGGTAATGAGTCATACACGCCTTTTTTGGATAGTCTGATAGAGCACAGTCTCGTATTTGAAAATTCGTATGCAAATGGAAAGAAATCCATCGAAGCCCTACCAGCGATCCTCTCCTCCATTCCTTCCTTGATGAATAATTCCTATATCTCAGGAGAATTTGGGTCCAATAGGATCCAAAGTTTGGCCTCTGTTCTAAAAAAGCAAGGATATAGCAGTTCATTCTATCATGGAGGAGCCAACGGAACCATGGGATTTGATGCTTTCGCTAAGATCGCTGCTGTTGATGAATATGTTGGACTGAATGAGTATCCAAATGATCAGGATCACGATGGGAATTGGGGAATCTACGATGAACCTTTTTTGCAGTTCACATTGAGTGAACTGAACAAGAAGAAGGAGCCATTTCTAGCGAGCATATTTACCTTGTCTTCTCATCATCCCTATCCCATTCCAAAAGAATATAAAGGAAAATTCCCAAAGGGTGAGTTACCGATCTTGGAAAGCATTGCTTATGCTGATCATTCTCTGAAAAACTTTTTTTCAGCTGCTAGTAAGGAAGATTGGTTCGACAATACCCTCTTTATCTTTACTGCTGATCACACTGCACAAAACATGTCGGCAGAATACGGAAGTCGCGTGGGAATCTATTCCATCCCAATGATCTTCTATAAAAGGGATTCTGAACTGATAGGCCGAAATGAGAGACTGACTCAACAGGCTGATATATTCCCTTCTGTCATTGACTATCTTAACATTACAGACAGCCTTTTCGCCATTGGAAATTCTGTTTTTGATGAAGAAAGCAGCCCATTCGCAATTAATTTCATCAATGACACTTACCAATTAATTGAAGAGGATCTAATGCTAGAATTTGATGGTGAGCAGTCCATTGCTCTTTATAGATACAAGTTAGATCCAATTCTTGAAAACAATCTTGTTGAAGAAGATAGTCTGAATAGAAAGCAGATGGAAAGAAGAATCAAGGCCATTATTCAGCAATATCAAGAGGCCCTAATTAGCAATCGCTTAACGCCCTGATGGAAAAGAGAAAAATCCACTTTATTATCAACCCTATCTCAGGGATAAAGAAGAAGGTAAAAGTTGTTGATACACTGAAGAAGCAATTGGACTCCTCCTTTGATTATGGTATTGATTTCACTGAATTTGCAGAGCACGCTACTCAATTGACGAAAAATGCTGTAAAAGCTGGTGCCCAAGCAGTGATCGCGGTAGGCGGTGATGGCACTATCAACGAAGTTGCAAAAGGATTGATCGGAACGGAAGTTTACTTGGGAGTTATTCCAATGGGATCCGGAAACGGCTTTGCACGCCACTTGGAGATCCCTTTAAAAATGGATCAAGCCATTGATCGTATCAATCAGTTTCGTGCAAAGCGAATTGATACGGGAAAGGTAAATGGAGAAGCTTTTGTCTCGACTGTGGGAATGGGTTTTGACGCATTGGTAGGTAGAAAATTTGCCGATTTTGGGAAGAGAGGTTTGCTAAGCTATATGCAAGTATCTACCAAGGAGTTTTTCAATTTCACATCGGAAGAATACAAACTGGAGATCGATGAAGAGCAATTAAATATGAAGGCCTTCTTGATCAATATTGCCAATATTGGTCAATATGGAAATAATGCTTGGATTGCACCTTCAGCTTCCGTCACTGATGGCTTATTAGATGTATGCATTCTTGAACCCTTTCCCCAGCATTTGGTTGGAGACATCATCTTCAAGCTCTTCAACAAGCAATTGGACAAATCTAAATTCTATCATCATTATTCAGCAAAAAAGATCAAGGTAATCAGTCCTTCTCTATATCATATGGATGGTGAACCACGAGATAGGTCAACTTTGGAAATTGAAGTAGTTCCATCCAGCCTTAATGTGATCTATTGAGCTAGAAAGACCTAGCAATTAGCTAAAAAAATCCTTTTCTCTATCCGCCTTTTCATTCCCGTTCATCACATATAGCTTTACAATAATCTGAAAATAAAGCAGTTTTGAAAGAAAAGGATAGTTGTGCATCAGAGTCGAGAAAAATTCAATCGTTTCGAAAGGTTCTTTCTTTTTTGTGCTGGAAGTGACTTAGATCTTCTTCGGCATTGCAGAAGAGCCGAACAAATAAAACATATGGGCTACGGAAGCCTAGTATTGGTTCCCGCTATTTTAGCATTGGTTTCTATGAGCTATGCCCTGTCAACTTTGGAGGGCGTTCAAGATCAGATGTGGATCGCTTTTGTTGGAGGTGCTATTTGGTCAGCTATCATCTTTGCCTTTGACCGTTTCATTGTCTCTTCTCATCGAAGAAAGACTTCAGATAGTGATGAATTAAAAAGGCCTGCATTTTATCTGCGATTGAGCTTTGCCTTGCTCTTGGGAATTGTAATCTCTCATCCATTGGTCATGCTCTATTTTAACGGTAGTATTGCCGATCAAATGGAAAAGAATCTGGCATTTGAAAAGGAGTTGATCTACAATTCCTTTGAGAATAAGATCCTAGAACAGGAAAAAAAGAGTTTACTGTTGGATAGCATTTACTTTGATAAGGTGGCTAAAAGAGATCAGCAAGCAGACATTGTCGCCAAGGAAATTGATGGAGAAGTGATCAAAAACTCTAAGGGCGAGCTTCAAACAACAGGACTAAGAGGAAAAGGTCCTTCTGCAGATAATAAAATAGAGCATCTTAACAAATTGGAAGCAGAACTAAAAGGGATGCATGAAGAGAACAGGCTTGAGCAAGCTAGTCTTCAGAAAGAAGTTGAAACTCTAAAAGCAAAAAGAGATAGCGCCTTGGCTAGCTTTAGTTTATCAACAGATTATTTGCATCAAGAAAGAGCATTGGAGCAATTGAAAGAAGGAAATGCCATTGTTGGAATGACTCAGTGGCTGATCATTATCTTATTTGTCCTGGTAGACCTACTACCTTTCATTTTCAAAACCTTTTCAACCTACGGACTATACGATCGTGTTCTTGGGGAGGAAGAAGAAGCTTTGAAAAGTCTGGAGCCCAAAGACAGGGGAATATTCTGGCAAGAGAAATTTGAGCAGGCAAATCAATTCTGATAGATTACCTTCGTCTCATGCTCGATAAATACAAAGCCTTTCGATCTAATTTTTGGTTTCATCTATTTACGATGAATTTGAGAATGTTGCTTGGGATTGGATTTGTTATTGGAGGATTGAGGAAGGTGAATGGGATGCCTTTTGCCAATCCTGGTCAGGATGGAGCCTTCTTTGAACTTCTTGATGCCTTGCATTCCAATTTGATCTACTATGAGTTCATAGGCTGGGCACAGTTCATTGCAGGTGCTCTATTGATCACACAGAGGTTTGCAACTCTAGGAGCCGTGATCTATTTTCCAATCATTCTGAACATTGCTGTTTTTACAGTCTTCAGTGTAGGTACACTTACTCCCTGGATTGCTTCTTTTATGTGCTTGGGAACAATGTATCTTCTAGCTTGGGACTATTACAAATGGGTACATCTTTTCAGTAGGGACAATGAAGTGATCGACATGCATTTGGTAATAGATTTCAGAAGCTATGATCAGCTTTGGTTGAAGAACGGAATCTTTAGTTTGATCCTCTTGTTCTTTGGTTTTTCCTCTTTAATATTCTTTGGGATCGGAACAGAGTATACTCAAGCTACCAAAGTGATCTTTATGATTAGTTTGATTGTAGTAATCCTTTTGAACATCATAGTCAATGGCCTAAGTATTTGGCGCAGAAATAAATAAAATACATTTCTGTAGAACAAAAGTCTCAATGCTATGTTATTTATATAGTGGTTAGTAGAGTCGTAGGGCTTGCCGGGAGGCGGCCCTTCTCTTTTTTCTAGAAATCTTAGGATATTCTCCATAAAAAAAGCCCCTTGCTATGCAAAGGGCTTCTTCATTTCATCTTCTTGATTATCCTCCGAAGTCATCGAAACTCACGTGTTCTTCTGGGATTCCCCAGTCGTCACACATTTTAATGACAGCAGCGTTCATCATTGGAGGACCACAGAAATAGAACTCAATCTCTTCTGGCTCTTCGTGCTTGCTCAAGTAATGATCAATAAATGCTTGGTGCACAAAACCCAAGAATCCATCTCCATCATCATCAATTGAGGTTTTCTCATTCCAATTATCTTCTGGCATAGGCTCAGAAAGAACAATGTGGAATTTAAAATTTGGAAACTCTTTTTCTATCTTTCTAAAGTGATCGATATAGAATAACTCTCTTTTTGATCTACCACCGTACCAATAGGATACCTTTCTTCCCGTTTTCAAGGTGTGGAACAAGTGGAAAATGTGAGCTCTCAATGGCGCCATTCCTGCTCCACCTCCAATGTATACCATCTCTTTATCGGTATCCTTGATAAAGAATTCACCATAAGGACCTGAAATGGTTACTGTATCACCTGGTTTTCTGGTAAATACATAAGATGAACAAACTCCTGGATTCACATTCATCCATGCATTCTTATCTCTATCCCATGGAGGAGTAGCAATACGAATGTTCAACATGATGATGTTTCCTTCTGCTGGGTGATTCGCCATAGAATAGGCTCTAAAGATCGGCTCAGGATTGACCATCTTCAGATCCCAAAGACCAAATTTGTCCCAATCTTCTTTGAACTTATCCTTTCCTGCTGGATCATCTGGATGAGGAGCAATGTCCATGTCTTTAAAGTCACAAGTAACTGCAGGAACATCTACTTGAATGTAACCACCTGCTTCAAAGTCAAGTGTCTCCCCATCTGGAAGCTTCACTACAAACTCCTTAATGAAGGTAGCAACATTGTAGTTAGATACTACCTCACAATCCCATTTCTTAATTCCGAAGATCTCTTCAGGAACATGTATGTCCATGTTCTCTTTTACCTTTACCTGACAGCCCAATCTCCAATTCTCTTGGATTTCTTTTCTTGAGAAGTAAGGCTTCTCCGTTGGTAGGATCTCTCCTCCTCCACTATTTACTTGGCACTTGCACATTGCACAAGTTCCACCACCACCGCAAGCAGATGGAAGGAAGATCTTCTCATCTCCCAAGGTAGTCAACAAGGTATTACCTGCACTTACTTCTATGGTTTTCTCACCATTGATGGTTAGCACAACTGGTCCTGAAGAAGTCAACTTGGCTTTTGCCCATAAAAGAAGGCTTACTAGCATCAAAACAACCAAAAGTATTACTGCTACTGCAGCTCCCACGGTTACTGTACTCAAAGCAAAAATCATATTCAATTTTTTTCTTGTTTCTTAAATTATCTATAAAATCTTCTCTACGTCTATCCTACAATTCAATTCCCATAAAGCTCATGAAGGCTATTCCCATTAATCCAGTTAGGATAAAAGTGATTCCTAAACCTCTCAATGGAGCAGGAACATTTGAGTAACGGATCTTTTCTCTAATTGCAGCGATTGCAACAATTGCTAAAAACCATCCAACTCCTGACCCTAAACCAAACACCGTAGCCTCGCCGATGTTTGCATACTGTCTTTCTTGCATGAACAATGAACCACCTAGAATAGAACAATTAACAGCAATAAGTGGCAAGAATATTCCCAAAGCACCATAAAGTGCTGGGGCAAATTTCTCAACTGCCATTTCTACCAATTGTACCATGGATGCGATCACCGCAATGAACATGATGAAACTCAAGAAGCTTAGATCAACAGTGGCAAAATCCTCTCCTAACCAAACCAATGCTCCTTCCTTAAGGACATAATTTTCTAACAAGTAGTTGATCGGAACTGTAATACCCAATACAAAGATCACAGCTGCTCCTAGTCCTACTCCAGTTTTTACTGTTTTAGATACAGCAAGGTATGAACACATGCCTAAGAAATAGGCGAATATCATGTTATCGATAAAGATCGACCTCACAAAAATGTTAATATATTCCATAGTTCGTCGCTTTGCTCTGAGTCTATCATCTAGACTCTAGAATCTAGTTTCTTAATTAGTTCTCTTCAATTAGTTTAGTATTCTTACTTCTTTGGATCCAAATAATGATCCCAACAGTGATCAATGCCATTGGAGGCAAGATCATCAAGCCGTTATTGAAATATCCCATTTCATAGAAACTATCAGGAATCACTTGATATCCCCAAAACTTTCCAGATCCGAATAATTCTCTAACTACAGCTACAGCAATAAGGATCCATCCATAACCTGCTGCATTACCAATGGCATCCAAGAAAGAAGGCCATGCTTTGTTTCCTAATGCAAAGGCCTCTAACCTACCCATGATGATACAGTTGGTAATGATCAATCCAACAAAAACCGAAAGTTGTTTACTCACATCGTAAACAAATGCTTTCAATACTTGGTCAACTAGGATTACCAAAGCCGCAACGATCACCAATTGCACAATGATCCTTACCCTTGATGGAATTAAATTCCTCATCCACGATACCAATAAGTTAGCTCCGATCATTACAAATAAAACGGATACTGACATTACAAAAGCCTGCTTTACTTGAACAGTAATGGCCAAGGCAGAACAGATTCCCAATACCTGAATGGTAATTGGGTTGTCATCGTTCAATGGATCGGTTAATAGCTTTTTGTTTTTTGTAGAAAATAAAGGCTCTTTAGGCTCTTTAGCTGCTACTTGCACATTTGCTTCTGCTGTTTCACTCATTTCTTAGAAGTTATAATCTTGCAATATCTTATAATGACGCTTGTTGCTTGTTCGCTTTGAAATAGGGAACGTAAACGTTTAATGTTCTTTCCATCATTTCACCTACTCCTTTAGAGGTAATAGTACCTCCTGAAATTCCATCTACTGCATGTGGATCTGATGCATCTGCAGTTCCACCTTTCACGACCTCAACGGAAACATACTGTCCGCCTTGATCGAAAATAGATTTACCTACAAAGCGATCTTGGAACCACTCTTCTTTGATCTCTGCTCCCAAACCTGGAGTTTCTGTTTTGTGATCGAATGTAGAACCATAAACAGTATTCATATCTCCTTCAAAGGCAACGAATCCCCATATAGGTCCCCAAAGACCATTACCTGCCATTGGTACAATGTATTTTCTTTTGCCAGCATCCTCAAAGACAAAAAGAGGATACAATCTATCCTTAGGCTCTTCACTCTTGAATTGCTTCACCACATCAATATCGAAAGCGGTAACATCTCCTTCTACGATATTACCAGAGTTATCTAAAAGGATCTGCTCAACGATATATTGATCAAACTTTTCAGCAGCTTCAGCAGCTTCTACTTTGATGTTAACCGATGCAAGAATGTTTTGCATCTTCTCCATTCGGATGTTCTCCTTTTGGAAAGGTTTCAAACTCTCAGCTGCAAAAGCCAACGCTGCTCCAACAACGATTACCAGTATGCCTGAGAAAATGAAAGTATAATTGTTACTATTCTTATCCATAGTCTAGATTTTAAGCAGCTGCAGCCGCTGTTCTTTTCATTCTTCTATTGATGTTCGCTTGAACTACATAGTGATCGATCAATGGAGCCATTACGTTCATGAACAATACCGCCAACATGATCCCTTCTGGATAAGCAGGATTGAATACACGAATCATGATCCCTAAGAAACCGATCAAGAAACCATATATATATTTTCCAGTACTTGTTTGAGCTGCTGTCACAGGATCAGTTGCCATGAAGACAATTCCAAAAGCAAAACCTCCCATTACTAGGTGATAGTGTGCAGGAACTTCCATGAAAGGATTCACTGCAAATGCATTGAAGATCAATCCCATGGTAAATGCTCCTAGAACTCCAGATAACATGATCTTCCAACTACCAATTCCTGTAATCAATAAGATCGCAGCACCAATCAATATTGCAAGAGTAGATGTTTCTCCAATAGAACCAGGAATGGTACCAACTAGTGCAGACCAAAAAGTGTCACCATAGGCTGCACCCGCAGCATCAACGAAACCTGAAGATCTTTCAGTTGCTTGGGCTAATAGTGTAGCACCCGTAGATCCGTCTGCATAGGTATTAGCAGCGGCAGTTCCTTCTGAGATCCATACTTTGTCACCAGACATCCAAGTCGGGTAAGCAAAGAACAAGAATGCTCTAGCAGTCAAGGCAACATTCAAAATGTTCATCCCTGTACCTCCAAATACTTCTTTACCTATCACCACTGCGAAAATGGTAGCCACTGCAACCATCCAAAGTGGAATCTCAACTGGCAAACACAATGGAATCAGCATTCCAGAAACCAAGAAACCTTCGTTAACTTGATGTTTGTTGATGATGGCAAAGACGAACTCAACCGCAAGTCCGGAGGCGTAGGATACTACCACCAAAGGAAGTACTCTAAGCAGGCCATGAACAAATTTGTCCATAAAGCTTGCTGCTTCACCTGTTGCTAGAAAATATTGATGACCTGTATTCCACATTCCAAAAAGGAGCGCAGGAACCATTGCGATCACAACAAGGATCATGGTTCTTTTCATATCAACACCATCTCTGATGTGAGCCCCTTTGTGGGAGGTATGACCAGGTACAAACAAAAAGGTTTCTAAGGCATCATAGGCTGGATAATACTTTTCCAGCTTTCCACCTTTGTCAAAACTTGGCTTGACCTTGGTCTCTATAAACTTATGAATAGCGTTACTCATTCTATACTATATTTAACTCATTTCACTTTTAAGCATGCTCAACCCTTCTCTAACGATGGTTTGAGCTGGGATCTTAGAAGTACAAACCACTTCGCATAATGCAAAGTCTTCTGGCGCTACTTCATAAATACCCAATGCCTCCATTAACTCAATATCCTCTACCATGATCGCTTTGATCAATTGAACTGGATAAATGTCAAATGGAAATACTTTCTCATATTCTTCAGTTACAACAAATGGTCTTTCTTCTCCATTCATCTCAGCATTAAGATCATAGGCCTTAGAAGGCTGCAACCATGAAACCATTGAACGGTGAATACTGAACTTATCTGGGTTAGGAAGGATCCATCCAAACATTCTTGGCTCTCCCCCTTCTGGAATTACTGTCAACTGATAATCGTAAAATCCCAAATAACCTTCTTTGTCGATCTTGGTTCCACTGAGCACATTACCAGAAATATATCTGCTATCTCTATCAGATTTAACCATGTCTTCAAAGAATTTCTTTGAAGAGGTTCCTAAGATAGTTTTGAAATATTTTGGATCGCTAACTTGTGATCCACAAACTGCAATCACTCTGCTCGCATCAAACTTCCCAGACTCAAACAACCTACCAATGGTCAATACATCTTGAGCATTCAAGGTCCAAACTACTTCTCCTCTACCAATTGGATCGAAGTTGTGAATATGAACTCCAACATTTCCAGCAGGATGTGGTCCAGCTACTTTGTGCAACACCACATTTGATGCATTTGTGAAAGCCTCATCAGCCTTCGCAGAGCCATCTACTGTTAGATGAACTTTACCATCAGTCAATTTAGAAAGTGCATCGATCCCTTTTTGGAAAGAAGCACCTTGACCGTGAAAAATAAAGTCATTATCCGGAGCTAATGGAGCAGAATCGTAAGCTGTGATAAAGATCGACTTAGGACTTTCATCAGGGTTGGCAATCACATCGTATGGACGTTGCCTGATGAATGGCCAAACACCTGCATCACAGATCTTCTTCGTCACTTCATCTCTACTTAGTGAATTAGGGTCTGCAGCGCCAAAATCTTCAAACTTATCTTCTTTGTCTCCTAAAACAATGATCTCAAGAAGTTTTCTTTTATCGCCTCTTTTAATTTCAGCGACCTCCCCACTAACGGGTGAGGTAAACTTCACTTTCTCATTGTTCTTATCATACATAAGAACAGTTCCGGCTTTTACTTCGTCGCCGACTTTAACGGTTACTTTTGGTTTGATTCCTTCGAAATCTGGGGGCTTAATGGCAAAGGTTTCTGCCCTCGAAGCATCCGTGAGGATCTTTTCAGCCTCACCTTTTAATTTGATGTTCGTCCCCCTTCTGATTTTCAGCACATCTGACATATTCAAAGATGGATTCAATTTTAGGTCGCAAAAATAACACTTCTAAAGGATTAGGGTTCGCTTTTTGCACGTTTTTTGTAGAATTAATTAACAGCATTTTAACTTGGATCAAGTTGCTGTTTTCAAGAGCAGTTAGATGCTTATAAATGAATGAACTAACAATCTTAGCCTTTGCTTATTTTTGAACTTCAATCTAAATCAATGATCAATTCTTTGAAAAATCCGATCGCAAAATTATTCCTGCTATTAGTTGCAACATTTACTTTCTCTGGACTCTACAGTCAGGCTTCAGAAGAAGTTGATGGATCAAATTCGGAGGCTCCCTTTGAATACACCAACAAGACCTACAGCGACAATATAAAAAGTGTTCAGCTTTATCCTCCGGGCAATCCTATGAGTATCCCTGTCTTGTTCATGAATGATAAAAGACAGTTGGAGCTACATTTTGATGATCTCAATAAAGATTTCAAGATCTACTCCTATGATCTAATTCACTGCAATGCAAATTGGGAACCATCTGGACTTGTTACCCAAGAGTATATGAGCGGCTTCTTCAATGCTTTTATTGAAGATTATCAGTATTCTTTCAATACGCTCTATCCATTCATTCATTACAAGCTGAGGTTTCCCAACGAAGAGATCAATTTCACCAAGTCGGGTAACTATTTGCTAAAAGTCTACAAAGACAACGATCAAAATAATGTCATCCTCACCAGAAGATTCTATGTAATAGATCAAAAGATAGGAATTGAGAGCCAAGTTAAAATGGCAACGCTTGCACAACATAGAGATTACAAGCAAGAGGTAGATTTTATTTTGAACCTGATCAATTACCCTGTGATCGATCCGTATCAGGACTTGAAGGTGATCGTTTCACAGAATAGAAGGATGGACAATGCCATTACTGATCTAAAACCTCTATTCGTTAAGACTCCTGAACTAGTTTATAACTATGAACGAGAAAATCTATTCAATGGAAATAACGAGTTCAGATTCTTTGACACCAAAGACCTTAGGTATCAAGCAATCAATGTAGACGGAATTCAGATCATAGATGGAAAAACTCATGTATACATTCTTCCAGAAGAGCCAAGGTCATACAAACAGTACTTTTTCCAGAACGATATCAATGGGCAAAGGTTGATCAAAAGGGATGATAGTAGAGATGCTAATCGGGAAGCAGACTATATCAAAACCTTCTTCACACTAAAGTCTGGACAGAAATATGAAGGTGGCGATCTCTATGTATTTGGCCAATTGAGTGAATGGCAATTCCTCCCAGAATTTAAAATGGAGTATGTAGAAGTTGAAGAAGAATATCGCTGTACAGCGCTCTTAAAACAAGGATACTATAACTATGCTTATGTCTTTCTTCCAGATGGTGAAACCAAGGGAGATATGAGTGTGGTAGAAGGCACTCATTCGGCCACAGAGAACGATTATTTCTTTTTAGTTTATCATCGTCAGCAAGGAGAAATCTACGATCGATTGGTTGGATTTGCTGCCATATCAACAAAAGACGACTTCTAAGGGAGCCAAAAATTTGCTAATATTGTTATATGCCGACACGAATAACCAGGGATATTGATATCAGAGTTGACTCAACCTATGAGCCAGTTCATTCTGATCCAAACATGAATCAATATGTCTTTTCGTATCGAATTAGGATCCAAAATCATTCTTCTGAGGCGGTACAACTTTTGAGCAGACATTGGTACATTTTCGACTCCAATGGACAGTACAAAGAAGTGAAAGGAGAAGGCGTAATAGGCATCCAGCCCATTATTCCAGCGGGTGAATCTCATGAATACAAATCCTACTCCAATCTGAAAACAGATATTGGGATGATGTGGGGAACTTATTTGATGAAAAAGATTCACAATGACCAATTGTTTGAAGCACAGATTCCCGAGTTCCAGTTGATTACTCCCAATCGTTTGAATTGAGTACTTAGAATTTGCTAGGGTAGTTTCAGCTAACACTCAACTACCAAGGGCAATATTTCATACCAAACTTTAATTATGGCAAAAGCAGAAAACAAGACCAAAGAAACCAAGGCATCAGTTGAAGCGTTCCTCAATAAAGTAGAACCTGAGTGGAAGAAAGAGCAGTCTTTCCAGCTCCTAGCTATTATGAAAGAAATCTCTGGATCGGATGCCAAACTATGGGGACCAAGCTTGGTAGGTTTTGGAAATTACCACTATAAATATGCAAGCGGAAGAGAAGGAGAATTCTTTAGAGTTGGTTTCTCACCGAGAAAAAATGCCCTCACAGTTTATATAATGCCAGGGTTTAAACGATTTGATGAGCTCATGCAAAAATTGGGCAAGTACAAAACGGGTAAGTCTTGTTTATACATCAAGAAACTGGAAGATGTAAATATCGAAGTGCTGAAAGATTTAGTGGTAGAATCACTAAAATACATGGCAGAGAAGTATCCAGAATAATTATTCCTCACCATCTAATAGCTTTCAAGTTCTCTCATTCTTATTAATTCATAATTATTGAAGACATATTGATGATTAGCCGTAAGGCAAGCTTACTTTTGTTCTTCAATTTCTGCTTATGTATCCAACACTTGCCGACCTGATCAAAGACCTTTTTGGAATTAACCTTCCTCTACCCTTTCCAACTTTTGGATTTTTTGTTGCCTTGTCATTCTTGGCTGCAGCATATTTCTTCACAAAAGAATTGAAGAGAAAGGAACTTCTAGGTTGGTTAAAGAGCACTAGGCAAAAAGAAATGGTAGGCGAAAAGGCTAGCACCCTTGAGTTGCTATCCAATGCACTTTTTGGCTACGTTCTTGGCTTCAAAGTTCTTGGAATCTTTACCTCCTACGATCTTTTTGCAGAAAACCCTCAGCATTTCATTTTCTCTGCTGAAGGCAATATTCTGGGCGGAATTGCAGGTGCGATATTATTCGCTTGGCTGAGATATAGAGAGAAGGAGAAGGAAAAGCTCGAAGTCCCAAAGATGGTAGAAAGGGAAGTTCATCCTTATGAGTGGGTTGGTAATATGACCATGATCGCAGCCATTGGGGGGATCCTTGGTGCTAAGATCTTTCACAACCTAGAAAACATTGACGAATTCATGGCTGATCCCTTTGATGCTCTAGTGTCCTTTAGTGGGTTAAGCATTTATGGAGGCTTGATCGTTGGTGGTGTTTCTGTGCTACTTTATGCCAATTCAAAAGGCTTGAAGTGGGTGCATGTTGCAGATGCATGTGCTCCTGGCTTAATGGCAGCTTACGGAATAGGGAGAATTGGATGTCAGCTTTCAGGAGATGGTGATTGGGGCCAGCCCAATGATGCACCAAAGCCAGAATGGATGGGCTTTTTGCCCGATTGGATGTGGGCATTTGACTACCCCAATAATGTTTTGGGCATAGATCTTAAAGAAGATTTTATGAGGATGGGTTATGAGAGCGTTAGCGGAAATGCTTGGCCTACTCCATTTTACGAAACCATAATGGCCGGGATAATCTTTGCAATACTCTGGTCTCTTAGAAAAAAGATTGCAATCCCTGGATTCATCTTCTTCCTATATATGAGTCTAAATGGTGTTGAAAGGTTCTTTATTGAGAAGATCCGGATCAATCCCAAATACGATTTAGGTTTTATTCAAGCTACCCAAGCTGAGATAATTGCAGTCCTCATGTTTATATCTGGAATAGTAGGCATCTATTATTTCAACAAGAACAAGGAAAAGTATATTCCTCAAGGATCAGAAAAATGACGATCAACTATCAATCATTGTGTTTAGATGTAGTTGAGCTTGCCCGACAAGTTGGGATCTTCATAAAAATTGAAGAACAAAAGGTAAAAACGGGAGATATTGAGGAGAAATCCTTGAATTCGCTGGTCAGCTATGTAGACAAAGAAGCGGAAAGGCAATTGGTAGAGGGCTTGACAGAACTACTTCCAGAGGCTGGATTCATCGCTGAAGAGGGAACTTCTACAAAGATTGGAGAGCAATTCAATTGGATCATAGACCCCTTGGATGGGACAACTAATTTCTTACACGGTCTACCAGTTTACTCTGTCAGTATTGCATTGGAAGAAAAGAACGGAACTCAATCAGAAATGGTATTGGGTGTGGTCTTTGAAGTCAATCACGACGAGTGTTTCTTTTCATGGAAAGGCGGAAAAGCCTTTCTGAACAACGAAGTGATTCAAGTTAGCAAAACAAATGAATTAAGTAAGAGCTTACTAGCTACAGGCTTTCCATACTATGACTATGAAAGATCAGACAGCTATTTTGAAATCTTGAAACATTTTGCCCAAAATACAAGAGGAGTTAGAAGAATGGGCTCAGCAGCAGTAGACTTGGTCTATGTAGCATGCGGGAGATTTGATGCATTCTTTGAATATAGTCTTCATCCATGGGATGTTGCTGCTGGCGCATTCATCGTGAAGCAAGCTGGAGGCAAGATTTCAGATTTTTCTGGAAAAGGGAATTGGCTTCATGGAAAGGAAATGCTGGCATCCAACCCCAATGTCTTTCCCTCTGTTCTTAAAGAAGTTCAAAAGATCTAGGCCAATTGATTTAGCATCCAATCATTCCAAAGCTCAGTACTAGTTCTTGAGCAACTTTTTCTCCATCTTCATTCTTGGCTGGTATCCATTGCCCAGGAAGGTCTTGCATCAATTCGATCATCTTCTCATCTAATTCAGGATGTCTTGATGATTTCATCAACTTGATATTGGTGATTTCACCTTCCATTGAAACTGTAAAATAGAGCTTGGCAGGAAACAACTCATCATAATCAACATTGTCGATCTCTTTCTTCGCTTTTTTTCTCAAGTATTCATAGAACGCTCCATTCCCTAAATCATACTCCGCCTGCTTCTCAGGCACAACTGTCAAATGAGGAGAAGCGTAATTGAAGTTCAATTGAAAAGTGCCATCAGTACCTGGCACCTTCTCTTGAAAATCTGCTTGTATGACAAAGTTGCTAGAATAAGGCATGGATTGTAAGAAAGTAATCTGCTCGTCTGAGAATACCGGATCTGTACCATCGGATCGCTTTTCCGATCTTACTTCATTCTCGATCAGGATAATATCAATATCACCATAGTAATCGATATTCTTTAACTCTTCTGCAGTAAGAAAGTCATCAATACCTTTGACATTATTAATAAAGCTTTTCTTAATTGGTCGGAATCTTGGCCCCATATCAAAGAAAAAAGCTGGCTTCTTCTTTAGACCTAGTTGTTTGGCCAAATTATTTTCTAGTTTGATAACAACTGCTTCTTGCCAAGGACTTTTTACTTCTTTCGATTCACTCTTATTGAAGAAATTAATAGCCATCAAGCCAGTCGAGACTATTATTGCTCCAATGATCAGTATACTCTTTTTCATAATTCAGTTTTTATTGATTTGCAACCAAATCTAGAATTCAACTGAGTTACAATATGTTATAAAAACGTAAATTCATGTAAAATTCTGTAAAGTGCTAAGAAGCAGCCATTCTTTGGGATAGATTTGTACTATGAGATTATCACATGCATCGTTTTCACTTGTTCTCTCACTACTATTAAGTTGGTGGACTGCCTTTCTTTTTAGTAGTCCTCAGCAAGACTTTAGTGAAAAGGAACTAAAGGTATCGCTGCGATTAATTGGTCATCAATTGCTATTAGAATCTGGCAACACATCCTCCAGAGTGCTTCCCGTTGAGGCTGATAGCAATACCTATTTACTAAGCTTTGAATCAGAGTTTGCGCTGCATCCAGACAAGCTAATCAAGATCGTTGATTCAGTGATGAGTTTGAGAAAGCATGTTGATGCTTATATAGTTGAAGCAATTGAATGTAATACCGAAGAGGTAGTTTACAGTTTTGCTGTAACAGGTATCGACAGTAACAACTTAATGCCCTGCATAGGTAGGCCATTGGAAAAAGGCTGTTATAAGATACTCTTTACGCTAAACAAAATAATCCCAGAGACCTTTGCAGCAGAATTGGCAGTATCTGATCATCAGGAAACTTTAAAGAAGACAGAAAGCTCATATTTAAGTCGGAATGGCCTTTGGCTCTCAGTGATCATCTTATTCTTATTAGTCTTCCTAATTTACCGTCGAGCAAGTGGTTCTAACAAATCTGAATATGTGATCTCTTTGGGCAAATATGATTTTGATCAACAAAAGGCAGAACTTCTATTTGAAAAGGAAAAAACAGAATTGAGCAGCAAGGAGGCCGACCTTCTAATGCTGCTTTACTCCTCTTTGAATCAAACCTTGGAAAGAGAAACCATTCTCAATAAAGTTTGGGGTGATGAAGGAGATTATGTTGGCAGGACTCTAGATGTTTTCATCTCTAAGTTGAGGAAAAAGCTAGAGCAAGATCCTGAGATCAAGATCGTAAATGTGCGAGGTGTTGGTTATAAAATGGTGATCTAATAAATTATTGATCGGGAGCTTCTAGATCAATTTGATAGCTCTTTCCGGCAACATCCTCATAAAAATTGCTTGAGAACTCCTTCTTGCTTTCAGTTCCATGCCTTAGAACTACATAAACCATGTATGGAACTAGGAATTGTCCGATCATAAAGAGAGCAAACATTAGGTCATAGCTTGCATTCAATGGAGTCAATGCTGCAAATAGAAACAAGAACAAACTTACTCCAATAACTACTGTATTTACTGACTGATTCACTTAGGACAAACAGCAAACAATAAAGAATGTTTGAGAGAGTTTGGCTTAACTGCGCTTAGTCTTCCAATTGGATCTTTTCGCAGATGAACTATGATTTGCTGAAGAAGAATCATTCTTTGCAGAGCTCAACAATTCAACTGCCAAATAAGCTGCCAATTTTTCTTCTGCATCTACTGAATTCGATAACACCTTTGGATCAAAATGGTGTTTTACAAAATGAGTGTCAAAATTACCACTGACAAATGCCTCATGATCAAGAGCAAACTTGCAGAAGCCCAAGGTAGTTGAAACACCATCGATCTGGTACTCGTCAATTGCCCTGATCATTCTTTTTCTTGCTTCTTCTCTATCCTTCCCATAAGTCACTAGTTTGGCGATCATGGGATCGTAATAGATTGGAATATCCATTCCTTCTTCAAATCCATCATCAACTCTAATTCCAGGGCCTTGAGGGCGAACATAGGTATTTAATCTTCCAATGTCTGGCAAGAAATCATTGGTTGGATCTTCAGCGTATACGCGAACTTCAATGGAATGGCCCTGGATCTTTAGATCATCTTGCCCAATACTCAATTTCTCACCTCTTGCGATTTTGATCTGCTCAGCAACCAGATCAATTCCTGTAATTTGTTCGGTAACAGGATGTTCCACCTGTAAACGAGTATTCATCTCCAAGAAATAGAAATTCAGCTTCTCATCCAAAAGGAATTCGACAGTACCTGCACCCACATAATCACATGCCTGTGCTACTCGCACAGCTGCTTCTCCCATCTCTATCCTAAGCTCAGGTGTTAAGACTGCAGATGGAGCTTCTTCAATGACTTTTTGATGCCTTCTTTGAATGGAACATTCTCGTTCAAACAAATAAAGGACGTTACCATGAGTATCTGCTAATATTTGAATCTCAATATGCCTTGGAGAGCCAACATACCTTTCTATAAAAACAGATCCATCTCCAAATGCAGATTCCGCTTCAGACACTGCTCTTTCCATTTGAGATTGGAAATCAGACTCCTTCTCAACGATCCTCATTCCTTTTCCTCCTCCACCAGCAGATGCTTTTACCAAGATCGGATAACCGATCTCAGAAGCGATCTTTTCAGCTTCAGCAATGTCGGTTACAGCTTCATCAGTTCCAGGAACCATGGGTATGTCATAATTCTTCACAGCTGCCTTAGCTGCTAATTTTGAACCCATCACCTCCATTGCTTCAGGGGAAGGACCTATCAAGGTAATCCCAGCTTCTTTTACTTTTCTTGCAAAGTCGGCATTCTCTGATAAGAATCCATAGCCTGGGTGAATTCCTTCCGCTCCTTTCTCCTTTGCCACTTCAATGATCTTATCCATTAAGAGGTAGGACTGATTAGAAGGAGGAGGTCCAATGCACACCGACTCATCTGCAAATCTCACAAATAGCGCATTTCTATCTGCTTCTGAGAATACAGCCACTGTAGCTACTCCCATCTCCTTTGCAGTTCTCATGATCCTGAGGGCAATTTCACCTCTATTGGCAACTAAGATCTTCTTCATAAAAAAGTAATTTTGGCTAAATTAAGGTTTCAGAAGATTAAGACAAATCATGGCCAAACTAGTTTTCGAAGAGCAACAGAGATTTAACAAGTGGTGGATGACCCTCATTTTGGGAGTTGTTCTGTTGATCTTTGTTAGAATGCTTTTTAGAATAATTGATGCAGGACCATTAGATGATCGAGGTATCATCGTAATACTTGTTGCTATTATCCCTGCAATTGCGCTAACTATATTGATCTTTTTTATTGAACTAAAGAGCAGAATTGACGAATCAGGCATTCATGCTTATTTCTCTCCTTTTGGAATACCTAAAAAATCCATTCTTTGGAACGATATTCGCAATGTTGAAGTAGTTCGTTACAATGCGCTTAAAGAATATGGAGGATGGGGCTATAGAGTCTCTTTCAAGGGCAAAACCGCTATGAATGTAAAAGGAAACATGGGAATTAAGATTTTTTTAGAAAATGGAAAGCAATTTTTAATAGGGACTCAACGTCCTGAAGAAGCAAAAAAGATCTTGGAATCCTACATGAATTCAAGCAGTCAATCCTAAACCATTTACACTAATCTCTGATTTCAAAAATCATATTCATGAATAGAAAAGTAAAATACTTAGTATCAAGCATCCTCCTTTCCATCATAACATTACCATCTGTTGCTCAATGTGAATACAATGGAGAGATTGATCAGATCTTCCAAGCAAAGATCTATGTAACCGAGGATGGAAGTAAAAAACTGATGAGAGAGGTAGCAAGAGTTGACGTCAGTAAATGCTACGCAAAAGCAGTCAACACAATGCCAATTTACTTTGATTACTTGATGAATAACTTTTCAGATAAGGAAGTATATAAAGATATCGACCTAGATCTTGACAGTGCAAAGTTTCAAGAGGCGTTTAAATCTGCCTTGAACAAAGACGAGCAACTAAAAGGGAAACTAGATGAACACTTCAAGAAATTATATGGTCAATTACCTAAAGACACTGTTCTATTTGCCGAGCTTCAAGATGTTGCAGTAAAATTCTTTACCGTAAAAGATATTAATGAAAATGGATATTATGTCGGAAAGGTATGCACTGGAGTCAACCTAATGGAGAAAACTCTTCCTGAAAGGATGCCTTTTGAAGAAGCGATGGCTTTTACTGCTATTCTTGGAGACCTCAAATTCCAACACTCTGCGATGATGACCAACTTTGAAGCCAATATGAAAGAGCTTTACAACTTGAAGTTAGGTATCGATGAGGAGGAAAGGCTATTGAGGGCTCAAGGGGTTATGATGCACATGATGAAGCAAGATGCTCAATTGAGTGGAATCTTGGCCTACTTTTATGCGAAGCACTTGAATGTTCTTCCATTTGTGCTTGATCAATGATGCATGAGGCGCTTTTACTCCACCGACATAAGAAATGATTCTATTTACCTTGATCAAGATGAGTCCAGGCATTTAAAGCAGGTGCTAAGGGCAAAGGAAGGAGATCAAGTTGAAGTTGTCAATGGCAAAGGGAACCTCTATCAATGTGAAATAATCAAGCTCGAAAAAAAGGAGTGTGAGCTGAGAATTTTGGAGTTTTCTTTTTCTGAAAAGAGCTTGAATTTATGGATGGCTGTTTCTCCGACCAAGAACATCAATCGTTGGGAGTGGTTCCTGGAAAAAGCTACAGAAATTGGAATTAGCAGAATTAGCCCTATCCTTTGTGAAAATTCAGAAAGAAAGCACTTAAAATACGATCGACAGATCAGAATTCTGAAGGAGGCCATGAAACAATCACATCAACTGCATCTTCCAGAATTAGACGAAATGACCTCTTTTGATACTTTCCTAAAGGAAGCACAGAGAGAAGAGAAATACATTGCACATTGCTATGAAGGGGAAAAAGAAAAGCTTCTAAGCGCTCATCAAAAGAACAAGAATACGCTAATTTTGATAGGACCTGAAGGAGACTTTTCTCGTCCAGAATTAGAGAGTGCTATTTCAAAGGGCTTTTTACCCATTAGCTTAGGCGAGAGTCGACTTAGAACTGAAACCGCTGCAATTGCAGCATGTCATACTATTAGTTTATTAGATGATTAGAATCCTACTCCTATTATTTATTATTGGATCTTCTGAGGTCTATGCTCAGAGTTATCAAATTGGTCTCCTGAAGTACCAAGGTGGAGGCGATTGGTATTCTAATTTAGAAACATCTCTTCCCAACTTGATCGACTTTACCAATAGGGAATTGGGAACCAATATTTCTAAAGAACAAGCCATCATTGAGGCTGGTAGTATTGAGATCTTTGATTATCCATTTATCCATATGACAGGTCATGGAAATGTAATCTTCAATAGTTCAGAAGCTGAAAACTTAAGAGAATATTTAATGGCTGGTGGATTCTTGCATATTGATGATAATTATGGAATGGATCCTTTTATTCGAAGAGAATTAAAAAAGATATTCCCAGAAGAAGAATTAGTTGAGCTTCCATATTCACACCCTATCTATCACCAAAAATTTGATTTTTCTAACGGACTACCTAAGATCCATGAGCATGATGAGAAAGCTCCTCAAGGATATGGAATCATCAAAGATGGAAGGTTGGTTGTTTTCTACACTTATGAAAGTGATCTAGGTGATGGATGGGAAGATCCGGAGATTCACAACGATTCTGAAAGCAGTAGAATAAAAGCTTTGAGGATGGGAGCGAACATCCTTTCCTATGTATTTATAGGACACACTCCTGAATGACCCAAGAGCTAACAGATGAATTAAGATCATTCATTGACCTCCATAGGGAAATGAATGCCTCTGATCTTGCTTTAAAACTATCCAAGAGTAAAGATCTTCCAAAGCAATTTATTCTCGATCAGATCAATGGATTACAAAAAGCAAAGAAAAAATTTCCCTTCCTACTTGACCACAAGAACTTCATTTACCCAAGTTCAAGGTCAGTGGCCCAATCAAGCTCTGAGTATACAGCTAAATACAAAGCAGATCTATTCAATAATCTTGATTCTACGGCTGATCTCAGTGGAGGGATGGGAATAGATACTTACTTTTTTTCACTCAATTCCAAGCAGGTTGATCATGTAGAGATCGACCAAACCCTCTCAGATATTGTTAGAAAGAACTTTCGAACCCTGGAAAGGTCCAATATTCAGTGTTACCCTTTGAGTGCAGAAGAATACTTATCCAAACAGGAGAAAAAACATGATCTGATCTACTTAGATCCAGACAGAAGAAAGGAGGACAAAAGACTCTTTCTCATCAAAGATTGCTCTCCAGATCTTAGTCAAATTCAAGAAAGGTTAATTAATTGTTCCAAGAAGGTGCTGGTCAAATATTCGCCCATGCTTGATATCACAGCAGCCTTGAAGGAGCTCAATAAAGTTGAAGAAGTCCATGTAATTAGCGTAAAGAACGAGCTTAAAGAATTACTATTCTTACTTGATAAGGAGGCAAGGAATCCAATTATCAAATGCGTTGAACTTCAACAGAACAATCTAAGCTCGTTTGAATTCAGGCAGGAGGAAGAAATCCATTCTGAAATAGAATATGGTGAATTAGGAGAATATCTGTACGAGCCAAAAGCGGCTATATTAAAGGCAGGAGCATTCAAGACGGTAGGTGCGAGATTCAACTTGATAAAATTGGCTAAGAATACCCATCTATATACTTCCGATCATCCCAATCCTGATTTCCCAGGAAGAATTCTGAAAGTAATTTCAGTAAATAAGAATCCGTCAAAAGACATTAAGATGGCGAACATTGTGAGTAGAAACTCTGGACTAAGCGTTGATCAGATCAAAAAGAAGTACAAGATCAAAGAAGGGGGGAATCTGTTCTTATATGCTTTTCAAGATCGGGAAATGAAAAGGCAATTTGCCTTGTGTGAGCAGCTATAGGTCAATCCCAGAAAATACTTCCTCGATTCTTCTCAATATTTCTATCTATATAGAACCACGACAGAACAAAAAGGAGCTGAGCATTTCCAAATTCCGTAGGAATTAATGTTGTTTCCTGTCCATATGAAGTAATGTAACCTCTATAACGAGTAGAGAATAAGAATTCTCCGAAATCCACTCCCACTCCACCTTCAAGTCCGACAGCAATTGGATTGAACTGGCTTTTAGCAGATTTGATCACATTGTCCTTGACAACCTCAACACCCGAATAAAGATTAGCGGAAATATTGGGTCCCAGAAGGAACTGAACGTTTCCAACTCCAAGCATTAATTTGGGACTAATATTAAGTTGGTACTGGATGTACTTTAACTCATCAAAGGTCTTATCACCAGTTGGAAGAGTGGTAGTAACTTGAATATTGCCCCCGCACCTGCAAAGGGATCCTTCTAATAATACTCCTTTGCTTGTATTGAACCAGCGAGAAGGTTGGTCTCTCGACTTGGTTACATAGCCCATAAGTCCTAAACTGAAAGTTGGAAAAGGATTTCCTTGTCTAACAAATACCTCATCATTCAATTTGTTCTCACTTAGTGTCATGCGGGCAATACCCCCAGCAACGAACACACCACTCTTGTATCGTTGAGCTGTACTACTCAATACAAGACTGAAAAAAAGAAGAAGAAATAGCAGTTTATTCATTTTCTTACCAAAGGCATCTCAAAAGGAGACGAAAAATCAAAAGAAAAGTTCGAATTCAATAGTTTTTTTGGCAGCACAATTTTACCCTTTCTTTGGTCTGTCTCGTTAAAATTTGGAGGATTTAATCCAAGTCGGTTTGCAACTTCGCTATAGTATTCCTCTCTCTCAGGATGCTGAGGACAGACCAAATTATAAACCCCAAAGTCTTTGTCATTCTTAACCAATCTCTTCATGAAGCGACTAACATCATGCTCATGAATCAAATTGACCACTGCCTTGGGTTTTGGAATGCTATTTCTGTCAATTAAAAAATAGACTGGATGTCTGGAGTTGCTAACCAATCCTCCACATCTTAAAATCCATGCGTTGTAATCCAAGAGAAAACTCTCTACTTCAACAAGTTTTTTTGCATTCTCACTCTTTGGTTCAACCTTACTTTCTTCATCCACTTTTCTTGCCTTCGATCCATAAACTGAGGTCGAAGAAATAAAGATGATGCGAATCGAGGGATTAATTTCAAGAACAGTTCTAAAGAATTCTATGCTCTTTTCCACATAATCATCCATTTTAGATGGAGGAATCATATAAATGAGATCAGATGAATCTGTAATTGGCAAATGATTCATTCCGCCTCCAAGCTGGAAATTGAACAACTCGATCTTCTCTTGCAAGTCGATAGGCAACTTTTCCTTGTTCCGTGAGGTTCCCCACAAATCCGCTTGATGATGGAAATAGCTCACGAAACTAGTTGCCAATTTACCTGTTCCAATTATTCCAATCCTATTCATAGGAATCCTTTACTTTTGTTGACCAATTTTTATCTATGGCCTTCGACTTTCATAAAGATAAGCAGACCTATATTAAGTATCAGTATGATAATGCTGTTCAATATGTAATTCCTTTCATAGAGAGAGAATTAGAGCTCAAAGAAGGCATGGAGGTAATGGAGATAGGTTGTGCGGAAGGAGGCGTCCTGAAGGCATTTATTGATAAGGGATGCAAGGGAACTGGCATAGAATTAATGCCCGCTAGGTATGAAATGGCAAAGGAGTTATTATCAGAAGAAATAGCTCAAGGGAAAGCCGAAATGGTTCACAAGAACATATATGATCTGGATGTTGATTCTGGCTATCAGAATCGTTATGATCTGATTATTCTTAAGGATGTGATAGAGCACATCCACGACCAAGATAAGGTGCTGGGATATTTGAGAAACTTCTTAAAGGATGGCGGATCCATTTTCTTTGGATTTCCTCCTTGGCAAATGCCTTTTGGAGGGCATCAGCAAATTGCAAAGAGCAAGATATTAAGTAGGTTACCTTATTATCACTTGCTTCCCATGTCTATTTACAAAGGTGTATTAAAAAGTTTGGGTGAGCGTACTAAAACAGTAGATGATCTAGCAGAGATAAAGGAAACAGGTATAAGCATCGAGCGATTTGAAAAATTGATCAAGAAGAACCATTATTCCATAAGTGAAAAAGAATTCTACTTGATCAATCCTATTTATAAATACAAATTCAATCTTTCTGCTAAGAAACAGTATCCATGGTTATCGGCAATCCCCTACTTTAGGAATTTTTTGACTACTTGTGTATACTATTTGGTCAAGAAAGAGTATACTTAACAGCTAAGGATTTCTTCTATCCTGCTCCCTTTTCAATTTCTCGAATTCTCTTTCAATAGCACTGCTTCCAGTTCCGTATACCCCAATAAAATGGGATACCACTCCTATTCCCCATCCTAAAGTTGTATAAGCTGGCCAATATCCATCGTAATGACCATCTGAGGCTCTGGTCCAATACCAAAAAATCCAGATAAAGGCATTGATCAAAAAGTAGATCATTAAATGTCGTTTGAAACCAACTCTTGCTTCGGCTTCTTCATAAAGTTTTTCGTCTGACTTTCTCATTCTAATATTGATTTAGGATTTTACTCTTTTAAGATTCATTTCTAGAAATGGGTACCAATTTCCATCACCATAGCCAAATTCACCTATTTCGTGATAGTTGTTCTTAGATAAAGTGATGGTATATCTAATGGTTCCCTGTTCGGTTTCAATGAACCATTTGATCACCTCTCCTTCTTGCTCCATCATGAACTTTCCTTTTCGTCCATCTGACAAGAAGGAATAAAACTCAAACTTCCCCGATGTATCTGATGGAGAAATAATTGCTCGTGCATGATGTACGATCTTTCCATCCGACTTCCCTACTCCCTCAATTGAGAGTATTGTTGAATCAAGATCATACTCGATCAACTCTTCTTGTTGAAAGTTGGTTTTCTGTCTAGATTGATCAATGATATAGCCTTCCCCTTGCCATTTCCCAACTAGGAGCTGTAGGGTCTTCATTTTAGAACTTAGTTCTTGATTTCCATGGTCTTGAGCTGCCAATTGCAAGCAAGCCATAACACTAATAATTAAAATTAATTTTCTCATGATTATTGTTTGATTGGTTAATAGATTTCTTTTTCTTTCGACTCTTAGTCTCCAAACATGATCTTGAATCCCACATTGACAATAAAGCCATTTGCGTAGAATCTTTGATTATCTGATTTCTCTGCTTTTGCACCAGATCCAGAAGCTCCCGCCTCAAGGAAATAGCAAAATTGAGGGGCAAAATGAAAGTTGAATCCGAACAAGCCGTAACCCGCCCACTCTGAATCTGAAGTTGAAAAATCGCTGTTTGGAATGATGAAGCTGGCTCCTCCTTCTCCATATAGCGCAACTCTCTCAGAGATGTTAACAGGATTGGAAGATATTCCAACTGAGCTATGCCAATAAGGACCCCATTGATTTTTTCCTTCTAGATCATAGCTCAAGAACATCTGGTTTGCTCTTAACTTAATGGTAATTGCATCATGTAAAAATGATGGGGACTCAATCTGGAATCCCAAACCAAAATCACCTTGCATCTCTGTCAAAGTATAGGCCACTCTTGTACTATTGTGTCTGATCTCTTGAGCCATACTGCTAGTTATGACCGAGAAAAGGCCTAGTATGATAAGTGCTACTTTTAAATTATTCATGATTGATATATCCCTTTAAATGATTTACATATTTTTCAAATGCTTTGACACCTTTTGGAGCAATACTACAAGTGGTAAGAGGTCTCTTTCCCTTGAATGACTTCTTCACTTTGATGTAGCCAGCTTTCTCTAACTTGTCTATCTGCACACTCAGATTACCAGCGGTCGCACCTGTCTTCTCTTTGATGAATGTAAAATCTGCGCTTTCAGCTGACATCAAGAGGGAAACTATCGCTAGCCTTAACTGAGAATGAAGTAGAGGGTCAAGGTCTTTAAACATTCTTATTGCTTTTTGATAAAAGATAGCCTGGCAAAATGTAAGAGAAGAGTATTGCTCCAATGATCAATAGTAATTGATCAGAGAAGGATACATAGATGGCCACTACACCTAAGATCCAACTTACTACTCCTCCCCAGATCAAAGGAGAGAACTTTAATAAGCCACCAGAAATAAAAGTTCCCAAGCCGTACAATAGGATAATGAACGGATAAACTCCCTCTGGGCCGATCATTGGCATGCTAAACAGACTTAATATCAAGGTAACTGTAAAAGCACCCCACAGATAACTCAAAGCTCTACCTATAAATGTTTGCACCTTTCTATCCTTTCCCTTTCTAGCTCCAATTATTCCACTGAGTATTCCCCCAAGAGTCATCAATATTGGCCATGCAATGAAATGGTACTCATAATTCGTGAAGTTCAACAGATAGTAGTTGATCGATGCTGCGATTAACACCAACCATCCCCATAGTAAATAAAAGATACTACTATCACTGATCTTGGTTTTTGTCTGGCTGATCATCTCCTCTATCAACCTTAACTGTTCTTGACTTTCTTTCTCCATTTGTTTATAAATTTATCACAAATATAAATTAGTTTATATTATAAACCTAATAAATAATAAAAAAGTCCACCGAAATGGACTTTCAATCTTTATTGTAATACTTCTGCTACCTTGTCTGCTGCTTCTTGTAGAAGAATTGCAGAATGAACCTTTAATCCAGATTCATCAATGATCTGTTTAGCCTCTTCTGCATTTGTTCCTTGCAATCTCACAATGATTGGCACTGGAATATCTCCAATGTTCTTATAAGCATCTACTACGCCTTGTGCTACACGATCGCATCTAACAATACCGCCAAAGATGTTTACTAGAATGGCTTCAACATTAGGATCCTTCAAGATGATTCTAAAGGCTTTCTCTACTCTTTCAGCGTTTGCTGTACCTCCAACATCAAGGAAGTTGGCAGGATTACCTCCACTCAATTTGATGATGTCCATAGTCGCCATAGCTAAACCAGCACCATTTACCATGCATCCTACATTTCCATCTAAGTTTACATAGTTCAATCCAGCTTCTCCAGCTTCCACTTCTGTTGGATCTTCTTCTCTTTTGTCTCTCATCTCAGCTAGATCTGGGTGACGGAACAATGCATTGTCATCTAATGTCACTTTTGAATCTACTGCTATGATCTTATCATCTGACGTTTTAAGAACAGGGTTGATCTCAAATAAGCTGGAATCGATTTCTTCGTATGCTTTATACAAAGCGAATACGAATTTTACCATCTCTTTGAATGCCTTCCCTGATAAACCTAAGTTAAAAGCAACTTTTCTTGCTTGAAATCCCTGCAATCCTACAGAAGGATCTATCTCCTCATAATGGATCAAATGAGGTGTCTCTTCTGCAACTTGCTCAATATCCATTCCACCTTCAGTCGAATACATGATCATATTCTTTCCGTTGGATCTATTCAACAGAACACTCATGTAAAACTCAGAAGTTTCACTTTCACCTGGATAATACACATCCTGTGCGATCAAAACCTGATGCACTGTCTTTCCTTCTTTTGATGTTTGCGGAGTTACCAATTGCATCCCCAAGATCTGATCAGCAATCGTCTTTACTTCATCAAGAGATTTAGCGAGTTTTACTCCTCCGCCTTTTCCTCTTCCTCCTGCGTGAATTTGAGCTTTGATCACCCACCATTCGGTTCCTGTCTGATCACTTAATTTCTTCGCGGCTTCTACTGCTTCATCAGCGGTAGAGGCTACAATTCCTTCCTGAATTGCTACACCATATTTCTTTAGGGTTTCTTTGGCCTGATATTCATGGATATTCATCTCTATTCTCAGCTTTAAAATGAGCCTCAAAAGTAAAGCATTTGAAGGCAAATTGAAAGCAATAAAAGCGAGAAGCTGAGTATTATTTCTAATTTCGTTGCAAATTGCTTTTCTATATGCTTAAGGCAGAAAACATACACAAGAGTTTTGGTGAAGTAGAAGTACTGAAAGGAGTTGATCTTCAAATCAATGAATCGGAGATCGTTTCAATTGTCGGTAGTTCTGGGGCTGGTAAAACCACTTTACTACAAGTACTTGGAACCCTGATCAATTCAGATCAAGGAGAAGTTTATTACAATGAAACCAAGCTCAGCAGCCTAAAAAGTAATGCCTTAGCTGACTTTAGAAATCAAAATATTGGATTTGTATTCCAATTTCACCACCTGTTGGCTGAGTTCACAGCCATAGAAAATGTATGCATGCCAGCGCTCATAAAGGGAGATAGCAAAGAGCAGGCAGAAGAGAAAGCTAAAAAACTTTTGGAAAGACTGAATTTGGCTCATCGATCTGCACACAAACCAGCGGAACTATCCGGAGGTGAACAACAGAGAGTGGCTACAGCAAGAGCATTGATCAATCAACCTAAAGTGATCTTTGCCGATGAACCTTCTGGGAATCTCGACTCCAAAAATGCCGGTGAACTCCATCAACTTTTCTTCGACCTACGAGACGAGTTCAAGCAAACCTTTGTCATTGTAACTCACAACCAAGAACTTTCCAAAAAGTGTGATAGAGTCTACGAGATGAAGGATGGAAAAATTATTCCATAAAAAAAAGGGCAATTGCCCTTTTAAAAATAGTCTGTAAGCCGGGTTCTGTTTCCGCTAAAGCGAAATTCTATCATTTATCTACGCAGTCTACCCTCCGGAAAAGCGAGCAACTTCAATTCCGGTTTATTTGACCTTTCAGCCCATAAGGTTTTCCTTGCCTCCTCAGTTACCATTGGAGCGGTGAGCTCTTACCTCGCCTTTTCACCTTTACCCACCATAGCCTAGGCGAAGGTGGGAAGTTTATTTTCTGTGGCACTATCTGTTCAGTTAAAAACTGCCCCTTGTTTTCACAAGGTATGGTGCTCTGTGCTGCCCGGACTTTCCTCCGCAAAGTGAATAATCAGCTATGCGGCGATAGAACGACTGCTACAAAATTACAAAAGCTGCTTTACAAACCACCCAAACCGTGTAAGATCACTTCTGTTGCACCCCAGCCATACTTCTGGTAATTACCATCAAAAAACTCTGCATTGGGAAACCTATCTCTGATCATGCCTCTTAGCTCATCTCTCAAGGTTCCAGATCCTTGACCATGAATAAAAACAAGATTTCTTTTTCTCAAAGCGATTGCTTTGTTCAACACCTTTTCTGCATATGCCAATTGAATCTCAATGGCAATCTCATTCTTAGCCAGCAATCTATCTGGCAACAATTCTTCCATGTGTAAGTCGATGGCTGGTTTGGAAGCACTTAGATTGATCGGTTTCAATCCCTTAGCGATCTTTCCTTTATCCTCTTCCTTTGGCTCTAAATCCCATTGTCTTGTAGTAAAATTCAATTGTGAATCTTCATCTCTTGAAAACAATGCTTCAACAGGATAGGTATATTCAAAACCATCTTCAGAAATAAAGACCACCCAGTTATCTAGAACAGAAATTACTTCTCCTTCGAGGTCCTCATCCTTTACAGTAACTTTATCTCCAATCTTGAACAACATTTCTAGCACCAAAATTATTATCTGAATCCGTATGATCGAAAATCCCTGGAAAAAACTCTCGAAAAAACTTATTTATGAAAATCCTTGGATCAGACTTGAAGAACATCAAGTTCTTAATCCAGCAGGTAACAACGGCATTTATGGAACTGTTCATTTCAAGAATTTGGCTATAGGCATTATCCCAATAGATGCAGAGGGCTATAGCTATCTCGTGGGGCAATACCGCTTCCCATTGGATGAATACAGTTGGGAAATTCCAGAAGGAGGTGGAAACCATAACATACCTCCCTTAGAAAGCGCCAAAAGAGAGTTGCTCGAAGAAACCGGGATCAAAGCATCTAGTTGGCAGGAGATCCAAAGAATTCACACATCTAATTCCGTTTCTGATGAGCTGGGAATCATTTACCTTGCTACTGATCTAGAATTTGGTGAAGCTCAGCCAGAGGAAGATGAAGTTCTTCAATTAAAACGAGTTCATTGGAAGGAAATGTTAGAGATGGTGCTGAATGGAGAGATCACTGATAGTTTGAGCGTAGCAGGCATTCTTAAATATGCTCGTATGCAGGAGACTACCGATTAAAAATGCATTGGGTCAAAGTCAACACCTCCTCCTTCTTGAATCATCAAAGCTGGAAATGGCAGCTTAAAATAATTCAAGCAAACTAACAAGGTCCTCATCCATGCCTTCTTAGAAGGTATCCTCTCAAAATCAATATCCAAAGAAAGATAGTACTGTCGGCGTGGATCAAATACCTCTCCAGCATCTGAAACAAAACTATCATTTGAGTAGATCATTCCTGATCCACCATATCCAATCGCAAGGTTCAACCATTGTGGTTTGATCCTTTGGTCGATATAGTTCAAATTGAAGGAAGCCCAATAGGTTTGGCCGTTGTAATCTTTGAGTATTCCTTGTAATTCGTCTTCCCCCAATACTTCAGGCCTATATTCTCTGTATTCAGAAGGTGAATAAGAGAACTTCAATCGCATGATCTGTTTCTTCCATATCAAATGCTGACCAATTGCTACTGAACTTCCTATGGTGTTTGCTATCATATCACCTGTTGAAAATCCCCACTCTTCGCTAAATCCATCAAACACCTCTACTGTTCCAAGAAATACCCAACCAATGCTTCCACCAATTAAGGCTGCTTTCTTTTGATCATAGCCGGCCCATTCAAAGGCTTTAATTCCGGTTGTAGCTGCTACATATGCAGAGTAAACATGTCCAAACTTGTCTATTCCAAGCCATTGAGAGTTGTCATTGAAAAAATGAAAAGAAGATCGTTCGTAGTCAGAATACCATAGCTCATTCAAGCCATACAAGCTAGCCGCATAAAGAGTGGAGGTACCCACCCATAGTATCTTCTTTCTTTTCTTGAAAAGCAATGTACTATCAACCGACTGTCCTTTTAGAACAGAACAGGACAATCCAAAAAGAAGAACACAAATGAAGTTTCTATAGAATCCCATTTCTCAGACTTAATATCAAAAGTCCGAAAAATCTATGCTAACTTAATTGGTCTTCACCCATTTGAACGAGTAAACTTCTTCACCATCTTGAATACTGATCAAATAGATAGCAGGCGGAAGATCAGCCCCAAAAGTCTTGTTTTGACTATCTGAACCTTGGAGGAGAGACTCTTGCTTGATCAATTTCCCTTCTAATGAATAGATACTGATCATTGCATTATCCAAGCTTGATGCATTCTGAATGGAGAAACTATTTTCAGAAGGATTCGGGTAAATACCAGGCTTTGAATTTTCGACTAGCTTCTCTTCAATATCTGTTATCACACAAGATGTATCTACCTTCCCTTCTACCAAAGCCCTCGAGCTGTAACAAGTCAATGGACGAATGGTCCAATAGTAAAAGAAAGGATAGGCATTAGGCCCCATACTACTTCCTGTAAGGTTCATATAATTTCCAAAGATGTATGGATAAGATGCACCTGTTGTATTTACATACAAGGATGGATTTGAAGATCCAATTGACAAGGAGTAATTGCTATCTGGATACACTACAAAATTCAAAGTGACCTGCTGTGGAGCACCTCCAACTGGCAAGGTGGCAGTCTGAATGATCTGACCCGATGAATTCCTTAGATCTATTCTTCTTGTTCCAATCTTGTTGGAAAACAGAATTACAGATTCTAGGATCATTGGCTCAAATACATCAAAATAAATGGCTTCTGAAGTGTCCGTATGAAAACCATTTCCACTAATTGAGAAAGGTCCTGAGATTGAACTTGGTCTTTGGAAATACTCTACATACAAGGTGGTATCACTCAACAAGTTATTTATTCTCATAGTGTCACCCTGGAACCTTAATGTTCCACCTGCAGCTTGATCGTACCAATGTAAGGTTCCACTGCCACTAGCTCCCAACTTCACTCTTCCGCCAATACAAGCTGTATCACTTTGAGTCATAGGCATAGGAAGTCGCTGTACAGTGATCACATTTGATTTGATCACTTGATTAGAGCCAGCACTATTAGAACTTGTCAAGCTAACTGTATAGGTTCCATCATTCTCATAAAAGTGAGTAGGATTCTCCTCAGTTGAACTATTCCCATCACCAAAGTCCCAAATCCATGCGGTAACAGGTCCAGTTGAAGCATCAATAAAACTAACTTCTGCGGAACAAACTGAATCCAATGGACTGTAGAAATCTGCAACAGGAGGTGTAGCAGCTTGCTTACACTCCCAATAGCTTCTAAACCCTCCAGCTACTCCACTTTGATCCGATCTAAACACCATAGTAATCAACTTACCAGAAGAAACAATCGAATCTGGAGGCAGATTATTTCCACAATACTTGCCAATAATTGCTGAACCAATCTCCCCATCATAGATCTCTAAATAATCTCTATTACAGAAAGTTTGATCACCGTCTTCAATATCAAAACCCTGAATGTGCAAGACCACTTGATCTGCACCAGTAGGTGCAATTGTGATGGTATCATTGCTATTCACTAAATAATCTCCATTCAAGCCTCCGTTGTCATATAAATTTCCTGAACAATCCGTTACTACTCTATCCGTACCCATAAAGAAAGAACAACGCAAGCTTGGATCTACTCTAATATAAGCTTGTTTCTGAACGGTATCTGCACCGCAGGCTCCACCATCGGCAATCAATTGCACATTATAGGTTCCAGGCGATGAATAAAAATGAGTTGGGTCTGGAGAAGTACTTGTATTTCCATCACCAAAATCCCATGCAAAAGTCAATGCATTACTTCCATCTGAATCAAACTCAACACTAACAGGTGAATAACAGAAAGAAGTATCTCTTGTAGCAACAAATTCTGCACTGACCGTTGGATTGTATGACTTTCCAACACCTACCGCATACCAAGCATTCGTTACTTCTTGAACTTCTGGAGAACAAGCACCAAATAGATCTACAGCTGATTTAATGGAGTAAAATCTAGCATCGTTAAAATTGGACGAGCGTTGCAAGTAGACAGTATTGGTTCTATAGGCTATTTTCGCAGCCTTAATGATTCCTAATGCATTTACATTAAAAGAATTACCAATGTCATTTGTTCCAGACCCTCCATCGGTCAATAGGTAGAACCAGTAGTTCTGAACACCACTGTTAGTATGAACTCCGCACTGATCATTTGACGAGCTTGGAACACAATTTTGATCGATCCAATTCAATCCACCATAGGTGTCTGGATCTCCATATCTATTTGGATTCGACATACTTCTAAATGCTTGTCCAATCTCCTCACCCATGGTCCAATTCCAGCTGTTTGGACGAGCATAAGCTTCTATGCATGTTCCAAAAATATCACTGAATGACTCGTTTAATGCACCAGATTCATTAGCATAGATTAGATCCGAAGTTCTATCTGTCAATCCATGAGTTACCTCATGCCCACAAATATCTAAAGTAGTCAATGGGCTCGTTGTACTATTTCCGTCACCATAGGTCATCCATCTTCCATTCCAGAAGGCATTGACGTAATTATTTCCATAGTGTACATAGCTTCTCAGTCTGAAGCCATTTCCATCAATACTATTTCTATTGTGAATAAATAAGAAATAATCATAAGTCATCTCAGTACCATAATGCGCATCCATTGCGTACTTATTGATCACATTTGGAAATGCATTCCAAACATTATTGGAATCAATGAAATCTACAGCATTAGCGATATTAGTGCTGTTCTGCATGTTGAAAGTGTAAATTCCATTCCCTCTTCCATTCTCTCTTAGTCTGTAGTAGTTGGATACACTATCAGCAATAATGTTCACCAAGCCACTGTATCCCGTTTGTGCAGTTCCAGGACGATCAGTTGTATGGATCAAATTCTCAACAAAAACAATGTCACCGTTTGAGGCATCTACGAAATAAGAATAATGACCATCTGGCTCATGTGCATAAATGTCAAACTTATAGCATAATCTTAAAGGAGTAGTATGGTTTAACTCATAGTTCATCCAAACCAATTCTCCTTTTGGCATATAACTCTCAGATGGATCTTCCATGATCATCTGTAAATGCTTTTCTTCTTCGTCGATCTCCCACTTATACTTTGATGCACCAATATTATTCAAAGCAAACTCCAATGCTCTCTGCTCACCTAACTGATCATTCCCTGCTGCATTTGTGGAAGCAAATAGGGTTGCGTTGATACTCAAGACTTTACCATTTTTACTGTGTATGTTCAATCCAGCAATCTCGATCAAATGACCCTTGTAGCTTTGTGAATATTTTTGATGGAGACCACCATCCTCATCTTGAATAGAATTTTTGAGAACAAAGTCGATCTCTGAATCTAATTCCAGCTTTTGTTTAAGCTCTTCTATGATACCACTCAGAGCAGGTTCAGCTCCTTGCTTGAATTCAATATACATAGGAAGGTTATGCCCGTCTTTATAGGCTATCTCTTTAGCATCCGAAAATCTTTCCTCTGCTTCAGAACCTGTGTAACTCACATTCTGAGCATTAACACCAATAGCAGTTAGAGATAAACAAACTAAAAAAATCAATCTTTTCATAGTGCAACAGTTATAGGACTACCAAGCGAACAGTTTTGCTCTTGCTTTCAGTCTGAATTCTTGTTAAATAGATTCCTTTTTCAAGATCGCTGACATCCACTTCTCTTTTCATGTAGTCAGCATTTGAACCTGCATTGTAAATTTCCTTCACTTTCTTCCCATCAATACTCCACAGACTAATATCTAGCTGAGAAGAATGAGTTGGGATAACGATCTCAAATCGATTGTCTGTTGGATTTGGGAAGAGTTGTATATGATCTGCAACATTCAATTCTTCAATTGAAGTAATTCCACAATTTGGATCTTTCATCGCAGTAACTGCTACCCTAGGGCTCACGCAATCTGGTTCTTTTACTCTCCAGTAATAGAAGAAGTAATAGAAGCCAACAGGATTACTCTGAGCACTACTTCTTTTAATAGAAACCATTCCTGGGATGGTATATGGATAGGATACTCCACCGTTATTGCGATACAGATTAAGAGTATTCGGACCTTGATAATCAACACCTAACTGATAATCAACTCCTGGCTCTATCAGGAAGTCAAGATCAACATTGAACAATCCATTCAGCATATTGACGGTTTTCGATTGAAGTACTACTCCATTATTATCTCTCAATTCAATGGTTCTAGGTCCTGTTCCAGATGCGTAAACAAATACATCAGTTAGTATCAATGTTTGAAACACATCAAATACAAGGTATTGGTCACCGTTAAAGTTATTTCCAGTTCCAATGGCATTACTAACTGGTCCAACAATCTGCGTAGCAGGACGAATATAATCCTCAACCCAGAAAGTAGTATCGTTATTTGGTTGGGTTAGACTTAGTGAGTTTCCAGTGAAGACTTGACTTCCTGCAAACTCATCTGTATACCAATCCAATCTACCTGCGCCGCTTGCACTTAAAGTAGATGGTTGACCAGCACAACTTGTATCATTAGTTACCGTTGGAACCATTGGACGGTCAACATGAATAATATTCGACTTAGAAACGGAGTCCGTTCCAAAGCTGTTATTGGTTGTCAATTGAATTGAATAAGTGCCATCAGTTACGTAAGTATGAACAGGATCCCTTTGAGTTGAGGTATTCCCATCACCAAAGTCCCAAAACCAAGAAGTTGGAGCTTGAGTAGAGATATCCCTAAAAGAAACTACACCAGTACAAGTAGTATCCAAATCCCAATCAAAATTGGCAGTTGGAGCAGCTGAAGGATAGCTACAACTCCAATCGATCTCAAACCCACTCAATTCCACACCTTGATCTGATCTAAACCTCAAAGTAATTGCTCCTCTAGTAGATGTGATGGTGTTTGGTGGACGCATGTTATTACAGAACTTACCCAATGAATTGGCATTGACAGAATTGCCATCATAGATCTCCAAGAAATCATAATCACATACATTATTTGACGACCCAGCTTCTACATCAAAGTTTACAAAGGTCAATGTCACAGAACTTGCACCTGCAGGTTCTATAGTAATAGTTCCAATCTCGTTGCTTGAATAATCACTTGTGCTACCACCTGAATCAAATAACTTTCCACTACAAAGCGTTTGCTTTGGATTACTCCCATTATTCAAAAAGGCCAAACATGCATTTGTAGTATCAATATCAACAAGGGCCTGCTTCTGCAGAGAGTCTATACCACAAGCTCCTCCATCAACATAAAGCGTTACATCATATTGACCGGAAGTTGTATAAATATGAGTAGGATTTCTGTTGGTATCAGTAGAGCCATCACCAAAATCCCAAAAATATCTGTAGCCATTCGTAGATTCATCAAAGAATGAAACTGGTAAAGGAGGTTGGCAACTAACGGATGCAGATGAAGAAAAATCAGCAATTACTGAATTTACATAATTTGCTCCAACTCCTACTGCATACCAAGCTCTTGTTACACTTTCTACTTCAGGTGAACATCCACCATAAAGATCAATAGCAGAACGAATTGCATAATATCTTGCTTCGTCATAATCAGAAAATCGAGTTAAGTAAACCGTCAAGTTTCTATATGCAACAGCAGCCGCCTTTGTAATTCCAATACTTGTTACGGTATAGGTTTGGTTGTTATCGTTTGCGCCAGTTCCTCCATTACTCAACAAATAGAACCAATGGTTTTGAACCCCACTATTGATATGAACGCCACATTGATCATTCTGGTTGGAAGGAATACAACCAACCTGATTCAGCCAAAATGTACCTCCGTAAGTATCAGGATCATTGAATTGCTTTGGATTCGACATGGAACGGATTGTAATACCAATATCCTCTCCAATCAACCAATTTGCACGGTTAGGTCGAGCATAAAATTCAATTGCAGCACCAAAAATGTCACTAAATGACTCATTCAATGCTCCAGATTCTCTTTCATAGATCAAATTGGCAGAGAAGGTCGTTAAACCGTGGGCAATCTCATGTCCGGCAATATCAAGAGCTGTAAGTGGAGTTACATTTCCATTTCCATCTCCATAGGTCATCCATTGACCATTCCAGAATGCATTGACAAAGTTATTGTTGTAATGAACATAGGAGTTCAAAGCAAAGCCATTGTCATTGATACTATTTCTTCCAAAACTTGTAAAAAAGTAATCGTAGGTCTGTTCAGCTCCCCAATGGGCATCTGTGGCATACTGATTCAATTGATTGTTTACTTGATTCCAAACATTGTTTGAATCAATGAAATCAACTGCATTATTGAAAATTGTCCCATTATTAAGATCATAAGTATTTACGCCATTTCCATAGGCTGTTTGACGCAATCTGTATCTATTAACTGCAAAGCTATCTGTTGTTATTGACTGAACTCCACTGTAGGCTGTATGAGCTGTTCCTGGGACATTTGAGGTGTGGATCAAATTATTTGAAAAGATCATTTCAGAGCTAACAGCATCAATGTAAACTTCTTGCCTGCTCATGGGTTCATGAGCGTAAATATTGAACTTGTAGCAAAGTCTCAGATTAGATGGATCAAGGTCGAGATCTGCACTCATGTAACTCAATTCGGCCTTTGGGAAGAAAGTAGCATTAGGATCGTTTTCATGTCTTTTGATGAATTCTTCTTCTCCGGGAATTTCCCACTTATAAGTATCTGCATCGATTTCAGATAGAGCTGCATTCAATGCGTCATTTTCAGAGATGGAAGTAGAACCAATTTCAGGATACTCTGTGATCAATTTTCCATTCATTGCTCGAATGGATCCTTCTTTCAAGTGCACCACCCATTCGGCAAATTCTATGTCTACTCCTTTATAGGTTTGAACGTACTTCAAGTGCGTCTCTCCAAACTGATCTACAAATTGATCCTTCAACCTTAAGTCAAATAGGTCTTTCCCTTTCCAATATTGTGACAAGAAAGCATCTAGCTGTTCTATACCAGGTCTATTGTTTCTATTGAACTCTAGATAATTTGGAATCTCATAAGAATCAGAGAAAAAATGTCGATCTACGATGTCGAATTCTTGAGCTTTCGAAAATGGTGCAATAAGTAGTAAGGCCGCCAAGGGCAGAAAGTAGAATTTTTTCATGAAAGTCAGTTAAACAATTGTGTCATAAAATTAACCATTATGTTATCATCATGTTCAATTAGTTACAGTTGCAAGTATTTATCTAAAGCTCCATTGTGAATGCCCTTTTTTGAATATTAAATCCATTTGGAGAGTTTCGATAAATGCTATTTGAACGATATACGATGGGGATTTCTCCTTCATAATTCTTCAATTCATCAATACAAATCCCTTCCCACAAGAAAAGATCGCTATTAATCAACTTACTGTATTTCAGACCTTTAATAAAGGTGACATATCGATTATCTATCTGAATTCTAAGGCTCTCAACTTGAGAATGAAGATCAAGGTATTCGTACTTAATATTTGAATTGTGAATCTTTTTGGAGTGCATATGATCACTGACAATTCTCCTCTCAAAATTGGATAGAGTATCTGTAAAAAAGACTACAGCCGACAAACTCTTTGAGTATGAAAACACCCACTTATTATAAAAAGAATAACAGCTGATCTCTTCTCTGTTATAATTTAAACCTCTAGAAAGAAGCTCATTGCTGAAGATCATTGCCAAAATTGCAAAGGATATAAAGAACCATTTTTTTCGCTTGGAACTTATAAAGAACAAGAAAGTCAAGACAGCTAGAAACAGTAGAATTATGCTTGATTTCTCCAACCATACCTGCTGCAAGCTTGCATAAGGTAATTTCGAAACGCTTCCCACCAAAATCCTTAGCAACTGAAGCAAGCCTTGCATTAGAGCGTCCAGATACAAGGCATGATCAAATAGTAAGAGAAAGGCCAAAAGAAGAGCCCCTAAGGCAACTATTAAGAAAACAAGTGGTACTACTAGGAGATTACTCAAGATGAAATAATTCGGAAACTGATGGAAGTAATGCAATACGAAAGGTAAGGTTGTCAGTTGTGCTGCAATAGAAACAACCACAATTGAGATGATCTTCTTGATCCATCTATTCCTAATATCAAAAAGACCCATAACTGAAGGATGAATGAGGATAATTCCCATTACTGCTGAATAGGACAATTGAAACGACAGTTGAAAGAGGTTAAATGGGTCAATTAAGAGCATTACAAAGGCTGATGCAGCAATTGAATTTAAGCTTGTTCCTTTTCTTCCTATACTTTGGCCAAGCAAGAAAAAACTAAACATGAAAGCCGATCTCTGAACTGAACTGGAAAAGCCACTTAAAAAGGCAAATGACCAAATGATCAAAAGCAAAAGAAAAGCTTTGATCAAAAGAAATCTCCTCTTTAAAAGGAAGTTGAATAGTTGAGAAAAAAGAAGATAGACGATGCCAAGGTGCAATCCTGATACAGCTAGTACATGCATTACACCAGCTTGTGAAAAATCATTTCTAAGTTCAAGATCAAGCCCACTCTTATCCCCTAAGATCAAAGCCTTTAAAACAGCTAGATTCTCCTTACTAATTGAGCTTTCTTGAAGCAAGCTGATCAAATATGACCTTGACTTAAATGCCTTTGACGAGATGCTTGAGACAGAATCAATCAACACAGCTTTTGAAGAGAAGGCCTGAAAATAAACTCCTCTTTTCCTCAAATAATCGCTGTAATCAAACTGCGCAGGATTTGGAGCTGGCAGTAATCCTGTTATTCTTAGATTCAAGTGCAAACGATCTCCCACAGAGAACTTTCTCTGGCTTTCTGATTTCTTCAAATAGAGTAGGACTTTTTCCTTCTTCAGCTCAATGGAACTGAACTCTTTTACAACCAATGGTTGGAGAAGGTACTTGTAGTAGCTATTACTTTCCTTCAATTCTGATTCAATTTCTGCCACCAAAACTGTCTCTAAACTGTAATCAGAAAATGATCCATTGTATCGATCTGCCTGTTGAAACAGATAAGCACCAAGTAAAACGAAAAAGAGAAATAAGAGCAGAAATCCATAGGTTCCATTCAGAAATGGATGAGCTCTATTTGAAGGGAGCAAAGAAGGTAAGAGTAAGATAAAGACTGCCGCAAATAAAAAGCAGTAGTATAGATTCGAGATCTGCAGTTTGAACATTTCAGCTAAAATGATCCCGAGAATTGTCGCAAGTAAAAGCTTGGGAAATACAAGTCGTGATGAGAACATAAAGGAGTCTTTCCTTTAAGTTACATCAATTTACTCTTCTTTGAAAAAGTCTAATGCGGCAAGATCAATAATATGAACACCACTGTAATAGAAATGAAGGATTTCAGCATAGGAATATCCCTGGGAAGCCATTTCCATAGCACCTTCTTGGCACAAGCCAACTCCATGACCGTATCCCCTACCTTTTAGCAAGATATTTTCCTCCCTTTTATAAATATTAAAGTAGGTGGATCTTAACCTGAAATGATGTCTTAGATCCTCGAATCGCAATTTGGTGTATAAAACCTCATTCTCACGATGATCAGTTTGGTAGATGGTCTTTGCACTATCAGGAAACTCTACATTCTTTGCCAATAAGTAGCTGTCCCACGAACTTTTGGGAATCTCTTTCTCCCAGAATGAATTCTTCTTATCCAAACAAAAAGTATCTTGAACCGAGCGTAAATAATAAAGTGACTTGGTCCATACATCTTCAGAATTTACTGTTTGACCGCCACAGTTGGAATGGAATGCTGCAGTGATCAATTGAATATCCGAATCAACTATTACGGCTCCTCTAGTCTGCATGGCTGCATCCACTATCTGAGGAAAAAATGATTTTCCATGGTAGGCCTGGCAATGAACACGATCGCACAAATTGTATCCTTCTTCCAAGTGTTTGTGGGTATTGGACAAGGCATAGGTTCTGCAAATGATCGCCTGTAGTTTAAAGTATTCCTTAGGTGGTTTTCTACCCACTTCTGCCTCTACCACTCCTGCTACATAATTGTCTAGATCAATGTTGTTGATCAACATCATCTTACCTCTCCTAACCTTTACCCTGAGGTTATCATCGTATCTTCTTTCCAGTAATGGCGGATCAAGAGACTTGATCATAAAATGATTGTACCAACCTGTTCCTATCAAGTTTACTTGTGAATAGACCCCTAATCGTTTTCCATTCTCCTGAACTTCTATACCACCTTCGGTCTTCCTCAAGCTCAATTGAGTGCCTGACTCAAACTCTTTCTGCTTACCTGATTCTGTAAAGAGTGCATACTTCCCAGCTCTTACTGAAAAACTCACTGCCTTTACATTGTGATCTCTCATGATGCCGATGTTGATGAATTCGGCCTTCAATGAGAAACTAATGAATACAAGAAGAATTAAACTGAGTCTTTTGATCACTTTTCTATATCGCTATAAATGATCTCTGCTGCATTTTTTGAGGCTCCACCGCCTCCTAAAATGGAGATCAATTCGTCAAATCTAGCTAACATAGAAGAACGATATTCATCATCGTGAAGGAGTTTTCCCAATTCGTTTTTTAATAAGTCCTCATTCAACTCACTTTGAATGAGCTCCTTCACCACTAGGTCATCCATGATCAAATTCACCAAAGAGATATAGTTCACTTTGATCACTCGTTTAGCAATTTGGTAAGAGATATAAGAGCCTTTGTAACAAACCACTTCAGGCACACGAAACAAAGCAGTTTCTAGCGTTGCAGTACCAGAAGTAACGAGAGCTGCCTTTGCCAACTTTAATAAGCTATAGGTCTTTTCTTTTACAATCTTAACAGAGTCTTTGGCAGTAGCTGGAATGAATCCTTCGAGGAAGGAATTATCTACCCCTGGCGCTGCTGCGATTACAAATTGTTGATCGGGAAAATGTTTGATCTGACCAAGCATTATTGGAAGCATAGTAGAGATCTCTTGTTTTCTACTACCTGGAAGCATTAAGACGATCTCTCTCTCATCCAAGCCCATCTCCTGCCGCATCATTTGTGGATCCTCTTTTCCAGAAGTAGGATCGTTGATGGCATCCAAAAGAGGATGACCAGCATAATCTACCTCAACATCAAAACCTTTATAAAACTCCTTCTCAAATGGGAGTATAGTGATCATGCGATCAACATACTTTTTGATCTTGTGAACTCGATTCTGCTTCCACGCCCAGATCTGAGGGGAAATATAATAGTAGACCTTAATTCCCGCCTTCTTGGCAAACTCAGCGATCCGCAAATTAAAACCGGGGTAGTCTACCAGAATTATTGCATCAGGCTGATACTTTAGAATGTCTTCCTTGCAGAACTTGATATTATTGAGAATGGTCCTCAAATTGGCTATCACTTCAACAAAGCCCATAAAAGCTAAATCCCTGTAATGCTTTACCAAGCTAGCACCTTGCTCTTCCATCAAGTCACCTCCCCAACATCTAAATTCCGCAAGGGAATCAAATTGCTTTAACTCTTTGATCAGATTGGAGGCATGCAGATCACCAGATGCCTCTCCCGCTATAACATAATACTTCATTAGAATTCGGAACCAAAAAGTTGACTGAACATCACAAAGATGGCAAAGATCAGGGTTGCGAGGATCACTCCTCTAGCCGCCCTATCATTCTTTGTTTGATAGAATAGAAAAAAACTTCCCAAATTAACAATGGCACAAAGACTTAAAAGCTTTAGAAAAACAGCTTGAAAAGCCATTTTTCTCAAAAAATCAGGAACGGTCAAATATGCATAGGAAGATAAGTAGATGATGAACATGACCAAGAAAGGCAATACTATTCCCAAGGTCAATCCTACCCACAGTTTGTCAGCCTTTCTCTCCATTTTCTAATCCTTTTATATTATTCAATGCTTTGTAATCTGTAACATCAAAATGAACGGGAACTACCGATACATAATTGTGCTTCAAGGCCCATTCATCTGTGTCAGTCATTTCCTCTTCGTGATTAACAAACTTGCCTGTAAGCCAATAGTACGGCTTACCGTAAGGGTCTATTCGCTCTTGGAACTCCTCCTCCCAAACCGCTCTTGCTTGTCGGCAGACCTTGATTCCATTGATGAACTCTTTCTCAACAGCTGGAAAATTTACGTTCCAGCAATCATATTTACTCACCTTTCCTTCTAATGCAAAACGTATGATCTTTTCTACATAATCCAAGATGGGCTCAAAATCGGCATCAATACTGTGATTACACAAAGAGAAGCCGATGGAAGGTATTCCTTCAATGGCTCCCTCAACTGCTGCTGACATGGTGCCCGAATAGATTACATTGATGGAAGAATTCGATCCATGATTGATGCCACTTACTATAAGGTCTGGCTTGGAAGGGAGTACTTTTGAAGTTGCGATCTTGACGCAATCAACAGGTGTGCCACTACAACTGTATGCCTCTACTCCTCTAACATCTTGCCGGTTCAATCTCAAAGTAGCATTCATGGTGATGGCATGACCCATTCCCGATTGTGGACTATCAGGTGCAACCACTACTACATTCTTGCTAATCCTCTTCACTACATCGATGAGATTAGAAATCCCCGGAGCGGTAATTCCATCATCGTTTGTAATCAAGATCAACGGGTCCTTTTTCATCTTGTAAATCTAATGAGTTTTGAAATGGAGATAAAAAAAGCCCCGAAGAATTTCGGGGCTTTTATGAACTCAATATTATTTTGAATTGTCATCCTCACTGACCTCTTCAAAGTCAACATCAGTGACTTCTTCATCAGCGCTATCTGAAGTACCTCCAGCATTTGGATCAGCTCCTGCTTCACCACCGCCTTGTTGATACATCTCTTGAGATGCTGCTTGGAACAGATTGTTCAGTTTCTCCATTGCTGGATCAAGCTTTTCAAGGTCTTGTGCCTCATGAGCTTTCTTCAAATCTGCTAAAGCTTCTTCGATTGGTTCTTTCTTATCTGCAGGTAATTTGTCGCCAAATTCTTTGAGTTGTTTCTCAGTTTGGAAGATCAAGCTATCTGCTGTATTCAACTTATCGATTCTCTCTTTTGCTTCTTTATCGCTATCGGCATTCTCTTCAGCCTCTCTCTTCATCTTTTCGATCTCATCATCGCTCAATCCAGAAGAAGCTTCAATACGGATACTTTGTTCCTTATTAGTTGCCTTGTCTTTAGCAGAAACATTCAAGATACCGTTTGAGTCAATATCGAAAGTAACTTCGATCTGCGGCACACCTCTAGGTGCTGGAGGTATTCCATCCAAATGGAATTTACCGATCGTCTTGTTGTCCTTAGCCATTGGTCGTTCTCCTTGTAGTACATGGATCTCAACCGTTGGCTGATTGTCTGCAGCAGTAGAGAAGGTCTCTGACTTCTTGGTAGGAATGGTTGTATTCGACTCGATCAATTTGGTCATCACTCCACCCATGGTTTCGATTCCCAATGATAGAGGTGTAACATCTAAAAGAAGTACATCTTTCACTTCACCAGTCAATACTCCACCTTGAATAGCAGCTCCTACAGCAACTACCTCATCTGGATTTACTCCTTTTGATGGTTCTTTCTTAAAGAAATCTTTTACTGCGTCTTGAATAGCAGGGATTCTTGTTGAACCTCCAACCAAGATCACTTCATCGATATCACTCACGCTCATACCAGCACTTTTCAATGCCTTTCTACATGGCTCAATTGTTCTCTTGATGAGCTCATCTGCCAATTGCTCGAATTGAGCTCTTGAAAGAGTTCTTACCAAGTGCTTTGGTCCAGATGCTGTAGCAGTTACATAAGGAAGGTTGATCTCTGTCTGCGTTGTACTAGACAATTCAATCTTTGCCTTCTCTGCTGCCTCTTTCAATCTTTGCAAAGCCATTGGATCATTTCTAAGATCAATGTCTTCATCATTCTTGAACTCATTCGCCAACCAATCAATGATCACTTGATCAAAATCATCACCTCCAAGGTGAGTATCTCCGTCAGTTGACTTCACTTCAAATACTCCGTCTCCTAATTCAAGGATCGAAACATCATGTGTTCCACCTCCACAGTCAAACACTACAATCTTTTGATCAACTGTTTTCTTATCCAATCCATAAGCCAATGATGCTGCCGTAGGTTCATTAATGATTCTCTTCACCTTTAATCCTGCGATCTCACCAGCTTCTTTGGTTGCCTGACGCTGTGCGTCATTAAAGTAGGCAGGAACTGTGATCACCGCTTCCGAAACAGAAGTACCTAGATAATCCTCTGCTGTTTTCTTCATTTTCTGAAGTATCATTGCAGAGATCTCTTGAGGTGTATACTTTCTATCGTCGATCAATACTCTAGGAGTATCGTTATCACCTTTTACTACTTTATAAGGGACTCTTCCTACCTCCTTCGCTACCTCGCTGAACTTGTTCCCCATGAATCTCTTAATAGAGAAGATGGTCTTTTCAGGGTTGGTGATCGCCTGACGTTTTGCAGGGTCACCGATCTTCCTCTCCCCGCCTTCAATAAAGGCAACAATAGAAGGCGTTGTTCTCTTCCCTTCACTGTTAGGGATTACTACTGGCTCATTTCCCTCCATTACGGAGACACATGAATTGGTAGTTCCCAGGTCTATTCCAATTATCTTACTCATATCTATATGCAATTAAATTTTTCAATTTTTATGACAATTGGCTATTGTCAATGAATATGCCATGCGACATTTCTTTGAAATATTAGAAATATTGTCAGGAAAGAGGGATTAGAAAGAAAAGTAGATATGACAAATTGACAATCTGTCAGTCGCCATTATGCGGTCTGAGAAAGCTTAATTCCCAATATCGAAGTCCAAACCTCCGGTAATTGAACCATTCGCTAATTCTTCTCTAGTTTTATCATTGAGGTTCGTAATAGCGATCTCGTTTGTTCTGCTTGCAACCAGTCCTACTCCATTGGTCACATTTGTAAATTCTGGCCTTACTTGCGCAATTCCATCCAATGGACCATATATACTAGTATACTGAGTGTAGATCTGATCCACAACAGTAACGTAAACATGCAAACAATCAAACAATGCAACTTCTTTCACATTTCCATTGTCAGGAACGTTGGCTGCAATGGTTTGGAAAAAGCTTTCGCCTTTGTATATCAATGAGTAATCTCCGGCTTCCAAATCTGTATTCGTAAAAATTCCTACAGGAATTCTAACCGTTCTAGGTATTCTATTGCTTCCGACAATCTCAGTGTAAAAGAACTCCATGTGCACTTGTGCCTGAGCCATTTTAGCATTCAGTCGAAATTCAAAATCATAATCAATTATTCCACCTAAATCAGAAACAAAAGAAATGGGTTGACGAGTTTGATCAGGTCTAAACCTTGGATTGGTGATGGTTGGTTTCGGCAGTAATTCAATACTAGCAGTTGTTAGTTTTCCATCCGGTTGCTTGATGCTTAGATTATAAACAGTATTTCCTGCTAATGCTCCATCTGTGTAGTAAAGAATGTTCTTTTCAGTAGAAAATACACCTGGACTCTTCGGCTTTGCAATTGTTGCTAATGTGAAGAGATCATTTCTTTCAGGACTCTCCAAGGTTACTTCCAAATTATCGTAGAATAATCTATCTGTTTCCTTTGCAAGATCAATGGCGTTGACTCCATCCTCCAAAAATGCCTTGTTTACCTTTACAAAATTAGTATCTGCTCTCTCATCAATAAGAGCATAAACTACTGTGGTATCTACAAAATCACCGGTAATATCTACATCGTTATCACAGGAGATCAAGCCCAAGGCCATTGCTAAAATGAAGAGTCTTTTGATTTTTTGCATGGGGTCAAAATTAATGATTTATTAAGGTCAACACTTATTTGTAGATTTGCTGACACTTTCTAATAAGAAAATGTCTACTTCTAAAAAAAGTTCACCAAAAAGAATTACTACTCATGTTCTTCAAGAAATGAAGAACAAAGGAGAAAAGATTTCCATGCTGACGGCCTATGATTTTTCATTGGCAGGAATAGTAGATGCTGCAGGAATTGATGTGATCTTAGTAGGAGATTCTGCCTCCAATGTAATGGCAGGTCATGAAACTACACTACCCATCACTTTGGACCAAATGATCTATCATGCTTCTTCTGTTGTAAGAGGGATCAATAGAGCCTTAGTGGTAGTAGATCTTCCATTTGGCGCTTACCAAGGGAATTCAAAAGAAGCCTTGACTTCTTCCATTCGGATCATGAAAGAGTCTGGAGCACATGCAGTAAAATTGGAAGGTGGTAGCGAAGTTGTAGAATCTATAGAAAGGATACTTACAGCAGGCATCCCAGTAATGGGGCATTTGGGGCTAACTCCACAGTCGATCTATAAGTTTGGCACGTATGTGGTAAGAGCAAAGGAAAATGAAGAAGCAAAGAAGTTGTTAGAAGACGCTAAAGCTCTTGAAGAAGCCGGATGTTTTGCCTTGGTTTTGGAAAAGATTCCAGCTAAATTGGCAAAAAAAGTGGCAGAAGCTATCAGCATACCCGTCATAGGAATTGGTGCTGGTGGTAGTGTAGACGGACAAGTTTTAGTTATTCACGATATGTTGGGTATAACTCAGGAATTTAGCCCCCGTTTCCTTAGAAGATACAACGATCTTTATTCGAGCATAAAAAATTCTGTTGAGAACTATATTGGAGACGTTAAGTCAGGTGATTTCCCAAATGAAAAAGAGCAGTATTAAAAGGTCCTTGAACATATCGATCTCCTTTTTAATCCTATTGTTAGCAATAACAATTGATGCAAAGGCTCAGTATATTGAAGAGAATCCTATCAACAAAGCTACCGCTGATAGAATGCTCGAAATAAAGAACTACCAAGAGGCTGTTCGCATCTTCTCGGAGCTCCTAGATGAAGACCCAAATAATCCCGAGTTACAATTCAAACTGGGTAAGGCTTACAACTATTCTAATATTGATCATGCAAAGGGCTTATCTCTTCTTCAAAAAGTAAATGAGCATGCTGAAAAACCCGAAGGAACTCTTTACGAATTAGGAGTAGCCTATCATAAGAATTATGCATTTGAAGAAGCACACAAGGTCTTTGAGAAATTGATCGCCTCTACTGAGAATCCAGATGAGAAGGACTTATATACAGAATGGGCAGAAACCTCTTACAGAGCAAGAGACATGGTTGCTCGACCAGTGCAAGTCAAACTAGAGAACTTAGGAAAAGACATCAACTCTCCGGCACCTGACTTTTTACCATTTGTAGAACCAGATGAATCCTCTTTATTCTTCACTACTAGGAGAGATGGAGTTGTAGGAAACCTTTATTCTTATGCTGGCTACAGAACCTCGGATATTTATGTAGCTAAACACAAAGGAAACGACTACAATAGAGCACGCTCAGTTGGCAGTCCTAACACCTATGGCGATGAATTTACCGCGGGTAGGTCGGAAAATGGTGAGTACATTCTTTACTCTGTTGATAGTAAGGACAATTTCAGCGACATCTATGTAAGTGAAAAAGGAAGGAGATCATTCATGCCTCCTAAAGAATTGGATTCTGAAGAAGTCAATCAAAAATCATCTAAGGAAACAGGAGCGGCGATTACTAACGATGGAAAGAGGATCTATTTTAGTAGTGACCGTGCAGGTGGACAAGGTGGATTTGATATTTGGATCTTAAGGAGATTACCAACCGGTGCATGGGCTGAACCTCAAAATCTCGGTCCTCCAATCAATACACCAGGTGATGAAATGTATCCTTTCCTTCGAGGTGATGAGTCTCTTTTGTATTTCAGTTCTGATGGACATCCAGGCATGGGTGGTAAGGATCTTTTCATGGCTAAGAAGGATATCGTTTCAGATAATTGGAGAGAGCCAAAGAACATGGGCTACCCGATCAATACTCCTGATGATGACATGAGTATCTGTTATGCAGCGCATTCAAGATATGCATACATTGGCTCCAAGAGAGATGATAGTTATGGCGATCTGGATATTTATCGATTGATTTTCAACAACATTAGTCCTGAATATACTTTGTTAAGTGGCTCTGTAATGAATCCAGATTCTTCCTTGATCGAAACGGATGTATTGATCGAGATCTTTGAGTCACAGTCGGGAGTACTGTATGGATCCTACTTGATGAATCCAAAGACCGGTAGATACAATGCCATTCTTCCTCCGGGTAAGTATTTGATAGAAATCGTTGATACTTACGGCTATAAGAATTATGCGAATGAAATCACCTTGTTGAGCAAGAATGATTTTGTTCCTAGCAAGAAGGTAGATATTATTCTGACCAAAGACAGTGAGGAAGCTGCTCCTGAACTGAACACTACCATTCAACCTAAGAAAATCGAGTAGCGATGGGGCAAAAGCTCTCCATTCTATTTGAAGACAATCACCTCTTAGCAGTTAACAAAGCATCTGGCACTTTGAGTCAAGGTGATAAAACTGGCGACCTTCCAATTACAGAGCTGGCCAAGGATTACTTGATCAAAAAGTATAATAAAACAGGAGAAGCTTACATAGGCTTACCGCATCGATTGGACCGTCCAACTTCTGGAGTATTATTACTAGCAAAGACTTCCAAAGCCTTGAGTAGATTGAACCAAATGTTTCAAGCACATCAAGTACAGAAAACCTATTGGGCCGTTGTTGGCAAGCAACCTCAACCTAAAAATGGCCATTTAAGGCATTATTTAGTTCGCAATCCTGCCAAGAACAGATCAGATGCTCATCCAAGAGAGATCAATGGTTCTAAGTTGGCTGAATTGGACTACTCTACCATTTTGGAGCTAGAAAGGTATTTTTTATTGGAAGTAAAGCCTAAAAGTGGGAGACATCATCAAATTCGATCGCAACTATCTGCAATTGGATGTCCAATAAAAGGGGACCTTAAGTACGGTTCACCTAGATCCAACAAAGGAGCTAGTATCAATTTGCATGCACGCAGCATTGAGTTTGTTCATCCAGTCAAAAAAGAGTTGATGAGAATTTCAGCTCCCGCTCCAGAGAGCGATAAGATCTGGAAGATTTGCAATCAGAATTTTCCTGCCTCTAGCCATGAATTTTTGAATGAAAAGAATTAATAGATTCTTCATCCAAGAATCATTTCTTTGAATAAAGGCTTTGCATATATTTGTATAAGAACCTATACCTAAAAGTAAAATTATGTCTACAGAGATTGAAAAACTAAGCGAGGAAGACAGAGGCATCCTTTTAAAGGCCCCTGCAGTTGTTGCAATATTGGCGGCTATTTCAGATGATGGAGAAGTTAGCAGACACGAGAAGAGTGAGTCTGTAAAGTTATCTCATTTAAGAACTTATACTTCAGATCCTTTACTACACAATTATTACAAGGAAGCCGAAAAAGATTTCGAACTACACTTTGATTCTATCATGGCGAAACTTCCGTCTGAATGGAAAGACAAAGAAAAGTTCTTGGAAGATGAGCTGACTGAATTAAAGCATGTATTACCTAAGCTGAACGAAGTGTATGCAAGAGAATTGGTCAATAGTCTTAAATCTTTTGCAAGACATGTATTTCAATCAAATTCAAGTTTTCTTGACTACTTCCTTCTTCCGGTTTTCATGAATAAAGTAGAAAAAGAAAGCTTCGACCCTAAAATTGGTTAATGAAGAGACTCTTTGTCATCAGGCATGCGAAATCAAGCTGGGATAACCCCAATCTAAAGGATGTTGATCGTCCTTTGAACAAAAGAGGCTTGAGAGATGCCCCTAGAATGGCAAAGTACTTCAAAAAAGAATACCCTTCCATAGATTGTTTGATCAGTAGCCCTGCGGTGAGGGCCTTCACTACTTGCAAGATATTTGCCGAAGAGTTGAACTATCCTGAGAGTGCTATTGACATCAAGGAAGAGATCTATGGAGCCTCTGTAGAACAGATGCTATTCACGATCAATCGATTGGATAATAGATGGGATACCGTATGCCTTTTTGGACACAATCCTACCTTCACTTATTTAGCAGAAAAACTAGCTGATGTTAATATTGGGAACCTACCAACTTGTGGAATTGTTGGAATTGAATTTGGTGTAGAAATATGGGCAGCAGTTAGTTTAGGGAGTGGGGAACAAATCATTTACGATTTCCCGAAAAATCATTAGATCTTTTGAGTCCAAGAGAATCTGTCTTCAATAGTTCCTCTCTTGATACCTTCTAACTCAGCTTTTGCTTTCATTGCAAAATCCCATTGATTGAAGTCTGTTAGATTGTAATCGACACCTTTGAAACCAATTCTTGAGATCGGTGCAATAGTAGCCGCTGTTCCTGCTCCAAAAGCCTCTGTTAAAGTACCAGCCTTCAATGCATCGATCACTTCCTCTACTGAAACTTGTCTTTCTTGCACTTCTATTCCCCAGTCTCTAGCCAATGTCAATAAGCTATCTCGGGTAATTCCAGGTAGGATGGTATGAGTTGAAAGGGCTGGGGTAACTAGAGTCCCATTGATCATAAACATTACGTTCATGGTTCCCGATTCTTCAATGTACTTGTGTTCTTTGGAATCTGTCCAGATCAATTGATCATAACCCTGAGCTTGAGCTTGTTTTGCCGGCAATAGGGAAGCTGCATAGTTTGCTGCTGCCTTTGCTGCACCTATTCCTCCCTCACAAGCTCTTGAGTATTCTTCTTCCACCTTGACACTAACTGCTCCAGAATAATATCCGGCAGTTGGAGAAGTAATGACAATAAAATGGTACTTACTACTTGCTTTCACACCAATGAATTCATCATCAGCGATCATGAACGGACGAATGTACAAAGCCTGGCCCTCTCCTTCCGGAACCCATGCTTGATCCAATTCTACCAATTGTTTGATTCCATCCATGAAAATTTGGGATGGTACTTCTGCCATGCTCATTCTTCTCGCAGACATATTGAACCTTTCAAAATTCATATCAGGTCTAAACAATAAGATCTCTCCAGAAGGAGCACGATGTGCCTTCATGCCTTCGAATATGGCTTGTCCATAATGAAATACTGAAGAAGAAGGGGCAAACTCCAATTTGGAGTAAGGCTTGATGGTGCTGTTACTCCATTGCCCATCAGAAAACTCAGAGATCAACATATGATCTGAAAACTCTCTCCCAAACTTCAAATTATCAAAGTCAACCTCATTCAACCTGGAATTGTTGGTTCTTTCTACTTTGATATTCATTTCCTTAACTGCCATCTGCGTGAATTCTGTTCTAAACAAAAATAATCAACCTAATTTAATACTAATTAAACTCAATGATGTTTTAAGTTGTTTTAAATTTGCAGAAATTAGTTGAAATCATTTGGTGAGGATGAAGAAGCCGTCAAATTATGTAGAGCAAGAAAGCAATGCGAGAATATTTGATAATGCATTGCTCAACTTTTTAAGTAAAACTCATATTTCAGTCCCTTTGATCATTTTCTTTGGTTCTGGAATCGTTTTATCTACCTATTCTTTTCTTGAATTTGGATTTTCAGTTGTGAGGATTGGAACCTATTTTACAAGTGGATTATTAGTTTTCACATTAGTGGAATATCTCATGCACCGCTTTCTATATCACTTGCCTGGAGTATATGAAGAAGGAAAGATAGCCTATGCACTACACGGAATCCATCACAAATTTCCAAGAGACAAAAAGCTATTGGTCATGCCACCTATCTTGAGTATCACTTTGGCAAGTATTGTTTTGGGAATCAACTATCTGATCTTCTCCAAGAATGGCTTTGCTTTTACTGGAGGATTTCTATTTGGATACGCGGCCTATTTGTCGGTTCATTATATAGTCCACGCCTTTAAACCACCAAAAAACTTCTTCAAGGAACTTTGGGTAAATCATTCCATTCATCACTATCAAAATGATGACAAAGCCTTTGGAGTTTCTTCTCCGTTGTGGGATTATGTATTTGGAACCATGCCAGATAAATCAGGCATGAAGCAGAAAAAGGCCTGATCTAGCCTCTTAATTTATCAAGTAACTTATTAAGATTTGCTGCATCTTTCTCTGTGAGATGGGATATTCTATCAATCAATTCTCCTTCTTCTTTGTCCAGCAAATTCAGAAGGTTTAATCCTTTATCAGTAATGGTAATGTCCATTTGCCTTCTATCTTGCATGTTCACTTTGCGGTCTACTAGTTCTTTCTTCTGAAGCTTGTCTACCAATCTTGAAACATTAGACATCTTATCGATCATTCTATCGCAAATAGCATTCACTGCAATTGCACCAGGATATTGACCTCGTAGTATTCTCAAAACATTGTATTGCTCTGAAGTAAGATCAAACTTTTTTAAATGCCTAGAAATGATATCGGCCATCCATTTCCCAGTAAACAACTGATTTATAAGGAGTTTATGATACTCACTCCTGAAAGTGCCTTGCTTTATTTCCTCTTCTATTTTCATTTGGTCCTCGAATATATGTATAAACATCTATTTTGAAAAATTATTCAGCTCCTACTTAAATTTCTTAGCGTTCAGCATGCTGAAATTATTAACTTAGACAAGCTTGAATTGTTTTCTAGCATCTAATTTTGTTTAATGGAAATTAAGATCTCCTTCTTTCTAGTCTTGCTGCAACTGCTCTTTATTGGAACAATGATCTTCCATCATGGGATCTTTATTGATAGCTCTTTCATCTGGATTCAAGTGTTAGCAATTGCATTGGCAATCTGGGCTTTTACCAAATTTGAAAGCGGCAAATTTTCTATCTATCCAGAACTTAAGGAAGACTCAAAACTCATTGTTCACGGCCCTTATAAATGGGTGAGAAATCCGATGTATTTAAGTTTGTTGATCTATTTCCTCCCATTTATAATCTTTGAGTTCTACTGGCTATCTTCTCTTGCATATTTAGGCTTATTGATTGTGCTAATATTAAAGATGAAGATCGAGGAGGAACAGATTAAACAAAGGTTTCCCGAAGACGTTGAATATCTTAAGACAACCAAAAAACTAATACCCTTACTTTATTAATGATGATCCTGAAAATTCGAATTCTTTTGCTGAGATTATACTTCAATAGTTTCGCTCTTCTGAACAAGGATAAGTCGGCAGAAAAATTGATCCAACTTTTCACAACTCCCCAAGCAAGAGTAAGTAGGAAGAAAGAATTAGAGATACTTCAATCTGCTAGAAATGAGGTATTGGATTTTGATCAAAAGAAGGTAAAGCTGTACGAATGGGGAGAGGGAGATAAATACGTATTGCTATTCCATGGCTGGGAAAGCAATGCAGGGAGTCTAGGGGCATATGTTTACCCGTTGGTAGAAGAGGGTTATAAAGTGATCGCCTATGATAGTCTTGCCCATGGAAATAGTGAAGGCAAACAAGCCAACATGATCATCTTCAAGGAAATAGCAAAACGAATCATCAATGAATATGGCTGCCCTGAAATTGCCATTGGGCATTCGCTAGGTGCCAATGTGATTGTACTATTATCAGCTGAGGAAAATCTCAATATTCCTAAAGTGGTATTGATCAGTCCTTTCAATCAAATGAAAGCAATATTTCTAGGCTTCAAGGCTATTCTGAAAATACCGAATAGTATTTACTCTATCATGGTTGACAAAGTGAGCGAGCGTTTCAATTACAATATTCGAGAAATGGAATTTGGCAAGGTAGGACAAGAAAGTCCATTGAAATCAGTTCTAATCATGCATGATAAAGACGATAAGATCACGCCTTTTAGTCATTCTTCAAATATGTCAAAACGCTGGCAATTGGCTCAATTAGTAGAAATTGAGGGAAGTGGTCATTACAAGATCCTTTGGAATCAAAATGCCATTGATACAGCCTTGCACTTCATTGGAAAGTAAACCAATGCCAACAATTAATCGTTAGTAAAATATAAACTTCATTAAGGCTAGAAAGGATCATCGATCTATTTTAGCACAAAGCTTTTAAAATGAAGAGTTTGAACAATAGGACATTGTTATTTTTCTTTTCTTTTTTCAAGAAAGCACTCTTGATACTTTCGGTATTCATATTGATCTCTGCCGACCCAACTCCATCAAATTATCGCTCCATTTATCAAGATTTGGAAGGCGATTCAAAGCCAGAATTCCATTTGTTTGAAAAGGCATATTTGGGATTTATTGATCTTAAATTGAGTGGACTTCTAAATCCCAATAAAAATATTCTATCCATAGTTGATTTTAGGTTGTCTTCCAAGGAAAAGAGAATGTGGATCATCGACATTGAAAAGAAAGAGGTGCTCTACAACATATATGTTGCTCATGGCAAGAACAGCGGAGAAGAGTATGCAACTTATTTTTCCAATACGCCCAATTCTTTACAAAGTAGCCTAGGCTTTTATGTAACCAAGGAAACCTATTATGGGAAAAATGGACTTTCTCTCAAACTAAAAGGTTTGGAAAGAGGGTTTAATACCAATGCTCAGAAGAGATACATCGTACTTCATGGAGCAGATTATGCCAATAAAGAGTATCTGGATGAACACGGAATTCTCGGTAATAGTGAAGGTTGTCCTGCCATCCCTATGAATTTGCACAAAGAGATCATAGAATTAACTAAAGGCGGAACTGCTTTACTGATCTATTATCCCGACATCGCTTACTTAGAAGAGTCCTCATTTATGATGGAGCTATTTTAAGGTTCATACTTAATTGAATTTCTTTTATTTTCGTAAAAATTTTTATCATGAAATACTTACGCCTTGCCCTAGTAGCAATTTTCTCTACCTTCTTTGCTGTAACCGCACAGAATGAAAACCCTTATATCAAGGATGCAATACCTTCTACGGTCTCTTTGATCATGGAAGATGACTTTGAACAAACAAAGCTATCAGGTACTGGCTTTTTAATTGGAGAAGGCATGGTAGCAACGAGCATTCATGTAGTTGAGGGATCTAAATTTGGATATGCTCTTCTTGCTGATGATGAAACCAAGCACAAGATCGAAGGATACTACTCGATTGACAAAGACAATCATTTGGTTATACTTTCTGTCCCTACTATCAAGGGGGAAGGAATTAAGCTATCCTACATGGACGACTTAGATATTGGGAAAAAGATCTATGCAATCGGCATGAAAAGGGGTATTACTGGAGGGGTATCTAGAGGAATTATCACTGGAACCAGAAAGTTCGATGAAAGAAAATTGTATCAGATCTCCGCGCCAATCTCGCCAGCTAGCATTGGTGGTCCTGTATTGAACGACAAGGGAGAAGCGGTTGGTATTGCTTTAAGTGCCTTGTACCAAGGAACTCAGATCAATGTTGCTGTTCCAGTTGAATACTTGAGAAAATTGAAAGATGTTAAAGTTGAAAATATCAGCTATTTGCCTATCCAGAAAGGAACTGCTAAAAACTATCTTCCAGAAAGTGAGCAAAAGTATATCCTGAAAGGAATTGAGATCTTCAACAAGGAATACGAGAACAATCATGTAAGTAAGAAGAACTTAAGATTGGGACAAAATCTCTTGAAGCGTTTCTCTATCAGGAATGATTTTCCATACAAGGTCATGAATGTTAGGATCAACTTTGTAGCAGTTGGCCAAGATGGTATTCCAATTGATCATTACACAAAAACTTTCCTAGAAGGATATCCAGATGAAGTACTTGAGCCCAATGTGACAAAAGCAGTTGAATTAGGTGCTTATGATTGGGAAAAATCAAGAGCTCTTCGACTTGAAGAAGGCGAAACTCTAGAGATCCGAGTAATCGACTTTGAGTTTATTGAGGAGTAATTAAGCTCCTTTTATCGTCTTGTGAACTTCTTCTAAGATCTTAAATGCACCCTCAGTGGTGCTAGATTCAGCATAAGTTCTTAATACTGGCTCTGTACCTGATGGTCTGATCATGACCCATTCGTCATTGTCGAAGTAGTACTTATATCCATCGATCTTTTCAACTGAAACAACCTTGTAAGGACCGAATGATTTGTACTTATCATCAGCGCAGTTTTGCATGATGCGGAGCTTGTCTGCCTCTGCAAGATGCAGATCAATTCTTTCAAACTTGAATTCGCCAATCGCAGAATAAACCTCCTGAATTAGGTCATCAAGACTTTTGCCTGATTTCACCATGTATTCCCAGATCGTCAAACCCATCCAGATACCATCTCGTTCCGGAATATGACCTTTGATAGCAATACCGCCAGATTCTTCACCGCCAAGAAGAACATCTTCTGTAACCATAAATCCAGCAACGTACTTGAAGCCAATCTTTACGATCTCGTAATCAAGTCCTAACTGATCGCAAAGTTTCTTCACCTTTGGCGAAACTGAGAAAGCCAATACAACCTTTCCATCGAACTTCTTCTCCTCTACCAGATACTTGATCAACAATAGAATAATGTGATGCGAATCAATGAATTCACCTTTGCTGTTGTATAGACCAATTCTATCTGCATCGCCATCAACTGCTAATCCGCAGTCAATATCACCTTCAGAGAGTCTAATAGTTTCAGAGAATTCTTGTAGATTCCTATGGATTGGTTCAGGAGCTTGTCCATCAAATCCAGGATTGTGTTCAGCATGCAAGAAGGTCAGATCCGGTAAAAGCTTTCTCATGACATTCTGACCAGCTCCATACATAGCATCGAAGGCGAAGTTCATCTCAGAATTTTCGATCGAATCCATGTCAAAGTTCTTGCGAACATGCTCAATGTAGATTTCTTCTAGATCGACATATTTTACCGTTCCCTTCTCAACTAATTTATCTAAGGAAATAGATTCTAGATCTGTAGTATTTGTATCTGGAATAAGATCCTCAACCTCTTGAACTTGATCTGGAAGCAAAGGTCCACCGAAGTTGCCTTTCAATTTAAATCCATTGTATGAAGGAGGGTTGTGTGAAGCAGTGATCACTACACCCAAGGAAGCCTTCAACTCTAAAGTTCCCAAAGAGACCATTGGAGTACTTACATACCCTTTGGCCATGTACACTTGAATACCTACATCTGCCAAAACCTTGGCTGTCACTTCAGCAAACATTTCTCCACCAAAACGACAATCGTGACCAATAACTACAGAGGCATTATCAAAATTAGATTTCAACCAATTGGCTGTTCCTGTTGCAACCCTTGCAACGTTTTCAACTGTATAATCCTTTGCTATGATTGCTCTCCAACCGTCTGTTCCAAACTTTAACTTTGCCATGAAATACTATTTTTTAAGGCTGCCAAAAATACAACTTTACTGAAGAATTCTTCTCCTGTTCAGCTCTCTTCTATAGGCATTTGCATATTGATTATGTTGACTTAAACTTGAGGAAAAATGATGATAACCTGAGAAGTCAGCTTTTGCACACATATAGATGTAGGAATGCTTCTCTGCATTCAAGACAGAGTTGATCGAACTAATCTCCGGGATATTGATCGGCCCTGGTGGTAGTCCTGCATTTTTATAAGTATTGTATGGAGAGTTGATCTCTTTGTGCTCATTCAGCACTCTTTTAATTGAATAATCGCCTAGAGCAAAGATCAATGTAGGGTCTGATTGTAATCGCATTCCCTTTTTTAGCCTGTTTAGATAAAGCCCAGCCACCGTAGGTCTTTCTTCTGCATGTTCTTGCTGTTCTGCTTGCACTATTGATGCCAATATGCTCACTTCCGATTGACCAAGTCCTAGTTGTGCAGCTTGTTGTTTGCGTTTATCGTTCCAAAAACTCTTGTACTCTCTTGCCATTCGAGCAATGAATTCTTCTTCTGAAGTATTCCAATAGAATTCATAGGTGTTGGGTAAGAACATAGTAGGAAAGGTAGAGCGGTTAAAACCATACTCATTTGCTTTCTCCTTCGACTCCAATAGACTGAGAAGTTTTATTGAATCAAGCTCCAATTGCTTGGCAACCACTCCGGCCATTCTATCTAAGTTCCTACTGGAATTAATAGTAAGCCTCAAGGGTTTTTGCATTCCCGATCTCAAGAGATTCACTAGATCGTTATTGCTCATCTTGTTTTTAACGAGGTACCTTCCAGCAATGGGTTTTGAAAATGACTTCTTTTCTGCCACCCATAAAAATGAGGAGGTATCCTTTAATAAACCTTCTTCGTGCAAAGATCTAGTTAGAGAATGAAGGTCGGATCCAGTTGGCACATACAGATACTTTTCATCTCCACTGAATTCTACACCTTCAAAATAGATCTTAGAAAAATAATTGAATGCAATGTAGAAGCAGCTAATGAACAATAGTCCAAAGACAAGTAGACCTATTTTGATTCCTTTCTTCGCCATAAAGAGATCAACAAAAATAGGAATGAATGTAGAGCTAGTGATTATTAAAAAATCAATTTTTAGCTTTGCAGCCTATGAGAATTGACATCATCACCGTTGTTCCAGAATTACTTCAAGGTCCATTTTCTGCATCCATCATGAAAAGAGCTGCAGATAAGGGATTGGCAGAGGTTCATATACACAATCTTAGAGATTACAGTACAGACAACTATAAATCGGTTGATGATTATGCTTTTGGCGGTGGAGCTGGGATGGTGATGAATATTGAACCAATTCATAAATGCATCAATAAGCTAAAGCAAGAAAGAGAATATGATGAAGTGATCTATCTGACTCCTGATGGCATTCAGTTGGATCAAAATTTGAGCAATAAATTATCGCTCGACAAGAACCTGATCCTTTTGGCAGGTCACTACAAAGGAGTTGATGAAAGAGTGAGAGAACATCTGATCACTATGGAGATATCCATTGGCAACTATGTTCTATCTGGTGGTGAATTAGCAGCAGCAGTATTGGCAGATAGCATTATTCGGTTGATTCCTGGCGTATTGAATGATGAAACTTCAGCCTTGAGTGACTCCTTCCAAGATGATCTTTTGGCACCACCTGTCTATACTAGACCTGCAGTCTATAACGACTGGGAAGTACCTCAAATTCTAAGGTCTGGCAATTTGAAAGAGATAGAGAAATGGCGACTTGAAAAGTCGATCGAAAGAACCAAAGAAAGAAGGCCTGAACTCTACAAAAAATATTCTTCAAGCTAATTGTTGAATTGAAGATAAAAACCTACTTTTGCCTTCCTATTTTTGCAGAGGATAAATAAATCATTATGGACGCAATCAAGTTTGTAGAGCAAGATAATAACGGATCCAAAGAATTCGCAGCTTTCAAAGCTGGTGATTCTGTTTCTGTTAGCTATAAGATCAAGGAAGGAAACAAAGAAAGAATTCAGGTTTTCCAAGGAACTGTGATCCAAAGAAGAGGTTCTGGAGTGAATGAGACTTTTACAGTAAGAAAAGTGTCTGGTGGAATTGGTGTAGAAAGAGTTTTTCCATTGAGCTCTCCTTTTATTGAAAGCATCAAGATCAACAAGAGTGGTTCTGTAAGAAGAGCTAGAATTTTCTACTTGAGAGAAAGAACTGGTAAGTCTGCAAGAATCAAAGAAAAGATCTTTGTAAAGAAAGATAAATAAGACTTCAAGCATAAAAAAAAAGCCGAATCAATTGATTCGGCTTTTTTTATGCTTTTAACTAGCGCTTGAGCTAGCTTTTTGTTTGGCCTCTTCGGCTAATTCTTCTTTGTGTTTATCTACTGGACTTCCAAAAAGTGTTTGATAGATTCCTTTCAAAGACCTTGCTTTTAGAAGGTCTTTAAAAACCGACACCCATTCGTGGAATACCAGTACAACAGGATTATAAGAATTAACAGGTTTGGTAATACCGTACCTTGCCGGCTCATCCTCTTCTTGAAAGGTTCCGAAGATTCTATCCCAAATAATGAAGGTAGAACCATAATTCTTATCAATGTACCTTTCATTCACTGAATGGTGAACCCTGTGATGGGATGGAGTTGTAAAAATGTATTCGATAGGCGCTGGTAATTTTCTGATCAACTCTGTATGAATCCAAAACTGATAAAGTACTTCGATCTGATGTACGATAAAGAACACCAATGGATGAAAACCCATCAATATAACAGGTAGGAAAAATACGATCTTGAGGTTCTGCGTCCATGATAAGCGAAAAGAAACCGATAGATTGTAATGCTCTGAAGAGTGGTGAACTACATGAGTAGACCACCAAAATCTTTGTTCATGGGCAATTCTATGGGCCCAGTACCTGCAAAAGTCCAATACGATCAAACAAAGCACATAGGACCACCAGGTATGAGGTATCTTGAATGGAGCAAGGTTGTAAAAGAACAAAAACACGGCAAACATACCGAGTTTCATGAAGCCATTCAATATCAAATTGCCTATTCCTATGGACAAGGAGGCAAGAAAATCTTTACCACTATAGAGATTGGGAAATTTTTTTCTACCTACGATATACTCCAATAAAACTAGTGTAAACATGATCGGTGCAGCGATCCAAATAACAGTAGTAAAATCTAAATTGACAATGTCAGCCAATTCTAACTTTTCTTCACTCATAAAGGGGGGTTACTTTTAGAAAGGAACAAAAGTAATTGTTAAAAGTTATGAAAATACCTTAAATAGGCAGAACTTTATTCATCAACACCACGTCTAGCTTTATATCGTTCCAAAATCAATGAATTCAATGATGAAGAATTTAATTACCATATTGTTGACCATCCTTACGCTTGGCTCTTATGCTCAAGACGTAAACTGGATAAGTTTTGAAGAAGCAGTTGAGCTAAACAAGAGTGAAAAGAAGAAGATCTTGGTTGATGTCTATACCAATTGGTGTGGATGGTGCAAAAAGATGGAAGCAACAACATACAAAGATCCAGCAGTAGTTGAATACATCAACGACAACTATTATGCAGTAAAATTAAATGCAGAAAGAACTGATACGGTCATGCTAGGAGAACAGATGTTTGTAAATAAGAATCCAAGTGGAAGAAGGTCACCACATGATCTTGCCGTAAGTCTTCTCAATGGAAAGATGACCTACCCTTCAACCGTTTTATTGGATGAAAACGTTCAATTGCTCAATCCTCCAATCTCTGGATATTTAACTGCGGCAAAGATCGAACCCATACTTCATTATTTCGGTGAGAACAAGCACAGTCAAAAAGTGAGTTGGCAAGATTTCGAGAAGAATTTTAAGGGAAGTGCCAAGTAATCATTGCTTTAGCTTTATATTAAGCTAATCTTAAATTTTACTGATTATCAAATCTTTAGCTTTTTATTACTTTCTTTGCCCTCGTACTAATTTTTTATATCATGAACATTTACGTAGGAAATATTCCTTACAAATCATCAGAAGATGATTTGGGTAATCTATTCGCTGAATTCGGCGATGTCACTTCAGTTAAGATCATCCAGGACAAATTTACAGGTCGCTCAAAGGGGTTTGGATTTGTTGAGATGAGCGACGATAACGGACAAGCAGCAATTGACGCTCTTGATGGTTTCGAGCATATGGGACGAAATCTAAGAGTAAGCCAAGCTAATCCTAGAGAGAACAACAACTAGATTTTTCAATATTATCTTTAAAACCTCCGAAGAAATCGGGGGTTTTTTTATGCTTTTTTCTTCAAGTATTCAATGATATCCGAGCCATAGGCCAACAAAATGTCATTCTTAAAAAGAGCTGGATAAGCAAAGGTAGTTACTGGTGGATGCACCGTCTCATTATCTACATTGTGAATTTCAAGCTCGACATCTATCTGTCTCACTTCCTTTTCAACAAACGCACATTCATGGCAGTTGTTAGCTATGAACAATGAATACTTCATGCTAGGCTTTTAAGATCTCTAATAAGGAATCTCTTTCTTTCCATATAGATCTGATCCTCATCTTTCAACTCATTCAATACCGTAGTGACTGTTTGTCTACTTGTTGCGGTAAGATTGGCAATATCCTGGTGAGTGAGATTATGCTTGACCAATATTTCATCTCCTATGGCCTTCCCATACTGATCTGCCATTTCCTTCATGAACTGCACAATTCTCTGACGGGCGTCTTTGAAGATCAATGATTCTAATCGTCTCTCAATGCGTCTCATCTTCTCCCCTACACTTCTTCCCATTTCCAAACTTAAAGATGGATTGGTACGAAGGGTTTCTTTGAACTCATCTACATTGATGGTACACATTCGAGTTTCATCATCCATGGCAACGGCAAAATCTTGTCTGCGCTCTTCTCCAAGAACTCCCATTTCGCCAAATACCTCTCCCGGATATAAGATCGCTTTGATCACTTCTTTGCCATCATCTGAATAACTCCCGATCTTGACCCTACCCTTCTTCAAGAAGAATACGATCTTACTGGGTTCTTCGGGAAAATAAATGAATTGGTCTTTGTTGGCAACTTTGACTGTGGTTTTTCTGTCAAGTTCCTCTAGCTCTTCCTCACTTAAATTTTTAAGTAAGTTGATCCGCTCTAAATGCCAAAGTTTTGAATGATTTGCACTCATGTTTATAGGAACATAAATGTAGCCATTAAAGTTGTTCTCTTCTCTATCTTAAATTAGCCAATAAAGTATTTTGAAGTAGTGAAGCAATAGTCATCGGACCAACTCCACCAGGAACAGGCGTGATAAACGAACACTTTGGAGAAACCTCTGAAAAGTCGACATCACCAGCTAGTCTGAATCCACTCTTTTTGCTACTGTCTTCAATGCGTGTAGTTCCCACATCTATCACAACTGCCCCTTCTTTCACCATATCTGATTTCAAAAAGTGAGGCTTACCTATAGCTGCTATAATGATATCTGCTTGCAAGCACATCTCTTTCAAATTCTTCGTCCTGCTATGACAGATAGTGACTGTTGCATTTGCACCCTTCTTATTCCTGCTGAGCAACAGGCTCATAGGAGTTCCAACTATTGAACTTCTTCCAATCACTACACAGTGCTTTCCCTCTGTTTCAATATTGTACCTAGATAGCAATTCCATAATGCCATTTGGAGTAGCTGGCAAAAAAGCTGGAAGACCTAAACTCATTCTTCCAATGTTCTCTGGATGGAAACCATCAACATCTTTATCAGGATGAATTGCCAAGGTTACTTTCTTCTCGTCAATGTGTTTTGGAAGAGGCAATTGCACAATGAATCCATCGATCCGATCATCATTGTTCAATTCTCTTACTTTCTCCAATAACTCCTCTTCACTAATACCTTCATCGTATTTGATAAGTGTACTATCAAAGCCAACATAATCGCAGGCTTTAACTTTCGCATTTACATAGGTGATACTTCCTCCGTCATTACCAACCAAAATGGCTGCTAAATGTGGAGCTCTTCCACCCGATGCCTTTAGAGAGCTTACTTTCTCCTTGATCTCATCTTTGATCTCTGATGATGTCTTTCTTCCGTCGAGTAATTGCATTGTTATTTACCGAAGCCTCCGGGCATTTTTGGCATATTTCTCATCATTCTAGCCATGTTCTTCTTGTTGCCCATCATTCTCATCATCTTGCTGGTCTCTTCAAATTGCTTGAGCAATTTATTAAGATCAGCTACTGTTCTGCCGCTACCACTGGCAATTCTTTTTCGTCTTGAGCCGTTGATGATCTTTGGATTCTCTCTTTCTTCAGGAGTCATGGAATGGATCATGGCTTCAATGTGCTTGAAGGCATCATCATCAATATCTACGTCTTTCATCGCCTTTCCAACTCCTGGGATCATTCCCATCAAGTCTTTTACATTTCCCATTTTCTTGATCTGATTGATCTGATCTAGGAAATCATTGAAGTCAAACTGATTCTTGGCAATCCTTTTTTGAAGTCTTCTAGCCTTCTCCTCATCATATTGTTCTTGAGCCTTTTCTACTAGAGATACTACATCTCCCATTCCAAGGATCCTATCGGCCATTCTTTTTGGATAGAAGACATCCAGAGCGTCCATTTTCTCTCCTGTTCCAACAAACTTGATCGGTTTGTCAACTACCGAGCGAATGGAAAGAGCTGCACCACCTCTAGTATCACCGTCTAATTTGGTAAGTACAACTCCATCGAAATCAATTCTTTGATTGAAAGCCAGAGCGGTGTTGACAGCGTCTTGACCAGTCATGGAATCAACTACAAAAAGAGTTTCTGAAGGCTGGATATTCTTCTTCAGGGAAGAGATTTCATCCATCATTGCTTCATCAACGGCAAGTCGACCTGCCGTATCAACGATGACCACATCACAGGCTTTTTGTTTCGCAAGCTTGATCCCTTCTTGTGCAATGGATACTGGGTCTTTGTTTTCTTTATCAGAATAAACCTCAACGCCTATCTGCTCTGCAAGCACATGCAACTGATCGATCGCCGCAGGACGATATACATCACCAGCAACCAAAAGAGGATTCTTGCTTTTCTTTTTCTTGAGGTAATGAGCCAATTTCCCAGTGAAGGTAGTTTTACCAGAACCTTGGAGACCTGAGATCAGGATGATGGCAGGTGAACCTTGTAGATTAATGTCCACATGCTCATCTCCCATCAAGCTACTCAGTTCGTCATGGGTGATCTTGGTAAAAAGTTGGCCTGGAGATATGGAAGAAAGAACATCTTGGCCTATGGCCTTTTCCTTCACCGCATCTGCAAATTTCTTGGCGGTTTTAAAACTAACATCAGCATCTAGCAATGCTCGTCTGATCTCCTTTGAGGTCTCTGCAACATTTACTTCAGATATCTGACCTTGGCCTTTTAAGACCTTAAAGGCCTTTTCTAATTTATCCGATAAATTCTCAAACATAGTCTTCTAGAATGAGCCCAAAATTAAGCATATTGCATAGGCCTTAAAAGGATCGAAAACTGAAATATTACATCTGCTCAGGAACCTCAATACCTAGCAGTCCCATTCCGCGATCCAGCACATCTGCAGATATCTCGCAAAGCAACAACCTCAGCATCTTTCTAGCTTCATTGCTTTCTTTTATCAAAGGAGTGGTATTCTGATAGAAATGATTGAATTCCTTCACGAAAGAGTAAATGAAATTTGCCAAATGCGCTGGACTCTTTTGCTCAGCAGCTTCTTGAATGATCTGTGGAAAGATCGACAAGCTTTTGATCACATTTCTGTCCTCTTCTTCAAGTTCAAGATCATGATCTAACTCACCCTCAACCTTATCTACCTTCCTCAAAATTGATTTGATCCTAGCATGTGTATACTGAATAAAAGGACCGGTATTCCCATTAAAATCAACCGATTCTTCAGGATTGAAAAGCATGTTCTTCTTCGGATCTACCTTTAGAATGAAATACTTCAGCGCTCCTAAACCTATCATTCTAAAGAGTGAATTCTTCTCTGCTTCACTAAGATCTTCAATCTTGCCTAGCTCTTTAGCTGTTTCAGCAGCTGTAGACTCCATCTCATTCATAATGTCGTCTGCATCTACCACTGTACCCTCTCTCGACTTCATCTTACCACTTGGCAGATCAACCATTCCATAAGAAAGGTGACTAATCCCTTTTGCCCAATCAAATCCCATTTTCTCAAGGATCAATTTTAGAAGCTTAAAGTGATAGTCTTGTTCATTTCCAACAACATAATAATACTCATCACAGTGAAATTGCTCTTCTCTAATAATGGCAGTTCCAATATCTTGAGTCATGTAAACCGATGTTCCATCCGCTCTAAGTAGCAGCTTAGGATCCAATCCTTCTTCTTCCAAATTCACCCAAAGAGAAGCATCTTCCTTTCTAAAAAATCTATTCTGATCCTCATGCTCCAGTACTTTCTCCTTCCCGATCAGATAGGTATCCGATTCATAGTACAATTGATCAAAGGAAGTTCCAATATGGTCATAAGTAGCATCAAAACCTTCATAGACCCAGGTATTCATCTTCTTCCACAATGCGGTAACTTCTGGATCACCAGCTTCCCATTTCCTTAGCATTTCTCTGGCTTCAAGAAGTAATGGTGCTTCCTTCTCTGCTTGTTCTTCATCCATTCCATTTGCCACCAAGGAGCTAATCTCTTCTTTGTACTTCTTATCAAAAATGACATAGTATTTTCCGACCAAGTGATCCCCTTTTGTACTGCTGCTTTCTGGAGTTTCCCCTTCTCCAAATTTTAACCATGCCAGCATGGATTTACAGATATGAATTCCACGATCATTAATGATCTGCACTTTCACAACCTCATGACCCGCAGCCTTGAAGATCCTGCTAATGGAGTCGCCCAAAAAGATATTTCTCAGGTGACCAAGATGAAGGGGCTTGTTCGTATTTGGAGAAGAAAACTCGACCATTTTCTTTCCCCTGGAAGCTGCCTTCCCAAAACCATAATTTCCTTTTTGCTCTGATGCATTTTCCAGAAAATGAACCCAATAAGAATCCTTTATCGAAATGTTCAAGAATCCCTTTACAACATTAAAGTCGCTGACTATGCTAACATTCTCTAGAAGAGCTTCGCCTAGCTGTTGGGCCGTTTGCTCTGGACCAAGCTTGGAATATCTACTTAATGGAAAAGTAACCAATGTAATATCTCCCTTGAACTCCTTTCGAGTAGATTGAAATTGAAGCACTTCAGGCACATCGTTCCATGCTAGCACATCAATTGCAACATCTCTAACTAGCTTCGTTAATTCAGTTTCTAATTGCTTCATTCTTAATTCTCTTCAATCAATTTTACAACATTCATCAAAATACCAAATGCTGTTTCTGCCATCTTATTTCCTTTATTATCCAGCAGTGGATTCACCTCTACCATTTCAAAGCAACTTAGCTTGCTATTATCTTTAATAAGCAACTCAATGATATTCATAGCTTCAGAAGGAGAAAATCCATTTGCTACAGGGGTACCTGTGCCGTAACTCACCAAATCGGGGTCCATGCTATCTACATCAAAAGAAATGTAGATCATATCACAACTGCTTAGTTGATTCAGAGCTTCTTTACAAACTAACTCAATCCCCTTCTCTCTGCATTCTTCTACTGTATAATTCTTAATGGATTTCTCTTTGATGAGATTGTCTTCTGGGGTTTCAGTATCTCTTACACCAAAGAATACGATATCTTCAGGAAGTATCTTCGGACTAATGCCGCCTACCTCCTTTAGCGCATTCCATTGATTTCTTGTCCCTTCTCTTGGATCAGCTGCTTTGTTTGCAAGATTGTCTTCTGCTAGTGCTGTAGCCAATGGCATACCATGTATATTACCACTAGGAGATGTAAAAGGTGAATGCAAATCGCCATGAGCATCAATCCAAATTACCCCCAAACGACTGTTTGGAATAGCAGACTTCAAGCCGGCAATTGTTCCACCAGCTGAAGCATGATCCGCAGCTAGAATTAAGGGAAATTCATTCATAGATAGAGTCGTAGACACTTCTTTGGCAACGGATTCAAACACCTTTATCATACCTTCAATATGTATGGCCTGAGGAGTAGGATTCTTTTCCCAGAGTAAATGGTTCTGATGCTCTACAGTAGATGCACTAAGTCTAGCAAACAGATCTGACCCCTCTTTCAAGGAAGCTATCTTTAGGGCATCTACCCCCAAACTTGAGCCTCTTGTACCAGCTCCAATCTCTGATCTATTCTCAATAATCCGGATTGATTTCATCGGCAAAAAATATAAAATGCAAAAGTAATTAAGATTAAGTGCTGAAAAAACTGGACTTAAAATCCAGAGCAGAAGTGAGTTACATATTCATCGATTCAATAAAACATTTAGTCGAAGGAAAGTCATATTTCATCTATACTAATAGAATAGTTTCTATATTTGCCTATCAGATTAATTTGAATTAATTTTCGGATTCTTCTTAAGTGGGAGAGATAAATGCCGTTTACACCATCAAATTACAAGCGGGTTCATTACTTTCTAGTACTGATCTTTCTAATGGTATCCTGTGACAAAGGGATATTCGAGAGTGGTATTAAAGAAGGTGTGATTGAATATAGGATTGAATACCCGGATTTGGGTGACGATCATGTAATGATGGATCTATTGCCTAAAAAAATGGAAATGACCTTCAAAGATGGAGAATTCAGAAATGAGATCTCTGCGGGAATGGGTCTTTTCAAAACATCTATCATCAGAGAAAAAGAGAATCAAAAGTTGATCCACACGATCAAACTATTGAATAAGAAGTTGGCAAGTGAATTAAACTCTGGAGATATAGATGTAATGAATGCGGAGTTCAATGAACTAGAATTTGCCCCAAGTTCAAATACCAAAGAAATTGCCGGTTACACCTGTCAGGAAGTAATCGCAACTGTTAAAGAAGATTCGGTATGGGAATTCAAGTTGTATTTCACAGACGAGATCAACATTCCTGAGCCCAACTACATGAATCCTTTTGAAGATATCAAGGGAGTGCTCATGCAATACGAGATGATCAGTCATGATCTTCATATGTTGTTTGTAGCAGAAAGCGTTCATAAGAAAGAAATAGAGAGAGACGACATACTGCTCGCAGATGATTACACTATGGTGAGTCCTGAAAATCTCAAAACAGAACTAGATGCAATCTTTGAAAAAGTAAAGTAATCTAGCCTCTATTCCTTAATTTCACATTTAAACTATTTAAAATCACATCAATGAAGATCAAAGCTTTATTATTTGCATTATTGATAGGCTCTGTAGTCTATGCACAAGACTTTCAAGGAACCATTACTTACAAGATCTCTTATGAAGACCTTCCAGCCGAAGCTGAGGCCTATAAAAGCATGTTACCTAATGAAACCAAGGTCATGATCAAAGAGAAGATCTCAAAGAGTGTTACGAACAATCCTATGTCTGGAGGAGAAACTATCATCCTTTCTGATAATGAAAGTGGAAAATCGATGACCTTAGTAGATATTATGGGTGAGAAATATGCAATCACTTCTGGAGAAGAGGGAAATGATGAAGAAGTTGAGTACGAAGAGAGTGGAGAAGAAAAGGAGATTGCAGGATACAAGTGTAAAGTAGCAAGTACTGAAGTTGAAAATGCCAATATCACTGTATGCTATACCAAAGATCTTCCTGCCATCAAGAACAATAACGTAAAAGGTTTGGACGGCTTCCCACTTGAGATCATAATGGAATTGGATCAAATGACCATGATACAAACCGTGTCTGAGATCAATGAAGGAAAAGTAGAAAAATTCAAATACGAGGCTCCTGCCGGTTATAAAGTATTGACTGCTGAAGAGGCAAAAGCAAAATTTAGTGGATTAGGAATGTAAAAATCCCTTTGTTAATAACTAATGTAAAGCCGTTTCTGATATTCTAGAAACGGCTTTATTTTTGTCTAGATACCCTACATTGAGCTAGTCTTACATGGTCCAAAATCGCTTTAAATCAGAGTCTGGTTCAGAGGAGAAAAAACAAAGCAGAAAAAGAAAGAAGAAGAAGGGAACAAATCGTCTTTCTTTTGATAAGCTTAAAAGTGGATTCGACTCTGAAAAGAATCGCCAAATCATTGGCCTAGCTCTCATTCTGTTCTCTATCTATCTACTGATTGCTTTTGTTAGCTATCTATTTACCTGGAAGATAGATCAAAGCAAGGTTGAGCTATCCCTAATTGAGTTTCTGTTCAATTCTGAGATCTTGGTTGAGAACTGGCTGGGTAAGCTTGGAGCTATAACTTCTCACCTATTCATTTACAACTGGTTTGGAATTGCTTCATTCCTGTTTGTATTCCTCTTCTTTCTCTTTGGATTCAAGGTTCTTTTCAATGTTAGCTTATTGCCTCTCAAAAGAAGTCTAAAGATCAGTCTATTCAGTTTACTCTGGTTTTCCGTTTTCTTCGCCTTCTTCTTTTCAGACCAATTCTTTTTTCTGGGTGGAGCCGTAGGTTTTGAGATCGATAAATACCTCCAAAGTATTTTGGGCTTTGCGGGAACTGGTTTATTGATCTTCTTCAGTCTATTTGTTTTTCTGATCATCAGCTTCAATGCGATGGAATATTTGAAGCAAGCTTTCAATTACTTGAGCACCATTGGATCAACTGAAGAAGAAAATCCTTTGGAGGAAAATGGAGAGGAAAATGAGATTGCCGTTGAGAATACTCTAAAATCTGAAGAAGAAGATTCAACAGAAGAACTGAGCTTAGATGTCGAAGCTTCAGAAGAAACCCCAAGTCTTGAATTGAGCATAGAAGCTGAGGCAGAAACCGCAGCTGAAAGCAGCGAAGAAGATAGTGCTGACGAGATCTCTTTGGATTTGGAAATTCCTATTGAAACAAGCTCCGAATCCACTGAACCGGCAAAAGAAGAAAGTGAAGATGACATAGGTCTTGAAATAGAGGAAACCAACTCCAATGACGATAGTTTGTCAGATGCAGAAGTGGATAAAAAATTAGAAGAGTTTGGAGAGTACGATCCAACTCTTGACCTTTCTTCTTACAAAATTCCAGGTATTGACATTTTGGTTGATCATGGAGACGGACAGATCAAGGTAGACAAGGAAGAATTAGAAGCCAATAAGAACAGAATTGTCAGTACTCTAGAGAATTACAACATCAAGATCCAAACCATCAAGGCAACCATTGGTCCTACGGTTACCCTTTATGAAATTGTGCCTGCTCCTGGGGTAAGGATCTCTAAGATCAAAAATCTAGAAGATGATATTGCCTTAAGTCTTGCTGCACTGGGAATTAGGATCATTGCACCAATTCCAGGTAAGGGAACGATAGGAATAGAAGTTCCCAATCAAAATCCAGATGTAGTTTCCATGAAAACGGTGATTGCGTCTGAGAAATTCCAAAATTCTAAGTTCGATTTACCTGTGGTCATTGGTAAAACCATATCCAATGAGACTTACGCTTTTGACCTGGCAAAAATGCCTCACCTATTAATGGCCGGAGCAACTGGACAAGGAAAATCTGTAGGATTGAATGCCATCCTCACTTCCCTGCTTTACAAAAAGCACCCAGCACAACTCAAGTTTGTTTTGGTGGATCCTAAAAAGGTAGAATTAACCCTTTTCAATAAGATCGAAAGGCATTTCTTAGCCAAACTTCCAGATACGGAAGATGCCATCATTACTGATAATCAAAAAGTGATCAATACGCTCAACTCTCTCTGCATTGAAATGGATGAGCGCTATGAACTCTTAAAAACGGCATTTGTCAGGAACATCAAAGAGTACAACGCCAAATTCATCGCCAGGAAATTGAACCCTGAGAACGGACACAAATACCTCCCTTACATAGTATTGGTCATTGATGAGTTTGCAGATCTAATCATGACTGCAGGCAAGGAAGTAGAACAACCTATTGCAAGATTAGCACAGCTAGCTCGTGCGATTGGTATCCATTTGATCATTGCTACTCAGCGACCATCGACCAACATTATTACGGGCTCTATCAAAGCCAACTTCCCTGCGCGTATTGCATTTCGAGTAACTTCTGGAATAGATTCTCGAACCATTCTTGATTCAGGTGGAGCAGAACAATTGATTGGTAGAGGAGATATGTTATTGTCAACTGGCAGTGACATCATTCGACTGCAATGTGCTTTTGTAGACACTCCTGAAGTGGAGGGATTAACTGAGTTCATTGGAAATCAAAGAGGATATTCTGACGCCTTCTTACTACCAGAATATGTAGGAGAAGAGGCCCAAGCTGCAGGTGAAGTTGATCTAAGTGAAAGAGATGCACTCTTTGAAGATGCAGCTAGAGTAATTGTACAACATCAACAAGGATCTGCTTCTTTGTTGCAAAGAAGGCTTAAATTGGGCTACAATAGAGCAGGAAGGATCATAGATCAATTGGAGGCTGCAGGGATCATTGGACCCTTTGAAGGAAGTAAGGCCAGACAAGTTCTTGTTCAAGATGAAATGAGTTTGGAACAGTTGTTGAATGACCTAGACAACAAAAATGAATAGAAAGGATGAGAATTATAATTAGCATACTACTAGGACTACTGTTGAACGTCAACCTAATTGCACAAGATTCAAAAGCAAAAGGAATTCTTGATGAGTTGAGCGCAAATACGAAAGGCTATACCAGCATGAAAGCTGATTTCACCTATCAGATGCTCAATAAAGCAGATGACATTGATGAGAGCCAAGAAGGTTCCTTACTCACAAAAGGTGACAAATACCGATTGAATATTGCAGGTCAATTATTGGTGTCAGATGGAAAAACGGTCTGGACTATTTTAGAGGATGCCGAAGAAGTTCAGATCAACAATGTGCCTGAAGATGATGAAGAAGGAGATATTGTTAGTCCAAATAAGATCTTAAATCTATGGGAGAAAGGATTTAAATTCCAGTATGATAAAGAAGCGGCTATTGAAGGAGAGAATTACGACGTGATCAATTTATTTCCGATAGAAGCAAAAGAAAAGAGTTTTCACACGATCAAACTATTTGTGAAAAAGGATCGGACTAGAATTGGAAAGATCACTATCAAAGGGAAAGACGGTACGGATTACATATACAGCATCAAGAAATTTGAAGCAAATCCAGCGGTGAGCGACCAAAAGTTCAGTTTTTCTGCCAATGATTATCCTGACTTTGATATGATCGATCTCCGCTAGAGTCTGCTTATTTATCTTAAAGGCTTGCAAGTGATCCATTAGGAATATCTTTTAGGTTTACTTTCTTTAATAATCTCGATTTTATAGTTGAAGAACCGATCTTAAATGATACAGGATGAGCATTACCCCTGCTATCATAATAGTAACCTTTTAGCTTCTTGCTATCATTCCTAACGAAGTTGAATTTCACTTCTCCTTCTTTCCAATATGGATTGTCTGCATCAACCACTACTCCAATGAAGTCGTGTCCATCTTCTGTATTCTTGATCAATGCGATCAAATATCTTCCATCTGGAGATTTGTAAAGACCCTCTAAAGAATCTGGATTACCATCGTGAAGATATTTTCCAAACTGGTTAACATCTAAATTTACTTGGTGCTCTTTTACGGTGTCTATTGTTTTTACACCCGATGCTGAGCTTATAGAGCTGAATAAAAAAAGACAACTCAGTAGCATTGCAATTGGTTTCATAGTTTTCATGACTATTTGGTTTTTAATTAATTATGACACAAATGTAGATCCAATATAGTATTATGCATAGCATAGTAGTATAAGTGGAGTTATATTCTCTTAACATTTCCCGATTTCCGGGGGCTTCGAGAAGATTTGTTGGTTAAAAAATAGGATGAACGGCAAGTGGAATTATTTCAATTATCTCACTTCAATGGTGTGACGACCATCCTACAAATAAGTTACAATTGGGAAATAAAAAAGGCTTAAATAAGGCTAGAACACCTTCTGTAGCTGGAAATCTCTGTATCGCACCAAATAGACCGAATGATTCTCATAGCCACTTTCTATTCCAGTTCTAAAGAATTCGAACTTTCGGCCCAGGCATTCTTCCTTATACTCTAAAAGCATCAGATCAAAGTTGGCGCCATAATCATTCAAAAGATTTAAATAATAGATCCCAACATCAAAACCTAGAATAGAGAACTTGGATGGAGGCATCTCGAACTTGGATAGGTACTTTCTTTCAAACTCTTTTGTATCAGGAGAAGAATAGTCAATATGCTCCGACACCATCAAGTGAACATCCAGATTTTGAAGATACTCCACTTCTAAGTAGTCGTAGTTCTTCCAATCACTCATACCCAAGAGAGTTATCTCATAGGCTTCTTCTTGATTCAATTGGGTCATTAACCTTGTTACGAAAGCTTGATCTTCAGATGGAGCGACAAGAATATTGCGTTCTGTACTATCTAACTTATTCAAGAGAGCTTGAAAATCATTTGGATCCCAGATCACTTCTTTTGGCACTCTTACAGCTTGACTATCGCTTTTTGCCACCACCTCCTTAAAGTAGGTTCTTTTCAATTGATCAACTTGTGTTCTTTCTTTGATATGATCAGGATAGACGATCACTTGATTGTATTCAGAGAGAGAATCTGCAAGATAAGAACCCATGGATCTGATCAAGATAGGATCAGAACTAACTACCTTGCTCACATAGCTATTTCCCAAAAGGATCTTATTGGATTGCTTAACAGGAGAAACAATACTGATTCCTTCTCTCTTAGCATAATCTGCTGCTAGTACAAACTCATCGTAAAATAAGGGTCCAATTAATAGATCCGAACCATACAATGCTGAGTCTTTGATCAATTGATTCAATCTCGCAGTGTCGTTAGCAGTATCAAACACCCTCAATTCTAGGTTCAGTCCTTTTTCAGTTAGTGAATCTGCCGCTAGCTTGATGCCGTGATAAAAATCCAAACCATACTGAGCCTTAGCATATAGATTCTGATACATTTTCTGACTGACCTTGGGAGTGGTATCTTCTGCCATCTTCATTTGTTCCATATAGAATGGTAGGAGAAGGCTAACTACATAGGAAGGCTTAAGTGCAGTACTATCAAACTCAATATCAATATCAACACTGTCTGTGTATTCTTTTAATATGGGAATGGTAAGCAGCTGATTTACCTTTAATCCTCCTTCTAATCCATTGTTCACCTTCATCAAGGAGTCGATGCTTACATCATACAGCTTGGAAAGGGAGTACATGGTCTCTTTTGGCTTAACGCGATGCGTTATATAAGGAGAGGCAGTAGAAGGCTCAATGTATTGATCAAGTTTAGGTTCATCCTTCAACTTTTCGATCGGGATCTTCAATTTCATCCCCTTTTTCAATCCCTTTTCCTCCACTTCTGGATTCACTGCTAAAATATCAGCTATTTCAAGATCGTACTCCTTGGCTATGGAATAGAGGGTATTCTTCTTCTGAACTTCATGGATCAAGAAATTTCCATCTGACTGCTCCTGGTCTTCTTTGAATAGCTCAATTCCCTTCAATGGAATCTTCAGCGTATCGCCTATTCTTAGCTCTTGCCATAGATCCTTATTGGCAAGCTTAATATCATCAACCGTAATTCCATAGGTTCTGCTGATCGAATACAGGGTGTTTCCCTTTACTATGGGATGCAGGTAGAATTGATCCCCCTTAATGGTAACAGGTATTGGCAAACTATCATTCTGCTTAACCTGTGAATGAAGTAATCCACAGAGAAGAACCAATACAAAGGCAAGAAACGATCTCATTCTATTCCCATTCAATAGTTGCAGGAGGTTTACTACTGATATCATATACCACTCTATTTACTCCTCTTACTTTGTTAATGATCTTATTCGAGGTCTTTGCAAGGAATTCGTAAGGCAAGTGGCACCAATCTGCAGTCATTCCATCGGTTGAGCTTACGGCTCTCAATGCAACCGCATTTTCATATGTTCTTTCATCACCCATTACTCCAACAGAATTTACTGGAAGTAAAATTGCTCCAGCTTGCCATACATCATCATACAAGCCTTCATCTTTAAGACCTTGAATAAAGATATGATCTACCTCTTGCAATATACGTACCCTTTCTGCATTTACCTCTCCTAAAATTCGAATTGCCAGTCCTGGGCCAGGGAATGGATGCCTTCCTAAAAGCTCTTCCGGCAATCCAAGTGACCGTCCTACCCTTCTAACTTCATCCTTAAAAAGTAGTCTTAAAGGTTCAACGATCTTCAATTTCATAAAATCTGGAAGTCCGCCAACATTGTGATGTGATTTAATGGTAGCTGAAGGACCGCCAGTAGCAGAGACAGATTCGATCACATCCGGATAAATAGTTCCTTGCCCTAGCCATTTAACTTCCCTGATCTGATGGGCTTCATCGTCAAATACATCAATAAAAGTGTTACCTATGGCCTTTCTCTTCAGCTCAGGATCTTCTTTTCCTTCTAATGCTCCCAAGAATCTATCCTTAGCATCAACGCCTTTGATATTCAATCCAAGGTTCTCATATTGCTTTAGAACAGATTCAAACTCATTCTTCCTTAGCAGTCCATTGTCTACGAAAATGCAATAAAGATTATCCCCAATGGCCTTATTCAACAAAATAGCTGCAACTGAAGAATCGACTCCTCCACTTAATCCAAGTACTACCCTATCATTGCCTAACTTTTCCTTTAGATCTGCTATGGTCTCTTCTGCAAAAGCCGCTGGTGTCCAATCTTGGCTACAACCACAAACATCTACCACAAAATTTTGAAGCAATTGCAATCCATCTGTGGAATGATATACTTCAGGATGAAATTGGATTCCAAAAGTGTCTTCGCCTTGAATATGAAAAGCAGCGACTCTAACATCATCCGTACTAGCAATCAGATCATAGTTGGATGGGATCTCTTGAATAGTGTCTCCGTGCGACATCCATACCTGTGAACGATGAGGAATAGACTTCATCAATGGAGAGGCTGACTCAACAAAGTTCAAATTGGCCCTTCCGTATTCTCTTGTATCTGATGGTTGTACACTACCGCCAAAATGGTGTGAAAGCATCTGTGCTCCATAACAAACCCCTAAGAGTGGTAATTTGCCCTTGACTGCATCAAAATGATACTGTGGAGCATCTTGATCTAGAACAGAGAATGGACTTCCAGAAAGAATTACCCCTTTCACATATTCATCGATCTCTGGAAGCTTATTATACGGATGGATCTCTGAGTAAACATTCAGTTCTCTTACCCTTCTACCAATGAGTTGGGTGTATTGTGACCCAAAATCAACAATGATGATCTTTTCTTGCATCGGGCAAAGATAAAACTATTGCCTAGAGAGATTTTCCTTTGAGGAAGAAGAAATTTCAACAGTTTTGAATGCAATTGCAACTTCTTATTCGAAGCTTCCTTCAAATACTTTAATTGCTGGCCCTACTAGCCATATAGAGTCAAAGGTTTTATCAGCAGATCGCTGAAGAAGAATGTTTAGATCGCCTCCTTTGGTGGATACTTGTACATTTTCGTCTTGTAAATTATTCTGCATTTGAAATGCTATCGCAGCAGCTGTGACTCCAGTTCCACAAGAAAGAGTTTCATTCTCAACTCCCCTCTCATAGGTTCGGACATTAATTCCATTCTCATGGATCTCAACAAAATTCACATTCGTTCCTTCTTCTCGATATTCCTCGGAATAACGGATCTCTCTTCCTTTTAGATAAACATCAATTGAATCAACATCATCAACAAATTGAATGTAATGGGGAGAACCCGTATGGATGAACCAATCTGTGCCCAGCTGAACTATTGAATTGCTATCTACATCAGCCATCTTGGTTGCATAAACTCCCTGATCAATCTTTCCTTGATGTTCCCCGTCAATGGCAAGAAAGTTTGAATCCTTACTGATCAATCCCAGTTCCTTGGCAAAGGCCTGAGCACATCTGCTGCCATTCCCGCAAAAGCTTTGAGAACCATCTGCATTGTAATAGTCCATCTCGAAATCTAAATTGGGATGATCTTTCAAAATGATCAAGCCATCTGCTCCAATTCCAAATCTCCGATCACAGATGTGACTAATTTCTTCAGAGCTAAACTCAATGGACTTACCACGTCCATCGATCATGATGAAATCGTTGCCAGTTCCTTGATATTTCGTAAAATCAAATTTCATACAGCTCAGTGATAGCTTGACTTACAGCCTTAACAATCTTTAACAGCGAGAAAAAAACAGCACTCTTAAATTAGCGTTAGATAATAGTAAATCAATTCTATAATTATTCAAAATTCAATAATCTAAAGCATATGAAAAAGATAATAGGAAGTTTTCTTTTTGCTGTTCTTGGAGGACTTGTAAGTCTAAGTGCTAACAAGTATCTACAAACTGAAGAAGAAAAAGTAGCAAGTGACGGATCTGCAGAAACCAAACTGGTCAACCTAATTACCTCAAACCCGGAAAATGCAGTGGATTATGTTACGGCTGCAGAAATGACTGTGAATGGGGTAGTTCATGTTAAAACCGCTGGCACCATAGAATATAGCCAGAGGGGATTTGACCCCTTCAGACATTTCTTCTACGGAAATGGGAACATAGAAAAACAGTATTCTCAACCTGTTAGAGGTGCTGGTTCTGGCGTGATCATCAGCAGTGATGGTTATGTGGTCACCAACAACCATGTCATTGAAAATGCAGATGATATCAAAGTGACCCTAAATAATAAGAGAACCTATGAGGCTGAACTGATCGGAACTGACCCAACAACAGACCTAGCGGTACTTAAATTAGATGCTGAAGACCTACCTGCTATTGAATTTGGGAACTCAGACGACACCCACATTGGTGAGTGGGTATTGGCAGTTGGAAATCCCTTCAACCTGACTTCAACCGTTACGGCAGGGATCGTATCTGCAAAAGGAAGAGACATCAACATCTTGTCCAATGATCCATACACAGGACTGTCTTCTATTGAATCGTTCATTCAAACTGATGCTGCTGTTAATCCAGGCAATAGCGGAGGAGCATTGGTTAATACAAAGGGCGAACTGATTGGAATCAATGCAGCAATCAAATCAAATACAGGATCTTTTGCTGGATATTCATTTGCTATCCCTTCTAACATTGCAAAAAAGGTAGTGAATGATCTTATTGAATATGGAAATGTTCAAAGAGCATTCATTGGCATCAACATCAGGAATATTACCGATGATCTCGCCAAACAAGAGGAGATCAACGATCTAAATGGTGTTTATGTAACTGCTTTGACCCCTAATGGAAGTGCAAAAGAAGCAGGCATCAAGGAAGGCGACATTGTTAAAGAAGTAGAGGGTCTTACCGTTAACAACGTCAATGAGCTTCAAGCAAAAGTTGGTGAATATAGACCAGGAGATAAGATCAAAGTAATTGTACTTCGAGATGGAGAAGAATTAGAGAAAGAAGTAATTCTTAAAAATCTTGAAGGAAGGACAAGCATTGTACTTGATAAAGATCTAAAACTGATCAAGAATCTGGGTGCAAAACTTTCAACTATTGACGAAGAGGATAAAGAAGAATTCGAGATTGAAGGAGGTGTTAAGGTTGAAGAAGTCTTCCCTGGCAAGTTTAGATCCAGTGGAGTACAAGAAGGCTTTATCATCACTAAGCTCGACAAAGAAAATGTGAGCAACAAAGAAGAGTTGATTGAACTCTTGAAAAATAAAGAAGGAGGTGTGCTCCTACAAGGATTCTATGAGAAGGGGAAGGAAGTCTATTATGGACTAGGTATGTAGATGACCTCATGGGATATTCAATGAAAGGCTGCCATTATTGGTGGCCTTTTTTATTCCATTTGGATTTTTGATAATACTATTAAAATTGACGACTTTTGCAGCCTTAAAATTTTAGCCCTCACCTATTACCAAAAAAGAATGGAAAGCACAGATAAACAAGGATTAGTTGCTGAAGAATTCGAATCAGAATTGAACAATTATGTCGATCAAGAAAAGAAGACGGTTGACTTGATCAATACCATGGGAAAACTTCTCTACGAAAGATCAGTTGAGTTAGTACTTTTTAGAAATCCATTGACCGATAGAAGCATTTCGGAAGTTTTAAAGCTTCACAAAAATGCTCAGAACTACACCAACAGACCGGTTAGTATTTATGACACTGCTGAGCTAGCAAAAGAATTATTGGAAATTGACCTTGCTCCTTCCAAGATTGATATTGGGAAATTGGCCAATGAATGGTTGAAAGAAGAAGAGAGCTTTGAAAACAAGAGAGATTTCTTGATCAGCAAGCTGGAAGGTTTTATTGGAGTTGATAAAAGACCATTGGAGCCAAAAGATGTAATTCTTTATGGATTTGGAAGAATTGGAAGAATTGCTGCCAGAGAATTGGTAAAACAAGCCGGAAAAGGTCAGCAATTAAGATTAAGAGCCATTGTTACTAGAAACGATGATGAAAAGGCTTTAAACAAAAGAGCGGCTCTTCTAAGAAATGACTCTGTGCATGGCACTTTCAATGGCAATGTAGAGATTGATACCAAAGAAAGAACCATGAACATCAATGGTCAGTTGGTACACATGATCAATGCTTCGCAACCGGATGAGATCGACTATACACAATACGGTATCGATAATGCACTTTTGATTGATAATACAGGAGTATTCAAAGACAGAGAGGCTTTGGGAAGACATTTGAAGTCGAAAGGAGTTAGCAAAGTGATCCTTACTGCTCCAGGTAAAGAGATTCCAAACATTGTTTATGGAGTGAATCACAAAGAAGGATTGGACATTGATTCTGAGAATATCTTCTCTGCAGCTTCTTGTACTACCAATGCAATTGTTCCTGTATTGAAAGTTATTGAAGATGAACTAGGCATTGAGAAAGGTCATATTGAAACTGTTCACGCCTACACCAACGACCAAAATTTGTTGGACAACATGCACAAAAGCAGCAGAAGAGGTAGATCTGCAGCTATTAACATGGTAATTACTGAAACAGGAGCTGGAAAAGCAGTTACCAAAGTAATTCCTAGCTTAAACAATAAATTGACTGCCAATGCGGTGAGAGTACCAACTCCAAATGGATCATTGGCCATCATGAACTTGACAGTTAACAAGGAAACCGATTTGGAGGAAGTGAATTCTATCCTAAGAACCGCTGCTCTTGAAGGTAATTTGGTTAATCAGATCTATTTTTCAACAGATCCTGAAACAGTATCTTCCGATATCATTGGGAATTCATGTTGTTCAGTATATGATTCTCCTGCAACTTTGGTCTCCCCAGACAAAAAGAACGTTGTTCTTTATGTATGGTACGACAATGAGTTTGGATATACGAAACAAGTAATTCGACTAGCCAAATATGTTGCTAAAGTTAGAAGACTAATCTACTATTAATCAGATAGTTGATTTAATACTTTAAAAAAGGAGTCCATCGTTGGACTCCTTTTTTTTTGGCATAGTTTTATCTTATTCCTATCTTAGGAAACCAATCTACCACTAATGAAAGCAATACGACTCCTCTCTTTTGCACTATTAGCTTGCTTTTTACTTTCATCCTCTGCTTGTAAAAACAGCAAGGATTCTATTTCTAAAAACAAGACAGAGCCTTCTGAAGAATTAGCCTTCCTAACCAAGGCTTCACCTGAACTAAGGTCTCTAATCCTTGATCTTGATAAAACCAATAGCTGGGATCAACCCTCAGAAGATTTGATTGCCAAGTATGGAATTTCTTCTACCAAAGGTGCGCACTATATTGGTGGTATAGCAAAAACGACTGAAGAGGCTTCTGAAGAGAAAATGAAAGAAAAAGGAGTAATCATTGGAACCAAAGCAGGAAATATATGGACGGTCTCCATTCCATTGAACAGTCTTAAAGCAGTTTTGGAAATGTCAGACATCACTTATTTAGAAAGTAAAAAAGTCAATTTGAAAACCAATTAATCTAACCATATGAAAACTACCATTTCAAGTTTGCTGATCGTTTTTGGCCTGACGGTGTCCTTGACTCAAGCTCAAGGAGTAAAAATGTCAGTAGAAGCAACCAATCTCTTGCATGAGGCGGAGAACTTGGATCTAAATTTATCAGATAAGAGCACTCTAAATGATGAATTTGTGAAGAAACACAAGATTTATCAAATTAAGAATAAGGCATATGTTGGAGGCTTAATCAAAGTGAACAAACAATTAAGCGAAGCTGAGTTGGCAAAGATGAATATCATCAGCAGAACCAAGGCAGGGAATATCTGGACTGTGAGCATTCCAGTAGATCAACTGAAAGGCTTGGCGACGCTAAAAGGCGTAGACTATGTTCAACTTTCAAAATCAGTTCGATCAAAATTAGATGTTGCAGTCTCTGAAACGAATGCCGATGACGTACATGCAGGTATGAACATCAGTTCTGCCTTTATGGGAAAAGATGTAGTGGTGGGAGTTATAGATGGAGGATTTGATTATACTCATCCTGCATTTTATGACACCTCTGCTACTGAAAATAGAATAAAAAGAGTCTGGAACAATTCTGGAACTGCTGGACCTCCTGCAGGTTTCCAATTTGGAAGTGAATTCCATACAACTGCTTCAATTGAAGCAGCTCAAAATGATGGAATCAATGATTCACATGGAACTCATGTTGCTGGCATAGCAGCAGGTGCTGGATATGGAGATCATGATTGGAACGGAGTAGCTCCTATGAGTGACATCATCATGGTATCTACAGATATTCCTACCAATGGAGTAGACAATGTGATTGATGGAATAAGCTACATATTTCAATATGCAGCTGCTGAAGGAAAACCAGCTGTTATTAATCTTAGTTTAGGTTCACATGTGGGTCCACATGATGGTTCTTCTCTATTTGATCAAGCTTTAAACAATCTAGTAGGCCCAAGTAAAATTGTAGTGGGTGCTGCTGGAAATGAAGGATCTACAAAACTTCATTTATCAGGTCCTTTGACGAATACAGATACGGCCATTACTTTCGTAGGGAATGCAGGATATGAAGATGGAGAAGCTGTAGATATTTGGGGAGAAAGTGGAAAGCAGTTCAAAGTATCAGTTGCTCTCTACGATACTTTAATTGGAGATATAGAAGACCAATCTTCTTTTTATGTATCCAATAGTAATACGCTTCATGAAATTTCTCTTGTTGATTCATTCAATGACACCTGTTTGGTGGCATTTACAACGAATGGATCTGAATTCAATATGAAGCCTCATATCTTAATGCAGCATTATAATAAAAGTGATTACCCATTGGTTTTGGCCATTACGGCGGTTGATGCATCAGCATCTACTATTCACATGTGGAATCATGCTAATGGAAATGGTGCTGCATTATATAGTCACAGTTCGTTGCCTAGCTCTGTTGAAGGGAATACAGAGATCACAGTTGGAGAAGTTGGTGGAACAGCTGATAGTATCATTACTGTTGGTGCATATACTACAAAAAACACCTACACCAATATCCAAAACAATACGGTGACTATTCCAGAGTTTGCTCCATTGGGAGAGATTGCACCTTTTTCTAGTCTAGGCCCAACGGTTGATAACAGAATTAAACCAGAAATTACTGCCCCAGGTAATGTTGTAGTTTCTGCCATTAACAGTTTCGACAGCAATATGGGAGCTTCCTCTGAAAATGTAGCTCACAGTCAAGTTCATAACGGAAAGTCTTATTATTTTGCTGGCTTGGAAGGTACTTCAATGGCTACCCCAATGGTAACTGGAATCATTGCTTTGTGGTTGGAGAATTACCCGAACCTGTCAACCAATGATATCAAGACCATTTTCTCTTCAACCTCTCGAACAGATGCTTTTACAGGCTCATCATTGCCTGATAATACTTGGGGTCATGGAAAAATTGATGCCTATGCAGGTTTGATCATTGTTGGATTGAATGAAGAAGAAAGTGATGAAGCCAAGTATACCATCTACCCAAACCCTGCGCAGGATCGGATACATATTCTATCTGAAGACAAGATGCAAGAGATCATGATCTATACTTCAGAGGGCAAACTTTACAGAAGTATTCCAGTGAATGCCATCTCTAAAGTGATCGATGTTAGTGATTTGGACAATGGAGTCTATCTCTTGAGAGTTAGAAAGGAGAACAGCATGAGCACACGGTCAATCGTTATTGCTCACTAGTTATAAAAGCTAGAGATTTCCAAAGTCCCGATGTTCATCGGGACTTTTTTATTTTCTACCAAATAGGAAATACAAAATGCTTCCTAGGTAGGGAATGATAAATATGATAATCACCCAGAAGATCTTCTTCTCAGCCGAAAAACTTTGTCTGATCAAATCAATGATCGCAATCACGGGAAGTAATAAAGCAATCAATAAAAAGATACTAGCTACAATTCCAAGTCCGAACATAGTTTGAAATAATTGAGTTATTTCTCCTAAAGATAAAAGAAGGAATTGAAACTACAAGAAGCTCAGCAGCTCTTGCTATTTAACTAATGCTATAAGACTGGAGGTCTATTTCCAGTTCGCCTCGAAGGCTGAGATGGTCTTTCCAATGATCTCAACGCATTCCATCAATTGATCTTCAGTCATGATCAATGGAGGGGCAAAACGGATGATATTGCCATGAGTAGGTTTCGCTAACAATCCATTTTCTTTCAAGGCTACACATAGGTCCCAAGCAGTGGAACTATCTTCTGAATCATTGATCAGTATTGCATTCAACAATCCCTTCCCTCTTACCAGAGTAACCATCTCAGAGGCATCAACGATCTTTTGCATCTCTGCTCTGAAGAGCTCACCCATTTTTTGCGCGTTCTCTGCTAATTTCTCATCCTCTACAACTGATAAAGCAGCCATAGCTACTCTTGCTGCAACAGGGTTTCCACCAAAGGTAGAACCATGCTGTCCCGGCTGGATCACATTCATTACCTCATCATTTGCCATGATAGCACTAACTGGATAGGCACCACCAGAGATGGCCTTTCCTAGAACAATAATATCTGGTTTGAATCGAGCTTTTGACTCACATCTTGCTCCATTACAACTACAACCTTTACAAACTGCCAAAAGCTTTCCAGTTCTAGCAATACCAGTTTGAACCTCATCAGCTATGAATAAGATTCCATTCGCTTGACAAAGCTTTGCCGCCTTTTCTATGTAGTCTTCATCGGGCACAAATACTCCTGCTTCTCCTTGAATCGGTTCTACAAGCATACCTGCAACATTATCCTGCTTCAAAGCTTCTTCCAAAGCGCTGATATCATTGTATGGAATTCGAATAAAGCCAGGAGTGTAGGGTCCAAAGTTCTTTCTTGCTACCTCATCATTCGAAAAAGAGATAATGGTAGTTGTCCTTCCGTGGAAATTTCCATCACAGATGATGATCTTCGCCTCATTCTCAGGAATCCCTTTCTTCTCGTAAGCCCATTTTCTGCAAACCTTAATGGCTGTTTCTACTGCTTCCGCACCAGAATTCATTGGAAGCACCTTGTCGTAATCGAAAAATTCCGTTACAAACTTTTCAAACTCACCCAATACACTGTTGTAGAAAGCTCTTGAAGTAAGGGTCAACTTTTTGGCTTGCTCGGTCATGGCATCAATGATCCTAGGATGACAATGACCTTGATTCAAAGCTGAGTAGGCAGATAGAAAGTCGTAATACTTCTTCCCTTCAACATCCCATACATAAACTCCTTCTCCTCTATCCAATACCACCGGAAGTGGGTGATAGTTATGCGCTCCGTACTTATCTTCTAATGCTATCGCTTCTTCTGTTGTCAACTTTGTATCTATCATCGTATTATTGTATTATCAGCACTACAAAATTAACTTATTTCGGCCAGTATGAGCAAGAATGAGAAGCAGCGTGACCTCCTTAGCCCCTATTCTAAATGGCTGAAATGGATCGTTTTATCCCTCGGTATTCTCCTCTATGCAAATACTTTAGATCATCAGTATGCATTAGATGATTACAGCATTATCATTGAGCATCAACATGTGCAAGCTGGAACGGAGGGCATAGGTGCTATACTGACTACCAATTACAGACACGGTCAAGGAGGATTCAATGATGGTCTTTATCGACCTCTTAGCTTAGTGACCTTTGCGATTGAAAAATCGTGGTTCAAGGGCAATACCAGTATTGCTCATTTGCTAAACGTCTTGCTCTATTCCTTTGGATTGCTCTTCCTTTTCTTATCCCTTCAAAAGGTATTTGAAGATCGCATATTGCTTCTTCCTTTTGGGATTTGCTTGCTCTTTGCAGCTCATCCATTGCATACAGAGGTGGTTGCTAACATCAAAAGCAGAGATGAGCTATTGGTATTCTTTGGCTTTGGATTGGCCTTGTGGTCTCTGTTAAAAATGGAGACTGATAAGAAGTATGCCCTCCCAGCAGTCATTGGCTGCTTGATCTCTTTGTTCTCCAAAGAAAGCAGTGTTCTGTATTTGGGAATGATCCCGCTCCTATTCCTATTGCAAAATGGAAAGAAAGTGAAAGATGCTCTCCCAAGCTTAGTGACCATATTGCCCCTCATTCTTCTTTTTATTGCAATTCGTGCTTCTGTTTTGGGATCCATGGAAAATCCCGTTGATGAAGGGATCACTGGATTATTGAACAATCCCATTGCCGGAACCGAAGACTCCACTTTGCGCTGGGGGTCAACTTTTGCTCTGCAGCTCCTTTTTGCTCTCAAGCTACTCTTCCCTATTGAACTAATTCACGACTACTCCTACAATCAAATCCCCCTAGTTCCAATTCTCTCCATTCAATCATTGATTGGAATTGTTATTCTATTGGCTTTGGTTCTACTGTCAATTAAAGGAACCCTAGAAAAGAGAAATTGGGCATGGATGATCCTCGCCTACCTATTAAGTATCGCCCTTGCTTCCCAAATTCTACTCCTCTTGGGAATACAATTCGCAGAAAGAATGTTGTTCCTAACCGTATTGCCGTTCTCTATGCTTCTCCTCTATGCAGCAATGAAGTTGATCTGGAAAAGAGAAACTTGGATGAATATTCAAGCGCAAAAGAAATTGCTCTATTTCATAATTATCCTCACAGGCATTTATTCCTTCAAGACCATCAATCGAAATGCAGATTGGAAAGACAATCTAACATTGTATTCAGCAGATATTAATGCTGCCAGTCAATCAGCCAGGGCAAACTACAACCTTGGGACTTCTCTTTCTGGCCAAGCAGATCTTTACAATTCACCCATTCAAAAGAATCAGGTATTGGATCAGGCGGTCAACTATTTGAGTAAGGCTGTTGAAATCTATCCAGATTATCTCGACGCATGGAACAATTTGGGCATTGCCTACAAGAAAGCGGGGAATCTTGAAGCAGCTACGAAGGTTTATGAAAAGAACATTCTAAGAGATCCCAATTACAGCAAGAACTACTACAATCTTGGAACGGCCTATTACCAAATGGGAGAATACAGGAAGACCATCATGGCCATGTCTGAGTACACGCAAAGAGTGCCCAATTCACCAGATGCTTATATGATCATGGCGCAATCAGCCGGACGACTCAATAGTTTTGAAGAGGCAGTCAGTTGGTTGAATGTATACCTTCAATACAGACCCAATGAATCTGATGCCTACAATATGCTGGGGATGGCCTATGGCTCATTGAATCAATTTGAGAATGCAGAACAATCCTTTATGAATGCATTGAATTTATCTCCGAACCGAGCAGATGTATGGTTCAATAGGGCCATCAATTACAACCGACAAGGAAAAACAGCTTTAGAAGTCGATGCTCTAAAAAAGGTAGTTGAAATACAGCCTGGAAATCAAGGGGCATTGAATCAGTTGATCAGCATCTTAGAATCCAATGGAAGATCAGAGGAGGCATCAAAGTACAGAAACTACCTTCGCTAAGAATTAGATTAGAACTACTTTTGCCGAATGGGAAGAAGGAGAAGAAAAAACATTGTCTATGAAGAGGTAGAGATCCTTGAAACGGCGGCTGAAGGCAAGTCACTGGCCAAGATCGATGATAAAATACTTTTCGTAGCCCAAACTGTTCCTGGAGACATCGTTGATGTTCAGATCTCTAAAAAAAGAAAGAGATACCTAGAAGGAAGAGTCTTGAAATTCCACAAGTACTCTGAAAAAAGAGTGGACCCATTTTGTTCCCATTTTGGAACATGTGGAGGTTGCAAGTGGCAGTTTCTTCCCTACCCAGACCAGCTTGAAAACAAACAGAAATGGGTGAAGGATTCCCTAGAGCGTATTGGGAAAATTGAAGAGATCGAAATGAGACCCATCTTCGGCTCTCAAAAGCAGGAGTTTTACAGAAACAAACTGGAGTTCACCTTCTCCAACAAGGCTTGGATGACTCAAGAAGAGATTGACAGTGGTGAAGTGATCGACAGAAGTAATGCTTTGGGATTTCATATTCCCGGTCGCTTTGATAAAATCTTAGACATTGATAAATGCTGGCTGCAAGAAGATCCTTCCAACCAGATCCGATTGTGGGTGAAAGAATACGCAGAGAAGAATGAGCTTAGCTTTTTTGACCTAAGAGAGCAAATCGGCTTCTTGAGAAATTTGATCATTCGAACCAGCAGCAATGGTGAAGTAATGGTGATCTTTTCAATGGCTCATGAAGATCTCGAAAAGAGAGAGGCGGTCTTGAACGAATTCAAGAAGGAGTTCCCTACTATCACTTCCTTGATGTATGTGATCAATGAAAAAAGGAACGATACCATACAAGATCAAGACATCATTTGCTTTCATGGAAGGGACCATATCTTCGAAGAAATGAGATCCTTTGATGGTAAGAAGGACCTGAAATTCAAGATTGGTCCCAAATCATTCTATCAAACCAATTCCAAACAAGCGGAAGAACTCTACCGACTTGCTGTTGAATTGGCAGACATCCAAACTGATGACACCGTATATGATCTGTATACGGGAACAGGAACCATTGCCAATTACATCGCTAATCAAGCGAAGAAAGTAATTGGGATTGAGTACGTTGAAGAGGCCATCGTAGATGCGCGTTTTAATTCGCAATTGAATAGCATTGAGAATACGGTTTTCTATGCAGGAGACATGAAAGATGTATTCAGCACTGACTTGATCAAAACAGAAGGAAAACCAGATGTGATCATCTCTGATCCACCTCGTGCGGGCATGCATGCAGATGTTGTACAACAGATCTTGGACAGTGATGCAGAAAAGCTAGTTTATATCAGCTGCAATCCTGCTACTCAGGCTAGAGATCTAGAACTATTAAAGGAGAAATACACTGCTTTGGTTTCTCAAGCGGTAGATATGTTCCCACACACGCATCACGTAGAAAATATTGTTCTATTGAAAAGAAAGTAAATGCAGCCAGATTGGGAAAATAGATATCAAGAACAATCCACCGGTTGGGACATTGGTGCTATTAGCACACCATTAAAAGAGTATTTTGATCAATTGAACGATCAATCTTTGAGCATTCTCATTCCTGGATGTGGAAATGCCTATGAAGCTGAATACCTCTGGAAGAAGGGCTTTAAAAATGTTCATCTCTTGGACATCGCTCCTTCTCCACTGGAAAATTTTGCAAAGAAGATCCCAGACTTTCCTTCTGAGCAGTTGATTCAAGGTGATTTCTTTGAACACAGCAAATCTTACGACCTCATTATAGAGCAAACTTTCTTTTGTGCCATAGAACCGGAGTTGAGAAATGCGTATGCAAAGAAATCATTGGAACTCCTCAAGGAAGGAGGCAAACTAGTTGGACTACTTTGGTCAGTAGAATTAAACACCGAGCATCCTCCCTATGGAGGGTCGAAGGAAGAGTACTTGACCTACTTTGGAGATGGATTTGAGATCATCACCATGGACGATTCCTACAATTCTATTGCCCCAAGGGCCAATAGAGAGTTGTTCACTATCCTGAAGAAAAAATAGCTGATTAAGGCTCAATCCTTATTTTTGAAGAAAGTATAGCAATGTCTAAAGAACAAAGTCTCATATTGGATCATACCAAGATCGAACAGAAGATCAGTCGCATGGCTTATCAGATCTATGAAGATCATTATGACCAAAAGGAGATCATCATTGCGGGAATTCAAGAAAATGGATTCTTGTTGGCAAAAATGTTCCGCGACAAGCTTTCTGAAATTGCCTCTTTTGAGATCAAGTTGGAGGCCTTGAAGATCGACAAGAAGAATCCTCTTCAGAGTGATCTTGAGATCAACTTGACTGAGAAAGAGTTGAAGAATAAATGCATTGTGTTGGTAGATGATGTATTGAATTCAGGCAAGACCATGATCTATGGCTTGCAAGTCTTCCTCAAATCTCCAGTGAAGAAACTTTCTACTGCTGTATTGATCAATCGTTCTCACAATCGTTTTCCTGTGAAGGCAGATTATATAGGGATGTCGCTTTCTACTACTTTGAAAGAGCATATCGAGGTCGACTTCTCTAAGAAAGGGAAGTTTGCAGCCTATCTCAGCTAAGTTTTAAGAGCTCTATGAGTTTTGCCGGTGTTGGATTGTTGTCTTCCAAGACATGATCTGCTTTTTCATAAAAGTCTTCTCTTTCCTGAAGTTTGGTGTTCACAAATTCCGACAATTGCTCCTGATTAAGATCTTTGATCAAGGGTCGTTTTCCAATATCTTGCTTCAATCTTCCTATCAAGATTCCTGGATCTACCTTTAAATATACTGAAGTACCTTTCTCTTTGATGATGACTAAATTATCGTTGAAGCAAGGAGTCCCACCTCCCAACGCAAGAACCAATGAAGCATCTTCAGCTATTTCATTCAAAGCAGCAGATTCCAGCAATCTGAAAGCTTCTTCTCCCTCCTGTTCAAAGATCTCAGCGATGCTCCTTCCCTCCTTCCTCTCGATCTCCTGATCCAGATCTAAAAAGGACCTGTTCAATTTCTTTGCAAGCTGTCGTCCAATCTTTGATTTACCAGAAGACATGAACCCGATGAGGAAGATATTCTCCCGACTCATTTGATGGGGCTATTGGGTTCTTTCTTCATCTTCTTATAAACCATCTTTTGTATGGTTTTGGGAAAGAACTTGGATAAGAATACAGCTGCTTTTCCTTCTGTGGTAAGCACCAACGTTTGCTTTCTTGCTTTGCATGCATTGTAGATCTCCTTAGCCACTTCATCTGCACTCATCATCTTTTCTTCCTTTCTAGGAGATTCTGATTGAGAGGAGCCGCTTGCATCTAATGCGGTCTTGCGAATGTTCGATTCTGTAAAGCCTGGACAAGCAATCAGAACATGGAGATCATTTCCAAGATTCTCTGTCCTCAAGGCCTCTAGGAATCCATGCATGGCAAATTTTGATGCTGAATATCCGGTTCTGGCAGGTAATCCAACATAGCCTGCAATGGAGGAAACACCAATTACAGAACCTTTTTGCCTTAGTAAATGAGGGAGAGCATATTTGGTGCAATAAACCATTCCCCAGAAATTCACATCCATCAATTGCTTCAAGACGGATAGTTCTAGGTCTTCTAGGGTAGCTCTCATGCTAATGCCTGCATTGTTGACCAATACATCCAATTGACCGTAGTGGTTGATCGACTTAGCAATCAAATCCTTGCAATCCTCTTCTTTGGAAACATCGGCAATTACCGACAATACTTCGCCCCCAATCTCTTCGATCATTTTCTTGGTTTCGTTCAATCGTTCTTCTGATCTTGCTGCTATGACGAGCTTTGATCCAGATTTCGTAAATTGCAGAGCGGTTGCCCTTCCTATTCCAGAAGAGGCTCCTGTTACCAATACCACTTTATCTCTCATCTATGCTTAGCTTTGTTGAACTTTTCCAAAAATAAGTGAAGCATGTCAATCCGTGAAGTTCGCGATGCAAAAAGCGACAAGCAATTTCATGAATTACCTTTCGAGATCTACAAAAATGATCCCAATTGGGTTCCTCATCTAAAGCAAGATCTACAAAAGGTATTTGATGAAGAGAAGAACAAATTCTTCAGGCATGGTCAACTCATTCGATGGATCTTGGAGAAAGATGGAAAGGTTATTGGCAGGATCGCCGCCTTTATCGATGAGAAGAAGAATAAAAAGTCAGGCCAAGAGATTGGCGGGATTGGATTCTTTGAATGCATCAACGATAAGGAAGCCGCCTTTCTTCTTTTTGACACTGCTAAGAAGTGGCTGGAGGATCAAGGCATGGAAGGGATGGATGGCCCGGTTAATTTTGGTGAAAAAGACAAATTTTGGGGTCTCATCATTGAGAATTTCGACTATCCACCTTATTATAATCAGAACTACAATCCCTCCTACTATGTAGATTTCTTTGAGAGTTATGGCTTTCAGGTTTACTACAAGCAATACATCTATTACAGGAAGGTATCGGATGATCTAAAGCAGGTTCACAAAGAGAAATCTGAACGGATCAGACGCGACCCAAAGTACACCTTTAGTACCATCAGCAAGAAGAATTTGGAGAAGTATGCTGAAGACTTCAGGACCATCTACAATAGAGCTTGGGTAAAGCACGAAGGTTTCGCTGGCATGGAAAAAAGGCAGGCCATGACCATCATGAAAGCTATCAAACCCATTTTGGATGAAGATCTGATCTACTTTGCCTATTACGATGGAAGGCCAGTTGGATTTTTCATTGCTCTTCCTGAGATCAATCACATTTTTAAGCATGTGAATGGGAATCTGAACTGGTGGGGAAAATTGAAGTTCTTGTATTACAAATGGAAGGGCATCAGAACCTTTTTTGGATTGGCTTTTGGCATTGATCCAGACTTTCAAGGAAAGGGATTGGAAGGAGCTATTTTCGATGAGTGCAAGCAGATCGTTACTGGCAAATATGACGACTTAGTCATCACTTGGATCGGGGAGTTCAACCCTAAAATGATTCACGTTATTGAAAACCTTGGAGCGGAATTACTCCGTACCATGGCTACCTATCGAAAACTTTTTGATCCGAATGCGGAATTCGAGAAGGCAAAAACAATTGTATAGTCTGTAATTACAGGCATTCCATGCACATTTTAATCCAGCTAAAAAAAGGCTCTATTGGATTTTGTCATATTGAGAAAAGGGGTCTATATTTGCAGTCCTAAAATTTTGAGACTTGCTAGCTCAGTTGGTAGAGCACATCCCTTTTAAGGATGGGGTCCAGGGTTCGAACCCCTGGCAAGTCACTAGAGAGAAACCTTGCTAAAGAGCGAGGTTTTTTCATTTTATGAGCTTTGTGATCAGAGCAAGGCTTTTATCAATTGTCAATCTTCAATTGTTAATTTTCAAATCTCCTTGTTTTTCTCCCTGTTCAATTCCAGGAAAATTGCCGATCTCAAATCACTGTTGTAACTTAAATAGAAAAGTTATAATAGATGAAAAAGGATCAAAGATTCAAAGGCTTCAACAAGCAGATTACTGCCCTACCCTTTGAGCACAAAGGCAAGAGATACATTGGTTTAAAATTCAGTTATGACAAAAGTCTGACCGAAATCTGCAAACACATTGGAGCCAAGTGGGGCAAGCATTTGGGTGTTTGGTTTTTGCTGTACAATCAAGAAAATTTTAACACCATCCTAAATGCTTTCAGAGGTGAAGCATGGGTGGATATTCAAAACTTCAGGCAAAAGCAAGTAGCTAAGTCTGTCAATCAGAAATACCATTATGAAGTTGACCTGAGTGAAAAAACGATAGAAGAATTGGAAATCTGCATCCGTCGAATGCGCGCCAAGCGATATAGTCAAAGTACCTTCAAGACCTATTTAAGCATCTTGAAGCGTTTCTTTACCTACTTCAGGGAACAAGCAAGTGAAGGACTTAGGGATGAGGATGTAATTAATTATATGAATGATGTGGTACTGTCCAGTGGTTACTCAGAAGTCTATCAACGACAATTGATCAGTGCATTGAAACTGTTCTACAAATATGTGCATGGAGAGGATCGGGAATTTTCTGATGTACCTAAAGTGAGAAGGAGTAAAAAGCTACCGGAAATCTTATCCAAGGAAGAGGTGCTAGATTTATTTGAAGCTACCATTAATTTAAAGCATGAGTTTGCTTTAAAAATAATCTATGGCTGTGGCTTGCGTGTGGGTGATGCTATCCGGCTTAAACAGAGAGATATTGACCTGAACCGTTATGTAGTTCATATCAAGAAGGGTAAAGGAAGGAAAGACAGATTGGTACCCTTTCCAAGAAGCTTAGAGACGTTGTATAAAAAGTACTTGAAGAAATACCAACCCAGAGAATATGTATTGGAAGGTCAATTTGGTGGACCTTATAGTGCCACCTCTATCAATAATGTGATCAAGCGCGCATGTGAAGTGGCGGGAATCAAGAAGCAAGCTAGCGCCCATACCTTAAGACATAGTTTTGCCACTCATATTATTAGCAATGGAGGCAGTGTATATCTGCTAAAGGAGATTTTAGGACATAGTAGTACCAAGACTACACAAATCTATATTCATTTGAATGAGCAGGACATTAATTCAGTAGAAAATCCATTGGATCGAATTATGAAAGATGCCAGAAAAGATGTAGATTAGAACTAATTCTTGATCAATAAAAAAAACCTCATGTTAAACCCAATCAAATGTTTTGATAACATTCTTTTTTTTCCTGTTATCTAAACTTTTGCTTGGGATAGAAACAAGTTGGCACCCATATAAAAAATGAACTCTAAAATCAAATATCAAGAATCAAACAATTCGCTTTTAGTCGAGATTAAACCAGACCCAAAACCGATTGTGAAATTCGGAATGCTGTTCTTTTATGTGATGCCATTTGCAATTTTTATTATTCTCGCTTTTGTAATAATTTCTCAGAATAGGAATCTAATTGACGACAAAAATCTTTTGCCATTAGGTATGATAATAGGTTCAGGAATTCTTGTCTATATCTTTTTGAGAAAGATTTACGAGAAAGAAATAATGATAGTCGACAACGAAAATCTTACACTTTTAAAAAGATTCCTTTTCGACAGAAAGAAAAGCCAACTAAATAAAAAAGAAATTAAAGATTTAAAATACGTTGGACGAGAAGAATTTACAGACCATCCATTAGACACAAAAGGATTTGATTATTTAGGACTTGGAACAGGAGAAAAAGAAGTTCAATGGTTTATTGAAAGCGGAAACTTAACATTTAACTATAAAGGTTCAATCTTTCGATTTGGGAAAAACATATGGGAAGAAGAAGGAAATGAACTAATTGAAAAATTAAAAAAATACGGGTGCCAACAAGGTGTATAGCCAATAGGGCATTTAGAGATAAATTGAAAGTCCTGTTCTTAGAGCAGGCAACGCCAAAACAAAGTTTTATTCGCGGCATGTCTATTTTCTAAATGTGCTCATGAACTTACGTTTGACGTTTAACAAAAAGAAAATTAAAAGTAAAAACGTTTGTTTTGGCTTAGTGGTAAACTGAAAGTAAAATGCTTCGAATCTGCCCTACTGTCCATACACAGAACGTTGGGGTTAATTAGATGAAACTATTATTTACAATACTACTCTCAGTTTATTCATTGATTTCGATGTGTCAAAATACTTTGACACTTCATGGCAGGATTACTGACAATTTGATTGGTATTGACGTTGTAAATCCCGAAATCAAAGTAATTACATCAAAAGGCGATAGTTTTGAGATTCAAGGAGATTCAAGTGGAAATTACTCTTTAACTATTTCTTTAAGTTATGATACACTGACTGCAATAGTTTCTGTTTTTGCTGAGAATCAAATGACTCTAAATGAGAAATTTTATTTGATTCTCGATTCTGACACTACGATAAGACTTAATCTATCAATGGCACCGCAAGAGGTTTGTTTTGATTCATTCTTGCCTTCACCCTTGTTTTTTGAGTTTAATTCTTTAACCATAAAAGATTCGAGCCTTACACATTCTCTTGAAAAATTCTGCTCCTCCACAAGCCAAGAGTTTTTAGATGACGCTTTGAAACTTAAATCAGGAATAGTGATATACTGCGTTCAGGGTTTTTATGAAAAAGATGGAATTGCTCAAAAAAGAGCTGAGTATATTAACGAGTTAATCAAATCACACAAAACGCTCAAGGACAACTTTGAAATTGAGGTAGTAAATAGAGACGACTACTTTTATTGCACCCATTGTGATGGCTGTTTTGAATATTATAAATATGGTCAAGGGATTAATTTGGATAACAAAACAATTAAAGCAAATCCTCAATTGGACCAATTAAGACAACTCGTTGAAATTAAATGGAAAGGAAATAAAAACTAACCCCAACAAGGTGTATAGCCAATAGGGCATTTAGAAATAAATTGAAATTCCTGTTCATTGAGCAGGCAACGCCAAAACAAAGTTTTGACGTTTAAATAAAAAGAAAATTAAAAGCAAAACGTTTGTTTTGGCTTAGTGGTAAACCGAAAGTGAAGTGCTTCGATTCTGCCCTACTGCCCATACACAGAACGTTAGGCACCATTTAAAAATGAAAATTCTACTCACAATATCACTTTTCTTGGTTAGTCAAATTTTGACTGCCCAAACAGTCGCAAGTAAAGCTGATGTAGACGAATACAATTTTTTCTATAGTGATACTGCAAATGGAGAATTTGCATTTGGCGACTATGAACCAAAAGACATTACTCAACTAAATGACGGTTCCTATTTAATCGGAACAGAATTGTCAATCTCATTCCCATCTCAGTATAAAACACCAGAAAATTACGATTCAATTTATTTCGCAAAAAGTAAAGTTTTTCAGGAAAAGTCACATACAAGTAGTGGAACTGTCCTCAAACTCAATTCTAATTTTGAAAAAGAATGGGAAATCAAATTTAAAGGCCAGAGAATTGAGAAGATTTTAAAGACCTCTGATAATAGAATTTTGATTGTCGGAGAAGATGTTTCTATGAAGTTTGTTTGGTTAGCGGAAATTGAGAATAATGGAAATATTAAATGGGAAAAACATTTTAGCTACAAGAATCAGGTGACGATTGGAGATGCAATAATTGATCATAATGATGAAATTTATCTTCTAATAGAAGCTTCTCATATTGTTCCTGTTCAAGTTCGAAAATACTACGGAAAAAGACGAATTCGCTTATTTAAAGATTCTGAAATTAATTCTCATTTGGCTCTTATGAAAATTTCATCAGAAGGAAAGAAGAAATGGCTTAAACCAATTGACAAGAGAAGTAACTATGAGAAATTCGGTTACAACTTAGTAATTAATCAAGAATCTATTTTCAATTCATTCACATATTCAGGTTTTGAAAAGGACAGTTTGATTGAAGGGAAAAGGGTTGTTGAAATTTCAAACTCAGGAAAAAAGATTGAAACGAAGGAAATCACTGAACAGGAAATTATGCTATTTAAGAATGGATTAGTTACAATCACATCTTATTCTGAAGGCGAACTACGACTATACAATTCAGGAGAACGAATTGATTCGATTAATATAGCAAGTGCTGATAAAGACGTGAGAGTTGAAAATGCAATTAATAAACCAAACGGGATGCTGATTATAGGTTCTAACTATGATAACAATATGGATTATCTGCTTATCAATCTAAGTACAGATTTGAAATTTAAGGGATATTGGACTTATCCCAGAGATGAATACAATGAAATTCGAGGAGCTGTAGTATTGGACAATGGAGACACAGTAATCGTTGGAAAGTGTTATCGAGAGATGAGAGGGACCGCGAATGAATTAACGACATATATTAACCTGATTAAAATAAAAAACGGTGCCTAACAAAACCTATAAGCAATAGCGCCCTGCGGGACGCTACTGCTCATAGCCAAACCGTTAGGCGCAAGCTAATATGAAGATTCTAAATTTTCCTTCTCTAATTTCAACCATAATCGCCTTTTTTATTGATCTCTTCTACATTGAAACCTTTGTTATTGCATTATACATCTTTGGTGCCCCATATGCTTTAATCGCAGATCTAACAGGTATTGATTCTCACTGGATTTACATCCCATTTTCAATTCTTATTATCATTCTACTGAGTTGGCTTTATTATAAAGTTCGTTCAGTCCTTTTAGCAATCTTAGTATCCCTTCTAATACTGGCATTTATCAATGAGGTAGTATCTATTGCTTTAGAATTATATCCATTGGTAGCGATAATCTTAAATCTAATTCTCACCTTTTTTATTGACCTAAGAAAAAATAAAGCCAGCGCCTAACACTGGCCATACCCCATTGGCACTGCAACCAAGGGTTGCAGTTGAATTCTTCTACTAAAGATCATTTCGTTTTTAAAGAATCGCTCAGCAGCTGGTAAGGTGTTCCAAAAAAGCTAGCCGCCTCACCGATGCACTGTCGCCGCAAGGCGGCTTTTTCTGGCTTTTAAGGTTGGTGCAATTTCAAATTCCAGCAACCGGCGGCAGTTTTTGCGCTGCTTTCGCTACTTTTAAGGGAAACAAAGTTCAGGCGTAGCCAACGGGAGCATGGCCTGGACCGTTGCCAAACATTCCATGAAATTAATTGCATTAGGTTGCTGTCTTTTTTTGTTTGCCAAATACACCATTGGTCAAATTAGACTTGTTGATGGGGACACGATAAGTGCTGAAGTTGCTCAAAAACATATTAATTCTGGAAGGTTATTTTATTTAACCAGCGGAGAATTTGCCACGACTCCTTACCTTATGTGTGAAGAAGAAATTTGGGCAAAATTTGGATGTCAAGTATTTCATGTTTCAAATTTCGGAGTTAGTGCAATAGATGAATACAACGAAGTCGTATTCCAACATCTTCAAAAAACATTTGGTGAGGAATGGCAATCAAAAAAAGACAGCTTAATGCAGGATTGCGAAGAAAACAATGTTTGTGGAATTGATATTAATAAATGGCATTTCACTTCATATGGCCCAGATATACAATTTGATCAAAATTCATTCGAACTTTCACAATTAGGCAAGTGCCTAATTTCAGATTTCTACTATCCTTTATTTTTAGAAGCACAAGATGCAGAGCCAGATATGTATATATCAGTTTATGGATCAATTGATCCAGGTGAAAATACTGATTCATTAGCACAAAAAAGATGTGAATCGGTCTATAATTATTTGGTTAATCAAGGTGATATGAATCTAGACACTTCTCGTATTATCATGGAAGGAATGGTGAAAGATATTTATTATGATGACCCATTACCTGATCAAGGTTCGCCACTAAGAGACTGGAATAGAGTAGTTTTCTTTACATTTTACTCTAAATAACGTATGGCAACATCGGCCATACCACATTGGCTGTTAAGAATATCGGCTGCAAAGCGGCCAATGACCTTCTGCAAAACAGCCTAATAGGCTGTTCCGCTCTGCCGCAGTTCGGTTCACTTACTTGACAAAAAGCATGTCCCAACAGTCACTGCAATTTAGAGTTCCAGCAATCTTTCAGAGCTTAATAAGGCGGCTTTCGCTACCTTTAAGCCTATTAATCAAAATCGGTGTAGCCCACGTCGGCATGGCCGGGACCGTTAGGCACAATAAGATGAGTCCATTCTTCAGAACAGCATATTACAAAGAATCCACTGCCACAATAGATTTGACTGGTAAGATAAATGCGTTTAGCGTCAAGGACATCAACACAGCAGTTGCTAAGTTTATACAATCAGAAAAAGAACACCTAACCCTTAATCTTGGAAGAGTAAAATTAGCCTACCCAAGTGGAGTATTACCGTTAATAAATACCATTGAAGACTTACGAACATCTGGTAAATCGGTATATGTCAAATTACCAAACTCAGATGCCACAAGAAAACTATTTCGAAATGTTAATTGGGCTCATTTTCTTTCACCCGAACAATTCGATAAATCTGAATCAGTTCATGACAGGCATTTAGTTACAAGAAGGTTTGATGATGCTAATCAACAGAAATCAATTGTTGATGATTTCATGGATGTTATTCTTAGAAACATGAAAGTACCTAAGGACATTGTTTCAGGATTAGAATGGTCTATTAACGAAATAACCGACAATGTTCTAAATCATTCAGATTCAAAAAATGGGGGAATTGTTCAAGCAAGTACATATCCTAAAAACCACCTTGTTGCATTCTCAGTTGCTGACTCAGGGAAAGGAATATTGAAGTCAATGCAAGAAGGATTTCCAAGTTTAAGAACAGATTTGGATGCAATGGGGGAAGCAATAAAAGCAGGAGTAACCAGAAACCCCAAATTTGGCCAAGGCAATGGTTTAGCTGGAACATTGCGTGTAACGACTCAAACGGGAGGTTCATTTGACTTGACAAGTGGTTCAGGACGATTGGTTGTCACTTCTGAAGAAACCAAGAGAAAAAAACTATTTGATGGCGGGTACAATGGCACTGTCGTAAATGGGCAAATTAATGTAACAGAGGATTTCTCAATTGTCAAGGCATTGGACTTTGGGTCTGGTTTTGACTACACACCTGTTACAATAATTGAATCACAATATGAAAAAGAAGATGAAGACTGCTTTATACTTTCAATGAAAAATGAAACAACAGGATTCGGTACACGAAGATCGGGATATCAGATTAGAACTAAGATTCTAAATATTCTGGACTCACAACCAAATTTTCCAATTGTCATAAATTGGGAAGGTGTACCTATTATTTCAAGCAGTTTCGCTGATGAAGTGATGGGTAAGCTATTTCTTAAACTAGGCGCTATGTCATTCACAGCTAGAGTAAGAAATACAGGAATGGAAGAAATAATTCGAAATCTTTTGGACAAAGCTGTTTCTCAAAGACTAACTCAGGCAAAAGATGAGGAAAACAAATAAAGTGCCTAACAAAACCTATACGCAATACCCTTCGGGATACTGCGCATAGCCAAACCGTTACCTGCAATTGAAAAACCTAATCGCAATATTGTTCGCCTTTATAATTTTCACTTCCTGCGATAAAAAGGAAAAAGAATTTGAGGGCATTTGGATTACTGTCAGCAACTATGACGGAGAGGAAAAGCCTTGGCCAAGTTTAGCTCAAATTATTTACGACTTTGAAACAGATTCGGTAAATATGGTTGAACTTGGAAATCACGCTTCTGGAGACCTTGGAGAAATCACTGAAGAAAAACATCTTTATAAATCAAACAGCAATCAGATCACATTATTCTCTAGTAATGACACTCTAGTCTTAGATTACATATATCAAGACTCATTGATACTGAAACTCTATTTAAAAGAACAAGATGATTATCGCTCGATTGTTTTAAAGAGACTTGAAAAAGGAACAGAGCTAAATACTCACCTAGATGGTTCATTTAATTATTCATGGTTAGACAACAAGGAAAAAATCAGCTTTATAAATGATTCTTTAAGCATTGGCCTCAACCAAAAGAGACCGATTAAATGGAAAATATATAATTACAAGGGAATCAACCTATTCATTTATCAGCAGTATTTACATCAAGTTGCAACAATATCAAATGGTCAAAATGATACTATAAATCTAATGTATCATGCTAAACCAAATATGAAGGTAACAATGTCTAGGCGAGAACAACAATGGACCAAAAACAACTTAATCGGTAGCTGGACAAAGTTCAAACTTGGAATTGACTCCGAACCTCCTCCGCCTCCACCTCCACCAGGACTGCCAGAGTTTGAATGGAAAATGAGGATAAATAGCGACTCCATATTTTTTAACATCGCAAATGGACACAGCCCAGAATTATGGAAAATGACAGATGATGGTAACTATATTTATTTTCCAAACAAGGCCATTGACGAGAATTACTTTTGGGAAATAAAAAACGTAAGTGAAGATTCGATTGAAATTCAAACTCCAAAACACCTCACAAAGTGGTATAGAAATAAAACTGCAGGTAACATTAAATAAAGTCAATGCTAAATCCTCCTAAACCGACAGTCACGCCTTCTTACTTTACGACTCTTTCTCCGAAAGATTCGACATCTGAAGCCGCACTGTCTTTATTTTAACCGTTGTGTGTAATGCGAATACAAAAAAAATAGAATATGAAGACACTTAACTCAATGATCATTTTGTTGCTTTTGACAGCGACTATGACAGTTTTCGGACAAACCACTTCTGATACCGAAAAAAACAAACCGTATATTGAAGTTACAGGGACGGCAGAAAAAGAAATAATCCCTAACGAAATTTACATTGCAATAACAATTCGAGAGCGACATGAAGGGAAGGAAAAAATAACAATTGAAAAACAAGAAGCGGACTTAAAGGAATCGTTAAAAAGCATCGGGATTCCACTAGATAATTTATCCCTATCCGATGCCAATGCAGACTATATCAGAGTTAAATGGACAAAGAAAGACGTAATTGCAAAGACTGAATATTCTCTAAAAGTCGGAGATGCTTTGACAGTTGGTAAGGTTTTCGAAAAACTAGATGAACTTAAAATCGTTGATGCATATATTTCAAAGGTTAGTCATTCAAAACTTGACGAATTTAAAAAGGAGGTTAAAATAATGGCAATCAAAGCTGCAAAAGATAAAGCTGATTATTTGCTTGCCGCTATTAATGAGCAAACTGGCATGCCTTTAATAATTAAAGAAATTACTGCTTTACCACTTTCCAACGTAGCTGGAGTCAATGTGCGATATGATAACGGATATGACAAAGAACGCTATTACTTTAGTGAAAATAAATCAAGCTCGAATGACGATTTGACAATTCAGTTCAGTAAAATAAAACTGCAAAACTCTATTTATGTGAAATTTGAAATAAAATAAAAAGCACATACACACAACAACACCTATACGCAATGCCCTGCGGGACACTGCGCATAGCCAAAACGTTAGCGTGCATGTTCCAAGCTGAATTATGAATTTGCTCAGACAACACCCAGGAAGTACAATTGGTATTCTACTTTATATCGCATGGTGGCTATTTTATATCTACTATGTTAAATTCACTTCATATGAGGGAGATGGAATCAATTATCAAGGTGGTGCCGCTGTTATGTTTAGCTTCTTTCTGTTTTTCGTCTATTTAATTACGTATACAATACTTCTACTAGCTGCAAAAAGAAATAGCAGAAAGTATTATGCATTTTTTCTTCTAATCATACTATCTCCTCTAATCATCATTCTTAGTCTAATAAATTTTGCAGCATAAAATATGCACGCACGCTAACACAGGCTATACCCCATAGGCAACTCGCACAGAGCGTGCTCGTTACCATCCTACTTCCCAACAAAATTTAATTACAGCCCAATAGGGCTGTTCGCAAAGCAGCCATTCGGCATTCTAACCTGAGTACGTCCGCCGCTAAAAGTTCATCGGCCCAAGGCGGCCACGTAAACTGATCGGTGCGCTACAATTTATATTTCCCACATTTGTCAGCTGCCTCTGTCGGCTGCTTTTGCTACCTTTAAAAAAACTAATCAGGTGAGGTAGAGCCCACGGTGGTATAGCCTCGACCGTTGGCAGTTATTTCATGAAAGTAGAATTTGACATTTTTATTCCAAAAAATAGTAGAAGGTATAACTATCAATTTCTGTTACTTGGCTTAATAATGATTACATGTGCACTCCATTTTTTACTATCATTTGTCATTGATCCACCTAATTGGCTTGCTCTCATTGCATTAATTATTGCGGTTATTGTATTTATTAGAGCAGTCTACCTAAAAGGTAGGATTGAACCATTGAATGGTACATTAAAAGGCAAACTTAAACTGGATAAGAATTCAATATCAATCAATGGCATTTCTTTAGATTTTGATGCAATCAAATCAGTTGAATTTAGATTTGAAGATTACTACTCTAAACCATATACAGAAAGTTATCCCAACACAGGATATGTATACCCAGTCCTTTTAAATGGAACTAGAAATTGGTTAGAAATAACCTACACCAATGGAAGTTCGCAAACCATTAGGTTCCAGAGAATGCATGAAAACCAACACAAATACTTAGAGCCTTTTCTATTGACTATGCATCAAACGGGTAAGCTTTCATTAAAGAAATTAACGGACTATCTTGGAATTGATGGTTACTCGCAAATTCAAGACTTTAAAAAGAAAATAAAAACAACTGCCAACATCGGCTAAAAACCATGGGCTGCTGGGGGCACAAGGCCCACTCGCTTCATTCTAGTTTTATTTACCAGATCATACGTGGCTCAAAAGAGCCACGCCGCAAAGCCACGGTCGGGAGTTTCAATTTAGCTCCGCCGCCATCAGAAATCGCTCGTCACCCCAAGGCGGCTACTGTAAGTCAGATCTCCGCTGCAATTTATATTTCCAGCTAAAGCTCGGTAGCTATCTTAGGTGGCTTTTGCTATCTTTAGATTTCAATAAAAACATTCCAGAGCCCACGGCTTTTAGCCGGGACCGTTGTGGTGCATTTAAATAATACGAAATTGAAACTAATTTTAACAATATTGACAATTACTTTGAGTCTTCAATTAACCGCTCAAGATTTGACCAAACAATGGTTAGACTCAATTTCAGGATATACTGACTTCAAAGAAATAAACATTGAGGAATTCAATAATTGGAATTTTGAGAATGTTCTTTCCAATCAGACACGATATGAAAATGACCCTATATCTACATACATCGGTTTTTTCGGGCCAAAATTTCGAAGAATAGATTTCCAATTAAAAGCTTCAAAAAATGACTCAATTTATTCCGTTAAAGGAAAAAGTAAACTCGGAGAGAACATAAGACCCTTAAAAGGTAAAATGAAGCTGACAAATGTGTTTTTGAGACCCCAGGAATATATTACCGACTCTCTTTACATCGGTGTTTTTAAAATCGAATTGAAAGAACCAGGGGACAAAGAAGGTGACGGCTATTTTACAGGAGTTTTTACTATAGTTTTTTATAAAGAAAATGGAAAAGTTGAAAGGTTCTCGACTTCATCTGGAGACGAGCCTAACTTTACAAATACTTTCATTGGATATTGGACTCGTTTTAATTCAAATGTATCAAGAAAGGTTATCTTTTCATTTTGGCCAAACGGACTCTATACTCTATTACCATATTGCCAAGAGGTCTATGAATTCCCTGAGCATCTTGAATATTCAGTAATCAAAGAAGAGTATCTTCAATATGGCTGGGAAGATTGGGATAATTTTTCAAGTAGGCAGAAGAAAAAACAATGGTAAAAACGACACCACAACAAGGTGTATAGCCAATAGGGCATTGGGAGAAAAATTGAAAGGCCTGTTCTTTGAGCAGGCAACGCCAAAACAAAGTTTTGACGTTTAACAAAAAAGAAAATTAAAAGTAAAAACGTTTGTTTTAGCTTAGTGGTAAACCGAAAGTGAACTGCTTCGAATCTGCCCTACTGTCCATACACAGAACGTTAGCTGCAATTAACACTCATGAAAAAGTTAATTATTTCAATTCTTTCAGTAATAACAATCCTCATCGTTATTGCTTGGGGAGCTATCAAATTTTTTCCTGAGAAATGGATGCCTTTATTTATTGGACAGCAATTGGAAGCCAATAGAAACAATTCGAATGCTTTTCACGAAAAAGATGGTATAGTAGTCGTAACAGTTGGTACAGCCACCCCACTGCCAGGAGAAAGAGCACAAACAGGTACTGCAGTATTTGCAAATGGCTACTTTTTTATGTTCGATGTAGGCGCTGGAGTCGTTCAAAAATCGGAAAATTTAGGACTTCCATTAACCCAGTTAGACGGAATATTTTTCACTCATTATCACTCAGACCATATGATGGACTTACCTAACATCATTAGCCGATCATGGGTAATGGGTAGAACGGGTGATTTACATATTTATGGGCCCGATAGTTTAACCTCTATTATGAATGCTGCAAACTCTTTTTTGACCATTGAAAATAAGTATCGTCTAGATCATCATGGTGCGGAAGTAATGGATATCACGAAAGCAAAAGGCATTCCACACGAATACCATATAGGCCAAAATTCGTCAGTGGTCGTGTTTCAAAAAGATGGCATTACCATTACAGCATTTGATGTAAACCATGAGCCTATAGAACCTGCTGTTGGCTACATGATTGAATACAATGGCAAAAATGTAGTAATAAGTGGCGATACCAAAGTGAATGCGCTTTTGGAAAAAATGGCACAGGACTGTGATCTTTTAATTCATGAGGTTATGTTAATGTCTTTTCAAAAAATCCTCGAAGAAGAACTAGCCGAAGCAGGTATGGAGAGAAACACTAAAATCATCCATGACATTCAGGATTATCACACAAGCACCGCAGAAGTTGCAGCGTTGGCTCAACGTGCTAATGTCAAAAAACTGGTTTTAAATCATTTGGCACCAGCACCAGATAACGTTTTTATTAAGAACATGTATCTAAATGAGTTAAAAGGATTTGAAGGCTCTATCCATTTAGCAAATGATGGAGATAAATTTATTGTAAAATAAAAAAGCAGCTAACACTGTATATAGCAAATAGGGCGATTGGTAGTTTAAAAAAGTTCGGTGCTATTTATCAGCATCGCCAAATCGTTGATTTGGCTTTTAGGAATGAATAAATTGAAAACAAAATACAACGTTTTGGCTCAGTGCAAAATTGAAAGTTTATGGCTTTCTATTACCCTACTTGCCATATACTAAACGTTGGCGTGCATTTAAAATGACAAGATTACTGACCATAGCAATCATTCTGACATTGGGACTTAGTTGCTCGACAACAAAAGGACCTTTCACTTATGAAATTTGCGTCAGACAAGACGCTGATACCAGCAAGATTGTAAAGAACGAAATGATTGGTATTGCAGATACGACAACAGCTTTTTTATCAGGACAAGTAATTAATTTAGAGACTAAGGAAACACTTATGTACACCAACGTAAGCTTGAAAGACACAAAAACAAAGCAAGTTTACGGACAAGCTACTGACTCTCTAGGACAATTTTCAATTACGGTTCCAGCAAACACCTATGATTTTGAGGTAAATTATGTTGGTTATTCCTCAATCAACCAAGAGTTAAAACTTGGAACAGGAGAAATGAGAGAATTGAAAATTGCACTAGGAGAAGGTGGTGCTTTTGTGACTTATGAAATAAAGAGTGACAAAAAACTGAACCGTAAACAATTGGATAAAAAAGCTGAAGAATTAAAGAAGGAAAAATAAAAACGACACGCCAACAATGGCTAAAAAATCATACTGCCCTTCGGGACAGCAACGCTTTTTAGCCGGAACGTTGGCGGTAATTTAAAAATGAAACTGAGACTTCTTCATATATTTTTTATCATAACATTGAGCTTATCGGCAAACGCTCAGCTGCTAACTGAGTATGACGATTTTGGAATATCTATCGGTTCCAAAGCGTTAATCGGAAACTCAAATGATTGGATTCTAAACGATTTTAATTACGACTTATCTCTCGGGCTATATTATGACTTTGTGAACAGTGATTTTTACAGTATTCCAATATACATTCAGTACACTAGAAGTCAAATAAATCTTTTGGACGGTCAGGATGTAATTAATCCAAATTATTTAGATATTGAACTTGCTTATCGTAGGCACTTAATCTTTAATATGGGTTCACGAATTTATGTTGAAGGGGGAGTAAATAACAGAGTTACCTTAGGGGAGAATATTTTCAAGAATTCTCTTGGGACAGAATATGAATTCAAAAGGTTTTCAGTAATCCCTAAAATTGCAGTTGGAATTGAGTTATATGGAAAGCAAAAACCCTTTGTTTACTTGAATGTAGAATATTGGAATTCATTAAGTGGTTATTTAACTTCAGCAGAAACCCCATTAAATAAATATGTTGGATTAAGAGCGTCTTTTCCCATTATTCAATAAAACAAAAAACTACCGCCAACAAGGTGTATAGCCAATAGGGCATTTAGAGATAAACTGAAAGCCCTGTTCTTTGAGCAGGCAACGCCAAAACAAAGTTTTGACGTTTAACAAAAAAGAAAATTAAAAGTAGAAGCGTTTGTTTTGGCTTAGTGGTAAACCGAAAGTGAAGTGCTTCGAATCTGCCCTACTGTCCATACACAGAACGTAAGCTAAAACGATAATGAATTTGAGAATAATATTATTTGTCATTTGTGTAACGTCCATTGTTTCGTGTAGTGAGACTAGCACTTATAAAAAAGACGATAGAATTGAAAGGTGGTATGATAAACTCAAAAAAGAGATTAATACTAATGCCGAAAAAACAGCAGATAGTGTTGAATATAGAACAAAGGATAAAACGCTATACATAACATATTTCAACAATGGAAATAAGACGATGCAAGAATACAGGACACTTGATACCTCTCGAGTGTTTGCTAGATTTAAATATGGAGAAAATGATCTATTTGAACTTAGAAGTGAAGTTTATGAAGATGGAACATTAGCTACAGAAGGAATAGTTTATAATAATGATTATTACGGACCTTGGACTGTTAGATTTGTGAATGGGCAAGTTATGTACCGCGGGTATAGGTACCAGGACGAAGATTTTGGAGATTGGATTTATTATTCTGAAGATGGAGAAAGAGATAGTCTCGTAAAAAAAGGGAGCACCTTTTTAGCTGACTCGATATTGAAAAACAAAAGCCTACATACAACAAAACCTAAACTGCATTAAAACGCAGTTTAGCCAGAACGTTAGGCGCAAGCTAATAAAACATGCCAAAGTATATTCTACTTCTCCTTACCACTGTAATTATTGGTTGTAATTCAGATAACAAGAAATCTGATTCAAATCAATTATCTGAATCTAATCCTCGATCAGTAACAAATCCTAAACTTATAGAGGATGACAGTTGGAAGCATAAGTCTTATTTCAACTTCAATAATTATAAAGAATACAAATTGTCAGATACCATTGAAATTGATTTGAATCAGAATGGGGTTAAGGAGAGTATTTACTTTAAGACTGATTCATGCAGAAAACTAATAATAAGTGAAAATGGATTTGAAGATATAATCCTAGGGTGCTCAAAACAACATTCAAATGGAATTCCAAATCAAATTGAATGGGTTGACTTATGGTGTGTAGTATTCGATAAAGAAACGGATGAAGTTATTGTATCTAAGAAAGAAGGAATAATGGGTGATAGAACAATTACTTTGGAAGGACCAAGCATCTTTATAGGGGAGGAAGAAGCTGGAGGAGGAATAATTACATATAGAGATGGAGAACTTAATTGGGTTCATCAGTCAGATTAAAAAAAAGCCTGCGCTTAACACTGGCTAAATGCCATGGGCTGCTCATGCAGAGCGCACTCGCTGAATTTCGTTTCTAAAGAAAATCTTCCAAGTGGCCAACGCCCACGAGCCGCTCCAGCCAGAGTTTGGCTATTCACATCCAACTTGCCGCCACATTAAACGCTAAGGCCAAAACCCGAGGCGGCCTCTGTGAAGCTAAGGTCTGCTGCCATTTTAAGATTCCAGCTATCTCTACTGCTAGGCTGGCTGGCTTTCGCTATCTTTAGTTTTCAAACAAAACAACACACGGCCCACGGCTTTTAGCCGGAGCCGTTGTGCTTAATTATGGAAAACCGAAAGAAACGATATAATTTTTTGACAATGAGACATATTTTTACCTTGATTCTGATATTGACAATACAAACAATTTTTGCACAAAATGGAGAAATAACCACCAATAATTATTATGACTTTTATAAAAAATCTGACGGAAAACCAATTACAACAAATTGGCTAAGGAGAACTGAGATAGTACCTATCATTCAGGGAGAACTTGAAAAATTTGGGTTTAAAAATAGCCGTGAATTTAGACTGTACAAACTGGAAAACGAACAATTTATCGTTCTTGAAATGTACAATGAAGAATACAATTTTGGATTTATTTATAAAACTGGTCATTCAGCACAACCAAAAGAAATTCATAGAACTGAAAAAATTGACTTTGCAATAACATATAATGACTTTTTAGGTAAATCCTCTGGATATGTAAAAGTTGACCTTCCGAATAACATTTACGTATTAAACGAAAATTGTTACTGGTATCAATATGAAAATGACAAATACGAAACAAACGATTTCGTCAACAGAGATGTAATTATTGGAATACTAAAATCCGATATTCAGAAAGTATTGGCTAACTACAAGGACTTAGAAAAAGCATTAGAAGAAACTAAATGGAAACAAGTCCGACCAGACCCTCGATTTGCTGGATTTATATTCGTTGATAATTGGGCAAAATTTGTCGATGGTAAGGAAGGAATAGAAAAGTATATTTTTCAAAGTTTACAATATCCTGAAAAAGCAAAGAAAAAGAAGATAGAAGAAGAAATTATACTTGAATATGAAATCAAACCAGACGGTACAGTTGGTGATATTACTGTCATTCAAGGTAAGAATGAAATATTGATAAAAGAATGCAAAAGAGTAATTGAAAATATGCCTAAATGGAAACCTGCGAAGCAGCAAGGAAAGGCAGTTTCTATGAGATATGGACAAAAATTTGTATTCAAACTATGATAAATAACTAAGCACAACAATCGCTAAATTTAATGGCAAAAACAAAGGGATTAGCCATCTAGCCCGCCTGAACGAATTCGTTCGGACAGGGCATTAAAAACAGGGATTGGTTAAAATTTGCCACTTCATTTAGCCGAGACCGTTGTACCACATTAATTCAAAGAGCAATTACAAATGAGATATTTATTACTGATTTTAGTACTTTCCATTCTTTTTAACAATGAATCTATGAGTCAAGACATTACTAAAGATCCAGTTTTAACTGATTCAGTTCTTGTAATAATTGCAAAAGTTGAGATTTACCCTGATAAAGTTGAAATCGTAATTAAAGAATTTTCAGAACTTATATCTAAGACACGCACAGAAGACGGCTGTCTAAAATATGATTTACACAGAGACGTTGAAAATAGCAATGTATTTTGGTTCTATGAACATTGGGAGAATGAAGAATCACAAAATAAACATATGAACAGCAAACACTTAAAGGAATACTTAGAAGTAACTGATGATGCAGTAAAAAGCATAACCTTGAACAAAATGCGTCTTCAACCAACGCACTAATTATAAAACAATAAACTATAAAACAATATGAAACTAAGAATAGCACTCATAACATCTGCCTTTATTGCTTTAAACTCTTGTAATCAGAAGGCAGATACAAATCATGATTCTGCAGAAAATACAGAAGTTCATTCTCACACTCACAGTCATGCCGATGGAAGTCATTCTCATGACCATTCTGCCGTGAAAGAAACCTTTTCAATTGAAAAATTAGTAGAAGAAGTAAAAACAGCTCCAGATTCAATTATTGATTATTTACATGCTCAACACCATAATCATAAGGTGCTTGAAAGAAGAACAGTTCCTTCAGGTTATGAGACGAAAAATTTAAAATATTGGAAGAACTATGCTGCTAATGTTGAAGATCTACCTACCATTAATCCCGGTCCTGGTGAATATGTTCATGTTATGGAAGGGTATAAACATGGTTATCAAAATCTTGTTATCGGAATTACTGAAACGTTTCCAGGTGGAGCTCCTCCAATGCACACTCATAAAGGAGAAGAATCCCATGTATTATTAGAAGGTGATATTTTGTACGCTTTAGGAGATACAATTTTTACAATATCTGCACCTTACATTGTCAACATTCCACCAATGGTTCCCCATGCATTCAAAAACATAGGTGATAAAACTGCAAATCTGGTAGTAATATTCCCAACCAATGTTTGGGAATATGATGTCATAAATAAATTCCCATTTGAAAACTATGATGAGAAAGGAAATAAAATAGAATAACGTGGCACAACAATGGGAATAAATACATAGGGCGGACAGTGGTTTCCGCAAGTTTCCGGCTTTTAACAAGCTCTGTTTCGGGTGACAAATACGCAGCTCCGAAATGCCCTACGTTTCATACCCGATACCGTTGGCAAACATTGAAATAAAAATGATTAATGGGTGAATTAATCAACACTATAATATTCATTGGATTTGTGTTAGCTCTAATCTGCTTTGGAATAGGATTCTATTTGAATATTATAATTTATTATTCTGAGAGAAAAGACAAATATCCATCATTCCCCATATTGAACCCTTTAGCTTATTCAAGTTATGAATTGATGTTTAACTCAATGTTCAAATTGGATTGGAAAATTCAAGATTCAAACAAGAATTTAAAAAAGAGATCAAATGATTTGAGGAGAATTTCAGCCTTTTGTCTCTTATTTGTTTTAGTCTGTGGGATATTAAGTTTAATTATTAAATAATTAAAAACGATATGCCAACAAGAGTTATAATACATAGCCAAGGGTTGGCTATGATGAATTGTTTTGGCTACATTTCATAGCCAAAACGTTGAGAGCAATTGAGTACACACCCAAATATCTTGACCTAGTTCAACTTACTTTCTTAGCTTAGGTCATCTTTATTCTTCCTCATTCAAAAGACCTTTGTGTTATAATAATTCATTAATAACATTTAAAGGTTTTTATCATGGAAAATTTAGAAATCAAAGGAAAAACAGTCTTAATAAGCGGAGCTAACAGAGGGCTAGGAAAAGCACTTGTAGAGCAATTAATCAAAAAAGGAGTATCTAAAGTATATGCTGGTTCAAGAAACATTGACAATCTTGACGATCTAAAAAACAAGTATACTGACATCTTGATTCCAGTACAGCTTGATGTTACAAATCAAAACGACATTCTAAAAGTCTCAGAACAAATTGACAAATTGGACATACTGATAAATAATGCTGGAATTATGCTGCCAGGAACATTATTAGCGGACGAGGCTACAGAAAGTTTGCAACAGAATATGAATGTTAATGTATGGGGACTATTGAATTTATCTAACGCTTTTCGACACCATTTCGAGGGAAGTAATGCATCTGCAATAGTGAACATTATCTCAGTGGCAGGTTTTGCAAATATGCCTATGCTAGGAACGTATTCTGTTAGTAAAGCTACTGTGCACAGTATTACCCAAGGAATGAGAGGTCAAATGAACTCTAAAAACACACAAGTAACAGGTGTGTATCCCGGTCCAATGGACACTGATATGGTAGACGGATGGGATTTAGAAAAAGCAGATACAACTTCTGTGGCTAAAAACATTCTAGAAGGAATTGAAAATCGTGTTGAGGATATTTTCCCTGATCCAATGTCTCAACAAGTTGGCCCTTTGTATTTAAGCTCGCCTAAAGCGGTGGAACAAAACTTTGCAAATATGCAGTAGTCTGAATAGTTGAAGAGGTAGAACTATTAAAGCGAGTTGATTTCAAAAATCAATTCGCTTTTTTTTAACTATAAGCGAGGATAATAGCTTTATTCGATAAACCTGCCCTATTAATCACTAATTTGGGAAAAAAAAGGATTCGGATGAATAGTGAATCAAAAGATAAGCTGACTTCATTTCTTCAAAAATTCAAATTACTAAACGTCAAGGAACTGGATATCTTTGTTGATGCTTTCGAAGAAACAAAAGTCAAAAAGAGACAATTTATTGTACAACCAAACTTTGTCTGTAAAAATAAGCACTACATAGTTGAGGGAGCATTTCGATCTTATGTGATTGGAGATAAAGGAAAGGATCACACGATTTCTTTTGCTATTGAAGATTGGTGGATCAGCGACTACAATAGTTTTCTTTATCAAAAACCTGCAACAATGTTTGTTATTGCCTTGGAAGACAGTACTATTCTTCAAATCAGTTACGAAAAAGAACAAGAGTTACGAAAATCAAATCCTAAAAACGAAGCTCTCATTGGTCAAATGGCGGAAAGAGGACTTGCCTTTCACCAAAGAAGAATTATTTCAAATCTGACTCAAACAGCAGAAGAACGGTATGACTCATTTATAGAAAAGTACCCTCAGGTAACACAAAAACTTCCACAATATGCGCTAGCTTCTTATCTCGGAATGACTACTGAATTTTTATCTAGAATTAGAAAAAGAAAGCTGACTAGAAAAGAAAAGCTCTCAACATAACCTATACGCAATGCGGCTGCAGCGGTACCTAAGCTTCTCTGCACCTACCCCGCCAAAGCTGCGCTTTGACGTTTACGAAAATGAAATTTAACTTAAACCACTGCTTTGGCTAACAACCGTGCTCGATTCAAAATTTGCGCTTTTGAATCATGCACTGCGCATAGCCAGATCGTTGGCACAAAAAATATGCGAACAAGCTTTATTTCATTTTTTTTATTCTTTTTGTTGGTTCTATACAGCTGTGAAAAAAGGCCTTGGGTAAGAGTTGAAAAGGATGGTTAACTGAAATGGAAAAAGCTATCAAAGAATTCACATTATCATGATATTCCTCGTAATTGCTTTTTCGAAAAGTCAATAGATTGCAACAAATTCCCGAAGTTGTCCCTTAGAAGTTAGCCAAGAAAATAAATCTATCTAGAACGTACAGAAGAAGCTACTATCATTCAGGTCAAAAATTTGTCAATCCATCCGTATTTGAATTTAGGCTTGAAAATAATTCTATAAAGGCAAACTCTAAGGAAGTTGATTTTGCGACTTTCCTAAAATGTGCAAAAACAGTCTACTTTGACTTCTTCACCTTTGAAATATAGAACAACTTATGCCAATAACAGCTAAATCTCATGCTCTACTCATCAACAGTTCAAAATATTATCTTTAACCATATAGGTCAAAAAATAAGTCGTGACCGTTTTAGCCAATAAGAATAAATGGCATATAAAAAGTTAAAATATTGGTTTGATAAAGAATTGGCTGAACTTTTATCCGAAAAAATTTTGGCTGTAGACTCCTCTATTAAAAAGAATGAATTCATAAAAAGAGTCGAAATAGATTTAGAACCTCTTGAACTAAAAGATAGAGTCGAGAAAATTGCAGATGAACTCTACAACAGTTTTGAAGGCAATTACATAAAGGGGATTTCTATATTACTCAAGATACTGGGACCAGAAAATGAAAAAGAAACAGGCATGTTTACTGATTATTACTGGATTATGCCAATAGCAAAGTTTGTCGAGAAATATGGTCTAGATAGATTTAGAGATTCAATGAATGCGATTGAAGAAATCACAAAACGAAATACTAGCGAGTATGCAATCCGACCTTACATTGAAAAATATCCAAATGAAACTTTAAAACAAATGAAAGAATGGTCGCTTAGCTCAAATAAGCATGTCAGAAGATTGTCAAGTGAAGGCTTGAGGCCAAGATTGCCTTGGGCGAAGAAATTGGATGTCTTTATTCAGAATCCAAAGCCAATCATTCCAATCTTGAACAATTTGAAAGACGATAAGTCAAAATATGTACAAAAGTCTGTTGCCAATTGTATAAATGACATCCTTAAGGACAATTGTGAAATCGGGAGAGAATTAATTGAAAAATGGAATGCTGAAGGGATAGGTAAAGAAAGAAAATGGATCATTAAACATTCATTGAGGAATTTGATTAAGTATGAAAATGAATGGGCAATTAAAATGATAAAATAAAAACTGGCTACAACAAAAGGTAGTGCATACCCTTAGTCTTCATAAAATTTAATAATGAGAATAACCATCCTTTTACTTATTCTAACAATTCAACTAAGGTGTACAAACAGCACTGAAACGAATACTAAGTCTGAAAATTCTGCCATCACTGAATTATTGAAATGCAACTACAAAAATGAAGCAATTACTAAATATCATACTCTAACGAATAAAGCTGAACTTGCAATTTGTAATGGTGATTTCGATGGAGCATCTAAATATTACTCATTGGCATTTAAAGAAATCAAAAAACCTTTTGGGGCTGATGTTTTTAATGCTGCACTTACAAATCAACTCTCTAATAACTTAGATGAAAGGAATTTAAATCTTCAACTACTCATCAATAATTCTGATGATTTAAGTCTGCTAAAGTCAATTTTTGTCGGCACCTATATCGATGAAAAACTTTGGAGCTCTTTTATTGAGAAAAGAACAACTGATTATGACTCAAGATTAAGAAATGAATTCAAAGCAATTTGGGAAAGAGATCAACTATTCAGACCCATGTACGATACCCATGATGACACTATTCAAGCTAATCGAATAATCAATATGAACAGGATACTTTCACTGACTGATTCCCTTGGCTTTCCTTCTCAGATAGAGCTCGGTTATAAAACAACCTTAAGAGGGCAAAATCATGATGTGGTTTTAGTTCATACAACTCAAAGAAGAGGCAAGGATAAAAACATAATTGATCTAGAACCAATTCTATGCAAGGCAGTAAATGAGGGACGATTTGATCCAGAACAAGCCATCTCTTACCTCCATTTCCAAAACGATACGGACAAAAGAGATTTTGAAGCTTACCCAACTTGGCAATACAGACATAATTTGTTGCCAGATTCTCTAAATGACAAAATATGGCTTGTAAATTTGAATAAGGAAAAATATGAACGTGCTAATGAAGTAAGAAAAAAATGGAATGCTGATCAATTGGATGATATTGCAACAAAATCTGATTTTAGTTCAAGAAGTAACATACCATTCCTATTTACATCAACTATGACATTTGTCGAATATATGCCAACAGATCTTAGTCTGGAAGAGGCTTTGGAGCAATATAAAATGGCTACTTCAGATAAAAAACCATTTATAGAAATGTAAAAAATACGTTGACTAGCAAGTGATATAATGGCATACTTCGTACGCGCTCTATCACGGAATCGTTAGCATTCATATTGACAAAAACACGAAAGAGGAATGAATAAAAAGAATAGCGTCTTTATCGCTACAAGCTTGGACGGATTTATAGCGGACAAAAATGGTGGAGTTGATTGGTTGCACTCTATTCCAAATCCTGATAATAATGATATGGGATATGAGGAATTCATTAATGAGATTGATGCGCTCGTTATGGGACGAACAACATTCGAAACTGTAATCGGATTTGATGTTCCCTGGCCATATAGCAAAGCTGTTTTTGTATTGAGTAACAAACTGAAAGAAATACCTGAATCTCATAAAGACAAAGCCTTTTTAGTAAATGGAACCCTAACAGAAATTTTGGAGCAAATTCATGCAAAAGGATATGGAAGATTATATATAGATGGAGGAACAACAATCAGGAATTTTCTAAAAGAAGACTTGATTGATGAAATGGTTCTTACGACTATTCCAATTCTTTTAGGTGGTGGCTCTTCACTATTCGGAGATTTACCAACCGAACTGAACTTCGAACTAATTGGAACAAAAACATTTCTAAATCAAATATCGCAGAGACACTATAAACGAAAAAAGTAAAACACGAAATTTCAACAATGGGTATAGTTCCTAGCTGCTTTCAGAACGTTAAGCACCATACCCGAGACGTAGCACATCAAAAGTGAACTCTATGAAAAAAGCACTGATTCTACTCATCTACTTCATTTCTGGAACATCCCTGAATGCTCAAAATCTTGATTCACTATGGAATGTATGGCAAAACCAAGATCTAGCTGATACTGCTCGACTAGAAGCAATTGGCAAACTTGCCTTTCCTGGAATGGTTTTTTCGAATCCGGATTCGGCATTTAAATTGGCAGAAATGCAATACACATTCGCTAAAAAAATAGGGAATAAAAAATACATGGCTAATGCTTTGAACATACAGGGTGTCTCGTTTGGTATGAAGGGCAATAATCCAAGGGCCTTAGATTATTTTCTTCAAGTCAAAAAAATTCGTGAAGAGATCGGAGATAAAGAGGGGTTATCCAACCTATTGAACAACATTGCCAGGGTTTATGATTCCAATCATGAGTACAATAAATCGTTAGCAATATATATTGAATCCTTAGATCTTTTAGAGGAGATTGGAAACGAAGAAGGAAAGTTAAATTCGCTAATCAATCTTGGTTTTAACTATGCTAGTAGAAGAGAAATTGATTCTGCATTACGTGCCTTACAAGATGCATACAAAATTGCAATCAAATATGACAATCAGAGAGGGATATTTGATGCCATGGCAGGTATAGGATACTGTTACGAGTTGACGAATGATCTTGATACTGCATTAGAGTATTACTTAAAAAGTTTAGCTCTTAGCAAAAAAGTAGGACCGGAATCTTCCATAGTCCAAATGCTATATTCTGTTGGTTCACTTTATCAGAGATTAAACAATTCTAAGCAAGCAATTGATTATTGTAAAGAAGCCCTAAAGAGGGCAAAGAGAGTAACTTCTCTTATCCCCCAAAAGAAGGCTTGTCTTTGTCTATACAATGCTTATAGAGATCTTGATAAGTATCAAACTGCCTTGAAATATCATGAAGAAGTTTTGAGACTTAATGACAGCATCTTCAATAATGAGAATACAAAAGAAGTTACCCGACTTGAAATGCAATATGAATTTGATAAGCAACAAGCAGCAGAAAAAGCGGAGCAAGATAAAAAGGACGCTCTGGCTGCTGCAAAACTTCACCGGCAAGAAATTATAAGGAATACCTTAATTGTAGGCCTGCTAATTACACTGTTCTTTGCTACCCTGCTTTTCAAACAACGCAATAAAATAATCTACCAAAAAGAACAAGTAGAGACTGCTCATGAAGAAACTCAAAAACAAAAGGAAGCAGTTGAAATTGCACATCAAGAAATACGGGATTCTATCAATTATGCCAAACGTATTCAAAACGCCATTTTGCCTCCTAAAAAATTGATAAAAGAAATACTTCCTGAAAATTTTATTCTCTATAAACCCAAAGATGTTGTAGCCGGAGACTTTTATTGGCTTGAACAAAAAGATGGAAAGATCCTATTTGCTGCTGCAGACTGCACCGGCCATGGCGTTCCTGGAGCAATGGTAAGTGTAGTTTGCAACAATGGACTTAACCGTTCTGTTAGGGAATACGATCTTACAGAACCTGGAGAAATACTCGATAAAACACAAGAGATCGTCATTCAAGAATTTGAAAAATCAGAGGAAGAAGTAAAAGATGGAATGGATATCTCACTTTGTACCTTAAATACTAAAACCATGTCCTTACAGTGGTCTGGGGCCAATAACCCAATATGGATCATTAACAAAAATCGAACAAGCTGGCCAGAATCAAGTGTTTTATTTAATAATATGGAGGGAGGCACGGAAATAAAACCAAACAGACAAGCGATTGGAAAAGTAGATGATCCACAGCCCTTCACAACTCATCAAATAGAACTTCAAAAAGGAGATACCATCTATCTTTTCACCGATGGATTTCAAGATCAGTTTGGTGGAGAGAAGGGGAAAAAATTCAAGCCAGCTAATTTCAAAAAACTCTTGTTATCCATTCAATCAGAAGAAATGGATAAACAAAAAGAGATCATTGACCTAGCCTTCGAAGAATGGAGAGGTAATCTTGAGCAAATAGATGATGTATGTGTAATAGGAGTCAGAATATAAACTTAAAATCATGCTGCAACAAGAGCTACAAAACATAGTCAAGGGTGAGCTAATGAAATGTTTATGCTTCATTTCATAGCCGAAACGTTGTATTAGCTTGATAAATGAAAATGCTTTTTAAGTTTAAGCTTTTGGATCAAGATCAGAAAACACTAAGCAATCATGAAAATCTTTAGAAACAGAAGAACTGCTCACTAGAGCAAAAGAAAGAAAACCAAAATTTGAAGCTATACCTGGTCTCCTGAAGAAGTATTATGCTAAAATAAATGAAGCAGGCAGTTACGGAGGAATTTATGTTTGGGATAGCCCATAATCTTTAAAGACATTCAAAGAGTCGAGCTTGGCCAAAAGCATTCCTTCAGCTTATGAAGTAGTTGAAGCTCCTGAGGTTGAAATCATGGATATTCTTTTTCAGTTAAGGAAGGAATAAAACAAGGTCTACTTTCTACCCTACCAAATACCCTCACACAATTTCCTATTATTAATTGTGAATTATATGTGGTCTTCTGCCACATTCACTACCTTTAAGCTAAACTAATTCAGTTCTACATTGCCTTGGTGGATATTCATATTGCTTTGGATCGTTGGCATCTACTTGCTGATCAGCATCCTTTTGTATTACCTTCAAGATTACCTCCTCTTCAAACCAGAGAAGCTTCCTGCTGATTTTCAATACCAATACGATCATCAAGAAGTTGAAGAACATAACTTTATAACGCGTGATGGGGCCAGTATCAATGGCCTGCATTTTAAAGTAGAAAACCCAATTGGGGTAGTACTTTACCTCAAAGGGAATTCTAAAAGCATCAAAGGTTGGGGGAAATTTGCCGTTGATTTTAATCGCCATCGTTACGATGTCATCATGATCGATTACAGGGGCTTTGGCAAGAGTACAGGCCGTCGATCGCAAAAAGCCATCAAGAATGATCTGCAAGCCATCTATGATAAAATTAGAACCATTGTTGATGAAAAATACATCATCCTTTACGGTCGGTCCTTGGGTTCTGGTTTTGCTACAAAATTGGCCTCCATCAACCAGCCCAGGATGTTAATTCTAGATGCTCCTTATTACAGTTTGAAGAACGTGACACGCCGCTATGCTCCATTCATGCCGTTGTCGATCATTCTAAAATACCCACTGCCTACCTACAAATGGTTAAAGTATGTGCAATGTCCTATCCACATTATTCACGGTACCAATGATAAATTAATACCATTTGCCAGTAGTGTGAAGTTGTCCAAGATCAATCCAGACAGAACTCGTTTATGGCCAGTGATTGACGGTGGACATAAAAACCTGAATCAATTTGAATCCTATCATCAAATGCTGAGTGATATCCTCACTAGCAAAGAGAAAAAGATCGACCTCAGCACCACCAGTCATCATGTAAAACACGATTCCAACTGATATGAAAACAGTTCTTAGCCTGTTACTTGTATTGGTGGGCATCTACTTAGTCGTTCTGTTCCTTCTCTATAGCTTTCAGGAAAGTTTGATCTTTCAGGCAGATACCCTGGAGCAAGACTATCGCTTCCAATTTGATACACCCTTTGAAGAAAAAACAATCCAAAGAGAGGATGGCGCCCAATTAAGCGGGCTGTATTTTAAGGCTGCTAACCCTCAAGGCTTGATCTTGTATTTTCATGGCAATGCTGGCGACTTGAGTCGCTGGGGAGAAATCGTTGAACCCTTTGTTGAGCGTTCTTATGATGTTTTGGTGGTCGATTATCGAGGCTACGGGAAAAGCACAGGAAAGCGAAATGAAAAACGCATGTATGAAGATGCCTTGCTCTGGTATGATTTGGCTTCAGAAATTTCAGAAGCTCAAGACATAACGGTTTATGGTCGTTCATTGGGTTGCACTTTTGCCACTTATGTGGCTTCAAAGAAAAACTGCAATCAATTGATCTTGGAGACTCCATTCTACAGCCTTCGTTCACTCGTTAAAAGGGTCTATTCAATTTTCCCAGTGGGAAAACTATTGCAATTCCACTTTCCGAGCAATGAATACATCCCTCAAGTAAACAGTCCTATTACAATTATTCACGGAACAGAAGATGATGTTATTCCCATTGAAAATAGCAGGCGATTGATCGATCTGAATCCTCGGATTAATTTTGTTACCGTCAATAATGGGGAGCACAACAACCTTGCAAGCTTCGAAGAATATTGGCTCACCATTGATCAACTTTTACCTTTAGCTGAAAACAGAGATTGAATTGACCTATTATGTTCTTAATCTGATAAAACGAAATGACACTTGAAGAATTAGGATATAGAGCCGAGCTTGAAGAATATAGGAAGAAGCATCAACTTGATTCTTTCAGCATTGGAAGGGTAAGTCAAGAGCATAAGGAACGATATCTTGTAAATACTGACTCCTCAGAATTTGAATGTGAATTGATAGGAAACCTAAGATTCACTGCAGAAAGCAGAAATGAGCTACCTGCTGTTGGCGACTGGGTAGCTATATCGGAGTATGACAAAGGAAAAGCACTCATTCATGCTATTCTGCCCAGGTCTTCTACCTTGGAAAGAAAAGCTATTGCAAAAAGGGTTCAATCCCAAATTATCGCTACCAACATTGATTTTGGTTTAATTGTCCAATCCATCAATAGAGACTTTAGCATCAATCGAATTGAACGATACATGACCATTTGCCATACATCAAGAATAGAACCGATCATCATCTTGACGAAAACGGATCTTATTGAAACGGATGAACTGGAAGATCTTCTGGGTCAAATAAAGAGAAGAATTCAGAACGTAGCTCTTTTTGCAATCAGCAATTTAGATCAGAGCGGGGTCGAAGAGCTCAAGTCATTCATGCAGAAAGGAAAAACCTACTGCTTTCTTGGATCTTCAGGTGTTGGGAAATCAAGCTTGATCAATAACTTGATTGGAGAACAGATCATGGACACTGGGGAGATCAGTGAAAGTATAGATCGAGGAAAGCATGTTACAAGTCATAGAGAATTAATTGTCTTTGAAAAGGGGATCTTAATCGACAATCCTGGAATGAGAGAAATTGGTATCACCGCATCAAAAGAAGGCCTTGAGACTACATTTGACGATGTTGCATCCTTTTCGAAGGACTGTAGGTTCAAGGACTGTAGCCATACAACTGAAAAAGGATGTGCAGTAATTGAAGCACTAGCAAACGATGAAATAAGTCAAGAATCCTATGAGAACTACCTCAGGATGGAAAAAGAAAGAAGCCATTATGAGTCCAGCTTGTTGGATAGGAAAAAGAAAGACAAGGACTTGGGCAAGCTGATCAAGAACATGAAAAAGAACCACAACAAATACTAAGCTCAATTATTAATTATTAATTCCTAATTATTAATTGACTTAGACCTTTGGTCTATTTTATTACCTTTAGATTTCCCCCTGACCGCTTTGTCAAATTTCTAATCAAATGGAAATACAAAAGATAAAGCTAGCCCAACAAATCCGATCGATCCGAGAATACAAAGGTTATTCCCAAGAAGTACTTGCACAACATCTTGGTATTAGTCAACAAGCCTATCAAAAGATAGAAAGTGGAATAACACGACTAAGCAAAGAACGATTTCTCAAGATCACAAAATACTTAGAGCTTGAAGTAAGCAAGATGAACATTCATCAGCTTGAAGAGATGATCAGCCCCTATGATAAAATCATTGATCCCAGCAATTTGAATGAATTAAGAAAAGAGATTAAGAGCATAAAAAAAGATCTTCAATCTCTAAAGAAACTGAATGTCAACATCTTAAAAATACTGGAGAGAGTTCAGCAAGAAATGGTCAAAAAATCTATAGAATTATGACTAATTTGCTAGTCAGAAACTAGATCTCATCTTGCAACGACCTATTTATAAATTCCTTCTCTCAGGCATTTTATTGCTGTTTCTATCCATCAGCGAAGCTCAATCGCAAAAGCTTTTTTCGGAAGAATGGTTTGCAGCCAAAAAGGAAAAGAAAGCAAAGAAAGAAGCCGAAGGACGATTGATGATCACTCCCTTGGCTGGTCCGGCATACACCCCTGAGCTTGAATTTACTATTGCAGCTGGGGTGATGACCTCCTTTAAGACAGATCGTGCAGATACGGTTATCCAGCGAAGTTCTATGCCCATCATGTTTGGAGCTAGCAGTACTGGAGCCATCTTCTTCAACTCCAAACTCACTTCCTTTTGGAAAGAAGACAAGCTAAGGATCTACTCTGATTTTAACTTCAAAGACATGCCCGATCACTACTGGGGCGTTGGTTATGATGAGGCCAGGTATACTGATAAATCAGATAGTTCAACTGCCTACAACCGACTATGGTGGCAGATCTACCCCAAATTCTTGTGGCAATTCAAACCTAGCTATTTCATAGGAACTGTAGTAGATGTTAACTATACCAAAGGAACAGACGCTAGTATTGGCGTAGCCTCAGACGAATACTATCAAGATTTCAATGGAAATCCTTTTAATGCAGGTATTGGAATCATTGCTCAGTTCGACAACCGAGATATTCCAGTAAATGCATACAAGGGAGTTTTTGTTGAAGGAATGGCCGTTTGGTATGGTGAATACCTAGGTGGAGAAAACGAATATGCCATCTATGGAGCCGACATTCGCAAATACTGGAAGGTAAAAAAAGAAGGTAGAACCTTGGCCTTGCAAGGAAGAGGAAGATTTGGAGTGGGCGATGTACCCTATGGAGAAATGTCACAGTTGGGCACCCCATTTGATCTTCGTGGCTATACCTGGGGACGCTATCGAAACAACACCATGCTCTATGGAATTACAGAATATCGACACATGTTCTACAAATCAGATGGCAACATTAGCAAGCATGGAGTGGTAGGTTGGGTTGGAGCAGGAACCATTGGAGAAGATGTAAGTCAATTCGAAGAATATTTACCCAACTTCGGAATAGGTTATAGATTAGAGGTTCAACCTAGAATGAACCTTCGATTGGACTTTGGCATTGGAACAGAAACAACAGGCTTTTACTTTAATTTTAACGAAGCTTTCTAACTTTTACAGTATGAATATTTCTCTTAAAACTTTAGCTCTTCTTTTCTTAAGCTGTGTATTCACAATGAAATCAATGGGACAGGATTCTACAGCTTCAACTGGTGAGTACCCTTATGTATTTCCCATGATGGGAAAACAGGCTCATAAGAAGGGTTATCGTTTGCAGCTACCACATGGAATCATGGCCAATGGCTTATTCAACAAGCAAGGAATTGTTTTATCCGATTTCCAAATGGATTTCACCACTGGAGGAGAATCGCCTGATTTCAGCAGACTACAACCATTAAGTGACCTAATCGTTTTTGGTCCCTCTGAAGGTTTCATCAATACCTTCAATGTACGATTTGATACTTGGATCTTACCTTTCTTATCAATTGCAGGTTACTATGGCAGAGTATATGGAGATCAAACAGTCACCTTAACCGCGCCTATCCCCATTGAAAGTAAAACAGACATCATTGGTCAATACTATGGATTTAACATTCTAGCAGTTGCTCCATTGGGTCCAGTAAATTTAGCAGTAGATTATTCTTGGAATTGGACTACCAATGAGCGATTGGATGAACCAGTTCTTGTAGAAGTGAGTGGAATGCGATTGATCAGACAAATTAAATTGAAAAATCATGTGGATCGATTTTTTGCAGTTTGGGGTGGAGCCCAGTTTCAAAAATTAGCAAGCGAAACATCTGGAAAGATATCATTGAATGAAGCTTTAGGAATTGACTCAGGTGAACTAATTGAAGATAAGATCAATGAAATAAAAGCCAGTGATCGATATCAAGAGTTGGGACCAGCTAAAAAAGCAGCTGTAGATGCCGCCTTGGATAGAATTCAAGAAAAAGTTGATGAAAGAGGTGAAACCATTGTACACTATCGCTTTCAAAAAGACTTGGAATTTGACTGGAACATGGTAATTGGTGGCCAATTCCAGTATAATCAGCACTGGCAAGCAAGAGTGGAATATGGATTCCTACAATCAAAGCAGCAAGTTCTTCTTTCAGTCAATTATCGATTTGGACTGTAACTAGAAGGACTCCCCTATCTTGAAATAGACACCCCAATCCTCTCGGCCCACTCCATAGTCAAGGCCAACTCGCATATTGTTCTCTTTCAATACCAAGTATCTCACCCCTCCTCCAATGGCAGGATACCAATACTCATTGTGTGCATCAATAGTTGAACCATAGAGTTTAGACATGGAACCAAAGCCCACGAATCCAAGATGACTCAATGGCATCCATCGATACTCTGCCTGCAAATTATACACTTGCTCACCTCTAAACTTTCCTTGAGAATAACCTCTCACCTCAACTCCTCCAACTACTACTTGTTGCTCAAAAGAGACCTCCCCTACTGCAAGATCAGTGCTCAGTCTTATTGCCAATACATCCTTATTCTGTCGAATAGACAAGTACTCGTTAAAACCACCCTTTAATACAGTAGACTCTTCCTCATTGGAGAACCATTTCAAAAATGTACTAGAGCGTGCTTCAAAGAGAGATCCATCCCTTGGAAAGTACACATCATCTCTAGTATCATATGAAGTAGTAAAGCTCAGGCCAACACGTTCATTGTCGCTAACTCTTTCTTCAAATGGATCGATCTGAGATTCTGTATTGACATAAACCATTCCTATCCCCAAGAATAGATCTCTCCAAACTCTGCGCTGAATTCCTGTATACAGGACTCCAAATTCGGTCGAGAAATCATAGAAATCGCTAGGTATCCAAATGTTATCGATGAATACCTGTGCATTGTAATTGCCATAACCTGCCGCAAATGCCAATCTGTATTTATCCTCCTTGAGATACCATCTGTTGAATAGAAAAGCAAAGCCCGTCCCATTGGTTGTTCTAACTGCCAATCCTCCAGAGATCGACTTGGGCGAGATGGTATCTTCCCTATTTAGCTTGTACATAAAGAGAGGGATCAAGCCGTATTCAAACTCTGTAGTTCTATTGTAGCTGATGTAGGGTACTGGAACAAAATCCAACTTCTTTTCCTTGCTTGAATCAGAAGATTCTGAAGCAGAAGAAGGAATGGCTTGTGCATGCCCACTAACTCCAATAGAAAGTAAAACGAAAAATAGTATCCAATGCTTCATTCTTCTAGAAAAGAAGCATGAAAATACTCATTAAATCAGCTACCCATAGCAAAGAATTGGGTGAAGCTAGAATTCTACCAAGAGTCGGACATTGATCTGTCGGGAGGTTAGAAAGTTGGGAACGGCATATTGTCGATTGGTCACGTCCGTCACCCATAGATAAGAAAGGGTGTTATTTCGTTGAAGCAAGTTGAATACATCAACTCCTAACCAGATGGCTTCAAAGTTTTTCAACGGACCAGTGGCCTTCTTCTTTTTATATCCATACAATTGTTTTGATAGTCCAAGGTCAACTCTTATGTAAGGAGGAATTCTAAGTGTATCCTTATACCTTTCATTGGAAGGAGGCCCAAAAGGCAAGCCACTTCCATAATGGAAAGTGATGTTCATTTTATAGGAAGGATTCTTAGGAAGATAGTCTTGGAAGAACAAGCTGAAGTTGATCCGTTGATCCGTTGGCCTTGGAATATACCCTGGTTCCCTCTTAACACTATCTACAGGTGTTGAGTTAAAGGTAAATCCAGGAACGATCTTCTCTCCTTCATCATTGTAGTAATCGTAATAGAAATCATCCTTGATGTCTTCCTCAATCTTCAAAAAACCAATATTCACCCAAGAATCAACTCCTTTTACGAACTCACCATTTACCTTGAAATCTGCTCCTACTGCATATGCATTGGCTGAATTCTCAGCATAATATCGGATCCTTACATTATCGATCTCATAAGGAATCACATTGTCCATGTCTTTGTAATAGACCTCTCCAACAAACTTAAAAGGCCTTCCCCATGCATCAAAGTTGTAATCTGCTCCTAACACATAATGAATGGATCTTTGAGCTTCAATGTTCTTGTTCAAATTTCCATCAAAGTCGCGCATCTCTCTGTAAAATGCAGGTTGGTAATAGAAACCGGTGCTAAAACGAAATAGGAAATCCCTTTTCCAATTGGGCTCAAATGCAATATTGGCTCGTGGAGAGATCACTGTTTCTTCATTCAGATCCCAGTAATTGGCACGAATGCCTGCAGTAAAACTATAGCGATTCTCTCCATTATCCATCCAACGCAAGGTTCTTTGAGCATAACCCATAATGCGGTTCGAAGAGACAAAATTGTTGGCCTTTGCAGCATTGAATAGAGTGAGTTCAATTGGCTTAACAGGAGTCTGGCCAGGAGTTTGACGAGGTTGCGGAATGGAATAACCTGCGGAGTCAATCAGATCCCATTCGCTCAACACATCATCTATTTCTTCATGCTGAAAAGAGGCTCCCCACTCATAGTTGCCGTTCTCCATTAGCAGTTTACCTCTGAACTGAGCATTGAGAACACTTGCTTGAAAGTAGTTCCTTGCATGGTTTAAATAGGAACCTACACCCCTATTGAATGCCACATCTCCAAAATTGCTATTCCCAAGATCTCTTTCTAGTTCATCGATGAAGTACTGACCTAGAATATCAAAGGTTTCTGTTTCAAAGGATCGATAGGCAGAGGTGATGAACTTCATTTCCAATCGATCGTTGGGTTTGTATGTGTTGATCAATGCACCAAACCAAGTTTCATAGTTGGTCAATTCCTGACCTTCAAAGAAAATAGTCAAACGCAATGCCTGCTGAATGGTTCCAAAATCAGTTTGTCTGGTTTCTGGAATGAATTCATATTTATTCCTAGCATAATTGCCCAAAAATCCTATCTCCCATTTTTCAGAAAGGTCATAGGTGAGGTAGGTTTGAACATCGACGAATACAGGTTGATAATCTCCATCGGTTTCCAAGCTACCCAAGATGTATTGATTGGTTCTGTAACGAACCCCACTAATATGAGTCAGTCTTTTATCCAAACCCGTCCCTTCCAAATGAACGCTTGCGCCTAGCAAGCTTGCATTGACTGATCCACCAAACTCCTTTGGTTCTTTATAGGAGACAGCTAGAACAGAAGACATTTTATCGCCGTAACGAGGTGCAAAACCACCAGCAGAAAAATCAATATCTTCCACCAAGTCTGGATTGATAAAGCTCAAACCTTCCTGATTTCCAGATCGGACCAGGAAAGGCCTGTATATCTGTATATCATTTACATAGACCAAGTTCTCGTCAAAACTTCCTCCTCTTACATTGTATTGAGAGCTCAATTCATTGTTAGATGACACACCTGGCAAGGTCTTGATCGCCGTTTCAAAATTTCCAGAGGGATTAGGGATCTGTTTGATGTCTTTGGGATCTAAAGACTCCATGGTATTGTCTCGATCTTTTTCTACCTGGATCTCTACCTCTTTGATATTGATATCAGTTGGCTTCATCTTAAAGTCCAACTTCCGCTTTTCTCCCTCTTCTAGAGTGATCTTATAGGTTTGGGCTTGGAAAGAAATGTGGGTAATCACGATCTCTACTTCCTCATTGGCTGGTACTTCTAAGGAGTACTTCCCCTTCTTATCAGTAACACTGCCCTTCCCTTTGCCTTGCACAGAAACTGTTGCAGCTTCCACTGGCTTGGAATCAGCATCCAATACCCTTCCTTCTATTCTAGTTTGAGAATAAATACTTAGACTTAGAATCAGGAAAACAAGAAGGCTTAAGATTCGTTTTATTTGCACGGCCTCAAAAATAGTGAATGCAGGGCTTTAGAATTCGTATAATTTAACGTTAGAAGTATAGAATATTGCCAGAAAGATGGAAGAATATCGCTTTAACATAAGAGTTTACGGCATATTGATCAACAATGATGGGAAAGTGCTACTCTCTACTGAGAGGAGAAAAGGCTTTGAATTCACGAAATTCCCAGGTGGAGGAATGGATTGGGGAGAAGGAAGCAAAGATTGTATAATTAGAGAGATAAAAGAAGAGCTAGGAATTGAAATTGAGATCAAAAAGCTCTTTTACTTAACAGAGCATTTTCAAACTTCAGCATTCAGAGAAAAAGACCAGCTCATCAGCATCTATTATCTTTTGGAAAGTAATGAACTATCAAGAATTGAGGATGGAATGCTATCACTCGATCCGAATGAAGAGGAGAACTTCTTCTATTGGCATGAGCTAGATCAGATCAAAGAGGAGATGATCACCTTTCCCATTGATAAGGAGGTACTAAATCTGCTAAAAGAGAGCCATTAGAAGTCAATAATTAGGTATTTTCGAGAAGCTCAAAAAAAGACTATCGAAACCATAGCCAAATACCTGATCTATTTCCATGCTGCTACAGGCGGGATTTCTTTGTTGAGTGGAATTCTTGCTGTTATCTTTAAGAAAGGAAGTAATCTGCATAAAAAATCGGGCAAAGTATTCTTTATTTCTCTGCTTTGCTCAGCAATAACGGCTGTGGTAGTTACCATCTTTCCCACCAATTTTAGTCCATTCCTACTGGCAATTGGAGTCTTTAGTCTCTATTTATTAATCAGTGGCTACAGAGCCTTAGGGTATAAGACCTCTACAGCAAAACTGCACTTTGATCAATTGGTCTCTTCCATTATGCTTCTAGCTGGAATTTTTATGATCATTCTACCTATACTTAGTGCTGGAAAGCTGAATATTGTTTTAACCGTTTTTGGAAGTATTGGAATTTTTTCTGGCATTCGTGACCTTAGGCTTTATCAAAACCCTCAAAATTTAAAGAAGAACTGGTTAAAACTTCATTTGGGAAATATGATGGGAGCTTTTATTGCTTCCTGTACAGCTTTCCTAGTGGTTAATGACTTTTTACCTAGTCTTGTTGGATGGCTTGGGCCCACAGTGATCGGTAGTTTCTACATCGCCTACTGGAACATCAAGCTTAAGAAGAAGAAAAAGAAGACTTAAGAAGCTTTCCCTTCGAAGAATAAATAATGAAAATCCTTCTCGTCCAAATGCTCGTTGGCTACTTCCAGTAGATCTTCTGCTGTGATCTTGTCGATCTTTTCCAAAATCTGATCTACTCTTCTGATATTGCCATAGGTCAATAAACTCTTAGCATAATAAAGCATCAATGAAGTATTGTTCTCTCTGCTGAGTGCTAACTGGCCTTTTAATTGCTGTTTGTACAGTTGGAGTTTTGTTGGACTCAACTTTACTTCTCTCAGTCTTTTCAACTCTCTGTGCACAGCTTTTAAGCAACGCTCTACGTACTTTGGATCCGTACCGAGATAAATGGTCAACAATCCAGTATCAGAGTAGGATGCATAATGAGATTCAATGGAATAGGTGTATCCATACTTTTCACGAACGTTCAAATTGAGTAAAGTATTCATGGCAGGACCGCCCAGAATGTTATTCAATAGGATCAGTGAAAGACGTTTTGGATGTTTGGAACCGTAAACCGACTTACCCATCATGCAATGTGTTTGATAAGTATCTCTAGCTTCATGGATAGATTTCACCGCCCTATGGTTCTTGAAGATCTTTCTTTCAAACTGACTAGATCTTTCTGAAGGAACCGAAGCAAAGTATTTTTCCAACTTGGCTTGAAGTCTCTTTAGAGAGATATTTCCAACAGAGCTGATCACCATTTCCTCTGCACGGTAAAGTCGTTTTGTAAAATCGAGCAGGTTCTTTTTGGTAAAGGACCTCACGCTTTCCTCAGTACCTAGGATGCTATGTCCCAATTCATGACCTGCAAAGACTTGATTCTCAAAATCGTCAAAGATCTGATCAGAAGGACTATCAAGATACACCTTGATCTCGTCCAGAACCACCTCCTTCTCCTTCTTCAACTCCTTTGCAGGAAACTCTGCATTGAAAGAGATATCGCTGATCAATTCCAAGGCACGATCATAGTATTCGGTAAGAAAAGAAGCGTAAAAGCAAGTAATTTCTTTGGTGGTATAGGCATCAAGATCTCCGCCCACCGAATCCATTCTATTCAAGATATGATAGGCTTTGCGTTTTTTGGTGCCTTTGAAAATAGCATGTTCGATAAAATGGGCAATGCCCTCTTCTCCTTGGTGCTCATCCCGGCTGCCCGCATTGATCATCAAGCCGCAGTGAGCCACTGGTCGATCTGTTTGCTTATGAACTACTTTGATTCCGTTCGACAGCTCAAAAATGCTGAATTCCTTCTCCATAATTAGACGGCTAAATTAATTAAAGAGCTTGTAGGGTGGATTAATTAGTAATTAGCAATAAAGAATTAATAATTGAGGGAAATAAGCTACGGAGAAATTGGGGTTAGTCGGGTAACTAGATAAATCATCATAAAAGAAAATCTAGACTCCCACTTAGCATTATAGAATTCTTTGCTAAGCTATTTTGACTAATTGCTCAGATGATAATTACTCTTCTTTGATCGGATCCAGGGTTTCTTCCCCTAATCCATACTTGTCGATCAAAAAGATCATGGAAGCAAAAGAAGCGGCACCTAGTTCAAGCTCTCTCTTGTGAACGTTCTCAAATACATCTGTATCTGAATGATGATGATCAAAGTAACGCTGATCATCTACTCTTAAGCCGATCAATGGAACGCCTTGTTTCTTCAAAGGACCAATGTCTGCTCCTCCCCAACCTGCTTTGAAAATATGCAGATTATATGGTTCTAACAAAGGTTCCCAGCTTTGCATTTGCTTTACCTGGGTAGCATTTCCATCCAAAGTAAACCCTCTGGGAACAAAGCCTCCTCCATCACTCTCTAATGCAACCAAGTGCTTCTCCCCTTTCTCTTCAGCCACTGCTGCATATGTCTTCCCTCCTCTATTTCCATTTTCTTCGTTCATGAATAAAACACACCTCAAAGTATGCTTTGGCTGGTATCCCATCTCTTTTACAATCCTCAAGGCTTCGATTGAATGTATTACCCCTGCACCATCATCATGTGCTCCTTCTCCAACGTCCCATGAATCCAGGTGACCTCCAAAAGTGATGATCTTGTCTGGATCTACCTTACCCCTTATTTCAGCGATCACATTGAAGGATTGCTTGTCTTCAAAAAGTTGAGGATTTACATTGATGTAAGCCTTGAGAGTTGCATTCTCTTTCAATTCAGCACTCAAACGATTTGCATCAGGCAAACTGATGGCCACAGATGGTATTTTTTTCACACCTTCTTTGTAGCCCATGGAACCAGTATGAGCATGCTCGTCTTGATGGTGACTCATAGATCGAACAAAAACACCAATGGCTCCATATTGAGCTGCCTCTGAAGCACCAGACCATCTTTGATTCACACAACCACCATAGGCTTGACCAGTGCTGATCAATGAAGCATCCATTGGTCGATTGTAAAAAACGATTTTGCCCTTCACCTTTTCTTCACCTAACTCTTTCAATTCTTCAAAATCAAGAACTTCAATTACCTCTGCCTCAATCTTTCCATTGGAAGATACAGAACCTCCCAATGTTTTGATGTTCATAGCCTTTCCATCAAATCCTCCTTCTTCAATATCACCTCTTACCCAGTGAGGAACAGTAACTGGCATCAACCATACACTATCAAACTCATAACTTTCCAAAAGTCTTTTTGCCCATTGTACAGCACTATCTGCTTGTGGAGAACCACTTAAACGTGCACCAACATCCTTACAAAGTGATCGAAGGTTTTCATAGGCATGCCCTTCCAGTAGAGATATATCGTATACCTTTCTTATAAATAGAGAATCTTCTTTCTGGGCAGTAGCAGAATCTATAAAGAGGAAGAAGGAAAGAATGAGAATGAGGAGTCGGTTGCTATTCATGAGTGCGAAAAATTAGCTTGCAATATCTGAAAAGTTTATCTTTTCTGCCTTTATTAGAGAACAAGTAAAAAACATATGGGTTTAGTTCACATTAGCAGTTTAATATGAAGAAGATCATCGTATTTGGAGCGAGCAATAGCCAAAGCTCTATCAACAAACAGTTTGCACATTATGCAGCTCAACAACTAAAGAATATAGAAATTGAAATCTTGGATCTCAATGATTATGAGATGCCTATCTACAGCATAGATAAAGAAAGGGAGAATGGATTTCCGAAAGAAGCTGTAGAATTCAAGCAGAAGATCAGGGACTGCGATGGAGTATTGGTCTCTTTTGCCGAGCACAATTCTGCATATACTGCTGCCTTTAAAAATATTTACGACTGGATCTCGAGGGTAGAAAAGGATGTTTGGCTGAACAAACCAATGATACTGCTTTCTACTGCACCTGGTCCAAGAGGGGGGTTGGGTGTACTAGAGTTGGCTTACAACCGATTTAAAAGGGGTAATGAAAACATCGTAGGGACCTTTTCTCTCCCATCATTTGGTGAAAATTTTGATTCGATCGAGGGAATAAAAAACCCTGAGCTTAATGAAAAGCTGCAGGGCCTCTTGTCTTTATTCGAGGAAAAGGTTAACTCCTAAATCGTCATAGGGACTTCCATCAACAACAATTTGCTTTTTGAATTGCTTTCAATTTTAAAGGCTTCCGTATTCCACATTCCAAAACCATCACGTGCACTTAGCACTTGATCACCTACTTTAACTTCTCCCTCTAAAACAAAAAGATACATTCCATTACCTGGCTTTTTTAGATTGTAAGAAGTAGTGGCAGAAGCATCAAACTGCCCCATATGAAACCATGCATCTTGGTGGATCCAAACCCCCTGGTCGTCTTTATTTGGCGAAAGTATCTGATACCATTCGTTCTTTCTTTCAACCTCCTTGATAGAAATCTGATCGTAACGTGGCTCTACTCCTTTGGCTCTTGGGAATAACCAGATCTGAAGGAATTTTGCTTCTTGATCCTTGTTCTTGTTGTATTCAGAATGTTGGATCCCAGTACCTGCACTCATTACTTGTACTTCACCATTTCTAATTACTGCAGTATTTCCCATACTGTCTTTGTGTTCTAGATCTCCTTCCAATGGAATGGATATGATCTCCATATTATCATGAGGATGGGTTCCAAATCCAGTTCCAGGCGCAATTCTGTCGTCGTTCAAAACCCGCAATACACCAAAATGCATCCTCTCTGGGTTGTAATAATTAGCGAAGCTAAAACTATGGTTGGAGTCCAACCATCCGTGATTGGCATGACCTCTTGTATTTGCCTTGTGCAAAACTGTATTCATTTTTTTGATCTCCTTGTTTGGTATGTGATTAAATCCTACTTGGTCCATCAAACGATCGTAGGTTGAATTGCTTTTCTCTTCGGCTTTTAGTGCAGTTGGCAGAATGGCTCCTGCTATGCCTGCTAAAAACCCTTTTTTGATAAAGTCCTTTCGTTTCATAATTCAAATAGTAAGTCAAAAAAGTAACAGTTGAAACTTAATTTAGTTTATTCGATTTGTACCACTGAGGATCTCTAAGTAGCACTCGCACTCGCACTCGCACCCGAACCCGTACTCGCACCTGCACTCACACTCACACTCACACTCACACTCCTATCTCGCCTCTCGCTTCTACTAAAGTCCTAAAACCTCCATTCCTTGATTGAAAACTACATCTACTGGAATGCCTTCTTGAGATAATCGATCTAGGTCTGCTTGTAGTTCATCGGAGATCATTGCTTTCTCTCTCACCAATCTATCTACTCCTTCATAATCGCCATCGCCCTGAAGTTGTAGTATCACAGCAGATAGAGCATTCATTGCATCTTCCATCTTGTCATAATCAATCGTGTAATAGCCATCTTGATTCTTATTGAACACACCCGCTTCGTTGAAGAAATTGAATCTGATCATGTTCGCTTTTCCATGTGCAGAAGATGCTCCAAACCTAACCGATCTAAAAATACTTGCCATAAAAGTGGTGAAGTAATCTTTAATGTCTCCTTCTATCTCACCTTGAGCATGTAGTTGAGTGATCATGTATAATCCAAGAATATCAGCCTTCCCTTCTTCCAGAGCGGAAGCATGGTCCTTCAATGCCTCTCTCACTGTTCCCTTACCATTGATGGTATTTTTGATCCCCAATCCGTGAGCTACTTCATGGAACATAGTGTTGCCAAAGAAAGCATCAAAACTAATGTGTTGTTGCTGAGCTGGATCGATCAAAACTTCTGAAATCGGAAGTAGAATCTTATCAAACTTTGCTCTCATTGCATTCTTCAACTGAGATCTTCTTGTTCCTTTTTGAAGCTGGACTTGTTCGTCATTTGGCAAATTCACAGCAATGGTCTTTGAGCCGGAATTGCAGTCGCCTGCGTAATAGATGACATCAAATGCCGCCAATTGAGAATCAGTACCTGGCTCTTCAGATTTGTACTGTTCATCAACCGGGAGATTCTTCTGTAGTTCTGGAAGCATACTAGCATACTTTGCCAATCTTTTACTCCAGTCCATATCCTTTACCAGGATATAAGATTCATGAGCTGCCTTGTATCCAAATAACTGATCCTCGTAATTCTCGATGGGTCCAATAATGATGTCCAATTGGTTGTCACGCATGTCCATCCAGGCCAAATCACTTTCATAGTAATCGTCTGTCAGTAGGGCTTCCGCTCTTTTTTCCAAATAGTTCTTGAGTGCCTTATTCTCAGCAATTTCAGCTGCTTGCTGCAGTAGCGAAGCAGCCTTCTCAACTTGTTCTTTGAAGGCAATGTGGTAAGGTATTGTGATCAAATTACCAGCACTATCTCTTCGAATAAGTGTATAAAGAGACTTTTTGTCCTCCAAGTCGGCAGCTTCAAATTCCTCTTTGCTGATGTCCATAGGGTAAAAATTGGCACCCAAAGGTTTCTCAACTACTCCTTCTACAAATACTTTATTTCCATTCAATCTGTCCCAAGGTCCATAATTGATGGTAAAGAATTTCTTTAATCTTGGGTCAGCTTCTACCACAAGTTCTTTTTTATCACCACCACAAGACTCAAACCAGAACAACTCATCCATGATGTCAGCAGCCTCCATCAGCAAAGGCAACATCTTTTTATGATCTTCCCTTAATTGGCTAACATCGGTAGTTAGATCTACTTCCACATATTTTTCTAAGAGTAGATCGATCTCCTCTTTTTCAGGCGCCTGTTCTACCTTTTCAGTATCTGTATTTTCTTTTGGTGCATTTTGGCACGCAATTAGCCCTGCTGATAGCAAAGCAATTCCTATAATTCTCTTCATAATTGGGTTCTTTCCGCTAAAATATTAAATGATTGAGTTCTTTGAGAATGCATGGAGTAAATAAATTGAATTAACTTAGGCAGTAAATGCCTTCAAAGCTCAGCCAATGAGAAGGACCTTCATATTACTACTCATTTCAATAGCAATGATCCATTGTGGAAGACCCGATACGGTTAACACCATGGAGAGCATGAATACTTCTCCTGAAGGCATCCCTTTGCCCATGCCTACTCAGCTAGACAGCAATCAATTTGGAGTTTATCGAGGTGTATTACCTTGTGAAGACTGTGGGTCAAAGCAAGTGAGATTGGAATTATTCGTAGACGATACTTATGAACTCATAGAAGTACACAGAGATAATCCGGATAAAGTTTGCAAGCATATGGGATCGCTCAAATACGATGAATTTGAATGTCAAATACGACTTCCCATGGAAGGAAAGGATCCTAGATTTGAATTTCTTGACGATCAGCTGATCTTGTTAGATTCCAAAGGAAATAGAACCGTTACAGAAGTCTCCCAAACACCCTTTTTATTCAAGATCGCCCCTAGTCTTCAGCTAGCCTTATGGAGAATCACAAAAGTAGAGGGAGATAGTTTGGGAAGCGATCGGTCCAATCAAAGCATTGTTGAGTTCAAAGCTGATGGACAAGTGACTTATTCAGGTGGATGCAATCAATGTATGGCAAAGTATAAATCTGTTGCTGAAGGAGAGATCTACATCAAAGTTGGAGCCTGCACTAAAATGCTTTGTCCAGGTGAGGATTGGGATCTAAAAGTGAGCAATGCATTTAGAAAAAGCACCAACTACAGCTTGAATAATGGAATACTAATATTTAAGAATAGCAAGGGAGAAGCATTGATTCAATTGGAATCATTGATCTAAAGATCATCCCTAGCTGAGGTATAACGATCCCATCGATCAATTACTTCCTGCATATCTTCAGGTAATTCAGAATTGAACTCCATCCACTTACCGGTCTTTGGATGGGTAAAGGAGAGTGTTTTGGCATGCAATGCCTGTCGAGGCAATATAGAAAAGCAATTTTCAACAAACTGCTTGTACTTGCTGAAATTGGTGCCCTTCAAAATCCTATTACCACCGTACTCCGGATCATTGAAAAGTGGATGTCCTACCCACTTACTATGAATTCTGATCTGGTGAGTTCTACCTGTGTCTAATTTATACTCCACCAAGGTAACATAGGTAAACCTCTTTAGAACTTTAAAATTGGTCACTGCTGTTTTCCCTACATCACCTTCAGGATAAACGTCCATCACTTTTCTATCTTTTTCAGATCGCCAGATATTTCCTTCGATTCTACCTTCCTCCTCTTCTACATCTCCCCATACCAATGCCTGGTATCTACGATCTGATGTTCGGTCAAAAAACTGCTTTGCTAAGTGACTCAATGCCTCTTCAGTCTTGGCTATGACCATCAGACCAGTGGTATTCTTGTCCAATCGGTGCACCAAACCTGGTCTACCTTCATTTCCATCAGCTTCTGGTAAGTTCTGAAAATGATAGATCAAAGCATTGACCAATGTTCCGCTGTAGTTTGAATAACCTGGATGCACCACCATATTGGGTGGTTTGTTCAACACCAATAATGTGTCATCCTCATAAACAATATCCAATGGGATATTCTCTGGCACTAGTTCCTTCTCTCTTGGAGGATAGGGCAAAACGATAGAGATCTCATCAAAAGGTTTCACCTTATAATTTGGTTTTACCTCTTTTCCATTGACTACAATATTTCCTGAATTGGCCGCTTGCTGAATCTTATTCCTTGTTGAATTTGGCAATCGGTCGCTTAGAAACTTATCGATCCTTAGAAATTCTTGTCCCTTATCTACAATGATCTTGTGATGCTCAAAAAGGTCCTCATTCAGCTCTGCATCAGCTGCACCTTCGGATAGTGGATCTAGTTTTTCCCTTGAGCTCTCCATCTTCTAAATTACTGGTCTGTAACAATGAATTTAGTTGTAAAGCTCTCTCCTTGATCATTCAATCCATGAAGGATATAAACGCCTTTCGATAAACCAGCAATCGAGTATACATCAGATCTAGGGTCAAACTCCCTTGCTAATCTTCCATCAAAAGAGATCATTCTCAACTGCTTGAGATCCGTGGGTGGGTCTATCAATCTAAAAGATTCCCTTCCTGGATTGGGATAGGCTCTTAAAGCTTGCTTTAGATCCACTTTTGGAGCTATGGATTCTGTTATTCCAACATCAAAATTCCTCTTTCGAAGTATCGGTCTGATCATGATAGAACCATCCCTTATGTTGTTAGAAGGATTTACCCAGTTGATTCCATCATAGCTCCAATTGATCTTATCTCTGTGATTTCGGTTCAGGTCATATCCAACATTCATGGATAGCTTTCCGATCTTTTGATAACCCACATAAAAAGTAGGGCCAACCAACAATAGAGAATCAAAGAAGTAAGGAATATAGGCATCTTTCTCATCGTATATCGCTTTTGATCTAACCTCTTTTTGGTAAACAATCCCCGACGGACTCAGACTACTCCAAACGGTTAAAATGAATGATTGGGATCTAATGTCGTTTGCTTGTGGAAGAAAATACATCATCACACCTCCCAATGTATCTCGGAAAGGCATATCAAAACGAACTGCCATATAGGTAGTAACAGAGCCTTCCAAAGGAACAACTCCATAGCCTGCTTCTGCTGTTCCATCATCATAGGCATAGAAATCTTTCAGACGAGCAGTAGCATAAGTGGTGTCATTGGCTCGAATAAAATCTTTGGTCTCAATGGGGGCAGGTCTGAAATCAATATCACAAGTTCCTTTAAAAACTTGGAAAGAGTCAATGGCCTCCGAAGGGTAGGAAAAATTAATAGGATAAGTGAAGGCCAAGCTACCAAAGGCAGGAATCTGTAAGAACTGATCAGGTCCAGGCCAGATGTAGTAATTGGTGTTGTTGATGGTGTCGTATAGAATGATCTTGTTGAATACAAGTAAAGGATCTTTGTGATTGTTCCTAACCAATAATTCTACATTATCTACCATGTATATCGAAGGATCTGTTTTGAAATGCCAAGAAGGCATGACCTCATAGTCCTTTAGTAATCCAGTTGCTTGATAAGCATAACTGATATCCTTGGTAGAAGGATTGGCAATACTTCTATTATCGTCTAAATAAATATAATCGATGTGCCAATTATCAAATGCTCCACTCAAACGAGCTCTGTTCCTGAAGCGAAATTGAAATCCATTGGTGCGAAACTGAGAATCTACTCTGATCATTACCTGCCTGAAGGAATCTACTGGAGCAGTAATCGGAATTCCTTGACTTTGCCATATCAAGCCCCATCTCTTGGTTGTTGAATTGTAGAATTCTAAACTTAGACTGTCTTCTTGACTTGGTCCGTCCAATGCAAATCCCTTGGCCTGATAGAAGAAACTGAAATAGGTACTGTCTGAAGTTCCATCTAATTTAATTGGAACAGAAGTCAATTGATCTGCCCTGCCATTGGTAGAAATATCATTGAAATTATAAGGCAATCCATATTGGTTCAAACCATCAAATGTGGCTACCCCTAATGATGGAGGATAGAATCCCATGGTGTAATTCCTGTACACTGAACGATCCAAATAATAAGATTCCGTGTCCTTTTCTACAATGTAATATCTGATGGAGTCTTGAACATAGAAGGGCTCTATCTTCACAGAATCAGATCCTCCTCCTAAGGTGTCGGTTATGTTGTAAACAGGAAATGTATTCAGTATCTCAAAGCTAGGAGGGTAAGTACTCAAATTGAAGTACCTGATCAATTCAATTGGATTCGCGCTGGTAGAGATGGTATCACCATTGTTATCAACTGTATAAGTAAAAGTTGAATCTTTTGAAAAACCATCGTCTCCTTGGTATACTTGCCCATTGAGCAACAAGATCGCATGGAACAAGCTATCCTTCACTCTAGGATCATTTGCAGGATCTTTGATCAAGGCGGGAAAATGATCCGAAGTAAAATCATCAACAAATGGAAGATCTAGTGAATCATACTCGTAAACAACAGTATCAACCTGGTAAAGAAGCTTATCCCTGTTGTACTCCATATTCTTGGGAAACAAACTGGGATTGCTAGAGGGAACCACAAGATAATCCTGTGCTTGTAGGCCCATGCTCAAAGCAAGGAAGGTGATTAGCGTTACTATTCTAAACATACTAATTGGATTCAGATGGATTAACGCTATGAACTATACGATTCGTATCTGTGGTTAAATAAAGATCAATTGCACTTCCCATGAATATAGAAGGCTCTTCGTTGTATTGTGGATACTGCTTGAATACTTGTGCTTTCATGCTATCAAGCTCATTCTCCGCCGGTGGATCAAAGTTCAAACTCCCCACATTCAAGGATTTAGACTTCAATAGTTCATTCGCTTCCTTAGCAGTCAATCCTACCAAATAAGGAATAGGAACTTCTTCTTTGCTCAACCCTTGTCCTACCGTCAGATCTATTGTTGAACCCTTTACCACTCTCACTCCTGCCTCCACATCAACTCCGTTCATACTTTGTTCTAAAATACAATTGGTACATAGATCAGGTCGATAGTTCAATTCCCCAATTTGCAATCCATAGATCTCCATCAAAGAAGTTGCTTGACGCAAGGAAAGGTCAACAAGATTGGGCATACTGATGGTAGGAGGATTTGAACTTGAAACTGTCAAATAGATCTTCCTCCCCCTTTTTACCGTTCTACTGGGAGATGGATCTTGATCCAAGATCATGTTCTTTTCCGCCCCTTTTTGAAAAATTGAATCTGCTATGATCAACTCAAAATTCGGATTCGAGTGTCCTAGGGTATCGTCCCACAACATCCCTTGGTAGTTGGGAACTTCTAGGCTCTCTCCGTGCAATGTATAATCCTCTAGATAAGAGAGGGCTGCGTAAACTAATCCGCAGACCAATAAAAGGGCGATCAATAAATTGACCACAAAGCTTTTACTAAATAAAAAACGCATGAAATTCAACATAAAGTCAGCAAAGGCAGAACCGGCTTCAAAGATAGGAATATTACCACTGCAGTGTTAATTAATAGCTCTTGCATTGAAGCTATTAGAGAATTACTTTGCTTTACTTTGAAGGAATAGTATTAGTCATGGAAAAAAGCTTGAAGATTGCCATCGCTGCTGGCGGTGATTCTGCTGAAGAAGTCATTTCTTTAAAGTCAGCTCAAACTGTCTTTGATCATTTAGACAGAAGTCGATATGAAGTTGTCATGGTCAAGATGAGTTTTGGCAAGTGGAATGCAATCATGGATGATGAAGAATTCGCCATTGATAAGAATGACTTTAGCTTTGATCACAAAGGTCAAAAATTCAAATTTGACTATGTATTTATTGCCATACATGGAACTCCAGGTGAAGACGGGAAACTTCAAGCGTATTTTGACCTGCTAGAGATTCCCTACTCTTCACCAGATCATATTGGGTCAACCCTGACCTTTAACAAATGGTATTGCAGCACATTGCTGAATCAGATGGGCTACAATGTTGCCAAATCGCATTATATGCGAAGGGGTGAGTCAATTGATCAAGATCGAATAGAAAAAGAAATAGGATTTCCATGCTTTGTAAAACCTTGTTCTTGTGGGAGTAGTTTCGGCATCTCCAAAGTAAAGGCCAAAGAAGAGCTGTTTACTGCAATAACGGAAGCCTTTGAATACGACCATGAGATCATGATCGAAGGTTTCATGGATGGAAAAGAAGTGACTTGTGGTGTCTACAAGAAAGCAAACGATATTGTGCCCTTGCCCATAACACAGATCATTCCCAAAGGTGAATTCTTTGATTATGCCGCAAAATACGAGGGAGACTCCCAAGAGATCACCCCTGCAAGAATTAGTGAAGAACAAACGGCAGAAGTTCAAAAGATCGCTTCTGAGATCTACCAGAAATTAAACCTAAGAGGAATAGTGCGTGTTGATTTTATGCTCTGTGGAGATGTACCATTCATTATTGAAGTCAATGCTGTACCAGGCCTTTCAGCTGAGAGTCTTATACCTCAGCAAGTAAGAGCCGCAAACATTCCAATGAATGAGTTTTTTACAGACATTATAGAAGCTACAATTAAAAAGTAATGGAATTTTTAGACGAGAAATTAGACAATTATGTCTGCGATCATAGCAGTCCTGAATCAGAGATCTTAGCCGAATTAAATCGAGAGACCTATGCAAAGGTGCTCATTCCAAGAATGCTGAGCGGACATCTTCAAGGAAGAGTATTGAGTATGCTTTCTCATATGATACAACCCAAAAGGGTTTTGGAAATTGGAACCTACACAGGATATTCAGCACTTTGTCTTGCGGAGGGCCTAGCTGAAGATGGAAAGATCCATACGATAGATATCAACGAAGAACTTCAACCCATGATCAAGAAATACATTGATAAAGCAAAGCTGAATGACAAAATTGAACTTCACATTGGAAATGCTTTGGAGATAGTACCTGATCTTCAGGAAGATTGGGACTTGATATTCATTGATGCCGACAAAGAGAACTACATGAACTACTACAAAATGGTAGTTCCAAATTTGAAGTCGGGTGCTTACATCATTGCCGATAATGTATTGTGGAGCGGAAAAGTGATCAATGATTATGAAAGTTTAGATGAAGAAACTAAATCATTGGTTGACTATTCTGAAATGGTTTTGAATGATGATCGTGTAGAAAACGTCTTATTCCCCATCAGAGATGGATTGATGATCGCTCGAAAAAAATAGATGCAAAGAAGCGGATTTCATAAGAAAAAAGGGAGGTCAATTAAAACAGAAGACCTCATTGAAGGACTACTAGCTGGCGATATCTATTCCTTAAGCAAAGCAATTACCCTTTGCGAAAGCACCAAGGAGGAAGACCGGATTGAAGCCAATAAGATCATCAAGGCTTGTCTTCCAAAAAGTGGCAAGTCCATTAGAATTGGAATTAGTGGTGTACCTGGTGTGGGCAAAAGCACCTTTATTGAGAGCTTTGGAAGCTATCTCATTGAAGATCAGAAGAAAAAAGTTGCCGTTCTAGCCGTAGACCCTTCCAGCGAAAAAAGCAAAGGGAGCATTCTTGGAGATAAAACAAGAATGGAAAAATTGAGTCGCTCTGATAATGCATACATCAGGCCTACAGCAGCTGGCGGAGCCCTTGGAGGGGTTGCCCACGGAAGTAGGGAAAGCATTCTGCTTTGTGAGGCAGCTGGATTCGAATTAATCCTTATTGAAACAGTAGGTGTAGGTCAGTCGGAAACCGAAGTAAGACAGATGAGTGATTTCTTCTTGCTATTGATGCTGGCTGGAGCAGGAGACGAGTTGCAAGGTATAAAGAGAGGAATAATGGAAATGGCCGATGCTTTGGTGATCAATAAAGCAGATGGGGACAATGTTGAAGCTTCGAAAATGGCCAAAAGAAATTATCAAAATGCATTGCATTTGTTCCCACCATCTGAGAATGGCTGGACTCCTTTGGTTGAAAGTTGCTCAGCCTTGCATTCTCAGAATATGGATACCATCTGGAACATCGTAGAAGATTTTGAAGGCCAGTTAAAAAAGGATGGACATTGGGAATTGCAAAGAAAGGAACAGAGCAAGACTTGGCTGAGGAAAAGTGTTAGGGCACTCTTGGAAAGAAGGCTATTTGCAAAGGAAGACAGTCAAAAACTTTACCTCCAATTAGAAGAACAAGTTTCCAAAGGTGAAATTGCCGTATTTGAAGCTGCCGAAACTTTGGTAGAAAAAATAATGCAAGCCTAAGCTCAATTGAACCAGAATCTAGAATTTTACGTAATTAATTAAGAATCATTGAACTAGATGAAAGAGCTATTGATCAAATTGAAACTACTGATGCTCTTCTCATTGCCACTACTTGTGCAAGGGCAATGGGTATTGATCAATGATGGCGGAGGAACACCAGATGCTTCAGCTGCATTAGAGATCAGATCAACAGACAGGGGGCTTTTGATCCCGAGAATGGGAATTACAGACCGACTAGCTATTGCTTCCCCTGCAGAAGGACTTTTAGTTTACCAAAACGATTCTACAAAGGGTTATTATCTGTACCAAAATTCTGAGTGGAATATCTTGGAAGGAAAAACAGTCATCAATAATGTCAATAATTCTAAGATCGCTATTGTCAGAGACATTAAGGCAGCCAGCACTGATGGAGGATCATTTACTTCTGGCAGTTGGCAAACGAGAGATTTGAATGACCTTCGGGGAGATAGTAGCTTTATCAGCATTGATGGCTCTACCACATTTACCTTGGATTCTGGATTATACGAAATCAGGGCATCATCCCCGGCCAGAAATGTAAACCAACACCAGATACGATTGTACAATGTTACGGACGCAACTATTGATGCAACAGGAACTGCTGTTCAATCTGCATCAGCAACACCTGAATCTCTCTTGATTTCCGTGATCAAGATTACTTCCCAGAAGACCTTTAGGATTGAACATAGATGCAACTCTACTAACTCCAGCTCTGATGGAAGAGGGAGAGGAATTAGTTGGGGAGAGAATGTATATACACAAGTGAGGATACAACAATTATAGCTGTGCTCTTGAGATACCTCTTTATATCAATTCTACTAGCAATGAGTCTAAAAGCTGAGGCTCAATGGGCACTTATTGACCAAAACGGAGGAGATCCTACTTCTTCTGCGGCACTGCAAATAAATGCAACAGATAAAGGATTGATCATTCCAAAAATGACCGTTTCCCAAAGGGATCTGATTTCAAATCCTGCAGAAGGCTTGATGATCTATCAAACTGACTCCACCAAAGGAATCTATTTTTACGATGGAAGTGTATGGAAGATCATTGGAAAGCGATCACTGATCAACAATGAAGTAGCTTCAGAAATTGCAGTAGTAAGAGATGTAAAGGCAAGTGGTGTTGATGGAGGAACCTTTTCATCTGGGAGTTGGATAACAAGAGACTTGAATGATCTTCGAGGAGATAGTAGTTTCATCACTATTGATGGGATCAATACCTTTACTCTGGACTCGGGCATATATGAGATATCTGCAACTGCACCTGCCAGAGATGTAGATCAACATCAGATTAGATTGTATAATGTGACAGATGCTATTTCTGAGATCCTAGGAATCTCCATTCAATCAGAAGTCGCCGATCCAGCTAGTAGCTTGAACGGCATCATCAGCATTGATTCTCAGAAGACTTTTAGGATCGAACATCGTTGTACTTCAAATGGAACATCCAGTTTCTGTTTAGGTACTGGTGTAAGCTGGGGTGAGAATGTGTACACCCAAGTCAGGATCGAAAAGTTATAGCTAGTCTTGAAAGAGGGTTGAATTGTTAGCGTACTCATCATACAATTGATGAATGATCCCATCTGCCAAACCAACCTTGGGAACGATCACTTCTTTTGCTCCACTTTTATTCATTGCCAAAAGGAATAGCTCCGTGGCTGGAACGATCACATCAGCGCGATCAGGCCTCAATCCTAATTTGGCAATCTTTTCATCATAAGACAAACTCTTCAGCTGTTTGTGCATCTTCTTGATCTTGTTCCTTTTAAGAGGTTCCATCTCTTTTTGATAACTCATCTTAAAAAGAGTATTGATATTTCCACCAGAACCAATGATCTGTTTTGGAGCATAACGATTCTTCACTGCGGAGAGCCATGTGATCATCCTCTTCCAGGTATCTTCTTCTACCAGATCATCCTTCAAACGTATGGTTCCAATATTAAAGGATTGAGCACCTACTTTTTTCCCTTCTTTGAAGATGGTAAATTCAGTACTTCCCCCTCCCACATCCATATAGATGAAAGCCTCCGTTCCTCCTAGCTTTTCTGCTACATGATTCTCAAAGATCAAGGAGGCTTCTTCGTTGCCATCGATCAGTTCAATTTGGATACCACATTGATCCTTTACCTTGGCCACAACTTCTTCAGCATTGATCGCATCCCTCATTGCAGAAGTTGCGCATGCTCTGTAAGAAATTACATTGAATGCCTTCATGAGATCTTTAAAGCCTTTAAGGCTATGGATCAAAGCTTCAACTTTATCGTCGGGGATCTTTTTATTGTGAAAGGATGATTCTCCTAGTCTGATCGGCAGTCTGATCAAAGATGCCTTCTTGAAAATAGGTCCGAGCTCTGTTTCAAAGACATAGGCAAACATCAATCGAACGGCATTCGACCCAATATCTACAGCAGCAAATCTCAAACTATTTTCCATCATTCACTTCTTCTTGGATTGGGATTACAGTATCTTCCAATACCTCATCTAGTTCCTTCACATTCTCTTCAGTCAAATTCTTTGCAGGACTCAATTGCAATTCTTTTAACTGATTGTGAAAATAAGCATAGCTAGTCATTTGTGCTCGAACAACAGGACCGTCATTCTTCACATAATTGTTCTTCAACTTTGCATCCCAGATTCTCGCCTTGCTATTATCACTCAGTTGGAAATCTATAATACTTCTCAACTCTTTCTTGATAGCTGGATCATACACAGGCGTCATCACTTCTACCCTTCTATCTAAATTTCGACTCATCCAATCAGATGATCCTATAAAGATTCTTTCATCTCCAGCATTTCCAAATATTAAAACCCTAGCGTGCTCCAAAAACCGATCGACAATACTAATGGCTTTGATATTAGCGCTGTAGGCCTGGTCACAGATCAAATTATTGATGCTTCTTGAGATCACATTGATCTTCACTCCTGCTTCACTTGCTTCATACAACTTATAGCTAATGCCCTCATCGTGAAGATTGTTCAATTTTGCAATAATGTAGGCTTCCTTTCCATCTCTTGCGTTATTGATCTCCCGATCGATCAATTCGTAATACTTTCTTCTAGCGCTGAATGGTGCTACGATCAAATGCTCAAAATTGAACCTTCTATAATTGTTCTTGAAGAATTTAAATAGATTGTTGATCTCAGTTGTAATCGCTTTATCGGCGGTTAACAAAGAATGATCACAATACAAATTCGCAGTACCTTCATGAAAGTTTCCCGTTCCAATGTGGGCGTAATGAACTGGACCGTCTTCTTCTCTTCTTTTGATCAGCAATAGCTTTGTATGAACCTTTAAGCCCTGTGCTCCAAAGATCACTTTAACACCTTCATCCTGGAGTTTATCGGCGTAATTCATATTTGACTCTTCATCAAATCTTGCCTTCAATTCGACAACTACTGTAACCTTCTTGCCATTCCTCGCCGCATTGATCAAGGTATGAACCACTTTAGAATTCTTGGATACCAATCTGTAAACTGTGATCTTGATCGATTCAACATTCGGGTCTATTGCCGCTTCACGCAGAAGGTCAATAACGTATTGATAGGAATGATAGGGAAAACTTAATAGAACATCTTTTTCCTTGATGGTCTTGAAAATACTTGCATTTTCTTCTAGTGATGCATGTAACAATGGTGGCAAGTCAGCATTCCTTAAATGAGTACCGCCAATCTTGGGAAACTTAATATAATCCTTACTGTTGTGATACCTACCTCCTGCAACAATTACATCGTCTTCTTCCAATTTCAATTTCTTTACCAAGAATTCTCTAAGATCTTGAGGCATTGCAGCATCATGAACAAATCTTACTGGATCACCCTTTTTTCGGTTCTTCAAGCTGATGGCCAGCTTCTCCATGAGACCAGAGGTAACATCGTCTTCTAGGTCGAGTTCTGCATCACGAGTCAACTTTACCGTATATGCTTCTATGTCTTCAAAATCGAAAATGTTGAAGACCTCTTTCATGCAAGAACGCATGATATCATCTAGTAGGATAACGTATTTCTTGTTGTTCTCAGATAGAACGTAAAATCTTGAAACCACGGCTGTGGGAACTTCAACCAAGGCGTACATCACTTCCTCTTCTCCACCTTCCAATGACTTAGAAAGTCTTACTGCCAAATAGATCGCTTTCCCATTCAACTCAGGCAATGCTCTCTTTTCAGACAACATCACAGGCACTAAGGCTGGAAGAACGGTCTCATTGAAATATTCCTTTACCTCTTCATTCTGTGACTCACTTAACTCCTTCTCATTGATGAAATAGATCTCTTCTTTCCTAAGCTCACTTTTGATCTTGTTTAGAGCCTTCTCAAATCGTTTATTGAGAATGATATTCTCCTTGTAAATCTTCTTCAGTGTTTTCTTCGGATCAAAGCCCAACATCGGAATTGCCTTTTCTCCATAATCTGCCATCTTTTGAACAGTAGGCACACGTACACGAAAGAATTCATCCAAATTCGATGAGAAGATTCCAAGAAACTTCAACCTTTCAAGCAAGGGCACAGTTGGATCTTCTGCCTCCTGAAGTACTCTAGCATTGAATGATAACCAACTTAGCTCACGATCGTGAAACTTGTATTTAGACTTTCCCATAACTCAGACAAATGAACTGTTTTTGTCTTAAGCGAAAGTTAAGTAATTCGAAGATAATCTAGAGGGATGAAAGCTGCTTCTTCAAGATCTCGATCTTGTTTTCTGCATCAGCTTGTTTCTTCTTCTCCATAGAAACTACTTTCTCGGGAGCATTGTCAACAAAGGCCTTATTGGATAGCTTCTTTTGAACAGATTTTAAGAATCCTTCTTGGTAGTTGATCTCTGTTAGGATCCTTTCTTTCTCAGCATCTACATCAATGGCTTCATTAGCTGGAATAAAGAATTCTCGATCCCCTACCATAAAGCTCAAACTATTCTCCACCTTTTCCTCTACCCTTTCAATCTTAGACAGATTTCCAAGTTTTATCACCAATGGATCAAAGTCGGCTTCATTGTCTTTCTTGATTAACTTCAATTCCAAGAGTTCTTTAAAAGGAATTTGTTTCTCCTTTCTGATCTTCCTAACTGCAATGACCCATTCCTTCATTCCACTGAATTTCTCTGATGACACAGTTTCAGAACTTACAGGCCATTGATCAATGATCAAACAATTCTCTTCATCTCTCTCAGTGATGCTTTGCCAGATCTCTTCACTAATGAAGGGCATGAATGGATGCAATACCCTCATTAGATCTTCCAGGAATCCTATTACTCTGCTGTAAGTTTCTTTTGAGATCTTTTCACCATAATTGGGTTTGATCATTTCCAAATACCACGAACAGAATTCATCCCAGATCAATTTATAAGTGGTCATCAAAGCATCAGATATCCTGAACTTATCGTAATGGGAATTCATTTCTTTCAATTGAGTTTGAAAGACTCCATCGAACCATTCAGAAGCCATTTTCTCAGTCTCAGTTGAAGATGCATTCTCATCTACTTCCCAGCTCATGATCAATCTAAAGGCATTCCAGATCTTGTTGCTAAAATTCCTTCCTTGCTCACAAAGTCCTTCATCAAAAAGCAGGTCATTTCCAGCGGGAGAACTCAAAAGCATCCCTACTCTTACCCCATCTGCTCCGTGCTTGTCGATCAGATCAATTGGATCTGGCGAATTACCAAGTGATTTGCTCATTTTACGGCCTTCTTTGTCTCTTACAATGCCGGTATAATAAACATTCTTAAATGGTTGATCATCTAAATACTCATAGCCTGCCATGATCATTCTAGCCACCCAAAAGAACATGATCTCAGGTGCAGTCACCAGATCGTTAGTTGGATAATAGTAATTGATATCCTTGTTGGAAGGATCTTTGAATCCATCAAATACCGAGATTGGCCACAACCAAGAAGAGAACCATGTATCCAATACATCCTCATCTTGCCTTATGTCTGATTGCTGAAGATCCTTGCCTGATTTTTCAATGGCTAATCTCAATGCTTCTTCAGCGTTATCTGCTATTACATAGTCATTTGCTCCATTTCCAAAATAATAGGCTGGAATTCTATGTCCCCACCATAGCTGTCGACTAATACACCAATCCTTGATGTTTTCCATCCAATGACGATAGGTGTTCTTAGTATTGGAAGGATGGAACTGGATAGTATCATCCATTACCTTTTCAAGAGCTGGCTTCGCCATTTCCTCCATATTCAAAAACCATTGAAGGGAAAGCTTGGGTTCGATAACCGCATTGGTTCTTTCAGAAAAGCCAACCTTATTCTTAATGCTTTCTATTTTGTTCAAGAAATTCTTGGATTTTAGCTCCTTGGCGATCTCTTCCCTCACCTCAAACCTGTCTTGACCGACATACAATTGAGCTTGCTCGCTCAAAGTTCCATCCTCATTGAATACATCAATGCTTTCCAAATTATGTCGAAGACCAATTTCATAGTCGTTGATATCATGAGCAGGAGTTACTTTCAAGCAACCAGTACCAAACTCAGGGTCAACATAATCATCTGCAATGATTGGGATGGCTCTGTCTAGAAGAGGCACTAGCGCTTTCTTTCCCAAAAGATCTTTGTAACGCTCATCATTTGGGTTCACACAAATAGCTGTATCTCCCAAAATAGTTTCGGGTCTCGTAGTTGCTATGGTGATTACACCTTGTCCTTCTTCCAATGGATAATCGATGTAATACAATTTGGAATCTAACTCTTTATGGATTACTTCTTCATCAGAAAGAGCCGTTTGTGCTTCAGGATCCCAGTTCACCATCCTCACTCCTCTGTATATAAATCCTTTCGAAAAGAGGTCAATGAAAACTTGCTTTACCGCCGCAGATAGATCTTCTTCCATGGTAAATCGTTCTCTTTCCCAATCGCAAGATGCACCCAATCTTTTCAATTGTTTGAAAATGGTACCGCCATACTTTTCGGTCCATTCCCAAGCATGTTTTAGGAATTCATCTCTGCTTAGATCCCTCTTCTCAATGCCTTCTGATTTCAATTTTTGAACCACCTTGGCTTCAGTTGCAATTGAAGCATGGTCAGTTCCTGGCACCCAACAAGCATTCTTTCCAAGAAGTCGTGCTCTTCTCACCAATACATCTTGAATGGTATTGTTCAACATATGCCCCATGTGTAGGACACCGGTCACATTGGGAGGGGGAATAACAATAGTATATGGTTCTCTTTCATCCGGTTCAGAATGAAAATAACCCTTCTCCATCCAGTGATTATACCACTTCGATTCTGCCTTAGAAGCATCGTAATTCTTGGGAATATCCATGCAAAAAGATTTAAGCGTGCAAAGTTAACTAAAGCCTTTTGCTTTCGCTATTCGTATGATTAGAATTTGGATGAACCATTGAGGATTGATTTTTGTTAATGAAGTGTTAAACAAAAACCAAGGAGAATAAATAACTCTTAGATTTGAATCGAAAATTAATCTGAACCTATAATTAACTAAGAAATGAAAAGATTGAGTTTGATAATAGCTTTCTTGACAATGGGGTTTACCACCTTTGCTCAAGATGCTACAACAAATGTTGAAAGCGCTGGTGGGGCTGAAATGAATTTTGAATCTGAAGTGATCGATTATGGAACCATCACTCAAAACTCAGATGGAGTAAGAACTTTCAAGTTTACCAACTCAGGTTCTCAGCCATTGATCATTAGCAATGCAAAAGGATCATGTGGTTGTACTGTTCCAACATGGCCTAAGAAACCAATTAATCCAGGAGAAACTGGTGAGATCAAGGTAAAGTATGCGACCAACAGACTAGGTCCGATCAATAAATCTGTTACTGTTAGCTCTAATGCAGCTGGCGGAACAAAAGTATTGAGGATCAAAGGAAATGTTATTGAAAAGAAGACCACTCCAGTTAAGGAGGCTTCTGAATTAGCTCCTGTTGCGAAGTAAGAAACAAGCTTAGAACAATTAAAAAAGCCCTCTTGAATCCAAGAGGGCTTTTTGTTTTAAAATCTTTCACTTCCATTTGAAAATCCATTTTATAGATAGAAATTTGTCATCTAAATAGATTGTTATGCCAAAGATTTCTGACAGAGGTGAAAAGATGCCAGAATCACCTATAAGAAAACTAGTTCCTTTTTCAGAGAAAGCAAAGTCAAAAGGAATTGAAGTGATTCATTTGAACATCGGTCAGCCAGACATTAAAACTCCTGAAGTTGCTATTCAAGCAGTTAAGGACATCAATATGAAGGTGATCGAATACAGTCACTCTGCTGGAAATGAAACTTATCGAAAAGGATTAGCTAATTACTACAGCAAAATAAGTCCAGGTATTGGTCATGAAGACATATTGGTGACGACGGGTGGTTCTGAGGCTCTATCTTTTGCATTTACAGCCTGTTTTAATCCTGGAGATGAAGTGATCATTCCCGAACCATTTTATGCTAACTACAATGGATTTGCGGAAAGTACTGGAGTCAATGTAATTCCCATCAACTCAAATATTGAAGATGGATTTGCCCTACCTCCAATTGATGAATTTGAAAAAAAGATCAGCGATAAAACAAAAGGGATCTTGATCTGTAATCCTGGCAACCCAACGGGTTACCTCTACAATGCAGAAGAACTTAACAAACTAAGGGACCTAGCGTTGAAATACGACTTGTATCTCTTTGCAGATGAAGTATATCGTGAGTTTTGCTATGATGGAAAACACCATATTTCGCTTCTAACTCTTGAAGGACTTGAAGAGAATGTTGTAGTTGTAGACTCCGTATCCAAGCGCTACAGCATGTGTGGAGTTAGAATTGGTGCGTTGATCAGCAGAAATAGAAAGATTCTCAGCACGGTTCTTAAACTTGGTCAGTCTAGATTAAGTCCCCCATCCTTAGGACAAATTGCATCTGAAGCTGCTTTGAATACTCCTCAAGAATATTTCAATGAAGTAAGTCAGGAATATGTTGAAAGAAGAAACATACTTGTTGAAGGTCTCAACAAGATAGAGGGTGTATTTTGTCCAATGCCAGGAGGAGCCTTCTATGCGGTTGCCAAGCTACCGGTTGATGATACTGATGATTTTTGTCAGTGGATGCTAGAAGATTTCAGTCATAATGGTCAAACCGTAATGATGGCTCCAGCTAGTGGTTTTTATTCTACTAGAGGGAAGGGAAAGCAAGAAGTTCGATTGGCCTATGTGCTTGAAAAGACGAAGCTTGAAGCAGCTGTGGAGTGCTTAAGAGAAGGACTGAAGCAATACAAAGCAGTGAAAGAGGCGGTTTTGAGCTGATCAATTTTCCTTGGATCTGATCTCATTGATCCAATCTAGAGCAGTTTCTTCATCCTCAAATACCATAGTAGGATACATCTGTTTGGTCTTATTGATGTAATATTCCAATTCAATTCGATTGGCCAAATTTTCAACCACAAATGCCTCTGCCTTTTTCAATTGAACTCGTTCAGAAGATTCAAAAGGCAGCTTTGCAGTTCGGTCTGCCGTATTACTTTCACTAAAGACACTAATAAAATAACCTCCATTGGGAACCAGCCTTTTGTAAATCTCTAAACTCTCAATCAATCCTTTCTCATTAATGATTGCGCCTCTTTTAGTAGTGATCTTGATCACATCGGTGTCTAACATTAAAATATTGGATATAGAAGTCTCGTGAATGTCCAATGATAAAAGCCAATTGACTGCTTTTGATTCCAAGTTGAAGATCTTGAATGGGTAGCCTAGATTGAAGAAATTCTTATAGAAGGTCGACTGGATCCGCTGAGGGATGTTCTTAACAACGATTGCTTGTGCTTTCCTCAATTTATTGATCTCATGTGAAGCAGATTCTTTTGCGAATTCAAGGCTCCCTTCGATGTTCTCTGGAAAAATATTCAAGAATAAGGCCTTTTCATCATGCATTAAATTCTTGCATATCTCGTAAAGCTCGTCAAGGTCTGAAGATCGCATTTGGATCTTATCATTGAATTCTACTTTGATAATTCCATTATCATCCTGAGATACCTCTGATATTCTTGTATGATGGATCATGAATAAAAACTTAGTCCTAAGTTAATACATTATTTTCAAACATTTGTTTATCAACTACTTATGAAAGATCAACAAAGAATTTTAGGGCCCAGATAAATTGGTTGCAGCTTGAACAAAGCCTAGCTTTCTGTGTACCTTTGTATGCGTGAATTCTTTGATCTCAAAATACAATATTCCAGGACCTAGATATACTTCTTACCCTACCGTTCCCTATTGGGATGAACAAGGAATAGAATTGAAGAAATGGGAGGCTTCTGTGAGGAAGTCTTTTTCTGAATCCAACAACAAGGAGGGAATCAGTATATACATCCACTTACCCTTCTGTGAGAGCCTTTGCACCTTCTGTGGATGCAACAAAAGAATCACCAAGAATCACGAGGTAGAAGATCCATACATCACAGCCCTCCTCAAGGAATGGGATTTGTATTTAGATCTATTTGATGAAGTCCCTTTGATCAAAGAAATACATCTTGGAGGTGGAACACCCACCTTCTTTGCAGCTTCAAAGCTGAATAAATTATTGAATGGTCTACTCTCAAAGTCAAAAGTGGCGGAGAACCCGAGCTTTAGTTTTGAAGGCCATCCGAACAACACAAGAGAAGATCATCTAAAGGTATTATCCGAACTAGGATTCAAGAGAGCAAGTTATGGAGTTCAAGACTTTGATCCCAAGGTTCAAAAGGCTATCAATCGAATTCAGCCATTTGAAGCTGTAAAAGAAGCTACAGATCTTAGTCGTAAAAACGGATATGACTCCATAAGCTTTGACTTGGTTTATGGATTACCCTTTCAAAGTATAGGTAGCATAGAAGACACGATCAGCAAAGTGAAGGAATTAAGACCTGATCGAATAGCTTTTTACAGCTATGCTCACGTTCCATGGATCAAAGGAAACGGTCAGAGAGGTTTCTCAGAAGAAGATCTACCCAAGGACGAGGAGAAAAGAGCTCTTTATGAAAGAGGGTATGAATTGCTTCTTGAGTCTGGATACCATGAAATTGGCATGGATCATTTTGCATTGGAAAGTGATAGCATGTACCAATCTATGCAAAATAGGGAGTTGCATAGAAATTTCATGGGCTATACTGCTTCAAAGACCCAATTAATGATTGGTCTTGGTGTATCAAGCATTAGTGATAGCTGGTATGCCTTTGCTCAAAATGAAAAGAAACTAGAAGATTACTACCAAGCAATTGAAGAAAACAGGATTCCCATTTTCAGAGGTCATGAATTAAACCAAGAAGATCTTGTTCTTCGAAGACACATTCTTAATATCATGTGTCACTTTGAAACCTCATGGAATGAAGAAGCGCTATTGAATGATACCATATACAGTGCTAAAGATCGATTAGAAGAAATGGAGAATGATGGTTTGCTTGAGCTCTTTGAGGGCGGAATGAGAGTGACTGACAAAGGAAAACCGTTTGTAAGGAACATCTGTATGGCTTTTGATGCTAGATTGATCAGGAATAAGCCAGAGACCCGACTTTTTTCAATGACCATATGATCGCGATTCTAGGGGGAGGAATAACAGCTCTTGCACTTGGAACTGAGCTTAAAAAAATGGGCAAATCATTTGTCCTTATAGAGGCTGAATCAAAATGCGGTGGTAAGATCAAAAGTGACACCATCAACTCTTATCAAATTGAACATGGTCCAAATACTGTTTTGATCAATAATCCAGAGATTGACCAATTCATTGACGATCTGGACCTGAGAACTGAATTGATCTTTGCAGATCAAGAAGCGGTCAAAAACAGGATGGTTCTAAAGGGAGGCAAACTGGAAGCTATTCCTTCCAGTTTAAGTTCTGCTTGGAGTTCTAACTTATTCAAGACAAGTACACTGCTATCCATTTTAAAGGAACCCTTCATCCGGTCCAAAAAAGATGATGGTGAAGAAAGCCTTGCCGACTTCAGTCGCAGAAGGTTCGGAAAACAGATCCTGAGTGATTTTATAACTCCTTTTATAAGTGGGATCTATGCGGGTGATCCAGAAAAAATGAGTGTTGAGCATACCTTGTCAATTCTCAAAGAAGCGGAAGATCTAAAAGGAAGTGTGCTTCTGGGCGCACCAAAGATCTTAAAGAATAGGAAAGCAAATCGTGCTGATTGGGAGGCTCCAAAGAACAAGATCTTCAGCTTTAAAAGCGGCTTGGGAAGAATGATCGAAAAGGCATCCAACCAACTTGAGGATCATCTCCAGTTGAATGCCAGAATTGAAAAACTGGAGTACGATGAAAAGTCAAAGAAGTACAAGATCAGCTATCGGCAAGATCAAGAGTTAAAGCAATTAGAGGCCGATCAAGTGGTCAGTTGTTTGCCCTCTCTTTCATTGGCAAAACTATTGGACGATGAGGAATTGACTCAACGAATGAATAGCGTCAATTATGTTCCAGCTGTGGTGACCCATTTTGGGATCAAGAAAGAACAACTATTGATCAAAGAAAAAAGCTTTGGCCTTCTAAGTAGAAAAGAAGAGAATGTTCCATTTTTGGGAGTGCTCTTCAATAGCTACTTCTTTCCTCATCAATCTTCTGAAGACAAATTCTTGATCACGGCAATCAGCGGAGGATATCGCCATCCTGAAATGATCCATCGTTCAGATGATGAGATCGTTGAACAACTGCAAAGTTCTCTTCAGGAACTGGGTATTTTCAAGGGTGAAGCGGAATTCTCTAACATTATCAGATGGGATGAGGCCATTCCACAGTATGAATTAGGATATTCAGAGATCTTAAATGCGATTGAGCAGTTTCAATTAGACCAACCTACATTTCATATAGCTGGAAATTTCTACAAAGGCATTTCTGTAAGTGATTGCGTGGCGAATGGTGTTAAATTAGCATCGAAATTGTCCTGAAATGTTCTTTTACCTTTCTAAAATAATCGACTTTCTTCTAGAGCCTCTGATCTGGATATTGATCCTCCTGGTACTGGCCTATTTCAAAAAGAAGTACCGAAAAAAGATATTGATTGGCTCCATTGCCCTATTGTATATCTTATCAAATGAGTTTCTTTTCATGGAAGTAAGTCGGCTTTATGAAATTGCCGCTCCTTCAAAAGAGGAGCTCAAAGAAAAATATGAAGCTGCTATTGTACTTGGTGGAATGATCGTTTACAATTATGAGCAAGGACAGATCGAGTTTCAAGGAAGTTCAGATCGCTTTTTGAATGTACTTCCGCTCTATTTCAATAATCAAGTAAAGAAGATCATCATCGCTGGAGGCTCTGGTAGATTGACACAAGATCAAAAAGAAGCGCCAATTCTAAAAGATTATCTATTGCAGATTGGCGTAAAGGAAAAAGACATTTTGATCGAAGACCAATCGAGAAACACCTACGAGAATGTGATCTACGCAAAGGAAATCATTGAAAAAAATAAATTAAAAGGCCCTTTCCTTCTTTCAACCTCAGCAAGTCATATGCGAAGATCTTTAGCTTGTTTTGAAAAGCAAGAATTAGAAGTAGATGCCTTCCCAGTTGATTTTTTAAGCAGGGAAAGGGAATTCAATCCAGACCGACTATTAAGGCCAAAAATCCATGTATTGAAGAATTGGAATGCCATCATTCATGAATGGATAGGCTATGTATTCTATAAGATTGCAGGCTATTGCTAGCGAAGCATCGGATTAGGAATATGGTTCGTCTAAAGAAAAAGCTTAATTTTGATTAATCAATTATAAACCAATACTTTATGAAGAAAGCATTATTTTTTATTCTCTCTATTGCCTTTATCGCCGGTACATCTGAGGCTCAAACCACTGTTACGATTACAGCAGATAAGGACAATACTCTATATCAGAGTGGAACTGGAGCATTGAGCAATGGATCAGGTATTCATTTGTTCTTTGGTAAAACTCAAGGTGGATCAACAAGAAGAGCTTTAATTCACTTTGACTTAAGTGTATTGCCAACCAATGCTACTATTAGCAGTGCAACTTTAAACATCAATGTAAATAGAACAAAAGGCGGAACCGATTCTGCTCATGTACATCTAGTGAATGCAGATTGGGGTGAAGGAACTTCCAATGCAGGAAACTCTAGAGATGGAGATGGAACCGCTGCAGCAACTGGAGACGCAACTTGGGTACACCGTTTTAGACCAAATACAAACTGGTCTACTACTGGAGGTGATTTCGCAGGTAGACCTTCTGCAAGTAATACGGTTTCTGGAAACGGATTAAGATCATTTACCTCTGCTCAGATGGCAACAGATGTTCAAGGTTGGGCAGATGGTACTGTTGCCAATAACGGCTGGATCATCTTAGGTAATGAAGGTAGAAATGGTTCTGCTAAAAGAATGATTTCTAGAAACAGTACTTCATCTACTCAAAGACCTACTTTGGTGGTTACTTATCTTACTACGGGAATTACGGAGAACGAAACTTCAACCAAGATTCAAGTATATCCTATTCCAGCGCAAGATTACGTGGTAATTGAGCACAGAAGAAACATGTTTACCAATGATGTAAGAGTGTACGATACAGGCGGTAAATTAGTACTTGATGAGAGCCTTGGAATGGACAACAAATTGAACGTTCAAGATCTCAAAACTGGCATCTACTTCTTGGAATTAGAAACCAAAGAAGGAAATAACAAAGTCACTAAGAAGTTTGTAAAGCAATAAGAGTTTGATCAGATAACTGATACAATTCTAGAAACAAAAAAAGCCGAAGAATATTCTTCGGCTTTTTTTGTTTTATCTAATTCTTCTAGGCGCTCACACCCATTAGTTCTGCCATGGTCTTTCCAATCACTGCTGGCGACTCCACTACAGTAATTCCACACTCTCTCATGATCTTCATCTTAGCCTCTGCAGTATCGTCTGCTCCGCCCACAATTGCACCTGCATGACCCATCGTACGGCCAGCTGGGGCAGTTTGACCAGCAATAAAGCCAACAACAGGCTTGGTACCGTTCTCCTTGATCCAATTTGCGGCATCAGCCTCCATAGATCCTCCAATTTCTCCAATCATGATGATTCCTGCAGTATCAGGATCGTTCATCAATAACTCAACTGCTTCTTTAGTAGTGGTTCCAATAATTGGATCACCTCCAATACCAATTGCAGTAGTGATACCCAATCCTGCTTTTACCACTTGATCAGCTGCTTCATAGGTCAATGTACCCGACTTAGATACAATTCCAATATTTCCTTCTTTGAAAACAAAGCCAGGCATAATTCCCACCTTCGCTTCACCTGGAGTGATTACTCCTGGGCAGTTAGGTCCTACTAATGTGCAATCCTTATCACTCAAATAGTTCTTTACAGTGATCATGTCCTTTGTTGGAATTCCTTCTGTAATACAGATGATCACTTTGATTCCAGCTTCAGCTGCCTCCATGATCGCATCCGCAGCAAATGGAGGAGGAACAAAGATGATTGATGTATCAGCACCAGCTTCTTTCACCGCTTGTTGAACTGTATTGAACACAGGCTTGCCCAAATGCTCTTGTCCACCTTTACCAGGAGTAACACCACCAACTACATTGGTACCGTAATCGATCATTTGTTCTGCATGGAAAGTTCCTTCACTACCTGTAAATCCTTGTACGATTATCTTTGAATCTTTATTGACTAAAACGCTCATTGCTGTATCTTTTTTGGAACATCAAAAGTAAGGGATATGGCACAAAGTGCCATTGATAATTACGAATTAATAATTACGAATGATCAATTCACTTCTACTCCCTGTCAATTCGTAATTTCTAATTGGCAATTTTCAATTCAATATCCATATTTTTCCTGCCATAGCACTTTCAATCGCTTCCTTAATTCCCCTTCTCGAGGGTTATTTCCAGGATCATAGAACTTTTGCCCGGCTAGCTCTTCAGGCAAGTATTCTTGCGAAACGAAGTTTCCAGGAAAATTGTGAGCATACTTATAATCCTCACCATAACCGATCTCTTTCATGAGCTTGGTTGGAGCATTTCTCAAGTTTAGTGGCACTGATAGATTTCCACTTTCTTTTACTTCCGCTTGCGCATTAATAATGGCTTGATAGGCTGCATTGCTCTTTGGTGAAGAGGCAAGATAAGTGACGCATTGGGAAAGAATGATCCTGGACTCAGGCCATCCTATCACATTCACTGCTTGAAAGCAGTTATTGGCAATCACCAAAGCAGTGGGATTGGCATTTCCAATATCTTCAGAGGCAAGTATTAGCAGTCTTCTAGCAATGAATTTTGGATCTTCACCACCTTCTATCATTCTCGCTAGCCAATAAACACCAGCATTGGGGTCGCTTCCTCGAATGGACTTGATAAAGGCAGAAATGATATCATAATGTTGCTCTCCATCTTTATCATATCGAGCCATGCTCTGCTTGGCAACTTCTTTGACCTTCTCATCCGTGACCTTCAACTTACTTCCCTCCTGCTGATCAATCACCAACTCCAAAAGGTTCAAGAGTTTTCTGGCGTCTCCACCTGACATTCGCAAGAGTGTATCTTCTTCTTTGAGCTCCACTTTCAGTTTCTTGAGCTTTTCATCTTCTTTTAGTGCTCGCTTTACCAGTTCTACCAGATCTTCCTTACCTAAAGATTCAAGAATGTATACCTGACAACGCGAAAGCAAGGCAGAGATCACCTCGAAAGAAGGATTCTCCGTGGTAGCTCCAATCAATGTAATGGTTCCATCCTCAACAGCTGCCAAAAGGGAGTCTTGCTGTGATTTGCTAAATCGATGTATTTCATCAATGAACAACAAAGGATTGTTACTTCCAAAGAATTGCTGCCCTTTTGCTTTGTTGATCACCTCACGAACTTCCTTTACACCTGAGTTGATAGCACTCAAAGTATAAAAGGGTCGTTCTGTATAATTAGCTATGATCTTGGCCAATGTTGTTTTGCCAGTTCCAGGTGGCCCCCATAGGATCATGGAGGGGATCTGCCCTTTCTCTATCAGCTTTCGCAAGACTGTATCCTTGCCAATCAGCTGCTTTTGACCAACATAGTCATCCAGGCTTTTAGGACGCATTCTTTCTGCTAATGGAGGTAAGATCATGGAGAGTTTATGGGCTTGTTAGGTTGCAAAATTCGTAATTCGTAATTCGTAATTACTAAATATCTTCATCAAAGTACTTTCGAAGATGTGCAATTAGAATTGGAAAATATTCTTCAAAATCAATTTTATAGAGTTCATAATGCTCTTTCAATTCATTAACTGCCTCATCCATATTATTTTCAAAAGAAGCTCTTCTTGAAATTCCGCTTAGCGCTGCTCCCATTCCTTCCAATGTAGCATATCCACTTAGCCAATCGCCTTGCGACATGTACCCAAACATTCTAGAGGCTCTTTCTGGAAAGCTTGATCTTTGATTTCCTAAGGCTTTGTAAGCAGACTGCGTAAATGATCTTAAGGCTATCGGTGAATAGCTAGACCATTCTCTTGCCAATACATGATCGTAGAACATATCTACCAATACCGCGCTGTACTTCCCGTATTTGGAAATTAATCTCTCTTTGGTTCTTAACGGAATTTCATGAGTATCGGTAAATGAGTCGATGTCTCGATGCATGATAATTCCTTTTTGAACCCCTTCAGAATAGTTCTCATATTCCTTCCCTTTTACAAAGTCGGCGATGTAATTACCAACCATGAGCTCTAGGTTGGATTGAGACAAATACAGATGAGCAAGGTAATTCAATGGTGAATTATGATTTAGAAGTTAAATGTCCTTAAAGTTAAGAGAAGAACTGCTTATTCTAGAATTTAATCAGATCAAGGAACTCTCCTCTTAGTCCGGGATTTATAGAAATGGCCAAGATCAAGCTAACTATTAAGCCAATAGCTGCCATGAGTATATCTTTTCCGATCAACTTCATCGTTCTTTTCGTCGATCTATTTCGATTCTTCTTTCTTGTTTTGGTTATAGAAATTGCCAACTCCCTACCTCCCAAAAGTCCTAAGAACACCCAGGTTGTACTCATGGGTATCTCTGAAACCTCTTTGAAGTAGATCAGGATCAATGCATAGATAAAATCAACCATGGTGGCAGATCTAATGTCTGCTATGCCCGACTTCTCGCTAACGATCTTTTGAATTCGATCGCCCTTCATGTAGAAAAGCAATCCGAGACCTGAAAATATCAATGCGGTAAAAAGGAAGAACTGGGTCAAGCTCAAACTCCTAGGCAAGAAAACTGCAATATTTGCGGCATCTTGCATCACCCATACCGACCATAGTGTACCCGAAGTGATCCACTGAATAATGGTCCAAGCAAAATGAGGTTTCCCTTTAAAGGCAAAGAGGCTCAGCTTTCTCGCAGCAAAATAGAGAAGTATGGAAACTACAAAGGCAAGCAAGTATCCGCTAACGCTTTTGGTGAGCACACTTAAGACTGCTGAACTCTTGGTAGAGAAAATGGTCAGCAGTAAAAAAGTAGTAGATACTGGCATTCTCATTCTCGTAAGAATGATCAGGATAAGAGGTGCAATCAACTGTAGAAAACTAAAGGAAGTTGGAGCGACATCCAGACCTGGAGTCAACAATCTTTGATGAGAAACATCACCGTCATAGACAAGATAACTATAAGCAACGGTGACAATAAAGATCAAGCCGATGTAGATCCACAGGAAATACCATTTGCGATGAGCATTGGATACGATGAAGGTCCCAATGGTCTGTATACTATCATTGGCCACCGCTGAATAGGCAGCTAGTACAAAGCCAAACCACATTGCTATTTGGGGATAAGGCGAAAACAGCCCAGCTAAAAACAGGAGAAAGGCAACTAGAAAAATGAATCTCTTCTCGGATCTAACTAGATCAAACAGACTGAACTTGAGTCTATTGAAACTGGAATAATGCTCGTGATCCTTTTCTGCCATCGAGTAGGTTGTGGAGCACGAATATCCCGAACTTATGTTAATCCTATGTTAATGCAAGAGGAAGATGAAGATGAGTGAGGACAGATGACGCAGGAAGAAGGAGGCTAGTATGGAGATGGGTGCGGGTGCAGTGAGGGTGCGAGTGCGGGTGCGAGTGCGGGTGCGAATTCAAAATCTTTGTTTCCATTAGATCCTTAGCAAAATTTATCTTTCAATATTCTAGATTCCAGATTCTAGATTACAGATTCTTAATTTCGCAATATGCTCTTCAGAGATGATACTATTTGCGCTCTTTCAACACCAAATGCTTCTTCTGCAATTGGAGTGATCAGACTATCCGGTCCAAAGGCCATAGATATTGCATCTGAAGTCTTTGAAGGGAAAAATCTTAAAGAACAAAAGGGACAAACGCTTCATTTTGGAAGGATCAAAGATGCAGATAGCGTTATTGATGAAGTACTACTCAGCCTCTTCAGAGCGCCCCATTCCTATACTGGAGAAGACCTGATTGAGATCTCTTGTCACGGTTCTCCATTTATTCTAGGCAGAGTATTGGATCTATTGCTTCAAAGAGGTGCCGTCGCTGCAAGAGAAGGAGAATTCAGCATGCGAGCCTATATGAATGGCAAAATGGACCTTGCCCAAGCGGAAGCAGTTGCAGATTTGATTGCAGCAGAAAGCAAGGCAGCTCATCAAATGGCGATGAACCAAATGCGAGGAGGCTTCTCTGAAAAGATCAAAGATCTCCGAGCCCAATTGATCCATTTTGCCTCCATGATTGAACTGGAACTAGATTTTGGTGAAGAGGACGTCACTTTTGCTGAACGCAAGGATTTGGATGAGCTGGTCAAAGGAATCTTGAAGATGATTCGGAAACTGATCGACTCCTATGCAGAAGGAAGAGTGATCAAAGAAGGAATTCCAGTGGCTATTCTCGGTGAGCCCAACGTTGGAAAATCGACATTGCTCAATGCTTTGCTTCAAGAAGACAAAGCAATTGTTTCAGACATTGCTGGAACTACTAGAGATAGCATAGAAGATGTGATGCGCATTGGTGGTATGAGCTTCAGATTTATTGATACGGCTGGTATTCGAGAAACAGAAGACACTGTAGAGAAGATTGGAATTCAAAGAGCCTTTGATAAAGCCAAACAAGCTAATTTGATCTTGCTACTCCTCGATTCCCAATCGGCTACGGAAGAAAAGATCCGTGAATTGAGCAAGAGCATTGAGCAAGAAGTTGGGGAAAGTTTCAAAGACAAAGAACTAATTATCCTACTCAATAAAGTGGACCTACATCCAGAGTCTAGGCTCCAGACGCTAGATTCCAATCACAAGCTGATCTCCATTTCCGCTTTGAAAGAAGAAGGCTTGGACGAATTAATGGAAGAGTTGAGAAAAATAGGTTTAGAGAAATCTAGCAAGGCTGATCAAACTTTAGTAAGTAATGCAAGGCACCATCAAGCACTGCAACAGGCAGCAGAAGCATTGCTAAGAGTTGAAGAAGGAATTGCCAACAATACCACAGGTGATTTTCTCGCTATGGACATTCGTCAGGCTCAATTCTTCTTGGGAGAGATCATTGGCAGTATAGATATTGACCGCGATATCTTGGGTCATATCTTCTCGAGCTTTTGTATTGGGAAATAGATGAATTGGAAGCTAGATCCCGGAAGCGAAACTCCTTTGAAGTTTGAAGATCGAAGATTATAATCTAAATCACCTTCTCTGCAAACCGGTCTCCTTATCCCTTCTCTTCTTGTTCTTGACAGTATTCTTATAATCCTTGTCCAAATAGAACTGCTTGTCCTTTTCTTGGTACTTGATCAAAGCCACTGGGATCTTTGACAATTCTTCTTCTGGTCCGGGTTTGAACTTTTTCAAATTCACATCAAAGCCAAATTTAGGTACTTTGAAATCCAACTCTTTGGTTCCTTTGGTGTTGATCCAGATTACCTTCAAGGCAAATTCCTCAGCAGATACTTCTACCATGTATTGCAATTCTGGTTCTAATACCATATTGAACTTTCCACTACCCTTCGTCTGACCCTCAGCAACTAATTCCCCTGCTTGATAGACTTCAACTGTTGCACCTTTGTGGGGCTTACCGTAAGAAAAAACTCTTGCTTCAAAATCGAGCTCTTCATTTTGGGAATAAACAGATCCGATAAGTAGAATGAAAATAGAGAAGGTGCTGATTAGGTGTTTCATATCGAAAAGATAGGGATATCTCTGGACATATCAATTGGGTGATTTTTGCATCAAGCAAAAAGTATTGTGTTTTCTGGAATAAGTATTCAACTAATTGATTGAAAAGAGTCAACTTTGATAGGCAATTGTAAAGTGCTCATCAATTCATTTCATTTGTAAATAGAATGAAACTTTCCCCAAACAGTAAAAGAAACCTCAACCGCATCATTCCTTTTGCTGTGATCTGGTTGATCACTGGGTACATATTTTTATTCATTGAGACCATCGCTACGGATAACTCAAATCCATTTCCAGATGAAGCGATCACATTAAATGCAGAGGTATTTCTATTTGCAAGTTTCGCACTCATTTTTGTAGGATTGATAGTAGGTTTTGTAGAATTGGTAGTTCTTGAGAAAAGATTCAAGTATTACAGCCTTGGCAAGAAGATCATCTACAAATTTCTCATTTACCTTTTATTAATGATGGTGTTAGTGATCATCACCTTCAATATTGCCACCAGCATAGAATTGGAAAGAAGCCTTTTTGATATCGAGGTGTGGAGAAAATTTAAGCGCTTTCTGGGTAGTGAGGTTTTTCTCAGTACAAGCATTCAGCTTTCGTTTCAATTGATCCTGAGCTTACTCTATGCAGCAATAAGTGAAAACTTAGGGCACAATGTCTTATTCAACTTTTTCACAGGAAAGTATCATAAACCCAAAGAGGAAGAAAGAATATTCATGTTTCTAGACATGAAAGATTCCACTCCAATTGCCGAGAAACTTGGGCCCAATCAATACTTTAATCTTTTACAAGACTATTATGAGCTAATGTCTTTATCCATTATCAATCATTTAGGTGAGGTCTATCAATACATCGGTGATGAAGTGGTCATCAGCTGGGAATTGAAAAAAGGAATCGCAAACAACAACTGCATCAAGGTATTCTTTTCGATCAAGGAAAAAATGAAGGTAGCTTCTCAGCAATTTGAAAAAAAGTACGGCCTAGTTCCCGACTTTAAAGCAGGACTGCATTTGGGGAAAGTAACAAGCGGTGAGATTGGTGCCTTGAAAAAGGAAATTGTTTTCACAGGAGATGTCCTAAACACCGCTGCTAGGATTCAAGGATTGTGTAAATCCTACAATTCAGATCTGCTTGCTTCTGATGAAGTATTGACTCAGATAGCAAGTCCAGAGCAAGTTATCAGCACTGAAATTGGAGACATAGAGCTAAAAGGAAAAGCCAAGATCGTTAAATTGGCTAGTGTAATTGGGATCCAATGATCTCTTTAAATAAGTAGAATCAACATGCTGGAAAAAAGATTATTCATTAGAGGATTCATCGTTTACTTCATAGTGAGCTTTCTATTCCTTTCCCTGATCAGTTACTGGAGATGGCATTTATTAAAATACGGGGCAGTTGAATTGATCGGCATTAATATGATCGTCAAGCAAATTGACGCTAGTGATATGCTCCAATTGAACTTGTATATCTCCATCCTCTTGGCAGTCTTATCCAGTTTGATTGATGTTTTCCTAGTGGAACGCTTCTTTAGGAAACTGAATTTCACTCTTTCATTCATCGTAGCCATTTTGGTGCAATTGGCCTTGGTTGGTTTCATTATGTATAGATCCAGCCTATACTTTGCCAGATACATTGCAAAAGACGCACTGGTTGAACAATATGGCTTTTGGGAAATTCCCGATTTCCCTTTCTTGGCTTTGTTCCTACTGCTGATCATTTCTGCTTCCCATTTCTTACTGGAAATTGATCAGCGTTTGGGAAGAGGAAACCTTTGGAGGTACATCAGTGGCAAATTCTACAAACCCAGAAGTGAAGAGCGGATCTTCATGTTCTTGGATCTGAACGATTCCACTCAAACAGCTGAAAATATAGGCCATTTAAAATTTAGTCAGCTCTTACAAGATTGTTTTAGTGACTTGAGAGTCGTTGCCCGCTTCTATGGAGAAGTATACCAATACGTAGGGGATGAAGTAGTCTTGACTTGGAAGAAAGACAGAGGATTGCACAAGCTTAGATACGTACGCGCATTTTATGCCTTTAAGGACAAACTGAAAGAAAAAGAGGAATACTATAGAGAGGAATACGGACTTCTTCCTGTCTTCAAAGCTGGTGTTCATATGGGAGAGTGTACTGTTTCGGAAATGGGAAATCTAAAGAGAGAGATCTCCTACTTGGGAGATACCCTTAATACTGCCTCGAGAATAGAGGGCAAATGCAGAGAATTGAAGGCCGAACTTTTGATCTCCTCCTATTTAATGGAACACTCTACTTTCCATGCCACTTATCATTTGGAGGCCAAGGAGAATACTGATCTACGAGGCAAAGAGCAAAGATCTACCTTGTACAAAGTTGAAAGAGTTTGAAACAGCTGACCCTATTACTATCATTTTTCATTTTGGCAATTGCCGGGATAGCACAAGCTCCTACCAATGAATGGAAGCTCCCCCCTAGCCTGGATGAGATTTCAGGTATTGCTTGGTTGAAAGAGAATCAATTAGCTGCCATCAATGATGAAAAAGGTCAACTGTTCTTTTTAGATCTTGATAAAGAAGATTTGATCGATCGCATTATTGATTTTGGAAAGGATGCTGACTATGAAGGCTTGTGTTGGTATGAAGAGCATTTCTATGTTTTAAAAAGCAATGGCAGCATCCTTAGTTTCAATTCAAGTGGAGATGAGCTTAAGTCTTACAAACGAATTGAAGCATGGAAAGGGAAAGAATTTGAAGGCATGTGCGCTGATCTGCAGAATGATCGAATATTGATCAGCAGAAAGAACAAGGACAAAAAGATCAAGATCTATGCATTTGATGTGAAAGCTAAAAAGCATCTTAAAGAACCCATCTTGAGCATTGAAAGGAGTTCAGCACTGAAGAATTTCAATTGCAGCGGAATTGCAATTCATGAAGATGTGATCTATTTGATTAGCGGACCAACTGCTCAATTGTTGGAATACGATCTAAAAATGAACCAAATCCTCAAAGTCATCAATCTAAAGAGGGATAAATTTGTTCAAATTGAAGGCATTGCTATTCAACCTGATAAAGAATTGTACATCGCCTCTGAAAAGTCAAGTAGAAAACATGCATATCTCTTTCATTTTAAATCCTGGTAAAGAAGAATGATTCAGATCAGTAGTAAGAACATACTGGTTTTGATGTTGCTGTCTTTTATTGCAATCAACTCCTTGTTTTCAGCAAGCAAGACTGAGCTTCAATTAGATAGCAGTAGTAAGATCGTTCATAGAATACTTTTGATCGGAGATGCTGGAGAAGACCCTTCTTCATCTGGCCCTGTTCTTCAGTTGCTGCATTCCAGAATGACTGATCTGGATCAAGAGGACATTTCAGTTGTCTTTTTAGGAGACAACATCTACCCCGAAGGCCTGCATAAAAAAGATCATCCTTTACGATCTCAAGATGAAGCGAGGATCAATGCCCAATTGGACGCAGTAAAACATCATCAGGGCGAAGTAGTCTTTATTCCAGGCAACCACGATTGGCAGCAAGGTGGGAAAGAGGGATTCAAATTCAACAAACGTCAGGAAGATTATATTCAAAAGTACCTTGATAGAAAGGCTTACCTCCCTAGTGACGGCTGTTCCGGTCCAGAAGCTGTAGAATTATCAGAGGAATTGATCCTCATTACCATCGACACACAATGGTGGCTACATCAATACCGAAAAGGCAGGGGAGAAAAAGACGACTGCGACTTCAGTACCACCACAGATTTTGTGCTTGAGTTCAAAGAGCTGCTTAAAAAGTACCGAAGAAAACACATCCTAGTGGTAGGTCATCATCCACTTTATAGCAATGGACACCATGGAGGGTACTTTTCTTGGGACGATCATCTATTCCCATTAAAAAATCTAAATTCAAATCTGTGGATCCCACTCCCTATTATCGGATCTGTCTATCCTTGGTACAGATCCATCTTTGGGAATATCCAGGACTTGCAACATCCTATTTATGAGGACATGATCAGGCAACTCACTACTGCCATGCAAGATTATGACAATCTCATCTATGCGGCAGGCCATGAGCACAACCTACAATATGTCTTCAAAGAGAATGTGCATTATGTAGTGAGCGGTGCAGGATCTAAATCATCTCATTTGCGCCACAATAAAAAGATCGACTTTGGGCATGAGGGGAAAGGCCTTGCGGAGCTGAACTATTTTGAAGATGGATCAGTTGAATTAAACTTCTATGATCCCTTGGAAGGAAAACCTCAAACAGCAAAACTATTTTCAAAAGGGCTGTATCAAAAAGAAATAGCTCATTTAGGAAGTCATGAGAAAAGCAACTATACTTTAAAGATGGATTCAGCTATTGCCGCTCCCGACAGCAATATGGCCGCTTCTAAATTTCAAAGGGTATTTCTAGGAGATTTGAATCGAGATCTATGGACCCAAAAGATCAAAGTCCCCTACTTGGATTTTAAGACTTATGCCGGCGGACTATACCCAGTTTCCTTAGGAGGAGGACAACAAACTGTCTCTCTCAAATTAGAAAACGATCAAGGAGAAATCTACAAAGCTCGATTGGTCAAAAAATCAGCTAGATTTTTAGTGAGTAGAGATTTGCGTGGATCATTTGCCCAGGATATGATCTACGACGGTTTAGCGGGTTCGCATCCCTATGGTGGAGTATCTCTTATAGAGATGTCAAAGGCCGCCAATGTCTATTATACGAAACCCAAACTGGTCATGATTCCCGATGATCCTATTCTGGGTGATCATCAAGAAGCCTATGCTGAACAACTTGCTATCATTGAGAGACATCCTGATGATGACATGAGCAAAGTGGAAAGTTTTGGCAATTCCGAAAAGGTAGTGAACTACCGAAAAGCCTTGGGGAAAATTCAAAACAAACACAACCATCAAGTCGATGAAAATTGGACCTTGCGCTCAAGGTTGTTCGATATGTTCATTGGAGATTGGGACCGACACGATGATCAATGGAGGTGGGCTACTTTTCAAGAAGGAGATAATACCATATATCGACCCATACCAAGAGATCGAGATCAAGCCTATTTTCAATTTGATGGTGTGATCATGAATATCGCCAATAGGAAATGGCTATTGAGAAAGTTTCAAAATTTTGAAAAGGGTATCCGCGACATTTCTGGTTTGAATTTTAATGCCCGCTACTTTGATCGTTATTTCCTTACCCAGCTGGAATGGGAGGATTGGAAGAAGGAAGTGGATTATCTTAAAGAAAACATCGATTCTACAGTTATCCATGAATCTCTTTTGGGCTTACCTCCGGAAGCCTACGAAGTAAATGGAGCTGAAATTGAAGCGGTCTTGTTGGAAAGAATTGATCAACTGGAAGATTTTGCCAAAAGATATTATAAAGTTCTAGCTAAGGAAGTAAATGTGTTAGGGACAACGAAGAAGGATTATATTTCCATCATCCGCCACGACAATGGAGACGTAGAAGTAAGCATCTTTCCACTGAAAAAGAAAGATGATCCCGAGGCAAGAAGGTACCATAGAAGATTCAAATGGCATGAAACGAAAGAAGTTAGGATCTATGGTTTGGGGAACGATGATGAATTCCATATGGAAGGTGACGCCAAGAAAGGAATCCTCGTGAGGATCATAGTCGAGGAAAAGGGATCATCAATAACTGATAATAGCAAAGGCCTGAGCAAGTCTAAGACCAAGGTATATACCTCCAAAGCATTCAATGATGATTGGGAATCAGAAGACCCTTCAGTAAGGGTGATCGAGAAAAATGAAAAGAATGCCTATTTCTATGATCGTAAGGAGTTTCAGTTCAATCGACTCATTCCTCTTCCCGTATTGGGATTCAATCCAGATGATGGATTCTATTTTGGAGCGGGATTGGTCCGAACCAAAGAAGGGTTCAAGAAAGACCCTTACAAATACCGTCATGCTATTTCTGCTGCCTACGGATTAGGTGCAGAAGGTTATCGAATTCAATACAAAAACGACTACACAGAATTGATCGGTCCGTTTGATATGGGGATACAGCTAGAAACTTTTAATCCACAAGTCTACCAGTTCTATGGATTGGGCAACAATACTAAGATCCTTGAAGGACAAGAAGGTAATTCAACCATTCGTATGAATTACAATCTTGCTGGTTTGAGGCTGAGTAAACGTTCAAGGGCCAATGCTTCGAGGGCCTCCTTACTCTTGAATTACGAAAGCTATGACCTTCAGGATAGTGATTTTGACGAGCTGAAAGGAGGTGACTTTGATGATGAATTTCTATCGGCACTCTTTGATTACCAATATCAAAATGTAGATCTGAGAGCCAATCCCAACAAAGGAGTAAAATTCAATTTCAATTTCGGACGCATTTCTTCATTTACGGACGACGAATTGGATTTCTACCGATTGAAAACAGATCTGAGTCTTTACATTCCAGTCAACTATTTCAGAAAGCAAACCACTTTTGCTGTTAGAGGTGGACTTAGCTCCAACTTTGGCGATCATGCATTCTACCAATCTAATTTTTTGAGTGGATTGAATGAAATGAGGGGACTGACTAGAAATAGATTTGCAGGTGAGACTAGTGTGTATTTTAATTCAGAGATCAGAAAGAGTTTCTTAAAGGTCAAAAACTATGTTGCAGCATTTGACTTTGGAATGTTGGCACATGCTGATCTTGGAAGGGTCTATGAAGAAGGAGAAAGTTCAAAACGTTGGCACAATTCAATTGGAGGAGGAGCGTTCTTAAACGTATTGGATTATTTAACCCTTGTCTTTACATATACAGTATCTGATGTAGATCAAGTCTTCAATTTCGGTACAAATTTTTACTTTTAATATTCAGAAGCTTCGCAAGATGGGCCTAATAGAGGAAACAAAAGCGTACGTCAAAACCGAATTTGGCAAAACTTCAACCAAGGAGTTGCCTTATCACAATTGGAAACATACCGAAAATGTTTTCAATGCGGCCATGCTGATTGCTGAAAATGAAAAGCTAGAACTCAACGAGGATCAAAAGCAAAATTTACAAATTGCCGCTCTCTTCCACGACCTGGGCTATATAGAGTCGCCAAAAGACCATGAGGAAGTGTCGGCTAAAATGGCTGAAGAATTCTTGGCTAATAAGGAAGTTAGTGAGTCCAATCTTCAAGAGATCAAGCGATTGATCCTCGCTACAAAATTGGGCCATCATCCCACCGATGAACTGGAAAAGATCATCATGGATGCCGATCTATCTCACTTGGGTAGAGAAGATTATTTAGAGACCACCTATAAGTATTTGGGCGATGAAGTTTCCAAAATGTGGAAGCCAGATATGAGTGATAAAGATTGGGCAGAAAGCTGCTTTTCCTTTATCAATACCCACAAATACCTCACAGCTTTTGCCAGAAAGAAATTTGGAAGCGTTAAAAAGAAAAATCTCGAAGGAGTGAAAGAACTCATGGAAGAAAAGATCAAAAATGAAGTGGCTACAAAGCCAACTGCAGACAAAGAGAAGAAAGGCAAATTAAAGAAGGTAGATAATCCCTTGAAGGGAGCAGAAACCATGTACAAAACGGCTTTGAGAAATCATCTCGATCTTAGTGCAATTGCAGATCGAAAGGCCAATACTTTGATCTCTGTCAATGCTATCATCATTTCCATTGTACTCTCAGCCTTGTTTCCAAAACTAGATTCCAATCCCTATTTATTCCTACCCTCAGTTATTATTCTAGTAAGCTGTTTGCTAACGATGATCCTTGCTATATTATCTACTATTCCCAATGTTACCAAAGGAAGAGTAAGTAAGAGTCAGGTTGAGAACAAAGAAGGAAACCTCATTTTCTTTGGAAACTTCTTCAATATGAAGTTGGAAGAATATGAATGGAGCATGCAACAGTTGATGAACGACAAAGATTACCTCTACAACACGCTTTCTCGTGATCTTTTCTTTTTAGGGAAAGTATTGGGAAAGAAATACAGAATACTGCGTACCTCTTACTTCGTATTTGTGATCGGGATTATTCTATCTATCCTCGTTTTCATCATCAAAGCAATGCCGTACATTGGGACTAATGTTTAGGATCTAATTTAAAGATCTCTATCTTCGACCAGCCATTTGAGCTATCATGAAGATCAACCCTCGATTACTAGTTATTCCCCTACTCTACTTGCTGATCTGCTACATTTATCAGCTTGGTAGAACTCCATTCTACTTGAACTATGTAGATCCTGAGTACACCTTTCTCTTCAATGGAGCTTTGATAGCAAAAGGATGGTTCAACATTGAATTCATCGATCATCCAGGTACTCCTTTGATCTTTATTAGTGGTATTGCAAGTATTTTACTTTGGTTCTTTGAACTCTTCCCTCCCTTGATTGAAAATCTTCTTCATGAACCGGAAGAATATTTGCAATCCTCCATAGTACTTAATCTGGGCTTGATCAGCTTAGCAGCTTATAAGAGTTCTGCGATCGTCAATAAGTATACTGGCTCCATCTGGCTGTCGATTCTCTTCATTTCCGGATTGCTGATGAACCAGCATGTGATCGATATCAGTGCTCGCTTGATTCCTGAAAGCACCTTATTGATCTCACTTGTCTTTTTAGTTGCCTTGAGTATTCGATACCTCTTTTCATCTGATAATTCAAGACAAGGCTATTACTACCTCTTTCCAATACTAATAGCATTTGGAGCTGCATGTAAACTTTATTTTTTGGTCTTCCTCTTCTATCCTTTTATCCTTATTAAAAGTGGGGTCAAGCAAAAGCTTGGCATGCTCATCACTTTCATCATTTCCTTTTTGATACTTGCTTACCCGATCTTTCTCAATTTTGAGCGCTCTAGTCATTGGATCAGTTCCATTTTTACGCACAGTGGAATGCATGGCGGTGGAGAAGAAAAGTTCGTTGACCTTTCACTCTGGCCCAGTCGATTTAGCAATCTAATTCAGCTTGATCTCATCTTTTGGATCTTGATGGGAATGAACCTTTTGCTTTTGATCGTTCTTTTGTCAAAAAGATCGAAAACTGACTTTGAGAAGAAGTTGGGAAGAATGATGATTGCCTTGCTAACAAGCATTCTTTTAATGAGTATACTCACCCTCAAACATTTTGCTGCCCATTATATGATGCCCTTCTTTTTCTTAAAGGGCATTCTGATCCTCTTTCCACTTTTAGCATTCAGAAGTAGAACGATAACTGCCTTTGAATTCAGTGCTCCTCGATCTGTGTTTTTATCACTTTTCTTCATCGTTTTATCTATCTCCTCCTACCAATTGCTCCAGGCCAATACTTCCAGGATAAATATTAAAGCTTTGGTCAAGGAAAGGACTGAGGCTTCGGAGAGAATTCTCAATTTGATCGAAGAAGAGGAAGCTGCGATCATTCTTGACCCGATCTATTATGGTAGCCCGTTCAAGCAATACGCAATGCATTTTGGACTCTTAAATGTTTACGAACAAAAGAAAATGTTCAAGACTGTATTAGAAAAGCAATATCCCAACTATTATATGAATTTGTATTGGGCTGAGGATTTGAGCAATTGGACAGAGTGGACTCGGATCGAAGAAGTCCTTGATTCCTACAAAACCATCTATATTTTCACTGGAGTGGAGATACAATCCATGGAGCAACTGATCGAAAGGATCCAAACGGCTTCTGCTAGCTCGAAGAGGTCTTATCAAGCTGAGCTGATCTACTCAGATCAATTGGGCAGGAAATTGATGAAGATTCAAATTCAAGAGAATTCTTAGCTCTTGCTTCTTCTTAGCTTTTATCTACCTTTATAGCAAAAGCATACACTATGGAAGGAGTTGAAAGATTGTATTACGGATTGGGCCTATTGGCCTTCGCAGTTGCTAAGGCTGATGGCACCATCAATTCTGAAGAAAGAAACAAACTGCATGATATCGTTAAGAAAGAAGCCAAATGCAATCATGAAGAAATAGATATCTCAGAAATCATTTTCCATGTTTTAGACAAACACGATTCCTTCAGTGAAGAAATGCTTTATGAGCTGGCAATGAAGGAGATGCGAACCAATAGTTCTTATCTTGAAGATGATATGCGTTCTGACTTCGCAGGAGTTTTAGAAAAAGTAGCAAGGGCATTTCAACCCATCACTCCTGAAGAAAATAGCATCATTCTAAAGTTCAGAGAAGAGATAGAGCAAATTTGATCTAACTTCATTCATCTTTTCTGAACGAGCTGTGCATCAACACCTTTCAAGCTATCTCTCATAAATTGCTTGAGAAATTCTACCTGTTCCGCTCCTAAGCTCTCCCCTTCTCTACCTGCTAGATAGGCAGTCAGCATCAAAACGATTGCAACTGGGAAGGCCCATACGGTATAGGAGAATTCTCCAAGCATCCATTTAGAAACTCCATAGGAAGAAACAAAGAAGCCTGTTATCGCTAGAGCTGCATAAATGAATACAAACAATGTCCATACCCTTGGGGTAGGACCGATCAGTCCAGCAATAATGGTAGTGCCTGGATGGTACTCGTCCTCCTCTACTCTAAAACTCATTTGTGGCGACCAATAATGGGAATCCTTATCAACAATATCGAGAACGACTAAAGTATCTACGATCCTACCTTTTAATTGTCCCCTTCGCTCCTTTAACTTTTCTTGAATACGTTCTTTGATATCATCTGCTTCTGCTGTGCAAATGATCTTGAACCTCGGCCTGATATGAGTGATAGAGGAATCGATCTTGATTGATTTGGTTGGTTAAATATAGTCTAATTGTCAGAAAGGGAGAATGTTCAGAGATACAAGCTGCTCATGACATTTATTCCTACCTTTCCTTTCAGTATACTATTTTAAACAATTGGATTTTCATATAATCAATAACGAGATCAATCAACAATTCGAGATCCATGCTGAAGGTCATGCAGCTGAAATGATCTATCGACTGCGGGAAGATTCCATTTATCTAATGCAAACAAAAGTACCTAGCCAGCTTGAAAAGAGAGGAATAGGTGGTGCATTGGCAGAACATGCTTTGAACTATGCCAAAGAGAAAAATTTAGAAGTGGTGATCTATTGTCCCTTTGTCAAGGCATACCTTGAGAAGAAAAGATCTTCCTAGCAGCAACCTCCACCATCATAGTGAAAGGTAGATTCCGAAATATAAATGTCCTTTCTTCCCAATTGAGCTAAAGCATTGGCTGTTTTATCACAGACTGCCAAAGGTTGATTGGGCAGCAAAGTGTGGCCTTTCTTATCGTCGAAATACTCTTCTTCACCAAAGTAGATCGCAGCTTTTCCAGTGAAAACACAAGGACCATCCTCTGGCATTGGATCCTTGATCGCCGCCACTTCCACCGACTCAATGTAGATCAACTCATCAGTAGCATAATTAGCTGGATCCAGTATTCTATAAGGCCTCTTTGCCCTGATCTCAATGGTTCCAAAACCAGCATCAGTCAAGGCTTTGATGTATTGATTCAACGGAAGACTTCCACTCAAACACAATGCTCTCAGTTTCTCATCATTCCGAAGCTCTTCATTCATTTCCTGCTCACAAATAGGATCTGACATCACCAATCTGCCATGCGGTTTCAGCACTCTATACATTTCAGATACCGCTTTCTTTAGATCTTCTTCTTTAAAGATATTGAACAAGCAATTCTGAGCTGCTACATCAATGCTATTGTCTTCTATGGGAAGTTGCAAGGCATCCCCCATTCGCAAATCAACGTAAGATGAATCGAACCAGGAATTCATCTCTTCTGCTACTTTGAAATTATTTTCCGAGGCCTCCAACATTTCCGCAACAGGATCAACCCCAATAACGGATCCTTTATTTCTTGAGAAATAGGCAAATTGAAGCAATTCCATTCCACCTCCTACTCCTACATAAAGGATCTTTGGGTCATTGCTCAAGTCTCGAAAATGAACCGTACTCCCACAACCGTAATTCATGCGTTGCATGATTTCCGGGATCTTTAATCCGGGAAGCTCCCAAATGGGGTTAGTAGTACAACAAAGTCCTTCATCAGGTGCTATAGCTGCTTGCTTGTAAACTTCTTTGGTGGTACTCAGATAGCTCATAGAAAATGAATTTGAGCAAAGCTAAGAGAATGAAATGAAAGGAAATGTCGTTTGGAAAACTAGTTTGATTGTTGCATTCTTTTCTGCTCATCTTCAGCCCCAGTACTTCTCTTACGGGCCGACTTCACATCCTTGTGTCCGAATGCATAGCTTAGATAGAGCCTAACATTCCTGCTATCGCTTCCTCCAGTTCCCTTGATGTACAAGTCGCCGAACTCGTTCTCAGCTCTCCAAGGAATGGTGTAGAGAATATCATTGAAAGACAACTTTGCTGTCCAGTTACTCCAACTTCTTTGAACTGCGAGATTTAATGAGCCCAGAGTTTCGGTTCTGAAGGTACCTCCCCAGATTGAGGGACTCTGGATCCATCCGCTCACCTCAGCACGGTATTCTTTCGAAAGTGTAAATGTCATTTGTCCATAACCACCATAAACAATTTGATCTATCGGAATGAAATCAGGGTTATTGGAGATGAAATTCACATAATAGCTATAAGCATTACCGTATACGCTAAACCACTTATTGAACTTTTTAGGGTAGCTAACACTAAAATTGATGATCTCTTGATCCGCTACGTTTCGTGTATTTATAAAACTTACACGATCACCATCTGCTTCAGTAACCTCAGCAGAAAAATCGCTAACATATGAATAAGTCAGACTTGTGGTTAAGGTGTACTTATATGTATTTGAAAGCTTGATGTTGTGCGTATACTGTGGTTGTAAGAATGGATTTCCTTTTCTGTAACCCAATTCACTGATCTGATACTCGAAGGGATTCAATGTTTGATAATTAGGTCGATCAATTCTTCTGCTGTAGATCAAAGCGGTAGAGTTGTTCTGACTTTGAGCCCAGGTAATTCCCGCCGATGGGAACCAATCCAAGTATTCTCTTTTCACTACCTTATTATCTATATCTTGATTGGCTTTTAGATCTCCTTTAGAATAGGTCTTTTCTGCCCTAATTCCACCTTGAAATTTAAATGCCTTAACAGAGAATGCGTAGTTCAAATAACCGGCTGCAATGATCTCTTCGTAATCAAAAGTATTAGAACGATCAGGGTTGTATATTCTCTCCCCTGATTCCACATCGTAGAAATCAAAGATGTTAAAAGTAGTCACCTCAGAGATTTTTGACCCCATCGATATCCTTCCCTTGCCCAACTTTTGCTCGTAATCTACCTTCCCTGAAATAGCATCTATCTCAGTGGGAGTGGATTGGAAATCAATATTATCTGAAAGAAATTCTTCTTCGTCTGGACCCACATATATATTGGGCTGTAGATTGTCTCTAGTAGATTTAAAGTTTACATAATCGGCATTCAACTCTAACCTTCTTCCACTGGTGTCCTCATAAATGTAATTCAAGTTGGAAGCGTAATTGTGATTAGAAGTCTCAATCCTATTTGGGGCAAGTAATATACTGTCTACTATCTGATCACTCTGCTTCCCGATCTTGGTAGAAGACTCATTGGCTTGATCGTGGGTATTCCAACTTCCATTGAACGATCCAGCAATGGTGCTTTTCTTGCTGAGATAATACTCCGCCACCACATTCATATTATCGTTCATCATATCGTGCTCTGAGTCGGTCTCATTGTCAAAGAAATTACCTGCCTGTTGACGATACAAGTCAAAGAAGTTGGTACTCTTTCCTTGAAAATGTGAGTAATTACCAAACAAAGCATATTGCTTGGATCGATGATTCAAATTCAAGGTGGTGTTGTTTCTACCGAAGTCGCCATAGGTGAAAGTGTTGGCAATACTCCCCTTGGTTCCCAAGCCTTTTTCTCTCTTCAAGACGATATTCAATATCCCGGCATTTCCAGCCGCATCGTACTTGGAAGATGGTTGAGTAATGATCTCTACCTTTTCGATCTCCTCAGCCCTGAGACTCTTGATGTAATTAGTGAGATCTTGACCCTGCAGATAAGATTGCTTCCCATTGATATAGATGGTCAAACCTGACTTTCCTTCTACCAGGATGTTATCGTTATTATCCACTTGTAGTCCCGGAGCTTTCCGCAAAAGTTCAATTCCATTATCTCCAGCAGTAGATAAATTCTTTGAAACGTTAAAGACCGTCTTATCGGGTTCAACCTCCACTATGGCTTTCTCTTCAACAATCTCTACTTCGTCTAATTCAGTTGATTGGGAGCCCATCTCAATGGTTTTGAGATTCCCATCTTCCACGGCTAGATCTATGGTTTGATTGTAAACTTGATAGCCGATGTAGCTAATGGAGATGTAATACTTCTTTGCCTCCAATTTCCTGAACAGGAATTCTCCTTGCACATTGGATGTCTCTATTTTATTGAGCGTACTATCAGCATTGAGCAGCTGAATTGTGGCAAATGACAAGGGTTCTCCTTGATCATTCAAGATTTTGCCACGGATCTCCTGAGCACTGATAGTTGCCGATCCAAGAAGTAGAAGAAAAGAGAAAAAAGCAGTTAACAATTTCATTATGAGTCAAACTTCCGTCAACTTTCTCATTTCTAATAAACAATTCACACAAACGGGAGAATAAAGCGATGAAAGGAGTAGAATTACTTCAAATAAATGCTGAGGATAATAAAAAAAGGGGCTTAGCGCCCCCTCTCTTTAAAATTGTACTCTATACATGATGTCTGGAAAGAATCCGATCTGTGAAACTGAATTGATCTCATCGGTTACGGAATTATACCTTCTCACAAACTCATTCTCTCTGTTCAATACATTCTGTAGATCAACAAAGAATTGATGTGAGATCTTAGAGTCCTTTCCGTTCAAGCGGAATCCGAATTTGACATCCCAACGGAAATAATTCTCATATCGCTGACTAAAGGCTTGGTCTTCAACGAATACTTGTCTGCCGGCATTTGCCCTTGTTGCTTCAAGATCGATGGGGGTATATGGATTTCCTTGTGAAGTTGCGATCTTGGTATCAAATGTCAATGCATTTCTTTTGCTCTTGCCAATCTTCCACTCTTTTCCAGCTAAGAGATTGGCGACAAACTGATTGTTAAATGCGGTGCTTCTTTCAATTCCATCACTACCCTCATAGGTAGATTCATAGACAGATCCTGTCAACAACATATAATAACCTCTGCTGAAAAATTTCTCCAAGGTGATTTCAACTCCATAGTTCTGAGCAACTCCATCATTGACCAAATTACCTCTCTCGCTAAATACAAAGTCAGCTCCTTCGTTGATGACTGAATAGGATGAAGATTCTCTCTCTACTGGAATATCAAATAAATCCTGATAGTAGAACTCCAACTTCAGTCTCCAATCTTCTGCTAGCGAACGATCATAGCCGAGGATGTAGTGATTCGACCTCATAAAGCTTAGGTTTTCATTGGTAGGAACAAATACTCCATCATCATTTGGCTCCGTTAGGAAAAGAACTGGGAACGGGACTGTTTGAGAGTGCTGTCCAAAAGCAAAGCTGACTCTTTGTATTGGGTTGATCTGGTAACTCAAAGCGGCTCTTGGCTCAATAACAAAGTCGTCATTGAAGGTCAGGTGCTGAGCATGCAAGCCAGCTGTTAATGTTAAGTCGTCGGTAAATTTATAGGCACCTTGACTGAAGTACTGAGACAAGAGGAAACCTTCATTCACATCTCTGCTTACAATGTAGTAATCCGGCACCCCATCCATATTATCATCGGGAATGTCTGCTCTTCGATCTCTGTCTCTTACATAGGCATCTACCATAAACCATTCTTGCATGGTTCCAGATCTTAGACTAAAACGAGCATTGTATTTCTTGTTTAAGGTTGAGTTCAAAGAGTACCTAGTTTCCGTATCCCTTACTTCAGTTGCATGATACTTAGCTATGGTTTCCCCATTGGTCTTAATGTGATTATCTTGTTCGTATTCTGTTTGGTTCGTGGTAGCACCAATACTCGTCTTCAAATAAGCTTTTTCAGATAATGGAGTTACAACTTTCATTCCCACCAAAGCAAGTTGAGAGGCTACGTATGAATCGACAGAAGGATCTGCAAAAAGATCATCTTCATCGATCTCATCACCCAAGAAATCAATGTTACTTATTCCTCCCAATCCGAAGAAAGAAACATTACCTATGGCCGTCTTTCCCAAATCTACCTTAAAGGAGAGATCCTGGTAATAAGGAGTAGCAGAAGTACCTGTAGCGGCTAAGCTAGCAATACCGTATCTATACGAAGCCAAATAAGAACTCCCCTTTTCTTTATTGATGGGACCTTCAGTCATGAATTCCAAGCCACTGAATGCACTCATTTGGGCTGTGTACTCTGCTGTTTGAGAATTACCTTTTCTCAAGCCTACATCAAATACTGCAGCGTTTGCATTTCCATATTCTGCAGGAAATGCTCCGGTAATAAAATCGGAGGTTTTCAGCACATTGGTATTCAATGCACTGACCGGACCACCGGTGGTTCCAAAAGTGGAAAAGTGATTGGTATTGGCCATGGCAATTCCCTCAACACGCCACAGTAGTCCTGTAGGAGAGTTTCCTCTGACTACTATATCATTCCTCGAATCGTTAGGTGAACTAACACCTGCAAAGGAAGTAACTAGTCGGGCTACATCGTTCCTTCCTCCAGAAAAGCGAGTAACTTCCTCCAAGCTGAAGGTTCTAGCACTCACTTTGGCCAAATCATTATTGACCAGCTCTGTGCTTCCATTCGCTGAAATAACCACTTCATCCAACTGCTGAACGGATTCTTCCAATTTTGCTTCTAGGATTACTTCCTTACCAGCCGTGATGAACACATTGGGTTGTACCAACTTTTTGTAACCAATGTAGGAAAAGACCAAGCTTTTTCTTCCAACGGGAACATTTTCTAGTACAAACTGACCGTCAATGTCAGTAGAGGCTCCAATAACAGGATCAGTATCTAAGACCATTACAGTTACTCCTATAAGAGGAACTTCAGAGTCAATGTCTTTCACCGTACCTCTAACGGTTTGCGTTTGGGCTTGAATGATAATTGATGAGGCTAGAAGTATACCTAAAAGACTCATTCTATTCAGGAGAGATGTAGTTTTTGTTTTCATCGATTGTAAATTTTCGATGCAAAAGAAGACCCTCCATTTTGCATGAATAAGAATTAACTAACTGAAACCGAAAAAGTTGATGATGAAGATGAAATCAGATAAAAAATTGACGTTTCCTGCTTCAAATTCATATTTGCCGCTTTAATCGACTATTTCACGTCTTCATTTTTATCCTATCATACTGCCCAATCAAAAATTTTACCTTTGAGTTTCAAGGCAAGACATATGAAGTTGAAATTGATCAAGTTAAAAGAAAAGCATGCACGAATCATTGGCATCCCTTCATTGGGAGTTTTTCTTGCCTTTGTGTTCTGCGAAAGCACTGTCCCATCTATCGGTGAGATGATCAAGACCACTATGGTTTGCTTCATCTTTTGGCAGGGAGTGTATTATATCATATCCACCTATCGCAAGCGTTTTCCGAAGATCAAACAAACCTCTCGCAGATTGCTCTTTACTTCTATAACAGCAAGTTTGTACATCTTGGTAGCCGACTTAAGCTTTCGATATGTATTCAATCAATTTTATCCAGAATTGATGTGGCCGATCGAGTCCTACCCTATTCACTTTTTAAAGAATCTATTCATCTCCATTTTGGTAGCGATGGTCTACGAATTGACCTATTTCTATTCACGATGGAACCAATCCAATTTGGAAGCCGAACGATTAAAGACAGAGCAGATCGTCACTCAATTAGAATCTTTAAAGAATCAAATCTCGCCTCATTTCTTGTTCAATAGTCTCAATACACTCGCGGCAATTATCCCTGAGGATCAAGAGCAAGCGGTGCGCTTCACAGAAAAGCTTTCAGAAGTTTATCGATACATTCTTCAATACAAGGACAAGGAATTGGTTACCCTCCGTACGGAGCTGGATTTCATTCGATCCTATTTGTTCTTGCTGCAAATAAGGTATCCCAAAAACCTAAAAGTGAGTTACCGAATTGATGAAAGCGCCTTGAATAATCACATTGCTCCATTGACCTTGCAGATCCTGGTAGAAAATGCGGTGAAACACAATGTGATCTCCAAGTCAGAACCCCTGCACATTGAGATCTATACCGATGAAATGGGAAGAGTAATTGTAGAAAATAAGCTAAACATTAAAACCTTAGCTATGAACTCCACTAAGACGGGCTTGGACAATATTCGCAAGAGGTACCAGTACTTGAGTGAACGATCAGTTGATATCATTCAAAACAATCAGATCTTTCAAGTTTCAGTCCCTCTCATTCAATTAGCAGAATCAGAATCATGAAGATCAAGGTACTGATCATAGAAGACGAAGCTCCAGCATTCAGAAGACTTCAAAGGATATTGGAAGAAATCGATTCAGAAATTGAGATCTTGGAAGTCATCGATACTGTAAAGGATGCTGTAAACTGGTTTGAAATTGGTGGTAAAGCCGATCTGATCTTTATGGATATACAGTTGGCCGATGGATTAAGCTTTGACATTTTCAGACAAGTTAAGGTAGATCAAGCAGTGATCTTTACCACTGCCTATGATGAATATACTCTGAAGGCTTTCGAAGTAAACAGCATTGATTATTTGTTAAAGCCCATAGACAAAGAGCGATTGGAGCTTAGTTTGAACAAATGGGAAGAACTAAAGAAACTATACAGTGGCAATCTTGATATACAAGGTATATTGGACCAGATCCAACCAGAATCAAAAAAGTATAGGAGTAGATTCTTAGTTCGTTCCAGGGATGAGCTCTTTCCAGTGAAGACTGAAGAGATAGCTTATTTCTTTATGGATTCCGGAGTGGTATACCTTCGCAGGACTGATGGAAAGAAGTTCCCTATTGAAAGTCCATTGGATAATCTAGAAAGAGAGCTTGACCCAAACAATTTCTATCGGATCAACAGACAGTTTCTATGTCACATTGATTCCATTGCCAGTTCAGTTCAATTCGATAAGGGAAAGATCCTCATTGAATTACTTCCTAAGAATGAGGAAACAGTATTGGTAAGTAGAGATCGAGCCAGTCAATTCAAACGGTGGCTCGAGGGAAAATAAAAGAATCTAAGCCTTATTCTGCTGATGCCTTCTGAATGACATTGTTCTTCACCAGATAATTCACCATTGCCTTGTTAAATTCTATAGATGCTGATTTAACAGAACTAGGATCTACTACATTAGATTGACCCCTCCATACCAATCGATCTTCTTTGGCCATTCCTAGATTTAAATCGTGAAGAACGCCTTCAATCACATACTTCTTAGAACTAATGTAGTAGCCTGGAGTTTGAACCGTAGTATATCTTTGATACATGTAATATCCATAGGGATCGTAATATGTTGGAGTTACATAGGTGGTTCCTTGCACGTACTGATTGATCTCTTCTTGATCTATCAAACTCATGGTGATAACACCATCAATATTGTTCTCTTCGATGATCTTTCTCAAGCTCTCCTTAGAATGTAATTTGGGATCAAGGTTGGGTGGAAAAAAACTTACACCTGTATAGGCCCTGATTCCTTTCATCTTAAGCAGTTTTACGGCCGTTTCTTCAAATGTATTTCTGTTCTCCAAGTTATCTGTGATGGCTACAACCACCAATTTTTTAAAGTGGTCTCCCTTATATGTATCCTTTTGCCATACGGCACTCATGCGAGGAGCGCAGGAAACCAAAACCGTTACAACTATTAGTAGGAGACTAATTTTTAATGGAGATTGAAGAAAATTTTTCATAAGTCTTTATTGATGAAATTCAGAGGCATAAAATTACTGCCTATTTCTAAATTGATTGATGTATTTCCCCACGGTTATGGATGTAATAATTACCAAGTAGAGTTGCCCCATCAAACCAATGACCATGGTGGCCTTCTGAGAAACTGGCAATACTGGTGAAATGTCTCCGTATCCAATGGTGATCAAAGTGATGAAACTGAAGTACAACAACTGACTACCAATGGTTTGGTGGGAATTGACAACCGGCTCTACGATTCCTCGAAAAGCTTCGGGTTGAACCATATTGATGGCATAGAGCATGAAAAAGCCGATCAATCCCAATGAGATATAACCAGAGATCAATCCCATGATCATGGCCGCATCAATATCTCTTGCTCGCCAGATCTGACCTATCAAGTGATAGGTAATCACTGTATATATTATAAAGTATGAAAAGAATCGAACATAGATGCTCATCTTATCTGGAACGGGCATAAACAGGCTGATTACAACTTCTGCGATTAATACCGTAATTAGCAAAAAGAATACTTTTCTAAAATGACTTCGCAAGGGAATGATAAAAAGCCCAGCTACTAAATTCACAATCACGAAAATGGGCGAAACAACACTATCGTAAATAGTATAGGGAATGAAAAGCGAGCCAAAAAGGATCATCAACTGAGTGAATAGATAGATCGAAAATCGATACTTGTTGAGTCTGTTCTTAATGTGCTTCATCTCAGCGTTTAAAAGTAAAAATTAAATTTATCTTTATAAGCTCTTCTACTATGCTTACTTAATTCAGAACCATGAGTCAAACATTTACTTTAAAAAGCAAGGGCCTTGGAGGCAACTTCACAAAAATGAACATGATGGACAACTTTGGTTGTCAAGGACAGAACATTTCACCAGATCTATATTGGGAGAATGTTCCAGAAGGAACTAAAAGTTTTGCGGTGACTATTCACGATCCAGATGCTCCAACTCAAAGTGGATTTTGGCATTGGTCTGTTTTTAATATTCCTGGGGATGTTCATGAATTGGCTGAGAATGCAGGAGACCCCAATTCTGGATTGCTTCCAGAAGGGGCATTTATGGGAAGAAGCGATGAAGGTAGAAAAGCTTACGCTGGACCATGTCCGCCAGAAGGAGATTTCACTCATTTGTACTTGATCACAGTCTACGCATTGAACACTGAAAAGGTAGGATTCGACTCAGATACGCCAATGGCTCAATCCATCTTTCAGATCGTTACTGGGCATGAGATTGCTAGGGCATCTCTTGTTGCATATTACAGACGATAGAGTGGGTTGATTCCTTATTTTTGAGGAGGAATTTAGAAGGCAGATATGAGCAAGCAACATCCACTTTTCAAGGATCATATTGAGAGAGCAACACGCTTTCAATTGAGAAAACCCACTCCCAATAAGAACAATTGGGACAAGTTTTACAAATTATCGAGCAATGAGAACTTAATGGGCCCTTCTCCTCTGGCTTTGGAAGCAGCAAAGAAGGCCATTGAAGGGGTACATGAATATGATTTCTATGATGATTTTCAATTTCAAGATGTTCTAGAAGAATACTATGAAGGAAAACTCAAGTCTGGGCAATTCATCACTGCCAATAGTGGAGTTGAGGTATTAGAGATCATATGCAGAGGCTTAGTAAGCCCTGGAGATGAATGCATCATCAGTACGCCTACCTTTTCTCCTTATAAGAACATCATTGAGTTAGAGGGTGGGAAAGTCATTGATATTCCATTGCAAGAACCTGAATACAATTGGAACATCGATGGAATATTAGCCGCAGTTAACGAAAAGACTTCATTGGTTTTTTTAACCAATCCCAATAATCCCACAGGTACTTATGCTAGCAAAGCAGAGATCGATCGATTGTTAGACCAATTACCTGAAAAGGTGATCGTAGTTTATGATGAAGTGTACTATCATTTTGTTGATTCTGACGATTTCCCTTATGCCATTGATTATGTAAGAGAAGGAAGACCAGTGATAGGTCTTCACACCTTCAGTAAAATTTATGGCCTAGCTGGATTACGAGTAGGTTATGGATTTACAACTCCTGAAATTGGAGAGTACCTCAATAAGATCTTTAGACCCTTCCGTATCGATACTGTTTCAACTGTCTCTGCGTATGCGGCCCTAAAGGATACAGAGCATGTGCAAAAAAGCCAATCAATGGTTTGGAACGGCAAAAGATGGTTGTATGAAAAATTCGAGCAAGCAGGAGTAAAGTATTGGCCTACTCAAGGAAACTTTGTGCTCTTTGAATCGCCGATTCCTTCCCTAGATCTTACCTTGAAAATGTTAGATGAAGGTGTAATGATCCGACCAGGTGACAATTTTGGAGCCCCTGGAAAAATTCGCTTGACCATAGGAAACCAGGAAGCTAATGAACGCTTCTGGGAAGTATTCCAATCTTTTCTTTCATGAATTGCAAGAACTGCAATGCTCCGATCAATGGGACTTTTTGCCAAAGCTGCGGTCAAAAGCTCATTGACTCAGAAGATCGTTCCTTAAGTAAATTACTTGCTGAGCTCATCAGCAATTTGTTTTTCTTCGATGGAAGATTTTGGATCAGCTTGCGATACCTCATGTTTAAACCGGGGAAGATGACCACAGAGTTTGTCGATGGAAAAAGGAAGCGCTTCCTCCCTCCCATTTCTCTTTTCCTTTTGGTGAACTTGATCTACTTCATCGTTAGCCCTACTTCTGATTATTCATTAAGTCTCTACGAGCAATTGAACATGCAATTCTACAGTGACTATACAGTCCAACTGATCGATCATAAGGTCGAAGAAAGCGGCATGAGCTATCATCAAATAGAAAGCTTGTACAATAAAAAGTCGCTTGGATTTGCCAAGCTATTTATGATCTTGAACATTCCTTTGATTGCAATAATTCTCTACCTATTCAATTTTCGCAATCGGAAGTTCTTTTTTGACAGCCTCATATTTTCTTGCCATTTCTTTGCATTCTTCCTGATAATGACCATGTTGATGCATTTGATCGATTGGCTCATCGATGCAAGTTGGGAAGGTATTTTTGTTCAAGCAGTTTTTGTCATCACCATCCTCTATGCCATACTTGCTGTAAGGGAATTCTATCAGAAAAAATGGTATTTCTATCTCCCAATGGGTCTAGTTTGTTTTGGAAGTATAGCCATTTCAATATTGGTCTACCGACTCATGAATTTTGCCATCACCTATCTACTGCTCTAGAAAACTAAATCGATGCATCTCTGTTAGTTTAACATGAGATTATTGCTAGTATTATTTGTATCTACCTTCTTTAGTTTTATGAACAAGCCCAATTACCTCTACGACTTCAATTCAAAGAGCCAAGGAGATTGGAGGATTGTAAACGATGGTGTTATGGGAGGCCTTTCTCAAGGAAATTTAGTCATCAACAAAAAAGGAAATGCTGTTTTTAGTGGACATGTTTCACTTGACAACAATGGCGGCTTTACTTCAATTCGAAAAAAAATCGATTTTGATGCACTAGAAGGGGAAAAAAATTTGATCCTTCGTGTGAAAGGAGATGAAAGAAGGTATCAGATGCGCATGAAGAGAAACGCTTCAGACTATCATTCCTACATTCAATACTTTGACACCTCAAATGATTGGGAAACTATTGAACTTCCTCTGGAAGACTTTTATCCATCCTTCCGAGGACGAAAGTTAGACATGGACAATTTCCCATCTGATCAAATTGCTGAACTGAGCATTTTGATTGCCAATTACAAAGAAGAAGACTTTGAATTGGAGATCGACTACATCGCTTTGGATTAGGAGAGTTCTCCTTCTTCCAATTCAAAGATCTCTTCCACAGAGCATTCAAAGATTTTGGCCAGTTTAAGTGCCAATAAAGTGGAAGGCACATACTTGCCCAATTCCATGGCATTGATGGTCTGTCTGCTCACGCCCGCTTTTTCAGCTAAAGCGGCTTGAGTGATGTTCTTTTTTGCACGCTCTACCTTGATACTATTCTTCATGACCCAAGGATTTACGTTGGGATCTCAACTTCAAGGCAAAGACCGTTGAAAAGATGAGCAGGAAACTGAAAAGACCCCAAATGAGCACATAAAGAAAGATCCCATCGTAAAACAACCAATTGGCTATTAAAAGCAAGGCCCCATTAAGCAAATGGGAAAGACTCATCGCCTCCATTCTCAATTGATAAGAGAACTCATCTTCGCCTTTCACTTTGGCAAAAGCAATGAAGTAAGTACCCAATAACATCAAGCTAAGCATGAGCTCATTCGAAATATCGTTCTCTACCCAACTCATCCAAACAAACTCTCCTGTCTCATCTCCTGATGATTGATCCAACAAGGCAGGCACAGTAGCTTTCCAATAAGATTCTGTTTGTGAACCAAAAAAATTAGCATCGCCAAATACAATCTCAGGATCCTTTGCAAAAAGAAATATACAAGGTAGAACCATTCCCAATCCTAGTACTCTCATCCACCTAGGTAATAATCTCAACTTTTTCATAACCAATAATTTTATACAAATGTAAAGTTTATTTTACATTTTGACAAGTATACTAGTTATTTTGTCAAGTTATATGGACAATACTAATAGTCGAAAAGCTCCTGCATCTTAGCAGCCACCTTGTCTGCATTAGGTATCATGGTTTGTTCCAAAGTAGAGTTGAGCGGTATAGCCGGCAGGCTTTCACTACCCATCGATAAGACTGGAGCATCTAAGTACTCAAAGCAATTCTCCTGAATCAGTCCACTTAGATTCCTTGCAAATGAATTTTGAATACAGTCTTCGGTGAGCACCAAACATCTGTTGTTCTTTTTCACTGATTCGAAAATGCTTTCTGTATCCAGCGGGTTGAGGGTGCGTAGATCAACGATCTCAACTTTCCCTTCAAAAGCCTTAGAAGCATTCAATGCCCAATGCACACCCATGCCATAAGTAATTACCGTGATGCAATTCCCTTTTTCTGCTTCTGCATCATCAGAGCTTTGTACCACCTTTGCTTTTCCAAATGGAACAATGTAATCTTCTGCTGGCTCTATGGTTTTCGCAGCTAATGTTCCAGGAACCTTGCTCCAATACAAGCCCTTGTGTTCAAATATCACCACAGGGTTAGGATCGTGGTAGGCTGCTTTCATCAATCCTTTAAGATCAGCACCATTGGAAGGATAAGCAACCTTGATGCCTTTGATATTGGCAATCATGGTTTCCACAGATGAAGAATGATAGGGACCTCCACTACCATAGGCACCAATAGGTACTCTCAGAATCATGTCGGCGGTGTACTTTCCATTGGTTAAATAATGCGCTCTACTCAATTCCGTGAACAATTGATTCATTCCAGGAAAGATGTAATCTGCAAATTGAACCTCTACAATAGGCTTCAAACCGACTGCTGCCATTCCAACAGTTGATCCAACAATAAATGCTTCTTGAATGGGGGTATTAAAAACCCTTTCGTCACCAAATTTTTGAGCTAGAGTGGCCGCTTCTCGAAATACTCCGCCCAGTCTACCTCCTACATCTTGACCATAAAGAAGACATTCCTCATTGTTCTTCATTAACTCTTCTACAGCGTGCAAGGCGCAATCTACCATCACTACCTCTTCACCTCCTTCAGGGCTGCATTCTCCACTTTCACTTTCAATAGGAGTGGGAGCATAATCATGTGTATACAGATCTTCTGGTCTAGGATCCTCAGCTTGCAAAGCCTTTTCATAATCTACTTCCACCTTCTTTCTAGCCTTCTTCTCAATAGCTTGAAGATCCTTATCAGAAAAACCCTTCTTCTTCATGAAGGCAATCATTTTTGGGAATGGATCTTTTTCTCTGGCTTCATCCAGATCATCGCGATACCATTCCATTCTTACACCAGATGTATGGTGATTGAGCAAGGGAACCTCTGCATGCAGAAGGAAAGGTTTTCTTTCTTTTCGAATGTATCCAATGGCTTGTGCCACTGCATTCCAAGATTCTTCGAAATTGGTACCGTCGATGCTCTTGGCTTTGATCCCATGAAATCCTTGAATGTATTCATAGGCATTTTGCGCTCGAGTTTCCTTGGCGTTGGCCGAGATATCCCATTCATTGTCTTGGATCAAATACAGTACAGGCAACTGTTTCAAGGCTGCCATTTGAAATGCTTCGGCAACCTCACCTTCAGTAACAGATGCATCTCCCAAAGAACAGACCGTGAGAGGAAAATTCCCTTCATCGATCTTAAGCAATTCTTTGTATTGCATTCCCATTGCTGCTCCTGTAGCTGGAATGGCTTGCATTCCAGTAGCTGACGACTGATGTGGAATCTTGGGTTTATCATCATCTTTGAGGGAAGGATGTGAATAATAGGTTCGACCTCCTGAAAATGGATCGTCTCTTTTGGCCATCAACTGCAACATCAAATCGTAGGGCTGCATTCCAATTCCCAAGAGAATACTGTCATCTCTGTAGTAGGGATAAACATAATCAAAGGCTTCCAATTGCATGGCAGTCGCCAATTGAATGGCTTCATGACCTCTAGAGGTTGCATGCACATATTTGGATACCACTTTGAAATTCTCTTCGTAGACCTCGGTCATGCTTTTAGCAGTCGCCATCAGCTCAAAGGCCTTCTCCAATGTCTTTTTATTCAATTTTTTCATGATCTGTTCTTGTTTGTCCGTTTGCACAGTCAACATTCAACTTAAATACTTCTATTGGGATCAAATGCTTCCAAATGGTCCATGATTCTAGCCAAGAATGATCCTCCTAGATTTCCATCCACCACACGATGGTCGAAGGATAGAGAGAGGTACATCATTTGTCGAATGGCAATCATATCCCCATACTCAGTCTCCACTACAGCAGGTCGCTTCTTGATAGCACCCGTTGCTAGGATCGCCACTTGAGGCTGATTGATGATGGGCGTTCCCATCAAATTCCTAAAGGTTCCTACGTTTGAGATGGTAAAGGTTCCTCCTTGGATCTCATCTGCATTCAACTTATTAGTTCTGGCTTTGTCTGTTAATTCGTTTACCTTCTTGGTCAGTCCCAATAGGCTATATTGATTAGCTCCATGGATCACTGGAACAATTAGGTTCCCTGTTGGTAGTGCGGCTGCCATTCCGATGTTCATTTCCTTTTTACGAATGATCTTTTTTCCATCCACCGAAACGTTGACCATAGGATACTCTTCCAGAGCCTTGATCACCGCCTCGACGAAGATGGGCGTAAAGGTGATCTTTTCACCGTACTTCTGTTGGAAAGCAACTTTGTTCTTTTCTCTCCATTCCACGATTTTCGTAACGTCTACCTCAACATATGCTGTGACATGAGGAGAAGTTCTTTTGGACTCAACCATATGATCGGCGATCATAGAACGCATGCGATCCATCTCAATGATCTCTTGTCCACCGGTAAAGGAAGACGGCTGTCTATTGACAGCATCAGAGGACGGAGGACGATTATCCAATTGAACACCATTCTCCAAATAGGCTAGAATGTCTTTCTTCAAAATACGTCCGTTGGACCCGGATCCTTGAATGCTAGAAAGCGCCTCAACAGATATACCCTCCTTTGCCGCCATGCTTCTCACCAAGGGTGAAAGAAACCTTCCTTGACCATCGTGTCTTGAAGACTCTAGAATTTGGACATTAGAATCTTGAGGAGAATCTTCTACAGACTGTAAATCCATCTTTTCTTCAGTTTTCTCCTCTTCTGCCTTCTGCTCATCTGATGGACTAAGTTTGGCGATGATCTCACCAACTTTGACGACATCGTTCTCTTCGTATAAAAGCTCTTCTATAATTCCTGAAGCTGGAGCAGCTACTTCTGAATCTACTTTGTCGGTTGCTACTTCCACAATGGCTTCATCTTTCTCGACATGGTCTCCTTTCTGCTTCAGCCACCTAAGGATGGTTGCTTCGCTAATACTTTCACCCAATTTGGGCAACTTGATCTCTTGAACTGACATTCTTCTTTATTTAGAATAAAAGGGCTGCTAATTTACCTTAGACTTGACTTAGACACCATTATTTTTTACTTTTATAGAATATTTTTCTATTTAAATCGATATATAAGAAATTTATTCTATGATTTCAATTGACGAACAAGATGCGCAGATTCTCAATGCTTTACAAAAGGATGGCAGGATCACTGTTAAGGAGTTAAGTGAAATGATTGGCCTATCTCCTACTCCTATTTTTGAGAGGATCAAAAAGATGGAACGATCGGGCTTGATTGATCATTATGCTGCAATGCTCAATAACGACCAATTGGGGAAGAAACTTTATGCATTTGCGCATATTTCCTTGAAAGATCACACCAAAGAGTTGGTAGAAGAATTTACCCAACAGATCATCCAATTTGATGAAGTACTGGAGTGTCACTACGTGACTGGCGACTCCGACTTTATTTTGAAGATCCTCTTGAAAGACATGGAGAAGTACCGAGAGTTTGTCATGAACAGCCTGTTCAACATGAGAAATATTGCCAAGGTAGAAACCTATCTATCTCTTTCAGTATCTAAACTTACTCATGCTATTAAGGTAGAACATGAAACTAATTAGCAGCTAAAGGCAACGTATTGATAATTATTACGTTATTGTACTTTAAACCATAAAGTATGAGAATCCAACCAAGCCTTCTTTTGCTCTTATTATTCGCTTTTGTCGCTTGTTCAGAAGACAGTGATGACACGACAACTCCAAGCAACAACAACAATTCTAACAACACTAGCAACGGTCCAACTGATACGGACCTCACTGCCTCCATGGCGAAGTTTGCCGGTGTCATTGATTTCAATGATTTAGAGAATTATGCTGCTCAAACGGTTCCCTCTTACATTACTAGGGACAATACGGCTAACAATCCAATTACTGATCATGGAGCTACTTTGGGAAGGATCTTATTTTATGACAAAGAACTATCAATAGACAGATCAATCTCTTGCGGATCATGTCACCAGCAAAGTTTTGGATTCAGTGACCTCAGCTTGAGAAGTGCAGGAGTGAACGGAGGAATGACTGGCAGACATTCCATGTGTTTGATCAATGCACGATTTGCTCAAGAAGACAATTTCTTCTGGGATGAAAGAGCAGCCACCTTAGAGCTTCAAACTACTATGCCCATTCAAGATCATGCAGAAATGGGATTTAGTGGCACCTCTGGAAACCCTGATCTAAATGATTTGCTTCTCAGAATGGATTCAATTGACTATTACAAAGAACTCTTCACTTGGGTGTATGGAGACAGCATTATTAATGAAAGCAGAATGCAGCTAGCATTGGCACAATTCGTAAGAAGTATTCAGTCTTTTGATTCCAAATTCGATCAAGGATTGAGTGCTGCTGGGAACATCAATCAGAATTTTAGCAACTACACCGCTGAAGAAAATCAAGGCAAAGCCTTGTTCTTAGCGCCACCCAATCAAAATGGAGCAGGCTGTCAGGGATGTCACCGAGCCCCTGAATTTGACATTGATCCTGCTAGCCAGAACAATGGTGTAACTACCAGCATTGCAGGCGGAGCAGATTACACCAATACACGTGCACCATCTCTAAGAGATATTTTCAATACCAATGGAAGCTTGAATGGTCCTTTGATGCATGATGGTAGTCTTGCTAGCTTGGAATTAGTTATTGATCACTACAATAGAATTATTCCTGACCCAGCAAACACTAATCTTGATAGAAGATTGTTAGGAGGAGGTCCAGGAGGCGGACCACCTCAAGGACAAAACCTCAATCTAAGTCAAGCTGAAAAAGACGCACTATTAGCCTTTATCAAGACCCTGAGTGGGAGTGATGTATACACCAACAGCAAGTGGTCGGATCCTTTTTAACTAAAGTCGAAACAAGAATCTAGAAATAGTGAATTGGAAGTCAGAAGACCAAGCAGTTTTTTGATAAAAGATGCACATTTTTGTTAGGTGATATCAAAATCAGAATTTCTGACTGATCTAATACAAGGCATTGGCAGTCAAACTAATCAGCTCAAAGAAGAATTGCAAAGTCTCGACACTGAGATTGCCAATGAAACTAAAAGCAGCGCTGGAGACAAATTTGAAACCAGCAGAGAAATGATGAGTCAAAGCAGACAAAGCATTTCCAGCAGAATAGAGCTATTGAAAGAGCAGCACTATTTTCTCAGCCAAATACAAGTTGATTCTTCCTTTGAAAAGGTTTCCTCTGGCAGCCTTATAGAAACCGATGAGGGATATTTTTTCTTTGGACTTGCCTTAGGCAATCTCACTTTCAAGAATAAGTCTATTGTTGCTCTTTCCTTTCAATCTCCTTTAGGAAAATCATTTCACAACAAAAAAATTGGAGAGAAGGTTGAGTTTCGCGGTCGAACATTCACCATCTTGAATGGCAGTTAGAAGCTATCCCTGTACCAAAAGAAAAAGGCTGGACCCTTCTAGAATCTAATTCCTCACCACTTTTTCAAAGGAAGTATTGCCCTTGACATCAGTGATCCTCAATAGGTAAATACCCTTTTGATCAGGCAGTTGAATGGCATCATTTTCGTTTTCAACACTTTCATCTAGGAGCTGCCTACCACTTAGATCATATACTTGGAGATTCAGTGGGCCATTTTCGAAGTTTTTGATATAGATCAAGCCATTGCTTGGATTTGGATATAATTCAAAATTGCTTTTGGGGGTATTTTCATTCAAGCCAATGAAGAAAATGAAAATGCAATCAGAAGTATCCTTGCAATTGCCATAGCTCAATTCTAAAGCTACATGTGCGGTATCTATAGGATTATAGAATTGCTCAGTACTCAATACGGTATAATTTGAATCATACAAACACCTATACCATTTGTAAGAAGCTACTGTATCATCAACAGTAACCCGATTGTTTGCATATGTAAAATCAAAGTCAAAACGGTGAGTAGTATCACTAGCAACTAATTCCTCAATATTTCCGCAAGAGGCATAGGAAGCGGTCATGTAGTACTTGCTTGTTGAATCTGTATTTCTCAATGAAAGATTTGACATTGAAAAGTCGGTGAGGGTTGCAATTCTAGTATATGGACTGCTATTCTCAGAACGATAGATCTTCCAGTTCAATAAGCTATCGGTTGGATTATTGATATCCCAACTTAAATGATCGATACTATCAGTCTCATCCCATTTCAAGCAAAGGTCGATTGCTGATTTATCTATCAAAGATGAGACTTCAACTTCTAGATCATGATACACATAATTGGTATCAGTGCAGCTAGCAAACTGGTACTGGATCTCAAAGAAATATTTCTTAGTTGAATTATTGAGACCCAAGTGATTGCAATCCGTTTGCCAATCAATTGAAGCCAAGAAGCCTGCTAAGGAATCAGAACGATATCGATAATTCACTGAATCAAATTCAAAATCAACTGCGGAAGAAGAAGGAATTAAGCGTGCACATGGAGGGGCATCACATAGGTTGGGATCATTCTCACTTCTACTGAACTGATTACTAGAAATAAACACCTCCTTGGAGGTAGTAGAATCCAAATTCAGTGAATCTCTATTAACATCCAACACAAGTCGACTTCCAGCACGAATGGAGACTTGATCTAAATTGTTATTGGTAAGCAAACTTAAAGTGTCACTGTTTGCATTTAATGTCAAACTAATTAATGAATTGATTGGAGCCGTGCTGCAATCAAATAATAGAATTGGAAACTCTCGAAAAGTGGAACTTAATCGACTGCCATTTCGCCATTCGTCTACCCTTATCACAGTATAATAATCAAGAGGAAAAGATGAAGAAGGAAGAAAAGAACGAAAGCTCATCAAGCCATTGGAACTTAAAATGGCCGCTTCATTTCTTGAATCAAGGACACTGTCCGGATCCGGAGTAGGGCTTTCAAGACCATATCCAGGTCTAAATGGAACTGGATGAGGTGCAAAAGGAGGCGTATTGTAGGTGCGATCAAAATGATAAGATATACTATCTCTCTCTACATCATTTACATTAAAATTGATGGTTTTTCTTTGACCACTGCATGCCAGATAATCCAAACCTTCAGCGAATTTGGGCGAACTATTGTTGCAAATGATCACATTTGATGAATTGGCATCCGGAAACATGACTGCCTTTATCATTTGTGTCCCGGTGGTAGCTAAATTGTATACATTGGGTCGGCAACATGGAAATACATAATAGAACTCCCATCCATTAGCTGGAGGTACGCCTCTTAACCAAATTTGATCAGAAGTAAAAGTAAATTCTTGATAGGCTCCATTGTCCTCATTTGCACAAGAGAAAGTATTCAAACCCGTTTCACTACATCTTGGAGATAGATCGCCAAGGGAGGAATCCCAATAGCTTGAATCAAATCTCAATGTAATGGAGTTTATAGCATTATTAGATGCATCCTTGGGCAATGGATTGCCAATTATATCAATTGTTTTATCATCTATGTAGTAAGGAATACCTTGACAATCACGATAAACCTTTAAATGAAAGACAAAGGAACCATTGCTCAAGCATTCCCACCATATTTCTCCTCCAAGCATATGAGATGCTCTTAGATCAGATGAAAAAAGTGAAGCAGAAAAAATGAGAAAAAAGAAAAGCTTTCTTAGCACTATAAACTTCTTAGTCCCTGATGAGTTTGAAGGATCGACTCTCGCCTTTACTATTCAGGATTTTCAACAAATATATCCCTTTCTGCTGAGGTAGTTGAACTGAGTTATTTGCTCCTCTCACTATCTCTTCTTGCACCATTTTTCCTTGCAGATCAAAGATCTGAACGTTCAATCTCTCCTTACTTATAGTTTCTATAAAGACCAAGCCATTGCTTGGATTTGGGTAGATCTTTGGTTCAAACGAAGGCGCCTCTTCTAAAGAAGTCGCAACGTTTTGACATACCACTGGATCTGGTAGGACTGTCACGGCAATCACCTCAGTATTGACTGCAGGAACAGGACAAAAATCATCTCGCACCTTCACATAGAAATAATGTGTTTTGGCAGTTCCATCTGGCTGTAGATCATCACAATCGGTTTGCCACGAGATCATTGAATTCCAAGATCTAACAGCAGAAAAATAATGGCTCAACTTAGAAGAATCGAATTGTGTTGTACCAAATGCCGTAGCGCAAAGTGTATCAAATGGACTCGTGCATAAAGCTGAGTTTTGAAGGTCTCGAGACAAGGAAGCTCCTTTCAAATCTATGCGAATATTCTGTGCCGCCCCATTGATCGTATTGGTATCCAAAACTTGAAGATTCATATTCACTAAACTTCCCACCGTTACCGTATCTGCAAAAGAAAAAGTGGTTCCTCCTTTGTAAAAGGGAGGGCTCACTACCGGAGGCAAGTTTGGATTTAAATTAGGAAGATTTGGACAATTAAAGGCAGCTAGGGGTATCTCCTGATAGCTTGAGGCGATCCTGTGATTCCCTCTCCATGCATCCGCTCGAACAACAAGCATAAAATCAAGAACCTGAGAAGGAGGATTAAAAAAGTCCATGGATAGCAAGCCTGAGCCGCTATTCAACTGAGCAGGAAAATTAAAAGTAGTCGCAGAGTCTACAGTTGGATTGTTTAAACTATAATTTCCAGCGTAGGGAACAGCCTGAGGAGAAGACACTGGAAGGTTATAAGTTCTATCAAAATGATAGCTGATTCTGTCTCCATCAATATCCAATGCAGAAAAATCTACATTCCTTGAGAAATCTGTGCAAACAAAATACTCTTGAATTTCTGCAAATCGAGGTGAATTATCGATACAGGAATCAACTGGTGTATTTAAATACGGGTACATGGTGGCTTTGAATATTTGATTTCCCGTTATAGCTAGGTTAGTCACATTAGGTCTACAACATGGGAACACATAGAAGAAGTTCCAACCATTCTGAGGAGGCGTTCCTCTTAATTCTAGGGTATCGGAAATATATGGTATCTCCTGCACAGCACCTTGGTCATTATTCTGACAACTAATGGTGTTGCTGGCATTTCCGCAACTTGGACTCATATCACCAGCATTCAATCGGTTAAACCGAGCTACATCATGCCTTACAGTGATAGAACTTATTGTTGCATTATTGGCATCTCTAGGCAACTGACTACCTGTAACGGTTAAAGTTTGATTCTGAAACTGAAAAGGGATTCCAGTACAATCTCTGTATGCCCGAACATGAAAGACATACTTTCCATTGCCCACGCATTCCCAAAAGATCTCTCCCCCTAAGGTATGAGAAGCCTTTATTGGACTAATGAATGAAATTGAGAAAATGAAGAAAAATGTAAGAATTGTATTTTTTATAGACATGGTAGTAGCTTTCTTTCTAGACGTTCAAAATTAGCAATGGTTGTCTAGTAAAATCCACTATTCATTCAAAACCTTCCAACTAGTTTGCCGACCTGATTCATCTGTTAATTGGATCAAATAAATCCCAGCTGAATTGGGTAAGTCTATCTTATTTTGTGACCCAATGATGTTCTCTTCCTTTAATAAGGATCCATCCAGTCCATAAATTCGCAGGTTCAATGATGAACTATTGGCATTCCCCAAGAAGAAGAAACCACGGGCAGGATTAGGATAGATGGTCAGTTCAGACTCCAAGGAGTTCTCATCTAAACCCACCCCATAAACAAACATGCAAGAAGAAGTATCTGCACAATCACCTCTATACAAAATCACCGCATAGGTTCCACTATCTTGAGGTGTATAAGAGAAGGAAGTCTCACCTGGAATAATGCTTTTTGTGATGCAGTTGTACCATTGATACTGACCAGGAGTAGAAGTACTCAGGGTTCGTTCAAACTGATCTACTACTATGGCTTGTAAATTAGTAGTGATGAAGGTATTGCTGAAACGCCCTTGTCTTGGATTTCCGCACAGATTTGTAAATGCTGCTACTTTGTATTCTGCAGTGAGCAGTGTATCAAAAGAAGTATCGGTATAACTCAATGTTGAATAAGAAGCAATTGTATCCAACAATTGGAAAGAACTCATACCCAGTGATTTTTTGTAGACCCTCCAACTTATAAAGTTAGCTGAATCAGTTCCATTTGGGTTCCAATTAAGATCCAGATCAGTGGAGCTTCTTTCACCACAGATCTCTCTCGGACCATTGGGTTCCCTTGGAAATACATTGACGATCAGACAAGCATCCTCAGAAAGATTCACTGGACAATGATCGTCTTGTACATTAAAATAGAAACGATAGGTCACTGTTTCTCCATCGCTTCCTGCATGATTACAAGCTGTTTGCCAGCTAAAGGTGGTTGCAACACTACCACTGTCGGCAAACTCATAGTCTCCACTAGTAGAATTAAAGACAGGAACATTATTGAGAAAAACCGCACATGGTGGATTGTCACAATTGCTAGTGCTAGAAAAATCATTAGAATAGGTAGCTCCATTGGTCTTCATCACCAATCGTTGAGCAAGATTGCCATTGCTATCCAGATCATTGGCAAGAATAGGAACTTGAACTTGCTCACCAGCTCTTACTGTTAAGGTATATTCTGATTTGTTGTTTGCAAAGCTTACTGCAGGACTAGTATTTGGCCGATTGTTTGGCAATGTAGGACAATCTCTAAGCACAATAGGGAGCTCACGGATAACAGAGGAGACAATTACTCCTCTTCTATAAGCATCAACCTTCATGCTCACTAGATAATCACGTGTATTGGGACTGCCACTGAATACATCAAACTTTACAATACCATTCTTTGCATTCAAGGAAGAGGCATTGTTTCTTGGATGAAAAGTAGAATCTGGAGTAGGATTATTATAATTATAACCTTGGGCATAAGGAACAGGCTGAGGAGCTACTGCTGGAGTGTTGTAGGTGCGATCCCAGCTATAAACCAATGAATCAAGGTCTCTATCTGCAGCCCCAAACTGATTGGTCAAAGCAACCCCTCTGCAGAAGAGATACTTCGGAGAAGCTATGAATTCAGGTGAAGATTCATGACAGATACCAGGAGCTACATTATTGGGTCCTGCAAATAAGGTGGCTCTCAAGATCATTGTTCCAGTAGCAGCAAGATTAGTAATGTTTGGGCGACAGCATGGTTGAGAAATAAAGAACTTCCAACCTACAGATGAAGGGGCTCCAAATAGTTGGATCGTATCTGAGATAAAAGGAAACTCTTGAATAGCGCCTTCATCACCTACATTGCATCGTATGATTTGTCCTGAACAATTGGGATTACTTGGCTGCGGACTGATGTCCCCAAAATTCTTTTGAATCCACTGGGCTGAGTCTGGCTTCAATGGAATTGAGCTAATTGGTGTTCCGCCAATGCTTAAAGTTGGCAATGGGTTTCCAACTATTTCTAAAGATTTGGTATCAAAAGGATAGTTTATACCTGTACAATCCCGATATACCTTGGCATAGAAAACATACTTCCCATTGGGCAAGCAATGCCAAGTAATTTCTCCACCCAATACATGGGAGGCTAAGCTTGAAGATGGTTTAAAGAATGAAACAGCAATGAGAAGTAGTAGAATCTTTTTCATAGGTAGCAGAAATGGTAGTAGGTCAATGTCTGAAGATCTTAAAATTAGCTTTTTTGCCGCTATCATCAATTAACTGAACATAGTATACACCAGCTGAACTAGGTAATTCAAATTGGTTCTGCTCAGGCAGCATTCTAATTTCCTTCACTAATTGGCCGTGAATGTTAAAAATAGCTAGGTCAAAAACCCTAGAACCGCTTCTTTTTATAAATACTTCGCCATTTGAAGGATTTGGATAGATCAATATTCGATCATCGTAGGAGTCTGATTCATCCAAACCAATCGAGACCATCTGTATGCATTCAGAGGTATCTGAAAATCCATAAGCATAGGCGATCAAGGCATAATAACCTGTGTCTTGTAAGACCAACTCTCTATCCGTAGCTCCTGGCAATAGAGTATCCATTCTGCAATCCAACCATTGATATCGGTATTGATTAGATTCTGCCTTTAAGGTGAAATTATTGACCACCTTCACCCTACTATCAATGGTATCTACATTGAAGCAAAGTGAGGTATCTCTACAACCATCCTGTAGGATTGCCACCTTATATTCCCCAGCAGAAGTTGGAATAAAAGACGACCTGTCACCACTGGCCAAAGCAGAATTGTCAGTACAGCTCAGCCATTGAAAACTATCTGCAGTATAATTGGTCTGAAGACTATCCAATGCCATGCTCTGTACCTCTGGTTTTGCTAATGTCATGAAAATGGTATCAATCAAACTGAAAGTGCTAAACACCAATGTATCCTGCTCCAAATTGATCAGCTCATTGCTTCTCTTGTAAATAAAAATGGTATCTCTTCTCTCGATCCTAAAGGCTCCTATTGCTCCACACTGATTGGAATTGATCTCCATATTAGTTGAATAGGTACTTCCCCTTTTGTACCAATCTGAAGCATCATCTACATCAGCAATTGTGTTCACATTATCTGCTTGCCAAATATGGTAGGCAGGAGCATTTCTGCCGACAATATTATCGTTCATTGCAGTCTTAAGATCTTTGGGCTCGTTCCATTCCAATTTAATTCTAGATCGGGCCGATCCAGGATTCAAACCAACTGCAGTTGCCTTTAATTCCATGATCCTTATAGGTTCAGAGTAGATTGAGGCTTCATTCGACTTGCAGCCAGAAACCGTCCTCATTCTAAAGTAGTAGTCCCGGTTTGGAATGGGATTCAAGATATCTGATAAAGAAGGATCTGATGTTTGAGGCAGATAAACGGGGACAGCAGATGTAATCTTCTCATAGCCGTACTGTTTTAGGTTGGTATCGAGACTGACATATTGATTGCCAGGAGGAATTCTATCTCCAACAAAAGCGCTTTCAATGTAATGTCTACTGAATGTATTGCTAGTATCTCTCCCTGGAATCCATTGGTAAGCTACTTTTCCATCCAAGTCGACCGACGCCCCCATCATATAAGGTCTTTGCAAAGGAATAGGGTCCTTGATACGAATACTTAAGAAAGCTGAACTATATCCAGGACGAGGACAGTAACCATCATCCACATCCAGAATAAAATTGTGAATTGAACTATTCGAACCCGGAGGAGCACTTTTATCTTTTATATGTTGGCATCCCGTTTGCCAGATAAACTCCGTTGCTACTCCTGCATATCCAGCAATTTCATATTGAGGAGGAGAAGCTTGTGTATTGAGCACCGGGGCGCGACCAAAGAGTATGGCACATGGACTTAAGCCTGGGTCAGAACAATAGTTATAGTCACTAAAATCACGAGAAAACATATATCCTTTGGGCACCAGTGTTACTTTTTGAAAGGGGATAGTTCCATTTACTGTATCCAAGTCACTTACTTGAACTGGAAGCTTTAGAAATTGGCCTGCCGTAACTTTTATTTCTTTACGAAATGAAGAATCTCCAGCAATGGTAATTTTCGGTCTTCTATTCTGTTTGAAGTTCGGAAGAACAGGACAATCTTTAAATAAAAAAGGAATCTCTCTCTGAACGGATGCGATCTTTACCCCACCCCTCCATGCGTCAACTTGAATGTTCGTAATGTAATTCCTAATCAAATTATTACCTGTAGACACTCCAAACTGAAGCTGACCAGTCTTGTTATTCAATACTACTTCTTTATTTATTCCATTTCCAACTGAATCGGGAATCTGTCTAAACTGACTAAAAGAACTTCCAAACTGCAAAAGTTGTGGATTGGAAGCGGGTGAACTCAATGGAACACCCCAACTATAGCTTAAAGAATCAAGGTTTGAATCTATTGCCGAATAATCAATTGAATAACTCTCTGTTCTGCAAAAAACATATTCTGGAATATCAGAAAAATGGGGTGAAGAATCATAGCAATTTGTAACATCATCATTCGCAGCTGTTGGATACATTGAGGCCTTATACATGGCCCTTGTTGTTCCGGAAGTAGTGTTTGCATAGAGCGGCCTGCAACAACTCAAAACCAAGTAAAAATGCCAACCAGTAGCAGGAGGAACTCCTCTTAATTCAATTGGATCACTTTTATAGGGAAATTTCTGAAATGCACCAAAATCATTATTTGCACAGGAGTATACAAAGGTTGCATCTTCGCATTTAGGAGAGATATCACCAAAACTTCTTTGAATCCATTTGTTGGAATCTGGCTTTAAAAGAAGATTGTTTATAGTAGCATTTGATGCAGTTCGAGGTAAGGGATTGCCATGGATCACAAGAATCTTTGAATCATATGTAAATATAGAATCTTGGCAATTACGATAAACATTTGCATGAAACACAAACTTCCCATCGGGTAGACACTCCCAATATACTTCACCACCGGCTCCGTGACCGGCAGTAAGTGTGTATGAAACGATATGGATGAGGGTAAAAAGGAGTAGAAGTCTTTTCAAATAGTCGTCATTAGGATGAATGAATATTGAACCCTATGAAGTTAGGAAGAAATTAGGAGAAATAAAAGGGTGAGGAAGGAGGATGAAGAAAGGAGGAAGAAGGAAGGAAGACGAAGTAGGACGGAGGAAGGAGGACGGACGTAACTGGGACAACCCTTACTTCTTCTTGATCTCTTCCCAAGTTCTGTAAAGACTTTCTTGACTAGGATTAAAGACCGGTTTCTTACTAAGCGGCTCAACCTCTTTCCAATACTCCCTCATTTCTTCTGGAAGGGATTGGTAGAGCTGAGTACCCTTGGTTTTCCATTGGATCATCTCATCACTTACTTCTTTGATCTTCTTGGCTGGATTGCCAACAATCAATGAACGCTTCTCAAACTGATCTCCTGCTTTGATAAATGACAATGCTCCTACAATGCACTCATCACCAATCACCACCTCATCCATGATGACTGAATTCATGCCTACCAATACATTCTTTCCAATATGGGCACCGTGAATGATGGCACCATGTCCAATATGAGCTGATTCTTCCAGCTTCACCGTGACTCCTGGAAACATATGTATTGTACAGTTCTCCTGCACATTGCAACCATCCGCAATCTCTATTCCTCCCCAATCACCACGCAATGCTGCTCCAGGCCCTATATAAACATCTCTCCCTATGATCACATTCCCAGTCACCGTCGCTTGAGGATGTACAAAAGCAGAAGGGTGGATTACGGGGGTAAAACCTTTAAACGAATAGATCAAAACAATTACGAATTAGAAATTACAAATTACGAATTGGGTGTAAATGTAACAATACAAATAAATGTTGTACCTTATAATTAACAATCCAATCTAGGTGAAATCGAGCAATATATCTCAAGAAAAAAGCTACCAATTTGCTTTAAAAACAGTAAAGGCCTGCAAGAAAATTCAAGCTGAGTTGAATGAATATGACCTTAGTCGACAGTTAATTCGTTCAAGCACGTCGATTGGAGCAAATATAGAAGAAGCCATAGGCGGTCAAAGCAAGAAAGAGTTCTATCATAGATTAACCATCTCTTATCGAGAAGCAAGAGAAAGTAGATATTGGATACGCCTATTAAAAGATTTAGAATTCTTGAGTGAAGAAAAATCTAAAGAGTTATTAAATGATGCAGAAGAGCTTTGTAGAATCTTAGAAAAAATTCAACTCACAACAAAAAGCAAATACAACTTGTAATTCGTAATTGACAATTTATAATTGCCTATGCGTATTTACTCAAAATCTCCTTGGTGTAATCACTCAAGACTAATCTGCCGCTCATTTCTGCTCTTTTCTCGAGCAGTTCGTCCCAATTTTCACAACCTTCCCAAAAGATCTCTTTCAATTGCTTTTGAGCGTCTGGGTTTTTGCTGAGAAGATAATCTGCCATTCTTTCAACTCCTTCGTCCAACTCTTCAGCTGAGTCAAATACCTCAGCAAACAGGCCATTCTGCTTGGCCCATTCTGCATCGTAGAATTGATCTGCATTGATAGTCATTTGACTCATGGCCGAAATACCCACTTTCCTTTCTACTGCCGGACCAACCACAAAAGGTCCTATACCTACGTTCAACTCTGAAAGTTTGACTGACGCAAACTTGGTAGCCATGCAATAATCTACCGTTGAAGCTACTCCTACTCCACCACCAACTGCTTTTCCTTGTACTCTTCCAATGATCAATTTAGGACACTTTCTGCAGGCGTTAATAACCCTTGCAAAACCCATAAAGAACTCCTTTCCAGTTTCAAAATCTTCAATCTGGATCAGCTCATCAAAGCTAGCTCCTGCACAAAAAGTACGTTCTCCACCACTTTTCAAAACGATCAATTTGATCTCCTCATCAGCTGCAGCCTCATTAATAGTATTGGCCAATTCTCTCAATACCTCTGAGGGCAATGAATTGTGCTTAGGATGAAAAAACTCTATGGTGGCTAAACCACTTTCCTCTTTATCAATTTTGACGTATGCTTCTGACATTGTATTTGTTATCTTAAGTGATGAATGGGTTTTATAATTCTATTTTAGTAGTAAAACTCAAAGTTAAGTGCGGGTAAGGGTTCGGGTCCGAGTTCGAGTACGGGTGCGGGCAGCTGATCTACTATTTGCATGAATATTTCAATTCTTCTATATCCTTAATAATTATTCTAATCTATCAAGCCGAACTGAGCAAAATGATGATTGAAATGCTTTCTGTTCAATAGGTCCCAATGATCTTTGTCTAGCATTCCAAAGACTGCATTCGGAGTTTTTGCATCAGGATTCTCCTTGAAGTAGAGTTCAAACTCATCCCAGATCTCTAAAAACTTGGCCTTTGCTTCTTCTAAACTTTCAAAACGAAGATCTTCTGTTTTATCCTTCCTCAACATAGGATGTTTGTATAGCTGAGGCATCTCCCTATAATTGAACAAAGAGTCTTGGAATTTCTCCCAATGCTCTTCAGGGGTTTCAATCTCCGCTGCTACTTTATTGGTAGCCAACTCAAAAGCAAAATACAAATGCTCCAACATGTGTTGAGGACTCATCAAGCCCCATTTTGCTTCGGTCTTCTCCGTTAATTTATCCAGATACTCATTGACGTTTTCTCTTGTGATCTCTGCAAAAGGACTCTTTTTAGCCACCATGGTGAGAACCGTCGCAATCGCTACTTTCTCATTGTCTTGATCAAATACCTCAACAAACCATTTTACTACTCCAGAAGGGAATTGTTTGCCTCTCACATCTCGATCGATCTTCTCCATACAGGTTAACCTGCAATAGATGGTATCGTTGTGATAAATGGGTCGCATGAACCTACAGGTATCCAAGCCATAATTGGCAGCTACTGGTCCTTTGTTAGGATAAACGAACAAACCTGCCGCTGCAGATAGGATAAAGTAACCGTGGGCTGCTCTTTTGTCAAAAATGGTATGAGAAAGTGAAGTGATATCGGTATGGGCATAGAAATGATCCCAACTCAAATTCGCAAAATTGGCAATCTCACTATCCGTAATGGTTCTGTTGTGGGTTTTCAAAGACATGCCTGGTTGAATGTCCTCAAAATGATACTGGAAAGGATGCTTCGGCGACTCCTTGTACTTGGCTCCTGCCTGATAAATTCCAGTGATCTCTGTAATGGTAGTTGGACTTCCTTGAATGGCACATCTTTGCAAATAGTGTTTCACTCCACGCATTCCACCCATTTCTTCACCACCACCAGCTCTTCCTGGTCCGCCGTGTACCAAAGTAGGTAGTGGCGATCCATGTCCCGTGCTGTTCTTGGCAGACTCTCTGTTCAAGATCAAAATTCTCCCATGATGAGAAGCAGCCCCAACTGTAAATTCCCTTGCGATCTGATCGTCGTAAGTAGAGATAGAAGCACAAAGCGATCCTTTCCCCATATGACTAAGTTGGATGGCATCTTCCGTGTCTTTGTAAGGCATGATGGTACTCACCGGACCAAATGCTTCGATTTCATGTACTGCGGTATTCTTGTGTGGATCTTTCTCCAACATTAAGATTGGACTGAGGAATGCACCTTTTTGGGCATCTGCTCCATTGACTTCCACCTTATCCAGATCACCATAAACGATATCAGCTGTTTTGCTCAATTCCTTCACTCGATCGCGAACTTCTTCAACTTGCTCCTTGCTTACCAATGCTCCCATTCGGGTTTCCTTCAAAGCAGGATCTCCAATTGCCGTTCTTCCTAGTTCTTTTCCCAAGGCAATTTGCACATCTTCCACATAATTTTCAGGAACAATGATTCGTCTGATGGCGGTACATTTTTGACCGCACTTTACTGTCATTTCTTTCTTTACCTCCTTGATGAAAAGCTTAAACTCTGGAGTTCCTGGCTCTGCATCCAATCCAAGAACAGAGGCATTTAGAGAATCAGCCTCCATATTGAATGGAACGGCTTCATTGATGATCCTAGGATTGGCCTTCAGCATTCTTCCCGTATCGGCAGAACCTGTGAAAGTGACCACATCTTGACTATCCACATGATCTAGCATGGTTCTAGCAGAACCACAGATCAATTGCAATGAGCCTTCCGGAAGGATTTTAGAATTGATGATTTCTTTCACCACTGCTTCTGTCAAAAATGATGTATTGGTTGCTGGTTTTACCACTGCAGGCATACCGGCCATCCAATTCACCGCGCACTTCTCTAGCATTCCCCAAACTGGGAAATTAAAAGCATTGATGTGAACCGCAACTCCTCTTTTTGGAACCATGATGTGATGACCCATAAAACTGCCACCTCTTGATAGATCAATGGCCTCACCATCTACATGAAAAGACTGATTGGTGAAATTTCTTCGAAGAGATGCGTTCGCGAAGAGGTTTCCAAACCCCCCTTCGATATCGATCCAACTATCAATACGTGTAGCTCCAGTCTTGTAAGAGATTTCATAGAATTTTTCCTTGTGCTTGTTTAAGTAAAGGGCCAGCTTTTTGAGCATCAGACCTCTTTCTTGGAAAGTCATTTTTCTCAATGCTGGATTTCCTACCTCTCTACCATACTTCAATATGCTGTCGAAATCAAGACCATCAGCCGTAGCTAAAGCGATCTCTTCACCATTCACAGCGTTGATCAATGGGGTTCCACTACCGTCGCCGGTGACCCATTTCCCCTCTACGTAATTTTCTAGTTTATTCATCATTTCTTTCTATTAGTTCCTCTGAGGCTCACTGAGTAGCTCAGAGTTTCACAGAGTCCAATTCTAGATGCTAGACTCTAGATTTTATACTCTTTCTATTATTACTGCATATCCTTGACCTACTCCAACGCACATGGTGCATAGAGCATATCTCTTGTTGGTTTTCTGCAGTTCCAATGCCGCTGTATGCACAATTCGTGTTCCTGTTACTCCTAAAGGATGACCAATAGCAATTGCACCTCCATTTGGATTGATTCGCTCATCGTCATCTGCCAATCCCATCTCTCTGGTACAAGCCAAAACTTGAGCAGCAAAGGCTTCATTCAACTCCAAAATATCCATATCGTTTAAACTCAATCCCGCTCTCTTCAATGCAATCTCAGAGGCATAGACTGGTCCTATTCCCATAATCCTTGGCTCCACACCAGCCACACCAGAGCTAACAATCCTAGCTATAGGTTTCAAATTATAATCCTTTACAGCTTGATCAGAAGCGATGATGGTAGCTGCAGCCCCATCATTCAAACCCGAGGCATTTCCAGCAGTAACAGTTCCATCTTTTCTAAAAGCTGGCCTTAATCCAGCTAAAGTTTCAACTGTGGTTCCTGGTCTAACGAATTCATCCTTCTCAAAGATCAAAGGGTCCTGTTTTCTTCTTGGGATCTCAACAGCCATGATCTCTTCTGCCAATCGTCCACTCTCTTGAGCAGCTGTAGCCTTTTGTTGAGACCAAGCGGCAAATTTATCTTGATCTTCTCGGCTGATGCCAAATTTATCTACTAAGTTCTCCGCTGTCTCTCCCATGGCGTCAGTTCCATAGAGATCCTTCATCTTTTTATTGACAAATCTCCAGCCAAAACTGCTATCGTGCATTTGGGCATCTCTTCCAAATGGAGAAGACACTTTAGAAATGACCCACGGACCTCTCGTCATGTGCTCTACTCCTCCGCTAATGAACAAGTCTCCCTCATTCGAGCGAATGGCTCTTGCCGCTTGAGCAATAGCAGACATTCCCGAAGAGCATAATCTATTTATGGTTTCACCTGGAACAGAGAAAGGCAATCCAGCCAAGAGAAGCGACATTCTTGCTACATTCCGATTGTCTTCTCCTGCTTGATTGGCGCAACCCATGATCACATCATCAATCTTCTCAGCGGGAATATTTGGATTTCTCTTGACGATCTCCGCCAACACCATCGCACCCAAATCATCTGTCCGAATGGGCGACAATGTACCTGTAAACTTCCCAATTGGCGTGCGAATACCGTCGATTATATATGCTTCTTTCATAATTTTTTAAAAGGATTATAAATGTAGGAAGAAGGGACTGAAAAGGGAAATAATCAAAGCTCAAACTCCTTGCTCGATCTGTAGACCGTTCCTCTCATGTAATAGAAGGGATCTTCCTCATCGTTGCAATAGATATTGACATCGATATCGGCTTTCTTATGTGAGATTGCAAAGACCTTAGCTTCTGCTCTTAAAGTATCTCCTTCTTTTGCCGATTTGGAATACACCATGTTGCCATTGATCAAGGGCGAAATTCTACCGTAAGAATTAGAAGCGAAGGCAAGTGCTGAGTCGGCAAAAGCAAAAGCAACACCACCGTGAAGAATATCAAAACCATTCAGCATCTCTTCGCGAACAGTCATCTCCAAATGGCACTCTCCTTCTTCCAACTTCAAAGCTTGGATACCCAACCATTGCGAATAGGTATCTCGCTCCATCATTTTATCGAATACTTTTTTTGCTTTATTACTCATTTATCTGTTTTTAGTTCCACAGGGTAGCTCACCTTGCTTCGCCGAAGCGGCTATGCAAAGGCAAGGAGTTTCACAGGGTTCATAATTTTAGTTCTCACCCTCCGATCTCCGTCCTCGGTCCTATACTTTAAACTTCTCCCCCTCTGCAGCAAGCTTTCTCAATATGGGACTGCATCGATATCGCTCTTCGTGGTACTCTTGGAAGAGTTGATCTAAGCCATCAACCACCTTATTCAATCCCAGCTCATTGGCCCAAGCCAAAAGTCCTTTTGGATAGTTCACTCCATTGGTCATGGCCAAGTCTATGTCCTCTGCACTCGCAATGTTCAAGTGCAATGTATCTGCTGCTTCATTGATGAGCATGTAGACGATTCGATCTACAATTCTTCTCCCCAATTCTTGATCTCTGTTCGGCTCTGGTATGCTTGCTCCTTCTGAATAGTCGTAATAACCTCTACCGCTTTTTCTTCCCAAATAACCAGCTTCAGCAAGTCTTTTCTGCGCAAATGCAGGCTTGTAACGTCCATCGTAATAGAAGGCTTTGAACACTGTTTCAGTCACCGCATAATTCACATCATTTCCAATAAAATCCATCAGCTCAAATGGCCCCATTCTAAAGCCTGCCAATTCTTTCATTGCCCAATCAATGGTAGCGGTATCAGCAATTCCTTCTTCATAGATTCTCAAAGCCTCACCATAAAATGGTCTTGCCACTTTGTTTACAATAAATCCTGGAGTGTCTTTCACCTGCACAACAACCTTGCGCCAATTGGCAATGGTAGTCTTAGTTTTTTCAAGCACTCGAATATTGGTTTGAATGGCTGGAATCACTTCCACCAATCGCATCAATGGGGCAGGATTGAAAAAGTGAATTCCAATGAATCGCTCACTGTTCCTGATGGATGCCGCCAATGAAGTGATCGACAAAGAGGAGGTATTCGAAGCAATGATGCAATCATCCGCTACGTATGACTCTAGCTCTGAAAAGACTTTGCTTTTGATGCCTAGATCTTCAATGATGGCCTCAATCACTAAACCACAAGAGGCTAGATCCCTCAATGAATTCACATAGCTAATTCTATCTTGGATCTGACGACTTTCCTCTTCAGAGTACTTGCCTTTTTCCACCAATCGAGACATCACCTTTGCCAGCTTTTCTTTACTGGAGTTCAAAGCCATCTCATTGGTGTCAAATACTTTTACCTCGTGATTTGCAGTTGCAGCCAACTGAGCAATTCCACTTCCCATGGTTCCACAACCAATTACTCCTACAATCATATCAATTACGAATGTTTCAATTACGAATTACGAATGTAAGAAGAGTATTTAATTACGAATAAATAAAAGTCTATAAGAGAAAGCCTGTGATTAAATTGTTGTTTGGCCAAGAAATTATAAGGTTGTACCCTTTTATAAATGAAAGAATAGCAATTAAGTATTTAACTAAGGCTGAAGAACTAATGAAGATAATAGGCTCAACTCAAAAAACCCTCAAAAGAAAGTATAAGCTCTAATTCAGAAGCAATTCGTAATTAAAGAATTCGTAATTCGTAATTGCTTTATTCCCCTTTAAAATTCGGCTTGCGCTTTTCCATAAAAGCAGCAACACCTTCATGATAATCATGGGTTTCTGATGCTTCAATTTGCAGCTTTGATTCCAAATCCAACTGCTGGCTCAAGCTGTTATTATAGGATTCATTCAAAGCTTGCTTGGTCAAGGCCAATCCTTTGGTCGGCATCTTGGCTAATTTACCGCTCAATTTTTCTACATACTCCTCAAACTCCTCATCGGATACTGATTTGTAGATCATGCCCATGGATTCTGCTTCTGTTGCAGAAACTTTATCTGCCAACATGGCCAAAGCAGACGCTTTTTGAAAGCCCACCAATCTAGGTAAAAAGAAGGTTCCTCCACTATCTGGGATCAACCCAATGGCACTAAATGCCTGTATGAAGCTCACTGACTCTTTTGCTACCACTATATCACATGCCAAGGCAATATTGGCTCCCGCTCCTGCGGCAACGCCATTTACTGCAGCAATGATCGGCTTCATGGTGCTTCTCAATTTCTTGATAATGGGACCATAATGCTCGTCCAAAATCTTCTTGAATCCAGGATTCTTTGCTTGATCGGTAACTTCACCCAAATCTTGTCCTGCACAGAATGCTTTGCCCTCACCTCGAATAACTACTGCTCTGACAGAAGCATCTGAGTCGCAATCGTCCAAGGCAGTTTGAAACTCCAAGGCCATTGCCCGATTAAAGCTATTGAAGGATTGAGGACGGTTCAGCGTGATTTCCGCTATGCCGTTTAATTTATTAAAGATGATGTTCTCCATATTTTGGTCGGTTGGTCTGAGAATCTATCTCAGGCATTTGAAGTAATCGAATGGTTCTCCGCAATCTTCACATTGAAAGAGCGCTTTGCAAGCTGTAGATCCAAATCTACTTACCATTTTGGTATTCATGGAACCGCAATTGGTGCATTGGATCTGACCTTTTTCTCCGCTCAAAGCTGCTTTATCTACCATTGCTGATTTAGGAGCTGCAATTCCGTACTCTTCCAATGCTTGCTTTCCTCTATCGGTGATCATATCGGTAGTCCAAGCGGGACTTAGAATGTGCTTCACCCTCGCCTTAATTCCTTTGTCATCAAAAGCTTTTACAATATCATCCTCAATGGTATCCATGGCAGGACATCCAGAATAAGTGGGCGTTATGTGAATGAGTAAATGGTCTTGATCTTTCTCCACTTTTTTGATGATCCCCATATCGACAATACTCAATACGGGAATTTCAGGATCAGAAACTGAGTACAGTATTTCTTCTATTTCTTGATCTACTGCCTCCATGATCTTTCTACCATTTCATGTTTGGATAGGCTCTTTGCATGAATTGGAAATCTGCAAGAATATAGCCCATAAACTCGCTGTGTCTTCCCTCTTTACCTCCATACTGGAAAACTATCTCCTCAGGAACATTGACCTTTGCTTCTTCGAGTACAGCGTGAAGGTTTTCATAATACTTGGTTTGTAAAGCAAAAATATCAGGACCAATACCCAAATTGGCCATTTGCTTTTCAGTCTCCGTTGGAGTAGTCAATTCTTTGGTATAACGATATAAGTTATCAATTGCATCTTGAAGTCGTTGATTACTTTCTTCTGTGCCATCACCCAATCTTTTCATCCAAGTAGAGCTAACATCCAAATGATACTCTACTTCTTTGATCGATTTTTGTGCAATTGCTGCAATTCGCTCATCCTTTGAGTTTACCAAGAACTCTAGGATCAGGTAATGGTAATGATCGTAGAAATTCTGTCTGGTAATGACATAGGCAAAATCCAAATTGGGTTGCTCTACCAGCAATGCAGATTTGTATTCATGCTCGTATCTAAGCATGGCAATATCATCTTCTGTTTTATTCTCTCCTTTGATCTCTGCAGCGTACTGGAAATAGTTCCTCACCTGACCAAAAAGATCCAATGATATATTGGTCAAAGCAATATCGGTTTCCAACTCAGGACCATGACCGCATAATTCACCCAGTCTTTGTCCGAGGATCATAGAAGAATCTCCTAGATGAATGATGTAATCGTAGAGTAAATCTTGATTGATCTCCTTCATTCTTACATGTGTTTTAATTCGTCAGGCAAATTGTAGAAAGTCGGATGTCTGTAGACTTTATCTTTTGCCGGTTCGAATAATTCACCACTCTTCTCGGGATTGGACGCGGTAATGTCCTTTGATTCAACTACCCAGATGCTTACCCCTTCTTGTCGTCTGGTGTATACATCTCTTGCATTTTGAATTGCCATTTCTGCATCTGCAGCATGCAAACTACCTGCATGTCTGTGGTCCAATCCATTCTTTGAGCGAATGAATATTTCCCATATGGGCCATTCTTTGTTCATAGTGATTAGATTTGGTCGTTTATTGTCTAGCTAGCCTTGCTAACTCTTTTTTCAGCTTGCTTTTCAGCATAGGCATTTGCAGCATCTCTCACCCATTTTCCATTGTCCCAAGCTGCATTTCTTGCTTCTAGTCTCTTCTTGTTACACAAGCCATTTCCCTTGACTACATTCCAGAATTCTTCCCAATCAATCTCTCCGAAATCGTAATGTCCTCTTTCATCGTTCCACTTCAATTTATCATCTGGAACTGTTAATCCTAATATCTCTGCTTGAGGAACTGTTTGATCAACAAACTGCTGCCTCAATTCATCATTGGTTTTTCTTTTGATCTTCCACTTCATGGATTGTTCCGTATGCGGAGATTCTTCATCTCTTGGGCCAAACATCATCAAGGATGGCCACCACCATCTGTTCAAAGCATCTTGAGCCATGGCTTTTTGTGCCTCTGTTCCGTTGCACAAGGTCAAAAGAATCTCATAACCCTGTCTTTGGTGAAACGATTCTTCTTTACAGATTCTTACCATTGCCCTTGCATAAGGACCGTAAGAGGTTTTGGTCAACATTACTTGGTTCATGATGGCTGCACCATCAACCAACCAACCAATGGCTCCCATGTCTGCCCAAGTGAGAGAAGGATAATTGAAAATACTTGAATACTTTGCCTGACCGCTGTTCAATTGCTCGATCATTTCTTCTCTGCTGATCCCAAGTGTTTCTGCAGCAGAATACAAATACAGCCCATGACCTCCTTCATCTTGTACCTTGGCCAAAAGAGCGACTTTTCTTCTTAAAGAAGGGGCTCTACTGATCCAATTTCCTTCGGGCAACATCCCCACTACCTCAGAGTGAGCATGCTGTGAGATTTGTCGGATGTGCGTTTTGCGATACTTCTCAGGCATCCAATCTTTGGCCTCAATGTTTTCGCCTTTGTCAATTCTAGCCTGAAACTCTGCTTCTAGGTCTTTGATATTTTCCATAGTCTTAAATATAAAATTTAACTGTCAAAATCCACCAATACACTGGTCGATTTTGGAATGGCTTGGCAGGTCAATATATAATTGTCTTTTACTTCTTCTTCTTCCAATGCGTAGTTCACTTCCATTTCTACCTCTCCTTCAATCACCTTTGCTCTGCAGGTGCAGCATACACCTCCTTTGCAAGCAAAAGGCAGATCTGCATTATTAGCCAATGCGGCATCGAGAATGTTCTCTCCACCCATTGACATCTTAAAGGAAGTCTTCACTCCATTGTTGATGATACTAACATCTGCAGTATCCTCATTGTTTGATACTTTCTTCGAACTTTTCTTTTGAGCATCTGGAGTACCAAATAATTCAAAATGAACTTTCTCTTTTTCTACTCCAATCTCCTCTAAATAATCTCTAATCATAAAGATCATTTCAGCTGGTCCACATAGAAAAAACTCATCGATTGAACGATAATCAACTAAAAGCTCACCAATGCTTTGTAGTTTCTCTTTGCTCAACCTTCCATTGAACAAGTCCGCATCCCTTTGTTCTTGGGTCAAAAAGTGGTACAACTCAAATCGCTGCAAATAGGTATTCTTCAAGCCTTCTACTTCTTCTCGAAGAATGATGGACTGAATATTTCTATTGACGTAGAAAAGGGTAAAAGTGCTATCAGGCTCCTGAGCCAAATGGGTCTTAATAATGGAATGCATGGGTGTAATTCCACTTCCAGCAGCAAAGGCCACATAATTCTTCTTCTTGGAACTGATCTCCTTGTAGAACCTTCCATGTGGCGCCATCAATTCTAACTCATCTCCGGCCTTTAATTCTTGATTCACAAAGGTTGAAAACTTACCGTCTTCAATTTGCTTTACGGCTACCTGCCATGTATTATCCAAAGGACTAGAACACAAAGAATACGATCTTCTCAGATCTTCTCCATTCACCTCTGCTTTCAGAGTCAAGTGTTGTCCTTGGTAAAACTCAAACTCCGATTTTAACTCCTCAGGGATATCGAAAGTTACTACAGAACAGTCTTGTGTAGTCTTTCGAATGTCCTTGATCTTAATCTTATAAAACTGTGTAGCCATCTATAATTCTTGGATTACAAAGTTAATCAATCTGCCCTATTTCTTTACACTATAGGAGAGCCATTTAGGTCAGTCGTTAGGTAGTCGGTCATGACATCAAAAAAGGGTTTCAAAGTCTTGAATCCTTCCGCTGCCATTTTCGGAAAGTCATCTGACATCACCTCCTTATCTGTAAAAGTTTTCATGAAATAGAAACTCTTGTACCTCAGCAGGTCAATATCAGGATGATCTTTTTCAAATCCCCTTGGATTGGTCTTTAATTGCTCTCCCAACATTTCTCCGAAATGCTCTTTGAATTTTTTCTGACCAATGGCCTTCTTCAGCGGCTCTGAATGCAGATCCAGCTGCTGCCTGATATGGTTTAAATCTGATGGTTCTGGCTTGTAGAAACCACCCCCGATCATCGATGCCCCAGGCTCAAGGCTGAAATAATAGGAGCCTCTTCTCTCAGCTCCTTTTCTTGCAAAATATCCAGAACGATTGGTCTTATAGGGTTCCTTGTTTTTTGAAAATCGTACGTCTCGATAAATCCTAAACAGAGTCTTCTTGGCTTGAACTTCTTCCAATACATCAAAGCCATTTACCCTGCTCATCAATTCTTCAGCTAGGGATTCCAACTCTAATTGTGAAGATTGGTACCTCTTTTTGTTCTCTGTAAACCAATCTCTATTGTTGTTCTTCTTCAAGTCTTTCAAAAAACCGAAGGTGGTTTTTGTGATTGTTGACATAATTGTGATTGAATATTGAAATCATGAATTTAGGTTATTTATGCTACTAATTTCTTTCAATTCTCAAAAAACTGAATGATTATCTTTGCCAAAATTTAGTACCATGCTATCAAGCCTTCCTCACATCAAACACATTGAAGAGAATAATTTTTTTCTCATAGCCGGACCATGTGCTATAGAAGGTCGAGATATGGCTTTGAGGATTGCTGAAAAAGTAAAAGCACTGACTGAAAAGCATAAAATCCCATACATTTTCAAAGGATCTTACAGAAAGGCCAATCGATCTAGACTGGATTCCTTTACTGGCATTGGTGATGAAAAGGCCTTGTCAATTTTAGAAGAAGTAGGGAAAAGCTTTGAGCTTCCAGTTTTGACTGATATTCATGCGGCTCAAGAAGCGGCAATGGCGGCAGAATATGTAGATGTGCTTCAAATTCCAGCATTTTTATGCCGACAAACTGACTTATTGGTAGCGGCAGCGAAGACAGGCAAAGTGGTCAATATCAAGAAAGGTCAATTTCTCTCACCTCAAGCCATGCAATTTGCTATAAATAAGGTAGTTGAATCGGGAAATGATAAAGTTTGGCTGACCGAAAGGGGAAACAATTTTGGCTATCAAGATATGATTGTCGACTTCAGAGGTATTCCCGAGATGAGAGAATTTGGAAAGCCAGTTGTAATGGACATCACTCACTCTCTACAACAGCCCAATCAAGGAAGTGGAGTAACGGGTGGTAAACCTCAATTGATAGAAACGATTGGAAAGGCTGCGATTGCCGTTGGAGCAGATGGGATCTTTTTAGAGACGCATGATGATATTGCCAATGCCAAGTCGGATGCAGCAAACATGCTAGATCTCAAGAAACTAGATGATTTATTAGAGAAACTAGTAAGAGTTAGAAAATCAATTCTCTAGAAGCTAATCGTCCTCATCCTCTTTTAGCTTGATCTGTCCTACGACCTTGAATTCGGTTCGTCTATTCTTTGCTCTTCCTTCTGGATTATCTGAACCATCTTCATTCTTGTTTGGGGCAACTGGTTGAGTTTCACCATAGCCTTTTGCGCTGAGTCGATCTTTGCGAATACCCCTCTGAATAAGATACTTGACAACACTTTCAGCCCTTCTTTGAGAGAGTGATGCATTGTATGCAGACCGACCCTTACTGTCGGTATGAGATCCAATCTCAACAACAATGGTTGGGTTCTCAACCAATATCTCAAAAATGGAGGTATCGATGGTATTCTTCGCTTTTTCACTCAATGCAGATTCATTGAAATCATAGTAGATATTCTCCAGCACAAAGACCTTATCACTCAGTTTCTCAAGACGAAGATCTAATTTGACATTCCTAGAACTCATCTTACCTAGAGTGGAGATCTCTTTACTGTTAGTGAAATAACCTTCTTTCTCTGCTTTGATATTGTATAGTCGGTCTGGCTCCAATCTAAAATTAAAGTTCCCGTCCTTGTCGGTGGTCATTCTCTTTCGAACAAACTCCTCCCCTGTGCTATCATCTACTTCATAGATCATCAAACTTGCATTTCCCAAGGCATTACCATTCTCATCTGCCAACTGACCATTATAAGTCAAAGCAATTAGATCTGGATCTGTAAAATAGAATAGATCATCACAGCAAGGTTGCTTCTTAGAAGCATAAGTCCTGTTACTAACAAAGAATCCAGATTGACCAGTAGGATCTAAGGTGTAGAACAACTCATCCATCGGACCGTTGATCTGTGATCCTAAATTTTCAGGTTCCATCCACTTGCTTCTACTTCCACTGGATCTAAAAACATCAAAACCTCCTATGCCAGGATGAGCTTCGGAGCTAAAGTAGAGAACACCCGTTTCTGCATCAATAAAAGGTGTGATCTCATCACCTACGGAGTTCACTTTAGATCCGCAATTTTTAGCTTCCTTATAGCTGTCTTTCTTTTCATAGTAGGTTGAATACCAAATATCAAATCCACCTTTACCTTCCTCTCTGTTTGAAACAAAGTACAATGTTTCTCTACCTTTCTCATCGATTCCCACTGCTGGATGTCTTTCTTGAGATCTACTATTGACCAATCCATCTAGCTTTTCAGGAGCAGACCATTTCCCATTCTGCAAGCTCATTCTAAATAGATCACATTGTTTCTCTTGGGAATAGATATCCTTGCAAGCAGAAATATAGATCCTATTCTTTTGTTGGTTAAATGCCCCGCTCACTGCATAGTACCCATCAGGCAATTGAAGTTGATCAAAGCTTCCTTCCTTCTTCCATTCACCATTTTTCTTGCTTGCAACAAAAAACTGAGGAGTAGGCAATGCCTCTTCTGAATCGTATTGCTTGTTTGGATCTGCCAATAAACTGCTGTAGATCATCCTATTCTCATTCTCGAAGATCGGAGATGCCTCCATGTTAGCGCCGTTGATCTCCTTAGCTGCTGGTTTTACGATGAGTTTTTTCTCTTCAGTAAATTCGCTCTCCGTGCAAGCTTCAATTGAGAATTTTGCCATTCTTCTATACTTCCTCTCGTCTTTCTCCCCTCTGTAACTTTTCCTAAATTTTTGAAGTATTTCTACAGCCTTCTCACATTTACCTTCCATGATCAAGATCCTCGCTTCATAGAATGAAGCTAAAGGATAATCTTTTTGATTCTCTGAAGCCAATTTTGAATAGATCTCTCTAGACTTTGTGAACTGAGAACTCTTATGGAGGTTCCTTGCCAAGCGATACTGAAAATCAGAATTCTTTGGTTTTCTTCTGCTCAACTCTTCGTAAAAATCGGCAGCGGTAAGATAATCACCTTGCATTTCTGACTCAGCAGCTAAATACTTCAAATTTCCAGTGGAATAATCCTTGAGTTCCTGTGCAATAAACTGCTCAGAAATAAGAATCAGCAAGAAAGCTGCAAGCCATTTAATATGTTTTATACTAGTAGCGTACACAAGGAATTCTTCTTTTTTTCAATTTAGGATAAGGGGCAGTATACACCAATGTGATCTCAAATCCTCCTCTGTAATTGGATGCTAACTCCAAGTCGGAAATATTAAAGTCATAGGATAATCCAAACTGGAAATCTTTAAGTCCTACCGTAGAACCTAGAACCAAGGCATCAGTATTCCTTGTAGGTGCAGTTCTGAAATAGAGGAATGGACTTAGATCCTTGACTACATTCCAATACTCAAATGGCAATGTAATTGCAGATCCAATGAGCCCTTCTGAAGTTCCTTGACTAGTGTAATAGGAGAAGTAAGGGGTAAATAGCCAGCCACTTTTCGAAGTGATCTCGGCTACCCATTGAGTCTCATAGGTCCTTGCTCTTTTCTCGCCATCTGCATAAAAACTCTCTTCAGGCTCTAAGAAGTGATTAAAACTCAAACCTCCTTTTAAGTAGATATTGTCTCTTATCTGATTACCCCAGAAAAATCCCAGGCCTAGATCAAAATAGTCTACTTGATTTCCCAAGGCAGCTTCTCCACTAGCAAGATTCTCATTGAAGGTTCCGCTATTGGGATCGAATTGAGAAGGGAATGTAAGGCCATTCTTATCAAATGTTTTTTGAACCATAGCAGGGGTCACGCCGATCCCGATCTTGTGTCCCGCTATTTCTTTAAAGGCGCCAAAATGCATTTGAAAGAAATCTGCACTGAGTTTCGCATCTCCGCTTTGATCATGTTGATAGGCAATACCTCCGAAATAACTCAAACTAGGATCTGATGTCTTTACTTGCTTAGTAAACCAAATTGCAGAACTTTCAAATGGGACTCCTATCGACTGCCATTGAGATCGATACACAGTAGCCGCCTGCCAACTCCCTTCAAAATCGCCTCTGAATACAGAGTTCCTCTGATTGTTCAAAGCCAACTTTTGAGAATAATGTACGTCTTGTGAATGTAGCTGTACAGACGAACAGAGAAATAAAAAGAAGATAAGTCCGCCTTTGAGATTTTTCATCGGGCTAAAAATAATAGTTTTACGGTTGCTGATATTATTTTTATAGATGATTGACGGAATAAAGCGATTCCTCGTATGCTTACTGCTTGTATTACCCCTAGTTTCATTAGCTCAGGTAACAGCAGATTTCTCTGCTGACAACACTACTGGTTGCGGAGCATTGGGAGTTCAATTCACGGATCTATCCACTGGAAATATTACTTCGAGAACTTGGACTTTTGGAAATGGAAACACTTCTTCATTGGTCAGTCCTTTCGAGAATTATGGAATTGGAGTTTACACGGTTTCCTTGACCGTTAGCGATGGTGTGAATAGTGATACCGAGACTAAGACAAGTTATATACGAGTATTTGCTAATCCAACTGCCGATTTCAATTTCAACCCTTCATCTGGTTGTACTCCACTACCGGTTACATTCACCTCCACCTCAACAGTAGGAGGTAGTCCAATCACTACTTACATATGGGACACTAAAGATGGTAGCTCCTCTCCTAATGCTGCTAGCTTTACTCATACTTATCAAGGTGGCGGACCCTATATTCCAAGTCTTCAGGTCATTGATGGCAATGGATGTTCCGACAGCAAACTAGCTACGTCTAACATTACTCCTACTCCTTCACCGGTTGCTGCATTTAGCACACAAGCAAGTCCTGTAGGATGTGCTGTACCTTTCAATGTTGATTTTGTAAACAATTCTACCGGAGTCAATTTGACTTATCAATGGAACTTTGGAGATGGTGGAACTTCTACACAAGCTAACCCTTCTCACACCTACAATTCACTAGGCACTTACAATGTAAGCTTAACGGTTACAGACCCCAATTGCTCTGATTCAGAGGTGAAGACAAATTTTGTTCAGATTCAAAATACTCAAGCGGATTTCACCACCACAAATGATACTTTCTGTTTCGGGGATGTTGTGAGATTTACGAACACCTCTGTTGGAGCTTCTAGTTTCAGTTGGGATTTTGACGATGGATCTCCCCGATCATTTGCCAGAAATCCCGCTCATATTTTCTTGGACTCTGGATGGTTTGACATCACCTTGATCGCCAGTGCTGGAAGCGCGTGTATTGACCAGATCATCAAATCGATTTATATTCAAAAGGTTGAGGCAGATTTCATTGTTCAACCTGCATTCAGTTGCCAACTGCCAGATACCATTCAGTTTTTCAGCAGATCCTTTAGAGATTTTAGTTACGAATGGAGAATTCCTGATCATGATAAAGATAATAAGGATACAACCTTCGTCTATACTAGTCGTGACCCATTTCATGTCATGAGAGATACCGGCAATTTCAATGATACATTGATCATCAGAAGTGAATTTGGATGTGCAGACTCAGCCTTTAGGAGCATTAGAAGAGGAGAAAGATTGGTTACGAGAGTTCTCGTCACAGGTGACAAGGGAACTAGTGATAATTATGGAGGATGTTTGCCCCTCACAGTTACCTTCACTGACACTACCTACGGTTCTGGTAACATCACTTCTTACTTATGGGATCTAGGTGGTGGAGTTACCTTCAGCGGAAGATTCCCTCCACCTCAAACCTATGATACTGCAGGTGTTTTTAATGTAGTACTTACTGTGACCAATGACTCAGGCTGCGTAGATGTTGACTCTGCTGCAATATTTGCATTAGAAAAGGACGATCCTGCATTCACAGTTAGTCCGGATACCGTATGCCAAGGTGATACGGTTACCATACAAATGACCAATAGTGCTGGTAATATCTATGAATTTGGAATTTTCACTCCAAGATTTGGACAAGGATATACTGAAGATGCTGTGAACTTTGGTCAATTCAATCGCTACTTAGATACTGGCTATTACTCAGCCAGCGTAAAGGTTGGAGTCATATGCGACACCGTACTGATTATCGACAGTGCATTCTACGTCTTGGGACCAGTTTCAAGTCCAGCATACAGAGCATTTGATTGCAACAATCCGCTGCAAGTAGAATTTCAAGGTAATATTTTTGGAGAAACACGCTTCTACTGGGATTTTGGTGATGGCAGCCCATTGGATTCAGTCAATAAAAACCCCATACATACCTTCCCCTCTCCAAACATATATACGGTCATTCTGAAATCTTATAATGACACAAATCGATGTCCCTTCCAAGAAGATACCTTGCAGGTAGATGTCATCCCAAGATTACCGCCTTCCCAATTGCCCTATCAAAAATATCACTGTAGAGACGGTAATTTCCTAAGACTGTACTACAACAATACCAATAAGTACGATAGCAGTCTTTGGTACTTAAATGGAAGCTATTTAGGAAACTTTGAAGACCAAGATTTTTCTAAGGACATTTTTATCAACGGAAGGAATCAAGTGGTTTTGGTAGCGGTTGATCGATTGGGCTGTAAGGATACCATCAATGACTTTGTATTTATTTCAGACCCAAGAGCCAATTTCACAAGTAATGTAAGTGGAGGTTGTATTCCTTTCAATGTTCAAATGCTGGATAACTCAATTACGGATACCACTATTCTTACATGGGAATGGCTTTTCTCGAACCTTCCCAATGACACCTTCAGGATCCAAAATCCTGTGATCAATGTGAATACCACTAGTGATATTCGAATCAAATTGACCATCAAAGACTTCATTGGTTGTGTTGCTGACACTACCATTGATGATCTAATTAGCGGAGGAAATTTGAACGTAGACTTCTCAACAGCAGATGATCTGAATATATGCGTTGGAGAATCCATTCAATTCTTCAATCGATCAAGCGGATCGAACATTACTTCTATTTGGAATTTTGATGATGGTACAATTGATACCATAAATACGGTATCGGTCCAACATCAATTTGATTCAGCAGGCCTGTTTGATATCAAACTGGTGGTCATTGATCAATCCGGTTGCAGGGATACACTAGAAAGATATCAAGTGAATGTTGAGGCACTTCCAATAGCTCGTTTTGTAGCAGATGATTCTTTAGCCTCATGTTATCCCTTCGCAGTAAACTTTAGCGATAGATCAACTGGAAATGTAGTAGCATGGCAATGGGATCTAGGTGGAAACGACAGTATTGTTTTCCAAAACCCATTTAGAAATTACATCTCTCCAGGAAATTTTGATGTTTCCCTTATTGTGGAAACAGCTAACGGCTGTAGAGATACTTTGCTAAAGCAAGATTACATTCAGATCACTGGCCCTACAGCGACATTTGATATGAGTGACGATGTAGTTTGCTTGAATGAACCAGTCACCTTTACCATTACCTCTCAAAATGGAGTAGGATCTTTCAGATGGGCATTTGGTGATGGAAACAGCTCTGTTCTCAATCCAGCAACACACTCCTATACAGACACCTCTGGCTTAGTTCAGCCATCTTTGATCATTAGAGATGTCATTGGAAATTGTGAGGTGGTGATCATTGATAGTATCGTAATTAGAGAAGTCATCGCTAAATTTAGTCTGGACGACACTTCAGGATGTGAGCCTTTTAGCCCTGTGATCACCAACTTAATGCAAGGAGAAGATAGCTTCTCTTGGGACTTAGGAGACGGGAGAACTTCCACAGATAGAGAGCCTGTACTTACTTATGATCAAAGAGGCAATTATGACTTAAAACTCAGTATTAGTTCCAACATAGGGTGTAGTGATGAATCAATTGTTACTGTCAATGTATTTGAAACCCCAGTAGCACAAGTGAATGGAAATACCAGCATATGTTTAGATGACTCCACAACACTTACCGCAAGTGGAGGAACCCTATTTGAATGGTACAAAGGCGATCAATTGATCACAACCAATGCAAGTATCAAAATCGGACCAGATACTACTACCAATTATACAGTAATCGTTGGCAATCAATTTGATTGTTATGATACTACTTCTGTGGAAGTGTATGTGCAACAGAGGCCCAATTATATGGCGATTGACGATAGCACCATCATCATAGGAGAAGAGATCAATATGAACGCATATGCTGGACTTGGATTTACTTATAGCTGGAGACCTAGCACAGGTTTAAGTTGCAATAACTGTCCAGATCCTGTTGCTCAACCATTGGCTTCTACCAACTATATCTTAGAGATCACAGACCCAAATGGTTGTTTTAATTTGAGAGACACCATTCGCATCACGGTTAGAGAAGAATTTACTTTGGATGTACCACAAGCATTTAGTCCCAATGGTGACGGGATCAATGATATCATTTATGCCAAAGGTTGGGGATTAAAGACCTTGATCGCATTTAAGATCTACAATCGTTTTGGCGAATTGATCTTTGAGTCTAATGACTTTGATAAAGGCTGGGATGGTACTTACAATGGCAAGGATCAAATGATTGAAACCTATGTCTACACTGTAGAGGCAGAAACCTACAAAGGGGTGGTTCTTCAAAAGAAAGGAAATATCACCCTGCTTCGTTAAACTACTTTCACCAAATCTTCATCTTGCAAATAAAGCAGGTAGGCAGATACCTTCTTCTTGGAGATCAAGGAGAGCTCATGAGCATAGTTGTTCAATTGTGTTAAGTCTTTGTCTCTTTTCTCGCCGCTCTTGTAATCCAGTATTCTTAGCTCTTCTGAGTTCTCAATGATCCTATCAGGTCTCAATACCTCAAATTTGCTTGATATAAAGCTTCGTTCATTGCTGATCTTCCAAATAGGTTCAAAGAATTCTTTGATCTCCTCTTTTGATATTAGATCGAGGAGTTGAATTTCTAGTTCATTCTTCCTTTGAAGATTGATCTTACCATTCCAGTAATATTCTTCTAGCACTTTAGGAATATCTTCCTTGATTTGGATAGAAGCTAGGATTTCATGAACAAGATTTCCATAGGCACGAGAGCCCAACTCCCCATCTTCTTCTTTCCATTCCGTATTCATATCAAGACTCAAACTCACTTTCTCATTCCAAGAAGAAGAGTGATTCTTTCTAAGAACTACTTCCTCTTCATCCTGTTTTGCTTTAGTATTCTTAACGGGATTTACCTTATCTACTCCTCTGCTAAACTTCCCATTCTCAAAGCCTTCAAGCTTTATAAAGTCCTCTACTAGAATAGAGAATTTAAAACTCTTTCTACTTTTTGGTGGATCTACTGTAATGATATGCAATCTGTTAACTGCTCTAGTAAATGCAACATAGATCGAGTTCATTAGATCTCCTTCTCTTTTTATTAGCTCTTTCTCATAGTCGTCATTGAAGATGGTATCAATGAGATCTTGATTATAATTGATCAATGCATGATCGAGGTCAATTTCAGAGGCAGGATCTGGTAGATCATCTGCCCAAAGCAATTTCCCTTTGCTGTTTATTTCGTAATCAGCAAAAGGCAATAGAACTACCGGAAATTCTAATCCTTTTGATTTATGGATCGTCATCAATTGAACGGCATTGGAGCGATCATTTGATTCAATACTCAAATTCTCTCCATTCAATTCCCAAGCATTCAAGAACTCCCTAAAATCTCCTCTTTGTCGCTGAACGAATTCATATACATATTCTTGAAAGAATTGCAAATAAGGATCATAACTAGAGTCCAATCCAAAGGCTCTTACTTGCCTTTCTACCCATTGAAATAGATTCTCATTGGAAAAGGGTTCCGATGGAACTGGAAGGTTAATATCCTTGAACAACTGCTTTAATCCATTGGATGATTTTATATTGTAGTTGTCTCTTATTTCTTGATTGCTTGCATAAATCAGTCCCTGATCCCTTAAAAAATTCAGGATCTGGATCTTAGGTTCATCATTAGTAGGGTCCTCAATCCATTTCAATAAGTCCACCAAGAAATTAACTACTGCAGAATGCTGCAATTTGAGAGCCTCAGCCGAGATCAAGGGAATCCCTTCAGCACTTAAGCTAATGGCAATCTCACTTAGTTCTGCTTTTGTCATGCAAAGGATCGCAATATCTTCATATTGATACTCCTTCTGCTTAAGGTCTTGAATGGTTTCTATAAGGTAATCAATGTGGAAACTTCTCATTTCTGCCTTGGTATCTCCATTGATCTTCATGATCTCTACAAATCCTTCCTGATCTGCTCTTTCAGATACAAATTGTCGATGACCCTCAAAGATCAATTGATTGCGTTCAGACAATCCTCCATGCTCATAAACGAACTCAAAGAATTCATTATTGAATTGAACAATTTCCGCTGCTGATCTCCAATTGGTATCCAAAGATTTCGGATTGAAATTCCTTTTCAGTCCATCCATTCGAGCTTGATTCAATCCTTCTTCAAAAGCTGAGATCTCAATATTTGGCATTTGTGAGAATTGCTCTACCTCTGCCCCACGAAATCTGTAAATAGATTGTTTTGCATCTCCTACGATCATGCTCTCAAATCCTTTGGAAAGAGATTCTTCAATGAGAGGGAGAAGATTCTGGAATTGCATTACAGACGTATCCTGGAACTCATCGACCATAATGTGGTTGTACCTTTCTCCAATTCGCTCATAGATAAAAGGCATGTACTCTTCTTTCACCACTTTAGAGATCAAATGATTGAAATCAGACATATTGACTAGTCCTTCTTCTTTCTTCAGCTGCTCTAATTCTAAATTGATCTTTCCCAACAGAGCTTGAGCTGGCAATTGTTTTAGCAATATTCTTCTAGCTAAATAATTCTGCCCATCTTTCTCATACAATGTAGTTATATTCAGAAGTATCTCTGATAATTCAGCTTGAATAGAGACAATTTGCTCTTTGAGCAACTTATCTACTTTACCAGCATGAAAAACTTGCTTTTCCAAAGCTGTATACAGCGCTTTGGGCACTCTTATATCAACATCTTGGAGGTAGAGTAAATATTTGCCAATACCTCTAGCTCCTCCTGCAAGATCCAGCGGGTCAATTGATCTTGAACGAATTAGATCAAGAGCCTCTGAAGCATATAGCTGCATTTGATTCTCAAGTATGCTATTCTTCTTTAGGTAGTCATTGATCAAAAATATGTACTCTTTGTATTCAAGTTGAGCAATCACATCCAAAACGCTGCTAGAACCTTCTTCACTGAGTTTAGCAGATGAATCTTGAAGCTCTTTATCCAATTTCCAGCTTTTACCTTCATTAATCTTTCTACGAGCATAATCAATCAAGATCTTATCTGCACCTTCATCATTTCCTATCTCAGAAATGATCTTTGAAATCACTCGATCTCGAAGCTGAGATTCTTGCATTTCAATTTCAAAGTTCAAGGGCAATTGCAGATCTCTAGAGAAGGACCGTATCAACTTCAACATGAACTTATCGATGGTACTAACACTCAAATCTCCATATGAATGGAGGATCTTCTGAAGGGTTGTTTGAGCACGCTTTAAAAAAAGTCCAATATCGATTCCAAGATCTTTCCAGCAGTCGTGCAAAAGTGGCTCCTTTAAAATAGCTTCTTCACTAGTGGCTTTCTTCAATGTTTCGATGATCCTTTCCTTCATCTCGGCACTAGCTTTATTGGTGAAGGTGATTGCCAAGATCTTTGAGAAGTAATACGGCTGATCACTCGACAGGCAATAAGTCAGGTATTCTTTTACCAATGTGTAGGTTTTGCCAGAACCTGCGGAAGAACGATATACTTTGAACCGTTTTTCACTCATAATTTGCTCATCATGTGATCCAACTTCTTTTGTAACTCCCACTCAGAATTGATCCAATGGATAAGATGTCCTCGTTTTTCCATTCGTCTGAACCAAGTCATTTGTTTTTTTGCGAATCGTCTAATTGCCTGTAGCAATTTTTCATGCATTTGGTCAAAATTTAACTCTTCATTGAGATACTTCACAATATAGCGATATTCCAAGCCGTAATACTCTAAGCTTTCCATGGACACCCCATTTTTGATCAACGATCTCACTTCATCTATCATTCCATCTTCCAGTCGTTCGTTCAATCGTTGCTTGATCCGCTCTCTTAATAGCTCTCTTTCCGAATGAAGACCAAATATGATGAAATCTTGGACTGGTGAAGGAATTTCTTCCTTTTCTGCTTCCGCAGTCGCAATTTCAATTGCTCTGATCAATCGTTCTCTGTCTATTAGATCGGTGGTATTGTGTTGTTCTGGTTTTAGATGCAACAACATCCCTTTGAGCTCATCATGAGTTGAATCTCTTATGGACGATCTTAAATCTTCATTTTTAGGAACCTCGATCAATTGTGTTTTCTTAAGAGCAGCTTCAAGATACAATCCGCTTCCACCGCAGAGAATAGCTTGTTTTCCTCTTTGGACAATATCATGATATGCTTTGTAAAAGTCTCTTTGAAAATGGAAAACATCATACTTCTCTCCAGCATCTTTAATATCAATGAGATGATGGATAATTTTAGACTGGGGCAATAGGTACTCTGATAGATCCTTTCCACTGCCCAGATCCATGTCTCGATAAACCTGTCTGCTGTCAGCTGAAATGATTTCTCCATTAATCTTGCTTGCCAGCTGAACTGCCAAATTGGTTTTTCCAACAGCAGTGGGACCTAAAAGCACAATTAAGCGACCATTTTTACGTTCTTCCATCAGCTTCTAAATATAATGTAGTCAAGGCAACTTTAGTTACATTCTTCCGTCCTATTTTTGGCGAAATTGCATATGTAATCAACTAAGCCACTATGAAAGATATGAAGTCACTCAGAAACATACTATTGATCGGAATTTTAAGCTTATTCGCATTTCCCTTTTCTTCTTGCAGTGAAGATGATGAAGATGAAACGAATATTGAGACAAGGATCGTTGAAAAAGATATTGTCACCTATCAACTTACTGTAAACATGAAACAAAAAGTGAATGGCAATGATCTTCAATTGAATACGACTGACAAGCCATACACCAATGCATTGAATCAGAATTTCAATGTTAGTCGTTTGAGGTATTTGATCTCAGATCTCACTTTCCATATGGAAAACGGAAACACTTTCGTGATTGATGGCTACCATTTTGTAGATGCTTCAGATGCTAGCACTGCAACTTATTCACCTACATTCCAAGTACCTGCAGGGGTTTACAACAAAGTTTCATTCAAATTTGGATTTGACAGAGTGGATAATGCAAAGAATTATCCCGATCTGGATGCTGTGAGTTGGGGATGGCCGAAGGGAGTTGCTGGAACACCCAATTTAGGTGGTGGCTACCATTATATGCAATTGGAAGGCAATTACGATAGTAGTGCAACGGTTTCCAAGAGATTTTTAACCCATATGGGAACTGCAAGAGCCATAGTTGGAACAGATACAACCTTTGAAGACAATCACTTTGTGTCTTACCCAACCATCAATCCAATTACCGTGAATGGAGACTTTTCGTTTGATCTTGTAATGAATGTAGAACAATGGTATGAAGATCCGTTTGATTGGGATTTTAACCTTTACAATGTGATGATCATGCCGAATTATAATGCACAGCGAAAGCTGTTCATCAATGGTCCAAGTGTATTTACGATCGAATAAAATACCGTTATTTCTCTTAGGAATTGTAGCTTTTCTTCTATTTAGCTTAAATGCTTGTAAGGAGGATGACAATGAGGATCCAGTTGCTCCAAGCACACCTTCTACTCCTCATTCACCAAGCCCTTATGTGCTTGATCTACCTCCTCATTTAGCTCCCTTTAGTTACACCATACCAGAAGACAACCCAATTACGGTTGAAGGAGTAGCATTGGGCAAGAAGTTATTCTTCGAGAGGAAGCTTTCAATTAATAATCAACTTTCTTGTGGCTCCTGTCATCAGCCCCAAGGAGCCTTTGCCGATCCAGGAATGAAAGTTAGTCTAGGAGCACAAGGCCAACAAGGAGTAAGAAATGCAATGAGTATTTTCAATGTACTCTGGTCTGAAAAACCAAGTTTGGGCTTCAATTGGAATAGATCAGCCACCAGCTTAGAAGAACAGGCTTTGGACCCTGTTACTCACCCCCTCGAAATGATGGAAACATGGTCTAATGTCGTTGGCAAACTTCAAAACGACCCAAGATACCCTCCTATGTTCAATGCGGCCTTTGGCACAACCACCATTGATTCAAACCTAGTAGTAAAAGCTATTGCCCAATTTGAAAGAACTCTGGTCAGTGGCAGTTCTAGAGTAGATGATTATATGATCGCTGTCGCCACAGACAATTCTCCCAACCCTCCTGAGTTAAGAGATTATCTCACCGCACAGGAAGTACGAGGGTTTAATATCTATGTCTCAACGGCTAAGGGAGATTGCTTTCATTGCCATGGTAATGTAAATCTGAACAATCCTCTTTGGACCGATTTTGAGTTTAGAAACAATGGTTTGGATATCAATCCTGATTCTGGCCTTGCAAGTGTGACCAAGGATCCAAATGATCTGGGGAAATTCAAGACCCCTTCATTGAGAAATCTAGTCTTTACAGCCCCATACATGCATGACGGTAGATTTCAAACGTTAGAAGAAGTAGTAGAATTTTACAGCACTGGCGTAAAGGATACCCCATATACTGATCCTTTGATGGAGGATCGTGGTTCCTTAATTGCCAATTTGACTACGCAAGAGAAAGCAGATCTAGTGGCTTTTTTGAGAACCATTACGGATAGCACTTTCGTTCAAAATCCTGATTTCAGACCTTAGTGAATATTGGTCTTGTTGAATTTGTTGAGCTTCTCTAGATCAGTTTCACTATCTACATCTTGCTCATGAGCTCTCAAGGTATGCAAAGGAAGTTTTTCACCTTCTGTTGTTCTTCGGTAACACTTCAATTTGTCTTTGAAAATAGAAGATTTATAGACTGATTTACCCAAGAGCATCCTCACGCATTCTTGAACTCCTTCAACAATTGATGGATGAGGGTGGATCATATGAGCCAACTCATCAATTCCTTTGTTCATGTACATCAACAATGCCACAGATTGAATCGCACTGGATGCATGTTCTCCAATGGCACGCATGCCCAAGATCTTCATTTCCTCATCATCGGAAACAATGATCTTGAAGAATCCGTTCGTTTTCCTCATTGCAATAGCCCTAGCGATGGTGGAATAATCTACTTTGGATACTCGAATAGGAATCTTCAACTCTTCTGCTTTTTGTTCATTCAATCCAACCGCCGCAACTTCTGGATGAAGGAACATAATGGTACTGATGTTTTCGTAATGGATTGGTTGTACTGGAAAGTCAGCAAACATCTTAACTACCGCATGACGAGCTTCTCTTTCTCCAACATTTACCAATGCCAAGTGGCCTGAGACATCTCCAACCGCATAAATATGAGGAATATTGGTTCGTGTATCTTCATCCCCAATATGAACTCCTCTCTTGCTCATGGTTACTCCTGCATTGTCCAGCTCTAATTGCTCAACATTTGGAACCCGACCGATCGACAGCATGGCTTTCTCTACTTGAATGACTTCCTTGCTGCCGTCCTTATTCTCTATCTCGTACTCTACCTTGTCTCCAAGATGGTCCATACGAATCAACTTTGCTCCTCTGTGGATCACAACACCGTTTTCTTCAAGGTTGGTTGCCACAACATCTGCTACATCTTTATCTTCAAAAGGTAGGATCCTCTCAGCTTTATCGATCAAGTATACTTTGGTTTGACCAAAATTGGAGAACATGGTTGCGAATTCACAACCTATCACCCCTGCTCCTAAGATCACCATGCTTTTGGGAAACTCATCCAAATGCAAGATCCCATCGGAGGTTAGTATTACTTTCTCGTCAACTTTAATATTTGGAAGCGTTCTAGGTCTGCTTCCGCTGGCAATTATGGTATTTTCAGCATGAACTTTGAATGAACTACCATCATCTTTGGTAACAAGGATCTCCTTATCGCTAATGAAGCTGGCAGTTCCTTTCTCGTAGTTGATAAGGCTGGTCTCTGCATGAATAATTCTTAAGTGACAGGATAATTGAAATTTTCTTTCGAAAAGGGCTTCGTCTATTATCTCTTTCACCTTAGAGAAACTAAGATCTACTCTGCTATCTTGGCCAATCTCGTCTTTTACCGTCTTGACCTTATTGGAAATTTCCCACATGGTCTTTGATGCCAAGGCTCCGTCATAGATGCCATAACCACCTAATTTAGCTTTTTCGACCAAGAGTACCTTCTTGCCAAAATCAATGGCTCTCATTGCCGCAGCATAACCCGCTGGACCACCACCAATTACGCACAAATCATACTTATCCATTTCTCAAAGTATTATGGAAATTTCCCTCTTTTTTTTAATATAACAAATATATCGGCAGATTATTCGCTGCCTATAGCTCTATAAACAACTTACCAAGTGAACTTTGTTCAAATAAAAACCCCGAAGAAAGCTAAGCTCGTCTTCGGGGTTCTAGATTAGATCGTGAAAGATTACTTCTTGATCACCTCCACTAGTTCTACTTCAAATATCAATGTATTGAATGGCTTTATAACTCCACCTGGACGTGGATTAGCTCCATAACCAATAGATGATGGAATGATCAATGTAGCCTTTCCTCCTTGCTTCATCATAGCTAGGCCTTCGTCCCATCCTGGGATTACTTGACCCTGACCAAGAGTAAACTGAAATGGCTCATATGGTCTTCTTTCATTGTAAAGTCCATTTGCTTTTGCAACCTCTTCAACTGAGGTATCAAAGTATGTACCGTCAACCAACTTTCCTTCGTAATGCACTCTTACATCATCACCAGCTGCTGCTTGAACTCCAGTACCTTCTTGCTTAGAAATGTAGATCAATCCACTTGGATTGGCCTCTGTTGTAATTCCATTTTCTTCAAGATAAGCTGCTAGAATAGCTTCTTCCTCAGCAACCTTATCCGCATTAGCAGCATTTTGCTCTGCTTGAAGCTCCTCCATGGTCTGAACCTTGTCTACATTAATTGTGAAGTACAATACGCTTGCAGAATCAATGAAATCAGGTCTCATAGGCATTCCAGCGGTCTTGATGAAAAAGCTATCAGCGCTAACAATGATAGAAGCACTATCGCCTTCATGCATTCCTATAAAAGCTCCCATGATATCACCTTCATAATTACCAGTATCAGCTTGCATCTTTACAGGAGGCTGACCAGGCAAGGTTTCAAACAAAACTGAATCATCTTGAGTAGTATACTTCATCTTAAGAGTGATCACGTCACCGTAAACGATCTCTCTACCACCTTCATTCTTATTTAAATACTTGATGTAAAGGTTCTCTTCTTTCTTCTCATAGCCCGGAAACATTGAAGTTTCATTCTGACCACAAGAGATCAAAAAAGCAAAATTCAAAAGGATAGCTATTGTAAATATTCTCTTCATTGTTTTTAGTTTACTTATCAATTTTTAAGATCTTAATTTCAAATATCACAGCTGTATAAGGAGGCACAATACCCGCAAGAGATCCTTCCTCCCCAAAAGCACGGCGCGAAGGTAATATTATTTTAACGCTTTCGCCCTCTCTCATGCCTTTTAATCCACTTTCTACTCCTTCTATCAATTGGTAATCTTCGCCGTATCTAAAAGTTGGACTAACACCCTTGTCTTCTGTATCATCAAACACATAGCCGTTGAGGAATTTACCCTTGTATGAGATACTAACTTGATCACCATAACGCAATACTTTCCCATTGGTTCTTTCAGTGATCATTCTGTAGATCCCATCGGTATAATCAATGCTGTCCCTTAGGGAGGAAAGATAGCCTTTGAGTTGCAGCTGTTCATCCAATTCACGCTCCGATAGAAGCTCTTGTTTCCTTCGACTTGCCTCAGTGGAATCCATTACTTCTTTGACAGAGATTCTAAGATCTACTTCACCAGTATCTGCTTGCAGAGGCTGATAAAACTTTAAATAATCATTGAAGATTGCTCTTGAACAATGAATGTGTGCACTATCTCCTTCACCCAACTTCAGCAATACCGAATCAATTGGTCTGTTGGATACTCTAATGAAATATGGATAATCTGGCACAAAATGCAAGGTGTCTCCCTTCATATCAAGTACGCTCAAATACAATAGGATCGATTTGTTGGTTGAAATCTGCTCTCCCTCTCCAAATTTTAAATACTTGTACTTAACTCCTTGGCTAACTTCTGTGTACTCTGGAGCTTTGCTCTTACAAGATAGGATCAATAGGACTGATGCAAGAATGAGGCAATTCAGACTTCTCATTTTTTCCCGATCAATTCTACATCATAGACAACAGGGCTCTGAGGAGGAATTACACCTTGATCTCCACTAACCCCATGAGCCAGATGTGCTGGAATGATCAATATGGCCTTGTCGCCGATAGCCATTTTCACAATTCCTTCATGCAATCCCGCTTCAACATCATCTAAAGCTACAATGAATTCTTGTGGCTGACCTGGCAAGCTTTGATAAGCTGTATCACCACTAATTAAGGTCAAAGTATAATTCACAACAGCTATATCTCCCTTTTGAATACTATCTTGAGAACCCTTGCTTGAATAGATCGAATATCTCAATCCAGATCCCGTTTTCTCAAAATTCAAACCGATGCTGTCTTCATACTCATCAAGTAAGAGCCTTTCTTTATCAAGATAAGCCTTGTGAGAATTGATCATTAATTCACGATACTCCTTTTTGCTTTTCACCTTCAGATCCGATGCATTTTGACTATCTCCGCAAGCCGAACTGAGTAGAAGAAAAGAAAAGAGAATAAGAAAACCGTTGATTCTATTCATCAAGCTAATAGTTCTGCAATGTGCGCTTCAAGGATATTTAGAGTTTCTTTCATGCTTTTATCACTGGCTCCTCCAGCAGCATTCAAGTGGCCTCCACCATTAAAATACTTCTTTGCAAAAAGATTCACTGCTATCTCTCCTTTTGATCTAAATGACATTTTGATCAAACCATCCTTCTCTGTCAATAGAATAGAAGCTTGTACTTTTTGAATGCTCAATGGATAATTGACCAATCCCTCCGTATCTCCTCTTTTGAACTTGAAAGTAGAAAGCTCTTCTGCGTCTAGCGCAATGATTGCAATCTGTTCTTCATGATAAAGTTTCAAAGCCTTGTACAATGAGTATCCAAGCAACTTCAAACGCTCTGAAGAGTAGCTATCATAAACTTGTCTATAGATCTTGTCTGGCTCTATTCCTAGACCAATCAATTTGGAGGTGATCCAATGGGTACGCTCAGAGGTTGAGGCAAATCTAAAGGATCCAGTATCTGTTAATATTCCCGTGTAGATCCCTTCAGCAATTTCTTTGTTTAGATGGCTTGCTTGTCTCATTCCTTCAATCAATTCAAAAATAAGTTCTGCAGTAGAACTCGCTGTAATATCTACAAGTTGCAAATCACAAAAGTCCTTTGGATCCCTATGATGATCAATGTTGATCCTGTAAGCAGAAGAATTGGCCTCAAGTCCTTCTTGAAGTCCGCCAATTCGAGAGGGGTCATTGAAGTCGAGACAAAAAATAAGATCTGCTTTAGAAATCTTTTCCATTGATAGATCAGGTTTTTGCTCAAAATTGATGATCTGATCAAATCCGTGCATCCAGGACAGAAAGTCCGGTGCAGGATCAGGGGTAACTACTGTAACGGATCGATTCTTTGCTAACAAAAAATTATATAGCGCAATGGAAGATCCTATAGAATCTCCATCTGGAGATTTGTGTGATAGTATAACTATCTCATTGGATTCCTCGATCTTGTTCAGTGCTATTTCGTACTTCTGCATGTCACAAAAATAACCATTAGCCCTTTCTTTAGAATCCTATTGGACACTATGAGTTCATAGAACGATTAGTTAATTTCGTCTCCTCAATCCAAGAACATGACTCTAGTCCAAAGCATTATTATCGCCATTGTTGAAGGCATCACAGAATTCTTACCTGTATCTTCTACTGGTCATATGATCCTTACTTCTTCATTGATGCAAATCCACGATGAAGAGTTTGTGAAGACTTTCGAAATTGCCATTCAGTTGGGAGCGATCATGGCCATCGTATTAATGTATAGCAAAAGATTCCTTCAAGATATTCAGATCTACTTCAAGCTGACTGCTGCCTTCCTTCCAACAGCTGTAGTAGGCCTATTAGCTTATGACTTCATCAAAAGTGTTCTATTTAATCCAGTAATCGTCTCTACTTCCTTGGTTGTTGGAGGAATTGTATTGATCTTGATCGACAAGAAGGTCGTGGAGAAAGAACAAAAATTTGATGATGTTTCTGAATTACCATACAAGAATGCAATCTTTATAGGATTGATTCAATGTTTGAGCATGATTCCTGGTGTTTCAAGAGCAGCTGCAACAATCATTGGTGGGGTCTTCAATAAATTAGATAAGAATCAAGCTACTGAGTTCTCTTTCCTACTTGCCGTTCCAACCATGTTTGCAGCTACTGGATATGATCTACTAAAAACCAATATAGATTTTACTTCCGACCAATTGATGATGTTGGGAGTAGGTTTGATAGTGGCATTTATTACCGCTTGGTTAGCAGTAAAAGTGTTACTTAAAATAGTAATGAACTATGGATTCAAACATTTTGGATACTATCGAATTATCATCGGTTTGATCTTCCTAATTTACATGGGAACGGAAGGTTCTTTATTGGAATCTTTGGAAAATTGACATCCTAAAAAACTGATTTGCAAAACTATAGGATGCAGCACAAAAATCATTTAATTTAGAAGCAACCAAAACTTGCGGGCTGACGTAAAAAATCTAAGGATTCGCAAATTTTGACAAGCTATGAAATTAAGAAAGATACTACCTTTTTTAGCGCTCTCTCTTTCTCTAATTCTTGGCCCCAAGCTAGCCAAGGCTACCCATATTATGGGTGGAGAGATCACCTGGCAATGCCAACCAAATGGCCAATATGTATTTACCTTAAAAGTTTATAGGGACTGTAATGGAGTCAATTTCAATACGAATGGTCATGCTCTTGAAGTCCACAATTACCCTGCTGTAGGAGCCATTACACAGATACCTTTGACCTTCTTTTCAGTTGATGACATTACTCCTGCCTGTGAAGGAAGTCCATGTGCGACTTTGACGCCCGCTGATCCTGATATTCCTGGAGCAATTGAAGAATACGTCTTGGTCAGTAATCCGGTGACCCTTAACGGAGTTCCCGGTGCCAATGGATGGATCTTTACTTGGACCTACGGTGATAGAAATGCTGCAATTGATAACATTGTCAATGCGCAAAACTTTGGAATGACCCTCCGTGCAAAGATGTACGCTTACAATGGACAGAATGCAAATAATTGTTTTGACTCCTCTCCCGACTTCTTCCAGAAACCTTCTACCATTATTTGTGCTGGCTTGCAGTTCACCTACAATCATTCTGCTTTTGACAATGAATTGGATTCTCTTGCTTATTCATGGGCTCAGCCCTTGGATGGTAACTTTTGTAATCCACCTCCATGTACGGTTGGCGGACTGTATGTAGAGAATGTCAACCCTCCGATCTTGGCAATGGACGCAGCCTCAGGATTCTCTTACCTCAGTCCATTTCCTGATACCAACCTAGATAGCAGAAATGTTCCAGCTGTACTGGATCCAGAAACTGGTGAGATCAGCTTTACCTCTTTCAATCAAGGAGAGTTTGTTTCGGTGATCAAAGTAGAAGCATGGAGATGTGGGCAGTTGATTGCAGAGATATACCGTGAATTACAAACAGTAATTACTTCTGGATGTAGCGCTAATTTGCCTCCAGACATCCCAAGTCCTTTTGCCAACAACACCTTTAGAGATACAGTTAAAGTTGGAGATTTTATCAACTTTGACCTCAGCATATTTGATACATTAAGAACAGGCAACCCCAAGGATGATAGCCTTTTTGTTTTTGCAAGTGGCCAACAATTTGGAACAGGATTTACTGATTCTACCATGGGATGTGCAAATCCACCTTGTGCCACTATAACGGCTGCCACCCCCGATACTGCAGTTGGAGTTTATACTACTAACTTTAGATGGCAGACTACCTGTACGCATATTGCCAACCAAACTCCTGTTTGTAATACTGAACTGAATACCTATCTCTTCAGTATTCGTGCCTTTGACGACTACTGTCCAGCAGCTGGTCAAACCATTGCCTCAGTATTCATCACCATTTTGGCAGAAGAACAAGTACCACATCCAGATATTCATTGCGCTGATGTTCAATCAAATGGAGACATCATCATTGATTGGAATCAAACTCCTGACCCCGATGGCTCTTTTAGGGGTTGGCTGATCTATGCTTCTGCCAATAGAAATGGGCCATATACTTTAATAGATAGTGTATTGAATTACACCACTACTACATACACGCATGTAGGAGCCGGAGGAAATAATCAGGCCATGCACTACATTGTGAGAGCAAGATCTGGCTGTAATGACGGATGGACAATTCTTCCAACCGATACGATATCTAGCATCTATCACCAACCTATTTTCAATAACAGTTGCGTAGAGCTGAATTGGAATGCATTAGATAATCCATGGCCAGCAGGAAGTGGGGCAAATTATCACATCTATCGAGAATATCCTATAGGTTTCGGCTTTGTTCTGTACGATAGTTCAGCAACAGAATTCTTTTGCGACACCTTCAATGTGTGTACAGATAGTGTGACCTATAGAATACAGCTGATCAACACTGGTAACGGCTGTACAGGTTCCAATTCAAATGTTGCAGGAATAAGATTTGCCTATCCTGATCCATTGATCGATGCAGGTAATAACACAGCTCTCTGTACGGGACAAACCCAAGTATTAGGCGGTAGCCCTACTTCAACTGGAAATGTTAGCTATCAATGGTCTCCATCAACCAATCTCGATGATGACACCATTGCTAATCCAATCGCTTCTCCTTTAGATACAATCACCTACTACTTGACAGTAACGGATCAAAGAGGCTGTTCTTCAATTGATAGCGTGCTCCTCAATACAAGTATTACACCTGTAGCAGATGCTGGAGTAGACACCATACTATGTTATGATGACTACCCTTTGCAGCTTTATGGAACAGTAAGTGAAGTCAATAGCGGAAGATGGATTGGCGGAAGTGGAACTTTTAATCCAGACCGCAATACCTTGAATGCAAATTATCAGCCTAGTCAAGCTGAAATCACTGCAGGTTTCATCGACTTGCGATTGATCACCACCAATATTGGTGTTTGTGACCAAGACACAGATATTGTTCGGTTGAACATCGTTCGATTTGTAGGAAATCCATTAGCGACCATTGGTAATGTTAGCTGTAATGGAGGCACTGATGGAAGTATTACTCTTAATCCCAGTGGAGGATTCTCTCCCTTTGGATTTGTTTGGAATGATGGACCAACCAGTCAGAATAGAAGCAATTTAACAGCGGGATCTTATACCGTAACGATCAGTAATACTTTTGGCTGTGATTCTATTCTAACTTTTAATGTTACTGAACCCATTGTATTAGGTAGTTCAATTAGTGCTAGCACAGATGCTAGCTGCAATGGAGCAAGTGATGGAAGTGCAACTGTGACAGCAAATGGAGGTACAGCTCCCTACACCTATTTATGGAATGATCCTGCAAATTCAACAACAGCCACAGTGAATGCACTAGCAGCTGGATCATACAGGGTTACTATTACCGATAACAATGGATGTAGTACGATCAATACAAGCTTGACAATCAATCAACCTCAAGTGTTGGTGGCAAGTGCTAGTTTAGGTAGCAATGTAAGTTGTTTTGGAGCAAATGATGGTTCTGCCCTAGCAGCTGCTACAGGAGGAACTTTACCCTATACCTTTATTTGGGATGACCCAGGATCAAGCACAACAGCTGGATTGAATGCAGTTAGCGCGGGTACCTATCATGTTACTATCAGCGATCAAAATGGTTGTACTGATTCTGCCTCTGTAAGTATTACTCAACCAAGCATCCTGAATGCATCCATTAATTCAAGTTCTAATGCTAGCTGCAATGGTTTTGCAAATGGAGCGGCTAGAGTAACTGCTAGTGGTGGAACTGGGCCGTACACCTATCTATGGAACGATCCTGCAAATACAAGCATTGATACTGTGAGTGGACTATTGGCTGGCACTTACACTGTAACTGTCACAGATAATCAAGGTTGTAATCTTACTGCTAGCGTTGTGATCAGTGAACCCTCTCAGCTTACTGCCTCTGTTGCTGGTTCTACCAATGTTAGTTGTAATGGTCTAAGTGATGGTTCTGCATTTGCAGCAGGCAGTGGTGGAACATCTCCCTATAACTTCTTATGGTCTGATCCTTCTTCTACTGCTTTGGACACCTTAAGGAATGTTGCTGCAGGAAGCTATTTTGTAACCATTACGGATGCCAATGGGTGTACAGCGATTAATTCGGTTATCATATCAGAACCAAATTTGCTTTTGTCTGCAATCAATGACAGTACCAATGTAAGTTGCTTTGGTTTTAGCGATGGTAGAGCAGTCGTGAATGCCAATGGAGGAACTCTTCCATACACTTATCTGTGGAGTGATATTAACTCAAGCACAACTGATAGTATAAACAATGTGCCTGCTGGTGCCTATGCAGTTACTATTACCGATGCCAACGCATGTTCAATTATTGATTCGGTATTTATACAAGAGCCCGACAGTCTTATTGCAAGCATTGCAAGCTCTATTGACGTAAGTTGTTTTGGACTAAGTGATGGTAGTGCAGTAGCTCAAATTCAAGGCGGAACAGCACCCTTTAATTTCATTTGGAACGATCCGGCAAATACAACAAATGATTCTATTTCTAATTTGGCATTTGGAAGATATCAACTTACGCTTACGGATGGAAATAATTGCAGCGACACAAGCAGTGTTTTGATCAATCAGCCTCAACCTTTGATCAGTGCAACTCTCTTATTGGATAGTGTGAGCTGCTTCGGCCTATCAAATGGAAGAGCTGTGGCTAGTGCAGGTGGAGGAACTCTTCCCTATCAATTCAATTGGAACGACCCAAATTCATCTACTGGAGATACCATTACTAATCTATCTGCTGGAACTTACATTGTTACGATTACTGATCAAAATTCATGTACAAAATTAGACTCTGTTAGCGTTGAGCAAGCTGACACCTTCGTGGTCTCAAGGGCTTCTTCAATTGATGTTAGTTGCAATGGCGGCAATGATGGCAAGGCTTTCACAACTGTAAGTGGAGGTAATACTCCTTACAGTTATGCCTGGAGTAACAATGCAAATACTGATAGTATTGTTAACCTTAGGGCAGGTGTCTATACCCTTACTATTACAGATGCTAAACAATGTTCAGATACCTTATCAGTTAGGATCAATGAGCCAGCACCCCTTCTTGCAATTATTGATACTTCCATCAATGTAAGCTGTAATGGTCTGTCTGATGGCTCTGCTCTCGCCCTAGGTAGCGGTGGAACAATGCCTTACACCTATTTATGGAATGATCCAGCTGCAACAACTACAGCTCAATTAAGTAATCTGAGTGCTGGAACTTATACCTTGACCATGACTGATGCTCAACAATGTATCACAAGCGTAAGTATATTGATCACTGAGCCAGCTATCTTGAGCACTAACATTCAAAGTTCAGTAGATGTTTCTTGCCAAGGTGGAGCAGATGGTACTGCCTCACTAACTACATCTGGAGGAACACAACCTTACACATTCTTCTGGTCTAACAATGCCGACTCATCTACCATTTTGAATTTGACGGCAGGAACTTATTTCGTTACCGTAACAGATGCCAATGGATGTAGCGATGTTGACTCAGTGACGATTACACAACCCAATGGAATGAGCTTAAGTCTTGATGCGGATTCAATCAGTTGCTTTGGCTTTAACGATGGTCAAGTAGTTTCAATTTTGAGTGGAGGCACTACTCCCTATACCTATAATTGGAGTAATAACAGAACTACTCCAGCCATTGCAAACTTAGGTCCTGGTAACTATATTCTTACAGTTACTGATCTTAACGGATGCACCGTAACTGATACGGCAGAGATTGTTGAACCCCCTATTTTGGATTTAACTTTAACAGCAGCAGACACAATATGCGTCAATAGCAACAAGCTGTTAGTAGCAACAGCTACAGGAGGAACTGGAGCGTATCAATACAGCTGGAATCAAAATTTAGGGAATTCACCAGCTGTGAATGTCCAGCCGACCGTTACTACCACCTATTCAGTTTCCGTTACCGATGCAAATGGATGCCCAACAGTTACTGAAACAGTAGAAATTGGGGTTAGAAATATCTTCGCAGAGAGTGTGGAGTTAAGCTCTTCAGGAAATATTTGTTTGGGTGATAGTGCTACATTAACTCCGCAATTCACCCCTTCAGCAGAGGCAATAGGGCCTTTCACTTATCAGTGGAATCAAGGACTTTCTGGAACTACTGCAATAAAAGTAAGCCCAGACACTTCTACTAGCTATATACTTCAGATCGTAGATGCATGTAATAACATTATATCAGATACCGTAAGGGTTGAAGTTTCAGACCCGCCTGATATCAATTTGGGTGATAGTTTGATTGAAGGGTGTAGTCCACTTACTGTGACCTTTGATAATGGAACACCTAGTGGTTTCGTTTATTTCTGGGATTTTGGGGATGGAAATACTTCTTTAGAAGCAACACCAACTCACACCTATACCACTCCAGGAAGTTACTCAGTAGATTATACAGTAAGCACTCCACAAGGCTGTTTATCCGACTATGATGGAGACTTCAGAGTGAACGTACTTCCGACCCCTGAAAGTATTATCGACATCAACCCAAGCACAGCAGATATTGATTATCCAAGAGTTGAAGTATACACTGATGTTGCTGATGCCAATAGTTGGTTTTGGACCTTTGGAGATGGCGACAGTTCATTCGCACAAAATCCCTCTCATCTCTACAGTGATACGGGTACCTATACAATTACATTGATCAAAGAAAATTCATTTGGATGTAGTGATACAGCTTACGCTACATTCATTGTTGAACCGAGCTATGATATCAAGATTCCGAATGTGTTCATTCCAAATGTGAATGGATCGAATGGAGGAAGATACGATCCAAATAATCCAAACAACGCAGTATTCTTCCCATTTGTAGAATATGTTGATGACTACCGACTGTTGATCTTCAACAGATGGGGAGAAGTAGTATTTGAAAGCAATGATCAACTGGTTGGTTGGGACGGCTATTACAAGGGAGAACTATGTCAAGCAGACGTATATGTCTACAAGCTTGAGCTTAGATTCATTAATGGACAAAGAGAAACCAAGGTTGGGGATCTGACCTTGCTGAGATAAATGAGTAGAGGAATTTTAAAGTCATGTAGCACCATCTTATTGCTTGCTTTGCTTCTAGGCCTAGGCAATCAGAACCTCTATGGACAAGATCCACAGTTTGGTCATTACTACAACAATGCCCTTCTGTACAATCCTGCCTTTACTGGCAATGTAGACCTTGGAAGATTTGCCTTTTCTTATAGGAATCAGTGGCCCAGCGTACCGGGAAAATTCGTTTCATTTGCCGCTTCCTATGATCACTTTATCAGCAATGTAAATTCAGGTGTTGGGGTGCAATTCATGACCGATAGAGCTGGATCAGGTGGACTGACAAGTAACAATGTCAACTTTCTTTACTCTTATCAGATCAGATTGGACCGAAAATTGGCTATGATGGCTGGTTTAAAAGCGGGGTTTGTCAATAGAAAATACGACTTCAACAAGTTTGTCTTTGCAGATCAAATTGCACGTGATGGAGCTCCCGCAACAGTTGAAACAGGATTTAGAGACAACATCAATTATCCCAATTTTGGAGCAGGAGTGGTATTCTATCATTCTGAAAAATACTGGGGTGGTATTTCGGTTGATCATCTCAACGAACCAAACAATGCCTTTGGCAATGAAGAAGCTATTCTTCCCATGCTTTACTCCTTGCAAGCTGGATACAACCTTGAAGTTGGAAACCCTTTAGGCGGAAAAGCCAAATCAATGGTAACATTCACCACTCTTTACAAGGCTCAATTAAAATGGGATCAGCTGGATCTTGGAGTTTATTACAGAACGGAACCTTTTTTAGTTGGTTTGTGGTACCGAGGATTGCCTTTTAAGGATAATGAAAGTGCAAAAGCCAATGTTGACGCGATCTTAATGATGGTAGGAATAAAACACGATCGAATATCCTTTGCATATTCCTATGACATTACCATCTCTGCTTTGTCAGGCAATACTGCAGGTTCACATGAAATCAGCCTTATCTTAGAGTATCCTAAATCGAAGAAAAGAAAAAGTAGATTTTTCAGGATCCCTTGTCCAAAATTCTGATTAATTGCGAATAATCTTCTTCCTGTAGATCTTATCAGCCAATCTCATTTCCAGAAAGTAGATACTTGAAGGAAATGAAGATAGATCGATCTCCATCTGGTTCATTAGTTCCAAATTGGAATAGCTCAAAACGATTTCTCCTCCAAGGTTTCTAAGTATTAACTCCTCAATCCTATTTCCAATGAGATCAATATTCAATTTTTGATCGGTAGGATTGGGCCAAAGTCGAATAGACTCAAAGTCGTTTTGCTCAAGACTGGTAATCACAGGCTCAAAATAAGCTGAAGTCCAAGAAGAAGGATCCAAATGGTTGGCAGTAGATTGATGATACCTGAAGTTCTGAAAATTATTGAGGAAAAACAGCAAGCCAATTGTATCTGTAAGAGAAAGGCCCAAAGTTTGCAAGGGTATGCTTATTTCTACTTTATTGACCGTTTGACCGGCAGTACCAAAATTTGGATTAGCCAGCCAATTGGGTCTTATTGATTGGCAATTGCTGTAGTTGCCATATGAACCCTGAGATTCACAATCTGTAGCTGAAACATGAAACCACCAATCATCCTGCTGGAAGCTTGTAGCCTGATCGTGCATTGGATCTACGTTCACCTCTGGAAAGTAAAAGGAAGGTGTTTGAAGATTTCCAACAAAAGCAACATTTAGGTTCAAGCCATCATGCTTGTATAGAACAGAGGTAGTATGACTAGGAGACGATTGAATTAAAACTGTATCTGCATCTGCCCATTCAGTTTGGTTCACAATTCCATCATTGACTACATTGCTGCCAAATGGAATACGCAGTGACTGTGAGCTTACTGCCTTGACAAGGATCAAAATGAAGAAGGTAATGATCAGTGATCTCATGTTTACGAAGCTTAAGTTGATTACTGAAGAATGATCTTATTGGTTTCTACTTTATCTCCAATCTTCAAATTGTAGAAATACAAGCCCGACTTTTCTTTTGATAAGTCAACATTCTCCTTGTATGTGCCACTAAATTCACTCAACTCTTTTTCATAGATGATGGATCCTTTGCTATCTGTAATTGATAGCAAGACATCTGAAGGTTCTGTTACTGTAAATTCAGAATTGAAATTTCCTTTATTAGGATTGGGGTACATTTTTAGATTTTCTATTGGCATATCATTGATCTTCTCCTCTTTGATAGCCGTGGCAAAATTTTCTTCCCCCTCTTTTCCATCTCTCGTAATTATTATAAAAGATTGAGTGCGCTTTACAGTTACTCCGTCAGTATTTTCATCATCGAAGATGAATACATTCTCAAAAGACTCTCCATCTTTTGGACAGTTGAGCTTAATGATCTTGTGCATTCCATCAGCACTGTCAGACTCCCAGTTGAACTCAAAGGCATTTTCCATATCTCCTGCATTCACTCCTTTTAGTTCCATGATCATCAACTTCTCTTTCTTCTCATCAGAATCACCATCAATTTCTTCATCGTGAAGAACTTCTATAACCATTCTTTTGCCGTGGTGTAGACTATCTCCTTTGTGTTCAAAGAACTTCATCTCCACTCCACTCTCTTCCACGAATTTCTCCATGGCTTCCTTGTCATTAATATCAAACTCTTGTTTGTACTCTTCGACTTTGCCGTTATCGTCTTTTACAATAACAACTTTCATTTTTCCTTCCATCTCGTCTCCACTTTTGGTTATCTCTTGCTGAGCAACTGCGGCTGAAACTGAGAACATTGCTGCTATGAACAATGTGATTTGATTTTTTAAATTTTTCATAATAATTGATTTATAGGTTTCAAAACTTTGTTCAAAGCTATTCCAAGCTTGAGCTTCAAAGAGTTAAGGAGCCGCTAAAAAGAGTTAAGGAAAAGTTAAAGTGCTTTAAGGGCCCATCTTAGCTTACTACCTTTACCTCCATGAGCAAAAGGGCCATTTGGTTGATCATCTTATTAATGGGCTTCTCCTTAATAGGACTTTTAAGCTTCCAGTTCTACTGGATCAAGAGATCCATTGACCAAAAAGAAGCAGAATTGGAAACCGACGTTCAGAAGGCTTTGGCTAATCTAGAAGAATCCATGCAAGCATCTGAAGCACTTGTATTTGTCACTAGCGGCAAAGATGAGTTCTTGATCGATAGCTTGAAGGATGGAAAGAATTCATTTGAATACGTTGCCAATTTTAGGGTCCAAGAAAACGAAGACAGTGTCATCAAAGACATTGAGCGTACTTTTAAATATCATTCAGGCGGGCATTTTGAAGGAGGAATGATGATCGTCGATGACAATGTTAGCACTGTTGATGTGATCCATCTTACTGACAGCAATCAATCAAGGATCAAGCTAGTGCAAAGATTCAATGAGAAAAAATTTGAACTTTCTGAAGCAATTGATCAACTTGCCTTTGAGTTTGCATTTAAAGAAAGCTCATTTACTGAACGAATCAAGGCGCTCTCTTTTGACTCTCTTCTGAACAAGGCACTTGAAAAAGAAGGTTTGGCTGATATTCGTTATGCTTATCGACTTACCGACCAATCTAGTGATAGTATAGTCATCGACAAGATGAGTGTAAAAACTATTCCCAATGACTTGCATTTCGAGAAGGAACTATTATCTGATGGAGTTAGAAATAAGGGCGGCATGCTTGAGTTCTCAGTCGACAATAAGTTTAGCTATTTGTTGAGCAGTATCCTTCCTATCCTTTCTGTAGCAAGTCTACTTACATTACTGCTTCTTTACACCTTCTTCTTTACCTTAAAGAAGATCTACAGGCAAAAGAAACTATCAACGATGAAATCAGATTTCATCAACAATATGACCCATGAGTTCAAGACACCTATAGCAACGATCTCTTTGGCAATTGACTCCATCTTCCATCCTGAGGTAATTAAAAAAGAAGATGAACTAAAAAAGTATGGGAGCATCATCAAAAAAGAAAATGAAAGAATGCATCAACAAGTCGAGAGACTGCTGCAAACCGCCATGTTCGAAAATGGCAAATTAGATTTTAAGCAGGAAAGAGTTTCAACAAATCAGTTAATCAAAGAAGTTGTAGACATCTATCAATTGAGAGGCTCAAATAGTGCAGATTTCCAGATCGCCTTGGATCTTCATGCTTCCAATGACATGGTGGTGGTAGATGGAATGCATTTCTTCAATGCAATCAGAAACATTCTTGACAATGCAATTAAGTTCAGCAAAGAAAAAGTTGAAGTCCTGATCAAAACTCACAATAGAAATTCTGAATTGGTGATTCAAATATCCGACAAAGGAATTGGGATGAGCTCGAATACTCAGAAACAGATCTATGAAAGTTTTTATCGGTTTACAGAAGGAGACTTGCACCCAACCAAAGGTTTTGGATTGGGACTATCTTATGTAAAAAAGGTAATTGATCAGTTCAATGCAAGCATAGAAGTTCAGAGTAAAGAAGGAGTAGGTAGCACCTTCATCATATCTATTCAAACAGAGAATGAGTGATAAGGCCAAAATATTATTAGCAGAAGATGAACTGAACTTTGGTGCAGTCTTGGAGAGCTATTTAAAGTTGGCTAAAATGGATGTCACTTGGTGTAAAAATGGAAAGGAGGCATTTTCCAAGCTGAAATCTCAAGAATTTGATCTATGCATTTTAGATATCATGATGCCTGAAATGGATGGAATGACCTTGGCCAAGGAGATCAAGAATTACCGAAAAGAGCTTCCATTTATCTTTCTAACTGCAAAATCCATGAAGGAAGATATTTTAAAGGGATTTAAGATTGGTGCTGATGATTATCTTACTAAACCTTTTGACTCAGAAATTCTACTTGAAAAGATCAAAGTAATACTCCGCAAGAAAAGTTCTATTGAGCAGAGCATCAGCAAACAAATCTATCATCTTGGAACATTCAGTTTTACACCTTCTAATAGAATTCTTAAAGGCCCAATGAGTGAAAAGCGACTAAGTCCTAAAGAAGCAGAACTGCTTGAGGAACTATGTTTGAGCAAAGATGGAGTTCTTTCTAGATCAAGAGCCTTGACCAAGATTTGGGGTGAAGACAATTACTTTACTGCCAGAAGTATGGATGTCTATATTGCCAAACTAAGAAAATACCTTTCTGAGGAGCCTAGAATTGAGATCATCAATATTCATGGTAATGGATTTGAGTTCAAATATCCATCTGTATCCTAGCTAGCAAGAATGGAAAAAAATTTGGAAGTTTGAAGAAACAACTAAGTTTATCATGTTCAGACGTATCCAACTGTTTCTACCCTTATCTCTTCTATTTTTTACTTCCTGCAACTTCATGGGTTTGTGCATTGAACCCGAAGGCCAATTGGTAAAGCAAGAATTAGACATTTCTTATTTCAATAGTATTAGAGTTTCTTCTGCTGCTACAGTAGTTATAAGCCAAGGTGAAAACCAAGAAGTATCTGTAAGTGCTCCAGAAAATTATCTAGCTCTCCTAAATAAAGAAGTAGATGATCAAGAATGGGATATCAGTTTTGAACGTTGCTTAAGTCAAGGTCAAGAAATAGAGATCTATATTACCATTGAAGACTTAGAGGAAGCTGAAATTGCGGGATCAGGAATAATAATAGGTGAAGGGATGTTCAGTGGAGATGAGTTAGAATTGGAGATCAGTGGAAGTGGGAGCATAAGAATGGAGCTCAACTACAAGGAAGTAGATCTAGGGATTCATGGTTCTGGTGATATTGATCTAGAGGGTGAAACCAAGGAGTTAGACATTTCTGTCAATGGATCTGGCGATATTTCTGCAAATGGATTGATCAGTGATGACACAAAAGTTAGAATCAACGGATCGGGCGATGCAAGAGTATTTGCCAACGAGAAACTAGATGTGGTAGTCAACGGCAGTGGAAGTGTTTATTATGGCGGTAGTCCAAGAGATATAAGCTCTACCTTCAATGGTTCTGGAGAATTGATCCAGCAGACAGATTGAGAAGATCCTACTTATAGATCAGGTATTTTTTTCTGATCTGCATAAAGGCTTCTAAGTCCTTTTGCCACGACTCTTTTATTTCATCTTCACTCAATGAAGATTCAATCTGTTTCTTTAATTCATCTGTTCCAGCTAGAAGATCAAAGAAAGAATTGAAAAAAGAATCCTTTTTCGAATAATTGGAATAGAATTCTATCAAGAATTTCAACTCAATTCCGCCAGATAGAAAATCTTCTTGATCCAATTGGTAACCATAACACTTTTTCCCTTTTAATTTTGGATTCTTCGCTCCTTCAGTTGGCTCAGGAATGAATGAGTGGGAGTATTTGGAACTAAATTCTGGATGACCAATTTGCTGAAAAGGAAGTGCTGTTCCTCTTCCAACACTAATGACAGTGCCCTCAAACAAGGCAAGTGAAGGATACCAATCTATTGACTTCATATTGGGAAGATTCGGGGATGGAGGAATGGGCAAGTTGTAGTGGGAGTCCCTTTTGAGGTTTTGACATTGAACTACAGTCAATTGACAGATCTCTTCAGTTCCTAACCATTTTTCTATATTGATCATTTGGGCATACTCCCCTATACTCATTCCATACATAAGTGGAACGGGATGCAATCCGACAAAAGACATAAAATCTTCTTCCATCAACGGACCATCAACAACATCCATGTGCGGATTGGGTCGATCTAAAACCACTACACTGATTCCCTGCTCTGTTGCTGCCTGCATGATGTAATGAAGCGTTGACAAATAAGTGTAGAATCTTACTCCAACATCTTGTAGGTCAAAAATGATCAAGTCAATGTCTTTCAACTGAGCCTCATTGGGTTTTTTATTGTTCCCATACAAAGAGATCAAAGGAATGCCGGTTTTTGAGTCGATATCACTTTGTACTTTAGCTCCAGCATCTTCTTTCCCTCTAAAGCCATGTTCTGGGGTAAATATCTTCTTAATGTCAATGCCCAATTCCAACAAAGTATCCAATAGATGGCTTTCCCCCACTCTTGAAGACTGATTTGCTACCAGTGCTATTCGCTTGCCTTCAATGATAGACAAGTATTCATTGGTGCGTTCAGCACCAACTATTATGGATAGATCACTCTGCATTGAATCCGCATCTGTAGATGCAGAAGTGCTAATGGTATCGGAATTCGGATTACTACATGCATATAGCTGCAAACTAAAAACAGAGAGGCATACTAGAAAGAGATGGATCAATGTTTCTGGTAAAAACCTACCTTTATTTTTTACTAAAACTTTCAATTAGTCTAGAGTTGAATTTCGAATACTTCTTTGCAAAGAAAATAATAAAGGGAGGAAGTCGCTCATTTTCAAAGCCTATTGTCAAAATATCCATACTTGCAATCGCCTTGGGAATTGCAATGATGACCCTATCAATGACCATTGTAGAGGGTTTTCAGTCTGAGATCAAGAGAAAGATAAGCGGATTCAGTGCTCACATTAATATTGTTAAATATGAATCTAGAGGTCTGATTGAGACAGAAGCACTCTCTTTGAATCGAGATTTTATTTCTTCCTTATCTGATCAGGAAAACATTAACCTTGTGCAAGCATACGCATACAAGGGGGCTGTTTTGAAAACTGATGAGGAGAATCAAGCCATCCTTTTAAAAGGGATTGATGAGAACTACAATTGGAATTTTTTTGGTCAGTACTTGGTAAAAGGAGCCTTACCAAGCATTGAAAGAACTTCACGTTCTCAGGACGCTCTGATCTCTGAAAAGTTAGCACAAAAGTTAGGATTAGATGTCGGAGATGAATTCCTACTCTATTTTGTACAGCAGCCTCCTAGATTCAGAAAATTTAGCATCAGCGGACTCTACAATACTGGATTTGGAGAAATGGATGATCAAATGGTAATGGCAGACTTGAAGCACATTCAGAGGATCAATGATTGGGATGAAGATCAAGTTGGTGGTATAGAGATCTATCTGGATGATTTCAACAAATTAGATGAATCATTAGAGATGATCAATGAAGAAATTGACTATGATCTAAGTGCCACATCCATTAAGCAGAACAGGATAGATATCTTCAATTGGCTTGAACTTCAAGATGTTAATGTTTTGATAATTATTGGTCTACTAATACTAGTTTGTGGTATAGATATTATTTCAGCCTTACTAATTCTAATCTTAGAAAGGACAAAGAGCATTGGAATACTTAAATCACTAGGAAGCAGAGATGCAAGTATTCGAAAGATCTTCATATACAATGCTGGCTATTTGATCATTTTAGGTTTGATCATAGGTAACGTCATTGGACTTGGGATAGCTTTTCTTCAGGCACAATTTCAGTTTATTGACCTTCCACAAGAAGCCTACTTTATAGATAAGGTTCCAATTGAGTTTAACTTTTTAAAATTGGGATTATTGAATGCCGGCACATTGATCATTTGTATTGCAATGCTCATTGTTCCCTCTTCCATCATTTCTAGGATCGAACCATCAAAATCGATCCGTTTCGAATAGAAGAGATTTAAGCTAGAACTCAGCTCCAAGACGATCCCTTTTTTTAACTTTGCATTACGAAAAGAAGCGATGAAATATTACAATAACATACTGGAAACCATTGGCAATACTCCACTGGTAAAATTCAACAAGATCACTAAAGACATCCCAGCTCTTTGTCTAGCAAAAGTTGAGACTTTCAATCCTGGCCATTCCATTAAAGATAGAATGGCTGTAAAAATGATTGAAGATGCAGAAAAGGATGGCAGATTAAAGCCAGGTGGAACCATTATAGAAGGAACTTCTGGAAATACTGGAATGGGTCTTGCTTTGGCGGCAATTGTCAAAGGATACAAATTGGTATGTACACTTGCAGACAAGCAATCAAAAGAAAAGATGGACATATTGAGGGCTATGGGAGCTGAAGTGATTGTATGTCCTACCAATGTCGCTTCAGATGATCCTAGATCCTATTACTCAGTTGCCAAGAGGTTGAATGAAGAAATACCCAATTCCTTTTATCCTAACCAGTACGATAATCTTTCGAATAGAAAGGCTCATTATGAGCAAACTGGTCCTGAGATCTGGGATCAAACTGATGGTAAGATCACTCACTTGGTTGTTGGAGTAGGAACTGGAGGTACCATCTCAGGAACTGCAAAGTATTTAAAAGAAAAAAATCCCGACATTAAGATCTGGGGTATAGATACATATGGTTCTGTCTTCAAGAAGTATCATGAAACGGGAGAATTTGACGAAAATGAGATCTACTCTTATGTTACTGAAGGGATTGGTGAAGATATTCTTCCAGAAAATGTAGACTTTGATCTGATTGATCATTTTGAGAAGGTAACCGACAAGGATGGTGTGATCATGACCAGAAGATTGGCCAGAGAAGAGGGATTCTTCATGGGTAATTCAGCTGGATCTGCGGTAGCTGGATTACTTCAACTAAAAGATAAACTAAGCAAAGATGATGTAGTCGTGGTTATTTTCCACGACCATGGAAGCAGGTATGTAGGTAAGATGTTCAATGACGATTGGGTGAGAGATAGAGGGTTCATGGAAAAAGACAAAGTGAATGCTATTGGTTTAATCAATCAACATGGAACTAAACCTCTGATCACAGCTGCTCCAGATGATGACCCTGAAGACATCATGAGTTTGATGACCAAGTACAAGATCTCACAAGTTCCAGTAAAAGATGGAAATGATTTCATTGGTTCTCTAAAGGACAATGACCTGTACACTGCTCTTCTAAAGGGCGATGGAAATGGTAAAGGCAAGGTGAAGGATTATATGTCTGCTCCATATGAATTTGTTGATGCAAATGCTAGTTTAGAGGAAATTGCAGGAAAGATCGATAAGCAAAATCCTGCTGTATTGGTAAAAAATCGTGCTGGAGATACTCATATTATTACCATTCATGATATAATTGAGGCACTGAACAAATAATCCCATTTTGTTCAGTTATAAACAATTGAGTTTCGATTAATAATTCAAAGCCCATTCAGCTGAAGCATTGCTATTGATATTTTTATCATGAATAGCTAGTTGAATGGTCCGGCAAATCGCCCTTCTTCTTCTCTCCTTCTTCACTGTAGCATTGAGTGCACAGGACAAAAAAGTTGGTCTGGTACTTAGTGGTGGTGGTGCTTCGGGGCTTGCTCATATCGGTGTCTTAAAATCCTTAGAAGAGAACAGAATTCAAGTAGATTATATCGTAGGAACTTCGATAGGAGCTCTCGTTGGGGGTTATTATGCCGCTGGTTATTCTCCAGAACAGATAGAAAGGATAGTAACTTCTGAATCGTTCAAGAATGCAGCTGATGGAATTGAAGATGTAGAACATTTATACTATTTCAAGCAAGGACAACTTGAGCCTTCAATGATCAGCTGGAGGTTTGATGTAGATTCAATCTTTGGAACCAATCTCCCCAACAACTTTGTTTCTTCAGTTCCCATTGATCTTGGATTGATGCAATACTTTGGTCAGGCAAACGCAGCTAGTGGTCAAGATTTTGACAGCTTGATGATCCCATTTAGATGCCTTGCGGCAAATATTACCACCAAAAGGCAGAAGATCTTTGATTCAGGTCAATTGGCATCAGCTATTAGGGCATCCATGACCTACCCTTTCTTTATTTCACCCATCACAATTGATGGAGGCGTGATGTTGGATGGAGGATTGTTTAACAACTTCCCCTACGATATCATGTGCAATGAATTTGATGTAGATTATATCATCGCTAGTAACGTTTCTGCAAAACTTGAACCTCCAACGGAAGACAATCTGGTTTCTCAGATCAAAAATATCCTTATCCGAAATCCAAACTACAATATGGATTGTGTGGAAGGCATTGTCATTGACTCAGAGGTAGAAGATATCGGGACCTTCAATTTCAATAAGAATGAAGAAATCATTAGCAGAGGCTATGAAAGCACCAATCAATTGATCGACTCGATCAAGCAAGGGATTGGGCAAAATAGAACTTATCAAATAGATGCGAAAAGAAATAAGTTCAATCAGAAAAAACCAGAGTTCATCTTTGATGATGTAAATATTTCTGGCCTGCACCCTATTCACGGCAAGTATTTTAGAAAAGAGCTTTATAGAAAGAATATGAAGTTCAACTATGATGAGTTTGAGCATTCTTTCATGAAACTAGCTTCTGATGAAAAGATAAGGAGCATTTACCCTACTGCATCTTTCAATCCGGAAGACAGTTTATTTGATTTGGAATTGAAGGTCAAGAAGGAGAAACACTTTTCTGCAAAGTTTGGTGGCGTAATCTCCTCTAAGCCATTTAGTACTGGATTTGTTGAATTGGACTATCAACTCTTACAAGCTACTGGTTTGAAGTTCAGCGGTAATGTATATTTCGGTAACTTCTACAGTTCAGCTCAAGGAAGAGCGAGATGGGACATCCCTTTTGATATTCCGTTTTTCCTAGAAGCCAACTATACCATCAATCAGTACGATTACTTCAATAGCAGAACCACCTTTGTAGAAGAGGATGACCCTCCTTACATCATTTCATCTGAGAATTATGCGGAGCTGCAATTAGGTTTGCCCTTAACCATGAAAGGAAGGATCCTTATTGGTGGAAGCTATGATTGGCAGAATTATAATTATTACCAAAACGATGAATTTGATCGTGGAGATACTGCAGATCTCACTCAGTTTGAGGGATATTCAACCTTCTTGAAATTCCAATTGAATACCTTGAATCACCGACTATATGCTACCAAGGGAAGTAGAATAGAGATCATGGCAAGGCACATTTACGGTGATGAAGAGACCACACCAGGATCTACAGCGCTAAACAAATCCTTTCTAAAAGCAACCAGAAGTTGGTGGATCTTCAAGGGTAGTTATGAAGACTATTTTTTCAAACGCAACTCTTTTAGATTAGGTCTATTGGCAGAAGGGGTTTATTCCGACCACCCATTCTTTCACAATTATACGGCAACTGCCTTAAGCATTCCCGTTTTTGAACCGCTTCCAGAGAACAGAACCTTATTCCAAGAAAGCTATAGATCTCTGAGTTATGTAGGTGCCGGATTGAAGATCATCTATACGATCAACGACAAGTTAGACTTTAGAGCAGAGGGTTACCTGTTCCAGCCCTACCAGGCAATAAGACCAGATGAAATGGGTAGAGCTACATTCGGAGAAGAGGCCATAGATAGAAGTTTCATTGGCACATTTACCACAGTATACCATTCGAGAGTGGGTCCTCTAGCCCTTTCTCTTAACTACTATGATGACACCTCTGAACCCATCAGTGTGTTGATCCATTTTGGATACATCATCTTCAATAGAAAAGCTTTTGACTAAAAAAAGGGATGCTAAAATAGCATCCCTTCTAATGTTCAATTATAAAACGAATTAAGCTTCTGCTTTCGGACCTCCAAAGTTCATCGGGAACTGAGGGCCTTCTGCTTCTGTGATCACACCATTCTGGCTTTCAAACTTTGCGATGTTATCTTGAAGAGCCTTCATTAAACGTTTCGCATGTTGAGGAGTCATCATGATTCTCGATTTCACCTTCGCTTTAGGCAATCCAGGAAGTACCTTGATAAAGTCCAATACGAATTCAGAACTAGAATGACTGATGATCGCCAAATTGGAGTATACTCCTTCAGCTACTTCTTCGGTAAGCTCAATGTTTAGCTTCCCATCCATTTGCCCTTCGGGCTTATTGCCTTCGTCGCTCATTCTATTCGTATTAACTATTAACCTTCAGTTTGAACTTCCTCTTCTAAGGTTTCTTCCTTAGCAGCTTTCAACTTTTCGTATTCTTCTTTATTTCCTACTACATAACTCTGATACTCTCTCAGACCTGTACCTGCAGGGATCAAGTGTCCTACGATAACGTTTTCTTTCAATCCTTCTAGTGTATCCTGCTTTCCATTTACAGCTGCTTCATTCAAGACTTTAGTAGTCTCCTGGAACGATGCTGCAGAAATGAAGCTATCAGTTTGAAGAGAAGCTCTAGTGATTCCTTGAAGTACTGAATTAGAAGTCGCAGGAACTGCATCTCTAGCAACAACTACTTGCTTGTCTTGTCTCTTCAACTTAGAATTCTCCTCACGAAGTTTTCTAGGTGAAACGATTTGACCTTGCTTCATTACTTCAGAATCTCCAGCTTCTTCGATCACCTTCTTACCAAAGATCCAATCATTCTCTTCAGCAAACTCTGTTTTGTTCACGATCTGCTTCTCGAGGAATCTTGTATCTCCCGGATCTTCAATGATCACCTTTCTCATCATCTGTCTAACGATCACTTCAAAGTGCTTGTCGTTGATCTTCACACCCTGCAGACGGTAAACTTCTTGAACTTCATTCACCAAATACTCTTGTACTTGAGTTGGACCTTTGATCGCCAAGATATCAGCTGGAGTGATAGCACCATCAGACAATGGAGTACCTGCTCTAACGAAATCATTCTCCTGTACAAGGATGTGCTTTGAAAGGTTGATCAAATACTTCTTGATCTCTCCAGTTCTAGATTCAACAATGACTTCACGGTTACCTCTTTTGATCTTACCGAATGAAACAATACCATCAATTTCAGAAACAACTGCTGGGTTGGATGGATTTCTCGCTTCAAATAGTTCAGTAACTCTTGGAAGACCACCGGTGATATCACCAGTCTTACCAGAAACTCTAGGGATCTTCACCAGTGTTTTACCACCTTCGATCTTATCTCCTTCAGCAACTACAATGTGTGCACCTACTGGAAGGTTATAAGTCTTGATCACTTCTTTCTTGCTGTTCATCAGCTTGATCTCAGGAATCAACTTCTTGTCTCTTGTTTCTGTAATTACTTTCTCAGTAAATCCAGTCTGCTCATCAGTTTCTTCCTTGTAAGTAACACCATCGATCAAGTTTTCAAAGGCAATTGTTCCCTTCATTTCTGCAATGATCAATGCGTTATATGGATCCCAGTGACAGATCATATCTCCTTTCTTCACCTTTGAACCATTCTTCTTCTCTAGGATAGATCCATAAGGAACTACGCTTGTAGTCAAAGCGATCTTGGTCTTAGGATCAAGAATTCTTGCTTCAGCAGAACGTCCAACAACGATGGTCACTTTGTTTCCATCCCTATCTTCTCCATCTACTGTTCTCAATTCATCGATCTCTAGGATACCATCGTACTTAGCTTCTACTCTGGACTCATCAGCAATCTTAGATGCTGTACCACCCACGTGGAATGTACGAAGTGTTAACTGTGTTCCTGGCTCTCCGATAGACTGTGCAGCGATAACACCTACAGACTCTCCTTTTTGAGCCATTCTGCCTGTTGCCAAACTTCTTCCGTAACACTTAGAACATACTCCTCTCTTCATCTCACATGAGAGAACAGATCTCATTTCCACCTCATCAATTGGTGATTCTTCAATGATCCTTGCAATCTCTTCCGTAACTTCTCCTCCAGATGCAACGATCAAATCACCTGTATTTGGATGATAGATATCATGAACAGTAGTTCTTCCTAAGATTCTATCGTATAGTGATTCTACTTCTTCATCATTCTTGATCAATGCTGAAATAGCAACACCTCTTAAGGTACCACAATCTTCATCAGTGATAACAACATCTTGAGAAACATCTACCAATCTTCTTGTCAAGTAACCAGCATCTGCTGTTTTCAATGCAGTATCGGCAAGTCCTTTACGTGCACCGTGAGTAGAGATAAAGTACTCAAGAATTGAAAGACCTTCTTTAAAGTTAGATAGAATCGGGTTCTCAATGATCTCCTGACCAGTAGATCCAGATTTCTGAGGCTTAGCCATCAATCCTCTCATTCCTGAAAGCTGACGGATCTGCTCCTTAGAACCCCTTGCACCAGAATCAAACATCATGTATACTGAGTTGAATCCTTGGTTGTCGTTCTTCAATCTGTCCATTACCGTATTCGTCAAACGAGTATTGGTATGTGTCCAGATATCAATAATCTGGTTGTAACGCTCGTTATTGGTAATGAATCCCATGTTATAGTTATTCCAAACTTCCTGAACTTGCTCTTGAGCTTTGTCCATCATGTCTTCTTTCGCGTCTGGAATGATCACATCTTGTAGGTTGAAAGAAAGTCCACCTTTGAATGACATCTCGTAACCTAATTTCTTGATATCATCTAAGAAATTAGCAGTCTTAGCTGTACCTGCAGTCTTCAAGATCTCTCCAATGATATCTCTCAATGACTTCTTGGTCAACAACTCATTAATGAATGGGGACTCCTCAGGAACAACTTGGTTGAAAATAACTCTACCACAAGTTGTTTCCATGATCTCAGGCTTCTCTCCCTTGTCAATTCTCACCTTGATCTTAGCATGAATATCCAACTGACCTTCATTCTTTGCAATGATCACCTCTTCAGGAGAATAGAAAGATTTCCCTTCTCCTTTCACTACTACATCCTTAGATGATTCTCTCTCTTTGGTCAAATAGTATAGACCCAACACCATATCCTGAGATGGAACGGTAATCGGTGAACCGTTTGCAGGGTTCAAGATGTTATGCGATGCCAACATCAACAATTGTGCTTCCAAGATAGCAGCATTGCCTAAAGGCAAGTGAACCGCCATTTGGTCACCATCAAAGTCGGCGTTGAATGCAGTACATACTAATGGGTGCAAACGAATAGCCTTTCCTTCGATCAATTTAGGTTGGAATGCCTGGATACCTAATCTGTGAAGTGTTGGAGCCCTGTTCAATAGAACTGGGTGTCCTTTCAATACATTCTCTAAGATATCCCATACTACTGGCTCTTTCTTATCAACGATCTTTTTCGCTGATTTAACTGTTTTCACAATACCTCTCTCAATCAACTTTCTGATGATGAATGGCTTGTAAAGCTCAGCAGCCATGTCTTTTGGAAGACCACATTCGTGTAATTTCAATTCAGGACCAACAACGATCACTGAACGAGCAGAATAATCAACCCTCTTACCCAATAGGTTTTGACGGAATCTACCTGACTTACCTTTCAAACTATCACTCAATGATTTAAGAGCTCTGTTTGAATCTGTCTTAACAGCAGAAGATTTTCTCGAGTTATCGAATAGAGAATCTACTGCCTCTTGAAGCATTCTCTTCTCGTTTCTCAGGATCACTTCTGGCGCTTTGATCTCCATCAACCTCTTCAATCGGTTGTTTCTAATGATCACTCTTCTGTACAAGTCGTTCAAGTCAGATGTAGCAAATCTTCCACCATCCAATGGTACCAATGGTCTCAACTCCGGTGGAATAACAGGAACAACCTTAACGATCATCCATTCAGGACGGTTCTCAATGTGCTCATTTGCTTGACGGAATGCCTCAACTACTTGCAATCTTTTCAAAGCCTCGTTCTTTCTCTGCTGAGAAGTCTCTGTATTGGCCTTGTGTCTTAATTCATAAGAAAGACTGTCAAGATCCAAGCGCTTCAACAACTCGTAAAGAGCTTCAGCTCCCATCTTAGCGATGAATTTATTCGGATCACTATCTTCTAGATAAGCATTCTCTTTCGGAAGTGTATCCAAGATATCTAGGTACTCTTCTTCTGTCAAGAATTCCAAGTATTCTAATGGTTCGCCTTGTGCATTCTTCGCTTCACCAGCTTGAACAACTACATATCTTTCATAATAAATGATAGAATCCAACTTCTTAGTTGGTAATCCCAATAGATAACCGATCTTATTTGGCAGTGATTTGAAATACCAAATATGAGCTACAGGAACCACCAATGAAATGTGGCCCATTCTCTCTCTTCTTACCTTCTTCTCTGTAACTTCAACACCACATCTATCACAAACGATTCCTTTGTAACGAATCCTCTTGTATTTTCCGCAATGACATTCGTAATCCTTTACAGGACCAAAGATCCTTTCGCAGAACAAACCATCTCTTTCAGGCTTGTACGTCCTGTAGTTAATGGTCTCAGGCTTTAAAACTTCACCGTGTGATCTTTCGAGGATCATTTCTGGAGAAGAAAGGCTTATTGTGATCTTAGAGAATCTACTGTTTTCTTTTTTATCTCTTCTAAAAGCCATATTTATATTGTTGAGTTTATAATCTTATAAATAATGATGAGTTGGATAATCGCTTAGACAGTGGCTTTTTCTTCCTCTGTCAAAGTGATGTTCAATCCCAATCCTCTTAGCTCGTGTAGCAATACGTTGAAAGACTCAGGAATACCTGGTGTAGGCATTGATTCTCCCTTAACAATTGCTTCATAAGCTTTGGCTCTACCCATGACGTCATCTGACTTGATGGTCAAGATCTCTTGTAGGATATTGGCTGCACCAAATGCCTCCAATGCCCATACTTCCATCTCACCAAATCTCTGACCACCAAACTGAGCTTTACCACCCAATGGTTGCTGTGTGATCAATGAGTATGGCCCGATAGATCTTGCGTGCATCTTATCTTCAACCATGTGACCCAATTTCAACATGTAGATAATTCCTACAGTTGCAGGTTGATCGAACTTCTCACCTGTTCCTCCATCGTAAATATCTGTTCTTCCATACATAGGAATTCCAGCTTTCTCAGTGTAAGCATTGATCTCATCAATACTAGCACCATCGAAGATCGGAGTAGAAAACTTCACTCCCAACTTCTCTCCAGCCCAACCAAGAACAGTTTCGTAAATCTGTCCTAGGTTCATCCTAGAAGGCACACCCAATGGGTTAAGAACAATATCAACAGGAGTTCCATCCTCAAGGAATGGCATATCTTCCTGTCTTACGATCTTGGCAACGATACCTTTGTTACCGTGTCTACCAGCCATTTTATCACCAACCTTCAGCTTACGCTTTTTGGCTAGATATACTTTGGCTAGTTTCATGATACCTGTTGGCAACTCATCACCAACTGTCAAGGCATACTTCTTTCTCTTGTATTTACCAATGATCTCAGTTGCCTTCAAATTGTGATTGTGCAACATGTTTTTGATGGTCTGATTCAGATCATCAGATGTTGTCCAATTCTTATAATCTATAAAAGCAAAATCATCGATCTTTTGAAGAACTTTCTGAGTGAACTTAGTTCCTTTAGGAATGATCTCTTCATTGTAGTAGTTCATAATACCTTGTGCGGTCTTACCATTTACTACAGAATAAAGTTTATCGATCAATCTCTCTTTCAACTCTGCTAACTCCTTCTTTTCTTCCTCGTCTAGTTTAGCAATAAGATTCTTCTCTTCAGCTCTTGACTTTCTGTCTTTCACTGCTCTTTCGAACAATTTCTTATCTACTACTACACCTTTGGTTGAAGGTGGTACTTTAAGAGATGCATCTTTTACATCACCTGCTTTATCACCGAAGATTGCCCTTAATAGCTTCTCTTCAGGAGTAGGATCAGATTCACCTTTAGGGGTGATCTTTCCGATCAAGATGTCTCCTTCTTTTACTTCTGCACCAATTCTAATCAATCCGTTCTCGTCAAGATCAGCAGTAGCTTCTTCACTAACATTAGGAATATCAGCAGTCAATTCTTCAACTCCTCTCTTCGTATCTCTTACTTCAAGAGTAAACTCATCTACATGAACTGAAGTAAAAAGATCTTCAGAAACAACCTTCTCAGAGATTACGATCGCATCCTCAAAGTTGTAACCTTTCCATGGCATGAAGGCCACTTTCAAGTTTCTACCCAATGCAAGTTCTCCTTTCTCAGTTGCATAACCTTCACAAAGAACTTGACCTTTCGATACTTTTTGACCTTTCTCAACGATTGGTTTCAAGTTGATCACAGTACTTTGGTTGGTCTTCTTGAACTTGGTCAAGTAGTAAGTCTTGGTTGCATCGTTGAATGAAACCAATTCTTGTTGATCCGTTCTGTCATAAGTAACGATGATCTTGTTCGCATCAACATACTCGATCACACCGTTTCCTTCTGCATTGATCAATACTCTAGAGTCAATAGCAACTTGCTTCTCTAAGCCAGTTCCAACAATTGGAGAATCTGGCTGCAACAATGGAACTGCTTGACGCTGCATGTTCGATCCCATCAAAGCACGGTTCGCATCATCATGCTCCAAGAATGGAATCAATGATGCGGCAATCGAAGCGATCTGATTAGGAGCAACATCCATCAAAGTAACTTCTTTTGGCTCAGCCAATGGGAAGTCTCCCTCGTATCTAGCTTTTACTCTATCGCTTTCAAACTCACCGTTGTCTTTAACAACTGCATTCGCTTGAGCAATTGTTTGCTCGTCTTCTTCTTCAGCACTTAGGTAAACAACATCCTTGGCTTTTAATCCAACTTTTCCTTCGTCTACCTTTCTATATGGAGTTTCAATGAATCCCAATCTGTTCACTTTAGCATAAACACAAAGTGAAGAGATCAGTCCAATATTTGGACCTTCTGGAGTTTCAATTGGACAAAGTCTTCCATAGTGAGTATAGTGAACGTCCCTAACTTCGAAACCAGCTCTTTCTCTAGAAAGACCTCCTGGTCCTAAAGCAGACATTCTTCTTTTGTGAGTTACCTCAGATAGTGGATTGGTTTGATCCATGAACTGAGATAGCTGGTTAGTACCAAAGAATGAATTGATCACTGATGATAGTGTCTTTGCATTGATAAGGTCAGCTGGGGTAAATACCTCATTGTCCCTAACGTTCATTCTTTCTCTAATGGTTCTTGCCATACGAGCCAATCCAACACCGAATTGGTTGTACAACTGCTCACCAACTGTTCTAACTCTTCTGTTACTCAAGTGATCGATATCATCTACATCAGCTTTCGAATTGATCAATTCGATCAAGTACTTGATGATTGAAATGATATCTTCTTTTGTCAAGATCTTGGTATTCTCTTCGATCTCTAGGTTCAACTTCTTGTTAATCCTATATCTTCCCACTTCTCCAAGATCATATCTTGTTTCAGAGAAGAACAATTTATCGATCACACCTCTAGCCGTTTCCTCATCTGGTGGCTCGGAGTTTCTCAACTGACGATAGATATGCTCTACCGCTTCTTTCTCCGAGTTAGATGGGTCCTTCTGTAAGGTATTGTAAATGATTGCAAAGTCTGCAGAATTTACATCCTCTTTGTGAAGAATGATCGTTTTAGTACCTGAGTCCAAAATTGGATCCAAATGCTCTTTTTCAAGAACAGTTTCACGATCGATCACCACTTCGTTTCTCTCAATAGAAACCACTTCACCAGTATCTTCATCTACAAAGTCTTCTACCCAAGTTCTAAGAACTCTTGCAGCCAACTTTCTTCCAAGGGATCTCTTCAAAGCAGCTTTACTTACTTTGATCTCATCTGCTAGGTCAAAGATGTCTAGAATGTCTTTGTCAAACTCAAATCCAATTGCTCTTAAGAGAGTAGTTACAGGCAACTTTTTCTTACGATCGATATAAGCATACATCACATTATTGATGTCTGTTGCAAATTCAATCCAAGAACCTTTGAATGGAATTACACGAGCTGAATATAGCTTGGTTCCATTGGCGTGTCTTGACTGACCAAAGAATACCCCTGGTGATCTGTGCAACTGAGATACAATAACTCTCTCAGCACCGTTGATCAAGAAGGTTCCTTTTGGCGTCATGTATGGGATGGTTCCCAAATAAACATCTTGAACGATCGTTTCGAAATCCTCGTGCTCAGGGTCCGTACAGTAAAGCTTCAACTTCGCTTTCAACGGAACCGAATAAGTAAGACCTCTATCGATGCATTCATCGATACTGTAACGAGGAGGATCTACGAAATAATCCAAGAACTCCAATACGAACTGATTTCTCGCATCAGTAATTGGAAAGTTCTCACTGAATACCTTGTATAAACCTTCAGAATCTCTGTTCTCAGGTGAGGTATCTAATTGGAAAAAATCTTGAAAAGATTGTAATTGAATATCCAGAAAATCAGGATACTCTAAAGTATTTTTTATAGATGCAAAACTTACACGTTCTGCAATTTTTGGAGTTGCTGCCTTAGCCATCTCTAGAAGGAATTAATTATTACTTAGTACCAGGTACAAACAACGAAGGGTTTAGGGCTCATCCCCACTTTTAGCGGGACAACGAGTCCTAAACCTTTAAAATATTAGTTGCGGGCTAGTTTACTTAAGTTCAACTTCCGCTCCTGCCTCTTCTAATTGCTTTTTAAGAGATTCTGCTTCGTCTTTTGCTACACCTTCCTTGATAGGCTTAGGTGCACCGTCTACTAATTCTTTAGCTTCTTTCAATCCTAGTCCGGTCAATTCTTTAACAAGCTTAACAACAGCTAGTTTAGAACCACCTGGAGCAGTCAATACAACATCGAAGTCAGATTTCTCTTCTCCGCCTGCATCGCCAGCACCACCACCAGCAGGTCCAGCAACAGCTACAGCAGCAGCTGCAGGCTCAATACCGTACTCTTCCTTAAGGATTTCTGCTAATTCATTAACGTCTTTTACTGTCAAGTTTACTAACTCTTCAGCAAGGGCTTTCAAATCCGCCATTTTATTCAGTTTTTGATTTTTAATTTATATGAGTTGAGAGTGCGTACAAAATTATTCAGCTCTTTCGCCTAGAGCTTTCACCAATCCAGAGATAGTGCTTCCACCTGATTGTAGGGCAGATACCACATTCTTCGCAGGAGATTGAAGGATTGCAATAATATCTGCAATAACTTCCTCCTTAGATTTGATCTCAGTAAGGGCATTCACTTTGTCGTCACCAATAAAGATCGCCTCTTCAATATAGGCTCCCTTAAGGATCGGACGTTCGTTAGTTTTTCTAAATTCCTTGATCAATTTAGCTGGAGCATTTCCAACTTCTGAAAACATGATAGAGGTATTTCCTTTCAATAGGTCATAAAACTCTTCGTAGCTTCCTTCAGCTGCTTCCAAAGCTTTCTTTAGCAAGGTATTCTTTACCACATTCAGAGAAACTTCTCTTTTGTGGGCCAATCTTCTCAGTTTACTTGAGCTCTCAGCATCAAGATCCGAGATATCTGCCAAGTAGAATACTGAATTCTCATTCAGCTTCTCTTCCAGATTCTTTATGATTTGTTCTTTTTCTGCTCTTGTCATTGTATTTATATCTAATGATTAGAGGTCTAACTAATTAGTCCTCGTCTACAAACCTTTTTGTGTCGATCTGAATACCTGGAGTCATGGTTCCTGACATGCAGATACTCTTCAAATAAACACCCTTGGCTGCAGCGGGCTTTAACTTAACTACGGTTTGAACCAATTCTAATGCATTCTCTCTTAGCTTTTCTGCATCGAAAGACGCTCGACCGATGGAAGCGTGGATGATACCGTATTTATCAACCTTAAAATCGATCTTTCCTGCTTTTACATCAGAAACTGCTTTTGCAATATCCATGGTAACTGTTCCAGACTTAGGATTTGGCATCAAACCTCTCGGTCCAAGTACTCTACCCAATGCACCAACTTTACCCATAACAGAAGGCATAGTGATGATCACATCGATGTCTGTCCAACCACCTTTGATCTTTTCTACATATTCGTCTAGACCAACAAAATCAGCTCCAGCATCTTTCGCTTCTTGCTCCTTGTCTGGAGTTACCAAAGCCAAAACTTTTACTGTTTTACCAACTCCGTGTGGAAGGGCTACTGTGCCTCTAACCATTTGATTGGCCTTTCTTGGATCAACTCCAAGACGAATACTTAGATCTACTGAAGCATCAAACTTTACAGTAGACATTTCTTTTACGATAGCAGAAGCCTCTTTTAGAGTGTACTTGCTATCACTATCAACTTTCGTTAAAGCTTCCTTTCTCTTTTTTGTAAGGGTTGCCATAATTTCTTCTATTGCACCTCCAGATTAAAAGGGTTTCTTCCCTTTAACGTTAATACCCATGCTTCTAGCAGTACCTGCTACCATACTCATAGCCGACTCGATCTTGAATGCATTCAAATCTGCCATTTTATCTTCTGCAATTGCTCGGATGTCATCCCAGCTTACTGAAGCAACTTTCTTACGGTTAGGCTCAGCTGAGCCCGACTTCACCTTTGCTTTCTCCAACAATTGAACTGCTGCAGGTGGAGTCTTGATTACGAAATCAAAAGACTTATCACTGTATACTGTAATTACAACTGGAAGAACTTTACCAGCTTTTTCCTGGGTTCTACCGTTGAATTGCTTACAGAAATCCATGATGTTCACACCCTTGGCACCCAAGGCTGGTCCAACAGGAGGAGATGGGTTTGCAGCGCCACCTCTGATCTGTAACTTTATGATTCCGCTTACTTCTTTAGCCATTTTCTTGTTTGTTATAAAAAACTAACTCTATATTCATTTATACAGGTGATCAGGACTCCTTCTCAACCTGCAGGAAGCTCAATTCAAGTGGTTGTTTTCTACCGAAGATCTTCACCATAACTTTCAACTTCTTCTTCTCTTCGTTGATCTCTTCGATAGTTCCATTAAATCCATTGAATGGTCCGTCAATTACTTTAACAGACTCTCCAACGATGTATGGAATGTTCAACTCTTCTTCACTCTCGGCAAGTTCATCTACCTTACCTAGAATTCTATTTACCTCATTTTGTCTAAGTGGAAGAGGCTCTCCACCTTTTTCTGCTCCGAGAAATCCGATCACATTTGTCGTATTCTTGATCAAATGAGGAATTTCTCCTGTAAGATTTGCTTCGATTAGAACATAGCCAGGAAAGAAACTTCTTTCTTTACTAACCTTCTTACCGTTTCTGATCTGATAAACTTTTTCAGTAGGGATCAAGATCTGACTCACATAGTCTTCTAGTCCCTGACGGTTGATCTCATCTTCAAGATAGAGTTTCACCTTCTTTTCCTTACCACTAATGGCTCGGACAACGTACCACTTCTTTGTGTTCTCGCTCATATTGACTACTCCTTCTACCATTAAAATAAGCTATAGATGTACTCCATCATTCTACTGAAAGTACTGTCCATTAAAAAGATGATCAAAGAGATGATGATTGAAGCAATCATCACAACTACTCCACTACTTTGTAGCTCACTCCAACTTGGCCAGCTTACTTTATTCATCAACTCGTCTGTTGACTCTTCAATGTATGTTCTAATCTTCGACATCTATTTATTCTCTTTCGGGCTTTAAGATCTCATCTCTAACCCTATTTTGCACGGGTGGAGAGACTCGAACTCCCAGCCAATGGTTTTGGAGACCACTACTCTACCAATTGAGCTACACCCGTAAGTTTTAAAGCCACAAAAAGGTATCCGTCAATAGACGGACACCTCTCGTAACTATAAATCTATAACCAATTATTCAATGATCTCAGTGATCTGACCGGCACCAACCGTTCTACCACCTTCTCTGATCGCAAACTGAAGACCTTTGTTCAAGGCAACTTTGTTGATCAATTCTACAGTGATAGTTACGTTGTCACCAGGCATCACCATCTCACGTCCTTCTTCAAGGATGATCTCTCCAGTAACGTCTGTAGTTCTCAAGTAGAACTGTGGACGGTATTTGTTCTGGAAAGGAGTGTGACGACCACCTTCTTCTTTCTTCAAGATATACACCTCAGCTTTGAACTTCGTGTGAGGAGTGATTGAACCAGGCTTAGCGATTACCATACCTCTTGAGATATCTTTCTTCTCAATACCTCTCAATAGTAATCCTACGTTATCACCAGCTTCTCCTCTATCTAAGATCTTACGGAACATCTCAACACCTGTAACAGTTGTTTTTCTTCCGTCAGCACCCATACCGTTCAATTCAACTTCTTCACCTGAGTTAACAACACCAGTCTCAATTCTACCAGTAGCAACAGTACCACGACCAGTAATTGAGAATACGTCCTCAACAGGCATCAAGAAATCTTTGTCAGTATCTCTTGGAGGAATTGGAATGAACTCATCAACAGCGTTCATTAATTCCATTACTTTATCTTCCCACTGAGCTTCACCGTTCAATGCTCCAAGAGCAGAACCAGTGATCACAGGAGTATTATCTCCATCAAAATCGTAGAAGCTCAACAATTCTCTTACTTCCATTTCAACTAGCTCTAGTAGCTCTTCATCGTCTACCATATCAGCTTTGTTCATGAAAACAACAATCTTAGGCACACCAACCTGACGAGCCAATAGAATGTGCTCTCTAGTTTGTGGCATAGGACCGTCAGTTGCAGCAACAACCAAGATCGCTCCGTCCATCTGTGCAGCACCCGTTACCATGTTCTTAACATAGTCGGCGTGACCTGGACAGTCAACGTGTGCATAGTGTCTGTTCTCTGTAGAATACTCAACATGAGAAGAGTTGATCGTAATTCCTCTCTCTTTCTCCTCAGGAGCATTATCAATTTTATCAAACGCTACCTGCTCAGAAAAACCTTTCTTCGCAAGAACAGTAGTAATTGCAGCAGTTAGCGTAGTCTTTCCGTGGTCAACGTGACCGATTGTACCAATGTTCAAGTGCGGTTTTGATCGGTCAAAGTTTTCTTTAGCCATGACTTATTCGCTTTAATTTAGGTTATAGTTAATTAATTATTAATAGTAAACGTTATCTATCGTTTAATGAAAGTATCTATCCTTAACCTATTAGATATCAACTTTCAATTTTTCTTTATGAGCCAATGAGGGGATTTGAACCCCTGACCTCTTCCTTACCAAGGAAACGCTCTACCCCTGAGCTACATCGGCTTAGTGGCTGACTTGCCAGGTTTAACCTTAGCTCATCGGCATGATCATCTAGTTCAATCCTGAAAAAAATCAGAGCGGGAAACGGGATTCGAACCCGCGACCCTCAGCTTGGAAGGCTGATGCTCTAGCCAGCTGAGCTACTCCCGCTGATCAATTTCATCCTCTTCTAGATCTATATCGAAGTGGGGAGAGCAGGATTCGAACCTGCGAAGACATAGTCAACAGATTTACAGTCTGTCCTCGTTGGCCGCTTGAGTATCTCCCCGACTTTTTAGTCGTCATTATTTAAAAGAACGAGAGCCGATGGAGGGATTCGAACCCCCGACCCGCTGATTACAAATCAGCTGCTCTGGCCAACTGAGCTACATCGGCATCAATTAAAAGACCTTTCCCGGCACTATAAAATAGGCGCGAAAAAGGTCTGCAAATTTATAAAAGATTCTAGTATCCTAAAATATTTGTTAGGATTTTTTTTAAGAGGCTTGATCTAAGATTTGGAATTGCTCTTTTTTTTCAGCATTTACGATACTCCCCAAACTTTTTCCTTTCGTTTTTTTGCCTGTCTGCGAAGGGCTTCTGTCACCTCATCTGTGGCAGCCTCAAAATTTTTGGCTGTTTTTTTCGCAAATAAGTCATTCCCAGGTATCATTAATCTGATTTCAACGGTCTTATTTTCCATCTCGTGATTATTGTCCACTTTGAGGTAGACATCTGCCTCTATTATGCGGTCAAAAAAGTGGGTGAGTTTATCTAATCTTCCCTGAATGAAATCGATCAATTTTTGGTCGGCGTCAAAGTTGACTGATCTTACGTTCAATTTTACTTGCATAGTATTGGATTTTTTATGCTCTTGGATGAGCTTGTTTATAAATGTTTTTTAATTTCTCAATGGAGTTGTGGGTATATATCTGCGTGGCAGAAAGGTTGGCATGACCCAGGAACTCTTTGATGGTATTTAGATCGGCTCCGTTGTTCAACATGTGTGTGGCGAATGTATGACGTAAAACGTGAGGACTCTTTTTACTCATAGATGTTACCTGACTAAGGTAGTGATTAACCTTTCTATAAACAAATTTTGGATAGATCTTATTGCCCTTATCCGTCAGCAAGAGATGATCTGAATTGGCGAGCTCTTCCCTTAAGCCTTTGTATTGATTGATCAATTCTATTAATGAATGGTGCAAGGGTATCTTCCTTTCCTTGTTCCTCTTCCCCAATACCTTTACAGTTGAATCATGCAAGTCTACATCACCTAGCTTGATGCCGATCAACTCGCTCAACCTCATCCCAGATGAGTACAGCAAATCGATCAAAAGCTTATCTCTAAAACCCGCAAAATCTCTTTCAAATTCCATATCATCAAGCAATAGATCCATCTCACTTTCTTTGACAAAAGCAGGTAAGGACTTCTTTAGTTTGGGTGATTGCAACTTTGAAGTTGGCAATTGCTCGATCTCTCCATTCTTTTGAAGAAACTTATAATAGGACTTCAGAGATGATATTTTTCGTTGAACCGATCTGGGATTGACTCCCTCATCAAGCAGTGAAACTACCCAAGATCTCAATGAAGATGGGCTAGCATTCACTTGATCGTCACTATCATATGTAAGGGCTAGAAAGTCTTTGAATTGTATCAGATCGTTCTCATAAGCCTTTATGGTATGAGCCGAGTAACGCTTCTCGTTCTTTAAGTAAGCAAGGAATTCAGAATAGGGCATAAAAAAACCACCTTGATGTCTTTGCAAGTTAAGCAAAGATTCAAAGTGGTCAATATCTAGATAGAAAGATTAGAGACTATGCCTCTTCTTCTCTCTGCATTTGCTCTTTGTAGATGGCTTTCTTGATCTCCTCTCTTCTTTCGACAGATGGCTTGGTAAAGTGCTGACGACTTCTCAACTCTTTTACTGTTCCAGTCCTTTCGAATTTCTTTTTGAACTTCTTCAAAGCTCTCTCGATGTTCTCGCCTTCTTTTACAGGTACAATTAACATTCTTGTTCTCCTTTAAAATTTATGGACGGCAAAAGTAAATAGAAAATATGAATTATGAGATATCAAATGTGAAAAAGAGTCTAGAATCTAAGTCTTACTTCAATACTTCTCTTGAAATCACCAATTTTTGAATCTCAGAAGTACCTTCACCTATGGTACATAATTTAGAGTCTCTGTAGAACTTCTCTACGGGAAACTCTTTGGTATATCCATAGCCTCCGAAGATCTGAACTGCATCATTCGAAGTTTTCACAGCAACCTCTGAGGCATAGTACTTCGCAAATGCCGACTCCTTGGTCATCTTTTGGCCTTTATTCTTCATATCAGCTGCTTGATGTGTTAGCAACTCAGCAGCCTCAATCTCAGTGGCCATATCTGCAATCTTAAAGGCAATGGCTTGAAAATTGGAAATGGCTTGTCCAAACTGCTCTCTTTCCTTGGAGTATTTTTTTGCAGCTTCATAAGCTCCTTTCGCAATACCTAAAGACAATGCGGCAATTGATATTCTACCTCCATCTAAGATCTTCATGGCCTGCTGAAAGCCTTCTCCTTCTTTTCCCAAGATCATGCTTTCATGAACTCTACAATCTTCAAAGATCACTTCGGCTGTTTCTGAAGCTCGCATTCCCAATTTATCCTCTTTCTTTCCTGCCTTCAATCCCGGATTAGCTCGGTCAATAATAAAAGCAGTCATTCCTTTCGAATCTAACAATTCACCTGTTCTAACGATTGCAACTACTACATCAGAAGATTTACCATGGGTGATCCAAGATTTGGTCCCATTCAATACCCAATGGTCTCCATCCTTCTTCGCAGTGCATTTCATTCTCATTGCATCAGAACCGGTATTTGGCTCTGTCAATGCCCAACCACCAATAAATTCAGCAGTTGCTAGCTTGGGAAGATACTTCTGCTTCTGTTCTTCATTTCCAAAAGTTAGAATATGACCAGTACACAAGGAATTATGAGCAGCAACAGATAATCCTATTGAACCGCATACCTTCGCTATTTCTGTGATCACTGTAATGTACTCATGATACCCAAAGCCAGCTCCTCCATATTCTTGAGGGACCAGAACACCCATCATTCCTAATTCACCTAATTTTTTGAAAAGCTCCACAGGGAACTCTTGGGACTCGTCCCATTCCATAACATGCGGACGAATATTTGCTTCTGCAAAATCTCTGGCCATTTCGGCCACCATTTGTTGGTTTTCAGTATTTGAAAAATCCATTGGGCTAACTCTCTTTAGTATTCAACAATTGTGTGAATTTGATCACTTAACGATCTCAAAACACTCTTTCCGTTCAGGAAGTTCAAAATTACCAAAAAAGAAAAGCCAATTACCTTGGCATTCCTTTGTTCTACTAGCTTAGCTGCAGCTGCAGCTGTTCCTCCTGTAGCTAATAGATCGTCGTGAATAAGAACATTACTTCCTTCTTTGATTGCATCTTCATGAACCTCAATGACCGCACTTCCATATTCAAGATCATAGGAATGCTTGATGGTCTTGTAGGGCAACTTTCCTTCTTTCCTAACCGGAATAAATGGAACCTGAAGATACTGAGCCATAAGAAGACCCCAGAAAAAGCCTCTGCTTTCTATACCTAAAACTGCATCCACTTTTTGCCCTTTGAATGGATCAAGAAGCGCTGCCGTAATTTCTCTTGTTACAGCTGGATCTTCTAAAATAGGAGTAATGTCCTTGAATATGATCCCCTCTTTTGGAAAGTTGGGAATGTCTCTAATGATGGATCTTACTTTTTCTTCGATGTTCATAGGATTATTTTGCTAGCTCTAAATAAGGTAAAATCCTTTGAATGAGACTGTCATTGAACAAGTATATTTTATTCAAGTCGTTCATAGATGAAAACTCCCCATGCTGCTCTCTATAATTCACAAGTCCTCTCGCAAGATTCCAGTCAATGTATGGGTGAGCTGCTAATTCTTCAATAGTTGAACTATTTAAATTGATCTTCTCCAATTCTGGGTTTTTGATTGCAAGAGCTGAAGAGATCGTTTCAACAGTGCTATCCGGCAATCCCCATACTTCGTGGAGTTGCTCTAATGTGCAATACCCTCCCAATAATTTGCGGTACTTCAAAATTCTACTTGCAAAAACTGGCCCTATACCTTTTAACGCAACTAGATCCATACTATCCGCATCATTGAGGTCAATCAAAATCATTGCTGATTCTTCAATTTCTGGCTCCCGAGATTCTCTCCTATGATCTATAGTTTCTGGCAATAAAATGTAAGGATAGAGCTCTTGGTACTTCTTATCACTAATGGTGTACATCCTTTGAAGGTCAGACTTCAGCTTGAAGCTTCCACCCTTCACTCTATAATTGACAATTCCTTGGGCTTGCTTCTCTGTGAGCCCTAATTGAAGCCATCCCTCTAACTTCAGATGATTGGGATTGAATGCAAAGTATTGCAACTGTTCCTCTTTCTCAATCCTCTTTTCTGCCGTTGAGTAGAACTTATTCTTGCCTAATTGTCCAGCAGTATCAAGCTCCGTTATGAGTTCTGCATAGTATTCCAGTTTCTTACTCTCGTTCTTAGAAACTAAATGGTCTATGTAAAGGTTGAGGCATTTTACAATTGCAATAATGCCAATCAGTAGTACAATTCCTCTTCTCTGAGCCTTGCTGAAATACAGAAAATCTCTGAGTGAAGATCGCATCCATTCGTTTTAGTTGATTACTAGATCAAAGTTTTCTGAGTCATCACAACCCGTAACTTGCAAGTATCTAAAATTGTAAACAGAGTCTTGAATCCCAATGGACTCCTTTGCCTTTGCAAAGTCAGCTGACCCAATTCCATAATAGAAAGCTACCCAGCGACTAGGGTCAATCGTATTGGGAAGTCTTGAATGAAGCAATCCCATATAGCCTGAATCGGGTTGAACTTCAAATTTTTCCTCACCATACTGCACTCCGTAGTAAAAGGTATCTGTTGGTTGATAAACCTTGGTTCCTGTTAAAGTGAAGTGAATAGGTGTTTGATTGACAATGTAAGCATCAAGGTCTTGATCCTTGTTCAAAGGAATATCTACTAATGCAGTAGTGAATCCTACATCTTCAACTACAATAAGATCAGCTGAGCCTGATTTATCTTCTTCAAGTTCATAAGTAAAACGAAAATAGCCACTGGAATTACACACAGCTGTAGCCAAGATGATTGGTTCATTGAATGAAGCCTCTGCATTAGCCTTGAATCCCACCTCTCTTCCCGAAGCTGGAGTTGTGCAGTCATTGTAGAGAAATCCTTCTACTGTGTTCACTCTCGTTTCCTCCTTACACGAAACGAAAACAAAGATGAATAGTAAGGACCCAAAAAAGTTTCTATAGTTTACCATCACTTGAACTTCTTGATCTCACCGCTCTTAATGCGACTAAAATAAGATACCATATCTGCTCTTACTTCTGAAGAAAGAATGATCAATCCTAAGATGTTAGGAAAGGCCATTCCCAGAATCATCAGGTCAGAGAAATCCAAGACTGCTCCAAGACCAACAGAAGAGCCGATTACTATAAATATAAGGAATATTAGCTTGTAAGAATAATCCGCAATCTTTGAATTACCGAATAGATATGTCCATGCCTTCAATCCATAGTACGACCAAGAGATCATAGTTGAAAAGGCAAATAAGAAGATCGCAACAACTAGCACCAAGGAGAACCATGGAAATACAGATGAGAATGCTGCAGATGTCAATTCTGATCCCGCAAGACCAGAAGATCCATCAGCAAAACCTGTAAAGATCAAAACTAAGGCAGTCATGGTACAAACCACCACAGTATCAACAAATGGCTCCAATAATGCTACTGTACCTTCACTTACCGGCTCATCTGTCTTTGATGCAGAGTGAGCAATAGATGCAGATCCCACACCCGCCTCATTACTAAATGCGGCTCTTTGGAAACCAACGATCAATACGCCAATCACACCACCTTTGATAGCTGGTGAATTGAATGCACCTTGATAGATCTCATAAAAGACATCTCCTACATTACCGAAATTCATTCCAATGATGATCAAAGAAAAAAGGATGTATAGACCTGCCATAAATGGCACAACTTTATCAGTCACCTTGGCAATACTCTTGATCCCACCTATGATCACTACACCAACCAAAAGAGCAAGTACAATTCCAAACCAAACTCCCATATCTGCTATCCCTGGAAATTCACCTGATAACTGAGCAAAAGCTTGATTGGCTTGGAACATATTTCCTCCACCAAAGGAACCGCCAATACAGAGAACAGCAAAAATGGCGGCAAGCACCTTGCCCAAGGTTCCCATGTTTCGCTTTTTCAAACCTGCTGTTAAATAGTACATCGGTCCTCCAGAGATCTCTCCTTTCTCATTTACTTTTCTATACTTAACACCAAGTGTACATTCTGTGAACTTACTTGCCATTCCAATAAGTCCTGCAATGATCATCCAAAAGGTTGCTCCTGGTCCACCAAGAGTAATCGCTACCGCTACACCGGCAATATTCCCCAATCCAACAGTTGCTGAAAGAGCTGTTGTCAAAGCCTGGAAGTGTGATACCTCTCCCACTTCTTTGTGCTTGGGATCACTGTATTTTCCTCGAACAAGATCAACTGCATGACGCATGCCCTTGAAATTGATGAATCTCATCTTTAGTGTAAAGAAGATCGCACCCAAAACCAACCATACTACAATGAATGGAATTCCTTTCTTCTGCACATCTCCATTTGGATGAAGTAGTGCTTTTGGCTCATCGTATTGAATCGCTGCTAAATTCTCAGCACCTACCTCAATCACATCGCTAATATTCGAAGCATCATAGATCACAGATCCTTCTTTGGCCAATCTCTTCAGCTTTCCTTCTGCTGCAGAAAATATCTCAATCTCGAGTGTGAAATTGTCTCCATCTTGATTAACAATTGCAATTAAATCTCCTTCTTTTACTTGATCACCGTCATTCTTCTTCCACTCTTTTAAACTGATCTTCTCAATACTCTCATCAGACCAACCTGGCGCTTTGATCATCTTAGCCTCAGCATAGACCACAGGATCATAGATTCCCATAAAGGAGAAGGGATCCCAAAAAAGGAAGCTGGTCATTCCATTCACGATTGGTTTGAAAGTAGAGTTGATGGCTTCTTCAATGGATTGGACTGGAACCACTCCATTCAATACTACACTACTGCCATTCCGATCAGTAACTTCCACCGTAAACTTAGCTCCTTCAGTAAGTCCATCACAACTTGATGATTCTAAAGAAACAGACTGTTTCGACCATTTGTAAGTAAATGGCTTTTCACCGCCTTTGACAAGAACATAAGCAACACCATCATTGATCTTTGGAGAGGGGTTTTCCATCTCGATGCTCGCTTCAAAATCTTGAGCTGTGCTTGTAATAAATGTGAGGAAAGAAAATATAAGGACAAGTATTCTATTCATCATAAGTAAAGTCTTCTCGAATCCAACAAATATAACTGAATTAATGGACTATACTTAGGGAATAATCACTCTAAACAGGATCTACTTTATCCAGCTGTTTTTGAAGAAATGCCAAGCCTTCTTCAAATGATTTTGGATCATAACTGAGTTCCTTTCTTGCCTTATCAAGAACAAAGCCTGTTTTGGGAGGTCTTTTTGCTGCTTGATTCAAAGAATCAGAAGAGGTTTCATTGATCAACTCTTGGTTCAATCCATAAAAGCTAGCAACTCTTCTAACCAATTCAACAATACTCATCAAGTCCTTGCCAGATAGATGATAAATGCCTTCGGCTTCGTTCTCAACGATCTGCATGCATCCAATGGCAAGGTCCTCTGCTAAGGTTGGGGATCTAAATTGATCGTTGACAATGTTCAATTCTTGACCTTCTTCTAAGGCTCCCTTAGCCCAGAGAACTATGTTGGACCTGCTCATATTCTCAGCAAGTCCATAAACGATAATGGTTCTTGCAATTGCCCATTTTGTATTTAGCTTTTGGATCACTTTCTCGCCTTCTAACTTTGACTTACCGTAAAAGCTGAGAGGATTGGCTTGATCTTCCTCTGAGTAGGGTCCATCCTCACCGTCAAAAATGAAGTCAGTAGATAGGTGAATGAAATGACAATTGTATTTCTCAGCTTCTTGACCAAGAATTTCAACCGCTTCAATATTTGCTGATCTGCATGCTTCTTTATCATCTTCGCAAGCATCGACATTGGTCATGGCTGCAGTATTGATCAAGAAATCGGGTTGGAATTCTTCAAAGATCTTAGCTACTTCATCAGCATTAGCTATATCCATGCTTCTAAATAAGTAGCCTTCTTTCCTGCTAATTCTATTCTCCCCTTTGGAAGTAGCGATCAACTGATATTGATCTGCATACTCTTGAACGATAAGGTGAACAAGTTTTTGGCCAAGTAGTCCATTACTACCTGTAAGGAGAATTCTTTTCATTTCCATTCTTTCAAGATCTCAATCTGCTCTGACATTCCCAAAACAAACAACTTGCTGCCTTCAGTGATCCTTTCTGTTGGAGATGGATTCAATACATAGCTTCCTGAATTCGTTTTCAATCCGACAATGTTTGCACCGCATCTTTTTCTGATCTCCAGGTCTTGGATCGATTTGTCGCGAAATTCTTCAGGTAAGCTATCATAGCTGATCTCTTCCAAGGTGATATCATTTTCTTGATCTGAAACCAAATTGTAGAATTCGATCACATCTGGTTTCATTAATAGAGTAGCCATATGAGTACCTCCAACCTTGTCGGGCATTACCACATTATTGGCTCCTGCCCTGTGCAATTTCTGATCAGAACTATCCAAGGATGCCCTGCTAATAATATTCAAATTTGGATTGATCTCTCGAGCAGTAAGAACTACAAAAACGTTGTCGGCATCATCTGGAAGAGTAGTGATCAAAGCAGATGCTCTGTCTATTCCAGCGTCCATTAATACATGGTCAAAAGTGGCATCCCCCACCAAATAGTGCTTCACCTTCTCTTTGGTTTCTAAAAAGGAATCTTCTTCTTTCTCTATCACTAGAAAATCTTGACCCATGCGATCCAAGTCCATTGCTACTTGTCTTCCATTTCTACCAAAACCGCATATGATCACATGATCTTTCATTCTCTGGATCTGTTTTCTCTTTCTTATTTCGTTGAAATACCTTCTGAGATCTCCATTAATTAAATAAGAATAAACTGCACTCAGGGTATAAGCAAATGTACCAAAACTGATCACGATCAATCCCGAAGTAAAATATCTTCCAGCAGTTGAAAGAGGACGTATCTCTTGAAAGCCCACCGTTGAGATGGTGATGATGGTCATGTAAAGTGCTTCATTGAAATTATAGCCTTCAATGAGCATAAATCCCAGTATTCCGAAAATGACGATTAATAGGAGAATGAAGAGAGCTATCTTAAGCCTTGATAGATAGCCAAAGCCATAAATTGCCATAGTTTATATGTCCCAGACGGTACTTTTCTTTTTCCACTTGAACCAATACTTGTGTTCAAGAATAAAAGCCATGATTAAATAAATGATCAGCGGTGAACCAAGAGTAAGGAATGAAAGGTAGATGAAAAACATGCGAATTCTTGAGCTGCGTAGCCCCAATTTTTCACCCCACCAAGCACAAACACCAAATGCTTGTCTCTCAAAGAATGCTTGTATCTTATCGATCATTTTTGCTGCTTTAAGATGGCATTGCCAATGGTGCAATTTAAACATTTTTTCAGTTCACAATAGTTGTAGCGAAGCTGCAAGGAGGCCTGTGAGTCAAAAGAAGATCTGATAATCAGGCCTTTACAGAGCCATTCCTTGCTAATGTGATTCCTCTCAGCTTTCATTTGATGCAACATTTCAAGGATAGAAGCAGGATTCTTCAATCCTCTATTTTTCATCCATGAAAAAAGCACAGGTATCACTGCATTGATCAATATCGATTCAATGGTTGAAGATCCCAAAGCACCCAAAGCATTCTTTCTGAACTTCTTTCCAAAATGAAAATGGGTACTCCAATATTCATTCGCTCTTATTTGGAATAGCTTAATTAATTGATCAGAGTTTGAAGTACTCAATATTGCTGAAAACAACTTTTCATTCTGAATCAATAGTTCTATGAACTGGGAAATACGAATGGTTGGAAAAGAGCTAGGTCTCATGCGTAAGAACTTCCAAAGGGACTTTTCCATAGGAGAGAGTTTGTACAAGATCCTTAAATATCCATACTCTTGTTTTAGCAAACTTTGATAAGTATCCATTGATTTTCCGCTTAGAAAGCCAGCTTGACCATAGAAAAGAGCATACAACTTCAACGGTTGATCCAAATACCTTCTCACTAAATTCAAGGGTATTGAAACAGCCAAAAGTTCAAATGGCAAAGAATTAACTTTAGAACCAAAGGACTTTGCTAGCATTTGGTAAAGCACTTCATTCCAATTGTTTCTATGAATAGATAGAAGATCCTTTACTCTTTTTGCCTTCGCTTCGAATCGTTCTACGGCAACTCTATCTAACATTTGACGCACATAGATAAAATCAACATGAGGGAGCTGAAGCTCGCAAGCGAGCCAAGACTTTGCACTACTTAACTTTTTGTAATCCTGAAGAAGTTCTCTTCTTACTCTTCCCTTCAATTCAATAACAGGAAGTAAATCTCCCTTCTTCAAAAAAACTTCTTGGTCGTGAACCCAAACCAAATGCAAAATGAGTTTAGAATAGGCTGGATCATGTTGATGTTGATGTCTGTACCAATCAGAAGAGCGAATATGAACCTCAACATTCCCTACCCACAAAAGATCTTTGATCCTAATTTGAGCGTTGAAAAAATCTGGGCCTGAGTGGGTATTCAAACTACCTGGATGAATTACTTCCACTTCTTCTCCAGTCTCGGTCTGAAGGTTCTTTCTATTGAATAATTGTTGCTGCCAGAGGTAGTTGATAAACTCCTCTTTGATCATTTATTGAAGGTAAGAAGAAAAATACAAAAGTGAAATAAGAGATATGAATTTGAAAGATGAAAATGCTGGGATCTATTATTTAAACTTTATTGGGAATGTATATTGCACCTTTATTTTCTTGCCTCTTTGCTCTCCAGCTTTCCAATCTGGCATTTCACTTATGTATTTAATAGCCTTTGCGTCAATCTTATCATTGATCCCTCTTAGAATCTTAATATTCTCTGTTCTTCCATCCTGATTGACTACAAATGAAATAAATACAGTTCCTTTCTTATAATGGCGATCGGATTTAACTCCTTTTTCCAGGTAATTATTGACTTTCTTGTTTGACTCATCTTGATCAATAGCACCATCAAATAATGGCATTTCCTCTACGATAGTGTATTTATCACCTGAAGCTTGATCTTCAAGATCGATCACCTTGACATTTCCTCTACCATCTGAAATTCAAATAATGGCATCTGATTCGGTTTTCGTATTTAATCCACTAGGGAGTTTTCCATCATAATAATCCAAGATAAAATGAGCAGACAAGTCTCTCAATTTTTCTAGATCAGTTAATACCCCAGGATCACTCCAACTTCCTAAGGTCATTATATCCTGAGTTGAAGAAGCACCTCTTCTTCCATCTATCAATACCTCTTGTGTAATACTGGATTTGTTGTTCATAATGTAGAAACGGATATCAAAAGAGTCAGAAAGTGAATCTTTCTTAATAAGAATAGCATTAGGGTCCAGTTGAGTAAACATGAATTGGTATTGATTCACATCGTTTCTCTTCTTACCAGTCTTCTTAGTATAGTGATGGATTTTAACTCTAACTGAATAATCATCTAGGTTAAACTCAAAATCATACTCACTTTCAAAGTTGTATTCATTAGATCTAGGCAGAGAATCAATGATTGCCTTAATCTGATTCATTTGTGTACTTAGATCGCTCTTATCATTCTGTCCAAAAACAGAAAAGGATAAGATTAGAAAATGAGAGAAAGAACTAAAGGCCTAACCATTGGAAGGTTTATTGAAGTCCTAAAATTTCTGTCATTTGTACTTGAAGCTTTTGTGCTTCACTTGAAGCCGCTTGAGCAAAATCTTCTCCCTTAGAAGCATATAATATACCCCTAGAAGAATTTACCAATAAGCCAACGTCTTTGTTCATGCCGAACCGAGCTACTTCCTCTAAGCTTCCTCCTTGAGCGCCAACACCTGGAACCAAAAGGAAATGATCAGGTATGATCTTTCTGATCTGAGTCAAGGCTTCTGCTTGCGTCGCTCCAACTACATACATCATATTATCAGAGGAACCCCACTGACTTGACGTTTTTAATACTTCCTCATACAAATAACTTCCATTCTCCATCTTTAGCATTTCAAAATCCACTGCACTTTTGTTGGAAGTCAATGCCAAAATTATTGCCCATTTACCTTTGTATGACAAAAATGGGTCAACGGAATCTCTCCCCATATACGGAGCTAGAGTAACTGAATCAAAATTGAAGGTTTCATAAAAGGTTTTAGCGTAGCTTGCAGCAGTATTACCAATATCACCTCTCTTTGCATCAGCAATTGTGAAGATGTCTTTGGGAATGTACTCCATGGTTTTTTGAAGACTTTCCAAACCAGCAGGTCCCATTGCTTCGTAGAAAGCTAGATTGGGTTTATAGGCAACACAATGATCAAGCGTTGCATCAATAATGGCTTTGTTGAAAGTATAAACAGGGTCTTCTTCTTTCAAAAGATGAGTAGGGATCTTCTGAAGGTCAGTATCCAATCCTACACAGAGGAATGATCCTTTCTTTTTGATCTGCTCAACTAAGTCTGCTCGATTCATCAATTCTGAATATTATCTTCTTCGATTCCCGCTTGTAACTTCTCAGCATTCTCGGCGACACGCAATGCTTCGATCACTTCTCCAATGTCTCCATTCATTACTCCATCCAAATTGTATAGGGTAAGATTGATTCTGTGATCAGTTACTCTTCCTTGAGGATAATTGTAAGTTCTGATCTTTGCTGAACGGTCTCCTGTTGATACTTGAGATTTTCTATCAGCGGCAATCTCCTTCTCCCTTTTCTCCACTTCAGCCTCATACAGCTTTGTCCTCAATACCTTCATGGCCTTCTCAGTATTCTTCAACTGAGATCTTCCATCCTGACATTCTACAACCGTATTGGTTGGTATGTGGGTCAATCGAACTGCTGATTCCGTTTTATTTACGTGCTGTCCTCCAGCTCCTGATGCCCTAAATGTATCTTTCTTTATGTCTGCAGGATTGATCTTTACATCTACTTCGTCTGCTTCAGGTAAAACCGCCACTGATGCTGCCGAGGTATGTACACGACCCTGAGTTTCTGTTTGAGGAACTCGTTGAACACGATGTACACCCGACTCAAATTTCATGGTTCCGTATACATTGTCACCAGAAACCTCAAAACTAACCTCTTTGAAACCACCAGCTGTTCCTTCATTCATAGTTGCAACTTCATGCTTCCAACCCTTGCTCTCTATAAACTTTGTATACATTCTGTATAGATCTCCAGCAAATATGCTTGCTTCATCCCCTCCAGTACCAGCTCTGACTTCAATGATCACATTCTTATCATCATCGGGATCCTTGGGAACAAGCATGATCTTGATCTCTTCCTCCAATTCATCCTTTCTAGGCTCTAGTTCAGAAAGCTCTGCCTTGGCCATTTCTCTGAACTCTTCATCTTTCTCAGTAGAAAGTATCTCCTTTGAAGATTCAATGTTGTCAATTACATTCTTGTATTCATCATAAGCATCTACGATGACTTTTAGATCACTGTACTCTTTGTTCAACTTCACATAACGATCCATATCGGCAATGATATCTGGATCAGTGATCAACTGGCCAACTTCTTCCCATCTTTCTTTGATGGATAATAACTTTTCTAAAAGACTACTCATATTCAAATACCCCCTGCTCTGATTTGATGGTCACCTTTTTTCCATTATGAGCTTCTACCCTTCCCACAATCTTGGCTTCAACACCAAAAGATTCTGAAATAGGGATCAGGTTCTCAGCTGTTTCTTTAGAGCAATATATTTCCATTCTGTGCCCCATATTGAAGACTTTGTACATTTCCCTCCAATCTGTTTTACTCTCATTCTGAATGAGTTTAAAAAGAGGTGGAATGTCAAATAGATCATCTTTGATAATGTGTAGATCGTCAATGAAGTGGAGAACCTTGGTTTGAGCTCCACCGCTGCAATGTACCATACCATTGATCTCTGAACGATGCTCTTCCAACATCTTCTTAATGATCGGCGCATATGTTCTTGTTGGAGATAAGACTAGTTTACCAATGTCTAAAGGCACACCATCCAGCTCTTGATCTAGCTTTTTACTTCCTGAATAAACCAAAGAGTCTGGAGTAGCTGGATCAAAAGACTCTGGGAATTTCTCTTTCAAATATGCGTTGAATACATCATGTCTTGCCGAGGTAAGACCATTGGACCCCATCCCTCCATTGTACTGCTCTTCATAATCAGCCTGTCCAAAAGATGCAAGTCCTAGAATTACATCTCCGGCTTTGATTCGATGATTAGAGATCACCTCATCTCTTCGCATTCTAGCAGTAACAGTTGAGTCGACTATAATGGTCCTTACTAGGTCCCCAACATCTGCTGTTTCACCACCAGTACTGTTGATCTCCACTCCGTGAGATCTCAAGTCTTCTAATATTTCCTCTGTGCCATTGATGATGGCGGAGATAACCTCTCCTGGGATCAAATTCTTATTTCGTCCGATAGTAGAAGACAGAAGTATATTCGAAGTACAGCCCACACATAGCAAATCATCTAGGTTCATGGCAATTGCATCCATGGCTATGCCTTTCCAAACGGATAGATCACCTGTCTCTTTCCAATACATATAAGCCAAAGACGATTTGGTACCTGCTCCATCAGCATGCATAACAACACAATGTTCTTCACTATTGCTCAACAGGTCTGGAACGATCTTGCAGAAGGCTTTGGGAAATAATCCTTTATCGATATTCTTGATGGCATTGTGCACATCTTCCTTATCGGCAGATACTCCTCTCTGACTATATCTTTCGTTTTGGTCCATTTATTCGCTTAAAAAAAAACATCCTCTATCAGGGATAAAGGATGTTCTTAAATATAAAATTTTATCTATTGTTCGCCGCTTTCCTCTGTGCCAGCGCCATCTCCTTCTCCCTGGTCTTGAGGCACGTAATCTTCACGCAATACAATGAAGTCGGTTCGTCTGTTCAATTGATGAGCTGCTTCTCTTTCCTCTTCAGTTGCCATTTTGTTGATCTCTGCATCTGAGATGAGTAGGTTGGTTTCTCCATATCCTTTTGGAACCATTCTATCCGAAGCAATTCCCAAAGAAGTCAAGTAGGTAACAACCGATTCAGCTCTACCCTGTGATAGTTTCAAGTTATAGTTATCACCACCCCTTGAATCTGTATTTGCACGAAGCTCAATAACGATGTTAGGGTTGTTCACTAGGATATCATATAGGTAATCCAATGAATCTTTTGCTTGATCTGTCAAAGTTGTTTTATCGAAATCATAAAGGATCTCTGGAAGCTTGATACCTTCTTTTCTGATCGGGATCAATTCATACAAGTGAGCAAAGATCTTTGATTCCTCTAATCCAACAGTGGTTTCTTTTCCTTTTGCGTTTAAGTAACCAGGCTTACTAACTGTTATAGAGTAGGAGGTATTAGGATTAATGTATGACTCACTTCCATTATCAGCAAACTCAGTTTGTCCGTTTGAAGCAGTTTCCTTCTCTGCATTGGTTCCATCAGTACCAATCAATTTTACAGTTGAGGCAGGAAGTATATCTCCAGTTTCCGTATCTCTAACTTCTATTCTCAAGACAAACAGTACAGGAGGCTTGGAGAATCTCCAAATATCATCCTTTCCTCTTCCGCCTGGTCTGCTTGAAGAAATATACCCTCTATCCTTGTCGCCATCAAATACGATCCCGAAGTCATTGGAATTTGAATTGATAGGTGCCTTTAAATTTTCGACTTGACTCCACTGACCTTCACCTTGTTTCTTTGCAACGAAAATGTCTAAGCCTCCCATTCCCATATGTCCATCTGAAGCGAAATATAGATCACCATTCTCTCTAACATAAGGGAACATTTCATTACCCGCTGTATTTACATCTGGGCCTAAGTTGATTGGCGAAGACCATTTTCCTCTACCTTCTTCTTTGATGTACCAAAGATCTTTTCCACCTTGACCTCCTTCTAGGTCAGAAGCGAAAATGATAATGTCGTCTTCAGGTGTAATAGCAGGATGACCTATAACTGCAGAATCATTTGCAATTGGAATAACCTCTGACTGGCCAAACTTCATACCCATCTTCTTTGCAGAAATCAACTGACATCCTAAATAACCGTTCTTCTCTACTTTACAACGGGTAAAGTACATGGTGTTTCTTCTTTTGTTCAAGACAGCCGCACCTTCACTAAATTCAGTGTTTACGTCATCACCTTCTACCAATACTGGCTCACTCCACTTCCCTTTCTTGTCTCTTTTCGAATAGTATAGATCTGAGAAATTATCTCCTGTTACTTCGGATGTACCACTTCCCATTGAACCTTCTCTGGTAGAGGTAAAGATCATTTCTGAATTCTTCTTATCTGAGAATGTTGGAGCGTAATCATAGAATTCTGAATTGATCAGAACCACAGGCTCAACTACATAATTCTCTGGATTATCCTCCCACTCTTGAGCCTTCTTTGCTGCATCAATTCCAATTTTCCCTCTTGGATCGTCAGGTCTTTCTGCAACATACTTTTGAAATTCAACAAGTGCTTCGTCATACTTGCCATTCTGCATCTTCATTTCACCCAGACGGTATCTAGCAATTGGATCGAAGTATTGTGCTATGATCGACTTATCATACCACACTTGAGCCTGCTCAGATTGATCGCTCATTCTGTAAGCTTCAGCGATCTTGAAAATGATCTCCGCTTTTACATCACGACCTTTCTCCTTCACATAGGCCTTCTTATACATCTCAATTGCCTCAAAGTACTTTTCCTCCTCGTAAAGAGCACGATCAGCGTCTTCAAGGTAACTTTTCTGAGCTGTAAGCTGAAAGGAAAAGAGCAGAGTTAACAATAAGAATCCAAGAACTCTGGATAATTTCATTGGCTTTGGCTTTTTTTCAATGGCTGCTAAAATAAACAAATTTTTGCTTCTTAAATGTAGCAGAATTAACCGACATTTAATAAAAATTCAATATTTAACAGTCATCTATTTGACGACCAAGGGAATTAGTGCGAGAACAATAATTCTCTGTACTTTGGTAATGGCCAGATCTCGTCGTCAACCAAAAGCTCCAATTTATCAACGCTGTAGCGGATTGTATCAAATTTTGATTTGATATCATCGCAATAAGCATTTGCCTTTTTCTCAGCATTATCCAACTTATTGATCTTTTTCCTCGCTTCTACCATCTCCTTCACAGTTTCTCTAACCACTTTTGCATGACGAGAAATATCTTGAACAATGGTCAATTGTACAGAGGATGCTTCTTTGTAATCCTTAGGAGGAAGTATCTCTTTTAGACCTTGAACATTTTTGATCAATTCATTTTGATACTTATAGGCACATGGCAGTATGTGATTCTCTGCCAGATCACCAAGTATTCTAGCTTCAATCCTGATCAAATTCACATAGAGATCAAAAGCAATTTCTTGTCGAGCTAAAGTCTCTCTTTTAGACATGATATTGAGGTTTTCAAACAACTCTACAGTTTGCTTTGAACCCAATTCTGAAAGAGCTTGAGGAGTTGTTCTTAAGTTTGACAACCCTCTTTTCTCTGCCTCTTTCACCCATTCATCTCCATATCCATTGCCCTCAAATCGGATGTTTTTAGAAGCCATAGTATACTTCTTCAATATTCTAAGTATAGCATCATCTTTCTTAGATCCAGAATTGATCAATTTATCTACATCTTGTTTGAAGATCTTCAATTGCTTTGCAACAATAGCATTCAAAATGGTCATTGCAGATGAACAGTTAGCAGATGACCCCACAGCGCGCAATTCAAACTTGTTTCCTGTAAATGCAAAAGGTGAAGTTCTATTTCGATCAGTATTGTCTAATAATATCTCTGGAATCTTACCAATGTTTAGCTTCAATTGAGTCTTCTCTTCTGCTGTCAAGGCCTTGTCATCCTTCACCTTAGAAACCAAGGTATCTAACATTTTCGTCAGTTCCTGCCCAATAAAGACAGAAATGATTGCTGGTGGAGCTTCATTAGCACCTAATCTATGCTCATTACCTGCAGTTGCGAAACTAGCCCTCACCAATCTTTCATGATCGTGAACAGCCTTAATGGTATTTACCAAGAATGTCAAAAATCTCAAATTGGACTTAGGGTTCTTGCCTGGACTTAAAAGATTTACGCCTGTATTCGTAGAAAGTGACCAATTGTTGTGTTTTCCTGAACCGTTTACATTGTCAAATGGCTTCTCATGCAGAAGGGCTTCAAAATTGTGCTTCTTTGCCACCTTATCCATGATGTCCATCAATAGTTGATTGTGGTCTACAGCTAAATTTGCTTCTTCGAATATGGGAGCAAATTCAAACTGATTAGGAGCTACCTCATTGTGTCGAGTTTTAACTGGAATTCCCAGCTTCATGCATTCAATCTCTAATTCATTCATGAAAGCATGAGCTCTTTCTGGAATGGATCCAAAATAGTGATCGCTTAATTCTTGGCCTTTAGCTGGACTATGACCAAAGACTGTTCTACCAGTCAATACTAGGTCTGGTCTAGCTGAATACAAAGCTTTATCTACCAAGAAGTACTCTTGCTCCCAACCCAGGGTAGCATTTACTCTTGTAACTTTCTTGTCAAAGTATTGACAAACGTCAACCGCGGCTTGATCAACTGCACTAAGCGCTTTCAACAAAGGAGTCTTGTAATCCAATGCTTCGCCTGTATAGGAGATATAAATGGTTGGAATACACAATAGCTTTCCAATAACAAAAGCAGGAGAACTTGGATCCCATGCAGTATAACCCCTAGCTTCAAAGGTATTTCTGATCCCGCCATGAGGCAAACTTGAAGCATCTGGCTCTTGCTGGGCAAGCTGGCTACCGTCAAACCTTTCGATCACATTGTTATCGCTCAAGGGCTCAAAGAAAGCATCGTGCTTCTCTGCTGTTGTTCCAGTTAAAGGTTGAAACCAGTGTGTATAATGAGTAACTCTCTTTTCAATTGCCCATGCTTTCATCGCTGAAGCTACATGGTTCATCATTTTTCTTTCGATTCTATTCCCTTGATCAATTGAATTGATCACCATTTTGTATAGGTCGCTTGGCATGTATTCTGCCATGGCTTTCCTATCAAAAACATTCTTACCATAATAATCAGAGATCTTTTCTGATGGTGGCTCAACAGCCCTTGGAGTTCTGTTAAGCGAAGCTTCTAATGCTTTAAATCGAAGAGTTGACATGTGCTTTTGTTTAAATTTTTGGCAAATTTAAGTCAAAAGTGGGGGTTGTTGATGTGAAAAGTGAATTTTTTTATTAACACCCCTTAAAAAATAGGGGGTCAATTCTATTTTTTATACTTTTTAATCAAATTACCCTTAAAATTCAGAGATAAAAGCAAAATAGATGTATAAAAAGTAAAACAACAAAAGAATTGCACCCTTCCATCGATCGATCTTTCTTCCAAAGTACATCAATGGAAATACAAGCAAGGAGACTCCCAACATAAAGTAAACATCTGAAGAAATGATCGACTCAGATATTTGGACTGGTTCGGCAAGTGCTGTAATTCCTAATATGGCGAGTATGTTAAAGACATTTGAACCAATTAAGTTTCCTATTGAAATATCTGTCTCTCTTCTATAGGCAGCTATTGATGAAGTAACAAGTTCGGGAACTGAGGTACCAAATGCCACGGCAGTGACAGAGATAAACTTTTCTGATATGTAATGTACCCTGGCAATATTGATTACTCCCTCTACCAGCCACTCCGCACCAAAATACAAACCGAACATCCCCAAAACTATAAAGGCAATGTCCTTTATCGGCGGATTTTTATCGGCCATACTTTCCAATTCTTCGGAAGTATAAAGCTCCTTTCCTTCTTTTCTAGACTTGACTACCAACCAGACTGAAAAAGAAATCAAGATGATCACAAATAAAAGCCCCTCAAAAAAACTGATCTCACCATCCAAGGCAAGAAAGTAAAAAAGGAATGATGCAATGATCATCAATGGCCAATCGATCTTGATGGTATTCTTGGAGACAGCAATTGGAAAAATGAGAACCGTTATGCCGAGAACAAGACCTAAATTGGAGATATTAGAACCAACAACTGCCCCGACTGCAACATCATCATAACCTTCAAGGACTGAGCTCAAGCTAACCAATAGTTCTGGAGCAGATGTTCCAAATGAAACGATGGTCATTCCAATGACCAAAGTTGAAACTCTAAAGCGCAGTGCCATGCCTACTGCACCTCGAACCAGCGCCTCACCTCCTATAAGAAGAGCAATGATTCCGCCGATCAACAGTATATAATCCACTAGTTTTTACCAGATTTATCTTTGGAACTTGAATTCTCTTCTGGTGTTGAAGCGTCTTTAACAGATCGATTGACTTCTGTACTGGTCTTTCTAATCTCTTCCTGAATATCGCTAGTAGCATTCTTGAATTCCCTGATCCCTTTTCCAAGGCCTCTTGCAATGTCTGGAATCTTCTTCGATCCAAACAACATCACTATGACCAAAGCCACAAAGAATAACTCACCGGTTGATAAAAAAAGTAATACCATATGTAATTCAAAGATAAACAAAAGCCCCATCGCGAATCAAAGATCAGCAACGGGGCTTTCTATTTTAACTAAATATTATTTACTTCTTTTTCTGAAGCTTTTCTTTTCCTTTCGATAGATCAACAACAATAGGAGTTGCTACACAAAGTGAAGAATATGTTCCAACTGCAACACCTACTAATAAGGCGAATGCGAATCCTCTGATAACTTCACCACCGAAGATGAATATCATTAACAATACAAAGAATGTACTCAAGGATGTATTGACTGTTCTACTCAATGTACTATTCAATGCATCATTGATCACTTCGTTCATCTCTCTTTTCTTGTAAGAATTCAAATACTCTCTGATCCTGTCAAAGACAACCACAGTATCGTTGATCGAGTATCCAACCACCGTAAGAATAGCAGCAATAAATGCTTGATCAATATCCAAGGAGAATGGCAAGAAACCATAAGCAATAGAGAATACCGCTAATACGATCAATACATCATGGAAGATCGCGGCAATCGCGCCCAATCCATATTGCCATTTTCTAAATCTGAACAAGATGTATAGGAAAATGATGATCAGGGAGAACAAGACTGCCCAAACTGCCGACTTCTTAATATCGTCTGCGATGGTTGGACCTACTTTCTGAGAACTCATAATCTCATACTCCATACCCATTCCTTCTAATCCGCTGTTTAGTTTCGTCTCTACTTGTTCATCAGCATCTTCCAGATCACTATTGATCATATAAGAAGTAGTTACTTTCACCTGATTGTCTTCTCCGAAGATCTTCACCTCAGGAGCAAGATTTACTCCATCTTCAGTAATGAAAGATTCCGCAAGTGAAGATCTAACATCAACAGTAGATACACTTTGATCAAATCTTACCAAGTAGGTTCTACCACCTGTAAAGTCAACACCATAGGATAAACCTCTTGTTACAAAAGATCCAATTCCGATCAAGATGATCACAGAAGAGATAGCATAGAACATCTTTCTTCTCTGAACGAAACTCAACTTCATGTTCTGGAATGCACCTTCTGTAGCTTTTGTTGCAACCGTAACCTTCATCTTCTTGTCCAATCTCCATGCGAAGATCAATCTTGTGATAAAGATTGCACTAAACAATGAAGTTAGGATACCAATTACCAAAGTCTTGGCGAAACCTTCAACAGGTCCAGTTCCAAAGAACCAAAGGATAATACCCGTTAATAAGGTAGTTACGTTCGCATCGATAATTGAAGAGTAGGCATTCTTATATCCATCTGCAACAGCTAATCTCGCTCCTTTCCCAGCTCTCAATTCTTCCCGAATCCTTTCATAGATAAGTACGTTCGCATCTACCGAAATACCAATGGTTAATACAATACCTGCTATACCTGGAAGCGTCAATGCTATGTTCGTAGAAGCAAGAACCCCCATAATAAAGAATAGGTTAGCCAAAAGAGCAATGTCTGAAGCGATACCTGCCTTACCATAATAAAAGATCATGTATACAAGAACGATCACCAAGGCAATTAGGAATGAGTTCAAACCAGATGTAATAGCCTCTTGTCCAAGTGATGGTCCAACCACAGCTTCCTCAACAATTCTTGCAGGAGCAGGAAGTTTTCCAGCCTTCAAGATGTTGGCGATCAATTTGGCTTCCTCAATGGTAAAATCTCCTTCAATACTTGATATACCTCCGGCAATTTCCTGATTTACATTTGGGAAAGAGTAAACATAGCTATCCAATACTATAGCAATACTCTGACCAACATTATCGGCAGTAAGCCTTTTCCATGTCTTAGCTCCAAGAGCATTCATCTTCATGGTAATCTCAGGACGACCTCCAAACTGACCAAAGTCTTGATAAGCATCCGTAATTACATCACCTTCCAATGGAGCTTTACCATCTCTACTTGTTACTTCAATGGCAATCAGTTGTAGATACTGCTCGTTATCATCGTATGGCTTAGCAGTCCAAAGAAGTCTTAGGTCTACTGGAAAAATTTCTTTGATCTCTGGTCTATTCAGATAATCGTTCACTTTAGCCGTATCCTTTATCGCTACAAATCCAACGATTGGTCCCTCGCCAGGAGTATAACTTCCTTGCTGGTTTTGATAAATAGATGGAGTTAATACCGCAAATAGAGGATTGTCTTTAGCAAAGTCTTCAAAAGTCTGATCAGCAAGATCAGTTGAATCATTTGCAGCTTCTTGCTCAGAAGTCAATTGCTCTAGAAGAGAAGACTCATCTGCAGAATCAGCTGAAGTGCTATCTCCTTCACCAAGGTCTGCAAGATTGAATTCTTCATCGCTAAGTACTTCTTCGGCTGGCTCATCTGCTTCAACAACTGTTGAATCAGCTGCAGTTGCTGTAGAATCAGTTTCTTCTACCTCTTCCTCTCCGCTTAGAAGCAGATTTAATTTATTGTTAGCCGAAGCCAAATAAGGATAGATCTCTGCATTGTCATAAGTTTCCCAAAACTCCAACTTTGCTGTTCCTTGTAATAGCTGACGAACTCTCTCTTTGTTCTTAACACCAGGAAGTTCTACCAGGATCCTATCACTCGCCTCTAACTTTTGAATATTTGGCTGAGCAACTCCAAAAAGATTAACCCTTGTTCTAAGAACTTCGAACGTTCTGTCGAAAGCTGCATCAGTTTCAGATCTAATGAATTCAACTACCTCTTCATTGGTTGCGTTTCTATCGATCTTTTCTTTGTTCTCAAGTGTGTAGAAAACACTGCTTAATTTTCTAGAAGGAGCCACTTCATTCCAGCTTTGCTCAAACAGACTCACAAAGTTTTCTTGACTTTCTTTTTGTTTCTCTTTTGCTAGGTCAATTGCTTTTGCAAAATCTTCATCTGTGCTGTACGAAGACAAAGCACGGATAACATCCGCCACTGCTACCTCTAAGGTTACATTCATCCCACCTTTCAGGTCTAGTCCTAAATTCAATGTATTCTTTCTTACTTCGTTGTAAGTAAATCCAAATGCTGGATAAACTTCAACGCTAGCCATAGAATCCAAGTAATACTCTTCTAGCTCAGAATTTCCATTGGCATAAGCTGCTGCATCGCTCTCAACACTGTTAGCTACCCAAGTGAATGACAATTGATAAAGGCAGGCTAAACTCAACAAGACTATGAAAGTCCAAATTAATCCCTTGTTCTGCATCTCTATTATTTAAAAAATTGCGTATTTTTTTGAAGCCTGCAAATATAGAATTTCCATGGCTTAAAAACAATTATCTATAGTCTAATTCAAGGAGACTAAAAAGACTTAACTTTGATATAGAGCGAATGAGCTATTTTCAAGGCTGCTGAACTCATTCAGCAGTTAATTGGCAACCTTTTGCTAAAAATTCGTCTATAATAATATATGGAGCTATTTGCAATGTCATCTAATATGAGTGGGAGATCATTTTATTTGAAGCTATTCTTGGCTGTAGCCATGCAATTATTCATTGCTCAATATGCTATTGCTCAGCTTTACTATGAGAAGAATGACAGCATATCCGTCCAAGAGCAAGGTGACGCAATACTCTATCCCTTCCAAGGAGGTTTCAACGCGCCTCAATTCAATGAGATAGATCTTGACTATGACAATCAAATGGACTTGGTGATCTTTGACAGAAGTGGCAGTAGAATTACCACCTATTTGAACAAAGGAACAGCTGGTCAAATCAATTATCAATATGCTCCACAATATGAGGATCTGTTTCCTGAGATATCAGATTGGCTAATCACAAGAGATTATAATTGCGACGGCAAGATGGACTTGATCACCGGCGTAAGAGGTGCTTCAGTTTGGGTATATGAAGACACAGGGAATGTTGCCACCGGTCCGCAATTTGTATATGTAGGTAAAGTAAGATCCACTTATTACGGTAGCAATTTTGAACTGAACATCAATCCTGGAGGTGCCAATTTTCCAGGTGTAGTGGATATGAACAACGATGGTGACATTGACTTTATCTACTTCAATGCCAGTGGTAACCAAATTGAATTTCATCGGAATCTAAGTGTAGAAACTACTGGAGAATGTGGACTCTTATTCGAACAAAGAAGTGATTGTTGGGGTGTTTTCGTAGAGGCCGGTTTCAATTCTACTATCTATCTCGACTCTTGTCGAACCAATGCCATACCCAATCCAGAAAGTGATGGTGGAAGTATTCGAGAGTTAGAGAAAGAAAGAATCAATGAACAAAAAAGAAACAGCAAGCATGCCGGATCTTCTGTCTCCTGTTTTGATCTTGACAATTCAGGAAGCATGGACTTGATCTTGGGCGATGTTGGGAGCAAGAACCTGACTGCTCTATATAATGACGATAGTGTGAGCCCTTTCATAAAGAGTCATATTAATATTTTAGACTCGGCTTTCCCTTCATATAGTACCCCTATTGATTTGGATATTTTTCCAGCAGCTTTCTTTTTGGATGTGAACAATGACCAGAAAAAAGACATGTTGGTTAGCACTAATAGCAACGGTTATCTGGCTCGGAGCAAGTACAAAGACAATATGCTCTTTTATGAAAATACAGGAACAACAAGCAGTTTTTTCCAATTCAGATCAAATAACTTCTTGCAAGAAGAAGTCATCGATTTGGGCAGGGGTGCATATCCAGCCTTCTTCGACTATAACAACGATGGATTGCAAGACATACTTTTAGGCAATGATGGTTATTACGATAGCAGTACTAACTCTATGATCGGTCAATTGGCATTGTTGGTCAACACAGGAACTCCTCTTGATCCAAGCTATGATCTAATTGATAGAGATTTTGCAAATCTTTCCAAGATCAATTTGGACTTATCAACCAACAGTCCGCAAAGATTTTTAATTCCTGCCCTGGGAGATTTGGATGGTGATGGAGATGATGATCTTCTGATCGGTGACGACGATGGAAGAATTCATTATTTCATTGATACTTCATCGGCTTCAGATCCTGCTGGTTTTAAATTAGAAAAGGCGGCCTTCCAACAACTAAATGTTTTTAGAAGTGCAGCTCCTTCCATTATCGATGTAGATTTGGATAGCTTGCCAGACCTAGTTATTGGAAACAACATTGGAATACTGGAATATCATAAGAACATGGGAACGTCAACTGAGCCCATCTTCAATCTAGAAGTACAATCTATCACTTGGCAATACGATACTATCTTAAGGTACCAATTGAGAGGAAATCCCGATTTAAGATCACTTGAAATTGGTCAAGTTTTATCTGTACAAAATGCACTCAATCCTGACAATAGTGTGCCGCAAACTATATTGACAATTGATAATTCTCAGAAGTATTTAGATCTGATACACCCATTTACCAACAGCGCAATAGATGATGAAACCAACTCAACTGCAGTTATTGATTATTCTGTCAAGTTTTGGGGAGATGTAAGGCTGAGTGAGTATCACAATACAGATCAAAATGCAGTTCCTTTCATGTATAGAGATAGCTCTAATTCATTAAAACTAGTGATAGGATCATGGAGAGGATACCTTTACTTTTTTGAGAATATTGATACCAACATTACTTCTGGCAAGTTCAACATGGTAGATTCCATTTATGCAAAGAAAAAATTTGGATCACAGATCGGTGTAGGTGGAGCAGACCTTAATAGTGATGGAATGATAGACATTGCTATAGGAAATGAGGCAGGTGGTTTTGAGATCCTCTATGCAACTGGATATTATCCCAGAGATTCCAGCGGAAACCCAGTAGACACAACTGGTAATGATACTGCAATTTCTGTTCAGGAATTAAGTGTCAATGAAATGGAGATCAAACTCTATCCAAATCCGAATAAGAATGAGTTCTTCATTGAAGTAGGTACAGATATCTCTATCTATGATCTTAGGGTATTTGATCTAAATGGAAGAACGGTGGTCAACAGACAGAATGTCTCTCAAAAAAGGCTAAGAATAGATCACGACCTTCAAGCGGGAATCTATTTAGTAGAAATAAAAAGCAGCGAGCGTAGGCTCACTGCTAAATTAATGGTCAATCCTTATTAAGTTGTTTCAGATAACTAGAATAGATCCATATTATCTAAAACATCCATTACATCTCTAACTGCTTTTGCAGAATCATCTAGTAAAGCTTTTTCATCTTCGTTAAGATCTAACTCAATGATCTTCTCGATTCCATCTTTACCAAGAACAACAGGTACTCCAAGGTAAATATCTTTCATACCGTACTCGCCATTCAACAAAGCACATACAGGGAAGATCCTTTTTTGATCTCTAACAATGGCTTCTACCATTTGAGCTGCAGCAGCTCCTGGAGCATACCAAGCTGAAGTACCCATCAAATTAACAAGTTCTCCACCTCCCTTCTTTGTTCTTTCTACGATCTCGTTCAAACGACCTTCGTTGATCAATTCTGTTACAGGAATTCCTGCTACAGTTGTGTACCTTGGCAATGGAACCATGGTATCTCCATGTCCACCCATCAATACCGCTTGAATATCTTTTGGTGATGTATTCAATTCTTCAGCAATGAAAGAGCGATATCTAGCAGTATCTAGAATCCCTGCCATACCAAATACTCTACTTGAATCTATCTTAGCGGTCAAATAGGCACAATAGGTCATTACGTCTAATGGATTAGAAACGATAATGATCTTAGAATTTGGAGAATGCTGAATGATATTTTCAGTAACAGATTTAACAATACCAGCATTGGTAGCGATCAAGTCATCTCTGCTCATCCCAGGTTTCCTTGGCAAGCCTGAAGTAATTACCACTACATCAGAGTTAGCAGTCTTTGCATAATCATTTGTCGATCCTGTAATTCTTGTATCGTACAAGTTTATTGGGGAAGTTTCCCACATATCCAAGGCTTTTCCCTCGGCCAAACCTTCTTTGATATCTACTAGAACTACTTCATTAGCCAGTTCATTATGGGCGATCACATTGGCGCAGGTAGCCCCTACATTTCCAGCACCGACAACTGTTACTTTCATCAATTTTACTTTTTTAAATTGGGCTGCTAAATTAGTTATTGATAGGATGAATTGAAAACCTTAGGAACCAATTATTTTATCTAGTTCATTTTTTTTCTTCGAGCAGGCAACCATTCCATAAATTAGCGTCATTAATGCAGAAAATCTTTGATGAACCTATCTGATCAGGATACACTTAAGAAGATCGTTGAAGGATGCGCAAAAGGCGACAGATATTATCAACAGCAGCTGTACAAAGCGATGTACAGCCAAATGATGGCAGTCTGTCACCGTTACGCAGCTCGATCGGAAGATGCAAAGGATCTATTTCAGGAGGGATTTATCAAAGTCTTTGATAAGATCGGAAGATATAATTTCAAAGGCTCTTTGCAAGGTTGGATTAGGCGAATTATGGTAAACAATGCCATAGATCACTATCGCAAGAACAAGAATAAGTTCTCCATGAGTGAAAGCATGATGGAGGCGGAAAGAATTCAAGATGAAGAGATCGACGAATCAATTTTCGCAGACATTACTGCAGACCAGCTTTTAAATTGTGTTCAGGAATTGAGCCCAATGTACAAGTCGGTTTTCAACATGTATGTACTTGATGGATACACCCATTCTGAAATTGCAATAGAGCTAAATATTAGTGAAGGAACATCCAAATCCAATCTTTCAAAAGCCAAGAGAAATCTAAAACAGATGGTCTTAGAATTGATAGAAAATGAAAAAGAAACTGCTAAATAAGGAAGAGCAATTGTTTCAGGACAAGCTGAATCAGCTGGATTATGAATACAATCCATCTGATTGGGAGGCCCTGCAAGACCGTTTGCCAAATAGTGGCAATAAGACTTGGTCAAGCAGCAAAAGTATTGTTGGCATTGCTGCAGCTGGAATAGTCTTAGTTTCTAGTCTTTATTATTTCACTCAAGATGATCAAGTGATTGACCAGCAAGTGGAAAAGACACATTTCGTTGAAAAGGCTGAAGAAAAACCAAATGAAGCATCTGTAACGAAAGTCGAAGAAATTACTTCTGAAGATCAGAAAGCAGATCAACAAACAACTTCAGCAAAAGAAAATGAGATCATTTCTAGCGAAGAAGTTGCCGCAGATAAAAATAACATTGAAGACCAAGAAGTAGATATAAAAGCTGATAAGACTGGACATCAAGAGAATACTGATCAGCTAGCTGAAAGTTCCATTGAAAGTAAGCCGAAAACTCTTGAAACCTCTATTCAAGATGAGATCAAATCCTTCAATGTAGAGCTACCAAATAAGGTTTGCTCTGATCAGATCCATGTGCTAATGATGGAAACCTCAGAGTTGATTCCCGAAGGTTACTACATGCATTGGAATTTTGACCAAAACGGACAAAAATCAGATTCTGAAGATGCTACCCATCTGTCTGCAGTTATAAAGAACGAGAATGATAAAATTGTCAAGACTATTGAGAAGAAAGTAGAGATCGTGGACATTTCTAAATATAGCATTGACTATACATATGAGGACAACAAAGATCCATACACCGATCTTATGGTAGAATTTAAAGCCAAGGATGCCACCTATTCTTCTTTCAAATGGATAGGCGAAAACGGCGAATTGTTGGGCGAGGGCAAAGAATTCAATTATTCATTCAAAGATCAAGGAGTGTACGATGTTGAACTTATTGCAGAAACAGCAGAAGGATGCGAAGTGAGCAATTCAAAACCGGTTTTTGTACAGAATGATTTTGATCCACTTGCACCCAACGCATTTTCACCAAATCAGGACGGCAACAACGATATCTTTATTCCCGAGGCATTCAAATTAAGAGATGATCGATTCAAAATGGAGATCCACAGCTTGCAAGGTGAACTTATTTACAGAACGATGAGCACTACAGAAGGATGGAACGGTCAAATGAACAACAATGGTCAAGCTATGCCAGAAGGTATATATGTTTGGGTAGTAGAGATCAACAATGATTCTGGAGCTCAAAAAAGATATGTAGGTAACTTAAGATTAATGAGAAACTAAGAGCTATAAAAATTTCTTCTTCTTCATAGAAATTGGTTAGTAATATGTAGAAGCAAAAAGGGCAGTCAATGACTGCCCTTTTTTAGTTTGGTTGTAGTATCGTTAAATATCTACGTTCGCGTATTTTGCATTCTTCTCAATGAATTCTCTTCGAGGTGGCACTTCATCTCCCATAAGCATGGAGAAGATTCTATCAGCTTCTGCTGCGCTATCAACAGTCACCTGTCTAAGCGTTCTATATTCAGGATCCATAGTAGTAGACCATAATTGTTCTGCATTCATTTCTCCTAAACCTTTATATCGCTGAACTCCTACACTAGTCTCCTTTCCACTTCCTTTCATCTCAGCAATTGCTTGATCCCTTTCATTATCCGACCAGCAATATTTAGATTGTGCTCCTTTTTTAACAAGATAAAGAGGTGGAGTAGCAATATAGATATTACCACCTTCTACCAGCTCCTTCATATGTCTGAAGAAGAAAGTCAAGATCAAGGTTTCAATGTGACTTCCATCTACATCGGCATCACACATAATGATTACCTTGTGATACCTAAGTGCAGTAGTGTCTAATGCCTTACTGTCTTCTTCGGTACCCAACTTTACTCCTAATGCGGTGTAAATATTCTTGATTTCTTCGTTCTCAAAGATCTTATGCTGCATTGCCTTTTCAACGTTTAAGATCTTTCCTCTTAAAGGCATGATGGCTTGAAATCTTCGATCTCTTCCTTGTTTAGCTGTACCTCCTGCAGAGTCCCCCTCTACTAGGTAGATCTCACATTGTGCAGGATCCTTTTCTGAACAATCAGCTAATTTACCTGGCAATCCGGAACCACTCATTACGTTCTTGCGCTGAACCATTTCACGAGCTTTTCTAGCTGCATGTCTTGCCTGCGCTGCAATGATCACTTTTTGAACAATGGTTTTTGCTTCTTTGGGATGCTCTTCTAGGTAATTAGAAAGCATCTCTCCTACAGCTTGATCAACTGCGCCGATGACTTCTTTATTACCCAATTTTGTTTTGGTTTGTCCCTCAAACTGAGGTTCAGCAACTTTAACAGACACAACAGATGTCAATCCCTCTCTAAAATCGTCTCCACTGATGTCAAATTTTAATTTTGAGAGCATTCCTGACTCTTCGGCATACTTCTTTAAGGTTCTAGTTAATCCCCTCCTAAATCCAGCCAAATGAGTTCCCCCCTCATGTGTATTGATATTGTTCACATAAGAATGAATGTTTTCGGTATAGGAATTATTATAGGTCAGAGCTACTTCAACAGGCACTCCATTCTTCTCCCCATCCATGTAAATTACATCTGGAATCAACTGTTCTCTAGTCTGGTCCAAAAAAGAAACGAACTCCCTTAATCCTTCCTCAGAATAAAAATGATCAGTAATCGGATTTCCATCATCATCTACATTTCTCTCATCGAAGATCCTCAAGTGGATCCCTTTGTTCAAGAAGGCCAATTCCCTTAGTCGAGTGGATAGGGTATCATAATTGTACTCCGTTGACTCGAAAATACTTCCATCAGGCCAAAAGGTAACGATCGTACCTCTGTAATCAGTCGCACCTACTTCTTTAACGTCGTGCTCTGGCACACCAATCCTATACTCTTGAGCATACTCCTTGCCTCCGCGGTGAACCTGGGCAATAAGTTTGGTTGAAAGTGCATTCACACAACTCACACCAACTCCATGTAATCCACCTGAAACCTTGTAAGTATCCTTGTCGAATTTACCACCCGCGTGCAGGACAGTCATTACCACTTCCAAGGCAGACTTCCCTTCCTTCTCATGCATTTCTACAGGTATACCTCGACCGTTGTCCTTGACACTAATTGAATTGTCTTTGTGGATGGTAACTGTGATGTCATCACAATGCCCAGCAAGAGCCTCATCAATAGAGTTATCTACTACCTCATAGACCAAATGATGCAGACCTCTAACTCCTACATCTCCAATGTACATCGCCGGTCTTTTTCTTACTGCTTCGAGTCCTTCTAGAACCTGAATATTCGACGCTGAATAATCTTTCTTTTCTTCCTTATTATCGCTCATAAATGGGGTATAATTATGCTTCTAAACAAAGATAATTAAAGCACCTGCGGGACCGCCCTATTTAGACCATAAATAAAGGGCTTTTATTAACACAATATTAACACGTATAGTGTTGTTTAATAGATAGTTACGGTGTCAACTAGAAAGAATAGGTAAGTCCTCCCCAAACATTGAAGCCCTGAACGGGATAATCCTTGTATTTCTCATAGTTCAAGCCCAATAAATTATTGAACTTGGCAAAGGCAGAAAGACGTTTACTATATCGATATTCAAGGGAGAGATTCACATCAAAAATCGCATCCAATTTCACGACTTCCGACTGGGTAATCAATGGAGAACTATTGGGAACAATGCTCAAATCAGGAGCGTATTGTTCGCTCCAATAGATGAAGTCCAAGCCGAAGATGAGCTTGTTGTATAAATTATACTGTGTAGAAAGCATTATGGTGAGATCTGGGCGATGATACGCTTCTTCAAGCTCATCAGTATCAAACTGATAGTAATTGGCTTCTAAATGCACCCGGATCTTTTCAGATTGATAGCTCAGTTCTCCTTTTACCCTATTTTCTATTAGATCATCATACAATACATAGTATTGATGGGAGATCAACAAAGCTGAGTCTGGCAATTGAGCAAAGAAGGTGGCATCTTCAACAGACATTCTCGACGCTCGAAGGTTAAAGGATACAAGTGGACTCAAAGCACCTCGCAAACCTAAATAGAGATCGTATTTCTCATTGCTATTTCCAAGCCCAATCAGATCTGAGACAAATGGGTTCTGCTCGGTAAAGCCAAAATAATTGTTCCTTCTTATTTGACCATCAATTCCAGCATACGGTATCAGCACATCTTCTAAGGCATTGTAATTGACTTCTGCTGAAGGGTAAAAATGGAATGATGCATCATCATCTGTTCCTGCATTCATGTAAATCCCCAATCCTGCAGTCATTCTGAACCTACTGCCGAATGCTGTGATCTTAGGTTTTAAATAAACAATTCCATTCTCTCCTAGATCATCATAGGAATTGAAATCTGTAGACACTTCCAATTCATACAATTCAGTATTTCTAAACTGACTTAAATTCGCAGAAGCATTTACATAATGCTCTTGTCTATTTGCCGCATTATTGATCAAGCTATAGTTGAGCTTCACTTGATGTCTTATGTTGAATGAATCTTGCTTGGTACTGCTCAAATCTGCATTGAACCGCAATCTCTGATACTGTTGCTCTAGATCAGAAGCAGGAAGTTCATTGGCAGTTAAGCGATCAATATTGTAATATCCGTAGTAATTGAAATCATGCAAGCCGTAGTTCAGCTCCGTACTAAGGGTATTGCTCTTCCAGAATCGCTTGCCATACACTTGAGCATCTGCCTTGGTCATTTCGCTTCCTTTCAGCTTATTCACCTCCAACATATTGAAGTACCTAAGATGTCCGCCAACCGCATACTTTCGAGATCTAAGATTGTTGTAATAGACTTCTGCAAATGGAGCCAATGCATTTCCTGCCCCTACTCTAGCGTAACCGTTATACAACTTGATCAAAGGCTCTCCTTTTATTCTGGCTGCTTGGATCTGCTCAGGTTGATACTCTACCTCCAATCTCCTATCGATCAGTTTGTATTCGAGTTCTGTTTCTAATTTGAGTGTATCGTCTATGATGGCTTCTTGTCTGATCTTTTCAGCATCGATCAATACTGGCTGATAATCTTTGATCACTCTAAAGGTATCTGATGGAAGGTCCCTCTGAGCAAAACTCAAGATCGGAAGGCAAATCAAAAAGGCTGTTAGTAGATTATTCTTCATCGTCCTCCTCCTTTTTCTCCTTGTTATCTGAACTATCTGGCTCTACAAACTCTTCTTCGAACAACTCTTCTTCTTGGACCTCATCCAAGAATTCCAGATCAATTAAGTCTTCACCATTACTCATATCTACCTCGAGTGGTTCTTCTTCTTTGCTCCTTTCCGCCTCTCTCTTCTTCTCTTCACTCTTGTTCAAGATCTCTAACTTCTCTTTCGCTATTTCTATCAGCTCTTCGTCATCTGCATTGTCTATGACTGATTGGAAAGTAACTCTTGCATTGTACAGATCTTCCTTCGCAATAAAGTTATCTGCCAGCAATATGAATCCCTTAGCAATCCAATAAGGATAAGAAGGAACTTGGTCCACTAATGAATAGATCAAGGTGTCGCTCTTTTCATACCTTCCCTGCAAATAGTAAATCTTGGCCTTTAAAAACTTAGCTTCAGCTCCGCTTTCAGAACTGGTCATTGATAAGCTATCTAGATGAACAAGTGCCTCTGCATAATCTTCATCCTGGAAGTTAACACGTGAGATGGTCAGCTCCGCCTTCTGCCAAACCAATGGATTGATCGGATTTCTTTGAAGTAATTTCTTAGCTACCTCTTCTGACTCAGCCCATTGTTCATTCTTGTAATAAAGATCCAATAATCGCTCTTCAGCATTGTCTATAAGCGCTTTCGTCTCCGCAACTTCAAGCAAACGCTCGTATCTGTTAATTGCTTTATCTAGGCTATCCATTGATTGATAAATGCCAGCCAAAGAGGCTAAAGAGCGCTCTGTAAACTTATTCGATGACAATTGAACTACATATTCAAAGTCCCTAATTGCCTCTTGTTGAAATCCTTGCTTAGCTTCACAATCTCCTCGGTAATAATGAGCATTCAAACTGAATAGCCCCTCAGGATATCTTTTTAGATAGTTAGTAAGATCCCTAACTGCTTTTTCACAATTTGCCGATAAATAGTGATTCTCTGCAATCACATAGGCAGTTGAATCTAACTTAGATTGACTAATGTCAGCGAATGGAACCCCATTGATGTAATCTTCAAATGCTTTCAAGTCACCCTTATCTATGAAGATCTTTCTAACTTTATCCAAGGCCTCCTTCGCTTCACGACTAGATGGATACTTTTCGATCACCCGATCAAAAGAGTTCAAGGCAAGGTCATCATTGCCTTTATTGAAATAGATCAATCCGATCTTCAGCTGGGCCTGAGCCATGAATGTACTATTAGGATAATCAGTTGCGAGCTGATTATAATAGGCCAGAGCATCGTCTTCTAAATTGAGAACCAAATAGGTTTTTCCCAATTCATTTAGCGCATCATCTGTGTAAATAGAAGCGGCTTCTTCGTTCACTAATTTCTTAAGCGTTTGTGCTTTTGCCTTATAATCTCCTAATAATCCCTGAGCAATTGCCAATTGTAATAAACTGTAATCCGTATTGGCGATATCAAGTTCAACTGCTTCTTCGTAAGACTCAATTGCCTTGCTATAATCTTTGGTAACAAAATAGCTATCCCCTATTCTCAGATAGGCATCATTGATCAATCCTTTGTTCTTTTGATCTTCCTTATTGATGTACTCTTTGAACCAAAAAATAGCACTAGCAAACTTGCCTTTTTCGTAATGTGAATAAGCGAGATTATAATATGCTCTTTCAAAATAAGGGACTGACCTACTTCCTGAAGTGGATAAGAAATCGGTGTAGAAATTGATGGCGTTATCATAATCCCCAACAATATGGAAACTTTCTGCCATCCAATAGGTTGCCTTTGCCTTGATCACAGGGTCACGCTCTATCTTCATGGAAAGGGTAAACAGATCTACGGCCTCCAAAAACTTTCCTTCATTGAACAACTCAACTCCTCTGTAATAGGCTATTCTTTGTTTTGCATCCTGCAATCGTATATCTGTGCTGTTGATCCTATCTATCGACTTTAGGGCTTCTGCATAGTTCTTAGTGGTGTAATACACCCCTAGCAAATATTCATAAGCATCGTCCAACCTTCGCGAATCAGGATACTTTTCTATGAACTCTTCAAAAGCTAGAATAGCATCATCATAGGGATGATAGGAGAGTTCATAGGCCAATTTTGCATAATTGAAATAAGCATCCTCTTTTAGGTCTTGATCTTGGTCAAAGGAGGCGGCAAATTTGAAAGCGGTTTTTGCTTCTGCCTTTCTATCTGCTTTCAGCTCAGCAGAACCTATGTAATAGTAGGCCGATTGATTAAGACTATCGTCCTCCCCTATTGCTCTTTGAAAGAATTTTACCGCTTTGGTGTAGTTCTCCGACTTGAAATGGGCATAAGCTAACTCATACTGATCATCTTGATCTGGACTTCTCCTCAGATTGTACTCTTCTAGATACGGAATGGATTCCTTATACTGGCCAGTCTCAAAGTAGGCATCACCAATTAACTTTTTGATCTCTACTTCTCTTGCTGGAGGAGCTGAATCTAAAACTGGTGGAGCATACTCCAATAACTCATCATACTTCTCTTGCATGTAGTAGATCTGCGAAAGGTAATAAGGAACCAATCTACCAAACTGCGGATCGTTCTCGATCTTTTTAAAATCTTCAAGAGCTGTTTGGTACTTTTCATTTTCATATGCCAAATGAGCATAGAAATACCTCGCAGCGCTAACATAGCGGTTATCAGTATCCTTGATCTCATAAAAATTCTGAGCCGCCTTATCCTTCTCTTCTTCCTGCAAATAAGCATAGCCCAGCTTGAAGTAATACTCCGCTCTCTCCTCTGCGTCCAAATCCAAAGGATCCAATTTTTCCAAGATGGCTATGACCTTTTTGAACGACTTCTTTCTGAACTGATACTTTGCCAAGTTCAAATAAGCAGATGTCAAATGATTGCTTTCGGGATGCTGTTCTATGAATTTTGAAAGAAGGATCTCCGCATCGTTATGGAATAATCGCACCGCACAAATGGCATGATAATACTGGGCATCAATGCGAATCTCAGAATTGGGATCTTTTATGGCTTGAAGAGTGTTCTGAAAATTCTCTTGAGCGGGTAAATACTTTTCCTTCTGGAAAAGATCCATTCCGTCACGAAACTCTGGATAGGCTTCAGTAAAAATAAAGCTCTGTTGAGCCATGCCACTTTCAGTGCGAAGCAATAAGATGACCAGAAGCAAAAACAAGCTTCTTGGAAATAGAAAAACAAACCTTTTACTCAACAATACTTTTCCTCCGCTTATAGGCATTTATAGATGTTTAAAATTAGTTGAATGCCCATGCCTCCAAGAAAAGATGCAACCCAAGTTTTCAACTCGTTCATGTTAACACAAAAGAAGTCTCCTAGAGCAGAGTTGAGTCGATAAAACAGAAGCTTGTATACTGGATTTTCTATATTTGTAAAAAGCCAAGATTATGCCTGGTACAGCCATCATAGAACTAAATAGCGTTAACATATTTCAAAAGCGTCATTTGGTATTGTCCAATATCGGTCTAAGGATCGAAAAGGGAGAGATGGTATATCTAGTAGGTAAAAATGGTAGTGGAAAAAGTAGTTTCCTTAAAACGCTTTATGCAGAGCTGCAACTCAAAGAAGGAAAAGGAGAAGTTGCGGGTTTCCCATTAGAATCTATAAAGAGAAGAAGGATCCCATATTTGAGAAGAAAGATTGGAATCGTATTTCAAGACTTTCAATTACTGACGGACAGAACAGTCAAGGACAATTTGAAGTTCGTAATGAAGGCCACAGGATGGAAAGGCAAGAAAGAAATTGAATCCGGAATTGAGAATGTACTTGCTAAAGTTGGATTGGGAAATAAAGGATTCAAAATGCCTCATGAACTTTCTGGTGGTGAACAACAAAGAGTAGCTATCGCAAGAGCATTATTGAATGATCCGGAAATCATATTGGCTGATGAGCCGACGGGGAATCTAGATCCAGAAACCTCTATAGAGATCATGAAACTTTTGGTTTCAATTAGCCAAAATAATGTTGCAGTTCTTGTTGCTACACATGATTATGAATTGATTCGCAAATTCCCGGGCAGAGTATTGCAATTCGAGAATGAGACCATTACCGAACCGGAACGCACCATTCCGCCAAAAGCCTAGCAGAGCTTTCGTTGTTAAACTTGGTCACCGCTAATTTCTTTCTTTCGATAATTTTATCTACATCAAGATCAGAACCCATTAGCTCTTTCACTGCATTTCTCCAATCATCCAATTCAGTTGCCTTCACACAATAGCTTCCAAAGCTCTCATCGGTAAGCATCTTTTCATTCAGAAGAATGTCATTGGCCAAATGCAATGCGTGGATCCACTTCAGCTTGATACCAGTATCTTGGAAGGTTGGCAAGCAGCAAACTCTTGATTCTATCAACAATCGATCTAGATCAGAATTGCTTAACTCTCCCAAATATTCTACATTGGAGACCTCCTCTATCGCCTTTAAGAGATCACTATCGGCTTGAAGTCCGGCAATTTTTAATGGAACATTGAGTTCTGAGAAAACCTCCAAAAGAAAAAAGACTGCTGCTCTATTTTCTTCTACAGATAGATTTCCAAAATACACCGCTTGATCCTTCAGCTTAGATAAAGATTGTTCTGTGTGCGGAGTGTATGGATGAAAAACAGGAAGATATCTTGAATTAGGGTGCCATGTGGAAAAATAGTCCTGCTCTTTTTCACTGAGCGTAAACAAGGTATCCGCATGCTTCAATTTCTTCTCATAGTATCTCAACTTCTTAGATTCTATCTTGTAGTATAATTTATCAGTGACTTGCTTCGACTGTTTGTAAAGAGCATTGTAATACTCATCCTCGCGGTTGTGGATCCTTACCGCCATTTTTCTAGAAGCCAATGAAGGATGATTGAGCAGAAAGGTAGTATGTATGCCCTCAAAGAGAATGGGAGCATCATCTTGATTCAATCTTTTCAAGAGGAGTACATCCGACCTACTAGCAACGATATAAGGAATTGTAGAAAACTGAGCCAAGACTCCCGTTTTTCTAGGATAATAATGCACCTCCGAACAAACATCCTTTAATTCTTGAGCTTCTTCACGTCCATAATGGAAACAATGCAATGCTACCTTCATATTGATTTTTTTCAATGCAAGTAGCTTATAATAAACATCTATCAATCCTCCATAATCTGCAGGATAGGGCACATCAAAAGATACAATATGAAGGTCAATATTAGAGCTCATTGAAAATCTTTAATAATTCCGATTCTTCATTTTCCCAAGAGAACTTCTTGGAGGCTTGAACACAATTTTGCTGCCAAGTAGAATAGCTTTCAGACTTCAACATAGCATAAAGCTGATTGGCAATTTCCTTCGGTTCATGTGATCTCAATTTTTCACCAAGGTTTTCACGGTCTAAGAGCTGAGCTAGATCTTCCATATTTGAGTATAGCACAGGAACCTTTGCCTGAATATAGTCAAACACTTTATTCGGCAAGGCATAGCGATAGTTCAAAATATCTATATGTTCGATCGAAACCCCAATCTTCGCTTTCAACGTCTCCTTTCTTAAATCCTTGGGGTCTAATCTGCCGAAAAACCTAACCCGCTCAGTCAATTCCAATTCTCTGCAAAAAAGTTTCAACTCATCTTCAATATCTCCCGATCCAAACAGCCAAAGCTGAGCATCTTTTAACTGGTCATAGCTGAATGCTTCAATTAGCTCTTCCAAGCCTCGCTGAACGTTCAAAGCTCCTTGGTAAATTACCACATCCTCCTTTTGAGTTGGAAGACTATTACTTTTATCTTCATAAGGAAAGTTTCGAACCAATCTCATTTGAATTCCATATCGCTTTTTGTAATGATCAGCTATAGATGGACTCACTGTGTATGCATGCTTCACTTTTGGTAAAAAGTAGGCTTCAATTCTCTCCCAGATTCCTCTTGTTCTTGAACGATTTGCTAATTCCGGCACTTCCGTAAAGAATTCATGGCTATCAAACACCAGCTTTTTCCCTTTCAATTTTGCCGCCAAATAATTGGCTGGAAGCGTGTCTAAATCATTTGCAACGAAAATATTAGCCTTTGAACTCAAGAGATAGAAGAACAATCTAATGTTTAGATTGGCATAGAACAGAGGGCCTTTATTGAACCACAAATGAAATCTCCTGCTAGGGTAAGTTCTCTTAAGATCCTTTGATATTCCCTTTAAAAATCTACCAACAAGTTCAACTTCATAACCAGCTTCTTTTAGGCTGCAACAAACCTTGTGAACCCTTTGATCAGAAAAGAGATCATTGCTAACGCTCAACACAATTTTTCCTTTAGAACTCACCATAACGAAAGTCAGCATATTTTTTTAATGCAATGAGTTCTATATTTGTCGCCAATGGAAGAAGGCAAAGAACTCAAAGAGCTAAATACCTTTGGCATATCAGCAAAATGCAGAGAATTCAAGCGCATCAGCAGTCTTGAAGAGGCCATGGATTTCTTTAAAGAATCACACGCTACTCCTTTATTGATTTTAGGAGGTGGTAGTAACATTCTTTTAAGAAACGATTACGATGGAATTGTAGTATGGAATGACATCAAAGGAATAAGTATTGTAGAAGAAGATGATGCATCTGTATTGATCAAGGCGAATGCTGGGGAGAACTGGCATCAGTTTGTGATGCACTGTATTGATCATGGCTTCGCTGGGATTGAAAACCTTTCATTGATTCCAGGAAAAGTTGGAGCAAGTCCAATGCAGAATATTGGTGCTTATGGAGTTGAAGTAAAAGAAGTCATTGAAGCGGTAGAAGCAGTTAGTATTAAAGGAGGAGAACTAAGGATCTTCTCCAATGAAGAATGTGAATTCGATTATCGTTCAAGCGTTTTCAAAACCAGCTTAAAAGGTAAATTCTTTATCACTTCAGTAAGTTTTAGGCTACAAAAAAAACCAACTTTCAAAACTTCTTACGGAGCAATTCAAGATCAATTGGAAATTATGGGAATTGCTGAAACTGAATTGAGCATTAAAGCTATATCGGATGCAGTTATTGCAATTCGAAGCAGCAAATTACCTGATCCAGCCAAAATTGGCAATTCGGGAAGCTTTTTTAAGAATCCAATTGTCAGTGCAGAGGTATATCAAATTATGCAACAAAAACACTCTAACATTCCTGCTTATGAAGCCAAAGATGGTAAGTTCAAATTAGCAGCAGGCTGGCTCATTGAGCAAGCAGGTTGGAAAGGATATAGAGAAGGTGATTATGGAGTTCATGATAAACAAGCTTTAGTCTTAGTAAATCATGGAAAAGCTAGCGGTGAAGAGATCTATCAATTGTCTGAAAAGATCATTGGATCCATTCAAGATAAATTTGGAATTACACTGGAGAGGGAGGTAAATATTATAGGAAGCGGAGAAACTAATTAGTAATTAAGAATTAATAATAAGAGGTTAAGAGGGTTAAAGAGGTTACTAGGTTGCTAGGTTGCTTGGTTGGGAACAATAAAACTCTCCAAGTTCTCCATGTCTTCTCAGTGTTGCGAAGCGGCTCCGCGGACATTTAAAATAAAGAAAGTAGAATGACCGTAATTTGTAAATAACAGCTACTTCCGTCTATCGTTCTCCGTCTTCTGTCCTATTACAATGTTGCATTCTTCAACCTTCCACTCTCAATTAACTGATGGAGTGACTCTGTTCTTCTCGCTATTTCCATCAATTCTTGATGATGAATATGATGACAGTCGGAACCGATCAAACTAACAATGCCCTCTTTCACCATCCTTTCAGCAATCTTTTTCGTTTCTGGCGAATAATGCCCCATTAAGGATAAAATATTCAACTGCAATAGTACTCCTTGATCATGCAACTCATGATACTTATCAAAATCGTTGTACCAAAAGCCGTAGCGTTCAGGATGAGCCAATACTGGTTTGTATCCTTGAGTTTGTAATTCAAAGATGACCGACTTGAAATTCTGAGGTTCAGAGATGAATGGCAGTTCAAATAGAACATGATTATCGCCAAAGGTCAAGAGTTCTTTCTTCTCAATGAGTGGCTCTAAACCTTCATCCAAATAGTATTCGGCTGCAGCCTCTATTTCTATGCTTATTCCCTCTTGTTTTAATCTGCCCTTGACATTCTCTAGTCCTGGCAATATTGTTTCTGGAGAATTCTTGTAGAAATCACTCATCACATGTGGTGTAGTAATGAGCTTTCTGTAACCTAATTCTGCAAATCTTCTGATCATTTGCAAACTGTCTTCAAGGTCTTTGGCTCCATCATCAATCCCTGGGATCAAATGTGAATGCACATCAACTTCTAAAACACCAAGGTCAATTGGTGGTAGATCAAGTTTAGAAGAGAATATATTTTTCAGCCATTGAATCATAAGCCGAAATTAAGAGGATTTATGCACTCTTATTCCAATTGAGTGTTCTTTCCAGCCCTTCTTTTAATCCAACAGAAGGATTATAGCCGAGCATTTTCTTCGCTTTCGAAATATCTGCATGGGAATGGAGAATATCGCCTACTCTAGGATCTCTGTGAACTGCAGCAACATCTACATTTAGAATTTCCTTCAAGGTGTTGAACAATTGATTCAAAGTGTATCGCTCACCAATTGCAATATTATATATATCGGCCTTGGCAGTTTCTTTTGGACTAAAGAAGGAAAGAATATTTGCTTGAACTGCATTCTCAACGAAGGTAAAGTCTCTACTTTGCTCGCCATCTCCATTGATAAAAGGAGATTGCCCTTTCATTAAAGCCTCTACGAAAAGAGGAATAACAGCAGCATATGGACCTCTTGGGCTTTGTCTTGGACCAAAAATATTGAAGTATCTAAGACCTATGATCTCTTGTCCATGGTTCAAGTGAGCTACATGAGCATACAACTCATTTGTATACTTACTCACTGCATAAGAACTAAGAGGCTGACCAATTCTGCTTTCTAACTTTGGGAGTTCTTCATTATCTCCATAAACGGATGATGATGAGGCAAAAACAACCCTTTTTAAGTCATATTCTCGAGCAAGAGTTATCATGTTTAGAAAACCTGTAACATTTGCTCTATTGGTCGAAACAGGATCTTTTATAGAACGAGGAACTGAACCTAAAGCTGCTTGGTGGCTCAGATAGTCCATTCCTTCTAAAACTTTTCTGCAATCAGCTTCATTGCTAATATCACCTTCAATGAACTCATAGTTGCCATACTCTTTGAAGTCGTCAACGTTCTTTTGAAGTCCGTTGGAAAGATTATCGATCACCCTCACCTTCTTGGCACCGTTCTTCAATAAGAACTCTACGATGTTCGATCCTATGAATCCAGCTCCTCCACTAATGAGGAAACTATTAGAAGACAACTCTTCTCTTATTCTATTATCTAATTGCATCTAACGCTTATGATACTGTTGATCGTAATACTTCTGATACTCACCAGAAGTCAAATTTTTAAGCCATTCTTCATTTTGAAGGTACCAATCTACTGTTTTAGCTAGGCCTTCTTCAAAAGTGATGGATGGCTCCCATCCTAAATCTGAAGCGAGTTTGGAAGCATCTATTGCATAACGCATATCATGACCTTGTCTGTCCTTTACAAAAGCGATCAAATTCTCAGATTCTCCTTCAGCTCTTCCCAATTTTTGATCCATGATCTTGCAAAGCAACTTGATCAGGTCAAGATTCTTCCACTCATTATTTCCTCCAATGTTGTATGTTTCTCCAAGATGTCCATTATGAAAGATGGTATCTATTGCAGATGCATGATCTTCAACCCACAACCAATCTCTAACATTTTCTCCCTTACCGTAAACAGGAAGTTCTTTTTGATTCTGAATGTTATTGATAAATAGAGGAATCAGTTTTTCAGGAAACTGATGTGAACCGTAGTTATTGGAACAGTTGGAGATCACCATTGGCAAGCCATAGGTATGATAGTAAGCCCTCACGAAATGATCTGATGATGCTTTTGAAGCAGAATATGGACTTCTAGGATCATAGGCGGTTTCTTCCGTAAAGAAACCCTCTTGACCTAAGGAACCATATACCTCATCAGTAGAAATATGATAGAATAGTTTCCCATCCTTATCATCTCCCCATACTTCTTTTGCGATGCTCAGCAAATTTGCAGTTCCCATAACGTTCGTTTGAACGAAGGATAAAGGGTCGCTGATGGATCTATCCACATGAGATTCAGCTGCTAGGTGAATAACAGAATCAACTGAATGCTCTTCAAAGATCTTCTTTATTGCAGATGTATTATTGATGTCTTCTCTGATGAACAGATAATTCGGCTCATTCTCAACATCCTTCAAGTTTTCAAGATTACCCGCATAGCTTAGCTTGTCTAAATTGATCAGCTTGTATTGAGGATAATTCTTAACGAATCTTCTAACAACATGTGAACCAATAAAACCGGCTCCTCCAGTAATCAATATGGTTCTACTCATCTCTTAGAGACTAATGTAATCTAGGTTCTTGATCTTCGATCTGAAACTTCCTTTCACATCAAAGAAAACTGATGCTGGGTGACTGATGGACTGAAAATAAGCCTCATCCATCTTCACAAATTCATCGTGATTGACAGCTAGCAAGATCGCATCGTAATCACCGCCAATCTCGTCGATCAATCCGAATCCATAATGTTCTTTCAATTCTTCAGAAGAAGCGTAAGGATCGGTTACATCTACTTGTAGACCAAAAGCTCTTAGCTCATTAATTACATCAACCACTTTGGAATTACGAATATCACTTACATTCTCCTTAAAAGTTGCTCCCATTACAAGCACTCTTGCACCTTCACTACTTTTCTTCATGGCGACGATCTTCTTAACGATCAATCCAGCAATGTAGGCTCCCATTCCATCATTAACCGATCTTCCCGAGTTAATGATCTGCGCATGATATCCAAACTCTTTCGCTTTGAAAGTAAGATAGTAGGGGTCTACACCAATACAGTGTCCTCCAACCAAACCAGGAGTAAATTGAAGGAAATTCCATTTTGTACCAGCAGCTTCTAAAACATCAAATGTGTTGATGTCCATCTTATTGAAGATGATCGAAAGCTCATTGATCAATGCGATGTTTACATCTCTTTGGGTATTCTCTATCACTTTAGCAGCCTCAGCCACTTTGATCGTTGCAGCTCTGTGAACTCCAGCCTCCACAACTAACTCATAAACCTTGGCAATATTCTCCAAAGCCTCCTCATCATTTCCAGCAACTACCTTCACTACATTGGTTAAGGTATGCTTTGAATCACCTGGATTGATCCTTTCAGGAGAATATCCCAATTTGAAATCAATTCCTGCTTTCAATCCACTTAAACTTTCCAAGACAGGAAGACAATCCTCTTCAGTACAACCTGGATAAACAGTAGATTCAAATACTACATAATCTCCCTTCTTCAATACTTTACCTACGGTTGTAGAAGCCGAAAGTAATGGCTTAAGATCAGGAAGATTGTGATGATCAATTGGAGTTGGAACCGCTACAATGTAAAAGTTAGCTTCTCTTAAGTCTTCTAGATCAGCTGTGAAATTAATGTCCGCTCCCTCAAAATCAGAACTATCCAGTTCTTCACTTGGGTCAATTGAGTTTCTCATCATCTCAACTCTAGACTCATTGATATCAAATCCTACTACAGAAGATTTCTTTGCAAGCTCAAGAGCTATTGGTAGTCCAACATATCCCAAACCGATCACTCCGATCTTTTTCTCTTTATTCTTTATGGCATTATACATGTCTTCCATACTACAGTTTATTAACTTTTCCCTCTTTTAGTTGATACATTTCATTTGATTCTTGGCAAATAGCTTCTCCATTATCATTGAACTCCAAACGATGTCCATATTCGGACATCCAACCAATTTGCCTTGCTGGGTTCCCTACCATTAGAGCATAATCTGGAACCTCCTTTGTTACTACTGCTCCTGCGCCAATGAATGCATACCTGCCAATATCATGACCGCATACGATTGTTGCATTCGCTCCTATGGTAGCTCCTTTTTTCACTAGTGTTTTTTCATACTGATCCCTTCTAATGACTCCAGAACGTGGATTGGTAACATTGGTGAATACCATGGACGGTCCTAAGAAAACCTCATCTTCACAGATCACACCCGTGTAGATAGAAACGTTGTTTTGAACCTTGACCATATTCCCCAATTTAACATCTGGAGAGATCAAGCAATTCTGTCCAATGTTGCAATTCTCACCAATAACAGAATCTTTCATAACATGAGAAAAGTGCCAGATCTTGGTTCCTTTGCCAATTTCAGATGGCTGGTCAACCACCGCCGTTTCATGTGCAAAATATTCTAAACTCATTTCTTTATATACTTTGAAAAGTCGTTGTGCTCTTTCTTGTGCAGATCATCGTGCGAAAGAGATTTGAAATATTCATAAGTAATCTTCAATCCTTCAGCACGATTTACTTTTGGCTCCCAGCCCAATAACTCTTTTGCTTTTGTAATATCCGGTCTTCTTTGCATAGGATCATCCTTAGGCAGATCCTTAAAAATGACCTTCTGATCGGTTCCAGTTAACTTGATAATCTCTTGAGCAAACTCACCAATGGTGATCTCATCAGGATTGCCAATATTCACAGGATTAGCATAATCTGCAAACAACAATCTATAGATTCCTTCAATAAGATCATCTACATAACAGAATGATCTTGTTTGACTTCCATCTCCAAAAACTGTAAGATCTTCACCTCTTAAAGCTTGGCCTATGAACGCAGGCAAAACCCTTCCGTCGTTCAATCTCATTCTTGGCCCATAGGTATTAAAGATCCTCACTATTGCAATTTCTAATCCATGGTAAGTATGGTAAGCCATAGTGATTGCCTCCTGAAACCTTTTTGCCTCATCATATACCCCTCGTGGACCTATTGGATTCACATTTCCCCAGTACTCTTCAGATTGCGGATGCTCCAAAGGATCGCCATAAACCTCAGATGTTGAAGCCACAAGGATCTTTGCATTCTTTGCTTTTGCTAAACCCAAAAGATTATGGGTTCCTAGCGAACTCACTTTCAATGTTTGAATTGGAATCTTCAAATAATCGATTGGACTTGCTGGTGAAGCAAAGTGAAGGATATAGTCTAGCTCTCCTGAAACATGAACAAAGTTGGAAACATCTTGGTGGAAAAATTCAAACTCTTCCAATGGAAATAGATGCTCTAGGTTTTTGATATTCCCAGTTATCAAATTGTCCATTGCCACCACTTGATGACCTTCTTTGATGAATCGATCACAGAGATGGGAACCTAAGAAGCCAGCTGCTCCTGTTATGAGAACTCTACTCATTTCTTTGATGAAACTTTTTGTCTTCCAATACTGATGTAATCAAAACCTTCTTTTTGCATAAATGCTAGGTCATAAAGATTTCGACCATCAAAAATGATCTTCTCTTTTAACTTGCTTCCTACTTTGGTAAAATCGGGATGGCGAAAAGCAGACCACTCTGTAGCAATAACTAAGAAGTCGGCTCCATCACAAGCATCGTAGGCATCCATTGCAAAACGGATCTTATCGCCAAGTCTTTCTTGTACATTCGACATTGCCTCAGGGTCATATGCAGAGATCTCTGCCCCTGCGCTCAGCAATTCATCGATCAGATACAAAGCAGGAGCTTCTCGTATATCATCTGTATCAGGCTTGAATGCCAATCCCCAAAGTGCCACCTTCTTCCCTTTTAGATCTCCATTAAAATACTCTGAGATCTTAGGCATGAGGATGGTTTTCTGTTTGTGATTTACATCCATCACAGAACCAAGGATCCTGAAATCATATCCTTCTTCTCTACCCGATTTTGCAAGAGCTTGAACATCCTTAGGAAAGCAACTTCCGCCGTATCCTATCCCAGGGAACAAAAACCTTTTACCAATTCTACTATCTGAACCAATACCTGCCCTTACTTTATCTACATCAGCTCCAACCAATTCACAGAAATTAGCGATCTCGTTCATAAAAGTGATCTTGGTAGCAAGAAAAGCATTTGCAGCATACTTGGTAAGCTCTGCAGATTTCTCATCCATGAATATAATTGGATTCCCTTGTCTTACATATGGTTTGTACAGCTCCTCTAGAATATCCCTAGCCTTATCAGAAGATGTTCCAATTACAACTCTATCCGGCTTTAGAAAATCATCAACTGCAAATCCTTCTCTCAAAAATTCAGGATTAGATACCACGTCAAAATCAACTTTTGCATTTGCAGCAACCGCCGCCTGCACCTTTTCTGCTGTTCCAACAGGCACCGTACTTTTATCAATGATAATCTTATAATCCTCGATCATCTTACCCAATTGATCAGCAACTCCCAACACATAAGAAAGATCAGCCGAGCCATCTTCATCTGGAGGAGTTGGTAGAGCAAGGAAAATAATCAAGGCATCTTTAATGGCCTCAGAAAGATCAGTGGTAAAACTCAAACGATTTTGTTTGATATTCCTTTCAAAAAGCACATCCAAATGAGGTTCATAGATCGGGACGATCCCATTCTTCATCTTTTGAACCTTCTCCGCATCAATATCAACGCAAATTACCTCATTACCTGTTTCTGCTAAACAAGTTCCTGTCACCAAGCCCACATAACCTGTACCTACAACGGCTATTTTCATCTATTGGAATTTATAAATTCTTTAATGTTCGTCACAATATAATTCAGCTGCTCTTCGTCCAACTCGGTATGCATTGGAAGAGACATAACTGTTTTGGATAGTTCTTCTGCAACTGGAAATGCCCCATCCTGATAACGTGTATCTCTAAAAGCCTTTTGTTGATGCATTGGAACAGGATAATAGATCATAGCAGGAATTCCCTTCTCTTTCAAGAATTCTTGTAGAGCAGATCTATCAACTCCTGTGATCTTCATGGTGTACTGATGAAATACATGATCAGAATTCTCAAGTCTCAAAGGAGTTTGAATTCCGTCAATACCGCTTAATTCTCTATCATAAAAATCAGCTGCTTTTCGTCTTGCATCACAATACTCATCTAATCTTTCCAGCTTCACGCTCAAGACGGCTGCTTGTACACTATCCAATCTAGAATTCACCCCTATCTCATCATGATAGTACCTTACCTTCATTCCATGATTGACGATCATTCTCGCTTTCTCTGCTAATTCGTCATCATTGGTGAACAAGGCTCCACCATCGCCATAACAACCGAGATTCTTTGAAGGGAAGAAAGAAGTACATCCAAAATCTCCAATGGTTCCACTTTTCTTGCTTTCACCGTTCGAGAAATGAAAAGATGATCCAATTGATTGTGCTGAATCTTCTATGACTTTCAAATCATGTTCCTTTGCTATTGCCATGATCTCTTCCATATTGGCGCATTGTCCAAAAAGATGAACTGGAATTATGGCTTTAGTATTGGGTCCAACAGCTTCTTTAATTGCCTCAGTAGAAATTAAATAACTATCGGGATCAACATCAACAAGAACTGGTCTCAATCCTAGAAGAGCAATCACTTCAGCAGTCGCGATAAATGTAAAGGTGGTGGTAATGATCTCATCACCACTTTTAAGACCCAATGCCATCAATGCTACCTGCAAAGCATCTGTACCATTGGCACATGGAATTACATGCTTTACATCGAGATAATCTTCTAATTCTTTTTGGAACCTCTTCACTTCAGGTCCATTGATGAATGCAGCTGTTTCAATTACTGCTGCTATTCTCTCATCAACCTCAGGCTTAATCTTTTGATACTGTGCCTTTAAGTCAACCATTTGAATATCTCTCATACCATCCATTTTTGGGCTGCGAAGATAGTCCTTTTTGCTCATTATTCCTTGAAAACTATGTGTAATTTAGCCATGATGAAAGTGATCCTAAAAATCGTTTTATCCTTCCTTTTGATAGGCTTATTTTCCTTAAGCTCGAATGCCCAGGATTCTACTCAAGCATTTGGTTATGTGAAATTTCAATATGCCTATTTTTTGCCTTCAGGAGACTTTGAAGAACGATTCAACAACGCAAATAGCGTTGGTGGTGAAATAGGTTATAAACTTTTCAGTAATTGGCATTTCTCAATTAGCGGTGCTTATCTATTTAGCAGAGATGTTAAGGTGAACGATCTGCTAGCAGATGTGATCAACGAAGCCGGCGATGTGATCGATTCCGAAGGGGAACTGGTAAAGATCACCTATGAATTAAGAGGACAATCTTACTTTGCAAAAGTTGGAAGGGTATTCAATGTGCTCGCTCCTAATCAAAACTCCGGAATTTTGGTCACTGCAGGTGCAGGTTATTTCCAGCACAAGATCAAGATAGATTACAGAGATGGAGATGTATTTCAACTTTCCGAAGAAAGACTCAAAGGGTACGATCATCTCAGCACGGGTTTTGCTCTACAGCAATTTGTAGGATATCAATACTTTGGAAATAGCAACCTTCTCAACTTCTATGCTGGATTTGAATTCATTCAAGCGTTTACAAAGAATAGAAGGAAGTACAATTATGACACTAGGTCTTTTGATACTGAACGCAAGAGTGATTACTTAGCTGGATTTAGAGTAGGCTGGGTCATCCCTTTCAGAAAAAGAAGGGCTGAAGAATTCTACTACTACTAGCACCTTCCAAAGACAAATGAGAAGTCTTTATACTTTTTTCATACACAGTTTTCATTTGCTGATCCAGTTGAGCTCAGTTCTTGGCAATAACAAAGCAAAAGACTGGGTCAAGGGAAGGAAAGACCTTTTTGGATTCCTCGAAAGAAATATAGATACAAGCAAAGAAGTTGTTTGGTTCCACTGTGCCAGTGTGGGAGAATTTGAACAAGCAAGACCTCTCTTGGAAAAGGTCAAGAAAGAAAATAAGTACTTCATTCTTCTTAGCTTTTATTCTCCTTCAGGTTACAATTCTAAAAAGAATTACGAGCAAGCCGATCTGATCTGTTACCTTCCTTTAGATACATCAAAAAATGCTAAGAGATTCCTTGAGATCGTTCAACCAAAACTTAGCTTTTTTGCGAAGTATGAATTCTGGTTCAATTTTCTCAATGAATTGCAAAAGGGAGGATATGCGCATTATCTGATCTCAGGAATTTTCAGAGAAAAGCAACAGTTCTTTCGCTATTATGGGGCTTGGTTCAGAAAACACCTGAAGAATTTCACTCATTTATACCTTCAGGATGAAAATTCTAAGAGGATCCTCAATTCATTCCAGATCCAAAATTGCTCGGTAAGTGGTGATGGGAGGTTTGATAGAGTAAAAGAAATCGCTGAAGACCCAAGAGAGGTAGAAGGCATTGAGAATTTCATTGATGGAAAAACTTGCGTTGTTTTTGGAAGTAGCTGGCAAAAAGAGAACAACTTGGCATATCAGATGGCCAAGAATTCTAAAGACACAAAGATCATTATCGCTCCTCATGAATATCAGGAGGAAGAGATTAAAAATTTATCAAGAAAGCACGAATTAGAAGTTCAGCTTTATTCGAATTTGGGCAATCAGCAGACAGAATCAAACATTCTTATTATCGACAAAATGGGATTGTTGTCGCGCATCTATCGTTATGGTGATATAGCAGTAATTGGAGGAGGATTTAAAAGCGGGATACACAACATACTTGAAGCTGCGGTATACGGCATGCCCATTTTCTTTGGTCCTAAGTACGATTTCTTTAAGGAGGCTGTTGACCTAAGTCAGAAAGGAGGAGCTAAAGTATTCAAAAATGACCAAGAGTTTCACTCCCTGTTATTGGAAGTTTTAACTGACCATTCACTACAAGAACAAATGGGACAGATTTGCACGGATTACTTCAAGGCAAATATTGGCGCTACCAACCTCATTTACAGAGATTTGAAATCATCTGAGAGCCTCTGAACTGAGATTAATTAATCACAGAAAAACTTATTAAAAAATGGCGGTTAATTAAAAAAACACCTTGCCTTACTTCTGCTCTTGTTTGCGGTTATATTTACTCATAGATAACCTAAATAAGCAGTATGCCCAGAAAGCCAAAGTCTCCAAAAAAGATCTTCGTTCTAGATACTTCCGTCATTATTCACGACCATAATTCCTTTCTAACATTTGACGAGCACGATGTCGCCATACCGATCACCGTCTTGGAAGAACTAGATAATTTCAAGCGCGGAAATGACACCAAGAATTTTGAAGCAAGAGAGTTTACAAGACTAGTAGATAAATTATCTGCAGATCATACCCTCCAAGAATGGATTCCTCTCAACAACAAATTAAAAGGCCGATTCAAGATCGTATTTGATTCTCCAAAAGACCTCAATGCAGAAAAAGTATTCAATGATAAAAAAGGAGACCATAAGATCCTCAACTCTGCATTGGCACTTCAAGAGGAAGAAAAAGACAAGAAGGTTATTCTAGTCACCAAAGACATCAATTTGCGAATCAAAGCAAAGGCTTTGAATTTGACAGCACAAGATTACAACACTGGGAAGGTAAAAGATGTGAGCGACCTTCATATGGGTAAAAATCTCGTTGAGAACCTACCTTCTGAAACCATCAAAGAGATCTATGAAAAGGGCTATTTGGAAGAATATGATTTCCTTGGAAAAAACCCTCCCAATAATCATTTCTACATTCTCAAGAATGGTAAAGCATCCAGTTTGGCCTTCTTCAATCCGGTCGAAGATAGAGTTGATAGAGTTGAGAAATTAAACGCCTATGGGATTGTCCCAAAGAACGCCGAACAAGCTTTTGCTTTGCATGCCATTTTAAATCCTGAGATCAAGCTCTTGACCATACAGGGGGTGGCTGGAACAGGAAAAACACTCTTAGCGTTAGCAGGGGCAATAGAACAGAGAAGAAATTTCAAGCAGATCATTCTTGCAAGACCCATTGTTCCATTGAGCAATAAAGATCTTGGATTTCTTCCCGGGGATATCAAAGACAAGATCAATCCATACATGGAGCCATTGTGGGACAATTTAAAGTTCATCAAGAATCAGTTTGGCGAAATGGACAAGAAACACAAGCAGATCGCGGAGATGCAAAAGAACGAGAAGATCGTGATCACTCCTCTTGCATATATACGAGGAAGAAGCTTGTCTGATATTATTTTCATTGTAGACGAAGCTCAAAATTTAACTCCGCATGAAGTGAAAACAATCATTACCAGAGCTGGAGAAAATACAAAGATGATCTTCACTGGAGATGTCAATCAGATCGACACCCCTTATTTAGATGAGCATAGCAATGGATTATCCTATTTGATCGATAAGGTCAAGGGAAACAAGTTGTATGCACACATCACCCTTGAAAAAGGAGAAAGATCAGAGCTTGCCAATGTAGCCAATGATCTTTTGTAGGCAGAGGCATTATTTCGCTAGAGTTCATTTCTTTGCTTGAATGTTACCTAGGTTACACTATCCTTGAAGATAATTTCATGAATTTTGCTAAGCATGAATTGGCCCAAAAAAGGAAGTAAACTGTTTAGCATTTTAAAGTTCAAATGCCCACATTGCCATGAAGGAGAATTCTTCAAGAGCAGGAATCCCTATAACTTTAGCGAACTGTCCAGCACACATGAACGATGCCCAAATTGCGATAGAAAACTCTATATAGAACCGGGCTTCTACTACGGTGCTATGTACGTTTCCTATGCCTTAGGAGTAGCACATGTAGTTACTTTTTGGATAGCAAAGACCATACTTGGAATCGAATTCGAATTTTGGAATTTTATTATCTTGGTTGGCGGTATATTGCTTTTAATGAGTCCACTGTACTATGCCTTATCCAAAATCATATGGGCAAACATGTTCATGAGCTATAAAGAAGAAATCAATGAAGAACCTAGGAGTAAGTGAATTCAAAGAAAGGATAGAAAATGATCCAGAAGCTGTGATCATTGATGTTAGATCCCCGGCTGAAGAAGTAGAAGGACTGATCGACAATTCGGTCAATATGAATCTAATGGATCCCACTTTTGCCGAAAAAGTCAAAGCACTCGATTCTTCTAAAAACTATTACGTCTATTGCAGATCAGGTGGAAGAAGCTCCTCTGCTTGCCACTTCATGGATATGCAAGGACTCAACTCATTTAACTTAGATGGTGGAATTATTGCCTGGAACCAACAATAGAAAGATGAAAAATATAGGAAGACATCTTTTCAAGAATGGAATTATCATTCTCTTATTCGCGCTTATGGCTTGTGATCAAAAGGTCAATAGCCAAACCCAAGAACAAATCTACCTCAACGTAGAAGCAGAAGAATTTAAATCAAATATGCAGGCTGAAAAAGGGGACTTTTTACTTGTTGATGTTAGAACCAAGGGAGAATTTGATGGAGGGGCAATTGCGAATGCTCAGAACTATGACATCATGAATGGTGATTTCCAAAAAATGATCGACCAATGGAACCCTTCGACTCCTATCTACGTCTATTGTGCGAAAGGAGGGAGAAGCTCTCAAGCAGCTAAATTATTGGAACAGAAAGGCTTTGAAAGAATAATTGAGCTCAAGGGCGGTTATTCTGCTTGGAAATAGAACAATTTCTCTCCTCTCACTGTTTAAGTGTTTTGTCATCTATTTTACTATAGAGAGACCCTTGAATTGCTTAATTTAGGGCTTTCTTAATAATTTGTTCTTACATGAAAAAGCTACAATTACTGTTTTTATCTCTTATTATCTCCTCATCAATCTTTGCTCAACGCAATGATTTTGCAATAAAATTGAAGTCTGGAGATCTAAATCCATCTGAGTTAAATGACCAACAAACCATTGGTTCAGTTATAAATTCAATGAATGCAAATGGCGATTATTATATCGTTCAATTTGACAGAATTCCAGATGAAACCCAAAAGCAAGAATTGAATTCCAATGGGATCCAATTGCTAGAATACTTACCTGAATTCTCATGGTTAACCAATTTGTCGAATGCAAATGAGAATGCAACAGTTGGAAGCTTAAAAATTCGTTCAATTGTCTCTTACGAGCCTTTGCACAAGTATCCGGACTATTTTGATCTTAACACTGCTCCAGATTATGTTTTTGCCACTTCTACAAAAGTTAGGTTGGTTATCGACAGACAGTTGGATCAGAGTTTTACTCAATTCAAGGCATTTGCTGAAGCAAATTCTTTGAGCATAGAGGAAGAAGGATCGATGGGAGAATACTTATTAATAGGAATTAATAAAGACAGGATTCAATGGCTAGAAGATCAGGCCATTGTTAAGTTCATAGACTATGCTCCTGCTCCTCCAGAAAAAGAAGATGACAGAGGCAGAAGTTTGCATAGAGGTAATATGTTAGATTCTGATGATCCAATGGGTAGAAACTATACCGGTGATGGCGTTAGTATTACTATTGCTGATGATGATATTATTGGACCACACATTGACTTTACTGGAAGAGTTACACAATTTACTACCACCAATAATGGTCAAACTCACGGAGATATGACCAGTGGCATTGCGATGGGAGCTGGTAACTTAGACCCTACCATAAAGGGAATGGCTACCAAAGCCTATTTGTATTATTATAACATTGGCGGCTATCCTCACATTGCTCAGGCAGGTACAAATTATACAACAAGAGGAGTAGTAGTTACCTCAACTTCTTACAGTGAAGGATGCAATGCTGGTTATACTACAACTACCAGAGATATTGATCTTCAACTGAACACATATGGATCCATTCTTCATGTTTTCTCTGCAGGAAACAGTGCAGGTAGCACCTGCGGTGGTAATTCTTACGGTGCAGGTACTCCTTGGGGTACGATCACTGGTGGTAGAAAGCAAGGTAAAAACGTAATAGCTACAGGAAACCTAGACTATAGAGGTGTATTGACCACTTCAAGTAGTAGAGGTCCTGCAAGAGATGGAAGGATCAAACCAGACATTTGTGCAAATGGAACCAACCAAATGTCTACAGATCCTAATAATACTTATGCTCCAGGTGGAGGAACCTCTGCAGCTGCTCCGGGTATTGCAGGTATTGCAGCTCAGATCTATGAAGGGTATAGAGATTTGAATGGTAATGTTGATCCGCCAGCTGGCTTGATCAAAGCAGCCATGCTAAACACGGCTAGAGATATTGGAAATAGAGGTCCAGATTTCTTCTACGGATGGGGAAGGGTGAATGCTCATAGAGCAATGTTACTTCTAGAAGAGAACAGATATATCAATGGATCCATTAGTCAGAATGGAGCAAATACTCATACCATTTCATTAGCCAACTCTGTAGAAGAATTGAAGGTAATGGTTTATTGGACAGACAGAGCAGCATCTGCAGGTGCTTCTAAAGCACTGATCAATGATATGGATATTAGAGTAGTAACTCCGAACAATGATACTTTATTACCATGGATCTTGAACAGTACTCCTATTGCTTCTTTGTTGGCTCAGCCTGCAACCAAAGGCCTAGACACAAGAAACAATATGGAGCAAGTTAGTATTGATACAGCTAGTGCTGGAACGTATACTGTCCTTGTCAATGGTTCTGTTATTCCACAAGGACCTCAATCCTATCATTTGGTTTGGGAAACTAAAACAGATTCTATTACTGTAACATATCCTGCTGGCGGAGAATCTTTCGTACCAGGGGAAGTAGAGACCATCAGATGGGATGCAGAAGGAACAAGCGGAACTTTTACAATTGAATACAGCACCAATAATGGAGCAAGTTGGACATCAGCTGGAGTTGCTGGTGGAACCTTAAGATATAGAAACTGGACTGTTCCTAATATTGCTAGTGGAGATGTTCTTGTTAGAGTTAGCAGATCTGGAAATGTGACTGGAGTTTCTAGAAATAACTTTAGCATTTTAAGACAACCAACAGGAATTTCAGTGGCCTACACATGCCCTGACTCAGTTCAGTTGAGATGGAATCCTGTGACAGGAGCTACTGATTATGACATCTATCAATTAGGTACAAGATTCATGGATTCAGTTGGAACTACATCAGCTGATACTTTCAGCTTATACAATTTGAATTTAGCCGACGATAATTGGTGGGCGATCAGAGCAAGAGGTGCAGGCATCAAGGGTAGAAGAACCATTGCTAGATTGGTTCCAAAGACCGTTCAAAACTGTCCAATCGCTTATGATTTCCAAATCAATTCTTTTGTGGAGCCTTCGAGCGATTATGTTCAAAATTGTGGACCAAGCGGCAAGTTCCCTGTGAGAATCCAAGTAAAGAATAATGGAGATAGCGTCTTGTCAAATATTCCGGTTAGATTAAGGGCTGGTAATTCTGTGTTCCTTGATACGATTTCAGGACCAATATTGCCAAATGCCAATCAGTTCTTCACTTTCAGAGATTCAGTGACTGCTTCTGCTCCAGGTAATTTAGTATTGAGTGCTATTGGAGATCTTTCAACTGACCAGAACTCTATCAATGATTCTTTATCAAAAACGGTTCAGGTTGTCAGTAGTACGGTATTCACAGTACCCTACAACAATGACTTTGAGACTTTCAACCTTTGCGCAACTACTAACAATTGTGGTGGTACAACTTGTATCTTAAATAGTGGATGGACGAATGTTAGCAACCTGATCGACAATCATGATATGAGGGTTGATGTAGGAGGAACTCCTTCTGCAAATACAGGACCTACAACGGATCACAATCCAGGTACAACTACAGGGAAATACATTTATGCTGAAGCATCTGGAGGATGTGTAGGTTCGGAATCCCAAGTATTGACTCCTTGTTTTGATTTAAATAACACCATCAATCCAGAATTTAGTTTTTGGTACAATATGAACGGTGCAGCGATGGGAACTATCAATTTAGATATCTTGACTCCTAGCGGATGGGTTTTCAATGTAATGCCTACTCTTTTCGGAAATCAGGGTGTTAATTGGCAGCAAAGAACTGTGAATCTTAGCAGTTATGTGGGCCAGACCATTAGCTTGCGTTTCAGATTCGTTACTGGATCTAGCTGGACAAGTGATATGGCTATTGATGATGTTTCTGTCATTGATCTAGGGGTTGGTATTCAGGAAATAAAAACCAATGAATACAGATTGTATCCTAATCCTACTGAAGGCTTCTTCAATATTCAATTGAACGAAGGCAAATTAGGAGATATCCGAGTATTTGATCTTCAAGGAAGGAATGTATTCACTTCCTATGAAAGCTCTTCTTCAGCTGAAATAGATCTCAGTCAATTAGACAAAGGAATCTACATTGTTGAATTCAATAATGGTCAGAGAGAAAAGATCATCTTACAATAAACTTTTAAGACTTAATGATCAAGGCAGCCAAATGGCTGCCTTTTTTATTGATTAGCAACTTATCTTTGAGGCTGAATATGAAAGTCCCAGAATTTGATACACAAAAGATGATTCCAGTCATGGAGTCGTTCTACACATTACAAGGTGAAGGCTTCAATAGCGGCAGAGCAGCTTATTTCATTAGGATTGCAGGATGTGACGTGGGTTGTCATTGGTGCGATGTAAAAGAAAGCTGGGAGGTCGTAAAGGACCAATTAAGAAGCATGGATGAAGTGGTGGAAGAAGCTGCAAATCATCCTTCAAGATTTGCCGTGGTCACAGGAGGAGAACCACTCATTTATGATATGGATCCCTTGTCTGAGAAACTCATTGAAAAAGGCTTTGAGTTGGCTATTGAAACTTCAGGAGCATATCCACTTAGCGGAAAATGGCATTGGATTTGCCTTTCTCCAAAAAAGAGAATGCCAGCAAAGGAGGAAATATTCAAGAAAGCAAATGAACTCAAAGTAGTCATTTACAATAAAGATGATTTCAAATGGGCAGAAGAACAAAGAAAGAAAGTCTCTAAAGATTGTCTACTTTTCCTACAAGCTGAATGGGGTCGTGAAGAGAAAATGAGAGAACTGATCCTTGAATACGTTAAAGAAAATCCAGAATGGAGAATAAGCATACAAAGCCACAAGTACCTAGATATACGATGATCAGATCTTTATTACTTTTCATTGTCTGTATATGCTCTGCTAGCCTATTGCTAGGACAATCATTCAGCACTACCAATAAGAAAGCGATCAAGCTATTTGAAGAGGCACAAGCTTCTTATCAGCAATATAGATTAGGAGAAGCAGAAACACTCTTGAAAGAAGCCTTGAGCAAGGACATGAACTTTGTGGAAGCTCAGACCCTCCTCTCCTATGTATTAATAGATAAGGGAGAATATACGGCAGCAGAAGCTAGCTTTAGAAGGGCAATAGAGATTGATGAGAAAGCCATCCCCAATAATTTATTCTTCCTGGCTCAATTGGTCTTGAATGATGGAAAATATGAAGAAGCTCAATCTCTATTCAATCGATTTTTAGAATTAGGAGGAGTTAATGAAAGCATGAGGCAAAAAAGCAATGATGCTTTGGAGAAGATCGACTTTGCATTGAATGCAATGAAAAATCCTGTGAAGTTTGACCCCATTAACTTGGGTCCTGGTATCAATAGCGAACATTCCGAATATTTCCCTTCGCTTACCGTTGATGAACAAACCATTCTATTCACTAGGAGGCTGCCAAGTCCAGAGTCACCACAAGGGTTCAATGAGGACTTTTACATAGCCCACAAAAAAGGTGATGAATGGGACCAAGCTTACAACATTAGCAAGCCCATCAATACTCCTTTGAATGAAGGAGCCCCTTCCCTATCAGCAGATGGTCAATTGCTCATTTTTACAGCATGTGAATTGTATGGTAATTACGGTGGAAATAGACAAGGACTAGGAAGCTGCGATCTCTTCTACAGTCAAAGACAAGGAGATAATTGGAGTGTACCTTATAATTTGGGAAAAACGGTCAATAGCAAGCATTGGGAAACACAACCTTCCTTCTCTGCAGATGGTAAAACACTGTATTTCATTCGAGGAATCAGAGATAGGAGTGGCAGTAGAAATGGCAATATCTACATCTCTGAACTAACTCCAGAGCTTCGATGGACAACTCCTGTGCCTTTGAGCAGTACCATCAATACTCCTATGAATGAAGAATCAGTATTCATCCATCCAGATGGAAGAACATTGTACTTCTCTTCTGACGGTCATCCAGGCATGGGAGGACTAGATATTTTTATGAGTAGAAAAGATGAGAATGGAAACTGGAGTGAGCCCATCAATTTAGGCTATCCAATTAATTCATTTCGAAATGAAAATAGCTTGTTGGTTGCCTCAGATGGAACAACAGCCTATTTTGCGTCAGATAGAGAAGGTGGATATGGAGAATTAGACCTCTATAAATTTGAACTAGATACACTCTTTAGTCCTAATAGGGTGAGCTATTTTGCAGGAAAAATATTTGATTCAGAAAGCAAAAAAGCATTAGCTGCTCGATTTGAACTTATTGACCTCAAAACCGCAGAAGTTGCAGTAGAGTCTTATTCAGACCCTGTAAATGGTGAATTTTTGGTGACGCTGCCAGCCGACCGTGATTTTGCATTGAATGTTTCTAAAGAAGGCTATTTATTCTATTCAGAAAACTTTGCCTTTGAGGAAAGTTCAGCTGCATCTCCAAGAAAAGAAGACATTCCTTTGAATCCGATTAAGATCGGAAAGAAGATCGTGTTGAAGAACATCTTCTTTGAAACAGCAAAATATGATCTGAAAGATCGGTCTAGAGTTGAGTTGGACAAACTCATCCAGTTCCTCAACGATAATCCAAGTCTTAGAATTAAGGTATTAGGACACACAGACAATGTAGGTTCTGAATCTTCGAATCAGATCCTTTCTGAGAATCGAGCAAAATCTGTTACCAACTATCTTGAAGCTAAAGGGGTAGATCCCAATAGAATTGAATCAAAAGGATACGGTGCTAGTCAGCCAATAGCTGATAATACTACTGAGGAAGGTAAGGCAAAAAACAGACGAACAGAGTTTGAGATTGTAGGTATGTAACTGACAACCAATGCCTAGCTTTGGATAATTTAACAGTTGCAATTAGAATATTGCTGTAAGTCAGGCGTTTGATCATATACAAACCAATACATCAATAACATGAACTCCTCTAAAAATAGACTCTTGAAGATCCTTATTGGATTGGAATCAATCTTACTACTTCCCTTCATCGGAAATCAATTTTCGACTGAAGTCAATTGGTCAACAATGGATTTTGTTGTCATGGGAGTGCTGCTTTTAGGTCTAGGGATTATGATTGAACTCGTACTTAGAATAAGCAAGGGCAAGAACATCAGATTACTATTAATCAGCGGCCTACTAATTCTATTCATACTAACATGGGCAGAGATGGCAGTTGGCATATTCGGAACACCTATCGCGGGGAATTAATGGCAATGGATCCTTCCTTCAAAATAATTGATTACGGCAGTCCTCAATGGGAAGATGCAGTTCTCTTGAGAGAAAAAGTTTTAAGGCATTCCATTGGAAGCAGCTTTTCTAAGGCTGAACTTGAAGAGGAATCCAAGCACATCCAAGTTGCAAGTTATTTGGAAGGAGATCTTGTTGGAACTGCTGTATTGGTTAATGAAGGAAATGCATTCAAAGTTCAAAGAGTTGCTGTGGATGAAAATTTCAGAAACAAGAATATTGGTTCAAAAATGATGCAGTTCTGTGAATCAATAGTAATTGAAAATAATGCGAATTCCATTTATTGTCATGCTCGTGATAAGGCAGTTGACTTCTATCTTCAAAATGGATACAAAAAAGAAGGTGAGTACTTCCAAGAAGATGGAATTCCTCACCTCAAAATGCTAAAGAGTTTCTAAATTCTAGTTGACTAACGCTGCAAGTAGATAGATCCTCTGATCTCTCTTGATCCAATTCTTACTACGTAGAAATAGGTTCCAATTGGGGCGTTACCTCCCTTCATGGTTCTTCCATCCCAGCCGTAAACTCCAATATTGGAATCAAAGACCTTGTCACCCCATCTGTCAAATACCAAGAATTCGACGCAGCCCACAAATTCACCTTCAAATCCAGGATTGAATATATCATTGATCCCATCGTTGTTCGGAGTAAATACATTTGCATCTTTGAACTTGAATATCTCATCAAAGGTCATTGCAGGTATTACCACCATGGTTGAATCAGAACACTTATCATTCGTTCCAATAAGAGTGATGGTGTTCTCAACAGTATAGTCTAATTCAAATCTCGGCTGGAATTCTTCAGCGCTTGGTATACCGTTGAGTTTCCACAAATAGGTATCTGTAAAGGTTGAAGTATTTGTGAGCTCCAAGACTGCATTCTCGCATCTTGGGCTAACTACATATTCAAATGACACATTAGGAATTGGATCTATTCTCAAAAGAAGACTATCTACATCCACACACCCTCTTGGGTCTTCCACTCTCACCTGGTACTTGGTAGTCACAAATGGTGAAGCCATAGGATTAGCAGCTGTCGGATCATCCAATCCTAAGGATGGTGACCAAACATAAGAAACTGTTGTTGGGTCGATAACATCAATCTCAACCGATAATTGAATACTATCTCCATAACATACCGAAGTATCATTTGGCTCAAAATCAATATTAAACACTCTAATGAAAGTAGTATCAGTGTCGATACATCCATTGCCATCCGTACCGAATACGACATAGTTAACACTCTCTTGAGGGCTTGCAATTGGATTGGCAATTTGAGGATCATTCAAGAAATCTGCTGGCACCCATGTATAGGCTACTGCCCCACTTGCATTCAATTGAACACTACCACCTTTGCAAATCGAAGTATCTGGAGTTGATATCACTGTTGGAAGTGTATTGACTGTTACTTCAACAGTATCGTAATTGATACAACCGTTTAGATCTGTTACACTCAAATAATACTCTGTAGTTATTAATGGATATGCAAATGGTGTTGAATCATTAGCATTGGACAAGCCAATTGCAGGAGACCAACTGTAGTTTGCATCTGATGGGCCTGTTGGCATTCCACCCAGCCTTACTGAATCACCTTCACATAATGCAACATCTGGTCCTGCATTAGCTAAAGGCAGTGCATTAATCGTTATGGTCTTCTCAACTGAATCAACACAGCCAAGATTGGTAGTAACGATCAATTTTACATTATAATCTCCTGGGGTTCCATATTGATAAGCAGGATTCTGAAGTACACTAGTTCCAGTTCCATCACCAAAATTCCAACTCCATGATTGAATAGTAGATGAGTTCAAAGAAGTTTGATCTGTGAATGCTGCAAAATCTCCAAAACAGGTTGCATCAATATTGAAGTCAACTTGTGGTAATTCATTTACATTAACCACCACAGTGTCAAAGGAATTACAGCCTATACCATCAGTAATTCTAACTACATAGGCAGTCGTGTCATCTGGAGATGCCATAGGGTTCGCGACCGTTGGATCAGATAATCCGTCAGCAGGAGTCCATAGGAATGTTGCACCAGCAGGTCCCGTAGGTGCCCCACCAATCATCACTGAATCTTTCTGACAGATCGTTTGATCTGCGCCAGCATCTACAGCCGGTGCTGGATTGACTGTTACAAGAACAAGGTCAGTTCCAGTACATCCAGTTACGTCAGTAACTGTCACAACATAAACAGTAGTTACTGAAGGGAAAGCCCTTGGATTAGCCGCAGTTGAATCATCAAGACTTGCAGTATTATTCCACAAATAAGTTGCAGTTGTTGGTCCTGTAGGCGTACCTCCAATGGTGATCGTATCATTCTCACAAATCACTTGATCTACTCCAGCATTTGCAACTGGCAATGGATTCACTGTAACAATAACTTGAGATGTTTTTGTACAACTATTCACATCAGTAACTGTAACTGTGTAAGTTGTAGTAACTGTAGGAGTAGCCGTAGGATTAGGAGAGCTTGCATCATCCAGATCTGCAGCATTGTCCCATAAATATGTAACGTTCGGAGTAGTTGAGGTAGGTGCTCCTCCTATTTGAACAGACTCCCCATCACAAATCGCTTGATCAGGACCGGCATCTGCGGTTGGAAGAGGATTTACAATAATTTGAATCTGTCCAGTATTAGTACATCCATTCTGATCAGTTACAGTTACCGTATAGGTTGTAGTAATCGTAGGTGTTGCAATTGGATTTGCAGCCGTTGGGTCATTTAAAGTTGTCACATTGTCCCATGCATAAAAAGCATTAGGTGCAGTAGAGGTAGGTGAACCTCCTAAAGTAATAGAAGACTGTAAACAAATGGCTTGTGGACTCACACCAGCATCAACGGTTGGAAGAGGATTCACCGTAATTACAACATCGTCTGTACCTGTACAACCATTAAGATCGGTAACAGTAACTGTATATGTTGTAGTAACCGTAGGACTAGCTGTTGGATTTGCTAGAGTTGCATCATCTAAAGTTGTCGCATTATCCCAAAGATAAGTAGCACCTCCTGGTCCAGTTGGTGCTCCACCTATAACTTGGCTTTGACCTACACAGATTGCAGCATCAATACCAGCATCGGCAACCGGCAATGGATTTACCGTAATGGTCATTTGATCAGTTGCTGTGCAAGCATTTGGATGAGTTACAGTAACTGTGTAAGTAGTAGTAACGGTTGGAGATGCTGTTGGATTTGCGACCGTAGCATCACTCAAAGTTGAAGCGTTATCCCAAAGGAAAGTAGCCCCTACTGTCGAAGAAGTTGGTGAACCCCCAATAGTAATTGAGGAAACATCACAAATGGTAAAATCTGGTCCTGCATCAACATTCGGAACTGGGTTGACCGTGATAACAATCTGATCTGTATTAGTACATCCATTTCCATCAGTTACCGTAACAGTATAAGTGGTTGTAACAGTTGGTGTAGCAGTTGGATTTGCTAATGTTGCATCGTCTAGACTAGTCCCATTATCCCAAGCAAAAGTGGTTCCAGCAGGTCCTGTTGGAGTTCCTCCTAAGATGGCAATATCACCTTCACAAATTAATTGATCTGCCCCAGCGTCAGCTGAAGGAAGTGGGTTAACAGTCAAAGTCATTGCATCAACACTACTGCATCCGTTTACATCTGTTACAGTAACCGTATAAGTTGTAGTTACCGATGGTGTTGCAACTGGATTTGCAAGAGTAGCATCATTTAAGCTAGCGGCATTATCCCATAGATAATTCACTCCTGGAGTTGTTGATGTAGGAGCACCTCCAATGGAACGTGATTCCAAATCACACATGGTAAGGTCAGGTCCAGCATCTGCAGTAGGAAGAGGGTTCACTGTAATAACTACTTGATCCGTATTGGTACATCCATTAGGATCAGTCACAGTGAGTGTATAAGTTGTAGTTACAGAGGGAGTTGCTATTGGATTGGCTAAAGTCGCACTATTCAATGTTGTTGCATTGTCCCAAAGGAAAGTTGCGCCTGGGCTTGATGATGTTGGTGAACCTCCAATAGTCGCTGATTGCAAATCACATATCGCTTGATCTGGTCCAGCATCAGCAGAAGGCAAAGGATTTACAGTGATGACAACTGCATCTGTATTCGTACATCCATTACCATCCGTTACCGTTACGGTGTAAGTGGTAGTTACTGTTGGAGAGGCTGTTGGATTGGCTAAGGTTGCATCATTCAAGCTAGCGGCATTATCCCAGGCAAAAGTTGAGCCTGCAGGGCCTGTAGGACTTCCTCCAATAGTAGTTGACTGGCCAATACAAATATCTTGATCGGCTCCTGCATCTACCACAGGAAGTGGATTAACTGTAACTAGGACTTGATCTGTGGCAGAGCATCCATTTGGATGACTCACAGTAACCGTGTATGTTGTTGTTACCGTAGGACTAGCTGTAGGATTTGCCAGTGTAGCGTCATTTAGGCTAGCTGCATTATCCCATGCAAAAGTTGCTCCAACTGTAGAAGAAGTTGGCGAACCACCAATAGTCACTGACTGAAGGTCACAAATATTTTGATCAGGGCCAGCGTCTACATTTGGCAATGGATCTACAGTAATCACGATCTGATCAGTATTAGTACAGCCGTTAAGGTCTGTTACAGTAACTGTATAAGTAGTTGTTGCGGTAGGACTCGCTGTTGGATTGGCCAATGTGGCATCATTCAAGCTAGTCGCATTATCCCATGCATAGGATGAACCTGCAGGACCAGTTGGGGAACCACCTAAGTTAGCAGTAGTGCCGTCACAAATGCTTTGATCTGGACCCGCATCTACTAATGGTAATGGATTAACAGTAATGGTTACCGCATCTGTATTGGTACAACCATTTCCATCAGTTACAGTTACCGTATAAGTTGTAGTCACTGAAGGGGTAGCAGTAGGATTAGCCAAAGTAGCATCATCAAGATCAGCAGCATTATCCCATGCAAAAGTTGATCCAGCAGGGCCTGTAGGACTTCCTCCTATAGCAACTGATTGGAGGATACAAATCGCCTGATCAGGTCCAGCATCTGTCAGCGGTGCTGGGTTGACCGTAATCACAACTTGATCTGTATTTGTACATCCATTAGGATGGCTAACTGTAACGGTATAGGTTGTGGTAACTAATGGTGTAGCTGTTGGATTGGCCAAAGTGACATCATCCAGACTAGTTGCATTGTCCCAAGCAAAACTTGCCCCAGCTACAGAAGAAGTTGGGCTCCCTCCTATGCTTACTGAAGAATTTTCACAAATAGTTTGATCTGCCCCAGCGTCGGCATCTGGAATCGGATTTACCGTAATGGTTATTTGGTCTGTATTGGTACAGCCATTACCATCGGTAACAGTAACGGTATATGTTGTTGTTGCAGCAGGGCTTGCTGTTGGATTGGCCAAAGTAGCATCATCTAGATCAGCTGCATTATCCCAAGCAAATGTAGAACCCGCTGGACCTGTAGGGCTTCCTCCCAAGATTGCAGATTCTCCAGTACATATGGTTTGATCTGCACCAGCATCAGCAGTAGGTAGAGCATTAACAGTTACGACAACCTGATCAGTGTTGGTACAACCATTTGGATGTGTAACGGTAAGAGTATATGTAGTAGTTACTGATGGAGTAGCTACAGGATTTGCAGCCGTTGCATCATTTAAACTAGTAGCATTATCCCAAGCAAAAGTAGCTCCAGGTGTAGACGAAGTAGGGGCACCACCAATAAATGCAGCTTGCAGATCACAGATCACTTGATCAGGTCCTGCATCTGCAGTTGGTTGTGGATCAACCGTTACAAGAACTTGATCTGTACTTGAACAGCCACTTCCATCTGTCACTGTAACAGTATATGTAGTAGTCACTAGAGGGCTTGCGGTAGGATTTGCTAGAGTAGCATCATCTAAGGTACCTGCATTATCCCACAAAAAGCTTGAACCAACTGGACCAGTTGGAGCTCCTCCTATGGAAGTAGATGAATTCTCACAAATGAGTTGATCCGCGCCAGCGTCTGCAACTGGAAGTGATCCTACAGTAACTAGTACTAGATCAGTATTTGTACATCCATTTCCATCAGTTACTGTTACTGTATAAGTAGTTGTAACAGTTGGGGTAGCAACTGGATTTGCTAATGTAGCATCATTTAAACTTGCTGCATTGTCCCAGGCAAAAGTTGAACCAACTGGACCTGTGGGAGCTCCTCCAATTGTTGCTGAAGTACCATCACAAATAAATTGATCTGCCCCTGCATCTGCAGTAGGTAGAGAATTTACAGTTACGGTTACTTGATCAGTTGCAGTACATCCATTTGGATGACTCACAGTAACTGTATATACTGTTGTTGTAGTTGGACTAGCAACAGGATTTGAAGCAGTAGCGTCGTTCAAGCTAGCACCATTATCCCAAGCAAAAGTAGCTCCACCAACTGATGAAGTTGGTGCTCCTCCAATGGTAGCTGATTGTCCTGAACATATTGTCTGATCAGCACCTGCATCTGCATCTGGAAGAGGATCAACTGTTACAACAACCTGATCTGTATCGGTACATCCATTTCCATTAGTTACTGTAACTGTATAGGTAGTAGTTACTGCAGGAGTAGCAATTGGGTTTGCTGCTGTTGCATCATTTAAGCTTGCAGCATTATCCCAGGCGTAAGTCGCACCTACTGGTCCAGTTGGCGATCCACCTATAAAGGCAGCTGATCCTGCACAAATATTTTGATCTGCACCTGCATCAGCAGTAGGTAATGAATTAACTGTAACAGTTACATCATCTGTTTGCGAGCACCCATTTGCATCACTAACTGTAACGGTATATACAGTTGTAACTGTCGGTGAGGCAGTTGGATTAGCTAAAGTCGCATTATTCAAACTAGCTGCATTGTCCCATGCATACGTCAATGGAGCGCTGCCGCCAGTACTAGTGCCACCTATTACAACTGAATTGCCATCACAAATTACTTGATCTGGACCCGCATCAGGAATAATCCTTGGAAATGCAGTTACCGTAATTTGATCTGTACTAGAACATCCGCTACCATCGGTTACGGTTACCGTAAAAGTAGTAGTAGCATCAACAGTAAAATCAGGATTTGCTAGAGTTGCATCGTTTAAATTAGCAGAAGGACTCCAATTGTAAGTTGCTCCAACAGGGCCTGTAGGAGCGCCTCCTAAACTAACTACAGCATCTGGACAAGCAGAGAAATCAGCTCCTGCATCCGCAGTTGGAAGTGTTCCAACTGTAACTGTAACTTGATCAGTACTGGTACATCCATTGCCATCCGTTACAGTAACCGTATAGATGGTTGTAGTTGTAGGATTTGCAGTAGGATTTGCAAGTGTTGCATTGTTCAATGTTCCTCCATTGTCCCAATTGAAAGTTGCTCCGGCTGGTCCAGTTGGTGCACCCCCAATTTGGATGGAGCCTCCATCACAGATAAATTGATCTGCCCCAGCGTCAGCTGTAGGTAAGGAATTAACACTAACTAATACTTGGTCTGTAGCTGTACATCCATTTGGATGCGTAACTGTCACGGTATAGGTAGTTGTTACAGTTGGTGTAGCAATTGGATTTGCAACAGTTGCATTGTTCAAACTTGCAGCATTATCCCAGGCGAAAGTAGCTCCAGGAGTTGAAGAAGTCGGTGCTCCTCCAATGAATGCTGCCGACAATGAACAGATCGTTTGATCTGGACCTGCATCAGCTGTAGGCAATGGGTCAACTGTAATCGTAACTTGATCAGTAGCTGTACAACCCACACCACTAGTTACTGTTACTGTATATGTAGTGGTAACAGAAGGAATAGCAATTGGGTTGGCAAGACTTGCATTGTTCAGTGAAGCTGCATTATCCCATAAGAAAGTAGATCCGGCTGGACCTGTAGGACTTCCACCCAAAGTAGCTGCAGCACCAGCACAAATTGTTTGGTTGGACCCCGCATCAGCGGATGGATTGATAATCACTGTAACGGTAACGTCATCTGTATCAGTACATCCATCTGCATCGGTAACCGTTAAAGTATAGGTTGTTGTGCTTGTTGGAGTAGCAGTAGGATTTGCAACTGTTGAACTACTTAAACTTGCGGCATTGCTCCATGCATATGTTAATGGTGCTGTACCTCCTGAGGTACCTCCAATAACCACACTTTGTCCTAAACACAAAGATTGGTCTGCACCAGCATCAGCAGTTGCACCCGGATTTACAGTAATGGTTACTTGGTCTGTATTGGTACATCCACTAGCAGTAGTGGTTACCGTAACTGTATAAGTAGTAGTTACTGTAGGACTTGCAACAGGATTTGCAACAGTTGAGCTACTCAAACTAGCAGCATTATCCCATGCATAGGTATTTCCCGCTGCAGCGGCCGTCCCAATATTAGCTGAGTTTCCAGGACAAATGGTTTGATCTGCACCTGCATCTGCGACGGGGATTGAATTTACCGTTACAGTTGATTGATCGGTATCAGTACAGCCGTTTGCATCTGTAACTGTTAATGTATAGGTAGTTGTAGTTGTTGGACTGGCTAAAGGACTGCCAACATTAGTTGCGCTAAGGCTAGCTCCATTATCCCAAGCAAATGTTAGTGGAGGCGTACCGGCTGAAGCACCTCCAATAATGACTGATGAGCCATCACAAATACTGAAATTACCACCTGCATTAGCAGTTGCTGAATTCACTGTTATCGTGATTTGATCATCAGCTGTACAACCACTTGCATCAGTAACAGTAACTGTATAAGTTGTAGTTGCAGTTGGGTTGGCAATTGGCATTGCAATATTCGATGCAGAAAGTCCAATCGAAGGCGACCATGAATAGGTATAATTAGGTGTTCCTCCTGTAGCATTATTTCCAATGGTTACCCCATTGCCCAAACAAACTGATTGGTCTGCCCCAGCATTAATGCTTGGTGAAGGGTTGACGGTAATTGTTACTTGATCTGTAGCAGTACAGTTAATACCCGTAGATACAGTAACTGTATAAATGGTTGTAACGGTTGGAGTAGCTGTTGGATTCGCAATGGTGGGATCATCTAAACTAGTAGCATTGTCCCATAGGTAAGTAGCTCCTACTGGACCCGTTGGCGCCCCTCCTATTCCAACACTTGAGCCAATACATAGACTTTGATCCGGACCAGCATCTGCTGTCGGTACTGTATTGACATTCACGGTAACTTGATCTGTATTGGTACAGCCATTTCCATCAGTAACTGTAACTGTGTAAATTGTAGTAACCGTTGGTGAAGCTGTTGGATTTGCAATACTAGCATTGTTCAAAGAAGCTGCAGGAGCCCATAAGAAAGTAGATCCTACAGGGCCCGTTGGGGCACCGCCAATTTGAACATTTCCTCCTGGACAGATGGTTTGATCTCCACCAGCATCTGCAGTAGGTAAACCAATAACTATGGTTTGAGTAATGGTATCTCTGCAGCCTTTGGGTGTGAAAGCAATTAATTCAACATCAAAACTTCCAGTTGAAGTATAAACATGAGTAGGGCTAGTCACAGCAGAAAAAGCTGAGCCATCTCCAAAATCCCATCGATACGAAACAGTTCCACTAGACACTACTGTAGTATTGGTAAAGCTAACATTCGTGTTGACACAAGGATTTGGTGGTGCAAAAGTAAATCCAGCAGTAGGTTCTGGAAACTGAACATTGTACAAGAGAGTATTGGACCTAGAAGTACATGCTTCTGCAGTATTTACCAAGTCTACTCTGTATCGAACTGAATCTGCACAATTTGGAAAATTATCCGTGAAAGTTTCACCAGTCACATTCTGAAAGAAATTCAAACTACCACCAACAGGGTACTCCCTAAATAATCTATACTGTGAAGCAGATCCAGTTGGATTTGGATCAGTTAACTTGTTCCAATTTACGCTAACATCCAATGCATTGGTCACCGGATCTATGAAGATGGTTGAGACCGTATCTCTCGCAACATTCTGGACTATTCCTTTACAGCCAGATCTTGATCTGATGTAATACCATCTTCTCTCATTTTGAGCATTAGCACCAGTATGAGTATAGGTAGAAGTATTGTATGTTTTTACACTATCAAGTAGTGAATAAGGACCATTCTCTGCCGTTGCGGTATAGATCATCCAAGCAGAAAAGCTGTTATTGATGTTCGGTGTGACATTCCAATCTAATTGGACATCTCCATTGGGTTGAACATCGACACAATGAATCAATGGAGAAAGTATTACAGAGTCAGCTAAAACCGTAATAGAGATTGTCCCCACATTCTTCAAAGGCAATGGACATCTATTATCAATTGCAGTGATCACAAATGTGTATGTATTTTGTCCACTAACACATTGGTCGGTAAATGATGTATGATTACAGTCTGTTTGCCAATTGAATGAATTGGATACTCCTAAGAATCCCGTTTGAGGAAGAGTTGAGGTTAAAGTAGCGCAGGGAGGATTTATACAGCCAGTAGTACTACTTGTGAAATTAGCTCCAAATTGAAGACCTGATGCAAGAAGCGTTACAGAGTCTCCCCCATTCTGAGCTATACTGGCAAAATCTTGTATTTGAATATTGAATGAAACTAGGTCCCCAGCGCGTACCGTATCATTCCATACTGTGAAATTCCCATTACCGTCTTGGAAGGGAGGTCTTACAATTGGCTTATCGTTCGATGAACATACTGGAGAAGTAGCAAGATTCGCCTGAAGTTCTCTGTATATCTCAGCGACTGCATCACCACATTTGTATGCAGTTACTTTTATACAAGAAACAAACTTTCCCGATGTAAAAGAAGTAAGAGAAATCTCACCCGTATTCGGATCAAGAGTAGCAGGTACATTTCTTACATCTTGAGCTATTCCTGGAAAGGGTGAAGTGAAAGAATAATTATTTTGGAAAGCCAAAGCAGAGGGGACTGAACCTTCTACGTACAGCTGACCAGTGCCAATAACATTCAATGGTTGTGCCCATTCGTACACCAAGCTATCCAATTCATCATCTGTTGCGTTATGGTTGTAGCTAAATGGAATACCAACACAGATCAAACTAGTTGCTAGTTCTCTAAACTTTGGCGAACTATCCAAGCAAGTATCTGCAACTTGACCTGTGTAAGGAAGGATCTTAGCTCTCAAGGTAAGTCCAGGCTGTCCTTGCAGATTGTCATTTGCATTCCTTGCATTATCATCATAGGTAATGATCCAACCTTGAGGAGGAGGAGTACCGTTCAATCGTCTGGTAAAGCTTCTTATGTACTCAAAAACTGATTCGTCATCTCCATTGGCACAGCTAAAGCTGCCAGGTCCAGAACAATTTGGGGAAATGTCTGCATCGGAAATAGTTGTCCACTGTGATGGAGGGATCTGGGTAACAGATCCAGTTGTTGGATAATTGTGGATCTGGATCAAACCAGAAGCATTCGGAGAAATAGCATTTCCGCTACAATCTCTATATACTTTAAATGTAAATACATACTCACCTGTTCCATTACATTCCCAAGTGATTTCACCACCCATTAAGTGGGTAGCGTAAGAGCTAGTTGTGGTAGCAAAGAAGCAGATCAAGAAAACCGCAACTCCACGGATAAATTTTCTCATAAATTCCTTAACGAAAAATCAAGGTCTAAAATAGACATATTTAAACTAACAGAAGACGTAGGAAGAGCAATAATCGTTGCGTATAAAAACCTAGAAAGATTAACAATATAGTATCTTTGATGCTTTTAATTCAGACCCTATTTATGAATCTATCAGGAATTATATCCATTTCAGGCCAGTCAGGGCTTTTTAAGATCATTTCACAAACAAAAACTGGGATCATTGTTGAACCACTAGGAGGAGGAAGAAGATTCCCGGTACATGGTGCTCAAAGAGTAAGCTCTCTTGAAGATATTAGCATCTATACTTTAGAGGAAGACATCCCCTTAGCTGAGGTCTTTGATGCAATCTTCAAAACTTTAAAAGGCAAAGAAGCAATCTCACCGAAATCCTCTGCAGATGAATTGAGATCGTTTATGGAAGAATGTCTACCCAACTACGATGAGGAAAGGGTGTATAATTCCGATATCAAAAAAGTAGCTCAGTGGTACAATCTTTTGCTTTCAGAAGGTCTTTTTGAACAGAAGGAAGAAAAAAAGAAGGAGAAGAAAGCCAAGAAAGAAGACACTCAAGAAGAAACTGCCGAAGATAAATAGTCAATTTCGATCAATGGAAATAGCTAAGAAACCAAAAAGGAATTTTGTTGGTGAGAATATAGAATTCAATTGGCCAACGATCAATAAGTACTTTGATGACCTACTAGACAGAACGATCAAATCTTCTCAAGATCTATATCAATGGATGCTTGACAGAAGTGAGCTTTCTGCAGTTCTCGAAGAAGAATTTGCTTGGCGTTACATCCGTATGAACATAGATACGGCCAATGAAGAATATCAAACTGCCTTTTCCTTCTTCATTAAGGAGATCAATCCGAAAATAGCTCCCTATGAAGATCAATTGAATCGCAAATTGAACGATTCAGAATTCAAGATCGAGATCAATGAAGATGGAATAGACATCCTCTTGAGAGGTGTAAAAACTGAAATTGAATTATTCAGAGAAAAGAATATTCCCCTTTTTACAGAATTAGAAGAGGAATCGCAGAAGTTTGGAGCTATCATAGGCCAAATTTCTATCGATTACAAGGGAAAAGAATACACCTTACAACAAGCAGCCAAGTTCCTGAAGAGCACTAACAGAGAGGAACGCAAAGAGGTATATGAACTAATAGCTTCGAAAAGATTAGGGGTCAAAGAAGATTTGAACTCTTTGTACAATCAATTGATCTCCTTGAGACAGGAAGTTGCTTCAAATGCCGGTTTTGAAAATTACAGAGATTACAAGTTCAAAGCCATGGGTAGGTTTGACTATTCTGTGGAAGACTGCTTTGAATTTCACAATAGTGTTATGCAGCACTTTAGTCCATTAGGACAAAAAGTAGATGAAAAGAGAAAGAACCTTTTAGGTCTTGAAGAATTGAAACCATATGATTTGGGGGTTGACATTGATCAAAAGGATCCACTTCAACCTTTTGAAAATGGACAACAATTGCTTGAAAAGAGTATCAATTGCTTTGAAAAGGTTGATTCTTTCTTCGCTGATTGCTTAAAAGAGATGGAGAAAAGGAACCACTTGGATCTAGAATCTAAGAAAGGTAAGGCTCCTGGCGGATTCAATTACCCTCTCTATGAGTCGGGTTTGCCATTCATCTATATGAATGCTGTGGGAACTTTTAGAGACATCACAACAATGGTTCATGAAGGTGGTCATGCCGTTCATTCTGTGCTCAGCAATCATTTACCATTGGTTGAGTACAAGAGTCTACCTTCTGAAATAGCTGAATTGGCCAGCATGAGTATGGAATTGATCACCATGGATCAATGGGACGTTTTCTTTCCAAATAAAGAAGAATTAAAAAGGGCAAAAAGAGATCAATTACTTGACATCATCAGCACTTTACCTTGGGTTGCTACAATTGATAAATATCAACATTGGGTATACACCCAAAAAAGTCATAGCAACGAAGAGCGATACAATGAATGGTTGAAGATATCCGCCGACTTTAGTTCAGATGTAGTGAATTGGGAAGGTTATGAAGAGATGCAGAAAAACCTGTGGCAAAAGCAACTACACCTATTTGAAGTACCCTTTTATTACATTGAATATGGATTTGCTCAATTAGGGGCACTGGCAATCTGGAGAAACTTTAGAAACGACCCAGAAAAGACCATTGAGCAATACAAAGCTGCTCTTAGTCTGGGCTACACCGCATCCATTGGGGAGGTTTATGAAACAGCAGGTATAAAATTTGATTTCTCATCAGATTACATCAAAGAACTAGCTGAATTCCTTTGGAACGAAATAGAAAAAGTAATGAACTAGGCCAAAGCCTATTTTTAAAATATTGAAGATGTCTACAAACAGTTTAAATGCGATCTCACCAATAGATGGCCGCTACCACTCTAAGGTTTCTGAACTGAGCAAATATTTCTCAGAATCAGCATTAATAAGATATAGAGTAAGGGTTGAAGTTGAATACTTCATTGCCTTGTGCAAGATCCCACTTCCTCAATTAGAAGGGGTAAGTGAAGATCACTATGCCACCTTAAGAAAGATCTATGTTGATTTCTCTGAACAAGATGCTGCTAGAGTCAAAGAGATTGAAAAAACCACGAATCACGATGTAAAAGCGGTAGAGTATTTCATCAAAGAAAAACTAGAGAGCACCGATCTGGGAAATCAATTGGAGTTCATCCACTTTGGACTTACTTCCCAAGACATCAACAATACGGCAATTCCATTAAGCTTAAGAGATGCAATTGAGGAAGTATTAATGCCTGAGCTAAATGAAGTGATCGGTGAATTGAATGCATTTGCCTATGAGTGGAAAGATGTTCCAATGCTTGCAAGAACTCATGGGCAACCAGCTTCTCCAACTCGTTTGGGAAAAGAGATCATGGTCTATGCTGAAAGACTGAAGGAACAATATAACTCAGTCATTGATACTCCATTTTCTGCAAAATTTGGAGGAGCTACAGGAAATTTCAATGCTCATTTCGTAGCCTATCCAAATATTGACTGGGTAGAATTTGCCAATGAATTTGTAAATGACACCTTGGGCTTGTTCCGATCTCAAATAACAACACAGGTAGAACATTACGACAATCTTGCAAGATTATTTGATGCTCTAAAGAGAATCAACACCATCTTGATCGATATCAATAGGGATCTATGGACCTATATTTCTATGGATTATTTCAAGCAAAAGATCAAAGAAGGTGAAATTGGATCTTCTGCAATGCCACACAAAGTCAATCCGATTGATTTTGAGAATTCAGAAGGAAATCTAGGAGTTGCCAATGCTTTGTTTGAACACCTATCTGCCAAACTACCTATAAGTAGATTACAAAGAGATCTTACAGATTCAACTGTGATGAGAAATGTAGGTATGCCCATAGCTCATTCATTACTTGCCATCAAATCCATGCAAAAAGGAATGAGCAAATTGCTGATCAACGAAGACAAGATCAAATCTGACCTTGATGACAATTGGGCAGTGGTTGCTGAAGCCATTCAAACTGTGCTTCGAAGAGAAAATTATCCAAAGCCTTACGAAGCTCTAAAAGATCTAACCAGACAAAACAAAAAGATAGATCAAACAACTATTCACGAATTTATTGATACATTGCAAGTATCAGATGAGTTGAAAGTGGAATTGAAAAAGATCAGTCCTTTCAATTATACGGGAATAGAACTATTTTGATAAACATCAGGCATATTGTCCTGAGCTCATTTTTAAGCATTCTCAGTCTGCAGCTCAATGCACAGTTTGCCGAGAGAATTGGCTCAGGAAGACCCGGAAATGCAAATGCAGCCTTTTCAGTGGGAAAAGGCGTATATCAAGTGCAGTTTGGACAAAATATGATCCGAACTTCGAATTCATTTGATGAAGGTTATGAGGACTTTGCTGCTAAAGAAAGAGTATTCAGTGGTCCAGATGTGATGTTCAGGATTGGAATCAAAGAAGATGTTGAATTGAGATTTGGAGGGATCTATTCATTTTCTGAAAAGGTAAAATATTCCAATTCAGAGTTAGACACAGACCTAGATGGAATGAACTCAGTGTTTCTCGGCATTAGATCTACCTTATTCCAACAGAAGGGCATATTTCCCGCAACAGCTATACAGTTTACCACCGATTTTGGTGGTAGTGGTGATTACAAGCAAGATTTACCAAATGCTGGTTTCAGAGTCAACTTCACCAATAAATTGACTGAAAAGCTCAATTTGAATTGGAACTTCATAAGCAGATGGGTTCCAGATAATTCAGATGTCAACGGTTTCTATATTTTCAGTTTTAGCTACCCTATCACTGATGACCTTTCTGCAACAGCTGAGATTTTTGGCGGAATAGATGAAACTACAAAAGTCAATACTGGCTTTGGACTCAGCTATATTATTGGCAATGACTTCCAATTAGATGCCTATGGAAGCTATGGTAGTAACCAAATAGAAAGAGGCCATATTGAGAACGAAGTGGTCGCTATCAATGCAGGCATTTCTTACCGCTTAGTATATAGAGACAACTAATAGTAAAATTCTCTATCTTTCATCTACTAATTTGGATTGATGGATACACTCCCTCCCTTGAATAGCAAGGACCTGCAGAAGGTATTTTCCGATTCTTATTTTGCATGCTTAGAAGAAGATGTAAATAGAGAGAAGGAGTTCCTTCAGGCTTGTGATGAGCTGTATATCAGCTACATGCAACGTATTAGGCGGGTTGAGAGTAAGAACGATCGCTCCAAATACATCAATGAAACGGATTGGCTCAAGAAATCTATTTACCTCTTGCTAGAAGAGGAATTCCCGGAAAGAAGAGAGATCCCTTTTGAAGAAGAATTTGAAGGATTTATCAATACCACTTCTAATTTCCTGATAAACACACCTTTCAATGTAACTCTAGAGCAGAAGAAAGAAAGATTCTATTCTCAAGACGACGACTCCTTCTGGCTAGGAACAGGCAAGTTCTTCAAGAGAAATGCATTTCACATAACAAAGATTCCAAGACGCTTCGCTAATCTGTTCAGGAAGAATAAAAAAGAAATAAAGTATTGGTCGCACACAGTTCCATTAAGGTCAATGATGGAACATTACTTCATGAACAAATACGCATTGCAAAATATGGGTGCGTTTGAAGATCTGATGAAGGCAAAATGCAGCCATTTGAACCTCAATTGGCAGATCATCAAAGACATTAATGCTATTGTCAGCGACTACATAGCATCTGAAGAAGGCTCTGCAGAAAAATTGCTCAGTCAATTAGAAGAATTAGAAAAGCAAGACTCTCTAAAACGAAGTCAAGAGGTTCTGGATGCCTTATTGGTCAGTTGGAAAGAGAAAGGACATGAAAAGTTCTTTGAATTGGATGTAAGATTCAAAGAAGCGATTTACAAGGTCAATACACTTGAACTCAGTATTAGTCACTACGGACTTTACAATCTCAAAGATGGTAGATCTGCTTATTTGAATGAGTACAAAAGAATATTCAACGGTTGGAAAAATTCCATTTTTGCTCAATTAGATGACATCCAAATTGATATAGAACTCTATCATATCAAGTACTTCGGTTTGATGCAATACTTCCTTTTGAGAAATAGCGCAAAAAGCAGAATTGAAAAAACCATCAATCAGCATTTCAAACCGATAGAATTGAAGTTCGATGAGCTAATTGCAAGCATTGAGAATGCAAGTGAGAAAGAGGTGAGCGACTTAATAAGCAAGGAGAAGGATCAGCTCAATAATCTGATGAAGAAACAGATCATTCCTCAAACTATTGAAGCGATCTACGACCAAGATTTCCCGAATCTATTGCAACGTATGGAATTCAAGATCACACGTGCAGTAGAGGAAATGAAGCAAGAAAGGATCATCTATTCAGAAGACAAATACGACTCCCCAATAAAATTGTCTGAATTAAGCGAATTCAATCCTAGAGAACTTGTTCAAGTCTCTATTTTAAAAGAATTCAGCGAACAAACTACTCAACTAAAGTCATCAGTTGTAGACCAATTAGGTCATCTTCAATCGGAGATCTATGAGCTGAGCGGGATCATAGAATACAATTTAGATTCTGCATTGAACTCCCAAGACGAGGAAGAGAAAAATGACATCAAGCAAATAGCTTGTGAAGGAATCAATAGAACAAAGGCAAGAACCACTAAAATTCAAGAAGATCTTCTTAGACTTCAAGAAACTATTGATCATGAGCTAAAGATCACAATTGATAAGATGAACGAAGATCTTATCAAACTAACTGTCAATGAGAACATCACTGACCTGAGGCTAAAACTAGCTACAGCTAAAGCTGTCAACAAGACTTCTTCTATCAAGGAGAGAGTGATCAAATACTTTAAGACCACTACTCCTATTGTCATCAAATGGGTAAATGACCATTATAAGGAACTCAATAAGTTCATAGAAAGATCATTCATCACCATTGGATTAATAGAAGAGGAAAGAATATTGACCGCAGAACTTTCCGACTTCTTATTAAAGACTGATGAGGCCTTATCCAAACTACCTTACGTCTACAAAAGATTATATAGAGTTGACCCTCTAGCAGAAGAAAGCTTTTTTGAAGGCAGACAGGAAGAATTAGATAGCATCCTAAAGGCTTACCAACGTTGGGAACAAGGAAGTTTTGAAGCAAGTGTGGTTGTTGGAGAGAAAGGAAGTGGAACAAGTAGTTTGATCAATTTTTTCTTGGACAGAGTGTCCAAAGAGGGACTCATTCGATACAAATTCAACAAGGCACATAGTTCAGAAGATGATTTCTTCACCCTTTTCCAGGAGTTACTATCTAACAAGAAGATCAAGAGTCAGGAGGCCTTGGTAGAATATCTATTAGCTAGTGATCACAAAATGATCATTCTTGAAGATGCACAGCATATGTACCTAAAAAAGATTGGAGGTTTCCAAGCTTTACAAATGCTCTTTGATCTGATCTCTGAAACTTCAAGTCACATTTTTTGGATCATTGAAGTAACGACTTACACTTATGATTATCTCCAGAAGACCATTCGCATCAGCTCTTATTTCAAAAACAAAATCTATTTGAATAGTATCAGTGATAGTCAAATGGTAAATCTGATCATGAAACGGCATAGGGTCAGTGGATACAATTTGGAATATATTCACAACAATCCATCAACCAAAGAAGCGAGAAAGCTAAGAAAGCTAAGTGAAGCAGAAAGACAAGATTATCTGAAGGGAATCTATTTTAAAAAGCTAAATGCTTTTGCAAAGAGCAATATTAGTTTAGCCCTACTCTACTGGATCAGATCAACAAGGGATGTCAAGAACAATGTGATACAGATCGGCATGATCGGTTATCTTAAATTTGAGTTCTTATCTTCTATGACTGAAGAAAGTATTTTCACACTTCACACCCTGATCCTGCATGATAGTTTAAGTGTTACGGAACATGCTGTGCTGTTCCATCAATCTGAGTGGCAAAGTAAGATGAACTTGATGGTACTTGAGGACAATGGGATTCTCAAATTAGAAGGAGATCGTTATCAAATCAATAGACTACTATACAGACAAGTAGTCAATGTTCTAAAACAAAAGAATATCATTCACTAATGAAATTTGTTCGACATATCATTGGACTTCTTATTGTGAGTTTCCTTCAGTCTAATTTCTCACTTAGCGCACAGAATGAATTCATACCTAATGAATGGTATGCAGACAGCTCCGCAATGGTGGATACCTTAAGTGAAGATGCTGCTATCACAATTTCAGACACCATCCACCTTACAGTTCGCGATACGGTGTACATTAAGGAGGACTCAGAGGCCGGTTCAGAAGAAGAAGTGGATGAGAATAAGGGAATAAGTAAGATCGGTGAGATCATCTCTTTTAGAAAGATATTCTGGGCAATTATCTTTTTGATCTTTTCTTACTTCATGATTAGAATATCTGTCTTTATTCTAGAAAGTTTTGCCGAAAGGAGTACGAGATACCGCTTCATTTTAAAAAGCATTAGCCCATTTATAAAGATCCTCGGTTGGTTCTTAGCTATATTTATCGTAATTCAAGGGATCTTCCAACCACCCCGTGCGACATTAATGGCCTTTTTTGCTTCCGTTGGTATTGCCATTGGATTTGCTGCCCAAGATATTCTAAAGAACATATTTGGAGGGATCATGATCCTCTTCGACAGACCATTTCAAGTTGGAGACAAGATCCAAGTGGGAGAACATTACGGAGAAGTGAAAGAGATCGGATTGCGTTCAACCAGGATCGTAACGAAAGATGACAGCATGATCAGTGTACCGAATGCAGAGGTGGTTAACACTGCTGTTTCCAATTCAAACACCGGTGAAGCTAACTGTCAAGTAGTAGCAGAGATTTATCTACCTATTGATGTAGACACCAACAGTGCAAGACAATTGGCTATGGAAGCTGCAAGAGTATCTAGATATGTCTATTTGAACAAGCCCATCCAAGTTCTATTTATCAATGAAGTGAAACAGAGGAGGTCTTATCTTAAAATGAGACTTAAAGCCTATGTTTCAGATATTCGCTATGAGTTTTCATTCCAATCGGACATGACGGAGATCGTCATGACAGAAATGCTCAAAGAAGGACTAATAGCCAAAGAGGATTTGATCTAATTAGCTTATTCTATGCCTTCTTTCATAAAAGTTCTTAGTTCTTGCCTGAAGCAACCACTATTTTGGATCCTCTTATTCTTTTTGGTCAGATTGTATGGAATTACCAATCCTCCATTAGAATCAGCTCATAATTGGAGGCAAGTAACCGGCTTAATGGTCGCTAGGAACTTTGTAGAGGTGGATGCAAACATTCTCTACCCCCGAGTTGATCTAGAAGGCGGTGAAGATCGGATCATAGGCATGGAATTTCCATTGCTCAACTATCTACATTACCTCCTGTCAATATTATTCGGATATCAAGATTGGTATGGTAGGTTGATCAATTTGATTGTAAGTTCGGTAGGAGTATTCTTTTTCAGCAAAATGCTCAAAGAATATCTGGGCTCTAAGATTGCTCTTTATTCAAGCATTGTCTTGATCTGCTCCATCTTCTTTGCCTACTCCCGAAAAATGATGCCCGACACTTTTAGCCTTTCTTTAGCAATGATAGGAGGTTATTATGCTGCCAGATATCTCCGGGATAGAAAGATACATCAATTGATCTTCTACCTGCTATTCGGAAGTCTAGCAGGACTTTCTAAGATCCCTGCACTACTCTACTTTAGTCCTTTGATCCTTGTCATCTTCTCAAAAGAGTATTCCAGGAATACTAAAATGTTGATTAGCATTGCCTCTCTTTTCATCATATCAATCTGTTCTTTGTGGTACTTCAATTGGAACCCTCACCTAGAGGAGCAATTCGGCAATTGGTACAATTCGGGTATGTCTTTCAAAGAAGGAGCAAAAGAAATCCTATCTAATTTATCAAGTGTTTGGCATCACATCAGCTTTCATGCATTTTACAGCTATACCTTCTTTTTGGTCTTTACTTTAGGGCTTATCCAGATATTCAAGAAGAAGGATTTCTTGCTAATGAGAATCCTAGCTATCTATTCACTATTTGCTTTGCTCTATATTGTTAGGTCTGGCTTCTACTTTCATCATCACAACTATTACATAATTCCATTGGTCCCTATTATGGTAGTAGTTATAGCATATGCCATAGAGAATTTAAAGTGGAAGAATTTAGGGGTAATACTGCTAATTGCGGGATCTATCGAATCCATTTCTAACCAACAGCACGATTTCAGGATCAAGGATAGTATGAAATACAAATCGTTCACTGAAAAAGTAGTATCGCAAATAAGTGACAGAACAGATAAGTTGATAGTTGTATCTGATGGAAATCCACAGCTACTCTATTTGAGTCATAGAAAAGGATGGTTGAGAGATCCCGAAACACTTCAGAAAAAGAAAGACTTAGAAAAGCTAATGGAGAAAGGAGCGAAATACATTCTCGTTGATAAAAACGAATTCGATCTTCAATTAAATTTAGAAGAAGCTTATCAGGATGATGATTTTAGAATTTACTCCTTAATCAATTAGTTCTTAAAAAAGCGATAATATCCGTAGCTGGAAGATCACTTTCACCCAATTCTCTTAACATGGTGATGAGCTGCCCTCTATGGTAGGTTGCATGATTGAACAGATGCAGCAATATCTCTACACGCTTACTTTCAAACTCTTTCCCACTTCGATTGGAATATGTGCATAAAGTGTTCAAAGCTTGTTCATCCAATGATTCAACATACTGCAATGCCTGTTTTGATTCCTCGAGAAGATGTTTCGTATTGAAGTTGTTGATCTTACTACTGGGCCAGTGATCCAAGCTGCGACCATTCAAGCGATTCAACCAGATCCTTTCAGCATCAAACATATGGCCCAATGTCTTTAATACCGTAGGGAAACTACTTTTGATCTCCTTGGTCAATTGGTCTTTCTCTAATTGGTTGATTCGCTCACAAATCAATTGATCAGCCCAGAGATTGTATCTTGCCAGAAGTAGGATTTGCTCCATAATTTTCATCGATGTTTATCCACAGTAAACTTATTAACATTTCCTTAAAATCGTTAATAACTTTGTTAATAAGGAATCTTTCCACCTCTAAACATGGCGTTTCTTAAGGAATACATTTGGGGGTAAATCAAGAACGACCCTCCAATGTTTACAAAGATCTTCGGAAAGAAAAAGCTAAAAGAAGATAAACTCGCAAACATTTTCGTCAATACTACCCTCCAAGCGGTAGAAGATGGTTTCTCCGATATCGTAGGATTGATCAAGGATTCTCCAGAGTTTATCAAGGAGCCAGATGTTGATGGAGGAGATTCTAAATTCCTTTTGATCGTCATTGCTGCAAATCTTAAAGAGATCCCCAGGCATCTTGGAGCACACCAAGATAATAGAATGATCAATTTGATCATTACCAAATTAGCTGGTGTTTTTGACGTTGAGTTTACTAAACTTGAAGGAATCCTAAGAGAGTATCAAAGCTACCTCAGCAGAGTAAACCATCCTTCAAACAACAATTTGTATGCGATGTCAAAGGCCGTATTCTACAAATACGATCTTGGTCAATATCAAGAAGATTATTTCAGAAATATGAATGCCCCGAATCCTCTATTTCTAAAGAGATTGGATGAGGCCATGAGCATTTTCTTGTACAATTGGGCTCAAACTCAAGAGGAATACCAATTGGTAGAGTAAGTTAGCTAGAGTCTAAAACTCTAAATTAAAAGCCGAATTCTTTCTCCGCCAGTTCCGCAATATCTTCACCAATAGACAAGCTTGCTGTAGCAGCTGGTGATGGCGCATTCAAAACATGAATACTATTGTTGATGGTTTCAATCGCAAAATCATCGATCATCTCCCCATCAGATCCCAAAGCCATAGCCCTTACACCTGACCTACCAACTCTTAGATCATCCATCTCAAGAGAAGGAATTAATCTTTGTAGTCTGTTCAGGAACAAACGCTTACTAAAAGCTCTTTTGTATTCATCCAAACCGAACTTCCAATGCTTGGTAAAGAGCTTCCAGGTACCAATGAATCCAAGTGCATCTGCGGTATCTTTGAGATCAAAGTCGGTCTTTCCATATCCTTCCCTTTTGAAAGTGAATACAGCATTGGGACCACATTCAATATTTCCGTCTGTCATTCGCGTAAAATGAACTCCTAAAAATGGGAAGGCAGGATTGGGAACAGGATAGATCAAATGCTTCACTTTGTGCTTTGCGTGATCTTCCAATTCATAATAATCTCCTCTAAAACCTACAATTTGCATATCGTTCTCAATTCCGTCCCTTGCAGCTAATCTGTCTGACTGCAAACCGGCACAGAAGATCAAATGCTTTGCCTTGTAGGTAGTTTTTGAGGTCTTGATCTGATTGGTTTCGCCCTCAAATACCGATCCTTCAAATGCTTCGCCAAGCACCACTTTTGAATTGGGATTCTTAGCAAGCGCAATCTCAGCCATCTTCTCTGTTGCACCAACAAAGTCAACAATCCCAGTAACAGGAACTTTAATACCAGCTATTGCAGCACAATGGGGTTCAATCTCTCTAACTTGATCAGCAGTTATTTTTTCAATGCCTTCGATCTCATTCTGTAAACCCGTATTGTAGATCTTCTCCATGAAGGGCAATTCCGATTCATCTGTTGCCACTACAACTTTTCCGCAGACTTCATGAGCAACCTTATGTTCTTGAGCAAACTTCACAAGCGCCTTCCTGCCTTTTACGCAATTAATGGCCTTCTTTGATCCCGGCTTGTAATACAATCCAGAATGAATTACCCCAGAATTATGACCGGTTTGATGCGCAGCAAGATGATCTTCTTTCTCAATAAGAAGTATGCTCTTATTTGGATTTCTAAGTTGAAGTTGATACAAGGTAGCTGCACCAACGATCCCCCCTCCTATTATTGCAATATCGAATTCTGTATTCACTGAAAAATTTTTTGCAAAATTACGACTTAGTCAACGTTTGCAGCAATTACTTTGTTCCTTGGAACTCTATAAAGTAAGATCAAACCAAGTATGAAGAAGCTGATCAATGCAATGATTGAATTTCTCATGCTTCCTGTTAGGCCTTCAATGAATCCATAGCTGAATGTACCAATGACAATTCCCAGTTTCTCTAGCACATCATAAAAACTAAAAAAGGAGGCGTAATCTTTGGTCTCAGGAACCAACTTTGAATAGGTAGACCGAGATAAGGACTGAATTCCTCCCATCACTAATCCAACTACTCCTGCGATGATGTAGAACTCTAACGGACTGTGAATGAACCAGGCCGCAACACAGATGCCAATCCAAATAAACAAGGTAAGTGATAATGCTTTGACATTTCCCCATTTTGAAGAAAGCCATGACAATAAATAGGCTCCTCCTATGGCAATGAATTGAATGATCAATACTGAAATGATCAAACCAGTTTTTGCACCATCTGTTCCCCAATCAATTTCCTTAGCAGCAAAGAGAGTAGCCATCAACATTACCGTTTGAACTCCCATACTGAATACAAAGAAGGAGATGAGATACCTTCTAATGGTTTTCAACTCTTTGAGTTGATTCCAAACAGATCTTAACTCTTTCCATCCTTTGGTAAACTTGTTCTCACTTGGTCTTTCAGAGTTGAATACTTTAGGCAATCTCCTATAAGTGATCTGAGCAAATCCGATCCACCAGATCGCAACCAAAACAAAGGACCATCTTGCAGACACATCAAAGCCCATGATCATGACCAAACAAAATATCAATAGAATAGAACTTCCTATATAGCCAAGTGCATAGCCTTTCGCTGAGATACTATCGTGCAGTTCAGGAGGAGCTATCTGTGGCAAATAAGCATTGTAGAACACAATGCTTCCCCAAAAACCTACACTCGCAAAAAATACAGGTAGCATGCTCCATTCTAGATGAGATGCATCAAAGAAGTACAAAGAGGCACAAGAAATAGATCCTAGGTAACAAAAGAATTGAAGAAACCCCTTCTTATTATCGGTGTAATCTGCAATACCAGAGAGAACTGGAGATATTAAGGATACCACCAAAAAAGAGAAGGAAGCTACATAAGAATAGATCTCGGTATTCTTGAAAGAGTATCCCCAGAACTGAACCATATCGCTGATGACCTCTCCTGCTTCATTGGTCTCAGAGGTGACCGCTTCATAAAACATAGGAAAGATGGCAGTGGTAATGACCAAGGGGTACACTGAATTGGCCCAATCATAGAAGGCCCAAGCATTGATCACCTTTTTACTTGCTTTCTCTTGCATTGATCAAATGTATGCATTAGCCTATCATTTCTGACAGCTTTCACAATAAAGTGACTTGACCTCGTAATCTTTCAGGACTTGTAGACCCATTTTTTTCTTGCTGAATAATTCGCAAAACTCTTTTGGATACAAAGTGGAGGCTTTCTCCATGGATCGAACATAAAAAGCGTCAGATACATCTTCAGAATCATATATGGCCAACTGCAAAAAATAGAATAGATGCTTTGCAGGAGCATCATCTTTCTTAACTTCTGGAAGTAATACCTTCACCGCTCTATTGGATTGATCCTGGAATGCCAAGTATTGTGAAATAGAATAGATCATTTCTGAATCAAGACCTGCTTTTGGTATCCAATTTACCAAGCTCTTGAATGATTTTTCACGCAGATCTGTCTTTCCTTGATCATAATAGTGATCTGCCATAAGCATTTGATAATTCAACATGCTTCTTGCGAATAGTTGATTATCCAATTGTGACTTGATCCTGTTCATAGAACTTTCCCATTCCTTGGTGGAACTGATCTTGTACTTCCTATCCGCCCAGTCGTGCATTCTTGAGATCAGATAATTGTAACGGACCATTCCATTAGACTTATCTACTAGATGAAGCTCTAGAAAGGAGGTGGTCAAAGCATTTCCATCATAGGTAGTTTCACCTCTTTCAGATAGCTCAACAATCAAATTATTAATGAGAGAGAGTTGCTCTTTGTTCTGCCCTAGATCAGCACTGATCTTTATTAAATCTTGCTTAGTCAGATCCTTATTTTCAAGTAGTTGATTGTAGATGTATAGACTCAATTCGCTCTTCTCTTGTTTCAAAGCAAAGCGAAATAGATCTATTTGTTGCTGAACGCTCAACTTCTGCTCCAGATTTACTTTCCCAGAAACCAAGACTTTCATATAACTAAGACTATCTAGGAAATTATTCAGTTTTGGATCCGTCTTTCGTGTCTCCTTAAGATATTCAATCTTGGCTTCTTGATTCATTCCTCGGGTCTCCAGTTCATAGAAAGTGTTGGTTTGAAATGCTTCATAAGCGGGCCAATTCACTTTCTTGCTAAAGTTATTTGGGCCAAGTTTTGAAGAATCAAGTTTCAGGGCTCGCAATAACTCGTACTCAAATCCATCAAAGATTTCAGGATCTTCAGCAGGAGATAAGGACACCTCAATGTCAATGCTCTCAATTTCAAATCCCAATTGATGTATCAACTTAGAGTTTTCTACGATCTCAGAATCAAGCACTGAAACATGCTTGGCGTAGAAGAGCATGTGAAGACTGTCTGACCAACTGAGTGATGAGTCGTTCTTCAGCTTTACTTTCTGAAAAGGCAGATCCAACCATCTCAGGTTCTTTACTTCGATCTTATTGTAAGGAATACTTGCACACTTTGCATTGTCCTTGATGATCATTCCATTGACCTCAAATGATTGGGAGGTGAAGGCAGTCGGTATCTCCCCAATCTTCACTTTCAATGCATTTTCATCCTCTGCGAGGTTCAAGTTAGAAACACCTCCCTTCTTCAAAATGGGCATAAGGTAACCGTCAGTTATATCTCCTGGAAAAAGTCGATTGCTCACATTGCATTCAAATTGCCAATCGCAAATGATCTCTGCTGAAATTCCATCGCTAGATTCCTCGAGTAAACTTTCTATCAATTCTTTGTTGTGATAGCTAAAGTAAAGCTCATTTCCCTCTATTGAGAATGCGTCAGAGAATAACTCTGGGCTAGTATTGAACTTCTCTTCATAAACTTTACACTTCTCTTTGTTATAGGATTCAATTCCCCTAAAATTGAACTTTTGCTTCACATCTGAAGGCAATTCATAGGGTAAGGTAGCTAATACTGCCACGATCACCACATCCTTTCTCTCACTTTCATGAATTCCAAGTCCGATTTCATAGAAATTGGAATCCAGTAAATTCAATTTACTATCCTCTTCTTTCATCCATGAGTGGATAGCAGCTTTCACTAATAGCTCTTCATTCTGAATGACCACCTTCTCCCCTCCTTTAGATACTTGCACTCTAGAGCGTGGAGCTATCATTGAAATATTTTCTCCTACCTCAGCATTAAAGGCCTCAAAATAGATGATACGATCCGTCACTGTTTGCTTTTGTTCTTTCTCTTGTTCATGAACCACACGACCTTTTTCAGCAACATACTCTGCCTGATCGAAAGCCACTGCATTCAATTTTTCAGAAGGCGACAAAGCAGGAAGTAAGTTTTCTTCCCTTAGCTCTTTGAGTTGATACTCCAATTCCTGCTTCACTGTGCTAAGATCAAAGGACTCTTGAGCGATCAACCCAAGACTATTGGTTGAGAAAAAACAAAAAAGCCCTATCACCAAAAGATGAAAGGGCTTCTTATTTGAATTATTTCGACTTCTCATACTCGACTTTATTGCATAAGCTCAAAGCTAACTCTTTGATTCTGGGAAGGATCAGAAGTGCTCTTTAAGTTCTCTGTTTCTTTTCCTTCATAGGGGACTCTAGTTTTATCAATACCTCGTTTGGTCATTTCTTTCTGAATACTGAAGGCTCTTCTTTTTCCAATGAATGGAACTGACTCTTCAGAAGGGTCAGCATGACCAATGATCTTTAACTTCACTTTTGGATTGGCTTTAAGATAATCTGCGAGCTTATCTAATTTCTCTGATTCGGTAGATGAAGGAACAAACTTGGTGCTATTGAACATGATCTCTTCGCTTTCAGGATATGCCTTTGAAGAAGTAGCAGCAGCGGCAGCTCCTCCAGCTGCTGCGGCAGCAGCTTCGGTCTTCTCAACCCTTGATCCATCGGAATTAACAATATAGGAAGTAGTTGCTTTCGCTGCCTCTTTTTCATCCGTTCCAAACTTTTTAAACTCAACCTCCATTGCTCCTCCTGCAATCTTATCACACATGCATTCCTCGCTCATTACATCAATAGGGATCACGGAAACATCGTCAATAAAATAATAGGAATCATACGATTGGCGACCGCTAAATTCTCTTGAAAGTCTCAAAGTTTCCAATTGCGTTTCTTCATCAGTATTGAAATTGCCAATGATGATGAATTGCTCGCCCCCTTTTGCGGTGTACTTTCTACATATTGGAGTCCACAAGAACTGCTGCTCATAAGGCTTATTGGTAATGCTTTTGATCTGAGCATCAAAACTCAGGTTCTTCTCAGAAGCCTCAACGATAGAATCTGCTGTTACATACATTGCAAGATTGTTTGCCGCGTACTTAGAACGATCTGCAAGACTTACAAAGAATTTCATACAATACTCCCTCCCCTCGGTCAGTGGATTCGTAAGTCGGGTTCCCAAATAAGTTCTTGGCATCCTTCCTCTATAACCGTAGAAGGAAACACCAGCATAATTGGATCCTGTTCTGGCCTTCTCTTCACCGTATTTATTTGTTGGAACACTATACTCTTCAGATTTTGATTCAGCGCTGTAAAGGTCCACTTGATTCATATTAATTGCCCTCCAAGGCTGAGCCAAGGTTACCTTACCACCCTCTTTAATTTTTCCATCTACCTCTTCAAAACTCGGATTTGGCACTAAATTGTGCTCACTTTGTCCGTTCAATTGGATGGAAACTACTACCATTAATGCTAGGAAAATCTTCTTCATAATTCTTCTTTCGTATTTGCTTGTCAAAGATGATACCGAAATTATAAATTTATTTATGAAGATGGAAAAAGTAGGAGTATAAGAAAAAAGCCCCTTGATGATTCAAGAGGCTTTTTTGATAAGTTAAGAAGTTCTTTCTTATTGCTTGCTGATCATGTTCAATGCCGAACCAGCTCTGAACCATTCAATCTGCTGTGCATTATAAGTATGATTGAGTTCAATCACATCTTTTGATCCGTCTGCATGCACAATTTCCAAATTTAAAGTCTTGTTCGGTGCAAACTGATCAAGATCTAAGAAATTGAAAGTATCTGCTTCTTGGATCTTATCATAATCAGATTCATTGACAAATGTTAAGCCTAACATTCCTTGCTTCTTCAAATTTGTCTCGTGAATTCTTGCAAAAGATTTTACAATTACCGCTCTAACTCCTAAATGTCTTGGTTCCATCGCAGCATGCTCTCTAGAAGATCCTTCTCCATAGTTGTGGTCTCCAACTACTATTGTAGGAACTCCAGCTGCTTTATATGCTCTTGCTGCAGCAGGAACTTCACTCTCTTCCCCAGTCAATTGATTGACTACTTTGTTGGTACTTTGATTGTAGGCATTTACTGCTCCGATCAACATATTGTTAGAAATATTGTCCAGATGACCTCTGTAACGCAACCATGGACCTGCCATAGAAATATGATCCGTAGTACATTTTCCAAATGCTTTTATCAATAGCTTAGCGCCTGTGATGTTATTTCCATCCCAAGCCTCAAATGGAGTGAGCAATTGTAGTCGGTCTGAGCTTGGATCAACGACCACCTCAATACTGCTTCCATCTTCAGCAGGAGCTTGGTATCCATTATCCTCCACATCAAATCCTCTTTCTGGAAGCTCCATTCCTCGAGGTTCACTCAATTTTACTTCTTCACCATTCTCATTCACCAAACTATCGGTGATTGGATTGAAGTCGAGTTTCCCACTAATTGCAATAGCAGCAACCATTTCCGGAGAGGTTACAAAGGCATGTGTATTTGGATTTCCATCTGCTCTTTTTGCAAAGTTTCTGTTGAAGGAATGTACGATGGAATTCTTTTCTTGCTTTTCAGCTCCTTCTCTATCCCACTGTCCAATACATGGCCCACAAGCGTTTGTAAATATTCTAGTTGATTCGAATTTCTTAAAGGTATCGATCAAGCCATCTCTTTCAGCAGTATATCTTACTTGCTCAGATCCTGGGTTGATTCCTAAAATAGATTTTGGCTTCACACCCTTACTGACTGCATCATCCACAATGGAGGCGGCTCTCGTAAGATCTTCATAAGATGAGTTGGTGCAAGAACCGATCAAAGCCCACTCAATATCAGTTGGCCAATCATTTGCAGCAGCCTTCTCTTTCATCTCTGAAACCGGTGTAGCCAGATCAGGGGTAAACGGACCGTTCAAGTGAGGAGTTAATTCATCCAAATTGATCTCGATCACTTGATCAAAATACTTTTCTGGATCTGCATATACTTCAGAATCTCCTGTCAAATGATCAGCAACTTGATCTGCAAGTTCCACCACATTTGCTCTGTCTGTTGCCTTCAAATACCTTCTCATTGAATCATCATATCCGAAAGTAGATGTAGTTGCACCGATCTCAGCTCCCATATTACAAATGGTTCCTTTACCTGTGCAAGAAAGAGATTTTGCTCCTTCTCCAAAATATTCTAGAATAGCTCCAGTACCTCCCTTAACGGTCAAAATTCCTGCAACCTTTAAGATCACATCTTTAGGTGATGTCCATCCGTTCAATCTTCCTGTAAGCTTAACACCGATCAATTTAGGGAACTTCAACTCCCAAGGCATACCAGCCATTACATCTACAGCATCAGCTCCACCAACTCCAACAGCTACCATTCCCAATCCACCGGCGTTCACCGTATGAGAATCCGTACCGATCATCATTCCTCCCGGAAAAGCGTAATTCTCTAAGACTACTTGATGAATAATACCTGCTCCAGGTTTCCAGAATCCTATTCCGTACTTGTTACATACAGAGCTTAAGAAGTTAAATACTTCATTGTTTTTGTTCAACGATTCTTGAAGATCTTTATCTGCTCCCAACTTTGCCAAGATCAAGTGATCCGCATGAGCTGTAGAAGGAACAGCTACTTTCTTTTTACCCGCTTGCATGAATTGCAAAAGTGCCATTTGAGCAGTAGCATCTTGCATGGCAACACGATCAGGTCTAAAGTCTACATATGAACTTCCTCTCCCAAACTCTTCAGTGGCATTTCCAATGTCCAAATGAGAATAAAGGATCTTTTCAGTTAAGGTCATAGGTCGGTTTAGAATGTTACGGGCTGCATCTATCCTTTCACCCATTTGCTCATAAACCTTTTTGATCATGTCTAAGTCGAATGCCATAGTATCTTGTTTTAGTAGTTTTCCTATCTTCAGTGGAGTGCAAAATTAAGCATTCTATCCTACAAAAGAAACCGCTTGTACCAATACAGAAGCAGAATACAAGGCATTTCGTATCATTGTATTCAAATAGAATGAAACTACTACTCAGAGAAAATATCAGAGAGGCTTTACGCTCTATTAGGTCACAATTGCTCAGGGCAATTCTTACCGTTGTGATCATTGCAGTTGGAATCATGGCATTGGTTGGGATCCTTACCTCAATTGATGCAATTGCCTACTCCCTCAGCTCTAATTTTTCAAGCATGGGAGCCAATACCTTTTCTATTATGAATAGAGGATCAAATATTCATGTTGGAAGGAGAGGAAAAAAAGCAAAGAGATATCCAAGGATCACTTATGATCAAGCAATTGCCTTCAAGAATAGGTATAGCTATCCAGCAATGGTCTCAGTCAGCACTCGAGCAACTGCTCTAGCTACTTTAAAGTACAGACGAGAAAAAACAAATCCGAATATTTTTGTATTCGGGATCGACGAAAATTATCTAGCTACCGGTGGCTATGAATTAAAATCAGGAAGAAACTTTTCTCCTGAGGAAATCCGATATGGCTCACATGGAGTGATCATCGGCAAAGAAATTGCCGAGAAACTCTTTCCAGATGAAAATCCTTTAAATAAGAACATTTCAATAGGTGCTGGAAAGTATCGAGTAATTGGAATACTCAAAGAAAAGGGAAGTGGCATGGGATTCAGTGGCGACAAGAACGCTTTCATTCCCCTTACCAATGCAAGACAATATTTTCCTAGAGCGAATCCAACTTTCTTACTACAAGTCATGACCAATGACCCTGAGAGCTTGAATACTGCAATTGGAGAAGCAACTGCTCTGTTTAGAATGATCAGGAAAGATCCTCCTGGTGAAGACGACAGCTTTGAGATCACTAAAAGCGATAGCATTTCTCAGATGCTAATGGAAAATTTGAGCATGATCACTGTATCTGCTACGGTGATCGGGTTGATCACTTTATTAGGAGCCGCAATTGGACTAATGAACATCATGCTCGTTACTGTTACCGAAAGAACAAGAGAAATCGGCGTACGCAAAGCAACAGGCGCAAGTGCCAATGTCATTAGAAACCAGTTCTTGATTGAAGCGATCGTTATTTGTCAGTTGGGCGGATTGGTTGGAATTATTCTTGGAATTGCAGTTGGCAATTCTGTAGCTGCTATTATCGGTGCTGGATTCATTATTCCTTGGGACTGGATGGCACTAGGTGTAACCTTATGTCTTTTTGTAGGATTACTTTCAGGCATTTACCCCGCTCACAAAGCTGCTAAGCTAGACCCAATAGAATCCTTGAGATACGAATAGAAGATCCCAAGTGCATAAAATTGAAAAACCCCAAAGCGAAATGAATCAACTTTGGGGTTTCCAATAACCTAAAAATTCAAAAGGACTATTCGGCTACCACTTCGAAATCAATGGTAACGTCCACCTCTTTGTGCAAACGGATCTCAGCCTGATAAGCACCAATTTCTTTGATCTGCGAACCAAGGATCTTAATGTTCTTCTTATCTACTTTGTGGCCTTTTGCATTGATTGCATCGGCTAACTGAATAGTATTGACAGATCCAAAGATTTTCTTTCCTGATTCACCAACTTTAGCACCCACCTTGATGGTTTCATTCTTCAGTGCTTCAGCAGATTTCTCAGCTTCTTCTCGGATCTTAGATTCTTTGTGACTTCTTTGACGCATGTTCTCTTCCCACACCTTCTTGTTAGAAGCAGTTGCTGCCAAGGCTTTACCTTGAGGTATTAGAAAGTTTCTGGCATAACCAGGTTTAACACTTACCAATTCATCTTTGAACCCTAGGTTCTCGATGTCTTCTTTTAATATAATATCCATTTTCTTCCCTCCTCTTATTTAAGTAAGTCAGCAACATAAGGCATAAGGCCTAAGTGACGTGCTCTCTTTACAGCTTGAGCAACTTTTCTCTGGTATTTTAGAGAAGTTCCGGTAATCCTTCTTGGAAGAAGTTTTCCTTGCTCGTTCACAAACTGTAGCAAGAAATCCGGATCCTTATAATCGATGTACTTGATTCGGTTCTTTTTGAAACGACAGTACTTTTCTTTCTTAACATCAATCGCTGGTGGATTGAGATATCTAATTTCTGAATTATCAGCCATGGCTTTTACTTTTTATTTCTTGTGAATGAATTAACTTTCTTTTGGCGCAGTGGCCTTTCTTTTCTCAATTCTCTTTGCAGCATACTCAACTGCGTGCTTGTCTAACTTCACGGTCAAGAATCTCATGATCTTCTCATCTCTCTTGAATGTTAGCTCAAGCTTCGCGATCAAGTCGCCTTCTGCTTCGAACTGAAATAATTGATAAAAACCGGTTGATTTCTTCTGAATAGGATAAGCAAGCTTCTTTAATCCCCAATGTTCTTCATTGATGATAGTCGCTTTCTCCTTCTTCAGGATCTTTCTGTAATTGTCGACTGCTTCCTTCGCCTGCTCGGCAGACAAAACGGGAGTAAGAATGAAAACAGTCTCATAATGATTGCTCATTGTTAAAACGTATTTAATTAAATCCCCAAAATTGGGGGCGACAAAAGTACGATTATTTTAAATAAAATCAAGGCATGGGAGATAAATTACGCCTTAGTTGTAATTCACAAAAATACACGCTCTGTTTATAAGTTCTGTTCTCTCCAGATAGAATAAAACTTAAATTTGTTCATCGACAAAATGGAAAAATTTGTAGTCTCAGCAAGAAAGTATCGTCCTAGCACATTTGATAGTGTGGTAGGACAAAGGGCCATCACGGATACTTTGAAGAATGCCATTAAAACTGGGCACCTAGCTCAGGCATTCTTGTTTTGTGGGTCAAGAGGGGTTGGAAAAACAAGCTGTGCCCGGATACTGGCAAAGACAATCAATTGTTCCAACAGAACGGATAATGTAGAAGCTTGTAACGAATGTGATTCATGCACCTCCTTCAATGAAGGTAGCTCCTTGAACATTCTTGAAATTGATGCAGCTTCCAATAATTCAGTTGACAATATTCGCGAGCTAACAGATCAAGTTCGATTTGCACCTCAAATAGGCGATTACAAAGTCTACATTATTGATGAGGTTCATATGCTTTCTCAGGCTGCCTTCAATGCTTTCCTAAAAACCTTAGAAGAACCTCCTCCGCACGCAATTTTTATTCTTGCTACCACTGAGAAGCACAAGATCATTCCAACCATTCTTTCACGCTGTCAGATCTTTGATTTCAACAGAATTAGAGTAGAGGATATCAGCAATCACTTAAGCTCTATTGCAAAGAAAGAAGGCATTGAAGCGGAAGAGGAAGCACTTCATCTAGTTGCTCAGAAAGCCGATGGCGCCTTAAGAGATGCCCTCTCAATTTTTGATCAATTGGTAAGCTTTAGTGGAACTGAGCTTAGCTACAAGGATGTGATCAAGAACCTCAATATTCTTGATTATGATTATTACTTCAAATGCACAGATATCCTACTTGATGCAAATATTCCTGGAGCTCTTCTTCTTTTTGACGAGATCAGAAAGAGAGGATTTGATGGACATCTATTCATCAATGGACTAGCTTCTCATCTAAGAAATCTATTGGTTTGCCAAGACCCTCAAACATCTGGACTATTGGAAGCAGCTCCATCAGTAAAGGAAAGATATACTGAACAAGCTTCAAGACTTGATCCAGAATTCTTAATGAAGTCGCTCGATATCTGCAGTGAATGCGACAATCAATACAAAGGAAGCAAGAACCAGCGCCTATTGGTAGAGCTAGCCTTAATGAAAATGGCTTCATTGGGAAGCACTTCTAGCCCTCAAAAAAAAAAGTATAGCATAAGGTCTCATGATGAGATGAGTGCAGGTGCGAATGTAAGTACGGGTGCGGGTGCGAGTGCAGAAACGAGTGCGGGTGCGAGTGCAGAAACGAGTGCGGGTGCGAGTGCAGAAACGAGTGCGAGTGCGAATGTAAGTACGACTGAAACTCAGTTCGAAGAAAATAGATCAGAGATCCTAGAAGAGAAAGAGGAAAAACCATCACCAACTGATGAGACTTCAACTCCAGAAAAAACTACTAATGAATCAAGTGATACAGATCAAGAACTTCCAAACAATGAGCAAGAATTAAGAGAAAAGGCAGAAGAAAAAATTGCCAATAGGGAAAAGAAGATCGAGGCTGATTTTCAACCGCAAAGGACAAGGAGCCTATCGATCAGCGAACTTACTTCAAAGAAAGAAGCCGCAGATGCTGCCAGTATGAAAGAAGCTTACACTTCTGAAGATCGAGCAGAATTTACAGAAGAAGAGTTTCAAAAGGTATGGGACGAACTTGCGGAGAACATTAAAAAAGAAGCACTTGAAGGAAGCTCTATGGTATATTCTTCCATGAAAAGCAGAAAGCCAACTATTCAGGATGATTTCAAAATTCAAATTCTTGTAGACAATAAAAGTCAGGCTGAAGAAGTAATGCACTTTCGAACGGACCTGCACGATCACCTTCGAAAGAAGTTATCCAATGGTGCTATTGAGATTCACGTAAAAGTGAACAAAGATAAAAAGCAAAGAAAAGCCTACACAGACGAGGAGAAGTTCGTCGAGATGTGTGAGAAAAACCCACAATTGCTCGAGCTCAAGAAACAATTTGATCTAGATTTCTTCTAGATTTTACCATTCAGCAAAGAATCACCCCATTCAAACCAATTTTCATTGAAAATGAGCGACTTTCCTTATTTTCGCTCCTTATTGTTTAACTAATCATCTTATCATGAACCTTAGATTCAATAGAGCTTGGCAGCTTGCCACTCTACTAATCATTGGGCTTGCCATAATTTCATGTGGCCCAGCTGGCGACAAAAGCTCAGCCAACAAAGAATATGAAACCATTGACAATGATCCTACCAACACTAGGATCTACACCTTGGACAATGGATTGAAAGTTTATTTATCCGTCAATGAAGAAGCACCTCGAGTGAATACTGCCATTGCCGTTAGAGCAGGAAGTAAAAACGACCCTGCAACTGCAACTGGACTGGCTCATTACTTAGAGCACATGCTTTTCAAAGGCACTGATCAATATGGTACGACCAATTTCGACGAAGAAGGTCCTCTTTTGGCTCAGATAGATAGCTTGTATGAAGTATACAGAGCTACTTCTGGAGATGAAGATCGAAAAGCCATCTACGCTCAAATTGACAGCATTTCCCTTGTGGCTTCAAAACTTGCAATTGCTAATGAGTATGATAAAATGGTTTCAGAAATGGGAGCAAAAGGAACCAATGCCTATACCTCTCAAGAAAGAACAGTTTATATCAACGACATTCCAACGAACCAGTTGGAGAAGTGGTTGACTGTTGAATCGGAAAGATTTAGAAACCCACAATTAAGACTATTCCATACTGAGCTTGAAGCGGTATACGAAGAGAAGAATAGAACATTGGACAATGATGGAAGAAAAGCTTTCTATTCATTGATGGACAATTTGTTTCCAAATCATCAATACGGACAACAAACTACAATCGGTACGATAGAACATTTGAAGAACCCTTCTATCCAAGAGATCAAAAAGTACTTCAACACCTACTATGTGCCTAACAATATGGCCATCATGTTGGCAGGAGATTTCAATCCTGATTCTGTGATTGTTATGGTTAAAGAGAAGTTTGGATCATTTGAATCCTCTGAGGTTCCAACATTTGAAGTAACTCAAGAACAAGCTATCCAGGGAACTATCAGAGATTCTGTTATTGGTCCTGATGCTGAATTCATGTATATGGCTTACCGATTTGAAGGTGCCCATAGTGATGAAGCTGATCTGATCCAGATCTGTGATATGATCCTTGCGAATTCAACTGCAGGCTTGATCGATTTAAACTTGAACCAACAACAAAAAGTATTGAGTGCAAGCTCTTTCACTTACATCTTGAGTGACTATTCAGCGCACATGCTGAACGGAAGAGCAAAACAAGGACAAAGCCTTGCTGAAGTAGAGCAACTTTTGCTTGATCAGATCGACAGCTTAAAAAATGGAAACTTTCCTGATTGGTTGCCACAAGCATGTATCAATGATCTTAAACTTTCAAGGATCAGAAGATTGGATAACAATTGGGGAAGAACCAATATGATGGTAAACTCATTCATCCAGAAGACACCTTGGGAAGAAGAAGTGAAGAGCATTGAAGCTTTAGAGAAATACTCCAAGCAAGACATCATTGATTTTGCCAACAAAAATTACAACGACAATTATGTTGTAGTTTACAAGAAGACAGGTGAGGATACCTCTATTCCTAAGATCGAAAAGCCTCAAATTACCCCTGTAGAAGTAAATAGAGATGATGCATCGCCTTTCTTGACCATGGTTAGCGAAATGGAAGTAGATGATATTCAGCCAAGATTCTTAGACTATGCTGCTGATATAAATCAATCTGAAGCTGAAAACGGAATGCTTATCAGGTCGGTGAAAAATGAAAGCAATGAGCTATTCACATTGTATTATCTATTTGACATGGGTAAAAACAACGATATGAAATTAGATCTTGCGATCAATTACTTGCCTTTCTTGGGCACCGATGAATACAGCCCTGCTGAGATCCAGCAAGAGTTTTATAAGATTGGATGTGATTTCGATGTATTTGCCAGCGACAATAGAGTTTACGTTTACCTAACAGGATTGAACGACAACTTTGACGAAGGCGTAAAGTTATTCGAGCACCTCTTGGCGAATGCTCAACCTAATCAGGAAGCATTTGACAACATGGTTTCTAATATGATGAAAGAAAGAGCGGATGCAAAACTTTCAAAAGGAAACATACTTTGGGGTGGAATGATGAGCTATGCTTATCACGGTGAGGACAATCCATTCAAGAATATCATGACAGAAGATGAACTTACTTCAATAGATCCTTCTGAATTGACTTCATTGATCAACGGGCTTAACTCTTATGAGCACAGAGTGCTTTATTATGGCCCAATGGAAAATGATGCTTTGAAAGGAAAGCTAGCTGAAATGCACAATTCTCCTGAGAGTATGAAAGAGATACCTGAAGGAAAAGAGTTTGCAGAATTAGATAACGATGGCACTAAGGTTTATTATGTAGATTACGATATGGAGCAAGCTGAAATCCTCATGCTCTCTAAGAAGAAGTTATACGATCCTAAAGATGTAGCAGCAGCTGCGATCTTTAATGAGTACTTCGGAGGTGGAATGGGTTCAATCGTATTCCAAGAAATGAGAGAATCAAAAGCACTTGCTTATTCGGTCTATTCGGTATATAGATCTCCAGCAGATACTGCTAAGTCGCATTATGTGATGGCCTATATTGGCGCACAAGCTGACAAGCTTCCTGAAGCAATGGCAGGAATGTTAGACTTATTGAATAACATGCCAGAGTCTGAGAAGAGCTTTGAACTTGCAAAGAAAGCTGCACTTGAGAAGATCAGGACTGAGAGAATTACCAAAACCTCTAAACTTTGGAATTATGAATCAGCTCTGAAAAGAGGAGTTGACTATGATCTCAGAAAAGATGTATATGAGCAAGTACCTAATATGACCATGGCAGATCTAAAAGCTTTCCATGAAAGTCATATCAAAGGAGGTGATTATAACATCATGGTAATTGGCGATAAGCAAAAATTAGATCTAAATACATTGAAAGGTTATGGCCCAACTAAAGAGTTGAGCTTAACAGAGGTATTCGGCTACTAGTCGGATACTAGATTTGTGGAAATGAAAACCCTGAAGTGAGCTATGCTCTACTTCAGGGTTTTTTAATGAGATAATTCTTACTTGATCTCTATATTCCCAAATTGGTTACTGATCTTCATGACAGGAAGGCTACCGCCATTCTCTCCGATCACTCCTTTGAAATATTCATTATTAATGTATTCCGATTCATCTTTTGCTTCATAACCTGAAGGCAAATGGATCTTAGACATCTTGGTATTGGCATCCAATTCAAATGCTGCACCCTCTTCTACATTAATTGTTACCGGCGTGAACTTACTATCGATAGTTAGTCCCTTAAACTCTTTACGCAGCTTATCGATCGTTAACTTACCATATTGAACGTCCAACTCTCCTCCATCGATCAATTCCGAAATCTTAACGGTAGACATGGATGATTTCATACTCAACCCTTTCATTGATTCAACATCTAATGAACCATAACTTACTTTCATCTCACTTTGCTTTGCATCGCCAATTTTTGAATTAGACATTTGAGAGTTCAAATTAAGATCCCCTGCTTTTCCAAGATCCAATTTGGAGAACTTAAGCTCTATCTCTCCCCCTCCAATTTCATCGATGATCACTGGATCTGAAAATTTGAAAGTAAGTTCATTCTTAGCGCTGCTGAGACTACCAATTTTAGCTGATCCAAACTGCACCTCGATCTTGGCCATTTCTGTAAGCTTATCAATGGTAATGTTTCCGAACTGATTCTCTAAATCTAGCTTCATAGTAGCAGGCATCTTTACGGTATAATTGATCTCCATCTTATTCTTCTCATCGATGTTCATTGACTTGTTCTTATCCTTTCCCAAAGAAGTAGAAATGCTAATAAGGTCGCTGCTTTCTTTTATCTCGATCTCTATTCTGTCCAAGGTTTTCTGGGCTTTGTCCTCATTTTTTTGATCAACAATGATCTCAATATCCAACTGTACCTCTTGTTGGTCCCAGCTGCTGATATTTACTTCGCCAAACTTGTTATCGATCTCCAAGACTTGCCCTTTGCTCACTTTGAAGGTTTTATTGACCTTCTTACTCAGCTCAGCTCCCTTGGCCAATACATTTGAACTCAGGAAAACAGTAGCAATTAATAGCAGGCATATGTTGACAGTCTTATGCATTTTGATCTGTGTTTTCATTTTGTTCTAGTTTAATTTGTTTGATGTATTTTAATTTTTCGATCAGCTCTTCAAGAAGCTCGATCCTTTTCTTATAATTTCCGATCATGGCAATCACGATTCTCTCTTCACCACTTGCCTCTAAATCTTCTTCTAACTTTTCATACTCAATTTGCAGCTCTTTGATCAACAATTTTGTTTGTTCGATCAACTCTTTACTATCTGTATCTCCGTAGAATTCCTCCAATTGGGCAAACTGTGCATCAATTGCTTGTTTGTAGAAATAGGTAGCATCTTCAAGCGGTATACTTCCACCCTCTTTTACTTCCTGAACTTCTTCTTGAGCTAAATGAGCTCCAGCATCTACAAAGTCCTTACTAGTCCAATAAATCACTGAAGAAGCAAGTATGAAAATGAGACCAGCTGCTACTTTCCACCACTGGCCATAGCTTTTATTTTCTGATTTATTGAGCTTGTCAAGAAACCTTTCTCGATGTCCATCTCTTAACTCTATGCTCTCAATTTTATCATCTTCGTCGATGAATCTCTTTCTAAGATCTGACATGTTCCTTACTCATTTTATTGATCAATATTTCCTTTAAATTCTGCTTTGCTCTGCTCAGCTGTGATCTTGAAGTACTGGTAGAAATCCCCATGATCTCTCCTATTTCTTCATGATCATACCCTTCTATCATGTAGAGATTAAATACCAAAGCATGCTTCTTGGCCAATCTCTTTGTAGCTTCGATGATCTCTTTCAAGCTAAAACTCTCACTCCACTGCTCACTACTCTCCTCAGCTTGTTCCACGGAGCTTTCATACTCGAGTTCGATCTCCTTCTCCTTGATCATTTTTTCTCTTCTCAAATGATTCAAACTTTTGTTGACGACTATTCTTTTTAGCCAATGGCCAAAAGTTGATTCAAACTGGAACTGATCCAACTTTTGAAAAGCCTGTATGAAAGCTTCATGCATGAGATCTTCGGCAATTTGTCCATCATTCACCATCCGATAAGACACATTGAACATCGCTTTAGAATACAACTCATAAAGCTCAGTTTGCGCCTTTCGATCGCCCCTAGCTGCTCGGTGCACGATAGGGTTGTGGATATGTGGATTAGAAGCTTCCAAATTCAAATTCCGACTTAAAGACAATCCATTTTTATCTGTGTTGCTTTTCGAGGAAAAATATTGCTTTTTAAAGCATGGATAAAGGTATATCTTTGCTCGCCCAAATCAATCCGAGTTTAGTCGAAATAACACAACACAATGCCACAAAGGATCATTTATACCAAAACTGACGAAGCACCCTATTTAGCAACGCAATCATTTTTGCCGATCGTCAGGAGATTTGCTAGCTCCGCTAATATTGAAGTTGAACTAAGAGATATATCACTTGCTGCTAGAATTCTTGCAGTTTTTTCAGATCACCTGAGCGAAGAGCATAGAGTTAATGATGCGCTAAAGGAATTAGGAGAATTGGCAAAAACGCCAGAAGCAAACATTATAAAACTCCCCAACATATCTGCATCTATTCCACAATTGACAGCAGCGATCAAAGAATTGCAATCAAAGGGCTATTCTCTTCCTGATTATCCTGAAGATCCGAAAAATGATTTGGAGAAAGAGATCAGAGCAAGATATGATAAGGTTAAAGGAAGTGCTGTAAATCCTGTACTCAGAGAAGGAAATTCAGATAGAAGAGCTCCTAAAGCAGTAAAGGAATTTGCCAGACAGAATCCTCATTCAATGGGTGCATGGAATTCAAATTCTAGCACTCATGTTTCTACAATGTCATCCAATGATTTTAGAAATAATGAAAGATCTGTTACCATTGAAAAGGCAGGAAAGGTTGATATCAAATTGACTGATGAAAATGGAAATGAAAATTGGTTGAAAAAAGGCATCGAGGTTCAGAAAGACGAAGTGATCGATGGCACCTTCATGAGCAAACGAGCACTTAATTCATTTTTAAAAGAGCAAGTTGAAGAGACCAAAAAATCAGATTACTTATTCTCTGTTCACATGAAAGCGACCATGATGAAGGTTTCTGACCCTATCATTTTCGGCCATGTGATCCGTGCATACTTCGAAGAAGTTTTTGATAAATATGAAGCAAGACTGAGTGAAATTGGAGCGAGACCAAACGATGGTTTAGGAAGTATGCTTTCGCTTATCGAAAACGAGCTTGAAGGATCTGAAAGAGACGAGATCTTAAAAGCATTCCAAGATGCACTTAATGATGGCCCAGATATGGCCATGGTCAATTCTGATAAAGGAATTACCAACCTGCACGTCCCTTCAGACGTAATTATTGATGCATCAATGCCAGCGATGATAAGAGGTGGAGGAAAAATGTGGAATGCTCAAGGAAAAGAACAAGATGCAAAGGCAATCATTCCTGACAGCTCATATGCTTCGGTTTATTCTGAGACTATCAATTTTTGCAAGGAGAATGGAGCATTTGACCCTAGAACCATGGGAACAGTTCCAAATGTTGGACTTATGGCCCAAAAGGCAGAAGAATACGGATCTCACGATAAAACTTTTGAGCTGAGCACAAATGGCAAAGTCCAGGTAATTGATGTTGACGGAAATGTATTAATAGAACATGAAGTAGAAGAAGGCGATATCTGGAGAATGTGCCAAGTAAAAGATGCCCCTATTCAAAATTGGGTGCAGCTTGCCGTTGAAAGAGCCCGAGCTACCAACTGGCCTGCTATTTTTTGGTTAGATGGAGGAAGAGCTCATGATGCTGAATTGATCAAAAAAGTGGACAATTACCTAGCAGAATTGGACACCAATGGTTTGGAGATCCACATCATGTCACCAAAGGATGCAACAAGATTTACCTTGGAAAGAGTCAAAAATGGTGAGAACACTATTTCCGTAACTGGTAATGTTTTAAGAGATTATTTAACTGATCTGTTTCCAATACTTGAATTAGGTACATCAGCAAAAATGCTTTCGATAGTACCCCTCATGAATGGTGGAGGCTTGTTTGAAACAGGTGCTGGCGGTTCAGCTCCAAAGCATGTTCAGCAATTTGTTGAGGAAAACCATTTGCGTTGGGACTCACTTGGAGAGTTCTTAGCACTTGCTGTTTCCTTAGAACATCTATCAGTAAAATACAATAATAAGAAAGCTAAAATCTTGGCTAATTGTCTAGATCAAGCTACTGAGCAATTACTTCTGAATGGTAAGTCTCCAAGTAGAAGAGTTGGAGAACCAGACAACCGAAGTAGTCATTTTTACATTGGCCTCTATTGGGCTAAAGCTTTGGCTTCTCAAAATGAAGACCTAGAGCTGAAACAAGAATTCGAAGAAATAGCTCAAGCGCTGGAAAAAGAAGAAGAAGGAATAGCTAATTATCTTAATGAAGTTCAAGGACAAGCAGTCAATATTGATGGATATTATTGGCCAAATGAAGAGTTGGTTAGTAAGGCCATGAGACCGAGTGAAAAGTTAAATGCCATCTTCAACTAAGGGATCGCATTGAACAGATAACTTTTCCCCTTTGGAATTATTAAATAAAAAAGCTCAATCTTTCGATTGAGCTTTTTTGATTCGATTCCTTATGTCTATGCTGACTTCAAGGCCTCAAGAGCTGCATCATAATTTGGCTCGTGAGAGATATCTCCTACTTCTTCTGTGTAAACAACTTCATTGTCTGAATTAAGCACAAAGACGAATCTATAAAACAATCCTTTAAATGGGGTATTCACTAGTTCAACTCCCGTTTGATTGGCAAAATCATTGTATCTGAAATCAGAAACAGCGACCACATTCTCAATTCCTTCTGCTCCACAAAATCTGCTCAGGGTAAATGGCAAATCTTTTGAGATCACCAAGCCAACTGTATCACTCATATCAGCCAACTTATCATTGAACTCCTTGGTTTCCTTTTGACAAACTCCTGTATCTAAGCTTGGCAAAACAATTAAAACCTTCTTCTTTCCGTCAAAATCAGAAAGACTTGTTTCCGATAGGTCTTGTTTTACAACTGTAAAGTCTTCTATCTTAGTACCTGCTTGAGGAATGGTTCCACTCACTTTTGCAGGTTCTCCATTGAATTTAATATTGCTCATCTATTTATAGTTTAGGTATGGTTTAAATTAACAAGCTTCAATCATAATGGTTTTCTATTAATTAAAAGTGAAGCTATTCTTTATTCAAAAAATCTAGGGTGAAAATTTAACAAATATAATTTCTCACTTGCTCTTGTTATGGCTGTATATAACCATCTGGCATACTGCGCATCGATCATCTCCTCTGTTAGATACCCTTGATCAACAATAACATTTTTCCATTGTCCACCTTGAGATTTATGGGTGGTTATGGCATAGGCAAATTTTAATTGCAGCGCATTGTAGTAGGGATCGCTTTTTATTCCTTCCATCCGCTCCCGTTTTGAGCTGAGATGAGCATAATCTGCTGCAACTTCATGAAATAGTTTTTGATTTTCTTCATAGGGCAAGGAAGGCCCATCAGCCTCCAAAACATCTAACATCACTTTTACCCCAATTGGAGCCTGGTCTGCGTAATCAACTAATCTCAATTGAATATCAGCAAATGAAAAACCATACTTCTCTTCTTGATTGCCAATACTGAGTACTTCTCCAATATCTCCATTCGCAATAAAGCCAATTGGATTATCGGACTCCAACCAGTGATAGTTATTTTTGACTACCATAACATAATCACCACTGGCCATTCTCTCGTCCAGTCCTTTTATTCGATGTCTGATCTGTTGATTGAAGAGATTTGCTCGCTTATTGGATCTACAAACAACTACGCTATCCTCTACCCCATTAAAGCGATAACAATCATACAGTACATCTTCCAATTCGTCTCCGTTTATCTTTTGAACATCTGGGTATTCATCCAAGTAAAATCGAATATTCGGATGATCGTTATTCGTCTCTGTCCTCAACCTATTGGCATTGAACAATATTCCAGATTCTTCTGCTTGCCTTACAACTTCTTTAAGCTCCACTCCTTTCAATTGAAGGTGAAATAGATTCTTTAGCGGCTTGGGATCTAAAGCAGGAGAAAGATCACATCCTACTGGAGGAAGCTGCGCAACATCTCCAATCATGATCAACTTACAAGAATGATCATTGAATACAAAATCAATTAGATCCTCTAGCAGGCTTCTACCAAATTGATAAGAAGATGTTGAGCCTTCACCTGAGATCATAGAGGCTTCATCCACTATAAAAATGGTGTTCTTGTGTTTATTGCTTGCCAGTTTAATTCTAAGACTCCCATCTCCTTGCTTTTCGCTCTGGTAGATCTTTTTGTGAATTGTAAATGCTTTCTTCCCCGAAAAAGAACTCATCACCTTTGCAGCTCTTCCAGTTGGCGCAAGCAAAACAGTCTTGATCTTAAACTTTGGAAGTGTTTTAACCAATGCAGCAATTGAAGAGGTTTTACCTGTACCTGCATAACCTCTAATGATGAATCCAGCCTTTGGTTGATCTTGGAATAAAAACCTCTCCATGCGCTCTGCAAGATCTCTCTGATCTTTAGTGGCTTGATCGGGTAAATATGAATAAAAAGTATTGAGAAAATTGCTGGTCATAAAGAGCCTAAATCTATTTCAAATTTAACTGAAAGCTAACCCAAAAGCGCCCTTTAATAGCAACAAAAAAATTGTAGATTTGTAAGTCGAGAAAATTAAATCTATTCTAAATGAAAATTGTCGTTCAGTTAGTTTTAGCAATTGCAGCAATAGCGCTTGCTTATTTGATCTATGATGGAATCAACCAGAAGATCATTTTCAAGAAAAAGGCACAAGACAGAAGAGAAGTAGTACAAGATCGTTTGTTGAATATAGTCACTGCTCAAAAGGAGTTCAAATCTCAGAAAGGAAGATATGCGGCTAATTTTCCTGAATTGGAAAACTTCTTGAACAATGATTCTCTAGTCATCATCAAAGCAATTGGAACTGTTCCTGATACACTAACCGAAGTGGAAGCCGTTCAATTGGGAATAGTAATTAGAGATACCAACCTTGTTCCAGCTAGGTCGATCTTTGAAGGAACAACTGTAGTAGTAGATTCTTTGAGATATATTCCATTCAGCGATAATCAGACATTCAAGATGCAAGCTGATCAGATCGAGAAGAACAAAGTAAATGTGAACGTATTCGAAGCATCGGCAAAACTAGAGCACGTATACAGAGGTTTGAATACGAAAAACGAGAATGTTGACCTAGATGATGTTCTCAAAGTAGGTTCTTTAACAGAGCCTATTACCAGTGGAAATTGGTAATCTGATTTAGATGTTAGTTGTAAAATCGCCTAAGCAGCGATTTTTTGATCAATCCTACACAGGAAGAACTGATCAGTTATCGCTATTTATACAGGCCTCACAAGAGGAAATTATTTGTTCCTATTTTGATTCCAGCAAAAATCAATTTATAGGCTTAGATGTTTGGAACCTAGAATCAAAGAGCAATTGGCATCAAATTGGAGAAGCGATCCAATCTATCCTCGGATCTGAAGAGTTTCGAAAGGGCTTCAAATCCTGTTCCTTCGCCTTGATCGATAGAAGGTACACTTTGGTGCCTACTTCATTGTTCGAGAATGATAAAATCCAATCTTATCTTGAACTCAATCATGATCTTGGACTTGAAGACGGATTAGGGTATTATTCTTATGAAGTAAGCTCTCTGAATACTAAGATCGTATATGCCTTTCCTGATGTGCTCAAAAAAATCCTTGAGTCCAATATAAATGGAATTAAGATCCTTCATTACACTGCACCACTATTAGAGTCATTTGCATTGAATAACTCCAAAGGAGAAGAACTTTTCTTGCACATTCAACAAGAGCAATTTGACATTCTTTACTCCAAAGACGGTCAACTGCAATTCTTTAACTCCTTTTCATATACCAATAGTGAAGATTTACTGTATTTCTTACTCTATGTAATTGAACAATTAAAGATCGATAGAAACCATATTGAGTTAAAAGTTTCAGGCAGTATTGATGAAAACACTGCCATGTTTGATTCCTTGTTGAAATACATCAGACACCCACAATTGGTCAATCGAAGTGCAGCAGTTTCCTACTCTCAACCATTGCAATTGCTTGCTGCTCATCAGTACTACAATTTGTTCAATCAATACTTGTGCGAATAATCTCTGGGAAATACAAAGGGAGGAAACTTAATCCGCCTAAGAATCTTCCAGTTAGACCTACTACAGATTTCGCAAAAGAAGGACTATTCAATGTTTTAAGAAGTAGGTTCAATGTTGACTCAAGTAAAGTATTGGATCTATTTTGTGGAACCGGAAATATGAGTTTTGAGTTTATTTCAAGAGGCGCGGAATTGGTTTGTTCTGTAGATCAAAATAGAGCTTGTATCAATTATGTAAAAAAACAAGCTGCGGATCTGGGAATAGAGACTATTCAAACTTATCAGTCTGAAGTTTTGAAATACCTAAAGAGAGAAGATCGAAGCTTTGATCTGATCTTCGCTGATCCACCCTATTCTTATCAAGAGGGAGTTCAGCTGGTAGATCTAAGTTTTGAAAAAGAGCTTATCAAGCCCAACTCCTATTTCATTTTAGAACACGGAAAGGATCAAGAGTTCAAGGATCATCAACACTATCAATTCGACAAAAGGTTTGGAAATGTTAACTTTACTTTCTTTGCGAAAGTTGAGTCATGAAGAAAATCGCCGTATTTCCAGGTTCTTTTGACCCCATTACTTTAGGACATGAATATGTTGTTCTGAGAGCAATATCCTTGTTCGATGAGATCATTGTTGCAATTGGCAATAATTCTCAAAAGAACTACATGTTTGATCTTCAACAAAGAAAAAGTTGGATAGAGCAAACCTTTGAAGACTACGATAATATTAGAGTTGACATATACGAAGGCCTTACCGTCAACTATTGTGAGTCTATTGGAGCAAAGTACCTATTAAGAGGCTTGAGAAATCAACAAGATTTTGAATTTGAAAGATCGATCGCTCAAATGAATAGGAATCTAAACGATGAAATAGAAACCATTTTTCTTTTCACCGACCCTGAATATTCTGCAATAAATTCAACAATAGTTCGTGATATACATCGTCACGGTGGAGAAGTAAGTCAATTCTTGCCCAAAAAGATCAAAATATGATTAGAAGAATCCTTCTCTTCATTTTCACATTCATTCTCTCATTATTAGGCTATTCAAAGTCAACGATCATTCAGGGAAGCATCAAGGGATTTGATGGTGAGAAGATCAGATTGGCCTATTATGAAGATTTTATCAGCTATAAGAAAATTGCCATAGAAGATTCTGAAATTTCTAACGAGCAGTTTAGAGTAGAATTTGAATTGGAAGAAACCAAACAACTTCTTCTCTTCATTCAGGATAAGCAAACTGCAATATTTGCAGAACCTGGGCAAGTTTATAACATCTACTTGAGCTACAGTGATGACAATAATTCTAAAAGAGCATTTGAGAAATACTTGGATCTAAAATTTAGTTTTCCGAAGTCGGAGGAATTGAACCAGAGGATCAAAAAGTTCAACACAGAGTATCAAGATTTCTTTAGCAAGAACTACAGGGAGTTTGTTGTAAAGGAGGCAGAAAATGAATTGGATGAATTCATTAAGGAACAGGAAAGCAAAGAGATCTATAAGGAAACTGAATACCTAGAAGTATACATTGAATATGCCTTGGCCAACTTAAAAGACATAGGAAGGCAGTCCAAGGAGGAGATCTATATAGCTCATTTAGAAGGGAAAAAGGTAAGGCCCACTCACAAAGAATACATGAACTTCTTTGTACAGTTCTACAATGAAGATTTTGAACAATTACTGATCACCAAATCGGGTTCTGAATTAATGAAGAGCTTGATGCTTGAAAAGGATTTAGAAAGGAGCATTGATGTTTTAATGCGTATCAAAGGGTTCAAAAGTCAAGAACTTGCAGAACTGTATCTGATCAACGGACTTTTTGAGATCTATTATAAAAAGACAATCGATCAAAAAAGCAACTTAACGATGCTCGAAGAACTCGCTGAATCAGCCAGCAGTAAGGATTTGAGATCTACTGCTAGCAATGTGCATGCTAAACTGGTTCTGGGCAGTGACAATAGTAAAGCCCCTACTTTTAGTTTGAAGGATTCAGATGGAAAGCTTGTAAAATTAGAAGACTTGAGAGGCAAGCCAATCTATTTAGGCTTTTGGGCAAATTGGTCACTACTGAGTTTAAGGGAACTTAAGCTTATTGAACGTTTGAATGAAGATTTTGGAGATAAGATGCATTTTGTGAGTATAAACATTGATGAAAAAGAAGAGTTGTTTCGTTCAGTTAAAAAGAACAATGCCTACAAATGGACTTTCCTTCATGCGGGAAATGATTTTGAACTAAGGGAGAAGTATGAGGTCAAGACTGCTCCTATCTATTACTTGATTGACGAAAAAGGCATGATCGTTAAAAAATTTGCTACTGGTCCGCAAAATATTAAGCGTGATCTTGAAAATTTAGTTGGTAAAGGCAGCTAATATGGTCTATGATTTGTTGTATTTGTTATCTTGATAGCAAATGAAGACTTCAATCCTTTCTTCTTTACGATTTCTTCTGGTCCTCTTGTTTTTCGCTGGAGGCAGTAACCATGTATCTGCACAAGATGCCAAGCTGAATGGAAAGGTCATTGATGGTGAAAGCGGAAAGGTCCTTCCATTTGCCCATATTTATCTAAAGAACAGAACGGAAATCGTTACCACTTCTAATCCGCTGGGAAACTTCTCAATCAATTATATCCTAGAAGATACTCTGATCATCAGTTTCATTGGCTATCAGCATTCAGAAATTGCCTTAAAGTCAGTCAAGGACAATATTATTGTTAAACTAGTCCCACTAAGTGTCAGTATACCTACCATCAGCATTACGGAAGAAAGCGATGTACTTTACAGAATGCTTGCAAGATCAAAAAAAACAAAAGCCTATTACAGTAAAACAGCCAAAACCTACTTCTTTCAAGAGTCAAAGATGAACGAGCAGACCAATGAGATGATAGAGGCGTATTACAATGGAAAGTACACCGGATATGACCTTGAAGATTTGCAAATGAAAAACGGAAGAATAGGACTTCAAGCATTTGAGGATCGCTATTTCATTAATATGCAGTCTTCAAAAGCCTTGATGATGCATGAAATGATGATTCAGAAGAGCTATTTTCCCAAAAGTCCAGTTGGACTAAGCAAAAAGAGACTACAAAAAGAGTTTGTTCTTAGCTATCGCAACAGATACATAGACGATGATAAGAGAACCATCTATGAAATTGAGTTTCAACCAAAGAAAGAATCCAAAGATCATTTCTCTGGTGTTGTTTGGATCGACAGTGTGTCAAGTAATATTCAAAAGATTGAACTAGAAGTGAAAGATTCTGAGTCGCATCCCTTCCTCCCCATCTTCCCAGATGGAAAGATTGAGCAATTGGACCTCAGCATTAGTAAAACCTTTGTTGAAAGAGAATCAAAATCTTATCCACGAGAGATCAATTTTTCTTACCGAATTAACTACTTGAGGGAAGAGGGATCTAAGGATACGCTTCAGGTGGAATCAAAAGCCTTGTTATATGCATTCGATTATGAGAATGAATTTGAACTACCCAAGTTTAGCTTTCCAATTGAACTGGAAAACGATTATAGAAAGATCAATGCAATTCCTGAGAATAGGGACTTCTGGATGAACAAACCTTTCCAACTAAGTGATGACAATGGCAAAACCAGAGCCTTTTTCAGGTCGCCTATGACCATTCAAGCAAAAAATGCAGTCTACCATCCCAATGACCAATCTAGTAACTTCTTTGAACATCCTTATGTCATTTGGAAAGGAAGAAGAGTTCGGATGAAAGAAATGATGATTGAAGATCGACTTCAACTACCGAAAGGAAAAGAAGGATGTGTTCCACAAGAAGAGATCATCGAAGCAGATCAATACAAATTGGAAGTTCAGTTATTCATGGACATTAATAAAATTGAAGACACATTAAGTTTTGTAACCGCCGCGATCTTCGATCCTTATGAAAGTTACTTTTATCATCGGCAAACGCAACTTACTGCAGTATTTATCAATATCTATTTTGATCTGGCTGAGATTCAGAATAGAAAGCTTGCCAATAAATTGAAAGGAGTCAATGATTTAGAGGAAGCCAATAGGATCTACGAAGAAGTTAATTTAGAATACCAAGACATTCTTAGCGATTTCAAAACTGAAGTAAGAAGAGGAAAGAATCTTAAGGAATTGAAAGCTTGGAATGACCTAGTGCGGGAAGAACTAGGCATTGACAACTTTGAGATCTTTCAGATCAACGAACAGCAAAACTAGGGAAGATATTTATCTACCTTGTCCTTTAGTTTGGGACCCATTCTAAATCGTTTGGCGTAATTCAGTCGAACATTACCTACACCAAATTGAGCAAATACCTTTCGGTCAGCAGTTTTAATTTGGTTTTCATCCTCTACAAATGACAATCCAAAATAGCTGTTATTGGAATTATAGCCCATTGCAATCCGAACATCAAAAGTGGCATTCATTTGCAAATCTTCAGTTGTTCCAATGTCTTGCTGTCTGTACCTGATACTACTCAACATCAAATTCATGTCTAAGGATAGGGTTATAAAATAGTGATGCCACATAACAAAGGTGTGAGCATAACCAACACCAGGCCCTATTTGAATAGTGCTCAATCGATCTACATTTTCGAAAGATTTAAAGGCAGTATCTCCTAAAAAACTGGGTATCATGCTCGTATCGGATATGGCCCCTATTACCAAAGCCTTTGCACCAAGTAAAAACGAACCTGCTGATTTCTTTTGCCATTCATTCTGCACCAGAGAAGCAGAATAGGAGAATTTTTGGTCATTGAAGACCCTAAAATAACTCAGTCCTATCAGTACAATCCCAATATCTGGCCTCAAATAATAAGGCTCCTCATAATTAGGAATCAAAAAGGAAGTATTCTCCAAGTACATTCCAGTATAGAACTGACCAAAGAAATCGATTACATGCTTTCTGCCATACATATGCGACTGCAGATCTAAATAGCGTGTCTTCCCTTTGCTTTGATCCTCATTCAAGAATCTAAATCCATATGCCAAATTGAGTGTAAATCCTTTTATGGTTGCCCCAATTCCCAGGTTTAAAGTAGTATTTGGCTTGTAGTCAATTGTTAAGCCTTCTTCTTGTTCTATAAAACTGATGTCAGTAAACTTTCGCGACATATACAATCGGGCTGTAATATGCTCTGGATAAGTTTGAATGTAGTTGGTATCATAATTCACAGAGGGCTTGGTATATCCAACATTGACATTCTGTGAATTCATATTAGATGAAAAAAGCAGAGAAATAAAGAGAATTGCACATCCAATGAAACTCATTAAAGTTTCGCTCTGGAAAGATGATATGTTTGAAAATCTACTCAAATCAATTCTGAATACCCTGATTGCAAATGTACTCTTCGAAAATTAACTGTGATTAGCTTAAAATTTGAATGCACAGTTCTTTTAGATTTCATCGCTTTATTGTAGATTGTACAACAAAATAAGATTATGAGAATTGCATCTTTATTGGGAATCATCCTATCAGAGTTATTGATAATTGCACTCTTCGTTTGGAACATAAGTGCCTCATCCTTGAGCTTGATCAGCACCATGGTAGTTGTGGTGGTATTTGCATTTGCTGCATCTGCCCTATTGCGAAACATCAAGAGCATGAAACTCACCAAAAATTATGGTATTAGTGGGATCATTGGAATAATAGTAGGGATCATCTATTACATATGGGCTGCAGATAATCTAGAGTCTATGGTATTATGGCTTAGAGATGTTGGCATCTACTTCTTGTTCCTATTCATATTGCTCTGCGCCCTATATCTATTCCTCTCGAACAAGAAAGGGAATCAAGAGATAGAAACAGGATCTTAGAATTAAAATAAAATGAATAAGAAAATAGTGAAGCTAATTGGAGTATGCATCAGCTGCATTTTGATCATTAGCTTGCTAGTATTTCTCTTTGAACATATAACTTAAATCTATTGCTATGAAAAAGAACATGGGATCAGCCGATCGTATTATCAGATTAATCATTGCAGCCGTTATAATAGCATTATTCTACATGGAAATTATCAGCGGAACAGTTGGCATTATCCTTCTGGTCCTTGCTGTTGTATTCCTTCTAACGTCATTCATTAGCTTCTGTCCATTGTATCTTCCATTTGGCTTGAGCACTTGTAAAAGAGAAGAATAATTGGACAAAAAGTACATCGAGGTAAATAGAGCCTCCTGGAATCAAAGAGCAGAAACTCACTTTGATTCTGAATTTTATGATGTTGAGTCCTTTTTAAAAGGAAAAAGCTCGCTAAATCCTATTGAGCTAGATATTCTTGGTAATATCAAAGGCAAGAGCCTTTTGCATGCCATGTGCCATTTTGGGCAAGACACTTTATCCTTAGCAAGATTAGGAGCTATCACTACGGGAGTAGATATTTCAGATGTGGCGATCAAGAAAGCAAAAGAACTTTCCAAAGAGATTGGCATTTCTTCAAGATTTGTCAATTGTGATTTTTATAGTATTCCAAAGAATTTAGGTGATCAGTTTGATATATTCTTTAGCTCCTATGGTGTGATTGGATGGCTAGATGATCTGGAACGTTGGGCAATTACTGCTGCAAAGCACACAAAGAAAGGAGGAAGACTGATACTCGTAGAATTTCATCCTGTCATTTGGATGTATGATGATGATTTTGAATTTATTCAATACAACTATTTCAAAGCGGATACAATTGCTACTGAAGAAGCCTCTTATACTGAAAAGGAAAGTGCTGATAAGAACCAATTCTACAGTTGGAATCATTCGCTCAGCGAGGTTATTGGATCATTGATCAAAGCAGGATTCAAGATCGAAAAATTCAAGGAATACAATTATTCGCCCTACGATTGCTTTCGACACACCAAAAAATTAGATGAAGGAAAATACATCATTAAAAAATTTGGAAACAAAATTCCCATGGTGTATGCTCTAGAAGCAATTAAAAGTTAAATATTCAACATGAGGTTTATTTCATTTATAATAGCTCTTGGACTTAGTTTGACTGCATTTGGTCAAAATGCAGAAAAAGAGTGTCAAGCTGCTGAATTGGTCGGACTGTGGCAAGTGAACAAAGTTCAATTAGGAGATGAAGAAATGACCCCAGTAGGCAAGTGGACTGAATTTAGCTGTGATTCCATATATCGATCTGGTAACGGATGGCTTCAGAACTCAAAAGGGGTCTTTAATTACAACAAAGTTGGAAAGACCATAGAAATGTATGATCAACTGGGTATTAAGGATGAATACGGTCCATTTAAGATCTCAGTTGATGGAGATCAAATGGTTTGGGAAAGAGAAGAAGATGGAACTGCTGTTACAGTCTTCTTAAGTAAAACTGAAGAACTTCCCATGGCCCCGCAAGATCTATTAGTTGGAATCTGGGAGCTTCAATATGAGATGGCAGATGAATCGCAGCTTAGCAAAGAACATCTTTTTTTGAGATGGGATAGAGAATATAGAAAATGGGAAGGTGAAAAAAGATCCAGAGGCTATTGGCAAATGAATGCACATCAACCAGTGCTTACGATCATTGGTGAAGAAAGAACAAGATGGGAAATCATCAAATTGGATGAATCCAATCTTGAGTTAAAGGGCATAGAATCAGATTCCAAAGAAGTGAGATTGCATTACTTAAGAAAGAACACCTTCCCTAATTAAGATTTATGTCCTTTTGTCTTGCAGTAAAAAAAATGGCCGAAGGGGATCTTAACATCCACTACCACGATACAGAGTATGGATTTCCCATTCACAGTGATAATGAACTTTTTGGTAGATTATTATTGGAGATCAATCAAGCTGGATTGTCTTGGAATACTATATTGAACAAGGCTAAAAATTTCAGAAAAGCATATTCCAATTTCGACATCAATAAAGTTGCTGCCTATCAGCAAAGCGATATCGATCGATTATTATCGGATTCAGGTATTATTCGAAACAAGCTAAAGGTGAATGCTGCTATTCACAATGCAAAAGTCATACAAGAACTTCAAGCAGAACATGGGAGTTTTGAGAATTGGTTAGATCAATATATAGGATGGAGCAAGGATGACTGGATCAAACTTTTCAAATCAAAATTTAAGTTTACAGGCGGTGAGATCACCAATGAATTCTTACTTAGTACCTCCTATTTAAGAGGAGCGCATGATGAAGACTGTCCCATCTACCAAAAGATCATGAAATCAGAGCCAAAATGGAGTAAAATCAGTTAAATAGCCCCTATTTACTCTTTTATTTCTGTCTGATTATCAGCGTTTTAGCACTTTTTTCTGCAACATTACAAACCCTATAACGTAACAGGGGCAGAAACACCATCAAAATGAAAACTCTACTGACATTCATACTAATGTTGAGTTTCAGTCTGATTTATGCTCAGAAAATGAGCTATGAAGACTTTAAAAGAGAGGCCAACATTAATAAGCGTCTTTTACCAAAATATGGTAAAGTCCAAAAATCAGATGATGAATTAGCTGCCGACAAGGCATTCATTGAGCGATCGATACAAGAGTATAAAACGGTTGAACTTGCTTCCAAAGCAATGGTAAAGGAAGGTTATAGCTCCTTAAAGAAAGATCCAAAACAAGCAATGATCAATTTTAACCAAGCCTATCTTCTAGATAGTTCAAATGCAGATATCTATTGGGGCTACGGTAAATTGTACAGCTATTTCGAGCAATATGAATTAGCGGATGCCTATTATCAAGAAGGCTTAAGCCTAAATTCTAAAAGTGTAATGCTCCTAAATAGTATTGGAGAAAACTACATTACTCTTTATAAGATGGATGAGGTAGCTGAGCACCTCGACATGGCTATCAAGAATCTCCAATCTGCTTTTATGAACAACCCTTCAAAATGTCATACAACAAAACTTTTGACGGAGGCTTATCTCTTGAAAGACGATTGCGAAAAGGCAAGAAAATACTATCAGGTATATCAGGCTACAGAGATGGAGCACGACGATCCTGAACTGACTAAAAAGATGGAAGAGCAGTGTTTACAAAATCAATAGCTCTTTAAGACTTGCGTACGTATTTTCAGATGCCTTGATCCGTGTAATCTGATCTGCCCAAACTACTTTTTCAATTCCTTCCTCCGACTGAGGAACTAATGGCTTTGATGAATTGCTTTCCATTTGATACCAATAGGTGCGTTTCAAATAGATGGTATTCTTTTGAACGTAAATATGATAAGTGGAGGGCAGTTCTGAAATGATCTTTAACTGATCAACATTGCATTCTTCTTCTACTTCTCGAATTGCGGCATCTCTAGGTAACTCTCCTTTCTCTAGTTTTCCTTTTGGAAGATCCCATTTATCTAATCGGTAGATCAATAAAGTCTCTCCCTGAATATTCTTGACTAGTCCACCAGCTGCTTCAATGAAAGTAAAGCACGATACAAAGCTGTTCAGCAATGAATCCTCATCTTCAGATTTCAAAAATACCTGCTGTGATATCTTTTCTTTGAGCAACCAAGACACCAACAATTCGATCTCTTCGTTTGAAGGTTCATTTATTTGAAAAATGGATCTATCAGGGTCATAAAAATCATCCTTTGAACCCAGATTGATCAAGTGCTCATTTACAAAAACTTTATACATTTGCGCATATGAATATTAACAAGGAAACGGCCCATAAAGTAGCTGAATTCTTACTGCAAATTAAGGCCATTCAGTTGAATAAACAACAGCCCTTTCAATGGGCTTCTGGGTGGCAGTCTCCTATCTATTGTGACAATAGAAAGACACTATCATACCCCAAGGTGAGAACTTACATTCGCCAAAAGTATGCTGAGACCATTCAAGAGAACTTTGGCGAAATTGATGTGATTGCAGGAGTAGCAACAGGTGGAATTGCACAAGGAGCATTGGTTGCTCAAGAGCTTGACCTCCCCTTTATCTATGTTAGATCAAGCAGCAAAGGCCATGGATTACAAAACCAGATCGAAGGAGTGGTTGAAGAAGGGCAAAGAGTGGTAGTAATAGAAGACCTTATATCTACTGGAATGAGCAGTTTAAAAGCTGTTGAGGCGTTGAGAAATAACGGCTGTAAGGTAATGGGAATGGTAGCAATTTTTACTTATGGTTTTCAACTGGCCAAAGATAATTTCAAGAATTACAGTTGTCCCTTGTATTGTCTTTCTGACTACGATCATTTGATCGAAGAAGCATTGGAAAGAGGATACATTGGAAAAGACGATGTTGAATCTCTAAAGAATTGGAAACAGGATCCTGCTAATTGGAACATACTAGTATGACAATAATAGATACAGATAATAAACAAAGCTCTAACGGTGTGCAAGCCCTCTACGATTTTCTGATTGACATGAACAATTTTGAGGTTTTGATGCCGGAGAACAAGATCGAAAAATGGAGTTCCTCCACAGAAGAATGTGAATTTACCATCAAGGGGATGGCCAGAATAGGTCTTAAGAGAATTGGAAGTACAGAACCCAACATCATCAAGCTAGAGACATTTGGAAAAGTTCCTTTTCAATTCAACTTGGACATCTTATTGAATGAAAGTTCAGGAGATGGAACAGACATTCAGATCCATTTTGAAGGGGATATCAATCCTTTCATGAAATTAATGGTTGAGAAACCTCTGACCAACTTCTTCAACATGTTGGTCGAGAAGGCGGCAAATCTCAGTCTATAAATCTCAGTTCTCTTTCAGAGAAAACTTCTTCCTTCCCATTTATGGAAAGAATCAATTGACCGTGTTCATTCACTTTCAATATTCTACCTTCCACTTGGTCTTGTCCAATTTGAAAAAGCATTGCCTTGTCCAAGCCATAAAGTCGTTCGTGAAAGATCTTATCGATCATTGAATCTTCTGCTTGTAAAAGCTGCACTCTTTCAGCTAAAAGATTGAGAAAATCTACCAGAAGCTCCCTCCTATTCAGTTCCTGCTCCAATACTAGTCTCAGTGAAGTTGCTGCTCTTTCAAAATGTGAAAAGCTTGTCTGATTTACATTTAGTCCAATACCAATGATAGTTTGAGAGATCAGTTGCCCCTGTATGCTGTTCTCAATCAATAATCCTGCAATCTTATCAGTTCCCACTAGTAGATCATTGGGCCATTTTATGCTCAAATCTTCCACTGCCATATTGTCAAGCAAATCATAAAGGGCAATGGCAATCAATTTATTTAGAGTAAATGCTTTTTTGATAGATATATTGGGCTTCAGGCAAACACTAAACAACAGATTTTCAGCTGGTTGAGAGTCCCACACTCTTCCTCTCTGACCTTTACCGGAAGATTGGTGATCTGCCCAGATCACAGTATTCTCATCCAACTCACCCTTCTGAATTAATTCCTGGGCATGAATATTGGTTGATAGTAGTTGATCAAAATGAAGAATTTTAAATTGAATATCTCTGAAATCCATACCTAATCAAGGAATTGAGACTTACAAAGGAACAAATATTCGACTTTGAATTGAGTACTTTTGTAATTGATTGTTGAAGCAATATATGAGTAAAACAAAAAGGCAGGTTGAATCCGACGAATTGACAGACATTATTGTCAAAGGAATACTGGAGAAGAAAGGCGAGAATATTGTAAAGTTAGACCTCAAGGGACTCGATGGTGCGATCACTGACCACTTTGTGATCTGTGAAGCAAACTCAAGCACTCAAATAGATGCTATCAAAGATTCTATCGAAGATGTAGTGCGAAAAGAAACAGGCGAGAAACCTTGGCATGTTGAGGGAACAAGCAATCTAGAATGGGTGTTATTAGACTACGTTAACGTTGTTGCCCATATTTTTGATAGGGAAAAAAGAGCTCATTTCGATCTTGAAGGGTTATGGGCAGACGCGAAGGTTACAGAGATAAAGGAAGAGTATTAAAAGAAATGGCAGAAAAGAATAATCAATCGAAGAAATCAAGTAATAACCCGCAAGGGTCAGGAAGTCCTAAAAAGTCGTTCAACTTTTATTGGATTTACGCCATCATAGGTGTAATGCTAATTGGACTGAACTTATTCTCACTCGGAGGAGGAGAGAAAAAAGTTACATGGAGCAAGTTTGCAGATGAAATGCTAAAGACTGGAGAGGTAGCTCGTGTTGTAGTTGTTACCACTGGAAATGAGTCCATGGCAGAAATCTACATCAAACCTGAGGCGCTTCAACAAGACAAGTACAAAGATGTAAGGCAAGAAGGTTTTGGCTCTGTTTCAAATAGAGGACCTCACTATTACCTTAAGATCGGAACTATTGATCAATTCAATAGTGACCTTAATCGTGTTCAAGAAGCTCTTTCAGAAGAAAGCAGAATCTATCCTGAGTACGAATCGCGCAGCAATTGGGCAGGCGAGTTGATTGGATGGCTACTGCCAATCGCTATTTTGATCGGATTCTGGATATTCATCATGAGAAGAATGTCAGGAGGTTCGGGCGGCGCAGGCACCCAGATTTTCAACATTGGAAAGTCTCGTGCTACCTTATTTGACAAAGAAAAAAATGTAAATATCTCCTTCAATGATGTTGCAGGTTTAGAAGAGGCAAAAGTTGAGATCGAAGAGATCGTTGAGTTTTTGAAGAACCCAAAAAGATATACTGAATTAGGAGCAAAGATCCCAAAAGGAGCATTACTTGTAGGACCTCCAGGCACTGGAAAAACCCTCTTGGCAAAGGCAGTAGCAGGAGAAGCGCAAGTACCTTTCTTTAGTCTTTCAGGTTCAGATTTTGTTGAGATGTTTGTTGGAGTAGGTGCCTCTCGAGTTAGGGATCTATTCAAGCAGGCAAAAGAAAAAGCACCTGCAATTGTATTTATTGATGAGATAGATGCCATAGGGCGTGCTAGAGGAAAAGGAATAGCTCAAGGAGGAAATGATGAGAGAGAAAACACCCTGAACCAACTATTAACAGAGATGGATGGATTTGGCACCAATAGTGGAGTGATCCTATTGGCAGCCACAAACCGGGCTGAAGTATTGGATAGAGCATTGTTGAGACCAGGGCGTTTTGACCGACAAATTCACGTAGATCTTCCCGATCTCAATGAAAGAATTGAGATTTTCAAGGTACATGTTAGACCTCTGAAAATTGATTCCTCAGTTGATATAGAATTTCTAGGAAAGCAAACTCCAGGATTTTCAGGAGCAGACATTGCAAACATTTGTAATGAAGCTGCCTTGATAGCTGCCAGAAAGAAAAAGAAGAAGATTGCTCAGCAAGACTTTCTCGATGCAGTGGATCGAGTAATTGGAGGTCTGGAGAAAAAGAACAAGATCATTACAGCTGATGAGAAAAAGGTCATTGCCTATCATGAAGCAGGTCATGCTGCAGTTAGCTGGTTAGTTCAGTACGCTTCTCCTCTTGTTAAGGTCACCATTGTTCCCAGAGGAAGATCTTTGGGCGCTGCTTGGTATTTGCCTGAAGAAAGACAAATCACCACCAAAGAACAGCTCTTGGATGAAATGTGCGCAGCACTTGGAGGTAGAGCAGCGGAAGAGATCGTTTTTGGAAAAGTTTCTACAGGAGCTCTCAGTGATCTTGAAAAGATCACCAAACAAGCCTATGCCATGGTGAGCATGTATGGACTTAATGAGAAGATTGGAAACATTTCTTTTTATGATTCAGGCGGACAAAGTGAATACAGTTTCCAAAAACCTTACAGTGAAAAAACTGGTCAATTGATCGATGAAGAAGTAAGCAAAATGATTGAGGAAGCTTATGTTAGAACCAAAGAAATCTTGGTTAAGCACAAGGATCAGCTCTCTCAATTGGCTGAAAAACTCTTGGAAAAAGAGGTGATCTTCAAAGACGATTTGGAAAAGATCTTTGGCAAGAGAGCTTTCGGTGATACCAGTCGTTCTGATGAACTTCTAGCAGCCAATGCCACGGCTGCAAAAAAGAACGGAAGTCCAAAGAAGAAGTCCAAAGAAGAGGATACTCCTTCTAAGATAGAAGTTGACAGTACAAAAGATATAGCAGAAGAGAAAGAGGAAGATGACAGCGAAAAGCTTTCAACCTCTGAAAAAGAAAGCTAGAAATCTGCTAAATTTATACCCATGTCACAAGACTGGGTGAAGATATACGGTACTCAAGCAGTTCATCTTATAGAGATTGTCAAAGGTGTATTGGAAGAAGAATCAATCAAAACCTTTGTGATCAATAAAACAGATTCAATGCATACTCATCTATCCAATGGAGAGATAGAACTTTATGTGCGTCCACAAGAGGTTATGAAGGCAAAGCATTTGATCAATAAATCGCAGCTGTGAACAATTTCACCGAAAGAGTCCTAACCAGTATTGTTTTTGTAATTGTTCTTCTTGGCGCCATTATCCAAAGCAATTTCGCGGCCTCACTACTTTTCTTTGTGATCATTCTATTGTGCCAAAGGGAGTTTTATAAATTCTTTGATTCCACAGAGATCAAGCCTTTGAAGTATGTAGGGGTCATTGGAGGATTAGGTTTTTTTACCATCTCTGCTTTGGTAACCCAATTGAGTGTTCAGTTGACTACCTTTTTCTTCTTGATTCCATTGATCTACATGATCTTTGTAATTGAGCTCTATCGTAAAAAGGCCCAACCTATTCAGAACATTGCCTATACAATCTTGGGAATCATATACGTTGCGGTTCCAATCACTCTACTTCATGAAATTGCATTCTTTAGCCCAAATAAATTTGGAGCTGATTATCACTATGAATTGCTTTTGGGCTACTTCTTTGTATTGTGGGCAAATGATACCGGCGCCTATTTGGTGGGCAGAAAGTTGGGAAGAAATAAACTCTTTCCATCAGTTTCTCCCAAGAAAACTTGGGAAGGAAGCATAGGAGGCGCGGTGCTCGCATTGATGGTTACTTATTTAAATTTTTACTTTTTTGATGATTTCCATTGGGCAGTGTGGTTGGGAATGGGATTGATCATCATACTCTTTGGGTCTTGGGGAGATCTGGTCGAGTCGCTTTTCAAGAGGAATCTGAAGATCAAGGACTCTGGAAATTTACTTCCAGGACATGGAGGAGTATTGGATCGATTCGATGGAATTTTTATTTCAGCACCAATGGTCTACTTCTATCTTAGGATATTGACCTTATAAGCTTATAGATTGATAGAGAATTATATTTATTATTGTCTCTGAATTCTACACATGAAGTTTCACAAAGAAGGATATCCAACATTATTAGTAATAATCATCTTTTCAGCTGCATTATTATTCTCTTCAAAATACTTCTTTGCAGCTTACCCGATAGTCTATTACCTAGCAATTGCTATTTCTGTATTCCTTCTAGTAACGGTCATACAATTCTTTAGATCACCTACAAGAAGCATTGAAATCAATGCCAATCATATTATTTCTCCATGTGATGGAAAGGTGGTTGTTATTGAAGAGGTACAAGAAACAGAGTTCATAAATGAAAAAAGAAGACAGGTATCTATATTCATGTCACCTATCAATGTTCACAATAACCGATACCCTATCTCTGGAATTGTAAAATATTTCAAATACCATCCTGGCAAATATCTTGTTGCATGGCATCCCAAATCCTCAACTGACAACGAAAGAACTACCGTTGTTGTGGAAGATGACAAAGGAAGAAGTGTTTTATTCAGGCAAATTGCAGGAGCTCTTGCTCGTAGAATTGTATTCTACGGGAATGAGGGTGATAAGGCACAACAAGGATCGGAATGTGGATTCATCAAGTTTGGTTCCAGAGTAGACCTGCTGTTACCAATGGATGTTGAAATCAATGTTGATTTGGAGCAGAAAGTTGTAGGAGGAAAGAGCATCATTGCTACTTTCAAGAATTAATCATTCTCTTCTTTGCCCTTGCTATCCGTTTGAATCCTTATCGACTCTTCATGGATGACGTTGTAAAGCTTCTCAATGAATTCTTGGCTCAGCCCAAGATAATTTCCATGTTGTTTCACATTGCTTAAGATCTGTTGCCATCTCTCCAGTTGCAAAATAGTTACATCATTCTGTTTCTTATAGATACCAATCTCTTCTGCGATACCCATTCTCATGGCCATTTTATCAACCAGTTCCTCATCGAGTTTATCGATCCTTGAGCGAAGAATATCCAGTTTATTCTGGAATTCTTGGTTATCTGAAGATACCGTCTTATAGGTTAGATTTCCAATGAGTTCAACTAAGCTATCTGGAGTGATCTGTTGTTCAGCATCACTGAGAGCCACACTTGGGTTATAATGAGTCTCAACTAAAAGACCATCCATGTCAAGATTAAATGCCTTTTGAGCTAATTGAGGTAGCAACTCTCTCTTTCCAGCAATATGACTGATATCTGAGATAATAGGAATTTCTGGATACCTAGCCTTGAGCTGGACTGCAAGATCCCAATGAGGAAAATTCCTATAGTTCTTATTATCCGCAAGATAAAAGCCTCTATGAATCGCACCCAGTCTATCTATTCCTGCTGCCCTAATTCTTTCAAGAGCACCCATCCATAGGGAAAGTTCTGGATGCAGAGGATTCTTGACAAAGACTGGTACATCTACCCCCTTCAATGCATCTGCAATTGCTTGAACAGAGAATGGACTGACCGTAGTTCTAGCTCCAATCCACAAATAATCTATCCCCTCCTTCAAGGCTGCCTCAACATGATCTGGTTGAGCAACTTCAGTCGCCGTTTTTAATTGGTACTTCTCTCCTATCTGCTTTAGCCAAGCTAGACCCTCTATACCAAAGCCCTCAAAACTATTGGGCCTAGTTCGAGGCTTCCAAACACCTGCTCTGAAAATTGCATTGGGAAACTTAGAAGAAATTTGGGATGCTGTGCGATCTAACTGCTCAAGACTTTCTGCACTACAAGGACCAAATATATAGTGAGGTCGTCCATTGGGCAACCAACTAATATTTCTATCCTTCTTTGTGAACTCCTCCACTTTCATCGCCTTTATAATATATCCCTTAACTCCGCTAAATGTTCAATTGTAAAGGTAGCTTGTTCTTTTTCAATATCAGATGCTTCCTTTTTATAATATATCTGATCCATTCCTACATTCTTGGCCCCAAGTACATCCGCCTCAAAGTCGTCGCCAATCATAATGCTTTCATTGAGTTCTGCTGAGGAGCTTTCAATGGCGTGATGAAAGATCCTAGGATCAGGTTTCGTAACCCCAACCTCATCGGCAATGATCACTTCACTAAAAAAAGGTCGTATTCCGCTCTTTTCTAATTTAAGATTTTGAGCCTCTATGAATCCATTGGTAATAATATGGAGGATATACGATTTGGATAAATACTCCAATATCTCCTTTGAATGAGGGACAAGATTAGTCTTTGAAGAACATCTTTGAACATAGAGATCATTGAGGGTAACTGACAAATCCTTTTCATCAATACTAAAATGCAGAAGGCTTTGATAAAACCTCTCAGATCTTAATTGATTCTTGCTGATGTTTCCTTTGCCGTACTCTTGCCACAACTTGTGATTGATCTTCTTGTACATCTTGATAAAAGCATCATCCGTTAGACTTCCCCTTTTATCTAGACCAAACTCTTTTAACAACTCCAAGAGCGTTTCTGTAGAATTCTTTTCAAAATCCCAAATGGTTCGATCCAGATCAAAAAACAGATGATTGTACTTTACCATACACTTTTAAATAAGGAGAACTGCAGACTAAGCAGGATACTCCATACTATTATAGAACCTATAAAGACAGTTGTGGTTCTCCACCGATCATGGAAAAAAGCAGCAGCAATCAAAGCTCCGAGTGGTACACCAAAGAGTACTGGAGTAAGCACTGCTAAACCCCAAAAACCATACTTATTCTTGTACTTCACCATCTTTCTTCTTCTGGGACTGAATACTTTCTTCTGTTTGGGTGGAAAAAGTTCTAAGTACTTTTTATGAAAGAAAGCGCCAAATCTGTAAAAGGTTATAAATCCGATGATCCCTCCGCTTGAGGTAATCAATATGCTTTCCAACAAACTGTATCCAGCTAATATAGCAGCAGGGGGCGCTAAAAAGAACTTAAGTGCACTGAATACAAGAAGACCTATGATCTGAACTACATCAGCCATCTCACTCCTTTGAGCCGAATGCTAGGTCACCTGCGTCACCTAGTCCAGGAACTATGTATGATTGGGCGGTCATTTCTTGATCCAAGGCTCCAATCCAAATGGTCACATTCTCGGGAAGTCGGGAGTCTACATGTTCAAGTCCTTCTGCACTAGCGATCAATGAAACAATATGACAATGTTTTGGCTTGCCTTTGCTCAAAAGAGCTTGATAAGCAAGGTGCATCGATGCACCACTTGCCAACATTGGGTCTGAGATGATCAAGGTCTTTCCTTCAATACTTGGACATGCAAGATATTCCATCTCAATATCGAAACTTCCATCCTTGTTGTGCTTGCGGTAGGCTGAGATATAGCCATTACCTGCGTGGTCTAGCACATTCAATAGTCCTTGATGCAAAGGCAATCCAGCTCTTAAGATCGTCACCAATACCGGTTGATCTGCTATGAGCATATCTTCAGACACTCCCAAAGGTGTTTTGATCTCTCTTTTCTCATAATCAAACTCTTTAGAGATCTCATATGCCATTATCTCACCACATCTTTCCAAATTCCTTCTGAATCTCATTCTATCCTTTTGGATCTTTTCATCTCTGATCTCAGAAATAATGTGATTAAACACGGAGATATTTTTCTCGTTAAGTATGTTTATTCTGGACATATATATTGGTTAATTGAGACGGTAAATGTAGCAGTTTCGAATTGGATATTAACTACTTATAGCATATTCATTCATTTGTTCAAAAAGCTCTTTCCAGCCTTTCCAATCTTCGCTTGTTCCCAAACTTTCATTGTGCCACAAGCTTATAAAAGTCCCGTTGACAGCCTTGACCTCATCAATGATCGGCTTTATCTTATTTAGTGCCTCTTCCCCTTCCATTTTAAGATAGTACTTCAAAGTAGCATCCATCACCATGAATGGATAGATCATCAGCTTTAATTCTACTTCCTCATCCAGATCATAATAGGGATAAGGAAATGCTGCGCCAGCTCTGAACCCTAATTCTGAAGCATAACCCATGGTGTAATCTTCTTTGATATCCTCTTCAACCAGCTGTCTGTATGTATCTGGAAGATGTAATTTCAAAAAATGCTGTCTGCTTCTAAAAACTTCATGCTTGGTAATTCTCTCTAATCTTGAGATCTCAGAATGTAATTTTTCAGGCTTGTAATTAGACCCAAAAGATGGATGAATTCCTATTTCTGCATAATCCGATATGGATTTGATCAAACTTTGAAAACTCCTATTCTGATGAGAAATATTCTTATCGTTCAATCCATAATCTGCCAACAAAAAGAAATAAAGACAATGTAAACCGTACTTCTTCTGAATGTTCAGAATGTAATTATAGCTATCAAATGGATCTCGTTCTTGCTTACTCAATACCTTCAATTGCAAGAGCAGCTGCTTAAAGTTTCCTTTTAGGATCGATCTAATTGCCGCTCCAAGATTTCGCAACATTCCTTTTGAACGAAAAGCATATGCATTGTCAATATCCAAGGTCAGTAGATAATCGTATTTCCTGTCTTTGAATTGAAGCTCCGGTAATTTCTTCTCAAAGAGCTGCCTCAAATGCATTAACCACCTATCTACAACAGCAGTTTGCAAAAAGTTATTCTGCTTTGCAATGCTGTCATCTGCAATGAAACGGTCGTATTGATCTCTTCGATGTGGCAGGTACTCTTCATATCGACTAAGCATATAAAAAGCTGCGGCAAATGGATCATAAGTTAAAGCGGAGGCATTTGAATGAGCAAAAAGACTAATTGTCTCTTGGTACTCCCCTATCTTAATTTGAAAGTCTTTGATCCCTCTTTCCTCTAAAAGTCCAATAGAGTGTATATGCAACTCCTCTCCAACTGCTTTAGATGAGTAGGAAAATTTAGGTAATTCAGCAGCATTGAACTCTTCTTCCTCGTAGATCAAGCGGTAGTCTTGTATCCCAAAATAATGAGAGAACACTAGCTTGAAGATGTAGCTACTTCTAGGACTTTTCTTTGAAAGGTATATACTCAGCATTAGATCATGCCTTCATCGGCAAAGCTAAAATAGGAGTTATTTCCAATGATTAAATGATCGAGAACTGCTATGTCCAAGTTTTTACCTCCCTCAACTATCTTCTTGGTAAGCTGAATATCAGCCTTAGATGGTTTTAGATTTCCAGAAGGATGATTGTGACAGATAATGATGGAACTTGACAATTTCGACAAGGCAGATTTAAAGATCAATTTCGCATCAGCTACCGTTCCACTAACTCCACCTTTACTAATGTTCTTCATCTCGATCAATCTATTTGCCCGATTCAATAACAAAACCCAAAATTCTTCATGATCAAGCTCTAGTAATGAGCCGGCAATTAAATTAAAAGCATCCCTAGAAGAACTAACGGTTTTTCTTTCACTTATTGCACTAGCCCTTTTTCTGTGAGCTAGCTCCAATGCGGCAGATATACAAATTGCCTTTGCCTCTCCAATTCCATTGAAATTCATTAATTCCGCAATATCGAGTCTTGAAAGTCGATGGAGTTCGTTGTTGACCGAGGCAAGAATTCTTCTCGATAATTCTACGGCGCTTTCATTCCTACTTCCTGATCCAATTAATATGGCAAGCAATTCTACATCGCTCAAGGTAGATTTCCCATTCTGGAGCAATTTCTCTCTTGGAAGGTCGTGAGTTGACCAGTCTCTCATCTTGATCTTCTGAACCATAATAGATTTTCAATAACTCTATTCAAGTTAGTGAATCTACTTGGCAAGACCTGAGAAAAAAATATAGATTTTAATAAAAGGCTAGAACTTGGATTAGGCGTTCAGATAGTTTTCGAGAGCATTCATATTCGCCTCCTTAATATCTTTGACCCTTCCAAAAGAATCTCCATCAACAACTATCTCCTCTCCAATGACGGAGCCAAGTTCAAATAGATCAACTCCTGACTTATTCATTGCCTCCTCAAAAGCTGCCTTCTTCTCATTTGAAACTGAAACAACTACTCTACTTTGTGCCTCACCAAAGAGAAAAGCATCCTTTCTGATCTTGCTATCGGTCTTGATATCAACTCCTAATCCATTCACCATAGCAGATTCGATCAAAGTGATGATCAATCCTCCATCAGCACAATCATGAGCAGAATTCAACAATGAATCTGAAACTAAGTCCTTAACAATCGACTGTAAAGTATACTCCTCGTCCAGATTAAAATAAGGAGCTGGAGAATTCTTCACACCACAATAGGAATAGAGGTATTCTGAAGATGCAATGTCATTGACCGACTTGCCAATCAGATAGATCGTATCACCCTCATTCTGAAATGCGAGAGTGGTAATTCTTTCCTTATTGGGAACTACTCCCATCATTCCAATTGTAGGGGTAGGAAATACCGGAACTTCAACATCATTCTGCTTACTTTGATTATAGAAGCTAACATTTCCACCCGTAACAGGAGTTTGGAATTTTTCGCAGGACTTTTTCATTCCTTTGATCGCTCCAACAAACTGCCAATAAACTTCTGGATTATATGGATTTCCAAAGTTCAAGCAATTGGTGATTGCAGATGGCTCACCACCTGAACAAACAATATTTCTTGCTGCTTCAGCAACCGCAATAGCGCATCCCTCTTCAGGATCAGCATATACATATCTCGCATTACAATCAACGGTGAATGCAAGTGCCTTCTCTGTTCCCTTGATGTTGACTACGCCCGCATCTGTTGGTTTATTGGTACTCATATTTACAGTTCCAACCATAGAGTCATATTGCTCATAAACCCATTTCTTGGAAGCAATATTTGGATGTGTCCACAAATGTTTTGCAACTGCTTTTAGATCTGATGGTTGATCAACTTGATCAATATTGAATTTTTTATTCTCAGCATAATAAGAAGCTTCCTTGTAAGGCATATCATATACTGGAGCACCACCTCCTAGCACAAGTGATTCAGCAGGCACTTCTGCTACCAACTCACCATTCATGTAGTACTCCAAAATTCCACCTTCAGTGACTTCACCAATCTGCTTGCAATTCAGATCCCATTTTTCAAAGATCTTCTCCACCTCAGCTTCCTTGCCTTTCTTCACTACCACTAGCATTCTCTCTTGTGATTCTGAAAGCAGAATCTCAAATGGATGCATTCCATCTTGTCTGGTTGGAACTAGGTCTAAGTAGATCTTCATTCCATGCTCACCCTTTGCAGACATCTCTGAAGTAGAACAAGTGATGCCCGCTGCACCCATATCCTGCATACCGATAATGATATCAGTTTCTGCCAATTCCATACTGGCCTCTAACAAAAGCTTCTCTTGGAATGGATCACCAACCTGAACTGCTGGAAGATCGTCCATGGAATCTTCTGTAATATCTTTGGATGCAAATGCCGCTCCGTGTATACCGTCCTTACCAGTTGAAGACCCTACAATATAGACAGGATTCCCAACACCATAGGAAGTAGCTGAGATCATTCTATCTGCCTTCATAATCCCTGCAGACATCGCATTGACCAATGGATTGGTATTGTAGCATTCATCGAAGAATACTTCACCTCCAACTACAGGAATTCCAAATGAATTACCATAATCTCCAATTCCTTTAACAACCCCTTTCAACAACCACTTTGTCCTGTCAGACTCAATGTTTCCAAATCTTAATGAATTCAACTGGGCAACAGGCCTAGCTCCCATGGTGAAAATATCTCTATTGATTCCACCTACACCAGTAGCTGCACCTTGATAAGGTTCTAAGGCAGAAGGGTGATTGTGAGATTCGATCTTAAAAGCACAAGCCAATCCTTCACCAATATCTACCAAACCTGCATTTTCCTCTCCAGCTTTTGCAAGCATATGAGGACCGTCTTTTGGAAGTTTCTTTAGCCACTGAATTGAACTCTTATAGGAACAATGCTCAGACCACATTACCGAATAGATGCTGAGCTCCGTAAAATTGGGAGTACGACCTAGTATTTCTTTGATCTTCTCAAATTCTTGTTCTGTTAATCCTAGTTCAATAGCAGTCTTAAGATCTGCTACGGTTTGATCAGAGGTTGCGGACATGTAGAAAGTAGCTTTAAAATGAGTGGCAAAAGTACATCTTTTTGACTGCTTTACCCTGTGCTTTTTCAATCAAATTAAAGAGGATTCTTGAACAATATTATAACTTTACAAGCATGCTCTGGGGATCATTTGTTTGCTTGGTTTTTCTATTCCTAATTTATCTATTGATCAAGAAACATCCCTTCTTGAATTCAATTGGAATTCACAGCAATTGGATCTATGTAGCTTTCCTTTCAAAACTCTTTGGCGGACTACTACTATATGCTCTTTATTCCTATCACTATTCGGATCGAAGCAAAGCAGACATATTTAAGTACTACGATGATGCGCAAGTGATCTTTGATCAAAAACCGAATTCGAACACACTTGTGAAATTGTTTGTCGATTCTGATGATAGAGATTCAAATCTCAGCTCTTTGCTTTCAGAAACACAACATTGGGACAGAGGAGAACTGTTGCTTCCAAATGACCATCGATCTATGATCAAAGTCAATCTATTGTTGATGTACATTTCAAGAGATTTTTACTTCTTTCATTTGATCTTCTTTTCCTTTCTTTCATTCCTAGGTAGCTGGGCTCTTTTTCGATTCTTCAAAGAGTTTAAAATTGCCCCCGATCTCATTCTTTTGTCCGCAATATTTCTTCCCCCATCAATACTGATATGGACTTCAGGCATGCTCAAGGAAAGTCTGTTCTTGTTTTCATTGGGCTTTCTTCTTTATTTTCTGATGAGTCTTTCCAAGAAAGTCACTTTTAAGTCAATTGGGTTGGTCTTATTTTTTGGATTTCTCTTGCTCAGCATTAAATCCTATCTAGCCATTTGTCTGTTGCCCTCCATTCTCTTATACTTTCTTTATAAATCAGTAGGCTTACGGAATGCCATTGTAGTAAGCTTCTCAATGATTGGATTGATCTTCTTTTTGTTGAAAGACCTCTTTCTAAAAGAACTCATAAGAATGCAATCTAGCTTTATTCAATTGGCCAGTGAAACATCAGCAAATAGCCGCTTTGATATGCACGTGATCAGCGATCTTGCTGATTTCATTCTTCAAATACCATATGCAAATTATAATGTTTGGTTGAGGCCTCTAATTCCACAAAAGATGGGTATGCTAGACCTTCTCAATCTTTTTGAAAGTTGGGGATACCTGATCTTACTGCTTGTTACAGTAATCTTCTTCCGGAAGAGAAATATGGATAACAGCCTTTTGATCATTTCAGTATTTTGCCTCTTATTCATAGGGCTGGTTAGCGTTTTGATAGGAAGTAGTATTCCTATCCTAGGCGCCATAGTTCGATATAGAAGCCCTTTGATCATTTTCTTTTTGATATCCCTGTTTACATTTGTCGACTGGAAAAAACTTCGTTCTAAACTTCCTATAAAACAATGAAAAAGCTACACATCTATTTTCCCATTTCATTCTTAGTTGTTCTTGCAAGTCTTACATCTTGTCAAAATCTTGTTGAAGCTGATCTAGTGGTACACAATGCCAAGATCTACACTGTAGATAGCGTTTTTAGTATTGAAGAGGCAATGGCCATCAAGGATGGAAAGGTCTTGGAAGTTGGAGCGGAAAACCAGATCAGAAATAAATACAGAGCAGCAAAAGAGATCGACGCAAAATTGAGGCCCATCTATCCAGGATTCATTGATGGACATTGTCATTTTCTGGGATACGGTCTTGGATTTTTTAAAGTAAATCTTGTGGGGACTAACTCTTGGAATGAAGTACTTCAAAAAGTAATTGAGTTTGCTGAGCTCAATCCAGAAGGATGGATCGAAGGAAGAGGCTGGGATCAAAATGATTGGGAGCTAAAAGAGTTTCCAAGTAAAATAGAGTTGGATAGCTTATTTCCCGATAGAGCAGTTATTCTACAAAGAATAGACGGGCATGCTGCAATAGCCAATAGCAAGGCCCTGGAACTTGCCAATATTGACTTAAGTACCAAAGTAGATGGTGGAATATTTGAAATTAAAGAGGGAGAGCTAAGTGGAATCTTGATCGACAATGCAGTAGAAAGAGTGCATGATTCGATCCCTTCAATCGGCAATGAAAAGAATATCAAGGCATTGAAAATGGCAGAAGAGAATTGCTTTTCTGTTGGATTGACTACCCTTTCCGATGCGGGGACTTCTTTTGAAACGGTTGAATTGATAAAAGAACTTCACAAGAATGGGGATCTAAAGATCAGAGTATACTCCATGCTAAGTCCTTCTGAAGAGAACAAGAATAAATATTACCAAGAGGGAATTTATACTACAGATAGATTGAACATTAGATCCTTCAAGTATTATGCCGATGGTGCCTTAGGTTCGAGAGGAGCTTTTCTCAAAGAAGAGTATGCTGATGATGAAGGAAATCATGGATTAATGCTCACCGATAGCACATCTCTTATTGAAGCTGCTCAAAAGCTTCATGAGATCGGCTTCCAGATGAATACTCATTGCATTGGAGACAATGCAAATAAGATCGTCACAGAGATCTATGCCTCAACCTTAGGAGGCTCTAATGATAAAAGATGGCGAATCGAGCATTCCCAAGTAGTAGATGAAGAAGACCTATTGAACTTTAAGAATTACAACATCATTCCTTCTGTTCAACCTACCCATGCAACTTCTGATATGTACTGGTTAGAAGAAAGATTGGGCAAAGAAAGAGCTAAAAATGCCTATGCCAACAAAGTATTGATGAGCCAAAATGGACTCATTGCTCTGGGCACTGATTTTCCAGTTGAAGGAATCAACCCGTTGAATACTTTCTATGCTGCCGTATACAGAAAGGATCAGAATGGATTTCCAGAAGGAGGATTTCAGATGGAAAATGCGCTGAGCAAAGAAGAGGCACTTAAAGGCATGACCATTTGGAATGCAATAGCCAACTTCGAAGAAAATGAAAAGGGAAGCCTAGAGAAAGGGAAATTAGCCGATTTTGTAATCCTGGATAAGGACATACTAGAGGCAGCCGAAGAAGATATTCTAAGTACAAAGGTGATTGCTACCTATGTAAATGGAGAGGAAGTATATTCAATGAAAGAGTAAAGCTCTAGATTTCTTCGTAACGGAAAGGAAGCTCCAATTCGTGTTCAATAAGTTCACCAACCGATTGAATGTCGTCATCCCCTTCCTCAAATTTCCATACTACTACAAAATCACCTCCGCCTGTATGTATGGGTTTGAATGCAAGAATTAGCTCTACCAATTGCTTCTGAGATGCTGAATTCAGATACTCAATCTCACAAACCATCTCCGTCTTTGCAGCAGGTCTTTCTGAATATTTACGAGTCCATTCAATAATAGGACGATAGAAATCAATGGCATCTGCGGGATATGATTTTCCCGATAGCAACATGTTTCCACTTTGTGGATCAAAGTTGATCTCTGGAGTTTGTAAAAAAGGTTCTATTTCAAGCTTTTCCATGTTCAATCTTCAATTCTACAGATAACCAGATCTGTCCTTGGTCCTTTTCAAATTCCCATTCAAGAGAGGCATTCTTCATCTTCTTGATCATGATCAATCCCAAACTCTTGTTATTGATCAAAGCATCTTTGTAGTCAGCATTCAGATCTTGGTCTGATAGTCCTTCTAGTCTTTCCAATCTCTCTTTTAATGTTTGTACGTCAGCTTCAAGGATTTGGTTGGCTGTTCTTATCGTAACAAAATCATCTTTCACCTTTGCGCTTACATAGGTTTGAGGGATATTCGACTCGAAGTGTGCTTCATTGTATTCAGAGGCATTCTGCACTAATTCTACGAAAGCAGAGAAAATTCCTTTAACCGTCTTCATATCCATATCTTCAAGATACTTCTCGAAGAAATTGCTTCCCATTGTAAGAAATGAGTTGCAAAAGGTATGATTCAAGGGGCCCCAATACTCCAATTCATCTTCCATTAATGGAAGTTGAAAGAGCTTCTTCTTTTGATCTATGCCAGCTAAAGCACCCATTCTGTTACAAACTTAACTTTTTTTCAACGATTTGTCTTATTCCTAAGACAGCTAGCATCTTTACTAGAAATCTAACAATAAAACTGATCGCATCATAAAGATGCACTGAATCTCACAAACTTTATCCACTAGACCTCAATTTTTATCAACAATCACAATTCAGCCATCAATGTAGATTACATATGATAATGAGAACAAAAGCTCTTTTCAATTTCTTTATATCTTTACTGAAAATCGAAGGAATATGATAAAGCGAATATTTGATCTGCATCTTCACCAATTGAATAATTATCCGAAAAAAGATGCATTGAATGCCAAAATCAATGGAGAATGGGTCTCTACAAGTACTGAAGAATTCATTCAAGAAGCTGAGAATTTTGCCTCTGCTCTATTGGAGAAAGGATTACAGCCAGGAGATAAGGTAGCCTTGATCTCTAACAACCGACCTGAATGGCATATAATAGACTTAGGTATCCTCATGGCAGGAATGATCAATGTTCCTATATATCCAACCATTACTGAAGATGATTATCAGTACATCATGAATGACGCAGAGTGTAAATTGTGCTTTGTATCAGATGAAGAATTGTTCATCAAGGTCAGGAATGTAGAAAAGAACGTAGAAAGTTTAAATGGAATATACTCCATCGACAAGTTGAGTGCTGCTCCTCATTGGCTGGACTTTAAAGAAGAAGGAAAAGGAAAGAACAAGGAGAGGATCAAAGAGATAATGGCCGCTGTAAAGGAAGAAGATCTTGCTACATTGATCTATACTTCAGGTACCACTGGCCGACCAAAAGGTGTAATGCTCTCTCATAAAAACCTTGTTTCCAATTCCATTACTTCAAGAAAGAGACTACCCGTTGATAGCAATTCCAAATCTTTGAGCTTCTTACCACTCTGCCATGTTTATGAGAGAATGGTATGCTACATGTATATCTACGTTGGAACTTCCATTTATTTCGCAGAATCTTTAGAAACCATTGGTGATAATCTAAGAGAAGTGCATCCAGATGTATTTACAGCTGTTCCAAGACTCTTAGAGAAAGTATACGATAAGATCGTTGCCAAAGGTCAAGATCTCACAGGAATTAAAAGAGCATTGTTCTTTTGGGCACTCTCCTTAGGACAAGAATATGAGATCCACGGCAAAAGTGCCTTCTACAAGTTCCAGTTGAAATTGGCAAACAAGATCATCTTTAGCAAGTGGAGAGAAGCTTTGGGTGGCAATTGCAAAGCTGTGGCTTCAGGTGCAGCTGCTCTTCAACCAAGATTGGCAAGAGTATTTCTCGCAGCCCAAATTCCAGTGATGGAAGGTTATGGACTAACAGAGACCTCACCGGTTATTGCTGTGAATGAAGAGAAGAATGATGGAGTTAGAATTGGCACAGTAGGAAGACCTCTTGACGAAGTAGAAGTAAGAATTGCATCTGATGGTGAGATTGAAGTGAAAGGCCCGAATGTAATGATGGGTTATTACAACAATGAAGAAGCTACAAAAGAAGTATTTACTGAAGATGGATGGTTTAAGACCGGTGATCTTGGTGAAATGGTAGAAGGGCAATACTTAAAGATTACAGGCAGAAAGAAAGAGACCTTCAAAACCTCTGGAGGAAAGTACATCGCACCTCAACTTCTTGAGAATAAAATGAAGGAATCTTCATTTATCGAGCAAATCATGGTGATAGGAGAAGGTGAAAAACACCCTGCTGCGATAGTTCAACCAGCTTTTGAATTCTTGAAAGAGTGGTGCAAAAGAAAGGACATCCCCTACACTACGGATGCAGAAATGGCGAAAAATCAAAGAGTTCACGATCGAATCATGAAGGATATTGATGAAATGAACGAAGAATTTGCCCAGTATGAAAGGATCAAGAAGATCATTCTTTCAGGAACTTTATGGGGTATTGATACCGGAGAGATGACTCCTACGATGAAAGTCAAGAGAAGGGTGATCATGCAACAGTATGCCTCAGAGATCGAAGATTGCTACCGATCAGAAGCAAGCTAGAAAAATAATCGATCATATAAAATCACAAAGGGGAGCTGAAATTCAGCTCCCCTTTTGCTTCAATTACTAACCAATTAACAAGTCTACTACCTCTTGTCGATACAAATATACACACAATTTGTTATGCATGCATAACTTTTAAGAAATTTTAATATATTTGATATCCCATGAAACCACAAGAAACTGTAGACTATCATATAAAATGCGCATGGTTGTGCATTTCCAATCTATACAATCAGATTGCAGAGAAACATGAATTGACCCAATCAACCGGCTTTGTTTTGATGAACATCGATGACACTACCGGCACTCCTGCTACAAAAATTGCCCCAATGATGGGAATGAAGGCAACCAGTTTGAGTAGAATCCTCAAGAAGATGGAAGAGGACGACTTGATCTGCAGGAAGAGTGATGAAAAGGATGGGAGATTGGTTTTCATTCATCTTACTGAAGAGGGAATGAAAAAGAAGAAGATCGCAAAGAAAGTGGTGAAGGATTTCAACCAGTTTATCCTTGAGAATGTTAATAAGAAGCACTTGAGTTCTTTCTTTTCTATCATGGAGAATATTGGAACACTAACTGAAGAGTATAAAAATTTAAAAATAGCGAAGTAGCTATGAGAAGAATAAATAAAATAGCAGTCCTCGGTTCTGGGGTAATGGGTTCACAGATTGCCGCACATTTTGCCAATATCGGAGTGGAAGTACTTCTCTTGGATATTGTACCCAATGAATTGAATGAAAAGGAGAAAAAAGCAGGACTCACTCTAGAAGACAAAATTGTAAGGAATAGGATCGTTGAAACTGCCTTTCAAAATGCAGTTAAAATGAAGCCGGCCCCTTTCTACAGCAAAACTTTTATAAACAGAGTTGAGAGAGGAAACTTTGACGATGATCTACATAAGATTTCAGAGGTCGACTGGATCATGGAGGTAGTTGTTGAAAGATTAGATATCAAGCAATCAGTATTCGAAAAGGTTGAAGAACATAGAAAAGAAGGAACAATCATTTCTAGTAACACTTCTGGAATTCCAATCAATTCTATGCTTGAAGGAAGATCAGATGACTTCAAAAAGAATTTCGTTGGAACTCATTTCTTTAATCCTCCAAGATACCTTGAATTATTAGAGATCATTCCTTCAACTGAAACGGACCCATCATTGGTTGATTTTTTGATGGATTATGGCAGAAGATTTCTTGGAAAGAAAACTGTGCTCTGTAAAGACACACCTGCTTTTATAGCTAATAGAATTGGAGTGTTCTCCATCATGTCGCTTTTCCACACAGTTAAAGAACTAGGTCTAAAGGTAGAAGAGGTAGATAAATTAACGGGCCCTGTACTTGGGCGACCTAAATCGGCAACCTTTAGGACCTGCGATGTGGTAGGACTTGACACCTTGGTTCATGTAGCAAAAGGGGTTCAAGATAATTGTCCGGAAGATGAGCATAATTCAGTATTTCAAATTCCCGACTATGTAGAGAAAATGGTTGAGAATGGTTGGCTTGGCTCAAAAAGTGGACAAGGGTTCTACAAGAAGGTGAAAGGGAAAGATGGGAAATCAAACATTCTATCATTGGATCTCAATAGCTTAGAATATGTTGATCAAGAAAAGGTACGCTTTGACATCATTGGCGAAGTAAGAGAATTAGACGATCTAGTACTTAAAACTCAGAAACTCTTCAATGCAAAAGGAAAAGCGGGTGAATTCTATCAAAAGACTTTTCTAGATCTATTCAGCTATATCTCATTTAGAATACCTGAGATATCAGATGAACTCTACAGACTTGATGAGGGAGTAAAAGCTGGATTTGGCTGGCAGTTGGGCCCTTTTGAAAGCTGGGATGCCGTAGGAGTAAAAGCAGCCGCTGAACTAATGAAATCAATGGGCATAGAAATGGCCAGTTGGGTTCAAGAAATGATCGATAAGGGTCATGACAGATTCTACAAGATAGAAAACGGCCAACAATTGTACTACGACATATCAACTGGTGAATACAAAACCATCGCTGGAAAGGAAGATCTATTGATACTATCCAATATACGTGAAGAAAAAACGATCTGGAAAAACAAAGGAGCAACCATAGTAGATCTTGGAGATGGAATTCTAAATCTCGAATTCCATTCTAAAATGAATACCATTGGTCCTGATATTATCAAAGGGATCAATCATGCAATCGATCTTGCTGAGAAGGATTACAAAGGCTTAGTAATTTATAATGAAGGTCAAAATTTCAGTGCCGGAGCCAATGTAGGAATGATCTTCATGATGGCCGTTGAGCAAGAATACGATGAGCTGTCATTTGCGATCAAGCAATTCCAAAATACAATGATGAGAGTTCGCTACTCTTCCATACCAGTAGTAGTAGCGCCTCACCAAATGGCATTAGGAGGTGGATGTGAACTTTCAATGCATGCCGATAAGGTAGTTGCTCATGCGGAATTGTACATGGGATTAGTAGAATTTGGTGTTGGGGTGATCCCAGGAGGAGGTGGAAGCAAAGAGTTTGCCTTGAGATTATCCGATGAATTAAGTGAAGGTGATATTCGCACCAATAAGTTCAGGGAAAGATTCCTAACCATTGGACAAGCTAAAGTAGCTACTTCTGCATATGAAGCTTTTGAATTGGGCTATCTGAGAAAAGGAGTAGACGAAGTAGTACTCAGCAGAGAGTTGCAATTGGCTAGAGCCAAAGAAGTAGCAATTTCAATGTCTAATAAAGGATACACCCAACCTATCAAGAGAAAAGACATCAAAGTACTTGGCCAAGAAGCATTGGGTCTTGTTTATGTAGGTGCCAACTCCATGCAAAGTGGAAACTACATTTCTGAACACGATCAATTCATATCTGAAAAGTTAGGTTATGTTTTGGCAGGTGGCGATCTATCTGAGATAACTGAAGTAAGCGAAGACTACTTATTGGATCTAGAAAGAAAAGCCTTTGTAGAGTTATGTACAAAAAGAAAAACATTGGAACGATTGCAAAGTATCGTGACCAAAGGGAAAGTATTAAGAAATTAAAGAATTAGTTAGATGGAAACATATTTAGTTGCAGGATATCGATCGGCAGTTGGTAAAGCTCCAAGAGGAAGTTTGAGGTTCAGTAGGCCAGATGACATCGCATCTACTGTCATAAAGAAATTAATGGCAGAAACCAAGGGAATTGAATCTGCTGATATCGATGACGTGATCGTTGGCAATGCTACACCAGAAGCAGAACAAGGATTAAACGTTGGGAGATTGATCTCGCTAATGGGCTTGAACAATATTGATGTTCCAGGCATGACCGTTAACCGATATTGTTCATCGGGATTGGAAACGATTGCCATTGCAGACTCAAAGATCAAAAATGGGATGAACTCATGCATCATTGCAGGAGGAGTGGAATCCATGTCGCCGATATCAATGGGTGGCTGGAGAATTGTACCCAACGCAAAAGTTTCAAAAGAAAACCCGACTTGGTATTGGGGCATGGGACTCACTGCAGAAGCAGTTGCAAATCGATTCAAGATCAGTAGAGAAGACCAAGATCAATTCGCCTACAACTCCCATCAGAAAGCTTTGAAAGCCATAGAAAATGGAGTCTTTGAAAATGAAATTGTTCCAATAGAAGTAGAACAGGTCTACTTGGATGAAAATGGGAAAAAACAGAAAAGAAATTATAGCTTCCAAGTAGATGAAGGCCCTCGTGCAGACACTTCAGTAGAAGCCTTGGGTAGACTGCGTCCTGTCTTTGCTGACGGAGGTAGTGTAACTGCAGGAAATTCTTCTCAGACCTCAGACGGAGCTGCTTTTGTAATGGTGGCTTCAGAAGAGATGGTAAAGAAGCACAACCTTCAACCCATTGCAAGATTAGTTACCTATGCGGCTACGGGAGTTGAACCAGAAGTAATGGGAATTGGACCTGTCAAAGCAATTCCAAAAGCATTGAAGCAAGCTGGAATGAAAATGTCAGACATTGAGTTAATTGAATTGAACGAAGCTTTTGCTTCTCAATCTCTTGCGGTAATACGCGAACTGGATCTTAATCCTGAAATCATCAATGTAAACGGTGGTGCAATTTCTTTGGGTCACCCACTGGGTTGTACAGGAGCAAAGCTAACTGTTCAGCTACTGAATGAAATGAGAAGAAGAAACAACAAATATGGCATGGTCACAATGTGTGTTGGGACAGGACAAGGTGCCGCAGGAATATTCGAATTATTATAAAATACAAAGTGATGAGTAAGAAAGCAATTAAAGGAGGTGAGTTCTTGATCACCGAGACAGAAGCAAAAGATATTTTTATACCAGAAGAATTCGATGAGGAGCAAGGAATGATCGCTCATAGCTGTCAAGATTTTTTAGATACTGAGGTATATCCAAATATTGAAAGAATTGATGCTCTTGAAGATGGTTTAATGTATGGTCTCCTATCCAAAGCAGGCGAACTTGGTTTATGTGGAATCTCAGTTCCAGAGGAATTAGGTGGATTTGGAAAGAATTTTGTCACCTCCATGTTAACTGCAGAAGTTACTGGAGCAGGATACTCATTTGCAGTTGCTCTTTCAGCTCATACTGGAATTGGAACACTTCCCATACTTTATTACGGTACCCCAGAACAGAAAGAAAAATACATCCCTAAGTTGGCAAGCGGAGAATGGAAAGGATGTTATTGTCTAACCGAGCCAGGTTCAGGTTCAGATGCTAATTCTGGAAAAACCAAGGCCATTCCTTCAGATGATGGCTCGCACTATGTTTTAAACGGACAAAAGATGTGGATCACCAATGGAGGATTCGCTGAAGTGCTAACCGTTTTTGCCAAGATAGAAGACGATGAAAACCTGAGTGCTTTTATTCTTGAGAAAGACTACGAAGGGATCAGTATGAATCCCGAAGAGAAAAAGATGGGGATCAAAGGATCTTCTACTAGGCAGATCTTCTTTAACAATGTAAAAGTTCCAAAAGAAAATCTTCTTGGCGAAAGAGGAGAAGGATTCAAAATTGCCTTGAATATCTTGAACATTGGTCGTGTAAAATTGGCAGGGGCAGCCTTAGGTGCTTCTAAAGCTGCAATAGGAAGATCAGTAAATTTTGCAAACGAAAGAGAACAATTTGGAAGATCAATTTCCAAGTATGGCGCAATTAGATACAAACTAGCTGAGCAAGCCATTAAATCCTTTGCAACTGAATCTGCTCTCTACAGATTGAGTCAAAATATTGAAGATACCATTAAGGCTAAAGAAGCTGAAGGTGTTGAAAAACAAGAAGCTACGCTAGCCGGCTTAAGAGAGTTTGCAGCAGAATGTGCCATCATGAAAGTACATGGATCAGAAACATTAGACTATGTGGTGGATGAAGGTGTGCAGATCTATGGTGGTATGGGTTATTCAGCTGAAGCAGATATGGAAAGAGCTTATCGAGATGCTCGTATCAATAGGATCTTCGAAGGAACGAATGAGATCAATAGAATGCTCACTGTCGACATTATTTTGAAAAGAGCTCTTGAGGGAGAACTGGATCTACTCGGTCCGGCTCAAAAAGTAGCTGAGGAATTGATGGAAATTCCCGACTTTGATTTTGATGATTCCGCTCCTTTCGCTGCAGAAAAGAGAACAGTTCAAAATTTCAAAAAAGCCGTTCTCTTGGTAGCTGGAGCAGCAGCAAAGAAACTAACAACTAGTTTGGCCAAGGAACAAGAGATCCTAATGAACATTGCAGACATCTGCATGGAGACCTATATCAGTGAATCTCTGCTTCTACGAGTGGAAAAGATGAGTGGCATGGACAAGGATTCCCAACTTCAAGAGGACATGATGCGCACCTACATTTATGATGCCGCTGATCGAATTCACAAATGGGGGAAGGATGCTATTAATGCTTTTGCAGATGGCGATGAGCAAAGAGCTATGTTAATGGGAATCAAAAGATTCTCAAAAGTTGATCCATTCAATAGCAAAGAAGCTCGTCAAAAAGTAGCAGAAAAGCTGATCGAAGAGAATAAATATTGTTTTTAAAAGATGCTACCTAGGAAACTCTTAGGCTGCAATTTCTTTCTCACTCCTTACTTAAGGATCCCGTCAAAGTTTGAAAATTGGCTCCGGAAGGCGATTGGAAGATCTTAAGATCGAACTGTTCTACCACTGAAAGAGCGTGATCAAAGATGTCAGATTGCACATCCTCATAGTTAGCCCAAGCAATATCGTTGCAAAATGCATAGATCTGTATAGGAATACCATTTTCTGTTGGGGGCATTTGTCTCACGAGAATGGTCATATCTTGCTTGATCTTCGGATGACTTTTTAAGTATTTCAATAAGTATGCTCTAAAAGTTCCTAGATTGGTAAGCCTTCTTCCATTTGAGACTGCAGAGGTATCTATATTGTTCTCCTCATTGTATCTTTTGATCTCTTCCTCTTTGCCATTAATGTAGTCCTTGAGGATATGTATCTTCTTAAATCGCTCGACCATTTCAGGAGTGCAAAATCTAATGGCATGTTGGTCAATGTAAAGAGCTCTAGCAATTCTTCTTGCTCCTACTTCTTCCATTCCTCTCCAATTCTTAAATGAATCAGAAATAAAAGAATAGGTTGGTACGGTAGTAATGGTCTTATCCCAATTCCTGACTTTGACGGTAGTCAGGTTCAATTGGATCACATTACCGTCTGCTCCATACTTATCCATCTGCACCCAATCTCCAATCTTGACCATCTCATTAGCAGACAGCTGAATACTTGCGATGAAGCCAAGAATGGTATCTCTAAAGACCAAGAGCAAGACTGCGGTCATCGCACCAAATGCAGTAACAAAATACATTACTGATTTGTCAGCCATTATCGAAAGCATCAAAATACCCATCAGAACTCCGATAATGATCTTGATCAATTGGAAAAAGCTCTCTATGGGTCGGTCTTTGAATGCCTTTGCCCTTCCAATGATCACTTGGAGAACATTCATCATTCTAAATATGATAATGAGAACTAGAACTAGGAGTGCGATCTTAAATGACTTCTGCATGAAACCATACAGCTCTTCGTAATCCTTAAAAACTCTTAGAACAACGTAAAAAGTAAAATAAGTGGGCACTAGGTAAGACAATGCTGAAAATACCTTCTTTTCGATCAATAGATCGTCCCAATCAGTTCTGGTCTTGAGTGTAAACCTGTGAAAGGCCCTCAAGAGAATAAAACGAACCAATTTACCCATCAAGTACCCTAATAGAAGGGTAATCATGACCATGGTGATAAGCACTACTCCTTCAGCAACTACATTGCTCACACCTAGATCAACTAAATGCTCTATTGCTTCTATTCTAAACTTCTTGATCATCTTCTTTTTCTTTTTTCGGCCTTCTCATGGAAGAAATACCGAAGATCTATAGTTAAATAGTTTCCGCTAATATCAAAAAAAGCAACCTCTTTCACAATTTGATCTTGCTTGTATAGTACACCAGCGGTGGTGATGTTATTAAATGGCTGATGGTAGGAAAAACCGAAATACAAAAATCCACTTTCATAAGTTCTGTACTCAAAGCCAACATTTGCTTGCAAGGCGGGAACTACCCAATAACTCCTCGAAGAATAATGTTCAAAATAGGTGTCAAAAGATTCCCAATCTGAGGGCAAGAAATTCAAATTGATCCCAAAGGCGTTGTTCAGATAAGTTCTCTCTCCCAATCTAACATAGATCAATCCCAATACTGGAATTTCATAGATCACATAACTAAAATCTGAGTTCCCAACAAAGGAGGTAGAATCTTCTGTGATCCTCAGATCGTAATTTCTTCTGCTATAATTGATGCCAGTTTCTATGGAGAATTGATCGTTCAGACCCTTGCGGATCACCATTCCAAAGGCAAATCCATTAGTAGGAGTGATCGTAAACTCTACATCTCCTAACTTCTCACTCTGAGGACCAGTATTCAAGAATTCAGCACTGATAATCGGCTTCACTTGGATCCCAACAGTGGTAATATTTGACTGAGCTATAGCAAGGCTACTTAGTCCAAATACAAAAATGATAATTGAAAGAATTCTCAAGGGTCTCAATGAGATCATGCTGGCAAAAGTAAGCCTAAGAACTAATAAGAGCACCAGCTATTGCCATGCCAAGTACAATTAGGGAAACGACAATAAGGATATAACGAAAAGCCTTGTCTGGAATAAAGGGCTTCCTAAAGTGACCTATGGTCAAATAGTTCAACTTTTTTACTCGCTCGAAATCGCTTGTTTTTACTCCAAAATAAATGGTTTGATCTCCTTCTACATCGATCTGCTTCTCAAAATAAAGATCGGCTTCGATGAGCAATTTTTCAAAATGATCTGCCTGTTCTACTTCTTTGTAGTAGAACACTCTTTTCTTTTGGTTCGTAGGATGATCTTTTATATTAACAAGTATCATGAGCTTCCAACTCTAAGCTTCTGACCAACTCTTAAGGGACGATTTCTTCTGATTCCATTCATCTCACAGAGCTGAGTAATAGTAGTCCCATATCTCTTCGCTATTCCATAAAGATGCTCCCCTCGCTTCACGGTATGATATTCAATACCAAGAGGGATGGCCTGATAAGACCATTTCTGCTTCACCAGCTTCAAAGAGTCACTGATGAGGCAATTGTTATTGAAATCAATAAGGTGCCTAGGATTTAATGGTTTTCCTTTGAATCTCACTTCAAAGTGTAAATGACTTCCTGTTGACCTTCCAGAGCTGCCTCCTAAGCCAATTACTTGGCCTGCTTCAACAACATCACCAGGTTTTACTTTCAATCGATGCAAATGAGCGTATAGGGTTTCAAGACCATTGTAATGTCTAATCACCACTACCCTTCCATATCCGGGATGAAATCTAGAAATCCTAACCATTCCATCAAACGAGGCTACAACAGGGTCCCATACTTGAAGGTCAATGTCCATCCCATTGTGATTCTTTCCATCTCTCCATCCAAAATTAGAAGTGATCAAGCCTTTGATGGGTGGAATGAAATTGCAATAGTTCAATGTGTCTTGTAGCACCAGAGTTAATTCTTTATCATTCTGCCTCAATGACTCTTTGTAAGGATATAGATTGTAGGTATCCCAACTTTGATACATGGATTGCGAAGGATAAATAGAAGGGTCATAGAAACCGGTAAGAGAAACATAATAGTCATGTTCCAAAAGCTTACTTTCCGCATAGGCATTGATCTCCTTGACCAGGCTAGTAGGAACTGCGTCTAGGTCTAAGAGAGAATCAATTACTTCGATGATCTCCTTGCCACTTAATTCAGAAATTCCAAGATCCAATGAGCTAGGAGCTGAAGTTACCACCAAGGCCTGGACGGTATCTTTTCCTCCACCACCTCCTGCATATACCAGGGCAGATGAAGCCAGTAAACAAATTGAGAATAGTATGCCTTGGAGCAATTTCATAGGAAGTAAACGAAACTTGAGTTTAAAAGTTGTCACCGTCCAAAAGATCTCCTAATCCACCTAATATGCTTCCTTCACCTTTTCTTTTTCCTCCTATCTTCGGTGAATGAGCGTAGATTCTATCTGCAAGTCGACTCAATGGCATGGATTGTATCCATACATCTCCAGGGCCCGTAAGTGTAACAAGGAATAACCCTTCTCCACCAAACAAGGTATTCTTGATCCCTTTCTGTAAACGGACATCATAATCTACTGTTTGCTCGATCGCTACCAAACAGCCAGTATCAACTGTAAGTACTTCCCCTGATGCTAAAGTTCTTTTAACAACGGTTCCTCCTGCATGAAGGAATGCCATTCCATCGCCTTCTAACTTTTGCATGATGAACCCCTCACCTCCAAAAAACCCAACTCCCAATCTCTTTTGAAAGGCAATACCTATGTCAACCCCCTTGGCTGCGCATAGAAAGGCTTCTTTTTGACAAATGATCCTTCCCCCCATTTTAGTAAGGTCCATCGGTACAATTTTTCCAGGATAAGGAGCTGCAAAGGTCACTCTACCTTTACCCATTCCTCGATGAGTATATGTAGTCATGAACAAGCTTTCTCCTGTCAATACTCTCTTTCCAGCCGAAAAGAGTTTGTCCATAACTCCTTGATTTCTAGATCCATCACCAAAAATCGTATTCATCTCAATAGAGCTGTCCATCATCATCATCCCACCTGCCTCAGCAATGACGGTCTCATTCGGTTCCAATTCTATTTCAACACATTGAAGATCGTCTCCAAAAATCTGATAATCAATCTCGTGCGAATTCATTTTATCAAGTTTAGTTCTGTAAAAAAACGAAAAATAGTAATAACTTAGATTTCTATTTAGCTCTACACAATAGTATAAAAACCAAATCTAAAGTTATGAAAGTATTAAAATGGGTACTTATTGTACTCGGTAGTTTAATTGCAATATTTCTTATTTATTCTGCCAGTCAATCAAATCAATTGAATGTAGAAGAATCAATTACAATCAATGCTCCAGCAGATAAGATCTTCTATGAAATCAGTCATTTTGAGAATTGGATGGAATGGTCTGTCTGGTCCAAACTAGATGCTGAAATGGAGCAAGAGTTCTCAGAGACCATGGGTGAAGTAGGATCCTACAGCGAATGGAAAAGTAATCATCCTAGAGTGGGCAATGGCCGACAAGAAGTTGTTGAGATCAGGCCAAATGAATATCAAAAGGTAGCCATGCAGTTTGAAGGCATGGAAGGAACTGCCTATGCTGCCTTTATCCTTGAGCCTTCAGATGATGGAGTTCTAGTTAGATGGACTTTTGAGGGAGCTGAAACCCCATTTTATATGAATTGGATCAATGGATTGATTGAGCCAGAATTAAGAAAAAATTATGTAGCAGGCTTAGAAGCACTGAAGGTATATGTTGAAGGCATGGCTGACGATGTTCAGTTACCTGCTGGCACTTCCATAGAAGAAATGGAGGCCCAAATGATCATTAGCATAGTAGATTCAACCACAGGAGAGGGCATCAGTGCTAAACTCACAGAAATGTATACTGAGCTTTCCATTTTTGTCGAGAGCAATCAAGATCTGAACATGGCAGGAATGCCTTTAGCTATTTATCATGACTATGCTCCAGAAAGAGTCATCATGGAAGGTGCTTTTACCGTTCAGGGAAGCGCAGAATCAGCTGGAAGGGTAAAAGTTAGGGAATTACCTCAAGGAACAGTGATCAAGGGAATTCATTATGGAGACTATGCTGCATCTGAGGATTTGCACAATGCTATTTATGGCTACATCGAAGCATCTGATTATGAGATGGCAGGTTCTCCATGGGAAGTTTATGCGAATGACCCCACCATGGTAGATAGCGCAGATGTAGAAACTCATATTTTCTATCCTATAGCGAAATAGAAAGCGAGATATGATTTGAGAGGCGGGTCTTCATATTGATTGGGGACCCGTCCTTTTTCAAATTAGCAAAAGATCAAATAAGCAAATAAGTAAAAGTCAGGACTCCTAGTTCCGGGTTCATGGCGCCCCTAGTTCCACAGAGTTCGCACCCGTACCCTAGCCGGGCATGATTTGTCGCAGATTTTCGCAGACAAAAGTCCAGACTCAAGATTCTAGATTCTCACTCTAGCATTAACTTAAGTATCTCTTGCGCCGCCTTGGAAATCTTGGTTCCAGGACCGTAGATACCTGCAACACCAGCTTCCCAAAGGAAATCGTAGTCTTGTTCAGGGATCACACCACCAACAATCACCAGAATATCTTCTCGGTCTTGCTTACGAAGTTCTTCCATTACCTGAGGAACTAATGTTTTATGTCCAGCGGCCAGTGAAGAAATTCCAATCAAATGAACGTCATTCTCCAAAGCTTGCTTGACCACTTCTTCAGGAGTTTGGAATAGTGGTCCGATGTCGACATCAAATCCAATATCAGCGAAAGAAGTTGCGATGACCTTTGCTCCTCGATCATGGCCATCTTGTCCCATTTTTGCAACTAGGATCCTTGGTCTTCTGCCGTCTTTCTCAGCAAATTGATCAGCAAGTTCTCTAGATCTTATGAAGTCGTTATCTTTCATTGATTCTTGCGAATATACTCCAGAAACTGCTCGATTCTCTGCTTGATACCTGCCAAAAACCTTTTCCATAGCCATTGAGATCTCCCCTAAAGTAGCCCTTGCTCTTGCAGCATTTACAGCCAACTCTAATAGATTGCCATTTCCTTTAGCGCCTTCTTCGATTGCCTTTAAGCAGCTATTAATTTTTTCTTGATCTCTCGTTCTCTTGATCTCTTGGAGTCTCTTGAGCTGCGATTCTCTCACCGCTTGATTGTCAATGTCCAATACATCGATTTGCTGCTTATCTGTATTCAGATAACGATTCACTCCTACTACTACCTCAGAGCCTGTATCGATTCGAGCTTGCTTCCTTGCAGCTGCTTCCTCAATTCTCAGTTTTGGAATTCCCTTTTCAATTGCTGCTGCCATGCCACCAGCTTCTTCTACTTCCTCAATTAGCTTCCATGCTTTCTCAGCCAATTGAGCAGTCAATGATTCCAAGTAATAAGATCCCGCTAAAGGATCTACCGATTTTGTAATTCCTATCTCCTCTTGCAAAAGCAGTTGTGTATTCCTTGCTATACGAGCAGAAAAATCTGTTGGAAGGGCAATCGCCTCATCCAATGCATTGGTGTGCAAGGACTGGGTTCCACCAAGAACTGCAGCCATTGCCTCAATACAAGTTCTGGCCACATTATTGAAAGGATCTTGTTCTGTTAAACTATAGCCAGATGTTTGGCAATGTGTTCTCAGTGCAAGGGATTTGGGATTTTTCGGCTGAAACTGATCTACGATCTTGGCCCAAAGCAATCTTCCTGCTCTCATCTTTGCGATCTCCATGAAATGGTTCATTCCAATGGCCCAGAAAAAGGAGATCCTTGGAGCGAATTGATCAATATCTAATCCTGCAGAAATACCACTTCTCAAATATTCTAATCCGTCTGCCAAGGTATATGCCAACTCAATATCAGCAGTTGCTCCTGCCTCATGCATATGATAACCTGAAACAGAAATAGAATTGAATCGAGGCATCTTTCTAGAAGTATAATTGAAGATATCTGCAACGATCCTCATTGATTGTTTGGGAGGATAGATGTATGTATTCCTCACCATGAACTCTTTAAGAATATCATTCTGTATGGTCCCGCTCAATTGTTCCGGACTTACTCCCTGCTCTTCTGCTGCAACAATATAAAAGGCCATAATGGGAATCACTGCTCCGTTCATAGTCATGCTCACAGACATTTGATCCAAAGGGATCTGATCAAAGAGGATCTTCATATCTTCAACAGAGTCAATGGCTACACCGGCCTTCCCAACATCTCCTACTACTCTGGGGTGATCAGAGTCGTAGCCCCTGTGAGTAGCTAAGTCAAAGGCAACAGACAATCCCTTTTGTCCAGCCTCTAAGTTTCTTCTGTAAAATGCATTGGATTCTTCCGCAGTGGAGAATCCGGCATACTGCCTGATGGTCCATGGTCGAACTACATACATGCTAGAATATGGGCCTCTTAAGTAGGGGGCAATTCCAGCAACGTAATTCACATGTTTCAATTGAGCAAAATCCTTTTGATCATAGCTCGTTTTCAGATCCATCTGCTCAGCAGTTGACCATTTAGAACTTTTGGTGACCTCTTTGTTCTTGAGATCGATTCCTTTTGAAAAGTCTGGTCTCATCTCAACTATTTTTTAATTGATCACTTAATATTTCATTCTTTGTTCTGAGTCTTTCAGATTCCCCTCCTTCATTGAACTGATACTTGTTGACTCCTATCATAACTGACTTAGCCTCTATATAGTCTTGAACCAGATCACTCCTGCTTTGATCGATCTCAGCCCAAAATTCATCTTCAAAAGCATTGTTCAACAATCCTCCATCTGCTTCTAAGTTCAAGAATCTTTCCCAGGATAGTTCTGCTAGTTCATTGGTCAGCTCTTCAATATAATAGGCCCCTCGAACTAGATCATCTACCTTGTCCAAATGACTTTCGTGCTTCAAGATCAGCTGAATGTTTCTACACATTCTGGATGCAAAAGATTTGTTCTTCTTACTGCTAGCTTGAGTAGAAAGACCCACCCAATCACTTCCACCAATTACGGCAGACATAGCTCCTGCACTCAATCGAATCAAATTGGTATTAAAGCTTTCACTATCCAAGAAAAATGGATTGCTTTCCGCCCAGATCATTGGCTCCTTCTTGATCCCATAATGAGCAAATACTTTCTTAACATTCCATCTCAATGCTCTGATTTTAGCCATTTCAGTGAAATAAGAAGAGCCAATTGAACATCTGATGATCAATGAATCAGCAATTTCTTCGGCTGAATAATCAGCATCGGTCAATTGATCAAAATAATCCGTTAAATGAGCCAAAATCATTGATAACTCTTGAACAGCATTTGCAGCTCTCTCAGCATAAAGGCTCCCATCTACCAATAAGAATGAATTCTCATCTGAAAATGATCCAAAATTGTCTTTGAGCAAGTCAATATTCAATTGATCATTGCTCCCCTTTCTTATTGAATTAGAAATTGGATCGAACATTTGGGAAGGTATATTCTCTGCAACTTCCTCAGTTGAATAGAAATAAACATTTCCTATTTCTGAAAGCTCATCTAGCATTTCAGTTGCCAAAGATTGATCTTCTACCAAGGCAATTTGAAGTCCACTTTCCATGGCCTGTTCTATTTCCTTCTTCAAATCAGCAACACTCTCCCAATCTTGCAGATGATAACTTTGCACTATCTTCCAGCCAAGCTGTTCTTTCTGCACAATGTTGGGATAGTCATTTTCTGCTGTGCCTTGATAAAAAGGCAAATGTTCTATGTTGTTTGGATCTTTCCAGATAAGCTCTTGGAAGTCCTTTCCTTTGAGATCTGAGATCAATTTCTCTTTCCATTCTTCACTGCTTACAGTTTTGAAGGTCTCAAATATTCTTTCAAATGGATCCATGCAATTTCTGCTTGATTTCTCGAAGCGAAAATACAATTTATTGTAGGCATAGCCTTAGCTTTAGCCCATTGATTAAAAGATAGGGTGCATTGATTAACTTTATAAAAATTATTGCATGATCACGGCAGCAGAAGAAATAGAGAAGAGAGAGATACGTAGACGATATCGAGCCTTACTGAAAGTCAGCAAGAATGTAAAGACAAAGAAAGATAAGGCGCGAGTGCGTAAGGCATTTGACCTTGCTTTAGAGGCGCACAAAGACATGCGCAGAAAATCTGGGGAGCCATACATCTATCACCCCATCGAAGTAGCCAGGATTGTAGCTGAAGAAATAGGTCTAGGAACTACTTCAATTATTTGTGCACTATTACACGATACAGTTGAAGATACAGACCTGACTCTTGAGGACGTAGAAAGAATGTTCGGCAAGAAGGAAAGAGTGATCATAGATGGCCTAACCAAGATCTCTGGAGTGGTAGATTACACCAACTCGATGCAAGCAGAGAATTTCAGAAAGATCCTTCTCACACTTTCAGATGATGTGAGGGTGATCCTGATCAAGCTTGCAGACCGACTTCACAACATGAGAACCCTCGATGCAATGGCCAGAGAAAAGCAGTTGAAAATTGCCTCAGAGACTGTATTTCTTTTTGCGCCTCTTGCTCATCGCCTGGGTCTTTATGCAATTAAGACGGAACTAGAAGATCTTTCTTTGAAGTTTACAGAACCAGAAGTTTATGATGAGATCTCCCAAAAGCTAAAGAAGACAAAGGCAGTTAGAACGCGCTTTGTAAATCGATTCTCTAACCCAATCAAAGAGGAGTTAAAGCGACAAGGAGTCAAGTTTGAAGTCAAAGCAAGGACCAAATCGATCTACAGCATTTTCAACAAAATGCGAACCAAGAACATCCCCTTCGAAGAGATCTACGATGTATTTGCCATTCGTATCATCATAGACGCAAAAGCGGAAAAGGAAAAAGCGGAATGCTGGAATGCCTATTCTGTTGTCACAGACTTTTATCAACCCAATCCTGATCGATTAAGAGACTGGCTCTCTACTCCGAAAGCCAACGGTTATGAATCATTGCATACTACAGTAATGAGCCCGGGTGGAAAGTGGGTTGAAGTACAGATCCGATCGCTGAGAATGGATGAAATAGCTGAAAAGGGTTATGCTGCTCACTGGAAATACAAAGAAGGTTCTACAGAAAGTAATTTTGATAATTGGATCAATAAGATCCGCGAACTATTAGAAAATCCTGAAAAAGATGCTGTAGAGTTCATCGATGACTTCAAATTGAATCTATTCTCTGAAGAGATCTTCATATTTACTCCTAAAGGGGAGATTAAAAATTTACCGAAAGGATCCTCTGCCTTGGACTTTGCATTTGAAATTCACTCAGAAGTTGGTGCACATTGCATGGGTGCCAAGGTAAATCACAAATTGGTTCCTCTTAGTACCGAGCTAAAAAGTGGCGACCAAGTAGAGATCATTACCTCTAAAAAGCAAAAACCCAACGAAAGCTGGTTGGATTATGTCATCACAGGAAAGGCCAAATCAAAGATCAAGGCAAGCCTAAGAGAAGACAAAAAGAGATTGGCAGAGCTTGGAGAGCAAAAGTTTTTAAAATGGCTCAAGAAAAATAGGATCACCCACAATCAACACAATCTAAAAGAACTTCAAACACTTTTTAGACAGCCCTCCCCCTTAGAGATGTATTACAGATTTGAGGTCAATCGATTACCACTTAAAAAAGTAGAGCAGCTTAAGCTGGAGAAAGGAAAGATCATTGGAAGAAAAACAGAAGAAAAGCCAAAGACTGAGATTCAAGAGCGACTAAAAGTTGATGGCAAATCTGAAGAGATGTTGGTCATAGGTGAGGATATGGACCATTTTGAATACAAACTAGCTCCATGTTGTAATCCTATTCCTGGTGATGAAGTATTTGGATTTATTACCATCAATGAAGGCATCAAAATTCACAAGACCAATTGCCCCAATGCCATTCAATTGATGTCTAATTATGCTTACCGAATCGTGAAAGCTAGATGGACCAGCCAACAACAAATTGCCTTCTTAGCCGGAATAAAAGTAACGGGAATTGACGATGTTGGATTGGTAAATAACATTACAAAATTGATCTCCGGTGAGCTGAATGTGAACATGAGATCCATTCGTTTCGATTCAGAAGATGGAGTGTTTGATGGAACCATTATGGTCTACGTTCACGACACCAAACATCTTACAAGATTGATCAGCAAATTAAAGTCTGTTGAAGGGGTGATCAATGTAGGCAGGATTGAAAGCTAAAATCCTCTAACTTTAGGAAATTAAACTATCTTTGTGCCTTTGCCTATTTGATGTCAATTACCGCAGAAACACTAGAAAAAGTAAAGGAAATCTTCTCAGCTTACTTGGAGAAAAATGGCCATCGTAAAACACCAGAAAGGTTTGCCATTCTAAACGAGATCTATGAGCAAGATGGGCATTTCGACATTGAATCGCTTTATGTTTCAATGAAGAACAAAAAGTATCGTGTAAGTAGAGCAACCTTATACAATACGATCGATCTTTTGTTAGCCTGCAACTTGGTAAGAAAGCATCAATTTGGCAACAATATTGCTCAGTTTGAAAGATCCTATGCATACAAGCAGCACGATCATTTAGTTTGCACCAAATGCAACAAAGTGATCGAGTTTTGTGATCCTAGGATCCAACATATAAAATCGACAGTAGGAGAATTGCTAGATTTTAATATTCTACATCACTCCTTAAATTTATACGGCATTTGCAGTTCATGTCTAAATAGAAAACAATAAAGCAATTGATATGAGTTTTTCATATGATCTAGGAATAGAAGGTAATCTTCAAATGGTTTCACTGAAAGGCAGGATCCTTGATAGAAGTGAAGCAGAGAAAATGATGGAAGAAGTTTCTAAGAACATCGATGATGGCAAAACCAAGTTGATCTTCAACTTTGAAAAATTGGATTATATGAACAGTGCGGGTCTGAATGTATTGATCACACTTCTTACCAAGAGCAGAAACAATTACGGCGAGATGGCTCTGTGCAATCTGTCAGATAAAGTGAGAAATCTATTAGTAACCAGTAAGCTTCAGAATATTTTCAAGATTGTTGATAGTGAAGAAGCAGCAAGAGAAATTGTAAAGTAATTAGAGGAAAAGAGCAATGAAAGTTGATGTACTATTAGGTCTTCAATGGGGAGATGAAGGAAAAGGAAAAGTAGTGGATGTTCTAACTCCTCACTACGATATCATTGGAAGGTTTCAAGGTGGTCCAAACGCTGGTCACACTTTAGAATTTGATGGAATCAAACACGTACTTCACACCATACCATCAGGGATCTTTCACGATGGTAAAATGAATGTAGTTGGAAATGGTGTGGTCATTGACCCGATCATCTTCAATAAGGAAATTTCTTCCTTGGAAGAAAGAGGGGTAAACATCAATGACAAGCTTCTTATTTCTAGAAAAGCTCATCTTATCTTGCCTACTCATCGATTATTGGATGCTGCATCTGAACAGGCAAAGGGCAAGAAAAAGATTGGTTCTACTTTGAAGGGAATTGGGCCGACTTATATGGATAAGACTGGAAGAAATGGTCTTAGAGTAGGTGATATAGAAAGCGCCGACTTCGACAAGAGATACGATTCATTGAAGCAAAAACATTTGAGTATGTTAAGCTCCTTTGATTTTGCTTACGACCTAGCTCCAATGGAAAAGGAATGGTTAGAAGCTGTTGAGAAATTTAGATCTTATCCTTTGGTAGATAGCGAACATTATGTCAATGGTCACCTTCAAAATGGAAGTAAGATCTTGGCAGAAGGAGCTCAAGGCACTCTTCTGGATATTGATTTTGGATCATATCCCTTTGTCACTTCCTCTAACACAATTACTGCCGGTGCATGCACTGGATTGGGTATTGCTCCAACACAGATCGGAGAAGTTTATGGAATCTTCAAGGCCTATTGCACAAGAGTAGGAAGTGGTCCATTTCCGACTGAGCTTCACAATGAAGAAGGTGAAGCAATTAGAAAGGCGGGTAATGAATTTGGGGCGACCACAGGTAGACCAAGACGTTGTGGTTGGATAGATCTTCCTGCTTTGAAGTATGCTATCATGATCAATGGTGTTAGTCAACTTATTATGACCAAAGCCGATGTGCTTTCTGAATTTGATACCATTAAAGTTTGTACTTCATACAAATACAAAGGTGAGGTGATCGACTACCTTCCGTTTGATGTATTAGATAAAGACATGGAACCAGTATATGAAGAAGTTGCTGGTTGGAAGGAAGATCTTACTCAATTAAGCAGTATTGATGAGATTCCTTCTGAATTGGAAAATTACATCAACTACCTTGAGGAGGAACTCAAGACACCTATCACTATTGTTTCTGTTGGTCCAGATAGGACTCAAACCTTGCATCGTACTATCGCTAGTTTATGATTAGGAAATCCTTATTTAGGATAGTCTTGTTGTTGGTCATCACGACCTTCAACTTGCTTTCTCATGCTCAAAAAACAGAACAAATAGAGATTCTAAGAGCAGAGGCACTTGTTTCAGATGTCAAAGATGGCATGGAGGCGCAAAAGCTTGTGGGGGATGTCCAATTCAGACACCAAAATGCATTGATGTATTGTGATAGCGCATACATGTTTAGAGCAACCAATAGTATAGAAGCTTATGGCTCTGTCAGGATCAACCAGGGTGATAGTATGAATTTATATGGTGATTATCTTCTATACGATGGAAACACACAATTAGCAACTGTAAGTGGAGACAGTGTTAAATTGATCAGCAATGAATTCGTGCTAACAACAGATCGTTTGTTTTACAATAGGGCTGATAATATTGCGAGCTATTTCACTGGTGGAGTAATTGAAAGTAAGACTGACAGCAATCGATTGAGCAGTATAAAGGGATATTACTATTCCTATTTGAAGCGCTTTGACTTTAAAGATAGCGTTGTATTGGAAAATCCTGATTTTGTAATGGAATCAGATACCTTGGTCTATTTCACCAATACAGAGATCGTTAATTTCAAAGGACCGACAACTATAACAGGTGACAGCAATCTTATTTACTGTGAAGTAGGCTGGTACAAGACCATTGAAGATCAATCAAAGTATTTTGATAATGCCTATTTGATCAGTGAAAGTAGAAAATTGAGTGGCGATACTTTGTACTACGATCGAAACCTAGGATATGGAGAGGCCGAAGGGAATATAAAGATCGTAGATACTTTGGAAGAAATGACTGTTACCGGCCAGTATGGTGAGATATTCGAATTAAAAGATTCAGCAGTCGTAAGTATTGAACCGCTCATGATCAAAGAACTGGACGGTGATACCATTTTCTTGCACGCAGACACCTTCAAGATCTTTGAGGCAGATTCCAATAAATACATGCTAGCGTATTACGATGTGCGAATATTTAAGAACGATCTTCAAGCAGTTTGCGATTCTGTTTCATACGTTTTGAATGATTCTACCATTCAATTGATAGGTGAACCTATCTTATGGTCAGAAGAAAATGAGATGAGCGCCGACAGTGTTGACCTCTTGCTAAAGAACAAGCAACTTCACTCCATGCACATGAGGCCGAATTCGTTTATCGTATCTCAAGTTGATAGCATCCGCTACAATCAGATCAAAGGAGATAAGATGATCGGTTATTTTAAGGATAAGCAGCTGAACAAGATCAGAGTTTATGGAAGTGGTCAAACCATTTATTTCGGACAAGATGATGAAGGTAAATTCATCGGTGTTAATTGGGCTGAAAGCTCTGATATAGAGGTTAGCATGGAAGATCAGGAAATTAGAAGCATTACCTTTATTTCTGAAGCTGAAGCCACTATGTACCCTATCGGAGAATTAGATCCTGGAAGTGAACTGCGATTCAAAGGATTTCAATGGAGAGTAGAACAAAGACCTCTTTCGAAGGAAGATCTCTTTACAAAATGATCTCTAACTATTTAGTAGAAGTTCTTCTAATCCTTCATAATCTTTAGCTTCCTCATAACTTCTATCACTATAATGGTGAGCCATGATCTTAACGTATGAAGTTCTATCATCGATCTGATGATGCTGGATAATGATGTTCCCCCAGAGCTGAGGAATTGGAGATTGTGCTCTGCTACTAAGTGGCAATTTGAAGTAAAACTCTTCTGTGCAAATCAACTTTTCAGCTTTTTGTTGTACGTCCCTTCTGCTGTTGTTCAATACATATCCGTTCTCTTTCAATAGCTCTGAGAAATAGTAGGTAATAAATGAATAGTCTTTGTTACTGAAAGCATCATCTGAAAGAAAATAAAAACCATTTGCAGAATCAGATCGGTGCTGGAAGTACTTGGTATCAGCAATAGGATCACTCATACCTAAACTTTTTTGGGCTCTTACAAACTCAAGGATATCCTTGAACAAACCAGCTACTTTCCATTGCTCGTATTCTGTCAAAAAGAATTCTGTGTACTCGATCTTCTCTCGAACTAGCTTCTCATCTTGACCCAATGAAGTGCTAGAGTTGCTGAACAAATCGCCAAACAATCGTTTTAATAATGTCATTTTTGCTATATTGTATTAGCTATATGGATCCAGAAAGATAGCTTTTACTAGTTCAATAACAATCTTGCCACAAAAAAGTCTAAAAATTGAAGAATAAGTCGATCATTACCTCCAAGTCCCAGAAGTTTCTTTTCAATTATTTGAACAACCCATCTCCTACTGGTTACGAATCAGAAGGTCAAAAGCTATGGTTGGATTACATTCAACCCTACATTGATGAATCGTACACAGACACATATGGAACTGCTGTTGGGATCATCAATCCGAAAGCTGAATACAAGGTCGTTTTGGAAGCTCATGCAGATGAGATCAGCTGGTATGTTCATTACATTACGAAAGATGGTTTCATTTATTTGAGAAGAAATGGAGGATCAGATCATATGATCGCTCCTTCTAAAAGGGTGAACATCCACACCAAGAAAGGAATGGTAAAAGCGGTATTTGGATGGCCCGCAATTCACACAAGATTGAACAAGGGAGAGAAGGGAGAAGAAAGCCCTAAGGTGAAGAATATCTTTTTGGACTGTGGTTGCAATTCTAAAGAAGAGGTAGAAAAGCTAGGGGTGCATGTTGGTTGTGTAGTGACTTATGAAGATGAGCTCATTGAACTCAATAAGAAATACTATGTTGGGCGAGCTCTAGACAATAGGATTGGCGGTTTCATGATTGCCGAAGTTGCCAGGTTACTCAAAGAGAACAAGAAAAAACTTCCTTTTGGTGTATATCTCACCAATTCGGTTCAAGAAGAGATAGGATTGAGAGGCGCTGAAATGATCGCAGAAAGGATCAAACCCAATGTTGCCATTGTAACCGATGTATCTCACGATACTCAAACTCCAATGATCGACAAGTATGAACAAGGAGATTTTAGCTGTGGAGCTGGTCCTGTAATTGCATATGCACCAGCAGTCCAAAACAATTTAAGAGAACTGATCATATCAGTAGCAGAAAAGAACAAGATACCATTTCAACGCTATGCTGCATCTAGATTTACTGGAACAGATACAGATGCCTTTGCCTATGCTAACGGAGGTATAGCATCAGCGCTTATTTCTTTACCCTTGAGGTATATGCATACTACAGTAGAAATGGTAAGCAAATCAGATGTCGAGAATGTAATCAGGCTTATATATGCAAGTCTTGAAAACATTAAGAACAATCAAGACTTTAGCTACTTCAAATAAAAAACCCCGATTCTATTCCTCAAACCAGGGTTCTAACTTTTTCTATTCTACCTTAAGGTTGAGAAATCGGTAATGCAGACATGATCTCCAATTGGATCAATGCGTTTATTCTATGCTCAATCTGAAAGAATTGAACAGCTCTCTGAGTGCTCAATGCCTCTTTCATTGAATTGAAGTATTTTTTCTCAAGATTCAACAATCCTTCATTCAGGCTGAAGTATCTTGTCATTAACTCGTCTCCTTTCTCAGAATTTAAGTTTTCATAGTTGTCAATATACTCCTTGTATATCTCTAGTCTTTCCTTTCCTAATTTTCCATGCTCAGCTCTGTACTCATCATATACAGGCCAGAAAGCTTTGGATTCTTCTTCATTGAACTTCATGTTCTCGATGAAGATGGCTTTTCTTTCGGCATCTAGATCAGCCTTAATTAGTTGAACATAATCTTCTACACTCTGAGCGTGAAGGGATACAGCTCCTACTAGAATAAATAATAGTGCAAATAGCTTTTTCATAATTGATCAGTGTTTAATTAACGATATACAATCTTAATTAATTCTCACTAGAATTCAAGTCTAACTTCCCTTCTTCTAGTTGTTTGTATTGAAGAGCTAAATAGGCCAAGAAGCTTTTGATCTTCCCTACCCCCTCTTCTGTCTCATTGGAAATAGGAACTTTCTTAAGTTTCAAAACCAAATAGCCATATACCCCATTAATTGCGACATCGATCTCATTGATCAAACTCTTGCCGCCAGAACGCATGACCAGATCTTTTAGAACTGGCTTTGCCTCCTCAAAAAGCTTTTGATACTGCTTGTCTTGATAAACTGTAAGCAATGTTGTGTGAAACTTCTGAATGTCTTTAAGTTCAGACATCAAGAAGTTCAAGTGTCCAGAGCTTTTCTTACCCTCTTTTATTAGGCTTTCACTTAAATCCAAATACCATTGATAGATTCTCTCTTTAACTGTGTCACTCTGATCAAATCCGCTGATGATCAACTCATTGATCCTATCCATGTCGTAGTTGAGGGATCTTATTATATCTTCTATTTGATACATGTACAAGAAATACTCTATGATATTCTCCTTTCTCTTCGCTTGGGCAATCAACATATTATTACAATCTTCGTTAAGATGAGCATGGAGAGCAAAATTCAGATAATAATATGTGATGGGCAATGGAGATGAAAAGAAGTTGAGGCAAATTGAGATGATCCAAAATCGAACATTGCAAAAGATCACTCATTTAATTTGCTCAGACAATCTAGTGCATGATAAGATCCCAACCTCTACCAATTATCCTTGTTTTCATTTTGAGACGAAAGGACAGTATAGTTTAGACTTCTATGATCGAATTAGTGAAGAGGAACTTTCCCTATTGGAGAGTATTAGTCCTCATACTGCTCTAGGCCGATATGCTGAGCGTCTGTTAGCTGCTTGGTTCACTATCAATCCAAATTATGATCTTATAGATTTCAATCATCAGCTCATTGAAAACGGAACTACTGTTGGAGAGATTGATTTTCTCATTTGGGAAAAGATAAACAAGCAAGCCATTCATCTAGAATTTGCATTGAAGTTCTACTTGGAATATCAGCTTAATGGCAAGGAATACTATATAGGACCAAAAGGAAGAGACAGCCTTTCAGGCAAGACTAGAAAACTTGTAGACCATCAATTAAAATTGACCAAAAAATGGAAACATCTTATGGAGGATCAACTCAAAAAATTTGATTTCATTCCTCAATTGATGCTTAAAGGATATATCTTCTATCCAATTGAAAAGATGGATAAAGAAGCATACTATGTTCGCATTTCAGAAATGGAAAAAGTATCACAACTAGAGACAAACTTTTATGTAATTGAAAAAAGAAAAGACTGGATTTATCCTTTCCATTCAGAATTAAGAAAAGATCCATTGAGCTATGCTGATTTCAAAAAGAGAATCAATAAAGTAGGGCTTCCTACTCTTTGCTATATGCAAACGAGATCAGAAAATGATAAACTATTGATGATAGTGGAAGATCATTGGCCAGAACCTAGCCAATAGGTCTTAGATATTCTTCTTATGAAGTTTCTTATAACCGATAAAGTTGAAAGGTATATCTAACATTTGAGCTAGGTCTTCTCCTGTCTCCTTCACGTATTTGTCTTGATCAACATACAACCAATTGACTTTGACATTCACATTCTTCTCTTTCAGATCATTCAACTTGAACAAAAAGAATAAGAACCTCTTGGTAGAAGCCAAATTATAGTACTCAACATCAAAGGTAAATTCCACCTCCTCACAGGATGGATTTTCAATGTAATTATCCATCCAGTCCAAAAGTGGTTGATAGAATTCATCTACATTGATCAATATCGACTTGCCTTCAATTTTGAACTTGCCATTCAAAGGGTCAAATACAACGTGTGGTGATTTGTAGGTAGCTTCTATTTCTATGTTCTGCATGGTAGATTTCTCTCTTCAAACAAATTTGCAGAATTTATTTCAATGTCTGCAAAGAATTCTACGGAAAGCATCAATAGAAGTTCGAAGGCTTAAAAAATAAAGACCAATTAAAGACTCATTCTATCTTTAAAGCGTGCTGCTTGTCGTCTGGAGATCTCGATTTGCTTACCATCTTTGAGTCCAGCTCTAAGTCCTCCATTAAACCAACTCTCAATATCTGAGACCCAATCCAAGTTGATGATGAACTTTCTATTGGCCCTAAAGAAGTGCTTCTCGTCTAATCTTTCTTCAAGGTTGTTCAAAGACTTAAGAATAAGTGGCTTGTTATTTTCAAAGAATACGCGAACATAATTCCCTTCAGATTCAAAAGCGCTGATGTCTTTCAATTTCACAAACCAACATTTATCACCATCCTTGACAAAGACTTGATCATCTGGTCCTAGTCTTCCTGTATTTGAGCCTTCACCTTCATAAGTTTCTTCATGTTGAGGACTAATCTCTTTATCCAACTTCTTCAAACAATCTTCTAGTCTTTCCTCTTCTATTGGCTTCAATAAATAGTCGAATGCATTCACTTCAAATGCTTTTAAAGCATATTCATCATAGGCGGTGGTAAATACAACTCTAGGGACAAAAGAAAGATCTTCTAATAGTTCAAATCCAGTTTTAGCGGGCATTTGAATATCCAAAAAGATCAAGTCTGGTTTTAGACTTTCAATCTTCTTCTTTGCATTCTCTGCATTATTACTTTCTCCAATGATCTTGATGTGATCGTACTTTTCCAAGAGCGACCTCAATTCTTGTCGAGCTAATCTTTCATCGTCAATTATCAGTGCTTTCATTCTCTTCAATTTTATATTCTCGTATGTTCTCAGGTATGGTTAATTCCGCAACCACACCATCCTCTGTATTCTTTATTTCAAAATGGGCTCTTCTACCATAGAGCAGTTGCAATCGCTGTTTTGTATTTGCCAAGCCAAATCCGGTTTCAGAATTAGTTGTCTGATCCAGATCTCCACTATTGAAGATATTCACCTTCAAGCTGCCGTTCTCTTTAGAGGCTGTAACAGAAATCTTTCCTCCATCCTGCAGCCTGCTGATCCCATGTTTGATTCCATTCTCAACCAATGTCTGCAAAAGCATTGGAGGGATCATATGCTCTTTTGTATTATCCGCTATGTTGAACTCACAATCCAGCCTCTCCTCAAATCTTGTTTTTTCCAGGTTTAAGTAATCATAGACCAATTGCAATTCTTCATCAAAAGAGATCACCTTTTGCCTACCCATTAGCAAGGAACTTCTAAGAATGTTAGATAATCGAGTAACCGATTGTTTTGATTTAATTGGGTCCTCGTCGATCAGGGCTCGAATGGTATTCATAGAATTGAAAATGAAATGTGGGTTGAGCTGCGATTTCAGCTTATTAAGCTCCATCTCATTCTTAGCTGCTTGCCATTTCAAATTCTTGATCTCTTCCTTCCTGTAGTTCTGAATGAAGTGGAACAAAAAATAAAGCAGAGACCAAACCATAAATATGACGGCAAGGTTCAGGGTTGTTTGCAGCACTTCAAGCCATTCGAAGCTAAAATCAAAGCTTCCGTTGATCACTTCAGAGATCAGACTGTGCAGCAAAAAATAAACAGATCCACAAAGCATCGACGCGCCAAGGACCCTGGGTATCAATTGCACGATCTTTAATCTGAGCCAATTCCTTCTGAGGATCAAATAACGATAAGCATGGGATATGAAAACTCCTAAGCTGAAAGTAGTGAGTAAGTTCAAGATAAAATAGATATCTAAAACTTTTCCTTCAAGACTGTTCAGAACATACATTAAGATTATGTATGCCAGCCATCCAGAGATCAGTGAGAGCCAATATAGTTTGTACTTCGACATTTGTGACTACAGCCTGTGGTTAAATTTAAATCTTAAATTTGATTCCAAACAAAGAAAGGAGGCCTAAACCTCCTTTCTCCAACTGTTCAACATAAAACAACTATTGCTACTGTAGTTATTCCCAATACTAAATTACCAATGAACTTCTCTTTTAAAATTTTTAATACACCAATGGGAGATAGAAATTATAAATGGAAAAATGCCTCGAAATTTTGGTATTTGGCTATCATATTGATCTTACTCTTCGGAACAAGCGAATTAAACGCCCAGGCCAGAGACTCCGATAGTATTCAGTCCACTCAACCTGCAAAAGAGAAAAAGAAAGGATTCGATCCAAGGAGATTAGTGTTTGGAGGAAGCTTAGGGGCAACCTTCGGGGACATTACCTATGTTGAAGTTTCTCCACGAGTTGGATACATGCTGAAAGAAAATTGGATTACTGGTGTCTCTTTAAAATATAGCTATTACGAAGAAAAGACCAGATTTGTAGATTACTCAACCAATATGTATGGTGGAGGTGTTTACACCCAATACTTCTTCTTGAAGTACTTTGTTGCACATGCCGAGTATGAGATCTTGAACTTAGACGACTTTAGAGCTCCATTTGAACGAGTGAACATCCATTCTGTATTTGTTGGAGGAGGTCTTAGCTCAAGAGTTGGGAGAGGTGGCTTCTTCAATATTCTACTGTTGTACAATTTGAATGAGACTTACAATTCTCCTTATGCCAATCCATACTTAAGAATAGGATTTGGTGTAGGAATCTAGTAAAATTTATTTACCCTAATTAGCATAAGAATTAGGCAAACTTTCTTTCTACTGTCTTGTTTCTTGAGAAATTGAATGAAATGAAAAGAACCTATTTTCTCTTTCTGCTTGCAATTGCATTGGTAGCATGTGGAAGCAACGAATCTAAAAGCTCTGTCGAAAAAGAAACCGAGCTAAGCTCTTCAAAAAACACTGTTGAGGAGCCAATTGAAAGAATGGAATCATCACCAGCAAAAGATACAGTTGAAGTGGAACTTCTTGCTATAGGCGAAGACATGGCAGCCATCGCATTCGAACCAAAGACCTTATCTATAAAGGCTGGAACAAGAGTGCGACTTACTTTCAAAAATAACAGCCAAGCTGCTGGCATGTATCACAATTTTGTCTTGGTCAAGCTTGGCAAGGGACAAGAAGTCGCAACTGCTGGAATGGCAGCTGGTAAGGATAAAAACTTTGTGGTAGATGGGGAAAATGTTATAGCCTACACCAAAGTATTGGATATGGGAGATAGCACAGTGATCGAATTTGATGCTCCAGCAAAAGGCTCTTATCATTATATCTGCACCTATCCGGGTCATTACCCAAATATGATTGGTAGGATGAACGTAGAATAGGTCAACTTGGACAATAAAAAAAGCCTCATCGGATGATGAGGCTTTTTTTATTTAATCTATTTGAGCACTAGGCCAAGATCGTAACTGGATTTTCTAAATAGGCTTTTAGAGTCTGTAAGAACTCAGCACCACTTGCACCATCAACTACTCTATGGTCGCACGAAAGTGTCACCTTCATTCTATTTCCAACGACCATTTCTCCATCTTTCACCACAACTTCTTGTCTGATTCCTCCTACTGCAAGTATGCAAGAATTTGGTGGATTAATGATAGCAGTAAACTCCTCAATTCCATACATCCCTAAATTAGAAATTGAGAATGTACTTCCTTCCCACTCTTGAGGTTGTAATTTCTTTTCTCTTGCCTTTCCTGCTAGCTCTTTTACCTCAGCAGAGATTTGCGTCAATGGCTTGGAATCTGCGAAGCGAATAACTGGGACTAAAAGTCCTTCATCAACTGCAACTGCCACTCCAATATGCACATGATGATTCATTCTTATTTGGTCTCCCATCCATGCAGCATTCACCATTGGGTGTTTCTTTAAGGCTGCAGCAGAAGCTCTTATAACTAGATCGTTGAATGAAACCTTAGTATCTGGAAGATTATTGATGGCTTTACGCGCATTGATCGCTTCGTCCATATCAATATCCATCGTCAGATAAAAATGAGGAGCTGCAAACTTGCTCTCTGAGAGTCGCTTTGCAATAGTCTTTCTCATTTGAGACACTGGTCGATCTTCAAAGCTTTCAGCTCCAACTGCAGTCATCATTGCTGGTGCCGCAGCAGAACTAGCTGTAGGTTGATAATTTTCAATATCTCTTTTAATGATTCTTCCTCCTTCACCTGAACCACTTACTGTATTCAGGTCAATTCCTTTCTCTTCCGCCAATCTCTTTGCCAATGGAGAGACCTTTAGCCTTCCATTAGCAGAAACAGTTGCCGCATTGGCAACATTAGCTGTCGCAGATGGAATAGGAGCAGGAGATTCAACTTTTGGTGCAGTTTCAGCAGGAACAGGAGCACTCTCAGAACTTCCATTGGATGCAAAAGCATCGATTAATTTTTGATAATCTGCTCCTTTCTCTCCAATTACAGCTAGAATAGAATCTACCTTGGCAGACTCTCCTTCTTTTACTCCTTGGTATAAGAGAACTCCATCTTCAAAAGATTCAAACTCCATCGTAGCCTTATCAGTTTCAATTTCAGCTAAAATCTCACCCGACTCAACATTGTCACCTTCCTTTTTTACCCAAGAAGCAACGGTACCTTCTTCCATGGTATCGCTCAACTTTGGCATTTTAACGATGACAGCATTGATTGAAGATGTATCAATATTTTCTGCTGGCGCTGCAGCAACTGGAGCGGGCTCTGAAGATGCTTCTGCAGGGGCAGATGAAACAGGACCAGAATTGATCAAGGAATTGACATCCTCGCCTTTTTCACCAACAATTGCAAGAATGGAATCAACGGCTGCTGCCTGCCCTTCATTTACACCATGGTGCAAAATTGTTCCTGACTGAAAGGATTCAAACTCCATTGTAGCCTTATCTGTCTCGATTTCGGCTAGCAACTCTCCTTCTTCAACTTGTTCGCCAACTTTCTTATGCCATTTTGCAACTACACCTTCTTCCATGGTGTCACTCAGCTTTGGCATTTTAATGATCTCAGCCATAATCTAATCTTTTAGGAAAGGATAATCTGATTGAACATACACATCCTTGAACAACTCCGATGGATCTGGAAAATCTGACTCTTCCGCAAAATCAACCGACTCTTGTACTTGAGCTTTCACTCTTTCTTGGATCTTTTCGATCTCAGCGTCAGTTGCAAACTTGTTTTTCTTAATGGTGCTTAACACATTGATGATTGGATCTTGATTCTTGTATTGCTCCAATTCTTCTTTGGTTCTATACTTTGCAGGATCAGACATAGAATGACCTTTGAATCGATAGGTCTTCATTTCTAATAAGGTAGGACCTTCTCCTTTTCTTCCTCTCTCAGCTGCTGCTGCTATTGCTTTATGTACAGCCTCACAACTCATACCATCTACCTGCGCTTTTGGCATTTTGTAACTATCTGCCAAGTCATGGAGATCTGTTACATTGGAAACCCTATCAACGGCAGTACCCATTGCATAGTTATTGTTCTCAATGATAAAGATGACAGGAAGTTTCCAATTCATAGCCATGTTCAAGGCCTCATGGAATGCTCCTTGCCTAACAGCTCCATCACCCATATAACAAAGTGTTACATTGGTATTTCCATTGTACTTATCTGCAAATGCAATTCCAGCACCAAGTGGAATTTGTCCACCTACGATCCCATGACCACCAAAGAAATTTCTCTCTTTGTCGAACATGTGCATGGATCCACCTTTTCCTTTACTGCATCCAGTTTCTTTTCCATAAAGTTCTGCCATTACATACTTTGGATCCATTCCTAGCCCAATTGGATGAGCGTGATCCCTATATGCAGTGATCATATTGTCATCAGGAGTAACTGCAGAAACTGCACCTGCTACTAATGCCTCTTGACCAATATATAAATGACAAAATCCTCTGATCTTTTGTTGAATGTATAATTGACCTGCTTTCTCTTCGAACTTTCTCATGAGAAGCATGTCTTCATACCATTTTAGATACGTCTCTTTCGAGAATTCAGAAGAAGAATTAGCACTGCTTTTCTTAGCTGTGGTTTTCTTCCTTGCTTTTGATGTTGTACTAGTCGCCATAATTCAATCTAAGGTTGACAAATTTATGATAAAATACGACTAACAATAGCCTTATTCTTATGCGAAATTATTGAATTTAAACCCAAAGGGTAAGAGGTCAGATATGGAATCAAACTTCCTTACTTGCCCATTCTCATTCAACAAGTAAACCTCTAAGGTGTTTTTCTGTTTAAGCTCATACTCCAAAATAGCTTGTCGGCAAGAGCCACAAGGAGACAAAAAACCTTCACTATTGGTGAAAACTCCAATAGCTTTGATCTCAGAATCAGGATAATTTGCTGATGCGTAGAAGATAGCAACTCTTTCAGCACACAAACCACTTGGAAAAGCTCTATTTTCCTGATTATTGCCACCTAAAACATTCCCATTCTCTAGGAGAACAGCTGCGCCAACCTTGAATTTCGAATAAGGAGCATAGGCATTTTTAGCAATCTCCTTTGATTTATTGAGCATTGATCTAATTTCTGGATCAAGTTCATCCATAGCAGAATAGTCGGTATAAGAGATCTGAAGCTGAGACTTATTTGCCATTGTATTGTTGTTTTGCAAAGCAAATTAAGGAAACTGAAAGGAAATAGAGCCTATTTAATGATCAATGCTGTTGCGTAAGAAGCTACACCCTCTGTTCTTCCTACAAAGCCAATCTTCTCAGAAGTTGTTGCCTTTATAGATATATCATCCTTGTCGATCTTCATGCAATTGGACAATACTTCTTGCATCTTTTCAATATGAGGGTTCACCTTAGGGGCTTCCAAAACAACCGTTGCGTCAACATTTGAGATGCTATAGCCTTTATTCGTTAGCAGTTGAACAACCTCTTCTAATAATTTCTTGCTATCAATTCCTTTGTATTGATCATCAGATGGAGGGAAGTGATATCCAATGTCTCTCAAGTTAGCTGCTCCTAATAATGCATCGCATATAGCATGAATAAGAACATCGGCATCAGAATGTCCTACTGCACCTTTTGATGCATCTTCTAATTCTATACCTCCAAGATAAAATGGCTTGCCTTCTTCTAGCTGATGAACGTCATAGCCAAGGCCTACTCTGATCTTCATTATTGTTCCTCGTTGTTCTGACTACTGAATGCAGCAAAATCAAATTTCAAGGTAAATCTTGCTGTGTTCGCAAGAGGGTTCGTTTGAACATTTCCTACCAAATATGCTACGTCCAATGAGAAAACAGACAGCTTAAGACCCAAACCAACAGTTAAATACTGTCTATTACCTTTGGTAGGATGCTCGTAGAAATATCCCATTCTAACCGCAAACTGATTGTCGTACCAGTATTCGATCCCTGAACTTAGCATGATCTCTCTGAATTCTTCTTTGGTAACACTACCTGGCTCGATAGTAGCATTACCGCTTTCATCAATATCAGTGATCAAACCTGGAGCATCAGTAAATGAACCAAACATGCCACTCACTACACTTACATTTGGATCTCTCCCTGCAAGGATCTCTGGATCACCGTTCTCATCTCTGATGATCGTTCCAGTTGCATCAGTTCTGTAGATGGGAGGAGTTGGAACCAATAGTTTGGATGCTTCAAACAAGAATGTAATACTATTGTAATCGTCAAAATCAAGAGTCAATGAAGGTCCCATTCTCAAGGTGGTTGGGAGGAAATCACTCTCATTATTATCGGTGTAGCTCATTTTAGCACCAATGTTGGAAATGTTCATTCCAAAATTCAAGGTCGCATCAAAATCACCGATCTGTAATTCATCATTTGTGTAGAAACCAGAAACATCAGCAGCAACAGAACTTGCTGGTCTTGTATCTTGTCCATTCACATTGATACCCTGAGTAAGATTCGAATGAATATATCTTACTGCCATACCAAATGCAAACTTGTCAGATAACTTCATTCCATAAGCAACGTCAAAAGACCATTCATTAGGGGTGAAGTTTCCAATTGTATTTCCATTGATATCCGTAAAAGTGATATCACCTAGAGAAAAGTACTTCAATGAGGCTCCTAAAGTAGAAAACCTATTCAGTTGATAATAACCAGAAACATAGGAAAGGCTAATGTCTCCTACCAGACTTCTCAACCAAGGAGAATAGGTTAAGGAAGCTCCCCCAGAGCCTTCCAAAAAGGCCAACTTTGATGGATTCCAATGAATTGAATTCGCATCAGGGCTAGTTGATACTCCTGCATCTCCTAATGCTCCTCCCCTGGCGTCAGGAGAAATGGTTAAAAATGGTACTGCAGTAGTGATAGTATTCAACTCTAATTCATCAGGTAGATTATTCTGATTTACCTGAGCCTTAAGAGAAACAAAAATCATGATGAGCAAAAAGCTCAGTAGCGTTCTAGGTGTTCTAACTATCACAGTTTGATTTTAAAGGGTTGCAAATATAATAAACTTAGGACTGGCTATAGAATAACGAGCTTTTCATATTTCTCTGTTACTGAACCATTTCTAGACCTGACTTTTAGTTTATAGACATAAACTCCTTTGCCGATCTTATCGCCAAAATCATCTCTTCCATTCCAGCGAATATCTCTAGATAGAAATCCTTCGTTGACGATCACTTCGCTAAATGATTTTACTAGCTTTCCACTAACAGTAAAAATTTCCAATCTCACATCTAGGGGAATACCTGGCTGATTGTGTTGGAAGATGAACTCAGTATTCGTTGTGAATGGGTTTGGATAGTTGACTAGATTCTCGATCTTGATTTCTTTTGATTCTACCACTGTAAACTCAATGGTACTTTCTGAAGAATTATTAGCTACATCCCAAGCCTTAAGTGTAATGGTATGCTTTCCTTCGCTAAGCTCCTTAAAAGGAAAGCGAACTACACCACTCTGATAATTATCTAGATCTGCTTCGTAAAAATCATTCAAAACAATAGCATCTTCTGTATTTCCATCCAGGATGGCTACAATATCATGACCAATGCCATTACCCACTGTATTTATACCCTGCTCGTCATTCAATTTGGCAAGTAGAATAGGATTATCATCTGTTATTCCTCCAAACACAAAACTTTCATCGTTCATGAAAAGATCAATCTGCGGACCAAGCTCATCAACAATCGCATTTGGATTAGAACCCCCAATTAATAAATTGGTGGTATATCCATTTGCATCTACACTAGAATTGTTACTGTAATAAGAGACTTTCCCTTCTCCAAAAGAATAGGAAATGTCTTTGGGCACTACAAATTCAAAGCTAAAGTCTCCATTAACCACAGACGCTTTTCCTCTAAAAAGGATATTATCACGCTTATCATATCTGAATGGAGCACCGCCATCATTGTTCAAGGTTTGAACTCTCTTTTCCTTATCGTAAACTGTAGGGTAAATGACACCATTAAAATTGCTCAATTTGTTACCATTCAGATCTACAATGTATCCTTTGATGGTTGCTTTTGATAGTGCATTCAAAGTATCTACTCCAGAACCAATGGGAATTCCATTGACCTCTGTTGTTGCAACATCATAAAAAGGTAAGCTTGGAGTGAGCGAAGGATCGCCAAGTAGAGCAAAATTCCTTGTATTACTTTGATTCGCATTATCATTCTTCACGATCATGCTCAATTCACCAAAACTGTAATGAGTTCCATCTGCCTTTCTATCAAAAAGCTTGTTATAGAAGCTCTTATTCAATAGGTAGTTCGGTGATGAGAATACCAATCTCGTAGTAGTTAACAAGCCAATTCCACCTCCATTTGGGTTCAGAAGAACCAATTCTCCACCAGAAGTTCTAAAGGGATCATCAAATCGACTAAACTCGCATGTTGCCGTTACAAATAGAGGCAGCTTCTGATTGTTGGTCCAAGAATTAATGGTTTGGATATCCAAAACTCGCTCTCCAGCCCAACCTGTTTCGCCACCATGTCCTGTGTAATTTATAATCAGTGAGCCTGACTCAACTGCCTGTGAAATCCTTTCATTGACCTCTGGGTATCTTGGTCCAGAGGAAGTGGAAACTTGTTGGAAAGCATCCAGATAAAGCTTAACAAGATTGTAAGCTTCATCTTCTCTTTGAGAAATACGAGTAAGATCATCCGCCTGACTCATATGAATCCCTCCATCTTCATCGTCAGCAACAAAAACAATTTTATTTCTCCAATCCCCTAAAGCTGACGGTTGCACATAAGCTCTAATCTTCTCCACAACAGCTCTGGCTTCAGCCTTTGTTTTTACTGGTAATCTACCAACTCCAACATCTATCTTGTCAGGAGTAGACGTATTAGTGAACCAAGGACCTTCATTGTCATCTAAAAGAGCAATGTAGTCGTCAGAGATATAGGAAGCAGTGGGTTGCAAGGAATTGGATGATTGAAATCCTAAAACAAAGTTGGTATTTCCATTGATCCTATTCTTCATATCGTATGAAGCATCCCCTATCAACATCACATATTTTGGAATATCTGCTGTGCTCGCTGCTCTATCGTAGAACATTTTAATGTAAGAACGCAATGCAATAATATCCTGAGCACCTGCAGAAAACTCATTGTAGATCTGTTGAGCAGTAACTGTGTGAACCCTTAAACCTCTAGCAGAGTGAATACTTTGAAGATCCAATGCCTCATTCATGAACAAGGGATGGGTAATGATCAATAGATCGGCTGCTCCCAATGCATGTAAGTTCTGATTGGGAACTTGGCCAATTGGATGAACAAATAGAGTATCTGCTTCAGTAAATGCTACAAACTCTCTTAAAGTAGGTGTTTGAACAATAAAACTATTCTGGCTTCCACTTCTGATCAAAACCCTTTCAACAACATTGTACTTATCTGTAATATCCCAAACTCTTGGCAGTTTTGAAGAAGTAACTACAAATTGTGATACATTACCAATGCCTGCACTTCTTGAATCTCTAAACAACATTTGGTTCTCGATCAGATTCAATCTACTTCTGACATTGACATTCAAATAGTTCAACCATCCCTTTGATACCGTTTGAGGCTTGCTATATGCTATACTAAATGGAAGTGATGAAGACGAGGGATTAAAAGAGTAGATCTGTCGATTCAATCTGGCAAATCCAACCTCGTATCTACTCAAAACCGTTGCTCCTATTGCCAACGAGAAATTTTGATTTGAAACACTAATATTGAATAGACTGGTCACTCCTGCTCGACCCACCCCGTAAATTTCAAACGAACCAGGTTCTGTTGTGACGATGTTCGGAAAATTGAAACTAAAGACTTTGGCATTTCTATCATCAAAGTCTTCACCTACCCACATCTGACCAGATTTTAAGAGGTTGCTAATATCATTCTCATAATACTTGTACTCATCATATGAACTAACGATCTGATTGGGAACTAATCCTGGATCAGATGCTTGAGGTATCCTCTTGCCTGCTCCATGATCAACTGTCAAATAATAATATGTGGTATCAGCATAAGTATGCAATCGATGTCTGAAATGGCTTTCCGTACTGTCGTAGAACCAGACTACTTGATCCTCTCCGTAGAAAAGAATGTAATCACTCTTGTTAAAGACTCCATCGTTCTCTCCTACAACTTGAATTGCATTTTCAACTAAATCATCAGGTCTTGGCTCATCATTTTCGCGAGGTAACATTCCACCTCCATAACCAAATAGAGCTATCCTTCTTGGATCAATATTCTCTAGATCCATGCCCAATCTTTTAAGAAAAGAGTAATCCAATTTGACTACTCCGTCTTTGGTCACACCTAGTTTGTACCAATTTCCAGACCTCAAAACAGATTGGCTAGCAAAATTCAAGGATTTTCTTCTTGAAAGCCTATTCAATGAAGTAGAAGAATAATTCAAACGCAGATCAGCAGATACTAACTTCTCCAATTGTCCTGAAGAACTTCTTCGAACTGGGGTAAAGCGAATATATGGCACATTCTCTTTTCTAATGGTGGCATTTTCGACTGACACTTTAATCGTAGATGGAATGTCCTTTACTTCTCTTAATAATTCTGCATCTTCAGAGTCAAAGGTTTCAAATTGCATATTCTCTAGCTGAGCGGAAAGAAGGTATCTTCCATTTGCCTGCTCAATTCTTTGATAAAAGAAAGGCAATTCGCTCTCTAAGAAATTATACTGTGCTCTTTCAAAATGGATGGCATCTCGCATTTGCCTTCCTTCCAATCCATATTTTACAGCTTCAGTCCAATTGATCTCTAGCTTATCAACAGTCTGAGCCTGCACTATGGTGCTTAGTAGCAAGAATATGATTACAAGTACTTTATTAAAAATCTTGGCCATGGGAATGGTTAAATGTCGCTCAAAAAACGCTACAATAAATTTATTATTGTGAAATTTAATTTTCTCAATGTTTATATAACAAATAACAAAAACACAAGTTTAGTTATATTTGTCGCCGTGCTGAATTTTCGCTGAGTGGGTAAAGGATTATTCCATACATTTCTTCTTGTACTAATTTGTGGTGTAGCATTTGCACAGGATCCAACATTTTCGCAATTCTATGCGAACAGGTTGTATTTAAACCCTGCATTTGCCGGAACCGCAAAGTGTCCTAGACTTACTTTGAACTACCGCAATCAGTGGCCAGGCATCGATAATAGCTTCATTACCTATTCAGCAAGCTTTGACCAACAAGTAGACGCAATTAGCGGTGGACTTGGCGCATTGGTCTTTAGAGACATAGGAGGTGAAGGAATTCTCAGCACAACCAGCGCCAGCCTAATGTATTCTTATCAATTCTCTGTCAACAGAAAATTTTCCATTAGAGCAGGATTCCAGGGCACATTCGTCCAAAAATCAATTGATGTAAGCAATCTGCGTTTCGGCGACATGATTGACTCAAGACGAGGATTTGTCTATCAAACCCAAGAACAAATAGCCAATGATCGAGTAATTTACCCTGATTTCTCCTTTGGTATGCTTGGTTTTAGTGAAAAATTATACTTTGGGTTCGCAATTCATCATTTGACAGCACCAGATGAAGGATTCAATGACCTATCAGAGCTTCCTAGACGATTTACCGGTCATTTTGGAGGCGTTTTCCCATTTGGCCTAAGAAACGAGGATATGACTTGGTCTCCTAATGTCATTTTTCAGCAACAAGGTCCAGCACAAGAGATCAACCTTGGAATGTACGTTAGCAAAGGGCCGGTAGTACTTGGAGCATGGTATCGACTTACCGATGCTTATATATTCTTGCTTGGCCTGCAACAGGACAATTTCAAGATTGGATACAGTTATGATCTAACCAGTAGTTTACTGTCTGATAAGACCAATGGCTCTCATGAAATCAGCTTTTCTTACCTCTTCCCATGCAGACCGAAGAAAGTTAAGTTTGAAACAATAAGTTGTCCTGCATTCTAGTTTAAAAGGGTCAATTCTATTAAAATTCTTATTTTTGGAAGTTGTATTAATCAAAATGTGATGAAAAATCGATCAAATCTATATCTCATCCTTATAGCTACAGTGTTCGCACTGGCTTCGTGTACCAAAGAGAGATCTAGCACAACAGGATGGCAATACAACCAATCTGGAAACGGCGGTTTTGAGAAACCTCCTTTCTTTGAGCAGGAAACTGGTCCAGGTTTGGTTTTGATTGAAGGTGGACGTTTTACTATGGGTAAGACGGAACAAGACATTTACTACGATTGGAATAATGTCGAAAGAACGGTTACCGTATCCTCCTTCTACATGGACGAAACAGAGGTAAAGAACATCGATTACCGCGAATACCTTTACTGGTTGAAAAGAGTTTTCGGTGCAGATTATCCAGAAGTATATAAGAAAGCACTTCCTGATACTTTAGGTTGGAGACAACGATTGGCCTACAACGAGCCTTATGTTGAGTACTACCTACGTCACCCTGCATATGCTGACTATCCTGTAGTTAATGTTAGCTGGTTACAAGCTACTGACTACGCAGCATGGAGAACAGATAGAGTGAACGAGTTGATCTTGATCAGAGAAGGTTTATTTGAGCACAACCCAAATCAATTTAACGAGGACAACTTTAATACCAGAGCCTATTTGAATGGACAGTATGAGAGTGGTAAGAGAGTTGATGGATTGTTAGACCTTGATCCCAACAAAGAAACTAGAAACGTAAGAGTTGAAGATGGTATTTTATTGCCAGAATACAGGCTACCTACTGAAGCTGAGTGGGAATATGCAGCTCTTGGATTAATTGGTAATACTTTCGGAGAATTGATCATCGAAAGAAAATTTTATCCTTGGAACGGACATGGAGTTAGAAATGCAGACGATAAGTATCTAGGTCAAATGCTAGCTAACTACAAAAGAGGAAGAGGTGACAATATGGGTGTTGCTGGGCAGCTAAATGACAATGCTGAAATTACTGCTCCTGTTTATTCTTATTGGCCAAACGATTACGGACTTTATAACATGGCCGGTAACGTATCTGAGTGGGTAATGGATGTATACAGAGCAATGACCTCTCAAGATGCTGAGGATTTCAGACCATTTAGAGGTAACGTATTCAAAACACTTGTTCGAGATGAGGAAGGATACATTGCTGAGAAAGACAGTTTAGGTAGACTGAAATACAGAGATGTAAATACTGAAGACGACAACTTGAACAATAGAAGGAATTACAAGAAAGCCGACGTTATCAATTACGAAGACGGAGATTTTGAATCTACAAGATTGTATGAAGATCCTGTAAGTTTCGAAGAAGCTGACAAAAAAGGTGGAGCCATGTATCAATTTGGTGTATCTACTTTGATCAGCGATAGAGCTAGAGTCTACAAAGGCGGTTCTTGGAACGATAGAGCATACTGGATGACCCCAGGAACAAGAAGATTCCTCGCAGAGGATCAATCTTCTCCTTACATCGGATTTAGATGTGCGATGATCAGAGTGGGAAGTCCAACTGGACTTGTTTACTAGTCCTTAAAATCTTTACTAAAAAAAGCCTCGATTGTAATCGAGGCTTTTTTATTTTTAGGGCATGAAGATTAGCATAGAAGAACTATACCAGATCTACCTTCAACATCCTGAAATTTCGAAAGACAGCAGAATCATTGGCGAAGGTTGTATCTATTTTTCCCTATCAGGAGATAATTTTGATGGAAACAAATTTGCGGATGATGCATTGTCTAAAGGCGCTGCCTATGCTGTTATAGATAATGAAGAGTTTGACAAAGGAGATCAATACCTACTTGTTGAAGATAGTTTGACAGTATTGCAAGATCTTGCTAGGCAACATCGAGCTCATCTTCAAATTCCCATCGTTGGTATTACAGGAAGCAATGGAAAGACTACTACAAAGGAATTGATCTCAACAGTATTGGCGCAAAAGTTCAACACCTACTCCACTGCAGGAAATTACAACAACCACATAGGTGTACCACTTTCTATTCTTTCAATTCGGGAAACACATGAGATTGCCGTTATAGAGATGGGAGCAAATCATCAAGGAGAGATCGCTTTTCTTTCTGGGATCTCAAATCCAGATCACGGAATGATCACCAACATTGGGAAAGCTCATTTAGAAGGTTTTGGAGGGATAGAAGGAGTAAAAAAAGGTAAATCTGAGTTGTACAAGCATCTTCAAGCCAATGGAGGCCTTGTATTTGTTAACCTAGATGATGACACTTTGGTTGAACTTAGCTCCAATAATAAGATTCACACTTACGGTAGATCAGAAAATGCCGACTGCATTGCAACACTTGAGAGTTCACACCCTAATATCAAAGGTAGCTGGAAGTACAAGGACAGATCAGGCAAAATAAACGCCAACATTTATGGTGCATATAATTTCAACAACATGCTGGCTGCCATTTGCATTGGAAATTATTTTGGAGTAGATCCAAATAAAATTGACAAAGCGGTCAATGAATATGAATCTGATAACAATCGGTCAGAAATTAGAAGGATAGATGATTATACCGTCTATTTAGATGCCTACAATGCCAATCCATCAAGCACCAAAGCTGCCATTGACAATTTTGAAGAATTAGATATAGATCCTCAATTGAAATTGCTGATCCTGGGAGATATGTTTGAGCTAGGAGATGACAGTTTAAAAGAACATGAGACCATCATATCATATGCTCGATCAAAGAAGTTTGGAGAGCTATTGTTCGTTGGTAAAAATTATTTCAATGCTTTTGAAGGCTCTGAAAACTCATCTTGCCTTGAATCTACAGAGGAAGCAAAGGAATGGTTCAAAGCGCAAAACAAAAAAGCCAAACACATCTTGATCAAAGGATCAAGAGGAATGGCTTTAGAAAAACTTTTAAGCTAGCTTTTTAGTCCTTCAGTACTGATCTTGAGATCACGATCTTTTGTACTTCTGTAGTACCTTCATAGATCTGGGTGATCTTAGCATCTCTCATGAGTCTCTCAACATGATACTCTTTCACATAGCCATAACCACCGTGCACTTGAACTGCTTCAACTGTGGTTTCCATGGCAACTCTTGAGGCAAATACCTTAGCCATTGCAGATGCTTGATCGAAATTCTCGCCTCTATCTTTTTGATTTGCTGCTTTCAAACAAAGTAACCTTGCCGCTTCTATCTCGGTAGCCATGTCAGCTAATTTGAATGCAATTGCTTGGTGTTGGTGGATCGGCTTACCAAAAGCAGCTCTTTCCTTACTGTAAGCAACTGCAAGTTCAAAGGCTCCAGAAGCAATTCCCAATGCCTGAGCCGCGATTCCAATTCTTCCACCAGATAAAACCATCATGGCAAACTTGAATCCAAAACCGTCTTCTCCAATTCTGTTTTCTTTTGGAACTTTTACATCAGTGAACATCAAGGTATGAGTATCAGAACCTCTGATACCTAACTTATCTTCCTTTGCACCAACTGTAAACCCTTCCCATTCTTTTTCAACAATAAAGGCATTGATTCCTCTATGACCTTTGTCTGCATCTGTCTGCGCAATAACAATGTAATAAGAAGCTGAATTTCCATTGGTTATCCAATTCTTTGTTCCATTCAACAAATAGTGATCTCCTTTGTCGATAGCTGTAGTTCTTTGAGAAGTAGCATCTGAACCAGCTTCTGGTTCTGAAAGACAAAATGCACCAATCTTCTGTCCGCTTGCAAGTGGAACTAAGTATTTCTGCTTTTGATCTTCTGTACCGAATTTCTCAATACCCCAACAAACCAAAGAATTGTTGACCGACATACAAACAGAAGTAGAAGCATCGATCTTAGAGATCTCTTCCATTGCGAGAACGTAAGAAATGGTATCCATTCCACCTCCACCGTACTTTGGATCTACCATCATTCCCATGAAGCCAAGCTCGCCCAATTGCTTTACTTGTTCAGCTGGAAATTCTTGTTTATTGTCTCTTTCAATAACACCTGGTTTTAAAACGTTTTGAGCAAAATCTCTAGCTGCATCTCTAACCGCAATTTGCTCCTCTGTTAATTCTATATTCATACCTTTATTTTTTCCTGAATCGGTTTGCAAAAATAATCTATTTAGACACTTGAGCAAAGAAAACAAAACCTACAAGTTCATTGGGCTTATGTCTGGTACTTCCCTCGATGGAATCGACCTATGTCATGCAGAGTTTTGGCAATCAAATGAACAGTGGAAATACCAAATAGTTTCAGCGGAAACTAAAGAATATTCAGAAGAATGGAAGTCCAAACTTAAAAATGCTCCATATCTGAGCGGACTGGATCTAGCACTCTTGGATAGAGAATATGGAAAATTCATCGGCAATACTGTAAAAGATTTTTTACAAGCCAATAAACTTCATGCCGACTTTATTGCCTCACACGGTCATACCATTTTTCATCAACCTAAAAAGAACATCAGCTTTCAATTGGGAAGTGGAGCAGTTATTGCTGCAGTTTCAGGAATTGCTTCTATCTCTGATTTTCGATCTGTTGACATCGCTCTTCAAGGACAAGGGGCTCCATTGGTTCCTACAGCAGAAAAATATCTTTTCCCAGAAAGTAGTTGCTTTCTCAATATCGGAGGAATTGCTAATCTTTCAATCCATCAAAAGAATGGGGAAGTATTGGGATTTGATATTTGTCCGGCCAACCAGGTACTAAATCATCTTGCAAAACAGCATTTCAATATAGATTTTGACCATAATGGAGAGATTGCCAGATCAGGGACAGTGAATGATGAACTACTTGATCAATTGAATGCTATGAAATTTTATGAGGAAGCTCAGCCTAAATCCTTGGGAAGGGAGTTTACTGAAGAAAAAACACTGCCTATTCTTGAGCGTTTCTCAATTGAGCCTAAAAACGCTCTTTGCACCTTCACTGAGCACATTGCCTTACAAATTGCAAAATCAATTCCTAACCTTGATGAAGAGATCTTCATTAGTGGAGGTGGATATCACAATCAGTATTTATTGAGCCGTTTGAGCACTCATGGCTTGCGAATAAAGGAAATAGAAAGTGAGCTGGTTGAGTTCAAAGAAGCACTCTGTTTTGCATTCTTAGGATTATTGAGAGCAAGGAAGGAAATTAATGTACTTTCTACCATAACTGGAAGCCAAAAAGACAACATTGGGGGTTGCATCTATTTGTCCTAAAAAATAAGCAGGATAAGCCGTTTCAGCTGTTTTAATTTGATACTTTTGCGTGAAAATTTTCACCTCATGCAAGAGCTCTTAAAGCAATACGAAAACAAGCAAGCAGAAATCGTTTTTGAATGGAAAGATTCAGAAACAGAAGCTGAAGGTTGGGTAGTGATCAATTCTCTTCGAGGAGGAGCTGCAGGAGGTGGAACTAGAATGAGAAAAGGACTTGACAAGCATGAGGTTACTTCACTTGCCAAGACCATGGAAGTTAAATTTACTGTCTCAGGTCCTGCTATCGGTGGAGCGAAATCTGGAATCAATTTTGATCCAGCAGATCCAAGAAAGGAAGGAGTACTGAAACGATGGTTCAAAGCAGTAGCTCCATTACTCAAAAGCTATTACGGTACTGGAGGAGACCTCAATGTAGATGAAATTCACGAAGTGATTCCTATCACTGAAGAAGCTGGTGTATGGCATCCGCAAGAAGGAGTATTCAATGGACACTTTCAACCATCTGAAGCTGAAAAGATCAATAGAATTGGCCAGCTGAGACATGGAGTATTGAAGGTGATCGAAGATGATCAATACAGTCCAGATCCAAGCAGAAAGTATGTGGTAGCAGATATGATCACTGGATATGGAGTTGCTGAATCAGTAAGACATTTCTATGATATTTATGGAGGTGAGCTGAATGGAAAACGGGCCATTGTTCAAGGATGGGGTAATGTAGGATCAGCAGCAGCATACTACTTAGCTCAAGCAGGTGCTAAGATTGTGGGCATCATCGATCGAGCAGGCGGTTTGATCAATGAAGAGGGCATTGATATTGAGGACATCAGAAAACTCTTCTTAGAGAAGAATGGAAATCAATTACATGCTGACAATTTACTCTCCTTTGAAGAAGTAAATGAAAAGATCTGGGATGTGAATGCTGAGATATTCTTACCTTGTGCAGCATCGCGCTTAATAACTAAAGATCAAGTTGACAGAATGTTACGTTCGAAGCTAGAGGTGATCTCGGCTGGTGCAAATGTGCCATTTGCCGATCCAGAGATCTTCTTTGGTCCCATCGCCAAATACGCTGATGAAAAATTAAGCGTAATCCCTGATTTCATATCCAATTGTGGAATGGCAAGAGTTTTTGCCTACTTGATGTCTTCTAAAGCAAGCATGATGGACGTGGATATTTTCAAGGATACTTCAAACACTGTTAGAGAAGCATTGTTAGAAGTAAATAAGAAATCTAATAGCAAAATTGAAGTGGCTCAAAACGCATTTGAGATTGCACTCCAAAAGTTAATATAAAGAATAGCAAAGGATGTACACATTAATGGTGGTTATTTTCATTCTGGGTTATGTAATGATAGCCTTTGAACATCCATTGCGCATAGACAAGGCCGCCCCTGCTCTACTCATTGCTGTACTTGGCTGGGTATCCTATGTTTTCGGAATGGATGAGATCCTTTCCAACAGCAGTTCTTTCTTGGCCTATGTAGACCCTCAAGGAGATTATGATATCAAACAGCTCATAGATGAGCATGGGCATCACTTTATTATTCACGAATTAGGACATCATCTCACCCATCACTCAGAAATTATCTTCTTCTTGATCGGTGCAATGACCATTGTTGAATTGATCGATGCTCATGAAGGCTTTGCTGTTATCACTAGTAGGATCAAAACAACCAATAAGGTAAAGCTCTTGTGGATTATCTGCATCCTCACCTTTTTCTTTTCTGCAGCACTAGATAACTTGACTACTTCAATTGTAATGATCTCCTTGTTGAGGAAATTGATAGCGGACAGAAAAGACAGATGGTTTTTTGCTGGATTGGTGATCATCTCAGCAAATGCTGGTGGTGCTTGGTCACCAATTGGTGATGTAACCACAACCATGCTTTGGATCGGAAAGCAGATTTCTGCAGTGAATGTGATCACAGAACTATTTGTTCCTAGTTTGATCTGTATGCTAGTTCCATTGATCTATTTAACCTTCACTCAAAAAGGCGAAGTAGAACGACCTGAGGAAAAGAAGGTAGCAGAGCACATGCTAGACAAAACCACCACTTTTGAAAGGAACTTGATCTTTTTCTTAGGAGTAGCATTGTTATTATTTGTACCGGTATTCAAGACCGTAACACATCTTCCTCCATACATGGGAATGATGTTTGGCTTAGGTGTCCTCTGGGTAGTAACTGAAGTCATTCACAGAAGTAAGAATCACGAACTAAAATCGGAACTCTCGGTAATTGGAGTTTTGAGGAAGATCGATATTGTAAGTGTGCTCTTCTTCTTGGGGATTTTGATTGCAATCTCAAGTTTACAATCTGCTGGCCACCTTACGAAGATGGCGCAGATCTTGGATGAAAATTTGGGCAACATTTACATGGTGAATATTTTCATTGGATTGCTTTCGGCAATTGTTGATAATGTTCCCTTGGTTGCAGCATCAATGGGTATGTATCCAATCGTTTCACCGGAGCTACTTAGCACTTTTAGTCCTGAGAATGCAGATTACTATCAACACTTTGTTCAAGATGGTAATTTTTGGGAATTCTTAGCATATTGCGCTGGAACTGGGGGAAGTGCATTGATCATAGGATCTGCAGCTGGAGTTGCCGTAATGGGAATGGAAAGGATTGACTTCATCTGGTACTTAAAAAAGATGAGCTTACTAGCCATTCTAGGGTATGCGGCAGGAGCTGCCTACTACATTGCCTTCGTTGCCTGAGCAGGGCAATAAAACTAACACATTCATGTTTACAAATCTGACTGCGGTCCAAAGCCACAGGCAGCATTACTCATAATTTAGTATGGGTCATTAAACTAACATGAGCATGCATTTACCTTTTTGTCAAATAAACATTTCAGATCAAGCTGCAGAAAACGCTAGCGAAGTAGCTGAACCTACAGTTGAAACCTTATCTATTCTGGAACTCATCACCTCAGGTGGAGTTGGAGGAATATTGATCATGTTGACACTCTTCATACTTTCCATTATTGCCATATACATATTCGTAGAGCGATACATGACGATTAAGAAAGCTGCTAAGGAGGATGTAAACTTCATGAATGAGATCAAAGATTTTATCCACGATGGCAAATTGGAGGCTGCAAGATCACTTTGCAAGAATACCCCTACCCCAATTGCAAGAATGATTGAAAAGGGAGTCAATAGAATTGGAAAGCCGTTAGGTGATATTGCAGAAGCAATTGAGAATACCGGCAAACTGGAACTATTCAAGTTGGAGAAGAATCTTGCCACACTTGCAACTATTTCTGGTGCTGCTCCTATGATTGGATTCTTAGGTACGGTGATCGGAATGATCTTGGCCTTCCACGAAATGGCATCTGCTGGAGGAAATATTGATGTGGAAATGCTAGCAGAAGGAATTTACACTGCAATGGTTACTACTGTTGCAGGACTAGTGGTGGGAATTGTTGCATATATCGCCTACAATCTTCTTGTTGCGAAAGTGGAAAAGGTGGTATTCAAGATGGAAGCACGTACCACTGAATTCATGGATATCCTTAACGAACCTGCAAGATAATGGCCATCAAATCGAGAAATAAGGTTAGTCCCAATTTCAACATGTCGTCAATGACTGACATTGTCTTTCTATTGCTGATCTTCTTCATGTTGACATCTACTCTGGTTAGTCCGAATGCGCTAAAACTTTTGCTACCCAACAGCTCTAGCAAAACACTTGCACCACAAACTGTATCTGTTTCTGTAACACAGGAGTTAGAATACTATGTGGATAAAGAAAAGGTACCCTTTGGAAATCTAGAATTGAAGATCTTGGAAAAGATGGGTAGCAATCCTGAAAATTCCATCATCTTGCATGTGGATAAGTCGATCGCTGTTGAAGAAGCCGTGAAAGTAATGGACATTGCAAGTAGGAATAAATTAAAAATGGTACTGGCAACCAAACCTAACTAATGACCAAAGAAGAAGAGTCAAATAAGAAAAAAGGGATCTGGACCAGTATTGTAATCCATACGATACTGATATTGATCTTTGCCTTCTTTGGAATGTCATACACCATTCCCCCACCTGAGGAAGAAGGAATAACCATCAATTTCGGATTTGTAGATGCGGGCAGTGGCGAGGTACAATCAAGCAGCCCCGAAACCAACCAACAAGAGCAAGTAGAGGAACAGGAAGAAATTGAGGAAGTTGAAGAAGTAGTTAGTCAGGAGGAAGTGATTGAGCAAAGTGTTGAGGAAACTACGGCTATCAATAAAAAGGAAGAAAAGAAGAAAGTTGAAGAACAGAAAGAGGAAGTTCCAGAGCCCGATAAGAATTTAAGCGACGCTTTGAACAAATGGAAGAACAAGAAGGATGAATCAAAAGATGGAGATGGCACTACTGATCAAGCAGGTGATCAAGGTTCTTTGGACGGAGATCCCAATAGCAAAAATTATGTAGGCGGTGGAAGTGGAAACGGCACCTCTTTTAATCTAAGTGGTAGAGCAATGTTGAGCTCACCAAAGATCAAGGATACTTCCCAAGATGAAGGAAAGGTCGTAGTTGACATCATTGTTGACAAATATGGAAAGGTTTTAAGAGCTAATCCAGGAGCTAGAGGATCTACTACAACCAGTCCTATTCTCTATAAGAAAGCGAAAGAAGCAGCATTGAGCACCAAGTTCAATGCAAATCCAAATGCTCCTGAAGAACAAAAGGGACAAATGACCTTTATTTTCATTCTCAATTGAGAACTTACACTGATACCTTAGAATATCTCTACTCCCAATTGCCCATGTATCAGAGGGATGGGAACTCGGCAATTAAAAAAGACCTCCAAAATACCCTAGCAATCTGTGAGATCCTGGGTAACCCCCAAAATAGTTTTAGATCCATTCACATAGCAGGTACCAATGGCAAAGGATCTACTGCACACATGCTAGCTTCCATCTTTCAGCAGGCTGGATATAAAACTGGACTTTATACTTCGCCACACTTGAAGGATTTTCGAGAGCGGATCAAGATCAATGGTGAAATGATTGCAGAATCAGAGGTGGTGAAATTTGTAGATAGTCATCAAATATTGTTCAAGGATATACAACCTTCTTTCTTTGAATGGACTGTAGCCTTGGCCTTTCATCATTTTGCGATTGAAGAAGTAGATATCGCCATTATTGAAACAGGTTTAGGAGGAAGGTTGGATTCTACCAATGTGATCAAGCCCATCCTGAGCATCATAACCAATATCGCGATGGATCATATGGAACTACTTGGCGAAACCCTGGAAGAAATTGCAGGAGAAAAAGCTGGGATCATCAAAGATCAGACTCCAATAGTTCTAGGTAATAGATCAGGGGTGGAGAATATTTTTCAATCAAAAGCCGCTGAATTCAATGCTGAATTGATCTACGCAGAAGACTATCCAATCCCACAGATGCTGATCCCAGAATTAAGAGGAGAGCATCAAAAAGAAAATATGAAGACGGTTTACACCGCTTGGAATACACTAAGGGTAAATTACCCCTCCTTACTTGATGTTTCCTACCCACAATTTGTTCTCGGTGTTTTTAACACCTATTCCAATACAAGATTGAGAGGCAGATGGGAAACCTTATCTCATTCACCAAAAGTGATTGCAGATGTAGCACACAATGAAGCAGGATTGACCTATACGATGGACCAGCTAAATGCAGAAAAATACGAGAAGCTTCATATAGTTCTAGGATTGGTAAAGGAAAAGGATCTCAACAAGATCTTGCACTTGTTTCCAAAGGATGCAATGTATTATTTCTGTGCTGCAAAGATTCCAAGATCCTTAGCCGTTGAAGAACTAAGCAAAGAAGCACATAAATTCAACTTGAAAGGGGATACCTACCCAAGTGTTGCAGCAGCCTATCTTGCTGCTCAGCAGAATGCCAATTCCGCTGACCTCATCTATGTAGGGGGGAGTAATTTCACCGTTGCAGAAGTACTGTAATATTTTTTCGAAAAGTATTGTTAGAATAAGCTTTTGATGTATATTTGCACTCCCAATTTTCGGGGCGAATAGCTCAGCTGGTTCAGAGCACCTCGTTTACACCGAGGGGGTCGGGAGTTCGAATCTCTCTTCGCCCACAAAGAAAAGCCTGATTTGCAATAAGCAAATCAGGCTTTTTTCGTTTGCAAGCAAGCCGACTTCAGTCGAGCGAAAGCAGCAAACGAAAAAGGACAAGCTTCGAGCGAAGTGAGAAGCAGGCTTTTCTTTGATTGAACCTCCCATTTAAGATGGCCGAATGAAATGAGGCAATCGATATTGAAATGCAATTAGCTAGCTAGACGGACCAAAAAACTCAATACAAACACAGTGAGATGCAGGCTTTTCTTTGATTGGACAGCTCCGAATAGGCTTGCAAAAGAAGACATCTAATACATCCACCTTTTTATTATTTTTGGTCTCCCAATATAAGAGGCATTAGCTCAGTTGGTTCAGAGCACTACCTTGACAGGGTAGGGGTCACTGGTTCGAATCCAGTATGCCTCACAAGACAAAAGCAACACTTTGTGTTGCTTTTTTAGTTTAGAGCACGAGTGAAGCTTTGCTTCTATGAGTGCGAGGAACTAAAAAAGTAAGTTTTACAGAGTAAAATGCTTTTGGCTTGGGTACAAGAGGCCCTGTCTGGATCACCGAGCAGAGCGAAGGTAATCCATAAATATGCTTTGCTTCTATGAGTGCGAGGAACTAAAAAAGTAAGTTTTACAGAGTAAAATGCTTTTGGCTTGGGTGCAAGAGGCCCTGTCTGGATCACCGAGCAGAGCGAAGGTAATCCATAAATAAGCTTTGCTTCTATGAGTGCGAGGAACTAAAAAAGTAAGTTTTACAGAGTAAAATGCTTTTGGTTTGGGTACAAGAGGTCCTGTCCGGATCACCGAGCAGAGTGAAGGTAATCTATAAATATGCTTTGCTTCTATGAGTGCGAGGAACTAAAAAAGTAAGTTTTACATAGTAAAATGCTTTTGGCTTGGGTACAAGAGGCCCTGTCTGGATCACCGAGCAGAGCGAAGGTAATTTAGTTTAAAAACTCGCTCTTGTTTTTTTAAGCATCCAGAGATAATTCATTGGTATTTACTTCTTTAAGAATCTCAATTGACTATTATCCTTATCTTCACAACCAAAGCATTAATCAATGAAGATCTTTACGTTTTTTTCCATTCTACTTCTTTCTACTTCACTCACTTTTGGTCAAGTTATCTCTCAATTTCCCTATCAGGAAAACTTTGATGGAAATCTGGTTGGATGGTCTGCTTCTGGAGCATGGGCATTAGGGACTCCTGGCAATAAAAATTATATCAATAGGACTTTTAGTGCACCCAATGCTTGGGTTACAACATTAAATGGTCTATATCCTGATAACTCTTGGAGTTATCTTACTACACCTCGATTTAATTTTAGCAACAAGATCCCAATTCTAAGCTTTCGACAAATGTTTGATTCTGAATCAGGCTATGATGGAATGCGTTTGGAATATCGAATAGGAAATGGTGCTTGGATCATAATTCCCTCTTCAAGCACTTCTCAAAATTGGTACAATGGCTCTACCGGTCTATTAGGAAATTGCTGGTCGGGAAGTATTGATCGGAATAATTACATTCTTTCAGAGGAAGTAGTTTTAGCGGTTACAGGTCAAAACAATGTTCAATTCAGGTTCTTCTTTAGAAGTGATGGTAGTGTAAGAAGAGATGGATTTGCCATTGACAATTTTAGAATTGAAGTATCTAGGAGCGATATAGAAGCAATTGGAATTGAAGGAGGTTATATTGGTGGCAATCCTTCACCTGGCTGTCAGGTGCCACCTGATAGCTTGTTCTTAGTCTTAAAGAATAATCTTCATTTGGGAATTGGAAGTTTCCCAGTGGAATATCAGATAGGCTCGAATACCAGAACCATTTTTGCAAACATAGGCGGATTGGAAACTAAAAAGATCTACTTACCTCCTCCCTATAATTTTCAAAACGGGCTTAACAATGTAAGAGCTTGGTCAAATTATATCGCAGACATTGATAATGCAAATGACTCTGCTTCTTATGCAGTAACCATTAATAATCAAGTAGATCTTGACCTTTTACGATTAATTAGTCCTTCAAACGGAGTAGTTAGTTGTAGCGGACCTCGATCTGACCTTCGTGTTGAAGTAAGGAATCTAACTTTCACAGATTTGAATGAGGTTCGAGTATCGTATCGCTTCAAGGATTCCACATTTACAGATACCATTTCTTCGGTTGTAAGACCGGCTTGTGCAGTTGGTTCCTATTTACACAGCTTCTCTAAAGACTTGTACTTTCCAAGTTCTGGCAGCTATGACATTTCTATTTGGGTAGATCATGTGCTAGACAACAATGCCTCCAATGACACCATTAGAGCAACTCTTAATTACATAGAGAATTTACCTCTACCCTACTTAGAAGATTTCAACAACTCAACAGCTGTTGATGGCACTGGAAATGATAAAGTAGGGGTTCTTCCCATCGGTTGGTTTGGCTTGCATGTTGGGGTCAGAGATACCTACACAGGGGTTACTGATGTTGGACCTTCAAGTGATTATGGAGGCCAAGGAAACTACATTAACTTTTTCCAACAAGGGTCTAATTTTGGAATATTACAATCTCCATGCATTAATATTCCCAATACATCAAATGATATATTTCTCGATTTTAGATATTTCATGGATATTCGAACATCTAGTCCTTCTGGAATAATTATCGATGATATCAACAATTCGGTGAGAGTTTCAACTCAGATACCTTTTGCTGGGCAGAGTAATCCTGAAGACCCCTATGCAAGTGTAAAATTAAATATCAATTCTCTCAAAGGATTAACCGTAAGAGTTGCTTTCCAGTCATTCGCCGATGCGGGAGCATTCTCGGTAGATTATCTAAGAATTTATGAAGTTGCTTCTACTGATCTTGAGGTGGTAAACATCAACTCACCTTCTGGAAGCGAATGTGGCAATCAAAATGATGGCTCTGTTACTATTCAAGTTGACAATGTAGGGTTTACTTCGGTAAGCAATTTTGAGCTTTGCTATCAAGTTAATGGTAATGCAGAAGTATGTGAAGTGGTAAGTGGAGGGACTATCAATCCAACCGACCAGCCCATCAGTTTTACTTTCGCTCAAAAAGTAGACTTCTCAAATCCGGGAAATTATGGCATTAAGGCCTATAGTAAATTAGCTACAGACGGCAACACCTTGAATGATACTGCACAATCTCTATTTAAGAATTCAAGCGCCTTAATTCCCTTCAATTCTGAATTTGATTCTTCTGAAATTGTTCATCCTTCCTTTGTTTGGGAAGAATCTACTGGACAATACAGATGGGTATTCACCAAAGGCTCTACTCCTAGCTTCAATACAGGACCTCTAAAAGATGCTGATGACGATGATAACGGCTATTATGCTTACACAGAAAGCTTAATTGGCAGTATGACTGGAGAGGCCGCCATCTTATCTAACGATCAGTGTTTTGACTTCAATAACACACAAACCCTAATACTTGAGTACAACTATCATATGTATGGCACCTCCATTGATAAGCTGTACCTCGTTTTAGCAGGAGATAGTCAGAACGTTATCATCGATTCATTAATTGGGGCGCAACAGAGTTCAAGTTCAGATCCTTGGGGAAAGAGAAAGATTAGTCTCTCAAACATTAATATGAATCAGGCCTTCTTTAGTTTCGTTGCAGTAAAGGGAAATGGAGAACAAGGTGATATCGCCATTGACAATTTTAGAGTTAGAGATTCAACTGTAACTGTTAATGAGTTATTACTAGAAGAAGACTTAACAATTTTTCCAATTCCGACTAAAAATATCCTTCATATTCAAGGTCCGTTCCTAGAACAGAGTAAGGGACTTCAATATCAATTATTCGATGCCAATGGATCATTGGAGCTAGAAGGAATATCTTCCAATGAAAGAACACTTTCCATTGATGTTTCCAATTTTCCAGCTGGAATTTATTTTATAAGAATAACGAATGGATTCAAATGGAGATCACAGAAGCTGATCATTCAAGAATGATCTGAATTAGGTTGAGTAGTGCTAAAGGCTGTAATAGTCTTGAATACTATTTAAACTATACTGATTAGTTCATTTTTCATATCTTCAACCTTTCTTGAAGCAATGAAGTCGAGCAAGATATTATATAAGGTTCAAATACTCGATGAAGAGATCACCCTAGAGAACGGGAACAAGCATGCTAAAACTGCTTTGGTTGAAAAATGGCGTGATCATTATCAGCTAAGCAGTAGAAAGTTTGGAGCCCCTTCTTTGAAAGAGATCTATGAAAAGATTTCTAAGAAAGAACCCATCAATCTCGACTTCTGCTATCTTAAAGATTTCTCACTTGCCGACTTGAGGGAGGCACAAGGTCTAGCCGAAATAGATATTATTGAGATCGATTCATTTTCCGCCTCCAATGCTTTCTTTGAAAGTTCTTATGGAACGGACTTCTCCTACAGCAATTTTGTAGGCTCACCACCCAATTTTGCCTACACCATTTTCAATCAAGGAAAAGTCAACTTTGGACATGCTAAATGCGAGTCCAGCATGAATTTTAATCGTGCTGAATTCTACTTGGAGGAATTGAGCTTTCGTTTTGCAGAATTTGAAAAAGGTGACCTCCGTTTTTCTTCCTGTGAATTTGACTGCGAAGATGTGTTGTTCATCAATACCAATTTCGGTAGCGGTAATGTCTCCTTTAGGCAGGCAGATTTTCATTTGAGCAATTGTAATTTCCAATATTCTCGTTTTGACAAAGGAGATGTATCCTTTGACAAAGCAGTTTTTAGAGGAGATGAGATAGATTTTCGAAAGATTGAATTTGGGGATGGAAAAGCAGAATTCAGACGAGTAGACTTTGGAGATGGAAACATCAATTTCAATGAATCTGAATTCAAGAAAGGCAAGATCAATTTTAGAAACTCCGTTTTTGGAACTGGATACAATACTTTCGAGAACGTAGACTTCGGTCCTAATGATGTGTTGTTTGATGGCATCGTTTCGAACGGGGGCTATCTTTCATTCAGAGGAGTCACCTTTCAATCTCTATCTTTCACTGATTCTAGATTGTACGGTCATTGCGACTTTAGAATTGCAAATGGTCAAACATTGGACTTATCTTATTCCATATTCAAAGACATAGTAGATCTCGAACCTACGGAAGACGAAGTAAAACTTGCTACTCTGAAAATTGAGGGGATCAAGAACATGGGCAAGATCTTCATTTCTTGGGGAAGCAATCATGTGCATTCATTGATCACTTCTCAGCCTGAAAGCAGTCTTTTCAGTAAAGCAGAACAATTCAATATTCTTAAAGAAAGCTTCAATTCCAACGGCAAGTATTCATCTGAAGATAAGGCATATGTGGCTTTCAAACGATTTGAAATGAAAGCCATTTACGAAAAGGACAAAAAGAAAGGCCCATTGCACCATGCAAGAGCTGCATTCAATTACGGCTTTCAGTGGCTTGTTTTTGACAAGGCAGGATTATTTGCTACAGCACCTTTGAGGGTGTTTACAAGCATGTTGGCAGTGCTCTCTTTTTTCTCCTTGATCTACATTACCCTTCCATCATTTGCGCATGCTGAGATCGTTTCTTCAGTTGGGGACCCAGATCATTTGAGCCTAGTAGAAAGATCATTCTACCATAGTGCCATTACTTTCTTCACCATCGGATATGGTGACTTCTACCCTTCCGGGCATGTGAGATGGTTATCTTCTGTTGAGGGTTGGGCAGGCGTGTTCCTAATGTCTTATTTCACTGTCGCCTTTGTAAGAAAGATCCTGCGATAGGATCTAGTGTCTCGTATCTTTTGGCACTTCATCAATCTCTATTGATGGAGGGTTCTTCTGTAATACTTTGTATCGATCGTCGATGGCATTCATCATTCTAGAGGCCTCACCACCATCGATCCTACCTCTTTTTTGAAGTCGCTCAATTGTCTTCACTTCATAGTTCAATAAAGATCGAATTGCTTGCGTAGTAGATACTGCCTTATAAACACCAGGGTAGTTCTTTCTGAGGTTTCTTAAGAAAGTTTGACCTTCAATTCTATTTTCATTGATCTCGCTCTCGATCAGTTCTAGAGCTTTGGCATCTTCTTTCTCACTTCGCATCAAACTTTCAACCAGCTTTAATGCTTCCTCTTGGGCCATCACAAAACTTACAGCACAATCATAGCTAAGCATCATGCGATCCAAATAATACTCCTTAGCTAGTTTTCCTATTAAAGGCCATCTTGAGATCTTGCTTAAGGTTTCGGGTATCTTCCAGCTTTCCTCAAGGTCTTTTCGTTCACTTAGCGGCACACTTCCACCTTGATCAAGAAGCTGACTGATGTTATCACTGAGAACTTTTACTCCTATTGCCCCCAGCAAACCATCTTTGAACTGATGCCAATAACTACTTTTTTCGGCTTCAAGAAATCTCTTTCTGAGCTCGGCAATGGCCTGGGTATTCTCAACACCTTTTATATCATCTGCCGCCACTGCTTCTGGAACATATTCAGCTACTGCATCCCAATCCGACTTCCTAATGAATCGATCGGATTTTAATCTTTCAATTTGATTGACAGTGCTTTCATGCAAATACTCTCGAGCATTGGTAAGCATCTTCGCCTTGGCAGGCGAGATCTTTGTTAATCCTAATGCCTCTACTAAATACTTGATTGTAGAAGCGTTGACCAAAAGAGTTAGTGTTACAATTCCAGCTGTGAAGAATAGGAACTGATCCTTGATCTCGGCAGGAATGTATTTATCATCTACTCCAGCCACGATCAATGCTAAAGCCAAACCGATGGCGCCTCTCAATGCTCCATACCAAACAATGATTGCATCTTTCTTAGGCAATCCATATCCTGCTCTCTTCATAAAAGGATAGAACATTGCTATAACAATTGCCCTTACCACATGTATTCCCAGGTAGAAAATGCCAAGCAAGATAAAATCTTGAACTTCAAATACACTTCGCTCTGCTACCACGATTCCAACGATCAAGAAGATCAAGCAATTGGCAATGAATCCAGCTAGTTCCCAAAATTCATGCATGAAGTGCTCCACTTGGGGACTGAACCTAGACTTTCCTACACCTCCTATGATCAATCCCAAAGCAACCAATCCAAGTACACCAGAAACGTGGAAGGTGTGTTCAGCTAAGTAAAAGGTTAAGTATGCCGCGGCTATTACCAAACTGGTTTCAACCATCGCATCATTGAATACATGCTTGACCCAATTGATGACAATATATCCTGCAATGATTCCAATAAGTGTACCTCCAAAGGCCACTCTAAAGAATTCTAGAATAGGACTACCACCTGTAGACTCTCCTGTAATACCCAAAAAGAATACCATGAAGAGAACAATGGCAGTACCATCATTCAACAAGGATTCTCCTTCTATCAATGTCCCTAATTTCTTGCTTGCTCCTAACTCTTTCAAAAGAGCAACCACTGCAACGGGGTCGGTAGCACTTACAATTGCACCGAACATTAAAGCCAAGGACCAATCCCATCCATCTAAGCCAATTCCCCAATACTGCAAGCCCATGGCCAAAGCACCAGTTAACCCGAGTGCGACGAGAATACCAGGGACTGCAAGGATGATCGCATTGGTAGAAGATTTCTTAAAGGTGTGCAAGTCCATTGCGTAAGCCGCTTCAAAGATCAAGATGGGCAGGAATATGAAGAGCAGAAGATGAGGATCCATGTTTGCAGCAAACTCAATTGAATCACTTAAACTATTCAATTCCACAGACCAACTACCAATATGCCAAGATTCGAAGAATCCCAATCTATTGGAGACCCCTAGGATAATTCCTATTATAAGAAGTAGTACCGTAAAAGGGAAAGGTGTCTTTTTCAAAAAGTGTCTTGTAGAAACACCTATGATCATTGCCAAGATTATAAATAAGAGAGGTGCCGTACTTGTATGATGCTCTCCCTCATCATGCTCAGCATGAGCCTCATCTGCATGCTCATCATGCATTTCAGTCTTGACTACTTCATTCTGTTGTTCAGAATGATCTTGAGCAAAAACAGATTGAAATGAGCTAATGGAAAGAATGATCGAAAAGATGAAAAAATACCTCTTCAAACTGGCTAAATTGATCAACATAGATGGTAGCGAAAATTGAATTAGTCGACGATAAAGATATAAACATAATTGATTTTGGCTAATTAATCTAAAAATGGAGCTTTTTAAAATTTGATTGTTAAAAAATTGAATATTCTCATTAAAATTTCTTGTAGAAGATATAAATTAGGTTTATGTTTGATATTGCCCTAATGTTAAGGGTAGTTAAAAATTATTGCTAACCAATTGATTTCTAACATCTTAATTAATTTATTTAATACTAACCTAAATTCATCATCATGAAGGGAAGATTAAAAATTCTCGGCCTGATGGTTGGTTTCTTATTTGGAACAAGCCAATTATCAGCGCAGTGCATAACAGCACCTTTCTCGGAATCTTTTGATACGGGATTAACGCCAGCATGTATTATTACATCGGCAACAACTGGAGGTCCTTGGGACTTCAATGGAATAGGCTGGAATACTTCTGGCTGTCCTGCACCAACTGACCATACAGGCAATAGCGGTTTTTGGGCCTCTATGGATCAATCTGGGACTGATGTAGGGGTAATTATGGAATTTGATACAATTGATGTATCAGGTCTTACCAACCCTTATTTGCAGTTCTATTATTTTATGTGCGGAGTCAATTACACTCCTCCAAACATTTTAGCAATTGAAACCTTTGACGGAACTACTTGGGTAGGAGTTGATACTATTCAGCAAGGTACTGCTGGCTGGGAACTGTTTGCCTATGATCTTACTGCCAACACATTTGGCACAGGATACTTAAAAGTTAGATTCAGAGCAGAATCTGGAGGATCAGGTTCTGATTTTATTGGAGATCAAGGAATTGATGACATTTCGGTTACTGCATTGCCAACTTGTTTTGTTTCAGGTGGGCAATCTACATCCAATTTGACTACCATGTCTGTGGACGTAAGTTGGGTTGATCCTAACTCTGCTACCTCATGGCAGATAGAATATGGAGTCTCTCCATTGACAATTGGAACTGGAACAAGAATGGTAACTAGTAGCAATCCTGCTACTATTGGTAGTCTTACTGCCAATACATCTTATGATTGGACAGTGAGAGCTATTTGTGGAGCTGGTGATACTGCTGCTTGGACAGGAGTATCTAGTTTCTTTACTGGGTACTGTACTCCAAATCCTAGTTCAGTAGATGGAAGTGGTATTACTAATGTTTCTTTCGGAGTAGTAAACAACACTACTGGTACTGAAGTAGGAAACTATGGAGATTACACCAATTTAGTAGGTGATGCGATCCAAGGTATTTCTACTCCACTAGACATTACATATTCTACAGGATTTACTTATGTAACTGAAGTTTATATTGATTGGAACAATGACTTGGATTTTGATGACACTCTAGAGAATGTTTATTCAGGAGTTTCAACCAATGCCAACCCAACTACATTGAATGCTTCATTCACAGTACCAGCTACTCAGCCTTTGGGTCAGTACAGAATGAGAATTGGTGGTGCAGATACTGGTCCTCCTACTCCTTGTTATACTGGAAGCTGGGGATCCTTTGAGGATTACACGGTAAATGTAATTGCTCCACCTAACTGTTTATTCCCTCAAAATCTTGCTTCAACTGCATTTGCTTTTGACTCTGCACTAGTTTCTTGGTCAGATCCAAATGCTGCAACCATGTGGGAAGTTGAATGGGATACTGCAGGTTATACTTTAGGTACTGCCTCTAATTCTACAATTGTAATGAATGATACCTTCTTGCTTATCGGCAATTTGATGGGACAATCATCTTACACTTGGGCGGTAAGAGCTATTTGTGGCCCTGCTGATACTTCAGCTTGGTCTTCTCAAAATACATTTACTACTCCATGTGCTCCATTCACTGCTCCTTTCGTAGAGAGATTCCCAGTGAATTCTCTTCCAGCATGTTGGACACAAGGTGGTAACACTCCTTGGGAATATGGTCCTGGCTTTAATGCTTATGGTGCTGCAAATGTTGCAGATAATTCTCCGGGTGGTACTGGACGTTTTATCGGGATGGATGGTTCTGATAATTCAGGTTCTGATTCAAGTTGGTTGATTTCACCAATGGTTGATGTTTCAGGACTTACTGCGCCTCAATTACGCTACTACATCTTTAGCAACAATACAAATGATGCTGCCTTAAATAGAACAAGAGTTCATGTTTGGGATGGTTCTGTTTGGATTCAAGTTGATTCAATTCAAGCGAATCTAGGACCAAATTGGGTTGAAATGACGTATGATCTTAGTGCTTTATCAATTTCTAATATAACAGCAGTAAGATTTACAATCACTCCAACAACTACTGGTGGATCTGCATTCTATAATGACATTCTTTTGGATGATATAGAATTTAGAGAAACTCCATTGTGTCCAGAACCTAATATGTTAGGTACTGCGAATTTGACTACAGATTCTGTAACCGCATTCTGGACTGAGCAAGGTACTGCTACTCAGTATGAAGTAGAGTGGGATACTGCTGGCTATACAATTGGTATGGCAGCTAACTCGGCAATCGTAAATGTAGATACCTTCTACACTATTACTGGATTGATGGGATTAACTAGCTATGATTGGGCTGTACGAGCTATTTGTGGCCCTGCAGATACTTCTATTTGGTCTCAAGGTAGTTTCCAAACTCCAATCCCAGGACCTCAGCCATTGGCTTGTCCTATGGGAACTAACCCAACTCCATTCTACTCAGATGAGTTTGATGCTGTTGGAGGTTGGACTGGATCAGTTGGAACAGGAACTACTGCAGGTCAGTGGAACTTTGGTAGAACTGGAGGAACACCTTCAGGAGCTACTGGTCCTTTAGCTGCTCACAGTGGGTCTGCATATGCTTATGTTGAGGCTTCTGGTACAACTGGTGCTCCATGGGGTACTAATGTAATCATGGTTTCTCCAGCAATTGATCTTACAGCTGCAACTGGTGACGCTGAGTTGTCATTCTGGATGCACGCATTTGGTCAAACAATGGGTACTCTGAATGTAGGAATCGGTACTTCAGCTACTGGTCCATTTACAAATGTATTTACCTATGCAGGTCAGTTACAAGGAGCTCAAGCAGATCCTTACCAAAATGTTGGAGTTGATCTTACAGCATTTATTGGTCAGACCATTTACTTAGAATTTGATTTCTTAGTTGGATCAAACTTCTACAGTGATATTGCAATTGATCTATTAGAGGTAACTGGATGTGCTAGTTGTGTATCTCCATCGAATCTTTCTGCTAGTAATGCTGGACTTACTTCAGTTGACCTAGACTGGACAGAGAATGGTGTTGCTACAAACTGGGAGCTTGAGTATGGTCCATCAGGATATACTCCAGGTACAGGAACTAAAGTAGTTACTACTTCTAAGCCTTACTCATTGTCTAGCTTAACTGCTAGCACTGGTTATGACTTCTATGTAAGATCTATCTGTAATGTTGGTGATACTAGTGCAATCAGCCCTGTTGGTGGATTCGCTACATTGAATGGTGTACCTTACACCCAAGACTTCGAGAACTTTACTAATGGAAACATTATTAATGACGAAGGATGGTTTAGTACTTCTGCTGCAGCACCATATTGGAGTATCGGATCCTCTACTGGATCTTCTGGAACAGGACCTACTGTTGACCACACCATTGGTGCTGGTGGTAAGTTTGCCTTCCTAGAGACTTCTGGTTCGTATCCTGCGCTTACTCCTGATACCCTTATTGGGCCAGCAATTATTACTGGAAACGGAGATTCACTATTAGAGTTGAGCTTCTGGTATCACATGCATGGTTCTACCATGGGTGACCTACAGATCTGGATCACTGGTGCATTGAATGGACCAATGATGATCGGAACTATTTCAGGTCAGCAACAAGTGAATCAAACTGATCCATGGTTGTTGTATTCTAACTTAGTTACAGGTTACCAAAATGATACAGTAAGAATAGTTTATGTTGGATTGGGTACTGTATTTACATCGGATATGGCAATTGATGATGTAAGCCTAGACCTTCCTCCAGCTAATAACTTAGCAATGGATGTTGTTTCTGCACCTACCTCTGGTTGTGGACTTAGCGCTACTGAAAGTGTAACTGTTAGCATTACCAACTTGGGAAGTGCTGCACAGACTGGATTTAGTGTTGGTTACTCTCTAAACGGAGTTGCTATCACCCCAGAGACTTTCACAGGAACTATTAATCCAGGTGCAACTTCAAACTATACATATACTACTACTGCAAACCTATCTACTCCTGGTCAGTATGATATCACTGCATACACTCTGCTTGCAGGTGATGCAAATACATCAAATGATACTGCTGACACTGAAGTAAATAGTGTTGCAAGTGCTAGTTTACCATATGCAGAAAGTTTTGAGAACGGACCAGCAAACTGGTTTGTAACTGGAATTAGCACCTTCGATCTTGGTACTCCTGCTGGAGCAGCCATCGTAGGAGCATCTGATGGTGACAGCGCATGGGTAACTGGATTAACTTTCAACTACAGCAATGGTGAAGAAGGTTATTTGAACTCTCCATGTTTTGACTTGAGTGGTACTACCAACCCATGGATCTCATTTGATATCAACTATGATATCGAATCTCAGTGGGACGGTGCTTTAATGCAAGTATCTACCAACGGTGGAACTAGCTGGAGTACACTTGGTATGCTAGGAGATACCGTTAACTGGTACAATGACACTGCTGATGTTATAACCGCTCTTGGAATTGACCCAACTGGTCAATGTTGGACTGGTGACGGAACAGGTGGTATCCTTGGTTCTGGTGGATGGATCAATGCAAGACATGAGTTGAGCGCTTATGCTGGACAGTCAAGCGTTAGATTCAGGTTATTATTTGCTTCTGATGGAGCAGTAGTAGCTGAAGGAATTGGATTCGATAACGTTAGAGTTTATGATTCTATTCCTCCTGCACCATACTATCCAATTGGTATTATCAATACAGTAGATGCAAATGGTGTTGCTGATTCATTAGGTGTTGAAGTGAGAACTTCTGGTACCGTTGTAGGTGTTGACCTTGATGGTAACAATGGATTGAGCTTCTACATCATTGACATGTCAACTTCAGTTCAAGAAGGTATCAATATCTTCAACTTCAACGATGTAAGTAATTATGTTGTTAATGAAGGTGACTCTATCATGGTATGGGGTGATATTGATCAATTCAATGGATTGCAAGAAGTATTTGTTGACTCTATTATGATCATCAAAACAAATGCACTTGTACCAGCACCAAGATTGGTGACTGCTTTGGATGAGTCTACTGAAGCAAATCATATTGAGATTAGAAACCTTACCGTTCTTCAAGCATCAGGTAGTGGTTCATACAACATGGACCTTACTGACGGAACAAATACTTTCACTATGAGAGTAGATGCCGATACTGATGTGAACGATAGTTTGAATATCTCTCCACTTATTCCTGGTGACACAGTTTGTTCTGTGATCGGTATTGGTGGCCAGTTCGATAACTCTAGCCCATACACTAGCGGATATCAGATCTTCCCTATGAGGTTCTCAGATCTTGATACTACTAGTTGTCAGGCTACTGGAATTGAAGATATTGAAGTTGAGACTTCTCAATTGAATATCTTCCCTAATCCAACAACTGGAATGGTTACTATTCAGGCAAGCGATATCAAAGCTAACGATGCAAGATTCATGGTTAGAGATATCAGCGGAAAGATCCTATTCGAGGATAGAATCAATAAGTCTGAATTCAGTACAACTATCGACTTTAGCGACAGAGCTAATGGAATCTACTTCATAACCATCATTGATGGTGAGAAGATGATCCACGAGAAGTTGATCAAAAATTAACCAATAAGAGTCTACTGCAAAGACAAAGGGCGAATCGCATGATTCGCCCTTTTTTTATTGCCATTCATCATCTATTTCACCGCTTTTCTTGAAAATAGGTTAAGTTTGGGTTCACTTAAACTCAAAAAGATGAAAAGGTTCCTTTACGCCCTACTACCCTTATCAATTGTAGCTTGTACTAACAATTCCCAAGATCAATCGAGTACAACTGCTGATCCAATGGCTGAATACGTAGCATTTAGCCTATCTCATTTGGATACATCCATTAGTCCTTGTGATGATTTCTACCAATATTCCGTTGGAGGATGGCTCGCAGATAATCCAATCCCTTCTACAGAAAGCAGATGGAGTAGTTTCAATATTGTAAGAGATTCAAACAATGCCAAGCTGAAGACCATCCTGCAAGAGTTTTCTCAGGGAGAATTTTCTCAGGGAAGTATGCAACAGCAACTGGGAGATTTCTATTCAACTGCTTTGGATTCTACTAGAGCAAACGAGTTGGGAGTTGATCCCTTAAAAGGCGAATTTGATAAGATAGACGCCATTCAATCAAAAGAAGACTTGATCAATCAAGTTGCAAGAATGAGAACACTTGGAGTGAATCCTCTCTATGGAATCTACATAGGACAAGATGATAAGAACAGTGAAGAGTATATAACTTTCCTTTATCAAAGTGGATTGGGAATGCCAGATCGCGACTACTACTTAAACACAGACGAGAACTCTCAAAAGCTACAATCTGACTATCTCATGTATATTTCTGAACTTTTCCAATTAGCGGGTGAAGCCAATCCAGACAACATAAGTAGTACTGTTTATGGAATTGAAAAGTACTTGGCAAGTAACTCCATGACAAGAGTAGAACGAAGAGACCCTGAGAAAACGTACAATAAATTTGCCGCAGAGGAATTGTATGAAATGAATCCTCACTTGAACTGGAATTCCTACTTCTCTGCTGTTGGTTTGAAGGACGTTCAGAATGTGATCGTTTCACAACCCGATTTTCTAAAAGCTGCCAACCATGCAGTAGACTCTATTCCACTTGAAAACTGGAAAGCGTATCTGAAATGGAGATTATTGGACAGCTATGCTCCAAACCTAAGCGCTGAATATGTAAATGCCAACTTCAACTTTTACGGTAAGCAATTGAGTGGCAGAAAAGAAAATAAACCAAGATGGGAAAGAGCAATGTCGATGGTAAACGGCAATCTTGGTCAGCTGCTTGGAAAAGCATTTGTTGATAGGCACTTCCCTGAAGAAGCCAAAGGCAATGTCAGCAATATGGTTGAAAATTTAAGAGCGGTTTTCAAGGAAAGAATCCTTGCATTGGAATGGATGAGCGATGAAACGAAGGAGAAAGCGTTGGAAAAACTAAGTTCTTTCAACAAGAAAATTGGCTATCCAGATAAGTGGAGAAATTATGATGAATTGCAAGTAGAGGCTGGAAATCTTGTACAGAACATCATGAACGCTAAACAATTCAACTTTGCTTATATGATGAATAAGCTAGGAAATCCTGTAGATAAAGATGAATGGTTCATGTCTCCTCAAACCGTGAATGCCTATTATTCTTCATCAAAGAATGAGATCGTATTTCCAGCGGGAATCTTGCAACCACCCTTCTTTAGCTATGAAGCAGATGATGCAATCAATTATGGAGGAATTGGTGCAGTAATTGGTCATGAATTTACACACGGTTTTGACGATCAAGGAAGCAAGTACGATGCAAAAGGAAATCTTGAGAACTGGTGGTCTGATGAAGACAGAGCTAGGTTTGAAGAGCGCGCAGGACTTGTTGTAGATCAATTCAATTCCTATGAAGCCTTGGATAGCGTATTTGTCAATGGAAAACTAACTTTAGGGGAGAATATTGCAGATCTTGGAGGTACTACCCTAGCCTATTATGCTTTGCTAAAAGAAGTGGAAGGTAATGAGCCAGCAGACATTGATGGATTTGATTACAAGCAACGATTCTTCCTAGGTTGGGCCCAAGTTTGGCATATGAATATGACAGAAGAAGAGCTAAGAAAAAGAATCAAAACCGATTCTCATTCTCCCGGGGAATACAGAGTGGTTGGACCCTTGTCAAACCTTCCTGAATTTGCAGAAGCCTTTGGATGTCAGAGCGGAGATCCTATGGTGCAAGCAGACTCCTTGAGAGCAGTCATTTGGTAATATGAGCGAACCGGATAATCCTCCTAAGGGCTTTAACAAAGCATACAAAGACGCTGAAAAGCTGAGTGAAGACGACTCAGCTTTTCAACGCCTGATTCAATCGGGCAGTAAAAAGAGAGAGGATTATAAAGGACGTTTAAAAAGCAGTTGGAAAGAGGCAGGTACATTCATTAGAATGTTGAAAGCATGGAAAAATGGCGAACACCATTTTGAGCTAAAAACCATTCTAAGTCTTACCGCAGCCATCCTTTATTTTGTCAATCCTTTTGATATTATCCCCGACTTGATACCTGCTCTTGGTTTGATAGACGACATTAGCATTATCACCTACGTATACCATCGTTTTGAAAGTGAAATTTCAAAATTCAAAGAATGGGAGAATGAAAACTCTCAAGAAGTGAATGAATAGATTGATCTATTTCGTTGGCTATCTGCTCCGGTCATTTCATTTGCACGGGATCCACTCCCCTTTTGTTTTCAGTTTAAGCAAGGATGTACTTCGAGAAAAGTCAAAATTTTATGCATTTGATGAAATAGAGTCCATAAGAGCGAAACTCCTGCTGACCAAAAAGAAAATTAAGATCGAAGACCTCGGAGCTGGACCAAAAAGGCATTATGAGAAGAGCATTAGCAGAATTTGCCGTGATAGCAGCCAAAAGATTGGCTTTTCGCAAATGCTTTATAGGATCTGCAGAGAATCAAAACCTGAAAGCATTCTTGAATTGGGAACTTCTTTGGGAATTACAACATCCTATTTGGCGAAAGCATGTCCTTCTTCCAAGATCATCAGTATTGAAGGGGCCGAAGAAATAAGTAAAATAGCTGAGATCAATCTAAAGAAACTCGATATTCATAATGTAAAACTAGTACAAGGATCATTTGAAGACCAGCTTGATCCGGCACTAAATGAGTTGAAAAAAGTGGATCTTGTTTATTTTGATGGCAATCATCAATATGATGCTACTTGGACTTACTTTGAAAAATGCTTAGAACATGCTGGAGATGATACCATTTTTATCTTCGACGATATCTATTGGTCGGCGGAAATGAAAAGAGTATGGAACAAGATCATTTCGGATGATCGAGTCAAATGCAGTATAGACTTATTTAAGATCGGTTTGGTCTACTTTAATCCTGAATTGAGCAAACAAAACTTTACCGTTTATCATTCTGCCAACTTTAATCTATCCTATTCAATTACCTTTGAGTTATCATGAGTCAAGAAGCCATCATCAAGATCGATCAACTCGTAAGGAATTTTAAGCTGGGAAAACAGCTGATCAAAGTATTAAAAGAGATCAGTTTTTCTATTGAAAGGAACGAATACGTGGCCTTAATGGGTCCATCTGGATCTGGCAAATCTACCTTGATGAACATATTAGGATGCCTAGACACTCCTACTGCGGGAGAATATTGGCTGAACAAGCAAATGGTAAGTCAACTAACTGAAGATGAGCTGGCTGAAATTAGAAATAAAGAGATAGGATTCGTCTTTCAGACCTTTAATTTACTTCCAAGATCTACTGCTTTAGACAATGTTGCATTGCCCTTGATCTATGCTGGCTACTCAAAGCAGGAAAGGGAAGAAAGAGCCAAAGAAGTACTAGATCAAGTTGGTTTGGCAGATCGTATCAAGCACAAGCCCAATGAACTTTCTGGAGGTCAAAGACAAAGGGTAGCAGTTGCTAGAGCAATTGTGAACAATCCCTCTATCATCTTGGCAGATGAGCCTACTGGAAATTTAGACTCAAAAACCTCCTACGAGATCATGGCCTTGTTCGATGAGATCCACAAAAAAGGGAACACCATCATACTTGTGACTCATGAGGAAGATATTGCACAGCATGCTCATCGGATCATTCGATTAAAAGATGGAGAAATCGAAAAGGATGAGATGAACAAAAGCATTAGTTCGTTTGCTTAGCCTATTGAAGAAATTATACGATGAAGATATACACCAAAAAAGGAGATAGTGGCACCACCTCATTATTAGGTGGAAGCAGAGTTCCAAAGCACCATTTAAAGATCGAAGCATACGGAACTGTAGACGAACTCAATTCACACATTGGAATGATAAGGGACCTCAATTCAGATGAGAGCCTACGACCCATCTTATTGGAAATACAAGATCGACTATTTACACTCGGATCAAAGCTTGCATTAGAAGAAGGGAATACGAAAGTGAACATTCCTCATTTGGAGAAAGCCGATATTCAACTCTTGGAAAAAGAAATTGATAAAATGGACGAAGAACTGCCCGAAATGAGATCATTTGTTCTCCCAGGTGGAGCTACCATTATATCTGCCACTCACATTGCTAGATGTGTTTGCAGAAGAGCTGAGAGAATGTGCGTTCATCTATCCGAAAACGAAAAAGTAGATGAAGAGATCATTGTTTACTTGAATCGTCTCTCCGATTACCTCTTTGTTCTTTCTCGAAAATTCACCAAAGATCTGAATGCCGAAGAAACCCCTTGGCATCCCAAAAAATAGTATTATATTGATAATCAAGCACTTAAGCTTGTTTATTAAATTTTGGATCAGGCTTTTTTGTTAACTCAAAAAAATTACTTTTGCGTTAAATCAAAGATGATTTTGAAATGTACTGGACTTTAGAATTGGCATCGTATTTAGAGGACGCTCCTTGGCCGGCGACAAAAGATGAATTGATCGATTATGCGATCAGAGCTGGAGCACCCTTAGAAGTTGTAGAAAACTTGCAAGAAATTGAAGACGAAGGGGAATCATACGAGACCATAGAAGATATTTGGCCCGACTATCCAACTAAAGAAGATTTCTTCTTTAATGAAGACGAGTACTAAAGAAGACTAGAAACTAAATCATTAAAACCCTGTTCTACTGCATAAATGGAACAGGGTTTTTTGCTTTCATTAGCCATGCTAACCAGCGCCTTAAAATCAGTAACTTTGTTAGCCATTTTTAGCAGGAAAAAGGAGAAGAAATATGTTTGATGCACTAAGCAAGACATTTAAGAAGTTAGTCGGAAGTAAAGCCGATAGAGACTTGAAGGCAATCATGCCTCAAGTTGAAAAGATCAAGGAAATCTATCCTGGTCTAGCTTCAATTAGCAACGATGAGCTGAGAAATAAAACGATTGCATTCAAGAAGAAGATCAAGGATGCAATCTCAGCAGATCTTGAACAAATAGAAGAACTAAAGAAGAAGGCTGAATCTGAAAGTGATATTCTTCAGAAAGAGCAGTACTATGAAGAGATAGATAAGATCGAAACTAGCACAAATTCAACAATTGAAGAAGTACTCGAAGAGATCTTACCTGAGGCTTTTGCAGTGGTAAAAGAAACAGCTAGAAGGTTTACCGAAAATGAAAAGGTTGAAGTTACTGCTTCTGAGATGGACAAGGACATTGCTGCATCTCGAGACAGTGTAGTAATTGAAGGGGATAAAGCCATTTGGTTCAATGAATGGAATGCTGCTGGAGCCGAGATCAAATGGGAAATGATCCATTATGATGTTCAGCTAATTGGAGGTATCGCCCTTCATTCTGGTAAGATCTCTGAGATGGCAACTGGTGAAGGAAAAACATTGGTGGCAACTTTACCTGTATACCTGAATGCATTGGCTGGTAGAGGAGTTCACCTCGTAACAGTCAATGATTACTTAGCGAGAAGGGATGCTGAATGGATGGGGCCAATTTTTGAATTTCATGGTCTAACTGTTGATTGTATTGACAACCATCAGCCAAATTCCCCTGAAAGAAGCAAAGCCTACCACGCAGATATTACCTATGGAACCAACAATGAGTTTGGATTTGATTATCTGAGAGACAATATGGCTAGAAGTCCTGAGGACTTAGTACAAAGAAAACATCACTATGCTATTATCGATGAGGTTGACTCCGTATTGATCGATGATGCCAGAACTCCTCTGATCATCTCTGGTCCTACTCCTAAAGGCGACAAGCATGAGTTCAACGAGCTAAAACCACTTGTAGAAAGACTAGTTAGTGCGCAAAAGAAGTTGGTCACTACATTGATTGCCGATGCGAAGAAGAAACTTACGGCTGAAGTAGAGGACAACAAAGAACAAAAGAAATTGAATGAAGAGGGCGGCATGGCCCTCTTAAGAAGTTACAGAGGATTACCCAAGAACAAAGCTTTGATCAAATTCCTTTCAGAGTCTGGCATCAAAGCACAATTGCAAAAGACAGAGAACTATTACCTTCAAGATCAGGCAAAGGAAATGCACATCGTTGATGATGAATTATTCTTTGTGATCGATGAAAAATCAAACTCCATTGAACTGACTGAAAAAGGGATTGAACTGATCTCTGGAGAAGATACAGACAAGGAATTCTTTATTCTACCAGACATCAACATCGCACTAAGTGAGATCGATAAATCATCAAAAGATGATCAAGAAAAGGTGGTAGAGAAAGACAAAGTGATCCAAGAATACACTGTCAAAGCTGAAAGAATTCACACGGTGAATCAATTATTGAAAGCCTATACCCTATTCGAGAAGGATACCGAGTATGTGGTGATGGACAATAAAGTGAAGATCGTAGATGAGCAGACTGGTAGAATCATGGAAGGTAGACGATATTCCGATGGATTGCACCAGGCGATCGAATCAAAGGAAAATGTGAAAGTAGAGGCCGCTACCCAGACCTATGCGACCATTACACTTCAGAACTACTTCAGAATGTACCACAAGCTTTCGGGAATGACCGGAACTGCAGAAACTGAAGCTGGAGAATTCTGGGACATCTATGAATTGGATGTAGTAGTTATTCCAACCAATCGACCTATTGCAAGAGATGACAGACACGATCTTGTATTTAAAACGACTCGTGAAAAGTACAATGCAGTTATTGACGAGATAGTAGATCTAGTTGGCAAAGGAAGACCTGTTCTAGTAGGTACCACCTCAGTTGAGATCTCGGAACTGTTGAGTAGGATGTTGAAAATGAAGAACATAAAACACAATGTTCTTAACGCAAAACTTCACCAGAGAGAAGCTGATATTGTAGCTGAAGCTGGAAAAGCAGGTACGGTAACCATCGCTACGAACATGGCTGGTAGGGGTACCGATATTAAGCTCAAGCAAGAAGTGAAAGATGCAGGCGGTTTAGCAATCATTGGTACTGAGCGTCATGAATCTAGAAGGGTAGACAGGCAGTTGAGAGGTAGATCTGGACGACAAGGAGATCCAGGAAGTTCTCAATTCTATGTTTCCCTAGAAGACAATCTAATGCGTTTGTTTGGCTCTGATAGAATAGCCAGCTTGATGGATCGCATGGGGCTGGAAGAAGGAGAAGTGATTCAGCATTCAATGATCACGAAGTCCATTGAACGTGCCCAGAAGAAAGTAGAAGAAAACAACTTTGGTGTAAGAAAAAGATTGTTGGAATACGATGATGTCATGAATTCTCAAAGAGAAGTGATCTATAAGAGAAGAAAACATGCACTTTTTGGCGAGCGATTGAATGTTGATATCAGTAACATGATGTTTGACACTTCCACCAGCATCGTACAAGAGAATTTGGACGTGCGCGATTATGAGAACTTCAAGTTTGACCTTATTCGCAACTTGTCGATCGAATCACCTGTGAATGAAGAAGAGTTCCTAGCTTCTAATCCAGAAGAATTAGGCAATCAAGTATACAAGTATAGCATGGATCACTACCAGCAGAAGTCTGCTATGGTATCTCAACTGGCCTATCCTGTGATAAAGAATGTATACGAAGACGAAAGCAGCAACTTCGAAAATATCGTGGTTCCTTTTACAGATGGAATCAAGACCATTCAAGTAGTTGCTAACTTGAAAGAATCTTACGAAAAGGAGGCCACCAATTTGGTAGGAGCCTTTGAGAAGAGCATCATTTTGGCCATGATCGACAATGCATGGAAAGAGCATTTGAGAGAAATGGACGACTTGAAGCAATCTGTTCAAGGTGCGGTCTATGAGCAAAAGGATCCTCTTTTGATCTATAAGTTCGAGGCATTTGAGCTTTTCAAGCAAATGATCGATAGGACCAACAAAGAGATCATCTCCTTCTTGATCAAAGCAGGATTGCCTCAACAAGACACTCAGCAGAAAGTGCAACAAGCACCACAGGCTAAAAGAGAAACTCCAGCATTACAAACCAGCAGAACCGATGTTCCTACATTCAGTCAAGGAACTGATTCTACAGGAGGCACGGATACTGCAGTTCAGCAGAGAAAACCAAAAGTAGAACCGGTAAGAGTGGAGAAGAAAGTTGGTAGGAATGAAGCTTGCCCTTGCGGAAGCGGCAAGAAATTCAAACACTGTCACGGAAAATAGAGCAAAAAAAAAGCCGACCTAGAGTCGGCTTTTACTTTTAAATCAAGATAGTTTACATTTCAGATCCTGCTCCATATTCTTTGAAGTTTCCATTGGCATCAAATATATAGAACATAAGAGCCTCGCCTGCTGCAACTAAATAAAGTTCGTTTCCATCATTATCAAAGTTCCCCATGTAATATACATTAGGAATATTAGTACTCGTTAAAGATCCGTTCAAGGATGCAGAGTAGGTATTGTCCGCAGCACCATCCGTAAATGTTACATCAACTGTACCATCAGTGTAGATAGTCAAATGACCAGCACCCTTATCTCCTTCTTGGTCAAAGGAAATATACTTGTATACGGCTGAGATATTTGAAACTGAAGAATTATCATCAATCTTATAAGCAATTGCCGATCCCTTACCGGTTCCAAAATCCATTAAGAATACTGATGTTGTGCCAGCAGCATAGGCATATCCAGTAATATTACTACTCATTCCGTCAATGCCTTCGTACTCTATGGCAATTCGATCATTAGTAACGGTCCATTTACCATCAAATGATCTATTGGTGAAGTCATTGTTGGAATAGTTCAATGGTCTATTGATCGTTGTATCCCCTGGATCGTTATTGCCTTCATCAACAACAACTCCCCAAAGACTATCTTGACCTAAGGTAAACACACCCCACTCCATCTTATCAGTTTTAAGATAGTTTCCCAATCTAACATAGACATAATCTCCTACCATCTGATTGATTTTGCCAGTATTGTCAATTTCAGAACTTACTCCGAAAACAATATCATTCTGATTATTTCCAGAAGGGAAATTTGCTACTGCAATCTTATCATCTAGCTCAATTCCAAAAAAGGTATCACCAGCAGCTATTACCTGGTAAACTCCACTAAATAAACTGTCTGTTCTGGTTGTGAAGGTTCCAGATTCCGACTGATTGGTGGTTTCATTAAAAATTGAAAATCTACTGTTTTGCTTGTCTAGCTGGAAAGTGATTAAGTCACCATAAGATGCCGAGCCAGAATATCTATTTGCTGTAGATGCTGGAGTACTTGGTGAACTTGTCGTAGTTGGTTTATCATCTCCCCCATCGTCGCTACAAGAGAATAAAACAAATGTTGAAAGGCTTAGTAGCATTGCCCATTTTTTGAATGTTAAATTTTTCATGGTAAAAAAATTGGTTAATAATATAATTTAACATAACAATGATAGATCAATGTGTTTTTCGCTGCAATACTCAATTATGAGTAATTGAACATCCCCCGTAAACCCTTACTTTTATGAGTAAATGAAGCTCTTAAGAAATTTTCTTTTTCTTCTTCTTTCTATCTGTTATTTAGACAGTTACTCTCAGAATATTTCCTTTGAACCAGATGGACTAGACACCGCCATTCTGGACCAAAATGATCTAAAATTACTGCAAGAATATCGTCAACTCTACTATCAAGAGGATCAGATTTTAGTCAAATTGGAGCATTTTCTTGACTTCATGTCGCAATATTATGATGAGCAGCATTGGCATGATTTCAATTTGCAATACTTAGAATTAGCTGAATATGCTGTAGCGAATTTGGAAGGAAATAAGCAAAAGGGTGCTCGTTATTATCTGGGACTTGCATACAACAATGAAGGCTTTGTTCAAGATCATTATGGCAAACCTGAATTGGCATTAGAGTTCTATTGGAGAGCTATTGAACAGTACGAATTGGCTGGGGAACTGGATCAGAAAGGCACCTCCTTCAATAATATCGCATACACCTATGAAAGTTTAGGCATAGCAGACTCTGCCCTCTACTTCATGAATCTATCCAAGAATATCTTAAAGCAAATTGGAGATAGTGCAGCATATGCTGTGGCTCTGAACAACGAAGCATTCATGCTCGAAAACCAAGGAAATGATATTCTAGCCTTAATGAAATATGATTCCGCACTCTGGATCCAAGAAGAAATTAATGCAATTGAAGACATTGGAACGACCTTGAATAATCTAGGGCTTGTCTATGGAGGATTTGGAGACACTGTAAAACAATTGGAATATTTTCAGCGATCTAGAAATATAGCGGATTCTATTGGCGACAATCTCGGTTTTATCACTTCTTCCATAACACTAGGTGAATATTATTTGGATCACGGAAACTCTAGCAAGGCAATACAATTGCTTAGAGAAGCATTAGAAAATGCTCTATTGATAGGCTCTGTGGAGGATGAGGTAATGGTCTATGTTCATTTATCAAATGCATATACAAAGACCAAGCAACTAGACTCCTTGCTCAAATACGTTGAATTAGGACTTCAATATTCAGAAGAGATTGGTTATGTATATGTGTATGGTATGTCAAAAGTGTACTTGGCCGACTACTACATCTTAAAAGAAAAATATATTCAAGCCATTGCTCAAGCAGAGATCGCTCTCCAATCTGGAAAAGAGGGGAATGATCAGGACATTATACGGAATGCCTTAAAAAGATTGATCGATGCTCACGAACACAAGGGAAATTTCAAAGAAGCGTTAAAGTATAAGAACGACTTAGAAAAGATCCAAAATATTGATCTAGAACTAGAAGGGCAAAGAACTTTGATGAATCTAGATTTCAATCGTCAAGTAGATCTGATCCATAAAAACGACAGTCTTGCTCGAGAGCTAATTGAACAAAAAGCTGAAGCAGAACTGAGTGAGGTAAGACAACAGAGGTGGTTGCTCGGAGGAGGATTAGCCTTGTCTCTAGTTGCCATATGGTTGGTGTATGGAGCTTATAGAAGGAAGAAAAGAGACAAAGAGATCATTAGCAAGCAAAAAGAAGAAGTGAGCAAACAGAGAGATATTGCTCATGAAAATTATGAACTGGCTGAGAAAAGAAGACAAGAAGTAGAGCAAAAGAACGAGGAAATTCTCGACTCCATTCTATATGCTAGGCGCTTACAAGAAGCTGTTTTACCTCCACAAAAGTTGGTCAAGGAATGGCTGACAAGCAGTTTCATCTTATACAAGCCAAAGGATATTGTTTCTGGCGATTTCTATTGGATGGAAACAGCAGAATACGAGTACGATGGCAAAAAAGGGAATTTGATCTTTTTCGCAGTTGCAGATTGTACAGGACATGGTGTACCTGGAGCCATGGTTTCAGTTATCTGTGCTGGTGCACTTAATAGAGCGGTTAATGAATTTGACCTGACCGATGTAGGTGACATCTTAAACAAGGTGTCAGAATTGGTGATGGAAAGCTTCAAGAAGAGCGAGAATGACATCTATGATGGGATGGACATTGCTCTTTGCGCCTTGGACCTTGGAAAGAAAAGATTATACTATACTGGAGCCAACAATCCGCTGTGGGTCATCTCAAACCAAGCAAAATTAGACACGAGCATTCCTGTTCGGATCTATCAATCAGAGGAGGTTGAAGGACTTTATTTACATGAGATCAAAGGGCAAAGAAGAGCGGTTGGAAGACATGATTCGAACGAAAAATTTGAGAGTAAGCTCATTCAATTGGTTCCTGGAGATTCTATTTACGTCTTCTCTGATGGCTATGTTGATCAGTTTGGCGGAGAAGGTGGAAAAAAGTTCAAATCCATGAGATTGAAAGAACTACTTCTACAAAACACTACCATGAGCATGCATGATCAAAAAGAACTTCTAGACAAGACCATAGAAGATTGGAGAGGAGATCTAGAGCAGATTGATGATATCTGTATCCTGGGAGTCAAAGTGAATGGAAAAGAAAGAGCGAATTTTACTAGCAGAGAATTGGAGGTATTGGAATATTTAAGAGAAGGTCTGCCTTCTAAATTAATTGCAGACAAGATGAACATCAGCAGCCATACAGTAGACACTTATAGAAGGAGATTATTGGCAAAGACCAACTCTTACAATTCAACTGAGCTTCTTCAATACGCAAAGGAGAAGGAGATCATTTAATACTCATGATTCGTATTCTTATCATTATCCTATTGTTTTGGTCTTTGAGTATGAAAGCTCAAGACGCTTGGATCTCTAATTTAGAAATTGGAGTTCAATACGGCAAAGGCTATGTCCTTCCTGAATATGACTTCATCAATTTACTGACTGAAGGACCCAGCACCAACTTCGAATTTCAAATTCAAAAGAATACCATTGGGGTAAATGATTGGGAACGTTTATACAACTATCCATCCTTTGGATTGCGCTTCCTATATTCCGATCTTGGAAGTCCTGATGCATTGGGAGAGCTCTGGGGCATCTATCCCTACTTCCAGATTCCTATATGGAGAAAAGGAGCATTCATGATCGATAATCAAACAGGATTAGGTTATAGCAGAGTCAATCAGAAGTTTGATCTAGAAGACAACTATTTGAATGTAGCCGTTGGCTCCTATGGAAATTTACATTTCAACACCAGGATCAATATGAGTTACTTATTGGCGAGCAGAATTCGCTTGAACACATCTCTAAGTTTTGATCACTATTCAAACGCCAATACTGCAGAACCTAATCTTGGAATAAATTATTTGAGTTGGCTAGGAGGAGTTTCCTATTGTCTAGGAAAACCAAAAGAGAGGATGGAAGGTGAAATCTTTCCAAAGGAACAATCAGTGGAAAGAGAGCTGGTATTTTCAATTGGCGGAAAGCATTCTAGAGCACTGGAATCTAAATACTACTTGACCAATTCCCTCTCATTTGAAATGAGGAAGAAGTATTTCCGGGCCTTCCATTTAGGGATGGGTGCTGATCTTTTCTACGATACTTCAGTAGAAGATCAATTGGAGAAAAAAGGAGAGAATTACCAAGCATCCGACCAATTTCAGACTGGTCTTCACATCTCTCAAACATTTGTATACAGTCGCTTCAGTCTTACCATACAAGAAGGATTTTACTTCCTTTTAAAAGAGCAGGTAGAAGGCTATCCAATCTATTGCAGAGGAATTGCAAAATACAAATTGAACGATCAGCTCACTGCCAGATTTACTATGAAGTCACATCTTCACATACTTGATTACCCAGAAATAGGAATAGGATGGATCTTTTGAAAATAACATACCTTCTATTGCTTCTAAGTCTTCTATCCTGCAAAAAGGAAGAGGAAAAAGTTCAGTTGATCTTTGGTCTAGATGCTTATCATACTATTGAATTAAATGACGCTTTTGAAGTTGAGCTGATTGAACAAGAGAAATATGAGATCGAGATCCACGGAATTGAATCGTTTGCGAAGAAAACAGTCTTTAGTATTCAAGATTGCACCTTGAGCGTTCGCAATGATAAGAAGTACAAATGGACAGACCCATCAGATAATACGGTTAAACTGATCATCAAGGGAAATGGTCTCAAAAAAGTAAGTGCCAACGAAAGCTGTATCATTAGCAGTTTAAATGCGATCACTACTAGAGAATTTGGAATTATCCTAGCCAGCAAAGCCAATACTGCAGACATTATCCTAGACAATAAGATCTGTTACTATTGGAATAATTTCCCCTGTGGAGGTAAGCTTACACTCAGAGGGAAAACGGAAGAATTGAAGGTTTGGAATTATGCGATCATGACTGTTGATGCCAGTGCCTTACAGGCAAAATCAGGAATCATTGAGAATTACTCCAAAGGAGACTGCTCTGTAAATATTTCAGACCAATTGGAATACTTGATCGATGGAGAAGGCAACATCATCCTTTATGGTGATCCCGTTACCAAAGACAATGGAAGTTCAAATTCAGGGATCTTGATCAAAAGATGACTTTAAGTTGAAGCCATCACTTTTTTCGGACTTCTATCTACTTTATAGAGACCCCAATGCTTTTCTGGTTCTAATGCCTCATCTGAGCCTTTCCAGTTCTCATCAAATGCTTCAAACAGAAAAGTAAGGATCTGTGCTTCATTGGTCCATTGAACAAGCTGATCTATATAGACTTTCTGCAACTCTTCATTTACGTTATGGGGTTCGATCCCTCTTCCATTTGAATTGGTTGCCCATCCAGCCTCGGTAATCACAACCTTCTTATGTGGATACTTTTCAGCCACATCTCTATAGTTCTTTTGGGTATACTCCAAAGCCTCTTCGATGCTCTTGTACTCCCATACTGGGTAGGTATGAATGGAGATAAAATCTACTTCTTCTGCCAATGGTTCTAACTTATAGAGCCAGGGAAGATAGTTTTCACAAAAGGTAACTGCCTGTTTGGTTGAGGCCTTCACCTTTTCCACAAATTGAATCACACGATCCACGCTTACCATATGATCCGTCCAATCTACAGTAGCTTCATTTCCTACTGAAAGAGCAAATACAATATCTTCATACTCATTCGCATACTGGATTAGTGATTCTATTCTCTCATTATTGAGCTTTCTGTTGTTCTCTAAATCATCATGAGTGTAATTGACTTCCCAGGGACAATTGTTGTTGAACTCTTCGGCAACAATGTATGCCCCAAGTAATACTTTCAGATTCAGCCCTTCATTTCGAATTACCTCCAAGGTGGTCTTAGCATGCCTATCACAATCGTACAATCTAATGTACTTCCATCTTTTAGCCAAGATCAATAAATCTTCATGTACCTGAGCATAGCTTGGAGAGACACCGCCAGGCTGCTGCCCATCTCTAAAGCCTGAATAGCAAATGGCCTCTCCGTGTATAAATGAATCTATGGATCCTTTCTTCATTGTCTTAGTATTTCAAGCTCTCATTCTTGTCCCAAAGTCCCCAATAGGAGCCAACATCTCCTTCATCACCCACCTTCCAAGGCTCATCAAAGGAAGAAAAATAGAACATTTCTATGCCTTCCTTCTTTGACCATAATTGAGAATTGATAAAATATTTAATGGCATTCTCTTCTGAAGGTTCTGCACCATGAAAGGACTGACCATTGTTAGGCCAACCACATTCAGAAATGATCACCTTCTTGCCTTTTGCCGCTTGAGCAGCTCTGCGATACATGTCTTGCATGTACAGGAAGGAATAATCACTGTGACAACCTTCCCAGAATGGATAACAGTTCGCCAGAATTACTTGACATTGCTCTGTAAGTCTTGGACGGTTCTCAAACTCATAATATGCATCTACGTAACCAACTGGAATATTGGGGATCTGATCTTGAACGGAAACTATATAGGCAAGCAACTCATCTTCGGATAACTCTTCACGGTACAATACTTCATTGCCCACAGCTGCAATATCTACAAACCCTTCATTTGCTAATTGAACGAGGGCCTCCACCTCTTCTCTATTCTTATGTGCATCTTCAGACAGCCATGCTCCTACTAAGGTTTTCATGCCCATCTCTTTTGCAATTCTTGGGATGATCTCATTCCCTTCCGTACATGAGAAAGAACGAACCCAGTTGCTATGAGGTCGAAGGATTTCTAACCTTCTTCTAATCTGCTCTTCCGATAAAGGAGCTCCTGGAGCTTGTCCTTCTTCATAAGCACTAAAACAAATGCCGTGCATCCCCGCTTCCAACACCTCAGCAAATAACTCTTTCAAATCAGTCAAAGGCATTGCTACATCAACTGCTGCGGTTAAGGACAGAACTTTATCTTCTCTAATATTCATTCTACTATCTCTTTATCTATTTGATTCTTACTTATAGTATTTTTTACTATATCAAAGATAGAAAAACAAATGATTTATGGAATCATCTCTAAAAAATAAATTCCACCATCTCGCCAGAAATATAACCGCTTAACACATAAATATTTTGCTGTCAGACCATTAGTTGCTACTTTCAGTCATCCATTTAATACTCAGATCATGCCAACTTTAAAAATTGAATCACTCAGTAAAACTTATCCAAACGGTGTAAAAGCTTTAGACAGTGTTAGTCTAGAGATAGGAAGTGGAATGTTTGGTCTCCTAGGACCCAATGGTGCTGGAAAGTCTTCTCTGATGCGAACGCTTGCTTGCCTGCAAGAAGCCGATAGTGGCTCGGCCTATTTAGATGACATCAATATTCTCACACAAGCAGATGAATTAAGAAAGCACTTGGGCTATTTGCCTCAAGAATTTGGCGTGTATAATAAGATATCAGCAGAGCAGTTGCTAGATCATTTAGCTGTTTTAAAGGGAATAACCAATGCAAAAGAGCGCAAGGAACTGGTGGGGCATTTACTTCAAAAGGTGAATTTGTACAAGGAACGAAAGAAAAGTGTGAAAGGCTTTTCGGGAGGAATGAAACAAAGAATTGGCATTGCCCAAGCCCTTATTGGAAGTCCTAAGTTGATTATCGTAGATGAACCCACTGCAGGATTGGACCCTGGAGAACGAAATCGCTTTCACAATCTTTTAGCAGATGTTGGGCAAGATGTGATCATTCTACTTTCTACGCACATCGTGGATGATGTAAGGGAATTGTGCTCCCGATTTGCAGTGATGAATTTGGGTAAGATCGTATACCACGGTTCCCCTGAAGATTCTATTCAAGAGATCGATGGTAAAGTTTGGCAAAAGCAAATTGAAAGACACGAATTGGAAGAACATCAAGCCAAGTACAAAGTGATCTCAGATAAAATGATTGCCGGGAAGCCGGTAATTCATGTTTACCAAGAAAGTGATCCAGGAAATGGTTTTCAAGCTGTAAGACCCAATCTGGAAGATGTCTTTTTTACAAAGACCAAGTTGCAAGAAGAACTAGTTACCGCCTAAACCGAATATCATGTTCAAAGAATTTTTCTCACTGGAGATCAAATCAGCTCTTAGTAGACCAATGGTCTATATTTTCTTTTTCATCATTGCACTGATGTCATTCCTTGCAGTTGTTTCTGACAGTGTTATCATTGGCGGATCCATTGGCAATATCAATAAGAACGCTCCCTATGTAATCACCCAATTTGTTAGTGTATTTTCTTTCTTAGGTATTCTATTCATTGTGGCCTTCTTCAACAATGCAGCCCTGAGGGATCACAACAACCAATTTCAAGAGATTCTATTCAGTACTCCAATCAAGAAATCAGCCTATTTCTTTGGTCGTTTTCTAGGAGCTCTTGTTTTATCTACCTTGCCCCTTCTTGGTGTTTACTTTGGAATCATTTTGGGATCGTGGATAGGGCCTGCTGCGGGATGGATCGATGCTAGCAGAATTGGACCCTTCTATGCCGCAACCTTCATCAATAATTACTTTCTCTTTATTCTGCCAAATATGTTTTTTGGAGGTGCAATCATTTATGCTTTGGCCACGCGATTCAAAAGCACGGTGGTTTCCTTTGTAGGTGCATTAGGATTGATCATAGCATATGGAGTATCCGGCACTTTACTATCAGATGTAGATAATGAAACCTTAGGAGGATTATTAGATAGTTTTGGCTTGAGAGCCTATTCAGTCTACTCCAGGTACTTTACGCCTATTGAAAAGAATACCCTCTCCCCATCCTTTTCAGGGATTCTGCTTTGGAATAGACTTATTTGGCTTGGTTTCGGATTGATCGTACTCTTAATTAGCTACTTCACCTTCTCCTTCAAGCAAAAGAAAAGTTCGAAGAAGAAGAAAGAATCTAATGATGAGTCTGTAGCATTGGCAATAGCAAATCCCAACACTGAGGCCAGCTTTGGCAAAGGACTGGGCTTAGCACAATTCATTAGCTTTTTCAAAATCAGCTTTCTGAACATTGCCAAAAGCATGGTATTTCGAGTGATTTTCCTTTTCGCCTTAATACTCCTAGTAGTTGAAATGATAGGTGGATATGAGTACTTCGGTTTGCAATCTTATCCGGTGACCTATATCGTAATAGACATGATCACAGACTCGTCTGGACTCTTTATGATCATCATTCTTGTGTTCTTTAGTGGTGAATTGGTCTGGCAAGATCGTGCAAGCAAGATCAATGAGGTGATCAATGCCTCTCCTCATCGATCCATTATCTCACTCTTGGCCAAATCGGCTAGCTTACTTGCCATTGTGAGTTTCATCTTTCTTTTCTTTAGCATCATTGGAATTCTCTATCAATTGATCTTGGGATTTCCCAAGATCGAAGTAGGGCTTTATTTGAGCAGCTTTGTACTAGATCTTCTTCCAGGATACCTATTCTTTAGTCTCTTCTTTATCTTTTTACAAGTAGTGACTAATCATAAGTACCAAGGCTACTTCTTAACCATCCTTTTGGTATTTGTATGGGAAATTCTGCTCAATGTTCTACACATAGAGTCGAACATGATAGATCTTGGAGGTAATCCTTCCATCATGTATTCCGATATGAATGGATTTGGACCTGGTCTCTTGGGTAATTTATGGTTCAATGCATACTGGTTGTTATTCGCCATACTCCTCACATTAATTGCTGCACTATTTTGGGTGAGGTCTACTGGAGGAAGCATCAAAGATCGTTTCAAGGTGGCCAAATTGAATCTTACTGGGCCCATGAAAGTTGCTCTTTCCCTTACTTTGATTCTCTGGATTGCAACTGGATCATACGTTTACTACAATAGTCAGATTCTCAATCCTTACAAAACCGAAAAGGAGAATGAAATTATTGCTGCCAGATACGAGAAACGGTACAAGAAATACCAAAAAGCGCCGCTGCCAAAAGTCAGTGAGGTAGTTTATCACGTTGATATTTATCCGCACAAAAGAGATGTTGAAGTACTTGCAGAGATCAAGATGTACAACGACAATGAGGTCCCAATTGATAGCATTCATTATAATTTAGATCAAGACTGGGAAGTAGATATACGAATTCCAAATTCAGAATTGGTTCACAATGATGATAGCATGGGATATAGGATTTATCAGTTGAACCAGGCATTGCAGCCAGGAGACAGCATGGAAATTGAAATTCAGACCGCTTACAAACGAACAGGATTTGCAAACGGAAGGGGAAATACAAGCATCATCAAGAACGGCACCTTTATCAACAACCTCTCCATCCTTCCTAATCTGGGATATTTTGATGGTGCGGAGATATCGGATAAGAACGATAGAAAGAAATACAATTTACCTCCCAAAGACAGAATGCCAGAACTTGATACAACCAATAAAAAGCTTCTTAGCGTAAATTACCTCAGCGATGGCAGAGCTGATTGGGTGAAAATAGAAACCTTTATTTCCACCTCCTCAGATCAATTGGCTGTAGCTCCTGGAACACTTGTCAAAGAGTGGGAGGAAAATGGAAGAAATCATTACCACTACAAGATTCCTCAAGCATCTCAGTTGTTCTGCTCATTTGTTTCTGCTGATTATGAGGTGGCCAGAAGGAATTGGAACGGAATATCTCTCGAGGTATACTATGATGAAAAGCACGATTACAACATTGAAATGATGCTGGATGCCATCCAATCTTCTTTGGAGTACTATACTGAGAACTTTGGCCCGTATTATCACAAAGAAGCAAGGATCATTGAATTTCCTCGATATGCCACTTTTGCTCAAGCATTTCCAGGGACCATGCCCTATTCAGAAGCCTTTGGTTTTATTACTGATTTGAGAGATAGTACTGAAAACAATGTAATTGATGCAGTCATTGCCCATGAAATGGCACATCAATGGTGGGCACATCAAGAAGTAGGTGCCAATATGCAAGGTGGTACAATGTTAACTGAAAGTTTCTCCGAGTATTCCTCCTTAATGGTCATGAAGCAAAAGAAAGATGACATGGCAATGAAGGAGTTTTTGAAATATGATTTCCGAAGATACTTAAGAGGAAGAGGCGTAGAAGTTGAAAAAGAATTGCCCTTATATCAGGTGGAAAATCAATCGTACATCCACTATGGAAAAGGAAGTTTGATCTTGTATGCATTACAAGATTATATTGGTGAGGACAAAGTGAACAATGCCTTGAGGAATTTCCTTGAGGAATTTAAATATGCAGACCCGCCCTACCCTAGTTCATTAGACTTCATCAAGCATCTAGAGAAGGAAGTTCCTGATAGTTTAGATTATCTAATTGAAGATTGGTTCAAGCAAATTACCCTATATGACCTTCGATTAGAAGATGCTCAATACAGTGAATTGGAAAATGGGAAATACAAGGTGAACCTTCAATTGGTCAACAGAAAAATGTATGCAGACACATTAGGGAATGAAACCGAAACACCACTCAATGATTGGGTGGACATTGGAATATTCAGCGATTCAGATGCAGAAGAGATCATCCTAATCAAACGAGTTAAACTCAGCTCAGGAGAACAAGAGTTGAGCTTTGAAATAGATGAAAAGCCAGCCAAAGCAGCCATCGATCCAAAAAGACTCCTAATAGAAAGAGTATACAAGGACAATTACGAGTCGGTTAAGGAGGGATAATAAATTTTTCTGCTGAAAATTGCAGATTATTTTTTTATTACTACATTTGTAGTTATTAAACTACGAATATAGTAATGAAAAACCTCAGTGAGAAAGAACTACAATTGATGAATATCCTTTGGGGGATCAAAAAAGGGTATATGAAAGACATTGTAGATCTTTACGAAGAGCCCAAACCAGCTTATACTACTATATCTACTTTACTTAGCAGATTAATTGAGAAGAAGCACATTGGATTCAAATTAGTGGGTCGCGATAAAGAATACTTCCCATTGCTCAAAAAGCCTGTTTACTTCTCCTCGGAATTCAAAAAAATGATTTCCAATTATTTTGACAATTCCACCTCGCAATTTGCATCTTTCTTTACAGAGAATACAGACCTTACTGTAGATCAGCTTGAAGAACTAAAAAGCATGGTAGACAAGCAAATTCAGAAAAAAAATAAAAAGAAATGATCTTTTATATCATACAATCAACCACAGCTCTCTTTCTTCTTCTGATGATCTATGAGTTCGTATTGAAGAATTCGAAGTTTCTTCAATTCAATCGATTTTATCTTCTAGCTTCTCTAGTCCTTTGCTTAATAGTTCCAGCCTTCCAAATTGGCATTGAAATGGAAGCCTATGAGAATATTGCCAATATTAAAGAAGCTGAAGAGTATGCAAGTGCCCACTTTTTTATTGATGAAGCTAGTAATGTTAAGTCAACATTAGCAGGCGCAACTGAACTATCTTATTGGAGTATCCTACTTGGCATCTACTTCATTATAAGTACCCTCTTTGTTCTAAGATTTGCTTTCAATGTTTATCAACTATCAAGATTGATCTTGAAGAAGGCGGAAAAATTCAAAGGAGTGTCCATTATTAAATTGGATCAAAAGGTCAATCCGCATAGCTTCTTGAACTACTTGTTCATGAATGGAGAAGAAACTGAATCTATTTTTCTGAATAAGGCAGTACTCAATCATGAAAAAGCCCACCAAAAACAATTGCACAGCATTGATATTCTGATGGTAGAGTTAATCCATTGCTTTTTCTGGTTCAATCCAATGGTATTCTTCTACAAGAGAAATATCAAGATGAACCACGAGTATTTAGCGGATGATTTTGCCGCCAGACATCAAGATGAAGATGGAGAGTATTTGTACAATCTAATTGATTTTGTAGCAGAAAAGAAGGCAGTTTCTCTCAGCAGTGAATTCAGTTACCAAGGAGTTAAGAAGAGAATAAGAATGATGAATCAACCAAAATCCAATAAAATGAGAATCAAACTAAAAATTAGTCTAGCCGCTCTCTTGGCGGTAATGCTTATCGGCCTAACGGCTTTTAAACCGCAACGAATTAATCATCCAATCAAGATCATAGATCTAGATCTTGGCAGAGACAATATCCCTTCCATTCTTCCTATCGAAGAAAAGAAGATCGAGCGAATTGCATCTCACTATGGAATGAGATTCAATCCTATACTCAATGTCAAAAAATTACATACTGGAATTGATCTTGCCGCTCCAGTTGGAACTGCAATTCTTGCAACTGCTGATGGAAAAGTGACTTTATCAGAATTTTCTGAAGGTTATGGAAATCATATCAAGATCACACATGATCAAACCTACTCTACCATGTATGCTCATATGGCTAGTCTGGAGGTTAAAGAAGGCGAAACTGTTAAGGCAGGTCAGGTGATTGGCCTCATCGGGAATTCTGGTAAATCATTAGGGGTTCATCTGCACTATGAAGTTCTAAAGAACGGTGAAAAAGTAAACCCAGTTGAGTACTTTGAATATGACCCCCAATTAGATCATTAGGATATTCACTTTCTATAAAAGCGCAATTAAAAATTGCGCTTTTTTTGTTTCTTCAATTCAATCGATTGTCCTCTCAGATTTCTGAATGAAATTCACTACACTTGCTAATGCGTTAAGATGCATTCCAATGATCTAAATTGAATAAGATGAGTCGAGAGAAGTTGCTAAAGGATTTGAAAGAGAAATACGAAGCCATCGGACAAGATGTCGATACCCATTTGAGTGGCTTACTACATTCCAAGCCAATTACTTATTGGGACTATATTCAACCTGATGCTCTTTTAAGTCTTCAGATCCAAAGGACTACTCTTCCAGATGAAATGGTATTTATCATCTACCATCAGATCAATGAACTCCTTTTCAAAATGATCCTTTGGGAGATCGAGCAAGTGGCCAACCATGCTCAACTTACTACTCAATTCTTTGCAGAAAGATTAGACAGGATCAGTCGATACTTCGACATGCTTTCTTCTTCCTTTCAGATCATGGGAGATGGAATGGAAGTAGAGCAATACATGAAATTTAGAGATACACTAACACCAGCGAGTGGATTTCAAAGTGCTCAGTATCGAAAAATTGAATTTGCATCTACTGAATTGATCAACTTGATCGACAATCGATTTCGTGCAACGATCGACAGAAATACTCCTTTTAGTCATGCCTTTGATCACCTTTATTGGCAAGCAGCTGGCAAGGATTATGAAACAGGAGAAAAGAATACACTGCTTACTCTTTTTGAAGAAAAGTACATGGATGAATTCATTGTCTTTATGAAGACTTACAATCAATCCAACCTCTGGACCAAGTTCAAATCACTTCCAAAGGAAGACCAAGAAAACATCCAATTGAGGAATTCCATGAGACATTATGATCACACCGTCAATGTTCTGTGGGTAATGGCTCATTACAATGCAGCTGCTAAATATCTAAATAGTGGCGACACAGAGGTAGAAGCGACGGGTGGTAGTGACTGGAGAAGATACATGCATCCAAAATATCAAAAGAGAATTTTCTTCCCAGACCTCTGGAGTCAAGAAGAGCTAGATAATTGGGGCATTATCAATTTGGAAGGACACGAGATCTTAAAATAGAGTAAATCTCTTCTGCTCTTCTAGTCGATACTCTCTAAAAATGCCACCAACAATTTAGGTGAAAGTCTTTGAGAGTATTTCGGATCTACATGCTGATACTTTACTATACCCTTATTGACAATAAAGACAGATGGAACAGGCAAAACATGATGCTTAGCATTTGACCACCATTCCAGATCCAAATTGTATTTGTCTTTGTATTTTTTGAAAAGCTCATCATCTACTTTCCATCCAATTCCAAATGCATTGATGGCATTTATATCTGCATCTGAGAATAATTGATACTCTTCATTTCTGCTTCTTTTGATAGAGCTATCCAATCTTTGAAAATGATCAGGAGTTATAGCTATCAACTCAAATCCCAAGCTATCAATTTTTCCCTTCACCTCTTGTAAGGCTGAAAGATGTCGTGTGCAATATGGGCACCAGCCACCTCTATAAAAAACCAACACCACTTTTCTTTCTCCAATGTATTCTTTCAGATCAACAGAGTTTCCTTCTTGATTATAGACTTGGGCAGATGGAACTTCTTCTGAATTCTTAAGCGGACAAATGTCATACATGCCTCCTTGAGCCATTAAAGAAGTAGTGCAGATGGTAAGGAACAATAGGAGTAAATGCTTCATCGATTCAATTTAAGTCGCAATATTATTGGAAATAGAAATCAAGGATTGTAGTGAACATGACGATAGTCCTCTATGCATTAAAAAATCTCTTTTGAATTCTTTAAAAAACAGCTTTAACATTCATTTAACAGTCCTTCGCATCTATTAACAACTCATACCTAGAAAATTGGTTCAATTTGATTCAAACCAAAAAACATCTACTATGAAAAAGGTCACCCTTCTAATAGCAAGCTTAATAGCCATCCCTTTTCTCATCATTGCACAAGAAAATGAAAAGAGTTATTTGGATGAAAAAGGGAGAAAACAACTCTGTGGGACAATTGAACTAGCACTACTTGAAAACGACACCACCTATTCTGGCTGGTATAAGGAGAGTCAAGAAAATTATACGCCAAATATTTCAATCATTGAGAATAAAAAGGATCTAGAAAATATGAATGTCACCATCTACTTAGGTACCTGGTGTGGTGATAGTAAGAATTGGGTTCCAAAGTTTATTAAGGTATGGGATCAACTAGGATTAAGTAGAGAACAATTGGATTTCATTGCATTGTACAATGATGATGAAAGGTACAAGCAAGGTCCAAATGGAGAAGAGAAAGGAATGAATATTCATAGAGTTCCCACTTTCATATTTACGAAGAAAGGTGAGGAAGTGGGCAGAATTGTTGAACATCCAATAAATGACCTTGAAACGGATTTAGCCCAAATTGCATTTGGGATACCTTCTAGACCATCTTATAGAGGTGCTAATTATTTGATGAAAGCCTTTGATGAGATGGGTGTAGAAGGAGTAAAAGAGAACTTTAAAGAAGTAGTGAACAAAGTCTATCGCTTGCAAGGAAGAAGCAGCGAATTAAACACCTTGGGCTACGTTTACTTGCGATCTGGAGAAATTGAAAAAGCATTGACCACCTTTTATATGAATACTCTCTGCAATCGATACGACCCAAATGTATATGATAGTTATGCAGAAGCTTTAGAGGAAAAAGGAAATATAGAGTCGGCAATTAAATACTATGAGAAATCATTAGAGATCAATCCTAAAAATGATCATGCGATAGAAAGGCTGGCTTCACTTAGAATTGAAGAAGATTGAGCCAAAAGAAAAAAGCAGTGATCAAAACTACGCTCTCGCTTTGTTTCTCACACTGCAAATCATTCTAGCTTTCTAATCAAAGAGAATAGCATTCTTGATATCTCATCTGCTTCATCCTCAATCTGTTGAAATCTAGATTTGGATATGTAATTTTGATCGCTTAGGATATCAAAGATTGCAATACACTCCAGTAGTGAGCTCCTAGCTATAACGAAGAAATTTCTCCTATCCTTTCTCGAGAATCTGCCACTTCCCTCTGCAATGTTCAAAGCAATGCTAAATGAAGCCCGACTTAGTTGGTTCTTTGAATAATCAGGGAATTTATTCCGTTTAATTTCAAGCATAGAAGCGTTGTGAAACTTCTTTGCTTTCTGATACACTATCAAATTCTTAAAATCGAAACTCACACCTAAAACTCTAGTTATATTAAGTTACAACAATCCTTTGATAAGTCACAACTAAACTCAAGAAACAAGATGTAGGAGAAGGAGTGTGAGCACAAAGAAAAAAGCAGTGATCAAAACTTCGCTCTCGCTTTGTTTCTCACACTGCTTTTGTACCCGGAGCCGGGGTCGAACCGGCACGGCCGCAATGGCCACAGGATTTTAAGTCCTGCGTGTCTACCAATTCCACCACCCGGGCCTTGGTATACTCTATGAATCATAGAGGACACTTCAGAAGTCATATAGACTTCAAAAAAAATCCTCCACCAATGGCAGAGGATTTGAGCGGGAGACGGGATTCGAACCCGCGACCCCGACCTTGGCAAGGTCGTGCTCTACCAGCTGAGCTACTCTCGCTTTTTGTTTTGTCTTTCGACAAGTCAATCTTTCAACTGAACTTCTGAGCCAATGCTCTCCTCTACAAGAGGGCTACAAAAGTAATATTTTTTTCAAATCTAGCTAGCTAGATCCTTTATTTTCCGCCTACCAATTTTTTGATCTCGTTCAGCTTGAACAATGCATCAACAGGTGTGAGATTATTGATCTCTATTTTGGTCAACTCTTCCTTGATTTGCTCCAATACTGGATCATCCAATTGAAAGAAGCTCATCTGCATCTCTGATGATAGTTCTTGTGTTGGAGCATCGATCTTTTTTCCCTCACCATCTTCTCTACTACTTTCTAGTTTTTTGAGAATATCTTCTGCCCTTCTGATCAAAACTGAAGGCATGCCCGCCATTTTGGCAACATGAATTCCAAAACTGTGATTGCTTCCACCAGGAACTAACTTTCTCATGAAGATGATCTTCTTACCTACCTCCTTAACAGATACATTGTAATTCTTGATCCGCTTGAATTGCTTTGCCATTTCATTCAATTCGTGGTAATGCGTGGCAAATAAGGTTTTGGGTTGTGCTGTTTTGTTCTCATGCAGGAATTCAGCAATTGACCAAGCAATGGAAACTCCATCATAGGTGCTGGTTCCCCTTCCTATCTCGTCCAACAAGATCAAGCTACGATCTGATATATTATTGAGGATACTAGCCGTTTCGTTCATCTCAACCATAAAAGTTGATTCTCCTGTTGAGATGTTATCAGAAGCTCCCACTCTCGTAAAGACCTTATCAACTATTCCAAGATCTGCATGTGCAGCCGGAACGTATGAACCCATCTGTGCCATAATACAGATTAGAGCCGTTTGCCTTAACAAGGCCGACTTACCAGACATATTTGGACCAGTGATCATCACGATCTGTTGTTGATCCTTGTCTAAATAAATATCATTGCTAATGTATTCTTCACCTATTGGTAATTGCTGTTCGATCACTGGGTGCCTACCGGATTTGATATCAATCAGCAAACCATCATTCATGGTAGGCTTGGTATAATTGAACTCCTCAGCAATGGTCGCAAAAGATAGCAAGCAATCAACCCTAGCGATAATATTGGCGTTCAATTGAATGGAATCAATATAAGCCATAGCATCTGAGATCAAGGCCTCATAGATCTCCGATTCCAAGATTGCCAAACGATCTTCAGCTCCAAGTATCTTGCTTTCGTATTCCTTTAATTCTTCAGTGATGTAGCGCTCGGCATTCACCAAAGTTTGTTTCCTGATCCATTCTTCAGGAACCTTATCCTTATGCGTATTCCTAACTTCTATGTAATATCCAAATACATTATTATAAGCGATCTTCAAGGAATTAATACCAGTCCTTTCAGATTCTCTCTCCTGCATTGCTTTCAACTGATCTTTTCCACTTCTTCGCAAGCTTCTTAGCTCATCTAGCTCTGCATGAATTCCCTCCTTGATCGTTCCTCCTTTCTGCAGGTTAACAGGCGCATCCTCATTTATAGTAGCATTGATCTTCTCCCACAAGCTGCTGCATGGATTCAACTGCTCTGCCATGCTTTTCAATGAGCTTGCTTTTAATTTTTTAAGCTTTGATGATATGGGGTCAATACTCCCAAGAGCTTTGCTCAATTGAAGCATTTCTCTTGGATTAATTCTTGCCGTACTAAGTTTGGAACACAATCTTTCAAGATCACCAATTTGTTGAATACTGCGAATGACCTCATCCCTCAATTCATCTTCCTTAAGAAAACTTTCAACGGAATCTAGTCGTTCTTGAATGGGCTTCAACTCTTTCAAAGGCATCGCTATCCATCGCTTCAGCATTCGAGCACCCATTGGTGAAAGCGTATGATCAAGAATATCAAGTAAGGTCTTAGCCTCTGGATTCATTGAATATAGAAGCTCCAGGTTTCTCATGGTAAATTGATCCAACCAAACAAACTGTTCTCTCTCAATCCTAGAAATCGAATTAATGTGCTTTAACTGGTCATGCCGGGTCTCAGACAAATAATGCAAGGCAGCTCCTGCTGCTATTGTAGCTCCTTCCATTTTCTCGATTCCAAAACCCTTCAGTGAAGAGGTTTCAAAATGTTTGATCAAGCTTTCTTTCCCAAAATCTGAGCTGAATGCCCAATCTTCAAGCATATAGGTAAAGTGCTTTGTACCAAATAGCTCTTCAAATCTTTTTCTCTTCTGTTTTTGGAACAATATTTCAGATGGAGAAAAACTCTGAATCAGTTTAGCAGCATAATCAGCATCACCTTCTGCCACTAAAAACTCGCCCGTAGAAACATCTAAGAAAGCAAGACCGATCTCTGAAGAGTCAAAATGAATGCAAGCCAAGAAATTGTTTGACTTTTGTTGAAGCACCTCATCATTATAAGCTACCCCAGGTGTCACTAACTCGGTAACGCCTCTTTTAACAATGGTCTTGGTTTTTTTGGGGTCTTCCAATTGATCGCATATCGCTACACGATTTCCAGCACGCACTAATTTTGGAAGATAGGTCTCTATAGAGTGATGGGGGAATCCAGCTAATTCTATTTCATTCGCTGCACCATTGTGCCTTTTAGTAAGAACGATCCCCAAGATCTTTGACGCTTTGACTGCATCTTCTCCGAAGGTTTCGTAAAAATCACCCACCCTAAATAAAAGCAAGGCATCTGGATGTTTTGCCTTGATCTGATGATACTGTTTCATCAATGGCGTTTCCTTCACCTTCTTTTTTATGCTTTTTTGCTTTTCCAAACCCTAAATTTGCAAACTAAAAGTAAGAAGAGCGGTATCTTCGGCTCTACTTTCTTATTTGAATTTATGAATAGTTTTTCACAAAGCAACGATCCTAAATTATCCAATGAAGAGTTGGGCAGAAAGAGTGTAGATGAATTCAAGAAATCAGTCAAATCTCCTTTGATCATTGTACTGGATAATATTCGTTCTCTTCACAATGTCGGCTCGGTTTTTAGAACTTCAGATGCTTTCGCTATCAACAGCATCTACCTTTGCGGAATTACAGCACAGCCGCCTCACAGAGAGATCTATAAAACAGCATTGGGTGCAACAGAATCTGTTGAATGGAAGTATTTTGAAAATACCATGGATGCTCTACAAGAGATCCGAGGGAATAATTACAAGATCTATTCTGTTGAACAAACTCAAAACTCAATTGCATTGGATGAGTTTCAGCCCAATCAATCAAAAATTGCTCTTATTTTTGGTCATGAGGTTAAGGGAGTGCAACAAGAGATCATTGATCTATCAGATGGATGCCTTGAAATCCCTCAATTAGGGACAAAACATTCTTTTAATATCTCCGTTTCCTGTGGTATTGTGTTATGGGATATTTACCAGAAAATAAAAGCCTTAAAAAAATGATGGCACGGACTTTGAAAATAAGCTTCAAAACAAAGCTTATGAAAAAGTTAGCCTTGATCAGTATAGTTAGCCTCTTAATTGCAAAGGTTGGATTTGCTGGAGGTCAAAACCCCCAAACACAGACAATTGAAGAGGAAGAAGGAAAGTACGAGCTAAGAGAGCTCAATTACAATGCATTTCAAGCCGGGGAAAAGTTACATTATAAATTCGCCTACGGTTTTATCAACGCAGGTGTAGCGACTCTTGAAGTAAAAAAGGTCGAAAAGAAGATCCAAGATCGAGACCTGCTTCACATAGTTGGTGTTGGAAAAAGCATCAGTGCATTCGATTGGTTTTTTAAGGTAAGAGATAGATATGAAACTTACATCGATGAGAAGGGCGTCTTTCCATGGTTGTTCGTGAGAAGGATCCATGAAGGAGGATATGAGAAAGCACAAGACTATAAATTCTATCAAAGTCATGGATATGTAGTAAACGAGGACAAGGAACGCTATGAAGTTCCAGAGGCTGTTCAAGACATGCTTTCTTCTTTCTATTATGCTAGAACCTTAGATTTTTCCAGCGCTAAGAAAGGCGATGTTTTCATTGTCCAATCTTTTGTTGATGAAGAAGTATACCCTTTAAGGATCAAGTATGCTGGAAAAAAAACGATCAAGATCAAAGAAGGAAAATTCAGATGTCATGTATTTCATCCTCAAGTTCAAGAAGGAAGGATATTTGAAACGGACGAGGACCTAACTGTATATATCACTGCAGATGAGAACAAGATTCCTATTCTTGCCAAAGCCAAGATATTAGTTGGATCCATTAGAATGGAACTTACTGGCTATGAAAATTTAGCCAATCCAATAGCTAAGGTAGATTAACATCAGAAGTGTTAGTAATATATTTCTAGATCATTTTCGCACTACTATCATTCTATTATTTTTGTTCAAAGCTTAACCAAAATAGGCAAAAGAACGTACTAGTAGAATGAAGAAAAGATTGCGAATATTAAGCACTGTGCTTACTGCCCTTTTGGGAATCTTCGTACTGCTATTCATCTCTGATTATCAACAATCATTATACGATCAATCCAGCTCAACAGAAGTTGAGATTATAGAGGAAGAGCTTGAGAATACAATCGAATTTGGTATTGATAAATCTCAATATGAGATCATTGAGGGGAAGATCAAACCCAATGAATTTTTGGCCAATCTTTTACTACCTCATCATATCAACTACACCACAATTGATGCTTTAGCCAAGAAATCCAAAGAGGTGTTTGACGTAAGAAAGATCGTTGCAGGGAAAAAATACAAGATCTTCAAGAGCTTGGATTCTTTGAACAAGGCTCAATTCTTCATCTATCAGCCTAATGCAATTGACTACGTTGTTTATGAACTAGGGGATAGCCTGAAGATCTACAAGGGTCAAAAAGAGGTTGAAATAAGGGAGAGAAGCATCAGTGGGATCATTAATTCCTCCTTGTATGAATGCCTTCAGGAAAATAATAGCAGTCCAGCTCTTGCTGTAGAAATGGCCGATATTTTTGCTTGGACGATCGACTTTTACAGGATCCAGAAAGGCGATTGGTTCAAAGCAATCTACGAGGTAAAGTATGTAGATGGAGAAGCCATTGGCATTGGAAATATCAAAGCAGTTGAATTCAGTCACTTTAAAAAGAGCTTTTATGCCTTCCACTTTGAGCAAGGAGACCATAAAGACGATTACTTTGATGAGAATGCAGAGAGTTTGAGAAAGGCATTTCTAAAGTCACCACTAAAATTCAGCAGGCTAAGTTCTAGATACACCATGCGAAGATTCCATCCAGTGCAAAAAAGATGGAAGGCACACTTGGGAACAGACTATGCTGCTCCGACTGGAACTCCTATCATGGCAACTGGTGACGGAGTAGTTATTCAAGCTTCTTACACCAAAGGAAATGGGAAGTATGTGAAGATCAAACACAACAGTGTTTACACTACTCAGTACCTCCACATGAGCAGAAGAAATGTGAAGAATGGGCAATATGTGCAGCAAGGAGACATCATTGGATATGTAGGAAGTACTGGTTTAGCTACTGGTCCACATGTATGCTACAGATTCTGGAAGAATGGAAAGCAAGTAGATCATTTGAGAGAAGATTTTCCATCTGCTGAGCCGGTTGAAGAAGTATACCTTGCTGATTTCAAGAAGTTAAAAACTTTTTATCTGGAAAGTTTAGAGCAAATCCCTCCAAAGAGAACTACTCTCTTGGCTGCTAAATAGAGCCATTCTTTAATGTCGCGCCGCAATACTTGCAATGCTTTGCATTGGCATCATGACCTTCTTCCGAACATTGAGGACAAGCTTGAGTATTGTAATCTTTATGACTTTTCTTTCTCATGTACTCACCCGTAACTATTCCTGTTGGTACAGCAATGATTCCATAACCAAAGAGCATAATTAGAGAGGCCAATGTCTGACCAATGGTGGTCTGTGGTGCAATGTCTCCATATCCAACAGTTGTGATCGTAACGACTGTCCAATACATGGCCCGTGGAATGCTAGTGAAACCATTCTCAGGTCCTTCAATAATATACATCAGGGTACCCATGATCAGAACAAGGATAACTACACCTCCAATGAACACAGTGATCTTGGCCGCACTGGCTAATAAAGCATTCTTCAATGCTTGAGCTTCCGAAACATATCGAGTCAATTTCAAGATCCTGAATACTCTGATCAATCGAATGGTTCTGATCACCAACAAGTATTGAGGCCCTGCCACCAATAATGAAATGTATGTTGGTAGAATTGAGAGTAGATCCACCACTCCCATAAAGCTTGTAATGTACTTCCAGGGCTTACCAACTGATAAGATTCTCAAAACATACTCAATGGTAAATAAGATGGTGAAGATCCATTCTGCAATAACTAACAGATCTCGATGATGAGTTGCAATGGAATCAACTGTTTCTAGCAAAACGGCAATTACGGAAAGTAAAATCGCCCAAAGTAATGTTACATCAAAGAGTTTTCCCGTTGGGGTATCTGCCTCAAAGATGATCTCATGCATTTTTACCTTCCAAGCAGGAGCTTGCTGCTCGTTTATGTCACGAAAGTCTTTCTTCTCCTCACTCATTGAGGTTAAATGTAGTTATTTTGTGCAAAGCTACCTCAATGAAGCTTCAAACAGAAATACCAAAATTTGACCTAGGTCTTGAGATCGATCATAGTTCTCAATTGCTTTTTATTGGATCGTGCTTTGCTGAAAACATCGGCAATAAGTTGGAAAGGAACAAGTTCAACACCCTGATCAACCCTTTGGGCATTTCTTACAATCCACTTTCCCTATTCAATTTGATCAATCGGTCATTGGAAAATGAAAAGTTCAAAGAGGCAGAAATATCTCATGCAAATGATCGCTATTTCAGTTTTGATCTGCATTCGGAATTCTCCTCAATGAAAAGAGAAGAAATTTTAGACAATGCGAATGGAGCATTGACCCTTCAAAGTGACTTTCTAAAAGAGGCAGACTGTATTTTTATTTCTCTTGGAACCGCCTATGCATACATTCTCAAGGAAGAAGAGGTACTTGTAAACAATTGCCACAAACAGCCAAGTTCTCTCTTTGACAAACTACTCATTAGTAAAGAAGATATCGTAAAAGTCTGGAGTGAACTATTAGATGAAATTAGAGAGCATTCGAGCAAAGACCTTAAGATTGTCTTTACAGTTAGTCCGATCAGGCATCTTAAAGATGGCTTCCATGAAAATCAGATCAGCAAAGCTACCTTACTCATGGCTGTTGATGAGATCTGTTCACATCATAAGAATTGCTTTTACTTTCCATCCTATGAGATCATGATGGATGAACTAAGAGACTACCGATTTTATGCTAAAGATCTTGTTCATCCTTCTGAATTGGCTATTGAGATCATTTGGGAGCGCTTTCAAAAAGCCTGCATGAACGAACAAGCTCAAAAAGCTGTTGCAGAAATAGACTCCCTTTTGAATTCTCTTGAACACCGGGCTTTCGAACCCAGATCCAAACAACATCAAGACTTTCTAAATAAGCTCCAGAGTAAAATGAAAAATGCCGAGCAAAAGCTCGGCATCACCTTTAAAAATGAACTAGCAGACCTCCAAAAGAGGCTCACTCTTTAGCGCATCATCGCTTGAGCTCTTTCTGCATAGGTTTTGTATTCCAACTTCGATGGATTAGCTACCAAAAACCAATGGCTGTGTCCTTTTGAGTTAAGCTTCCAGGAACTCTCCCCTTCCACCCTAACAAAATCATGAGCATTCATTTCTCCCTGTTCCAATTGAGCTTCTCCACTAATTAAATAAATGGAGTAAACTTTTGTTGGGTCCAGATTAATTTCTTGTTCTCCCTCTTGTATCTCAAGCTCCTTGATCTCAACACCAGGACTATCCATGCGTATCGGCGCTCCTTCTCCTTTGTAGATCTTACTCTTCACTCCACCTTCCTGACTTACCGGGAAAGCATCATCTGTGTAATCGTCATAAGATGCCGGTTGTTCCAATGTTTTACCTAGGTCTGGATCAAACCAGATCTGAAACATATGTGATCCGGCATTCATTCTTTCTGAATGAGAAATGCCATTTCCCGATCTTATGATCTGTGCTCCACCTTTTTCTATAGGCTTCCAAACATTATCCTTTGTGTCATAATGCTCGATATCTCCTTCTAAAACGAAGGACATGATCTCAAAGCCTTGATGAGGATGCAGGCCAATTGTACTGCCCTCATCGGTCCATGCATGCGCCCAATAAAATAAGTTTGAATAAGGTTTTAGCTTCCCTCCTTCTCTGGGAAACCCAATGGGTTTATTCTCAAGGATCTCTCCTCCATTGAATGCCCCTCTTGCTTGTTCTGTTCGTTTTACGATCTCTACTGCCATGAATTTTGAATTTGGTTGTAATCGTGTAACAACTGAATTGCTATTTGGTTTTCTGGTTACTTCTTCTAAATGTTGTAGCCTTTCTACCGATCTTTTTTGGATCATCTCGATCAATATAATCCAGCCTCTCCATATAGTCTAATTCAATGCTAGCGTAGCCAAACTCTTCCATCACCTTTCCCTTGAGCAGATAGCACCCTTTCCCTCGAAAAGGAAAGCGCTCAGCTACCGGTGGAAAGTGAACCGTATCGATCCAATATCCCTCTTCATCTACGAAAGTGCCGAACTGCATTAACTTGGAATTAGTTGTTCGTGTATTCTTCACCGTTACCAAGTAACCCACGATCTCAACATGCTTTCCAACCTTCTCCTGAACTTCCTTTGCCCTAAGTTTAGAGGGCTTACCCCCTTTCAAAAGAGAGAAAGGTGAACAGAGTGGAAATCCAAAAAGCTCCATCTGATCAAAAGCATCCTCATAGGGTGTTTCATCTAATCTAGGAAGCTTCTTTGAACTCTTCTGCAAGCGAAAAAGACTACCGCTACCCTCCGATTTTTTGACATGTCCCAGCAAATGATACATCTGCCAAAGTAGCTCTTGTTTGCTCTTTCCAGTAAAGCGAAATGCTCCAGATCTCACCAACAAGCTCAACTGCTCTATGCTAATTGGACAACGATCTACAAAGTCGGGCAAGTCCAAAAATGGACCTCCTTCCATTCTTGCAGTCAACAGCCTTTCTACCACTCTGCTTTCCAGATCCTTTACCAAATAGAATCCAACGTAAATGGTATTCTCACCGATCAAGACCGATAACATTCCAGAGTGGTTCACGCAAGGTGCTTCGATCTTTGCGCCCAACATTCTGGCCTCGTGCAGATACATCTCTGTGCTGTAAAATCCGCCTCCATTGTTCAGCACTCCTACAATGAACTCCATGGGATGATGTGCTCTCAAATACAAACTTTGATAGCTCTCAACTGCATAGGATGCAGAATGTCCTTTTGAAAAAGCATAGCCTGCAAAACTCTCCGTTTGCCTCCAGATCTCTGCAGTAAGCTCATCGGTATAACCCTTCTCCTTGCAATTGTCGAAGAACTGTTGTTTTACCTTTGCAAACTCTTCTCGGGAACGAAACTTGCCAGACATCCCCCTCCGCAACATATCTGCTTCCCCAAGACTTAAACCGGCAAAATAATGAGCCACTTTGATCACATCCTCTTGGTAAACCATCACACCATAGGTTTCTCCCAAGATATCTTGCATGATCTCAGGAGTGGTTTCTCTCCATTTCTCATCCTGATCCAAAGACCTACTCAGGTAGGCTCGCATCATTCCCGACTTGGCTACCCCAGGTCGAATGATAGAACTTGCCGCTACTAGACCCAAATAGGTGTCGGTCTTCATTTTCTTGAGAAGCATGCGCATGGCTGGCGACTCTACGTAAAAGCAACCCATTGCATCGCCATTCCTCAATAGCTGCTTGATACTCGGATCATCAAAGAAAGGAGCAGTATGATGTATGTCCAGATCGAGGTCCTTTCCTCTCCTCTTTACCAACTCTATCGAATCGCGGATCTTCCCCAAGCCCCTCTGACTCAGAATATCGAACTTGTACAATCCCGCATCTTCTGCATGTACCATATCAAATTGCACAATGGGATAACCCTTGGGAGGGATCTCAGTAGCCGAATAATAATGAACCGACCTTTCTGAGATGATCACTCCTCCAGCATGCACGCTCAAATAATTGGGCATGCCGTCCATATAACTGGCATATCTGTAAATGAGTCGTGTGTATTCATCGGGCTCAGTCTCTGCCTTTCGCTCAGAAACCAGTTTATCCATCTCATGCTTGGGCAAGCCAAACACTTTCCCCAATTCTCTTACCAATGAACGATAGCTAAAAGTATTGTAGGTAGCCAACAAAGCGATCTGATTCCTCTGGCCGTACTTTTCGAAAAGATAGCTGGTCACCTCATCGCGATCCTTCCATGAAAAGTCGATGTCAAAATCTGGTGGGTTCTCCCGATAAGGATTGATAAAGCGTTCAAAATACAGGTCCAATTGAATTGGATCTACATCGGTAATGCGCAGCAGATAAGCCACTATACTGTTTGCACCACTTCCCCTGCCAACGTAAAAGAATCCACGCTCTCGAGCAAAGCGCAACATGTCCCAATTGATAAGAAAATAAGAAGCAAACCCTTGGGATTCGATCAATTGTAATTCTTTCTCCAAACGCTGTCGCACATCTTGGATCTGTCTGGAAAAATTCACACCCGCGCCCGTACTCGCACTCGCACCCGTACTCACACCCGTACCCACACCCTTACTCACACCCTTACTCACACTCACCACCGTACTCCCCTCTCCGTACCTCTCCTTGATCCCAGCTTCACACAACTCCCTAAGCAGCTTTACATCTTCCTCTCTATTGGATAAGAAGTTCTCTTTATTATGATTCACTGCTCCACTCTTTTGGATGCCTTTGTAAACAAAGGAGATCTGACATTCCTCCAAGATCATCTTACTGTTCTCAACGATCTCTGGAAAGTCTATCAAACCCATCTCGATCTCTTCTTTGGGCAACATCCTATGGTGCGACTCCCCAAATACAGAAGGATCTAGCTTAGTAAGTAAACTGTTGTGATCAATGGCTCGAAGCAATCGATGCACATTGTAATCGCGCTTCCTTTGAAAGCTTACTGTTTGAAGTAGAACAAACTTATGCTGATGAGATCTCCAAGGAGAAAACGGCAATTGTTTTAGCTCTTCTAAACTAATACCTATGAACTCATTCTTTCGCAGTCGGGTGAATTGATATCGAAACTTTTGAAAGGGGTAGATCACATAGGCCTCTTTGAATCGTTTGGCTCGCGAAGAGATCTTCTCTTTCTGATGCAAGAAATGAGAAAGGTATCCATTGATCTCTTCAAAGCCTTTGTTGTTCTTCGCAATGGCTACAAACTCCTGCTGGTCTGCCTCTCTAAAATCAATCCCCACCAAAGGCTTCACCCCTTTGATCTCTGCTAGTCGTACAAAGTTCAAGCAAGCCGAAGTATTGTTGATGTCGGTGAGCGCAATGGCCTCTTGCCCATTCTCCATAGCCAGCTCCAGCAATTCCTCTACTTTGAGGGTGCCATAGCGAAGACTGAATTGTGAATGACAATTGAGATACATGGAGAAGTGTCTTGAGTGAGCTTAAGTGTCTTGAATATTTAAACTTTTTGTTCCCTTCACACCGCCAAACCATTAAAGGGATTCATCCGAGGGTGTCGCATGTTCATTCCTGCTGCCCGTTTTACCTTGTCCTCTCCAAAGCGCAAACGCATCTTGTCCATGGCCTGATACAATGAGATCATCTCCTCTGTATCATCGAAGAGATTGATCTGATAGGCTCCTCCTACCAGGTGACTGAAACGCACTCCAATGAGTCGGATGAGCATTCTACGTTGGTACAACTTATCAAATAGCTCCTTGACCTTATCAATGAGAATATGATCACAAGAGGTGTATGACAATCTGCACTGCATGCTATGCGTATCAAAGTCGGAGTAGCGGATCTTCACCGTTATACAAGCCGTTAACTTGTTCTTTTTTCTAAGCTTGAAGGCCAAGCGTTCAGTCATGCCCACCAACATACTTCTCAAGCCATGTACATCAGTAGTGTCTTGATCAAAGGTGCGTTCTGAAGACATGGACTTCTGTTCTGAGTAAGGCACTACTGGAGTATGGTCTATTCCATTGGCCTTGTTCCAAATGCTGCGACCGTTCTTTCCCAAGACCGATTGCAAAAGATCTACTGGCATCTTCTGCAAAGTGCGCACCTTCACTACCCCCATGCTTCGCAAGGTCTGATAGGTAGCTGGACCGATCTGCGGGATCTTATTGACCGTCAATGGAGAGAGAAAGATCTTCTCAGCTCCCTTCTCTACCTTGCAATGACCGTCGGGCTTCGACTCATTGGTAGCTACCTTAGACACCGTCTTGTTCACTGAATGTCCAAAAGAGATCGCCAGACCCGTTTCCTTGCGAACATCATTGCGGATCTTCTGCGCTAGTAAATAAGAATTGTGAAAGCGCTCCATCCCACTGAGATCGATATAGAACTCATCAATTGAGGATTTCTCGTAAAGCGGCACCTGCTCCGATATGATCTCGGTCACTACATTGGAATACTTGCTGTATTGCTCTGGATCTCCTCCAATGATGGTGGCATGAGGACACAAACGCCGGGCGGTCTTCATGGGCATGGCCGAATGAATACCAAACTTGCGTGCCTCATAACTGCAAGCGGCCACTACCCCCCTTCCACTCTTTCCACCAATTAATAATGGGATTCCTTTTAAACTTGGTTCCCTCAAGCATTCAACTGATACAAAAAAGGCGTCTAGGTCCATGTGAATGATACTCTGATCGCGCTTGTTTTGATGTATTATTTTCATTTTGACGTATTTATTGTCAATATTTTGCCAATAATTTAATCAAAATAGAAAAGAAATGACAAGAAATGACAGAAGAAAAACTGCAAAAGCTTAGAAATGAGTACTGTTCATCATTAGATTTGCAATCCACGAAGAAATTAAAAGATGCCAAAAAGTATACTTCTTACATTTCTCTTCCTATTTCTAGCTTCCACCTCCTCCTTCAGTCAATGTTTATCTGGAGTATACACCGTTGGCGGCACCAACCCAGATTATGTAAGAATTAGCGATGCAGTTGCAGATCTCGATAGCAATGGCATTTGTGCAACAGTGGTGCTCAACATTAGAGATGGAGTATACAATGAGCAATTTGAATTACACAACATCACTGGAGTAAGCTCAACAAAAAGAATTGTTTTACAGTCGGAAAGTAGAGACAGTAGCAGAGTAACCATCTCATCGAATTCAGGGAGCAATAACAACTACACCATCAAGATCGAAAACGATTATGTAACGCTCCGCGATCTAAGAATTGAAGCTGCGAATGCAAGGTATGCAAGGGTGCTTGACATTTCCTATTCTGATGGATTACGAATAGAGAACTGCGAATTAAAAGGACAGCCAGCAACCGGTACTCAATACATCTTTACCATGGAGGTGATGCGCCTCACCAATGGTGTAAATCACGATCTAGAATTAAGAAATAACAAGATCTTACAAGGGTCAATTGGGTTCATGGGGAACTTGACACATGGAGGAAACTCCCTAGGTCATATCATTGAGAACAATCTATTCTTTGAACAGGAAGTAAGAGGACTTGAAATTCGTTCACTCAGCAGCTTTCAGGTCAGGGGGAACAAGTTCATTTCTAGAGATACATTAATAACTGGCAGAACGGCGATACTTGTCACCGCTAGAAGTTTGAATGGGTTTATTGAGCAAAACGACATTCGGAATTATACTGGAACTGGGATCTGGGGATCAGACCTTGAAAACAGTGTAATCAGGAACAACATTATTTCCATCAAGATGCACGACTCAAGATATGGTTCAAATGGAGTTGGCATCATGCAAGGGAACATTGAACTACTCAACAATACCATTGTGATCTTGCCGAGCTCAGCAAGCTATGGAACACCGCTCTGGTTTGATCAAAGTGCCAATCGACTGACAATGAAGAACAACATCATTGTGAATCTAGATACCTTGCCATTGATACGACATGCAGGCATTGGCTACTTCCACAATGGATCCTCTACCAATATGGATAGGAATGTCTACTATACCTTGGACACCACCTTGTTCTATGAAGTTCGCTTTAGTACAATCAGGGATAGGATAAGCACTTTGACCGAATGGCAAACAAGGTCAGGTTTTGACAACCTCTCCCAAATTCACTTGCCCAATTTTGTTCATCCTTCAGACCTACACATACTGAACGACAGTGCCCTACTTGGTCAAGGGCAACCTTTGTCTCAGGTATTGAACGATTTTGACGGTGATGTCAGAGGCATTAACAATGATATTGGTGCTGACCAGTACCGACCATTCTCCATAGATCTAGCATTGAATCAAGTCAATCCGCTCTACACAGATTGCGATAGTGTGGAATTACAAATCAACTTTTCAAATGCAGGGGTAGACACGGTTAATTCGGTAGATTTTTATTGGAGAATCAATCAAGGTTCTTTGCAATTGAGATCTTGGGTTGGTTCATTGGCTCCTCAAGCATCCATTGGCAATTTCTTTATTGACAAATTCCTCGTAGCAGAGAACCAAAATTATGAAGTAGAAATCTGGATGGATGATCCGAATGGATTGTTTGATCAATTCCCTTATAACGATACACTGCAATTGAACTTCTTCAATCCCAACAAGATCGATTCCTTGAGTTATCAGAAAGCCTGTGTTGGGGATACAGTTTCGCTTGGCTTTAGCAAAACCTACATCACTTATTTGTGGTCCAACAATACTAATGCACCAACGCTACTAACTGATTCTGCTGGGATGTATTCGGCTCAAGCAATTGATTACAGAGGATGCATCGTCAATGACAGCATTCAAGTGAGCTTTTATAATCGGCCTGCCAAACCAACCATCAGCAGAAATGGATTTTTCTTACTGTCTAGCTCTCCATTTGGAAATCAGTGGTTCAGGAATAATGTATTGCTAACGAACGACACCTTCCAATTGTACTCCGTCAGTTCAAACGGTTACTATCAAACTCGAGTGCGTTTCACCAATGGTTGTGAAGAGAAGTCAGATTCATTATTGGTATTGGTCACTGACCTGGATGAAAATTCCAAGCAAAACTCTGACTATTACATCGCTAATCCAGCGGAACAAAAACTTCAGCTCTTGAATCAGAATGGAAGCATCGACTCATATCGACTTTTTGATCTGCAAGGAAGATTGATTGATGAAGGCAGACTAACACAAGGACTCAATTGGATAGACATCTCCAATTACAAAGAGGGAATCTACCTATTAGAACTAAGAAACAACGACCAAATAATCATAGAAAAAGTAAAACTGAATTAGATGAAGAATCTTCTACTTTCTTTCTTAATAGCTGTAAGTTCAGCGCTTTTTGGTCAAACTCCTATGAGTGGAACCTATACCATTGGAGGCACTAATCCCGACTTCAATAGCATAAGCAGAGCGTTAGACACGCTAAATATTAATGGAGTCAATGACACTGTGATCTTTGATATAAGAAATGGGAATTACACCCACTATCTTTTTAACGTATCCAATTTCTTCAACTATCCTGTGATCTTCAGATCTCAATCTGGAGTAAATACATCAGTGGTGGTAAAAATGAGCACCATTTTTACAGCCAGGAATTATCAATTCCACAACATTACCATTGTTCCTGAAAGAAATAGTTCAACTAATTATTCTCCCAAGGGACTGGAGATAACTCAATCATCTGACATTGTATTTAATGGTTGTAGGATCTTGGGCTTATCAAGCACCGCTCATCGAAATGGATTGACGATGAGAGCATCTAGAGGTGTAGATATTTTGAATTGCACTTTCTTGAATTTGGAGCATGCCATTGTTTATACTGCTGTTACTTATTTCGGCAGTAACAGGCATTATAACGATCATTACATCAGTAATAACACCTTTGACAATTGTGACATTGCAGTGAAATTAGAAGGTGAATTCCGAGACAAGATTGAGATTGGAGGAAATCGAATGATCAATTGCGATCGAGGAATTGACATTGACAATCGTCCTGAAGAGATCAATAGACTAGTGATTCATGGTAATCACATGACAGGAATTACTGATTACGGCATCTATTCTAATGATGGAAGAAACTACAATTTTGGTGGGGTAAAGATCTACAACAACATGATCCAAGGAGGTAAAGCTGGCTCTATTACTTCTTCTGGCCCTAATGGCACTATTACCATCAATACACTTGTCTCTATAAAATTGGAAGGAATGGAAGATGCAGACATCTACCACAATAGCACTACTGGGGCTATTGAGCTTTGGGACTGTATGAATGCACGCATCTATAATAACATTGTTTCAACCGCTGCAGCTCCAGCCTTGATGATCGACCATCAAACTACCTACACATCTGATCATAATAATTTCAGAAGGGGGAATAGTGGAATTTTAGTCATGATCAGCTTCAACTATTACAATAGCTTGACTGCCTTTCAAAATGCGACTAGCCACGATGCCAATTCTGTAAGCGTAAATCCATTGTTCAATTCTGGAACAGATTTGCATGCGAGTAGTCCGTACTTGAAACAAATGGGAATAGCCGTGCCTTGGATCACTAAGGATTTTGACGATCAAAATCGAGATCCATTGACTCCAGACATAGGAGCTGATGAATTTAGCAATGATACTACCTTGCCTGCAGTAGCTGCTTTTTGGGATGATTGTGCCGGCACCTTGAAGATCCAATTCACGGATAATTCGGTAAGACCTGGTGGTTATGAATGGATCTTTAACAATACAGATACTTCAACCATTGCTAATCCCATTTACACTTTCCCCGCTCCAGGCACCTATCCAGTACGTTTAAAAGTATTTGATAGAAGAGGTAATGGGTTTGATGTTATTACGAGGCAGATCACCGTAAGAAATTATGCTAGGATCAGCCAGCGAGGTATTGACACCTTGTTCATATCTCCCAACTATTCGGGCTATCAATGGAGATTGAATGGTGGAGTAATTCCCAATGCTAATTCGCATGAGTACAAGGCACTTTTCACTGCTAATTATTCGGTCGATTACATTGATGGAAGTGGATGCGCCATGACATCAGATACCGTTTATTTATTAGTAACTGGACAAAATGAGCTTGCAAATACCTTGGAGGGAAAACTTTTTCCAAACCCTACATCAAATCAATTGAATATAGAATTGCCTTACAATCAAAATGGTGTTACTTACGCTATTCGACTAATAGGATTGGACGGTAAAGTACTCCTTGATGAGCGACACTCAAAAGAGAACATTCAGTTGGACATGGTTAGAATTCCAAAGGGAATGTACTTCATTGAAATCTCTGATGGAGAAAAGAGATTGATCGAAAAGATCCAAAAGCTCTAAAATGAAAAAGATCAGATTGATTTGGGATTTCTTTGGCGATGACGCCTTAGAAACGGCCAAACATCACGCCATACATCTGGAAGAATTCAGCAAAAAGCATCAAATTCCCTACTACGGTTGTGGAAGCAATCAAATGGAAAGTCATTCGGAAGCTTATCTTATAGTGGATCAAGAGAACTTGATCACAGTGAGAGATGCTTTAATGCCGAAGAGAGGGGAATATGCAGATGGAGAAGTTTAAAGCGACACTCAAGTAAAGCGTGATCTTAAGTCAAGTACGTATGAACACTTTTTACTTTTGAATTAGAATCTTCTCAACTCTTTCCTCATCTCCTCTCAATCTCAAAAAATACAGGCCATTCTCCAAAAAGCTGAGATCAATACTTTGATCATTTTCATTCCAGTCTTGTTGATGAACCAATCTACCATTGAGGTCTCTTACTTCAACTAGATCAAAATCTAAGTTTGTTTCAAGCCTAAAAATTCCTTTGGAAGGATTAGGGAATAAGGAAAAGGAATTGAGTAAATCAGTTTCGCTTTCTTCAAGTCCAACGAATGAGCATGTTTGAGTTCCATTTGGAAAAGAGTAATTCAAACGAATTCCAGCTTGTCCTGATAGACTGAACCATCCTGAATGAGTGTTTGACCTAACATTTGTAGCTCGGACCCTGAAAGCGTAAGTACTTTCTCGACTATAATCTATATATCCAACTTTTAATACAGTATTAGGTCCTTGAGTGGAAGTTTGTTCAACGCCAACTAAAAATGAAACCCCTTTAGGAACATTACTTAAAGGCGGATTCAAGGGAAGAGTGATCCATGAATTCAACATGCTAGCTTGGATCTGTGTTGAAGTAGGATTTGTTGCATACAAAGAATCAAATGGCCCCCAAATCCGAGGAGCAATATCCAATCCGATATTACTGCTATCGCCAGAAATAAATACACTAACGGAGGTAGCTGTAGGTAAAGAGGATAACGAAGATGAATCTTGAAGGGTCATGTGCACTGCTACCCTTTCAATATTATGCATAGAAGTAGGGTAATCTATTTTTAAACTAGAATTAAACTTTCCGTCTTCTTTTGCGAGAACGGAGTCTGTACTTAATTTAAAAAACAAAGAATCAAGACCTGCTCCTTCAGCAATAGGGATGGAATCTGAAGTTAGTCCAAGCATTACTTTATAATATCCGGGCGCTGGAGGAGCATTAAAAAACAGTTCCTTTAAATAAGGAGAGCATAAGCTTTGAGCTCTGCTACTAAATGAATATACCGTACTTGTATCACTGTAAGTAGTTGAGATCAATCCTGACCCTGCACCTCCGTTTAATGTGCTATCCATGTAAAGTCTAGCTTCTAAGCGAACATTTTTCTGGTCATACCGACCAGGATTAAGGAAAGTCGTATTGATCTTATAAATGCATGAAGCAGCTATGGGAACTTCTTTATAATTCCCCCAAGGATTCTTGTAAAAGGGATTGAATTCAGGAGCTAAAATCTCTAAAGCATTAGGATTGGTTGCTGTTATAGCTACATCATCAACCATCCAGAAATACCAACCGGCTGTAGAAAATCGAAATCTTACATAGGCAGTATCTTCATTAGCCAAGCTTGGGCTGACATCAAAAGATAATCTTCTTCCATTATAAGAATGACTGCTTCTTCCTCCACATAGGGTGACATTATATGCCAACCAATTAATGCTATCGGAACTTACTTGAACTTCTATTTTATCACTGAAGGTGCTACAGCAATAATAAACATAGTGCTGAAAGCTAATTTGAGCACCATTACTGGGTCGAATTGGAATTGCATCTGAAGTGATCCATGCATCCATACGATTTGGTCCAGTAGCAGGCCATGGGGTATTGTAATAATCTGCTCGCATTGAAATGAATCCATTATCTGTTGTTGCCGAGACCAACGGACCAACTAGAGTCGAATACTGCCCTCCAGGAGCAGTAGTACTCCAAATCCAATTATGACCTAGATTAGTACTATCAACTACTGTCCAATTGCTTAAATTAGGATCAGAGAAATCCTCATAAAAGAGAGTATCTCTTTGAGCAAATAAATGTTGAGTTAGAAGGAGATTAAGGGAAAGAAAAACTATTTTGATTCGTTTCATCCTTAATTAATGTTGAATAATTAACTTCTCTACTCTTTCCTCATCTCCTCTCAATCTCAAAAAATACAGACCATTCTCCAAAAAGCTGAGATCAATGTTTTGATCATTTTGATTCCAGTCTTGCTGGTGCACCAATCTTCCATTAAGGTCTCTTACTTCAACAAGATTAAAATCAATTTTTCCTTGAATATTGATAAGTCCTTTGGATGGATTTGGATATATTTTAACTGACTTTGAAGTAATTTGATCATCAATAGAAGTAATCATTGTACCAGAGATAAGGACATCATCTATCATCCAATAATAATGACTGTTTTGACTAAAAACAAATCGAACATAAGCAGTATCTTCTCCCGAGAGTACCGAACTAATATTATGAGTTTGTAACTCACTATTTGCAGTAGATCCCGACCTAGCATTTATCGAGGTCACATCATATGCAAACCAGTTAGAACTATCCGAGCTGATTTGCAAATAAATTCCTGATACTATACCTGTAGAGCGACAGCAATAGGAAAGAAATTGTCTGAATTGAATATTTACTTGGCCACTTGGCCGAATAGGGATAGCCTTTGACGTAATCCATGCGTCAAAAGCTGTATTTCCACTCGCAGGTGGATTGAATGGGGTATTGTAAAAATCTGCCGGAAGACAAATAAAACCGTTTGAAGAAGTCGTTGAATTCAATGAAGTAGTGTTTGGTCTAAAATGACCAGATGGATAAGACATGGTCCAAATCCAATTAAAACCCATATTAGTACTGTCAACAACTGTCCAATTACTTAATGTAGAATCAGAAAAGTCCTCGTAATACAAGGTATCAGCTTGCCCTTTTAAAGATAGGGTCCCTAAAAGAAAAACAAAAACAATATGTGTAGTGAGGAGGGTGTAAAATCTATTCATAGGCAATTAAGCATCTCATATTAAACAGCTGTGCCAATAAATTTAAGAAAAATATCCTTCTTACATTTAGCCTTCAGTATTCGTGAAAAGCAGTTTTAAAAATTCATTGAACGCCCAAAGAGGCGCCGGACTTTCCACCTTTGGAGGCGTTTTCACCCCCTCGATTCTGACCATTCTCGGGGTGATTATGTACCTGCGTTTTGGCTGGGTAGTTGGAAATGTTGGATTGGTCGGAACGCTCTTGATCGTGACCCTTTCCACAAGCATTACTTTTCTCACCAGTTTGTCGATCGCCTCTATTGCTACCGATCAAAAAGTAAAAATCGGCGGTGCGTATTATATGATCAGCAGGTCCTTGGGATTGGAATCTGGTGGCGCCATCGGGATCTCTCTCTATTTTGCGCAAGCTCTTTCTGTTGCTTTGTATGCAGTAGGATTTGCGGAGAGTTTGGCAGAGGTCATGCCACAGCTGGATCAGAAAATGGCTGGTATCATTACTGTAATCGGAGTTGCTGCTCTGGCTCTTACCTCGGCCAAAGCTGCCATTCGAGCGCAGTATGTGATCATGATTGGCATTGCGCTTTCCTTGATCTCTCTAGTCTTTGGATCATCTTTGGAAGGTGTGGAAGCACAAGGAGCCGCTCTACCCGAGTCTCCCACTGAAGATTTCTGGGTGGTCTTTGCAGTCTTTTTCCCAGCTGTAACGGGTATCATGGCCGGAGTAGGCATGTCAGGTGACCTTAAGAATGCCAAGAAAGCCATACCCAAAGGAACCTTTTTAGCCATTGGAGTCGGCTATTTGATCTATATGTTGCTTCCCTTAATCCTGGCATTCAGAGCAGATACTCAAAACCTCATTGAAGACCCCATGATCATGAGACGAATCTCCGTCTGGGGCGATGCAATCCTCGTTGGTGTTTGGGGTGCAACACTTTCCAGTGCAGTAGGAAGTATTCTAGGCGCTCCTCGCGTACTTCAAGCCTTAGCTAAAGATGACGTTCTCCCTCCTATTCTCAAATGGATGGGAAAAGGAGCAGGCAAAGATGATACTCCAAGACTGGGAACTCTATTTACTTTATTGATCGTTTTGATTGCGGTATGGTTGGGCGACCTCAATATGATCGCTCCAGTATTGACCATGTTCTTTCTCACCACCTATGGAGTCTTGAACATTGCAGCAGGTATTGAAAAGTTCTTACACAGTCCTTCCTTCCGACCAACTTTCAAGGTGCATTGGTTCTTTTCTATACTAGGGGCATTAGCTTGTTTTGCGGTGATGTTGCTCATCAATGCCTTGGCTACTTTAGTAGCCATCGCTTTTGTTGCCTTGATCTATTTTATCCTAAAAAGAAGGCAATTGGAGTCGGTATGGGGAAATGTAGGTCGTGGGGTTCGAATGGCGATAATCCGAGCTACTCTGTTGAAGCTAGGTGAAGACCATGAACCAAAAAGTTGGAGGCCTCATCCCATTGTACTAGTAGGCTCACCTACTAAGAGGTGGCATCTCATCGAATTGGCCAACACCTTCACCCAAAAGAAAGGCATCATGACGGTGGCCAGTGTGATCCCAGAAGGAAGTATGAACCATCAGCAGATCTTTAACATGCGACAACACATCAAGGAATTCTTGAAGAAGCAAAACATAGAGGGCTTGGTGAAAGTGATCTCTGCCCCCAATCCTTACGAAGGGGTTAGTCGTATTGTCGAATCATACGGCTTGGGTTCTCTTCAGCCCAATACGGTCATTATTGGAGCGACTGAAAAGAAAGATGATAAGGTAGATTATTGTCAGATGATCAATCGCTTTTATGATCTTAGAAAGAACATATTGATCGTTCACAAAGGGAAAGAGGAAATCACCTTTGGAACAAAGAAAAGGATCGATGTCTGGTGGGGAGGATTGAAAGGCAACGGCGGACTCATGATGATCCTCGCCTATTTAATGTCGCACAGCATTGATTGGAGACAATCCATTGTACATCTTAAAATGGTAGTTGAAGACCAAAAAGCAATTGAGTCTACCAGAGAAAACCTTGAAAGTCTGATTGAAGAAATTCGAATTCATGCAGAGATCGACATCATTGCTAAAGAGGGCAGAAGCTTCGATGAGATCCTACAAAAAAGCTCGCAGAATGCAGATCTCATTTTCATGGGAATGGCCACGCCAAATGAAGAGTTCATTCAATACTTTGAAAAAGTCCAAGAACGAATTGACCAATTGCCTACAACGGTATTGGCACTTGCTGCTCAGAACATTTCCTTTGGTGAAGTACTCATCAAGAAGGACACCATGCAGGAGTCCTAAATTATAAAAAACTACTTGATTTTTCCTCTAAATGACATTATATTTGTCATACATTGACAATTATATCATCATTTTATGTATTTCGGTAGCAACATTCAATTCTTACGCAAAAGAAGAAAGATCTCACAGGAAGACCTGTCCAATGAACTAGGAGTAAAAAGAAGCTCTTTAAGCGGTTATGAATTGGGTAATTCTGAACCCAATTTTGACACCCTATTGGGGTTCTCAGAATTCTTCAGAATCACCTTGGACAAATTATTGAAGATTGATCTTCGAGCAGTTTCAGAAGTTTATCTCAAGCAGTTGGAACAGGGAATTGATGTGGACATTACCGGGGCAAAACTCCGAGTTTTGGCCACCACCGTTGACCATGAAAATGAAGAGAATATTGAATTGGTGCCGATCAAGGCCAAGGCAGGATACTCTGCAGGTTATGGAGATCCAGATTTCATCAAGGTCCTACCTACCTTCCAATTGCCCTTCTTGGATCGCAATAAAAAATTCAGAACCTTCCAGATCAATGGAGACTCCATGCCGCCTGTTTCAGATAAATCTTGGGTTACTGGTGAGTTCATCCAAAATTGGAATACTATCAAAGACGGATATCCATACATCGTAGTTACCGAGAATGATGGTGTTGTCTTCAAAATGGTCTACAAACAATTCGACAAGAACCAGACTCTCTTGCTATGTTCTACTAATCCTATGTATGAGCCATATGAGATCAATGTAAATGAGATCAATGAGATCTGGAAATTTGTCAATTATATCAGCAATGACATGCCTGAACCCAACCTCAATAGAGATCAACTCAACTCAACGATCAGCGGTCTCCAAAGAGAGCTGAGAGAGATCAAGAATACCTTGAGAAAGTCGGAGAATTAGAAATATTATCTCTTCCCCTTCATTGCTGAAAAAACTCTCGGCTAAAATTGGCAACCTTTCCGTATCTTTAGGCGTCTAATTTTCGACGTCAAATCGATTGCAATGAACCTATTTATCAGTCTACTAATAGCCATTAGCCAGCTATTTGTATTTTCCAATTCTAATATAGAAAACGACAGCCTTCAGAAAGAAGAAAAATTGATCTTCAGTGAAGAGCTACCTCCATTCAGTAATTGCCCTGTATCTCCTCATCCAACTCAGATCATACAACCGGACAATAGTTCGATTACGATCGTGGGTAGAGGAAACATGGTGAATTCATGGACGGAAACAGTTGATGGGTATTCCATTGTCTTGAACAATCTTGGCATTTATGAATATGCCAGTAAGACCAATGGCCAACTAGTACCAACAGGCGTCAAGGCCAATGATCCAGCCAATAGAAATGCTGCTGAACTTACATATGTAAGCACTTTACAAGCTTCTTTGAAACCTGCTCTGAGTCCATTGAAGCAATCGATCCTCAGTCAGGTACAAAGACAAAATCTTCAAAAAACATTCCCGACAACCGGTGCCATTAGAGTACTCGCCTTGTTGATCGATTATCCAGATTTGCAAAGCAGCTTTGCCAAAAGCTCATTCGATAGCCTGCTTTATGGATCCAACTTCAGAAATGGAGACGGTAGTTTCAAGTACTATTACGAAACTGCTTCCGATAGTCAGATCACCATCACAGTTGATGTCTATGGATGGTATCGTTCAGCAAATGGATACTTGTACTACGGTAGAGATAGTGGTTATGCACGAGCAGCTGATCTTGTAAGAGAAGCGGTTGATGCTGCAGAAACAGGTGGAGTGAACTTTGCATTGTATGACAACGACAACGACAATGATGTAGATGGGATTCTTGCTGTTCATGCAGGTCCAGGGGCAGAACAAGGCTCAAGGACCCAATACATTTGGTCGCATCGTTGGGTACTCAATGGAGGTAACTCAGGTTCGGTCACCTACGACGGGAAGTTCATTAACGATTACATGGTCAATCCTGAAACAAGGATTGCAGGATTAAATCAAAACTTAGTTGGAATAGGCGTATTTGTCCATGAGTTTGGACATAACCTCGGTCTTCCAGATCTATATGACACTGATCCTAGCAACGGAGATTCAGAGGGGATCGGAAATTGGTGTTTGATGGCCGGTGGTGGCTGGCTGGGTGGAGAGCATAGGCCTGCCAACTTCAGTGCATGGTGTAGAGTAGAGAACAACTGGGTCACTCCTACAAATTTAACAATTGGATCAAGCAATGGATCCTACACTCTCAACCCTTCAGTTAATTCACAGACGGATATCTACCAAGTGAATACGGCACTATCCAATGAATATTTCTTGATAGAGAACAGACAAAAAATTGGTTTGGATCAAGAGATCCCAGGTGAAGGTTTGGCCATCTGGCACATCAATACAACCAAAACCAACTCATTCGGAAACCAAGTCAACGCAGATGAAAACTTGAAAGGTGTTGATCTTGAAGAAGCAGATGGAGTCAACGATCTTGATAATGAAGTAAACAGAGGTGATGCTGGTGATCTATTTCCAGGTACCTCTAACAATCAAACTTTTAACAATACTTCTAATCCAAATTCAAAGACGTACACCAATGCGAATACGAATTTCATTCTAAGAAACATCACGGAAACAGGAACTCAAGTAAGTTTTGACTTTGGACCAGCTCCAGTAGTAACTTGTACCGGAGGAACAACTTTGACCAACAATTCTGGAACATTTGACGACGGTAGTGGCACTTCTGCTAATTACACGAACAATTTAAATTGTACTTGGCTAGTTCAGGTTACCAATGGACCTATCAATTTGAGCTTTACTCAATTTGATATTGACAACAATGGCGATACACTTTATGTCTATGATGGCACATCACCAACTACTAACCTCATTGGAAAGTATACTGGAACAATGGCCCCAACGCCTATTGCTTCAACTGGAAATGACCTTTTCTTGCAATTCATTACTGACGCAAGCAATACTGCTCAGGGATGGACAGCTACCTACACAAGTGCTGGACCTCCTACAGCAACATGTTCAGGTACAACCAACTTAACTGCTGCAGTCAGTGGATCTTTTGATGATGGTAGTGGAGTAGGCGTTAATTATTCCGATAACTTGAATTGTAGTTGGTTAATTGATGCTACAAGTGCAACTTCAGTTTTATCTGTTCGGGTTGATTCCTTGGACATTGAGTCGACCAATGATTCTTTGATCATCTATGAAGGTCAAAACAATAGTTCACCTGTAGCAGCTATCATTACTGACAATTCTCAAGCTAGTATTCTTAATCTGAATTCTCAATTTGCATTTGTAGAGTTCAAAACCAACGCTTCAGTTAACGCCAGAGGATGGGAAATTAGCTGGGAAGGAAACAATGGATGTTCAGGAGCCGATACTTTAACTGCAATGTCAGGAACCTTCAGTGATGGAACAGCTCCAGGAAGTAGATATGCCAATAGAAGCAATTGTTCTTGGCTCATTCAACCTGCCGGAGCAGACATCATTGAATTGAATTTCAATAGATTCTCTACAGAATCTGGTTTTGACTTTGTTAGGGTTTATGATGGCCCTACCACCGCGAGCAACCTAATTGGCAATTTCTCTGGAGCTAGACTTCCTGCTCAACTTTTTTCAACTGGAGGAAGCATGCTCGTGGTTTTTACTTCTGATGGAAGTATCACCGACTTTGGGTTTGAGGCCAACTATGTTGCCTACAATACACATTGTGTAGCCTTAAGAACCTTCACCTCTACTTCTGGATCCTTAGATGATGGAAGTGGTACTAATAATTACGATCCCAACCTCAATTGTGGATGGTTGATCCAACCCAATAGAGCATCAAACATCACTCTTAGCTTTCAAAGCTTTAATACTGAAGCCACCAACGATGTAGTGAATGTTTATGATGGAACCGATAATACTGGAACGCTTCTAGGATCCTTTTCAGGAAGTTCCGTACCAGCATCAGTAGCCTTGAATGGAACCAATGTTTCCATGTACATTGAATTTGTTACCAACAGCACAGTAAGTGGCAGTGGATGGTCGGCAACTTACACTTCAACCATAGCTGCTACATGTAGTGGAACGACTACTTTGACAGCAGCCAGTGGAACTTTCAATGACGGAAGTGGATCTGCTAATTATGATAATAATTTGAATTGCGGCTGGCTTATTCAACCTCCAGGGAATCCAAGTGTCATCAATTTGAATTTCAATACCATGAACTTACAATTCTTTGATTTTGTAAGGATCTATGATGGTACTAGTAACACCGGAACTTTGATTGGAACAAGAACTGGAAACTTCACGGGTGGAACCTTATCTGCTTTTAGTGGAGCAATGTTCCTAGAGTTCATTACAAATGCAACTCAAACTGGACCAGGATGGTCTGCCACCTATAGTTCATCCAACACTTTCTGTGTTCCAACTACAACTTTTACGGGCAACTTTGGAAACTTTTCTGATGGATCTCCTTTCAATCAGAATTATGCAGACAATACAGATTGTCAATGGCTGATCCAACCCACTGCATCAAATGTTGCAGTGCGTTTGACCTTTAATAGATTTAGCACTGAAACAACTAACGACACTGTAACTGTATATGATGGTGCGACCACTTCAGACCCAATACTCGGCACCTATTCTGGTGGTACTATTCCACCTGTTACACTATCAAGTGGCGGTAATATGTTGGTTACTTTCAAATCAAATGCAAGTACCACTTCTACTGGATGGCAAGCATTTTATCAAACGCAAACTATTCCACTTTGTGCAGGAACCACCAACTTAACAGCAGCTACTGGAACCTTTGATGACGGTTCTCTTCTCGGACAGAATTACATAGCTAACAGTAATTGTAGTTGGCTGATACAACCGCCGGGAGTGAGTAAGATCAGTTTACAATTCAATCGCTTTGATCTAGGAACGGGAGATGCAGTATCCGTATATGATGGTACTTCTACATCTGATCCTTTGATTGGCACCTACACAGGAACCACAATTCCCGCTTTGGTATTCAGCTCAGGAGGTAGTTTATTCGTCAACTTTACAGCCAATGGCTTCATTGAAGGAACGGGTTGGGAAGCGACTTACAATTCTACCAATGACCAATGCTTTAGCAATCTAACACTCACGAACTTTAGAGATACCATTGAGGATGGAAGTGGGACTAGCAATTATGACAATAATTTGAATTGTACATGGCTCATTCAACCACCAACAGCTACAAGCATAGACCTTGACTTTGTTCAATTTGATCTAAACAGTCCAAGTGATAGCTTAAAGATCTATGATGGTACCTCAACAGCTGCTCCATTGCTCGCAGCATATACTGGTAATACGATTCCTTCTACAACAAGCTCTACAGGTGGAGATATGTTTGTGGAATTCATCACCGATGGTAGCAATACAGCAGCTGGCTGGAAGGCATTCTACGACATCAATTCTACTCAGAGTTGTGTTGGTTTGACCACCTTGACAGCAGCTTCTGGAACTTTTGATGATGGAAGTGGAACTGGTAACTACAGTAACAATTTGAATTGTAGTTGGCTGATCCAACCAACAGGAAATCCAGCAGTGATCACCCTGAATTTCACAAGCATGGATACGCGTAATTTCAACGACCGTGTAAGTGTTTGGGATGGCACTAGCAGCAGTGGAACCTTCCTAGGAACAGTATTTGGAAATAATACAGGAGGAGTGTTCTCTGCATTTAGCGGGGCAATGTACTTGGAGTTCCAAACAGATGGTAATAGCACCAATAATGGATGGGATGCTAGCTATAGCTCTTCTTCCTCTTTCTGTGTTCCCAACGTTACTTTAACAGCGGCAAATGGACAAATCACAGATGGTTCTCCTTTTGGTCAGAATTATTTGGACAATACAACTTGTCAGTGGTTGATCCAGCCAACAGCACCGAATGTATTCATCAATTTGAACTTTTTCCAATTTGATACTGAGAGTGGAAATGACATTGTCAATGTGTATGATGGAACAACTACGGCCGATCCATTACTAGGCACCTTCTCAGGAAATACGAATCCTCCAGGTGTTGCCTCTACTGGTGGTGCCATGCTGATCACCTTTACCACGAATGGCAGTGTTACTGCAAACGGATGGAGAGCATTCTACAATACTCAAGTTATTCCAAGTTGCATTGGTCTTACTACGCTTACTGCACCTTCTGGAAATTTCGATGATGGAAGTGGAACTGCCAATTACGACAATGGATTGAACTGTAGTTGGTTGATCCAACCTCCAGGTGCACTGAGTGTTGATCTGAGTTTTAACTCTTTCGCAACAGAAAACAATGTTGATGTTCTTAGAGTCTATGATGGAACTGATAACACGGGAACACTATTGGGCACCTTCTCAGGAGCTACCCTGCCGCCAAATCTGTCTGCAAGCACTGGAAGTATGTTCTTAGAATTTACCACAGATTTCTTCAGGAACTTCCAGGGGTGGGATGTGAATTACACCTCTTCTACTACTCCACTATTGAATGCAGTTGAGGATACCATCTTTGTGAATGCAGCATTAGGTAGTCAAAATAGTTTCACCTTGAATACCAATGTATCTTGGTCTGTGACTGACAATGCTACTTGGCTCTTAGCAAATCCAATTACTGGAAATGGTAACAGTACCATTAATGCCATTGCAGTACAACCCAATATTGGTCCAGTTAGATATGCCAATGTCATTGTTAGCGGAAATGGATTGAGTGATACTGTCGTGGTAGCTCAACGTTCGAGTGGTAGATTCTTAGTTGCTTCACCTGATACTTTGTATTTCGCTGCTACTCCTGTTGCAAGTCAAACTGCTGTGATCGTATCCAATGTAGTTTGGAATTTGAATACAACTGATACTTGGATCAACATTGGAACTAGTTCGGGAAGTAATGATGGATCTACGCTTATCTCCGTTGCATCCAATAATTCCAATTCAATAAGAACAGGCTTCATTGTAGCTAGCGGAACCTTAGGAGCATCTAATGATACTATTTGGGTGGTTCAAGACAGCATGCCGCCACCGCCACCAAGTTTATCGGTTTCTCCAAACAACATTACTTTGGGAATGGCAGCAAATAGCATGGATATATTCGATGTTAACTCTACCGTAAGTTGGCAAACTTCCACTCCAGCAAGCTGGTTAACTATTCAAGATCCGCAAGTAACCTTAGATACAAATACAGTTGGAATAACTGCTATCAGCATGAACATGACTGGTTCAGATAGAAGCACATTTGTTGCGGTTCAGGATGTAGGAGGAACTCTTTTTGACACAGTCTTTGTCACTCAAACGGGTGCTCCACTTAGTTTGGATGCTAGTCCGGATACAATCTTCTTAGGCAGTGCCGTTAATAGCAGTGGATTAATTACGATCAATTCCAACGTTAGTTGGACAGCTTTCCCAGTTCTTCCGGCCTTCTTTAGTTTGACTTCTATAAGCGGAACTGGCAACGGCTCAACGACTGTAATTGCCAATAGAGAGAGACTTATCGCTTCTCCTTTGATTACTTATGTAGTCTTCTTTGATGCAAATAATACATTGACAGACACGGTCTACATCAAACAATCAGGACCTACTCCAACACTAGCTGCAAATCCTAGAATACTTAATCTAGCTCAAAATGCTGGAAGCAGAGATTCGAGTGTGATTCTATCCAATACGATATGGTATGAAGATTTGGCTGCGCGACCTATTACTCCATGGTTGGTTACCTCTGTATTCTTACAAAGTAATCCAGGAATTAAAACTGACACTTTTAGAGTAAATTCAGCTTCTGCAAATACTAATCCTGCAAGTAGGTCAACTTACATTGTGTTAAGAGATTCTACTAACCAAGTGAGAGACACACTATTTGTGAATCAAGCTGGAACAACACCCGTTCTTTCAGCAGATCAAGATACTGTGACACTTGCCTCCATGATGGGAAGCACGGCCAATGTTACTTTCTTATCAAATGGCAATTGGACGGCAGTTGAAGGAGATGCATGGTTCAGCAGTAGTGCAAATACTGGAAGTGGTCCAGGAGCATTGACCTTAACTGCCAATGCTGCTAATCCAAATACAACTCAACGATTCTCTTACTTGGCCTTAGAAGATATTGCCAATAGCCTTACAGATACCGTAGTAGTTGTTCAAGATACTGTTCAAATTGGTATTCAGGCTAGTCCAGACACTGTATTCATAAGTCATACTGCTGGATCATCTGGAATGATCAACCTATTGAGCTCTGTAGATTGGAGTGCTATTGCAGACGAAGGATGGATTTCCTTGAATCCAAACAGCGGAAATGGGAATCAAATGATCACTGTAAGCGCATTGAATGACAATCCTTCCTTTTTTAGTCGTTCCGGAAAAGTGAGAATTAGCAACATCATTGATCCTAGCATGAACGATTCAGTAGTAATTGTTCAAGCTGGTACTCCGATCAGTTTGAGTGTAAATCCTGATCAAATTGTATTGAACTCCACACAGGGAAGTAATGATGTCTTGAGCATCTCTTCCAATATCACTTGGTCAGTAAGTAATCCCGCCAATTGGTTGGATCTATCAGCAACAAATGGAAATGGAAATAGTGTCATGACGGTAACCGCCAATTCTGATAATTTAAGTGGATCGATCAGAACCGCTACTCTTACTTTCTCTGCCTTAGGTGTACCTGATGTATTGATCACAGTAACTCAGATCGATGGTACTACTCCGCAATTTACCTTCTCAAGAGATACTTTGTATGTTGACCATATTCAGGGAAGTACAGGTACCTTCTCTGTATTTGCGAATCAGGCTAACTGGACCTTATCAGAGAACACTCCTTGGTTATTGGTCAATCCAATGCAAGGAAGCAATACTGGTTTAATTACCGTATTGGCCGCGAGTAGAAATGCATTTGGAAACGAAAGATCAGCCATGATTGTAGGTAGAGCACAAGGATTCTTAAATGATACGATCATTGTGGTCCAAAGAGCTTCCGCAGCACTATTCCAAGCTGCACCTGATCAACTGAAATTAGGCTCTGATTCATCCAATACCATCAACTTCAACATCAGCTCTAACTTATTGAGCTGGACCATTGAAGAAAGTGAAACTTGGATGCAGGTCATGCCAGACAGTGGTAGCTTCACCCAAAGAATTGAAGTAATTGCTACAGAAACTAACAATAGCGGTGCAATAAGGAATGGAACCTTAACCATAGTTTCCCCTCCGCAAGTACCATTGACAGTATCTGTTACTCAAGATACCGTTAGAGCAATAGGACTAAATGAAAACCAACTTCAATTGGGAATTAATATCTATCCAAATCCGGCGAGAGATAAAGTGATCATTGAAGGCGAAGGAATGCAAGAATTGGATCTTGAAGGATTAAGAATGTTCAATTCAATGGGTCAACAAGTAGAAGTTAACTTCGTAAGAAGATCATCACTTCAAATTGAGATCGACCTAAGCTCTCAAGCAGAAGGGATCTATTATTTGAACTATAGCAGAAATGATAAAGGCATTAGTAGAAAACTGATCATTCTCAAATAGCCTGAATTTTAATCAAAAAAAAGCTCAGCGATTGCTGAGCTTTTTTTATTCCTTTCATTCTCTATTTGAATGCATTCACACCAGTGACATCCAGTCCAGTGATCAAGAGATGAATATCGTGTGTACCTTCATAGGTGATCACAGATTCTAAGTTCATCATGTGACGCATGATAGAATACTCTCCAGTAATACCCATACCTCCGTGGATCTGTCTTGCTTCTCTTGCAATGTCAATGGCCATTTTCACATTGTTCCTTTTGGCCATTGAGATCTGTTGGGTAGTTGCTTTTCCTTCGTTCTTTAGTTGTCCTAAGCGTAGAGCCAAAAGCTGTGCCTTGGTAATTTCAGTGATCATTTCAGCCAATTTCTTCTGAACTAACTGGAAGGATGCAATTGGTTTGTCGAATTGTATTCTTTCTTGAGAATAGCGCAATGCTGAGTCATAACAATCCATTGCAGCACCAATAGCTCCCCAAGCAATTCCATAACGGGCCGAATCCAAGCAAGATAATGGTGCACCTAAACCAGATCTTCCAGGAAGTAAATTTTCCTTTGGAACTTTCACATTGTCAAAAACAAGTTCACCAGTTCTTGAAGCACGCAACGACCACTTTCCATGAGTCTCGGGGGTGGTGAAGCCTTCCATTCCTCTCTCCACGATCAATCCGTGGATTCTTCCCTCTTCATTCTTTGCCCAAACAACGGCTACATCGCAAATAGGAGAATTAGTGATCCACATCTTTGCACCGTTCAATAAGTAATGATCGCCCATGTCCTTGAAATTGGTGATCATGCCACTAGGATTGGACCCATGATCCGGCTCAGTAAGTCCGAAAGAACCTACAAACTCTCCATTCGCCAATTTTGGTAAATACTTCTTTCTATGCTCCTCAGAACCGTATTGGAAAATTGGGAACATCACTAATGAAGACTGAACAGAAGCGGCAGATCGAATTCCAGAATCCCCTCTCTCCAATTCTTGCATGATCAATCCATAGGATATTTGATCGAGACCAGCTCCACCATATTCCTCAGGAATATAAGGTCCAAATCCACCCAATTCAGCAATTCCTTTGTTCAATTGAACAGGATACTCTGCCTTCTGAGCATAATCTTCTATTATCGGACTAACTTCCTTTTTTACCCAATCTCTAACTGTATTGCGAATGAGTTTGTGTTCTTCCGTTAAAAGATCATCGATATTGTAATAATCTGGCGATTGAAAATTATCTGTCTTCATGCTTACAAATTTCGAGCAAAAGTAGTCATAAAGAGGTGCTTCATCATCATTTGACTGCATCTATAAGCTTAATTTTGTAGAAAGTTCTTTCGTGAGTCAAGACAGCAGCTATATCTACAAGAGTGATCCAAATCATGGAAATTCCATGATGGTACATGAAGGAGAATATCCAAGTAGTTTGGACTTGAAAGAATGGTCGGCAGAATTGCTGAAAACTGAGATCAAAAAGGAAGAAAAGCACTTCCGAAAAGGTGATGATCATCAGATCGATTATGGCTGGGGATTCCTACTTCTATCCATACTTGGAGTTTCCTTTTTGGCAGTGGTCATCGCTTTCTACAGAAGGCGTTTTAGCTTGTTGGTCAACGTTCTTTTCAACTGGAAACTCTCGAAACAGATCATCAGATATGAAAAGGTGCATTCACATCCAGTGAATGTATTGCTCATGATCACCTTTCTGATCTTCTTTCCTTTCTTTTACTCCTTAAGTCTGAGTCAAATACAATCAGATCTCGAATTCAGCTATCTACTCAAGGTCTTTTCATTGTTCATAGTTGCTTACTTCTTAGGCAAATTCCTATTGTATCAATTCAGTTCTTGGCTATTTGAAGAGAAAGATCTCTTCAATCAATATGTTTTTCAGCTGAATCTATACACAAAATTGATGGGAGTTCTCTTGCTAATTCTTTGGGTGTTCTTGGTGTATTCTCCTATTTCAGCTGGTATTTTGTTCAACCTAAGTTTGATCTTTTTACTGATTTTTCTAGGTCTACAAACGTTTAGAGGCTTAGTGATCGGGAGGTCTGAAGGGAAGCCTTTGTTACTTATTATTTTGTATCTTTGCACCCTCGAAATTTTACCGTGGTTTTTGATCTATAAAAGCCTCGAAAACACCTGGTAAAACGCTCTTTTAATAAACAAATAACTACAAAATCTAACCGCTTTGAAAGTTAAAACCATTTTAGTATCACAACCAGAGCCAGAAACTGAAAAATCACCTTACTATGATCTATCTGAGAATTGCAAGGTGAAAGTTGACTTTAGACCTTTTATTCATGTAGAGGGTATTGATTCTAAAGAGTTTAGACAGCAAAAAGTAAATCTATCGGATTTTGGTGCAGTCATTTTTACAAGTAGAAATGCTGTTGATCACTTCTTCAGAATTGCAGAGGAAATGAGATACAATGTGCCAGATAGTTTAAAATACTTCTGCATGTCAGAGTCTACTGCATATTATCTTCAAAAATATGTGGTTTACAGAAAGAGAAAGATCTTCCACGGAAGACAAAGAATTGAAGATTTAATGCCTTTGATCAAAAAGCACAAAGGAGAGAAGTTCTTGCTTCCATGTTCTGATATCTTGAAAAAAGAAATTCCTGATACATTAAGTGAGAATGGGATTGATTTTGAAAAAGCAATGCTTTACAGAACTGTATGCAGCGATCTTTCAGATCTTGAGAACGTAAACTATGATGTTCTAGTGTTCTTTAGCCCAGCTGGAATTGCTTCATTATTTGAGAATTTTCCAAACTTCAAGCAAAACAATACACGCATAGCTGTATTCGGCGCAACAACAGCCAAAGCTGCTGAACAAGCAGGCTTGAAGATCAATATTGCAGCTCCAAAGCCAGAAGCTCCTTCTATGACCATGGCACTTGAGCAATACATCAAAAAGCAAAACAAGAAGTAAACAGAATTACTGAATACGAAAAGGGCATCGGAGATTCTGATGCCCTTTTTTTATCTTTAAAAATTCATATTCCGATCCATGCGAAAGAGTTTGAACAAAAGTGAGCGATTGAAAAAGCGAGATGATATTCAGCTTTTGTTCAAAAAGGGTGCTACGGAATTCAATTATCCTTTCAAGCTATACCATTTAGAAAAAAAGAAGGAAGTAGAAGAGTCTGCTCTCTTATTTGGAGTGAGTATTCCAAAGAAGAAATTTAAAAAGGCAGTAGATCGCAACCTTTTGAAGAGAAGGACAAAAGAAGCCTATCGACTTCATCAAATTCCATTGAAAGAAGCAATGATCTCCAAAGGGAAAAGCTTAATGATCATGCCTGTCTACATAGCCGATGAAATCCTTGATTACAAGGATATAGAGGATAAAATAATCTTACTTTTACAACGTTTGCTTCGTATCTATGAGCAAGATAATCAGTAGCGTTCTGGTCTTTCTGATCCGTGTTTATCAATACACGCTTTCGCCCCTCTTAGGAGCAAATTGCAGATACCAACCTACTTGCTCACAATATGCAGTTGAAGCACTAAAGATCCATGGGCCACTCAAAGGTTCTTATCTTGGGATCAAAAGGATCCTAAGTTGCCATCCTTGGGGAGGACATGGGTATGATCCAGTACCAAAAAAGAAGTCATGAGAAGATTGAAGATTGCATTAGTTAGCTTGTCCATTGGAATAGCCTCTTACCTATCCTATGGATTTAGTGATTATTATTTCGAAGTTTCGAAGAACCTTGACATTTTCAGTACGCTATTCAAAGAACTGAATACCTACTATGTAGATGATACCAAACCAGGTGAGCTAATGAAAACAGCCATAGATGGCATGTTACAATCACTAGACCCTTACACCAATTATATTCCAGAATCTCAGATCGAAGATTTCAAGTTCATGACCACTGGTCAGTACGGCGGAATTGGTGCATTGATCCACAAAGACACAACTTCAATATTAATATCAGAACCCTACGAAGGTTTCCCTGCCTTTAAGGCAGGTCTTCGCGCTGGCGATAGAATATTAGAAATTGATGGTAAAAAAGTAGATGGGAAAAGCACTTCACAGATCAGCAATTTCTTAAAAGGTACCGCAGGCACCAATGTTGATCTATTGGTAAAGCCTGTAGGGACCAATGAAGAGAAGCTAGTTCATGTTACTAGGGAAAACATAAAAGTAGACGATGTTCCCTATTACGGAATGATGGACGAGCAAACAGGTTATATCAAACTTGTGAGCTTTACTCAAACTGCTGCTAAAGAATACAAAGAAGCCTTTGCAGAGCTAAAGTCTCAAGGCATGAAGCAGCTCATTTTTGACCTTAGAGGCAATGGCGGTGGATTGTTGATCGAAGCGGTGAAAATCGTGAATTCTGTAGTCCCGAAAGGAAGTAAGATCGTCGAAACAAGAGGTAAATTAAAGGATTGGGAGGCCACCTATTTCGCGAAAGAAGAGCCTATCGACACTGAAATCCCAATGGTAGTTCTTGTAGATCCTAATTCTGCCTCAGCTTCTGAGATCGTATCAGGTGCTTTACAAGATTATGATAGAGCAGTAATCATTGGACAACAGACCTTTGGAAAAGGCTTGGTACAGCAGACAAGACCCTTGAGCTACAATGCTCAATTGAAAGTAACAGTAGCCAAATACTACATTCCTTCAGGAAGGTGTATTCAAAAGATTGATTATTCTCACAAAGGAGAAGACGGTAAAGTATCCAATGTTCCCGACTCATTGATCACCCCATTCAAAACACTAAACAGCAAAAGAGTAGTTTATGATGGGAAAGGAATCAAGCCAGATATCCTTACGGAACAAGAAAAATTAAGTCCATTATCAGCTGTGCTTTTGAGAAAACATTACATCTTCAATTTTGCCACACAGTATGAATTGAAGCACGATAGCATAGACTCTCCAACTGATTTCAAGATTGATGACAATACCTATGCTGATTTTGTTGAATATTTAAAAGGCAAATCATATGATTATTCAACCAAGAGTGAATCATTGTTGAAGCAGTTGAAAAAGACGGCTGAAAAAGAAGAGTATTTCAAACGGATAGATGAAGAATTCAGTGAACTTGAGGCAAAGATCAATGCGGAAAAGAAGGATGATCTTATCCACTTTAAAGAGGAGATCAGCTTATTGATAGAGAATGAGATCATCGCTAGGTATTATTTTCAAGATGGAAGAATTGAACAATCCTTGAATGACGACCCCGATGTTTTGAAGGCGATGGAGACATTGAACAACAGAGATCAATTCAATAGCATTTTAGCTGGCGAGCAATCTATCGAAAACAATAATAATTGAGGCCATTAGCCTTTCTTCCTTTGAATGAGAAGCAATTAGATTTGCTTCACCGCTACCTTTATCTTTTGGGCTTAATGACAATAGCCTGCGGTTTAGCATGGTCCAATGCCCTTATGAGTATTGGGCAGTTTATCCTTGCAGGCAATTGGATCTTAGAAGGTAAGTTTTTGTCAAAATGGATTGACTTTCGCGAAAACAGAACTCAACAATTGCTCCTTTCCTTCTGGTTAGCTGTCCTCATTGGTTTCTTATGGTCGAGCAATCTCGATTATGCTATGAAAGATGCTCGGATAAAATTTCCACTCTTCTTACTGCCTTTTGTCATTGGAAGTTCGGCCAAGCTAAAGATCAATGAATGGAAGGTAGTACTGCTGGTCTATCTAGGCACTCTATTCCTGCTCTGTTCAACCAGTCTTGGAAAATACTTTGGATTGATCGGAGATGCCGAGATCGTTGATAAAAGGGAATTGTCTATTTACATATCTCATATCAGATATGGCTTGAATCTTCTTCTTGGCTCGATCTTGGCCATTTATTATTCGAAGATATTCGGCAACAAGCTTCGCTGGATCCTTTTAAGTATTTCCGTATACTTATTTATTTCTCTCTTGCTCCTTCAATTGTATACAGCCTTAGGAATTGGATTACTGATCTTCTCCTTTTATATATTGTATAGAATATGGAACAGTAAAATCAAGTACATTAAATGGATTGGATTAGGAGGAACTCTTACTGTATTGCTCATTAGTCTGTTCTTTATCAAGAACATTCGAAATGATTTTTACAAGCAAGCAAGTTTAGATTACGATCAAAATATTCTCATTGAGCAAACGGAATTAGGCAATCCCTATGTGCACAATGTAAAGGATCAAAGGCAGGAGAATGGTGTTTATCTATGGAGATTCGTTCAAGAGGATGAATTAAGAAACTCATGGAACAAAAGAAGCTCGCTTGATTTTGATGGCAAAGACAAAAAGGGGAATCTGATCTATCACACTCTTGTTCGTTTTCTTTCTTCACAAGGCTCAAAGAAAGACGCAAATGGAGTTAATAGCTTATCTGAAGAAGAAATTAAGGCAATTGAAGAGGGCATCCCAAATCCATACTATTTGAACCATTTGCCCATTCAAAATAGGATCTATACCACCTTTTTTGAGCTAGATCACTATCAGAAGTTTGGCTATGCAGAAGGCTTCTCTTTAGGAATGAGGTTGGAGTATTGGAAAACTGCCTGGAGAATAATTGAGAAAAATATGTACTTGGGTGTTGGTACAGGAGATGTTCAGGATTCATTCAACTTGCAGTACCATCTTGATGAAAGCTCACTTAGTCAAAAGAATAGAAGAAGGGCTCACAATCAGTTTCTCACCATTTGGCTCACCTATGGGTTATTAGGTTTCCTCTTTTTCGTCATTTACCTTTTCTATCCACTTAGAAATAGACTCACTGAATTCTATCCCATCTTTTTCCTGATCGTAGTTCTCTCTTTCCTTACTGAAGACACTCTGGAAACTCAGGCAGGAGTAACATTCTTTGCCTATTTCAACAGTCTGTATTTATTGGGAATGGATACAAAAGGTTAAGCCAATAATTCTAAATAGTTCTCAAGAGTTTTATCAGCTGTTCTTTCTTTGCTGAATTGCTTCACCTTCTCAGAAGCCCCTTTGACCATCTTCTCTCTAAGCTCACTATCTTTCTTAAATCGTAAGATCTGTTCTGACAAGCTCTTTTTGTCCCCTACTTCACATAAGATGCCGCTTTTACCGTCTTCAACAATCTCTGGAATCCCTCCTGCTCTGGTGGCTAACACAGGAACTTTTGCCGCAAAAGCATCCAAGATAGATGTGCCCAAGCCTTCTGTTTTGGAAGTGATCAGAAACAAATCCAATTCAGCTAGGATCTCAACTATGTCTGTTCTAAAACCTACCATCTGTACTTGTGGCTCCAGCTCATTGACCCTTATATAACTGCTGATCTCATCCTCCTTCGGCCCTGTTCCAATGATCAAGAACTTTAAAGAAGGATCCTCTTGTAAAGCTAGTTTCGCTGCATCACAAAATGTAAAATAGTCTTTATGATCAGCAATAGCAGAGGTATTACCAATCAAAAAGGTGTCTTGATCTATTCCCAACTCTTTTCTCAATTTCTGTTGGTCATCTTTGAACTTGCTAAGATCAATTCCCGAATAGACCGTTCTCAAAACAGAAGGATCATTTAAGCCCAATGCCGTAATATTTTTGATCTCTTCACTTACACAAAGGATCCTCTTTACCAAAGGGTGATTGTATTTAAGATTGGAGAACCAGCTTTTTTCAATGGGAAAATCAACTCTTCTACTCACTACGATTGGAACGTTATTTCCAAATAATTTGGCTGCCAAAATGCTCAAACTATGTGCATGAGAATCATGAGTATGGATCAATTGGATATCCATCTCTTTGCAAAAGCTCTTAATACTTTTGGAAAAGGAAGGATCTAAACTAAAACGCTTGGGAGCAGTGATGTAATCATGACCATTCAATTCACAGTACTTTGCCATTTCTGAGCCTTCAGTACAGAGAACATAATTATCGCATTTCTCCCTCAATTCTTCTAAGAGATATGCTAATTGTTGCTCTCCTCCTCTCCAAGATTTAGGGGTAGATATATGTAGGATCCTATTCTTCATCCTTTGCTAACTCCTCCTACGGATTGCAGATTCTTGAGTTTGGAGTATTTCAAATAATTCGCATAGGCTGAGTATCTGGCAATATCAAATCCCGCCTTACCATCCAGCACTCCTAATCTAATAATGTAGGCTTTGATAAATCTAGCTAATGGATTAATGAATCTTTTCAATACAGTAGACTTTACCCCTTTTTTATGAAGGGCCTCTGCAGCTATGGTCGAAAACTTTTCAATCTGTCGAAGATGATCTTCTCTTTCATAAAAGGAGTAATGCAAAATATCTCCAGAAATCCACTTCACCTTTAGCCCTTTTTGTGGAATGAACTTATCGTGAGGGTTGTTACCTCCCCATTCCCCTTTTCGCCTATCGAACAATCGGATCTTGGTATCTGGATACCAGCCCGAATGTTTTACCCAATGACCGCAGTAATTGGTCAGGCGATTCATCTTGTATGCATCGAACTTCCAATCATTTTTTATCTTCAAAATATTCTTTTGGAGCTCTTCATCTAAGGCTTCATCTGCATCCAAAGAAATAATGTGATCAAAGGTGGCATGTTCCCTTGCCCAATTCTTTTGTTCAATATGACCTTCAAATGGGTTCTTGACAAATTTGGCTCCAGCATCCAATGAGATCTGCTCTGTATTATCAATAGAAAAGCTGTCAACTACCAAGATCTCATCTGCAACTGCTTTCAGCGATTCCAAACATCTTCCAATGTTTCTCTCCTCATTATAAGTTATGATCACTGCTGACAACTTCACATGCATTCTACAAAGTAAAGTGATTTTCAATTAGGGTGATTGATTCTACAATTATCTGTTCTCATTGAGCATGAATATGCTAAATTTTTTGTTCCTTTATTATCTCATTTTCAATTATTTAAGAGCAATATGCCTCGCCCTAGGAATAAACAGGAATTAGAAGATCTTAGTAGAGAAAATTATGAGAAGCTCATTAACTTGATCAATTCATTTGATGAAAAAGAGCAGTTGAAAGAATTCCCTAAAGGAACTATGAATAGAAATATAAGAGACGTGCTTGCTCACTTGCATGAATGGCATTTGATGATGATCAATTGGTATGAGATTGGCATGAAGGGACAACAACCAGATATGCCCGCCAAAGGCTATAGCTGGAGAAATACTTCTGAATTGAACTATGCAATTTGGAAAAACTACAGGAGTTCAAAATTCAATCAGGTAAAGGATTTGCTAGATTCATCTTACAAGCAAGTTCAGAAGATTATCCAAAAGCATAGCGAGGAAGATCTATTTGAAAAGAGAAAATTCAAATGGACTGGCACTACCTCCATGGGGGCTTACTTGATATCTGCAACTTCTAGTCACTATGATTGGGCATTCAAACTCATCAGAAAAGCAAAAAAGCATGAAAAATAATACCCAATACATGGGAATGGCCATCTCATTAGGCGCTGGTGTTGGAGTTGCAATTGGAGTGGCCATGAACAATATTGCCATGGGAGTAGCCATGGGGGCTGGAGTTGGAGTTGCAATTGGCGCTGGCTTGATGCAACAAAAGAAGAATAACTCAGATAAGGAAGACTAGTTTTGCCCAAATCATGATTTGAGAACTATCAGATCATAATTTGAAAAAGGAAAGCAAAGGGATAGGTTCAGCTTTGCTCCGAATTCAAATTTTAATCATTTAAATCTAAAATCATGAAAAATTTAATTACTTCACTTATCTTACTGATCAGCTTCAATGTATTCTCTGCAGATCAAAAGATTGAACTCAAAGCATTCGAAACGGTTAAGCTATCTTACGAGGAGTTTGAAAAGTTCAATGTAAAAATCAAGAATACTTCCACTAAACAGATCAAAGTCACTGTTAACGAAAAATCTAATGGAGACCAAGTCAAAGGATTTGGATTGCCAGGGAAGAATAATGCCATTGTGCAGGTAGAAAATGGAAGAGAATTACAACTGAAAAACAATTCTGCCAAGTCCATTACAATTGAGCTCAGCTTTGTGGAAAGAAAAGTCAAAAAGGAAGATCCAAAGACCGAATATGTCAAATTTACTTTGAGGAATTCAAGCGCTAAAACCATTCCTTTGATCATCCCCAATGTGATGAACCCAAATCTATCTGCCTTTTCCAATAGTGGAGTGAGACTAAAAATTGGGCAGGAGATCTTATTCAAGTACAAGGGTAGAAAAAGAGTGCTTCTTGTAGTTACCGATGATATCAAAGATGGTGATAAGATCGAAGTTAGTGCATTGCGAAAGGAAAGAATTAAAGAATTGGAGAGCAAGTAATCTTGCTTCTCCATTCTCAAATCTTGTAGTGAATTAGTAAATTGCCAACAATGTCGCTTTACACCACACCACTTCAATTAGGTTACTTCTTTGGTTTGATCATCTGGATTGTTCTTTTAGTGAGGGGGCTCAGAGAGGATCGCTTATCAGATAAATTGCTAGCCTGGGTCCTCTTTCTATTGGCAATGGAAGTACAAGACTATACTTTCGGATTTGCCGGGATCAATGTATTGTGGAATGAACTCAATGGATTTCCAAGGGCCGTTCATCTTTTGATCGGCCCCATTGTCTATTTCTATTTTAAGGCTCAGATCAATCGAGAGTTTAGACTGCGAAAATCTCATTTAATTCACTTCCTACCTTACTCACTCTATTGCATCTATCAACTTATCTTCTTTGTTCAAGGAGCAGAAGTGGTTGAATACAAAGAGTCGGCTATATGGGATGATTACATGGGATATCTCTATTTGGCAATGTGCTATACAAGTTACACTTACTACTTCTCAAAGTGTTTGCGCATTTATTCCGCTTATCGGAAGTGGAGTGTAAATCAATTTAGCAACATTGAGCTAATTGATTTTAAGTGGTTTCGAAATTTCATACTAGCATTGATCTTTTACCTCTCATTTAGAGCTATCATGAACATACTCGATGCTCAATTTGACTGGCCTTTCTATCAAGATTGGTGGTGGAATCTTGGTCTGGTGATGGTAATCTTTTATATAGGTTTGGCTGGAATCATGCAAAAGCAACCGGCAAAGATCTATTTCAGCATGGACGATGAAACACAAATTGATGAAGGAAAGACTATTCCTGCGGATGAAATGGAGCAATCTGAGCTTGCCAAACAATTGGATGAGATCATGAAATCTGAAAGACTCTTTCTTCAAGCCGAATTGAATTTGAGAGAACTATCTCAACATTTAAATACCAACACCTCACTTCTTTCAAAAGCGATCAATCAGAGCTTTAAAATGAACTTCAATGACTATGTCAATTCGTTGAGGATCGAGGCTTTTATCAAAGCCTATCAAGAAGACCAAGAAAAAAACTATACGATGATCGCACTTGCTTTTGATGCTGGATTCAATTCTGTTTCTACCTTCAATAGAGCTTTTAAGAAGATCAAAGGAAACTCCCCAAAAGAGTATTTCAAGAATTAGTAGTATCCATATATTTACATTATTCTTTTACCTCTCTTTTTGATCTAGAATGACCCATCTTTACCTCGTACCAACTCCGATTGGAAACCTTGCTGATATAACCTATCGTGCTGTTGAAGTGCTTAATTCGGTTGATCTGATTCTCTGTGAGGATACGAGAACTAGCGGAAAGCTGCTAAAACATTACGAGATCAGCAAACCACTTCAATCCTATCATCAGCATAACGAACATAAGGTAAGTGAAGATCTCGTTAGAAGAATGCAAAACGGGGAAGTCATGGCTTTGATCACCGATGCTGGCACCCCTGCCATTTCAGACCCTGGATTCTTATTAACCAGAGAATGCATTCAAGCTGGAATAGAAATAGAATCTCTTCCAGGAGCAACCGCATTTGTACCTGCTCTAGTCAACTCAGGTTTGCCTTCTGAGAAATTTGTCTTTGAAGGATTTCTGCCCCATAAAAAGGGAAGACAAACTCGATTGAAATTTCTGGCCGAGGAAGAGCGCACCATCGTCTTTTATGAATCACCTCATCGCTTGATCAAAAGCCTCACTCAATTGCAAGAATACTTGGGAGATAGAAATGCATCTGTAAGTAGAGAATTGAGCAAAATGCATGAAGAAACTGTAAGAGGTACACTCAAGGAACTCATTGAGTATTATCAAGACCATACCTTGAAAGGAGAGATCGTTTTGATCGTCGAAGGCAAAAGAAAAAAGTAAATCATTCTGTTGCTAGAAAGTAGAATTTGCCCTAACTTCAATAAGACGAAATACAGGAGAACATATGGAGAAGAGATGGACCACCAATGAGAAAGCAAGTACCGAACTAGTCAGTGAGCTTTCAGAAAAATTAAATGGTCTTCCTTCTGTTCTAACCGAACTGCTCATCCAAAGAGGCATTAATTCCTTTGATAAAGCAAAGGAATTCTTTCGTCCATCGCTTGATCAACTCCATGACCCTTTCTTGATGAGAGACATGCCAGAAGCTGTAGAAAGGATATCCATAGCAATTGAAAAAGGGGAGAATATTCTGATCTACGGTGATTATGATGTTGATGGTACTACTTCAGTTGCTCTTGTCTATTCATTTCTAAATAGGATCTACGACCAACTCTCTTACTATATCCCAGATCGCTACAAAGAAGGATATGGCATTTCCATTCAAGGTATAGATTATGCAGCCGACAATGAGATAAGCTTGATCATAGCGCTTGACTGCGGGATCAAGGCAATAGATAAGATCAGCTACGCAAAGGAAAAAGGAATTGACTTTATTATTTGCGATCATCATAATCCTGGAGAAAAAATACCTGAAGCTGTCGCTGTTCTTGATCCGAAAAGAAAGGATTGTTCCTATCCCTATAAGGAACTTTCAGGATGTGGAGTTGGGTTTAAATTGATGCAAGCACTAGCCCAAAACAAGGGCATTGAAGATTCCCAATTGTGGTCATTGCTAGATATACTTGCTGTAAGTATTTGCGCAGACATTGTACCAATAACTGGAGAGAATCGTGTTTTATGTTATTACGGACTCAAGAAATTAAATGAAGATCCACTACCTGCCTTCAGGAGCATGTTGAAACTTGCTCAAGTAAAGAAAGAATGGCTCAATGTAACAGATGTTGTATTTACTTTGGCACCGAGGATCAATGCTGCAGGAAGAATAGAAAGTGGCATGAGAGCAGTTGAACTGCTATTGGCTGATGATCCTGAAATGCTCTACACAGCCAGCAAACAAATTGACTCACACAATAGTGATAGAAGGGAGCTGGATCAAGGCATTACTAAAGAAGCCTTACAAATGATCGCCAATGATGAGGCCTTGATCAAGAAAAAAACTACGGTATTGTTTAAGGAAGATTGGCACAAAGGGGTGATAGGAATTGTTGCTTCTAGATGCATTGAGAATTACTATAGACCAACAGTAATCCTAACCGAAAGTAACGGCAAATTAGCTGGTTCAGCAAGATCTGTAAAAGGATACGACGTCTATGAAGCATTGAGTCAGTGTGAAGACGTCCTTGAGCAGTTTGGCGGACATAAATATGCCGCTGGAATGACGCTAATGAAAGAACAACTCAAAGGATTTCAAGAGAGATTTGAAGAAGTAGTTTCAGCAAGCATCACAGAAGAACTATTAACTCCGGAGATTCATATAGATGCCGAACTTAATTTATCCGAGATCAATTCTAAGTTTTATAGGATTCTAGAGCAATTTGCGCCTTTTGGACCGGCTAATATGAGACCTCAATTCTTGACCAGGTCAGTAACTGCAAAGGCAAGCAGTGCAAAGATTGTCGGAAAGGGACATTTGAAATGCGACATCCAAGACCCAGAGCAAGTTGGAGTTTATTACCCTGCAATTGGATTTGGTCTGGGAGATAAAATGGAGCTGATCAGATCTGGAAGAGCATTCGACATTGTTTATTCCATCGAAAAGAACGAATGGAACGGAAGGGTGAGTCTACAGTTGAATTTGAAAGACCTGAAAGAAATTTGAAATGTGAAAGAAGAAATATGAAACACATTTAGTTTCACATCTCACATTTCCTCTTTCATATTTAGATCTACATTCCTTTCACCAAATCAACCAATCTCTTCACATTCTCCTCTGGAGTCTTGGGCAAAATACCGTGACCAAGATTGAAGATAAAGCCAGGCTTCTTCGGCATAGACTCAAACAATGTTTTTGCTCTTTTCTCTATCAGATCCCAATCTGCAAAAAGTAGAGTTGGATCTAGATTTCCTTGAACAGCTACCTCATAATTCATGCTTTCCCAGGCTGCTGCCATATCCGTTTTCCAATCGATCCCGATCACATCTGCTCCACTGGCCTTCATGTCTAATAGCAAATGAGAAGAATTGGTGCCAAAGTGAATCACAGGCACATCAGTTCTTTCCTTTATGGAAGCAATCATTTCTTTCATATGAGGAAGCACATACTCTCTATAGTCTTCTACATTGAGAATACCCACCCAGCTATCGAAGATCTGAACAGCCATCGCACCACTCTCTACTTGAAAGATCAAATAATCAGCCATGGAATCGGCTAATTTCTTCATCAAAAGATGCCATGCTTCGGTTTGTTTATACATAAACGATTTAAGCTTGGCATAGCTTTTAGATGGCCCACCTTCTAACATATAAGAAGCCAAAGTAAATGGCGCACCTACAAATCCCAAACAAGGAACATTCAATTCTCTCTTGAGGATCTGTAAAGATTCTCCCGTAAACTGTAAATCTGATCCTAGATCCAATCCTCTTAGTTTTTCCACATCAGATCTATTCTCAATGGGATTGTGGATCACGGGGCCTACACCGGGCTTGTACTCAAAATCGATTCCCATAGGCTCCAAGGGAATCATGATGTCCGAAAAAACAATGGCTGCATCAAAACCAAACTGCTGAATAGGTAATAAGGTAACCTCAGCGCACACATCGGGCTTCTTACAGATGTCAACCAATGAATTCTCTTTTCGAATTGCTCTATACTTCTCTTGATACCTTCCCGCTTGCCTCATAAACCAAACTGGTGGTCGGTCTGTTTCTTCTCTCCTGCAAGCTTTTAGAAATCTGTCGTTGAACTCACTCATTCTCTTCTTTCTTCTAAATTCTATCTTTTAATAATTGAAAAGCTCTGGCAATTCTCTTCTTTACTTCCTCTAATTCCTCATTAGTTAGAACAATTGGAAGAAACCAAGCCTCAAATTGGGAAGGCGGAATATACAAACCAGCCTCGGCAGCTGACCAAAAGAATTGTGCAAATAATTCTGTGTCTGACTTAGTCGCTGTTTCAAAATCCTTTACTTCAACTTTGGTAAAGAAAGGATTGACCATCAATCCAAATTGATTAACCAAAATATCGACTCCAGCTTCCTTTGCAGCTTCTTCCAAAGCCAACTTTACTGCTTTGCCCAAGTCATCAGCACGATCGTAATCAAGTTCTTTTAGTTCTTTCAAAGTCGCCAATCCACATGCCATAGCTACAGGACTTCCCGACAATGTTCCAGCTTGATACATATCTCCCAAGGGAGCAACTTCTGCCATGATCTCAGCACGGGATCCATACGCCCCAACGGGCATTCCACCACCTATTACTTTACCAAGGCAAGTGATGTCTGCTTGTATTCCAAAGCTATCTTGAGCTCCGCCAAACTTCTTTCTAAATCCAGTCATGACCTCATCGATGACCAATAGGATACCATGCTCATCGCATAGCTTTCTCAGTCCCTGCATAAAGCGCATATCAGGAACCACCACTCCCATATTTCCTGCTACTGGTTCAATAAAGATTCCAGCAATCTCATTCTCGTAGGAGGAGATCAATGATTCAACACTTTCAAGATCATTGTAATTAGCAATGAGTGTATTATTTACTGCCTCTTCAGGTACACCTTTGCTGGATGGAATCCCAAGTGTAGCCAATCCCGAACCAGCTGCAACCAATAAAGCGTCTGAATGGCCATGATAACAACCGGCAAACTTGATGATCTTCTTTCTTCCTGTATAAGCACGAGCAAGTCGAATGGCCGATAAGGTTGCCTCAGTTCCTGAACTAACAAATCTCACCTTCTCGATCTGAGGAAATGCCTCCTTGACCATCTCTGCCATTTCTACCTCAGCTTCAGTAGAAGCTCCATAAGTGAAACTCTTCTCTAAAGCTGATTGAACAGCCTTGGTCACCTTTGGATGTGCATGACCAAGGATCATAGGTCCATAGGACCCAACTAGATCAATGTATTCGTTTCCATCCACATCATAGATGTGAACTCCTTCTGCTCTGTCGATGAACAAAGGCTCACCACCAACTGAGTTGAATGCTCTAACCGGAGAATTAACTCCTCCAACCATCGACTTTTTTGCTCTCTCAAAAAGTTGAGCTGATCTATTGTATTCTCTACTCATTGTTCTTTAATTCTTCATGCCGTTTAATATTCTAGCGGCAGACTTAGCATGATAGGTCAAGATCAAATCTGCTCCTGCTCTTTTCATGGAAATCAATTGCTCCATCATCATTTTATCACCATCTATCCAACCTTTCTCTGCAGCGGCTTTTAGCATTGCGTATTCCCCACTAACATTATAGGTAGCTAGTGGCAGAGAATATCTTTCCTTTAGATCTCGAATGATGTCTAAATAAGCCAAGGCTGGTTTTACCATCAAGATGTCTGCTCCTTCCTCTACATCAAGATCTGCTTCCCGAATGGCTTCCAGTCTATTGGCAGGATCCATCTGATAGGAATGTCGATCTCCAAATACTGGAGCAGAATCTGCAGCATCTCTGAAAGGACCGTAAAAGGAAGAAGCATACTTTACAGCATAAGACATAATTGGAAGATCAGTATAACCTTCCAGATCCAATGCATCTCTCATTGCCCCGATCATTCCATCCATCATTCCCGAGGGGGCTAGCATATCGGCACCTGCTTTAGTTAAGGATACCGATTGTTTTTCAAGATTGCTAAGAGTCAGATCATTGTCCACATCATTATTCACTAACACACCACAATGACCATGATCCGTATACTCACAAAAACAAACATCTGCTATGAGATAAAGAGATGGAAAATCTTTTTTGATGTAACGTATAGCTTGCTGTACAATTCCCTCATCCTGCCAAGAACTACTTCCTTCAGCATCCTTGTGTTTTGGAATGCCAAATAGCATTAATGAAGGAATTCCAAGCTCGGCTACTTCTTTTAATTCTTCTTCCAATTGATCTATGGAAAAACGAAAGATACCTGGCATTGAACTGATCTCTTTCTTGATGTTCTCCCCTTCTTCAATAAAAATGGGATAAATAAAATCGGAGGCTTGTAGATGGGTTTCTCTCACCATCTCTCTGATCTCTTTATTTTTTCTTAGTCTTCTCAGTCTTATCATTGGATCTTAATTTCTTGATTCATTTCGATCATTCCTTCTATCATTCCCTCAAGAGTATGAGGATTTGCGACTCTGTCGACATTCCAGCCGAGCTTAATCGCAACTTCGGCAGTAGACGGACCAATACAAATGACTTTTGAATTTGTAAAACTTTGAACTGGATTGCCAAAATTTTCGTGAAATGCCTCAACGGTTGAACCAGAGGTAAAGGATAAGTAGTCAACATTTGAATTCAATAACTCCATCTTCTCTGCTGGGGAATAACTGACTTTATGATTTTCATAGAAATGTATCATTTCAGGCTTTGCCCCTCTTCTTTCAAACACTTCCATATAATTGGAGGCGGTTAGCTCAGATGCGGGAATCAATACTTTTTTCCCTTCTACATCATAGATATTCTCTGCTAATACTTCAGCTGTGTATTGGATGGGAACAAAATTGGTTCGATAGCCCAGTTGCTCTAAAGTCATCTTGGTCTTTTCTCCAACCGTCGCAAATTTTAGATCTGGAAAGAAGTACAATTTTAATCCATTGGCCTCTACTCTGTCAAAAAAGAATCGAACTGCAGCACTGCTATTGAAGATCACCCACTCAAACTCCTCCAATCTTTCAAAAGCAAGATCCAATTCCGACTGATCTTCTTTTAGCCTTAGTTCAATCATGGGCATGCTGATCATTTCAGCACCTAGAAATTCTATCTTTCTTCGGAATTCTTCTGCAGAATCAGCTGGTCTGGTTGAAACTACCTTCAGTCCGTTCAACTTTTTATCAGCCATTCTCTAATCCTGCTTTTTGACGCAAGCTTTGCATCATATCTCGAGCAAGTTGATCTGCTAACTGCACACCCAATTTCTTATGCCCTTCTATTTTATCCCTCAAAACAATTTTTCCATCGGCAGAGGCATACATGGTCTTTAATCGAATGGAATCTCCGATGACTTCAGCATATGCTGCAATAGGATAATTACAACCGCCGCCTAAGGCCATTAGAAATGTTCGTTCTGCCTCAGTAGCAATAGCTACATCTTCATCATTCACTTTTTGAAGCAGATCAATGCTATCTTGATCGTTCTTTCTCGTTTCCAAAGCAAGCGCACCTTGACAAACGGCAGGAAGCATATTTTCAGCATCCAAAATCTCAGTTGCCTCTCCCATCATTCCCAATCTACGCAAGCCCGCAGCTGCTAAAATGATAGCATCATACTGGCCTTCTCGCATCTTCTGTATCCTTCCATCTACATTCCCTTGAATGAACTCGACCTTCAGATCTGGTCTCATTTCTAGCAATTGTATCTTTCTTCTCAAGCTACCTGTTCCTACAACTGCGCCCTTTGGCAAATCCTTTAATTTAAGTCCTTCCTTAGAGATCAAAACATCTCTAACGTCTTCTCTTTCTGAAACAGCAGCAACTTTCAATTCTTTCAATTCTTCAATGGGGAGATCTTTGTATGAGTGAACTGCTATATCGATCTGCTGATCCAAAAGGGCTCTTTGGATTGCAGTAGTAAATGCCCCCATAGTATCGATATTCCCATCATCCCCAGAAGTCCTGATGACTTTGGTGATATACTCATTCTGAGGCTCTGCTTCTCTGAGCTTTTCGATCATCCAATGAGTTTGGGTAAGCGCTAACTTACTTCCTCTCGTACCTATGATCACTCTTTTCTTAGGAACGAAAATGTCGACGTCATCCAAATCGAATACTTTTTTAACCGTGTTGATCGGGTTATCTTGATGGTGTAGATTCTGAGCAAAATTATTCACTTCTTTCAAAGGTTTCTTTGAAAGTTTCCGAATTAATCGATGGGCAAATCTCTCAATTAGCTTTTGTTGATCATCATTGATCTCACCCAATTTAGGCATGAGCCATTTCAATTCCTCTTCTTTGGTATCCAATAGGCCATTCCAATAGGCCTCAATAACTGGAGAGGCCTTCCTTTGATATAGCCATTCAGAGAATTTGTCTTCCTCCTCTTCAATGATCTTCTTTACCTGCGGAATCTCATCGTATCGTTTCAATAGACCTTCATAGGTCATTTTCTTGATGTCGTCTAGATCGTACAAATGAACGTTTTCAAAACTCTTCAAGGCAGGATTGAAATTTCTCGGCAAACCAAAATCGATCAACAGCTTCGGACGGTCGGCATCCATAGCAAACTGAGCCCTAGTACACCTGCTGTTCTCCACTTGTTTCTCACTCAATAAATTAACTTCACCTTGAGTTCCTCCAATGATGATATCAGAATCCGCAAGATGAAATGGCAATTGAGAAATATGGACTGCTTCTCCCCCCCATTCATTAGCCATCTGACTAGCTCTTTTGAGATTATGACTCGCCACTTTGAGAGATTTGATCTTGGATCTATCTAGAACAGTATTCACCAAATTGGCCATATTCCCCGTTCCAATTACTAAAATGGAAGAGTCTTCAAGATCAATACCGTGTTTTTCTATTAACTCAAAACCAACAGTAGCCAATGAAGCTGAATGCTTTCCAATATTCGTCTCCAATCTTGCTCTTTTGCCAACGTGTACCGCATGTCGGATAAACTCATCTAGAACTGGCCCTATGGCTTTCTCTCTTCTAGCTAGATCCAGAGCTTCCCTGATTTGTCCAACGATCTGATGCTCCCCTATTGCCTGGGATTCAATTCCAGCTGAGGTGGAGAATAGATTCTGAATTGCCAATCTGCTATCGGGATAAACTGATAAGTACTGAGAAAATTTCCCATGACTTTCAAGATATCGTTCCAAAGGACGATAATCATTTCCAAAAGCATAGATAGATAAACGATTACAAGTGGAGATCAGAAAGACTTCTTTGTATTCTTCTTTGAGTTTGCGAAGTGCCTTCGCGGATTGCTCTTTTGTAAACGCAAGTTTTTCTCTAACCGAAATGGGTGCATTCCTATGACTTAATTCTATTCCAACAATCCTTTCCATGAATCACTTTAGAGCTGGCTGCAAAAGTAATCATAAGTAATAGTTAGCGGCCTTAAAATGGTCTCTAAAATGGGTAAATTTAAGTGGCTTGTTTAACAATTATTTAAAAAAGAATTAATCTGATTAAACACAAGTTTAAAATTCAAATTGTTGAAAAAAAACAGCCCTATCGCGATGTAATTCAAGCATGACAAGAGACCAAAAATTAAATTTAATTTGTTAATAAAAACGAAGATGTCCCCGTTGAATTGAGTATGTTGGATGTCTACCTTGGTCTCTGTTAATTTTCTATTAATGCTCTCTCTTGAGTTCAACGCCAATTAATTACAAATGAAGGAAACAGCCGAAAAAACAGAAAGTGAAGTGAGTGTCAACTCCAGCTCACCTGCCGAGGAAAAAGGAAAAAATATGACTACTTATGAATATTCAGAAGTTGTAAAAGCAGCGACAGAATATTTCAAAGGAGATGAATTAGCTGCAAATGTTTGGGTAAACAAATACGCACTAAAAGATTCAGCAGGAAATATCTATGAGCAAACTCCAGATGACATGCACAGAAGACTTGCTTCTGAGATTGCCAGAGTAGAAACCAAGTATCCAAACCCTATGAGTGAGGATGAAGTTTACGCTCTACTAAAAGACTTTAAATACATCGTTCCTCAAGGAGGCCCGATGACTGGAATTGGAAATAATTTCCAAATTGCTTCTTTATCAAATTGCTTCGTAATCGGAAATAAGGGAATGGCTGACTCTTATGGTGGTGTTATGAAGATCGATGAAGAGCAAGTACAATTGATGAAGAGAAGAGGTGGCGTTGGACACGACCTTTCACACATTCGTCCGAAAGGTAGTCCTGTAATGAACTCAGCATTGACCTCTACCGGAATTGTTCCATTCATGGAAAGATATTCTAACTCAACAAGAGAAGTTGCTCAAGACGGAAGAAGAGGAGCATTGATGTTAAGTGTTTCCATCAAGCACCCAGATGCAGAAGGATTCATCGATGCAAAAATGGATGGAACGAAAGTGACAGGAGCAAATGTTTCTGTAAAGATCACAGATGACTTCATGGACGCAGTGGTCAATGACACTTCATATACTCAACAATATCCAGTAGAAGGTGGTGAAAGTGCCTTCAAAAAAGACATCAATGCCAAGCATTTGTGGTCGAAGATCGTTCACAATGCATGGAAATCAGCAGAACCAGGAATCCTTTTCTGGGATACTGTAACAAGAGAATCTATTCCCGATTGCTATGCCGATCTTGGATTCAAGACTGTTTCTACCAATCCTTGCGGTGAGATTCCTCTTTGCCCTTACGATAGTTGTCGTCTATTGGCGATCAATCTTTATAGTTATGTAGAGAACCCTTTCACTTCTGAGGCTTCTTTCAACATGAAAAAATTCAAAGAGCATGCAGGATATGCTCAAAGGATCATGGATGATATTGTAGATCTAGAATTGGAAAAGATCGAGGCAATTATTAAAAAGATCGATGATGATCCAGAAAACATTGAAGTTAAAAGAACAGAATTAACTCTTTGGAAAAAGATCAAGCAAAAGTGTTTGGAAGGAAGAAGAACTGGGGTTGGTATTACAGCTGAAGGTGATATGCTTGCTTCTCTAGGCTACATATATGGTACGGACGATGCTTTGAACTTCTCAGTTAAAGTTCACAAAACTTTAGCAATGGAAGCCTACAGATCATCTGTATCTATGGCTAAGGATAGAGGTTCATTCCCGATCTATGATTCCATGAGAGAGGAAAAGAATCCGATGATCAACAGGATCAAAGAAAACGACCCAGGACTTTATGACGATATGGTTAAATATGGCAGAAGAAATATTGCTCTTCTAACCATTGCTCCTACTGGAACAACCTCTTTGATGACTCAAACCACCTCTGGAATCGAGCCAGTCTTTATGGTTTCTTACAAAAGAAGAAGAAAAGTTAACCCGAATGATAAGAGTGTAAAAGTTGACTTTGTTGACGAAGTAGGAGATGCTTGGGAAGAATACCACGTATTCCACCACAACTTCAAGACTTGGTTAGAGATCAATGGATATGATCTTAGTCAAGTAGCCACCTATTCTGAAGAAGAATTGAATGCGATCATTGAAAAGTCACCTTACTACAAGGCAACCGCCAATGATGTTGATTGGGTGAATAAAGTGAAAATGCAAGGAGCCATCCAAAAATGGGTAGATCACTCTATTTCAGTTACAGTGAATGTTCCTGAAGACATTACTGAGGAAATGGTAGGCAAGATCTATGTTACTGGCTGGGAAAGTGGCTGTAAAGGAATTACAGTTTATAGAGATGGATCTAGATCAGGTGTCTTGGTAAGCAATGACGACAAAGGGAAGAAAGAAGAGAAAGCTGTCTTCATGGAAACTCAAGCACCAAAAAGACCGAAAGTACTTGAAGCTGATATCGTAAGATTCAACAACAACCATGAAAAGTGGATCGCAGTAGTTGGAATTTACGAAGGAAGGCCATATGAGATCTTTACTGGTAGAGCAGAAGATTCTTTCTCCATTCTTGGACATGTAGACAAGGGATGGGTGATCAGAAGTAAAACTGAGGATGGAAGAGCTAGATATGACTTCCAATATGAAGACAAAGATGGATACAAAACTACCATTGAAGGACTGTCAAGAACTTTCAACCAAGAGTATTGGAACTACGCCAAATTGATCTCTGGAGTCTTGAGACATGGTATGCCAATTGCCTTTGTTGTTGACATGGTAGATAACCTACACTTGAACGATGAAAGCTTGAATACCTGGAAAAATGGAGTTCAAAGAGCACTGAAAAAATACATTCCAGATGGAACTAAAGTCGAAGGACAAGAATGTCCTGAGTGTAGTTCTACAGAAGGATTAATGTTTAAAGAAGGATGCTTGACCTGCTCTGATTGCGGTTATAGCAAGTGCGGATAGATCATAAACGGTTAGTTTAATTAGTTTTTTGAGTTTGCGTTTACCCCTGAAGTAGATCCATGATCACTTCAGGGGTTTTTATATGCTTAAATTTGCAGGCAGATGAGAAGGATTAGACAAGGAATTTTATTTTCAATTTTGGCTTTGGCAGTTTCTGCATGTGCCCCTCAGCATTCTACGTATCAAAAGCGAAAAAAGAAAAAATGTGATTGCCCTAGCTGGTCGCAGAATTTCGAGCCTATTTCCGAAAATGAAGCCTGTTTGAACAAAGATGAAAATTTGAAGTTTAGCTAGCTTAGAAGACTAGTCATATCTTAAAAAATCCCTTACTTTCGCAATTTAGAATTAATCTAAATAAGATATCTACCCCATGTTAGATGAATACAAAGCCGGCGACAAAGTGATTCTCGAAGAAGTTCTAGATCCTCAGCTTTCTATTCAACTTTATTGCATGGGATTCTTACCGGGTGAAATCATCCGTATAGAAAAGATCGCACCCTTTGGGGATCCTTTCATTATTTCTGTAGAAGATTCATTCGTCAGCATACGAAGGGCTGATGCCAAAAAGATAAAAGTGAAGGAGGTGATCAATTGATCAAGAGAAGCTTCGAACATATCCAAGATCTATCTGCTTCTGAGAAAGTACGTATTGTATTAGTTGGTAATCCCAACTCTGGTAAATCCTCCCTTTTCAATGCCCTAACAGGTTTGAATCAAAGAGTGGGAAACTTTCCAGGAGTAACAGTTGAAAAGCGCGAGGGCAACTTTCGAATTAATTCCACACTCAAAGCAGAATTAATTGACCTTCCTGGAACTTATAGTTTAAGTCCTAGATCTGAGGATGAACAAGTAACCTTTGACTACCTAAACGATCACAGCAGGAATGACCTTCCTGAAATTACAGTAGTCATTGCCGATGCATCCAATTTGAAGAGGAATATGCTTTTGGCATCACAACTTATTGATCTTGAAATTCCAGTCATTCTAGCATTGAACATGATGGATATTGTTCAGAGGAACAAGCAGGTGATCAATGTTAAAGCTTTGGAAAAAGACCTTGGCATTCCGGTTGTACCTATGAATGCTCGTTTGGGAAAAGGCGTTGATGAACTAAGATCTGCTATCGGAAATTTCAAATTCAAAAAGGCAAAGAAATTTGTAGAAGACCACGAAGAGAAAGATGGTTTAGAAAATACTGTCGTTCGATTTGAAAAGATCAAGGCGCTGGTTGAACGTCATTTGAGTGGAGAGAAAGAAACCAGAACTGCCAACATTACCAGAAAGATAGATCAAATCTTTATACATCCAATTTGGGGCTTCGCGATCTTCTTATTCATTCTTTTCTTGATCTTTCAAGCCATTTTCTCATGGTCGAATCTACCCATGGATTGGATCGAAAATGGTTTCTTAGTTTTTGGGCAGTGGCTAAATGGTGTCTTACCAGATGGTATATTATCCGACCTACTCATTGATGGAGTTCTTGCCGGCTTGGGTGGAATCATCATTTTTATCCCTCAAATCACCTTACTTTTTGCATTCATTGCACTGTTAGAAGATACTGGGTACTTAGCGAGAGTTAGTTACTTAACAGATGCATTATTGAAACGATTTGGATTGAATGGAAGGTCCATCATCCCATTATTAGGAGGAGCTGCTTGTGCAGTACCTGCAATTATGAGTGCAAGAACCATTAGCAACAAGAAAGAAAGGCTATTGACCATCTTTGTCACTCCATTGATCTCTTGTTCAGCAAGGATACCTGTATATACTCTCTTGATCGCATTGGTGATTCCTGCAGAGAAACAATTGTGGAGCTTTAATTTGCAAGGAATCGTCATGATGGGACTTTACCTAATCGGATTTATTGCAGCTATTGGCACTTCCTTGGCTTTAAAATATTGGGTGAAATCCGATGAGCGTTCTCATTTTATCATGGAACTACCTATCTACAGGAAGCCAAGATGGAAGAATGTGTTCTTTACGATCTACAACAAAGTGAAACTATTTCTAGTAGAAGCCGGAAAGATCATCATAGCCATTTCAGTTGTGTTGTGGATCCTGTCTACTTATGGACCAGGAGATCAAATGCAAGCCATTGATGACAAGTATGCTCAAATGGACGACTTTGAAGGCAAATCAAGTCAAATGGCAAGTGAGAAATTGGAGGTAAGCTATGCTGGACATATGGGACGAGCCATAGAACCAGTCATTAGACCTCTTGGTTTTGATTGGAAAATTGGAGTCGCGATCATCACTTCTTTTGCTGCCCGTGAAGTATTTGTAGGAACTATGGCCACCTTGTACAGTGTTGGCGACGAAGAAAACACCCTCTCCATAAAGGAAAAGATGGACAAGGCAAAGAATCCTAGGACTGGGGAAAAAGTATACACCAAAGCCACAGGATATTCACTCCTGATCTTCTATGCTTTTGCCTTGCAATGCATGGCGACTGTTGCTATAGTTGCAAAAGAAACCGGAGGTTGGAAATGGCCCATGATCCAGTTGATCTACATGGGACTCCTCGCCTATGCTTCTAGCTTTATTGTCTTTCAAATTTTCAGCTAGTGAAAGTTCTAGAGGATTACATGCCATTTGATGCGGTAGAGATCGCTAGCAAATGGTGGAATGAACTTGGTTTTGATCTTAAGATCAGCAAAGGCAGACAGAGCAAATTAGGAGATTTCAGACCAGCTCATAGAGGGAAAAACTCAAGGATCTCTGTGAACGGAGATCTAGGACCCAATCATTTCTTGATCACATATACTCATGAAGTAGCTCATGCAATGGTTTGGGAGAAATATGGAAGAAAAGTAGACCCACATGGTATTGAATGGAGAAATACCTATAGCGAATTATTGAACCAGCTTCTTCAACTACAGGTCTTTCCAGACGACTTAGTAGATGAGATAGAGAAGCATGCTTCCCAACCAAAAGCATCTTCATGCAGTGATCCTAGATTATATAAGCTATTGAGCAAGTTTGAAAAAGGAGATCACATCCTTTTTTTAGAGGATCTTCAAGAAGGTGAAGTGTTTTCTATTGGGAAGAAAAGGAGATTTGTCAAAGGCAAAAGAAGAAGAACTCGATACGAATGCAGAAGCCTAGACAACCAAAGATTGTATTTTGTAAGCGGACATGCTGAAGTACAATTAGTTAAGGAATCTCTATAAAATTATGAACGGTTCGATTCAAGGCTTTTCAATCCTTATTTTTGCGGTTCACTAAATCGATGGAATGATGCAGGAAAATAATTATTGCGTGATCATGGCAGGCGGAATCGGTAGTAGATTCTGGCCAATGAGCAGAAGCTCCTATCCAAAGCAATTCATCGATATTCTAGGCACAGGTCAATCACTCCTTCAACAAACTTTTGAAAGACTCAAGAAGATCTCAGCTGCAGATCGAATCTACATTGTAACGAATGAAGATTACAAATCTTTAGTCATTGAGCAATTGGGAGTCAATGAAGAACAAGTATTGTGTGAGCCTAGCAGAAGAAATACAGCGCCTTGCATTGCTTATGCTAACTATGTGATCAGCAAAAGAAATCCAAATGCCAATATCATTGTTGCTCCAGCAGATCATTTGATCCTAAAAGAAGAACATTTCTTGGAGGTGATGAGAACTGCCTTGGACTACACGGCCAATAATGAAGCTCTTGTAACTTTGGGCATTCAACCTTCCAGACCAGATACTGGATATGGATACATTCAATTTGATGACTCTTCTAATGATGACATCAAAAAGGTTAAGACCTTCACCGAGAAGCCAAGTTTAGAGATTGCTAAGCAATTTGTTGAAAGTGGCGAGTTCAGTTGGAATTCAGGCATGTTTATCTGGAGTTTGAAAAGCATCCAATCTGCTTTCAACAATCTACTTCCCGAAATAAACGATCTGTTCAAAGAGAGAGAAGATGCCTTTGGCACCACTGAAGAATATTCAGCAGTAGAAGATATTTATTCCGTTTGCAAAAGTATCAGCATCGACTACGGAATCATGGAGAAAGCCTCTAATGTTTTTGTGATTTCAGCAGACATTGGCTGGTCTGATCTCGGTACCTGGGGATCTATCTATGGACATCTCAAGCATGACAAGGAGGGCAATGCCACTGTAGGCAAGAATGTGATGTTATACGATTCAAAGAACAACATCATTAGTGTTCCAGAAGACAAACTAGTCGTCTTGCAAGGCTTAGAAGATTACATAGTAGTGGAGTCTAACAATTCACTGCTCATTTGCAAAAAGGAAGACGAACAAATGATCAAACAGTTCGTGACCGATATCAAGCTCAATAAAGGAGAGAAATACGTTTAGGCAATTACGAATTGAGAATTAGAAATTGACAATTACTGTTTGATCAATTTGAGTCTTATTCCCTAGCTTATTGGGATAAATGATAGCTCACCAGCTTTCTTTCGTAAATACTGACTGTCGGATCATTTGTTAATCCATATGATTCATAGATTAATCCAACATTCCTCGCAAACATTCTATCCCATACTCTTTGTGCAGGAAGTCCATTCGGTGTAGGGCAAGGCGAAAATTGGAAAGTAGTTTCATAGTTTACTACATCAGTAAATACTCCATTAGGGACACTCACCGCTTGAACTTGACGGAGCATCTTATAATTATAGTAATAACATTGAACTAGAGTATCTTTCCGAACAATAGAGTTGATAGCATTGATGTCCATCATTGTTTTCCCTTTCTCATTTAGAAATATTCCCAAGGTATCCTTCATATACCAGAAATCAAACCTTCCAGGATTAGGATACAAAAAGTACTCGAACTGATAATACTTATAGGATATTCCATTCAACATCTTGGTACTCACCCACATTGTATCATATCCAAGAATAGTCGTATTGAATCCATTAGAGTCAGACTTACTTAGCTCATATATCCAGTAACTACTATCATTATCTGGAAGATAATCAGAAGATAATGGATTGCTAATAAAGTTGTTATTGCTATTTGAAGAGACTACAGGATCTGTGGTTTCGTCTTGACAAGAGCTCAATATGCCAATGGTTAAAAAAGCGAGAGCTGACATTACATTTTTCATAGGAGTAGTTTTAGTTAACAATTGAAAAAGTAATGTTCTGTATAGGCAGTAGTTTTTAGAAAAACGCCTCTTATCTAGAAATAGTATAATCTGCTATTAATAACTGTCTTTAAGTGATCTCAGAATTGAGATCCTCGATAAAGCTTGAAAGAAAAAATTAGGAATTACAAACTCAACTATTCGTAATTCCTAATTTCCAACTTGTAATTGCCCTAATAGTCGGCTACATCAAAATGCTTATTACTAAGCACAGCAACTGTAATGTTCTTATCAGCTGCTGTAAACTTCTTGAAGTTGGCAATGATCTCATAGACATCGTAATCCACTCGAAAGCTATTTCTAATATCAATGGTAACCGTGCTGTCTTCAGGCAATGCATTCAACTCCTTAAGAATTGCTCCTTTATTTAAGAAGGTCACCTCTTCAGAAAGCACCATGGTCACATTGTGAGTACCATCCTCTTCCTTGTCGATCTTATGCAAGAAGTGAGAATTCAGATAATTGTTTCTAATGATGATCGCGAATGCTACAACCATTCCAGCTCCAATTCCAGTTAAAAGGTCGGTAAAGACAATTGCCAATATGGTAACTACAAATGGTAAGAATTGCTTATAGCCCAAGGTGTACATCTTTCTAAATAGTGATGGTTTGGCCAATTTGTATCCAACCAAGATCAGAATTGCTGCTAATACTGATAGTGGTATATAGTTCAATACATTCGGTATTACGATAACGGAGATCAATAACAAGAAACCATGAAGAATTCCTGACAATTTGGTTTGGCCACCAGATTGAACATTGGCAGAACTCCTAACAATTACCTGTGTTACAGGAAGTCCGCCTATTAAACCTGATAAAAAGTTTCCACTACCCTGAGCAATTAATTCACGATTGGTAGGCGTAACTCTTTTCTTTGGATCCAACTTATCCGTTGCTTCTACACTCAAAAGGGTTTCCAAACTTGCTACAACTGCAATTGTAATAGCAGTTACCCATACATCTGGACGACTAATAGCTCCGAATTGAGGTAACTCAAATTGATTGATAAATCCGCTGAAATTCTCTGCAACGGGCACATTCACTAAATGCTCTTTGGCAAAGGCCCAAGATGGAGCGTATTGCAGCGTGAATATTTGATAAATAATACCCAGCAGTACCACTACAAATGGACCTTGAATGATCTCAAAAAACTTCCCTTTCTTTTTAAGATAGGATTCCCAAAAGATGAGAATAGCTAAGGAAGTAAAGGACACTAGAATTGCCGATGGTTCTACATAGTCAAGCATATTCACCAATTCAGTTAAGGTATTCTCTCCATCCGATTGTGAGAAATGCAAGTCTCCTTCGTAGTCTTTATCATATCCAAAGGCATGAGGAATTTGCTTCAAACCTATGATGATACCAATACCCGTAAGCATCCCTTTGATCACTGAAGATGGAAAGAAATATCCGATTATACCAGCCTTGGCTACCCCTAATGCAATTTGGATGAAACCTGCAATTACAACGGCCAATAGGAATACATTATACTCGCCCAAATCAATGATTGCATTGAGTACGATAACTGCCAAACCTGCAGCTGGTCCACTCACTCCAAGTGCGGATCCACTCATACTTCCAACTACTATACCTCCAACGATGCCGGCAATTAGACCGGCAAACAAGGGTGCTCCACTCGCTAAGGCAATTCCCAAGCACAATGGAATTGCTACAAAGAATACGACAATACTTGCAGGGATATCCTGCTTCAAATGACTAAATAAGTTCATTTTAAAATGTGTTTATCGGCATTTTCATGCCGAATGGTTGTTATGTGTTTATTAGAAAAAGAAGGTTAAGTGATCACTTCTGGAGGGGGCGTGCTGACTTCGTTAAAAATTGTCAGTGTTTTCAAAGTCGGTGAACGATGCATCAATTGCAATCTCTCGTATATCTGAGATAAAGAATGGTCTGTTCTTTTATCGTCGATCTTTTCCTTGATCTCTTTTACCTCTTCATTGTTTGAGTTCTCATTCTCTTCTTCTTCATTCATGAAACTCACACATATTTTCACATCACCTAAAAGGCTTGAAAAGTAGGACAAGTTCTGAATAGCAGATAAGCCAAAGAAGGTAAACAAGGTTACCAACAGCATAAAATATTTAACTCTTAGTCTCAATAAAACTTCAATTATGGAGATCCCCAAGATAAGAACACTCCGGGGTTTGTGCAAACCAGCTAGTACTAACGAATATTGACTTTAAGTGTAAATACTTTCCCTTTAGGTCCAGCCATAAAAGCAGTTCCACTGAGGTCATCAAACTGCAGGGTATTGATCTCTAGATCAGAAAGATGACGCCAATCAGACCCTTTACTTAAACTATACTCTATTCCATTCGATCCTGCTGCAATCCAGATATTATTCTTCTGGTCATGATCTACAATTGATCGATATCCATTGAGCAAACCCCCTTCTGACCAAGTCTTTCCCTGATCTGTAGAAATATAGCAATGCTCCTTAGCGTCTACTTTCGAATAATCTCCTCCAACTGCCATGATCATTCCCATTTCTGAGCAGATGGAATAGATCCCACTGGTAGGCAGAGAATCTCCAAGACCCACATCAAAAGATTTCCACTGCTTACCTACAGATCCAAGGATCACTCTATTTTTTTCTCCACCTAATCCTATCACATAATCTCCATTCGAATTGAAAGTGATACAACTACCACTTGCTGCAAATCCATGTTCAATTGACAGAGGTGAAGGTAATTCCGTTGAGTCTACGCGGTTCCAACTAAGTCCAGCATCTTGGGTATGAAGAATAAAATGATATCCTCCAAGTCGGTCTCCAAGTATCAATCCATTGTTGGAATCTATAAAATGAATTGAATTGAGAAAGGCAGAAGAATCTAAATTTTCATAGACTAGTTGCCAATTTTCACCAGCATCTTCAGTTCTGTACACCCTGGCTGGAAAGCCAGCAGAAGAAATGATGGCCGAACTACTGCTAAAAGCATGTACGTCTCTATAATCTAAAGAATCCAGATCTGGTGATGGAACACTCTCCCAATTTTTCCCTCCATCCAAGCTCCGGATAATTGTTCCTTTTGATCCACTGATCCAAACAGTATTTGAATCAAATACCGAGATACCTCGAAAGCTACTATTTGAATTATGTTGAGTTGCAAGGATCTCTATTTCTATCTCTTCAACTACCTCTTCTTTTGGGCTAGATTGACAAGCCCACAGAAGGGGAAAAACTAATAGAACGCACTTCTTAAGTAACTTACTAATCAAGAGAACCGATCATTTTAGAAGGATCTACCCATTGATCGAACTCATCCTCAGTTAAGTAACCCAAATTGATAGCCTCTTCTTTTAGAGTTGTCCCATTTTCATGTGCAGTCTTGGCAATCTTAGAAGCCTTGTCATAACCTATATGTGTATTCAAAGCTGTCACCAACATCAAAGAATTGTTCAAGTTCTCTTTAATATTCGCATGATTGGGTTCAATACCTACTGCACAATTTACATTGAAAGATTCACATGCATCTCCTAAGATTCTTGCTGACTCTAAAACGTTTTTCGCCATCATTGGCTTGAACACGTTTAGCTCAAAATGACCGTTCATTCCTCCAGCAGTAACTGCTACATCGTTGCCAATTACCTGAGCACAAACCATGGTCATGGCCTCTGCCTGAGTTGGATTCACCTTTCCTGGCATGATGGAAGATCCTGGCTCATTGGCTGGAATGTTGATCTCGCCAATTCCACATCTTGGTCCAGAAGCCAACAATCGGATATCATTGGCAATTTTCATCATACTCACTGCCAATTGCTTCAATGCTCCATGCGTTTCCACCAAGGCATCATGTGCTGCTAATGCTTCAAATTTGTTATCGGCAGATCTGAAAGGAAGTCCAGTGAACTCAGCAATGTAATGAGCCACTTTCTCTGAATATCCTTTGGGGGTATTGATCCCTGTTCCTACAGCAGTCCCACCCAGAGCAATCTCCGAGAGGTGATCCAAGGTGTTCTTCAAAGCTTTTAATCCATGATCCAACTGAGAAACATATCCTGAAAACTCTTGACCAACTGTAAGTGGAGTTGCATCCATCAAATGGGTTCTACCAATCTTCACGACATCCATAAAGGCTTCTGATTTTTGCTTCAAAACATCTCTCAATGCCTCTACTTTAGGAATGGTAGTCTCCACCACCATCTTGTAGCACGCAATGTGCATTCCGGTTGGGAAGGTATCATTAGATGATTGGGATTTGTTCACATCGTCATTTGGATGGATCAATCGCTCTCCTTCTCCCAATGCATTGCCTGCAATTACATGAGCTCTGTTGGCAATTACCTCATTGGTATTCATATTGGACTGAGTTCCTGATCCTGTTTGCCATACCACCAAAGGAAATTGATCATCGAGTTTGCCATCAAGGATCTCATCGCAAACAGAAGCAATCAGGTCTCTTTTTTCATCAGCTAAAACTCCCAATTCAGCATTCGTATACGCCGCCGCTTTCTTCAAATAGGCAAAGCCTCTGATCACTTCTATTGGCATGCGTTGCTTTTCATCTCCGATCTTGAAATTATTTCGAGATCTCTCGGTTTGAGCACCCCAATATTTATCTGCTGGGACCTGTACGTCTCCTAAACTATCTTTTTCTATTCTATAATTCATTTTTGATGCCTTTAGACTCTTCTAATAGTACTTTATTTTGTAAAATTGCAGAGAAATTTATACTTAGCCTATGTTTACCGCTGGATTTTTACTCTTCTTAGTGATCTTTGGTTTGGCCTTTTGGGTATTGATCTTTTTATCAGCATTTGCCCTTCCTTTTGCCATCACTCAATTTGTGATTCACAAACTCAAAGGGGACAGCGAAGAAGCTGAAGTTGCTTCTGAAGAATAGGCTATAGAATTTCATCTATTTTTTCTGCTGGCCTAGCAACTACCGCCTTATTTCCGTTTACGATAATTGGCCTTTCGATCAATCGAGGGTGTTTTAGCATAATTTCCACCCACTCTTCCTCCTTGATATCCTTTCCTTTGAATTCATCCTTGAAGATCTGTTCATTCTTTCGCAATAAATCTGAGGGTTGAACGCCTAATTTATTAATTACATCACTGAGTTCTTCTTTGGTGAATTCCTCTTTCAAGTATTCTCTTATTTCAGTGGAAGAATCCTTGCTTTGTGCGTAGGCTAATCCTTCTCTGCTTTTCCTACATCTTGGATTGTGGTAAACGATCATTATTCGTTGAGATTAGTTGATTTTGCATTTGATTGTTGATTGGAGCCGTACTCCATAAGGAAAGCTTTGATGAAGTCATCAAGGTCTCCATCCATTACAGAATCTACATTTGAGGTCTCATGATTGGTCCTTACATCTTTTACCATCTTATAGGGGTGCATCACATAATTTCTGATCTGCGATCCCCATTCGATCTTCTTCTTGTCAGCCTCGATCTCAGCCCTTTTCTCTTCTCTTTTGCGCATCTCGATCTCAAACAATTGAGACTTCAGCAATTGCATGGCTTTCTCTTTATTGGCAAGCTGTGACCTAGATTCAGTATTATCAATAACAATCCCAGAAGGTTTGTGATGGAGCCTTACTCCAGTTTCAACCTTATTTACATTTTGTCCACCAGCACCTCCAGATCGGAAGGTATCCCAGCTAATATCAGAAGGATTGACTTCTATTTCGATACTATCATCAACCAATGGATAAACATAAACGGAGGCAAAAGAGGTGTGTCTCTTTGCATTGGAATCAAATGGAGAAATCCTAACCAATCGATGTACCCCGTTCTCTCCCTTCAAATAGCCAAAAGCAAATTCACCTTCAAATTCCATAGTAACCGTTTTTATCCCAGCTACATCTCCTTCTTGTAGGTCCAATTCCTTTACTTTCATTCCATTCTTATCTCCCCACATCTTGTACATTCGCATGAGCATATAGGCCCAATCGCAACTTTCTGTACCTCCAGCTCCAGCTGTGATCTGTAAGACTGCATTCAAAGAATCTTCTTCTGAACTCAACATGTTTTTGAACTCCAGATCCTCCACCTCAGTCAAGGCTTTATCATAAGCAGCCTTCACTTCTTCTTCACTGGCCCCATCTTCTTTGAAGAACTCATACAACACTTCTAGATCTTCTACGGCAGTCTTGACCTTCTCATATCCATCTGTCCAGACTTTCATGTTTCGGATCTGCTTCAAGATCTTTTCAGCCTCTTTTGGATCATCCCAAAAGCCTTCCAAATGGGTTCTTTGTTCTTCCTCCCCTATTTGGATCTTCTTGACTTCTATACCTAGATAATCATAAAGAGCTGATGTTCTTTCTTGGAGCTGTTTGATATTGTCTTGAGTAACCATTTCCGTAGATGAAGCACAAAGATAATCTTAGTCATAAAAACACTTTACACAAAGCTTGTCTTAATTCAGTTATCATTCCATATATTGTCGCTTCAATTTAAAACCACAATCATGAAAAAAACGCTATTGCTTAGTCTTTTCCTTTCCATAGGAATGTCTCTCTTTGCCCAATATGAATTCAAAGTTGTAACAACAATTGAATCAGTAGTACCAGGAGGTTTGGGTAGATCTAGAATCATTCAAGAGAAAACAGATATTGATTACAAGGAATTTACAACTGAAAGAACCGACGGTAAAAAATCCAATCAAGGTGATGTGAAAAGAGGAGATGCCAAAGTAGATGCCTTTGACGAAACCAAAGTATTGAACTTCTATAGTCTAGTAGGTATCAACTTCCAAAATATCGCTTCAAACGATGCTTTATTTACTTCTTTACTAAATGATATGAGTCAAGGTGGCTGGGAACTTTTTACGGTAGTCGCCGGTGTTGAAAGTGATGCTGGAAAAGGCGATGGAACGGGTATCTTCATTACAAGATATATTTTTAGAAGAGCTGCCCAATAGAACAATAACTGAAGTATTAAGAATGGCCGTTAAGCAATTAACGGCTATTTTTATATAGAGATGTCGCACTCATCCATTCATACCATCCTCAAAGAATATTGGGGCTATGATTCTTTTCGCGATAAGCAGGAGGAGATCATCAAGTCCGTCCTTGAGAAAAAAGACACCTTGGCATTACTCCCTACTGGAGGTGGAAAATCGATCTGTTTTCAAGTTCCTGCAATGCAGATGGAGGGCATGTGTATTGTTGTTTCTCCGCTTATTGCCTTGATGGAAGATCAAGTCCAAAATTTAAAGCAGAGAGGGATCAAAGCAATATCGATTAGTTCGGCCATGAACAAAAGAGAGATAGACATTGCTTTAGACAATGCTGCAAATGGAGCTTACAAGTTTCTTTACCTTTCTCCCGAACGATTAAAAACTGAGCTGTTTCAGGCTAGACTGGAAAGAATGAATATCAATTTGCTTGCAATTGATGAAGCACATTGTATTTCACAATGGGGATATGATTTTCGACCTTCTTATTTGAATATATCTTTGATCCGAGAACAACTGAAAGATGTTCCTGTATTGGCTTTAACAGCAACAGCCACTCCAAAAGTTGTTCTTGATATCCAAGAAAAGCTTTCTTTCAAGCAGGAAAATGTAATTCGCAAAAGCTTTTTCAGAGAAAACCTCAGCTATGTAGTTCTCAAGGAAGAGAACATGGAAGAGAGAATGCTAAAGGTGATCAAAAATGTTGGAGGAAGTGGAATTGTTTATTGCAATCGTCGATTGAGATGCAAACAATTAGCTTCCTATTTACAGAATTTTCAGATTCCTGCTGATTTCTATCATGGAGGGATGGATCATGATAGAAGAAGCTCTGTTCAATCAGCTTGGATCAAAAACGAACTGCAAGTAGTGGTTGCTACTAATGCTTTTGGGATGGGCATTGACAAGGCAGACGTTCGATTTGTGATCCATATGGATTATCCTTCTTCATTGGAAGCCTATTATCAAGAAGCTGGAAGAGGTGGGAGAGATGGCAAAAGATCTTATGCTGTATTGATAGCCAATCAACCACAAGAAATTGCATTGGAAGAAGACATGCAAAGGTCTTTTCCTCCTATTGACACGATCAAGAAGATCTACCTTGCCTTATCCAATTACCTACAAGTGCCAATTGGTGGCGGAGAGGGACAAAGCTTTCCTTTTCACATTGGAGATTTTTCCAAAAGATATGATCAAGAAGCAGGCACTGTATACAATTCATTAGAGTTCCTGCAGAAAGAAGGATTGATTCAACTATCGGAAGGCTTCTATACTCCAAGTAGATTGAAATTCATTTTGAACAAAGAAGAACTGTATAAATTTCAAGTTGCTCAGAAATCCTATGATCCGATCATCAAATCAATACTAAGAGCATATGGAGGACTTTTTGAAGAATACAGCAGAATTGATGAAAAACTAATTGCCCATCGACTCAATATTAGTAGTTCTCAACTTAAAATCATCTTGAAAAAGCTCATGGAGATGGAGGTAGTAGACTACATTGAAGCTAGCGATCAAGCAAGGATCTTCTTCAATAAGGCTAGAATTGACCAGCGTTCATTGATCATTTCAAAACAAAACTATCACGATAGAAAAAAAGACCAAACAGAGAAGATCGAGGCAGTGATCCATTATACTAGATCTGAAGTTAGTTGCAGAAGCAAATTACTCCTCTCTTACTTTGGAGAGAAAGAAAGCAAGGATTGTGGTCATTGTGACCTTTGTTTAGAAAGAAAGAAGAAAGAACATGAAAAAACAAATATCAAACTGATCTCAAACAAGATCGAGGACTGCTTAAGGGAGAAAAGTTTAGACTTAAAGAATCTACAAGAACGCTTAGAAGAATTTGATGAGAAAGCGGTGATCAAAGCAATAGAATATCTTCTCAGCGAAGAGATCATAAGAGAGCGTGATGCTCAATTTGAAATAAAGGATTGATTACTTGATCATTCCTTCAAAGTCTGATTCTGTTATTATCACAATTCCCAGCTTCTCTGCTTTTTGTCTTTTTGCAGGTCCCATATTAGCTCCTGCTAAAAGATAGTTTGTTTTACTACTGAGTGAGGAGGTATTTTTACCGCCATTCAATTCGATCAACTCCTTGATCTCATCTCGAGAATGATTCTCAAATACACCAGAGATGACAAAAGTGCTTCCTTGTAATTTATCTGAACCAGCGGAGCCTTCCTGTTCTATGACTTGCATTTGTAAGCCTGCCTGCTCCAATCTATGGACCAACTCCCTATTCCTTTCTTCCGAAAAGAAACTTAGAATACTCTCAGCTATCTTATCCCCAATTTCATCCACTGCAATTAGCTCATCAAAACTAGCAGATTGAATTGCTTCCATGCTTTTGAAAGCATTGGCTAATTTCTTTGCCACCGTTTCTCCAACATATCTGATCCCGATAGCAAAAAGCACCCTTTGAAAAGGTATTTGCTTTGAAGCTTGAACGCCTTCTAACAGATTATTGACCGATTTCTCAGCCATCCTTTCCAATGGCAATAAGTCTTCACTTCTTAAATGATATATATCTGCAATGTCCTGAATGAGATTTGCCTCAAAGAGTTGCGTAACAGTTTCCTCTCCCAGTCCATCAATGTCCATTGCTTTCCTGGAAATAAAATGCGACATCTTTCCTATGATCTGCGGTGGACAACCCCATACATTTGGACAATAATGTTGAGCTTCTCCTTCAATTCTGATCAAAGCTGTTCCACATTCAGGACAGTCTGCGATATACTCAGTAGGTTTCGACTCAAGTGGACGTTGATCTAAATTCACTCCAACTACTTTAGGAATGATCTCTCCACCCTTTTCAACCTGAACAAGATCACCCTCTCTTATATCAAGCTTTTGGATCTGATCTGCATTGTGAAGAGAGGCTCTTTTAACTGTAGTGCCAGCAAGTAAAATTGGTTCAAGATTAGCCACTGGAGTAATTGCACCTGTCCTACCCACTTGATAGCTAATATGATCCAATCTAGTTTCAACTTGTTCGGCCTTGAACTTATATGCGATAGCCCAGCGAGGGCTTTTTGCAGTGAATCCTAACTCTGCTTGATCGTCGTAATTGTTTACCTTGATCACTACACCATCAATCTCAAAATTGAGCTTGGATCTTTCTTCGTCCCAATGATCAATGAAATCAAAAACTTCAGATAAACCCATGCATTTCTTGATCAAGCCCTTTTCATTCTGAGGGACTTTGAATCCCCAATTTCCCGCTGCTTGGATATTCTTATAGTGTTCTCTATTTGGAAGTTGATCCCCTAAAACATAGTACAAATAACAATCGAGCTTTCTTTTGGCAACAACCGCAGAATCTTGCATTTTTAGTGTTCCTGATGCTGCATTCCTTGGATTTGCTAATTGATCTTCGCCTTGTGCTTCTCTTTCTTCATTCAGCTTCCTGAAAACATCCAAGGGATAAAAAATCTCTCCTCTGATCTCGAAATCTTCTGGATAATCTCCCTTCAAAACCAAGGGAACTGATCGTATGGTCTTAACGTTGGTTGTGATATCGTCGCCCTGAGTTCCATCTCCCCTAGTAAGTGCCTGACTAATCTTACCGTCTTTGTATGCAATACCAATGGCAACTCCATCGTACTTCAACTCACATACATACTCCACCTCTTTCCCAAGTAATTTTTGCACCCTTTGATCAAAATCCTCTATCTCTTCTTTACTGTAGCTATTGGATAAGGAAAGCATGGGATAACGATGCTTTTTGGTCTCAAAATTCTTACTTACTTCACCTCCTACTCTTTTTGTAGGAGAATTATCATCGGCCAGATCTGGATACGCTTGTTCTAGCTTTTCTAACTCTTTAAGTAGCACATCAAAATCATAGTCGCTGATGGTAGGAGCATCTTCGTTGTAATAGCGATAATTATGTTCTCTCAACTCCCTTGTCAGTTGCTCTATCCGTTCTTTTGCCTGAGACTTATCCATGGCTTCTAAATTATTAAATCAAGCCCATTTCCCTATCTTTATTCTAGATATTCTAAGATGAAATTCACAGAACGTTACGCTAGGCTTTTCAGGTACTTTCTACCTACTCCTTTTACCATTGCCCTGTTATTGACCATCATCACTTTTCTGCTTGCAGTGATTTTTACAAATGATGGATCAGAAAGCTCTATTGATTATAGTATTTACTTGCTTTCTGAATGGGAAACTGGACTTTGGCAAGATGGTCTTCTAGTCTTTGCAATGCAAATGATGCTCATGCTTGTTCTAGGCCATGTACTAGCATTAAGTCCGCCGTTAGATCGATTCATTGGACTGATGGTTGGAAGGATCCGATCCAATGCAGAAGCTGCATTATGGGTTAGTTTTCTGACCATTATTGTTGCTTTATTCAACTGGGGTTTGGGATTGATCTTTGGAGCAATATTCGCGAGAAAAGTTGCTGAAAAGGCTATTAGCAGTGGACTTCAGATCAACTATCCATTAATCGGTGCAGCAGGATATGTAGGATTAATGGTATGGCATGGTGGATTAAGCGGGTCTTCTTTGGCAAAAGTTGCCGAAGTGGGTCATCTGAAAGAAATGATGAAGGGAATCTATAGCGCTGAACAACTGGCCATGCTCCCCGATCAAATATCATTTTCTGAAACGGTGTTCTCCAATATCAATCTATTTAGCTGTTTGTTGTTATTCATTTTAATTCCTGCTCTTTTTTATTGGATGGGGAAGCAACATTTTGAAGGATTAGAAAGCAATCAATTAGACTCTAGTTTAATAGGAAGTACAGCCAATAAAAGCGAGGAGGGAATAGAGCTGATTGGAGCTGAAAAATTAGATAGAAGTCGAATCTTTGCCTATGGGTTGGGCTTCGTAATCATCTTCTATGCTATCTATAAAGCCTTGAACTCGAGTGGAAGCAGTATGGGTTTTATCACTCCAGATTATATTAATTTCTTCTTGCTTGGACTATCGATCTTAATGCATGGAAACTTTGCTTCCTTTCTTTCATCTGTTGATGACGCGATTGGGGGAGCTTCGGGGATTTTGATCCAATTTCCACTCTATTTTGGAATTATGGCCTTGATGAAAAGTTCAGGAATGGTATTGATGTTGTCTTCTTTCTTTGTTGAGATCTCTACCCAAATGAGCTTTCCTATTTACACTCTTTTCAGTGCTGGTTTGGTAAATATTTTCGTTCCAAGTGGTGGAGGTCAATGGGCCGTGCAAGGACCAATCATTGTTCAAGCTTCTCAAGACCTCGGAATTCCATTATCTAAAAGTATACTAGCACTGGCTTATGGCGATCAGCTAACAAATATGCTTCAACCTTTCTGGGCTCTGCCTTTGTTAGGAATTACAGGATTGAAAGCCAAGCAGATATTGCCTTATACTTTGATCGCGATGTTAGTTGGTTTGGTAATATATATATCTGCTTTATTACTATTCTAGCTAGGTCATTGAGAAGAAAGATCCAATTGTTTGCTATCAAATGCGTCTCTTAGTCCATTTCCAACTAGAACAAAGGATAACACTAACAAAAAGATAGCCATCCCAGGAAATATGGCCAAATAAGCATCCCCAGTGATGATGTAGCCTTTGTGTTCTGAGATCATCTTACCCCAGGTCGCTTGAGGTGGCTGAGCTCCTAAGCCAAGAAAACTCAATCCCGCTTCAATAAGAATAGCAGCTGCGAAATTGGAAGCAGAAATTACGATTATGGGGCCGCTAATGTTCGGTAGTATGTGCTTCCAAATGATCCTTGAACTTTTATAACCAAAAGCTTTTCCGGCCTCAACGAATTCCTTTGATCTTACTTCCAACACTTGCCCTCTAACCAATCTGGCAACTTCTACCCACATGGTAAGTCCTACTGCAACGAAGACTTGCCAAAATCCTTTACCCAGAACAAGAGTGATCGCAATGACAAGTAAGAGAGTTGGAACAGACCAAACTACATTAAAAAGCCATACGATAAAGTCGTCCAGTTTACCTCCAAAATATCCGGCAACTGCTCCGAGACTGATACCGATGAACAAAGAGATCAATAAGGAGATCAATCCAACGGTGAAGGAGATCCAACAACCGGCCATCAACCTGCTCAATAAGTCCCTTCCATAGCGATCGGTGCCAAGAACAAAGGTTTTTGAATAGATTATCTCATCGAGTGTCTCCTCACTTAATGTCACACTATCATCTTTGAATAATTCATTGGAGTTAAACACAAGTTCTTCAAAAGCTGAACTTTCCTCTCCCATATACTTCACAACATGTAACTGATCGCCAAGTAATTGATAAGAACTAATTGGTATGGAGCTAAACTCTCTTGGAAAGCCAAAAATGAATCCTTGTATCCAGCTAAACTCTTCCACTTCAGATTTTGGAACCTTCAAAAAATCAACACTAAAACCAGGGGATTTTCTTGTCAGTTCCAAGTGTTGATCATTGGCCTTAGGGCTGCTATCAGGCCGAATAATTGGTCCTAAAATAGCGATGAGTAAGAATGAAAAGATCAATAGTAGAGAAGCCATAGAGCTTCTATTACTCTTGAACTTTCTCCAGATCAATTGGCCTGGTGAGATTTCTTCTTTCTTTGACAAATTAAATAGTTCTACCCTTCCAACGGGGTTTGTAAAGTAAAGATAGCAAAGCAATGCCAATGGAATAAAAGGGATGGATCAAAGAATAAAAAGGTATGTACAACCAGAGCTTATTCAATGCTAAATATTTTCTTGATCGAATCAGCAAGAATGTTTCCAGTGTGAGCTTGGCCAGAAAAAAAGTGATGAGTAAAATGAAATTTATATAACCTGCTAAACTCAATGCTAATAAAGTTAGTAGGCAAACACAAGTGAGTGAAATAATGGCTCCAACCCAGATGGTATCCCTGTCTTTGTAATACCTAGCCTTAGAGGCCCATCTCAATCGCTGCTTTATAAAGGATGAGATACTTGACTTGGCCTCTGTGTAAACGATTGCCGCTGGATCATTACAAAAAGAGATGCTTGCCAAATGGTTCTTCTTCATAGCGTGCAATAGGAAAATATCATCACCGCTGCTACTCTTGTTTGCCTTCAGGAATGCTTCATTGAAGAGCCTCTTTTGAAAAGCCATGTTCGCGCCATTTGCCATAATTGCTCTATTTGACCGAATATACGACTCGGTCATTTGCATTAAAATAGCCTGATCAATTTGTTGAAATGAGTTGAGAATTCCAGCTTTGGATCTCAAGAGAACCGGCCCACAGATCATGGCCGTTTCTTGATCCTGACCACTCTTCAAAAGCGTACTTAACCAATGTGGACTAAATACACAATCAGCATCTGTTGTAACGATCCAATTGCCTTTTGCCTCCTTTATTCCAGCAACTAAGGCAGCCTTTTTCCCTTTGGAATGCTCCAATTGTATCAAGCGGATATTCCCAACTGAATTCTTCAAGTAATTCTTTACAAGATGAGGTCCACTATCCAATGAATGATCATCAATGAGCAAGATCTCAAGTTTTCCTTCATGGTATTCAATAGAGGAAATAGCATTCAACAATGCAGTAATGCACTGACTTTCATTCCGAAAGGGAATGATCAAGCTAACGGATCGTAAATCTTCTTTTTTATCTGCTTTCTCAATTTGTTTTGCAGGCCATGAGAAAATGACCATTGCATAGAAAATGAGGAGCAATAGAAGAAGGATTATCAAATCTTTTGATTTTGAACATTCTTAGGAGAGATCCACTTGATGTCTTTCAATAAAACTATTCCCAAAGCAGAAGGAATTGCAATGTTTATCAACCACAACAAAACCATGGCACTGACTCCAAGCATTGGATCCATCGACAAAACATCAAACACCAGATAAACTACTGCACTTTTACTAGCTAACTCCAATAGCATATTTGACGGAAGGAAACTGTTGATAAAGAAAACTACAGCAAGGCTGTAAGAGCTCTCTAGCAAGCTAATATTTAGTCCTAATGCAGTTAGGATCAAATAGAATTGGATCAAGAAAACAAAGTACCTAGCTGCACTCAAGATCAGAGTCCGTATCCTTTGAATTAAATCAAATGACGGAAGTCCTTCTACCTTTTCTTTGCCTTTGAACCACATGAAAAGCCTTGAAAGCATATTTGATCTCAAGTATAGAAAAACTGAAAGCAAAATAGCTGCACCAATGAACAGGGCAACTAGAAATTGGTGTTGAGTTAAAAGAATGTGAAGTTGATCCGACAAAAAGAAAATTGCGATTAAGCCCATAAGAAAGGTTAGCAACAGCTGACTACAAGCAGCAAAGAAGTTGATGTATAAAGCTTCCCAGACCTTCTCCTTTGGAATATAGCGCAGTCTCCCAGCAAGATCACCAGTTCTATTAGGCAGTATTAGATTAGAACTAATTCCCAGAAGTATAGATTTCACGGCAGTCTTTCGATCAATTCGATGAACCTGACGCATCAGTTCTTGCCACTTTACTGTTTCTAGATACCAATTAAGCGTTCCTAAACCAAGAACCAAGAGAAATATAAATACTGCTCCCTTCGTGAACTCCAAGGTCAAAGAAAGTTCAGTACTCTTTTCAACTATCAGAACATACAATAGATAGAATAATAGAAGAGCTGTGAAAAGATTCAAGCTTCTATTTACTAATTTATATAGCTTTGTTCTATTCAATGGATACAAAGATCAATAATTCAGATAAGATCATACTGGGGATAGATCCAGGTACGAATATAATGGGTTACGGACTGATATCCATTCAAAAGAAAGAGATTTCTTTGCTGGCTATGGGAGCTATTAGACTTGATAAGATCGGAGAACACAGCTTAAGATTGAAGCAGATCTTTGAGAAAATTCAATACCTCATTCAAGAGTTCAAAGTTGATGAAGCTGCCATTGAAGCCCCTTTTTTCGGAAAGAATGCACAGTCAATGTTAAAATTAGGTCGCGCTCAAGGCGTAGCTATGGCCGCTTCTTTGACCTTAGATGTTTCAATCGTAGAATATTCTCCTAAGAAGATCAAAAAAGCCATCACGGGAAAAGGCGAAGCTTCCAAAGAACAGGTTGCTGCCATGCTCAAGAACATTTTGGGATATAAAAAAGACCCAAAAACCTTAGACTCTACAGATGCACTAGCTGTTGCCCTATGTCATTACTATCAAAACGGGAAGCCCTCTGGAACTAAGAGTTATTCAAATTGGGAGTCCTTCCTCAAAAGGAATCCCGATAGGAAAGCTTAATGGATGCTATGAATTGATCATGGAAGCGATCTCGGCCAATCGCTCTTGGCTCAATGAAAGTTTAGGATTTGCAAAATTCATATCCTCCACAGAATTTATCGGAATCAAATGAATATGGGCATGAGGAACCTCAAGACCAACTACTGCTACCCCGATCTTATTGCATTCTATTGCCGCCTCAACTTTTTTTGCAACTCTTTGAGCAAAAAGCCAAAGGGCCTGATATTCCTCTGAGGCAATGTCAAAGATGTAGTCCGTTTCATTCTTAGGAATTACAAGGGTGTGGCCTTCCTTTAAAGGGCTGATATCTAAAAAGGCCAAGAAGTCATCATTCTCATCAATCTTATGACAAGGTATTTCACCTGCTATGATCTTGGAAAAGATGCTACCCATTATCTATTGATCTCTACGATTTCGAACTTCATCATTCCACTAGGGACTTGAACTTCTGCTACATCACCAACCTTTTTACCCAAAAGTCCTTTTGCTATTGGTGAGTCTACCGATATCTTTTTCTCTTTGATATTGGCTTCTTTTTCGGAAACAAGGGTGTACTCCATTGTAGCACCGTTGGCAACGTTCTTGATCTTTACTCGAGATAAGATTAGAACCTTCGATGTATCTAAATCTGCTTGATCAACTACTCTTGCGTTCGCGATAAGATCTTGAAGTTTACTGATCTTCATCTCTAGCAAGCCTTGAGCTTCTTTAGCAGCATCATACTCTGCATTCTCCGATAGATCACCTTTATCTCTAGCCTCTGCAATTTGCTTAGAAATTGCCGGACGCTCTACTGAAGTCAATTGCTTCAACTCATCCTTCAACTTGGCCAATCCTTCTTCTGTAAAATAGCTAACCTGTGCCATAATCTACTCAACTACTTATAGTTATAAAGCTAAAAGAGAACCTCGAATAGGAGGTTCTCTTCTGCAAATGTATAAAAATTTTGTTGTTCTGCCTTAGAATGTCAATCTAATGCCAATTCCATGAGAACCATCAAAAGTTCTAGTAGTTCTATAAGAATAATCGATTCCAAAAGTATTACCAGAGCTTCCCAGTGGCACTTCTACAGTTGCTCCAAATGAAGCCCCTTGAGAAGCGGTAGCATTTTCTACATCATCAGTGATATCTGATTCGTAAACATAACCACCCCTTACCATGAACATTTCTCTAAAGGCGTATTCAACACCAAGACGGAACTGATCTTTTGTAAAAGAGTTAGAGGTAAATGTACCTGCTGTTGTGATTCTGTGATCAGCCATGAACTCCTCATCTTCCGTTTCTTCTGCATCAGTCAGATAGAAGTCATAAGAAAGTCCAATGTTGACCAATGATGGAAGTTCAAAATCCTTTGAACGCTGATTTACTGTTAAGGTCTTATCGGAGTTAGGCACATCTAGACGATCTGAAAGCCCGTTACCATCAAAACTCATCGTTGGGCCAACATTTCTAAGTGTTATACCAAACTGCAATTGCTTGTAGTCTCCGGTAACATAGTTAACGCCTGCATCAATTGCCACTCCAGTAGCATTGACATTGGAAATTCCTTCAGAAATTACCCTTACAACAAGACCACCACTAATGGTATTGGAGAAATTCTTAGAGTAGGCAATTCCCATGTTGAAATAGTTAGGAGAGAAAGTACCCAATCCTCCATCAGGGTTATCTGCAGTGGTAATATCAATGTCTCCAAATGTCATGGACATTGCAGAGATTCCCAATACTCCACCATTTTCACCTAATCTAGTAGCAAATCCTAGAGCATTGATACTAATATCTGTCCCACTGAGCCAGTTGGTATTGGTAAATACCAATTCAGAGCCTTTAGTATATGCAAGTCCTGCAATGTTCAAATTGAAGGATTCTACACCTTGAGCTCCAGAGGTATTTGCTCCTCCCCAGCCGCTACTTCTACCCCAAGGGTTGATCAACAGCTCGGAAGCTCCGGCTTCACCTGCTCTATCTTCATTACCTGCAAAGCTCATTGAGCTGCACGCAAGGGCAATTACTGTTATTCCTATTTTAAAGATTCTCATAAATATTCCCTTTTTAGAAATTCTCTAAGTCAACTGGTCTGGTAACACCGAACCATTTCAATACTTTCTCACCAACATTTGGCACCTCTACATGAATAATGTAGACTCCACTAGATATTGGTATACCTGCTTCATTCGTTAGATCCCAATCAAGGAAGTTTCGCGAATCAGCTTTATTATAACTTCTTATTAATGTACCATTCATATTGTAAATGGTAATGTTGGCAAATTGTGGAAGGTTTGTGATCTTCACAACATTGTCCAATGCAGATGCCTCATACTCTGAGATAGCGTAGTAAGGGTTAGGTACCACATTAACCGCAGAAAGTGCATCTTTCAGGGCTGATGTATTGCCAGTTTCAACTGCAAAACCATCAGTGACAAAGGTGTATGAAGGTCTTCCTTCATTCTCCAAGTGCTCATTAAGTAGCGTTGTGTCACCGTTAGGTTCGAAGATCGTATCTATCACTTCAGTAGTCATAAATTCATAAGGTCTTCCAACCTGTAGATTAACTTTCACTTCACTCTGCAACAATCTTGTTCCAGGGTTCAACATTGGAATGGTCACCCAGTTACAAGCTTTGAACGCACTCTCTCGTGATAAAGCTAAACTTGCATCAAGCATGGTCAATAGTTTGCTACCACCATCATAAAGGTTCATTCTAGTGTATAGACCTAATGATGGGAACTCATTGAAATAACCTTCATCAATAAACTCACGATCAGTTGTCTTTCTAAAGACATAGGTATAGTGCTTTCCACCCCATACAAACTCTGCTCCAGATCCAGCTCCTGCTGCAAATGTTTCAGTTGGATTCCACTTCATATCAGCACCGTTATCAGCTCCTTGCCAAGTATCCTCACCAAATGCCATATTCAATCTCTCTCCAGTTTCAAGATCCAAGGCATAACCTGGGAACCATCCCATACCTACTGGTGATATATAGTTTGCTTTTGAAGCAGTATCATTTCCAAATTGAGCCTTCAAGGTCTCAATTGGTAATGTTATGTCCATATTCAAACCGGTAGTGTCAAAAGGATTACCTCTTTTATCCAAAGACAAAGCCTTTTTTCTAGGACGCAACCATTCCGTTCCATCAGTAGATCTCAATAATTCTTCTTGAGTTTCCAAGACTGGAACACGGGTCCACAAGTTAGTATCAGGAGTAAACACAACCACTGTAGACTTCAAGTATTTCATTCTAGCACCGTCACCAGCACCTTTATTGAAACCAGGCTTACCAGGAGCAAAGTCTTTCCCAAATCCTACAAGAGCATAAGGCGACCATGTTCCACCTAAAATGGCTTCGTAATCTTCTCTTGGATCAATAAAATCTCCAGATCTAATTCTATCACCATATTGAAGTTCTGACTCACCAACCGTTCCAGCAAGAATCCAGTTGAATGGTGTATTTCCATCTGCATCAGGAACACCACCTAACCAGTTTTGGAGTCCACTATTGAAAGTAGAATTTGCACCTAAGAATCCAGAATTTGGAACAGCAAGGTCACCTGGATATCCTACTTGTCCTACGTCAACTGAAAGACCCCAGTTATACGTAGCACCGAACAACAATTGCTCATTTTGAGAAGAAATTGAACGCTCAGACTCTACTGTTTCAAATGTATTGACAACAATAATAGAATCTTTTAATTCAGGTGGATTCGTACCTGGTATCACTACTTTGAGTGTTTCTCTCTTGGTAACAGGATTGCTTCTATTCTGAATGAACCATCTTGCAGTATCATTCAATAAGGTAGTATTGCTGCTAGGCTCATCATTGATCATCTTGAACAAGAAACTTGCATCGATAATATTCAATGGATCAATCACTTTGACATTGATAGGGCCAGCACCTAATCTATAAGCTAGTTGAACTGGATTGGTACCTTTTGCCCAATTGCTATCTGCCATTAATTTATTGATGGTACCCTGAGTAAACTCAAGTGCATTTCCACCATTACCAGCTCCTTGCCATCTTGTAATTCCAACAAGGTCTCCATACTGTGAACTAGTTACAGTTCCACCTTTCTCATATACCGTTCTATGAGGAATTGCAGATTGTGCTTCAATTGAACCACCTGTAGAAGTTTTTCTACTAGCCAAATAAGGAGTCTTCTGTCCATCAGAAGCAGGCAATAATGGATTACTCAAGTCTGGGGTAACATCTTGCGCATATCTCTTGTAGTTATTTGAACCGTATGCAATTGCCAAATAGTAATAAGTCTTATAGTTTACCAATCTGTTACTTCCCTCGGCAAATAAATCCTCTGTAACTCTAAACGAGTGAGAAATTCCTTCGTTAGCACCTTCTACCATTACCTGTGGGAAGTTAGTCTCCAACACTTCATCAAAGGTATAATTGACCAAAGTAGTATCACCATCAACAATATCACATTGGAAGACCAATCTTGCCAAAGCAGGATTTGCTATATCGTTAACTGATACATCTGAATTCGCTAATTGGAACACTTGATATCCTTGGAATGTATAGAATGGATCGTAAACAACTGGTGGAGTTAAATTAAGCAGTGTATCAGGAGTAATGATATTCGGATCCTGCTCGGAATACTCCTCGTTAAAGTTGTTAGAAAGCTCATTATTAGTAATGAAGAAGATCAACTCTTGATCCAATTCTTGAATGATAAGATCTGGAGCATCTGGTCCATCCAATACTTGGAAACAGTTATCAAACAATGCCTGTGCTTTGTTATCAGCGGTGAAAGCTACATCAACAGATGCCAAACGTCCACCTGCTTCGGCCTGACCAAATACAACTCCAACAGTAATGTCATTAACGTTTCCTGGTTCAAGGGTAAATGGACCTGCTGATTGAAGGAATCTTCTATCCCCTTCATCGTTTCTATCTTCACCTCCACCAGGATTATCCTCTGTCCAATCTGAGTTTTGAGGTATAACAGGAATACCTTGATCATCAACAGTACCCCAGTGAAGTGGATCACTTTTTCCAGGGAACATAAAGGCAGTTGGAATCCCCTCTACACCTGCAGAGTTCAATCCATTACCTCCATGACTCATTGGCTGTCCATTCTGCCAAATACCTCTCATATAGTTGTAATAGTGAATGGCAAGAACTGGATCACCGTTTTGACCACCACCAATGTTGTAGTATACAAAACGTCTCATACCAAAACGCTCATTATCCACTATGCTATCCTGATATCCCAATCCATTCAATGCCTCACCTGGACGAATACCCACTGAGTTATCAATTCCATCAGCATCCTGATAAGGACCTTCAAAGAAATCGATACCTATACAAGCAGGATTCTCACCGTAACCATTCTGGCCTTGGAAATCATTATCAAATTCATCTCCGTTATAGGCATACCCAAAACCACGAGTTACATCACAACCAACATAATCATCACTTGGGAATCCAACATCTGGATCAACATAAGATGCAAAATAAGTATCCGTTAATGTAAACGTAGAGCGGTTGATCAACTCGAAATTGTAAAAGGTCATATCATTGATCTCGTCATTTGTTGCGAAAGCAAATGCCTGTCCATGCACTTCCATTCCAATGGAAGGGGCATTCGACTCTGTGTGCAAGTTTCCTTTATCATTGAAGATCCACCAGAAAGTCTTATCCCCAAATAGTGGACGACTAGCACTTTGACTTCTATCAGTTCTAGGAGCTCTACAATCTACGATACCGTCGCTGTTGATCAAGCTGCTGTCTGTAATGTTCGAGTTCAATGAAGAACCTAAATCATAGAATGGGTAATCTCCATCTCTATAATCATAAACTCCGTCAGAATTCACATCAATATAAGGAGCTAGTTTTGGCGCCAATAGAGCATTCTCCAATGAGTCAGACCCTGGCAATCCATTACCTGGCCACTCTTTGATTGATTGTGGAGTATCATATCCATCAGGAAAAAGTTCAGCTCTCTCTTCTTCCGTACTTTGGTTCCAAAGAACGAACTGTGCAACTTCATCTCTACTGATCTCAAAAAATCTATCCCAGCTTTCACATCTGGCAGCATCAATTTCAGCTGTTCCATCATTGTTCAATGGACCAGAGTAATAATCCACACCATTACCAAACAAGCTCACTGCCGCCTTTAACTGACCGTTAACATCGGTACCTGCCAACCAAAGTCCACCAGCGTAAATCGCATAGGAATTAGATCCCTTCGGCACCTCATAGTCAGCAGCGCTATTCGCTCTATCCTGCCACCACAGTCCACCGGCTTCAACTCTTGTTCGCACATTGTTGAACTCCAAATAAATAAGCTCATTCGCTGGAGAACATCCAGCAGCCAATGAAGGCCTACTATTTTGGTTCTTACTGTTTCCATTACCCTCAGCACCTTTTGCAAACACAGTTTGTGTTAGTGCAAGAGCGAGTCCAAATGAAAGTATATACCTCAACTTCATATCTTAAATATTTTCTCTTCTAAAAGTTTAACTGTACACCAAGTCTGATCCTTCTTGGTAATTCGTAGTTATACATATTCTGCAATGCGATGCTATACTGGTCTCTGTATGCTTGCTCAGAAAGTCTTTGTGAAATCTGAGTTTGAAACTGATCAGATGTCAAATAACCATCGTCATCAGCATTACCTGTATAAGCATAGACACTACTAATGTTCTGTGCGTCCAATAGATTTAGAATCTGGATGTAGACATTCAACAGAGAAGTCTTCTTGCCTTCTTCCCAAGCAGTTTGATTCGCTTCAGATTTTTCACCCCACTTTAAAAGGAAGTTCTTGTCAATTCTCATGTCCATTCTGTAAGTCCATGGCAATCTAGATCCATTCACACCACCAACAATTGGCTGTCTTTGGTTTTGAGGACGAATCGAGAGCTCATCACGAGGACCTGATCTTGCTGTATAAGGCGTACCAGAACCGGCGATTACCTGAAGGTTCACTCCAGCATCTTCAAAGATGTTCACACCACCAATCTTAGGTCCATTGTACCTTTTATCTCTACCATATCTATAGTCAATACTTGCAGTAATGGCATGTCTTTGATCATAAGAGTATGGGAAGATAGATCTTAGGTTAGGCTGATTAGAGTTAACCAAGTTCAAAGAGGTCAACGACCCTGATCCTGTTCCTTCAGCAAATTGCAAGGTATAGTTAACTCTCAACATGATGTTCTTCACCCTTCTCAAGTCATAATTGAAGGTGAATCCTTTAACCGTACCAAAGTCTTGGTTATCATAAGTCAAGTAATCAATTGGATATGCTCCACCTCTTCTTACAACTTGGATCTCATCTCTTTGCTCCTTATAGAAAGCAGATAAGGTCAATGCTGAACTGTTTGACAGCTTTTGCTTAAATCCAATCTCATAACTAATGGTTTTAGTTGGCTTAAGTGCTGGGTTGTTCAATATTCTGTTGTGGTTCTGAATGGTAATGATATCAATAGGATCCAAAGCAACATTTCCTGTTGGTCTTTGTGTCAAGATATCATAGTTGGCAAAGAATGTAGCTTCATCAGAGATTGGGAATGAAAATGAGATCCTTGGCATCAAAGTATATTGAGGCTCATAATCTTCAAATGACTCAGATGAAAGATCAGTAGTCAAACTAGTTGCATTTGGATTCTGTAACCAAGGTGCAATTGTTCCACCACTCTCTAAAGTTCTACTATCGTTTAGCTCTGCTCCATCTTTGTTGTAGAAAGTATTGGTTTCTGGATCACGATATCCAACAATTGTTTCTGCACTTGGATTCTCTGCATTCTCTACATACACTACATAATCATCGCCAATATTTGAAGGAACACTTGCTCCTTGATTTCTAGCAAATGCAGCATCTCTTGTTGGAAAGAATGAATATTGATCTTTTAGAACTGGCTGATTCGCATCGAATCTATCCAATCTTAAACCCACTCTGAATACAAGATCATCAAAGGCAAACTTATCTTCAATATATCCTGCAATATAAATTGGCTGATAAGGTGCAACTGGACGAGTTTTGAATTCATTGATACCATCGGAAATGGTTTCATTGAAGAAATCATCCAGTGTAGGGATCTCAGAAGTTCTTCTTCCTTTAAATGTATAACCTCTATATTGAAGGTTAACATTGTTAGATGGATTGATCAACTGATCTGCAGAGAAATACTCAATGTCGTAAACTCCGATGTCATAAGAATCAAAATCAATGAAATCTCCACCATTTGGATCAAGTCCTAATGCCTTTCTAAAGTTGTAAGCAAAATAAGTTCTGTTTTCCAAGTCAATTCTTCTTTCGAATGTTATTTGTGGCAATGAACCTCTTTGTTCGATAGAGAACTGAGTTGAATCGATCTGCTCAATGTGGCTATTCACAGTACCTCTACCCAACTGCCAAAGACCTAATGGGTTCATGCTATAATTTCTCTCTACCCTTTGCTCGTATTCAAATCCAAGCATAATTGCATGATCTCCAATATCAGCCGAACCACGACCAGATAATCTGTACTGATCTCTTTCAAATTTCTCGTAGAAGTTTCTAACTGTACCTGGAGCAATCCATAGGTTGTAGATATTGTTGTTAACTGTACCACCGTTAACGATACCTCCACCACCTTCTACAAGCTCTCTTGTATTAATGGTATTTGTCAATCCAGCTTGACCTAATAGGTTATAGAAACTTGAGGTGTAATTTGCTAAAACTGGGTTGATGTCTCCAGGAGTATAATTGTATGCAATCGGACTGTTAAAAGCATCAAGGAAATATCCTTCATAATACTTTCCATCAAGCAGGACACCCTGAGGCACACCTGCACCATTCGCGTTTCCAGCGTAAGAGTAAGAAGGCTCAGTAATAGCTTCGAATCTTCCTACATACCCATACTTAAAGAAATCATCTTGATGATCTTCATGTCTGTCTTCGTAGCTTCTTCTTGAGAAGTCAGCCTGTACAGAGAAGAAAGCATTCTTTACTAATGAATTTGACTCCTCACCCTCTTCAGCATTTGCAAATCTTTGGGTGTATCGGATATATCCTCTATAATCACTTGAAGTTCTCAGAGGATTGTTCATGTAGTTGTATAGCTGGTATGTTCTAAAATCATCCGTGTTGTTAGTGTTGGTATTATAGGTACCACCAAAAGACATAGATGACAGTTCATTGATCTTCAAATCCAACTTAGCGTTTGCAACAAAAGTTGTAGAACGAACATTTCTTTGGAAATCAATTTCTTCAAAATCTGAAGCAGTTAAAAACTCTGCTCTCTTATTTACTGCTTGATTTTCAAAATCTCCAACATAAGGATCGCTTTGGATCAGATCTTCAACCTCATCCTTAGGCTTGTACAATTGAGCTGCGGAAGGACGAGGGTTGATCACGTCTCTATATTCTGCAGTCAATAAGAATCCTAAAGGAGCATCAATTACTTTACCATTCTCATCCTTATTGGTAAGGATAGGACCACCCAAACTAAAACCAACTAGGTTGTAACCGTAGTTGTCCAAACCAGTAACTTTATCTTCACCTGTCTTCCAACCAGAAGTCAAATACTCAACACTTCCAAAATACTCTTTGAAAGCACCTCTTGTAGTAATAGAGGTAACACCTCCAGTTAAGTCACCATACTGAGCAGACAATCCACCCGTTTTTACAGTTACTTCTTCAATTGCTGATTTTGGAAGTGAAGTAGAACCAATAACCTTGATACCATCAATGAAGGTTACGTTATTACCAGAACGTGCTCCTCTTACGTTAAGATCTCCTGTACCATTGTCTCTTGAGAATACCCCATTACCTGCAGTTTTAGCAATGTCAGTAGCGGATCTTACTGCCATTCTTTGGATCTCTTCTCTTGTTTTGGTCTCTTCTACAGAAGTTTTATCAATTTCAATAAGTGGCTTCTTGTACTCAATTACCTCCACCTCTTTCAAGGCGATACCTTGATTCATGTTCACATCTTGCTTGGTAATCTTGTCAGAACTAACAGTTATACCCGCAACTCTTTTTGTTTGATAACCTACATATGATATCTGAAGATCATATGATCCTGGAGGGATTGGCTTCAGCGTATACTTACCATCAAAGTCAGTGGTCGTTCCCAGAATTTGGTCAGACCCACTCATTAAGGTTACGTTAGCAAATGGTACCGGTTCTCCGGTTTCCTCATCAAGGATCTTACCCTTGATTGTTCCCTGACCCACTTGAGCGGATAGAGATAATACACATCCCATCGCTATTGCTAGCGCCAATAGTATCTTTCTCAGCATAATAGATGTTTTATGTTGTTGTATCCTTGTAAAAAACTACAGGGGCGTAAATATACATTTAATAAAAAAAATAACAAATATTAACAATCACTTAATTTGCAAGGCTTTCAACCGTTTCGAACTCATTTACTTAACGCTTCCGAAACCACTTTGAAAGAAAAAATCCGCCCTTTTTGTCATTGTACTTTTTTGCTTTTTTCTGCGACTTTTTCATTCTCTTTTGAACTTCCTTCGTCTGCATTTCGATGTGCTTTTGCCTTGCGGCTTCCTGCTCAGCTTCCTGTTGTTTTTTCTTTTCTTCTTTTTGTTTTTCTAATTGTTGTTCTCGTCTCTCTACAGTTTTCTCAACTTGCTTAGGCGATTGTGCCTTCAAATTCAAACTCAAGACACTCAACATTATAAAAACGATGCCCTGAAGTAAAATTTTCATGGAATATATGAGTTAATGTAACTTTGAGATTCTCAAATATATGTTCAAGAGCTCATTATATCCTATCCTACTTTCTCTTTTTTTCGTTTTGTCAGTTGCATGTCGAAAAGAAGAGAATAATAATGTGCCATTGACACAAGTGAATATCAATATTGTTCTTGACGATCCTGATTACATTAATTTGAAAACCATTGGAGGATGGGAATATATTTCTGGTGGATCAAGAGGGATCATAGTATATAGATTGGGTGAGAACGAATTCAAAGCTTACGATCGACACTGTACTTTTCAACCATCCAATACTTGTGCATTGGTGTCAGTTGATGCGAACAATATTACAGCGAGCGATGATTGCTGTGGCTCCAGTTTTCTCTTGCAGGATGGAAGCGTTTCGAAGCCACCTGCTACCACAGCATTAAAATCGTACCCAACTTCTTTTGACGGTACACGCTTGGTCATTACCAATTAAAGCAAAAAAAAGCCTCGAGGATTCTCGAGGCTTTTTCTATAGAGATATACAATATTAATATCTGTAGTATTCTGGCTTGTAAGGACCTTCTACTTTCACACCAATATAATCGGCCTGATCTTTAGAAAGCTCTTCTAACTCTACACCAATTTTTGCAAGGTGCAATGCCGCTACCTTCTCATCCAAATGCTTAGGAAGAGTATACACTTGGTTCTCATAATTGTCAGAATTGTTCCACAATTCGATTTGAGCAAGTGTCTGGTTGGTAAATGAATTAGACATTACAAAAGAAGGGTGACCTGTAGCACAACCAAGGTTCACCAACCTTCCTTGAGCCAATAGGATGATGTCCTTACCATCAATAGTATACTTATCTACTTGAGGCTTGATCTCAACTTTTGAATCGCCGTAGTTCTTCTCCAAGAAAGCAACGTCGATCTCATTGTCAAAGTGCCCAATGTTACATACGATGGTCTTGTCTTTCATTTTCTTGAAGTGCTCTCCAGCAACAATATCTTTGTTACCTGTAGCAGTAACTACAATATCAACCTCTTCAACAGCATTGATCATCTTCTTCACTTCAAAGCCGTCCATTGCAGCTTGAAGCGCACAGATCGGATCGATCTCAGTAACAATTACTCTTGCTCCTGCACCTTGTAATGAAAGAGCAGAACCCTTTCCAACATCACCATATCCAGCAACAACTGCAACTTTACCAGCCAACATGATATCAGTAGCTCTTCTAATTGAATCTACCAACGACTCTTTACAACCGTATTTGTTATCAAATTTTGACTTGGTTACAGAATCATTAACGTTGATCGCAGGCATAACCAAAGTTCCATTTCTTTCTCTTTCGTAAAGTCGGTGAACTCCAGTAGTAGTTTCTTCTGACAATCCTTTGATCTCCTCAACCAATTCAGGATAGTTATCAAATACCATGTTCGTCAAATCTCCCCCATCGTCTAAGATCATGTTCAATGGTCTTTTCTCTGGTCCGAAGAATAAAGTTTGCTCAATGCACCAGTCGAATTCTTCATCAGTCATTCCTTTCCATGCGTAAACTGGAATTCCTGCAGCAGCAATTGCAGCAGCAGCATGATCTTGAGTAGAAAAGATGTTACATGATGACCAAGTAACTTCAGCACCCAACTCAACAAGAGTTTCGATCAATACTGCAGTTTGAATGGTCATGTGCAAACAACCAGCAATTCTAGCACCTTTTAAAGGCTTCTCTGCTCCATACTCTTTTCTTAACGACATCAAACCAGGCATTTCAGCCTCGGCCAATTCGATTTCTCTTCTTCCCCAATCTGCTAGGGAAATGTCTTTTACCTTATAAGGCAAATACTCTACAGAAGTAGTACTCATTTCTTTCTTTTATTTTTGAGTTTGCAAAAGTACTAATAAAACTCATTAATAACCAGTTTGTTTTGCCGCTCAAAGTGCAGGAAAATCATAGAATAATTCAACTATCGGAGCAGTTCAAACTCGCTTACCGAAAAGTTGATTACACCGACTTCGAAAAACTTGAAGCGAGCATCAGGAATTCCATATTCACTTTTGATAATTATTATGAGTCGATCAGCAATAAAAAACGCAAGATCGAATGGTTAAGTATACGACAGCTTTTAATTGACCTAGGAGATGAGGTTGACATCTATTACGATGAACATGGAAAGCCGCATTTTACAGAAGGAAGCGCTCACTTGAGTATTTCACATTCTCAAAATGCAATTGCAGTAAGCATGCATGAATCCAAAGCGCATGGCGTAGACCTTCAATATTTAACTCCCAAGATCAAGAACATTAAGAACAAGTATTTGAGAGAGGAAGAACTTTTGGAAATAGGAAAAGGTAGCACTGAAGAACTTAGCATCTATTGGTCAATGAAAGAAGCCCTCTTCAAACTCTACGGGAAAAAAGACATTTTCTTAAAAGAGAACATTCGTATTAGTAATATGCAACAAGCTGACAATAAATTCATTGCTACTGGAGAGATCATACATATTGATGAAAAGATCAAAGTAGAAATGGAGGCCATCTTGCTTGAAGATTATGTTCTTGCTTACACCTTGATTATGTAATATTGCAGCAGTGAATGTATTAGATTATATAAGGAAAGGTTCATCCTCTGGTGAAAAAATGCTCGCCTTCCTAGTCGATCCAGACAAGGCTGAAGATAGCTACATTCATTCCTTATGTAAGAAGGCTGAAGAACTGAAGGTAGATCTCTTTCTTGTAGGCGGGAGCTTATTGACTAGTGGCGATCTAGAAGACTGCATTGTGAAGCTTAAATCGGCCTCTGACATTCCAGTAATTATTTTCCCTGGAAGCCCTTCACAGATCTCTAACAAAGCCGATGCGATCCTTTTCCTTTCTCTGCTCTCAAGCAGGAATCCTGAAATGCTGATCGGACAACAATTAGTAGCAGCTCCTTATTTAAAAAAGAGCAATCTAGAAGTGATCGGAACTGCTTACCTTTTGATTGAAGGAGGAAAACAAACTACCGCCTCCTACATCAGTAACTCCAATCCAATACCAGCTGACAAAGCAGACATCGCTGCTTATACTGCACTGGCAGGACAATTCATGGGAATGAGTATTGTCTATCTGGATGCGGGAAGCGGAGCATCAAAGGCGGTAAGTGCCGAGATGATCAAAGAAGTGAAAGAGCAAATTGACATCCCTCTTGTAGTCGGTGGCGGAATCGATAGCAAGGAGAAATTAAATGCTGCCTATGAAGCTGGTGCGGATCTAGTGGTGATCGGCAATGCTTTGGAGAAGGATGCTAATATCTTCTAAAAAATTCTTCCTTGGACCTTTCCTTAGATAGTTGGATTGCTGATTTTGCCAATTACGGTTGGTGGGAGATACCCGCTGTTCTCAGTGCTATCCTTTATGTTGTACTTGCGGCTAAAAAGAATAGATGGTGCTTTCTTTACGGCTTGATCTCTTCCTTGATATACGTCTATTTGACTATTGAACTGAAGTTATACTTTGACAGTTTCATCAATGCTTACTATATCTTAATGTCAGTAGTAGGATGGATCAATTGGAGCTCTGTAGAAAAAGAGGATAATGTACCTGTGATCAAAATGGGATGGAAGAAATTCATTTCATACTTGACACTCACGCTGCTTCTCTCACTTCTTTTTGGCTGGTGGGCTGCAAATTACACAGATGATGCACTGCCCTATTGGGACGCCTTTACTACCTTATTTGCTCTTTTGGGAACCTATTGGCTGGTAAAAAGAATTACAGAAAATTGGATCATTTGGATCGTAGTTGATTTGGTCAGCTTTGCAATTTATCTTTACAAAGGACTACCACTTACTTCATTGCTTTTCCTATTATATACTGTCATGGCCATCTATGGCTACATACAATGGAACCGGAATTGGAAAGAATTACCAAAATAGCCATCCTCGGACCTGAGTCAAGCGGGAAATCTAGCCTTTCAAAAGAATTGGCACAGCGATTCAATACTAGCTATTCAACTGAAATTGCAAGAGATTACCTATCTCAAAGAGATGGAAATTACCGTCAAAAAGAGCTATTGGAAATTGCAAGACTGCAAATTCGTGAAGAAGAAAAAAAATTGAAGGAGGCAAAGAAGGTATTGTTTTGCGACACCAACCTATTAAACATACTTATTTGGTCAGAAGTCAAATATGGAACCGTAGACCCTCAACTTCAATCTTTATGGCATCCCGAAGAATTTGATCTATCAATACTTTGTTACCCAGACCTCCCCTATGAAGAGGATGATTTAAGAGAGAGTCCTGAGTTAGAAGATAGAGTCAGGCTTTTTAAATTGCACGAAGAGTATTTGAAACGGTCGAACTCCAAGTATAAGGTAATCAGAGGGCTTGGTGAAGTAAGAATAAAAAATGCGGTCAAAATAATTGACCACTTTATGGGATAATTTTTTGTCTTTCTATCACTTTGTCTTGCTTTGCTTTCAGGCTAGACTTTGCACCTCCGCTTCTCCTTCGCATTCAATACTACACTAAGGAGAAGGAGCTTAAGATTCAACGGCACGCGGGTGGCGGCCGAAGGATATTATTTTTCTATCTACTTTTTGGTGGGCAAAAAGTAGAGCAAAAAGCCCAGGCCACAATGAATTCTTGTCTCCACTCTTGTAGTCTAAGTGAACCCGAATGATCTTCAAGTCAAGCTTGAAGCTATTCTCTTCACTAAGTCTCCAATTCGCTCTATCAATAATTCTTTGTGATGCCAATCTTGTCCCGCTTTAAGCGGGATTTAGTTTCAATACCAATATAATCCGGCTTTGGTTTTGTAGGCCGGGTACCCATGCTTTGAAAGAAGCGTCAAATTTTTGTGCCTTCATGTTCCACAAAAATTAGCTTCTGAGAAGACAATGGGTGGCCGAAAAACCGCCGACAGTTTTTTGTTTCTTTTTGGCTGCCCAAAAAGAAAAGAGAATAGTTACATAAAAGAAAATGAACAGGCTAATTTGCCCACCAAAAAGTAGAAAAGAAAAAGAAGAGAATAATCACTAAGTTTGTCCCGATTAAACAGGGGTGCCCATTAAGGCTGAGATCATACCCATTGAACCTGATACCGGTAATTCGGACGCAGGGAAAACAACGGAACTTTTCCGTCTTGTTGGCAATTCTCCTGATTCATTTATCTAATAGAATAGACATGTTCAAAAGAATTGCAATTTCATTCCTTACAATTTTTTCAATCTTTCAATTAAATGCGCAACAACTCATTAAAGGAGTAGTGAGTGATGCAGAAAGTGGAAGTCCATTAGTTGGGGCCACAGTTAGATTAGAAAATTCCTTTCAGGCAGTATCGACCAACCCTGATGGTGCTTTTGAATTATTGATCAAATCCGATGAGTCGGTTAATCTGATCACCAGTTTTATTGGATTTGAAAACGACACCACCACAAGTACTGGAAAAGAGATCAATGTTCTTCTGAATAGAAAATCCTTTCAGACTGAAGAAGTGATCATCTCTGCAACGAGAGCAAATGAAGACATGCCTACTACTTCAACAAACGTTAGCAAAGAAGAAATTGAAAAGTTGAATCTAGGACAAGACCTTCCCTACTTATTGCAAATGACTCCTTCTTTAGTCTCCTATTCTGATGCAGGAGCTGGAGTTGGTTATACCGGCTTGAGAATAAGGGGAAGTGATGCCAGCAGGATCAATGTAACAGTCAATGGAATTCCATTGAATGACGCTGAATCCCACGGTGTATTCTGGGTAAACATGCCCGATTTTGCTTCTTCTTTGGAAAGTGTACAGATCCAAAGAGGACTTGGGACATCTACCAATGGTGCAGCTGCTTTTGGAGCAACCATTAACCTAGAATCTACCGGATTCAACGAAAAGGCATATGCCGAAGTCAATAATTCCTTTGGCTCTTTTAATACCAGAAAGCATACTGTTAAAGTAGGTAGTGGATTGATCGATGACCATTTTGTATTTGAGGGAAGAATGTCCAAACTTGCATCTGATGGATACATCGATAGAGCAAGTTCAGACCTACAGTCCTATTATTTGTCTGGAGGTTTTTATTCGGAAAAAACGACCATCAAAGCCATTGTATTTGGCGGCAAAGAAAGAACCTATCAATCTTGGTATGGAACCCCAGAATCAAGATTCAATGATGATCTAGAAGGCATGGAGCAACACGCTGCCAACGAGGGCTTGCCAGATTACAGAAAAGAAAACCTATTGAATTCTGGAAGAACCTACAATTATTACCTCTATGATAATCAGGTAGACAATTACAACCAAGATCATTATCAGTTGCACTTCTCTCATCAATTCAGCAAAAAGGTAACAACCAACCTTTCATTTCATTACACCTATGGAAGAGGATACTTTGAAGAATTCAGAGATGACGAAGACTTGAGCGACTACAATTTAGAACCAGTTGCATTTTTAGCAGATACTGTATTTAGCACAGACTTGGTTAGAAGAAGATGGCTGGATAATGATTTTTACGGTGTCACCTTTTCTACCATCTACGGAAGTGGAGAAAAATTGAGCTTTACTCTTGGTGGTGGATACAATCAATACAAAGGAGACCATTTTGGAGAGATCATTTGGGCTCAATTTGCATCTAACTCCTTTATTGAACAAAACTATTACTTCAATGACGCTGTAAAAGACGATGGTAATGTATACCTGAAATCATTCTACAATGTCAATGAAGCATGGGATCTATTCGTTGATCTTCAATACAGAATGATTCAATATGAAACCAAAGGAACCGACAATGATCAAAGAATGATCGATATCAAAGAAGATTATAATTTCTTCAATCCAAAGTTTGGTTTGAACTATTCTCCTGCCGCCTCTTGGAATGTTTCCTTTTTCAGTGGTATTGGACATAGAGAGCCCAATCGAGCTGATCTAGTTGACCAAGGTCCAAACCTTGCCAATAAAGCTGAAAAGATGTTCAACTCCGAATTGGGAATCGAGAAAAGGAGTCAGAAGTACATCCTCTCTCTTAACTTTTACGTGATGCAATACCAAGATCAATTGGTACTAACAGGTCAGGTCAACGATGTTGGAAGTCCAATCAGACAAAATGTTGATGAGAGTTACAGAAGAGGAATTGAACTGATGGCTACTTATGCATTCTCAAAGAAATTGAGTCTGAGTGCAAACGCTACTTTCAGTGAAAATAAGATCGAGAACTTCAATGAGATCATCTATGATTACATAGAATTCCCAGCGAAAGAAATTGTAACCGATCAAGGGACTACTGATATTGCATTTTCTCCATCAGTGATCGCTAATGCTGAATTGCGATTCAATCCAATCAAGAATCTCGAGCTAGCTTGGCTCACTAACTATGTTGGAGAACAATTTCTTGACAACACTTCTAACAACAATAGGAAATTAGATGCCTACTTAGTGAACAACTTTAGAATGCAATACAGCATTCCGAATAAGCTGATCAAAAACATTCAGCTTCAATTATTGGTGAACAATATATTTAGTGAAGACTATGCAGCCAATGGGTATACATACAGCTATGCCTTTGGCGAAACGATCACAGAGAATTTTTACTACCCTCAGGCATTTAGGAATTATCTAGTAGGTCTAAACTTGAAGTTCTAGAATCCACAAGCACAATTGGTAGAGTAGTATATGCTTGTTTCTGGCAAATGATCATGCAATCTTAGAAGATCTTCGTCTTCCAATTCTAGTTGCCGTAGATCAACCAATTCGAGATTTTGCAACTGGTAGATGAACTTTGGAATCTTACTGATCTGATTGCCGTCCAACTTGAGCACCTTGAGCTTTTTTAATTTTGCAAGATCTTCCGGCAGGGATTTGATCTGATTCTTACTTAAGATCAGCTCTTCCAAATCTTGAAGCTTACTAATTTGAGGCGGGACCAAACGGATCATATTCCGACTCAGATCCAATTTTCTAAGTTGCTTGATCTCTCCTATATCAGCGCTCATCAAATCGATCTTGTTCTTGCTGAGATCAAGACTGAGTAAATTTTCAAAGATGAACAGACTATCAGGTACTTGTTTGTATTTCTTCTTTTGAAGGATCAAATGCTCAACTACAATAGGGTCCTTTTTTGCTGCCAATAAAGAATAGAAGGTAGTTTCCGTTTGAAGAACGAATGAACTCAAAGCGATCAATACTATCATCAACACTACTATCTTCTTCATCGATCCTTAAAATAATTTCTGATCCTCACCTCGTCTTTTGAGATCTCAGAGATCAACTTTTCTTTTGATTCAAACTTCTTTTCCTCTCTTACTTTCTTGAACAATTGCAGCTGCAGGTATTCGCCGTATAGATCTCCTTCAAAATCCAGCAAATGCACCTCAATACTCCTTTTTGCATCTTCACTGTTTACTGTTGGACGTACTCCAATGTTCAGCATACCAATGTATTGCTTGCCTTGATAATGCACTTTAGAGGCATAGATCCCATTAGGCGGCACCAATTTATAATCGTTTCCAATCTTGATATTGGCAGTTGGATAGCCCAATTGCCTGCCCAGTTTCTCTCCTCCAATTACTACTCCACTTAAAGGAAAAGCAGTTCCCAAATAGTTATTGGCAGTTTCAATATCTCCCTCCTCGATCGACTTCCGGATCTTGGTTGAGCTCACCTTCACATCATCTATATCTTGAGCTGGAATCTCTTCAACCTCAAATCCATAAATGGGGCCATAATCTCTCAAATGTTCAAATGACCCTTCCCTATTCCTTCCAAAATGATGGTCATAGCCGATCACCAGTTTCTTTGTACCGATCCTGTTGACTAAAATATCTCTGACATACTCAAGAGAAGTAGTCCTGCTAAAATCCTTTGTAAATGGATGAATGATCAGGTGTTGAATACCAGCATCTTTTAGCAATTCAGTCTTCTCTTCGATGGTATTGAGCAACTTTAGATCAGAATCTTCTTGAAGCACCATTCTAGGATGTGGATAGAAGGTCAATAACACACTTTCACCTTTGATCCTAGTAGCGATCTCATTGAGGCGTTTCAAGATTAATTTATGACCAATATGAACACCGTCAAAGGTTCCGGTTGTAACGACAGCTTTGTCTAATGTTGAGAAACTTTCAAGCCCTTGATATACCTTCACCGAATCCTGTTCACTTTGTTTTAGAATTGCTTGCCTTGGAGCATTTTTAGAGCTATCAAAATTAGCAAATTAAAAATATCAGAATTGCTTTCTTTTTCAGTGAAAAAACCTCTACTTTTGCAGCCGAATTTCAGACAGCCATTTATATAAATATCAAATAAAAGATGTCAGTAAACACTGGAAAAATCACTCAAATCATCGGTCCTGTTGTGGATGTGAGCTTTGAGCAAGAAGGAACTAAATTACCTGATATTCTAGACGCTCTAGAAGTAACCAAATCAACTGGTGAAAAGGTAGTATTGGAAACACAGACTCACATCGGTGAAGATACTGTTAGAACCATCTCAATGGACTCAACAGAAGGATTGAGCAGAGGTGCAGAAGTAATTGCTACAGGAGCACCTATCAAAATGCCTATTGGTGAGGACATCAAAGGAAGACTTTTCAATGTAGTTGGAGAGGCAATTGACGGAATTGACCAATTGGATACCACTTCAGGTTCTCCAATTCACAGAGAGCCGCCAAAGTTTGAGGATCTTTCTACTTCTACAGAAGTTCTATTTACTGGTATCAAAGTAATCGACTTGATCGAGCCTTATGCAAAAGGTGGTAAGATTGGATTGTTCGGTGGTGCTGGTGTTGGTAAAACCGTATTGATCCAGGAGTTGATCAACAACATTGCAAAAGGTCACGGTGGACTTTCTGTATTTGCTGGTGTTGGTGAGAGAACTCGTGAAGGAAACGATTTGATGAGAGAGATGATCGAAGCTGGTATTGTAAAATACGGTGAGAAATTTATCGAGTCAATGGAAAAAGGTGGATGGGATCTATCTGCAATTGACAAAGAAGAATTAAAGGAATCTAAAGCATCATTCGTATTCGGACAGATGAATGAGCCTCCAGGTGCACGTGCAAGAGTTGCACTTTCTGGACTTACTCTAGCTGAATACTATAGAGATGGTGACAAAGACAGCGGTGATGGACAAGGAAAAGACATCCTTTTCTTTATCGACAACATCTTCCGTTTTACACAAGCTGGTTCTGAGGTATCTGCACTACTTGGAAGGATGCCTTCAGCGGTAGGATATCAGCCTACTCTATCTACAGAGATGGGTGCGATGCAAGAGAGAATTACCTCTACTAAATCAGGATCTATTACTTCTGTTCAGGCGGTATACGTACCTGCGGATGACTTGACTGACCCTGCTCCGGCAACTACCTTTGCTCACTTGGATGCTACTACAGTACTTTCTAGAAAGATCGCTGAATTAGGTATCTATCCTGCAGTTGATCCATTGGATTCAACTTCAAGAATTCTTACTCCAGAGATCGTAGGAAAAGAGCATTATGATACTGCTCAAAGAGTAAAAGAGATCTTACAGAGATACAAGGAGCTTCAGGACATCATTGCCATCTTAGGTATGGATGAACTTTCTGAAGAAGATAAATTGGTTGTACACAGAGCAAGAAGGGTACAGAGATTCCTATCTCAGCCTTTCCATGTTGCTGAGCAATTTACAGGTATCCCAGGTGTATTGGTTGATATTCAAGATACCATCAAAGGATTCAACATGATCATGAATGGTGAAGTTGATCAATATCCTGAAGCTGCATTCAACTTGAAAGGTACGATCGAAGAAGCGATCGAGGCTGGAGAGAAAATGCTTGCTGAGAACAAATAATCATAGCGAAGATGCAAATAGAAATCGTTACTCCAGATAAGAACATTTACAGCGGTGAGATCAGCTTGGCTACCTTCCCTGGTTCTGATGGAAAGTTTGGTATCAAAAACAATCACGCTCCTTTGGTAGCTACCATGAAAAAGGGAGAGATCAAAGTGATCGACGATGCTAATAATGAACATCTATTCGAAGTGAATGGTGGAGTGGTAGAAGTTAACCACAACAAAATCATCGTACTTGCAGAATAAGCTAAATTGAATCAAAAGAAAAACCCTGATTTGAGTAATTCATTTCAGGGTTTTTTTATTTCAATTTGTGATTGCTTTTGTGTCTTTCAGCATCTCGAGTAACTTTCTTCTCTAAATTCTTCTTTAAGGCCTTTTCCAAGTCCACACCGGTTTGATTGGCCAAACAAATAGTGACGAAGAGCACATCGGCCAATTCATCCCCTAGGTCTTTTTCCTTATCACTTTCCTTTTCAGACTGCTCCCCATACCTTCGTGCTATAATTCTTGCTACCTCGCCCACTTCTTCAGTCAATTGCGCCATATTGGTCAGTTCATTGAAATAGCGAACACCATATTCCTTGATCCAATTGTCGACTTGAATCTGTGCTTCTTGAATGGTCATATTATTTATTTAGATTGAAAGATGATTATCAATATTCTATTGGGTTCGAATACGAGATCAGCTGCGAACAATGAAATAACATTCCAAATTCGCAATTCGTAATTCTTTACTCTTTTCTTTTACTATCCACTAAGATCGTTACTGGACCATCGTTGATCAAACTCACTTGCATGTTGGCTCCAAAAATTCCTTTTTGAACTTCTTTTCCTAATGCAATGCCCAATCTATTATTTAGTAATTCATATAGCTCTTGAGCCAATTCTGGCTTGGCCGCTTTGATGAATGAAGGTCTATTTCCCTTTTTAGTGCTTGCGTGTAAGGTAAACTGACTAATCGATAAGATACCCCCATTTACATCCTTGACCGATAGATTCATTCTACCCTCCGAATCACTAAAAATTCTCATATCTCCAATCTTCTTACTGATCCAATCCACGTCTTCTTCTGAGTCCTGATCTTCTACTCCTACTAGCAGTAACAAGCCATTGGCGATACTGCCAACAGACACATCGTCTACCTCTACTTTGGCTTCACTAACCCTTTGAACTACTACTCTCAATTCTTAATTATTAATTCCTAATTGCCAATTAACTCAGTATCCCTTTTGACGGTAGACTTCCTCATCATCTTCTTCGTACATGGTCAAGTAATTAAAATATCTACTTTCAGCAATCTCACCATCTGCTACCGCTTGCTTTATTGCGCAATTAGGCTCTTTGATGTGCAAGCAATTATTGAACTTACAATCCTTCATTCTCGATCTCATTTCAGGAAAATAGTGACAGATCTCATTCTTCTCCATCTTCACATTACCAAAGCCTTTTATTCCAGGAGTATCAATGATACTTCCACCAAACTTCAAATGATGCAGCTCTGCATAGGTAGTGGTATGTTGACCTGATTTATGATAATCCGAGATCTCTTGTACTTTTAATTCTACACTTGAATCCAAGGCATTGACCAAGCTACTCTTCCCTACTCCTGAATGTCCGCTAAAAATAGAAACCTTGTCTTTCATCAAGGCCTTTAACTCGTCTAATCCACTTCCCTCAAGCACGCTGATCTTCAATTGAGGATAGCCTGCCTTATCATAGCAGTCCTTCCATTCTTGCAGGAGCTCCATCTCTTCCTCAGCATAAAGATCCATCTTGTTATAGATTATTGTCGCTGGGATCCGATAAGCCTCTGCTCCAACCAATACTCGATCAACAAATCCTTTAAATGTAACTGGATCTCGCAAAGTGACTACTACAAACAAATGATCAATGTTCGCGGCAATGATCTGAGTCTGCTTCGAAAGATTAATGGATCGTCTGATCAAATAATTCTTCCGTTCAGCAATATCCTTAATTAGAGCTTCACCATCTTTTAATTCATACTCTACTCGATCACCCACAGCTACCGGATTTGTACTCTTCAAATCAAGGGTACGCATCTTGCCTTTGAGACGAGCCTCTAGGACTTCTCCATCTTTTGTTTCTATCTCATACCAACTTCCGGTACTCTTCCGCACAACTGCTTCCAAAAGCTCCAATTTTAGCTTCCTAAATTAGTAATTTCGCTAAGCTTAAAAGAGTTGATAAGATGTCAATTAAGGTAGAAAATGTAAGCAAGTTGTTCGGAGTGCAGAAAGCACTGGACAATGTGAGCTTTGAAGTGAAGGCTGGAGAGATCGTTGGGTTTCTTGGTCCTAATGGAGCGGGAAAATCTACCATGATGAAGATCATCACGGCCTTCCAACCTGCCAGTTCTGGAGAAGTATTTGTCAACGGCATGGATGTAAGCAAAGAACCTTTGAAAATTAAATCTCAGATCGGCTATTTAGCAGAACAAAACCCTCTGTATTACGACATGTATGTCAGAGAATCCTTACAGTTCACTGCTGGTATTTATAAGATAGATCGGATCAAGGAGCGTGTTGATGAGATGATCGACCTAGTGGGTTTGCAAAAGGAGCAATCCAAAAAGATCGGCGAGCTTTCAAAAGGATACAAGCAAAGAGTTGGATTGGCCCAAGCATTGATTCACGATCCTTCAGTTTTGATCTTGGATGAACCTACTACAGGATTAGATCCCAACCAGTTGGATGAGATCAGAGGCTTGATCAAGGAGATCGGTGCCAAAAAAACAGTAATGCTTTCTACTCATATCATGCAAGAAGTAGAAGCAATTTGCGAACGTGTGATCATCATTAATAATGGAGAGATCGTAGCCAATGATCAAACTTCACAACTGAGCAACATATTTAGTCAGAAAGCAATAATTGAAGTTGAGTTTGACAAAACAACAAGCGCATCCAAAATTCAAAAGATCAAGGGAGTGATCAAAGCTACTTCTGCAGATGATCTTAAATGGCAAATAGAACATGAAGCGGAGATCGATATAAGAAATGATCTTTTTCAATTTGCAGTAAAAGAAGAGTTGAGTGTTCTTGCCCTTCAAAAACAAAAGACCAGCATAGAAGATATCTTCAAGCAATTGACTCGTCAAGAGGCGGGCATTTAACGTTTTTTTATATACCTAGTATTCGTACTTTAGCGGCCTAAAATTTTTAAGAAAATATGTCATATTTATTTACCTCAGAATCAGTGTCTGAAGGGCATCCAGATAAGGTAGCCGATCAGATCTCAGACGCATTGATCGATAATTTTCTGGCTTTTGATAAGGATTCAAAAGTTGCATGTGAGACTTTGGTAACTACTGGTCAGGTAGTTCTAGCAGGAGAAGTTAAATCAACAGCCTATTTAGATGTTCAAGTGATCGCTAGAGAAGTGATCAACAAGATCGGATACGATAAGGGTGAATATATGTTTGATGGCAATAGCTGCGGTGTTTTCTCTGCTATTCACGAGCAATCTCCTGATATCAATCAAGGAGTTGAAAGAGCAAACAAAGAAGATCAAGGAGCGGGTGACCAGGGTATGATGTTCGGTTATGCTACCAACGAAACAGCTAGCTACATGCCTTTGGGATTAGAGATCTCACACCTTCTTTTGAAAGAGTTGGCAGCATTGAGAAGAGAGAACAAAGACATCTCCTATCTAAGACCAGATTCTAAGTCGCAGGTTACTATTGAATATGACGATAATAATAAGCCTATCAGGATCGATTCGATCGTGATCTCTACTCAACATGACGATTTTGATTCAGAAGAAAACATGTTGAAGAAGATCAAGGAAGACATGATCAATATCCTTGTTCCAAGAGTAAAAGCCTTATTACCTGCTGATATTCAAAGTCTTTTCAACAGCGATATTACTTACCACATCAATCCAACAGGAATTTTTGTAATTGGTGGACCTCATGGGGACACAGGATTGACAGGAAGAAAGATCATCGTTGATACTTATGGAGGAAAAGGTGCTCACGGTGGAGGAGCATTTTCTGGAAAGGATCCATCTAAGGTTGACCGATCTGCTGCTTATGCTACTAGACACATTGCTAAGAACTTAGTTGCTGCAGGCATTGCCGATGAAGCCTTGGTTCAAGTTGCCTATGCTATTGGTGTAGCAAAGCCAATGGGATTGTATGTAAATACCTATGATACTGCCAAAGTTGATCTTTCGGATGGCGAAATTGCAGCTAGACTATTAGAAGTATTTGACATGCGTCCTTATGCAATCGAAGAGAGATTCAATCTTAGATCACCTATTTATGCTGAAACTGCTGCATACGGACACATGGGTAGAGATTGTGTAGAAGTTGAAAAGACCTTCACCTCTCCAGATGGACAAAGCAAAACAGTGAAAGTGAAATTATTCCCTTGGGAAGAATTGAATTTTGTAGACAAGATCAAAGCTGCTTTTAGCTAAATACTAGATCAGTCAAACACATACGATAAGCCTGCAGTGAACTTGTTCTAATGCAGGCTTATTTATTTCTAAAAAACAACTGGATTGGTACTCCGGTATAATCGTAGAGTTCCCTTAACCTATTCTCTACAAACCTTTTGTAAGGCTCCTTGATGTATTTAGGATGATTGCAATAAAAAGCAAATGTAGGCTTGTAGGTTGGCAACATCTGTATGAACTTGATGTTGATCTGCTTTCCTTTTACCGAAGGTGGTGGTGATGATTGAAGGATTGGTAACAACTCCTTATTTAGTTTATTAGTAGAAACCTTCTTTTTTCTATTCTCAAAAACCTTAACCGCCATTTCCAGCACGTCATGGATCCTTTGTTTTTCAGTAACAGAGGTGAAGATCAAAGGGACATCCGTGAAAGGAGCGATCTTATCAATGATCTTTGCCCTAAATTCCTTCATGGTATTGGCCGACTTCTCGCCAATCAAATCCCATTTATTCACCATGATCACAACGCCCTTCTTATTCTTTTGGATCAAGTGGAAGATATTCATGTCTTGAGCCATCATGCCCTCATCTGCTTCGATCATTAAGATGCACACATCTGCATTTTCAATGGAGCGAATGGTTCTCATTACAGAATAGAATTCTACATCTTCTTCCACCTTTGATTTCTTTCTCAATCCAGCGGTATCGATCAACATAAAATCAAAACCGTATGCCTGATAGTGAGTTCCAACAGAATCTCTTGTCGTGCCCGCAATTGGATTGACAATGTTTCTCTCTTTACCTAAAAGCGTATTGACCAAACTAGATTTCCCTACATTGGGTCTACCTACCACCGCTATTCTTGGAATATCACTTTCCTCCTCTTCCTGAACATCCTCTGGGAGTAATTCTACTACTTTGTCCAAAAGGTCTCCACTTCCACTGCCGCTGATACCAGAAATAGGATAGATCTCACCTAGACCAAGACCGTAGAATTCCACAATTTCTTGTCGGCGTTCATGATTGTCTACTTTGTTCGCTACGAGAAGGATCTCTTTACCGCTTTTGCGCAGCATATCCGCAACACGTTCGTCAAGATCTGTAATCCCAACCATGACATCTACAACGAAGAGGATCAATTGAGCCTCCTCAATTGCAATCTCAACTTGCTTTCTAATATCTCCCTCGAAGACGTCATCAGAGCCTTTCACATAACCACCTGTATCAACAAGGGTAAAGTTCTTGCCCGACCAATTCACATCGCCGTATTGACGATCGCGAGTAACTCCACTTGCTTCATCAACAATTGCTTTTCTACTTTCTGTAAGTCGGTTGAAAATGGTTGACTTGCCGACATTTGGTCGGCCTACTATTGCGACGATCTGGTTCATGGGATTTCTAAACTACAAATATCCGAAGCGTTTCAATTGCTGCTCATCATTTCTCCAATCTTTCTTCACTTTTACATGAAGATCCAAGAAGATTTTCTTTTGAAAGAACTTTTCTAGGTCCAATCTTGCTTCCTTGCCGATGAGCTTGATCATTTTACCTGCCTTCCCGATCAATATTCCCCTTTGACTCTCGCGGGCAGCATTGATCACAGCCCTGATCCGTATCAGATCTTCTCCTTCTTTGAACTCCTCTACTTGGACTTCCACAGAATAAGGGACCTCTTGCTTGAAGTTCAACAAAATCTTCTCTCTGACCTTTTCTTCAACGATGAATCTTTCAGACTTGTCGGTAAAGTCTGTTTTAGGATAATAAGCAGGATGCTCTGGTAGCAGCTCTAAAATTCTATTTTCGAGGACATCAATATTGAATTGATGCAAGGCAGAAAGAGGTAATACTTCCGCTCCTTCAATTTGTGCTTTCCAATGCTCTACTTGCTCGGTCAATGCATCTTGGTCGGACAAATCGATCTTGTTGATCAGCAATAATATAGGCACTTTGGCCTCTTTGATCTTTTCAACTAACCTTAGGTCAGGCAATTTCTTCTGTCCACATTCAATCATCAATAAAATGATATCGGCGTCATCCAAGCTCTCCTTCACAAATTTCATCATCCCTTCTTGCAACTTGTAAGCCGGGTCTATGATTCCTGGAGTATCCGAAAAAACAATTTGATAATCTTCGTGATTCTTTATTGCGAGGATTCGATGTCGAGTAGTTTGGGCTTTAGGAGATATAATAGCCAGTTCCTCTCCGATCAATTGATTGATCAAAGTAGATTTTCCAACATTTGGTGGCCCTATAATATTGACATAACCTGCTTTGTGCGACATGGGGCAAAGGTAGGTAGAGTATTTAGAATACTAGTAGGAAACTGCATTCACTGCAAATCGCACAAAGCGTATATTTATCCCTATGAAAGCATTAAGAATTCCCCTACTAATCTCATTCATCATTTGTATTCAAATTAGCTCGAACGCTCAAAATGATAAAACTAATTGTGATTGGGAATCAAGCGTTGAGGAACTGAGCATTAAGGCTGCCTATTTAGACCGCTTTGAAAATAATGTTGGATTCAAGGAAATAGAAAGTAAAAAGGAATTCAAAGTTGGTTTTCTGATGGCCGATGAGCAAAAAACCTACTATGATAAAACCTTGGCGAATAAACCGTTTATCAAATCTGAAAACTTCAATGAACTCAATGAGCTAGCAAACTATCATATGGTATTCATTGGATGTGGATTTGAATACACCAATGAACAGTTGGAACAAGCGCTAGATAAAAAACACATCTTGATCGTCACTGAATCAAAGGCCAATCCGAACCTCATGATTAATCTTTTGAAAAAGAACGATAAGATTGAATATGAGATGAACAAAAAATCAATGAAAGAGTATGGGTTCAAGCCTCAAGCAACATTAGTTGAGCATGCTATGAACTAAATATCTTTCAAGTGAGATTAGATCGCTTCAGGGTCTAAGTACAGGGGCCAGATTGCGCCAATTGCATTTGCCCCGGCTTGAAAGGGTTGCTTTACTCTAGAAAAACCTATCCTCGCTTCGCTCGGTGCTTTTTTATTTCCCAAACACTCACTCAAGTGAACTTCAATTATGTGCCATTAAAAAACCCTGAAGCGAGATTTCATCTGCTTCAGGGTCTAAGTAGCGGGGGCCAGACTCGAACTGACGACCTTCGGGTTATGAGCCCGACGAGCTACCAACTGCTCCACCCCGCAATATTTCTTTAATTGGGTCGGCAAATATACGACTAAAGTAAGTTCTAGACCAAATCATTACTTTTTAATTTTCTGAATTTGGTAATTAACAGTCGGGCTGTAGTAAATATGCTTTTGCAGCACATTCCTAAAACACTTTATTAATTACATTCGCTATATGTCCTTGTTTGAAAAATCAGGAGAGTATTTTATACTGATTGCCAGAGCGTTTCAAAAGCCTACCAAAAGTTCTTTGATCTGGAAACAAGTCATTCGTGAGGTAGATAGCTTAGGACTTGGATCATTTGGGATCATTACCATCATCTCTGTCTTTATGGGAGCAGTAATTACCCTTCAGACAGCTTCTAACATAGATAGTGCATTGGTACCAGCCTATACAGTGGGCTATGCTGCCAGACAATCCATGATCTTAGAATTCTCCACGACCATTATTGCCTTGATCCTCGCTGGAAAAGTAGGATCGAACATCACTTCTGAGATAGGAATGATGCGGGTAACAGAACAAATTGATGCATTGGAGATCATGGGGATCAATTCCGCCTCTTTTTTGATCGTACCAAAGATCATTGCAGCCATGGTGATCAATCCTTTCTTGGTGATCTGGAGCATGTTCATTGGAATATTTGGCGGCTACCTAATTGCATTCTTTACAGGAGTGATTTCTACTGATGCATATATCTATGGCATACAATTCGACTTTGATTTCTTCAGTATTACTTACGCATTGATCAAAACCGTCTTTTTTGCCTTTATCATCACTTCTATACCTGCATACTTTGGCTATAATGTTCGTGGTGGTGCTTTGGATGTTGGAAGAGCGAGCACTCAAGGAGTAGTTGCCAGTAGTATTGTGATCTTGATCGTTAATTACCTCATTACTCAAGTCTTGTTGATCTAAGCCATATGATCGAATTGAAAAATATCAGCAAGTCATTCGGTGACAACAATGTCCTCAACGATATTTCCATTAACTATGAAAAGGGAAAGACGAATTTGATCATTGGGGCCAGTGGAAGTGGTAAATCTGTATTGACCAAGTGTACTGTTGGACTGATTGAACCTGACGAAGGGCAAATACTATACAATGGTCAGGATTTTACCAATATGGGCTTGAAGGACCGAAAGGAAATTCGAAAAGAGATAGGCATGCTCTTTCAAGGAGGTGCACTATTCGACTCCATGACGGTTGAAGAAAATATTCTTTTTCCACTACAGATGCATTCCGACATGTTGCCTGATGAAATGAGGGATCGCGCCAATGAATGCCTCAAAAGAGTAAATCTCATCAATGCCAACGACAAATATCCCGGTGAGATCTCAGGTGGTATGCAGAAAAGGGTTGGAATTGCAAGAGCTATTGCATTGAAACCCAAATATCTCTTTTGTGATGAACCGAATTCTGGTTTGGATCCTGCAACTTCTATTTTGATCGATAATTTGATCCAAGAGATCACCATTGAAAATGAGATCACTACCATTGTGATCACACATGATATGAATTCGGTGATGGAGATCGGCGATAAGGTGATGTTCATATACAAGGGCAAGAAATTCTGGGAAGGCACCAAAGACAATATCTTCAAAACCGAGGTCAAGGAGCTCGTAGATTTGGTATTTGCCTCAGACCTGATGAAGCAGATCAGAGCAGACCAAATGAAAAATCCCTGAAGCAGGCACGTCTGCTCCAGGGATTGAATAGCTACAGTAGCATTAGCTATTGCACCACCACTTTCTTCACCAAGCGTTCTTCTCCATCTTCTAAGCTGAGGAAGTAAACCCCTTTCTCAAAAGTGGATAAATTGATCTTTTGATTCACTTCACCTTTGACATTCAAAGATTCAGTATGAATGATCTGTCCCAGATTATTCCTCACTTTCAATTGATAAGATACAGTCTTCTCCGATCTCACTCTCAAGCTGAACTCTCCATTCGAGGGGTTGGGAAAGATCAGTAGTCTTTTCTCTTTAGCTTTTGATTCCATAATTCCAACACGAAAGTCAATATTTAATCTTATCCCCAGTATTCGAGGAGGCGCTACCCATCTTGGATTGATAGGATCATTGAGATAAAAAATATTTGAGAACATCGGTGCAATTAGTTCTTGATTGACATCTCTACTCAACCAAATTTCCTTTCCATTACTTGCGCCTCCAGTTTGTTCCACACCAAAATAGTATGCTCCAGGGGAAAGTGCCACTGGAGGAAATAAGGGTAATGTAACCCAAGTTCCTAGCTGCGATGAACTGATAGTATCTGAAAATGGAGAGCTAGCTATTGCAGGTTCAATTACTGCACTATCTAAACTGTTTTTAGTCTCATCAAATCTCCAAATACGAGGGGAAATCATCAATCCATCAGTTTCAACTCTATTAGCTACAAATACTGAAACCGATAATACTGGAAAACCAAAATTTAAATTTGAATCAAGGATCATCAATGCAGCAACTCTATCACCGTCTTGACCTCCACCTATATAGGATCGTGGACCAGAAGAAACACTAAAATTCCCATCTTCTAAGGCAATAACTGTATCAACTGTCAAAGCAAAGGAATAAGATTGTTCTCCTACAATTGGATTTTGATTGATGGAGTCTGAAGTAAGTAGCAAGCGGTTTCTATACCAACCAGTATTAAAAGAATAAAATGGACTAGAAAGAGTAGCCGTATCTCGTGCTTGTTTCCCAATGAGAGTATCCATCAAGACACTATCTTGAAAGACTAACCCAGTACCGGCCCCTCCCCCTATAGTAGAATCCATATAGACTTCTGCTTTAAAATAGACATTGGTTTGAGGATTTATAGCTGTATTTCTGCCGAAAGCGGTATATTGAATCCCTTGTATTGATGCCATTGAAACTGGCAGAATCTTATATACTGGACTAATAGCGTAATTGGGATGAAAATCATATTCTATATCTTCTAATTGCATAACGTTTGCAAATCCTTCAATCACTTGAACATCATCGATCATCCAGAAATAATGCGAATTTCCAGTTGAACGAAATCTTAGGTATCCATTTGCTTGAAAGCCCAGATCAGCTGACACATCTATCACAATTTTCTCTCCATTCGGAGTAATTGTGTTAGCTGCTCTACCACCAATGGCATCATATGGTACTGACCAATTAATTCCATCTGGACTTACTTCTAAAACCATCGGATTGGTAGGAGTTATGCAACAGTATCTTGCATAATGCTCATAATGAATTTCCACAGCCCCAATATTTAGTCCTATTGGGAATGAAGGAGAAGTGATCCAAGTATCCATTGTATCTGGAACTGTTCCAGGAAAAGGAGTATTGTAGAGGTCACAAGGCAATGAAATGAACCCATTAAATCTGGTAGTTGAATTCAATGCCGCAATATTTGCAGAATACTGACCACCAGGCGCTGAATTGGACCAGATCCATTGGTTTCCAACATTAGTGGTATTATTTGTTACTGTCCAACCTACAGGTATTGGAGGATTAGTAGTAGTTGGACTCCCAAAATCTTCAGACCAAAGTACTGCTCCAGGCGCTTTGGTTTGTTTTTTTGATTTGACTTTTTGCGCGTCTTGCTCCATAGATAATCTTGGAGTTCCTTGATCAATTGAATGGCTGGATATCAATCCCTGAGAATACATCGTTCCAAAAGAAAGAAAGCAGCAAATAGTAATACAATATAGTTTTCTCATAAACATCGTTTAAATCTAACCATAGGAAGTCAAGTTTGACTCCCTATGGTATGAATTAATAAAATTTAATGGCACTATTGCACCACCACTTTCTTCACCAAGCGTTCTTCTCCATCTTCTAAGCTGAGGAAGTAAACCCCTTTATCAAAATTGGATAGATCGATCTGTTGGTTCACTTCACCTTTGACATTCAAAGATTCCGTATGAATGATCTGTCCCAGATTGTTCCTCACTTTCAATTGATAAGAAACAGCCTTCTCCGATCTCACTCTCAAACTAAATTCTCCATTTGAGGGGTTGGGGAAAATCTGCCATGAATCATCTGAAAGCTCTTTTCCATCAAGGCCTATGTAGAAGTCGCCATTCAATCTTATACCCAAGATCCTGGGTGGTGCTATCCAGCGGGCATTACCAGGCTCATTGAGAAAGAAAAGGTTAGAGAAATCTGGTGCTAATGGTTCCTGGGTCACGTCTCTTCCCAACCATAACTCTTTACCATTGGTGGCTCCAGCTGTTTGCTCCACACCACAGTAATAACTTCCTCTTCCTATTGCAAGAGGTGGAAAAATGGGCAAACTCACCCAAGAGTTGCCATGAAGTGCAGTATCCACAACAAAAGAAAAAGGAGATGACCCAATTGGTGAAGGATTGTTCCCTGCACTACTATTGAGAACTGCATTAGCATCCCAAACCCTCGGACTGATCGATAAACCGTGTACCTCTCCTCTGTATGGAATATAAACAGAAACTGAGAATACTTGAAATAAGGGTGGAGCCATTGTATCTATAATAAACAAGGCAGCTGCCGCATCATTATCTTGTCCACCACCAACATAAGAAGGAGGTCCTGAAGATCCTACAAAGAAATCCTCTCCTCTCTCCAATGCAAAGACCGTATCATTGGTCAAAGCAAAAAGGTAGTTGGCTTCAGCAGCAGAAGGATCTGCATAAGTTGAATCTGATGTTAGAAACATCTTATTGCGGTACCATCCTGCATTGGAAGTATTGAACGCACCCATTGAATTGGTATAAATGGTTGGAGAAGTAGCAGTTCCAATCGTAGAAGAATCTGTAAAGACTAGTCCTGTTCCAGCTCCACCACCAATGGTAGAGTCGTTGTAAACTTCAACTCTGGCTTTGGTATTGGTTTGGGCCAATGCACCAGCATTCCTACTTGTAGTAGAATAGCTTATTGGGTGCATGTTCAAAACAGGCATTTGTCTATACAAGGGAGAAATAGAATCAAACGGATGAAAATCGATTGCATAATCCTGTAGCTCCATTTGGTTGTCAGGACCTTCAAAAACATATACATCATCGATCATCCAGAAGTAGTGAGAATTTCCAGTAGATCTAAAACGGATATAGCCAGTTGATTGAAAAGCTAAATCTGCAGAAACATTGATCTGTACCGTTTCTCCATTTGGAGAAAAGGTATTCGGACCTCTGCCTCCAACAGCATTGTATGGCACACTCCAAGTAGTACCATTGGAGCTCACTTCAAGTACTAGCTCATTGGCGGTACTGCAACAATAGCGCATGTAATGTTGATACTCTACGATCACAGAACCAACATTGCTTCCAATGGCAAAGGAAGGAGACTCAAAGTAGGTATCCATTGCATTAGGGCCACCAGATGGAAAAGGAGTGTTGTATAAATCGCAAGGGAGGGACATATAACCATTGTTAGCAGTGGTAGAAGCCAAAGCTGGCACATTCAATGAATATTGTCCTCCAGGTGCTGAATTAGACCAAATCCATCGATTTGCAGTTACTGCAGACAAATTAGTAACCGACCAACCTGTTGGTAAACTTGTAGGAGAACCGGTACTAAAATCTTCTGATAAGAAGATGGTTGCTCCAGATGGCGGCGCTTTCTGTTGCCTTTTGGTTTTTGAAACCTTTCGATCTTCTCCAATAGTCAATTTAGAAGTTCCTCTATCGAGGGCTTGCTTCTTATTAATGTTCTGGGAGCTTCCCAAAACAGATAACAGCATCATTGCTGAAAATAGGTAACAGAATTTTTTCATGACTTAAAAATTTAAAAGTCATTGAGATCACAGTCCAACTGCATCTTATAGGTCCCAATAAAAGGACATACTTCTTTTCCCTGAGAACCATGTTCTCAATGATGGTTATACCATCTTTGTTCTAATAAATGGCGTCATGCCATTATAGAACCAAGAATATTAATGATTGGCCCAACCGAGTACTAGCTAGTATCTGACCCTTAAACTTTGATTCATAAAGCACTTGGCCATACAATGAATCATTGTACAAGGAGATATACATTCATCTTTTAATGGATGACGCTTTTCCCAAGAATTGTCCCAAGGGGACCCGATATAAGACGAGATTCAAACTAAACTGTCGCCATCTTTATTGGAATCCATCTCCATAGCGAGCAGTTGTAGGATTGATTAAAGAAAGTAGTTTTTTATCATAGAGTTGGTTTAAATTGAACAGTACGTTGATTTGCTTTATAATTTACGAATAATCAATGAGACTACCAAATTTAGAAGCAGACACATCTATGCTACTACCATCTAGAAGGCACTAATAGTAAGGGTTTAGCAGGCAATACGATTTCTACTTGCTTGATCTAAGATTTTATTCATTGAGAAAGCCTGCAAGACCCAATTGTCATTAAGTTCTAAAATTTGGGCAAAAAAAAACCCCGAAGCTTTTGCTTCGGGGTTTCCTTATAAGTTGAGTTAAAATTACTTAACTACTACTTTCTTAACTAGTCTATCTTCTCCGTTCTCTAGAGTTACAAAGTAAACTCCTTTTTCGAATGAAGTAAGGTCAACTTGTCTTGTCGCATTTCCATTGATATTGATCGCTTCAGACATAACTGTTTGACCCACCATGTTTCTTACATTCATGATGTAAGTTACAGGCTGAGTTGACTCAGCAGTCAAAGTGAACAATCCATTGTTAGGGTTAGGGAATACATTGAACTCAAAGTTCTCTTCCACAGTTTCTTCAGTAATTCCAGTTGGGAAGTTACCGTTGAATCTGATACCCAACAATCTTGGAGGAGCGATCCATCTAGCGTTTCCTGGCTCGTTCAAGTAGAAGATGTTAGAGAAAGCAGGAGCTACAAGCTCTTGTCCTACATCTCTTCCTAACCATAGCTCAGCACCGTTAGATCCACCACCAGTTTGCTCAACACCATAGTAATAAGCTCCTGGAGCTAATACTACTGGAGGGAAGATTGGCATAGTTACCCATGTTCCTTGAGTAGTGGTATCAATAGTTACGTTAAATGGAGATGAAGCTACTGCTGGTAAAAGTACCGCAGCGTTCAAAGTAGCACTATCCTCATCGAATCTGTAGATTACTGGACGAATCTGCAATCCATCAGTCTCAACTCTGTTAGCAACAAATACTGAGATAGACAATGCAGGAACACCAGTAGTTACATTTGAATCAATGATCATCAATGCAGCAGCTTGGTCATTATCTTGACCACCACCAACATATGAAGGAGGTCCAGAAGATCCTTGGAAGAATGCTTCACCTCTATCAAGTGCCAAAGTAGTATCAGCTGTTAAAGCAAAAGTGTAAGCTCCTTCAGCAGAACCTGGATCTTGGTTGATAGAATCAGAAGTAACGTATACTCTGTTTCTGTACCATCCAGTGTTGAATGAGAAGAATGGATTTACAATTGTAGTAGTATCTCTTTGTAGAGAAGGAATGCTAGCTCCAATTACTGAAGAAGCAGAGTGTACAACACCCATTCCTGCACCACCACCAATAGTAGAGTCCATGATCACATCCAGATTCAGGTCAGCATTTGTTTGAGTAAATGCACCTGCGTTATAAGTGTATCCTTCGTAAGTTACAGCTGGTACGTTGATGATAGGTAGAATGTAATAGATAGGAGTAATATCATATGAAGCGTGGAACTTCATAGTGAAATCTTCTAACTGCATATTGTTAGAAGCTCCTTCCAATACAGTAACGTCATCAATCATCCAGAAGTAGTGAGAGTTACCAGTAGAACGGAATCTCAAGTAACCAGTACTCTGATATCCCAAATCAGCTGAGACATTGATTGACAATAGCTCACCATTAGGAGTAATTGTGTTTGGTCCTCTTCCGCTGATCGCATCGTAAGGTACACTCCAGTTAACTCCATCAGCACTTACTTCAAGTACCAATTCGTTCAATGTGCTACAGCAATATCTCATGTAGTGCTGATACTCTACAATAATAGATCCTCTTTGAGGACTAATAGGGAATGATGGAGATGTAAACCATGTATCCATCGCGTTTGGTCCACCTGTTGGGAACGGAGTATTGTACAAGTCACATGGCAAAGACATATAACCATTTGATGCAGTGGTTGAAGCCAATGCAGAAATGTTTGTAGAATACTGTCCACCTGGAGCAGTGTTAGACCAGATCCACTGGTTTGTAGAAACAGCAGATAGGTTAGTTACAGCCCACGGTGTAGTTGTAGGTGTACCTGTTCCAAAATCCTCGTAATAAACGGTGTCTCCAATAGCCTTTGGCGATGGAGCTCTTTTTACTGCAGGCATATCTTCACCTGCCGTCAATTTTGGTGTCCCTTGGTCAACTTGATTATTATTTGTCAAGTTTTGTGCAAAACCAATCGTAGACAACAAAAACAACCCTGATAATAGAAGGTAATTTTTCTTCATTTTGATAGGTATTAGTTAAACAATTTTAATTCAGCCTATAAAGATACACAATTATGTTAATTATGTAAAGAAATGTTAATGTTTATTTAATGATGAGTGCCTTTATCCAAGGTCTGAATGGGCATATTCTTCCATGGGCGGACAACTGCAAATTAGGTTCCTATCCCCGTAGGCATTGTCAACCCTCCTTACTGTGGCCCAAAACTTACTCTCCCTAAGGTTGTCAACTGGGAAAGCCGCTTTTTGTCGGCTGTAAGCAAAATTCCACTCATCTGAAGTCAATTGCTCCTGCGTATGTGGTGCATTCTTCAAAACATTATTATCGATATCAAATTCTCCTTTTGCTACCTCATCGATCTCTTTTTTAATACTCAACATCGCTGCGGCGAAGCGATCCAATTCCTCCAAACTTTCACTCTCAGTTGGCTCTACCATCAAAGTGTTGTTCACGGGGAAGGATACTGTTGGAGCATGGAATCCATAGTCGATCAACCTTTTGGCAATGTCCGTCACATCAACTCCTGAATTTTGCTTGAAATCTCTACAATCCAAGATCATTTCATGAGCTACTGTATTGTTTTTGCCCTGATAAAGGATCTCATAAGCACCCTTTAACTTGGCCTTGATGTAATTGGCGCTCAAAATGGCCACCTCAGTTGATCTTCGAAGACCTTCTTCGCCCAGCATTTTGATGTATGCATGAGAGATCAAAAGCACCAAGGCACTACCGAATGGAGCTGCTGAAATGGCGCTGATGGCTTTTTCTCCTCCTGTTTTTACCAAAGGATTACCAGGCAAGAATGGAGCCAAGTGCTCTACTACACCAATTGGACCCATTCCAGGTCCGCCACCTCCATGAGGAATAGCAAAGGTCTTGTGCAAATTCAAATGACAAACATCTGCTCCAATATTTGCTGGATTAGTCAAGCCAACTTGCGCATTCATATTGGCCCCGTCCATGTAAACTTGTCCACCGTGTTGATGAATGATCTCCGTAATGCGTATCACATCTTCTTCAAAAACTCCATGAGTAGATGGATAGGTGATCATCAAGCAAGAGAGTTCCTCACTGTGTTGTATAGCTTTCTGTTCTAGATCGTTAAGATCAATGTTGCCATTGTCATCACATGCTACCACTACTACCTTCATTCCGGCCATTACAGCGGAAGCAGGGTTGGTTCCATGGGCAGAGGAAGGGATCAAAGCGATCTTCCTATGATGATCGCCATTGTTCTCATGATAAGCACGTATCACCATCAATCCAGCATATTCACCTTGAGCTCCTGAATTGGGCTGCATAGAAACTTCAAAGAATCCAGTAATCTCAGCCAGATCTCTTTCTAACTCATAGATCATCTCATAATACCCTTCTGCTTGTTCTTTCGGAGCAAATGGATGAATATTCGCAAATTCTGGCCAACTCAATGGCATTAATTCCGTTGCGGCATTCAACTTCATGGTACATGATCCTAGTGGAATCATACCGTGGACCAAAGAAAAATCTTTATTCTCCAATCGCTTGATGTACCTCATCATCTCTGTCTCAGTAGTATACCTATTGAAGACAGGATGAGTCAAAAAGCTGCTAGTTCTACTAACCTCTGACTTCAGGGAACTAGCTGTCTCTACATTCTCAATCTTGTTGAAACCTGCTCCCTTGAAATCGGCAAATAATTGGATCAATTCGTTTAATTCAAAAAGCTCCACCGTTTCATTCAAACTCAGACAAATTGAAGAATCATCCACTTTCCTAAAGTTGATCTTTCTCTCTTTGGCAAAGTTGATCAAGTCGTCAGCTTTGGGCTCATTTAGGTCCACCCACAAGGTATCAAAGAATTGATCTTCCTTGACCGAGTACCCCATTGATTGCAATGAATTGGCCAATTGATTGGTATAGGAATGGATCGAAGAAGCGATCTTTTGTATGCCGTCTTTTCCATGATAGACCGCATACATTCCGGCCATTACCGCCAATAGTACTTGGGCAGTACAAATATTTGAAGTTGCTCTGTCTCTTTTGATGTGCTGCTCTCTTGTTTGGAGTGCCATTCTCAAAGCAGCTTTTCCATCCGCATCAAGCGACAAGCCAATGATCCTTCCTGGAACATTTCTTTTGTAGGCATCCCTTGTGGCAAAATAAGCTGCATGTGGACCGCCAAATCCCATTGGAATTCCGAATCTCTGAGTTGTTCCACAAACAACATCTGCTCCCCACTCTCCTGGAGGTGTCAACAATGCCAAGCTCATTAAGTCTGCTGCAACACCAACTAGAGCTCCTTTATCATGTGCTTTCTTTACAAATGATGAATAGTCCACAACCTTACCATTCACATTCGGATACTGTAGAAAGGCTCCAAATATATCGTCGCTAAAATCGTAGTTCTCAGGATCGCCAATAACAAGCTCTACCCCTATTGGCTCTGTTCTTGTCTTTAAAAGATCCAAAGTTTGAGGGAAGCAATCGTGAGCGACAAAAAACTTATTGACGCCTGCTTTGACCATATCTCGACTTCTAGAAGCAAACATCAAGCTCATTCCCTCAGCAACTGCTGTAGCTTCATCCAATAATGATGCATTAGCGATGTCCATGGCAGTTAAATCTGTCACCATGGTTTGGAAGTTTAGCAGTGCCTCTAATCTTCCCTGCGCAATTTCTGCTTGATAAGGAGTGTAGGCTGTATACCAACCCGGATTCTCGAAAATATTCCTCTGGATTACAGCAGGAACTTTTGTATTGTAATAACCAAGTCCAATATAAGATCTAAAGACCTCATTTTTGTTGGCTAATTCTTTGATGCGATTGATGTATTGATACTCGCTATATGCTTCTTCTAATTGAAGAGGCTCCTTTAATCTGATGGATGCTGGGATCGTTTTTGCGATCAAGCTTTCCACACTTTCTTCTCCAATTACTTCTAATGATTTTCTGATGTCTTCTTCAGAAAGTCCAATGTGCCTAGCACTAAAGGGTGATGAGGTCATTCGATCTAATTTTTTGAGGCTGCAAATATACTTCAAAGGGCACTAAAAAGTGCAATAAACAATCGCTCTAACAAAAGAGAATCTCTAAAGTTTTCTTTCTTTGTTGCTTATTGATCAGAATGCACTCCACAGCCTTATCGATCTAAGAATTATCATCTCATTTTGGACAATCTATTGAAGTGGATCTATCTCTATATTTTAGAACTCATTCGCCTTTTGGTTTATGGGAATATTCTAATCGGATTTGGGGCATTTGGATTGTCTAAGATCATTTGCTCTAGCTTGTATATTCCAGATGAGATGCAAGCATCCATTCCTCTCTTCTTATTTGCGGCAACTACATTCACCTACAACATTCATAGAAGGATCGGCTATGCAATGGGCTCAAAAGAATCAATTTCTCCTACAACTCAATGGATGCTCGACAAACCATTATTAAGCAAAAGCATAAGTATCTTCTCCTTTGTAATGGCTCTTCTTTATATGGTGGATCTTCCAAAAAAAGCCTTGTTTGTTATTATTCCCATCTCACTCATCTCCCTCTTCTACGTTCAAAGATTAAGTGAAGGGAAAAAAGTGTTGAGAGAGATCCCCTATTTAAAGATCTTCTTGATCGCAGCGGTTTGGACAGCTGTCTTGGTAATTCTTCCCTCTATCTTTATAGAAGCTGATCTTTCTAAAATATTATTTCTGTCATTTGGAATCTTTCTATACATGATCTCCGAGATCATCCCTTTTGACATTCGGGACATGAAAAGAGATGAGATCGAGCAAACAAAAACGATCCCATTATTAATAGGGATAAAGAATAGCAAAGGAGTAGCAATTGGACTATTGCTGATCGCTAATCTGCTGTTATATCTATACTTTTCTACTTTAACGATCGATTACATTTCCATTCTTTTAAGCTCTTTCTTCTTGAGCTTTATGGTCATTAACTCAAAGAAGGATCGATCAGATCTTTACTATAGTTTCCTCGTTGAGCTCTCACTTATTCTTCCCTATTTGTTCTCCTTATTTATAAGCTTTCTTTGGAGCTAGGGTAGTATATTTGAAGTCTATTTTCAACTATGGATTTCAAGAACAATATCAATTTTGCAAAAGAGCTGGATCAAGCTGATCCTCTTCATTCCTTTCGTGAGAAATTCCATTTTCCATTGAAAGAAGACGGCTCAAAAAAGGTCTACTTTACTGGTAACTCATTGGGCCTTCAACCCAAAGATGCTTTAAAGGCAATTCAAACTGAACTTGAAGATTGGGCAACTCATGGAGTAGACGGCCATTTCGAGGCTAGAAACCCTTGGTTTAGTTACCATGAGATGTTCAGAGCTCCTCTTGCCAAGATCATGGGAGCAAAGGAAACAGAAGTAGCTGCAATGGGAAGCTTAACAGCAAATCTGCATTTCTTAATGGTTTCCTTCTTTAATCCTAAAGGTCAAAAAAGAAAGATCCTTTGCGAAGCAAAAGCATTCCCGTCAGATCAATATGCATTAGAAACACAACTCAGACATTATGGATTGGACCCTGTTGAGGATCTGATCGAGATCCACCCGAGAGAGGGTGAAGATCATTTACGAGAAGAAGATATTTTTCAAAAGATCAAGGATCATGCTGATGAAATTGCATTGATCATGATCGGTGGAGTGAACTACTATACTGGGCAAAAAATGCCCATGCAAGAAATAGCACAACTCGCTAATGAATTAGGTATCACTGTTGGATTTGACCTTGCTCATGCAAGTGGGAATGTCGAATTGAAACTCCACGATTGGGGAGTGGATTTTGCAGCTTGGTGCTCTTATAAATACTTGAATTCAGGCCCGGGAAGTGTTGCTGGAATCTTTGTACACGACAAGCATGCTCAAAATTCTGATCTAGACAGATTCGCAGGATGGTGGGGTACTCCAGCTGATGATCGCTTCATGATGCGACAGGGTTTTCACCCTGCATATGGTGCCGATGGCTGGCAGTTGAGCAACGCTCCTGTATTAGCTATGGCAGTCCACAAGATCGCTCTTGATCTGCACAATGAAGCTGGAATGGATCGCTTGTTGAACAAACAAAAACAATTGACCGCCTATTTGGAATTTGTTCTTCAAGACATAGCAAGTAGAAATAATAATGTTGATTTCAAGATCCTCACGCCTGAAAGTCGAGGTGCTCAATTATCGATCTATCTTAGTGGACAAGGCAAAGCTCTATTCAACAATATAAGCGAGAAAGGCGTTGTTGCTGATTGGAGAGAACCAAATGTAATTCGGGTTGCTCCCGCACCCCTTTACAACTCATTTGAAGACGTTTATGAATTTGGGAATTTGATCGAAGAATCAATTGCAGAAGTTTAATTGAATATGGAAAAAATTGCAATAATCGGTGCTGGCTTGGTAGGCTCTCTTCAAGCCATCATCATGGCTAAAAAAGGCCATCAAGTAGAGGTATACGAAAGACGAGAAGACATCAGATCTGCGAATATTTCAGCAGGAAGATCCATCAACTTGGCATTGTCTAACAGAGGTTGGAAGGCTTTGGAACTTGCCGGGATCAATGAAGAAGTTGAAAAAGAAGCCATTCCAATGTACGCTAGAAAGATCCATGATGAAGAAGGCAATCTAACTGACCAAGCATATGGTCTTGAAGGGGAGGCCATATTTTCAGTGAGTCGCGGAGGTTTGAATCAATTGCTCATCAGGGAGGCAGATAAATTCGACAATGTGCACTTTCACTTTGAAATGAAATGTGAAGACGTTGATCTCAAAAGCAACGAACTGCTATTTACCGACAAAGATGGCAAGGAACATCATGTAAAACCAGATCGCATTATTGCCACCGATGGAGCTTTTTCAGCTGTGAGAGCAAGAATGCAAAGAACAGATCGTTTCAATTACAATCAAATGTATTTGGAGCACGGATATAAAGAATTGACGATCCCCCCAACTGAAGATGGAGGTTTTAGAATAGACAAGAACTTCTTGCATATATGGCCACGTGGTTCATACATGCTCATTGCTTTGCCAAATGCCGATGGAAGTTTCACTTGTACTCTTTTCTTCCCATTTGAAGGTGAATACTCTTTTGAAAGTTTGGATTCAAAGGACAAGGTGGTTGACTTCTTTAAAAAGATTTTCCCAGACGCTTATGACCTCATGCCAACGTTAGAAGAAGATTACTTTGAAAATCCTACTTCTTCATTGGTTACCGTGCGTTGTCATCCTTGGAATTACAGTGATAGGATCATCATGATGGGAGATGCCTCACATGCCATTGTTCCCTTTTACGGGCAAGGAATGAATTCGGGATTCGAAGACTGCACTGTATTCAATGAATTGTATGAAAAACACCAAGGAGATTGGTCGAAAGTAATTCCTGAATTCAGTAAAAAGCGAAAAGCAGACGCTGATGCCATTGCTGATCTTGCTTTGAATAATTTCATTGAAATGCGCGACAAAGTTGCTGACCCATCCTTCTTGTTGAGGAAGAAAATTGAAAAGAGAATGTTCGAAGAATATCCAAACGATTGGATGCCTTTGTATTCTCAAGTTACCTTCAGTCATATCCCTTATTCTCAGGCGCTAGCTGCCGGAGTTAGACAGGCAAAGATCATGGATCGAGTCATGTCTAGAGGAGATATAGAAGAAAAGTGGGACAGTCAAGAAGTTAGGGACCAAATTATTGCATTATTAAAGTCATAAAGTACAGTTGTATTGCTCTTCTGCTTCTACCCTTCTTCTCTTTTGGGCAGATGCAAAGAGATCAATTCCCTTTGGATAGAACATTTAAGAATGGCTTTATCTATTTCGCACCAGCCCTTACCTATACTGCTCCTTTTCCAGAATCAGAGATCAAAAAACAAGTAGTTGATACCACCTACGTGATCAATAGTCAACCCAATGGGAAATTCTCTTTTGGCATTGAACTGGGATGGTATCATTCTTTTGAAAACCCCATCTTCTTCCATTACCTAGAAGGTGGTGTTGCCTATCGATCCTTTGCAGGTAGTTCAGATATTAGCCTTAGCAAGGAATATGACAATGTGGTGCTACTTTCTAGAGGGAAGCAAGATTATAAAGTAGAACATCTTAGTGGTGTATTCAGAGCAATTCAATCTAAGCAATTAGGCAAATTCACCTTCTTTACTTGGGGGCCAGGATTGAATTTTGATTATCATCTTACCGATAATCGCAACATCAATTCAGATGTTTTTGAAAAGACCCAGCAAGACCTAAAAATGCAATTTCACCTTCAGTTGGGATTTGGATTTAGAATGACGGAAAAGATAATCTTCTTACCTCAACTAGAAATCCCTTTATTGGAGGCCTATCCTACTGGAAAATGGGAAGCGACTCATGCCTTTGCTGAGAATCACCTCTATCCTTTGGTTTTGAGTTTCAAGATCATGCTCCTAAGAAATGATCCCATGAACTGCAATGCTCCAGAAATTCCGAAGGGATTTAATTAAAAGAAAGGATTGAATTGCTTCTCGTATCCTATTGTCGTAGGATCTCCATGTCCTGCATAGACCTTCATGTCATCTGGAAGCATAAAAACTTTCTCCTTGATCATTTTGATCAAAGTATCGTGATGACCTCCAGGAAGATCAGTTCTTCCAATACTTCCTCTAAATAGTACATCGCCTCCAATCATATAATTGTCCTCATCATTGATAAAAACCAAATGACCGGGAGAGTGTCCAGGAACAAACAAACATCTTAGCTCAGATTCACCGATCTTAATGACATCGCCCTCATTCAAAAACCCTTCATAAAGTGGGGAATGATTGTAATTCAAGCCATACACTTCAGCTGATCTTTTAGCCATATCTAGCACTTCGATCTCCTTCTCATTCAAATAAGGTTTAAGGTCAAACTCTTGATGAATGAATTGATTTCCAAAAACATGGTCTATGTGACAATGAGTATTGAGCAATTTTGTCAAATTGAGTCCGTTAGAATCCAAGAAATCAATAAACTCCTCTTGTTCAGGCCTATTGTACATACCGGGATCAACGATCACAGCATTTTTGGTGTCATCATATAGCAGATAGGAGTTTTCCTGAAATGGATTAAAAGTGAAACTTTTTAGCTTTAGCATGTGTTCCGATAATGAGCCTCAAAGGTACAATACGACTGATATTAATGCTTAAATTTATTGCCCTTTTCTCCCTCATTTAAGATGCCATCCCAAAAACATAGCATATTATTGGGCCTAGTGCTGCTGCTCTTGGTTGGCGACTTGCACGCTCAATTTTACAACGGTACACAAACATCTTTTGGGCAGAACAGGGTACAATACCGTGACTTTGAGTGGCAATTTTATCGTTTCGACAAATTTGAAACTTATTTCTATACAGGCGGTCAAGGACTTGCTGAACACACCGCAAAAAGAGCCAATGTAAAGATCAAAGAACTAGAGAAGTTCATCGACTTCTACCTGCAAGACAGGATCCAGTTCATTATCTACAACAAGCAATCTGACTTCAGACAAAGTAACATTGGTCTATCTACTGATGCTAACTACAACATTGGAGGTGTAACTCGCATTGTGGGAAGTAAGGTCTTCATCTATTTTGAGGGAGACTATGAGAAATTCGATCGACAAATTGAAGCAGGTATTCTCAGGGTATTGATCTACCAAATGCTATATGGTGGAAACTGGAGAGAGGTGTTGCGAAATTCAGCACTACTTCATTTGCCTGAATGGTATATCAGCGGATTGATCTCTTACATTTCTGATCCTAACAATGCAAGGATCAATGCAGAGATCCAAGATGGCGTGGTCAATGATCGATTTAGAAAGTTCAATACACTCGCTTATGAGAATCCCGTATTGGCTGGTCATGCCCTTTGGAAATACATCTCCTTAACCTATGGAAGGAATGTGATCTCCAACATCTTGTACATGACCAGGATCAGTCGCGAAGTAGACGACGGTTTCCTCTACGTGATAGGTGTTTCCTTTGAAGACCTCTATGCAGACATGTTGAACTACTACAGCAGAGAATACCCTGCTGAGAAAGTGGCTCCGAAGATCGGTAAAGAGACAGGGCTCAAAATGAAGAAAGGGTTTAGATACGAAAACTTCCAGAACAGTCCAGATGATCGATATATGATCTACAGCACAAACAAGCTTGGACAGTATAAGGTCTACTTGTACGACAAGGAGTTAGACAAAAGAAAGAAGATCTTCAAGGCAGAGCATAAACTGGATAGAATTCAAGATTATACATACCCAGTAATGGGTTGGCATCCTTCGAGCAAACTATTCAATTTCGTAGTAGAAAAAAGAGGTCAGCTTACCCTCTACAGCTACAATATTGAGGATGATCAATTGAGTTCCAAACCAATTTTCAAGATCGATAAGGTATTGTCTTTCGACTATTCTAATGATGGAAGAGAAATGGTGTTCTCAGCTGTATCAAATGGACAGTCTGATCTATACATTTACAATATCATCGGGAATACTCAAAAGAACCTGACCAATGACATCTATGATGATCTACAGCCTGTTTATTCGAATGACGGGAATAAGATCTTCTTCATTTCCAGTAGATTGAATGACAGCTTGAACGTACCACATCAAGAAAGTAGTTTCTCTACAGAAAAGGATCTCTTCGCAATAGATCTTAGACAAGAAGGCAATCCAATTGAGTTCATTACGAATACCCCTTATGATCAGGAGAGCTATCCCCTTTTCTTTCAAGACGAGTTGTTCTATCTAGAAAATAAGAGAGGAGAAGTTCGAAGGTATACTGCAAAATTTGATAGCTCAATTAGTAGGATCGACACCACTATCCACTATGATTATTTCTACAAGACCAGTTTGCATGACCAACCTGATAGAAACATTTTCGAGCAAGGTGCAAACTCAGACTCAGAGATTAGTCAGATCAGTTATTTCAATGGAAGATCTTATTTAGGTTCTGAAGATTTCATGGATGAACCTATTGTAGATTCTACTTCATCTCAAAGCCAGTTGGAGAGTGTTGAAAGCAGCAGTAGAAATTACATTCCTCTAAGAGAGATTAGTAACGAACCCCCAGATAGAGAGGTCGATATTTACGATTATACCTTCCAGGGAGGAATTAAGCAAAAGCTAAACGACAACAAGCAAACAAAGCCTGATGAAGGACAGAAGGAAGATGAAGTTGCTGAATTGAACTTCCCTACTCAGCGTCTGTATCGACTTAATTTCAGGCCAGACAATACGGTTCTTCAATTGAACAATATGTACTTGAATAGCCAATACCAGGTATTCAATGGAGGACCTTTTATCAATGCAGGAGTTGGTGTGAACACCAAGATCGGGATCGTAGACCTTATGGAGAACCATAGGATCTATGGAGGTTTCAGATACTCTGGTGATCTCATCGAATACTCTTTGAGTTATCAAAACCTTGAAAAGAGATTGGATAAGGAGTTCATGATCAGCAGAAGGAGACAAAGGTCAACTGATGCAGTGATACCAAATGATCTAAAAACTCTTCAAGCTGCATCTTCATTTATTTGGCCTTTTAGTGAGGTAACAAGTATTCGTGCAGTCCTCACCGCTAGAAGAGATAAATTCATCCCATTATCTACTGATAGATTCAATACCCAGATCGATATTCTCAGTGAATATTGGGCAACCGCAAAGTTGGCTTATGTATATGACAATACAAGAAACATTGCGCTGAACATTCGCTATGGAAGCAGATTCAAAGTATTTGCTGAACACTACGAAATGGTATACAGGGACAATGGAAATAATGCCCCCTCCAATTTAACTGTAGTAGGATTCGATGCCAGACATTATCAAAAGATTCACAAAGAGATCATTGGTGTTGGAAGAATAGCGGGAAGTAAATCCTTTGGTAGAAACCCATTGATCTACTATATGGGAGGAGTTGATGAATGGTGGAAATCAGATCAGTTCGATGAAACTACCCCAATAGACTTTAGTCAGAATTATGGCTTTCAAGCACTGGCCGCCAATATGAGGGGCTTTTTACAAAATGTTAGAAATGGAAACAATTTTGTGGTCATCAATACGGAACTAAGGATCCCAATCTTCTCCTATTTGATCAATAGACCCATTCAAAGCAGCTTGATCCGAAACTTCCAGATCGTTGGTTTTGGTGATGTTGGTACCGCCTGGGTTGGTGATTCTCCATTTGCCAATGACAACCCGATCAACAATGAAACAAGAAGAGTTGGACAGATCACAGTCACCTATGAAGATATCAATGATCCAATTGTTGCAGGTACAGGCTTTGGTTTGCGTACCACTTTATTGGGTTACTTTGTAAGAGCAGATTGGGGCTGGGGGATAGAAAACGGCGTGATTAGTAAGAAGGCGCTCTTCATGTTCTCTCTAAGTCTTGATATTTAAATTAGTGGAATGAGTATTGGCACTTTGATCATATTATTACTAGTAGGATTAGCTGCTGGAATTCTGAGTGGTCTGGTTGGTGTAGGAGGTGGAATCATTATTGTTCCTGCCCTGGTCTACTTTGTTGGACTTAATCAACACACTGCTCAAGGAACATCCTTGGCTTTAATGCTTCCACCAATTGGCATTTTAGCTGCCATGAACTATTACAAAGCAGGAATGCTCAATGTAAAATATGCATTGATCATTGCCATTGCCTTTGTCATTGGAGGATATATTGGATCCAAAGTTTCAATTACCTATATCAGCGAAGCTCTGATGAAAAAAGTTTTCGGGATCATCATGCTTGTAGCTGCTATTAAACTGGTATTCTTTTCTAAGTAAGATGAAAGATCAAGTCAAGAAACTAGCTGCTGATTATTTCGATGAAGTTCTCTCAATTCGAGAGCATCTTCACATGCATCCAGAACTATCGTTTCAGGAATTTGAAAGCTCGGCATTCTTGAAATCAAAACTTGAAGAATGGGGAATCAGTATAGACAAAGAGTGGGTAAAAACAGGCTTTTCTGTATCCGTTGATTCTGGCAAAGAAGGCCCTTGTATTGCGCTTCGAGCAGATCTAGATGCCTTGCCCATTCACGAAAAGAATCAAGTTCCATACAAATCAAAGAATGAGGGAGTCATGCACGCATGCGGTCATGATGTTCATGCCTCCGCATTAATGGGTGCCTTGAAGATCGTCAATGAGATGAAAGGAGAATTCAAAGGGAAGATTGCCTTCTTCTTCCAAGCTGGAGAAGAAAAACTTCCTGGTGGAGCTTCTTTGATGATCAAGGAGGGCATCATGGAGCATTATCAACCGAAGGCCATGTTAGCTCAACATGTTTATCCAGAGCTAGAAGCAGGGAACCTAGGTTTTAGAGGTGGAATGTATATGGCCTCTGCAGATGAGATCTATTTGACAGTCAAAGGAAAAGGAGGGCATGCCGCTTTACCTCACACTTTGGTCGATCCTGTTTTGATCTCTGCAAGTATCCTAACTGAACTACAAAAAATATGCAGTAGGGTTGCTCCACCAACAATTCCCACGGTTCTTTCATTTGGAAAGATCATTGGAGAAGGGGCCACGAATGTGATACCTCCAGAAGTAAAGATTGAGGGTACCTTAAGAACCATGAATGAAGAATGGAGATCCATCTTTCATGAAAAAATTGAAAGCATTGCAAAAAAAGTAGCTGAGTCCGCAGGTGGTGAATGCGAAGTGGACATCAAAAAAGGTTATCCATTTTTGATCAATGATGAAGCAATTACTGAGACTTGCGTAAAGGCAGCTCAAGATCTATATTCTGAAGATTTGGTTCATCAATTGGATCTACGCATGACTGCAGAGGATTTTTCCTTCTTCTCACAACATTGTCCTGTTTGTTTCTACCGTTTGGGAGTTGGAAATAAAAAAGAAGGGATCATACACTCTGTGCATCATCCCCAGTTTGATATCGATAAAAGTTCCTTAAAGACAGCAATGGAAAGTATGAGTTATTTGGCCATGAATCTGGTCAACTCACTTTCTTAGTCAACTACGATCACCATCATTTTGCCAGCCTTCCAGAATTCATCTGGATCAGTGATTACAAGGCTGTCAATCTTATCGCCATCTCCAATGAATTTATAGCTTCCATCTGGATGTTTTGTGATTAATTCTGCTTTGTCTGAATAGATCAAAAATGATCTCTGTTTTCTGATGTCGATCTTGGTGAAGTAATCGATGTTTACATTATCTGTTAGACTTTCTGTTCTGCCAATTCCCAAGAGTCCTCCTTCTTTTGTTAATACATTCTGCTCTTCCAATTCCTTGTAAGTTCCAAAGGCATAAAAGGCAACATTCAATGCATCTGTGGTAGCTTGGATCTCATCGTCTCTTCTCTCAACTGCATACTTTAAACTATCTACAGAAAAATATAGCTGACCAATCTGAGCATCCTTCGCTTGAAGCATCTCATTCAAACGCGCAATCTCTTGATTCTTCAATTCTATTTGTCGGTTGAGGTTGTCTACCATCTTCCTTAATTCAGATAGTTTGTAGTTGGAATTCTTTAATTGATTGGACAGCTTCTGATTCAGTTTTTCATTCTCCATCATCAACTGATTGATTGCCTGAATATCTGCGATCATATCCTCTTTTGAACTCTCTGGGTCGGATACTTGCAGCATGCCTTCCCTTTCTTTGATCACATTTAGATTTTCTTGAATTTCATTAAAAGTTCTAAGCATGTCATTGATAGTGGAATCCTTTGATGCATTAGAAGCTTGAAACTCAGTATTCTCTTTGTTCAATTGATCTATCTGATCTTGATTACATGCGATGAGAAAGAATGCATAAAAGATCGAGAGGATGATTGCGTTCCGTTTCATTGGTTGGATTTTAAAAGAATTAAATATTAAAACAGCTTAACTCAATTTGAATCGAATTAGTCTAATTTTGGCAAAAATTTATACATGAGAACAACTAAGCTACTTATTTTCAGCCTACTTCTGAGTTTTATCAGTCAATTGAATGCTCAGAGTGTTAAATACGAAGAGACCATTGGTAAAAAAGCAGGTACTCTTTCCATTCATTATTTTGAAAATACCCCTACTGCCTACAAGGAAGGTGAGACAGTAAAAGGGATAGAGATCGATATATTGAATCAATTCTCAAAGTGGATCCAAGAAAACAAAGGAATCGCTGTCAATTTTAACTATCAATCTTTTACTGACTTTGATGAAATGTACAAAAGCGTGCAAACTGGCAATGGCAACACCGTTGGAGTTGGTACAGTTACGATAACCGACAATAGAAGTCAGGAAGTGGATTTCAGTGCTCCTTATATGAAGAATGTGTCAATTCTTGTTACAGCAGGAGAGGTAAAAACGGTAAGGAGCGACAAAGAGTTGAAGGAATTCTTAGGCAGTATGCAAGCCGTAACAGTAAAGGGTAGTATTCATGAAGAGCATTTGAGACATATGTATTCGATCTACAGTGTTCCAGCAAAGATCACTTATGTTAAGGACCCTATGGATCTTTTCAAGAAATTAAAAGATAGTCCAAGGAACTTTGGATATGTAGATGTAATTACCTTCTGGAAGTATTTAAAAGAAGACAACAAGCACTTTGTAAAAATGCATTCCTATGCGAATTACAAAGATGAGAACTTTGGATTTATCTTTCCAAAGAACTCGGGTTGGGCGAATGAATTCAACGAATTCTTTGAGAGCGGATTTGGTTTCACTTCAACCAAAGAATATCGCAAGATCTTAGAAAATCACTTGAGTTATGAGATCCTAAATTCCGTTGAGTTGAATCCTTAAGGAGAAGTCATATAAACAGCATAAAAAAAAGGAGCGCATTGCGCTCCTTTTCTATTTCTTTAAATTGAGTTCCTATCTCAAATTGAACTTTACTGGAACTGTATAATAAACTCGTACTGGCTTACCTCTCTGCTTTCCAGGCTTGAACTTAGGAAGTGATTTTACAGTCTCAACGGCTGCATTATCCAAAGACTTTCCACCGGCAACACCTCTCAAAACTTCCGTTTGAGTTACTTTTCCGTTCTCGTCAATTACAAAACGAATATATACCGTACCACTAATACCGGCATCTTTTGCCATGGGTGGATACTTCGCATTGGACTGGATGTATTTGAATATCTCATTTCGAGTACACTCGTCTCTTTTCTGATTGTTACCAGCATTCTCACATCCTGGGAAAACAGGCATGTCCTCAACAATGGTGAAGATCTCTGGTTCCTCAATAACTTCTTCAGGTTGCTCAAAGATCTCTGTTTCCATATCCGCCTCAGCGTCTAGGATCTCTACCTCATCTTCAATCTCTACATCATCTTCCACGATCTCAAGGATCTCTTGTTGTGGTGGTGGTGGAGGCGGAGGAGGTGGAGGAGGTTGATTCTGTTGAGTAATTGGAATGATCTCTTCTTCAATATCTTCCATTTGAAGTTGACCTAAAGATGAAGGTCCGTCTTGATATGTCTTCCATTCAAAAGCGATCAGTACTCCAGCAAGGACTACCACTAGTCCTATCATTCTGAAGACCCCGATTTTATTCTCAAGATCTGCTTTGGGATTTTTCTTTGGCTCCATGATCTTTTTTCTTAAAACGCTAATTTATGCTTTTCTAGTATTAGAATGCAATTATTGTACCTTAACAAATTGTTATTAAGCAATCTCTGCCTCATAGGCCTCAGCTGAAAGAAGTGAATCTGCCTCACTTGGATCAGACATCTTAACTTTGATCATCCATCCACTCTCATATGGGCTGCTATTTACTGACTCAGGCTCACTTTCAATACCCTCATTTACCTCAATAACCTCGCCGCTTAATGGCATGAATAGATCAGATACTGTCTTTACTGCTTCAACTGTTCCAAAAATAGCTCCTTTATCAAGCTCTTCACCTTCGGTTTCAATCTCAACATATACAATATCTCCAAGTTCACCTTGTGCGTAATCAGTAATTCCTATGGTTGCAACATCACCTTCGATCTTAACCCATTCGTGGTCGGATGTATACTTTAATTCAGATGGAACGTTCATTTCTTGTGCTTTATATTTCGCGTAAAATTAGTATTTAAGCTCTTATTGTGAAAGGGTAAATCTCAATCTAATTCCAGCATTTGTATTTGCTGTTGGGAAGGTGGTCGAGATCAATGGTGTATTGGCTACTCTATCATAGTATAGCTGTACGTTCAGCTTGTTACTCAAGCGGTAATCTGCAGTGAATTTCACCGTAAATATTCTTTGACCTGCAGTCAATTCATTTCTATTCTCTACAATCCTTCTAATTACTGTTTGATTATCTCGTATGGAAATATCTGCCCTTAGATCAAGATCACTTGTTCTTTCTACCCTGCCAACTCTGAACGGAAGCTTCAAATTGGTCAATCGATATCCTAAACCGAGAATGTACTCCCTACCAACAACCTCTGTCACTTGATTGTTGCTAAAGCTCAATGAAACATTTCTATCTCGCCTAACTTCGAACCTAGTTAATAATCCGTTATTCCAAGTAAAATCAACATTGATCAAAGGACTAAACTGCTCAGATAAAGTGGCAGTAGTCATCTGCTTGCTGGAAATGAAGTTTCCGTTTTGATCCTTGACGGAAGGATCCCCTCCTTCTTCTCCATATCTTGGATTTCGTGTGTAAGAGCCGATGGTGAATGTAGATCTGTAGGTATGACTTAAGGTAACTGTTCTAAAGAATCGTTTGAAAAATTCAAGCTTTGACAATCCATCATAGGTGATGTTCCAGTTGGGCAGAGGAACATGTGTGGTTATATCGTCTATGTTCACCGAGGAGAAGCTTCGATCCGTATAAGCCGCTAGAAAGGAATAGAGCAATACATCTTGCGAATTAGGACCGTATCCTTCCGAGAACTCTCCTAATGTTGAATCACCAGAATTAATGTTTCTATTCCCTAATCTGGCTGAAATGATGGCCCGGTTTTCTTCGCTTTGTAAGGTTTCGAATGTCTTGTTGGCAAAGGTATTCTCATCGGTAGGGACAAAGGCAGTACCTATACTGATGGTAGACATACTATAAGTTCCACTAACAATAGGCGGTGCTTCCATATTGTATTCGCCAAGAGTATCATCATAAAAGAAATAGCGATTGGTAGATTGAGATAAGTTTTTGTTGGCGGTCAACTGGATCCTCAATCCATCTACCGGTCGTATGGTAGCCCTTATGCTCAGCTGCTTACTAAAGGTACGAGAGAAATCACCTCCTACAAAGATCCCATCTACCAGCCATTCATTGTCCCTTGCTCGGAAAAGGAATTGATCTCCCGACTCTTGGAAACCAGAAACGAATCCAAAACCTGGGGCATCCCATCCTGGCGTCATTCCAAGAATATTGGATTGCAATCCATAGTTGGGAAGAATGGTTCCATTGGTTTCGTTATAACTGACCGAAATGGTCTTGATACTCATGATCCCAAAGATCAAATTATCCATCAAATATCTTTGGAGGATGAACTTCTTGACTTCAGTTGTATCTGGTTCTTCTGGCTCAGCAGTTTCTTCTGTCCCGGCACCTTCTTTGGCCTCCTGATCATTGGCATTGTCTTCGGGAACATAATCAACTTCTTCTCCTGATTCTGCTGCCTTTTCAGCTTCTTTCTGTTGCTTTTTAGCTTCTTTTTCCTCCTTCTTCTTCTCTTTCTCTTCCTGCTTTTTCTTCTTCTTCTCCTCGTCTTTGTAGATGTATCTATTGTCAATTGTTGGATCCTTTAGATCTCTTACATACTTGAACTTATTGTAGAGTCCATCCATGTTCAAAGTACCTTGAATGGCTTTGGTATTCGAGTTTCGGATCGTTGCTCCAAGAGAAGTATCCGCCGTTGGATTACCCACCAGATCCCAAGCATAGGTACCGGAATATCTTGCATTTGCCGTCACAAAATCCAAGCCTGGAACCTTGTTGATCGGTATGTTGTAGTTAAGATCGAAGTTGTGGTTGTAGTTGGTGTTATCCCCAAATCTGGTAATGTTGCTCCAGACCTCTCTCTTGAAACGGTCATAACTTTCCTTATCATTCCGATCTACCTTCCCTTCAGGTTCACCAATCAATGCCATGTTGCTTGCATTGAAGTTAAAGGTGATGGATTTTGTTAGGTTGTGTCTGAAGGTATAGATTCTGGACCAATTGAATGACTTCTGATAGAAGGCTGGCGACTCAAAAATGAATGAAGAAGCTGAATTTGTTGTGATGTTCCGTGCCTGCCGTTCATGATAGGACCTATCAAAAACGTTCTGAACGCTTACTTGGCTGGGGACGGGATTGAAGTTTAAATCCTTCAAGAGCCCAAAGGCTTTTTTCTCCTTGAAGAGCTTGACGTCTTTCAACGGTTCAATATGATTGGCCTTACCACTGTAGCTATAATTCACTGCCCCTTTATAGGTCTTTAATCGGTCGAACTTGGTATTGATGTCCCGTTTATAGATCTCGGTGTATGCGTATGAAAAGTTCAAATTCTCAACATCGTAGAAATTTGATTTTCTCTTATTATCTCCCGGTAGCTTTCGAACATTGGTAAAGTTGATACTCCGCCTTCGCGTATAATCATCTGTAATCTTTCTGATGGAGTCCTTGTAATCATCAGTGAGCTCATCTGATCGATAGAGGTCTTCCAATCTCACATCTGGATCCAGAGGATTGTACTCTGGACGAATGATGGCCTCTGATTGCGAGAAGTACATTGGAACACTCAACTTCACTTGCTCGGGAAGAAACTTTGCAAGATCAATGCTAGTTGAGAAGTCATACTGTTGTCTGGTTTCCCTTTGTCGCTCATTCAGTTTTTGCTCTAAGCTCCCCCAACCTGGCGTACTCATACTTCCCGAAAGGTTCACTGTACCCAGATCTGCTATCTGAGTATTGACCCTTGCTTGGGCTGCCCAACCACCATCGTTATTAAAGTCAGAAAGCCTGAGCTCATTTGCCCAGACTTGTGCACATTTCTGAAGTCCATCGTCATTGGGGTTCCCAGGACCTGCCCTTCGGTTCCTCACCCCAATCATAATGACCCTTACCTCAGCTAAGTTTGGATTACCTCGAACCCTAATGGTATTGTCGCCATCCGAGGCTTCATAAACACTATTTACCCTGACCCCCGTGCTTGCACTTACCGTTTGTCGATTTCGATTCTGTTTCACATCGACCAGCTTGTCCAAGACCAGATCTATCTCGTTGGATTCTGGCCAAACGAGTTCAGGTGAATTTTGACCCGGTAGTGTCACCTTTAGTGGAACTTCATATTCGTAATAGTTGTTCTCAAAATCAGTTCCTAATCTCAATACGATCGATACATCTCCATCGTTTAAAGATTCATCCGGACTTCCTGCTTCAGCGTGTGCAAACATTTTCAACCTCTTGTACTGACGAATGTCAAGATCCAAGTATCTGAATGCATACTTACTGTAACCATCTTGAAGATTACAAACGTCAAGTACCAATGACTGCTCGTTCAACTGTCGCAAATTGGTTGTTCCAAAATCGATTTCTCTGTCAATGTCTGGTGGAATGGTATAGTTGATCGGCACTCTGTTTGAATTCTCTTCAACATTCACTGCTCCTACATTGAAAGAAGTTGAACCTGGCTCACTTCCGTGGGTATCTCCAGGAGGAATTTCGTCTCCTTGATACACTCGCCATTCACCTCTTACTAGTCCCAATCGAGCAAAACGAACAATCACATCTTCATTAAATCCTCTCAAGAACATTCTCATGAATCTGATCGATTTGAAATCTCTAATATTTCCAATCACCTTCTCAGGATTCCTGATCGGAATCTTGAATTGGTACCAGTTCACTTGCTTTACTTCACCGTTCACATTGGCAGTTGCTCTTACAACATCCGTAATAAAATTCGATCCAACATTGTTTGGCTGTAAAAGAGCCGGGCTAATTGGAACTCGATATTGGTAGTAAGTTTCTGTTCTATCAAGGTTAAAGTTTCTGTTTACATCCTCCACATCTGGAAGGGTGGTAGCAGCTGTTGGATATGATTCTGGAGACTGTTCAGCTGTAGGAGAGTTTCCTTGATGACCGTTGAACTTTCGGTAGCGATCGATGATGCTCAATTGTTGAGAATCATAGTCTCCACCTCGATAGTAGTGATAGTTATCTTTAGAAGGGTCAGAGGTAAAAACTGAAAGTACAGATGGGTCCAATATGCTAGCCAAGGAGTCTATGTAATCTTGGAAAAAGGCTCTTTCATTATCATCATTCAAACCATCCAGTCCAAGGTCTTGGTTCACCCTTGATGAAGGGTTGTTGTCAAAAGCATTTACAACCGACTGAACTGTTGGGATCCTACCCCAAATGGTTGCTGCAGTATTTTGAGTAGAGCCATCAATTGGATATCCATTCTCAAAACTCTTTCTTGAATCTTTCAAGATATCCTCTGATACAGAACCCAAGTTGAAGTAAAGTTCACCACCACTGTGATTTGGATTTCCATCTTGCTCGTTAAATGGGTCCATGATCCAGAACTGAATGAACTCAACATTTGATGCTTCAAAATCACTGTTCTGGATCTGTCGCATGATACCCCCCCACCTACTTGCTGGATTGTTCAATGTTCCATCTCTATTCAAACCAGATGAAAATGCAGATCCAGATGTTTCGTAGTTGTACGGTCCAACCTCACGAGGATAAAATGCAAGGTCAAGTGTGGGTAGGTTGTTGATCAATCCCGGTTCTGGATCCTTGTTTGGAAATACTTCTGTTTCCAAAACCTCACGAGAGAAGTTGTTCGACTGACTCGGAGAATTCTTAATGTGAGAAGGAGTTCGATCATCATTCCTAAAGAAGAGTGGATCAATGGTATACCAGGCTAATTTTGCACGGTTGTAGTTGTAAGCTCTATCGTTGTTTAGATTACCTTCAGGGAAAAGATCATCCTGACCTTGAGGTGTACTCGCTAAATACCATGCATTTGCAGATCGAATATCATAGACCGTTTGACTGCCCTCAAAATCATCGATGTAGGCAATACCATCTTTGGTAATTGCCCTGGAGTTACCTGGGAAAAGCCTTGCAGCTTCTGCGGTAACAGTTAGAGTAGATTTTTCCTTGGTAGAATAAAAGGGCAATGCGTCTGCTGCTCTCGTAATGAATGGTGCATCCGTTTCAAAAGATCCATCAATACCCACTACCGTATTTGAGATTGGCTCATCTCCAATATTGATCTTTCTTGTCAACGGACGTTCTGTAAGATTCAATACCGTACCACCAATATTGATGTTGTCAGAAACTCGATAATCAAATCGTGATCCAATCAAGGTTTTGGTTTGCACGTTGAAAAGAGAGTTACTTCCAAGACTTACTTTGATAGGCTGACCAGAAGCTAAGATTCCTTCATTCAAGATCCGTACTCTACCTAAATTGTAATCAACGGTATAGTCCACGTTCTCTGTAAGTCGGGCTCCTCCAGCAGTAACGGTAACAGACCCTTGAGGAATATTGAAAGCATTCAAAGAAATCTCTGAACCCGAGCTTGATTGGTATCTACCCCGAAACGAATATCGGTTGTGATCAACATCTTGCCGTGCCAGTATCTTGGTAGTGGTATACAGTGAGTCAAAGGCATATTTATTTCCCAGCGCTGCAGTGTTGAATCTTGTCTTCAAGTAATCACCAAATGGCTCCAGTACTGGAAAGTAGATTCGGCCATTTCTTGGGTTGATCGTAATGTTTGGCAAGAAGTCAAAGATCCCATCCGGAGTGGGGTCATTGGTGATCGATACTCTATCAAGTGCCAATACATTGGTAAGCGGTCTGCCATTGAACTTGCCTTCAGGGAAATACGGGATCTCCACCCCTGTTTCTTCATTCAAGTACCAGATCTCAAAAGTGAAATTCTCTGCACTAATGTTGAAGGCATCCAATGAATAAACGTTTTTCATCATCAGGTCCCAACTAGGAAGAGTTGGATCAATAATGGTTCCTTTCAATAATTGAAGATAGAGGGCCCTTTGACCTTCAATCCCATCTGTAGAAAGATCACCCACCTGGTAAACTTGTCCATTGTAGGTATAACGGTAAGAAACTGCAAGTACATCCTGTGGATTTAAGGTTCTATTCAAAGAGATATATCCGAGTTCTGGATTCAAGGTATACTCATTGGGAGAAAGAAGAACTGCATTCTCCAATCGCTCATAATCCGAGCCACTTTCTAGTCCTTCAGCTTGAAGTACTGCATCTGCATTGTTAAAATTCCTGATGTCTTCAGAGCCTGTGAAGCCTCCATTCAGATTTGGGTAGAGGTTGTTTGCATTGTTTGCAGCCGCTCTAACTGAAGGATTTCTGGTCACTACATCTGGATTGTAAATTCTTCGATCTGTACCCAGGTCGGTAAATGCAAGAATGTTTCTTGTGTTGTTGAATGTTCCTTGTGTATTGGTAATGTATACCTCAACCGCTGTTACATTGATCCGAGAAGTAACCCTTGGCGGATTTGCCAAATTTTGCTCATAGCTTTCTCTGAATAAATGCGAAAGAAAGTAGTGCTTGTTCTCTTCATAATCGTCGGCTGATTTTTCAAACTCCTGAACCGTTGCTCCACCAGTAATGTTGATTTCTTTCTTTTCCCCTCTTTCTTGTGAGAAGATAGAGCTGATCCTCAATCTACCAAATTGTAATTCTGTTCGAATTCCAAAGAGGGTTTGACTGCCCGTGATCAAGGAACTTTGCAATGGGAAAGAAACATTACCTGCTTCGATCTTTTGAATGATCTCATCTTCGTATCCCGTATACTCGATCTTCAATTGATTTTCAAAGTCAAAGGTTGCTTCTGTGTTGTAGTTGGTTTGGATCTTTAACTTCTCTCCAATATTTCCAATTACGTTCAATTGGATCTTCTGATTAAAATCGAAGGTGCTCGTCCTTCTTTGTCGTTCGGGAAGCACAGGATTATCTCTTCTTGAAACATTCACACCAAACGATAATTCAGCTGATCCTTGAGGTCTGATATCGATGGTATTTCCTCCAAAAATTCGGTCGAATAGTTCCCCTTTCACATTGATCTGAGGTCTGAATCCCTGGCTTTCATTCAAGGTTTCAGCTGCAGCTTTCTGTCGCCAAAAATCCTTCTGGCTTTTTTCCATGTCATACTCTAGATATTCATCTAAAGTCATGTAGGTAGGACTTCTATAATTATTATCTCCCATCTTCTGGAGATAATTGTATTGACCAGTTTCCGGATCGTATTCAAATTCTCTATTGACATTTCCTGGTTCAGAAAGATAAAGGGGACTTCTGTTTTCATTGATCCCCTCATTACTCTTATCGTCAAATGGATAAATAAGGTCTACATCACCAGAATCATCTTCTGTAGAGTCAGGACTAATTTGAAAAGGATTGATATTCGCTTCAGTGAAAACCTCCATGGGGTTCTCAGCCAGGAGTGAACCGATAAAGGTTCCTACCAGCGCAAGAGGTAAAATTCGCCTGCCAATATAGTTAGTAGTAAATATCAATTAAGATGGGTTTAGAGCCCTTTTAGGGCTAGCTTGATCACTTCCTCTACTCCGTAATTGCCATCAGTTTTAAGAATCCTTGCAATAGTTTTTTCAGCTTGATTCTTATTAAAACCAAGCATTACCAAAGCAGATAACGCCTCATCTTTAACAGTATTGCCCGATAAATCAGAAATATTATCTACCTCAAAGGCTACGCCCACCTTATCTTTTAAGTCAATGATGATCCTTTGGGCAGACTTTGGTCCAATGCCTTTGACACTCTTGAACCAAGCAACGTCTCCTTGAACGATCGCTTCTGCTACTTCTTGAGGGTCTCCAGCAGATAAAACAGTGAGAGCAGTGGCAGCTCCAACACCGGAAACTGAGATCAACAATTGGAAGAGTTGTTTCTCTGTTTTGTCATAAAATCCATAGAGCAATTGAGCATCTTCTCTTACGATCAATTGAGTATACAATTTGCAACTCTCTTCATCTCCAATTTTGCTATAGGTATTCAAGGAGATATTTAGCTGATATCCAACTCCATTGCAATCAATCACTGCGAAGGTTGGATTCTTTTCAATAAGTCTTCCTTTTATCTGTGCAATCATTTCTAATTCAATTATACTTTTCTGGTCAAAGCATCTACAGATGCAATGGTTACCATATTCACGATCTCTCTCACACTACTTCCCAATTGCAGAACATGCACTGGTTTTTGTAGTCCTAGAAGTATTGGACCAATGGCTTCTAACTCTCCCATTTCCTGAACCAATTTATATGCAATGTTCCCTGCAGATAGATTTGGGAAGATCAATACATTCACATTCTGATCGATCAATTTTGAAAAGGGAAACTTCTCTTTCATTTTCATTGGATCCAAGGCAAAGTTTGCTTGAAGCTCCCCATCAACAATTAGGTCTGGATGCTCTTTGTGCAAGATGGCAACCGCCTCACCTACTTTCTTAGCCTGGGGATAATCTGTAGACCCAAAATTGGCAAAGGACAACATCCCAATTCTCGGTCTGATCTTGAATCGCTCTACAGATGCAGCTGTCAATACTGCAATGTCTGCTAAATCTCTCGCAGTCGGCTCCACATTGATGGTTGTATCTGCAAAGAAAACTGGACCGTTCTTCGTATTGATAATGTACATCCCAGCGATCTTTTTCACTCCTTCTTCCGTACCAATCAACTGAAGAGCTGGGCGAATGGTCTCTGGATAATTTCTAGTGATCCCACTAATTAAGGCATCGGCATCACCTCGTTCCACCATCATTGCACCGAAGTAATTTCGATCCCGCATTTTATGTCGTGCTTCGTATTGAGTAACACCTCTTCTTTGTCTCTTTTGAAAGAAGACGTCACCGTATTCAATTCGCTTTGGTTTGGCCGCATCATCTTTAGGATCGATAATCTCCACTCCATCCAATTCTAGATTATTCTCTTCTATCAGATCTTTGATCCTTTTCTCATTTCCAAGCAGAATAGGGATGGCAACGTTTTCATCTTTCACGACTTGAGCTGCCTTCAAAACTTTGTAGTTGTCTGATTCGGCAAAGACCACTCTTTGAGGATTGGTTCTGGCTCTTTCGGTCATGTTTTTGACCAATTTATTATCCAAGCCAAGTCGAGCATTCAACTCAATGGCATATGCATTCCAATCTTCAATATGATGCTGTGCGATCCCTGATCCCATTGCAGCTTTTGCAACAGCAGGAGCAACAGCAGCTAGAAGCCTTGGATCCATTGGTTTTGGAATGATAAAATCCCGTCCGAATGTCAAATTTCTAGAGCTGTAGGCTTCATTGACTACTTCTGGAACTGGTTCTTTTGCCAGATCAGCAATGGCTTTTACAGCTGCGAGTTTCATTTCTTCATTGATACCTGTAGCCCTTACATCCAATGCTCCTCTAAAAATGAAAGGAAATCCCAAAACGTTGTTCACTTGATTAGGATGATCCGATCTTCCTGTTGCAATGATCACATCTTCTCGTGCAGCCTTTGCTTCATCATAGGGTATTTCTGGATCGGGATTCGCCAATGCAAATACTATAGGGTCTGGCGCCATGCTCTTCACCATCTCCTTGGAAAGAATATTACCCTTTGACAATCCTAAAAAGACATCCGCATCCTTGATGGCATCTTCTAAAGTCTGAAGGTCTCTGTCTGTGGCAAGTCTCTGTTTCGTTTCGTTTAGGTCCGTTCTATCTTTCCTGACAACCCCTTTACTATCTACAACGACAATATTCTCTTTCTTAACTCCTAAAGCAATGTAGAGATTCATACATCCCATAGCAGATGCTCCAGCTCCATTGACTACCACATTCACCTCACCAATCTTCTTTCCAGCCAATTCTAGAGCATTGAGCAATGCTGCTGAGGAGATGATTGCCGTTCCATGCTGATCATCGTGCATAACTGGAATATCTAATTCTTCTTTCAGTCTATTTTCGATCTCAAAACACTCTGGGGCTTTGATGTCCTCTAGATTGATTCCTCCAAAAGTGGGGGCTATTGCCTTTACAGTATTGACAAAGGCATCAACATCTTTATGATCAACTTCAATATCAAAAACATCAATATCTGCGAAGATTTTGAAGAGCAATGCTTTCCCTTCCATAACTGGTTTTGAAGCTATCGCCCCAATATCTCCAAGTCCAAGAACTGCAGTACCATTACTGATGACGGCTACCAAGTTTCCTTTGGTAGTGTACTTAAATGCATTCTCTTTATCTTCTTGAATTCTAAGGCAAGGCTCTGCTACACCAGGTGAATAAGCCAAGGATAGGTCACGCTGAGAACTATAAGGTTTTGTAGGTTTAATCTCGATCTTTCCGGCTCTACCTTCTGAATGATAATCGAGAGCTTCTAACTTCTTTCTAGACTCGGGCATTTGCTTAAATTTAGGGGTGATAAATGTAAGCAATACCATAGGTTAAAAAAACTATAGAATATTGTCCTTAACTAGCTCTAAAATAGACAGAAAACCAAGATTGGTAGTGTTTAGCGGCGCAGGCATGAGCGCCGAAAGTGGTTTAAAGACCTTTCGGGATAATGGAGGCTTATGGGAGAACCATCGAGTTGAAGAAGTTGCGACTCCAGGAGCATGGAAGAAAAACCCCAAATTGGTATTGGATTTCTACAACATGAGAAGGAGTCAATTGCTTACTGCTAAGCCGAACAAAGCTCATAATATCATCGCTAAATGGGAAAAGAACTTTGATGTTGAAGTAATCACCCAGAATATTGACGACTTGCATGAAAGAGCCGGATCTACTAAGGTATTGCATTTGCATGGTGAGCTTTTGAAAGTGAGGAGTTTGATGGATCCAAAGCTGATCTATTATTGGGAGAAAGATCTAAAGTTGGGCGACAAATGCGAAAAAGGCAGTCAGCTGAGACCGCATGTAGTTTGGTTTGGAGAATCAGTTCCCATGATGGAATTGGCAGAATTGAAGGTCAATCAGGCCGACATCTTCATTACCATCGGAACTTCCTTGAATGTTTATCCAGCAGCTGGACTTGTGCAGTGCATCAACGAAAATGCCAGCTGTTTTATGATCGACCCCAAGATTCCCAATTTCCCATTCAGTAAGAACTGGAGATTGGTTCAAGCAACTGCCGCAGATGGTTTAAAAAGTATTGAAAAAGAGCTCAAAAAAGAAAAGGAAGCCTAAGGGCTTCCTTTTCAATTAGTCAAATTTCTCTGAGCTTATTTGATGACCAACTTATTGGTTTTCAAGATTTCTCCTTCAACAGCATAAGAAACGAAGTATACACCTCCATTCATTTGTTGAGTAGAGAATTGGAAGGTTTCCTGAAGACTTGGAATTGCTTCTCTTAGAACAACCTTTCCTAGCATATCTCTAACAATGATTTCTTGGTTATCAGAAACTACTCCAGTGTTTAAATCAACCATAAAGTAGTCTTCTGCAGGATTTGGATACACACTCATGTTTTGAGCAGCATCAGCAATCTCGTTAATGTCAGTTAATCTAGTAATTGACCATTTAACGAAGATAGATCCTGTTGTATTTGGATCCTCTGTGTTGTAGAACTGGTACTCATACTTTGCAAGACCTGTTTGGTCATTTGCTCTAAAGTATGCGTATAAACCAATACCACCTGCAGTATCTCCTGCGTTGGCAAATACTGGATCATTGAAAATCCAAATCGGAGTTAGATTGGCATTCTTAGGACCGTAGCAATTTTGTCCCCAACAAGCCAAATCAAGTGTACCAGGAATAGAATCACCACCTAGGACAATTCTCTTCATGTCAATATTCATTCCTCCTGAAGAAGCATTAACGATCTTGGCAAACTCTTTGCGTGTAAAGTCACCTTCATTCACGTCTGGAGAAACAGGGTGCCAAAATGTTAGCGTATCTCCCGTTAACTCAGTAGCACCATTCCAGCTGAATATTTTAATATTTTGAGCATTCATGCTGCTAACAGAAAAAATCGCGATAAATAAAGTAAGTATAAGTCTCTTCATATCAATAACGTTAGTAGTGAATCTACAAATTTAGGAAAATCTAAGCTAATGAATTAGTAATTTAGCCTTTCTCTTAAAATAACCACTATGAATCAATTAAAAAACTTTCTACTTCTATCATTATTCCTACTTTCCTTAGGGGTGATGGCACAGAATAATAAGATTCCTGCAGTAGACGTAAAAAAGATGGATGGATCCAAATTCAATACTGGTGACATCAAGAACGAAGGAAAACCAATTATCATCAATTTTTGGGCAACTTGGTGTAGTCCTTGCAAAAGAGAATTAAACAACATTTCAGAGATGTATGAAGATTGGGTAGATGAGACTGGAGTGAAACTAGTTGCAATGTCTATCGATGACACAAGGAACTTTGCTAAGGTAGCGCCATATGTTAATGGAAAAGGTTGGGAGTACGATGTTTACATTGATCCGAATGGCGACTTTAAAAGAGCTCTTGGGGTAAACAATGTACCTCACACTTTCTTAGTTGATGGTAAAGGCAATATTGTATGGCAGCATAATTCTTATTCTGAAGGTGATGAGTATGAATTATACGAGTTAGTTAAAAAGCTTTCCGAAGGAGAAAGTATTAAATAACCGAAGGGTCCAGACTCCTACTACGCAACCACTTAATGAAAAATTTTCTAAAGCTATCAGCAACTAGTCTGATAATTCTATTATTCTCCATAAGCAACGTCAAGGGACAATCCACTGTTGACGAGATCTTGAGCAACGGTGAAGTTCGAGGAAATTTCCAGTTTGATGCTCAATATTATCAAAAAGACACCTTGATCGGTGCTGAAGATGTTCCAGAGCAAGTACTTTCCAACGGATTCTTAAATCTTGTCTATACCAACGGCCCTTTTTCTATGGGTGTGAGGTATGAAAGCTATTTGAATGCACTATTGGGATTTCCAGAAGGATATCAAGGAAATGGAATCACCTATCGTTTTGCATCCTTCACCAAAGACCGACTTAGTGTAACAGTAGGTAACTTTTATGAGCAGTTTGGGAATGGTCTTGCTTTTAGAACATATGAAGAAAGAGGTTTAGGATATGACAACATGATGGATGGAGTTCGCATCAAATACCAATTGACAGATGGATTGACCGTAACTGGAGTTACGGGTGTTCAAAGGATCTTCTTCGAATACGGTGAAGGAATTGTTAGAGGGATGGATGCAGAGTTCAGTTTGAATGAACAATTCGAAAGTCTAGAAGATGCCAGAACTAGAATTATTATTGGTGGTAGTATCGTAAGTAAATACCAGGCAGATCAGGATTCTAGATATGTTCTTCCAGAAAATGTTGCAACAGGTGCTGGAAGGATCAACATTAGTCACGGTTACTTTAATGTCAATGCTGAATATGCATACAAGGCAAATGACCCGTCTGCAGACAATGGCTACATCTACAAAACTGGTGAGGCCCTATTTCTTCAAACATCTTATTCTAAGAAAGGATTTGGTTTGGTCTTATCTGCAAAGCGAAATGACAATATGAGTTTCCGTTCTGATAGAACTGCCGACCAACAAAACTTATTGATCAATTATTTACCGGCCTTGACCAAGCAACATACTTACAACTTGCTTGCTACATTGTACCCTTATGCAGTGCAATTGAATGGAGAAATAGCTTATCAAGCAGATTTGATCTATAAGTTTGATAAAGGTTCTGTTATTGGAGGAAAGTACGGCATGGATATTCAAGTAAATATTGCAACCGCCAATAACATTGACACCACTCATTTGAATGATGAACTAACGACTCGTCAAGGTTATACAACGCAGTGGTTCAAACTAGGTGAAGTATACTTCAGGGATTTTAATACACAGATCACCAAGAAATTCTCAAAAAAAGTTAAAGGTAGATTTACCTATGCCAACCTTACCTACAATCAAGACGTCATAGAAGGAAAACCAGGAGCACCTATGATCTATGCCAATGTTGGAATAGCAGATGTAACTTATAAGTTTGATATGAAGAACTCTATAAGGACTGAAGCACAGGTCCTAGTAACGGAGCAAGATCAAGGTGATTGGGCTACCTTATTGATTGAATATTCTTACGCTCCCCATTGGTTCTTTGCAATATTGGACCAATATAATTACGGTAATCCCGTTAAGGAAAGACAAATCCATTATTACAATGCTTCTATGGGCTATAATAATGGAGGTAATAGGATTACATTGAGTTATGGAAGACAGAGGGCTGGAATCTTCTGCGTTGGCGGTGTATGTAGGGTAGTTCCTGCTTCTAGTGGCTTGTATTTATCAATAACTAGTAGTTTCTAAATTTGTACTTATGAAGAAGCTGATACTTTTTTCTTTCGTTCTGTTGGCATTTATTTCATGTGATGAAATTGATGATCCCATTCCAAAAGATATTGGGCAGGCAATTGAATATCAAGGGACCACCTATATTATTGATCAATCGCTTGGAATAGGCAATATTCAAGGTTTATTGAATTTAATTGATGATAATACTTGGACCACCAAAGAAGCTGCATCCAATAGTCAAGAGAGGTTTCTAGTAGTTGAAGAGTTTACTGGACATACTTGTATCAATTGTCCAAGCGCTTCTGCTGAGCTACACCGACTGGATAGTATCAATGGTGTCAAGCTTATACCTATTAGTATACACGCAGGAGGTTTTGCAGTTCCAAATGGCGATAAATACGATACGGATTATCGAGTTCTTCCACATTGTAATATATACGCCAAAGACTTTACTGTAGATGCATACCCATCTGCTCTTATTAGCAGATTTGAATCTACCGCATTCAGAGTCGACAAATGGGGAATCATGATTGATTCGATCATTGATGTTCCTCCAACTGTTGAATTGAAATTAATCAATTACTACAGCGAGGCTCCGAATCTTGTAAGAGTTGACTTAGGAATTACATTCAAAGCTGAGCTAAGTGGAGAACACAGTTTGCAATTATACATGTTGGAAGACAACATTAGGGACTGGCAAAAAGATATTCAGAAGGGAGATATTCCTGGCTACAACCACAGACATGTTTTGCGTAAAGTGGTGAACGGAACTTATGGGACAATTCTTGAGAACATTCAATTGAATGAAGAAATCAAGTATCAGTTCATTTTTCCATTGGAATCAAGCTGGAAGCCTCAAGATGTAGAGGCTGTTGCTTTTGTTTTTAATACCGATCCTGACAATTCGGAGATACTGCAAGGAAACGCTGCTAAGGTTAAATAAGCAAAAGTCTTATCTTGCTTGTTATTAATAGCATGAGCAAGAAAGCATACCTCATTCTTTTATTCCTCTCTACCTTTCATTTTAGCGCAGTTAATGCACAAAGCTTTAATGCAGGAGTTCTGTTTGGTGTTAATGCATCACAAGTATCTGGTGATGGCTACCAAGGATTCAATAAAGCTGGACTGAACTTTGGCCTTTTCTCCAACATCGATGTATCACAAGTGATCAATCTTCAAATGGAGATCAATTACAGCCAGAAAGGAAGTAGAAGAAATCCAAAAACAAGTGAAGGAGACACTGATTTCTTTCTATTGAGAATGAACTATATCGAAATTCCAATTGTTGCAAGAACTCAATACAAGAAATTCAAATTTGAAGCCGGAGGTTACTACGGTCAGCTTATTAAAACTCATTTGGAAGACGAGAATGGGGAATTTGAAATTCAAGAAGAATTAAATCAATTCAACAATTACGATGTTGGCTTCATTGCAGGAATATACTTTCACTTTACAGAAAGTCTAATGATGAACTTTAGATATAGCAACTCCATTGTTCATTTTAGGGAATACGATAGCGGAGAAAGCTTCCGATTTGATAGTGGTATGTTCCACAATGTGCTAAGTGTTAATCTTAGATATGTATTCTATGGGGAACAAGAATAGAATTGCCATTGCCATTACGGGAGCATCTGGCTCCATCTATGCCAAGATCTTTTTGGACAAATTAGTGGAACTCAAGGATCAAATTGACAAGGTTGGAATAGTAATGTCTGACAATGCCAAATACGTTTGGAAACACGAATTGGGCAATGAAGATTACAAGAACTATCCTTTTGATTTTTACGGAAAAAATGATTTCACTGCACCCTTTGCCTCGGGTTCGGCTCAATACAACATCATGGTTATACTTCCTTGTAGCATGGGCACGATTGGAAGAATTGCCAACGGAATATCTAATGATTTGACTACCCGAGCGGCAGATGTAGTTTTAAAAGAAAGAAGAAAGTTGGTCTTAGTTGCAAGAGAAACACCATTCAACTTGATTCACTTGAAGAACATGACAAGCATTACAGAAGCTGGTGGAATCATCTGTCCGGCGATCCCTTCTTTTTATAGTACGCCAAAATCAATAGAGGAAGCAGTTGAGACTGTAATCAATAGAGTTGTTGATCTTATTGGCCTTCAGCAAGATAGCTACCGCTGGGGTAAAGATTAGTTATAATTTTCTTAAAGGATATTTATAGATTATCCTTGGCAAGAGCATCTTTAATTCGTAATTTCAAAAGCCGAATTAAAAGTGTTCTTTATGTACGAATTGAGTAAGAAAGTGCTCACTAAAGTGAGCTTCGATAGAAGATTGTTTAAGAAGGAATTACTTAAGTCAAAGAAATGGCTTAAACCCAACGAAAGCCTAATGCTTAAGGCTTGGTGTTTGGCCACATTTGGTCATATGCATAAAGAGATCATCATAGAAGTATTTGAAACCATTGCCTAATCTCTTATTGAAGCAATATTTCTCTTCAAGCCTAAATACTTTGTTCGTTTCACAGCAGATTTTCTGAACAGCTTTCTGAAGTCCTCCTCTTCTAAGGCATTCCAATTGTCTCTGCTCATCTCTAATAAGGATAGCTTTGGCATGAACCTATCTTCCTCATGAGGAACTGAGAAACGATTCCATGGACACACATCTTGGCAGATATCACAGCCAAAGATCCAATCGTTCAGCTGATCTGTAAATTCATCAGGTATGTGATCCTCCTTCAGTTCAATGGTCAGGTATGAAATGCATTTGTTTGAATCAATGCTTCTATCGTCTGTTATAGCATCTGTTGGACATGAGTCAATGCATTTGGTGCAAGAACCACAATAGTCCTTAATTGCTTGATCATACTCCAATTCAAGATCCAAGATCAGTTCAGCAATGAAAAAGTCTGAGCCTTTTTGTTTGTTGATCAACATACTATTCTTCCCGATCCATCCTAAGCCACTTTTCCTTGCCCAAGCTCTATCGAGAACAGGAGCAGAATCGACAAACATCCTTCCCCCAACTTCACCAATCCTTTCATTGATCAACTTCATGAATGTTTTGAGTTTGTCTTTGATCACCAAATGATAATCTTCCCCCCAAGCGTACTTCGCAATTTTTAAGGATCCCTCCTTTTGTCTTGCTTTGGTATGGTAGTTATATAGAAGAGACACTACCGACTTTGCACCAGGAACTAACAATCTCGGATCCAGTCGCTTGTCGACGTTCCTTTCCATATAAGACATTCCTGCCTGATGATCATTGGCCAACCATTTGTCAAGGGCTCTTGCATCCTCTTCTAGGAATTCTGCCTTAGAAATGCCTACAAAATCAAAACCCAATTCCTTTGAAATTGATTTGATAATCTGACTTCTATCTGAGGCTTTCAAACTAACTGTCGAATAATGTTCCCGAGTCTGCTGCCGGAGTGCGGCCAAGATGTTTGTATGCAATATCTGTGGCCTCTCGACCTCGAGGAGTTCTCTTGATAAAGCCTTCTTTGATCAAAAATGGTTCATAAACTTCCTCTATAGTTCCAGCTTGTTCACCAACAGCTGTTGCTATGGTTGTCAACCCTACCGGACCTCCCTTGAACTTATCTATGATAGTGCTGAGTAGTCTATTGTCCATTTCATCCAATCCATGTTTATCTACACTCAAGGCAGTTAAAGCCATATGAGAGATATCAAGATCTATAGTGCCATCACCTTTGATCTGAGCAAAGTCTCTAACCCTTCTTAATAAAGAGTTGACTATTCTCGGAGTACCTCTACTTCTTCCTGCTATTTCAGAAGCAGCATCGTTCTTGATGTCTACGGAAAGGATATCTGCTGATCGTTTAACAATAGAAGCCAGTAGATCCTTATCGTAATACTCCAATCGTGAGTTGATGCCAAATCTAGCTCTCAATGGAGCGGTTAATAAGCCTGCTCGCGTTGTAGCACCGATCAAAGTAAAAGGATTGAGCTTAATTTGAACCGTTCTAGCGTTTGGACCAGAGTCGATCATGATATCGATCTTATAATCTTCCATTGCAGAGTACAAATACTCTTCCACTACTGGACTCAAACGATGGATCTCGTCAATGAACAATACATCTCCTTCATCAAGATTCGTCAATAGACCAGCTAGATCTGCAGGTTTTTCAAGAACCGGTCCAGAAGTTACCCTAAAAGAAACTTGCAATTCATTGGCAATGATATTTGCCAAAGTTGTTTTCCCCAATCCAGGAGGTCCATGAAGCAATACATGATCCAATGCCTCGGCTCTTTGTGCAGCAGCCTCAACGAAGATCTTGAGATTCTCTACCACTTTATCCTGACCCGTAAAATCATCAAATGAGAGAGGCCTCAACACCTTCTCAAATTCTCTTTCTTCTGAGCTTAAGGGTTCTTGTTCTGGATTTAGATTCTCGTTCATCATTGCAATTGTACAAAGCTAATCAATTAAGACTGCTTCAACTTCTCCATTAGGTCGTCAAAATATACTTTAAACTTCAACATATACACTGGAGATGTAAAGCGTTCTTCTAACTCTCTGTTGGGATAGAGCATCAATCTATATCCAACCCCAAAACCCGCTCCAAATACATCCAAGAATCGATATTGAAATGCAATTGCCGGTTCATAACTTACCACCCATGAAAAGTTAGAAATATCGCCCGATTCGCTTGCTTCATAGTAGCTCTCTCCTACTCCTAATTGCACTGGGATCATTAATTCCCATTGTTTATCCCTATAAAAAGTGTATTCAATGAAAGGAGATACATACCAATACCTAAGTTCAACTCTCTTCTCTGCTCCATTCTCCGATAGATAATTTACATACTGACTTGATAGTTGATTGTACCCTATTCCAAAAGTGAGTTTCTCGGCATATTGCAAGCCTGCCTTCACTCCAAATACCCTCACCCCATTGGTGCTTATAAAAGCACCTCTACTATCCAAATATGCGATGAATCTAGGTTCTGATTTTAAGGCCGTTTTGATCTCCTCTTCAAAATATTGAGCAGTAAGGAGGCTAGGGAATAATGCCCATAAGACTGCAATGAAGATGTGGATCCTGAAATGGCTCATAAAAAAAATGTCCTTAACGAAATTAAGGACATTTAATGCTTTTATGATGGCTCTAATTAATGAGAGGAGTCTTCTTCTCCTTCAGCCAATGGAACTGTTTGTGGAATATAATCCTCCTCAGCACCAGGCTTACTATAATCGTATGCCCATCTGTGTACCTCTGGAATCTCACCAGGCCAGTTACCATGTAAATGCTCAACTGGAGTAGTCCATTCCAGAGTAGTAGACTTCCATGGATTCTGAGGTGCTTTTGGACCGTAGAATATACTGTAGAACACATTGAATATAAATATTCCTTGAGCTGCGGCAGCAATGATCGCAAACACAGTTACCAATTCATTCAAATCGTATAGATTGTCGAAGATCGGGAACTCCGTATTCGCATAGTATCTTCTTGGTACCCCTGCAAGTCCTAAAAAGTGCATTGGGAAGAATACTCCATATGCAGAAACAATGGTTAACCAGAAATGTAGATATCCCAAATTCTTGTTCATCATTCTTCCAAATAGCTTAGGGAACCAATGATAAATTCCACTGATCATTCCAAAGGTTCCAGATAACCCCATTACAATATGGAAGTGACCTACTACAAAGTATGTATCGTGAACATTGATGTCCAATGCTGAGTCACCCAAGATAATTCCGGTTAGTCCACCTGTAATGAAGGTCGACACCAATCCAATGGCAAACAACATTGCCGTAGTAAATCGAATGTTTCCTTTCCACAAGGTTGTCAAGTAGTTGAATACCTTAACCGCAGAAGGAATAGCAACCAATAGAGTAGTAAAGGTAAATACCGCTCCCAAGAATGGATTCATTCCTGTAATGAACATGTGGTGACCCCAAACCAAGAAAGAAATAAAGGCAATTGCCAAAATAGATCCGATCATCGCTCTATATCCAAAGATTGGCTTTCTTGAATTGGTAGCAACTACTTCAGAAGTAATTCCCAATGCAGGAAGAAGAATAATGTATACCTCAGGGTGTCCTAAGAACCAGAACAAGTGCTCATAAAGAACTGGACTTCCACCATCTACCTCCAAAGCCTGACCGGCAATGTAGATATCAGAAAGGTAGAAACTTGTTCCAAAACTTCTATCAAAGAATAACAACAATACTGCGGAGAAAAGAACTGGGAAAGAAAGTACCCCAAGTACAGCTGTGATCAAAAATGCCCAAATTGTCAATGGCATTCTAGTCATAGTCATTCCCTTCGTACGCAAGTTAAATACAGTTACGATATAGTTCAAACTACCCAACAAAGAGGAAACAATGAACAAAGCCATTGAAATGATCCAAAGTGTCATTCCCATTCCAGAACCAGGAATTGCTTCCGGCAGAGCACTTAATGGAGGATAGATCGTCCATCCACCAGATGCTGGTCCGCCTTCAACAAAAATTGAAGCGATCATCACGCAAGATGAAAGGAAAAAGAACCAATAGGATAACATGTTCATGAATCCAGAGGCCATATCACGTGCTCCCAACTGAAGTGGAATAAGTAAGTTAGAGAAGGTACCACTCAATCCTGCCGTTAAGAGGAAGAATACCATAATGGTACCGTGTAAGGTTACCAATGCAAGGTATTTATCCGGACTCAAAACACCATCCGGCGCCCAATTAGCCATAAATGCCTCTAGGAAAGGAAAACTCTCACCAGGGTAACCCAATTGCAACCTAAAAATGGTTGACATCAACATTCCCACCAATCCCATGATTGAACCAGTAAGGAAAAATTGCTTCGCGATCATCTTGTGATCGGTACTAAAGATGTATTTGAATAAAAAATCGTTATCGTTGTGCGCTGACATGCTGATAAAATTTCAAGTTTCTATTAAAGCTGAGCACTAAGCTCAGTTTCTTCCATTTCGGTTTGGATTGAATCTGATTCTTCTTCAGGAGTCTCGGCAGGAACTTCTTCCTGTAATCCTTCAACTGCTAGGAAGACTTTTTGTTCGCTTAACCAAGTATTATATTCTTCTTCTCCTACTACTTTGATCACCATCTTCATATTGTAGTGAGCTGCACCACAGATCTTGTTACAAAGAAGGTAGTATTCAAAGTCTGGATCTTCAGTGATCTCTCTCATTTGCTCCGTTGTTTTTGTAGGAACAAAGTTGAAACGAGTTACCATTCCAGGCACACAGTTCATTTGAGCTCTAAAATGAGGCATGTAAGCTGAGTGGATCACGTCCTGCGCTCTAAAATAGAATTGTACAGGTTTGTTAACCGGTAGATAAAACTCTGCTTTCACGTATTGATCATCCCAAGCATTCTCATCTGTAGAATCCAGTCCAAGCATGTTCACTCCTTCGATGAACTTGACGCTTACATCTCCAAAATTCTTATCCTCTCCTGGATATCTAGCAGTCCAGTCGAACTGTCTTGCATATAGTTCAATTTCTACTGGATCATCTTCTGCCGTTAATGGCTCCATTACATCATTCCAGATACTTAATCCATAAAGGATCAAGATCAAAAGAACAATTGCAGGAACTGCAGTCCATAACAACTCTAACTTATTGTTATGAGAATAGAAAGTTGCCTTTCTATCAGATCTGTATGCATATTTCCATGCAAAATAGAAGAGTAGAATATGAGTTACTATAAAGACAGGAATAATGATGATCCAAGTGGTGGTCATCAAGTTGTCAATAATAACTCCGTGCTCAGAAGCTGATACAGGAAGTGCTTCACCTCCCCACTTGACAACCTGCCAAATAATGAAAGCAAAATAAGCTACCAAGAATACAGGCATAAGTCTGGCCTGGGTTCTGTGGTCTTTTTCCGTAGCTAACCATGAGTTCTCTCCTTTGATCGTACTGGAAAGTTCCATTACTCGGATCACCTTGCCTATGGCGATGATACCAACTACGATTGCGATTAAGATCAATAATTCCAACATTATAGCAATAGTCTTTTAATCCTTCTTAAATCATTAAATGTGTAAGTGCTTGCTCTCATCGAGGAACGGGTGATTCTTCACGAGAATCGGAGCCTTGCTCAACGCATTAAACACTGTGAATAGGAACAGTCCAAGGAATCCCAAGAACATTCCAATTTCCATAAATCCAAACTCTGCATGACCAACACTTCCAGGAGTGATCATCATATATACATCTAGCCAATGGCCAATAAAGATCAATCCGCCAACAAAGATCAAATACCCAATTGAACGTTTTGTATCTCTAGACATCAAGATTACCATAGGGAATACAAAGTTCGTGATGAACACACCCCAGAATAACCATTTGAATTCTGTAATTCTTTGAATGTAATAAGTTACTTCTTCAGGAATGTTTGAGTACCAGATCAACATGAACTGAGAGAACCATAGATAGGTCCAAAGGAAGCTGATCGCAAACATCCATTTTCCAATATCATGTATGTGGCTATCGTTAACGAATGGCAAATATCCTTTTCCTCTAAGCCAAATAGTAAATAGTACAAAGAAGATCATAAAGCTCACCCACATTCCTGAGAATACATACCAACCAAACAAGGTACTAAACCAGTGAGTATCGATCGACATGATCCAATCCCATGCAGCTGTTGAAGAAGTAAAGGCAAAGAATACCAAGAAGATTGCCGCATAAGCCATGTTCTTGAAATGGATCTTTGAACCTCCTATCTCATCTTCCATCAAAGATCTCTTTCTAAAGAAGTAGGCAAAGAAACACCAAACACCAAGGTAGAGTAAAGTTCTGATCCAAAAGAATGGCTGGTTCAAATATGCAGATTTGCCATCAATGATCGCATCATAATGCTCATTAGCTACAGCTCCTTCAACCATTTCATCAACATACTCTGGATGCTCTGTTCCAATAGTGCTTTCCATTACATATTCATGGTAAACCGCATTGTCCATCCAGTGATATACATGGTGTAGATGCATACTACCTGCGGCAAAGAAAATAATCAAAATGGTAGCCCCAACAAACATGTACTGGGTGATTGCTTCCATGATTCTTTTCAATACAACCATGTAACTTGCTTCCGTTGCATATTGAAGCGCAAGGAAGAATAATCCACCAAGACTAATGGCAAAGAAGAAGAAACCGTTAATGAAAATATTCGACCAAAATCTGTTGTGATGAGCTGAATGATCGGTGCTGAAGCCATAGATCATAGCGATCAAACCGATGATCATCAATACAACAAATGTGATTTTGGCTCTTTTACTAAATACAAATTCCATCTCTATTCTGTAATTTCTTTAGTGGTAGTAGATTCTGTTTCATCCATTGACTCTTCGTCAGAATCAGCCATTGCTGTTTCTGATGATGCCATTGGATCTTTTCCTTGTAATTTTTGAACGTAAGCTACGATCTTCCATCTATCTTGCTCTCTGATCAAGCTTGAATGAGGCCCCATAGCGTTCAATCCATACATGATCGTATGGTAAATATGTCCTTCTGATAATTCAGACATGGATCTATTTCCTCTTCTATTAGGTGTTTCGTCCGAGTAAGAAGGAACTGCACCATAAATAGCATTCTGAATAGATCCTTCACCTTTACCTTTCTTTCCATGACAATGTGCACAGAAACTGGTATAAAGTTGCTTCCCATCTTCAAGTACTTTCTCATCTACCTTCAAAGGACTGCTCAACTCTTGCCCAGCCAACTCATAGCCTTCATTTGTATTTGGGTAAGTGTATGGCTTGTATCCCCTTGGAATAGAATTCTCAGGAGCTTGTAATGCACTAAGCTCGTCTGGATTATTGTAATCAACATAAACCTCGATCGCAGGAGATCTATACATATCAGGCATGTACTCAAAACCTGGACTATTCTCATCGCTTCCGCAAGAGAAAAGCATTGCTGTAAGTATCCCTACAGAGCCTAATTGAAACAAATTCTTTATTGTCATTTTCTTCATACTAAGGTCTGTTATCTTTCTTCGATTGCTATTGAACCTGTTGACTTCAAATCATCCATAAGCTCATCTGTTGAAATATGGTTATCTGATGGATGGATCTCCATCACAAACTTATCATCAGTAGTATAAGGATATGGGTTCCTAGCTTTGATCCCTGGTAAAGTCCAGTTTCTTAAGAAAAAGGTCAGTGCCATTCCATGAGCAGCCATCAAAACGGTAAACTCAAATGAAATTGGAATAAAAGCTGGTAGATTTTGATATAGGAAATCATTTGGTTTCCCACCAATGTTCATTGGCCAATCTACGATCATGAAGTAGTACATCCCCAAAACCGCAAGTGTAAGACCGGTTAATCCATAGATAAATCCACAGATGGCCAATCTTGTCTGCTTGATCCCAATTACAGGATCAATACCGTGAATTGGAAAGGGAGAGAATACATCTCTAATATGGACTCCTTTTGCTGTTAGCTTCTTAGCGCTTTCCAGCAAAACGTGATCGTCATCAAAAGTCGCGTATATGATCTTATCTGCCATACTTGCTTAGTGTTTAGTATCTTCTTGATTATTCTTTTTATACTGTTCTCCAGAGGATCTCAATATAGTCTTCAATTCATTCAATGGTAATACTGGGAAGAATCTTGCAAACAATAGGAATAGCACGAAGAAGATTCCAATCGTTCCAATGAAACATCCAATATCAACATAAGTAGGGTGGAACATTGTCCAGCTCGAAGGCAAGTAATCTCTGTGAAGAGAAGTAACAATGATCACAAATCTTTCAAACCACATACCGATGTTCACAATGATCGACATGAAGAAGGTAAATCCAATGTTTGTTCTTAGCTTCTTCACCCAGAACACTTGAGGAGAAATCACATTACAGGTCATCATGGCCCAATATGACCACCAATAAGGACCCGTAGCTCTGTTCAAGAAAGCATAAGACTCATACTCTACACCAGAATACCAAGAAATAAAAAGCTCGGTCAAGTAAGCAACGCCAACAATAGAACCTGTGACGATGATCACAATGTTCATGTACTCAATGTGCTTGATGGTAATGTAATTCTCAAGATGCATCACTTTTCTCATGATGATCAATAGTGTTTGTACCATTGCAAATCCAGAGAAAACTGCACCAGAAACGAAATATGGAGGGAAAATAGTAGTGTGCCATCCTGGAATTACAGAAGTGGCAAAGTCCATACTTACAATAGAGTGTACAGAGAATACAAGTGGAGTAGCTAATCCTGCCAATACCAATGAAATCTCTTCAAAACGATTCCAAGCTTTGGCGTTACCTGTCCAACCAAAACTCAAAAGACTATAAACTTTTTTAGGAACAGTTTGAGTTACTTTATCTCTAATGGTTGCAAAATCTGGAATAAGTCCAATGTACCAGAATACAAGTGAAACTGAGAAGTAAGTACTGATCGCAAATACATCCCAAAGAAGCGGTGAGTTAAAGTTTACCCACAATGAACCAAATTGGTTAGGCAACGGGAAAACGAAGTAAGCCAACCAAATTCTTCCCATGTGAATTCCAGGCCATACTGCGGCCATCATTACCGCAAAGATGGTCATTGCTTCAGCTGATCTGTTGATGGCCATTCTCCATTTTTGGCGGAACAATAGCAATACTGCAGAGATCAATGTTCCTGCGTGACCAATTCCAACCCACCATACGAAGTTGGTAATATCCCAAGCCCATCCAACGGTCTTGTTCAATCCCCAGGTTCCAACACCTGTTCCTAATAAGTAAAGTATACAACCAATACCCCACAAGGCCATTGCTGCTGAAAGTCCAAATGCGATCCACCAAGACCTATTGGCTTTCCCAACCACTGGCTGCATTACGTCTTCCGTAATCTGAGCGTAGGTCTTCTCACCTAAAATTAATGGTTCTCTTATAGCTGCTTCCTGATGCATTATATCGTGTTTTATGCGCTAGTTGATTCTGTATTTCTGACTTTAACTTGATAGTAAACATTGGATTGTGTTCCAACTTCTTCTATCACTCTAAATGCTCTGTCGCTCTTAGATTGTTTCAACAACTTGCTTTCGCTGTTATTGAAATCTCCAAAGGTGATCGCATTGGTAGGACAAGCTGAAGAACAAGCCGTTTCAATATCTCCATCAACAACGGGTCTTCCTTCTTTCTTAGCCTCAAGTTTTCCACCTTGAATCCTTTGCATACAAAGGCTACATTTCTCCATCACCCCTCTTGCTCTTACCGTAACATCTGGGTTCAAGACCATTCTTCCAAGGTCATCTTGAGATGGGTTGATGTTAGCGAACTTATCGTAACCCATATAATTGAACCAGTTGAACCTTCTTACTTTGTAAGGACAGTTGTTCGCACAATATCTTGTACCAATACAACGGTTATAGGTCATTTGGTTAATTCCTTCATTACTATGAGTAGTTGCAGCAACTGGACAAACTGTCTCACATGGAGCGTGGTTACAGTGCTGACACATCATAGGTTGGTGAACTACCATCGGATTGTCTTCAGGAGTCTCCATTGCAGTGTAGTTCTTCTCTTCAACATCCTGAGGATTACTGCTAAAGTATCTGTCGATTCTTAGCCAGTGCATCTCTCTTGATCTTCTCACTTCATCTTTTCCAACTACTGGGACATTATTCTCAGAAGTACATGAAGTCACACAGGCACCACAACCAATACAAGAGTTAAGATCTATGCTCATCCCCCAGTGGTGACCTGCTGCAGCTACTGGATGTTCAGCCCATAAGTCAACCTTGTTCACATTCAGCGCACCTTCATGAGTTGCAACTTTATGCTCTGGATTGTAATCGTCTTTAGAACCATTCTTGAAAACAGACCAAGTTGTTTCTCTAACAACAGAGTCTCTTCCCATGATGGTTTGATGTGTCTGAGTAGTAGCGATCTGATAAGAACCACCAGCAGCTTCCATGCTAACATTGGTGCTGTAATTGGATAGCTCAGATCCATTGTATTTTCTAGAAGGATAAACGTTGAATCCTACTAGCTCATTTTCTTTTCCTATTGTCTGGCCATACCCTACTGCAACAGATAAAGTATTTCTAGCCTGTCCTGGCTGAGCAATTACAGGAACGTTTTCATAGCTCACTCCATTGATGGTGATGTTGATCGTATCAGCATCCTTTTGCTCACCGTACTCTGTTGCAAATCCCATCTCTCTCGCATCAGATGGATTCATTGCTATGTAGTTATCCCAAGTAATTTTAGAAATTGGATCTGGCAATTCTTGCAACCATGGATTGTGAGCTTGAGTACCATCTCCGATACCAGTCTTTTGATAAAATTCAATTTCCCATTCTCCTCCTTCAACATTGCTCAAGTTTCTTGCAACTGATGCAGCATCAATTGGGCCCTCTTCTTTCACTAGTTCAGACATATTATCTGAAGTAGAGAAACCATCTTGTAGTGTAGTATTCCAGAAATTGTCAAATGATGGACCAGACATTTCCATGGCCGACATCCATACTTGACGGATATAATCATAGTAAGTTCCTTCTTGGCCAATCCACGCCAACATACAATCTTGCCATTGTCTAGTATCAAACAAAGGTGAAATAGTTGGTTGCGTTAGAGTATATACTCCTGCTTGAGGATTATGATCGTTCCAAGACTCTAAATAATGATGAGCTGCTGCAATGTGTGAAGCTGCATTACTTGTTGCATTTGGACGAGTAGCAAATACCACAGATGTTTTTGCTTTGCCCATGGCTTCAGCAAAATTCAATTCTCCAGCTGCAGTGTATGCAGGATTAACACCATCAACAATAAGTACATCTACACTACCAGAAGCTAATTCAGCAGTTAATGCTTTAAATGCTGAGTCGTCTCCTTTGCGGAGATAATTTGCCTTATTGATATCTAAAGTACTTCCGTAATTACCTAGAGCTTGATTGATAGCGATAGCCATCAATTGCATGTTCTTATCATTTGATCCAACAAAAAGAACAGATTTGCCTTTGTTAGCGATCAGATGTTCTGCCGCCATCTTCACCTTCTCTTCATATGCTGAGCTTGGAGAAGAAACTTTAGTTCCTCCAGTAGCAGAAGCAATGTGATTGTAAAGCGCTACAAGAATAGCTGAATGCTCAGATGGCTTGATTGGCACCCTTACATCTGCATTGGATCCACTCAATGAAAGCGAACTTTCAAACTGGAAATGCTTGGACATCCAAGACTTCTCTGGATTTCTTCCTTTCGCATATTGAATTGAAAGGGCAGATGAATTAGGGAAATTATTGATGAAGTCTGCACCAATACTTACGATAGATCTTGCTTTTGAAATATCATAGCTCGGTAATGCATTGATTCCAAATGCCTCATTGTTTGCTGACAATGCTCCACTAGAAGAAATAGCATCGTAATTAATGTGCTTAAAGTCGACCTCAGCATTCCCCTGAAGATCTGCAATCATTTTTTGGCTTGAAGGACTGTTCAATGAAGAAGTCAACAATCTAACTTTTCCACCATTGAGCGCTGCAGTAAGTTTACTAGCAACATCTTTGTCAAATTCTTCCCATGATACTTCTTCTCCGTTGATCTGAGGAGCCTTGTATCGGTTTCCATCATAAAGACTAAGTACTGAAGAATTCACTCGAGCATTGATTCCACCCATTGTAAATGGAGAAGTTCTGTTTGGCTCGATCTTGATTGGCCTTCCCTCTCTAGTCTTAACAACAATGTCACAATAATCATGACCATCGTTATAAGCAGTAGCATAGTAATTGGCTATACCTGGATTGGTCTTGTCAGTTTTCATGACGTGAGGAATCACTCTTTGAACCGGAGTTTCACAAGCTGCAAGTGAGGCAGCTGTTACACCGAATCCCAAATATTTAAGGAAATCCCTTCTGCTTGTCTTTGAGCCTTCCATCAAGCCCTTGTCCCCAACAAAGTCCTCTACAGGCAAGTATTCTGAAAACTCTTTTTGTTCGGCCGTCTTGAAATCAGGAGTTTGATGTAACTCTTCAACTCCTTTCCAGTATTTAATCTTCTTAGACATGAACTTTAATTGCTTGTTCTTAAAATGCTTTATTAAATCCTAATAGTGGCACTTAGCACACTCTATTCCGCCCAATTCAGAAACCGTAATGGTTCCATTCTCCAAATATTCTTCTTTCAAGTCTTCTGGAAGTCTTGCATGGATCTCATCGTAGTATCCATTTCCATCCAACTGAACTTTTGTTTCTCTGTGACAATTGATACACCATCCCATGGTTAAACTTTCATGTTGTCTTCCAACAGTATAGGTTTCAACCGGTCCGTGACATTTCTGACAGGCGATCTTTCCAACCGTTACGTGCTGTGAGTGGTTGAAATAAACGTGATCAGGAAGGTTGTGAACCTTGATCCACTTGATCGGCTTTTGATTAGGCCCATAGGTCTTAGTCACAGGATCGAAATCCAAGGCCTCATAGATCTTTGCAATTTCTTCTTTCCCATACTGAGGGCCTTCTTGAATATATGTATGACAATTCATACAAAGATTAGGAGAAGGTATACCAGCAGACTTACTGTAAGCTGCACTATTATGACAGTACTGACAATCAATTCCATTGGTTCCAGCATGTAATTCATGTGAAAATTTGATAGGCTGTTCTGGCTCGTAGCCCGTATAGACTCCAACACCAATTGCTGCATCCCAACCTGCTTTTGCAACTAGTGCAAGCAAGACGATACCCAATAGACCGACAATTCTTTTGTTTCCATTGATCCATGCAAGAAGACCTTCCCACATAGATGTTTCTGGAGCAACTTCAGCACCAGTTTTCTTTGCCTCAACAATTGCCAAAGAATGCTGCACCTTTCTCAAGATGCTGATAACGATCAATAGGGCAATGATGATGATCAATACCAACCAAGGAGAAGTTTCTTCATCTGCTGCCTGAGCTGAGTCAGCAGCTACTGCTACTTCTGCTGCGGCTGGTTCAGGAGCATTCTCATTGTAATCCTTAACATAGGCGAGGATCTGATCGATCTCTTCATTGTTTACCGGTTGAGCCGGCATCAATACCTTGTTGTATTGTTCGTACACAGCAACAGCATCAGCGTCACCAGATTCGATCAAAGCTTGCGAGTTCTTGATCCACTCGTAGAGCCATTCTCTTTCGTACTTGTCATATACACCTGCAAGACCAGGACCTACCAATTGGTTGGCTCCAGGACTGTGACAAGATGCACAATAACTCTTAAATAATTTTTCCCCTTTCTCAATATCAGTTTGAGCATTGACTTGAGCAATGCCTATAAATGAGAAAAGCGCGAATATTAAAAGGGCTTGGCGGGGAATCGCGAGTTTAGCAGCAGTTAGCATGTTCATACTTAGATAATTATATCTTCCCAAAAAAACAGTTGTAAAAAAATCCGTTTTTTAAACGTGGACAAATTTAATATCCCAGTGCGATTCTCCTTAACTATTCAGGCAAAATTAAGTGCCATCAATCTAATTTAGAATGTTTCTAAATAAGCAAGCCGTCAATTATTAAAGCCCTCAGATGCTTTTTTTTGGTTCAATGTTTGGATAAAGTGGCAGAGTGTACTCATTTTTGCCTTCAGTTATGAAGCTTGGACTTTGCATATTATTTAGCTGTTGTTGTTTTATTCTGTCAGCACAAGAAAGCACTCTTAGTGATAGCTCCAAAAGGGAGGTCAATAAAGCCCTTATCTATTATCAAGGAGTTGAAAAACCTCAAAAAGTTGAGCAGGCGGACAGTTCTATCCGCGCCGAAAAACCCCTTGTAAAAGGTAGCTTGACAATCATTGAAGAAGACAGCTTATTTCTTTTGGTGGATGGGTACAAAGAGCAAAAGCAATTGGAAGGATATAAGATTCAGATCTTTTCAGGACGCTCTCGAATGGATGCCGTAAAAGTCAAATCGAGCTTCTTGTCTAAATACGGAGAAAATGAATCCGCAGACATCCTTTATCAACAACCTAATTTCAAGATCCGAGTTGGAAACTACAGAGATCGTTTGAGTGCTCATAAATGGCTTGCCGTCTACAAGATCGATTTCCCTTCCTCTTTCATTGTAAAGGATGTGGTTAAGATCGATGAATGATCTAGAATGGCTCCATAGTTCAAGGGATAGAACAAAAGTTTCCTAAACTTTAGATCCAGGTTCGAGTCCTGGTGGAGCTACAATTACAGTGTGAATGTGAGGTTGAGTTTGAGGAAGAGTGATTGGAAATTTACAATTTGCCTCAACTTTCAAACTCTTAAGTTAGACTAAGGTGTTCTTTATATCCTTCTCAAATTCTTCGCACCAATTCCTTGTAAACCTTAGTCAAGTCTTTTTCGGCAGTGGCAGCTATCTCTAATATCTCAGCGATGGAGACTGGCTCCAAGTTATCTGGATCACATTCATCGGTCAAAACTGAAATAGCACAAGCAGGCAAACCCATATGGTTGGCAACGATCACTTCAGGCGCAGTTGACATTCCTATGGCGTCTGAACCAATCATTCTCATGTACCTGTACTCTGCCCTAGTTTCTAAATTTGGCCCAGCTACTGGAGTATATACTCCTTCGTTCATTTTGATATTCAATTCTGCAGCAATCTCCTTGATCATGCCATTCAATTTCTTACTGTAAGGCTGACTCATATCGGGAAAGCGAGGACCGAATCGCTCGTCATTCTCGCCTCTCAATGGATTGTCTGGAATCATATTGATGTGATCGTCAATCAGCATGAGTTCTCCCTTTTTGAATTCCGGATTGACTGTTCCAGCAGCATTGGAGACCAAAAGATGCTCTATTCCTAAAATCTTCATCACACGGATGGGAAATGTGATCTCAACTGCTGAATAACCTTCGTAATAGTGAAACCTACCTTGCATGGCCAACACTTTCTTACCCTCTAAATTTCCATAGATCAGTCTACCTTGATGTGACTCTACTGTTGAAACTGGAAAGTGAGGTATTTGATCGTAAGTAATGGTTTCAATTGCCTCAATGCTTTCGGCTAGGTTACCTAAACCGGTCCCCAGAACAATTCCAATTTGTGGAGCCACTACTCCATTCTCTTTCAAAAAATTAGCAGCTTCAGAAACTTTTGAAAATAGGTCAGTCATAATTAATGATGATAAGGTCTAATAGGAATCCTTAGGAAACCCAGATTGTTTTAGGTCGTCAAAATTATCTAAATCAATCAGTTCTTCAAGGAGGAAGTAAGTCAAATTTGAATCCTCTGCTTTTTTCAATGTTTGCTTCAAGACTTGGTCAGTACTCCAATTGATATTCTTGAAAAGTTGAGAATGGACTTCGTTCATACCAATCAGATAATAACCTCCGTCATTCGCTGGTCCTAAAACTAAGTCGGTTTTTTCCAATAAATCAAAAGCGCTGGAGATCAAATGATGATCAAGATCGTAACAATCAGAGCCGATTATGACTACAGAACTTGCCCCAGAATTAAAGCTTGAACTGACTGCATCTTCCATCTTTAGTCCCAAATCTCCATCTTTCTGAACATGCTTTATGAAGGATTCTTCAGACCAATCATCTGACCTAATTTCCTCATGATAATAGAGATGCTTTGCAGCTTCAACTTGAAGGCACTCCATCTTGCATTTATCAAGTAATTCAATGTAAACTTCTAGGGCTTTATCCTCTCCAATATCAGAAGCTAATCGGGTTTTCACCTTGCCCAATTCTGGATTCTTTTTGAATATGATCAGAACTCGACTATTCATTAAGCAACTGTCCCTTGGCAACTTGATCCAGCTCCAGCAGTACATCCATAACAATGCTGGTTGATCATTATCTCTCTATTTTCAAGCTTGTCTATCTGAAAATCACTAATGTGCTGACCATTGCTCTTGTGGATTCTCATGTGCAGCATTTGGTTGAAATCACAATCGTATAGATACCCTTCCCAATCTACTGAAATGGTGTTTTTACACATTACCCCATCAACAGCAGCAGGATTGAAAGACTCAACCAGAGTTTCCATATAATCCTCGTAGTTTTCAGAGGCAATCAAGTAATCCAAAAATCTACTGATGGGAAGATTGGTAATTGTAAAAAGCTGATTGAATTCTATATCAAAGTCGTTCTTGAGATTTCTCTTGAATTCCAATTCCAACTGTTCTTGATTTCCAGGCATGAAGGCTCCAGATGGATTGTAAACAAGATCTAGTATCAATCCACTTCCTTCCTTTCCATAGCCTACTTCATTCAAGAGTTTCAGTGCTTTGATGGAACTTGTAAATACCCCATCTCCTCTTTGAGAATCCGTTCTCTTTTCTTGATAGAAAGGAAGAGAAGACACCACTCTTACTTTGTTCTTTGCAAAGAAATGAGGTAGGTCATTGAATTTTGGATTGGCCATAATGATGGTCAGATTGGACCGAACAATCACTTCTTGAACACCTCTTTTTACGGCCTCTTCAACAAACCATCTAAAATCTGAATGCATTTCAGGAGCACCTCCAGTTATATCCAGGGTTGGGATTTCATTCTTCTCTAAAATTTCAAGACAAGTGCTAAGATCTTCCTTGCTCATTGCCTCCTTTCTGTCAGGACCAGCATCTACATGACAGTGCTTGCAAGTTTGATTGCACATGTAGCCAATATTCAATTGAAAGATCTCGAGCTTAGATGGTTTCAAAGGAAAGGATGAATGCTGATCAAGGCTTGCTTGAAAAGTTGGCAGATCTTCCTGAAAGATGCCATTACTAAGAAATCGAAGTTGCTCTTCACTTTTGGCTAGTAAAGAGCCTCTAGCCTTTAATGATTTGATCATAGAAAAGATTTACATTGATAGCTTTTTAGCCTTGTTCATCATTTGAACTCCATGTACCATAGAAGCTCCTCCTCGAATGGCGCCAGCTACATGTACAGCTTCCATCATCATTGCCTCCGAAGCTCCCTTTTGAAGAGAATCAACCGTATATGCATCTATACAGTAAGGGCATTGTATGGTATGAGCAACTGCCAAAGCAATTAAAGATTTCTCTTTCTCTGTGAGCGCTCCTTCTTTGAAAACTTCTCCATACCAGTCAAAGAATTTTTCAGCCAAATGAGGCTCGAATTCTGCGATCTCTCCAAATTTTTTAAGATCTCGTGGATCGTAATAGCTTTTGTCCATTTTTTGAAATTGATTATTGTGAACTGCTGTTCAGACTCCAATCGTATTCTTTGAAGCTGACCTTTGCATTTGAATTGGCCTTCGTCTTTGAGTACTGATTCAAATACTCAATAAGTGAAGTGCTTTTTGTAAAATCTCCTTTGTACCAATTGAACAACTGAGAGACCTCAACTGAATTGGTTGAAATGGAATTCTTCGATGAATTGTTGATGAACTCAGTGCTCAATTTTTCCATTACTTCTTCGAGAGAACTCGCCTGAAATGCTGCATTGTGGAGTTTTGGACATGATTGAGCTGCACAGTTCAGAATAAAATGAATGCGTGAATCAAAGTATTTCTTCCTGATCACTTCATGTTCGATCATGTTCAAAGTATACTCCTCCCCCCCTACTTTAATAGTGGCTTTGTCCCACACCTTTCCGCCTTCAAGATCCATGATGGATTTTACAGGATAATTTTCCAGAATGGTCTTTACTGTGAAGGCATTGTAAACATTTGCCCAAAAAGCTATTTGTTCTTTTGTGGAGGCATTGGAAGACGGAGCATTTGAACTGAAAGATCGAAGGATCTCTTCCAACTTTGCCTCCTCACTTTTCCAAGCCTTGTAATTGACCTCTCCCGAATTGGATACGTACTTTTTCAGTTGAGCATCCCAAGCATCGTAGGACTGTGCAGAGGAGAGGAACACTGCACTTAAAAGTAGAATTAAGATAAAATGTCTTTTCATAGATTCTGTGAAATTAAATAAAGTCTGATTCACATCTATATTTTTAAGCGTCAGTCTTCTGACAATCCAATGATTTTCAACGCAATATTTATACATTTGTCTTATGAGCAAATTTCTCGCCACACTCTTTTTTCTTGCATCTATTCTTTCGCTTCAAGCAAGTGAAAGCAAAGCTGATTCGCTGAGGAATGTAGTGGATACTTGCCAAACAGATAGTGGCAAAGCAAATGCTTTGGATTACCTTGTTTGGGAATACATGTATTCCAATACAGATGAAGCAATCAATATTGCTTACGAACAAGTAGTTGCTGCGAAGAAGACTGGAATGCATGTTAAGATCTCCAAAGCATTTTTCAATTTGGGTACGGCACATGCCGTGAAAGGAATGTTGGTAGAATCAGTACCCATCTTCTACCAAGGATTAGATGAAGCGGAGAAAGCAAACTCTCCAAAGAAAAAATCTCAGATACTCAATAATCTAGGCCTGGTCTATAAACTTTTAGCCAAGCCCGATTCTGCAATCTCTTTTTATGAGAGATCGGTTAGTGAATTCAAGAAACTTTCAAAGCTAGAAAAAGGCCTCGCTGACACTTACAATAATATAGGTCAACTATTTGTAGATAAAGGAGATGTTGACAGTGCTACCCATTATTTAAATCTCGCTATTGAGATTCATAGTGAGCTTGAAATTAGAGACCTAAGCACAGCGGATATCTATAACAATCTTGGAATTATCTACAAAGAAATTGGTCGATACCCTAATGCCTTAGACAGCTACCTAAAGGCTAGAAAGATCCACGATGCATTAAAGGACACCTCCAATAAATATGGCTATATCCTCAATAATATTGGGGAGATCTATGACAAACAAGAAGACTATAATAAGGCTCTTGAATATTACACCTATTCTGCGGAAGTTATCGGAAAGGTAGGTTCAGATGCTGTAGTTTATTCAAGGGTCATGAACAATATTGGGCAGATCTACATCCAAGAAAAGAAGTTAGACACGGCCTTGACCATCTTGACAGAAGCCAGTCAAATTCAAGAGAATAGTGATATAGGTACTTTGGATCTAGCGGAGACCTACTCGAATATGGGTCAAGTTCATGAATTGAAGGGCAATTTAGAATTGGCTGAAGATTATTACTCAAAATCCTTGGCAATATCTGAAAAAGGAGATTTGAAGATCACTATTGTTGAGGCCTTGCTAGACCTTGGAAGACTAAAGATTTCTTCAGGCAGAACTCAAGAAGGAATACAACAATGTCAAAGAAGTTTTAAACTAGCTGAAGAATTAAAGTTACTGCAACAAAAAATGCTTTCCTGTGAATGCTTGTATGAAGGAAATGACAAGACTGGAAACGTTGCAAATGCCTATAAATATTATAAGTTCTATAGAGAGTACAGAGATAGTTTGATCAATCAAGAAAACGTCAAAGAGATTACTGCAAAGGCAATGCAGTATGAATTTGATAAGGTTCAATACCAAGATAGTTTAAAGCGTGCTGAAAAAGAAAGACAGCAAGCAATGATTCAGAGGGAGAAGGATATCAAGCAAGAAGCAGAGATCCAAAAACAAAGAGCTTATACCATTGCAAGTATTGTGGGTATTGTCTTGATGATGGGATTGGCATTCGTACTTTTTAAAGGATATAAGAACAAACAGAAAGCCAATGAGATCATCACAGAGCAAAAAGAGGCGGTAGAAGAACAGAAGGAGATCATTGAAGAAAAGAACCGGGAGATCGTGGACAGTATCTCTTATGCTCAACGTATACAAAATGCCATTCTACCTTCAGATGAGTACATCAAGTCAGTTCTTCCAAATGCCTTTGTTTACTTCAATCCCAAGGATATTGTAAGTGGTGATTTCTACTGGATCGACGAGAAAGACGATTGTGTTTACTTTGCCGCAGTTGACTGTACGGGCCATGGAGTACCTGGAGCATTGGTAAGTGTAGTAGGATACAATGGACTCAATAGGGTGTTGCATGAATTCAACTTGACAGATCCGGCTAAAATGCTCGATAAATTAAGCGAGCTGGTAGAGCGAACTTTCTCTAAAAGTTCAGCATCCATTAAAGATGGAATGGACTTAGCACTTTGTAAATGGGACAAGAAAAACAACCTTTTAGAATACGCTGGTGCCAATAATCCCATGTACTTGGTTAGAGATAACGATAAGATAAAAGATTCTTTTAAGAATTACAGAATTCTCGAGCATGACGAATTGGATAAATCTCTAATTGAGATCAAAGCCGATAAGCAGCCTATTGGAAAGTACGACTTTAGAGAGCCCTTCCAATCCCACAAGATCAGTCTAGAAAAAGGAGATTCTATTTATGTATTCTCAGATGGTTATGCCGATCAGTTTGGCGGTGTAAAAGGAAAGAAATTCATGTACAAACCTTTCAAGAAGCTGCTCACTCAGTTGTCTTCACTTAAAATGGATGAGCAAAAAGAGAAAGTAACCAACACTTTTAGTGATTGGAAAGGTAGCATGGAACAGATAGATGATGTTTGCGTTCTTGGCGTAAGAATCTAGTTTAAAGCTTACAGCTCTTATGGACTTTAAAAAAAGCCTTCTCAATGGATTTAAATTGAATATGGCTTACACCATTGTGTTGGTTAAAGATGTTCCCGAAGAAAAACTTACTGAACAACCCCAGGATTTTATCAATCATCCAGCTTGGACAATAGGACACCTTTGCACCGCTCTTCAGATCTGTTTCAAAGTGTTGGGTAAGGAGTATACACTCGATGAGAATTGGATATCCATCTTCAAGAGAAAAGGTCCTGGAGATCCTAGACTTCCTGATCCCAATAAGTCAAAATATCCCACGAAAAAAGAGTTAGTCAAGACTCTAAATGAGATGGGAAATGAGCTGATTCAACTGATTGAAAATGCAAATGATGCATTGCTGAAAGAAGACTATCAATGGAAGTTCAACAATTATCTTTCCACCAAAGGAGAATTCCTTCATTTCATATTAAGCATTCATCATTCATGGCACATCGGACAGTTAGCTGAATGGAGAAGAATGATGGGATATGAATCGGCTTTAGCTAGACTTCACCACTTGAATGATTCTAAATAAGAAGGAAGTTGAGTTCCCTCAGAACAATCTCTTGCTCTAACTGTAGATTCTTGTAACCAAAGTCACATAGAAATTGAAAGGGAGTTTGTATTTTAGAGCTCCCAAAAACTAAATCACAAACAATGGAAAATAATGGACATCCTGATCATTCAGGAAGCAACGGAACGGCAGTTAGCGCTTGCCCTTTCTTAGGCGGCGAGTTAAAGAAGGTTGCCGGTGGAGGAACCAACAATAGAGATTGGTGGCCAAATTCATTGAACTTAAATATACTTCGACTGCATTCATCTCTATCCGATCCTATGGATAAGGGGTACAATTATGCAGAAGAATTCAAGAAGTTAGATCTGAATGCAATTAAGAAAGATCTATATGATCTAATGACTGACTCCCAAGAATGGTGGCCAGCAGACTATGGTCATTATGGACCATTCATGATCAGAATGGCATGGCATGCTGCAGGAACCTATAGAATTTCTGACGGAAGAGGTGGAGCTGGTGCCGGAGCACAACGTTTTGCTCCATTAAATAGTTGGCCTGATAATGCCAACCTTGACAAGGCAAGACTATTGCTTTGGCCTATCAAACAAAAGTATGGCAAGAAGATCTCTTGGGCAGACCTTTTGATCTTAGCAGGAAATTGCGCTTTAGAATCAATGGGATTTGAAACCTTTGGATTTGGAGGAGGTCGTGAAGACATCTGGGAAGCTGAAGAAGATATTTATTGGGGTTCAGAAGCTGATTGGCTTGCTGATAATCGATACACTGGAAATAGAGAATTAGAGAATCCTTTGGCTGCAGTTCAAATGGGATTGATCTATGTGAATCCAGAAGGTCCGAACGGTAATCCTGATCCAGTAGTAGCTGCTCATGATATCCGAGAAACATTTGGAAGAATGGCCATGAACGACGAGGAAACGGTAGCATTAATTGCCGGTGGTCATACATTTGGAAAAACTCACGGAGCTGGAGACCCAGGTCAATACGTTGGGCCAGAACCAGCAGGTGCCTCCATCGAAGAGCAAAGTACAGGATGGAACAATTCGCTTGGAAGTGGACACTCTGAGAATACCATTACTAGTGGATTAGAAGGTGCATGGACAAGAGAACCAGCTAAATGGACCAATCAGTATTTTGAACATTTATTCGAGTACGAATGGGAACTAACTAAAAGTCCTGCAGGAGCGCATCAATGGACACCAAAAGACGGTGCTGGAGCAGGGACTGTTCCTGACGCTCACGTAGCAGGTAAGTCTCATGCACCGATCATGTTGACTACTGACCTATCTCTAAGATTTGACCCTGAGTACGAAAAGATCTCCAGAAGATTTTACGAAAACCCTGATCAGTTTGCCGATGCTTTTGCTAGAGCATGGTTCAAACTTTGTCATAGAGATATGGGACCAAAAGCAAGATACCTAGGTTCTGAGGTCCCATCAGAAGAATTGATCTGGATGGATCCAGTACCGGCAGTTGACCATGAATTGATCAATGATCAAGATGCAATTGCATTGAAAGGACTGATCCTAGACAGCGGTTTAACTGTTTCTGAATTGGTTAGAACTGCTTGGGCTTCTGCTTCAACTTATAGAAACTCTGATAAAAGAGGTGGAGCAAATGGAGCTAGAGTTCGTTTTGAGCCACAGAAAGATTGGGATGTAAACAATCCTGAAGAGCTTTCGAAAGTCATTGGTACACTTGAAGGAATTCAAAACGACTTCAATAGCAATCAGAGCGGCGGTAAAAAAGTTTCACTAGCCGATCTAATTGTTCTAGGAGGTTGTGCTGCTATTGAAAGTGCTGCAAAAGCAGCTGGGCATGATGTTAGCGTACCGTTTACCCCGGGAAGAACAGATGCTTCAGAGGAGCAAACGGATGCAGATTCTTTCGCAGCTCTTGAGCCATTAGGTGATGCTTTCAGAAACTACAAGAGAAAAGAATTCGAAGTTTCAGCTGAAGAATTGATGGTAGACAAGTCTCAATTATTGAATCTAACTGCACCGGAAATGACTGTTCTAGTTGGAGGTATGAGAGCTATGAATGCCAATTACGATGGATCGGATCTGGGAATCTTTACCGATAGACCAGGAGTATTGAGCAATGATTTCTTCGTGAATATTTTGGATCTGAATACCAAGTGGAGTGCTGCAGATTCAACTGAAGAAACTTTCACAGGAACAGATAGAAAAACTGGAAATGCAAAATGGAAAGGTTCTAGAGTAGACTTAATCTTTGGATCGAACTCGGAATTAAGAGCCATTGCAGAAGTCTATGCTGAAAGTGATTCTGAAGTGAAATTTATCAATGACTTTATCTCAGCTTGGGATAAAGTAATGATGGCAGATCGATTTGATCTTGCTTAATATCAAGATCTTATGAATAAAAAAGCCCCGATTTTCATCGGGGCTTTTTTTATGTTTGTTGTCCGACTAGGGCTCGAACCTAGACTCTTCTGAACCAAAATCAGACGTGTTGCCAGTTACACCATCGGACAGTCACCCAAAAATGGGAAGGCAAAAGTAGAAAATTTTTCTTCAATAAAATTAGAAAAACTTAACAAAAGCTACCAAAGATGATATAGGTAGAATCGGTTTAATATCCCTAAATTCGCAGCTTAGTCGAAATTTTGCCCAGCGAAGAATGTCAGATTTTAAAAGATTGAATTTAAGCCTAGGATGGTTTTCCTGGTTAGTTGCTACAGTAGTTTATTTATCAACCATTGAACCAACCACTTCCTTTTGGGATTGTGGAGAGTTCATTGCAACCGCATACAAGTTAGAAGTAGGACACCCTCCTGGAGCACCATTGTTCATGATGCTCGCTAGGTTCTTCATGCTATTCGCAGCGCCAACTGATTCGGCAATGATGGTAAACATCATGTCTGCCCTTTCATCCTCATTTACGATCCTATTCCTCTTTTGGACCATTACTGCATTTGGTAGAAAGATCGCATTGAAGAGCGGAGAAATGACCGATGGCAAATTATACGCCATCATGGGAAGTGGTCTAGTTGGCTCATTGGCTTACACATTTACAGATTCATTTTGGTTCTCAGCCGTAGAAGGAGAGGTTTATGCCCTTTCATCTTTGTTTACTGCTGTAGTTTTCTGGGCCATTTTGAAATGGGAAGGAGTCGCAGACAAAGAACACAACTTACGATGGATCATACTTATCGCCTACTTCATGGGACTTTCAATTGGAGTTCACTTATTGAACTTATTGGCGGTTCCAGCAATTGTGATGGTGTATTACTTTAAAAAATACGATCCTGACTGGAAAGGTATTGTGAAGGCATTGGCCATTTCCGTTGTGATATTGGGCTCTATTCAATACGGAATTATCCCAGGAGCAGTAAAGGTTGCTAGCTGGTTTGAATTGCTGTTCACGAATTCCTTCGGACTTCCATTCAATACTGGATTCATCATTTACATTTTGCTTTTGGTTGGATTGATTGTTTTTGGGATCTACAAAACACACCAACAAAGAAAGATCGTTCTCAACACCATTATCTTAAGCTTTGCTGCTATTATATTAGGTTACTCTTCATTTGCTGTGATCATTATAAGATCCAGTGCAAATCCTCCAATGGATGAGAACAATCCAGAGAATGCCTTTACGCTTTTATCTTACCTAAACAGGGAGCAGTATGGGGACCGACCATTGTTCAATGGACAGTCTTTCAACACTCCGCAGGATGCACAAGAACCTTTTAAAGATGGTAAGCCTGTTTATTTCCAAGACAAGGCTTCTGGAAAATACATCATTAGTGATGATAGAAAGAATTCTGTTCCAAACTACGATGAGCGATTCTTAAGCTTACTTCCTAGAATGTGGAGCTCTGAAGGACGACATAAATCACACTACAAGAAATGGTCTAAATTCGAAGGAAAGCCTATTCAATTTAGAGGTGGAGATGGGCAAACCAAGGTGATCAACACCCCAACCTTCGGTGAGAACATGAGGTTCCTTTTTAGCTATCAATTGAATTGGATGTATTGGAGATACTTCATGTGGAATTTTGCCGGTCGACAAAATGATATTCAAGGACATGGAAATGTAACCGATGGAAACTGGATCTCTGGAATCAAATTCATCGATGAAATGAGGTTGGGTACCCAAGAAAATCTGCCTGAAAAGATCGTTAATAGTCCTGCCAACAATAAATACTACATGCTACCCCTTCTCTTAGGCCTTATTGGACTCTTGTTCCAATTCAGTCAAGACAGAAAAGATGGCGTGATCGTTTTCTTACTGTTCTTCTTTACGGGAATTGCAATTGTACTCTACCTGAATCAATATCCACTGCAACCTAGAGAAAGGGATTATGCATATGCTGCATCCTTCTATGCTTTCTCTATCTGGATTGGACTAGGTGTTTATGCATTAATCGATGCCATCTCCAAGCAAAAGGCTTCTAAACTAGTTTCTATTGGAGTAAGTGTTCTTTGTTTGGTTCTAGTGCCTGGGATCTTGGCTTCAGAAAACTGGGATGATCACAATAGATCTTTAAGATATACGGGAAGAGACTATGCTAAAAACTATTTGGATTCCTGTGAACCCAATGCCATACTCTTTACCAACGGAGATAACGATACATTCCCACTTTGGTATGTACAAGAAGTAGAAGAATATAGAACGGATGTTAGGGTGATCAACTTGAGCCTTTTGAATACGGATTGGTACATCAATCAAATGAGAAGAAAAGCTTATGATTCTGATCCAGTTCCATTGAATCTTCCTGAAGTGAAGATCAGACAAGGAACAAATGATTATCTGCCTGTTTACGAACGACAAGAGATCAAAGGTCATATTGATATTGATGACCTAATCGGATTCATTAAGAGCGATAATCCTCAAACGAAAATTCGAGTAACCAGTGGTGAAAGAATTGATTACATCCCAACTAAAAAGTTAAAGATCAAAGTGGATAGAGAAAAGGTATTGGCCAATGGCACAGTACCTCCATCTGAAGCAGACGAAATTGTAGATGAATTGAAATGGGAGATCAAGAAGAACTATGTTCTGAAAAATGATTTGACCATCATAGATATCTTGTCTGCAAATGATTGGGAGAGACCAATCTATTTTGCCTCAACTACCGGATTGGATGCTTACATAGGATTGGAAGACTATTTCAGAGCTGAAGGAATGACCTACCGATTGGTTCCTGTTAAAAAAGCCGGAAGACCTGATGGCAACCCAGGATATGTAAATTCAGACATCTTGTATAACCGATTGATGAATCAATTCCATTGGGGTGGAGTTGATACTAGCAAAGTATACATGGATGAAACCAATAGAAGGATGAATATGAGCTTGAGAATTACTTTCTCAAGATTGGCTGAGCAATTGACCCAGGAGAATAAAATTGAGCAGGCCAAAGAGGTATTGGACAAGGCCTTTGAAGTAATGCCTGAAGAAAATGTTCCTTACGATGTTTTTGTCATGTATTTGGCAGAGAATTATTACGCCATTGGAGATAGTGAAAAGGGCAATGAATTGGTGGCTCGATTAGCTGATATTTATGAGAAAGAACTCGATTACTACAATCGATTGGATCCAAAGTATGCAAAGACCATCAGAAATGATATGCAGCAAGCTCAAGCTATCCTAAATCGTTTAGTAGTGATTACCAATAGGTTATACCCTCAAAAAGAATTTGGAGCTGAGCTTAGAGAAAGATTGATGCCTTATTTTGGGGGAGTCAACCAACAAAATCAATAAATTAGTCGTCTAGCCCTAAACCTTTATCAAAAGCAAGATGAACATCAACAAAATACTGATTGTATTCGGAGTGCTGTTTTTGTTCTCGTTGCAGCTGCAAGCGCAAAGAGCAAGACCATCTAAAGACAGTGTGTTTGTAAAGGGCTCGATCTACAATAATCACGATCATGTTAAGAATGCTGTGATCAATGTATACGATCGCAACGAACTCATCAAAAGCTTTGGTGTTAGATCGTCGAATAAGTTCATGGTAAATCTTCCTGCTCAAGCAGTGCTCACCATTGAGATTACGGCACCAAACTTTCATACGAAGAGATTCATCTTTGATACCAGACTACCTACCGATATCGCGAAGATTCCTGAGTACGAATTTGACATGGACATCTTTAGCGAGGAAGAGCTTGCGGGGGTGAACACTTCTCTACTTGATTTTCCTATTGGGCTAGTTACTTATAGCGAGAAGAAGGGAAAATTCTTAAGGAATAAGAATTACACCAAGAAAATGAAGAAGAGATATCTCGATCTATTGGACGAAGCTCTAATGACCGAGAGGGCAGCTCAATAAGAGTCTGAACCACACTTTTTCATCGTCTCAATTATTGCCTTTTACTTCTCATTTTCCTTTTGAAGGTTTTTCTCAAAATGATAGTTGATCGCTTCATCTTGAATGAGCTCTTCTCACCGCTTTAATAGCACTCCAAATCTGGGAAAGGCTTAACTTTGCATCATGAATTCAAAAAAGCTTGCACTTATCATTCTAGATGGATGGGGTTATGGGAAAAAGGATGATTCAAATGCTATTTTCCGATCGAGCACCCCAGTTTTTGATTCTCTGATAAAGGATCATCCAAATAGCACGCTTCTGACTCATGGAGAAAATGTTGGCTTACCAGATGGACAAATGGGAAATTCGGAAGTTGGGCATTTGAACATTGGAGCTGGAAGGGTAGTATATCAAGATCTAGTGAAGATCAATAAGACCATTGAGAATTCAGAGTTAGAGGAGAATGAGGTTTTAGATCAAGCCCTTGAATACGCAAAAAAAGAATCTAAGGCCGTTCATTTAATGGGACTAGTTTCCAACGGAGGGATACATTCACATCAAGATCATTTGCATGCTTTAATTGATATTGCTGAGAAGAAGTCGATCGAGAATTGTTTTATTCATGCGTTTACAGATGGCAGGGATACCGATCCCAGATCGGCTCAACACTTCTTGCAGAAACTTGAAGAGAAAACTGAGAATACCAATTCTAAGTTGGTTTCTGTGATAGGAAGATATTATGCAATGGATCGAGATCAAAGGTGGGAGCGAATTAAAATAGCATACGATCTATTGCTGGAGGGAACTGGAGAAGGAAGCACGAACATGATATCTTCTCTGCTAAGGTCTTATGAAAATGGGATCACAGATGAATTCATTAAACCAATTGTGCGCCTGGATGAAAATGGAAATCCAGAAGGAAGGATACAAGAAGGCGATGTAGTCATTTGTTTCAATTTCAGAACCGACAGATGCAGGCAATTATGCAGAGTTCTTACTCAAGAAGAGATGAGTAATCATCTCATGAGAACCATTGATATTCAACTGCTGACCATGACTACCTATGATGAGAGCTTCAAAGGAATAAAGATCTTGTTCGAGAAAGACAACCTAAAAAATACCCTTGGCGAAGTACTCTCAAAAGCGGGTAGAAAACAGATCCGAATTGCCGAAACTGAAAAATATCCGCATGTGACCTTTTTCTTTTCAGGTGGAAGAGAAGAAGCTTTTGATGGAGAACAAAGAATTATGGTGCCATCTCCAAAAGTGGCAACCTATGATCTTCAACCTGAGATGAGTGCAGATGAAGTAACTCAAAAGATCCTTGTTGAAATTGAGCATGCTGAAACGGATTTTATTTGTTTGAACTTTGCCAATCCTGATATGGTAGGTCATACCGGTGTATTCAATGCAATAAAAACTGCCGTTGAAAAAGTAGATCAATGCTTAGGAAAGATCGTGGATCTGGCAAGTCAGAAGGGGTACTCATTAATTGTCATTGCTGATCATGGCAATGCAGATTGTGCTGTTAATCCTGATGGCAGCGTTAACACGGCGCACACAACCAATCCTGTTCCCATCATATTAATTGACAAAGACATCAAAGAAATACGTTCAGGAAAACTAGCGGATATTGCTCCAACCATTCTTTCGATCATGGGCATTGAGCAAGCCGAAGAAATGGATGGAAATGTATTGGTATAGACCATTGCCCCTCCCCTTTTTACTATCTTAGTCTTCCCAAAAAATAAAACTATGAGTGAACTCAAAAACTATCTGGCAGAGAATAAAGATCGCTATATCAACGAACTTGTTGAATTGCTAAAAATTCCATCCATAAGTGCCGATTCTTCTTACAAAGAAGATACGAGAAAGACTGCTGAAATGGTAAAAGATCAGCTGGATGCTGCCGGATTGGAGAATACAGAATTATGCGAAACCGAAGGATTCCCAGTAGTTTATGGAGATAAGATCATTGACGAAAAGCTACCTACGATCTTAGTTTATGGACATTATGATGTACAGCCTCCAGATCCATTGGATCTTTGGGATAGCCCTCCATTTGAACCAGTGATCAAAGATGGAAAGATCTATGCAAGGGGAGCTGCAGATGACAAAGGTCAGATGTACATGCATGTCAAAGCATTTGAGTACCTCAATAGCAAATCAGAACTTCCATGTAATGTAAAATTTATCATCGAGGGAGAAGAAGAAGTAGGTTCTGTGAACTTGGAGACCTTTATTAAGGAAAACAAAGACAAGTTAAAAGCTGATGTTATTTTGATCTCAGATACCTCCATGCTTTCTTTAGAGACTCCATCTATTACAACCGGCCTAAAAGGATTAAGCTACTTAGAAGTTGAAGTTACAGGTCCAAACAGAGATCTTCACTCAGGAGTTTACGGGGGAGCTGTAGCAAATCCGATCAATATTCTTTGTGAAATGATCGCTTCTTTAAAGGATGAAAACAATCATATTACCATCCCTGGATTTTACAATAATGTGTTAGAAGCTAGTGATGAAGAAAGAGCAAAAATTGCAAAGACTCCCTTTGATCTTGAGGTATACAAATCCAAGTTAGGGATTGATGAAGTTGCTGGAGAAGCAGGTTATTCAACGATCGAAAGAACTGGTATCAGACCAACTTTAGATGTAAATGGTATTTGGGGTGGATATATCGGAGAAGGAGCCAAAACAGTTCTTCCTTCAAAAGCTCATGCCAAGATCTCCATGCGTTTGGTTCCCAATCAAACAGACCAAGAGATCAGTGAATTATTTCAAAGACATTTTGAGCAGATCGCCCCACCATCAGTGAAAGTAAATGTTAAAAATCTTCACGGTGGTGAACCATACGTAACCCCAATTGACACATTGGAGTATAAGGCTGCAAGTGAAGCCATTGAAAGAACTTTTGGAAAAACCCCAATTCCGGTTCGCGCTGGGGGAAGTATTCCAATTGTAGCTCTATTTGAAGAGGTATTGGGATTGAAAACCATTCTTCTAGGATTTGGTCTGGATACCGACGCAATTCACTCTCCAAACGAGCACTATGGGATTGATAATTTTATGAAGGGAACTGAAACGATCATTCATTTCTATGACACCTTCAGCAAGCTAGTTAAAGAATGACAAGCAATTTCAAAATCTTCCTCCTGGTAGTTTCTACCCTTCTCCTTACTTCGTGTTTTAGAATGGAGGAAGTAAAGATCAAAGAGATCAAGTCGGTTAAACTTCTGGAATTTTCAGAGGAGGGATTGGTAGTAGAGTCGAATATTCAGATCGATAATCCCAATATATATGACATTAAGTTGGTGAATTCAGAATTCAACATCATGGTCAATAATAGAAAGATCGGCAAGGCTCATATTGGAAGCGACTTGAAAATTCCTGCTAGCTCAAATGATTATCACACACTGCTTTTAAAAAGTTCAACCTCAGACCTAAGCTCCTCTGCCATCCCCAGTCTTATTGCAATTACAGCAACTGGGAAGGACAAACTTTACCTTGAGGTAGATGGATTCATAGTTGGGAAAGTCTGGCTGATCAGCAAGAAAGTTGATGTTCACCACGAGGGTGAGGTAGATCTTAGTTTGTTTTAGATCTATTTATAGAGCAGACTTAGGCTTCCTTCGAAATTCTTGATCTCTCCTTTCAAATCCTTAATAAGGATCTTGTAAAAGTAAACTCCAGGACTTGCTTTGTATTCATTAATACGACCATCCCAGCCCTCTTGCAAAGAAGTTGATGTATAAACCATCCTGCCATAGCGATTGTATATCTGGATCTTGAAATCATAAACCCCACATGCCCTCACTTTAAAGGCATCATTGATGCCATCCCCGTTAGGAGTAAATACATTGGGAATCTCAAACTCAAACTCATCGTAGATATACAATTCTGAGCTCGCTGTATCTCTACACTCAAACTCATTGAGCGTGATCCAATCAAGATAATGTAGTCCAGTATCTCTAAAGCGATAATCCATCATTACTTCTCTTCCTATGAGTCTGCCATCAGCATATAGATATCCTTTTGTATAGTTCTCACTCTGACTTGCATCAATTGAGATCAATGCTTCCTTCAATGTAACAGAATCTTCTGAAATCTGAAGTTGGGATGTTGGATAAGGGTAAACTCTAACAGCACTATCAATAGTAAGTTGCAAGGTGTCTGCACAAGTATCTGCCGTGATCAACTGCAAGCCAATATCGTAATAACCACTGTCTAAATAGGTAAACTCAGGAACCACATCCGTAGATAGAACATTATTATCAAAATCCCAGAAATACCTGGCACTACCTAAAAAGTTCGATGAGTCAAACAATTGTACCTTCAAGGGTGGACAGCCAATTTTTGGTTCCACTCCAAAGTTGATCGTATTGGTGCTGAATGATCTTGAGGCAAATACAGAATCGGTGAAGCTTACAGTATCTATACAATTGCCTGTTGTCTGAACGATCAGCTCCACTTCATAATCCCCATTTTTCTGATACATATGAGAGGGATCAGAGCTAAATGCTGAATCTCCATCCCCGAATGTCCAAATGTAATTTGCAGTATCTGCATTGGTCGAAAGGTTTGTGAATCGCACTGGGAAGGGGGCACAAATCTCATCTACATCCAATTGAAAATTCGCAATTGGATTAGGTGTGAAGGAGATGGTGGTAGTACGAATCTCAGTACATATATCTTGATTGACCGTCAAACTAACAGGATAGGAAGATTGCTGTGATGAAAATTGTACGTTAAGTACAGTATCAGATTTGCTACTTTGAATAGTTGCTTGTGAACCAAAGTTCCAAAGCAGTTCTGCGCGGTCTTGAATTTCTCCAGCAGCAATGAAATTAACCGAGTTGCTGTCATCGCATAATAAACCACTCACTTCAATTCGGGGATTCAAGCTATCGTAAACTAGAAATTCAACTGCAGTATCCGAGCTGCATCTTAATCCTGGGTTAGCGATCAAGGTAATGGTGTATACACCTGTATCACTATATCTATAAGTAGGGTTCGTTTCTCTAGATGTATCTGCTGAAGTATTTGGATCTCCAAAATCCCATCGATATCCTTTGATATTATATCCTGGTACTGGAGGAGTATTGTTTTCAAATCTAACCGTTCGGCCATCACATAAAAGGGTTTGATCTTGAACAGCGGTTAAAATGACCGGATTGCAATTGGCGGTGTTGATCTGAATATCTCTTCTGCTGGTTGAGAGCAAAACCCCATTACGATACTCTTCGATGCAAAATCCTACTACATATTGGCCAATATCTGTTGGAGTACCGGTTAATCTACCAGTATTCTGATCAAAAGAAAGAGTTGGAGTAGAAGGAACTGGGAAAGTCGGAGTTTGTGGCGCTAGAAAGGCTACATCAATATAAGGAGGAGAAAAAGCAGGGTTTGGTTCTGGATTGGTTTGGGGAGAACTGAATGGAGCACAGAACTTATAAACCAAAACATCCCCATCGGCATCTGTTGCTCCTAGATCAATATCAAGTGGTTGATTAGGGCAAAAGGCAATTGGTGGACTGTTTCTATAATCAGGAGAGCTGTTGCAACCAAAAGTATTAAAGCTAGGAACTTCAATTGTCCAAGTGTTTCCCCAATCGTCAGTAGGTCTTACCAAGTTATCTATTGAACTATTCCTGCAACACCTTTGATATACCAGTAAATGATCCCGATTACTTGCCAAATCAATAGTACCCTGATACACTCCTTCTTCTAATTCCAAGCTATCTATTCTAACAAAACATGGATCTTCTATACTATCTGCGATCAACTTGGTAGAAAGGAGATTCAAATTAGATACTCTTACTGCTCCTTGATCAAATATGCTTAATGGAATACTTTGAGTGAAGATGGCCTGGGGATTTGCTCTTACAACATCTCGATAAAGCACAACAGTCACTTGGTAGCTTGCAAGACCGGGGCCACTGCTTCCGAGACAATCATACCGTATATAGCCGCCAACTATATGACTGGCAAAGGAAATTCCCAGTCCTACAAATAGAAAACTAAGGAGCAAGAGCAGCCGCAATCGGTCCATAAGGTAAAGTTAGTTAACTAATTTCTTTGCGACTTCCTCCAAAATCATTCTTCAATCATTAATTTGGTTTCACATCATGAAGACACGACTTATCTTCTTAAGTCTGCTCTATTGTTGCATTTCATGCAATAGTAATTTGGGTAAAGAGGACGAAAAAATGCATCAAAGTAGCCAGCATCAACCAAATCGACTGATCAATGAAAGCAGTCCTTATCTGCTTCAACATGCCTACAATCCTGTAGATTGGCGTCCATGGAACGAAGAAAGCCTTGCAGAAGCTAAAAAAACCAACAAACCGTTGTTAATCAGTATAGGCTATTCTGCATGTCATTGGTGCCATGTAATGGAAAGAGAATCTTTTGAGGATAGTAGTGTTGCTGAGATCATGAATGAAAAATTCATCTGCATCAAAGTAGATAGAGAAGAAAGACCTGATATTGACCATTTGTACATGGATGCGGTTCAAATCATGAGCGGTAGAGGTGGTTGGCCCTTGAATTGTTTTGCACTACCGAATGGAAGGCCATTTTACGGAGGAACTTACTTTCCAAAGGAGCAGTGGATGAGCATATTAAGCCAATTGAGTGATCTATATTCTTCAGATCCCAAGAAAGTAGAAGAGTATGCAGAAAAGCTTAGTGAAGGACTTCAGAAAGGTGAATTGATCGAAGCAGTCAAAGAGCCTGACAGTTTTAATGAATCTATATTGAGAACCGCCTTACAAAAGTGGAAGAGCACTTTTGACAAAGTGGATGGTGGAAATAACTATGCTCCAAAGTTCCCTATGCCCAATAACTATGAACTAATGTTGCATTATCTCTATCACCATGATGATCAAGAGATAAAAGAACATCTTCAATTGACTCTAGAAAAGATGGCATTTGGTGGTATTTACGATCAGATTGGCGGTGGATTTGCACGCTATTCAACTGATATGAATTGGAAGGTACCCCATTTTGAAAAAATGCTCTATGACAACGCTCAATTGATCAGTCTATATGCACATGCTTATCAATTCTTCAAGGATCCACTTTTTAGAGATATTGCCACGCAAAGCATTGAGTTTCTCAACAGAGAGTTAAGGTCCGAAGAAGGCGCCTATTTCTCTGCTCTCGACGCTGACTCAGAAGGCGAGGAAGGTAAGTTCTACACTTGGTCGATCCAGGAAGTAAACTCGATACTAAGTAATGAAGAATTTGAAATGGCCAAGGAGTATTACAATTTCAATAAAAATGGCGAATGGGAAGGAAGATACATTCCTTTGCGAACGGAAAGGGATGATGCTATTGCATCAAAATTGAAGCTTACAAGGAAAGAGTTAGAAGAAAGAATAAGTAGCATCAAAGGAAAGCTCTTCTCTAAAAGAGCAGAAAGAATACGACCTGGATTAGATGACAAATCACTGACTTCCTGGAATGCATTAACAATCATAGCACTACTCGATGCTTATGAGGCATTTGGAAATGCGGATTACTTGAATGATGCGATCAAAACAGGAAATTTCATCAAGCAGAATCAAATGGAATCTTCGAGGCTTTTCCATTCCTATAAGAATGGAAACTCAAGTATCAATGGATTTTTAGAAGACTACTCTTTTACTATTGAAGCCTTTGTTCAGCTCTATGAGAATACTTTTGATATGAATTGGTTGAACATTGCCAATACATTAGCCGAAGAATGTTTCAATAAATTCAAAGACCCAAATTCTGCTCTCTTCTTTTTCAACTCTTCCGAAGATCCAGAACTCATTAGCAGAAAGATCGAACGAAATGACAATGTCATTCCCGCTTCCAATAGCAGCTTATGCAAAGCTTTATACAAGTTAGGTACACTTTTAAATGAAGAGAAATATTTGACTACTTCAGATCAAATGCTCGCTACTTCAATTGGTAGTATGGAGAAATATTTACCTTATTCTAGCAATTGGGGGATGCAATTATTGATTAGAAGTAATCCTTTTCAAGAAATTGCTATAGTTGGAAAAGAGGCTCAAAAGAAGAGAATTGAAATGCAGACGCATTATCTCCCTAATTCTTTGTTCTTAGGAGAAGAAAAAGAATCCGCTGAGATCGATCTACTTGAAAATAAATGGGTGGAAGGTGCGTCTATCATCTATGTTTGTGAGAATAAAACATGCAAACAGCCCGTTGAAAATGTTGGCAAGGCAATTGAGCAGTTAAGGCTTCCATGAGGTATCTTATAGTCATTTCTTTCATACTCATTTCCCATCTTTCTGCTGGACAACTTCTTGACCCGTACCAAGAATGGTTTGAGATGGAGAGCTTTTTTTACCAGGAAGAATTGTCGGAATCAAAGATTAAAGTCTTGCGATTTGAAATCAGCAATAAGCAAGATGATAAGATCTTTTATGACAAAGGCGAATTCTTGGAATACAAGTTCGATAAAAAGGGTTTGCTGGTAGAAGTTTCAAAAAGAGTAGCCATGGCAAATGGATTTGACACTTCAAACGTCAAGTTCTTTTATGATCAAAAAGGAAGGTTGATCAAAAAAATAGATCAACAAGGGCCCTTTCATTTTGAATTCTATTTTATCCATTTGGACGATCAGCTATCTTATAGAGAACTAAAGATCAGACCACAAACTTCAAAAGGCGATACTCTATATGATCGCATCCATGAAGTAAGCTTTGAAAAGGGCAAGGAAGTAGAATTGATCAAGAACAGAGTTGGCAAAGCTTTCCTCAAGAAAGAAACTAGCTATTTAGAAAATGGAAGACTAGCGGATCGCAAGCTCACCTACCTCTTCAATAACAAGCAGATCAAAAGCAACTATTTTCATGAAGACCAGCGATTGGTCGGTAAGCAATATCAGAAGGCCTTTGGTGAAAAACGGAATAAGATCTGGAAATTCAAATACGAGAGAAACGAACTTGAAATGGTAGAGGTTTTCAACAAGGGACTACTTCATGAAAAAATAGCCTTTACTTACAAAAATGGTCTTCCTTCAGCAATTATTCTTAGAAATATCCAAGATAAGTATGTGAGGATCTATAAATGCAATTACGATTTCTGGTAAATTCTAATCTTCGAAATTGATCAGACTAACCGACACTTCGGTAAAGGTGAAATCTTCGTGATTTCTCAATTGTTGATGCACGAATTTGTTCCAATTGATCTGTTGCTTGATCACTTTTGAGTAGTTCGTTTCCTTATCATATCGACCTTGCATCTCTTTGTACTCTTTTCTCCAAATGCGGTCTATGATCTCGGCCAATTTTTCCTTGTAGTTGTTCTTTGTGAAGTTCGCCTCCAGCACTTCTTTGACGATCTTTCTGCGATGTAATTCAGCTATATCAAAGTGGATCTGCTCGTGCTGAAGCAATAGATTATTCCTCTGATCCTCTTTTGACCATGATTCATTCTTGATGAAGCAAACATTGATGGAAAAGTTCAATTCTCCTTCCCCATCTGTAACGTACTTATAGGGCAAGCCTATACTAGATAGAGCAGCAACTGTTGCTTGATCTTGTGGTTCTGCTTCAAAATCAGTCCATTCTAATCGATACCAATCACTCCAATAGATGCGATTGATATCTTCTTGACTGCTTTCTGTTTGTGCTGTGAGAGTACCAATTCCAGCTAGAATTAGGGATACTATAAGGAATAGCCTTGTTCTCATAATTTCAAAGATAGATATTCTGAATTACTCAACAATTGGGCCGAAATCAAAGTACTAACGTAGAATTGTTATAAAAGTGACTTTGGTTTTCCTGCAACAAAGGATTTATAGTAGAATGGCTCGTAATAGGCAAGATCCTCAAACTGCTCATTATCAAACTTCTCTAGGATCAATTCCCCCCAGTGCGTAGCGGAAATAAAGTCATTCTCCAGATAGGTAAAAGCGGGGTCTAGAACCTCCTTGCATTTTAAAGCGCCATCTCCAAAATACAATAACTTCTTTCTTTCTTTAAGATCTTGGAAAGATTGCTCATCAATAACTTTTGCACTCACCTCTTCAATGGAATTAAGCTCATAATCAAAAAGCTCAGTATAGACTTCCATTCTCCGTGCGTCAATCATGGGAGCATAAATCGCATCAGACTCATTCATGACTTTCTTGGCTCCATTGGCCATTGCCTTCAGAGTGGAAATACTAATCAGGGGCAAGTCGGAAGCAAAGCAAATACCTTTGGCCAAAGACAATCCAATTCGAAGACCTGTATATGAACCTGGCCCACTGCTTATGGCAACTGCTTTAAGATCTGTTGTTTTCAGTTCATTCCTAGTCAACAATTGATCTACAAATGGAGCCAATTTTTCAGCATGAGAATAATCTCCACCTTCTTCAATATGATCGAGCAATTTAGAACCGTCAAACAAAGCAACGGAGCACATCTTGGTAGATGATTCAATGGCCAAGAATAATTTTGACATTCTAATCTTTCTTAGAGGAATAGAGTTTTTCCTCTGTCACGATCTCAACAGAGACATCGTTCTTTAGTTTTCTTGAAACAGCAGAATATGGTGCAGTGATTACTTGCATGGAAGTATCCAATCCATTTTTAAGCTCTATATACATGGTATTCTGAATACCTGTCTCAACGTAGTAGATCTTTGCTTTGCCCTCTTCAACTACGAACACACATTCTTTCTTCTCCTCATCATCCTCTTCAGTATTTTCTTCAGATCTCTTACCTCTTATTCTGCCTTTGGTCTCATTGACAGTATCTGTTCTTGTTGTCACTGCTTGAATTGGAACACTGACAACATTTGTTGCTTGAGTAGTATGTATATCTACCGTACCTGACATTCCAGGTCGAAAAGGAGAATATTGTTCTTCTTTCCCCTCCACTAAATCAGAATAAGATTCCTTTAGCACCCTGATCTTTACATCAAAGTTGGTAACCTGGTCAGCACTCATACCCTCAACAGTAGCAGAATTGGCGATCTCTGTTACAATTCCTTTGAACTCCTTATCCAAGTAGGCGTCTACTTCTATCTCTGCTGTATCTCCTTTGTTTACTCTTACAATATCATTCTCATTTACTTCTACAGCTACTTCCATCACATTAAGGTCTGCAACGGTCATGATATCAGTACCGGCCATCTGAGCTGTACCCACAACTCTCTCCCCTAATTCTTTATTGAGTTTAGTGATCACCCCATCAATTGGAGAATAAATTGATGTCCTTCCAAGGTTCTCCTCCGCTTCTTTCAAGGTTGCTTCTGCACTTTTCACATTAAACTCTGCTGCATTTACAGATTCTTCAGCTGCCTGAACATCTGCCTCTGCCACCTCAAAATTGGCTTTTGCTTGGTCAAAGTCAGAGTCGGAGATCACTTCGTCATCGTATAATTTCTTATTCCTACTGAATGTTGCCTTGGCATTTTCAAATGTAGATTGTGATTGAGCAAGTCGTGCTTTAGAACCACTGAGATTTGCTCTTGCGGTATTCAAGGACGCTTCTGCTCTGCTCAAAGCAGATTCAACCAGATCTGGATCTATTTTGATCAATAGATCACCTTTGGTCACACGATCTCCTTCTTCAACAGGAAGAACTATGATCTCTCCTGAAACATCAGAACTGATGACTACCTCGGTCTCTGCCTGAATTTTACCGCTGGCAGCAACCGTTTCAATAATTGTTCTCAATTCTGCTTTCTCTGCAGTTACTTCGATTGCTCGATTGGACTTGCCTCCTTTAACTACCGCAATGATGATCAAGAGGAGAACAATTCCCCCTAATATGAATAACCACTTTTTAGATTTCATGTACTTAGTTGTTAAATGTCATTGCTTGCCCTCGGTAAAAATCCAAAACTTTTGTTTTGAAAATATACTCATACTTCGCCTGCAGTAGCTCAGACTGGGAATTATTGAGTCTATTCTTCTCGTTGTTAAAATCATAATAATTGACCAAGCCAACAGAGAACCTTTGATTGGTATACTCAAATGAGGTTTCTAAGGCTTGCACTGATTTCTCAGCAGCTTTGTATCTTTTCAATGCAGCTACTGCTTCTGCGTGGGCTGATTCTATATTCTGTCTTAATTGCAATTTAGCATTATCGAGATTCAATTCAGCATTCTGCATGTTGAGCTTTGCTTTTTGAACATTGGTTCTACTATTCAAGCCGTTGAAAAGCGGAACTGAAAGTCTAAACCCGATTGATTTGTTGAAGTTATCTTCCAATTGATCTTCCCAAGCCTTGTCCTCAAAGATACCCTGAACCTGAGGTCTAAGAACAAATCCATTAATACCTCCTACGGTACCATCAGAGGAAACTACATCACCTGTTCTTTGAAGACCTAGATCTTGAAACTCTTTCAATTCTTGATTTGCACCTGAATATCCAGATCCGATTGAACCACTCAAAGTCAATGATGGATAATAACTTCCTCTTGCAAGTGATTTTGATTTTTCAGCAGCATAGAAATTATACTCAGCTCTCTTAATTTCTGGCATTATGTCCACTGCTGTTTCGTACAAGGCCCCTGGAGTGATCAATTCCGATACTCCTTGAAAACTCTCTAAGTTCGGTTCTTCAATTTCAAATTCCGAACTATTCTCAAGATTTAGCAATTGGGCAAGGTTGATCTTAGATAGTTTCAACTGATTTTCCGCATTTACCAATTGTAATTCTTCTGAGGCAAACTGGGCTTCTATCTCTTGTAGATTTCCTTTAGGCAAAGTACCTGCATCTACCTGCTTCTCAATTCTCTCAATCTGGATCTTGGTCACCTGAAGTTGCCTCTCTGAATTCTTCACCAATTCTTTATTGAACAGTATCACCAAATAAGCATTGGCAATATTCAAGGCTATATCATTCTTCATAGATTCAAGGTCATACTTGCTCGCCTCAACTTGTGCCTGATTCAATTTGATGTTATTGATCGTTTGAAATCCATTAAAAAGGGTAACACTTGAATTCAAAGACAATTGATTCGATCTAACCTGAGTGGTAGCAAAGGTGTTGGTGAATGGATCAATCGTTTGACCAAAATTGTACACATGAGTTGCAGATCCATTCAAATTAGGTAGCACATTGTACTTCGAAGCTTTCAGATCTTGCTCCGCTATTCGCTTGTTCAATATGTTTTGTTGAACTTGAATGTTATTCTCATAGGCATAATTGATACACTTTTCGAGAGACCAACGCTCTTCAATTCCAGATTGAGCTGATATTGGCAATACGATGGTAACAATTAGTAGCAGAAGAATATGTCGAACTAGCTGAAAATGAACTCTATTCATAAGTTTCATAAATTAAATGCTAAAAGTAGCACAAGATATTCTCGAACGTATTCTAGATGTATGGATGGTAATTAAGATCAATCAACGGAAAAGAGCTAGCTTAAAATCTTCTTTTCATCAATTGGAACAAAGCTTCAGCAAGCTCATTATCTTCCTCCCAATCGTAATTCTTTCGCAAGTCAGAATTAAAATATTCAGTTGCTTCACTTGCATCTGAAAATTCATTTAGATGCCCAATGACCTTTCTAAATTCTTCCATATCTCCACCAAACAGATCATTTGCATAAAGGTATCTTTCATTCAGACCAATGGCCGCCATCAGATCTGAAATAGGTTGTTTCTTGAGTTGATCGCTTACGCTTTTGTCCTCTACTTCTTCTGCATACTGTTCATTGATATCTGCTTTGGAACTTATTCCACTTTCTTCCGAAATCTCCTCTATTTCTTTTTGAATAACAACCGTTTCGCTAGCAGTAGCTGAAACAGATCCCTGTTCAAATTCTGCTGACAAATCAATAGATTCCTCATCGACAACAAGATCATCATCCTGATCTGCATCGTCATCGTAATCATCAACACTTTCTGTGTCTTCCTCTAAAGTAGCATCGAGAGGGTCATCATCTTCTTCTTCTAATTCCTCCTCTTCCAACAATTCCATCTTTGAAAAACTCAATCCAAACTCTTCGTCTTCATGATGCTGTTCAGTTGCCAATAGGTACTTTAAAACAACAGTGCTCTCGTGAAGTCGATTGATCTTTGATAAAATTGCACTGACTTCCAACAAAGGCATATGAGGCATGTGAGTAAGCCTGTCTGAGTGCTCTTTGATGTTATTGATCAAGGCTACAATCTCTTCTCTTTTCTGTTTGCTATTCATTTTGCTTGCTTAGAAGTGCTGAAGCCATGTATTAAGATTAACTTTACGACCTCGAAATACAATAGCTCTGAACACTTAATGTTTCTCGAAAATACGATAAATTCAAAAAAACGCAATGGCTGGATAGAAGTGATCTGCGGTTCAATGTTCTCTGGTAAAACTGAAGAACTTATTCGCAGGTTGAAAAGAGCAAAGATCGCCAAGCAAAAAGTAGAAATATTCAAACCTCAAGTTGATGTTAGATACGACGAAGAGGCAGTTGTTTCTCATGATGAAAATCAGATCCACTCTACTCCAGTTCCAGCTTCTGCAAATATTCCTTTATTGGTAAATGATGAAGATGTCATTGGAATTGATGAAGCTCAATTTTTCGACATGGAGCTGATTGCAGTGTGCAATCAATTGGCGGATCAAGGAATAAGAGTAATCGTTGCAGGCCTTGATATGGACTATCTTGGCAAACCCTTTGGACCTATCCCAGGACTTATGGCATCTGCAGAATACATCACAAAGGTCCATGCAATTTGTGTGCAGTGTGGGAACCTAGCAAATCACTCGCATAGGATAACTGATGGTGAAGAGTTAGTTTTGCTGGGAGAATCGAGCACTTATGAACCTCTATGCAGGAATTGCTTTAGCAAGGCCTTAAGCGAAGAAAAAAACAAAGAAAAGGCTTGAGCGCAGATCAAAACATTTTTTACCAAGAAGACAAATATCACTTGACCGAATTTCGGATCAGTCTTCAAAAGCTAAGGCACAACCTTGATCATTTTGAAAGTCTTCTTAAGCCAAAGACAAAGTTCATGTTGATGATCAAAGCCAATGGCTATGGGCATCATTCCATTGCCCTGGCAAAGGCATTCGAAGAGGACGATCGTGTATCCTATTTTTCTATTGCATACACCGACGAAGGGATCAAGCTAAGATCTGCAGGAGTTAGAAAATCTATCTTAGTATTGAATCCATCTCCTAATAGTTTCAAAGCCATCATCGAAAATTGCCTAGAACCAGAGATTCATAATTTGGAGCTACTAAAGAGCTTTATCGACTTCTTAAAAAACAACAAAGAAGATGGGCAGCCTTACCCTGTTCACCTAAAATTCAATACGGGCATGAACCGTTTGGGATTTGATCCCAATGAGTTATCTGAGGTCATTAACATCTTGAAGCAGCAAGATCAAATAAGAGTTCAATCAATGATGACTCATTTAAGCTCTGCTCATCTAGAATCAGAGGATTCTTTTACACAACAACAGTTGCAATCCTTCGACGAGATCATTGAAAATAGTAAAGAAATTCAAGGCGAAGGCTGCTTTTTTCATGCATTGAACTCTTCTGGAGCTTTCCGCTTCAAAGACCATCAATACCAAATGGTGCGTTTGGGCATAGGACTATATGGCACTTCTAGCATTAAAGAGCTGAGAGAATCCCTGCAGCCAGCTGGAAAGTTTGTAAGTCATATCTCCCAAGTTAGAAAAGTAGAAAAGGGAGCTTCAGTTTCCTATTCAAGGAGCGGAAGAGCAAAGAAGGATACTCAAATTGCCACTCTTTCACTTGGATATGCCGATGGCTTTGATCGAAGCTTAGGCAATGGGAAGTGGCATGTAGAGATCAATGGAGAGCTCTACCCTACTATAGGAAATATTTGTATGGGATTGTGCACCATAGACATTGGAGACGCTGAACTTAAAATTGGTGATGAAGTCATCATATTTGGAGGAAAGCAAAGTATCTACGATTATGCAAAAGCATTAGACACCATTACTTATGAAGCGATGGTGACCATTGGCACTAGAGTAAAGAGGGTGCTTTCTGACTGAGCAACTCAAGTCTATTTCCGATCAAGTCCTTCTGCAAGGAGAAATCCAAACAGGAGTTTTTCGGTTGGTAAGTGCCATTATAGGCAATCGCTAAATCATTCTTGAGATTCAAGTCCTTTTCCTTGACCGAGTAAAAATTCTGTCGGTCCCTGTGGTAAGTAGCAAGGTAAGTTTGCTCTGATTGTCCTGGAGTTGGAACTAATAATGCCTTCTTCTCCATGCAGCTTAGATCCATGATGCTGGAGAATCCGGATCTACAAATGATCTTCTGATATTGCTGGATCAATTCAAATAGTTCTTCACTGGCTAGCTGTCCTTTGAAGCTGACATATTCATTATTCGAACTTAATCTTTCAGATTTAGTGCCTCGGACAATCAGTGTCTGAATCTTATGCTTTTCAGCTTGCTCAATGATCTTCTCTTCGAATATTGTTCTAGAAGGTTCAGGCCCAGATAATATGGCTAGAAGTTCATCTTTTTTCTGCATGCTAAATTTCTTCTCAATATGCTGAAACTGACTCAAAGATCCGATGGATAGTTTGGTGATGGGAAGAGTCCTAGAAGAGAGTTCAGCACTTAAACTGTGTTGATCATTATCAGGCACCCAACATTCGTCAAAGTACTTCACTCTTGCTTTGATCATCTCAGTTGCCAAAGTTCCTGCAAGAGGAAGTTTTACTTTTAACTGGTGGGTAATGATTACCGAAGGTATGTTCTCAGAATAGATCCCATATCGATTATCTGAAATGATGAGATCAATAGCATGATCATTTAGAAACTCTTGCAAAGCATTGTGTTCCTTTCTTATATATGAGCTAAGTTTTGGAAGCTGGGCAATGATCCCCAAGACGGCTCCACTCTTCGAGGAGTACCTTACATTCAATTCAGGAAGTTCCAGGTATTCTAAGTCTGGAAAATTGGACCTTAGAAGTTGCAAAGCATTTCCATCCGAAGCAATGACCACCTCTTGATCAAGATCTAGCAAGATCCTAACCAGCGGTATACATCTACTCGCATGTCCAAGCCCCCAATTAAGAGCTGCAACCAATATCCTCCTTTTCTGAATCATGCAGCTAACCAAAGATAGCTAAATTTGAAGCCATGAAAGCGATCATCAGCGGAGCAAGCAAAGGAATAGGAAGGGCAAGCGCCATTGCATTGGCAAAAGAAGGTTTTGACCTCATCTTGATAAGTAGAAATGAATCTGATCTACAAGAACTATCCGATCATATTCACGAGGCTCTTAATCCAAATCTTGACATCAGTTGTATAGCTTTTGACATGACTAATTCTGAAGAGATCCAGGATTTAAAAATGGACCTAGATAGCGAAAGACTAGTATTGGTAAATAATGTTGGAAGCTATATGAATGATAATGCTTCTAGCATTGATCTAAATGAACTGGAAAGAATGCTTTCCATCAATTTGAAGAGCAGTATTGAGCTCACAAAAAAATGTCTGCCTTCTTTGAGAAAAGCGAAGAGATCATTGGTGGTAAATATCTCTTCTATCAATGGATTGGACGCAGATCACATTGCGGCCTCCTATTCCATAAGTAAGCACGCTTTAAGGGCATGGAACAACGCATTGAGGGAAGAGGTCAGAAAAGAAGGCATCAAGGTAACTGCTCTTTACCCAGGTCCAGTTAATACTAGATCTTGGGATGGGATGGACGTAGATCATGAGGCTATGATACAGGCAGAAGATATTGGTGAGATCATAGCATCTTTAACAAAGCTTAGCGATTGGGCTTTGGTTGAAGAAGTAAAGATCAATCCACTTCAATTCAAGCTTAGTTGATCTCTAGGCGATAACCAATGCCTTTGACTGTACTGATCAGTTCATCTCCAATTTTTTCTCTGATCTTTCTAATGTGGACATCAACAGTTCTGCCCCTCACCTTTTCGAAATTATCCCAAATGGCATTCTTGATCTCTTCACGAGAAAATACCTTATTTGGTTTGGAATAAAGCAAAGAAAGGATCTCAAACTCTTTTTTTGGTAGGTAGAATTCTGTGCCTTCTTTAATGATCAAATAGCGATCTCTATCAATGATCAAGGTCTGGTTCTCCCAATCCAATTGTTTTAATTTCTTTCTCTTTAATAGTGCTTTTATTCTGCTGAGAAGTACTCTTTTTTGAACTGGATGAAATACAAAATCATCTGCACCACTATCCAAACCAGCAATCATGCTGAAATCTTCTTTCCTCTTGCTGATCAGAATTATGAAAAAGTCTTCCGCATCCTCTTTTTGCTTCAATCGATGACATAGATCAATACCGTTACCATTCTTTAATTCGACCGGAAGTAAAATAAGATCAGGCCTCTTATCCAAAAGTTGAAACTCGATCTTATCTGCCTGATCCAAATTGATAACGGAAAATCCTTCTTCTATCAAAAAATCTGAGAGCAAGTTCTTATGGGAACCTTCTTGAATTATTAAGACACTATTCTTCACCATTCAATGCTTATGGGGCAAACATAGATTTGAAGTTGCTTTTTTGAGTTAACCTAATTTTAAGAGTAGATGAAAAAAGCCATCCTTCTCAATTGCTTTCTTAACTCTTTGTTTAACAAGCGCATAGAATGTGTTTGGCAAGGCCGATTATCTTAACAAATACTTAACAATAGGCAGAGTTGTTCTCTTTAGTTTTGCGGGCTCTTTTAAAGCACTACTTTTACCAAATGGAGTACGGATTAATCGATATCTTAGAGTTATTAGGAGCCCTTGGCTTCTTTATTTATGGGATGAAAGTAATGAGTGACGGGATCCAGCGAACCGCAGGATCTAAACTCAGAGACATCCTCAGAGGAATGACTCGCAATAGATACCTTGGTGTATTTACTGGTTTCCTTATTACTTGTTTGGTCCAATCTTCCTCAGCTACTACCGTCATGGTGGTGAGTTTTGCAAATGCGGGATTATTGAACCTTATTGAATCTATTGGTGTGATCATGGGTGCCAATATCGGTACAACCATCACCGCTTGGTTGATTGCATTCTTCGGATTCAAGGTCAAGATCTCATCTTTTGCTTTGCCCATAATTGCCATTGGATTTCCAATGATGTTTGCCAAGAGAAGTACTACAAGACATTTCTCTGAAGTACTGATCGGCTTTGCTCTCTTATTCTTAGGATTGGATGCTTTAAAGAATGCAGTACCTGATCTCAACGAGAATCCTGAATTCTTGAATTTCCTATCAACCTTTACCAATTATGGGGTATTATCTACCCTATTATTTGTTACGGTAGGAACCATTATTACCATAGTTGTTCAATCCTCTTCAGCAGCAATGGCTTTGACATTGACGCTATTATTCAATGAGGTAATCACCTTTGAAATTGCTGCCGCCATGGTATTGGGAGAGAACATCGGAACTACAATAACAGCCAATCTCGCGGCAATTGTCGCAAATGTCCATGCGAAACGAGCAGCAAGGGCCCATTTGATCTTCAATATTATTGGGGTGACTTGGTTGATCATCATCTTCCCTATTTTCATAGACTTTATCCAGTATTTGTGGTCTCCTGCGCAGAACTTATTGCAATCCATGATCCCCGACTTGAATGAATCTCAATCTGAATTGCAGTTATCTCTTTTCCATACTGTTTTCAATGTGATCAACACTACCTTGATGCTAGGATTCATCCCACTGATCGCAAAGCTTGTTACTAGACTTGTTCCTTCTAGAGGTATAGAAGATGAAGCTTATAATCTAGAGTATATTGGAACAGGAGCCATGGTGAATTCAGAAGCTTCTATCCTTGAAGCGAAGAAAGAGATCTTAAAGTTTGGTACTCTGGTTAGCAGAATGACTGGTTTTATTGCAGACCTCCTCGTTGAAACCGATAGTAAGAAGTTCAAAAAGAATCTTTCTAGAATAAAGAAATACGAAGAGATCACTGACAAGATAGAATCAGAAATTGTGGTCTACTTGGCCAAGGTTTCTGAAGCGGAAATTTCTGAAGAAGCTTCTATTCAGATTCGACTTCTATTGAGTATTGCAAATGATCTTGAATCCATTGGTGACATTAACTACACCATGGCTAGGATCATCAAAAGAAAAGCAGAAGAAAAGATTTACTTCATCCCAAAGCAAAGAGAGAACCTATTGGAGATGTTAAAGCTTTTGGAGAACGGAATGGAGATCATGATCGAAAACTTGGATAACGATCTGCAAGGGAATCAATTAGAGCAGGCCTATGAAGCTGAAAAATTGATCAATAAGAAGAGAAATGAGCTTAAAAAAGGTCATTTAAAAAGCATAGAAAAAGGAGAATACAAGTACGAGAGCGGTATGATCTATGTGGACCTTTTCTCAGCCGTTGAGAGTGTTGGTGATCGAGTGATCAGTATCAGTGAAGCTTCTGCGGGGAAGATCAGTTAACTGAAAATCTAGGACTTTCAATGGTGTTGGATTTATTTCCTGCACGATCCAATGCATAACCTCTGTAATACAAGGAGTCAATCCCATCAATAAGAAAAAGGTCGAGATTATCAATCGCTAAGAGAATCTCTCCCTCCACACCATTTTCAATAGGAACATCATCTATTTGAGGAATGCGGTAATTATTTGCATCCTTCTCAACGGGCACACCATTTTCAATGCTAAAAATGGTCAATATGAAGTTGTCGGGATCGCCTTCATTTCTCACTCCAAAATCTCCATCTCCATCAGTAAATCCAATTTTCCATTGAACCTCATACTGCGCTACTCTATTGAACTCTCGAACATTCAATTGAGGTGTAGCAGGAAAATCCTTATCCTTCTTACAGCCAAATGCAAAAAGGCTAACGATCACAACTAGAGTAAAACTTAACTTTGTCAACTTCACAGTATAAAATTAAGTAGAATTAGTAAGAAGACTTCATACAGAGACCTAAGTGTTGCTTTCCTAGAGCTTGAAGAAGAAATCTTTTTGGTTAATTCAACTAGAGATTTAGAGTCTCTAGCTCTCAAAATTTTTCATATACAATATCAAACGAATAATGTCTACAGAAAGTATTGTGAGCTAATTGGAACCAATCCGGATCAAATTGATCGACTTGATAAAATCCCTTTTCTACCAATACAATTCTTCAAAAAGGAAAAAGTTCAAAGTCGTTCTTCAGATCATGAGATGCTCTTTATGAGCAGTGGTACAGGAGGTGAAAGAAGTAAGCATTATATCCAGAAGATTGATTTGTATGAAAGATCTTTTAAAAAAGCCTTCAAACATTTCTATGCTGATCCTTCTGACTATGTAATTCTGGCCTTACTTCCCTCCTATTTAGAACAGGGAGATTCCTCCTTGGTATACATGTGTAATTCACTCATTGAACAGAGCAATCATTCTGAGAGTTGTTTCATCTTGAACGAGGAAGAAAAATTAAATCAGCTTTTGGATGAACTGAACAAGAAAGGTCAAAAGACTTTATTAATTGGAGTATCCTTTGCCTTATTAGATTTTATTGAAAAATATCCCCAAGAAACTTCTAGCAATCTGATTGTCATGGAAACAGGTGGAATGAAAGGAAGGAAAAAGGAACTAGTTAGAGATGAGCTTCACGGTATCTTGTGCAAAGGCTTTTCTGTTGACTCCATTCATTCAGAATATGGAATGACAGAGCTTTTAAGTCAAGCCTATTCCAAAAGTGCCGGTATGTTTCAATGTCCTCCGTGGATGAGGGTCATGATCAGAAAACAAGAAGACCCTTTTTCGTGGCAAGAAGATGAAAAAGTGGGAGGTATCAATATCATTGATCTAGCTAATCTATATTCCTGTTCCTTCATTCAAACAGATGATCTCGGTAGGATCTCCAAAGATCAGTTTGAAGTGATCGGAAGATTTGACAATGCAGAGATCCGAGGATGCAGTCAAATGGCTATTTGACCTTGTTCTTGAAAGTCACTCTGCCTCTGCTTTGATGTTGATCAAGCTTATGTGCAATGTCCTTGACAAGTTTCTTAGACGGCCTTTTCAAACCAGTTACCAAGGTGCCTTTTGTATCAAAGGTTTCTGAATTGGGATTGTGTGGTGTAAAGGGAAAACGATCAGCGCCAGCGATTAGCTTACCATTGCTATTGTAAATCTCATAGTCAATGAAATGTGCTGACCAACTGAGAAATTTTCCACTTGAAGCAGTTCCTGCTCTCGTTGCCACCAACTTTCCAACGATCCTATACTTTGTAACAAATAAAATGTAATCAGCACCCATATTTGTCATGAGAGGTTCTAAGCTACTGTCTTGAAGAATTGGCTCAATATCTACCCCAAAGTGAGATACTGGATCTCTTTTGTAGATCCTGGGCAAGCTATTTCTCAATGTTTCAATATCATTTTGAGAAGGTTGAAAAAAGCTCAATTCTTCAGTTGATTGGTTCATGTACGAGAGCATGCTATCCACATATTCTGAGTAAACTGCAGTTTCTGACTCCCATGCGTTGAACTGAGATATCTCTTCTAAGGGAACCGTAGAATCGAATTGAAACTGATCAAATGGAACAATGAGCACCCTTTGGCTTACAAGCTGATTAGTTGTAAGTAAGAATGCCAGCAAGAATAATGTGCTTAACAGCCTATTGAACATGAATTAGAAAATACTTTTTCTTTCCTTTCTGCAACAGGATGTACTTATCCAGTAACAGATCGTCTTCACTTACAGACCGATCTAATCCAACTTTCGTCTTATTAAGGCTCAATCCATTGCCGCTGATCATTCTTCTTGCTTCTCCTTTGGAGGCAAAGGCAGCGGCTACCTCAACACTAAAATCAATTATATCGATCCCGTTCTTAAGAACGCTGCGATCAAGGTTTGATTGTGGAACACCTTTGAATATCTGCAATAGGTCTCTTTCTGATAGTTCTTTCAACTGCTCAGTGGTAGCATTCCCAAACAAAATATTCGAAGCAGCTATTGCATTGTCTAATGCCTCTTTCGAATGGACCCTGATGGTGATATCCTCTGCTAATGCCTTTTGAAGAATTCGAAGATGTGGAGCCTCCTCATGCTCTTTCTCCAATCTTTCGATCTCTTCCTTTGGTATAAATGTGAATATCCTGATGTACTTGGCTGCATCTGCATCTGAAGTATTCAACCAGAATTGATAGAACTCATAAGGACTTGTTTTTTCAGGATCAAGCCAAACATTTCCCCCTTCTGATTTCCCAAATTTGCTACCATCAGCTTTGGTGATCAAAGGAGATGTGAGAGCAAAGGCTTCATTTCCAGATTTTCTTCTGATCAGTTCTGTTCCTGTGACGATGTTTCCCCATTGATCAGATCCTCCCATTTGCATCTTGCAGTCAAACTCCTTGTTCAAATGGTAAAAATCAAACGCTTGGATCAATTGATAGCTGAATTCTGTAAATGAAATTCCCGTTTCCAATCTCTTCTTTACCGACTCCTTTGCCATCATGTAGTTCACACTAATGTGTTTACCAGCATCTCTAAGGAAGTTCAAAAAACTAATGTCTTTGAACCAGTCAAAATTATTGACGATCTGAGCCACATTATCGCTATCACTAGTGAAATCAAGAAAGCTCATCAATTGTTTTTTCTGGCATTCCAAGTTGTGAACCAAGACCTCCTCGCTGAGAAGTTTTCGCTCTTCTGATTTACCAGATGGATCACCGATCATACCAGTCGCACCTCCTACAAGGGCGATGGGCTTGTGCCCACATCTCTGAAAATGAGATAGTAACATGATAGGAACAAGATTGCCAATGTGTAATGAATCTGCTGTAGGATCAAAGCCTATGTATGCAGTAGTCATTTCTTTATTGAGTTGTTCCTCAGTACCTGGAGTTAGATCGTGAACCAGTCCTCTCCATTTCAATTCCTCAACGAAATTCATAGTGATCATTTATCGGCAAAGATAAAGATTCATCTTATCTACATTGAAGAGCAATCCCTACTTTTGAGCAAATTATTGAGCATTGATATTAGTTAGTGGTGGCAGTGGTCTAGTTGGGTCTTACCTATTGATCGAATTGATTGAGAAAGGCGAGAAAGTGAGAGCCATATTTCGTTCTGAGAATAGCTTAGAGAAAGTTAAAAAGGTATTCTCAATGCTCGGAAAAGAGAAGATCTATGATAAAATAGAATGGGTCCAAGCCAATTTGTTGGACCTCTCTTCTTTGGAAGATGCCTTTGAAGGTGTAGAAAAAGTATACCACTGTGCAGCTATTGTATCTTTCCAAAAAGGGGATGCCAATGATCTAATCACAACCAATATTCAAGGTACTGCCAATATGGTCAACTTGGCCTTACAAAATCAAATCAAAAAATTCTGCTTTGTTAGTTCTGTTGCTGCTTTAGGAAAGTATCGTAATGGCGATTGTGCTGATGAAAATACGCTTTGGCAAAAGGAAGAGCACACCTCTGATTACAGCATCAGCAAATTCTATTCTGAAAATGAAGTTTGGAGAGCTTCCGAAGAAGGATTAGAAGTAGTGATCGTCAATCCTTCTACTATCATTGGCTATGGTGATTGGAATCAAAGTAGCAACTCCATTTTTAAACGAATGAATGAAGGTCTGCCTTTTTACCCTTCTGGCAGCACTGGATTCGTAGCAGTAGAAGATGTAGTGAGCAGTATGATCCAACTAATGGAATCCAATATTAGCAACGAACGATTTGTTGTATCAGCTGAAAACATTGAATTCAAACAACTCTTTGAATGGATCTCGATAAGCTTGCATAAAAAAGCTCCTTCGGTTCGTTTGAAGAAATGGCAGGCAATGGCTTATGCTAGTGTAATGGGAATTCTATCCATCTTCAGCTCATCTCCTCCAAGGATCACTCAGTCGAATATTCATTCCGCCTTCAATAAAAGGTGTTTTAGTAGTAAAAAGCTAAAGGAAGCTCTGGGTTTTGAATACCGATCCATTGAAAACTCCATTCAAAAGAATGGAGAACTATACAGAAAGACTTATTGATCTTTTTCCTTTTCTAATTCTGCTGCTTCCTGACTTAGGGTAGTGATCATCCTGTCGTAGATCTTCTCCATGTTCTCTGGATCCTTGATGTAGTAGCGATAATTGCTATCCAAATCCTCTTCTGTGATCTCCATTTTGTCAAAGAAGGCTTGGTAGATACTATCATTAGAAAAAGCACTGTCTGGAAACCTATGATAGCCTAATCTAACAAGGCTTTCAACCTTTTGGAATTCTGTCAATACTTCAACAAAGCGATCTTCTTCCCATAGATAATCTGGAACCTCTTCTTCTTTTGCTTCACAAGCTGTAAAAAGAGCATAAATAAATATGCCTAGAAATATTCTTAATGAGATGTTCATCCTTTAAAAGTCAATCGAAGTCCTTTTTTACTCTCGTTAAACTCTCCTTCATCATAGGCCAAATGACCACTAATAAAGGTCTTGCGAATACTTGATTTGAACTGATGACCTTCAAATGGAGACCAAGCCGCTTTGTAAAGGATATTCTCTTTGCTCACCGTCCAATTCTTGTTAAGATCTACAAGTACTAAATCTGCATAATACCCCTCCCTTATATATCCTCTATCTTCAATTCCAAAGCAATCTACAAGTGCATGAGAGGTCTTGCGAACAATATCTTCTATTGAAAAAACACCTTGATGATACAGATCAAATAGTGCTGGAAGGGCATGCTGTACTAATGGTCCTCCACTGGGAGCTCCAAAATAAGAATTGCTTTTCTCTTCAATGGTATGTGGTGCATGATCAGTTGCGATTACATCAATGATATCGTTATTGACAGCTTGACGAATTGCATCTCGATCATTTCTAGTTTTCACTGCTGGATTCCACTTAATAAAAGTTCCCTTTTTATCATAATCTTCATCTGAGAACCAAAGATGATGTATACAAGCTTCTGCAGTAATTCTTTTCCCTTCAATAGGACCTTGTGTAAAGAGCGAGAGCTCTTTTGCAGTAGATATATGCAATATATGAAGTCTACTATTGTATCTCTTTGCCAACTCAACTGCTTTTGAAGAAGACAAATAACAAGCTTCCTCACTCCGTATTATTGGATGTTCAGAGATAGGAACATCATCGCCATACTTCTCTTTTGCGAGAGCCGTATTTCTTCGGATGGTAGCCTCATCTTCACAATGAGTAGCAATCAGCATGGGACAATTTGCAAAGATTCCTTCGAGCACCTTATCTTCATCTACCAACATATTTCCCGTTGAAGAACCCATAAAGATCTTCACGCCACAAACATTTTTTGGGTCAGTCTTCAAGACCTCATCCAAGTTATCATTGGATGCTCCCATGAAAAAGCTATAGTTGGCCAGTGATTTTTCCCTAGCTATATCGTATTTATCTTGTAATAACTCTTGGGTTAAAGTATTTGGAACCGTATTTGGCATTTCCATGAAACTGGTGATGCCTCCAGCAACCGCTGCTTTTGCTTCCGTATAGATCTCTGCTTTATGAGTCAAGCCAGGCTCTCTAAAATGCACTTGATCGTCTATCATTCCCGGAATCAAATGCAATCCTTCTGCATGAATTATTCGGTCCTGATCATTTGCATTTAATCCGTTCTCATCAATATGACTGATCTTCTCGCCTGTAATCCTAAGATCAGCTTGAAACGATCTTCCCTCATTAACAATTGTAGCTCCCTTGATTAAAACAGATTCAGGCATATTGTTCGTATTTCTTAAAGATCGATGCTAGTCTCAGGTAGATCACTCCAAAGAAGGCCTCTTTGAAAATACCAGTGCTCATCTTGCTAGTACCTTCTTTTCTATCCGTAAAAATAATTGGCACTTCAACCACCTTAAATCCATGTTTCCATGCTTTGAACTTCATTTCAATCTGAAAGGCATATCCTTTGAATCGAATCCTGTCTAGCTCGATCATTTTTAACACCTTGGCGTCATAACATTTAAAGCCCGCAGTTGAGTCATGAAAAGGCATACCAGTGACCAATCGGACATAAACTGATGCATAGTATGACATCATTACTCTTCCCATTGGCCAATTGACCACATTTACCCCATTTGAATAGCGAGAACCTATTGCCAAATGAGCACCCTCTTCTGCACAAGCCTTATAAAGTCTGATCAGATCATCTGGATTATGACTAAAGTCGGCATCCATTTCAAATAGGTATTCATAAGATCTTGAGAGTCCCCATTTGAAGCCGTGTATGTAGGCTGTACCCAATCCTTGTTTACCCTGTCGCTCTTCTATAAAAAGTCGATCTGGGTTTGCAGATTGCATGCTCTTGACAATATCTGCTGTACCATCAGGAGAGCCATCATCAACTATCAAAATATGAAAATCGCCATCTAGAGAGAAGACTTTTTCTATGATCTTCTTGATGTTCTCAACCTCATTGTAGGTAGGTATGATGACTAACTTCGAAGGCATTCTTATGATTGAAGTATGAAGAAGTAAAAATAATTAAAGCGCTTCCATTTAAGGCATGTGAAACCTTAATCTTTCATAAAATGAGAAGCTACTTCAAAAAACTCTGCCGGCTTCTCAGCATGTACCCAATGACCTGCATTACTAATGATCTCTAAATCATATGAAGGAAATTTCTGGGAAATTTCAGAGGCGTATTCGGGAAGAATATATTCAGAAAGCTCCCCTTTTATGAAGAGGACATCCTTTTCATATTTCCCTTCAGAAATAGCCCATTCTGAGATAGGAAGAATCTGTTCTTCCAAGACCTTTAAATTGAACTTCCAATCATATGAACCGTCTGACTTCCTATCTAAATTCTTAAGTAGGAATTGTCTAACGCCAAATTCTGGAAGATATTCTTGCATGATTTCATCCGCTTGACTTCTGCTATTGAGAGAACTAACATCAACCGCATTCAAGGCTTGTATAACCTTGTAATGATGAACCCTGTATTTGACAGGAGCAATATCAACTACGATCAGCTTGTAGATCATTTCTTCATGGTGAATGGCAAACTCCATAGCCGTTTTGCCCCCCATGCTATGACCAAGTATCATCGCTTTCTCAATTTGGTGCTTCTTCATGAAGTGAAGAAGATCATCAGCCATTGCTTGATAGGAGAATTCTTCACTGTGTGGAGATTTGCCATGGTTCCTTTGATCAACAAGCCAAACCCTGTAGTTTTCTGACCATTTCTTCCCCAGAGTCACCCAATTGTCCAAGCTCCCAAAAAGTCCATGTAAGACTATCAGATCTTTCCCTTCCCCAAAAACTTTGTAATTAAGCTCCATGTCTAAGTAAGTCCTTGCTACTTTAATTTGTTCAAATACATCTGGATGGTATTCTCAATTCCAAAATATAAGGAATCTGAGATGAGTGCGTGACCAATTGAGACTTCCAACAAGCCACTTATATTTTGCTTGAAATAGGCCAAATTATCCAAGTTAAGATCATGACCTGCATTAATTCCCAAGCCCAACTGAAGGGCTTTTTCTGCCGCTCTTTGATAGGGAAGAATTGCATTTTCAGGCTCATTGGAATATTGCTCTGCATAAGGACCGGTGTATAGTTCAATTCTATCTGTACCACATTCACTTGCCGCTTGGATCTGATCGTTATCATTTTCCATGAAGAGAGATACCCTAATCTCTTGCTCCTTGAATTGAGCAATTACATTGGATAGGAATTCTCTATTTCTGATTACATCCCAACCTGCGTTAGATGTTAATACTCCTGGAGGATCGGGAACTAGGGTTACTTGTGCTGGCTTTACTTCCAACACCAACTCAATGAAATCCTCAGTTGGATACCCTTCAATATTGAATTCTGTCTCAAGAATTGGAGCCAGATCTCGAACATCTTGATATTTTATGTGTCTTTCATCTGGTCGTGGGTGGACAGTAATGCCTTCAGCTCCGAATTTTTCGCAGTCTTTTGCCATACTCAAAAGGTCAGGTGTTGTCCCCCCTCTAGCGTTCCTCAAAGTCGCTATTTTGTTAATGTTTACACTTAATCTGCTCATGATTATTTAAGTAATATTGTACTTAAATGGTTCTAGAATTTTAGTGCAAAAATAAAGCTTTAGAAATCGGATATTATGTTGGCGATCGATCTAATTAGTGAAGAGATACCTCCATTGAAGGAAACTGACAATGGCAAACTAGCTATGAGCTGGATGGAAGATTTCCATTTGCCGCAATTAGCTGTTATCCAAGGAAATAATTTCTTAGGCATCATCACCGAGGAGCAAATATTGGATGAAAATGACGAAGAAAGACAACTGAGTTCTTATGCATCAGAATTGATGAAGATCTTCGTACATCAATACGAGCACGTCTACGAAGTGATTGGTCGAATGTCTTCGGCAAAGCTTAGGATCATGCCTGTTCTAGATGAAGAAGCAAAATACATAGGGTGCATCTCTATAGACACCATCCTGGAAAAGATCTCAAATTTGGCAGCCATGAAAGATCCTGGTGGGATCCTTCAACTTGAGCTGAATGTGAACGATTATTCATTGTCCGAGATCTCCAACATTGTTGAAAGCAATGGAGCAAAGATCTTAAGCTCTTACATCTACACACACGACGATTCAACTAAGATGGATGTTACCATCAAGATCAATAAAACTGATCTAGGGGGAATTATTCAAACATTTGAGCGTTATAACTACACGATCGCTGCCTCCTATCACAAAAGCGAAATGGAAGCTGAGATCAAAAGAAAATTCGAAGCATTCCTTCATTATCTCAATATGTAATGAAAAGAGGTCTCCTCATCCTCTCCTTCTTGTTTCCATTCATTTTAGGTGCTCAAGCATTTAAAATTGATAGGGTAAAAGAAGACAGCAGTCTTTACAAGAGCGACATTAAGATCATTGAGGACATCAAGCTCATCGGCAATAAGGTTACCAAGGGCAAGATAGTCACAAGAGAATTGACCTTTGAGCTTGGTGACACCATTCGAAGTGAAGATTTCCTTGAAGAATTAGAACAGTCCAGAAAGAACATCCTGAATACCTCTCTTTTCAATTTTACGAGAATTGATTGGGCTTTAGCAGGTGATGAAAGGGTAACATTAGTGATCCATCTTCAAGAAAGATGGTACATCTTTCCAACTCCCATTTTTGAGATCGATGACAACAACTTCAACACCTGGTGGCAAGACAAGGATCCCTCTCGAATCAATTACGGGATACATGTTTTTCACAATAATTTTAGAGGAAGGAAAGAAAAGCTAGTGCTTACCGCTCAATATGGATTTACTGAAAGATATCGTTTGAGATACGAGATCCCCTACATTGACAAGCAACAAAAATTGGGTTTAAAATTCAATATCTCCTACAATAGAAGAGATGAGATTGCCTACAGCAGTTTCGATAATGAAAGACTTCAATACAAAAGTGAAGATGATGATGCATTGAGAAACTACTCTGCATCAGTTGGCTTGACTTACCGCAGAAAGATCTTTAATACTCACACCTTTGGAATAGAGTATGATCACAACAGAGTAAGGGATTCTGTGAGATTACTGAACAGAGAATACTTAGGTGATTTTAGAAAGCAGATCCAATTTATAAGCATGTACTACGACTTCCGAAGGGATAAAAGGGATTCTAAAAACTATCCTTTGAAGGGTTCATTCTTCAATTTCAATGCAAAAAAATATGGATTCGGAATCACCTCAAAATCAGTAAATCTGATGAATTTCCAATTAAACTATAGGAAGTTCTGGCAGCTTGAGGATCGATTGTTTCTTGCTTCATCCGTTCGTGGGGTAGTAGCCACCAATAATGATCAACCGTATCTTTTACAAAATGGACTTGGTTACAATTCCTTCATGATCCGCTCTTACGAATACTATGTGATTGACGGGCAAAACATTGGACTGGCGAAAGTGCAATTGCGCTATCAGTTGGTAAAACCTAACTATGCAACCATGGGGTTCATCAACAACAAGAGATTCAATAAATTCCATTACGCCTTCTATTTGGGAATCTTCTCAGATGCGGCCTATGTAGATGACAATACTGGATATCCAGAAAACAATTTGGCCAATGAGTTTCAATTTGGATATGGAGTGGGTCTTGATTTTGTGAGCTATTACGATATTGTAATTCGAACTGAATTTTCAACCAATAAGTTTGGAGAAAGTGGTATCTTTCTTCACTTTGTTGCACCAATCTAAGCAGATGAGAATAGCACTTTACGGAAGAAAGATCGATCAGGCTCATGTGAATGACCATCAGAATCTCTATCAAATTCTGCAGAAGATGAATGCCGAAGTCCTAGTGCACGAAGACTTGGTACAAGAGTCGAAAAGACACAAGGATCTTGAAATGCCAGATTGGAGCTTGTTTAGAGAACATGAAGATCTAGACAAAAGCATCGACTTTTTGATCAGCATTGGCGGAGACGGCACATTCCTAAATACCATTTTATTGATCAAAGACCTTGATATCCCTGTAATTGGCATCAATACCGGTAGATTGGGGTTCTTATCAAATACTCCGATTTCTGAGATCAACTCCGCCTTAAAAAATCTTGAGGAAGGAAATTATAGTTTGGAAGCTCGAACCATTCTGAGCTTAGAATCCGAAAGCAAATTGTTTGGAAACGATCACATAGCCCTTAACGAAATTAGCATCTTGAAGAGGGATTCTGCATCAATGATCACCATACATGTCGACCTGAATGGAGATCATCTAAATTCCTATTGGACAGACGGATTGATCATCAGTACATCCACAGGATCCACAGCTTATTCCTTGAGTTGTGGAGGTCCTATTCTCATGCCAGGTGGTGGAAACTTTGTGATCACTCCTATTGCTCCGCACAATTTAAACGTACGTCCTATAGTGATTGACGATAGTTCAGAACTTAGCATAACTGTAGAGAGTCGTTCAGATAGAAGCCTGATAGCTATGGACTCCAGATCAGTTGAACTAGCCAATGATGAGAAAATTAGGATCAAAAAGGCGGACTTTAGTCTTCAAGTTGTTCATTTTGAAGACAATAACTTCATACAAAGCCTTAGACACAAGCTTAATTGGGGCTTGGATAAAAGAAATTCTTGAAAAACAGCTGAAATGTCCTCAATCGATAGAAAAGAGATATATTTGCCATTAGCTTAAAAATGAGACGGATAATAGTCATATTGCTGTTGATTCTTTGGATCTTACCTAATCTAGCCGATGCTCAGAGATGGAAGAGATTCAGAAGACAATTTGTTGGAGGAGTTGGTGTAACTAATTTCCTTGGCGATTTAGGTGGTGGTAATGACATTGGTAGAGATGGTCCATTTGACCTTGACTTTGCTGCAACTAGACCAGCCTTGCTTGTTGGATATCGTTATCAGATCAACAGTTTCTTTTTCCTACGTTCAAATTTAACCTGGGGCATACTCACCGGATCAGATGAGTTCACTCAAGAGCCTGCTAGAAGAGGTAGGAATCTCAGTTTTAGAACAGGCTTCTTTGAATTGAACGGTATGGCTGAGTTCTACTTGATTCAAAATGCTCGAGGGAACTTATATCGACTAAGGGGTGTTCGAGGACGTAGCGGCTTGAGTATGGACCTCTACCTATTTGGTGGAATTGGATTGATGTATTTCAACCCAAAAGCGGAATATCAAGGAAGGTACGTTGCTCTCCAACCTTTAGGAACAGAGGGTCAAGGATTAGAAGGAGGACCTTCCAAGTACAACCGAGTAACCTTTACTGTGCCTTATGGAATTGGAATTGGTAAATCTATTGACCGATATTTCTCTGTGAATGTTGAATTGACCATTCGTCAAACTTTCACTGACTACATTGATGATGTGAGTGGAACCTACTACGGTAGAGACAAGATCTATGAAGCAAAACTTGCTTCAGGCATGTCAGAAGCAGAGGCAAGAAGAGCTGCCGACCTATCTGATCCCAACATCTATCATGAGCTGCCTGACTACACTTTCGAAGACCAACCGGATATGGAAGGTGAAGTAAGAGGTGACAGCGACGATAATGACACCTTCATGACTGGTATGATCATGATATCATACAAGATGGTTAAGCGTAGAAGAAGCCGACCTAAGTTCTAATAATATTCTTGCTTAAGTAGCGTTAATTTCCCCATGCATCGTCTTAAAACACTTGTAATCATTCTGCTATTGTGCTTATTTTCCATGCCAGTAATTGCACAGAAAACTGCTGAATTGGGAATTATGATCGGCAGATCCTACTATCTAGGAGAGATCAATCCAAAGACCCATTGGGGTAAAGGTGTTGGGAGCTTTGCATATGGCGCATTGTTTCGATATAATCTGAACGATAGGTATTCATTGAAGCTTGGTTTGAATAGGGCTAAACTCGAAGCTGAGGATGCCGAGCAAGAATTTCTTTTCAATAGAGCTAGAAATGCCAATTTCTCGACAAAGCTGACTGAACTTTCTACCACCATTGAATTCAATTTTCTACCCTATAAACTGGGAGACAGAGACAAGCCGTTCAGTCCTTACTTATTTACTGGCTTCTCTTACTATTGGTACAATCCATCTACCACAGTTGATGGTTCTGATGTTGTTACAGAAGAATCTGGCGATGGCAGAGGTCTTGCTTTTGCATTTGGACCTGGGATAAAACTGAATATGGGTAGAAAAATGAGTTTGAATTTTGAATGGGGTTTTAGAAAAACATTTACTGATGATATTGACGGCTTGCCCAACCTTCAAGGTGAGTTTCTAGAACAAGGAAAGGATTACAATAATGACTGGTATGCAATCATGGGATTCATGCTAACTTATAAGATCACAGATGAAGGTCCTTGCCCTGCGATGAATTTTTAAATTCGAAGGATTAATCTCAACTTTGCCAGCCTTTAAATTTTAAAGAAAAATGGCCCTTCTGGAGCAATTAGATAATTCAAATATTCCGCAACATATTGCCATCATCATGGATGGTAATGGAAGATGGGCTAAAAAGAACAATAGAGCAAGGATCTTTGGACACCAAAATGGTGTTAAGGCAGTAAGAGAAGTTACCGAAGGTGCTGCTCAAGCTGGAGTAAAGTATTTGACCTTGTACGCGTTCTCAACTGAGAATTGGAATAGACCAAAAGCTGAAGTGGCAGCTCTAATGCAATTGTTGGTTACTACCATTGCAAAAGAAACCAAGACCCTCAACAAGAACAATATTAGATTACAAGCTATAGGTGATCTGAAGAACTTGCCAGGCAATTGCTATTCAGAACTCAACAAAGCCATTGAAAAGACTTCAAAGAATGATGGAATGACATTGGTGCTTGCACTCAGCTATAGTTCAAAGTGGGAGATCCTAGAAGCAGTCAATGGCCTGTTAAATCATGTTAAAGAGAGTAGAGATGAAGATTTGAAGGTAACCGAAGAGGTCTTCAATCGTTATCTTTGCACAGCTGAAATTCCTGATCCTGAATTGTTGATCAGAACCAGTGGAGAATATAGAATAAGCAACTTCCTTTTATGGCAATTGGCCTATTCAGAACTTTACTTCACTTCTAAGCTTTGGCCAGACTTTAGACGAGAAGATCTATGGGAGGCTATAGCTGATTATCAAAAGCGGGAAAGAAGGTTTGGCAAAACAAGTGAGCAACTCTCCTCATGAGGAATAATTCATTAATACTTCTTCTACTTCTTTTATTGGGGCTAAGCAGCAATCTGCAGTCGCAGGTAACCATTGACCCTGCCTTAGAAGCTCTTGACTATGCCAACCCGAGAAGATATACCATTGGAGAAATAAGTATTACAGGAACTACCAATCTTGATCATACTGCATTGATTGCAATCTCAGGGCTTGAATTAGGTCAAGAGATCACCGTTCCAGGAGATGCCATTTCCAATGCATTGAAGAAGCTCTGGGAACAGGAACTTTTCACCGATATTGAGCTGAGTGCCACCAAAGTAGTTGGAGACAAGATCTTTCTGAATATTGACTTAGAAGAGCGCCCAAGATTATCAAAGTTTAAGTTCAAGGGAGTAAAGAAAGGCAAGCAAGAATCACTTAGAGAGGAAATTCAATTGATCAGGGGAAAAGTAATTACTCCGAACCTGCTTAGCAATACCAAGAGAACCATACAGAACTATTACATCGACAAGGGTTACTACAATGCAGATGTGGAATTGCAGATCGACAATGATAGTACCATCAAGAATTCCAAGATCATCACCATCAAGGTAAAGAAGAATGAGAGGATCAAGGTTCGAGACATCAACTTTGAAGGCTATTCTGTCTTCCCAGCTAATAAGCTGCGTAAGTTGATGAAGAATACCAAAAGAAAGCGTTTCGTAAGGATCTTCAAAGCGTCGAAATTTATCCGTGATGATTACGAGATGGACAAAGAATCGATCATTGCAAAGTACAATGCTCAAGGATACAGAGATGCTCGCATCACATTTGATACTGTTTATCAGGTGAGCCGCAAAAGAGTGAGCATTGACATGAAAATATCTGAAGGAAAACAATATTTCTTTGGAGAGATCAAGTGGATAGGCAACTCTAAATTCACTGATGAAGAATTAGATAGGATCTTAGGAATTGATGAAGGAGATGTATACAACCAAGAACTGTTCGATAGAAGATTGTATCAAGATCCTTCGGGTAGAGATATCAGTTCGCTATATCTTGATGACGGTTATCTATTCTTTCAACCAAATGTGGTAGAAACTCAAGTAATCAATGATACCATCAACTTCGAGATCAGATTAAGGGAAGGTAGACAAGCCAGAAATGATGAGATCACCATCAAGGGGAATACCAAAACCAATGATCATGTGATCCGAAGAGAGATCAGAACCTATCCTGGTCAGTTATTCAGTCGTTCTGATATCATCCGTACTCAGAGGGAATTGATGCAGTTGGGTTATTTTGACCAAACCAAAATGGGCGTCAACCCTATTCCAGATCAAGCGAGCGGAACAGTAGATATTGAGTATGAACTTGAAGAAGCACCATCTGATCAGGTAGAGCTATCTGGTGGCTGGGGTGGTGGTCGAGTTGTGGGAAGTCTCGGCTTGAGCTTCAACAACTTTTCAGCGAAGAAATTCTTTAAGAAAGAAGCATGGAGACCGCTTCCATCAGGTGATGGTCAAAGACTTAGCTTGAGAGCTCAAACCAATGGAGTATTCTTCCAATCGTATAATATCTCATTCACTGAGCCATGGTTAGGAGGTAGAAAACCAAATAGTTTGACAGTGAGTGCTTTCTATTCTAGGCAAACCAATGGTGCTGACAAGTACATCAGAAATAGCTTTGGTGAGAGAATTCCTAATCCGAACAGGCAAGCATTGGGAATTTGGGGTCTATCTGTTGGATTGGGTAGAAGATTAAATGCTCCTGACGACTTCTTCCAGTTGTACAATGAGGTAAGCTATCAATATTATGATCTTCAAAATTGGGGGAACTTTATTTTTGGAACTGGTTATGCACATAACTTGAGCTTCAAGACCATCTTCTCAAGGAATTCCATTGACCATCCGATCTATCCAACAAGAGGAGCAAACACTTCTATTTCTCTTCAATTTACTCCACCCTATTCGCTATTTGGCGAAGAAAAAGATTATGATGAACTGCCAAATCAAGAAAGATACAAGTTCATTGAGTTCCACAAATGGAAATTTAACTCTGCTTGGTTTACACCATTAAGTGGCGGAAAGAACAGGTTGGTCTTGAATACCAAAGTTGGTTTTGGATACCTTGGAACCTACAATCAAGAACTGGGTCAATCGCCTTTTGAAAGATTCTACTTAGGTGGGGATGGATTGAGTGGATTTAACTTGGACGGTAGTGAGATCATTGCGCTAAGAGGGTATGGAGATAGACAACTTTCCCCTAGAACTGGAGCATCTGTTGTAAGTAAGTATACTGCCGAGCTAAGATTCCCGTTTAGTTTGAGTCCTACTGCTACCATTTATGGATTGGCTTTTGCAGAAGCTGGTAATTCCTGGTTTAATTTTGATCAGTTCACTCCATTTGAGGTATATCGATCGGTGGGTTTTGGTGTTAGGATCTACATGCCATTCTTCGGCCTGCTCGGCTTGGATTGGGGGTATAGACTTGATGATATTCCAGGCAGAACAGATCCAAACAACAGAACAGAATTCCACTTTACTATTGGTGGCAATATAGGAGGATGGTAAAAATTCAAAAAATGAAAAGAACCGCATTACTCTTAGGCCTTATCTTTTGCTTTGCAGTTTCATATGCGCAGAAGTTTGCCTACATCGACTCGGAATACATATTGAAAAATGTTCCTGAGTATCAAGAAGCCAAGAAAGAACTTGATGCCGCCTCTAAGGAATGGCAAAAGCAAATAGAAAAGAAATACGAAGACATCGATAAGATGTACAAGGATTTTCAAGCAGAGGAGATACTATTAACGGAGAGGATGAAAACCAAAAGGCGCGAAGAGATCTTGAAGAAAGAAGATGATGCTAAGGAATTCAAGAAAGATAAATTTGGAGTTGGAGGTGAATTATTCAAGAAAAGGAAAGAATTGGTAAAACCAATTCAAGAAAAGATCTACAAAGCCGTTCAACAAACAGCCAGTGTAGGTAGATATGCCATGATCTTTGACAAAGCAGGGGATGCAACCATGGTTTTTACCAATCCAAAATACGATCTGAGTGACGATGTATTGAGAAGAATGGGGTACAAACCTGGTGGTAGTAAATAAATGGCACGATTATTTAAAGGAAAATCATACAAACATCAAATAATTGAATAACAACAACTAAATTCGCGCAAAATGAAAAAGATGAAAAATATACTATTGGTATTCGCTACCATATTGAGTACAGCGGTATTTGGGCAAAAATTAGGTCACTTGAATTCTAATGAATTATTGATGGCAATGCCAGAAAGAACTAACATTGAGAATCAGATCAAGAAATATGCACAAGAGTTGGAGTCTCAGCTTTCAGCTATGACCAATGAATATCAGGCGAAGGTTCAAAACTTTCAAGCCAATGAAGCTACGATGACCGAAGCTATCAAAAATGATAAGATCAAGGAGATCACAAATCTTGAGCAAAGGATCAATGAATTCCAACAAACTGCTCAGCAGGATCTACAGGCAAAAGAAGAAAACTTACTGAAGCCATTGATTGACAAAGCCAAGAAGGCAATTGAAGATGTAGCAAAAGAGAATAATTACACCTATATCTTTGATTCAGGAGTGGGCGTCTTACTCTATCAGAGAGATTCAGACGATATCATGCCTCTGGTCAAGAAGAAAATGGGACTATTATAATCCCCATGGTCTAAATAAAAATTATTCTAAAGCAGTTTCGTAAATGGAGCTGCTTTTTTTATGTTCGCTGTATGAATGAAAATATCCTTGCAGAAAATCCAATAGGAATATTTGACTCTGGAATTGGTGGATTAACTGTGGCGCATGCAATCAAGGAATTGCTTCCTAACGAGCAGTTGATCTATTTTGGAGACACCGCTCATTTACCCTATGGAGACAAAGCAAGTTATTCAATCAAACACTATGCGGTTGAATTGAGCAAGTTCTTATTGGAAAAGAATTGCAAGGTGATCGTGATTGCATGTCATACAGCTTCTTCAGTTGCATACGAAGAGGTAAAAGAGATTGTTGGGGATCAAGCGCTAGTGATCAATGTGGTTGACCCCATCATTCAGAAGTTGGTCAATGCAGCTTCTAATGTAAATCAATCTATCGGTGTAATTGGCACAAAAGGCACGATAGAATCGGGAATCTATCCACAAAAATTATCGATCAAGAAAGAGATCAAGGTGAAGCCATTGGCAACCCCATTACTTTGTCCTATGATCGAAGAGGGATTCATCGATGACAATATCAGTAGAACCGTCATAGACTCTTATTTGAATCAAGAGCAGTTGGAAGATATTGAGAAGATCGTGCTGGCATGTACCCATTATCCTTTGATCAAAAAACAGATCAATGAATTCTACGAAGGAGATGTAGAAGTAATCGATTCCTCTGAAGTGGTTGCCCAACATTTGAAGCAGCTTTTAGCTGAAAAGAATCTTCTCAACAACGGGAAAAGGAATGAACATCATTTCTATGTATCTGATTACACCCCTTCTTTTGAAAAAAGCACTCGTTTTTTCTTTGGTGAAAAAGTTCAACTGGAAAAAGGGAGTATTTGGAGTTAATTACTCCTTGAACCAAGAAGAGTATTTGATGTAATTCTTTGCAATTCTTTCGATCTCACCATTCTTCAACTCTTCACTAACATCTGCAATCTTCTTTGCAGGAATTCCAGCATAAATAGATCCAGATTCAACTTTGGTTCCTTGGGTAACCACCGATCCAGCTGCAATGATACTGTAGCTTTCTATTACTGCATTGTCCATAACAATTGAACCCATGCCGATCAACACCTTATCATGGATCTCACAACCGTGAACAATAGCATTGTGGCCGATGGAAACATCATCTCCAATTCGAGTATCTGCTCCTTCGAAAGTACAATGGATCACGGCTCCATCTTGAACATTGACCCTATCCCCCATTCGAATGCTATTTACATCACCTCTGAGCACTGCATTGAACCATACGCTGCATTGATCTCCCATTATAAGATCTCCAATCAAGGTGGCATTTTCAGCGATAAAACAATCTTTTCCTATTTGAGGAGTAAATCCTCTGACTTCTTTAATTAATCCCATGGTCGAATAGTCGATATACGACAAAGCTAATGATCAATTCTTGACTAACTTTGTTTCATATTTCAGATTATGGAAAAGACAGATATAGCACCGCACGCAATCTACGCAGAGAGCACTCCAAATCCTGCGACAATGAAATTCGTTTCAAACAGATATTTGATCGTAGATGGCGAACAGTATGAATTCGACCTTGATAGTGATTCCTCGAATTCTCCATTAGCTGCAAAGCTGCTCAATTTGCCATTTGTATCTAAAGTTTTTATTGCCAGCAATTTCGTTGCAGTAAGCAAGACTGACATAATCGAATGGGAAGACGTGATCCAGCAATTGAGAGATATGCTTTCTGAATTCTTGAACAATAATGGACAAGTGATTATTGAATCTTCTGCTAATAAAGAAGAAAGCAAAAACGAAGATGGGAAAGCAGAATCTGATTTTACTGAAGTAGAGCAAAAGGTTGCTTCTATCCTTAATGAATATGTTAGACCTGCCGTAGAAGGTGACGGAGGAGCGATTGAATTGCATTCCGTTGATCAAGGCAAGGTAAAAGTTGTCTTAAAGGGAGCTTGCAGTGGTTGTCCTTCTTCAACGATGACTCTAAAGAATGGAATTGAAAGCATGTTAATGGACATGCTACCCGGTGAAGTAAATGAGGTAGAAGCCATTAATGGTTAACTTAGTCGGCAAACCAGACTCATAAATCCAATGAGAAATTTGCCGAAGCTTTTCCTTTCTTTTCTCCTTCTTAGCTTTTCACTGACTCTTGTATCACAGGTAAGTATTAATTCATCTCACATGCCACAGGCTGGTGATACCCTGAGATTTAGTATATCACCTATAGACTCTGCAGTATTGGCCACTTATGCAGATACTGGAGCAAATAGGGTTTGGAACTTTGATAGTTTGGCGCCTTTGAGACAAGGATTGAGTGAGTTTTTTAATTCTTCAGAAACTCCCTATCCTATATTTGGAAAGGTAGCTGAAAAGCTTGCCGATACTTTGGCAATTCAGGCTGTTTCTCTTTATGATGTTTACAATTTCTATACTAACTCATCTTCTTCCTACGAGATCAATCAAAGAGGTGCAAGAATTCCTCTAGGACCAATTAACTTGCCAATTACTCCGACTTACTCGGATCCAGATGAGGTGTATGAATTCCCTTTGAACTATTTGGACAAGGACAGCAATACTTTCAATTTTACATTCACCAATATTTTTCCTCCTGCATATTATTCTTCAAGCGGTTACAGAGTAAATACGGTTGAAGCCTGGGGAACCATTAGTACTCCTTTTGGAACTTTCAATTGCTTGAAGGTGAGAACGGATATTGTTTCTTATGATACGGTAAGCTTTAACAATTTAAATTTTGGCGATTCTACCTTCCAAAGAGAATACAAATGGATAAGCCCTCAATTGAGGATCCCGGCCATGATCTTAAGTGGTAATTTGATCGGTGATCTCTTTGTGCCAATCAATATGCAATATAGAGATAGCGCCAGAAAAGAGGTCCCAGGTCTTTTTGCTCCGGTAGCCATTTTCACAGCAGATTCAACTGAAATTCGTGTAGGTGATACTCTTCAATTTAACAATACTAGTGTAAGTGTCTTTCCAGCTAGCTACAACTGGCAAATTAGCCCTGCTAGTTTTGCTTTTATCAATGGAACAGGTTCAACTACTATGGAACCTCAAGTGGCTTTTGCTGATACAGGTTTCTATGATGTTCAGTTGATCGTTCGAAATAGCCGAGGGGCTGACACCCTCTTGCGAGAGGACTATATTTATGTAAGTCGCGCTGTTTCACTATTAGAACATGATCAAGATCTATCTGATCTATTTGAAATATTCCCGAATCCTATAGAAGAAAATAGGTCGATCACTTTGCGATCAAAAGAAAGCTTCAATAGAATTCGCCTTTTTGATGTTCATTTACGTTTGGTTCAAGAATGGACACCTAATCGTACTAATGAAATGAAGTTAGACCTAAGAGATGATCTTAAGGGATCTACCTACTTCCTTTATATCAATACAGAAAAAGGGATAGCACTCAAGAAAATACTCATCTATTAAGACTTCTTTTAGGATCTGCCATTCACTAAGATTCAATGACCGATAAGCAATCATCCAGAAATCCACTAGATCAAGTTGCCAGAGAAAGGAAGGTGATCATTGAAAAATTGATCCACCCTTTTGAAAGACTGGTAAGGACTAGACCTATTTCGGGAATCTTACTTTTTGCCTCAGTTCTTATCGCCCTTGTATGGGCTAATTCCGGTTTCAAAGACTCTTATCATCATCTCTGGGAAACACCTTTTGCAATATCAATTGGAGATTACACCCTCAGCAGAACTCTACATCATTGGGTGAATGAAGGATTGATGTCAATCTTCTTCTTCCTAATTGGGCTTGAGATCAAAAGAGAGGTGATCCTCGGAGAGCTATCAAGTTGGAAGAAAGCTTCCTTACCTGTATTTGCTGCCATTGGCGGAATGCTTTTCCCTGCTTTGATCTTCCTTCTTTTTAATTTTGGTGGAGAAGGAGAATCAGGATGGGGTGTTCCTATGGCTACTGATATCGCTTTTGCCTTGGGTATTCTCTCCCTACTTGGCAAAAGAGTTCCTACCAGTCTAAAAATCTTTCTTACTGCCTTAGCAATTGCTGACGATCTAGGTGCAGTTCTAGTAATTGCATTTTTCTACACAGAGAATTTATTTATCCTTTATCTGGAGTACGCATTGGTATTCTTATTTCTCCTTGCAATAGGGAACATTGTTGGGATTAGAAATACGCTATTTTACAGTATTCTTGGAATTGGTGGCTTGTGGGTTGCCTTTCTGCATTCAGGAGTTCATGCAACCCTTGCGGGAGTAATAGTTGCCATGACCATCCCAGTGAAAGCAAAGATCAATGAAAGGAAATTCATCAATCAGATCAATAAATTGATGATGAAATTCAAGCAAACAAAAACCATCAAAGGCTTCTATGTGAGCTACCAGCAAGAAGAGATATTAGAAGACATAACTGCCACGGGTAAACGTGCAGAATCTCCCTTACAGAGCCTTGAGCATCTTCTTTCTCCATTGGTGTACTATTTGATCATTCCAGTGTTTGCCTTGGTAAATTCTGGTATTGAGATCAATACCAATTTGATCTCTAGCATGACGAGTTCTATTCCTTTGGGAATCATGCTAGGATTGATCCTTGGAAAAGTGCTAGGGATTAGCGGCTTTTCATTTTTAATGATCAAGGCAGGATGGTCTGAATTGCCTAAAAATACTAGTTGGGGAATGATGTTGGGAGCTGGGTTCTTAGGAGGTATTGGTTTTACCATGTCTATCTTCATATCTGAACTGGCATTTGAGACAGAAATAATTAGAACTCAGTCCAAAATGGCCATTATGCTAGCTTCTACAGTTGCCTCTATAATTGGCCTTTCGATCATTAGGTACTTCACTCGCTCATCTGCAAGTAAAATTAATGATTAAGTAAGACTGTTACCAGATGTTAAGATGCTCTTCAGCTCATTTTGATTCCTTAATTTTGATGCTTCCTTTAGCGTATATGTACATACAACCATCGAATGAGTGATCAAATAAAGCACGAATGCGGAATAGCATTCATCCGACTCAGAAAACCACTCTCCTACTACGTAGAAAAATATGGATCAGCAGCCTATGGCCTCAATAAGCTCTATCTCCTTATGGAAAAGCAGCACAATAGAGGACAAGATGGTGCTGGGGTAGCTAATATCAAACTAGATGTTGATCCTGGACAACGATACATCTCAAGATTGCGATCCAATGCGAATCAACCGATCAAGGAGATTTTCGGCAAGATCAATACCTATTTGGAAGATGTACAAGCTAAGGATCCAGCCTTGCTCAAAGACATAGACTACTTAAAAGAAAAAGTGCCTTTTATGGGAGAGGTCTATTTGGGACATCTCCGTTATGGAACCTTTGGGAGAAATAGCATCGAGAACTGCCACCCTTTCTTGCGTCAAAATAATTGGATGACCAGAAATCTTGTGGTTGCGGGTAACTTCAACCTAACTAATGTAGATGAGCTATTTGATCTTTTGGTAGGCTTAGGACAGCATCCTAAAGAAATGTCCGATACCGTTACCGTATTAGAAAAGATTGGTCATTTTCTCGATGTAGAGAATCAAAAACAATACAAGAAATTCAAATCTGAAGGCTATTCCAAGCATGAGATCACCAATCTGATCGCAGACAATATGAAGGTTCATAGAATCTTGAGAAACGCTGCTGAAGACTGGGATGGAGGATATGCAATGGCTGGAATGATTGGACATGGAGATGCTTTTGTCTTGAGGGATCCTTCTGGTATTCGTCCGGCCTTCTATTACTATGATGATGAAATTGCAGTGGTCACTTCTGAACGTCCCGCAATCATGACGGCCTTCAATGTTCCTTTGGAATCCATTCAAGAAATTGATCCTGGTCATGCTTTCATCGTTAAGAAAGATGGAAGTATCTCCATCAAGCAGATACGAGAGCCTTTAGCGAAAAAGGCCTGCACCTTTGAACGAATCTATTTTTCGCGTGGAAGTGACAAAGACATCTATCAAGAAAGAAAGAATCTAGGTAAATCTATAGTACCTGAGGTGCTGAAGTCGATCGACAATGACCTTAGAAATAGTGTTTTTTCCTTTGTGCCAAATACTGCAGAAACAGCTTATTATGGCATGGTTGAAGGATTGAACGATTATTTGAACGGAGTCAAGAAAGAGAAGATCAATTCCTTGGATACTTCATCGGCCGACTATGATGAAAAACTTCAAGACATACTTCAGATCAAACCGAGAACTGAGAAGATTGCCATCAAAGATGCGAAATTGAGAACCTTTATTACACAAGATGAAAGTCGCAACGACTTGGTTACTCATGTTTACGACATCACCTACGGTTCCATCAAAAGAGACCAGGATAATTTGGTGATTCTTGATGATTCAATTGTTCGTGGAACTACCTTGAAGCAATCCATTTTAAGAATTCTAGACCGATTGGGCCCCAAAAAGATTGTTGTTGTCTCTTCTGCACCACAAATAAGATATCCTGATTGCTATGGTATTGACATGGCAAAATTGGGTGATTTTATAGCCTTTCAAGCAGCCATTAGCCTGCTCAAGGAAAGTGGTCGTGAAGGGCTAATTGATGAAGTTTATCAAAAATGCAAGGAGCAAGAAAACTTACCCAAAGGTGAAATCAAGAACTTTGTCAAGGAGATCTATGATCCATTTACTGCAGATGAAATCTCTGCAAAAATTTCGGAGCTATTGACTCCAGCAGATATCAATGCAGAAGTTCAGATCATATATCAAACCCTTGAAGGACTTCATAATGCCATCCCAAACCATAGAGGTGACTGGTATTTTAGTGGTGATTACCCTACTCCAGGTGGTAATAGAGTGGTAAATAAGAGTTTCATTTATTACGTAGAAGGAAAGAACAAAAGGGCCTATTAAAATTTGTGAAGGCTTTGACATTCAATAGTTCACCGAACTAAAAAAGTCTACATTTGTTCTAATCCTACTGACACCAACCCTATGGATTTTAAAGCTGGAGAACTACTTGATAAGATCAAGATTCCTGAAGACCTCAGAAGAGAACTTTCTGTTGATGAATTACCTCAACTTTCTAAAGAACTAAGAGACTTTATTATTGATATAGTCTCCGTTAAAGGTGGTCATTTTGGGGCCAGTTTAGGAGTAGTAGAATTAACCGTAGCCTTGCACTATGTTTTTAATACCCCATACGACCAATTGGTTTGGGATGTTGGACATCAAGCTTACGGGCATAAGATCCTTTGTGGAAGACGAGATGTATTCCATACAAACAGAAAGTACAAGGGTATCAGTGGATTCCCAAAAAGGAGTGAGAGTGAATACGACACATTTGGTGTAGGTCATTCATCCACATCTATTTCTGCTGCATTAGGTATGGCAGTTGGATCGAGAATGCAAGGTCAAAAAAGCAGACAGCATGTTGCCGTGATCGGAGACGGAGCTATGACGGCTGGATTAGCATTTGAAGGATTGAATCACGGGGGAGTAGAAGATTCCAATTTATTGGTTGTTCTGAACGATAATTGCATGTCGATTGATCCGAATGTAGGTGCTTTAAAAGAGTACTTGACTGATATAACAACCTCTCCAACTTACAACAAAGTAAAAGACGAGATTTGGACCTTATTGGGGAAAGTTTCCAAGTTTGGACCAAATGCTCAAGCTATTGTTCAAAAGATAGAGCACGGTATCAAAAGCACCATGCTCAAACAGAGTAACCTTTTTGAGTCATTGAACTTTAGATACTTCGGACCTATTGACGGGCATGATGTTACGCATTTGGTTGATGTATTGAACGACCTAAAGGAGATTCCTGGACCTAAGATTCTTCACATACTTACTGTGAAAGGGAAAGGATACGAATTAGCTGAGCAAGACCAAACCAAATGGCATGCTCCTGGGATCTTCAATAAGGAGACCGGAGAAATCATCAAAGTAACTCCAAAGGATCCTCAACCTCCTAAATACCAAGATGTTTTTGGTCATACCATAGTAGAGTTGGCTGAAAAGAATGAAAAGATCGTTGGTATAACACCAGCAATGCCTTCTGGAAGTTCTTTGAACATTATGATGAAAGCAATGCCAGACAGAGCTTTTGATGTAGGTATTGCAGAACAGCATGCCGTTACCTATTCAGCTGGATTGGCTACTACTGGGATATTGCCTTACTGTAATATCTATTCTTCTTTCATGCAAAGAGCATATGATCAAGTGATCCATGATGTAGCTATTCAAAAACTCAATGTAGTATTCTGTCTAGACAGAGCTGGAGTTGCAGGTGCAGATGGCCCTACTCACCATGGAGCATACGATCTTGCTTATATGAGATGTATTCCAAACATGGTCATATCAGCACCTATGAATGAAGAAGAGTTGAGAAACTTGATGTTCACCACCCAAGCAGATGAATGCGGACCATTTGTGATACGTTACCCAAGAGGTCAAGGTGTAATGCCTGAGTGGAAAACACCAATGAAAAAGATCAAAATTGGAACGGGCAGGAAAGTAAGATCTGGAAGTGATGTTGCTATTCTTTCAATTGGACATATTGGAAATTATGGATTGAAAGCCTGCGAAACTCTTGCAGAAAAAGACATTAGTGCAGCACTTTACGATATGAGATTCGTAAAGCCATTGGATGAGTTGTTACTTCATGAAGTATTCTCAAAGTTCGAGAAGGTTATCACCGTAGAAGACGGTTGTATCATGGGCGGAATGGGAAGTGCAATCCTAGAATTCATGGCAGATCACGGCTACAAAGCCGATGTGAAAAGATTAGGGATCCCAGATGAAGTTATTGAGCACGGATCACAAGATCAGCTTTATGCAGAGTGCAATTATGATGCAGCGGCTATGGTAAAGGCAGCTGAAGAATTGATGAAAGATTCTGAGAAAAGAAAGAGTTCTAAAGCAAGTGCTTAATTTCTCTTTTGCTTGTAAAGTGGCACTGTAGAACAGGCTTCCCCAAACATCATAGATTTCACAAGCGGCTGTATTCTTCTACTTAAAGCCAAGTAGGCAGATGCTGGCACCTCTTTGTTGCTGCAGCCTTTGATAACCACTCTTGAATCTTTCAATTCGTGCAGATCAATTTTCTGAATAGCATCTTCCCACAATGCCATCTCTAAATCTTCAAGGTCACCTTGAGTCACAAAATTAGCATAGGGATTGAGTGCAGTACTTAGAAGAATATATGCCCAGGATGGAATAATTGCATCAACAGAACAAAGTATTCCAACATTCTTGGCTTTGTATTGCGACCAATCATGCTCTTTGATAAATGCTCTAAAATCTTTTTCCTTTAGAGCCAAGCCCTGCCACAAATTGTCCTTGAGGTCATAGATAAGCCTTTCTCCTTGGGGATAATAATCCTCCAAATCAATGGTGATCAAGCCGCTACTGGCTACTCTATTTACAATCTCATCAGACATCTTTGCTTATTATAGAAATCCTAATTCATACTTTGCCTCTTCAGACATCATTTCTTTGTCCCAAGGTGGATCCCAAATGATCTCCACTTTTGCAGATTTCACCGACCATAATCCTGCTGATTTGGTTTCAACTTCTGCTGGTAGTGATTCAGCAACTGGACAATTGGGGGAGGTCAGGGTCATATCAATTTTCACATTGAACTCCTCATCAACCTTTACTTCGTAAATCAAACCCAATTCGTAGATGTTTACGGGAATCTCAGGGTCATAAATGGTCTTCAACACATCAATCACCTGATTCTCAACCTCTCTTGGAGTAATCTCTTTTGTTTTATCCTCAGCCATTGTTCAATGTTGTTTGGAATGCCAATGCATATAATTTCATTTGTTTCACCATGCTCACCAAGCCATTTGAACGCGTAGGAGATAAGTGTTCTTTCAAACCTATTTGATCAATGAAATACAGCTCTTCATTTACGATCTCACTAGGACTACTATCGTTCAAGACACGAATCATCAAAGAGATGATTCCCTTGGTTATGATGGCATCACTATCGGCCGTAAACTGAACTTTACCATCTTTCAGGGAGGCATTCAGCCATACTCTGGATTGGCATCCTCTGATCAACTTATCGTCCTTCTTCTCTTGATCCTCAATAATTGGCAATTCCTTGCCCAAAGAGATCAAGTATTCATACTTGTCCATCCAATCATCGAACATGGCAAACTCCTCTATTACCTCTTCTTGTCTCTCTTTTATATTCATACAAGCATGTTTCTCGCCCTTTCAACTGCATTGACCAAAAGATCAACCTCTTCTTTGGTATTGTAAAATGCAAAGGAAGCTCTAATAGTTCCTTCAATTCCAAATCGATCCATCAAGGGTTGTGTACAATGATGTCCTGTTCTTACTGCAATACCCATTTTATCGATCAGAACACCTATGTCATATGCATGAACTCCTTCAATGATAAAAGAGATCACACTTGCTTTCTTCTCAGCTTCTCCAATAATCTTCAATCCATTGATCTCTTTCAATCGATCACTGGCATATTCAAGAAGGTCTGATTCGTGTTCTGCTATAGCTTCCCAATCTAACTCTTCCAAATAATCTATTACTGAGGAACAGCCTATTCCTCCTGCAATATTCGGAGTTCCAGCTTCAAACTTATGAGGTAGTTCGTTGTAGGTTGTCTTCTCAAAACTCACCGTCTTGATCATGTCACCGCCTCCTTGGTAGGGAGGTAGAGATTCCAATAATTCTTTCTTTCCATAAAGCACTCCAACACCAGTTGGTCCAAATACCTTATGCATGCTAAATACATAGAAATCTGCATTCAAGGCTTGCATGTCTATTCTCATGTGTGGAGCTGCTTGTGCTCCATCAACTAAAACCATAACATTCTTGGAATGCGCCAAGCTGATCATGCTTTCTATGGGATTGATCGTACCCAAAGTATTGCTAATATGGGTGATCGATAGGATCTTGGTTCTATCACTTAGAAGTGATTCGAACTCTTCATAGTCAATTTCTCCTTGATCATTGACAGGAATAACCTTCAGAATGGCACCTTTTTGCTCACAGACCATTTGCCATGGAACAATATTGGAATGATGTTCCATTGCAGAGATCAAAACTTCATCCCCTTGATTCAAATTCACTTGAGCAAAACTATTGGCAATCAGATTGATGCCATCCGTTGTTCCCGAAGTGAATATCACCTCTTCTAGATGTTTTGCATTGATGAACTTTTGGATCTTACTTCTCGCTTCTTCGTATGCAGAAGTTGCTTCCTGACTTAAAGTATGAACTCCTCTATGAATGTTGGCGTTCTCTTGGTCGTAATAAGATTGTAGTCGATCCAATAATACTTTTGGCTTTTGCGCAGTAGCTCCATTGTCTAAATAAACCAGCTTCTTTCCATTGATCTCTCTTTCAAGAATTGGGAAGTCTTTTCTGATCTTATCTAATTGAAAGGACTGCTTCAAAAGTTCTTGCATTATTTTACTCCACTGTATTTCTCATCGATCACTTCTTGAATCTCTTCTCTCAAATGGTCTACTCCGATCTGCTCAACAATATCTGCCAAGAATGCATTCAAGAGGACTGCTCTTGCTTTTTTCTCACCAATACCTCTTGACCTAAGATAGAAGAGCGCTTCTTCATCCAACTGACCCGTAGTTGATCCGTGAGAACACTTTACATCATCTGCATAGATCTCCAGTTCTGGCTTAGAATAAACCGCAGCATCATCTGTCAATACCATGTTCGCATTGGATTGATATGCATTGGTTTTTTGAGCAATGGAATCAACATATACCTTTCCATTGAAAACTCCAGTTGAAGCATCGTCTGCGATGGTTTTGTAAAGCTCGTGTGAAACGCAATTGGGCTCTTTGTGATTGATCAATGTATGATGATCAACATGTTGCTTTCCGTGAAGCAAACTCAATCCATTCATCCAAGTCTCTGTATGACTTCCATTTAAGTCTATGTTCAAATTATTTCTAACCAATCCTCCAGAAAGTGAAATGGTATTTAACTTGAATTGACTGTTTGCTGCTTGATCTACTTCATCATTGGAGATCAAGAAGGCCTCATCACTTTCATTCTCGATCTTGTTTACTTCAAGATGAGCAGTTTCTTCAACGAAGTACTCAGAAAGTTGATTCGTAAATGAATATCCATTGGATGCAGAAATGTTCTTGACAACTAGTTTGATAGAAGAACCTTCTTCTACATAAACAAAGTTTCTAGGATTAGAGATCGCTTTCTCTCCTGAAGAAATATTGATGACATAGAAAACCTCCTCTGTTTGTGTTCCTTTCTCAGCGTGCAAGAAGTAGCCATCTTGATGATAGGCTGTATTGACCATGGAGAAGATCTCCTTCTTTTTGCTAAGAGAATCAAATTTGGCCGAAAGGATCTCACTTTCAGCTTTTGCCTCTGACAATGGCATGAATTGGATCCCTTTCTCTTCTTTTCTCCAGCTTAAGCTTTCAGAATAATATCCATTGATAAAAACCAGACAATTGTTAGTTGGAACAGACAGGTCAAGATCCTCAGAAAACTCTTGTTCTCCGAGCACATAATCTTGTCTAATGATCTTATTGATCCTAGTGTATTTCCAATACTCCGATTTGGATGTAGGAAATTCCAACTCCTTTATCAAACTTTCTGCATGCTCTCTTTTCTCCTTATACACCTTGTGGTCAAAAGAAAAGTCGATCATTCCAAAATGCGATAGGAATTTTTCTTTCTGTGTCATTTGTAAAGTAGCCTCAACCATTATTACACATTTAAAGCTTCTTCCTTGATCCAGTCATAACCTTTCTCTTCAAGCTCAAGAGCTAATTCCTTGCCTCCTGTCTTAACGATCTTTCCATTGGAAAGCACATGAACATAATCAGGAACTATGTAGTCCAATAATCTTTGATAGTGAGTAATAACGATGGTGGCATTATCTGGAGATTTGAGTTTGTTAACTCCATCTGCAACTACTCTTAGTGCATCAATATCCAATCCACTATCTGTCTCATCTAGTATAGCCAATTTTGGCTCTAGCATAGCCATTTGAAAGATCTCATTTCTCTTCTTCTCCCCACCAGAAAAACCTTCGTTAACCGATCTGTTAGTGAATCTGCCTTCCAGTCCTACCAACTGAGACTTTTCTTTAACTCGACTCAAGAAATCTTTAGCAGCCAATGGCTCCAATCCTTTTTTCTCTCTGATCTCGTTGATGGCTGTTTTTAAGAAATTGATATTGCTAACGCCAGGTATCTCAACAGGGTATTGAAATGCCAAAAACACTCCAGCTCTTGCTCTATCTTCTGCTTCAAGATCCAATAGATCCTCTCCTATGAAATCAACTGATCCATCAGTAACCTCGTATTCATCTCTTCCAGCTAAAACACTTGACAATGTGCTCTTACCCGATCCATTTGGACCCATGATCGCATGCACTTCTCCCGCTTTTACTTCGAGATCAATTCCTTTCAAGATCTCATTGTCTTCAATTGAAGCATGTAAATTCTTAATCTTTAACATCTAATTTATCTTAGTTTAGTTTTTGTTTTATCCTACTGAGCCTTCCAGGCTTATTTCTAGCAATTTTTGAGCTTCGACAGCAAACTCCATTGGAAGTTGGTTCAAAACTTCTTTGCAATAGCCATTTACGATCAAATTGATCGCAGTTTCTTCATCCATTCCTCTTTGCTTGCAATAAAAGATCTGATCTTCTCCAATTTTAGAGGTTGTGGCTTCGTGCTCAACTTTTGATGATCTATTGTCCACTTCTATGTAAGGGAAGGTGTGCGCTCCACATTTGTTACCCATTAATAGAGAGTCACACTGGGTAAAGTTTCTACTATTGGTTGCCAGCTTATTGATCTTTACCAATCCTCTGTAAGAATTATTAGCATGACCAGCAGAAATCCCTTTTGAAATAATGGTACTCTTGGTATTCTTGCCAATATGAAGCATCTTACTTCCTGTATCAGCTTGCTGATAATTGGAGGTAACCGCTACTGAGTAGAATTCTCCAATTGATCGATCTCCCTTTAGCACACAACCTGGGTATTTCCATGTCACTGCTGATCCAGTCTCTACTTGAGTCCAGCTTATCTTAGAATCTTCCATGCACAACCCTCGCTTTGTAACGAAGTTGTAGATTCCTCCCACTCCATCTTTATTTCCAGGGTACCAGTTTTGAATGGTAGAATATTTGATCTCCGCTCTATCTAGCGCTATCAATTCTACAACAGCAGCATGCAACTGATTCTCATCTCTCATAGGAGCAGTGCAACCTTCCAAATAACTTACATAAGAGTCTTCATCTGCAACCACTAATGTTCTCTCGAACTGGCCAGTATTGGCTTCATTGATCCTAAAGTAAGTAGACAATTCCATTGGACATCTAACCCCTTTAGGAATGTAGCAGAATGATCCATCTGTAAATACAGCTGAATTCAAGGCTGCGTAGAAATTGTCTGTTGCAGGAACAACAGTTCCTAAATATTTCTTAACCAATTCAGGATGCTCTTGCACAGCTTCGCTGAAGGAGCAGAAGATGATTCCTAACTCAGCTAACTTCTCTTTAAATGAAGTTGCAACTGAAACACTGTCTACTACAACGTCTACAGCAACGCCTGTCAATCGTTTTTGCTCATCCAGAGAAATTCCCAATTTATCAAAGGTCTCCAAGAGCTCTGGATCAACTTCGTCAAGACTCTCGAGCTCTTTTTTAGGCTTAGGCGCCGCATAATAGTGAATATCCTGAAAATCTGGCTTTGGATAGTTCAAATGAGCCCATTCTGGCTCTACCATTTTTTTCCAGATCTCAAAAGATTTGAGTCTATACTCTAACAACCACTCTGGTTCATTCTTCTTATTAGAAATAAATCGAATGATATCTTCATTTAAGCCTTTTGGAGCCTTATCTGAATCAATATTTGTAACGAATCCGTACTTGTATTCGCTATTGGTGATCTCTTCTAATAATTCTTCTTCTGACGACATACTTTCAAATAATCAATGTTATTAGATCGAAAAGCTTTCTCCACATCCACAAGTTCTGCTGGCATTAGGATTGATGAAATTGAAGCCTTTGCCATTCAAACCTCCGCTAAAGTCCAATTCAGTTCCAGCCAAATAAAGAATACTCTTCTTATCAACTACTACTTTGATACCGTTATCTTCAATTAGCTTGTCTTCTTCCTTTAGTTCGGAATCAAATTCAAGATCATACATCAAACCTGAACATCCTCCTCCTTTCACTCCAACGCGTATAAAGCTCTCTTGACTCTTCCCTTCAGAATCAAGCAATTCGTGTATCTTATCCCTTGCACTGTCCTTGACCTTGATCATAGTTTACAATTTTTTGCAAAGTTAATTATCTTAATTTAGAATTAGTCTAAATAAAAGCTTTAAATAGAAACATCGAAAGGCTTCAATTGTTGAAGCAAACTCAATAAATATGCTTTAAAATAGACTAGCTTTGCAAAATGTTAGAAAACAAGGGTAACGAACCTACGCAGTTAGGTGAATACGGGGAGTTTGGACTGATCGAACATCTAACCTCCAATATTGAGCTGAAAAACAAGAGTTCTATTCTTGGAGTGGGCGATGATGCTGCCATTATCGGATCTGGAAAGGAAGAAATTTTGCTTACTACCGATATGTTGGTAGAAGGGGTACATTTTGACCTTCTTTACACTCCTTTAAAACATCTTGGCTACAAGGCAGTGATGGTCAACCTTTCTGACATCTATGCCATGAATGCTATCCCTGAACAGATTACAGTATCTCTAGCACTTTCCAATCGTTTTTCAGTGGAAGCCTTGGAAGATCTATATGAGGGAATCAAATTAGCCTGTGAATTGTATCAAGTCGACTTGATTGGAGGAGACACTACCTCCTCCAATAGTGGTCTTGTGATCAGTATTACTGCGTTAGGAAAGCAATCTAAAGAGAAGATAGTTCGCAGAGATGGAGCAAAAGAAAACGATCTGATCTGTGTGAGCGGTGATCTAGGGGCGGCATTTGCCGGTCTTCAGATCCTAGAAAGAGAAAAAAGTATTTTCGAAAGTGATCAAAACATTCAGCCAGACCTTAGCGGAAAAGACTACATACTCGAAAGACAACTAAAGCCAGAAGCGAGAAGAGATATTATTCGATTATTGGCAGAAAATGAGGTCTTACCATCGAGCATGATCGATATTAGTGATGGTCTATCTTCAGAACTAATTCACCTTTCAAAGGCTTCAAAAGTAGGTGTGCAGGTTTATGAAGAAAAGCTACCTATTGATGCTGCTACTGTTAATACCTGTGATGAATTGAACTTGTCTGCATTAACTGCAGCCTTGAATGGCGGAGAGGATTATGAATTGCTTTTTACCGTTCCTTTAGAAATGCATGACAAGGTAAAATCATTGAAGGAGATCACCGTAATTGGTCATGTAACTGATCATGCTTCTGGAAATCAATTGGTAGGTAGAGGGGGACAAATGATGGAACTTCAAGCTCAAGGCTGGAAGTCGGTTTAGCACTTACTCGTCTAATTTAAGTACCGCCAAGAATGCATTTTGAGGAACCTCAACACTTCCTATTTGTCGCATTCTCTTCTTTCCTTCTTTCTGCTTTTCTAGTAGTTTTCTCTTTCGAGTGATATCACCACCATAACATTTAGCAGTAACATCTTTTCTTAAGGCCTTTACAGTTTCTCTTGCAATGATCTTCGCTCCAAGGGCTGCCTGTACTGCAATATCAAATTGCTGTCTTGGCAATAGCTCTTTTAACTTCAAGCAGATCTTCTTCCCAAGATCAAAGGCTTTGTCTTTATGGATCAAAGCTGACAAGGCGTCTACTTGATCACCATTCAGCAGAATGTCCATTTTCACCAATTGCGACACTCGGTAACCTACAGGATGGTAATCAAAACTTGCATATCCTCTCGAGATGGTTTTTAGTCGATCATAAAAATCAAAGACAATCTCTGCCAAAGGCATATCAAAGGTAAGCTCTACACGATCGGTAGTGAGGTAAACTTGATTTTGTAACTCTCCTCTTTTGTCGATGCAAAGATTCATAACTGCACCAACATACTCCGCTTTGGTAATGATCTGTGCCTTGATATAAGGTTCTTCTACTCGATCCATCAAAGTAGATTCCGGCAATTCAGACGGATTATTGATCAAGATCTCATCTTCTGGATGTTTCACCAAGTATGCTTTGTAAGATACGTTCGGGACTGTTGTGATCACAGTCATGTTGAACTCTCTCTCTAGTCTTTCCTGAATGATCTCCATGTGCAACATTCCCAGGAAACCACATCGGAACCCAAATCCTAAAGCTGCAGAAGATTCTGGCTCAAAGGTCAGAGAGGCATCGTTCAACTGAAGCTTTTCCATTGCTTCCCTCAATTCCTCATACTCATCAGTATCTACAGGATAAATACCAGCAAATACCATTGGCTTGACATTTTCAAATCCTTGGATTGCTTCAGAACAAGGTCTTTGTGCAGCGGTGAGAGTATCCCCTACCTTCACCTCTCTTGCTGATTTTATACCTGAAATAATGTATCCTACATCGCCAGTCTTAATGATTTTTCTAGGCTCTTTTTTCAATCTCAGTACTCCAATCTCGTCCGCGTCATACTCTTTACCAGTATTGACAAATTTTACCTTCTCCCCTTGCTTGATCTCTCCATTCTCTACTTTGAAATAAGCATGAATACCACGATAGGAATCAAAAACAGAATCAAAAATCAATGCTTGAAGTGGAGCATCAGGATCTCCTTCAGGTGCTGGAACACGTTGAACAATGGCTTCGAGAATACCCTCGACTCCTTGCCCAGTTTTGCCACTCGCTTGAAGAATGTCATCTCGATCACAGCCTATTAAATCTACGATCTGATCTTTCACTTCCTCTGGCATAGCACTGGGAAGATCTATTTTGTTTAAGACAGGTATGATCTCTAGATCATGTTCCAAGGCCAAATACAAATTGGAAATTGTTTGAGCTTGTATCCCTTGAGAAGCATCCACGATCAACAAGGCACCTTCACAGGCTGCAATTGACCTACTCACTTCATATGAGAAATCCACATGGCCCGGAGTATCGATCAAATTCAAGACGTACTGCTCCCCCTCATGCTCATAATTCATTTGGATCGCATGACTTTTTATGGTGATCCCTCTCTCGCGCTCAAGATCCATATCATCCAAGGTCTGCGCTTGAAGCTCCCTAGAACTAATGGTTTGAGTCTTCTCCAATAGTCGATCGGCAAGCGTACTCTTCCCGTGATCTATATGAGCAATGATGCAAAAATTCCTTATCTCCTTCATCCTGAAAATTGAATGTGCAAATTTAAGTTTAAAAAAGATGCCGAAAGTGCATTTGGAATGCAACCTATTCTTAGGCGCTGTCGTCCTTGGATGGACAAAATCTCGCTATATTGATTAGACAGATTATTTTACGTTATTTTACAAATCGTCTCAAATCGAGGGAGAACATAGATAAAGAGTATATGGCAAAGTTTTCTTTAGGAAGGATATCGCATCCTATGAGGGTGTTTTTTTTATCTCTAGTAGTTTCTGTTTTTACAGTAAATATTCAGGCTCAGGAAATGTCGGAAGGATGGGCTGCAGGAGAGATCGTTTTAGAATATGTTGACGGAACTTGTGATACAACCATTCACAAACCCACGGCTCCAATTGGCGCACCTAGGTACAACGTAGTCTTTAAGTATTACAGAGATGATTATGGCATTACAGCTCCTCCATTTCAGGGAACTTATGACATCATGGTTTATTCTCCTGATAATGGGATCAATTATGCCAATGCATTTGCTCATCAGGTAACTTTAATTCCTAATTCACCGAGAAGCGTTAATCAATACTGCTTGAATGGCAACCCAGTTGCTACACAAGGAGCTTGGTACCGTTCTACCAATCCAATTGAACTATGGCCTACCGGTAGATGGTTCTTTTATTTCGTTGGTCGATTTGATGGTGAGTATAGATCTCCAGAAGACAGGAACATTGACCTTGGTCAAACCTTTTTTGTTGAAACAAGATTTGATCTAGATTGCGGATACGTAATAGGAAAATCTTTCAATCCGATCAGTAATATGTATGAGCCGGATACAGCTTTCAATGAAGCACCTCTTCTTACGCCAACAGAGTACGTATTTGACGATCCAGTTGGATCATTTTGCGTTGACAAGAATTATGAGTTCGACCTTAAAGCCATTAGAGGAAACGAGGTACAAAGACTAGAATACGAATTTGCCCCAGTTTGGAAAGCAAAGAATGAGTTAGTGAATTACATTACAAGTGAAGGATATTCGATTACTTCACCATTTCCAACTCAACAAGGAATAGATATTACTGACCTGACCAATAGAGGAATCATCCGATTTACTCCAACGAAACCATTTGCAGGGCCAGTTCCATTCTTCATCAAGAATTTTGTAGATCGCTGGTGGATCGATCCAGATGATATCAACGAGGAGATCATTCTTAAAGAAAGGCTCTCTATCATGTCGCAAAGAGAATATCGATTCATTTTTGATAGAAACTGTAATTCTCGTTTACCTAGATTTATTGGAGGTGTATGGGAAGATACTACCGGATTGGGAGATATAGGCTTTGTTAATACCTATAATGCAACAGAGGATGCATATGAATACGATTGTGCCACTACAGAATTTGTTTTCAGACTTAGTGAGCCCGTATTGATCGAGTCCTTAGGATTGATTGGGGTACCTTATGACGAACAAGACCAAGGATTTCGTTTTGCTAGTATTGGGGTAGACACCAATTTCTTAGATGATATTCCAGTAGAAAAGGTAGAGAATTTGAATGTGGTCAACATTGACGAAACTAATGTATTGAGAGTAACTCTAAGTAAAAGAGTAGGTCCAGGGAAATATTATCTCTACATGAAAAAAGGAGATGATCTAAATACCCTTGTGAATAGATGCGAAACCACCTTACCTGAATACGATACCTTGTCTGTTATATATGTCAATGGAAACTATACCTACAATCACAAAGAAGATGGGTATTCTTACTGTTTCCCTGCAGGAAAACCACCAGAAGCAAGGTTGTCAGTTCAGGATGCTGATTATGTAGGTTGGAGATATTATGGTGGAGACATTTTCTTCCCACCTGGCAGCCCCGGAAATGACCCAGCTGATGATAAGGTTTTTTATGATACAGTCTATTTAGGACCAAAAAGATTAGTTCTTAATAGGCCTGATGATCCTTCTTGGGTAAGTAACGATGGAGCCGGCTGGTGGCAAGCAGGAGCAGGTTTTGATTTTAGCACTTTTGACCAGCAAACTGGACTTATCATAGAAGAAAGAGTATGTTTTGGTTGGGATAATTTCTTTGTAGAAAAGGTAGAAGTTGATGATTTAAAAATTCCGAATTTCGACCTTTGTCCAAGAGAAGACCTTCCGGTCATTGATTTGAGTGCCTATAAAACTGATATTATCAGCAGTACTTTTGATTGGGGCAAATGGGACGGAGTAACTGAGAAATTCTTTTTCAGTCAATATGCAGATCCTACATTCCCTCCTCCTAATGACGTTCCGGATTCCTTGGGTAGAGATTACCAAACAGTATCTACATTCCCATTTATATTTGACACTAAAGGATCTTACGCAGGTGTAGGAGATACCAATTACTTTAGGGCCAAATTTAATATGCGAAGCAAGGATAATCCTGCAAAAACTTGTCCTGTACAAGTTGAATTTAAGGTTCTAAAGCAATTAATCAATATAGAATTGAACGTTACAAATGACACCATTTGCGACGATGAAACGCTTGTTATAAGAAACCTTTCTACAGATAGTTATTTTATTCCTGAACAATACAGCTATCAATGGTACATTGATGAGCAGATCAATCATATTGGAGACACCATGGACACAATTGTGGTCTCTAGGTCTGGAATTTACAAGTTAGAGGTAACAAAAACTACAGACAGTTCAGCCTGTGTTGACTCTGCTGAGGCATATGTGCTTGTTGCTCCTTATTTAGGTCCCGTTGAAGTAGGCTGCGATCAGATTACATTTAACGATGGCGACATTGAGCAAACTTTTGCTTGGAACACAGTTCCATTTGCGAACAGATTTGAAGTGAGAGAAGTAAAAACTCCAGATGGTACAAGCGGAGCTGATCCAATTTATGGCCCATGGGTGGAAGCTAATTACCTATATGGAATCCAGCATAAAACTAGAGGTCCGCGGATAGGATTGGAAGTTAGGGCTGTAAATGAAAATACAAAAGTAGATGCTGAGTGTAGGTACGGCCCTGCTTCTTATGCAGAGCCTTGTGAAGCAATTGTAAAATCAACAAATGTATTTACTCCGAACGGGGATGGTATCAATGACTTTTTGAGATTTGACCTGATCGAAGTTTACCCTGGATCCAAACTGATCATTTACAACCGATGGGGCAAATCTCTTTACGAAGATGATAATTACTCCAATGATTGGGATGGAGAAAACTTCAAAGAAGGAACCTACTTCTATGTGATCGAAGTAAACAACCCAGAAGAGACATTGTACAAAGGAACCTTTACAATCATTAGACAATAAAGACCTTTAAAATATTACAATTGAAGCCCCTTTTTAAAAAGGGGCTTCTTTATATTTGCCCCCTAAATTCTTCAGAATGAAAGTACATGAGGTATTAGCCAAGACTAAGGATACATTGTTCTCTTTTGAGCTATTGCCCCCACTAAAGGGTAAAAGCATTCAATCTATTTACGATGGAATTGATCCTTTGGTAGAGTTTAAGCCTGCTTTTATCAATGTCACCTATCATCGCGAAGAGTTCATTTACAAGAAGAGAGAGAAAGGTTATCTTGAAAAGATCGCGATCAAGAAAAGACCAGGAACGGTTGGTATCTGTGCTGCGATCAAAAACAGATACAACATTGATACGGTTCCACACCTGATCTGCGGAGGATTTAATAAAGAAGAAACTGAAAATGCATTGATTGATCTTCACTTCCTGGGAATCAACAATGTATTGGCTTTAAGAGGAGACCCCATCAAGACAGAAACTCAATTTGTTCCTGAAGAAGGTGGTCACCGTTATGCGGTGGATCTCGTAAAGCAGATCGTAGAGTTAAATAATGGAGAGTATATGGATGAAAACATTCAAAATGCTACCCCTACTGATTTTTCAATCGGAGTTGCAGGCTATCCAGAAAAGCATTTTGAATCGCCAAATATGCAGGCGGATATCAAGCGTTTGAAACAAAAGATCGATGCTGGCGCCAATTATGTAGTCACTCAACTATTCTTCGACAATCAGAAATTCTTTGAATTTGTAAAGGCCTGTAGAGAAGCTGGCATTGAAGTTCCAATTGTACCTGGGTTGAAGCCAATTGAATCTTTAAGACACATTACTTTCTTACCGAAGTTCTTCAACATTGATCTACCTGAAGCCCTCACTGATGAGTTGGACAAGTGCGAATCAAATGAAGATGCAAAAAAAGTAGGAATGGAATGGGCTATTCAACAATCTAAGGAGTTGAAGGAGTTCGGGGTACCTTGTATCCACTATTACACAATGGGTAGGTCTTCATCAGTCAAGCAAATTGCCTCTGAAGTATTCTAGTCTTAAGACTCACTAGACATCATTCGCTGCACGTACTTCCCAACAATGTCAAACTCTAAATTGACCTTGTCTCCCTCTTTCAAAGAGTGAAAGGTGGTGTGCTCATAGGTATAAGGAATGATCGTAACTCTAAATCCATGATCACTGACATTGAAGGCAGTTAGACTTACTCCATTAATGCATATTGATCCTTTTTCTACAATAAGTTTGGAGGGTGATTCCAGTTCAAAATCAAAGTTCCAACTACCATCTCTCTCCTCAACCGAACGAACCTTTGCAACAGTATCCACATGGCCCTGAACCATGTGACCGTCTAAGCGATCGTTCAACATCATGCATCTTTCGATATTTACAGGATCTCCACTTTCCAATGCTGATAAATTGGTTTTCGCCAATGTTTCTTCTACAGCAACTACCTCGTAACTATCAATGTGCAACTGGTCTACTGTAAGACATACTCCATTATGAGCTATACTTTGGTCGATCTTTAACTCTGGAGTTAAGGTAGATGAAATCCTTAATCTGATATTACCGCCTTCTTTTTGAACACTAGAAATGCGTTCAACCTTTTCAATTATTCCCGTAAACATTTAGCTATTTAAAATTTTGTGCTTCTTTACTGTCGATAATACTGATGGTGCCTTTCAGGACTCTTCGTTTTGGACCTTCCAAACTTCTTTCAAATACTTGACAAATGAAGAAGTAGATGCCATCACTAACCAATTCTTTGCTTTCAGAATTCTCCCCATTCCAGTTCAAAGCAGGATCACTAGTCTTGAATATCAACTGATCCCAACGATTGTAAACTTGAAAATCTACTGAATCTACATAGCGATAGCCTGGTTTTGGAACAAACAGGTCATTAATTCCATCTCCATTAGGTGTCATTACATTAGGTAGCTCGTAAATAGGACAATAGTCAATGCACTCTTGGTTGGAAAAGACACTTTCATTTCCCGCAGAATCAATTGCTGCGACATAATAACATCCTGCAATGGATCCTTTCTTTGAGTAAGTATTCACCGCTGGATCGTCAATCTCCTCAATGAGCTCAAAATCTTTGTTCAGGGTAATGGATCTGTAGATCCTAAAGCCTACAACATCAGAATCACAATCAGTTGAAGTACTCGCCCATCTTAAATTCAACTCCTCGAATTCACAACTACCAGTCAATATAAATGATGGTGCACATGGAGGAATATTGTCGATGGGAACGGTACAATTAATTTGAGACAAATTAACCAGAGGACTATCTACTGTATTGATCTCATAGGAACCAATGGTCTCTACGTAATAGCAATACTGCTCCCCATTCACTAGATCCATATCTACAAAATACAGTGAATCAATGGTTGCTATAGAATCGAACTGTGTTTGGAATGGTTTTCTTCTATGAATCACAAAAGCTGTATTATTCCATGGAACATCCTTGGTCCATCTTAAAGTCACCCTGTTGTCACTCGGCTCTAATGTCAAGAAAACAGAGGATGCCCAAGGAGATTTACCTGCTTGCCTTCTTCCATTGCCCAGACTGATGATCCCGACTCTATACTCATACGTATTATCTGTAGTATTAAGCGAACCAACTGTATAAGTTGTATCATCAATAGAGGAGGTAGAATCTACGATTTGTATACCATCTCTATCTGGATCTCTCTGCTCTATAATATAACGATACGGAGGTGGGAAAACGGCTTGATCGATGGTGTCTGGTGGAGACCAACCTAACAAGATCTCTCCATTTTGTCGATCTGTTTGAGAAACCGATACTTTGGTCATGATGGGTATGATCTTATCGATCTCTGCGCATACTTCGTTGGATACATAACTCTCATCACCATCACTAAAATACTTGGTGATCAGATAGCAATACTTCCTCTCCGGTATCAATCCATCCCCTTCATCATCATCGTAATACGTAGTAGTAGAAATGTCCTCTATCGTATGGATCAGTTCATAACCTATGCCATCAGGAACACCGGGAATACAATTTGATGATTGATATCCCGAAGAATCAATTCTTCTGTAGATCTTGAATCCTGCTGCGTTAGGACAAGCCAGATTATCCCAATTCAATTGTATTCCTATACCCGATTTTTGTGCAGTTGCATTCTCAGGTCCTGGAGCAATCACCCGAATGACAACTGATTTAAAGGTGGTGAGATTAGTACTGGCATTTCTATGATCTGTAGCATTGTCTTCGGCCTTGATACTCAGATCAAATGGCTTTTGTCTGGCATTGTTACAATTCGTATTCCATATGAATGTAGCAGAGGAAGGATTCCCAAGTACAGTCTGGCTAAAATTAGCAGGATTGGATATGATCAAGGGTTCACCCGTTGCAGTCATCCTTACATCATCTGTCGGGTCAGGATCTGTAGCAGTCACCGTAAAACTTAGTTGCCTGCCTGCTTCAACACAGTATTGGCTATTCGCATTGATAACTGGCGCATTGTTGTTGCATCCAGGGAACACTTGGATCTGAAGGTCTCTGAGTATGGAACCCACCAGAATTCCTCTTCTGTACTCTTTAATTCTAATGCCTACATTGAATAATCCAATACTGAAAGGGACATTCATAACAAGATCTCCACTAACTGGATCTACATAAATAGGATTGGTTGATGGCGGAAATGTAAATCCTGGTGCCGTCACTCCTCCATTTCCATAACTAGCAGCCAATTCATAAGCTAAAGAATCCCCATCTGGATCAACCGCCCCTGGATTATGAATGAATATTTGACCAGCACAGGCATTGTCAATAGGGTCATTCAATAAGGTTGGAGAGTTGTTGTTCAAGGTACCAAGTGGACTGATTCTCAAAAGACTTTCTATGTAGAAGGGCACGCCAGAAGGATTCGTAATGTTGTCCACATCACCACTTCTATTTGGATCTGTTACACTGATCATATAGTTGCCAGGTCCAGGAAAAGTATGTCTAACGATCCAACTCCTTTTTTGAATATTATCGGTCAGCTTTGGAAATACGATCGATTGAGTGATCGAATCCCTTTCGGTATTATCCCCCCAATTGATAACAATTTCTTTTCTCTGAAAAGCAGGACTTGTAGGATCTGAAAAAATATTGACCGTGATCTGATAAGTAGTCCCTGATATATGAGAATAAACGATCTCTCCCGCCCTATTGTGGGTCGCATAAGTAGCCACTGCGGCTATGATTAACGATATAAGGAGAAGAAGTTTTTTCATTTTTCAATTGCTGTAACTTATAGATGTTAATAATCAATAAGTTGTTGCTCCATCTGTTCTGGAATTTCTCTATCCTCGTACTCTTGATTCCTTAGTTGAGGCACAAACCCAGCTTCCTTAATGGCATCTTGAATTCCTTCAGAAGTAAATCTATGCGGAGCACCAGCTACCGATACAACATTCTCTTCGATCATGATCGAACCCATATCATTGGCTCCAGAATGCAAACAGATCTGCGCTGTATCCTTGCCAACAGTGAGCCAGCTTGCCTGAATATTCTCCACATTAGGAAGCATGATCCTTGACAGGGCGATCATTCGTATGTATTCATCTGCACTTACGTTGTTCTTAATTCCTTTCAAGCGATTCAATAGAGTGCCATCATCTTGGAAAGGCCAAGGGATAAATGCAAGAAATCCCTTTGCATCAGCAGGCTTTTCAGATTGAACTTCTCTCAATCTTACCAAATGCTCAAAACGTTCGTCCAAAGTTTCTATATGTCCAAACATCATAGTAGCAGAGGTGGTAAGGTACAACTGATGAGCCGCTCTCATAACGTCTAACCACTCTTCACCCGTGCATTTCCCTTTGGAGATCAATCTTCTCACTCGGTCGTTCAAGATCTCTGCTCCTGCTCCTGGTAAAGAATCCAATCCAGCTTCTTTCAACTCCTTTAGGACTTCAGTATGACTTAATCCCTCTATCTTAGAGATATGAGCAATTTCGGGGGGACCTAAAGCATGTAACTTCAAGTTGGGATAGATTGATTTCAACTCCCTAAATAGATCCGAATAGAACTTTAATCCCAATTCTGGATGATGCCCTCCTTGAAGAAGTAATTGCTCTCCTCCATAACGCATCATCTCATCGATCTTCTGCTTGTATTGTTCAATAGAAGTAATGTAACTCTCCGGATGGCCTGGAACTCTAAAGAAATTGCAAAACTTGCAATTGGCAATACACACATTGGTAGTATTGGCATTTCGATCGATGATCCATGTCACCTTTTCATTTCCTTTCTTCCTCTTTTTCAATTCGTTAGCTACGAATGCCAATTCAGAAGTAGGGGCATTCTCAAAGAGGAATTTACCTTCTTCAGCACTTAAGAATTCTTCTGCAAATGCTCTATCTAATATTTCTTGTACCTCCAATAGAAAGACAATTTAAATGATAACTAATCTAAAGCCTCTAAATTGTATTAGCTTTGTCGAAATCAAAGGTAACCAATTAAGCGTTTCATGAGAATTAACAAGTAGTTCACGCGCTTGTTTTGACTAAAATTCAAAATATGAGTCCGAAGAAAAGTAGTAAGAAATTGATCGGGATCAGTGTAGGTGATCTTAACGGCATAGGATACGAAGTAATACTAAAGTGTTTGGCCGATAGTAGGATCAATGATTTGGCTCAATTGGTGATCTATGGATCCAAAGATTCTGCTGAGTATTATATGAAGCGATTGAACTTGGGTCAGCTTCATTTGAACTATATAAAATCAATTGATGAGGTAAAAGGGAATAAGACACATCTGCTTGAGGTTTGGAAGGATAAGTATGAGATCCAGCTTGGATCCATCGACAAAAGAGCTGGTGAGTTGGCGTTCAAGTCATTGAATGCAGCTGTTACTGATCTTAAGGATGGCAAGCTAGATGCCCTAGTCACTGCCCCCATCAACAAGCAGAATATTCAATCTGAGGAGTTCAATTTTCCCGGACACACTGAATATCTTCAAGATGTTGATGGTGAAGAAGATTCATTGATGTTGATGATCAGCCAAAGAGCAAAGATCGGATTGGTAAGCGGACACATTCCTTTAAAAGAGGTTAGTGAGCATATTGAATCTGAGCTCATCCTGAGAAAATTGAGCATCCTTAACAAAAGTCTTCGTGAAGATTTTAGCATTCGGAAACCAAAAATTGCAGTATTGGGATTGAATCCTCATGCAGGAGATAATGGTTTACTTGGAGAAGAAGAAGAAAAAATAATCATCCCTGCAATTCAGCAAGCCAAAAGCATCGACATACTTGCATTTGGACCATTCCCTGCAGACGGATTCTTTGGCTCTTCTGCCTTTACCAAATACGACGGCATACTTGCCATGTATCACGACCAGGGATTAATTCCTGCAAAGTCGTTCTCCTTTGGTGAGGGCACAAATTTTACCGCTGGATTGAGCTTCATTAGAACTTCTCCAGATCACGGCACTGCTTATGAAATTGCAGGTGAGGGAATTGCCAACGAGGGTTCATTCAGAAATGCGCTATACAACGCTATACAAATAGCCAATGATAGGCAAATGAATCAGGAGTTAGTGGAAGGACAGTTTTCCCCACCAAAAAAGGGTAAAAGCTAAAATATTATCATTAAATTTGCCCCCTTTCTTTTGAGCGGTATGCTATTATGAAAAAAAAGAAACAGCGTCTACTAATTCAGTTTAGTGGCCTGAAAGATGGAAAGCATGAATTCGACTTTTCGATTGATGCAGCGTTCTTTGAGCAGTTTGAGCAATCATTAGTTCATCAAGCCAAGATGAAAGTGGATGTAGAATTTGAAAAGAAAAAGACTCTTTTTGAATTACAGATCCATTTTGAGGGCGAGATTGAATCGATCTGCGATCGTTGTTCAGATCCACTAAATATTGAGATTGAAGACAGCGATTATCTGATCGTAAAATTTGGCGAAGAAGAAAGCATTGATGAACATATCATGTACATTGAGGACTCTGCCTACGAATTAGATATAAGTGAGCAGATCTATCAAATGGTAAATCTGGCACTACCTGCTAAGATCGAACATGAGACAGAAGATGATTGTGATCAAGAGATGATCAAGAAGCTGCAAGAATATAGCATTTCACAAGAAAAAAATGAGGAAGTTGACCCGAGATGGGAAGCACTCAATAAATTGAAAGATAAATAGACAATTAGAAAATAGAAAAAGAGTAGATCATGGCACATCCTAAACGAAAGATTTCTAAGACAAGAAGAGATAAGAGAAGAACTCATTACAAGGCTGAAGCTCCAACGATTGCTACTTGCCCAACTACAGGCATGCCTCACCTTTATCATAGAGCACATTGGTATGAAGGTAAGCTTTACTACAAAGGCAAAGTAGTATTGGAAAAAGCCGAGGCTTAAGTCTTAGCATACAAGAATTGAAAAGGTGGATCACTCAAGTGACTTTCCACCTTTTTTTATGGCCCCAAGCCGATCATCCCTAACTTCCTATGATAATACCAATTTATCAATTACTTTAGTCGTCTATTAAGTCTTAGCACCTATGACAAAAACTAGAGCAGCTATTACTGCTATTGGGGGATACGTCCCTGAATTCAAACTTACCAACCAGATCCTTGAAACAATGGTAGACACCACTGATGAGTGGATCACCAGTAGAACTGGAATCAAGGAAAGAAGGATTCTCAAGGGAGAAGGTAAAGGTACTTCAGACATGGCTGCTGAGGCAGTAAAAGAACTTCTAAAGAAAAGAGGAATAGGCGCTGAAGAAATTGATCTTTTGATCTGTTGCACCGTGACACCAGATCTTGTTTTTCCAGCTACTGCAAATATCATTACCGATAAGGTAGGAGCTAAAAATGCATTTGGATATGACCTAATGGCTGCCTGTTCCGGATTCCTTTATGGACTAACGACTGGATCTAAGTTCATTGAAAGTGGGCAATACAAGAAAGTAGTTGTAGTTGGAGCAGATAAAATGTCTTCGATCATTGATTATACTGATAGAACTACTTGCATCATCTTTGGAGATGGTGGAGGAGCAGCTCTACTAGAGCCTACTGAAGAAGATCTTGGAATCATGGATTGCATCATGAAAAGCGATGGCTCTGGAAGAGTTCATCTACACCAAAAAGCTGGTGGTTCTGTCAAGCCTGCGTCCCATGAAACTGTTGATAATGGAGAACATTTCGTTTACCAAGAAGGCCAATCTGTATTCAAATTTGCAGTAACCAATATGGCAGATGTCTCAGCTGAGATCATGGAGAGGAATCAATTGAAAAGTGAAGACGTCAAATGGTTAGTGCCTCACCAAGCAAACAAAAGGATCATTGATGCAACTGCCAACAGAATGGGAGTTGGAGACGAAAAAGTAATGTTGAACATTCAACGATACGGGAATACCACCAATGGAACCATTCCATTGTGCTTATGGGAATGGGAAAACAGATTAAAAAAGGGAGACACCTTGATTCTTTCAGCCTTTGGAGGAGGATTTACATGGGGATCCATCTATTTGAAATGGGCCTATGATTCTCAATAATTGCAAGGCATTATATAATTTTTAAATTTACATCTTCTAGAAACTAAAATGTAGTTTATGAAAGTCAGTGAAATTCAAGAACTGATCAGATTTGTTGCAAAATCTGGAGTTACCGAAGTTGAAATTGAACAAAAGGATTTCAAGATCAACATTAAAACGAATGGTCAAAAGAGAGGAAGAGGAGCTAAGCAGCTTGCAGATGAACCTCAGCAAGTTGTAACACAAGTGATTCCTGCCAATATGCCACAACAGATTCCAGTTCAAACTGCACCAGCACCAGCACCAGCGCCTGCGCCTGCACCTGCTGCTGAGGCACCTGCTGCAAAAGCAGATACTGGAAGTGATGCTAACTATGAAGAAATTAAATCTCCAATGATTGGTACATTCTATCGCAAACCTTCTCCAGACAAGGAAGAGTTTGTGAAAGTTGGTGATACCGTTCAAAAAGGAGATGTAGTGTGTGTGATCGAAGCAATGAAATTATTCAACGAGATCGAAAGTGAGATTAGCGGAAAGATCATGAAGATCTTAGTAGACGACTCAACTCCTGTTGAATATGATCAACCACTTTTCATTATTGATCCTAAAGGCTAAGTCCTTAATTAAAATACAGACTTATGTTTAAGAAGGTATTGATCGCCAATAGGGGAGAAATTGCCCTAAGAGTTCTTAGAACTTGCAAGGAAATGGGAATCAGCACAGTTGCTGTATATTCAAAGGCTGATGCAGATAGCTTGCATGTAAGATTTGCCGATGAAGCAGTTTGCATAGGCCCAGCACCTAGTTCAGAATCTTATTTGAAGATTCCTCATATCATGGCAGCTGCTGAGATCACAAATGCAGATGCAATTCATCCAGGTTATGGATTTCTTTCAGAGAATGCCAAATTCTCTAAGATCTGTGAAGAGCATGGAATTAAATTCATCGGTGCTTCACCTGAAATGATCGATGGTATGGGAGATAAAGCCTCTGCTAAATCTACCATGCTTAAAGCAGGAGTACCTACCGTTCCAGGTTCTGAAGGCTTATTGGAAGATATTGCTGATGCAAAGAAAACTGCAAAGGAAATTGGTTATCCAGTAATGATGAAAGCAACCGCTGGAGGTGGAGGAAAAGGGATGAGAATCCTCAAATCTGAAGCAGATCTAGACAAAGCTTGGGAAAGTGCTCGTACAGAGGCAGCTGCTGCATTTGGCAATGACGGAATGTATATGGAGAAGTTCATTGAAGAACCTCGCCACATCGAAATTCAGATTGCAGGAGACCAGTTTGGAAACTATTGTCATCTTTCAGAAAGAGATTGTTCTGTTCAAAGAAGACATCAGAAACTTTGTGAAGAAACTCCTTCCCCATTCATGACCGAAGAGTTGAGAGAGAAAATGGGTGAAGCAGGAATCAAAGCTGCTGCAGCTGTAAAATACGAAGGCGTTGGAACTGTTGAATTTCTGGTTGATAAAGACAGGAATTTCTATTTCATGGAAATGAATACCAGGATTCAAGTTGAGCATACCATTACTGAAGAAGTAATCAATTTTGATTTGATCAAAGAGCAGATCAAAATTGCTGCAGGTCATAAGATCTCAGGAAAGAACTATTATCCTCAAATGCACTCGATCCAGTGTAGGATCAATGCTGAGGATCCTTTTAGTGATTTCAGACCAAGCCCTGGTGCAATTACAACCTATCATTCTCCAGGAGGACATGGAGTTAGAGTTGATACACATGCCTATGCGGGCTATGTAATACCACCTCATTACGATTCCATGATCTCTAAGCTGATCACCGTTGCGCAAACACGTGAAGAAGCCATAGATAAGATGGAGAGAGCGTTGAGCGAATATGTGATCGAAGGAATCAAAACAACCATTCCTTTCCACATTCAATTAATGAAGGATCCCTTGTTTAGAGAAGGGAATGTGACAACAAAATTCATGGACACTTTTGAGTTGAAACCTCATAAGGACTAGTTCAAGATAAATTACTCCATAAAAAAAGCCTGTGAAATTCACAGGCTTTTTTTATTCGATCAGTTTGACTAGGCCAAGCTTGGCTCCATGCCAGTATCTAGATCCTCTCCCCTTTCAAGGATTGATTCATCTTCTTGCTTGGATACTTTCTTTGCTCTTTCCTCATAGTCTCCTTTTATCCTCAGCTTCAGTCTGAATACTAAGTAGTTCATTACTGGTACGATGATCAGGGTTAAGAAGGTGGCAAAAGTCAATCCGAAGATAACCGTCCATGCCAATGGACCCCAAAAGATCACATTGTCTCCTCCAAAGTAGATCTTCGGATCAAACTCCGTGAAAAGTGAGAAGAAATCGATGTTTAGTCCAATGGCCAATGGGATCAATCCCAAGACTGTAGTAATGGCCGTTAAGATAACTGGTCTCAATCTCGCTTTTCCTCCTTTGATGATGGCTTCTAAGATCTGTTCTCTTTTCAACAGATCACCTTCACCCAATCCTAATTCGTATTTCTTACGATCGATCAATATCTGTGTATAGTCTAGGAGCACCACTCCATTGTTCACTACAATTCCAGCAAGTGAAATGATTCCCATCATGGTCATCATGATCACAAAATTCCATCCGGTGATCACCAATCCTAAGAATACCCCAATGAAGCTCAAGAAGATGGCTACCATAATGATCATTGGTTTTGAAATTGAACTAAACTGGAAGATCAACAGCAGCATGATCAAACCCAATCCAGTAACCAGAGCACTTAATAAAAAGGCCATCTGCTTTCCTTGCTCCTCGATCTCTCCTGTAAAAGCATACTCTACTCCATCTGGTGTTTCATATTCTCTTAACTCTTCTTTTAAGATGTTGACGATCTCATTTGGATTAGCACCTGGTAAAACTCCTGAGTACAAAGTAACTACTCGCTTCAAGTCAATGTGCTTCACTGCGCTATAACCAGAAGTATTCTTCTGCTTTGCAACTGCTGATACTGGAATCTCTTTGATCTGCCCTGATGCTTGATCTCTAAAGATGATGTTTTGATCAAACAAAGCACTCTTATTGTATCGGATATCTTCGTTGAATCGAACATAGATATCATAATCATCTCCATCCATTTTGTAAACTCCAGCCTTCACACCAAAGATGGAATTCCTCAATTGATTTCCAACTTGTCCTGCAGAAACTCCTAATTCTCCTGCCTTCTCACGGTCAACTTCTACTTGAATGGAAGGTTTTGATTTGTTGACATCGATCTTCAACTCATCAATTCCAGCAACATTCCTTTCGTTAATGAAGGTCCTCATGTTCTCGGCCACATCAATCAACTGAGCATAATCTTGCCCAGAGATCTCTATGTTTACTGGATACCCTACTGGAGGTCCAATGGCATCTTTCTCAACGGAAATAGAAATACCAGGATAAATACCATCTAATGCTTCCTGCACCTTCATTCGAAGATCTTCACTATCCATACCTCTTCGGTACTTGAACTCACGTAAGGTGGCAGTGATCTTTCCACGATGCGGCATTTCTGCAGCAGAACCTCCATCTGTTTGAGGATTACCCGCTCCTTCTCCTACTTGAGAAACCGCAGATTCGGTCATGTAGTTATAAGTATCATCGATATACAATTCATCTTGTAAGACTGAATACACTCGTCTTTCAATGTCTTCAGTAATCTCATTGGTCTTTGCAATATCAGTTCCCTCAGGATACTCGATGTATACAATGATCTGATTAGGCTTGTTGTCTGGGAAGAACTCGACTTTTGTTCTTCCAGAACCCAATGATCCTCCAAACATGAAAAGCGAAACGAATAGGAGGATGAAAGTTCCGATGAAGAACACATAAGGTTTTCTTCCTCTCAGTGCATATTCCAATGTATTCTCATACCAATTCTCAAATCTTACTAATACGGTATTCTGGAATTTGTCAGCTAATCTTTTTAGAACAAATCGATATCCCCAAAGCATGATTGCAGTGAAGATCATCAAGGTTCCCAAACCTCTCATGTCTCCTCCAACCAGCATGATAAAGCCACCAATTACCACTAGAATAATGGTATTTCTAATCAAACTTTTGAATGGGATCGGCTTTTCTTCTACGTCCATGAATCTAGAAACCAACATGGAGTTAATGAATACCGCTACGAAAAGAGAGGATCCCAAAACAATAGACAAGGTAATTGGGAAATACATCATGAATTCTCCCATCACTCCAGGCCAAAATCCAAGAGGAACAAAGGCAGCTACCGTAGTGGCAGTTGAAATGATAATTGGAACCGCAATCTCACCAATTCCTTTCTTCGCTGCCTTCAATCGTGGCACACCTTCACTCATCAATCGGAATACATTTTCAACAACTACAATTCCATTGTCTACTAGCATTCCCAAGCCCATTACCAAGGCAAAAAGAATCATTGTGTTCATGGTATAACCCAGGGCTTCAATGATCATGAAAGACATGAACATGGACATTGGAATGGCAAATCCTACGAACAATGCATTCCTAAACCCTAGGAAGAACATCAATACGGTAACAACCAGTATGATCCCGAAAATGATATTGTTTACAAGATCATTTACCTGGTTAATGGTCTTTGCAGATTGGTCATTGGCAGAAGTAATATGGAGATCAGAAGGGAAATCATTTTCAATGGCATCCTCAATGATCAACTCCGCTTTGGCAATTGCTTCCACCATGTTCTTTCCAGCTCTTTTCTTGACATCGAGCATGACCACCTGATCACCCCACTCTCTTGCGTAGGTAGTTTTCTCTTCTGCTTGAAAGCTTACCTCAGCAATGTCTTTTAAGTAAACCGCAGAGCCTTTTTCCGACTTGACTACAAAGTTCTCCAAGTCAACCGGACGATCAATTTCTCCCAGGATTCTAATGGTTCTTCTTTGTCCGCCTTTCACCAAGTTTCCAGCAGACATGGTCACGTTTCCATCGCTGATAGCAGAAGTGACGTCATAAAAGCTCACTTTGGCAGCCATCATTTTATAGATATCAACCGCTACTTGAACCTCCATTTCTTGAGCTCCCCTGATATCTACCTGCTTGATCTCTGGTAGATCTTCAATGCGATCTTCTAGGATCTCGGCAAATTGCTTCAGCTTCTGCACCGGATAATCCCCCGTTATGTTATAGTTCACAATGGGCATCTCCTCGGAGAGGTTCAAATCAAATACATTCGGCTCTACCTTGGCTCCATTAAATGTTGGCCAATCTTCACTGGCCTTGGCTGCATCTACCTTATCCTTGACCTTTACTTTGGCCTCTTCAACGGTGATGTCTTCATCAAACTCTACCGTGATGATTCCATAATCTTCTTGTGAGGTAGATAAGATCTCGACAACATTACTCACATTGGTTAGCTCATCCTCCAAAGGGTCTACGATGAGTCGCTCAATATCTTCAGCGGTATTCCCAGGATAGGGTGTACTGATGTAGATCTTGGTTTCTTTTACCTCTGGGAAGTTTTCACGAGGTAATCCGAAGTAGGCTGAAAGACCTACGAAAAGGAATATGGCCATCATCACATAGATGACCGTCGAGTTGTCAATTGCCCATGAGGACAATTTAAACTCCTTATCAACTGCTTTTTTCTGCTTAGACATATGCTATCTTTTTAATTGATCACCTTAACTTCTTGACCGTCCTTCACAATTCTAGCTCCTTCCATTACAAGAAGGTCTCCGCTGGCCAATCCACTGGTTACTTCAATTGATTCTGAACCTTTTTTGCCAGTAATGATATTCACCTTTTCCACCATCTTAGAACTTCCAGAAGTTCCTACACGGTACACGTATTGGTTTCCATCTGAATCTTCATTGATGATCGACTGTGGAACCAAGATGGCTTTTTCACTTGTGTAATCATTGATCTTTAATCGTGCTGTTAGATTAGGCTTGATCATGTGATCCTTGTTTGGAATATCAACTTCAACCAAGAAAGTTCTGTTACTTGGTTTGATGTAGCTTCCTACCTTGCTCACTTTTGCTTCTACTTCCTTGCCCAAGACTTTGAGGTTGACAATAACATCTTTTCCAACCGTAACATTCGGCAAGTATACTTCTGGCAAGTCGGCATTTATGTACATGTTATCTAGGTTCACCAATCTCAAAAGAGGGGTTTGGCCAGGAACCATTAATTGTCCCAATTCAGCAGGCACCTCATCAACGATCCCAGAATAAGGAGCTGTTACTACAGATTTAGCTAAGGTCTTTTCTAACTGCTCCACTTGAGCAACCAATGAATTATAAGAAGTCTCTGCTCTCAAGTAATCCATTTCAGAACCAATTTCTTTTTCCCAAAGTCGTTTTTGTCTCTCATAGGTCAATTTGGAAAGCTTCAATTGCTCTTTGGCCTGAGCTAGTTGTTCTCTGATTCCTCCATCGTCAATGACTGCTAGAGTTTGTCCAGCTTTCACTTGATCTCCCATTTTTACATTGACTGATTTCAGCATTCCTTGAATCTCTGGATAAATGACCACATCTTGATCCGTACTCACGGTTCCTTGAACTTCTACGTAATGCTTGAACTCTTCATCTTTTACTTCAATGGTAGTAATCAATGGTAGTTTCTTGTACGACTCATCAGAAGCCAATGCATTCTCGATCATTGCAATGCTATCTTCGATCAACTGAATAGAACTAGACAGTTCCTTTTTCTTTGATTCCAATGCTGCAAAATCTCCTGCTTCTAAAAGTTGGTCAATTGAACTACTTCCCCCACCACAGGAGCTAAGACCAATAATTAGGACGGTTATGTAAGTTAGTTTCTTCATTTTAGTTGAGGTTTAGTGCTTTGTTTAGTTCAGCTTTTGCTTGAATAAGTTGCAAGGCAGATCTTACATAATCTCCTTGCGATTCTTCTAATTGATTATTTGCTTGAGTAAGGTCAGTGCTACTGCTCATTCCTTCTCTATATTTTTCTTCTGTATTGAGGTAGATCCTTTTTGCCAATTCCCAATTTTGTTTTGAGTTTTGATACTGCTGCAAGGCAAATAGGTAATCTGACTTTGCTCTATCTGCATTGATCTGCAATTCTCTTTCTACTTGTTGTCTGCTTAGTTCTACTTTGTTGACATCGATCTTTGCTTGTTCTACTCTGTTCTTTCTGCTAAAACCAGAGAAAACTGGAAGATTGAACTGCAATCCAACTAATTGAGTTGGAAACCAAGGGGCATCCGAGAAAAAATCAAAGTCATTTGAAAATGAATTTTCCTGATAAGTGTAGAAGGCATTCAAGGTTGGGAGATAATTGGACCTTTTTTCTTTCAACAACAACTCAGTGGCTTGTAATTGAGTATTGATGGTTCTCATATCAATGTGATTAGTCAGGTCGAACTCTTTATCTAAGAAGGATGCATCTGGCAAACTCTCTATGATTTGTTCAATACTATCCGTTAGCATCAATTGAGCATCAAGATCAATTCCCATCGCAAAGTTCAATTGGTCTCTAGTGATCGGCACCAATCTCTCTGACTGCTGGTAGTTATTTCTTGCGGTGATATACAATAGCTCTAATTGGTCTTTGTTTTCTTGAGAAACGAAGCCTTCCTTATAAAACTCTTCAGCTTCTTCGAAGTTCGATTTCAATTGTTCAAAGATGGCTTTTGAGATCAGAGCGTTTCTTTCGGCAACCAATACATTTCCATAGGCTGTCAAGATCAAGTTCTTGATCTCTATCTCTGTTTTCTCTTGTTGGTTCTTTGCTAGATCAACATAAACTCTGGTAGCTTGCAATCCCACAAAATAGGCCCCATTGAAGATCAACTGGGTAGCTGTTGCATCGAATCCCATTTGTTGCTCCGTTCCAAATACTACTTCTGTAAACTCTCCCGCTGGGCCTCCAAAAGACTCAGAAGGGATCAGTTGTACTGGTAATTCCAGGTAGTTATTGTATGAGGCGGATGCATTCACTTGTGGCAATCCTATACCTATTGTTTCTCGCACCTTACTCTCCGACTGTTCCACATCCATTTGTGCAAGTCTCGTTTGGAACGAATTCTCCAAGGCATAATTCTGTGCTTCCACTAAGGAGAACTGGTATTCTCCTTGAGCAAAAACAGAACTACCGGCAAATGCCAGTGTAATGCTCCAGATAAATTTCTTTAAATGCTTCATTCTATATATTGTTTGCTTTAAATTTTTCTTTCAAATAGCTTCGACCTTTTTCACTTGCAATCCCTCGAATATGATAACGGATCATTTGCTCGTGCAACTCGGCTTGGCTGTAGTCCATATCGGGAAAGTTTGCTTTGTCGATCACCACATTTACCATCCCTAGATACAGCTTTGCAATGATCTCCGGGACTAGATTATCTCTATACAATCCACCCTTAACCCCTTCTTTTAAGTTGTGCATAATAGAGCTATAGATAAAGGTCTCTTTGTGCTCACTCATCAGTTGCCAAGCGTCAGCATGGTACTTTTTGAGGTCAAATAAGACCGATGGGTGGATCTCCTTCATATTGGTTCTTACAAACTGAGTGATCTCCATCAATTCATCGATCGGATTGCCTCCAGTATTGTAAAGTTGGTAAATACACTCCTTCTCTTCTTTGAGCTTCATCTGCATCACCTTTACTACCAAATCGTTCTTGTTCTCCACAAATTGGTAGAGCGTTTTCTTAGAGATTCCAAGTTGTCTGGCAATCTCATCCATGGTCATACTCTTGATCCCAAACCTAAAGAATAGGTCTCCTACTTTTATTAATATTTCTTTCTCTTCCATAAATCGGCCGCAAACGTACAAAACATTTTTAACAATGGAAACGTTTTTTATTTTTTTTGTTTCCTATGAAATTTTATAAAAGGATTGAACAAGCATTGGAAAAAGTCGATTTTTGCAGTGAATTTGCTATCAATAAGAAATGAAACGGACAGAGATCAAAACACTATTAGAAAGTGGTAAAAGCGGCCAAAAGATTGAAGTTAGAGGATGGGTAAGAACCAAAAGAGGAAGCAAGAATGTAAATTTTATTGCTTTGAACGACGGCAGCACGATCCAGAATCTTCAATTAGTTGCTGATGTAGAAGAGATTAGTGAATCGATTCTACAGAGAATTCATACCGGTGCTTGTATAGCAGCAGAAGGGGAAATCGTTGAATCTCAAGGTAGCGGTCAGAATATTGAATTGAAGGCCAACAGTATTGAAGTCCTAGGAGAGGCTGACCCAGACCATTATCCACTACAGCCCAAAAGACATAGCTTGGAATTCCTAAGAGAGATTGCTCATTTGAGGTTCAGAACCAACACTTTTAGTGCGATCAGTAGAATTAGACATCAATTGATCTTTGCAGTTCATGAATATTTTCACAGTAGAGGATTTTTGAACATTCACACCCCTATCATTACTGCATCAGATGCAGAAGGTGCAGGAGAAGCATTTAAGGTGACCAATTTCGATCTGAAAGAAGTTCCTCAGAAAGAAGGAGAAGTGGACTTCTCACAAGACTTTTTTGGCAAAGAGACCAACCTAACAGTTTCAGGTCAGTTGGAAGCGGAATTGGCAGCCATGGCAATGGGCAAGGTTTATACCTTTGGTCCTACTTTCCGTGCTGAAAATTCAAATACCTCTCGCCATTTGGCTGAATTTTGGATGATCGAGCCTGAAGTTGCCTTTGCCGATCTGGATGAGAACATGGACCTGAGTGAAGATCTTTTAAAAAGCTTGATCAAATCCGTCTTAGACAATTGCAGAGAAGATCTTGAATTTCTTGATAAGCGATTAACTGATGAAGAAAAGAACAAGAAAGCAGAAGAAAGATCTCCTATGAGTCTTCTCGAACGACTTCAGTTTGTTGCTGAGAATGATTTCATTAGGATATCCTATACAGAAGCCATTGATATTCTAAGAAACTCCAAACCCAATAAGAAAAAGAAATTTGATTACCTGATCGAAGGGTGGGGAGCTGACTTGCAATCTGAGCACGAGCGATACTTAGTTGAAAAACATTTCAAAAAACCAGTGATCCTATTTGACTATCCAAAGGATATCAAAGCTTTTTACATGCGCTTGAACGAAGATGATAAAACCGTCAGAGCCATGGATGTTCTCTTCCCTGGAATTGGTGAAATAGTTGGAGGATCTCAAAGAGAAGAACGATTGGAAGTATTGGAGAACAGAATGGATGAAATGGGCGTTCCTAAAGAAGAATTATGGTGGTACTTAGACCTCCGAAAGTTTGGTACAGCACCGCATGCAGGTTTTGGCCTGGGATTTGAAAGGCTAGTACAGTTCGCAACCGGAATGGGCAACATTAGAGATGTGATCCCGTTCCCAAGAACACCAAAAAATGCCGAGTTCTAAATAAAAAGAAATGCTAAAACAATCACTGCAACAGAAATTACTTCAGAAGCTATCTCCACAGCAGATACAGCTAATGAAATTGTTGCAGCTGCCCACTGTAGCATTGGAGCAACGCATCAAAGAAGAGTTGGAAAGTAATCCAGCTCTTGATGAAGGCAGAGAAAAGGATGACTCACTTGATAATGAGTATGAGAGTGAGCATGAGAACGAGACCGATAGCAATGAGGACGAGTTTGATTTCTCTGATTATGTCGATGATGACGACACCCCAGATTACAAATACAGTATTTCTAATAAGGGGCGTGATGATGAAGAGAAAGACATCCCCTATTCTGGAGGAGCTAGTTTTCACGAACGATTGATCTCTCAAATCAATTTGCGCAATCTCAGCGAGAAGCAAGCAGAAATTGCAGATCATTTGATCGGCAGCCTTGATGATTCTGGTTACTTGAGAAGAGACCTAACGGCAATTGAAGATGACCTTGCCTTTAGCAGAAACATCATTGCGAGCCAAGAAGAAATAGAAGAAGTGCTAAGGGTAGTCCAAGATCTTGAACCTGCAGGGGTAGGTGCAAGGGATCTTCAAGAATGCTTATTGATCCAAATTAGAGCAAAAAAGAACAGAGATCTGTATACGAGTATTGCTATGGAAATTTTGGAGAACTATTTCGATGAGTTCACCAAAAAACATTATTCGAAGATCCTTGGCAAAATGGAGATCGAAAATGAGGATCTTAAAGAAGCAATTGAAGAAATTCTGAAGCTCAACCCAAAGCCCGGGAATTCTATGAATACATCTGGTAAGCAAGTTCAGGTGGTAGTGCCCGACTTTGAGATGAGGATCAATGATGGAGAAATAGAGATCAGTCTAAACGGAAGAAATGCTCCTCAATTAAAAGTGAGCAAGGAGTACAAAGGAATGATCGATCATTATCGAAAAAGCAAGGAGAAGAGCAAAGCCACTAAGGATGCAATGAGCTTTGTAAAACAGAAACTAGATTCTGCAAAATGGTTTATCGACGCGATCAAGCAAAGACAAAACACTTTGATGCAAACCATGAAAGCCATTGCGGAGCATCAGAGAGAATACTTCCTTGAAGGAGATGAGACCAAGCTCAAACCAATGATCTTAAAGGATATCGCCGAAAAGATCAATATGGATATCTCAACAATTTCTAGAGTTGTCAATAGTAAATATGTCAGCACACCCTATGGAACTTTCCTACTCAAATCATTTTTTTCAGAATCACTTTCTACAGAAGATGGAGATGAAGTAAGCACGAGAGAAGTGAAAAAGATCCTTCAAGACATCATTGATGATGAAGATAAAAAGAGACCTCATACCGATGAGAAATTATCTCAAATGTTGAGGGATAAGAAATACAACATTGCAAGGAGAACTGTTGCTAAGTATAGGGAGCAATTGAATATCCCAGTTGCTAGATTGAGAAAGGAACTCTGATCATGGCCAAATTTTTATCCTACCTATTTCATCCACTCTTCTCTCCGCTACTAGCTGCTATACTCATCTTCAATCTCCCTTTGTACTTGAACTACAAATACAAGCAGGAATACTTTCTTTACATCTATGTGATCATTTTCATGAACCTTATTCTCGCTCCTCTATTGATATCCTTTTATCTGAAGCGAATACAATTGGTAGAGAGCTTACAAATGAAGAAGATCAAAGAGAGACAGATTCCCTATTTGATCACCTCCATTTTTTATGCGTTTACCTATTACTTGCTTTCCAAGATCAATTTCCCATCTACTTATTTAGTGCTTTATGGAGCTGCAGCCATTGCAGTGATTATTTTATTCTTGTTCTCTTTGGTTAGAATAAAACTTTCTGCACATATGACTGCTCTAGGTGGTATATGTGGAATGCTAATTATCCTTTCTGTTCAGTTGGCTGTGGATCTGAGCAATTGGCTTATAGTCTGCATTTTAATTTCAGGACTAGTTGGGACTTCAAGACTAAAGCTTGCTGCGCATAATTCTATAGAAGTGTTGTTTGGATTTGCCTTGGGTCTTGGCACACAATTGATTCTACTTAGTTAGTATTAAAGCATAGTCGAAAAGGCATCTTCTATATGTTCCAATTCGTATCCATTTCTGTTGAATACAACCGAAATAATATCAAATCTACACTCTAGATCAATATTCATTTCTAGCACATAAGCATCTGCAGCTTTGACAATTCTTTTTTGTTTGGGAATTGTGACTGCATCTTGAGGACGTTCAATGCCATTTGAGCTTCTGCTTTTAACTTCAATCACAACAAGTTGCTGATCCTTTCTTGCAATAATATCTAGCTCCATCTTATGATGCCTCCAATTACGATCTTGAAGATGGTACCCTTCTTTGACTAAATACCTACTGGCAAGTTCTTCTCCTTTCCTTCCAAGCTCATTGTGATCGCCCATGAATTCTCAATTCATAAAGCTGTCTATCTGTTGGGGTGATGCTTACTTTTCTTCCAAAAAGCATTGCCCTATTGTCTTGTATATGCCCAGCTGGAAATCCAAAGAAAACAGGCACACCAATATCTTGCAATCGTTCTGAGATGATCTCTTCAGCACTTTTACCAAAGGGTATGGTATTGTCATTCATATCACTCATTCCGCCCACGATTACTGCCTTACAATCTTCAAAAAGATTACTGCGAAGCAAATTCATCATCATTCGATCAATGTGGTAGAGGTACTCATCTAGATCTTCCATAAAGATGATCTTATTCTTTCCACTTAGTTGTGATCGAGAGCCCGACAGACTGTAAAGAATGGACAGATTTCCTCCAACTAACTCCCCTTCAATTTCCCCATCAGAATACTTGTTGAATTCTGAATTTCCAAATTCATAGACCATTTCATTTCCAAAAATCGCATCCTTCATTGAGTGAACTCCTTCTTTGCTCAACTTGCTGCTATCTGCTTTGATATCAATCGGCATAGTGGCATGGATGCTTTCAAGACCCAGCACCTGGTTCAAATGGCAATGAAATACTGTAATGTCACTATAGCCTATCAACCACTTTGGATTGCTGATCAAAGCATCCCAATTCACTTGGTCGACGATCTGAACGCTTCCATATCCTCCCCTAGCAAATAGAATTGCTTTCACCTCCTTATTATCAATTGCGTCCTGAAGATCTCTCGCCCTTTGTTCCTCTGTTCCAGCAAACTGCTGGTCCGTAGCATATAAGTTTTTACCAAAGTCGACTTCCAAGCCCCAACTTTCGAGTAAATTAATTGCAGGGTCTAATTCTTCTTTGGAGATCTTTCTAGCAGAAGAAATGATACGGATCTTGTCTCCAATTTTAAGATAGGGGGGTTGGATCATACATTCTAAGTTACATCATTATCAGAGAGTCCACAAGATAGTTTCTTCTCAAAATATATTTTATGATTCCCTTAAATAATAATAATTTTGGAGGCCTTTTTAAAGGAGGGCCCATAGCTTCCGCCTTCACTCCGTTTTGTCGGACAGGCAACTTCGCTTTGGGAACCTAAGGAATTCAAATGGAAACATTTGAGGGCCCATAGCTCAGTTGGTTAGAGCACCTGACTCATAATCAGGTGGTCGCTGGTTCGAGCCCAGCTGGGCCCACAAAACAGAGTAAGAAAGAGAGCGAGAGTGATCTTCTTGCTCTGTTTTTCTCTTTTTCACACCCTCTTCTTCTTTAAAAATTTATAATTAAACCAAGCCTGTTTAGGCAATGAGACTGTCTTGGCTTCATTTCAAAAATGAAACTAAGTCAGGAACATGGGTTGGTCTATGAGATCTCAAAAAGCGAGCAAAATAAAAGCTCGCTTTTGTTTTTTGTAAGCTTTAGTGATGGTTTGCGCCCTTTTCATCTTTTTGTTATTTTTACCATAAGTATAAAGAGCATGAAGTTTAAGACATTATTAGCAATAGCACTCAGCTGGATTAGCTCTGCATCCTGGGCACAAACCATACAAGACGACTTTGAAGGCAATGGAAATATTCATACTTGGTTTGGCGATGCATGCGGTTTGGATACTGCATTGAGCAATCCCTTTCGCATTGGCATTAATAATTCATTGACAGTACTAGAGTACAGAGATAATGGAGGTCAATATGCCAATATTCGCTTTGATGCGGGAAGGAATCTCAATCTTTCTTTCAACTCCACTTTCTCTTTCAAGATCTATGTTCCCTCTTCTGGTTTAACCGGTAATCAGCCTAATCAAGTTTCTTTAAAACTGCAAGATGGAAATTTGGCTGCTCCATGGTCTACCCAATCTGAGATCATCAAACCTATTGCGTTGAATCAATGGCAAACTGTCACATTTGACTTTGCTAGTGATCCATATATCAATCTAAATTCTGCATCACTACCTCCTACTCAAAGAACCGACTTCAACCGAGTGTTGATCCAAGTAAATGGAGAGAATAACAATGATCATGTATTGGCTTATATTGATGATTTCTACTATTATGACACCTTGATCCCTCCTATCAATTACAATCAATTGGTTTGGGCAGATGAATTCAACGGCACTGGGGCATTGGATACTGCTAAATGGTTTCATCAAACCCAATTACCTGCCGGCGGAAGTTGGTTCAATGGCGAGATTCAACATTATACCAACAGAACGGTAAATTCAATTCAACAAAATGGTCATTTGCATTTGATTGCTAAAAAGGAAACCTTTAGAGATCAAGGTCATACCAAACAATACACCTCAGCTCGATTGAATTCAAAGTTTGCTTTTACCTATGGAAGAGTAGAAGTAAAAGCAAAGCTGCCAACAGGTGTTGGAACATGGCCTGCAATATGGTTACTTGGGAAAAACATCAACGAAGCAGGAGCTTATTGGCAAACTCAGGGATTTGGAAATACACCTTGGCCAGCCTGCGGAGAAATGGATATTATGGAACATTGGGGTAGGAATCAAAACTACGTTTCTAGTGCAACGCATACTCCTTCTAGCTTCGGCTCTACCGTTAATGTTGGAGGAACAACCATCTCTACTGTTTCAACCAATTATCATGTTTATGCAATGGAGTGGAGTCCAAACAAGCTGGTCTTCAGCGTTGATAGCGTAGTGCATTATGTCTATCAACCCAGCGTGAAAAATGCGAGCACCTGGCCTTTTGACTTGGATCAATATATACTCCTAAATATTGCTATTGAGGCAAGCATAGCTCCAAGTTTTCTAGAAGACACCATGTCTATTGATTATGTTCGAGTGTATCAAGCATCTACAGTTGGTCTTTACGAATATTCAGCTAAAACTGAATTCAAGGTCTTTCCAAATCCAGTTCAAGACATCTTAAGTATACGTGCAAGCCATGAGCTTGGCACTAATGTTCGTTACTTCATCTACAACATCAATGGTATGATTGTGAAAGAAGGACAAACTCCAGCCAATTTCAACGAAATTGAAATTGGATCGCTCAATTCCTTGTCCAAAGGATTATACATGATCCAATTAAATGTTGATGGAGAGCCCATAAGCTTGAAGTTCGTCAAAGAATAGAACCTCTTCTTCCCTTTGGTGTTTGAACTTTTGTGGAACATCTAAAAAATCTTAGTCTTCAAGACCTAGACCGGATCATAGAAATGGCTTGGGAAGACCGAACTCCATTTGAAGCAATAGAACATCAATTTGGAATATCCGAAGCTGAAGTCATTGCAACTATGAGAAGAGAGCTGAAAGCTTCTAGTTTTAAGCTATGGAGAAAGCGTGTCCAATCGGGACCTTCTCAAAAGCATTTGAAAAAAAGAGACAAGGAAGTGAATCGTTTTAAATCGAAAATGCAACGGAACATTTCCAACAACAAAATATCTAAACTCTAGCGTATAGAATCTCTATGATTCTAAATTGGTTTTGATCTTGCTCAATGAAATAGCCAATCCTTTGGATAAATTTCTCTGAATTATAAATTGCGTAATCCTACCTAAAAGATTTTTTGGCTTGATGAATGCTTGGACGTTCAATTTCGACCCATCCTTCGCCTTCTCTAGTTGAAACACAGTAGTCAACGTTTCAATATTGGGGATTGATCTCGTCTCTTCTATGTAGATCTTTTTATCCTTTTCATGCTCCACAAATATGCTTTGAATCTCAACATCTACTCCATTTACTACACAGGTATGAGAAGAATCTATTTGATTGATTTGTTTTTCATCGAACTTCAGATCATCAATTCCTTGACTCCATTCTAATCTTTTGTCAAAGTCAACAATGTATTGAAAGGTAGTATCAACATCTGTACTCAAAGTCATTGATTGCTCTACTTTTCTCAAATTTTCCAATTGTGGGAATGGTCTTTCAATAGTTCTTACTTCATTATTGGGTTTAAGTTCTGCTAGAGAATAGAGCAACTCCTTCTCATCAAAAATTGCCTTACCATTGGTCAATTGACCAAATAGTTCTTGAGCTGGCAAAGCAAAATCATCTTTCAATTGATCCGATAGTAGCACATACTCACTTAGCGGAGAATCTACTTTGAGCAATCGATGTGCTTCAATTACCGCAGGGCCAAAAGGCTTCTTTTTTCCGGCTACCTCTGTGATCTCAATGTCCCCTGCATGAAGAATAAACTTAAGCCCTAGTTTGGAAGCTGAGCTACAGGCACCGCAATTGCATATCCTTTTGTACTTATAGATCTCTAGATGAGAATGGAATGCCTGATGCATTTGCTCGATCAAATTGAATACCTGCTTCTTTTCAAGTGACTCCATTCCTGTATAGAGAAAAAGCGCATCCCCTTCTACTTCAGCCAATTCAAATGATCCAATAGTTCGTTCCAGCAAGAGCTCCAACAACTCAGAAACGATATGTTTGGAATGCTTGATCTCAACTTCTTTAACAAAAGAGGTGAAGCCACAGATATCTGGAATAAACAATAAGGTTTGCATTTCTATCCTCCTTGAATTGATAAAAATAATTAGAATGCTTGAAGATCAATTGCTGAAAAAGTCCATAAATCAGTACAAATACAAATGTCTTTCTATAAACAAGTGGGTTTACTATCTTTAATCTCTTCATTAAAATGAGTCAGCGATGGACCTAAGAATTAAATCATTTGAAGATTATCAATCTGATTATAAAAGAAGTGTTGAGGATCCCGATGGATTTTGGGATGAGATTGCCAAAAAGTTCAAATGGATAGAGCCCTATAAAAAGGTTTGCGAGTGGGAATTCAATACTCCAAAAGTAGAATGGTTTGTAGGGGGTAAATTGAATATCACAGAAAACATTCTAGAAGTCAATGTTGAAGAAAGACCGGACCAAGTAGCTCTACTGTGGGAGCCCAATGACCCAACTAGTCCAATAGAAGAAATCACCTACCGTCAGCTGATGAAGCGAGTAAGTCGCTTTGCAAATGCCTTGAAAAAACAAGGCATAGAAAAGGGAGATAGAATTGTTCTATACATGCCTATGATCCCTGAATTGGCCATTGCCTGCCTTGCTTGTGCCAGAATTGGAGCCATACATTCCGTAGTATTTGCAGGCTTCTCTGCAAAAGCTATGGCCGATCGAATCAATGATGCATCTGCCAAAATGGTCATCACTGCAGATCAATTGAACAGAGGATCCAAGCAACTTGATATCAAGGCAATTGTCGATGAAGCTCTTAGGGAATGTTCTTCTGTAGAGCATGTCGTCGTTTATCAAAGTCTTCCAAATAGAAATAATTGGACAGAGGGAAGGGATATTTCATGGGATGAAGCTGAAAATGGATGCTCCAATGATTGTCCAGCAGAACCAATGGATTCTGAAGACCCATTATTTATTTTGTATACATCCGGTTCTACCGGAAAGCCAAAAGGAGTTGTACATACCCATGGTGGCTACATGGTCTATACTGCCTACTCATTCCAGAATGTTTTTCAATACGATAAGGGAGATATATATTGGTGTACTGCAGATATTGGTTGGATCACAGGGCATTCTTATATCATATACGGTCCTTTATTAAGTGGAGCCACAAGCATGATGTTTGAAGGAATTCCAACCTTCCCGGATGCGGGAAGATTTTGGCAAGTCTGCGAGAAACACAAGGTTAATCAATTCTACACCGCACCTACGGCCATTCGATCTTTACTTGGGTGTGGAGATGAATTTGTAAACCAATACGACCTCAGTTCCTTGAAAGTGCTAGGAACGGTTGGTGAGCCTATCAATGAGGAGGCTTGGGATTGGTATAATGAAGTAGTTGGTAAGAAGAACTGCCCAATAGTAGATACTTGGTGGCAAACTGAAACTGGAGGGATCATGATCTCTGGATTGGGAGGTCTAAGTCCTATGAAACCTACTCATGCAGGTTATCCACTTCCAGGCATACAATTGGAATTGGTAGACGAGAGAGGGAATGAGATCAAGGAGAATGAAGTTGAAGGCTACCTCTGCATCAAGGCACCTTGGCCTTCGGTAATAAGAACTACCTATGGTGATCATGCACGTTGCAAACAAGTTTACTTTACAGAGTTTGAAGGCTGTTACTTCACAGGAGATGGTGCTAAAAGAGACACGAATGGCATGTACCGTATCATTGGAAGGGTAGATGATGTAATCAATGTTAGTGGCCATCGATTTGGTACAGCAGAGATTGAAGATGCCATCAATCAAGTTGAGGAAGTCATTGAATCTGCAGTGATTGGCTTCCCCCATGAGATCAAAGGTCAGGGGATCTATGCTTTCGTAATTGGTCATGGCAATATTGATGGCACTCTTGAGCAAAAGATCATTCAAATGGTTGAGCAACAAATAGGAAAGATTGCTCGTCCTGACTATATCCAAATAGTACCGGGTTTGCCAAAAACCAGATCCGGCAAGATCATGAGAAGAATATTGAGAAAACTAGTTAGTGGAGAAGCGGATCAATTGGGAGATACGAGCACTTTGTTAGATCCGTCAGTTGTTCAAGACATTCACAGAGATCTCAAGCTTTAAGCTCATTATCTACTAAGAATCCTTAAACTTGCCTTTGCATTAAATTAATACCGATGAAACTAAACAACTCTAAGCTATATCTTTTTGCACTTGCCTTAGGATCAATCCTTTGGGCTTGTAATGAAGATCCAGATGATCCGTCTAATCCATCTGGTCCAAGCACCCAACCACAAACAGAGGTTGCAATTGATAATCTTTTGAATGGAAGCATTACCACTACACTTAATCCTAGTGGAGTAGCTCCATTGACGGCTGAACTTACTTTCAGTACACAAGGAAATACAGAAGTTGAGATTACAGTTCTAGGAAAATTCCCTGTATCCAACAAATTTGACATGATCAGCAGCTCACATGCAATTCCTATTCTTGGATTATATGCAGATACCATGAATAGTGTGGTGCTAAAGATTAGTAATAAATTGGCATATGCCTATGATACGATCAAGATTCAAACGGACTCTCTACCTGCTGCTTTGCCTACGGTAGAAATCGTTACTGCAACTCCTTCCATGATGGAAGAAGGAATGAACTTGAACTGTCTTTCAGTAACTAATGGAACCAGATTTGAAGGTATGCCAATGATCTATGATCATATGGGTGATATTAGATGGTTCTTAGACTTAAGAGGCAAGTATCCAAATGCTGGCTTTATATCCCCTTGGGAGCCTATTGACAATGGTAGATTACTCACAGAAGTTGGAGATCAGGTCATTGAGTTTGACATGCTTGGATATGAAGCGAAGGTTATTCCTTTGCCGGCAGGTTATGAGTCACATCATGATGTAATAAAACTTCCAAATGGCAATTATGCAGTTGCAGTGAACAAAGCAAGTTCTACCATGCCATGGACCGATACAAGTGGAACTCAAAACAGACAAACAGTTGAAGACATCTTGATCGAGATCAGTCCTAGTGGAACTATCTTACAAGAGTGGGACCTTAAGAATCTTTTGGATGTTGACAGAGAAGTGATCCAAGGATCATTACTTTCATATGGAGCTGTTGACTGGTTTCATATGAATGCAGTTGAATATTCTGAAAGTGACGATACTTATATCTTGAGTGGTAGACATCAAGGTGTTGTAAAAGTTGACAGGCAAGGAAAATTGGTGTGGATCATTGCTCCTAAAAAGTTCTGGGGAAATGCTGGAATTGATGGGAATGGTTATAGCACTGATTCACTTTTGCTAACTGCTGTTGATGGGAATGGAACTCCTTACAGTAATGACATACAGAATGGAGATGCAAATGATCCAAATTTTGACTGGCCATGGGGACAGCATGCTCCAGTAGTATTGCCGAATGGAAACATAGCCATCTTTGACAATGGATGTAATAGAACATTTACTCGTCCTACTCCTATGTCTATGCCTAATTATTCTAGATATGTAGAATACAAGGTGAATGAGTCGAACATGACCATCCAGCAGGTAAACGAATATGGAAGCGCTAGAGGAACTGAGACTTTCTCTTGGATCATTAGTGATGTTGATTATCTTCCAAATACAGGTAATGTTCTTTTCTTGCCAGGTGTTAGTGATGGATTTTCTACTTCAAGAATGGTAGAATTAACAAGACCAGGTATGATGCCAGTATTTGAAGGGAAACTGACCTTCAAAACTATATTGAATCCCCCATTGGCTTTTGGTCAATTGGATATTAATTACAGAGCAGAAAGAGTGAAGCTTTATAGATAAGCTAAATACTATTTGAATAGAAAAGGGAAGCAATGCTTCCCTTTTTTTATGTTGTTTCTTGAAACTCCCCAGCATAGGAGTAATACTCCAGCTTTTTCATTTCAAATTCTCCTGTTTGCTGATCAAGTACTTGACATTCATCTATGGGATCCATATAAAGGTGTAAACTAATTGACCTTCCATTTGAGGAGTTTTCAAGGGAATGGAATCCCATATCGTCATTCATATAAGAAACTCCTTCTTCTAATAGATCCATTTGATGATCTAATTCTAATTGATCTTCTGCTTCAAGATATCGTTTCTCATAGAATCTACCTTGAACTACATGAACCCAACATTCTTGTTCGTTATGACAATGAATAGGGGTTTTTTGACCTTCCTCCCAGCACAACAAAATGAGTTCATACTGTTCCGTACGCTTTATACAATTACGTGTGTAGGATTCAGAATCGTAATATATGTAGTCTTGAAAGTCCTCTATTGGAATACTGATCTTCTTCCCCATAGCCTTGTATTCTTCTTTAGAAGCATTGTCCAGCAGATCGATCAGTTCAGTAAGTTGAAAGATTTGTAGTTTTTGCGTCATTTTCGACACTTTTTGGCCATTTTAGGCACATTTTTGGCCAATATAGGCGCATTTTTGACTTAATTTGCGCGAATTGTAAATATAAGAAAAGCTGAACAAAAAGGTTCTACGAACCGTTTCAAAGGCTTAAGTTTATCTATGCAAAAACAAGATTTAGAGCAGTTCAGCTCCTTGGTTAGAGAATTATTGGAGAAAGAGTTGAGCGAACCAGTGGTGGATCCCATTCCACCAGAAAGACTATCCCAAATTCTCGATCTTGAACTAAACGAAGATGGTCTGGATGATGAATCATTCTACAAAAGCCTGAAAGCACTTGTACTAAAAACTCCTAGAACTTCTACTAAACGCTTTTTTAATCAATTGTTTGCTGGAAGAAAGAGCAAAGCCGTGCTGGGCGACTTACTGAGCATCATGCTCAACAATAGCATGTATACCTACAAAGTTGCGGGGCCCATGGTAGGAGTTGAAAAAGAGATCATCAAGAAAACAGCTCAATTAGTGGGATATGGAGAGGAAGCTGATGGAACCATTGTGAGTGGTGGATCACTTGCCAACTTCATGGCCATGGTGATGGCTAGAGATGCGTTTAACGAACAGATCCGATTTGATGGAATTCCATCTAAAATGACGCTTTACACTTCAGAGAATTGTCATTATTCAATTGCAAAAAATGCAAGTTTGATGGGAGTGGGAAGATCACAAGTTAGATTTGTCAAAGTTGATTCTCATGGAAGGATGATCAGTCAGGATCTTGATGAAAAGATTCAAGAAGATATCAAGCAAGGCATGCAGCCCTTCTTTGTAAATGCTACTGCAGGTACAACAGTTCTAGGATCATTTGACCCAATTGAGGAGATCAGTAGTGTTTGTAAAAAACATGATCTGTGGCTTCATATTGACGGTGCCTATTGTGGAGCCGTGATCTTTAGCAAAGAGTATGAACGACTGGTAAAAGGTGTTCAATTGTCTAATTCCTTTAACGTCAATGCTCACAAGATGCTGGGAACCCCGCTGACTTGTTCAGTATTCATATCCAAACACAAAAAGTTTCTCAATCGATCCTTTAGCAGTGATGCTTCCTATCTCTATCAGACCGATAATGATGATTTTAACTTAGGAAAGACCTCTTTGCAATGCGGTAGAAAGAACGATGCATTAAAACTATGGACTCTTTGGAAGTCAATTGGAACCAAAGGTCTGGGAGCAATGGTAGACCATCAGTTCCAACTTGCAAACGTTGCCAGAGATTATGTCAAGAATCACAATGATTATGAGTTGTATAGTTATGATGATTCCATTTCAGTATGCTTTAACTATAAAGGAATCGATCCCAAACTACTTTGCACAAAATTGTATGAAAGTGCTAAAATTCTAGTTGGATTTGGGACGTTCAAAGAAGACACATTTGTCCGCTTTGTAACGGTTAATGCAGATAATTCAGAAGAAGATATCATCAATTTCTTCAAGGAGCTAGAATCATTTGTTGGAGAAAATGAATCACTCCTTCTCCAAAATGAAAATGCTTCACAGGCCTAATGCTGGTTAAACTAATTGTTCTTGGAATCTATTTTGCAATTCTATTTCTGATTGGAATTGTTGCCTCTAGAAAGATCAAAGGACTCAGTGACTTTTATGTTGGTGGAAAGAACTTAGGTTACTGGGCAGTAGCATTTTCAGCAAGAGCCACAGGAGAGTCTGGTTGGTTGCTATTAGGCTTAACTGGCATGGGTGCTATTGCCGGAATCTCTGCTTATTGGGTAGTTATTGGAGAACTGTTAGGTGTTGGAGTATCCTGGTTTCTAATGGCCAAGAAATTCAAAAAATTAAGTGATGGTTATGGTTCCATTACCATCCCAGACTATCTTGAAAGTCACTTCAAATCAAAAACCCACCATTTAAGAGCTATAGCTGCATTTGCTCTATCTGTATTTGTCATTATTTATGTAAGTGCTCAGATCGATGTGACTGGCAAAGCATTTGAATCTTTGCTCGGAATCAATTATTACACAGGAGCAATCGCCGGTTTCTTGATTGTATTGGCCTACATTTTTACAGGTGGATTTGTCGCTGTTGTTTGGTCTGATCTCTTCCAAGGGCTATTGATGTTTTTTGGCTTATTGGCACTGCCAATTGTTGCTTTCTGGTCAATTGACAATCAAGCCGAGATCATCTCCGGTCTTCGAGCAATAGATCCTGATCTATTGGCTCCATTTGGAGGAGGGGAAGATTGGTTGATGAAGACTTTTACATTACTTGGTTTTGCGATGATCGGCTTGGGATTTCTTGGCTCTCCTCAAATCTATGTTCGCTTCTTATCGATCAAGAACATTGAAGAGATCGACAAAGGAAAGTGGGTGGCCATATTATTCACCTTGATAACCGATGCTGCAGCTGTGAGCATAGGCATATTGGGAAGATATATGTTTACTGAAGCTGGCCAAGATCCTCAAGCGATATTAGGCATTGCTGGTGAAGATGTCTTGATTCATTTAATTGAAGATCTATTACCACTTGGAATCATTGCCATCTATATTGCGATCATACTCTCTGCTATCATGTCTACAATTGATTCCCTCCTAGTAATGGCTTCCTCAGCTGTGGTAAGGGATTTCTATCAACAGATCTTTCATCCTGAATTAAAAGAAAATAAAATGGCCAATATTTCGAGATGGGTGACTCTATTCATGGCCTTATTTGCATTGGCCATTGCTATTTGTGTGGCTTTAATTAGTCCTGAAAGAACTGTATTCTGGTTTGTGATATTTGGATGGTCTGGAATTGCAGCTACCTTCTGCCCTGTGATCATATTGTCCTTGTTTTGGTCTGGCTTAACTGAAAAAGGAGCCATTGCCTCCATGATCACCGGTTTTCTTTGTGTTCCATTCTTCAAATTCATTATCCAACCTTTAGAAGGAGTTGGCGAATACTTTGAAAAACTTGACGTTCTTGCACCGTCCTTTTTACTTTCCATGATTGCTGCATGGATCTTCTCCAGGATATTCCAAAAAAGTATTCCGACAGCTAATTCTAGTGGAAATGATTGACTTGAAAGGTATTGACAACATTATTTTCGACTTAGGTGTAGTGGTTATCAATCTAGATATGGATGAAACTACCAGACAATTCAAAGCACTTTTAGGTGACGCTTATGATCTCACCATGGAAAAATTAAATGCAGTTCAGCATTTTGAAAGGTATGAGAAAGGACAGATCCCTACTGAAGAGTTCATCAAAGGAATCAACGAGGCCTCTCAGATGGACTTGACTCAAAAAAGTCCCAAAGCATGGAATGCAATGCTCAAAGACATACCAGATCAACGATACTCCATCTTGAAGAATGCAATGAAGCAGTTTCGCACTTTTTGTCTGAGCAATACCAACGAACTGCATATTGATGCAGTATATGATTATCTGCGAAACGAAAAAGGAATCGATAATCTGGATACTTATTTTGAGAAAGTCTATCTATCACATGAAGTAGGCATGCGCAAACCAGATGAAGAGATCTTTGAATTTGTATTGAAAGAAAATGATCTAGTTCCTGAGAAAACTCTATTCATAGATGATACAGCAGGACATCTGATCGGGGCAGAAAAAACGGGAATCAAGACTTTTCACTTATCCAAGGGAATTACTCTTGAAGATCTCTTTCCTCAATTCGTTTTCTCTTGACATAGCTCTACCAACACCCTAGCAGTTGATTTAGGGTGCAAGAAGGCTATTAATTTGTTATCTGCTCCATCTTTAGGGCTTTGATGGATCAATTCAAAGTTCAAACTTTTCAAGCGTTCAATCTCTTCCTCAATGTTTTCCACATCAAAGGCAATATGATGTATCCCGCCTTTATTCATCTCCAAGTACTTAGCAATTGCACTGTCGGGGTTTGTAGCTCTTAGCAATTCTATCTTGCTTTCACCAACTTGAAAGAACATTGTATCGACCCCTTCGCTCTCAACAGACTCTGTTTTATAGGGCGCAACTCCGAGCAGATCCTCGAAGACTTTAGCAGATGCATCAAGATCTTCAACTGCAATTCCAAGGTGTTCAATCTTTCTCAACATAATATTAGAGCAAAAAAAAGCCTTGGCATCACCAAGGCTAATTAGTTTAATTAATTTCTTTATTTGATATAGACTTCTTCGGTCTTATTGTCGTAACTAACGTAATACTTTCCTTTCTCTAGGTTTGCTACATCAGCAGAACCACCGTATCCTTTCTTAACAATGCTGCCATATCGATCATAAACCTCATAAAGTGTTTCTCCACCATTAAAGTTGATCACTCCTTTAATCTTAGTAGTCTCTAAGGAAATTGCTGGCACGCTTGAATCGTAAGTTGCATCTTTTGAATAACGTGGCCTTCCGGTGAAATCAACTTGCTTTACTCTCGCTCTGTTCTCCCCTGAATGTGGAGTTATTTTGAAAGAGTAATTGTGTGCTCCAGGAGTACCAACTCCTTTCACTTCACCAACTTTCACCCATTTGTTCCATCTGAATTGCTCCACTATGAAATCTAATGAACCATTCTCATTGTCTGTAGACCATTCCAAAACTCCCTCTGAGTTGAAGGTAATTTTCTTGGTATTGAAAGTAGACTTTGATTTTAGTACTTCAGGATTTAAAACCTCAGGTGTACAATCATCTTTGTGCTTGATGTTCACTATTACCTTATCTCCCAATTTTAGATCATGATTACCAAAGTCGATCTCGAAAGCAGACTGGTTCACTTCATCTGGAGAAAGCTTTCCATTCACTGTAACTTCAAATACACAGAAACCAACTCCGGCTCCACCGAAAGGATTCTTAACGAAGATATTCTTACCCATGTACTTTCCTTCTAACACGATCATTCCAGCGAAGGAAGTTGATGCGATCATCAGAAAAGAAACGAATAGCAGGTATTTAATTTTCTTCATCTTGTTCTTGTTTATCCTAAGAATGCCATACTTAATCTACAATAATAACCAATTGACAGATTATGAACGGAATTTCAAATATAGCACTCTAAATTAATATTTTTTATCCATGCTCTATAAATATCATGCCTAATGCTAAGTAGCTGTTTGCATTTCTTCTAATTTGAGCTTCAATTCTTCTATTCTTTTGCGCTTTTCAGGGCCTCTACGCTTCTTTGCAGAATCAGTAAAATATTTGTGGCTACCCAAGAAGCCAATGTTCATTTCTACCCATTTCTTCTGATCATCATCTAATTTACCAAACTCCATCAACTCCTGACGAAGTGTTTCGGCAATTGGATAAAAATCGTCCCTTCCAAGATAATCTAGATCGGAGTCACACATGATCTCCTCTAGATGGTTTTTTGGATTCTGAGGGATCTTAGTTGCACCGATCAATTCAATGACCTGAGCAATCTGTTCTTCCGTATATCCAAAATTGGGCAACATCTCTTTAGCAAGATTCGCGCCAATTGGCTCATTACTCTCGTATGCGTGGATAAATCCAGCATCGTGAAAGAGAGCAGCCGTCTTTAAAAGGTACAATTCTTCCCCCTTCACTCCTTCCCAGATGGCCAATCTTTCTACACATTCACAAACGTCCATAGTATGGTGAATTCCATGATAATGCAAACCGCTTGGCAAGTCTCCACTCAGTCTTTTGACAATGTACTTTTCAGCGTTGCGATAGTTGATATTACTATACAACTTCAAATTGACATAATGCCAAAAGGCCTCATTGGGTCGAATACCATCTTCATCAATGGAAAGCTCAGGTTTGATCCCATGAACAAAGTACATGTCAACCTCTCCTTTGTGCTTTGCCTTCACTTTTCCTCTATACTCCGTAACAAAGAATTCATCAATTGCCTCATAAGTGGTTTCAGAAATATTCACTTTCCCAACCTCACCACTGGACTCCATTGCACTTGCAACATTTACCGTATCTCCCCAGATATCGTATGCGAATCTTTTAATTCCCACAACTCCTGCAATCAAATCACCAGTATGCAATCCAATCCTGATCTCCCAAGGGCTTTTATCAAGATCCTTTCTGGTCTCTTTGATCTCTTGCATGTAGCGTTGAATCTCAAGTGCTGCAAGAGTTGTATCGATAGGATTACTCTTGTTCCTTATGGGCACACCACCAGCCGCCATGTAAGCATCTCCAATGGTCTTGATCTTCTCTACATTGTACTTGTTTACGATCTCATCAAACTTCACAAAGTAACTGTCTAACTCGGCAACAAGATCTTCTGGTTTGAAGTCTTCGGCATGTTTGGTAAACCCTTTAAAATCTGTAAACATTACCGTAACCTGCCTATAGTTCCTTGCCTTTGCTTTCCCCTTGTTCTTTAGCTCATCCGCCATTTCTCGGGGAAGGATATTGAGTAGAAGCTTCTCTGTTTTCTCCTTCTCTTCTTCAAGCATTCTCTTTTGTCTTTCAACTTGCTCCTTCTGCTTGATTATCTCAATGGTTCTTTGTTTTACTTGGCTTTCAAGAAGATCTTTTTGCTCGTAAACCTTATTCAATTTCTCCCTGTAGATGAAATAGAAGATCAACAAGAGGATCCCAATCACAATTAAATTGATCCACCAGAAGTCAAAGTAGTTCAACTGCTCTTGTAATAGGATGGATATAAGGATCTGTTCAGTCAAAATAAATTACTTGGGTTGGATCTCAGATCTACGGTTCAATTGATGTTCTTTATGAGTACAATTCTCTTTATCACAGTCCACTAGTGGTCTACTTTCTCCATACCATTTCCCTCTTATCCTACTTGGATCAATCCCTTGTTCACGCAGATAGTTACTAACCGACTCGGTTCGTTGTCGGGATAACTCCATATTATAGGCATCAGGACCTCTTTGGTCTGTATGAGAGCTAATTTCTATTAAAAATTCATCTTCCGCAAAAAGCATTACAAAATGATTCAACTTTTCTCTTGCTTTTGCTCCTAAATTAGACTTATCGTAGTCATAGAATAAAGTGAATTTACCATCAGCATTGATCTCTCCTCTATAAGCGACAGATTCAGATTTGACAGCTCGATCGATCTCTTGTTGCTGTTCTAATTCTTCTAGGTCCTTGTCCAATTCTTCAGCTCCTTCTCCTGTATATGCAACCAATTCTTCTTCCTCTGTTTGAGCCTCATCTATTGAATGCTCAATAAAGCCAAGTGGAGAATAGGCAAATTCAACCCCTTGCTTCCTGATTTTGGTTTCAACCACTTCGTTGTCCTCATTATAGGTAACCATGGTAAAGTTTTCTTCATCGGTAGCGATACGTATGATGTAATTCTGATCTTCGGTAAGCTTTTCAAAAGTGAAATTACCGTGCTCATCAGTAATGGCTGTTTTGATCAGCTCTCCTCCTTCATCATAAAGGAAGATCTTCACCCCAGCACCCATATCACCAGGGAGTTTCTTGAAGACTTGAGCAGTTACTTCATGAGAATAGGTCTCTTCTATTAAGTCTGCCTCTTCTGTGCTCATTGGAACAAACTGAGCCACCTGATAAGTAAGCTTGGTATAACGGAAAGTTCCGTCATCATTCATGACCGCCGTCTCAACTACCTTGTTGGCTTCGTCGATCAAGGCCAAGGTGACTGGCGATTCGGTACCACTTAGCTGGAAGGTATAATTCTCTTCTGGATTCAACTTGGTGAATTCAAATCGACCGCTTGCATCCGTTCTAACAGTATCCACTACTCTTCCATCTTCCCCAATCAGATATACCTCTAATCCCTCAACGATCTCTGTATCTTCTGTTGGTAATAATTGACCCGCTAAGCTAACCTCATCAGGCACCAATCGTTTCTCATTCTCTTGAATATCATCGTATTCATCATATGGAAGAGATTCGAACTCGAAATCGCCATTCGCAAGCAAGTTGATCAAGTAAAGTGGTGTTCCATCCGATTTCACAACATAGAGGAGTGAATTATCTAGCATATCATCATCCATTTCAGGGATACGAATGAAATAATGCTTGTCATACTCAAGCATATTGTACTGGAATTCACCTTTGTCGTTGGTAATTACTGTCGATACCAAATTGTTATCCGTATCGTAGATCTCAATAATGGTATTGGTGACAGGAGCTCCCTTGTTCTCTAATCTTGCGATCAAGGTTGTAAATCCTCTGTTCTTAGCCTGTTCTACAAGCTGACTCGCATCAAGAGTTGGTTCAATTGTGATGACCCCATCGGCATTCATCTTCTCAATGTTGTATACTCGATCACTTTCGTTCATGAAGGCAATGTTCATGTCGGAGTCAGTCTCCTTCACTTGGATCAAGTAATTCTCGTTATGAGGTAATCTGTTAAATTCAAAGTTTCCACTCTCATCCGTTACAGTTGAATCAATTACTTCTCCTTGGGCATCAAGAAGGTAAACCGTAACTTCTTCATCAATATCCCCCGGTAAGGTTTCAAAGACTTGACCCACAAATTTCAATTCATCCAAGCTCAAATCATCAGCTGCTTTGATGGCTGCCACTTCTTTGATCTCATCTTTAGGCAGGGCCATGAACTGGAAACCACCTTTCTTCATTCTTTCTATGAACTTGATCTTATCTCCCTCTTCATCCGTGAGATAAACTCGACCATCTTCAACAATATCTGGATCATCTGATTCAATTTGAATCATGTAGCTCTCTTGGTAGGTAAGGTTCTTGAATATGAAGTTACCATCAGCATCCGTATAGGTTTCTGCAATGACCGAATCATTCGCATTAACCAACTTGACTTTTGTCCCTTGCACAGGCAATCCTTCAAACTCAAAGACACCAGTGATCTCAATATTATCACCGTACTTGATAAACCTAAAAATATCGTCTAAGCCCTTCCCTCCCTCACGGTTTGAAGCATAGTATCCAGAGGTGTCCGTGTCAAAGAAAATACCGAAGTCATCTCTATTGGAATTGATCGGACTTTTAAGGTTTTGAGGTGCTCCCCATCCATCGGCGTTCCTGATTGACACAAGAATATCAAGCTCTCCATATCCAGGAAATCCATTGGAAGAGAAATACAGCTCATCTCCCATCATGAATGGGAATACTTCATTCTTACTGGTGTTGATTACGGCTCCTAAATTCTCTGGCATCGTCCATCTACCGTCATCTTCTCTGTAACAGACATAGAGATCCATCCCACCAAATCCGCCGGGCATATCTGATGCAAAATAGACTGTTCTACCACTATCTGCATAGTGAGCATGACCTACTGAATACTTGTTGCTATTGAATGGAAATGCCTTAAAACTCTTCCATTTCCCATCCTTGTATGTTCCCTCAAAAAGCTTCATCCTATTGACAAAGTTTTTGCCTCCCATTTGATTGTCAACTCTAGTAATCATTGCTCGATTGCCGAGTTCATCAATGGTAAGAGGACCATCGTGATAAACAGTATTCATGCTACCAGAAACCTCTTCGAATTCATAGGGCCCGTTCTCAATATTGGCTGTATCCATCTCATAGACAGATAGGAACGGTTTATCATTCCAAGAAAAAGTTTCTGAAGTGGTCAAACTTGCTTCCCGATCGGAAGTGATGTACAACTTGTCTTTGAAAACGATCGCGCCGTATTCGTTGTGATCTGTATTCAAGCCCTCCATGCTAATGCTTCGGTAACTTTTGGGTTGGTTCTCCCAAGCATTGATCTGATCAATGGATTGAAGCATCAGCTTACTGAGGAAACTAGATTCAGTAGATTCTTTGAACTTGACGAATTGCTCCTTGGCTGCAGCAAGCTTTCCATTGGACTTTAATGCTTGCCCATAATAGAGAAAATCCTCTGCTTGAGCTGAGTCAGAATTGACCAATAAGGTGTAGTAAAGTTCTGCGTTCTGATAGTCCTTGACCTTGCGGTAAGAACTAGCAAGATATTTCAGTGGTGTGTAGGCATTTTTATCATCTCGAACTACCTCTTTTAAAATGCCAATGGCTTCATTATAGAAGCCATATTCGTAACGTTCAAGGGCTTTCTGGAGCTTTCGATTCTGAGCTGACAGCTTTTGAGTAGAGACAAGAATTGAAATCAATAAGACCGAAAGGCTTAAGTAATAAGATATATTTCTTGGTCTTTTTATGTTATTCTTCAACTCTTTAAAAATACCTCGGAGATACTATTCTTGATCTAAACAAGTTTATGTCATAACCTATAAAAATTTCTTGCGAACCCCAGTTTTGCGTGTTAAGTGAAGTAAAGGCTATATCGTATGAATAACCAAACCTCAATGATCTATTGACATTATATTCAACCATTGCAACCGCACCATAACCTCTTCTATACGAAAGCCCCAACCACAGCTTTTCCCTCATGAGGATACTTGCATTGAGATCGATAAAAGCAGGCTGATTGATTGCAGCTCTTAATAAGATCGATGGTTTAAATATTAAATCGCGATTGATCTTGAAGGCTCTTCCACCCACAATGATCATTTGCGCATTTTGTCTTGCGGTACTGTTAATGTTCACATTTGGAGCCTCTATACCCAATCTACCTTGATTGAGATGGCTCAATTCCATTCCTACATAGTTATACTTGTCGTTATAAAACAATCCAAAATCAAAGGATGGGGTCATGTATGACTCTCTTCCATCGTTCAGCGCATAGCCTCCACTCTCTCGGTACTCGATCTTACTCCAATCAAAGGTGTAGTTGTAGATACTGGCTCTCAAGCCCAATCCTAACCTTCCCCTTCCCATTCGGATCTTATACGAGTAGATTCCTCCGACGGCCACAGTGCTCTTCGGACCAATTCGATCATTCATCAATTGGAGACCTATTCCCATATTCTTTCTTCTCGTTGGAGAATGGATCGCAAATGACTGTGTTGAGGGTGCTCCCTCAAAACCTACCCATTGAGATCTGTGTACTCCAACCATACTCAACATTCCTCTAGTTCCAGCATAAGCTGGATTCACCAATATCGGATTGAAGTAATACTGATTGAATTGCGGCGCTAGCTGAGCTGTCGTATCAAACGGCAGAAAAGCCAGGAACGCTAATATGTATACCAGTTTCCTCATCCTAGCGAGTTAATTCAATCCATCCTTTTTCTACCTCGCCATCGGCTTCAAATACGTAAAAATAGGTATCAGAAGGCAAGTTATTACCGCTTAAATTTTGACCTTTCCACAGTGTATTGTCATTATCGTAGTCAATCCCTTGCCAGACAAGGTTTCCAAGGCGATTGTAGATCTGAACTTCATTGTCTGGGAAAACATCAATATTATCTATGATCCAAGTGTCATTTATACCGTCATTATTGGGAGTAATACCACTGTAAAATTTAAGTAGACAGGGGTTTGGATCGATCAATCCAATCGTGAACGGAACGATTTCATTACAGCCATCATTAGAGATCACTTGGACTGAATACTCTCCAGCTAACAAACCCAATGTACTAGCGCTATCAGAAGGATTGGATCCTGCACTCCAAATGATTCGATAAGGCCCTTGGCAACCGTTTAAATTCTCCATAAAAGCACGGCCATTCCTCTTGCCATCACAGGAAGCATCTTGAATTCGCAAGGTAAAGGTTACAGTTCCTACAAAATCAATAGGTTGCTCAAATCCTTGAGTAATCAATATATTATTTCCAATATTAGTAGTAACAGCTGGTTCGCCAACTGTATAGGAAATGTCAATGGTGCCTCCTTGCGCTGAGCCACCTTGAGAAGAGATTACTTCTCTTTCCTTTTGAGTGTTCTGAGCACGTATTGAGAGATCAAATCCCAACAAACAAAGCAAGATCATTATGTACTTTGAACTACTCATTCTTGACTTTTCAGTTTATTCTCCAATTTGGATAACCTTTTTTCTAATTCCTCCAATTGATTGTATTGTTCAGTAGCACCAGCAACAGCGATAGCATTCAATGCTCCATAATTTACAGTCTTCAAAGAAGATTTATTCTCCTTTGGTGAAACTACCAATGAAGGGAAATGTCTTTCTAGATCTTGAGCTAAGACCCCAATTGAGCTTGGATCTTCTTTGTCTTGATCTTTGTAGCGATATTCTACGATTCTTACCTCAGATAGTTTTTCTAGGACATCTACAACCTCTGTCACATTCTTCTTGGCACGTTGATCTGAAAGTGAGAAATAGGCCCCTGAAGTAGAACTAAATGCCCCTCTAATTGAATCATTGATGTAAAGGTGCATTCCGTTGGTGTCTGTGGTATGAAAATGCCAACGATCATTATCGGCAGTATTGCTAATAGAAATACCATCTAGAGTGTCATCTATATGTACCACATGAAGCCAAGTATCAGGCTGCTCTACTCCAATGCCTACCCTTCTATTTGTTCTTTTTAAGAGAAGTACCAAATCTTCAGTACCATTATTCTTGGATAAAAATTGAAATCGATCTGTAGAGGAACCATTCCCAACATATCTAAGCTTAAAGCCATACCCATCTACATCAAAATCTGAAGTATTATTCTCGGCAAATTGAAGCACAGAGGCATTGATAATATTATTTGTCCCTGCGGCTGATGCTGTCACTCTTACCATAGGAAAAGTAGGGTCATAAACTGTAAATTTCTTGAACAGCTCATCAAGCCCAATCCCCGCATTACCTGCTGTGTCAATGTATAGGCCTTCATTGCCTCCATCATTGGATACGTAGTTGGAATCAGTAAAAATGTTTCGAATAGCAATATGATTTCCCATATTATCGCCCGTAGTATTCGTAGCCCAAGTCAGTGTTCCTGTTCCATCAGTAGTAAGAATTTCACCATTAGCACCATCTGAACCAGGGAAGGTAAATACAGAATTGATACCTAGTCGGTCTACTCTGGCACTTCCATTTGCCAGTAGGGAAAAGGAAGTATTAATCGTATCGATTGCAAGTCCATCATTCGTTAATCTCATCCTTTCCAAAAGATTGGTAGAAAAGGTTATTGGCCCATCTTCTTGATTTCTCAATTCACTATTACCAGAGATCAAACCAATTCTAAATCCATCTGAAGTAGTTGAACCGCTAGCTTGATCGCTAAACAATAAAATGGAAGTAGAGCCTCCAGATTCATTGATATGAAGTTTTGAGCTTGGTGCAGATGGATTGTCAACACCTAAAGAATCAATGCCATACATCGCTTGTCCATTTGCATTATTCCCTTCAATTAAAACTTCCTCTATGGTTGGATCTGTCAATTGACTAGAATCAGTTATACGAACCCAATCAGGAGCTCCTAACGGACCTTGATTGTAATGAAATCCAGAATCAGAATCAATTTGATAAATGATGAGCCCGGTAGCAGGTTGAACAATAGCATTCTTTTGAGCCTCGGTCATCCTTGGCATTAGAAAGCCAAGATAGCGTGTGCCGCCAAAAAACCAACTGAGTGTATCATCTACTTCAAGCATAGCCGAAGATGCAGGAGCTGTTCCTTCTTCATCGATCTTAACGTTTTGTGCATTCGATTGTAACACAGATAGTAAGATGACTGCAACAACTAATATGTATTTGAAGTGTCTGATCATTCTACTCTTCCAATAACATTTCAAGTTTCTCTATTCTCTCTTTCAAGATCTCAATGATCTCTTGTTGCTCCTTCAATGCCCCTATGGCTATAGCTCCCATAGCTCCATAATTCAAGGTATAGAAGCTATTGTTGGTTGTACTAACCAAACTGGGAAATTCCTTCAAAACTTCTTGAGCTATGAATCCATACTCCAGCGGAGATCCATCAGATTGATTCAAATAATGGTAGGTTTTTAAACTCAAATTTTGAAGTCGTTCTGAAATGGAACCAGCATCTTTGATGTTCTTTTTAGCTCTTCTATCTGACAATTGCGAATAAGCTCCTGTCCCTCTGTCAAACCTTCCTCTCAAATTGTTATTGAAGTACATTTCAAGATGACTTGGGCTATCGTCTACAAAGAAATGCCAGCGATCAGCATCCGCTTGATTGGCCAATGATAGTCCATCAGTTGCATCGTTAGAATGATTGACGTGCAAAGCAGTAGAAGGGGCATCCGTACCAATTCCTACTCTACGATTATCTCGCATCAATGTCATCACAACTCCTTGTAAAGTCCCTGCTGCCGAACGAAACTGTAACCTTTCATTAGCATCTCCAACATATCTTATTTGAAAGCCAAATGCCCCTGATTCAAAATCTGCAACATTATTTTCAATCATTTCAAGAACAGCACTATTAAGCAAATTTGATTCTGTTGCATCAGTAGATGAAGTAATTCTAAAAAATGGCTCTGAACCATCCATAACCGAGAACTTTGCAATCGTATTGGTCATTCCAATAGCTGCATCTCCATCGGCATCTACATAAAAGCCTTCATTATCCCCATCATTGGAAAGGTAGTTCCCATTCAATTCTATATTCTGGGTAGCAATGTGATTTCCCAAATGATCTCCATTGTCTCCCCAACTAACATTTCCTAAACCATCTGTAATTAGGGTTTGACTGAATGTTCCATCTTGAGAAGGCAAAGTGAAAGCAGAATTGATATTTAGGGTATCTATTCTAGCTCCACCAACCACATCCAATGTAGAATCTGGAGTAGTTGTCCCAATTCCCAATCTGCCATTTGCATCCAATCGCATTCTTTCCACATTATTGGTGAAAAATTGCATGGATGTGTTCTCTTGATTTCTCAATTGTGCTACTCCATTATCAATTCCCAATCTGAAACCATCAGTAGCTGCCGTTCCGAATGAACTTTCTGTCATTTGTAAGAATGAGCCATTGGATGAAGAGTTATTGATCTGGGCTTCTAAGGTGGTAGAGGCAATGCCTATTCCTAATCTACTAACACCAAATAAATTCTGACCATTGGCATCATTCCCCTGAATCAATACCTCTTCTATAGTAGGGTGATCATCAACAAGGGAGGTTAATCTGATCCAGTCAGGTGCTCCTGTTGATCCTTGATTGTAATAAAAGCCTGAATCTGCATCTGTTTGATAGATTAAAAGACCAGTTTCGGGAATTAGAATGGCATTTTTCTGCACCTCCGTCATTCTGGGAATCAATAAGCCCCGTGTGGTTGATGTAATATCGAGCATGGCTGAAAAAGCAGGTGCTGAACCATCTTCGTTGATGGCCACATTTTGTGCCTTAGATAAAAATGGCAAAGCAAGTAGAATCAATATGTTCAATAATCGCTTCATTAGTCCGCTTTGTATTTTAAATAAGTAATTCTAGCTCCATAAATACGAAGCTGAGCAGTAGACTCTTCAGTTACTATCCGAATGTAATAGGAATACAATTGGTTATCGATGAGCCCATTGCTAATAGTATTGTCTGTCAAGGTAGTGAGACCACCAGTGAAAGCCGCTCCAGATGTGCCTAAATTGGTCAGATCTACTAAAGAAGTTGCATCTGAACCCAGTGTGTGCCTTCTAAGCTCGCCGCCTATCTCCCTTGTATTATCATTATCATAAAGATAAAGAGACACTTCCGTGACCAATACACTATCTGGCAAATACACCGCAGCAGCATAATAAGCTACGACATCATCCCCTCCATAATCATCATAAAGTGAAGCCCCATCAGGATCTGAAGTATTACTTGCATGGTTGTTACTTACTCCTGCATCCTTGTAATTGTTAAAACCTACTGCAGGAATGGATAGGTATTCGGTTTTGGCATTCTCATAGTTATAATTACCATCTACCTCTATTGACCCTTCAACATCTAATACTTCATTAGGAGAATAGGTGCCAATTGCAAGTGTATCGTTTATGGTTAAAGTATTCCTTGTAAAATCTCCGAAAAGCAAAGGATCAGTTGTAGCCGTATTGTCTAGATAGAAAACATTGGATCTAGTCTCATTGAAACCTGCTCTATTCCCAATGAATATAGAACTATCTCCAGTATGACTGTAGCCGGAGAATACTCCTAAATAAAGATTACTTGTTTTGGATCCAGCACCACCTAGTCCAGCTAGTGCTCCAATAGCGACATTCTGATCGCCAGTCTGATTGTTATAATTTGCTCCGTATCCAATCGCCACATTTAGATCCCCAGTTGTATTCAGACCATTCGAGAGGTACCCAACACTTGAATTGAAATTTCCTGTAGTATTGTTCAATAAAGCTCCTACTCCTACTCCAGAGTTAAACCCTCCAGACAAATTACTTTGCATCGCAAAATAACCCAAGGCCATATTGTAGTTTCCAGTTGTATTGGAGTACAATGCGCTACTCCCGATTCCAACATTGTAGTTATTAGTAAGATCGTCGTTCAAGCCAGCACTGTCCCCAATGAATATGCTAAAACCAGAATTGAGAACTTCAATTCTATTGGGCCTCATTCTAAAGTATTCTGTCCCATTCATCTCAAAATGGATCAGATCATCATCAGTATTAGCACTATCTACAAGTATCCTTGTATCTCCATCCTGATCCTCAATGATGCTAAGCGTATCGATTACCACATTCGTCCAAGTCAAATTTCCACTTCCATCAGTTCTCATCACTTGATTTGCACTTCCATCAACTGAAGGAAAAGTATAAGCTGAATCTATCTCCAAAGTATCGATCATGGCTTTACCTCTTGCATACAATAGATAATTACTTATTGAATTTGCTCCTATGCCAATGTATCCTGATGAATCAATCATCATTCTTTGGGTGCCATTGGTTTCAAAAGTCATGTTGGAATTCTCTTCATTGATGATCCTAACTACACTATTATCAATTCCAATTCTTAGTCCGTCATTAGAACCTGTTCCTAAGGAAGCAACTGTCATTTGCATGAAGGAGTTAACTCCAGATGCTTCATTTATGTGCAACTCATAGTTATTAGTTGCGGTTCCGATGCCTATACCGTTTACATTCAAAATGTCTTGATCTCCTCCATCATTTCCATTGGCCAAAACTTGATTTAGATCCAAGCCTGAGATATCAGTTGTATCCGCCAACCTAATCCACAAAGGCAGCAATGGACTTCCTTGGTTGTAGTAGAACCCAACATTGTTATCCGTTTGATATACTAGGAGACCGTTTGCAGGCCCACTGATCAATAGTCTCTGTGCAGCCGTTAAGCGAGGAACTAACAATCCCATTGAGGTCGACTGAATATCTAGCATTGCAGTACTGTCAGGAATGGAGCCATCTTCATTGATGGCAATATTCTGAGCAATACTTAAATTACTCACAACGGTTAGTAGCAATATTATAATGAGGCGATTCATGCGCACTCATTTATTTTAAGTAAAGTACACATCGATACACATGGGAGTCGGTGGGACTATCAGTTGCATGAGCTTCTGCAGAACCATTTCCAACTTTACTCACCACGTTAAAAGAATTTCCATCTACCCATTCCCAATCATCTGTCTCATTGTTCAATGCGGCATTGGTAACTGCTCCATACCATTCTGCCCTGGTAGGCAATTTATATCCAGCAGCAACACAATTAGTTGAGGCTTGATACCATGTTGCAGCAGTTCTTTCATCTGTTTCTGCACACATGCTACCATTGATGTTGGTCATTCCTGCAGGACAAGTAGCAGTATCAATGAAAGATCTCCACTGCGTACCGTCATAACCCTGGAAGTCTCCTCCAGTAAACTGTATCATTCCAGCTGCATCTGTTCTCACTGCTGCACCAACTTTCACAGAACCATTAACCTCTAGCTTTGCTGCAGGATCAGTATCAACTGTTATTCCAACCCCTACGTCTCCATTGTCTCTTTCAACAACTAATCCAACAACTGATTCATCATCACTTAATATTTGGAACCAGTTTCCAGCTCCAGAAGCCAAACTTCTATACCTCAAAGTAAAGTTGTTTCCTTGTCCATTCTCTTCAAAGGCAATTTGTGACCCATCTTGGTTGTTCAAGTTCTCAATTCTAAGAGTTGTATAACCTCCATCTATATTGTCAACAATATGCAATCGAGATCCATCAGGAGCTCCTCCAATACCAAGGTTATTATTGGCATCAAATCTTGCTACTTCACTTCCCGCTAAAGAGAATCCAAGTGTATTCGCAGCAGGTCTGTATATACCCATGGTATTATCACTTTCAAAAGTAATTGAAGGTAATGCTGCTGTTCCATCATTTGCATTAAAGCCTGTTTGAGTCCTTACTCTACCCCTTACATCCAATGATTGGGTAGGTGTTGTAACTCCAATACCGACTCTTGCATTTGTAGTATCGAATACCAAACTATCGAAAAATGAAAGGGTATCTGTATTGCTCCAATAAGCGACACGCAATGATTTGCTAGAGTCTACAACTACATCTGGATTTGCCAATGAGCTCAGATCCGTACTCGTAGTTCCGCCTGCATCAGTGATGTCCAAACTAGTACCATTCAACGCAACTGAAGTAATCAATTCATTGGTAGCAGAAGTATCATTATCCTCAGCAATGTGCTGATTCAAACTATCCAAGACGGAACCTATACTATCTGTATTGTTTGCAATTGCAGTGGCATTTGCTCCTATATAGGTCCTAAGGTCAGCAATAGAATCCATCTTAGCTATAGAATCTGCTACATGGCGTGCATCCAAGGCTGCTAGATCACCTACATTGTTTGTAATGGAATCCAAGATATAAGAAATACTCACTCCCGTTCCATCTTCTATCAATATACTATCTCTTGCTGCATTAAGGGTCAAGTTTTGATTATCTGTTCCAGAGTTATTCAAACTACTTAAGTCGACTGTGATTGTTCCTCCTGCGTCGGTAACGTTCAGATCTGTTCCGGTCAATGTAACTGCCGTATTCAATTCATTGGTAGCTGAAGTATCATTGTCTTCCGCAATGTGCTGATTCAAACTATCTACTACAGAATCAATACTATCTCTATTTGCCATGATTGCAGCATCACTCAATGCAATTGCGTTTGTATTCCCGGTAATATTTCCAGCATTGGTTATGATATCACCAGCATTCGTAGCAATGTCTGCTTCATTGTTGGTAATGTATGCTCTTAAATCCGCAATGGAGTCCATCTTCGCAGTAGAATCCGCCACATGACGAGCATCCAATGCAGCGATATCTCCAACATTATTAGTAATTGAATCAAGGATGTAGGCAATGCTAATTCCTGTTCCGTCTTCGATCAAAATGCTATCCCTTGCTGTATTCAAGCTCAAGTTTTGATTATCGGTACCTGAGTTGTTCAAGCTACTCAAGTCAACCGTGATGGTTCCACCTGCATCTGTAACATTCAGGTCTGTACCCGTCAAGGTAACTGCTGTATTCAATTCGTTCGTTGCTGAAAGATCTCCATCAGCTGCAATGTGCGCATTGATCTTGTTTCGGTGTGCAACTAAACTATCCGTGTTGTCCGAAATATTAGATGTGTTTGTTGCGATAGCTGCAGTATTGGTGGCAATATCAGATTCATTGTTAGTGATGTAAGCTCTTAAATCTGCTATTGAATCCATCTTAGCTGTGGAGTCTGCTACATGACGAGCATCCAAGGCTGCTAAATCACCCACATTATTCGTAATTGAATCCAGAATGTAGGCAATACTCACTCCTGTTCCGTCCTCAATCAAGATACTGTCTCTAGCAGTATTCAAACTCAAGTTTTGATCGTCGGTTCCAGTTCCAGATAGACTGCTTAAGTCTACTGTAATTGTTCCTCCAGCATCAGTAACGTTCAAATCAGTACCTGTTAGAGTTACTGAAGTGTTCAATTCATTGGTTGATGAAAGATCACCATCGGCTGCGATGTGTGCATTGATCTTATTTCTATGGGCAACCAAGCTATCCGTGTTGTCTGAAATATTTGCGGCATTGGTTGCAATTGCTGTTGTATTCGTTGCGATGTTACCAGCATTGGTAGCAATGTCCGTTTCATTGTTCATCACATATGCCCTTAAATCTGCAATGGAATCCATTTTGGCAGAAGAATCCGCCACATGACGTGCATCCAAGGCTGCAATATCACCCACATTGTTTGTAATAGAATCTAATATATAGGCAATGCTTACACCTGTTCCATCTTCTATCAAAATACTATCACGAGCTGTGTTCAAACTCAGGTTTTGATCATCAGTCCCAGTCCCTGTTAAGCTGCTTAAGTCAACTGTGATGGTTCCACCTGCATCAGTAACATTTAGATCGGTTCCGGTCAAAGTAACCGCTGTATTTAGTTCATTAGTAGCTGAAAGATCATTATCAGCTGTAATATGACCAATGATGGTTGTTCGCAAATCGGCGATAGAATCCATCTTTGCAGTGGAATCTGCCACATGACGAGCATCCAATGCAGCGATATCTCCAACATTATTAGTGATTGAATCAAGGATGTAGGCAATGCTAATTCCTGTTCCGTCTTCGATCAAAATACTATCCCTTGCTGTATTCAAACTCAAGTTTTGATCGTCGGTTCCAGAACCTGTTAAGCTGCTTAAATCAACTGTAATGGTTCCACCTGCATCCGTTACATTCAGATCAGTACCGGTTAAAGTAACCGCTGTATTCAGTTCGTTCGTTGCAGAAAGATCACCATCGGCAGCAATGTGTGCATTGATCTTGTTTCGGTGTGCGACTAAACTATCGGTGTTATCTGAGATATTGGATGTATTCGTAGCAATGGCAGCAGTATTTGTAGCAATATTTCCTGCATTTGCAGCGATATCTGTTTCGTTATTCGTGATGTAAGCTCTCAAATCGGCAATGGAATCCATTTTCGCAGTAGAGTCGGCCACATGACGAGCATCTAGAGCGGCAATATCTCCAACATTGTTCGTAATCGAATCTAGTATATAAGCAATGCTAACACCAGTGCCATCCTCGATCAAGATACTGTCTCTAGCAGTATTCAAACTTAGGTTTTGATCATCAGTACCAGAACCTGTTAAACTGCTTAAATCAACTGTGATGGTTCCGCCTGCATCCGTTACATTTAGGTCTGTTCCGGTTAAAGTAACCGCTGTATTCAGTTCGTTCGTTGCAGAAAGATCACCATCGGCAGCAATGTGTGCATTGATCTTGTTTCGGTGAGCCACCAAACTATCGGTGTTATCCGAGATATTGGCTGCATTAGCGGTTATTGCTGTTGTGTTGGTTGTAATGTTTCCAGCATTAGTGGCAATATTGGTTGTATTGGCTGCAATATTTCCTCTATTCGTATTGACATCTCCCCTTACTGCTGCAATGGAATCATTGTTTCGAATTGAATCCGTCTCATAACGTGTTTGCAGATTAGTAATGGAATCCAAGACATAAGCAATACTCACCCCTGTTCCATCTTCTATCAAAATACTATCTCTTGCAGCATTCAAGCTCAAGTTCTGATCGTCTGTGCCTGTACCAGTTAGGCTGCTTAAATCAACTGTGATGGTTCCGCCTGCATCAGTGACGTTCAGGTCTGTTCCAGTTAAAGTAACCGCTGTATTCAGTTCATTCGTTGCAGAAAGATCACCATCGGCAGCAATGTGTGCATTGATCTTGTTTCTGTGAGCCACCAAACTATCAGTATTGTCTGAGATGTTGGAAGCATTTGTGGCAATGGCAGTTGCATTGTTGGCAATGTCGGTTTCGTTATTGGTAACGTATGCTCTTAAGTCGGCAATGGAATCCATTTTCGCAGTAGAGTCTGCTACATGACGAGCATCCAAAGCCGCAATATCTGCCACATTGTTCGTAATTGAATCAAGTATATAAGCTATACTCACTCCTGTTCCATCTTCAATCAAGATACTATCTCTTGCCGCATTCAGGCTTAAGTTCTGGTCATCAGTTCCTGTTCCGGTTAAACTGCTTAAATCAACGGTAATTGTACCACCCGCATCAGTTACATTCAGATCTGTACCGGTTAAGGTAACAGCAGTATTTAGTTCGTTAGTAGCGGATAAATCTCCATCAGCTGCGATGTGCGCATTGATCTTGTTTCGGTGAGCCACCAAACTATCGGTGTTATCTGAGATATTGGCTGCATTAGCGGTTATTGCTGTTGTGTTGGTTGTTATGTTTCCAGCATTAGTGGCAATATTGGTTGTATTGGCTGCAATATTTCCTCTATTCGTATTGACATCTCCCCTTACTGCTGCAATGGAATCGTTGTTTCGAATTGAATCCGTCTCATAACGTGTTTGCAGATTAGTAATGGAATCCAAGACATAAGCAATACTCACTCCTGTGCCGTCTTCGATCAAAATGCTATCTCTCGTACTGTTCAAGCTCAAGTTCTGATCGTCCGTGCCAGTTCCTGCAAGACTACTTAAGTCTACCGTAATGGTTCCTCCAGCATCAGTAACATTCAAGTCAGTACCTGTAAGGGTAACAGCTGTATTCAACTCATTGGTTGAAGATAAATCTCCATCAGCTGCAATGTGCGCATTGATCTTGTTTCTGTGCGCTACCAAACTATCGGTGTTGTCTGAAATGTTAGCAGTGTTAGTCGCAATTGCAGTGGTATTCGTTCCAATATTGGTGGTATTACTTGTAATGTTTCCGGAATTAGTGGCAATATCGCTAGCATTAGTAGCTATATCTGATTCGTTGTTAGTAATGTATGCCCTTAGGTCGGCAATTGAATCCATTTTACCCGTTGAATCAGCTGCGATACGTGCATCTAGAGCGGCTATCTCACCAACATTATTAGTTATAGAATCCAAGATATAAGCGATGCTTATTCCATTTCCATCATCAATTAAAATACTGTCTCTTGCGGCATTCAAACTCAAGTTTTGATCATCGGTATCCACACCGCTTAGGGCTCCCAAATCAACTGTCAATGTTCCCCCTGCATCGGTAATGTTCAGATCCGTTCCAGTTAAGGTAACTGATGTATTCAATTCATTGGTAGAGGACAAGTCTCCATCTGCTGCTATATGTGCATTGATCTTGTTTCTGTGGGCCACCAAACTATCCGTATTGTCCGAAATGTTTGAAGTATTAGTAGCTATATTGGAAGTATTAGTAGCAATGTTTCCCGTATTGGTAGTGATGTTTGTATTGTTATTGGCAATATCTGTTTGATTCGTAGCAATGTCTGTTGCATTGGTTGCGATATCAGAGGTATTGGTTGCAATGTTCGTCGTGTTCGTTGCAATATTGCTCGTATTAGTCGTGATGTTCGCGGTGTTGTTGGCGATATCCGTCTGATTCGTTGCGATATCCGAAGCGTTTGTAGCTATATCAGAGGTATTAGTAGCAATGTTGGTAGTGTTCGTTGCAATATTGCTCGTGTTAGTCGTGATGTTCGCCGTATTGTTTGCGATATCTGTCTGGTTGGTAGCAATGTCTGATGCGTTCGTAGCGATATCAGAGGTATTAGTTGCAATGTTGGTCGTGTTCGTTGCAATATTGCTCGTGTTAGTCGTGATGTTCGCTGTATTGTTGGCGATATCCGTCTGATTCGTTGCGATATCCGAAGCATTCGTAGCGATATCAGAGGTATTGGTAGCAATGTTCGTCGTGTTCGTTGCTATGTTAGCAGTGTTGGTGCCAATGTTTGTTGTATTCGTTGTAATATTCGCAGTGTTGTTCGCAATATCCGTTTGATTTGTTGCTATATCTGAAGCATTGGTAGCGATATCAGAGGTATTGGTAGCAATGTTCGTCGTGTTCGTTGCTATGTTAGCAGTGTTGGTGCCAATGTTTGTTGTATTGGTAGTGATATTCGCAGTATTGTTTGCGATATCTGTCTGGTTCGTAGCAATGTCTGATGCGTTCGTAGCAATGTCAGAGGTGTTGGTTGCTATGTTCGCTGTATTGGTTCCAATATTGGTTGTATTTGTTGCAATATTGGCAGCATTGTTCCCAATGTTGGTGGTATTGGTCGCAATGTTTCCTCTGTTTAAATTGATGTCTCCCCTTTGAACCGCTAAACTGTCGTTCTTCTTAATGGAATCTGCTTCGAATCGGCTTTGGAGATCAGTAATAGAGTCCAAAACATAACTAATATCAATTCCTACACCGTCCTCTATTAGAATACTATCTCTTGTTGCATTGAGACTCAGGTCCTGGTCATCCGTCCCAACCAAACTGCTTAGATCGACAATAATCGTTCCTCCAGCATCAGAAACTTCTAGATCCGTTCCATTCAATACGACGCCTGTATTCAATTCATTGGTTGAAGAAAGGTCATCATCTGCCGCTATATGTGTGTTCAGATCTGTTCTTAAAGCTGCAACTGTATCGGAAAGTACTTCAATTGAATCCCTATGAATTCGTATACTATCTTGGAATAAAAGAGAATCACTAGATGTTTTGGCTCTTAGATTTTGCAGTCGAATGCTATCCTGGGTAATTCTTTGATCTATCAAAGCAAGCTCTGAAGCAAGGTCGATCCTAACATTTGAAATACTATCTCTCAGAGCAATAGAATCTGCTTCGAATCTCAGCTCCAAGGAAGTAACAATGGATGCCAAAGAGTCTAATCTTCCATCTCCCAAAGTGTCTAGATTCACTTGAGCTTGAAGGTTTCCTTGCTGATAAAGTAGCAATTGAGAATTAGAAAGAACCAAGCTATCAACCAATTCATTGGTATCAGAAGTATCTGCACCTTGGATCTTGATATCTTCAACCAAACCATCTGCATAATGCACCCTCAGGGTGGTGTCATCAATTCCTTTCACCGAATCAACACCAAGAACTGTTGTCAAGTCAACTGCTGAAGGATTAACCCCAGTCAGTTCTAATATCTTCCCATTCAAGCTCAATTGTTGATCATCTACAATGTTCAGGTCGCTAATAGCAATCCCAACTCCCCCATTGTCTAACAGGATTGAATCTTGAGCTGCGTTGATGCTTAGATTTTGGATCTCATTGAAATTGGATGTGTCCCCAATGTTGATGATCGAGTCATTGTTGATTACCAGAATTCCCGCACCAGCTTTAATTCTATTTCCAGAGCTTTTTGCATAGAGGGCGTAAGGAACTGAAAGCAATTGTGTAGTACTAAAGACTTCATACCCCTGCATCTGTGGATTGATCTCCACCCTTAAAAAATGAGCATCAGCTCCCCAATCTATCTCCGAGAAATTAGCTAGTAAACCATTATTAGTATTGCCCCCTTGACCAATTACCAAATTGAAGAGCCCAAAATCATTGGTAAACACTAATTGATATTCTTCTTCATAAAGTAGAGTTCCAGTTGGAGAAGTTGAAAGAATCCCAAATCTTACATCAATTTGTGCATTGCTTAGTGCATTGCCATTCAAGTCTCTAGCCACTGCCTGATAATTGATACCCTCTGGTGCCTGAGCCAAGGTATTCAACGGGAATGACGCAATCATGGCCATGATTGAGACCATTGCGATCATCCATTGCTTAAGCGCTTTTGCCATAGTTATTCTAGTTCCTTAGATCCTATTAAAGTTGCATTTACGATAACAATCGGTTTTAGTTGCATTTACTAGCATTACAAGCTAAAACTAATTGCTTTTGTAGATCCATCTTTCGGGGTTTAGTTTATTGGTTACTTTCCAAATCTCTAAATGCATTATAGACGCATTTTCTTCCTGATCAGACATCAAAATACCAAGATTTTGTTTTATATCGACCATATCACCTGCACTTACGAATACTTCCTTGAAGTAAAAATAGACAGTAAAATAGTCTCCATGGCTTACCATCACTACCTTTCCTTCTCTTGGGATAATGATCACACGACTGACTTTCCCTCTGTAAATTGACCTCCCCATATTTCCCTTCTTGGTTGAGATCTCAACACCATTGTTCTGGACTTTTACCCCTTTTAAGGTAGGATGTGGATGCTCTCCAAACTGGGCAGTAATCACTCCCTCAGCTACTGGCCATGGCAATTTCCCTTTGTTCTCTGAGAAGGAATTAGAAAGCTCTCTTGCTTCTGGAGTCATAGGGAATCCCTTCTCGCTTTTTCCAGCTTTCTTCGCTGCTTCCCTTGCTTTTCTAATCTCTTCAGCAATGATTCTTTCAATCTCTTTGCTGATCTTCTGGGCTGCAATCTTCTTGTTCTGAAGGTCTTTCTTTAATTTCTTTTCCTTCCCTTTCAATTGACTGACTACGTTCTCCTTCTTTGACTTTTCACTTGCCAAATCATTCTTTTCTCGCAACTTGGCTTTAAGTAATCCTTCCTTGCTCTTCTTTATCGCCTGCAACAAGGCGATCTCCATATCCAATACTCTCTGACTTTCCTTGATCTTGGAAGCTTGGTTCATCCTAAACTCCCCATATTGTTGGTAGTATTTGAATCGTTTGAATGCCTGGTAGAAATTTTCAGAGGAAAGAATAAACATCAAACGATCGTAAGAATTCCTGTTTTTAAAGGCATATTGGATCATCCTTGCATACTCATCTTTCAATTGATCAAGCTCCAATTCTAGGCTATCTATCTCATTTCCAACGATATTGATCGTATCTTCAACCAATGCGATCTCATTCTCCATGGTTTGAATGAGTTCCTGTCGTGTGGAAATCTGCTTGTTCAATTGTCGCAATTGATTCAAAGAAGTCTTCTTGGTCTTCTCGGTTTCAGACAATAACTGATTGGTATACTTGATCTCCTCTTGAAGCTTCTTCTTCTTAGCCTGAAGAGCTTGCTTGGACTGAGCATTACTGCTTAAAGGCAATGCCAATATGATCAATACCGGAAAGATGAGCTTTCTAAGGCTGTATTTGCTCATATTTAGATGAGATATTGAATGAGAACTTCAAGGGCTGATTCAAAGATACACGTGAATATTGTAATTCTACAATTGCAGGTTTGCTTGATTGTAGTTCAAAATGCAAATACTCCGGCACCAATTGATCTTCGATCTCTAAATGACTTTTGTATTCTCCAAGAATAAAACGATCCGCAGTGAGATCTGAAAACAGAAACCTATCGATCTTAAAATTGTTTTGATTGATCCACAAACTGATGATCTCATCTTTCTGTTTTTCTATCTTCTTTGGCTTATCATCTGCCTTCTTTGCCTTCCTTTTTCTAAGATTTCCCAGATAATAATCTTCCTTATCAATGCTGAATTTGACCTTTTCATCAAACTCAAATGCAATTGAATTTCCCAATAAGATCGCTTGCAATACCTCGTACTCCAAATCCACATTAAAGCGCTTATTGATGTATTCATAATCTCCAATGAAGTAATTCTTGTCCAACCTATTGATCACCTTAACGGTATCAGTACTGATCAGCACCCTGGCCATTTCAATTCCAAATAATGGAGTAATTGAGATCCAGATCGCAGAATCTTTTCTAATTCTAATATTGGACTTGAAGGTGTTCTTCTTTCCTCCTTGTTCAACCGAAATAACAGATTTTGCAGAAAATGTCTCAAAGCTGAATTCATTGCTCTTCATTTGCTGAATCAAATATTCAGTCTTCTTCCCTTCTAAAGAACTTCTCTTTGCTTTTTCAGTCCCTTTACACGACCACATTATCAGGGCTAAAAGAACCATAACAACAGTATTTAGTCGAGAGTTACTCATGAAGTTCTTTTTCCTCAATTTTCTTTTCGATCAGCTCTGAAGCACCTCCTTTTTCCTTTGCTTTTTCCCAATATTCAATTGCTTCATCCTTCTTGCCCAATTTGAAGAGTATATCTCCTTTGTGCTCTAATAGCACTGCACTAGCATCTGGGTCAGATCCAATTGCCTTATTGATCCATTCCAATGCCTCTTCGTAGCTTCCCAATTGGTACAAGATCCATGCATATGTATCTTGAAAAGAAGATTGTCCAGGTGAGATCATGTTGGATTTAAGCGACATCTCCTTTGCCCTTTCAAGATTTTCTTTCCTCAATGAGAGGTAATAGCTGTAATTATTCAAGACATAGACATTATTCGGGTCTAGCTTTAATGCTTGCTCATAACTCTTATCGGAAGAAAGGTCATCCTTTACTTCATGATACAGGTCTCCTAAACTTGAGTAGAATTGGCTCTTTAAAGCTTGATTCTCAATTACTAAGTCTTTTCCTAACTCAAGATACTCTATGGCTTTTTTATTCTGATCATCAGACGACAATGCCAAACCATACAACAAATAGAGGGTAGCTTGATTGGGGAAAAGGTCAATGGATCTCTTGCCGTAATTCAATAAAAGTTCTGTTTCTTCATTCTCAGATAAAAGGATCAGCAATTGATTCCAAACAGGAAAACGACTACTATCAATACTGATCGTTTTCTGATACTCTACCATAGCCTCCTTATCTCGATCAACGAAGTATAGAAAATCAGCAAACAAAGCATGAGATTTTGCACTGTTCGGATGAGCTTTAGTAATGACCTCAGCAAGATCTGTAGCTTGCATCAGTTCTTCCTTTTGATCTGCACCAATTTGATAATTAGACAAGATGAACTTGATCTTATCATCAATATTAAGTTCACTGGAAGCAAATGCTGAGAAAATGTATTTCTTATAAAGATCTAGCTCCCCCATCCTTAAATAAAGCTTGGCCAAAGAAAATTGAACCTGGGGATCGTTAATATCTCTTTCCTCCAATCGCGATAATACCTCCTTGGCATCTTCTTCCCGATCATTGGAAAAATAGATGTTGGCCAAAGTATTGTAGTAGCCTAAATTAGTCGGAAATGCTTCTATCAAAGCTTCTACTTCAAGAGCTGCTTTGTCGACATTGTTGATCGATAAATAGATCCTTTGCTTCAAGAAGGAGATCTCTTCTGTTACTCCGATCTCTTCCTCGATCATATTTAGGTACTTAACCCCTTCTTCAACTTTCCCTTGATTCAGCAAGAGCTTTGCAAGCTCATATTGGATCTCCAACTGATCTGGGTTCTCTTCAGATAACTCTACAAAAAGACTAATTGCTTCTTCAATGCTCCCTTGACTTTCTAAGAAAGTAGCATAAGACAATTTGTACCAGTAGTTCTTTGGGTCTAGTTGATTGGCAATTTTGAATTCCTCAAAAGCCGATTGAACATCACCACCTGCATTGTAAACCAAGCCCAACTCATAATGAGCAGCAGCACTAGTCGGATCTATTCTCAAGGCTTCCTTATAAAGCTCGGCCGATTTTTCAAAATTTCCGAGAACCTTCTCCTTAGATGCCTCTATATAAAGGCGTCCAAAGGTGATCGATTCTTTTTCGCCTAGCTCTTTCTTCTCAATTTTTGGGGAAGAAACGCTCTCACTGCTCTTACAAGCAATTAAATTAATGAAGAGAAGAAAAAGTATTAGACGATAGCTCATTAAAGCTTAGTCATTCATGTAATTATAATCTCCAACACTGAGATCTTTTGCATTGATTTCAATCTTCGTATGATTTCCGATCATACTATTTGTAGCATTCAATCCTTCAATATCGCTTTGTGTTTGGATAATGGAATTGCTAATAACAGATTTACTCAATCTCGTTCCGTCTCCTACTGATACATGAGGTCCAATAACAGAGTTCTCAATTACAGCATTCTCGCCAATATAACAAGGAGGTATGATAGTAGAGTTCTCGATCTTAGCTGTTGATGCTACAATGCCTTCATCTTTAATGAATTCTAGCACCCTTTGATTGGTATAAACTGTTGCATTCTTATTTCCGCAATCCAACCATTCTATCACTTTGCCAGGCTTAAACCTAGTTCCGGCTTTCTTCATATTCTGAAGAGCATCTGTTATCTGATACTCTCCTTTATCCATTATATCATTGTCTAATAGATACTGGAGATTCTCTCTTAAGTATGCCCCATCCTTGAAATAGTATATTCCAATGATTGCTAGATCAGAGATAAACTCTTGAGGTTTCTCAATGAAATCGACGATGCTTCCCGATTCGTCCAATTGAACCACTCCAAATGCTGAAGGATCTTCAACACCTTGCACCCAAATGATCCCATCTTCTTCTGCCTCTAATTTGAAATCGGCTCTGAACAAAGTGTCTGCAAATGCTACGATAGTCTTCCCATCCAGCATTTCCTTGGCACACATTATTGCATGGGCGGTTCCCAATGCTTCTTCTTGATGATAAATTCTTCCATTGGCTCCCAGGTCTTGAGCTACCTTGATCAAAGATTCTTCAACTTCAGGACCAAAATCACCGATGATGAATCCTATTTCTTCTATTTTCTCTTCGCAAACTTTTGCGATATCTTCCACCAATCTCTGAACTATTGGCTTTCCCGCAATAGGCAACAATGGTTTTGGTATTGTCAAGGTATGGGGTCTCATTCTCTTCCCAATACCTGCCATAGGAACAACTATCTTCATCTGATCTCTTTTTCTATTTATGCTTTACCAGTACTTCCAAATCCTCCTGCACCTCTTGTACTTTCTTCAAGCACTTCAACTTCTTCCCACTCAGCTTGCTCGTGTGCAGCAATGACCATTTGGGCAATCCTTTCACCATGCTGAATGGTAAAATCATCCTTGGACATGTTCACCAAGATCACTTTGATCTCGCCTCTATAATCTGCATCAATTGTGCCAGGGGAGTTGAGTACTCCAATTCCATGTTTTAGGGCCAATCCGCTTCTGGGTCTAACCTGAGCTTCATAACCCACTGGAATTTCCATGAACAATCCGGTTGGGATGAGCACCCTTTCCATGCTCTTAATAATGACGTCTTCTTCCAAGTTAGCCCTTAGGTCAACACCCGCTGATGCAGGGGTGGCATATTCTGGAAGTTTATTGGAGGATTTGTTTACGATCTTGATCTTCATCAAATGGCTTTTAAAACCTACGAAATTATGCCTTTTTTAGGTTTTTCTAAAGCCAATCCTAAGCCGGCGAAGAGTAAAATAAGAACCGTCTTTATCACATAATTGACTGAAACTGAAAGTAGAGTGTCAATGAGAAGTGAAAAGAAGTACAACAATGCGGCCACCAAGAGGTAGAACCCTACCTTTTTGATCTGGTAAGGTACTTTGTAGTATTTCTGTCCGATCAAAAACGAAATGATGACCATACTCAAATAACAGATGAAAGTAGCCCAAGCAGATCCGGTATAATTGAACAAAGGGATCAGCCACCAATTCATAAGAATGGTAATTACTGCTCCAATTCCTGCTATCAGGGCCCCATATCTGGTCATTCCGGTTAGTTTATACCAGACAGAAAGATTGTAGAATATTCCTAAAAATATATTGGCAAATAACAAGACAGGAACAATATGAAGACCTACCCAATACTCTTCATTGGCTAAGAAGTATTTTAATATATCAATGTAGAACATAACAGCCAGGAAGATCAGAGAGCAGGTGAGCACAAAATAGTTCATGATCTTGGCATATACCTTCGGCGCATCTTTATCCGAGGATTGAGAAAAGAAAAAGGGCTCGGCTGCATATCTAAAGGCCTGGATAAACAAACTAATGATGATCGACAGTTTGTAACAAGCACCATAAATACCCACCATGGCAATTGATTGATCTTTCCCAAGCTCATCGATCAAGAGCCACTTTAGCATGATCTTATCTGCATTTTCATTGATGATAATGGCTATGCTTGAGATCAATAAAGGTGCTCCATAAAGTAGCATCTTTTTCCAAAGATCAAGATCAAAATTGCCTTTTACCTTGAATATCTGCGGACTCAACAACAAAAACTTAAAAGAGCTAGCGAAAAGATTGGCTAAAAACACATAGCCCACTCCAATCTCTGGAGAATAGAACCAATCTAACAAGATAGAAGATGTGCCTGCTTCATATGCCGGAATACAATAGCCTACCCAAAATAGGTTCAAGCCGATATTGACGAAAATGGATAGTAGGTTAACCATAGCGAAACGAATGGCCTTGTTTTCCATTCTTAATTGAGCGAGAGGTATGGAAGAAATGGCATCGAGCCCCACTATGAATGCAAACCAGACTACATACTCACTGTTCTCAGGGTAATCAATTAAGGAAGCGATATTGCTTGAAAACAAGCTGGTGAACAAGATAAAAATGGAAGTACTACCCAATAGCGAGATCATCACAGTTGAGAATACACTCCCCTTGTTCTCTTCCAATTTTGATTGATATCGGAAGTAAGCAGTTTCCATCCCATAGGTGAGGATGACTACCAAAAATGCAACATAAGCATACATTTCAGTGATTACCCCAAATCGCTCGGGCAGAAACACTGCTGTATGCAGCGGGACAAGCAAATAGTTCAATAGCCTACCAATGATACTAGGCAGACCGTAGATCGCCGTTTGACCGGCCAATTTATTTATTGCTCTCACCAATAGATGCTTTAGCTAGTTTCCGCTAAAGTTAGGTTTACGCTTAGAGAGAAAAGCATCGGTGCCTTCTTTAAAGTCTTCAGTAGTAAAACAATCGGCAAACTCCTCGATTTCTTTTGCATAGCCATTTTCTCCATCAATAAAACCAGCATTAATTGATCGAATAGCCCCAGCAATTGCTCGAGGTGAATTCTTATGGATCTGCTCTGCAATTTCGATGCATTTGTCAATTAATTCAGCTTGCTCAACAACATGATTTACCAAACCTATACTTAATGCCTCATCTGCTTTTACCATAGCAGCCGTAGAGATCATTTCAAAGGCCTTTCCCTTCCCCGCTAGTTGGGCCAGTCGTTGTGTTCCTCCGTAACCAGGTATAACTCCCAAACTAACCTCTGGAAGACCTAATCTGGCATTACTAGAGGCAATTCGAATATGACAAGACATTGCCAATTCCAAACCCCCACCAAGAGCAAAGCCGTTAACAGCTGCAATTACTGGCTTTTCTGTGTTCTCCACCAGATCAAATAACTTCTCCTGGCCACCTTTTGATAAGTCCTTTGCTTGCTCTCTATCATACTGATGAAACTCAGCAATGTCTGCACCTGCAACAAAGGCTTTTTCTCCTGATCCTGTAATAATGATAGACCTAATAGCCCCATCATTTTCCGCATCTTGTACCGCACTGCTTAACTCTGCTATGGTTTCTTTGTTCAAAGCATTGAGTTTATCCGGTCTATTGATAGTGATGACCCTGCTTTGGCCGATGGTTTCTTGAAGTAAGTTTGACATGTTAATCTATTTTCGACAAAGGTAATTTTTTATGCTATGGGGAAATAAAGAGTAAAAGTAGTTCCAACTCCCAGCTCAGACTTCATTTCAATCTTTCCTCCAATTTGTTCCAAGCTTCTTTTCACAATGGCTAAGCCTAAGCCCGTTCCTGAAGATTTTGTCGTAAAACTTGGATCGAATATTTTCTTGGCCTGTTCATTGCTGATACCCTTTCCGAGATCGCTTATTTCAATCCTAATTGACCCCTCATCTTCAGGATCTTTCCCTAAATGAATTACTATCTGAGCCAATCCTTCCTTATCATGGGCTTGAATTGCGTTCTTAATTAGATTATTAAAAATCCGAAGCACTAGATCCTTATCAGCCAAAGCTAAATGCTCATTCTTATTCAGATCTGATCTGATCTCAAAATTTGCTTGATCAACATAAAGATGAACTAGGTCGTTGATCACCTCTAAAAGATCTACCTCTTGTAATTCTTTTTCTGGAAACTTAGTGAAGGAAGAAAATGCCTCAGCAATAGAGGTCAATGACTCAATTTGAGATATCAATGTATCACTTGTCTTCTTGATCTTTTCCTGTATTTCTGGCCGCTCATCTTCCGATGACCTTTGCAGGTGCTGAATGCTTAACTTCATAGGAGTAAGTGGATTCTTGATCTCATGAGCGATCTGTTTGGCCATCTCTCTCCAAGCAACTTCTCTTTCATTCTTAGCGAGCTCTGCTGCACTTTGACCCAATTCAATGGCTATTCTATTGTATTCCTTGACAAGCTCTCCAATTTCATCATCGCTTTGCCATTCTATGAGATCAGTAGAACTTCCAAGCTTCAAACGGCTAATGTGTTTTCTGATCAGAAGTAGAGGCTTGGATATTTGATTCATCAATAAAAAAGAGATCAATAGGGCAAGGGTAAAAATGATCACATAGCTATTAATAGTAGGGGCTAGGAATGCAGAAATTTCTTCTTGTAGTTCCTCTTGTCTTGCAAAGTAGGGCAAGTTCAAATAAGCCAATAATTCATTCTGTCTGTTCTTAAAAGGCACATAGGCCGATAGATATCCCAGTTTACCTATACTCTCTTGCTGAACCCACTTTGATCGATCATCCCTTACCATTGATGCATAAGCAAGTGGATTCATTCTTCTACTTTTCAACGACTGATCAAATAGCTCTGGTCGTGAACTAGAATACAATCCCCCATTGGCATCGTACAAATTGATATCCGTATAAAATACATTGGAGAACTTGATCAAAATACTAGTCACATAGGGGTTAATACTAGTCTCTAAGCTGTCGTATGAACCGATCTTTTGATCTAGCTCTAGACTTATTGATCTCAATTTATCTTCAATAGCCCTTGCATTCTTGGCTTCGTATTGTTCCTTGATATAATAGGTTGTTCCACTTAGAAAAAGAATCAAGGCCAATAACAAAGTAGAAGTGATCAACAATCTGAGCTTGGTAGAAAAGTCACTCAGTATAAACGGGTGATGAAATGGGAAATTGGGTAAAATAATGAGAAGCAAAAGAAAGATCATCCCATAAATGACCAAGAGATAAGTTACTCTACTGAGGTAGTCAAAGAATTTCGTTTTCTTCTTTGATAGTACAATGCTGATGTTCTCATTCTTTTGCAATTGTGTATGGGAGAACTCTGCTGTTTCATAGGAGTGAAAAGCAAAGTCCAAAGTATCTTCCACCTTATTCGAAGTCTTGTAGACAAATTCCCCCTCACTACTAATCAATTCATTCTTGAAATAAACCGCATAGGAGTATTCATCTAACTTGGACCTCAACTGCTTGTCTTCTTCATTCAAAAACAATTCTGGGTAACCTAGATCCTCTGAAAAATAATCTCTGGAAAGCTCCATGTATAATTTATAGTTTGAGCTTCCTCCTAATTGGATTTCCCCGATATAGTCAATTCGACCAGCTAAATTGCTCAATTGGAAAAGATTGATCGAGCTGATCTGATCTCCTTCTTGGTAGATCCTATTTTGGAAGTACTCAAAGCATGCTTGTCCAGTTCTATTGGTACCGATCAAAATTGAATCCTCTTGAGCACATAGAGTAATGTTGATCCTATATCTATCCCAGTAGCCGTTCAGATAATTATCCCTCAAATAATTTTCATAGCCCTTTTTTTGATCCCATCGCTCGTCAAGATAGGCCATAAGAGAATCATCCTCTCGAATATCTTCCTGAATATTGGTAAACAAGTATTCTAATAATGGATCTCTTTCTTCAGCTAATTTTTGAAGAAGCACCCTTCGCGAAGAATACTCTCTTTCCTCCAATGACTGATCGATCCTATAGGCTGTTAAAGAGGAAAATACCATCAAGATCAAAAGAATAAATAGGAGGTCTGGCAATTTAGACTTGGAGGTGCTTAACCATAGTATTCCAAGGAGGAGGAATGCAACAAAAGCTTCTAGAAAAGTTTCATCCATATCTTGAATGATAATGGAATGAGCTAAAATCAAAAGTGAAAACAGCAACAGCTGTTTAAGGACATTTTTCTGTCCTATGGAATTTCTGAGCCAAAGGAATGAGCTCAGATACAATACTCCAAAGCTTACGATAACAATGTAACTCGACCAGCTTAGTTTAAAGAGGTTTTCCAATTCAAAACTATATTGAGAATTGAGGACTGAAGAATGAATCAATTGAAAGATATAGGTATTGGCAATCAAGAAGACCGAGAAGGAAATTGCTTTGATCAACAGATGCTCATACTCTCTGATCAGTTCTATTAGCAAATACGTTACTAAAAGAAAACCAAGACTATTTAAAAATAGGTCGGCTGTTGAAGGAGCCAGTTTCCCATAATTAAAAAAGACTGGATCAAATAGTCCTAGCGAGAACCAATCTAAGGGATCAAACAACAATAAATAGAACCTTGCTAGAATGATTAGAAGGATCCAGCTCAAATATTGCATCAATCTGTTCTTGACGAACAGATATGGAATAGAATATACAACTAAGACCAATCCTAGTAAGAGCAGAATACTCGAATAGAGCAATGAGGTGAGATCAATATGTTGATCACTCATGGAATGATTCTGCCAAGGCAATCCTCCTTCAATAAAGCTCAGATAAGGTTTCCACTCTTCAGCTAGCTCAGATTGCAAATAGGAGTTTTGATAGGGATAGTTGATGGCAATCTTTCTCAGGGCATAATATTCCTTCTCGTTGGACTTCTTTCCCTTTTTAAAGAAAAGTGTAGTGGTAGTGCTTGCAAACTCCGAATCCGCTCTGAGCTCTTCAATTGTTAAAGTACTTTGATCTTCCGACCAATAGATGAGATCATCTTCTTCAACAATGAATAGGGAAAGACCTTTTTCAGAGAAAAACTTTTCGTTGGAACGAATGGTGGAATAAGACAGATCCTCCGATTCAAGAGCAATCAGATCGTCCAATTGCTCATTCAATGATTGGGATTGAGCTTTTTTGAATTGCTCAAAATCCAAATCGGTCTTTGAGCTTACTCCTTCTTGCTTTTTTGGAAAAGCAAGCAAAGAGATCAAAGCAATTGAACCAATGAGAAAAGGAAGAAAGCCCTTTTTTGAATGCATACAGACTGACTAGCAAATTTCAGACCTATCCAAAAATAGCTATTCTAATCTGAGCAGCCTAGTTGAAATAGGCTCAAGAAAAAATACTAGTTATTAAGCGCTTCAGCTCCACCAACGATCTCTAAGATCTCATTGGTAATCGATGCTTGTCTTGCTTTGTTGTATACCAGCTTGAGCTCACCGATCAACTCAGTTGCATTATCTGTTGCCTTGTGCATGGCGGTCATTCTTGCTCCATGCTCAGAAGCATAAGAATCTAGAATGGCTTTGTACAACTGGATCTTTAAAGATTTTGGCAAAAGCTCTCCAATGATGAACTCTTTAGAAGGCTCAAAAATGTAATCAGACTTCTCATTCTCATTCAGTTCATCCTCTACAGGAACAACTGGTAAATACTGCTCATTCACAACATTCTGAACTGCAGGGTTTACAAATTGATTGTAGATCAATTCAACTCGATCGAACTGCTTGTAAGAGAATGAGTTCATGATCTTTTGAGCAACATCAGAAACTCTCTCAAATGTCAGATCATCAAAGATCTGCTCCAATCTTCCTGGAAGTGTGGTTCCCTTGATATTGTAAGCAGTCTTCTTAAAGAAATCGTCGGCTTTCTTTCCAATCGCTAGAACAGTAACATCCTTATCAGAATACTCTTCATTGATCCGTCTATTGGTTTCCTTGATCACATTGGCATTGAATGCACCTGCCAAACCTCTATTCGAAGTAATTGGAATCAGAAGTACTCTTTCTACATCTCGCTCTTCAGTATAAGTACCTTGTTCCATATCAGCTGCTGCTTCACTCAAATTCATGAGAAGCTCTTTCAACTTATTGGCGTATGGTCGCATCTGTGTAACTGCATCTTGAGCACGACGCAATTTAGCCGCAGATACCATTTTCATGGCAGAAGTGATCTGTCTGGTGGAACTAACAGAGGTAATCCTGCTTCGTATTTCCTTAAGATTGGCCATTTATTCTAATTCAGCTCTGTTCTTATTTTGTTTTATATGCCGCTGTTAAATCTGAAGCAACTTTCTCAAGTACTGAAGTTTCAGCATCTGTATACTTTCCAGCTTTCAAAGCATCAAGAGTATCTCTATGCTTAGCATTCATGAACTCTAAGAATTCAGTTTCAAATTTCTTCACTTGGTCTACAGGAACATCTCTCAACAATCCTTTAGTTCCCAAGTAAATGATAGCAACTTGATTCTCAACAGACATTGGAGAGTTTTGAGCTTGCTTAAGAATCTCAACGTTTCTCGCACCTTTGTCCAATACCGATTTAGTAGCAGCATCTAGATCTGAACCAAATTTCGCAAATGCCTCAAGTTCTCTGTACTGAGCTTGGTCAAGTTTCAAGGTACCAGCAACTTTCTTCATCGACTTGATCTGAGCAGAACCTCCTACCCTTGATACCGAGATACCAACATTAATTGCAGGTCTTACTCCAGATAAGAAAAGGTTTGATTCCAAGAAGATCTGTCCATCGGTGATCGAAATAACGTTCGTTGGAATGTAAGCAGAAACGTCTCCCGCTTGAGTTTCAATAATAGGCAATGCAGTGATTGAACCTCCTCCTTTTACTTTGTCTTTCAACGAATCTGGAAGATCGTTCATTTGAGATGCAATGGTGTCATCGTTGATCACTTTTGCCGCTCTTTCCAAAAGTCTTGAGTGAAGATAGAATACATCACCTGGGTATGCTTCCCTTCCTGGAGGTCTTCTCAATAGAAGAGAAACTTCACGGTAAGCAACAGCTTGCTTAGAAAGGTCATCATAAATGATCAAGGCTGGTCTACCTGTATCTCTGAAATACTCAGCAATCGCAGCTCCTGTAAAAGGCGCATAGAACTGCATTGGAGCTGGATCAGAAGCATTAGCCGCTACAATAGTTGTATAAGCCATTGCTCCAGCATCTTCTAGAGTCTTAACGATTCCCGCTACTGTAGAACCTTTCTGACCGATAGCAACATAAACGCAGTAAACTGGCTCACCTCTATCGTAGAATTCTTTTTGGTTGATGATCGTATCGATCGCAACAGTTGTTTTACCAGTCTGACGGTCACCAATGATCAACTCCCTTTGTCCTCTTCCAATTGGAATCATCGAGTCGATCGCTTTGATACCCGTTTGAAGTGGCTCATTTACTGGCTGACGATAGATTACACCTGGTGCTTTTCTTTCGATCGGCATTTCAAATGTTTCTCCTTCAATTGCACCTTTTCCGTCAATTGGAGTACCTAGAGTATCAACTACTCTTCCTAGCATTCCTTCACCTACATTTACAGATGCGATTCTTCCGGTTCTTTTAACAGTATCTCCTTCCTTGACCTCTTTAGAAGAACCAAGCAATACTGCTCCTACATTGTCTTCCTCAAGGTTAAGTACAATACCCATTAATCCGTTCTCAAACTCGATCAGCTCTCCTGATTGAACCTGAGACATTCCATAAATTCTAGCGATACCATCACCAACTTGAAGTACAGAACCTACTTCTTCTAGGTCTGCTGCAGATTTTACACCTGCTAATTGGTCTTTTAAGATTGCAGAAACTTCTGCTGGATTCACTTCAGCCATTTTTGAAAAATTTTGCTTTTATGCGTGTATTAGTTCTTGTTTTATATCTTGTAATTTCCTCTTGATACTGCCATCAATTTGTTTATCATCAATTCTAAGTACCAATCCGCCAATTAGATCTTCATCCACTTTCTCTTCCATTTCAACTGAAGAGAAATCATAAGCCGACTTCACAAATTCCAGAATATCTTTTCTCTGAGAATCAGTAAGCGGATTTGCAGTGGTCAAATGAACCTTGGCAATATTGTGCTCTTGATTATACTGTCTAATGAATTCTTGGCAGATCGTTTTAAGAAGTCCTTCTCTTTTTTGATCGGCGATCTGGATCATGAACTTCAAACTAAGCTCATTCACCTTTCCATTGAACAGACTGTTCAAGATCTCTTTTTTCTTATCGATCTTGATCAAAGGACTTTGCAAGAAGTTATCCAACTCCTTACTATCCTCAATTGATTTCAGGATACTTTCTATATCCCCTTTCAATGCATCTAGCAGAGATTTCTCTCGTGCTAATTGCATGAATGCTTTTGCATACCTGACTGCCGCTCTTTGTCCTTTCATCTGGTGGCGATTAATTCAGTTTTGCTTCTTTTAGAGTAGTCTCGATGATCTCATTCTGCTTGCCTTCATTTGAAAGTTTTTCTCTGATGATCTTCTCTGCGATCTCCAGTGAAAGTTCAGCAACGTGAGATTTTAATTCATTCATTGCTGCCGCTTTCTCAGCTCGGATGCTCTCTTTTGCACTGGCGATCATTTTCTCGCCCTCTTCTTTCGCCTTATCCTTTGCCTCAGCAATCATTTTGTCTTTTGTATCTCTAGCAGACTTCATTAATTCGTCTCTCTCCATTCGAGCTTCTTGAAGTAACTTCTCATTGTTCTCCTTCAACTCTCTCATCATCTCTTTTGCATTCTCTGCATCTTCTAAAGCTTTTTCAATTGAGCTTTCTCTTTCTCTAATTGAATTCAAGATTGGCTTCCAAGCGAACTTTGCAAGAAGGAAAACCACTACTAAGAAAGCGATGGTTGTCCAAATAACTGTACCTAAACTAACTGATAACATCTTATCTCTTTATCTTAATCTATTTCTAAATTCTAATGAAAAGCAATCTCAGCCAACCGCTGAGATGCTTTTCGGTCTTTTTGTTAGCCTAATACGACCAACAGACATACGATTACTGCGAAAAGTGCAACCCCCTCAACAAGTGCAGCAGCAACGATCATGTTCGCTCTGATGTCTCCAGTTGATTCAGGTTGACGAGCCATAGACTCAAGAGCAGAAGCACCGATCTTACCGATACCCATACCCGCGCCGATAGCTGCAACACCCGCTCCTAAACCGGCATAACCGGCAGCAGCTGCAACCTCTAGTAATACTGTCAATAAATCCATTTTTATATAGTTTAATTAATAAATAGATTACAAATTAATGATGAGCCTCCTCTATGGCTGCTCCAAAGTATAGAGCTGATAGCAACGTAAATACATACGCTTGCAAGAATGCTACTAGCAACTCAATGAAATTCATAAATATCATAAACAAGGTAGACCCTACTCCAACTCCATAACCTGCGCCTGCAGATTGCTCTCCAAAGATGAATATCAAGGCTACAAAAGCTAAAATGATAATGTGCCCTGCAGTAATGTTTGCAGTCAAACGAACCATCAATACAATAGGCTTGATGAAAAGACCAGCAATTTCAATTGGAACCAAGATGATCTTGATCGGCAATGGAACATTAGGAGGCCATACTATGTGCATCCAGTAGTCTTTCTTTCCACTAATGGTTGTGATGATGAAAACAATTGCAGCTAAAACCATGGTAATACTCATGGTACCAGTGATGTTCATTCCTCCTAAAAATGGAATCAATCCCAAGAGGTTACTGATCCAAATAAAGAAGAAGATGGTCAATAGAAATGGAACAAAACGATCAGCTCCTTTTCCAATAGATGGTCTGGCAATCTCATCCCTAACGAAAAGGATCAAAGGCTCCATAAAACCTTGCAATCCTTTTGGCGCTGTCATTCCTCTTTTCTTATATGCCTTAGCAACTGACAAGAAGATGATTAGCATTAAGGTTAAGGTTAAGAAGATACCAGCAACATTCTTTGTGATCGACATGTCTAAAGCAACTGCTTGATTTGTCGCATCACCATTTTCATCCAAGGTCAATCCTTCACCCTTCAAATAGATGTGTTCATGAAATAGGATATAATCTCCATGTTCATAATAGTGTACATTCCCTTGAGCAATTTCTAAATACTTTTCATTGTGATAGAAATGAGACGAAGAAAAAACATCCCATCCTTCTTCCGTCTTAATGATCACAGGAAGGTAAATTGCAAAGTCGCCTATGATGTGAATCTCATGTGCATCGCTGATGTGATGCATGATCATCTCACCCGCGTTGAAGCTTCCTTCTCCACCAGAGGCAAGAAGTGAGTGAGAATTAAGACTGAAAAGAACTGCCAATAAGCTGGCTAAAACAAGTCTAAAAGGCTTAAAATCAGTAGGGTTTACGCTTCTTTTCTTTATCAACTTTCTGGTCTTAGAAATTCGACCGCAAAAGTAGGGAATAAAAAAAGAATAATGAACCAAAAATCAAGGCTTTTTTCTCTTTTGAGCCGACTTAGTTTTGCTTCAATTTTGCGAAGACAAATATTGTATTGAGAGTGGTGTACAATAGATAGAGAAATAGGAAAGAAATTGAAAATGGAATTTTGATCTCAGGATAGAGGTATACTACAAATAACAGCAGTATAAGCGAGATAAAAAGCTTGGCCGCCATGGTTCCCATGAATACAGTTACAAATGCTTGCGGCCTGCCTCCTAATTGCTTGATCAAAAGTCGGTGTATCACTAAAGTTGAAATGGGAAAATAGATGTACAAGAACCAGATCCATTGGTTCCATAGAAGATCCATCTTTTGAAATAGAAAGTAATGCGCTGTGGCACTCAAAACAGAGAATAAGATCAGACTGGAATAGAAATTCAATTTCACTTGCTTAGGTCCTTAATGGTTAGATACAAAGCTAAAGCAATTGATGTTAAAGAGCATAGGATGGTCATCCAAGGCTTTTCTAGACCAAAATATTCATCTAGATAGATGCCACCAAAAACTCCGGCGCAGATGACCACGGTCATCTGAGTCGCTATGGAAGTATACTTGAGAAATTGATTAGGCCGTTCTTTCTCTTTGCTCGTCTTGTTCGCCTTTACCACTATCTATCCCTTTGATAACGGCTCCCATTTTACAACTACCTGAGAAATTTGCTCCTGGCTCAATCATTAGTTTGTTGGTATTGATCTCTCCAACTAAATTGGCGGTAGACTTCAAGGTAAGCAATTCATTTACCTCGATCTTTACCTTCACACCTCCTGAAATGGTGGCGTTTGAGCATTTGATATTGCCTTCAACAATACCTTCTTCTCCAACTACTACCTTACCATCAGAGATCAAATTGCCTACTAAGGTTCCATCTATACGGATGTCTCCACGACAATTTATATCACCAGTGATCTCGGTTCCACTTCTGATAATGTTGATCGAACTTTCAGAATCATTATTACGAGCCATCTTCTTGCTTTTTTAACTTAGCATTGATTTTGATGCCGCAAAGGTAAGATTATCTAGCTATATGCTAAAAATCTTTAGATGGAGTACTCCTTATTGAAGAAATCCAGGTAGTGCTTCTCATCCTTACTCTTAAAGAGCAATCTAAAGTTTTCATTAGTGATGATGTAGTCAAACCCACCTTCTTGCTTCATGGTCAAGCTTATATCCAGCTTGTTCCTGATGGCCTTCAAATAGCGCTTGGCCTCTTTCTCATTCTTGAAGGTCTTGATCAGGAATAATTTCTTTTTCCCCATCACTGAATTGGCAAAGCTCAATTTACTACTACCAAAGGACTCTCTATTGAAATTGGAAATATTATTCTTCAACTCTTGTGACTTCTTGCTCTCTGCTGGCAATGACATGATATAGATGTGCTTGACCATCGGATCATAGAAATAAGAAGGCTTTTCTTCTTTCTTCTTGGCTTTCATATTTCCGCCAGAATTCAAGTAATTCAATATTTCTTGAGCTGGGGCCTTGACTTCAGATTCGGGGTGATCACCTATTACTTTGATCAAGGCTTCGCGGAATTCATCTTTCGAGCGACTATATCCAATTGCCTTCGCTTTTAAAAAGTCAAACTGCGGCTTCAGGTGATTCTTGGTAAAAACCTGGTCGGCTTTGTTGCAACTTCTAATCACCTCCTCATACAGTTCATAGCTATACAATTGATAAGTCGATTCGTAAAATTCTTCGATCTTCTCCTTACTTGCTTTTGATTCTTTGCTGTACTCAGGATTCTTGATCAAATAGGCATACTCACTAAACGGATGATTATCTAAGATCCAATTCTTTTCAATTTCAGCAGCTGCTTGATCCTCTACTTCTAGATAGATCCGGTACAATTGATAATGAGAAGGCAAATTGTATCTTGAGGTATCATAATCTTCTGTGATCCTAGTAAATGAAGCCACCGCATTCTTATAATCGCCAAAACTTTCTTTGAATATGGTTCCCACATTGAACAATGCATCGATCACTTTCCCATGTGCCGCTAGTTGATCCTCTATTCCAACAGGAATATCCTTCAAGTAGAATTCAGGATCGTATTTTTCTTCATCTCCTGCACTTTCTTGGGTCTTCTCTTCTTCTGGTTCTTCTTTTGTGCCATTGTTCAATCGATCACCAATATCGCTGATCAATGAAGATTTGGATCTTCTCCAATTATCCTTCAAAGCTCTATCTCCCCAAACTCTTCTAAATTCTGTTCTACCAAGGGATAAAGTGGTTTGATTGTAGAAGTACCATTCACCCTTTTTTCCTGCAGCTCTATTTTGAACTATGGCATTCTGCTGAGCTTCAAGCTGTGCAAGTTCCAAGGCTCTTAGTTTGGCCAATCTAGCCTGTTCTTCTTTTTCTTTTAAGTCCTTGATGATGGCATCAACTGCTTTATTTCTTTCTTTTTCTGGAAGTGCTCCAAGGGCAATTAAACTATCTTGAAGCTTGATAATCTTAAGATTCTTTACCAACTCTTGAAGACTGTTGTTCTTTTCCTCCGCATCGTAATAATCTTCGTGGTCTTCTGGAAGATACAAGAGCGTGCTATCATAGAACAATTGGGCTTTTAAGTATTCCGGTTGTTCAAAATGTATGTCTGCCAATCTAAGATAAGAAAGACCCTTCTGCTTCTGATTGCTTTTGCTCACTTTAACTGATTGCTTGAGGTAATCAATTGCTTGAGGTTCATTGTCCTCCTTCATAGCAATCTCTGCCATTGCATAATAGATCTGATCTCTAAATTCTTCGTTCTTCTTATCCTTCAGCATCTTTCGAAGCTCCTTCTTAATGTCTTCTGTGTTGGCCGCTGAAACATCTAGAGCAATCGCGCGACTAATTCTAGCATTGAATCGCATGGTATACTCAGGTTTCATCTTGAGCACCTGAGAGTAGTATTGAGTAGCTAATGAATAGCTCTTTCTTTCTTGATAGATTTGAGCTAAAATGTAAGTGTATCTCCTTCTCTCTTCCTTGTTCTCAGTATAATTGATGGCTGTTTCAAGTTTTTCGATCACCTTTTCGTAATCCTTGTCTCTTTTGAGGTAGAAATCAGCATAAACTGCGTTCAACTCTCCCCATAATTCTTCGGGATACTTCTTTTGCTCATCTTCAGCAAGGTCCAAGAATTCTTCCGCTTTATCCCATTCTCTTGTTTCTATGTAGGTCTTGATCAACCAATTCAATCCTCGATAGCGCTCAGGGTTCTTTTTATAGGCTTGATAAACGTATAAAAAGGTCTCCTCTGCCAATTCGAATTGGTGTTTATAGAATCTAGCCTTCCCAATCAAGTAATAGGAATCATCAATCCATTTGATATGCTCCTTTTTCTTGATATACATTGAATGCCTCTCAATGACCTGAGAACATTTATCAATGATCTTGTCCATATCGGGGTACATCTTTTGAGCTCTAGCTTCATCTGGATAAATGAAAATTGGTAGGAGTTGAGAATAATCAAATGGATAGCTTTCCAAGAGATTGGTCTCTTTTTTCTTCATGATCTCCTTGGCATTGAAATAGCCATTGTACCGCGAAGTGGTGTTATGATAGGCTCTTGAGGAGAAAGTACTTTTCTTGCGAGAGCAAGAATGAAGCACGATCAATCCCAACAGGAAAAGGATAATATGATAATAATGAAGCCTTCTAAACACGGCAATAAAACTAAATTAGCCTTCAAATAGTATCTGAAGAGGCTAAACTCGCAAATTTAAGTAAAGTAAGGATGGCTCATATTTGAAAAGTGAGCTACTATTATTTCGGATATTTGAACTTTCAATTGAAGGATGGAAGAAGAGAAGAAAAAAAGGAAGATCTTAAAGAAACTCAAGAATAAATACCGCTTGGTGATCTTGAATGATGCTTCATTTGAAGAAAAATTCTCCTATCGTCTTTCCCCTTTAAATATTTTCACTCTCTTTCTTAGCCTTACCTTGGTGATCATTCTTATCGTGGCAGGGGTAATTATTTTCACTCCTCTTCGTGAATCTATTCCAGGGTATACAGATGTTAATCTTAGAAAGGATTTGACCTATATGGTATTAAAGGCAGATTCTCTAGAACGAGAATTAAGGTTGAATCAACAATACCTAGATAATATCAATTCCATCCTCAGAGGAGAAGAACCTTCAGAACAATTAACTGCTGATCAGGAAGGAGAAATTCAGACAGATGGAATTAGCCAAGAAGATAAAACCAATGACCGATCAATTGAAGATTCTCTTCTTAGAGAATACGTTGAAAGAGAAGACTCCTACTCTTTAGAATTAGGCAAGGAACGAAGGCTGAGCGCAGTTGATCGATTGTTCTTTTTCAACCCATTGAAAGGAACAGTGACCCAGAAGTACAATATATCTGAAGAGCATTTTGGCATCGATATCGTAGCGCCAAAAGATGAAGCAGTCAAGGCTGTCTTGAAGGGAACCGTGATCTTCGCAGAATGGACTGTAGAAACGGGTTATGTCATTCAAGTGCAGCATGAAAACAATCTCACTTCCATTTACAAGCACAATTCTGTTTTGCTTAAAAAAGTTGGTGAAGAAGTGAGAGCTGGGGAGGCCATTGCAATAGTTGGAAATACAGGAGAATTGTCAACTGGACCTCATCTGCATTTTGAACTTTGGCAAGAGGGAGTCTCTCTTGATCCTGCAAATTATATCAACTTCAATTGATGAGTCTCAAAGAGTTCGCAGCTAAGATCTTCGCAAATCGTCAAGTAAAGAAGACCACAAATTGGGCATCCAATCCAATTGAGACACAGAATATAGTCTTTCGATCACTCATTCAAAAAGCCAAGAATACTGAGTTTGGGAAAGATCATCAATTTGATTCGATCAATACCATTGCAGATTATCAGAAGCAGGTTCCAGTTAGGGATTATGAAGGATTGAGGACTTACATCGATCGCATGGTTGAAGGAGAAGAAGATATCCTTTGGCCAGGAAAACCGATCTATCTCAGTAAAACAAGTGGAACTACTTCTGGTGCCAAATACATTCCTCTGACAAAGGAGTCTCTTCCCTACCATATTCAAGCAGCTCGAGATGCTATATTACATTACATCTACCACAGCAAGAAAACGAAGTTTGTAAATGGGAAAATGATCTTCCTGCAAGGAAGTCCAACTCTGGACAAAAGTAAGTCCATCCCCACAGGCAGACTAAGTGGAATAGTTGCACACTATGTTCCTTCTTATTTGCAATCCAATCGACTCCCTTCTTTTGAAACCAATTGCATTGAAGATTGGGAGCAAAAAGTTGAAGCCATTATCAAAGAGACACTTCCTGAAAACATGAGTGTGATCAGTGGAATTCCACCATGGGTTCAAATGTATTTTGAACGATTGATCGAATTATCTGGTAAAAAAACGATCAAGGAGATCTTCCCTCAATTTTCACTCTTCATCTATGGAGGGGTCAATTACAAACCCTATGAGTCTTTGATGACCAAATTGATCGGTGAAAAGATTGATTCCATTGAACTGTATCCAGCATCTGAAGGATTCATTGCCTATCAAGACCACTATCAAAAAGAGGGAATGTTACTCCTTCTGAATTCGGGAATATTCTATGAATTTATCCCATTGGATAAGCTTTCTGAAGATGACCCTCCAAGGCTCACACTCCAAGATGTTGAATTGGGGGTTAATTATCTGATCTTGCTTTCTACTAATGCAGGCTTGTGGTCTTATAACATTGGCGATACGGTAAAATTTGTCTCACTTGACCCCTTTAGAATTGTTGTAAGTGGGAGGGTCAAACACTATACCTCAGCCTTTGGAGAACATGTGATTGCAGAAGAAGTAGAGAGATCCATAAGTTTCGCAATAGAAGGATCTGATGCTGAAGTTTCAGAATTTCATTTAGCCCCTAGGGTGGATACAAAAGATGGAGAACTTCCATATCATGAATGGTTTATTGAGTTCACCAATCCCCCTTCCAAGATGGAAGACTTTGCACAGATTCTCAACTCAAAACTCTGTGAATTGAATCCATACTACAAAGATTTGATAGAGGGTCGGATTATACAGCCGTTAAAGATCCAAACTCTTCGAACTGGCTCATTCAATGATTACATGCGTTCAAGAGGAAAACTAGGAGGACAAAACAAACTACCTCGTCTAGCAAATGACAGAATGATTGCTGAACAACTGGAGCAATACATCCTAAAGGAAAGCAATGACTGATCTCTTCTTCAAGGGGCTCTTTGCCTCTCCTAATTTAATCTCTAATTTTGGATAGATGCTGAAAGAGTTTTTATTCAAAAGAAACACTCCGCGTTGGGTCATCTTCTTCATTGATCTGGCTATCGTCATCTTTTCTATTTTACTGGCCTATTTGCTAAGGTTCAACTTTCAGATCCCAGCCAATGAATTACCTTTGATCAAATACGCTGCCCTGATCATTATCGGGATTCGCTCCATTAGCTTTTTGATCGGCAAGCCCTACTCTTTTGTGATCCGATATACCAGTTCAGAGGACTCTAAAAGAATACTCACTATTTGTTTGGTTGGAAGTGCTGTCATTGCCAGCTCCAACATACTGTCTTTCCAATTAGATGGGATCTTCGTCATTCCATTTTCTATCGTAATTCTAGAGTTCTTGCTTTCCACTAGCATCATGATTGCGTCAAGGACTTACATCATGCTCCTTTACAATGAGTATAGAAATCCAAGTAAGGGAAAGTATCCCACTTTGATCTTTGGAGCAGGAGAAGCTGGCTTGATCGCAAAAAGAGCCATTGAAAAGAATGTAGAAAGTGAATTTACCATTGTCGCATTCGTAGATGATGATGAGAGCAAGAGCAAGCGACGCATTGAAAATAAACCCATCTACAGAGGCTCAGAATTATCTCGCATTCTAATGGAAAGTGAGATCTCACATATGATCATCTCCCCTCAACAATTGAGCAAAAGCAGGCTGAATGAGATCACTGCGCTATGTTTAGAAAATAAAATTCAAGTCCTCAACGTGCCCAGCGCCTCCAAATGGATCAATGGAGAATTGAGCCTGAAACAAATGAAAAAGGTCAGGATCGAAGACTTGTTGGGAAGAGAATCTATTGAATTGTCAAAAGATCAGATTGGTAAGCAACTCAAGAATAAATGCATTCTCATTAGTGGAGCCGCAGGATCTATTGGAAGTGAGATCGTTCGGCAAGTGATCCAATACGATCCCAAAAAGGTCATCATGCTAGATCAAGCTGAATCTGCTCTCTATGAATTGGAAATGGAGCTCAGCGTATCGAAAAAATCAGATTGTGTTGAGATCGTGATCGGAGATATCTGTAATGAGCAAAGGATGCGGAAATTGTTTGAGACCATTGAGGCCGATATTGTATTCCATGCTGCAGCATACAAACATGTTCCTCTCATGGAGAACAATCCATTTGAAGCGGTTAGAACAAATGTTTACGGAACAAAAACATTGGTAGATCTATCCTCCGAATTCAAGGTGAACACTTTCGTCATGGTCTCTACAGATAAAGCAGTGAATCCTACGAATGTAATGGGAGCAAGCAAGCGAGTTGCCGAGATCTATGCCCAATCCTTTAACGGCATATCTGAAACCAAGTTCATTACTACACGATTTGGGAATGTATTAGGTTCCAATGGGTCTGTGATCCCTCTATTCAAAAAGCAAATTGAGAAAGGCGGACCAGTAACCGTAACTGATCCTGAAATCACACGATTCTTTATGACCATACCTGAGGCCTGTCAATTGGTATTAGAAGCAGGTAGTGCTGGAAAAGGTGGAGAGATCTTTATCTTCAATATGGGACAATCGATCAAGATCAAAGACCTGGCTACTGAGATGATAAGACTCTCAGGCTTTGAAGTTGATAAGGATATCCAAATAGTATATACCGGTCTTCGACCAGGAGAGAAGTTGTACGAAGAGCTTCTGAACGACAAAGAGAATACTTTACCAACGCACCATCCTGATATTATGATCGCAAAAGTCAAGACCTATTCTATGGACGAGGTAAAACCAAAGATCGAAGAACTGGTTTCTATTGAGAACAATGAGATGGATCTGGTTCAAATGATGAAGGATATCGTTCCAGAATATATCAGCAATAATTCGAAGTACGAAGCACTTGATCCCAAAGAAATCAATAAATAGCTATTGAAGAGAATGATACCATTTTCCCCACCAAAGATCTATCAAGAGATCATCGATGAAGTAGTTGATACCTTAAAATCAGGCTGGATCACTACTGGCCCAAAAACAAAGCAATTGGAGAAAGAGTTGGCCGAATACTGTGGTGTTGATCGAGTACTTTGTCTCAATTCAGCTACCATAGGGATGGAGTTCGTACTTCGCTGGTTAGGAATAGGAGAAGGAGATGAAGTGATCATTCCCGCATATACTTATTGCTCAACTGCAAATGTTGTGTTGCATTGCGGAGGGACTCCTGTTATGGTTGATATCAATGAAGAGGACTTTTCAATCAATATTGATGAGATCAAGAGTAAGATCAATTCCAAAACCAAAGCAATTGTTCCTGTTGATATTGGAGGCTTCCCTTGCAGATATGATGAGCTCAATGCATTGATCAGATCTGAAGAAGTTCACTCCCTTTACAAAGCAAATTCCAAAGCACAAGAGCAAATTGGAAGAATCCTATTGATGTCAGATGCCGCTCATAGTTTAGGCGCAAAATACAAAGGAAAACATCTTGGGCCTCAAGCAGACGTTAGCGTTTTTTCCTTTCATGCAGTTAAAAACCTAACCACTGCTGAAGGAGGTGCTATTGTCTTCAACCTTCCTTCTCCAATCAATGCAGATGAAGTTTATCAAGCTTTAAATATCAAATCACTTCATGGTCAAAGTAAAGATGCCCTTGCCAAGACCCAAATTGGAAACTGGAAATACGATGTGATCGAAGCAGGTTTCAAAGGAAATATGACCGACATACTAGCATCAATGGGTCTAGTTGAATTAAGGCGATATGATTCTGATACACTAGAAAGAAGAAAAAGGATCTTTGATATCTATTGCGATGAATTGGGAAATATAGATCACTTTCAACTACCTCAATACAAGGATTCGGATCGAGAGAGTTCCTATCATCTTTTTATGTTACGAGTTTTGGGAATCACTGAATCTCAGCGAGATGAGGTAATTCAAAAGATCTTTGAAAAAGGTGTTTCTGTGAATGTTCACTTTCAGCCTCTCCCATTGCTGAGTGTCTATAAAGAGCTAGGGTACAAAATGGATGACTATCCTATTTCATATAAAAACTTTGCTTCTGAGATCTCTTTACCCGTTTTCTATGACCTAAGTGATGAGGATGCGATCAAGGTCTGCAATGCTGTTAAAGATTCAGTAAATGAAGTAATCAATGCTTAAGAGGCTTTTTGACTTAATTGCATCTCTTCTCTTCTTGGTCCTATTGAGTCCTGTCTTTTTGATTTTGATGATTGCTGTGCTGCTTAGCTCCCCTGGTGGAGCATTCTACATGCAAGAGAGAATAGGAAAGAATTCTGTTCCCTTCAAACTATTCAAGTTTAGGACCATGAAGGTCAATGCAGAAAAAAGAGGTCAACTAACTGTAGGAGAAAGAGACAATAGGATCACTAATGTTGGCTATTTTCTTAGAAAATACAAATTAGACGAGCTCCCTCAATTGTTCAATGTTCTCTTGAATCAAATGAGTATTGTAGGACCTCGACCAGAAGTACAGAGATACGTTTCACTTTACAATGAGGAGCAAATGAAAGTCTTGGAAGTAAAGCCAGGATTAACAGATCTTGCTTCTTTAGAATACATCGATGAAAATAGGATCTTAGGACAAGCCGAGGATCCTGAAAAGACCTATATCGAAGAGATCATGCCCAAGAAGCTCTCTCTCAATTTGGAGTACATCGAAAAGCAAAGCTTTCTATTTGATCTTAAGATCATCTTTTCAACGATTGGAAAGATCCTCAGTTAAATCTCCTCCTTTGAGATCGATAAATGTTCGATCAACAATAGACAGGAAAGGACAGCCGTATACATGACCCCTTTTTGGGTTTGTAGATATGACTCTGCAAGAAATGCAGCTAAGGTTATGATCACAAAAATCTGCAGGCTAAGGTCCTTCTTTTGCAGTGCCAAGCTAAAAGCACCAATGAAGAATAGAAGTAGAAGAATTACCCCTACTAGGCCTACATTGATAAATGTCTGTAAGAATTGATTGTGAGCATTGAGGTTCTCATCATATGCTCCAGTAAACTGCCTCGATTTAAACTCATTCAATAGTTCTTTTTTGGCATCACCTATTCCAAGTCCAAACATCCAATTCTCCGAAATAAGATCAGAGGATGCTTGCCAAACAAAAACTCTTAATTGAGTAGATTCATGTGAGTTGGGATCTACTTCTGTGTTGGTGATCCCATTGATCATTCCTTGGATTCTCTCTTTTGTATAAGGAACGTATTGTACTACTACAAAACCTATGATCAAGACAGATACCAAACTGATCAAGGCACTCTTAAGGTTTCTATTGCGAATGACTTGATAGATCGCAAAATAGATATAGACCATGAAGAGGGCTAAAATACCGGCTTTTGAATATAGTAGGATCACGTAGATAGAAAAGAGGGTCAAAAGCAAATAGGCCAGTCTTCTCCTTCTGCTGGGCACTCCTTTGCTGATCAAGATCGATAATAAGATTGCTATTCCAATATTGACATACATTGCCAAATATCCATAGTGCATGAAGTAGGACAAGTAACTGTAAAAGAAGTAATTAGTATAAGGGTATGCATCTAAAATGATCCCTTCACTTCTCGCATACATTTCATAGGAGAATAGAATAGTAGATCTACTCAAACAGAAAATGAAGTTAAAAAGCAGTCCTAAGAGGAATGCCCATTTGTATTGTCCCTTTCTGTTCTTCAGATCAAGTTGTCTGAAGCTAGGAATCATCAATGGCAAAATGAACAATGAAGTTAAAGTCTCTATTTTCTTCATGCCATACTCCAAGTTTTCAGAATAGCTCAAGGAGATCAGGTGCAATAAGAAGAACAAAGGAAGAATCAAGAGTAGCTTATTGTTTCCCAAGAATCTAAATCGTTCTTTCCAACCACCTTCTAAGACCCAAATCACCAGCAACAAAATGATCAACAAGCTACTTAGCTTGGGCAAAATGGTCACTACAAACAGTAATGCTGAGAAGATCCATGCAACAGACCCCTTCGGTAGGTATGACTCTACTGAGATGTTCATCTTATTGGTTCTTTGACCGAATTAACAAGTATAAAACCATGCTTCCAAAAAGCAATACTTCAATTATGCTGTAGTACAAGACAAAATTCTTAGAATCTTCAATCTTGACCAAGAACAGTCCGCAAATAAGTAGGAAGTAAAGTCCTTTGAATAATGATTCAGCCTTGATCAAGCCCAGTACTGGAAACACAATGGACAAGCACAATGCAAAGAACTGAACCACTGTAGCGAAAACGTAGATCGATGCATACTCTCCACTCAACAACCAATTAGATCCCAAAACCCAAGAGAAGATCTCTGGACCAAAGAAATAGATAGATAGAAGCATAGGTATGCTGATGTATATGACCGGAAACAGCATTTGTTTCAGAAGTGGAAAGATCTTCTTCCCTTCTTCCTTAGCTTCTGTAATTCTTCTGTAATAGACCTGTGAGAAAGAAGAGGAAATGAATCCAACTGGCAGTAGCAACATCTGCCTACACATATTAAAATTTCCCCCCTCATTAGTGCCGTAATAATCAATGATGATAAATACAGGTAAGGACATAGCCATTGCATTGAAAAGGCCAGGCAAGGTATTGTACTTAGGAAATACATTGTGTTCTTTCAGGGAGCTCTTCAACAAAGGCAAGTCAAAGTCAGTGAGAGGATTCACCTTGGTACGGAAAAGTTGAAAAAAGGTGAATAAAAATAAAATGGTCCAACCAATGAAATACCCCCATACCAGTCCATTTTTGATTCCCCAATAACCCAGAAGAACACTAATGAAGGTGATCGAAGACATTTGAACGATCTTATTGGCGACAATTACTTTATGGGCCTTGATCCTCTGAAACCAAAATCCACTTGCCATGGTCATTCCCATGAAGGTCAATATAAACGGAGTTAGATAGGAAAGAATCTGCAGTGAAGATGGATCATCCTCTATTAAGTAGTCACTGTATACATGAGTTGAAAATGGGAATATCAATAATCCTACAATCAAGGTGATGAAGAAGCAAGCAAACAAAATGTTCTTTGCCGATTCATTGCTCTTTGCAATGACTATAGCTCGATCATAACGCAAAGTGGTGATCTCATAAATGATATTGAGCATGGCAATAAGTATAGCCAATATTGCATAATCATCTGGTGTAAATAGTCGAGAAAGAACAGGGGAGAAAAGCAAAGGAATAGCTTGGGCAATTGCCAGTCCGCTGGCCAAGAAAACCACTTGTTTATTAGAGATATATAGCTGCCTTAGTCTATACATTCAAATTGAATTTCTTACTCAGGTAATACTTCAATACAAATACTTGCACGAAGAACGATAAGGAGGTGCCAATGGCAGCTCCAAATATTCCTAAAAATGGAACCAAGCTAAAGTTGAATATAACATTGGATATGAAGATCAAAAAGAAATACCAAGTCTGTAACTTGGGCTCTCCCAATTGATTGAAAATCATCAATAAGGGTTGATATCCTGCGGTAATGATCAATCCTCCAACAAGTATAGCATAGACTCCAAATACACTCCATGGTTCTTCTATTTCAAATAAGAAAGGAATCACTGGAAATACAAGAATGCTTAAAATCCCCAAAGCAGCTAAGTACTTATATGCAGTTTTGATATTCTTTTTTAAAACCTTGGCCTTGAGATCAATATTCTTGTTCAAATGCAAACGAGTAATGATCGGATTTAAATTATTCCTATAAAGAACTGGCAGTTGCATGAATCCTTCTGCAATGGTAGCAGCAAGACTATACAGACCCACTTTAGCGTCACTCAAGAAGAGACCCAAAGTGAATACGTCCACTTTGGTATTTACATCCAAGAGAATATTTCCGGTAAAGGCAGAATTGCCATACTTGAACTGTAATGCGAATACCTTCTTAGCGCCTTTGTACCTATAATTGATCAATTCTGGCAATGATGCTATGGTCAGTACAATGAAAAGAAGCGCCTCTGAAACTGCAAGAATAGAAGGAAGTAAAACCGGGTCCATTTCTCTCACAGTCAAAGTGAGAAAAGAAATGAATATGAAGACGAAACGCAATAGCTGGCCTACTGCAAAGATCTTCATTTGTCTCAATCCGTTTTTCAATGCCAATAAAACCTTATTGAAGGAAAAGAAGATCAAGCCCCACAAAGTATAGTAAAGTCCTTCGCTCACTTTTGGACTCTTCAAGATGGAGCCGATCATATCACTAGACAAATAGCCAATTAGAATTGTGGCTGTTGAGAACAGCGCGGCAATAATGAGAGCAGAGATCAATATTTGAGATACAAAACGACTTGATGAAGCGAAACGTGGGGTGAAGTATTGAACTGATAAATGAACTCCTCCTACTGCCAATTGAGAAAAGAGAATGTATACTGCATACACCTGATTAAAAACTCCAAGAACTGAAGCATCATAGAACTTGATGATGAAAATATTCAAAAGAATACCCAACACAACAATCCCTCCGAAAGCTCCTACGTTCCAAAGCAGATCAACATTGAACTTATTATCATTTGCTTTAGTCATAAATGACTCGATAAAGTTGTCGTCCTTCCTCGTCCTCTATTTCCAACTCACAATCATCAATTAGAAATTGATCAAATCTTTCATGATACCCTTTATAGGTAGCATGAGTATAGATATGTGAGCAATTGATTGAAGCTAAAAATTCCTTAACATCCTGTGAAGTTCGATCCTTGAAGAGCATACTTCTTCCATTTTGATCATAGAAGAGATCGTCTCCAGACCAATAGTACAACCCTTTTCTATTCGTATGATAGTAGAAATCTGGCAAGTTATTGACCAAGATGATGTCTCCAATTTTGCTTTCTTGTAGCTCATGAAGTAGGTTTTCAACCTTTGTTCCAACTCCTGCTTCTTCGATAATTTCCTCTTTCGATTCAATCAAAACTGACTGCATCTTTGCTCTAGCTCTCACCGAAAGCATCTCATTCTGAAAACCATAAAGATTGCATAAGATCAAGATCAATGCTAATGAATTGAACAGCTTCTTAGAATGATCTTTTGCTATGCTATTGACCAACAAAACAACCATCAGTATGCAAAAGGTCATCAAGGTAAATGCATATCTGAAATTGAAAAATCCTTTGAAAGCAATTAGAACAAATGCTAGGGAAAAGAATGCCACTAAGGCCCATTGAGCCCGACTTAACTTGAAATTCTTCTTGTAAAGGTAATAGCTAAATAAAGGGATCAATAACCAATTGATATTTCCTAAATACTTAAATCCGAAGAATAATCCCAGGTACCCATTCAAAAGCAGCTTTTGCGGAGATTCTATGTTTCTAGCAGCAAGGTTGGTATCTGGATTCTCAACAGATATACTTCCTATATAATAGACCAATGAGATCACTAGAGCTGAAAGAGCAGCAAAAGCTAAAGTGTAAATCCAATATTTAGTACTGCCTTTTTTCAATAGAATTTAATTTCTTGGAATATCCAACCTGTTCCCCAAATGACATCTAACAAATAATGTAATGAACCAAAGAAGAGGCTAACTGATAGAAGGCCCATGGAGTACTTTAATCTAGAGAATAGATTCAAGGGTAAAAACAGGAAAATGACAAATAGCTGAATCAAATAGAGAAGGGCTCCTAAGGAGTGAGCATTGGCTTGCGCTCCAAGAAAGATACCCAGCGCAATCAAAAGAGGTGTAGATGGTCTTTTGATGAGTAGGATCATTCCCAGGATGCTGTAGTTTAAAAAGAATATCCTATAGAAATCTATATGATATTTGAATATGGTCTCAAAAAAACCATATGCAAAAGGCAGTGCTATTAGCAAGGCTAATGCAACTTCAATGCCCGACTTTCGATAACCAAAATAGACGATGCTGAGTAGTATCAATACCCCATAGAGACTGTTGATGGATCGGAATAAATAGTCGGAATCGCTCTTTAGAATACTATTCCCAATTCTTTCCCAGCTGGCAATTAGAGGAAAGGAATAACCATGAAGACCTACATAATAAAAGCCAGAACCCTCATCGAAATTGTGGTCATCATAAGTTACTGTCTTCGTCTCATAAAAGATCTTCCCTTGAACTGCATATTCCAAAGTATCATGTTCGGTAATGGCCTTTTTTGTAATGTAAAACGACCATCCCAATCCAACTACTACCAATCCAAGCGAAGCAAGAAGAATCAATCTTCGATTGATCTTAGAAATAATCTCCAGAACTCCTGAGATCAACGGAGAAATCTCTTTTCGAAATAGGAGAAAGAGAACTAGAAAGCAAAGGAGAATTGAAATAAAATAGAAAGAGTCTGTTCTTTCTGGAACGATCCAAAGCAGATAATTCAATAAGATCCCGATCAAATAGGGAGACAAGCCTATACCGGCAATTAATAAGAGAATTGGATCCTGTACCAATTGTCGATCCTTCTTCAGAATGAATTGAAGTCCACTTGCTATGATGAGCCCACCGAGAAGGAAACTGAATATGAGCTTCAAAAGAAAAAGGTAGAATTCAAATTCAGTTATAAAACTCATTGAGGATATCGCTTAGGAATCTTATTGACTATTGAGATGGCTTTTTCAAAATCTACTCCAATGATCTCTAAGTACCATTTCAATGAGTCGAAGCGCGGTTGATTCTCTTGATTAATAAACTTTAAACCTTCTTCTCTAGTGATCAATCCTTCTCGTATCTGATTACTTCTAAAAGTATCGAACTCCGAAAATCCAGCTACTGTGTAATAGATGTAATTGTAGAAAGCAGCGGTCCCATCTCCAATTCTCCAAGTAGAGGTGGTATCAGGACTCACCTCCCAATTGTATTCATCAAAGAGAGTCTGCTCGATCTTTTTCTCATCCCATTTGATCCAATCAAACAATTGGTAGAAGTGGTTTCTGGGTTCTGCATAATATGCGTAGAACGAAGCAACAGTATCAATAAGAGACGAATTCAAATAAGCTGGATTGGTCAAGAAGTTCTTCATATAATAGCTTGCTAAACCTACTTTGCTTTTGAAAGGAAGATAATCTGGTCTCGTTTTATCAAAGGATGGTGAAATCCCACAGAAGCCAACTTTGAAATCGGTATTCTCCAAAATATTGGTGGACCAGATATCCATCTTGATTCCTGTCTGTTTCTTGATCTGATTTACGTAATAGAAAAACTGCTTGTCCCCTGCCATAAAGAGCGGGATCATTCCCAGCTGAGGTTTTTTCAGCCATGCTTCCACATTCTTTCGAATGTTTTCTCGTTTCTTGTGAATATCAGCACTGACAATGATGTTCTCGATCCCCAACTTACCACAAACCCTTGCAATATTTCTTCTTGCAAGATCAGTTACCATGCCCCAATCATAGGTATAAGTTATCGGATTCAGTCCAAGTTCCTTAACAATATAGTGCAACCCATAGCTACTGTCTCTTCCTCCACTGAATGGGATGATACAGTCAGGGGTTCCATCCTTGCTCTTGTACTTCTCCATAAGGGCCTTAAACTCTCCTTCTTTTTCTCCTTGCTTTTTAGGAATGTATCTCTTGCAGTAATTACATTCTCCATCCTCATCGTATTTGATGTAAGGAAAAGTTTCTGGCAGTAAACATTTGGAGCATCTTTTCAACTCATTGATAGCCTCTAGATTAAACTCCAGCATGGAGCTCAATTTAGAATCATGCTGTCTGGCAATTTCCTGTTCTACTTTTTTAAAGTCGATCGCTTCATCAGGACTGTGATTGATTATTTCAAACTCTTCCTGTTCAGCATTTACATTGATCTGATCCAATTGATCCTCATTGTACTTGAAGAATCGATGCTCAAAACTTGAATTATTAAGTATGATAGAGCTATCTGTCGTTGACCACTTCACCTCACTCAATGCTAGCTTTGAACTAGCCGACCAATTCTTGATCGCCGTATCCAAAATGTATGCTTCAGAGGCAAATAACAAGACCTCGTTCTCAGTATCAATGGTGTAATAAAGAGATGCATTGTTGGTAGCGAGCACCACCACATCACTATTTGCAGAAAGGATTGAAGTACTAGCAGTTCCGTAGATCTCTCCAAATACATGATGAATGCTTTTGGACAAGCTGTTTCCTTTGTTTTGATAGTCTTTTAGCAAGGCGAGCATAGATTCAGTGTCTACCTCAAAATTCCTTTCTAAATCTGGATGCTGGCTCCATAAATCATCCACATTGGTAATGATGCCATTGTGTACAGCAACCTGTCCGTCCTTGATAACTGGCTGGTTGTTGTTATTGTTTTCTTGGGTACCGTTGGTTACCAAACGTGCATGTGCGATCAATGTAAATGGTAAATGTTGATCCGTGCTCTTTTTCAAGGAATCATTTACCAAATTTTGATAGCCTTTGGATTTTATGAATTGACTCGCTGGAATAGACTCCTTGAGTACTTCAATTGTCTTCTTTGCATGACTTTTTATAGCGATGCCAGAAGACTCCTTTCCTCTTGATTCTGAAAGTTCAAAAAGCTCATCTACTATAGATCTTACTTCGACATAGGAAAGCTTGCTTTTCCCGCTACTTACAAATCCGAATATTCCGCACATATTATTGGCTAGTTTTTATACGCTTCTGTTTCATTAGATAGCCAACGAGTCCGTAAGCTAAGATACTAAAGCTGAATAAATGAAAAATGGACTGATAACTGTTGTTCCACCCATAGAAGACAGCAATTACTGATACTCCAAGTGGGAGAGTAAAGAACATCAATTTCAGCCAAAACCATTTTTTATATCTGAAAAGAATGAACCCAAAAAGCAGTACGATGATCCCATGAAATGGCAATGGGATCACTCGATCTTTCAAGGATATTCCCATGGGACTCAAATGAAAAAAGAACTTCTGCGTTCTTTTTACCAATATTCCAAGGTACCATAGTGGGTCATTCTTGATATCAGTAATAAATAATTCTTTGACAATTTGGTCGAAGCCTGGAATTGTAGCTACATATTTATAGTACAAACTATCCTCATCATAAAACTCTGCCATTTCATAAATTGTATTTCCAGGATATTTTAACTCTTCTCCTGTTCTTTCTCTTAGAATAGGTAGAACAAAGTTAAATACAGCAGTATCATGAAGTGTATGACCATATTCTGTGTCAAAGTCTCCAAGTCCACAATACAAGGGATGCCAAAGTGGATGAACTAGCGTTTTTCCTCCTTCAAATGGAGTTCCGCCCAAATCCTTCACCAGTTGGTTGGTTTCTGCCTTCAGCTCTGCAAAATGCTCCTTGATCATGCTTCTTGTAAGAAAGAAAGAACACAAAAGCACCGCAGTTATTATAAGGCTCTGTAAAAACTTTATGTTTCTGTTTAACCAGACAATGATCAATGGTGAAAATAACATGGCAGTGCTCTCTGCACGAATGTGATAAATGGTACCTGCTAAGAGTCCTGTCACTAATGGAATTACAATATACTTGTGCTTGAAATTTCCCTTGAATAAAGGCAAATACAAGACGGTCAATAAGACTGCATAAGCAGCCATTAATCCAAAGATGTTGTTGTTTACATGAGTCTCATACACTATAAATGGCGCACTACCAATTATTAGAACTAAAATAAGGCCAAGGAAACTCATTCTTCTCTTCCAGAAGAGCACATAGAGGTAAGTAAGAACCAATGTTAGAAAAAGAAAATTGGTGAAGCGGATCTGTGGGTTTTCTGCAGATTGCGTAATGCTAGCATAAGGAAGGTACAACCAAATTCTTGCACTTTCTCCAAAACGTGCCCAATGCCTGTATTCGGTCATTAAGCTGTCTGGCTTTTCATTCAAATTTACCCTAGCGCCCTCTTCTGAAAACTCCTTCTGCTTAGCTCTTGTAGCTAGCGGAAAAAGATCATTGTAGTAGTAATGATATACAAATTCTTGTGCCCACCAATGATTGAATCCAGTTGCATCAGCTCTTCTATATTCAGAACTAATACTTGCAGGCATCAAATAATAAAGACTCTGAGAAACTACAATGAGAGCAATGCCCGCAATCAAAAGATGCTGCCTTTTCTTGAAAATACCTTCTAGCCAATTTTCAGCTGGGTTGTTCTCAAGGGCTTCAACTAATCCCTTGACAAAGGCAGATAGTTTCTCTTTGAAATTGTTCAATTTACTTGACAGCTTTAATAACAATATTTACCATTAACGGTCCAAGCAATCCATTTAGATTGTGAAATACATTATTAATAGGATAGGTAAGAGGGTGAACAAAAGGAATGATGTGAACACCTACTAATTTGACTTCTTTGAATCCCGCCTTTTTCGCCTCTCTTTTCAATCTTCCAGACCAACTCCAATTTTCCAATCCTTGATAGGGTCTTAAATTGAATAGATTGGCTACCCAAAGTGTCCAAAACCAAAACTTATTGGGCGTTGATAAAACCAAGGTGCCACCTGGCTTCAACACTCTATAACTCTCGCTCAAGGCTTTGTAAGGATCAGGCGTATGCTCAATAACCTCACTTGAAACCACATATTCAAATTGTTCATTTTCAAAAGGCATCTCCAAGATGGATCCAACCACTCTTTTTGATTCGCATTTCTTTGCTACTTGCTCCAATAGATTTTCACCCAGATCCATTGAGGTGACATTGGCTCCTCTTTCTGCAGCTCCTTTACTAAACCATCCTGTACCGCATCCGGCATCCAGTAGTTCTTTACCATTCAGGTCTTCATCCTTCAATAATTCATTGTAGAATACTTGAACCCTTTTATTGGTATCGTACATGTTCATCTTTGAGTCAAATTCCTCTGCAAATGACTCGTAGAAGTACATTTTATCTTTTGTAGATTGTTTATTCATTCTTCACTATGATTTAAGCTACTTGATTTAATGATATACAATGGCCTGTTTTTCAGCTGCATATAAATTTTCCCTATGTATTCTCCTATAATTCCCAGAATGATCAGCTGGATTCCACCTATGAACAAGACGCTAGTCAGCAAGGAAGCCCAGCCACTAATAACTCGGTCGTCGAAGAAATAAAATGCAATTGCATAAAGGGCATAGGCAAATGAAAGAATAGAGATGACCATGCCCAATAGTGTTGCTAGTTGAAGTGGTTTGGTGCTAAAACTGGTAATTCCGTTGACTGCAAAATTCGACATTCTGCGAAGAGTATACTTGGTGACTCCACTGTGTCTTTGCTGCGGAACATATTCCATTTTCTTCTGCTTGAATCCTACCCAGGGAACTAAGCCTCTGATGAAAATATACTTATCGGGAGAATCTTTGATCACTTTGGTAACCTTTCTATCGAGCAAGCGAAAATCTGCTGTCCCTTCTTCAATAGGTATTCCAGATAATCTTCTCATTATTTGATAGAAGAGCTTCGATGTGATCTTCTTGAATATGGAAATGCCTTTGTCTTGTTTACGCTGAGTGTAAACGACATCATAGCCCTCTTTCCAATAGGCTAACATTTCAGGCAGTAATGCAGGAGGATGTTGTAAGTCCGCATCCATGCTGATCACACAATCTCCTTTGGCATTGTCTATTCCAGCTTTTAAGGCTGCTTGATGACCAAAGTTTCTAGAAAAGCTTATGAACTCTACCTCCTTGTGAGTTTCTGCAAGCTTTTGGATCCTGTTCTCTGTTTGATCACTACTTCCATCATTGACAAAAATGAGCTGTAAAGGCGATTCTCCGCCAATAGTTTTGATGATCTCTTGGTGGATCAATTCTACATTTCCTTCCTCATTGTAGGAAGGGATCACAATTGAGATAAGTGAGGCAGTTCTCATTTATTTGTACAATCGTTCATTGTCCTGTATGTCCATCCACATAGCGAATGTCAGGGCTTGAAAAGAGCCCGTAAAAAGGAAAATGAATGCAAGTATTGGTTCATAAGACATCACCTCTCCATAGATGAATGAAGCAATGATCTTAATGCCATATGGAATCGCAGCAATTCCAAGTAAGATGCTCAAGTTGTAGAAAAGGAAGAGAGGGTGGAAATCCTTGAAAAAATACTTGGTCCAAATTCGCTGAAAGAACAATTTGAACAATAGCCATGAAACCCTTCTTATCACTTTCGCAACCTTCATTTTGCTTTGTTCTCCAACTCTATAAACTGGTTTGATCGTCACTTCTTTCAAACTGCAACCCACAATATTCAGCTTTACCAATAGGTCGTTTGGCATCCCGTAAGATTTATAGATCTTATGGATCCTAATTGCATTCAAGGCCGGCAAGGATATCGTGGTGTAGCCGGTTTGAGTATCGGAAATCCTCCAATATCCAGAAGCAATCTTGGTAAGCATCGACAAAACTGAATTCCCAAAGAACCTGATCTTGGGAATGACAAACTTGGAACTCGGGTGTCTTAGTCGATTTCCCTTTACATAATCAATTCCATCATCTATTACTGGCAAGCAAAGCTCCTCCAATTCACTAGGGTCCATTTGTCCATCTCCGGCCATGACAGCAGTGCAATCTATTTCATGATCCTTGCACCATTTATATCCTCTGGCTATACCTGCACCTACTCCGCCATTCTCAAGATTATTGATCAGAATAATTCGATCAGTATTGGGTGTTTCATTGACGATCTCAGAAGGAACATAGTACTCGATCTCTTTCAGATTTTGTTCTTCTACTACCTGATCTGCTTCGTTATAACGATTAGGAATCACTTTATTGGGAAAAGGCTTCAACTCGATTTGATGAGGTCCTTCCTTTTCTATGTAAGATTCAACTACCTCAGCGGTTTTATCTTTAGAGCAATCATTTACGATGATGATCCTATCTACAAAATCAGGCATGGAATCGATCACCATTCCGATTTGAGTTTCCTCGTTATAGGCAGGAACAACTACTGCAATGGTTTTTCCTTTAAGCATAGTGGTTGATGTAAAGTAATTTGCAAAAGTATGAATGCAATACTAGAACTTAAATTGAAGCACAACAATAGTTCGTCTCAGAATAGCTGAACATCCCATCCTTAATAACTTAGCGCGAAGAAATTGTTTGTTTGCTTTGAGGTCCTTTCCCCAATACAATGAATTGAAAAATTCCTTGTAAATAGCCTAAACCGTAAGAATAATGTAAGAGGAAGAAAACCCAAGCAGTCTTTATGCCCTTTGTAAAAGATGATTGAAGCCGAAACGCTGATAACAAAGCAAGGATCAAATAGACCAAGATGCCTAATAGATAAAGCACTCCAATGGGGGGAAAGATGATACTAAGGCCTAGTCCCAAGAATAAATAAAGCACAAACAAGAGTGGAACTACTTGCCTAGCAGTTGTAATGGATCCATGTTTCTTATTGACAAACACCTTCCAGTAACCATACTGGAAATACTGGCGATATAATTTTGAGAAGCTAGCTCGTACATAATATTTGGAGCGGATCTTTTTTGAAAGGTAGATAGAGAATCCCGCTTTTAAGAGTCGGTAATTAAACTCATCATCTTGATTTCGAACTAGCTCTTCATCGAAGTAACCAACTCTTTCAAATACCTCCTTTCTGTAAGCTCCAAAAGCTACGGTATCAACATAACCTTCTTTTGTGGAGGTTCTAAAATGAGCATTCCCTACACCAAATCTGGAAGACATTGCATTTCCAATCACTTCAGAGATCTGGTCTTCATAAACATTCTCGATGATTCCTCCTGTACATCCAATTTCCTTTGAAACTGATAAGGCATTTAAGTTCTCAATGATGTATTCTTGATCAATTTCTGCATGAGCGCCAAGAATGATCTTTAGCTCTGCATCCGATTTTTTCAAGCCTAGATTTAAGGCAAAGGGGGTGCTTTTCTTCTCATTGACAAGCAAATGAATAAAGGAATGTTTCTCTTCGTACTCTTTTATGATAGCTGGAGTGCCATCTTTACTCATCCCATCACAAACCCACACTTCTAAACGATCTTTTGGATAGTTGACTGAAACAATAGAATCAAGACATCTTCTTATGTAAGTCTCTTCATTCCGGCAAGGAATAACTATTGCAACTTTTGGTTTTTGGTCAATCACGTTCCAAATGTGATAAAAGGAGAAGGAGTATCAAAATCTCCTTTTCTTGTACCCACCAAATTTAATGGAAGTGGAACTCATATTCCTTATAATTAATTTCGCTTATTGAATATGGAAAAGAAGCTTGTTCAGCAGATCATTGAATGGGACTTAGTGAATTGGTCTAAAGCCTTGCCGTTTTGGGAAGAGCAACTCAAAGAACCATCAAAAGGTAAAAAAGCCCTGGAATTAGGTGGTAGAAACGGAGGAATCTCTTTGTGGCTAGGCCTAAAAGGTTATGAAGTGATTTGTTCTGATCTTGAAAATCCAAAAGAGAGTGCAAGCAAGCTACATGCTCAATATGATCATCTTAATATTCGTTATGAGGCGATCAATGCAACTGACATCCCTTACGAAAATGAGTTCGACTTGGTGATCTTTAAATCTATACTTGGAGGAATCAGCAGAAATGGTCAAGATGAACTTAAAAAAGCAGTTATCGATCAAGCTCATAAGGCATTAAAAGAAGGAGGTCAACTGCTTTTTGCAGAAAATATGGAAGCCTCAATCATCCACCGATTCTTTAGAAAGAATTTTGTCAAATGGGGAGGAGAATGGAACTACTTGAAAGCTGCAGAAATTGATTCATTGTTCTCTGAATTTTCTTCATTAAAGTATCGTTCTGCTGGATTTCTTGGTGCTTTTGGTCGTTCAGAAGGACAAAGACAATTTTTGGGGAAGATCGATAACACCATCGAGAAAGCTCTCAGCAAGAAACAGCACTACTTGGTTTTTGGAGTTGCTGAAAAATAATTGAACCAACATTCATCTTCATTTTGCTTAAGAAATCGATAGTTCTCCTTTCATTTACTTTTTTGCTCTTGAGTATTCACGCTCAAAGCGTTAGAGAAGTTGCTATTGATCTGGAAAAGATAAAGAGGTCCAATGAGGATGTTATTGATCTGGTTCTTCAAAACCCATTGGGAAAAGATATAGAGTTATTGAGCTATGAAGCAGACCAGCGAATGGCGGTACAGATCCGAACCAAAATAATTCCAGCTTATGGTTATGAATTCTTTAGAGTAAAAGTAAATCACTCCCAATTAGGTGATTTTAGTAAGCAGCTTCAATTCCATTTCGATCAAAAAGACATGGATATCCTCATCCGTTTCAATGGGAAAATGAAAGAGCTTCCTTCTCAAGGAATACAAAAGTGCCCCAGTTTTGATGATGTTCCCTCTAAAAGAAAGATTGCAAAAAGAAGCAGGCAATTGCAGAATCAAATTCAAGCGAAGCTGATCCTCCTGGGCAAAGGGCAAGAGACTAGTGAACTTTTGGACGATACACATCGCTCAAACAATATTGTTTTCTTGATCGATCGTTCATCTTCCATGAAGCGCGAAGGAAAAATGGACTTACTGAAAAACAGTCTTGAGATCTTACTGAACTCCCTACGAGAAGAAGATTACCTATCCATGGTAGCTTACGACAATAGAGCTATCCTTTTGTTAGCTAGCACAGCAGTTGTTGAAAAAGACAGTATTCAAATGATCATTGACCAATTGAATGCAGAAGGATCGACTAACGCCATTGAAGGAATTGAGTTGGCGATCAATGAAGGGATGAAGAATTATATATCAAAAGGCAACAATCAACTCTACCTGGTAAGTGATGGAGCATTCGAGCTTAAACAGGGAAGTAAAGGAAGTAAGAAACTCATTGAAGAGGCAGCAAATGTAGGAATGAATGTATCTGTGCTAGCCATCAAGGCCAACACTTGGTCAAGAAGATCATTGAAAGAGCTAAGCAGAATAGGAAATGGGGATCTGATCCGAATTGATGGAGATCAGGATCAGAAGAATCTTTTTAAGAATATCGAAAGGAACTCTAGGTTATGATCACTTTCCCAACCATTGTTGGTTGGTGAGATAAAGTGATTTTCCTGCCTTTTGATTAAGACTGGCTTTTTCGTTTTCTTTGAACTCCTGAATGTAAACTACTGCTACTGCAAGTGAGAATACGATCGCACAGGAGACGATCAAACGCAAGACGTGGTTTTGTGGTTTCATTAGTGGTTAGCTATATTCCCGGGGGTCAAATTTATAGAAATTCATTTTTGGGTTCGTAACTATACGGTAATAAAGCGGTTAAGGTTATATTAATTGAATGGAAAAAAGAGAAGAAAAGAAGAGTATTGCCATACTGGGGTCAACTGGCTCTATTGGTTGTCAGGCACTTGAAGTTGTAGGAGATAATCCTCATCTATTTGATATAGAGGTTCTTACGGCTTACTCTAATGCAGATTTACTGATTGAACAAGCCAAAAAATTCAAGCCGAACTGCGTGGTGATTGGAGATGAAAATTCTTACAAAAAAGTTTCAGAAAGTCTCTGGAATGAAGATATCAAGACCTATTCTGGAGAAAAAGCCCTTGAACAAGTGGTGGAAATGGAGGAGATTGATATGGTTTTGACTGCAGTTGTAGGAGCTATAGGCTTAAAGCCTACTCTTAATGCGATCAGAGCTGGAAAACCCATTGCATTGGCAAACAAAGAAACCTTGGTGGTGGCTGGTGAGTTGATCATGAAAGAAGCAGCCATGAGAAGAGTGCCTATTATTCCAGTAGATTCTGAGCATTCTGCCCTATTTCAATGCATGGTCGGGGAACTTCATAATCCCATAGAAAAGATCATACTTACTGCTTCTGGTGGCCCGTTTCGAGGCTACAGTAAAGATCAATTAGCTCAAGTAAGTCTAGAAGCAGCCTTAAAGCACCCCAATTGGGAAATGGGTGCGAAGATCACTATTGATTCGGCTACGATGATGAACAAAGGTTTGGAAGTGATCGAGGCCAAATGGCTGTTTCAATTGAATCCAGATCAGATAGACGTGATCGTACACAAGCAATCAATCATTCACTCCATTGTTCAGTTTGAAGATGGTAGCATGAAGGCCCAAATGGGCTTGCCCGATATGAAACTGCCAATTCAATATGCAATGGCATATCCACAGCGAATTCCATCTAAATTTCCACGATTTGATTTTACGGCCTACCCCACTTTGGATTTTGAAAAAGTGGATACCGAAGTGTTTAAAAATCTACAGCTGGCTTACAAGAGCATTGAATTAGGGGGAACTGCTGCATGCAATCTAAATGCTGCCAATGAGATCAGTAATTTGGCCTTTCGAGAGAAGAAGATCTCATTCTTAGAGATTGCAGAAACCAATGAAGCAGTGATGGAGTCCATGCCGATCATCAAAAATGCCAGTTTGGATCAATACATAGAAAGCGACTTGGCAGCAAGAGAAAAAGCAAAAGAATTAATTGCTTCTAAAGGCTAAAAACTAAAATCATTCCAGCTTGTCTTATAGTTGCTAAACCAATTTGTAAGCTAGCGTCCCTTTTAACATTTCTTAATTCTCAATTGTACCTTAATCCTTACTTTTGAGGCTTTATTTTTTGAATGGAAATCCTAATTCGCGCCTCCCAGTTAATCTTGAGTTTGTCCATACTCGTGGTCTTGCATGAATTGGGTCATTTTATTCCAGCCAAACTCTTTAAAACCAGAGTAGAGAAATTCTATTTGTTTTTCGATCCGTGGTTTTCACTTTTCAAATTCAAGAAGGGCGAAACCGAATACGGAATCGGCTGGCTTCCTTTGGGTGGTTATGTAAAGATCTCAGGAATGATCGATGAATCGATGGACAAGGAGCAGTTAAAACAACCTCCTCAACCTTGGGAATTTAGATCAAAACCTGCATGGCAAAGATTGATCATCATGATCGGCGGCGTTACAGTTAATGTCTTCCTTGGGATTGCGATTTATATAGGAGTGCTCTTCGTTTGGGGCACCCAGTACATTCCCACTGATCAGCTTACCTATGGGATCTATGCCGATTCCGTTGCTGCAGAAATGGGATTGAGAAGTGGAGATAAGATCCTTAGTCTGGAAGGTGAAAAGGTGGAAAAGTTCAGTGATATTCCATTGAAGATACTTCTTGAAGATGCAAGAACCATTCAAATAGAGAGAGAGGGAAAAGCAGAAGAGATCAATATCCCCGATAAGATCGTTGCGAGCATGATCAAAAAACAAGATGCCTTCATAGAGCCAGCTATTATTGCAATAGTGGCTGAAGTGTCATCAGGCTCCAATGCTGAAAAAGCAGGATTGCTTCCAGGAGATAAGCTGATCTCTGTTGAAGAAGATCCAACTCCTTTCTTTCAGGATGTTCAGAAAGCCCTCCGAATAAGGAAAGGAAAAGAAATCGATTTCAAGGTCCTTAGAAATGGAGAGGAGAAAGTTCTTCATGGCACGGTCAGCGAAAATGGTACCTTGGGCTTTGGTGTGATTCCAGCAGATGAACAGATCCCATTAGCTGTAGAAAGCTATGGATTGGTAGAATCAATTCCTGCAGGATTCAATAAAGCATACAGTTCTTTTGACAACTACATCAAGCAGATCAAATTGATCTTCAAACCAGAAACAGAAGCTTATAAGTCTCTTGGTGGATTTATTACTATTGGTAAGGCTTTCAGCCCAACTTGGGATTGGCAAAGATTCTGGAGCTTCACCGCATTTCTTTCGATCATCCTCGCCATCATGAACATCTTACCCATTCCAGCTTTGGATGGTGGTCATGTCATGTTCTTGATCTTTGAGATCATTACCGGTAGAAAACCAAGTGAAAAGGTTTTGGAGTATGCCCAAATAGCGGGAATCATCATTCTTCTGGGTTTGATGCTGCTTGCCAATGGCAATGACATCCTTCGACTCTTCGAATAATTGTTAACATCCTGCTGTTTTAAAGTAGCCCCTTAAGCAATATTGCTCCCAGCATAGTGGTCTTATTTTTGATAAAAAGAGATCATGAGGCATTTTCTCAGCATTTTCATTTCCTTAATTGTGCTTAGTGCATCTGCGCAACATTCAACCTTGCGCTTTCAAGATGAACCCTTTATGCTGGATCATCAATCAATATTGATCGTGCCGTTTGAGAGCAAGATGTACCTATCTGATGTGAACGGTGATCTTGCAAGAGCAAATGGTTTGAATTCTCAACAGATCATAGATCGCTTCACCAATGCCTTGGATCAAAGTCTTTATTACACCTTTAAAGAAAGGACGAAAGTAACTTCCTTTTACACGCTCGATGACGATACTGCACAATCTTCATTGAACTACATCTACAACAATGTAGATCTAGAATACGAACTGGTGAAAAGGGAAGATGAAAAGAAGAATGGATTCACCAAACTAAAATCAAAACTTGAAAAAAAGGAAGACGAGAGTTATGATCGCGGTGGCATAAACAATGGCGAGATCGTTACCAAAAGCGATCCTAGAGAACGGTATATGAAAGCGGTGGTCACTGATCAACAAATGCTTGATAGCATGCATTTAAGCTTCAACAATGAATTCTTTTTGTTCCTGAATGAGTTGGATTTTAAGAACGTTTATGGAGATGCCATTTCCATGCAGAGAATGGAGTATAACAGAGAACTAAAAGTCCATTTTACCCTATATAAAAAAGATGGATTGATCCTAGCAACAGGTATCTCTTCTACATTGGTGCCTGCTTCAGAGAACGATATCAATGAGATCACTTCCACTTATTTTCCAATCTTAGCGAAACAGATCTTCGATGCGCTTTTTGAAGACGAAGAGGAAAAAAGTAGTGCCAGTAAATTGAAGATGCCATGGAAATGATCAATCCCTATTGGGCCATCATTGGATTGAGCCTGATCATTATTCTTTCTTACTTCTTTAACATCATTTCCAAGAAGACCAATATCCCTTCTGTATTGATGCTCATTGCACTTGGAATCCTCTTAAGACAGGGGATGAAATTCATGAATATCACTACAGATGAATCTCTGTTTGATGTCTTAGAGGTTTTGGGAATTGTAGGTTTGATCATGATCGTACTGGAGGCAGCTCTCGATCTTAAATTGACGAGGGAAAAATGGCCTATCATTTGGAAATCCTTTAGTGTAGCTCTCCTATCTCTAGCATTGACAACCATTGGTGCCGCTTACATTCTTCATTACTTCATCATAGATGATTTCTTTAATGCCATCATTTATGCTGTTCCCCTCTCCATCATGAGCAGTGCTATTATTATCCCGTCAGTTGGCGGACTTTCAGAGCTCAAAAAGGAGTTCATGGTTTACGAAGGAACATTCTCTGATATCCTGGGAATTATGGTTTTCTATTTTCTCTTAGAGAATGCAGGTGCAGAAAGTGGGAAAGCAGTTGCCACTAATATTCTTTCCAATATATCCATCACCCTTGTCTTATCCATAACCATTAGCTATGGTTTGGTATTGATCTTTCAAAAAATGACTTCACAGGTCAAGCTATTCATGTTGATCGCAGTCTTAATGATCCTCTATTCAGTTGGTAAGTTATTTCACCTTTCCTCCTTGGTTGAGATCTTGATCTTTGGCTTGATACTGAATAATTACAATGTCTTCTTTGGCGGAGTTTTCAGGAAGTGGATCGATAAGTCTAAAGTGAGTGAGGTACTAGAGGACTTTCATTTGGTTACCATTGAATCTGCATTTGTAGTAAGAACCTTCTTCTTTGTGCTATTTGGAATTAGCATTGCTCTTTCTAGCTTGATGGATCTAAATGTAGCGATCATAAGTTTGGCCTTATTGGCCTTGATCTATGTGCTGCGCTTTCTGATCGTCAAGTTATTCTTGTTAAAAGATATCTACCCTCAAGTTTGGCTTACCCCTAGAGGTCTTATTAGCATTCTATTGTTCTTTGCCATCCCTGAAGAATTTCAAGAGCCCGCATTTGATTCAGGAATACTTTTGTACATCATCATTATTAGCTGTGTCATCATGGCCTTGGCCTTGGTAGTAACAGGCAAAAATGTCATCCCTGTTGAAGAAATTACTTTCCTTTATGGAAAAGAAGATAAAGAAAACCCTGGCCCTTTAACAGACTCAAATAATGACCATGAAAAACCGGGAATTGACCAACAACCGCTCCCTTAATTTTTCACTCGCCCTTAGCCTTCTCTTAAGTCTTTCAATTTGCACCCCTACTTCTGCACAGATCAAGTCTGGCCCTATGCTAGGGTATAAGGAAATGAAAGAAGTAGCAATTTGGGTTCAGACCTATGGAGAGGAAGAGCTCTTTTTCAGCTATAAAAAAAAGAAAGGGCAGCACAAGTGGGCGGCAAGAACCTATTCGAGCTCAAAAGAAAATGCCTACTGCTTCCATTTGATTGCAGACGGGCTAGAACCTGGAAGTGATTATGAATACAAGATCCATCGGGACAAAGAGCTTCTAGCAGAAGGAGAATTCAGCACCCTTCCACTTTGGAACTATAGAACAGATCCGCCAAACTTTTCATTCTTGATCGGTAGTTGCACTTACACCAATGAGACTGAATACGACCGACCGGGCAAACCATATGGGAAGTCGATGAAGATCTTTCAAGAAATGGCAAAAAAAGATGCGGAAGCAATGCTTTGGCTTGGAGATAACATTTATTTAAGAGAAGCTGATTGGGGCTCCAAAAGTGGAATTCAACACCGATACTCTCACTTCAAATCACAAGATAGCCTACAAGAACTTTGGAGTAAAATGCATCATTATGCCATATGGGATGACCATGATTATGGCCCCAATGATGCCAATAGAAGCTTTATCAATAAAGACCTTACTCTTCAAGCCTTCAAGGATTTTTGGGCCAATCCTAACTACGGAATAGAGGGATGCGAAGAATGTATAACGGGCATGTTCTCTTATAATGACTTGGATTTCTTTTTGATGGACAATAGAAGTCAGAGGAGTCCTAATAGTCGAAAAACTGGGAGTAGAGAAATTCTTGGTGATGCCCAAATTGATTGGTTAATTGACGCCTTGCTCAGTAGTAAAGCAAGATTCAAAATCGTAGCTATAGGAGGACAGCTACTTAGCGATGCTGCAGTTTATGAGAATCATGCCACCTTCCCCGAAGAAAGAGAAAAAATATTGAGCTTACTTGAAAAGGAAGAGATCAAGAATGTAATATTCCTAAGTGGTGACAGACACAAGACTGAACTGACCAAATATGAAACTGAGAACGGCCTGGTTTATTATGATTTCACCTCATCTCCTCTCACATCCACCTCTTACAATACCATTGATGAAGGAAATTCATTAAGGGTGGAAGGCACTCATTTTGCCAAGCAGAATTTTGGAATGTTGAGAATGGAAGGAACCTACAAAGAGAGAAAATTGATCCTTAGCACTTTTGATGCTTCTGGAAAACTAGTCTGGGAAAAGGAAATCATGCCTCAACGATGATCTAAAGCAGTTTGATCAATTCGATCTTGCTTTCAACCTCCCCCTCTTTGACTTCAAATGCTGCCTCCTCAAATTTTGGGAGACCAAAAAGAATGCTCTTATTCCCTGAAAAACCAAATGGCTCTACTGGTACTCCTAAGAAGTTCTTATCCAAATCTCTATTGCCATTGACATCGTGGATCAATGATATTGCATACTTGCCGGGAGGAAGATCATTGATTCGAATGATAGGCGTTCCTCCTTTTACAGGATACTCTTTTGAAAAGATGGCCTTCTCTTTCTCTGTTGGGAATCCTTCTTCCTGATCAAAGATCATGACTCCAATGAGTCCTTTCTGATCCTTGAGTCCTTCAAGTTGGATCTTGATCACTGGCCCCTCTTCATTCTCTAGATCATTATATCCAAAAAACAGGCCTACTACTAATAGAAGGAAAATTTTCATCTGGCGAAATTAAGGATGTATCAGCTAAGATATTTGCTATCCCATTCAACGTTGCTGAAGTTCTCACGCATACTCATAACGAGCATGCATGCCATTCCACAAATGGCGATAAAACTATGAACGAATAGGAATATGAAAACATCAAATGAAGGAGTAGGAACTAATAATGAAAATACTACAGCTAATCCTGCTAAGAACCAGAACATACTCATAAAGTTCCTCATCGGAAAAGCCAGTATAGATCTCAAAGAAGAAATCTCTCCACCCCATTTATGAATGAAGTAAAATCGGTCATTCTTGAGAGGAAGCATAAGAATAGGATCCGAATCTTTATCGGTTAACTTGAATAACTCTTTGGGAGCAATGATCTTGAAATGATTCAATTCCTCTCCGATCTGATCTTCTAGTGCTTTCACTTTTTGCACTGCCTCATAAGGGATCTCACCTTTAAAATGTGTGCTATCCAAGAAGCGCAATCTGTATTTAATGCACAATTGTTGAATTTGATCCAAAGTGTAGATATTGGAGGCCTCTAAGCTGCTCTCATCTATCTCAATAAGGTTTGCATTGCCTTCTATTGATTCAACAATTCTTTCGTCTCTTTTTGATTCCTTTTCTAGGATCTCTTGTACCTCACTCATCAAGCTCTCAGAAGGGTTTTTTCTTCGAATTTTTTGGAGTTGTTCGTAAAGGTCAACTGTATTAAGGTTCATACCATCAAACAATTTAATTCATCAAAATGTACTTGGTATGGTTGTGCTGGGCTTATAAAATTAACCAACATCCTAGAAATAAGTTTAATTTTTTGCTTGATCTTCTATATAAGCTCTAAGATCTTCTATTTGTTGGTCGCTTAATTTCTCTTTTGGATACAGAGGCATGTACCTTGGCTTACCGTTCTCAATATAGGTTCCATGCCTGATAATATTGTAGAGATTGAAGTCTGTATTCTTACTTAAGTGATTGACAAATTTCTTCATGGTGGCCTTGTCATCTTCTAAAAGAACGGTAGATACTCCACCTTTTTGGTGACACGCTTGACAGCTTAATTCATAAATCTTCTTCCCATTCTCAGCATTTCCTTCATGCTCATATCCCAAATCCATTCGTTGAGGCAATTCACCAAACTCAACCGGCAATTCCGTCAAGTACTTGGATTTTAAAAGCTTCACCAGTTCATCTGAATTCTTCCCCTTTTCAAGGCTAATTAAAACATCCTTCATCTCCCCTTCTGATAGCTCTAGATCTGAAAGTTTCATTTGCATGGTCCAGTAATAAGCGAGAATTGCTTCTAGTTCCCAATCATCCAAGTACCTACCTGAGGAGCATACCTTGGCACACAATTGAGTGGCTTCTGCTAAACTTTTGTTAGCAGGTTTGACCAAATCTCCATACTTCTTGTAGTAATCACCTCCATACCAACGCTCTCGATTGGCAATGCCATAGAAAGTAGATGCTTGTAAAAATTTTAGTCCCTTCTCGGAAAGATAATCCAGCCTTTTTTCAGGATCTGATTTAGTAAGGTCAGGGTCCTCCTGAACTTGATTGTGACAAGAAGTACACATGTAATATTTACTTATATAAGAAGATCTTTTCCCTTTAGGATCTGTAGTCTTCCCATAATATACCAGATCGTAACCTCTTTTGATCTCCTCCTCTGAGGCATTGGGTCGGGCATGATCAGGTTTCGTATCTCCTAATGCAATTAGCACATCGCCAATGAGGCTATCTGAATTCCATTCGGCCGATGATTTTGTACTTAGCAATGAAACAAAAATCAGGAGGCTAATTAGAAATACTAGGATCCTCATTTGTATTTCCTCCCACTTAATTGGAAATCTCTACTTATGTTAAATCCAAAGTAAACTTCTCCATCTTCCCAACTACCTCTAGTTTCTCCTATGAAGAACTTCTCAATCATTCCCTGAGAATTGGAAACATGCAGTTGGAAAACGTGATTCTTGGTCTCAATATCGCATCCAAAGGATAAGGAGTTATTGAACTGATCGGAAATTTGATCCGGCAAAACATAGTAGTATTCCGTTTGAAGTGATACAGTTCTACTCACTTGATATCTAGCAGCACCTCCAGCTGAAAAAACATCGTTCTGATAATCCTCGTCCAAAACTAGATTCCTATGAACTAGAGTAGGCATGATCTGCACAGAAAGTCTATCGGTTAGTTTCTTCGCAACCAATAGCTGATAGGAATAAAAGGTCTTTGCACTAAGCTCATTCAACTCTTCTTCCCCTGGTAGATCAACTGATCGAATAGCAACCGTTGCCAAGCCTGTTAAGCTTATGGGCATCTTTCCATCTTTTGTCTGTCGAAGAATAGCATATTTCGCATATCCGTCGAAGGTCTTTTCGAAAGAACTCCTACCTACTCCAACAGTCAATCGGTCGGTAATTCCGTAATCTAATCCAAGCCTAATGGTAGCCTCATCCAATCCAAAAAACTCTTCTATCCCGCCATCTATACTTCCAAACCTATGGGAGATAATGAATTTCATTTGGCCTGCAGGACTAGTCATTACAGAGTGACCATTCACAATTCTGAGATCGGGAAAAGTTTGGGCCACTTGCTCTCCATCTTGTGCATGAAGAAGTCCAATAAATAGGATGGAAAGAAAAAGTAAATATGCCTTCATTCTTTGTTTTTTACTGTGGTGCTCCTTGTGCCACCCAGTCTCTTAATAATTTTTCTTCTTGTGCAGTCAATCCATAAGTTCCTTTCTCCTTCGGCATGTCCTTGGTTACAAAGACTTCATCATCCATCTCCCCGTTATCTACAATTGCTTTTACTTCAGCATAGTTGGTGAGCTTTGGTTGATTCGGCGGATCATTTGGACCTGCATGGCACCTTGATTCAGCAGAACATTTGGTTTGAATGATGGGAAGTATATTCAATTGAAATCCAATTGTGCCATCTGCATTCAATTGCACCTTTTCTGGCTCAACCATTTCGAGCGCATCATAGGTGCATGCTACAAAAGTTGAAACAAAGAAAATAAGAATGAAGTATGAATGGAACTTTCTCATAATGAGATACTAAAGTAATGCAAAATATTTAAACCTTGTTCTCTAAAGTAATCACGCTGATCTCGGGAAGAATTCCAAACCTACCTGGGTAACCGATGTAGCCAAAACCTCTATTTACATATAAGTTTTGATTTCCTTCATTATACAATCCTGCCCATTCGTTGTAGAAATATTGAACAGGACTCCATTTGAATCCAGGTATTTCAACTCCATACTGCATACCGTGGGTATGTCCAGAAAGAGTAAGATCAATCCAATTAAAATCTTCTAAGATCTGACCTCTCCAATGACTTGGATCGTGTGACATCAAAATAGTTGGTTTGTCTTTGTCTAAACCCTGAGTCGCTTTATTCAAGTCACCATACTTTGGAAATCTTCCTTTTGCACTCCAGTTTTCAACTCCAACCAAATTGAACTTCTCTCCTTGATGCTCTAATTCTCTTGATTCGTTGTTCATCAACTGCCAACCCATTTCTTTGTGTGTATCTAAAAGAGCTTGGAAATTTGCTTTCTTCTCTTCTTCACTATCCCATCTTACATAATCACCATAATCATGGTTACCAAGAGTTGAGTACACTCCCAAGGGTGCTGAAAGCTTCCCGAAGTGCTCCTTCCACTCTATCATTTCTGATGCCTTGTTGTTGACCAGATCTCCAGTAAATAGAATTAGATCTGCCTTTTCTTCTTGGACCATTTCAATTCCTTTCTTGACGGCTTCCTTGCTCCAAAAACTACCCGAATGAATGTCTGACAATTGCAGTACTCGAAGTCCACGAAGACCTTCGGGAAGATTTGCAATGGGAAGACTGATGCGTCTAATTCTGTAATCGTGAGCTCCGCTAACAATTCCCCAACACATGGAAAGGACTGGGGCGGCTGCAACGATCATCCCAGTTTGAATGAGGAACCTTGATCTCGTGATTCCCTCCTCTCCCATCTTTACATCTGGACCAGCAAGCTTCCAAGCTATCCATTGAGCTCCTCTAACCAGATCGCCAATAAATAGAAATACACACAGAAGTGTTTTAAATAAATAATTGATGAATACAAAAGAGACTAGGAAAGTCCTACCATGTTTCCCAAACCATTCTGGATTGCCAAAATGAAAGAGTAGAAAGGCCGTAAATACCAATGCCGTAAAGCTCCAATAGATCCATTTGGTATAGCTTTGGGTAGCACTAGAAGATTTAGCGGTTAATTCTTTAAAAGCTTGAAATGCATACAATTCAAGAATAAAGAAGATCAGTAACAAGATCAATACAAAAATGACTCGGTTCATCGGCTGGTTGGATTATTATTTAAACTTAACTCTCTGTTAATCAGTTTTGTTTTATTTTCGCATCCTAAAATTAGTGATATGGAAGAAATTCAAAACATGGAAAATATCGAAAGATACGTAGGACTTGCTCAAGAAATGATCGTTGAGTACGGTGCAAAGATCTTAGGTGCTGTAATTACCTTAATCATTGGTCTTTGGATCTTAAAAGGAATCAATAGAACTTTTGGGAAGGCCCTTCAGAAAAGAAATGTAGACCCTTCTTTGGTCCCTTTCCTTAGAAGCTTGGTTTCCACCACCCTTAGACTCATTTTATTTATTGTGGTCCTGGGTATGGTAGGCATCGAGATGACTTCCTTCATTGCTATTTTGGGTGCCGCCGGTCTTGCTGTTGGGATGGCCTTATCGGGAACTCTAGCCAATTTTGCAGGAGGTGTGATCTTGCTCATCTTCAAACCTTTTAAGGTTGGAGATTTCATAGAAACTCAAGGACACAGTGGTACGGTTGCTGGAATTCAGATCTTTAATACCATTTTAAAAACTCCAGACAATAAAACCATTATCATTCCTAATGGAGGTGTATCAACTGGATCATTGGTCAATTATTCTACTGAAGCAGATAGAAGAGTTGATTGGAGCATTGGCATCGGCTATGGTGATAGCATTGACGATGCTCGAAAGATCTTATTGGACATTTTTGATAAGGATGAAAGAATCATGAAAGATCCTGCACCTTTTGTTAAAGTTTCAGAGCTTGCAGATAGTTCAGTGAATTTTGCTGCAAGAGTTTGGGTAAAAGGAGCTGATTATTGGGATGTAAAAATGGACACCCTTGAAACGGTTTATAACGAATTCAATTCGAAAGGTATCAACATCCCATTCCCGCAAATGGATGTTCATGTTCACAAAAACGACTAGAATTAGATGAAAAAGATTATTGCAATTATAGCAGTTATTGCCTGCTTTGGTATTACTGAGGTGAATGCCCAGGATGCAACACCAAAAGATACCAGTTGGAAGTTTACTGGCTTAACAAGCTTGAACTTTACACAAGTCTATTTGAACAATTGGGCAGCTGGTGGTGAACAATCTTTGGCTTTGACTTCCTTGGCTAACTTAAACCTCAACTACAAGAAAGGAAATAAGAGTTGGACCAATCAATTGGATCTTGCTTATGGTTTGATGCAACAAGGTGGAGACGAAGTGAGAAAAACAGATGACCGAATTGATTTCTTGTCCAAGTATGGAATTCAAGCGAACGATAAATGGTACTATACCTTCTTGTTCAACTTCAAATCACAGTTTGCTCCTGGATACAATTACCCAGATGATTCAACTAAGATTTCGGAATTCATGGCACCTGGTTATGTACTTCTTTCACTTGGTGCTGATTACAAGCCATCTGATAAGTTCTCTGCATTTGTGTCTCCATTGACTTCAAAAATGACCTTTGTTTTAAATCAAGACCTTGCCGATGCTGGAGCATTTGGTGTTGAAGCCGCTAAGTTCAATGCGGAAGGGGTCAAGACAAAAGATGGGGAGAATTCATTGATAGAAGTTGGTGCCTATGTGAATCTTTTAGTCAATGTAGATGTAATGGAAAATGTGAATCTAAAAAGTAGATTGGAGCTATTCTCAAGCTATACAGAAGACCCTACGCATATTGATGTTTTTTGGGAGAATATCTTAGCGATGAGAGTAAACAAATATATTACTTGCAACATCACCACCACCTTGATCTACGATCATGATATCGATATTCAAGAAACCAAAAAGAACGGTGAACCAAAAACCGACGATGAAGGAAATCCGATCATAGGTCCAAGAACTCAGTTCAAAGAAGTACTGAGCCTCGGATTGACCTATAATTTTAACTAGACCTTATTAAGATTTGACCCTCTTGATACTACAGCCAATGGCTTTGGTATCATTAGGGTCAATTTTTTTGCCCTTTGACAAGTTCATTAATGCATTCTTCAAGTAAGGAGCTTGAACTGCATCCTTTTCTTTGTAATTGTCATCAATCGCTCCTTCATACACCAATTTCCAATTCTTATCAAATAGGAATACATGTGGGGTAGTCTTTGCTCCATAAGCGTTTGCCACTTCAGAATCAACGTCAACTAAATAAGGGATTTCTTGATACCCCTTTGCTTCTGCATGCATTCTCATTTCCTCCATGGAGTCGTCTCCACTTCTTTTGGCTTCATTTGAATTGATCAAGGCAAAACCAACATTGGCATTCTTTGCCCAATCAGAGATCTCAGGATATCTATCTTCCCATGCAATTACAAATGGACAAGTATTGCAAGAAAAGATCACCAAGGTTCCATTCTCTTTCATCAGAGATTCGACACTCATTTTATCACCATTGGTTCCCATCATTTCGTGCTCTGTCATTGGAGCTTTATCCCCAATCTTAAGAGTTTGGTGTTCTTCGCCCCCACTGAAGGCAAAAAGTACTGCACAGATGGTAGCACAGCTTAAGAATATAGCTAATTTCTTCATGTTTACTTTTTTATAATGAACAGCTAAAGTTAGTAATTGTGCTTATGCAGTTTGGTCTTATCTCTTACATAGAATAAAAAAAGGGGCGCATAAAGCGCCCCCACTACTCCCCAGATGTGTGGTAAATTATCTCACTCTGAGTTTTGTTACACTCTTCTTTTCATATGCCCAAACAAATCTTCCATCAACGCTTAATGACTGCTGTGAGTCTTTTTTTGCATTGTATTCTTTGTAAGAACAATCATCAAGATTGAAAGCAGCAAAATCATTTTTAGCAGTAACCATCAATAAGATGTTCTCTTCCTTTTCTGAAACATTTGCTCTTTTGTATTTAGTAGCATTGATCAAAGAACCGTCTTTCATACTGAAGGTAGATATCCCTTTCAATCCAACCACTACTATTTTGTCTTTATAAGGCAGGATCTCTACAGCATTTCCAACACCTCCATTCTTGACCTCTTTCTCAAAATTGACAGAGCCATCTTTGTAATTCATTGAATAAATAGCCTTTCCACTACTTACATACAATACATCATTGTCTACAAAAGCATTGGTAATTCCTTTCTTGAACTTCTCAGAGGACCAAACCAAAGATCCATCTGAGGTATTGAAAGCTTGAAGACCATTTGGCTTAACATTTACAAAATCAACTCTCCATTCTTCTTCAATACCATCTTGAGTTTTTCTTCTAATGTAGGCTTGTGTTTCTACCACCCCTCCAATTTGAACAATCACTCTATCTTCAACAACATACATATTAGGAAGAGCTTTAGCACCCTTGATTTCTGGAGAAGTCCATAAAAGTTTTCCAGAATTTACATCGTACTTCTTGATCTTCTGATCTGACTTCTTGTTCATCTCGATCACATAGATATCATCGCCAACTCTCACTGGTTTTGCTACAGCTCCATAAACACCAAAAGCTTTTGCTCCTGCTGGTTTTCCAACCACTTGTGGCATTTCTGGATAGGCTGCTGACCATAGCTGTGCACCCGTTTTGTAATCATAGATCTGCAATCCATTGAGCATTACCGCTACCTTGTCGTCAATGATCTTCATATCAAAAACTCGTTCCTTGGTAATCACCTTTTTTGCTGCAAATCCTATGTAGCTGCTATTCCAGATGATATCCCCATTGCTAAGATCGATCTTGCTAATCTGGTTCTTGAATCCTTTGAACATGGCACTTAAACCAGAAGGAAGAATGTTCATTGCTGTCATATGACCGTCTCGAACTTCCCATGCTCCTACTGATCCTACAAAAGCCGTAGATTCCCACACTTCTTCTCCAGTTCTAGCTTTGATGTAAATGATCCTATCTTCTAGGGAAAGCAAAAAGGCATCTACTTCCTTTAAGTAGATCACATTTTCATTACTTAGATTCTTGTACTTATCGGTATTCCATAGTACCTCTCCCTTCTTCATGTCGATCACTGCAATCTGGTCTTTTCCACCTTTCTTCTCGAACAAGAAGATACATCCAGACTCCCAAAAGGGAATAATAGCATCTATTTTTCTAAGCTTGGGGGCAAGTTCTTTGAAGTCTTCGCTCCAGGATACAGATCCATCGGAAGTTTTGAAAACGGTCATGGTTTTGCTATCTGATATGTAGCTCACTTCTCCATCTCCTTCGAGACCTGTTCCTACTTTTTCTGTTTTGTGATCAAAGGACTTGGTCCATTCTACATCCATTTCAGCTTGAGCAAATGCTAAGCTCGAGCTAAGCAGACCTATCACAATGAATATTGATTTCTTTTTCATTTTAAATGTTTGATTGTTAAATGGTTAATTAAAATTTGAATTCATATCGAAACTTGTAACTCTTGTCTTTAGGCATCTTAAAGGGAAACTTATAAGTGACCACAAAATCTTTTAGTTGATTCTGGTGTTTGATCTCTCCCTCCCTTTCTATGGTTCTTACCGAGGCAACCTCCCCCTTGTTTTTTATTGTGATGTCCATGGTATAACTACCTTCTATTCCCGTTTTCTCCACAAACTTTTTGAAGTCGCCATTCTGCATGGACTCTTCAATGGCTTTAATAGCAGCTTCAACAACCTCATCTTGACTAACTAGATAAGCTTTCTTTTGAGCACTTAGATCTTGAGTGATCCAGAATACTATCAGGAGAAGAATTACTCTTATTGAAGCCATCCTTATTATTCTCTTTCTATTTTCCATTTGATCAATGCGTTTCCATATGCGATTAAAACATGATCTCCCTCAGGCAAGAAAACGAAACTGGAATAGGATCCTGGATACATTTTCTTTTTCATGCTTTTGAAGATCCTGTTCTTTGTGCTGTAGTGGTCAATCATACTTCCTTTGCCTGCCTCATAAATATTCACTGTGGGAAATTCCTGTACGGAGGCAATCCCAAACATGCTCCCATCGGCATTGAATGAGTAATCTGGCTGAACGTTGGTTCTACTCATATAACTTTCTCTGCTTGGCTCGTAGGAAGGCAAATTCACTACATTGATATAGGAATTAACCGCTGCATTGAAATTCAATAGTTTCATCCCATCCTTGCTGAATTCCATGGTATTGATATTGTCATAAAGCTCAGGTACTAAAAACTTTAACTTCTCACCTTGCACATCATATACCGCGATCATGTGTTTGAACTTTAGTGCATTCTTAACGGCCTTCTTATCATTCCTTAAAGAAGGTACCGTTTCCATCTGCTCCTTTGTCGGCTCAACAACGATGGCCAACTCATTTCCATCTGGATGTATGGCCATTGCATTTCGGGCATTCTCAAGTTCAAAGCTTTTGAGTTTTTCTCCACTCTTCAGATCAATAACCTTAAGCTTTCCGTCCTCAAGCAAGTAAAACTTCTCCTCATTTGCTCCAATCTTGATGTCTGCGATCTTCTTGTATTGATGGATGACTTTAGACTTCGAAATATCTACGATCAGAAAGTTGCTGAGCTTTGCCTTCTTAATGTTGTTGGTATAAGTCTTTTCTTGAAGTAGCAAATAGTTCCCCTTGGAAGAATATCGAACATTGTATCCTAAAGCGTCTGATTTTACATTGATCTCTTTCAAAATCTCTTGACTTCTCCAATCATAGATCAATAAAGGATACTTACTAGCACAGGCAATTGCTATTTGCATCCCATCAGGAGAAATATCAATGCCACTAATGTTCATTGCCTTTTCCTTTACCACCCATTTTTCCTCTTCTAGATTGATGTTCTGAGCTTGGATCAGAGACATTGACAAAAGCAAGAGCGCAGAGAGAATATATTTTACAGCATACTTCATCTTACTGGATCAGCTTGTTTTTATAGGCAAATCGGATCATCCCCGCTAAGTTTTTGATCCCCGTCTTGTTTCTAATATTTGTGCGATGTGAATCAACCGTTCTTGGACTGATATTCAAAGTATTTCCTATGTCCTTATTAGACATTCCTTCCGCTATCAGAATTAATACTTCTTGTTCTCTTTCCGTTAAACTGGGTGATTGTAACATAGCATTCATTTGAGGATGCTAAGTACTGACTGCTCTAGAGGGATATAAATAGAGTATTCTACCTAATTTACTAAGGTAAATCCCGTAGATGATCAATGGGATACCATTCCGCTTTGATAGGCAAAGCGAATAAGTTCAGCAACAGAGTGAAAATTGAGCTTCTTCATCAAGTTGGTGCGATGCGTGTCGACAGTCCTATGGGAGATGAACAACTTTTCCCCAATCTCCTTATTGGACAAGCCTTCAGCTACTAGCTTTAAAACGTCTCGCTCTCTTTCCGTTAGTGTGGAGATCATTTCAGAGTTTGTAGAAGAGGCTTGAATGGTTGAAGATTTGATCTGGTTGTCTGCAAGTATCTCCGAGATTTCGGAGCAGAAATAACGCTTCCCTTCCATTACCTTTTTTAAACCCAAGATAAATTCATCCTTATCTGCGTTCTTAAGAACATAGCCATCAGCTCCTAGATCTATTGCTTTTTTGATCAATGAGCGTTCAACATACATGCTTAAAAAAAGTAGCTTGGTTGCTGGGAATTCTTTCTTGATCACCCTTCCAGCCTCCAATCCATTCATTCGAGGCATCTCGATATCCATAAGAATGATATCTGCCTTTAATTGACTCAACTTATTGAGAGCATCCTTACCATCATTGGCGGTTGCTACGATCTCAAACTCGGGCATTTCGTTGATCATTGAGGAAATTCCTTCAAGGACCAATTGATGATCATCTGCTATTATGATTTGGTAGGGCATAAGACTCTGCAAAGTCAAAGGTAGTCAATCAGTTGCATTGAAATACACTCCATAATAAGTCTGAGCGACCATAATTATTTACCTTCGCGGCGCGATTCTAAGTGCAGAATGTCCAAGCTATCAATTCTATTTGTTACCACCCAATTACCCTATCCACCAAAAAGTGGCGGAAAGATCAAGTCGTGGCATTATTTAAAGGACCTTCAGAAGAAATACCAAATTGGTCTTGCCTCTCTTCTGAAAGATGATGATGCATCTTATGTTGAGGAGTTCAAGGGATTATTGGACTTCAAAGACTTTTATACAAGACCTCTTCAGGTTAACAGAAACATCATTAGCCTTTTTAAAAGTTATATTGGATTTCCTTGTTTGAATGTTTTCAGAAATTTCAATAAGGAGTTCAAGGTAAAAGTAGCTGTTTTGGCCAAGGATTATGATGCCATCCTCATTGATCATTATGAGGTATTTCAGTATGTACCTGAAGATTATAAAGGCAAGGTGATCCTTCATACTCATAATGCAGAATTTGAGATATGGAAGAGAATGGAAAACCTGAGTTCCAATCCATTGATCAAGATAGCATTGAGTCTAGAAGCCAAACGAGTTCTCAATTATGAGAAGAAAATTATCAGTCGATCGGATCTGGTCTATGCTACTCCATCAGATATTGAATGCTACCAAAAAGTTGGCATTCAAACGGATAAGATCAAAGTCACTTACCATCTTGGAAATGATGAATTGCTAGACCTACCGCTAACAGACTTCAATGCAACAGAAAAGGCCATGATCTTTATGGGGACTTTGAGCTGGGAACCCAATATTGATGGCTTGCTGTGGTTTATAGAAGAAGTATATCCTCTGATCTTGAAGAAACATGCAGATCTTAAGTTATACATCTTAGGAAGAGAAGCCGATGATCGACTGAGAACTGCCGCTGATCCTTTTCCATCGATTGAACTTTGTGGTTTTGTGGATGATATTGGAGAGTATTTGAAAAAATGCAGGGTGTTTCTAGCACCTCTGAGATTTGGCAGCGGTATGAAAGTTAAGGTGTTAGAAGGAATGTACAGTGGTGTCCCAATTGTTACCACTAAAGTTGGTGCAGAGGGAATTGAGGTAGAAGATCAAAAGGATCTATTGATAGCAGATGATGCCAAGAGCTATGCTGAGAAGTGCATTCAATTATTGGAAGAGAAAGATCTATGGAACCAAGTCAGAGAAAATGGCAGAAAAAAAGCTGCCGAGAAATATACTTGGCAGCCTTTGTTCAAAATGATGGATGAAGACTTATTAAAAACCTTCGATTGATCTCTTACTTCTTTCCTCCCCCAATAGTCACTCCTAATTTGACACTCAAATAGCTATTCTTAAAGGTAGTTTTTGCTTCCTGTTTTGTAGTAGTTGTTGTGCCATTGATATCTTGACTATCTACCGTGGTAAAAGATGCCTCAGAATCTCCTACAATGTTGTATTCGATCATGAAGTTCAAATGACCAAAGTCAAATCCAGCTCCAGGATAAAAGCCAAAAGCAGGATCTGGAGAAATGGTTGTTTTTGTTTCTTGAGCAGCTCCGCCTGCATCAGCTTTTGCAGTCAGTTCAATCTCCGCTGGGATGTAGTAGCCTAATCCAAAAGTCACAAAAGGTCTGAAAGGTCCATTCATAAAATAATATTGAGCATTAGCAGTATAGGATCCCACTCCACCAACTCCAATATCGAAGGGTAGACTCTCATCAATATCCCTTGTATAGATCGTTGCTTCTAAACGAACATTCACAGCAATCTGATCTGTAATTCTAAATCCCGGTTGAAGGGCAAGGGCAACACCTCCATTACCTGCTTCTGGGCTCACATAGCCCCCTTGAATTCCAACTTTGATTCTGCGATAATCTTGTGATTGAACTGCTCCGGCAAAAATGATAGCCAAAGCAAATAGTAGTAGTTTTTTCATGAACTGTTTTTTGGTGGTTAATAGTTATGCCTAAAGTAATATAAAATTTAATTTATCTAGCTTAGATCCAATCGAATAGTTGCTACTGTTCCTTTGGTAGGGCCAGCTTCTATGTTGAATTCTCCATGAATAGGATTCAATCTGCTTTTGATGTTCATCAAACCATGTCCTTCTGATTCTTCACCCTTGATTCCTATTCCATTGTCTTCCAAAATCACAATTAGCTTATCATTTCTTTTGATCATTTGCAGAATAACTTGATCTGCCTTGGAGTGCTTCATTGTATTATTCAAGAGTTCTTGAATGATCCTGTAAAGCGCAATCTCAAGTTTATGGTTGATGCGATCATCCATCCCAAACTTTTCAAATTGATACTGAATTCCCGTTGGCTCCAAAGTTTTGTCTAAAAGATCCTCAACGGCTTCTACCAATCCTAATTCCGTTAAGGTTCTCGGCATCATTTGGTGGGAAATTGTTCTCACATCAGTGGCAGCATGATTGAGGATCAATCCCAGTTTATTCAGATCCTCTTTTAGTCCTTTCTCTTCATCTAGCTTTGGCCTTACTTTTTGAAAAGCCATTTTCAATGCGCTCAACTGTTGTCCAATTCCATCGTGAAGATCTTTTGAGATCCTCTTCCTTTCATTCTCTTGAGCTTGGAAAACAGCTTCAATCCCTCGATCTCTTTCTGTGATAATGGCGGCATCTCTATCTGCTTGTGCTTGGCGTCTTTGTCTTTGTATCAATCCCCAAAATACCAAAATTGATATCAGAAGAGCTCCGATCAATCCAACTATCCACTGATTCCTATTTGCAGCTTTTAATTCTGCCTTGGCCTTCCTTTCTTCGATCAAAGCATTCTCAGTTTTTAGACTGTCTGCTCTTGATTTTTCAATGGCAAGCATCTTTTCATTCTCTGCAGTTTCGTACTTGGTTCTCAACTCGTCCATGTTCTTTGCCTTCTCAATAGAGTAGACACTATCCCTCCTTTTTTGAAGTTCTTGAGTTGCTTTTAATGCCTCTTTGTAATTCCCCTCTTGCGCGTAGATATCAGCCAATCCTGCATGAGCAGACTCGCTTACATTGAAGAATTTTTTTTCATCAGCTATTTCAATTGAAAATTGAAAATACTCCTTTGCCTTCCTCAGCTTTCCTTGCTGTTTGTACATGGAAGCAAGGTTGTTATATTCCAAGGCGATTCCTCTAGGATTTTCAAACTTTTGATGAAAGTCCATTGCTTCCCGATAATACTCTTCCGCAATATCATATCGACCTTGAAGAGCATAGACATCTGCCAGATTGTGGATGCAAACTATCGCATCAGATCGCTCCTCTAGCTCTTTACTGATCTTCAAGCCTAACTTATAATATTCTATTGCCTCCTCATACTCTTGATTATATCTGTGGATAGCTCCAATGTTTATATAAGCCTTCTTCAAGACGCGTTTATCTCCTATGGCTTTAGTGATCTCTGCAGATTGTTTAAGATACTTGAGCGTATTTTCCATATCACCCATGTAGTAATGTACTACTCCAACATTGTTCAATCCTTCAGCAAGTCCAACAGAATCTTTTACGATCCTTTCATACTCTATTGCTTCCAAATAGCTTTTTAAGGCCAGGTCATACTCTCCTTTGTTAGTATGAATGATGCCAATGTTGTTAAGAACAATGGCCATTCCCTTATCGTCCTTAACTTCTTTGGCTATTGATTCCACTCTTTGATAATAGAGCATGGCGGAATCTAACTTCCCTTTTCTTTGAAGGCAGTTCCCTACAATGTTCAATACCCTTAACTCTTGATCGGGAAGTAGCTTCTCTTTCTCAAGCCTCTTCGCAATATAAAATGCCGAATCTACATTTCGGTCCAAGTACTCATTGGCCTTATCAATCTGTTCTTTGAACTCAAGGCTGTCAATCTGAGCTTGTGATGATAAAAAAAGAAATAGAACTGCAATCAGTCCTAGAGTCCACTTTCTGAGCATGGACTAAAGGTAATAAAATAGGCTATGTAAGGATTTTAAAGAGGAATATTTCCGTGCTTCTTCTTGGGAAGACTATCCACTTTATTCTCCAACATTTTGAATGCTGCAATCAATTTTTCTCGACTTTCTTCTGGTCGGATCACCTCATCGATATAACCTCTAGCAGCTGCATTATATGGGTTTGCAAACATCTCGGCATACTCAGCTTCTTTCTCCTTCCACTTGGCCTCTGAATCTTTTGCCTCAGCAATCTCCTTTCTAAAGATGATCTCCGCCGCACCTTTGGCTCCCATTACTGCAATCTCAGCAGATGGCCATGCAAAGTTCATGTCTGCTCCGATGTGCTTGGAATTCATAACATCATAAGCTCCACCATAAGCCTTTCTGGTGATTACTGTAACCCTTGGTACAGTGGCTTCACTAAAAGCGTAAAGCAATTTCGCTCCATTGGTGATAATGGCATTCCATTCTTGATCCGTTCCAGGTAAGAAACCAGGAACATCCTCAAACACCAAGAGCGGAATATTAAAGCAATCACAAAAACGAACAAACCTCGCTCCTTTTGTAGAGCTATTAATATCCAATACACCTGCAAGGAAAGCAGGCTGATTGGCAACGATCCCAATGGATCTACCAGCTAATCGCGCAAAACCTACGACAATATTCTCCGCATAATCTTTATGTACTTCGTAGAAGGAGTCTCCATCAACTACCTCTTGAATCACATCCCTCATATCATATGGTTGATTCGGATTATCTGGAAGTAATTGGTTCAATGCTGGTCTAGATTCATCCGAGCCTTCATAGGAAATTGCCGGGGCATCTTCTTCGCAATTTTGAGGTATGTAAGACAACAACTTCTTAATTCCGTTGATGCATTCTATCTCGTTTGCATAGGTGAAATGAGTTACCCCCGACTTAGTAGAGTGAGCAGATGCTCCTCCAAGATCCTCTGCACTGACCTCCTCATGAGTCACTGTTTTGACAACATTAGGTCCAGTCACGAACATGTATGAAGTATTCTCTACCATCATGATGAAATCTGTCAATGCAGGAGAGTAAACGGCACCGCCTGCACAAGGGCCCATAATGGCCGAAAGTTGTGGAATCACTCCACTAGCTTGTGTATTTCTGTAAAATATATCTGCATAACCACCCAAGGAAACAACCCCTTCTTGGATTCTCGCTCCACCTGAATCATTCAGTCCAATTAAAGGTGCGCCATTCTTCATGGCAAGGTCCATGATCTTAACGATCTTCTCTGCATGTGCTTCTGCTAAAGACCCTCCCATTACGGTAAAGTCTTGTGCAAATACATAGGTAAGTCTTCCATTGATCTCCCCAAATCCAGTCACTACTCCATCGCCCAATGGTTTGTTCTTATCCAATCCAAAATTGCTGCTCCTATGAGTAACGAACATGCCGATCTCTTGAAAGCTCCCTTCATCCATAAGAAAGTGGATCCTCTCTCTAGCAGTTAGCTTGTTCTTATCATGCTGGGCTTGAATCCTCTTCTCACCTCCTCCTTCTTTTGCCTTCTCAATTTTATCTTGAAGTTCTTTGAATTTTTCTTCCATAGCTAGACCTATTTATTCCAATTGCTAAACTAAGCGAAAATACTAAACATTGCAGTCGATCTTTAGTTGAATTCATCTGAGGGAATTCTTATAAAAAATTCTATTTTTAAGGTCGCCAAACCAGTGAATTATGGAAATGAATAAAATCTTTGAGAACAATCGTGAATGGGTTAGTAAGAAACTAAACGTAGAACCCGACTATTTTGAAAATTTGGCCAAAGGCCAAGCTCCTGAAATACTCTATATAGGGTGTTCAGATAGTAGGGTTACCGCTGAAAGTATGATGGGTGCTGAACCAGGAGATGTTTTTGTTCACAGGAATATTGCCAATGTTGTTTCCAATCTTGATATCAGTTCAACAGCTGTAATCACCTATGCTGTTAAATTTTTGAAGGTGAATCATATTGTGGTTTGCGGACACTACTATTGTGGTGGAGTGAAAGCTGCAATGGACCCTCAAGACCTTGGAATATTAAATCCTTGGTTGAAGAATATTCGAGATGTGTTCCGCTTGCATATGGATGAGTTGAATGCCATCTCTGATGAAGAGGCAAAGTATAAAAGACTCGTAGAATTGAATGTCCAAGAACAATGTGTGAACCTAGTCAAAGATCCAGAAGTACAATTGGCAATGTCTGAAAGAGATCTTCAGATCCATGGTTGGGTGTTTGATATTGGCACGGGAAAGATCATTGATTTAGAACTTCAAATGGACCAATTACTTAACGATATTTCAGATATCTATAAGTTGAGTTGATCTATACTTGATTCCTTTTCTTTTGTCAAAGAAATAGATTCTTTTATCTACTTTTTGGTGGGCAAAAGCCTTGTTCATTTTCTTTTGCGTGATTATTCTTTTTCTTTTTGGGCAGCCAAAAAGAAACAAAAAACTGCCGGCGGTTTTTCGGCCACCCATTGTCTTCTCAGAAGCTAATTTTTGTGGAACATGAAGGCACAAAAATTTGACGCTTCTTTCAAAGCATGGGTACCCGGCCTACAAGACCAAAGCCGGGATATTTAGCTCATGATACTTAATCCCGCCCTAAGCGGGATAGAATTGGCATCACAAAGAATTTTTGATGGAGCGAATTGAAGATTTAGTGAAGAGAAAAGCTTCAAGCTTGTCTTGAAGATCATTCGGCCTCACTTGGACTTCAAGAGTGGAGACAAGAATTCATTGTGGCCTGGGCTTTTTGCTCTACTTTTTGCCCACCAAAAAGTAGGTAGAAAAAATTAAATCAAGACATTGCTTCAACAAGCTCCTCGGTCATCTCCATATTATGAAATACCGTGTTTACATCATCATCTTCTTCGAATTTTTCGATGATGTTCAAGATCTTTTGACCGTCCTCAAGGCTAACTTCTTGAGTGGAATTAGGTATTCTTTGCAATTCTTGACTCTCAGGTTCAACACCTAGCTCTTCTAGCTTTTTCTGCATGTTCCCGAAATCTTCAAAAGAGGTATATATGGTGACGACCTCATCGTCTTTTTCTACCTCTTCTGCTCCTCCATCAATTAGTTCCATTTCAAATTCGTCCATGTCTTTTTCTTCCAAACTAGAAGTCGGAATGGTAAAAACTCCCTTTCTGTCAAAAATGAACTCTAAAGAGCCATTGGTTCCTAGGCTTCCTCCATACTTAGTAAAGATGGCTCTCACATTCGAAACGGTTCTATTAATATTATCAGTAGTGGCTTCTACAAATAATGCGATTCCTGCAGGTCCATATCCTTCATAGCTCACTTCTTGATAATTCTCACTGTCTTTGTCAGAGGCCTTTTTAATGGCTCTATTGATATTGTCTTTGGGCATATTGGCCCCTTTGGCGTTGGCAATGGCCAATCTCAATCTAGGATTTGAATCTGGGTCAGGGTTTCCTCCCTCCTTAACTGCAATAGATATCTCTTTTAATATCCTTGTAAAGATCTTTGCCCTTTTTGCATCTTGAGCTCCTTTTCTTCTTTTGATGTTCGCCCATTTACTATGTCCTGCCATGCTTTCCTATTTTGAGTCAACAAAGATACATAGGAAGTTCAATTGCGGTCAAATGTTTCAAATAGGAAACCCCAATGAACCAAATCCATTGGGGCTGAACCAAAATTCTATCAAACCAAAATTAGAAGGGTAGAAGAGATACTCCAACTGTAAACGGATAGAGTTCAGGTCCTCGATCGTCCTTAAAGAAGGGCGTTAAGCTATACGATGCAAAAAATGTAAGTTTTCCATAACCGATCCTTCCCACCAAGCTCACTCTCCAGTCATTCATATTGTAATCAGATCTACTTTTTGTTTTGTAATCCTCTCCATCAGAAGTGAACTTCTGCTTGGTCTTTGACCCTAGTCTATAGCTTAGCATTGCTCCTGCGGATAAATGGAAAGAGTGATCAGCATCTTTACCGAGGTTGGTTTCCAACATGATCGGCAAATTGATCATGGTAGATTTGAATAAATTCTTCTCTAGATTAATGGTTGAATCTACGATACCAAAAGTTGAGTCACTCACATTTACAATGGTATAGTCTCTCGATAATTTATACTTATTGAATTCAATTCCTGTACCTATAGTAACCCCCAACTTTTCTTGAAAGATTGGAATGTAGCTATCGATAAAATTGAAGGCCAGATACCATGATCCGTAGTAATTCTGATCCATGAACTTTTCATCATCTCTAAGATCTACACTCATGGCATCATTGACAAAACCATTTAGTCCAAAGTCTATCCCTGCATAGTGATTGTGTCTTTGCTTTTTCTTTGATCCGATCTTGATTCTTATACTTGGATCATCTTCATCATACTCATCATTGATCACGATCTTTTCGTCATCTCCCTTTTTAATGATTACAATTGTTTTGTTCCCCCACTCTATAGTATAAGTTGTATCCTTTGAAGCAGAATCTGCCTCTTGCGTTACTAGTGGTACGTCATTAATTGTATCCTTTGAAGTAGAATCTGCTTCTTGTGCAAGCGTTGGGAATGCAACAAGAAGACTTAGAATAATTGGTAATAATTTTTTCATGATTGTTATTTTAAAGTGTGACGCTCGACTTGAGAATAAGTTACAGCTAAGTCGATTATTTTTTGGTGATCTTCAATTTGCCGAGGTTTAAGGCAAACTGCTGTGAGCCCTTGCTCTTCTTTTCCAATTTGATCTTGTCATTTGTGAGGTCTGCAACCTCATCCATGATCGTTTCTGAAAGTGTTCTGCTTTTTAGAATATCTTCTTTCACTACCTTCTTGGCAAAACCCAAAGGAGTTAAGACTTCATCTTCCTCTTTCACGGCTTGATCAGGCTTTGATACTTCTTCGCTGATAGCGGCAATTTGAGAATCATCTTGACCCTTTTCTTCGATCGAAGGAAGGTCTATTTTTTCTGTCTGTTTATTCTGCTTAATCTCTTTGTCCTCTTTTATTGGCAAGTTATCTTCCACTCTAGCGATCTGCTCTGTAGATTGGACTGGATCAATTTGTTGAGGCTCCTCCTTGATTGGACTTAATTCACTCTTCACTCTATTTTGTGAAGCTTTACTGACTGACTCATTATTCTCTGCTAAGAATGAACTGCTGGGAACGGTATAATTTGCTTTTTCCTCTTTCTCTTCTTCTATTTCGAAAGCGTACTCGATTGAGCCTTCTTCATTCTCAATATTTAACAGAGCAGCCGTTCTTGGTTGGTAACTCTCTTCAATTGGAAGGTTCAAAAAGAATAGCGCCAAGATTGCAGCTGCGGCTACAGAAGCATAAGTCCATAGATACACTAGTCTACCTTCTTTCTTGATCAAAGAGTCTTTCTGCTCAAATACTGCTTGATCTTGGGGCAGAATAGTTTTCATATAGAATTCAAACTCTTTCTTTAAGTCTTCACTAGTGCTTAGTAATGTGCTTAATTCTGTTTCTTCTTCTTCAGTCGCAATACCTTCTATTGAGGAGATCATCAAAGTCTCTGTTCTATTCAAAGCAGTTTCTTCATCTCTGATGAGGGAATCCTTGAATGTATTGTCCAGAGTAGATCCTTCTTCGGATAATGTAGGAAGATCATCAAAGTCCCAATCTATTTCTGGATGCTTCTCCAAAAAGATCAATAATGCCTCTCTATCTTCATGACTGATCGTTCCATCAGCCATATCCAAAAGATACGCTTCATAATTCTCTATGTTGATCTTGTTCTCCACTATAAAACTGTATCTACACTTACTAAGTAATCTTTTAACTGCTTTCTGGCTCTGAAGATGTACACCTTCACTTGAGATAGACTCAAACCAGTTATATCCCCAATTTCTTGATAATCATATCCTTCATAATCTCTTAGCATGACAACCGATCTCTGGATCTCACTTAATCTGTTCAATGCTTGTTGGAGGATGTCAGATAGATCTGTATAATCTTGACTTGCTCTTACAGATGGCTCTTTGACCTCTTCCCAATCACCCTGCTTCTTCTCTTTTCTAATCATATCGATCATTGTTCTGTAGGCGGTAGTGAATAAATACGACTTCGCTTTCTTATAAGGCACCTCATCCACCTTCTTCCACATTTTCTCGAAGGCGTCTTGTACGATATCCCTTGCTTTCTCATCATCTCTAAGATTCTTAAGAATGAAGCGATATACATTATCAGAGTAGGTCCGAACGATGTCGTTATATTCTTTGGTGTTCATTGAAGCTCTCTTCTGGGGGTAGGACGCAGAAGTAATTAATAAGTTACAGGCAAGTTAAAATATTTTTCCCTTTCGCGAATCTGTAACTTTGCAGAGCAAAAATACATGGTATGAGATCAGATAATAGAAGAGACGGCAAGAAAGGTGGTGGGATGAGAAAGAGAAGTAGCTCTCCTTCTAAACAAGGAAACTTCAAAGGAAAGAAGAATACTCCCTTTAGAGGGAAGAAAAAAGCTGCCCCCAAGGATCCTAAGGATTCGGAAGTACGACTTAACAAATATCTAGCGAATGCTGGTATTTGTAGTCGAAGAGAAGCTGATGTTCTTATCTCTTCTGGCGCTGTTGAAATAAATGGAGAAGTTGTCACTGAATTAGGTACCAAAGTGAAACAAGGAGATGTAGTTCACTATGCCGGTGAAAAAATAAGTGGTGAGGCAAAGCGTTATGTATTATTGAACAAGCCAAAAGATTACATAACTACCATGGATGATCCACAAAAGAGAAGAACAGTGATGGATCTTGTTGGAAGGGCCTGTAAAGAAAGGATCTACCCGGTTGGTCGTTTGGATAGAGCTACTACTGGAATTCTATTATTCACCAATGATGGATTTTTGGCAAAAGCACTGACTCATCCCAGCAGCAAGGTTAGCAAGACTTATCACGTTCACCTTGATAAAAAAGTGACCAAAGCCCATTTGATTCAATTGGTAGAAGGAGTAAAATTAGAAGATGGCATCTCTAATGCGGACAAGGCCTATTATCAGGGAGAAGCTGATGATAAGAATAGAATAGTTATTGAACTGCACTCAGGTAAGAATAGAGTCATTAGAAGAATGATGGAGGGATTAGGATACAAGGTGCTAAGACTAGATCGCACCATCTTTGCCGGATTGACGAAGAAGAATCTTCCACGTGGCAGGTACAGACATCTTAGCGAAGCTGAGATTGGACTCTTGCACAGGACTGCCGGTTTAAAATAGAATGGCATTAAACTGAATAGGAAAGAATGAGCTACCTAAAAGCTCTATTGAAAATAACATTCATTGTTTCCCTTCTTCTTCTGGGAGGAATTACGTTCTATACCTATGCTTATGGAGATGAGATCAAGGCTTATCTGCTAAAGGAGATCAACAAACAATTACTGGTGCAAACTGATGTGGAAGATGTGGAGATCAGTCTCCTGCAAAACTTCCCCAATCTTTCATTGATCTTGAAAGATGTGAACATGAAGTCTGAAGATAAGACCATCATCACTGCAGAGGATATGCGTGTCAAATTCAGTCTTGCTGACCTCATCGATAAGAACTTCATCTTGCACTCCGTTTCTATTTCTAATGGGGCACTCAATCTTCTCGAAGACAAAAACGGTAGGTATTTCCCAAAAATATGGGAAGAAAAAAAGGACAAGGAACAGACTTCCGATTTCAGCTTTGAACTGAACCTTCAAAAGGTAGGTCTAAAGAATATTGGTCTTCAAATAAAAGATCAAAAAGAATCCACGGCCTTTGATTTAACTGTGAAATATGCTTGGGCAAAAGGAAACTTCGGCAGTGATCTTTACGAACTGGCTTGGAATTCTGAGATAGAAAAGTTCTCCTATTCCAAAAATGGGAAAAGCATCATTAAGGATCAAGATTTAAAATTAGAAGCGATCTGTCAAATCAGGAATGAGAGTCAATCCATCCTACTCAATCAAGTGGATCTAGTGTGGGAAAATATTCCCATTTCAGCAAAAGGAAAGATCAACTACAAGGAGAATGTAGTAGTTGAATTGGACTTTGATAAGGGAAAAGCCCCTCTTAGTGAGTACAGCAATTTAATGCCAGAAAAAACAAGACAACGATTGGACTCCTTAAATGCAAAAGCAAATTTGGCCTTGAAAGGAAGATTAGAGGGAGAGCTTAGCCCTATTTTCAGGCCCTCTTTACTTATCAATTTTGAGATCAATAAGGCTTCATTGAGCTCGCCATCAAATTACTGGCAAGCAAATGAACTCCGCTTGCAAGGGAAGTATGAAAATGCTAATATTTCTAAAGAGAACATAGCTTTCATTTCAGTAGACACTGTTGAAGGAAAACTCAATCAATTAGATTTTCATGGCAACGCCTATTGGAGTCAATCCCCTTCATCAAATCTGAATTTTGAAGGAGTAATCAATGGAGAGTTAGTAAAGCTAAATGAATTCATGGCTGACAGCTCCCAGTTTAACGGAGGAGATTTTGAGTTAAATCTCGATTTAAAGCTGCCGATGGACTTGCTTGGAAAATCCAATTCTAAAGCATGGAAAAAAGGAGAAAACTCTCTTTATCTTAAAATTTCAGAAGGATCATTAGATGTAAATTCAAAGTATCAGATCAGACATTTGAATACAGAGGCTGCGCTGGGAAAGAACGATCTGTATGCTGAACACTTGAGTTTTGATGTAAATGAGATCTCAGCCAATTTCAAAGGTCAGTTTCTCAATTTGGTCTCTTTCATTGAAGATAGCAATGCAGTTCTATTTGTCGATGGCAATCTGAACAGCAAATCGATCAAGATCGAAGAATTGATCAACTTGACAGCATCTGATAATGAAGGTTCAAATAATCTTCAATTCTACTTCAATTGCAAAGTAGATGAGATGACCTATAAAGATCTGGTAATGGAAGAAGTTAGTTGTAATCTTAGGATGAAAGATGATCTTTTGCTCTTTTCAAATTATAGTTTCCTTACACTGGGAGGTGATATTTCCGGAGACCTATCACTGCAACTTCGAAAGGATAGAACAATCTTGCAAACAGAATCTGAATTCAACAATATTGACGTTAATGGAATGTTCAAAGCATTCTATGATTTTGATCAGGACATGATCAAAGGTGAGAACATCTATGGAATCGCATCGGGCTTAATGAATATGGAATTGAGCTATGACGAAAAAGGAGAGATCATGTCAGAAACTCTCATTCTCAATGGATTCATAGATATTCAAGAAGGTCGACTTGTAAAGTACAAGCCCATTTATGAGCTCTCAAAATACATTAAGCTAGACGAATTGAAAGAAATCAGATTTAGCAGATTGCAAAATCAAGTGCGGATTGAGAACAGAACGATCCATATTCCAAGATTCAATATCAACTCCTCGGCGATCAACCTTCAAATGGAAGGAACACACAGTTTTGACAATGAAGTAGATTATAGATTTAGTCTTTTGCTGGACCAAATTTTGGGCAAAAAAGCAAAGAAGTCTAAGGAAAGTGAATTCGGATATATTGAAGATGACGGTTTGGGAAAGACGCAGCTTTTCCTAAAGATGACGGGCAATATAGATGACCCTAAAGTAGCTTATGATAACCAACAATTGAAAGCTCATCTCAAAAATGAAGTGCAAGAAGAGAAACGAGAGCTGAAGGCTATCTTTAAAGAAGAATTTGGACTATTCAAGAAAGATACTACCCTAAAATCTCCTACTGAATCAAAATCTCAATCAGCACCATTTCAAATTGAATGGGATGAAGATCCTGTAGAAAATCCGAAAAACGAAGTAAAGACAAGCACTCCCAAAGAAAAGAAAAGCAAGAAAAAGGGGAAATTTGGGAAATTTATTGATAAAATTGCTAAACCTAATGAGGATGAGTACGTACCTCCTCAAGATTAAGTAGTCTAATTAGCAACCATCAATCTCAAACAGACGTCATAGGAGAAAGCAGGGAGGAGTTTTGAACATTTATTCAAAAAAGCAGAGGTGGAAGTTTATTCTGGCTACAATAGCAGCCATTATAGTTTTCTTGTCGCTTTGGTACACCAACATCCTGGTAAGCCAAATTGCGGAGGAGGAAAAGAACAAAGCCCAATCCTGGGCTGAGGCTATTCAAAGAAAAGCAGAGCTCGTTAATTACACCCAAGTTCTTTTCGAAAGAATTTCTGAGGAAGAGCGTAAAAGAGCAGAAATCTGGGCTGAGGCCAACAGAAGAGTTGCTTTGGCTCCTATTGATGAGGACCCTGCCTTTTACACCAAGATCCTTTTTAGCAATACAACCATCCCAATGATCCTAACCGATCAAAATGGGAAGATCATTACTTCGGCCAATATGGATCCTGAAAGAACTTCTGATTCAACCTATCTTTCAGAGGAGCTGGAAAAAATGAAAGAGCTTAATGGTTCTGTATCTATCAAGTATTACGAGGACCAAGAAAACTACCTCTACTATGATAGGTCCATCATCTTTTCAGAATTGAGAAGTGTAATGAGCGAGCAGATCGAGTCGTTCAATAAGGACATTATTACTAACTCTGCCTCTGCACCTGTGCTCTATACCAATGAGAAGGAGGAGCTTCTTGCCTATGGCAATCTAGATTCCGCTAAAATTGCCAGCGAAGCTTATTTTCTAAGTATCCTAAACGACATGAAAGCGGCAAATGCGCCAATTGAAGTTGATCTTGGGGATGGACAAAAAAGATTCATCTTTTACGATGACTCTCCCCTACTTGTAAAACTGAAATTGTACCCTTTCATTCAATTAGGTGTGATCGCTCTCTTTCTAATGATTGCATACTATCTATTTAGTACAGCCAGAGATGCCGAGCAAAATCAAGTTTGGGTGGGTATGGCCAAAGAAACTGCTCACCAGTTGGGCACCCCATTGTCTTCTCTTCTAGCTTGGATAGAGGTATTGAAAAGCAAGAATGTAGATGATAAAACCATTGCAGAGATCAGCAGAGATCTAGGACGACTGGAAACAGTTACAGAACGTTTTTCTAAGATCGGGGCAACTCCTAAGTTGGAGCAGAGTGATGTCAATATGGTTGTAAAGAACACTTTGATCTATTTAAAGTCCAGATTGTCTAAGAAAGTCATCTTCGAACACACTACTTCCAATGGAGACATTGTGATGGCGAGTATAAACGTTCCCCTATTGGAATGGGTCTTGGAGAACATCATCAAGAATGCTGTAGATGCTACAAGCGGGGAAGGGAATGTGAGTATTCATGTTACTGATCAATCACAATTTGTCTACATTGACATTACAGACAACGGCAAGGGAATTCCTAAAAGCGCTCGTAAAACTGTATTCCAACCAGGATATACTACCAAACAAAGAGGCTGGGGCCTAGGTTTGTCCTTGACCAAAAGGATCATAGAGAATTACCACTCGGGGAAGGTCTTCGTGAAACAGTCTGAAGTTGACCAAGGAACTACCTTTAGAATTGTACTGAACAAAGTCGTACAAAATGGCAGGAATATACATTCATATTCCTTTTTGTAAACAAGCTTGCACTTATTGCAATTTTCATTTCTCAACTACTGCAAAGAATAGAGCTGAGGTTCTTTCTGCGATCAAAAATGAACTTAGTTCAAGAAAGAACTACCTCAATAACCAATCAATTGAGAGCATCTATTTTGGTGGAGGAACCCCATCTGTTCTGAGCTATCAAGAACTGAATGAGATCTTTGAAACACTGCATCGAGAATATGATCTTTCTCAATGCAAAGAGATCACATTGGAAGCCAACCCCGATGATCTCAGTAATGAAAAGCTCAAAGAGCTAGCTAAACTCCCGATCAATCGATTAAGCATTGGAGTTCAATCCTTTCATGATAGTGAATTGAACCTTATGAATAGAGCACATAGCTCTCAAGAAGCCATAAAATGCATCAGAGAATCACAGGATCTAGGCTTTACCAATCTTACCATTGATCTGATCTATGGAATTCCCAATGGAAATCTTAAAAGTTGGGAAGAGAATCTAAGGACTTTCTTTGAACTAGAAGTTCCTCACCTTTCTTCCTATGCATTAACGGTAGAAAAGAAGACCGTATTAGCTCATCAAATTGCAAACGCTATTGTGACCGCTCCAAAAGAAGAAGACTTAGCGTCACAATATGATCTACTTCAAGAATTTATATCAGATCAAAAGTGGATCCACTATGAACTATCTAACTATTGTGTAGACGGCATGGCAGCATTGCACAATTCTTCCTACTGGCAGGGGAAATCTTATTTGGGTGTTGGCCCCTCTGCTCATTCCTATAACGGAAGTTCAAGACAATGGAACATCGCCAATAATCAACTCTATGCAAAGGCCGTCTTTTCTGGCAATGACTATTTTGAGTTGGAAGAGTTGAATGAAAAAGAAAGATACCACGATGCTTTGATCAGTAGACTAAGAACCGCTAATGGAATAGAATTGGACTTTATTCGATCCACTTTCAATGATAAAATACAGGAACACTTTCTCAAAAAGACCAAGCAGCAGATCACTTACTTTGAGGTCAATGATAGTAGATTCAAGATCAGGGAAGAATTCTGGTTGACTTCGGATGAGATCATTCGAAAGTTAATGCTCGACTAGAGGAATAGCTGATTTTGATTATTGAAGTATTTTGGGCAATTTTCCTAAAACTAAACTTATACAAGATGAAAAAGCTTCTACCATTCTTATTGTCTCTTGCACTGATCGCCATCTTTAGCGATAGCAAGGCACAAGAATTCAAAAAAGGATTAAAAGCAGGTGCCAATTTTGCCACCTTAAGCGGCGATGATGTTGGCAGTCCTGATAATATAATCAGCTATCATGCAGGATTCTTTACTCGTTTTACTTTCACAAAAATTGGTATTCAGGCTGAAGCACTTTTTAGCAGTCAAGGTGCAGAATATGACGGTGATAAGTCAACATTGACCTACCTACATGTTCCTGTACTTGGAAGAATCAATTTTGTAGCTGGCAAACTAGGTATCTACCTAGGCCCACAATTTGGATACTTATTGAGTGCTAAGAATGATTTTGACCTTCCAGAAGGAGTTGACGATAAGGATCTGTACACCGATCTTGACGTTTCAGGAGTTGTAGGCGCGGAATTGGATGTTGCTGCTGGTCTGATCGTTGGAGCAAGATACTATCAAAGTCTTTCTTCTATTAGTGAAGGGTATGAATACGATGAAACAACTGTAATTAATGGAGTGAGCAACACTTCCTCTGTGAGTGTTAGCGCTGGAGATGTTAAGAACTCAGTCTTCCAAGTATATGTTGGATATGCATTTTAATCTCCAAGCATAGAAGAAGCCTTAACCGATTCAATAAAAAAGCTCCAATGGCATTCCATTGGAGCTTTTTATTTTCTGTGAAGTGGCTTACTTAGACATATCTTTCATCCACTTCCATCACTGTTCCGCATTGATCGCAAGTTCTCAATTCCTCAGAACCATAGAACTTCTTAAAAACAGGTAGAAAATCTTCAACTATACTGTTCAGAGTGAAATACTCATCGTATAACTTATTATTGCAATTATCGCAAAACCACATCAAGCCATCCTTGTCTCCTGGCATCCGCTTCTGCTCTATTACTAAGCCAACAGAATTTTCGGATCGTATAGGCGAATGTGGAACCTTTGGAGGATGTAAGTAGATATCTCCCGCTTTGATAGGAACCTCAACCGCTTTCCCATCTTCTTGGATCTTCACGATAATATCTCCTTCTACCTGATAGAAGAATTCTTCACTTTCATTGTAATGATAATCCTTTCGTGCATTTGGTCCACCAACGACCATCACGATAAAGTCAGCATCCTCATAAACTAGTTTATTACCAACTGGAGGTTTCAACAAATGTCTATGCTCGTCGATCCAGCTCTTAAAATTGAAAGGTCTTTTGATTGCCATTTAAATAGAGTTTAGATGCCTCTAAGGTAGTAAGAATCTCTATTTCTCTAAAACGAATAATGACTAACTTCGGAGCAAATTTGAATTATGAACTTAGATCTTAGCGGCAAAAGAGCTATGGTATGTGGCAGCACTGCCGGAATTGGTAAAGCCATCGCCATGGAGTTGGCTGAAATGGGAGCAGAAATTGTACTTGTTGCAAGAAATGAAGAAAAACTAAAGGCAATATGTGCTGAATTGCCAAACAGCGGTCAAGATCATTCTACATTGACAGCAGATTTTAGTGATATTAACTCCTTAAAAAGTGCCTTAGATAATTTCGATAAAGAAGTTCATATACTGATCAACAATACAGGAGGTCCACCAGCAGGACCAATTACTGATGCTCAATTAGAGGAATTCCAATCTGCTTTTTCAATGCATTTGATGTGCAACCACCTTTTGGTACAAAAGCTTAAAGATGGCATGATTAAAGGAGGATATGGTCGTATTGTGAACATTATCTCCACTTCTGTTAAGATCCCTCTGAAGGGCTTGGGAGTTTCTAATACCATTCGAGGAGCTGTCGCCAATTGGTCCAAAACCATGGCTAATGAACTAGCGGTTCATGGAATCACTGTAAATAATGTTCTACCAGGAGCTACTGCTACAGAAAGATTAACATCAATCATTTCCAACAAGGCTGCTAAAACAGGTCAAGACGAAGCATCCATTCAAAAATCAATGGAAAGTGCAGTGCCAATGGGGAGAGTTGCACAGCCAGAAGAAGTGGCTGCAGCTGCTTGCTTCCTTGCTTCACCAGCCGCTTCGTATATCACTGGAGTCAATATTCCTGTTGATGGAGGGAGAACTGGGAGTTTGTAAAAAGTAGATCAAGCAGCAGATCTTGATTGGAAAGAGTCTTACTTTTTAAATGGTATGCTCTTGAGGTTTTCTATACTCATAATCTTCCTTCTAAGTACTTTGTTGGTCATAGGCCAAGGATATGATATTTATGTGTCTGATGCTGGAAATTTCAATAATGGCCCTTGGAAAATATTGAAGTACGATTCCAATGGTTCCAATCCGCAGTTGATCACCGATTCTCTTCTTGGTTGGCCTCAGGATATTATCTTCCTTGAAGATTCCAATTGGATGCTTGTAAGTCGATTAATGACCAATAGCATTGCAAAACACGATGCTACAACAGGAAGACTTTTGGGAATATTTGCAGCTGGAATGTCAGGTCCTACGAGAATGAAAATTGGTCCTGACTCTGCATTGTATGTTCTCCAATGGTCCGGAAATGGACGAGTGAAAAGATATGATCTCAATGGAAACTTTCTCAACGACTTCACTACCATCGGGGTGCCTCAATCCATTGGCATGGATTGGGACTCTATTGGCAATTTGTATGTCTCCTCCTACAATGGCGATTACGTTAGAAAATTTGACACTTCAGGAGTCAATCAAGGTTTGTTCGTCTCTACCAATCTTGCAGGTCCAACGAATATTTGGTTCAATGATCAAGGTGAATTGATCGTGTCTGATTATGATGGAGGTGCCATCAAAAAATTTAGTTCAACAGGAAGCTACCTTGGTTTGATTGCCACGGGATTAAGACAAAATGAAGGTGTTGAATTTCTTCCAAATGGCAATATGCTAATTGGAAACGGTTTCAATGGTTCCGTGAGAGAATACGATACTAGCAATGTTTATTTGGGCAATTTCATTTCCCCAGGACTTGGTGGTTTGATCCGGCCTAATGCGGTGAGATTGCGTTATAAAACCCTTACATCCATTAGCAAGAATGAAATTCCTTTTCAAACTGAGTATAAGCTGATTCAAGATCAAATTCATATCAACGGACCGTTAAGCTCTACCATTTCCTTGTATGATCCTCTTGGTCGAATGTATTTAAGGACAGATTGTGCAGGCCAATGTGTTCTTCCCCTCCCTAAAATTCATAATGGAGTATATCTATTGCAAATCAGGCAATCCAACCAAATCAGTAAAAGCTTCAAGATCTATTATCAAAAGGATTAAATGAGTGGAATAACTCCTTGACCTTATTCTCTTATTCCATTGAAACAGTTGAACTAAGACCAGTTGCAACTGTTCTTCTAATAAAAAATGTTTTCGATATTCAAGAAACCATCAGAAGAAAGCAAGCTAAGAAAAGAGTATAAGAAGCTAATGGAAGCTTCCTTTCAACTTGCTAAAACAGATAGGATCGCATCAGATCTAAAGCGCAAAGAAGCAGAGGAGATCATGGATCGACTCGAAGCTTTGAAGAGCAATGGCTAATAAAACCGCTCTAATTATAGGCAGTGGGATAGCAGGTCTTGCAGCCTCAATCCGTTTGAGAAACCTAGGTCTAAAAGTAAAAGTCTTTGAGGCCTCAGATACCATTGGTGGAAAAATGGGAGAGCTTCAACAAGATGGCTTTAGATGGGATACTGGTCCTTCTCTATTTACCATGCCACAATTCCTTGAGGAGTTATTTATCGACTCTAATAGGGATATGAGTGACTACATACCCTATCAAAGAGAAAAAGAGATCTGCCATTACTTCTGGGAAGACGGTAGTAGATTTTGCATGAGCTCTGATCTAGAAAACTCCTACAGGGAGATGTCAGATCTATTCGCTGAATCAGAAGAGAGGATCAAAGCCTACTTTGATAAGAGTTTAGAGAAATATCAGCTTACCGCTCCAATCTTCCTTGAAAGTTCTCTGCATAAAAGATCGACTTACTTCAAAAAAGAAACAGTCAATGCTTTGGTAAAAAGTCATCGCTTGGACCTATTTGAAAACTTACATGACCTTAATAGAAAATGGTTTTCAAATGAAAAATTAGTCCAGCTCCTAGATCGATTTGCAACATACAATGGATCCTCTCCCTATCAATGCTCTGGAATCATGTCCATGATTCCCAGTTTGGAAATGCACTATGGAACTTTCTTCCCCAAAAAAGGAATGCGATCCATAGCAAATGGACTTTATGAATTGGCCAATGAGCTGGGCGTAGAATTTCATTTGGAAGAAGAGGTAGAGGAAATACAAGTTAAAGGAGGAAAAGCAAGAGGAATAAAAACCTTAAAGGGGGAATACAATGCCGACACTGTGGTATGTAACATGGATGTATTCTTTGCCTACGACAAGCTGCTTCAAAAGGTCAAAAAACCAAAATCATTAAGCAAGTCTGAAAGATCTAGCTCTGCAATTATCTTCTATTGGGGAATCGATAGAACATTCAAGGAATTGGGTCTGCACAATATTCTATTTAGTGATGACTATGAATCTGAATTCGATCACATCTTCAATAAAGGATCAATTTCAGATGATCCAACCATTTATATCAACATAAGCTCTAAATCAAAGTCAGATGATGCTCCCGAAGGAATGGAGAATTGGTTTGTGATGATCAATGCTCCTGCCAATCAAAAACAAGATTGGGCAGAGATCAAGTCAAAGGCTAAAGTGCAGATCATCAATAAACTAAACAGAGTCTTGAATGTTGATATAGAGCCCATGATAAAAACAGAGAATAGTTTAGATCCAATTAGGATAGAGGAAAAGACCCTTTCTCATGGTGGTTCCTTGTACGGAACCTCCTCCAACAGCATGCAATCTGCATTCCTTAGGCATCCTAATTTTTCAAATAGCATCAAGGATCTGTTTTTTCTAGGTGGATCCGTCCATCCAGGAGGAGGAATCCCACTTTGTTTGCAATCTGCCAAAATTGTCTCCCAGTTAATTTCTTCATAGATGATTGCATTAATAAATAGCTATTTCTCATCTCTAAGGATCAACAGAGAAAATACTTTAATCGGTGTCATTTGGTTATTCCAAATCAGTGCTATATTGGGTATATCGACAGAGTTCAAAGATTGGTTTTTGGAAAAGACTCCTTTAACTCTTCTCATCCATATTGTAGTCTTGTTGAGTTTAATTCCCGCTCGTAAAGCATGGCTTCAAGCTAGGTTGATCATCATTGTTTTACTTGGAAGCCTTGCAGAATTCATTGGAGTCAATTATTGGCCGATATTCGGAGAATACGAATACGGAAACAATCTTGGATTTAAGCTGTGGGGAGTTCCTTTGGTGATTGGTTTTAATTGGTTGATCTTAACCATTATCAGCAATAGATTATCCTTAGAATTTAGCCAGAACAAATGGCTGCGCTACACCATAGCTGCCAGCTTAATGGTCATTTTGGATCTTTTTATGGAGCTCAGTGCTACTCCTTTTGATTTCTGGCATTTTAAAGGAGGAATACCTCCCATCGAGAACTACATAAGTTGGTTTGTACTGGCTTGGGTCATGAATGCTATTCTGGGAAATATGATCGATAAAAGTTCCTTAAAGCTCCCACTGCATATCTACTTGGCGAATCTCAGTCTTTTCGCTATTTACGCTTTTCTCTAGTCATTCAACTCAGCAAGAGTTGCCAAGCCATGGATATCCACCAATCGGATCTTTTTGCCTTCTAAATGGATTAAACCTTTCTTATTGAGATCTGATAAGAGTCTAATCACTGCTTCAGTTGCTGTTCCTACAATTCCAGCAATCTCTTCTCTGCTCAATCTTACATCAATACAATCATCTTCATCCAAACCAAAAGTCTCCTTCAACCACAACAATACTTCTGCAAGTCTTTGCTTTGAAGATTTTTGAGCCATATCTGTGAGAAGCTGTGAAGCAGCATGCCAATTCTTTGCCGTTAATTCAAGCATGTTCAAGCTGAACCTTGGATCTTCTTTTAGAAATCCAAAAAACTGTTTTGCTGGAATAAAACAGATGGAAGCCTCTTCAAGAGCTGTTGCTGTTGCAACAAGAGGTTTGTTGCTCAACATAGAATTGTAGCCCATTACATCCCCTGCCGTTGCAAACCTCAAGATCTGCTCTCTTCCTCCTGCACCAGTCCTACTCAGCTTGATCTTCCCTTTATTTACACAGAAAAGACCTCTGGGGTACGAGCCTTCTCTAAAGATCATCTCACCTTTAGCGTATATATCACAGCTTTTCTCTTCATCTAAAGAGAATAATTGTTGTGTTTCTAAAGTGCAAAAGACCGATTTATGCCTTGCTCCGCAACTAGCACACTTTGGATTTGATACCCTTTTGCTCATATTAGAGGTGGAATATGACAAATATCATACTAAAAGAGTGGAAATGAAAGCAAATTTGGCCACAAAATGAAGAGTCAAAAGATAGATCAAGAGTTGAAGTGCTTTCACTGTGGGGATCCTTGTCGTGATGAGCAAATCCATCAGGAAGAGAAGGTATTTTGTTGTTTGGGTTGCAAGACGGTTTATAACGTTCTGAGCCACAATGAACTCGGACAATACTACCAGATCGAAGCTCATGCTGGAATCAAACAAAAGAAGACTGCCATTGGGAAATATGATTACTTAGATGACCCTAAGATTCAAGAAGACCTCTTACTCTTTCAAGATGATTCAATTGCTTCCGTTCAATTAGAAATTCCGCAAATACATTGTAGTGCTTGTATTTGGCTATTAGAAAGACTTTACAAATTTCACAATGGGATCGTTGAAAGCAAGGTCAATTTTCTAAAGAAAACAGTGAGCATCACTTATGAGCATGAAAAGCTCAGCTTGAAAGAGTTGGCAGAATTACTGCAATCCATCGGATATGCTCCTCATATCTCATTGGACAAGATCGATCCTAGAAAGAAAAATAAGAAGGTCAATAGAAAGCTAGCCTATCAAATCGGCTTAGCGGGCTTTGCTTTTGGCAACATCATGTTGTTGAGTCTTCCTGAATATTTCGGAATTGCCGAAGAAGCGAGCCACAACCTGAGTAGATGGTTCAATTGGCTCAACTTGATTCTTGCAACTCCTGTTGCAATCTATAGTGGTCAAGATTATTTCAAATCAGCTTGGCACAGCATCAATCAAAAAAGATTAAATATTGATGTCCCTATTGCCTTAGGAGTATTGGTGCTTTATCTGAGAAGTTCTTATGAGATCGTTGCGCAAATTGGCAGTGGATATTTTGATTCCTTGTGTGGACTCCTCTTCTTCCTCTTGCTTGGTCGATTGTTTCAACAGAAGGTTTATCATCAGCTTTCATTTGAGAGAGATTACCAATCTTATTTCCCGATTGCGGTTAGTTTGATCAAGAATGGAGAACGCAAAAGTGTTCCATTGAAGAACTTGAAAAAAGGCGATCATATTTTTGTTAGAAATGGTGAGTTGATCCCGGTAGATGCTCTCTTGATCTCTGGAGATGCAAGAATTGATAATTCATTCATAAGTGGAGAATCGAAATTGATCGGTAAAGAGATTGGCGACAAGATCTATGCAGGTGGCAAACAGCTGGGAAGCTCCATTCGATTAGAAGTATTGAAACCGCTGGACCAAAGTAGACTCACTTCGCTTTGGAACCGTTATGCGGGAATGAAAAAGGAAAAATACGAGTCTCATTTCTCCAAGCGCACGGATAAGATTTCCGAGTGGTTTACACCCATCATTATCCTAATTGCAATTGCTTCTGCCCTCTTTCATTTATCAGCAGGTTGGTCAAAGGCCATTGAAGTTACAACTGCTGTGCTAATCGTTGCCTGTCCTTGTGCACTAGCCTTGGCGGCTCCTTTTACATTGGGGCATGCCATTAGAAAAGCTGGCAGAGTTGGTTGCTACCTCAGAGATGCAGGAGTGATGGAAAACTTGGCTTCGATCAAACATATTGTATTTGATAAGACGGGCACACTCACCTTAAAAGAAAGTGCCAGGATCCAATATGTTGGCAGTCCATTGAATGACTATGAAAAGGATTCTTTTGGTTCATTGTTGGCACAAAGCACTCATCCCTTGAGTAAAATTCTTTGCGCTGAGCTAGATGTCAACAAAGAAGTCAAGATCAATCATTTTGAAGAGATTGAAGGAAAAGGGATACTAGGAATGATAGATGGCAAGCTTTTCCAAATCGGATCTCCAAAGTGGTTGAATGCTGAAGTTGACAAACAATCTTCCTCTGTCGTTGTGTTTGCTTTTGAAAAGGAAGTGATCGGATACTTTCGGATCAAAAATTCTCTTAGAAAAAATCTCAAAGAGATCGTCAACTCTCTTTCCAGTGAATACCAATTGAGCCTGCTTTCTGGTGATAATATCGAAGGAGAGAATCAGATCAAAGGTGTTTTCCCTACGGGCACGGAAGTGTTATTTGAGCAAAGTCCTGAAGAAAAAGTCGAGTACATTGATACACACCAAGAAAGAGGTGCTAAGCTTGCAATGGTGGGTGATGGATTGAACGACTCAGCCGCACTTCAAAGTGCCGATGTTGGAATTAGTATAGCTGAAGATGTCCATGCTTTTGCACCGGCTTCAGACATCATTCTCGACGGTAAAAGCTTTTCTTATCTGCCCTCACTTTTTCAATTGGCCAAGTACAGTAGAACTATCATATGGATCAGCTTTGGTATTTCATTCCTCTACAACTTAGTCGGTCTATCTTTTGCGGTTCAGGGAATTCTATCTCCTGTTGTTGCCGCTATTTTGATGCCACTTAGCTCTATTACTGTAGTAGGTTTTGTCAGCGCTGCAAGTTGGCTGAAGAAGCTAGAAAAGGTCGCTTGACCTTTGAGAATCTGACAATTATCATTTTTTAGCTCCATGCCTCCATTTAGCTTTGGTAAAGAATAAAAAGGAGGACCATAGGATGATTTCGGAAATTAATACCGTTGAGGATTTGAACAAGAATCTCAACATGGGTCCAGGTTATGGAGGTTATCTGGACATGCTCAAAGCGATCAAGCTTCCAAAAGAAGAGTGGGAGAATTATTGTCTTTGGAAAGAAGACAAATACACTAGGAATTGCCTTTCCAACTGTGATGCATATGAATTAATACTCATGTGCTGGGGAAAGGAGCAGCACTCCCCAATACATACCTATAATTTTCAAGAAGGCTGGATCAAAGTGCTGGAAGGCGAATTGAGCATTGATCTATATCGTATCGACAAAGATTCATTGAGTTGCGTACTGGATGAAACCATAGTGATCAAAGAAAAAGAATATACCTATCTGAATGATACAATGGGGTTTCATAGAGTAAGGGCCAGTGCCGATGGAAAAACTGTGAGTTTGCATTTGCATTCTGAACGTGTAAGAGAATGGGAAGTATTCAAGGATTGTAAAAAGGAATTCCAGATGGAAAAGCCTCAATATGACAGCAAAACTGAAGAGTGTAGCGAATAAATTTTCAATTAACTGATAAATATCATTTTTTAGCAGTTCAAGCAATTACAAATTTGTCTTCAACTAATTCAAACTCATGGGAGTTCTTGTACTCTTGATCATAGCCAGTCTTATTGTAGCACTGGGTTTCCTATTCGCCTTCCTCTGGTCAGTTAGATCTGGTCAGTATGAAGATGAATATACCCCTGCTGTAAGAATGCTTTTCGAGGACGAGGATCCTACTTTGAATGATAATGAGAAATAAAATATGAATACAGAAAGTACTCAAGTAGAAAAGTTCAGTTACGATAATAATATTGTACGTCTTTTTGCCAATGCCACTGTTCTATGGGGTGTTGTTGGAATGTTAGTAGGATTATTAGTTGCATTGCAATTGATCTTCCCTGTTCTAAACTTTAACAATGAATATACTGCCTTTGGTAGGATCAGACCACTGCATACTAATGCGGTGATCTTTGCCTTTGTCGGTAACGGGATCTTTGCAGGAGTTTATTATTCACTCCAAAGATTACTCAAGACCAGGATGTTCAGTGATCTTTTAAGTAAGATCAATTTCTGGGGCTGGCAATTGATCATTGTAGCAGCTGCACTTACCTTGCCATTGGGCTATACAACTTCAAAAGAGTATGCAGAATTAGAATGGCCTATTGACATCGCTATTGCTTTGATCTGGGTTGTTTTTGGATGGAACATGTTCGGAACCATTCTCAAGAGAAGAGAAAGACATTTGTACGTTGCGATCTGGTTCTACATTGCCACTTTTGTTACCGTAGCTGTACTTCATATTGTCAATTCATTTGAATTGCCTGTTAGCCTGTTCAAGAGTTACTCATGGTATGCAGGTGTTCAAGATGCACTAGTTCAATGGTGGTACGGACACAATGCTGTTGCATTCTTCCTTACAACACCTTACCTAGGATTGATGTATTACTTCATTCCTAAGGCTGTCAACAGACCTGTTTTCTCTTACAGATTATCAATCATTCACTTCTGGGCCTTGATATTTCTTTATATCTGGGCTGGCCCACACCACTTGCTTTACACTGCCCTTCCAGATTGGGCTCAATCTTTAGGAGTAGTATTCTCAATTATGTTGATCGCGCCTTCATGGGGAGGTATGATCAATGGACTACTTACCTTGAGAGGTGCTTGGGATAAAGTGAGAGATAGCGCTGTTCTTAAATTCTTTGTAGTTGCAGTTACCGCTTATGGTATGTCGACCTTTGAAGGACCAATGTTGTCCTTGAAGAATGTAAATGCAATTGCGCACTTTACAGATTGGATCGTTGCACACGTTCACGTTGGAGCTTTAGGATGGAACGGTTTCCTCACCTTCGGTATGCTTTACTACCTCTTTCCGAAGCTATACAGAACTCAAATTTTCTCTACAAAACTTGCCAACTTCCATTTCTGGATTGGCACCTTGGGAATTCTATTCTATGCCATTCCACTTTATTGGGCTGGATTCGCTCAAAGTCAAATGTGGAATGATTTCAATAGCAACGGATTCTTGCAGTATCCAAACTTCCTTGAGACGGTAACCAACATTCTTCCAATGTATGCATACAGAGCGATTGGTGGATTGCTTTACTATGTGGGTGTGATCGTAATGGTTTACAACTTGATCATGACTGCAAAAGCCGGCTCTTTCTTAAAAGAGGAGAATGCAGAAGCACCAGCATTGGCAAAAGCAACTCCTGCACTTCAAAAAGGAGAATACTGGCACAGATGGATCGAAAGAAGACCGATCCAAATGTTAATCGCCTCTTTAGTAATGATCTTGATTGGAGGCATTATTGAGATGGTTCCAACCTTCTTAGTAAAATCCAATGTGCCAACAATTGCTTCCGTGAAGCCATATACACCACTTGAATTGATTGGAAGGGACATTTACATACAAGAAGGATGTAATGCTTGTCACACGCAAATGGTAAGACCATTCAGATCAGAAACAGAACGCTATGGAGAATATTCAAAAGCAGGCGAGTTCGTATATGATCATCCATTCTTATGGGGATCTAAACGAACGGGCCCCGACCTTGCCAGAGAAGGTAGTTTGAAGCTCAAGAAACCAAATTCTTGGCACTACAAACACTTCTACGATCCGAGATCAGTATCTCCAGGATCGATCATGCCTGCTTATCCATGGCTTCTTGAAAAGTCTTATGATACAACCATGACCGCAGCTAAGATCAGAGCGATGATCACCTTGGGAGTTCCCTACGCAGAAGATTACGCTGCGATAGCGAATGAGGATGTCATGAAACAAGCCAATGAGATCGTAACAGATATGAAAGGTCAATTAGAAGAAGAAGGATTTGATGTGGCAGCAGATCGAGAAGTTATTGCTCTTATTGCTTATCTACAAAGATTAGGGACAGATATTGAGAAGGAGAAAACCGCTGAAAATAATTAGACATGTTAAAGTTCATCAAACATCATATGGAAAGCATCATAGGGATAGAGATCTATCCTTTGATCTCCTTTATCATCTTCTTCATCTTTTTCACCGGACTCTTTGTTTGGGTGGCCTATCTGAAGAAAGAAGAAGTGACTCAATTGTCACAACTACCATTTAACGACACTAATGACTCTAAAAACTCGGAAGCATGAAAAGATTTCTGAAAAAATATAACAAAGCATTGTTCTTCGGAGCATCCCTTTTTGCAATGAACTCAGAACTATTAGCCCAATCAGAGAGCAGCATTGCCCAGTCAACAGGAATTGGAGAAGGAATGTTGTTGTTCTTGATGCTCTTCTTCATCTTTTTACTACTGGCAATTATCAATGCACTCTCCAATAGTATCAAAAGTATGAGCAAGCCAGCTGCCAATCAAATAGAAGAAAATAGTGGTGCTAAAGCAAAAGTTCTACTCGCTTTGGCAATGCTTGGAAGTTCTTCTCAACTAATGGCAGCAAATGATAGCTCTGTTATTCCCAATTTCACAATGACCGATGGAATGTTTTGGGTTCTCTTAAGCGTGATCCTATTGGAGGGAATCGTGATCTATATATTATTCCGTTCACTGCAAACCTTGATCAAATTGGAAAAAGGTGAAAGCTTTGAAGAAGCTGTTGCTCAAGATGACATCTTTGAAAGTTTAAACCTTACAGACAATGTACCCATTGAAGAAGAAGAAGCCATTCTTATGGATCATGAGTACGATGGAATTAGGGAATTGGATAATAATTTACCCCCTTGGTGGAAATACATGTTCTACATGACCATCATTTTTGCAGTGGTCTACCTATTTAGATTTCACATTACTGGATCCGGACCGTCTAGTCAAGAAGAATACTTGGCACAAATGCAAGAAGCTGCAGAAGCAAAAGAAGTAATGATGGCTGAAGCTACTGATTTGATTAGCGAAGAGAATGTTGTTCAATTGATAGATGCCACTGCCTTAGCAAATGGTGCTGCTATTTTTAAAGGAAATTGCGCTACTTGTCATGGACAACTGGGAGAAGGCGGAGCTGGACCAAATTTAACAGATGAATATTGGATCCATGGAGGTGGAATCAAAGAGGTATTTTCTACTGTTAAGTATGGAGTTCCTGCCAAAGGTATGATCGCTTGGGAGTCACAGTTCAGCCCAAAGCAAATGCAAGAAGTATCTAGTTATATCCTGACGCTGGTTGGTACCAACCCTCCGAATGCAAAAGACCCGCAAGGTGAGTTATATGTTCCAGAAGAAGCGCCAGATGCTTCTGAAGGAGATATGCCAACTGATTCTTCTACTACCTCAGCTGCTGACACAGTAATGACTGAATAAAACAAACTGATATGAGCGAAGAAAAAGCTCAAATGGATCAAAGCTTTCGCGACTCCATCTCTACAGTCAATGAGGAGGGAAAGAGGAATTGGATATTCCCCAAAAAGCCAAAAGGTGGTTTTTACAATGCTAGAACTTGGGTCAGTGTTGGTTTACTCGCCCTGCTGTTTGCGGGCCCTTTTCTCAGAATAGATGGGAAGCCCATATTGTTGATCAACATTCTTGAAAGGAAGTTCATTCTGCTCGGTCAAGTATTCTGGCCGCAAGACTTTTACATATTTGTCTTGATTATGCTTGCAGGAATCCTCTTTGTGGTTCTCTTTACTGTGGTGTTTGGCAGGCTCTTCTGTGGATGGGTTTGTCCCCAAACCATTTTTATGGAAATGGTTTTTAGAAAGATCGAGTACTGGATAGATGGTGATTTCAAGCAACAACAAAGATTAAAGAAGCAGCAATGGAATGCCGAGAAGATTAGAAAAAGAACTTTGAAGCACGCCATTTTCTTTGCTATTTCATTTCTAATTTCAAACACCTTTCTTGCTTATATCATTGGGTCAGAAGAGTTGATCAAGATCATTACTGACAACCCTGCCAATCATATAGGAGGCCTCATCTCAATATTGATCTTCACAGGAGTATTTTATTTTGTCTTCAGTTGGTTCAGGGAGCAAGTATGTATTGTTGCATGTCCTTATGGCAGGTTGCAAGGCGTAATGTTAGATAGGAACTCCCTAGTTGTTGCCTACGATTACATCCGAGGGGAAAAGAGAGCCAAGTTCAAAAAGAACGAGAGTAGAGCGAATGAGGGAAAGGGTGATTGTATTGACTGCAAGCAATGCGTACACGTTTGTCCCACAGGAATAGATATTCGTAACGGTACTCAATTAGAATGTATCAACTGTACTGCCTGTATTGATGCTTGTGATCATATGATGGAAAGTGTTGGATTGCCAAAAGGCTTGATCCGATACGATTCTGAAGATGGAATAGTCACGAGACAGAAGAAGATTTTCACTACAAGAAGTATTGCTTATTCAGCAGTTCTCATTGTTTTAATGTCTGTGATAAGTGTATTCTTGGCAAGTAGAACAGATGTTGATGCCAATATTTTAAAAACGCCCGGTCAACAATATCAAAAAAGAACAGAGAATATCATTTCCAATCTATATAACTACAAGATCATTAACAAGACCTTTGAAGAGGTTCCGGTTAGATTAGAACTGATAGACCTTGAAGGAAAGATCGAGTACATTGGAGGTGATGCTCCTATTATTCCCGCTGAAGGAATTGCCGAAGGAAGCTTCTTCATTGTCTTAGATAAGAATCAACTAGAAGAAAGGAACTCCAAGATCAAACTGGCCATATATGATGGTAATGGAGAGATTCTGGAAACGGTTAAAACCGCCTTTCTTGCACCCATAAAGATCAAAAAGAGATGAAATTGAATTGGGGAAATTGGATTGCAGTTGTCTATAGTGTTTTTGTCATATTCATTGTATTCATGGTGTATTTGGCTTTTGGAGAAAAATGGGATCTCGTGGCAGAGAACTATTATGAACAAGAGCTGATGTATCAAGAAAAGATAGATGGCAAAGCCAATGTGAAAGACAGTGATCTAGAACCCCAGCTATACATTGATCAAGGAATGCTATTGATCAACATTCCAAAAATTGGCAATACTAACACTGAGAGAGAAGGAACGATCAACTTTTTCCGACCCTCAGATGCGAGTATGGATTTTAGCACAGAAATAGCCCAGTCAGACACCATTGAAGTTGGCTTGGATCAATTTGTGAAGGGCAAATACATGGTAAAGATCAATTGGAAGCAAGGAGACGAAGAATTCTATTTTGAACAAAATTTAATCATTCCATAATGGAACTTTGGATGGCATTGAGTATTGGCTTATTGGGAAGCTTGCACTGCATCGGTATGTGCGGCCCAATTGCGCTTGCCTTGCCGTTGGATAGATCCACTTCATGGAACATCTTTAGTGGAAATCTACTTTACAGCTTAGGAAGACTATTCACTTATTTCAGCTTGGGTTTACTATTTGGATCAATTGGAAATGGACTAGAACTGATGGGTGTACAGCAATACTTATCCATCTTTATAGGAGCATTGATCATCTTAGGAGTAATCACTCAATCCAACTATTTCTCTTTAAAACTTCCTCGATTTTATACCTCCTTTGTCAGTTCGATCCAATCTCAGCTTGCCATAACCTTTCAGAGAAAATCCAATACCAACCTTTTGAGTATAGGTGTGATCAACGGATTTCTTCCCTGCGGATTAGTTTACATGGCCATTGCAGGGGCAATTAGTACTTCTACTGCATTCAATGGAGGCATGTTCATGTTGTTCTTTGGTCTTGGAACCTTGCCATTGATGTGGATGGTTGGAGTATTTGGTGGAAACTTGTCTCAACTTTTTAGGAGAAAATTAAAAAGCTTTGTTCCCGTTTTCCTTTTCATATTGGGAGTGCTTTTCATCCTGAGAGGGGCTAATCTTGGCATCCCATATATAAGTCCACTCATGGTGGAAGAAACACAAAATATAAACTGTCATTGAAATGGAATGGAAGGCACTATCAGATAGCGAGATCAATGAGAGAGTAAATACTGCCATTAAGCAGAACAACAACTATGCACATGGTGGAATATTGGGAACACCCGCTTCTTACTTGGACAAAGAAGAGTTTTCACCCGATGTCCCTTTCTTAAATGATGCTCCATTCTTAAAAACCTTGATCAACAATCCAAATCACATTGGATGTCATACCCTAGATCAAAAAAGCTCACCCATTTTCAGTGGAACGCAGAAGATCGAAAAGGAGCTAATAGAATTATGCTCTGAGGAGATCTTTAAGGCAAAAAAAAAGAGTATTGATGGTTATGTAGCCAGTGGGGGAACAGAAGCCAATATAGAGGCTCTATGGATCTACAGGAACTACTTTATGCAGGAGTACAATGCTTCTGAAGATCAAATAGGAGTTTTATTCTCTGAAGACACTCATTATTCAATAACAAAAGCATGTGACCTTTTGAGATTAAAGCCTTTGCTACTAGGAGTAGATTCAAAGGACAGAAGCATACAGCTAGACTCTTTAGAGGAGGCTTTGCAAATAGCCTTGAGTAATAATGTCAAATACTTCATCATTGTTCTCAATATGTCTACTACCATGTTTGGATCAGTTGATGAAATTGACCGAGTGGTGGATCTATTGGAAAAGAATCGCTTGGCATATAAGCTTCACTTGGATGGGGCCTTTGGCGGATTTATCTACCCATTCAGCAATGCCAAATCAGAACATCATTTTGGTAATCCAAAAGTGAGCTCCATATCAATTGATGGCCATAAACTTTTACAGACTCCTTATGGAACTGGGATGTTTTTGATCAGAAAGGGCTTCATGAAGTATGTCACCAATCGTTATGCACAATATGTACCTGGACTTGATTACACCTTATGTGGAAGCAGAAGCGGAGCTAATGCTGTGATCATGTGGATGGTCCTAATGAGACATGGGTCTGCAGGTTGGAAAAAGAAAGTGATCGAACTTTTGAATAGAACTAACTATTGCTGCGATGCACTTGATGAGATGGGAATCGAATACTACAGAAACCCAAACATCAATATCATTGCTATCAATGCCAATCAAATTCCGCCGGCACTAGCTCATAAGTATGAATTGGTAGCAGATTCATATGAAAGACCTGCAAGGTGGTTCAAGATCGTGATCATGGACCACGTCAGCTATGAAGTTTTGGATAGCTTCTTGTCAGAATTGAAAGAAGGAAAGCTCTCTTATCATTAAAATGAGAGTAAGATCTACTGAACGAAGATCTCCACTCTCCTATTCATTCCTCTTCCTTTAGAACTTTCATTGTCGCCCACAGGATATCTTTCTCCATGTGCAATGATGGTGATCTTCTCATCCACGCTGATGCCTTTCTCAATCAAGTAATCTCTCACAGCCTCAGCTCTCAATTTTGCTACCTTCATGTTGTTTCCTTCACTACCGATATTATCTGTATGACCCACTAGCTTAACTTTCTGTCCCGCTTTGATTTCATCAGAAATGGCATTGATCTTGGCTGCATCATTTGCTTTAACTACCCAATCATTGTAGAAGAAATAGATGATAAAGTCGTCATTCGATTGAGGCGTGTAATTAGGATCTGCATCATACGAATAAGTTGGATTTGTTTTCGGCTTGGATGCAATTACAGGAGCTGGTGCTTTCTTAGGCTCTGAATACTGTGCAACGGTATTAAAGCCAAACCCACTTTGAATGTCTTTGTCCGATGGCTCCTTACGTGCAATCTTATCGGTTTTAAGGAACATTTCAGCACCTTCCAAACTCATATCGTCCTCTAAAGAAAGCGGTTTGATAGAGAACTTCTCATCTGCTTTCATTTTGTTGTAGGCAAAGTTTCCTTCAGCATCGGTGTAGAAAGTATCTACAGGATATCCGTTTTCATCCAAGAGTACCAAGGCACTGTTTTCCATTGGTAGTCCCTTGTAATTGAATTGACCTTCAATTAACTCTTTCTCAAGCAATGCTCCTTCGGAGATGTATCTGCCGTCTTTGGTTACAAAGTATCTGTCTACTCTATTTCCATTCTCGTCTTTTACATAGACAATTCCGTCAAGATCTTCTGTATCGATTGGCTTGAGAATCACCTCATCGTCCATTCCAATTCTGCTATACTCAAATCCTCCATATTGATCTGTAGTGATAGTATCGATTGGGAATCCATTCTCGTCATACACTACTAGCTGGGTATTTGAGAGAGGCAAACTGTTGTACTCGAACACTCCTTTCATCAGCTCTTCTTCTAACAAGTCTTCATCACCGCTCACTACATACCTTGCCACTCGATTACCATTCTCATCGGTGAAGTAAACTAGTCCTCCAGCATCAGATCCGCCCAATGGTTGGATGGAGATATCATCATCGAATGACATCTTTTGATAACTGAACCTACCATACTCATCGGTCATGACCGTGTCTATTGGATAACCATCTTTGTCGTAGATCACAAGAGTACTATTCGCTACAGGTAGTTGGTTATACTTGAACAAGCCTGCTAATAATTGCGGATCTTCATTGCTCACCACGTATCTGGCAACTTTATTACCATCCTCATCTGTGAAGTAAACTAGACCGCTGGTCTCATCTCCGCCCAAGGGTTTGATGTAAATGTTCTGATCGTAGCCTAATCTGCTGTAGCTGAACTGACCATACTCATCAGTTACAATGGTATCCAATGGGAAGCCATTTTCATCATAGATCACCAAACTGGTATTGGCCATTGCCAACTCATTGTATTTGAATGTACCTTCTAACTTCTCTTCTATGTATGATTTCTCAATGTTAGAAACTACAAATCTGTTGGTGCGCTTGTCGTCCTCGCTTAAGAAGTAAACAATACCCGCTGCATCTTCTCCTTCCAATGGACGAATACTAATGTTCTCATCTCTTCCAATTCGCTCGTAATTGAATCTGCCAAACTCATCTGTTTGAATGGTATCAATTGGAAAGCCATTCTCATCATAGATCACCAATGAAGAGTTAACAACTGGTAAAGAGTTATAACTGAATATTCCACTTACCATCTCTGCATCTTCCATATTTGGATCCTCAACAAAATTTCCATTTTCGTCGATCAACAATCTCTTGAGCTTCCTTCCTTCATCATCTACCACATAAACAACTCCACCTGGGTAGTCTGCAGGATCATCAGCAGCCACTTTGACCACATAATTATCTTCTTGATCTAGTTTGAAAAAACTGAAGAGACCGTATTGATCCGTAACAACTTCATCTACAAGATTTCCTTCGTTGTCGTAGATCAAAAGCTTGGTATTTTCAGCAGCCAAACCATTGTACTTGAATTCTCCCAATACTTTTACCCCAATAGCAACATCACCCGTACTCTTAGAGTAATAGATGTCACTATACTCTTGATCTCTATTGGAGGTGAAGAATACTTCTCGATTGTTCCCCATCACATAATAAGCATCAAAGGCTTCTGAGTTAATTGGAACTCCCATGTTCAAGGGCTTGGTCCACTCTTGCCAAGAATCTGACAGTCTGTAGGTGACAAAAATGTCGGAGCTGCCCATTCCAGGATGTCCGTCTGATGAAAAATAAAGTGTCTTGTTGTCTTTGGATATGTAAGGAGCAACCTCAAATCCAGGTGTATTGATCTGTGGTCCTAAACTTTTAAAAGGCTCCCATCTTCCGCTATCATTCTTCAAACTCACATAGAGATCTTCCTCAAATGTTGTGTCATTTGGAGACATCGCTGCCAAGAGAATATTCTCTTCGGGATTCATGAAGAAGGAATAGTTCCCCAGTCCAACTTTAAACTCAGGTATTTCTAATTGAGTCATCTTTCCCCATTCTCCGGTGGAGTCTTTTTTCATATAAGCAATTCCCCTCGCAACCTTTTTATGAGATTGAACAGAATTGAACAAATAAAGAGTAGTTCCATCTGCAGAGGCGCCAATAATGGCATTGTTTCCCTTATCATTTAGCTTCTTGAAAGCATCTTCCATGCTTTGCCATTGACCATCCTTTCTTTCAGCTGAAAAGATATCTTGTCCTCTAGCCTTATCAAAAAGATTTCCTTCAATGTAAGTTCTAACGAAATAGAGATTCTCCCCATCATTGTATGGCACTGGCATACTTTCCTCAGCTCCATTTCGATTGATCTCTGATAAATTCTGCGGTGGTTCAAACTTAGGAATGAACATCTGAGCTTTTGCAGCCTCAAAACCGAACAGCAGTAATAGTGGTAGAAAATAATTACAACATTTCTTTCTCATGCCCAAATTCTAAAACAAAGTAAATCCAAGGAAAATCTCATGACTACCACTAGCACTCTCAGAAATCTCTGATGTAGTGTAGTCAAAGGCATATCCTATTTTAAATATTCTTTTTATCTCTGCTCCTGCAATGATGGATATTGCATCTTCTCCTCGGTAGTTCAATCCACCGTAGATTGCATCGGCAAAGGTTAAGGTTCCTCCAAATTCTATATTCATAGGCTGTGATTCAACCATCTTGATCAACATATTAGGAGTCAATTTCAAATCTTGTGTAAGGTAAAAGTGGTACCCTGCCATGGCGTAATGCCTCATGGTCAGTGTTGCTTCCTCAGTAGTTGTTTCTATATCTGCAATATCTAATTTGTTTTGTAGCAGCTGATGCGCTGAATATCCTACATAGAAATCATCTGAGTAAACATAAGTACCTGCATTAGAATTGAACTTATTAGTGGTTTCTCCGCTTGCATAGGCCTCGTAAACCTGATCTCCAGAATTCAACACATTCGCCCTTCCTTCATCAAATCCAAAATTGCTCAAGCCAGCAGTCACACCAAAGGACCAATAAATATCATTATTCATTGGCAGGTGAATGGCATAAGAAAGATTCGCCTCTGTTTTCTTGAACGCACCAAATTCATGAGTCGCAATCTGTCCACCCAAAGCATGCTTAAGATAGGGGCGCAAATTCTTTCTTGCTCGATAGAATTTACTTCTGGCAGTAGTACTGATCCTCAAAGCAGAAAGTTGGTGGGTTTTAGGCCTATTCAAAACCGTATGACCAGTGGCATAATAGGAGCTCGGAGCATCTTTGATCCCTGCCCATTGCCTTCTAAGACCTGTTGCAATTTCTAAATATTCCAGATTGCCTGCTGCTGCAGGATTCAATAAATAATGGTTTTGATTCCACAATGTATACTGCTCATAGGTCTGCGATGACAGCCCTAAGGGTATCAGTAGTACAATGGAGAATATGAAAACTAATCTTTTCATCTAAAATCTTTATTTAAGTATGGTCACTATACCTGTTTCTGCTCTGGATCCACCAGAGATATCTTTCACTTGAATTACATAATAGTAGGATCCCACAGGCAACACATTTCCATCTCTTGTACCATCCCATGCTTGTGTATAATCCTTAGAGCTGAATACTTCATTTCCAAAGCCATTATAAACGCTAATGGTGTATTCTGTGAACTGAGCAAGATTCTTGATCTCCCAAGTATCATTGAATCCATCGTTGTTTGGTGTAAATGCTGTTGGAATCTCTAATCCACCTTCAACTTCTATTCTCACTGAAGTAGTTGCAGCACATCCGAGACTATCGGTTACAGTAACTGTGAATGTAGTGCTCACTAGCGGTCTACCAAATGGATTAGCAATTGTTGCACTTCCATCAATGTATTGCGCAGGGCTCCACTGATAGCTTACCCCCTGAACAACATCAGAAGTCACTCCCAATTGGATTCCATCCTGTAAGAAGATATCCTGATCTGCTCCTGCATCGATAATTGGCGTATTGGATACCGCGATATCAATCGTATCTGAGACAGAAGGACAAACTCCATTACTCACAGTCCATGCAAGAGTATTCACTCCAATTCCAAGGTTATCTATCTGAGTAGTGTTACTTCCCGCATTGGCAATGTTTGCACTACCAGAGACTAGTGTCCAAGTACCATTTCCAATGCTAATTGGATCGGCATTCATGCCTACTTGATTAACATCACACAGAAGACGATCCATTCCTGCTACTGCAGCTGAAGGATCTGCATCTACATTCACAATGATGGTATCAGTTGATGTAGCACATACTCCGTTACTGATACTCCATACCAATCTATTCTCTCCAATGCTCAAGTTTCTCGCAATGGTCAAAGGATCAGTATTGTCGTCGAAAGTGACTGTGCCACTAACAGATGTCCAAATGGCGGTTCCAATGCTTGCTGCATTTGCTGCTAGCTGAGCAGTGTCTGCACAAATGGTTTGATCAGGGCCCGCCATAGACACTGTAGGTTCTGGATCTCTTGTTACAGTGAATGAACAAGAATCAACGTTGCCATTCACATCGGTAATGATGAACTTATTCACCGTTACTCCAACTGGGTAAGTTCCTCCTGAAGGTATTCCTTCAGACTGAACAACAGATGCAACACCACAATTATCATTTCCAGTAGGCACTGTGAATGTGTAAGTAGTGGTACAAATAGTTGTGTCAACTGGACAAGTGATCGTTGGTAATTCGTTATCCGTAATTACTACATCAAAACTTACCGTATCGGTATTTCCATATGGATCGTATGCAATGTATTCAACTGTAGTTGTTCCAACAGGGAAGCTTGCTCCAGAAGCAAAGTTTCCGATCAAGGAATCAACAATACAATTGTCAGAAGCAGATGGAACAGTCCATGTAGCCACTTGATCACATTGACCTGGTGCATTGTTCAAGTTGATAGTAGCTGGCACATTAGTGATCACAGGATCCTCATCATCCGTTACCGTGATTCTAAAGCTAACCGTATCCGTATTCATACTTGGATCATAAGCTACATAAGTAATCACTGTATCACCAATTGGGAAGAAGTCACCTGGAGTTGCATTGGCTCTCACTGAATCAACATTACAGTTATCTGCATCTGTTGGTGGAGTCCAACTTACAATAGCTCCACAGCTTCCCGCATCATTGCTCACTGCAATATCCGCTGGCACGTTACTCAATACTGGATTCAGACTATCAATTACGGTAACTGTAGCCGTAGTAGAATCTCTGTTACCGTTCTCATCGATCACCAACATCTCTACGCTTACATTTCCAACATCAGAACATCCAAAGATGGTAAGATCTGTGGTGATGGAAGCAATTTGACAGTTGTCGTTGCTACCGTTATCTACTGCATTAGAATCAATGCTAGCTGCACCTGCTGCATCTAAGTAAACAGTAATGTTCTGCGTAATTGCAGTTGGTCTAATTGTATCAACAACATCAACTGTTGCCGTTACTGAATCTCTATTTCCATTCACATCGATCACGAGCATTTCAACCGTGTTCAATCCCACTTCAGTACAAGTGAAGCTTGTAATGTCTGTTGTGATCGAAGCGATCTGACAGTTATCTGAAGAGCCATTGTCTACTGCATTGGAATCAATACTTACTGTTCCTGCAGCGTCTAAGTAAACAACTATATTCTGAGCGATTGCTTGTGGTCGAACGCTATCGATAACATTCACAATGGCCGTAGTAGAATCTCTATTGCCGTTTACGTCAATAACTAACATCTCTACTGTATTCGGGCCCACCTCAGAACAATCGAAGTTGGTGGAGTCAGTGGTAATTGATGCAATTTGACAATTATCTGAACTTGAATTATCTACCGCATTGCTATCTATTGAAACTACTCCTGTAGCATCCAAATACACATTGATATTCTGAGTAATCGCCTGTGGTCTTACCGTATCTACAACATTAACAATAGCCGTTGTAGTATCTGTATTCGCACTTGCATCCTCAACAATCATCTCCACAGTATTTGGTCCAACCTCTGCACATGTGAAGCTCGTAATGTCTGTTCTAAACTCAACGATCTGACAATTGTCATTTGAACCATTGTCTACTGCATTGCTATCAATACTAACTGAGCCAGCAGCATCTAAGTAAACAGTAATATTTTGTGCAATGGCAGTTGGATTCAATGTATCCAAGACGGTTACTGTAGTGCTAATTGAATCTCTATTGCCGTTCACATCGATCACTAACATCTCCACCGTATTCGGTCCCACCTCTGCACAAGTGAAGCTAGTAATGTCAGTGGTGATGGAAGCAATCTGACAGTTATCAGAAGAACCATTATCTACAGCGTTACTATCAATACTTACAGCACCTGCGGCATCCAAGTACACAGTTAATGTTTGAGCAACTGCAATTGGTCGAACTGAATCAATTACCGTCACAGTGGCGGTACTAGAGTCTCTGTTTCCGTTCACATCTACCACTAACATTTCAACTGTATTCGGACCTACTTCAGAACAATCGAAGTTGGTTGAATCAGTCGCAAAGAATGCGATCTGACAGTTGTCTGTGGAACCATTATCTACCGCGTTGGAATCGATACTTGCAACACCTGTTGCATCAAGATATACATTGATGTTCTGAGTTAATGCTTGAGGTCTTACTGTATCAACAACCGTTACAATAGCTGTTGTTGTATCTGTATTGGCACTGGCATCCTCAACGATCATTTCTACCGTATTCGGACCAACCTCAGCACATGTGAAGCTGGTAATGTCTGTTCTGAATTCAACGATCTGACAATTGTCATTTGAGCCATTGTCTACTGCATTGGAATCGATACTAGCTGCTCCAGCAGCATCCAAATAGATAGTAATGTTCTGAGTAATTGCCGTTGGTCTGATGGTATCAAGAACCGTTACAGTGGCAGTAGCAGAATCAATATTGCCATTATTGTCGGTCACAGTTAAAGTCACTGTATTTGGACCAACTTCTGTACAATCGAAGTTAGTTGAATCCGGTACTCGAGTAGAAATTCCACAAGCATCAGAACTTGAATTATCAATATCACCTACTGTAATACTTGCTTGACCACTTCCATCTAAGTAGATAGTGATGTTGTTAGTGAATACATCTGGTCTTACAGTGTCAATAACTGTTACTGTTGCAGTTGTGGTATCTGTATTTCCACTTGCATCCTCAACGATCATTTCCACCGTATTTGGTCCTACTACAGCACAATCAAAATTGGTTGAGTCAGTTCTGAACTCAACGATTGCACAATTGTCATTGCTTCCATTATCAACTGCGTTAGAATCTATGCTTGCTAATCCAGCAGCATCCAAATACACATTGATGTTCTGAGCAATTGCTGTCGGAATTAAGGTATCTAGAACTGTAACCGTTGTAGTTACTGAGTCTCTATTCCCGTTTACATCAATCACCAACATCTCCACGGTGTTAGCTCCTGTTTCAGAGCAATCAAAGTTGGTAGAATCAGTGGTGATCGAAGCAATCTGACAATTTTCAGAAGATCCATTGTCTACCGTATTAGAATCGATACTTGCAACACCAGCAGCATCCAAGTAGATGGTGATGGCTTGTGCAATAGCAATAGGTCTTACACTATCAATGACATTGACTATTGCCGTAGTCGAATCTCTGTTTCCATTCACGTCGATCACTAACATCTCTACTGTGTTTGGCCCTACCTCTGAGCAATCGAAGTTGGTAGAGTCAGTAGTAATTGAAGCGATCTGACAATTATCGGAAGAACCGTTATCAACCGCATTGGAATCAATGCTTGCAAGACCTGCAGCATCTAGATATACATTAATGGTCTGAGTTACTGCAATTGGTCGAACTGTATCCACAACGGTCACCGTTGCAGAAGTAGTATCTGTATTTCCACTTGCGTCCTCAACGATCATTTCTACCGTGTTTGCTCCTATATCTGAGCAATCAAAGTTGGTAGAATCTGTTCTGAATTCAACGATCGCACAATTGTCGTTTGATCCATTGTCCACAGCATTGCTATCAATGCTAGCCACACCTGCAGCATCTAAATAGATCGTGATATTCTGAGCAATAGCTGTTGGCTCTAATGTATCCAAGACAGTAACAATTGCCGTAGCAGAATCAATATTTCCATTGTTGTCGGTCACTGTTAAAGTAACTGTATTCGGACCTATTTCTGAGCAATCGAAATTGGTTGAATCCAATACTCTAGTAGCTATACCACAAGCATCAGAACTAGAATTGTCGATATCTCCAACAGTGATACTTGCTGTTCCTGCAGGATCCAGATAAATTGTGATGTTATTGGTGAATACATCTGGCCTTACTGTATCAATTACGGTTACAGTTGCCGAAGCAGTATCTCTATTGCCAAAGACATCTTGAACGATCATCTCCACTGCATTTGGTCCTACCTCTGTGCAATCAAAATTGGTTGAATCTGTATCGAAGAAAGCAATGGTACAGTTATCACTTGATCCATTATCTACCGCATTACTGTCAATGGTAGCAACACCTGCAGCATCTAAGTATACATTGATGTTTTGTGCTATAGCAGTCGGACGAACGGTATCGAATACTGTGACGATTGCAGATGCAGAATCTCTGTTTCCATTCACGTCAATCACTAGCATCTCTACTGAATTAGCTCCAACCTCAGAACAAGTGAAGTTGGTAATGTCAGTTGTTATGGAAGCAATCTGGCAGTTATCAGATGAACCATTATCAACCGCATTGGAATCGATGTTTACTGTTCCCGCAGCATCCAAATAAACACTGATGTTCTGAGTAACAGCTACTGGTCTCACCGTATCTACTACTGTAACAATTGCTGTTGCTGAGTCAACGTTGGTGTTGTTATCAGTAATTGTCAACGTAACTGTATTTGGGCCTACCTCTGAGCAATCGAAGTTGGTTGAATCCAAAACTCTTGTAGCTATTCCACAAGCATCAGAACTTGAGTTATCAATATCACCCACGGTGATGCTAGCCATACCTGATCCATCTAGGTAAATGGTAACATTGTTGGTCAATACATTTGGTCGAACTGTATCTATCACCGTTACCGTTGCAGAAGTTGTATCTGTATTTCCACTTGCATCCTCAACGATCATTTCTACCGTATTCGGACCTACTTCTGCACAATCAAAGTTGGTTGAATCAGTTCTGAACTCAACAATCGCACAATTATCATTTGATCCATTGTCCACAGCGTTGCTGTCAATTGTTGCAACACCTGCTGCATCCAAGTAAACATTAATATTTTGAGCAATGGCTGTTGGATCAAGGGTATCAAGAACAGTAACCGTTGCAGTTGCTGCATTGACATTTCCATTGTTATCTGTAACAGTTAAAGTTACCGTATTGGCACCTGTTTCAGAGCATCCAAAGCTGGTGATGTCCAAGATGCTAGAAGCTATACCACATGCATCGGAACTACCATTATCAATATCTCCCACAGTAATACTTGCCGCACCAACAGCATCCAAATAAACGGTAAAGTTATTGGTCAATACAGTAGGTCGAACTGTATCGAATACCGTCACAGTTGCATTCGCTGAATCCAAGTTTCCAGATCCATCCAGTGCATAAAGTTTTACTGTATTTGGTCCTACTTCAGAGCAATCGAAATTCGTTGAGTCAAGACTCAATGTTGGTGGTCCACAATTATCTGTGGTGGCACTATCAACATCTGTAGTTGTTATAGATGCTTGACCGACATTGTCTAAGTAAACTGAAATGTTTCTTGGGATAACAATTGGGTTCAAGGTATCCATCACTACGATTGTTGCATCCGTAGTATCACTGTTGCCGTTGGTATCGAAGACCGCCATTTGAACTAGTGTTCCGCCAGCTAGATCCGCACAGCTGTAACTTACTTGACCAATGATCTCGAAAGAATCAATAGCACAATTATCTGAGCTAGAGCTATCAACAGCATTGGAGTCAAGAGTTGCCAATCCATTCGTATCCAAATACAAGATGGTAGTATCAAATGCATTTGCCAAAGGAGGCGTAACATCCAATACGATGATGGTAACAGAATCTATCTCTGTACAAGAATTATTATCAGTAACCGTAACCGTATAGGTTCCAGCATTTAATCCAGTGATGATGTTGGTAGTAGCCGAAGTACTCCATAGATAAGAATATGGAGCTGTACCACCTAATGCAAGAACTCCACCTTGTCCGTCGCCTGCTCCCGTACAACTTTCATTGGTAACCAATGTGGTGGTGCTGAGCACTGGAGGTTGAGTAATGGTAATGCTAGAAGTATCTGTACAACCTATTGCATCGGTAACAGTAACGGTATATGTTCCAATTACCAATCCATTAATGCTTGATGTAGTAGCAGAATTACTCCATGCGTATGTATAAGGTGCTCTACCTCCTATTTGAGCAACAGAAGCTCCACCATCGCTAAATCCAAAGCAACTTACATTGCTATCAATTGCAGCTGTTGCAACTAGAGAATCCAGCTCAAGGACAGTAATCGTATCAGTGGAACTACAGCCTTCCGTAGAGAATGATCTGACAAAATAATCGTTTTCAACACTAGCAAAATAAGAAATGCCTGTACCAACCAGAGAGTCTTCATACTTTAAGACCGCAATATCTTCACTAAGAATTCCTCCTTCAGTGATTCCTATGTGAATAACGTTGTCAAGACTGATTAAATCCGGTTGGGTTGCGAATGTTCCTCTGATTCCATTTGTTGAAACATTTCTCCATGCGTTTCCATCAAACAATTGAATTGAAACGCCAGTGAGTGTCAAATCTGTATAAGCAACATATAAATTACCATATTCAGACAGCATAACTGGATTATTACCGCCACCAACTGAAATTTGACCTGAACCAACATTCACCCAGCTGTTTCCAACTAACTTCTTAACAAATACAGAATTTGAAATTGAATTGTCTTTGTAAGCAATATGTAACTCCCCGTTATGAGAAATTATTTCAGGATTGATTGTAAGGTTGCCATTGCCAACAGTTGGAGTTATATAAATCCAACTACTGCCATCAAATTTCATTACCTCAATCTCATTAACTCCTTGATCCTCATAGGCAAAATATAAAGTATCATCATGAGATATTAATGACATATTTCCAATGCTATTATTAGTAAATCCTGCAATTCCAACATTTACCCAATTGGTGCCATTGAACTTGGAAACAGAAGCCCTACTTCCATTTGCATTATCTGCATATGCTAGGTAAAGCTCTTCTTTAAAAGTTATCAACTCAACTCTTCCAACAGAGCTTGGAGTTACCGCAGATCCACCAACAGATACCCAGTTTGAGCCATCAAACTTATCAACATTGGCAACGCCTCCATTAGATTGATCTTGGTAAGCAATGAATAAAGTATCTTGCTTAGAAGTTAAACTTGGTCTTAAAACAGAATTTCCAACTAATCCTGAGCCTACATTTAACCATGAAGAGCCATCGAACTTCCTAATATTGAGTGGGAATCCAGCTCCAATCGTATTAAATGCCATGAAGATGGAATCTCTAAAAACAAAAACTTCTTGATTTGTCTCTCGATTTGCTGTTGGAATTCCTGTGCTTGATAAATAAGACCAATTCTCTGCCTCAACTAACCATTCGTAAGAAACCCCTGTTCCGCTAGCTGAGATAGAAACACTATCACTCGCACAGAAATAAGCAGTATCTCCTTGATCAATATTAACTGTTGGAGCGGGGTTGATGGTTAAGTTCAATGTGAGAACAGAGTCACAACCATTGGCCGCAATAACAGTATCAATATAAGCCCCACTACTTGTATAGGTCAAGCCATTAGAAGACCAAGTATAACTTACACAAGCAGTATCGTTAAATGAACCTGTAATTAATGCTGGTTCAGTAATTACAACAGATGCATCATCAGTACACCCATTATTGTCAGTAATGGTTACTGTGTAAGTTCCAGCAGAAACACCAGTAATGGATGCAGTAGTTGCAGTATTGCTCCACAAATAGGTATAAGGAGGTGTGCCTCCAGTTTCAGATGCAGTTGCACCACCATCTGTTCCATTGAAACAGGTTGCATTGCTGTCAACTGCTGTAGATGCAACTAATACAGCTGGTTCTACTATGGTCAATGTAGGTGTATCTGTACAACCGTTTGCATCGGTAATAGTCACTGTATAAGTTCCAGCAGGAACGCCTGTTAAGTTTGAATCTGTAGTAGTATTGCTCCATAAGTATGCATAAGGAGGTGTACCTCCACTGGCGGAAGCAGTTCCACCACCATCTGAAAGGCCGTTACAACTAACGTTGCTATCCAATGCAATCGATCCACTTAATGCTAGTGGCTCTGTAATGGTAACACTTGCTGAATCGGTGCAGCCATTTGCATCAGTAATGGTAACATAGTAAGTTCCATTAAATAATCCGCTTACGGATTGTGTATTTCCTGCAATGTTCCAATTGTAGGTATATGGAAGTGTGCCTCCTGCACCAACTACTGAAGCTCCTCCATCTCCAATTCCCGCACAACTAACATTACTGTCTACTACTGTAGATGCAACTAAGGCAAGAGGTTCGGTGATGGTAGCTGTTTGCGTATCCGTACATCCATTGTTATCAGATACAGTCACAGTATATGTTCCTGCCGCTAGACCAGCAACAGAAGCGGTAGTAGCTGTAGTACTCCATAGGTATGTATACGGTCCAGTTCCTCCAGATCCGCTGGCCGTGGCACCACCATCAGCAAATCCATTACAACTTGCATTGCTATCAACTACAGTTGCTGCTATTAATGCCGTCGGTTCAGTAATAGTTGCTGTTTGAGAATCCGTACATCCATTATTATCGGTAAGGGTAACGGTATAAGTTCCTGCTATAACTCCTGTGATGCTTTGTGTAATTGCTGTGTTGCTCCACAAATATGTATAAGGTGCTGTTCCGCCTGATCCACTAGCTGTAGCCCCACCATCTGAGAATCCGTTACAAGTCACATTGCTGTCTACCAAAGTAGCTGCTACCAAAGGAGTAGGCTCTGTAATGGCAAAGCTAGCTGTATCGGTACATCCAATTGCATCGGTAATGGTTACAGAATAAGTTCCGGCAATTACTCCAGTAATGGATGCATTTGTTGCTGTATTGCTCCAAGAATAGGTATAGGGGGTTCTTCCGCCAGTAGCAGATGCAGTCACTCCACCATCTGAGAATCCAGTACAGCTTACATTGCTATCCAATGCGATTGTTGTAATCAATGTGTCTGCTTCTAAAACGGTAATGGTATCTGTTGCTGTACATCCTTGGGCAGAAGTGGCCACCACAAAATAGTTGGCTGAATCTTTAACAGTTACTGAAGAAACATTCGACAATTCTAATCCTCCAATTACTTCTAAGACATTTCTTTGATTACCCCCATCAAAGTCCTGGTAGTTAGCATAAATTGCTGTCTCTGTTGCTTCAAACGATAAATATTGTGAAGTCCCATCGGCAAAACCTGGGGTTCCGACTATCGACCAAGATGAGCCATCAAAATACGATACAACTGGTCTAAAAGAGTAGGTGTTCTCCCTGAATGCTGTATATACATTGTTAGAATTTAGAACAGATATACTCATATCTGCAACTATGCCTGTTGAATAGCCAGGTGTACCCAGAGTATCCCAATTTGATCCATCATATGAAACAGTTGTTGCCTGTGCACCTTGGGCATTGTCCATATATGTCATATATAGAACCCCGCTTTCAACTTGCATTGCATGTGACCAGCTCCTTCCATCTATAAAGCCTAGAGGAGCAAGATGTGCCCATGCAGAGCCATTGTATTGAGCAACTGAAATCCTATCAAACCCAATACTATTATCTTGATACGCTACATATGCATTTCCATTCTCAACTGATAATGCAATTCTATCAGCACTTCCATTAGAAACGGAATCATTACCTAATGTCACCCAATTAGACCCATTGAAGAAATTCACTGTCAGTACTCCTATAGATGCATCTTGATAGGCGGCATATAGCGTTCCATCATTATCTATTGCCAAATCAATAGAACTCGCTGTGCCTCCTGAAAAGCCAGCTGCACCAACATTATTCCAATTAGAACCATCAAAAGAAAGCACTGAAATACGATTACTGTTAGCAACATCACTAAATGCCACATAAGGAGTGCCATTGTGTACTTTAATAATTGCACTACCTCCGGAGTTTGGAGCAAGACCTGGTGTTCCTACATTTTCCCAAGCTCCGTTGATGTATCTCATGACAGTAATTCCATTGGAATTATTGAAGTCTCTAAACTCTATGTATGGAACACCGTTGTATACATCCATCGATTGGAGGGATGTATTAGTTGCTGTATTATTTCCTAAAATCGACCAGTCAGGAATCTCTTGATACCAATCATACGAAACTCCAGTTCCAGATGCGCTGATAGTGGTTGAATCACTAGAACAGAAATAGGCAGTATCACCTTGGTCAATACTTACTGTTGGTGCTGGATATATGATCAACTCCAAAGCAACTATAGAATCGCATCCCAATCCTGTAAGCACCGTATCTGAATAAGTACCAGAAGCAGTATAAGTTAGAGAATTTGAATCCCAAGTATAGCTTACACATGCAGTATCTTGGATTGTATCTCTAGGAATGATCGGCTCATAAATAAATACCGATGAAGTTGCCGTACAGCCGCTTGCATCCGATACCGTTACCTTGTAGATTCCTGTTGTCAATCCAGAAATAGTAGCTGTTGTTGCGGTATTGCTCCAATTGTAAGTATAAGCTCCAGTTCCTCCAGCTGCACTTGCTGTTGCTTGTCCATCATTTCCACCAAAACAAGTAACGTCCGCATCTACCACCGCATAAGCATCCAGTATAGGTGATTCCGTAATGGTATCTTGGGAGGTATAAATACAGCCCTGGTTATCTGTAACCGTAACAGTGTAAATACCTGCCGTTAAGCCTGTAATACTTTGAGTATTGCCTCCATTACTCCATGCGTAGGTATAAGGCGCTGTTCCTCCTGTTGGGTTGGCAGTCAATCCACCATCATCTCCTCCACCAGGCATTGGACCGTCGAAAATTAAATCATCTAAATAATAAGTATCACCTACTCCAGTATTTCCAAAATCGTAGAAGATTACAATCTTGTTGTAAGTATGACTAAAGTTCAAAGTATCTGATCCAGCAGCTGGTGTTGAGAAGTCAAAATACAAAGTATCCCAAGCATTGGCTACCGTAGTTAATACTTCCGCCTCTACAAAGATGGTAAAGGTTTGCTCGTTTTCAATTTTCAATCGTACCGGAACACCAACAGCTGGTGCATAAACCAATGCTTTTATGACTGTATTGCCAGGACTAAATGGAATTTCCTTATTCAAGGAATCGTTTCCTAGAATGGTTCCAGCAATCGGAAGAGCTCCTCCAGCCTTATCTGTTTGGAGAACAAGATTGGTAGGGTTTCCAGGTTCTGGTACTACAGAAGAAAACTGACCAGCAAAATCAATTACTGTATAATCAATCGCAGCGGTATCGTCCCAATTTATTGGTAGTCGAATTCGATCACCTCCCAATCCACAAGTCACATTACTATCTATTACTATGGTTCCAGCCAATGCAGCTGGTTCTGTAACTATGTTGCTGGTAATAATCTGACAATTATTAGCATCAGCCACAGTTACCGTATAGGTTCCTGCTGTTAGTCCTGAGATAGTTTGAGTTGTAGCAGTGTTGCTCCAGTTGTATGTATATGGTGGTGTACCACCAGTAGGATTGGCCGTCATTTGACCGTCAGAACCGGCATTACAACTAACATTTGCATCAACGGTCGTAGAAATTCCAAGAGCAGTCGGCTCTGTGATTGTAGCAATTTGAGAATCAGTACAACCGTTGTTATCTGTTATCGTCACTGTATAAGTTCCTGCCACTACACCTGTAATTGATGCCGTTGTAGCAGTATTACTCCAAGCATAAGTGTAAGGAGGTGTTCCTCCAGAGGCACTAGCTGTAGCACCACCATCTGAAGATCCATTACATGTAGTATTGCTATCAACTACAGTAGCAGCAATAATCGCTGTAGGTTCAGTAATGGTAGCAGTTTGCGTATCAGTACATCCGTTATTATCTGTTACAGTAACTGTATAGGTGCCTGCTATAACTCCAGTTATGCTTTGCGTAATTGCTGTGTTGCTCCACAAATAAGTATAAGGTGCGGTACCACCTGAACCACTGGCTGTAGCTCCTCCATCGGAAAATCCGTTACAAGTAACATTGCTGTCAACAAGGGTTGCCGCAACAATAGGTGTAGGTTCAGTAATAAAATTGGCTGCTCCAATCACACATCCATTGGCGTCAGTAACATTCACTGAAATACCTCCAGCTGGAAGACCTGTTACGCTCTGTGTAGTCGCTGTATTACTCCATAGATAAGTATAAGGTGCGGTACCTCCAGTTGGATTTACCGTGGCTCCACCATCAGACCCTCCATTACAACTCACATTACTATCAATTGCTACAGATGCTCCAAGAATTACTGGTTCAGTTATCGTAGCACTTTGATCATCGGTACATCCGTTTGCATCGGTAATGGTTACAGTATAAGTTCCAGCTGCTAGTCCATTGATACTTGCAGTGGTTGCAGTAGTGCTCCATAGATAATTGAAAGGACCTGTACCACCAGTTTCAGAAGCGGTTAGTCCTCCATCTGCAAATCCATTACAGCTGGCGTTGCTATCCACTGCTACAGCTGCAACAAGAACCGCTGGTTCTGTTATGATAGCAGTTTGAGAATCGGTACATCCATTGTTATCCGTGACTGTAACCGTATAGGTGCCAGCCGCTAGTCCCGCAACAGATGCTGTTGTGGCCGTTGTGCTCCACAAATAGGTATAAGGTCCTGTACCGCCTGAGCCGCTTGCGGTAGCTCCTCCATCAGAGAAGCCATTACAACTTGCATTGCTATCAACAACTGTAGCCGCTACTAAGGCAGTAGGCTCTGTAATGGTAGCTGTTTGAGAATCAGAACAACCGTTATTGTCGGTAATGGTAACTGTATAAGTACCCGCTACAACTCCAGTAATACTTTGTGTGGTTGCAGTATTGTTCCATAAATAGGTATAAGGAAGGGTTCCTCCGGTAGCACTCGCAGTTGCTCCTCCATCGGAGAAGGTATTACAACTTACATTGCTATCTACTGCTGTTGCAGCAACAATAGGCGCAGGTTCAGTAATCGTAATACTTGCGGTGTCAGTACAACCAATTGCATCAGTTATGGTCACAGAATATACTCCTGCAGTCACTCCTGTAATGGATACGGTTGTGGCTGTGTTGCTCCATAAGTAAGTATAAGGTGTAAATCCACCAGTGGCTGATGAAGTAGCGCCTCCATCGGACAATCCATTACAACTTACATTACTATCAACAGCAAGCGAAGCTATCAATGTATCTGCTTGTAGAACAGTAATGGTATCCCAAACCAAACATTCATTGCCAGAAATTCCCAGTACCATATACTTTCCTGCAGAATCTACTACTAAAGAGTCTGCAACTGATGCCACTGGATTGATGAATGCCATGACCGAAGTCTTTCCTAAGTCAGTATTGTCTCTAAATCCTACAAATGGGAATCCATTGTTAAGAGCTAATGATTGGAAATTAGCTGTGCCGCTAAATCCAGCCACACCTACAATTTCCCAGCTACTTCCATTGTAAGTTCGAACAGTAGTATTTGAAAGAGCTTGGTCATAGAAGGATACATAAGGTGTATTTCCATCAAACTCAATATTCGTAAAGTTCACCGCATTTCCGCTAAATCCAGCTGCCCCAAGATTTTGCCATGAAGTTCCATTATAATAGGAAACAGTAGCAGCATTACCAGCTCCTTGATCCTGATAAACAACATGTGGGTAACCATTCTGATCAAAGTCAATGTCTAAATATGCTGCTCCAGAAGAACTAAAGCCAGCAGTACCAACATTTACCCAAGAGGTACCATCAAATCTCATTACTGTGGCTCGAGAACTATTTCCACCATCTTGGAAAGCAACATAAGGCACATTATTGTAAACTTCCATGCTGATATCATCCGCAGCACCTGCAGAGAAACCTGCACTTCCAACGTCTACCCAACTTGAACCGTTGTACTTAACAACCGTAACCCTAAATCCATTTGCCCCATCGCGATATGCCACATAAGGCTGACCATTGATGAACTTCAATGTGATATCGTCTGCGGATCCTGCAGTAAAACTTGTTCCTCCAATATTTGACCAGCTACCTCCATTGAACCACATAACCGAAAGACCTCCACCATTTGCCGCATCTTTAAAAGCAACATAGGCATCAGTACCATTGAATGCCAAGCTAGGGAAGTCAGCAGCTCCACCATTAAAGCCCACGGTGCCTAAGGTATCCCAATCTTGAGAGTTATAATACTGTACGGTGATCCCAGAGTTGACAGGATCCGTGAATGCAATGTGAGCTACATTTCCTCTAAATTGAAGATCATGCTCACTTGCGTTGACCGCAGAAAATCCTTGGGATCCGTAATAATTCCAAACCGAACTATCTGCACTATACCATTGGAAGTTGGCTGCTGATCCACTTGCTGTCAAGGTAACTGAATCAGAAGCACATATCCTTACGGTATCGCCTTGATCAATACTAACTGTAGGAAGTGAGTAGATGGTAAGGTTCAAGGTAAGAATAGAATCACAGCCATTGGATGCAATTAATGTATCGTTGTATGCACCTGTAGATGTATATACTTGGCCGGTTGATTCCCAGAAATAACTAACACATGCTGAATCTACAATGGATGCTGTGATCTCTGCAGGTTCTGTGATAGTTGAATTATCAGTAGCTGTACAGCCATTGTTGTCTGTAACAGTAACCGTATAAGTTCCTGCTGAAGCGCTAAAAATGGTAGCGACGGTAGAAGAATTACTCCATAAATAAGTATAAGGCCCTGTTCCACCAGAGGGATTCGTAGTTAAAAAGCCATTATTACCTCCATTACAAGTTACATTTGAAAAGATGGTATTGCTGGTTGTCAATAAAGTTGGTTCAGTTACTGTTCCACTATTTGTGATTATACAACCATTGTTGTCTGTCACAGTTACAGTGTAAGTTCCTGCTCCAACTCCAGTGATATTCTGAGTGGTTGCTGTATTTGACCATAGATAAGTATATGGTGCAGTTCCTCCTGAAGGAGTGCTACTTAAGCCCCCATCAGTGAATCCATTGCAAGTCGCATTGCTGTCCACTGCTACTCCAACCGCTAAGACAGTTGGCTGAGTAATGGTGGCACTTTGATCATCTGTACAACCATTGGCATCAGTGATAGTCACTGTATAAGTTCCTGCTGCAACTCCGGTGATAGAAGCCGTAGTAGCGGTATTGCTCCATAAGTAATTAAAGGGTCCCGTTCCGCCAGTTTCAGAAGCTGTTAGACCACCATCAGAGAATCCATTACAGCTGGCATTGCTATCAACTGCAACAGCCGCAACTAATGTTGTAGGTTCTGTAATTGTAGCGCTTTGATCATCAGTACATCCGTTTGCATCAGTAATGGTCACCGTATACGTTCCTGCTGGTAAACCTGTGATAGAAGCAGTAGTTGCTGTAGTATTCCATAAGTAATTATATGGCCCTGTTCCGCCAGTTTCAGATGCAGTTAATCCACCATCCGAGAAACCATTACAGCTGGCATTGCTATCTACTCCCACCGCTGCAACTAAGACTGCAGGTTCAGTTATTGTAGCTGTTTGAGAATCAGTACAACCATTATTGTCTGTGATGGTAACTGTATATGTTCCTGCTCCTACTCCAGTAATAAAAGTAGTGGTTGCAGTGGTGTTCCATAAATAGGTGTAAGGTGGAGTTCCTCCAACTGCTGAAGAGCTAGCGCCACCATCTGTTAATCCATTACAACTTACCGTGCTATCAATAGCCGTTGAAGCTACAAGGGGAGTTGGTTCTGTTACCGTAGCTGAATTGGTTGAGGTACAACCATTAATATCTGTTACCGTTACCGTATAAGTACCTGCCGTAACTCCAGTAATAGAAGATGTTGTAGCCGTATTACTCCAACTATATACGTAGCCTGGCGTTCCTCCTGCTGGCGTAGCAGATATTCCACCATCTGAAGACCCATTACAACTTGCATTGGAATCTACCACCATGGCGATACTAATCGCTGTTGGTTCCGTAATGGTTCTACTAGCTGTTGCCGTACAACCATTATTATCTGTAACGGTAACCGTATAAGTTCCTGCGGTTAAAGTCGTAATGGTATTCGATGTTCCTGTATTACTCCATAAAAAGGTATATCCTGGGGATCCCCCTCCTGGAACAACTATGATACTACCATCATTTCCTCCGTTGCATGTGACGTTGTTACCAAAAGTAAGCGCTGAAACAGCCGTTGGCTCAGTTATGGTAGAACTTGCTGTACCTGTACATCCATTTTGATCACTTACAGTCACAGTATATGTTCCCGCTGCTAGCCCAGTAATTGATGCAGTAGTTGCAGTATTACTCCAATTGTAGGTATAGATTCCACCTCCTCCTGAAGGTGTTACCGTAAGACCACCATCATTGCCTCCATTACAACTTGAATTGCTGTCTACCATGATGACAGCTGCAACAGCGGATGGATCAACAATATTAAAGCTTGCTGTATCCGTACAACCGTTCATGTCGGTAACCGTGACCGAGTAAGTTCCTGCACTTACAGGACCAATCGTATCACCAGTAGTCGCATTATTCCATAAATAAGTATAAGGAGTAGTCCCTCCCATTACCGTAGACCCTATTACCCCATTGGCATCTCCATTACATAGAATAGCCACTGACTGAGATAGGGAAATTTCTAAGCTATCCGGTTGAGTAATTGTGAATGAAGCTGTATCTGGTGTTCCACATCCTCCATCTGTTATAATAACAGAATAAGTGCCGGCCTCTAAGTCTACTGCTCTTGAAGAATCAGAACCATTTGACCAATTGTAATAATACATGCCACTTCCTCCAGAAGCAGAAGCAGTTAATGAAGTAGAATCTCCATAGCAAAGCAGAGCAGAATCCAAACTAATTCCAGCAATAATTGGCGTAAACGTTAAAGTGCCACAGCTATCATAAACTGCATCAGCACCCGCTACCATGTTGGAAATTGAACCTGATAGGAAAAAATTATTCATGGTTCCATTCAGACCATTTCCAGATACATCAGGAATCGTTGTTAATGTCGCATTGTTTCCTTCTGCAACTCCAACATTAAAGTTCATGTAGAGCGAAAGTTGATCAGTGTTCTGATTCTCACAATCTCTATACGCCATTAACTCTGTTTCGCATAGTGGCCTTTTCCATATTCTAATTTCATCTAAATCTCCACGGTAATAGTCCGCTCCGTTTTGGGTTCCTATTTGAAGTGAATTTGGGTTGGTGGTAAAACTGAATTCTTTAGCTTCATTCACGACCAATACAGAATCGCGATACCCTTTCAATGTATCCCCATCGTATGTGTAGGCAATAAAATGCCAGTTGTTGTCAGGGATATTAATTTGTGAATTGATTCCAGGATCATCTCCTGTATAGCCTAGTCCTAAAATTTCAATTTGATCATTGGTTAACTCAAATTTTAAATAAAAACTCCCAAATCTTCCCAGGATGGTTTGTGTCCCACTTGAAATAGAATTTGGCTTCATCCAAAAGGAGATGGTGAAGCTACTATCCAAATCAAATAGTCCGCTGCCTGGTGAAGCTACCCAATCATTAATTCCATCAAAATCAAGGGCATTATTTGTACCATGTGCTAGCATGAACTCTCGAGTTCCAGTTGCACTGGTATTAGAAACCCTATTGTCTCCTCTGGTATATTGACGAGTACTTAAATTGGATTGAATGAAATCCCAAGTAGGATTGTCTCTTTCTGATAAAGTAATCTCCGCATCACTTGCAGGACTTGCAGAATTAAAAGTATATATCGACTGGTAAGTCTCGGGGCTTGTTAAGAATACTCCATAATAATTTCCTCCAATGATGCTATCTAATCCAGGTCCTACTGTATTCACAATTGGACTATCTGTTACGTAGTAAATTTGCTGACCACTAGCAAAAGTTATCGGAGCGATGCGGACCGTATCCAAGTTGCTTAATGCTAATTCTTGTGTAGAAGCTGGATAAGAATAAATAGAAGTATCTCCTAAGGCTGCACCAGAGTTCGTCCAATCCCCTGACTCCATATTCATCAACTCTCCATTATTCCCCATGGCCAAATCAAACAAGCTGTCACCAGTATTCTCATCAAATCGATAATAGGCGATCAATTTATTGATGGAATCATGATCGCTTTTCAATTTTCTACACATCCAGTCGCGAATCAAATTCTGAGTTAATGGTGTACTCCAAAGTCTAACCTCATCTAATTGACCATTTAAAGTAGATCCTGACAATTCAGTACTTCCCAAGCTCATATCAAAGCTGCTGCTTAGAGGAGCAGCAATGGTGGCAGTATGAATTGATTCCCCATTTCTGTAGAGGGTAATATTACCTCCTTGATTTACAACCGCTAAATGAAACCACTCTCCTACTGGAAGATTTGGTCCAACAGAAAAATTGTAGGTTCCACCATTGTTGAAATTATGAGTAATAATAGTTCCTCCTGCCGCATGATAAATGTCAATATCTCCTGAATTAATGCCTTGTTTTGAGAAAACTGGATTGATCGTATTGTCTTCAAGATATACCCATGCACTATAAGTATAATCAGATAGATTAGTTATTTCTGCGCTATTTGGAATGTCCACTGATTCGTTTACTCCATCGAATTGCAAGGTGTACCCAGAGCCAGCACGATCTGGGTAAGCTGCATTTGCAAATCCAATTACGAACTCTGTCCCGCTTTGGCCAGGGATAGTAATAGTATTATTTGTAACATCTACAAAGATGCGACTGGTTACTTGTTCCCAAGTCGCGTCAGCAGCATCTGATCTTCGCAAGACGCGAATTCTCTTTTCCATGCCGGAAGAGGCAAAAGTTGGATTTGAAGAGTAGTCTATTACTACATCGTAAGTTCCTCCGTTAATCAATTTTACTCCAAAATAGGAGGTGGTTACTGCCGAAATAATCTGTGAAGGAATCGATGAGAAGGATGCAGTATCCTCAATCTTATAGATCACTACAGCATCTGCAGGTCCGTCAAAATTTTGAACCGTAATAGCCAGGCCATTATCCATTGATATATTGGCTGTTGCTAACGGAGAGATATAACTCATAGTGTCTCCGATATAGGCACCAGAAATTGTCCATCCTGGACTGTTTGACAACAATCCATCTGCGCCTCCAGCTGCATCATATGCATACATACCTGCACCTTCATTGAATTGATAGTACGAAACCAAATCAAGAACATCAGGATGATCATTATTTACTTCTCGAAAGTTCCAAGAATTAATCGTCGCACTACTCAAATTTGTTTTCCAAATTCTCAACTCATCGATCAATCCTTCAAATGTATTTGTATACTGTGCTTGTCGTCCAATCAGGATAGAGTCTGAGTAGAAACCACTTGCAGAAAAACCACTATTTATTGAGGTTGTAGATGCTTGGATCCCATCAACATAAATACTCATTCCTGCCGGATTCTCAGATCCGTTATATACAAAAGCAAGATGATGCCATTGACCATCGTTTATTGTATCAACTCCTTGCACACCAAATGGTACCAAGTTGATATCTCGAATGGTGAATCTAGGTAGTCCATTGTTCAACATTATTCTATACTTGGCCGTCCCACTTGACTCAGAATTAAGTATGTAGTCATAACCAGAAGTACTCACTTTTGGATTTACCCAACATTCAACTGTAATGGGATCTGTTGAGTGAATACTTGCCATTCCAGAATTAGTGGCGGTGACCATTTCTCCTCCACCAAAAAACTCTAAAGCATCTCCTGCTCCTGGCAAAGAGTTATCAAGAGGATTTGGCCCTCTTGCTAAGACGTATTCTCCTTGCTTCTGATCGGAGATGGTGATCCAATCTGATGACTGGTCTACGTCCATGGTTCCAGTAACCGGATACCATCTAGTATCTGCTCCGCTTTCTCTGCGCAATACTCGAATTTGATCCTCATCAATGCCGCTAAATTTGGGATTTCCTCCATAATTGATAAAGAGGTCAAATAAAGAATCTTGGAAAGATCTTGCTCCAATGGCAGTAGTTGAATCCACAAATGTTATGTAGTCAGGGAAACTTCCCGGAACAGTGTCTTCAATTACATAGACTGATTTCAGTCCAGAAGTTTGCTGTATATCTTGTGTTCTTACTCCATTACCAGCAAAAATAGATTGAGATATCCCTGAAGCTGGAGAGGTTACAAATGCGGTGTCTCCTAATAGTGCGCCTGAAGGAATCCAGTTGGCATCCCCCATATTGATCAAACCTCCATCTGTATCTGCAGTAAGGTCGTTCAATGTAGTGCCTGTGCCTTCATCAAATCGATAATAATTTTGAAGGTTAGCAAAATTTGGGTGTCCTGCATTCACCTTCTGAGTCATGTATTGTTGAATGGTAGAAGCACTTAGAGAGGTTGTCCAAATTCTTACCTCATCCATGGCTCCTAAAAAGTCAGCTCCTGTATTCGTAAATCGTTTTCCTAATTGTGTATTCCCAATACTTATGGTTTGATTCGAGGCTACTGTCCCTTGCAACTTGCCGTTCAAGTACAACTCTAGTGTCGTCCCCCTTTTTACACCAGCAACATGATACCATTTTCCTTGAATCAAGGTATCGGTGCTCTGCACCACATCTTGGTTAATTGCAACATTATCCGGTCCAATTGAAAACTCAACGGTTGCATTATTATCCAACCAAAGTGCATATCCCCCAGTAGTTTGATCAAAGGCACTGATCAATCCATACCAATCGTAGATATCATCATTTCTAAACCAACATTCTACGGTGAAATCAGAATTGATGAATGTCGAATTACCAATGGCAAGATCTATGTATTCATCTACCCCGTTAAAATATGCAGCATAGCCCGAACCAGCTTCTTCAGGATAGCTACCAGCTGCAAATCCAAGAACATACTCTGTTCCTGACTGTCCTAATATGCAAACAATGTTATTAGCAGTATCAACACTAAATATTCCCGTTGCAGCTTGCCAAGTTCCATCCTGACCATTCTCTCTTTTAAACACTGTAATAAGGTTTTTGAAAAGAGAAGAGCTAAAAATTGGATTGTTGCTAAAGTCTATTTTAACATCGTAGGTTCCTCCTCCAAAGATCTTTACTCCGAAATAAGTAGTAGTATCAACTAATCCCGCATCGCTAGGATAATTTGAGTTCTCTGCGGTGTCATTGACAAAATAAAGTTGAACACCATCAGGAGATCCTCCAAAATTTTGAACAGTAATTTCATTGCCATTAGCCATTGTATCTACCGTGGTAGCAGGAGGATAATTTCTTTTGGACTCATCCCCTATTGCTGCACCAGAAAGTACCCAATCAAAGCTGTCCATATTTGTAAGGTCTCCAATGGTCTCGTAAATAACATCGTTCAAATTCAATGCTGTTCCTTCATCAAAACGATAGTATGCTGCTAGATTTCCAAAATTTGGATGGGAACTTTGAATTTTTTGGCACATCCAGCTTTGAATGGTATTCTGATCCAAGGCAGCATCCCAATACCTTACTTCATCAATTTGACCAGTAAAATTGCTGCCTGATCCACCAATGTAAGCACCAATAGTATGAAAATTGGATAAGGTATTTGGAACCGTAGTTTGTGTGCCTAGTGTAGAATACACCGATGAAACCAATGAGCCGTCAACATAAGCAGAAATTGAGGCCAGGTCTCCTGCATTCGGATAAGATATTGCCACATGGTGCCACTCACCATCGTCAAGTGAAGTATTAAATATCCGGTTGTGATTAAAAATCGCAAGACCCAAATTGCCATCTTCAACAATCATGGCAAACATATTGCCAGCAGTAAAAAATCCATAACACTGGATAAATTCTAAACCTGCATGACCAGGATTAACTTTGATCCAAGCTTCTACTGTTCGTGCTTGGTTACCCAGAGGAAGGTTCGTGGCATCTCCTAAGTCAACCACATCATCCGTCCCATCAAAATCCAAAGCATATCCAGCACCTGAAACATCGTTTACTATTACAATACCATCCTGAAGAAAGTAAAGGTCATCATCAGTATAATTGGAACAATTGGTGGCATCTGTAACTGTCAGCCAATATTTACCAGAACTTAAAGATGTCCTAGCCGAATCTACTGAGGCATCACCCCAAGCAAAAGTGTAAGGTGGAACACCTCCGGTAACAATAGGACTGATCGCGCCATCCGTAGCTCCTTGACTGCTTGGATGTGTAATGCTCAACTGAATAGCAATAGAATCTGGTTCTGTTACAGTATAGGATTGCTCCGCAGTACATCCGAAGTTATCTGTAATGGTTAGTGAATACGTTCCCGCAGAAAGAGCAGTGATGGAATCCGTTGAAGCTGCGGTTGACCAATTAAAAGTATAAGCTGAAAAGTCTGCACCTCCATTTACTGTAGGAACAATTTTTCCATCTGAAAATCCAAAGCAAGAGGCGTCGTCTACTTTTGGATTTAATTTGAACTCTACTCTAAAGTTTTGCGTTGGAACACCTCCTCCACAAGTCGCTCCATTCACCCCTCCCCAATTGGAATTACCAATTGCTGGTCTTAAGGCCGTTCCGGTGATACATCCACAAGCATTCAGAGGAGATGCATTGACCGACATGGTAATATTCTCCGGCGCACTGCTACAAGCAGCAGCACTACATGAGGTAATTCTCCAATAGTACCCATTACACAATACTTGAACAGTAGATCCATCTTTAAGTGCTCCCGCCAGTTGTTTTACCATACTTGCATCAGCACACACGAGATCCGAAGGCAATTCAGAACCAGAGAAAACTACTTCATAAAAATCCGATGCATTGGTATCTAGATCTTCTCTAAAAAATCTCCAATTGTCAAACTGTGGATCTTCAGAGCAATAGCCTACACCTGATTCAAATAATTCATCATAAACAATGCTCTCGATGGTGAGTGGTTCTAAATAAGGTTGGTAGAGCAGGTACTGATCGTTTCCACTGCATCCATTTGTATTGGTTACGGTAACTGCATATTCTCCTGGACTTAAACCTGCTAGTGTATCTGAGGTCGACAAGTCGGACCAGCTATAAGTGAATGCTTGTTTCTCTGTTACATCCCAAGCATAGAACATATAATAGAATCCTCCAGTAAGTCCTAGACCGTTCTTTGTGTCAGTAATTTCTAATGCTCCTCCCGGACTCTTGTATGGAAAAGTTGATCCTGATGTATTTCTAAGTAGTCCTCCACCTGCATTGAGGGAGGTCCCTACCGCATCCATTTTGTAATTATTTCCTCGGGCAAGCCTTGCACTCAGGGCAACATATTCAGCTCCAAAACCGAGTACAGCTGGAATAACACCAATGACCGTTTGAGTATCCGCATGAATTTTTACATCGTTGGAGTCATAAATATTGATGATTACAGTTCCTCCATCTTCTGGATAAACATATATGCCATTAAGAAGCAGACTGTCTGAATTCACATTAAAGACCAATCCATCTCCAAAAGCATAATAGTATCCAGTATTATTATCATCAGACCTTCCAACATCAGTATGATTAATAGTTCCTCCATCAGCATCAACATATATCTTGCCTTGATCATCATAACAGTAGATATCATCCTGCAAAGAAATACTCGCCGTTACAGCACTCGGCTCTAGAATATCAAAAGATGCTGCTTCTGAGGAACAGCTGTATGAGTCAGAAATAGTTACCGTATAGGTTCCTGCAGATAAACCAGAGATCTGACTAGTAGTTGCGGTGTTTGACCAGCTATAAGTTTCTGTTGGAAATACTGTAACATCCCAATCATAATAGAAATAATAGTTATTGACCGCTGTGGTATTGTTAAAGCCGATCCAAGCAGAAGTGATTGAGATAACTCCACTTGCAGAAGTCATTGGGTAAGAAGGGAAAGTGGCAACGTCCGCCCACATATTTGGGATGGAGGAACCTTCAGCATCCATAACATAGTTGGTCGCAGGAGGAAGTTTTACACCCAGGTAAATTTTTAATGGTTGATTGGAAGCTGAAACTACTGCTACTGATTGTGAAGAGAAGATAACAGCATCCGAAGAATTTCGAATGTTGATCTGAATGTTTCCCGTACCATTAGGAAAGACAGTTACCGAATCAATTCTAGCAGTATCTCCTATGACGCTAAATCGATGCCCATTTCGATAATCAAAGTAATTTCCAGATGCGCCTCCAAGACTTATGTTTGATTTTCCAGCAGCTTCTGTAAAATCATTGTCTGTAATCTGTGCTGACAATACTCCATCTGAACCTCCGAAACAGGAAGTATTGGTTGATTCAAATTCTATCGTGCACTGTGCGGTTGCGCCAAAAGAAAGGGCGCTAAGAGTCAATAGGCATATGACCCGTAAAGTGGTTAGTAGCTTCATTTGCAATAGTTAGTAGAGCAAGTACCAAAATAGCAAAAATATGTTAATTGCTTCCATTGTAAGTAAAATCAGCTATTAAATCTTGAATTTAATATACAATTAACTCCAATTCATCGAAAAATTAGCCTTGAAATAAAATGGAATTTATCCTAGCCTGAGATTGAATAATGGTACTTTTGAAAAAATTTCAAAACACTATGCTATCTAAAGAAGAACTTCTCTCTGAACTAGGACTTGAAACCTCCAATCCCGGCAGCTTTGCTGGAGACAAATCCTATTCTTCACAGAACAATTACATCTCTTCACACAGTCCGGTTGATGGACATTACATTGCCGAAGTTGACACGACTACAAGAAGTGAGTACGACTTCATTATTGAGTCAGCTCAAGAGGCTCAAAAAGAGTGGAGAAAGATCCCAGCACCCAAAAGAGGTGAGATCGTTAGACAATTTGGAGAATTGCTTAGAGAAAAGAAAGAAGTTCTTGGTCAATTGGTTTCCTACGAAATGGGGAAGTCCTATCAAGAAGGACTGGGTGAGGTTCAAGAAATGATCGACATCTGTGATTTTGCAGTTGGCCTTTCCAGACAACTTCACGGATTTACCATGCATTCTGAAAGACCTCAACACAGAATGTACGAGCAATACCACCCTTTGGGATTGGTGGGTATTATTTCTGCTTTCAACTTCCCAGTTGCGGTTTGGTGTTGGAACACTGCACTTGCATGGATCTGCGGTGACGCATGCATTTGGAAGCCTTCAGAAAAAGCCCCTTTGTGCGGAGTAGCCTGCCAAAACTTGATCGTTCAAATATTAAAAAAGAACAATGTCCCTACTGCCATTTCATGCTTGATCAATGGAGACAGAGAGGTTGGAGAATGGATGAGTACCGATGATAGAATTCCTCTTGTCTCCGCCACAGGCTCAATTAGAATGGGAAAACAAGTGGCCATGAAAGTGGCTGAAAGATTGGGAAAAAGTCTTTTAGAATTAGGCGGAAACAATGCCGTGATCATTACCCCTTCAACCGACCTTGAAATGGCCATTCCCGCCTTGGTATTTGGAGCTGTAGGGACTTGTGGACAGAGATGTACCTCTACCAGAAGACTGATCATCCACGATAGCATCTATGATCGAGTGAAGGAGAGCTTGGTAAAAGCTTATGCGCAATTGAAAATTGGAAATCCATTGGACGAAAGCAATCATATTGGTCCATTGATTGATCAAGATGCTGTGAAAATGTATGAAGCGGCCATTGAAAAGATCAAAGAATTTGGAGGTAAAATCTTAGTGGAAGGTGGAACACTCAGTGGAGAAGGCTATGAATCTGCTTGCTATGTTAAGCCAGTGATTGCCGAGGTTCAAAATGACTGGGAGATCGTCCAAGAAGAAACATTTGCTCCTATTTTGTACTTGATCAAATACAGCGAGATCGAAGAAGCCATTGCCATTCAAAATGGAGTGAAGCAAGGTCTCTCTTCGGCCATGATGACCAGCAATATGCGTGAGATGGAAAAATTCCTGTCACATGATGGCTCCGACTGCGGAATTGCCAATGTGAATATTGGAACTTCAGGCGCAGAGATCGGTGGTGCTTTTGGTGGTGAAAAGGAAACAGGTGGTGGAAGAGAGTCAGGCTCAGATGCTTGGAAAGTATACATGAGAAGGCAGACCAATACCATCAACTATGGAACTGAATTGCCGTTAGCACAAGGGATTAAATTTGAAATTTAAGCTCACGAAAGCGCTTTAGATTCACTTAAGCATCACTTCCCCTTATCCAATTTCGGATCATCTTTCTTCCATGCTCAGTAAGTATACTTTCTGGATGGAACTGGACTGCGGCTATATCTAAATCCCTATGGCGGATCGACATGATATTCCCTTCTTCATCTACGGCGGTAACTTTTATAGAGGAGTTGAGGTTTTCAGAATCCACTACCCAAGAATGATAGCGTCCAACCTTAAATTGATCAGGTAGACCAAAATAGATGGGCTCTTCCCTATCGATGATCTTGATCTCCTGAGATTGACCGTGAACTACCTTTTCTAATTGACTCAAGCTAGAGTCAAAAACTTCAGCAATGGCTTGCTGACCCAGACAAACTCCTAGTACCTTTTTGTCTTGAATGGAGCTGATAAACTCCTTTAACTTTCCAGCTTCTTCGGGAAGACCAGGGCCGGGAGAAATAACAATATGCGTATAGCTGTCAACCACAAGACCTTGAAGCTCATCATTCCTTTTCACATCAACTGCTGCCAATGACTCCCCTTCCAAGTAGTGTAGTAGATTATAAGTGAATGAATCGTAATTGTCGACCAGTAAGATTTTCACAAAACGAAGATAAATTTTAATCCTAGAATCCTGGAATTAGAAATGCTTCAATGACTATGAATTTGATCTCTTGTCTCCAACTTCTATCTTCCAGCATCCCTCTTCCAGCCTCCATTTTCCAGCATCCCTCTTCCAGCCTCCATTTTCCAGCATCCCTCTTCCAGCCTCCATCTTCTAGCTTCTAGCTTCCAATTCAGGTTTGCTGCGCACATCCAGAATATGTTTAAAAGCATTTCAACAACCCTATGAAGAACGCTTCGCTTTTCTTCATGGCTTTTTCCCCCTCACTTGGATTTGCTGTGCACATCCGTAACATGTTTAAAAGCATTTCAACAACCCTATGAAGAACGCTTCGCTTTTCTTCATGGCTTTTTAGCATCTTCCATCGCACCAAACAAGTTTGTGGCTCCATCAGATACTAAAAAACCCTGAAGCGAACTTTGTTCTGCTTCAGGGTTATTGAGGTCACGAGCGGATTCGAACCGCTGTAGATGGTTTTGCAGACCACTGCCTAGCCACTCGGCCACGTGACCATTTTGGGCAAAAGTACTTAAAACCCCCATTGGGATATTAATCCTTTCTACTTTCTTCCATTTCTATTCCTACACTTCTTATTTCATCCGTAATAGGAGGGTCTATTTTGTTGATCTTCAAATGAATAGATCTAATGCTTGGATATTGCTTGAATAGTTCTTGGATGATCCGTTCACCAAGATTCTCCAACGTTTTTGATCTTTTTGCATTCTGCATCTTGATCAATTTGATCAGTGAAACGTAATCAACCGTATCCTCCAATTGATCTGTATCAAAACTTCCCTTAGCTTCTACCCCTACTTTTAATTGAAATTCAAAAGTGTTTCCAATTTCTTCTTCCTCTCTGAATACTCCGTGAAAAGCCCTAATTTTCAAGGAATCTAAGTGGATGTAGTAAGTTCTTGAACTCATTGAGCATCGATCTTTTGCAAGTTCGACCCCATTCTATTCAACACTTCATCTTTTCCCAATAGCTCAGCTATTTCATAAAGGGAAGGTCCCATTCCTGTGCCGCTTATCAGCAATCTGAAAGGTGGTAGAATTGCACCAAATCCAAGGCCTTTTTCATCCATGAACTGCTTGAATTCTTCCTCTATTCTTTCTGCTTTAAACTCCGATTGATCAATTCCCTCTAAAATACCTAACCACTCATTCATGGTGTCAGATGTAGTGTCTTTCCACTTTTTCTTCAAGGTCTTCTCATCAAGACTTTCCGGTGCTGAGTAGAAATAAGCTCCTTCTATTGGAATGTCTTTCAAAAAGACAGCTCGTTCTTTCATTAAAGCACAAACTCTAGAAAGGAATTCCTCTCCTCTGTCCTTTACTTCAGCAGGGCAATCTTCTCTGGCTAGAATGGCTTTCGCAAGTTCTATGTCCGACTCTTCTTTCAAGTACTGTTGGTTGAACCATCTTGCTTTTTCAGGGTCGTACTTGGCTCCTGCTTTTCCTACTCTTTCCAATGAAAAACTTTGGATCAACTCCTCCATGCTAAAGATCTCCTGATTGGTTCCCGGATTCCAACCCAAGAGGGATAGGATATTTACAAAGGCTTCTGGGAAATACCCTTTTTCTCTGTAACCAGAAGAAACCTCTCCACTAGATGGATCTTTCCATTCCAATGGAAATACTGGAAACCCCAATCGATCTCCATCTCTCTTGCTGAGTTTGCCGTTTCCATCTGGTTTCAACAAAAGAGGTAAGTGAGCAAATCTAGGCATTTCATTTTCCCATCCTAAATATCTGTACAAAAGAACGTGTAGAGGAGCAGAAGGCAACCATTCTTCGCCGCGTATCACGTGGGTAATTCCCATCATATGATCATCTACAATGTTAGCCAAGTGATAGGTAGGCATTCCATCGCTTTTAAATAAAACTTTATCGTCCAAATTAGAAGAATGAACCAGCACCCAACCGCGAATAATGTCTTCAAATTTGATCTCTTCATTCCTTGGGATCTTGATCCTGATCACATAAGGCTCACCCTTCTCTATTCTTTCTTGCACCTCATCTGCAGCAAGAGTCAAAGAGTTCTTCATCCTGCTTCTAGTGATGGCATTGTATTGAGGAGCTGCAACTCCCGCTTTCTTAAGATCTTCTCTCATTTGATCAAGCTCCTCTGCTGTATCAAATGCATAATATGCCAAGTCATTCTCCACCAATTGTTCAGCATACTTTTTGTAGTATCCCAGCTCCTTTCTTTCCGATTGTCTGTATGGACCCAGATCCCCTCCAAATCCTTGTCCTTCATTAGGAAGAATTCCACACCACTCCAAAGATTCTTTGATATAGCTCTCTGCACCTTCCACATACCTTGTCTGGTCAGTGTCCTCAATACGAAGAATAAAATCTCCATCGTTCTTCTTCGCAAAAAGGTAATTGTAAAGAGCAGTCCTAACTCCTCCCATGTGTAATGGTCCAGTTGGACTTGGAGCAAAACGCACCCTCACTTTCTTCTGATCTGTCATAGCTCAATTTTGGGAGCACAAAGGTAAAATATATCGTCCTTCTTTTCACTATGTTTGCTTGAAATCAATAGATTATTAAAAACATCAACTTTATACACGATACCAAGGGCTTGGACTATGAGTTGATCGATCTTGGAGAAGGTCGAAAACTGGAGCGTTTTGGAGATCATATTTTAGATCGACCAGAAGTTGAAGCCAAAGGCAAAAAAAACAACTCAAAAGAATGGTCCAAAGCAGATTACTATTTCTGGGAAGAGAGAGGCAAGAAAGGGCAATGGAGAAAGGTAGGAGTCAAAGAAAAGAGCTGGAACATTCGTTATTCTGATCGTGATATACAATGTCAATTTTCATTGGAACTTAGCAATTACAAGCACATCGGATTATTTCCAGAACAGACTGCAAATTGGAAATATATAAGCGAGCGAATAAAGCAGATGAAGTCTTGTCGATTCCTCAACCTATTTGCTTACACATCTGCTGCAAGTATCATCGCTTCGAAAGCTGGCGCAGAGGTGGTCAATGTTGAGGCATTGAAACAATTGACAAATTGGTCAAAAAAGAATGCAGATCTGAACAAGGTCAACAATGTTCAATGGTTGACTGAAGATGCTAGAACTTATGTGGAAAGAGCGGCAAGAAGAAAGGATAAATTTCAGGGAATTCTCCTCGATCCACCTGCATTTGGACATGCCAATAAGGGCAAAAGGTGGATCATTGAAAGAGACTTACCCCCTCTGATGCAATCCATTCAAAAGATCATGGATCCTAGTTCTTGCTTTATGATCATCAACACTTATTCTCCAAAAATGAGTCTATCTCAAGTGGACTCTCTTTTGCTGAAAATGGGCTTGGAAAGATCGAGCTTCAAGAGTGGGAATTTAGGATTGGAAAGCTCCTCAAATAAAGCGCTGATATTGGGTAATTTGCATCGTTTTTCCAATTTCTAAAAGCATTCAATAATTCGTAACTTTATTATCCGCATTTTTTGACAAGCAAATGCAAGGAAGTTTCAAAGAGATCATATCAAAGATTGATTCCTTTACAAGGAAATACTATCTCAATCAAATTGTACGAGGCAGCATCTATTTTCTAAGTTTTGGCCTGTTCTTTTTGCTTTTGATCTTACTCTTGGAGCATTTTGGGCGATTCAGCAGTGCGATTAGAACCCTTCTTTTTTATGGCTCAATTGGATTATTGGCCAGCATTCTTGTACTACTCATCCTCTACCCTCTTTCCAAATATTTGAGAATTGGATCAACTATTAGTGATGTGAAAGCAGCGGAAATGATTGGCAAACACTTCCCTGAGGTAGCTGATAAATTAAAGAACCTTTTGCAGCTCAATAGCAAGTTGAACAATTCAGAATCTGAGTTATTGTTAGCTAGTATTGATCAAAAAGCCGCTGAGTTGAATCCAATTCCATTCTCTTTAGCGGTAAAGCTCGGTGAGAACAAAAAGTACTTGAAGTACTTGGTTTTCCCTATAGCCATCTTTCTCTTCGTTTATCTATTTCAACCCGGTTTGATCTCAGAATCTTCTGGAAGACTGATTGCCCACAGTAAAGAATATTTACCTTCTGCTCCCTACTCTTTAAGCATAGAAAATTCAAGCTTACAGGCTTTTAAAAATCAAGATTTTCAGTTGCAAGTAAGCGCTTCAGGAAAGGAAACTCCTTCTCGATTAATGATCGTGGTTGACAATGAAGAATACTTGATGAAACAGAGCTCTGAAGGCTTGTTTATTTACACCTTCAAAAACCTACAATCTTCTACCAATTTCTTTCTTACTGATGGACAATTTGATAGCCCAGATTATCAAGTTGAGGTCATCACTCCACCTTCCCTTATTGACCTCGAAATAGAAGCCACCTACCCACCTTATTTGGGCAAGAAGAATGAGGTATTTAAAAATAGCGGTGATCTCAGCGTTACTGAAGGGACACGTCTTAGGTGGAAAGTTAGCACTGAGGCCACCAATGAAGTCTCTATGTTTACAAAAGAAGATCAATTTGAGTTTGTTCCGTCTGCTGAGGACGAATTCACTTATGATAGCTACTTGTATCGAAGCCTAGACTATGGCTTAGTATTGAGCAATTCTGATATTGGCCAAAAAGATACCGTAGCCTTCAAACTAAATGTTATTCAAGATCTAAGGCCTCAGATAAGCTTGAATACAATGAAGGACAGTTCTAGCTTTAGCAGGATCTACTTTGACGGAATGATCAAGGACGACCATGGCTTTAGTGGACTCTATTTTCATTCGAAGGTCATAGGACCCAATGATAGTGTGAGAGAATTACCTAGAGTTGAGATTCCTATTAATAAAGAGCTTACTCAAACCAAGTATTATTATGCCTGGGATGCCGCTTCAATAAATCTATCCAAAGAACAAAATTTGGTCTATTATTTTGAGGTCTGGGACAATGACGGCGTCAATGGTAGCAAATCAGCTAAAACTCTTAGCTCCTACTTTTCTACGCCAAAACGATCAGAAATTGCCAAGCAAACAGAAGAAGCCAATAAGGAAATCAAAGAGGAGTTGGAAAAAAACATCCGACTGAGTCAAGAGATCAACCGAGATCTTGAGAAGTTGAAGCAAAAAATGCTGAACAAAAAAGAGCTCGGATTTCAGGAAAAGAAGCAATTGGAAGAGGTGCTCGAAAAGCAGAAGCAATTGAAGAATTCTGTAGAAAAACTTCAGAATAAACAAAAGCAAAACAACCAGCTTGATCAACAATTCAATCCACCAAATGAAAGCATTGTAGAGAAGCAAAAACAATTGGAAGAACTCTTTGAAAAAGTCATGAGTGATGAAATGAGAGAGATGCTTGCTGAAATGGAGAAACTAATGCAAGATTTCCAGAAAGATCAACTGCAAAATGCCTTGGAAGAAATGGAGTTGAACAATGAACAATTGGAGAAAGAGCTAGATAGAAATCTTGAATTGTTCAAGCAACTAGAGGTAGAGAAAGAACTAAGTGAAGCCATTGAAAAATTGGATGAATTAAAAGAAAAACAAGACAAGCTTGAAAAGGAAACTGCCGATAAAAAGAACAACAAAGAAGAGCTAAGCCAAGAGCAAGAGGAATTGAATAAAGAATTCGAAGAGCTAAGCGAAGATCTAGACAACTTAGAGAAAAAGAACGAAGAACTTGAGCAGCCTAACAAGATGGAGGATACTCAGAGTCTTGAGGAGCAGATCAAAGAGGACATGAAAGAAAGTTTGCAGCAAATTCAAGAGAACAATAGGTCGAAAGCAAATGAACAACAACAGCAGTCTAAGCAAGGCATGCAAGAGCTTTCTGAAAGCTTGAACGGCATGCAGATGCAGATGCAATCACAGCAAAATGCTGAAAACCTTGAAGACCTAAGGGCCTTGCTTGAAAACTTGATCACTTTATCCTTTGATCAAGAAGACCTCATGGAAGAGTTGAAAAAGACTGGCAGAGAAGATCCACGCTATGTAGATCTTGCCCAAGAACAAAGAAAATTAAAAGATGATTCGAAGCTGATTCAAGATTCTTTGTATGCATTGAGCAAGAGAGTCATGGCTTTGGAATCTATCGTCAACAAAGAGATCAGCTCCATCAATTACAACATGGGAAAAGCCATTGACCTGATGGGCGACAGGAGCACTAGCTTGGCCAATAACAGGCAACAATTGGCCATGACCTCTATCAATAATTTAGCTTTGATTCTGGATGAAGCTGTTCAGAACATGCAATCTCAAATGCAAAGTCAAGGTCAATGCGACAAACCTGGAGAAGGCAATCCAAAGCCAGGAATGGGACAGAACCCAGGCAATCTGAAGAAACTGCAGCAGCAGTTAAATCAGCAGTTGGAGTCACTGAAGAAAGCAATGGAAGAAGGCAAGAAGCCAGGCGACGGAAAAGGCGGCAGTCAAGGGGCTCCAAAAATGAGCAAAGAAATTGCACAAATGGCCGCAAAACAAGCTGCTATTAGACGAAGCCTAGAACAAATGCAAGAGCAAATTGGAGATGGCCAAGAAGGTGGAAGTGGAAGCTTGAAGAAGATCGCTGACATGATGGAACAAACAGAAACCGATCTTGTAAACAAAAGCATTACCAACGAAACCATGCTAAGACAGCAAGAAATACTCAGCAGGTTATTACAATCAGAAAAGGCCGAAAGGGAGAGAGAAAAAGAAGAAAAAAGAGAATCAAAAGAGTTCACAGATCAAATTAATCGAAACCCTAACTCCTTTTTAGAGTATAATAGGCGAAAAGAACGAGAAATTGAACTCTTACAAACATTACCTCCATCACTCAGTCCTTTCTACAAAAGCAAGGTAACTGAGTACTTTAACAAGATCGAACAATGATGGCAAGCGCACAAATCCAAAAATATCGACTTGACTCTACTATCGATTCACTTGCAAAGGTTGAACAGATTATAGAGGAGTTAAAGGATCTATATAGAATTCCAGAAGATATTTATGGTAACATATTGGTTTCCATTACAGAGGCAGTTAACAATGCTATTCGACATGGAAATAAACTAGATCCGGATAAGAAGGTGGATTTCTCATTTGAGTCTAGTGAAAAAGAATTCATCTTCAAGATTCAAGACAATGGAACGGGCTTTGATCCGGATTCCATTCCAGACCCTACCCTTCCTGAAAACATTGATAAGCCTGATGGTAGAGGAATTTTCATCATGAAGAATTTATCTGATGAAGTGAAGTTTGAAGATGAAGGAAGAAAGATCGAAATCACCTTTCATCGATAGCTCAAATTCATCCATAATGGAAGAATTGATCCATTTCCATTCCGAAGAAATTTCATTCGAACTCCCCCACCCTATTCTCATTCGAGAATGGTTAAAAAAAAGCATTGAATCAGAGAGAAAAGTCCTTCAAGAATTAAGTTTTGTTTTCTGCTCAGATGATTATTTACACCAATTGAACTTGGAGTATTTATCGCACGATACCCTTACAGATATCATCACATTTGATTACTCAGAGGGTCAATCGATCGCTGGAGATATCTTTATCAGCGTTGATCGGGTAAAGGAAAATTCCCAGGAATTGAACACTGAATTCCAGACCGAACTCAATCGAGTAATGATACATGGAGTATTGCACCTCTGTGGATACAAAGACAAATCAGCCGAAGAACAAGCAACGATGCGGGCTAAAGAGGATTTTTACCTAAATTTGCAGGCCGAAAACGGATAATGTTCCACGTGAAACTTTATGGCCTTATTAAACGAATATGATGTAATTGTAGTTGGTGGTGGTCACGCAGGTTGCGAAGCTACTGCTGCAGCTGCTAATTCAGGCTCCTCTGTCCTCTTGGTGACCATGAACATGGCTACTATAGCTCAGATGTCTTGTAATCCTGCTATGGGTGGTGTTGCAAAAGGACAAATTGTCCGTGAACTGGATGCCATGGGAGGTTATAGTGGTATCGTTTCCGATCGCACTGCCATTCAATTTAGAATGCTAAACCTATCAAAAGGTCCCGCAATGTGGAGTCCAAGGGTTCAAAGTGATCGTTGGCTATTTGCCCAAGAATGGCGACTCATGCTGGAGCAAACACCAGGCGTTGATTTCTGGCAAGATACCGTGCTTGAAGTATTGGTTGAAAATGGCAAAGCTTGTGGCGTAAAAACTTCTCTGGGAATAGAAATTAGATCCAAGACCGTTGTACTAACAAACGGTACATTTTTAAATGGTCTCATTCATATTGGACAGCAGAATTTTGGTGGTGGAAGAGCGGGCGAAAGAAATGCTACTGGCCTAACTGAACAAATGATAGACCTTGGCTTTGACCACGGTAGAATGAAAACAGGAACACCCCCAAGAGTGGATGCTAGGTCCTTGGATTACTCAAAAATGGAAGAACAAAAAGGTGACCAGTTCCCTTCTAAATTCTCCTATACAGATACTCAGCCTCTCAGCAATCAATTAAGCTGTCATATTACTTACACCAATCCTCAAGTTCATGATCTATTGAAAGAAGGATTAGATAGATCTCCTATGTTTAGCGGAGCAATTGAAGGAACAGGACCGCGCTACTGCCCATCCATTGAAGAAAAAATTGATCGATTTGCTGACAAGGAAAGACATCAAATATTTGTTGAGCCGGAAGGATGGAATACTGTCGAAGTATATGTCAATGGCTTTAGCACATCCCTTCCACTGGATGTTCAATTGAATGCGATCCATCAAGTTAAAGGATTTGAAAAAGCGAAGATCTTTCGTCCGGGATATGCCATCGAGTACGATTACTTCCCTCCTACCCAATTAAAGCACAGCTTAGAAACAAAGATCATCGATAACTTGTACTTTGCCGGCCAAATCAATGGAACAACAGGATATGAGGAAGCCGGGGCACAAGGTCTAATGGTAGGACTCAATGCCAGTTTAAGATGCCAGGAAAAAGACGAATTGATCCTTGGTAGAGATCAAGCGTACATTGGTGTTTTAATCGATGACTTGATCACAAAGGGCACAAAAGAACCTTACAGAATGTTCACCTCAAGGGCTGAATATAGGATCTTACTGAGACAAGATAACGCCGATATACGATTAACTGAATTAAGTTACAAAGCTGGTTTAGCGTCTGAAGAAAGACTTCAAAAAGTAACTGAAAAGCAAGAAGAAACTTCGAAGCTTTTGTCTAAGCTGGCAGACACTTCGGTTCAACCAGAACTCATCAATCCCTATTTAGAGGAGATGGGTACTGCTCCCATTAAACAAAAAGTAAAGCTCTCCTCTCTTATTGCAAGACCACAACTATCTCTTGATGGCGTATCAAAAAAGAAAGAAGCCATCGCCATTGATTGGAGTGAGTTTTCTGAAGAATCCATGGAGCAAGCTGAGATCAACATCAAGTACCAAGGGTACATTGATCGAGAGAAAGAAATGGCGGACAAGCACAAGCGACTCGAAGATCTAATCATCAAAGACAACTTTGATTATCACAGTCTCAAATCACTTTCTTCAGAAGCTCGAGAGAAATTAACTCAACTGAAACCAAGAAACATTGGTCAGGCATCTCGCATCAGTGGAGTATCTCCATCTGACATATCTGTTCTATTAATTCATCTTGGAAGATAGAATTGTTCCACGTGAAACAAATTACCCTATGAAAGAAATCTCAAATTGTCCAATTTGTAATTCAACTAGTTTTTCTCATTTCATGACTTGTAAAGATCATACAGTGAGTCATGAGGATTTTAAAATAGTAGAATGCGCTAATTGTCAATTCCGTTTCACCAACCCAATTCCATCTTTAGATGAGTTGGGAGGCTATTATGAATCTGAAGATTACATCTCTCATAGTAATACCAAGAAGGATTTGATCAGTAAGATCTATCAAATCGCAAGAAAGAAAGCACTTCAAAACAAACTAAACATTGTTAAAAGTAGAGTAGAGGGTAAACGACTTTTGGATATTGGATGTGGCACTGGTGAATTTATGGCCCACAGCAAGTCTAACAATTTGATTGTCAAGGGTATAGAGCCATCAGAGAAAGCTAGAAATCAGGCCACTGAAGACTTGGGATTAGAGGTATTTGAAGAGAGTCAATTGAGTAACTGGTCAGAGCAAAGTTTTGATATCATCACCATGTGGCATGTATTGGAACATGTATATGATCTAAAAGAAAGGGTAGGGGAGATCAAGAGATTATTGAGTGATCAAGGGAAAGTGTTCATAGCCGTTCCCAACTGTGCCAGCAAAGATGCCAAGCACTATCAAGAAAAATGGGCAGCCTATGATGTGCCCAGACATTTGTATCATTTCAGAAAAGAGCAAATGAAAAAGCTTTGGGAAGATCAAGGATGTCAAGTAGAAGAAATTCTTCCCATGAAACTTGATTCATACTACGTAAGCCTTCTTAGCGAGAAGTACACAGGGACTGGTATACTATCTTATCCAAAAGCATTTATCCAAGGCTGGTTATCCAATATGGCTGCACAAAGTAGCGGAGAATGGTCGTCCTTGATCTATGTGATCTCAAAGAAATAGTTGGACTTGCTTCGGTCCAAGACCAAAACATAGCATATTTGTATGTTGTTGTAAAAAGATAATGCGACACCTCATCTGCATACTGCTTTTGGTAATCCACTTCAGTGATGTAAAATCACAATCTATCGAATTCAAAGAGGAAATTGAGTTCAAAGGTTTGCCATATAGTATTGAGAATACCTCTTTTAAGATTGGCTCCATCATTAACCAACTCGATCCGCCTGATTCAATTGGAACCATCTATTATGGAGAGAAGAAAGAAGCCGCTTCCATGGTTTTAAGTCCCAAGTTGGAGCGCCAATTTTATCAATTCTTCAAGAATGCCTTGGTAAAAGATGAGCTCGGGGAAAAAGAACTGAACATTGTGTTCAAGTCGCTTGAAATAAGTGAGAATATAAACGATACAATCAACTACAAAGAGCTCCAAAAATCTTCAATAGAAAAAGGTGGCAGTCCTTTCATTAATAAGAGCGAGTGGAGAAAAAGAAGCTATAAAATACTAGTTGATTATGTGGTTGACAATCAATTAATCTATAGCGACTCCTCTTCAGTTGATTCTACAGCAACATTAAAAGATTATAGCCTGAGTCATTTTGTAAGCGGGTTTTTTAGGGCTTCCCTTGAAGATGTGAATCAAGAAATAATCAACTATTTAAGTGAACAAGAAGCTGACAGCACGAAAGAGGTTCAAATTGTTCTAAGCCCAGATGAAGGAGGCTATTTTGACCTAACAACACCTAGGGATACCCTTTCAAAGAAAATTAAAATAAAAATCAAAAAAGACAATAGTATAAGATTTCGAGGTATAGAATACATTGACAATAGATACCAAGAAAGTGTTACCACCTCATACGCTAATCGTGAGCCTGGGTACTACAAACTGAAAATCAAATATTTCGATGAGGAGGGAGAGTATGAGTTTATTCAAATAGACGAAGTTCACTTTGTAACCATTTCAGAGTACAATACCATTACAATTTTTTGCTCTGTTTTGTTGGCTGGGGTGTCTTTCTATTCTGCATACTATGCAGCACAACAAAATTTGAATGACACTGGCCCCCCATAAAGGCTAGAATGGTTAGGCTACGCCCATCCATTCCTCATCAAAGGTCAAAATCCAATCCCGCATACTTCGTATGTCGGTATTTTCATTTTCTGCGCTTATCAAAGCAAGCTTTGGTCGCTTGAAAATAAAAATCCCGCTCCATGAGCGGGATCCAATTCTCTGTGACTCCGGAAGGATTCGAACCCTCAACCGTCAGAGCCGAAATCTGATATTCTATCCAGTTGAACTACGGAGCCGAAGAATGGACAAATATAGAGCTTATGCAGGCAATAAAAGTATAAATTTGAGGTTATTCAAGCTGTATGAAACAAACGCTAATCTACGCCCTGCTACTTCTGTTTCCCTTTTTGGGGAATAGCCAAGAAACCTCTCTTAAACCAATTGGTAGCTGGACAGAATACCTGCCTTTCCAGAGTGGTAGCTCTATCGACTTATCATCTAACTCTGTATACACAGGAACAACTACAGGATTATTCACTGTTAATCTTGGGGATAGGTCTCTTACTAGATACAGTACAGTCAACAGGCTCAATGAAATTAGAATAGATGAATTGGCTTTTTCATCTTACAACAACACTTTGATCGTTGTTTATGAAAACCTAAACATTGATCTGCTAAAAGGAAGTCAAACAGTAAATATCCCTTCCATTAAAGAAGCTTCTATCGCAAACAAGAGCATCAATGGTATCTTTCTAAAAAACAACTTCGCCTATCTTTCAATGGGTTTTGGGATAGTTAAACTTGATGTCGATAGGAATGAGATTTCAGAAACCTATCAATTTGGACCTGGCGGTACAGCTATCAATGTCAACGCAACATTTGTCGATGATAGCAAGATCTATGCAGCCACAAATTCGGGAATCTACAAAGCCGACCTAAGCTCAAACTTATTGGACTTCAACAGCTGGTCCCTTTATAGTACCAACGGAAAAACCAAGTTCATTGATATTTTCGGTTTCAACAATGAGATCCTCACCATTTTTGATGAAGGAAGCATTGACAGTGTATTCGCATTGGTAAACAATGGGCTTGAAGCAAAACTTACTCTATCGGGTAACGATATAATCGATAGAAGTCTTTGGTCCGATCGTTTGTTGCTCGCGACTTCTGAACATGTAAGGATCTACGACAATCAATATCAACAGATAACTGAAATTAGACCCTTCTTAGCCAACCTTACCGATATAGCTTTCAACGGCAATAGGATCTATTTGCTAAATAACTTTGATCCACTTTTGGAGTTTGATTATAGTGGCAATGTAATCAACAACATCCGACCACAAGGTCCGTTTGAAGAGAACATCTTTGATCTAGATGTAAAGGATGGAATACTTTGGGCGGTGCCTGGCGGCTATAACCAATCCATCAATAACCTCAACAGACCTGGAAGAGTTTACAGATACGAAGATGGGAAATGGACCAACTTTATTGACTTTAATTTCCCTTCTCTCAACGGTTCTTACGATATCCTCACTGTAAAATCAAACCCTGCAAATCCAAATGAAGTTTATATGGGATGCTGGGGCTTCGGTCTAATTAAGTATGAGAACAATGTGCCCTTTGTGGTATATGATGAAGACAATTCGATTTTAAAAGATCGACTTGCCCGACCAGATTGGGTAGCTATTGGTGAAACAGAGTTTGATGCCGATGGAAACATTTGGATCGTCAACTCTTACACACCTCAATTACTTTCAGTTATTTCCTCCGGTGGCACATGGTACCCATTTGATTTTAGCAAGATCATTCCACCCTTTCAAGACGACCAATTAAACGAAGGTGATGAGCCTGCTGCTACCGATATAGAGATCACAGAATCAGGGATCATTTATGTAGCTCTAGATTTTGACAACCACGTTTTGGTGTTTGATCACAATAACACTTTAAGCAATACTTCAGACGATAAGTTCGCCATCTTAAAGCAGGGGGTAGGTCAGGGTGATGTGCCTGGAATACGCGGTATCACAATGGATATTGATCTAGAAAATCAATTGTGGATCGGAACCTCAGATGGTATCGCTGTCCAATACAATCCGGATAATATATTAGATAGAAGTCGGTCTGATCGAGATTTTGAAAGAGTATTGATCGATGATGGGGAAAATGTAGAGATCTTACTTGGAGGAACTGAAATTGCAGACATAGAAACGGATGGAGCCAATAGAAAATGGGTTGCCACCAATGGATCTGGCTTGTATCTTTTATCGGCTGATGGGAAAGAAGAGATATCTCACTTTACCACTGAGAATAGTCCTTTGTTTTCAGACAATATTTTGGCAGTTGCCATTGACGACAAAAGTGGTGAGGTATATATCTCAACTGCAAACGGACTTTTATCTTACCGTTCTGATGTGGTGGAAGGAGCAGAAAACCTATCGAATATCAAAGTCTTCCCCAATCCGGTAAGAGAAGACTATAGAGGTCCTATTGCTATTGATGGTTTAATGAATGAAACAAGGGTCAAGATCACCGATATCGAGGGAAGATTAGTGAATGAGATCGAATCAAAAGGGGGAAGAGCTATTTGGAATGGAAACGATTTTAATGGTAATCGCGTTAGCACTGGTGTTTACTTGATCTTTGGCAGCGCTGTGGATGAAAAAGACAATCTAAAAACCGCAATAGGCAAAATACTATTCATAAGATAAGTATGGATGGCCAAATAGAGGGCATAGTGCTATCGAAATTAGAATATGGAGATAACACCCTTATAATTGATTTCTATAGCGCTGAGCTCGGGAAAATCACCTTCAGTGCCACTAATTCTAAGAAGAAGAACAGTCGCTTCTACTTTTCGCCATTGAATCTGCTACAATTGAACTTATATACTTCTAAGAAGAGCAAGTATTTCCGTCTGAAAGAACTTCAGAGTATTAATCCAGATCAATTGATCAATCGAGACAATGAGGTACATGCTATCCGTTTCTTTCTAGCAGAACTCTTAAAGAAGATCCTCACCACCGAAGAAGCTGATCCAAGACTTTATCTTTTTCTAAAGAGCAGGATAACGGATCTGTATAGCTCCTCCTCTAAGAGTCACTACATCTTGGATTTTTTGATTGACCTTTCTCCTTTTTTGGGAATTGACTTTGATCAAATTACAAAGGAAGACCAACTATTGGATGAATTTAGTTTTGACTTAAGCAAGGAAGACCGTAAGACTTTAATTGAAGGAAGGAAGAATCGAAAAGCCTATTTGAATGCTTTACTTCGTTTTTATTCGCATCAATACGAAGGATTGGATCAACTAAAATCAAAAGCAGTATTAGCTGAAGTATTCTCTGATTAATTGAGCTGGAGGGTTTGTATGATCGCTTCTAGCTCTCTTAGGTACTCCCTTTTGTTGAACTTGGGTGCATAAACAAATACGTCGAGATCAATTACCCTATTCTTTGCTTCATCAACCAAAGTGTAATGTAAAAATGGCCCTCCCATAAAGTCGTTCTTCATGTTCCACAATCCTTTGTACTCCACAGCATAAAGACCGTTAAGATTGACTTCTTTAGAAATAGGAACAAAGTCTGAATATACCTGCATAAAAGAATTATCTCTAGCCCCTTCAATCATGCTCATTGTTCTCTCATTTCGCTGCGCTTGCATATAAGTTGGGGTAAAGGTTGAATCCGACTGATAAGGTTGTGTATAAAAGATTAATCCTTGAATAATGCTATGCTCTCCAATACTTTTCTCCTTTCTAATCCAGAATGATGATGAGTCTCTCTCCATCATTACATATGCAGGCGGAATAAGCAAGTCAATCCCGTAGCTCTTCTTGATCTCAGCCATGAGATCTTTGTTGGGCTTGTGCTTATACTGACCAATTAATCTAGTCAATTCCTCTTGGTTGTAGTAGTCGCGAATCCGTTGACTATTTTGATGAAGCATTCTCAAAGCTGCTGTATCAGAACTTGCGTAAATATTAATCAAGAGTTGGTCCTTTGCCCAAACATTTCGATCAATCTTGATCTTATTGCTATTCTTCTTTTCAACAGAGATCCTGAGAAGATTTCGGCTTCGTTTCAATATGGATTTGAATGAAGAGGGGTCCACCGTTGATTTTCTAAAAGAAGCCTCTTTTTGTGGAGTAGCTTCTAAAGCTTTGAAGAATATCTCATCTAATTTTTCGCCTATTGGACCATTGGACAAAGAAGTATCAACAACTACTAATACTTCTCCGTACTTACCAGAACTAGATGGCAACAAATCTTGCGTTGATTCTGTAGAGGAAACACAGGAGCCCATCAACACAATCAACCCCAAATAAAGGCTGGATAATATTTTGTCTCTCTTAGCCAATCTCTTTCACTTTCACTTGCATACCGGGCTTCAGTCTTCTAAAATTCATCCCACTATTTAGTCGTTTCAGATCATTAACCGTTGTATTCTCATAGTACTTCGCAATGTCCCACAAGGTGTCACCCCTCTTTACAGTGTGGAACTGATACTTTGTCTTAGAAGAATTGGTAGTTGACTTCTTAGGTTCCTCTTTTACCACCGCTTTCTGTGCTGTAGCGCTTGAGCTCTTGGAACTGTACTTGGTGTTGGTGTAAATAATAAGCTTGTCTCCAGGGTTGATCCTGGTAGAGTACATATTGTTCCACTCCATGATATTCTTGACACTCACATGATGTTTTTCTGCGATGTAGCCCAAAAACTCCCCGCTTCTAACATAATGAGTTATGGAGGGTGGCAGTTCTGGTTTAGCTTCAACACCAGCAATACTGTCTTTTATCTCTTGTTTTCTTATTTCAGCGAATATCTCTCTTTCATTACTGAGATACTCCCCAATCAATTTATTGGGCAGGCACAAAGGCAAGTCTTTATCGGACTTCGGTATGTAATTTAATTTGTACTGCGGATTGTAGAATGCTAAATCTTCTTCCGATATATCTAAGAAGCTTGCTATCTTTTTGAAGCTCATGGCCTCATTAAGATAAATAGTGTCTGTTTCAAAGATTTCCGCTCTCAATTCTTTTGGATAAATCCCGTGTTCAGTAGGGTAATTCATCATATAGTTGACCGCTATAAATGCGGGAACGTATCCCCTTGTTTCACGAGGCAACCATCTTCTAATTTTCCAATAGTCTTTGTGACCTCCTGACCTTCTAATTGCTTTGTTAACATTTCCAGGACCACTATTGTAGGCTGCCAATACTAAGCTCCAATCGCCATACATATCATAAAGATCACTCATGTACTCACATGCGGCTCTTGTTGCTTTGTATGGATCCATTCGCTCATCATAATAGGAGTTTACATTGAGACCGTACATTTTTCCAGTTCTGTACATAAATTGCCAAAGTCCTTGTGCTCCAACCCTAGATCTTGCTGATGGACTAAGTGCCGATTCAACTACTGCTAAATATTTTAATTCCAATGGTAAATTATACTCGTCTAATGTCTCTTCAAACATTGGAAAATATCGAGGGGCCAAACTCAGTACTGACCTACTTAGATCTTTCTTTTTATTCACATAGAGATTTATAAAAGCTTTGGAGTATTGGTTGTATCTTAGATCAAAGGGGCTCTTTTCATCAAGCGCCTTCAATCTTAGTTCTAATAGAGAATCGTCCAAAGCAATAATACTGTCAGGAGAGATTACCCCTGCCGTATCCTCAATAAAACTAAAGGTATGATAATACTTCTTGCTCATGATGCTATCGATCATCTGCAAGATTGCATCATCTTTTGATAGCTGAAAAACGGTATCTGCCTTTTCAACTTCTTTGCTGTCCTCATTAGAAGCAAAAGATGGAACAAATAGAAAAAGGGCCATCACCCAAAAGAATAATCCTTTTCTGGTCATATCTAATTAACGAGATTATAAAGGCTATGTTGCCAATAACGAAGATCTACAAATTCAATGCTTTGATGGATCTATGTTGCTGCATTTTTTAACTCAGCAATGTTGATGAGGCGCTTTGAAACTTCAAGTAGCTCCTTTTCATTAAAGGATCTAGCCATTAACTGAATCCCAAAGGGCATACCAGATGAAAATCCTAGTGGCAAAGAAATGGCTGGATTTCCCGTCAAGTTAGCTTGAACGGTAAAAATATCTTCCAGGTACATTTTTATAGGGTCGTCGTTTTGAGAATCTAGATCAAAGGCCGAATGAGGTGTGGTAGGAGAGAGGATAAAATCATATTCTTCCAAGATCTCTTTTGTTCTTTCTTGTACTAACCTTCTCACTTTTTGTGCTTTCCCAAAATAAGCATCGTAGTATCCTTCACTAAGAACATAAGTTCCTAGCATTATTCTTCTTTTAACTTCTTTACCAAATCCTTCTGTTCTCGATTTGACATAAGTGGTCAAAAGATCGGTGGCTTCCCCACTTCTATACCCAAAGTGAATTCCATCATACCTAGCGAGATTGGAGGAAGCTTCTGCCGTAGAAATAACTTGATAAATTGGAACCAACTGATCCAATAGGTCAAATTGCTCCATCTGAACATCATGACCATCTTCCTTAAGTGCCTCTAAGATGGATTCCGTTCCGCTCTTCACATCAGGGTGAAGTCCTTCATGCGAAAGATGAGAATCAAGGTATGCGATTTTATACTTCTTGCTGGCATCAAGATCCTTTAAACTAAGCTTTGGTGGTTCTGATGAACTACAAGTGCTATCATTTTCATCCTTGCCTGCAATAACCTCCATAACCAAGGCAATATCTTCAAGCTCGTTTCCGATAGGTCCTATTTGATCCAATGAAGAGCCATATGCAATCAATCCGTATCGCGAAACCCTTCCATAGGTTGGTTTTAAGCCAATTGTTCCAGTGAAAGACGCAGGTTGTCTAATTGATCCTCCCGTATCAGACCCCAAAGCAACATGGCACATCCTAGCAGCGACAGAGGCTGCTGCGCCACCAGATGATCCACCAGGAGTCTTCTTATCATTCAAAGGGTTCTTTACATTTCCAAAATAGGAGTTCTCATTAGAAGACCCCATTGCAAATTCATCGCAATTAGTTCGTCCAATAATAATGGCATCTTCTTCAAGCAGTCGCTCTACAACAGTTGAAGAGTATAGAGATTCAAAGCCTTCTAATATGTGTGATGAGGCCGATATTTTGTGGTCCTTGTAGCAAATATTGTCTTTTATGGAAATGATCATTCCAGCCAATTTTCCCAATTTGCCAGAACTAGCTTTTGCATCGATTTCAGCGGCCTTTGTTAGCGCTGAATCCTCAAAAACTTCTAAAAAAACATTGAGCTGATCATGATTCCCGATCTCTTGGATCAACTTTTTACAATAGTCTGAGATCCTAAGCTCACCCTCTAACAGTCTTTTCCTTAATTCTGAAAAAGATTCAAGTTCGATCAAAACTTTACGATTTATTATTTGGAGTCTTTACCCTCTTTCGAGTTGTCGTTTTCTTCATTGTTGGTAGCATCCTTGAATTCTTTGATGCCCTTTCCAACACCCTTCATAAGTTCAGGAATCTTTTTTGCACCAAAAAGAAGAATTACCAAAACAACGATCAAAATAATCTGTTGCGGCCCAAACATGCCTGCATATACAATATTCGCTAGCTCCATTAGCTTAGATTTAGAACAAAATTAGTCATTTTGAACTCAAGGTTGTTATCATAGAGACGCAATAGATAATTTTGCATGAAGATGGGGGAGGTTGAATATTTAATAGTTGGTCAGGGCATTGCTGGCACCATACTGTCGTATCGCTTAATAAAAGAGAATAAGAGTGTTCTGGTAATCGACCAAGGACATCATTCTTCTGCTTCACATGTGGCAGCCGGCGTCATTAATCCCTTGGTATTAAAAAGGCTGACCATGACATGGAGGGCAGAAGAATTCCTAGAAACTGCCCATAATTTCTATCCCGAATTAGATCATCACCTTTCTATTTCAAGTTTTCATAAAACCCCTATTAACAAGCTAATTCAGTCAGAGGATGAAAAATCATTCTGGGATAAGCGTTGGGAAAGGGTTCCTCTGAAAGGTGTAGTTGAGAAAGAATTAGAAGACGCCCAATTGGATCACACCACTAGTCCATTTAAAAAAGGGATAGTTAAAAATACAGCTTGGGTAGACCTTAAAGTGCTTTTAAGTTCCTACCGTTCATTTTTAGAGAAAAATAACTTACTGATTGAAGAAACATTTGATCACATGGACCTTGAATGCCATCAGTACAAGAACATTAGTTTTGAGAAGATCATCTTTTGCGAAGGGGCTTCTTGCGTTTCTAATCCTTTCTTTAGTCACCTGCCCTTTAGTCCAAACAAGGGTGAACTCATTACTATAAAAAGTGCAGATCTAAAGCTCAATGAGATCTATAAAAAGAAGGTTTTTGTTCTCCCCTTAGGAAACGACCTGTATCGAGTTGGGGCTACCTATGAGCGAGAATTTGAGAAGAAATATGATTCTCAACAAAAAAGAGAAGAACTGATCTCAAGTTTTAGATCAATCTTCAATTGTGATTTTGAAATAATTGATCAGGAATCAGGCGTAAGGCCTGCTGTTATGGATAGAAGGCCACTCTTGGGAAAACATCCATTGATCAACAATTTCTTTCTTTTTAATGGCCTCGGATCAAGGGGTTGTTTGATGGCTCCTCAATTAAGTGAAGAGTTGATCTCTTTAATGGAAGACGGAATACCATTGAAGTCAGAAGAAGATCTCAACAGGGTGAATAGGGATAATTGATTAAGCCAAGTTTAGCTTCTTATAAAGGTCATCCTTGTAGGATCCTCCAATCGGAATTTTCTTATCGGAATCTTCCAACAAAACAATAGAGCTTTCTATGGATTTGATCCTTTTCAAATTCAAAATATAAGATCTATGAACCCTCATGAAAGACTCTGTTGGCAGCTTTTTCTCAATGTCCTTCATGGTAGAGTGGATGGTATACTTGTCGTTCGGAGTGTGAATGATGACATAATCCTTCAAGGCTTCGACAAATAAAATACTGTCATTCTCCACTTTTACCAGCCTAGAATTAGACTTAACATAGATGAACTCTTTTGAAAGAGCTGAGCCTTGATTGATCTTACTCTCCTCAATACCTGCTATCTTCTCTTTCTCTTTTTTATACTTGTACAAAGCCATCTCAATTGAGGTTCTAAGGTCTATCTCTTTGAATGGCTTGATCACATAACCGTATGGTTCGGTCACCTTTGCTTTGCTGATCGTCTTTTCATCTGCATATGCCGTTAAGAACACTACAGGTATATCAAACTCTTCTTTGATCTTTTTAGAAACATCTATACCAGTCATAGTTCCTGCAAGCATGATGTCCATAAGAATAAGGTCTGGCTTCTCCTCATTGATCTTTGGGACAACTTTCTCACCCTTAGAGAGTGTTCCCAAAACTTCATAGCCGATCTTTTTCAGGCAAACTGAAATATCTTTGGCAACGATCGCCTCATCCTCAACAACCAATATCTTCTTCTTAGACATTATTCGCTTTTTGTAAATATTAGGTCAAACTTACTACCCTTATCTCTTGTTAGTTTGATCTCTCCTTCTAGTTGTTCTGTTAAAGTGTGCACCAATTGCAAGCCCAAGGTCTCAGTGTCACTAATTTCAATACTTTCTGGTATTCCTACTCCATCATCGTGCACTGATAAGAGGATCTTTCCTCCTTTCAATTCTTTTAAACCAATGCTTATGGTTCCCCCATCAGAGCCATTAAAAGCATACTTCAATGAATTCGAAATTAATTCATTTAGTATAAGTCCGCAAGGAATTGCGCTATCTAAATTCAAAAAGACCTCTTCAATATCGAATAACAGTTTCAATTTCTTATTGGTGATATCGTAGGTGCTTACCAAGCTTTCCGTTAAGCTTTTGACATATTCTGAGAACTTGATTTGAGAGAAATCCTTTGTTCGATACAACCTTTCGTGTATGAATGCCATTGCCTTGATCCTATTCTGACTTTCTTTAAGTATATCAAGAACCTTCGGGTTGCTAATAGCTGAAGACTGAAGGCTTAATATGCTAGAGATCACTTGCATGTTGTTCTTGACGCGATGGTGTACCTCTTTGAGCAGTACTTCTTTTTCTTTTAATGACCCCTTAAGCTCTTGCTCTGAAAATTTCTTCTCTGTGATATCATGACCTATCCCCGATACTTCCTCAACCTTTGAGGATTCTAGATAAATTGGGTTCAGGTAGATGTCTCTAAAATAAACCTCTCCCTTTACACTAGTTCTCTTCATTTCAAAGTTAGACGACTTTCCTTTGAACGCTTTATTGAACCTTTCCTTCCAAAACTCAACTACCTTGTCTCTATCGGGAAGGTCTTGTGGAATTGTATCGAAAAAATACTGACCAATGCCAATATCAACTCCCATTTTCGCTCTTAAGTCTTTTCTAAAAACATCATTGAATGAGGTGACCTTTAGGTCTCGATTGACGGTGAAGAAGAAATGTGAACTGCTTTCAATGATCGCGTTCAGTTTGGCAGCTTGCTGATTGATCTCCACCTCTTTTTCCTTGATCTCTGAAATATCTCTAGAAACCCCCATGATCCCCAATCTTACTCCCTCAGAATTGTACAAATAACTTAAAGAAAAGTATGATGGGAAGAAGCTACCATCAGCTCTTTGAAGATCTATTTCTCCGCTAAACGAACTTCTTTCTTCCAATTGTTTGAAGACGTTCTCCGAATCTTTATTGTTTTTAAATAGAGCCTTGAGGGGTTTGTTGAGAATCTCTGCCTCCTTTACCAATAACTCGTTCTGCGCTGCAGAATTGAGCTTGTTGATCATGCCTTCTAGATTGGTGGTAAAGATCATGTCCAAAGAACTTTCAATAATACCCTCCATATAGGATTGGGCGTCGATCAGCTTCTTCTGTGCTTCCTCTTTTTCTTTTAGCTCTGCTTGCAAGATCTTGTTAAAAGTCTCTGCCACTTTTGCTTTCTCGGCTGCGCGTTCTGCTTTTTTTCTATCAGAAATATCAATAAAGGAAAGCTGGATAGCTGCTTGGTTATCAAACAAAACAGAGGTGGGCGTTAGTTCTACATCCTGTTTTTGTCCATCTCTGCTCGAGAACTGCACTTCATTCAATTGATTGAGCAAATCAGCATTCGAGGATGTAAAAAGAGTTGAGAAGTAGCTTTCATTATTTCCCTTTCCAAATGACATTATGTCCATTCCAACTAGTTCTTCTGGTCGAACGTAATTTAAGAGTGATGCGGCCTTATTATTTGCGAAGAGCACCTTCCTTTCTAGGTCAGAAATGATTATTCCAAAGCTTGAATTATCTATCAATTGTTGATACTTCTTCTGGCTGATGCTCAACTGTTCTTGGGCTGTTGTCAGCTCAGAAATATCTATCAGGTTTCCCTCGTAGTACTCTGCATCTTCAGATTTAATTCTCGATACATTCAATAATGCGGTAATGATCTCTCCTGAACTTTGTTTCAAATGAACTTGCCAACCCTCAATGTTATTGGAGTTCTCTAGCTTCTTAAGTAGCTCATTCCTCTGCTCAATATTGCTATAAAAATCGTTGGCATTCATTGTCTCCTTGATCAATTCAGGAGATTCATAACCAAAGATCCTTGCAAAAGCCGCGTTGCACTCTAATATCTTTCCGTTCTTCTGGGTTCTATATACTCCGGCAAGATTTCTTTCAAACAGATCTCGATATCTTTTCTCTTTTTCTTCTAGCTCCTTTCTATTTCTGTATGACTCAGAGATATCGCTACCGGTGATCATCATAACGGGCTTTCCTTTGTAGTAGCCTCTTTTGATCTTCATATCTTTCGGAAAGATCTCACCATTCTTCTTTTTACTCCAAAAGAGAAAATTTACCTCTTTCCCTTCTGCCATTACTTCACCAGCTTTCTTTTGCATGGCATCAATATCATTTCTATCAGGCGCAAAAAGAATTTCTGGACCACTAGCCATTAATTCTTCTTTGTTGTAGCCATATTGATCCAAAACAGTCTGGTTGATATCGACAAACTTTCCAGTTTCATCAATTAAGTAGATCAATTCAGAAGAATTATTGAAAAGTTCACGATAACTAAATTCTGATTCTTCTAACTGTTTCTGCCCTTCTAGAATATCAGATATATCTATTATTTGACTTAAGAAAAAAGCGGGATCTCCTTCTGAATTGTTCTGTAAAACAACATTGAGAATTGTATGAATTTCTCTGTTGTCAGATGTGATTAATCGAAGTTTAGCCTCTTCAGAAACTTTTGGTCCAATTTGAATTTTCTCTCGAATGGAAATAAAGGATTTAAGATCATCTGGATGTAAGATGTCTTCCAGCACAAGTTGACTGGCCCTTTCTTTGGAGTAACCCAATAAGTTTAAGAACGCTCCATTGAAATCGATCACATTGCTCTCCAGGTCACTGGCCATGATTCCTATTGGAGACAATTCAAAGAGCGCAATGAACTTGTCATAGTTGCTTACCAATTCCTTTTCAAGCGCTTTTCGTTCGTTGATGTCTCTCGAGTTACAAATAAGAACATCCTCTCCAAAATATTTTCCTCTTTGAATGATAACTTCTAGCTCAATCTTTTTTCCATCTACTCCTTTGATTGCTTTTTCAATTTTTTGCTTCTCACCATTCCAAGCTTTTTGATTGATCAACTCCCTTTCCTCATTGGGCTTTGATGAAGGCTCAAAATCCATAAAGTCATATCTCTGACCAACAAGCTCATCTTTTTCAAAAGCAGATATTGCAGTTGTAGTTTTATTGACATCTACAATGGTTCCTTTTTCATCTAGTATACAGATCAATGAAGAGCTTTCTTCAAAGAGATATTTATAGGATTCTTCTGAGAGGGTAAGTAATCGATCGAACTCAAAAGATCTATTCAATTCATCTTTGTTCTTAAACGATTTTACAATTGCCAGAGCCATATTGCTTTTTCCAAATGGAAGGGCTTGAAAAACAATATTGATTATCCTCCCATCTCTCAATTCAATAGAAACAGCTCTTTCAAAATCGATCTGCTTGAATAGATGTTTCTCTCCCAAGCGTAGAATGTTAAGCTTAGATCCAATGATCGATTTTCTTTGAGACTCAGGAAAAAGATCAAAGAACTTTTGATTGCATTCTACTATGTTTCCTCTATCAATATTTAGTAACACAAGTCCATCTGGTGAGATTTGAAAAACCTCATTCAATAGCTTTTGTCTTCTTACTAATTTATCTTTTAAATATGTTCTAGATGCTGTAATGGTAAGTCCTGTGAGGAATATCAAGAGATAAGATCCTATCAACATTACATATGAAATTTCTATGTCTCCAACATAAACTGCTGTGCCAATTATGATCAATAATATGAGTGCACTGGCTCTAACATAATCTCTAATCTTACTTTGTGAGAAACAGAAAAAAGCATAGACAAACAAGAAACCTAAATAATGCCCTTCTTCATAGTTCCTATCTATTGAAGCTGTGAGAACTATGATCACGGAAATCGTATAGAGCAATAAAATAGCCATGCTCAAATACTTCTTCGTCATTGAAATAGCTATGCTTACAAATAGCAATCCCAGGTAAAAAGCACTCAATAGAAATCCTGCACTTCTATTGTATCCTTCAAAACCAAACTCCGTTAAAGCAATAGAAAAAAAGTTAACGACCAGAAAGCCGATAAAAAGCTCAATGCGAAGAAGATTGACGGTAGAGATCTTAAGTCGACCTTTGATTAAGTCATTGAAAGACATGCTATAAAATTAGAAAAAGCAAAATAGAGATTATTCCGACTCTATCTTAAATTTTGCCCCATTCACTTTTCTTTCTAAGCCGTCCTTGTATATAATGATTAAGTATTCAATTCCATCATCATCATACCATCTCCATTTTCCATCCCGTACTCCATAATTATACTCCTCTTCCCTTATTAAAACTCCACTTTGATTATAGTACTTGTGTTTCCCTTGAGGTCTTCCTCCTTCAAATACACCTTCAAAAGCAGTTTTTCCATTTGGATGCTTGAACTCCCAATACCCATTTCTTTCTCCATAGAGGTATTTACCGTTCTCACTATGATCATTCAAGCTGTAATACCACTCACCTTCTTTTTCACCTTCCAAATATTCTCCTTCAGTAATAATTTGTGAATTGATGTCGTATTCTGTGAGCATTCCATCTTCTTCTCCTCTTAAAAACTCTTCGGTTCTTAAAAGATTTCCATTCTCATAGTACCACCTCCACTCACCGGTGAACAATCCTGAATTATCATAAAAACCCTCTTGCTCCTTTTGACCTGAATTGAAATAATATATCCACTTTCCATATTTCTTCCCACTCTTATAATCTCCTTTGGATTTTAACTTTCCATCTAAAAAATAGGTTTCCCAACTCCCAACTTTTACCCCTTTTCTGTTGATAATTCCTTTAGCAATCAAGAACCCATTTTCGTAAACTTTTGAAGAATCAACAGCGCCACTTCTTTGAAAGAATTGAGCAACTCCATCTTTCATTCCTGCAAGATTGTAAGTAGTAGCCGATTTTATATTGCCATCATCATAATAAGTATACCTTATTTCAAAATCTGCCTGGTTCTCTTCTTCTGATTGTTTTACATCATCAAGAAATAATTCTGCTTCTTCTAATTTTCCGTCTGGCGTATAGTTCTTTACATATCCATTTAACTCACCATTCTTATACCTACTTTCACTTTTCAGCTTTCCATTGGCATAAAACTCTTTCCAAATTCCCTGTTTTAAACCTTCTTCATCTTTGCGATTGATCTTTTCTCTTTTAGAGATAAACCCTTTTTCATAAGTTATGATTTCAAGGATTCTTCCATCTATAGCATATACATAGCCAATTCCATCTCTTCTTCCGGTATCATATGGAGTTTCTTGCTTGATCTTACTATTGGATGAGTCAGGAAAAAACTCTCTTTCTATTCCTACTTGAATTCCATTTTGAAATTCACTTTCACCACTTAAAAAACAGTCTTTGAACTTTTTACTAAAGCCATCTTTTATTCCCTCTTTATAGCTAATAATATCTTTTAGATTTCCTTTTTCATCGTAGAATTTCCACTCACCATCCAACTGAAAATCCTTTCTATTTCCCTCAGATTTTCTAAGTTCATTTGGATAATAGGTGATCCAATATCCATCTGGCTTGCCATCTATCAATTGACCTTCGCTAGAAATGGAACCATTCTCATAATAATAAGCTTTGTAAAACTTACTTTGCCTGTTCACTTCTTGAGATGAAGCAAATAAAGGGAGTAGGCTAAATATGAAAATTATCGTTCTTAACAAGAGTATAATATATTATAGATTTATTTAAAATTTAAAAGAAAGATGTTATTACTATTAGCTTGTTAGTTCTGTTAAAAGAATTGAGTGTAACTATTTGCAAAAATCACTTATTAAATAACTATAACACCTTTTCAACATAAAAAGTGCACTAGATTCATTGTAATTACTGTAAGTTTCTTTTGAATTAACAATTGGTTAATATTGATTTTTATTGAAAACAATTGCAAATATATTTCATCAAATTACTCATTAAGCTGTTTAGAAATGAGTAATAGATTTGCAAAATATTTCTTGTGTACCGTTCATATAATTTCAATTTAAAAATAAAATTGATTAGGCAACCTTTGTTTTTAAAAGTTATTAGGTGAACACAACAATTATTAACACGCATTATTAACAGGGTTTTAACAATAGGATTATGAAGGTAGCCATTGGAAGTGATCACGCAGGTTTCGAATTGAAAGCTGAACTAATAGAATTGATGAATGAATTGGGTCATGAAATTGATGACTTCGGCACTCACAGTGAAGAGAGTTGTGATTATCCCGATATAGCCCATCCATTGGCCAATTCCATTTTAGATGGTAAAAATGATATTGGAATTGCCATTTGTGGAAGCGCAAATGGAATTAACATGAGCTTGAACAAGCACAATGGCATTAGATCAGCAATTTGCTGGCAAGAAGATTTAGCGAGCTTGGCAAGACAGCATAACAATGCTAATGTTATTGCACTTCCTGCAAGATTCATTAGTAGTGAGCTTGCAAAAAAATGTGTTACAACATTCCTAAATACTGAGTTTGAAGGAGGAAGACACCTTAGAAGAGTAAATAAAATAGATATATAAAAATGATCAAGACAATTATAGGATCCACTACATTGATGTTGGGTCTACTATCAATTGAGTTGAATGCACAAGAATTTGACTCTACTGCTTATAAATACGCATCAGAAATCACAGCAGATGGAATAAAGAAACATCTAGAGGTAATAGCATCTGATGAATATGAAGGAAGAGAAACTGGTCAAAAAGGTCAGAAAATGACCATGGAATACTTGATAGAACAGTTTAAAAGCTTTGGAATCTCAGATTATAAGGAGATGAATTACCGACAAGAGTTTCCTCTTATCGAGCAAGAAAATTCTGGAGTGAATTTAAAAATAGGAGGGAAGGAATTCATCATGTTCGAGGATTTTGTTTTAAGTCCTTCATTTGTCAAGAATCAAAAGATAGAAGGAAAAATATATTTGTATCAAGATAAGGAGAATGAATACGCTTTTATCTGGAAGAGAGATACTGCATCCTCTTCACAGGCCTCATTGAAAGAACAAATAGGAAGTCTTAAAGAATCAGATACCAAGATAATATTTTACTACAGCGAAAACCTCAGTTCTAATCTTGAGAAGTACGAGCACTATTTTAAAAGAAGTAGAACCAAGTTGGCATCTGATCTAAAAGAAAACAATCAGTTTATGGTGAGCTTTTCTGATGCTGGTTTAGAAAAGTTTTTGGAAGCATCTGAAATTAAAAGAAAGAAGTTAGACAAAAAGGGAGCAGAAGTTTTCAGCGACCTTTCAATGTCATTTGAGTTGGACATTAACAAACCCAATAATGAGCTTCAGGGAGAGAATGTATTAGCCTATATTGAAGGTTCAGAGAAGAAAGAAGAGTTAATTATCATTACTGCCCATTATGACCATTTGGGCATTGAAGATAGTTTGGTCTTCAATGGGGCGGATGACGATGGTTCAGGAACAGTTAGCCTTATAGAGATTGCAGAATCTTTTATGTTGGCTGAGAAAGCTGGGATCAAGCCAAAAAGAAGCATATTGATCATGCCCGTTTCTGGAGAGGAGAAGGGCTTGTTGGGCTCAAAGTACTATGCAGACAATCCGGTATTCCCATTAGAAAATACTGTTGCCAACCTTAATATCGACATGATTGGTAGATACGATGAGAACCACATTGACGACAGCAATTATGTTTATTTGATAGGTTCTGATAAACTAAGCACTGAGCTTCATGAAGTCAGTGAAAAGGTGAACACTACCTATTCAAATTTTAACCTTGATTACCGATACAATGATGAAAACGACCCAAATAGATTTTACTATAGGTCAGACCATTATAATTTTGCCAAGAACAATATTCCAGTCATATTCTATTTCAGCGGAGTTCATGAAGACTATCATCGAGCAACTGATACCATTGAGAAGATAGACTTTGAAAAAACGGCTAAGATAGCAAGGTTGGTGTTTCACACAGCCTGGGAACTTTCCAATCGAGAAGAGAGAATACAGCTTGATGAGAAAGAGGACAAAGACTCTTAATCACTTAACAAAGACTCTATAAAGGCCTCGGTCTCTTTCTTGTATTCATCATACAGATCCCCAGTACCTGGACCGTAGAATCCCGTGTGTATTTTCCTGATCTTATTTTCTTTATCTAGATACAAAGTAGTTGGATAAGACATGATGTGATTCAACATAGGAAATACATCCATAGGATGTTGATCTCTATTGTGGCCTCCTAACAAAGTGGTGTAATCAATACCTTTTTGATCTCTAAGTCTGTTGATGTTCTTTATTGCTTGTTCTTTGCTTTTTGTTCTCTCAAACGCTAGAGCAATTATTTCAAGTCCCTCTTCTTTGTATTTTTTGTTCAGCTCCGTGAAATAAAGACTCTCGTCTAAACAGTTAGGACACCAGCTCCCCATGATCTGAATTAACTTCACCTTGCCATCAAATCGCTCATTCTCAAGTGATACCATTATTCCTTTTTCATTCTCTAATTCAAAAGTTATAGCAGAGCTGTCGTTCGAAAAGGTCAAAGAATCAGGATCCCTTAGGCTGAATTCATCATCTTTTTGACCAACCCAACCTTCTTCAAAATGAATTCCAGAATAGAAAACTCCATTTTCTAATGAGCTGTCTTTTATGCTTGCTTCAAAATAGAAAGCATGAGAACCATCAAAAGTGCTTAAGTAAAGTTTGTTTCCAATGGAGACCCCTTCAAGAAATCGATAATCTCCAGTTTCAGTGGCAAAAGTTCCTTCTACCCTTTGACCATTCATTTTAAATAAACCAATTGCCGGATATTCATCTTCTGTGCCAGGGCTGAAGCTTACACGATATTTTCGGTGAAGCTCACTTGTTTCTCCTTGTTTTGTCTGAATATTTGAAAATCTCTCATCTTCTGTATGCCTAGCTTCCACATTGATCTTGTAATCCTTGCTTTTATAGTAATTGATCCATACCCCAGAAAGCTGATCTTGAGCGTTGATCTTGAGATAGAAGGAAGATTCAAATACTGGAAGGTCAATGAATAAACTATCATTGCGAATACTTAACTCTTCTGTGTATATCTTTTCTTCTGCATTAAGAATAGTCAGATTATACACTCCATTTTCTTCTTTTAAAATAGCTTCGAAAGGCAGACTTGCCTTTTTGAGATCCATCTCAAACAACCACTGTCCGGTGTTCAATTGAACCTCTTCTTTCTTGCTTTCAATCGTAGTGCAAGAGCTTAATACTAAAATGGCAAGTAAGAGAGTAAATAGTGAGCTTTTCATAGAGTTAATCTTCTTTTTCTGTTTTTATTTTTTCTTTCGGTTGTATGGATGCTACACCACCTGAAACAATCATTTTCATAACATCAGCAGAGGAAGCGTTGATAGGAGTGACATTTTTTTTAGGAACAATGCAGACTTCTCCAGAGATGGCATATGAGAAAGGCAGATAAACAGCAACTTTTTCATTGCCGATATTTAGATCCGATAGGTCATCTTTTGTCACAAAACCCAACCTCTCCAATTCTATTCCCTCACCCACCTTAACCAATACAGGACTTTTGAACTGCTTTTTCTTACCTACGAATGCATTCATCATGTCCTTCATAGAAGTATAGATAATTTTGATCAAAGGGGTGTTTTCTATCACCCTTTCAAATGGACGCAAATATTTAATGAAGAGATTGGTTCCAAGAAAACCGACTAAAGTTACTGCGACGAATAACACAATGATCCCCAATCCAGGAATGTTCAAGTTGATAAAACTGTCAAGCAGAACAACTAAGTAAAAGATCACATAAACAGTTGCTGTAATGGGCACCAAATAGAATAATCCCTGCAAAAAGTATTTGGCAATTATGGCGTAAAATCTTCTCTTCTCTCTCATCTATCGTTTGCTTTTTGGGATTGAGGAAAGAATCAACTCGTAACTATCGTCTGTCCATTCCAAAATCTGTTTGTCATTTAGTGAGCCATGCGGATCGATGGAGTTCCAGTGTTTTTTGTTCATGTGATAGCCTGGACGCACTTCTGAATATTGCTCTCTCAATTCTAAGGCCTTTTCTGGATCGCACTTTAGATTGATCATTTCAAATTGCACTAAGTCACAAAGTGCGAACATCTTCCCTTTTACTTTGAAAACCAAAACATCAGGACCGAAGGGAGTAGATTCTTCTACCCATTCTTTTGATAGACAATATTCTCTGTATTGTTCAATATTCATTTATTGGCCTCTTTGAGAAATAATGTCATTGGAAATTTTCAAATAGTCGTATAGATCTACGGGAACCTTGGGCCCTTTAGCAGGATCCCTTCGGTGCCCTAATCGCACCATGATCAAATTATCCTGAGGAATGATCACAATATACTGACCCAATATTCCTCTGGCATAAACCACCTTTTTGCCTTCGTATTTAGTAAGCCACCAATGTCCGCCGTAATGATCAACCAGCTCACCAGATTCGTCTTTTATATTCACTGCTGTTTGCATGAATGAAACAAAGTCTTTTTGAACCAGCTGCTTTCCTGCCCATTGCCCGCTGTCCAATACAAGTTTGCCAACTCTAGCAAAATCTCTAGCATTGGAATAAAAACAGCAATATGATTTTTCAAAACCTTCGTCGTTAATAGTCCACAAAGCGCTTTTACTTGCTCCAATTTTTGACCAAATATTTTCAGAGAAGAATTCACTTAAAGACTTTCCACAAGCTTCTTTTAGGATAAATGAAAGAAGCATGGTGTTTCCGCCTTGATATTTCCATACCTCAGAAGGAGGATATTGTATGTTTTTTTCCATAGTGAGCTCGTAAAATTCATCGCCATAATAGGCTTTGGCCATAAACCCAAACGGATCTCCATAGCTTTCTCCAAAATCAATCCCCGAGCTCATTTGCAACAAGTCTTTGATACTTATTCTTGATCGCTCACCTTCTTTGTACTCCTCCAAAAAATCGCCCACTTTTTGATCAATTGATTGGATGCATCCCTTTTCTAATGCGACTCCAATTGCTAAACCAACAAGGCTTTTTGCAACCGAAAATGAATTGGAATACGAGTCTCTAGAGTAGTTCTCGTAATACTTTTCAAAAAGAAGAGAGTCGTTTTGGATCAACAAAAAGGCTACCGTTTCCCATGAATTGACAATTGAGTCTTCAGTTTTTGATAAGCGGTAGTTATTGTAATGCGCGCTTCTTGGCCATTCAGAGCCTGGACGGGTTTTAATCACGGCATTCTCAAATCTTATGTGATCATTAATAGAGGGACCAGTCTTTCCTATAAGATAAGTGCTGCGAACGGCTTTTATTAAATGGCCATTACCACTAGCCATCAACAACAAAATGATCAAGCCAATAGCAATACAAAGTGAGATGAGAAAACGGAAAAGAAAGCGCAATACCTTCATTCTATAAAGGTAAGAAGCAAAGAGTTATTCTAGGTCTGATAGCATATCTTTTAAACCACTGATAACGTCAACCTCAACAGAATCAATATTTTGAAGATCAGCCAAATAGAAAGAAACCCAATCTCCTAAATGAATAAAGTAGATGCATTTTTCAAGGAATGAATCTCCTTTGGAGTGGATTTCTTTGAAGTTCTCAGTGCACTTTTGAATAGCTGATCGAGTGTATTCAAAACGACTTTTGTTCCTGTAATAATCATCCGCGTCTCTCAATAGAATTACAGCAAGCTTTTCGTTTGATTTCTTCCAACCAACAAGTTCGTTGTGGTTCAATTCTGGAACAACATGATGCCAAGCTAACATTTTTGAATTTTCATTCAACTGTTGCCTCATCCTAGTTAAAACCCCTTCCCACCTATCTTCAGCATACAGAACTGGAATTCTATTGTGCATCATTTTAGCAATAGACATCGCTTCCTCTCTAATTTGATCTTCATGCTGGTTGATCAAGTTATTGGCAGCATTGAACTCCTCAACAAAAGAGTCACTAATCAAATTGTATTTATTGAGAACAAAGAATAATTGAGGGAATGCTAAACCAAATGCTGCTCTTGGAGGAAGTCCACCTGGAATTAGAATGTAGTTTAGTGAGTCATTCTTAGCAATCTTTTCAAATTCCCCACCTGAGCAAACAACGGCAATTTCAGAACCTCTTTGTTTTGCTTCTTTATACATTGCTAAAGTTTCTTCAGTGTTCCCAGAGTAGGAACAACAGATTACCAAGGTCTTGTTGCTAACCCAAGCCGGAAGGTGATAACCTTTGTTGGTTGCAAATGGGATTTTTAACTCTTTTTCTAAGACTTTTTGAACATTGGTGCCTCCTATACCAGAGCCTCCCAAGCCACAAACTAGAACGTTTGAAAAGCTTTTATCTACTTGGTTGAATTGGCTTTCAGATCCAATTTTAATCGCCTGATCAATGTGTTTGCTAAAGTCGGAGATAAGTTGATGCATGTATTGATTTTCCATAGGGCCTACAAATAAAAGAAAAATCAAGCAATCATGCGGTCCTAAAAGTAATACTGCCCTTAAGGAATTCTTATCTTAATCTTATCTTTGCCGCCAAATTTTATCGGTGATGAGCAGAGTTTTTAGCGAGCAGGAAAAATTCAGAAGAGAAGCGCTTCAGCAACTTCAATCTCGAGGAATAGATCCATATCCTCCAGAAGCATTTGAAAGAACAACAAATGCTAAGGAGATCAAAGAGAAATATGAAGAAGATCCAATTGCATTTGAAAACATTAGGATTGCGGGAAGATTAATGAGCAGAAGGATCATGGGTAAGGCTTCATTTGCTGAACTCCAAGATCAAAGTGGTAGGATCCAAGTTTACTTCAATAGAGATGAGATCTGTTCAGGAGAGGACAAGAGCTTATACAATGATGTATTCAAAAAGTTATTGGATATTGGAGACATTATTGGGATAGAAGGGAAGGTATTCAAAACCCAGGTGGGAGAGATTTCTGTTGAAGTGAAAGACTTCAAGCTTTTGTCGAAGGCGTTAAGGCCACTTCCAATAGTTAAAACAGATAAAGAAGGTCAAGCACATGACGCCTTCAGCGATGCAGAGCAAAGATATCGTCAACGCTATGTAGACCTTATAGTTAATCCTGGTGTTAGAGACACCTTCATCAAAAGGACTCAGGTAATCAATTCAATGAGAGAATTCTTTAATGCGAAAGGATATCTTGAGGTTGAAACCCCTATCCTCCAACCTATTCCTGGTGGTGCAGCTGCAAGACCATTTATTACACATCACAACAGCTTGAATACTGATCTTTATTTAAGGATAGCCAATGAACTTTATTTGAAAAGATTGATTGTGGGAGGCTATGAAGGGGTTTATGAGTTTGCCAAAGATTTCAGGAATGAAGGAATGGACAGAACTCACAATCCTGAATTCACAGTGATGGAAATCTATGTTGCCTATAAAGACTACAACTGGATGATGGACTTTACGGAAGAGCTTTTAGAAAAGGTAAGTAAAGATGTCAACGGCAGCACTGAAGTGAAATTTCAAGACAATTTGATCAACTTCAAAGCTCCATACAGAAGAGTTCCTATTTTCGATGCAATAGAGGAGTATACAGGACACGACCTAAGTGAAATGAACGAAGATGAGATCAGGTCAGTTTGTAAAGAGTTAAAAATTGAGGTCGATGAAACAATGGGAAGAGGAAAGTTGATCGATGAGGTGTTTGGAGAGTATTGCGAGAAGCACTTCATACAACCCACTTTTATTACCGATTACCCAATTGAAATGTCGCCGCTTTGTAAGAAACATCGTTCCAAGCCAGGCTTGACAGAAAGATTTGAGCTCATGGTGAATGGCAAGGAGGTAGCCAATGCATATACCGAATTGAATGACCCAATAGATCAGCTTGAAAGATTTCAGGATCAATTGAAGCTATCTGAGAAAGGAGATGATGAAGCAATGTTCATTGATCAAGACTTTGTTAGAGCATTGGAGTATGGCATGCCACCTACCTCAGGAATGGGAATTGGGATAGATCGTTTGGTAATGTTCTTGACCAATAATGTTTCCATCCAAGAAGTCTTATTTTTCCCTCAAATGAAACCGGAAGCTCCCAAGGTGGAGTTGACTGACTCTGAGAAAACGATTTTAGACATTCTGAAAAAGGAGGATGGAATTGAACTTTCCACTTTGAAAGAAAGAGCAAGCCTTAGTAATAAGCAATGGGACAAAGGAATGAAAGGATTAAATCAGAAGAACATTGCATCTGTAAAGGTAGAAGGAGACCTGAAGACAGTGGTCCTCAAATAGACTACTTCTTTATCTATTCTGATATTTTGTAATTTAGAGAGCCCTCAATTCCATAGTTTGAGTAATATAGAGATCGCAGTTATTGGTGGTGGTAGTTGGGCCACAGCTATTGTAAAGTTACTTTGTAACAATGTTGACAAAGTGCATTGGTGGATGCGTGATGCCGATAAGGCAAACTACATCAACAAGTACTACCACAATCCAAGATATTTATCAGCTGTTCAGTTTGAAAAAGACAAGATCAGAGTAAGTAATGATCTTTCTGAGGTAATTGCCTCCTCGGAAACAGTAGTTATTGCTACTCCTTCTGCTTTTCTGATGGATGTTTTTGGTGATAGAGATAATAGCGACTTAGAGAGCAAGATCGTTATTTCAGCAGTAAAAGGGATAGTGCCCGAGGTCCATCAGATTCCAGCGAAATTCTTTCATAAAAGATTTGGAACACCCTATGAAAGGATAGGTATGATTTCGGGTCCATGTCATGCGGAAGAGGTTGCATTAGAGCGACTCTCTTATTTGACCATTGCTTGCCAGGACGAAAAAATAGCTAGCGACTTTGCCAGTCTATTGGAATGCAGATACATCAAGACCGTAGTTTCAGATGACCTATTTGGAACAGAGATCTCTGCTATCTTGAAGAACATTTATTCTGTTGCTTCTGGAGTATACAACGGACTTGGATATGGTGATAATTTCCAGGCAGTATTGATCGCTAATGCGATCATGGAGATTGAACGTTTTGTTGATGTCTTGAATCCAATACACAGGGATGTTAAAACTTCTGCCTACTTAGGAGACTTGCTCGTAACGGCTTATTCCCAATTTAGCCGTAATAGAACATTTGGAAGCATGGTGGGCAAAGGATATTCTGTAATGTCTGCACAGATGGAGATGAATATGACTGCTGAAGGTTATTACGCTGCAAAAAGCATTATTAAGATCAATGAAAAATACGAGGTAGAGATTCCGATAGCTACTGCGGTATACAGGATCTTGTATGAGAAGATTTCTCCAGCAGTTGAAATGAGGATCCTTGCAGATCAGTTGGTTTAGGCCCATTCACTTTCTCAGTTGAAATAATCGTACACTTTTTTTGCCCTATTGAGCGGGAGTACAACTTGCAACTCATCCAAAGAAGCATCCTTGATCCTCTTTACTGACTTGAAATGACTAAGCAGCTCATTCATGCTGCTCTTGCCAATGCCTGGAATGTTTTCCAATTCAGATTGAATGGAGCTCGAAGATCTTTTGTTTCTATGGTGCTTCAATCCGAATCGATGGGCTTCATTCCTCAAGTGTTGAATGAGTTTTAAAGTTTCAGATTTCTTATCCAAATACAAAGGGTATTTATCACCAGGATAGAAGATCTCTTCCAGTCTTTTTGCTATTCCTATGATCGGGATCTTTCCTCTCAATCCAAGAACCTCCAAACTTTTTAAAGCAGAACCTAACTGACCTTTACCGCCATCTATGACAATTAATTTGGGCAATGGCTCATCCTCTTCAACTAATCTTTTGTAGCGTCGATGTACCACTTCTTCCATGGAAGCAAAATCATCTGGACCTTTGACTGTTTTTATATTGTAGTGTCTATAATCTTTTTTGGAAGGCTTAGCATCCTTAAAAACAACGCAAGCCGCAGCAGGACTACTTCCTTGTATATTGGAATTGTCAAAGCATTCTATGTGATCGGGAATCTCTTTTAATCTAAGGTCTTTCTGAGCTTGTTCCAATATTCTATTGCTGTGTCTTTCAGGATCTCTTTTTACTTCCTCTTTTCTTCTCTCCATCATGAAATACTTGGCATTTCTCTCAGAGAGTTCCAGTAGTCGTTTTTTATCACCTCTTTGAGGATGATGAAAATGAATTCCCTCTACTTCAATATTTGGAACAAAAGGTACCAATACTTCTTTGGAAAGGCTGTTGAACATTCCTCTTAATTCAATAATGGCCATTTCAAGAATCTCAGAAGGACTTTCTTCAAGCTTTTGTTTTATCTCAAGTGTATGTGCTTGTATGATAGCTCCATTATTGACCTTCATATAATTTACATAGGATAGGTCTTTGTCGTTGATCATACTAAATACATCTACATTGCTTATGGATGGATTGACCACTGTAGATTTGACTTGAAACTTTTCAATGGCTTCTACTTTTGATTGTATTTCAGCCGCTTTTTCAAATTGAAGTTGTTCAGATGCGATCTTGATCTCTTTGTTCAGCCTTTTCTTGACCTCGTTCACATCTCCCTTTATGATCTTTCGTATCTCATCAATATGTGCATCATACTCTTCTTGTTCCTGAAGTCCTTCACATGGAGCTTTGCAGTTGCCAATATGGTACTCTAAGCACTTTTTGTATTTCCCTTTTTCAATGTTCTCCTCAGATAAATGGTAGGAGCAGGTTCTAAGTTTGTAGTTCTTTCTAACTAGATCAAGTATGGTGTTCATGATCTTTACTGACGCATAGGGTCCAAAGTATTCTGAGCCATCCTTAATAATGGTTCTTGTCTTGAAAACTCTAGGAAATCGTTCTTTCTTAATGCAGATCCAAGGATAGGTCTTGTCATCCTTGAGCATCACGTTGTATCTAGGTTGATGTTTTTTGATCAGGGAATTCTCAAGCAACAAAGCATCTAATTCAGTCTCTGTAATGATGTACTTTATGTCAGAGATCTTACTGACCATTAGCCTGGTCCTGCCACTTTTTGATTGATCTGCAGTAAAATAAGAGCTTACTCTGTTCTTCAGGTTTTTTGCTTTTCCTATATAGAGGATTCGACCGTCCTTGTCATAATATTGGTAAATACCTGGCTTTTTTGGAGCAGATTTTACCAATTGATCTATTGCAGCACTTTTTGACACCATGTAAATTTAAGCAGCTCCTTTCTTTATTAATGAATGAACATTATAGATTATATATATGTTTGTAATGAGTAAGAAAGAGTTAATGGGAAGGTATTCAATTAAGGAATTGGAGTGTTTGTCAGGGATTAAGGCGCATACTTTGAGGATCTGGGAGAAGAGATTCAATTTGCTAAATCCCGAAAGGACAGACACCAATATTCGATATTATTCTGATGAAGATCTAGTTAAGATCCTCAATGTATCTATTCTTACCCTTAGTGGAGTAAGGATATCTGAGATTGCCAATTTTACAGATGAGGAATTAGCTAAGGCTGTAGTTGAGATCAATAATGAAGAGATCAGGGGTCTCAAAAGAGTCAATGATCTTATCATTAGCATGAATGAGTTGGATGAGGTTAAATTTCATCAGCTATTCGACAAGTTCACAGCAACCATTGGTTTCGAAAGAACCATCATGGAAGTCATCTACCCGTATTTGGAGAAGGTAGGGATTCTTTGGTTGAGTGGAGAAGTTCAAGCATTGCATGAGCATCTAATCACTAATTTGATTCGAGGAAAGCTTGTCAAAGCAATAGATGATCTGGATTTCCCTAGTTCAGCATCCAAATCGGCTTTATTATTCTTGCCGGAAGGCGAATACCATGAAATCGCCTTGTTATTCTTCCACTTTTTACTGAAAAAGAAAGGAGTAAAGGTCCTTTATCTGGGACAATCTACTCCAGTTGAACAAGTTAGTGGCTTATTGGATTCTTCTAAAATTGATTTTGCTGTTACTTATAGTATCGTGAAAAGCAAAGCAGAAATTGAAGAACTATTCTCACAAATTTCAAATGAAAACAAGACGGAGATCGTCTATATTGAGAACAAACATCAATCTCATTTGAATATTTCTTACCCGCCCAACGTTTCAACATTCTCATCATTTCCTGAGGTTTTAGAGCATCTTACGAAGTAGGATTTAAATCTGTAATGGATCCTATGAAAAAAATTTATTCAAAATATTTGTGTGTATATACATATTGTTTATCTTTGAAACGAAATAATTAAACAAAGTGCCATGACTGCAATTGAATTTAATCGCCAACTACTAGCCTACCAAAATCCACTTAAGTACTTCGCATTAAAACTTACTGCAGATAATGAAGATGCAGAAGACTTATTGCAAGAGACATTTCTAAAGGCCTTGAAGTACAAAGACAAGTTTCAAGAACAAACCAACTTGAAAGCATGGTTGTACACTATTATGAAGAACACCTTCATCAATAACTATAGAAGAGCTGCTAGAAAAAGAACCATCATTGATAATACCTCTGATGATTACTTTGTGAATTCAACTAAGAAGGAATCTCCAATATCTCCAGAATCGGAGTACAATTTCAAAGAGATCACCAAAACTGTTGAAGCTTTGAATGATGAATGTAGAATCCCTTTCAAAATGCATAATGAAGGGTATAAATACAAAGAGATCGCAGATGAGCTTGACATGCCAATTGGAACTGTAAAAAGCAGAATTTTCTTAGCTCGAAAAAAGCTTTCAGCCGCATTGAAAGATTTCGCTTAATTTTCTCCAGTGGGAAAGAAAGTAATTGTCATTGGTTCTGGTTTTGCTTCAATGGCAGCTGCTACATGCCTTGCAGATAAAGGTCTCGAGGTAGTTGTTCTGGAAAAGAATAATCAAGCCGGGGGAAGAGCAAGACAATTCAAAGCAGAAGGGTTTACCTTTGATATGGGACCAAGTTGGTATTGGATGCCCGATGTTTTCGAGAATTACTTTTCACTATTTGGCAAGAAGGTTTCGGATTATTATCAACTAGAAAGATTGGATCCTTCCTATCAGGTTTTTTTTGAGGAAGAGGCCTGGAAAATCCCCGCAAATCTTCAGGAACTTAAAGATCAATTTGAGAATAGAGAAAAAGGAAGCTCTATAGGATTGGAAAAGTTTCTTCAAGAAGCTGAATACAAGTATAGAGTTGGCATGGACGACCTGGTTCAAAAGCCTGCCTTGACTATCATGGAATATGCCAACTGGAAGGTAATTTCAGGTGCTTTTCGATTGCAGTTATTCAATTCTCTCTCTGATCATTTAAAGAGGTTTTTCAAGGATGAGCAGATCCTCAAGATCTTAGAGTTTCCAGTATTATTTCTTGGAGCAGAGCCTGAAAAGACACCCGCATTATATAGCTTGATGAATTACGCCGATATTCAGTTGGGAACATGGTATCCCAAGGGAGGAATGCACGAAATCGTAAAGGCGATGAAAAAGCTTGCTGAGGAGAAAGGAGTAGTGTTCCACTTCAACAAGGAGGTGAAAGAATTCAAAACAGGGAAAGACAAAGTAACTGCTGTTACAGCCGCTGGCGAAGATTTTACAGCAGACTATTATGTCTCTGGCGCTGATTACCACCACACTGAGCAGATCTTGGGAAATGAGAAACGAAATTATTCTGAAGAATACTGGGACAGCAGAAAGATGGCTCCTTCATCCTTATTGTTCTACCTAGGTATCAATAGAAGGGTTGAAGGCCTTTTGCATCATAATTTATTCTTTGACGAAGATTTCAAGCTACATGCAAAGGAGATCTATGACGATCCAAAATGGCCCTCAAAACCTCTGTTCTATGTTTCTGCTCCTTCTGTAACTGATTCTTCAGTGGCACCAGAGGGCATGGAAAACTTGTTTGTTCTTATGCCAGTTGCTCCAAATCTTGATGACGATGAATCAACTAGAGAAAAATACTTCGAAATCATGATGGATCGATTGGAAGAGCGTTGTGGCCATTCCATTAGAGAGCATATCGTTTACAAGCGATCTTATGCTCATTCCGATTTCATCAAAGATTATCATGCCTACAAAGGGAATGCCTATGGCTTGGCGAATACTTTAAGACAAACGGCTATTTTAAAGCCAAGTCTCAAGAGTAAAAGACTAAAAAATCTTTATTATACAGGACAGCTAACTACACCTGGACCTGGAGTTCCTCCTTCACTTATTTCTGGACAAGTAGTAGCAAAAGAAATTCTTAAACAGCTATCTTAGGGGCATGGAGAAACTGTTTCTTGCTGCCTCTATCAAGAGCAGTAAATCTTTTACCAATACTTACAGCACCTCATTTTCAATGGGGATTAAAATGTTGGATTCAAGATTGCACGATGAGATCTATGCAATTTATGGATTTGTAAGAGTTGCAGATGAGATAGTTGACACTTTCCATGACCAAGACAAAGAAAGCTTGATCCATCAGTTCTCAGAAGATACTTTTCTTGCAATAAAGAATGGATTCAGCACCAATGCTATTCTTCATAGCTTTCAGTGGGTGGTCAATAAATACAAGATTGATCATTCTTACATCAGTGCCTTCTTTAAAAGTATGATCATGGATTTGACCAAAAAGTCCTACACATTGGAAGAGTACAATGAGTATATCTATGGATCTGCTGAGGTAGTTGGATTAATGTGTTTGAAGGTGTTTTGCCACCCAGATGAAGATCAATTCAAGCAACTAGTTCATCCTGCTAGAATCTTGGGATCTGCTTTTCAAAAGATCAATTTCCTAAGGGATCTAAAAGCAGACTATTATGAAAAAGGTCGAATGTATTTCCCATCCATGACCATTGAGGACTTCAATGAAACTGCAAAGAACCAGATTGAAGAAGAGCTGGAAAATGAGTTTGATGAAGCCTTAAAGGGAATCAAAGAGCTCCCAAGCTCCTGTAGGTTTGGAGTTTATACAGCCTATCTTTATTACAGAGAACTTCATCGAAAGATCAGAGACTTGAACGCAACAAAGGTCAAAGAAGAACGAATCCGCGTAAGTGATCCCAAGAAATATCTGCTCTTGATAAAATCTTTCATCTACTTCAAGCTGAATCTTATATAGTTGAAACTTATTGTGGATTCCACTGTTTGATAAGGTATATGAAGAATATACTAATTATCGGCGCTAGCAGTGGAATTGGAAAGGCTTTGGCCAGTAAATTGATCAAAGAAGGAGACTCTAATCTTTATCTAGCTTCTAGAAATCAACCAGATCTTGAGGGAGATTTTAATTTCCAATCCATCAATGTTCAAGAAGATTTCGAATTGGACCTTCCAGAGAAATTGGATGGCTTAATTTATTGTCCAGGGAGTATCAACCTTAAACCTTTTCACCGTTTTAAGGACGAAGATTTTCTCAATGATTTTTCAATCAATACTTTGGGTGCAATCAAGGTAATACGTCAAGCACTTCCCTCTTTAAAGAAAAGCGAGCAAGCATCAATTGTTTTGTTTAGCACTGTGGCGGTAGGAACCGGTTTAAGCTTTCATACCAGTATTGCTGCAGCAAAAGGTGGTCTTGAAGGCTTAGCTAGGTCTCTTGCGGCAGAGTTGGCTCCTTCTATTCGTGTGAATCTCATCGCACCATCATTGACTAATACACCTTTGGCGGAAAGATTGCTATCTTCATTAGAGAAAATTGATGCGAACGCCAACAGACATCCACTTAAGAGAATTGGCAGCCCTGAAGACATGGCGAATGCTGCTTCATTTCTTCTCTCGGATGATTCCTCTTGGATGACTGGTCAAACCGTCAATATTGATGGAGGTATGAGTGTGCTAAGATAAATGAGCAAGCCATCGGTTAATATATTTTGGTTTAGAAGAGACCTCAGATTGGATGATAATACAGGCCTGAATGAGGCTCTAAATTCTCGATTCCCAGTATTGCCTGTTTTTGTTTTTGACAGAGAAATACTGGATGATCTGAATGATAAAAGTGATGCTAGGCTGTGCTTCATACATGATACTTTATCGAGCATCATCAAAGATCTCGATAGAAAGAAGACTTCTATTTTTTCATTCTACGGTACCCCAAAACAAGCCTTTCAAAAGCTTTTTAAAGAGTTTGATATCAAGGAGATCTATACCAATAATGATTATGAGCCCTATGCGACTCAACGCGACAATGAAATAGAAAGATTGGCATCAGAGAATGCTGTTGAGTTCAAATCTTTTAAAGATCAAGTGATCTTTGAGAAAGAGGAGATCGTCAAGGATAATGGGACCCCATATCTAGTATACACACCCTATAGCAGAAAGTGGTTGGCCTCTTTGACAGACCAACATTTGAATTCTAGTGGCTCAGCCTTGGACCAAAACAATTGGTATACAGATGAACAATTCAAATTGATAGAATTGTCACATATGGGCTTTGAAAGATCTGACATAAAGATTCCCAGTAAAGTTCTGAAAACGGAAACTTTAAAAATTTATGAAAATGAAAGGAATACTCCAGCAAAGGATAGTACTTCAAGACTCGGTATTCATTTGAGATTTGGAACCATTAGTATTAGAGCTGCCGTAAAACACGCTAGAAAACACAGTGAAGTATTTCTAAAAGAGCTGGTTTGGAGAGAGTTTTTTATGATGATACTTTATCACTTCCCCAAGGTGGTTGATTCCAACTTCAACTCCAAATACGACAAGATCAAATGGAGAAATTCAGCAGAAGATTTGGAAAAATGGAAAGAGGGGAAAACAGGATTTGCACTAGTAGATGCAGGAATGAGGCAGATGAATAAGACTGGATTCATGCACAATCGCGTTAGGATGTTAGTGGCAAGCTTTCTTACTAAACACCTACTAATTGATTGGAGGTGGGGAGAGGCTTATTTTGCAGAGAAATTATTGGACTATGAGTTAGCTTCGAACAATGGTAATTGGCAATGGGCGGCTGGAACAGGAGTAGATGCGCAACCTTATTTTAGAGTATTCAACCCCGATTCACAACAAAAGAAATTCGACTCCCAAGATATCTATATCAAAAAATGGATTCCGGAATACAACACTTCCAACTATCCAGATAAAATGCTCGATCACAAAGAGGCTCGTGAAAGAGCAATCGAGGTATATAAAGAAGCTTTTAACTCATAAGTATAGCATTGCGCTCATTTGGGTAACTTTATAGTATGTTTAAAGCTTTGGTTTTCAGCATAGTGTTTTGCACATTGGGACTAGGATCCCTTTCCTCCCAAGTGTTTTCTGAGGATTTCAATTCAGGAACTGCTTTGAATTCTTGGACCTTGATCGATGCAGATGGCAGAAATGCTGCTCTCTCAAGGTTTACAGATGCATGGATCCTTTCGAGAGATTCCTCTTTTACAGATTCCTGTGCCTCTAGCACCAGCTATTATATTCCTTTAGGACAGGCAGATGATTGGATGATCAGTCCTGCAATCCAATTGGGATCTAATAATGTGCTCTGGTGGGATGGAATGGTTCAAGACAATCGTTTTCCAGATGGATACGAAGTAAGAATATCAACAACTACCCCTGATACAGCAGCATTTTTTAATAATCCGCCTGTTTTTACAGTTGCAGCTGAGAATCCAGCATGGACAAGAAGGGATGTGAACCTACAAGCACAAGGATACGGCAATCAAACTGTTTACTTGGCTTGGAGAAATAATTCTAACGATCAGTTCATACTACACATCGATAATATATTAATTGACTCAATAAGCGGAAAAGACGCAGAATTAACTACTGCTATGGAGATCGTTGATGAATACTGGCAAGTACCCTTGGCCTATTCTTCTCCTTTTAGCTTATCCAGTGTTGTTGAGAATGTTGGGGCAGATACATTGTACAATTTGAGAACCATGTGTGATATCTACAGGAATGGACAGTATGTTCAAACAGATAGCACGCCAACTTTGAGCTTTTTGGCACCTACAGATTCAGCAGTGCAAATTGTTTTAAATGCCTTTAATCCTTCATTTCCAGGGGATTATCATGTGGTTTACTACCCTCGATTTGACGGTGTAGATTCAGACTCATCCAACAACTTTTATATTACTGATACCTTGACTATTTCTGATTCAACTTTTGCTAGAGATGCTGGAATTGCTCAAAGTTCAGTTGGAATTGGACCGGGGATTCAGGGAGAATTAGGTGTGCTTTACAACATTAATCAAATCGACACATTAACTTCAGTCAGTGTCTATATTGCCAATGTGAATGGGCAGATGACGGCTCAACCTCTATCCATCAACATTAGAAGCTTCACTTCCGCACCCTCAACAATTATAGCATCATCAGATACTATTATCTACAATTCTTCTAATGCCTCATGGGTCGACTTTTCATTCAACAGTATTGGGGGTTATGTTCCTCTTCAAGCTGGACCATTTTTTATAGGGGTTGTAGAAAGGGATAGCAATGTGACCTTGGGCACGACGCCCGAGATCTACACTCCAGCAAGGAATTATATTCGCTTCCCAGGAGGCATTACCAATGGCTGGAATACATTGGAAGCATATAATTTGAAGCGAGCATTGATGATCAGACCTCATTTTGCTCCTGTAGGTATACTAGTATCAGATAAGCAACTATCCCATCAGATTGAATCATTAGCAGTGTACCCCAATCCATCCTATGATGGCATATTCAATTTGGACCTGCTAAGAAGTTCTAAAGATCAAGTTGAAGTCAAGGTGTATTCTTTGGATGGAAAAGAGATCAATGGTGTCACTGAAGGTATTGCTAATCAAAGCTTGAGACTTGACCTTAACGGCCATCAAAAAGGAGTGTACATAATAAGGATTTCCATGGGTAAGGAAATGATCCTTAAAAAGATCGTCTATAATTAAGGCTAGCCAAATACTTCTCTGATCTTCTTCTCTCGATAATCAAAGATTCCTTCTAATTGCTTCGCTACAAATAATTTGTGAGCGATCTTGCCGAGAATACCCAATGGGAGACAATAAAAGACCATATCGGTCATCAGTACCCCATCTTTAGTTTCTTCAAAATGATGCTCATGATGCCATAGCTTATATGGACCAATTCTTTGTTCATCAATGAAGAACTTCTTATCGTTTACTTTGGTGATCTCAGTAACCCATTCCATCTTCAAACCCAAGAGAGGTTTTACGGTATAGTTGATCATAAGTCCTTCATACATATGATCTATATTATTAGGCGAGATGATCTCAAAACCTAGATAATCAGGAGTGATCACTGAAAGATTTCTCGGGCTTGAGAAGAAATTCCAACATTCTTCTAAGCTAATAGGAACAAGTATTTTCTTTTCTAAGTAAAACATAAGCAAGATGTTGAGTTATAAACAAGCAGTTTGTATCATTGTTCCTCTGGTATGAAAGTTTTACTTACAGGGGCTAACGGATATATTGGCAAAAGACTTTTGCCGGTTCTTATTCAAGAAGGACATGAGGTCTTTGCTCTTGTAAGAGACAAAAGCACGATTCACTTGTCTCAATCAGAGGAGCAAAAAGTGCAGGTTTTGGAGGCAGACTTTTTGGATGCAGCATCTTTGCAAAAGCTACCAAAGGAGATAGATGTTGCCTTTTTCTTAATGCATTCATTGAGCAATGATTCCAATGAACTCTCTTCTATGGAGAGGAAGATAGCAGAGAATTTTGTCCATTATATAGATACCACTTCAGCTTCTCAGATCATTTACTTAGGTGGAATTAGCAATGACGATAATTTATCAGAGCACCTATCATCTAGACTTATGACGGAAGGCATTTTGAAGCGATCTAAGGTGCCTGTGAGCATATTAAGAGCTGCTATTATCATTGGCTCAGGAGGCGCTTCTTTTGAGATCATTAGAGACTTGGTAGAGAAGCTTCCTGTTATGGTTGCGCCCAAATGGCTCAAAACTCGATGTCAGCCTATTGGGGTGAGGAATGTGATCCAATATTTGTCTGGGGCAATTGGGAATGAGAAGCTTTATGGGAAGACTTATGATATTGGAGGGCCAGAGGTTCTAACCTACAAGCAAATGCTTTTGCATTTTGCTGAGGTAAGAGGAATGAAAAGATATATACTTACAGTGCCAGTCATGACCCCAAGGTTGTCTTCTTATTGGTTGTACTTTGTTACTTCAACCTCTTATCAGCTTGCCGTCAATTTAGTGGATAGCATGAAGAATGAAGTAGTAGTTAAGAAAAAAGGAATCACTGAAGTACTACCAATTGAGTTGATGTCCTATAAGGATAGCGTTGAACTAGCATTTAAGCGGATAGATCAGAACATGGTTGTATCGAGTTGGATCGATACACAACTTAATCACTTGAATCAAAAAGCGTTGAACCATTACATCAGAGTTCCACAACATGGGACTTTTACTGATCTAAAGACTTTCGATTTTGATCATGATGAGACAGAACCTGTACTTGACAATATCTGGTCAATTGGAGGCGATAGAGGTTGGTATTATGGGAACTGGTTATGGAAGATCAGGGGATATCTTGATAAGGCATTTGGTGGAGTGGGTTTGCGCAGAGGAAGAAGAAGCAAGGATCAGATCAATACAGGAGACTCCTTGGACTTTTGGAGAGTATTATTAGCAGACAAGGAGGCTAAGAGACTTCTTCTTTTTGCTGAAATGCGTTTGCCAGGGGATGCTTGGTTGGAGTTTAAAATTGAAGAGAAGGATGGCAAAAGCAATCAATTGGTACAAACCGCAACCTTTCGCCCAAAAGGAATTTGGGGAAGGCTCTATTGGTACAGTGTATTACCTTTCCATTTGTTTGTATTCAAGAATATGATCAAGAACGTTGTTGAATACAGATCAAGCTCTTAAATACTCTATTCTGGGAATAGAGGAAACCAATTTTTGAGTGTACTCTTCTTTGGGCGAATGATAGAGTTGGTCAGCCTCTCCTTCTTCAATGATCTTTCCGTCTTTCATGACCATCACTCGATCCGACATATACTTGATCACTGAGAGATCATGAGAGATGAAGATGTAAGTAAGCTGATGTTTGTTCTTTAATTCATTGAGTAAGTTGAGAACTTGAGCTTGTACGGATACATCTAGTGCAGAAACCGATTCATCACATATGATAAACTTTGGAGAAACGGCTATGGCTCTTGCAATACAAACTCTCTGTCTTTGACCTCCAGAAAATTCATGTGGATATCGATTGTACTGATCAGCGGTTAGTCCAACTGTCTCCATCAAGTCGACAACTCTTTCTTTTCTTTCTGAAGAACTCGATCCAATCTTGTGAACATACATGGGCTCTTTAATGATTTCCCCCACAGTCATTCTAGGATTCAAAGAGGAATAGGGATCTTGAAATATGATCTGCATTTCTTTGCGAAATGAGCGCATAGCACTTTCATCCAATCCTACCAATTCATTTCCTTTATAGATCACCTCTCCTGAACTGGCTTTTATCAATTGTAAAATCGTTCTCCCCAATGTTGTTTTGCCACAACCGGACTCGCCAACAAGACCTAGTGTTTCACCTTCTTTAAGCTGAAAAGAGACTTCATCAACAGCCTTAACATAACCAACTGTTCTTTTAAAGATGCCTTTCTGAATGGGGTAGTAGGTTTTCAGATCCTTGACATCTAATATTGTAGGAGATTCCGCAACTTTTAACAGGCCTTTTTTTCGATCTTCTGCACTGATCTTTAGGTCATTCAATCGAGAGTCAAAGTCTGGATCATTTAAGTAGTCACTAACGGTTGGCAATTTGATCAATCTATGATCTTCTGGAGGTCTACATGCAATTAAACCTTTGGTGTATGGATGTTTTGCATTCAAGAAAATATCTTTAGCAGGACCTTCTTCGACTAGTTCGCCCTTCTTTAGTACGGCAATTCGATCAGAAATTTGAGCAACTACACCAAGATCATGGGTAATGAAGATCACACTCATGTTCATTTTTGTTTGAAGCTCCTTGATCAATCGAAGAATGTCATTTTGGACCGTTACATCTAAAGCAGTAGTGGGCTCATCTGCAATCAAAAGTTTAGGCTTACAGCAAATAGCCATAGCGATCATCACTCTCTGTTTTTGACCACCAGATAGTTGATGTGGATAGCTATTATAAATGACTTCTGGTCTTGGAAGTTTTACTTCCTTGAACCACTTAATAGTTTCTTCTTTTGCTTCCTTTTTACTTAGTCCTTCATGAAGTCGAAGAGATTCTGCGACTTGCTCACCACATTTGATCACAGGATTCAAGGAGGTCATGGGTTCTTGAAAGATCATGGCCAATTCCTTGCCTCTGATCTTTTGCAGCTCCCTTTCATTCATGCCAAGTATATCTTCCTCTTTTCCTCTACCTGAATACAGGATCTTGCCCGACTTAATTTTGGCTTGAACGGGAAGTAAGCCCATGCTGCTTAATGAACTCAAAGATTTACCACTTCCAGATTCTCCAACTACCCCAAGGCATTCACCTAAAGCCAAGGAGAACGATAGATCGTGAATGACTTGTTGGTAAGCATCACCCGATCCAAATCCCAGTGAGAGGTTTTGAATAGACAGTAAGGTATCCTTTGAATTTGCTGTCATTTCAGAAATTTCAGTTCTTTCTTTTTCAATGGCTCATCGCCTACATATTTGAGTAGCAATTGTGCTACAGCAATCATATCTTCTTGACAATAATCGATAATTCTTTTGATATCTCCATCCTTGTAGAATACTTCGGCTACTTTACTACCATCCATATTGTTCTTAGGGGATTGAATGCCAAATATCTTACACAAGAGCTTTAGGGAAGTAAAGTGTTTGTAGTCACCAAACTTCCATAGGTCCATGGTGTCAAGATGCTGCACTTCCCATGGTTTTCTTCCTGCAATGTTCAAGAGATGGGGAAGTTTTAGTCCATTGATCAATATTCTTCTTGCTAAATATGGAAAATCAAACTCCTTTCCATTGTGGGCACACAATAGATATTCTGGACCCTTGTAGAACTTATCAAGGATTTCTCTCAGCTCGATAAGCAGTTCTTTCTCATTTGCATTGGCAATTGATTTAATTCTAAATTCTCGTTTTGATTCCTGTTTGTTCAGGATTCCAAATGAGACACAGATCACTTTGCCAAATTCTGCATAGATACCCGCTCTTTCATACAACTCTTCAGCCGTTGAGTCTCTAGTTGCTCTTAAATAGGATGATTTTCTTTCCCAAAGTGATCTCCAATCGTCATCTAGATTGGAATAGTGCTCTTCCTGAGGAACAGTCTCAATATCTAAGAAAAGAATTTTGGATAGGTCGAGTTGATCGAGCATTGGTTCAAAAGAGCATTCTAATCTAAGTTAGTGAATTATACCCTAACTCCAATGACTAGGATATCATCAACTTGCTCTTCTTCTTGCATCCAGTCGAACAATGATTCTTTCAGTCCTTCTTTCTGCTCAGAGAGATCTTTATTCGAGAGTTCTATCAATAGGTCTCTGAATCGCTTGTACATGAATTTCTTTCCTCTTGGGCCTCCAAACTGATCGGCATAACCATCGGAAAAAATATAGATCTGATCTCCTTTCTCTAGTTGGATCTTGTTGTTGGTAAACTTATTCTCTTCATCATTAACGAAAGATCCGATTGGAAATTTATCTGCCTTGAATTGAATGATCTCTCCTTTTCTAAGCAGATAGAGTGGATTAAATGCTCCTGCAAATTCCAGTTCAAGTGTTCCCTTTTTAATGGAGCAAATGGCTACATCCATACCATCTTTACTTGTGGAGTCAGCATCTTTCTGATGCAATGTTTCCGTTACTCCCTTGTTGAGATGATTCAAGATCTCTGCAGGATTTTCTCCACCTGAGGTAATGATTGCCTGCTTTAATTGATTGTATCCTACAATCGACATGAATGCACCTGGAACCCCATGCCCTGTGCAATCAACTGCAGCAAAGAATACTTTTTCTTCCGTTTCCCCCAACCAATAGAAATCACCACTTACAATGTCTTTCGGACGATACAAAATGAAAGAATCAGGAAGAAGTTTGCGAACATAGCTTTCCGGTGGCAGGATCGCTTCTTGGATCTTTTTCGCATACTTGATACTGTCTGTAACTTGTACGAAGTATTCTTCAATCTGCATTCTCTGCTGATTGATCTCTTCATTTTGTTTGACAACCTCAGCGGTTCTTTGCTTTACTTTTTCTTCAAGAATCCTTTCGTTCTCTGCAAGATCATCACGCATCTTTAGAAGAGCATGACCAAGAGAATCTTTAGAACTGAGAGGTTGATAGTCCTTTTCAAAGTTACCAGCACCCACTGCATTGGCAAAGTCTTTGGTTCTCTTCAAACCTGAGACTACATTGTTCATTGCAGAAGTCATTTCTCCAATTTCATCATTGCCTTCCTTCATCTTACCAGCAGGGAAGACACCTCTACCTAATTTCACTGCAACTTTCTTCAGCCTGATAATCGGATCCACAATTGTTTTGGTGGTGTAAATGGCAATGACAATACCAATCACAATAAGAGCCAATCCTAAGTACTTGACCAACAAATTCAAATTATCAAACGACTTGAACATATCGGTGGTATAAGAATCTGCTTCAGCCTTTTGCAAAGTGATCAAGTTGTTCAATTGTCCCATCGCTAAATAGGTCAATCTGTAGATTTCGCCACCTTCTTCGATGCTACCTCTTGCATTGAGTACTGCAAATGGATTCTCTTCATAGTCTTCAAAAGTTTGAAGAACATCGATTACGTCAATAGTTTGTTGGTGAAATAAGAGTTCTATTCCTTCGTAAAGATTTTCAAGGGAGTCTTGATGATTTTCTGGCCAGTTCAAGGAAAGGTCTTTGATCTGTTTCTTCAAGACAGGGTATTCTTCCCTCCTAAAATTGATCAATCTTTCTTTGTCTTCATGCTCCTTCAGTTCCTTTACCCAAGTCTCAAGAAACAAACGAGATTCAAGTATGCTAAACTTTAGATCTTGAAGGGCTTTGACAGAAGGGGTATTAACACGGTTAATCTCATCGTTAATACGCTGACTTTCAATTACCGTAAAATAGGTAGTCACAAAAACAATCATAGTAAGAACGATGAGGACACCGAAACCGGTACCTATCTTCTTTCCGATTGTAAATCTGATTTTCATTACGGGAGAATTATGCTTTATTCAGAACCATCTGAACCATCACCGCCGCCTTGTCCAGAATCCAAGGATTCAAGTTCTTTCTTGTAGAACTCAGACTTTTCGATATCATTCAAGCTAAAGTAGATCCCTTGTAGGCCTATTAGCGTTTCTCTTCTCTTAGGATCAAGCTGATAAGCTTTTACCATGAAAGGCAATGACTTTTTGAAAAGCACGATAATGCGGTCTTGGACCTCGTTCAATTGCTCAAGGTCAAGACTGTAGTCCATATTATTTACAATATCAACACCTTGATTGTAATACAGGATTCCCATATTATAATTGGCGCTAACATTATTTGAATCAATTTCTAGAATTTCTTGGTAGAGGCTAATAGTCTTAGCATAAAAGGCCTCGGTATTGGCCGTATCTTGTTCTGCCAGCTTACTGTAAATGGTAGCCAGAGCAAGATTGAATAAGATATCTTTCTCTTTGAAATCTGTGCCAGGGAAAGCAGTTGAGATGATTTCCTTGTAGAACTTGTAGTTCGAAAGGGCTTTCTGGTATTCGACTTCGTTCAATGAAACAGCAGCATGATTGTAAACTGTTTCTGCCAGATATTTCATGTTCTTCTTAGAGCTTTCAGCATAAGTGCCATCTGGCTCCAGATCAAGAGACTTCTTAAAACTCTCCACAGCAATGATCCTGTAAGGAGATTGTTTCATATCAGGCTCTCTTTCTTTGAAGAGCTCTTTGTAAATATTTCCTTTGTAATAGTAGGTTGAAGCCTTGCCTACGAAAAGAGAATCTTCGGCAGCGGCATCAATCAACTCTTTTGCTTTGTCCAATTCTCCCGATTTCAAATTGTACAAGGCATTGGTAAGCTTGTTCTGGCCCAAACTCACCTTGGTTACAAGGAGCAAGATTAATATGTAGCTAAACTTTCTCACATTAATTTACTAATACAGCCAATCTTTCTAGAACAGAGGCAACCTTGAGATTGCGCTGCTCTATATTAGCTTTGTTTAATTCAAATTTTTGGCGGCTCCCTACCACTATAAAGTTAATAGCAGCTCCTTGTTGAGCCAATCCTGGCTTCTCTGTTATTACAAGCGTGCTTTTACCTTTAAGGCTGGTAAGTGCCTTGTTCAATTGGTCTGTACTGTCTTCTGGAATATAAAGTATGTGTGGATTACCCAAGCTATTTGGGTCCTCAATATTTTTGATAGAAAAGGTCTGATTGCTAACCTTCTTAACTTTTGACATCTTATCAAGCTCCTGAAAAAGCGCTTCATTCTCCCCCAAAATACCAATGGTAAATTCTCCAGTCTTGTACTCTTCAGGCCACTCTATATACTTGGTAAAGTTATAGATGAAAACCGCCTTGATCTTAGCATTCGTGTCCACCTTCTGACTAGAAGTGCTAGGACTAAATGCAGTACTGACTGAAAAGACTGCCACCAATATTATGCTTACTATCCTCTTCAATAGCTTATCATCTAAGATTATAAAAGTAATAAACTTTTGCAATTATATACAATTGGAGCTTTTTTGACCATCCTGTTTTGCAAATAAAGCATTTTACTTTTTTCTAGTGTTAAAGAGATCTTTATTTTTTCTTCCTCTACTTCCGCCTTTGCTTCGAGTCCTACTTCCTGAACTTTTCAGCCTTCCTCTTGAGATTGTCCTCTTCATACCAAAAGTCCTGCCAGGTTTTTTTCCTTTGCGATAAGTACCGGATTGCTTCCTCTTACGCTTTATTAATTTAATTTGTTTTCGTTTGCTCTTATTTAATTTGGCTTTGGCTCTGCCTTGGAATGGATTTACTGTGCTGAAGAGAGTCGGATTCCTATATTTTCCAGTAGGAGCACCACTTTTAGCCCTTCCTTTTTTTCTAGAAGTAGGACCATGATAGGTCTTGCTACAAGCAATGAGCAAAAGGAATATTACACACAGACTTATTATCCGTTTCACTTGATTACATCCATTAGGCGGATGTCGCGAAATTACCAAAAGCGTGCCGCATTAATGGTTTATTCATCCATTACGAGCAAAGGAATCTCAGTTCTGAAGGAGAGTTTATTGGTGATAGATTTTGTGAAGATCCTTTCAAAAAGACTATGTTTTCTAGCCAACATAGCAAATAGATCGGGCTCTTTGTCATTGATATAGTTACTCAGTCCGTCAATGATATCTTCATTGGTTGCAAAATGAATGGAACTCGGGATGTCTCCAACCATTTCTTCTAAAACACTGGCTTGTTTTGCTTTTTCCTCTGCAATGCTTTCATCTTCTTGACGCACCACATTGACGAATTCAATTGGCGAATTGGTGGTCTTAGCCAAATCAAATAGGACTTTCAGCTGCTCAGGGTCGTTGAGTTTTTTAAGATCGGTTGCCATCGCGATCTTTTTGATTTCCTTGCATTCGGCATTTTCAGGAATGGCTAGAACGGGGCATTTGGTGGTTTGGATCACCTCAAGAGTGTTGCTCCCAATGAATAATTCTTTAATGCTTGAAGCCCCTTTGGTTCCCATTACGATCAAATTGGTTCTCTTGTCCTTGGCCACTTTTGGGATTAGAGGAACAAAGCTTCCTACTCTTGAGTCGATCTTGATGTTTAAATGAGCATATCTTTCTTGACTTAAGATCTTGTCCTTGATCTTATTCAACTCTTTCTCAGAATCTTCTTTCATTCTATCTACCATAGAAACAAGTAGATTCGATTTAGAATAAGGTAGCTTGTAACTATTGAAAAGAGTTAAGTCAGCATTGAACAGCCTTGCCATTTCGGCTGCAAATGGTCTGGCTCGCTCAGAGTTGGGCGAGAAATCTGTTGGGAATAATACGTGCTTCATTCGTCCTTAGCTTAATTCAAATATATAAAATCTAAGAACGAAAGCAATTCTTTAATCCACTAGCAGTTTGAATCCCTTTCCGTGGCTGTTGATTATCTGAATTTCCTTATCCTCTTTGAAGATCTTTCGAAGTTTGGTGATGTATACATCCATGCTTCTTGAATTGAAATAGTTGTCATCGCCCCAGATAAGATTTAGAGCATCATTCCTGTCTACAACTTCTCCCATGTACATGCATAGAATCCTCAGCAATTCATTTTCCTTGGAAGTGAGCTTCTTGCTTTCTCCATCCTTCTCAATGATTCTTTTATCAGGGAAGAATTTGTAATCCTTGATCATGAATTCTTTCTTCTGGGCAAGTGATTCTTTCATTTCTTCCACTCTTCTCATGATAGCTTCGATTCTCATCAGAAGCACTTCCATGCTAAAAGGTTTGGTGATATAATCGTCTGCACCCGATCGAAATCCCTCTTTCACATCTTCTTCCATGCTCTTTGCAGTGAGAAAAATAAGAGGAGTTCTTGAATTGATCTTCCTGATCTCAGTGGCAAGGGTAAAGCCATCTTTTTTCGGCATCATTACATCCAATAGACAGATATCATATGCTTCTTCTGTAAAGGCTTTGAATCCTGCTTCACCATCTTTTTCCCATCTCACTTTATTGCCTTTGATCATAAGATAATCAGATAGCATTCTGCCCAAACTATCATCGTCTTCCACTAGAAGAATATTGAGTTGCTTCTCCATAACTTAGTTTTTTAAATGTATTCTAACGCTTGTTCCTATTCCTTTCTTGCTTTCTAGCTCTAATTCGCCGTCGAAAAGTTCTACCATTCTTTTGACATAACTCAGACCGAGACCAAATCCTTTTACCTCATGAATATTTCCTGTGTGGACTCGATAGAACTTATCAAAGATCTTTTTTAAATCCTCTTTCGCAATGCCAATGCCTTTATCCTTTATCGAGATAATTAATCCATCTGAAGTATTTTTCGTTTCTAGGTCAATCTCTACTTTCTCCCGACTGTATTTGTTTGCATTGTCTAATAGATTGTAGAGAATATTGGTAAAATGAATTTCATCGATCCTTGCAAGATCGTTCTTTGCATCAAGCGCCAAGTTCAATGATCCTCCGCTTTTATCTATCTGGATCTTGAAACTTTCAGCTACCTTTTCAATGATAGGATGGATCGATTGAGCTTGAAGATCGATCTTTAGATCTGATGAATCCCAGACTGCACTTTTCAAAACATTGTCAACCAAGATCGATAAACGTGAATTCTCATCTCCTATCATTCCCACATATTGAGACCTCCTCTCTTTATCAAGCTGGATGGAATCATCGCTTAATGCTTCACAAGCAAGAGAAATAGTTGAAATAGGAGTTTTTAACTCATGAGTCATGTTATTGATGAAATCATTCTTGATCTGAGAGAATTTTTTCTGCTTGAAGATCGTGCTCAAATAACTGTAAAAGGTAAGAGAGAGTATCAATACGATCAGAAAGCTTACGATCAATACTTTCCAACTACTGAACAATAAAAAAGAAGATCTATCTGGAAAGTACAGAAGAATCGAATCGCTCTTAACAAAGTAATCATTGGGGAACAATTGCAATTCATATTCCGATTTCTTTAATAGATCTCTATATGGAGCTTCCTCGTAAAAACTCAATCGACCACTCTCTGCATCCAAAATATCGAACAAGAAAGGAGTATGAATTCCCAATCGGAGTAATTCAAGTCGAAACAAAGAATCAATCTGAGAGGAGTCAACTCGCTCGTTGAAATTGTTGCTGATCCTAATGAAGGCAAGTTCATTGACGATCTCATTGATCAAGGTAGCTTTTCTTTTGATCTGATTTTTAACCAAGCTATCGCTACCAATTACAGGTACAATCTGGGAATTAATTACTCTTTTCTGAGTTTCTCTCATGATGAATGTAGAAGAATCATTCCTTTGAGGATTCGGGATCTCAATGTTCAGCTTGAACTTATCACCTTGTATACTTGCGTAGGATTGATTTGGAGCCAAGGGATCTTGGTTCCATGAAGAGTTGAGGGGATAATTATTTCGATTGACCAATGAGTCGCTATCTTCTTCCTCAAATGCAGAAGGATCGATCAATTGACTAGTCACTTTTGTGATAGCTTCTTCCTTTTCAAGCTTGACGATGACTTCTTGCATGGCCGTCATCACATTCTGATCGAATTGCTCTTGTTGAGTCTTCAAAGAGATCTTGATCCAATACAATTGAAGAGCGATCAAGCAAATGATGCTTGCGCTGGAAGCGATGATCAGAAAACTTATTCTTCTCTTGTTCATGTTGGAAAGCTTTTACGAAGATAGATTGAATTCTAGCTGTGAAAGCAGACTTAACACAAATTAACAGCAGTTATGAAGGGGAAAAGGAGCCTTATTTTTTATCTACTTTTATTGAAAATTTAAGAATGTTCAAGATTCGCAATTACATCAATGGGGACTTAGTTGAGCCTGAAGGCAAGGATTATATTGATAATTATGAACCAGCTAAAGGAGAAGTTTATAGTAAGATCCCTCGCTCTACCAAGGCCGACTTAGTGAAAGCGGTTAAAGCGGCAAAAGATGCTTATCCAATTTGGTCCAACACTCCAAAAGAGAAAAGAAGCGAATACCTTCGAAAGATTTCTGAGAGAATTGAGGAACGATTGGACGAATTAGCTGAAGCAGAGTCGAGAGATAATGGGAAACCAGTGTCTTTGGCCAAGAGGGTGGATATTCCAAGAGCGGCCAAGAACTTTAGTTTCTTTTCTTCAGCCATCATTCATTTTGAATCGGAGTCGCATTATATGGAAGAAGGAGTGTTGAACTATACCCTTCGAAGACCAGTTGGAATTGCTGCTTGTATATCCCCATGGAACTTGCCCTTGTATCTGTTCAGTTGGAAAATTGCTCCGGCAATTGCTGCTGGGAATTGTGTAATTGCAAAACCATCTGAAATCACCCCTATGACTTCCTATCTTCTTTCAGAGATCTGCATAGAGGTAGGTTTGCCGAAAGGAGTCCTAAATATAGTTCATGGATATGGTCATGAGGTTGGGAAAGAGATGGTAGCTCACTCTGAGATCCCCTTGATCTCCTTTACTGGTGGCACGATCACAGGTGAGAATATTGCTTCCATTGCAGCACCCATGTTCAAGAAATTATCTTTGGAATTAGGAGGAAAGAATGCGTCGATGATCTTCGCAGATTGCGATTATGATAAGATGCTCAAAACTACCTTGCGATCTGTCTTTGCCAATCAAGGGCAAATCTGTTTATGTACCTCTAGAGTTCTTGTTCAGAGAGAGATCTATGAACGATTCAAAAAAGATTTTGTTGAAGGCGTAAAGTCACTCAAGGTAGGTGATCCTAAGAGTAGCGATACTGATCAAGGTGCTGTGGTTTCTCAACCACATTTTGAAAAAGTTCTTTCCTACATTGATCTAGCCAAGGAAGAAGGAGGAAAAGTATTATGTGGTGGCCAATATAAAGATCTAAGTGGAGAATCCTTGAACGGATGGTTCATTGAGCCAACAGTTATAGAAGGCTTGGATCAAGCTTGCAGAACCAATCAAGAAGAGATTTTTGGTCCTGTTGTCACTATTCAACCCTTTGATACAGAAGAAGAGGCACTGAAATTGGCCAATTCAACTAAATATGGGCTGGCATCAGTTGTATGGACACAAAACATTGATCGAGCACAAAGAATAGCGACTAATATTCACGCGGGAATTTGCTGGATAAATTGCTGGTTGGTCAGAGATCTGAGAACTCCATTTGGCGGAGTGAAGCAAAGTGGTGTAGGAAGAGAAGGTGGATTTGAGGTTTTGAAATTCTTTACAGAACCCAAAAACGTATGCATACAGTTTTCGAAAGAGAGCTGATCTTTAGATCAGGATCTTATCCTTTAAAATATCTCGATAATCAACAAGGTTGCTGATGGCTCGATAGTATTCAAATCTTTGGTGGAATGAGTCTTCTTGATCTTGTTTCTTTTTTAACTTTTTGATCCTGGCTTTATAGAACTTTTCCAAGGCAAGTTTCTCATCAGAGTCCAAAGGACTTCCATCGAACTCTTTGCTCTCTAAGTCGCTTATGCTCACGACTTTAGAGGAGTCAACCTCTGATAAATAAGTTTCTATTCTTTCCTTGTGCTCCACAGCAAACCCTTTGATGCAAAGTTAGTTTCTTTTGAAGTAGAATTGTAGCTTTTTAGACAAGAGGAAGAAAAGTAAAGATGAAACTTTGATTCGCATATTTTAATGGCATTTTCTGCTTGCTATTCTCTATCAACATGCGAACTGTTAATAGTAAATCTTCGATCATAATTCAGGGGTATCCTAAGAGAATACCTTTGTTTGTATGAGAGCATTTTTCCCTTTGGTTTTTTTCTTAGTCGTTTCTGTGTGTTTTGCATCAAATACTGAGAATGCAATTAGTTCAGATGACGATTTTCAAACGAATTTCAATATTGCCAAGCAGCATCTTTCTCGGAGAAAGATTGAAAAAGCAATTCCCTATCTCACCTATTTGCATGATAAGTTTCCTTCAAATGCGAATTTGAAGTACTTGATCGGATTGTGTTATGCTGAATTAGAGATCATTAACCCATTGACCATCGAGCTTTTGGAAGAAGCCTCTGAGAAAAGTTCAATGGATTATGACCCCAACAGTTTGAAAGAAGAGAGAGTGCCAATCTATGTTTATTACTACCTCTGTTTGGCCTATGCGCAAAACAAAATGTGTGATGAAGCAAAAGTGGCCAGGGAGAAGTTTGAAGAGATCTATCCCTATGACGATCCCTTTTATTTGAAGGAGTCTGCGAACTGGATCAAGAAATGCTTAGAGATGAAAGAAGTTCCAGAACAAGATACCATTCCAGAATATCCAAACTTCGAACCTTATGTATCGGAAATCCCACAAGAAGGAGAGGAAGTAGTTGAGTTAGACCCTTCTAGCAAGGATAGCACTGTATCTGGAGAGAATGAAAGTGCTAAGTTGAATATCTATCCAAGTCATGTAGTGACAAAACATGTTGAATACAGCACTGGATTTCCGCTCTATGGTGTTCAACTGGGAGCCTTCAAAGAGGTGGTACCCGTTGCTAGATTCAAAGACTTGAAGAATGTAGATGCCTTTATGGACAAGGACGGATTGATCCGATATGTGATCGGACATTTTGGAATTTATTCTCAGGCAGAATCACTTTTAGAAGTGATCAAAGAAAAAGGATATCCTGATGCTTTTGTGGTCAATGTTAACAATGCAAGAAAATTTGCTGATGAGGTGATTAGTATTGATAATATTAATATCAAAACCACCTTAAAAGGGAAGGTTGAATATAGAATTCAAGTTGGGGCATTCAAAGAGGAAGTGCCAGCAGAAATGGCAGAAATGTACCTGAGAATTGAGGGGATCGAAGAATTCAGAGAAGGGGAGTTGACCTATTTGACAGTGGGGAATTACAGCACCTATGGAGAAGCCAAAGCCTATTTACAAGGTATTCGAGATACTGGAATTTCAGATGCATTTGTGATCGCTCTTCACAATGGCAAGAAAATTTCATTACAACAAGCCAAAGATTATGGCAATAATTAAAAAGATCTTCATTTTCCTATTGTGTTTTGGCTCTTTACTTCCTTTAAGAGCAGGACAGAATACTGAACTAAGTCAAGAAGAATTATTTGATCTTGCAAGAGCTCAGCTTGCCAAGAGAGATATAGAGTCGGCATTAATTAGCTTAAGAAGACTTTACATTCATGATCGAAGCAATGCGAACATTAATTTTTTGATGGGTGCAGCTTATACTGAAATGGAAGCTTCATCGGAAATAGCGATCTACCATTTAAAAAAGGCTTTGAAGAATGTAACAGAACACTACAAAGTGGGAGATTTCAAGGAGAAGAAGGCACCTATTCATACTTATTATTACTTAACTGTTGCGCTTTCATCACGTGAGGAGTGTTCCAAAGCGGCTGCAGCAAATGAAAAGCTGAAGCAATTTTCCAACATGATCGATATGTATTTCATCGATGAGGCGGCTAGGCACATGCAAAAGTGCCCTTATGAAAAGATCGATGAAAATTTTGAGCAGTGGTTGAGTAAGAACGAGGTTCCTAAAGGATATGAGCCAGATAGCATGGAATTCTATAATTCATCTTTTATAAGAGATTCCGTTCCCAAAGAGTTGTTGCTTGCGAATTTAGATAGTATTAGAAAAGTTGAGCTTGGAGTGGTCACAAGGGAGTTGGAGTATTCTACTACTGCGCCATTATACGGTGTGCAAATTGGAAGCAACACAAGACCTAGCCCCATAAGTTCATACAGCAAATTAAAGAATGTAGACGTCTTTATTGACAAAGAGGGGATGGTTCGCTATGTGGTTGGCCACTTTTCATACAAGAAACAAGCAGAATCTCTTTTAGAAAAGTTAATAGAAGAAGGATATTCTGATGCTTTCGTTGTAAATGTCAACGGCGAGCGAAAATACTCTAATGAGTTGATTAGCTTTGGTAATGTCAACCTCAAGGCTGGTATCAAAGGAGACGTTCAATATTTTGTTCAGCTGGGCGCATTTAGAGATACGGTTCCGGATCATCTTATGAAGATGTACCTCACGGTAGACCATTTAAACGAGCTGGATTATAGGGATATGACCTTGATGACAGTTGGACCATTTTTTACCTATAAGGAGAGCTCAGCAAAGAAAGAAGAGCTGCAAAAAATGCCCATAGAGGGAATTGAACAAGCCTTTATAGTTGCCTTTAACAAGGGTAAGAAAATAGACCTACAAGAAGCGATCAACTATACGGATTGATTATAAACTAAATTGGCCTAAAGAGAATTGGAGGATCTTCTAAAGAAAATATTTCAGAATAGAAGTACCAGAGTATTGGTGATCCTATTCATCTCCCTTTTGATCCTGGTTGGCTACTTCCTTACCTATAGCTATTATGTTCAGTTAGACATCCATAAGAGCAAAGTCTTAGATAGACTGGATGCTATTGCCAAAACTGCTGCTTCTCAAGTCAATGGGAATCAATTGGAATACCTCTTTGATCAGTATCCCAAGATAGATGATATTCATTCCAATACTCAAGATAAAGTATATGAATTGATCCATGACCACTTACAGATGGTTGCGGAAAACAACAACCTCAATTCAACTTTGTATACCCTTAGCTATGATAGTTTAAAGGGAGTGTTCCTTTTTGGAGTCAATTCTTCTGACAAGCCTTTCTTTAGGCATGAATACGAAGGTTTTCCACAGCAATTGATGGAGTTGTATGAAGTGGGCTGTAAGGTTGATGTCTATGAAGACGAAAATGGCCATTGGTTATCCGCATTTTACCCTGTGATCAATAGTCAAGGAAATGTAGTGGGTGTGGTACAAGCTGATAATCATTTTGATGATTTCTTAGAGAAAAGCCAGAAGGAGATCTTGATCAATACACTTATTTCCCTTGCATTCGCTTTGTTGATCTTTTTCCTCTTAATCAGGACCATGAGCAGTATACTTAGCAAGGAAGATAGATTGACAGCTAATTTGATGCAATCGAAGTTAGAGCTGGAGGCAAAGAACCAAGAAACCTTGGATAGTATTCTCTATGCAAAGAGGATCCAAGATGCCATACTGCCTCAAGAGGAATTAATGAAGCAAGCATACAAGGATCTTTTTGTGCTTCACCAACCAAGGGATATAGTTAGCGGAGATTTTTATTGGTTCAAATCTACACGAGGAAAGCATTTCCTTGCCTGTGTAGACTGTACTGGTCATGGAGTACCAGGGGCATTTATGTCGATGATTGGGGCCATTTTGTTGGATGATATCATCAACAAGAAGAGGATAGACGACCCAAGTCAAATTCTTTTAGAGCTTCACAAGGGAGTGGTAAAAGCACTGAAGCAGAACAAAAAGGAGAAGGCAAGTCGTGATGGAATGGACGTTGCCTTGTGTGTAGTTGATGAGCAAGAGAAGATGCTCCATTATTCAGGAGCATTAAGACCGTTGATCCATTTTTCTGATGGGCAATTGAACAGGATCAAAGCGGACCCTATCCCTATTGGGGGATTCAAGGAAGAAAAACCAACATTTAAGAAGCACAGCATCAACTACAGTGAAGGAGATAAGTTTTATGTCTTTTCTGATGGTTATGCAGATCAGTTTGGAGGAGAGCGAAATAAAAAATTTATGATCAAAAAGTTTAGAGGCTTGCTCAATTCTATTGCTACTAAGAAGATGGAGCAGCAGAAAAACATTTTAGAGCTTGAACTAAAGAGTTGGATGGGGGAATGCGACCAAGTTGATGACATTCTGGTCATCGGATTTCAACCCTGCACATAAAAAAAAGGTCAGCAATTTGCTGACCTTTTTCAATGATTTATCCTTTAAAAGCTAGAGCTCTATCTCTACGGCATTGAGAATTTCTCCTCCCTGACCTTTAGAGATAAATACCACAACTTTCATATCGCTAAGCACAGCTACACCTTCACTCTTTGAAGGATTGTTAGGCGAGCTTTGATGGTACTCTGCAGGAATGTTATATGTGAACGTTTTGTAAACAGAATAACCTTTGGTTTTAGCACCAACTAAGTCGGTGTTGTCACCCCACTGTCCTGTTACATAATGACGCAATACATGATTCTGAATGTAGGCAGTATCCAAGTAAGCACCATTTCCAAAATTAACTTGAATGGATTCGATTCCATCTTGAAGCACTGCTACGTTGATATAGTTGTCATCGTTTTCAGTATCTGTGTAGTACAACTCAACATCAACTGTAAGTGATCTTCCAGAAAGAGATGCTTGAGCTCCAACATTAACTGGACTGCTTAAAGCATTGACAGCATTTGCAGCTGTAGTCCAAAAATTTCTACTCATTGCTGTACCACCCTGCTGAGCAGTAACGCCAAGACTTGAAGCGTTTATTCTGTTCATAGTTCCAGCAGGATATCCTGCAACACTAGCCTGAGAGATAAGAGGGCCGTCGAAACCACTTCTAAAATCTGCAAAATACATTGGAACGGTATCATTACCAACGATCACGCTAATATTTCCTGGAGTAGCAAAACCACCACCGTGAACAGCCATAGTAATGAAATTATCACCAAGAGACTGCTCTATAGTTGTTGCAACCTGAGCACCTGAAGGACAGAATTGACATCTAACACCTGTAAAGTCTTCAAGAACTGCTACTCTGTTGCTAGGCATAGTATCTGTAAGCTGCAGATTAGTACCGCCTCCGGTACCACCACCACCGCCAGTGCCTCCACCGCCGCCGGTTCCGCCACCACCGCCAGTGCCACCACCACCGCCAGTGCCACCACCGCCGCCTCCAGTGCCACCACCGGTTCCACCACCAGTACCACCGCCGGTTCCGCCGCCAGTGCCACCACCAGTTCCTCCGCCAGTGCCACCACCAGTTCCAGTTGTGTCACCAGGTTGCTTAACCTGAGGATTGTCACCAGTTGCAGTTGGATTAAATTCTGGATTTGCTTCGAATGCAGTATCTTCTGAACAGGAATACAATCCCATTGCAACAACCGCAAACACACCAATTACAATCTTTTTCATGTCTTTTAAAATTATAGCCTATAAAATTAAGCAATTATGTTGGCAATTTCAAAGTGCTTAAAATCAAGCACTACGAGGGCTCTAGATCTATACAACTGTATATTTTTTCCAATTGTTTAAAACGTCTAATTAAAAATAAAGAGTAAGATTCAAGAAATGCTTCGAATTTTTCATGAAGTACTTGATTCTAAAGGGAATTATTCTTTTAGGAATACTCTTCAATCTTGATATTTCAATTAGGTTTGCAGTGGAATAATTGAAATGATGAAAAAGATTATTTGTACTTTTTTTTCTCTAGCTATGCTATTAGGCTCCCTAGAATTATTTGGTCAAGAGGAAGAGAAGGAGTATAAAAAAGATAGATTTTCGGCAAGTTTTGGTGGTTTCTATACAGGTTTGAACAGCAATTTGGTAGTAGGGATCGATCAATTGGGTTTGGGTTTGAGTTTGGGTCTAGAAGATGCTCTAGGACTAGAGTCTTCAGTTCTTGTATTGAGGGGAGATTTGAAATATTCATTTGGGAAAAGAAGAAACAAGCTCTTGACTGCAGGATACATTGGGTTATTAAGAAAAGCTAGTAGAACTCTTGGACGAGAAATTGAAATTGATGGAATCGTATTTCCATTGGAGTCTACCATTGAAACCAAGTTTAACTTAGAGATCTATAAGCTTACCTATAACTGGGGCTTTTTCCAGGATGAAAGAATGAGATTGGGAGTTGGTGGTGGCTTGTTCATAATGCCTATTGGATTTTCTATTTCATCCGAAATGCAAGAATCTGATTTCTTCCAGTTCATTGCTCCTCTTCCTTCTTTTGGTTTGACAACAGATTTTTATATAGGGCCTCGATGGACTTTCAGTCAGTCTCTTGACTTGTTCTATATACAGTTCGGAAGTTTTGAAGGTGCATTGACCGACCTCAATTTGAAACTGGAGTACCAGGCACTAAAGCACTTTGCATTTGGAGCAGGGATCAATACATTCAAGTTGAATGTCGAAACCAAGGATGATCTATTTTTGGATTGGGATTTTAAAGGCACGGTCGATTTATCCTACACCGGCTTTTTATTCTATACCCGTTATCTGTTGAAGTATAAAGACTAGTTCCTGAAAACACAAAAGCCCACTCAAAGAGTGAGCTTTATTAGTTGGTGGAGAATATCGGAGTGACTACCTTAGGTCGTCTCGCCTTTGGGAGAGATATCAATAACAAATCTCACAGCCTACCGGCTATTGTTCTTTTGCATCCATGCCCCAAGAAAGGCAAGCTTTCTCAGCCCATAAATACAAAAGCCCACTCAAAGAGTGAGCTTTGTTAGTTGGTGGAGAATATCGGAGTCGAACCGATGACCTCTACGCTGCCAGCGTAGCGCTCTAGCCAGCTGAGCTAATCCCCCAGAGCTGAGGCAAAAATATTCATTTGTTTCCTTCTCTAATCAATTGCTAGATTTTTTATCTTGCCCGAACAATGATGGAGTTTTTACATAGGGCATTAGTTCATGCTGATCTAGCAATGGAAAATGAAAAGATCACTGCGCTTAAAACAGAGTATGGTGGGTCTATCAATGATGCCTTTAGCTTTCAACTAGGAGAGAGGAGGTTCTTTGCAAAGTACAACAGTAGGAATGATGTGAAACAGTTTTTCTCTCTAGAAGCAAAAGGATTAAGTCTTCTTGAAAATAGCAGATCTATCAATGTCCCTTTAGTTCAATGTGTTTATTATGAGGGTCAAGATGGAGTGTTGATCATGGATTACATCGAAAATGGAAGTTCGCATGAAGATTGGGAGTTGTTCGGACGAAATTTAGCTGCTCTGCATGCGAATTCAAGTAATGAATTTGGACTAGACCATCATAATTACATTGGCTCATTGGAGCAAAAGAATACGCCTTCATCAGATTGGACAGAGTATTTTGCCCAAGAAAGATTGGAAGTTCAGTATCAGTATGCTCGAAATTCAGGACTTCTTGGAAAGGAATGGAGAAGTTGGCTAGATCAATTGTATTCAAAGCTCAATAGCCTGATGCCGGTAGAAAATCCAGCCCTACTTCACGGTGATCTCTGGTCTGGAAACTATAAATTCAATGAAGATGGAGTTCCATATGTATTTGATCCTTCTGTCTATTACGGACATAGAGAAGTTGACATTGCAATGATGCATTTATTTGGTGGCTTCGACAAACGACTTTTTTCAGCATACCAGGAGGTTAAACCATTGGAAAATGGCTGGGAAGAAAGGATAGATCTTTTCAATTTATATCCGCTATTTGTTCATGTAAATCTATTCGGTGGCTCGTATGTGACCAGATTGAAGAACGTATTGAACAATTATATTTGATCTTATTCTACTTTTGCCTTCTATGAACAAGTATAAAAAGATCATCGGCTTACTGCTGTTCTTAATTCTAGCAGTACTCCAACTGATTCCAACCGACCCACCAGCTTATAAAGACCCAACTGATGCAGATTTTCTTCATACAGAGAAATTGGATACTGAATTAGCAATTCTCGTCAAACAGGCATGTTATGATTGCCATTCAGACCAAGTCAAGTATCCTTGGTATAGCTCAATAGCTCCAGTTTCTTGGTGGATCTATGACCATATTGAACATGGCAAGAAACATCTAAATTTCTCAGCTTGGGCAGATTATGAGCAAGGGAAGAAAGAGCATAAGATCGAAGAGTGCATCGAAATGTTAGAAGAGGACGAAATGCCACTTTGGTCCTATCAATTAGCACATAGTGAAGCGCGTCTGGATGAAAGTCAGAAAGAGAAACTTCTCAATTGGCTGAAATCTTATTGATCTCTTTTCCTTAGTCGGCGATCAATCCGATCTTCAATGCATATAAGGCAAGTTCACTGGCTGAATTGATTCCCAGTTTCTTCAAAATATTCTTTCTGTGAGTATGCACAGTATGGGGGCTTAAGCAAAGCATTTCTGCAATTTCTTTGTTGGTGTTTCCTTTTGCAACCAAGGCTGTGATTTCGTTCTCTCTTTTGGATAAGATAGTAGGCTCGCAGTTCTCCTCTAATTGATCGCTTTTGTTCAAGACGATGTCCAAGACTTTGTTGCAATAGAATTTTTCGCCTTTGGCAATAGAGAATACAGCGTGCTTGATCTCACCTTCATCGCATTCACGAGTGAGAAAGCCTTCTACTCCTTTCTCTAGAAAACCCAATGTTAGAGCAGAGTTTTCAACTTCTGATATGATCAAGAATTTGTATTCTTTGAATTCTTCAAGGATCTTATCAGCTACTCCATTTGAGAATGCTGGTCCACTTTGTGGATCCATTACCAAGATATCATATTTCTTTACCGAGATCTGATCTCGAACTTCCTCTTCGTTGGTAGCAGCATCAATTGCAGTTATTCCACCACCTTGCAATACGGATCTAAATCCAGATTGCATGAGCACATTGTCATTGATGTGTAGAATGTTCAGCCCCATTATTTAGAATGATTCTAAAGAAGGACAAAAGTCTACATGAATTGTTTATTCTACAAGCAATTAATAGAAAATATCTTAGTGGTTTTTGGAGCTCTTGAGCTCTTCAACCTCACGTTTAAGATCGAACAATACTTTGCTAATCTCATTGATGTCTTGAGTAGATGATCCAGATGTATTAAGATCAAATGAAATGTATCCAATCGCCTTCCAAAGTTCTCTTACTTCAAAAAGCGGCAGACTGTAGGAGTCGTAACCCTTGTTATCAGAATGCAAACTAATGAGTTCCTTTCTCATGTCTAGCTCAACTCTCTTATAACTCAAACCATCATTTTGAGAAACAACTATATAAGGATCATCATCTCTAATAGCCCTCCAATCATCTTCGAATCTAGCGATGATATAACTGCCAGATGGAATGGGGAGCATGCTATCTCCTTCTATTTCGAAAGCCCTGAAACTTCCTTGATCTACTTTATCAAAGGGCAAAGAAAAACTAGGAAGTTCTTCAATGAATTGAGGGTCTTCAAGACCACGCAAATAGCCTGCACTTGCTTTTTTAGAAACTAGAGTAATTCTTTCTTGATCATTTTGATCAAGCACTATCGGTAGAATTTGCAAGTCTTTTTGCTCCCATTTCTTAAAATCGGTTCTAGCCGCTTTGGATTTCTGAAGCAGATCATCAATGCTAACCTTGAAGAAGGAAGCAATTCTCTTCAGACTATCAAACTTTGGCTCCGCTCTGCCTTCTTCATAAGAAGCTAGTGTTGCTCTATTGATCCCCAATTTTTCTGCTAACTGTTGCTGGGTAAGATCAGAAGCCTTTCGAAGCACTTTTAAGTTGTTTCCAAATACATTCAATGCTAAAACTATTAGAATGCTAAAAATATTAGTATATTTGGTTATCAAAATTAGTATTTACTATTAAAATTAGCAAGAATGGAATCAAGAAGTCATATTTTCCATAAGATCAGAGGGAGTTATCCAGGCTATATTGGTATTGAATTGCCCAATGATTACAAAGTGATGCTAATGGATGAAGAAAACTTCAATGCCTATCGTAAAGGATTGGATTTTCAGGCAATGATGGAAGAAGTTAAATTCAATTATTGTCATTTTCAAAAACCGGTTGATGGATCATGGCACATTGTCATTGAAGGAGACAAAAACTATTTTGATCCAAGTCGGATCAATGTGATCTATAAATCAGTAGATTCTAGTTTGGCCTCTCCTGCTGCTAATTTGATTTTCCCTGCTAACAACAGCACTCAACCAGCAGCATAGTATCCATATATTTTCCTTGGCTTCAAGCTTCATTAAACACATCGGTTTATTAACTGTTAGTTAATACACTCAAGATGTGACCCTTGAAAAAGCCCCTGCCATCTAAAATTTGCCCCATTTGTGATCGCCCCTTTGATTGGCGAAAGAAGTGGAGTAAGAATTGGGATGAGGTCAAGTACTGTAGTAAGCGATGTTCCTCAATGAAAAGATCCTTAAAGAATGGCTAGAGTATTGGTTTGGTTTAGAAAGGATCTGCGTATTCATGACAATGAGTGCTTGCATAGAGCAATAGAGTTTGCGAAAGATGTGATTCCATTTTATTGCATTGATGAGTCGGACTTTCAGACGAGCACTTTTGGTTTTCCAAAAACCAATTCTTATCGTGCCCAGTTCCTTCTTGAAAGTTTGAGTGATCTCAGACAAAGCCTCAAGGAAAGAGGGGCAGATCTAATTGTTCGCCAAGGGAAAACAGCCGCTATCATCAAAGAATTGGTCGAAGATTTTAAAATTGATTGGATCTATACCACCAAAGAGATACATGAAGAGGAAATACAAGTTCAGAAAGGGGTAGAAGCAATAGAGGGAGTTAATTTAAAGTACTTCCACCAAAGTACATTGTTCCATTTGAATGATCTGCCTTTTCATTATAAAGAACTGCCCAAAGTCTTTACTGACTTTAGAAAATTAGTAGAGAAAAAATCCAAACCAAGAGAAGAATTTCCTGAACCAGATCAGATACCCTATCTGCTAGATTCCGGTTATTCTAGTCAAATCCCCTCACTTTCAGACCTGAATTTAGAGAACAAAGAAATTGATGAAAGGGCAGCCATCAAGGCAAAAGGTGGAGAAAGTGTGGCACTCAAAAGACTAGAGGATTACATCTATTCTTCCAATTCACTCATCCACTATAAAGAGAGTAGAAATGGATTGATTGGAACTAACTATTCTTCCAAATTATCACTTTGGCTGTGGAACGGATGTATTTCTCCTAGACGCATCTATTGGGAAGTAAAGCGTTTTGAAAAAAAAGTAAAGAAAAATCAGTCGACCTACTGGCTGGTATTTGAACTGATCTGGCGCGACTTCTTCAAGTTTACTTCTTTGAAGCACGGAAATAAGATCTTTTTTCTAGGAGGGATCAAAGGAGAGAAACAAGTTTCTATAGAGGACAATGATGAGAGTTTTTTGAACTGGGCGAATGGAACAACAGGAGTTCCATTTATTGATGCCAATATGAGAGAATTGAACAGCACTGGATTCATGAGTAATAGGGGCAGACAAAATGTAGCTTCTTTCTTGGTCAATGATCTGAAACTAGACTGGAGGAGAGGAGCAGAATATTTTGAGTCCATGTTGATCGATTATGATGTAGCCAGTAATTACGGAAATTGGATGTATGTTGCAGGAGTGGGAAATGATCCAAGGGATCGATATTTCAATGTCATTAGTCAAGCCAAGAGATACGATCCAAAAGGGGAATATGTGAAACTTTGGATACCCGAGCTTCGAGAATTTGAAAGCAATTTTGTTCACCACCCATGGACAGCCAATGATCTGTTCAATACTGACTCAAGTTATCCAAAGCCTGTGGTGGAACCAGAGTACTGGAAAAAGTATTATTGAGCAGGAATGATTTGCTCGTCTACGATCAAAAAGATCTGATCTGATTTTTTCACATTTACTGCATGCAAGCCAGTTAGGTCACCAAATGCAGGCATAAGCGCTGAGTTCTTTCCAAATTGAAAGCAAGCAATCCTTTGACTTTGTCTTCCTCTTCCCCTCAACTTAACTCCTGGATGAATATGACCTGCAATGTTGTACTTTCCATCTTCAATTATTGGTTCGTGACTAAGTAAGAAGGGTCCCAATTCAATCGCTTGAGGATGAATATGAAGATCCATTTGAAGGTAATTCTCATCATTCAATATGTCATGATTGCCTTGAACTAATTCAAATTGGATAGAAGGCCTTTCCAGTATAAATTCTTGTAGCTGTAAACATTCATCATTAAAGCTAGAATGGAAAAGGTCCCCTAGAAAGATGATTTTTTCAAGATGCTGAATACTTGCAAGATCATCCAATCTGCCCCAATTCTTTTGATGTGCTGTTGAAGGGATAGAAATACCATTCTTTCTAAAATGATTTCCTTTCCCTAAATGAAGATCTGCGATCAAAAGAGTCTTCTCTTTTGGCCAATAAATGGCTTTTTGGGGGAGTAAGATCAATTCCTCCCCCTTTATCTCAATACTTAAACCTTCTTTGAATTCCATTGGGATTACAAAAATCGACAATGGAGCGCATTTGCAGGAGTTGGTTTATTTCTTTTTTAAGACAGCAGCAAAGATCAATGACAGGAGAATACCAGGAGGAAGTATTTCAATGTAGGTCATAAAGAACTTAACCAATGGATTCTGATACATATCCATGAAAGATCTCATTTCTTGGATTTGTGTTTCTAATTCTTGCTCGCCCAATCCACTTGCTCTTAATTTTTCTACTTCCGCATTGAAGTATTGGTCTCCAAAATCTGGAAAATAAAGATCAGATAGAACCATCCATGTGAGTACATAGAGGGTTGAAGCGATCAGTGCGATTAAGAATCCTACTTTGAATGCTTTGCCAAAAGAGATCACTCCATTGTATTGATCGTCTCTTACTTTCTTGATCCCAAAAAAGATGGAAGTGAGTGCAATGAAGATACCTGCATATCCAATGATCTCAGCCATATCCATATCTGTGGACTCAAAGTCCATATTGAACATATTGATGCTCATGAATACAGAAACAATAACTCCTCCGATGAGGCCGTATTTAATAACAATTGATTTCATAGTAACTGATTTTATAGGTTTGAGCCTCAAATTGAAGTAATTGGGTTGTTTAGAAGCTCATCCGAAAGTATGAAATTCAATTCTAGTACTAAAGTATTAGTCCAGAATACCTCTTTCTCTAGCAATGTTTATCACCTCTATTCTTCTTTTGGCATTCAGCTTAGAAAAGATGTTGGCCATGTGAGTTTTAATGGTGTTTTCACTCACAAAAAGAGCTTCTCCAATCTCTTTGTTTGAAAGTCCTTCGGCTAATTTTTGAAGCACTTCATACTCCCTCTTACTCATACCTAATTCTGTGAGTCGATCGTTTAATTTTTCAGGATCAAAAGTGCTTTCCTCAGACCCTTTCACCTTCTTTTTACTTCCAACCCATATCCCAAATACCAGGAAGATCACTGCGATGATGCTCAGATAATATTCAACACTTAATCTCCTGAATAGAAAACTGGCTTCAGAAATTTTTAGAACAATTAGGACTGCAGCAAGAATGATAGCGTAGATGAAGATCTCTTTTCGCATGATCCAAATTTAGGGAATGATCTAAGTTCTCTCCAATTGAACTTTCATTCGCTTTACTCGATCAGCAAGCTTTTCAGTACTCATTTTCTCTCTCAATCTATCGACCATGATGGGGAAGGAGAATGGACTTGGTTTGCTGATCTTTTGAAGGATGATGGATTGTTGTTCTATCCTGCTCATGGCCTCTCTCATTCTTGTTTCTTCTAATTGAAACTCCATAACTTCTTCAAAAGCTTGTCTGAAAAGTAGATTGTCACTTTCGTAATCTTTGAATACCTCAAAAAAGAGTTGGGAAGAAGATTGCAGATGCTTGTCTTTCTTAAAATTCCCTGGGAATCCCTTGAATACTAATCCTGAAATAGAGGCGATGTCTCTAAATTTTCTTCTTGCCATCTCTGTAGAATTCACCGAGGCTTGAATGTCTTCAAACAAATGATCTTCAGTGAAAATCTGATTTTCTATAGCCTCTTCTAAAGGAATGGGTTGATCTGAAAGAAGCTCAAATCCATAGTCGTTCAAGGCGATTGAGAAAGTGATGGGTTTGATCAAACCAATTCTATAGGCAATAACAGAAGCCATCCCTTCATGTACAAAACGTCCTTCAAAGGGATAGAAATATGCGTGATATCCATCTTTGCTCTCAAAATATTCAATAAGGAACTCTTGGTCAGTAGGCACATGAGACCTTTCAGATTGTAATTGGATCAAAGGAGCAATTTTACTGAGCTCTTTAGACGGATTAGGTTGTTTTAAACTCTCTCTGATCTTGATCCTAAGCATGGATGAAAGCTGAGATGACAAAGGCATTCTTCCACCTCCCCATGCAGGAACTTTCCCTTTCTTCACTTTTGTTTTTCGAACCAATGCTTCCATTCCTTTCACTTGCACCAGCTCAAGATTTCTGCCGCTGAACCAGAAAACATCACCAGGCAGAAGTCGAGATATAAAATACTCCTCAACTGTACCGAGAAACTTTCCAGAAAGGTACTTTACCTTCATGATGCTTTCGCCAACAATGGTGCCAATAGATAGACGATGCCGCATGGCAATTCTCCTGTTGTTGACCTTTAATAAGCCGTCATCCATGATCTCAACCTTCTTAAACTCTTCATAGTTATCAAGTGATTGTCCTCCATTGACAATAAAATCTAAAACCCAATTCCATTCATCTTCTGATATACTTTCAAATGAAAAGGTGCCTTTTACTTCTTTGAAGATTTCATTTGGGTAAAATCCATCTGATACGGCAAGTGTCACTAAATACTGGATCAGTACATCAAAAGATCGGAAGTAGGGAATCCTGCGTTCCAAAACTCCTTCCTTCATTGCCGCTCCCAAGGCAGCTGATTCTATGATCTCTAATGAATGGGTAGGTACAAAGTATATATTGGAGATTGCTCCAGGTTGGTGACCACTTCTTCCTGCTCTTTGCATGAAACGAGCAACTCCTTTTGGACTACCTATTTGTACAATGGTTTCAACGGGTCGAAAATCTACGCCTAGATCCAAACTACTGGTACAAACAACTGCTTTTAGTTTTTCTGCATGTAACGCTTCTTCTACCCATTCTCTGAGATCGCGAGCAATTGAACCATGATGCATGGCGAGCTCTCCTGCAAGATCAGGTTCTGATTCCAAGAGTTGCTGGTACCAGATCTCCGCTTGTGATCGAGTGTTGGTGAAGATCAATGTAGTTTTACTCTTTTTGATCACAGGAATTACTTTCTCAAGCATACTGATACCCAAATGACCCGCCCAGGGAAGCTCTTCCACCTTTTCTGGCAAGATGGTGGTCAGTTCTATTCGTTTCTGAATATTTGCCTTGATGATTTTTTTATTCTTGTCTTGAAAAGAATTTCCCCACATCACCTGCATGGCCTCTTCCATATTGCCTACCGTTGCAGAAACTCCCCAAATTCTGAGATTTGAGCAGATACTCTTTAGCCTAGAATGAGCCAATTCCATTTGAACAGCTCTCTTGGATCCTAGGATTTCATGCCACTCATCGTTGACCAATAATTTCAAACTCTTGAACCGCTTTGCATAGTTTTTCGAGGCCAATAATAATTGCAAACTTTCAGGAGTGGTAATGAGTATGTGCGGTAGCTTTTTGAGTTGTGCAGCTCTTTCTTTAGTCGAAGTATCGCCGGTTCTTCTTCCAATACTCCAAGGGATATCTAGTGCTTGACAAGCCTCAGTCATTGCTGACTCAATCTCCTTCGCTAGAGCTCTGATTGGGGTGATCCAAAGACATTGTATTCCCTCTTGAAAGTCGGGATCATTTTTATGGTCAAGGTAGTCAGCCAAAAGACCTAAACCGGCTGCATATGTTTTTCCAGAGCCAGTAGGAGCATTGACCATGCATTCCATACCAGCCACATAGCTCTCCCAACTTTCTTTTTGAAAAGGGAATACTTCCCAATCTTGGGAATGAAACCAACTTTCGACTTTACTAATAGGCATTGCCTTGCCTAAGTTAGATCAAAATGGGGGATGTTGAGGTTGATTGTCTAAAATGCCTTCTATCTTTTCCATTACCTCTTCGGTAAGAAGTTCAACCACTTCTAAACTTTGAAGGGTTTCTTTCAATTGCTCTTTCTTAGAAGCTCCCAAGATAGCAGTAGAAACATTATCGTTCTTTAGGCACCAAGCAATTGCTAATTTCGGCATGCTTGTTCCCAATTCTTTTGCAAAAGCAGTAAGCTTTCTTACTTTTTCCAAGTTAGCATCTACCAGATTTCGATCTTTCAACCACTCCAAACCTTCCATCCCTAATCGGGTTTTTTCAGGCATGCCATCGTTGTATTTCCCGCTGAGTATTCCAGAAGCAAGCGGTGACCATATAGTGGTTCCCAAACCTACTGTTTTGTAAATCTGGGAAAATTCTACCTCCACTTTATCTCGGTGCAACATATTGTACTGAGGCTGCTCCATTACCGGTCCTATTAAACTATTTTGTCGCGCAAACATATGAGCCTCCATAATTTCTTGTGCACTCCATTCGGAAGTTCCCCAGTAGAGGATCTTGCCTTGAGTAATAAGATTGTGCATGGTCCAAACTGTTTCCTCTATTGGAGTTTCTTTGTCTGGTCGGTGGCAGAAAAAGAGGTCCAAATATTCCAATTGCAATCTTTTCAAGGCTCCTTCACAAGCTTCTACCAAATGCTTCCGATTCAATCCTTTTTGTGTGGGTAGTTGTCCGCCATCACCAAAAAAGGCTTTGGAGGAAATGATGTAAGAATCCCTGCGCCAATCTCTGTTCTTTAGGATCTTTCCCATAACTCTTTCGGATTCTCCTCTGGAATAGATCTCAGCATTGTCGAAAAAGTTGACGCCATTATCATAGGCTAAGTCCATCAAGTCTTCTGCTGTCGTATCACCAATTTGTTTTCCAAAAGTTAACCAGGAGCCAAATGAAAGTCGACTCACTTTTAATCCAGATTTTCCAAGATTCTTGTATTGCATTTCCATCTTCAGTTGATTTTTTAGAGGAAACGTGAAGATAGGGCTTTTGTTTTTGAATTAAAGCTAATTCCCTGTGGTACCCAGTGAACTAGTAATTACCCATAAACATCTAAAAGCTGATAAAGGTCCTCTAGGGTATTGGCCTCATTGGCTGGCTTGTCATGTCTCCATCTTGCCATTCTAGGGAAGCGCAATGCAATCCCAGATTTGTGCCGACTGGATTTGGCAATTCCCTCAAAGGCGATCTCGAATACTAAGTCGGCCTTCACACTACGAACAGGTCCAAAGCGGTCAAGTGTGTTCTTCTTCACAAATGCATCTACTTTCCTGATCTCTGCATCTGTCAATCCTGAATAAGCTTTGGTGAAGGGAACCAGCTCTTCTCCCTTCCACACTGCAAAGGTGTAGTCACTATACAGATTGGCTCTTCTTCCATGTCCTCTCATGGCATAGATCAATACTGCATCGATGGTCAAAGGGTCTACTTTCCACTTCCACCAATCTCCTTTCTTTCTCCCAACTTTGTATTCAGAATCTTTTTTCTTGATCATCAATCCTTCTGAGAAATTTTCCCTTGATCGCTCTCTTTCTTCAGTATAAGCTTCCCAATTATTGAACTCTAATGATTTGGACATTTGAAGAACAGGATGATTGCTTTTATCTACCAATGAGCTTAATAACTCCCGTCGTGCAGTTAATGGTTTTTTTCGGATATCCTTACCTTGATATTCTAGCAGGTCATAAGCGATCAATGCAACGGGTGCATTTTCAAGTATTTTTTTGGAGAGCGTCTTTCTTCCAATTCTTGTTTGCAATTTTTGAAAGGGCAGAGGATGTCCATTTTCAAAGGCGATGATCTCTCCATCAATGACGGTACCATCCTCCAAGAGGTTTTTCAGAACTTCATATTCTGGAAATTTATCGGTGACCAACTCTTCGCCACGTGACCAAACATATAGCTCTCCTTTCCTAACAATGACTTGTCCTCTAATTCCATCCCACTTTCTTTCAATGATATAATCTTTTGGTGAGCCTAAATTTTCAATATCCCCCTCAACAGCATAGGCCAAGTAGAAAGGGTAAGGTTGTGATAGTCGGTCTTCGGCATTCTCTTCTATTACCAATGTTTGAAAGCTGCTTGTTTCTGGGCTCCAGTTACCCATGAGTCGATGCGCTAACTGATTCTCATCCATTCCTACATGCTGGGCTAGTGCTCTGGTCATTAGTTTTTGAGAAACTCCCATTCTCCAGCCGCCTGTGATCAATTTATTGAAAATGAATCGACCGGTTTGATCCAATTGACTCCATGCCTCCAGAATTGATTTTTTGACTTCCTTTTCCTCTAACTCCTTTAGATCTTTGATGAAATGGATCCAATCTGCCAATCCTTTTTTACTCTTTACCTCTGTATTGGGATGTACCAAGGCCATGGTTTCAGCCAAGTCTCCAACAATGTGGTAGGAATCTTCAAAAAGCCATAGTGGTAAGCCAGATGCTTCAGCTGCCCATTCTCTTAGTTGATTGGTTTTAACGGTTCTCTTTGGGCGTCTATGTGAAAGAATTGCGATAGTCCAGATCTTGTCTTCTTCTGTGGCATGATCAAAATAGAACTTTAGAGCTGCTACCTTTTTGTTCGTCTTGGTAGTTTGATCTAGTTGGGTGAATAATTGAATGAAGTCTTTCATGATTCTGAATCATTGATAGTTTCATTCACTTCTCCCAGTTCACCCTCAAAGTCGGTATTTTCTACTCTTGCATCATAACCCTGTTCGTTCAACCATTGGGTGAAGATTGAGGTATATCCATGAGTGGTGATTACTCTTTCGCAGCCTGAGGCTTTAATGGCTTTGTTCAGGCCATCCCAATCAGCATGGTCTGAAAGAATGAAGCCGCGATCTACAGCTCTTCGCCTTCGTGGCCCTCTCATGGCCATCCAGCCAGAAGCAATGCCTACTTCATAAGGCCTGAATTTTTTCTGCCAAGAAGTTCCCAGGGCAGATGGGGGAGCAATGATCAAGGAACCTTTATAATCAACCTTTTTAGCATCTGGATCTACGTACTCTGTTGGATTGAGCTTTACTCCTATTTTTCGAATGACCTCATTGGTGTTCTCAATGGCACCATGGGTATAGATCTTTCCAATGCTTGGATCAATTCCTTGCAATAGTCGTTGAGCTTTGCCTAGTGAATAACCTGTGAGGATAGTTGCCTTTCCTTCTTCTTTGTTCTTGTTCCACCAGGCATTGATCTCAGCAAATACCTCCTTTTGCTCTTTCCATTTAAAAACAGGTAAGCCAAAGGTGCATTCGGTAATAAAGGTGTGGCATTTTACACTTTCGTAAGGAGTGGAGAAGCCATCATCTTCTAATTTATAGTCTCCGCTTACTACCCAAACTTCTCCTTTGTACTCAACTCGAATCTGGGAAGATCCGATGATGTGTCCAGCTGGGTGAAAGGAGAATTTCACTCCATTTATGGTTCTTGCTACCCCATATTCTACCCCTTCGATCTTAATGTCATTTCCCAAGCGATGTTGTATGATAGGAACTGATAATTGGTGCGCCAGATAGTAGTCATTACCCCACCTCGAATGATCGGCATGGGCATGGGTAATTAGCGCACGCTTGACAGGCTTCCATGGGTCGATGTAGACATCGGCCTTGGCGCAGTAAATCCCTTTCTCGTTGAATTCTAATAACATTTCTATAGGCTATTCCACAGGGTAACTCGGGGAAGTCACAGAGGTTCACAAGGTTAAAGCTACGATATACAAAGATAATCCTCTGTGTTACTCAGAGCTTCTCAGAGAAACTCTGTGGCACAAAGATCTTTTAAGTTACTTTTGAAAAAAAGCAAACTATGTCTAGCGAAAAATTCGATTCACAGAAAGCTCCAGAACCAGTAGGAGCATATCCTCATGCAAGGAGAGTTGGAAACCTTTTATTTCTTTCGGGTGTGGGACCAAGAGAAAGAGGCACCAAGAAGATACCAGGTGTTGAATTGGATGATGATGGCAATATAGTTTCCTACGATATTGCTACCCAATGCAGATCGGTTTTCAATAATGTAAGGGCCATAGTTGAAGAAGCAGGTGCAGAATGGAAGAATGTGGTAGATGTCACGGTCTTTCTAACAAATATGAAAGATGATTTTGCTACCTACAACAAATTGTACGCTGAGTATTTTGCAGAGAATCAACCTTGTAGAACCACCCTTGAAATAAAGAGCTTACCTACGCCTATTGCCATTGAGCTCAAAGTAATTGCTACCATTTAGAGAGGTAATACTTCTCTAGATAAAACTAAAAAAGCCCGACCTTCTTATCTGAAGTGTCGGGCTTTCTTTTCATAAAGGGGATCTTACTGAACTTGCAACTTCAAGTTCTCAATTCCCTTAGTGGTATGTGTTCTAACCGTGTAAATTCCTTTACCTAAAGTTGAGACATCTATCCTTGCTCTGGTACCGCTAATGTTTGTGCTGAATACTACTCTACCTTTAATATCTAGAATATCGATCTGATTCATTTCTTCCTTTGCAGTGATATAAACTTCCTCTCGGGCAGGATTGGGATAAAGAAGGATGGTTTCTTCATTTGGAATCCTTTCTTTTAAGGAAGTAAGGGTATCGGGGTAACCAAAAATTCGAATGTTGTCCATGGCTCCTTCTTCGTCTCCAGAATTGAGATTGAAGACTACCCTAATGGCTAAAGAATCTCCTGTCCCTGGGACGTTCCAACTAAAATCTTGAAAGGTTCCTGTCAATCTGGTTCCATCTCCATTCCCATCAAGATTGGTGTCTTCAGCAAATTGGCCGTTGAAAGGTCCAGAAGTACTGGTGTAGGTTGCAGAATCTGCCTCAAATCGGCCAATGGTGGTCCAATTACCATTGTCTATACTCACTAGTACGGAAATAGAATCTCCTGCACCGTCGATATCTATATCAGTTCCTGAAGCAAATGATGCAGTGAAACTCAATGCGATTTTATTACTAATGTCAATATTGTTGATCTGAACTTCACCAAAGGAGGTGTTTAGAACTCCATCAATATCTTCAGCAGCTATAAAATAGCTACTGTCAAAACCAGTATAAGTAAAGACCTCTTGAGGTGGGGCTCCAGCGGAATCGGTTCGATCAAAAAAGTCTTGATTAGAAGAACCTACTCCGTTCCCCCATGGAAATGTATATCCAGAAGTAGTTTCGAATGATTGAGAGTAGAGGAGTTGCTGCCCTATTGAGGGAGTGCTTAGAATGATCGTCAAAATAAATAGTAGTATTCTCATGGTTCAAGTATTGATGAAGCTAAATTATATGGCCAGCTTTAATTTTATTCAATTAGGATGTTAAGGAAGGATTAAATAAAGCTTATAATTCTCTTTTTATGGTTTTCTATAGACAAGTTACAACTTTCTTTCGTGAAGGCCATCGATCTTCATCGAAATGCTTGATTATTCGTAAATTCGCGCACCTTTTTAAGAATTTTATTCGCTCAATTCTCAATGAAGAAGTACAAGGAATATGATCAGTTAAACCTCCCTCAATTAGCAAAGGAGGTTCAAGATTTTTGGGAGAAGGAAAACATCTTTGCCAAGAGCATTGACCAAAGATCAGCCGATAAGCCATTCGTGTTCTACGAGGGACCTCCTTCGGCAAATGGATTGCCTGGGATTCACCATGTAATGGCTCGAGCGATCAAGGATATTTTTTGTCGCTTTAAAACTCAACAGGGTTACCAAGTGAAGAGAAAGGCTGGTTGGGATACTCACGGCCTACCTGTTGAGCTAGGAGTGGAGAAGGAATTGGGAATCAACAAGGAAGATATTGGCACCAAGATCAGTGTAGAAGAATACAATGCACGTTGCAAGGAAGCCGTAATGCGCTATACCGATGTTTGGAATGATCTAACTGCCAAGATGGGCTTCTGGTTGGATATGGATCATCCATACATTACCTACGAGAACAAATACATTGAAAGCGTTTGGCATCTGCTTAAGAAGCTTTACGACAAAGATCTAATCTATAAAGGCTATACCATTCAGCCTTATTCTCCTGCGGCAGGAACGGGTTTGAGTACCCATGAATTGAACCAACCGGGAACTTACAAGATGGTGAAAGACACCTCGGCGGTTGCTCAGTTTAAGTTGATCGAGAATGAAGATTCTGAGTTCCTTTTCAAGGATCTTCACGGAGAACTGTTCTTTATCGCATGGACCACTACACCATGGACCTTACCTTCTAATACAGCCCTTGGAGTTGGTAAAAAGATCACTTATGTAAAAGTTAAAACCTTCAACAAGTATACCCATGAACCTATAACGGTTATCTTGGCGAAAGACTTGGTGCCGAAATGGTTCAATGCAAAGGCAGCAGATCTGCCCTTAGCAGATTATAAGAATGATGGCAAACTACTTCCTTATGAAATAGTTGATGAGTTTTTAGGATCCGAGCTCGAAGGAATACGATACGAGCAATTGCTTGCCTACAAGCAGCCTGAAGAAGGAGATGCCTTTAAAGTGTTATTGGGAGATTTTGTAACTACTGAAGATGGTACGGGGATTGTTCACTTGGCTCCCGCCTATGGAGCAGACGATTTTAGGGTCGCCCAAAAGTATGGTGTAGGCACCTTGCACCTAGTAGATAATCAAGGAAGGTTCAAAGCAGAAGTAACCGATTTTGCTGGAGAGTATGTGAAAGAACAGTATCTCAAGGCAGAGCAGATCACTGAAGATTACAAATCGATCGATGTTCGAATCTCCATCAAACTCAAAGAGGCCAATAGAGCATTTGATGTTAAGAAATACGAACACTCCTATCCTCATTGTTGGAGAACAGATAAACCAGTTCTTTACTTCCCACTAGACTCATGGTTCATCAAAACCACGGCAGTCAAAGATCAATTGATCGCCAACAATGGAAAGATCAATTGGAAGCCAGAAAGTACAGGAAAAGGGAGGTTTGGCAATTGGTTGGAGAATCTCCAAGATTGGAATCTATCTAGGTCTAGATATTGGGGAATTCCTATTCCTATTTGGAGAACAGAAGATGGTACTGAGGAGAAGTGCTTGGGAAGTGCTGAGGAGTTAAAGCTAGAATGTGAGAAAGCAGTTGAAGCTGGACTAATGAAGGAAAACCCTCTTGCGAACTTCAATCCTGGAGACATGAGCCAAGAGAATTATGAGACTTTTGATTTTCACCGACCATTCGTAGATGAGATCATTCTAGTTTCAGATTCTGGCAAGCCGATGAAAAGAGAGATGGATTTGATCGATGTTTGGTTTGACTCTGGTTCGATGCCTTATGCACAATGGCATTATCCTTTTGAGAATGCAGAGATGATCGACAAAGGGCAGTTTTACCCTGCAGATTTCATAGCAGAAGGGGTAGATCAAACCCGGGGATGGTTCTTTACCTTGCACGCGATCGCAACCATGTGTTTTGATTCCGTGGCTTACAAGAATGTGATCTCAAATGGTCTTGTTCAAGATAAGAATGGACAGAAGATGTCGAAGCGTTTGGGCAATGCAGTAGACCCATTCAAGACCTTGGATGAATATGGGGCGGATGCGAGTAGGTGGTACATGGTAACCAATGCACAGCCATGGGACAACCTTAAGTTTGATATTGAAGGAGTAACAGAAGCACAGCGAAAGCTCTTCGGAACTCTCTACAATACCTATAACTTCTTTGCGCTTTATGCCAATATAGATGAATTCAACTATTCTGAAGAGGAAGTAGAGTTGAATAAAAGACCTGAGATCGATCGTTGGATTCTTTCGAAGTTGAATTCACTCATCAAGGAGGTAACTGAAAGTTTTGAAGACTTCGAACCAACCAGGGCTGGTCGTGCAATTCAAGAATTTACTACGGATCATTTGAGTAATTGGTACGTCAGACTTTGTAGAAGAAGATTCTGGAAAGGAGATTACTCAGAAGATAAGATCTCTGCTTATCAAACTCTATACAGATGTTTGGAAACAGTGGCAAAACTATCTGCTCCAATTGCACCTTTCTTTTCAGATAGGCTATACAAAGACCTAAATGGGATCAGCAATCTAGAAGAGCACGAGTCGGTGCACCTTTCATTCTTCCCTGAGGTAAATGAAAAAGTGATCGATAAGGATTTGGAGCAACGCATGGAGATAGCTCAAAAGCTATCTTCGATGATCTTGGCACTGAGAAAGAAGGAAGGGATACGTGTTAGACAACCGCTTCAAAAGATGATGGTTCCAGTTTTGGATGAAACTTTCAAAAGACAGCTAGAAGAGGTCCAGGATCTCATCCTCTCTGAGGTGAATGTGAAAGAAATGGAATACCTAGAAGAGAGTTCGGGTATTTTGGTTAAGAAAGTGAAGCCTGATTTCAAAAAGCTAGGACCACGTTTTGGGAAGGACATGAAATTGGTGGCAGCAGCCATCAATCAAATGGAGCAAGACCAAATAGCAAGTCTAGAGCAAGAAGGCTCTCTGAGTGTAAGCTTGTCGAATGGCAATGCAGTGGAGATAGAGCTAGCGGATGTAGAGATCAGCTCTGAAGACATCCCGGGTTGGTTGGTTGCCAATGAAGGCAGGTATACTGCAGCTTTGGATATTGGTATATCTGACCAGCTGAAGCAAGAAGGTATAGCAAGAGAGGTGGTGAACAGAATCCAGAATTTTAGAAAAGAAGCAGGATTTGAAGTCACCGATAAGATTGATCTTCGCATAGAATCCCACCAGGAGATCGACGATGCAATCAATAATAATAAAGATTATATTTGTTCAGAGACCCTAGCCGCAAGCCTAGAGCTGGTCGATGAGGTAAAAGAAAGGAATTATAAGATAGAGATCGATGAAACAATGGAAACCTTTGTTTCGCTCGATCTGAATAAAAACTAAACAAGATGGCAGAGAAAGCAAGATACAGCGATTCAGAGCTAGAAGAGTTCAAAGATTTGATCCACCACAAGTTGGATGAGGCCAGAAATGACCTTGTTGGACTGAGAAATTCACTTTCTCACAAAGACGATCACGGTACAGATGATACCTCTCCTTCTTTCAAAATGATGGAGGATGGGTCAGAAACTTTGAGCAGAGAAGAGATGTCTCAATTAGCAGCTCGTCAAGAGAAATTCATTACTCATTTAGAGAATGCATTAACAAGGATCAATAACAAGACCTATGGAGTTTGCAGAGTAACAGGAAAGTTGATCCCTAAAGAGAGACTTCGCGCAGTTCCACACGCTACCTTATCTATTGAAGCGAAGGAAGCTCAGAGCTAATCCTAAAGTTTATGACCGATTTACAAAAAGGGAGAGCCTTAAAACGCCTTTCCCTTTTCGTCGTTTTATTCATACTCATTCTTGATCAAGGCAGTAAGATCTGGGTCAAGACCCACATGGAGCTTTCGGAAGAGTTCTCAGTTTTAGGTGATTGGTTCTACATTCATTTTACAGAGAACAATGGAATGGCCTTTGGAATGGAGATCGCCGGTAATTACGGGAAGCTCATCCTGAGTGTATTCCGATTATTGGCAGTTAGTCTTATTGGATGGTATCTCTTCAAATTACCTTCGAAAGGAGCTTCCAAGGGATTGATCATTAGTGGCTCACTCATTTTTGCAGGAGCATTAGGGAATATTATTGATTCCGCATTTTACGGTATGATCTTTAACGATAGTTATTATCAAGTTTCCACCTTTTTCCCAGAAGAGGGGGGGTATGCACCTTTCTTATTTGGGAAGGTTGTAGACATGCTTTATTTCCCTATTTACGAAGGCTTTCTTCCAGCATGGCTTCCCATTTGGGGAGGCGATTACTTTGTCTTCTTCAGACCAGTCTTCAACATTGCCGATTCGGCAATTAGCTGCGGGGTAGCAAGCGTGCTCCTCTTCCATCGAGGATTCTTCAGTGATTCGGTAAAGGATTAGAACTTCACCTGAGTTCCAAATAAGATACCCATATAAGAGATCCTTTCATTGAAGTCGGCACTCTCTTTCGTGAGTGTATTCACACTTTGTCTGTAGTAAGGAGTAACACTAAATGAAGTATTGATACTGTGATAGTAGGTAACTCCAGCTGCAAGGTGAACGTTGATAATACCATTCTTCTTGTAAGGATTTTCATCACTACTTAGATCGTAAACCTCATCTCGGTCTTGTTTGGCATGCAGACTGTGATTGTCGTTGACAAAGTTCTTCACTACATTACTTCCGCTAATTCTATATTCAGCCCCCGCTTCAATTTCCGAAGCCTCCGGCTCTGGATTAGGACTGGCTATTCTGCTCTCAACATGCTTAAGGATAAACCCTTTGTAGTTGTTGTAAATTTGAACACCCAATCCACCTTTTACAGACCATCCCCATTTGGATTCACGGTCTTGGAATCCGATCAAGACCGGAATCTCAAGAAAATCGTATTGATTGGAGAATCTCTTGTCTCCTTCGATTCTTACCTCTTCATAGATCTGGGTGAATTGCAGACCCACCTCAATGAATTTATTGTTCTTTAACTCATACTGAAGGTTTGCTCCAGCTGTATAGGCAAGTCTTGTGTTTTCAGTTTCTAATCGCTTCTCTAAGAAGTCTGTATCCATATTGTATTTAGCCGTAAGGATCTTATTGATGAACTGAGGGCCTACATAAAAATTAATGGATGTTCTATCTCTAAATCGATTCTCCTTCACAGGCTCGATCACATAATCCCATCTACCTTCCGGAATCAATGGAGATTGAACGACGATTGCTTCTTCCATTCTCTTCTTCTCAAGGTCATTGAGATGATAGAACCTTGTAGCAGATGCTGGTTTAGCAGTTCCCCAGCCATCCATTTCTTCAATTAAGATGGCCAATCTGCTGTCCCCAAAATTCGGTCTTGCAAAACCAGAATTGGAAGTAGATGCCAATAGATCTGATTCAATATTATACTCCTCAATTGGAGTGCTTTCAACTATTGTTTCATCCTTTAAACTGATCAAATGATCATCAAAGTTTTGACCGCTATTTAGAACCAGAGGGTTCTCTTGATCAATAGATATTACCTCATCAGACTGAGGTGTATTGGTTTCATTCTGTGAGAATAATTGGATTTCTTCAGTTGTGTTATTTTCTTCATTGCTGATCAGAAGCGCAGAAGTTCCTCCAGCCATTGCTAGTAGGAGCAATGTACCTATGATCCTCCAGCTAGAGGAGATCTTATTGGTGATGATATGACCAAATGATCGTTCGGCTTGAATGTTATTCCAAACTGAATCAGGTGGAACCACCGACTGATCTCTCAGGCGGTCCCGGAAGATTTGATCAAACTCATTAAACTGATCAGCCATGTTTACTAATTTTTTGTTCGGTCAATAAATTCTGCATCCACTTTCTCGACTTTGCCAATTGAGAACGAGAGGTGCTCTCAGTTATGTTTAATAACTCTCCAATCTCTTTATGGCTATAACCTTCAATTACATAAAGGTTGAAAACCATTCTGTATCCATCAGGAAGTTGTTGAATCAATGACAATAGCTCCATTTCACTCAATCTGCTAATTGCTTTGGAATCGACAACCTTATCCTGAAAGTCATCGATGCCTATGTATTCTTGCTTGAAGCTTGATTTCCGACAATAGTTCAAAGAGGTATTGATAATGATCCTTCGGATCCATCCTTCAAAGGACCCATTGGATTTGAATTGAGATAGATTATCGAAAACTCGAATGAATCCGTCCTGAAGCATATCCTGTGCCTCTAAATCATGCCTGGCGTACCTCAAGCAAACAAAGTACATTTTGGGTGAATAGCGCTCATAGAGCTCCTTTTGAGCTGCTTTGTTCTCATTAATACACGCTTGTATGAGCTGCTTTTCGTTCATTGGCATACAAAAAGACCGTTCCTTCCCAAGATGTTAGACACCCTAAGTTGAGGAAACGTCTACTGATTCCTATAAATTTAAGCTTTTTTGAGCTAAGCTATTGAAACATACCCTTTTGCACGAGTAGCTCGGCGATCTGAATGGCGTTGGTTGCCGCTCCTTTTCGAAGATTGTCTGACACGATCCATAGGTTCAAACTTTTAGGAGCTGATTCATCCCTTCTTATCCTGCCTACAAAAACATCATCTTTTTGATGAGCATCCAAAGGCATTGGGTATTCTAGATTATTGGGATCGTCTTTTACAGTAACTCCAGGAGTGGCTCTTAGAATTTCCTTCACTTCTTCGACATCGAAGTCATTTTCAAAGCTAATGTTCACAGATTCTGAATGTCCGCCAACAACGGGTACTCGAACAGCAGTTGCATTCACTCTTAGCTCGGGCTCAGAAAGTATCTTTCTACTTTCACGGAGCAATTTCATTTCTTCCTTGGTATAGTCGTTTTCTTCGAAGACATCACATTGAGGGATGCAGTTTTGATAGATGGGATATGGATAAGCCATTTCAACTTCCTTCCCTTCCTTTTCTCCCATGTATTGCTCAACGGCCTTCACTCCTGTCCCAGTCATGGATTGATAGGTAGAAATGATCATTCTTTCAATTCTGTATTTACGGTTCAAGGGAGCTATTGCCATCACCAACTGAATGGTAGAACAATTTGGGTTGGCTATTAGTCGGTCATTTGTATCAAGAACATCTCCGTTTACTTCCGGAACAACCAGTTTGAAACGTTCGTCCATTCGCCAAGCGGATGAGTTGTCGATCACTACTGAACCAGCCTCAACAAATTGGGGTGCAAATTCTTTAGAGGTATCACCTCCAGCAGAAAATAATGCAATATCAGGAGCGGCATTGATGGCAGTAGACATACTAACGATCTCAATTTCTTTTCCTTTGAACTGAATCTTTTTGCCTACCGACCTTTCAGAAGCGACTGGGATCAATTCATCAATTGGGAAGTTTCTTTCCTCCAATAGCTGAAGCATAACACGACCAACCATTCCACTTGCTCCTACAACTGCTACTTTCATCTGCCCTTAGAATTTATTATCTTCAATAGTGATTTCCTGACAGCGGCAAATTTACTAAGTATTCATGCGGCAAATTCAGGAAATATGTATTTAAGACTTTTCTTAGCTCTCTTCCTTTTTAAATCTTCTTGCGATGTTGCTCAAGCTCAGATACAATGGACAGAGCGGTTTTCAAATCAAAATTTTAGTCATCCAATTAGTTGGATAGGAGATACCAGCGACTTCATGGTAAATCAAGTCGGTCATTTGCAATTGAATGCTAGCAGCTCAACAGTGCCTCTAGAAATTAGCACTCGATCTAAGGTTATTGACAGATCCAAATGGGAGTTTTATCTCAAGCTGGATTTCTCTCCATCCTCCTCCAACTATGCTGAAGTCTACTTGTGTTCTGACCATTCCGATCCTGAACAAGCAATGAATGCCTATTTCTTGAAGATTGGAGGTATCAGTGGATCCAATGATGATATTAGTTTGTACAAACGAATCAATGGAATAGATACGAAGATCATTGACGGCACAGATGGACTTGCAGGCGGTTCAATAGTAGCATTGAATGTGAGAATAGAAAAGGATTCTGCCCATCAATGGATTTTGCTATTGGATACCAATCTTAATGGGAACTTCTTCCATGAAGGGACAGCCATTGATAGCAGCATTATTCAGAGCAATTTTTTTTCGATCAGGTGCAAGTTCACATCTACTAGATCAAACAAGTTCTTTTTCGATGATATCGAAGTGAGTGGTTATGCCTTTCAAGACACCCTTCCAATCAAAGTTTTAGAACTAGAACTAGCAGATTCCAATAAACTTCATCTATCATTCTCTGAGATACCATCCACTCCAGGGGTTTACGACAAGAGCAACTATCAATTGTTGAACGCTTTCAATTCACTTGATACCATCTATTTCGATCAACTAGATAGCTCGAGCTTGTATCTAGAATACGATTCCAAATTCGACTTGGGAAAGACCATTTTTATTGAGCTAAGTGGTATTAGTGATAAAGAGCAAAATGTCATGAAGAAGGATACTCTATCTTTCCTGTTCTTTCAGGTCGAGCAGGCAGTATTTTCAGATGTATTGATCAATGAGATCTACCCAGATCCAACTCCTTCAAATGGCTTACCAGAAAGTGAATACATCGAGCTATACAATAGATCTAAAAAGTTCATAAGCATTGAGAATTGGATCATCAAGGACAGAGATGTTGGGGGATTGGTTCCCAAATTTATACTCAGACCCAATCAATTTGTACTCTTATGCGAAGCAAAGGATACTTCACGATACAATGTTTATGGGGAATGCTTAGGACTTAACTATTTTCCTTCTTTGAATAATGGTGGAGATCACTTGGAATTGCTAGATGATGCTCGTCAACTTATCCACAGTATGGATTACAATCAAAGTACAGGTGGTCAGAGTATTGAATTGATCAATCCTCATATGAAATGCATGGACGAATTGAATTATAATTTCTCAGTCCATCCGGAAGGAGGAACTCCTCTTGCTGAGAATAGCTTATTTGACACTCTTCCCGACAAAAGTCCACCGCAATTGATTTCTTATCACTTGGAGATGGACAGTATTTTGAAGCTCACATTCAGTGAGATTATTGATAGCACCGTATTGAGTTCTGCAAGTTTGAAGCTCAATCTTGAACAACTCAAAAGACCAAAAATCTCCTCAGATGGCAAGATGCTTTCTACAGTTTCAAAGGGGTTTCCCAAAGGATATGAGTTGAGCTTGATTCTCGATTCTATTTATGATTGTGAAGGGAATGCCATATTCAATATGCATCAGAAAATTGTTTTTCCAGCTGAAGCTGTTTTTGGTGATGTTGTGATCAATGAAGTATTGTTCAATCCGCTACCAGGGGGCAGTGATTTTGTAGAACTGTTCAATACCTCTTCTAGAATCTTTGACCTTTCTAATTGGTGGATAAGCAATAGTGACACCTCCGGAAAAGAAATGATTGGAGCGGATCAATTGCTCATGTTTCCTTCAGATTATTTGGTGTTAACAAAAGATTTGCACTTTATCGAGGAGACCTATCTATTAGTTGATCGCACAAAAATGGTAGAGGTCAAGCTGCCTGCATTTAATGATGATGAAGGAGCTGTGATTCTCCTCTCAGCAGACTTAGCGCTTATGGATAGGATTGATTACTCTGAAGAAATGCATTTTGACTTGATTTCAGATCCAGAGGGAGTTAGTCTAGAACGAATTGACCCATTTCGTCCTTCAGAATGGAGCAATTTCTTTTCTGCCTCTGAGTTTGAAGGTTCGGCAACACCAACTAGAGAAAATTCTCAGCTCTCAAGATCAGGATCAATAGAATCTAAATTCAAACTACGTTCAAAGATCATTTCACCAGATCAAGATGAATATGAAGACCTGCTCTTCCTCGATTTTGTATTAGAAAAACAAGGTTACATCGGAAGTGTTGAGGTCTATGACTCTTTTGGAAGAAGGATAAAGAAATTGGTAAATAATGAATTGCTCCCTCCAAATGGGACCATAATTTGGGATGGATTGAATGAGGAGCTAAGAAAACCATCAGTAGGTATCTATATGCTATTTATTGAACTATTGGATCTCAATGGTAATATTGAAAGAGCTAAGATTCCATTTGTAATAGCTGCCAAATTAAAGTGAGTTTACCTCTGAAAGGTATTTGCTAGCTTGCTCAAGCACCTCTGAAAATGAAGATCAAACGTTCGAAACAATTTCGCTTTATTGAATAGTATGTTATCACTTTTTGAACATGATGTTTAACGTAGCTCGTTTCTTGAATCAACTCCATGATCACATAAGTGACATGTTCAGATTTTTCTGCAAACCAAGTGTGATTGTGATTTAGCTGATCTCAAAGAATTAGTCTTAAATGCTTTTTGGGCATAAAATTGTTTTGATAGCTGATTAAACAAAATTGAGGGGAGTTGTGTTTCCTTTAATATTTTTTGAAATTATGATCATTGGAATCGACTTCGGGGCAAAAACAGCTGGGACTACTGTCATAGCAAGGCTTTATGATTATGATAAAGTTGATTTCCACTCAAGCGGAAAAGGAGAAGATGCAGATCAATTCATTTCTAATTTCATTGAAGAACATTCAGATATTTGGTTAGCATATATCGATGCACCACTTTCCTTGCCAAAGATCTACAGAAATGGCTTGGGTGAAGGAGATTATTTTTATCGACAAGCAGATCGAAGTACTGGAGCTATGTCACCCATGTTTTTGGGAGGACTTACAGCAAGAGCAATGAAGCTCAAGGCAAAGTTTAAGTTTCAGGGAATCAAATTGGTAGAAACCTACCCTTCAAAATTGGCTGAGGTCTTGGGTTTGAAAGAGATCGGGTATAAGAGAGACAATGACTTGATCCCTTCTATGTGCCAACTGATCAAAGAAAGAAGCAATTTCCAATTCGACGAGAGTCAAGTAAAGGATTGGCATCATTTCGATGCTCTGCTCAGCTTGTATTCTGCCAAAAGATTTGAGATACAAGCGGCCATGGTTTTTGGAGACGAAGAGGAAGGAACAATTACGGTTTAGCCTTTAGCTTCAAAGCGTCCTTAAAATACTTCCATGGCACTACAAGCATTCCAAAGCATTCACCATCTTCTTTTCCCAAGTGTTTATGATGAACTTTATGGGCTTTTCTAATCGCCCTGAAGTAGGCATTGTCAGTTCGTTTGAACCAATTCAAACGTTGGTGAATGAAAACATCATGAACGGCAAAATAAGTGAATCCGTAGAGGAAGATTCCAAGTCCCATGGATAGTCCATATGTAAAAATACCTTCACTCCACAATACAAAAAGAGCTGTACTTATTGCTGCATAAAAGATGAAAAAGGAATCATTTCTTTCAAACCATCCTTTTTCAGGCTGGTGATGGTCTTTATGAAGAACCCATAGGAAACCATGCATGACATATTTATGTGTAAACCATGCCATGAATTCCATTCCGGCAAAAGTGGCCATGCATATGATGATGTGAAGAAGTATTTCCATGCTACAAAATTAATCTCTTTATCTTAACAAACGACCTCCAACTTTGTTATGATCATATGCAGAATAGGCTATTCAAATGGTTTTTCAAATGGCTTGGGATCATGCTCTTACTTCTAATTCTCTATGCAGTTTTTGGACCATCCACCAAAAAGATCTCTCTGGAGGAAGTAAGCTTTAAAACTACCCAGTCTTCGGAATTGTATTTCAAGAACATTCGATCTTATTTCTACAATAAAGAAGAGCATAAAGAATCTGGGTTCCATCTCTATAGTCTAAAATCGTTAGAAGAAAATGGGAGTCCATTGAGCTTTGTGATTCTTCAAAATTGGATGATGAGTGAGGCATACATCATGCTAGAAACAGGATCTACTGATGAGCTTACTACTCCATTTACCATTGAGATAGAAGAAGAGCAGCAGCTTGTTCTCAATGCAGAAGATTCATATGCTCAGTATGTATTTGCTGCCCAGGTTTTTACAGCTTTGGAAAATGATATGGATCTAAGGCTAAAACAGAAGGATGTTGTCATCTATATATCAGAGCGAGATAAAAAAGCATTGCACAAGAGCCTGGGCGACTATTTTAGATTGGTTGGAAAGATTCGATAGTTGATTAAGTAAATTAGCCGAGAACTATCAATTCTGATCTGTTGAGTACTCCCCTTGATAAGAAGTTAAGCCTCCTGCTTGCATTGTTGCTAGCAATTGTTGTGTCTTTCTTCTCCTATTTTCAAAGCGGGGGGGATGTACGCCATCTTATTGACAAACAAGGAGAGCTCAATTACAATTCTGTTCCTTTACTACTTTCTCAAGATTCCATTTGGTTCGATGAATCAGAGCTTGATTTAGAAGAAAAGCTAAAATACATACCGGACTATGATTATTCATTGATCCTATTGCCTACACATTATACTTCTGGCCTTGTTGCTAGCTATTTCAAGAAGGATAGAGAAGAAGTTCAACTATGGGCTTTATATCTTTTCAATCTATTCTGTGGGTTACTTTCCTTTTACCTTTTAAGCAAATTGCTTTTGAGGCACTACAGCATAAAGGTTAGTCTGATAAGTCTATCCCTGCTGCTATTGGCCTCTAATCTATTGATATATCTATATGGAGTGATTGGACACCAAGAGGTCTTTTTGTTGCTATTGGTAAGTTACATATTGAGCCTTTATTTAAAGCAGCAGCTAAGTAAATGGGAGCTTTTAATGGGCAGTTTCTCTTTCGGTCTGGCTTCTTTAATGCAGCCGGCCCTATTCTTCTTAATTGTAATTCCCTTATTCAATTTAAAAAGGAACAACAAAAGTCTTAGGGTCATCCTTAAGGACTGGATTTACTATACGATACCTTTCATTTTCTTAGTGATGGGGTATGCGTCATTTCACTATTTTATAATTGACTCTTTAGGTGAGCAATTAATAGAGCAGTCTTATTTCTTTTTGGATCCAAAGTTTTATAGAGGATTATTGGAGTATAGAAAGGGCTGGTTGATTTATAGCCCTATCATGATCTTTGCTTTAGTAGGACTAATTGTATCACTTCTAAAAAATAGATACAAGAATGAATTTGGCTGGGATCTACTGTTGTTCTTGTTGTTCTATTCATTTGTAGTTTTTTCTTGGTGGAACTGGTGGTATTCTGATTCTTTTGGTCAAAAGGTCATGATCCCGATCTATGGATTGATGTTATTGGGAATTGCTTTTTTGGTTGAGGCATTTCTCCAGATCAGAAATAACATTCTAGGATTTTGGATCGTTGTTTTTAGTTGTTTTCTAGTTCTCCTCAATGTCCATCAAAGTATAAAGTACAAGGAAGGGATCATTTCTGGGGATGGAATGACTGAACGACTTTTTTGGGCGTCTTTTGGGGCAGATCAAAGGTTATCGATCTTTAGTTGTTTAGAGAGAAAACCATCTTACAAGAAAGCATTGAATTCAGAAAGATTGGAGGTCTTCAATTTGTGTGAAGATCAGTTTAGACTTTATTTACAATGGTTGGTAGGGCATTATCCAGATGGAACAGATCGAAATGCTCCGGGTGTAGTTAGATTCAAGGACTATCAGGTGGGAATCGTTTATTATTGGAGTGTACAGGAGTACAATTCAATTGAAATATCTCTTGATTCAGATGATGATTATGAGGTTCGATTCTTTTTGAATGATCAATTGATCGCCAAGAATTATCTTGCTTCTAATTGTTGGTTTACAAAAGGACTTTGGAATCATGCATACGTAATGGACGAAGAAGTTCAAGCGGGATTTGACAAGATTGAAATAGAGGCCATGGCTGGAGATGGCGAATGTGCCATTGGGCAGATCATGTTGTACTAAAGGCAACGTTTTAAGATCAATAGATCTTTATTCTCTACTTCTTTTTTCCATTGATCACTCTCAATAAGATCATTTAGAATTTCATTGTAGGCCTTTTCCTTTGCAGGATAAAACAACTTATCGTTAGGGAAAAGAACTATGTATTCAGCATCTTCAATAACAGGGAATGTGTAGATCTTGTCTCTCAAGGCAAAATGAGGAACAATATTGTATTCCGCTGAGATAGATGCATTTTTTGGAATGATCTGAAAGTGCTCATATATACTTTCCACTTCGTAATCGCTTTGATAATGTTCAGCGGTATAGAATTGCAAGCGGTTCTTTTCTACCCAAGCCATTATATCATTCTCCAAGGCATCGTAAGTAGAATAGATAGTAATTGCTAAGAATGCTATTGCAGTGGTATAAGACACCCATCTTTTCTTTAGCTGACTCACAGCATCAAATAAGCCAACCGTTAGAATTGGAGCTAAGGCGATGGAATATTGAACCCCCAAGCCCCATTTCTGAACATCATCATTGAACATTTTTTGCAATAGGATAAACAGAGCTGCAAATAAATATCTGGGGTTGATCAAAGATGCGATTCCACCACTCAAAGCACATACCAACCAAAAGGTGTTCTTGGTATCATCGTAAAAAGGATCATTCGTGTGATTGATAAAAAGATACTTGATGTACTTGAAAGGCTTTTGTATGATATTCTTGAAAGCACTCGACCAATCTTCACCAAGCAGTGAATATTTGAAGTGGTTGTAAGGAACACCATCACTGTCTAAGTAGGGCATAAGAAACTTGACCATGAAGAAGAAGTAAAAGATGCCAAAAAGACTCAGAAGAAGAAGATTCCTTCTTCCTCTAGATGGGATGGATTTGTCGAAAAATAGTAATCCAAATGCAATTGCAGTGAGATACAAAGCTAAATTCTCCTTGCAGCTAATGATCAACAAAGCAATAATTGTTGAAGCGAGAAATTTTTCCTTTTTGATGTAATAATAGAACCAGGGTACCATAGAAGCACCAACAACATTGTTGTGATAGTCAAATCCCAAAGCAGAGATCACTCCTACAAAACAGAAGAAATGAATCATTGCTAAATAAGGCATAATGGTACGCTGATCAATTTCTTTTACCAGATGATAGCAACCCAATCCGCCTATTAGAACGGCGATAATTTGCATGACTAGAATTCCATAGGATCCAAAAAAATATTGGGAGAAGGACAATGGAATTAAGATCAATCCCATATGATCGCTCAGTAGATTATTTACAGTAGGATGAAGAACTGTATTAGTATTCCATTGAAAATGGGAATAGTGAAAAGCCGCTTGGTTGAATATCCCAAGATCATATGCAAAGGTCCTGAAGAGGTAGTGATTGATCAATGAAACAGAGGCAAAGATCCCTCCGAAGATCAGTAAGATCAATATTAGAAAAAGGAGTTTTTTGTTCATCTATATCGGAAGTAGATCCTCAATAATTCAAAAGGAACCGAGAGGAAATGCCAAAACTTGATCTTAGATCCTTTTTTATCTTCCCACTGCATCAATGGAACCTCAATAATGCGGTTACTAGCCATTGAGCTTAACTCCTTTAGTCTAAATATAAGCTCAACATCAAAAAGCCATGAGGAGATAAATTCCCTTTCAAATAGTGCTTTTGCCTGGTCAGTTCTGATGAGCTTCAAACCACATTGTGTGTCATAAATAGGAAGCTTCAGCATCTTGCTCACTATTGTGGCAAAGACACGACCAAAATAGTGTCTGCTTAGTTTTCTTTTGATAGAAGTTAATCCTAGAATCTTAATTCTTGATCCTAGGACTAAATATGGAGGGTCATTTCTTTCATTTGCAATGGATAGAAGTCTATTAATCTCACTCAATGGACTTGCTAGATCTGCATCAATATACCCAACATACTGATAGTCTTCCAACTTCAATTCCAAAACAGCAGATCGAATGGCCTCGGCTTTGCCGCTATTCTTTTCGAGAGAGATCAATTTAATATTCTCATGATTCTGCTGCAATTCTTTCAGAACTACATCGGTTTTGTCTGTGCTGCCATCATTGACAAATACCAACTGAAGATCATTTGACTGCTCAGAAGCAAGAAATGAATCGTATGCTTCAAGTTCAATTCTCTTTTCTTCATTATAGCATGGTATGATGATCAAGCTTTTCATGATCTTTCAATAAGCTGGTTCAATGATTTAATTTAACAATGGCAAAATTAGACAAGCCAGGAAGTTTTAGTCCTATCTTCTCCATCCACCTTGCAATTCTATAGTCGACCCACAATGTATTCTCAATAATGGGATCCATTGCAGACCTCTTGTGGTCTCCTATTCCTTTTACTTCAGTAGATTTTAGTTTTAGCTTTTCAAGAAGTTTGATGATCGCTCTTGGGAGGAGCAGACTACTAAAAAAGTATCCGGTCCTTTCCACCTTTAAACCTGCTTTCTCCATTCGCTCCTTTAAGCTTTTGTTTGTATAGCGTCTGAAATGACCAAGAAAGGTATCATGCGCGCAAAAAAGACTTTGAAAAGCAGGAACAGTGATCAAAATATTGGTGTTTTCATCGATTGCTCCGTAGTTCTTTAGGGAACTCATAAAACCAATCTCATCTTCAATGTGCTCAATTACATCTAATAAAAGAATAAGATCCACTTTTTTCAGATCTCTATTTGCTTCTTCAAGCTCCCTATAAAAGCTAAACTTATTTTGATCAAATTTCTTTCTATAGTTTGCTATCATTTCCTCAGAAAAGGCGGTATCAACAGCAGTGAAGCTAGCATTCTCAAGATCATGAGATAGCTGCTCGATCAACCAACTGTCACCACAACCTATATCAAGAATAGTAGCATTGGAATCACTTATTGAAGACAAATTGGAGTTGATCAGGTCGAGCACAACCTTCTTTCTGGCACTTTCCCATGGGTGTCTGTCAGCACTTTTTTCTGAGATTGCAGATTCTACTAGATCCATTGTTTTTGTATTCACCGCAAGATATGAAAATATGATTGTCAGCTTGACGATGATTTGCCCTTAGAATTCCTATACTTATAGTAATATTGTCTTCTCAAGCCATTATATATCTTAGATTGATCCATGACATTAAGGTCTACATTTTTCATTCTTAGTATTCTCTTTCTCTTTGGATGTGATAATACAAGAACCACAGAGGAGTTTGTGCAGTTTCAGCTTTTCACCAATTATTCATTTGAAGGAGATACACTAAGATTGGATCTCAATACTAGAAATGCTTACGTTGAAGGAGTTTGTATACCCTCTTTGAATGAAAGCGGAGAGGAAGAGTTTTTACACTACAAGATTGCTTTTACTCCAGCTAAAGAGCAAAAGACCAAGTATTACTATAAGGTTTATTATCAAAACTCATCTTATAAGTTCCCAGAATGGGAGGATGGGAACAAAGGCACTTATAATTTAAAAGCTTCAGAAAATTTTTATGGAAGCTGGGAAGATGTTGGCTTGGGATTTAGATACTTGGCAGAATTAGGGGCTGGGGAAAATGTGGAATTCGTTGATTCCATAAGAATAGTAGGCAATCCGCGAAACGAGGAAAGGTATTATAGCTATTCGAGAAGAAGGAACGTTGGACAGCGGATCATTGACTCGATAAAATTGGAAGTAACTGGCACACCTGAGTGGGTAAAGGCAGTTCAAGCGAAAGCAAATTCAAACTCAATTTCTTTTGAAGAGCAATTGCATTTGGATGCACTTTGGACCATAAAAAATGGAGAGGATCAAGCTGAGCAGACTCAACCTACAGTGAATAGAGATCAGCTACTGGCTGAGTATATCAATAAAATTAGAGAGGATCAGGAATGGTTTTCAAGTGTAGAACAGAAGGCAATTCAAAACAAGGTGTCATTAGATGAGCAGCTCAGATTGGATGCCGTATATATGATGAACCTGGAGATTCCCAGCACTGTGAAAGAGAAAAAAAATCTTAGAGCACGTAGGAATCCAAGGATGGGAAATTACTCTTTCAAATTGGTGATCGTTTCAGAAGAGGAACTTGCTAATTTACCTGCTTCAGTTGTTGATATCAGCAAGACAGATGAGCTTCATCAAAGCTATTTGAATCCTTTCTTCTATTTCAATGAGCACAATTACATTGCTGATCTTCAGAATTCATTTGTTCTAGATGCACAGCAATCTTTGAATGCAAAGATCAGAATGAGTGGTCAGAAAGGAGTGTACATAGATCCTCTTAAATTGAGAAGTCCGAATGCAGATAAAAGCTATTATACTGAGAAGGCAAATTCATCGGATCAGTTATTCAAAGAGGCGGAGTTTGAGCAATATTTTCACGTGATAAACAGAGATTATGAGTTGAAGAATGTACCCATTCTCGCAGATGTGATTGGCGATAATTATACACAGAATGAGTTCAAAAAGAACATGAAGAAGTACCCATTGGATGATCGACCAATAAGTCATACCAAGATCACAAGTTCACCGGGGAAAACGGTCTTCTACAATGATAGCATGGAAGCCATTCAAATATTAAATCCTGCTAATGAATCACTTGTAAATGCGAGTAAAGAGAATGTTGGGGTTGCAACTCGAATAGGACTAAGCTATGGCAAGTTTACTGCCAAGATTCGCTTCCCAAAAATGTTGAGTGACTCCAATGTATGGAATGGCCTTACTTGCGCATTCTGGTTATTTAGTGATGCAATGTCTGAATGGAACCAAAGAGATATTTGTGAGAAGGATGGCTATTTGGCAAAAGGAGCAAAGAAGTATTCCACTGATTACTCACCGACTTCGTCTTATAGTGAGATTGACATTGAGATCGTTAAAACATCTAAGCATTGGCCAAAAACCTCTTATGGGGGAATAGAGGATTATCCAATTGACGATCCACAGAACAATAGGAACTTAATGGTCACTACTACTAATTGGGATATGGCCTGCAAGGACCCGAAAGGCATTCATCAAGGACTAGTTCCAATTGAGTATGCTGGCAAAACATTCCAGCCTCATAGATGGGATTTTTGGTACCAAGCTGCTACTACAAAGCATGAGTATCCTCATGATAAAACTGTTGGAGAAGATTTTTATTATCAGATTGAATGGAAGCCAAATGAGATTATATGGAGAATTGGCCCATCAAAAGACAAAATGGATGTCATTGGCTACATCAATGATCATTACTCCAAGATCCCAAATAATCAAATGATCGCAATTACCACTCAAGAGTTTCATTATGCCCTTTGGTGGCCCTTAGCTCCATTTGATCAGAATAATGTGCCTTATCCTAGTGAAGACATCAATGGATATGTGTACTATGTTGAAGTAGAATAGAAAGATGGTTTTTAGTAGTCCCTTATTCCTATTTTATTTTTTCCCTGCATTTATATTATTGTATTCTCTATGTCCTAAGAGATTTAAGAATGCATGCATTCTAATCTTTAGCATCATCTTTTATGCCTGGGGTGCACCAAAGTTCATTTTCATTTTGATGGGCTCTACCATCTTGGATTTTTACATTGTTAAGGCCTTATACAATGCAACTACCGTATCCAGAAAGAAGCTTTGGATTAGCATATCAATTAGCATGAATGTGGGCTTGCTTGTCTACTTCAAGTATGCGAATTTCTTTGTGGAGAATGTCAATCTTTTTCTCTCTAAATTTTCCATCGAAGCAATAGGCTGGACTGAAGTGCTACTTCCAATAGGGATCTCGTTTTATACATTCCAAACACTTACCTATTCAATTGACATATACAGAGGAGTGTATCCCCCACAGAAGAAGCTTTCTAACTACCTTTTGTATATCATGTCATTCCCACAGATGATAGCTGGGCCAATTGTAAGGTATCAAACCATTGCAGCAGAGCTAACTGACCGAGAAGACTCATTTGATGATAAGTTGGTAGGCTTCACCAGGTTCAGTATTGGGTTAGCAAAGAAAGTGCTAATTGCTAATGTGATGGGCAGACAGGCCGACATCATCTTTGCCAATCAAGTTAGTGATCTAGATTGTGGCTTTCTTTGGATGGGAATATTAGCATACACCTTTCAGATTTATTTTGATTTTTCTGGTTATTCTGACATGGCAATAGGTTTGGGAAGAATGATGGGATTCCACTTTCCAGAGAACTTCAATTTACCTTATCTATCAAGAAGCATCTCTGAATTTTGGAGAAGGTGGCACATTACCTTGGGAACCTTCATGAGAGATTATCTCTACATACCCTTAGGCGGAAACCAAGTAAATAGCAAGTTCAGATTGTACTTTAACCTTGTGTTGGTTTTCTTGATTTCAGGCTTATGGCATGGAGCTTCCTGGAATTTTGTGATTTGGGGAGCCTATCATGGTTTGTTCTTGATCTTGGACCGGTTATTCCTTTTAAAGGTTTATGAGAAGATAGGTCGAATTGCCAGCAACATCATCACTTTCATTATCGTAGTGATCGGATGGGTATTCTTTCGGGTAGAAGAGTTCTCTGTGGCCATTGAATATATCAAGGGGATGTTTGATTTTAGCAATTTTGCCTTCCCAGGTGGCATTCCTTCATTCTATCCTTTGTTCGTTATAGGGATCATCTTCGCATTTTTCGATTATGTCCAGCCTTCTGAGAAGTTGAAGACATACTTTTATGAAGCAAAGGATCTTTCAAGGTCAAAGGCTATGATCTTTGTTTCTTTAGCATTAGTGCTGTTGATCGTTTCATCAGCAGACCTTTTATCATCTGGCTTTAATCCGTTTATATATTTCAGGTTCTAATGGAAAGCTATAAAAGAAACATATTCATTTTTATAGTGGTCATTAGTTTAATGCCTCTAGTACAAAGCGTTACATCTGTAGTTAAGTTTGATAAGCTAGATGGATCCTACCAAGTTGCGGTTGCGCCAAAGTTCATTTGGAAACATTGGTTCACTGGAAATTTTCAACATAAGATGGAAACCTATTTGGATCAACAAGCAGGTTTTAGAGAATTTTTGATCAGATTAAGCAATCAACTTAGGTACAATTTTTTCAAGCAGTCTCAAGCAAATGGTGTGATCGTAGGAAAAGACGATTACCTTTTTGAAGAAGCATACATTCATGCACATTTTGGATATGATTATGTAGGCAGGGAATCAGTAAGCAGGAAGCTAGATCTTTTGAAAGAGATCCAGACCATCTTGAAAAGTAGGGGAACTGATATTGTCTTAGTTCTTGCTCCCGGGAAAGCTAGTTTTTATCCAGAAAAGATTCCAGATAATTACAGTTTGAGGAAAGGCTGGTCCCATACCAACTACTACTTGTACAGGAATGGAGTACTTGCAAGAAAGATCAATCACATTGATGTAAACAATTGGTTTGTTCAAGCAAAGGATAGCAGTAAGTATAACTTATATCCTAAAACAGGGATCCATTGGAGTAGATATGGAGAGCTATTGTTTTTGGATTCTTTAATGAGCTATTTGAATCAGTTAAAACCAAATTTTGAGCTTCCAGATGTCGAATTGATTCCTGGAGAACTAAGTGAGGAAATGAGGTTTACGGATGAGGATATCGAGGAAGGAATGAATATTCTTTTTGACATCCAAGATGATCCTATTTACTATCCGAGCTTCAAGATCAATTATCCTCAGAATCAAAGAAAGCCGAAAGGGATGTTCCTTGCAGATAGCTATTTCAGCAATCTGTATGATGACACCATTTCCTTAAGAATATTTGACAATGCCGCTTTTTGGTATTACAATAGGGAGATCTATTTCTATGGGAATGGACCAATAGATTACTTTGATAATGACCTTATCCAAAGTTTGAATGGCTTGGATTATATTGTTATGATCATTACTGAATCTAATTTGAAAGATCTTGGTTTTGGATTTATAGAACAGTATCACACTGCCCTAACAGACCCTGATAGGTTTAGATATGAATTCAAGATTAGAGAGGTCGAACATGCCATGTGGAACAATCCAGATTGGCTGGCTCAGTTGCAGTCAAAAGCCAAAAATAGTGGTAAGACATTAGAGCAGGTGATGAGAGAAGATGCCTTGTATATAATTGAAGAAGGCAATTAGAGTGCCCTATAATTCAATAATTTCAAGGTAAAGGTGATCTACAAGAACTTCTTCAATGCTCTTGTTCCAAGTGTAGAATACCAATTCTGATAAAGATTGCTCAGTTGCTTCCAATTCAATATCCCATTCTACATATTGCCAATTTGTGTCTCTTCCAACAAATTTAGAATCGTAGAATATAGCCTTGTTCTCTTTTTCTACACTCAATACCATTTGACATACATCGCTTTGCATATTTAGAAAGCTTCCTTTAGCGATCAATCGATATTTCTTTGCAGTATTTATAGAGGTCCTAAGGGTGCTACTATAAATATTTATGGAATCAATAGTTTGATAGGATGAACCATTGAAGCTATTCAAATAATATGCAGTTGACCAATTTCCATGAGATATATTTTCGAAATCATTGACGAAAATAGTAGTCTTATCTACCTTATCTGTTTCCTTGCTCCAAGCTTCAATTAGCAAATTATCTATTTCTAATTCAACACCATCTACGTGCCAAATATGCGAGAATAAAGTGTCGTTCAAGGCTCTTCTGTTAGGAGGCACATAGACCAAGCTGCATCTTGCCCAACCATCATTCATGAAGCCTTTGTCCAATAAGGAATTGAGTTCTCCATCCCCATATCCATAAATAGCTTCTGATCTGTGGTCTATTGCCCTTGTTATTATTTTAACATATGGCCATTCCGAATTCTTCTTTTGTTTACAATCAAAAGAAAACAGATAATAGAACTCATCAGTTTGAGTAATTTCAGCAAAACTAAAAGAGTAGTTCGGAGAAAAACTCGCTTGGCCACTTAAGATCAAATCCGGATCTGATTTAAGAACAGTATCTCCAATTCTAACCTGTGCAGAATGATTGGAATGTTCGTCAAAGCTTGAATACTTTAATATTCTCTTGTAAGTGAATATGGTATCTGGTAGTTCAATTCTTGTTCTATCAATTTCAAGCATCTCCATTTTCCGTTTGTCTTGCTGACTATCACCCCAAACTGCCCAGTAGTACTCTTTATTCATTCTTGAAGTATGAATAATTCCATGAAATTCCTGCCATGTTTGGAATAGATTAAGAACTATGGCCAAGCTGGTGAATCCGATCAAGCTTAAATAGATTTTCTTCTTTTCTTGAAAGTGCTGAAGGAACATTCCTATGGGTACCAACAAGAAAGGATAGGCTTGCGCTATTGACCTTTGACCAAAGCTCTCAGCATACCACCAACAATCCCAACTACTAAGAACATAGATGTATACAATTGCATAGGTTGAAAAGGCCAATAAATGCCTTCGTGCAATTCGTATCAGTAGAATAAGCGAAGGAATCAATAGCAGCATTAGTGGCGTATAGATAAACCATCCTTTCTTATAGCTAAACAGATATTCAACGGTATATGGGTCTAAAAATTTAAAGCCTTCAACCAAGTATGAATCAAAGAATAAACTTCCAGTTGTTGTTTTCCAATAGATCAACTGTGGCGTTATAATAAGCATCACAATTAGCAAGGAACCGAATAGGTGTTGGTACTGAGTTCCGTAAAACTTAAATCTCTTTCTAAGAGCACTTAGTGATTGAATATCCCAAAAGAGAAGAACGATTATTGCAAGGATCTCAGTTGGACGATTAAGTATCATCAATCCAAGAACACTAGCAATACAGTAAATGTATTTTGGCTTTGAACTATTGTACCACTTTGGGATCAGGTATAGAAGAATTGAATAGAGAGTAAAAAGAAAGATATGGGGAGATATGGTATTACTAATAATCAGATGGAGCAAGTTGGTTCCAAGGCCAAGTGCCAATAGTAATAGGATTGTTGTGCTTTCAGAGAAATAGTATAAAAAGGCTTTTCTTAGATAAACTAATCCAATGAAGAAGAAGAACATTGCATAGATTGCTAGACCTAGTTGATAAGGTTTAGAGAATCCATCAGCATTATATTCACTGGATGTTTTTGCAAAGGCATGTGAGATGAAGAATCCTGGAGACATAAGTAAAGCGTTTCCGTAGGTATATTGGATCACTTTGTTCCCATTCTCTAAATAATGGGCTTGATACAAAGGTCTATCATTACAATAGGTCCTTCTAATGTTGTTCAGCCATGTAGTATCCTTCAGTTGAAGATCATCGTAAATAAAGAGTGCAGGCAGGTATAGGTAGTAGCCAAAATCATCATAAACTAAAATGCCATATTGATCATTTTCTCCCCAGGCAGGCTTAGTGGATCTGCCATATATAGCAATTATCATAATGATAAGAATTGCTATAAAAGAAGAACTCAGCCGATTCATTGTTCAACTCATTTAAAAATTAGATTCCATTTTTTAGCCCTAGATATTTCTTTGATAGGCAATGTCAATAATTAGGCAAACTAATTATACTTGGGCTATCCATTTCTATAGTTGATATTCCGTTATTAAGATAGTAACATACTTTATTACTACAACTTTCAATTGATCTAACTTCTTGAACATTGGAACTGGAATACGCAATGGTATTATTGGTGTAAAACATCGCAGCGATCCGCTCATCATACTTAACATTGAGTAATACTGAACCATCCGTAATATCCTGCTTTAAATTCTTAAACTTCTTCTGACCGACTTCTATATTGAGCATGAGATAATTACTTGTCTTTGGATTAATATAGTTCTCTGTTAGGTTTAAGTTGAAAGTATTAAATATCAAAGCAATGGATGAGACAGTAATGAAGAAATTCACCAATGCTTTCTTATTCTTTATAACTGAAGACAAATAAGTTGCGCAACTATATATACCTGCTGCAAGCATTAGAAATACAATTGGAGACAAGAGGTAGGTAAAAGCCATCATTTTTGTTGCGGCCCAGCTGAAAAAAACATAGACCGTTAGGATTGAGAAAAGCAAGGGGAAAAAATACTCTCTTTTTCTAGCGGAAAAGTAGCTAAGAAGAATTGCTACTATGATCCATGCGATATGCAGGCCATAGTGATCTATACTATGTTCTAGATAATAGTACCATTCTCCACCGTGGTTCTCAACTGCTTCAGTTAGATGCTTTCCGTTCAGCTCATACTCGTGAGTTGCCTCTTCAGTAAAACGAAAGAAGGTATATAACTGCCATGGTAGGACTACCAATAAACTTCCAAAGAAGTTGGCCAATGTTGCTTTCCATTCAGACCAGAATTGTTTTAGGTCGTTAGATTTAAACAGTAAAATCAGTGTCCATGTGTAGTAAACGATGAATCCTGTCAACCATTTGTTCAATACTGCGAACGCAGCTCCAATGATGATTATACCGAAGAACCATTTTGATTTTGTCTGAAGGTATTCTATTAGTGCCCAAAAGCTCAGAGTGATGTAAAAAATAAATGCAACATCATTATGATCTGTATGGTAGATTCCTGCCATTAAATAGAACTTGAAGGCTGAAAAGCAAAACAATGCTGAGCCAATTAGTCCGATGGTCCTATTGAATACATGCAGCCCAATTCGATAGATAAAAATTCCCACAAAGCTCATCATGATCATGGAGGGTAAGCGAACACTGAATACACTTGCACCAAACAACTTTATCGATGCTGCCATTTGATACAGAAAAAGGGGTTGCTTGTGGAGCCAAATAGTTCCCTCTGTCCAATTTAAACTATGAGGGAGGCAATGCTCTGTATAAAGCAATGGGATAGATGGATTTGCAGATAGGTTCTTTGCTACCAACGCATGGAATTGTTCATCCCATAAGAAGAGAAAGTCAAATAGGTTGATGGCAATTAATCCTATTGATCCATTTGCAACTATCAGAAGAAGATAAGTCAATGGATCATTTAACTTCTTGGACTCCTTTAGTGAAGCAGTTATTAAATAGACATAGATTGCAAGCGAGATTAGAACAAGAACAATTCCATAGTTCGGAAAGTAACCTCCAAATACATTTCTGCTCCTAAGTTGATGAACAACTAAATCTTTTTTGGGGGATTCACCAACAAAAAAGGAGGACGATTCTAGGTAATTGCCTTCTATGGTTTGCAAGTAAATCCTTCCATCGCTTTCTTCTAGCCTAAACTTAGTTGGCAAACTGCCTTTTTCCCAGACTAGGGTATCTGACTCTAGATGAATGGCGTTATTCTCAAAATCTGTAAGGGTAATAACACCTTCGTCTTGAGTTTGAACTTTAAATATCTCCCAGCCACCAGCTGCTTGACGATTTGACAGAACATAAGGAGCATTATTCCTATCAGCACTCAAAAAGTTCCCGAACTTATCCTGGATTACGATTCTATCTTCATTCTCTAACTGTTTCCCACATGATGAAAGAATGAGTGAAAGAAGTAGAAGAAGTAGAAGAGGGATATTTTTCAAGAGAATGAATTGAGTTTTTAGTGGGACTCTATTTCAATAATGGCAAGAATCCAGACCCACTTAGTTTCTACTTAGAGCCAAATAAGCCGTACTTTATGATGCAATATATTGCACGAAAACCATCTTTCCAACCGATCTTTTTCCCTTCCTCATAAGTTCTTCCATAGTAGGAGATCCCTACCTCATATATTCTGATCTTAGATATCCTGGATAGTTTTGCTGTTAGTTCCGGTTCAAATCCAAAGCGCTTTTCTCTCAATCGCAAGGACTTGGCAATTTTTGAATCCATCAACTTATAACAGGTTTCCATGTCAGTTAAGTTGAGGTTGGTGAAAGCATTGGAAAGCTGTGTGAGGAATTTATTTCCAATGGAATGCCAGAAGAATAGGATCCTGTGCGGATTGCCCCCCATAAATCGAGATCCATAAACTACATCTGCATTTCCTTCAACTATAGGTTTGAGTAATATGTTATATTCTCTTGGATCGTACTCTAGATCTGCGTCCTGAACGATCAAATAGTCTCCTTCAGCAAGCTCAATAGCCTTGTGGATAGCAGCTCCTTTTCCTTGGTTCTTCTCTTGTTTAAAGTATCTTATAGTCAGATCGGGATTATCTGAGATGTATTTTTGAATCACAGACTCCGTATCATCTTTGGAGCAATCATTGACGATAATAATCTCTTTTTTGAATTCCCCGATCAGATCAACTGCCTTGACCTTATTCAAAATCAAATGAATCGTTGCCTCTTCATTGTAAGCGGGAATTAAAATTGAAAGTAGCTTCATTCAGTTGGTTTAAATTTTCATTTCTGGGATTTCTCCTTCAATGATAAGGTTCCCAGCAGTTGCATTTTTGATCTCTTCAACACTGACCCCAGGAGCCCTTTCTCGAAGAATAAATGAACCATCCTTAACATCTAGTACAGCAAGATTGGTCACTACTTTGGTAATGCAGTTTACTCCTGTTAATGGGAGCGTACATTCTTTTAGCAATTTGGATTCTCCTGCTTTATTAGTGTGCATCATTGCAACAATGATGTTTTCTGCAGAAGCTACTAGATCCATTGCTCCACCCATTCCTTTGACCATCTTGCCAGGTATCTTCCAATTGGCAATATCTCCATTCTGGGCAACTTCCATCGCTCCCAGGACGGTTAATTGAACTTTTCCAGCTCTGATCATCCCAAATGAAGTGGAGGAGTCAAAAAAGACAGAACCGGGCATGGTAGTAATGGTTTGTTTTCCGGCATTGATTAGGTCAGCATCAACATCTTCTTCAGAGGGGAAAGGGCCCATACCAAGCAAGCCATTTTCAGACTGAAAAGTGACATCAATATCTTCTGGAATGTAATTGGCAACAAGTGTGGGAATTCCAATCCCTAAATTGACATACCAACCATCTTGAAGCTCTTTTGCAATTCTTTTGGCAATACTATTCTTGTCAAGCATCTACTTAGTTTTTTACAGTTCTCTGTTCTATTCTCTTTTCGTAATTCTTTCCTTCGAAGATTCTATGGACAAAAATCCCTGGGGTGTGGATCTCATTAGGGTCCAGTTCGCCCGGTTGGACTAATTCTTCAACTTCAGCTATGGTAATTTTTCCAGCCATTGCCATGACGGGATTGAAGTTCCTTGCAGTGGCCTTGAAAACCAAATTTCCTTTGGTATCGCCTTTCCAAGCTTTAACGATACTGAAGTCAGACACGAAACTCTCTTCAAGTATGTATTTCTTACCGTTGTATTCTCGGATCTCTTTGCCTTCTGCAATTTCAGTTCCATAACCTGCAGGGGTATAGAAAGCAGGAATACCTGCACCTCCTGCTCTACATTTTTCAGCTAAGGTTCCCTGAGGAGTCAATTCAACTTCTAGTTCTCCACTCAGCATTTGTCTTTCAAACTCATCATTTTCACCTACATAAGAAGATATCATCTTCTTGATCTGCCTATTCTGTAACAATAGCCCCAATCCAAAATCATCAACACCGGCATTGTTGGATATACAGATCAAATTATTGATCTCAGGATGTCCAGCTAAAGCAGCGATGCATTTTTCAGGAATTCCACAGAGGCCAAATCCTCCTAGCATCAAGGTCATTCCACTATCGATGCCTTCAATGGCTTCTTCTGCATTTGCAACAACTTTATTTATCATTCTAAAACTATTTATTGGAAATTAGGCTCTCCGCTTGATTCAAATGTATTTCCTTTTGAATAAACATCACAATCGATCTCAATCTGTAAGGCTTCCTCTGGCCTTTCAAAATCTTCAGTAGATATTTGAATCGTTGAGTCTGCATATAATTTGTTCATGTAATAGCCGTAGATAGGAAGAGCGGTATTGGCACCTTGTCCATCTGAGGTATAGGTAAATCGAACACTTCTATCTTCTGCACCTACCCAAACTCCAGTAACGAGATCTGGGGTTGCCCCAATGAACCATCCATCTGAATTATTCTGAGTAGTTCCAGTCTTACCAGCAATTGGATGTGGGATACCTGCATAAGGTCTTTCTTCGCTTTTTGGGAACCTGATCCGAATTCCAGTACCTGCTACATTTTTTGCTTTGTATTCATTGTAATTGTAGGAGGTAACACCTTTTAATAGATCCAACATCACATAGGCGGTTTGCTCACTTAATGCCTCACGAGTTTTAGGAACGTATTCGGCAATTACATTTCCGTCTTTGTCTTCAATTCTAGTAAGGAAGATTGGCTCTGTCCATACCCCTTTGTTCACAAAAGTCGAAAAGGCTCCAGCCATCTCGTAGATCGACACATCAGCAACCCCTAAAGCCAAAGAAACTACTGTATCTAAGGGGGAAACAACTCCCATATTCCTAGCCATTTTTATTACCCTTTCTGGACCAAACTGTTTCATGATCCAAGCAGTAACAGTATTCATAGAGTTAGCAAGACCATACTTTAGACTTACATTGTATCCATAATCTTCATCGCTATTTTTTGGAGTCCAATCTTCCATTAAGCCAAACTCTCCTTTTTTGAATGGAACAGGCACATTTGGCACTTCGTAACAAGGTGAGAATCCTTCATCAATGGCCACTGCATAAACAAATGGTTTGAATGTTGAACCAACTTGTCTTTTTCCTTGTCTTACATGGTCATAGGCAAAATGATCATAGTCAATGCCTCCAACCCAGGCTTTTATATGTCCAGTATACGGATCCATTGTCATCAGGCCTGCTTGCAGAATACTCTTGTAGTACTTAATGGAATCCATAGGACTCATCAATGTGTCTATTTCTCCTTGCCAAGAGAATACTTTCATTTCCGTTGGACGGTCAAAAATTGCCAATATGGAATCGGCTGAATGCACTTTGGTCTGATGTCCACAATCCTCTGCCTTACACAGTGCATAAGTAACTCCCTCTACCTCTTCCTCCTGCAAGAATCTTCCTCTTCTGCCGCAATTAGAGCATTGCTTCCCACTCATGATCAAGTATCTCTCAGATCTTTTCATGGCTGCTTTTAAAATCTTATCTGATTCCCTTTTTGGTATGCTGAATGGAGCATTTCTTTTCTTTTTAAGATCCTTGAAAAAATCATCTTGTAATTGAAATCTCAAATGCTCTTTCACTGCCCATTCTGCATATTGTTGCATCTTGTAATTGATAGTGGTATAGATCTTCAATCCATCCTTGTAGATGTCGTAAGGATTACCATCAGCCTTTCTTAATTTATAGTTGTCATCGCCATCCTTCTCATTGAATATTTTTTTGAGCTCAGCTCTCAAAACTTCTCGAAAATATGGAGCGATTCCTTCTTTATGATCTACTTTGCTATACTCTAGATCCATTGGAATAGCCTTTAAGGAGTCAAATTCTGTAGAAGTAATTACTCCATTTCTCTTCATCTGACCTAAAACCACATTCCTTCTATGAAGAGTAGTATCCGGAAACCTCAATGGATTAAATAAGGAAGGATTTTTTAGCATCCCAACAAGAACAGCTGCTTCTTGTACTTCTAGTTCTGCAGGAGTCTTTCCAAAATAAACGGAAGATGCAGATTTGATCCCAACAGCATTATTGACAAAATCAAAACGATTGAAATACATCGCAATGATTTCATCCTTGGTATATCTCCTTTCCAATTGAGCAGCAATGATCCATTCCTGCATTTTTTGCTTTACTCTGTCAAATCTGCTCTTTGGAGCATCGGAAAAAAGCATTTTAGCCAATTGTTGGGTAATAGTACTTGCACCACCACTTCTTCCAAGCTTGGCAACTGCCCTAGCTAATCCGCGAATATCTATCCCCGAATGCTCATAATAGCGCTCGTCTTCTGTGGCTACCAATGCATTGATCAAATTAGGTGATAAGTCTTCATAATCAACATTCACCCTATTCTGATAGAAGTACTTTCCAAGGATCTTTCCATCGGAGGTGTATACTTCTGTTGCTAGATTACTTTTTGGATTTTCAAGCTCCTCAAATGTAGGTAGTGGATCGAAACCAGGCCATGCTTCTGCTGCTCCATAGAACATGACAACAAAAAAGATCAATGGAAGAAAAACCAAGCTCCAAAATAGAAGAATGGATTTTCCATAGGATCTTTTGACCTTCTTTTTTTTCTTATTCAAAGCTTCTTTCTATTCTAATTCCGATATCTGTAACGTTATCCAACTCAATATCGCGCATTGCTTGTTCAATTTCGAAAACATAACTTCCCGAAGTCGGAAATTGAATGGATTCTTTGTATTTGAATTGGTAGTCATAGATCCCACCTATTCCTTTGCCCATCCATCTACCTTGGTTATCAGCAAAGATCATTTGAGCAGTATCTACAGCGGTTAATCCATTTGGACTAGTAGTTTTGGTGAAGAGGTACAAGTTCTTGTATGGGTAGTCTCCTCCATGTCTTACATTGAGATAAAGATCATAGCTCACTGTTGTATCAGTAACCATGAACTCGAATTGAGCTCTTTCATCTCGATGCCAGCTAGCGTCACTAACTTTCAAATTTTCTTCAAAAAGCAGTCGTCCATCACAGGAGGACAATGCTAGTGATAGAATGAATAGGCTATATGTAAGGTGGTTCTTGAGCAAATCAAGCTTTGTTTTTCGATGGCGTGGATCCCTTGGGTCTCTTTTTTCTACTTTTCTTTTTCTTCTTCGATTTCAAATGATCAAATCTGTTGAGACTATCCTGACCTACCACATTTGCATATGAGCGAAGTTTTTCCTCTTGATTGGAAACTGCTTCAGATCTCAAAGCCACTGCTTTTTTCCCTTTTTTGTTCTCTTCAATAATCTCTTTGACCTGCTCCAATGACATTTCAATGAATTCATTTGGCTCTTCAGCATAGGAATACCACATCCTTTTCTTGAAGATGTCCATCTTCTGGAAAAAGGCATTTCCTTTTGAGGTCTTCAACTTCAATTTAGTGTCTGGGAATTCCTTTAATTCATCTACATAAAGATCTAACTCATAGTTGAGACAGCACTTTAACTTTCCACATTGGCCGGCCAATTTCGCAGGATTCAAAGAGAGCTGCTGATATCTAGCTGCGGAGGTAGAGACAGACCGAAAATCGGTGAGCCAGGTGGAACAACAAAGCTCTCTTCCACATGAACCAATTCCACCCAAGCGACCGGCTTCCTGTCTCATACCGATCTGTTTCATCTCAATTCTAGTCTTGAATTGGTCGGCTAATTTTTTGATCAATTCCCTAAAGTCTACTCTTTCTTCTGCAGTATAATAGAAGGTTGCTTTGCTCAGATCAGCTTGATATTCTACATCAGAAATTTTCATATTCAAGCCAAGCTCAGAGGCGATCTGCCTTGATTTGATCATGGCAGAAGATTCTTTTGCTCTCCCTTGATGCCATTTTTCAAGATCCTCATCGCTTGCCTTTCTTTGAACTTCTTTAAGAGTCTCTGTTTGTTGGATGAGGTGTTTTTTTTGGATCTGCAAGCGAACCAACTCTCCGCTTAATGATACGATTCCAATATCATATCCAGTAGTAGCTTCTACAACTACTGCTTCTCCTTCGTAGGGGCTTATTTTGTCTGGATCGAATTTGAAGAATTCTTTTCGCCCATTCTTGAATCTAACTTCAATAGCTGGGTAACTAGATCGATTACTGCCATCATTAATGTTCGAAAGCCAATTGTAGACTGTTAATTTATCGCAGCCTCCATTGCCACAATTTCCATTGTTCTTGCAGCCCTTCGGTACACCACTTCCGTTATTTCCACAATTGGCGCAAGCCATAATCGATGATTGGATTAAATATTATAGCAGTTTTCATTTGAGAAAACCACTAGCTAACAAATTTACGTTTTTTGGCTCTCAGAAGATTGGCAAATTGCATAGACATATCCATGAAAACGATCTTGCCATAAGCATTGCGTTCAATATGATAATGGGCTGTGTTTAAAAGCTCATTTATTTCAATGATATTCTCTGCTATAATGAATGGAGAGAACTTCTTAAGGAAGGCATCTTCTGAACCAAAATAGGTCTGGAGATCATTTCCGCTATAGTTTCTCAATATGCCTTCTCTCATCATGTCCAATGCATAGACAAGAAATCTTTTCTGCTTTTCTCTTCCATAAGAAGCACTACTCACCTCTTCTACCCATTTGTAGATCCTTTCCACATTTGCTTCATAACAAGCGCGCATCCATTCTGTAAACAAGCGGAAGAAGAGTTCATCTTCTTCTCTTTTTTGAGCCAGCCCAAATGCTTTAATAAGATCCCCTTCTGATTGTTCACTTAGTTGTTTGCTCTTTTCTTGTTCAATTCCTGACTTGGTCAATTCAGCCTCTATGAACTTGCTTTCAATGGGAGGAATTCTAACGATCTGGGTTCTTGATCGAATGGTTTCAATGATCTGTTCTTCATTCTCACAGAGCAAAATGATCAAGGTGTTTTCAGACGGCTCTTCGATCATTTTTAAGAGTCGATTAGCTGCTTCAATGTTCATTTTATCTGCAGCCCAAATGATCAATATTTTGTATTTGGCCTCAAAAGATTTTAAGCTGAGTTTCTTAATGATCTGCTTGCTATCTTCGACCTTAATAAGACTTTGCTTTTTCTCTGATCCAATGAACTCATTCCATCTCATGAGGTCAAAGTAGGCAGTTTCGCAAACTAATTCTCGCCATTGAACTAAGAAGTCTTCACTGCTATTTTTACTGGAGTCTGAACTGCTAATTGGAAAGCTAAAATGTAAATCAGGATGAGCAAGTTTTTGAAATTTCAAACAGGATGGACATTTTCCGCAAGACTCTTTATCATTCCGATCTGAGCATTGAATATATTGAGCTAGTGCAAGAGCTAATGCCAATCCTCCACGACCGTATTTACCCTCCAACATGATTGCATGAGCCAAGCGATTAGAATTGATCATTTGGATCAATTGCGCTTTTAATTCCTCTTGCCCAATTACCTCGTTGAATTGCATGGGATAAAAGTAAGCTTATGCTACCGAAACAAGTAGTCATAGGCTAAGGAATTAAGTATTTTTGCGGCCTCAAAACTCCAGAGAAATGAATTTCGAAGATTTAGACCTTAATGGCAAGAAAGTATTGGTTAGAGTAGACTTCAATGTCCCATTGAAAAATGGAAGCGTAACTGATAGAAATAGAATTATTGCAGCTGTCCCAACAATCAAAAGCATTGTGGAAAGAGGAGGTAAAGCAATTTTGATGTCTCACTTAGGGCGTCCCAAAGGAGAAAGAAAGATGGAATATTCACTCTCCCAGATCGCTGAAACTTTATCTGAGGAGCTGTCATTGGAAGTTCATTTCATTGATGATTGTATTGGTGAAAAAGTGAAAGATCAGATTGATCAATTGTCACAAGATCAAGTGGCATTATTAGAAAATCTAAGGTTTTATTCTGAAGAAGAGAAAGGGGATGCCTCCTTTGCAAATCAACTTTCACAGCTAGCAGACTGCTATGTGAATGATGCTTTTGGGACAGCTCATAGGGCTCATGCATCTACTGCAGTGATTGCAGAAAATTTTAGTGAAGATTCAAGGGCTTTTGGATATCTGATTCAAAATGAATTAAATGCAGTTCAACAGTTACTTTCTGAGCCACAAAGACCTTTTACAGCTATTATGGGTGGCGCAAAGATCTCAGATAAGATCTTATTGATCGAAAATATCTTGGATAAGGTTGATAGATTGATCATTGGTGGAGGAATGTCATACACATTTTTTAAAGCTCAGGGAGGAGAGATTGGAAACTCACTAGTTGAAGAGGACAAGCTTGATCTAGCTCTAGAGCTGATAGAGAAGGCCAAGGCAAAGGGAGTTGAATTGTATCTACCAGAAGACTCTGTAATAGCATCTGAGTTCAGTGCTGAGGCAGATACAAAAAATTCAGATAATCACTCGATTGAAGAAGGTTGGATGGGCTTGGACATAGGACCAAAGGCCGCTGAGAAGTTTGCAGAAGTAGTAGCTTCTTCTAGAACAATTCTCTGGAATGGACCAATGGGAGTTTTCGAAATGCCAAAGTTCTCAAACGGAACAAAATCAGTTGCTGAGGCTATTTCTGTCGCAACCAAAGAGGGCGCATTTTCTCTTATTGGAGGAGGAGATTCAGCTGCCGCAATCAGGCAATTCAATTTTGATGATCAGGTAAGCTATATCTCAACTGGCGGTGGTGCTCTTCTAGAGTATTTAGAAGGGAAAGAGCTTCCAGGGATCAAGGCAATTCAAGCTTAATCTAAAGAGTTATTGCTATTCATCGAGCTCTAGCTCAATATCAAGTTCCTGTACCCAATTGATCAAGGGGCCATTGATTGCTGAATAAGCTTGATATGCATAGGAGTCTTCGTACTTCTTCTTAGGGACGAACTCCCATCGATCATTGATCCACTCAAATGAAAATAGTAGGATCGTGAGAATTAAGGCATACTTTAATATACCGAAGAAAGCTCCGCTAATTCTGATGAGCATTCCCATTGCTGCCATTTTTAATACTTTATCCAAAGTCTTGGCAAGTAAGTAAACCAAAACGACTATGATCAAAAAGGTTAGTCCAAAGGCTAACATTCCAATTAAGCTAGGTGAAGCAGAAATATGTTGAGAAAGGTATACGGCCAGAAAGTTGGAAAACTTTAGACTACCCCAAATGCCAAGAACCAATCCAACTATGGATGCCAACTCTAAGATCAGTCCTTTTCGGAATCCCATGATTGCTCCCCAGAGAAGTGGTATTAGTATGATCAGATCGAAAGATTCCATGATATTCTCAGCGCTAAACTATCATTAATTTTACAGCAATGGAGATTGAGTTTCGAAAAAAATGGGATGAACTGCTTCGTAAGATGGCAGAAAGATTCAAGATGGAAATGGACTTGAAGTCCATGCTTTTTGTCATTGGCTTGCAGGAGCTAGGAATGAAAACAGATAAGCTTAGCAAGGATCAGAAACTAGATGTAATGCATATAGCTGTTTGCAGTCTTCTTGAGCCTTATGGGCACTACAAATACATTGGAAGGGATAAGGATGGTTGGCCACATTGGGAAGTGGTCGATAAATTACCCTTTCTCAACGGAGAGGAGCAAGAGCTTCTTATTAGAAAATGTATTGTAGAATACTGGGAGAAATACAATTGATCAGATATCAATTCTCATGGTTCTCTCGTAAATATTATCATCTCCTTTTTTCTTTCTTTTCGTTTCGAGGAGAACATCTAGAGAGTCTAATAATACTTGATTATATCTGGCTTCAACGCGCAATAAGATAGTGTTGTCATACTTGAAAAAAGCCTTGCCAAAATCATCAGTTCTAATTGAGTCTAGTACCTGAGGATTTACAACTCCTTGATTTGATCCAGGAACAGAAGTGACTACAATGGCTCCTCTAACTGGCGCACTATCGAAATCAAGTACTGTTATTTCAAGCTCTGGAGACTTCTCCTTTTTACAGGCTATTCCAAAGGCAGAGAGGAATATGATCAACAAAGGGAGGGTATATTTTTTCATACTTTTGCCCAAAATTCAATCTTTAGATACAAACTTAATTATATTTTGCTCAGGAAGGCGCTCATACTATTCGCATTTGGCTTGATCACTTATCAATTGGGAGCTCAGAATGTAGTAAGAATAACTACTACAGAGGGAGAAGTCTTGGTTAGTTTGTACTCTAAAACTCCCATCCACAGATCAAATTTCAAACGACTTGCTAATGAGGGATTTTACGACAGCACAAGTTTTCATCGAATCATTAGTGAATTCATGATACAAGGTGGTGATCCAAAATCAAAACCATCTTCAAAAAGTAAGAGGGTTGGATCCGGAGGACCAGGATATACACTGCAAGCAGAATTGAAAACCGGTTATATTCACAAGAAAGGGGCTCTTGCTGCTGCCAGAGATCCAGATGATATCAATCCTAGCAAGAGAAGTAATGGATCTCAGTTCTACATTGTTGTTGGAAGGAAGTATCCTCGAAAGTATTTGACCAAATTTGAAGAGGAGAATGGAGTCACTTATTCAGAAGAAGACAAATTGGATTATGAACGACTTGGCGGTACGCCTCATTTGGATGGGAACTATACAGTTTTTGGAGAAGTGATCAAAGGGATGGATATAGTCGAGAAGATATCAAACGTAAAAACGGGGAAAGCTGACCGGCCAATAGAACCAGTTTATATAATTAAGATGGAGGTCATTCAATGAAGATTCAGAATGTAAAAGAGTTGATCAAGGAAGTAAGGGCTTTTCAAGCTTCTTCTGAAAAGGAGATCGAGGAGTTTCGCATCAAGATCTTAGGTAGCAAAGGACAATTGAAGCAGCTCTTTGCCCAGTTCAAGGAAGTTGATCCTTCAGAGAAGAAAGAGTACGGACAGGTCTTGAATGAGCTAAAGAAAGAAGCAGAGGACAAGATCAATGAGCTTAGATCTAGTCTCAGTAATTCTAAGTCTGCTTCTGAAAAATCTTCATTGGATCTCAGTCGTCCTGTAAACCAATCTAAAACGGGAAGCAGACATCCAATTAATATCATCAAGAACAGGATCATCGAGATCTTCCATAAGATTGGTTATGAAGTTTCTGAAGGCCCAGAGATAGAAGATGATTGGCACAATTTCACTGCCTTGAATTTTCCGCCAGAGCATCCAGCCAGAGACATGCAAGACACTTTCTTTATTGAAAGGGATCCTGACATGGCTCTTAGAACACATACTTCTTCCGTTCAAGTGCGAATGATGGAATCTCAATCTCCTCCTATCCGCACCATTTCTCCAGGCAGGGTATACCGAAATGAGGCGATCTCTGCACGAGCACATTGCTTCTTTCATCAAATTGAAGGATTGTACATAGACAAGGATGTATCCTTTGCAGATTTGAGACAAACCTTGTTCTATTTTGCTAGAACCTTGTTCGGAGAGGATACTGAAATACGCTTAAGACCGTCTTATTTCCCTTTTACAGAGCCAAGTGCCGAGATGGATGTGTCCTGTACCATCTGCAAAGGAAAAGGGTGCAATGTATGCAAGTATACCGGTTATCTTGAGATCATGGGATGTGGAATGGTTGATCCAAATGTTCTTGAAAACTGTGGGATCGATAGTAAGGAATACTCGGGTTTTGCCTTTGGAATGGGTGTTGAACGGATTGCTCAACTCATTTACAATGTTAATGATCTGAGACTTTATTCGGAAAACGACACTAAGTTCTTAGAGCAATTTAGGTCTTCACTCTGATCATCAGAACTTCCAATCATACTGATCCATTTCGATCAAGCAATTTCTCAAAAGGTCTATTGAGGCAGTGATGTCTTCTTTGTGAGCCATCTCAATGACTTGGTGAAGGTGCCTTGTTGGGATGGAGATAGCACCAGAAATAGCCCCTCCTTCATTCATTCGTTGAATTCCTGCTGTGTCGGTTCCTCCAGCTGGAAGTATTTCTGCTTGCCACTTGATCTTGTGTTTATCTGCAGTGGTTTTCATAAAATCAACCATTCTATAATCGCAAATTGCTGAGGCATCCATGATCTTGATCGCGGTACCATCTCCTAAGCGCGTAATCTGTTCATGAGATTGAGCTCCTGGAAGATCGTATGCTATTGTGGTGTCCAAACCAAGTCCAAAATCTGGCTTGATATCCAATGCAGAAACATTGGCCCCTCTGATTCCCACTTCTTCTTGAACGGTGAACACTCCATAGATATCGTAGGGAACTGCATGGTCTTTTAGTTCTCGAAGTGTCTCAATCAAGATGAATACCGAAACGCGATTGTCAATTGACTTAGCATTTACGCAATCACCTAATTCCATCAATTCACTATAGCGTGTGATCGGATCACCAATCTTGACCATTTTGACCACTTCATCTTTGGTCATCCCAAGATCAATGAAATAATCGGTAACCTTCGGATTTTTTGCCCGTTCTTCCTGCGTCATTACATGGATAGGCTTACTTCCCATTACTCCAATGAGGTCTTCTTTACCGTGGATGATTACTCTTTGAGCAGTGAGGGTCTTTGGATCGAAACCCCCAAGGGTATGGAATCTGACAAATCCATTGTCGTCGATATGAGTTACAATGAATCCTATTTCATCCATATGAGCACCAATCATGATGCGTTTGCTATCAGATCCTTTCTTAATAGCATAAACATTTCCAAGGTTGTTAATAGAAACTTCATCTACTAATGGCTCAACCTCTCTTAGGACGATCTCTCTTATTCTCTGTTCAAATCCAGGGGCACCTGGAACTTCACAGATCTCTTTTAAAAGTGGAATATTCAGACCCATAACTAAAATTTTGGCCTGCTAAAGTACTTAATCTATCTATTTGAGAACGACCTTTTGGTTCTCAACTAGACCTATTGCCCTCATAGAAAGAAGCTTAGGATTACTCAACATAGCTAAGTTTGAGCATATTTGATTGCCCTTTTTCATTGATAGGCATACTGGCAATATTGATGATCAAATCCTTTTCTTTGAGATGATTGTTCTTCTTCAATAAATATTTGATGTCGGCTATCGTGTGATCTGTGCTGACGTATTTGTTGTAATAGTAACCTTGAACACCCCAGACCAAACTCAATTTGTTCAATAGAGAATGATTTCCAGTGAAAGCATAGATATTGGCTTTGGGCCTGAAGCTAGATAGCTTTTGAGCGGTATAACCAGAATGGGTCATGCTAACAATGGCTTTTGCATCAACCCTCTGAGAGAGCCTGCAAGAATTGTAGCAAATAGAATCTGAAATAAATCGATCTTCATTCAATTCTGGGGGGAATTCATGATGATAGATGAGTTCGGTTTCTTCGATCTGCTTAATGATCTTGCTCATTGCCTGGATTACTTTCACAGGATGCTTCCCAACAGATGTTTCTGCGCTCAACATTACTGCATCAGCACCATCAAGCACAGCATTAGCAACGTCGTTTACCTCAGCCCTAGTAGGACTAATATTGGTGATCATGCTTTCCATCATTTGTGTGGCAATGATTACTGGTTTTGCGGCCTTCAAGCATTTGTTTACCAATTCTTTCTGCAACAAAGGGACTTTTTCCATTGGAATTTCCACTCCAAGATCACCTCTTGCTACCATGATTCCGTCAGTTACTTCAATGATCTCATTGATGTGTTCCACTGCCTCTGGCTTTTCAATCTTGGCAATCACCCTCGAATACTTGCCATCTTTTTCAATGAGCTTTTTAAGGTCTTTAATATCCTTAGCGCTTCTCACAAAGGATAGACCAATCCATTCAAGATCGTTCTTCAATGCAAATTGAAGATCTTCCTTGTCCTTTTTTGTCATGCTAGGCATGGAAATCTTGGTTTGAGGAAGATTGACTCCTTTGTTCGAGCTAAGTACTCCTGGATTCATGAATTTGGCAACTACATTCTTAGATCTGTCGGTTTTAATGACTTGAAGACCAAGTTTCCCATCGTCAATAAGTATCTCTTCTCCTTTCTTGACATCCTTTGGAAAGCTAGGGTAGTTAATATAGATTGAATTCTGATTTCCTTTCAAGGAGGTACTCAAAATGATCTCTTGACCTTTTTTGACATTCATTGATCCTCCCTCAATCTTGCCAATTCTGATCTTAGGTCCCTGCAAATCTGCAAGAATAGCAGTATGCCAACCTTTTTCCTTATTGATTTCTCTGACTCGGTTGATCACCTCTTGATGTTCTTCATAACTTCCATGAGAGAAGTTGATCCGAATCACATTCACACCGTGGTTAATAATGCTGGTGAGAGTTCTTTTTGAGGAAGTAGCCGGTCCAACGGTGGCTACAATTTTTGTTCTTTTATCGTATTTCATCTTCTTAGAAGATTAGATTGTTCTTTGATTTAAGTTCTTCTGCTATAATTGGATAACAAGTAAGAATGTTCTTGGAAGCATTCAATTTCTTAATAATGGCCATTTCTTCTTCCTCATCAATAGGACCTTTGATGATCAGAAAATAGTCGCATCTCTTTTCTTCGGGGATCAAATATCCCAATTCACTTTTATTTCCAATGATATAATAATCATTTGGCCCTAAATGATTCTCATAAGCATTGAAGGAATATGTTTTAAGCTCTCCATTGCTCATTACTTCAAGGTCTGGATCCTTGTGCAAGCGGATCTCAAACTCCTTGTTGAGTTCCCAGCACAAACGATAATCTTTCACATGGGAGCAGATGCCCAACATGAAGAAATCAAAATCCTCCTCTATTTCTAAACTAAACTTGCTCATTTAATACTATAAGGCAGTTCAAATTTAAGAATACACTTCAGCTTTCTTGTTAAGTCAAGTTCAAGCTAGTTAGAATTCTCAAAGAAGTTCTTTGCAGCCATTTGCTCGGCTTTTTTCTTCGAGCTTCCTTCGCCTTTAGCCACTTCTTTGTTATTTAGAAATAGCTTTACAGTGTAGTACAATCCAATTTCTCGATTGATCTGTTGATGTTCAAACTTGAAATCTATTTTTTCTTTTTGACTGTATTCAACTAGCTGACTTTTGAAATCTTGAACTTCGTCCAGTACCTTATTCAGCTCAATATAGTCTTTGATCACCTTTTCTAAAACGAATTTTTTACAAGTGGCATATCCTTTATCAAGATAAATGGCTCCTATTAAAGCTTCAAAAGCATCTCCAAAGATGGATCTGCTTCGTCTTGTATCTGCTGAGGTTTCAAGAAAAGTGTCAAGACCCATATCAATTGAAAGCTGATTGAGAAAGCTTCTACTTACCAGCTTGGACCTCATTTTGGTTAGCTCTCCTTCTTTTTTGTTGGGATACTTGATAAAGAAATAATCCGCTATTATTGAGCCTAATACGGCATCACCGAGGAATTCCAATCGCTCATTACTTTCTTCGTTCACTGAGTTTTCCTGTCCCGCGACTGAGCTATGGGTAAATGCTTGCTCATACAAAGACATATTTTGAGGCCTGAACCCCAGAATGTCTTTTAAAATCTTGTATTTGCTTTTGTCGTTGAGTAGAAAATACCGAATACCTCTAAACAGGCTCAAGTTTAGGCCTTTTTAAAGATTACTGAGGCATTGTGACCTCCAAAGCCAAAGGTATTGCTCAAGGCTGCTCTTACCTCTCGTTTCTGTGCTTGATTGAAAGTAAAGTTCAATTTTGGATCGAACTCTGGATCATCATTGAAATGATTGATGGTTGGAGGTACAATATCATGCTTGACCGCCATGATACTAGCAATAGACTCAATTGCCCCCGCAGCACCCAATAGGTGACCTGTCATTGATTTGGTAGAGCTGATGTTTAGATTGTAAGCATCGTCTCCAAATACTTCTTTGATCGCTTTCACTTCAGCAACATCACCAAGAGGAGTCGATGTTCCATGAACATTGATATAGTCAATGTCACTTGCCGATAAAGAAGCATCGTCCAATGCATTCTGCATTACATTTCTGGCACCCAATCCTTCAGGGTGTGGTGCTGTCATGTGATGCGCGTCAGCGGAAAGGCCAGCGCCAATAACTTCTGCGTAGATCTTAGCTCCTCTGGCTTTGGCATGCTCATACTCTTCTAGGATCAAAGCTCCGCCGCCGTCTCCTAGAACAAATCCATCTCTATCTGCATCAAAAGGTCTTGATGCTGTTTGTGGGTCATCATTCCTCTTAGACAATGCTTGAAGTGCATTGAATCCTCCTATTCCAGCTTCGCCTACTGCCGCTTCAGACCCTCCTGTTACACAGAGGTCCATTTTGCCTAATCTAATATAAGTATAGGCATCAATGATTGAATTAGTACTTGAGGCACAAGCAGAAACGGTGGTGAAATTAGGACCTCTCAGTCCATACTTGATCGAGATGTGCCCTGGAGCAATGTCTGCGATCATCTTTGGAATGAAAAATGGATTGAATCTGGGAGTTCCATCTCCATTTGCAAATGCAATGCATTCTTCTTGAAAGGTAATCAAGCCGCCTATACCAGCGCCCCAGATAACGCCAAAACGGTCTTTATTTACACTTTCAAGATCAATATTAGAATCTTGCATGGCCTCTTCGGTTGCAACTAAAGCATACTGTGAAAACAAGTCCAATTTTCGAACTTCTTTCCTATCAAAATGCTCGCTTGGGTCGTAACCTTTTACTTCACAGGCAAACTGAGTCTTGAACTTAGATGAATCAAAGCGTGTGATCGGTGCAGCACCGCTTTTCCCTTCGATCAAAGAGTTCCAATACTCATTTAAAGTATTGCCTATGGGAGTAATGGCCCCAAGTCCGGTAACAACTACTCTCTTGAGTTCCATGCTAAATGAGTGACTTACTTGGTGTTGTCCTCTATATAAGAGATGGCATCACCAACTGTGGTAATTTTCTCTGCCTGATCATCTGGAATAGCGATATTGAATTCTTTTTCAAATTCCATGATCAATTCTACTGTGTCTAATGAATCTGCTCCAAGGTCATTGGTGAAGCTGGCTTCAGGAGTTACTTCGCCTTCTTCTACACCTAATTTATCTACGATAATTGCTTTTACTCTTGATGCTGTATCTGCCATTGTGTTTGATTTAGATTAAAGTGCAAAGAAATATCTTATTCAGTCAATTTCAAAATTTATTTTTCAAGCTTAATAAAGCTGCATGATTTCATTCAATTCTTTCCTTCTTAATAATGGAACTTCCGCATTATCAGATGGATAGCCTACCGGAATGAGCAAAAAAGGTTTTTCGTTCTCCGGTCTATTCAAGATCTTACTCAGAAAATTCATTGGCGAAGGAGTGTGAGTTAATGCAACAAGTCCTGCATTATGGATGGCACTTAGCAACATTCCGCATGCTAATCCTACAGATTCAGTCACATAATAGTTCTTTTTTCGATCTCCTTCTTCTAGGTCAAAAGTTTTCTTGAAAACAACAATTAAATAGGGAGCTATTTCAAGAAATGGCTTTTTCCAATTGGTATCGAATTTTTCGAGATCCTTCAACCATTCTTCACTCATTCTACCATGATAGTTCTCATATTCTTCTTCTTCTGCCGCTTCTCGAATGCTTTTTTTGATCATTTCATCTTGTATGACACAAAAAGTCCATGGTTGTTTATGAGCGCCTGAAGGTGCTGTTGAAGCCGACTTGATCACATTTTCTATGATCTCAATGGGAAACTTTTTAGGAGAAAATTCTCTCAATGATCTTCGCTTGTCCATGAATTCAAAGTGCTCTTTGCTTTTCAGTAGCATCTCGTCTAATTCATAGTTGAGTGATTGATAGGGAATGAAGTTCTCCTCCTTATGCTCTTTTTCCATCTTCTAATAGCTAATTTTGTACGCTTATTATGAAATCCAAGATAGCCATTTTTGCTTCAGGTCAAGGGTCCAATGCCCGACGTTTGGTCGAGTATTTTTCAAATAGCTCAAGGATCGAAGTAGACAGCATTCTTTGCAATCGAAAAGAAGCGGGAGTCTACGAAGTTGCAAAGGATCTTGGTCTAGAGATACAATACTTTTCTCGTGCACAATTTGATATGGAGAAGGAAGTTGTCGACTATTTGCAGGAGAAGAGGATTGATTGGATAGTTTTAGCGGGATTTCTGTTGAAAGTTCCCCATCTGATCATTAAAAAGTTTCCTCAAAAGATCATCAACATTCACCCTGCATTATTGCCTAAATTTGGTGGGAAGGGGATGTACGGTAATCATGTTCATCAAGCTGTAATCGAGGCAGGTGAAAAAGAAAGTGGGATCAGCATACATTTTGTAGATCAGGATTATGATACCGGCTCTATGATCGCTCAATTCAAATGTGAAATAGAGGAAAATGAAACAGTAGAAAGTCTTCGATCCAAAATAAGATTGTTGGAGCACGAACACTTTCCCCAAGAAATTGAAAGATTGATACTAAATAGCGATTGCTAAGTGAAGATAGAATACAAGAGCAAAGGAAAACAACTTAGGTATGATAAGGCCTATTTGAAAATGGCCTTGGAATGGGCCAAGTTGTCACATTGTAATAGAAAGCAAGTAGGAGCCCTAATTGTGAAAGACTCCATGATCATTTCAGATGGTTACAATGGAACACCAACAGGTTTTGAAAATTGCTGTGAAGACGAGGAAGGAAAAACCCTATGGTATGTTTTGCATGCTGAGGCCAATGCGATTATGAAAGTCTCAAAGTCTACGAACAATTCCGATGGAGCAACGCTTTATATTACATTATCACCCTGCAAGGAATGCAGTAAATTAGTTTTCCAGTCTGGGATCAAGAGAGTAGTATTTATGAAATCTTACAAAGACAATTCAGGGATAGATTTTCTAGAGAAAGCAGGTGTTGAAGTGGTTCAGATCAAAGAAGAAGAATTATTAGAGGCAAGATTAAATGAGTAGTAAAAAATCCGTTTTCATTGTATTACCAGTAATCGTAGCAGTTTTTATGATTGTTGGAGTTTATATTGGAAGAGAATTGGGTAGACAGCAGGGTAGGGCATTGTTGTTTCAGCACAATCAATTCAATGAAAATGATAAACTCAATCAAGTGCTTTCTTTCATTCAAAGTGATTATGTAGATACAGTAAAAGAAAGCATGATCTTGGAAGAGACCATCCAAGAATTATTGCAAAATCTTGACCCGCACTCTTATTATATCCCTGGGAATCAATACCAAGAAATGAATGACCCATTAGAGGGAAATTTTGAAGGGATTGGGGTAGAATTTCGCATAGTTGAAGATACAGTGGTCATTATTCAACCCCTTGGTGGAGGTCCATCTGAAAAAGTAGGCATCATGGCTGGAGATCGCATTGTGATCGTTGATGATGAAGATATTACAGGGCCTAAGATTGGAAATCAAGAGGTAATCAAGAGATTAAAAGGACCCAAAGGTTCAAAAGTTGAAGTGAAGATCCTTAGAAAGTCAGAAAAGGATCTACTGAGCTTTACAATTGTTCGTGATAAGATTCCATTCAATAGCCTTGAGGCTGCATATATGATCGATGAGAATACAGCATATATCAAGATCGTTCGTTTTGCTAGAACCACCTATGAAGAGTTCATGACAGCTGCAAGGATGTTGCGATCCGAAGGAATGGAAGACATGATCCTTGATCTTAGAAACAATACTGGAGGACTCATGAAGGCCTCAATTGATATGGCAGATGAATTCCTTGAAAAAGACAAGTTGATCGTCTACACGGAAGGAAAATCAAGAAAAAGAGCCAATTATTTTGCTAGCTCAAGAGGTGAACTGGAAGATATTGGACTCGCAATTTTGATTAATGAAGGATCAGCATCAGCTAGTGAAATCCTCGCAGGAGCTATTCAAGACAATGATAGGGGAACTATAGTAGGTAGAAGATCCTTTGGAAAAGGATTGGTGCAGGAAAGTGTTCAATGGCCTGATGGCTCTGCAATTCGCTTAACTGTGGCGCGCTATTATACTCCTTCTGGAAGAAGTATTCAAAAACCTTATGAAGATGGTTTAGATAAATACAATGCGGAAGCATTTCAGAGATACCAGAATGGAGAGATGTTCTCAAAAGATAGTATTGATTTCCCAGATTCACTCAAGTATTATACTTCAGAAGGTAAAGTTGTATACGGCGGTGGCGGTATCACTCCCGACTTGTTCATAGGAATAGACACCTCTGATTATACAGACATTTATAGAAGATTGAATTATCAAGGGATCTTTTACCAGTTTGGCTTCGACTATGTAGATAGCCATAGAGATGAGATGGGAAGCAGGTATGACGATTCTAATTTTGCCGATCTCTTTGAGGTAGATGCTGAGCTCTTAGATGACTTTTTTAGTTATGCTCGAGAGAAGGGATTCGAAGAAATTGAGATTCAACTCCAAGGAAAGGCCTTGGAGCTAAGCAAGAATAGAATCAAGAGCAGTATCGCAAGAAATTTTGCCGGCGATAATACCTTCTACAGAATCCTCAATAGAGAAGATAGGATGGTAGAGAAAAGTTTGGATCATTTAAACACAAAAAACCCGCTGATTGGTCAGCGGGTTTCTTTTAATTGATTCTTCTAAAATAGAGGATTACATTTCTTCAGCAGCTTCTTCAGCAGCTTCTTCTTCTACTTCTTCAGTCGCTTCTTCCATGGCTTCCATAGTATCTGCTACAGTTGAATCAGCTTCTTCAGCCATTTCTTCCATTTCAGCATCCATTTCATCCATCATCTCTTGAGCTTCTTGTTCAGTTTCTTCAGCAGTAGTTTCAGCTTTCTCCGCAGGAGAAGAACATGAAGTAACTGCAAATGCTGATGCTAGAAGCAAAAGTGCGAATAGTCGTTTCATAAGATTTGTGGTTTAGTAAATTAATCGCAAAAGTACCAAAACTTCTCCTCAATCGGAAATGACAAGTAATTCAGGGAATTAAGCTCTAATTAGTAAGAACTTAACTAAACAATCAATATTTTTAGCTGTCATATTAGATGATAAATTAAAACAAACCAAAAAATATAGAATTATGGCTTTTAACTTACCAGACTTGCCCTATGCATATGATGCATTGGAACCTCATATTGACGCGAGAACCATGGAAATTCATCATGGGAAGCATCACAATGGATATACTACGAACCTAAATGCAGCAATTGAAGGAACTGACCTAGCGAATCAATCAATTGAAGATATCCTAGCAAATGTTTCGCAGCACTCAGGAGCTGTGAGAAACAATGGTGGTGGATATTACAATCACGATCTTTTTTGGAAAGTGATGTCGCCAAACGGTGGCGGAGCGCCAAATGGGGAAGTTGCAGACTTGATCAATTCAGCATTTGGTTCATTTGAAGCTTTTAAGGATGCATTTAGCAAGGCTGCTGCCACTAGATTTGGATCAGGATGGGCTTGGCTTTGCTACAAGAATGGAACAGTTGAGGTATGCTCAACACCTAATCAAGATAATCCGCTCATGGACCTTGCAGATTGTTCAGGAACACCTATACTAGGTCTTGACGTTTGGGAGCATGCGTATTATTTGAATTATCAGAACAGAAGACCAGATTATATCAATGCATTTTTCAATGTGATCAATTGGGATCAAGTAAATGCTAACTTAGCTGCAGCTAAGTAAGTATTGAACAATGCAGTTTAGATCATCTTGTTTTCTTCTTATTGCACTTTTATTTTCACTCAGTGCTTTCGGTAATGAAGATAATTCGATCAATGATACTCTAAAGGAGGAGCGAGAAATTGCTCCTCCTTTTGGTTTAGTGGACTCCTTAGCAGAGGGAAATGCCACAGTCTCTGACTCTATTTATATTCCCAAGAAAAGAAAGCTAAAAGCTGTATTGCTTTCAGTTTTACTCGGCCATTTTGGTGTTCATAGAATATACCTTGGCACCTCTGCGAATGTACCAGTTGCTTATAGTCTAACCTTAGGAGGGGGATTAGGACTCTTGCCTTTGATCGACACTATTCTTATCCTAAAAAGCAATGATCTCAATGAATTTTCTAACAATGAGAAAGTGATCATGTGGTCAAAGGAAAGGTCTACTCAACCGTGACCGACTTAGCAAGATTTCTAGGCTGATCAACATTACATCCTCTCATTACCGCTATGTGATAAGCTAAGAGTTGTAGCGGAATGACCGTGATCAATGGATCTAAGAAATCATCAGTTTCAGGGATCTCAATGACATAATCAGCCATATCTCTTACGCTAACATCTCCTTCTGTAACAATTCCTATGATCTTGCCATTTCTTGCTTTGACTTCCTGAATGTTGCTTACCACCTTTTGATACGATCCTTTACGAGTAGCTATAGCAACTACTGGCATATTTTCATCGATCAATGCAATGGGTCCGTGCTTCATTTCAGCTGCTGGATAGCCTTCCGCATGAATGTATGAGATCTCCTTTAACTTTAAAGCTCCTTCAAGTGCAACAGGGAAATTGTAACCCCTTCCTAAGTACAAGAAGTTATGAGCATCTTTATAAAGATCAGCCAAGTATTTGATCTGCTCATTTGATTCCAAAACTTTCTCTACTAAGCTTGGAATAGAATCCAATTGGTTGACCAGATGCCTATACTTCGTTTTTGAAATACTTCCTTTTTTCTCCGCAAGACTCAAAGCCATAAGTGCCAGGATAGTGATCTGAGCAGTAAATGCTTTGGTTGAGGCCACCCCAATTTCAGGACCTGCATGAGTATAAGAACCTCCATCTGTTGCTCTCGCAATTGATGATCCAACTACATTGCAAATACCGTAAATGGTAGCTCCTTTTTTCTTTGCCAATTCAAGGGCCGCTAGGGTGTCTGCTGTCTCTCCAGATTGACTAATTGCAATGACAATATCTTTCTCGGAGATAATTGGATTTCTGTATCTAAATTCAGAAGCATATTCTACTTCAACTGGTATCCTAGCTAGATCTTCGATCATATACTCACCCACCAAAGCCGAATGCCATGAAGTACCACATGCTACGAAAATGATCCTATTGGCATTCAAGAATTTTGATTCAAACTCTTCAATTCCACCCATTACGATCTTACCACTCTTGGAATTGATCCTTCCAAGCATACTGTTTCGAATGGATTGTGGTTGTTCGTAGATCTCTTTGAGCATGAAATGATCGTATCCACCCTTCTCAATTGCCTCCAGATTCAATTCCAGCTCCTCGATATAAGGAGTGATCTTTTTGTTGGCAATGTTGGTGACTTCTACTTCACTATTCTTATCTATAACAGCGATTTGCTCATCTTCCAAGTAGATTACATTCTTGGTATATTCAATGATAGGACTTGCATCAGAGGCCACAAAGAATTCTCCTTCTCCAACTCCAATAACCAATGGACTACTGTTCTTAGCGGCGATCAGTTTGTCCGGATTGTCTTTGTCTAACAATACAATAGCATAAGCTCCCACCACTTCGTTAAGTGCCATTCTAGTGGCACTAGCTAGGTCTACATTTTCGTTCTTCTGAATATCCTCAATTAGATGCACCAATACCTCAGTATCTGTGTCGCTGGCAAATTCATGACCTCTTTTGATGAGCTCTTTTTTAAGAGATTCATAATTCTCGATGATCCCATTGTGAATGATGGCGATGTTGCCATTACCACTTAAATGAGGGTGTGCATTTTCATCGTTTGGCGGTCCATGAGTTGCCCATCTTGTATGTCCAATTCCAATTTGCGACTTGAGGTTCTTCCCTTCGGCGAACTCTTCAAGTTTTGATACTTTTCCTTTCTTCTTATAAAGGTTAATCTTGTTATCCAATAGAGCAACTCCAGAGCTATCGTATCCTCTGTACTCTAATCTTTTTAATCCCTTTATAATGATCGGGTAGGCTTCTTTCTCACCTACATAAGCTACTATTCCGCACATTTAATTGAGTGTATTTGAATAATATAAATTTAGCTTAATTTTTTCACTGCTCTGAGCCGGCCCAAAGATGACAGATCTGTCTGGTTTTGTGGCACTTCCTTCTATTAGGATTACAAGCGCCTTGGAAGTACTATTACCGCTGACAATTGACTGTATATATCGATTAATATTAAAGACATATGCGTTCTTGCTAACATCATAGGAGCCTCCAAAGTAATTGGTCCCTTCAAAAAAGTCAGGAAGGAATTCTAATTGTCCAAATTCATTCTTGGATGCCAAGATCAATTGATCGGCAAAGCCAGATTCAGAATAAGTTCCCTTGGCAAGAGGCAAGATCAACTCGGCTCTATTCACAATGATTGAAGAATCCTTGAACTGATCTGCTAGCTCAGGGAAGACTACTTCTGTTTGTAAACCTGACATTCCAGACGTATAGAGAAAAAGAGAATCGTCCTTGCCATCATTGATCAAATTCTCTACTGCCGAGCCTTGATAAGAGTGCTCATAGGAGTTGAATCGAACGCTATTTGAAGTAACTTGAAAATCAACTACACTTTTTGTGCTATCGCCATTCTGGTCAATAACTGTATAGAAAACACTCATCTTACTCTGAAGATTAGTCAGGGCAAATGAAATGATAGAGATTTGGTTTTCTCCTGGTTGTAGGTTGGGGCCCGTTTGAATCTTTAATCCCTTGAAGAAATTGGTAAAGTTGACATTGTTCTCAACCTCTGGCTGTCCTGATTTGGATAGGATCTCATCACCTATGGAATTATCAAGTGTGATTCTAATTTGTGGAGCTAGTGTCAGCGTATCTATAAAGCCTGATAGATTAGGCCTGTATACAACAACATTAGATGAGTTGTCTGGCTTGAAACTCTTACTGCCAAGTATTGCGGGAATCACACTTACAGTATCATCAGAATAATATACTTGTGAATTGTCTAATATTTGATCAAGCCTGTATACCTCCAATGAGGTTTGGACTGTATCGCCAAATACTGCGGTGTAAGGAAAACTCAAAACCACAGAATCTGTAAGGAAGGTCTCATTGGCTTGATAAAAGACCTGAAAGTTGGATAATAGCAAAGGTTGAACGTAGAATGATGATCTCGATAATCCAAACACAGAATCACGGTACAATCCTACCAAACCAGATGACACACCACTTGTAAGAATGGAGTCGACAGTTTTCACTTGGGCCGTCATCTTGATATCATCAGTGAATTTTGAGCCAATAGTGCTATCAACAAAATCAGGATTTAAAAATCCCTCATCCTTGCACGAAATAAAACTGAGTAACAAAAAACATGCGGAAAGAGTCAATACTTTCCGCATGAAAGGTAATTCGTATGTTTTCATCTATCTATTCTGCCAAAACTTCCTCTTCAAGCAAAACCTCATCATAGAAGTCACTGTATGCATCTACGTAATCTTCTCCTTGGTAGGAAAGCACAGGAACATCAAGTCCTTCTGCTAGAGATGCAGCTTTTTCATCACCAACGATGATTCCATCAGACCACTTAGCAGCAGCCTTGCATAGATTTTCATGTGAAGGATTGGTGAAGTCAGCTATTTCATCTTCTGTAATACCATCCATCACTACTTTTTTAGCAAAGTTTTCGTCCAACTTCCCTTTAAAGCAGTCATTGTAAACTGAAGTAACCACCTTAGCATTTTCGAACAATGGTTCGTTCTTGTAAGATGTCTTCAAGTATAATGGGATCAAACTCGTCATCCATCCATGACAATGGATAAGATCTGGAGCCCAACCTAATTTTTTTACTGTTTCAAGCACACCTCTACTAAAGAAGATTGCTCTTTCGTCATTGTCTTCAAAGAAATTCCCATCCTTGTCCTCAAGAACCGCCTTTCTTTGGAAATAGTCTTCATTATCAATGAAATAAACTTGCATCCTAGCCGGTTGGATGGATGCAACCTTAATGATCAAGGGATGATCGTTGTCATCAATGATCAAGTTCATACCTGAAAGTCTAATTACTTCGTGTAATTGATTTCTTCTCTCGTTAATACATCCAAACTTTGGCATGAATGTGCGAATCTCCCTGCCTTTTTCTTGCATGCTCTGAGGAAGGTTTCGGCTTATTTGAGAGATTTGGGTTTCGGGAAGATAAGGGGTTATTTCTTGAGATATATAGAGAACTCTTTTCTTACTCATACGGAAGTAATTTGTTAATAAAGCCCTACAAAATTACGGAAATTTTTACTGACTTTACAAGGATAATAGGAATTACAGGAGCCTTGAAAGTCTGAATACACCTAACAAATCTTATTTTTACCCCCAATTTTGGACTATGAGGATCTTCAACACCAAGAAGGATATCACTGATTACCTCAGCACACTGTTGGAGAATCAAACCACCGGCTTTGTCCCAACCATGGGGGCTTTGCACAATGGGCATGCTGCCTTGATCGAGAGATCGGTAGAAGAAAATGATGTCACCATTTGTTCAATTTTTGTTAATCCACTGCAATTCAATAGGATAGAGGACCTAGAAAGTTACCCTGATAGATTGAATGCCGACATTGAAGTACTTGAAAGATCCAAATGCAATGTTTTATTTCTTCCAAAGGTTGAGGAAATCTATGAAGATGAAGCACGCATTGAATATGACTTTGGGACAATTGGGCTGGGCATGGAAGCTGAACATAGACCAGGGCACTTTGAAGGTGTTGCGGAAGTGATACATCGGTTTTTTAACATATTGAGACCAAATAGGGCCTATTTTGGAGAAAAAGATTATCAGCAGCTTGCAATCATTCGATGGTTAGTAGAGTCCTATGAGCACAATACAGAAGTAATTCCTTGCAAAACTATTAGGGATGTAAGTGGTTTAGCAATGAGTTCAAGGAATTATAATTTAAGTAAAGAGCAATATCAACAGGCATCAGAGATTTATAAGGTCCTTTCCTATGCTGCACAAGCAAAAGATGAAAAAGAACCGGAGGAGCTTGCTGAAGTGTGTCTTGAGAGGCTAAAAACCAATTTTAAGCCTGAATACTTCACCATAGCCGATCAATATTCAATGATTCCACTGAAAAAATGGACTGATTCAGAGAATCCAAGGGCATTTGTTGCTGCTTATTGCGGAGATGTCAGATTAATTGACAATCTATCGCTAACTGATTGAATCTATGAAGAAGAAGATTATATCATTCTTAAAAATAGCATTGCCATTAGCTTTTGGAGTATTCTTGATATGGTACGTATTCAAGGACTTGAAAGATGATGAAAGAGATGAATTGATCAATGCATTCAAAGGAGCCAATTACTTTTGGATCCTTGCTTCAATGATTTTAGGGGTATTGAGCCATTTGAGTAGGGCAGAAAGGTGGAAATACACCATTAGGCCACTGGGGAAAGATCCAAAGTTTTGGAATACCTTCTTTACAGTCATGATAGGCTACGTTGCAAATTATGCGCTGCCAAGATTAGGGGAGGTAACCAGACCAGGGCTTCTTGCTAGATATGAGAAACTCTCATTCAATAAACTATTTGGAACAATCGTAGCGGAAAGAGTAGCCGACCTGATCATTTTAGGTACGATCATGATGGGAATCCTTTTCATGGAATTGGATGTACTGAAAGATTCAGTTTACTTGCTACTGGAGCAAAGCTCAGGGAAGTTTAGTCCAAGGAATATTATGATTGTAATAACAGCAGTTGTTATTGCGCTAGGTGCTCTGTTCTTCTTTATGCTTTCAAAATCTACCAATCCACTCTTCATGAAGATCCGTGAGGTGCTTCGGGGAATATATGACGGTGTATTGTCCATCTTAAGAATGGAGAATAAATTGCCTTTTATTCTCCATACACTATTCATTTGGATTATGTATATTGGAATGTTCTATCTCTGCTTTTTCAGCTTGGAAGAGACCTCTTCGGTTTCTTTGTCAGCTGTTTTGGCAGCATTTGTGATGGGAAGTCTTTCTATTGTATTCGTTCAAGGCGGACTAGGTGTATTCCCAATTGCAATTATGGAAAGTTTGATGCTTTATGGGGTCTCAAAGACCGGAGCATTGGCTTTGGGATGGATTTTGTGGTCGTCACAAACTTTGATGATCATCGTATTAGGAGTAGCAAGTATTCCTTTATTAAGATGGTACAATAGAAACAATGATGTTGCAGAAAACAGAGATCAGTCAGAAGAAGATCGTTGAACTTGAAGATCTACCAAGGATTTTAAATCTATGGAGGTTCAAAAGCCATAAGATCGTTTTTACCAATGGTTGTTTTGACATCTTGCATCGAGGTCATGTAGAGTATCTAGCCGAAGCAGCCGACCAAGGAAGTAAATTGATCATTGGCTTGAATACCGACTCATCTGTTAAGAGACAAGGTAAAGGAAAGAACAGACCCTTGCAAGATCAAGACAGTCGCGCCTCCATATTAGCTTCTCTACAGTTTGTTGATCTGATCATTCTATTTGATGAGGATACACCATTGAGTTTGATTGAACTTATTCAGCCTGACATTTTGGTGAAAGGTGCGGATTATGAGATCGAGGATATTGTAGGACATGAAGTTGTGCAAAAGAATGGTGGAGAAGTAAAGAGGATCTCATTCTTAGAGGGTTATTCAACCTCTAGTATCATTGAAAAAGCAAAGACCGATTAATATGAGATCAAAAGGCATTTTTATATCGTTAGTATTCTCTCTAGTCTTCTCATCATTAAGTCTAGGTCAAGACTCTGTGCAGTATTATTTGAATGAAGGAACAAAAAGCTACGAGCTTGAAAAATATTCTTCAGCGGAAAGGGCATTTTCAGAAGCGACAAGATTGGATCCTTCAAATTATAATGCAGTTAAGAAACTAGCGGATAGCAAACACAAACAAGACAAGTTTGAAGATGCGATTTTGCTGTATAACAATGCAGAAAACTTGAATTCTACTGACCCGGAGCTGTATTTTAATAGAGGAGCGGCCTATGTATTTACACAAGACTTTCGTTTAGCGATCAAGGACTTCAATAGATCCATTGAAATGAGACCAGATTTTCCCGACGTATATTATTACAGAGGATATTGTCTTGCTGAACAAGCTAGGTATAAGGCAGCTATTGCTGACTATGATAAAGCAATTCTCTTGAAACCCGACTATCCAGCTGCTTATTACAATAGGGGTGCAGCAAAAGCTGAATTGAAGAGCTATGAGGCTGGTATGACCGATTTTGAGAAGGCTTTGGACATGAAACCAGATCTTGTCAATGGCAGGATCAATATTGCATTGAGCAAATTGGGGATGAAGAAGTATGAGGAGGCGATTGTTGATCTGACCAAGGTGATTGATATGAGAGATGAGAATCTAGCCAAAGCATATTATTATCGAGGTGAGGCGAAGTACGAACTCGACCAAAAAGAAGATGGCTGTGCGGATTGGAGAAGAGCATCGAATTTGGGTCATGAGATCGCCACAGAGAATGTCAATAGCTTTTGCTCAGACAGCAAAAGAAGAGCTAAGAAAAGAGACATCGAGATTGTATTTTAGAACGCTAAACCCTATTCTCATTGGCGAAGATTAAAAAAGCCTTTTTCTGTCAAAATTGTGGACACCAAACTGCTAAATGGCTCGGCCAATGTCCTTCGTGTAAGGAATGGAACACCTTGGTAGAAGAGGTCATCCAAAAGGCAGATGATAAAAGAGCCCTTTCATCCAGTCCTGCAAAAAGAGTTGAAAAGGCAGTTCCAATTTCCCAGATCGAGAAACAAAATGAAGTTCGATATCAATGTCCTGATAGGGAATTGAATAGAGTATTGGGCGGAGGTTTGGTCCCTGGATCATTGATCCTTTTTGGAGGGGAACCAGGCATTGGAAAATCTACTTTGCTTCTTCAAATGGCTTTGAAATGGAGCGGAATAAAAGTATTGTATATCAGTGGTGAAGAAAGCAAGCAACAGATCAAGTTGCGAGCCGATAGGATCGGGATCGATAATGAACACTGCATGCTATTGTCTGAAACTTCCATTGAGAACATACTAAGGGAGCTAGGAGAGATCCAGCCTGATATTCTGGTTATTGATAGTATCCAAACAATGCATTCTTCTCTCATAGATTCCTCTCCAGGAAGCATTTCTCAAATACGGGAATGCGCTGGGGATCTGATGAGGTATTCCAAAGAAAGCAATACACCAGTCTTTCTTATTGGACATATAAATAAGGAAGGAAGTATTGCAGGTCCAAAGGTATTGGAGCACATGGTTGATGTAGTCCTTCAGATCGAAGGTGATCGCAATCATCTGTACAGGATATTGCGTTCCTCAAAGAATAGATTTGGCCCAACCAATGAGATCGGTATTTATGAGATGAGGGGAAATGGTTTGATGCAAGTGGAAAACCCATCCGAGATCTTGATATCCAATAAAGATGAGCAATTGAGCGGTAGTTGTGTTGCTGCAACATTGGAAGGACTGAGACCCATGTTAATTGAAGTGCAAGCCTTAGTTAGCTCTGCTGCCTATGGTACCCCTCAGCGTTCAGCAACTGGTTTTGACCTCAGAAGAATGAATATGCTGTTGGCAGTTCTTGAGAAAAGATCTGGTTTTAGATTGGCTTCAAAAGACGTATTTCTAAATATTGCTGGAGGGATAAAAGTAGAAGATCCTGCTATCGATCTTGCTGTTATTGCGGCAGTGCTTTCTTCCAATGAAGATATTCCTCTAGGCTCAAAGTATTGTTTCTCAGCTGAAGTGGGACTTTCGGGGGAGATCAGAGCAGTGAATAAGATAGAGCAAAGGATTCAAGAAGCTGAAAAACTGGGGTTTGAAAAGATCTTCATTTCGAAGTATAACTTAAAAGGACTATCTTCAAAACCTCAATCAATCGAGATTCTTCCTGTAAGTAAAGTAGAGGAAGTATATGCTCACTTATTTGGATAATGCTTACTCATCCGGCATTTGTACTAAAAACGCTATATCCTTCGCTTATTTGGGATATAGAAACTGAGGAGAAGGTGCTTTATTTGACCTTTGATGATGGTCCTACTCCTGGGGTTACCGATGAATTATTGGACATGCTGAAAAAGCACAAAGCAAAAGCTACTTTCTTTTGTGTTGGCAAGAATATTGAAAATCATCCTGACCTATATCAAAGGATTCTAGAAGAAGGACATGAAATAGGCAACCATACTTTTAATCACAAGAATGGCTGGACCAGCAACAATCTAGAGTATTTAAAGGATGTACAGAAGTTTGATAAGCTGCACAAAAGCAAATTTTTCCGACCCCCATATGGTCGCTTAAAACCTGCTCAGATCCAAGTTTTAAAAGATCGTTACAAGATCATCATGTGGTCAGTACTCACGATGGATTACCATTCTGGCTCAAGCAAAGAAACATGTTATCAGAATGCCATTAAGAAGCTAAAGGCTGGAGATATTCTTGTATTTCACGATAGTTTAAAGGCTGGAGAGAAGATGTTGTATACCGTAGAACGCTTATTAGCAGAGCAAAGTCAAAACGGCTATTCTTTCAATGCATTAGACAACTGATCGGATCTGATCAATGATCTGATTTGCGGGAATGACACCAGATTGTCTCCATTTTATCTGTCCATTCTTGAATAAGACTAAGGTAGGCACCCCACTAACTCTGAAGTGGGCAGCAGCTTTTTGATTCTTGTCAACATCAATCTTTAGAATATGAACCTCATCTTTTAGTTCATTCTTTACTTCCTTCAAGATAGGAGGCATCATTTTGCATGGTCCACACCATTCTGCAAAGAAATCAACTAAGACGGCTTTGTCACCTTGAATGAGATCCTGAAAACTGGCCATGCTTACTCTTCTTCAGCGTCTTTGATAGAGCTCTTGCGCTTATTGAATTTGATGGAGAGCATGATCTCATGTGAACCACTGCTATAGTTCCCCAGATCAGATTGAATGAAATCATAGGCATAACCTACAGATATATTTTCCTGCAGCGTAAAGCCTACCAGCATTACTATGGCATCACTTTTACGGTAAGAGCCACCTATCCATGCCATTTGCTTATAAATTGCCCTCAAGCTAAACTCGTATTGCATTGGAACGGGTTCGACATACTTCAGCAACATAGAAGGCTCTAATTCAAATAGATCGTTCAATTGATAAGTGTAACCAGCAGTAGCAAAATAATGCGAGGTCAATCTACCAGTAGGATCCTTTATTGAATTGTCAAAGTCCAATTGATTCCTGATCAATTGAGGAGCAGAGGCTCCAAAGAAATAGTTTGGTCCGTAGAGGTAAAAGCTAAATCCTGCATCTGGGAATAGATTGTTTTCTTGAGCAGATGCAAGAATATCGTCCCCGTCCTCACCAAAAGTGATCTCTGTACCATCAACAGTATACTGGAGCAATCCAGCATTGATAGACATGGCCAATTTCAATTCGTCATTGATCTTGATGTGGTAGGCGTAAGAAAGATTGAATCCATTTCTTTGAGTAGGTCCAGTTACATCTGAGAATACATATCCTCCAATACCCATATTACTGCTCAAGGGACCATTTACACTTAAAATGTATGTGGCCGGGGCATCTTTGATCCCTTCCCATTGGTTTCTGTAATTGGTCTGACCAACAAAGTAGTTTTCTGAACCAGCAGAAGCGGGATTGATCACATATCGATTCAAGATATATTGACTGTACTGTGGAAGTTGCTGTGCAAAACCACTGATGCCAAACAGCATCAACAAGGGAAACAGAAGTAGCTTAACTGACTTTTTCATATCTATTTCACAATGGTTATTGGTCCAGTAACAGGTTCGAATCTATCGCTCTTCAAGTCGATCACATAGTAGTAAGTTCCAACTGGTAGCGGATCACCTTTGTAAGTTCCATCCCATGGTACTTTGTAACCATTTCTCTGCTCGTACATCAATTCACCCCATCTATTGAATACCTGAACAACTGCATTCGGGAATTCTTCTAATACGTTGATGTTCCATACATCATTCTTGCCATCTCCATTTGGTGATATACCAGATGGGATACCCAAGTCTGGATTGTAGATGACCAATACGGAGTCCATATACTGACAACCATTCGTGTCTGTTACGGTCAATACGTAGGTTCTATTCTCCCTTGGAGATGCAATTGGCTCTGCAATCGTACTATCTGATAGATTCGTTGAAGGAGACCAATTGTAAAGGTAGCTTGGCTGCTCTCCACTCACTTCGAAGCTTGCCACCTCATCTTTATAGATGGAGACAGGAGAAGTAACCATCACCATTGGATTTGGTGCTACAGTGAATGTGTATTCTGTAGTATCGTCACAACTTCCGTTAGTGGCAATCATGAAGAAAGTATAATCTCCAATTGGTCTAATGATCGTTGTATCAGAAGTAGCAGTGAATAAGGTTGTGGTGTCTTCTAAGTACCATCCTGAAGATGTAACTGTAGAACCAAGTACTGTTGCATTCAATTCAATACTATCTCCATCACAGTAGAGCGTCTTAGAAGGCACAATTGTTACCACTGTATCAATTGCTGCAATGTTAACTGTTAGGTCTCTAATACATCCAGTAGCATCTGTAACAGTTAAGACATTTGGTCCGAAACACAGATCAGTTGGATTATTTCCAGTTTGTCCACCATCCCAATTGAATGTATAAGGTGCTGTTCCTCCACTAGCAGTTACATCAGCTTCTGCATCACAGTCTGAACTACAGTTCAACGTTGTCTGTGAATTTAGTGTAAGTATCAAGGCAGGCGGATCGTCCAAAGTAACAGAGGTAACAGCACTACATCCGTTGGCATCTGTAGCAGTTACTGTGTAAAAACCTGCACATAGATTTCTAATTGGAATTCCATCTTGGCCATTGTCCCAAGAGTAATCGAATAACAAGTTACCTCCAGCTGTAGATATGAAGATCTCTCCATCACATTCTCCAGCACAGCTAATATTGCTAACCACAGAAGCACCAAGTATAATTGAATCAGGTTCAGTTACGCTAACATTGGCATAAGATTTACATCCAGAAGGCAAGCTAGTTACTTCAAGGATATAATCACCCGCACATGCAGAACCAATAAGGTTAACATCTGGACGAGTAATTGCTTGTCCATCAGAATTCAACCACTGGTAGCTCAGAGAAGGACCAGCGGTAAGATTGCTCAACAATGATCCATCGCAAGAGCCATAGCAAGTAACATTACTTACAGTTGGATTAGCCACTGTTGGGTTTCCTGAATTTGGAAGACTAATGGTTTTCACTTCACTACAGCCATTAGCATCAGTTACCGTCACATTGTATATGCCAGCACAAAGACCTCCAAGGAAGTTTGTATCTGATGCTGGTGCATTTGACCATGAGTAGCTGTAAGGGCCAACTCCTCCATTTACATTGAGAGCAATTGAACCATCACAAGCTGGTCCACAGCTACTAGGCACAACAGTTTCTGTTACCATCAACTCCGTAGGAGAAGTAATGATCACTTCCACATTTCTACTACATCCTGATACATCAGCGATTAGTAAGAAGTATGTTCCTGCTCCAAGGTTATTTAGGGTATTGGTATTTGCCCCAGTATGCAACCACAAGTAAGTATATGGAGGTGTTCCTCCAATTGGAGTCACTGTTACTGTACCATCATTTGCACCCGCACAACTCTCAGCAGTTGCTCTTACCAATGCATTGCTAGGACCATCATTTGTATTGATGGTAAAGTTGAATGTTTCAGTACAACCAAGAGAATCAGTTATTCTAACAGAATGAGCTCCACCACATAGATTAGCAGTTGTATCTGCAGTTGAACCATTACTCCATAAGTAGGTGTAAGATCCAGTTCCACCACTAACATTAATTTCTGCTGCACCATTACACTGACCGCAATCTGCATTGGTAGTGGCGAAGTTGGCGGTTATTGCTGTAGGAGCTGTGATCTGAATTACTTCAGCAGCAGTACAACCTAAGGAATTTGTCACTTGAACGGTATAGGTTCCAGCAGCTAGATTAGCTACATCTTCTGAAGTCTGACCTAAGCCTAACCAACTATAAGTAAATGGAGAATTAGCTCCACTTGCTGAGATGAATATCTCACCATCACTTCCACCAAAGCAACTTACATTGACAATGGAATCTACAGTAATAGTTGGAGAGTTGGTACTACCGAGTACAGTGGTAAATCTCTGAGTACAATTATTATCATCAGTTACTTCAAGAACATAGGTTCCAGCAGCAAGATTAGAAATTGAAGGAGCACTCTGACCTGCCAATAGATTATTAGCACCATCGTACCACTGATATTGATAATCAAAGGCTACTGTTCCACCACTTACTACAGCATTGATGAAGCCATCTGATTGATTACAACTTGCATCAATAGAAGTAAAGTTAGCAGTCAATGGATCTGGGCTACCAACATTGATCGTCATGATAGAATCACAACCGTTGGCATCGCTAATAGTTACTGTATAATCTACTGCACACAGTCCACTGATACTAGCTGTACCTTGTCCACTTCCAGGAGAAGGAGACCAGTTGAAGGTATAAGGTGAATTTCCACCTATTAATGCCAAGGAGATAGAACCATCACAGCTACTTGCACAACTTACTTCAGACACAGTAGTGTTGATAAAGAGCTGAGTAGGTTGTGTGATCGTTACACTTTCAATTGCTTTACAACCGCTATTGTTGGTTACTTCAACAAAGTAAGTTCCAGCTGTAAGATTTGAAGCAGTGGCAGTAGTGATACCTATGCTCTGAGCTGCACCATCAAACCACTCTACTTGACATGGAGCGTCTGTACAAACAAAATTAGCAGTAGCTGTACCATCGCTTCCATTGAAACAATTCACGTCGGTTTTACTAACCGTTACACTTTCAGCTAGATCATCGGAAAGACTTCTTGCAAAGCTTGCGCTACATCCTAGTGCATCGGTGATCTCAACGAAGTATATACCCGAGCATAGGTTAGAAACATTATCAGTAGTTCCTATAGAAGTGCTAGATGCATCGGTCCAATTATAGGTGTATGGAGCTGTTCCACCTGAAGGAACAACAGTAATAGATCCATCGCAAATATTACAGGTAGAGTTCACCACTGTAAATGCGGTATCAATTGGTGCAGGACCTCCAATAGTCACAGAGTCAACAATAGAACAAGAATTTGCATCGCTTATGGTCACAAAGTACTTTCCGTTACATAGATTAATTGCAGTATCAGGACTTGAAGTGATAACTCCTAAGCTCCATTGATAGGTGTATGGTGCATTTCCTCCAGTTGGACTTACAAATGCTCTTCCTTCGCATGGGATAGTATTACCACACTGCTGATCTTCACCAACAATATTTGAAACAATAGCAGTTGCAGCCCCAATGTTGAATGTAATATTGGTATCACAACCTGCAGCATCAGAAATTTGAACGGTATAAGTACCAGCGCATAGGTCTCTTATCTCAGAATTACCTTGTTGGTTGTTTGGAGGAGTTGGTGTCCATACGTATGTATAAGTTCCTACACCTCCTGTTGGAGCAACTCTTGCAATACCATCACAGGCATTTGCACAGCTTTCATTAATAGATGATTCATTAGGCAAGATAGGAGTGCTTGGGTCTATAGTAACGCTATCTACAGCACTACATCCAGTTGCATCTAGAGTGATGGTCACTAGGTATTTTCCAACACAAAGTGCGCTAACTTGTGCAGTTCCTTGTCCAGCTCCTGGGGCAGGGGCCCAATTGAATGAATATCCTGTAGTTCCACCAGGTATTTGAACTTCTGCTGTTCCATCACAACCACCGTTGCAACTTTGATCTGTTGAGCTTAAAGTATAATTAAGACCAGAGGTTCCAATGTTGAAAGTAACGGTTGTGTCACATTGTACAGCATCGGTTATGGTTACCGTGAATGTACCATTACAAAGACCAGTAACACTACTCACATTGCCTGCATTATTTGACCATGCATAGGTATAAGGAACTTGTCCACCAACTGGGTTGACACTTGCTGTTCCATCACATAATCCAGCACAGGTCTCATTGGTGGAGCTTGCATTGGTAATAATGGTTGGTTTAGGAGCAATGGTAAATCCAACTATGGTATCACATCCATTAGCATCAGTAATGGTAAGGCTATAATTTCCAGCACATAGTGAAGAAATTGAATCTACTCCACTAATGGTTGTATTAGGTCCAGCCCAGTCAAAGGTATAAGGACTTGCACCACCGCTTGGTTTGGCTACTGCATATCCTTGGCAAACGGCCAATCCAGTACATCCATCATCAGCTGTTGTAAGATTTGGACTTATTGGAGTAGCAGGAAGGATGGTGACAACATCATTCACTTCACATCCAGTATTAATATTTCTTACAGTCACAAAATAGTCACCAGGACATAGATTTGATATAGATGGGGATGTTCCAATTATGGTACTTGAGGCATCTTGCCATTCCACTGTACAATCCAAGCTAATGATACAGGCGCTGCTTACAGTTGCCGTTCCGTCGCAGGTTCCTGCACAGACCTGATTGGTTGAACTAACAGTTATTGGGAAAGCAGGACCATCACTAACCGTTGCAGTTAAAGTATCTACACAACCGTTTTGATCTTCAAGAGCAACAAAGTATACTCCAGGACATAGGTTACGAGCGGTATCTGCAGTCTGACTAATTGGAGACTTGGTATTGTCTAACCAGTTGAACTGAATGGTTCCTGTTCCGCCGGTTACACCGCTCACATATGCTTTTCCATCACAGATGGTACAAGAGCTAGTGTTGATAGATCCAGTACTTGCTGAAATGGCAGGAGGATCTTGAATATTAATAACATTTACTTCGCTACATCCAGAGGCATCAGTAACTGTTAAGGTGTAAGTTCCAACAGAGATTCCAACTGGATTAGGACCAATCAAACCACCCGTCCAATCATAGGTCAATGGATTAGTCGCGCCTACAACTGTAACCGTTGCGGTACCATCATTTGATCCAGGGCATGAAGGATTCGTAGTGGCAATGTTAACTGTGAATGGTGCGCCTCCTCCAACTGTTGCTGAAGTAGTTGCAGTACATCCATTGTTGTCTGTAACTGTAACATTATAAACATTACCGGATAGATTACTAGGATCTTGAACCGGAGCAGCTCCATTGTCCCAAACATAGGTGTAAGGAGTAGAGCCACCACTTACAGTGAGATCGATCGAACCATCATTGCCAGGTACGCAGCTTGCATCAACTACTGTTGTAGAAAGATTAATTGCCGCTGGTTGATTGATGATGTAATTCTCCGTGCTTGAACAGCTATTGCCATTATCCGTGATAGTAAGGTCATAGTTGTTAGCAGCTAGGCCCGTTCTGGTAGGACCTGCAATTCCAATATCTGACCAATTGTAAACCAGTGTTCCAACATTTCCAGTTACAGTAACACTGATACTTCCATCAGCAAGGCCATTACAACTTGCATCTACAACATTTGAGCTTACAGTAAATGGAGCAATGCTTCCAACATTGATGGTCTCAACAACAGAACATCCATTCTGATCGGTCAATGTAACTGTATAATCTCCGGCAGTCAATCCGCTCAGTCCTGGAGTTGTAGCTCCGCCAGGCGTCCATAGGTAAGTGTATGGCGCAGTACCTCCGCTTGCAGCAGTAGAAATGGTACCATCAGTTCCAGGATTACAAGACTCTGGAGTTGAGCTGCCATTGGCCAATAGTGGATCTGGTTCTTGAACATTTAGAGTTGATGTTCTTGAACAACCTGTATTATCAGTAACAGTTACATCGTAACTACCAGCGCACAATCCAGTTCTTCCTGATCCAGTTGAATTATCATCCCAAAGGAAGGTATATGGACTAGTTCCACCTGATGGAGCAAGGTTTATGCTTCCATCGCAGACTCCATTACAACTTGCATCATTGATCGTTTCATTTAGAGCAATATTTCCTCCAGTTCCAACAATCGAACTATCTACAACTGTACATCCGTTATTGTCAGTTATGGTCACTCTGTACGTTCCAGCAGTAAGTGCACTTAAGTTTGGAGTAGTAGTTCCACCAGGTGACCATATGTAGGTATATGGTGCAGTTCCGCCGCTTGCAGCGGTAGAGGCAGTACCATCGTTCCCTGGAGAACAAGATTCATCAGTTGCTGAGGTATTTGCTAGTAATTCAGCAGGTTCGTTGATAGTGAAGTTCGCAGTAGTAGAACATCCAGTATTATCCGTAACGGTTACATCATATGAACCATCACATAATCCATTTCTTGTTGAATTGGTTGTATTATCATCCCAAAGGAAGGTATATGGGCTCACTCCACCACTTGGGGAGAGGCTAATGCTTCCATCACATATTCCATTACAACTAGCATCGCTAGTAGTTCCATTTACGGCAATGTTTGCTCCGCTACCTACAATTGAACTATCAACTACAGTACATCCATTATTGTCTGTGATAGTTACTCTATAGGTTCCTGCAGTTAGACTACTCAGACCAGGAGTAATAGCTCCTCCTGGAGACCATAGGTAAGTATAAGGTGCTGTTCCTCCACTTGCAGCAGTAGATGCTGTTCCATCAGTTCCTGGTGAACATGATTCATCAGTAGCGGAAGTATTGGCAAGCAATTCTGCAGGCTCATTGATCGTAAAGTTTGCAGTAGTAGAACAGCCTGTATTATCTGTTACAGTTACATCATAGGATCCTGCGCACAATCCAGTTCTTGAAGAATTGGAAGAATTGTCGTCCCATAGGTAAGTATACGGGCTCACTCCTCCAGAAGGAGCAAGGCTGATACTACCATCGCAAATTCCAAAGCAACTTGCATCATTTAGAGTTTCATTAAGAGCAAGGTTACCGCCGGTTCCAACTGTTGTGCTGTCCACAACACTACATCCATTGTTGTCAGTGATAGTGACTCTATAGGTACCTTGTGTTAAGCTGCTCAGTCCAGACGTAGTAGCTCCACCAGGATTCCAAACATAAGTGTATGGTGCAGTTCCTCCAGCAGCGCTAGTTGAAGCAGTACCATCTCCGCCAGGTGAACAGCTTTCATTTGTGCTGCTAATTCTAGCCTCCAATGAATCTGGCTCTCCTACAATATAGGTTTCTGCTACAGAGCAACCAAAGCTATTGGTAACAGTCACTGAGTAAGATCCTGCGCAAAGACCTGCTCTAAAGAACAAAGTTGAATTATCATCCCATTGATAGAAATAGTTTGGATCTGCACCTCCTGAAGGGGACAAGGTTATAGATCCGTCACAAGATCCGAAGCATGATGTATTGACCACGGTTCCATTCTGCGAGATATTTCCTCCATTGGTAATTGACGTGCTTTCAACATGGGTACAACCATTATTATCAGTAATGGTAACAGTATAAGTACCTGGAATAAGTCCAGTTATTCCTGGTGTTGTTGCTCCTGCTTCTGACCACAAGAAAGTATATGGATTGGTTCCACCGGTTGGGTTAGAAGTTATGGATCCGTCCATTCCTGGGAAACAAGATGCTCTTACATTGGTAAAGTTTGCAGCAATGGCCGCGGGCTCTGTTAAAGTAAAGGATGTGCTTGTTGAACAGCCACTATTATCTGTAACAGTAACTGCATAGTTGCCATCACAAAGAGCTGTTCTACTTGAATTAGATGAATTATCATCCCATAAGAAGGTGTAAGGGGCATTTCCACCTGAAGGGTTCAAGGTGATACTTCCGTTACAATCTCCATTACAAACTGGATCAACTGCAACTTCATTCAATACAATATTTCCGCCACTATTGATATCGATACTGTCTACTGCAGTACATGCATTGGCATCAGTAATAGTGACTGTATACCTTCCAGCTGTTAATCCTGTTATTCCACTTGTTGTGGCACCTCCAAATGACCATAAATAAGTGTAAGCTCCAGTTCCACCGCTTGCTGCAGTACTTGCACTACCGTCACCACCTGGGGTACACGATTCATCAACGCCAGTAATATTGGCAGCTATTGCCAATGGTTCAGTAACCACTATGGTTTGAGAGGTAGAACAACCTGTATTATCTGTAACGGTTACATCATAGGAGCCGTCGCAAAGTCCGGTTCTAAAGAAATCTGAACTGTTATCATCCCAGAGGTAAGTATAAGGACTTGTACCTCCAGTAGGACTTAGTGTGATGCTTCCATCACAATCTCCATTACATGTAGGTGGAACTACTGTTTCATTAATTGGGAATGAACCATTCGTGGTTATGTTAACTGTTTCTGTATCTGTACATCCATTACCATCCGTAACCGTTACCGTGTAGGTGCCTGCTGCTACATTACCTGGGTTAGCACCACCTAATGACATATCACTCCAGTCATAAGTTAGCGGATTGGCTCCACCTGAGGTTGTCAATGTAATAGTTCCATCATTATTTCCACAAGTTGCTGGAGTGCTTGTTGCTGAAACAGTAATTGCTGGAGCTGGTGGAATGGTATAACCAAATACTCTGGTACATGCATTCGCATCGGTAATGGTCATGCTGTAAGTACCTGCACTCAAACCACCTACATTGTCAACATTCGTATTTCCAGACCCCCAATTGTATGTGTAAGGAGGTGTACCACTATTTGTGAAAGCTGCAGCTGTTCCATCATTTCCAGGAACGCATGTTTCAACTGTCACACTAAACGAACTAATAAGAATCAATGGTTGTGCTACTATATAGCTCTCCACTGTACTACAACCTGTATTATCAGTTATGGTAACTAAATATCCACCTGCTGATAGACCTGTAATTGTTGGTGCTGTTGAAGAAACGGGAGCCCAATTATAGGTATAGGGCGCGACTCCTCCAGCAGGACTCAAACTAATAGATCCATCAGATCCTCCAAAACAAGAAACATCATTTACAGTATCATTATCTGCAATATTGGATCCTGGATCAATTTGGAAACTAGCAAAATCAGTACATCCGTTTGCATCAGTAACGGTAACCGCATAGACTCCAGCTGCTAATCCAGCAATTCCAGGTGTTGTAGCTGTTCCAACTGACCAATTGAAAGTAAATGGTGTAGTACCTCCACTAACAACGGTAGTAGCTGTTCCATCCATTCCAGGATTACAAGACTCGTCTGTTGTAAGTATGTTATCGATCTGCACGGCATCTGATGTTTTCACATCGATGATGGCTGTTTCAGAACATGTAGAACCATCTGTTACCGTCAATCCGTAAATGCCGGCAGCAAGTCCAGTACGGTTCGCAGTGCCAACTCCTATATCATTCCAATTATAAGTAATTGGATTTGTCGCTCCCTGAAGAGTAATGGAAATGGCTCCATCAGAATTTCCACAAGTAGCGTCAGTTACAGTTCTATTTACTGTAAATGCGGCAACAGAACCTATGTCAAATTGCTCAACCTTACTACATCCATTTGCATCAGTTACGGTGAGTAAGTAACCAACACTTGCGGTATAGTTAGATGCAGAATCCCCAAAAGCAACCCCTGGAGAAGGCCAAGTATAAGTGTAAGGAGGTGTACCTCCGCTTACAAAGGCTTTTGCATTTCCATCATTTCCTGGAGCACAACTTTCTCCGTTGGTAACAATATTGTCGACAGATACTTCTGTTGGGGCATTCACCGTTATGCTTTGAATAGCTCCACAACCATTTGCATCAGTAACCGTGATCGTATATGTTCCAGCTCCTACTCCTGTTGGATTATTTCCTGAAAGTCCACCAGTCCAATCGTAAGTAACTGGAGAGGTTCCACCAATTACATTCACTACTATGCTTCCATCTGCTAATCCATTACAACTAACATCAGTTGAATCAAGATCTACCGAGAATGTAGCATCATTAGGTACTACAAAATCTTGAACTTGTGTACATCCATTCGCATCGGTGATAGTTACATCATATCCACCTGCTAATAAGCTATTAACACTATCTGCTCCAACAGCAACACCTCCAGAGAAATTAAAGGTGTAAGGTGCTGAACCATTTGTTACAGAAAGAACTCTTGCTCCACCTGCACTAGAGACACAAGTATCAGGCGTAATATTTAATGCAGCAAAGATGGAATCAGGTTGACCTACATTTACCGTTAATACAGTATCACAATTATCTGATCCAGTAATTGTAACCGTATAAGCTCCAGCACACAATCCAGTTCTAGAAGGGGTGGTGACTGCAGCATCTGCCCAATTGTAGAAGTATGGAGAAACACCATTACTTGGATTTAATGTGATACTTCCATCACATTCACCAAAACAGCTTGCATCAAGAATCGTTTCATTTGGATTGATGTTGCTTGTAGCATTTCCTACAGAGAAGATTTCAACACTTGTACAAGAATTAACATCTGTTACGGTCACTGAATAATTTCCAATGGTCAATCCGAAAATAGAATCTGTTCCTTGACCGCTAGGGTTTCCAGGTCCCCAATTGAAGGTATACGGACCTCCATTTCCTCCACTCGGAGTAGATTTTGCATTACCACTACCAGTACCAGAACATCCAGTAGAGGTAACGGATAAATTAGCCTGAATTACGGTTGGTTCGTTAACGGTAGCAGAATCAATTGCAATACAACCAGTAGCTGTATCAGTAACTGTAACAGTATAAGTGCCTGGTGCAGTAACAGCTGGATTAGCTGAATTTGCAAGTCCTCCATTCCACTGGAAGGTATATCCTCCAGGAGGATTGACAGTAACTGAAATTGAACCATCTGCAGCACCATTACAACTAATATCAGTAGGCGTAAGTGCTATGGTAAAGGTGTTGCTTAATTGATTTACAACATATGTTGCGGTATCATTACAAGAGTTGGCATCGATAACCGTCACCTTATACGAACCAGCAGTAAGATTGGGCTGATTAGGTGAATTGGACAATGCCGGATCCCATATATAATTGTAAGGTGATGTTCCACCTGTTACAACTAGATTGATTGCTCCATCATTTCCTGGGAAACATGATTCATCTGTAATGTTCGGATTGAGGCTAAGAGGCGCTGGCTCATTAACCGTGTAACTTCCTGTTAAAGAACAACCGGTATTGTCTGAAACGGTTACGTCATAAGTTCCAGCTACAAGGTTTGGTTGATTTGGTGAATTGGAAAGTGCCGGATTCCAATTGTAAGTAAATGGAGGGACTCCTCCAGCAATTATCAAATCAATATTACCATTAGTTCCAGCATTACAACTAACATCTGTAACTGTATCGTTTAGAGTAAAAGTTGGAACTTGTTGATTGATCGTAATTGTAAGAATGGTATCACAACCATTGTTATCGCTGAGGGTTAAGCCATAATTTCCAACTGTTAAGCCGGAGATAGAATCTGTTCCTTGACCTGTTGGGTTTCCTGGGCCCCATAAGAAAGTATAAGGGGCTGCTCCTCCACTAGGATTAACCGCTGCAGCACCATCGTTGGTGTTACCACAACTTACATCGTAACTAGCAAGGTTTGGAATAATAGGAGAAGATTGATTGATTCTTATAGAGTCAACAATTGTACATCCGTTATTGTCCGTTACGGTTACCGTGTAAACCCCTCCAGCTAGATTGGATCTGTTTTGTGCTGTACTAACATCACTCCAGTTAAAGGTGTATGCAGGAGTTCCTCCTCCTACTGATGTTGTTATTGTTCCATCATTGATGTCAAAGCAACTGGCATCTGTTGAGTCCAAGTCCAATGTAAGTGCTCCTGGTTCATTGATGTTGAAGTTTGCAGTATTGAAACACCCATTGTTATCCGTAACTGTTACATCATAAGCCCCTGGACCTAAATTTGGATTAATTGGAGAGTTGGGTCCTATGTTCCAAGTATAGGTATAAGGAATAGTTCCTCCAGTAATATTCAATTCAATGTATCCGTCATTTGCTCCGTTACAACTCACATCAGCTAGGGAATCTAGTGTAATAACCACAGCTGGTGGAGCAACAATAGTTACAGAGCTAGTATCTGTACAACTATTATTATCAGTAACAGTTACCGTATAAGTCCCAGCACCTAATGTAGTTGCAGTAATTGTAGTTTGTGTTGGAGTAGTAGACCATGCATAGGTATATGGTCCTGTGCCTCCTGTTTGGCTTGCAGTTGCAGTACCATCGTTCACTCCATTACAAGTTGGAGGGGTGCTAGCTGGTATTGATGCTACCAGGGTATCAGGCTCGGTTAAAGTAACAGAGGCAGTTGAAGAACAGCCATTGTTGTCAGTAACTGTAACAGTATAAGGCCCAGCAGCTAAATTGGTTGCCGGATTTGTTGTTTGAGCTGCAGGATCACTCCAAAGGAAAGTATAAGGGAATGTACCACCAAGTACATTAGCCAAGGCCGCTCCTGAATTGTCAGATTTACAGTTAAGATCGCTTCCCGTAATGTTTACACTTAAGGCATTTGGTTGGGTGATAACCACATCATCGGTTGCCGTACATCCATTTACATCTGTAACAGTAACGGTAAAAGTTCCAGCTCCCAGTCCGGTAATTCCCTGTGTTGTTTGACCGTTAGGTGCCCATAAGAAAGTATATGGGGTTGTTCCGCCAGTAACCACAGCATTTGCCGCACCATCATTTACACCCGCACAAGAGGCATCTGTACCAGCCACATTAACACTGATTACATTTGGCTCATTTACAGTAGCACTATCCACTTCTGTACAACCATTCGCATCAGTTACTGTGACTGTGTAAGTTCCTTGTGACAGATTATCGATAAATCGGGTGGTTGCAACAGTACTCCAGCTATAAGTGTATGCTCCAGTACCTCCACTTGGCTGAACCCTTAAGAATCCATCGTTTGCTCCATTACAGCTAATGTCTCTTGTACTGTCAAATACAAGAGTAATCTGCTGCGGATCAACCAATGTGGTATCAAAGGTTTGAGTACAACCATTGCCATCAGTAACGGTGATTGTATAAGAGCCAGCAATTAGTCCACTAATATCTTCGGTATTATCATTGGTATTCCATTCAAAAGTTAATGCAGGAGTACCTCCACTAATACTTAAGTTGATGAATCCATTATTATCTCCATTACAGAGAGGGTTGGTAACAGCATCTACTACTATATCTATACCAGAAGGTTCATTCACAGTTATGCTGTCAACTTTGGTACAATTGAAAGCATCAGTTACAGTTATGGTATATGTTCCTGAAGTAAGATTTGAAATGGTAGAGGTATTTCCTGTTCCATTGGTTAGGTTCGACCAATCGAAGGAATAACCTGGAGTACCTTGGGAGATATTGGCAGTCACTGAGCCATTGGCTTCTCCAGCACAAACATTGTCTACCTTAGAAAGGGCAATGACTATTTCTGGTCTTTCATCAACGATCGCAGAGTCTACTACAGTACAGCCAATGTTATCGGTTACAGTAAGTGTATAGGTGCCAGCTGCAAGATTGTTTCTATTTCTAACGGTTGGTCCATCAAACCAATTGAAGGTGTAAGGAGCAATTCCTCCTGTAACCGTTGTAGTTATTGCTCCGGTAGTACCGCCAAAGCAAATATTATCAGTAATGCCAAAGTTGACACTAACTGCTGTTGCAGGTTCACCTACAAGGAAGGTTTCAGTGCCTGTACAACCATTCCCATCGGTCACGGTTACTGTGTAAGTGCCTGCTGTTAAAGAGGCGATGGTTGGCGTATTTCCTGGCACACTCCATGCGTAAGTGTATACCATATCTCCACCGGTTGGAGCTGCAGTAGCAGATCCGTCATTTCCACCTCTACAAGTAACAGAGTCAGTAGTAACATTGGGAAGAATAGGCCCTGGATTGTTCAAAGTAACTGCTTGTGTAGCTGTACAATTGTTATCATCAGTAACTGTTACTGTGTATGTACCAGCAGTTAATCCAGCAATTGCGGGCGTGGTTGGATTTCCAGGTGCTGACCAAAGATAGGCGTAGTCAACTGCTACAGTTCCTCCAGTTGCACTGATCGAGATGCTTCCATCATTGCCGCCAAAACAAGTCGGGTCCGATTGAGCATCGACAGAAATAACTATTTGAGTTGGTTCTGTAATGGTTGCTGAGTCAACTATAGTACAACCAAAGTTATCAGTGAATGTAACGGTGTAGGTTCCAGCCGTTAGATTTGAAATCGTTGTATTTGTTCCTGTTCCAGCAGTAGTTTCAGACCATAAAAAGTTATAAGTAGGACCTGTGCCACCAGAAACAGATGCATCTATAGAGCCATTTGCATCACCAAAACAATCATTATTAGCGGTAACATTGATGTTCAAGAAAAGTTGCGGTCTTTCATCAACACGAGCAGAATCTACAAGAGTACATCCATTATTGTCAGTTAGAGTTAGGGTATAGGTCCCTGCAGCTAGATTATTTCTATTTTGGGTAGTTGGTCCATCAAACCAATTGTATGTATACGCTCCAGTACCTCCGCTTGGCGTAGTGATAATTGAACCATTACTCTGTCCAAAACATAAATTGGAAGTAATATTAAAATTGAGCCCTAATGCCGGAGGTGAGCCAATTACGAATGTTTCTGTATTGGTACATCCATCGCTATCTGTAACGGTAACCGTATAGGTTCCTGCAGCATAACCAGTAGCTGTTGCAGTAGTACTGGCATTGCTGTCCCATGCGTACGCAGTGTAAGTTCCAGTACCTCCAGAAGGAACAGCAGTTGCAGCTCCATCAGTAGAGCCAACACATTGTGTAGCACTAGGGAATACGTTGGGAATCACTTGAGTTGGCTCAAATACATCTGCTGAATCTATAGCAGAACAACCATTATTGTCAGTAACGGTTACATGATATCTTCCTGCGCATAAGCCTGTAGCTACCTGGGTAGTTTGAGCACCTGGGTCATCCCATATAAAGGTGTAAGGCGCTGAACCTCCAGCCACTGCAAGTGATGCAGATCCATCGCAAAAACCAAAACAGGAGGCATTAAATGCAAATGCTCCAGTATTAATACCAGTTGTTGCAAAATTTACGATCTCAAATGCTACAGAATTATCTGCAAGATCAATAACCGTAATCGTATAATTGAAAGTAGTAAGATTAAAAACCGTGTCACCAACACTGAAAAAAGTAACTGGTGTAGTATTGATTCTGATCACATATGGACCAGTTGCGCCAAAAGTTTGCAATGAATCAATGGTCACCCACCCATCTGTAGCATTCAAACACGAGGGTGTTTGCTGGCTAGTAAATACATCTAAAACGAGGGCATGGGAATGAAAAACCCCCAAAAAAGAAAGGCATACAAGAGCAATAAACCTGTAGAATGTTCTCATTAATGGTTAGGTGTTTCAGTGTTTAATCAAAGCGCTACTCAAGCCATGACTACTTTAACAAATATAATATTTTCAAGTATAGCCAGCTTAATGAGCTTTATATTACTCACTTAGACGAAAGAATTAACGAAAGGGTTGTGTATAACTTCAGATTAATTGTAGGCCGGACAGACAAATCCAGTCTTTTTCCTTTCCGTTGTACAAGTAGTTATGCCAATTATGATCTCATGGGTTGACGGAGCAACATTGACAATCTCAGAGAGTGCATATTCATAGGCATATCCTATTGTGATAACTCTTGTAGCGTGCAATTGCATGGCTAAGTAAGCGGAGTTCAGGTACTTACTGCCCAAAGATAAGGAAGCAATGTGCTCATAATCCAAGGTGAGTGTCATGTCAACAGTAGGGGTGGCAAATGGAGCCAGTGCAATCATTGTTTGAGGTATTACATCGATCTTTCTTCCTCTAACTCTATACCCTGTTGTGAGAAAATAATTTCCATTCAATCTGTAATCACTTGTCCCAATTGCTCCAATTTTTGCAGGATAGGCTTGTAAAACTGATAATCCAGCAAAGAAATTTCGATTGTATAAGAAGATTCCAGGACTAATGTCTGGGAAAATAAAACTCCTCTCCACTTCATTATCAATTGCTGGATCCAATGCCTTATTAGGGATGGTGATAGAATTATAGGATTGTGAAAAGGATTGCATCCCAACAAATACCCCGAAGCTGATATGATAATTCACCCAAACCTTCATATGGTATGCGTAAGCAGCTTTTATATAAGTAATGTTGGTAATTCCGCTTTGATCATTCATGATGTGAAATCCAAAGCCGTGAAAGTTCTTCGGATACTTGTCTTCTTTATTCACTCTTGTATTAAAACTTGCAAAAGAGATTCGCGGCGCTCCTTCAAAACCCACCCATTGCCTTCGGGATCCTAGTTGGGTGTCGCCACAAGATTTCAAGCCGGCAACAGCGGGATTCAATGCAAAACGGTTGAATGTATATTGGGTGTAACTCGTATGCTGCTGTGACCAAAGGCCAAGGGGAAAGAGGAATAATATGAACAACAGTTTTCTCATCTAATAATATTGACTACACCAGCCAAAGATTCTTCTTGACAATTATTGAAAACTGTGATCACATAGAAATAAGTTCCCGAAGGAAGATCTGAGCCATTTTGAGTGCCATCCCATCCAGCTTCATTATTGTATGGACTATTCAAATGAACTTGTTGTCCCCATTTGTTATAGACATTTACTTCTGATGATTGGAAGGATTCAATCCCAAGAATTACCCATGTATCATTGATGTTGTCTCCATTGGGGGTGAATGCATTGTAAGGTCTTATTACTTCTTCTAATTCTCTGTATGTCAGATCCACACTAAAAGTATTAGTGCAGCCTCTAGAATCAACGATTCTCACATTGTAGACATTTGGACCTAATTTGAAGAACGCTCCGGTTTGTGTGATTGTAGTGTCTAATATGTAGGTGTAAGGAGCAGTTCCACCAGTAGTGTTGAAACATATTATCGATCCATCAGAACGATTACAATCTGGAATGGTGCGACTTATCCTAGTATCGATCACAACATCATCGCAAGCTTGCGCGCATAGCTGGAATGGCAGTGTAAAAAGGAGAGCGAACCCGATAATAATTGCCTTCATCAGGGAATAATATTATAAAAATAATTCCAATTGGAACGACTAATGAATGGAGGAACCTTCAGCAATTTTCTTATCAGGACCTATAAGACTAAGCTTACCTTCTTCATCTTCAGCCATTAAGATCATCCCTTCTGAAAGTTCTCCCATGATTTTTCGAGGCTTTAGATTGATGACTACCTGCACCTGTTTGCCAATCAGCTCATCAGGCTTATACTGTTTAGCAATGCCAGATAGAACAGTCCTCTTTTCAGCTCCAAGGTCAATTTCTATTCTCAATAGCTTGTTGCTCTTTTCTAATTTTTCAGCCTTTACGATCGTAGCGAGTCTGAGGTCTAACTTTAGAAAATCTTCAAATTCAATGGTCGGTTTCATATTGAGTTCTTTTTTAGGGGAAGATGCGGAAGACTCTCCCGATGGATCGGTTTTCAACTTGTTGATCTGTTTCTCAATGAGCTCATCCTCGATCTTTGCAAATAGTAGGTCTCCTTTTTGAATTGTATCTCCTCGACTCAAGAGCTCTGTAGAGGATAATTTATTCCAATCTAAATTATTTGAAAGTCCCAGAATACTTAATAATTGAGTTGAGCTATCAGGTAAGAAAGGGCGGAAGGCCAAAGCACAATTTGCTGCGATCTGCAGCGCAAGGTGAATGATCCCTTCTACTTTTTTGGGCTCAGTTTTAATCAGTTTCCATGGTTCCTGATCCGCCAAGAATTTATTTCCTAATCGCGCGATAGACATCGCAGATTGGATGGAGTCTCTGAATTTGAACTTTTCCAAATAATGAGTGCAATCCTTTGCATGTGTCTCCAATTCTGACTTGATGTCTGCAAATTCTTCTAATTCAAAAGCTTCTGGAACAAGACCGTCGTAATATTTCTGAGTAAGTACCAATACGCGATTGATGAAGTTCCCATAAATCCCAACAAGCTCGCTATTGTTCCTAGTTTGAAAATCGCCCCAAGTAAATTCACTGTCCTTGGTTTCAGGAGCAATTGAGGTTAGTACATACCTCAATACATCATTATTATTCTTGAGCTCACTTAGATCTTCATTGTATTCATGTAGCCACACTGCCCAATTTCTGGAAGTGGAAATTTTTTGCCCTTCAAGATTCAAGAATTCGTTAGCAGGCACATTTTCAGGTAAGATGAATTCTCCGTGCTTCTTCAACAAAATTGGAAAGATGATACAATGAAAAACAATGTTATCCTTGCCAATGAAATGGATCAATCTACTTTCATCTCCTTTCCAGTAATCCTCCCATTTTGCGTTGGTCTTTTCTGCCCATGCCTTGGTAGCTGAAATATATCCGATCGGTGCGTCTAACCAAACGTATAAAACCTTCCCATCTGCACCTTCAATCGGAACTTGCACGCCCCAATCCAAGTCTCTTGTCATTGCCCTTGATTGCAATCCACCCTCGATCCACGATCTACATTGTCCAATTACCGGTTTCCTCCAGTCCTTTGGGTTGTGATGTTCCTTTCCATCTAATTGTCCTTTTTCCAACCACTCCTTCAGCCAGCCTTCTTCATTGTTCATAGAGAGATACCAATGTTTGGTTCTCTTTAGAATGGGCTTTTTACCACTTAAAGTGGATATTGGATTGATCAACTCATTAGGACTTAATGAGCTTCCACATTTCTCACATTGATCTCCGTATGCCGCTTCATGTCCACAGTTAGGGCAAGTTCCTTGTATGTATCGGTCGGCTAAAAATTGATCAAAATCTTCATCGTAGAATTGCTCGCTCTCTTTTTCTTCAAAAACTCCTTTACCATAGAGGTCTAAGAAGAAGTCTTGAGCAGTTTGGTGATGAAGCTCAGAACTGGTTCTATGGAAAAGATCAAAGCTTATTCCAAAATCTTCAAAGGCCTTTTTATTGATCGCATGATAGGTGTCAACTATTTCTTGTGCCGACTTTTCTTCCTTTTTAGCTCTTAAGGTAATAGCCGCTCCGTGCTCGTCAGACCCACAGATAAAAGCAACCTCCCTTCCAGAGGCTCGAAGATACCTTACATAAGTATCTGCAGGCAAATATGCTCCAGCTAAATGTCCAATATGAATTGGTCCATTTGCATATGGTAGGGCAGCTGTAACAAGTGTTCTTTTTTTATTTGAGTGATCTGACATAAGCTAAAATGAAGCTACAAATATAAGGAGTATACTAGCCTTTCGATGTCTTTAGATTTCTTCTTTCTGCTCTCTTTTTTGCCAATCTCTTCCACCAAACATTTAAAAAGATCGATGACAGGATCATGAAGGTGCCAAAGTAAAATCCAAGAGACATCTTTTCTTCATCGCCAAAGAATAAAACTGCCAACAAGATCCCATATACAGGTTCGAGGTTAATGCTCAAACTCACAGTAAATGGACTTAGCTCTTTCATTACTTCCACGCTTGCTACAAAAGCAAATGCCGTACAGATGATTCCAAGAATCAACATGTAAATAAGGTCTGATAAGGGCAATACCAATTTGAACTCTGTGCTGGAAAGATCCAAGAGGAAATAGATGCTGATGGCTATCACTCCACCAAGCATTTCATAAAGTGAAATCCTCTCCGAATCGTGTTTTTTAACCAGAATACCGTTGATCACAGTAAACAATGAAGCCAAAAAAGCAGAGATTACTGCTAAGATGATTCCCAGGGCATTGTCTGTTTCAAATTGAAAGATGAAGTACAAACCAATGATTACTAATGTCCCCAGCAGAAGCTCATACAAATAGAGCTTCCTCTTAAAAAAGAGAGGCTCTAAGAGAGCGGTAAAAATAGAAGCAGTTGCTAATGAAGCTAGAGTAATGGAAACATTGGATTGTTTGATGGCTTCGAAGAAGAATATCCAATGGGTGGCAATGATGAATCCAACTCCTATTAGCTTCAGAGCTGCCTTTCTGTTTACCCTCAGATCTTTCTTTTTGATCAAGAGATAAATCAACAATGAAAGAAGTGCAATGAGCATTCGATGCCACACTAGCAGTTCAGAATGTACACTGATCAATTTGCCCAAAATGCCAGTAAAACCGAAGATGAGCACTACTAAATGTAGTAGCATTAAATATTTCAATCTTGAATTAAGAGCGCTCACTTAAATTCCCCATTTTCAATTATTTAATTTACTTTAGTGCCATATCAAAACTAAACCCGTGGGCGTACGCACTTTAAGGCCTCTTCTACAAGCATTCCTTGCGATCTCTTCTTTGATCTGCTTTTTGCTGATCAGCTCCTCTCTCAATGCACAAGTGAATTTGAGATGTCAAATGTACTACGATGTGGAAGAAGGATGGAGTCAAGTTGCCAAAGTAAGAGTGCTTCAGGACAATCAGGAGTATGAAACCATGGAAACCAGTAAAAAAGGAAAGTTTAAGCTTTTCTTGCCTTTGGGCCATGACTATCTAGTAGAGATCTCAAAGGAGTTCCACTTTACAACAAGGTTTGCGATCAGTACCAAAATGCCTCAGGAAAAGCTGGACCAGAGACCATTTGTTAGTTACGATCTACAGGGAGATCTAATTAGAAATTTTGAAGGCTTAGATGGCTCAATCATGGACAAACCAATATTGATCTACCGGTATATTCCAGAAAAGGATGGTTTTGAGATAGATGACGATCATTTGAAAGCAATTCGAGATAGAGTGGAAAGGTTAATGGCAGAGTCTGACAAATTGAAGAAAAAAGGTGCTGATCCAATTGCCAAACCAATTCCAAAACAAGCCAAGAAGGTGGAACAAAAGGAGCCTGAGATCAAGGAAGCGCCTGTTATCGAGGAGGAACAAATGATAAGTTCAACTACTCATGATGAAGATGATGTAGTGGAGGTCGCTCCAGCGAAAGTTCCTGAGAAAAAAGAGGAACCCAAGGTAGAGGAACCGATTGTTGAAGAGAAAGCGGAGGAGAAAGAAAATGTGAATGAGACCTACGAGATGCAATTGAGAAGGCAGCGATTAGAAAGAGAGAAAAAAAGGAAGGAGAATCTTGCTCTTAAGAGAGGATATGAGAGTAGCTTGATCAGACAAGTAGCAGAGGAGAGCAAAAAAATGAGCCAGGCTGAATTGCAGAAGAAAACCAAAGAGAAAGAAGATTCCTCCCTAATTGAAAAGGCGAGGAAAGAGGCTGAAATGAAGAAGGCTAGAAACGAGCTTCGGGAGCAACAGCAGCAGAAGGCTAGCCAAGCTACCAACAACAAACAGATGAAATCACAGAGAGAAAGTGGCATGATTCGCGATGTAGCTGCCTCTACAAGAGTAATTCAAGCAAAAGCCATTCAAAAAACTCCTCCAAGTGGGGTGGAAACTGCTGAAGGGAAGAAGTTTGTTCTTGAACCAAAAGTGAGAGAGAATAAGATGGAAGACGAGTTCAAGCTGGTGGAGAATCTCTATTTCGATTACCCTTCTTATAGCGTTAGCTATAGCAAGGAGACCTACAATTTTGGAATGATCAATTATTACATAGATAATCAAGCTGTAGAGAAAGCAGAATTCTGCAAAAGGCTTGATGATCTTAAGTCCTATAAATTCGAGCTAAAATGCAATTAAGAATCGCCCTAATCTTAGTGCTGACTACCTGTATTTCCGCATTACAGGCACAGCAATATAGCTTTATCCACCATGGGGTGGAAGAAGGCTTGTCCCAATCTGTAGTCAATACAGTAGTTCAAGATAATGCCGGTTACCTCTGGGTAGGAACCATGTCTGGCTTGAATCGCTTTGATGGAAAAGAATTTACGCTATATGATCAGAAAGACAGTCTTGCGGAAAACTGGATCTCTGCTTCATTCAAGGATAGTAAGGGCAATCTTTGGTTTGGGCACTGGGCAGGTGGATTAAGTGTATTCAATTGGGAAAGACAATTGATCACCAATTATGAATTTGCTCAATACTCGGATTTCAAATCGATTACTTCATTTGTAGAAGACTCAAAGGGTAATTTATACATAGGAACGGACGGTAATGGTTTGATGTATCTAGATACCAAAACCAATGAAGTATATACTTTCAATAAAGAAGGGAGGCTTTCAAGTAACTACGTTTTAGATCTGGCAATTGACAGTGAAGATCGACTATGGATTGCGACTGATCGCGGGGTGACGATCAAGAACAATGATGAAGAGAACACATTTGAAGTTTTAGATCACACCTCGGGTCTTAAAAGCTCTCTTGTAAACCAGATTGAGAGTTTGAATGACGGTCAATTGGCTGTGGGCTACTACAATGATGGAGTAAGTATTATAGAGTATGAGGGCTCCAATTTTACTTTCCAGCATTTTCCTATTCAGTCAGATTCTGTTTCTGGAACAGAATGTCAAGCTCTTTTCTTTGATAGCAGAAACAATCTTTGGATCGGTACTGCTAGAAGAGGAGTCTTCAAAATGGATGTTGCCAAGCAATCACTTATGCAATTTAGCACAGAGGAAGGACTAAATTATTTCAGTGTTAAGAACATCTATGAAGATCGCGAAGGAAATATTTGGATCGGGACAGATCTGGGATTGAACTTCTTTACGGGAGAGGTCTTTAAATTATTGAATGAAGACAATGGCTTGAGCAATAACATTGTATGGACCTTAGATAACAGTCGGGATGGAGGACTATGGATCGGAACGAATGGCGGAATGGATCATTATGACGGTCGCAATTTTACCAAAGTGCCTGGAACAGAAGAGCTGATCATCATTACACTCTTTGAAGATTCAAGAGGTACAGTTTGGGCTGGAACTCCCGGTGAAGGACTTTTGAAGTACGACCCATCAAGTGAAGAGCTTTCTGCATTCAATGATGAAGACATTCTTCCTGATCTTACTGTATATACTATTGCAGAAGATGATGAAGGGAATCTTTGGATCGGTACCAAGAAAGGGGCAGTTAGATACAATCCTGAAAGTGGAAAATCAAGACTTTTTACGACCAATGATGGCCTGGGAGGAAATAACATATATAGGATCTTCATTGATAGCAAGAAGCAGATCTGGTTTGCTGCCCTTGGTGGAGAGCTTACCAAGTATTCTGATGGCGATTTTAAAACCTATGGTGAAGAAGATGGAATAGATCAAAGATTCATCATCACCGTATCAGAGGATCATAATGGCAATCTTTGGTTTGGGGCTTACGGAGGAACCATTTATGAATTTGATGGCAGTCAGTTCAAGAGTCACAAGCATGGAGAAGAAAATAGTTTGAATACTCCTTATGCGATCATTAGTGATAATAACAATCAATTATGGATAGGCAATTCACAAGGATTGACATTGTATGATCCAGAAAGCGAAGAGTTCAAAGACTTTGGGCGAAGAGAAGGATTCTTAGGTGTAGAAGCCAACTCAAATGCAACTGTCATTGACAAGGAAGGAAATGTTTGGATAGGTACCATCATGGGTCTTGTACAATTCAGTCCAGATTTGATCATGGCCAATGATAAGGAACCATTGACAGAGATCTATGCTATGGAGTTGAAACATGAGGAGTATCCTCTGATCGATTCTGCACTCTACAAGTACCAGGACAATAATTTCACCTTCATCTTCAAGGGAATAAGCTTGAAAAATCCCAAAGATGTAAGGTATAGATTCATGCTGGAAGGTCTTGAGAAAGACTATTCTCCAGCCTCCGATATAGACCGAGCTTCTTATTCTAATTTACTGCCTGGAACTTACACTCTTAAAGTAATTGCGGCTAACAAGGATGGTATTTGGAATGAGAAACCAGCCATCTATACTTTTAGTATTGATCCTCCATTTTACTTAACTACTTGGTTTTATGCTGCTGTTGTGATCACGATCATATTGTTGTTCTGGCTGATCATGAGAATTCGTACAGCAAGCCTGAAGAGGGCGAAAGTGAGATTAGAGGCTGTTGTTCAAGATAGAACTTTAGAGCTGAGAGATAGAAATGATGAACTTGCTCAAAAGAATAAAGACATAACAGATAGTATTCGTTATGCTAAAAGAATCCAAACGGCTATTCTTCCAGAGGATGAGGTATTTAGAGGGCACTTGCCAGAATCATTCGTTTATTTCAGACCAAAGGACATAGTGAGTGGAGATTTTTATTGGATCGACAAGGTTGGGGAGAAAGTAGTAGTATCTGCAATTGATTGTACAGGCCATGGAGTTCCAGGCGCCTTTATGAGTCTTGTAGGATATAATGGCTTGAACAAGATCATCTCGGAGAAAAAGGTAACCGATGCTGGAGAGATCTTGAGCAGACTAGATAAGAATGTAGCCAATGCATTGAAACAGTCAGATAAGGAGGGAGTTAAGGATGGTATGGACATGTCACTTTGTGTGATCGATGAAAGTAGTAAGACCTTGACTTATTCAGGTGCAAACAACTCCTTGTATGCCATTCAAAATGATGAGTTGGTTGAAGTGAAGGCTACAAAGCAAGCAATTGGTTCCTTCTCAGGACAAAGTATTCAGTATGAGTCACATCAGATTTCTTTCAAAGCAGGCGATCAGTTCTATTTATTCTCTGATGGCTTTGCAGATCAGTTTGGAGGAGATCAAGGCAAGAAGTTCAAATCCAAAGCATTCAAAGATCTGCTAATGTCGATCAAGGATGAACCAATGGAGGTTCAAAAAGAAAAGATTGGAATGACCATTATGAAATGGAAAGGAGAGCTAGAGCAAGTAGACGATATGGTGGTTCTAGGATTCCGGCTCTAATCTGTACAAGATCGGTTTAGATGGACTAGCATCATTCTCAAAGCTTGCTATTTGAAGATTCATTAAATAGAAACCATCTTCAACTTCATTGGGAACATAGATCAGTTCTGTAATGGTTCTATGCTTCTGGGTGTTCTTAGGATATTCCCAGAAAGCATGGTGAGCAGCTAAAACTCCATCATCATACTCCCGATCAACGGAAGGAAGATCGATCAACAAATGCTCAATACCCTCAGCCAATAAATAGTTAACAGCATCTACCTCAATATAGGGTGGATTTGTATTGGAATACTGCTTATTGATCTTTTCTTTTGGATTATCAAGTGTACGAATGATAACAGCCTCAGCCTTCTCTCCTTGTGACTCCCACGCATTTTTAACTTGATCCTTAGTGATTACTTCATCCTCCCCTATTTTCTCTGGATTTATACTGATCAATTTTGCACTAAAGAAGAATTCTTTTAGGCAGTTGTTGATGGAATAATCCTCCTTTGAGATATGGCCAACACATTCTGTATGAGTCCCATTTCCATGTGGATTGAAAGCAATATTATTGAAGTTCACTGCTCCGCCTAACTTTACAGATCCAACAAATTGATCGGTAATAACAGGAGCTATCTTGACTGGATCAACATACCATGCATTCACATTCTCTTTTCCAGCTCTCAGCGGAATAGAGATGTCAATTGGCTTTTTGGTGTCATAGTTATAGACAATATGGTCAATGCTGATCTTTGCTCTCATCTTGAAATTTTGCCATAAAGCTATTAATAGTTTAGCATACATGTTTACCTTGTGCGTCATCAAGCTTGGATGATCATGATCCGCAAAGTAGAACCCTATCTTTTTTTCATCCTTACGATAGTGCATGCATCTTTGGTCTATTTGATCAATGGTTTTTCAACCATTGATGGGCCTGCTCACTCCTACAATGCCTTTTTGATCTATCAGCTATTATTTGAAGATGCTCCACTCATCAGCACTTTTTATGAGTTTAACTCATTCTGGACTCCCAATGTCACTGGGCATTATTTGATGGTTGTTTTTCAACTCTTTCTGGAGCCAGTACAAGCGGAAAAACTATTCGTTTTCTTATTGACAATTGGACTTATTTATGCCCAACGGAACTATCTAAAGAGTCTTTCAAAAGATTTTGCATTCTATTCCTATTTTGCATTCCCCCTCACTTTTTCGCTGACTTACTTTTTTGGATTCTACAATTATTCCATAGCACTTATTGCCTACATTTTGATGCTTACACTGCTGATAAGATCTTCAGGGGTTGTAGCAACAAGAAAGCAAAAACTCCAAATCTTCATCTTGTTGGCATGCATTTATTTTTCTCATGCATTGGTTTTTGCTTTTTCTGCTTTTAGCTTGATCCTCTTTGCACTATTCAGGCTATTTCAGAAGAAGATTGAAGTGCAAAAGGCGATTAAGGAATTAATTATTTTCTCTCTATTACTTCTTCCATTTATGGTGCTATTTCTATTCTATCTGAGTCCCATGTCAAGTGGAATGGGAGAGTCGACCTATGTTTCAACCACCGACTCAATGAAGGCACTTTTTGATCTCAATAGTCTCGTTGCATTTGACGGATCTAAAGAGTCAAGCTATACCAGAGTAATTTCCATTTCCATTCTATTTCTTTTGGTTCTAGCTATCATAAAGAGGGTTAAGAATAACATTGAATTGGATCAATCTAAATTGGGTCCCATTGTTTTACTGATCGGATCCTTTGTGATCTTTTACTTTTCATTTCCAGATTACACCCTCAATGGAGGAATCATATTGATCAGGATACAATGGTTTCTATTGCTTTTTCTGATAGCTGCGGTGAGCCTCTTCAAAACTGATCTCATCCCCAAATTGATGGTGGGACTTGCCTTGATCTTTTCTCATTTCTCCTTGATGACCTATTATTTAGAAACACAAGAATCTAGAGGAATTGAATGGACGCGGTATTTAGAAATATCAAAGAGAATTGAGGCCAATAGTGTTCTCTTGCCTTTGAGCAGGTCGTCTTGGACTACTACTCACTTTTGCAATCTATTAGCATTGAAGTCCAATACCATTAGCCTTTACAATTATGAGAACCTTCAAAATTATTTCCCCTTGCGATTAAAGGGGCAAGAGCTTCCTAGTTTAAGATTAGGGGATCGATCTATTTCAAAGGATGAAATCGATTTTTTACCAGAAAGTCATACTGAGGAGCTGATACAGATCAACTATGTCTTCGTTCATATTGCAGATCAAAATTATAGTTCGAACCCAGACTTGAAGGAAACCTTGGATCAATTCTATGAACTGGAAATTGAAATGGATGGTCTTCAATTATTCAAGCTGAAGATGAACTAATTCTTATGATTGCGTTAGGCCACTTTAATGCCAACATTTCATTCAATCAATTGCTTAGTTTTGTTGAGTGAGCATGAAGCTTTTTATTACTATTTCCCCTTTTTATTATGGCCGCTAAGAACAAGAGATCAGGCGGTAATTCTCTGCACCAAAGGATTCTAGAGATCTTTCAGCAGAATCCTAACCAGCGGTTCAATTACAAGCAAGTGGCCAAAAAAATGAGGGTTGGTCAAGCTTCCAAGAAGAAGATCATTGATCATTACATCAGAGAGCTTGTGGCTGAGGATGTTTTGGTTGAAGATCGTCCAGGCAAATACATGCTTCGACATGCTGGAAATTCAAACCAAACATTGATTGGTAAGGTCGACATGACTCAAGGGGGTAATGCCTATGTAGTTGTGGAGGGAATGCCCGAAGACATCTACGTTGATGAGAATAATCTTGGAACAGCACTTCATGGTGACCTTGTAGAGATCAACGTTATAAAAGTTAAGCGCAATGGGAAGCCTATTGGGGCAGTTCAATCGATAGTTAAAAGAGGTCAAACAGACTTTGTTGGAAGAATAGAAAAATCGTTGAAATATGCATTTTTAGTTCCTGATAACAGACGTATGCAGATCGACTTCTTTATTCCTCTGAGTAAGTTGAAAGGGGCTTCTACAGGCGATAAGGCTATCGTGAGAATGGTAAAATGGGATGAAAAAGATGATTCACCAGAGGCAGAGGTAATCCAAGTTCTTGGTCCTGAAGGAGAGAACGAAACGGAGATGCATGCCATACTTGCCGAATATAATTTACCTGCTCACTTTCCAAAGCATATTGAAGAGGAGGCTGCCAAATTAGACCTTGCGATTCATTCATCAGAAGTAAAGAATAGGAGAGATATGAGAAAGGTAACCACCTTTACCATTGACCCAGATGATGCGAAGGATTTTGATGATGCCTTGTCCATACAAAAATTGAAAAACGGAAATTGGGAGATAGGCGTTCATATTGCCGATGTCAGTCATTATTTACAAGAAGGAACAGAATTGGATGAGGAGGCCTATTCAAGAGCTACTTCAGTATACCTTGTAGATCGCGTTGTTCCAATGCTACCTGAAGTTTTGTCCAACTTTGCCTGTTCACTTCGACCCAATGAAGACAAGTATACCTTTTCTGCGATCTTTGAATTGGACGAAGAAGCTAACATACTTGATCAATGGTTTGGTAGAACCGTGATCCACTCTGATCATCGCTTTACTTATGATCAAGCTCAAGAACTGATAGATGGAGGGGAAGGAAAATTAAAAGATGAGGTGGTGCTCTTTGATCAATTGGCGAAGAAGTTAAGAGCTGCAAGATTTAAGAAAGGTGCGATCGATTTTCATAGCCTTGAGGTTAAGTTCAGATTAGATGAAAAAGGAGAGCCAGAAGGAGTGTTCATCAAAGAGCAAAAGGATGCGAATCGATTGATCGAGGAGTTCATGCTTTTGGCCAACAAGAAAGTTGCAGAGTTCATTGGCAAGAATAAAAATGAGACAGCTAAACCCTTTGTTTATCGTGTTCATGATAACCCTGACCCAGAAAAGCTTCAAACCTTCAGTACCTTCATTAGAAAGTTTGGTTATCGCATTGATCTTAGCTCACCTAAAGGGGTTTCAAGTACACTCAATAGATTAATGAAGGATGTCTCTGGGAAAGCTGAAGAGCAATTGATTTCTACTCTTGCTATAAGAACTATGGCCAAAGCTGAATATTCAACAGATAATGTTGGGCACTACGGATTGGCATTCCCATTCTATACTCACTTTACCTCACCTATTAGAAGATATCCAGACGTAATGGTGCATCGTTTATTGCAACATTATTTGGATGGAGGTAAAGCGGCAAATCAGGAAGAATTAGAAGAGAAATGCAAGCATTCTTCGGAGATGGAAAAGCTAGCAAGTGATGCTGAAAGAGATTCCATAAAGTTCATGCAGGTGAAGTTCATGCAAGGAAAAGAAGGAGAAGTTTTTGGAGGAGTAATTTCAGGAGTTAGCGACTTTGGGATCTTTGTAGAGCTTGAAGGAAATAAGTGTGAAGGACTGGTCAGAATGAAAAGCCTCACAGATGATTTCTACCATTTTGATCCAGATAACTATTCTGTGCAGGGGCGACGTACGGGTAAGATCTACCGAATGGGAGATGAAGTTACCGTTCGGGTAAAGAGAGCAGATTTATCAAAGAAACAATTGGATTTTGAGATGCTCAATGATTTTGATCTAGACTAGACAAATTGGTCTTGAGTTCTCTCTTTTCGTAATCTGACAACTTTTTGCTTTCTTTCTGTGTCTTAATTGAGCATGAAAAGGCTTCTTGGTCATATCATTGTCTTGCTGCTACTGTGTAATTTTGCCTATTCGCAAGAGTTAGAAGTCAGGCCTGGTGATTTCTTGTATGGATTTAGCGGTGGAGCAAGTATTAGTAAGCTGAATATTTCTGAAGCAGATGAAGTAAAATCTGCATTTGGACCATTTATAGGCTTGAGTTCTTCTTATGCAATTAGTCATAGGTGGAGAGCGAATGCCGCTGGGTACTTTTCTGTAAAGTCTTCTATATTAGATAATTATTACCGGTTTAATCAGAACGGATTTGACCTTCATCTATTTGGTCAGTACAAGATTGATGATCTTTATTTGAACTTTGGCTTGAATAGCCAAACGGTTGTTAGCTATAGCTCCAAATACAATGGAGAGGCCGATTTTAGATTCAAAGAAGAACAAAAAGATTACACAACTACACAATACCAGTTGGATCCAATGATGGGAGTAGAATTCAAATTGATGGACAATTGGAGGTTCTTCTGTAACTACACATTTGGGATGAGTTCTGACAATAGCGTTTATCAACTTGGTCTTACCTACCGGATCAACAAGAGGAGCCCGCCGCCAGAATCGGAAAGAAGCAGAAAGAAAAGAATTGCAAATAGGCAGATCAAGCAATTGAGAGATGGGGCTCTCTTAGTGAGGTTAAAGACCTCTGCACCAACAATTGCAGCAATGCAGAAGAGAGGTCATATGCAATTGGCTGAAGAAACTTTGGAGCAACAGAGAGTGGAGAACAAGAGCATCATGCAAGCTTTCAGATCGGCATATAGTTTTAGTGAGGTGAAATTCTTTTTCTCATCTGACTCAAGAAAAGTCTTAAAAGGGGAGTACGAAGGAATATTCTTGAACGATAGCCTGGAAAAGGACCCTGCAATTGTATTGAACAATCCGAAGAATGTATTTACTTGCGAATTGACCAAGATCCAAGAAGATACAGCCAAGTACTTCTCTCATTATGAATGGGTATCAACTGGGAACTTTGCTTCTAAGCAAGTAGAGAGATTCTATGGAGGCGGTCAGAATACTTTTTATGCATTTGTGGTGAAGGACAATGAATTCAATCAATTGAGCCGACCTTTCCCCTACTATTCAAGAGCATTGTTCAAATCCTTAAGTGAACATCCAGGACATGGAATCTTTTATTTACCCTTGAAGATCCTTTTTTCAGATACTCCAGTTGGAAGTGTAGAAGGACTAAACAGCAAGCTGTTCAAATACTTAGAAAAGGCGGAGCGACAAAGGCCCTAAAATGATTGGGTTTTCACAACAGAATGCATTTTTACTTGTTTAATTTTGCATCAAATCTCGAACATTTGCCCAATTTATTCAGCAATAAAGAAGACCAAGAAGTCAAGATCGGAAAGCCAGAATGGCTCAAAACCCAGATAGGTTCTGGAGAAGAGTACAGGAAGGTCAAAAAGACAGTCAAAGAGCATCAGTTGAACACTATTTGTGAGTCTGGGAAATGTCCCAATCAAGCAGAATGTTGGAATGCTGGGACGGCTACTTTTATGATTTTGGGGAATACCTGTACACGTTCCTGTCAGTTCTGCAATGTCAATACTGGAAAACCTGAAGCAGTAGATCCATTTGAGCCAGCAAGGGTAGCTAAGTCTATTCAATTGATGGGGATCAAACATGCCGTAATTACCTCTGTTGATCGTGATGACCTTCCCGATGGAGGGGCTTCCATCTGGAAGAAGACAGTGGAATTGACAAGAAGACATAATCCTGGAATCACCATCGAGACCTTAATTCCTGATTTCAAGGGCGAGTGGGAAAATTTGGATCCTATTCTGGAAGTAAAGCCTGAGATCGTGTCACACAATCTGGAGACCGTCAGAAGAATCACAAAGCAAGTGAGAGTTCAGGCTAAGTACGATAGGAGTTTAGAGGTATTGAGAAGATTAAAAGAAGGTGGGATCGAGAAAGTAAAGTCAGGGATTATGCTTGGTCTTGGAGAATTTGAAAATGAGGTTTTTGAATGCATGGATGACTTGCTTGCAAATGGGGTACAGATCTTAACTATGGGTCAATACATGCAGCCTACAAAAAAGCACTTAGCTATTTCTGAATTCGTTCATCCTGATACTTTTGCTAAATACAAAGAGGTAGCGTTGAAAAAGGGCTTCGAATATGTGGAAAGTGGACCATTGGTCAGATCCTCATATCATGCTGAAAAGCACCTCTAAGTAAGCTCTGGTCTTAGTGAAATTGTTTTCTAAAGTATTCTTCTAGATTTTCGCAGACTTCATGAACAGTGATGTCTCTGCCCAATTCTTTCTTTAGGGAAGTAACAGCGGAATCTTCCAATCCGCAAGGAACTATATTTTCAAAATAGCTAAGGTTGGTATTGATGTTCAAGGCAAATCCATGCATGCTTATACCCTTGCTTATTTTGATTCCTATTGCACAAATCTTTCTGGGTAGTTTAGTCTCTGCACTCACCCATACTCCGCTGGCTTTGTCAATTCTTGAGCATTTGATTCCATAGCTGGCCATGCAATCTATCACACATTGTTCAATGCGATAGACGTACTCTTTAACGCCAATTCCAAAGTCGTTCAAATTAAAAATGGGATATCCTGTCAACTGCCCAGGTCCATGGTAAGTAATATCACCACCGCGATCCGTTTCAAAATATTCTGCTCCAGTTTCTTCAATGGGGACTTTCAAGTTTTTGATATCTCCAGATTTTCCTAAGGTATAAACTGGAGTATGTTGCACAAAAATTAGCGTATTGGAGGTAGGTTCCCCCTTTTCCAATTTGTCTAACTGTGCTTTAAAAATATGTTCTTGAAGCTCTAAAGATTGTTGGTACGGAGTCTCGTCTAAATAAAGACAGTTGAATTTCTTTTCCATAGGTAATTCCATCATCGGCAGAGCATTTTAGATGGATCTGCTTACATTCGAAGCGTTAAACTACGAAAATTTGGCTAAGATCACGATATACACTGATGGTGCTGCAAAGGGGAATCCAGGGAAGGGAGGCTATGGAGCAGTACTTTTATCAGGGAAGCATAGAAAGGAGATTTCGGAGGGATTCAGGCTCACCACCAATAATCGCATGGAACTCTTATCGGTCATTGTCGCTCTAGAGATACTTAAGAACCAACCTTCTGAAGTGGAGGTTTATTCAGATTCCAAGTACGTAGTAGATGCAGTTGAAAAATCTTGGGTATTTGGATGGGAAAAGAAAGGCTTCGCCAAGAAAAAGAATCCAGATTTATGGAAGAGGTTTTTGCGGATCTATCGAAAGCATCAAGTCAAGTTTCATTGGGTGAAAGGCCATGCAGGCAATCCATTGAATGAACGTTGTGATGAGCTTGCGGTAGAAGCTGCTGAAGACTCAGATCTTAAAATTGATAAAGGATTCGAAGATTCCTTGAAGTCAAATACGCTTGATTTATAAAAATTGATCAATCGATCTCGCCTTCAATTCTTTTCTTCAATCTTTCACTATCCTCTTTCTCCGCTAATTCTTTTAATTGATCATTAATTGATCTTGAAAGTGCTTCGGCTTGCTCCAACTTTGATTGCAAGTCAGCATCATCAGATCCTTCCAATTGTTTCTTGAAAGCTTCTGCATTTTCCTTTTGCTGTTGTTTGATTTGACTTAGTGCGTTGACACCACCCATTCTGATGAACCAGTTTCCTCCTTCACTAGCAACTTTGTAGAGTTCTTCTACTCCTTTTTTCAGTGTTTCGTGATCTTGAAGACTAAGGTATTCTTGGTAAGAGATCACCAATGGATATTTGGTGAATCCATCCATTTCTTCTAATTGTCTTACATAGAAATCATTGTAGGATGGGTCAACCTCTTTGGAGTACATTCTAGCAATGGTCAAGTTGATGGTTTCATTTTTCAATTCTTCTAGATCTGCTGCAGACTCGAGGGCTTTTTCTTTGTCCAATTCTTCAAGGCATTCAAGAGCTGCGCCTACCACTCTGTAAGAAGGATCTTCCAATCCTTTGATTGCTAGATCAGCATCTATCTCTTTGCTGAAATACTTTCCTAAGGCTTCATATGCTTCAGCTCTAACATTTGATTTTTTATCATTTTTTGCAAGCTCTACCAGTTTGTCTTTGGTAGTTTCTGGTCGTTCCTTAGCTAGTTTTTTGACCTGTTGAACTGCAAGTTTTCTGATGTTCCAAAAAGGATCTTCCATTGCCTTTTCGATGGTATTAAGAGAGATACTGTCTTTCTTATTTTTTAGCTTTTTGATAGCATCGTATCGATCCACATAGTTTCCACCCTTCTCGTATAAGATCACTGCTTGTTCTTTACTAAGATCTTGATCTATGGATGCCAATAAGGTCTTATCTGCATCAATGTTTACCAAAAGTGGGGCTTCATCCATGCTGATATAGAAAACTTGGTTACGACTATTCATCTTGATGCTTTCCGTACTTAGTGCTCCTTTTGAATTAACGATCTCAACATCAATAGGAAGAATGTATATGTATGGAATATCATCTCCCTCTTGCACTTGTTCAATTGTTATAGCCAACTGAGAAGTTGAATCTATGTATTCATGGCTAACTTCCAATTCAGGATGACCGGCTTGAAGAAACCATTGATTGAAGAACCAGTTGAGGTCTCTGCCCGTCACTTTTTCAAAAGCTAATCTCAAATGATGAATTTCAGCTGCTTTATATTCATTTTCTTTTAGGTAGACCTCCAAAGACTTGAAAAAGGCATCATCGCCGACTTCCTTTCTTAGCATGTGTAATACTCTGCCACCTTTTTGGTAGCTGTGTGTATCAAACATATCGGTTTCCTTCTTGTAGTTGAATCGTATAAGCGTCTTCTTTTGAATTCTTGCTTCCGCCATGTATGCTCTAAGGTCGTTAGCCAAACCATAGTCAGCTTGATCCTTTCCATATTTGTATTCATTCCACAAATACTCGCCATAAGTTGCAAAAGATTCATTCAGTGGAAGATTGGACCATGATTCTGTAGTCACTAAATCTCCAAACCAATGGTGAAAGAGCTCGTGTGCAACTACATCTTCTCCAGAATTGTCGATCAAATAGCGATCGTTTCCTTGAACAAAATCCCCATAGATCACAGCTCCTGTATTTTCCATTGCTCCAGAAACATAATCACGAACTACTACTTGATGATACTTGTCCCAAGGGTATGGATAATTCATTTTAGTAGAGAAGAATTCGATCATCTCTGGAGTATTCGGATAAATATCTGCTGCAAATTCCTTGTATTCATGTTCGACATAGTAATTGACTGGGATGTCTCTCCATGAGTCCTCAACAATTGCAAAATCTCCAATCGCCATCATGAAGAGGTAAGGTGCGTGCGCTAGATCTTGCTTCCAGTAATCGGTTCTGGTACCATCGCCGTTCAATGTTTGATAAAGTAGTTTCCCGTTGGAAAGGGTTTCGTAGACTGTATCAACAGTGATGTAGATTTCTTGAGTGGTTTTCTCGTTGGGAACATCAATGGTTGGGAACCAACGTGAGCTAGACTCCGTTTCTCCTTGCGTCCAAATTTGCTTGGGCTTGTTCTTGTCAGAACCGTCATGGTTGATGAAATAAAGACCTTTCTCACTAGTGATCGCTGAACTTCCTCCGACTTCGAATTTATTTGGCATGGCCACATAATCGATGTAAACCATGTAGGTATCTCCTTTTTGATAGGTTTTGTCTAGCGCGATGCTTAGCTCCAAGGTGTCATAAGAAAACTCTAAGGCTTTCATTTTTCCGATCGCATCTACCAACATTACTTCATTGATCTGATGACCTTTTGCATCGAGAACCAAACTATCAACTGGGTAGAAGTATGGGGTTAAACTCAACCATGCCTTACCATTTAAAAAAGCACTATCCCAATTGAAAGAAACTTCGAGCTTGGTATGGATCAAGTCATTGATCCTAGTTTCAGAAGCACGATACACTTCTAATTCAGGTTCTGGAGTAACTTCGACTGTGTCGAGATTTGTTGTATAAGCCACTTCTTCAATAAGAGGCTGTGAAGATTTACAAGCGAAAAGCAATCCTGCAGTAACTAAAATGCCGCTTATAGAATGGAGGTATGAAAATTTCATCATGAAGATTTATTTGACCAACAAAACTCTTAAAAAAAAGCATTGTTCTGAACATGGTTTTATCTTAATACACAATCAACTATCTTTGTTCGAGAATGAGTGAATGGAAAGTAAAGATCAACGGCGAGAAGGAGTATAATATTGATGCTCAGAAGGACTCAATTTCAATAGATGGAGAAAGCATGAACTTGGACCTACTTAAATTAAAAGAAGGCAAGTTTCACATTCTTTATAAGGATCAGTCCTACAACGCCAGCCTCCTTGATTTGAACAAGGAAGAAAAGAAAGTACGCATCAAGATCAATAACAACATCTACGATCTTGAAATAGAAGACCAGTTTGATCAATTGCTACAGCAACTTGGAATGGATAATCTTGCTTCAGCTGCAATATCTCAGTTGAAAGCCCCCATGCCAGGATTGGTATTGAATGTTTTAGTTGAAGAAGGACAAACTGTTAACAAGGACGATTCATTGCTCATTTTGGAAGCAATGAAAATGGAAAATGTCTTAAAATCTCCAGGAGAAGCGACCATTAAGAAAATTGAAGTCTCAGAAAAAGAGTCAGTTGAAAAGAATCAAATATTAATCGAATTCGAATAAAATGAAAAGAATAGCATTACATAGTTTTATATCTCTTTCTGTTGTTGCACTATTTGCCTGCGGTGGAGCAGAGCACAAACAACATGATGATCATGCTGATCATGCGGATCATGCAGACCATATGGATCATGCAGATCATTCTGAGAATGCCGATAAGGAAGGTCCAAAGCAACTGGATATACCTGAAGGAGCAAAGGTGATGTTTGGAAACCTTGCCGAAGGAGATACTATTAATATGCCCTTTACAGTGAAGTTTGAAGTTGAAGGCATAGAAGTAGAACCAGCAGGTGAATTGAACGAAGGTAAAGGACACCATCATTTGATCATAAACAATGGCTTCATAGCTAGAGGTACGGTTGTGCCAGCAGACTCAGTCAATATTCATTACGGGAAGGGTCAAACTGAAACGGACTTGGATCTAAGTCCAGGAAATTATCAATTGACCATGCAGTTTGCAGATGGCTACCATCAGTCCTATGGTGAGCAACTCAGTGCAACAGTCAATATAGTTGTAGAGTAAAACAAAGCACTCATGAGAGCAGCACTAATATTGATCTTCCTGTTTTGCACAGGAATGTTCGTGCTGACTGCTCAAAATCTTGATTCCCTATTTAATACAGTTCAGGAGCTAGAGGATTCAGCTAGACTTGAAGCGTATAATAATTTTGCTGCCAATAGTTCTAAGTGGGAGGAGATCAACTATTGGAAGAATAAGATAGCCAAGGAAAATACGGGTAGTGACTCGAATTATTGGAATGGGATGTATCTGCATCACATGGCTAGAACAGCCTTGTATAAAGGAGAACTGACGAGCTCAATTACTTCTAGATTATTGGCCGTTAAGCAATTTAAAAAAGCAAATAGGCCAGACAAAGTTGCACGACAGTATAACAATATTGGCAACGCATTTGCCGATCTAGCTAAATACGATTCTTCCAAGCAGTACTACGACAAAGCTGTTGAGATAAGTATCAATGAAGGAGATCATTTCCTGATTGCTTCTTCCTATATCAACATAAGTACACTCTATAATTTCACCGGCCAGAAGGACAAGGAACTGGAGTATTTGTTAAAGGCCATTCATATCGCAAGAGAGCATAAGTTGGATGAAGCTTTGGCTAATGGATTATTCAATTTAGCAGTGCATTACAGTTATTCAATGGAGTTTGAAAAAAGCCAAGAGTTAATTGATGAGCTAAAATTGATTTATAGAAAAAGAGGAGATGAAGAGGGCTATGCTCTCCTTCATAACTTGAATGCAAAACTTGCCTTTGATCAGAATGATCCTGAACAAGCGATGGTGTATTTAGATAGTGCCATGAATATCTATCTAGAGCTAGGTTATTTGAGCAAGAAAGCATCTATTCAACTAAATATTGGCCAGGTCAATGCACAAATTGGAAAGCTAGAAGAGGCAAGAACTAGTCTTTGGAAAGCTTATGAGACTTTTTGGAAAATAGGAGATATCCGTTTTGCAGTTATTGCTATGCATGATCTAAGTCTGGTATTTCATGAGCAAGGTCAGACCAACAAGGCATTAAGGTATATGGAGAGAGCGGTATTCTTATCAGATTCAATAGGCGTGATCTATGAAGATGTTGAGTACCTGAAGGAATACTCAGAACTGTATACAAAGCTGGGTCAGTATGATTCTGCATATGCTAAGCTCTTGCTGTATTCTCAAATGCAAGATTCTTTGAATAGGAAAGGACGTATAGATGCTATTTCGCAAATGGAAGCTCAGTTTCAAACTGAAAGAAAGCAATTGAAGATCGACAATCTGAAGAAGGAAAAAGAGCTACAGGATGCTACTCTTGAGAATCAGAAAGCTCAAAATCAGTTGTTGTATCTTGGTTTGGGTGCAGCCTTGTTAATGATCGTCTTCATTTCTTATGCATTTGTTCAGAAGAAGAGAGACAATGAACTCATTCGATCTCAAAAGTCTCTACTTGTAGAAAAGAACGAGCAGTTGAATGAACAAAAGGACATCGTTGAAGAGAAGAACAGGGAGATAACCGATTCTATCAATTATGCTCGAAAGATTCAGGATGCCGTTCTCCCGCCTTTGCAATCCATTCACGCTAAACTTCCAAATAGTTTTGTTCTCTATATCCCGAAAGACATAGTTGCAGGGGATTTCTATTGGTTTAGCTCGCAAAAGGAGGGAAGTATTATTGCTGCTGCAGATTGCACTGGACATGGAGTTCCAGGAGCTATGGTGAGTGTAGTTTGTAGCAATGCCTTGAACCGAGCAGTAGGTGAATTTGGACTGAGAAAACCTTCCGACATTTTGGACAAATGCCAAGAGTTAGTGAGCGCTGATCTAGGTAAATCAGACTCTTCGATCAAAGATGGGATGGACATTTCAATTTGTTCTTTTAACAAGGGGAAGGTCAGTTATGCGGGCGCACATAATCCGCTGTGGATCATTGGGGAGAAACCAAAGACCAAATCAGAGCTGCTGGAGTTCAAATTAGAAAAAGAGAATTCTACATTGTATGAGTTGAAGGCCGATAAGCAAGCAATTGGAAATATAGAGCATGCTCAAAAATTTTCTCATCATGAATTGGAATTGAAAAAGGGAAGCAGACTCTATTTGTTTTCAGATGGATATTTGGACCAGTTTGGAGGAGATAAGGGTAAAAAGTTGAAGAGCAAGAATTTGAAAGAGATCTTATTAAGAATTCAGCATCTAAATATTGATCAACAAGAAGCGGAGTTGAGAGATCAGTTTGTAAGATGGAAAGGGAACCTGGAGCAATTAGATGATGTCTGTATCATTGGAATTGAAGTGTAGATGAAAATCAAATATGTAGTTCCTCTCCTGGTCTTTTTGATCTCTTGTTCTTGCCAGAATTCACCAACTGACCAGAAGGAGATAAAACTGGAAGAAAAAGCAAAAGTTCAAGATACTCTTGTTCCTAAGCTTGTTCTTGATGAAGAGCTTAAGCCCAGCTACAGTTTAGAAAAGAATGGGATTGTCTTAAAGGCCATTGAAGAAATGGTCTTAACGGATGTTTCTCTTGATTTAAAGATCACGAATGACCCTATAAAGCCCGGGGTAAATTCAATTTCTATTGATGTAGAAGGGGTCGACCTGGCATCAAAAGAATATGGCATTCAGATCATTCAGAACAATGGTACCTATGCGAGCTACCATCAAGAAATCAATACGATTGATCTAATTGAAGGCAATAATGTGATCTTGGCAGTCCTTTCAAACAAGGAAGGGCAAAGCCTCAAAAAGCAAAAAGCGTTCCTATTTCAAAACATTGAGATTGGAGAAGAGAATGTCCCATTTGACATTGCCGCTCCTCATCTCATCTATAATCAACCAAGAGAAACATACAGTTTGAATGATCGGATACTAGTCGATTTTTATTTGATCAATACTCAACTCTCAGAAGATGGAATGAAAGTCAAATTGTCGATTGATGAAACCGAGTTCATCATTACACAATGGAACACTTTTACCTTAGAAGGACTTGAACAAGGAGTACATAAGGTCCGAATCGAGTTAATTGACCGAGAGGGAAATTATGTGATGGGCCCTTTCAATGATTCAGGAGAAAGGGAATTCCAGATCCAATAATCTAGTGCATTTGCAAATGGTGCATGATGTCTTTAGCTTGGTGCCATTCCAATCTAGGACCAAACTGAGTAACAACTCTTGAAGAAGCTAAAGAGGCCAATTTGCCAGCATCAGCATAACTTCTCCCATTGGTGATTCCGGCTAGGAAGGCTCCTGCAAAAAGATCTCCAGCACCATTGGTGTCAATGGCATTCACTTCATAAGGCTCTATATCAATGAAGGTATCTCCATCATAGATCATTGCACCATTCTTACCAAGGGTAATAGCAAATCTCTTCGCGTCTTTCTTCAAAGCTTCTCTAGCTTCTTGTAGATTGTCTTTGCCGGTATATAACATAGCTTCTTCCTCGTTGCAGAACAAAAGATCCACACTTGCACCAATCACAGATTCCATAGGATCTCTGAAATATTTTACCATAGATGGGTCAGAAAAGGTCAATGCAGTCTTGATCCCATTTTCTTCCGCAATTTTCTTTGCATATTTCATGGCATCTTGTCCGTTCTCAGAAGTTACCAAGTAGCCTTCAATGTATAGGTACTCACTATCTTTTAGTGCAGCTTCAGTGATTTCTGACCTTGAATAATTGGAAGTAATTCCCAAAAAGGTATTCATGGTTCTAGTAGCATCATCTGTAGTCATCACGAGACACTTTCCAGTAATTCCAGATTCTAGATCGTGATGATCTAAATTAGTGTCAACACCATTTGACTTTAGGTCATCTCTGTAGAATTTTCCTAAGTCATCGTTAGCCACCTTACAAGAATAGTAGCTGGTGCCTCCAAATTGAGCAACTGCAATAACAGAATTGGCAACAGAACCACCGCATTGTTTGTTGCTATTTTCCATATTGATAGCACTTGACAATCTAGTCTGCGTATCTTCATCTACAAGGGTCATGAATCCCTTCTCAATTTTATGCTCGCTCAAGAATTGATCATCTACTTCTGTTACGATATCAACTAGGGCATTCCCGATGCCATATACATTGTATTTCTTACTCATTTTTTCTAATTAAAAAGTGACCACTTTCATTCTAATTGGTCAGTTGGGAGGGCTTTAAATTTTGCGCAAAGATATTGTTTAATCCAAAATATGGGAGTAATATTGCAGCCCTATTCTTGAAATAGTGAGCATTCCTCCTTAGCTCAGTTGGTTAGAGCATCTGACTGTTAATCAGAGGGTCCTTGGTTCGAGCCCAAGAGGAGGAGCAATGAAGTAGAGCAGGGCTCACTTCATTGCGGTAAAGTGAACTTGTTCTACTTTGCTGCAAAAAAAGATAAGCCGATCATTCGATCGGCTTTTTTTATTCCCCTAGTATTTTAAAAATTTATTGATAGTTGTATCTTCAATAATGTGATGGTACTGCCTTATTGTGTTTATGTCTTGAAGTCAATGAAGGATCAAAAATTTTATATTGGCTTTACCACCAACATTGAGAAGCGATTGATAGATCATAATCGAGGTTCAACTAAATCTACTGCGTATAGAAGGCCACTAAAGCTTATTTTTTGTGAGTTCTATATATCAAAAACAGATGCAGTGAGGCGCGAAAAGTACTTCAAAACAACATCTGGTAAAAAGGCATTAAAGCTCATGCTCCGAAGAACGATCAAGCAGAAAGAGCTCACTTCATTGTGGTAAAGTGAACTTGTTCTACTTTGCTGCAAGAAAAGATAAGCCGATCATTTGATCGGCTTTTTTTATATCACATGTCAAATTTTGAAGTTGTACCGTCTAATAAACAGACAGGATCTTGAATTCACTTCTATTGAACTGGCAGAGATCACCTGCTTTTTTGCCTTCAACACTTTTATAGATCGGTGCTTTGACTGATATGCCCAGCATAGGCTTTCCTTCGTATTCAAATTCTCTAAAGGGCAAGCCAATGAAAAGGTACCTATTGGTAGTTTCTAGAACAGCACCCACTCGAACAGAATCAGAGGGACTAAAATCGATGGTGTTTAGCAGTTCTATGTGGTGCTCATGTTCAAGGACCTGCTGCTCATATCCCTCAGATAATTCTGCACTAGCAGCATGTTGCGAATGATCTTCCGGATCAATGGTGTCATTTCGGTCTAGATCAGAGTCCTTAATGAATTCTTCGTAATTCCTTTCTGCTTCATTGATCTCAGCAAATTCCAGTGAAAGTAACTTCTCTTTCAATTCAATCTTATTCATGATTTGATCTTAGGTTTATTCGTACTCTATTTACAAGATAAAACTAAGTGCGGAAGCTCAACAGAAATATGATTATTGTCATGTGAAAGAGGAATAAATCACTTGATCGTATCACTCAATGTCCCTCCCAAAGTAGCAGGAAAAGTCACCAAAATGATCCGTTTGATGGCCAAGATATTGTCTATTCCCCAAGGGCATTTATCAATAATGGTAAGAATTATTCCACTCACCGCAAGAGAGATCAGATAGGTTCCGATTACCCTTTTGAAAAAGCTCAGAACATGCCCTTTAAAGTTGTGTCGATAAAAATTGTAAAAGACGAAAACGGAAATAAAGAGTACCGAAAGAAAGGAAAGCACCAAAATGCGATTCAAAGACAAATCTCTACCTAGATTCCATCCCTCTTCGGTCAAGGCCATAGGAACTGCTAAAATTGCAGATCCAACTGCTACTTGAATGAGATCTCTAGGTTTGAACTCCACCATTAAAGGCTTGAGAGCATAGCTAATGATTTCTCCTGATTTGTCAGCAATGGGAACAACCCGATGCAAGTAACCGCCAATTCGCTCGATGGTGGTCTTCTTAATTTCTATCTCTTCTTTTTCCATGATCAATTGAAACGATTGAGAAATTGCTCTTTCACAGTGGTAAGATAGCGCTTAAAATCAATTTTTCATTTCTTCCTTTTCATTTTGTTAGTGACTATAAATCTCTATATTTGAAAAGCTAACCTAAAACCCCTCAGATGGATAAAAAATATAGAGTACTCGTTCCAACCGATTTTACAGAGGTTGCAGAATCGGCAATTTCTCATGCTGCAATGGTGGCAAAGAGTTTTGATGGAGAGGTTGTTCTTCTTCATGTGATCTCTTCAGACAAGGCCAAAGACATGGCCGAAGAAAAGCTAAAAGAATTAGCAAATAATTCATCTAATACTTACAGTGTTGATGTAGCTTTTGAAATTAGAAAAGGAAGTATTTTCGATAGAATTCCAGAAGTTGCCAAAGAAATGGAGGCCATGCTAATCGTCATGGGTACTCATGGTGTGAAGGGAATTCAACACCTAACGGGGAGTTATGCACTCAAGGTGATAGGACACTCTAAAGTTCCTTTCATTGTAGTTCAAAGCAAAAAATCAAGTGGAGCGATCAAAGACCTAGTTCTACCGATCAAGTTTTCTCAAGAAACAAAATCTAAATTGGCCATTACTTCAAGTATTGCCAAGCACTTTGGTGCCATTGTACACATTTTCACCGCCAACGAATCTGATGAGTTTATCAGAACCAAAGTAAGCCGTGAATTGACTTTCGCAAAGCACTACTTCGATGAAAGAGGAGTAAGGTATGAAGTTGAAATGGCTCCAGAAAAAGGAAATTTTATCCCTCAAATGCTGGATTATGCCTCAGATATTGATGCAGATATGATTGCAATCGTAAACTCTTCGGGAGATGGAGGATTCCTTCCAGATCTGTTCAAGGGAAGTGGAGAAGTAGATGTGATCTCGAATAAATTCCAGATTCCAGTTATTGTGATGAATCCATCACAGATTTTTGTTCCTGAACACTTTGGTTAGATCGTCAATTGAACAAAATAAAAAGGAGCTGAATTTCAGCTCCTTTTTTTATGTCCTTATTTCACACTCTCCTATACAGCATCCTTAGCTTTAAAGCTCTTAGCTGATTTCAGTATGTAACGTGCATGAGACTCCTTCAATTCCATATCGGCCATGGTTTTGATCTCGTAGATCTCTTCACCAATTTCAGTATTCATAAAGAAGTGGTACTCCGCTTCTACTTCTGAACCAGGAATGGTTCTCTTGTAGAAGACATAACTAGCATCCTCTTCAACGATCTCTATTTCATAGACGCCACCTTGATCCATCTCTGCCTTCATTTCTTCCAAGGTCAATCCAAATGGAACGATTTCCATTCCAAATTTCTCTCCCACTTTAACGGTTAAACTTCCCCAACTGGTTTCTTCAATTTCTAATTTCCCTTTGTTATCTCCAGGAGTCATGATGCTGGCGCTGATCCCATATTCAGTCAGATCAACTTCGGTCATATTGGAGTAATCTTCAGCTGCAGATTCTTCAACAGCAGTTGAATCTGTCCCATCTGTTTCTCCTCCTTGATTGGCTGAAGAGCTACAAGCAACAAAGCTGAATGCAATAAAGAAAGATAGTAGTGTTTTGGTCAATTTCATCTTCAATGGTTTTTGTTGAAGAGCAAATATAGAGGATGCATTAGAAGTTCAGCAATCTTGCCTACTTAATTTTTAATCCTCCTGCTGAACTATGAGTCACAAACTCAGGAGCATAGAAAGATTGTAATTTGCTAACACCCCCACTGAAAGTCCCGCTATGACTGATGCGATAATCTGTTTCAAAGACATACCTTCCCTTTGGTAGTCGATCGAGATATAGCTCTCGTTTTTCATCTTTGATGTTTACGTACATCATCAATCCATCTTTGAATTGAATGCCCGACCGGTCTTCTGTTCGATCCAAACATGCTGGAGCTTCATCGCTGATGTACACAAATTCAAGATCGTAGTCGACCATGATTTCAGTTCTCTGCACAATAAGATCACCAACTTCCAAGCTTGAGTTTTCGAGAGGAACCAATTCCTCTGTGCCCTCTTCACTGATCTGATAAGCATAATACTTGGTATGAATTTGCAAACCCTCTTTTCCCTTATTATTGATCTTATCAAAGGATTCATAGTATTGCCAATAGGCTGCACCCCACCCAAAAGTGTGTTCGTTCTGTTGAACATTGATCTCTGCTAATGATCGATCAATTTCATCTTCTTCCCAAAGTTGAGATGCATAAGCAGGCAAGTAAGATGTAGATGAAGAAAGAGAATTTTCCCCTACTGCTACATAGCTATCTTCCATTCCTTTTGCCAAGGGTATTTGATCGTTCAATAGATTGTAGCAGGCTTGTGCACTGGCTACAGTTCCTCCCCAGTCCTGTTGATTCTTTTGATGGAGCAACCATTTTCTCATGCCTTCTAGATCAGGGTCCATGGAGTTTGCCTGACTAAACAGCTCTATCAAATAAGCTTGTGTTTCAATAGGAGATTGATACCAGTATGGACCTGCAGAATTGATTTTCCAATGCACACCCAAACTATCGCGAATTGCGTTGTCTTTTAGAGAAGCGATGAGCTGCTGTGGAAGCAGGCTATTTTTGTTCATCTGAAAATGGGCTAAGGCTATCTGAGCTTTCAAGAGAGGAGTTTTATTATGCCAATGCTCTTCAGATTCTTTGATATAGAAAGTAGCTGCTCCATTTGGCTTCCATTCTGGATCAAAGCTTCTGGCATACAGATATTGAATGTCCATAGGACCCAAGTAATCTCTTTCTTCATCAATGCCATCTTCTTTCAATTTCTTCAACTTTTTAATAATCGACACATCCATATATTCATAGGAGTTGGCTAAAAGTTCTTTTGTGCTTCTTGAGATATCCTTCTCATTCAATACTCCTAAAGCATATAATTTGCCCAATCCAGCATTGATGTATTGAGTAAGGTATAGATTGGATCGCATTCCTTTGAACCAAGGCCAAGAGCCATCTGCCAATTGAAGCTCCTTTAGCTTTTCAATGTTCTGCTTCATTGCGTAAGCTTGTTGGTTTGGATCATACAGGGCTTTCAATTTTTCTCTTTGCTTTTTTTCTTCTTCGGCATTGCTCAACCAAGGCCCCTTGTCATAGTCTTCATATTGTACATTCTGATTGTTCTCCAGTTTAGATTGAGCCTCGTATTGATTGATGTAATCTTTTACTATTCCTGGCTCTTTCAATTGTTGTAAACTATGATAAGCTAAAGACTGAGCAAAAAGAGAAGAGAATAGCATTTCAGAGTTATTGTCCTCCTCATGAATCATTGACGGTAATGCCATTACGGCTAACCATCTAGGATCAGCAGAGTATTCCACTTTATAGTAACGGTTCTCTTCAACTTGATCAAGCTTTTCCAGAAAGGAATTGAACTGAAGCGTTCTCGATTCACCCGCATTTAGCTCAAATGGGAAGCTCTCGCTGATCAAGGTAGATGCAGGTAGAATACTCAAATAGCCTTCTTCTACATCCTGATGCTTTTCTCCAATGGCGTACAATTGATATTTAATCTTCATTGCTTTGTCGGGACAATTGAACTGCAAACTCATCTTGAAAGATTCATTGGGTGCTAACTGAAAATTTTGCTCAGAAGGGCCATCCAAAAGATCCAATTGCTTTCCGTTTGTGGCATTTGAGAAGCGCATTCCCATTTTCCCAGTCTGAAATAGATCGGAAGTGTTTTTTACTTCCAAGAACAAAGTCGATTGATCATTTGCCCGAAAAAATCGAGGGAAGTAGCTTTGAATCATCAATTCTTTTTTGCTGATGAGTTCATGTTCAACTTGGCTAAATTCCAAATCTGCATTGTGTGCAATGGCCCTGAATTTCCATCTGGTTAATGCATCTGGCAAAAGGAATGAAAATGGAATCTCATTCATTTTTTTATTGAAAAGCTGAGGGTAAAAGAAAACAGTTTCCCTGAAATCATCACGGATGCTTTCTTCATTGATTTGTATTTGAGGTTTTTCTGCCGTAGGCATTTTTCTTGTCAATGCTGTTCCCTCTTCCTCCATTTCTATTTCCTGGACAGTGTTTAAGGCAACAGGAGCTACATCTGCATAATCTGCCATGACCATATACCTGTCAGATTCATATCCTAGGTAAAAATTAAACCAATTGAGAGAAGGAATTTGTGATGGATAGATCGCCCTAGCATTGCGATAAGCGAAATAAAAATTACGTGCGTATTGGGCCTGAAATGAATTCCTTCCAGTCCATTCTAAACTGGATCCTCTTCTCCATTTCCAATGGGACCTCCATTCTTGCTTTTCCAATTGGTCCAATGAAGCATCGTACATGGAGACCAATACTTCAACCTCTTGATTCTTTTTTAAGTTTTCTATCCCTATGCTCCATTTTTCTTTTGCCCCTGGACTGCTTACATTTCTCTTTGTCTTTAAGAAAATTCGGAAGGGCTTCTCTTTTGGTTCTACAGTGATCTCGGTAATTTCTGCTATGGGCCTTCCTCCAATGACACCACTTATATGAAGATATGCATCACCTTCAATTTTAGTAGTATTGAAAGAGAGCCATTTCTTCTCCTCATCCAATAAAACTCTGTTGCTTTCAATTATCTTATTTTGATACTCCAATTCTATCAACAGCTCTACGCCTTTCATTGAGCTATTCAATTGGAGGGAGATGTTTTCTCCTTGAAGGAGCTTCTCTTTTTCTACCGCATGCCAAAATAGGGTTGGAAAGGGAGGTTTTTTACTCTCTTTTCGATACAGCCGGAATCGTTTTTCTACTTGTACTGTGTCTCCACTTTCGCTAATGCTGTAGGCTTTGATTAAATAAGGGCCTTCTTGTAGATCTCCGAAAGAGTTCAAAGCTTCATTGGTTTTGAATGAAAAGCTGCTCAGCATTTTCTCTTCTTCAATTTCACTCAATACACTGCTTTCCTCATAGCTATATAGAGGGAAGGCCTTATTGTACTCTTTTTCTAGAATCAAATGGTGGTCTACCTTGCCCCATTCTTTTTCGATGTAGACTTTGGACGGAGATTTCAATGACCATAGTTCGATCATTCCAGAAACTGAAGTTTTTTGACCATATACTTCTTCTGCCTGAACAGTCAATAGATTCAAGTCTTCTACCTCCATATTTTCAGGAGCGTTTATAAGAAGTGAATAGGGTTTTTGTCCCAAGTAGAAGGTTTTCTCCTCTTGGATATTTTCTCCTAGAGAATTATTCACATTTAGTTCAATTGTATAGATGGCAGAGGAAGACTTGCCTTCTTCTTTGTAGGTTTCAAAGCAAATTTGAAACTGCTCGTCTTCCAGATCTAATGTTCCACTCTCCACGATTCGATTTCCTCTGCTGGGATAATAAGAGCGATCTATATAATGCCATGGGAAATAGAGATCAGAACGCTTAACCGTATAGCTTATTTTGGCTGCCCTAATAGGCAAGCGATTTGCAGAGAGTATGGAGCCACTCACACAAATGGTATCTCCTAATATCAAAGCTTTCTTGACAGAATCGAATTCAACCAACAATTGCGGTCGTTTGTAAGCTTCTACACGAAAATGGGTGCTTGATAATATAGCCGATAATCGAAAGTTCCCATTCAATACATCTGAGGGCAAGTCAAATGATCCAGCAACAGAACCCATTTGATTACTCACTAGCTCCATTTGATCTATTTCTTTCCCTCTTGCATCGTACAGTCTTATCGTTGCAGAATGATCTCTAAGAAGCTCTTCTACCTCTCCCTTTGAACGATAAAGAACTGCCTTGAAGTGAACGGTTTGACCCGCTCTATAGATCGATCTATCAGTGAATATGTCTGCATATTCTCTCCATTGTTCTTCTCTCTGATTGGTATATAAATAGATCCTATTGTTCGGAATGAGATATTGTTCTTGCTGCTTTATCTTAAGAGCCATACTGCCCAGATTTGATTGGGCACTTAGCAATACTTTTCCATTTTCATCGGCCATTAAGGTTTCCTGCAATTTCCAACAGATTAGTTCGTTGCATTTTTGGTCATAGGAAGGAAGGTAAATTTCAAGCTGAGCATTGTTCAATGCTTTACCACTTAAACGGTCTTTGAGCTGGTATTCTATGTCTCCATTCTTTAGCCTTCTTTCTAGAAAAGCAATATCGCTGCTCTTAAAATGAAGCAAAGAAAATTTTGAAGAATCCAAGTGGAAATCCTTCCTAGTCGAGGCCAGCAGTAAATAGTCTCCACAGTCTAATCCTTCTGCCATCAATTCTGTGCTGTGACTTTGATAATCATTCCATAAGCGAAGTCCCTTGGACCAAGAACGATTAGCAGATCGTTTCAAAATTTCCTGCAAGGAGTTTTTGTCCAGAATCTTTCCCCAAGCGTCTTCCTCTTTTAACTCAATGATCCTGAAGTGAACACTATCTAAGTTTCGGTACTCATAATGAAATAGAATAGATCGACCAACAGGATAGATTAGCTCTGCAGTTAGACGATGATCGCTTGCTTGTATTTCGGCAATCAAATCTTGGCATCGCTTTGCACCTAAGCTAAGGGAATCTTCGCATTGCCGACAATCATTGACTGCCTTCACTAATTTCCCATCTCTTCTTTTATGCAGAGCCAGTTCATAGCGAAGTTTGTCTCTCCATGAAGCTTGTTCAGCAGAATTAAGCTCATTGGTTAGAGCGGCTTCATACAGTTCGTCTTTGGAATGGAGGGTAGAATATTCCGCTACCGATTTAAATCTCCTCAAGTTAAATAAGTGATGACTAGTCATCTTACTTTGCTTATTAGAATATTCAATAGCCTTTGAAAGCGAGAAGAGCCAAGAAGCTACAAGCGGATCTTTGGTTTTTTCCTTCCAATCTGTCTTTATGAACTCTGCTGTTTTGCAAAAAAGAATTTCATCCTCTGCAAGAGTTTCATAAGACTTAGAATATAGGGCCTCAGATTCAAAGTAGTCAATTGCTCTTTTTGCCAAGAAATCAAAAAGTGAAAACTCCTTGGAAAGATCATCTATAGTTGAATTTGAGTTCAAAATGGACTCCCAATCATGAAGGGAACTTTTCAATAAATCCTCTTCCTTTTCCAATGATTGCAGATACAGATCGATGATCCGAAGTTCTAATTCTTCTTCAGCCATCATTTCAATATCTGTAGATTCTTCGTTTTGCCTTTTGGTCCTTTCTGCCAGATTCCAAAGATTGGATGCGAGGTATTGATGATAAAGCTCAGCCAAGGCAGATTGCAACAATTGCTTGCCTGGACTATTTGCTAATTCAATTCGTTCATGGAAAGATTGAATAATGGGATTGGTGCTTTGTTCCTCAACATGTTGGACATATCGAGAACGATAGGCAAGTGCTTTGAACAGAGTGGGATATTCTCCTTCTTCACTAGCAGAAGTAATAATTCTGTTTACTTCTTGGATGGCTGAGCGATGCATGCCTTTCTTTTCCAAAGATTCTATTTCTGCCCAAGATTCTTCAAAGTCGATACTGCTAGGTGGACCGTTTTTGAGCTCTTCTTTTTGCTGAGCACAAGAAAGACCAAGGAATAAAATTGCCAAGAGGAATGTCCAGTAATTTCTCATGGGAAAAGGCTATACAAAATTGATACCATCACTTTTTGAATCTCTTGAGAAGTGTATGATCTTCCTCTATTCCTGGCAATCCGATCTTGTACTTAATGGCAATAATTCGGATAAGAATAATACTCATGGAAGTAATTAGCACATTGATCTCGAAGCTTAGTTCAGTAGAATCTAGAACTAGGAATATTGCGCCTCCAGCTAAGCATGCCAAGGCATAGATCTCTTTTCTAAAGATCAATGGAATTTCATTGATCAAAATATCTCGGATCACACCTCCTAAAACAGCTGAAAACATTCCCATCATGGCTGCAATGATAGGACTCAATTCTATGAGTAAGGCCTTTTCTAATCCAATTACAGTGAATACAGCTATTCCGATTGTATCAAAAAGAAAGAGTGTTTTTCTGAGTTTTCTGACTTGCTTTTTGAAGAGGAAAGTAATTCCAACTCCAACTAAGATCGTGAGAATATAATTTGGATTTTGCATCCAACCTACAGGAGTTGATCCCAATAATAGATCTCGAACAGTGCCGCCTCCAAGTGCAGTTACAAAGGCGATAAAAGCTGCTCCAAATAGATCCAGTTTCTTAGAAGAAGCTGCCATGGCCCCACTAATTGCAAATACCAGAGTCCCAATTAGATCCAAGCTATTAAGGATCATATTAACGTTACTGGGGAGTTCAATTTGCATCAATCAAATATAAAAGGAAAATGTGGCTTCAAATTAAAAAGACAGCCTTCCATCATTTCTTTTCAGGCTGCCTGATATTTTCGATATTTGCAAGCTACTCATAACCTTTACTCAGTGAAGGTTCATCGATGTCATAATTTATGTGGGAAATATTTTCCTCTTTTATTCTTCGTCAACGCTATGTGATCATAGTCATACTGCTTGCCATCACGGCATTCATGTGGCACCATGCTAGGCAGATCAAGATGAGCTACGAAATGTCACAAGTGCTTCCCATCACGGATAGTACCATGACGGCATTCAATGAGTTTACAGAGAAGTTTGGTCAGGATGGAAGTGTGATGGTCATAGGATTGAAAGAAGAGAAACTCTTTCAACTCAAAAACTTTTCTGAATGGATGAGTCTTTCAGATCGACTGAAAGAAGTGGAGGGGATAGACAATGTCATGTCAATGGCAGACATTTACGGCCTAAAGAGAAACAAGGAAAAGAAAAGCTTCGAACCCTATGAAATTTTTCAAGAAGTTCCATCAAGTCAAGAGGAGTTAGATAGCTTACTTCAAGCATGTTTCAACCTTCCTTTTTATGAGGGATTTATTTTTAGCAAAGACCATTCTGCCACCTTAATGGCCATTACGGTTGATCGAGCACTTCTCGACTCAAAAGACAGAGCTGTCTTGATGGAAGACATCATGGCAGAGGTAAATACATTTACAAAGAATACAGGGATCGTTGTGCACAGCTCAGGCTTGCCATTTATCAGAACCAACAATACTACCAAGGTAAGCGAAGAGATTCGGCTCTTTATTCTACTAGCAGTACTTGTAACTGCTGCCATTTTACTCTTGTTCTTCCGTTCCTTCAAAGCCATGTTCTTTTCCATGATCGTGGTAATGATTGGTGTGGTTTGGACGGTTGGTATCCAAGTAATGCTTGATTATAGGATTACCATTTTGACTGCTTTGATCCCTCCTTTGATCATTGTCATTGGAATTCCGAACTGTATTTTTATTCTGAACAAGTACCACCAAGAGTATAAAAAGCATGGCAATCAGATCCTGGCCTTAAAAAGAGTGATCACCAAGATTGGGAATGCAATATTCTTAACCAACACAACCACTTCTTTAGGCTTTGGAACCTTCGTCTTTACCGATAGTAAGATCCTGGTTGAGTTTGGAGTTGTAGCAGTATGTGGTATTGCCTCAGTATTCTTGATCTCCATTACATTACTGCCCATCATTCAAAGCTTTTTAGCTCCTCCAAAGGAGAGGCATACCAAGCATTTAGAAAGGCAATGGGTACAAGTAGTAGTTGAGCAATTGGTAGAAATAGTTACTCGATATAGAAAGGCAGTTTACATCTCTACCATCTTGATCACCATCCTTGCTACTTATGGTGTGACCTTAATGAAAACAACTGGGAACATTGCAGACGATCTTCCCAAAGATGGTTCAGTATATCTTGATCTCTTATTCTTCGAGGAAAACTTCAAAGGAGTTCTACCGCTAGAGGTAACAATTGATGCCATGAAAAAGGGTAGTGCTACTAAACTATCAACCTTGAAAAGGATCGATAAACTCCAGGATATGATCATGGAGTATCCTGAATTCTCAAAGCCTCTTTCCATTGTAGAAGGATTAAAATTTGCGAAGCAAGGATATTACAATGGCAATCCAAAAAAGTACAATTTGTACAATTCTCAGGAAAAGAGCTTCATTGCGCCTTATTTACTCGGTTCAAATAACTCCTCTAAACTATTGGATTCCTATTTGGATTCGAATAGGCAAGTTACTCGCTTAACAGCCCAAATGGCAGACGTAGGTACCAATAGAATTGATGAGATCCTAACGGACCTTAAACCAAGAGTAGACTCCATTTTTCCTGCCGAAAAATACTCGGTGAATTTTACTGGAAGTAGTGTTGTATGGCTCAAAGGGACCGACTATTTGGTCAAGAACCTCTTCTTAAGTTTGAGTATAGCCATTGTTCTGATCGCCATCATTATGGCTTTCCTTTTCTCCTCCCTCAGAATGGTATTCGTTAGTTTGATCCCCAACTTATTGCCTTTGCTTTTAACAGCTGCCATCATGGGATTCTTTGGAATCTCGATCAAACCTTCAACAATATTGATCTTCAGTATTGCGTTCGGGATATCAGTTGATGATACGATTCATTACTTGGCAAAATATAGGCAGGAGTTGCACAAGCATTCAATGAACATGCGCGAAGCGGCCATCTTAGCGCTAAAGGAAACAGGGGTAAGTATGATTTATACATCCATTGTACTATTCTTTGGATTTGGAGTGTTTACTGCTTCTGAGTTTGGTGGAACGGTAGCCTTGGGTTTATTGGTATCCATTACCTTGTTGGTAGCAATGGCTTCTAACTTGATCTTATTGCCTTCTCTGATCCTTTCGTTTGACAGCTGGTTGACCACCAGAGTTTTCAAAGAAGAAAGTTTGATTGAGATCCTTGACGAAGAAGAAGATATTGAGATAGATGAATTGGAAGTAAATGAACTTAGTCCTACAAAAGATAGCTTAAGTAAAGAGGAATGAAAGGAATAGTTTTAGCTGGAGGATCTGGCACAAGATTACACCCACTTACCCTAGCTGTAAGTAAGCAATTAATGCCGGTTTATGACAAGCCAATGATCTATTATCCCTTGTCTGTGCTTATGAGCGCAGGTATTCATGAGATCTTGATCATTACTACTCCTCACGATAACCCTAGTTTCAAAAAACTACTGGGAGATGGTTCACAATTTGGCTGCAGATTTGAATATGCCATTCAAGAAGTCCCCAATGGTCTTGCGCAAGCTTTTGTAATTGGTGAGGACTTTATTGGGAATGATAAGGTAGCCCTTATCTTGGGAGATAATATTTTCTACGGAACAGGAATGGAAGATATTCTGAAGAGCAATGTAGACCCTAAGGGAGGAATTGTATTTGCATATCATGTTTCCGATCCTGAACGATATGGTGTAGTTGAATTCGACAGTGAAAACAAAGCAGTTTCAATCGAAGAAAAACCAGCTCAGCCAAAATCAAACTTTGCCGTTCCAGGATTGTATTTTTACGACAATCAAGTAGTGGAGATTGCAAAATCATTGAAGCCTTCTGCCCGCGGTGAATACGAGATTACTGATGTGAATAAGGAATATTTGAAGAGAGCGGAATTGCAGGTTGCCATCCTAGATAGAGGAACGGCATGGTTGGATACTGGTACCTTCTCTTCTTTGATGCAAGCTAGTCAATTTGTTGAGGTGATAGAAGAAAGACAAGGATTGAAGATCGGCTGCTTGGAAGAAGTAGCCTACCGACAAGGTTTTATAGGAAAGAAAGAAGTAGAAGAATTAGCCAAACCATTATTAAAGAGCGGATATGGAGAGTATCTTCTCAATATGATCAAGGAATGAAGACAAAGGTATTAGTTACAGGAGGTGCTGGCTTTATTGGCAGCTCAGTGGTGAATGAGTTGACCAAAAGCGATAAGTACCAAGTGGTGGTTGTTGATAATCTCTTGACGGGTGATACTAGTCGATTGGTAGATAGTCCAAACTTGAAGTTCATCAAGGCAGATGTCAATAAGCTGAGTGATATTTCAACCATCTTTTACAGTCAGAATTTCGACTATGTATTCCACTATGCAGCAGTAGTTGGGGTAAAGAGAACTTTGAACAATCCTGTTATGGTGCTGGATGATATAGCTGGGATGAAGAACATTCTAGATTTGTCAAAGAATACAGCTGTAAAGAGAATATTCTTTTCTTCCTCTTCAGAAGTATATGGCGAGCCAGTTGAGTTACCTCAAAATGAAATGACCACTCCCTTGAATTCAAGATTACCCTATGCCATTGTAAAAAATGTCGGGGAGGCATTTGTCAAATCATACAAGCAAGAATATGGTCTTGATTATACCATCTTTCGTTTCTTCAACACTTATGGGCCCTTGCAAAGCAAGGATTTTGTGGTAAGTAGATTCATTTCAGCTGCTCTGAAGAATGAGCCCATTACTATTTATGGTGATGGATCACAAAGCAGAACCTTTTGCTATGTTGACGATAATGTAAACGCATGCATCAAGTGTTTTGAAGAAGGTCATATGGTAAATGATATTATCAATATTGGATCAGATGTGGAGATCCAAGTAGTAGATCTTGCAAAAATGATCATCGATCTTACCAATTCTAAATCGGAATTGATACACCTGCCGCCACTACCAGAAGGAGACATGAGTAGAAGGTTGCCAGATACTGCAAAAATGAAAAAGATCCTTGGTTATGAACCGATCTCGTTAAGAGATGGATTGAGTAAGTTGATTGAAGACAAAGACTATATCCTCTCATAATAATAGGAGCATGAGCGAGCAGTATAGACATATCGTAGAGAGGCAATTGGCCAGCTTGCAATACCCTAGTTCACCAGAGGAGTTGTACGACCCAATTTCATACATTTTAGGATTGGGAGGAAAGAGGATCAGACCAGTTATTTGTTTGATGGCTGCAGAGCTATTTGGCGCGGAAATAGAATCCGAGGAGATCAATTCTGTGGCAATCGCTTTAGAGATCTTTCACAATTTTAGTTTGGTTCACGATGACATCATGGACGAGGCTCCTCTGAGAAGAGGTCAAGAAACAGTGCATACCAAGTGGAATAGAGACATCGCAATTCTATCTGGAGATGTGATGTTGGTCCAAGCATATGATTCCATACTCGCTTCAAAGAATAAAAACCTGGAAGCACTTTTACTTCAGTTCAATGATTCTGCCAAGAAGGTTTGCGAAGGACAGCAGTTCGATATGAACTTCGAAAATTTAAGCAAGGTAAGTATTGAGGAGTACATCCACATGATCAGTCTGAAAACTGCTGAGCTCATTGCTTGTAGTTTGAAGATGGGTGCAATTGCTGCAAATGCTTCAGCTTCCGATGCCGACTTACTTTATGAGTTTGGATTGAATTTGGGATTGTCTTTTCAGATCCAAGATGATTATCTAGATGCTTTTGGAGAAACGGATAAAGTGGGAAAGCAATTAGGTGGTGACATTATTGCAAATAAAAAGACCTATTTGATGCTGAAGACATTGGAATTGGCCAATGAAAAGCAAAAAGCAGACCTTGAAAGATCCTTGAATTACAACGATGAGCAAAAGGTCATTAGCATTATAGAGATCTTTGAAGAAGTAGGGATCAAAGAGCACACTTCTGATTTGATCCAGGAATACTATGAAAAGTCGATCAAAAGCCTTGATCAAGTCAAAGTAGATGATGCTAGAAAGGCTGGTTTGAAGCAGCTAGCTGCATACTTAATGCAAAGAGACCACTAGGTTGAAAAGTACAGATCATTAAGTGCAGGGAGAAGCTTTCCATATGAGAAATTAAATCCAGCCTCACTTATCTTATCAGAAGAGATCCTGCTTCCTTCTAGAACAAGGTCAGCTCTTCCACCCATAAAGAGTTTTAAGGCAAATCCTGGCACATTGGGCAGTATAATTCTTTTTCCAAGCAGTTTTGCAATGGCATCGGTAAACTCAGCATTGTTGATATGCTCAGGAGCTGCAGCATTGTAAGTTCCTTCCAAACCTTTCTCAATGATATAATGAAAGATGCTGCAAAGATCGTCGATGTGGATCCAAGGCATGTATTGTTTCCCAGTTCCCAAGGCTGCTCCAACACCCCATCTGATAGGCTCTTCGATCTTCGGCAATGCGCCTCCTTCATCAGAAAGTACAATTCCAATTCGCACTTTTGCAGAAGGAATTCCTGTTTCTGCAACTTGATCTGCAGAGGCTTCCCACTCTTCACAGACGGATGCCAAGAGGTCGTTGCCCGGCTTATCTTCTTCTGTATATATCTTCTCCGATGTGTGAAATCCGTAGTAGCCTACTGCTGAAGCTGAGATAAAGAGTTCTGGCTTTTTTTCAAGCTTCTCTAATGCTTCTTTGAGCAGTAAATTAGATTTAACTCTGCTGTCTCTAATTAATTGGATTCTTTCATCGCTCCATTTTTCATCGGCAATTCCGGCGCCTGCTAGATTGATGATGTAGTCTACTCCTTCTATTTGTGAGGCATCAAGAGACGAATTATTGATATCCCAATAGATAGATTTTATCCAATGATCAGATTGCTTTTGCCTGCTGAGATGCCATACTTCATACCCATGATCCATGAGCATTTCTGTCAATCTACTTCCAACCAAGCCTGAGCCTCCGCCTATTAGTACTTTTTTCATCCCTTTGTATAGCTAACTAATTCAACCATTAAGACTTATGTTTGTTTAAGTTTCAATAGAATGGAATTAGCTAAAATCAATACTTTATGGAGTGAAATTCCAAAAAATTCTGGGAATAGCACCCTAGATCAGCTCATTAAGGATCTTCAAAGAGCGAGCATTGACTCATCTATATTGACTTTAGATACTGATAATGAATCAATTGAACTTGAAAAGGTGTTGAATTTATTAATGAAAATTTTGGCAGATTTGATAGCTGTCAATGAAGAAAGGTTTTGGCAGTTGATTTACCTGATAGATCTGCCAGAATCTATTTTCAATGAGTTGAAAAAAGTAGAACTGATTATGGAGTTGGAATTGATCTCAAAATTGATAGTATACAGAGAGTGGCAAAAAACAGAATTCAGAAAAAGATTTTCATAGATTCACAGCTCCAAATAAGAGAAAGCTGGTCTATATCTTTTATTTAACTTTGTATGATACTTAGCATTTAAATGCGACATGGATAAATTTTCCTACCTGAGTAATGCGGATGTCTCCGCAGTTGAAGAACTCTACAAGAAATTTCTAGAAAATCCTTCTGAAGTAGAAGAAGGATGGGCGAGATTCTTTGAAGGATTTGAATTTGCAAGAGCAAATTTTGACATTGATCAACCTTCAGCAGCTACAAAAGCTGTTTTTGAATCTGGTTTGGACTTCGATAAAGAGTTCAAGGTCTTGAACTTGATCAATGGCTATAGAACTAGGGGACATCTTTTTACTAAAACCAACCCAGTAAGGGATAGAAGAAAGTATACCCCCACTCTTGATATTGAAAACTTTGGACTATCAAAGGATGATCTCAATACAAAATTCAAAGCTGCAATTGAAATCGGGCTGGAAGAAGCTACTCTGTCTGAGATCGTGGATCACTTGAAAGAGACCTATTGCAATTCCATTGGAGTGGAATACAGATACATCAGAAAGCCAGAAAAGGTTCAATGGCTACAAGAGAAATTAGAGGGCAATAGAAACAGGCCTACTTTCTCAAAAGATGAAAAGAAACACATGCTCCACAAGTTGAACCAAGCAGTGGTTTTCGAGCAGTTTTTGCATAAAAAGTTCGTAGGTCAAAAAAGGTTTTCACTTGAAGGAGGAGAAGCATTAATTCCAGCATTGGATGCCATCATTGAGATGGGCGCCAATATGGGAATTGAAGAGTTTGTAATGGGAATGGCCCATAGAGGTAGATTGAATGTATTGGCCAATATCTTCAATAAGACCTACGATGCTATCTTCAGTGAATTTGAAGGAAAGGAATACGAAGACAATTTATTTGACGGAGACGTTAAATACCATTTAGGTTACTCTTGTGATATTGTTTCAGATAATGGTCATCCGGTAAAGTTGACCATGTCTCCAAATCCTTCTCACCTTGAAGCAGTAGATCCAGTTGTTGAAGGGATTGCAAGATCAAAGATCGATGGATACTTGCATTCTGAAGACAAGATCGCTCCAATTCTTATTCATGGTGACGCAAGTATTGCCGGACAAGGAGTCGTATACGAACTGATCCAGATGGCGAGATTAGATGCCTACAAAACTGGGGGAACCATCCATATTGTGATCAATAATCAAATTGGATTTACAACCAATTATTTAGATGGAAGATCTAGTACTTATTGTACGGATGTAGGGAAGGTGACCTTAAGTCCTGTATTCCACGTTAATGGAGATGATGTTGAAGCAGTAGTACATACCATCAAATTGGCATTGGAGTATCGTCAGAAATACAAAATGGACGTATTTGTTGATCTACTTTGCTATAGAAAATACGGACACAATGAGGGAGATGAGCCGAGGTTTACTCAGCCGATCCTATACAAGGAGATCTCTAAGCACGAGAATCCAAAAGAAATTTACATCAAGCATCTATTAGAAGAGAAGATCATCTCAAACGACGATGTTAACGAGATGAAGAAGCAGTTCAATGATATGCTTCAAGACCGACTGCAGGATTCAAGAGAGATCGAGAAAGCGAGCATTACCAACTTCTTAGAAAAGACTTGGGAGGGAATTAGACAATCAAAGGCTGAAGATTTCGAAAGCTCACCTAAGACTGGTTTTCCAAAGAAAAAATTCCTCGAGATAGGAGATGCTATAACCACCTTATCGGAAGACAAGAATTTCTTCAAAAAATCGAGGAAGTTGATGTCCGATAGAAAGAAGATGATCATGGAAAGTGGTCAATTGGATTGGGGAATGGCAGAGTTGATGGCTTATGCTACACTTTTGAGCGAAGGGCATCCAGTTAGAATGAGTGGTCAAGACTGTGAGCGAGGAACCTTTTCGCATCGACATGCAGTCCTCAAGGTGGAAGATTCAGAAGAAGAGTACATCCCTTTGAATAACATTGGCAAAGACCTTCCGAAACTTGCAATATACAATTCACACCTTTCAGAGTACGCAGTATTGGGATTTGAGTATGGTTATGCCATGGCAACCCCAAATAATCTGACCATCTGGGAGGCACAGTTTGGAGACTTTAACAATGGTGCACAGATCATCATTGACCAGTTCTTAAGCTCAGGTGAAGACAAATGGAAAAGTAAAAGTGGAATGGTAATGCTTCTACCTCATGGATATGAGGGTCAGGGAGCAGAGCATTCTTCAGCCAGGTTAGAGCGTTATTTAACCTTATCTGCCGATCTCAATTGGCAAATAGTGAATTGCACGGTTCCAGCAAACTTCTTCCATGCGCTAAGAAGACAATTACATAGAGAATTCAGAACTCCTATGATCGTCTTTACGCCTAAGAGTTTGCTACGTCATCCTGAAGTTATTTCTAAGATTGAAGATTTTACTGAAGGTGGTTTCCAAGAGATCATTGGAGATGAGATTGCTGATAAGAAGAATGTGAAATCGGTGGTTTGTTGCTCGGGTAAACTATACTACGAACTGAACAAGAAAAGAAGAGAAGAAGGGATTGATGATGTTGCAATCATTAGACTTGAGCAATTGTATCCTTTCCCGCAAAAGCAATTCAATAAATTATTATCTCAATACAAGAATTCAGAGCATTTACTTTGGGTTCAAGAAGAGCCAGAGAACATGGGCGCTTGGAGATACATCAAAACCAATACAGAGCAATCGGCTGATTGGGAATTGGTTTCAAGACCGTCTAGTGCAAGTCCTGCTTCTGGTTCGGCAAAAGTTTTTGAACGCAGACAAAATCATGTGATCAATTCTGCCTTTCAATATAGCATGGTTACATCCTAAATATTATCAAAGATTAAAATGGAAGAAGTTAAAGTTCCCAGTCCCGGTGAGTCAATTACAGAAGTAGATATTGCTTCTTGGACCGTTTCAGATGGAGATTATGTCAATATTGATGATGTGATCGCAGAAATAGATTCTGACAAGGCAACCTTGGAATTAACGGCTACAGCAAGCGGATCTATTAGCTTGAAAGCTGAAGAAGGAGATACGGTGAACGTTGGAGATATTGTAGCGGAGATCGATACTTCAGCTGAAGCTCCAGCTACCAGCGAAGCTCCTGCCCCGGCTCCGGCTGCTAAAGAAGAAGTGAAGGAAGAGAAAGTAGCAGAAAAGTCTGCTTCTGTTCAGGAGAGTTCTTCCAATGCGAAAGGGCATCCCTCTCCAGCTGCCAAAAAGCTCATGAGTGAGAATAATATTGCAGCAGGGCAATTAAATGGAACTGGAAAAGGGGGACGAATTACCAAGCAAGATGTGCTTCAAGCAATGACTGCTGGAATAGATGCTAGCGCTGCCCAAGGTTGGGGTGGCTCAAGGGATCAAAGAAGAGAGAAAATGTCTTCCTTGAGGAGAAAGGTAGCAGAAAGATTGGTTTCTGTGAAGAATGAAACCGCAATGCTCACTACCTTCAATGAGATCGATATGAGTTATGTCATGACCGTTCGATCACAGTTCAAAGAAAAGTTTAGAGAGCATCACGATGTTAACCTTGGATTCATGTCTTTCTTTACTAAGGCAGTAACAGAAGCTCTCAATGCATTCCCAGCTGTTAATGCAATGATAGATGGCAATGAGGTTGTTTTCCATGACTATGCAGATATTGGAATTGCAGTGAGCAGTCCTAAAGGATTGATGGTGCCAGTAGTGAGAAATGCTGAGCAAATGAGCTTAGCAGAAATAGAAGCGGATATCAAAAGATTAGCTATTAAAGCTAGAGAAGGAAAGATCTCAATTGATGAGATGACTGGAGGAACATTCACCATTACTAATGGAGGAGTATTTGGCTCCATGATGAGTACTCCTATCATTAACCCTCCGCAATCGGCAATTCTTGGAATGCACAACATTGTAGAAAGACCCATTGCAGTAAATGGTGAAGTTGTGATCAGACCAGTAATGTATGTTGCTTTATCGTATGATCACAGGATCATTGATGGCAAGGAATCAGTGAGTTTCCTTAAGATGGTCAAGGAGATGATCGAGAATCCATCTAGCATCATTTTTGGAGGAAAAGATCCTAACGAAGTGCTGTTAGGACTTTGATGTAACCTTGTTTTTTTTTAGGAGTATACATGCTTAGTTTAGCCATTGATTATGAGAACTTTATTAAGCATTACAGCGCTTTTCTTTGCCAGTAGCTTGCTAGCTCAAACTGGGAGACTGACTCTTCATGGAAGAATGGTCCAAGGAAACAACACCATACCTGCTGTATCTATTGAGGTAATCAAGGACAATCAAATTATTTTCGAAGGTGCTTCACAAAAGAATGGTAGTTATAAGATAGATCTCCCATTGGGATCAGTTTATAATGTTGCCTTTTTGAAGGAGGGATTTGTAACCAAGCAAGTAGGAGTAATTGCTACCCATCCAGAAGAAGACATCAGCGGAATGTATTTTTTCCAATTGGACCTTGAGCTATTCAAAGTAGATTCTGCCGATATGGAAGAGAAGGTTCTGCCCCCTGTTGCCAAATTGTATATTAAAGAAAAGGCCAAGGGATTTACCTACGACAAGAATTATGTCAAGTGGGTGGCAGAGCGCTTTGAAGAAATTGAAGAATAGCCTGCTATAATCCTTCAAGATAATGACTGCTTTTCTTTCCTTTGCAAAAAAAAGGAATGAAGGTACTTCTATTGGGCTCCGGCGGCAGAGAACATGCTCTTGCCTGGAAGATCAAACAATCAAGCAAATTAGAGGAATTATACGTTGCACCAGGAAATGCTGGTACTGATGAAATTGCTATCAATGTCAACATTGGTGTAACAGATTTCGAAGCCCAAGAGAAGCTTATCAAAGAGAAGGGCATCGATCTTTTGATCGTTGGACCTGAGGCTCCTTTGGTTGAAGGAGTACAAGATTATTTCAAAGAAAAACTACCGAACTTAAAGCTGATTGGTCCTTCAAAAGAAGGTGCAGAGCTAGAAGGAAGTAAGGAGCTTGCAAAAAGATTCATGAATCAACATGAGATTCCAACTGCCGCTTATCGTTCATTTGACAGAAGTACAGTAGCTGAGGGGATGTCATTTTTGGAGGCTCTCAATCCACCCTATGTTTTAAAAGCAGACGGCCTAGCAGCTGGAAAAGGAGTATTGATCTTGCAAGACTTGGATGAAGCTAAAGCAGAGCTGAAGTCCATGCTAGAAGATGCAAAATTTGGCGAGGCCTCTTCAAAGGTAGTAGTGGAAGAGTTTCTTGATGGTATAGAGATGTCCTGTTTTGTTTTGACAGATGGCTCCTCCTATAAAATACTACCTTCCGCAAAAGATTATAAGAGAATAGGGGAAGGCGATACAGGTTTGAATACCGGAGGAATGGGAGCAGTTTCTCCCGTGCCTTTTGCCAATCAAGAGCTACTTCAAAAGATAGAAGAAAAGGTCATCAAAAGGAGCATTGATGGTCTCTCGAAGGAGAATATAGATTACAAAGGATTTTTATTCATTGGCTTAATGATCGTTGAAAACGAGCCATTCGTAATAGAGTACAATGTAAGGATGGGTGATCCAGAAACTGAAGTAGTGATGCCGCGCATTAGTTCAGATTTCTTGGAAAGTCTTGTCGCTTGTTCAGAGGGCGAATTGAATAGTGTAGAGCTGACCATTGATCAAGAGTCTGCAACAACAGTAATGCTAGTTTCAGGGGGCTACCCAGAAAGCTATGAAAAAGGGAAAGAATTATTGGGCTTGGACCAACTATCTGATTGCATTCCTTTTCATGCTGGAACTAAGAAAGAAGACAATAAGGTTTTAAGTAGTGGAGGAAGAGTTATTGCAATTACAGCAATGGGAAAAGACTACAGGGAAGCGCTCTCAAAGAGTTATGCTAATGCAGAGAAAGTGACTTTCGAAGGAAAGTACTTTAGAAGAGATATAGGATTCGATTTAGGCTAGTAATATTATTCTATCCCGCCAGTTTGCTTGGCTTCTGCTTTGTACTTCTTCAATTCATTGATCCAGTAAACCAATCCTCCAAAAATGATCAGTGAAAACAGAATATTAGGAAGATTACCCAAAGTAGGTAGGATTTTGAATGTAGCAGTTAGAAAATCACCCAATCCATATACGAAATCATTCCAAGTCATAGTGCTTCTATTAAGAATTGAGACAAAAATAAGTAAAAGCTTCTTCACTCCTTCTGTCTATACTCGTTAAATTTAGCATCAGATGTTGATAGATCAATTAAAAAAGCAGCCACTCTTTCAGATCATTTGGAGCTTGTTGATCCTGATGGGCCTTTTGATCATATTTCAGTTTTCAGACCACATTAAACTAAGCGGTTTTACTCCATTCCTTGGCGAAAATGCAATTGATCTTGATCAGCTTTGGTTGAGAGTTTTGTTTCTATTAATGAACTTCTCATTGCTTTTCTCCAGCCTTTTCCGATTGAGTTCATTGCTTCGAAATTTCCATTTTACTGGAGATAGTAGATTCGAAATGCTCTTTTTGCTGTTAACAGTTTTATTGCTCTTTCCAGACCTATTATTTCATCTGGAGTATGGGATATTCGTTTACTTCTTGCAGAGATCCTTGAGCTTACAGTTCAATATTCACACCCAGCTTAAAGTGAATCGAGAGATGTCATTGATTGCTTTGAACATGTCTATCGCTTCCCTCTTCTTTCCTTATGCTTTAGTTGTTGCCTTGGCGCTCTACTTGGGAATATTAAATCAGAGGGGCTTTTATTTGAAGGAATTTTTGATCTATTTGATCTCGATCACATTGCCTTTTTATTTCATTGCCTCTCTTCTCTTCCTCTTTGATTTACCTTTTCTATACCATTTTGATTTTAACTATGAGTTGATCAAAATAGAGGAAATTAGAATAGAAGAGTTAGCCTTACTTGCTTTTGCATTTTTGTTTTCCCTCTTTCTTTTCAAGAACATCAGCATTAATTCTAAAGCTGTTTTGAGGAGTAAGGATCAGTTCAGGAACTTTTATTATTTACTCTTGCTAGGCCTGTTAATTTGTTTGCTTACCAATAGCAATGAAGGCTTACCGATCATGTTGTTGTCTCTCTTTGCCATATTCTCTTCCAGTATATTAGAGATGAGGAGATATTGGATCTATGAAATGGCATTGATACTCATCACAGGACTCTCAATTTCCACTTATTTAATTGCTTCTTAAAGGCTTGCTTTAAAAGCCCTTTTCCTACCTTTGCTCTTTCAAAATCCAAGCAATGAAATTCGGCGTTATCACTTTTCCAGGTTCCAATTGTGACCAAGATATGATCTATGTTTTAGAAACGATCTTAAAACAAGAGGTTGTTCAACTTTGGCACAAGGATCATGATCTACAAGGAGCAGATTTTATTGTATTGCCTGGTGGTTTCTCATATGGAGACTATTTGCGTTCAGGGGCAATTGCCAATTATTCTCCCATCATGAAAGAGGTGCAGGAGCATGCTAAGAATGGCGGTTATGTTCTAGGGATTTGCAATGGTTTTCAGATTCTATGCGAATCAGGTCTGTTGCCAGGCACCTTACTTCACAATGACCATCAAAAGTTCATGTGTAAGAATGTTTTCTTGAAAGCAGATAACAATTCCTCTTTGATCAATCAATCAGTTTCTACAGAAGAGGTATTGAATATCCCTATTGCCCATGCAGAAGGACGATACTATGCCACCGCAGAAATGCTGGAAGAATTGAATTCCAACGATCAAGTGATTTATCGTTATTGCAGTGCCGATGGTAGCCTATCCAATGATTCCAATCCAAACGGTTCTGTTGAGAACATTGCAGGTGTTTGCAACAAGGCTGGAAATGTATTTGGAATGATGCCGCACCCTGAAAGAGCAGCAGATATTGAGTTAGGCAATACAGATGGATTGAAGATCCTTCAATCCCTATTGGAGTCTGTTACTGCTTAATTAGCGGTATAGATTCATCTCATCTACGTAATCTGAAACTTCTTTGGGCATGTAATGCATGACCTTCTTTCCTTCTTTGATGGCTTTCCTTATAAAAGAAGAGGATATCTTCATGATAGGAGCATCGACCATTTTTACACTAGCATGGGCATTCAAATCTCCCCCCTCATCAGAATCAACTCGTGGGTAAACATACAATTCATGACTCTCCAAAATATGTTCGCTGTTTTTCCATTTGTGAAAATGAAGCAAGTTGTCGGCTCCCATGATCAAAACAAATTGATGATCGGGATGCTTTTCTTCTAAGTAGGCCAATGTATTTGATGTGTAATTAGGTTGAGGCAAGCCAAATTCAATATCTGATGCCTTGATGTTTGGGTCATCTCCAATTGCCAACTTGACCAAATGAAGTCGATCATAATCCTTTAGCATTGATTCTTTTTGCTTGAAGGGATTCTGAGGAGTCACTACCATCCACAACTGGTCGAGGTCCGTGTATTCTATCATGTAATTGGCGATAACCATATGGCCAACATGAACAGGATTATACGTGCCGAAGAACAGACCTATTTTCATGATCGAAGGAAATTTTCAACTGAACTGATTGCCTCTTTTTTAGCCTCATCTAGATCAGCATTAAGAATGATGGTGTCGAATTGATCAGCTGTAAGTAGTTCTTGCTTTGATTTTTCCAACCTTGTTTTGATCTTTTCTTCTGAATCAGTTCCTCTACTTCTCAACCTATTTTCCAAGGTGGGTAAGTCAGGTGGCATCACAAATATGGCAAGAGCGGAATCGCCAAAATATTTTTTAAGGTTCAGCCCACCTACAACATCCACATCAAATATTACATGATTTGAGGAATCCCAGATCTTTTCTATTTCTGAGTGAAGAGTGCCATAATAATGATCCTTGTATACTTCTTCCCATTCTATGAATAGACCTTGATCTATCTTCTTTCTGAATTCCTCAGGAGTGAGAAAGTGATAATCGATACCATCTTTTTCCGCTCCTCTTTTTTCTCTAGTACAAGCTGAGATAGAGAAGCGCAGATTGGGCATTTGCTCAAGAAGATGCTGCACCAAAGTGGTTTTTCCTGAACCTGAAGGAGCTGAGAATATGATTGCTTTTCCTTTCCCCATCTAATTGATTAAAGAATATTCAAGACTTGCTCTTTGATCTTCTCCAAAGATTCTTTCATCATCACCACCGATTTTTGCATCTCAGCATGATTGGCCTTAGAGCCTAATGTGTTGATCTCGCGTCCAATTTCCTGAGAGATGAAGTTCAATTTTTTACCCTGTTGTTCTTCTTTTTCAATCGTTTCGATGAAATACTGACAATGTGATCTCAATCTTACTTTCTCTTCAGAGATATCGAATTTCTCAATGTAATAGATCATCTCTTGTTCAAATCGATCATTGTCAAGTTTTGAAATATCAAGATCCTGGATCTTTTGCTCTAATCTATTTCTAACTGTAGAAATTCGTTCATCTTCGAATTCTAAGGCTTTTTCCAAGCCTTTGTCAATATCTGAAATCAGTGTTCTTAGATCATTTTCCAGATCCGATCCTTCTGCTGCCCTGTAGGCTTTCAAGTCTTCAATGCATTGCACCAACAATTGAAGACATTGTTTCTTTTCTTCTTCGCTTAGTTCAATTTCTTGTGAACTAAATACTTCTGGAAACTTACTTATAGTTGTGATTGGATCTACGAGTTCCTGTCCCAATTCAATGGAGAGTTGATTCAACTCCTCAAAGTAGTTCTTGAATACTTCTGTATTCAATTTTGAAGAATTCTGATCGCCTTCCGCTTGTAGTTGAATGGACAATTCTATTTTGCCGCGATACAAGTGGTTTGAAATTTCCCTTCTAAGCTCACCTTCTAGTTCCTTTAGAAAAGATGGAATTCGCAAACTGAGATCAAGGCTCTTTGAGTTCAAAGACCTCATTTGAAAGCTCAGCTTTCTTTCTCCTATATTTCCTTCGGCCTTGCCGAAGCCCGTCATTGAGTAGATCATGAATTAATTTTCAGTTTCCAAATTTAACCATTAAGCGCTAGCTACTTTTTTCTTTCTAATGCTCACCAAATAAACTCCAGAGAAGATCAAAATTGCTGCGATAACTTTCACTGCATTTAATTCCCCATCTTGAAAGATCAAGGCGATTGTGGTGGCAATTAGCGGTTGAGAATAAATGTAACTACTAACGGTAGTGGGATTAAGCCTTTTCAATCCATAGATATTGAATAAATAGGCAAGGAATGTGGTACCTACTATCACAAAAGCGAATGCATACCAAACGTTGGTGGTGAAAGCATCCCAATTAACTTGTGTAAACTCATTGAAACCAAATGGAAAAACATAAAAAGCCCCGAAGAAGAATACCCATTTGATCACTGTGAGGGGTTGGTATTTGTTCATGAGGGGTTTGACCAAGACCAAGTAAAGAGCATATGAGGTTGCATTTAAAAAGATGAAAAGATCTCCGATCAATCCTTCATTTTCCACACTCAAGCTTTTCCCATGCAAGATTAGTGCAGCTGCACCTGCCAATCCCAAAAAGACGCCTCCAAGTTTTGTAACTGTGATCCTTTCTCGGATGATCAATGCAGCAAAGATCATTACTAGTATGGGATTACTGGTCATGATGATGGCAGCATTGATGGGAGAGGTTAGGTTGAGCCCATAGAAAAACATCAATTGGTTGGCAGCAACTCCAAAAAGCCCACAAATAGCGAGACGAATAAAATCTTTCTTTGCAACTTTTTCTTTGTTTTTTAGGATCATCCCAAAGAGAAAGAAGAGAGCTAAGGCGCCAATAACACGACAAAAGATAAATGCAAATGGACTGATGAAGTCGGGCATTAATTCTTTGGCAACACTGTAATTGATCCCATAGATCAAATTAGCTCCAAAGATGGCCATATGTGCATAAACTCTTTTTCCCAATAGTTTCAATTCTGAGTATTCTTGAAGAATCCTTTAATTCTTAGTTTTGGGATTCTCTAAGGATAGATTAGCTACAAGCGCTATTTCCAGCGTTGAGATGGCAAAAGTAAATGATTATTAGTCTGTAAATGGCAGATAAACCAACGGCATTAAAATTATTTTCCACCGGTCGAATCGCATTGACCATCCTTATCGGATTGGCTGCTGCTACATTTTTAGTGGTTAGAAATTTTGATTCTGAAAACTTCAAGCAGATCGATTGGAATTGGGATTCTACTTTTTGGATCTTCATTGCCATAGTGTGCATGGCCATTAGGGATCTAGCTTATATGGTGCGAATTAGGATTCTCACAGATTACAAGCTAAACTGGAGACAGAGCTTTGATACCATTATGCTGTGGGAGTTTGCCTCGGCCATAACTCCTTCTATTGTTGGAGGTTCTGGAGTGGCCATATACATCATCAATAAGGAAGGAGTTAAAGTAGGTCGCAGTACTGCAGTGGTCTTGGTATCTGCTTTATTGGATGAGCTCTTCTACATTCTCATGGTGCCAATTATCATTCTAGCAGTGGGTTATCAAGACTTATTCCCAGTTCAATTGCAGAAAGAGATCTTTGGAATTACACTGGGTACTCAGGGAATTTTTCTGGTGGGATATTTCTTCATTTTATTCCTCACTTCTTTCATTAGCTATGCAATCTTCTTTCGACCAAGGGGATTCAAATGGCTACTCTTGCAAATCTTTCGTTTGCCAATTTTAAGAAGATGGAGACACGATGCTTCTGATACCGGTGATGACATTATGGTGACTTCTAAGGAACTAAGGGGGAAACCATTTTCATTTTGGGCCAAATCATTCATGGCGACTTTCTTTTCGTGGACTGCACGTTATTGGGTGGTCAACTTCTTGATCTTGGCAGTGATTTCTGTAGATCAGCATTTATTGATCTATGCCAGACAATTGGTAATGTGGGTAATCATGTTGATCAGTCCTACACCTGGAAGCACAGGTGTTGCCGAATTGGCTTTTTCTGGCTTTCTCAAAGATTTTATTCCTCTTGGACTTGCGGGTGCTATGGCCTTGTTGTGGAGATTGGTTAGCTACTATCCATACCTCTTTATTGGAGCAATCATTCTTCCCAGATGGTTGAGAAGAACTCATGTGCCAAAAAAGAGTGACAAAAGCCAAGAGAGCCCATCCTAATATTTAATTTTGTGTTCCCTTTAAAGAACAAATCCTATAGCTATGGCGAACGATAAAATGAGATTCAATACCAAACTAATTCACGCTGGAATTGAACCAGATCCAACGACAGGTGCAGTAATGACACCGATATATCAAACATCTACTTACCATCAAGCCTCTCCTGGAGACCATAAAGGATTTGAGTATTCAAGAACGGGGAATCCTACAAGAAAGGTTTTGGAGGACAATCTAGCTGCTCTAGAAAATGGGAAGTATGGCCTGTGTTTTGGTAGTGGATTGGCTGCTATTGATGCCTTGATGAAGACTTTAAATCCCGGTGATGAGGTGGTGTCTACCAACGACCTTTATGGAGGCTCCTATCGATTATTCACCAAGATATTCGAGAATTTCGGTATCAAATTCACTTTTGTTCCCATGGAGAACATCAGTGATATAGAAAGTGCTATCACAGAGAATACAAAGATGATCTGGGCAGAAACTCCAACCAATCCAATGATGAACATCATTGATATTCAGGCAATTGCATCGGTTGCTAAGAAGAATAATATTTTGCTTGTGGTCGATAACACTTTTGCTACTCCTTACCTTCAAAGACCGTTGGATCTTGGTGCAGATGTGGTGATGCATTCCATTACCAAGTACATTGGAGGTCATTCAGATGTAGTAATGGGTGCCTTGATCTGCAAGGATGATGATCTAGCTGAAAAATTATATTTCATCCAAAATAGTAGCGGAGCTGTTTGTGGGCCAATGGATAGCTTTTTAGTTCTTAGAGGGATAAAAACGCTGCATTTAAGAGTTCAAAGACATTGTGAGAATGGTGCGAGGGTGGCACAGTTCTTAAAAGACCATCCTAAAGTGGCAAGAGTATACTGGCCGGGTTTTGAAGATCATCCAAATCATGAAGTTGCCAAGAAGCAGATGAAAGATTTTGGAGGCATGATCTCCTTTTCATTGAAGGGCGATAAAGTCGAAGATGCATTCAAATTGATGTCGAGCTTCCAAGTTTTTACTCTTGCTGAATCCTTAGGTGGAGTTGAGAGTTTGACCTGCCATCCTGCTTCTATGACCCATGCCGCTATTCCAAAAGAAGAAAGAGAGAAATCAGGTGTCGTAGATTCCTTAATTCGATTGAGTGTAGGTGTTGAAGATGTTGAAGACATCATTGAGGATCTTGAAACTGCACTAGAAAAGATCTAATGATAGATCTGAAATCTTCTGTAGCATTCATTAGTGGCACAAGTCGTGGACTAGGTCAGTCGCTTGCTTTGCAATTTTTGGATCAAGGTGCTGATGTTATTGGAATTGGTAGAACGTCGACTATTGAACACTCCAACTACCAACATGTATTTTCAGATCTTTCAGACTTAGAGCAGATTCAATCATTTACTTTTAAAGGATATGCGGATCATCAATCTGTAATACTGATCAACAACTCTGGAAGATTAGGGAAAGTTGCTCCCTTTCAAGAATTAGAAGAGGATGACATTGTCAAAACCTCAGTTCTAAATTTTATTGCTCCAATCCTTTTGATCAAAAAATTCCTTGATCTTCAGTGCAACGAATCAACTACTAAATACGTATTGAATGTAGGTACTGGTGCGGCTTTTCAAGCAATTGATGGATGGAGCATGTACTGTTCTTCGAAGGCGGGATTATCCATGTTTTCAAATGTGATCCATTTGGAATCACAACTGGATAGAGCCAAGTGTAAGATCGTTGATCTTGCACCGGGTATAATGGATACTCAAATGCAAAAGGAGATCAGAGATAGTGAACCATCTGATTTTTCGAATGTTGAGAAATTTGTGGATTACAAGAAGGACGGTGATTTGCAGACAGCCGACCAAACCGCCGAACTTATAATTCGTAATTTTGAAAAGCTTTTTAACAAAAACACCGCTTCTGATACGATCAGAAATTATACATAGAACTATGAGAAAAGTTATTGCCCTATTATTATTCGTTTTCGCAGCACCATTAGCCTATGCGCAAGGTGATTTTTGTGGAACCGATGAAATGTTGAGATTACAAAACGCTGACAACCCTGGGTGGGAGCAGCAATTCTATCAGAATGCGTTAAAACTTGGAAAAGTAAGAGCCAATGTTCAAAAATCGGGTCATAAGATCATTGTTCCAGTGGTGATTCATGTGATCCATTATAATGGACAAGGCAATATTTCCAAGAATCAGATCATGGACGGCATGAGAATATTGAACGAAGACTTCAACAAGCAGAATGCAGATACGAGCACTATCAGATCAGTTTTCCAAAACATTGCTGAAAGCACAGACATTGAGTTTCGCTTGGCAAGAAAGGACCCTAATGGGAATTGTACGGATGGGATTAACAGAATTAACTCTCACTTGGCCATGGGGCCAGTGAATAGGAATGCTCCAAAATCTTTGATTCAATGGGATCCATTCAGATATTTAAATGTTTGGATCGTAGCGGCATTTAATAGTCCAACTTTAGGTGGCTTTGCTCAGTTCCCAGATCCCGTTACTGGAGGTCCAGCAAATACTTACGGTTTGGTTGTAAGAGCAGATGAGTGGGGAAATATTGAATTGGGTTTGCAAGGAGCATTTAGCGGTAGAGCCGTGACACATGAAGTAGGACACTGCTTTGAATTGTTCCACCCCTTTCAGCCACCTCCATTTTCAACGAATGGATGCGGAAATGCTGGAGCAACTTGCGTAAATTCTGGAGATTTTGTTTGTGATGTGCCACCACAAGCCAATGACTTAGGAAATTCTTGCAGCCATAACTTCAATACATGTTCCAATGATGCCTTAGGAGGTAGTACAAATAATCCAAATCCATACACTACTAATGTTCCAGATCAAGTAGAGAATTTCATGGGATATGGAATTGGATGTCAAGTGATGTTTACTGGTGGCCAAAAGATTAGAATGCTCAATGCAATGAGTACTTATCAGAAATTGATCAGCTTGACTGATACAGCGAACGCCACTTTTACAGGAACCAATGACGGTTATGTTGCACCTACATGTGCACCTATTGCAGAGATATTAGATTTCGACAAGTTCACATGTCAAGGCGGTACCATCACCTTTACAGATGATAGTTATGGAGATGCAGCAACAGCTTACAATTGGTCGTTCCCTGGTGGTACCCCAAGTACTTCAACTGCTACATCACCTACAATTACCTACAATACTCCAGGTCATTATGATGTAACCATGATCGTGAGTAATGCAGGTGGATCAGATACATTGGTACTATCTAATTATGTTCACGTGAGTTCTAATCAAGCAGCTTATTCAGGTTTCAATTACACGGAGAGTTTTGAGAATGCAACAACTTTCGCCAATGATTGGGTGATCATTGATGAGTATCAGGCTCCTTCTTTTGACAGAGCAAACTTTGCCGGAAAAACTGGAACCTCTTCATTGTGGTTGAACAACCTTAATAGTATCTATGAAGGCGAGATTGATCGAGCTGTTTCTCCAACCATCAAGATGAATGATGTATTGAACCCTTCAATATCTATTGATATCTCTTACAGAAGAAAGAATGCCCAAAGCAATGATAAGTTCAATATCTATTCTTCATTGGATTGTGGTAGAACTTGGAGCATTATCATTAGTCTTACCCCTGCATTCTTTGCTTATGACAACAGTACTCAAACGAGTAATTTCTTTCCTACTCAAGGGTCACAATGGAGAAATTTCACCATCCCTACTAACTTCATTCCGATAGCAGTAAGAAACTCTGCAAACGCTATGTTCATGTTAGAGGTGGAGTATGGTGATGGCAATAACATCTATTTTGACGACTTTAAGATCTTGGGTCAGCCAGTTGGAATTGAGAAGCAAGAAGCAGTTGTTGATGAGCTTGAGCTTTATCCAAATCCGGCTAAAGATCAATTGAACTTGAATTATACTCCATCTGCGGAGATAGCTCAAGCATCTATTTACCTTACCAATGTTGTAGGGGAGAGAGTTCAAATGATCTACGAAGGAAGCATGAATAAATCAGAATACAAATTCGTTATTGATAGCTCTGAATTGCCAAAAGGAGTTTACTTCTTAAGCATTGAAGGAGACCAAAACAGAATAACTAGAAAGGTGATCATTCACTAAGTAGAGTAGATACAAAAAGAAAGGCGATGGATTTCCATCGCCTTTCTTTTTGCACTCTATTTTATTTCTTAGTTCTCAATAATGATCTCACGAACTTCCTTCACCTTTGATTTGATCTGTTGAAATACCTCTTCAGAGATCTTAATGCTTCCTTTTGAGGTATCATAATAAGCGAAGTCGTTCTCCATGAAAGAATCAGGAGTTTTCAAGAACTCAGGATATTCGATCTTCTTATAGAGCTCATACAATTCTAGCAGATGTTGATTCATATTGTTGAAAGAGCCATTATCATCAATACTGCCAAGAAGCTCTAAGAGGTTTTCTAAAGAATACTTCTGGCCTGCAACAATGGTGCGGATCCCTTCTGCATCTGTATTCTCATCAATCATATGACTGCCCAGATACAATCCTTCGATCCAACCACCGGCTAATACATAAGTGGCGATGTTTTGCTGCTCTTGATTTCTTAAGAAAGACTCGTTGTTCAAGAAGAAATCACTGATTACTAATAACAATGTATCTCGATCGTTAGGATTCTTTTCCAATCTGCTGATCAACTCCTGTTCAAAGGTTTGACCTATTCCAATTTCATCAGCCATGACTTGGCATACCTTCAAATATGCAATGGCATCTTCGTGCTTGGCAAACAATCCAGCATAACTAAGGTCTGCGCCATAAACACCTAGGTTTAGGGCTTTTTTCTTACTCACCAAGTACTTTTCCCTCTCATTAAGGTTATGCAGTACCGCTGGTATATACTGTATCCCTTCGCTCTTAAAAAGCAAGGAAAGTTCTAATGGAGAAGGAAGGGAATAAAAGACCTTTTGTACTTTTTTTACCTTTTCTTTCTTCTCTTCATCACTTAACTCAGGGGTTTTAGCCTTTAGTTGAGCTTGCACGGGCTTTTGCCTAGCATCACTATTCCTATCCTTGTTCACACAAGCGACAAGGGTTAAGATAAGCAAAAAGCCCCCTAAGGGCTTCATATTGAGATACTTCAACATGACTTCAAATATACTTAATTGTTCTAATGTGCATCTAACCAGTTAGCTGCAATTTCCATTTCTACGGTTAATGGAACCTTTAGTTTCACTGCATTTTCCATTTTCTCCTTTACATGAGCTTTTAGCTCCTCTACTTCTGAGCTGTGAACATCAAATACCAATTCATCATGAACCTGTAATAATAGTCTGGATTTCAGATTATTATCCTTGATATAGTGATGAATATCGATCATGGCTTTTTTAATGATATCTGCAGCAGAGCCTTGAATTGGTGCATTGATCGCATTTCTTTCTGCAAAACCTCGCATAACAGCATTACTACCGTTGATATCCTTGAGGTATCTTCTTCTTTTCATGATGGTTTCCACATATCCATGCTCCTTGGCGAAGGCAATATTGCCATCCATATAGGATTTGATATTGGGATACTTCTCAAAATAGCTATCAATGATCTCTTTGGCTTCTCCTCGAGCAATGTTTAGCCTTTGTGAAAGCCCAAATGCAGAAATGCCATAAATGATGCCGAAATTGACCATTTTAGCCTTGCTCCTCATGTCGCGATCTACTTCTGCTAAATCAACTTCAAATACTTTAGCAGCTGTTGCTGCGTGAATATCTTGGCCTTCTTTAAAAGCTTCTATCATGCTTTTATCGCCACTTAAGGCTGCAATGATCCTCAACTCTATTTGAGAGTAGTCTGCAGCTAGCAATTGATAGTCTTCTCCCCTTGGAATAAAGGCTTTTCTGATCTCTCTTCCTTTCAGGCTCCTAATTGGAATATTCTGAAGATTTGGATTATTGGAACTCAATCTTCCTGTTGCAGCTACAGTTTGCATGTAGTGAGTGTGGATCCTTCCAGTTTTTTCTTTTACCAGGTCGGGGAAGCTATCCACATAGGTACTCTTCAATTTCTTTAACGATCGATACTCCAGCACTTTGGGTATGATTGCGTGTTTGTTTTCTAACTTGCTCAATACATCTTCTGAAGTAGAGTATTGGCCAGTTTTGGTCTTTTTGGCCTTCTCGTCGATCTTCAATACATCAAAGAGGATCTCACCCAATTGTTTAGGTGAATCAACATTGAAGGTGGTGCCTGCTAGTTCAATGATCTCTTTCTCTAATCGATCTATTTCAGTTCCCAATTCAACTGAGAAAGTGGCTAAGGCCTCTTTATCAAGTTTGATACCTTCTTCTTCCATGGCTGCGAGCACTTCAACTAGAGGCATTTCAATCTCTTCGAATAATTCACTAAGGTCTCTTTCTTTTAAGCCATCCACAAAAAGGTTTCTCAATCGAAGAGTGATATCGGCGTCTTCAGCGGCATAATCTGAAATCTGTTCCGGAGGAAGATCTTGCATGCTAGCTTGGTTTTTTCCCTTCTTACCAATGAGGCTCTCAATAGGCACTGGTCGATAATTCAAATAATTCTCTGCTAAAACATCCATGTTGTGCTTCATATCTGGCTGGAGCAAATAATGTGCGATCATGGTATCAAATAGTTTCCCCTTCAAACTAATGCCGTAACGATGCATTACTTGCATGTCGAACTTGATGTTCTGAGCAACGATCTCCTTCTTTTTGTCTTCAAATACCGGCTTAAATTTCTCTACCAATTCTTTTGCCTCAGCAAATTCCTTAGGTGCAGGAACATAATAGCCCTCACCCTCATTGGTTGAAAAAGCTAAACCTACAAGATTTGTTTCAAGTGGGTCAATACTACTGGTCTCTGTATCAAAGCAATAAATGCTTGAGGCTTGAAGCTTTTTGATCAGTTGTTCAATGCCCGCCTCTGTATTGACCAATTGGTAGTCGTGTTTTGAGTTTTCAATGGTCTTGAATTCCTCCATTTCAGATGATTCAGTTGGAGAAAGATCTCCACTCTTCTCTTCCGCATTGGAAGCGGAATTGAATAGGTCCATCTGACCTCCACTGGGACTAGTAATGCTCACCTCTTCTCCGAGGATCCTTTTGCTCAAGGTTCTAAATTCCACTTCTGCAAATACCTCTTCTAGCTTTTTCTTGTCTAGGGGATCTCTTTTAAGTTCAGTGGGATTGAACTCAATAGGAGCGTCGATAATGATGGTTGCTAATTTTTTTGAAAGGAGTGCTTGATCGTGGTTGCTCTCTACCTTTTCCTTCATCTTGCCTTTTAATTGATCTACATTTTCCAGTAGTCCCTCCAAGCTGCCATAGTCTTTGATGAACTTCTTGGCGGTTTTGTCACCAACCCCCGGTATACCGGGAATGTTATCAACGGCATCTCCTCGCATTCCCAAATAATCAATCACCTGCAATGGATTTTCGATCTCAAACTTTTCGCAAACTTCCTTGACACCCCATACCTCTGCTTGATTACCCATTCTACCTGGACGGTACATGAAGATGTTTTCCGTGATCAACTGTCCAAAATCTTTATCGGGGGTCATCATATAAGTGATGTAGCCTTCTTTTTCAGCTTTTTTGGCCAAGGTTCCAATGATGTCATCTGCTTCATATCCATCAGAAGCCAAAATGGGAATATTGAATCCTTCTATGATCCGCTTAATGAATGGAATTGCCAATCTGATGTCATCTGGCATTTCATCTCTATTTGCCTTGTACTCGGCAAATTCTTCATGTCTTTCAGTGGGAGCACTGGTGTCAAATACCACTGCGATATGAGATGGATCTTGCTTGCTCAATACATCATATAAAGTAGTAGTAAAGCCGTAAATAGCAGAGGTGTTAAGACCCTTGGAATTGATCATTTGATTCTGGCTAAAAGCGAAATGCGCTCGATAGATCAGAGCAAAGGCATCTAATAACCAGAGGGTTTTCTTTTCTTCCGACATAGGATTTATAGGGGTGAAAATGAGGCTGTAAGTTAGTAAAAAGGGTAGAAAAGACGCTGGATCTAACGAATTATTTTGCCTCTAATAATACCGTAGCTAGAATGGTTTCTCCAACAGCTTGTAGGGTCTTTTTGTCTATTACCTCCATGTTGTCATCATGTGTATGCCAATGTGGAGCAAATGCTCTGGTAGAAGGATCGTACTGAATGATATCTATGCTAGGGATCTCTGCGATCTTATTGATGTATAAATGGTCGTCTTCTCCAACATGAGAAGTATTCTGAAGGGAAAAATAGTTGGAATGACCTAATCTTGCTGCTACGTCCCAAACAAGATCCACGATATCAGGGGCATAATAAGTAGAAATGGATTCTTGTGTGAATCTTGCATTTGAAGCACCTACCATGTCTAGCAATATGCCATATTTAGGGTGATAGTCTTCTTTGTGGGGATTGACCGCCCAATATTGACTTCCCAAGCACCATGTACCACTTTGTCTCTTTCTCATATCGCCGCTAGGCTGACCGTAATCTTCGGCATCAAAAAAGAAGATATCTACTCCGATATTGGGTTGCTGGATCTGCAATTGTCTTGCAACCTCCATAAGCACTCCTACACCGCTTCCCCCGTCATTGGCACCGTCAATTGCTTTATCCCTGTCTTCGGTATCTTGATCTGCAAAAGGTCTGCTGTCCCAATGTGCAAATAGCATCACACGATTTGGAAGTTCTGGCTTGTATTCACCAATGATATTAATGATGTTCAAGGTAGTTCCGTTAAAAGCCCTTAGATCGGCTTTTTGCTGAGTAACTCCCATTCCATAAGACTCCAATTTTGAGCTGAGGAATTTCGCTGTTTTTCTGTGGGCGTCTGTATTGGGAACTCTTGGGCCAAAGGCAACTTGTTGTTCAATAAATCGATAGGCAGAATCAGCACTGAAATCGGGAGCTGTCAATTTCTTCAACTCCTTTTTAGCCTTTGGTTTAGGAACAGGCTTTTTCTTGACTTCTGATTCACATGCCCATAGAGTAATGAGCAAGATGGCTATCACAAACTTAATTCTCATACTCCCAATTAGCTCCATCTTTGTGGTCTTTGATCACAATGTTCAACTCTTTGAGCTTATCTCTGATCTTATCAGCAGTTGCAAAATCTCTTTCCGACTTGGCAGCTTGACGAAACTGTATGATCAATTCCATCAGTTCATTGGTCAGTTCTGATTTGTCATCTGAAGAAGAATTGGATTCAATGCTCAAACCAAGGATGTCAAAAAAGAACAAATGGAAGGTTTCCTTGAATTTGTTCAGCTCTTGATCATTGATCTTTACTTTGCCATCTGAAATTGAATTGATCAACTTCAATCCTTCAAACAATTGTGCAATTGCAATTGGAGAATTGAAATCGTCGTTCATGGCTTCATAAAGACTTTCCACCCAATCATTTACTAGATGATCTCCGTCTTTTGATGCCTTTAGATCTTCTAGTTTTAAGATACCATCTTGTAGTCTTTTTAATCCTTTGGAGGCAGCTTCTAAAGCTTGATTAGAGAAGTCCAAAGTACTTCTATAATGAGATTGTAGAATAAAGAAGCGCACCGTCATTGGAGAATAAGGGCGATCCAATTGATGGTTCTCACCACTAAATAGTTCATGACAGAAAATACCATTACCTAGGGATTTGCCCATCTTTTGACCATTGATGGTCACCATATTATTGTGCAACCAATAGTTAGCAAAGGGTTGGTTGCTCATTGCTTCGGCTTGAGCAATCTCACATTCGTGATGTGGAAAGGAGTTCTCTAGTCCTCCCCCGTGAATGTCAAAATTATTTCCCAGGTATTTTTGACTCATGATGGTACACTCAATGTGCCATCCTGGATATCCTTTTCCCCATGGGGAATTCCATTGCATCAAATGCTGTGGCTCGGCCTTCTTCCATAAGGCAAAGTCAAAAGAGTTCTTCTTTTCGCTCTGGCCGCTCAATTCTCTATTGGCAGCTCCATCCATCATTTGTTCGATAGTTCTTCCAGAAAGCTTACCGTAATCGTGGTCCTCATCGTATTTGCTAACATCAAAATAAACGGATCCATTTTTCTCATAAGCAAATCCATTTTCGATGAGTTTCTCAATTCCTTCGATCTGTTCTTGAATATGTCCTGATGGTCTTGGATAGATGTCCGCTCTCTTCACATTCAGTGCATCCATGTCTCTGAAATATGTGAAGATGTATTTCTCCACCACTGCCATTGGATCTACTTTCTCCAATCTAGATTGCTTGGCGATCTTGTCATCTCCCATATCAGCATCGTCGGTCAAATGACCTACATCTGTAATATTCTGAACATACTTGACTTTTGGATAAAGGTGAAGCAAGTATCGGTAGATCAAGTCGAAGGAGATATACGATTTTGCATGCCCGAGATGCGCATCACCATAAACTGTTGGTCCACACACATACATTCCAATCACTTTGGGATCTATGGGTTGGAATTCTTCTTTTTTTCTATGAAGAGTATTGTATAGGTGAAGCTTTGATCTCATTGAATGCAAAATTCAGTTTGCAAAGAAACGAAATATTGAGGCTTGAAGGGAAGTGAAATTGCTAAGAAGTGATTGTTCAGTAGGAGGTGACTAGCTTTCTTCTATTACCCCATCTCCAACATATCTACCACCTTTGAAGATCATGATCCTTTGAAGGATCCCATCATCATCGTAGATGTATTGCTTGCCATCCATCAAACGATAGTCTAAGAAGGTTCCATCTTTGGCAATTTGCTTGTTTCTGTTGAATAGTTTTTTGTATCCGTTGCCATCAAATCCACCCTGGTTGGGCTTTTCTTCTTTTCCAGCAGTGACCTTCATGTCTTTCCCATTCTCGATCTCTCTTTCCAAAGGATCTTGTTGAGGACTCTTTGGAGCGTATACCTGGACACTTTCTTTGTCGAGTACACCATTGTTGAAAGTTTTAACCGACATCAAATCACCATTTTCATAGTATTCTCTCATTTCGCCGGTTTCATTTCCATTCTCCCAAGTACCTTCTAATCGAAGGTTACCATTGTCATAATAGTACTTTTGTTCACCAGATCTTTTACCTTCAGCGGTGAAATGAAAATCCTGTGACTTTTGCCCATTGGTATGGTATCTTGCAAAGTCTCCGGTGTTCTTGGTTCGTTCCCAATCACCTTCTTCCTCCACTTTTCCATTGTCATAATACAGGATGTAATGACCTTTCGGACGACCACGAACATAAGTGATTTCACTTTTCATCTTTCCGTTTGGATAGTATGATTTCCAAAGACCTTCTTTTCTGCTGCTGTTATAAACGCCCTCTTCAATGACGGCTCCTTCTTCAAAATCAAAATCTTTCAATGGATCAGCTTTAACGATCCACATCCCTTGTCTTCTGCCAGCTACCAACTTATTGATGGTATCTCCATTGTGCAATTCATAGCTCTGGGCGGATAAGTCTGCAAAGAAAAAAGTGCTGATGAAAATGATTAAAAAAAGACGTTTCATATTCGCTTGGATACGGGAATTAAAAATAGATAAAAATCTTTATTTCAAGTCTTTTTGAAGCTTTAAATGCACAAGCATGTCCTCGCTCATCTTATCCAAGTCAAATTTCTCCTTCCAATTCCAGTCGTTTCTTGCTCTCTCATCATCAATACTTTGAGGCCAACTTTCAGCAATTTTCTGCCGAAAGTCGGGAGAGTAACTGATCTTAAAATTTGGCAAGTGTTTCTGAATACTTTCAGCGATCTCTTTTGGCGAAAATGAAATGGCAGAAAGGTTGTAGCTTGATCTTACTTTGATCTTGGCTGGTTCGGCTTCCATGATCTCCATGGTTGCTCTAATAGCATCTTCCATGTACATCATTGGAAGATAAGTGCCTTCACTTAAGAAGCACTCATATGAGCCACTTTCTAGTGCATGATGGTAAATGTCAACTGCATAGTCAGTTGTTCCTCCACCCGGCATGGTCTTGTATCCTATCAAGCCAGGATAGCGAACACTGCGTACATCAACATCAAATTTGTCTGCATAGTACTCGCACCATCTTTCACCAGCTAATTTGCTGATCCCATATACGGTGGTGGGTTCAGTCACCGTTTCTTGCGGGGTATTTTGCTTTGGTGTTGTAGGCCCAAATACAGCAATTGAACTTGGCCAGAATATTCGATCGATCACCTTTTCTTTAGCCAATTCTAGCACATGGAAAAGGCTCTGCATATTCAGATCCCACGCAAATTTGATCTGTTTTTCTGCAGTTGCAGACAATAGAGCTGCAAGATGATAAACATGCTTGATCTTATACTTCTCAACGATCGATCTTAATTGATCTGCATTCATCGCATCGAGTAGTTCAAAAGGACCATCCATTCCTTCGATCTCTCGAATATCGCTTGCGACTACCTTTTCTTGCCCGTGTTTTTCTCTAAGATTGAAGGTAAGTTCTTGTCCTACTTGACCTCCTGCTCCAATAATTAAGATCATGAGATTTTTAATCTGATTTGGTCAACAAATGTAAGGATTAGCATGAACCATAAAAATAACTGATAAAAGTCATTTTTTAGGCTTTACCCAATTACGTAACTTTGCATTCCTATTGCATTATAGATGGAATTGTATAATAAATATGACAAGGAGATCCTCAAGAAGAAATTGATGGAGGAAGAATTTGATAGAGTGACCATATCATTCTATCGATATGTCATCATTGATGACCCTCATGCCTTAAGAGATGAGCTCTATCAAGAATGGTCAGAGATGTCGGTTTTTGGTCGAACTTACCTTGCAAAAGAAGGGATCAATGCTCAGATGAGTGTTCCGGAGCATCATTGGGAAAAATTCATCTTGAGCTTGCAAGCGAGAAAGATCTTTGAGAATATGCCCATCAAAAAGGCAGTCGAAGATGACGGAAAATCTTTTTACAAGCTTAAACTCAAGGTTAGAAGGAAGATCGTTGCAGATGGATTGGATGATGGTGCATTTGATGTTACCAATGTAGGTAAACATTTATCTGCAAAGGAGTTCAATGAAGCAATGCACGATCCAAATTCGGTAGTGGTCGATATGAGAAATCACTACGAAAGCGAAGTGGGTCATTTTGACGGAGCGATCTGTCCAGAGGTAGATACCTTTAGAGAAGAGTTGCCCGAAGTGGAGAAGTTACTTGAAGACCACAAGGACAAGAAGATTCTACTTTATTGTACTGGAGGAATTAGGTGTGAGAAAGCTAGTGCTTATTTCAAGCACAAAGGTTATGAAGATGTGAACCAGCTTCATGGAGGGATCATTGATTACATCAGACAGGTCAAGAATGAAGGACTCGAGAACAAGTTCAAAGGGAAAAACTTTGTTTTCGATGAGCGATTAGGAGAGAGGATTTCTGAGGAGATCATTGCTGAATGCCATCAATGTGGCAAGCCTTGCGATGATCACACCAATTGCGCAAATGATGATTGTCATCTGTTGTTCATTCAATGTGCTGAATGTGCTGAAAAGTATGAAGGATGTTGTACTCCAGAATGCCAAGATATCGCCTCTCTTCCTATTGAAGAACAGAGAGAGAAACGCAAAGGGAAGAAGAGAGACAAGGATAGTGTCTTTAAAAGCAGGCTCAGGCCTGATCTAAAGAAGATCTATCATCCAGAAGAACAAGAATTAGAAAATTAAATAGAAAGATAGAATGCCTTTTTATAGAAAAGTAGGGAAGATCCCCCATAAGAGACATACCACTTTTAAGAAGAGTGATGGTTCACTGCATTATGAGCAGCTTTTTGGAACTGTTGGCTTCGATGGTATGTCCTCTTTGTTGTATCATCTTCATAGACCAACCATTGTTAAAGAAATATTGGGTCAAAAAAGCATTGTTCCTAAAGTTGCAGTTGAGAAGAACATGCATTCAAGAAGGTTGATTGGATTTGACGTGAAAGCTGAGAATGATTTCTTGGAAAGTCGTAAGCCAATTCTAACCAATAGTGATGTCACGATTACCCTTGCTGCCCCCAAGGAATCTCTTTCTGATTATTTCTACAAGAATGCCGACCAAGACGAGGTGATCTTTGTACACAAGGGAAGTGGTGTATTGAAGACATTCCTCGGAAATTTAAAATTTGGATATGGAGATTATCTGGTAATTCCAAGGGGAATGATCTATCAGATCCATTTCGATACAGAGGACAACCGACTATTTATTGTTGAATCTAACCACCCGATCTATACACCAAAAAGATATAGAAACTGGTTCGGTCAATTGTTAGAGCATTCTCCATTTTGTGAAAGAGATTTTAGAACACCAGAAGATTTAGAGACATACGACGAAAAAGGAGACTTCTTGATGAAGATCAAGAAGGAAGGGGTCCTTTATGATTTTGTCTATGGTACACATCCATTTGATGTTGTTGGCTGGGATGGATATAATTATCCATATGCAATTTCCATTCACGATTTCGAACCTATTACTGGAAGGGTTCATCAACCGCCTCCTGTACATCAACAGTTTGAAACAGGCGCTTTTGTGATCTGTTCTTTTGTGCCCAGAGTGTACGATTATCATCCAGAGTCCATACCGGCTCCTTATAATCACAGTAACATTGATTCAGACGAAGTTCTTTACTATGTTGATGGAGACTTTATGAGCAGGAACGATATAGATGCTGGCCATATTAGTTTGCATCCAGCAGGAATACCACATGGGCCTCATCCTGGTGCTTATGAAAGAAGTGTTGGTCAAAAGGATACCGAAGAATTAGCTGTAATGGTTGATACTTTCAAACCGTTAATGGTCACTGAAGAAGCATTGAAACTAGATGACGGAAAGTATTTTAAATCCTGGATGGGAGAAGATAAATAGTTGATCAATTAAGAATTAGAAATTACGATATACAAATTGGTGAGAGAAGATCAGTTTGATTGGAATCGAAGCCAAATAAAAACCAAACGTTATGAGTAAAGAAGTAAAATCAGTCGACTACGGATTGGAGAAGATCTTTGAAGGGGCACAGGATTTCTTGCCTCTTTTAGGTACAGATTATGTAGAGTTCTACGTAGGAAATGCCAAGCAGGCAGCTCATTTTTATAAAACAGCATTCGGATTTCAGTCCAAAGCATACAAAGGACTTGAGACTGGAAGTAAAGATGAAGTAAGCTATGTGCTACAGCAAGATAAAATTAGATTGGTATTGACCACTCCTTTGAAGTCGACTAACCCGATCAATGAACACATTGTAAAGCATGGTGATGGAGTAAAGGTCATTGCCCTTTGGGTAGATGATGCAAGAAAGTCATGGGAAGAGACTACTTCAAGAGGCGCAAAGTCCTTCATGGAGCCAACTGTTGAAAAAGATGAGCACGGTGAAGTGGTAAGAGCAGGTATCTATACTTATGGTGAGACCGTTCACATGTTCGTTGAAAGAAAGAATTACAAAGGAGATTTCTTACCTGGATTCGTAAAGTGGGAATCCGATTACAATCCAACTCCAGTAGGGTTGAAATACATCGATCACATGGTTGGAAATGTAGGATGGAATGAGATGAATACTTGGGTGAAGTGGTACGAAGATGTAATGGGTTTTGTCAATTTCTTATCCTTTGACGACAAGCAGATCCATACCGAGTATTCTGCCTTGATGAGTAAAGTAATGAGTAATGGCAATGGCAGGATCAAATTCCCTATCAATGAGCCTGCTGAAGGAAAGAAAAGATCGCAGATAGAAGAGTATTTGGATTTCTATGAAGGATCGGGCGTACAGCATATAGCTGTTGCAACGGATGACATCATTACAACGGTAAGTGAGCTGAGAAGCAGAGGGGTTGAGTTCTTGACCACTCCTCCTGAAGAGTACTACAAAATGGTTCCGGAAAGATTGGCCGCTCACGATCATGAATTGAGAGAAGATATTGAAACCTTGAAGGGATTAGGTATCATGATCGATGCGGATGACGAAGGTTATCTATTGCAAATCTTTACCAAGCCAGTTGAAGACCGACCAACCTTATTCTTTGAAATCATTCAGAGAATGGGAGCAAGAGGATTTGGAGCTGGTAACTTCAAGGCTTTGTTCGAGTCTATTGAAAGGGAACAAGAGCTGAGAGGTACACTTTAATTAGAAGCTAGAAGCTGGAGGCGAGAAGCAAGACTAAACTTTCAAATATTAAACCATTTTTGTTTAATGCTGACCTACAGTTAAGAAAGGTGGTAAGGGGTTCTTAGATTTTCTCAAATCCGGCATAAAATACACATGCAGTCTCAAGGTATTCTTTTGACTGTAAACGGCACCGTCGGAAAGATCTTGCCCGATCGAATACATATAACCTGCGGCTACGATCAATCTAGAATTGATAATGTAACCGAAAGAAGTGTGTAAGCGAAGATCTTCCATTGGACTATTCACTACATTTTGTCCATTCTGCATGATCAGTTCTGCCTCAGGTCCGATATAGTACGTTTTGGCTAGCAGCTTTTTGTTATTCAAAGGGATCTTAGCGCTCAACATATATCTCCATCTGTTCCGAAAGAAATAATCACTTTCAGCTTCGAAGCTTTTGGTCCATCGGTGCTCAATACGGATTCGGTGATACAACATCAATCTGGGAAAGGGTATGGCAAATTGGAATTCTTCCCATATCCGCCATTCCGTAGTCCAATCAGTTTGCCCTACAGCATTCTGATTCGTATTTCTGTTCAATCGCAAAACTCCACCCAAACTCAAGCTTAATTTTTTAGAGTATAAGTAACTGATTGCATGACGATTATAGATTTGAGCCAATTGGCCAACCATTGGGATTTCTTCAGTTTCTTGAAAGCGGAAATGAGTTTGAGCCACCCAAAAAAACCGATCACTCAATTGGAAATTACCATAGGTATTGATCCACATGCGACTTATGGGATCTTTGAATTTCACTTTCGATTCAGTTGAAGAGGATTGAGCATCAACTTCTTCAGAGGAGGAGAGGCAGAAGATGATCAAGAGACACCTTGCTATTTTATTGCTTATTGTTTTCACAAGTCCTCTTCTTTGTTTACAATTTTTAGTAGCAATAAAGCCTCTTGTGGTGAGAGGTTCTTAGATAGCTTTTTTTCCAATTTCCCGGTTCTTTCTTCTTTCAATTCCAGCATTCGATAATGCGTGTCGTTGATTTGATGTTTCAAAGATTCTAACCTTGAGCAATTGAAATTTTCTTCTACTTCATTTAAAAAGTAAGGCAATAGAATATTAGCGTAGGTATTGTATATTTTCTTCTTTACAATTTCAGTCATGCTGGTATAGGTGAAAGCGTTCCACATGCTTACAGTGTATACTTTTTCAACCTCGGATTTCTTTCTAGGCATATCTGCGATGGCGAGAACTAAGCCGTCTAAACTATTCATGCAGGCCAAAAGGCTTTTACTTTCAGATAGTCTATCTATATCACCTCCTTTAGACCAATAGGTATTCAGTTTGAAGATCATTGAATTCTTGATGGAGGCAATGGCATATCGATATGGGTCTGAGCTATAGAATAATAAAGAGTCCATGAAATTTTCAAAAGCATCTTGTTTCTTAACTAGTTGCTCTTCTACTAGCTCTAATTCTTTGCCTTTTTGATAGCGGTTCAGAATCTTATTGGTCTGAAAATTCAGCTCTTTTAGTTTTGTCAAAGACAGTTCAGATAATTGATCCAGAGCTGCTATTCCCTGATAACTGATTTTTACGGTTTCAATGGATGCTAGCTTCAATTCACGAGAAAGTCCTTTCTTAAAATTGATGGAGAATACTATAGGTAATTCATCAATTCCCAAATAAGAATCAATTTCAGTTCTAGGGAGAAAAGGAAGAAGGCTATCCTCTTCAAAAGATAATAGTGTTTTACAAATTGAAAGCAGTTCATTTTCGATGATTTTTTGAGCCTCAAGGTAAAATCTAAGACTATCATTGGTATTTCTCAAAACCCTGATTTGGTAGTTCTTTTTGAGTTCCATCTGGATAGAATCTGATTGATTCAACCGCAGTCTTATTCTTTTTAGCTGTTTTTCCTCAGCAGAAGTAAGAGGGTAGAAAGGAATGTTGATCAAAGGATTAGCATGGTGGCTTTCTGCACCTAATTGACTCACGATCTCTTCCATTTGAACGATGAGCTCATCATTGGTTTGAATAAGTCCTTCTACTTCATAATTGAGTGCTTCCTTTTTTTCAATGCTGAGGTGCAAGCTTATGATATCCAATGTTTTCTTTGAAAGCTCCATTTGGACACTATCGCTATGATTTTGGTCGAAGACCTTAATTTGAAAAGAGCTATCTAAAGATTGCCATTCAATAGAATTTAAACTTCCATTTGTGAAATTCCACCGCTCCCTGCTTTGGTTCTCTTCAAATTTGAATAGCCAAATTCCGCTGGCTAATCCCTGATTGACTTCAGCGGATAGTGATAAATTTGGATTGCTAAAAATGAATTCACCGTCTAGCTCTCCATTTTCAAAATTCAATTGACTTTCAAAATAAGGGTCGCTAATTTTTGATGCCTCTACTCTATACAATTGATGAAGCATTGTTCCATTGAGTTTCCCCTCGTTAAATTCGAGTTTTGCTTTATGGAGTTTACCGCTTGTGCTCGATTCTAATCGATAAGTAGAGAGCTCTGCTTTACCGTCTTTAGTAAGATCGCCAAATTCAAAATCCCAAATCTCATCGGGTCGATTTTGGAAATACTGTCCTCTAAAATGAAAGGAATGGAATTGGTCTTTTTCAATGAGATCTTCTTTCACTCCTTTAAGTTCAAAACTTCCATCCAATAGGGTGTCTTTGCCATCAACTATGTATTGATAGTTGGCAATACCAGAGTATGGACCTAATTGAATGAAAGAAGAGGAGTCAAGGGATTGCCCGTTCATATTGATTGAAATTGAAATCAATATGAGAAAGCTAAAACCGCATCTAGCCTTAAGAAGCTGAAATAGAGGAATTAACCTAGTTTCGCAACCAAGAATTAAGCTTGTCATCAATTCTAAGATAAGCTAAAAGTATGGGATTGTCTTTTTTCTTTTAGAGAAATTAAAAATGAGGATCAATTAGTCTATAATTTTTAATTCCAATTCATTGAAGTGCATTAGTCTCTCATTCCAACAGAGAAATAGCATTCCAAATTGTAATCATTTGGAATTTGGTTGTTCTGATCAAAAACGGTTATGTTGAAGTTGCCTTCAATGCGATCTTTATCTAGAACGGTATAATTGATCGTCTGATTCGTGTCTTTAGGTATAAAGTTCGAATAGTATGAGTTCTGCAAAATGAGTTGAAAATTCATATTTCGGATCTTGTCTGACGGTCTGTTATTGTTGTGTTCTTTGGTATCAGCAGTCAAGTAGAGTCTAGCCGTATGAGAAGTATTGCTAGTATTCAAGGAGGAATGTGAAAAAAGAAATGATTTGAAATGACGATCCCATGAGGCATACCAATTTGGAATAATTCCTGTTGCTTGCTTGAGCTCGAAAATCGAATCTCCGCTAAGTTTCACTGAAATACTATCCATTTTCTCAAAGCTTACAGTTAGGTTTCCAACCTCGATAAAAAAGGAAGTAACATTTCCTGCATTGTCTTGAATGTTCACAAAATCATGCCCGTAGATCTGTTGTGGTGATCCAATTGCATATTTCGGATAAATGATCAGTTGATTTCCATGGATCTTCACATCAGAAGAGAATTCAGGCCTATCAATAACTATATAAGGAGCATTCCCATTGGTAATTTGAACCAATATAGAATCAGGTTGGGTTCTGTAATACCAAAAAGCAGAAGAAGGGCTAAATGTGATATTAGCTGTTTTGTCTTCAATTACTGGAGGTAGCGTAGTATTATTTACGATCTCATCACCTTCTTTTTGACATGCGTATTGTGCTCCAAAGACCAATAGTCCCAAGCTTACCATTATAATTGACCTCAATCTTTTTTCCACTTGTCTTATTGTTCAGTTAGATCTACCTTCAAATGCAGCTCTTTCAATTGATCATCATCAATAGGTGAAGGAGCATCGATCATCACATCTCTTCCTGCATTGTTCTTTGGAAAGGCAATGTAATCTCGAATGGAATCAGTCCCTCCTAATAAAGCACAGATGCGGTCAAATCCAAAAGCGATGCCGCCATGAGGTGGAGTTCCGTATTCAAATGCATCCATCAAGAATCCAAATTGCGCCTTTGCTTCTTCATCAGAAAAGCCCAAGTGAGATAACATCTTCTCTTGTGTAGGTCGGTCAGAAATACGAATGGATCCTCCACCTAATTCAATTCCATTGATTACCATATCGTATGCATTGGCTCTAACATCCAATGGTGAAGTGTCCAATTTATCCATGTCTTCCGCTTTGGGAGATGTAAATGGATGATGCATGGCATGAACATGACCGCTCTCTTCGTCTTTTTCCAATAATGGGAAATCTACAACCCATAGAGGTGCAAATGCCTCTTTATCTCTTAAGCCTAGCTCTGATCCCATATACAAACGGAGATCGTTCATAGCAGAACGTGTTGGAGTATCATCTCCACTGAGTACTAATAATAGGTCACCCTTAGAGGCTCCCATTTGATCTGCCCATGCTTGAAGGTCTTCCTGAGAATAGAATTTATCTACTGAAGATTTGATACTTCCATCTTCGTTCAGTTTCACATAGACCAAGCCCTTTGCTCCTACTTGAGGAGTTTTTACATAATTGGTTAAGGCATCCAATTGTTTTCTGCTGTACTCTGCACATCCTTTTGCATTGATTGCAAGAACAACTACTGACTGATCAAATACATTGAAACCTTTGCCCTTCGCCAAATCATTTAGATTGTGAAATTCCATTCCAAAGCGCAGATCGGGTTTATCCGATCCATATTTCTCCATTGCTTCAGCATAGCTCATCCTTGGGAAAGTTGGAAGCTCAACCCCTTTGATTTCTTTAACTACTCCGCGCATCATTTCTTCAAAGGTGTTCAGCACGTCTTCTTGTTCAACAAACGACATTTCACAATCGATCTGAGTAAACTCTGGCTGGCGATCTGCTCTTAGGTCTTCATCCCTGAAACACTTCACGATCTGAAAGTATTTGTCGTATCCAGAAACCATCAATAATTGCTTGAAGGTTTGAGGAGATTGGGGTAGGGCATAAAATTGTCCTTCGTGCATGCGAGAAGGAACTACAAAATCTCTAGCTCCTTCTGGAGTAGATTTGATGAGGTAAGGAGTTTCTACTTCGATAAATCCTGCTTGTGCAAGCGTATTTCTCACTTGAAGAGCCAATTTAGATCGAAGCATGATCTTCTCTTGCAGAGGTGGTCTACGAAGATCCAAATAGCGGTATTTCATTCGAAGCTCTTCTCCGCCATCTGTATCTGTTTCAATGGTGAATGGAGGTGTCTTTGATTGATTCAATATGGTGATTTTATCCACATCGATCTCGATCTCTCCCGTTGGGATCTGTTTGTTCTTGCTACTTCTTTCTCTAACTGACCCTTCTACACTGATCACAAATTCCCTTCCTAGTTTTCTTGCTTCTTCACAAAGACTTGCATTCTCATCCATATTGAAGGTGAGCTGTGTAATTCCATATCGATCACGAAGATCAACAAAGGTTAATCCACCAAGATCTCTAGACCTTTGAACCCATCCAGACAATTGCACTTTTTGTCCCAAGTGCTCCATTCTCAATTCTCCGCAAGTATGTGTACGCAACATGTAAATGATTTTGCTGCGAAATTAGGAAGAAGGTGAAAGAATTACGAATTGTCAATTACGAATTACCAATGATATCTTCTCGTAATTTGGCACTTGGAATTTGTAATTGATCCAAATGACCATTCAACCCTACAAACCAGAGTACTTCATGAAGCAGGCCCTCAAAGAGGCAGAGTCTGCTTTGTCAAAAGACGAGATACCAATTGGAGCTGTTGTAGTATTGAAGAATCAGATCATTGCTCGTGCTCATAATCTAACAGAAAGTTTAAATGACGTTACAGCCCATGCAGAAATGCAGGCTATTACGGCTGCAGCAGATTACTTGGGCGGTAAGTACTTAGACGAGTGCACCTTGTACGTGACGCTAGAGCCTTGTGTAATGTGCACTGGGGCATTGGCCTGGGCGCAGTTGGGGAAGTTGGTTTATGGGGCTCCCGATGAGAGAAGGAGAAAAGAAGAGATTGATCGATCAAAACTATTTCATCCTAAAACTAAGATTGAAGGAGGTTTGATGGAGGAAGATTGCAGCTTGATACTAAAGGAGTTCTTCGAAAAGAAAAGAGGGTGAAGAAGTGAAGCTAAAGTGACACTTAAGTGAAGCTAGAGTGAACTAAAGTGGATTTCTGATAGTACTAAGGTTTGCTTTTTGACAAGACGTAAGCCGGAGGAGGTCTTGTATATTGGCTATTATCAATCGATTCTATTCAACAATTATCTTCTTTGTCACAAATCCTGAGTTCCCTGACAGTTTAATCAGATAGATTCCTGGCAAAAGGCTATCAATTCTAATAGATTCTATACCTTTCATCAAACCACTTTTAATAAGCTTTCCTGATATATTGTACACATCATAAGAAGAATATTGATCGAGCTTATTTATGATATGAATTAGCCCATTAGAGGGATTGGGATAAATTTCAACATCAATATTTCGAGAAACTTTAATAGAGCTTACAGCAGTAACAGTGCTATTCTTAAATAGATTGCCAATTCCATCCTCTATATATGCTATGTCATCACTAATAAATTGAATTCTTATAATCGGTTGATTAGTATTGACTTGCTGCATAATCCAATTTTGACCGTAATCATTAGTAATGTAAACCTTGCCAGAATCAGATCCAATTATTCCAACACTGTCATTTGAGAATTCAATGGCATTTATATAGTTGTTAATTTGAGAAATTTGATTCCAGCTTCTTCCACTATCTAGACTATGAAAGACCTTCCCAACGATACTGCTCATAAAACCTCGATTATTGGCCGTAAAAACTATATTGTTCAAATAGCTTGTTGTAGTACTGAAATTATTTGACCAATTAAATCCTAGGTTAGAGGATCTTAACAAGTGACGTCGATTTGAATTGGCTAAGATGAGGTAGCAATTTCCTAATTGATCTCTTTCGATATCGACAACATTAGTAAATGCTGAATCAAAAGAAAGAATCCTTCCAGAAATCCTTGCCCCTTCATAGAAAATTTCAATTGAGTCTCTGTGCTTCTTAGTTCTAATTAATAGGGTATCTGCAAAAAATAGTCTTTTATCACTTACATTACCAATTGAATAATTAGTGCTTTGCCATTGTCCATTCTTAAAGTTCCTAGCCATCGCAGTTCCTTGATCATCATATACCACAATAATGTTTGAATCATTAAAGAAATTGATTTCAAAAAGTGAGCAACAGCCATTGGTGCCTCCAATATAGCTAAAGCCATTATGTGTTTGCCAATCATTTGAAGTTTGGTAAATAGCAGAGCTATAACCACAAGCATAACTAGGACAATTCTTCCATGCATCTGCGCAATATCCAGTTGAGTCACTTGTCATAATAACATTATAACCTGGAGTGGGAATATTTGCCCATTGAGATAGTGCCAATAGTGGAAAGAGGCAGAGTAAGCCAAATATTTTCGTTCCAAGAAGCATCTTTTAAAGATAACCTTTTAGTTCTAAAGAGTAATATATCAGAATACTAAAGGCTCTTCTTCAAATAAGAAACTAAACCCTTTCCTAAGTCTTCCGTCATTCCACCTTTGTCTCGCAATATCAAATTATTTCATTCTTCAACCTTCAACCTAGCAACCTAGCAACCTAGTAACCCAGTAACCCCCATAAACTCCCATAAACCATTTCAATCTTCAACTGTTTAACTACTCAACTGCAATTGGTTAAATTTGCAGCAGAATTGATATCCTCAATTCGTAATTCATAATTGATAATTCGTAATTCATAAGAATATGTATCCAGAAGAAATGGTGGCTCCAATGAAAGCTGAGCTAACAGATGTAGGATTTCAGGAACTAACTACTCCAGATCAGGTAGATAATGTTTTGGGTAATAGAGAAGGAACCGTTTTGGTGATGGTAAATTCAGTATGCGGATGTGCGGCTGCTAATGCTCGCCCTGCGGTGATCATGGCTTCAAAGCATGATAAAACTCCAGATAGTTTTACTACGGTATTTGCAGGTGTTGACGTAGAGGCTGTAGCCAATGCTAGAAAATACATGCTGCCTTACCCTCCTTCATCTCCTTCAATTGCTCTATTTAGAGATGGCAAATTGGTTCATTTTATAGAAAGACATCACATTGAAGGAAGACCAGCAGATATGATTGCTGAAAATCTAACAGCAGCCTTTGACGAATTCTGCTAATTAGATTGTTAATAGAACAGATAGAATGCAGGAGAGCTTAGCTTCTCCTGTTTTCTTTTTTAGGGGAGTATTTTTTAAGCAAGCATCTTGTCTAAAATAAAAATTAGTTCTAACTTCGCAGCCCCATTTTTGGGGTGTAATAGATACTGAATAAAGTTAAAGGAAGGAATACCGTGGATACTTTAAGTTATAAAACTGTTTCAGCGAATAACAAAACCGTTAATAAAGAATGGGTTTTGGTGAATGCTGAAAACCAAACACTGGGTCGTTTGGCATCTGAAGTTGCTAAAATGATCAGAGGAAAGCATAAGGTGAATTACACACCTCATGTTGATTGTGGAGACAATGTTATTGTTATCAATGCTGAGAAGATCAGATTGACCGGTAACAAGATGGAAGAGAAAGAGTACATCTCTTATTCTGAGTATCCAGGTGGACAGAAAAGAATTACTGCAGCTGAATTATTGAAGAAGAAGCCAGTTGCATTGGTTGAGAAGGCAGTAAAGGGAATGCTTCCTAAGAATAGATTGGGAAGAGCTTTGTTCACCAACCTTCATGTAGTAGAAGGTACTGAGCACAAATTTGAAGCTCAGAAGCCAAAAGAGATCAAATTGAATACAACTAATAAATAAGCATGGACGTAATCAACACTATCGGTAGAAGAAAGAAGTCTATTGCCAGAGTTTACCTGAGCAAAGGAAAAGGTAACGTTACAGTGAACGGTAAGGACTACACAGAGTACTTTCCAACTGTAAGTCTGCAGTACAGAGTGAACCAACCATTTGGTTTGACTGACAATGAAAAGAAGTTCGATGTAAAAGCGAACATTACAGGTGGAGGAATCACTGGACAAGCAGAGGCATTGAGATTGGCTGTGTCTAGAGCTTTAGTAGAATTAGATGCTGAGAACAAGCCAGCTTTGAAAAAGGAAGGCTTGATGACTAGAGACCCGAGAATGGTGGAAAGAAAGAAGCCAGGTCAAAAGAAAGCAAGAAAGAAATTCCAGTTCAGTAAGCGTTAATACTTACTGCGACTGTTTTTATACAAGATCGTTCTTTATATACTTGAATTCATCGCCTTAAGGAGATGTGTTTAGTATCAAAACCGCTAAGACCAATATAATTTGCTACTTGGCGGTTGCTTTATTATTCGAATGTAAACACTAATTAAAATGGCAAAAACAGACCTTAAAGATTTATTAGAAGCTGGTGTACACTTTGGACACCTAAGAAGAAAGTGGCATCCTAAAATGGCTCCATACATTTTCATGGAGAAAAACGGGATCCACATCATTGACCTTAACAAAACGGCGGTCAAGTTAGAAGATGCGGCTAGCGCAATGAGACAAATTGCTAAGTCGGGCAAGAAGATCCTTTTCGTTGCTACCAAGAAACAAGCAAAAGAAGTTGTAGAAAAAAGAGTAGTTCCTACCGGAATGCCATACGTAACTGAAAGATGGCCAGGTGGAATGTTGACCAACTTTGCTACCATCAGAAAGGCGGTAAGAAAGATGGCATCTATCGATACCATGATGAAAGATGGAACTTTCGATGTACTTTCAAAAAGAGAGCGACTTCAAATTACTCGTCAAAGAGCTAAATTGGAAAGAGATCTTGGATCTATTCAAGACCTAAGCAGACTACCAGCTGCATTATTCGTTGTAGATATCAAGAAAGAGCACATTGCGGTTGCCGAAGCGAAGAAGTTGAACATCCCAACATTCGCCATCGTTGATACCAACTCTAATCCTACAATTGTAGATTTTCCTATTCCAGCTAATGACGATGCTGCTAAGTCGATCGATAAGATCTTGGAGCACGTAACCAATGCGGTTAAAGAAGGCTTGGAAGAAAGAAATGCTGAGAAAGCAAAAAACAAAGCTTCTGTAGAAAAAGCAAAAGCTGAGAAAGCAGATACTGAAGAAGTGGCTGCTGAAGCTCCAGCTGAAGAGACAGAGGAAAAAGCGGCCAAAGCTCCAGCAAAGAAAAGTGCGAAAGCTGAGGCTAAGTAATTGAACGGAACGAATATTTTTTAATTCTTAATTCAAAGAAAAATGGCAAACATAACTGCTGCTGACGTTAACAAACTAAGAAAGCAAACCGGTGCAGGAATGATGGATTGTAAAAAAGCCCTAGTAGAAGCTGAGGGTGATTTTGACAAGGCTATCGAGATCCTTAGAAAGAAAGGACAAAAAGTTGCTGAAAAAAGAAGTGATAGAGATACCAATGAAGGAGCTGTTTTAGCAGCTACCAATGATTCTCAAGATTTTGGAGCATTGATCAGCTTGAATTGTGAGACTGACTTTGTTGCTAAAAACGAAGAGTTTGTTGGAACGGCTAGAAGAATTCTTGATGTTGCTCTTGAGAACAAGCCTGCAGATGTAGAGGCTTTGAAAGCATTGAGTTTCAATGATGAGATGACCATTGCTGAAAAGATTACTGAAGAAGTTGGAAAGATTGGTGAGAAGATCGAATTAGGTGATTTCGGCACGGTTGCAGCTAATACAGTTGTTGCATACATTCACCCAGGAAACAAGACAGCTACTCTAGTTGGATTGAATAAAGATGGAGAGGAAGTAAGCACTGCTGGAAAGAACATTGCAATGCAAGCAGCTGCAATGGCTCCTGTTGCTTTGGATGCTGATTCAGTTAGCGATGAGATCAAAGAAAGAGAGTTGGAGATCGGAAGAGAGCTAGCTAGAAAAGAAGGTAAGCCAGAGCAGATCATTGATAAGATCGCAGAAGGTAAACTTCACAAGTACTACAAAGACAATACCTTGTTGAACCAACAATATTTCATCGACAATAAGATGGACGTGAAAGGGTATTTGAAATCAGTTGATGGAGACTTGACCGTCACAGAGTTCAAACGTAGTTCACTAGTATAAACGATTTAAAAGAGAGAAGTTAAGCTTCTCTCTTTTTTTTGTCCTTTCGCGAATATCAAATCTCATTCTTTATTTACTTTGCAAAAAAATATCCCCATGTCATACAAAAGAATCCTTCTCAAACTTAGTGGTGAAGCCCTAATGGGTGAAAAGAGCTTTGGAATAGATCACAACAGATTGAATCAATATGCTCATGAGATAAAAGAAATTGTGGATATGGGAGTTGAAGTGGCAATCGTCATTGGCGGTGGCAACATCTTCAGAGGTATTCAGGCAGTAGATGGAGGGATTGAAAGAGTTCAAGGCGACTATATGGGAATGCTTGCTACCGTGATCAATAGCATGGCATTGCAATCAGCACTTGAAGAGATCGACGTCTATACAAGATTGCAAACTGCGATCAAAATGGAACAGATCGCCGAACCATACATCAGAAGAAAAGCTGTAAGACATTTAGAGAAAGGCAGAGTGGTGATCTTTGGTGCTGGAACTGGTAACCCATATTTCACAACCGATACGGCAGCAAGTTTAAGAGCCATTGAGATCGAAGCAGATGTGATCTTAAAAGGCACTCGCGTTGATGGTATCTATAGTGCAGATCCTGAAAAGAATAGCGATGCAGTGAAGTACGATAAGATTTCTTTTTCAGAGGTATACGAGAAAGGTCTAAACGTGATGGACTTAACTGCATTTACACTTTGTAACGAGAATAAATTGCCAATTGTAGTGTTCGATATGAATACTCCTGGCAACTTGAAACAAGTGGTAAGCGGTAAAGAAAAAGTGGGTACTCTGGTAGAATTCTAAGGAGTATAAGTGTACTCCATTTTTCTTGCTATAGTTTTAGAAAATCTATTGTAGAGAGCAAGCTTATAAGTTGAACTTCCTCCGCAGTTTGCTTGTACCCTTACGTTTTCAGTTCGAACTGTCCAGAAGGATTTGCCAAATGGATCCTCATAGTATACACTTGAATATGAGATGGAGTCTGGAATATTCTCTTCAAGTACTTTGACTGTTATAGCAACATTGTTGCAATCAATATCTGCTACCCTTATAACTTCAATGTGGGGTAGGTCCAAATTCTCATGTGGATTGTAAATAACTACATCCTCCAATTCATTGTCCTTTTCACAGCCTGCTAATAAACAGAAAAGAACAGAAGAAAGTATTACTAATCTTTTCATTTAGAATCTATAGTTTAAGTGAATACCATTGAAGTTTGGAGAAACTACTGGACTCAATTGCAAATGCCTTAGTGCACTACCCTCAGTAAAAGTGGGCTCTACCCATTTAGAACTGATATACCATCCCGTAATTGTCAATCCAGCAGTGACACCCAAGCCTATCAACTGTTGTGTATGAATCTTATCTATTTCTTCAAGATTTTTATCATACTCTTCCTTGAAAAATTCATAGTTCTTAAGGTTCTCCTCCAAGTCTGTGTCCCAGAAAGAGCTCTCATACGATCTCTTAAAACTCTCCGCTTGTCTTAAATTATCGTCTGCTTCATCATTCAATTTTGAAAGTTGATTGAAGCTATAAACTGCATATACTGTAAAAATTATTGCAGGCCCATACCTGACAAGTTTTTTCTTCCTTTTATATTTTTTCAATGATTTCAAATGTGCTTCGTAGTCTTCGGTGTAAGGAAGATCAAATCTTACCAGCTTTAATTTATTTGGTATACAACGCACTTCCTTTTCTACCTCTATAGTCCCGTATGCCTTGCCCCGAATAATATGTGTCCCTGAGTCAATTCTCAATAAAGTGCCAGACTTGTAGGACTTTCCATCAATGAATAGATCAGCATCTGGATTCTTGGTCATGACTTTGATCCACGATGAGTCCAATGGAGAACTACTTTGCGAGTAAATAAGGCACGGAAGCAAGAGAAGCATTATAGCTAAAAAGTTCTTTTTCATTTCAGCAGAATGATTTGTAATCAAGTCAAGATTATCGATTTAATTCTAATTTGACTTTCCTATTAATTAGTTAATTTTCGTATCTGAATTTTTAAGCATGGAAGAGGAAATTTCGATCATACTAGAGAGTGCCGAAGAATCAATGGGCAACTCCATTTCACATCTTGAAAAGAATTTAACGAAGATCAGAGCCGGAAAGGCCAATCCAAATATGTTGGATGGTGTCTTTGTCGATTACTACGGTAGTCCTACTCCTCTTGCTCAAGTTGCCAATGTATCAACTCTCGACGCTCGAACGCTTACTGTCAATCCATGGGAGAAAGCTAGCTTGGAGCCGATTGAGAGGGCCATTATCAATGCAAATTTGGGATTGAACCCTCAAAACAATGGGGAAATGATCATCATCAACATTCCCCAATTGACGGAAGAAAGAAGAAGAGACCTAGTGCGTCAAGCTAAAGCTGAAGCAGAAGATGCCAAAGTGAGTATTCGTAATGCTCGAAAAGATGCAAATGACGAAGTCAAGAATCTAGAGAAAGAAGGTCTTTCAGAAGATAGAACCAAAGACGTTGAAGGGGAAGTACAAGATCTCACCAACAAATACTCTTCTAGAGTAGATACCATCCTCTCTGCGAAGGAAGAAGATATCATGAAAGTATAGAGTCAATTACAAATTACGAATTAGCAATTACGTCATCGTAATTCGTAATTAAACAATCGTAATTGATTTTGCCTATGCCCAAACTTTCGTACCCTCAGAACAATTACGGCAAATCTCTATGTTTTCTCTGCCTCCTACTAATTGGGTTCTGAAGTTTTCATAAGCAGCACCCTTCCAAATTTCACGGAAGCTCTTTTCTTTTAGCCCCCCCAACTTGTATTCTGCATCCTTGTCGAAACAACAGGGAATTACACTTCCATCCCAAGTTATTACACAAGAGTGCCATAACTTCCAACAGTTGTTGTCTAGTGAATTCTTGATGCTGTAAGTGCCGTCAGCATTCTTTCTATACCTAGAATACTTATCGTTTTCTGGTATTAGTGGATTGCCATTTTTATGCTCATATACCTGTGCTGTCTTCAACTTTACTTCATCTACTCCTAGTTCTTTGGCAAGGGAATGTACTTCATCAATTTGATGCTCATTGGGCTTTACAACGAGGAATTGGAAGATCACATGAGGGGTGCTGGAACCTAATTTCTTTTTCCATTCAAGGATGTTCTTCGTTCCCTCAATCACTTTCTCTAGCTTTCCATTTACCCTGTAATTCTCATAGACCTCTTGAGTAGTTCCATCAATGGAAATGATCAATCGATCTAAACCCGATTCCACAGTCTTTTTCGCATTTTCTTCATTGAGAAAATGGGCATTCGTTGAGGTAGCCGTATACATGTTTTTTTTCGAGGCATACTTCACCATGTCTAAAAAGTCGGGATTGATGTAAGGTTCTCCCTGAAAATAAAAAGTCAAGTAGAAACTATCTTTATATACTTGATCAATCACCTCTCGATAGAATTCCTTCTTTAAATTTCCTGTTGGTCTGCTGAAGGATCTCAATCCACTAGGACATTCTGGACATCCTAAATTGCAGGCAGTAGTAGGTTCAATAGCAATAGCCAAGGGCATTCCTCTATGCACAGCTTTGTTAAGCAAACGAGACCAATAGAATGAGGAAATTACCTTCAAAGCATTCCAAGCTCTTCTTAGACTGCTTCTTCTTATTATTTGAATCTTATCCTTTAAGTGAATAGACATACTCAAAAGTAAGCAGCAATTAGTCTGCAGGAAAGTCGCCGCAGAGTTCAGCGATCATTCTTGGGGCATCGGGATATTCTCGTTTTTCAGCTTCCCTCAAAAAGGTGCAGGACTCTTCCATATTTCCCAATTCCTTGAACAAAAGAGCTATCTCATAAAAGAATTGAGGATTTGGAAGTACTTCAATTAAGGCCAAGAGGTCATCAAGAGCTTCTTGTGGTCGGTTCAATTTTTTGTAAGACTGGGCTCTTTGATAAAGGGTCCTTGAGCGGATCTCTTTGTCTCCTAAGGCAATGTTGTAGTAGTCCAGACTTGCTTCATAAAGAGTGTCCCTCGCCAATGAGTTGGCGATCTGAGAAGCTTGCTTTTCTTCCACTGCAAACTTTCTTAGAATGGTTGCAGATTTTTCTTTCTCCCCCATTAAAAGGTAGGTTTTACCTAATAAATAAGCATTGTAGTAGAGCTCTGGATCTTTATCATACACAATAGCCAGCTGCTTGAGGGCTTTCTCATTTTCTCCTAGATCCAAATAGAGCTTACCAAGATTCATATGCGCTTGCAGATAGAAAGGCGCAATGTCGACGGCTTTTTGGAAGTTCTCGAGGGCCTTTTGGTCCTCTTTTTTGATCGAATAGATAATTCCCAAATTGTTATACAATTCCGGATTGTTAGGATCTAATTGAAGTGCCTTTTCAATGTCGTTCAATGCCTCTTCATTTCGATTCATTTTTCCATAGATGGTGCTTCTGATCTTATAAGCATCCACATTGCTATTCTCCAATGAGATGACAAAATCAAGATCATTTAATGCCTCCTCATAATTCCCATTTCTATCGTTTAGGTTGGCCCTATTCAGGAGTGCTCGAACCATTTCAGGCTCAATACTGATCGAGCGATTTACATCTTTCAAGGCCATCTGATACTTCCCTTCTTTATAGGCCACTTGCCCTCGCTCATTATAGGCCATTGCCAAGCCCCATTTTCGATCTTCGTGCTTTTCAATTACTGCTGTCCATACCGTAGTACTATCTTGGAAAGTACTGGCATAGACATATGATTCCCTAAACCAATAGAAAGTGATCAATAACAATACTCCCATTCTTGTGAATCTCTTGAATTCTACTATGTAGGAAGCCATGGCCAAGTAAAGACCTATATAGGCCATATAGGCATATCGATTCGAGACAATGTCGTTTCCTGTTGGTAAAAACTTAAGATTGGGAGCAATGACAAGAAGGTAAAAAGCTAGTCCAAATGCCAACCATGCTTCTCTGTTTCTCAGTTTATAGGCTGCATAACCCAAGGCTGCAATGATCAAATAACTCAAGTAATAGATCATTCCTATTTGGGAGCTATTTTCAGGATATAGGTTTTTAGGAGACAGATCCAGAGGTACTAAGAACTTTTGTAGATAATAAAATGCGGCATAGAATACGAACGTAAAACGGTCAAAGAATCCAATTTCTTCGGATAGTTCACTGTAAATGCCAAAGTCAGCTTGAGCAAAGTAGTTGATCACAAAGAAAGTGACCGACAAAATAATCAATGGGACTTTTGAGAGGATCATCTGCTTCCAATCACGCTCTTGTTTCAGCCAATCCATTAGTATAAGAACAACTGGCAGGACCACTGCAGATCCTTTGCTGAGCATTGCCAGTAGAGCGAAGATAAAAGTGAGTGTGTATTGCAATGATCTTTTTGAATTTAGATAGCTAGCATAGCTATTCAAACTCAACAAGAAGAATAAGCTCATCAATAGATCCTTTCTTGCTGCTATCCAGCTAACATTTTCCACATGCATGGGATGGATGCCAAAGAACAAAGCTGCCAACAATCCAATTTCGACCTTGCCTCCTAACTTTTTTCCAAGGAAGAAAACAAGAAGAGTATTCAACAAATGAATGAGCAGATTGGTATGATGAAATGCGTGCGAGTCCAAGCCAAAGAAATGTACTTCCAGCATCCAACTCAGTGAAGTAAGCGGATGATATAGACCTTCTTGAAAACTGCTAAAGACCTCTTTGATGTTGGTCCAGTTGAAGTCCCTTAATTCAGGACTATTCAATACCAAAAGATCATCATCAAAATTGATGAGAAAATCGAATTCTAAGATCTGATAATACAATACGATGATCAATGCCAAGATGGGGATGATCAAGTAATTAAGTAGTTTTTGTTGGCGACTTTCTAGGTTCAAAGGGGATTCTTTTTTGATATGTCTTATATTCGACAAACAATTTTACGATAATATCTTTATTTAGGTCTTTGTAAGTGAAGGATAGCGGATTAATAATCATTGGAAATGGCATAGCAGGTGTAACTGCTGCAAGACATGTTAGAAAACGGTCTAACATGCCGATCACTATTATTTCCTCTGAGTCCAAGCATTTCTTTTCACGTACAGCACTCATGTACATCTACATGGGTCACATGAAGTATGAGCACACCAAACCTTATGAAGACTATTTCTGGGAAAAGAACAACATTGAATTGCTTTTTGATCATGTGGAGTCTATTGAACATGCTTCAAAAAGTCTAAGGCTTAGAGATGGAGGAGTGATCTCATATGATAAATTGATCATTGCTACAGGATCAAAAACGGCTTCATATGGATGGCCAGGAATGGAGTTGGAGGGAGTTCAAGGGCTTTATTCCCTTCAAGATCTCCAATCAATGGAAGAATCTACCAAAGGCATTTCAAATGCCGTTGTTATAGGCGGAGGACTGATTGGGGTTGAAATGGCAGAGATGCTCAGAACAAGGGGAATTGAAGTGGATTTCTTGGTAAGAGAATCCCGTTTTTGGGGAAATGTGCTTCCTGAAGAAGAAGCAGGGATGGTCAAGCATGAAATGGAAGCTGATGGTGTTCGACTTCACTTTAAATCGGAGCTAGAATCATTCATAGGAGATGAAAATGGGAAGCTCAAAGCAATAAAGACCAAACAAGGACAGGAATTCAATTGTCAGTTTGCAGGGATCACCACTGGAGTTAAACCTAACATTGATTTTTTAAAGGACAGTGGAATTGAAATTGAAAAAGGAATTCTGGTCAATGAATATCTTGAAAGTAATGTTAAGGACATCTATGCCATAGGGGATTGTGCTCAGCTTAGGAAACCGCCATCAGGAAGAAGGCCCATTGAAGCCGTTTGGTATGTTGGGAAAATGATGGGAGAAGTGGTCGCTGCAAATATCTGTGATTCACCAACCTTATATCAACCAGGTGTATGGTTCAATTCGGCCAAGTTCTTCCATTTGGAATACCATACCTATGGATTGGTCAATGCTCAATTACAAAGCGGAGAAGGAAGTCTTCATTGGATGTCAGCTAAAAAGGATCGATTGATTCGATTGGTATACGATCTAAGTCAAGGAAATATCATAGGGATCAATAGTATGGGAGTTCGATTGGATCATAGAACATGCGACCAATGGTTGCGATCCAAAACCAGCGTTGAAGAAGTGATCAATCAATTGGATCAAGCAGATTTCAATCCTGAGTTTTACAACATTCCTTTCCGTCAAATCAAGGATCAATTGAAGTCAAATCTTCTATTAAATACCACATCATGAGTCAGGTAGTCACCTCATACGCTTTGTCAAACGGGCCTCCAATAGCCATGAATACCTATCAGAAGTTGGGTTCTGCATTGGGTGTATTTGGTCTTATGATCATGATGATCAGCTTGACTTCCTATGACTTTGATAATAAAGCTTTGTGGATGTGGATTACCATATTGTCAATCTCTGTTGGGATCCTCCTTTATTCATACGGCTTATATGCTACCAAAGAGGCTGGTATCAAAAACGATGGAGTTTGGTTCAAGAGCTCTTCTAATCGAGGGCTTATTGCATGGACCAGTGGTATATTCTTGACCGCTTTTTATGTTCTTCTTTATTTCTATCCCGAATATTTAGGACTGCGATCGGAAGGAGACAATGTGGGTGTGATCGCCCTTTTTGATCCACTTTCAAGGATTTTAAGTGGCCAAGCAGCCTCCCAATGGTTTGTATACGGAGCACTTTACACCTTGGCAATACTGTTCTTTGGTGTAAAGTTCATTTGGAAATACAGGCATAATCCTTATCAGAGAATAAGGACCATGAGTGTCATGTTCTTTCAGCTGGCTTTTGCATTTATCATTCCAGAGCTCATGGCTCGATTGAATTCTGATGGCTTTAGTTTACCCTATTACGATTTGAAAAATGTATGGCCATTGAATTATTACAATTTCTATGGATACAGAGTAGATGAATTCATTTCTGCTGGTTCTATTGGTATTGGACTTTTAATATTTGGGATCCTATCCATTTTAGTCATCACTCCAATTCTCACTTATAAATATGGCAAAAGATGGTATTGCTCTTGGGTTTGTGGTTGTGGTGGATTGGCAGAGACTGCTGGGGATCCATACAGACATTTGTCTGATAAGAGTCTTTTCGCTTGGAAGGTTGAAAGATGGGTAATCCATTTGGTAGTGCTTTTTGTAGTGCTCATGACTACCGCAGTTACTTACGGCTATTTGCATGCTTCTCCTGAGAAGTATTGGTTGGATGCAGATCTGTTCTTGGGCTTAGTAGGACTAGCTACAGTAACTCTCTTTGCTCTTCTTTGGATCTTCAAAAGGAATGAATTCAAGAAGGACATCAAGATAGCAGCACCGTCAATTACTTTATTGGTATTAGGACTAATTGCCATTCATTATATCAGTGGGAATCAACTCTTTTTCTTTGACCCTTTCAAGCTTCGTGAGTTCTATGGGTTCTTAATAGGGGCAGTATTTAGTGGGGTAGTTGGAGTTGGATTTTATCCGCTCTTGGGAAGCAGAGTGTGGTGCAGATTTGGATGTCCAATGGCTGCTATTATGGGCTTGCAACAAAGATTCTTTTCAAAGTTTAGGATCACTACCAATGGCGGACAATGCATTTCTTGTGGCAATTGTTCAACCTATTGTGAGATGGGAATTGATGTGAAATGGTATGCTCAAAGAGGGCAGAATATAGTACGTTCTTCTTGTGTAGGATGTGGAATCTGTTCGGCCGTGTGTCCAAGAGGAGTTTTAAAATTAGAGAACAAGGAAGATACTGGAGCAAGCAGATACGAGCACAATCCGATCACTTTTGGAAATGGGGAAGTAAATCTCAATCCTTAAATAGTTGAGAAAGGTTAAAGTGATCATACCGGCATTCAATGAAGAGAATGCAGTGGGGAAGGTAATTAAGGATATCCCAGAAGATCTGGTAGATGAAGTAATTGTGGTAAACAATAATTCTACTGATCAAACTTCGAAAGCTGCAGAAGATGCAGGCGCGACTGTTCTTTTTGAGGAGATCAAGGGCTATGGAAGAGCATGCCTTAAAGGACTTGAGTATTTGAATGCACTGGAGAAGGATGACATAATTGTCTTTATAGATGCAGATTATTCAGATTATCCAGAACAAATGAAGATGATTGTTGAACCCATATTGAACGGACAAGCTCAAATGGTAATTGGTTCAAGAGCATTGGGAAATAGAGAGGAGGGGTCCATGACCATTCCGCAGATCTTTGGCAACTGGTTAGCTACCAGGTTGATCAAGCTCTTTTATAGCAAGACTTTTACTGATCTAGGTCCTTTTCGAGCCATCACTAAGGCTTGCTTGGATGAGATCAACATGCAGGATAAAACCTATGGTTGGACTGTTGAAATGCAAGTGAAAGTAGCCAAGAAAAACATCCCATATGTCGAAGTACCAGTTGATTACAAGAGAAGAATTGGCTTCTCAAAGATCTCTGGAACGATAAAGGGAACTATCTTAGCAGGCTATAAGATCATACAAACTATTTTTAAATACTCTTTTTGATGTATTGGATCATTCTTATCATTTACGGACTCGCTTTGAGCTTTATCTTGGCTTATAGCTTGGTACAGCTATACCTTGTGCTGAGTTATAGAAGATCCAAAAAGTCCAATGATCTAGCCCTTGAAAGTGCTTGGGACCAATGGCCATTAGTAACGGTACAACTTCCAGTGTACAATGAAAAGTATGTAATTGAACGTCTACTAGATGCAGTGTCTAGATTGGATTACCCAAATGATAGATTTCAAATCCAATTGTTAGATGATAGCACCGATGAAAGCTGTGAAATTGCAAAAAGAAAAGTAGAGGAGTTGAAGGAGAATGGACTTACTATTGAGTACCTACATCGAACTGATCGCAAAGGATTCAAGGCGGGAGCTTTGCAAGAAGGATTGGCTACTGCTACAGGTGATTTTATCGCCATTTTCGATGCCGACTTTGTACCACAACCTAGCTTTTTGAAAGACATGATAGGTCCTTTTACCGATCCAAAGATTGGAATGATACAATCAAGATGGGGGCACTTGAATAGGAACTATTCGTGGCTTACAGAACTTCAAGCATTTGGTTTGGATGCACATTTTTCGGTAGAACAAGGGGGAAGGAATGCCGCCAATCATTTCATAAATTTCAACGGCACTGCTGGAATATGGAGAAAAGAAGCGATTGTAGATGCTGGAGGATGGCAAGCAGATACGCTTACAGAAGATCTTGACCTAAGCTATCGTGCTCAATTGAAGGGATGGAAATTCTTGTTCAATGAAAGAGTAGAAGCGCCTGCTGAATTGCCAGCCGAAATGAATGCATTGAAGAATCAACAGTACCGATGGAATAAGGGAGCAGCAGAATGCATGCGAAAGAATCTATGGAAAGTTCTAAAGAACAATGAATTCAGCTTCAGTACCAAACTCAATGCAATATTCCATCTGATGAATTCAGCCGTTTTCCTTTGTGTGATCATCCTAGCTGTATTGAGTATCCCATTGATGTTCATTAAGCATCAGCATCCAGAATTATCATTGTTATTTAATATTGCTGTCATTTTCCTTCTTTCCCTGCCCATTCTTGCCTTCTTTTATTGGACTTCTGAAAGGAATAGAGAGAAAAAAAGCAATTGGTTTCAGTTCATGTATCGGTTCCCATCATTTCTTTCTGTGTCAATGGGCATGTCTCTTCACAATGCCATAGCTGTTGCAGAAGGTTATTTAGGGCGAAAGACTCCTTTTGTAAGAACTCCTAAGTTCAATCTTTCGAAAGGCATTAGCAGCAAAATATCGGAGAACATTTATTTGGACAAAAAAACAAGTCCACTGCTGATCCTAGAGATCCTATTGGTATTCTATTTTTTGGGAGGAGTCTTCTTGGCCTTTGAGTTGAAAGACTTTGGGCTATTGCCATTTCACCTTCTTCTTTTAGGAGGTTTTTTGTATGTCTCGGTAGTTTCAATTGTGCATTCACTCAAATTTCATAGATGATCGAGCGAAGGGCATATGGAAAAGCAATCCCTCTGGCTCTTGTCTCCTTCTTTCTCTATTTTTTTCATGCCTATTTTTTAGATAGATCTTCAACAGGATCATTATTGATCTCAGTTGTTTTATTATTTGCGGCATACGGCTTTCTGATCCTTCGTTCCAACATACTTTCAGATAAGTTCTTGTTCGCCTCAGGAACTGCTTTCAGATTAGTACTTCTGCTGTGGATTCCATGGCTTTCAGATGATTTTTATAGATTCATTTGGGATGGTTTATTGCTCAATTCATCTCAAAATCCATATGAGTTCTTGCCGTCTGAAATGCTTCTTGAAATTGAGAACAAGGAAGTTTTATTGGACCGAATGAACAGTCCTGATTACTATAGTGTCTATCCGCCTTTTCTTCAGTACATATTTGCCTTTGCAACCTATGTTGCCCCCTCTTCTATCAAATTGCCCATCGTCATCATGAGATTGACGATCATACTGGCTGAAATTGGCAGTTATTTTCTTTTGAGGAATATTCTTAAAGAGCTTAAGTTAAACCCTCAAAGAGCTTTTCTATATTATTTGAATCCATTGATCATCATTGAACTCAGTGGAAATCTACATTTTGAAGGGGTCATGATCTTCTTTTCATTACTGGCCATTTACCTTCTGGTCAAAGCGAAGAAGGATCGCAGTTTACTTGCTTCACTTTCCCTTACATTGGCCTTCCTAACGAAATTGATACCACTACTTCTAGCTCCTGTTCTTTGGAGAAAACTGAGGCATATTCAAAGATGGGTCTTTGTGATAGCAACTTTGATCTTTGTGCTACTAATTAGTTTACCTCTGATCAATTTTCATTTGATCCTCAATATTTTCAATTCATTGGATCTCTACTTTCAATCTTTTGAGTTCAATGCATCGATCTATTATTTGGCAAGATGGCTGGGAATCAGTTGGAAAGGATATAATCTGATAGCAGTAATTGGCCCAGTCCTAAGTACAACAGCAGGAATCTGCATTTTCTACTTATTACTCATTAAGAAATCAAGCAGTTGGCGAAGCTCGTTTCAAAATCTACTTTTCGCCTTGAGTATTTACTATGCCCTTGCAACTACTGTACACCCATGGTATTTAGCTTATTTGCTGCTTTTTGCAAGTTTTACCAACTATTTCTATCCTGTTCTTTGGTCTTTGTTGGTCTTTCTCTCTTATTGGGCATACGGATCCGAAATGGTAAATGAATCCTATTGGATACTACTCATAGAGTATTTGCCGATCTATTATATAGCTATCAGAGAGCTAAGAGCCAAGCCTATGATTTCAGCTTTTAGCAAAGACAACTTATCTTTACAGGAGAGCCAAACTTAATTATCATATGAGCTTAGCAAGAGTAATGTATATACTGGGAGTTGTTTTAATTGTTTATGCTTTTATAAGCGGAGCTTATTTTACCTACAAAATGACCGGAGATGGGTCATCTTTTGACAGTGGGTATACCTTTAAATTGGGGATGTTCTTGGTGGGAGTGCTCTTGGTTTATCTTGGAAGAAAATCTTCAAAGAGCAGCTAATTATCTCTGATAAATGATCTTCTCTTGATTCCAACCCTTGGCATCCTTGTATCTAAGGATATAAATACCATTCATTAGGTTTTCCTTCAATCTTATTTGCAGCTGCAAGCGCCCATTGGCCCCTTCCAACTGAACGATCCTTCCATTCAGATCACATATTTGAATCTCTTGAATAGGCTTGTCAGAATTGATATTAATCAAACCTTTTGTAGGGTTAGGGTATACTGTATGATCCAATTTTTCATTTACTACTTCTATTCCATAACCTACCAACAATGGACAATTGAAGTACATCGAATAATTGCTTGGCACTACTGCCTGGCTAGCAAAGAAATTTGCCATTCGATCTGATTGAATGCGTAATAGTGGAAGATATTCTGCAATACCAGTACGCAGTGTTTTTTGAGCAACATTGATTACTAATTCTAGGGTTTCGCTTTGCCCTGCCTGAAGTGAAATTGCTGGAAAGCCAATAGTGCCTTCTCTTGGTCCGGGTTGATTACCCGCAGGTTTATTTGGATTAAGATTAAACTCGGTCCAACCTACATTATTAAAAGGGTCTCCAGAAAATTGATGTCTGGTGGTTCTGCTTGTAAAAGGATTAAGAAAGTAGGTGCTATCTCCTTCCATACCGTGCAGAAAATTCCACGTATCACTAAACGGATAAGAGATCTTAGTTTGATAGAAGACCGAAGAGGTTGAAGGCGCTGATAATGTTCGTATTCCAAAGGCAGGCGGATTACCTCTATAGCCTTTGATATTTCTAAAGCTGTCGTCAAAAGGGTCGCCATTATAAAAATAGATCATATTTCGACTGCTATCTGATCCATTAAAGTCGTCAAAAGGGAATCCCAATGCAGCATCCACTTTAAAGCCAGGCTTGATGTAATTAAAGGCTGTAGTGTCTCTATTTATGATCCTTAGTTGTACAAATACCGATCTATTGAGCGCTGTGTCGGTGCTACTTTGATATCCATAGAGCATCCAGTGAAACTCCAAAGGAATGCTTTTATCTTGTGGATGATTGATCCAGTAAATAGCTTGATCTCCTTTAATGATCGGGTACTCCCCTTGGAAGGGATCGTAACAACCATTGTTATTCAAATCCATGAAGGGAGCCAGATCTGGATTTGAGCTCAGATTTGAATCGGCAACTGCTGGCCAGTTTAGGATGGCGTCAGGAATTTGATAAGAAGATTGGGAATAGTTGAGAATATGGTTGTCAATATCTGTCTTATTGATCTTGATCACATATTTATCTCCAAAATGCTTGTTGGTCTGATGGTAGGGACCACCTTCAAAACTTTGATCATAGATCTCTTCAGGGAATATGGTAAAACTACCTTGAGTGCTATCTCTTTTAATTCCCAATTGAAAGTTAGCGGCTTGGATCAGGTGTGTATTCGAATCAACCGGATATTCGAAACTCGGTCGGTCTAGATCATAATTCTGGAACAATGCTCCATTAACATGCATGGATGCCCTGATCTGATTTACATCTAATACTTGACTAAACTTAGGCAGCTCATAATTGGAGGGGCCAATAAGTAGTCCTTGATCCGTAGCAATCACCATAACAGAACTGTCGGCTTCCATTTCATTTACTCTAACTCCAGAAGGAAGTAAATACATGGGATTGTATACAGAGTCTTTCGCTAAGCTTCTATAAATAGATGATACTCCCCAATAATTCATCCAACGTTCTGAATTCATTTCTTTCATGAATCTTGGGGTTTGATTGACCAAGCTCTCCACCCCAATAGGTCGTTTAATCAAATTAAACGGATATTGTAATTCAGCATAGAATTGATTTCCGCTACCACTAGGCATCAAAAAGATTTTCCCATTGGGTGATTTATAGAATTGAGATCGATAGTAATCCTGAAAAGCATTCATTGGAGGACTGATCCAATTTTGTCCGTCGTACATTTCATAGATGGTCAATCCGGAGGCTGGAATATTGAATACAACAGTGTAACGGAGAATATAAACCCTATTGCTATCGTCAATTACGATATCTCTTGCGATCTTACCACTATCATGACTAAAGTTGACCCCATCAAAGCGACTAACTCCTCTATTACTGGCTAACCAAAGGACATCATTGGTGTCAACTGCCATGCTATTTAGAGGATTATAGATCAATCCATTTTGGGTGTTGTAATTCTGAAATCCTCTGCCATCGAACTTGCTCAATCCACTATCGCTGATCATGTAAAGCTCACTATTCACCAGTTCTAATTCCTTGATATTGGATGAAGGGAGATTAGAATTTTGTGCATTGTAATTAATGAAGGAGTGACCATTATAAAAGCTCAACCCAGAGTCTGTTGCGATCCAGATACGGTTGTTTTGTTCCAGAACTACATCATTGATCTGGCTGCTAGGTAATCCATCACTGGAAGTATAGATCTTCCAAATTGAATTGCTGTTTTGTGCCTTGAGAGAGAATCCAAGGAAAGTGAAGAAAAGTATATAGCAAAGCCTCCTGAGCATTGATCAGTTTTATATTGAACAAGAAATGGTAGTGGTTGTCAGTAGCCCAACGAAATTACGAAGAAATTACCGCTTTAATCAAGCAGCAATTTCTCGTTTTCCCATTTTCCATCTATGTCTCTGATACGCAGAATGTAGAGTCCTTTTTGGAGTTCATCCAATTGAATCTTTAGGAAGTAATTGCTATGAACTTGATCATAGACCAATCTTCCATTGCCACTGTAAATCTGAATCTGCTCAATTTGTTTATCAGACTCAATATTCAAGAATCCTTTGGTAGGATTAGGATAGATCAATAGCTTATTACTTTCATCATTGTTCTCATTGATACCAATGGCCTGTGGACAATCGTCTTTTTGACCGTAGATGAAAGTGGGACTTGCAAGACTGTCCCAGTGAACTCCTGCCACTGCAAGAACCCTTTTTAGTTCGGCAACATTTTCAAAATGAGATTGAACGGAATCTTTTCTTCCATATGCCATAACAAGCTCAAAGGTCTTACTCTCTCCAATTCCTAGTTTAAATGGAGCAAATGAAGAAACTGTATTCCTATCACCAGGTGAACTTGGAGACTTGCCTGGCCAAGTCCTTCTAGCCGTCCAACCAGTGTTGTTAGATGGGTTGCCGGTGAACATGAAGTTTGTGTATTTTATTTGCCCAAGCACGGAATCTTCTGGTATACCGCCATAAACTAGCCTCCTACCATTAGTAGAAATGCTATTCATTAAGTTCCAATAATGAATGGGTAAAACTGGGTTGGTTTGACCTCCAAAAGCTTGAAAATAAATATGATTAGTCATTGAATCACTAAGGAACTTTACACCTACAGCAGGAATATTGTCAATAGAACCATTGTTGTTGGTGTAGCTCATATCCGAACTATCAGCATTGTAAAAATAGCTTATACTGTTAGCTGAGTCACATCCAAAATAATCGTCTGTAGGGAATCCAATATCTCCATTGAAAAAGAATCCAGCTTTGCATGAATCCAGCTTGTCAGGGCCTCTATTGATGATACGATATTGTAAGAATTGGCATTGACTCAACTCTGATTTATTTGAACCTAAGTATGCGTACATCATGTAATGAAATTCTAAATTCAAGTTGGGATCAGTAGAATGCTTTATCCAATAAATAGCTTCGTCACCTTTTATAATTGGATAATCTCCATTTTGAGGGTCATAACAGCCATTTTGATTTACGTCTGCAAATGGAGCAAGGTCAGGAGCTATTTCTATAGTAGAATCTCCTATTGCTGGCCAATCTTTAATAGAGCGTGATATTTGGTATCCAGGGGTGTTGAAATGGTCTTTGTGAAATTTAATTTCCTCCTGTGTAATCTTGATAAAGTAAGGCTTCTTGAGTGCAAAGGCTTTATTTGCAGGTCCAAAAATATTATTGTACCCAGGATATTCAGTGGAGACATATAAGTTTGGACTCTTGAGGGCTGCGAAAGTAAAATCAGCTCCATTTGCATGATAGATGGGATTCTCCTTGGGGAACCCAAATCCACCTAAGCCAAATTGATAACTGCTGCTGAAAGCTTCTCCATTTTCAGAAATACTGCTAATTATCTTGTTGGTAGCTAAAGAATCAAGGATAGTTTTTCTAAGCCCCTTGATCAAACTATAGATCAAACCATTGTATGTTCCAATTAGCATTCGATCCTTTGTTATCGCAATACTTTCACAACTATAGCTCTCAATCCCCGGAATCGAATGTAGGCTGGAATCTAAAGACATATAAATATTAAAACTCGATGAGCCTAGGATTAAGCTATCCCTTTTTACAAATTCCTCTAATTGAATATTGATGCCATTTATATCAAGTGCTTGAAATTCATTTTGATTGGGATATTTGAGCTTCCAATAGCCAGATTTACCATTCGCATTTCTCCGGACGGTCAAGTAGATCTCTCCTCCTGATTCATGCACATTGTCCCCTACTAAGATTTCGTTATTGAGAGTGGTAAAATTTACCCACCGTCCAAGCTCAAATACTCGTGTGCGTTTCAAGCTAGGCGCAATGACTGCATCTCTGAAAGCATATACTAGATCGTTTCCGTCCACAAAAAGGAATTTCGCTCTAATTGAATCATGATGAGTAAAACTTTGCCCGTCATACATACTAGTTGAATTTTCAGTACCGATCCAAAGATTTCCGTTTGATTGTGAGCTTAAGGCCGTAATACTTAAGTCTGAAAAGCCAGAACTAATTCCAAAGAATTGAAAACTTGAGCCATCAAAATTGTAAAGACCGTTGGTTGTAGCGATCCACAATTTATTCTGAGTATACTCTAGGTCAATTATTCTATCTTGAAGAATATTAAATCCTGATATAGTCCAGTTTGTTATGTGATTTTGGTTTTCAATTAGGGAAATTCCAATATCAGAAGCGATCCACCATTTGTTGTCATTTTCTACTTCTATGTCTAGAACAATATTGCTGAGTAAGCCTTCGGTCTGACTTATTTTGACCCAGTGTTCTTGGGACAATAGCTGGCTAATTGAAAGGGAAAAGCAAAGAAGAATTATTAGAGTTCGCAGCATAGCAATTGGATTAACAGTTACTAAGAAGACAGGAGAATCAGAAAAAATGCTGCTCAAACAAAGCTAAGCTCTTTTGATTCCAAAATCTTTTTGAGCTTGTCTGGATAGTCGGTAATGATTCCATCAACACCCCACTTTACAAACTTTTCCAAAGATTCAGAATCGTTCACGGTCCAAACATTTACCTTCTTCCCCATTGCATGAACTTTCCTAACTACTCTAGGATTAACATACCGCCGATTGATGTTGACCTCCTGAGCAAAATCATACCTTCTCAACCTTTTGTAAGTAAACTTGCTTCCACCGTAGAATGGAGCAACTGGAATGAATGCGGCAAATAGCTTTTGCATATCCGCATGGAATTCTGGTAGCTTCCTAAAATTGTTGAGGATGCGATCGTTGAAGCTTTGAACTATGCACCAATCATTGGCCTGATATTCATTCACTAACTCAATGATCCTTCGTTCTATGCCATGATGATAAGGACTGCCATCCTTTACTTCCAATAGCAATGTAGCTCTTCCATCTACTAGTTCCAATACTTCTCTAAACGTGGGGATTCTTTCTGCACTAAATTCGTGGTGAAACCAGCTACCTGCGCTGTATCTTTTCAACCTACTCAATGGGAGTTTTCTTACAGAGCCCCATCCATTTGAAGTTCTTACAATGGTTTTGTCATGCAAGACAACTACTTCCCCATCAAGGGTCTGTCTCAGATCCATCTCAATTCGATCAACTCCAATCTCAATGGCCTTTTGGAATGCTGCTAGGGTATTCTCAGGAGCCAATCCAGAAGCACCTCTATGAGCTATGACCAAGGGTCTATTCATAAGGTAAAGATAGATTAATCTTAAAATTTGGGTTTTTAACCATTCTAGCTGTTTATAATTCTTGGCATGATATTGATTCAAGAATGATACACAGCTCTAAATTTGCCTTCATGAAACAATCAAGAATTCTATTGCTCTTTGGCCTTCTTCTTTTCAATGGCCTTCTTTGTGCGCAAGACTATGTTCAGTATAAATGGAAGAATGAAAAGCTCAAAGCAGAGGGTAAGTTATTGCAAGGTGGCATTGAAAGTGGATTGTGGAAATACTACGACCAACAAGGAAGGTTAGACCAAGAAGTAACTTATGAGTTTGGAGAATTCAATGGTCCTTATACGAAGTATTACCCCAACGGAAAGATAAGTGAGCAAGGCTTTTTCACAGAGGCAAAAAGAGATAGTTCATTTACTACATACTATCAAAGCGGACAAAAGGAATCTGAGGGATTCTTTATCAGAGGTTACAAAGATAGTTTGTGGATGGTTTATCATAAAAATGGTGAAGTAGCTGAGAAGGGTGAATATGAAAATGATCGCAGACTTGGGAAGTGGACATCCTATTACAGCAATGGCCAGTTGAAGCAAGAAGTAATGTACGATTCTACTTCTGCTGAGGTCTTGTCATTTTACAATCAAGAAGGCAAACAGCTGCTACAGGATGGCAATGGAAAGATCATTGATCTCTTTGAGAATGGAAATACAAAGATCAAGGGTCAATTCAAGGAAGGGCTCAAGTCGGGGGAATGGACTTTTTATTTTGAGAATGGCGACTTGCAAAAGAAAGAGAACTACTTAGCTGGGAAGGCGGAAGGATATTGGGAAGAGTATTATGATTCTGCTAAGTTGAGATTGAAGGGGAGCTATGCCAATGATCTCAAGGAAGGCAAATGGGAAAGATACTTCTCCAATGGAAAGAAGAATTGGGAAGCTAATTATAGAACGGGTGAATATCAGGGAGACTACAAGCGTTGGAACGAGGCAGGCACCCTGATCGAAGAAGGAAGTCATTCTGCTGGTCAGAAAGAAGGAGAATGGAAGTGGTATAGAGAGAATGGAGTGTTAGATATGAAAGGAGAGTTCATGAAGGGGAAGCAGTCTGGAGAATGGGAGTATTTCTATAAGGACACCACAAGTCTTTTGTCAAAAGGAACCTTTGAGAATGATTTGAGAGAAGGGAATTGGGAATATTATTATCCTTCTACCAAAAAGTGGAGAAATGGGAGCTTCGCAAAGGATAGAAAAGATGGAAAGTGGCAAACTTGGCATGAGAACGGTCAATTACTACAAGAAGGAAAGTTTCTGGATGGTAAAGAAGAGGGATTGTGGTTTTCATACTACGATGATGGTAACCAGCTGGACGAAGGATATTATCACCAAGGATTGATGGATAGCACTTGGGCGGGTTGGTATCCAACTGGCGAAATGCGATACCAAGGAAAGTACAAGAATGGGGAGAAGCATGGTGTATGGAAATTTTGGAATGATAGAGGAGCGCTAGAATTGGAGGAGTCCTATAAGATGGGAGTATTGGATGGGCCTAGAAAAAGCTGGTTTCGAAATGGCAAGCTAAGGGATTCAGGAAACTATATAGAAGGCAAGCAGGATGGAGCTTGGGCTATCTACTATGAAAATGGAAACATGCAAATGTCTGCGGGCTATAAAATGGGACGTATCGATGGTACAGTTACCAACTGGTACGATGAAGGAATGCTGATGAGCACCAAGGAATACAAAGATGGTCTGCCGGATGGCACTTTTAAGTTCTATAAGAAATCAAGTCGGGAACCCATAGATGTAATGAAATTCAAGGAGGGGAAAAGAGTTGAAGATTAATTGATTCACCTCTTTCTAGTAGCAGATCATGGCTGGATGAAAAATTATTCTTAATTTTGGGCCGTATTTAAAGGAAAAATGAGGGGACGCGAGTCCCCTCTTTTTATAAACATAGCTGAATTGATCAAAGAGAGTTACATCAGAGGATTGGTGGAGGAGAAGATCCAAGACATGAATTATTTCATTGTCAGTGTTCAGGTGAGTTCCTCGAATGCAATACGTGTAGAGATCGATGGAGACAAAGGAGTGAACATCAACGATTGTGTTCAGATCAGTCGGCATATAGAATCTAACTTGGACCGAGAAGAAGAAGATTTCGAATTGGTAGTGAGTTCCGCTGGGATGGATCAGCCTTTCAAGATCTTGCGCCAGTACCAAAGATATTTGGGGAGAGAAGTTGAGGTCAAGGTCAAAGGAGGAGATAAGCTAAAAGGAAAGTTATTAGCAGCCTCGGAATATCAAGTAGAATTAGAGATTACTGAGAAAAGAAAAATAGAAGGTAAAAAGAAAAAACAGATGGTCACGGAGCAGAAGATCGTTCCGATGGATCAGGTAAACGAAACTAAAGTCGTCATATCATTTAAATAGAAAAAATGGACAAAGTAAATCTGTCAGAGTCATTCTCTGAGTTCAAGGAGTTTAAGGACATCGATCGTCCTACCATGATGAACATTTTGGAAAGTGTATTTCGAAACATGATCATTAAAAAGTACGGTTCGGATGAGAATTTCGATATCATCTTGAATATCGATAAGGGTGACCTAGAAGTATGGAGAAACAGAGAGATCGTTGAAGATGGTGCAGTAGAAGATGACAACAGTCAGATTGCCCTTTCAGATGCGATCAAGATCGAGCCCGATTTTGAGGTTGGAGAGGAAGCATCTGAAGAAGTAAAGCTAGAGGACTTTGGAAGAAGAGCAGTTTTGGCACTTCGTCAGAATTTGATTTCCAAGGTACTTGAATTGGAGAAAGACAATATCTTCAAAAAGTACGAGGATAGAGTTGGAGACATCATCACAGGTGAGGTGTACCAAGTATGGAAGAGAGAATTGTTGATCTTAGACGATGAAGGCAATGAGTTGATCTTGCCAAAAAGCGAGCAGATCCCAAATGACTACTTCAAGAAAGGGGATAACATCAGAGCTGTAGTGAAGCAAGTGGAGATGAGAAATAACAAGCCACTCATTACCCTTTCCAGAACATCACCAGTATTCTTAGAGCGTTTGTTCGAGCAAGAGGTGCCAGAGATCTTTGATGGTTTGATCACTATTAAGAAGATTGTACGTGAGCCAGGTGAAAGAGCAAAAGTTGCAGTGGAATCATACGATGATAGAATTGATCCAGTAGGGGCATGTGTTGGTATGAAAGGGTCTAGAATTCACGGTATTGTGAGAGAGTTGAGAAATGAGAACATCGATGTGATCAACTACACCAATAATCTACAGTTGTATATTACAAGAGCATTGAGTCCTGCAAAAGTATCTTCTATCAAGATCGATGAAGAAACTGGTAAGGCAGAAGTATTCTTAGCTCCTGATCAAGTTTCTCTGGCAATTGGAAAAGGTGGACACAACATCAAACTAGCTGGAAAACTTACAGGATATGAGATCGATGTGTATCGTGAAGATATTGCAAATGACATAGATGACGATGTAGCATTGGATGAATTTGCAGATGAGATCGATGATTGGATCATTGATGAGCTAAAATCAATTGGTTGTGACACAGCAAAGAATGTGTTGGAACTTAGCGAATCGGAGTTGATCAAAAGAACTGATCTTGAAGAAGAAACAGTTGCTGAGATCAGAAAGATATTCATGGCCGAATTTGAATAAATAGAATTTTTCTTTCAGCCGTAAAAACTAAATTAGAGGAATTAATATATGTCCGTAAAGAGATTAAGTAAAGTAGCCCGAGAACTGAATGTTGGTATTAGCACCATTGTTGACTTCTTAGAGTCAAAAGGTGTTGAGATCGAAGCAAAACCGAATACCAAAATAGATCTTGAGGTGTACTCTCTTTTGAGCGAAGAATTCCAATCGGAAAAGACGGCTAAAGAAGAGTCTAAGAACGTCAGCATGCCTGCTGTTGAAAGGGAGAGTGTCACTCTAGAGAGTTCTCCTGATCAAAAACCTAAAAAGGATGACGATGAGGAAGTTCTTATCAAGAACGTTCCTGCTGGACAAGAAGCATCTGAATCATCTGAAGAACCTGCTGCTGAAGAGGTTAAAGAAGAAGAGAAAGTTGAAGAGGTAGAAGAGAAGGAAGATGGGAAACCCAAGGTAGTTGGCAAGATCGATTTGGACTCTATGAACCTCAAGAGTCGACCTGAAAAGAAAACCAAGAAGGAAGAAGAGAAGGAAGAGCCTAAAGAGCCAAAAGAAGAGGCTCCAAAAGCTGAAGAAGTAGTTGAAGAGAAGAAAGAAGAGAAAAAAGAAAAGGTAGAGGAAACCAAGTCTGAACCAGAAGAACACAAGACCGATGTTGAAAAACTTGAAGGAGTAAAGGTTCTTGGTAAGATCGAATTACCTGTTGAAAAGGAGAAAAAGCCAAAACCAGTTGCATCCTCTTCAGAAGACAAAGAGACACAGCGACCAAAGAGAAAAAGAAAGAGAATTGCTTCAGATAAGCCGGCAGCTAAAGGCAAAAGAAGGAAGAAGGATGATGATCCAGAATTGACAGATAAGCAGATCCAAGAGCAGATCAAGGAAACGCTTGCTAGATTAACTAGTGGTGGAGGTAAATCAAAAGCTGCGAAGTATAGAAAGCAGAAAAGAGACGCTGCCAGTGAGCAAGCCTTAAAAGAGGCGGAAGAAGCAGAACTACAAAAGAGCATCTTAAAGGTTACTGAGTTCGTTACCGCGAATGAATTGGCAGCCTTAATGGATGTTAACGTCAATGAAGTGATTTCAGCTTGTATGTCATTGGGAATGTTCGTTTCGATCAACCAGAGATTGGATGCTGAAACCTTAACCATCGTAGCTGAAGAGTTTGGATTCGAGATCGAGTTTATTAAAGCTGATTCTCAAAATGAGGTGATCGAGGAAGAGGATGCTCCAGAAGATTTGGATGATCGTTATCCTATAGTTACCGTTATGGGTCACGTTGACCACGGTAAGACCTCCTTACTTGACTACATTAGAGAAGCTAACGTTATTGCAGGTGAAGCTGGAGGAATTACCCAGCACATTGGAGCTTACAATGTTGAAGCAAAAGATGGTAAGCACATTACTTTCTTGGATACACCGGGTCACGAAGCCTTTACGGCCATGCGTGCTCGTGGTGCTCAAGTAACGGATGTAGTTATTGTTGTGGTAGCTGCAGATGATAGTGTAATGCCACAGACCAAAGAAGCTATCAACCACGCTCAAGCGGCAGGTGTACCAATCGTGTTTGCATTGAATAAGGTAGACCGTCCAAATGCCAATCCTGACAAGATCAAGGAAGAATTATCTCAAATGGATATCCTGGTTGAAGATTGGGGTGGAAAGTACCAGTCGCAAGAAGTATCTGCCAAGACAGGGCAAGGAGTTGAAGAGTTATTGGAAAAAGTTCTTCTTGAAGCAGAACTATTAGAATTGAAAGCCAATCCAGCTAAGAATGCTGTTGGTGCGGTGATCGAATCAGAATTGGACAAAGGAAGGGGTTATGTCACTACTCTTCTAGTTCAAGCAGGAACTTTGAGAATTGGAGATGTGATCCTTGCAGGACCTCACTCTGGTAGAATTAAGGCAATGTTTAATGAAAGAGGAAACGAAGTGAAAGAGGCAGGTCCTTCTATCCCAGTTTCAGTTCTTGGTTTGAGCGGTGCTCCTTCTGCTGGTGATCGATTCAATATCATGGATGATGAAAGGGAAGCGAGAAACATTGCTACCAAAAGACTTCAATTGCAAAGAGAGCAAGGTGCAAGAACCAAGAAGCACATTACTCTGGATGAGATTGGAAGAAGGATCGCTATTGGAGATTTCCAAGAGTTGAATGTGATCGTAAAAGGTGATGTGGATGGATCCATTGAAGCTCTATCTGATTCGCTATTGAAACTTTCAACTGAACAGATCCAAGTGAACATCATTCACAAGTCGGTAGGACAGATCACAGAATCCGATATTATGTTGGCTGCAGCTTCGGATGCCATTGTAATTGGATTCCAGGTAAGACCTTCTGTTGGTGCTAGAAAATTGGCGGAGAATGAAGAGATCGATATCCGACTATACTCTATTATCTACGATGCCATTGAAGAATTAAAATCTGCAATGGAGGGAATGTTGAAGCCGAAGGTAGAAGAGAAGGTTACTGCATCTATTGAGATCAGAGAAACCTTCAAGATCTCCAAGGTGGGAACCATTGCCGGTTGTATGGTTCTAGAAGGAAAAGTAAGTAGAAACGATAAGGTAAGAGTGATCCGAGAAGGTGTTGTAGTATACACTGGAGAGTTGGGCTCACTAAAACGTTTCAAAGACGATGTGAAAGAAGTGGCCAAAGGTTATGAATGTGGATTGAACATCGAAAACTACAATGACATCAAAGTAGGTGACATTGTTGAGGCTTACCAAGAAGTAGAAGTGAAGCAGAAGCTTCAGTAAGAAGATTCTAGATAAATTAGTAACGCCCTGTAGCAGAGAACATCTCACTACAGGGCGTTTTTTATTCCTGAATTATTAGTCGATTGTTGTGAATTCCCAAAGAGGATTCCAATCGAATGAGATAGATTCCAGACTCCAAGTTTTCATTGATTAAGAAGCGGTTTCCATCTCCAAGTTGCTTTTGAAGAATCAATTGTCCAACAGAATTGAAGATACTTAGTTGTACATCCTCAACTTGGGAAGCGAATTCAATTGTAAACGATTCTTTTGTAGGGTTGGGTACTATTCTAGTAAGTAATTTATCCTTGTTGGGCTCTTCTATTGAAGTGGCTACAGAGCGAAGAAAAATCAGGTGATCCTCTACTTCTCCAAACTGATTGCCACAATTGGAAGGAGATCCAAAATAGGAAAGTCTCAACCTCATTCGGACTGTATCTCCTGCACTAACATTTGTAGGGACAGTAAAATTGCTTGTTAATTGAGTTCCAGAGTTAATTCCCAGCATAATTTCTTCACTCTGATCAAAGGATCTATTGTTGTCAAAATCTATCCAAGCAGCATAGTCATTACCGCTCCATGAAGTATTTGCAGAAACTTCTAATTGATAGCTAGAATCTGCATACAGATCAATCAAAGGTGTTGAGGATAAACTATATCCATTGTTCCCACTCACTTTGGTGACTCCATTCAATATCATCCGATTGATAAAAAGATTCCCAGAACTTGTGTTTCCGCTTGCTGCACAATAATCAAAGGGTTTCACTTCGTAGTTAAAGCGATAACTCTCTGTAGTATCGTTGTTACTCCCAACTGCATATACTTTAAAATAGATGATAGTACCTGCAGGAAAGGTGGGAATTGCTTGATTCGATTCCCATTGTCCACCAACCAAGCTCATATCGATTCTATTGCCTAAGCTTGTGGTATCATTTGACCATTTCAAATAAACTGAGCTGAGGTTGCCAGAATATTGAATGGCTGAATAGACATATTGATCAACACTGTATTTTGGTGCGTCTTCACGTGGGGTATCTGTTATGGAGGTTCTAAGGATGGCAGGGTAGTTAGACCTACCAACCAATGAGTATTCCCATAGTCCTCTTCCCCAACTAGCAGCTCTTAGCGTATTACTTCCATAATTGATATCAAGCTCCAGAATGCTCACATTGGGCAAACCAGGATTGTAAAGAGACCAAGTTGTGCCATTCATTGGTTTTGTAAATACTCCAATTTCTGCACCTAGGTATATATTGGCTTGGTCTGTATGATCTATCACCACACTTCTAATAGGCATGTTTCCAAGGTTGTAAGTAATGTTGGTCCATGTTAAGCCCATATTCTGGCTGATATACACCTTCTGGCCATCGTTTTGATACCTGCCAAAAACAACAATGATAGTACTATCATTCTTGGGGTCAATAGCGATGTCTTCAATCATATAATTAGGAGTTCCAGTTCGGATGTTGCTGAAGGTATTTCCTCCATCCATTGATCTTTCAAGAGATCCACCTCTTGATACTACGATCATATCAGAATTATTAAAGGCAACAGCAGCTCTTTGAATATTACCACTAAAATTGGGAGTTCCTCTTCGGATATGTGATTCGCTAAAATCAGGGGAGTAATAGACGTAATCTCTAAAATCGTAGAGCTCCATCGAATTTTCGTGACTATAGGCAAGTGGAGCCACCCAGTCAGCACTGGAAGAGCCACTAGGGCTTGCGCCTGATCTGCTAGTGCCTCCATTTTTGCTGAGCTGACGATTTCCGAATTGTACACTTCCAATCAACCAGTCGTCATTCAAAGGATGAATGATTCCTTCCATTCCATCTGCGCCATAGAATTCTAGCCAAGAACTTCCTTTAAAAATACTCGTGCCATTGTCTTGAGAGCCACAGATCACATTTCCATGATTTCCTTGTGCAACACCTAAACGGTAATTCTCACGAATTCCAGTTCCTTCGCTCAAGATTTGCCAATTTACTCCTCCATCAGAGCTTTTGCACAAGAAGCCATCCGTTGCAACATAGAAGACACCATTAACACAGATAGAATTTCTAAGATCAGCATGAATGTAATTAGTGCTTGTACGATAACTAATTGCATTTCCATTTCCGGAGCCATTTGTGTTTCCCAATGACCATCTAGTTCTTCTTGTAAAGTTCTTACCGCCATCTGTGCTGTTCTCAAGATCTACATAGCCGTAGATCATGATACTTGTGTCAATATCACTTACTGAGAATGCTCTGCATACTTCATTTGGATTGGATAGGTAGGTGAAACTACTTCCTCTATTCACAGATTTCCAAACCCCATTATCTGATGCGAAATACAAACAATCAGCACAATCTGGGCTAGTTGATAAGCGAACATTTCTATTGGAGTTTCCACTTGCAATGCCAGCAATAGAAAAACTGTTTCCAAGATCTGTTGATCTCAAAGGGGAATTTGCAGCACTAGGGGTTCCACTGTCATAAAGATAAATGATGCTATCTAATTGAGGATGAAATGCTATTTGATTGATGTTGTAACCAGCAAGTAATCGAGTTGAAGAATTGAGATTGTCTGTAGATCTGAAAAGCCCTTGGTTCGTGCCAACAAAAACTAGATTTGGTATGCCGGGATGATATTTAATTACATTGACCTGGAAATTAGTCCCCAATCCACCAAAACCTATTTGTATAGGATTGAAGTTGGTGGTCGTCCAATTCAATCCGCCATTCGTGCTCTTGTAGATACCATGAGAAGTCCCATTTCTAGCATTTCGCACATTGATCAAAACTGAATCTGAATTGGAAGGAGAAACTGCAAATGCATTCACTCCAGTGGCAAACAATGAATCAGTTGTTACCACCCAATTCTGACCTCCGTCTATACTTCTCCAAAAACCTCCTGAACGAGAGCCCAGATAGATCCTGTTGCTATCCGTTGGATCTATATACAAGTCTTCAACTCTGCCAAGACCGGCTGAATAATGGCCAGTGATACTGTCAATTGTACTGGGTCCTAACTCTCTCCAATTTCCGTTGAAGAGTGTCTTTTGAGTGGGATTATTTTTGAGGAATTTCTGGTATTGTGTTTTGGCAAAGTATGGATCAACATTAGATCTTACTCCATCTGGATAATACTTGTATTCATTGTTGAATTTCCATCTTTGAAAAGGTTTCCAACCTGAGCCTTTAGCATCTTTATCGATTCCAGCAAAGTGCTTTTCTGCCTTGTCTACCACCTCATAAAAATTATAGGATGGATCATACATCATTTCTTTATAGCTTACTTCTTGAGAGTAAGAGTTAAAAATGAAAATGGATAAAACGAACAGCAAATAATGTTTCATTACATAAAGTTAAGGTAGAAAGAGGTCTTCTTGAATTGTTGGAGCTTTTTTGAGAACATTGGTCTTTCCGTTGAGACTAAAAAATAATGTGGCAGATGAGTCCATCTCTATTAACTCGTGACTAATTTTTGATACTCTAAACTTGTATTCAGATTGCTCAGCAGATAGATCAAAGCTTTTATCATTGACGAGTAGGGAATCCAATATTATTTGTGAACCTTGCTTGAGCCACACATCTAGATGCAAATAGGTTTTGATGCTATCTTCTTGATTACCTGGTATTTCTTTTTGATAGTAGAGTTTTTCAATTTTGATCTCATTTCCGCTGTATTGGACCGGGTTTTCATAAATGCTTTTAGATGAGCAAGAGAAGAAGAGTAAAATGGATAGAATTCGTAAAAAACTCATTTGCAAAGGAGTGGATCGAAAGTACTGATGAATTATTTCTCACTTTGAGCGATCCAACCACCACCCAAGGCTTTGTACAATCGGATGTGATTGCTCAACTGCTGGGAGCGAATTTGAGCCAGTAATAATTCTGCATCAAAGGCTTGTCTCTGCTGCTCCAGAAATTCCAAATAAGAAGTAACTCCCTTATCGTATCGTTCTCTAGAAAGTGTTTGAGCTTGCAGTGCCGACTCTCTTCTTCTTAAAGCAATTTCAAATTCTTCCTTGGTCGTTTCTATATCGATCAAGATGTCTTCCACTTCTTGAACTGCTTTCAACATGGTATTCTTATAGTCGTACAAACTTTGCTCTCGAATACTCTTTTGAATATCTACTTGTCGCTTCAATTGGCCCCAATAAAACAAAGGACCAAATAAGGATCCGCTAATGGTCCAAATTGGATTTCCAAAATCGATGTCGTCAAAGCTGTTGGCATTTACTCCCAGTAAGGCCGATGCATTCAAGGAAGGCAATCTATTGGCTTGGGCTACTCCAACCCTGGCATTCTCAGCGATCAGTCGGCTTTCTGCAGCAATTACATCCGGACGTCTGTACAACAATTCAGTCGGGGTTTCTAAGGGGATTTCGGTTTCTATTACCTGTTCTCCTAACTCTTTCCCAATGGGTATGGAATCTGGATAGGCACCCAATAGAATGCTCATGGCATTCTCCAATTGTATCTTTCTTCTTTTGTATTGTGGCACCGCTCCAGCTGCTATGGTATATTGTATGGTTGCTTGATTCACATCAATGATGGGGACAATGCCTTTGTCAAATCTTGCCTGAATGATCTGGAGCATACTATCTCTGGAGAAGGCATTCCTTTTTGAAATTTCCAGCTGTGCTCTGGCCTCAATAATCTCGAAATAAGTAACTGCTACATCAGTGATCAAGGAGATCATGATGGCTCTGTATCCATATTCAGTGCTCAAAAGGTCAGCTCTTGCTGCTTCATTAGCCCTGCGTAATTTGCCCCAGATATCGATCTCCCAATTTACATTTGCAGTTCCTTGGATCACATTGGTTTCTGTACCCTGTAATCCTAGCAAAACATTGGTTCTGCTCACCTTGGCAGAAGCATCAAATTGGGGAAGCAAATTGCTCTTTTGAATGTTCAAAGCAGCTCTTGCCTGAATGATCGTTTCGGCAGCTATTTGAACATCTTTGTTATTTTCCAAAGCAAGACGGGTAAGACTATCCAAAACTGGGTCGTTGAACAGCTCCCACCAGCTAATGTCGATGGTCTTTAGATTCAGTGTATCGGTATTGACTGTATCTACCGAGGTATTATAGGTACTGTCTACACCATTGTAAGTTTCTGGAGGAACGAACTCTGTACCCTTGTAATTCTTGCCCATTTTGCAAGAGCTGAACAAGAGAACCACTACTGCTATCCATGAGATCCTTTTCATTCTTCGCTGCTAGTATTGGTTTCTAATTTCAGAGCTTGATCCCTTTTTTTTTCGTAGCCGGCAATTTTCCCGATGAGTAAGAAGAGCATGGGGTAAAAGAATACTCCAAGTAGGGTAGCAATCGACATTCCACCAAGCAATGCCATTCCCATTACCTTTCTAGCTTCGGCGCCAGTTCCTGATGCGATCACCAAGGGGAACACTCCCAAAATAAATGAGAATGCTGTCATCAAGATAGGTCTGAATCTCGCTTTTGCAGCCTTGATGGCAGCATCGAAGAGCGACAGCCCATTCTTGAATTCATCATTGGCAAATTCAACGATCAAGATCGCATTCTTGGCAGCCATTCCGATCAGCATCACAAAGGATACTTGTGCAAAAATGTTGTTCTCAAAACTCAAACTAAAGAATCTCGCAGCCCATAAAAAGAACAATGCTCCAAAGATCGCAAAAGGAGTTCCCAAGAGGATGGAGAAAGGCAAGCTCCAACTTTCATATTGAGCAGCTAGAATCAGGAAAACGAAGATCAATGAGAAGGTCAGGATTACACCCAATGATCCAGATGCTTTGTTTTCTTGATAAGACATGGCATTCCAACTGGTACTCATGTCTGAAGGAAGCGCTTCTTTGGCAACTTCCTCCAAGGCTTTCATTGCTTGAGCTGAAGTATAGCCTGGAGCAGGACCACCCGTTACTTCAACCGATCTGAAGAGGTTGAATCGGGTAGTGTAGTCAGGACCTGAGATGGGTCGTATGGTTGCAATGGTCGACAATGGTACCATCTTTCCATCCTTGTTCTTGATAAAGAAGTTTTCGATCTGTGATTCATCTACACGGTATTCACTTTCTGCTTGAACATACGTTTTATACAACCTTCCGAAACGTGTAAAATCATTAACATAGGCTCCACCCATGAATGCTCCAATAGTAGTGTAAAGATCATTCAAGGATACTCCCAACTTCAGCGCTTTTTCCTTGTCGATGTCCATGTAACGCTGAGGAACAGAGCTTTGGAAAGTACTGAATGCCCTTCCAATTTCAGGTCGAGCATTGGCTGCTTGTATGAACTTCCTGCTGTTCTGTGCCAAATAATCTGGACTATTTCCAGACCGGTCTTGCAACATAATGCTAAAACCAGAGCCGTTACCCAAACCGGGTATGGCAGGCGGACCAAAAGCAAAAGCTTGTGCACCTTGAATCTTCATAGCCAACTCAATGTTCAACTCATCAATGATCTCCTTGGCCGTTTTATCTCTGTCTCCCCAATCCTTCAAACTGCCAAACATAAAAGCAGTATTGGTATTCATGGAGCCAGATAGCATACTATAACCAGCTGCATTAGTAACGTACTCAATGTCTTCGTGCTTCAATAGAATTTGCTCGATCTGACTAGCTATTTCATCCGTTCTTTGAAGAGAGGAGGCATTGGGCAATTGTACATTGACAAAGAAATAACCCATGTCCTCTTCTGGTATAAATCCTCCGGGAACGAGATTTCCAAATAGTCCAGCTGCAGCAGTAAGAATAACAATGAAGATTACTCCCCTTTTCAATTTACCTGTGATCACATTGGTGAAATTCATATAGCTATCAGTAGACCTTCCCAACCAAGCATTGAACTTTTCAAAAAACTTGCCCAACCAGCCACCATAAGGCTTTGGCTCCTTCAATAAAATAGAACAAAGGGCAGGGCTGAGAGTCAAGGCATTAACGGAAGAAACGATCACCGATACCACAATGGTGATGGCAAATTGTTGGTATAACAATCCAGTAATTCCAGCCATTCCAGCAACAGGAATAAATACAGCGATCAGTACCAAAGTGGTAGCAATTACTGGGGCAGTTACTTTGCGCATTGCTTCCAAGGTGGCTTCCTTGGAACTCATTCCATTGGCAATGTTCACCTGCACTGCTTCCACCACAACAATAGCATCATCCACAACAATTCCAATGGCCAATACTAAACCTAGTAGAGAGAGCACATTGATGGTGAACCCCAACATGGGGAAGAACATGAATGCACCAACTAATGATACCGGTATGGCAAGAGTAGGAATGAGTGTGGCTCGCCAATCTTGAATGAAAATGAATACCACTAATATCACCAAGATCAAGGCTACGATGAGGGTGATAATAATGTCTCGAATACCAGCGGTAATTGGTAGAGTTGAATCCAAAGACACATCGTAGGTCATTCCTTCGGGAAAGGAATTACTGATGTCCTTCATTTCTGATTTGATGGTGTTGGCCAATTCAACAGCATTGGAACCTGGAGCCTGATACAGAGCAACAATGGCAGCAGATTTTGGAATGGAATCACGACCTTCTTTGTTGATACCTAGTCTCGGGATCATGCTGTAGGTCTCTACACCAAGAGCAACTCTGGCAATGTCCTTGATCTTTACTTGCGAACCATCTGAAAGGGTTCTCACCACAATTTCTTCAAAGGATTCTGCAGAATTGAAACGTTCAGGTAGTCTAACGGTATAGGTAAATTCTGTGCCTGGCGGAGAAGGCTCCGCTCCAAATTTACCTCCAGGTACAATGACGTTTTGTTCATTGATGGCAGCCAATATTTCAGGAACAGTAATTCCCAATGAAGCAAGTCGATCGGGTTTGATCCAGATCCTCATGGAATAGTTGGCCGCTCCCAAGATGTCAACTCTACCTATCCCAGGAACCCTTGCTAGTCGGTCCTTGATATTGATCAATCCGTAATTTCCAAGGAATTCAGCATTGTTGTGTTTTGGATCGGAAGAGGTCAAGGTGACCAACATCAAAATGTTGGGCAGTGATTTTTTAGTAGATACGCCATACTTGGTAACATCAGAAGGAAGTTTGGCCGTGGCTGCCGAAACTCTGTTTTGAGCCAGTACGGTATTCATGTCTGGATCCGTTCCAACATCAAATGATACTTGAATGGCCATGGTACCATCATTGGCGTTGGTCGACTTCATATAGATCATATTGTCGACCCCATTCATTTCTTGCTCAATGGGAGTGGCAACAGACTCTTCAACATTCAATGCGTTTGCACCGGTATAGGTGGCTCTAACCTCTACGATAGGCGGGGTGAGGTTGGGGTATTGTTCAATGGCAAGACCAATTACAGATACAGCACCAACAATCACGATCACAATGGCAATGACCATTGCAACAATAGGACGATGTACAAAAAAGTTCCCCTTGTCTGCCATTATTCTTCGATCGTGGTTTTGCTATTGAATTCGGTAGGTTCTGGAACCACTACATCTCCATTCCTAACGAGTTGAATGGCATCAATGACCACTTTTTCTTGATCTTTTAGTCCACTACTGATAATGCTCATATCACCAATTTTATTGCTGACTTGTACCGCTCTAGATTCAACTACATTGGAATCGTTGACCACGAATACAGAGTACTGACCTTGCAATTCGATCAGGCATCGTTGAGGTACCATGATGGCCGCTTCTTCCGTCTTGAGCATCAATCTAGCCTTGGCATACAATCCCGGTCTCAATAATCTACTTGGATTCGGAAAACTTGCTTGGATCAAAAGGGATCCGGTATTTCGATTGATCTGATTGTCTACAAAATCGATTTGTCCTAGCTCATCGTAAATAGAGCCATCTGCCAAGATCAATTGAACCTTGGTATCATTTCTTCCATCTTCAACATCCTGCTTGACTTCATCGGTGGTTTTATTGGAACTGTATGCTTTTGCCAATTCCAGATATTTTCCTTCAGAAATAGAGAATTGAACACGGATGGTATCTATTCTCGAAACGGTATTCAAGATCACGGGGTTGGGTTCTCTACCCACATATTCTCCAACTCTGGCTTCTGTCTTTCCAATCAATCCATCAATAGGGGATTTGATGGAGCAGTATCCCAATTGAATTTTTGCCTGATCCAAATTGGCGTTGGCCGCTTTCAAATTGGCAACGGATGCATCAAATTTGGCTTGAGCAGCATCGAGATCACTTTGACTAACCGCCTTTTCAGCTGCTAGAGGCTTGTATCTGTTCAGATCAGTCTCTGCATTGACCATGATGGTTTGTGCCTCTGCAACCTTGCTTTCATGTGCAGCAACTTCTGCCATGTATGGTGCAGGATCAATAGCATAAAGAAGTTGTCCTCTTTTAACCTGACTTCCTTCTGCGAAAGCAATGTCTTCTACATAGCCATCTACTCTTGCTCTAATAGGAATATCCTTTAAACCATAGGTTTGAGCGACAAACTCATTATAGATGGGAACATCTTGAGCATTGGCTAGGATAACGGGCACCTTTTTTGGAGGCATTTTGGCCATTTGATCACTAGAGCATGAGTGAAGGAGCGCGCTACTAGTTAAACCAATTAAAAGGACCGCTGGGATGAAATTTTTCATGATCGATAAAATTCAACAATTAGTTGCTTCAAAATCAAGCCGAAGGAATAAAAATAGAGATAAATGAGCATCTAGAAGCTAGAGATTAGAAATTTGAAGGAAGATGTGTCAAATAGGTTTGAGGAATTGACGAAGAGGGCTTAAAGAAGAGGATCCAATTCATTAGATTTTAATGATGAGAAATTCAAAACATTTCTCTAATTTCGCAGTCCCAATTTTCGAATCATTTTGCCCAGGTGGCGGAATTGGTAGACGCGTTGGTCTCAAACACCAATGCCTTCGGGCGTGCCGGTTCGACTCCGGCCCTGGGTACAAAACAGAGTGAGAATGAGAGCGAGAGCGACATTCGATCTCTGTTTTTTTTCATAACTCGCATTCAAGCTTTTTCTGGATCCTACGCAGGTGAAGCCTACTCCAGAATAGCAAAATATCATTTAGATTCTATTCTCTAGATTTCAGACTCTTTCTTCTTTCCTATTTTTTAAACATTTAGTTGTGGATTTATCTTGCTCTACTTCGTTTTAATTGATAAATTTGCACCCCTTTTTAAAAGCAGTTCCACAGGAATGACCAATGAAGTAAAAATATTTTCAGGTTCCAGTAACAAAAAACTGGCGGAAAGTATTGCGAAACATTTTGGTGTTCCACTTGGAAAGAGTTCTTTGAGTAGGTTCTCAGATGGAGAGTTCCAACCTTCATTTGAAGAATCAGTTCGCGGATGTGATGTATTCATCGTACAGTCTACATTTCCACCCACCGACAATCTTTTTGAATTGTTGTTGATGGTAGATGCAGCAAAGAGAGCATCAGCCAGACGGATCGTAGCGGTCTTGCCTTATTTTGGTTTTGCCAGACAAGACAGAAAAGACCAGCCTAGAGTTCCGATTGGTTCTAAGCTAGTAGCTAATATGTTGGCTGCAGCAGGTGTTACTCGAGTAATGACGATGGATCTTCATGCTGATCAAATTCAGGGATTTTTTGAAGTACCTGTTGATCATCTTTATGCATCGGCAATTTTTGGACAAGCCATTAAGGATTTGAATTTGCCAAATCTCATCATGGCCTCACCTGATATGGGTGGATCAAAAAGAGCTTATGCCTACGCCAAGCATTTGGAAACAGATGTTGTTATCTGCTACAAGCAGAGAAAGAAGGCAAACAAAGTAGACAAGATGTTCTTGATCGGTGAGGTGGAAGGAAAAGATGTTCTTTTGGTAGACGATATGATCGATACTGCAGGAACATTGACCAAGGCTGCGGACATTATGCATGAAAAAGGGGCAAGCTCAGTAAGGGCGATTTGTACTCATCCAATATTATCTGGTGAGGCATATGAGAGAATTGAGAATTCGAGCTTGACGGAATTGATTGTTACTGATACCATTCCTTTGAAAAGGGAATCTGAAAAGATCAGAGTGGTATCCGTAGCTGAACTGTTCGCAAAAGTGATCTACAAGATTCACAATTATGAATCGATCAGTTCATATTTTATATTTTAAAAGAAAACGCAAACATTAATATAGCACGCTATGAAGTCTGTTGAATTAAAAGCTTCTTTAAGAGAAGACGCTGGAAGTAAGAGCAAGCTGAACACCCTTCGTAAAGAAGGGCAAGTTCCAGCTGTGATCTATGGTGGCAAAGAGAATTTGAATTTCAGTGTGAATGAAGTTGAATTTTCAAAGTTGATCCATACCTCTGATGTATACATCGTTGAGTTGAATTTCGGAGATAATAAGATCAATGCTGTGATCAGAGATGTTCAATTTCATCCAGTAACAGATGCACCAATCCATATTGATTTTATGGAAGTATTCGAAGACAAGCCAATCATCATTGGTGTACCAGTGAAATTCGTTGGTAAGTCGATCGGAGTATTGAACGGTGGAAAGAGAAGAGAGAAGTTGAGAAAACTGATCGTTAAAGCTCTTCCAAAAGATGTTCCTTCTGAAATCGAGGTAGATATTACCAAAGTGAGAATTGGTCAAGGTATCAAAGTTGAAGAGATCAGCGTTGATAATGTAGAATTCATGGATCATCCAAAAGCGGTTATCATCGCTGTTAAAACATCTCGTTTGGCAGTTGAAGATGAGCTTGAAGATGAAGAAGGTGAAGAAGGAGAAGAGGGTGCAGAAGGTGCAGAAGGTGCTGAAGGAGATGCTCCTAAAGCTGAAGAAGGTAGCGAAGCTAAAGCTGAAGCTGCTGCTGAATAATCAGCATTCCCAAAATCTTCTTTCGTATGAAGTATCTGATCGCCGGACTTGGCAACATAGGACCTGATTACGAAAATACCAGACACAATATTGGTTTTGATGCATTGGATGAGCTTGCTAGCTCATCCAATGTTTCTTTTTCTAGCGGTAGGTACGCAGATCATGCAACAATCAAGTTCAAGGGTCGAACCCTTATTTTGATCAAGCCTACCACCTATATGAATTTAAGCGGCAAGGCCGTGCATTATTGGTTGCAGCATGAAAAGATCCCCCTCGATCGTTTGCTCGTGATCACTGATGATCTGGCCCTGCCCTTTGGAACTCTCCGGTTAAAAGCCAAAGGAAGTGATGGAGGTCACAACGGACTGAAACACATTCAGCAGATCTTAGGAACTCCCAATTACGCCCGACTAAGGTTTGGAATTGGGAATGGATTTCCCAAAGGACATCAAGTGAATTATGTCCTTTCCAAATGGACCGATGAAGAGAATACAGAGCTTCAGTCTTTGATCAAGAAATGCTCCGAGATCGTTAAGTCTTTTGTGAGTATTGGTCCAGCCAGGACCATGAATCAATTCAATTAATTTTTCTTATCTACTTTTTAGTAGGCAAAAGCCTTGTTCATTTTCTTTTGTGGGAAAAGAAAACGAACCAAAAGAAAGCCCAGGCCACAGTGAATTCTTGTCCCTACTCTTGAAGTCTAAGTGAGGTCGAATGATCTCCAAGGCAAGCTTGGAGCTTTTCTCTTCACTAAGTCTTCAATTCGCTCCATCAATAATTCTCCGTGATGCCAACCTTATCCCGCTGAAGGCGGGATAAAAATGGCCTTGGCTAGATCTTGTAGAATTACCAGCTTAAATGAATCGCAATCGAACCCTTGTTTGAGCACAGCCATTCCCGACTTGTTCGGGATCAATGGCGTTTGCGAGTTGGGGTGAGATAGTGGAATGTAGCTGAGTAATTCAAGAGATCTAGGCACAGCCTTGATTTTTGCATCACTTCGTATCAAGACAAAGTGATAGAAAAAGAGATGACTCTTGAACTTTTTGGTTCGCTTTTGTTTCCTTCAGCCGCCACCCGCGTGCCGCTGAAGCTTAAGCGGAGGCGCAAAGGCTAGCCTGGAGGCAAGGCAAGGCAAAAATGAACGGAGTAACAGAAAATTACTTCAACTCAAAATCATCCGCATCCATTCCCAAAGGAAACTTCTTCCTGAATTCATTCAATTCATCCAGGTCGATCTCTTGGGTTGTTTCTTCTTCCTTTGCTCTGCTTGCTTCCCAAATAAGCTCTCCCTTAGGATCGATCAATGCACTTCCGCCAATGTAATCGATCTGTTTTTCGTCCCTTCCTATTCGATTTACTCCTGCAACGTAAACTTGATTTTCAATGGCTCGAGCCATCAGTAACTTGCTCCAAGCACTTGCTCTGGGAGAGGGCCAATTGGCTACATAGATCAAGAGATCATACTCTGGATTTGCAAAGCTTTTACGATCGGTTTCATATCTATTTCGGCTATAAACTGGAAACCTTAGATCGTAGCAGATCATTGGACAAACCTTCCAGCCATCGAGCTCCACGATCAATTTATCTTTGCCTGCTTCAAAGAATTGATTTTCATCGGCCATGCGAAAAAGGTGACGCTTATCATAGCTTTCATGAGTCCCATCTGGCCTCATCCATATGAGCCGGTTGTAATACTTCCCTCCATCTTCAATGATCAAGCTTCCGCAAACAACACTCTTGTACTTTGATGCCATTTCTTGCATCCAGAGCACTGTTTCTCCGGTCATTTTTTCAGACAGACGAGAGGAGGCCATGCTGAAGCCGGTAGTGAACATTTCCGGAAGTATAATGAGATCAGGATCTTCCAATGCACTGATCTTAATTTCAAAGGAATCTCTGTTTGCTTTGGGATCTTCCCAAGCTAGATCAGATTGTAAAAGGCTAATTCTTAAAGGGGTCATATTCTATTCAAGATCTCCGCAGCTTGCTCTAAAGTACTATTTTGCTTGGCAAAGCAAAAACGCAATACTTTAGGATCTAGATCTTGATTGTAGAATACAGAAATAGGGATGGAAGCGATCTTGTGCTCTTTGGTCAGTCTTACGGCAAAATCAGTGTCCCTTTCATCGCTGATCTGATCGTATCCCAATAATTGAAAATAAGTCCCTTCTGATGGTCTGATACTGAAGCGGCTGCCTTCAATGAGTTGGTTGAAAAAGTCTCTTTTCTCTTGGTAGAATTTACCCAGATCCATATAAGCTTCTTCATGATCCAAATAATCTGCAAAGGCCTTTTGCATGGGACGGTTGACTGCAAAAACATTGTATTGATGAGTTTTTCTAAACTCTTTCATCAATTCAGCAGGGGCAAGGCAGTACCCTATTTTCCAACCTGTTGTATGATAAGTCTTTCCAAATGATGAAACGATAAAGCTTCTCTCTGCTAAACCTGGATACTTGCTTGCACTTTCGTGCTTCTTGCCATCAAAAATGATGTGTTCATATACTTCATCACTTAATACTAAGATATTTGACTTGTCAGTGATCTTTTCCAACTGCTTCATGTCCTCCTCATTCATGACCATCCCACTTGGGTTATGAGGAGAATTGATGATGATCATTCTGGTCCTTTGATTGAGCATCTTTTTCACTTCTTCCCAATTGATCTTGAAGTCGGGCTCTTTAAGAGGAACATAAACTGGCTTCGCACCTACCAATTCAACTGCTGGTTCGTAGCAATCATAAGCAGGAGTGAAGATGATCACTTCATCTCCTTCATTCAGACTAGCTGCAATGGCTGTGAATATTGCTTGGGTAGCCCCGGCTGTGATGGTGATCTCTTTGTCTGGATCGTATTCTGCTCCGTAGATCTTTTGGGTCTTCTCTGCTATCTTTTCTCTTAGTGCAGGCAGTCCAGCCATTGGAGCATATTGGTTCTCTCTTGATCGCATGGCTTTGTATACCAATTCGATCAATTCTGGGGCACCATCAAAATCTGGAAATCCTTGAGAAAGGTTCAATGCTCCTTCATCAACGGCCATTTGGCTCATTACCGTGAAGATGGTGGTTCCAACCTTCGGCAATTTAGAATGCAAGGATGCTGAAAAATCAGGCATCTATTTTACTGCGATTACTTAGTAAGATTCGCCGACAAGAACTCACGGTTCATGCGGGCAATATTTTCTAGAGAAATACCCTTTGGACATTCTACTTCACAAGCCCCAGTATTGGAACAAGGACCAAAGCCTTCTTTCTCAGCTTGCTTTACCATGTTCAATACTCTGTCTTTTGCTTCTACCTGACCTTGAGGAAGCAAGGCATATTGTGAAACTTTAGCAGATACGAACAAGCTTGCTGATGCATTCTTACATGCTGCTACACAAGCTCCACAACCAATACATGCTGCAGCATCAAATGCTTTGTCGGCACTCTCTTTCTCAATTGGAAGAGCATTCGCATCTTGTGTATTTCCTGAAGTGTTAACGGAAATAAATCCTCCAGCATGCTGAATCCTATCAAAAGACGAACGGTCTACCATCAAGTCCTTGATCACTGGGAATGCTTTTGCTCTCCATGGTTCCACATAAATAGTTTCTCCATCTTTGAAAGAGCGCATGTGAAGCTGGCAGGTTGTCACCATTTTACCTGGTCCATGTGGTCTTCCGTTGATGTACAAGCTACATGAACCACAGATGCCCTCTCTACAATCGTGATCGAAGGTAACAGGCGACTTTCCTTCTGAGATCAGTTGTTCGTTCAATTGATCAAGCATCTCAAGGAAAGAGCTGTTGACTGAAACTTCGTTTAATTGATAAGTTTCAATTTGACCTTTGGTCTTAGCGTTCTTTTGACGCCAGATCTTTAAAGTTATATTGATATTATTTCCTGACATATCTTTCTATTTGTAAGAACGTGTTTTCAGTTCCACATTCTCATACTTCAAATCTTCTTTATGTAAAATCGCTTCGGATGGCTTTCCAGTGTATTGCCATGCAGAAACATAGGTAAAGGTGTCATCCTTTCTCAAGGCTTCTCCCTCTTCAGTTTGGAATTCTTCTCTAAAGTGTCCTCCACAAGATTCTTCTCTTTCCAAAGCATCTCGCGCAAAGAGTTCACCCAACTCAAGGAAGTCAGCTACTCTTGCAGCTTTTTCCAACTCTTGGTTCATTTCGTCCATTTCACCTGGCACTCTCACTTCTTTGTAGAACTCATCTCGTAGGTCTGAAATTTCTTGAATGGCCTCTTTAAGACCTTTCTCATTTCTTGCCATTCCTACTTTGTTCCACATGATCAAGCCCAATCGTTTGTGGAAATGATCAACAGACTTAGTCCCATTATTGTTGATTAGAGCTTTTAACTCATCGGTTACTTTTTTCTCAGCTTCATCAAACTCCTTAGTATCTGTTGGGATCGGTCCAGTTCTAATGTCATCTGCAAGATAATCTCCAATGGTGTAAGGAAGAACAAAATAACCATCAGCCAATCCTTGCATCAATGCAGAAGCTCCCAATCGGTTTGCTCCATGATCAGAGAAGTTACATTCTCCAGTAGCATATAGTCCAGGGACAGTAGTCATCAAATTGTAATCTACCCAAATACCTCCCATGGTATAATGCACCGCAGGATAGATCTTCATTGGAGTCTCGTATGGATTCTCATCAGTGATCTGCTTGTACATGTCGAAGAGATTCCCATACTTACTCTCGATAACTTTCTTACCGAGCTCTTGGATCTTTTCATCAGATGGATTTTCAATGCCTTTTACATTCGCTTCTTCATGTCCATATCTAATAATGGCAGAAGCAAAATCTAGGAATACACCTTCCTTGGTGTCGTTATCTACTACACCATATCCAGCATCACATCGTTCTTTCGCTGCTCTAGAGGCAACATCACGAGGAACCAAGTTTCCAAAAGATGGATATCTTCTTTCCAAATAGTAATCTCTGTCTTCTTCTTTGATATCTACTGGTCTTAGCTTTCCTTCTCTTACGGCTTTGGCATCTTCCAAATTCTTTGGCACCCAAATCCTACCATCGTTTCTCAATGATTCGGACATCAAGGTCAATTTGGATTGCTGTGTTCCGTGAACAGGGACACAAGTTGGGTGAATTTGAGTGTAACAAGGATTGGCAAAGTAAGCTCCCTTCTTGTGCGCTTTCCATGAAGCAGTTACATTGGATCCCATGGCATTGGTTGAAAGGAAGAATACATTTCCGTAACCTCCACTAGCCAATACAACAGCATGAGCAGAATGTCTTTCAATTTCACCAGTTACCAAGTTTCTAGCGATGATTCCTCTTGCTTTTCCATCAACCACCACCACATCTAACATCTCATGGCGATTGTACATCTTGATCTTTCCCTTACCGATCTGCCTGTTCATTGCGGAGTAAGCTCCCAATAATAGCTGCTGACCAGTTTGTCCTTTAGCATAGAAAGTTCTTGAAACCAATACACCTCCAAAAGATCGGTTGTCCAATAATCCACCGTAATCTCTTGCAAATGGAACTCCTTGGGCAACACATTGGTCAATGATGTTGGCAGATACTTCGGCCAAACGATAAACGTTGGCTTCTCTAGATCTGTAATCTCCTCCTTTGACTGTATCGTAGAATAGTCTGTAGGTAGAGTCTCCATCACCTTGATAGTTCTTGGCAGCGTTGATTCCTCCTTGAGCTGCAATAGAGTGAGCTCTTCTTGGAGAATCTTGATAACAGAATGCTTTCACATTGTAGCCCAATTCTGCTAGGGTTGCAGAAGCAGAGCCTCCAGCCAAACCAGTACCAACAACGATCACATCAATGTTTCTTTTGTTGGCTGGATTTACCAGACGAATGTTGTTCTTATGATTGGTCCATTTATCTTTAAGTGGACCTTCAGGTATTTTAGAATCTAATGACATATACTTTCCTTTTTCTTCTGGCTTATTATTTCATCAAAAAGAGATAAACTGGGATCACTGCAAAAAGCAATGGAACTAAAATGGCGAAGGCATATCCTACCTTGTCAATGAGGGCGCCGTACTTTTTGTTCTTCAATCCAAAAGATTGAAAGCCAGATTGGAATCCGTGAATTAAGTGAAAGGCGATTGCGACCATTCCAATTACATAGAATAAAACTAGAACAGGCTCTTGGAACCCTTGGATCACGATCTCATACAAATCTCTCATAGCTGGACCAAGGCTCTCACCTCCCAGCATGACTTCTCCATTTTCTATCATTCCACCTTTTACAACACTACCGTCTTTTAGCAATGGAGAACTTCCATCTTCAGCAGTCATGAAAGGGGTCTCTCCAAACTTATAGATGTACCAGAAATTTTGCATGTGCACAACAATGTATACGAAGATGATGGTTCCCAAAATGCCCATGTTGCGAGAACTCCAAATGGAATTCGCACCCGGCTTGGAGTAGGCATAGCCTTCCGGTCGAGCCTTTCTATTGTTGATGGTGATGACCAATCCGTCTACAGCATGAAACAGGATGCTGAAGTAAGTTACATAAGAGAGTAGCTTTACTGCTGGATTGGTAGTCATGAATACTGCGTACTCATTGAATTGTAATCGGCCTGCATATCCATCCATGAATAATTGCAGATTACCCGCTAGGTGTCCGATCAGGAAAAGGCACAAGAACAGCCCAGTTGCGGCCATCCAGTACTTTTTGACGAGGTGTGATTTTATTAATCCTTTTGCTTCGCTCATGCGGTCAAGCTTTTAAAATTTTTGTAATCAGATAAGGGCAAATTTAACTCATGTGTACCTTCAAACCAACATATAAATCAAGGCTAAGTTATTTAGACTCATTCTTGATAAGGAGCAGCTTGAAAACGCAATAAAATAACGCTTAATTGAAGGAAGAGTTTAAAGAATTCCTATCGTTTTGAAGCTATTTGCAAGCTGCTTACATTTGGTATCCCAAAAATTTTAGCATGAAGTACCATCAAATACCATCCAGTCTTTTTATTAAGAACAGAGATAAATTAAGTAAGAGAATGAAATCCAATTCTCTAGCAGTACTGAATTCTAATGACATCATGCCTACCAATGCTGATGGTACCATGCTATTCAGACAAAACAACGACCTCTTTTATTTATCGGGAGTTGATCAAGAAGAGTCTATCCTTGTAATTTTTCCTGATGCTCCTCAAGCAAAGCATAGGGAGATCCTTTTCTTGAAAGAAACAAGTGAGGAGATTGCGATCTGGGAAGGAGAGAAATTATCAAAACCCAGAGCAACAGAGGTTTCTGGAATTGAAACTATTTATTGGTTGCAAGATTTCGATAAAGTTTTTAGAACTCTGGTATATGAAGCAGAGAACATTTACTTAAACGATAACGAACATTTGAGAGCGGTTGTAAAGGTAGAAACCGCTGATGCTCGTTTCAGAAAAGAGTGCATGGAAGATTTCCCACTTCACAACTACGAGCGTTTGGCTCCGATCATGCACGATCTAAGAGCCATCAAAGAAGAGGAAGAAGTGGCCTTGATGCAAACGGCTTGTGATATAACAGCTAAGGGTGTGGATCGTATCTTGAAGTTCATCAAGCCAGGTGTAATGGAATATGAGATCGAAGCGGAATTGATGCATGAATTCTTGAGAAATAGATCCAAAGGATTTGCCTATTCTCCAATTATTGCTTCGGGATTCAATGCCTGTGTGCTACATTATATAGAGAACAACCAAGAGGTTAAAGATGGAGATGTGATCTTGATGGACTTTGGTGCAGAATACGCCAATTATGCTTCTGACCTTACTCGTTCCATTCCTGCCAATGGGAAGTTTACCGAAAGACAAAAAGAAGTTTACACTGCTGTTCTCAATGTCATGAAAGGCGCCATGAATATTTTACGACCAGGCATCACCCTTTCAGATTATCACGCGCAAGTTGGTAAGATGATGGAAGCAGAATTATTGAATTTGGGTTTGATCACTGCTGAAGATGTAGCCAATGAAGATCCAGAATGGCCAGCCTATAAGAAGTACTTCATGCACGGAACCTCTCATTACATTGGCTTAGATGTTCATGATGTTGGCAGTTGGACAAAGCCGATAAGTGCCGGCAACGTATTTACAGTTGAACCGGGGATATATATCAGAGAAGAAAATCTAGGGATCAGATTGGAGAACAATATCTTGATCACTGAAGATGGATTCGTGGATCTTATGAAGGACATTCCACTTGAAATCGATGAGATCGAAGCGGCCATGAATGCTTAATGGATTCCTATTTTATATTTAGAGGAAGTAAGATCCATTACAGGGTCAAGGGGAAAGGAAATGCAATAGTATTGGTTCATGGATTTTTAGGAAGTAAGGATCTATGGAAAGACCAAGAGAGCGATTTTTCAAAAGGCTATAAAACCATCAGTCTTGATCTTCCAGGTCATGGCAAATCTGAAAGCTTAGGCTATGTTCACTCCATGGAGATCTTAGGAGATCTATTGTTTGCATTGATCAAACATCTCAAGATTCGCAAGATCACCTTAGTGGGTCATTCGATGGGTGGATATGTTGCTCTTGCATTTGCAGAGAAATACACGGATCATATCAAGCGCTTGATCTTAGTTAATACTACTGCAGCAAGTGACAGCAAAGAACGATTGAAGTCAAGGAAACAGTTGATCCAATTACTTCCTAAGAAAAGAAAGGAACTATTGAATCAATTGGTGAAGAGTTTCTTTGTCATTGACAATTTCAAAAGAAGGTACATCATGAAAAGCTATCGGAGATGGGCTGCGGCATGTGATTCAAAAGGAATTGTCGCCTCTGTTCGCGGCATGATGGAAAGAAAAGAAAGGGAGATCATTTTAAAGTTTGCTCCTTATCCTTATTTGATCATTGCAGGAGAAAAGGACCCAATAATTGAATTGAAACAGAACCAATCAGAATCCAAGCTTAATCCGACAGGAGAATTAGTGAATCTTCAAGAATCTGGACACATAAGTCCCATGGAGCAAAGTTGGAGATTGAACCGCATCATTCTCCAATTCTTAAAGCAGAAGTGAATTAATTGAGCTGAATGATCTCTCGATAGATGTCTCCTCGATCGATCACATACAATTGATATTTACCAGAATGCAAAGAGCTAACATCAATCTCGTTGTTTGGCCCCTCTTGCAATCGTCCACTCATACAGATCCTACCATCCAAATCGCATATATCGAAGATGGTATTTTGGTGACTAACTGGATAGTCCAGAATCAATTTGTCACCACTTTCAAGTTGTATGGAAAGCTGCGAACTAATAATTGGTGTTTTTGGTAAAAATTGGTTCTATAATATTACCCCACAAATCAATGTGGCGCTCAAAAAATCACAGAAAATAGACCAATCACATAGGGGAGTCCACCAATCTCAAAAAAACACCTACAAACAGAGCTTCAAAAGAGCTTGGAAACTTTTAAATGTTATGTGGGTTCTCTATAGAAGTTCATGTATTTTTGACAAAATTTTACGATCAAGCCATGCAGGAGTACTGCAATTCTCTCACAAAATACGCTCGAAGAGCAAGTCGCCAGGTGCATATTGGATCCATAGATATGGGGGGGGATGAACCCATCCGCATCCAATCCATGACAACTACAGACACCATGGATACCAATGCAACAGTTGAACAGTCAGTAAGAATGATCGAAGCTGGCTCTGAATTGGTAAGGATAACTGCTCCAAGTAAAAAGGATGCAGAAAACCTAGCATTGATCAAAGATCAATTGAACGCAAAAGGATTCCATACACCTTTAGTAGCCGACATACATTTTACGCCTAATGCTGCTGAAATAGCAGCTGGGATTGTTGAGAAAGTCAGAGTGAACCCTGGAAATTATGCTGATAAGAAAAAGTTTGAAGACATTGATTATACCGATGATTCTTATCAAGAAGAGCTAGATCGAATAGAAGAGCGCTTTACTCCTTTGGTATTGTTATGCAAGAAGAACGGTACAGCCATGAGAATTGGAACCAACCATGGTTCGCTCTCAGATCGCATCATGAGCAGATACGGAGATACTCCTTTAGGAATGGTAGAATCTGCTTTGGAATTTTTGAGGATCTGCAGAAAGCACGACTATCACAACATCGTACTTTCCATGAAGGCAAGTAACACCCTGGTTATGGTGCAAGCTTACAGACTGTTGGTAGCCAAGATGAAAGAAGAAGGCATGGACTATCCACTGCATTTAGGGGTAACAGAAGCGGGTGATGGCGAAGACGGAAGGGTTAAATCAGCAGTAGGAATTGGAGCTTTGTTAGAAGATGGTTTGGGAGATACCGTTCGGGTTTCTCTAACTGAAGAACCCGAAGCAGAACTGCCCGTTGCCAGAAAACTAGTTGAAAGGTATAGCAATCGAGAAGGGCATACTGATATTCCAGCATTGGAAGCTTATCCCATTAACCCATTTGAGTTCAACAGAAGAACTACTCAAAGAGTACTCAATATAGGTGGAGAAGAAGTTCCAGTAGTTTTCGGAGATCTTTCTCATCTTGAGATCATCAAGCCTAGTCATTTTTTCGGATTGGGATACAATTATTCAGTTCCATTGGACAAGTGGAACATTCAGGATCAAGCGGTTGACTATATCTATGTTGGGAAAAATCAAATTGAATTTGAGATCTCCGGCACAGTATCCATCATACAAGATCTTGATAGCTGGAAGCAATCCGAGCGGAAAGATCAGCGTTACCCATTGCTGAAATGGGAAGAAAGAGAAAGGGCGAAGGAACTTGATTCAGAGATAATCTTTTTGAGTTTTGATCTAGCTGAAGGTAGTTTGAATGATCTATCAGACTTAAAGGATTACAAGCATAATATAGTGTTGGTGCTATCTACCTCCAATACGCATGCCGCACCTGAGCTTAGAAGGGTGATTGTTGAATTGATCAACTTGGGTATTGAGATCCCTGTTGTAGTAAAAAGAGAATTCAGTGATTTGGATGTAGAACAGTTTCAATTGGATGCCTCAGTTGATTATGGAACACTATTGGTTGATGGGCTAATTGATGGAGTTTGGATCCAAGCCACTAACTGCGGAAGTCTTCAAGAAATCACCTCGACTGCTTTTAGCATTTTGCAGGCAAGTAGAAGTAGAATTTCCAAAACAGAATACATTTCCTGTCCATCCTGCGGTAGAACCTTGTTTGACCTTCAGGAAACCACTGCTAAGATCAGAAAGGTGACTTCACATTTAAAAGGAGTGAAGATCGGGATCATGGGATGTATTGTAAATGGCCCTGGAGAAATGGCTGATGCTCATTACGGTTATGTAGGTACTGGCCCTGGAAAGATTACTTTATACAAAGAGAAAGAAGTGGTCAAGAGAAATATTCCAGAAGAAGAGGCAGTAGATGCATTGATCGATCTGATCAGAGAACACGGAGATTGGTTGGATCCCAAAGAAGATTAGCAGAATTAGTCTGCCTAATCAACGACTTTTCAGCAATTCGTAAGCTTCTTCCATTTTCTCATAGAATTCTTCACCGTATTTCCGAATAATGGGCTCCTTGAGAAATTGGAATACTTTTACTTTTAATTTAGCTCCGCATTCACAGGCAGGCCTACAAATGGGCCATTGATGATAATTCAATGCTTCATGAAACTTCCCCTTGTGCACCCTTATAGGGTATAGATGACAAGATATGGGCTTTTTGAAGGAGGTTTTTCCGGCTCTGTGAGCATCTTCAATTCCGCATTTAGCGATTCCTTTTTCGTCATAGGAGATAAATGCACATTCTTTATCTTCAATTAGAGGGGTGACATACTCCCCATCTTGATCCATTTCAAACACCCCACTTTTCTGGATGACTTCTCTTCCTTCATTGGTCAAGAAAGGCAAGATGCTTTCAAGCTCACTTTCAAGTATATTAATTTCTTCTAGTTCCAGCGGCGCTCCTGCATCTCCTTCTACACAGCACGCTCCTTTGCAGGCGTTTAAGTCGCAGAGAAAGTAGGCTTTGAAAAGCTCTTCAGAGAGCAAAAGATCATCGATTTGGATCATGGTACAAACATATGGAAATCAATAGCTGCATCTCTGAAAAGACGCACTTTCAAGGGTCAAAAATGACCACTTATTAACAAAAAGCCTGTTCAAAAAATTGGATGTATTTCTATGAATGAGCTAATATACCCGCTGAAAGCCCTATAAATACTGATAAAAATCAGGAAGAATAAGGGATTGAAACTAGTGCAATTAACCTATAATTAACGATTTGGCAGCCTGAAATTGAGCTTTGAAATTGGTAGAAGACTGATTTTTTTACTAGGTTTGGCACAGTTTAATTAAAAACGATAACCAAAATTCTTTAAAAATGAAAAAGAGAGTATTCTTTATTGCAGCCCTAGCTGCTGCAGTTTTCACCTCTAATGATCTTGTTGCACAAGACGGTGGTATGAAGCCAGCTGGCGGTGAGAAAAACATTGAAGTTAATTTTACTCCACTTGGTGGAAACCCAATTAGCATCAACAACCTACGTTTCCGTTACTTTAAGTCGTCTGATATGGCTTTTAGAATTGGATTTAACCTTACTTCTAACAGCGAGACTACTAAGACTTTAGGAGCTAACGCTGATGGAAAAGGAGAATTAGAAGCAAAAGAGTCTAGCTTCGGATTCGGATTGAATCTTGGAGTTGAGAAGCACTTTGCTGGTTCTGACAGACTTTCTCCATATGTTGGAGCTGAGTTAGGATTCTCTATGGTTAACAATACTGAAACTGGACAAGCTTGGGATGGAACCAAAACTGTAGAAGGTGAAGAAACTTCTGGATCTACTACTTTCGGTTTGAACCTAGTATTAGGAGCTGATTACTATTTCAGCAGCCATATTTATATGGGTACTGAAGTTGGATTCGGATTCTCAACTACTTCTGAAGCTGACACAGAAACAACTAAAGGTGGACCAGATAATCCAAATGACAATGCTGAAAAAGCGACTGCTCCAGGAGGATCTTCTTTCAACCTTGGACCAAACTTCAATAGCGCTATTCGTTTAGGTTACTTGTTTTAGTAGATAAGTCTCAAACGACTATTTATTAAACATTAACCTTAAACTATAATAGTTATGAAAACATTGAAATACAGATCGGCATTTGCAGGCCTTATGGTTGCAGCGCTGTCTGTATTTCTTTTCACAGCATGTGAAAAGGATTCAGACGGTGGCGAACCGGCATCAAAGCCGAGCGTCGTTGACAAGTTCCAGAGATTGACTTTCAACTCTGGCAGCACCTCTACCTCTACTTCTAGTACCTCTTCAGGTACCTTTACTGGAGGCGGTGGAAGTATTTCGTACACACCTCCAGGAGGAGGGTCTAATTCTACCTTTACTCCAGCTGAAAGCGATGGGCCGGCATTTACCGATCCAATGGCAAAAGGCAATAGCTTTGATGTTAATGGAGCTCTTGGATTTGGTGGTGGAACCATTACTGTTGACGGTGATGATATTGACCTCATTTTCGGACTTTGTGCTGATAGTGATCTTTTCGATCAATGGTCTCTTGCAGATACAAATAATGTGAAAGCATTTATTGGTATTGGTGGGGAATTTGATTCGGACGACCCAGCAGAAATATTTGGTGGAGACGATAATACTGGTCCTGCTGATCTAGGTGTTGAAATCTTCTTTTACATATTCTCATATAACGGTGGCTCTGAATTAGGGAGTTTTGACTTATTTGAGGGTAATGATGGTAAGCCAGGAAAAACTGCATTTATTTTAGCAGTTACTTTTGGTGAAGATGAAAATGGCAACCTTACAACTGACAATTGGTTTGCAACTGCAGGCTCTGCGACTTTCGCAGGAGATAATGTCTTCTTGTCAGGTGTTGAGTTATCAAAACTTGGTAGCATGGGCTTAGGTGATGAAACTGTTTCATTATCTGGAAATCTATCTTGTTTCCAAGTTCCAGAAGATTAAGAGATCTTTTAATCATAATTAAACCTCCGAGCGATCGGAGGTTTTTTTTTGTCCCTCTCTTTCTAGCCAAGAGCAAAAAACTATTTTTGCGGCATGGCAAATCAAGAGGAGAATCTACAGGCAATCATTGCCCATGCTAAAGAGTACGGTTTTATCTATCCTTCATCGGAGATCTACGATGGATTAAGTGCTACCTATGACTACGGCCCACTTGGCGTAGAGTTGAAGAAATTGATCAAGGATCAATGGTGGAAGTCGATGGTGCAATTGCAAGAGAACATCGTAGGAATTGATGCGGCTATTTTTATGCATCCAAAAACCTGGGAAGCCTCAGGCCATACGTCTGCTTTCAATGACCCCTTGATCGATAATAAAGATTCCAAAAAGAGATACAGAGCAGATGTCCTCATTGAGGATTGGGTAGCCAAACAAGAAGAAAAGAACAACAAGGAAGTTGAAAAGGCTAGAAAGCGTTTTGGTGACTCTTTTGATGAAGAACAGTTCCGTGCTACCAATGGAAGACTGTTGGACCGTCAGAGGAAGATAGATGCGGCCCTGATTACATTCAAGGAGGCAATGGACAAGGATGATCTTGCGGCGGTAAGGCAATTGATCATCGATCTGGATATTGCTGATCCCATATCAGGCTCACGTAATTGGACGGAAGTTCGACAGTTCAACCTCATGTTCAGCACAGACATGGGATCCACTGCTGAAGGAGCTTCAAAAGTATACCTCAGACCAGAAACGGCACAAGGAATCTTCGTCAACTTCTTGAACGTTCAGAAGACCTCCAGAATGAAAATTCCTTTCGGAATAGCTCAGATTGGAAAGGCTTTTAGAAACGAAATCATTGCCAGACAATTCATCTTCCGCATGCGCGAATTCGAACAAATGGAAATGCAATTCTTTGTGAGACCAGGTACTGAACTAGACTGGTACGAGCATTGGAAAGCTGAGAGGATAAAATGGCATAAGGAGTTGGGCATTGATGAATCTCTATACCGTTTCCATGATCATACTAAATTGGCTCACTATGCCAACGCAGCTGCTGATATTGAATTTAAATTTCCGTTTGGTTTCAAAGAATTGGAGGGGATTCATTCGCGTACCGATTTTGATTTGAAACAGCATGAAGAGTTCTCGGGAAAGAAACTACAGTATTTCGATCCTGAATTGAACCAAAGCTATGTTCCCTATGTAATCGAAACTTCCATTGGATTGGATAGAATGTTCTTGGCCGTCTTAGCATCTTCTTTCTTGAATGAGAAGCTAGAGGATGGATCTGAAAGACTGGTTTTAAAGTTGCCTGCGAAATTGAGCCCTTATCAAGCTGCAGTTCTTCCTTTGGTGAAGAAAGATGGTTTGCCTGAAAAGGCAAGAGAGCTAATGGATGGCTTGAAGCAGAAATACATGATTCAATACGATGAGAAAGATTCTATAGGAAAGCGCTATAGAAGACAGGATGCCATTGGCACCCTGCTTTCCATAACTATCGACCACCAGAGTTTGGAGGATGATACGGTTACTGTTCGTGATCGAGACAATATGGATCAAATTAGATTGCCCATTGCTGAGCTTGATCAATACATCTTCAATCGTTTACAATAACCTCTTACTGAGTATTTAAGATCTCAAAGAGCTCGTCTAACTTAGGAGTTAGAATGATCTCTGTTCTTCTATTCTTTGCTCTTCCTTCAGGAGTAGCATTGTCTGCCAATGGCATGTGATCTCCACGTCCTGCGGCTGTTAATCTTGATGGCTCTAGAGTAGAACCATCCAATAGGATCTTGACCACTGAGGTTGCTCTTCTAACACTGAGGTCCCAATTGTCGTTGAGTTGTCCGCTGCCATTGTAAGGTACATTGTCCGTATGACCTTCTACCAATACATTCACATCTGCATTCTTTTCCAAAACTGCTGCTAATTTTTTCAAGACATCTTTTCCTTTGGTATCTACCACATAGCTTCCAGATTTGAAAAGCAGACTTTCTTCAAGGGATACGTATACCTTGCCATTCTTTTGCTCAATGGTCAAGCCGTTATTTTCAAATCCTAGAAGGGCATTTTGCACTTTTGATTTCAGGGCATTTACTGCAGAATCTTTTCTTTGCAAGATGGATTCAAGTTCTTCTACTCGCTTGGCTCTTTCATCTAATTCCTCTTTCAATTCAACAAGCTTGGCTTGCTTTTGCTGCAAGATCATTCTTGCCTTTTCGAGAGAGTCTACTTGGGCTAGAAGCTCCAATTGAGAGGTCTGTAGATCTGAAAAGAGTTCTTCTGTTTCTCTTTGAGTTCCTCTTAGTAGCTCTTGATTTTTCTTAAGCAATAATTCATAGGTATCGTTGAGCTTATCATAATTACCAGTCATCAAGCGCAATGATTTCCCCATGACTGTGGTATCATTGGTTAAGCCTTTTACTCTGGTACTGAGTTTTTCATTTTCTTGTTGAAGTTCTTTGAAATCCTCGTCCAGCTTGCGATTTCGCTCTTTCAACTCCATTCTTTCTTCTTCACAAAGCTGTCGCTTTTTCTTCACTTCCTCGTATTTCCTAGCTGGAACACAAGAAGTGATCATGGCAATGGCCAATATCCCAAATACTACCTTTCTCATCGTTCAATGATATTAATTCAGTACAATGGTAAGCTGAATTAATGCAGATTTGAGGGGGGTAGTTCTATACTTTTAAACAGGGGAATATTAATTCTAATCGCTGATCTCTACCAAGACAGGACAATGATCGGAATGTTTCGCCTCTGCGAGAATGGCCGCTCTCTCCAAGCGATTGGCCATCGGTTCGCTGACCATGTTGTAGTCAATTCTCCAACCCAAGTTCTTGGCTCTAGCATTTGCCCTGTAACTCCACCAACTATATTGGTGAGGATCCGGATTGAAATTCCTAAAAGAATCAACGAAGCCAGACTCAACAAATTGAGTCATCCATTCTCTTTCTTCAGGTTTGAAACCTGAGATATTAGCGTTTCTAACTGGATTATGGATGTCGATGGGTTTGTGACAAATGTTGTAGTCTCCAGAGATCACTAAATTGGGAATGCTCTTCTTGAGCTCTTCAATGTAGTTGTAGAAATCTTCTAACCATTGCATTTTAAATGCTTGTCGTTCATCTCCACTACTACCTGAAGGCATGTAGACACTGATCACCGAGAAGTTATCGTAGTCGGCTCTCAAAACCCTTCCTTCACGATCGTAGATTTCCATTCCCATTCCGTGTTCCACATGATTGGGTTCTTCCTTCGACCAAATGGATACTCCGCTGTATCCTTTTTTTTCAGCAGGATACCAATAGTGATGGTAGTTCAATGATTCTAAAATGCCAGGCTCTAATTGTTCAGGCATGGCTTTCACCTCTTGCAAGCACAATACATCTGGATTGCTAGCATCTAGCCATTTTAAGAAGTCTTTTTTGATAGCTGCTCTAATTCCATTTACATTGTAGGAGATGATGCGTTTCATGTGAATTATTGATTCTGAGGTGGTGAAAGAATAAATTTGGGATGAAATTCAGGAAAAATATGGAATAAATCGGCCTGAATTGTTACTAAATCGGCATTATGGTCGTTAATTAGGACCAATTAAGATACACCTTGCTTCCCAAGAAGTTCATATTCCTATTCCTATTGTTGTTCTCCTTTGGCTTCATTCAGGCTCAAAGGTGGAATAATTTGAGGACCCAATCCATCGAATTGAATACTGATACGGTGGACTTGGATAGCTTGAGTATTGTACCTGCCTCAGAGATACTCAAAGATGCAAGTGGTAAAGTAATTCCAGATTCGCTTTACGAGATAGATTATGCAACTTCTACCTTAATCCCCTCTAAGCTGATCAAGGGTCAGCAAGTCCAAATGAGCTACCGAGTATTGCCCTTGGATCTATCGGAAGAGTACTATCACAAAAGCTTGGATCAGATTGAGCAGTCGGATCCCGGGAAGTACGACTATTTTACGATCAAAGATGATCAACAGGATGAAGATCTCTTTTCGATCAGCGGCTTGAACAAGAACGGTAGTATTTCTAGAGGAGTGAGCTTTGGTAACAATCAGGACCTTGCGGTCAATTCCAATCTAGATCTCCAATTGTCAGGTAGGATCACTGATGAGATCAGTATCCAGGCTGCCATTAGTGATAACAATCTGCCCATTCAAGCAGAAGGAAATACGCAGCAATTACAAGAGTTTGATCGAGTTTACATCAAATTATTCACTGACCGAACCGAGCTGATTGCGGGAGACTTCCTGATCACTCGCCCCGAAAGCTACTTCCTCAATTTGAACAAGAAAGTACAAGGAGGAGGCTTTTCTACTTCCATCATCACAAAGGAAACCATAGATGATCCAGAATACGGTCAACTCTTTACTTCGATCAATGCCGCAATCTCTAGAGGAAAATTTAGCAGAGATATAATTCCAGGTCAAGAAGGGAATCAAGGTCCATATCAATTAAAAGGAGCGGAAGGAGAGTCTTTTATTATTGTTCTTTCTGGCACAGAAAGGGTTTATGTGAATGGTAAACTCATGAAACGTGGTCAAGACAATGATTATATCATTGACTACAATACAGCTGAATTGACCTTTACGCCCAATGTGATGATCACCAAGGACCTAAGGATCGTAGTAGAGTTCCAGTACTCTGAGCAGAACTACAGTCGATCTTTGATCTTCTCAGAGAATCAATACAAACAAGGAAAGTGGAAAGTAGATTTGAATATCTATTCGGAACAGGATCACAAGAACCAGCCCTTGCAACAAGACCTCACCGATGCCGATAAAAGATTGATGTCTGATGTTGGTGACAATCTCAATGAAGCGATCATTAGCGGTATTGATACAACTGGCTTTCTCAGCGATCAGGTTAACTATAAACTGGTTGATACTTTAGGTTTTGAAGATGTGCTGGTCTTTTCGAAGAATCCAGACAGTGCCATTTATACCGCTCGTTTCTCTCAAGTGGGTTTTGGAAATGGTAATTATGTTCAGATCAGAAGTGACGCCAACGGTAGAGTGTTTCAATGGGTAGCTCCTGAAAATGGTGTTCCTCAGGGAAACTATGAACCACAAGTCAGATTGATCACTCCAAAGCTCAGACAATTGTTTACTCTTGGAAATACATACACCTTCAATAAGAATACAAGCATTTCTGTTGAAGGAGCCATTAGTAGGTTTGATCAAAATACCTTTTCTGAAAAGGATTCAGATGATGATGATTCCTATGGGTTGAAATTGGATCTAAAGCATTCCCAGGCTATATCTAGTTTAGATAGTGGTCGCGAGAGCAGATGGAATTCTGAACTCTTCTACGAACAAAGAGGAACCAATTTTGAGTTTGTTGAGCGTTACAGAGGTGTGGAGTTTGAGCGAGACTGGAACTTACAAGAACTGAATATTGAAGGGAATGAGTATTTGGTGAAAGCTTCCAATGGTATTTCAAAAGGAAAGAATCGATTTGATTATGACTTTGGCACCTTCATTAAGGGGAAAGATTATAGAGGGGTGCGAAATGGTTATCGTGGAAACTATGTCAAGGATGGATTTTCAATTCAGTCAAACGGTAGTTTCTTGACAGCAAGATCAGATGACAATAGTGAGTTCTTGAGGCATTACACCACCGTTAAGCAAAAGGTGCTGGGCTTTACCGCAGGGGGTTATTTGGAGCAAGAGCAAATCCTATTCTATCAAGGTCAGAGTGATAGTTTGCAATCCAATAGCTTCAATAGGGTCATTTGGAGATCATTCCTTGAAAGAGGAGATAGTACTTCTGCAAATTACTACCGTCTCACCTATGGAGAGATCTATGATTATTTTCCAAAAACAGAAGAGCTGAACTATGCTCTGAAGAGTGAAAATTTTGAATTGGACTTCAATTTGGCTGGAAATCCCAATAGTAGGTTGAGTGGAAAGTTTGCTTACAGAAAGCTACTGATCAAGAACGATGAATTGACCCAAAGAGATCCTGAGAATACCTTGCTGGGAAGATTGGAATATGATTTTAAGGCCATGAAGGGGTTCATTAGTTCCAATACCTTTTACCAGATTGGAAGTGGGTTAGAAAATCAGAGAGAAGTCTCATTCTTGGAAGTGAATGATGGGCAAGGAACACATGTCTGGATCGATTATAACGAAAATGAGGTCAAGGAACTCAATGAATTTGAGGTGGCAGGAGTAAACAATCAATTCCAAGCCAATTACATCAAGGTATTTACCCCCACCAATCGATTCATAAGAGCATTTAGTAATCAGTTCAATCAAGTTCTATTCTTGCGACCAACTGCCATCTTGAAGGGCAATGAAAGATGGAAAAAATGGTTGAGCAGATTTTCAGACAAAGCCGCTTATAGAGTAGAAAGAAAAACTCTTGAGGAGGAGAATATCTACAATCCATTTTACAACAAGGTCTTGGATTCCAATTTGATCAATATCAATTCCTCTTTTGCAAACACTTTCTACTTCAATCGATTGGATCCGGTATTTGGAATGGAATTCTTCTACCAACAAAACAAGGGTAAAAGTCTGTTGACCAATGGATTTGAAAGTAGATCAAGGCAACAAAGGGAGTTAAGGGCACGATACAATCTAAGTAGGATCTATTCCATTGAGGCCAAGTACGCCAACTTCAGAAGAGCCAATTCTTCCGAGTTTTTTGATAGCAGAGATTTCAATATTCTAGGAGAGGATGTAGAGCCCACATTGATCTATCAACCCTCCGTTAAATTTAGATGGAGTTTATCTGCATTGTATGGAGAGAAGGTCAATAAACTGGGAACAGAGAAATCTTTCAATAGAACCCTTTCCACAGAGTTAAGATTCAATGATGCCGGAAAGGGAACCTTTTCGCTAGAAGTGAACTTCATTAGTTTGAGCTACAATGCCATTGCCAACAACAGCATAGCCTTTGAGATGTTAGACGGACTAAGTCCTGGATCCAACTACACCTGGACGGTCTTGTGGCAACGTAATTTGAGCAACAACCTTCAGTTGAACCTGAATTACAATGGAAGAAAGTCAGAAGACCTCAGAACCATCCACACAGGAGGAGTGCAATTGAGGGCCTTCTTTTAATGAGTTGAATTATCTCAGTTCGTATTTGGTCGAGGCCATCTCATAATCTTCAGCATAGAGGAAGATGGTGTAAACCCCAGGGCTCATTTCATAGTCTGTAGATGGCTTTTCCCAATCGAGACAATATTCTTGAGCGGCTCTATTGTAGTCAATTCGTTTGGTATCTGAATAATATCCTTCCACGCCGTTGAAATTGAATTTGTAATCTTCAGATTCACCAGCAGGTAGAATGCTTCCATCAGGAGCTATAATCCTTAAATAGAGATCCTTTTTCTCTTGGGCGGCAACTCTGTTCTCGTCCAAGGTAAAGCAAACTCTGATCTTATCGGTTCTTTTGGCTCGGTCGGTTTCTTTGCCAGTCATGTCTCGCCTTACCCGCACTCCAAACACCCGAACGTCTCTGACATCAAGTCGGCTTGCAAGAGCTACCTTACTGCTCAAGTTCTCATTCGACTTCAAGAGCTTTTGTGTCTTGGAACGCTCTTGACTCAGGGTATTTCGCACTTCTTTGTTCTCATTTCTAAGACTCACATTCAAGGTGTTCAAGGAGTCGATGGTTACCACATAGCCCTTCATGATCACTCGAAGGGTTTTGGTTTCTTTTTTGAGTTTGTAGATAGCGTAATCCTTGTCTTTGACCTTTGCAAGAAGATCTTCTATCTCTTCTTTTCTTTGGGCCAATTCTACTTTCATAGAGTCATTGTTGGTCTCTAATGTGTCTAACTCTTGGAGCATGTCTTCGAGTTCGCTTTCCAATTCTCCACGCTCATCACTCAACAATTCAATTTCATTTCCCCTTTGGTCCAAGGTTCTTCTCAATTCAAAGTACTTCCAAAGAGTGAGACCTAAAGCAATAGATAATAGAATAAGAAGCAATACAAGTGCTCTATTGATCCCTTTGGATCGATCGTTTTCAGGATTGCTGCTTGATGGGGGATTCGAATTCGTATCGGACATCTGATTGGGCCTTTTTTGCAAATATAGTTTATTAAGAAGAAGACTTCGAATGGATGTTTTTATTGTCTTGCGAACCATTCATTTTTGTTGCATCTTTAAGTAGACTGACAGCTAATTATTTGATGATGGTATTCTCTGAGCTGTTGGATCTATTGTATCCTCCTGTCTGTAAATCCTGTAATTCTTTACTGGAAGAGGGAGTGCAATTGCTATGCCTGAATTGTAGGAGAGATTTGCACAGAACCAATTATCATTTAGTCGAAAACAATCCTATTGAAATGCATTTTGCTGGAAGGTTGAAGATCGAATTAGCAAGCTCTTTTTTGCATTTCAAGAAAGGGAGTAGGATCCAAAAGATCATGCATCAGGTTAAGTATCATCGTGAAGAAGAGCTAGCCATTCTGATGGGTAAGATCTGCGCCATTGAGCTGAAGCAATGCGGCTTTTTTGATCCAATTGATGTTTTAGTTCCTGTGCCCTTGCATCCTGATAAATTAAAGATAAGGGGGTACAATCAAGCGAACTTAATTGCAGAGGGAATCAGTAGTATTTCTGGAATAGAACTTCGATCGAACCTATTGAGTAAGGTTTTGAATACACCGAGCCAAACGAATAAGACGAGAATAGAGCGTTTTGAAAATGTAGCTAATTCTTTTGAGGTACAGAATTACAAAGACATTCAGGCCAAGCATATTCTATTGATTGACGATGTGATCACAACGGGTTCAACCCTTGAGGCATGTGCAATGAAATTATTGGAGGAAATTGAGGGATCCAAACTAAGTGTGTTGACCCTAGCCGCAGCAGATTGACTATTTTTGTCGATCAATGGAAGTGAGCATCAATATATCAAAGTCTAGTAGCAAGAAAGAACGCTATGAGATGCTTCTTCCACAGTTGAAAGCCTTATTTGAAGGAGAGGCAGATTTTATTGCCAATATGGCCAATTTATCTTCTGTTTTGCAAGAATCATTTGGCTTTCTCTGGACAGGTTTTTACTTATGGAAGGATGAAGAGCTTGTCTTGGGACCTTTTCAAGGCCCCATAGCCTGCACTAGGATACAATCAGGTAAAGGGGTTTGTGGGACTGCATTTGAGGAGCAAAAAACGATAGTGGTTGCAGATGTAGATGACTTTCCAGGACACATAGCTTGCAGTCCAGATTCTAGATCTGAGATTGTTGTTCCAATGTATATAGAGGAAAGAGGGATAGGAGTCTTTGATATTGATAGTAAAGAACTAAGATTCTTTGATGAAACAGATCAATTCTATCTGGAGCAGATTATCGCATTACTTTTGAGTTCGAGCAAAATTTAAGTATTGAAAAGAGTCGTCTCATTTTTAGTCATCCCATTTTTAGTTGCATGTGCCTTGCAGGTAGCACCAAGTGGCGGACCTAAGGACATTGAGCCACCTTTAATGCTTGATGAAGATCCAGTATCTGGAACTACTTCTTTTGAAGAAGATAGAATAGAGATAGAATTCGCGGAGTTTGTTCAATTGAATCGGCTCAAAGATCAATTGGTAGTTTCTCCTCCTTTGAAGTACAGTCTGGATGCTCAGGTCAGAGGTAAAACATTAAGGATCGGCATCAAGGATACTCTAAAAGATTCTACCACTTATGTGTTGAATTTTGGAGATGCCATTGTTGACTTGCACGAAAACAATCCAATAGAGAATTATACCTATGTGCTTTCTACTGGAACTTTTATAGATAGCGGAAGTGTGGGCGGTGTAGTTTGGAATGCATTTGAGGCCAATCCAGCTGAGAAGATAACACTCATGGCCTATGATGTACAGAGAGAGAAATTGGATTCTTTACCCTATTTAGAAAAACCAGATTATTTGGCCAAGACAGATGAAATGGGGAGATTCAAGATAGAGTTTATGAAGCAGGGCAAATACAAGATCTTTGCTTTGAAAGATGACAATGACAACTACATTTTTGACAAGAAGACAGAAAAGATCGCTTTCATTGATGAGATCGTTAGTTCTGAAGAAAAGATCGATACTTTGGAGTTTTTCCTCTTCGAGGAAGACCATGAAACTCAATTTTTAAAGGAGCAAGAGGAGCGTGGCCCTTCTACTAATCTGATCTTTAATCTCGATGTAGATACTTTTTTCTACTCTACAGAATTAGTAGATAGCATTGATTTAAAGCCTTTGCTTGTAGATTATGTACTTCCCGATGATAGCATTCGATTGTGGTGGCCTGAGATGAAGCTGAGGTTTCCCTTGATCATTGAAGCAGATACTTTGATCGATACCTTGAAAGTAGCCATTGACACCATAGAACTCAGTCGACGACAAATTCGCAAGGAGTTAAGTCCCTTCAAGATCAAGAGTTTTAAACCACACAAGTATTATTTGTCTCCTAAACTGACTTTCAATTATCCAGTTGACTCAATCAATACATCTCTTATAAAATTATTGGATGGCGATAGTGTTGAAGTCCCATTTGAAATAAAACCTACGAGAAGGGCAACCGAGTATATTTTTGAATACGATAGGGTACAAGCTCAGAAATATGTGATAAGTGTAGACTCTGCTGCCTTTATTGATATTTATGGAAATGCGATAGATAGTTTGGGATTCCAATTTAAATTGGATGAAGAGGATGATTATGGAAGTTTGAAGGTAAACTTGGAGATAGATCATCCTGGTCCGTTCATCTTGCAATTAACGACCCCTAGCTATGATCTTGTAAAGGAGGTGAGTATAAAAGAGCCTAGTTATGATTTTCAAAATCTCAGGAGCGGAACCTACAGCTTGAAGCTCATTTTAGACGAAAATGGGAATGAGGAATGGGATACTGGAAATTATCTAGAGGGCATTCAGCCAGAAAAAGTGATCAACTACCAAGGTGATATGAGAATCCGAAATCGCTGGGCCAAAGAGGTAGATTGGGTCATACGGGATTATTGATAATTTTAATGAACCTTATCCTAGCCGGATTGACTAGGTCTTGCCATTGATTCCCGAGGTCATAATTTTAAAACTCTCCAAGCCTTGCTTTTCAATTGCTGCACTTGCCAATAAACGAGTAAGCAAATCTAGATTGTAGATTGAAACCTTTAAATTAAAAGTTAGAGTTGGAGTGTGAGTTTTGAGGGAAACAGTGTGGCCCTCGTACTCTGTACTCGCGCTCACACTGTTTTGTGGTACCAGCTGGATTGACTACGTCTTTCCATTGATTCCCGAGGTCAAAATTTTAAAACTCTCCAAGCCTTGCTTTTCAATTGCTGCACTTGCCAATAAACGAGTAAGCAAATCTAGATTGTAGATTGAAACCTTTAAATTAAAAGTTAGAGTTGGAGTGTGAGTTTTGAGGGAAACAGTGTGGCCCTCGTACTCTGTACTCGCGCTCACACTGTTTTGTGGTACCAGCTGGATTGACTACGTCTTTCCATTGATTCCCGAGGTCAAAATTTTAAAACTCTCCAAGCCTTGCTTTTCAATTGCTGCACTTGCCAATAAACGAGTAAGCAAATCTAGATTGTAGATTGAAACCT